>BFBZ01000009.1_pt3 | contig 2842425 bp, 2691 predicted proteins | sample 1888401 | NCBI WGS metagenome assembly BFBZ01 (sample SAMD00112614, study PRJDB3348) | symbiont metagenome | host: Chara braunii | reverse complement strand
TTGCCCGAGTTGCCGTTCGGTGGCGTCAAGGACTCGGGCTACGGCTCCGAGGGCGGGTTGGAAGCTGTGGAGGCTTATCTCGCCACCAAGTTCGTTTCGCAAGGCAGCCCGGCGTCGTGACTGTCAGCTCGGATTGATCAGCCCGGAAGGGTTTTTGAAAGGATTCGGATTCGCGAAATGGGCGGTTATGGAATGCTGCCCATGGTGCCAGTTTGGACCCGCGTCCTGATCACAAACTGCTTTTTGGTTCGGTCCGCGCGAAAGCCGAGCGCAGGGTCAAGCCAGCATCGCACGAAGCCTGCTGCTTTGACCGTGCGGGTGAAGGCGTAATGAAGAGTTGGGGTGTAGAGGCCACCAACAGACGACTGCTCAAGGACGCAGGGACAAATGTGGTGGCGAGCTGGCATCGCGGGTTTACGATATGCTTGCGTCATAACAACCGGTCCCCTAGCTTACGATCTCGTTGCAACCTGTCGGTGCGTTTATGAGATCGCGATTGACCGATGTCGCCCGCATGGCGGGCGTGGATATTTCCACCGCGTCCCGCGTTCTTCGTGGCGAAACCAATCAGCGCATCCGCGATGAGACGCGCGAACGGATTCTCGAAAGCGCGCGCAGTCTTGACTATTCGCCGAATACGCTTGCGCAGGGCTTGCGGACGTCACGCAGCCGAACGCTTGGCTTGATCGTTCCGCAGCTTGATAACCCGGTGTTTTCGTCGGCCATCCGGGGCGCGGAGAAATCTTCGGCTAGGCATGGCTACTCGTTATTAATTGCTCATCGGGAGCCGGGCGCGACCGATGCCGTCTATCACCGTTTGTCCCATGGCAACCGAGCCGACGGGCTGCTGGTTGCCAGCCTCGACGACGACGGCTTGTTGCGTGAGGAACTGGAATCGACCCACACACCTTTTGTGCTGCTCAATCGGCGGTTGCCGGGCAGTCCCTATTGCGTTGTGCTGGATAGCCGCGCCGCGGCGGCAATCGCCGTCGATCATCTGGCCGAGATGGGGCACAAGCGGATTGCACATCTCGCGGGACGGCCTGGCGGATTCAATGCAGGCGAACGTCTGGCCGGCTATCGTGATGGACTGAAGCGTCACGGCATTCCGTTCGATCCGAAACTGGTTGCCGTCGCCGGATATACAGCAGAGGGCGGTGCGGACGCGATGCGCAGTCTTCTTGCACTCAAGCCGACAGCGGTTCTGGGTGCAACGCTTGTTACCGCGGCGGGCGCGATGGCTGTTTTGCATGAGGCAGGTTTGCAAATTCCGCGCGATGTTTCTGTGATTGGCCTGCACGATGCGCCCGTTGCGACCATGCTCTATCCGCAGTTGACGTCGGTAAAGATGCCGACCGAACTGATGGGCGAGATTGCATCGGATCTTCTGATCGATCTTCTGAACGGCGGTACGCCGCAACCCGTCGCGCCGCTGGCGCCGGACGGTCTTGTCGCCCGCGCTTCTACAGGTCCAGCCCCGCGCTAAATTTTTGACTTGACCGGCAGGCAAGATTAGACGACGTTTGAACAAACGATTGCGCAAACTATTTGTTCAATCGTCAGAAAATGAAGTTGTCGGGGAGTACGTCGAGTGAGCGTGGCGAACTTGGCCTCTGAACAGGGGCTGTCATGACCGCAAACACCATCGTTGCCATTCGCGATACCGATCAGGTCGACGAAGGCCTGGCTCAAGCATTTGGCGCCATTGTCGGACCGGCCAATGTTCTGGCCTCCTTCGATCAACGGCTTGGTTATTCGAGGGACCGGCTGCCGTTTGCTGTATTCCGCGAACGCGCAGGTGTGATTGCAGGCGCAGTGCCGCGTCTTGTCGTTCGTCCAGCGAACCAGAATGAAATTGTCCGCATTGTCGAACTCGCGAAGGCGCGCAGCGTCGCGATTATTCCATACGGTAACGGTTCAGGTGTACTCGGCGGCGCGATACCACTGGGCGGCGAGATCATGGTGGACACCCGCCGGCTCGACAAGATCGTCTCGATCAATCCGACCGATGCAATGGTGACTGTGCAGGCCGGGATGAACGGTGCGGATTTTGAGCGTCAGCTCAACGAGGCCGGATACACCAGCGGACATCTACCGCAATCCATCGAAATTTCGACCGTCGGCGGCTGGCTTGCCTGCCGTGGCGGCGGTCAGTTGAGCAGCCGCTATGGAAAGATCGAGGATATTGTCGTCGGCCTCAAGGCCGTGCTGCCGGACGGCACGCCGCTTGAAGTGCGGCCCGTCGCACGGCGTTCGGTCGGTCCCTCCATCCGTGACCTGATGATCGGCAGCGAAGGCACCCTCGGAATTATCACCGAGGCGACGCTGCGTATTTTCAAGAAGCCAGCCGTTGAGCGCGGCGTCGTGCTCGCATTCCCGTCGCTGCAGGCAGCTTTGGACAGTGCACGTCTGATCATGCAGGCCGAACTGCGCCCCTCGATTGTGCGTCTTTACGACCGCGTCGAGAGCGACGAGCGCACCAAGGACATCGAACTGTTCAAGACCAAGCCGTTTCTTGCGGTGCTGCAATTCAGCGGCAGCGAGCCAATGGTGTCGGTTGAGCAAGACATGGCACTCAAGATCGCGGCGGCGCAAGGCGGTGAGATCGGACCCGATGGGCCATACCAACATTGGAAGCAGAACCGTTACGTCGCCTATTCCCAGAAGTGGCATGACGCCGGGTACTTCAACGACACCATCGAAGTGACCGGAAACTGGTCCACGATTCCGGCTATGTATGACGCGATTGGCAAGGCTGTGCGGGCTATTCATCCCGGCGTGCACTTCGGTGCGCATTGGTCGCACGTCTACCCGGAAGGCGCCTGCCAGTACATGACTGTGCGGCTTCCACCAATGGCGGACGATCAGGCGTTGCCGATTCACCAGAATCTCTGGGATGCGGTACAGCAACTGACGCTGGATCATGGCGGATCTATCGCGCACCATCACGGCGCTGGTTTGTTCCGCAATCCATGGATGAAGCGCGAACTGGGTTCTGGCCTCGCGGTTTTGCAGGCGATCAAGGATGCGCTCGATCCGTGCAATCTGTTCAATCCCGGCAAGATCGGTTTACGAGCAGGCGCGAATGCGAAAGACATTCGCCGTGATTGACATCGTGCGCACTTGCGCTGCTGTGGGGGAGGGCGCGCGTCATGGCTGCGTCTGATCCCCTGCTGGTCGGCATCGATCTTGGCGCGGGCTCGCTGAAAATCAGCATCATCAAGGCTGATGGTTCGCTGGTCAGCGAGGCGTCCGCGCCGGTCAAGACGTCGTCGCCGCATCCGGGCTGGAGCGAACAGAATCCAGACGACTGGTGGCTTGCTGCCTGCGACGCGTTGCGCAGCGGTCTGAAGGCGTCGGGCCGTCCTGCGTCCGATATCGCCGCGATTTCCTTTTCCGCTGGTGCGCATACGCAGGTACTGGAAGATGCCGACGGCCATGTGATACGTCCGGCAATTCTCTGGAACGACCAGCGTAGCCGCGAAGAAACCCAGCTACTCCGCGACAAGGCTGATGCGCGCATTCTTGAGATCGGAGCCAATCGCGCAAATCCGACCTGGACGCTCCCGCAGATGCTGTGGCTGCGCAACAAGGAGCCGGAAGCGTTCGCGCGCGTGAAGCGGCTTTATGTCGCCAAGGACTGGCTCCGCGCGCAATTCACCGGCACATGGGAAACCGACACCATCGATGCGCTCGGGACCTTGATGGTCGACGCCAAGACAGCCGAGTGGTCGAAAGAGCTTTGCGACATGATCGGCTGGCCGATGGCGACGTTGCCGCCGATCGTCAAGCCAAGTGCTGTCGTTGGCCAGGTAACGGCAAGAGCCGCGCAGGCGACGGGCCTGATCGAAGGCACGCCGGTGGTTTGTGGCACGTCCGATACCGCAGCGGAAACATTTGGCGCGGGTATGGTGCGCGAGGGCATCGGCGTTGTGAAGCTCGCGACGGCTGCGACCGTAAACGTGCTGTCGCCGAAGGCGAGGCCGGATTTCTCGCTGATCAACTACTATCACGTCGTGCCGGATCACTGGTACGTCATCGCTGCGACCAATTCCTGTGCGTCCGCGCACAAATGGCTCCGCGATACGTTCTTTCGCCGCGATGGCGAGGACGGCAGCGCGGTGTTCGACACCATGGATGCGCGTGCGGCTGCGGTACGCCCCGGTTCGGAAGGACTGTTCTTTCACCCGTACCTCAATGGCGAGCGCAGCCCTTATTGGGATCCGCTGCTGCGCGCGGATTTTGTCGGAGCGGGATTCAATCATGGCGGCGGTCACTTTGTCCGCGCGCTCTATGAGGGTGTAGCCTATTCGTTGCGGGATTGTCTTGAGGTCATGAAGTCCAAGGGGCTTGGCTTCACCACTGCGCGCCTGACGGGCGGCGGAGCGCGGAGCGCCTTATGGCGGCAGATCGTCGCCGATGTGCTGAACATCACCGTCGAACTTCCTGCTGTCGCGGACGCCTCATACGGTGCCGCATTGCTGGCAGGTGTCGGCATAGGCGTCTTCAAGGACGAACGTGCTGCCGCAGACGTCGTTCAAATCGTATCGCGGGCGGTTCCGGACCCGGCACGTGTTGCGGTCTACGATCAGGGTTTCCCGATCTACCGCGATATTCAGGCGGCGCTCGCGCCGATCAATCATCGCATCCACGGTTTCGTGGCCGGTCAGAGCAAGTGATGCATGTCAGAGATTAGGCTCGAAAAAGTTCGCAAGGCTTACGGTCCGGTGGTCGCTGTTCACGGCGTCGATCTGACGATTCGCGACGGTGAATTCGTTGTGTTTCTGGGGCCATCAGGCTGCGGTAAATCGACAACGTTACGCATGATGGCGGGTCTCGAAGAAATCACGTCGGGCAAGATCTTCATCGGCGATCGCGATGTCACGGCGCTGGAGCCGAAGGATCGCAATATCGCGATGGTGTTCCAGAATTACGCGCTCTATCCGCACAAGACGATCTACGAGAATCTCGCCTTTGGTTTGCGGATGCGGAAAATGGATCCGGCGCAGATCGACCTGCGGGTTCAGCGCGCTGCAAAGATGCTTGGCCTCGACGAATTCTTGAAACGCAAGCCGAAGCAGCTTTCGGGCGGTCAGATGCAACGCGTCGCGCTTGGCCGCGCTCTCGTGCGCGAGCCCGAGGTGTTCCTGCTGGATGAGCCGCTGTCCAATCTGGACGCCAAGCTGCGCGTTCGCATGCGTGAGGAAATCGCCCGTCTGCATCAGGAAGTCGGTACCAGCATGGTGTACGTGACCCATGATCAGGTCGAGGCGATGACGCTCGCCAATCGTATCGTGATCATGCGCGATGGCCACGTGCAGCAGGTCGGTGCGCCGCTCGAAGTCTACGATCGCCCGGTCAATCTGTTCGTCGCCGGCTTCATTGGCTCACCCGAAATGAATTTGATCGAGGGGCGTGCATCGAACGGCATGTTCGAGAGCGGCGCGCTGCGGATAGTGCTGCCTGCGCAATATCAGGGCATCAATGAAGACATCGTGCTCGGCATTCGGCCAGAGCATATCGCGCTCGGTGAAGGTCCTGATGCGCTTGCATTCGAAGTCGCCGTCATCGAGCAACTCGGTGCGCAAACCCTCGGCATCGGCGAGGTGAATGGTGCGCGCCTGCGCATTCTCACGGACCGCGTCGATAACTGGACGTTCGGTCAGCGAATTCCCGTCCGGCTTCAGGCCGGGCGGCTCCATCTGTTTTCGAAAGCAACGGGACAGCGATTCTAGACGACCAAAAAATCAAAACGAACATTCAAAGGGGTGGATTGCCATGGGAGACAAGGAAATGGCTAAAAACGGAAAAACGGGTATCGATCGGCGCACGCTCATTAAGGGTGCCGGCGCAGTCGGTGCAGGTCTTGCCGCAGGCATGACCGGCGCGCCGGCGGTTTGGGGGGAGGGCAAGAAGACGCTGCGCTTTCTCAACACTGAGACGTCCATCGACAGCATCCGCGCACTGAAGGTTGCGTGCGCCGAATACGAGCGCATGACCGGTACTCAGGTCGTTGTGGATTCCGTGCCGCTCGATGATGCTTTCACCAAGGTGACGACGTCGCTGCGCGGCGGTCAGCCCTACGACATCGCGACATTCGCATTTGTCGGTCACGTGCTGTTGCTACAGGCGGAAGGGCATTTGATGCCGCTGACCGAACTGACCAGCAAGCACAAGTGGGGCCCGAAGATTCTCTTCCCCATCAAAGGTGAAACCTACTGGTATCCCTACGATTACAACCTCGCATGGATCTACTATCGCAAGGATCTCTACGAGAAGAAGGGCCTGAGCGTTCCCAAGACCTGGGCCGATATGCTCAAGAACTCGCAGGCGCTGAACGAAGACGGCCGCTCCGGCTCGCTGTTTCCGATCGGCAGCAACGGCGCGACCAACTGGCTGTCGCCGGGCTTCATGTGGGCTGAGGGCGTCAAGCTGTTCGACGACAAATGGAACGTCGCCATCGACAATCCCGCCAATGCGCCGAAGGTCGCGGCCTATCTCGATTTCTTCGCCGACCTCTACAAGACCATGCCGTCCGGCACCAGCCAGGCGAGCTTCGGTGAAGTGCTCTCGAACTTCTCCTCGGACAAGGTAGGGCACACGGCCTATGCCGGCCGCATCATCGAGGCGCTTGAACGCACGTCGCCAGCTCTCGCGACCAAGTATGGAATCATGCCGTACATGGACAGCACTGGGAAGGCGAAGGCCGTCAACCACGGCTACGACGGCTGGGTGGTGCTGAAGACACCGAACTCCAGCGAGTCGATGAAGTTCATGAAATGGTTCACCGAGAACCAGTACATCAACTTCCTGCACACCGCGCCGCTGCACTTCCAGCCGCCACGCCTCGACGTTTACGAGGATGCGCGCTGGCGTGCTCATCCGCTGATCGAGAAGCACAAGGACGCTGTCGAGACGATGAAGGGTTTCATCGTTGACAAGTCGATGATTCTGACTTCGGTCGACACCGAGGGGCCGGCGCCGGATCTGCGTCCGGGTAAGGTCTTCGAGGGCTTTGTCATCCCCGAGATGCTGCAGAACCGCATCCTGAAGAACATGCCGGCGGCCGATTGCGTGAAGGCGGCCGGCGACAAGATGCGCAAGCTCACTGCATAAGAAACGCGTGTGCCAACTTCCCGGCCGGATGCTCCCGGCCGGGTTTTCCCCGGAAAGACGAATTTGAGTTCTAAGGCGACGATATACACCTTCCTGGTGATCGGACTTCTCGTGACGCTCGTTCTGATCGTCGCGCCGGTGGCCTATGCGATCAGCCTGAGTTTCTACAAGCTCGACTCGTTTGTCGGTGAAGCCAAGTGGGTCGGTTTCGATAATTACATCGCGATTCTCAAGCTTCCGGAATTCTGGCGGGCGCTCTGGAATGGCGTTGTCTACTCTCTTGGATCAATCGTGCTTCAGGTGGTGCTCGGCATCGGCTTCGCATTAATCCTGAACGAAGTGTTTCCGGGCCGCAATTTTGTGCGCGGTCTATCGATTCTGCCTTATCTGCTGCCGACCGTCGTCGTCATTCTCACCTTCAAGTGGATGGTGGATGGCAGCATCGGTATTCTCACCAAGGCGATTGCGATGATGGGCCTGCCGCCCGTCAACTGGTTCGAGAGTTCCGGCGCGGCGATGACGTCGGTCATCTTGGTCAGCGTCTGGATGTGGACTCCGTTCGTCACGACCTGCTTTCTTGCCGCGCTGCAGACGGTTCCCACATCACTCTATGAAGCTGCGCGAGTGGATGGCACCACGGCCGTCCAGCGATTCTTCCACATTACACTGCCGATGTTGAAACCGATCCTGACCGTAGTCGTCTTGCTGCGTGCGATCTGGATGTTCAACAAGTTTGATGTCATTTGGCTGCTGACCCGTGGCGGGCCGGTTGGCTCCACGGAGCATCTAGCGATTCTATCCTATCGCCACGCGTTCAGCCTGTTCGACATTGGTGGCGGTGCTGCGATCGCGACGATCTCGTTCGCGATCCTGTCGGTGGCTGTGTTCTTCTACTTCCGCATTTTTCCGCTGGAGGACGATTAGTGGCCGCTGTCAAATCGCTTCCCGCCCGGCTTAGTCTCTATGGCGCCGCGATCGTCATCGCGATCTATTCGGCATTTCCGATCTACTGGATGGTGATTTCCAGCCTGCGCGAGCCGACGAGCCTGCTCAGTACGGTGTCGCTGGTACCGGGGCCGTTTACGCTCGAGTATTATCGCAATCTGCTCGAACTCACCGACTACCCGACGCATTTCATGAACAGCGTGATCGTTGCGGTAGTGACGGTCGTTGTGACCATGATCTTTTCGGTGATGATCGCCTATGCTGTGACGCGCCAGCGCATTCGCGGCAAGAAGCTGATCGTGGGCGCAATGCTCTATGCCTACATGTTCCCCCCGCTGCTGATCGCGATTCCAATGTTCACGATCTTCGCGCGGCTCGGCCTCAGCGATACCTTGATCGGCCTAATCGCGTCGCACCTGACATTGACTTTGCCGCTCGGCGTTTGGTTCCTCTGGGGTTTCTTTAAGGGCATGCCATTTGAACTGGAAGAGGCAGCAATGGTCGATGGCTGTACGCGGCTCGGCGCGTTCCTGCGGGTCGTTCTACCGTTGTCCCTGCCAGGCTTGATTACGGTTGCAATCTTCTCGTTCTTGCTGTCCTGGACCGACTACACCTTCGCGCTGATCATGATCGGAAGCGATGCCAACAAAACGCTGCCCGTTGGGCTGGCGTCGATGGTGGGATCGTTCGACCTGCGCTGGGGCGAGATCATGGCGGGATCGACTCTGATAGCGCTGCCGCTATTCGCTGCGTTCGCGCTGTTGACGCAGTATTTTATTCAAGGCCTCGGCGCCGGCGCGGTGAAAGGTTAATCATGGATCTCGGATTGAAGGGCAAGGCCGCGCTGGTCACCGGTGCGGCGCGCGGTATCGGCAAGGCAGAAGCGTTGGCGCTGGCGGCGGAAGGCTGCTCCATCGCCATCAACGACATCGATCGTGAAGCCGCCGATGCTACTGTCGCCGAGTTGCGCGCAAGCGGGACCAAAGCAGTCGCCTGTATCGGCGACGTGTCCGAAGAAGCGGGCGCGGAAGCCGTCGTGCATGCGGCGCATGAAGGACTCGGCCATCTCGACATTCTCGTGAACAACGCCGGTGCCGGCGGCCGCCATCTCGGCAGCTTAGCCGAAAACATGTCGCTGGACGACTGGGACATTATCGTCCGCACCCATCTGCGCAGCACGTTTTTGTGCAGCAAATATGCGGTTCCGCTGATGCGCGAGCGGAAATTCGGGCGGATCGTGAATACGTCGTCCATGAACGTGACCGGAGGCGGGCGGCCCGGCGTGACCAATTACTCGGCGGCGAAGGCGGGCGTGATTGGCTTTACGCGCACACTGGCCAAGGAGGTTGGCGGTGCAGGTATTACGGTCAACGCCATCGCCCCGGGTTATGTCGAGACCGCGTTGATCGCGGGTTTTTCGGCGGAAAAGCGCACCATTATCGCGGGTCAAAATCCGCTTGGACGTTTCTGCCAGCCGGAAGAGGTCGGATCACTGATTGCGTTTTTGTGCTCCACTCAGGCGGCCTTTATTAATGGCGCTCTGATCTGCATGGATGGTGGTAAGCGTGACTTTTTCTGGGGTGATCAATGACCATTCGCGCGTTTGGCGGACCCCATCGTTACGTTCAAGGGCCGGGAGCCCTGAAGGAGCTCGCAACACTGGTTCCAATGTACGGCCGGCGTCCGTTCATTCTTGCGGATACCGCAGTGCTCGGATCGCTGCGCGAGCAGCTTGATACACTTCTCAAATCCTGCGTCGATGCCGTGGAATTCGCCGAGTTCTCGGGTGAATGCTCTGTGGCTCAGATCGATGCCATGACGGGCAAAGCGAATGCCGCGAAGAGCGACGTCGTTATTGCGATCGGTGGAGGCAAGGCGATCGACACAGCGAAAGGTGTTCGTATTTTGCGAGGCGGAGGAATCATCGTCGTGCCGACAGTAGCTTCGAACGATGCGCCAACGAGCAGGCTCGCGATCGTTTACACAGACGATCACGTCCTGAAGGAGGTCAGGCTGATGCCGACGAACCCGGACGCGGTCGTCGTCGATACGTCGATTATCGCGCGAGCTCCGCGCAGGTTCTTTGTTGCCGGGATTGGCGACGCGCTCACAAAGAAGTTCGAGGCGGAGCAGTGCTACAATTCGGGCGGGTTGAATTTTTACAAGGCGCGCCCGGCCGCGCTCGCGGTTTCGATAGCCGATCAATGCTATCAGGTAATCCGGCGGGATGCGATCGCTTCTCTGGTAGCGGTGGATCGTAAGGTGCCGGACGCTGCCTTTGAGAATGTCGTTGAGGCGACGATCCTGCTCAGCGGTCTCGGTTTTGAGAGCGGTGGTCTTTCGATTGCGCACTCGCTCACGCGTGGCTTCTCTGCGCTTCCGTCGCTCAACGGCGCGCTACACGGCGAACAGGTGGCGTTCGGACTTCTCGCACAACTCTGTCTCGAGCAGCGGTCGTCTGAATTCCTGGCCGATATGGTCGCTTTTTTTCGGGCGGTTGGCCTGCCCACGAGCCTCAAGGACATGGGGTTCTCGGGTAACGCGCAAGACGGCATTCAGATCATCGCGCAGCGGTCGATTGCTGAAGCGCCGTATCTCAAGCAGTTTGTCGGTGCTGTGACGGAGCAGAGCCTTATCATGGCGCTGGACAAGGCGAATTGCTGCACTGCATAGCGGGGGCCAGAACTCTCTGAAATTGTACATCAATTCCTTATTCAGTTTATGGTTTTTCCTGTTCTGCTCATGAGAGATTGCCTCTGGAAGCGCTTTTTTGAGGGGGCTCATTGCATTCCGTGGGTTGGGAACAGGTCAGTTTCCCTGTAAAATTCCACATTCGCAGGGAGTCCACATGGAGACGGGTGCGATCAACACTGTGTCGCCCGCCAGCCAGCCCAAGAGATAGAGATTTTCCCCGCGAGATCACAGATAAGCCCGCCATTGGCGGGTTTATGCAGGCACCGTATTTTTGCAACGAGTCCAGTGAAGGAGGAAGTTGTGATGAACGACCAGATCAAGGAAAACATGGAAGTCATCGGGGCTGATGGTGTCCACGTCGGCACCGTTGACCGCGTCGAAGGCGACCGCATCAAGCTCAAAAAGAGCGACGGATTCGGAGCCCACGAAGGGCACCATCACTATATCGAGATCGGTTTCGTGGCTGGGGTTGAGGGCAGCAACGTCCGTCTCTCTGCGAACGCAGACATTGTCGTGACGCTGGAAGAAGAAAAATCCGGACGGCCGGTAAAGCTCGGATGAGCTCCTTGAGGCAGCCGCACGGCCGCCTCAATCTTTCGGATGCAATTCTTTCGCACCTGCCTTGTTGTCAATCCAGGAAAGCCACGCCGATGCAGGAATACGATCTCTATATCAATATAAAGAAGCCCGCCATCGGGCTCTATGTGCGCAAAGGCGCGAGCCTTCCCGATCTCGCCGATAAGACGGATTGGGTCTTTGATGGCACCGCGGCGCAGGATCTGTTGCCTGCGAGTGTTGTGAAGGGTGTCGCCGCTGATGGGCACGCGTTCCGGAACACGGACTAACCTGTGGCCGACGGTTTGGCGCTGCCGTAGAAATTTTTTGATGTCCGTCATCAGGATGATTTACAAACGCCGCTGCCGGCTCACCGCCGGCAGCAAACTGGGATGCGCAGCTATGAGGAAACATCCGGCCACGCAGCGGCGATCCGAATTTTGAGTTCTGTTTCGATCGTCGACCTTGGGAATCTGGCCGGAACGAGCGAAAGATCTTACAAGCTGATCCGATACGAAGAGCGGGTAATGCTGGCATCACGCGCGGCGGTGCGCGATAATATAACTTGGTTTGGCGTATCGTTCGCGAAGCAAACAGTGCGTTACACAAGGAATATTGAACGGATCAAATATGGTTTCAAGCTTGCCGCCTCCCGTGTCCCAGTCGGTCGCTGCCAGGCTTACGCGGGCGGCGATATTCCTCGTCGTGACGATCAATCCCGGAACGGCGCCCGAGCAGACGGTTCGCGGCTTGTGCCCCGATCTCTCCAGCTTGCTGCGTGGCGTGGGATTTCGTAATCTCAACGGGCAGCTGTCCTGTATCATGGGGTTCGGCTCCGGTGCTTGGGACCGGCTCTTCGGGGCGCCGAGGCCGAAGGACCTGCATCCCTTTCGCGAAATTCGCGGCGTGCATATTGCCGTTTCGACGCCCGGCGACATTCTCTTTCACATCCGTGCGGCAAGCATGGATCTTTGTTTTGAGCTGGCAACGCACATCATGTCGCGGCTCGCGGGCGCGGTCTCGACCGTGGACGAGGTACACGGCTTCAAATTTTTCGATGACCGTGATCTGATCGGCTTTGTTGACGGAACCGAAAACCCGGTAGGTCAGGCCGCCGACGCGGCCACCCTTGTCGGCGATGAAGACTCCATCTTTGCCGGTGGCAGCTACGTGATCGTGCAGAAATACCTGCACGACGTCGAGCGATGGAACAAGGTGCCTGTCGAGGAACAAGAGAACATTATCGGCCGGCACAAGCTGTCCGATATCGAGCAGCCTGATTCCATCAAGAAGCCTTACGCGCACAACGTCCTGACATCGATTGAAGAGAATGGTGAGGAGCTTCAAATCCTGCGCGATAACATGCCGTTCGGTGAAGTGGGCAAGGGCGAGTTTGGTACCTATTTCATTGGCTACGCGCGTTCACCGCACCGTATCGAGAAGATGCTGGAGAACATGTTCATCGGCAATCCGCCCGGCACTTACGATCATCTGCTGGATTTCAGCCGCGCGGTGACGGGCGCGCTGTTCTTCGTGCCGACGGCGACCTTCCTGAATGATGTCGACCCCGAGGCATAACCGGTTGCCGATGCCGACGCGAAAGAGCCGCAGGCACCCGAGACGGCCAGCCCACTCGCGATATTGCGAGCGCGCCGGATGTTTCCTCGGCGTCAACGACGCCGAGCGGCCAGCTGCCATTGGTGGTTCACGGTCCAATGGCAGCTGTCCACAAGGCTAAAGCGTAAGTTCGTGGCGGCCGACGACCATCCAGTGAACCTCGTCCGGACCGTCGGCAAATCGCAGGTGGCGCACGTCGGTGTACATTTCAGCCAACGGGGTCCATTGCGAGATGCCGGTCGCGCCATGCATCTGAATGGCTTGGTCGATGATCTTGCAGGCGCGCTCGGGGACCATGGCCTTGACCATGCTCACCCAGATACGGGCTTCCTTGTTGCCGAGGACATCCATCGCTTTGGCCGCCTTAAGCACCATGAGCCGCATCGCTTCGATTTCGCATCGCGCTTGCGCGATGATCTGCAGATTGCCGCCCAAATGCGCGATCTGCTTGCCGAAAGCTTCGCGCGTGAGGCCGCGTGCGACCATCATATCGAGCGCCTTTTCCGCTTTGCCGATGGTGCGCATGCAGTGATGGATGCGGCCAGGGCCTAGCCGGACCTGGGAAATCTCGAACCCGCGCCCTTCGCCAAGCAGGATGTTGTCCTTTGGCACCCGCACATTGTTGAAACGCAGATGCATGTGTCCGCGAGGTGCGTGGTCATGACCAAATACATGCATGGGACCGATGATCTCGACGCCCGGCGTATCCTTCGGGACGAGGATTTGCGACTGCTGCTTGCTGGGCGCAGCATCCGGGCTCGTCTTAACCATCACGATCATGATCTTGCAGCGCGGGTCGCCGAGGCCGGAGATATAGTACTTCTCGCCATTGATGACCCACTCGTCGCCGACAAGCCTTGCGGTGGTTGAGATGTTCTTCGCATCCGACGAGGCGACGTTCGGTTCGGTCATCGCGTAAGCGGAGCGGATTTCGCCAGCCAGCAGCGGCTTCAGCCATTTCTCCTTCTGCGCGGGCGTGCCGACGCGCTCGAGCACCTCCATGTTCCCGGTGTCGGGCGCGGAGCAATTCATGGTCTCCGACGCGAGCGGATTCTTGCCGAGCTCCGCCGCGATATAGGCGTAGTCCAAATTCTTCAGGCCCTCTCCTGTTTCGGCATCGGGCAAGAAGAAGTTCCAGAGACCTTCTTCCTTGGCCTTGTTCTTGGCCTTGCCGAGAAGGTCCAGTTGCTCCTGCGTGAAGGACCAGCGATCGTTCTTCTTCTCGCCGGCACGATAGAACTCGTGCGACATCGGTTCGACGGTTGTCGAAATGAACTTCCGGACATGGTCGAAGAGTGGACGAACCTGCTCGGACATCCGCAAGTCATTCAGTTCGTCTTCGGGTGCGAGAGTATAGGGTGTTTGGCGGGCTGCATATGCAGTCTTCATTGTTGTCGTCCTTCCGATGCGATCGCTTGCCATCTCGATTGGATGGCTGCGCGCCTGTTATAGACTTGAACATCCGCTGTTGTCGAAGACAAGCATCGGGCTGATCATTCCGTGAGATCGAGCGGATGCGCGACTCCAAATCTGCGTGCCTGCAATGCAGCACGAATGAATGTGCATTGCGTGCACCCGCAGAATTTATGCGACCCGCTGTCGCAGCTCACCTGGCACTTCTTATCACTGTCTTACAGGAGACGAGATTGACTCAGCTCCTCCTCGATCTCCTCGGCCAAGACGGCAGGCCAGGCTGCAATCAGGCCATCTTCGCGAGGTCTTATGACCGGGGGAGCGCAGGACGTTTTCACCATCCGCAAAGTCAGCTTCATCGCTTCATGAATTGCTTCGGCAGTTATACGTCGTCAGTCAACTTTTTGCAGCGTTGCGGCAGCAGAGGTTATCGTTCCGCATATTATCGGTCACAATCTGCACTCGTTGGGGCGAGCAACAAAGCGTTCATTTCTCTGAGTTGGTCCAGCGTAGCGATCGACATCGTCTCGGCGCCGCCACTGACTTTTAAGCAAGGAAAATAGAGTCAGCGTGCGGATGGATGGCGGTCATCAACCTTCCGGCCCCTCGCCAGCCAGCGTGCTCCCCTCGATCTGCTCTGCTGAATGGGGCGGGCAAATGCCGTGAGCCGGCCATAGAGTTGCTCAACGGCAACAATCACGGCGAATTGTGGGGGCGGCAAGTGTCCACGGTTCCACCCGCACAAGTTCTCGGCAAATGCCTCCTAATGAATCTGCCGTTGCACACGTTGTGCATTGCAATGATCTGCCTAAGAAGCGTTCAATCGATATATGCTGATGCAGATGCTGATTCGCGTTCGGATGCGGGGGCGCTCCGGTAACAGATCGAAGGCGTCGCGTTTCAGCATCTGATCGGTCGAACAAGGAGAGGGGTCATGTACAACGATTCTCTGTTCAATGCATTCGCTCGCTCGTTTGAGGCTCGAAGCGAAACAGACATGTCGATGTCGGATTATCTGGAGTCGTGTCGGGACGACCCCATGAGATACGCCAACGCGGCGGAAAGATTGCTCGCAGCCATCGGCGAGCCCCAGATGATCGACACGGCCAAGGATTCCCGCCTTGGCCGTATTTTTTTGAACAGGACTGTGCGGAGCTATCCGGCCTTCGCTGGATTCCACGGCATGGAGGAAACGATCGAGCGGATCGTAGCCTTCTTCCGTCACGCTGCTCAGGGGCTGGAGGAACGCAAGCAAATTCTCTATCTGCTCGGCCCGGTCGGCGGTGGTAAATCGTCCCTCGCGGAGCGGCTCAAGTCGCTGATGGAAGTTCATCCGATCTATGTCCTGAAAGCGGGCGACGAATTAAGCCCGGTCTTCGAGAGTCCATTAAGTTTGTTCGATCCGGATACACTGGGATCGATGATCGAGGAGCGATACGGAATTCCGCGCCGTCGCCTGACCGGACTGATGAGCCCATGGTGCTACAAGCGGCTTGAATCGTTCGGCGGCGACATCTCGCGCTTCCGCGTCGCGCGTATTCAGCCTTCACGGTTGCGGCAGATCGCCATCGCCAAGACTGAACCTGGTGACGAGAACAATCAGGACATCTCGTCACTGGTCGGCAAGGTGGATATCCGCAAGCTCGAAACATTCGCTCAGAACGACCCGGATGCATACAGCTATTCCGGTGGGCTCAATCGGGCCAACCAGGGCGTGCTTGAATTCGTCGAAATGTTCAAGGCGCCGATCAAGATGCTGCATCCGTTGCTGACGGCGACGCAGGAGGGGAATTACATCGGGACTGAGAATATTGGCGCGATCCCGTTCACCGGCGTTATCCTTGCACACTCCAACGAAGCTGAATGGCAGAGTTTCAAGGCCAACAAGAATAACGAGGCCTTCATCGACCGCATCTGCGTGATCAAGGTGCCTTACTGCCTCCGCGTAACCGAGGAGCAGAAAATCTACGAAAAGCTCATTCAGGGTTCCGAGCTTACCAGCGCGCCGTGCGCGCCAGCAACGCTTGAGACGCTGGCTCGCTTCACGGTTGCATCCCGGCTGCGCAAGCACGAGAACTCGACATTATTTGCAAAAATGAGGGTTTATGACGGCGAGAGCCTGAAGGAATCCGACCCCAAGGCGCGCAGCGTGCAGGAGTATAAAGACGCGGCGGGCGTGGACGAAGGCATGGACGGTGTTTCGACGCGCTTCGCCTTCAAGGTGCTCGCGGCGACGTTCAATCATGACACCGCCGAAATCGGCGCTGATCCGGTTCACCTGATGTATACGCTCGAACAGGCGATCCGCCGCGAGCAACTGCCCGAGGAGACGGAGAAGCGTTACCTTGAATTCATCAAGGCCGAGCTGGTCGCGCGGTACGCAGAATTCATCGGGCATGAGATTCAGAAGGCCTATCTGGAATCCTATTCAGACTATGGGCAGAATTTGTTTGATCGCTACGTCGACTATGCCGACGCCTGGATCGAAGATCAGGATTTCAAGGATCCGGATACTGGCCAGCTTCTTGATCGCGAGCTGCTCAATCAGGAGCTGACCAAGATCGAGAAGCCGGCAGGAATTGCGAACCCGAAGGATTTCCGCAACGAGATCGTCAAGTTCTCGCTGCGGTCCAGGGCGCAAAATACCGGAAAAAATCCAGGCTGGACGAGTTATGAGAAAATCCGCGAAGTGATCGAGAAGCGGATATTCTCGCAGGTCGAGGATTTGCTTCCAGTGATCTCTTTCGGTTCGAAGAAAGACAGCGAGACCGAAAAGAAGCACGGAGAGTTCGTCGCGCGAATGACTGAGCGAGGCTACACCGAGCGTCAGGTTCGCCGTCTCGTTGAATGGTATATGAGAGTGAAGCAAGCCGGCTAAACCGGATGCGAAAGCGGCCATGCATATTGTCGATCGGCGCCTGAACCCGAGCAGCAAGAGCCTTGAGAACCGCCAGCGGTTCTTGCGTCGCGCGAAATTGTTGGTGCGCGACGCCGTCAAGAAGTCTTCGGAAGGACGTGACATCAAGGACGTCCTCGAAGGTGGAGAGGTCAGCATTCCGCTCGACGGTATGCACGAACCTCGGCTTCGGCGAGAAGGTGGCATCCGGGATATGGTCCTTCCCGGGAACAAGAAGTTCGTCGAAGGCGATATGCTTCCCCGTTCGGGCAACGGTGGGGGAGGCAAGCCTCAGGAGCCGGGCGATGGTGACGCGGAAGATGCGTTCCGGTTCGTTCTGAGCCGCGAAGAATTCGTCGATATTTTCCTCGATGATCTTGAACTGCCGGACTTGGCCAAGCGCAAGCTTGCCGAAGCCGAGAATGATGGGCTTCGCCGCGCCGGTTACTCTGTCTCGGGATCTCCCGCCAATATTTCCGTCAGCCGGACCGTGCGTCTGGCGATGGCTCGTCGTGTGGCTCTCCGTCGGCCACGACCGGAGACGATCGCGGAGCTTGAAGCCGAGTTGGCCGATTGCGACGAGGGGCGCCGTGTCGCGCTTCTGGCCGAGATCGCGTCGCTCAAGTCCAAGATGAGCCGCATCCCGTTCATCGATCCGATCGACATCAGGTATCGTCGTTTCGAGACCGCGCCGAAGCCGGTGGCACAGGCGGTCATGTTCTGTCTGATGGACGTCTCAGGCTCTATGTCGGAGCACATGAAGGATCTCGCGAAGCGATTCTACATGCTGCTCTACGTCTTCCTGACCCGGCGTTATCGCCATGTCGACATCGTGTTCATTCGTCATACGGACCGAGCGGAAGAGGTTGACGAAGATACCTTTTTCCACGGGCCAGCCTCTGGCGGTACGATGGTCTCGAGCGCACTTGAGGCAATGCATGAGATCGTAAGAGCGCGGTATCGTCCCGAAGATTGGAACATCTATGCAGCTCAGGCGTCGGACGGTGACAATTCCTATACGGACGGCGAGGTGACCGCGCGGCTGCTCAAGGATTTCATCCTGCCTGTCACTCAGTTTTTTGCCTATCTTGAGGTCGGCGAATCCAGCGGAAATCCGTTCGATATGTCCGATTCGTCGCTGTGGACGCTGTATCAGCGTTTGCGCAACGAGGGCGCACCGCTGTCCGTACGCAAGGTCAGTAGCCGCAGCGAAATATTCCCAGTGTTCCACGAGCTTTTCCAGCGCCGCAAAAAGCAGGAGAAGGCTGCTCCATGACAGAGACTTCGACGGGACTCTTATATCAAGGCGCCGACTGGAATTTCCCGACGCTTCAGCGCATTCATGAGGCCTGTGAGGGGATTGCGAAATCGGAGCTTGGTCTCGATACCTATCCCAACCAGATCGAGGTGATCACGGCGGAGCAGATGCTGGACGCGTATTCCTCGGTCGGCATGCCTCTGTTTTACAAGCATTGGTCCTTTGGCAAGCATTTCGCTCATCAGGAGACATTCTACCGCAAGGGCCTCATGGGGCTGGCATATGAAATCGTGATCAACAGCTCGCCGTGTATTTCCTACCTGATGGAGGAAAATACGGCGACCATGCAGACTCTCGTCATCGCCCACGCTGCATTCGGGCACAATCACTTCTTCAAGAATAACTATCTGTTCAAGCAGTGGACCGACGCTGACGGCATTCTCGATTATCTCGACTTTGCCAAGAGCTATGCGGCGCAGTGCGAGGAGCGCTACGGACATGTCGCGGTCGAGCGGACGCTCGACGCCGCGCATGCGCTGATGTCGCACGGGGTCTATCGTTATCCCAACAAGAAGAAGCTCGATCTCCGCGCGGAAGAAAAACGCGCCAAGGAGCGCCGCTCGCACGAGGAGAGCGTGTTCAATGACCTCTGGCGGACCGTGCCAATCGGACCGCTCAAGAGCGCGTCTGAACTCAGCGTAGAACGGCGCGCTGCACTGCTCGGCCTGCCGCAGGAAAACATCCTCTATTTTCTGGAAAAATCCGCGCCTCGTTTGCAGCCGTGGCAGCGCGAACTGTTACGGATCGTGCGCCATATCGCGCAGTACTTCTATCCGCAGGGGCAGACCAAGGTCATGAACGAAGGCACGGCGACCTACGTGCATTACCGCATTATGAATAGCTTGCACGAACAGGGGCGCATCTCCGACGGAAACTTTCTCGAGTTTCTCCAGTCACACACCAACGTCGTCTTCCAGCCGGGCTTCGACGATCAGCGCTTCTCGGGCTTCAACCCCTATGCGCTGGGATTCGCAATGATGCAGGACATCGAGAAGATCGTGATCGATCCGGACGACGAGGATCGCGAATGGTTTCCCGACATCGCCGGGCGTAATGATGTCATGGGTGTGCTTCGTGATGTCTGGGCGAATTATCGGGATGAGAGTTTCATCAGCCAGTTTCTCAGCCCGCGGCTGATGCGTCATATGCGGATGTTCCACCTTCATGATGATCCGGCCGAAACCTCGGGCATTCGGGTTGACGCCATTCATGATGAGCGGGGATATCGCCGTATCCGCCGCGAACTGGCGCGGCAGTACGACGTCGGCGTTATCGATGCCAATATCGAGGTAGTCGATGTCGATCTCGCCGGCGACCGTCGCCTGCTGCTCCGCCACACCACGGTGAATGGGGCGCTCCTGAATGAGGCCGATGCTAAACGTGTGCTTCAGCATCTAGCGGATTTGTGGAGCTACGATGTTGCCCTGAGTGAGGTCGATTCCACGGGCACGGTTCTCAAGGAGCACATCGCAAGTCCTCGTGTGATGGCCGCCGCGGCTTGAAGATCTAATGCTTAAATGTGGGCTGCTCGCGGCGAACAGCTGAATCGAGCGTGTTGGACAGCAGGCACGCTATGGTCATGGGCCCGACGCCGCCGGGTACGGGCGTAATCGCGCCGGCGAACCTGCGCGCTTCTTCAAAATCTACATCTCCGACAAGGCGTCCTTTGGTCTGGCCTGGCTCCGGCGGCAGCCTATTGATACCAACGTCCACGACAATCGCGCCGGGCTTTATCCAGTCACCTTTGATCATGTGCGGGTGCCCGACGGCTGCGATCAGAATATCCGCTTGCCGACACAGCGCCGGCAAATTGGTAGTTTGCGAATGAGCAATGGTTACGGTGCAGTTCCTGACCAGAAGAAGTTGGGCGACAGGTTTGCCGACGATGTTGGAGCGCCCCACGATGACAGCAGATAACCCGGCCATATTGGGGCGTACAGTTTCGAGCAATCGTAGGCAGCCCAACGGAGTGCATGGTATGAAACTGGGAAGCCCGATTGCCAGCCGTCCTACATTCAAGGGATGGAAGCTATCGACGTCTTTCGTCGGATCGATAGCGTCAATGACACGTCGCGGATCGATCCCGGGAGGAAGAGGCAATTGAACGAGAATGCCATCGATAGATTTGTCAGCATTCAATTTTCCAATCAAACTCAGTAGGTTTGCCTCCGAGGTGTCGGCGCTGAGGGTATGCTGGACTGACCGTATGCCAGCTTCCTCACTCGCTCGTGCTTTCGATTTTACGTACACGTGGCTTGCCGGATCGTCGCCTACCAGAACGACTGCGAGTCCCGGAGGCCGCAATCCTTTCTCCGCTCTCTGCGCAACGGTCTTGGCAATGTTGGCGCGCAGCGCATGAGCCACGGCAGCGCCGTCAATAATGACTGCGGACATTTATCAATCCTTGAATACGACGGTCTTCTGGCCATTCGTGATGACGCGGCCGCTGAGGTGCCATGAGATGGCGCGTGCGAGCACCCTGCGTTCGATCTCGCGTCCCTTGCGCACAAGATCGTCGGGTGTGTCGTGATGGCTGATGCGTTCGACGTCTTGTTCGATGATAGGTCCTTCATCGAGATCGGCCGTCACATAGTGCGCCGTGGCTCCAATCAATTTCACCCCACGCACGTGCGCCTGATGATAGGGCTTTGCGCCTTTGAATCCGGGCAGGAAGGAATGATGGATATTGATGCAGCGCCCCGAGAGCTTTGCAGCAAAGCCGTCCGATAGAATCTGCATGTAGCGGGCCAAAACGACCAGATCGGCGTTGGTCTTCTGGATCACATCCCAGACCTGCGCCTCCTGCTCCATCTTGGTCGCTTTAGTCACCGGGAGGTGGTGAAACGGGATGCCGTCGAAGTCGAGGTGGCTGTACGTGTCCCGCGGATAGTTGGCGATGATGCCGACGATGTTCATTTGCATCTCGCCGGTGCGCCAGCGGTACAGCAAGTCGGCAAGGCAATGATCAAATTTCGACACCAACAGAACAACGCGCTTCAGCTCCTCATTTCCGCGCATGTCCCACGACATTCCGAATTGTTCGGCGGTGGTCCGAAATTCCTGTGACAAGGTCTCCAGGGTTTTGTCCGAAAAGATCGCAAAACGAACGCGCATGAAGAAGAGCTGCGTCTCGGGATCGTTGTACTGATGCGCCTCCAGCACGTTGCAGCCGGCCTCGAACAGGCGCGTACCGACGGTGGCGACAATTCCCGGACGATCCGGGCAGGAGAGGGACAGAATAATGTCACCGGGCATCGTGGGCACTTTCGTTCAAGACGGAGTTCATTTGGAAGAGCGTTGCAGGGACAGGCCGTAAACAGCGGCGGAGACTTCCAGCCAGTGCTGGAAACTTCCGGCGAGACTGCGGGCGACAGCGACATCGATCGTCGGCTGTTCGTCCACCTTCCACAGCGTTGCACCAATGTGTGCGATGCTGGTGACAGCCACGGAGTTCGCCGGAAACGCACCCGGCGCGAGATCGATCTGAAGACCCTTCTCCAGCGTTGGCAGCAACGCCGAACCCGTCAACCTCAACACGCCAAGTCCGCCCGATTGATCGGCCACCGACGCAAGGCCCTGAAGCTCCGTTTCCAGGTTCACAACGAAGTCGGGATTTGGTGCTCCACTAATCGTGAGCCATTTTCCTGGCCCCGTGCCAAGGAAGATGACGCTATTATTGCCAGCCCATTTAGCTCCGGCCGGCGGCACGATGCCGAAGTTGCGCTCCACGGCCGCGCCGAGTTCAACGGATTTATCCCGGCGCGCCATAACAGTGGCGATAGCCAAATCGGTGCGTTCAACCGCGACGACGCCGTTGCCGACTCCCATCGGGCGCAAACCTGCAAAGGGGATTTCTCGTCTCAGATCATGCACGGAGGCGCTCTCCTTCCGGGTCGAGAAACACGGGTGCCACTACCTCGACTTCGACATCGCCGGATCGCACGGGATCATAGGCACGGATGCGCTCGCCGATACGCTGCGGGCCGCGAACCAGAAGGCCAAGCCCGATCCAGTGACCAAGCGAAGGGCTGAAGGCGACTGAGGTCATATAACCTTCGTCGCTTTCGGGCGACGGTGTGATGCCGCGTCCAATGAAATGAGCGCCGGCGCGCAGTCGCTGGCCAGGATCGACCGGTTTGAGGCCAACCAGACTCGGCCGCAGCGGGTCGACCAGCGCCGGCCGTGCGGCCAGGACGCGGCCGATATAATCCTTCTTGTTCGACATCATGCGGCCAAGACCGAGATCCCGCGCGACTGTGTGACCGTTGAGTTCGTTACCAGCCACGTGCCCCTTCTCGATGCGCATGACGGACAGCGCCTCGGTTCCGTAAGGCGTGACGCCGAGATATGTTCCGGCTTGCATCAATGCGCGCGCGAGCGCATCGCCATGTCCTGCGGGCACGGCGATCTCATAGGCGAGTTCGCCAGAAAACGAGATGCGGAACAATCGCACGGGGATATTTCCGAGCTGGAATTCGCCGCAGGCGAGATAAGGAAACGCGTCGTTGGACAGATCAGCGGCGTCACCAAGGCAACGTTGCAACAATTCACGGGAGCGCGGACCGGCGACGGCGTATTGCGACCATTGCTCGGTCACCGAGACCATTTGCACATCGAGATCGGGCCATAGCACCTGATGGCAGAACTCGAGGTGCTGCATCACTTTGCCGGCATTGGCGGTGGTCGTGGACATTAGCCAATGATCTGGCGCGATTCGGGCCGTGGTCCCGTCGTCCATGACGAAACCGTCTTCGCGCAGCATTACGCCGTATCGAACCTTGCCGACGGCGAGAGTTGAGAAGGTGTTGATATAGACGCGGTCGAGAAACGCGCCCACATCCGGCCCCATCAGCGCAATCTTGCCGAGGGTCGAGACATCGCAGATGCCGACGGCGGATCGGACGACCTTGACCTCGCGGGTCACGCTCTGAAGCCAATCGGTCTCACCCGCCTGCGTGAACCATTGCGCGCGGAGCCATTGTCCCGCCTCTACAAACGTCGCACCTTGCTCTTCGGCCCAGCGATGTCCCGCGGTCAGGCGGGTCGGCTTGAAATGTTTCGCTGTATGGAGTCCGGCGAATGCTCCGATGGCAACGGGGACATGCGGCGGCCGTGCGCGCGTGGTGCCGGTCTGCGTGATCGTTCGTCCCGTCAGTTCAGCCATGATGGCGAGGCCGCTGACATTGGACGTCCGGCCCTGATCGGTCGCCATGCCGAGCGTTGTGTAGCGCTTGAGGTGCTCGACGGAACGGAAGCCTTCCTGGGCTGCGAGCGCAACGTCCTTGTCGGTGACGTCGTTCTGCAAATCGACAAAGGCCTTACCGCGTGATTTTGCAACGTGCCAGAAGGCCTTCACGCCGAATTGTTCGTCGCTGGTGCGATAGTGCGACGTGATGCGCGGCTGGTGGCCGGCGCGCGTCGCAGCGTCCGCCCCGAGAACTGTTCCATCCTGCAGTGCTTCGGCCAGCGTCCAGTGACCTGCCGCGGAGCCGGCAATGGTCATGCCATCCGGCAACTGGCCTGCGAGAAATGCCGTCTTGGATTCAGACCATGCGGGGCTGGAGCCGAGATGCGTCGAAAGCGCGATATCCGGATTCCACCCGCCGGACACCGCAAGCGCATCGACGGAAAATGACTTCCGATCGCCAACGGCGTCCTGCACATCGATGGCCTTCAAGGTGCGGCCGCCGCGGGCTTCGATGACGTGACTGCCCAGCAAAATCGATGTGTCGCCCGCCAGCGACCGAACATTCGGTGGGACATTGATACGCGTATCCACGATACACGACACTTTGATTCCCGCATTCCGGAGATCGAAGGCTGTGCGCCAGCCGTCGTCGCTGGTGGTGAACACTGCAACGTGCCGGCCGGGCGCCGCAGCGAAGCGATTAACATAGGTGCGCATGCTCGAGGCCAGCATGACGCCGGGCCTGTCGTTGCCGCCGAAGACAACGGACCGTTCCATGGCGCCGGTGGCCAGAACCGTCTCGTGTGCGACAATCTTCCATAACCTTTGTCGCGGGGTGAACGCTGGTGGAACAGGGAGATGATCGGCAACGCGTTCAACGGCGCCATACTCTCCGTCATAGACCCCGAACACCGACGTGCGCCGCATGATGCGCACATTGGGTAGTGCAGCGAGTTCGCTCTCGACTTGCTTTGCCCACACTGCACCCGGTGCCCCGTCGATCTCGTGTGTTTCGGAATTCAGCCGACCGCCGAGCACGAAATCGCTCTCGGCGAGAATGACGCGCAGACCGGCGCGTCCTGTGGTCAGAGCTGCCGCCAAGCCTGCGGGGCCTGCACCGATCACGAGCAGGTCGCAGAACGCATAGGCCTTTTCATATGTGTCTGGATCGCTCTCGTCACTAAGACGGCCCAATCCTGCCGACTTGCGAATGAGCGGCTCATAGACCTTCTCCCAGAAGGCCGCTGGCCACATAAAGGTTTTGTAGTAGAAGCCTGCCGCCAGCACGGGGCTTGCAAGCTGGTTGATCGCCTGAATATCGAACGCCAGAGACGGCCAGCGATTTTGACTTGCTGCATCGAGTCCGTCGAACAGTTCGACAGTCGTCGCTTTGGTGTTCGGCTCGCGCCTTGAGCCCGTGCGCAGTTCAACCAGTGCGTTCGGTTCCTCCGGGCCGGCGGAGAATATCCCGCGTGGGCGATGATACTTGAACGAGCGGCCGACAAGTTTGACCCCGTTGGCAATGAGTGCCGATGCCAGTGTGTCGCCGGCGAAGCCTTGCAGTGGTTTGCCGTCGAAATTGAAACTTGCAACTTTTGAGCGGTCGATGAGACCGCCTCGCGCGAGGCGTTGCGGATTTGTCATGGCTGCGGCTCCGCATGCGCCATGAACGCGTGGGTGATGCGATGGGTACGCGTATCGCGCTCGACGACGAGCCAGCTATGGCAGCCGGCGCTGTGATACCAGTATTCCTTGAGCGAGCCTGCAGGGTTATCGCGCAGATAGACGTAGTCATATATCGCGGCGTCTGAATCAGCGCTGGCGGCGGCGATATCTGGTCGTTTCACGCTCGCGTCGCCGAGATAGCTGAACTCGGCAGCGTCGCGTGATCCACAGAAGGGGCAGGGAATGCGCATGGCGTTTCAGTGCAGGTTCGGTTGGGCGCCCTGGCCCTTTTCGTCGATGACATGGCCGGTGCGGAATCTGTCGAGCCGCAATTGCGTTGCGGCGGGATGCGGCGCGTCGTGTGCGATCAGGTGCGCGAAGGTGAATCCAGATCCCGGCGTGGCCTTGAAGCCGCCGTAGCACCAGCCCGCGTTGAGATAGAGCCCTTCGGTCGGCGTCTTGTCGATGATCGGTGAGCCGTCCATCGACATGTCCATGATGCCGCCCCAGCTTCGCAGCACGCGCGCACGGCCGATGGCCGGCATCAACGCCATGCCGCCCTCGCAGACATCTTCGACCACGGGGAGATTGCCGCGCTGAGCGTAGGAGTTATAGCCGTCGATGTCGCCGCCGAAGACGAGCCCGCCCTTGTCCGATTGGCTGATATAGAAGTGTCCAGCGCCGAAGGTGATGACGCCCGGAATGATGGGTTTCAATCCTTCGGAGACAAAGGCCTGAAGTACATGACTTTCGATCGGCAGCCGCATGCCCGCCATGGCGGCGACACGCGAGCTACTACCGGCGACGGCAATTGCAACTTTCTTCGCGCGGATTGTCCCGCGCGAGGTCTGTACGCCGGTGACGCGGCCATCGGTAATGGAAAAGCCTGTGACTTCGCAGTTCTGCGCGATGTCCACGCCGCGGTCGCTCGCGCCGCGCGCGTAGCCCCACGCCACCGCGTCGTGACGCACTGTGCCGCCGCGTCGCTGCAATAGACCGCCCTGAATGGGAAACCGCGCCGCGTTGAAATTGAGAAAGGGATAGAGCTTGCGCAAATCGTTCTGATTGAGCAGTTCAGCATCGATACCATTGATGCGCATGGCGTTGCCGCGCCGCGCATAAGCGTCGCGCTGACTGTCGGAATGATAGAGATTCAGCACGCCGCGCTGGCTGATCATCGCGTTGTAGTTGAAGTCCTGCTCCAGCCCCTCCCACAATTTCATCGAGAGTTCATAGAGCGGAATATTGCCGGGCAGCAGATAATTGGAGCGAACGATCGTCGTGTTACGTCCGACATTGCCGCCGCCGATCCAGCCCTTCTCGAGAACCGCAACGTTGGTGATGCCGTGCTCCTTGGCAAGATAGTAGGCAGTAGCAAGACCGTGACCGCCGCCGCCGACGATAACCACGTCGTAGGTGTCGCGGGGCGCGGCGTCGCGCCACTGGGGCTTCCAGCCCTTGTGGCCGGTTAGCGCGTTGGCGAGCAAGGTTGTGATCGAATAGCGCATGTTGCGAGTGGGCCAGATCAATCGGAGAATGCACTTTCGCGCAGAAATGAAACAGGGTATACGCTGTAAGCGACACTCAGTATTCTATTTGCGACAAGACGATATGTCCCGTCCACACCGCTTCGGCTTCCTGCTGATCGACGATTTCGCGCTGATGTCGTTTGCATCTGCCGTCGAGCCGTTGCGGGCCGCGAATATTCTCGCCGGACGAACACTTTATGAATGGTTTCATATCTCGGCTGGCGCCAGCGCCATCGTCGCATCCAACGGGCTGTCTGTAACAGCGGATCATACCATTGCTGACAAAATGCGATTCGATACCGTGCTGGTGTGCGCGGGTGGGAACCCGGCGGCGTTCGACGATGTGAAGACCATCGCGTGGTTGCGAAGAATTGCGCGAACCAGCTGCGCGATCGGCGGCGTCTCGGGTGGGCCATTCATCCTGGCAAAAGCAGGCATCCTCGACGGCTATCGATGTACGATCCACTGGGAACACTTGCCCGCTTTCACGGAGTCATTTCCGGACATCGTACCCACACGAACGCTGTTCGAGATCGACCGCGGCCGCTTGACCTGCGGCGGCGGTGTTGCGGCGCTCGACATGATGCATGCGATTATCCGTCGCGATCATGGTCAGTCGCTCGCGGCTCGCGTGAGCGATTGGTATCTGCAAACGGCAGTTCGTCTCGGCGACAGCACGCAGCGCATTTCGCTGACGGAGCGCGTCGGGACCAACAACCGCAACCTTATTTCTGCAATCGGCACCATGGAGCGGCAATTGGCCAGTCCGCTGCCGCGCGCGGCGCTTGCAAAGGCAGCGAATGTATCGGTCCGTCAGCTCGAGCGGCTGTTTGCCAGGCACCTTGGCGTGACCATCGACCAGCATTACGTATCCCTTCGTTTGGCAAAGGCGCGCGCGCTGCTGCGGCAGACCGGTCTGCCCGTGGTTCAGATCGGCGCCGAATGTGGCTTCTCGAATGCCAGCCATTTTGCAAAGGTCTACCGAACGGCGTTCGGAATGCCGCCGTCGAAGGATCGAATGCCGGACCGGCGGAGCAGGAAAACCCGGGCTTGACGATGCTTGCCGGGGTCGGCTTGAAGCCTGTCCCCAATCGGATGATGCTGCGGGCAGGGTAAAACATGAGCAACGACACGGACGATATTCTCACCGGATCCAACGCACCACGACCAGCGATGCGGAGCCTTGAGCGCGCCATCGGTGCGCAGGTGCGCGAAATCCGGCGCAACACCGATCTCTCGATCGCGGATCTCGCCAACGCGGCGGGTATTTCGCCAGGAATGCTGTCGAAGATCGAAAACGGCCAGATCTCGCCGTCGCTCTCGACGCTGGAGGCGCTGGCCTCGGCGCTAGCGGTGCCGATCACCACGCTGTTTGCAGCATACGAAGACCGGCGCGACTGTTCGTTCGTGAAGGCGGAGCAGGGCGTCGTCATCGAGCGACGCGGAACCAAGGTCGGCCATGTCTATCAACTGCTCGGGCACAGTGTGCGCGGCGAAGTCGTGGTCGAACCCTATCTGATCACGCTCAAAGAAGATGCGGTGCCATATACCGGCTTTCAGCACAGCGGCGTCGAGTTCATCTACATGCTGAGCGGAGAGGTGGTCTATCGGCACGCTGGGCAGAAATATCGGCTGCAAGCCGGTGACGCCCTAATGTTCGACTCGGGCGCGCTGCACGGTCCCGAAGAACTCACTCTACTGCCTGCGATTTATCTCTCGATCATCGTTTATCCCCGCGTCTGAGCTTAAGCGGCATTTAGTCGGACATTTTTGTTGACTTCGGGCCTTTCCCGGTAATAATCCTGACAAGATACAATGTTTCTTGTGAGGAAATATGTGCGGTATTGCAGGGTTGTTCCTGAAAAACCCGGCGTTGGAGCCCAAGCTGGGCTCCATGCTGGCCGACATGCTCGTGGTTCTGAGTGACCGCGGCCCGGACAGCGCAGGCTTTGCGATCTACGGCGGCGGCTCGGAAAAGGATGTGAAAGTTACCCTTCGTATGAAGGATGGCGATCACGCGAAAGCCGTTGTCGCGGCGCTTGAGACAAAGTTCGGCGCACTGCACCCGGTCTATCGGTTTAATCACGTCGTGGTCGCGGTCGACGCTGCCAAATATCCGGCGCTTCAGACGTTTCTCACCGAGCAGCACGCCGACGCCGAGATCGTCGGGGCTGGCTCGCGCATGGAGATATACAAGGAGGTCGGCTTGCCTGCGCAGGTCGCCGAGCGTTTCGACCTTCCGCGCATGTCCGGCACCCATGCCATCGGGCACACTCGCATGGCGACTGAATCGGCCGTGACCACCAAGGGTGCGCATCCGTTTTCGACCGGCGCCGATCAATGTCTCGTTCACAACGGCTCGCTTTCCAATCACAACGGATTGCGGCGCGAACTGAAGCGCAACGGTATCGCTTTCTCGACGGACAACGATTCCGAGGTGGCAGCAGGATATCTGACATGGCGGATGAGTGAAGGCGCCTCGCTCAAGCAGGCGCTGACGCAGGGACTGAAGGATCTCGATGGCTTCTACACTTTCGTAGTCGGCACCGAATCCGGCTTCGCGGTCCTGCGCGATCCGATTTCCTGCAAGCCCGCGGTGATGGCCGAAACCGACGATTACGTTGCCTTTGGCTCTGAGTATCGGGCTTTGGCTGGTTTGCCAGGCATTGAGGCGGCGCGGGTGTTCGAGCCCGAGCCCGCCACTGTTTACGCCTGGGAGCGTGCTTGATGCCGACATTCGATCTTTCCGTAGAGCCGTTGCGCGAACTGAACGCGGCCCTGCATCAGCTGCCGTCGGACACCAATGAGACTCACTGGGTCATCGATCACCCCAACGGCAAGCACGCTATTGCATGCGGTCTCGACAAATCCATTACCGTCGAGATCAACGGTCACGTCGGCTACTACTGCGGCGGCATGAACCAGTTGGCGAACATCATCGTGGAAGGCAACGCCGGGGTCGGCGTCGCAGAGAACATGATGTCCGGCGCCGTTCATATCAAAGGTGATGCGAGCCAGTCGGCTGGCGCGACCGGCCATGGTGGGTTGCTTGTGATCGATGGCAATGCGTCGGCGCGTTGCGGCATATCGATGAAGGGGATCGACATCGTCGTGAAGGGGTCGATCGGGCCGATGAGCGCGTTCATGGCGCAGGCCGGCAATCTTGTCGTGCTCGGTGACGCCGGCGAAGCGCTTGGCGATTCAATCTACGAGGCACGGTTGTTTGTGCGCGGGTCGGTGGCGAGCCTTGGCACCGACTGCATCGAGAAGGAAATGAGCGCAGAGGATCGCGCCGCGCTCGATGGCGTGATCGCCAAAGCGGCCCTCGATGTTTCGGCGTCGGAATTCAAATTCTATGGATCGGCGCGCCGCCTTTATCACTTCCATGTCGACAACGTCGACGCCTACTGATCGGTACAGTCATGAACGAACGAACGACTCCACCGATCCCCGCGCACGGTACATTGCCGCGGTACTCGGCGACATTCGATCCGCATTCCATCGCAGAAATCCAGCGCGCAGCAGCGACCGGCATCTACGATATCCGGGGCGCGGGCGCGAAGCGAAGGCTGCCTCATTTCGACGATCTGCTGTTTCTCGGCGCGTCAATCTCGCGCTATCCGCTTGAGGGATACCGGGAGAAATGCGGCACCAATGTCGTGCTTGGAACGCGTTTTGCTAAGAAGCCCATTGAGCTAAAAATTCCCGTGACGATCGCCGGAATGAGCTTTGGCTCGTTGTCCGCCAATGCGAAGGAAGCATTGGGCCGTGGTGCGTCCGCGCTCGGCACATCGACGACAACCGGCGACGGCGGCATGACCGCGGAGGAGCGCGGTCACTCCTCGATCCTCGTCTATCAGTATCTGCCGTCACGCTACGGCATGAATCCGGAAGATCTCCGCAAGGCGGATGCCATTGAAATCGTTATCGGGCAGGGGGCGAAGCCCGGCGGTGGCGGGATGTTGCTCGGCCAGAAGATATCGCCACGCGTCGCCAAGATGCGGACGCTTCCTGAGGGTATCGACCAGCGATCCGCGTGTCGCCACCCGGATTGGACCGGACCCGACGATCTGGAAATCAAGATCGAGGAACTGAGAGAGATCACGGACTGGCAGAAACCGATCTATGTGAAAGTCGGCGCGAGCCGTCCCTACTACGATACGGCACTGGCGGTAAAATCCGGCGCCGACGTGGTGGTTCTCGACGGCATGCAGGGCGGCACGGCTGCCACACAGGAAGTGTTCATCGAGCACGTCGGTCTGCCGATTCTCGCCGCGATCCGGCCCGCCGTTCAGGCGTTGCAGGATCTTGGTATGCACAGGAAGGTGCAATTGATTGTATCAGGCGGGGTTCGCACGGGCGCGGACGTCGCTAAGGCACTGGCGCTCGGCGCCGATGCGGTATCGATCGGCACGGCGGCACTCATCGCACTGGGCGACAACGATCCGCGTCTTGAGGACGAATACCGCAAGCTCGGCACCACTGCCGGCGCTTACGACGACTGGCATGAAGGGCGCGATCCGGCTGGCATCACCACTCAGGACCCGCTGCTCGCCGCGCGCCTCGATCCGATCAAGGCCGGACGCCGGCTTGCCAATTATCTTTCCGTACTGACGCTCGAGTGCCAGACGCTGGCGCGTGCTTGCGGCAAGAGCCACGTCCACAATCTCGAACCGGAAGATCTCGTCGCGCTGACGGTGGAGGCCGCGGCTATGGCTGGCGTGCCTCTTGCAGGGACCAACTGGATCCCGGGGCAGGTTTGATTATTCCAAAGGCCGCGCGAGCGGCCTTTTCGTTGACTTACAGGCGGCGGGCGGCCGCAAGGAGAAACCATGACGACCGATCTTGAAAGCACTGCGCGCGAACGAGGTATAAAATCGTTCCTGATTTCCTACACAGATCTCTTCGGAGTGCAGCGGGCAAAGCTGGTGCCGACGGCGGCGATCAAGGGGATGGCGAAAAACGGCGCGGGCTTCGCCGGCTTCGCGACGTGGCTCGACATGACACCGGCCGACGCCGACCTGTTCGCGGTGCCCGATCCCGCCAGCCTCGTGCAGTTGCCCTGGAAACCCGAGGTTGGCTGGCTTGCTGCGGATCTTTGGATGAACGGGCAGGAGGTCGAGCAGGGCCCGCGCAACCTTCTGAAGAAGCTGAAAGCGGGAGCTGCCGAAAAAGGATTGCAGATCAAGACCGGTGTTGAGTGCGAATTCTTCCTGACCACGCCGGATGGTTCTACCGTGTGTGACACGGCGGATCGGCAGGCCAAGCCTTGCTATGATCAGTCCGCGCTTATGCGACAATACGACATTATCACCGAAATTTCGGAGGCAATGTTAGCACTCGGGTGGAATCCGTATCAGAGCGATCACGAGGATGCCAACGGGCAGTTCGAGATGAACTGGCAATATGATGACGTACTCGTCACGGCCGACAGACATTCCTTCTTCAAGTACATGGCGAAATCAGTTGCCGAAAAGCATGGACTGCGGGCGACGTTCATGCCCAAGCCTTTTCTTGAACTGACCGGAAGCGGCTGTCATGCGCATGTCTCGCTCTGGAAAGGGGGAAAAAACCTTTTCGAGGATGGTGCGGGCGAACTCGGCGTGTCGGAGATGGGGTATCATTTCATTGGCGGCATTATTCCTGTCTCTTATACACATCTAGATGTGTATAAGAGACAGGCGCATCAACGCACCGCGCACCACATCGGGCGCGACGTGGTCGCCGAACTCGGTCACGTGGACCGGCAACAACCGCACGCACATGGTTCGCATTCCGGAGCCGGGGCGATTTGAACTGCGTCTCGCCGATGGTGCGACAAATCCATATTTGCTTCAGGCCGGAATCATTGCGGCGGGCCTGGATGGGATCGAGAACAAGCGAGACCCCGGCAAACGGCTCGACATCAACATGTACACCGACGGGCATACGGTAAAGAACGCCAAGAGGCTACCGCTCAATATGCTGGACGCTCTGCGCGCGTTTGAGGGAAACAGCATTCTGCGTGAGCGGCTGGGCGCTTTCGTGCCCTCGTTCCTGAAGCTGAAGCACGATGAGTGGAACAGCTATTGTCGTCATCTCACCCAGTGGGAGCGCGACGTCACGCTCGACATCTGACTGGTTGATGCGTCACATTGATTTGCGCGGATAAACGATGATCGACAAGTAGGTCATCGGACGCTTCACCAGCGTTTCCGGCCCGTGAAGCGCGCCGGAATCGAACAGGATCGAATCCCCCGGCCGCAGCCGATAGGTTTTGTCGCCGTGGCGATAAATCACTTCGCCGGTTAACATATAGATGAACTCGATGCCGGCATGCTGGAAGCCGGTGAAAGCCTCGGCCTCTTCTTTCAGCGTGATGAGATAGGGTTCGACGACGACGTCACCACCGATCACGTGGCCGAGCAATTGATAGACGTGGCCGACTTTGGTGCCACGCCGCTCGATGATGACGCCCTGCTTGGCGCGGACATAGGAGCAGTCCCGCCGCTCTTCCGATGCCGCGAACAGCATGCTGAGAGAGACCGTCAGGGCGTTTGCGATGGATTGCAGCGTCGAGAGCGACGGGGAGATCTGGCCGTTCTCGATTTTCGATAGCATGCCGGCGGAGATATTCGCTGCGTTCGCTAGATCCAGCACCGAAAGATCCTGCTCACGGCGGATGAAACGAATCCGCGCACCCAGCGCTCGCTCCAGCGTGCGGGGAGCGTCGACGGGCGCATTCGAGCCCGTTCGAAAATCTGTCTTGTCCGATGGATCGACGCTCTTGAGCTGAGTTCTTTTTGGCATCGCAAAATTCCTGATGACAGTAAGCAAACGTAACACGGCGCGCCCCCTGTCCCGCCTCGAAACTTTGAGCAGCAAAGACGTGCGTAGCAGGCACGGGGAGTGCTGCGGGACGTGGCGAAGGGCTGAAGCTACTTTCTTAGCTGTCGCAACGAGCAGTTGCCCAACATTTCGCAGGCATTCAACAGCTCATTGACGCGAACGCTATGCGCGGCGGCTTCGTGTGCCTGCCATATTACCCTCAGTGCATAAAGTTTACTCTTGAGAAACTTTTCGGCAGCGCTAGTTTTGAAAATATATTTCTTCTCAGGAAAGAGTTGGAGATTTTCGATGGGGACCAATCGTCGCGACTTTCTCAAGAAAACGGCGCTGGCCGGTGGCGCCATCGTGGCTGCACCGTACGGCTTTGTCCGGAATATCGATCAGGCTTGGGGCGCACAGTCCTGGGTGAAGAAAGGCGAGCCGATCAAGATCGGTCTGCTGTTCTCGCTGTCCGGCGCGCTCGCAGTGCCAGAGGAAGACTCCACTCTCGTGATGCAATACGCGATCGACGAGATCAACAAGAGCGGCGGCATCAATGGCTCGCCGATTGAACCGGTCATCGTTGACGCGAAGTCGGACTTCACGGTCTATTCCGAGAAGACCAAGGAACTGATCCTGCGCAACAAGGTGGTGGCGCTGTTCGGCTGCTACACCTCGGCGAGCCGGAAGGCGATCTTGCCGACGGTGATGTCGCAGAACCACCTTCTCTACTACCCGACCTGTTACGAAGGCGCGGAGTGCACGCAGAATACCATCTGCACCGGCCCGCTCGCCAACCAGCACTCCAAAGACCTGATCCCGTTCATGGTCAAGCAGTTCGGCAAGAAGGTCTTCTTCGTCGGCTCCAACTATGTGTGGCCGAAGGAATCCAACAAGAATGCCAAGATCTGGCTGCAGCAGGCTGGTGGCGAACTGCTCGGCGAGGAGTACATCCCGCTCGGCTCTTCGGAGTTCGGCCCCGTCCTGAACAAGATTCGCGACGCCAAGCCAAACTTTATCTTCTCGACCGTCGTCGGTGCTTCCGACATCGCCTTCCACAAGCAGTTCAAGCAGGAGGGCTTCAAGGTTGATTCGATGCCGATCGCCTCGCTAACCACTGGCGAGATCGAGACACGCGCCATGGGCAACGAGTTCGGTGCCGGCCACTTTCTCTCGGCGCCTTACTTTCAAACCATGGAGAATCCGACCAACCAGAAGTTCGTCGAGGGCTTCCTCAAGAGCAAGTACGGCAAGAACGGCACCACCCACTACAACATGGAAGAGACCTATCTCTCGGCCTACGTTTTTAAGTACGGCCTGGAGAAGGCGCTTGCCGCGGTCGGCTACGACGGTCTCACGCCTCGCGCGATCCGCGATCACTCCGGCGGGATCAAGGTCGAAGACAATATCTCGCCGGAAGGCCTGATCTGGATCGACGACCAGAATTTCAACACCTGGCTGAAGCCCAAAATCGGCCAGTGTCAGGCGGATGGCAGCTTCAAGATCGTGAAGACTTCGGACCAGCACGTCGCTCCGGACCCGTATTCGATCTACGCCGAAAGTGGGAAGTGCACTGCCGATGGCCTGAAAGCGCCGGACGGCAAAGTACGCAAGAGCGTCATCTAACGACGCACTTGTCGCGCCCGATCGTGGCGCGACCATACAGCAAGCATGCGGGATTGCGATCTGACAGTCCCGCATCAATGTGGTGGAGCATCATGGCACTCGGCTCGTTCTTCGGTTCATTTGAGATCAGCGCGTTCCTTAACGCTTTGATTCTCGGCATCAGCATCGCAAGCATTTGGCTGATCGCGGCGCTCGGGCTGACGATCATTTACGGCACCGCCGGCGTCATCAACATGGCGCATGGCGAATTCATCATGCTCGGCGCTTATAGCTCCTACATGCTGCAGAGCTATCTCGGCCTGCCGTTCTTCTTCTGTGTGCCGGCCTCCTTTATTATCGTCGCCATCGTCGGCCTCATACTTGAGCGCGGGCTCATCCGATATCTCTACAAGCGACCGTTGGACACTCTGCTCGCCACCTTCGGTGTCTCGCTGGTGCTGATGCAGGGCGTGCGATTGATCTTCGGTAGCGATCCCAAATACATCGCAGTGCCGTCGATCTTCCAGAGCAACATGCAGCTCGGCTTCATCAACATTTCCGTGTTTCGCGTCGTTGTGCTCGGCGTCACCATCGCTGCCGTCGCGGCGCTCTGGGCCCTTTTCTACAAAACCAGGTTCGGTGTGCAGGTGCGTGCCGTGATGCAGAACAAGGAGATGGCAGCGTCGTTCGGTATCAATTCCGACCGCGTTTACATGCTGACCTTCGCACTCGGTGCGGGGTTAGCCGGGCTCGCCGGCTCGTTGTTCGGCGTGCTCAACATCGTGCTGCCGACAATGGGCGCTGCCTATGTGGTGCAGGCGTTCCTGGTTGTTGTGGTGGGTGGCGGCACGCTCGCTGGCAGTGTCGTGGCCGGTGGCGCAACGGGCGAGCTGCAGTCGATCTTCGCCTACCTCACCAACGATACGTTTGCGCGCTTCGTACTCTTCGTTCTGATCGTCGTCTTCTTGCGCATCCGTCCGCAAGGGCTGTTCGCACCGTCGGCCACACGCCGATGACGATTATGCGGATGAGGAATTGAAAGACATGAATATCTTCCACAACGTCAAGGCGCAGTGGCTGGCCTACCTGGTGTTCTTCATCGTACTCGGCGTTGTGCCGTTGTTCGTGAGCGACAACTTCCTGCTGAACCAGATGTCGACCTACGGTGTGTTCGGAATGCTCGCGCTGGCGATTAGCCTGTGCTGGGGATTCGGCGGTATCCTCAATCTCGGTCTCGGAATCCCGTTCGGGCTTGGCGCTTACGGCATGGCGATGACCATGCAGATGCAGTCGCAGGATGAATCGAATCCGATTCCTCCCTTCATGCTGAACAACAGCCTTGATCATCTGCCGATGCTGTGGATGCCGTTTAAGAATACGACCCTAGGTATCGCGCTCGCGCTGATTGTGCCGACGTTGTTCTGCCTGATCTTTGGCGGGATGATGTTCCGGGCGCGCGTCTCGGGGCCGTTCTTCGCGATCATGACGCTGGCGATGTTGAGCGCCTGGGGAACGCTGATTCTCGACATTCAGCCTTACACCAACGGGGTCAATGGCATCACGCCACCGGCGCCGTTCAAGATGGGCGACTTCACGCTCGATCCCTACAGCCCGACGGCCTACTGGACAGTGCTCGCGCTGCTGCTGCTGGCGACTGTGGCCGGCAAGCTGATGACGCTCAGCCGGTTTGGCTTGGTGGTGCAGTCGATCCGCGGCGACGCCGAGCGCGTGCGTTTCCTCGGCTATAACGTCGCCGGTTACGAAACCGCGATCTACACGATCTCAGGCTTCATTGCCGCCGTGGCCGGCTGCCTCTGGGTGACGTTGACGCAATATGTCTCGCCGGCGCAGTTCGACACTACGCTCAGTCTTTCCATGGTGATCTGGGCGGGGGTTGGCGGGCGACTATCGCTGATCGGTTCGATCATCGGCGCCTTCATTATTATGGGTGCGCAGAGCTATCTCGGCGATGCGCTGCTCGCGACCTGGCTTCTCGTGCTTGGCGGTTTCTTCATTCTGGTGGTGCGATTCCTTCCGAAGGGGTTGATCGGCTTGGTGGAAAGCCTGCTGGCGCGTTTCCCAGTCGGGCCCAAGCAGAAGAACGGCGACACGATGCCTTCGGGCACGTTCTTGCCGCAGCCGGGCGAGTGAGGCAGCGCAATGGGTTTTCTCGAGATCAAGAACCTGTACAAGAGCTTCGACACCGTTGGGGTGATCAATGACTTCTCCGTCGAAATCGTCGAAGCCACGCTGTGTTGTCTGGTCGGCCCCAACGGCGCAGGCAAGACAACGACGATAGATCTGATCACTGGCCGGCAGAAGCCGACTTCTGGGCAGGTGCTATTCTGCGATGAGGACATCACCGGGCTCGACGAACACGAAATTGCGCGACGCGGTATCGGCCGCAAGTTTCAGGTGCCGGCGGTGTTCAAGGATCTGTCGGTCCGGCAGAATCTCGAAGTTGCATACAGCCGCAGCACCAATCCGTTGCGCAACGTCTTCCGCTTCCGGGAGCCGGGGTTCAACGAGAAACTCGATGAAGTGCTGACGCTGAGCGGCCTGGCAGAGCGCCGCAACACCGAGGCCGGCATCCTGTCCCATGGTGAAACCCAATGGCTCGAAATCGGCATGGTGCTGATGCAGGACCCGCGCCTGCTGCTGCTCGACGAACCTATCGCCGGCATGACCGAGGCCGAAATCGAGAAGACGGCGGCGATCTTCAGTGATCTGAAGAAGACCAATACGCTGGTCGTGGTGGAGCATGACATGGGCTTCGTGCGGCAGATCGCCGATGTCGTGACCGTGATGCACATGGGCAGCCTGCTGGCGCAAGGCTCGATCCGTGAGATCGAAAAGAACGAGCGCGTCCGCGAGGTCTATCTGGGCGAGGGCGAGGTGGAAGAATGACCACACTCCTCGCGATGGACAGGGTCACGTCCTATTACGGCAAGACGCCGATCCTGAAGAATTTCACGTTTGGACTCGAGCAAGGCAAATGCCTGTGCGTGCTCGGCCGGAACGGTGTCGGAAAAACCACGCTCATGCGCACCATCATGGGGCTGACAGATCGCTCCAGCGGCGACATTACCCTTAGCGGTCAGGCGATCGGTGCTGCGCCGACCTATGAGCGCGCCAAGCTGGGCATCGGCTATGTGCCGCAGGGCCGGGGCATTCTCTCCGAGTTCACAGTGCGCGAGAACATCCTGCTCGGCACCTTTGCGCGCAGCGACGGCGATGGCGATATTCCCGAAATCTGTCTACGTCTTTTTCCTTACCTGAAGGCCAATCTTGATCGACGTGCTGGTCTGCTTTCCGGCGGCCAGAAGCAGCAGCTCGCGGTGGCGCGCGCGCTCGCTGTTGGTCCCAAGGTGTTGCTGCTCGACGAACCCACCGAGGGCATTCAGCCGAACATCGTCCGCGAAATCGGCGAGACGCTGAAGATGCTGAACAAGGAACTCGGTATCACGCTGCTGCTCACCGAACAGCACATCAAGGTCGCCAAACATCTCGGCGACGAATTCATGATGGTCGACAACGGGCGCGTCGTGGCCGGTGGCCCGATCGATACGCTCGACGAGCATGTCATCCAAAAGCACCTCACGATTTAGCCAGCAAACCCAACACGAGCATGGAGAGCGAGCGATGATTCCCATTCCCCGAAAGAATACCCCGGACGCACAACGGATGATCGAGGAGCACAAGGAGTGCATCGATTCCATGAAGGGGGTCGCAGGTAACAGCGTGCTGAAATGCGCGACGCCGGGCGATACCACTACCGTGACGGGCGGTATTCATGAAGATTTGCAGCTCAATCGTGTGCTGCTGCGCATGCGCGCGATGCCAGCCAAGGACAAGCTGGTCGTGATCTGCACCAAAATCGAAAAGGAATGGCGCATCGCGCGTCTGTCGGGCATTCGCGGTGTTCCGCCGGAGTTCGTCACCGACAAGGTTTACGACAACGAGCAGGATCCACAGCACGATATCTTCCTGATGCGTCTCGAGGAGATGCCCGAGACCGATGGTTTCCCTGAGCACTTCCGCGAAGGCTGGAAGCGGCGGGATGACAAGTGGACAGTGACCTGATCACCGCCAATCGCAGCATCACCTAAGGAAAACAGACACATGTCTTGGATGAAGATTACCGGCTACGCCGACAAGTTCAGCGTGCAACCCGGAGACACTATCAAATTTTTCGTTAATTGCGACGGTCCAGCCGAATACCAGGCTGAGATTGTTAAGATGATTCACGGTGATACCAATCCTCGCGGTCCCGGCTTCATGGAGGAGCCGATCAAGGCAGATTGCAACGGCACCTACAAAGGAGTGAAGCAGGAAATCTACAGCGGTTCGTACGGCTATGTCGCCGACAAACCGCAGTTCCAGCTCGAAAACGTGACGCTGCAGTGCTGGATATGGCCGACCACGCCGAAAACGCATCCGAAGTACTGGAAGCACGGCGCGCAGGGCCTCGTCACCAAGTGGTGCAACGGCAAGGGTTATGGCCTCTTCCTCAATGAAGACGGCTGCATCGAATTTCGCATCAACGATCAGGTCATCACGACCGCTACGCCAGTGCGCGATCACGCCTGGCATTTCGTCGCGGCATCGTTCAATGCCGAGACCGGCGAGGCGACCCTCTATCACGAGCCGCAGATCGTCTATGCGCTTGATCCCGAAATCCCTCCGGTCAGCAAGAAGCTCTCTACCAAGTTGTCTTATATTCCTGGCTCACCGACGGTGATAGCGGGTTACTGCGGATCAATTAGCGACACGCCGCAGGCGAAGGCTTCGGTGCCGGCTGGCGTGCTGATCAAGGGTCACTACAACGGCAAGATCGACTCGCCGCGCATCTGCAATCGCGCGCTGAGCCGGCTTGAGATTGAAACCATGAAGATGGGCGCACAGCCCGGCCTCTCGGAGCGCCGCAATTCCGGCCCGTCCGGGAAATTGTCCGAGGCCATCGTGGCGGCGTGGGACTTCGGCGATGGCATCAACACGCTGCTTGGTAAGGACAAGGGACCGTACCTGTTCCATACCACCATCGTGAACTGTCCGACCCGCGCCATGACCGGCTACAATTGGGAAGGCCAGACCTTCGACTGGAAGTGTGCCCCCGAGCAATACGGTGCAATCCACTTCCACGATGATGATATCGACGATGCACGCTGGGCGACCAGTTTCGAATGGACCGTTCCGAAGGGGACGAGCAGCAAGTTCTATGCTGCGAAGCTAACATCCAAGGACGGCGACGAAGACTACATTCCGTTCTGGGTGGTGCCGCGCGTCGGCGAAGAGACCGCCAAGATTGCGTTCATGGTGCCGACGATCAGCTATATGGCCTATGCCAACGAGCATCTCGCGAACAACGCGGGCGGCGCGGAACTGCTGGTCTATCGCGTGCCGATCATGCAGCAGCAGAACATGTTCCTGTCGGAGCATCGCGAGTATGGTGGCTCTATCTATGACACGCACACGGATGGCAGCGGTCTTTGCCTGTCGTCCCGGCTGCGTCCGATCCTGAGCATCCGGCCGAAGTACGACCACTTCCTGGCGCAAGCACCCTGGCAGTATCCGGCGGACCTGCACATGATCTACTGGCTCGAGAAGATGGGCTACGAATATGACGTGATCACCGACGAGGACGTCACCTATGATGGCCTCGCGCGGCTGGAAAATTACAACGTCATCATTACCGGTTCGCATCCGGAGCACAATTCGGGTCCGCAGCTCGACGCTATCCACAACTACATGCAACGCGGCGGCCGCTTCATGTATATGGGTGCCGACGGCTGGTATTGGGTTCACTCTTACCATCCGGCTTATGATGGCAAGGGTCGCGGCATTGTCACCGAAATGCGGCGCTGTGAATCCGGCATCCGCACCTGGCGCGCCGATCCCGGCGAGTACTATCATCAAGGCACGGGTGAACTCGGCGGCATGTGGCGCTTCCGCGGCCGTTATTTGCACACGATTGCCGGCACCGGCATGTCGTCGGAAGGCTTCGATATCTCGACCTACTACTCTCGGACGCCGGAGAGCAACGACGCGCGTGTCGCGTGGGCGTTCGAAGGCATCAACTACGACGAGAAGCTCGGCAATTTCGGTCTTGTCGGCGGCGGTGCGGCAGGAACGGAGCTCGACATCGTCGACACCATGCTGGGAAGCCCACCACACACGCTGGTGGTTGCGACATCCGCCGGCCGGCATACGGAGGGCTATCTGCTGGTGATGGAAGACTACGGCTTCAATCAGCAGGGGCTTGACGGCACTCAGCATCCGCGCGTGCGTTCGGACATCGCTTATCACGAGACGCCAAATGGCGGCGGCTCCTTCGCGTTCTCGTCGATCGCGTTTTGTGGCGCGCTGCCCTGGAACAATGGCGACAACAACATCTCGAAGCTGGTCGGCAATGTGCTGAATCGCTTCATGAAGGATGGTCCGCTGCCGCCGCCGCCGGCCGATGCGATCATGCATCGCGGCCGCGCCGATTACGATCAGCCCATGAACAAGGCTCGCAAATAGCATGGGGGCGTCCGCGTTTTGGTGCGGACGCCTTCCATCTTAATGGATTTCAGCGAATGCTTGCGCACCCGGACTCGAGCTTTATCGAAAGCAACGTCGATCTTCAGGAGCCGGCTCTCTACGACGCTTGCCGGCTGTCCTTTGGTCTTGCCACCATGTTGCCGCGCCGAGCCTACACCTCCGACACCTTTCAACGTCTGGAAAACGAGAAGGTCTGGACGCGCGAATGGGTTTGCGTCGGAGCCGCGGACCAGATTGGCAACGTCGATGATCTGCTGCCTTACACCATCGGCCAGCATGCGATTCACGTGCAGCGACAGCGCGACGGCGGACTGATCGGGCGCTTCAACAAGGCGCAGCACGGCGGCTGCCGTTCGGTACCTGCGCAGTGCCGCACGGGCAGGAAAACAAAGTGTTCCTACACCTCATGCGGCCACAGCCGCGACCGCGACGTCATTCCCGGCGATGCTTTGGGTGAGATGTCGCCGCTGATGGGGCAATATCTCGGCGCAGTACCGGAGCGGTTGCTGCCGGTTCGTGTGCGGCAGTCAGGTCCTTTCCTGTTCGCCAACGTCGACCCGGTGGCAGACGAAGCCTCGCAGCCGCCGGCCATGACGGAGGAATCGTTCATGGAACGGCGGGAGGGCGCGTGGCGCGCGCAGCGTTCGAACTGGAAGCTCGCTGGCGCCAGCTTGGTAGATGTGGCGCGCACGCACGTCCGCGGTGGGGCGCTCAATCGTATCGAGGCTAAGTGGCACTTTCCGAACCTGGTGACCATTCGCTCCCAGAAGGCGCTGGTTTCGGTGATCCTGCAGCCGACGGCAATGGACCAGACTTTGTGGCGCGTCTCGTATTTCTCGCCTGCTGATATTTCCGGCTTTGATGCGGCGCACGCGACGTTGACACAACTGATCGACAGTGCGGCTGAGCGCGCGACGGCGGCCCAGAGCGCAATAGAACTCTCTCCAACCGACGACGTGACCGAGATGGCGCGAGCTGGTTGGCAATTCAACCAACAATTGGTCGACTGCATTACGCGCCGGCACGTGGCGTACTGGAACGCTCCGCTTGTCGATGCAACGGTGACGGTGTGATCATGATCATGAGCGTACAGCAAGTGAAGTACGAGTTCCTAGCCTACATCAAGGAATTCGATCCACGCTTTTCGAACTGGTATGTCGGAATTTCCGATAATCCAAAGCGGACATTGTTTGAGACTCACGGTGTGCGCGATGCCAGCGATCCCTGGCTCTACAAGCAATTGCTGACCTTCCGCGCCGCGCGTACGGTGCAGGCGTATTTTACCGAGCATCTGAAGACGCGCGGCCATGTACCGGCGGCACTGTCTGAGGACCTCGACTGCGTCTATCTTTACAAGATCGACGAGCACACACGGCAATGACATGACAACTGTATCTGAGGGTGAAGCGGCGTTCCTGCAGCGTGACTACGCACGCGCCAAGGAGATATGGACGGGATTGCTGCGGCAGGGCGACGTTTCCGCCGGTGCATGGCTAGGCGCGCTGTATGCAAACGGCCTTGGAGTCGAGCGCGACCCGGCGACGGCCTTCAAGCTCTATCTCGGCGCGGCGGAGGCGGGCAACCTGTTTGCCGCTAACAATGTCGCAGTTATGTATTCACGCGGGGAGGGCGTCGCTCCCGATCCGGAGCGTGCCTGCCACTGGCTGCGTACCACGGCCGAACAGGGCGATCTCTTTGCGCAGTTCAACTATGCCACGGCGCTGACGAGTGGTATCGGTGTCGTTATCGATCTGCCGAAAGCGCTGCGATGGTTTCGCCGCGCAGCGGAGGCTGGGCATTATCTGTCACAGGCGCAACTCGGCCACTGTTACGCCAAGGGCATCGGCACCGAGGTGGACCGCGTCGAGGCTTTTATCTGGCTGTCGTCGGCGAGCCGACATGGCGTCAACCGTGCAACGACAGATCTGAAAGGCCTGTTGCAAGAGATGACCGATGCCGAAAAGGCCGAGGCTGCGAAACGTTCTCCCGCGCTCTCGGGACCGATACAGATCGCCCCCGCAGCGTGAACCTTGACGTGTGCCGCGAAGGCCTGATTTGCACTAAGCTTGGCTGGCCACATCCATCGGGGCGGGCTGCTTCGTCAGAACTGACCGGCGACGGTCAGACGAAGGGCGAAGGGTTCGACCGGATGCAGAACCCGATCCATCACGCCGTTCGCGCAAGCCGCGGCCAACTGCGGCGGAGGATTGCGGCACTGTGCGAACAATGGATCGGATTTCAGCAGCGACCCGTAGGCATATGTGATCTGGTCGGATTTGCTGTCAGTCATATTGTAGGCGTCAAGCTGAACCCGCCATCCATTCTCGAAGCGATAGCCGACCTGGCCGTTGAGAAGACCCGTGGCAGGTGAAACGAATGCGCCATCCTCGGTCAGTGGCCGCGGCCCGAAATAGCGGTAGCGCAGCGCACCGAACCATCCGGTCTGCTCGCCGATTCTGACGCCGGCGGATGCGACCATGTTAGGCGCACCCGGAATGTAGTTACCCGGCGCATTTCCGATCTGAGCCTCGGGAGAACCGGCCAATTCGGCATAGGCTGCGGCCTGATCCGGATTGTCGCCGCGGAACCGCGCGTGGGTGATTGCAAGATCGCCGTCGAATGCGAGCCACGATGTGGGCTGATAATGGTTGGTCCATTCGATGCCGTAGCGCCGGCTGGGGCGGCTCGCTTCGGTGTCGCCAGCATCACCCACGAAAAGAATTTCGGACGCGGCATCCAGCATAAAGAGGCTCAGAGAACTGTCGAGACCCGGAATTAACTTGGTGCGAACGCCCACTTCGGCTCCGCGTGTCTTGACCAGAAATGGCGACGGCGACACCGACGACCCGTCGAGTGGCGATTCCTTGATGGTCACGCCTCTGGCGTCGTTGCTATGGAAACCTTCGCCGGCATTGATGAAAAATTCCGTCTTGGCGAACGGCCCGAACACGATGCTGGCCTTGGGGCTGCCGATCGCGGACGTTGCCTTGCCGGAATTGGCTGAAGTGAGAAGGGAATCGACGTTGGTCGCATAGAAGTCGCCACGATAGCCGACGATGGTCCTGAGCCAGTTGGTCCAGTGGACGGTATTTTGTATGAAGAGGCCGGTGCTGCCTTCTTGAACTTTGTCGTCGCGCACGCCCTTCAAAAATTGTCGCTGAACGGTGTTCGAGAGGCTGACTCTGACGGAATCGTAGCGATTCTGTATGCCGACCTCAGTCTCCATCGGCAGGCCGGCAAACATATGGTTGAATGTATGCGATGCATTCAATCCGCCGAGGATGCGGCTGTCACGCTGATGGAATTGATCGCCATTGTCTGGATCGCTCAGGAAGTACGTGAAGTTGTTGTAGAGGTCGAGCGAGCTCTTGATGACATAGAAGTTGAGTTTCGTTGTCCCTTCAGCTTCGGTCTTCTTGATCTGGCCTGAAATCGAGAAGCGATTGGACCTGCCGCCGTCGGTCGGATCGAATGCGCCGTAAAGACCAACGAGCCCTTGCGAGATCGCGCGGGATGGAATCTGGTCGGTCGAATTCCAGCTGTTGCTGTAGGCCATTCCCGTCAGCGAGAACCCGTTGTCGGGCGTGCCTTGCGTATAGCGGGCAACGGCGTTCAGCTTGCGCACCTTGTCAGGATTATCCCAAGGGCCGTTATAAGTGTTGGCTTCGCCGGCAACGAGCAGTGTGCCATCTCCGACTTTCGCGGATGTAATTCCCAGCAACCGGCGATACCCGAAGCTGCCTATGGTCGCCGATGTCATGGACTTCGCAATGCTGTCGATGAGATTGACGTGCACGGCTCCGACCGAAGCGAAGTCGCCTTCGTCCGCAAAGTAGGGGCCTTTCTTGATATTGACCGATCCGATCAGTTCCGGAATCAGAAAATTCAAATCGGCGTAGCCTTGTCCGTGACCATGCGTTCGCATGTTGACGGGCATCCCATCGACGGAAATTGCGAGATCGGTCCCGTGGTCGAGATTGACGCCCCGCAGAAAATACTGGTTCGCTTTGCCTTCGCCGCTGTGTTGCGTAATCATCAGGCCGGGTACGACTTCGAGGGCTTCTGCGGGCCGGGAGAAGGGCCGCGCATTGACTTCTTCTCCGCTGACATTCTTCTCGCTTGCCGAGGAGACTGGTTCGCCGGCCGATGCATCGGCAGGGGCTGTCGTATCGGTTGCCGGCCTTGTCACAGGACGTCGGTTCTGTGGGCTGCTGACGACGTCGATGGAAGGAAGTGCGTCAGCGTTCGCAGACGGTGACGCGTCATGCGCCGAAACGTTAGACGCCAACATGATTGACGAAATGACGGCGATAGCTCCGACCTGTGCCGCTTCAGATTTGAAGCGCCGGGCGAAATGCGCGAGCGGCGCGCCTTTAGAAACTCGAAGTACGATCTCAGCCACTGTTAACCTGCACTCTAGCAACGTTACGCGAGGCCTTCACGTAGCATGCTGAGTATGACGATATTAATAAATCATCATACAGGCAAGGCAATTAAACGGCGCAGTAATATCGGGAGGATTTGCGAAGTACGGAGCTGTCGATCAGTGCTCCAAACGCGCCTCGAGCGGCTCTCGCTTCTGTCGAAACAAGAGCCGCTCCAGATCGTTTAGGCTTGTCGTGTTTTCTAAATGGCGAGTCGTGATCGAATTCGCTAGCGGATGCTTCTTGAGTCGATACGCTTAGAAGCGATAGTTGATGCCGGCTTTGGCAACGTGAAGAACCTGCTCAGCCTTGGCGGAGCCTACGAAGGTTTGAGCTGGCACGTAATTGAACGTGACGCGATCGTTGCCGAGATCGATGTAGTTGTACTCGGCCTTCACGGACCAGTTGGCTGCGAACGCGTATTCGGCGCCCGCTCCGAGGGTCCAGCCCCAGCGTGTTTGAGAGGTTTCCGCGCCGACGATAACGTTATCGAAGTTAGGAGGCGGGCCGAAGGTGACGGCAGTTGCGGTGTGCTTCTCGATTGCCCAGGCCGCTCCACCCTTCACGTACAGCAGCGCGTGATCGAAGGCAGCGCCGACGCGGCCGGTGATCGTTCCAAGCGCCTCGATCTTGCTCGTGCAGCCGTTGGCTGCCCACTGCATACAGCCGACGCCGGGAGGGTTACCGAAAGTCTGAGGTGCATTGTTGCCGCTGCCCTTGATGTCGGTCCAGCTTGCATCGGCTTCGATACCGAACACGGTCCAGCCGGTCTGCCAATTGTAACCGATCTGACCACCTGCGAGAGCACCGCTCATCCGGTAGTTCGCGTCGGGGCCTGGTACGTTGGTGCCGGGGGCGGGTCCATTGATGCCGTTGATCGGATCGATGAAATCCTGCCAATCATTCTTACCCCAGCCGCCGCCGCCATGGGCGCCGACGTAGAAACCAGTCCAGCTAAACGGTGCAGCGACAGGCACCGGCGCCTTCACGTACTTGCGCGGCAAGTCAGCCGCGTGCGCGGCGCTCGTCAACACCACGGCTGCGACTGCGGCCGTTACTAAGAAACGCATATTCATTCAGACCCCCAAGTATCGGTTCGACAGATTGATTACGTCGAGTGGGGGCTTCTTAACTTTGCTGTAAGTAGAATAAATGACAGCGACGACCGCACAAATTTTGCAGGTGTTGCGAAGACGACACGACAGTTTGTTGGCATCGTCCAATCGCGAACGAACGCTGTCATTCGGGATCGGATAACGCGAGAAGGGCCTCAATCTCGCGACGAAAGTCGGCTGCGACAGTTGGACGCAGCGGCTGACAGCGCGCACTGTATCAACCCCGCGTCGCTGTCATCGTTCGCGTAGCGGCATCCAATCGCTCGCAAGGCGCTGAGCCAATGCGATCTGAGCTTCGCTCATCTTGGTCGCAACGGCGTCACGCAGCCTGATATACACATCGCGGTCGCGTCGTCCGGCCCGCGCGGCGGCGAGAATGAGCCACTTGTGGGCGAGCACGGCGTCCTGCGGCACGCCCCGGCCTTTGTCGTACATCAGGCCCAATAGATATTGCGCTGAAGCGTCGCCCTGTTCGGCGCCGCGGATGTACCACTCTGCGGCGATGACATAGTCTTGCGGCACGCCGTGACCATACTCATACAGGAATCCAAGCAAACCCTGGGCGCGGGCGTTACCGCGCACGGCCAGCCGCGTCAGCCGTCTTGCAGCGGTCGGGAAATCGCCGCGCGCATAGGCCGCCGACGCCTCCGACATCGGCGCGGCATGTGCCGCGTCGACTACACCCAGCATTAAAACGATCATCATGAGAGTGATCGCCGCGAACCTCAAAGAACGCCCGTGACCATCCTGACAGATCATCTCGCTCTCTCGCTCTATCACCGTCACACGATCAGCCATTGATCCAGAATCCAGCCCAGCCAGATGGCTGGTGCAAAGAACAGCCCGAAAGGCAATCGGCTGGTCGGGCGGATTAATCGTCCTCCTGCCAATTGCCGTGTCAGGTACACACCGAGTGCCGTGACCGTGGCAATTTGGATCGCGACTGGAATCATGGGCCAGTCAAGCCAGACGCCCGCCACGACCGCGAGCTTGACGTCCCCCAGCCCAATTCCCTGCCGGCCGCGCAACCACTGGTACGCCGCTCGCACCAACAGAAATATGAGCGCGAGCACAAAACCCCGCAGCGCTGCGGCCGCGACTGCTTCCAGCGCCAACTGATCCGCTAACCCAGTATAGGCAAGACCGAGAATGAGCCCGGCGATATTAAGTTCATCGGGAATGATGAAGATACGTGCGTCGATCACGGCGATCGCAATTGAAACCAGCGCCAGGCCGGACGCCAGCACGCCGACCATATTGGGAGCGGTTATAAGGCTCGCGGCAACCGCTGCAATCGCAACACCGGCGATCATCGCGTACGCACGGGCGTCGAATGATCTGAGCATCAGCGAGACTGGTAAGGTCTTCCAGTGTTGACGTGCCTTTGTAGCTTCGTGAAGCATCAGCGAGTGCTCGATCGGACCGGACCACCGGGCGCCACGTTGATTGTTCCGCGCAACTTGGCTCTCAGCTCTTCCGCCACGGAGTGGGCGTCGATGCTGTCGCGAATGATCTGAGGCCGTATGAAAATGATAAGCTCTGTCCGGTTGACAGCTTTAGACTGATGCGAAAAGGCGTCGCCGAGGCCTCCGGGCAACTGATCGAGGATCGGTATGCCGCCACGATCGCCGCTGTGGCGCTCGCTGATGAGGCCCGCGAGAAGAACGGTTTGCCCACTCGCAATGGAGATCGAGCTCTTGACCTTGCGCTGAGAGACAGTCGGGGTCAGCGTCCCGCTGGTATCCTTATTTACGACGTTGCTGATCTCCTGTTCGATATCGAGCCGAACGTTTCCATTGACGCTCACACGGGGCACGACGCGCAGGATGATGCCGGTATTTCGATAGTCGATGGTATTGACGACGGTGTTGCTGGTCGTCAGCACGGTGGCGCTGCCCGTCGAGACTGGCACCTCATCTCCGACCTGCAGTGTCGCGGGCTGATTATCGATGACGACAAGAGAAGGGTTCGACAGCACCTTCACGCTGGTCACGCTGTGCAATGCGTCGAGAATGACACGGGGCTGGTTTTCCGGTCCGATCAGAAAATTGAAGCCGGGGAAGGCCCGGTTGAGGAACGCGTTGGCGACGCCAGCCGCATCAACGCCCGGTGCCTTCGAAGCAGCCGTATTCAGAACTGAGCCCTTGTCGGTCCCCAATCCGAAATCCTTGCTCGTGAGATAGGTTTGAACGCCGTAACTCAGACTGTCGTTGAGCGAGACTTCAGCGACGGTGGCGTCGATTGCGACCTGCAACTGCGGCCGGTCGATCTGATTCAGTGTGCGTTCGATGATGCGGTAGTTTTCATGGCTGGCATAGATCAGCAGGGAGTTGTTCACGAGATCTGGCGTGATTCTCACGCCCTGTAGCATCGGTCCGCCAGTGCCGCTGGGCATGTTGTCATCGGCTGGTGGATTTGGCGGGCCTCCCGGCTTCGGCGAAGCGCGATCGAGCGAACCCGCTCCAAGTTGTTGCCGCACGCTGCGGCCTGCGGTCGGGATGGTACCATCGGAATTACGTTCAGTGTTCGAGGTCGTGGTGACGCCTGAGCCGGGTGCGATCTGATTGTCAGTCTGGTCGAGCGTGGCCGAAGAACTTCCCATGAAGACCTGATTGAGGACCTTGGCCATCTGGCGCGCTTCGCCATAGCGGACGCGGTAGACGCGCACGCCGGTCGTTGTCTCGGCCTTGTCAAGACGGGCGATCCAGGTTGCTGCCGTTCGCAGCAGGTCCTGTTTGCGCGTGATAACGGTAATGGAGTTCATGCGCTCGCTCGGATGAAACTTGATCACCTTGTCGCTCATGCCGCCTTCGCCGGAATCCATCACCTTCTCAAGTTCTGCGATGACTGCATCGGGCGTCCTGTTGCGGATCGGATAGATTCCGACCAATTGACCGCGCATCCAGTCCGCATCGAAGCTGAGGGCGGTTTCGATGGCCGCGCGTCGTTCCGGCCCCGTGCCCTGGATCAGCAGCAGGTTGCGCCCGCTATCCGCACGCACGGAGCCTGTCTTTGTCGCAAAACTGTCCAGCAGTTTGAGCAGCGTCTGCGCCGACACGTGCTGCAGCGGGACCACCGATACGCCATAGCCGGGCTCGGCGCGTGCGGGAACGCCGTCCATATTGCCGGACCCTACTGCTTCGGCGAGCGGAACGATGCGATAGCCGGTAGTGTTGCGAATGAGGCCCGCGTTGCTCACGCGCAATGCATCTTCGAGGACATAAAGGACATCGGATTTCGGTACCGGCCGCCCGGATGCCAGGCTGATGTTTCCCTGCACGCGCGGATCGATGGTGTATCCGACGCCCAGAATGTCCCCAAGTACGACCTTGGCGACGGTGGTCAGCGGGGTGTTCTCGAAATTGAGTTCGTAGCCTTCGCCGTTCGCCGTTCGCTGGGCGGTTGGTTTTGGCTGAACGCGAGTCTCAGCCGTAGCGGCCGCGCCGGTCGTATCGTACTCGACCGCTCGACGGTCATCGGTGACAGCTGAAGTGCCTTCGACCGGCCGGGGACTGCGCGGCAACAGGTCAAGTGAGCGGACGCGATCAAAGACATCTGGCGGCCGCGCATCGTCTTGGCCGATCGTTGACATGTTACTACACGCAGCAAGGATCGTTGCGGCCAAAACACAAAATGCGACGATCGCCCCTTTCCGAAGCGATCGGGCTCGACAACGCCAATTGTACACACGCCCCACCTGAACTCTGCCAATTGTTTGGCTACCTGTCGGCCCGTCCCCCGGGATCCAGCCGAGCGCAACTCTTTAGCGGCGTCATATGACAGAAATAATAGCCGGGTATCGCAGGTGGTCGCCTTCGAGCAACGTCAACATCGGGCGTCATGCGCAATGGAAACGTCATTAAGCCGTCTCAAAAGATTCATGAGGGCATGACCAGTATCCCGCTCTTCATGGCGTGGCGGCAAATCATCGAACCCGACCGCGCAGATGATGAGGTGGGTTGGATACGGTGACTGCGGACGACCGGAGCAGGGGTCTGCGCCGCCTTCGGAATGTTTCGGGCCCGGCGAAATCGCTCGTGCGCGGCAGTCGCGATGCCGGGCGACACGTCGGCGATCGCGTGAAAGCGCGTTTACAGAAACTGGCAGATGAGGACGCGGAGATGACTGCCGACAGCGCCGTGAAATTTGCGAGCTATCTGGCGGCACGGAGCCACATCGCCGGCCAGCCGTCGCCGCTTGAATCGCGCGACGGCCAGGGCGCGCTGCGAAAAATATGGGAGTCGACCGAGCTTACCGCCAGCGATTTTGCGGACGAGGTAGCACGGTTCTACGATCTGACGCGTGTTCGCCTGCCGCAACTGTTGTCGGCCACGGCGCTGGTCAAGCAGTTCTCCCCGCGTTTCCTGAACGAGATGATGGTCTTTCCGTATCAAACGGCGGATCGGCAGATGCGCCTCGCCGTCGGCGATCCGAGCGACACCGCATGCCTGCGTGCGGCCGAGATCGTGCTCGGCACGCCGGTGACAATCGAGGTTGCCTCGTTCGAGGATATTGCAACAGCGACTGCTGAACGTCTCGGCGACGACGCCGTCGCTTCGCCAAAGGATGGTAATACCACGTCTGCGGTGGCCGCCGACGACATCGACAGTCTGCGGGACCTCGCAAGTGGGGCGCCGGTTGTCCGCGCCGTCAACGATCTGCTCGAAAAGGCCATCGAACTGCGGGCAAGCGACATTCATCTCGGACCATTCCGCAATGGCCTTTCGGTGCGCATGCGAGTCGACGGGTTGCTTCGCGTGGTGGCGACTCCGGCCGGAGTTCCGCCGCAGGCGGTGATTTCGCGCATCAAGATTCTGGCAGGCCTCAACATTGCGGAACGTCGATTACCGCAGGATGGCGCGGCTCGCCTGCGCATCGCACGGATCGATATCGATATCCGTGTTGCCGTGATGCCGACACAACACGGCGAGTCCGCCGTCATTCGCTTGCTGCCGAAGGATCGCGGCATGTTGGTGATCGACAAGCTCGGTCTTTCGGCGCCCGATCGTGCTCTGCTCAAGCAGTTGCTGACCCTGCCGCATGGCATGATCGTCGTCACCGGACCCACAGGCAGCGGCAAGACCACCACCCTTGCGACGATTCTCTCGATCCTCAATGAGCCGACGCGGAAGATTCTCACTATCGAAGATCCGGTCGAATACGAGATTAACGGCATCTATCAATCGCAGGCCAAACCGTCGATCGGTCTCACATTCGCGGCTGCACTGCGCTCTTTCGTGCGTCAGGACCCCGACGTTATTATGGTCGGTGAGGTGCGTGACGCCGAAACCGCGCATGTCGCGATTCATGCGGCATTGACCGGTCACCTGGTGCTGACCACGCTGCACACCGATACGGCGGCCGCCTCGGTGCCGCGCCTGCTCGATCTCGGCATCGAAAGCTTTCTGCTCAAGTCGACCTTGCGGGCGGTGATTGCTCAGCGTCTGGTGCGGCAACTCTGCGACCGCTGCAAGGTGCCGAGAGAGCTGGCGACAACCGATATCGCCGCCGATCCGCGCTATGCCATGCTTGGTTTGACCGCGGGAGAGCGGGTGCACGAGCCCGGCGGTTGCGAGCATTGCGGGGGAACCGGCTATCGCGGCCGCGTCGGCGTGTTCGAGTTTCTGAACATCACCGAAGATATTCGAAGCCTGATCGACAAGCAGTTCGGATCGACCGCGATCGATAAGGCGGCCATCGCGGCCGGAATGACGACCATGATCGACGACGGCGTCGCCAAGTGCCGTGCCGGCATGACGTCTGCCGCCGAAGTTCTTCGTGTCACGACGGTGCGGTGACGAAGCTCCATGCCGAACTTCAGCTACCGTGCGCTAACCCAGGGTGGCGAGATCGTGAGCGGGTCGATCACCGCCCCGACCGCCGCCGAAGTTACGCGCCGCATCGAATATCTCGGTCTCATGCCGGTAGAGATTCTCGTTGCGGACGGCGCGGGCGTCATCTCGCGTCTGACGCTGTCGTTCCTCCGCAAGCCGCGATCCGAGGATGTCACGATCTTCACGCGCGATCTGGCGCTTCTGTTGCGCGCCGGCGCCCGTCTCGACGAGGGACTCGAACTTCTCGCCAATGATGCCGATCTCGGCCGGTTGCGTCAGGTCGTCGGCAAGATCAGGGCCAGTGTGCTTGCAGGCGAAAGCTTTGCCGATGCGGTCGCCACCCATCCTGACCTGTTCTCGTCCGTCTATGTGGCGCTGGTTCGCGTGGGCGAAGCATCAGGCACGCTCGATCGCACGTTCGAACTTCTCGCCGACGAGCGAAGCCGGGCCGAGGAACTGCGGCGCAAACTCAGCGATGCCCTGAACTATCCGGCCTTCCTGCTGCTGGCGGCTGGCGGCGTCCTGATGTTCTTTCTGACATTCGTTCTTCCGCAGTTTTCATCGGTGCTGCGTGAGCTGGGGGCGAAGCTCGACCCTGTTGTCGCAGCCTTTCTTGACCTGTCCGATTTCTTGCACAACCACATGATCGAACTTGCTTTCGCAAGTGTGGTTCTGCCGCTTGCGATCTGGCTGCTGCTGCGCAACCCGCGGATACGCGTGGGGCTTGTCTCCAATATCGCTCGCCTTCCAGTCATCGCGACGATCCTCACACTCCAGCGCACAGCCGTGTTCTGTCGCAATCTCGGCATCCTGCTGTCGAGCGGTGTGACCCTGACCACGACGCTGCGCATTCTCGTCGACGTCATGGGCGGTAACGAGCAGACCTCGGTCTGGACTGCGACGGCTGATCGGGTCCGGCATGGCGGCAAACTGTCGGAGGCGCTTGCGACCAGCGCCGCATTGCCGGCCATGGCGCTTCGCATGCTGCGGCTTGGCGAGGAGACCGGGCAACTCGCGATGCTCGCCGGCCGTGTCGCGGATTTCTACGAAGCCAAGCTGCAGCGCAGTCTCGCCCGGGTCGTGGGCGTGGCCGGTCCGCTCGCCATCATACTGATCAGCGTCGTCGTTGGGGGCTTGATCGTTTCGGTGATGACCGCGTTGCTGTCGGTCAGCCAGGCCGTTGGATGAGATGCAAGAAACAAGAGGTTACCAATGAGTGCAAGTATGCTGATCATGAAACGCAAACGCCGGGCTGCAAGAGGGCGCGGCGAAGACGGCTATACGCTGGTGGAGATCCTCGTGGTCATCACGATCATTGGTCTCGTCGTCGGTCTCATTGGTCCGCGTGTGCTCAACTATCTGGGCGAGTCCAAGGTTAAGACGGCCAAGATTCAGATTCAGGGTTTTGCCAGCGCACTCGACCTCTACTATCTCGACACTGGACGTTATCCGTCGGGCTCGGAAGGTCTCGGAGCGCTGGTCCAGCGCAGCGGCAGTCTCACCTCCTGGAACGGTCCCTACCTCAAGGGCGGTAGCGTTCCGAACGATCCTTGGGGCAAGCCGTATACCTACCGCTCGCCGGGCGAGCACGGCGCATATGACATTATATCCTATGGTGCGGACGGACAGGAAGGTGGCGCGGGTACAGCATCCGATGTCACGAGCTGGACGCCGTGAAAAGGCCTGACTCGGAAGACGGCTTCACCCTGCTCGAAGTCGTCTGCGTGGTTGCCATCATTGCGATGATGGCGGCGATTTTGTTGCCAAGAATGCCGCGCGGCACGTCGCGGCCGCGCCTCGAAGCCTATGCGATCGAGATCGCGTCCGTACTCAAGGCAGACCGTAACGCAGCGATCAGACGCCGTAATCCCATTGCCACCGAAGTGAGCACGAGTTCTCGTTTGATCCGATCGGGCGCCACCGGGAAGACCGTGAGAATTCCTGCGGACGTCACTTATCAGGTGACATTGCCGCAACGCTGCAATCAGCGTCTCGGGTCGTCCAGGATTGACTTCTTCGCGTCCGGAATGTCGTGCGGAGGAGCCGTCACGCTCACGCGTTATGGGGTGGGCTATGAGGTGCGTGTCAACTGGCTGATGGGAGGCGTCGAGGTTGTTGCGTATCGTAACCTATAGGCACCGAAGGCAGGGTGGATTTACGATCATCGAGGCGCTGGTTGCGCTTGCGGTCGTTGCCAGTTCGCTCGCGGCCATCGGCTCGCTGATCGCGGCGACCACGCGCGGCGCGCGATCGCTGGAACAGCGGGTTGCGCTCTTGCAGACTGCTCGCGCCGTGGAGACGGGTCTGCCGGGGCGGGACCAACTTGTGCCCGGAAGTTCTGGCGGCGAGATCGCCGGTCACCGATGGCGCGTCAGCGTATCGCCATTTCCTGCGGAAGAGGGTGGAAGAAACTCGCTGTGGATTCCGCAATTGGTCACGACCCGGGTGCAGTCCCCATCCGGTGCGATGATTGAACTCAATACTGCACGCATTCGCCTGAGGGCAAAGCAATGAGATCGCGGAAATCTCATATGCGAACCGCCGTTGCGGGCTTCACGCTGGTCGAGGCGCTGACTGCATTGGTTCTGATGAGCCTCGTGCTGACCGCGCTTGCAACCATCACAGGTCAGTGGCTTCCGAACTGGAGTCGCGGATTTGCCCGCGTGCAGCGGAGCGAATTGTTGGCCTCCGCGCTTGACCGCATCGTCGCCGACCTCGTGGTAGCGGAATTCGTGCCGCCCAATCGTGAAACAAAGCAGCCGCTATTCGAGGGCACGGAGCAGTCCGTGACGTTCGTGCGAACGACGCTGGGTCCCAATACGCGGCCGGGCCTCGACATTATAAGTATTAAGGAAACAACCGACCGCGTGGGGCCGGTCCTGGTCAGAAGCCGGATGGCGTTTGCACCAGGCACATCGGCGCAGCGCGTATTCGGCGATTCGGTCACGATGCTGCGTGCGCCGCATCGGGTGTCGTTCTCCTATGCCGGAAAGGACGGTGTGTGGCGAAGCAGCTGGCGCGACGCCAGTGCGCTGCCCACTGCGGTGCGTCTGATCGTTCGCGATTCGGCGACCGGTCGGACACTATCGGCTTCGACCGCGGCCTTGATTCACACGCAAGTGCCGGCCGCATGCGTCGGTTCCAGCGCCGATGACGATTGTAACGGCGCGACGGACGCCAACCCAGTCAACAAGTCCGAGCTCAGCATGGACAACGATATGCGGGGAGGGCGAATGCGATGAGCGCAGCTCTTCGTTCCAGTGCACGCGCCCTCAAAGCGCCCGATGGCTTTATCCTGGTGGCCGTGCTGTGGATACTAAGTGCGCTCGTCGTGCTTGTCTCGATCTACGCGATCTATGTCAGCAACACCGCGATGGCGCTTTCGGCAAACGACGACGCTGTCGTGGCGGATGGATTGATCTCCGCGGGGGTCGAACTTGCGGTCTATAGAATGTTCTCGGCTCCGAAAGGGACGCGTCCCACCCAGGGACAATTTGCCTTTCGCATGGGAAAAGCAGGTGTCACAGCCGACTACCGGGCTGAGACTGCCCGCATCGATCTCAATTATGCACCCAAGGAATTGCTGACCGGTCTATTCATTGCGCTTGGCGAGCAGCCTGCACGGGCGAAGCAGTATGTCGAAAGGATACACGGCTGGCGCACGCCGCCGAAAAACGAAACAGATGACAGTGAAGCGTCACTCTATCGGGATGCGGGCCTCAGCTACGCGCCGCGCGGCGCGGCATTCGCACATGTCGCCGAACTTTGGCTGGTACTTGGCCTGCCGACGGCGCTGGTCGAGCGCGCGCTCCCATATCTGACGGTGTTCAGCGGCCGAGCCGAGATCAATCCAGCCATCGCTGCGCCGGAAGTCGTGGCAGCGCTGCCGGACAAGCAAACAGCGACTCCCGGCACGACGACCGAAGGCGGCGATTCCATGCGTGTCACCATCCGTATCGATTTCGACAATGGCCGGCGTCGCGCTGCGGAAGTCGTCGTTCTGATGCGCGCGGCTGGCTCGGAACCTTATCGCGTGTTGTCCTGGGCCGACGACATCGATGGACCGCCTGCCGCGACGCGTCACCGCGTGGGGTTACGGCAATGAGCATAAGCAAGGTGACCGAAGGTGTTTCGCGCTGGATCGACCTGGTGGCGGAGACGGTCGTTGCTACGATGGGTAGATTTCGACCTGCCCGGCGTACGCAGTTTGTTGAAATAGACGGCGATGCCTTCTCAATCCGGAGCCACGGAGAGGACGCCAAATCCGGCCCCGCTGTTCAATCGGTTAACTTGCTCGACGGCGGCGTGCCCGCCGTGCTGAAACCGATCTTTACAGAGCTGCTTCGTGGCAGCGAGGTCGAAATCATGTTGCGGCCCAACCGCTTTCTGGTTCGGTCGCTTGAGCTGCCCAAACGCGCCCACGAGTTTCTGGATGGCATCGTCCGCTCCCAGATTGATCGGTTGACACCGTGGAGTGCAGCCGATGCCGTATTCGGCTGGACCCGACCGGTGGACGTTCCCGATGACCGGATTTCGCTGACGGTTGTTGCAACGGCGCGGGCGCGAATTGAACCCTACGTGCAAGCCTTGACGGGCTTCGGCGCCAATTCCATCGCGGTATCGATGCTGCCGGAAGACGGCGTAGGAGGTGCAACGCCAATCAAAGTGTTCGAACACGGCACTCGTGGCGCGCTTGGTGTTGCGCGCGTCCGTTACTGGCTGCTCGTGGTGCTCGCAGGTGCCTCACTCGCAGCCGCTATCGCGGCTGTCACCGCACAGTTCATCGGAGATGATCTGGAGGCACAGACACGCGATGTGAATCGCCGTATAACGGAGCGCCGCGTCGCCCTGATCAAGGGACGCAATGCGACGGGTGGAGCGGCAACGGCGCAACATGCGCTAGAGCGGCGTAAGCACGATAATGCTGCGAGTGTGATGGTGCTTGAGGCTCTGTCGCAAGTTTTGCCCGATCACACCCATATGACGGAGCTTCGCGTCGAGGGTGACAGGCTGCAGATTGTCGGCATCACCCGCGAGGCGCCTTCTCTCATCCGGTTGATGGAGGATTCGCCGCACTTTACACGCGCAACCTTTTTCGCTCCGACCACGCGTTCATCCGGTGATCCCGGTGAACGCTTCCATATCGAAGCGCGCATCAAACCAGTATTTGCGGCGAGCCAATGAACATCGATCAATCACCCAGCAGCAAGCAGCGATGGCTCCCCGCCGCGGCGGCCGTCGGTTACGCCGGCCTCGTGATCGCATTGGTGTATCTCGCCTGCAATGCGATTGTGGATGTTCTGGAGCGCCGCACGGCGCTTGCGGCCTCCACCGAAATCCTCGCTCAACTGGAAGGCCGCCGGCCTTTGTCGCCGAATGCCGCTGGTGTGACCGACGGTCTGCCGACCGGTTCGCCGTTTCTTGAAGGGCCGACCGTGACGGTGGCGGGTGCGGCGCTGCTGCAGCGCGTCGCCAGTGCGGTCAATCGGGCCGGCGGCAACGTCCTGTCGTCACAGGTCGAGTTTGAAGGGACGCAGTCTAAAGCCGGCTTTGTCGGCGTGACTGCGACTTGCGAAGTCGAGCAGCCGGCGTTGCAACAATTGCTGTATGATCTCGAGGCGGGAATGCCTTATCTGTTTATCGATCAGCTTGCGGCACAAGCTTCAGAATCGCAGGGGCGCATGCGTGTGGTGTTGACGGTCAGCGGCCAATGGCAGGGCGAACGATGAGACGATATGGCTTTCGCGCTCGGCTTGGCATCGGCTTTCTTATACTGAGCAGGGCGACGCTGGCTGCAGCCCAGCCGGTCACCAGCGATCTGCTCGGTCGAGATGTTCCGCGGGACGCAGTCACCGTCGCGCCGCCCGTCGGCCCGGATCCCGCGTCACCACAAGTGGGACAACAAGTACGGCGTGGCAATCCGCTGTGGGAGGTCCCGATCAAGAATCTCACCGCCACACGCGATCGGCCTATTTTTTCGCCATCACGCCGTCCGCCGCCACCGGTGGTGGCCGTCACGCCGCATGTTCCGCCGCGGCCGCCGGAAAAACCGGCGCGCCCGCAACTCACGCTTCTTGGCACCGTCCTCAGCGCAGCGGAGGAGGGTCGTGCCGTCAATGCCGCGGATGGTATCGGCGTCTTCCTCGATCAAACAAACAATATCGTCGTGCGGTTGAAGACGGGAGATTACCGCAACGGATGGTTCTTGCGCTCGGTGCAAGGGCGGGAGGCAATCCTCCAGAAGGATCGAGAAACCGTGGTGCTGGCGCTGCCAACTCGCGGCACGGAACCAATTCTCGGCGTTCGCCCCGCATTTGCAAACATTTCGGGGGGTGAATCGACCGCGGATTCATTCGGAACGCCTCCGCTGAAATTGTTGTTCGATCAGTATCATTGACCAATAGGATGTCATCGATCAGTCACCTTCCCGTGGCAAGGCATGGCCGATGGATGTCACCTGCGTGTTCGGTTGGCCGTGCACCAAGATCCAGTTCGCCGTGAGTCTGTCTTTGTGAGTCAGGTTTGTGACCCAGGTCATTGGATTGTTTCCGACCCCCGTGATGCGGGTCGAGAAGTTCTTGAGCGGTGAGTTGATTTCGTCATTCACTGGCCAGATCAAGCAGTCGCAGATGACGACGAACTCGAAATCGGACCGGCTGGCGCACACGCCGATCGCGGATCCAAAATCCGACCCGATGTTTCAGCAGATCGCCAAACTGGTGACGCCGAAGCTTGCAGAGTTTGGACAGCACTTGTTCGGTGAACCGCTGCCGTGGTCGATCAAGGAGATCTGGGTCAATGTGCTCGAGCCCGGTGGACGCCAGGCTATGCACACTCACGCCAACAGCTTTATCTCGGGCGTCGTCTATCTGACTCGATCGCATCCGTCGGCGAACATCGTCTTTCACAAAAGCCTGGGCGGTAGCGACTTCATCTTCAGCAACCACAACAAGAACGCAAAGGTCGGCCCCTACAACGGCAGCAAGTGGATGATGCCGGCATTATCGGCGGGTGACCTCGTGCTGTTCCCGAGCTATCTCCTGCACGAAGTTCCCCTCAATCAGGGTGAGCAACGGATTTCGGTATCGTTCAACGCGATTCCAGAGCGGCTCGATAATTTCGGTTATGCGATCAGATTTTCATGAATGCGGTGATCTGGGTCACCGGGGCACCAAGGAGAAACGGGCCGTGAAGAAGACATGGGTATTGCTTGGGCTGCTACTCGCGTCAGGACAGGCGCACGCGCAGGAGATGTACGATACGTCCGTGCCGTTTCAGGGTGACGTCCTTAAAGAATTGCCGAAGCCGATGACCATCACGTTCTCGACGGGTATCCATCTGAAGGAGGTCACTCTTTCCGGCAGCGACGGGACACAGTGGCCGCTCGCGTGGAACAAGACCGACGATGACGTCTACAATGTCGCATTCGAGCCCACCAAGCCGCTGCCACCCGGCAGGTACGAGATCGCATGGGACGCCTATGTCCGCCAGCACGGTCATCCCGATGGCGGAACAATCAGCTTCACCTTCGCGCCGGAAGGATCGGCCGGTGTCAGCAACGCTACCCCGGTGGCAACGCCGACAACAGGCGCCGCGCCTCAGGCCGCGCAGGATTCGCCTGCTCAAGCGCTTCAAGAAGGCGCCGCGCGCCCTGCGGGTCGCTGAGCCCGAGCCTGCGGGCCATGGCGAGGACCGGCATATAGGCGGCGTCGAAATCGTTGCTCGTTCGCACGACATCGATCAACTTGGGGGCGACTTCCGCAACCACCTTGCGGGGGTCTCTGCTTGCCAGCGTTTGCACGCCGATTTCAAGAAAACGATCGCGGGCATTCCAATAAGCCGCAAGGCGCTGCAACCCATCGGCGTCTGCCCCGCGCAGAACGTCGTCGGGGCGCGGGCGCAGTTCATTGAGCAGAGCAACGAGCCGAGTTCCTGGTGTCTCGGCCATGGCATAGGCAGCGCGTGGCGCCTCAGCCGCGACGAACTGCCGGTCGTCGCTGTTCACGGGACCGGGTCCGGCAAAGGATCGCAGTTCGTTCGCGCCGGCGAGATAGAGCCCGAACAGCGAGATCTCGTCCTTCAGATCGATGGCCGCCAATTTTGCGCGCAGGGCGTCGTTATTGACCCGCCGGTTCAACCATCCGGCCGAATAGGTCATCGGTGCGCTCGTGCCGACCAACGCGATTAGCGGCGTCTCCACGCTGAATTGCGCCAGATAGGCAGTGGCGTTGGGAAATTCCGCGAGGAACGTGCGGACAATTACACGCAGCGTCGCAAGATCGAGCTGGTGGAGTGGCAACCATTGGGCGAACAGGCCGCCCTCGGCAAGGCGCGAGCGGATCGCTGCGAAATGCTCCCTCGCATAGAGCGCACCGGAACCGTCGACCGATGGATGATAGAGGTCGGCGACGATCACATCGTAGCTGTCGCCAGATGCGCGGACGAAGCGTCGCGCATCGGCGATGTGAATGTGCAGATCGGGATTGCGCCCGAGATTTGGCGCGGATTTCTCGAACCGCGAAAAAGACTCGACCACTTCCGGCACAAGTTCGACGCCGTCAGCCGCCAGTCCGGGGTGATCGCCCGCTGCCGATAATGTCGCGCCGGTGCCGAGCCCGAGAAACAATGCGCGCTTGGGATTGGGGTGAAGTAGCAGAGGGATATGAGCTTCGCGGTAATCGGAACGAATCGAGGCCGTGCCGCCCATGCGGAAGTTGTTGTTGACCTGGAGATGATATTCGCCCGCGCGATTGCTGATAACGCTGACTGCGGCCATCACGCCGTCACGATGCCACACCAGTTCGCCGCCGGGTGGGGTCTTCACAAAACGCAACGAAAGCGGCGAAAGCGTTAGCGCAACCGCTGCCACCGACGTCAAGGCAGCCAGTGCCGTGGTGGTCCGGCGGAGGCCCGGCAGCACAAGGAGGTATGAGAGTGCGATCAGGACGAAGCCGAACTTGGTGCCGATGAGCGGAATAAGCAGTGGACCGAACAGGATGGGAGCGAGAGCCGCACCGAGAGTGTTGATCGCGAGGGCTGTTCCGAGATTGCCTTCACGATCCCGGACAAGTTGCGCCAGTTGCGTAAAGAGCGCGCCCATGGCGATCGTAGGTGGCAGGAAAGCCGCTGCGGCGACGCCAAACTCGGCGCCGAGGCGTCCCGCCATTGTCTGCGGCAACAAATTCTGTAGCGCAGCGAGAATTGTCTCGGACCATGCGAGCACGATGACGCCACCGATGCAGGCGAACGACGTTGCGATTACCAGGGCGGTCGTCAGCGCTGCGCTGTCGGATAATGATCTGGCAAGCCGGTTTCGTAGAGTTGCTCCAAACGCTGTGCCGAGCAGGTAGGCGGCGAGCAGCATGGCAAAGGTGTAGATGGTATTTTCAAGGATCTGACTGATGACGCGGATCGTCAAGACCTCATAGCCGATGCCGAGCAGCCCAGTGAGGAAGAGCGGCGCAAGTCCGATGAGGGCGTTCGGCCGCTGCGTCGGTACAGTGCTCACGCGCGCTGGACCGCTGTACCGCCAGATGGCAATAGCGCAAAGCAGGTTAACCGCGGCGCACAGCGCGAGCGTAGTCGAAAGTCCGAAGGTGGGGATAAGCAAGAATGTCGTGACCAGTGTGCCGCCGACAGCGCCGAGCGTATTCGCGGCGTAGACACGGCCGACGGTGCCGCTCGCATGCCGTAGCGATGTCAGCACCGCTTCGAGGGCTGGCAACGTCGCTCCCATCGCCAGCGTCGCCGGCAGCAGCAGCACAAAAGGCAGCGCGAATGCGACGAACCATTGCCGCCCCGGTGCTGAACCTATCGGCACAAGCGTGGGGATCAGATCGCCGGCAAGCGGGAAGAGCGGAATAAGGGCCAGCGCCCAGAGACCAATCGCCAATTCGAGTCCGCTATACCACAGGGCCGGTCGCGCGCTCGCAGCGATCTGGCGGCCGGGAATTAGGCCGCCGATTGCAAGGCCGGCGAATAGCGCCGAGATGACACCGAGCACCGCAACGATTTCGTGTCCGAGAGAAACCGCGAGCATTCGCGTCCAGACGATCTCGTAGCCGAGTCCGGCGAAGCCGGAGAGGGAGGCAATGCCGATGATGGAAAGAGTGCGCAGTGGCGCGTCCTTCATCGGGGGAGTGGAAACCTCAGCGGTCTCGAACTTGATCAGGCTAGATATTTTCACGCAGGAAACACCACTCAGGAGCTACTACATAGAATCGAACTGGGGGCCGGTTCGCGGCCCCCAGTCGTACCATTGAATGCGACGCGGCTGCGTCGCGAGCACTGGGCTTACTTGGCTAGCGCCTGCTTCAGCGTCTTAGCCAGGTCGGCGTTGGTTTCGACCAGCAGCTTCGGCTGATCGGAAACGCGGATGAAGATCGGGTTCGCGTAGAACCACAGATCCGCCCAAGCTGCGACGTCGTAGGTCGACATCTTGGTACCGTTGACCACTCCCATGTGTGCCGGGCAAGCGGCATCGAGGCATGGAATCTTCGCATCGGCCGGAACCGGATCCGTCAGCGGGTTGCCCTGAGGATCCGTTTCGTTCGTTGTACCGACGGGCAGGTTGGTTCCGCGTACGCGCACGTACTGGTTCGTCTGCACGTTGGTGATGAGGTATTTCATCGTGCGCTTCTGGCCACTCGCCGTCCAGTTCGCCGAGCTGAAGCTTGCGGCGACTTGGGCGGTCGGGTTGGTCGGGTTGGTGTAGTTCGGGTTGTTGGCCGGAACCACGCCCGTGATGTTGCCGCGGATGAAGTCGACCTGTCTGAGGGTCGGTCGGTTCAGGGGCTCCTGGATATTGAGCTGCATCAACGATGGGTTGTTGAAGCTGTACGGCGAGTTGTTAGGCGCCGTCGGCAAGTTCACTTCGAGGGTGATCAGAACCGATCTGCCGCGCGGCACCACCAGTGTTTCGCCCATCTTGGCCTTGCCGCCAGGCAGACCCGCGATCTCGGCGGTGTACGTGAACTCCTTGGTGATCAGGTCGCCCGACACGGAGAACGAATTACCTGCTCGGACCGAGTCAAAGATGTGCTGCGGACGCAGGGTTGTACCGGCAGCAGGACGCGGAATGTACAGCCGCTGGTATTCGCCAGGATAGAAGTCCTGAGTTGATTCCCGCTGATAGGGGTCGAATGAACCGCGATTGTGCCAGTCCGAACTGGCGTAGAAGAACCAGTTGCGGCCTTCGCCAAGCAGTGCATCCCAGAGGCCGCCGATCTTGGCGCCGTAGATGCCGGTGCCGCCATAGGTGGTCACGCCGGCCGAGTCGATGCCAGGGCCGCCGAAGTCCTTCCGATATTCGCCGCGAGTAGCGCTGGCCTGGTGGCCCGGCATGGTTTCAAAGCCGACAGCGACGGTCGGACCCGCATTGTTGAAGTCGCGCAAATGCTCGATGTTGAAGCCGCGATTGCCGTTGGGATCGAACACGCCGGCACGCTCGAGATGCGCCGGAATGTAATAGCTGTCCAACGGGAAGTTCGATTGCAGCCACGCGACGCTGGGAACAGCCTTGTTGATGTGGTTGGCGGTACCTTGGCCGGCCCCGCTGGCATTGGCAACCTTGCCCTTCCAGATGCCGCTGTTTGCGACGCCGGGCGTACCGCCCTTGCCGCTCGTATCGGTGTCACTGCGGTCGAAGCGGAATTCAAATTCCGCCGTTGCGCTGGCGTTGCCGATATCACCCGAGAAATTATACGCTCTCTGGGCACCCAGCGCCGCCATGCTCACGTGCTCATGGCCCGGAGCGTTGGTTTCGAGGCCGGCATAGATCAGCGGATTCTGGAGCTGGTTCGACATGCGAGCCACTTCCGGGAAAACGAATTCCTCGATGTTTTGCCAGCGCCACATCGCACGCCTGCCGCCCGACGTGACAGGGTCGCCCTTGAGCGCCGCAACTCCAATACTATCTGCATCTATCCAGAATTTTCCGGAACCGCTGACCGAGCCATTGCCTTCCGGATCGTCAAAGCGGCAATCGCGAACGCCGTTTCCGCCGTGGTCAGCAGAAGCCAGCCATTCCAGACCGAAAGTCTGGATAGACTTCGTGATCATGGTTTCGATCGATACGGTGCCGTCGGTGCAGGTGGTGTGATTGTGGAAGTCGCCGGCCATATAAGTGTCAGCTGCTGCCGGTGCTGCTGGCATCGTCAGCAATGCCGCAGTGATCGCGAAGATCGACGTGCTCACGAGCAATCGTCGCGGAAGAATCGAAGTCGTCATTAACTTACCCCCATGGATGGAAAGAGTGCGCACCCTGTCGGGAGTCTGTGACTTCTGCCTCAATGATGAATGAAACTTTGGTAACCATTGCATGACGCCACGGTCGAGCAATTCGCGCATGCTCGATAACGGTAATCAGGTGCGCAGAATTTGCATTTGAATCATGGGTCATTCCGAAAATGGACAGCGATGAGGACATCGTTGTCATAAACATGACACTGCCGAGCGATTAGAACGCCAAGCGCGCGCAAGTGCGACGTTGCAAGGCAGCGCCGCAGCACAACAAGCGCTGCGCGTACTGGTTACGTTTGGGGGTTCAAGTTGCCGAGTTTGAGTTCGACTGCCTCTCCGGAAGGTGTGGCGTCATCGACGGCTGGCCGATGGAGCAAGCTGAGCAGGAGTTTCCTGCGTGAGCCGTTAGTTCATTTCCTCCTGTTTGGCGCACTTATCTTTAGCGTCCACGCTGCTGTCGCCCCATCGGTCAGCAAGGACCGGCTTATCGAGGTGACGCCGGAGGTGCGCCAGTCGATTATCGACATTTTCAAGAGCAAGCATGAAGGGCGCGAACCTGGCTCCGACGAGCTGGCGCCGCTGCTCGACGTTTGGATACTCAACGAAATCACCTATCGCGAAGCGCTGGCAATGGGCCTCGACAAAGGTGACGAGATGATCCGCGAGCGCCTCATGCAGAAGATGCGTCTCCTGATTTTTGGCAATCTCAAAGTGAACGATCCGACCGACGCGGAGTTGCGGCAATGGTACGAGGCTCGCCGCATTCGCTATGATGTGCCTGATTTTGTCAGCTTCTTCGAAGTGCCGTTTACCGGCCCGGAGGCAGAGGCTGAAGCGAAAGACACCCTTCAGCAGATCGAAACCGGCAATGAACCCGAAGATGTGCGAATGCGCGCGCATGTCTTTGCCAAACGGCCGCGTCATACGCTCGAAACAGCTTTCGGAAAGTCCTTTGTCGATGGGCTTATCGCGCTGCCGGCCGGAAAGTGGACAACGATGCAGTCTCCGGCTGGCTGGCACATCGTTCGCGTCGATTCGGTCGTGCCCGGCAGGAAAGTCGATCTGAGTGAGAATGCGACGCAGGTCGTCTCGGACTGGAAGGATGAACGCGGTCGCGTGCTGGGTACCGCCGCTGTTCGCGATCTCGGCAAGTCCTACGTGATACGGCGCGAGCAGCCATGACTTCGAACGTGGTATGTGGCGCCGCCCACCGGCACAGACTGCTGGCACTGGCCATCTTGCTGTGCACGTGGCTGATGCCGACATGGCCTGCATCCGCCCACGAGGCATCGATGGCGGCGATGACGCTGCAAGAGATTGCGCCTGGCCGTTATCTTGGCCAGTGGACGATGCCGCCTAACGATCCAACTATGGCGCCGATCTTTCCGCCGCATTGCGAATGGAATGCGCCTGAACTCAATTGCGGTCAGCGCGGCCTTGCCGGCCGCCTCAGTTTCATGGGTCTCGGCAGTAAGCAATCGGTTGCGATGATTCGCATCATTCCCAAGGACGGCGAGCGGCAAACCTACACAGTCAGCGTCGCCCACCCGGTCGTTACGGTGGCGCGCGATCCGGGCACAGATCTTGCGGTTTGGCTCGATCTCGCGGACACCTACGTCAATCTCGGCATCGACCACATCCTGCGCGGGATCGATCACCTGCTGTTTGTGCTAGGCCTGATCTGGTTGTCGCGCGGGGGCTGGAGTCTTGTCCACACCATCACCGCGTTCACCATCGGACACAGTCTGTCGCTTGCCGCGGCGACATTTGGTCTGGTCGGAGTGCCGGAGCGACCGCTCAATGCGGCGATTGCGTTGAGTATCGTCTTTGTCGGCGTCGAGATCGTGAAATTGCAACGTGGTCAGATCGGGCTGACTGCGCGATATCCCTGGATCGTCGCGTTTGCATTCGGCCTTTTACACGGTTTGGGATTCGCCTCCGCGCTGACAACTCTCGGAATCTCGAAGGCGACGCTGCCGATCGCGTTGCTCTTCTTCAACGTCGGCGTCGAAATCGGACAGCTCGCTTTCGTCGCCGTCGTCCTCGCGCTGATCTGGGCGCATCGCCGCACCGAAGCAAGCCTTCCGCGTTGGGGTCATGCGTTACCGGCTTATGTGATCGGCAGCGTGGCAGCGTTTTGGTTCCTGGTGCGAATCTAAGTGAGAGAGGATGACATGAAAGACGCTCCATCTTTGGCTACTCTCCCGCTCGCGACGTTGATTGCGCTTCTCCCGCTGACGTCCGCGTTCGCCCACACTGGCACAGGCGTAGCGGTCGGTCTGGAAAGCGGCTTCCTTCATCCGATTACCGGGCTTGATCATCTCGTTGCCATGGTTGCAGTGGGTTTGTGGGGCGCTCAGCTCGGCAACCCGGCGATCTGGATCTTGCCGATTACCTTTCCCTTGGTGATGGCGTTTGGTGGGCTGTTGGGCGTGAGCGGCGTCCCGTTGCCGCTGACAGAGCCGGTGGTTGCTCTCTCAGGCCTCGCGCTCGGCTTGCTCATTGCTCTGTATGTGCGGACGCCATTGTGGATCGCTGCACTGCTGGTCGGCATCTTTGCGATCTTTCATGGCCATGCCCATGGGCGTGAATTGCCGGCTGCAGCAAACCCGATCGCTTATGCCGTCGGCTTCGTCACCGCGACCGGACTCCTGCATCTTTGCGGCATTCTGATTGGTCTTCTCGTGACATTGCCTAACGGTGGGCGCGTCGTGCGTGCTTGCGGTGCAGCGATCGGTTGCGTCGGTGGATATTTCCTCCTCGCGGCACTCGGAGTGACCCAGTGAGTAAGTTTGCGCGTTGGTCCGGGGCGATCATTCTGCTCGCTGGCATGTCCACGACAGCGCAGGCGCATCTGGTTGATACGCGGCTCGGCGATTTTTACGGCGGCATGCTTCATCCGCTCACGGCCTTCGAGGAAATCCTGCCGTGGCTTGCGCTCGCCATTCTCGCAGCCTTCCAGGGGCCAAAACGCGCGCGCTGGCTGCTTGCGGTTTTCCCGTTAGGATTGCTCGCGGGCGGTATCTTGTCACTGGTACTGCCGAATCCGCTTTTCATACCTGCCGTCAGCGTGGCGTTGATCGCGATCACCGGCCTGGCCGTTGCGGCTGCCATCAATGTGCCATTGCCGGTTCTCATAGGGCTTGCGGCCATCATGGGGCTGGTGCACGGTTATCAAAATGGGCGCGAGATGACGGTTACGACCGATCAACTGCTCTTCATTTCGGGAGTGACCGCGATCGGATATGCGGTCGTGACGATGACGACCGCAGGCGCCATCGCATTCTTGAAGGGGGGCGCCGGAGGTTGGCGTGCGATCGCGCTGCGCGCGAGCGGAAGCTGGGTTGCGGCGGTCGGCATTCTCGTCCTCGGACTGCAGTTTCTGAAGCCGGGTGTGAACTGAGAGCTGACTTACGACTGACCTATCACCGGTGCGCAGACGATCTGCCCGCTGGACAGTTGCTCGACCGTAACGTCGACCCCGTAAACTGCTTTGAGCCGAAGGGGGGTGAGGACCTCTGAAGGTGTGCCTTGCGCAACGATCTTGCCGTCTTGCATCAGCGCGACGCGGTTTGCGACGGCAAAGGCCTGATCGGGATCATGTGTCGAGAGAATGACGCCGGTACCGCGCGCAGCGAGCTTTCTTATTTCAGCCAGCACTGCGACCTGATTACCGAAATCGAGGCTGGCGGTCGGTTCGTCCATCACGATCAGCGGCGCGGCCTGCGCCATCGCCCGCGCGACGATCACCAGTTGGCGTTGCCCGCCGGATAGTGTCGTCATCTCGCGCAAGGCAAGCTCCGCGATTCCGAGTTCGCTCAGGGAATCCTGTGCAATTTTGCGATCTTCTTTCGTCGGTGCTGCGAACACGCCGCGATGGGCGACGCGGCCCATCAAAACAAGATCGGACGCGGTGTAGGGAAACGCCGTATCCTGCGCCTGCGGCACATAGGCGATGCGTCGCGCGATTTCCGCGCGCGGAAGATCGGCCAGTGCATCGCTGCCGAGCGTGACGCGGCCGCCCTGCGGTCGCAACAGGCCGAGCAAGGTCTTGAACAGTGTGGTCTTTCCGCAACCGTTCGGTCCGAGCAGGCACAGGACCTCGCCGGTCTCGATACTCAGATTCAGATTTCTGCCGACAGGCCGTTCGGGATAACCAAAGCCGAGATCGCTGGCTATGAGGCGCATCACGACCACCCGTGCCGGCCGCGCCACAGCAGCCACAGAAAGAACGGTGCGCCGACGACCGCTGTGAGAATTCCCAGCGGCACCTCGATGCGCCCCAGTGATCGTGCGAGCGTATCGACCAGCACAAGATAACTCGCACCCATCAGCATCGCCGCCGGCAGCAGTCGCTCGAAGTTCGGGCCGACTAACATGCGTGCAATATGAGGGATGACCAATCCGACCCAGCCGATTACGCCGGAGATCGCGACGACGCTGGCGGTGATCAGGGTGGCAGCGGCGATCACGATCACGCGCAGCCGTCCGGTTTCAACGCCCAGCGATTTAGCTTCTTCATCACCGAGCGAGAGCACGTTGATCTGCCAGCGCAGCAGCGCCAGGGGCACGAGTCCGATCAGGACCGCGGGAAGAACGTTCCAGAGATCGCCGCCCCGCACGCTGGCGAGGCTTCCGAGCAGCCAGAACGTAATGGCAGGTAACTGGTCGTAAGGGTCCGCCAGAATCTTCAGCAGCGAAATGGCTGCGCCCGCGAGCGCGCCGACCACCACGCCTCCGAGCACGAGCACCAGTGTCGGATCGCGGCCGCGCACAGCAACCGCGACGAGATAGACAAGGCCCACGGTCGCAAGCCCGCCGCCGAAAGCGAGCGCCTGGATTGCAAATACCGGCAGCGACAGGAATATGCCGATCACAGCACCAAGGCCTGCGCCCGCAGATACGCCAAGCACGTCGGGCGATACCAGCGGATTACGGAACAGGCCCTGATACACCACGCCCGCGCCCGCGAGCGACGCCCCGACGATCAGGCCAGCCAGCACGCGGGGGCCACGGATGCCGAACAGCACGCGCTGCTCAGATGTTTGCGGAAGATCGCCCGACCAAAAATTCGATGCCGCGCGGAAAAATCCATCGAGCGTCACGGGGAACGCGCCGACGGTCAGTCCCGTCAAAGCAACCGCAATGGCCAACAGTGCGAGGCCGGGGAGAATCCACGACGCCCGCGATGCCGTCATCGGCGTGCCGGAAGTGAGGGCGGCTTGCCGTCGGCCCATGCGATAAGGGTGTCGAGATCCGCGTCGGTGACGTCAATATGATAGAACAGCCTATAGAAGGTGCGGGTATCCTCGCGAATGTCGAACGGAAACCGCGCGCCATGAAACAGGTTGGCGAGCCAGCGTAGCCCGATCAGCCGGTTGATCGACGGCGGCCGATCGATCCAGCCGAACGGCGCGGTTGGTGCAAGGTACACACGCCCATCCTTGACGGCCTTGATGCTTTGCCAGAGCGAATCGTCACCCTTCATGATTTTTTCGTGAAAATTGCGATCCCAGGTGACGATGATGTCTGGATTCCAGGCCAGGATTTGTTCGGGCGAAACATTGGCAATGCCGCGCCGCTGATCCCGCGCGTCGGCGACGTTGCGGCCTCCGGCGCGCTCGATGATCTCGGTGTTGATGGAGCCTCTGAGGCCCGTTTCGAGTCCGTCCGGGCCGCGCGCCAGATAGACCCGCGGGCGCTGGTCTTCGGGAACAGCCGCGAGCGTGGCGTCAAGGCGCTTGAACAGGTCCTCTGAATAGCGCGCGAGAGCTTCGCCGCGGTCGGGTGAGCCGAAGATGTCACCGAGTAGACGGAACGATGCAGCCGTTGCCTCGAAGCGCCCATCGATCAGCACGTAAGGAATGCCGGTGCGCTGCTGCACGCTGTCGGCTAGCGTCGCAAAGGTTTGCCGTACCGAACCGTAGTCGACGATTAGGTCCGGCTTCATCTTTAGCACGATCTCGACATTGGCTGTGTCGCCGCGTCCGGTCAGCAGGCCGACCTCCGGCAGATCGCGTTGCGCCGGTGCAATGAACAGACGCTCCTCGGCTCGCAGCGCACGCGGCCAGCCGACCATCGTCTCCGGCCGCATTGTATAAACAACCACCGACGCAGGCCCGCCCGCCGCAAACACATGATCGACGCGGTCGGGCAAGGTGACAGTACGTCCAGCGGAATCCGTCACCGTTCGCGCCGCGCGCGCTGGCCGCGCCAGCAGGATCAAGCTGGCGCCGGCAACAAACGATCGCCGGTCGATGGGACCCATGGTCGCCGCCCGATGTTTATTCGACGCCCACCATCACGTCGCTCGCCTTGACGATCGCGAACGCGGTCTTGCCGACCTCGAGTTTCAGTTCTTCGACCGAGGTTTTAGTGATTGCGGCGGTAATGATGCTGCCGCCGACGTCGATCTTCACGTGGCTGGTCGTTACGCCGTGATCGATAGCGATGATCTTTCCCTTAAGCTGATTGCGTGCGCTGATTTTCATCGAATGGTCTCCATCCAGCTTGAACAGGTGTTCCGTGACGGCCGCGATCATATTTCAGGATGATTTTGAGGCCAGTTCATCCAGATATCGCTGTGGCGCCCCAATGACAATGGCCACGGTGGGCTGCATCGCCCACCGTGGCCAGAAGTAGCACAAGTGACTTACTTAATCCGCAGCGCCAGATTGTAGACTCACGCCGGCGTGATGAGTGCTTTATGACTTGTCAGTCAGGCGTCACGCTTTTGCGACTTCGTGATTGGCCATGGTCTCCAATGCTTTAACCATCGCGGAGTGATCCCACGCCTTGCCGCCCTGAGCCGTGCAGGAATTAAAGAGCTGCTGGGCCATCGATGTATTCGGCAACGACAGGCCGAGCGTTCGCGCGCCCTCCAATGCGAGGTTGAGATCCTTTTGATGCAGTTCGATTCGGAATCCCGGATTGAATGTGCGCTTGATCATGCGTTCGCCGTGCACTTCGAGGATGCGCGACGTGGCGAGTCCACCCATCAGCGCTTGCCGCACCAGCGCCGGATCGGCGCCCGCCTTTGACGCGAACAGCAGGCCTTCGGCGACAGCTTCGATGGTGAGCGCGACGATGATCTGGTTGGCAACCTTGGTGGTCTGGCCGTCGCCGTTACCGCCGATGAGGGTGACGTTCTTGCCCATCGTGTCGAACAGTGGTTTAACGGTATCGAATGCACTCTGTGGCCCGCCTACCATGATCGTCAGCGATGCGGCTTTCGCGCCGACTTCACCGCCCGAGACCGGCGCGTCCAGATAGTCAGCATCCTTCGCATTGACCTTCTTTGCAAACTCTTTCGTCGCGATCGGTGAGATCGAGCTCATATCGACGACGACTTTGCCCTTTGAAAGTCCTTCTGCAACGCCGCCGGCTTTGAAGAGCACGGTCTCGACGTCCGGCGTATCCGGCACCATGACAATCACGACGCTGGATTTTTCAGCGATCTCCTTGCCCGACTTGCAGGCGACGGCACCGGCAGCGACGAATTCCTTCGATGCGGCCGATGTCTCCAGCACATGCAGGCGATGCCCCGCAGCCTGCAGATGGCCCGCCATGGGCCGGCCCATGATTCCAAGTCCGATGAACCCGATATCGGTCATTTTTCTTCCCTTCTTTTTTGATTACGCGTCGACTGTGTGCGGCGCGTACCATCCGAGACCTTCGACGGTGGTGGTCTTCGGCTTGTATTCGCAGCCGATCCAGCCACGATAACCGATCTCGTCGAGATAACGAAACAGGAAGGGATAGTTGATTTCGCCGGTACCGGGTTCATTGCGGCCAGGGTTATCGGCCAACTGGATGTGTGCGATGCGGTCGAGATGTTTCTTCATCGTGGGGGAGAGATCACCCTCCATAATTTGCATGTGGTAGATGTCATATTGGATAAAGAGATTTTCCGAGCCGACCTCGGAAATAATCTGGGCGGCCTGTTCCGTTCCGGTAAGGAAGAAACCCGGGATGTCCCGAGTGTTGATCGGCTCGATCAGCAGCTTGATTTGCTGCTTCGCCAAGGCATCCGCTGCGTAGCGGAGGTTTTCGGTCAATACATTGCGAAGCTTCGCCGGATCGGCGCCCGCGGGCGCGATTCCCGCGAGGCAGTTCACCTGGCGGCAGTCGAGAGCTTTTGCATAGTCGATGGCGCGCTTGACCCCATCGCGGAATTCCGCGACGCGATCTGGCAATATCGCGATGCCGCGTTCGCCTGCGCCCCAGTTTCCTGCGGGCAGGTTATGCAGCACCTGGGTCAGCCCGTGCTGCTGCAACTTTTCACCCAGCACGCCCTTTTCAAAATCGTAGGGAAACAGATACTCCACGCCTGTGAATCCGGCCGCCTTGGCCGCCGCAAAGCGGTCGAGGAACGGCAATTCGTTGAAAAGCATCGTCAGGTTGGCTGCAAACTTAGGCACAATCGAATTCCCTTTTCTTGTTTGTCTTGCGATGGCGGCGACCGCGTTCAGACCGGCAGCAGCTTGCCGCGAGGAGGAGTCTTTTCCGGGTTGGTCGGCGTGTCGTCGAGCGGAAGGTCGAGTACTTCCTCGAATTCGACGATGTTGTCGATCTCGGTGCCCATCGCGATGTTGGTGACGCGTTCGAGGATGAACTCGACAACCACGGGGACGCTATATTCCGCCATCATCTCGCGCGCCGTTGCGAACGCAGCCTGTGCATCCTCCGGGTGCGTGACACGGATCGCCTTGCAGCCGAGGCCTTCGGCGACCGCGACGTGATCGACGCCATAGACGCCAAGCTCTGGCGCGTTGATGTTCTCGAACGACAGTTGCACGTGATAGTCCATCTCGAAGCCGCGTTGTGCCTGACGGATCAGACCGAGATAGGAATTGTTCACGACGACGTGGATGTAGGGCAGCTTGAATTGCGCACCGACCGCGAGCTCCTCAATCAGGAACTGGAAATCGTAATCACCCGAGAGTGCAACGATTTCGCGTGTTGGATCGGCTGCGCGAATGCCGAGCGCGGCGGGGAGGGTCCAGCCCAGCGGCCCTGCCTGGCCGGCATTGATCCAGTTGCGCGGTTTGTAGACACCGAGGAATTGCGCGCCGGCGATTTGCGACAACCCGATCACGCTGACGTAGCAGGTGTCGCGACCGAACGCCTTGCTCATCTCCTCATAGACGCGTTGTGGCTTGATCGGCACGTTGTCGAAATGGCTCTTGCGCAGCATCGTGCGCTTGCGGTCCTGAACCGCCGCTGGCCACGCCTGTCGCTCTTTCAGCTTGCCGGCCTTGCGCCATTCCTTCGCGACCGTGACGAACAGTTCAAGCGCGGCTTTCGCATCCGAGACGATGCCAAAGTCCGGATTGAACACGCGGCCGATCTGCGTAGGCTCGATGTCCACATGCACGAAGGTGCGGCCCTTGGTATAGGTTTCGATCGATCCGGTATGGCGATTGGCCCAGCGGTTGCCCATGCCGAGCACGAAATCGGACTCGAGCATGGTCGCGTTGCCGTAGCGATGGCTGGTCTGCAGGCCGGCCATGCCGACCATCAGCGGATGATCGTCCGGGATCGTGCCCCAGCCCATCAGGGTCGGGACGACCGGCACGCCGGTGACCTCGGCGAACTCGACCAGGAGATCGGAAGCGTCGGCATTGATGATGCCGCCGCCGGCGACGATCAGCGGCCGCTCGGCGGCGTTGAGCATATCGAGCGCTTTCTCGATCTGCTTGCGCGTAGCGGCGGGCTTGTAGACAGCAAGTGGCTCGTAAGTCTCGTCGTCGAATTCGATCTCGGCGAGCTGCACATCGAGCGGCAGATCGATCAGCACCGGACCGGGACGGCCCGAGCGCATGATGTGGAATGCCTGGCTGAAGACACGCGGCACTAGCGCTGGTTCGCGCACGGTAACGGCCCATTTGGTCACAGGCTTGGCGATCGACTCGATGTCGATGGCCTGGAAGTCCTCTTTATATAAGCGTGCGCGCGGAGCCTGTCCGGTGATGCACAAGATCGGGATCGAATCCGCGATGGCCGAATACAGTCCGGTGATCATGTCGGTGCCGGCCGGACCGGAGGTGCCGATGCAGACGCCGATGTTGCCGGCCTTGGCCCGAGTGTAGCCCTCGGCCATGTGCGACGCGCCTTCAACATGGCGCGCCAGGATGTGATTGATCGATCCGCGCTTCTTCAGCGCCGAGTACAGTGGGTTGATCGCAGCGCCGGGAACGCCGAACGCACAGACGACGCCTTCCCTTTCCAGAATGCGCACCGCAGCATCGATTGCTCGCATCTTCGCCATGTTGGTCTCCGATCAAGTTGGTTCGGAGCGATCATCATGGCGAGGGCAGGCGTTCTCAACGCGGCTGTATTTGTTTTCCGCCAGGCGGAAGAGATATCAAAAACCGCGTCAAAACAGCGAATTAGATCGATGCAAAGATGAAAGGCATCAAGGTGTTTTTGCGGTGTTTGGCATAGTGCCGCCGAGCGCGTGGGTCATCTCGGTGGCGACCTCTTGCACGAACTTGCCGAGCACCGGCAGACGATCATCCGGAACGCGCGATGCCTTGCCCGACACCGAAATCGCCGCAAGCGGTTCGCTGCGATCGTCGTACACCACGGCGGAGACGCAGCGCATGCCGACCTGGGCCTCCTCGTCGTCGACCGAGTAGCCTCGTTCGCGAATGTCGTGAAGCGATTTGCACAGGTCGCCAGCCCGAACGATGGATTTCGAGGTCAGACGCGGCATACCTTCGCGGCGGATAATGGCGAACACATCTTCTTCTGTGTAGGTCGAAAGGAACGCTTTGCCGAGGCCGGATGCGACCATTGGCGCGCGGCCACCGACCTTGGTCACGGATCGCATGATCTCGCGGCTCTCGACGCGGGTGAGGATCACCATGGCGCCGTCATCGACGACCGCGAGATTCGCAGTCTCGCGCGTCTGGTCGCGCAGCTTGCGTAAATAAGGCATTGCCTGCGTCACGAAGTTGCGGCGACGGGCGAATGTCGAGCCCACGGCGAAACTTTGCACCCCGATGTGCCACATGGATTGATCGCGGTCGAACTGCACGAAGCGCCGTTTTTCCAGCGTCGTCAGCAGGCGGTGGATGGTCGAAGGGGAGAGGCCCGTGCGAATCGCAAGGTCGGTTAGGCGATAGCCTTCGTCGTCCTCGGCAAGCGTCTCGATCAGCAGCATCGCGCGGTCAACCGACTGCACGCCGCCGTCTTTGGTATCGGTGTCATGTTCGGGCGCGGAGCGGGGCTCGACGTGCCTTCGGCGGATAGGGTCTTTTTTCATCGCTACCAACTCCCGCAGACGTGGTGTGAAGGTTGCTTTGTTCCGACTTGATGTCTTGGCTGTTTACAAAGAGTGGGGTGCCGCCATGGGGCGGCACCCCTGTTCAGGATTAGAGAAGGCCCGCGCCGCGTGCCCACTTGTACTTCGCGCCGAGCACTTCGACAGGAAGTTCGGTGGAATAAGCGTAAGCCGGAATGCCGTTCTGGTAAAGATATTCAGCGGCTTCCTCGACCTCGACGTCGCCAGCAAGCGAAGCAACCATCGGCTTGCTGATGCCCTTCGCTTCCATCTCCTTCTTCACCTCGACCATGTTCTTGGCGAACACCATCGGTGGCGTGACGATGGTGTGCCAGTAGCCGAGGATCAGCGAGTGAATGCGGTCGTCCGACAGGCCGAGCTTCACCGTGTTGACGTAGGTGATTGGCGGCTCGCCGCCGGTGATGTCCACCGGGTTTCCGGCCGCGCCGAACGGCGGAATGAACTTGCGGAATGCCGCGTCGAGATCCGGCGGCATCGCCATCAGCGACAAGCCGTTGTCGACAACAGCGTCCGACAGAAGCACGCCAGAACCTCCGGCACCCGTAATAATGAGGACGTTCTCACCCTTCGGGGTCGGGAGCACCGGAATGCCGCGTGCGAACTCGAGAAGCTGGCGCAGCGAGCGGGCACGGATAACGCCCGACTGCTTCAGCACATCCTCGTAGATCTTGTCGTTGCCGGCGAGGGCGCCGGTATGCGACGAGGCCGCCTTGGCGCCTGCCGAGGTGCGGCCTGCCTTGAGAACGACAACTGGCTTCTTCTTGGAGACGCGCTTGGCGGCTTCCGCGAAGGCGCGGCCGTCTTTCAGATCCTCGCAATGCTGTGCGATGATCGTGGTGTTCGGATCCTGCTCGAAGAAAGCGAGCAGATCGTCTTCGTCGATGTCCGACTTGTTGCCGAGACCGACAATCGCTGACACGCCCATCTTGGCGGAACGTGAGAAGCCGATGATCGCCATGCCGATGCCGCCGGACTGCGACGACAATGCCGCCGAACCCTTGACGTCATAGGCAGTACAGAAAGTCGCGCAGAGATTGGCAGGCGTATAATAGAAGCCGTAAATGTTCGGCCCCATCAGGCGCACATTGTACTTCTTTCCGATCTCGACGATTTCTTCCTGCAGCGCAGGTTCGTTCGCTTCGGCGAAACCTGACGGGATCAAGACCGCGCCCGGGATTTTCTTCTCGCCGCATTCAGTGAGAGCAGCGGCAACGAGTTTCGCAGGGATCGCGAACACGGCGGTGTCGATGGTGCCGGGCACGTCCTTGACGCTCTTGTAGGCCTTGATGCCCATGATCTCATCCGCTTTCGGATGGATCGGATAGATCTGGCCCTTGTAACCGCCGTTGATGAGGTTCTTCATCACCGAGTTGCCGATCTTGCCGGCCTCAGCCGAAGCGCCGATCACGGCGACGGCCTTTGGCATCATGATGCGATTCATCGCGGTGACGATTTCTTCGTTCGAGCGCGGAGCGGGGCGCGGCTTGTAGTCGAAATCGACGACGATGCGTACGTCAGCGGCAATCGCGTCTTTCTTGGTTGCGAACACCGGGTTGAGATCGAGTTCGACGATCTCGGGGAAATCGCTGACGAGCTGTGAGACGTTGACAATGATCGTTGCGAGGGCTTCGCGGTTGACCGGATCGCCGCCGCGGACGCCTTGCAGCATTTCATGGGCCTGAATGCCGTCGAGCATCGACAGCGCATCCGACGTGGTCGCCGGAGCGAGGCGGAAGGTGACGTCTTTCAGCACTTCGACGAGGACGCCGCCGAGGCCGAACGCCACGAGTTTGCCGAATGAGCCGTCGGTGATGCTTCCGATAATGACTTCGGTGCCGCCCAGCAGCATCTGCTGAACCTGGATGCCCTCGATCTTGGCGTCGGCCTTGTACTTCTTGGCGTTCGCCAAAATGGTCTCATAGGCCTTTTCAGCCTCAGCGGTCGTTTTGACGCCGACAATCACGCCACCGGCTTCGGTCTTGTGGAGGATGTCCGGGGAAACGATCTTCATCACCACCGGGAAGCCCATCCCGGCCGCGAGCTTCGCAGCATCGGCGGCGGACTTGGCCACGCCTTCCTTCGGAACAGGAATTCCGTAAGCGTCGCAGACCAGCTTTCCTTCCGGCGCCGTGAGACTGTTGCGCTTGTCTGCCTTCACTGCGTCGAGAATTTTCCGGACTTCGGCCTTTGCCTGCTGTCCGAAATCAACTTTGCGGGCTGCGTCCTGTGAATGAGCCATTGCTTCCTCCTGTCGCGTCCATTTTTTGAAAACCTGGATAGCGCGCGGGTCGTGGGACGGCCGTTCCCGAGCGCTTCAATTCCACGTCCTGGTGTCTCCAACACGAAATCGCTGACAGATTCCGCTCGGGCAAGCGCCGGGCCAAAGCCATCCGCCGCCTCAAATGACGTTGGCGGAGACAATATGATCCCGACGACCTATTTTGGTATTTGGTATGCCAAGAACAAACTTGTCAAGCGCGTTCATTGGGCTCTCAGGCGATCGCGGAGTCAACTTGACACGTTGGCATCTGGTATGCCAAGAACATTGATGTTACTCCCGTGGTATACAGCCCTCAGGCAGAGAGGGAGATGATTCATGGCTACGCAGAAAATCTCGAAGGCACCGTTGACGGATCAGGACATTGCCATCGTGCGCATCGCGCCGGAGGCAAGTTTCAAGAACAAGGCTTATGACGCCTTGAAGGATGCCATCCTCAAGATGGACATCTATACGTCACCCGAGCCGGTGATGCTCGACGAGCGCGCGCTGTCAGAGCATCTGGGTGTCAGCCGTACACCGATCCGCGAAGCGATCGCGATGTTGGAACAGGACGGCTTCGTCAAAACGGTTCCACGCCGTGGCATTGTCGTCGTGCGCAAGACCAAGGCTGAAATCGTCGACATGATCCGTGCTTGGGCCGCGCTCGAAAGCATGGCCGCGCGTCTCATCACGACGACGGCGCGCAAGAAGGACATCTCGGCGCTGCGCAACTTCTTCAAGGATTTCAACAGCGACCGCCTGCCGCAGGATCACATCGCGGAATATTCAAAAGCAAACATCGCCTTCCATCAGGCGCTGATCTCGCTGAGCGAATCTCCGGTTCTGGTCGATATGACCAACGACATCCTGCTGCATGTGCGCGGCTATCGCCAATTGACGATCGGACGGACGGACCGCACCGCGGTTTCGCTGCCCGAACATCTCGCGATCATCGAGGCGCTCGAAGAACGCGATACCGAACTTGCTGAGAAGCGTGCGCGGGATCACACGCTTGGGCTGGCGACTTACGTCGAAACCCACGGGCAGGAAATCTTCACTTAGACCAACGACCAAAAAAAGCGACTAGGGAGCCACCGATGCTGACGACAGCAAAGACGACGACTGCGGACGAAGTACAGGATCTGACGGATGGCTTTCATCTGATCATCGACGCGCTCAAGCTTAACGGCCTTAATACCATCTATGGCGTGCCGGGTATTCCGATCACAGACTTCGGCCGCATGGCACAGGCCGAAGGCATTCGTGTTCTTTCGTTTCGCCACGAACAAAATGCTGGCTATGCCGCGTCGATCGCTGGCTTTCTGACGAAGAAGCCGGGCGTCTGTCTCACGGTCTCTGCGCCAGGGTTCCTCAACGGCCTGACCGCGCTTGCCCACGCAACGACCAACTGCTTTCCGATGATCCTGATCTCCGGTTCGTCCGAGCGAGAGATCGTTGACCTACAGCAGGGCGATTACGAGGAAATGGATCAGCTCGCTGTCGCCAAGCCGCTSTGCAAGGCGGCGTTCCGCGTGTTGCACGCTGCCGACATCGGCATCGGCGTCGCGCGCGCGATCCGTGCCGCCGTTTCGGGCCGTCCCGGCGGCGTCTATCTTGATCTTCCGGCCAAGCTGTTCGGACAAGTGATGAACGCCGACGCCGGCAAAAAGTCGCTGGTGAAGGTCATCGACGCAGCGCCGGCACAAATCCCGGCTCCCGATTCCGTCAAGCGCGCGCTCGACGTGCTGAAATCGGCGAAGAAGCCATTGATCATTCTCGGCAAGGGCGCAGCCTACGCGCAAGCCGACGACGCGATCCGTTCGCTGGTTGAGAAGAGCGGCATTCCGTTCTTGCCGATGAGCATGGCCAAGGGTCTGCTGCCGGATACGCATCCGCAGTGCGCAGGCGCGGCGCGCTCGACGGTGTTGAAGGATTCCGACGTTGTCATGTTGATCGGGGCGCGCCTCAACTGGCTGTTGTCGCATGGCAAGGGCAAGACATGGGGTGACGCGCCGAAGAAGTTCATCCAGATCGACATCGAACCGAAGGAAATGGATTCGAACGTCGAAATCGTCGCGCCCGTGGTCGGCGATATCGGCTCGTGCGTCTCGGCTCTTTTGCAGGGCATGGGCGGCAACTGGCCGGCACCATCCGCGGATTGGACCAAAACGGTTCAGACCAAGCGCGACGACAACGTCGCGAAGATGGCGCCGCGGCTGATGAACAACAACGTGCCGATGGACTATCACGGCGCGCTCGGCGTTCTGCGCACCATCATCAAGGAGCGTCCGGACGCGATCCTTGTCAATGAAGGCGCCAATACGCTCGATCTCGCGCGCGGCATCATCGATATGTATCAGCCGCGCAAGCGTATCGACGTCGGCACCTGGGGTATCATGGGCATCGGCATGGGTTATTCCATCGCCGCAGCGATTGAGACGGGCAAGCCGGTGCTCGCGGTCGAAGGTGACAGCGCATTCGGTTTCTCCGGCATGGAAGTGGAAACGATCTGCCGCTACAAGCTGCCGGTCTGCGTTGTGATCTTCAACAATGATGGCATCTATCGAGGCACCGACGTCAACCCCTCGGGCGGCTCGGACGTAGCACCAACGGTGTTCGTGAAGGGTGCGCGTTACGACAAGATGATGGAGGCTTTCGGCGGCGTCGGCGTCAATGCGACGACCCCCGATGAGTTGAAACGTGCGGTCAACGCGGCGATGGATTCTGGAAAACCGACGCTTATCAACGCGGTGATCGATCCGGCTGCCGGCAGCGAAAGTGGCCGCATCGGCAATCTCAATCCGCAAAGCGTTTTGAAGAAGAAATAAGCGTCCGGCGCCAAGAAACGGATGATCAGAAACAAACTCAACATGACGCGGGTGGGGCAGTCCGGTCCCAACTGATTTCAGTCCTTGCACTCGGCGTCAGAAGGCGTCGACCGATACGGAGTATTACACGATGACACAGGCGCTGAAGGGCGTTCGTATTCTTGACTTTACCCATGTTCAGTCGGGTCCGACTTGCACGCAGCTGCTGGCATGGTTCGGCGCCGACGTGATCAAGGTTGAGCGTCCCGGCGTCGGTGACATTACCCGAGGCCAGCTCATGGATGTCCCGAATGCGGACAGTCTCTATTTCACGATGCTGAATCATAACAAGCGTTCGATTACGCTCGACACCAAGAACCCGAAGGGTAAGGAAGTTCTGACCGCCCTGATGAAATCGTGCGACGTGCTGGTGGAGAATTTCGGCCCCGGCGTGCTCGATCGCATGGGTTTCCCGTGGGAGACAATCCAGAAGATCAATCCGAAGCTGATCGTGGCATCGATCAAGGGGTTCGGCCCCGGTCCCTATGAAGACTGCAAGGTCTACGAGAACGTCGCACAGTGCACTGGTGGCGCGGCTTCGACCACCGGTTTCCGCGACGGCCTTCCTTTGGTGACGGGTGCGCAGATCGGCGACAGCGGCACCGGATTACATCTCGCCCTCGGCATCGTTACTGCACTCTATCAGCGCAACGCCACCGGCAAGGGACAGAAGGTCACTGCGGCGATGCAAGACGGCGTGCTTAATCTGGCACGCGTTAAGATGCGCGACCAGCAGCGTCTCGCCCACGGCCCGCTCAAGGAATACAGCCAGTTCGGTGAGGGCGTTCCGTTCGGCAATGCCGTGCCGCGCGCTGGCAACGATTCAGGCGGTGGTCAGCCTGGCCGCATCTTGAAGTGCAAGGGCTGGGAAACCGACCCGAACGCTTATCTTTATTTTATCACCCAGGCTCCGGTCTGGGAGAAGATCTGCGACGTCATCGGCGAGCCGACCTGGAAGACTGATCCAAACTACGCAAAGCCGGCGGCGCGTTTGCCGCGCCTGAACGAAATCTTCGCGCGCATCGAACAGTGGACGATGACCAAGACCAAGTTTGAGGCGATGGATATCCTCAACAAGGACGACATTCCGTGTGGTCCGATCCTGTCGATGAAGGAAATTTCCGAAGACAAATCTCTCTATGCGACTGGCACGCTGGTTGAGGTCGATCATCCGACGCGCGGCAAGTACATCTCGATCGGCAACCCGATCAAGCTGTCGGACAGCCCGACCGTGGTGACGCGTTCGCCGCTGCTCGGCGAACATACCGATGAAATCCTGAAGGACGTTCTCGGCTTCAATGACAACCAGGTCGCCGAGATTCACAACTCGGGAGCGGTGACTCCGCCTCGCAAGGTCGAAGCGGCCGAATAAATCTTCAAGGCTCACTCAGACCAAAGGCCGGCGCTCTGCGCCGGCCTTTTTCTATGGTTTCCAGATACCTCTAACCCTTTGGTCCCATGTGGGAAAGTTGGGACATTTCGTCGCGCTGAAGGCTTGTATTGCGATGCAATATAGCAATTGCTGCCATGCGAAATCATCGATTGAGTCTGGCATCTGGTATACCTAGATTGATGATAACGCAGCGCAGCATTCGCGTTGAATTCATCGGTTTCGAAAGGCCCTGAAATGTCCAAAACTGCTTCCATCGGCTTCTCCTCTTCCAACGGACTGTTTCGTCAGCTGATTGCTTTCGTTGACAATTTTCTGATGAAGAGCGCGCGGATTGCCGTGCAGAATGGCGATCTGCCGCGGTTCGGACTCTAAGGATTAAGCTACTGACAGCTCGCGAATAATCGCGGGCGCAGTGTTTAAGCGTGTTGCAAAAGGCTCCGGTTTTCCGGGGCCTTTTTTGTTGCGTGCGGAAAAATTCGATGCCGCAGTGCCAGAGAGCTGTGTCTAGAATAACTCTTGTGTCCTGGCATATCGCATACAACGATGCATCTCAGGCAGCGACTGTCGGTTTCTAAATGGAACAGCGCGCCTTGGGAGGGGACCATGGCTGATACCGTTCTTGCGGTGTCTTGGCGGCTGTACCGGGAATTGACGGACGGCGCGGTGGCTATCGGCGCGAACTCCCTGACAATGATTGCGGCTGACCAGTTGCGCGGACTCGGATGCGCAGCGCGGACAGTCGCGTGCATTGGATACGTTTGAATAGGCGTCTTGAACGTTCTTGGAGGTAGGCAACAGACGTCACCAGAAAACGAGATCCATAGTTGCCCGCAAGGCAGACTTCGAAGTTAAGCCGCCGTCGAGCGGCATCAAACAACGGGTGGGAGAAACGCGATGATATGGTCGTCTAATCGAACGTTAGGTTTGGCACTGGGTTTTGGAGTTTCGCTGGGGGCTCTCGCCTCCGTTCCGGCTTCGGCGGCATGGGAGCCGACCCGGCCGGTGGAGATCGTCGTACCCGCGGGCACCGGCGGCGGTGCCGACCAGATGGCCCGTACCATCCAGGGCATCATCACCAAGCACAATCTGATGAAGCAGCCGCTGGTCGTGGTGAACAAGGCCGGTGGCGCCGGCGGCGAAGGGTTCCTCGACGTCAAGGGCTCGGCCGGAAACCCGCACAAGCTGGTCATCACTTTGTCGAATCTTTTTACAACGCCGCTGGGGACCGGCATTCCATTCAGCCACAAGGATCTGACGCCGGTTGCGATGATGGCGCTCGACGAGTTCGTCTTGTGGGTGAACGCGGACAGTCCCTACAAGTCCGTGAAAGATTACATCGAGGCCGTGAAGACGAAGCCCGGTGAGTTCAAGATGGGTGGCACCGGCTCGAAGCAGGAAGACCAGATCATCACGGTCGCGATCGAGAAGGCATCCGGCACGAAGTTCACCTACATCCCATACAGGGGCGGCGGTGAAGTGGCGGTGCAACTCGTCGGCAAGCATGTCGATTCCACCGTCAACAATCCGATCGAAGCCGTCGCGCAGTGGCGCGGTGGAGCCGTTCGCCCGCTTTGCGTGTTCGATGCGAAGCCGCTGCCCTATAAGGACGCAGTAGCCGACGGAAAGGCGTGGGGTGATATTCCAACGTGCAAGTCGCAGGGGCTCGACGTTGAGTATGTCATGCTGCGCGGATTCTTCACGTCGCCAAAAGCCACCAAGGAGCAGGTCGATTACTACGTCGATGTGCTCAAGAAGGTTCGTGAAACCCCTGAATGGCAAAACCTGATGAAGGACGGCGCCTTCAACCAGACCTTGATGGTTGGCTCCGAGTATTCAGCATGGGTTGAAAAGGAAGAAAAGCGGCATCAGTCCTTGATGAAGGACGCCGGCTTCCTGGCTGCGTCGCAATAATTTCAACGACAAACATTGCCGGCGGACTTGGTCCGCCGGCAAAAATTTTAGCGTGAGGAAAACATGAGCGAGCATTCGTCTGAAGTTGGTCAGCGCGGCCCGTCGCATCGATGGACGGAGTTTGGGGTCGGGCTGTTTTGCATCCTGTTTGGCGTGATCACAATCGTCGGTAGCATGAAGGCCGGAGCCGGGTGGGGAGCGGATGGTCCCAAATCTGGATTCTTTCCCTTTTACATCGGCGTTATCATCGTGCTGGCGAGTTGCGTGAACTGCATCCAGCTTTTGAGAGAGCCAGATGACGGCCAGCTTTTCGCGGATTGGGGACAGCTTCGCCAGGTCCTCTGCGTTCTCGTTCCGACCACCATCTACGCTTTGATGATTCCGTATCTCGGTATCTACGTTGCGTCGATCATTCTCATTACCCTGTTCATGAAATGGCTCGGCAAATATCCGTGGACCACCACGGCTGCTATTGCCCTGGGTACGCCGTTCGCGATCTACCTGTTCTTCGAAAAATGGTTCCTCATTCCGCTGCCAAAAGGACCGTTGGAAGAGTTGCTTGGTCTCTAAATTTTAAGCTGCGGGTGAGGACATAGATATGGAAGAAATCGTAAATCTGTTTCACGGCTTCGCGACGGTTCTGCAGCCGTTCAACATCCTGGTCATGGTTATCGGGATCGTTCTCGGTGTGGTGATCGGAGTGCTGCCCGGTCTCGGCGGCGCGAATGGTGTGGCGATCCTGCTGCCACTGACGTTCAGCATGCCTCCGACGTCGGCGATCATCATGTTGTCGTGCATCTACTGGGGCGCATTGTTCGGAGGCGCCATCACATCGGTGCTGTTCAACATACCCGGTGAGCCGTGGTCCGTGGCCACGACATTCGACGGTCATCCGATGGCGCAGAAGGGTAAGGCCGGCGAGGCACTCACCGCTGCGTTCACGTCGTCATTCGTTGGCGCATTGTTCGCCGTGATCATGATCACGCTGGTTGCGCCGTTGGTCGCGAAGTTCGCGCTTCAGTTCGGTCCGGCAGAAAAATTCGCGGTGTTCTTCATCGCGTTCTGCAGTTTCATCGGCATGGGCAAGGAGCCGCCATTCAAGACAATTGTCGCGATGATGATCGGCTTCGCGCTGGCGGCGGTCGGCCTTGACAGCATCACGGGACAATTGCGCCTGACGTTCGGTTTCTCCGAAATGCTCAGCGGGTTCGATTTCCTGATCGCGGTCATCGGCCTCTTTGGAATCGGCGAGATCCTTCTCACGATGGAGGAGGGGCTGAACTTCAGAGGCAAGCCTGCCAAGATCAACGCAAAGGTCGTGTGGGAGACTTGGAAAGAACTTCCGCGCTACTGGGCAACGTCGTTGCGCTCGTGCTTCATTGGCGTGTGGATGGGGGTTTCGCCGGCTGGTGCGACGCCTGCGTCTTTCATGAGCTACGGCATTGCCAAGCGCATGTCGAAGCAAGGCAAGAACTTCGGCAAGGGTGAAATCGAGGGCGTGGTCGCGCCCGAGACCGCCGCGCATGCGGCGGGCACTGCTGCGTTGCTGCCCATGCTGTCGCTCGGTGTTCCTGGTTCACCGACGGCAGCGGTGCTGCTCGGCGGCTTGCTGATCTGGGGATTGCAGCCCGGGCCACTGCTCTTCGTTGAGCAGAAGGAATTCGTATGGGGTCTGATTGCCAGTATGTATCTCGGCAATTTCGTTGGCCTGATCGTGGTGCTGACCTGCGTGCCACTGTTCGCAGCAATCCTGCGCATTCCGTTCAGCATCATCGCGCCGGTGATTCTCGTCCTGTGTGCCATCGGTGCGTACACCGTGCACAACAACACCTTCGATGTTGTGATGATGATGGTGTTTGGCGTTGTTGGTTACGTCATGAAGAAATGCAACTATCCCATGGCGCCGCTGGTGCTTGCGATTGTGCTTGGCGACAAGGCTGAAGAAGCATTCCGGCAAGCGTTGCTCGGATCGCAGGGAAGCCTTGGCGTGTTCTTCTCCAACGGACTGGTGGGATCGATCATGACGCTTGGCCTGATCGCATTGTTCTGGCCGATGATCTCGAACGGATGGACGTGGTTGTCCTCGCGGACACCGAAGACCGCGATGTGAGAGCGGAGGAGAAAGCCGGACTCGATTTTCGGACTTGAACTAAGCGCATTCGTTCAAGCCACGCGTCCGGAGCATTGGAGCTCGGCATCGGCTGCTATCGCTTTTGTTGAGCGTTAACATAGGATTGGCTCCGGCTTTACAGCCGGAGCCTTTTTGTTGCCGGCTCTTCTGCAGCCGTTTTCCGTATCGTGAAAAAAGCGGACCCCATCCCACAATACCTCTTGCGCGCTGGCATATCATATACCAAGCTGCAGTTTCGGCAGCGCCTGTCAGATTTCAACAGAACAGGGCACCTCAGGAGGAACGATGACTGATGCAGTTCACACTGCGGCCGCGCCGGCCGCACGCGTTAGCGATACCTATCGCTGGGTTCAGTTGGCTATTGGCGTTGGCGCCATGGTCATGATCGCCAATTACCAATACGGCTGGACGTTCTTCGTCCCTGATATTCAGAAGAAATTCGGATGGGATCGCGCGTCGATCCAGTGGGCGTTTACGTTGTTCGTTCTTTTCGAAACGTGGCTGGTCCCCGTCGAGGGCTGGTTCGTCGACAAATACGGCCCACGCATCGTCGTCCTCGTCAGCGGCATTCTTTGCGGCATTGGCTGGGCGATCAACGCGCAAGCAACGACGCTCAACGGATTTTATCTCGGCATGATCATAGCGGGCATCGGCGCCGGCGGTGTTTACGGCACCTGCGTCGGCAACGCGCTCAAGTGGTTTCCGGACAAGCGGGGTCTCGCGGCGGGTATCACCGCGGCCGGCTTCGGTGCAGGCTCCGCGCTCACGGTCGCGCCGATCCAGGCGATGATCAAGAACGACGGCTTTCAAAACACCTTCCTCTATTTCGGTTTAGGACAGGGCATCGTCATTGTGATTCTGTCGTTCTTCCTGTTCGCGCCGAAAGCCGGACAGGTGCCGCCGCCGGTGATAAATGCAGCTCTTCAGCAGACGCGTCGTAATTACGCGCCGACTGAAGTCATCCGGCATCCGATTTTCTGGCTGATGTACTTCATGTTCGTCATCGTCGGCGCAGGCGGATTGATGGTCACTGCCAACCTCAAGCCGATCGCCGTTGATTGGAAGGTCGATAGCGTTCCCGTCACTCTGATGGCCATGACGATGACCGCGGTGACGTTCGCCGCGACCATCGACCGCGTGCTTAACGGTCTGACACGTCCGTTCTTCGGCTGGATCTCCGACATGATCGGACGCGAGAATACGATGTTCATCGCGTTCGGCATGGAAGGCGTCGGCATTTATATGCTCTACCTCTGGGGCCACGATCCGGTCTGGTTCGTGCTGCTTTCGGGCTTCGTGTTCTTCGCCTGGGGTGAGATCTACTCTCTCTTCCCATCGACTTGCACGGACACGTTCGGATCGAAGTTCGCGACCACCAATGCGGGCTTGCTCTACACCGCGAAAGGAACGGCGGCACTGCTCGTTCCCGTCGCGAATTACATGCAGCAAAGCTCGGGGACGTGGGACATGGTCTTCATCGTGGCGGCCGGTGCGAACATTCTCGCCTCGTTGCTCGCCATCGTGGTGCTGAAACCGTGGCGCAAGGTCGTGGTCGCCAAGTCGCAACAGATGGCCTGATCGACCGACAACCAACGCTCTCAAAAGGCGCGCTCATCTCACGATGGGCGCGCCTTTTCTTTTCTCGATTTAGTGCCGCAAAACCATTTGACTCGCGCGGGGAGCGCAGGCAATCTCTGGTATACATAATACAAGGCTGGGTCGAAGTTCAATAAGCCCTGAAAACGGGGCGTTTCTCGACTTCAGCCCTTATTGGAGGAAGCCATGAATATCCACGAGTATCAGGGCAAGGCCGTCCTGAAAAATTTCGGAGTGACGGTGTCCGCTGGTGCGCCGGCCTTCACAGTCGATGAGGCGATTGCTGCGGCGAAGTCGCTGCCGGGTCCGGTCTATGTTGTGAAATCGCAGATCCATGCCGGCGGTCGCGGCAAGGGCAAGTTCAAGGGATTGCCTGCGGACGCGAAGGGTGGCGTGCGGCTCGCGAAGTCGGTCGATGAAGTCGCAAGCTTCGCCAAGGAAATGCTCGGACGCACGTTGGTGACCGTGCAGACCGGACCCGCAGGCAAGCAGGTCAACCGTCTCTACATCGAAGACGGCTCCGACATCGCCAAGGAATTCTATCTCTCGATGCTGGTGGATCGCGAGACCTCGCGCATCGCGTTCGTTGTCTCCACCGAAGGCGGCATGGACATCGAGAAGGTCGCGCACGACGCGCCCGAGAAGATCGTGACCTTCTCCGTCGATCCCGCAACCGGCGTGATGGCGCATCACGGCCGCAAGGTTGCACAGACACTTGGTCTCACCGGCGATCTTGCCAAGCAGGCCGAGAAGCTGACCGCGCAACTCTACAGCGCCTTCGTCACGACCGACATGGCGATGCTCGAAATCAATCCGCTGGTGGTGACGAAGCAGGGCGAGCTGCGTTGCCTCGACGCCAAGATCAATTTCGATTCCAACGCGCTCTATCGCCATCCTGACCTGGTGAAGCTGCGCGACCTGACGGAAGAAGACGAGAAGGAAATCGAGGCGTCGAAATACGACCTCAATTACATCGCGCTCGAAGGCACCATCGGCTGCATGGTCAACGGCGCCGGACTTGCGATGGCGACCATGGACATCATCAAGCTCTATGGTGCCACGCCTGCAAACTTCCTCGACGTCGGCGGCGGTGCGACCAAGGAGAAGGTCGCAGCTGCGTTCAAGATCATCACCTCCGATCCCAACGTCAAAGGTATCCTGGTCAACATTTTTGGCGGCATCATGCGTTGCGATGTCGTGGCCGAAGGTGTGGTCGCTGCCGTGCGCGAGGTGGGTCTGAGCGTGCCGCTGGTGGTGCGTCTCGAGGGCACCAATGTCGAACTCGGCAAGAAAGTCATCGCGGAGTCCGGATTGAATGTCGTCGCCGCCGACGATCTCGACGATGCCGCACAGAAAATCGTTCGCGCTACACGGAAGGAGGCCGCGTAATGGCCATTCTCATCGACAGCAACACCAAGGTGATTTGCCAAGGTTTTACAGGCAAAAACGGTACTTTTCACTCCGAACAGGCGGCGCTTTACGGCACGCGCATGGTCGGTGGTACGTCGCCCGGCAAGGGCGGCACCGAGCATCTCGGGTTGCCGGTGTTCGACACCGTGGCGCAGGCGCGCGAAAAAACCGGAGCGGACGCCAGCGTGATCTACGTTCCGCCGCCGGGTGCGGCGGATGCGATCTGCGAAGCCGTCGACGCCGAAGTGCCGCTGATCGTCTGCATCACCGAAGGCATCCCGGTCACCGACATGGTGCGCGTCAAGCGCGCGCTTGAAGGATCGAAGTCGCGGCTGATCGGACCGAACTGTCCCGGCGTGATGACGGCGGGTGAGTGCAAGATCGGAATCATGCCCGGCAATATTTTCAAGAAGGGCAACGTCGGCATCGTGTCGCGTTCTGGCACGCTGACCTACGAGGCGGTGTATCAGACATCCGCCGAAGGGCTCGGCCAGACCACGGCAGTCGGCATCGGCGGCGATCCGGTGAAGGGCACCGACTTCATCTCAATGTTGGAATTGTTCCTCGCCGATCCTGCAACGAAGTCGATCGTGATGATCGGCGAGATCGGTGGATCGTCGGAAGAGGACGCGGCGCAGTTTATCAAGGACGAGGCGAAGCGCGGCCGCAAGAAGCCGATGGTTGGTTTCATCGCCGGCCGCACGGCTCCTCCGGGCCGCCGCATGGGCCATGCCGGCGCGATCATCTCCGGGGGCAAGGGCGGCGCCGAGGACAAGATCGCGGCGATGGAAGCCGCCGGCATTCGCGTCTCGCCGTCGCCCGCGCGTCTCGGCAAGACGCTGGTGGATGTGTTGAGGGGCTGATCAAAATTCTCGCGTCAGGATTTTGCGCGAGGAAGCTCTCTCTTAGCGATGCATCACTACACACGTCGTCATGCCCGGGCTTGTCCCGGGCATTTTCGTTTTGAGATTGATCGTCATTGCGAGCGCAGCGAAGCAATCCAGACGAGGTGATCGTTTAGCGAAGACTGGATTGCTTCGTCGCAAGTGCTCCTCGCAATGACGTGTGGAGACGCCTCGCATTCGCTGTTCTTGCGTCAGCTTTCCTGAATCGGTGGGCGAGGGATGATTGTCATGCGTCTTCAACGCCTTGGCGTTCATTCACGGCTCGCTTCGCTGCATAAGGCCAAACCGAGGCGGACTTCGCTGCAAAAGGCGGAATGGCGACGGCACGATGGCCATCATCTCGTTCGCGCAGAAGCCCGGGGTCGCCTGTGGGATGCCACGCGAAAATAGGAATATGTTCAGATTGACTCTTGGCATAATGTATACCAGTATCGACCCGTCAACGAGGACATCCATCCTCGGACATGAGTCGCCCGGGGAGAGACCTCCCCACCCACGGACCACGGAGGCTGTGATGAGAGTCGGAGACATCCTGAACAGGAAGAACACCCGTATCGCCACCGTCCGCATGAATGAGACGGTCGGCACCGCTGCGCGGCTGCTTCGGAACGACAATGTCAGCGCGCTCGTCGTCAAGGATGTCTGCCGCACTGAAGGCAACGTCGTCGTCGGCATGTTTTCGGAACGCGATGTCGTGCGCGCCATTGCCGAACACGGTCCGGCTGGAATCAATCTCAAGGTGTCCGCGCTGATCTCGGTGCAGAGGCTGGTGTCGTGCCATTCCAGCGACACGCTCGAGCATGTGCGCGAACTCATGAACAGCAATCACATCCGGCATCTGCCCGTGATCGATGACCACACGCTGATCGGCGTGATCAGCATGCGCGACATCAGCGGCGTTGCCGACCTTGCCGCTGCGGCATTCCCCGAACCGCGAACGGCCGTCCCTGCGTTTGCCTGACCCGGTTCTCCCTGCAGGGCGCAATTGCCAAAGCCATCCCCGGTCCGGTGATTGCGCCCTGTTTTTTCTCAATCACTCGTGCTGCGCGGCGATCATTCGGGGTAATCGATGAAGATTTGTATTTACGGCGCGGGCGCGATTGGCGGGTATCTCGGCGTGCAACTCGCGCTGGCCGGTGCCGATGTCAGCCTGGTGGCGCGCGGTGCGCATCTCGCGGCGATGAAGGCCAACGGCCTGAAGCTTCTGATCGGCGACGAGGAGCGCGTGGTTCGTCCGCGCTGCACCGATAATCCCGCGGACCTCGGCCCGCAGGATTTCGTCATCATCTGCCTCAAGGCGCATTCGATCACCGGCGTGATCGAGGCGATGAAGCCGCTGATCGGGCCGAAGACCCGCATCGTCACCGCGGTGAACGGCATTCCGTACTGGTACTTCTACAAGCACGGCAACGAGTGCGAAGGCTCGGCGCTGGAGAGCATCGATCCCGGCGGCCGCCAGTGGAAAGAACTGGGACCGGAGCGCGCCATCGGCTGCGTGGTCTATCCCGCCACCGAGATCGAAGCACCCGGCGTTATCCGTCATGTCTATGGCGACAAGTTTCCGCTCGGCGAGCCGTCCGGCGAGAAGAGCGCGGATGTCGAAGCGCTCTCCGCGATGTTCGAGAAGGCCGGGTTGAAAGCGCCGGTGCTTGAGAACATCCGCGATGAAATCTGGCTCAAACTGTGGGGCAACGTCTGCTTCAATCCGATCAGCGCGCTGACCCATGCCACGCTCGATGTGATCGGCAGCGATCCGGGCACGCGGGCGGTGGCGAAGTCCATGATGGTGGAAGCGCAGACCATCGCAGAAAAGTTCGGCATCAAGTTCCGCGTCGATGTCGAACGCCGTATCGAAGGCGCGCGCAAGGTCGGCGCGCACAAGACGTCGATGCTGCAGGATCTCGAGCGCAGCCGGCCGATGGAAATCGATCCGCTGGTCACCGTGGTGCAAGAGATGGGCACGCTGTCGAAGATCCCGACGCCGTCGATCGATATCGTGCTGGCGCTGGTGGCGCAGCGCGCCAAGATCGCGGAACTTTATTGAGCAAGTGGGTTGTACGGGCGCCGACTCTCCGCGGGTCGTCCCCGCGAAGGCGGGGACCCATACTCCCTGAACTGTCGCTGAATCTCGATCGTCGAAAGAGTTGGTTACCACATCGCGAACTGAACTGAGTCGAGTGGTTATGGGTCCCCGCCTTCGCGGGGACGACGACGAGATGTTCATATCCTCGGAAATTTGGAGATTAACGCTGTGACGCAGTGGGTTCGCTTTCGCCATCAGGATCAGACGCACTTCGGCACGCTCGACGGCGCGAAAATCGACGTTCACTCCGGCGACATGTTCGGAGTTTCGAAGGCGAATGGCAAAACGCTGGCGCTGGCGGATGTCGAATTGCTGTCGCCCTGCGTGCCGACGAAGGTCATTGCGCTGTGGAATAATTTTCACGCGCTGGCGGCGAAGCTGAATGTCGCGGAGCCCGCCGAGCCGCTCTATCTGCTGAAGGCGCCGACCACCGTGACCGCGCCGAACGCGGTGGTGCGGCGGCCGAAGTCCTACGACGGCAAGGTGGCCTATGAGGGCGAACTGGCCATCGTGATCGGAAAACGTTGCAGCGCTGTTTCCGTCGCGGAGGCCGATGCCTTCATCCATGGCTATACCTGCGTCAACGACATCACCGCCTCCGATATTCTCAACAGAGACCCGACGTTCCCGCAGTGGGCGCGCGCCAAGGGTCTGGACGATTTCTGTCCGTTCGGCCCCGCCATCGTCACCGGCATCGATCCGGCATCGCTCACGGTGCGCACCATCCTCAACGGCGCGGAGCGGCAGCACTACAAGATTTCGGACATGATCTTTTCCGCGCAGGAGCTGGTCAGCAAGATCTCGCACGACATGACTCTGCTGCCGGGCGACATCATCGCCTGCGGCACGTCGCTCGGCGTCGGTGTGATGAAGGACCCGGTCAACAAGGTGACCATCGCCATCGACGGCATCGGCGAGCTGACGAACGAATATCGGAATTAAGACACGTCGCTACTTCACCTCGCCCCGCTCTTGCGGGGAGAGGTCGCGAGCCATAAGCGCGTTTACGCGCGTCTTGACGCGCTATGGCGCGCGGGTGAGGGGCTGCCTCCACTTGCTCGTCAGCCCCTCACCCGGAAGCTTCGCTGCGCTTAGCCTCCGACCTCTCCCCGTAAACGAGGAGAGGTGAAGAAGCCTCAGCGCGAATCTTCGCTCTCGTTCTTGGCCGCCTTGGTGCCGGTGAGCTCCGCGAATGCCGGACCAAGACCCGCCATGCGCACGAGCAGGGAAATGTCGTTCTTCTGCGTGCCGGTGAGTTGCGCGTAGAGCGCTTTGGTTGCCGCTTTCAGCCGCGTGATCGCTGCACTGTTGGTGTCGAACGTATCGTCGCGCGACCGCTTCATGCGCTTCTGGTAATCCTCGATCTGCAGCGTGACCTCGCGCATCGCTGACTCCACCGGCGGCCAGTATTTTTGCTGGGCGGCGGTGAGGTTCAGTCTTTTCTTGATTCCGGCGATCTGCGTGTCGTTGAGGAACAGCCGTGACGGCTTCTCAGGCTTTGGAGCCATCGCCGAGCGCGGCAGCGTGACCGGCGCAGACATCCAGGCGCGGGCGGTCTCATACATATCGTTCGGAGGAGCGTCGGGTGTCTCCGCCGGGCGAGGGGAGGCGACGACGCGGTCCTGTTTCGTCATCGTGTTGGAGACGGGATAGCGCCCGTCGAAGTCCAGCGTGTTCTTGGGCTCATCCGGCGTCAGCGATGCCGACGCGCGCTGAAAGAAGAACAACTGATCGCCAAGCATCCATCCGCCGACACCGGCAGCGATGCCGGCGGCGCATGTGAGCAGGAGGATGGTCGTTCTGAGAGCCAAATCGTATCCCGGTTGTGTAATGCCTGTTCCACATGCCAGACAAATATGGCTTTCCGAGGCATCCGGAACCCTGAGGGCTTAGCGGACAGTTGCCAATATGAAGTAAATTGCGGTCTTTGTGGCGGCTTTCGCAATGCGAGACAGAGCCGTTTGGATCGGCTAAACGGAGCCGCTGTGGCGAGGCGACAGCGCCGAATCTAAAGAAGGACGATCATGGACGAGAAGACGCGAACTCCAGCCGATCAGGCGCAGTTCGAGCAGAAGCAGACCACCGTGCAGGAAGGCAATAAGGTGATGGCGCAGTACGAACTGGAAGCTCTCGCGGTGCGCGCCAAAATGGAAAAGTTGCGCGCGTTGCGCCTCGCCAAGGAAGCCGCCGAGGCTGCCGCGGCTCCGGCCAAGACGGTGAAGCGGGCGCCCGCGAAAAAGAAGAAGGCCGAGGCGCCGGCAAAACTCTCCGACTGGCTGGCCGAGCAGCAAAAGGGCGGTTTTCGGACCTGATTTTTTGGATCGGAAAGGAGCCTGCAGTGACCACGGTCTATGATTTTTCGGCGGCGACGCTCGAAGGCGAAGAGCTTCCGCTCAAGGCCTTCGAGGGCAAGGTGCTGCTGATCGTCAACACCGCGAGCGCCTGCGGCTTCACCCCCCAATACGAACAGCTTGAGGCGCTGCAACGGACGCTCGGTCCGCGCGGCTTTTCGGTGCTCGGTTTTCCGTGCAATCAGTTCGGCGGCCAGGAGCCGGGGAACGCGCAGGAGATCGCGGCGTTCTGTTCGCAGAAATACGACGTGACGTTTCCGATGTTCAGCAAGGTCGACGTCAACGGCGACAACGCGCTGCCGTTGTTCGATCATCTGAAGAACGCAAAGCCGGGGTTCCTCGGCTCGACGGCGATCAAATGGAATTTCACCAAGTTCCTGGTCGATCGCAGCGGAAAGGTCGTCGCACGGCACGGCTCGACCACGCCGCCGCAGGCGCTGACCAAAGAGATCGAACAACTCCTGTAGATCAGGACGCGTGAAACAAGGCGCCAAAAAATTCAGAATACAAGATCAGGATATGAGACCATGAGCGACCAACTGCCCGACCGCCTCTCCACCGATCCCCGCAGCCCGTTCTACAACGCCGAGGTGCTGTCGCGCGATGTGGGCATCCGCTTCAAGGGCGTCGAGAAGAACAATGTCGAGGAATATTGCGTCAGCGAGGGCTGGGTCCGTGTCACCGCCGGTTCGTCGAAAGACCGCTTCGGCAACCCGCTGACCATCAAGCTGACCGGTGCGGTCGAGCCGTATTTCCGGGATGAGAAATAAAAAGCCGATCAGGTATCCTGGTTGCAATAGGGCTGTCATGGCCGGGCTTGACCCGGCCATCCATCTTTTCAGAAGAGCTCTTTAAGGGATGAATCACCGGGTCAAGCCCGGTGATGACGATTGTGGGTGTTGCGATATCAGCGGGTGTGCTGGAAAATCCGCTGTGTGGCGCCTAGCGCGTCACGAACCAGTAGCCGCCGACCACCAGAATCACCGAGAGCAGCAGAGCGATGCCCACCACGGCAGCGATGATCGCGCCCAGTCCGTGTGAATCCAGCCAGTTCTGTAACGCCCGCCCCATCCTCATGGCGGGCTTTCTAGACGGACCAGTCGCGTCTTGCAATCGCTCGACGATGCGTCATTCCGGACAGGCCGCGCAAGCGGACTGATCCGGAATCCTGAAGAGTTCATCGGAAAATAACCGCGAGAGTCCGGGGTCGCTCGCAAGTGCGCGTCCCCGGAATGGCTGCCTGGTCAGGATTTCGTTTTATCCACCACTTCGGTGACAGGCCGGTCGCTGCCCTTGGCGGTTTCCTCGCGCCAGTTGCCCTGGCCGTCCTCGTACTGGATTTCTTCGGTCCGGCCGGGGACGCGCTGCTCGGCGGCGGCGCGCTCGGCCGCGGTACGGGCGGCCTGGTGGGTCCGAAAAGTCTCCGAGAACACGTTGTTGAACTTGTAAGCCCAGCCACCGTCGTGCTCGACCACTTCGTAAACGACCTTGACCATGCTGGCACCCTCGGTTCGGCTTGATAGTTCGTTTCAACGTCAAAGCGGCGCGGGAGGTCCCGGCCGCCAGACTGTGGCTTGCGCGGCTTGAGACACCGCCATCATTGGTTCACGCAAGCCGTTGTATTAGGATCATATGGCCGGCTCCTGCAAGAATGGAAGACCCCGATGAACGAGGCGAATCCCGAAAAATTGCGCTCGCGCGGAATTTTGACCGGCTTCCTGATCGCCCTGCTGCTGGCGCTGCTGCCGGTGGCGGTCTGGCTCGATCTGACAAATCTGGGGGAAGCCGCGCTGCGGCGGCAGGCGACCGACCTCAATTCCCTGGTATCCAGCGTGCGCAGCTACTACGCCAGCAATGTCGTCGGCCGCATCCTGTCGCATTCCGGGCAGACGCAGGTGATCCACAACTACGAGACCGTGCCGGGCGCGGTGCCGATCCCGGCGACCCTGTCGCTTGAGCTTGGCAAGGTGATCAGCGAGCAGCAGCAGAACATCATCTATCGCTTCGTCTCGGACTATCCGTTCAAGAACCGCTCGCCGCATCAGCTCGACACATTCGAGACCGGCGCGCTGGCGAGCCTGCGCGAGAACCCGAACCAGAAGATCGAGGATACGTCGCACTCGCTGTTCAGCGACCGCGTCCGCCTCATCGCGCCGATCATCATGGGCGCGGCCTGCGTCAGTTGCCACAACTCGCATCCGGAAAGCCCGAAGAAGGACTGGAAGGTCGGCGATGTGCGCGGCATTCAGGAGGTGATCATCGCGCAGCCGATCGCCGCCAACATCTTCTCGTTCAAGTATCTGCTGGCCTATTTCGCGCTCGCCGCGGTCAGCGGACTGTCGTTCCTCGGTATGCAGCGGCGTCAGTCGCTGCAGATCATGGGCATGAACAAGGAACTGGAAGCCAACAACGACTTTCTCGCCTCGCTGTCGATGAAGATCTCGCGCTACATCTCGCCGCAAATCTACAAGAGCATCTTCAGCGGCCAGAAGGACGTGACGATCCACACCGAGCGCAAGAAGCTGACAATCTTCTTCTCCGACATCCAGAACTTCACCGCGACGACCGAACGGCTTCAGCCGGAACTGATCACGCAACTGCTGAATGAGTATTTTACCGAAATGTCGGCGATCGCGCTGGCGCATGGCGGCACCATCGACAAGTTCATCGGCGATGCGATGCTGATCTTCTTCGGCGATCCCGAGACCAAGGGCGAGCGGCTCGACGCGCAGGCGTGTCTCAAGATGGCGTGGGAGATGCAGCGGCGGCTGGTCGAGCTGAACGCGAAGTGGCGCTCGGAAGGCATCGAGCAGCCGTTCAAGACGCGCATCGGCATCAATTCCGGCTATTGCAATGTTGGCAATTTCGGCAGCGCAGACCGCATGGACTATACGATCATTGGCGCCGAGGCGAACCTTGCTGCGCGCCTGCAATCGATCGCGGAGCCCGGCCGCATCGTCATCAGCTACGAGACATTTGCGCTGGTCAGCGACGTGGTCGTTGCGCATCCGCTGCCGCCGATCACCATGAAGGGCATCAGCCGCGAGGTGATCCCGTATTCGGTCGACAGCCTCGTGGAGGCGGCCGGCGACAAGGGCGACGTGGTGATCGAACGCGCCGCGGGACTCGATTTCTATCTCGACCCGTCGCTGATCGACGCGAAGGAGGCCGAGCGGGTCCGGACCATCCTGGCCGATGCGCTTGCCGCGCTCGACAAGCGGAAGCCTGCGGCTGGGGCGTGATGTCCTTTCACCTCTCCCCATTTACGGGGAGAGGTCGACGCGCAAAGCGCGGCGGGTGAGGGGCACTGGCTGCCGGATCACCAACATCACCTTCGCTGAGCGCTCGCCCCTCACCCCAACCCTCTCCCCGCAAGAGCGGGGCGAGGGAGCAGAGATGCTTTTCCAATTTGCGTCCTCAACTCAACGTGATTCAGAATATTCACTGGCACCGCGTTCGCTAGCGGTGACTGGTTACCCTTTTCACATTGCGCATTGAAATAGAGACCGAACTCGTTGCAGCGAGTCTTTGTTGTGCCGCGATTCAATTGCATCGGTAGCAAGTGTGTAAGAACTAAAGGATATGGAATGCGAATGACGCGAACCTTGATGCTGGTTGCCGTTGCTATGGCGACCTTGTTCATGGGCAAGGCTGCAACGGCTGCACCTCTTGCGCCTATGGAGATCACCCGCCTGGCGAACGCCGTGCAAGCCGAGAAGGCGCAGTATTACGCTGTGCCCCGCTACCATCAGCGCCGATATGACCGGCCTCGATATCACCGTCGGTATGACCGCCCGCGCCACCATGTGCGTCCGCGCTATTATGCGCCGCACCGCCACCATGCGCCAAGGCGTCACTACTACTGATCGAAAACCCCGCTTCGGCGGGGTTTTCTTTTGCGCACGATGAACGCAGGAGTGGGTTGTGTGTTTCTGCGTCTTTGCGGACGCTACGCCAGATTCCGCAGCACGCCCTCGACGATCTTGCGTTCTTCCGCGGTGAGCGGAGTCTGCGGCGGGACCGGATCGCCGACGGCGTAGCCCTGAATCTGAAGACCGGCCTTGATGCAGGCGGCGAGGTTGAACCGCGCGAATACTTCGTTGACGCGCCACAGCTTGCGCTGAAGCACGACGGCCTCGTTCCAGCGGCCTGCCTTGCACAGCTCATAGAGCCGCACGCTTTCGCGCGGCACGATGCAGGCCGGTCCCGCCATCCACCCCTTGCCGCCGATCAGCATGACAGCAGCGGGGATATGGGCGGACGCCGAGAACACGTCCAGCTTGTCGCCGCAGCGGTTGATGATCGAGAGCAGGCGGCCGGTGTTGTTCGACGCATCCTTGATGCCGACGATGCGCGGATGCTCGGCGAGCCGCGCGATGACATCGAGCGTCAGATCCGAGCGCTGGAAATTGGGATTGGTGTAGATCACCACCGGAATATCGACCGCGTCCGCAATGGCCCGGAAATAAGCCTCGACCTGCGCGTCCTTCACCGGGAAATACGCTTCGAGGATGGCGAGAATGCCGTCGGCGCCAAGCGCCTGATACGACTTTGCCTGCGCCACCGCGTCAGCGGTCGATGTGGACGCCACACCCGCGATCACCGGCACGCGCTTCGCTGCAGCTTCCACCGTCGTCTTGACCACCGTGGTCCGCTGCTCGCGGTCGAGATAGGCGAACTCTCCGGTGGAGCCGAGCGGCGTCAGCCCGTGGACGCCGGCGGTGATGAGATCGTCGCAGAGTTTCGCGAGAACGTCGGTCTTGATGGCCCCGTCGGGGGCGGTCGGCGAGACGAGGTAGGGAAACACACCGTGCAGGTTCGTCATCAGTTCACTCTCGATATTCGGATCGTTAACGGTTGAAGCACATCTTGCGGATGTTCGCAGGTTCATCTCGCTTCATCTGGACATGCTTTGCCGATGCGACACAAGATGTCGATGCGTGAATTGCTGCTCATGGTATGAATCGCTGATTCGGGCGCGTTTCGTTCCACTCGCGTTCCAATGTTTAAGATTGCGCAACCTTTGGGCCGCAGGATCGTCGCGTTATGAGACAGTTTGCGTTGAAGGACACCGGACATGCAGGATGAGGGCAAGACAGACAAGGGGGCGGGCATGATGAAGCGGATGATGGTTGCGGGATTGCTGTCGCTGGCCGCGGGCGGCGCGCTCGCGCAGGACGTGCCCGGCATCGAGATCTGCACCGCCGAGAAGACCATGGAGCGCCGCACTGGTTGTCTGCAGAGCAACGTCAATTTCCTGAAGGCCTCGCTGACCAAGGCCTCACTCGACAGCCAGCAGAAGATCGACGCCGCCAACCGGCAGATCGACGCGCTGAAGGCCACTGTGATCGGCCTTCAGAAGACGGTCGCGGATTTGCAGGGCCAGGTTCAGGTGCTGGGCAAGAAGCCGGTTGATGCGACGAAGGACGCGCCCAAGGAGCCCGCGAAGGACCCGGCTGCCAAGTGATGCGCGCGGCTGCCAAACGCAAACCGGCTGCGGCAAAGCCCCGCGCAGCGAAATCCAGGCCCCGCGCAGCGGTAACGAAGCCTCGCGCAGCGAAGTCCAAGCCCGTCGCGTTCGTCTACGTGCTCGCCAGTTTTCACAAGGGCCGCTATCTGTCCTACGTGGGCTGGACCAACGACGTTGCGCAGCGCCTCGAAAAGCACAATGCCGGCACTGGCGCGCGCTCGACGCGCGGACGCGCCTGGACGCTGCTGCACACCGAGGCTTTCAAAACACGCAATGAGGCCATGAGCCGCGAATGGCATCTCAAGCGCGACCGCGCTTTCCGCAAGAAACTGATGGATGCAGTGCGGGCGCAGGCCGTCATTGCGAGCGAAGCGAAGCAATCCAGAGCTTCAACAGCGAAAGCTGGATTGCTTCGTCGCTTACGCTCCTCGCAATGACGACGTATAAAGCATTATGAATCCAGCCACCGCATCCCCCATCATCATCGATGCGGCGCAGACCCGCGCCAGCCTGCCGTTCGACCGGCTGATCCCGGCACTGCGCGAGGCCTTTACCGTTGGTGCGGACGTGCCGCTGCGGCATCATCATTTCATGCCGCAGCCGGATGGCTCGACCGCGACCATCCTGATCATGCCGGCGTGGCAGCGCGCGTTCATCGGCATCAAGATCGTCACGATCTTCCCGGAGAACGGCAAGCGCCTGCTGCCGGGACTGTTCTCGAGTTACCTGCTGTGCGACGGCGAGACCGGGCAGCACATCGCGCTGATCGACGGCAACGAGATCACGTCACGGCGCACGGCGGGCATCGGTGCGCTCGGCGCGTCGTTCCTCGCGCGCGAGGACGCGACAAAGTTGCTGGTGGTCGGCTCGGGCCGGATCGCGAGTCTCACGGCGGATGCGTTTCGCGCGGTGCGGCCGATCGAGAAGGTCGCGGTGTGGAATATCAACGAGGCGGGCGCGGCGCGGCTGGTGTTCGACCTGCGCGCGAAGGGCATCGACGCTTACGTTGCGCATGATCTGGAGCGTGCGGTGGGCGAGGCCGACATCGTGAGCTGTGCGACGCTTGCGCACACGCCGATCATCAAGGGCGCGTGGCTGAAGCCGGGCGTGCATCTCGACCTGGTCGGAAGCTTCACGCCGTTCATGCGCGAGGCGGACGACGAGGTGTTTCGCCGCGGCCGCGTCTGGCTTGATACTTACGATGCGTTGAAGGAAAGCGGCGAACTGCTCGATCCGATCCGCGATGGCGTCATCAAGGCTGACGACATCGCCGGTTCGCTCGCTGAGGTGTGCCGGGGCGAACGCAAGGGCAGGGCGAGTGACGGCGAGATCACCGTGTTCAAGGCGGTCGGCAATGCGCTGTCCGACATCGCCGCAGCGGGACTGGTGTATCGGGATTTTAGCAGGAAAGACTAGCCACGGTCGTCATTCCGGACAGGCCGCGTAGCGGGCTGATCCGGAATCCAGAACTCATCTGAGGCAATTGCTGGATTCCGGGTTCGCTCGCAAAGTGCTCGCGCCCCGGAATGACGATGTGGAGTTGGCAAGCCAGCCCTGCACGTGCGCGCTGGTCATCGGCAAAGCCGCACGATAGGTTTTGCACGTCAAAAATCAAAAACACGTCTCGGGAGGTCTTCATGTCAAACGTCCGCGTCATCGCAACCGGTCTCGAATTTCCTGAAGGGCCGGTGGTGATGCCCGACGGCTCGGTGGTGCTGGTGGAAATCCGGCGTCAGACGCTGACGCGCGTGTATCCCGACGGCCGCAAGGAGATCATCGCGAAGATTCCGGGCGGGCCGAATGGCGCGGCACTTGGCCCGGACGGCAAGATGTACATCTGCAACAACGGCGGTTTCAGTTGGGCGCCGGGCCCGCGCGGCAACATCATGCCGGGCGCGCCGCGTCCGTCGGAGTATATCGGCGGCTCGCTGCAGCGGGTTGATCTTTCGACCGGCAAGATCGAAACGCTGTTCACCCATTGCGGCGAGCATCCGCTGAAGGGGCCGAACGATCTTGTGTTCGACAAGCAGGGCGGGCTTTGGTTCACGGATCTCGGCAAGCGCCGCGCACGCGACATGGATGTCGGTGCGCTGTACTACATGAAGCCGGGCGCGACGGAATTGGTCGAGGCCGTGCATCCGCTGCTGCCTGCCAACGGTGTCGGCATTTCACCGGATGAAAAAACTGTCTATGTCGCCGAGACGCCGACTGCGCGGCTGTGGGCGTTCGACATCGGAGCGCCGGGTGAGTTGAGGGCCGCGCCGGCGATCTATCGTGGCGAGATGGGCAAGCCGATCGCCGGCCTCGGCGGCTATCAGATGTTCGACTCGCTGGCGGTGGAAGCGTCGGGCAACATCTGTGTTGCCACGCTGATCAGCGGCTGCATCTCCGTGATCGCGCCGGATGGCAAGCTGGTCGAGCAGGTGCCGACCGGCGACAACGTCACCACCAACATCGCGTTCGGCGGCGAGGGGTTGAAGACCGCCACCATCACGCTGTCCGGCAAGGGTGAGCTGGTGGCGATGGACTGGCCGCGCGGCGGCCTGCCGCTCAACTTTTTGAACAAGTGACAGTGCTCGGTACATGATCCCGTCATGGCCGGGACAAGCCCGGCCATGACGTTGCACCAACTTGAATCTCTGCGGAGTATAAGATGTCTTGGCTTTCGCCCATCACACTCAGCGGCCCTCATGCGCGTCTTGAACCGCTGTCGCCGGCGCATCACGACGGTCTGGTCGAGGCCGTGAAGGACGGGGAGCTGTGGAAGCTCTGGTACACCTCCATTCCGAGTCCTGAAAACATGGCTCAGGAGATCGAACGGCGTCTTGCCTTGCAAGCGGCCGGCTTGATGCTGCCGTTCACGGTGACGGATTCCGCCGGGCGTATCGCCGGCATGACCACGTTCATGAACGTTGATGCCGCCAACCGCCGCGTCGAGATCGGCTCGACGTGGTATGCCACGCGTGTTCAGCGCTCGCCGCTCAATACGCAATGCAAGCTTCTCTTGCTCACCCACGCGTTCGAGAAGCTGAACTGCATCGCGGTGGAGTTCCGCACGCATTTCTTCAACCATCAAAGCCGACGCGGCATCGAACGTCTCGGCGCCAAGCTCGACGGCATCCTGCGCAGCCATCAGATCGCGCCAAACGGCACGCTGCGCGACACGGTGGTCTACAGCATCATTGCCAGCGAGTGGCCGACGGTGAAAGCGCACCTGACGTATCAGTTGAACGACAAGGCGCGGTAGCGCACCCGCCACTGAATTTCCTCAACAAGTCGGTGCGCGCTTGTTCCAGAATTAACCCGCGCAGCGGACATTAAGGTTTAAACGCGTCTGCCATTGAATCGATTCGCATGAGCGGTATCGTTTTCATGGCGGACAATTGCCCCCGTCCGCCAATTGAGTGCGGGGCCATCGGCCGGCATACTACGGCCGGTGGTCTCTGCCATAAGGCAGCGATGACTGGGTCCCTGTCCATTCTTCTGTTGGTGTTTATCGCCGGCGTGATCGCGGGCTACGGCCTGCGCTCGGAAGTGACGATTTTGCGGAGAGAGCGAGCCCGCCGCAAATTCTGACGCGCGTTGCGCCGCCGGCAATATCGACGAGTCCCAAAATAATTACGCTTGCGCTAGGCGTTGCCGAGAAATCTGCGGATTTCGTCCAAAAGGATAGGCACACTCGGATCCTGCTCAAGCGGGATATGGTTCTTGCCGGGCAGTGTCACAAAACGGGCATCGGGAATGCCGGTCGCAAGATCGCGGCCTGCCGCAATCGGTACCCTGCGGTCGTCGCGGACATGCATTACGAGCGTCGGCGCCTTGACCTGCGGCAGCAGGTCCCGGACGTCGAAATTGGCGACGGTGTCGAGATATCGCACCGCGCACTCCGCCGACGCGCTGATGCGCTGGGCCTCGTTGAAAGCGTCGTTTTGTTCCCTCGTCGCATCGGGCATCATCGAGTCGGTGAAGAGCTGGCGGAAAGTTGGCGCGTTCGCGCCCCAGCCGAGCTTCATCAGCGTCTTCATGGCATCGAACCGCTCGCGAGCCTCGGCCGACACGTTCGGGCTCTTGTAGACGCCGACGGCAAAGCCGCCATACAGGATCAGGTGCGACACCCGCTCGGGGTGCCGGGCCGCGAACGCGACCGCCACCGCGCAGCCTTGCGACAGTGCGAGGATGGGAAACCGCTCAAGCCCCGCCGCGTCGGCAACGCACTCCATGTCGTTGACCCATGTATCGAGCGTGAGATTGCCGACGTCCCAGTCCGACAGGCCGTTGCCCCGCGCGTCGTAGCGCACCAGCGAGAAGTGCGAGGCAAGCTGCAGCAGCAGATGCCGGAAGATCGGCAGCTCCCAGTCATATTCGAGATGTCCCAGCCAGTGCGCCGTGCGCAGCAGTGGCGGGCCATCGCCAACTCTTGCAAAAGCCAGCCGCACACCATCTGCTGCCTTGCAGTAGCGGATGTCCTGTTTGAGGTTGGCGCCGGTGAGGATGCGCGCTGCCTTCGAGCCGCCGCTATCCAGTTCGACTGCGAACACCTCGATGGGCCGGGCGATGTTCTTCAGGTTCTGGCGGCCGAGTTCGCGAAACTTGAGTTTGAGCTTGCCTTCGATCTGATCGAGCACTTGCCGGGAAATGCTGATGCCACCGTGGGCAGCGATGCTCTCCAGCCGAGCGGCGACATTGACGCCGTCGCCGAAAATATCACCGTCATCCTCGATGACGTCGCCGATATTGATGCCGATGCGGAATTCGAGGCGCTTCTCCGGCGGCACGCCGGCGTTGCGGTCGATCATCGCGCGCTGGATTTCGACAGCGCATCGCACCGCATCCACTGCGCTGGCAAATACGGCCAGCAATCCGTCGCCGGTGGTTTTGACGATGCGCCCGCGGTGCTTCTTGATCCGGCGGTCGATCAGGTCGTGACGATGTGCTTTTAGCTGCGCGTGGGTGCCTTCCTCGTCCGCGCCCATCAGCCTGCTGTAGCCGGCGACGTCGGCAGCGAGAATAGCCGTAAGGTGCCGCTCGACCTGTTTCCTGGTCATGCTGCCAACCTCGTATCCGAGGCAGGCAGTCTAGGCGGGTCCGGCGGCAGTTGCCAGTGTCAGGCGCTGTTCAGGGGCGTTGTTCCGCGGCGAGCGTGCTCGCATTCGGCGCCGTCCCCGCTTTCGCGGGGACGACCAGTTGAGAGTCAGGTGTGAAAAAAGCCGCATCGTTGATGCGGCTTTTCGTTTCTCACTCCGTCTCGACGACGGTTCTTGTCACACTTCGCGGCGGCTCAGGAACGCCAGCCGCTCGAACAGGTGCACGTCCTGCTCGTTCTTGAGCAACGCGCCGTGCAGCGGCGGGATCAGCTTGCGCGGATCGCGTTCGCGCAACTGTTCCACCGTCATCTCCTCGTTGAGCAGCAGCTTGAGCCAGTCGAGCAGTTCCGAGGTCGAAGGCTTCTTCTTCAGGCCCGGCACGTCGCGCACCTCGAAGAAGATCTTCATCGCTTCCTGAACGAGGCGCTTCTTGATGTCGGGGAAGTGTACCTCGACGATGGCGTTCATGGTGTCGATGTCGGGGAACTTGATGTAGTGGAAGAAGCAGCGGCGCAGGAACGCGTCCGGCAGTTCCTTCTCGTTGTTCGAAGTGATCATGATGATCGGGCGCTGCTTCGCCTTGATGGTCTCGCCCGTCTCGTAGACATGGAATTCCATGCGGTCGAGCTCGAGCAGAAGATCGTTCGGGAACTCGATGTCGGCTTTGTCGATTTCGTCGATCAGCAGGACAGGGCGCTTCTCGCTGGTGAAAGCGTCCCACAGCTTGCCGCGCTTGATGTAGTTGGAAATGTCGGAGACGCGCGGATCGCCGAGCTGGCTGTCGCGCAGGCGCGACACGGCGTCGTATTCGTAAAGGCCCTGCTGCGCCTTGGTGGTGGACTTGATGTGCCAGGTCAGCAGCGGCGCATCGAGCGCGCTCGCGACTTCCTCGGCCAGCACGGTCTTGCCGGTGCCGGGTTCGCCCTTCACAAGCAGGGGACGTTCGAGCACGATCGCGGCGTTGACCGCGACCTTGAGATCATCGGTGGCGACGTAATTCTTGGTGCCGGTAAATTTCATCGAGTTTGCCTTGTGATTTCTTGTTCGAGAGGACTATTCGCCACGCTGAAGGTGAAGGGTTCAAACAAGAAACGACCGCCTTGTCGGCGGCCGTTTCCGAAAGTGTCTAGTTCGTCACGCGCGCCGGATCAACGAGAGGATGACCAGCACGATGATGCCGCCGATGGCGGAGTTGATGATCGCGCTGACGATGCCGGTGCCGAGGCGGATGCCCAGTTGCGGCAGCAGCCAGCCGGCCACCACTGCGCCGATGATGCCGATGACAATGTTGCCGAGCAGGCCGAAGCCCGCGCCCTTGACGATAAGACCCGCGAGCCAGCCTGCAATCGCGCCGACGATCAGCCAGACGATAATGGATTCAATGCCCATGGACGAAATCCCTTGTTTAAAACGCGACGACTCTCGTGCCCGAGAGAATAGCGCGTCCCCGGTCAACGCTGCGAACCATCCCCGGCTGGAGCGGTTCGGGTGGCGTCAAACAACAGTTTAATTGAAATGGCACGGGGCGCTAGTGTCCCAAATCCGAAGTTCGCTTATTTTGCAGCACGTTCCGGGCGAACTTCGGATTTGAAAGGACACTGGCAAATATAAATGCTCGTGTGATTTCGGTTCACAAAGTCCGCGAAGAGTGTGCCGCCGGTCTGACGGACTTTGTGAACCATCACACGAGCGGGGGCTAGTGCTGTTTTTGAACGCAAACCTGCCTTGCAGCGCGGTTTTCCGGGCCAGTGCGTGCAGACGGCCGGCTTGCAACCCTGTAGTTTTATCCGCGAGAGCGAGGGCCGCACTTGACGGCAGCCGGTTCGGAGGCGATCTAAACCCCATGTTCCTGCAATTCTTCACATCGCTGCGCGACGCGCAGGTTCCGGTCACGCTGCGTGAATATCTGACGCTGATGGAGGCGCTCGACGCCAACCTCGCGGATCAAAGCGTGGAGCATTTCTATTATCTGTCGCGCGCCTCGCTGGTGAAGGACGAGCGCAATCTCGACAAGTTCGACCGCGTGTTCGGCACGGTGTTCAAGGGCCTCGAAAGCCTGCTCGACGCCATGGAGAAGGCCGAGATTCCGGCGGAGTGGCTGCGCAAGGCCGCGGAGAAATATCTCACCGAGGAAGAGAAGAAGCAGATCGAGGCCATGGGCTGGGACAAGCTCATGGAGACGCTGAAGAAGCGCCTCGAGGAACAGAAGAAGCGTCATGAGGGCGGCAACAAGTGGATCGGCACCGGCGGTACGTCTCCGTTTGGCGCCAACGGCTACAATCCTGAAGGCGTGCGCATCGGCCAGGAGAAGAACCGCAACTTCTCGGCGGTGAAGGTCTGGGACAAGCGCGAGTTCAAGGATCTCGACGGCAACGTCGAACTCGGCATCCGCAACATCAAGGTCGCGCTGCGGCGTCTACGCAAGTTCGCGCGCACCGGTGCGCCTGACGAACTCGATCTCGACACCACCATCAAGGAAACCGTGAACCACGGTTACCTCGACGTGCACATGCGCCCGGAGCGGCGCAACGCGGTGAAGGTTCTGATCTTCTTCGACATCGGCGGCTCGATGGACGGCCACATCGCGCAGGTCGAGGAACTGTTCTCGGCAGCGAAGACCGAGTTCAAGCACATGGAGTATTTCTACTTCCACAACTGCCTCTATGAAGGCGTGTGGAAGCAGAACAAGCGCCGCTTCTCGGACCGCACCCAGACCTGGGACATCCTGCACAAGTATCCGCACGACTATAAGGTCGTGTTCGTCGGCGACGCGTCGATGTCGCCGTATGAGATCGTGGTGCCGGGTGGCTCGGTCGAACACGTCAACGAGGAGCCGGGCTCAGTCTGGCTGGAGCGCGTGACGCGCACCTATCCGCACGCGGTCTGGCTCAATCCCGTCGCGCGCAAGCACTGGGATTATTCCGAGTCCACCACCATCATCCGCCGGCTGTTCTCGGAGCGCATGTTCCCGCTCACGCTCGAGGGGCTGGAAGGCGCGATGCGAGAATTGACGCGGTAAGCGCATTATCCCGGAAAGAGGAAACCGATTTCCCCATCAGATGGCGCGCAAGAGGGACCTTTCTCCTTCGTGCACTCAGCCGCTCCGGTTGCCATGAAGCTGGAAACGTTATCGCACCCAGAGGCGCTTATAGATGCGCCCTGACATATCCACGTGCAGCTCCAAAGGCTCGCCGCTGCTGCTTGTGGTCAGCACTTCATAATGATGCTTGCGGCGTTCGACCGATCTCGCCACCCCGTAGCCAGCCTGCCTGATGATATCTGCAGCCTGCAGGTCCGTCGTGACCTGAACCGGGACCCGTTTCTTGTCGTGGTCCGCATCCTCGATCTCCCAAATCCGGCCGAACAAATCGAGTGAAGCGATCACGTCTCGCCCATCGGCATCGCGCGCCGGGATTTCGATATGTCGCTTCTTGCGCTCGGCGCCCCCGACCTGCACGAGCCCCTGTGCCTTGAGAACGGCTTGAATTTGCGCAGCAGTCACGTCGGACAATGTCCATCCCGCGAGAGCCGGGTTCGATGTTCCGAAGAAGATCGTCTCTCCGTTCTCGCGGGCGATCCGGCTGGCATCGATGATCCTCTGCTGCGCGGCGCCGGTGACAATCACCGTTTCGCCCGGCGTCACCTTGATAGAGCCAGCAGTCGCGCCGCGCGGTTCGACCAGAAGTTTACCGGCATCCGTCTCGATAACGATTTTGCTGCCGAAATCGTCGATGACCTTGCCTTTGAACGTCGAGCCGCTGCCAGGCGCTGGTTGCGCAAGAGCCACGCTGATCGTGACGACGATCGCAATGGCAGCCGATGTCAGGCCGATGAGTATCGCCATTCTGCGGCTCACCTGCAGATTTGACGCCATCAAACGATGCTCGCTCGATCCCATCACTCTTGGAATTCTGAGGTATCTGGACATCTCGCCCTCCAGGTTTGGTCAGGAAATCGACCTCTAGCATGTGCCGCCCATACTCATCCTGAACTGACCTATTCAAGTTGGGTTCAAGCTTGCTATGCCACCTTTGTGGGCGGAGATGGCTGGCACCGAAAAATGACTCGCATCCTGATCGTTGAGGACGACGCTGCTCTTGCGGAAACGCTCGCTGCTTTGGTGCGCAAGGCGGGTTTTCCCGTCGACGTGGTGCGTAACGGGGCGGATGCGATGCACCTCGCCGTCACCGAGAACTATGCTGCGGTTGTCCTCGATCTCGGGCTGCCTGCCTTCGACGGGGTCGTTGTGCTCAACGCCATGCGTGAGGCGAGGCGGACAGCCCCGGTGCTGGTCCTGACCGCACGCGACCGCCTGGCCGACAAGGCGAAAGCCTTTAAGGCCGGGGCCGACGATTATCTGACCAAGCCGTTCGAGCCCGAAGAACTGCTCCTTCGCTTGCGGGCCCTGTTGCGACGGTCCACCGGCGTCACGCAAACCTTCATCGACGTCGGTCCGCTCTCGCTCGATGCGACGACGGGCGCCATAGCCTGCAATGGAAAGCTGCTCGATCTCACCCACCTCGAAACGCAGGTCCTTACGCACTTCATGCATCATGCCGATGCCCTCGTGTCGCGAACCCAGATCAGCGAGGCGGTGTACGAACTGGACAAGGATACGAATTTCAACACCTTGGAGGTCATTGTCAGCCGGCTGCGCAAGAAGATCGGCCACGACCTGATCAAGACGGTTCGTGGTGGCGGCTACCGGTTGCAGGGCCCAAGGAGATCAAATGCGCTCGATTGAACGACGCGCGCTGGTCGCCGTCGTCGTGTCGGTTCTCGTCGGCTTGAGTGCGATGGCAATTGTTGCGACGCGATCGATCGCGTCGGCCATTGAGCGCGAATTCGACGGGCTTCTCAAGGACGTTGCGAGCAACATCGCTGCCTCGTCCGACTTTACGTCCGCGGGAGAGTTCGTTCTGACGCGTGTCCCCGATCAGGAAGAGTTCGATCGCCAGCGATCCGGCTGGTACTGGATGGTCACCGCAGATGACGCCGTGTTATCGCGCTCCCGTTCGCTGTGGACCGAGCGTTTGAGGATCGATAACGAATTTGCACAGCCAACCGCGACTGTGAACGGACCGAACGGCGAATCTCTTCGTGTGAACATTCTCCCGGCACAGGCCGGTCAACCTCCCCGGTCGATCAAGGTCGTCGTGTCCGCCCCGGCGGCCAATATGCAGAATGATGTTCGGAATGCGGTCGTTCAGCTTGGCATCATCCTGTCGATCGTCGGGACCTTGACCGTTGCCGCAATTGCAATCGTTCTTCGTCGCGCGCTCTCTCCCTTGTCACGCAGCGCGATTGAGGTTGAGCGACTGACGGATGGCTCCATCGCGCGATTGTCGACAACCGGGTATCGCGAGGTCGATCCTCTGGTGAAAGCCGTCAATGAGCTTATGACCAGCACGCGCAACATCGTCGAGCAGTCGCGGCTTGGCTCTGCCAATCTTGCTCATGCGCTGCGAACGCCGCTGGCCGCTCTACGCACCCGCCTTGCACTGATGGGACAGTCCGATGCGGGGGTCCTGGAGGACGTTGCGCGGATCGAGGGCCAGATCGACCATCATCTCCGGCGTGTGCGGCGTGTTGTCGGAGCTCCCATCGCCAGCACGCGCATCCGCGTACGCGGTGTGGCGGATGACGTGTCATTGGTGGTCCGCAAGAGCCACCCCGATCGCCGCGTCGAGATCGTCGTGGATGTTCCGGACGATGTGACGTTTCGCGGCGAACGGGAAGACCTCGAAGAACTGCTCTGCATTCTTGTCGATAACGCGATGAAATGGGCAAATGCCCGCGTTGAACTGAACGCAAGGCACCATGAGAATAAACTCGTCATGACGGTTGGGGATGACGGCCCCGGCATCGCGGACGACCAGCGGGCCCTTGTTCTTCAACCGGGCAATCGCCTCGATGAGAGCACGCCGGGGACAGGCTTGGGTCTCTTTATCGCCCGGGAGATCGTGGGCATCTATGCCGGGCGGATTGAGTTCAGCCGCTCGGTACCAGGCGGCCTTCTCGTCAGCGTGGAATTTCAATCTCCTGACGGTGTTGTTGCCGGGAGAGGCTGATCTGCAGGCAAGGTTCATTGCCCTTTACCTGAAAATTTGGCTACGCTTGATCCGCGACCTCTCCAGGAATAGGCAGAGGTGACCTAAAGCGTTTTGATCGTCACAGGAATTAAAGCTCAATGCCATCCACCATCACCCGCGGTTACAAGAAACTGCTCGACGAGGCGAATGCCCAGATCGAGACCATCAACGCCGCCGAGGCCGTGGAGCGGTTTCCCGACGGCGGCGTGGGTCTCACCGATGTGGTGATCGTCGATCTGCGCGACCCGCGCGAGATCGAGCGCGAGGGCCGCATCCCCGGATCGTTTCACTGTCCGCGCGGCATGCTGGAATTCTGGATCGATCCGGAAAGTCCGTACGCCAAGCCGATATTCCAGGAAGACAAGAAGTTCGTGTTCCAGTGTGCGTCCGGCTGGCGCTCGGCGCTGGCCGCCAAGACCGCGCAGGATATGGGCCTTTCTCCGGTGGCTCATCTCGGTGGCGGCTTCACCGCGTGGCGCGCCGCGGGTGGTGCAATCGAGAAGGTCGAGCCGAAGAAGTAAGATTGAATTCGTCATTGCGAGCGAAGCGAAGCAATCCAGAAGCAAAAGCAAGACTGGATTGCTTTGTCGCAAGTGCTCCTCGCAATGATGCTGTGTGAAGCGATAGCTTGCAGGAAATTGGAGATACAATGCCCACCCACGACCCGCTCGTTTCGACCGAATGGCTTGCCGCGCATCTGAACGACCCGCGCGTGAAAATTCTCGACGCGTCGTTCAAACTGCCCGGCGTGCTGCCGCTGCCGAAAGAGGACTTTCTCGCCCAGCATATTCCGGGCGCGGTGTTCTTCGACGTCGACGCGGTGTCGGATCACTCCAGCTCGCTGCCGCACATGTTTCCAAGCGCCGAGCAGTTCGGCCGCGATGTCGGCGCGCTCGGCATCAGCAATGACGACACGGTGGTGCTGTACGACGGCGGCGGATGGGTCGCGGCCCCGCGCGCGTGGTGGATGTTCCTGTCGTTTGGGCACCAGAATGTGCGCGTGCTCGACGGCGGATTGAAGAAGTGGCTGGCGGAAGGCCGTCCGGTCGAGAAAGGCGAAGCATCGCCCAAGCCCGCTACATTCAAGGCGACGTTCGATCCGAAGCGCACGCGCAGCATGGATCAGATGATTGCGAACATCGCGAGCAAGGCCGAGCAGGTGATCGATGCGCGGCCAAGCGCGCGGTTCGAGGGAACGGTGGCCGAGCCTCGTCCCGGTCTTCGCTCCGGGCACATTCCCGGTGCCCGAAGCGTGCCCTATGCCAATCTGTTCGATGCCAATACCGGCGCGTTGAAATCGCTGGACGAGTTGCGCGCCGCGTTTTCCGGCGCGGGTGTCGATACGACGAAGCCGGTCGTCACCAGTTGCGGATCGGGCGTGTCGGCCGGTGTGCTGACGCTTGCGCTGTATCGGCTCGGCGTCGAAAATCCCGCGCTCTATGATGGCTCCTGGGCGGAGTGGGGCGAGCAGGGCGGACCTCCGGTCGCGACCGGGCCGGCGTAATATCTTTTTCCCTTTCCCGCAGGGGGAGAGGGGGAACAAGAAGCGAGTGACGACGATGCACATTCGTCCCGCCGTTTTGAGGGATGCTCCTGCCGCTTGCATCACGATGCGGCGCTCGATCACCGAACTTTGCACGGCCGATCATCGCCAAGACACGGTGATCCTCGGCCGGTGGCTGGCCAACAAGACGCCTGATGTCTTTGCCACGTGGCTGGCAGACACCGGCAATATCGTGCTGGTGGCGGACCACGACAGCCTGATCGCCGCAGTCGGTGCTGTGAACGACGACGGCGAAATCACGCTTAACTACGTGTCACCTGATTTCCGCTTTCAGGGCGTGAGCAAGATGCTGCTCGCGGGGCTCGAAGCCATCAGTCTTGAAAACGGAAATTCCGGCATGACCCTGTTCAGCACGAAGACCGCGCATGCGTTCTATCGCGCGGCAGGCTACCGCGATGGTGGATCGCCGTTCTTCAAATTCGGTGCGGCGAGTTATCCGATGTTCAAGCGGCTAGCCTAGTGTGGTGGTTCGCAATGCGCTGCAAAATGAGGCGAACTTCGGATTCAGGACACTAGCCGGAGCTGGGTCGCGGCACGTTGCCTCCGCCGCTTCCGCCGCCAAAAATTTGCGTGAACGGATCCGGATTGTGCCCCTGCTGTTGCAGGAGCAGGCGGGAGCGTTCGCGCGCTGCCGCACGGGCGCGAGCGATGGCCAGACGCCGGCGCGCGGTGGTGCGGGCGTTCGGGCGAGTGGCTTTCTTCACGATGGGATTCGGCAGCGTATCGGCGGCGGTGGCTTCCGACGACCGCACCGCGGATGCAATAGTCTCAATTGCTGTCGGTTCGGACGCTTCGGTCTCCGAGGATGTTGCCGCGGTCTGTTTGGATTCCGGCGGTTTCGCCTCGGGCTGAATCAATTCAATCCCGTTTGCTTCAGTCGCTTTCGTCCCGGCGGGGCGGGACTCGATGTCCGGTTCCTCGACCGGCGCGCCTGCCGCCGCCGGAGTATCGACGCTGGCTTGCGCATTCAGGCTGGCGACAGTCTCCGTGGCCGCGTTTGCGGGCGGTGACTGTTCGATCTGAACTGTCGCGTCCTCATCCTTGGGCGCGGCGACCTCAGTCGGCGGCGCGACTTCAACCGGCCTGGTGTCGGGAACATCGCGGACCACGTTAAGGCGTATCGTATCCGGGCGTGTGACGTCCGGACGTGGCCTGATGGTTTCCATCATCGACTTCTGCACCGGCGCTTCGATCCGCAGCATGGCCAGAGTCGGCGCGCGCAGTTCGGGTTGCGGCGCGAGCGGCGGCGGCTGGGCCAGCCGCCACGACGGCAGGCTTGCGAATTCCTCATGCGCCGCGCGCAGCAGCGCCGCAGCGCCCAGGCCGAACACCAGCACGGACACCGCGAGCACGACCGTTGCGAACAAAAACCGGAATCCGGGAAGCATGTCTTGCGTGTCCAGCCTTCAGCGGTGGGGGCGCGAAGGTCATCGAGCCAAAACGGGATGTTTGCGAACGCAGACGCGGAATATGAACGCGCGGAACACTGGCCGAACAGGTGTGGAACGCCACGAATCAAGCCTGATGAAAGGATACCGCAAGCCGCAACGTGCGCCGGAGGGAAAAGTTCGTCCAACCCGGGCCCATTGCCGCATTGGCCGGAACCTGTTGCTCGATTGCAATCTCGCGAAAAAGTCAGCCGTTCCAAGCCCTTTTTTCAATTATTGTCTTGAATGCGCCGCTATCCTGCGCGAATTGCCGTTAACGATGCGGTGGCGGGTTCGCAGTATATAAGGGGCATGATGTCCAATCGCCTTTCGACGACGTTTGTGACGGCTTTTGCGGTGTCCGCAGTAGCCGCTCTCGCGGGTGCGCCCGTAGCTTTGGCGCAGGCCTATCCGCCGCCTCCAGGCTATTCGCAGCCGCTTCAGCCAGCGCCCTATGATGCGCGGGACAACCGGAGTGTGCCCGATTTCGATCGGCTCGACGGCGATGACCGCGGCGCGGGCCTCCCGCCGCCGGGCTATCAGCAGCAGCCGAACTATCAACAATCCGCTCCGCAGCAGCAGAGCTACCAGCAGCCGGGACTGGACCCGCGCGGTCCGGTGATGTCGCCGGATGACCCGCGCTATGGCCGGCCCACGGTCTATACGGATCGTACGCCGCAGCAGCCGGGCTATTCGGATCGCGGCCCCGCGCCGATCTACACCGAGCGTGGTCCGCCACAGGGCGCCGATTTCGGCGATCGTCCGCGCCCTCCGGGCGCCGTGGATGGCCCGACAACCGGCGCGGTTGATCTGCAGGCACCTGGCACGGCGCAAGGCGCCAACGGCCGCTCCGTGATGTCGGCATTGCCGCCCGAGGAACAGCCCGAAACCGGTCCGCGCAAGGAATTGCCGCCGAACCTGCGCCGCGCGGAAGTGAACTATCCGACCAAGGAGCCGGCCGGCACGATCATCGTCGATACGCCGAACACGCAGCTCTATTACATTCTCGGTGGCGGCCGCGCGATCCGCTATGGCGTGCGCGTCGGCCGCGACGGCTTCACCTGGACCGGCGTGCAGAAGATCACCCGCAAGGCGGAGTGGCCGGATTGGCATCCGCCCGCAGAAATGATCGAGCGTCAGCCTTACCTGCCGCGCTTCATGGCCGGCGGCGACGGCAATCCGCTCGGCGCGCGCGCCATGTATCTCGGCTCGACCGTGTATCGCATCCACGGCACCAATCAGCCGTCCACCATCGGCCAGTTCGTGTCGTCCGGCTGCATCGGCATGCTCAATGAGGATGTGACCGATCTGTTCGAACGCACCAAGGTCGGCACCCGCGTCGTGGTTTTGCCGGGCGGCAAGCCGCCCGCCGTCGGCGCGACGGCAAACGCGCAGCCGATGCCGGGTCAGCAGCCAATGTCGGGGCAGCCGATGGCTGTCGCTCCGGGCGCACCGCGTCCGAACGGCCCGGTCGGCGTTCCCAACCAGGGGCCGACGGTAGTGCCGCCGCTGCCTGCGCCGGTCACGATCAGATAAGCCGAAGATTTCAGATCGAATGCATCATGCCCGCGCTTGCCGCGGGCATTTTCGTTTGCACCCACTGAATCAATTGAATTTATCGACAGAGTTCCACGCTGTTGCCCGCGCGCTACAGCAATACTTTTCGACTCTCCCTAAGGTCTAGCCAAATTTGATGCATGCTTTTGAGGAATTGATGAAAAAGCTTTTGATCGCTGCCGCCGTCTCCGCCCTTGGCGCGACCGGCGCGCACGCTGCCGACATGGCGGCTCGCCCCTATACAAAAGCGCCTCCGATGGCGGCTGTCTCAAGCTGGACCGGCTTCTATGCGGGTCTAAACATTGGCTATGGCTTCAACGATCCCACTGCGGCTTTTACGCCCAATGACGTTGTATCGAATAACATATTCAACTTTTCGAACCCAAACCCGGCATCGTCGGTTTCCTACGATGTCAAAGGCGTTCTTGGCGGCGCGCAGATTGGTTACAATTGGCAGGTCTCGCCGAATTGGCTGATTGGTCTTGAAGCGGATTTTCAGGGCAGTGACATCAAGGGATCGGCGGCCACGTCCTACGCGCTTATTGGTCGACCGGGTCAAGTTGACGCCCAACAGAATGTTGAATGGTTCGGAACGCTTCGCGCTCGTGCTGGATTGCTCGCAACTGACAAGCTGCTCGTTTACGGAACAGGCGGCTTGGCTTACGCATCCGTCCATGAAAATTCCACTGTCAGTAACACGATAGGTTTTACCGCGACGGCCGGCGGCTTCAGCGCCGTCTGTGCTCCTGCTTCAGCAACTTGCTATACGGGCTCCACAACCAAGATTTTGGCCGGATACACGGTTGGTGGCGGCTTTGAATATGCAGCTTGGCGAAATGTTTCGTTCAAGGCTGAATATCTCTACGTCAATCTCGGAAGCAGTGACATCACTTCAGCAGCGCCCACGTCTCCTGGTAACGCCGTTTCGACCTATGGCACGCACTTCAGCGATCTGGACTTCCATGTCGTGCGCGTCGGCGCGAACTATCGCTTCTAATTTTTCATCGATTGAATGAAAGCCCGGCCTCGCGCCGGTCACGATCCGCCAGGCGAAGATTTCAGATCGAATGCATCATGCCCGCGCTTGTCGCGGGCATTTTGTTTCTGTCGGCCCATTGTCCTTAGGACCTCGTTCCTCAGGGGGCCAGATGGGAATGTTGGAGGTGTTGCAGTACGGGTACATAAATCCTGTCTCTCCTGTGGTGATATTCAGGCATTGGGATTGCCGTGAAATTTGAGACAGGAAGTTGTTATGAAAAAAGTTCTGCTTGCTGCCTCGATCGTCGCGCTTTCTACCAGCTTGGCCTCAGCAGCTGACCTAGCGGCGCGTCCTTACACAAAAGCGCCCCCCGTTGTGGCTCCGATCTATAACTGGACCGGCTTCTACATTGGCGGACAGGTTGGCGGCGCCTGGAGTGACTACTCCTGGGACCATGTCAACTTAACGGGCGAGCCCGTCGCACATAACAAGAGTTCGGTCACCGGCGGCGGTCATCTCGGCTACAACTGGCAATACAACCAGTTTGTGCTGGGTGTCGAAGCCGAGTTCAACGGTACGGATCTCCATGCGACGTCGGTCAGCGTCATAGCTCCATTGGTAACCTACGGTTCAAAAATCGAGTGGTACGGAACGGTCGTCGGCCGGCTCGGTTACGCGTGGGACAGCTTCATGGTTTACGCGACCGGCGGTGTCGCATTCGCAGATATCAAAACAACCGGCGTTAATGGGATTGCCGACTCCTTCGAAAATTCCGGCACTCGTACCGGATGGACTGCAGGAGCCGGCGTTGCTTATCAGATTGCACCGAACTGGATTGCCGGTGTGGACTACAAGCATATCGAATTCGACAGCTTCAATCGCTCCGGTGTCACGAGCACTCTGCTTTTCGCTTACACGCAGACCGGCATCGACGCGAAGATCGATCAGGTGACCGCTCGCATCAGTTACAAGTTCGGCGGCCCGGTAATTGCCAAGTATTGATTCTTCGTCACCTCTCCATTTTCTCAGACTCAAGCCCGGCCTTCTCGCCGGGCTTTTTGCTGGCCGCAGTTCATCCCTAACAGGCCGCTTGGCTTTTTCGCCACCGGTGCTGGGGTAGTGGAAGTTGTGAGGTGTTGTAGTCGGGTTACAGCCATTTCTCAGCCGATGTGATGGTATCCGGTGCAACGGAGGGGTTTGCCTTCCTCATACGAACGCAATTTATTTTTCCGGAGACGAATATGCGAAGAGTTTTCCTGGCACTTGCAGCATCAATTCTCGCCGCGGGTTCGGCGTCAGCCGCCGACATTACAGCGCGTCCTTACACCAAGGCGCCGATCATCGCTCCAGTGTACAACTGGTCCGGCTTTTACATCGGCGGTCAGGCCGGCGGAGAGTGGTCAAAGCTCGGTCTTGCTGATCCACGATTTGGCCCGCTGACTTACAACCCAAAGAGCGATGGTTTCGCTGGCGGCGTGTTCGGCGGCTATCAGCACCAGTGGGGTCAGTTCGTTCTGGGTATTGAAGGCAGCTATATCGCCGCAGCTTCCAACAGCAACTCGTTCGCAACTCCTTCGGTCAACATTTTCTCGCCTGGCGGAACCGGAGTGGCGAGCACGAAGCTTAAAGACATCTGGTCGATCGGTGGTCGGGCTGGTTGGGCGTTCAACAATTGGCTGCCCTACATCACCGGCGGTTATGCCGAGGGGCAATACGGGTTCACTGCGCAGACCTTACCGACTGGTCTCGCTCAAGATGTCAGCCCAAGATTTAGCGGCGCTTACATTGGCGGCGGTCTGGAATGGGCGCCGCTGAACAGCAACTGGATCGTCGGGGTCGAGTATCGCCATTATTATCTCGACGCGAGGACGATATCCGTAACCTCCACAGACGGCACCTTCATCGAGCAGATCGACTTCAAGCCGAAAGCAGACACCGTGATGGGTCGTCTGAGCTACAAGTTCAACTGGGACGGTCCGGTAATTGCCAAGTATTGATTCTTCGTCACCTCTCCATTTTCTCAGACTCAAGCCCGGCCCTCTCGCCGGGCTTTTTGCTGGCCGGGGCCCCTCAACCCAAGCGAGCAGGCCACTCGTCCTTTTCGCTACCGGTTCCCGAGTACCGGAACTTGTAGTGTGTTGCGGCTGGGATACAGCCATTTTTCAGCAAATGTGGTGGTATCCGGGGCAGCGGAGAGTTTTTCTCCCAAGTATTGCGTGTATTTTTAAAGGGTCAGATTATGAAAAAGCTTCTATTGCTCGCGGCATCGCTCCTTGCTGCAAATACCGCTTCCGCTGCTGACATTGCGGCGCGCCCCTACACCAAAGCGCCGATCTTGGCTCAGGTGTTTAGCTGGACCGGTTTCTACGTTGGCGGCAACGTGGGATACGGCCGCTCGCATTCCGACTTCGACGCGAACGTAACGCCGGGCTCATTCTTCACGCCGGCGAGCATCCTGTTCCTCAGCACGCTTGCTGACGGTTCTGCAAGCAAGGACGGTTTCACCGGCGGCGGCCAGATTGGCTACAACTACCAGTTCGCTCCGAACTGGGTTGTCGGTGTCGAGGCCGACATCAACGCCCTCTCGCACACTGCGTCGAACAGCGGAGCCGGTTTAACGCCGGGCGGCACCACCGTTACGGCTTTCGGCAATTCCATGGAATCGGAGTGGATTGCTACTTTCCGCGGTCGTCTTGGTTACGCGTTTGATCGTTCGTTGATCTATGCGACAGGCGGTCTTGCACTCTTGGGTACGAAATACAGCCAGACCTTCATCACGGCCAATATTCCATCATCCATCGTGAATTCGGGCAGTCAAACCACCGCGGGTTGGACCGTGGGCGGCGGCTGGGAATACGCCTTCATGAACAACTGGTCGGTAAAGGCAGAATATCTTTACGCTCGCTTTGAGGGTATCACCGCCAGCGGCCTGACCATTCCGGGACAAACGAACGTCATGACCGGCAGAGCGAATGTCGATGTACAGATGGCTCGCGTAGGCGCCAACTATCGCTTCTGATTTACGTCTTTCCACTTTTGAGACCAAAGCCCGGCCTTCGCGCCGGGCTTTTTTCTTTGTGCAAGCAGCGGGCCGCCGCTTTAGATGGAACGGACGCTTAATCGCGGTGTTTTTCCTATGCCGCTTTCGTGGGACGTTGGCGGCTAAGGCCCGGCCGGTTTAGATGCCCCCATAGCTCAGAAGCTGGCCGGGCCGATCCGGAACCAATGGCTTTTCTCGTACTTGAATCATGGCACTCCTCGTACTTGAATAAGACTGTTCAGTTGCAGCGGGGTAGCGTCATGCGTTCCGGATGGACACCATCTGTTGTGCCGAATGACCGTGACCAGACGGTCTACATTGTCGAGGACGACTTCGGGATGGCCGGGCGGGCCTATCGCGAGACCGATGCCGGGAACGCCGATCTCGAAACCACCATCGAAGACCTGATCTCCGGGCAGTACAACGACCCGATCCGCGTGGTCAGTTTCAACACCGCCGAAGGCTGGTCGCAGGATGTCTCCGAAGACATCGCGCGCGAGATCCAGCGGCGGCACGACATTGTCGGCGAAGACCCGCCTTCGCACCTCCAGGGCTTTATTGACGACCACGTCGGTTATGCGCGGCAGCTCGCGTTGCGGCTGGTGCGATGAACTGGTCTGCAACGCGCGTCAAGTTGGTCGTGCCGCTGCTGTAGTCCCGACGTCATCCTGAGGTGCGCGCTCTTTCTTGCGCGCCTCGAAGGATGGCTGCACGCACCATGACCGTCATCCTTCGAGGCTCGCCGAAGCCGGCTCGCACCTCAGGATGACGAGTTAGCGGCATCCGATCAAATCATCACCCTGACCGGCTCGCCCTTGAGCCACGCGGCGATATCCTCGACCATGTCGCCATAATAGCGGCGGTAGTTTTCTTCCGTGACGTAGCCGAGATGCGGCGTCAGCACGACGTTGTCGAGCCTGCGCAACGGATGATCGACCGGCAGCGGCTCCTGCGAGAACGTGTCGAGGCCCGCGCCTGCGATCTTTCGCTGTTGCAGTACATCCAGCAGCGCGGCTTCATCCACGATCGGCCCGCGCGCGGTGTTGATGAAATACGCGGTCGCTTTCATCCGTTCGAGGTCGTCGCGCGCGATCAGCCCGCGCGTGCGCTTGCTCAGGATGAGGTGGATGGTGACGATGTCAGCGGTCGCGAACAATTCGGCTTTCGTGGCGTAGCGCACGCCCGCCGCGGCGCAGGCTTCCATCGTCAGGTTCTGGCTCCAGGCAATCACGTTCATGCCGAGCGTTTTGGCAATGGTCGCCACCTTTGTTCCCAGCTTGCCGAGGCCGACCACGCCCAGGGTCATGCCCTCGAGATCGCGGCCCATGGTGGTCTGCCACGGCTCGCCCGCGTGCATCCGTGCATTTTCCAAGCCGATATGGCGCGTCAATTCGAGCATCAGGCCGATGGTGAGACCTGCGGTGGCGTTGCCGAAACCGCCGGTGCCGCACACGACGATGCCGCGCTCGCTCAAAGTTTTCATATCGAAGGCGGCATTGCGCATGCCGGAGGTCAACAGCAGTTTCAGGTTTGGCAGCGCCGTCAGCACCTCGCGGTTGAAACTTGTCCGCTCGCGCATGGCGCAGACGATCTGGAAATCCTTTAGCGCACGCACCGTCTCGTCGCTGGAGGCGAACGGCTTGTCGAACACGGTGATGTCGACCTTGTCTTTCAGGGACGACCAGTCGGCCAGTTTCAGTGCGACGTTCTGATAGTCGTCGAGAATGGCGACGCGGTGCATTCTGCCCTCATGTTCTGTTCTTGTTTGGCAACGGCATGCTGGCGCGGGGCTATGAAAGGCGCAAGCGCCTGCAACGCATGGGCGATCACATGCTCAGGAGGCGTCGGTCAGGACTTCGCGGCCTTGCGCTTGGCTGCGCAGGCGGGGCCGGGGCCGCGCATGTAGTGCCGCTCGGGGTAATAAGGCACGAAGGCGGTTTTGATGAATTCGCGCCAGAACGTCGCGATCTCGGCCAGCAGTCCCTTGTCGGAGGCGGCCTGATGGCCGGGGCCGGTTGAGACCGATGCGATGTGACCAGACAGAGCGATCTTGGACATGGCGGTTTTCTTGGCGGTCTTATCGATTGATTCCGTGACGCTGATATTGGTCGCGGAGCGCCTGTTCGCGGTTCGAAACCGCAGGGTGCGTGGGAATTGATTAAAAAGCGGTATTTGCGCGGATAACGGCTTGGGAATGCCGGAAAATTCCGCAAACAGCCTTTCCAAATCGTCACCTGCAACCCGCTCGCCGGTTGCCCTTTGCGCCCCCCGCCGCTACATCAACGGCAGCAAAATTCCCCCAGAATCCCGGTTCCGAAAGATCAAGATGGCGCGCCAGTTCGTCTACTTCATGCAGGGCCTGACCAAGGCTTACCCGACCCGCAAAGTGCTCGATAACGTTCATCTGTCGTTCTATCCGGACGCCAAGATCGGCGTGCTCGGCGTCAACGGCTCGGGCAAGTCGACACTGCTGCGCATCATGGCCGGTCTCGACAAGGACTATAACGGCGAGGCGTGGGTCGCCGAGGGCGCGCGCGTCGGCTACCTCGAACAGGAGCCGCAGCTCGACGCAACCAAGACCGTTCGCGAGAACGTCATGGAAGGCGTCGCCAAGCAGAAGGCGATCCTCGACCGCTACAACGACCTCGCGGTGAACTATTCCGACGAGACCGCCGACGAGATGACCAAGCTGCAGGATGAGATCGAGGCCGCGGGGCTTTGGGATCTCGACAGCAAGGTCGATCAGGCGATGGACGCACTGCGTTGTCCGCCGGACGATGCCGACGTCACCAAGCTTTCGGGCGGCGAGCGCCGCCGCGTGGCGCTGTGCAAGCTGCTGCTCGATCAGCCGGACCTGCTGCTGCTGGACGAGCCAACCAACCATCTCGACGCTGAATCCGTATCGTGGCTCGAAGGCCATCTGCGCAACTATCCCGGCGCGATCCTGATCGTGACCCATGACCGCTACTTCCTCGACAACGTCACCAGCTGGATCCTCGAGCTCGATCGCGGCCAGGGCATCCCGTACGAAGGCAACTACTCGGCCTGGTCGGTGCAGAAGCAGAAGCGCCTCGCGCAGGAAGGCCGCGAGGACGCCGCGCATCAGAAGACACTGGAGCGCGAGCAGGAATGGATCGCATCTTCGCCGAAAGCACGTCAGGCCAAATCGAAGGCGCGTTACCAGCGCTACGAGGATCTGCTCAAGCAGGCCAGCGAGAAGCAGACCCAGACCGCGCAGATCACCATTCCTGTCGCCGAGCGGCTCGGTCAGAACGTGGTGGACTTCGAGGGCCTCAGCAAAGGCTTCAACGATCGCCTGCTGATCGACGACCTGACCTTCAAGCTGCCGCCGGGCGGCATCGTCGGCGTGATCGGAGCGAACGGCGCGGGCAAGACCACGCTGTTCAAGATGATCACCAAGCAGGAGACGCCCGACGCCGGCACCATCACGGTCGGCGAGTCCGTGCATCTCGGCTACGTCGATCAGTCGCGCGATGCGCTCGACGGCAAGAAGACCGTGTGGGAGGAAATCTCCGGCGGCAACGACCTGATCCTGCTCGGCAAGCGCGAAGTGAATTCGCGCGGCTATTGCTCGTCGTTCAACTTCAAGGGCGCCGACCAGCAGAAGAAGGTCGGCGCGCTGTCGGGCGGTGAACGCAACCGCGTGCATCTCGCCAAGATGCTGAAGTCAGGCGCCAACGTCCTGCTGCTCGACGAACCGACCAACGACCTCGACGTCGATACGCTGCGCGCGCTTGAAGAGGCGCTGGAAGATTTCGCCGGCTGCGCCGTGATCATCAGCCATGACCGCTGGTTCCTCGACCGCATCGCGACCCACATGCTCGCCTTCGAAGGCGACAGCCATGTCGAATGGTTCGAAGGCAACTTCCAGGACTACGAGAAGGACAAGATGCGCCGGCTCGGCCAGGATTCGGTCATCCCGCATCGCGTGAAGTACAAGAAGCTGACGCGGTGAACGAACCGCTGGACAGCGATCTCGATGCGCAGGAGCGCGCGCTCCTCGCCATCGACGTTGCCTGGGTCCAGTGGCGGTCGGAATTCCGGCAGAAGCTTTTTAAAGACGGCGTTCTCGATCGCCCGCTACGGAGCGTTTTCGAAGCCGACATGATCTTCAGCATCGTCGCGCACCATGCGCTGAAGGGGCGGCCGATCACGCTCAAGGAGCTTGCGACCTACTTCGGCATGATCGCAACCGAGGCGACGGTCTCGCGTCATATCGACGATATGGAAGTGGGCGGTCTGGTGGAACGCCGTCTCGACGGGAACGACCGTCGCCGTATGTTCCTGATGCCGACGCGGCGGCTCGAAGGCCTCGGCCATCAATTCCAGCAGGCGCGCATCCGCATCATGCGGGAAAACGGCTACGTCTGGGCTGGTGTCGCGCCCCCGGAATAACGTTTCCCGCGGAGGTGGAGGTAAACAGCCACCGTCACCGGCCGTCAGGAACCGCTATGAGTATGGTCTGACCGATCTGACTCGCAGATTGGTCCGCATTCGCAATGCGAAACGGCGTGCCCACCGGTACGTTCGGATCGGGCTGGACTCATAACGGGGGCAAATGGCGGACGACGACAAGACACTGACATCCGGGGAGATCAGCGCGAGTCCTGCGGTCACATTCAATCTCGATGATTGTACGATCGATGCGCAGGAGCGCGCCGCACTCGCCATCGACGTCGCCTACGTTCAGTGGCGCGCGGACTTTCGGCGGACGGTGATCGCCGCCGGTGTGCTGAACCGACCATGGCGCAGCGTGTTCGAGGCGGACATGATGTTCAGCATCGTCGCGCATCGCTGGCTCGCCGGGCGCGCGATCACGCACAAGGAGCTCGCGACCTATTTCGAATTGTTCGTGACCGAGGCGACCGTCTCGCGCCATCTCGATGACATGGAAGAAAGCGGCATGATCGTGCGTCAGACAGATCCCGACGATCGCCGCCGTATTTTTCTGCTGCCGACCCGGCGGCTGGAGACCATTGGTCACGGCTACCTGCAGGCGCGAATCCGTATCATGCGCGAACACGGTTTTGTGTGGACCGGCGAAGGCGACATCGACAGCAAAACTGCAATCGATCCTGCGTGATCTGACCGGCCCGCGCCGATATAGGCGGGAGCAGAAGAACGGTTCGCCGTTCTTCGCCGCCGGGGTCGTTGCTTTTTGCATCGTGTACGCGAGCGTATTGCTTGGCGCGCGATCTCCGGTGGTCAATCCAGCAACCGGAGACCGATCATGACCACACGTTTCATCGCCTGCGCATCAGCGTTAGCCGTTATCATGTCGACGTCCGCCGCGCTGGCCGACGATGTTGGCTTGTCGGCGGCGGAGAGGGCGAAGAACATCAAGGCCTATGAGGCACGCAAGGCGCAGGGACTGGCGACGGATACGCCCCGCGGCGGGCGCAGCGCAGGTCAGCAGTCGCAGCGGGCGCAGAAGCAGAACCCACAGCAGCAGGCGATGGAGCGCGCCAAGCGATGTCAGGACGCAGTGAACGATGCGCAGAACACGGCGGTGGGAACGTCCGTGCTGTCGAGCGCGGTCGGATTTCTGCCGTTCGGCGGCGCTGCGTCCGGCGTGGCAAGCGCCGCGGCCGGTGTGGGTGCGTCGGCGGCTGGTGAAATCGCGCGCCAAAAGGCAGCGGCGTCCGTGCAAGGAAATTGCGGCGGTTAACCGCGCGCACGCGTCAGGCGCGGTTCATCTCGCGCGCGAACGGGCTGAGGCCCAGCCACTTCTGCATCGCGCTGGCGATCACGGGGTCGCCGTCGACGTCGAGGCGTCCGGCTTCGGTCTCTGTCTTCACCGTGGTAATGCCCATCCAGATCGCGGTCATCACGCGCAGCGGCCCTTTCACCGTCAGGTCGACCTCATGTCCCGGATCGACGAGGCAGAGATCGACCGTGCCGTTGTCGATGACGAGCCACCAGAAACGCCGCGCGCCTTCGAGGTCGGGGTAGTTGAAGAACACGGTGCAGCGCTTCGGCGGCAGCGGCTTCGGATCGAGATTGCGGCGCATGTCCCACATCAGCAGGGACGGATCGAGGTTGCGCAGCGACAGTTTGGAATCCACCCAGCGCTGTCCCCAGCTTCCGAGTGACATCACCACAGGGCGCAGGTCCTCGCCGGCGGGCGTGAGAACGTAATCGGTCTTGCCCGGTCCGCGGGCAAGTATCCCGGCCTTCTCAAGTTCTTTCAGCCGCTTTGAGAGCAGCGTCGGCGACATGCGCGGTACGCCGCGCCGGATGTCGTTGAACTTCGTGCTGCCGCACAGCAGCTCGCGCAGCACCAGCGGAGTCCAGCGCGCACAGAAAACCTCTGCGCCCATGGCCACGGGGCAAAACTGGCCGAAGCTGCCTTCCACGTTGAACCTCTGACGATGTTTGTTGGGTTCCGCGACGCTAGGACCGGGCCTTTCGGGAGTCCAGTCCATTTCTTGGACCGAGCGGGCGCGTAAATGCGCGCCAGATTGCCGCACCTAGTCCAGATGGTGGACTAGAGGCCTGCCACGGGAATGCGATGATCGAGCATCACGTGACACAGGAGGAGGCTCACATGGCTCAGGTACAATCGATCGCACCCGTAAAGGGTTTTGATGCCGTCAGGATTGCCGATGAATTGGGCAGACGCTTCGCCGCGGCTGAGGTTAAGGACGAAGACTGCTTCGTCGCGGACAACATCCATGCGCTGAAAGAAGCAGGCCTCGTCGAGGCCGGCGTGCCGCGCGAACTTGGCGGCGGCGGCGCATCCTATGAAGATCTCGCTGAGATGCTGCGCGTGCTGGGACGCCATTGCGGATCGACGGCGCTGGCGTTCTCGATGCACACCCATCAGGTTGCGATTCCGGCGTGGCGCTGGACGCACCAGAAATTCGCGGGTGCCGAGCCGCTGCTGAAGCGGATCGCGGCCGAGCGGATCATCCTGCTGTCGAGTGGAGGATCGGACTGGATCGCCGGCTCGGGCAAGGCCGAGAAGGTCGACGGTGGTTATCGCATCACCGGGCGCAAGATCTTCACGTCGTCGGCGCCCGCGGGCGCGTTGCTGATGACGTCTGCGGTGTGGGACAGCGAGGAGGGGCCGATGGTCATCCACTTCGGCGTGGCGATGAACTCGCCGCACGTGAAGGTGCTCGACACCTGGCGCACGCTCGGCATGCGTGGCACCGGATCGCACGACGTGCTGATCGACGGCCATGTGGTGCCCGATGCGGCGGTGTCGGTGACGCGCAAGGCGGGCCAGTGGCATCCGATCTTTCAGATCATCGGCACGCTGGCATTTCCGCTGGTCTATTCGGTCTATCTCGGGATCGCGGAGAGTGCGCGCGATATCGCGGTGGAGCTTGCCAAAAGGCGCCACGCCGACCGCAACGTGCTGTCGCTGGTCGGGCAGATGGAAACGTCGTTGCGCGCCGCGCAGCTTGCCCGCAACGGCATGCTCGCGACAGTCGCACGCGGCGCACCTTCGGCTGAGAGCATCAACGAGGTGATGATCGGCCGGCAACTGGTCGAACGCAGCGCCATCCGTGCGGTGGAACTGGCGATGGAGGCGGCCGGCGGCGCGGGGTTCTACCGGGCGCAGGGACTGGAACGCCGTTTCCGCGATATTCAGGCGGCGCGCTATCATCCGTTGCAAGCGGGACCGCAGGCCGAATATGCGGGCGCCATGGCGCTCGGCCTGCCAACAGATAAAATCTTCTGACGCGAAAAATTTTCTGACGCAAAACCATTGGCCATGTCGTAAAAAGCGGCATGGCCGATTGGGATGCGCAGCAATATCTGAAATTCGAGGACGAGCGGACGCGCGGGGCGCGCGATCTGCTGGCCCAGGTTCCCGTAGCCGAGCCGCGACAGGTGGTCGACATCGGCTGCGGCCCGGGAAATTCCACCGAGCTTCTGGCGGACCGCTGGCCGCAGGCCCGCATCACCGGCATCGACACCTCCGCCGACATGCTGCGCCAGGCGCGCGAGCGCCTGCCGCGGCACACCTTCATCGAGGCCAACATCTCGCACTGGTCGCCGCCCCCCGGAACCGACGTGCTGTTCGCCAATGCGATCTTCCAGTGGGTGCCGGACCACGTTGCGCAGATGAAGCGCCTCGCCTCGGGGCTGCCGGTCGGCGGTGCGCTGGCGGTGCAGATGCCGGACAACATGGACGAGCCGTCGCACGTGCTGATGCGCGAGGTCGCGCGCCTGCCGCAGTTTCACACCCAGCTCGCGCACGCATTGGAGGCGCGGGACAACCTGCCGAAGCCCGGCGTCTATTACGACACGCTGCGTCCGCTGTGTAAGCACATCGACATCTGGCACACGGTCTACAACCATGTGCTCGATGACGCGCCGGCTATTGTGGAATGGGTGAAGGGGACAGGCTTGCGTCCGTTCCTCGACCCGCTCGAGATGCCGGAGCGCAAGGAATTCCTCGAGGCCTACAAGGCACGCATCGCTGCGAGCTACTTGCCGCAGGCCGACGGCAAGGTGCTGCTGCGCTTCCCGCGGCTGTTCATTGTGGCCGTGAAATAGGCTCGCCCGACCGTTCCGCGCGAACCTGACACAATGATGTCGAATCGGAAAATTCGCTGCGGTTAAACGCCGCTAGAGCGCGCCTCGACAGAATCGGACATTCTCCTTAGCTGAGTACCGTCTGAAGACTTCCAGCCGGAGCCCAAATGTCCCTGACGCCTGATACCCCCTTGCCGCTACGTGGCGATACCTCGCTGCGTCCGATCCCGATGCTGATCTTCGGATCACGCTGGCTGCAATTGCCGCTTTATATCGGTCTGATTGTCGCCCAGGGCGTCTATGTCATTCTCTTTCTGAAAGAGCTTTGGCACCTCATCACGCACTCGTTCGATTTTTCCGAGCAGCAGATCATGCTGGTGGTGCTCGGCTTGATCGACGTGGTGATGATCTCCAACCTTCTGGTGATGGTGATCGTCGGCGGCTACGAGACCTTCGTGTCGCGGCTCCATCTGAAAGGCCATCCGGATGAGCCGGAATGGCTCAGCCACGTCAACGCCAGCGTGCTGAAGATCAAGCTGGCCATGGCCATCATCGGCATCTCCTCGATCCATCTGCTGCGCACCTTCATCGAGGCCGGCAATCTCGGCGGCGCGGGCCGCACCACGAATTACACCGAGGCCGGCGTGATGTGGCAGACCATCATCCACGGCATGTTCATCGTGTCGGCCATCGGCATTGCCTATGTTGATCGCCTCTCGAACGGTCCGGTGCTCGTGCCGAACGGCGAGGGACATAACGGGCACGGTGGGGCGAAGGGACATCACGGGCATTGACGCAGCCACGCGAAAGCCGTCATTGCGAGCAATGGGTGAATGTGGAGTTTCTCTTTCTTCCGTCATTGCGAATCAAGCGAAGCAATCCAGATCGGACGCGCAGCGATGATCGATAAACGACTGGATTGCTTCGTCGCTGCGCTCCTCGCAATGACGATCGTGTTGTCTGCCGGCGCGCCGTCGCTGGCCGCCGACGCGGGCTTCACGCAGTTCATCGCGTCATTGTGGCCCGAGGCGCAGAGCGCAGGCGTCTCCCGCGCGGTGTTCGAGAGGGAGACGCGCGGGCTGGAACCGGATTACAAGCTTCCGGATTTGCTGTTGCCCGGACGTCCATCGACCGGAGCGCCGTCGCAGGCTGAGTTCGTGCAGGTGCCCGCCGACTACGTAAAGGAAGCAAGCATCGCGCGGCTCGCCGCCGAGGGACAGCGGCTGATGATCCAGCAGCGTGCGACGCTGGCGGCCATCGAGCAGCGCTTCGGCGTGCCTGGCCCGATCATTCTGGCGATCTGGGGCCGCGAGACCGACTACGGCCGTTACGCCTTGCCCTATGACGGGCTGCGCGTGCTGGCGACGCAGGCCTATGTCGGACGGCGCAAGGATCAGTACCGCGGCGAATTCATCGAAGCGTTGAGGCTGATCCAGAACGGCGACGTGACGCGCAAGGACTTGCGGTCATCGTGGGGCGGCGCGACGGGGCTGACGCAGTTCCTGCCGTCAGAGCTTTCCAAACACGGCGTTGATTTCGACGGCGACGGTCACATCAACATCTGGACATCGGTGCCGGATGCGCTGGCCTCCGCCGCGCAGCAGTTGAAGAACAAGGGCTGGCAGCCGGGCCTGCGCTGGGCCTATGAAGTCCGCGCACCGCAGGGCGCCGATTGCACTTTAGGCGTGCCGGAAGTGACCAAGCCGATTTCCGAATGGCTGCGCGAAGGGTTCGTGCCGGTGCGGGGACAGCGGCTCAGCGCTGCCGAACAGGCGCAGAGCGCGTCGCTGCTGCAGCCGGAGGGAATCTACGGTCCGTCATTCCTGACAACGAAAAATTACTTCGTCATCAAGGAATACAATTTCTCCGATCTCTACGTGCTGTTCGTCGGTCATCTCGCCGATCGCATGGCGAATGGCCAGCCGTTCGCGACGCCATGGTCGGCATCGACGCAAATGCGCAGTGCGGACGTCGAGGCGATGCAGAAGCATCTGACACGCATCGGGCTCTACAGTTCGAAGCTCGACGGCAAGGCCGGGATGCAGACCCGCGCGGCGCTCGGCGCTTATCAGAAGCAGGCCGGACTGAAGGTCGATTGCTGGCCGAGCGCGGATGTGCTGCGCGCGATGAGCGCGGGACGTTAAAATAAAAACCCGGCCGCGAGGCCGGGTTTTCAAATTCGTCTCTCGCGAAAAATCGCGAGCGAAGTTCAGATCAATCGCAAACCTGAACGCGGCGGACGCGCCAGCCGTAGCCGTCCCAGAAGCGCTCGCGAACCAGGCGGCAGGCGGGCTCTTCGACGTACACCGGGCCGGGTGCATAGCCGTAGCCATAGGCCGGAGCCGGACGGCTACCAGCAATCGCAGCACCCGCGATCGCGCCGCCGAGAATGCCGAGGCCAACGCCAGCGGCGATGCGGCCATCGTCAGCCTTTGCGGCAGGTACAGCGGTTGCGAGCGAGCCTGCGATCGTTGCGACCGCGAGGAACGCCGAAAGAACTTTCTTCATGTTGTCTCTCCTCAGATCACGCCAGAGCCCGGCGCAAGGCGATTGGTCTGCAAAGGTTCAATCTCGGAACACCAGTTATCCGGATTAATCCCGTTTTCCAAGCGCCGGCGTCATCCCTCGCCGCCGCCTGCCGTTTGTCCTGACAGCATTATACCGGGGATTCTGCCGGCTGAACCTTAAAAAAGCGCTCCGGAAGGGGTTTTGCCCTTCCGAAGCGTGGATTTCTTCCAGCGAGCCGCGGCTAAAAAATGGCCGCCGGACGATGAGTTATGTCAGTCGCAGACCTGAACGCGGCGGACGCGCCAGCCGTAGCCGTCCCAGAAGCGTTCGCGCTGCAGGTAGCATCCGCCGCCGCCGTAATAGGCTGGAGCGTAGCCATAGCCCGGGCCGCCGTAATAGCCATAGCCTGGGCCGTAGTAACCGCCGCTGTTGGCAATCGCTGCGCCGGCAATGGCGCCGCCGAGAATGCCGAGGCCGACGCCGGCCGCGATACGTCCGCCGCGCGCTTCGGCCGGAGCCGGGGCTGCGAGGGCGGTGACTGCAAGGGTGGCGGCAGTGGCAACCGCCAGGACGATCTTCTTCATGGCTTTCACCTTTCGTTGCGTTGACCCGGGATAACGGGTCGCGGGGACGAAGGTTGCACACCGGCATTGAATGGGAACTGAATGGCGCCGCCGGGTTTTGGCCATGATTGCGCTGCGCAGGGCGCTGCAAAAGAAAAACGGCGCCCCGCAGATGCGAAGCGCCGTTTCTGATTTTCGAGTGCCGCGACGTTTTCGCGGGCGGCGCCGTGCTTAGAACAGCGACGCGTACTGCTGGAGACCGGCGCGCTGCACGAGGTTCATCGCGGTGCGCTTCTGGTCTTCGTCGAGGCTGGCGAACAGCGCCGAGGCGGCCGGCGCGAAGCGGCGGACGGCAGCTTCGTTGACCTGCGGCTCGCGCGCGAGAACGCGCAGCGCGCTGGCGACGGCGGGCCAGTACTTCACCTGCTCGGCCTTCAGTTTCAGCGCCGCGCGATAGCGCATGATGGCGACTTCGCTCATCGCCGACTGAAATACCGACATCTTCTTCGGCTGCGGGGCGGCAGTTTCAGTGCCGAACGATACGGCGTCCTGAGCGAACACTGGTGCGCTTACAGAAATTGCCAATACGGCAACAACAGATGCAATCGCGATTGGCAATTTTCGCATGTCTCTCACTTGGTGCGTGTTGGGATGATGCTGACGGCGTAGGCAGCATATGTGACCAAAATGCGATGCGTTGGGTTAATAATGTCGGAAAGTGTTCACTCACTTCTTGTTAAGGTTTTCGCTGCGGATTTGTGCCCGGAAACATTGGGCTTTTTGCATGCGTGTAACACTCGCTCATGAAAGGTGAAGCGTGTTCATGAAACTGAACGCGATTCAGAAAGTTCCGAATCAGGCCGGATTTGCTGAATAATTCGCACAGCAGCCGTTCTACGAAATTTAATTCAGCGTGCTTTGCTGATGGTCTCGGCAAACAATTCGAGCGCGTGAAAGGCGAACGCACGCATGTTGGCGATGCGATCGCTGTCGCCGGTCTCAAGCGTCACCACGCGTGCACGCGGCCCGGCGACTGCCATGCAGGAATGTCCCGCGGCGTCGCCGTAGCGATTGCCCGTCGGACCGGTCGCGCCGGTTTCGCTCAGCCCCCACGTCGTATTGAGAAGTTCGCTCGCGCGGTTTGCAAGCAGCATCGCGTAAGGCTCGGTCGCGCCGCGCATGCCCTCCATTTCTTCCTTGGTGATGTTCACCAGCGCCGCGCGCGCACGCGGCGTGTAGATCACGCCGCCGCCGCGGTAGTAGGCCGACGCGCCGGGCACCGCGAGCAGGGCGGCGGAGACCAATCCGCCGGTGGAGGATTCCGCGACGGCGATGGTTTCTTTTCGCGCGATGAGTGACGCGGCGATTTTTTCCGCGAGCGGCAGCAGCTTTTCCATGACGGGACTCTCGGTGAGGGATGTGAATGAGATTAGAGCTGCGTCTTGTAGCGCGCCTCGACCTCTTCCTGGGTTTCGGGCGTGCCCTGGCCGGTCTGCTCGTGGATCACCTCAGAGATGCTGGGCTGAGCGGAGCGCGCAACGCGTGTCTCCGGCGACCACAGTTTCGAGCGCATCAGCGCCTTGCCGCAGTGGAAGTAGGCTTCGCGCACAGCGATATCGAGCACCGCGCGCGGAAGCTTGCCGAACTCGATCATCGACGCCAGCAGATCCGCATCCGCCGAGAGTTTTGCGTTGCCGCCGACGCGCAGCGTTTCGTCGAGGCCCGGCACGAAGAAGATCAGTTGCACATAGCCTGAACCGGTCAGCAGGTTGCGGAAGCTGTCGATGCGGTTGTTGCCGGGGCGGTCGGGCATCAGGAGCCGCGCCTCGTTCTCGATGCGGACGAAGCCCGGATGGCCGCCGCGCGGGGAGGCGTCGACGGTGCCGTCCGGCCCTGAGGTCGCCAGCACGCAGAACGGAGACAGGCCGATGAAATTCGCGGCGTGACGGTCGATGCGCGGAAGCTGTTTCGCGATCACCCGCTCCGATGGTGGCGCGTAGATGGTGCCGAGGTCGTCAGGTCCGATGTGCGTCACGCCGTGCTCCTTGTCTGAGACTCTGACGTTTACTCCAATCCGCCGCGCCGTGCATTTGGAGGCTGTGCAGGGCTGGAATGGGTAGGTCTGCTGCCGACAGTTTAGACCGATTCCAAACATGAACGCGGCTGTCGAGCCAGTTTGGAATAGCTTCAAATTGGCTGTTTTCCTTTTGCATCGACGGCGGCGCTCCCATAGTTGTTGAGCAACGTCCTCACAGGTTTTTCAAGCATTCCATGATTGTTTGCTCCTGCAATGTCCTGACCGACCACGACGTGCGTAACGTCGTGACCCAAGCCAAGGACTTCCCGCGCACGGCGGGGCAGGTCTACGGATGCTTGGGTTGTAGTGCCGAGTGCGGCCGTTGCGCGCGGACCATCAAGAAGATCATGGACGAAGCGCTGGGTGCCTGCGCCAAGGCTTGCTGCTCCGGATGCCCCCACAGCCAGCAGTCTGACGCAGGCCATGAGCAGCATGAGCCGGTGGTCCTTCTGGCCCAGGCCGCCTGCTAAATACCTTCATAAATTCGAGTTTTCCCCAGCCCGCCCCGGTGCCTCCCGCCGGGGTTGTACTCGCCTGAAATCTGACTTAGAACGTTTCTAAATTGGACTGGGCCGTCCATGAACGGCTTCACGATGGAGTACACCATGAAGGGCGATCCCAAGGTCATCGAGTTCCTGAACAAGGCGCTGCGCAGCGAACTGACCGCCGTCAGCCAGTTCTGGCTTCACTACCGGATGCTGGAAAATTGGGGTCTGAAGGATCTCGCCAAGAAGTGGCGCAAGGAATCCATCGAGGAAATGGAGCACGCCGACAAGCTGATCGATCGCATTATCTTCCTTGATGGCTTTCCGAACCTCCAGGTGCTCGATCCGCTGCACATCGGCCAGAACGTGAAGGAAGTTCTGGATTGCGACCTCAAGGCCGAATATTCGGCGCGCGCGCTCTACGAGAAGGCCGCGACCCACTGCCATGGTGTGAAGGACTACGTCTCGCGCGACCTGTTCGAGACCCTGATGAAGGACGAGGAAGGTCACATCGATTTCCTCGAAACCCAGATCGACCTCGTCAAGAGGATCGGCGTCGAGCTTTACAGCCAGAAGCACATGGGTGGACTCGAGGAAGATCACTGAACGCCGAGTTCTTGCTCAGCACGGCCATGTATTCAGGTGTGATTTTTCAAAGCGTCGTCCCCGCGAAAGCGGGGACTCATACTCCCTGAATCGTGCGCTTATCCACGCGTGTCACGGTATCTTTCCAAAACGAAAAACCGGTAGCTATGGGTCCCCGCTTTCGCGGGGACGACCTAGGTTTTCATTCGCGCGTATCACTTCTTTGACTTGCCGGACTTCGATTTTCTGACGGTGACGACGCGATCGATGTCCGACGGCGGTGTCACTTGGCCGTTCTGATCGACCATGGCCACTCTCAAAAGCTGCCTGTTCGATTTGCGCCGCAGCGTCAGCGGGGAGTGGCCGTCTCCAAGCCAGCGGTCGCCCCAGTCCGTCATCGCCATGAATGGCAGGCCCAGCGCCTGCCCCATCTTTGTGAGCGGATATTCAATACGCGCCCGCTGCCCGTCGTCGCGATATTCGCGCCGCTCCATCAGTCCGTTTTCGACGAGAGCCGCCAGCCGGTTGCTCAAGACGCTTCGCGGGACCTCAAGCTCGGCCTGGAAGTCGTCGAAGCGGCGAACCCCGTAGAGCGCGGACCGCAGGACAAGCAGGCTCCACCGGTCGCCGATCAACGAGAAGCTCTTCGCCAGATTGCAGTCACCCACCGGCACGGGCGATTGGCGGATCAATGGGGCGTCAGTCATTATCCATCATTATCTGAGTTGTGAATCTGGATCCAGGCGTCTATACATCTAGGTCTTAATTATGGATTCAGCTAGGGCGAAACAACGCCCGACAGGGAGAGCAACATGCGATTGGAAGGCGGATGCTATTGCGGCGCTGTGCGTTATGCGGCTGAGGGCGAGCCGATGATGAAGGCGCAATGTCATTGCCGCGAGTGCCAGTACATTTCAGGCGGCTCGCCGAACATGTTTCTTCTCATGCCCTTGAAAGGCTTCGCCTACAGCAAGGGGACGCCGAAGCAGTTCACGCGCAGCGATCTCGAAGGCGCGGTGACGCGGGAATTCTGCGCCGAGTGCGGCACGCATCTCGTCACGCGGCGGCCGAAACTGCCCGCGGTGATCCTGAAAGTCGGCACGCTCGACGATCCCAATCTGTTCGGCAGCCCGCAGATGGCGATCTACACGCTCGACAAGCAGGCGTTTCACCACATCCCGGACAACATGCCGGCCTTCGAGCGGCTGCCGCCACGATAGCGCGCGATACTGCCGTTAAAGTGCTCACACTTTGCCGGAAGATGCTCTAGCCTCGCCGAACAATAATAAACGTTCGGGAGGTACGTGATGACTTATGACTGGCCTGCGATCGTCGGCGATCTGGATGCGCTGCTGAAGCTGCGCTCCATTCCCTTCGGCATGAAGATGTTCACGCGCCGCGAGGACATGGAGGCGATCCCGAAAATCCGCAGACCGCAGTCGGTTCACACGCTGGATCAGATCGTGGCGCAGGCGGCGCGGATCGGCTGGACGGTCGGCATCACCAGTGACGATCTCGTCGGCGCGCAGTGCCGCGCGGTGGTTGGTCTCGGTGGCGCCAAGACTGAAGCCTGGCAGTCCGGCCAGCACATGACCGGCGTCTGGTTCTCGACGCAGCAGGATGCGCAGGCGCATCAGGCGGCGATGCATTGCGTGCCGGACGGACAATACGATGCGCTCGCAGTCGGCCCTCTGTCGTCCGGCAAGCTCGATCCGCCGGACATCGCGCTGTTTTATGCGACGCCGGGCGCGATGATCTATTTCATCAATGGACTTCAGTGGTCCGGCTACAAGCGCTTCGACTGGAGTGTGGTCGGTGAATCCGCTTGCGCCGATTCATGGGGCCGCGCGCTGACGACGCGGCTACCGAGCCTGTCGATTCCATGCTTTGCCGAACGCCGTTACGGCGGCGTGCTCGATGAGGAAATGCTGATGGCGACGCCGCCGGAATATCTCATCAGCGCGATTGCCGGCATGAAGGCACTGTCGAAGAACGGCTTCCGCTATCCGTTCGCGCAATACGGCGTGCAGCAGGACGTGCGCGCCGGAATGGCGGTGAGTTATCCGGGGCGGGCGTAGGGAATCGATATCTCTCATTCGTCATGGCCAGACTTGTTCCGGCCATCCACGTCTTGCTTTACGAACCCAAAAGACGTCATCACCGGGACATAGGCGAGCGAAGCGACGCCGTCCTTCAGACGGCTATGCCCGGTGATGACGAATTGATAATTCTTGCGTTATAGCTACGACCCGTCCGCCGGTACGAAGCAGGTGATCATGAGGCCGCCCTGGTACGTCATGTACCAGACCACCGCGCCGCCGGTCGGATTGCCGCCGGTGCGGATCACCGCCTTGTCGGGCACTTCCCACCACACGCCGTCGATCGGCACCCAGTAGGCGCTGCCGCGCACCTCGTAGTCGGTGCGGTGCCCGTCCGATACGTCGCAGCACGGCACACCGGCCGGACTGCGCGCGTCCCTGAACCATTTGCGGATGTGTTCGGGTACGTCACCAAATTGTCCGCGATCCACCGCGGAGGCTGCCGCAGCAAACAGGATCAGCGGAACGGTCACGGCAACACGCGCTGGCCACCTCATGCGATCCTCCGCCATCAAGAATCGAAGGAAGTTTCATGGAGTCTCACGTAAGCGTCCAGACAAACTCGCGCGAGGCCTCAAGTTCGTCCTGCGCATAGTTGAGGCACGATGCGGCGCAGCATCGCGAGTGCAAAAAGCGGGATCTGCTCCCTCTCCGCGCAAGCGGGGAGAGGTGAAGTCCACTCACACCTTCGCGCCGCGCTTCTTCTTCGTATCGGGCTTCGGTGCTGCCGGCGGCGTCAGCGGACATCCGGCGAAGCCGGCCTCGATGGCCGCTTGCGCGCCATCGAGTTTGAATTCCGCGGTGGTGCGCCCGGCATTGATCGAGCGGATGCGCATGAGCAGGACATCCGATCCGGCGAGTTCATTGACGAACTTCATGATCTCGGTTTTGTCCTCGATCACCACGGTTTTGTATTGCTGGAGAAATCGTACGTTGACGTTATCGTGGCCGGGCTTCTCGTCAAAGCGATAGCCGAAAATGGAATTGGTGTCGGAGCCGACCTTGAACGGAAAAGAAATGCGGACCATTGGTTGAGCGTCGAAGCATGTGAGTTGCAATGACGCGTTACCGGGATCTTCGGCATAGCTGTTCGAGGCGTTCCGGGTCATCACGATCGCGCTTGGCGCCGGCACACCGGTGACGCGGTCAACCTGCTTCTCGATCTGCCAGTTTCCGGAGGTCGTTGTCGCCGGCGCAACAACGTAAGGGTCCCGCGTCCGGCACGCGCCCAGCACCACGGCCACTATGACGAACGCGACACCACGCACGACACTTTCCCCAGCCCGCAATTATTCTGCAACCATGGCGGGAAAGGCGCAAGCGCCTTTAGGCCGGGCGCGTGTCCTCGACGGGGACCACCGACGCCATAATGCCGACCACGACAGCGAGCGCGAGACACCAGAAGCCGAAATGGACATACAGCACTGCCGATACCGCGCATCCCACCGCAAAGGACGAGATGGTGAGCGCGAGGCGGCTGAAGCGGAAGCGGACCGGTGCGATCATTTCGGGCGTCGTGCCGGTGAGCAGGTCGACCGCATCGATGGTCGCCTGCACGGTGGAGCCGGTCATCATGGTGGAGGGTGGCATGTTGGACATGTGCACCCGCTGCACGGCGTTCTGCATCGCCATCGCGGCGATGCCGGCGAAGCCGGTCAATAGCGCTGCGGGCGAATTCGTATCCGGAAACGGACCGAAGGTAACGGCCAGCCCGAAGAAGGCGGCGAGGAAAAGAACTTTCACGGTGAGCAGGATCGGTCGGTCAGGCAGCTTGCGGGCGCGTAGCGCTATGCCACCGAGCCGCGCCAGCGCGATCACCGCGATGAATTCCGGCAGCGCGAGAACCTTGCCGAGGATGCCGTGGCTGCCTTCGACCAGCGCGTGACCCAGCGTGACGAAGTTGCCGGTGACATGCGCGGTGAACAGGCCGTTGAGGCCGAGAAATCCCGCCGTATCGACGAAGCCGCCGTTGAAGGCGAGGAGCGACGCGACGATGTTGGCTCGGGTGAGTGGTTTCATGAGTTTTGTTTCTGCGACAAAAATGTATTTGCCGCGAACGGAATGAGTTCGAATCTGAAGTTCAAGAAAAAACAATTGGACATTCTAACTTGTCGAGCTCGTCTCCCATATCGATCATCAGGACGATTAAGTCGGAAATATCAAACTCTGATCCAATAATTTTACGGCCATTGTTTTCAGCGCTGTATGCGATGCCGCGCCAAGAGACTGCTGCAGCGTTTTTGTTATCAAAACGAATGCTGCCATGGGAGATGGCGTTTCGGATAACCCGACCGAAGTTGAGAACGGGAGGCCATTGGTAAGGATCTCCGCTCACATTCTCTTTCAACCACGGCCTATGGTTCTCATAAAACTCCACAAAAATTGGAGTGATTGCGAGAAAGTATAGTCGAGTAAAGGCTTCCGACCTAAATCCCTTTCCGGAACTATCGTGAAAGATTCTTTCGACAACCGGTTTCTTTTTCTGAAATTGGATTTCGATGAATTCAGGATTACGGTCATCAATAGCGGTCTGAATGGGTAGAACCCCAACGGGTAATTTAACATCAATGTCGAGAGCACTGCACGCTGAGATCATATGGCCGTCGCCTCGATTGATGTTTCAAAATAAGATTGCTTGGCTAGCAACGGTCATTGCAGAGAGTGTCGTCACTAGATTATTGATAGGGTGATACAGTCGATGCTGTTCTCTCCTAAGAAGCATGTGACGGTATGTGATCATAGGCTGTTCCTTGTGATGCGCCGCCCTGTGTCAGCGGACCAACCCCACAGCCTCGCGCACTGCTTCGATCGGCTGGATCGCCGCCGACCAGAAATCCCACTCTGGCGCGAACATATCCTCCGTCGTGTCCTCGCCGCGCGCCCAGGCGTGCCAGAACTCCTGCGGATCGAGCGCGCCATGCGCCGAGCCCGCGACATCGTTGAGCGGAATGCCGAGATGCCAGCTCAGGATCACCGGCAGCACATGGCCGGACATGGCGTTATTGCGATGCATGGTTGCGGTGAGTGTCGACGTCAGCAGTTCACCGCGCGGCGTCGTATCGTAACCGGCCAGCACGTGCACGGAATCGTGCGGAACGGCGAATGCGAAATTGAGCGCGGTCGGCTCGCCCGGATAGGTGTAGCCGTTGATCTGGTAGAAATCAGCAAAGGCACGTCCGAACGTATCGACCGGCAGCCGCTCCAGCGCGTGAAACCGCGTCGCAAGCGCAGGATCAGGCTCCGCATCATAAGGCTTCAGCCACGGACCCATCTCGGCGGCGGTCCACGCGCGGCCCGTGATGCTCTCGAGGTTGGCCTGGATCATGTGGGCCTTGGCCTCTTGCAGATCCCCCAGCGCCAGCCGCGCAAGATCATGGACGAAATCGTCTTTGACGTTGAGCTGGTCCGCGAGTTTCACCACCGCGCTCAGCTTCGCAACGTCGATGGTGCCGCCGATCAGCGCCATGACGGCCGCGAAGCTCACCGCCTGCGTGGCGATGGCGCGGTCGGCGCCGAGCGTGCCGAGGCGATAGGGGCTAAGCGGTGTCAGCCCCGCGAGGCCGAACTGCTCCTCGAGATCGAAAATGTAATGCGTGGCCGCCGCGATGCATTCCTTGTCTGCGTCGGTCGGCGGCCCCTCGGCGGCTGCAACGCCGAGCATGATCGCAAGCGTACTGCGAGCCTGTTCGAGCGTAGCGGGGATATGCATCGATTTCGCAGCCTGACCTAACGTGGCGTTATCTGAACTGCCTGCGGCAGAGCGGGCTGAGCCGCGCCCTATTGGCTTCCATGCAGGCGGTGATTCTCCTTACGTCGGGGACGAACTGCCGGCAGAGCCTCATCGCGTCCTGGCGGCAGGCCCGGCGCTGCTCCGGTGTGCCGGCCGCGTGTGCGGTGGAGGCAGCGAGCAGGGCCATCGTGCCGAGCGCAAAAATTGTTTTGATGAAAAATCTGGTCATCATCGGTTCCTTTGATGGGAACCGTAACCTATCTCAAGAATCCATCAAACGGTTAAACCGTCCCGCGTGGATTCTCGGATGTGGTCCACCTGAGTTGAAACACGCTCTCTCCATTCATTCCCGCGAAAGCGGGAATCCAGTTCATTCAGAGAATAGATCCCCGCTTTCGCGGGGCGAGCAGGGGTGATTCAATCGCCTAGTGATGCGCGGGCACCTCGACGCCGTCGGCCGAGTATTGCCTGATCTTGTTGCGCAGCGTGCGCACGGACACCCCGAGCACGCGCGCGGCGTGCGTGCGGTTGCCGTCGCAGCGGGCAAGCGTCTGCAGGACCAATTCGCGTTCGATTTCCTCGACCGTGGCGCCGATCAGCAGACGGACCACGCGCTTCGGCGCGATGGCGGGGCCGCCCGCTGGCAGCGTCCCGGTGATGTGATGCGCTGTATCTTGGGTCATCGAGACCTCCACCAAATCTGCCTCCGCGAAGGATGCCGACTGTCAAAAGTTCTTCGATCCCAGCCCGCGTCCAGCGTGGCCCTATATGGTTAATGAAATCTTAATTTCCGGGTAACTCCTTCATGGAACTCAGGAATTGGAACCCGGATGGAACCTGGTCTGGAACCGCGCGGAACCCCTGTGCGGACAATCCCTTACGCTTGTAAATCCGCCTGCTTCGGAGCGAAAAATATCGGCGCGTGATGGAGAAGCCGCCAAGAAGATTTTCAGGGGAGACTGCGATGTGCCGCAATATCAAGACGCTGTTCAATTTCGAGCCGCCCGCAACCGAGGATGAAATCCACGCCTCGGCCTTGCAGTTCGTGCGCAAGCTCTCCGGCTTCAACGCGCCGTCAAAGGCGAACGAAGACGCGTTCAACCGCGCCGTCGCCGATGTCTCTGAGGCCGCGCGAACACTGCTGGCATCTCTGCACACCCATTCGCCCGCGCGCGACCGCGAGGTGGAGGCGGAAAGGGCGAGGGAGCGCAGCAGGGCGCGGTTCGGCTAAGAATACAGGAGGGATCAGCTTCGCTGCCCCTCCGTCACTGTCGCGCGGCGGGCCGGCTGGTTATTAGTGCGGCAGCACGACCGGCACGAAGCGCGGATCGCTCGATGCGGCCCGCAGGTCGATCGCCGCCACCCGCAGCAAGGCTTCAAGCTTCAATAAAAAAATTTCCGCCAACATTGTCATAATCCACTTCATGAGTGTCTGTATTGACCGTCGGGCAGTTGCACGCAGACTCAAAAAACAGCGCGCAATGTCTGCCATAAAAACTATGCCTTGCAGCGCCGCTTCGCAATGGTCTTGCCACCGGCAGGCAGCAAGTTAACCTTACGCAGAACCGTTCACGCCGGGGGGCATTCGATGAAATATGTCGTTGCGTTGCTGCTCGCCGCGGCTTCTGTAGGCTTGTCCCTGATCGGCTTGGTCGCAACAGCTTCGGCCGACACCTCCGACCGCTTCAGCCAGGGCGGTTGGATCGAGAAATTCCAGCCGGCCATCGATCAGGCCAATGCCAGCGGCGAACTGTTTCGCATCCGCGGCCACTGCCAGTCGAACTGCACGCTGTTTCTCGGCGTGCGCAATGTCTGCGTCGAGCGCAGCGCGCGCCTGCTGTTTCACGCCGGCCACGGCCGCGGGGCAAACAGGCAAGTCATCAACGCCGGCTCCACCCAGCGCATGCTGGACGCCTACAACCCGAAGCTGCGGCAATATGTGATCGACAAGGGCTACCTCACGAAGCTCGAATTCAGCACCATCTCCGGCGCGGACATCATCGACAAGTTCGGCTACCGGGAATGTTCGAGCGGGTGAGGTGAGGTGCGAAGGTCCAAGGCCGTAAAGCCGTTCGCAGATGCGAGGCATTTCCAGCCGTCATGGGCCGGATTGGGTTTCTGCGAATCTGCGCCATGGGCTAGACTCCGTCCGACTCAATTGACCTTTTCGTCACACCTGTCCGCGACATCCGTTCGCAAACTTTCTCCGGGAGAAACCGACATGAAGCTGTCATCCACCATTCGCGCCGCGCTGATCGCCCTCACAGCTTTCGTCGGCACCGGCCTCACGTCCGCGCATGCCGACAGCGGCACCGTGTCGCTCGTCATCTACAAGGCCGGATGGTTCATCGGCGGCTCGGGCGGAACCGGCACGCTCAACTTCCGTGGCAGGACCTATGGATTGTCCACGGGCGGGCTCGACTACGGCCTCGTGTTCGGCGGATCGAAGACGGTGCTGCGCGGCCGGGTGAGCAACATCAACCGGCCGTCGGACGTGGCCGGTGTTTATGGCGCGGCAGGCGCGGGTATCGCGGTCGGTCGTGGTGCACGCGCGATCGTGCTGACCAACCAGAAGGGCGCGGTGCTCGAATTGTCCGGTCAACAGACTGGCCTGATGGCGAATGCGGACCTGAGCGGGCTGGCGATTACGTTGAAGTAAGGCGAAGCAACGGTATCGGCGCGCGCGTATGCGCCGCCGGTACTAGCCGTCGGTCGATGTTGCGATGACGGTCTCGCTCGTACCGGGCGTGGCCGCCTTTTGTTTGCTCCACGCATCGTGACCGATCATGCCGATCGCCATCGCGGCGGCGAAGGCGATCACCGGGAAACTGAGGCTGGCGAGATTGACCAGCGCCGGGCCGGGACAGAGCCCGACCAGACCCCAGCCGATGCCGAACAGACTTGCGCCGATGACCAGCGGCGCGTCGATGTCCTTGCGGGTCGGCCAGAGAGATTGTGCGGCGAAGACAGGTGTGCCGCGCCGCCGCGCCAGCACGAAGCCGATGCTCGTCACAGCGACTGCGCCGGCCATCACGAAGGCCAGCGTCGCGTCCCACGCGCCGAAGATGTCGAGGAAGCCGAGCACTTTGCCCGTTTGCGTCATGCCTGAGATCAGCAGGCCCGCGCCGAACGCCAGCCCGCAGGCAAAGCTCACAAGAACGAGCGGCATGATCAGCCTCCGATCACATGACGCACGATGGCGACCGTGGCGATAGCCGCGGCCATGAAGACCGCGGTGGCAATGAGCGAACGTGCCGACAGCCGCGCGACACCGCACACGCCGTGACCTGATGTGCAGCCGCCGCCCATGCGGGTGCCGAAGCCGACGAGCAGGCCGGCGATGACGATCACGATCAGGCTCGCGGGCATCGCAGGCGAGGGCAGTGCCGCGCCGGTAAGAAGTGTTGCGATCAGCGGTGCTGCGATGAGCCCCGCGGCGAAGGCGAGCCGCCAGCCGCGATCCTTCGCACCGGGAGTGAGAAGTCCGCCGAAGATGCCGCTGATGCCCGCGATGCGTCCGGTCAGCAGCATCAGGGCTGCAGCGGAAAGCCCGATCAGCGCGCCGCCGAGAAGTCCGGAGAGGGGTGTGAGGTTATGCATGGGGGACCTTTTGCAAGCTTACGTCACATCTCTGGCAAGCAAAGCTTCCAGAGTGCCGGAGGCGGGCTGGAGATTATTGATGGTGCGGCATTCGACGATCTGCGCGATCAGAGCCGTGCGAAACGCAGATGGTGTTGCGAGCAGACCATCAAGCTGCTCAGCGCGAGCCTTCGCTTCTAGCCAAGGTGAATCTTGCCAGTCCGAAAGAGCGAACTGCTCGAAGTGGCGATGGGCAGTCGTGTAGTCACCGGCGAGACCCGCGGCGAGTGCGGCATGATAGGGAGACCACGGCGTCAGGTTCGTAGTCGCTGTTGTCAGATAATGACTGACCGCTTCGATCGAACTGAACTGATCTCGCAATTCCATTGTTCTTGCGGCGGCCTGCGCAGCCAATATTTCAATCAACGGGCGAAATTGTGTTTCATCCATAAACGGGACAAAATCTCCTACGCGATATCCGTGATGAAATCCGAGGCCTTTGCGTAATTTCCACAACCACATCGCGCCGACATTGAGATAGCTTCCCTTCGACCAGCTGCTCGGCTGAAATTCGATCACAACGAGCCAGAATCCCTGATCGGAAATCCATGTACGAGAGCGGCCGACACGCGTGCAGCCGATAGGAGAGAGTGCGGCTTTTGCCGCGTCCGCAATCAATTTGCTGTGCTCTCCTGATTTCGACATATTCGTTCGAATGTAATCTTTGACCTTTACGATCGCAATGATGCAGGGGTCCCGGATCGCGCTTCGCTGCATCCGGATTACACGAATCAAATGAATTTCCGTAACCGTTCAACAACAAAGGCCGAGCATATGCCCGGCCTTTCTCTTTCCACCGAAAGTCTCGATTCCCGACCCAGCCTCCACTCTATTTCTTATCCTTCTTCCGTTTCTTCTTGTCCTTCTTGTCGTGATGATGGTCGTCGTCATCTTCGCTGCGATCATCCAGCGCGCGGGCGGCGAGTTCGGCGGCTTGGCGCTCGGCCTCTTCCCGTTCTTCGCGTTCCTTCGCTTCGCGCTTGCGTTTTTCGCGATGCTCTTCCCACGCATCGAAGATGGTTTCGAGCCACGGCAACATTTCCTCGAAGGAGGGCAGGCGGCCGGGAGGCCCCTGTTCGCCGCGCGGGCCTTGCGCGCCTGCGGGACCTTGCTTGCCCTGAAGGCCCTGTTCGCCGCGTACGCCCTGCGCACCGGGTTTGCCTTGTGGTCCGGCTTTGCCTTGTAGACCCGGCTTGCCTTGAGAGCCGGGCTCTCCGCGCTTGCCTTGCGGCCCGGGGCCGCCAGTTTTGCCGCGCGGACCTTCCGGACCCGGACGGCCGGGATGGCCCTGCGGTCCGGGACGTCCGATGGGACCTTGCGGCCCTTGAGATCCGCGCTTCGCGGTCTTTGCAGTTTCGTTTGCCACGGCTGTGCTCCGAATGATTCTGCGTTGCGCTTTTTCTAACAGCGTTCCCGTGACTGCTTCAATTCCGCGATTGTGACATGACGCTCCTGCGTCCGTACATCCACGAAAAGGCCGGGGAAACCCCGGCCTTCGTTGTCACTGGCGAGTGCAGGAGATCGCGCGCGCTCAAAACGCCTTGTTGCTTTCCTTCACGGCTTCCGCCTCGACATAGACCTGTCCGCCCATCTTGACGAACTTCTCGCTCATCTGCGTCGTGCCAACCAGCTAGCGCGCCGTCACGACGCGCATCTGGAACGCGCCGCCTTGCTTCTTCTTCGAACTGGCCTCGATGGCGACGCCGACCGGGCCGAGCATGGCCGTCGCGGCGCTGCCGTCACGCGGCGAGATTTCGATGGTGTAGCGCGCGCCCGGTTTGACGTTCAGAGTGTGTGTCCAACTGCCCGGATAGGACCATGCATCGACGGTGATCGTGTTCGCGCCCGGTGCAAGATCGACGGTGGCTGAAGCGCCGCCCCAAAGACTGGCCACTTTCTGGCCGTTGACGTTCACTGTCGCCGGCACGCCCGCATATTGCAGGCCGCTGACGCGGGTGAGGGTGAGCTTGGCGCCGCCTGCAGCCGCCGACGGCGCGACGCCGATGCAGGTCACGGCCAGACTGGTCGTAACTAAAATCAAAGTCTGGAAAACAACAGCAACCACCCGTCGGCGACATGCGCCGACCGCATTCAATACATTTGTCATTTGTCTTGCCCTGTACGACGGGCTGGTGAAAACGCCCGTCTTCTTCCCCGGTGCCAAGGTAGCGTGATCTGGCCGCAGTTCAACTATTGCGGGTACAAGCTCGCGGGAATATTTTTCGAGAGACGCACGAAAACGGCGGGCTGCGCCTTTGCGCAACCCGCCGCATGACTGGCTTCGATGAAGAGGATCAGAAAGCCTTGTTGCTTTCCTTCACGGCTTCCGCCTCGACATAGACTTGTCCGCCCATCTTGACGAACTTCTCGCTCATCTGCGCCATGCCGTCCTCGATCACGCCGCTCATGGACATGCCCATCGCGGCGGTGCCGCCGAGATTAAGCGCGGCCTTCTCGTTGTCACCGAGCGTCGCTGCGTAGTCGCGCACGTCCTGCGTGATCTTCATCGAGCAGAACTTCGGTCCGCACATCGAGCAGAAATGCGCGACCTTGTGCGCTTCCTTCGGCAGCGTCTCGTCGTGATAGCTGCGCGCGGTATCCGGATCGAGACCGAGGTTGAACTGGTCCTCCCAGCGGAAGTCGAACCGTGCGCGTGATAGCGCGTCGTCGCGAAGCTGCGCCGCCGGATGGCCCTTGGCGAGATCGGAGGCATGCGCCGCGATCTTGTAGGTGATGACGCCAACCTTGACGTCGTCGCGGTTCGGCAGGCCGAGATGCTCCTTCGGTGTCACATAGCAGAGCATCGCGCAGCCGAACCAGCCGATCATCGCCGCACCAATGCCCGACGTGATGTGATCGTAGCCCGGCGCGATGTCGGTGGTCAGCGGTCCAAGCGTGTAGAACGGCGCTTCGCCGCATTCCTTGAGCTGCTTGTCCATGTTGATCTTGATCTTGTGCATCGGCACGTGGCCGGGGCCTTCGATCATCACCTGGCAGCCCTTCGCCCACGCAATCTTGGTGAGTTCGCCGAGCGTTTCGAGTTCGGCGAACTGCGCGCGGTCGTTGGCGTCGGCGATCGAGCCAGGACGCAGGCCGTCGCCCAGCGAGAACGACACGTCATACTTGCGCATCAGGTCGCAGATTTCGTCGAAGTGTGTGTAGAGGAAGCTCTCCTTGTGATGTGCGAGGCACCACTTCGCCATGATCGAGCCGCCGCGCGAGACGATGCCGGTGACGCGGTTGGCGGTGAGGTGGATGTAGGGCAGGCGCACACCCGCGTGGATGGTGAAGTAGTCCACGCCCTGTTCGCACTGTTCGATCAGCGTGTCCTTGTACAGTTCCCACGTGAGCTTCACCGGATCGCCGTCGCACTTCTCCAGCGCCTGATAGATCGGCACAGTGCCGATCGGGATCGGCGCGTTGCGCAGGATCCATTCGCGGGTGGTGTGGATGTTGCGGCCCGTCGAGAGGTCCATCACGGTGTCGGCGCCCCAGCGGATCGCCCACACCATCTTGTCGACTTCTTCCTCGACGGATGAGGTGACCGCCGAGTTGCCGATATTGGCGTTGATCTTGGTCAGGAAGTTGCGGCCGATGATCATCGGCTCGAGTTCGGCGTGGTTGATGTTGCAGGGGATGATCGCGCGGCCGCGCGCGATCTCGCTGCGCACGAATTCCGGCGTGATGAACGCAGGGATGTCCGCGCCAAAGCTCTCGCCATCCTTGAGCGCAGCTTCCGCGCGCCCGAGCTGCTGCTTGCGCCCGATGTTCTCGCGCGTAGCGACGTAAATCATCTCCTTGGTGATGATGCCCTTGCGCGCGAATTCAAGCTGCGTGATCGGCGCATCGCCGACGCCGCGGATCGGCTTGTGATAGGCCTTGAAGGCGGCTGCGGCGTGCTTGGCGCCGACATTGCCGTTGTCTTCGGCCTTGATCTCACGGCCTTCATACTCCTCGACGCCGCCGCGCTCCTTCACCCATTCGATACGCGCGCGGGAGAGACCGGCGTTGACGTCGATGATGACGTTCGGGTCGGTGTAGGGACCGGAGGTGTCATACACCGGCAGATTGGGTTCGCCCGCGCCTTCGCTGAGAATGATCTCGCGCAACGGTACGCGGACATCCGCCGCCTCGTCTGGCGTGACGTAGATCTTGCGTGATGAGGGTAGACCGCCGGTGGTGACGGCCGGGAGGGTAGTGTCCGGATTGGAGCGGATGTTCATGGTGTTTTCTCCCGTTGAGGTGAGTTATTTCAGCGATATCCGAAGAAGCAGAAGACCAGCCCGATCAAGAGCCAGATGGAACCGGCGATGGCAGGCATCAACGGCATGGAAAGAACGTGGTGCGCCTGCGCGATGACGAATCCGGGGGCGAGCAGGCGAATGGCGCTGCTGAGTATCAGCAGCCAGCCGAAGATCGTGATGATGACGCGCCAGTCCGTCGTCCAGGTGTTATGGACCAGGATGATAGCGACCCCGGCGGGCAGCAGGATGATGCTGGACAGGAACAGCAGCGCGGGATGATCGATGAACTCGCGCGCATAGCCGCGAAACCGGCGCGCGTTGAGTAGCACGGCGAGGCCGATCACCGTCATCGTCGGTCCAAGCAGTTTCGCCAGGAAGATCGATGTCTGCATCGTGCTGCCGCTTTCCTTTAGGCCGGAGCCGCAACCGCTTCGAGCCAGTCGCGCACGCGCGCGTCCGGATCGGCGTTCTGGGTGACGTCGCTGACGACGGCGATGGAATTCGCGCCGGCTGCGAAAATGGGTTCGGCTTGTTCAAGCTTGATGCCGCCGATTGCGACCAGCGGAGTGTCGCCGATCAGAAGCTTCCAAGCGGTGATGCGCTCGATGCCCTGCGGCGCGAAGCGCATCTTCTTCAGGGTTGTCTCATAGATCGGGCCGAGCGCGATGTAGTCGGGCTTGTAGGCCAACGCGTTGTCGAGTTCGTCCTCGTCGTGCGTCGAAAGGCCGAGCGTGAGGCCTGCGCGGCGGATGGCGTGAACGTCGGCGGTGTCGAGATCTTCCTGGCCGAGGTGCACATGCTGCGCGCCGGCATCGATAGCCGCGCGCCAGTAGTCGTTCACTACGAGCCGGGTCGGCGTGCCATTGGTGACGGCGAGGGCCTCGCGCACGATGGCGAGCGCTGCGGCGTCATCGAGATTTTTCGCGCGCAACTGGATGGTGCCGACGCCGAGCTTGGTCAGCCGCGCGACCCACGCGACGCTGTCGACCACGGGATAGAAACGATCAGGATACGGCATGCCAGAACGGTGTCCCAACGACAGGGGTTGAAGGAGAGGCGAAATCGCGCGCGCCCATCAGGCCCGCTTCATATCCGGCGCGGCCGGCTTCGACGGCGAGGCGGAAGGCGTTACCCATCTTGACCGGATCATCGGCCTTGGCGATGGCGGTGTTGAGCAGCACGGCATCAAAGCCGAGTTCGAGCGCTTCGGCGGCGTGCGACGGCGCACCGATCCCGGCATCGACCACAAGTGTAATATCGGGAAGGCGGGCGCGCAGCAGCTTCAGCGCATCGCGGTTGGTGATGCCGCGTGCGCTGCCGATGGGGGAGGCCCACGGCATCACGACCTTGCAGCCTGCATCCACAAGCCGCTGCGCGACACTGAGGTCTTCGGTGCAATAGGGGAATACCTCGAAACCATCTTTCACGAGAATGGCCGCGGCTTCGACAAGGCCGACCACGTCGGGTTGCAGCGTCTCGTCGTCGGCGATGACTTCGAGCTTGATCCACGGCGTGTTGAACAATTCGCGCGCAAGCTTCGCGGTGGTCACAGCCTCGCGCACCGATTTGCAGCCCGCGGTGTTGGGTAGCACGGTGACTTTGAGTTCGCGGATCAGCGACCAGAACTGGTTGCCGGTCTTGCCGCCTGCGGTCTCGCGGCGCACGGAGACGGTGACGATTTCGCTGCCGGCGGCGCGGATCGCGTCCTGCATGATCTTCGGCGACGGATACAGCGCGCTGCCGATCAGGATGCGCGAGGAGAATTCCTTGTCGTAGAATTTGACCTTGCTTGCGGTCATGCTCACCCTCCCTGCCGCGGCGTGAGGATTTCCACCGCGTCGTTGTCGTTGAGCGGCGTCTCGGCCCAGCGCGCGCGCGGCACCACGTCGTAGTTCACGGCGACCGCCAGATGGGTGCCTTCATATTCGAGCTCGGCCAGCAGCGCGTCGACACGCGTGGCTTTCGTCTCGCGACGTTCACCGTTGACGATCAGGAACATTGCATCACCTCGTTGTCGATGGCGCCGCGCTCGACATAGGCCAGCGTCAGTTCCGCCAGCGCGGGCGCCAGCAGGAAGCCGTGGCGATAAAGCCCGTTGACGGAGATGCGCGTGGCCTCAACGGCGATGTGCGGCAGGTTGTCAGGGAAGGCGGGACGAAGTCCCGCGCCGAATTCGAGGATGCGCGCTTCGCCGAAGGCCGGATGCACGGCGTAAGCGGCGCTGAGAAGTTCGAGCGCCGAGCGCACGCTGACGCCGGTGTCCTCGCTCTCGATGGTGGTCGCGCCGATCATGAAGCGGTTGCCGTCGCGCGGAATGATGTAGAGCGGCCAGCGCGGATGAATCAGCCGCACCGGGCGCGACAGTTGCACGTCGGGCGTCTCGATGACGATCATCTCGCCCTTGACGCCGCGCAGGCCGGGATTCTTGTCGCGCGCGCTCAAGCCACGGCAATCGATCACGATGCCGTTTTTGGTTTCTTGCGCGATGTCATCGGGCTCGCGGTCGCTCTCGAATTTGATGGTTGCTCCCGCAGCGGCCAGCTTCGCATGCAGCTTCGGCAAAACGCTGCGCGGCTCGACATGGCCTTCGGCGGCGAAAAACAGCCCTTCACGAAATCGTCCATCGAGTGACGGCTCAAGTTCGGCAATGCCTGATGCATCGAGCCGGTCGTGATCGGTGGTGAGCTTGGCGAAGCGCTCGAAGTCGGTGCGGTCGCGCGGATGTGAGACGACGAGCGAGCCGTTGAACGGCGTGTCGGGAAGCTGTTCCCGCCACAGGTCGAGCGAGCGAATGCCGAGGCGCGTGATGACCGGCTCGGAGGCTTCGCGCTCGCACCACGGCGCCAGCATGCCGCCGGCGAAGTGGCTGGTCGCCTGCGTCATCGCCGCGTCACCGCGCTCATGCAAAGTGACGTCGTAGCCCGCGCGCGCGAACAGCAACGCCTGCCAGGTGCCGGCAATGCCTGCACCGATAATGTTGATGGGTGGTTCTCCTCGCGGAGATTTGGCTTCCTGTAGCATCCCTGTCCCTTCGCCGGCATGACCCGGATCAGGTTCAAAGGGTCACCGCGCCATCGCGGTATCTCAGCTCCCTGCCGGAGCTCCCCTCGGAACAAGCACTCACGATAAACCCGATGTCCCGGGGTTTCAATGGCCGGACCCACGATGTGGCATGGCTTTTCCGCATCGTGGAAACGCGTTTTCGCATTTCGCAGCGCAAGGCGGCGGTAAAACGAGGCGGGTAAGGGTTCGTTGACCTTGCCGGGACGCGATTGAGGCTGTTTCGCGCCGGTTTCCGGGAAGGGATCAGGAGCCGAGTTTACCCGGAATTATGTCGAGGGTGATTAGGTCACGGAACCTCTTTTCGTGATCCAGGACCGCATATGAGCATCGCCGACGTCAACGGCATCGGGCACAAACCGGGCTCGCTTGAAAGAGCGCTTGGCCAGGTGCCGGCATGGCTGTGGTTTGGCGCAGGCCTGTTCCTGCTGTTTGTGATCGGCGGCAATCGCTCGCTGCAGGATGCCGACACCTATTGGCAGACGGCGATCGGGCAATGGATCATCGATCATCGCGCGTGGCCCGCGGTCGACGTCTATTCGTTCACCAAGCCGGGTGCGCCGTGGATCTCGTCGTCGTGGCTGGCGCAGGTGCTTTTTGCAGCCTCCCATTCGGCGTTCGGCTGGGCCGGGCCGGTGATCCTCGCCGCGTTCGGAACGGCGGCGGCGTTCGCGCTGCTGGTTCATGCGCTCTCCCGGCGTTTCACGGCGACCCATGCGATCATCGTTGCGATGGCGGCGGCGGTGTTGTCCGCACATCATTTCCTCGCGCGGCCTCATGTGCTGGCGCTGCCGGTGATGGTGGCGTGGGTGGTTGGCCTCGTGAACGCCAGCGATGAGCGCAAGGCGCCGTCGCTCTGGCTGCTGCCGCTCATCACGCTATGGGCCAATCTTCACGGCGGCTTCGTGCTGGGGCTGGCGCTGATCGCGCCGTTCGCACTCGACGCGTTGTGGAATGCGGGCGCGTCGCAGAGAATTCCGCTGGCGCTGCGCTGGGCGGTGTTCGGGCTTTGCGCGCTGGCCGCAAGCTGCATCACGCCCTATGGCTGGAATTCGTTGTTGGCCGCGCGCCAGATTCTCGATCTTGGTGGTGCGCTGGCGCTGATCTCCGAATGGCAGCCGGTGGATTTCAGCAGCCTCGGCCCGTTAGAAGTGTGTCTGCTTGCCGCGCTCGGTGCAGCGCTCTGGCGCGGCATCGTGCTGTCGCCGCCGCGCATCCTGCTGGTGCTCGGGCTGTTGCACATGGCGCTCTCACACAACCGAAATATCGAAGTGTTCGCGCTGCTGACGCCGCTGGTGCTGGCGAAGCCGCTGTCCATGCAGTTCGGCCGGAGCGATGACGGCGGGCAGGCTTCACGTGGTGTCGCGGGCATCGTTGCCGTACTCCTCGCGACAACGGCGGCGACGTGGGCGTTTGCCGCCTATCATACCTTCACGCCGGTGGCCGGCCAGACGCCTGCCGCGGCGGTCAATCTCCTGAAGGAGCGCAAGGCCGCGCGAATTCTTCATAACGCCGGCTTTGGTGGCTATCTCATCACGCAAGGTGTGCCGGTGTTCTTTGACGGGCGCGCCGAACTGTATGGCGAGGACTTCGTGGTGAGGGCGCTCAATGCGCTCGCGCTCAAGAACGTCGATACGTTTCTGGGCCTGCTCGACACCTACAAGATCGACGCGACGCTGCTGACACCGGCAACGCCTGCAGTCGGATTGCTCGACAAGCTCAACGGCTGGCAGCGGATCTATGCCGACGACACCGCCGTTGTTCACATTCGCAAATCAGGCGCGCCGCGATGACAGCGCAGGATATTGCCACAACGCCGCAGCGCTTTGTTGTACCGTTGCTGATTGGCGTTTGCGTGTTTGCCGGGCTGCTCCTGATGGGCAATCGCATGCTCGCCGATCCGGATACGTTCTGGCAGATCGAAGTCGGTCGGCGGATTCTCGACAGCGGAGCGTTGCCGCGCACGGATGTCTTTTCCTTCACGATGCCGGGCCAGCCATGGATATCGACGCAGTGGCTGGCGCAAGTCTGCTTCGCGCTCGTCTTCTCCCTCGCGGGCTGGGCCGGTCCGGTGGCGCTGACCGCGGCGTCGATCGCGCTTGCATTCGCACTCGTTGCCCGCGTTCTTGAGCGCCATCTCGACGGCACGGCGGTGCTGATCCTGCTGATGGCCGCACTCGCGCTGGCGTCGCCGCATTTTCTGGTGCGGCCTCATGCGCTAGCGATGCCTGTGATGGTGGCATGGGTCGCGGCCTTGATCGCTGCGGCGGATCGCGGCGAAGCCCCGAAGCTTTGGTGGCTGCCGCTCATGACATTGTGGGCCAATCTTCACGGCAGCTTCGTTCTCGGCATTGCGCTGGTCGCGCCCATCGCACTCGATGCGATGCTGAACGCGCAGCTGCCGGCGCGAACGCGGCTGCTGCTGCACTGGATTCTGTTCGGCGTGCTGGCGCTCGCGGCGAGTTGCATCACGCCCTACGGCTGGAATTCGCTGCTCGCGGCCCGCAACATCCTGAACCTCGGCGACGCGCTGTTGATGATCACCGAATGGCGGCCTGTGGATTTTTCGCGTCTCGACACTTTCGAAGTGTGCCTGCTGCTCGGCGTGGGCGCGATCCTGTTCAGGGGACTGACGCTGCCGCCGGTCCGCATCCTGCTCGTGCTCGGACTGCTTCACATGGCGCTCGCGCATGTGCGCAACGTGACCGTGTTCGCGCTGCTGGCGCCGATCGTTCTGGCCGCGTCGCTGGCGATGCGTTTTCCGCACTCGGATTTTGAACTGTTCGCGAGCCTGCGGCCGCGCGGTCTGATCGCGTGCGTCACGGCCGGGTCCCTCGTCGCACTGACTGCCGTTGCCGTCGCGATGGGCCGTTACGCGCCGCCGGCTGGTGTCGCGCCTGCGGTGGCGGCGCTGAAAGCGCGCGGCGTCTCGCGCGTGCTGAACGACTATGATTTCGGCGGCTATCTGATCCGCGCGGGCATTCCGGTCGCGATCGATGGGCGGACCGAATTGTATGGCGAGAATTTCATGATCGAGTTTGACCGCGCCATGACGTTGAAGAATCCCGCGACCCTGTTCGACGTGATCGACAAATACCGCATCGACGCCACGCTGCTCCCGCCCGCGACGCCGGCGGTCAGCCTGCTCGATCATCTGCAAGGCTGGCAGCGCGTCTATGCCGATGACGTGGCGGTCGTGCATATCCGCGAGCCCGGCTCTCCGGCTCAGACAAAAATCAAGCCGCTGGAAGGCGCGCGTCCATGACCGCACAGGCCATCGAAGCGGCACCGGCGGAACGGTGCACCTTGCCGTTGTGGACGGGTCTGATCGTTCTTGGCGTGATGCTGGCTGCGGGCAACCGGCTGCTGCTCGATCCCGACACCTATTGGCAGATCGCAATCGGTCAGTGGATGATCGATCATCGCGCCGTGCCGTGGACGGACACGTATTCGTTCACGATGCAGGGCCAGCCGTGGATGTCGACGCAGTGGCTGGCGCAGGTGATGTATAGCCAGGTTTATGCGTGGTTCGGATGGGCAGGGCCCGTCGCACTGGCTGCGCTCGCGATCGCGCTGGCTTACATGTTGCTGACGCAGTTTCTGGTTCGCCATCTTGCCGATGTGCCGGTGATGATCCTGCTGCCGGTGTCATTCCTGATGGCGTTGCCTCATCTCTATGCGCGGCCCCATGTGCTGGCGCTGCCGGTGATGGCGGCATGGGTCGCGGGATTGCTGTCGGCGGCGGAGCGCCGCGAAACGCCGTCCTTCGCGCTCGTGACGTTGATGACGTTGTGGGCCAATCTGCACGGCGGCTTTGTGTTCGGTCTGATGCTGATCGGCCCGATTGCGCTGGATGCGGTCATCAATGCGGATGCAAAGATTCGCGTGAGGCTCTTTCTGCAGTGGTTCGTGTTCGGCCTTGTCGCGCTCGCGGCGAGCTGCATCACGCCCTATGGCTGGAATTCGCTGCTGGCGGCGCGCGCCATTCTCAATCTCGGCGAGGCGCTGAAGCTGATCCGCGAATGGATGCCCGCCGACTTCAGCTTTCTCGGGCCGATCGAGGCGGGTGTGCTGCTGATCATCGCGCTGGCTTTCTTCAGGGGCATGAAGCTTCCTCTGATGCGCAACGTGCTGTTTATCGGCTTGCTCTATATGGCGCTGGCGCACATCCGTAACGCGGACGTGTTCGCGTTGCTGGGCCCGATGGTGGTCGCGGGGCCGCTCGCGGCGCAGTTCGGCGGACGCGGCAATGACGCGGGTCTGACGTTCCCGCGGCCGCACGGATTAGCCATGTCAGCAACGGTTGCGCTGATGCTTGGCATGATTGCGTGCGCGTTTGCAGTGGGCCGGTATAGTCCGGCGGCGAACGTCACGCCCGCGGCGGCGATCGCGGTCCTCAAGGAACATCGCGCGCAACGTGTCTTCAACGACTATGATTTCGGCGGCTACCTGATCTCGCAGGGCATCGCGCCCTACATCGACGGCCGCACCGAGCTTTACGGCGAGAAGTTCGTGGTGGAGCACAACGCCGCGCGCAGGCTGCTGCGTCCCGCCGAATTTTTCGAGCTGCTGGAGCGGCACAAGATCGATGCCACGCTTCTGCAGCGCAGGGCGCCGGCCGCTCAAATTCTCGATCAGGTCGATGGCTGGCGGAAAGTCTTCATCGACGATAACGTGGTGGTTCACGTTCGCGATCCGCTCGCGCGTCATACCATCGAGCCTGAAATAACAAAGCCGGCTTCAAACTGAAGCCGGCTTTCTTTCTCTCAATTATTGATCATCTCAGTGATGACGCCGATGCCGGCGCGGAATTTCCTGCGCGTTGGCGTCGAACAGCGAGATGCCCATCGGTTCGGCGCTGGCCTGCTGACGGGGGAGCAATCCCTGACGCTTGGCGGCGTAGTAGTAGCCGCCGGCATAATAGGAGACGGCGCGGTTCTGGTTGCCGCCCGCCGCGCGATAAGCGCCCGCGAGATACTTCACGGCGTAGGTGAGGTTGGTTTCCGGATCGAGCAGGCCCTGTGCGGTGCCGGTGTAGCCGAGCCCGCGTGCGGTCGCGAGCTTGATCTGCATCATGCCGTAGTTGCCTTTGCTGACGGCGCGGGGATTGTAGCGGCTCTCGCGCACGATCACGCGATGCACGAGTTCGGCAGGAACGCCGTTCGCGGCTGCGTGGCTCGCGACCATTTGCTCGTAATCGGCCCGCTGTGCGCTGGCCGGATGAATCAGGATCATCGCCGCGGCTGCGGCGAGCAAGATGCGTTTCATGATGTCTGTCCTCAGCGAAGTTCTTGGAAGTGGGTTCAACGCGGGACGCAACGCCGGCGCGACGAAATGGCCCGGCTCAACGGCAGCGGGCGCGAACGGTTCCAATGCGGTCCAAATGTGGACAGATCATGTCGGGAAATTAGTTTTCTGAAACGAATGACTTAGAGGTTATCGCGGCGCGAAAATATGGAACTCGCTACCGAAAATTGCACAAATCACGTGCGCTGTGCGAACGCCAATTACAAATTGGGAAGCGAGGTGACCGTCACGTTGATGCTGCCTTCGGCTTCGGCGATCACGCGCAGCGTGTTCGAATCGAATGCGATGCCGCCGAGGCGGATGCTGCTGACGGAAGCTTCCATGCGGATGCCGTCGTCGTTTTGACGGAACTCCGAGACCAGCGATGAAATCTTTTGCTGCGCGTTGGCGGCGAACGTTTTCAGGTCGATAGTGGCGCGCTGCTCCAGCGCGCGTTGCAGGTAGGGGATCGCCGGGCGTGCGGCAGCGCCCAGCAAGCCGAACGCGGAATCGGATTCGACCGCGAGTTCGAGATCGGTCAGCCGCAGGATCTGCTGCGCCTGATCCAGCACGGGGCGGCCCCAGATGTGAATCGTCGCTTCGCCGCCGAAGCCGAACCAGCTTTTCTTTTCCTTGGCGTTGACGAGCAGCGAGATCAGCAGCCGCTGTCCGGCCGCGGCGACACTCGCGCTTTTCACGGTGACGTCGACCGAGCCGCTACCGTCTTCCGGGAAGGTGCGGCCCTTCAACTGCACTTCGACGATCTTGTTCACCTCGGTGAAGGGCAGATCGATGGGCACACCGATGTTGATGCGGCCGCGCTCCGGCGGCGGCACGATCTCGAGCGTCGCGGGGAACGGGCAGTCCGGCTTGGTCTCGGTGGGCAGCACGCGCGTTTCGGCCTGTAGACCGAGCATGAGATTCACCGCGTTGGCGTCGATGCGCGGCTGTGCGGCCACCGCGCGCACTGGCCGCATCTCGAGCCACAGCACCGGCATCCCAACCGCCGCTGGCGGCAGCGGCAGCGAGCGGCAAAGTTTTGCCCATTCGCGCCGCGCATTCGTTTCGAGCGACCGGTCGTTGCGGAGCCGTTGTTGCAGGATTGCCAGTTGTTCGTTCACGGTCTTGTCGATCATCGGCTTGACCTGCGCCGGCACCGCGACCTTCGCGCCCGCGACGGTGAGGCTGCTGTCCCCGATGCTCACCTGTGCGGTCAGTTTCGGGTCGATGCGCCACTCGCGCAGGATTTCGGGCCGCGACGTGATCGCGACATTGCCGTGGATGGCGGCGCTGGCGTTCAGCGATTTGATCGAGACGCTGCCGAGTTGCTTGACCGCGTTGTTGCCGAGAACATTGCCGAGCGCGTTGCCCAGCGCCGTTCCGCTCGCCGCCGACAGCGAGCCCAGCACCGTCAGCTTGCCGTCGAGCGGCGTCGACAGCGCCAGCGCGTTCTGCACGCCGGACGCGGCGATCGGTCCGCGCGCCACGGTCCAGTTGATGTCGGCATTCTGGAGAATCTGGCTGACGGGATTGTCGGCCTTGCCGCCGAGGTCGCGTGGCGCCGCGCGATCGAGCGCGTCGCGCAGTGCGGAGATCGAGACGGCAATCGGCGTCAGGATTTCGGAATTGCGCGAGACCGGGGGCAGCGGCGGTAATTTTGCGAGCACCGGTTTCTCGACCGCAGGCGGCCAGAAGGTGTTCATCGCATACAGGCTGACGGCGAACGACACGACGAGAGCCGCCAATCCCAGCAAGATCACCTTTAAGCGCATAACGACTCCGGAAGCATCATGACAACGATGCTACAGCGCCGGCGCGCGGGGCGCCAGTTCGATGCCGCGTCAGCCGTTATGCGAGATCTGTCCTCCGGCCTGGCGCCATGCATTGATGCCGCCCTGAATATGCCGGGCGCTGGTCAATCCGGCAGCCTGTGCTGCCTGCACCGCCATTGCGGAGCGTTCGCCGAACGCGCAGTAGAACAGCAGTTGATTGTGCGGTGCCACGGCAAGTTGGTGCAGGATACCGCCGGTTTTTACATTGTCTTCGAGATCGGGATAGGGCGCGTGGACCGAGCCCGGAATAACGCCGTGCCGTTCGCGCTCGTTGCGTTCGCGCAGATCCACAAGGACGATACCGGGCTGGCCGACGAGGTCCTTCGCCTGTGACGGCGACACGGCCCAGCCGCGCAGCGCGACCTCCTCCTGAACGAGCCCGACATGCAGGTTCGCCGGCACCGCGACGTCCATCATCTTCGGATTCGGCAGGTGCAGGTTGTTCATGATCTCGACGTACTGATCCACCGATTTGACCTGTAGGCGCGGATTGCAGGCGCGTTCCTCACCGATGGTGGAGACGGTATTCCCCTTATAATCGTGAGCGGGGAAGATCATCGTGTGATCGGGCAGCTTTAGCAGGCGGCCGAAGATCGATTCGTATTGCGCGCGCGGATCGCCGTTCTGGAAATCGGTCCGGCCGGTGCCGCGGATCAGCAGAGTGTCGCCGGTGAATACGCGGTCGGGCAGGATGAAGCTGTAGGAATCGTCGGTGTGGCCGGGCGTGTAGAGCACGTCGAGGCTGAGGCCTTCGATGTTGACGCGGTCGCCGTCGGACACGCGCATGGAAACGACATCGACGCCGCTTTGCTCGCCCATCACGGTGATGCAGTGGGTCTTGTCGCGCAACGCGCCCAGCCCGGTGATGTGGTCGGCATGGAGATGCGTATCGACGGCCTTGATCAGCTTGAGATCGAGATCGTGCAGAAGCTGGATGTAGTGATCGACCTTTTCGAGCACCGGGTCGATGATCAGCGCCTCGCCGCCTTTGCGGCTGGCAAGCAGGTAGGTGTAGGTGCTGGAGACGCTGTCGAACAATTGGCGAAAGATCATGGCAAGCCCTCTTGCCGGCGTGTACCGGGGCGCGGCCGTAGCCGTGACGCTTAAGCGCAGATTAGTAGTCTCTTTGGCAGTGCAATCAAGACTGCACAGCGCACTAACCCCGCGCTGATCACGTCTTCGTCAGGATCACCGCAGATCCTTCGGCGGCGGTTTCAGTTTCTGCAATTGCGGAAGCTTCTTCTGCGCGGATGGAAGTGCGGGCTGACCGGCGCGCGGGAATGCCGACGGCATGCGTTGACCCGGCACCTGCGGAATGCCGACGCGGCCGGGAACTCCGAGCCGGTTGAGAATGCCCGCCGGCCCAGATGCTGCGCCCGGCGCGATGGCCGGTACTCCGCCCGGCACGACGGCTTGCCTTGGCACGCCCGGCTGGTTCGGCAGTCCGGGTCTCTGCCCGAACTGGTTCGATGTACCGGGCGGTCTTTGCAGTCCGCCTTGGTTTGGCAAACCGGGCCGCCCCGGTTGACCGGTGCCCGGCTGCAAGTTGCCGCGTTGTCCGGGCTGGTTTTGCAGACCCGGCCGTCCCGGCTGGCCGGGTTGATTGAGGCCCGGACGATTTGGTTGTCCCGGTTGATTACGCAGCCCGGGTTGGTTCGGCTGACCCGGCCTGTTGTTCAGGCCCGGTTGTCCGCGCTGACCCGGCTGATTCAGCGCTGGCCGATTTCCGGGCTGATTGAGTCCGCCGCGCTGCGGACCGCCTTGATTGAAGCCGGGCCGTCCGAACGCCGGCGGACGATTCGGATTCTGCATACGGAAATTGCGCTGCTGCATCACGACACGCCGTCCGATGTCCTGCATGGCGAAGACGCGCTGCGTGAAGCCGCGATCGCGCGCGATCATCTGTGCGGACATCACCATCGGCATCGCGGACATGCGCATGCCAAATCCCGGTACCATCGCGCCGCGCACGGTGAATCCGCTCGCGGGTTGCGTCAGCATGCCGAGCGGCGCGCCGTCGCGCGCTTTGACTTCGATGCGGCCGACCTTGCCGTCGGCGTCGGGATAGAGCTTGATCCCGACATTGTTGGCGTTGGCGGTGCTGGCTGCCACGCCTTCGGGAACTTCGACGACTCCCGTGGTGCCGCGAATGCCGAGCGTTGCGGTCGGCGTTTCGATCTTCATGTCGCCGGTCTTGGCGACAGCGGCGGCGACGAAGGCCATGGTGCCGCGCGTCACGTTGATCAGCGCGGCGTTGTCTTTGCTGCCTTCCTGATAGACGAAATTGTCCACGACGACTCGCGAACTCGCGGAGAGATTGAGCGTGGTGTCGTCAGAGAACGTGACGCCGAGCGTCGAGTTCTTGCCAGTCTGCAACACGTCGCCCTTGAAGATGTCGTCTTGCAGCTTCAGCGGGCCGGTCATGCCATTGCGCGTGACCGTCGCGGTGCCTTTCAGGGTGGCGACGTTGCCCGCCGGTTCTTCTGTGTCAGCATTAGCGGTCTGAGAAGGATCTGCGGGCTGCGCTGGCTGATCGGCGGGTGCAGCCGGTTGTGCGGGCGCAGCGGGTTGCGATGGCGTGACGGGTTGTGCGGGTGTTGCCTGCGCGAACTGGACACCGGATGCCGCCTGTGCGGCGGGCGCCAATGGGGCGCAGACAAGCATCGATACAACAAGCAGGCCGCCACAAATTTTCACGGGGAAACACCTGATCGGGAAAATTGAAGAAAACCAAGAGTCCCAACTTTTGGCAGTCCCCGCATGGCGATGCAACGCCGCGTCCGGCGAGATGCGGATTATTCGTTGCATAAAGAGAGGGATGGCGCGTGATGAGATCGCGATGCCGCCATAATCATTGGGAGGCGCAGCATATGCGGCTCATGAGCCGCGCAGCGAATCTACGCCTGACACGCGGGGCTGGCGCTCTAGATGATGCCCAGCACGATGGCGCCGACGAACAGGATCGACGCATACGCCGCCACAACGCTCAAAGGTCCGACGATGGTCACGGGAATCTCCCTTGGCTCAACGCTGGTGATCATTGCTTCGTAGTCGGCACGGTTAACGCCAAAGCTAGCAAGACGTTCCCGGCCTCGAAAGCCGGCCTTGCTGTCGCTCCTGTGGATGGCGAGGCATCTGCCGGGGCAAACATGGTTAAAAAACTTTGAATAACAATGCGTTGAAGAGTCTTTAATTATCTTCGGCGACGGTGCGCCGATGACGCGCGGAGTGAGTTTGTTCGTAGTCGGCTCCTGTGTCCTCGTCGCCCTGGCGGGTTGCGGCCGTGGTTTCATGACCGCGGAACGCGAACCTTGGCGGGCCGAGGCGGAGAAGGCGTGCCTGAAATCCGGCGCAGTCAAGGAGACCGCGGACCTCGTCCGTATCGATCCAATTTCCGGACCGGGAGCCTGCGGCGCCGAATTTCCGCTGAAGGTCGCGGCACTCGGGGAAAGCAACAGCAGTCTCGGTTATGCCGACGATCTGCGCCCGCCCGGCAGCATCGGCAATCAGCCGCGCTGGCCGGTATCGCAGCCGCCGCAATCCTCCTATCCGCAATCGTCCTATCCTTCGCAGCAGCCGTATCCGCAAACGGCCGCGCCATCCTATCCGTCGTCTCAGGCGTATCAGACGTCGCGCCCATCGCAGTATCCCGCGCAGTCCGGCGCGCCGATGCAGTTGAACGCGCCGGGCGTCGCGCCACCCGATGAAGAAGACATCGAGGCTGCATCCGACGCGACATCGCCGCCGATGAACCGTGCGCCGCAATCGCGTGCACCTTATGCTGCGCAGCCGTCTTACCCATCAAGCCAGCCCTACACGCCGCCGCGCCTTGGTCCGTCGCAGGGATCTCCGGTGAGCAGGTTCGGTGCGGTCGCGGTCAAGCCCACGGCGACGCTGGCGTGCCCGATCGTCTCCGCACTCGACCGCTGGCTGGCGGAGTCGGTTCAGCCCGCCGCGCAGCGCTGGTTCGGATCGCCGGTGGCGGAGATCAAGCAGATTTCGGCCTACTCATGCCGTGGCATGAACGGCAATTCGCGCGCGCATATCTCCGAACATGCCTTCGGCAACGCGCTCGACATTGCATCGTTCACGCTGGCCGACGGGCGGCGCATTTCGGTGAAGGACGGCTGGAAGGGCATGCCGGAAGAGCAGGGCTTTCTGCGCGACGTGCAGGGCGCGGCGTGCCAGCAGTTCAACACCGTGCTGGCGCCGGGTTCGAACGTCTATCACTACGATCACATTCACGTGGACCTGATGCGGCGCGCCAGCGGCCGCGTTATCTGCCAGCCTGCCGCCGTATCTGGCGAGGAGATCGCCGCGCGTGCCTCGCCGCGCGGATACGCCGGACGCGACATGTCGCGAGACGGGGGCATCACCGGCTCCATCGGGCAGCGCGTGAAGCGCATCTTCGCGAAGGGTCCGCTGTCGAAGGAAGACCAGGATTCGATCGAGGACGAATCCCGCATCAAGTGATGTGATCTAATCGACTCAGTTCTTGACGCGATAGCCCGCGAGGAACAGCCGCGTCGCACTGTCGACCACGGTTGCGATCTGCGCCGGGGTCGGCGCGGGCTTGGCCTGAAAGACGTAGGGCTGGAACAGCGTCGCCTGACACATCATCATGAACTGCATCGCCGCCAGTTCAGTGTTGTCGATCGCAAGCTCTTTCGCCTTTACGCGGGCGCCGAGATATTCGGCGAAGCGGCGGTTGGTGAGCGCAATCACGTTCTCATAGAATCGGCGGCCGACTTCCGGCATCCGCTCCGCGATCGCCATGACGGTTCGCACCGTCGAGCCGCCGTCCGGCCGGCAGACCACGTCAATATAGGCCCGGCCGAAATCATGCAGCGTCGTCTCGGCATCGCGGCTGGGATCGAGATTGAACGTAATTCTCCCTTGTTCCAGGCACTCCTTCTCGACGATGGCCTCGAACAGTGAGTTCTTGTCGGTGAAGTAGACATAAAGGGTGCCCTTGGAGACACCCGCCGCCCGCGCGATCTCGTTCATGCTGGCGCCATCGAAGCCCAGATCCATGAAGACCCGCCGCGCGCCGTCCATGATCTGGTGGCGTTTGGCGCTGTCCTCATCGCCGGGATGGACCAGAGTTACAGGAGCGGCGGCAACCATTCGTTCAGCCTGTTTTTGCGTTTCGCTGTGGAGCGCGCCCCCGGGCAACGGCGCGGGAACCCGCTATGAGGTATCCAAATAACGTCACAAAAATACCATTGACCGAACGGTTCGGTCAATGGTATTTTTGTCGCACGCCAGAACGGCGGAGCTGGTTTTTTGCCGGCCAATACTTTGTCAGTTCAAGGAGGCCTTTATGGCCGTGCCTGCCCGAGACCAGGTTGCAAGGGTTGTTCACCCGGAGCCTGATGTTTCCGAGACCGATTCATCCCGCGCCGTTCCGGCAGCGGAGCCGCAGTTGCGGTCGCGCCCTGTGGAAGAACCCGCGACGGAAGCGCCGACCTCTGCAGTATCGGCAGATGCCGAAACCTCGAAGCCAAAATCCGCGCGGCGCAGAAAGGTCCTGATCGGCGTCGGTGCGCTTGCAGCGCTCGCCGCGATCTACTTCGGTATTCATTACATGGTGGTCGGCCGCTACATGGTCACGACCGATGACGCCTATGTCCGCGCCAACAATACGGTGATGGGCGCGAAGATCGCCGGGCACATTTCAAAGGTCGCCGTCGGCGACAATGCGCGCGTCGGCGCGGGCAACGTCGTGTTCGAGATCGACGATGGCGACTATCGTCTTGCCGTTGAAAGCGCGCGGGCCAGGGTCGCGACCCAGGAAGCCACCATCGAGCGCATCGCACGGCAGGTCACGGCGCAGGACAGCGCGGTCGAGCAGGCGAAGTCACAACTCGTCTCGGCTGAAGCCAACACCAAACGTGCCGAGGCCGATTTCGGGCGTCAGGAAAGCCTGAGCAGCAAGGGTTTTGCATCGAAGGCGACATTCGATGTGTCGCAGGCCGGCCGCGATCAGGCGCTGGCCTCGGTGCAGGGCGCCAAGGCTGCGCTTGACGCGGCGCAGGCACAGGTCGATGTCGTCAAGGCGCAGAAGGCGGAAGCCGAAGGCCAGTTGCAGGAATTGCGTGCGGCGCTCGCCAAGGCGGTGCGCGATCTGTCGTTCACGGTCGTGCGCGCGCCGGTCGACGGCACGTTTGCCAATCGCATCGTCAATGTTGGCGACTACGTGCAGCCGGGCCAGCGTCTCGCCAATGTCGTTCCGCTCGACGACGTCTATATTGATGCCAACTACAAGGAAACGCAGCTTGGCCGCCTGAAGGCGGGCCAGCCGGTTTCGATCACGGTCGATGCGGTCTCCGGACGCACCATCAAGGGCATCGTGGACAGCCTCGCGCCGGCGTCGGGCTCGGTGTTCACGCTGCTGCCGCCGGATAACGCCACGGGCAACTTCACCAAGGTGGTTCAGCGCGTGCCGGTTCGCATTCGCGTGCCGTTCTCGGTGGCGCGGGAAAACCTGCTGCGGCCCGGCATGTCGGTGATCACCACGGTCAACACCAAGCCCGAGCCGGACGGCGTCGATCCGATCACAGCGCGATAACGGCCGCGCAATCGACCTCAGGAAAAGCCAATGGCGTCCACCACATCGACCATGGATGGCGTCCCGGCCTTACCCGCCAAGCCGGAAACGATCAGCACGCGCAGGCTGATCGCGTTTCTCATCATGGTGTTCGGGATGTTCATGTCGATCCTGGACATCCAGATCGTCTCGGCATCGCTGTCCGACATTCAGGCCGGTCTGTCCGCAAGCTCGAGCGAAGTCTCGTGGGTGCAGACCGCCTACCTGATCGCCGAAGTGATTGCGATTCCGCTCTCCGGCTTCCTGTCGCGCGCGCTCGGCACGCGGCTGCTGTTTGCGATCTCCGCCGCCGGCTTCACCGGTGCGAGCCTGATGTGCGGCCTGACCTCGACCATCGAACAGATGATCCTTTGGCGCGCGATCCAGGGTTTTCTCGGCGCGGGCATGATCCCGACGGTGTTCGCATCCGCTTACACCATTTTTCCGCGCTCCAAGATGCCGATGGTGACGCCGATCATCGGCCTTGTCGCCACGCTCGCGCCGACCATCGGCCCGACGGTCGGCGGCTATATCACGGACGTGATGTCGTGGCACTGGCTGTTTTTCATCAACGTCGTTCCGGGCATCGGCATTACGCTGGGCGTGCTGGCGCTGGTCGATTTCGACAAGCCCAATTTCAAGCTGCTTGAAAAATTCGACTGGTGGGGACTGGCGTCGATGGCCGGATTTCTCGGCGCACTGGAATATGTGCTTGAGGAAGGCCCGCAATACGACTGGTTTCAGGACCCGTCGGTGTTCTGGCTCGGCATTGTGTGCGCGGTCTCAGCGGTCGTCTTCTTCTGGCGCGTGCTGACTATTAAAGAACCGATTGTCGACATTCGCGCCTTCACCGACCGCAACTTCGCGCTTGGCAGCATGTTCTCCTTTTGCGTCGGCATCGGTCTCTACGGGCTGACCTACATCTACCCGCGCTATCTCGCGGAAGTGCGTGGCTACAGCGCGCTGATGATCGGCGAAACGATGTTCGTCTCCGGCATTGCGATGTTCCTGACCGCGCCGCTGGTGGGCCGGCTGATGACCAAGGTCGACCTGCGCTACATGATCGCCGCGGGCCTCATCATCTTCGCCATCGGTTCGTGGCAGATGACGTGGATCACGCGCGACTTCGACTTCTACGAATTGCTGTGGCCGCAGATTTTCCGCGGCGTCGGCATGATGATGGCGATGGTTCCGATCAACAACATCGCGTTGGGCACATTGCCGCCCGAGCGCATCAAGAATGCGTCAGGCCTTTTCAATCTGACGCGCAATCTCGGCGGCGCAGTCAGACTCGCGCTCATCAATACCATCCTCGATACCCGCACCGACCTGCACATCGTCCGGCTTCAGGAGAGGGTGAACTGGGGCAACGCCACCGCGGTGGAAACGCTCAACATGCTCACCCAGAAATTTCAAGGCGCCGGCAATGCATCGCTGATGGCGCTGAAGCAATTGTCCCAGATCGTGCACCGGCAGGCGGTGGTGATGAGCTTCGGCGACGCCTTCTTCATCCTGACGTGCTTCTATCTGGTGCTGAGCGCGATGGTCTTTTTTGTGAACAAGCCGAACGTGATGGGCCCGCCGCCGGACGCGCATTGAAGATGGCGTGCCGCCGTGGCAAACCACGGCACGGCCCATCGTTCAATGACGAGAAATAAATGAGTTTCATCAGCGGCGTCGGACTGACGGCCTTCGGCAAGCATGACGGCCGCTCGACGCTCGATCTGATGAGCGAGGCGGCCGAGGCTGCGCTGTCGGACGCGGGTCTGAAGCGGCGTGACATCGACGGCTTGCTGACCGGCTATTCCACCACCATGCCACATCTGATGCTGGCGACGGTGTTCGCCGAACATTTCGGCGTCCAGCCGTCCTACGCCCACGCGATTCAGGTCGGTGGCGCGACGGGACTCGCCATGGCGATGCTGGCGTATGAACTGGTGGAGGCAGGCGTCGCCAAAACCATTCTCGTGGTCGCGGGAGAAAATCGTCTCACCGGGCAGGCGCGCGATTCGGCGATGAGCACGCTGGCGCAGGTCGGTCACCCCGACTACGAGGTGCCGCTGGGGCCGACCATTCCTGCCTATTACGGGCTGCTCGCCTCGCGCTACATGCATGACTATGGCCTCACGCAGGAGGACATGGCGGAGTTCGCGGTGCTGATGCGAAAGCACGCGATGCTGCATCCCGGCGCGCAGTTCCGCGATCCCATCACCATTGAAGACGTGATGGCATCGCGCGAAATTTCGTCGCCGCTGAAATTGCTCGATTGCTGCCCGGTGTCGGACGGTGGCGCTGCGTTCATCGTCAGCCGCGAACCGACCAGCGATCATCACGTGCGTGTGCTGGGCTGCGGGCAGGCGCATCTGCATCAGCATGTCACCGCAGCGCGATCTCTCTCAGATGTGGGAGCCGCGGTCTCGCTGTCGCGGGCGCGCGCGAAGGCGGGCGTCGATCCGCGCGACATTGAATACGCCGGCATCTATGACAGCTTCACCATCACGCTTGCGATTCTGATCGAAGAGCTTGGCCTCGCGCCGCGCGGCGAGGCGGCGGCGCGCGTGCGCAACGGCGACTTCGGCATCGGCGGTGCGTTGCCGCTGAATACCCACGGCGGGCTGTTGAGTTACGGTCATTGCGGTTGCGGTGGCGCGATGGCGCATCTGGTCGAGACGCAACTGCAGATGACGGGCAGGGCGGGTACGCGGCAGGTGCGCGATGCGCCGCTTGCGCTGTTGCACGGCGACGGCGGCGTGATGTCGTCCCACGTCAGCATGTTTCTGGAGCGGGTGCGATGAGCGAGGCGCAACTCACTGGCTGGACCGGCGGCACCGACGCCATTCTCTATCAGTCATGCGGCGCATGCCGGCACGTCTGGTATTTCCGCCGCGCGTTCTGTCCGTCGTGCGGGGATGCATCGCCGCAGACCCACCGCGCCAGCGGCAAGGGCACGGTCTATGCGGCGACACTGGTACGCCGTGCGGCGACGCCGGAAGCCAAGGCGCATGTGCCGTATGCGATCCTGCTGATCGATATGGCGGAAGGCTTTCGCATGATGGCGCATGGCGACAGCGATCTGAACATCGGCGACAGCGTCGTCATTGAGTTCAGGCCGTTTATAAACCTGCGCACGCCGTATGCTGTGAAAGCGTAAGCAAAGCAAAGATGCGGTCATTCCAGACAGTCCGCACAGCGGGCTGTCTGGAATCCAGAAGAGTTCATCGGAAAGATTCCGGGTTCACTCGCTGAGCCTGTCATCGGGCCGGCGAAGCCGGACCCGTTGGCTCGTGCCCCGGAATGACAACAAAATTTCAGCGTGCGGCGTGTCGCCGCGCTCGCATGGATGGATTTTCATTGCCCGGTACGAAATTTGCCGCAATTATTGCTCAAGAAGTGCGCAGCCGCTCACGCGATGTGAGTGCCGCACATACTCTAACGCACGGAGGTTCGCATGGATTTTAAATTTGCGTCGCTCGCGACCCCGCGCGTCCTTGGCCTGTGTGGCTTCAGCTTCAGCGTGTTCGGCATCGGCCACCCGCTCGGTTAACCCCGCGGTCCTCCGCATAGGGTAGCCGGCCGGCGTCGGCTCTCCGAACGCCCGCCAAGGCTGATCTGGATCGGGATCTCACGACCCGATTCTCATCACTCCCACGTTTTGAATTTCCTAGGTGACGCTCGCGCGCGGCTGTGCCGCCCTGTCGTCCATTTGAATGGAGTCGGCTCGCGCCTGCGCAGCCGAAATATGCCATGACTGTTTTTCGCAAAAAGAAATCGCCCGCCATCGGTGCGGTGCTGTCGTTCGTCTTCCGTCACTGGCGCAATCAGCCGGTGCGATTGTCTGTTGTTGCCGGCGGTCTGATCGCCGCGGCGGCTGCGGACGTGTTCATGCCGTTGTTTGCCGGGCGACTGGTGGACGCGGTTGCGCTGGCTGCGACCGATCCGGCCGCGGCTCATCGCGCCGCCGGTATCGCGTTCGGCGCTACCGTCGCGCTCGGCTTTGCAGCAATGGTGCTGCGTTTCGTCGGTCTGAAGGCGATCATCCCGTTTACGCTGCGCATCATGTCCGATGTGGCGCAGAACGCCTTCGTGCGAATCCAGCGGTTCTCGACCGACTGGCACGCCAACAGCTTCGCCGGATCGACTGTGCGCAAGATCACGCGCGGCATGTGGGCGCTCGACCTGATGAACGACACCATCCTGATGGCGCTGGTGCCGTCGCTGGTGGTGCTGGTCGGTTCGACCATTCTGGTTGGCTGGCACTGGCCCGTGCTCGGCGCCGTGATTGCGCTGATCACGGTGGTCTATGTCGGCATGACGGTCGCGCTGACAATGAACTACATTGCGCCCGCCGCCCAGATGTCGAATGCGCTCGATACCAAGGTCGGCGGCACGCTGGCCGATGCGCTGACGTGCAACGCGGTGGTGAAGTCGTTCGGTGCGGAGACGCGTGAGGACGATCGGCTCGGCGGGGTCCTCGGCAAATGGAATCGCCGCGCAAACCGGACATGGTCGCGCTACACCTATGTCGGCACGGCGCAGCACGCGGTGCTGGTGTTGATGAGTGCGTCCGTGATCGGCGGCGTGCTTCTGCTGTGGCTCGCGGGTCGTGCAACGCCGGGCGAGGTGACCTACGTGGTGACGACCTATTTCGTCATTCACGGCTACCTCGGCGACATCGGCCAGCACATCAGCCATCTCCAGCGGTCGGTGAACGACATGGAGGAACTGGTCGCGATCCACGACGAAGCCATCGGTATTGCCGATGCGCCGGATGCCGTGCCCATGAAGGTCGCGGGAGGCGGCATCGTGTTCGACGACGTGACGTTCCACTATCGCGGGCACGATACGCCGCTTTATGACCGGCTCTCGGTCGACATCAAGCCCGGCGAGCGCGTCGGTCTGGTCGGACGCTCGGGTTCGGGCAAGACGACGTTCGTCAAGCTGGTGCAGCGGCTGTACGACGCGACCGGCGGACGCATCCTGATCGATGGTCAGGATGTGGCGAAGGCGACGCAGCGCTCGCTGCGCAGCCAGATTGCCATCGTGCAGCAGGAGCCGATCCTGTTTCACCGCTCGCTCGCCGAGAACATCGCCTATGCGCGTCCCGGTGCGAGCATGGCGGAGATCGAACAGGCGGCGAGGCTTGCCAACGCGCATGACTTCATCATGCGGCTGCCGAAGCGTTATGAGACGCTGGTGGGCGAGCGCGGTGTGAAACTGTCGGGCGGCGAACGTCAGCGCGTGGCGCTGGCGCGAGCCTTCCTCGCCGACGCGCCGATCCTGATTCTGGATGAGGCCACCTCAAGCCTCGACTCGGAATCGGAGGCTTTGATTCAGGAGGCGATGGATCGCCTGATTCAGGGTCGTACCGCGATCGTGATCGCGCATCGTCTGTCAACGGTGCGAAGTCTCGACCGGATCCTGGTGTTCGATCGGGGCCGGATCGCCGAGGAGGGGACGCATGCGTCGCTCGCGAAGCGTTCTGGCGGCATCTACCGCGCGCTGTTCGAGCGGCAGGTGTTCGAACTCGATCGCATGTCGGCGGCGGAGTAAGCAGAGGCGGCGGCGATATTCAGATCAGCACAGGTTGACCGTTTTCCTGGTGACTGCGTTGTAATTCTGGAAATCGTCGCCGTCGATCAACGACGGGACGAGATGCGGAGCGACAACGTAGACCGCGAAGCCGCTCCGCGTCCGTTTCGCCTGATAGAGCGCCTGATCGGCGCGGGCGAGCAATTCGTCGGGCGTCAACTCCTCGTCGGCCATCAGGGCGATGCCGACGCTGGTGCCGATCTCGATGGTGTAACCTTTGATGTCGTAGTAGGAGCCGATGTCCTCGACGATGCGCGCAGCCAGTGCGGTGGCCTGCTCACGTTCCGCGACGCCGGTTTGCACCAGCACGAATTCGTCGCCGCCAAGGCGCACCAGCAGATCGCTCGCGCGCGTCAGGCGTGTCAGCCGCCGCGCAACTTCTTTTAGGATCGCGTCGCCGGCGGGGTGGCCGTAGAGATCGTTCGCCGCCTTGAAGCGGTCAAGGTCGAGGCTATGAACGGCGAGCCCATAACCGCTGCGCTGGGCGTCGGCGATTGCAAGTTCAAGTCTCTCGTTGAATTCAAGCCGATTGGATAGGCCCGTCAAAGCATCCTGCCGCGCGAGACCTGCGAACTGTCGCTTCAGGGTGATCTGGCTGACGGTCGTGTTGTAGACGTGTCGAATAACGTCGAACGCACCGACCAGAAGGATGCCAGTCATCAGTGCGAGGCAAATGTAAATTGGTCCGCCGTGGATCATGCCGGCGATGGTGGTCGGGACGCTGATAATGACGAGATTGACGATTGCAAGCCATGGCCGGTGCGCGGTGCGCATCAATGTTCCCGCGCAGTACGTCGACAGCATTCCGATGGCCAGCATGTGGATGGCTGGATCGACCAGCATGAAGCAGCGCACGCCGATCGCGCTGACGACGGCGGCGCTGGCGATACTGCGGTCGGCGTAACGTCGCTCCCAGATCGCAACTTCAGCGCGGGAGGGCGGCTTGTCGGCCGTTGCGCGCCGATAGCGGCCAATCATGATGATACGCTCGATGGAGATCAGGACGATGGCAACTGTCAGTCTGAGAGCGATCAGATCGCCAGTCTGCAGGAAAATGGCGGTACCGATCACGCTCTGGCTGATCGCAACCACAACCACCGAGGGCGCGGCGGCAAACAACTCATCGATCAGTTCGGCATAAACACCATCGGAAAGCCGTTCCGCCGGGAGCCATTGGAGGGATGGAAATCGCATCGCCTGCTCGTCAGTCTGCCTCGATTAAGTGCGCTGACCATACAAGCGGCGAGTAAAACGAAGGGCTTGGGGATTGTTTCAATTTTAATCATCTGGAACCGAAGCGCTGGAACTGGCGAGGGGTCCGGCGGTGTTGCGCCGGACCCCTCGTTTAACGGCATCAGCCAGCCTGTAAGCCGGGTTCTGTAGGGCCTGAATGGTTCGCACCACGCAGACGTGACGGCCATTCCTCTGGGACGCCGGTTACCCGGCGCCTCAAGCAACCTACCCGGACAGCGGGCCTGACATCGCCCCGCGGAGTTATCGCTCGAAAGCGAACTTTCCACTGTGCCGTCCCTATTCGGTTTTGCTCCCGGTGTGGTTTGCCATGCCGTCTCCGTTGCCGGAAACGCGGTGCGCTCTTACCGCACCTTTTCACCCTTACCGCATCCCAATTCTTACGAACTAAAGATGAGGCGGTTCATTCTCTGTGGCACTTTCCCTGGGGTCGCCCCCGCCGGACGTTATCCGGCACCGTATGTCGATGGAGCCCGGACTTTCCTCCCCGGCGACCTTTCGATCCTTGCCGGGGCGGCCGTCCAGCCGACTGACCTTTGAGGACATGAGGGTTCCCGGCCACCACGTCAAGCCAAATACAGGGCGGCGGGCGGCCAAAATAAATTATCCTGAAGATGTCGTTCTGGGTCCGGCCCGTTCGTCTAGGATCACGGCGAATGGCGCCGGTTAAACGGAGTGACCAAGATGCAGTATCTGTTGCTGATCTATCAGAACGAAGCCAAGGACGCGAAACGCACGGAAGCGGAAGCCAATGCACGAAGTGCGGAGTATGGCGTGTTCACGCAGTCCATCATCCAGTCCGGAAATTTCAAGGCGGGCGATCGTTTGCAGCCCACGTCGACGGCGACCACGGTGCGGATACGTGACGGCAAGACGCTCACCACCGACGGGCCGTTCGCGGAAACGCACGAGCAACTCGGCGGCTATTATCTGATCGAGGCCAAGGATCTCGATACGGCGCTTGCGATTGCCGCCCGCATGCCCGGCGCGAAGCATGGCTCGATCGAGGTTCGGCCGATCTGGGTCTATAACAAGTAGCGCGGAGTGGCGGCAGCAGTGACGCCAGTTGAAATCGAAAAGATATTCCGTAACGAGGCGGGTCGCGCGCTTGCGACGCTGATCCGCCTCGTCGGAAGTTTCGATCTCGCCGAGGATATGTTGCAGGAAGCATTTGCGGCGGCACTGGAGCGCTGGCGCGACGGCGCGCCGTCGAATCCGCGGGCGTGGCTGGTCACGACCGGGCGCAACAAGGCGATCGACCGTATCCGCCAGCAGGCTGTGTTTCGCGCCAAGCAAGACCAGATTATGCATGAGACGGAATTGCAAGGCGCGGATGCAGCGGGCGGCGGTGGTTCGGCGGACGCGGTGGACGACGATGCGTTGCGGCTGATCTTCACCTGTTGCCATCCTGCTTTTGCTATTGAGACACAAGTCGCGCTGACCTTGCGGACGATCTGCGGCCTGACCACGGCGGAAGTCGCTCGCGCATTTCTGGCCAGTGAGGACGCGATGGCGCAGCGCCTGATCCGCGCCAAGCAGAAAATCCGTCTTGCCGGGATTCCCTACGAGGTGCCGCAACATGATGCGCTCGGCCCAAGGCTGCGCGGCGTGCTTGCGGTGGTCTATCTCGTTTTCAATGAAGGTTATGCCGCCACCACGGGCGACGCGCTGATGCGTCCCGACCTTGCGCGCGAGGCCATCCGGCTTTGCCGGCTGCTCGATGCGCTGATGCCGCAGCGAAATGAAATTCGCGGACTGCTCGCGCTGATGCTGCTGCACGATGCGCGGCGCACCAGCCGCGAGACTTCGGAAGGCGACATCGTGCTGCTGGAGCATCAGGACCGCACGCTGTGGAATCGCGAGCAGATCGCGGAAGGCATGAAGCTTGTCGAGGTTGCGCTGTCGGAGCCGGGCCGCCCCGATCCCTATGCGGTGCAGGCCGCCATCGCGGCACTCCACGCACGCGCGCCGAGTTTTGCCGACACCGATTGGCCGCAGATCGCAGGCCTCTATGAGGTGCTGGTGCGCATCGCACCGTCGCCGGTCGTTGCGCTCAATCACGCCGCCGCCATATCGATGGTTGACGGTCCGGGCAAGGCGCTCGCGCTGATCGATGCGCTCAGCGCGCGTGGCGAACTCGCTGAATACGATATGTTGCCGGCGGTCCGCGCCGATCTGTTGCGAAGGCTGAAACGGCATGCGGAAGCGCGCGACGCCTACAGGCAGGCGCTCGATGCGACCCGTCTTGAACCGTTGCGGCGGCTACTTCTGCGGCGACTGGCGGAGCTGGATTAACTCACCAGTGCTTCAGCCGGCAACAGCGCGAGCAGATCGTTCAGCGTAGTCAACGTCGACTGATCGGCGACGCCGTCCACCCGCTCGGGCCGGAAATGCCGTTGGAACGCTGCGACCACATCCATGGTCGTGGTGTCGTACTGTCCGTTCAGCGGAACGCCGTAACCGAAGGCGGCAAGCGCACGCTGCAAGGCAAGAACGTCTTCGCCTGATGCGCCCAGCAGTTTCTGCTCGCCGTGGATGATCGGCGCGGGTTCGGTCCACAGACCGACGCCGGAATCCGCCAGCAGACGCCACGGGAATTTCTCGCCGGGATCTTTCTTGCGGCCCGGGGCAACATCCGAATGTGCGAGAACGCGGTGCTTCGGAATATCGCGGCGGATCATGATGCCCTTGCACAGCGCGATCACCGCAGCGACCTGCCGCAACGGGAAATCGGTGTAGCCGAGATCGTGGCCGCGATTGACGATTTCGACGCCGATCGAACAGGAGTTGATGTCGGTCTCATTACCCCACGACGACGCGCCGGCATGCCATGCGCGCGCAGATTCCTGCACGCACTGGACGATATTGCCGTCCTCCAGCACGACGTAATGCGCGGAGACTTCGGTGCCCTCGGTGCACAGCCGCACGATCGCGCTCGCTGCATCGGCCATGCCGGTGTAGTGCAGCACGATCATGTTCGGCGACAGCAGACCTTTGCGATCGCCATAGTTCGGCGATGGCGTCACGGTCGATACGACGGACGAATCCGGCACGAAACTCAGCATGTCAGCAGTACCCCTGAATGAAATGGTGGGACGCTGACGCCTCGAATCAAATCCAGCAGACTCAAACGATCCTGAAGACACTTTGGGACTCGAAACGGGGCGAGAGAAGGGCGATGCCAGGTGAGAGAAACGGCAAATACGCAGGCGGTGCAATCCGGACGGGTTCCCTCATTCCTCCTTACCCCCAGGAATAAGCCCGGACATCGCGCATGGCTCGCCTGCCGAAAAGCATCTTAAAAGTCAGTCCAGGGTGTCAACCATTCCTTAACGATAACTGCCGCTACTGAAGGGTGGAGAGTCGCGCCGGAATGGTGTGGCTGCGGTCTATCGATGCGCAAGAAGCCCCGCGAAAAACCTCATGGCTGGCCAGAAAATCCCATGCGGAACCTCAAATTTGCGGCGAGTCATCGCAAGCGCCTCCGTGTTCCGGTCGATTTGGGCTTCGGAAAGGGCCAATCTGGGCCTATTCGGACGGGATCTGGCGGATCGGCCCGGCTATTCGGGCCGGCACGCGGCCGTCTTCAACCGGCAGGCCTTTGAAATGTCGCCCGACGACGAACCCGTGCGCCACGTTCCGGTCCTCGGCCGCGAGGCCGTCGAGGCGCTCGCGCCGCGTGATGGCGGCGTCTATGTGGACGCTACCTTCGGCGCCGGCGGCTACAGCCGCGCCATCCTGAAAATTCCCGGCACACGCGTCATCGGCATCGACCGCGACCGCACCGCCATTGCGGGCGGTTTCGATCTGGTGGAGTCCTCCGGCGGACGGCTCACGCTGGTCGAAGATCGATTCTCGAATCTGGCGGACGTTTGCGCGGCGCAGGGCATGACTGCCGTCGATGGCGTCGTCATGGATGTCGGCGTCTCATCTATGCAGCTCGACCAGTCCGAACGCGGCTTCTCGTTTCGTCTCAACGGCCCGCTCGATATGCGGATGGGTCACGATGGACCGACTGCCGCCGATGTTGTCGCGAAAGCTTCCGAAACCGATCTCGCCAACATCATCTATATCTTCGGTGAGGAGCGGTATTCCCGCGCCGTCGCCCGCGCCATCGTCGCGGCACGAAAAGAAGCACCGATCACCACGACGCGCGCATTGGCCGACATCGTGTCGCGCGTGGTGCGCTCCAAGCCGAACGAGATCCATCCGGCTACCCGCACGTTCCAGGCGCTGCGCATCTTCGTCAACGAGGAGCTGGACGAACTGCACGCAGCCCTTGTGGCAGCGGAGCAGATGCTCAAGCCCGGCGGGCGTCTCGCGGTGGTGTCGTTCCATTCGCTCGAAGATCGCATCGTCAAGAATTTCCTCAACGAGCGCGGCAAGCGCGGCGGCGGCTCGCGGCATCTACCGGAAATCGATCAGGCGCAGCCGAGCTTCGAGATCCTCACCAAGCGTCCCATCATCGCGGACGACGACGAGATCGCGGCCAATCCACGGGCACGTTCCGCGAAACTGCGCGCGGCGTCACGCACCGCCGCGCCCGCGCAATCCGAGACCGAGTCGTTCGACTGGCCCCAACTGACCGACGTGATGAGGGGAGGCTGACATGCGCATCGTCCACCTCTTTGTCATCTGCGCGCTGATTTTCGCCGCGTCTTATGTCTACCGCATCAAGATGGAATCCACCGTACGGACCGAGCGCGTACTGAAGCTGCGCGCCGACATCCGCGAGCAGCGCGATGCCATCGCCGGCTTCAAGGCGGAATGGGCTAAGCTGGAATCGCCCAAGCGTCTTCAGGATATGGCCGCGCGCCATCTGTCGCTGCGGCCGATCGAAGCCACGCAATACGATACGCTGAAGAACCTGCCGCCGCGGCCACCGAGCTTCGTCAAACCGGGCGATCCCGACCCGATCGGCACCATGATCCAAAGCGTCGATCAGGAAGCGCTCGCATCGGGTCCGCAGGATCAGGATTCCATCACCGGTTCGGTGCCCGGGCCGGAGGGGGCGCAATGACCGAACAGACTCTCAACATCACCCGGCCTCCCGAACCGTGGCGGCAGCGGCTGATCCGCACGTTGCTTTACGGGCGCAACGTCGACCGCTCGGCCAAGGCGCGCGCGCGTGTGGGCCTTGCGATGATCGCCTTCGCTGCGGTCTATGCGGTGATCGCGGGCCGTCTCGTGATGTTCGCGATAGGGAGCGATGGCCACGGCGCGCGTCGAACCGCGTCACAGGATGCTGTTGCCACCGCGCGGCCCGACATCGTGGATCGCAACGGCGCCATCCTGGCCACCGACGTCAAGACGCCGTCGCTGTTCGGCGAGCCGCGTCGCTTGATCGACAAGGATGAGGCCATCGAATTGCTCACTGCGACGATGCCGGACATCGACGCAGGCGAGGTGCGCGATCGCCTGTCATCGAAGAAAGGTTTCGTCTGGCTGAAGCGCGAAATCACACCGCAGCAGCAAAAGGAAATCTATCGTCTCGGCATCCCTGGCATCGGCTTCCTGCGCGAGAACAAGCGGGTCTATCCGAGTGGCCCCGTTGTGTCGCATCTGATCGGCCACGTGAATATCGACAATCAGGGCATCGCCGGCATCGAAAAATGGCTCGACGGCAATGGCCTCGCCGATCTGCATCGCGCCGGTTTTGCCACCGATCGTTTGCAGAAGCCCGTCGAGCTCGCGGTCGATCTGCGCGTCGAGCACGCGCTGCGCGACGAATTGCTGAAAGCCAAGGACAAGTACAGGGCCAAGGCCGCCGCCGGTCTCGTCTCGAACGTGCAGACCGGCGAGATCATCGCGATGGTGTCGGTGCCCGACTACGATCCGAACAATCCGCGCGAGGCCAACGATCCGACCCGCATCAACCGCCTGACCACCGGCGTGTACGAGATGGGATCGACGTTCAAGTCGTTGACGTTGGCGATGGCGCTCGATTCCGGTCGCGCTACCGTCAACACACTCTATGACGCGCGCGCGCCGCTCGTGTACGGCAAGTTCAAGATTCACGACACCCACAATCTCGGCCGCTCCGTTCCGATGTGGGAGGTGTTCACGGAATCCTCCAACGTCGGCGCGGCGCGTGTCGCGCTGTCGATGGGTGTCGAGGCGCACAAGGCCTTCCTGCGCAAGCTCGGCCAGCTCACGCGGCTGCGCACCGAACTGCCGGAGAGCGCCGAGCCACTGGTGCCGAAGCGCTGGGGCGAACTCAACACCATCACCATCGCGTTCGGTCACGGCATGGCGGTGGCGCCGTTGCAGGCGGTGATGGGCATCAACGCGCTGGTCAACGGCGGCTACCTCATTCCGCCGACCTTCCTCAAGCGTTCGCGCGAGGATGCGATGCAGGTCGCCAAGCAGGTCGTGAAGCCGGAGACCAGCGCCAGCATGCGCTACCTGATGCGGTTGAACGCGGAGAAGGGCACGGCGCGCAAGGCCGACGTCAAGGGGTATTATGTCGGCGGCAAGACAGGCACTTCGGAAAAGGTCGTCAACGGACGATATTCCAAGAAGCAGGTGCTGAATTCCTTCACGGCGATCATGCCGGCTGACAATCCGCAGTATCAGCTTTTGATCATGCTGGACGAGCCGCAAGCGTTGCCGGAAACCCACGGTTTTATTACATCGGGCTGGAACACGGTGCCGACCGGCGGCAAGGTCATCGAGCGGATCGCCCCGCTGCTCGGCATGACGCCGCGGTTCGATTTGCCGCCGTCCGACCGCCTTATTCTTGCGGCATCGAAGGAAAGCCGGTAACCGCACGCTGGATTCAGTACGGGCCGGCTAGGGGTGAAATGAAGCTAGGCGAGCTTTTCAGCGGGGATGCTATTGTGGACGCGCAACATGCCGATGTTGCGGTCTCAGGCGTCGCCGTGGACAGCCGCGCGGTGAAGCCGGGCGACGTGTTTTTCGCGCTCGCCGGCGTCAAGACCGATGGCGCGCGTTTCATCGATCAGGCCATCGCCTCGGGCGCAGTCGCCGTCGTCGGCGACCGGATTCCCCAAGGCGACCGTCGCGTCCCGTTCATCGCAGTTCCCAACCCGCGCCGCGCGCTGGCGCTGGCCGCCGCAAAATTCTATGCGCGCCAGCCTGCAACCATCGCCGCCGTCACCGGCACCAGTGGCAAGACCTCGGTCGCGGTGTTCACGCGGCAAATCTGGCAGCGTCTCGGCTATGCATCCGCAAGTATCGGCACCATCGGTCTCGTGTCGCCGAAGCGCACCGTCTACGGCTCGCTGACCACGCCGGATCCGATCGCACTGCATCGTTCGCTCGATGACCTTGTGGGCGAGGGCGTCACGCATCTCGCACTCGAGGCGTCCTCGCACGGTCTCGACCAGCATCGCCTCGATGGCGTGCGCGTCAGCGCCGGCGCGTTCACAAATCTGTCGCGCGATCACATGGATTATCATCCGACCGTCGAACATTATCTTGCGGCCAAGCTGCGGCTGTTTACCGATCTGATTGTCGATGGCGGTGCCGCGGTGATTTCCGCCGACCACGAGCATTCGCAGGCGGTGATCGATGCCGCGCGTACGCGCAAGCTGCGCATTCTCACGGTTGGCCGCAATGGCGATGGCATCAAGCTCACTGATGCAAGAGTCGATGGCTTCGCGCAAAAGCTGACACTCGAGTATGTTGGCAAGACATATCAGGTGCGGCTGCCGCTGGTCGGCGAATTCCAGATCGAGAACGCACTCGCGGCGGCAGGCCTTGTGCTCGCCACCGGTGGCGATGCGGAGCACGTCTTTGCCTCACTCGAAAAACTCGAAGGTGCGCCGGGGCGGCTCGAACTGATCGGCGAGCGCAATGGCGCGCCGGTGTTCGTGGATTACGCGCACAAGCCCGACGCGTTGGCGAAGGCGCTGGAAGCGCTGCGGCCCTATACCAAGCGCAAGCTGGTCGTGGTGTTCGGCGCTGGAGGCGACCGCGACGCCGGCAAGCGGCCTTTGATGGGCGCCATCGCTGCGGAGAATGCTGATACTGTCATCATTACCGACGATAATCCGCGTTCGGAAAATCCCGCGTCGATCCGCGCGGCGATCATGGCGGCGGCGAAGGGCGCAAAGGAGATCGGCGACCGTGCCGAGGCGATCCGTGTTGCGATTGCAGGTTTGCAGAAGGGTGACGCGCTGCTGATCGCCGGCAAGGGTCATGAGACCGGACAGACCGTGGGAGATAAGGTGTTGCCGTTCAGCGATCACGAGGCTGCTATGGCGGCACTGGCGGAGCATGCTGCATGACGGCTTTATGGACGAGCGCGGTGATGGCGGAGGCGATGCACGCTGCAAAGCGCGGCGCGTTGCCGGAGGCGATCTATGGTATCTCCATCGACAGCCGCACCCTGACGCCGGGCGATGCGTATTTTGCGATCAAGGGCGACGTGCATGACGGGCACGATTTCGTCGAGGCCGCGCTGACAAACGGTGCGGCGCTCGCGGTCGTTGCGAAAACACACGCGGACAAGTTCGCAGCCGATGCGCGATTGCTGGTGGTGGACGACGTCCTCACGGGCCTTGTCGATCTTGCGCGTGCGTCACGCGCGCGTCTCGGTGCAAAGGTCATCGCCGTCACCGGGTCGGTCGGCAAGACCTCGACCAAGGAAGCGTTGCGCGTGGTGCTGGGCAGCCAGGGCGAGACCCATGCGTCGGTCGCGTCGTTCAACAATCACTGGGGCGTGCCGCTGTCGCTGGCGCGCTGCCCGGCGTCGGTGAGGTTCGCGATCTTCGAGATCGGCATGAACCATCCCGGCGAGATCGAGCCGCTGGTGAAGATGGTGCGGCCGCACGTGGCAATCATCACCACGGTCGAACCCGTGCATCTGGAATTCTTCTCGGGCATCGAGGCGATTGCCGATGCCAAGGCGGAAATCTTTTCGGGGCTGGAGCCCGGCGGCGCGGCGGTGCTCAATCGCGACAATCCGCAGTTCGCGCGCCTGAGCAAGAGCGCGAAGACAGCCAAGGTCGCGCGCATCGTGTCGTTCGGCAGTGACGAAAAAGCCGATGCGCGGTTGATCGACGTGTCGCTGCATCCGGCCTGTTCCGCCGTGTATGCGAATATCCTGGGTCAGGACATCACTTACAAGATTGGCATGCCGGGCCGGCACATGGCGATGAATTCGCTTGCGGTGCTCGCTGCGGCGTCGCTTGCGGGCGCGGACCTGGCGCTCTCGGCGCTGGCGCTGGCGCAGCTCAAGCCTGCGGCCGGGCGCGGTGTGCGCGAGGTGCTCACCCTCACGGAAGGCACCGCCACGCTGATCGATGAAAGCTACAACGCCAATCCGGCCTCGATGAAGGCGGCTATCACCGTGCTCGGCCAAGCCAGCGTTGGCCCGCGCGGACGGCGCATCGCGGTCCTTGGCGACATGCTGGAACTCGGCGCAGCCGGGCCCGACCTGCACCGCGGGCTTAACGAGGCGATAAAGGCCAATAATATCGACGCTGTGTTTTGTTGTGGTCCATTGATGCGCAACCTGTGGGAGGCCCTTCCTTCCGCGAAGAAGGGCGGCTATGCCGATAGTTCGGCCGCCCTTGAGCAGCAGGTCGTTGCCGCGATCGGCGCAGGCGATGCCATCATGGTCAAGGGTTCGCTTGGCTCGCGTATGAAATTGATTGTGGCCGCGCTGCAGAAGCGCTTTCCAGGACAAGCCGCGCTCGACGACGTGACTGTTTAAAAATTGGCGGCATAAGGCGGTTTGAATGTTTTATTGGCTCACCGAATTCGCAGGCACGATTCCCGGCATTAACGTGTTCCGCTACATCACCTTCCGCACCGGCGGAGCGATGGTGACCAGCGCGCTGGTCGTATTTATGTTCGGCCCATGGATCATCGATCAGCTTCGTCTGGCGCAGGGCAAGGGGCAGCCGATCCGCGCCGACGGCCCGCCCACGCATCTGGTGACCAAGAAGGGCACGCCGACCATGGGCGGCCTGATGATCCTGTCGGGCCTGATCGTGGCGACGCTGCTGTGGGCCAACCTGCGTAACGCCTATGTCTGGATTGTGCTGTTTGTCACGCTCGGCTTTGGTTTCGTCGGCTTCTATGACGACTACTTGAAAGTTTCCAAGCAAACCGACAAGGGATTCTCCGGGCGCTCGCGCCTTGGTGTCGAAGCATTGATCGCGCTGATCGCCTGCAGTTGCATCGTCTGGTTCGGACGCGACGCCACTGTCACGGCGCTGTCGGTTCCGTTCATCAAGGAATTCATGCTCAACATCGGCTGGTTCTACGTGATGTTCGGCATGTTCATCATCGTCGGCGCCGGCAACGCAGTGAACCTGACGGACGGCCTTGACGGCCTCGCCATCGTGCCGGTGATGATCGCGGCCGCGAGCTTCGGCATGATCGCCTACCTCGTCGGCAACGCGGTGTTCGCCGAATATCTGCAGATCCGTTACGTGCCCGGCACCGGCGAACTCGCGGTGCTGTGCGGCGCGGTGCTTGGCGCTGGCCTCGGATTTCTCTGGTTCAATGCGCCGCCGGCGTCGATCTTCATGGGCGACACCGGCTCGCTCGCGCTCGGCGGCATGCTCGGCGCGATCGCGGTCGCCACCAAACACGAGATCGTGCTGGCGGTAATCGGCGGCCTGTTCGTGGTCGAGGCGCTGTCCGTCATCGTGCAGGTGGCGTCGTTCAAGCTCACCGGGAAACGCTTCTTCCGCATGGCGCCGATCCATCATCACTACGAGCAGAAGGGCTGGACCGAGCCGCAGATCGTGATCCGGTTCTGGATCGTCTCGGTGATGCTGGCGCTGGCCGGTCTCTCGACGCTGAAGCTGCGGTGATGCTGTGACCCCCGTCACGTCATTCGCGGGCAAGACGGTTGCCGTGTTCGGCCTCGGCGGGTCGGGACTCGCAAGCTGTCACGCGTTAAAGGCCGGCGGCGCGAATGTCATTGCCAGCGACGACACGCCGGCAAAATTGGCGGAAGCGGCAAAGGCCGGTTTTACTACGGCCGATCTGTGCAACGTGTCGTGGGCAAATTTCGCGGCGCTGGTGCTAACGCCGGGCGTGCCGCTGACGCATCCGCAGCCGCACTGGACTGTGCTCGCTGCGAAGGCTGCCGGTGTCGAGGTGATCGGCGACATCGAACTGTTTTGCCGGGAGCGCAAGCGTCACGCGCCGGATGCGCCGTTTGTCGCCATCACCGGCACCAACGGAAAATCCACCACCACGGCGCTGGTCGCGCATCTGATGCGCGAGGCGGGCTACGACACCCAGATGGGCGGCAACATTGGCACCGCGATCCTCTCGCTTGAGCCGGCACGCATGGGCCGCGTCCATGTGATCGAGATGTCGTCGTACCAGATCGACCTTACGCCATCGCTCGATCCCAGCGTCGGCATTCTGCTGAACGTCACCGAAGATCACATCGACCGCCACGGCAGCATCGAACATTACGCCGCGGTGAAGGAGCGGCTGGTGGCCGGCGTGCAGCGCAACGGCGCGGCTATTGTCGGCGTTGACGATCATTTTTGTGCCGCCATCGCGGACCGCATTGAGCAGGCCGGCAAGAATGTCATTCGCGTCTCGGTGAAACATCCGGTGGCGGATGGCGTTTGCCTCGAAGGCGACACTATCGTGCGCGTCGACGGCGGCGCGCGTTCGCGGATTGCCAGCATCGATGACATCGGCTCCCTGCGCGGGCTGCACAACGCGCAGAACGCGGCTTGTGCGTCGGCCGCTGCAATCGCGCTGGGTGTCAGCACCGAGGTGTTGCAGCAGGGCTTGCGCAGCTTTCCCGGCCTCGCGCATCGTATGGAGCAGCTTGGCCGCAACGGCCGCGTGCTGTTCATCAATGATTCCAAAGGTACAAATGCCGACGCTGCTGCGCGTGCGCTGTCGTCATTCGAAGACATTTTCTGGATCGCCGGCGGCAAGCCGAAGACCGGCGGCATCGAATCCTTGCGCGAATTCTTCCCACGTATCCGGAAGGCCTATCTGATCGGCGAGGCGGCGCAGGAATTCGCTGCGACGCTCGGCAGCGTTCCGCATGAAATCAGCAAGACTCTGGAAGAGGCCGTGCCGCATGCGTCACGCGACGCGGAAGCTTCGGGAATCATTGAGCCTGTGGTGCTGCTGTCGCCAGCCTGCGCGTCGTTCGATCAGTTTCCGAATTTCGAGAAGCGCGGCGATCGCTTTCGCGAACTTGCCCAAGCGCTGCCCGGCGGCATGACGCCGGTGTAGTCGATTTCTTCGTCATGGCCGGGCCTGTCCCGGCCATCCACGTTTTGGCCTGCTCAGAAAGTAAGACGTGGATGCCCGGCACAAGGCCGGGCATGACGACCTCAAAGGTCGCGGCGTGCGATCCACGCAACATCCAGACACTTTGACGAGATATTTTCTCGTATTCGTCGATCTTTAACCCTCCCGAAACCATGATGCGGGAGTAATACCCCGTTAACTTCTGGCAGGACGGCACACGGCCCATGATCTCCCGCGAGCAACGCACGCCTTTCAGCGAATGGTGGTGGACGGTGGATCGGCTTCTGCTGGCCGCGTTCATGACGCTGATGCTTGGCGGGGTGATCCTGTCGCTGGCCGCGAGTCCGCCGGTCGCCGTACGCATCGGTCTTGATCCGTTCCACTTCTTCAACCGGCATGTGCTGTTTCTCGTTCCCTCGGTGATCGTGATGCTTGCCGTGTCGTTCCTGTCGCCGCGGCAGGTAAGGCGCACCGCGTTGCTGGTGTTCGCAGTCAGCATCGTGCTGGTCGTGGCGACGCTGTTGTTCGGACCGGAGGTCAAGGGCGCGAAGCGCTGGATCACCATCCTCGGCATCAACATTCAGGCCTCAGAGTCCCTCAAGCCCGCTTTCGTGGTGCTGGTGGCGTGGCTGTTCGCGGAATCAGCGAAGCGCCCCGAGATGCCGGCGACGTCGATGGCGCTCGGCCTGTTACTGATGACGGTAACGCTCTTGGTGTTGGAGCCGGACTTCGGCCAGACCATGCTGATCCTGATGGTGTGGGGGACGCTGTTCTTCATCGCGGGCATGCGAATGATCTGGGTGTTCGGTCTGATGGGCGCGGGCGCCGTCGGATTGTTCGGCGCCTACATGCTGGTGCCGCACGTCGCAGGCCGCATCAAACGATTCATGGATCCAGCGTCCGGTGACACCTTCCAGGTCGACATGGCGATGGAATCCTTCACCCACGGCGGCTGGTTCGGGCAGGGACCGGGCGAGGGCACGGTGAAGCGTATTCTTCCCGATAGCCACACCGACTTCGTGTTCGCGGTCGCGGCCGAGGAGTTCGGCATCATCCTGTGCCTCGCGCTGTTGGCGTTGTTCGCCTTCATCGTGATCCGCGCTCTGTCGCGCGCTTATGCCAGCGAGGATCTGTTCGCGCGCTTTGCCGCTGCGGGCCTTGCGATCATGTTCGGCATCCAGGCCTCCATCAACATGGCGGTGAACCTGCATCTGATGCCGGCGAAGGGTATGACGCTGCCGTTCATTTCCTACGGCGGATCGTCGATGATCTCGCTGGCGTATGGTGTTGGCATGCTGTTGGCCTTGACGCGGCAGCGTCCGCGCGTCGAAATGGAGTCGATCAGCGCGGCCAACGCCGCGCACAGCTTCGCGTGACACGCGAGTACTCCAATGTCTGACAGACCTTTGATCATGCTGGCGGCGGGCGGAACGGGCGGTCACCTGTTTCCCGCCGAAGCGCTCGGGGTTGCGCTGATGAAGCGCGGCGCACGCGTACGGCTGATGACGGATTCTCGCGCGGTGCGCTACGGCGGATTGTTCACCCGCGACATGATGGATGTGGTGCCCAGCGAAACCGTGCGCGGGCGCACCCCGTGGGCGCTGGCATATACCGGCGTGAAGCTTGCCGCCGGCGGCGCAATGGCGTTGGCGCTGCTGCTGCGGCAGAAGCCGAAAGCTGTCGTCGGGTTCGGTGGTTATCCGACATTGCCGCCGCTGATGGCGGCGAAGCTGCTCGGCATTCCGACATTGATTCATGATGCGAATGCAGTGATGGGCCGGGCCAACCGCTTGCTGTCGACCAGAGTCAGCGCGATTGCGACGTCGCTTCCCGGCGTGCTCGATCGCGATCCGGCATTGGCCGGAAAAGCCACTGTTACGGGCACGCCGATGCGGCCCGCGATCCTCGCCGCCGCCGCTGTGCCATACGCCTCGCCGGATGCGACAGGGCAGCTGCGGTTGTTAGTGACCGGCGGCAGCCAGGGCGCGCGCATCATGGCCGATATTGTGCCGCCTGCCATCGAGCGGCTGGACCCGGCGCTGTGGCGCAGGCTCGTTCTGGTGCAGCAAGTACGCGAAGAGGACATGGCGCGGGTGCGCGCGGTCTATGACCGCCTCAAGATCGAGGCTGAATTCGCGCCGTTCTTCACGGATCTGCCAGCGAGGTTGGCGTCGTCGCATCTGGTGGTATCGCGTTCAGGGGCGGGGACTGTCGCCGAACTCGCAGCGATCGGGCGTCCTTCCATATTGGTGCCGCTGCCCGGTGCGATCGATCAGGATCAGTTCGCCAATGCCGGTGTGTTGGAGAAAGCGGGCGGTGCGATCCGGATTGCGCAGACCGAGTTCACGCCGGACCGTCTCGCCGCGGAAATTTCCGCGCTCGCCGCCGATCCCGCGCGGCTGACCGCGATGGCCAAGGGCGCTCGCACCGTCGGCAGATTAGACGCTGCGGAGCGGCTCGCCGATCTCGCAGTGAAGGTCGCGGGGATCTAGTTACAACTTCACGTTCTCGACCAGATAATCCAGGAATGCCCGAACCCGCGCAGGCAACTGGCCGCCATGGCCGACGAACACGGCATGGATCGGTTCGAGATCGCCCGGATTGAAATCTTCCAGCACCGGCACCAGCCGCCCGGCCTTGATGTCATGGTCGACATGAAAGCGCGCGAGACGCGCGAGGCCCGCGCCGGCAGCGGCCAGCCGCTGCATTGCTTCGCCATCGCTCACGAGCGCATTGCCGACAGGTGAGACTGTGACAGTGCTGCCCTTCTTGTCGCGAAACGGCCAGCCGTCGATCTGTTTCGAGAAGCAGAAGCCGAGCATGTTGTGATTCGCGAGCTCGGCCGGCGTCCGCGGCATGCCGTGCTCCTTGAGATAGGCGGGCGCGGCAACCACCACCATCCGGCTCTCGCCGAGCTTGCGCGCGAGCAAGCGGGACTCACGTAACGGCCCGACGCGGATAGCGACGTCGGCGCGCTCCTCCAGCAGATCCACCACGATATCGGTCAGTGAGACATCCACGCTGACACCGGGATGCAGCTTGAGAAACCCGGGCAACAACGGCAGCAGCCAGTGCAGTCCGAACGGCACGCTGGTGTTGACCCGCACCCGGCCACGGGGCGTCGCGCCGATCGCGGCTTCGCGTTCCGCGGTGTTGATGTCATCGAGGATGCGGATGCTGCGGTCGTAATAGGCCGTGCCTTCGGGAGTAAGTTGAAGCTTGCGGGTGGAGCGGTTGATAAGACGCACGCCGAGCCGGGCCTCCAGCCGCGCGACAAGTTTGCTGACGGCCGACGGGCTCATGCGGAAGGCGCGCGCCGCGGCCGAAAAGCCGCCAAGTTCGACCACGCGGGCAAACACTTCCATCTCGCCGGATCGGTTGATGTCTTGTCGCGTCATTGTGACTTTAATTCACAAATATTGTTACTTACTGCAGTCTAGTTCACGAATGGCATTGCGTCCACTTCTCGGAAGGTGCCGGCGACTGGCCGGATTCGTCTGAGGAATGCTCCATGCCGCTCGCACTCTACGCGCTCACCGCCGGCGCTTTCGGAATTGGCGTCACTGAATTCGTCATTATGGGCCTGCTGATCCAGGTCGGCGCCGATCTCCAAGTCTCCATTTCCGCCGCGGGCCTGCTGATTTCAGGTTACGCGCTCGGCGTCGTGGTCGGCGCCCCGATCATGACCATCGCCACCGCGCGCTGGCCGCGCAAATCCGTTCTGCTCGTGCTGATGGGCGTGTTCACGATCGGGAATCTCGCCTGCGCAATTGCGCCGGACTATTGGACGCTCATGGCGGCGCGCGTCCTGACCGCGTTTGCACATGGCACGTTCTTCGGCGTCGGCTCGGTGGTTGCGACATCGCTGGTTGCGCCGAACAAGAAGGCGTCGGCCATCGCCATCATGTTCACGGGCCTCACGGTCGCAAACATTCTCGGCGTGCCGTTCGGAACGTGGCTGGGGCAGGGCTTCGGCTGGCGTTCGACATTCTGGGCCGTGACGCTGGTCGGCGTGGTTGCGTTCGCGATTATCGCGGCGTTCGTGCCGAAGGATAAGGCTGCGCCGGAAGCCTCAAATTTGAAGGACGATCTCGCGGTGCTGAAACGAGGGCCAGTGCTGGTGGGATTTCTCACCACCATATTGGGATGGGTCGGCGTCTTCGCTGCCTTTACCTATATCGCTCCGATATTGACGAAGATCTCGGGTTTCTCGGATGCCGCTGTGTCTCCGATCATGCTGATGCTTGGCGTGGGGCTTATGGTGGGCAATCTGATTGGCGGCCGCTTCGCGGACAAGCATCTGATGCCGACTGTGTTCGGCAGCCTGTTCGCTCTGGCGCTTGTGCTCGCGCTGATGACATTCGCGCTGCATAACAAGATTGCGATCGTTGTGTTCGTGACGCTTCTCGGTGCGGCGGCTTTTGCCACCGCGCCACCGCTGCAGATGTGGGTGCTGAACAAGGCGCACGGCGCGGGACAGTCGCTCGCGTCCAGCTTCAACATCGCGGCATTCAATCTTGGTAACGCCATCGGCGCGTGGCTCGGCGGCATCGTGATCGATCGCGGCCCGGGGCTCGAGTCCCTGCCGTGGATCGCGGCGCTGGTGCCGCTTTCGGGAATGGCGCTGGCGATGGTCAGCCATCGTCTGGAAATGCGGCGGATCAAGCCGGTTCCAGTCCCCGTTTGCGGCGCGCCGGCGGAGTAATCTCCGCGCGGCAACCCTCGAATCAAAAGAATTCTGCTATTTTTCTCAACTGGTCGGGCTTGTCCCGGCCAGCTTCGTCTGTTTGAAGGAGCGCTTACGAGACATCTGGCGGGCGAACGTCCTGCCGCCGACGATTGAAAGACCTATTGATGAGACTGCCGCGCGAGATCGGACCCATTCACTTCGTCGGTATCGGCGGCATTGGCATGAGCGGCATCGCCGAGGTGCTGTGCAATCTCGGCTATACGGTGCAGGGCTCCGACGCCTCCGAGAACGCCAACGTCACCCGGCTGCGCGAAAAGGGCATCAAGATCAGCGTCGGCCACAAGGCCGAGAACGTGAACGGCGCGGACGTGCTGGTGGTCTCCACCGCGATCAAGCGCGATAATCCGGAACTGATCGCCGCGCGGGGTTCGCGCATTCCGGTGGTGCGCCGCGCCGAGATGCTCGCTGAACTGATGCGGCTGAAAAGCTGCATCGCGATTGCCGGCACCCACGGCAAGACGACGACGACATCGATGGTCGCCACTCTGCTCGACGCCGGCGCGCTCGATCCCACCGTCATCAACGGCGGCATCATCAATGCTTACGGCACCAACGCGCGTCTCGGCGCGGGTGAGTGGATGGTGGTGGAGGCCGACGAGAGCGACGGCACCTTCCTCAAGCTGCCTGCCGACGTCGCTATCGTCACCAACGTCGATCCCGAACATCTCGATCACTTCAAGACCTTCGAGGCGGTGCAGGACGCCTTCAAGAATTTCGTCGAGGGCGTGCCGTTCTATGGTTTCGCCGTCATGTGCATCGATCATCCGGTGGTGCAGGCGCTGGTCGGCAAGATCGAGGATCGCCGCATCATCACCTACGGCGAAAATCCCCAGGCCGACGCACGGCTGATCGATCTGGTGCCGTTCTCGGGCGGATCGAAGTTCAAGGTGGCGTTCCAGCACCGCAAGACCGATGCGGTCTATGAAATTTCCGATCTGGTGCTGCCGATGCCGGGCCGTCACAACGCACTGAACGCGACGGCGGCCATCGCAGTGGCGCATGAGATCGGCATTTCCGACGAGGCGATTCGCAAGGCGCTGGCCGGCTTCGGTGGCGTCAAGCGGCGCTTCACCAAGGTCGGCGAGACCGGCGGCGTGACGATCATCGACGATTACGGCCATCATCCGGTAGAGATCGCCGCCGTGCTGAAGGCCGCGCGCGATTCCACCAAAGGCAAGGTTGTCGCCGTGGTGCAGCCGCATCGCTACACGCGCTTGCAATCATTGTTCGAGGAATTTTGCACCTGCTTCAATGATGCCGACACCGTGATCGTCGCCGACGTCTATCCGGCGGGCGAAGCGCCGATCCCCGGCATCGATCGCGACTCTTTCGTGCTCGGTCTGCGCGCGCACGGTCATCGCGAGGTGATTCCGCTGCCGGGTGCCGACAAGCTCGCATCCGTGGTGCGCGGTATCGCCAAGCCGGATGATTTCGTGGTGCTTCTCGGCGCGGGCAACATCACGCAATGGGCCTACGCGCTGCCGGGCGAGTTGAAGGCGCTGGGGAAATAGCGTGACTTTCCCCGACATCAGCGCCGATCTCAAATCCGCGATGCCCGATCTGCGCGGGCGGTTGCTCGCGAATGAGTCACTTGCGCCGCTGACGTGGTTTCGTGTCGGCGGTCCGGCGCAAATTCTGTTCACGCCTGCTGACGAAGACGATCTCGCTTACTTCCTGTCGAAGCTGCCGAGCGAGCTTCCTGTTTACACCGTCGGCGTCGGATCGAATCTGATTGTGCGCGATGGTGGCATGCCCGGTGTTGTCATCCGGTTGTCCCCAAGAGGTTTTGGCGAAACCAAAGCCGACGGCGACACGGTGCGCGCAGGGACGGCTGCGCTCGACAAGCGGGTCGCGGAAGCCGCAGCAGCAGCGAATATCGGCGGGCTGGAATTCTATTTCGGCATTCCCGGTTCGATCGGCGGTGCGCTGCGCATGAATGCGGGTGCCAACGGCGGCGAGACGAAAGATGTGCTGGTGGAGGCGAGGGGCGTCACGCGCAAGGGTGAGAAGGTCACCTTCTCCAATGCGGACATGACGTTCGTCTATCGCAATTCAGGCGTGGACACGTCGATCATTTTCACCTCAGCGCTTTATCGCGGGCAGATCAGCGACGCTGAGGCGATCCGCGCACGCATGGCCGAGGTGCAGAACCATCGCGAGACCGCTCAGCCGATCCGCGAGAAGACCGGCGGCTCGACCTTCAAGAATCCGCCGGGCCACAGCGCATGGAAACTGATCGACGCCGCGGGCATGCGCGGCTTTCGCGTCGGCGGCGCGCAGGTGTCGGAGATGCACTGCAATTTTCTCATCAACACCGGCGATGCGACGGGGCACGACATCGAAACGCTCGGTGAAACCGTGCGCGCGCGCGTGAAGGAGAACTCCGGTGTGGAGTTGCAGTGGGAAATCAAGCGGATCGGAGTTCCGCTGGCCTAGTGTCCCGTATCCGATGTTTGCTTCCGGATCACTAATTCAAAGGGCGCGGCGTGATCACTTCGGGCAGCGACAGAAGCTGCGTGAGAGGCGCGGGCGACACTCGGAATGCGCCGTGGAATGGATATTCCTGGAGCGCGACGATCCCCAGTGTGACGATCACCGCGCTTGAAAACACGGTCATCGAAGCTGCGAAGGCGCGCGGGCGTTCGAGGTGAACGAGAGCGATCGCCGCCTGCGTGAACAGCGCCAGCAGAACCACGACGAGCCATTTGAGGTCGTTGGTATGATCGGTGGAGATGGCGACGCGCTCGTTACGCGTGGTGCCGATCCGCATTGCGGAGCCGAGTAGCGCGGAGTGAACGGCAGGACCTGATGCCTTCGCGATCGACGGATTGCTCACTTCGCGCAACAAATCGTCGTAAGCGGCGCTCGTGAGCGGCGAAGTCTGCCCCATGTCCATGGCCGGCCACTCATCCGTAATGACGGAGGTGACATACGCCTTGATCGCCGTGCGGATGGATTGCATGTCCGAGACCGACGCCACGCTTAGCGTGTGCAGATTGTGAATTTCGCCGGCCTCCGTCTCGACGGCGCGATGCGCGCGGCGGTTGCGTTCGCTGACGTCGTTGGCGAGGAAACCGGTCAGCAGCGCGAACAGGATCGCAACCGACCCGAAGAACGGCGCCACCACGCCCGTCAGCGACATGGCCGGTCTCGTCAAGCGCGAGCGGAAAATGATCAGCGCTAAACATAGCGAGAAACCGAAATAGAGCACGATAAGGACCGCGAAAATTCCGGGGGCGGACAGGTCAAGCCAGGTTCGGATCATGGAAGCAGCCTTTTCTTGCCTTATAGCCATCCGCGTGGTGCACCCGGCGCTGATAGCGACTTTAGCCGAATCGTGGCGGCTTGGTCATAGGCGCAAATCAGCGTAGGTAAGGCGAAGGTCAAGATCGGGTTGTCATGAGCGGGTCAAAACACGTCGCAGTGCTGATGGGCGGATGGTCGTCGGAGCGGGAGGTCTCGCTGCGGTCGGGCAAGGCCTGCGCCGATGCACTGGAGCGCAAGGGCTACCGCGTCACGCGGATCGACGTGAAGCGCGATATCGCGACCGTGCTCGATACACTGCGGCCCGACGTTGCGCTGGTGATGCTGCACGGCAAGCCCGGCGAGGACGGCACCATCCAGGGTGTGCTGGAGACGCTTGCAATTCCCTATACGCATTCGGGCGTGCTGGCCTCGTCGCTGGCGATGCAGAAGGATACGGCCAAAACGGTGTTGGCGACGGCAGGCGTGCCGGTGCCACAAGGTTTGACATTGACGCGGGCCGAGGTCGCCAAGGGCCACGTCATGGCGCCGCCTTACGTCATCAAGCCGGTGGCGGACGGCTCCAGCGTCGGGGTGTTCATCGTCACCGAAGCCCATGCCCACCCGCCGCAGGAGCTTTTCCGCGACGACTGGCCCCACGGGGAACTGCTTCTGGTGGAAAAATACATCGCCGGAAAGGAACTGACCTGCGCCGTCATCAAGGGTGAGGCCACCGGGGTGATCGAGATAGTTCCATTGATAAAATTTTACGATTACGAGGCAAAGTACTCTCCGGGCGCATCAAAACACATCCTGCCTGCACCTATTTTACCTTTTGTTTACCAGGAAGTCCGAAGGTTAACGCTGGCGGCGCATGTGGCGCTTGGCTGCCGGGGCGTAAGCCGTGCGGATTTCCGTTACGACGACCGCATCGAGGGACTTGGGGGATTGTCCTGCCTCGAGGTGAACACCCAACCCGGCATGACCGAGACGTCACTTGTTCCAGAGCTTGCTGCTCACGCAGGCGTAACATTTGACGAGTTGGTGCAATGGATGGTGGAGGACGCCTCTCTCGATCGCTAGGATCGCAGAGGCCCCAATCTAATCCTCAGACAAGAGCCGCTTCCGCAGCGTCGCGCACGCGCGGCCGTGCGCCTGCGTCTGCACGCCGCTCTGCGTCCCATGCCGCCACGCGCTATGAAGCGCCTCATCCCTGGATCGCCATGCTGGAGCGCCGGTTGCCGCGCTTCGCCGGGCTTGCTGCAACCTGCTTCGTTCTGATCGGCGCCGTCGTGCTCGGCGTGACCAAAGGCGATCACACCGACGACGTGCTCGGTGCGCTGAGCGATACCCGCAACGCTGCGGCCAACGCGATCGGTTTCCGGATCACCAGCGTCGCCATCACCGGCCGCAAGCAGCTCACGCAGGATGAAATTCTCGCCGTCGGCGGCGTCAACGGCCGCTCGTCGCTGCTGTTTCTCGATGCGGCTTCGGCCCGCGACAAGCTGAAGGCCGATCCGTGGATCTCCGACGCCACCGTGCAGAAGCTCTATCCGGGCCGGTTGCAGATCGACATCACCGAACGCAAGCCGTTCGCGCTGTGGCAGGAGAACGGACGCGTCTCCGTGATCTCTGACGACGGCACCGTGCTTGAGCCTTACGTCGCGCGGCGTTTCGTGTCGCTGCCGCTGGTGGTGGGCAAGGGCGCGGAAACCCGCGCCAAGGATTTCCTCAATTTGCTCGCGCAATATCCGCAGGTGCGCACCCAGGTGAAGGCGATCGTCTATGTCGGCGAGCGGCGCTGGAATCTGCGTCTTGCCGACGGCGTCGATGTCCGGCTGCCGGAATTCGAGGTCGAGAAGGCGCTGGCGACACTGAGCAAGATGGACAAGGAAAGCGGTCTGTTCTCGCGCGATATCACCGCCATCGACATGCGGTTGCCGGATCGCCTGACCGTGCGCCTGTCGGAAGCTGCCGCCAAGGCGCGTGACGAATTGTTCAAGGACAAGAAGCCCAAGAAGGCTGGTGCCGCATGACCAGTCTCGATCGCACCCAGACCCCGAAGACTCGCCAGATGCCGCCGAACAAGACGGCGCTGGTGGCGGCGCTCGATATCGGCACCAGCAAGATCGCCTGTCTGATTGCGCGGCTAAAGCCGTGCCCGCCAAGCGATGCGCTGCGGGGCCGTACCCACGCCGTCGAGTTGATCGGGCTGAGCCACATCCAGTCGCGCGGCGTCAAGGGCGGTGCGGTGGTCGATCTCAACGAATGCGAGCAGGCCGTGCGTCAGGCCGTGGCGCTTGCCGAGCGCATGGCCAAGGTTCGTGTCGAATCGGTCTTGTTGTCGGTGTCGGCTGGCCGCCTGATGGGCAACCTCGTCGAGGCCTCCTCGGAATTGCGCGCTGGCGCGGTGACGCCCGCCGACCTCAGCCGGGTTATCAGTGCCGGGATGCACCACGCCACGCCGCAGGGCCGGACTGTCCTTCACGTCCTGCCGGTCGGCTTCTCGCTCGACGGCGTTAAGGGCGTCCGCGACCCGAGCGGTATGGTGGCGCGCCATTTTGGCGTGGAAATGAACGTCATCACCGCTGACGCAACTGCAGCAAAGAATCTGATGCTGGTGGTCGAGCGCTGCCACCTCAACGTCGAGGCTATGACCTGTGCGCCTTACGCCGCCGGATTGTCGGTGCTGACGGACGACGAGGCAGATCTCGGCGCCGCCGTGGTCGAGATGGGGGCGGGCACCACGACGATCGCGACCTATTCCGGCGGACAGTGTGTTCACGCCAGTGGTTTTGCGCTTGGCGGGCAACACGTCACCATGGATTTGGCGCGAGGCCTCGGCGCGTGCATTGCGGATGCCGAGCGAATCAAGACGTTATATGGCACCGTGCTGACCGGCGGATCCGACGCGCGTGACGTCATGAGTGTGCCAACGGCGGGAGATCACGACGGCCACGCGTCGCAAATGGTGTCCCGGGCCACGATTGCAAACATCGTCCGGCAGCGGGTCGAGGAGATTTTTGAAATGGTCAGGGACCGACTCGCGGATTCCCCCTTTGCGGCAGAGCCGCGGGCGCGAGTTGTTTTGACCGGCGGAGCCTCGCAGCTCACCGGCATCCCCGATCTTGCCAGCCGTATTCTTGGCCGCGAGGTGCGTATCGGCCGCCCGCTCGGCTTTGGCCGCCTGCCTAACGAAGCCAAGAGTTCGTCATTCGCAGTGCCCGCCGGCCTGCTGGTCTATCCGCAATTCGCACACCTTGAACACGTTGAACCGCGGCATACGCGGCAAGTCATGACAGGGACCAACGGCTACTTCGGAAAGGTCGGACGATGGCTTCGAGAGGGCTTCTGATGATCTCAACACCGGATCGGACCATTCCATCAACCGCTTTGGCGTGCAGCCCAAGCCCCACGCGCGCGTAATCGAGAGGCAACCATGACCATCAATCTCACCCCCCCGGATGTTCGCGAGCTGAGGCCCCGCATCACCGTGTTCGGTGTCGGCGGCGCGGGCGGCAATGCCGTCAACAACATGATCTCCGCCGGCCTGCAGGGCGTCGACTTCGTCGTCGCCAACACCGACGCGCAGGCCCTCACCATGTCGAAGGCCGAACGCATCGTGCAGATGGGCACCCAGGTCACCCAGGGTCTCGGCGCAGGTTCGCAGCCGGACGTCGGCGCTGCCGCCGCTCAGGAAGTCATCGATGAGATCAAGGATCATCTCTCGGGGGCGAACATGGTGTTCGTCACCGCGGGCATGGGCGGCGGCACCGGCACTGGGGCAGGCCCCGTGATTGCCGCGACCGCGCGCGAGATGGGGATCCTCACCGTCGGCGTCGTCACCAAGCCGTTCCACTTCGAAGGCCAGCGCCGCATGCGCACCGCGGAGGCCGGTATTACCGAGCTTCAGAAGGTGGTCGATACGCTGCTGATCATCCCGAACCAGAACCTATTCCGGGTCGCCAACGAGAAGACGACGTTCGCCGACGCCTTTGCGATGGCTGATCAGGTGCTCTATTCGGGCGTCGCCTGCATCACCGACCTGATGGTCAAGGAAGGCCTCATCAACCTCGACTTCGCCGACGTTCGCGCCGTGATGCGCGAAATGGGCAAGGCGATGATGGGTACCGGCGAAGCCACCGGCGAGAAGCGCGCGCTGACCGCAGCCGAAGCTGCGATCGCGAACCCGCTGATCGACGATTCGTCGATGCGCGGCGCACGGGGTCTTCTGATCTCGATCACCGGCGGCAAGGACCTGACGCTGTTCGAAGTCGACGAAGCCGCCACGCGTATCCGTGAAGAGGTGGACAACGACGCCAACATCATCGTCGGCGCGACGTTCGATGAAACCCTTGAAGGCGTTATCCGCGTGTCGGTGGTCGCCACCGGTATCGACACGGTAGCCGCCAGCCGTGCCACCACGCCGGTTCATGCGCCGGCGACCGGCGCTCCGGAAAGCCGCCTTGCCGAACTGACGGCGCGTCTGCGCGCCGACAATCAGCGCATGCAGGAGCGCGCGCAGCAGCAGAAGCAGGCTGCGACTTCATCCGCTTCGGCGCCCCGTGCCACTGCCGACCAGATCGACCGCGCCGCGCTCGCGGCGATCGCCGAAGCGGTGTCGCCGACCGATCGTCCGGCTCCGGCCCCGATGCAGCCCGCCGCCTATGGCGACGTCAGCGTGCGTCCGGTGCCGCCAAAGCCTTCGCTGTTCCCGGATCACGAAGAACCGATGAACCTGCAGGAAGCGGCTCCGCCGTCGTCCTTCATCCCGCAGCCCGCCGAGCGGATGCCGCTTCGCGCGCCGCGCATGCCGCAGTTCGAGGAGTTGCCGGTCCCGGCCCAGAACCAGATCCGTCAGGCGCGCGGCGAGACCGCTGAGGAACATCCGCCGCAGAAGCGCGCTTCGCTGCTGCAGCGTCTGGCGAATGTCGGCCTCGGCCGGCGTGACGAGGAAACCGAGCCGCCGATCGCGGCCCGCGCGTCCGGCCCGGCGATGTCGCCGATGCCGCCGCTCCCCGAGCGCAAGCCGCAGCGGCCGATTCCGGCCCAGTATGGCGGCGCAGGTGAACCGGTGTCCGAGTACGGCCGCCGCCCGGCGCCTCAGGGACTTGATTCGCACGGCCGCCCGGCCCCGGCCGCGCCTCAGGGCGGTGGGGAGGATCATCTGGATATCCCCGCCTTTCTGCGGCGTCAGGCGACCTGACAATTGTTACAGTTCGTGACCACGGCAAATGCCCCGGCCAAAAGCTGGGGCATTTGTTTATCCGCTCTTTGGGCGATTGGGTCCCCATCTAACTGTTTGTTTTTGTTTGTAAAATATTGTGCTTTGGCAGCGGCTTGAGCCCAGACCTGCGGCCGGGTAAATGGGCGGACCGGCGGCACGAATGCGGCGAGTTTGGGGTAACAATCTGTAAACAAGCGTGAGTGGCGCTCTTTCGCGCAGGGGTTAAGGTCTTCGCACTTGGGGATGATCCTTGGTTGCACCGCCGCTCTAAAAGGCGAAACCAGTTCGGTTGCGGCGACTCAGGATGACTAAAACTTTGGGCACGTGGGAATGAAATCCAGTCGGCAGACAACGCTCCGGTCGCACGTCACCGTGACGGGCATCGGTGTTCATTCCGGTTCCCAGGTTAGCCTGACCATTGGGCCCGCCGACATCAATTCAGGTTTCGTCTTCATCCGCGCCGGCGCCGACCGCGAAGTTCAAGCCATCGCAGCCTCCGTCATCGCCACCGATTTTGCGACCGTGCTGGGTGACCATCAGGGTCCGCTTGTTTCCACCGCCGAGCATGTTCTGGCCGCGCTGCGCGGCATGGGCGTCGACAACGCCACCATTGAAGTCGATGGGCCCGAAGTGCCGATCATGGACGGCAGCGCGGCTCCCTTCGTCGAAGCGATCGACCAGGCCGGCATCGTTCAGCAGAACGCCGCCCGCCGCTTCATCGAAGTCCTGAAGCCAATACAGGTCGTGCAGGGCGAGTCGTTCGGCGAACTGCGGCCCTATGCCGGCGGTTTCCGCGCCGAACTTGAAATCGACTTTGCCAATTCACCGATCGGGCGGCAGGCTTACGCCTTCGATCTGGATGCCGACAGTTTCCGCCGCGACATCTGCCGCGCCCGCACCTTCGGCTGCATGGGCGACGTCACCAAGCTCTGGAGCGCAGGTTACGCGCTCGGCGCGTCGCTTGAGAATTCCGTGGTGTTCGACGACATCCGCGTCCTGAACACTGAAGGCCTGCGCTACGCCGACGAATGCGTCCGTCACAAGGTTCTCGATGTGGTGGGCGATCTGGCGCTGGCCGGTTTGCCGCTGATCGGGCTTTATCGCTCGGTGCGCGGCGGCCACAAGCTCAACCACGCCGTGCTCACCGCCCTGATGGCCGACCGCCATGCCTGGCGGGTTGTGGAAGCCACCGAGCCGGTGCTCGAGCGCTCGGTTGCCGTGCGCCGCGCCCGCGGTCACGCCGATGTCGCTGGCGGCATGGTCGCCGTGGCCTATGGACCGGATGTGTCCTGAACGCCTCAGCGTTCCCCGTTTAACCAAGTCGCCGTTCCAGTCGGTCAATTCGCCTTAATCCGGGCGAAATGTCTCCCTATCCGGTTGGTTAAGGTATCTTTTTCAGTTACATAGGCATGGTTTGAAAGCCTGTTGGCTGTATGTGCCGGGATGACGGCATGGGGCTCAAGCAACTCAAAATCCTCGATCGGCTCGGTTTCGCGCGTCGGATGTAAACTCAGGTCGGCCAAACGTATGACCCTCGAATTGCGCAAATTGCCCGATCCGTCCCGCCTGAATGGGTTCGCGCGTCACGCGCGTCTAGCCTTCGGCCTGATGATGCTGACTGTGCCCCTGAGCGGATGCGGCGGCGGCGCGCTGTGGGACAAATTTTTCGCCAAGGAAGAAACCTTCGTCGATGAGCCGGCCGACAAGCTCTACAACGAGGGCTTGTACCTGATGAACAAGAAGGGTGACCGCAAGGGCGCCAACAAGAAGTTTGAGGAAGTCGATCGCCAGCATCCGTATTCCGAATGGGCGCGCAAATCGCTGCTGATGTCAGCCTACGCATCCTATGAGAACGGCGACTATGACGAGTGCATTTCCTCGGCCAACCGTTACGTCGCGCTGCATCCCGGCAGCCCGGATGCTGCCTATGCGCAGTATCTGATCGCGGCTTCCAACTTCGATCAGATTCCGGACGTCTCGCGCGACCAGGGCCGCACCGAAAAGGCCATTGCCGCGCTTGAGGAAGTGATCCGCAAGTATCCGACCTCGGAATACGCCACTAGCGCCAAGAAGAAGATCGAAGCCGCGCGCGACCAGCTCGCCGGCAAGGAAATGACGGTTGGCCGTTACTACATGGACAAGAAAGACTACACGGCCGCGATCAACCGCTTCAAGGTGGTGGTGACGCAGTACCAGACCACGCGGCACGTCGAAGAGGCCTTGGCGCGTCTTACCGAGGCCTACATGGCGATCGGCATCGTTCCGGAAGCCGAGACTGCCGCAGCCGTTCTTGGCCACAACTTTCCTGACAGCCGCTGGTACAAAGACGCGTACAATCTTGTAAAGTCGGGCGGTACCGAACCGACGGAAAACAAGAGTTCCTGGATCAGCCGGGCATTCAAGAAGGTCGGTCTCGGCTAACTCGCGCGTCAGGACTAACCCCGCATGCTGGCCCGGCTTTCGATCCGTGACATCGTCCTGATCGAGCGGCTCGATATCGACTTCCTCAAAGGCCTTGCTGTCCTCACCGGTGAAACCGGCGCGGGCAAATCCATCCTGCTTGATGCGTTCGCGCTGGCGCTGGGCGGACGCGGCGACGCCAGCCTGGTCCGTCACGGCGTGGAGCAGGGCCAGGTGACGGCGGTCTTCGATGTTCCGAAGAAACATCCCGCCAATGCCATTCTCCGTGACAACGGATTTGATGATTCCGGCGAGATGATCCTGCGGCGGGTGCAACTCGCCGACGGGCGCACCCGCGCCTTCCTCAACGATCAGGCGATCAGTATTCAAACCCTGAAGGCGGTGGGCACCACCTTGGTGGAAATCCACGGCCAGCACGACGAACGCGCGCTGGTGGATACCGCGACTCACCGGCGGCTGCTCGATGCCTTCGCCGCGCTCGAGAAGGATGTGAGTGCCGTCGAGGGGCTATGGGATGCGCGCCGTACCGCGCGCAACGCGCTGGACGAGCACCGTGCCGGCATGGAGCGCGCTGCGCGCGAGGCGGACTATCTGCGTCATGCGTCCGAGGAACTGAAGAAACTCAATCCACAGGACGGCGAGGAGACCTCGCTGGCGGAGCGCCGCAGCGTGATGATGCAGGGCGAGAAGATCGCCGAGGATCTGCGCGACGCGCAGGCGGCGGTGGGCGGCCCGCAATCGCCGGTGTCGTCGCTGGCGGCGGCTGTGCGCCGGCTGGAGCGTCGTGCAAGCACTGCACCGGCGCTGATCGAGCCCGCGGTGAAGGCAATGGATGCCGCAATCAATGCGCTTGAGGAAGCCGACCAGCATCTCAATGCAGCTCTTATTGCCGCCGATTTCGATCCGCTCGAACTCGAACGCATCGAGGAGCGGCTGTTCGCACTGCGCGCGGCGGCTCGGAAATACTCGACGCCGGTCGATGCGCTGGCGGCGCTGGCGCAACGCTATGCTTCGGATGTTGCGCTGATCGATGCGGGCGCGGACCAGTTGAAGGTGCTGGAAAAGGCGGCGGTGGCCGCCGACAAGGCCTATGACGCGGCCGCGTTGAAGCTTTCTGCCGCGCGCATCAAGGCTGCGGAAAAACTCAACAAGGCGGTCAACGCCGAGCTTGCGCCGCTGAAGCTGGAGCGGGCGAAGTTCTCCACGCAGATCGAGAGCGATGCGTCGTCACCGGGGCCACAGGGTTTTGATCGCGTCGAATTCTGGGTGCAGACCAATCCGGGCACCAAACCGGGTCCGCTGATGAAGGTCGCCTCCGGCGGCGAACTGTCGCGCTTCCTGCTGGCGCTGAAGGTGGTGCTGTCGGATCGCGGTTCGGCACCGACGCTGGTGTTCGACGAAATCGATACGGGCGTTGGTGGGGCTGTGGCTGATGCCATCGGCGCGCGACTGGCGCGGCTGGCTGAGAAGGTTCAGGTGATGGCGGTGACCCATGCGCCGCAGGTGGCGGCGCGGGCCGATCAGCATTTGCTGATCTCCAAGGATGCGCTCGACAAGGGCAAGCGCGTTGCGACGCGGGTGGCGACGCTGGCCAAGGATCATCGCCGCGAGGAAATCGCGCGGATGCTGGCAGGCGCGGAAATCACCGCCGAGGCGAGGGCTGCGGCGGAACGGTTGCTCAAAGCTGCAACGGCGTAAGCTGTCATGGCCGCGAAACCCAAAAAGGCGCCGATCGCCGTCGACAAGCTGACCGAGACGCAGGCCAAGGTCGAACTGGTGCGCCTTGCGCTCGAAATCGAGCGTCACAACGAGCACTATTATAACGAAGACGCGCCGAAAATTTCGGACGCGGCTTATGATGAATTGCGCAAGCGCAGCGACGCCATCGAGGCGCGGTTTCCGGGCCTCGTCTCGGTGGACTCGCCTTCGCAGAAGGTCGGCGCGCAGCCCACGGGGCGCTTTGCAAAAGTCCCGCACACGGTTCCGATGCTGTCGCTCGGCAATGCGTTCACCGACGAGGACGTCACAGACTTTGTCGATCGCGTGCGGCGTTTCCTGAAACTCGGCGAGGACGAGATTCCCGCCGTTGTTGCCGAGCCGAAGATCGATGGCCTCTCGCTGTCGCTGCGTTACGAGGACGGCGAACTGGTCCGCGGGGCGACGCGCGGCGACGGTTTCACCGGTGAGGATGTGACCGCCAACGTGCGGACCATGTCCGACATCCCGCACAAGCTGAAAGGCCGCAACATTCCCGCCGTCTGCGAAATCCGCGGCGAAGTTTACATGCTCAAGAAGGATTTTCTGGCGCTCAACAAGCGGCAGGCTGCCGCCGAAGACACCGTGTTTGCCAATCCGCGCAATTCGGCAGCGGGTTCGCTGCGCCAGAAAGACCCGTCGATCACCGCATCGCGGCCGCTGAAATTCTTCGCCTATGCCTGGGGCGAGATGAGCGCGATGCCGGCCAAGACCCAGCACGAGATGATCGAGTGGATCGGTAAGGCGGGCTTCGTCACTAATCCGCTTATCACGCTGTGCAAGGACGTCGAGGGGCTGCTGAAGTTCTATCGCAAGATCGAACAGAAACGCGCGTCGCTCGGCTACGACATCGATGGCGTGGTCTACAAGGTGGACCGGCTCGACTGGCAGGAACGCCTTGGCTTCGTGTCACGCAATCCGCGTTGGGCCATTGCGCACAAGTTCGCCGCCGAGCAGGCGACCACGGTTCTCAACGACATCGAAATCCAGGTCGGGCGCACCGGTGCGCTGACGCCGGTGGCGAAGCTCGCCCCCGTCACGGTGGGCGGCGTGGTGGTGCAGAACGCGACGCTGCACAACGAGGACTACATCAAGGCGATAGGCAATGACGGCCAGCCGATCCGCGACGGCGTCGATATTCGCATCGGCGACACGGTTGTGGTGCAGCGCGCGGGCGACGTGATCCCGCAGATCGTCAGCGTCGTGATCGACAAGCGGCCGAAGGACGCAAGGCCCTACAAGTTTCCGACCGTGTGCCCCGCCTGCGGCAGTCATGCGGTGCGGGAAGAAGACCCGAAGACCGGGCGCCCTGATTCCGTCCGCCGCTGCACCAACACGCTGGCCTGTCCGGCGCAGGCGAAAGAGCGGCTGAAGCATTTCGTCGCGCGCAACGCCTTCGACATCGACGGACTCGGCGACAAGCAGATCGAGGAATTCTTCGCTGACGGTCTTGTCATGTCGCCTGTCGATATTTTCACGCTCGAGAAGCGCGACGCGCGGTCGCAAAAGAAACTCGCAGATCGCGAAGGTTTCGGTGCGACTTCGGTACGCAACCTGTTCGCGGCCATCGATGCGCGGCGGACCATTGCGCTGCATCGGCTGATTTTCGCGCTCGGCATTCGCCATATCGGTGAGGGCAACGCGAAGCTGCTGGCGCGGCACTACGGCACGGTGGAGGCTTTCCGCGCGGCCATGATTGCGGCGGGCGAGGGTGAGGAGTCCGAGGCGTATCAGGATTTGAACGGTATCGAAGGCGTCGGCGCCGTGGTGGCCAACGCCATCGTCGAATTCTTCAAGGAGCCGCATAGCGTCAAGGCGGTGGACGATCTGCTGGGTGAGATCACCGTGCAGCCCGCCGAGAAGGCCAAGACCGATACGCCCATCGCCGGCAAGGTTGTGGTGTTCACCGGATCGCTGGAGAAGTTCACCCGCGAGGAGGCGAAGGCCACCGCCGAGCGGCTGGGCGCCAAAGCGTCAGGCTCGGTGTCGAAGAAAACCGATTATGTGGTGGCAGGTCCGGGCGCGGGCTCCAAGCTGGCCGAAGCGCAGAAGCTTGGCGTCAAGGTTCTGACTGAAGACGAATGGCTGGAACTGGTCGGCGGGCGCTAGATAATTCCCGTCTCGTTGTCTTCCGCTTCGATCATTGTCTCTTCGGTAACAACGGTGGGATTGCGCGGCAGCAACGAGAATACGACAGCGGCGCAGGCCGCCGAAATCGTCAGGATCGCAATGTTGAGCGCCAGCGGTGTTGCGAAGTGGCCGCCGAGCCACGCGCCGAGCTGCGAGCACAGCGAACCGAATCCCATTTGCAGAAAGCCCATGGCACCCGACGCCGTGCCAGCCGCCTGCGGGCGGACACTGACCGCGCCCGCGGAGGCATTCGCCATGGCGAAGGCGTTGCCGAACATGACGATCATGTGCGTGCCGAACAGCCATGACGGCACCTGATTGTAACCCGTGACGCCCCAGATCACGTTGAGGACAGAACCGGCGATCTGCAGCACGATTCCCAGCCAGATCATCCGGTCGATCCCGAAGCGCGGCGACAGCCGAACCGACACCAGATTGCCGAGCATGTAGGCGACGCCGGACGTCGCAAACCAGAGGCCGTATTCCGCGGTGGTGCGGCCCATCTGGTTGACGACGATGTAAGGCCCGCCGCCTGCGAAGGTGAAGATGATCGCCGATGCCAGCATCTGGCAGAGCACGTAGCCCATGAATGCGCGGCTCGCTGACAGCGCGCGAACGTCCTTGAAGAAGCCGCTGTCGTCCGGCGTCGCAGTCACGCGTCGGGTTTCCGGCAGGCCGAAGGCGATGCAGGCCGTTATGACGGCTGACGTGCCGGCCATGACGTAGAAGATCGCGCGCCAGCCGAAACTGGTTTCGATCAAGCCGCCGATCAGCGGGCTCAGCATCTGGGCGATCATCATGACGGCGATGACGAGGCTGATCATGCCGCCGACGCGCTCGCGCGGATAAAGATCGCGGATGATGGCGCGGGCCATCACCATGCCGGTGGCGCCGCCGAGCGCCTGCAGGAAGCGGCCGCCGATCAGTTGCGGCAGCGTCTGCGCGAGAATGCAGATGAGGGTCGCTACCACCGTCAGCCCGAATCCGGCGAGCAGCACGGGACGCCGGCCGAAGCGATCCGACAGCGGTCCTGTCACGAGTTGCGAGATCGCGAGCCCGACCATGAACAGCGAGACGTTCAACTGCACGGCGGAGACGTCGCTGACGAAGGTCGTCGCCAGAAGCGGGAGCGCCGGCACCAGGATGTAGAGCGAAACGGGCGCGAGGCCGTTCATCATCACCAGCAGAACAAGGATCTTCCACGACGCGCGGGTTGCGGTTCTTGTTGAGGCGATCTCGATCTTCTCGACGGTCACGTTGTCCGGACTCTGATTTTTGTTATTGTTTTTATGTGAAGCGCTGGATCATGTCGGCGTATCGGCCCGCACCACCAGCGGCTCGGTGGCGGCATCGAGCCAGACTTTCGTCGCCTCATCCAGCAGCGGACGGATTTCGTCGCGCACCCGCGCGTGATAGGCGTTGATCCAGTTTCGTTCTTGCTTGCTGATGCGGTCGGCATTGATCAGCCGCCGATCGATCGGCGCGAGCGTCAGTGTCTCGAAGCCGTTCATCGGCTTTTCCGCGCCCTCGATGATCTTTTCAACCACCAGCTCGAGATTTTCGATGCGGATGCCGAAGGCATTGGTCTTGTAGTAGCCCGGTTCGTTGGACAGGATCATGCCGCGCTTCAGCGGCGTGGTGCCGAGCTTGGAAATCCGTGCCGGGCCTTCATGCACCGACAGATAGCTGCCGACGCCGTGGCCGGTGCCGTGGTCGAAATCGATGCCGGCCTGCCAGAGGAACTGTCGCGCGAACACATCGATCTGCGCGCCGCTGGTGCCGTCGGGGAATGCCGCGCGTGCAATGGCGATGTGCCCGCGCAGCACGCGCGTGAAACGGTCGCGCATCTCTGCCGTCGGCTCGCCAATGGCAATGGTGCGGGTGACGTCGGTGGTGCCGTCTTCATATTGCGCGCCGGAATCGATCAGCAGCAGGTCGCCGAGCGCGATGCGGCGGTTGGATTTGCGGGTGACGCGGTAATGCACGATAGCGCCGTTCGGGCCGGTGCCGGAGATTGTGGGAAATGAAACATCCTTGAGCGCGCCGGTATCGCGGCGGAAGGTCTCCAGCGCCTCCACCGCGTCGATTTCGGTCAAGCCGCCTTTCGGTGCCTCGCGGTCGATCCATGCCAGAAACCGCGCCAGCGCCGCGCCATCGCGCTTGTGTGCCGCGCGGGTGCCGGCGATCTCGGCGGTGTTCTTCATAGCCTTCAGCAGCGCGACCGGATCGGTCAGCCGCACAGGCTTGCCGCCCTCCGCCGCGATCAAACGAGATAGCGCATCGGCGGCGGTCGCGGCATCGAGGCCGATGACCGCCTTGGTGCGGGCCAGCTCGGCGAGCCGCGGCATTAAGGCGTCCGGCTCCTCAACCGTGGCGTTCTTCTCCAGATGATCGCGCGTGGTGTTCGACAGCTTGCGATGGTCGATGAAAATGATGGCGCGGCCGTCTTTCGGCACCAGTGCATAGGACAGCGGCAGCGGCGTGTGCGCCACGTCGGCGCCGCGAATGTTGAAAGTCCACGCGACCGCGTGCGAATCGGACAACACCAGTGCATCGACATTGAGCTTCGCGATCTCCTTGCGGATGCGCGCGAGCTTGTCGCTTTCAATTTCTCCCGCAAATTGAATGGGGTGGACTTTGACCGGTCCAAGCGGGGGGGCGGGGCGGTCCGCCCAGATCGAATCGACCGGGTTGTCGTCTACCGCCACCAGCTCTGCGCCGGCGACCTTGCAGGCCTCGGCCAGGCGCTCGGCTGCCGCCGAAGTGTGCAGCCAAGGGTCAAATCCGAGGCGGTCGCCGGGTACCAGATGTTTCGTGAGCCAGGTTTCCGGCGGCGGTTCGATCAGGGATTCGATGGTCCAGGCGGCCGTGTCCACTTGTTTGGCCGCCTGCAGGGTGTAGCGCCCGTCCACGAACACTACCGCCTGCCCGGTGAGGGCGATTGCCAGCCCCGCTGAACCCGTAAAGCCGGTGAGCCAGGCTAGCCGCTCGTCACAGGGCGGGACGTATTCATTTTGCTGGCTGTCCGAGCGCGGAATCACGAAGCCGGTGAGCTGCCGTCTCAGCAATTCCTCGCGGAATGCGGACAGCCGGGCGGTCAGCGCTACGCCCCCTTCGGGCTCTTCAAACGTCTGAAATTGAGCTTCGAACATCGTTCAACCTTAAGAGCCTGGGGGAACGGCGGCAATCGGCAGGCCGGGTATGGGTCTGCGCCAATTGGGAATGGCACGATCCATGCTTCGTATTCCCTGCCTACAGGGAAGGCTGTTTCGAGGAACCATTTGAGACCAACAACACTTGAACGGGATGGACCTCACGGAAACGCGGAGGGGTGTGTTTTTCAACTCAATGAAGAGGGGATAGGGCATGCCAGCTTTTATGTTTGAGAAGATTTCGCCGCCGGTGCGGCAGGGCAGTATTCCGACGGTTACGATCAAGGAGCCGCGCGGCGTCATCGTCCAGATGATCGACCGTTTGACGGAAAACCGGCTGCAGCGGGAAATGCGCAAGGCAAGGTTTGAAGCTGGTTACACTGAAGCTGACATCACCCCGCATCGCACGAGGCTCGAATGACATCCCTACTAGTCCAGCAAGCGGACTGATCCGGAATCCAGAAAAGTTCATCCGCTATAACCACGAGATTCCGGGTTCGCTCGCAACGGCTCGCGCCCCGGAATGACCACCCCTAGCGCTTCTGCATCAAGAGACTGCTCCAGCCGTCGATCTGGAGTCGCTTGATGAGTTTCACCCCGGCGCCGCTATAGGCTGCGACCACGCTGTTCGCCTGATGCGGCAGCAACCCTGAGAGAATGACAAAGGCTTTCGGAGCCAGATGCGCCGCCAGTGGCGGCGCAAGTCTCCGCAGAGGATTGGCGAGGATATTCGCCAGCACCAGGGCGAAGGGCCCATTGGCCGCAAAGCGCGGCGACTGAAACCCGGTCGCGCATACCGATTCCACCAGATTTCCGACGCCATTGAGCTTGGCATTCTCGCGCGCCACCACCACGGAGCGCGGATCGATGTCGCTCGCCAGCACATGCCGACGCAGTGACTTCGCGGCGGCGATGGCCAGCACGCCGGTACCCGAACCGAGATCGAGCACACGTTTTGGCGTGCGCTGACTGAGCACCTGATCGAGCAAAAGGAGACAGCCGCGCGTGGTGCCATGGTGTCCCGTGCCGAACGCCAGTGCCGCCTCGATCTCGATACCGATCTTGTTCGGCGGGATGCGGTCGCGGTCGTGGCTGCCGTGGACGATGTAACGTCCGGCGCTCACCGGCACGAGGTCCGCGAGACTGGCCTTCACCCAGTCCTTGGTCTCGACCGTGCTGAACACGATGGATTTGGCCGCGGCCTCGCCCGCAGTCGTCGTCACCAGCGCATGGATGATGTCGCGGTCCGGCGGTTCCGCGAAATGCATGGTGATGTCCCAGCGGCCGCCCGGCCCCTCGAAGGCAGCAATCGCGAGGTCATGGCTGGGGTAGGTCTCGGTGATGATATCCACAACGCGGCTCGCCACGTGTTCGTCGCCGATGGCGAACGTGGCCTGCGTCGCGGGGGAGGGAGAGGGTGAATTCACGGCTGGGTCCAAATGGCTGAAATCGCTGACTGCATCGCCCATTTCCCCACAGCCTGTCCACAGATTACGTGCCGAACATACCCGGGTTTTTCACAGCTTCTTAACCATAGTTTTCCACACCCCAGTGAAGCTTTAACGGGCCAGAAATCCACAGCTTATTCACAGGGTTATCCACAGCCTTTCAACAGGCATTTGTGGCGCTTCAAGTGAATATTCGGTGGTGATCCCGCAGGATAACCTGCGCCGCATTGTGCCCTGGCGCGCCGGTCACGCCGCCGCCCGGATGCGCGCCGGAGCCGCAGTGGTAGAGCCCCTTGAGGGGCCCGCGATAGCCGGCATAGCCGAGCATAGGACGGGCGGAAAACAACTGGTTGAGCGTCAGCGCGCCGTGGAAGATGTCGCCGCCGAGCAGGCCGAATTCGCGCTCCAGATCGAGCGGCGACAGCACCTGCCGCCCGATGACGCTGCGGGCAAATCCGGGCGCGTAATGATCCACCGTAGCGATCATCAGATCGGCGACCTCGTCGCGGTGGTCGTCCCAGGATTTGCCGTCCGGCAGTTGCGGTGCGACGTGCTGGCAGAACAGGCTGGCGACATGTTTGCCGGACGGCGCCAGCGAGTTGTCCAGCGTTGAGGGGATCAGGACCTCGATCACCGGCTCGCGGCTCCAGCCGTGCTGGCGGGCGTCGAGCCAAGCGCGGTCCATATAGCCGAGACTCGGCGCGAGAATGATGCCTGCGGTCAGATGATCGCCTTCTCCGGGGAGCGCCTTGAATGACGGCAGCACCGACAGCGCGACGTTCATTCGGAAGGTGCCGGAGCCGTTGCGCCAGGTCGTGATGCGGTCGAGGAACGGCTTCGGCAGTGCGTCAGGCGGGATCAGCCGCGTGTAAAGCAGCTTCGGATTAACGCTGGAGGCGACATAGGTGGCGCGGACCGTCTCGCCGTTGTCGAGGATGACGCCCACGGCGCGGTCTCCCTCCACGATCACCTCACGCACCCCGGCATCGGTCTCGATCTCTGCGCCATGGGCGCGGGCGGATGCAGCCATCGCCTGCGTGATCGCACCCATGCCGCCGATGGCGTGACCCCACAGGCCCTTCCGGCCGTTCACCTCTCCGAACGCATGATGCAGCATCACATAGGCCGAACCTGCCGCGTAGGGGCTGGCATAGTTGCCGACGATGGCGTCGAAACCGAACAGCGCCTTGACCAGATCGCTCTCGAAGCGGTCGTCGAGCATGTCCCCCGCCGAGCGCGTGAACAGGTCGAGCAGCATGCGCTGGTTCTCCAGCGAGAGGCCGCGCAGGATGTTTGCGCTGCCCAGCGCGTTGAACGCCTCGCGGATCGCATGCACGCCGAAGCCTTCGACCACATCGGGCGGCGCGCGCAGCACGAATTTACGCAGCACATCGGCGATGGTTTCCAACTCACGGTTGAAATCATCGATCCGCAGGGCATCGCGTTCGCTGAACTTCGCGATGGACTGATGGGTGCGGCCTTCGCCGGTCAGGAGATAACGGCCGTCGGGCGCGGGCAGGAAGTTCTGCGCGCGCCGCTCGACCACGCGCAGGCCATGGCGAGCGAGGTTCAGATCCGCGATGACCTTGGGATTGAGCAGGCTCACCGTGTAGGCGGCCACCGAATTGCGGAAGCCGGGATAAAACTCCTCCGTCACGGCGGCGCCGCCGACCACCTTGCGGCGATCCACCACCTTTACACGGAGGCCGCCCATCGCGAGATAGGCCGCGCACGTCAGGCCATTATGGCCCGCGCCGATGATGAGTGCATCGTAGTCCGACATGCGCCAGTCATAGTCTCGGAGTACGTCACGTGCGAGTGATTTCTGTCACGCGCATGTTATTGCCCGCCGCAGAAGGCTATGCTCCACTCCAGCCCGCGTCCGGTGATTTGCCGGGATCATGCCGGAGCCTTCATGACTTCAGTGCCGTCCGACACCGCGAGCCAATCCGGCGCGAGGAACAAGCTTGTTCTGGTGGTCTATACCGCTGCGATCTTCACGAGTGCCTTGCTGCTGTTTTCGGTGCAGCCGTTGTTCACGAAAATGGTCCTGCCGCGGCTCGGCGGCTCGCCCGCGGTGTGGTCGGTGGCGATGGTATTCTTCCAGTCGTTGCTGCTCGGCGGCTACGCCTACGCGCACTATTTGATGACGCTCAAAAGCCGGATCGTTCCGGTGGTCATTCATCTCGCGCTGCTGGTGGTGGCGCTGCTCACGCTGCCGCTATCGATTGCGAGCGGGTGGGGTGAACCGCCGGCGAGCGGCTACGCATTCTGGCTGCTGGGCCTGTTCGCCGTCTCCATCGGCCTGCCGTTTTTTGCGCTGGCCGCCAACAACCCGATGCTACAGGCATGGTTTGTGCGCACTGGACACCCGGACGGTCCCGATCCGTATTTTCTCTATGCGTCCTCGAACATCGGAAGTTTCCTCGCGCTGCTGTCCTATCCGGTGCTGCTGGAGCCGATGTTCACGCTGCGGACCCAAAACCTGATCTGGACCGGCGGCTACGCTCTGCTGATCGTTCTGATTGCGGCGTGCGGCATATTGTTGCTGCGTTCGCCGGCGATGTCGGTCGCCGCCATTGAGGCCGGCGATGGAGACGCGCCGCCGCCGGCATGGACGATGCGTCTGCGCTGGATATTCCTCGCCGCGGTGCCGTCGGGCCTGCTGATCGCCGTCACTGCGCATATCTCGACCGACGTCGCCGCGGCGCCTCTGCTGTGGGTGCTGCCGCTGTCGCTCTATCTGCTGACATGGGTGCTGGTTTTCCAGTCGCGGCCGCTGTTGTCGCACCAGTTCATGGTGATGCTACAGCCGTTTGCCATCGCGGGCGTCATGATTCTGCTGGTGATCGGCGGCGAACAGAATTTGCTGCTGACATTGGGTGGTCATCAGCTTTGCTTCTTCATCATCGCCATGGCCTGTCATGGCGAACTGGCACGTACACGCCCGGCCGCAAGTCATCTTACCGGATTCTATGTGGCGCTGTCGTTCGGCGGCATGGTCGGCGGACTGTTTGCCGGATTGATAGCGCCCTACACGTTTTCGTGGATCGCCGAGTATCCAATCCTGCTCGCCCTTGCTGCCCTGTGCCGGCCGCCGGGGACATCGAAAGTGCGCGGGGCGTTGGGCGTATGGCTTGTCACTGTCGCTGCGATACTGGCTATGATCGCGCTTTCTTACAGGCAGGGGACGGTCACCGAGTTTCTTGAGACGAATAGAGTGTGGGTCGTTACCGGCGCTGCGGCAGTGGCGGTGTTGTTGGCGGTGTTCTGGAGAATCGGCCGTTGGCAATTGGCCGCGGTGGTGGCGCTGGGACTGGTGTTGATCCGCGTCTATCCGGCAGACGACGGTCGTGTCGAGACGGTGCGCAGTTTCTTCGGTGTCCATAAGATCGTGGTGACGGCGAACGGCCAGTATCATGTGCTGATGCACGGCACGACGATCCACGGTGCGGAGAAATTCCTGAACGACGATGGCACGCCCATCAAGGGGCGGCCGGAGCCGATCAGCTACTATCACTCCGCCGGAGGCATGGGGCAGGCAATCGCGGCGATCCGCGAGCGCAAGGCTGGCCCCATTCGCGTCGCCGTGATCGGTCTTGGCGCCGGGACGCTCGCCTGTCAGTCGCAGCCCGGCGAAGATTGGACATTCTTCGAGATCGATCAGACCATGGTCGATACCGCACGAGATCCAAAGTATTTCACCTACGTCAGTTCATGCGAACCGAACATGAAGCCGGTGATCGGCGACGCACGTCTGACCTTTGCCAAGGAGAAGGATGGTACCTACGATCTCATCATCGTCGATGCCTATTCGTCGGATGCGATTCCGATCCATCTTGCGACGGAAGAAGCGATGGCGATCTACAAGGCCAAGCTCGCGCCGCAGGGTGCGGTGCTGATGCACGTCTCCAACCGCCATCTCGAGCTTGCGAGCGTCGTTGTTGGCATCGCCGAGGAGAACGATCTGAAGAGCTGGGTCTACAACGAGGATTCCGGGCGCGACAACGAATACATCTTCACCACGAATGTGGTGATCTCCGCGCGTGAGGAGGCCGATGTCGGCAAGATTGCGTCGGACGATAAGTGGGCGTTGACCGAAGCCACCGAAGGCCAGCGGGTCTGGACCGACGACTATTCCAACGTGCTCGGCGCGGTCTGGCGGCGGCTCAGGACTCCGGACGAGTAGCGGACCCGTCCGCTCATTCAATCCGCGTAGTAATAATACCCGCCGCGAGGCGAGGGAGCGCGCCGTTGATAGCGTGCGTCCTGCTCATAGCCTTGTGCGTAGCCCTGATAATACCCGCCCTGCGACTGGTAGATGCGGCGCTGCATCGGCCCTGCATCGCTTGGGCCGTAATAGGCCTGATCCTGCGGGTAGGACGGATCGCGATAGGCGCGATCCGGCGAAACCTGACGCGTGCGTGTATTCGCGTTGAGGTCTTCGCTGTACGCCTGCTGATCGCCGGGTGCGATCTGCATCGGCTGGCCATAACCATCGGTGCCGCGGGTCGCAACGTTGGTCCGCGGTTTGGGATTGCGCGCCAGCGCGATCTGTGACGATCCTGTCAGCGTCACCGTGGTGTTGAGCAGGCCCTCGGTCTTGACCAGATCCCAGAGCTTCAGCGCATTGGCGCGCGACAGCCGCACGCAGCCGTGCGAGGCGGGGGTGCCGAGACGGCTCACGGCGTCGGTGCCGTGGATGGCGTGGCCCTGTTTGGTGAAGAAGATCGAATTCGGCATCGGCGCATCATCGAATTCCTTCGAGTAATGATCCTCTTCCATGCGGAAGGTCTTGAAGCTGCCGTTGGGCGTTTCGTGCGAGGGATTGCCGCTGGAGACGGGCCATGTGTAGCGTTGCACACCATCGACGGAGACCGTCATCTGCTGCGCGCTCTTGTCGACAAGAATGGAAACGGCGGCCTGTGCGCCGCCGGTCAGCAGCATCAACCCGGTAACCGAAATCAGTATCGCACGCATAACAGTTGCCTCGTCTCTGCGCCTCACATTTGCAATAAAGCATGGAAAGTGGCTTTTTTTACAGTGTATTCGTCTTAAGGTTGATGGCAGCAGTCATACGGTTTCGTGAACCGGCTTTGTTTGTGGCGTGTTTTCGCCAAACTTGACGCAACTTTCCGGCTCCGCGAACGTTGTGAGGCTGGTCAACGTACGGCCGCTCATGGAGATTTTCAGGATGAAGACGGAAGCTTTGTTCATGTTCAACTCGGTGCACCGGCGCTTCACATTCGTGGCGGCGGCCCTGGCCATCCTCGCATTGCCGATCGCGGCGCACGCGCAGGGTGTCTTTCGCGGGATGGAAGGCGGCGCGAATGAAGGCGTTCACAGGGGCAATCGCGCAGCAGGCCCGGTCGGCGGCGTCGTCGGAGGTGCAGTGGGCGCGGGCGTCGGTGGCGTTGTGGGCGGCGTGAACGGCGTGCTCGGCATCGACAACCGCCGGAGCTACCGGCATCGCCACTATCGCCACAAGCGTCATCGCTAAACAGAACTAATACTTCCGATTAAGTGGCGCGCGGGGCTGATCTGAGTGATCAGCCTCACGCGTTTTGCATTTGCCGCGGCGATGCCTGCGGCCGCACGGCGCCGCTGTTGTGCGTTGTATTTTGCGGAAACCTGACGCAACCTGCGGTCTGCGGATTTGTTTTCAAGGCGGGCCGAATTTGGCCGGGCAGGGAGATTTTCTCATGACAATTATAACTTCAATTACATCCATTTCGAACTTGGCGCGGACGGCAGTGGCGCTGGTTTTTCTCGCGCTTCCAACCGCTTCGCAGGCCCAGAACGATCCCATCAACGGGGCCATCGGCGGCGCTGCGCAAGGTACGTATGAGGGCAAGACGGCCGCGGGACCGGTGGGCGGTCTTGTCGGCGGGGCAGTCGGTGCGGGCGTGGGCGCCGTCACGGGTACGCTGAATGGCGTGCTTGGCGTGACGCAACGCGCAGTCGATCCGATCGTCGTTCCGCCGCCGCCTAACGATGTGCCGCGCGGCTCGTATGATAGCAATGGAAACTATCGTCCCAACTGAACAGGTTGGAGTGACGTTTAAGTCAACACGCCCCGCTTGCGGGGCGTGTTTTCGTTTGGTTCAGGTTTTCAGCCGGTAGCCGGTCCTGAAAATCCACCACACGATGATCATGCACAGCGCGAGAAATCCCAGCGTCATGCCGAGGCTGATGGCCACGCTGACGTCGGCGATCTCGAAGAAGCTCCAGCGGAAACCGCTGACGAGATAAACCACCGGATTGAAGAGCGTCACGGTCTGCCAGAACTGCGGCAGCATGTGGATCGAATAGAAGCTGCCGCCGAGGAACGTCAGTGGCGTGATGACCAGGAGTGGGATCACTTGCAGTTTCTCGAAGCCGTCGGCCCAGATGCCGATGATGAAGCCGAACAGGCTGAACGTCACTGAGGTGAGCACCAGGAACGTCAGCATCATGACCGGATGCGCGATCTTCAGCGGGACGAACAGGCCCGCGGTCGCAAGAATGATGAGACCGAGAATGATCGATTTGGTCGCAGCCGCGCCGACATAGCCCACCACGGCCTCGAATGACGAGACCGGCGCGGAGAGCAATTCGTAGACGGTGCCGGTGAACTTCGGGAAGTAGATCGCGAACGAGGCGTTGGCGATGCTTTGCGTCAGCAGCGACAGCATGATGAGACCCGGCACGATGAAGGTGCCGTAGCTGACGCCGTCGATCTCGGTGATGCGCGAGCCGATCGCCGAGCCGAACACGACGAAATAAAGCGACGTCGAGATTACCGGCGAGACGACGCTCTGCAGCAGCGTGCGGAAGGTGCGCGCCATTTCGAATTTGTAGATCGCGCGAATGGCATAAAGATTCATTATTGATGCACCAGACTGACGAAGATTTCTTCGAGCGAGCTTTGGGTGGTGTTGAGATCGTTGAAGCGGACGCCGGCGCTGTTGAGGTCGTTCAATAACGCAGTGATGCCGGTACGCTCGCCCTTGGTGTCGTAGGTGTAGATCAGTTCTGCACCGTCTGCAGACAGTTCGAGGTGATGCGCGGCGAGGGAGGCGGGAATGGCGGTGAGCTTCTCCTGCAGATGCAGCTTAAGCTGCTTCCTGCCGAGCTTCTGCATCAGCTTGGCCTTCTCTTCGACCAGCACGATCTCGCCCTTGTTAATGACGCCGACACGGTCGGCCATCTCCTCGGCTTCCTCGATGTAGTGCGTGGTGAGAATGATCGTGACGCCCTCATCGCGCAGGCCACGCACGACCTCCCACATCGCCTTGCGCAGTTCGACGTCGACGCCCGCCGTCGGCTCGTCGAGAAACAGGATCTGCGGCTCGTGCGCCAGCGCCTTGGCGATCATCACGCGGCGCTTCATGCCGCCAGACAGCGTGATGATCTGGCTCTTGCGCTTGTCCCACAGCGAGAGTTCCTTGAGTACCTTCTCGATATGCGCGGGATTGCTTGGCTTGCCAAAGAGGCCGCGGCTGAACGAGGCGGTCGACCACGGCGACTCCCATGCGTCGGTATGCAATTCCTGCGGCACCAACCCGATCAGCGAGCGTGCGGCGCGGTAGTCCTTGACGATATCATGGCCGTCCACCGTCACCGTGCCTTCGGTCTGTACCGCGAGGCCGCAGATGACGCTGATGAGCGTGGTCTTGCCGGCGCCGTTTGGCCCGAGCAACGCGAAGATCTCGCCGCGGCGAATATCGAGGTTGATATTCTTCAGCGCGGTGAGCCCGGACGGGTACGTCTTCGAGAGATTGGATACGGAGATAATGGGGGACATGGGGGCAATCTAAGGGAGGCGGGAGCATGACATAGGCGCGCGAAGGCCCTTGCGCAATACATAACGCCTATGTGGCGGTGGGCGCACGCATCGAAAATTCTATTGCAGCGAATTCAAATTTGTCATGCGGTCATGGCCGCGTCCCGCTACGCCCGCGTCACGAAGCTGTCGACCACCTTCTTCTCGCCGGCTTTTTCGAAGGCGATGGTGAGCTTGTTGCCGTCCACCTTGGCGACCTGGCCGTAGCCGAACTTCTGGTGGAACACGCGGTCGCCGAGCGAGAACTCTGAATTGGTCCCGGTGGATTTAGCGATCAGCTCGCCTTCGATCACGGTCGCCTTGCGGCTGAAGCTGCCGCGCGAACTGGAATCGTAGCGCGCGCCGGTTTCGTCGAAGCCCTTGCCGCCGTTGCGTGCGCGATTGGCCTGTGCGCGCTGCCAGCCCGGCGTCGAATAGCTTGAGCCGAATGTCTCGACATTGTCGAAGCGCGACGTGCCGTAGCCGCCAGTACCGCCCCATCCCGAGCCGCCCTTGCTCTCGGTGATCTCGACATTGTCCGCGGGCAGTTCATCAAGGAAGCGCGACGGGATCGTCGTTGACCACGAGCCGTGGATGCGGCGGTTGGTGGCGAAATAGAGTTTGGCGCGTTTGCGTGCGCGCGTGATGCCGACATGGGCGAGACGCCGTTCTTCCTCCAGTCCGGCGCGGCCTTGTTCGTCGAGTGCGCGCTGATGCGGAAACAGGCCTTCTTCCCAGCCGGGCAGGAACACGTTGTCGAATTCTAGTCCCTTGGCCGAATGCAGCGTCATCAGCGACACCGCGTCTTCGTTCGCGCCGCCTTCGCGGTCCATCACCAGTGAGATGTGTTCGAGGAAGCCCTGCAGGTTCTCGAACTCCTCCATCGAGCGGACGAGTTCTTTCAAGTTTTCGAGGCGGCCCGCGGCGTCGGCTGAACGATCCTTCTGCCACATCTCGGTGTAACCGGATTCATCCAGAACGATCTCGGCGAGTTGCGTGTGCGGAACGATGTCGCGCTGTGCACGCCAGCGGTCAAAATTTGTCATCACGTCGCGCAGACTGCCGCGCGCCTTCGGCTTCAATTCGTCGGTTTCAATGACGGCGCGCGCCGCTTCGGTGAGCGGAATGCGGCGCTTGCGGCCGATGTCATGCAGCAGTTGGACGGTGACGTCGCCAAGCCCGCGCTTCGGCACGTTGACGATACGCTCGAAAGCGAGATCGTCGGCAGGCGAATTGATGACGCGCAGATAGGCGAGAGCGTCGCGGATTTCCGCGCGCTCATAGAATCGCGGACCGCCGATCACGCGGTAGGGCAGTCCCAGCGTGACGAAGCGGTCTTCGAATTCGCGCATCTGGAACGAGGCGCGCACCAGAATCGCGATTTCATTCAATTTCTGACCGCTGCGTTGAAGCTGTTCGATCTCCTCGCCGATGGCGCGGGCTTCTTCTTCGGAATCCCACGAGCCGGTGACGGTGACCTTCTCGCCGTCTACATCTTCCGTGCGCAGCGTCTTGCCGAGCCGGCCCTCGTTGTGCGCGATCAGATGCGATGCGGCGGCGAGGATGTGCCCGGTGGAGCGATAGTTGCGCTCAAGCCGAATCACCTTCGCACCGGGGAAGTCGTGCTCGAAGCGCAGGATGTTGTCGACCTCCGCGCCGCGCCAGCCGTAGATCGACTGGTCATCGTCGCCGACACAGCAGATGTTTTTAGGCGCAGCGATTGTCAGTGGACCAGGAACATCCCTTCCATCGTCGATGGCCTGCACAACGCCGGGCCCCGGCAATGCTTGCTTGGATGGCGCCTGCGCCAAGAGCCGCAGCCAGAGATACTGTGCGACGTTGGTGTCCTGATATTCGTCCACCAGAATGTACTTGAAGCGGTTCTGATACTGCCGCAGCACGTCCGGGTGTTCGCGGAACAGCCGGATGTTTTCCAGCAGCAGATCGCCGAAGTCGGCGGCGTTGAGAATCTTCAGCCGCTCCTGATAGGTCGCATAGAGCTTGCCGCCCTTGCCGTTACCGAACACTGCGGCTTCGCCAGACGGCACTTGCGACGGCGTCAGCCCGCGATTCTTCCATCCGTCGATCAGCCCGGCCAGCATGCGTGCCGGCCAGCGCTTGTCGTCGATACCCTCGGCCTGAAGAAGCTGCTTCAGAAGCCGGATCTGGTCGTCGACATCGAGCACGGTGAAGTTGGATTTCAACTGCACCAGTTCGGCATGGAACCGCAGGATGCGTCCGCCGATGGAATGGAAGGTACCGAGCCACGGCATGCCCTCGACCGCCTGGCCGAGCATCTGGCCGAGCCGGTGCTTCATCTCGCGCGCCGCCTTGTTGGTGAAGGTGACGGAGAGAATTTCCTGGGGCCGCGCGCGGCCGGTCGAGAGAATGTGCGCGATGCGCGAGGTCAGCACCTTCGTTTTGCCGGTGCCCGCGCCGGCCAGAACCAGCACCGGACCTTCGAGCGTTTCCACCGCCTCGCGCTGCTCGGGATTGAGCGCGGTCAGATATTGTGGGGCCGCGGAGGCGCGCGCCCGCGCAGCAATGCCGCCAGCGGCAGGCTGGTGGATCGGCACATCAAGGGGCGGCAGCTTGTTCGGTTCAGTCATGCGATTCGTCTTTGCGGTCACGATGCCACTTCGGAGCGCGATCAGCAAAAGTGGAAACCGGTTTTGCGTCCGATCGCGCTCCAAAAGTATTGATTTAGCGCACGATCTTGTCGCCGAACCGCTTCACACTTCGGCGGATCGTGCGCCGACGGCGGGAAGGGGAGGCTTCATATCAGGATTACCGGAGATATAGGCATTCTAAGGCCGTTTCGACAGCGCCTTCCGGCGCCAGCGGCAGGCTTGCCGGAAGCGGCGATTTACGGGCGATTGAGTCGATTTTGTTCCGCCCAGCTGGCGATTTTCAGGGTTTTAGGCGGTTTTGCCGGCTGGAACTTTCATTCCTGCGCAGGATTGGTTTTACAGCCCGGAGCGCAGTGCGCTCCCGGTACGAAACGCAGGAGCGTGTCATGATGAGTTGGGTGGTTACATTTCTGATTATCGCGCTGGTCGCGGCTCTCTTGGGCTTTGGCGGCATCGCGGGCGCCTCGATCGGAATTGCCAAGATCGTGTTCTACGTCGCGCTGATCCTGTTCCTGATCTCGGCTGTGGTGGGTCTGGCGCGCCGCAGCAGCGGCCCGTGATGGTTCGCGCACGAAACCGATGGCGTCATTTAACCGGCATGGCGATACGCCGGCCGATGCCATCAGGGCGCGCAACCGCGCCATGCGCTGCCACCACCTCGCGTATGCGCGAGGCAATGTCGGGCGGAAACGGCGCGGTCTTTCGCGCGTTCATGTCGACGTGAAGCGTCATGTTTTCGGAGGTCGCTGAAATCCATCCCTCGGTCGCGTGGCGAAGTTCCTCGAAAGTATGGATGCGCTTGTCGTCTGCCGCGAGCAGATAGACGGACACCTGCACCGGATCGCCGAGATGCACTTCGCGCAGGTAGCGCACGTGAGCCTCGGCCGTGAACGTCGAGCCGTTGCGCTCTTTCATGTATCCGGGGCCGATGCCGAGTTCGAGCCACATCTGGTCGATGCCGCGGTCGAACAGCACGTTGTAATAGGCCATGTTGAGATGGCCGTTGTAGTCAATCCATTGCGGCTCGATCTGCATCACGGTGGTCAGGAACGGCGCGGCCGTATGTTGCGGCGCATTGTTTTTCGAAAGCGGCGTTGTCGTCATCTCGATTCCCGGTTCGGCGGCAGTCTCTCTTGACCCGCTATACATCCTTTGCCACGGTTCGCGCCACAACAGCATCGCAGAACAGCATCGAACGAAACTAGTGTGGTGGTTCGCAAGTCCGCGTCGTTCTGCGGCGCTCCCTTTTGCGGACTTGCGAACCAAAACCACACTAGAATTTTTAGTTTCTAGTGTCCTTTCGAATCCGAAGTTCGCTTGGAAGGCGCTGTAAAATGAGGCGAACTTCGGATTCAGGACACTAGCGACCGTGGCTTTCTCAAATACAGCCCTGACACATCCCGCGCCATCCGTAATCGCGAGCGCCATCGAAGCGCTTGCCGCGCGGTTCGGCAACAATCTCATCACCTCGCAGGCGGTGCGCGACCAGCACGCCCATACCACCACCTGGCTGCCGCCTCAGCCGCCCGATGCAGTGGTGCTGGCGCAGACGACCGCGGACATTCAGGACGTGGTGCGGATCTGCGCCGAGCGGCGCGTCCCGGTGATTCCGTTCGGCACCGGCACCTCGCTGGAAGGGCAGGTCAACGCGCCGGCGGGCGGCATCTGCATCGATCTGCGCGAGATGAACCGCATCCTCGCTGTGCATGCCGACGACCTCGATTGCGTCATTGAGCCGGGCGTGACGCGCAAAGCGCTTAACGAGCACCTGCGCGATCAGGGCCTGTTCTTCCCGATCGATCCGGGCGCTGACGCTTCCATCGGCGGCATGGCGTCTACGCGTGCGTCTGGTACCAATGCCGTGCGCTACGGCACCATGCGCGACAACATTCTCGCGCTGAAGGTTGTGCGTGCTGACGGCGAAATTATCACGACGGGCACGCGGGCCAAGAAGTCCGCGGCGGGTTACGATCTCACTCATTTGTTCGTCGGGGCCGAAGGCACGCTCGGAATCATTTCCGAACTCACCATCAAGCTGCGCGGTATCCCGCAGAGCATTGCCGCTGCGTCGTGTTCGTTCACGAGTGTGCAGGGCGCCTGCAACGCGACCATTCTCGCCATCCAGACCGGCATTCCGCTGGCGCGCATCGAATTGCTGAATGCAGCGCAGGTCGCGGCCTGCAATGCCTACTCGAAACTGTCGCTGCCGGAGACGCCGCTGTTGCTGCTGGAATTCCATGGCACCGAGGCCGATGTCGCCGAGCAGTCGAAGATGTTCGCTGAAATCGCCGCCGAATGCGGCGGCGGGGCGTTCGAATGGACCACGCGGCAGGAAGATCGCACCCGGCTGTGGCAGGCGCGGCACGATGCTTACTGGGCGGTGCGTGGGCTTCGCCCCGGCGCGCAGGCGGTGGCGACGGATGTCTGCGTGCCGATCTCGCGGCTGGCGGAATGCGTGGTGGAAACCGAGAAGGATCTGGAAACCGTCGGTCTCATTTCGCCCATCGTTGGCCATGTCGGCGATGGCAATTTCCATTGCTCGATGCTGTGCGATGTCAACGATCCCGATGAAGTGCAACGCGCGGACGCATTCCTTCACCGTCTGGTCGAACGGGCCCAAGCCATGGGCGGTACTTGCACCGGCGAACACGGTATCGGCCAGGGCAAGCAGAAATATCTCGAGACCGAACTCGGCCCCGAAGCAGTGCAGGCCATGCGTGCACTCAAGCAGGCGCTCGATCCGCACAACATTCTCAATCCCGGCAAGATATTGCCGCCATGACCCAGTTGGCGGCAATGGACGCGAGGAGTATTGCCACCGAGGCCTTGTCGGTGCTCGGCCAGGGCCGTCAGATTGCGCCGTTCTCGTTGCGGGATCCAGCCTTCGGTCTGAACGAGGCCTACAAGGTCACGCCGATCGTCCGGCAGATGCGCGAAGCGCGGGGTGAAAAGGTGCTGGGCCGCAAGATCGGATTCACCAACAGCACGATCTGGGCGCAGTACAACGTGAACGGCCCGATCTGGGGCTACATGTATGATCGCACCGTTCGCAATCTGAGCGACATTCACGGGGCAGTGTCTCTTGCCGAACTGATCGATCCGCGGATCGAGCCCGAGATCGTGTTCGGTCTATCCGCAGCGCCCGATGTCGCGATGGACGAGCGTGAACTTCTTTCCTGCATCGACTGGTTAGCGCTCGGTTACGAGATGGTGCAATCGATCTATCCCGATTGGAAGTTCGCCGCATCCGATACGGTGGCGGCCTTCGGTCTGCACGGCGCGATGTTCATCGGCGAGCGGCATCCGATCTCGGGCAATTCCGAAAAATGGCTGAACCAGCTTTCGAACTTCGACGTTGAACTCGCTTGTAACGGTGATGTCGTGGATCGGGGCCATGCGCGCAACGTGCTTGGCGGTCCGCTATCGGCCTTGCGCCATTTCGTGGGTGTACTGGCAAAAGATGACCTGAACCCGGGCCTCGCGGCCGGAGAGATCGTCACCACCGGCACCTTGACGCGCGCGATGCCGGTCAAGTCCGGCGAACGCTGGTCAACAAAGGTTTCGGGTATCCCGCTCGGAAGTATCGACGTTCGATTCCGCTGAAGGCCGGCGCTCAGTATTTCTTCTGAAAGCTGTAGCGCATCAGGCTCACCATGCCTGCGCGAAAACCCGCAGCGGACATCCGCAAATAACGGCGGAATTCATCGGTGTTCGCCTTGCCGACCAGCGCGACTGCCTTGTCATAGTTGGAGAGCAGGTTTTGCTCCCACAGGACCAACGTCCGGTAATAGTGATCCGCGTCGTTTCGCGCGGCGATCAAACTGAACGTACCTTCGGCGGCGGCGATCGGCTCCCATTCCAGCGGCAGGTCGCTTTCCGGAAAGGTCTTGTCCAGCAGCGGCTGGAGCTTGGTCCGCTCGGAATAGGCGATCGTCTGCAGCGACAGTTTTCCGCCGATGGCGAGCACGCTGTCGCAATAGGCGAAGAACTTGCGATAGGCGTCGAGCTTGACCTTGGGATCGAGCCCTTTCTGAACGAAATGCTCGAATGCACCAATGGAAACGATAGCGTCGTAGCGGCGGTCCGGCTTGTGGTCGCGCCAGTCCTGTTCCAGCACCTCGATTTTCGGATTGGACGTCTTGCGGATCCACTGGGCCTGCGACGGGCTAAGCGTCAGTCCGACGGCATGACCCACGCCGGCGTGATTGACCAGCCGCCGCAACATCGCGCCCCAGCCGCAGCCGATGTCGAGCACCCGCGCCGTGTTGGCTGCGCCGGCAGCGCTGATGTGATTGTCGAGCTTCCGGAGCTGGGCCGCCGCGAGATTGTCGCCGGGCTCGAACTGCGCGCACGAATAGATCATCTCCGGATCGAGCACGAGCTGGAAGAAGTCGTTGCCCATATCATAGTGCGAGATGATCGCCTCGGGCGAGGCACCTGTTCTGTCTGATGGCCGTGTGGTCATTTCGGGCATTCGTGCCCACCGCTTTGCAGGGTTGTGAATGGGGTCCGTTAAACTTAGTATTCGATGCAGCCGATTGGTTCAATGTTTGCGTCGTCCGGTGCAGGTGACGGTCGCTGCGGGGCCAAGCCGTGCGCCATGGCACCGGCACGAGACCGGCCGATCCCTCGCTGAGGAAAAACCTTGCAGACCACGCTGCTCGGACTGGCCATTGCCTTCATCGTTGCGCTGATCGCGGCGCTGGTCGGGCCGTATTTCATCGATTGGAACCAGTTTCGCCCGCAATTCGAGGCGGAGGCCTCCCGCATCATCGGCGCGCCGGTGCGCGTCAGCGGCGAACTCGACGCCCTGCTGCTGCCGACCCCGACGCTGCGGCTGCGGTCTATCTCCATTGGCAGCGACAACGACCCGGCCAAGGTCCGCGCCGACAAGCTCAACGTGGAGTTCAACCTCGGCGCGCTGATGCGTGGCGAATGGCGCGCCAGCGTGCTGTCGCTGGATGGCTTCGCCCTCGATCTTGGCCTCGACCGGGAGGGCCGTTTCGAATGGCCGGTCGCAGCAAACCGCTTCAATCTCGGCTCGCTCGCCATCGACAGGATGAATGTCGCGGGGCGCATCGCGCTGCATGACGCGTCCAGCGGCACGACGCTGCGGGCGGACGATATCATTTTCAGCGGCGATGTGCGCGGGCTCGCCGGGAGCCTGCGCGGGGAAGGGTCATTCACTCTGCTTGGTGTGCGGACACCGTTCCGTATCTCGTCGGGACAGACCAATGACGGCAAGGGCACCCGCGTACGCTTCATCGCTGATCCGGGCGAGCGGCCGATGTTGGCTGATCTCGATGGCGTGTTGATCCTCGACAACGCGGTGCCGAAATTCGAGGGCGGGCTGACATTGGCGCGGCCGGCGGATGCGAAATCAGCGGACCCGGGACAGCCTTGGCGGTTGTCGTCGCGCATGAAGGCAAATCCATCCTCTGCGAGTTTCGAACAGGTCGAAGCCGCATATGGTCCCGAGGACAATGCGTTGCGGCTGACGGGCGGCGGCGACATCAAGTTCGGCACATCGCCGTTGCTGCATTTCGCTTTGTCCGCGCGTCAACTCGATGCGGACCGTTTGCTCGCCAGGGGCGCTGCGAACGCCGAGCCGCTGCGGCTGCTTCCGGCGTTGCGCACGCTCGTGACATCGTTGCCGGCGCTGCCGCTTCCGGCACAGATTGAGCTCGGCGCCGATCAGATCGCCCTCGGCGGACGTCCACTTCAAAACATCGCCATCGAACTGCGCGGCGATGACAAGGCGTGGACCATCGGAAAATTCGAAATGCGCGCGCCCGGTGCGACGCGCATTTCAGCCAACGGCACTCTTGCGAACCCGGGATCGTCTGCTCGTTTCACGGGGCCGGTCAGTATCGAGTCGGCCGATCCGGATGCGCTGGCGGCGTGGCTGCAGGGACGCAGCGATGTGACCTGGCGCAACCAGAAGCCGTTGCGTCTGCGTGGGGATGTGACCATCGCCGCTGATCGTATCTCGCTCGACAGCGTGACCGCCGAGGTCAACGGCGGTGCGATGACAGGCCGTCTCGCGCTTCTGAATGTTGCCGAGAGCAAAACGCGGCTTGAAGCTGCGTTAAAGGCCACAAGTCTTGATGTCGAAGCCGCGTCGTCTCTCGTTGCCATGCTGGCCGGGCCTCAATCCGCGTGGCCGGACGAGGCGCAAGTTACGCTGGATGCCGATAGTGCCGTTCTGGCAGGACAGACGGTTCGTCCAGCCGCTGTCAGCCTGAGTTACGGTCCCACAAAAATTGCGCTCGATCGCATTCAGGTCGGCGATGCGGGCAGCGATCTTGCAATCAGCGGCGCAGGATCGTTCGATCGCGCCGAGGGCGGCGGCAAGCTCGCACTGACGGCTGCGGCTCCTTCGCTGGCGCAGATCGGTGGCTTCATCGCGCCATTTGCACCCGCGGTCGCGGAACGGCTGGCTGCGGCCGCGAAAGAGCCCGGCGCTGCGCGCATGCAGCTTTCCGCAGACATAGGCAAGGCGAAGGATCGCTCCAGCCGCACCGACGCGCGCGCCGTGCTCGACATCGATGCGCCGCAGCTCAAGGGCGCGATCACGCTGACTGCGACACCGAACATCGATCTCGCACGCGGGCTCGATCTGGCAGCGTTGCGTGGTGACGAATTCAAAGTTGAAACCAAGCTCGCGACGAACCAGACCGCGTCCATGCTGACATGGCTTGGTCTCGATCGCATGATCTCGGCGCAAGACGGCCCGGCACAATTCGAGTCGTCCGTCACTGGCGTCTGGGGTTCGCCGCTACAACTGACAGCGAAACTGACGGGCGCAGGCGTTGACGGTGATGTTCAGGGCACTGCGGATCCATGGGCGGATCAGCGTACAGCGGCATTAACTGTGGCGGTGCGCCGTGCGGATATAACCGCGCTATTCGATCTCAAGCCTGCGAGCGTGCCGTCGCTTAACGTCGCGTTGTCGTCACGTCTCGGCGTAGCGGGGGATGCTTTCACGTTCGACGATCTCGACACAACGGTGGGCGGATCGCGTGTGCGCGGGCGGCTGACGTTGACGCGCAGCGACGTGATCGGTGTCGATGGCGAGATCGGCATGGATACGCTCGATCTTGCGGGCGCGACGAGCGTTGCCTTTGGTGCAGCGGAACACGACACGTCGTCGCCACTTGGCAAAGGATGGTTGCGCGGCTGGCACGGCCGGCTGGCGTTTCAGGCCTTGAGTGGCGTGCTGCCGGGCGGCGGCGAGTTGCGCCCCGTCAGCGGCGCGATCAAGGGCGACGGTCAATCGCTGGTGCTGGAGAGCGCCAAAGCGGGTATCGGCGGCGGCGAAGCGTCGCTCGATCTCGATGCGCGGCAGATCGCGCAGGGAGCTAACCAGGGCACATCGTTCAATGCACGCCTGCAATTGTCCGGCGTCGATGGCACGTCGCTGCGCTATCGCGGTCTCGCGATGCCCAACAGCAAGGTCGCGCTGCAAATGACGCTGGCGGGGCAGGGACGCAGCGCCGCGGGATTGACCGGCGCCTTGTCGGGCGCGGGCACGTTGACGCTGGCGGATGCGCGCATTCCGGGGCTTGATACGCGCGCGTTCGAAGTGGCGATCCGCGCCAGCGACGGCGGGCAGGCGACCGACGATCTCAAACTGAAGGAGATCGTCGAACCCGTGCTGGCTGCCGGTGCGCTGACTGTGCCGTCGGCGCAGATTCCCTTCACCATCAAGGACGGCCGGTTGCGAGTCGAGGCGGCGACGCTCGAGTCCGCGCGTGCCCGTGTCGCTATCGCCGGCGGCTACGATCTCCTCGCGGACCAGGCTGATGTTCGCGCGGTGATGTCGCCGATCAATACCAAGCCGATCAGCGGACGTCCTGAAATCCGTGTCGATCTCAACGGATCGCCGGACGGATTGGCGCGTACCGTGGACGTCGCGGCGTTGTCGTCGTGGCTCGCGATGCGCGCGATCGACCGTGAAACGCGGCGGCTCGATCAGCTTGAACGCGGCGCTGCGCCAGGGCCTGAATCCGACGAGTTGTGGGATGAAGTGCTGCCGAAGGTCGATCCGCTTCCGGCGTCGGAAGTAAAGATTCCAAATCGCGATCCGCGGCGAAAGAATTCCGGTGCGAAGACGGTGCAGCCGCGTGCGCCAGTGGCCCCGCCTGTTGCGCAGAATCCGCCGTCTGATCCGCCGACCGGCAACGTTCAGGTGCAGCCGCTGCCGCCGCCGATCAACATCAAACCTGCGCCCGGCGTAATACAAAGACCACGGTCGGCTGCGCCGCCGCCCGCATTCCGAGCCTTTTAAATTATCCCGCCGAGGCGACGTTCGACGACGGCAGCCGCTCGCCGATGAACATGGTGGTGACGGCGCGTGCGCGGAAATGATCCAGCACGAACAGTCTGATCGCGGATGACAGATTGCTGGTCTTGCGGCTGCGGTCGATGGCATCGATCTGCGTCGAGAGCGTCAGCCCGCGCCGCGTCGCGATATCCTTCAGGCTGGTCCAGAACGCATCTTCGAGGCTGACGCTGGTCTTGTGCCCGCCAACCACGACGGACCGCTTGACCACGGCGAACTCCTTCACGCCGCGCATCCGGTAGCTTTCCGCGCCGCTTGCATCCATCACATCCATGTCGGTTGCGATCTTGTCGTTCTGCATCGCAGTTCTCCATTTCAGCCAAGCGACCGCGCGCGGCGAGAAGGAGTCTCGTCGAGGGGGAGGCCCAGGCACATTTGATACGAAGATCAGGTCGCGGATCAGAATACAGATCGCTGCTGCGAAAACTGCACAGCCGCCCCGCCGCCGGTCCCGAAACGGTATGAGTTTCGAGACACGGGTACATAGTAACTGAAATCAGTTACCTGCGATATTCGTGTGAAAACCTACGATGGAGTCACGATCGTAGGTGTTCGATGCGGGAAATTACGGATGGGAACTTTCCGGCTGCAACCGGCTGCTCCCGTTCGCCGATGAAGGGATTGCGCGCGAGCGGAAGTAGTCCAGCACGAACAGCCGGATCGCGGAGGAGAGATTTCCCTGCTGGCGGCCGCCGTCGATTTCGCCGACCAGTTCTGACAGGGTCAGGCTTCTCGCCGAGGCGATTTCCTTCATGCCATTCCAGAAAGCTTCTTCGAGACTGACGCTGGTCTTGTGGCCGGCGACGACGATCGAGCGTTTGACGACAGGTGACTTCATGCCGAAGTCTCGTCATTGATGCGGTGCTGATCCAACGCATTGCCAGCGCGTTGAGCAACGAGTTCGTCACGCTTGCGCTCGTCCTTGGTGCGGCCGAAGCGGGCGCGGTTGGTCTCCGACTGTTTCGCAGTCTGTTCGCGCGCGATCCGCTTCTTGACTTGCTTCAGGTTGATCAGGTCGCCCATGACGCCTCCATCATTTCAGGACACTGGCAACGAAGGACGCATATGTCGGCGCCGCTTTCGTTCGTCCTGTTCGGGTCTCGTTGGAGCCAGTCTTTCGAGCGGGCCCGTACAAACTATGTTCATTCCCCGCGCGCTGGTGCGAGGCAGGAGTTGTTAAAATTTAGCATGCGATGCGGCGAAGAGGGTAGCCGATCGACGTAGGACTTTAGGGGTGCGACGAGATGTCCGCCCCGCGTTGTCGCTCGCTAATGTAGCGCGCCCCGCGCTATCCGGGATGCGTCATCTTGTCTGGCTTTACCAGCCGGTCGAATTCGGCAGCCGACACCAGACCGAGACGCACAGCTTCTTCCTTCAGCGTCTTGCCGCGCGCGTGAGCAGTCTTCGCGACCTTTGCGGCGTTGTCGTAGCCGATCTTCGGCGCGAGCGCCGTCACCAGCATCAGTGAACGCTGCATCAGTTCATCAATGCGCTTTTCATCGGCGCGGATGCCGACGATGCAATGTTCGGTAAACGACCGCGCCACGTCGGCCATCAACTGGATCGATTGCAGCATGCAATGCGCCATCACCGGCTTGTACACGTTCAGCTCGAAGTGACCCTGACTGCCGGCGACCGTGATCGCGGTCTGGTTGCCGAAGATCTGGCAGCACACCATCGTCACCGCCTCGCATTGGGTCGGATTGACCTTGCCCGGCATGATCGAGGAGCCCGGCTCGTTCTCGGGCAGGATCAGTTCTCCCAATCCCGAGCGCGGTCCCGAGCCGAGCAGGCGGATGTCGTTGGCGATCTTGAACAGACCGGTAGCGACCGAATTGATCGCGCCATGCACGAACACATAAGCGTCATTCGACGCCAGGGCCTCGAATTTGTTCGGCGCGCTGGTGAACGGCAGCTTGGTGATCGCCGCCACCTGTTTGGCGAACAGTTTTGCAAATCGCGGCTTCGAATTAAGGCCGGTGCCCACGGCGGTGCCGCCTTGCGCCAGCGGGTAGAGATCCTTCGACGCGGCGCGCAGCCGGGCGATGCCGCTTTCCACCTGCGCGGCGTAGCCGGAAAACTCCTGACCGAGGGTCAGCGGTGTCGCGTCCTGCGTATGGGTGCGGCCGATCTTGACGATCTTGGCGAAGGCCTTTTCTTTCTGACGCAGCGCCTTCAGCAGCACGGTCAGCGCGGGCAGCAGGTCGTGGGTGATGCTTTCCGCCGCGGCAATGTGCATTGCGGTCGGAAATGAGTCGTTGGACGACTGGCTCATATTTACGTGATCGTTCGGATGGACAGGCTTCTTGGTGCCGGGCTCGCCGCCGAGCAGTTCGCTGGCGCGGTTGGCGATCACCTCGTTGAGGTTCATGTTGGATTGCGTGCCGGAGCCGGTCTGCCAGACCACCAGCGGGAAATTGTCGTCGAGTTGGCCATCGATGACTTCGCGGGCCGCGCGGACGATGGCGCGTGCGCGGCGCTGGTCGAGCAGGCCGAGTTCGAGGTTGGTTTGTGCCGATGCGAGCTTGACGATGGCCAGCGCGCGAACGATCGGCATCGGCATGCGCTCGTTGCCGATCTTGAAATTGTGCTTCGAGCGCTCGGTCTGTGCGCCCCAGTAACGATCCGCCGGCACTTCGATGGGGCCGAACGTGTCGGTTTCGGTGCGCGTTGTTTTCTTCGGTGCGGCCATGATTGTTTCCGGTGCTTTGCGGGGACGGCGAAGTTTAGGACTTCACGAGCGATACGCGCAACCACCGCGCGTCATCGTCTTCGCGAAAACACGCGCCGCATATTAGAAAGCTTCAAGATGATGTGAGGCGTGACTGTCCGCGCCGGATTACTTCTTGCGGAAACGATCGAGCCGCACGACTTCCGCGCCTTCGCCCTGTTTGGCCGGCTCGTCGCCGCTCTCAGCCGCAGGCGCTTCGGGCGCAACCGCGACGGGCAGCGTCTCAACTGTCGGCGTATCTTCTGCGGCCGATTCATCGGTCGGCTCGAACTGCAATCCGAACTGCACCGACGGGTCGAAGAAGCTCTTGATCGAGCTGAAGGGGATGACAAGACGTTCGGGAATGCCATTGAACGACAGGCCGACCTCGAAGCGGTCATCGGTCACGACCAGATCCCAGAACTGGTGCTGGAGGATGACCGTCATTTCCTGCGGATATTGCGACAGCAGGCGAGGGGAAATCTTCACCCCTTCGGCCTTTGACAGGAACGTGATGTAGAAATGATGCTCGCCGGGAAGGCCGTGCTCGGCGGCATCCGCGAGCACATGCTTCAGCACGCCGCGCAACGCGTCGCGCGCGAGAACATCGTAACGAATGTGGTCGGTCGCCATCATATTGTCCTGTAGAAGGGTGGCCGGTCGTAGCTCAGGTCTGCCGAAACTCAGATCTGCGGATGAACGTTCCGACTCGCGGTTTGATCCATGCTATCCCGTCATGGCCCGCAGGTCAGCACCCGTGCCCTGCAGATCGCAGAATTTCTCGCGAGCGGCAATGCATCCGCCTGATAAATTCAATGCAACAGAGTGAAAGTGGAGGCTTCTGTTGCCAGGTGCCTCCGGACCCCGCCTGGCGGAGCTTAACCCACCAGGACTTTAGACTTGGTTTTTCAAACTGCGTTACGCAGCCTGAGCAACCGGAGCATAGTTGTCGTTTGCAACTATTGCGTAGCCCGATAACGGCGGAACCATACCGGGAAAAAACACGCCCTTTACGCCTTCGTCGATCCTRTTTCGCCCCCGCCAAAACCCGCCACGTGATGGCGAAAATTCCGGGCTTTGGTGGAGGCGCCGGGTGCTGCCCCCGGGTCCGAACGGTTTATTGCGACGGCCATTTATTTCCATAGCCGGCGAACCGGCCCCCTCAATATAGGGGCAAGTTTTAACGGAAAAAGGTCCGGTTTCCCCTCCGGCGCGGGCCGCCGGGCCGCTTTCTGGCGCGGTGGGCGGGGAAGGCTGCGGTTTGCGTCCTGTGCATGCGGGGAACATCGGATTGTCGGTTGGCCTGCGCCGGGGGCCATTCTACATCGGGCCATGCCTCCCGAGATTGCTCCCGCGATTCCCCAGACCCCAGATGCGTCGGCGCCGGAACGTCCCGGGCTGCTCGAGTTGTTCGTGGCGTTCGCCAAGATGTCGCTCGCGGGTTTCGGCGGGGTGCTGGTGTGGGCGCGGCGCGCCATTGTCGATCAACATCGCTGGATGACGCCGGACGAATTCAACGAAGCCTTCGCGCTCTGTCATTTTTTGCCCGGCCCCAACATCGTCAATCTGTCCGTCGTGTTCGGCGCGCGCTTTCGCGGCATTCCCGGAAGCATTGCCGCCTTTCTCGGACTGGTCGGCCCGCCGGTGGTGATCGTGACCGTGCTCGCCGCGATCTATGCGCACTACGGTCAAATTCCGGCGCTGCAGCGCACGCTGGCCGGCGTGTCGTGTGCTGCAGTAGGACTTTTCCTCGCGGTGATCCTGCGCATGATGATGCCGCTTCTGAAGAAGCGCGACCCAGTCACGCTGGCGTTGCTTGCCGCCGTTTTCGTCGCCGTCGGAGTGCTGCGGCTGCCGCTGGTGCCGGTTCTGCTCACCGCGATTCCGCTCAGCATCGCGCTGACGTTCGCCACGCGGCGGAGGACGGCAACATGAACTCGCCCACGGGAACATTGCTGACTCTGGCATGGACGTTCGGTCTGATGTCGCTGCTCGCCATCGGCGGCGCGAATTCGACGATTCCGGAAATGCATCGTGTGGCGGTCGAGGTGCAGCGCTGGATGTCGGATGCGCAGTTCGCCGACATGTTCGCGATCTCGCAATTGTCGCCGGGACCAAACGTGCTGATCGTGACGTTGATCGGCTATCACGTGGCCGGTATTGCAGGTGCGTTGGTTGCCACATTTGCCATGTGCTGCCCATCCGCTGTGTTTGCCTACTTCATTAGCACCACACTGAGACAATCGGGTCATTTGTCATGGCCCGCGATCCTCCAGGCTGCGCTGGTTCCAGTCTCGATTGGGCTGATGTGCGCCAGCGGCCTCGTTCTCGCACTGACATCCGACCGCACGTGGGTCGCGGCGGCTATTACAATTGGGGCGGCCGTGCTCGCATTGACGACCCGCCTCAATCCGCTCTGGATGCTCCTTGTGGGCGGCCTCCTCGGTTTCGCTGGCGTCGTCTGACAAAAATAGATAAGGAGGCAGGGTATCGGGGTCATCCCCGCATCCGCATTATCAAGAATAGACCGGGCAAAAGCCCGTGACTTGGGGGACGACGATGAGCGAAGCGCCAGACAGCGCTGCGGGGAAACCCGCGCAGGGAATAATCAAAGGACCACAGGATTTTTACGGCGGGCTCGCCCTGATGGGCATCGCGCTGTTCGCTCTGTGGGCATCCAGCGATCTACAAGGCATGCGAGGATTCTCGTTCGGCCCGGGCACCGCACCGCGCATGTTCGCTTATCTTCTTCTGGCCCTCGGCGCGGGCGTCGCCGTCACAGGTTTTTTTGTCGAAGGCCCGCCGCTGCAACGCTACGGCATTCGCGGTCCTGTCTTCGTGACGCTGGCGATCCTGTCCTTCGCGGTCGCTATCCGCCCGCTCGGCCTGATCGTCACCTCGTTTGTGAGCTTCATGATCGCAGCGATGGGGAGCGACGAGACGAAGTGGAAGGAGGCCATCATCGTGGGAATTTGTCTTACGCTCGGATGCGCTCTCTTGTTCCCCTATGCGCTCGGGCTGCCGCTCGACCTTTTCCCACGCATTCTGCGCTGAGGGCGTCATGGATATTTTCTCGAATCTCGCACTCGGCTTCGGCGTTGCGTTCTCACCCATCAATCTCGGTCTCTGTCTGGTCGGCGCGCTTGTCGGCACGCTAGTCGGCGTGTTGCCCGGCATCGGCACCATCGCCACAGTGGCGATGCTGCTGCCGATCACCTTTGGCCTTCCTCCTGTCGGCGCGCTTATCATGCTCGCCGGCATCTATTACGGCGCGCAGTACGGCGGCTCGACCACGTCGATCCTGGTCAACATTCCCGGTGAAGCGGGTTCGGTGGTCACTGCGCTCGACGGCTTCCAGATGGCCAAGCAGGGCCGCGCCGGCCCGGCGCTGGCGATCGCCGCCATCGGCTCGTTCTTCGCAGGTTGCGTTGCCACCGTTCTGATCGCGTTGCTCGGCGCGCCGCTGACCAAACTCGCGCTGGCGTTCGGCCCCGCCGAATATTTCTCGCTGATGGTGCTTGGTTTGATCTTCGCCGTCGTTCTGGCGAAGGGGTCGGTGCTGAAGGCTATCGCGATGATCGCCTTCGGCGTGCTGCTGTCGATGGTCGGGTCCGACATCGAGACCGGCGCGTCGCGCATGTCGTTCAACGTTCCGGAACTGGCCGACGGTCTCGGCTTCGCAACCGTGGCGATGGGTCTCTTCGGCTTCGCCGAAATCATCCGCAATCTCGACCACGGCGCGTCGATGGATCGGGAACTGGTGCAGCAGAAGATCTCCGGTCTTATGCCGACCAAGAAGGACATCAAGGATTCCACTCCGGCCATCCTGCGCGGCACGGTGCTGGGTTCGATCCTCGGCATTCTGCCCGGCGGCGGCGCGGTGATCGCGTCATTCGCCGCCTACACCTTCGAGAAGAAGATCTCGCGGCATCCGGAACGCTTCGGCCGGGGCGCCATCGAAGGCGTTGCGGCGCCCGAAAGCGCCAACAACGCTGCGGCCCAGACTTCGTTCATTCCGCTGCTCACGCTCGGCATTCCGCCCAACGCAGTGATGGCGCTGATGGTCGGTGCGATGACCATTCATGGCATCGTGCCGGGGCCGCAGGTGATGCAGAAACAGCCTGAACTCGTCTGGGGCATGATTGCTTCGATGTGGATCGGCAATCTGATGCTGCTCGTCATCAATCTGCCGCTGGTCGGCATCTGGGTGCGGCTGCTGAGGGTGCCTTACCGGCTGCTGTTCCCCTGCATCGTGATCTTCTGTGCCATCGGCATCTACTCGGTGAACAACGCGCCGATGGACGTCGTTCTGACCGCCGCTTTCGGTCTCGTCGGCTATTGGCTGGTGAAGCATGACTTCGAACCGGCCCCGCTGCTGCTCGGCATGGTGCTCGGTCCGCTGATGGAGGAAAACCTCCGCCGCGCGCTGTTGATCTCGCGCGGCGACTGGACGGTGTTCCTGACCCGTCCATTGTCGGCGTCGCTCATGGCGATCGCGGCGTTCCTGCTGATCCTTGCGCTGCTGCCTGCGCTGCGCAAGAAGCGCGACGAGGTGTTCGTCGAGTCCGAGAATTAAGGTATTGAGGTGCGGCGTTGCGCCGCGCCTCTTTGCCCCTTCTTGGAAGCAAGTTGAATGGACTCAGCCCGCCCGGTGATGTTGACACTGCGGGGCAGGGCTCTTTGGTCCGTAATCAATAACATTCGGGAGAACGTTATGAATTTTCTTAAGCGTATGCTCGCGACCTGCGGGCTTTCCGCACTGGCCGCCGCCGGTGTGGCGGCCGCGCCGGCTCAGGCGCAGGATTATCCGACGCGCAACATCACGATGATCGTTCCGTTCGCGGCCGGTGGCCCCACCGACGTCATTGCGCGCATCGTGACCGGCCATATGCAGCAGACGCTCGGTCAGACGATCATCATCGAAAACGTGGTCGGCGCAGGCGGCACTACGGCTTCCACGCGCGCGGCCCGCGCTGCGCCGGATGGCTACACTTTGATCACCGGCCACATGGGCACACACGCGGCATCGGTGCCGCTGTATCCGAATCTTGCCTATCATCCTTCGAAGGACTTCGAGCCTGTCGGCCTGCTGGCGGGCACGCCGATCCTGATCCTCGCGCGCAAGGATTTCCCGCCGAAGGACCTCAAGGAATTCGTGGCCTACGTGAAGGCCAACACCGACAAGCTCAACGCCGCTCACGCGGGCGTCGGTTCGGTGTCCTACTCCTCGTGCCAGCTTCTGGACTCTGTACTCAAGATCAAGCCGACAGGCGTTCCGTTCAACGGCACCGGTCCCGCAATGAATGCGCTGGTCGGCGGACAGGTCGATTACATGTGCGACCAGATCGTCAACGCTGTTCCGCAGGTCAAGGGCGGCACCATCAAGGCTTATGCCGTGGCGACGCCTGAGCGCAATCCGTCGCTGCCGGACGTGCCGACCACCGCCGAAGCCGGTCTGCCCGAGTACCAGGCTCAGGCCTGGAACGCGATCTTTGCACCGAAAGGCACGCCAGCGCCGATCGTGGCCAAGCTGAACGCGGCTGTTGTCAAGGCGCTGGACGACGAAGGCGTGCGCAAGCGCTTGCTCGACCTCGGCAGCGTGATCCCGAAGACGGAAGAGCGCACGCCGGAATCGCTCAAAAAGCTGGTCGACAGCGAAGTCATCAAGTGGTCGGCGGTGCTGAAGCCGCTCTCGAACTGAGATTCTGCTGAAATAACTGGAGTTTGGCAGGGGCGGGACGCAAGTTCCGCCCCTTGCTGTTGGGGGCGGCGATCCTCACTTTTCAGGGTATAATTGCCCGACCGGAATCGAATCGTGGCAGACGGCCACGACGCCCGGCGGCTAGATAGACCCATGAACCAGTATCACGACCTGCTTGAGCGCATTCTCAGCGACGGCGCGGAAAAGACCGACCGCACCGGCACCGGAACGCTGTCCGTGTTCGGCCACCAGATGCGGTTCAATCTGGCATCGGGCTTCCCGATGCTGACGACCAAGAAGCTGCCGCTGAAATCCATCATCTACGAACTGCTCTGGTTCCTGAAGGGCGACACCAACGTGCGCTATCTTCAGGAGCACAAGGTCTCGATCTGGGATGAATGGGCGGACGAAAACGGCGACCTCGGCCCGGTCTACGGATCACAGTGGCGCTCATGGCCCGCGCCGGACGGCCGCAGCATCGATCAGATTGCCAACGTGATCGAGATGATCCGCAAGACACCGGACTCGCGCCGCCTGATCGTGAGCGCGTGGAATCCCGCCGACGTCGACAAGATGGCGCTGCCGCCGTGTCACTGCCTGTTCCAGTTTTACGTCGCCAACGGCAAGCTCTCCTGCCAGCTCTATCAGCGCTCAGCGGACGTGTTTCTCGGCGTGCCGTTCAACATCGCGTCCTACGCGCTGCTGACCATGATGGTGGCGCAGGTGACCGGATTGAAGCCCGGCGATTTCGTGCATTCGTTCGGCGATACGCATCTCTACCTGAACCACCTCGATCAGGCGCGGCTGCAACTGACGCGTCCGACGCGTCCGCTGCCGACCATGAAGATCAATCTCGACGTGAAGGACATTTTCTCGTTCCGCTACGAGGACTTCACACTCGAAAATTACGATCCGCATCCGCACATCAAGGCCGAGGTCGCGGTTTGAACGGGCCTTCGTCCGCGACGGCATCTCCGCAAATCGTCTTCGTTGTTGCCGTTGCAGAGAACGGCGTGATCGGCCGCGACAATGCGATGCCGTGGCGCCTCAAATCCGATCTCAAGCGCTTCAAGGCGATCACGTTCAACCGGCCGGTCATCATGGGCCGCAAGACGTTCGTCTCCATCGGCCGCCCGCTGCCGGGCCGTACCAACATCGTCGTGACCCGCGACAAAAAGTTTCAGGCGCCGGGAATCGTCGTTGCAACCTCGCTCGACGCGGCACACGATATCGCGCGCGGCGATGCGCTGCGGCGTTTCGTCACTGAGATCATGGTGATCGGCGGCGCCGATATTTTTGCGCAATGGTTGAAAAAGGCTGACCGGCTGGAAGTCACGGAAGTGCACGACAAGCCCGAAGGCGACACGTTTCTGAAGCCGGTTGACCCTGCGGAATGGCAGGAAGTGGCGCGAACGCGCCATTCAAAGGTTGACGGCGATACGGCCGATTTCTCCTATGTCACATATATACGGCATAGTTGAAGCCAGCGTCGCATATAGCCGCAGACTGCGGCATTAACTGCAATCAGCGATGTTTGCATTGACAAATTTGCCCTGCGCCATAGCTCTCGGGAGCGGGTGTCCTGCGTTGTAAGGACCGGGCGCGTCCCCTATAAGGCCCCAAGATATTGCGGAGCGAGAGCTCCGCGCGGAGGAGATCGACGATGCCGTGGAAGAATCAAGGCGGAGGCCCCTGGGGCTCCGGCCCGAAGGGCCCCTGGGGCTCCGGCCCGCAATCGACCGGACCGAAGCCGCCCGATCTCGAAGATCTTCTGCGCCGCGGACAGGACAAGTTGCAGACCTTGCTGCCGGGCGGGAACTTCAGCGGCATGGGCATCGCGCTGATCCTCGTCGCTGCGCTGGCGATCTGGGGACTGTCCGGCTTCTTCCGCGTGCAGTCCGAAGAACTTGGCGTGGTGCTTCGCTTCGGCAAGCACGTGCGCACGGTTCAGCCCGGCCTGAACTATCATCTGCCTTACCCGATCGAGACCGTGCTGCTGCCGAAGGCGCTGCGCGTGTCGACGCTGAGCATCGGCATGCGCGTGGTCGATGACTCCCGCCGCGGCGGCACCACCACCATTCGCGACGTGCCCGAAGAAAGCCTGATGCTCACCGGCGACGAGAACATCGTCGACGTGGACTTCACCGTGCTCTGGCGCATCAAGCCGGACGGTGTCGGCGACTTCCTGTTCAACATCCAGAATCCGGAAGGCACTGTGAAGGCTGTTGCCGAAAGCGCGATGCGCGACGTCATCGGCCGCTCTCAGATCCAGCCCATCCTCACCGGCGCGCGCACGCAGACCGAAGCAGCCGTACTCGAACTGATGCAGAAGACCCTCGACAGCTACGGCGCGGGCATTCTGGTTCAGCAGGTGCAGATGCAGAAGGTTGACCCGCCGCAGCAGGTCATCGATGCGTTCCGTGACGTGCAGGCGGCCCGCGCCGACTTCGAGCGGTTGCAGAACGAAGCCCAGACCTACGCCAACCGCGTCATTCCCGACGCGCGCGGCCGCGCCGCGCAGATCCTGCAGGTGGCGGAAGGCTACAAGGAGCAGGCGGTAGCCGAAGCCAAGGGCCAGAGCGCGCGCTTCCTCAAGGTCTATGACGAATACAAGAAGGCGCCGGACGTCACGCGCGAACGCATCTATCTGGAAACGATGGAACGTGTTCTCGGCGGTGCCGACAAGCTCGTGCTCGACCAGGGCGCGGGTGGATCGTCGCCGGGCGTGGTGCCGTATCTGCCGCTCAATGAAATCGGACGCCGCACGCCACCGGCTGCTGCACCACAACAGGGCGGGGGCAACCGATGAAAAACGGTATCGCTGGTATCGTCTCTCTCTTCATTCTGCTGGTCGCGATCGTCGTCGGCTATAGCTCCGTGTTCACCGTCAGCCAGACCGAACAGGTTCTGCTGGTGCGGCTCGGCGAGCCGGTGCGCGTGGTCACCGAACCGGGCCTGAACTTCAAGGTGCCGTTCATCGACACGGTGATCAGCATCGACAAGCGCATTCTCGATCTCGAAAACCCCGCGCAGGAAGTGATCGCGTCGGACCAGAAGCGTCTCGTGGTGGATGCCTTCGCGCGTTATCGCATCAAGGACCCGCTGCGATTCTATCAAACGCTCGGTTCGATCCAGGCGGCCAACATTCAGCTCACCACGCTGCTGAACGCCTCGCTGCGTCGTGTGCTCGGTGAGGTTACTTTCATCAACGTGGTGCGCGACGAGCGCGATGTGCTGATGAACAGGATCCAGAAACAGCTCGATCGCGAAACCGCGAGCTACGGCATTTCGGTGGTCGACGTCCGGATCCGCCGCGCCGACCTGCCTGAGCAGAACAGCCAGGCAGTTTATCAGCGAATGCAGACCGAACGTCAGCGTGAAGCGGCCGAGTTCCGCGCGCAGGGCGGCCAGAAGGCGCAGGAAATCCGCTCCAAGGCCGACCGTGAAGCCACTGTGATCATTGCCGACGCGAATTCGCAGGCCGAACAGGTCCGCGGCGAGGGCGATGGCGAGCGCAACCGTCTGTTCGCAGAAGCCTACGGCAAGGATGCGGACTTCTTCGCGTTCTATCGCTCGATGACCGCCTATGAGACCAGCATGAAGGGCAGCGACACGCGCTTCCTGCTGCGTCCGGACTCCGAGTTCTTCCGCTTCTTCGCCAACCCGACGGGCAAGCCTGCCGCTGCGCCGACATCCGCGCGGTGATATGAATCGCGCTGGGTGTAAGCGGGGAGGAGCCGTCTTCGGATGAGGTCGATTGGATACGGTGACCTCCTTGTCGGGGTCGGAATGGTGCTGGTGCTGGAGGGGTTGCTGTTCACGGCGCTTCCAAACTGGATGCGCTCGGCAATGAAGAGCGCGTTGTCTTCGCCGGACAACATCCTGCGCGCCGTCGGCCTGGTTTCGGCGGTGATCGGCCTGATCCTGATCTGGCTGGTGCGGCATTAAATTTCGCGCGGATCGGCGCGCGGGCGGCGGTTTGCGCTATGATGGCTTCGGTGCGAATGCCGGCCTGAAGCGCTTTTTTACGCCCATGGCCGGGTTTTCGCCGCAATCCGTGCGTTGATCGCTAGAAAACACGCCTGTCGGCGGTGCTTGCGCACGCATCCTCTTCGGGCGCACATTAGCGCCAATGACCCGCCCCTTTTCAGGAGAGCTTTCGACCATGTCCGATGCGTTCCAAGCATTGAGCCGCCGCGTATTGCCGCTTGCCGCGGCTGTCGGCTTCGCCCTCGTCGCGACGCCTGCGCTGGCGCGCGGACCGGACGGCATCGCCGACGTCGCAGAGAAGGTGATCGACGCGGTGGTCAACATTTCCACGTCGCAGACCGTCGACGCCAAGACCGCTGACAACGACAAGGGCAGCGACGAGCGCGGCAACAGGCGAGGGGCCAATCCGCAATTGCCGCCGGACTCGCCGTTCAGCGAATTCTTCGATGAGTTCTTCAAGAACCGCCGTGGCGGCATGGGCGGCAATAACTCGCCGCGCAAGGTGAACTCGCTGGGTTCCGGTTTCATCATCGACACCGACGGCACCGTGGTGACCAACAACCACGTCATCGCCGACGCCGATGAGATCAACGTCATTCTCAATGACGGCACCAAGATCAAGGCCGAGCTGATCGGCAAGGACAAGAAGAGCGATCTCGCCGTCCTGAAGTTTACGCCGCCGGAGAAGAAGATCACCGCCGTGAAGTTCGGCAACTCCGACAACCTGCGCCTCGGCGAATGGGTGATCGCCATCGGCAATCCGTTCAGCCTCGGCGGCACAGTCACAGCCGGCATCGTCTCCGCGCGCAACCGCGACATCAACTCCGGGCCCTATGACAACTACATCCAGACCGACGCCGCCATCAATCGCGGCAATTCCGGCGGCCCGCTGTTCAATCTCGATGGCGAAGTCATCGGCGTGAACACCGCGATCATCTCACCGTCGGGCGGTTCGATCGGCATCGGCTTTGCTGTGCCGTCCAAGACCGTGGTGGCTGTTGTCGACCAGTTGCGCCAGTTCAAGGAAGTACGCCGCGGCTGGCTCGGTGTCCGCATCCAGCAGGTGACTGATGAAATCGCCGAGAGCCTCAGCATCAAACCCGTGCGCGGCGCGCTGATCGCCGGCGTGGACGACAAGGGTCCGGCCAAGCCCGCAGGCATCGAGCCGGGCGACGTGGTTGTGAAGTTCGACGGCAAGGACATCAAGGAGATGAAGGATCTTCCGCGCGCCGTGGCCGACTCGCCGGTCGGCAAGGCCGTGGACGTCGTCATCATCCGCAAGGGCAAGGAAGAGACGAAGAAGGTGACCCTCGGCCGTCTCGACGATGGTGAGAAGCCGATCGAGGCGTCCGCCAAAACCACTGCTCCGGTCGAAGCCGAGAAGCCGGTGACGCAGAAGGCGCTGGGGCTCGATCTCGCCGGCCTCAGCAAGGATCTGCGCGCACGCTACAAGATCAAGGACAGCGTCAAGGGCGTGGTCGTCACCGGTGTCGAGAACGGTTCCGACGCGGCGGACAAGCGCCTCAGCGCTGGCGATGTGATCGTCGAGGTTGCGCAGGAAGCCGTGACCAACGCTGCCGATGTCAAAAAGCGTATCGACCAGTTGAAGAAGGACGGCAAGAAGTCCGTGCTGCTTCTGGTGTCGAACGGCGACGGTGAAGTTCGCTTCGTTGCGCTGGCGGTGAAGTAAGATCTGCCAACTCGTTGTGCCGGGCCATAGCCGTCTGAAGGACGGCGCCCGGCCATTTGCATTTAAGGAGCGGTTAGCGCGCCGCTGCCTTGTCCATCGCCGCAAGGATGGTGGCAAAGCGCTGTTCCGCCTCGGCGCGCATCTCCGGATGCGTGAACACGTAGAGTTCGTCCTCGCGGATCGCCCTGAGGACTTGCGCGGCGACGTCCGCCGGGTCGAGGCCGGATTCTATAAGTTGCGCGATCTGGGCGACCAGCGCGGCCGCCGGGCTTGCGGGGTCCAGTGTCTGCGCCGGACCGTACTGCTCGGGCCGGTTGCGTGCGCTTTCACCGATGCGGGTGCGGACAAACCCCGGACACAACACGCTCACGCGATGCCGAGCGGCTTGAGTTGCACCGCAAGTCCTTCCGACATGGTCACCACCGCGAACTTGCTCGCGTGGTACGGACTGAATCCGAGTCCGCTCACCATTCCGGCCATGGATGCGGTGTTGACGAAGTGTCCGCCTTCGCCGTGGGCGCGGATGTGCGGGAGGAAGGCGCGGATTCCGTGCAGCACGCCCATCAGGTTGACGTCGAGCACCCATTTCCAGCTGTCGAGCGAGATGCTGTCGATGCCGCCGCCCGCTGCGACGCCGGCATTGTTGCAGACCACATGGACGTTTCCGAACGCCTCGAACGACGCCTTGGCCGCGCGTTCGACGCTTACGGAATCGGTCACGTCGCAGGCAACGCCGCGCACGTCCGAATTGTGCAGGCTCTTGACGGCGGTCTCCAGAGCATCCGCCTCGATATCGGCGAGCATCACTTTCATGCCCGCCTCTGCAAAGGCGCGGCCGAGCGCGAATCCGATGCCGCTTGCGCCGCCTGTCACGAATGCTGTCTTGCCGGCAAGTTCCCGCATCATCCCCATCCCGCTGTATCGAGATTACGGCAGGAACATTTTATTCCGCCGCAAACTCATCCCGTCGATAGCCCTGCGCATAGAGCAGGGCAGTGAGATCGCCATGATCGATCCGCGCGCCGGCTGCAGCTGCGACGGCGGGCTTGGCGTGGTAAGCGACGCCGAGCCCGGCCTTTTCGATCATGCCGAGATCGTTGGCGCCGTCGCCGACCACCAGCGTGTCCAGATTGTCGAGGTCGAAGGATTCGCGCAGGTCGAACAGCGTGGCGAGTTTCGCCTCGCGTCCTAAAATCGGCTCGGTGACTTGTCCCGTCAGCTTGCCGTCCTCGACCAGCAATGTGTTGGCGCGATTTTCCTGAAATCCGATCATCTCGGCGACCGCTTTCGTGAACAGCGTGAAGCCGCCCGAAACGAGGCAGGTGTAGGCGCCATGCGCGCGCATGGTGCGGACCAGTGCGGCGGCGCCCGGCGTAACCGTGATGCGGCTCTTGAGGACTTCATCGACCACTGAGACCGGAAGGCCCTTCAGCAGTGCGACGCGCTCGCGCAGCGCGGGCTCGAATTCGATCTCGCCGCGCATGGCGCGTTCGGTGATCGCGGCGACGTGCGCCTTGAGACCGGCGAAGTCTGCGAGTTCGTCGATGCATTCCTGGCCGATCATGGTGGAGTCCATGTCCGCCAGCAGCAGCTTCTTACGCCGGTCGGCGTGCGGTTGCACCACCACATCGACGCGCACGCCGTTCATGGCTTCGCGCAGGCGATCCGAAATTGTGCGAATGTCGTCGGTGCTGCTAAACCGGATGTCGGCGGCGACGCCTTCGAACAGCCAGTCGCCGTGTTCGGGCGACGGCAGCGCGGAGCGCGCGGCGTCGATCGCGGTCGAATCGAGTTCGGCCTCGGTGGGATTGCAGATCAGCGTGGCGACCAGAGACATGACGGCTCGATGTTGGAAAATGACGTGACGCGGAAGCAGGACACCAAGGCGGTGCTTATCGCAGGGCCGACGGCCAGCGGCAAGTCGGCGCTGGCGCTGGCTCTTGCAGAAGTGACCGGCGGGATCGTCATTAATACGGATTCGATGCAAGTTTATGGTGATCTGAGAGTGCTCACCGCGCGTCCGACCCCGGACGATGAGGCGCGCGTCCCGCACCGGCTTTATGGATACTGTGACGCTGCGGTGAACTGTTCGGCGGGCTCATGGGTGGCGGACGCGGCGGCCGTGCTGGTGGAGGCGAGGGCGGCCAACAGGCTGCCGATCTTCGTCGGCGGCACAGGGCTCTATTTCAAGGCGCTCACCCGCGGCCTGTCGGCGGTGCCGCCGATCCCGCAGGAGGTGCGCGACGATGTGCGCGCGCGGATGGAGCGCGATGGCGTCGAAGCGATGCACGCAGAACTGGCGCAGCGCGATCCGGCTTCCGCCGAAAAGCTCAAGCCCCGCGACAGCGCGCGCATCGCCCGCGCACTGGAAGTGATCGAGGCAACAGGCCGCTCGCTGCGGGATTGGCATCATGAAGGTCTTCCGCCGCTGCTGCCGGCGGATCAAACGGTGGCGATATTCCTCGCGCCCGATCGCAAGGAACTCTACGCGCGCATCGACAAACGCTTCACGGCGATGCTGGACGCCGGTGCGCTGGATGAGGTTGCCGCACTCGCGGCGCGTAAGCTCGATCCGATTCTGCCCGCCATGAAAGCTCACGGCGTGCCCGCGTTGATCCGGCACCTGGCCGGCGAGATCACGCTGGAGGAGGCCATCGACATCGGCCAAACCGACACCCGTCACTACGCCAAACGGCAGTTCACGTGGTTCAGGCACCAGCTACCGGAGTTCGAGTGGGTCGCGCCCTCCGGTGCGCTCGATGCGGTCCACGCAGCATTGAGCGCGAGCGGCGGTCGCGCAGCCCTTCCTGATCGTCCCCTCTAAAGGCCTCAGGGCACGGCGGCGCGGCGCAGACCCCAGAGCGTTAGAGCGGTCATTGCAAGCATCGCAATCCCAACCGTGACGAAGCCTGCGGTCACAAGCGCTTCCTGCCACGGCGATCCGCCGTATCCAGCTCCTGAGAGGAGGGTCATGCTTTTCGTGCCGGTGATCGCCGCGAAGGAGGTCGTGATCCAGTTTCCATAGGTGCCGTAAAGCGCACTCCAGTAAGTGCCTGCTGACAGGCCCGGCGATAGCCGGACGTTTTGCCAGACAGCTCCAAGAGCGATGAGAAAAGTTCCGTTCATCAAGCCTTCGAGATGAGCGGCGAGCCCCATGCGCGGATTGGTAACATGCGGCTCCGCGAGCCCCGTCAACAGTCCGATCAAAAACAAGAAGAAGCCGTGCCAGATGATGCTGCGCTGTCGGTCCGTGGCCATTCGAATCCCCCGCCGCCCTATCCCAAGCCTGAAACGAGGGTCACGTAACGGCTGCGGAAGCGCAAGCTTCGGCGTGTTGCATGGCTCACCGCGCACTTTCGCTCTCGCCGAAAGCCCCGGAACGGGCTAGTCTCGCAAAACCTGCACGGGCTTGACTTTCGGCATCTGGGCCGTATAACCCGCGCAACCTTTGGAAACTTTGAAGTCGATCATGCGCAATAAAATTACAAACCTCCTTATTATCGTCGTAACCCGGCACACCGCTGGGGGTAGCTGACGGCTACCCACGACAAGGCGGTGTGCGAAGGGTCCCTCTCGGGCCCTTTTTTGTTTTCTGACCTTCGACCCACACTTCGACCATCTGCGCGAACGCGCCCCGGAGCGAACCATGAGTGACAGCAACAAACACGATCCCAACCAGATGACCGGCGCGGCGATGATCGTGCGCGCGCTTGCCGATCACGGGGTCAAGCACCTCTTCGGCTATCCGGGCGGCGCGGTGCTTCCGATCTACGACGAGATCTTCCAGCAGAGCGAGGTCGAACACATCCTTGTTCGCCACGAGCAGGGGGCTGGCCATGCGGCGGAAGGCTATGCGCGCTCCACCGGCAAGCCGGGCGTTGTGCTGGTGACGTCGGGACCGGGCGCGACCAACATGGTGACGCCGCTGACCGACGCTCTGATGGATTCGATCCCGCTGGTCTGCATCACCGGGCAGGTTCCGACGCACTTGATCGGCAACGATGCGTTCCAGGAATGCGACACCGTCGGCATCACCCGGCCCTGCACCAAGCACAACTGGCTGGTGCGCGACGTCAACGATCTGGCGAAGGTGCTGCACGAGGCGTTCTATGTCGCGACCACGGGCCGTCCCGGCCCGGTGGTGGTGGACGTGCCGAAGGATGTGCAGTTCGCCACCGGCACCTATCATCCGCCGCGCAAGTCGGACGTGCATGTTTCGTATGCCCCGCGCGTGAAGGGCGACGCCGCGCAGATTCGCAAGGCTGTCGCGCTGCTCGGCTCGGCCAGGCGCCCGGTGATCTATACCGGCGGTGGCGTCATCAACTCCGGCGCGGAAGCATCAAAACTGCTGCGCGAACTGGTCGAGGTCACCGGCTTTCCGATCACGTCGACCCTGATGGGCCTCGGCGCCTATCCCGCGTCGGGCAAGAACTGGCTCGGCATGCTGGGCATGCACGGCACTTACGAAGCCAACATGGCGATGCATGATTGCGACGTGATGCTGTGCGTCGGCGCGCGTTTCGACGACCGCATCACCGGCCGCACCGATGCGTTCTCGCCGAACTCGAAGAAGATTCATATCGACATCGATCCGTCGTCGATCAACAAGAACATCCGCGTCGACGTGCCGATCATCGGCGATGTCGCCAATGTGCTCGGCGATATCCTGACGGTGTTCAAGGCCGAAGCGAAGAAGCCGAAGATCGACCCGTGGTGGTTCGAGATCGGACGCTGGCGCGCGCGCAATTCGCTGGCGTACAAGAAGAACGACGATGTGATCCTGCCGCAATATGCGATCCAGCGCCTGTTCGATCTGACGAAGAAGCACGACACCTACATCACGACGGAAGTCGGCCAGCATCAGATGTGGGCGGCGCAGTTCTTCGGCTTTGATCAGCCGCACCACTGGATGACATCCGGCGGCCTCGGCACGATGGGCTATGGCCTGCCGGCTGCGCTCGGCGTGCAGGTGGCGCATCCGGATAGCCTTGTCATCGACATCGCGGGCGACGCCTCGGTGCAGATGACGATGCAGGAAATGTCGACGGCGGTTCAGTACGAACTGCCGATCAAGATCTTCATCCTGAACAACCAGTACATGGGCATGGTGCGCCAGTGGCAGCAACTGCTGCACGGCAACCGGCTGTCGCATTCCTATTCGGAAGCATTGCCGGATTTCGTCAAGCTCGCGGAAGCCTACGGCGGCGTCGGTCTGCAAGTGACGAAGCCAAACGATCTCGACGGCGCGATCAACGAGATGATCAAGGTCAAAAGGCCAGTGCTGTTCGATTGCCGGGTCGCGGCGCTGGAAAATTGCTTCCCGATGATCCCGTCGGGCAAGGCGCACAACGAAATGCTGCTGCCTGCGGAAGCAAACGATGAAGCAACCGCCGCGGCGTTCGCTGGCGGCAAGGCGCTGGTGTGATCATGAAAGCAGAGACAATGGAACAGCCCGCATCCGCCTATTTCATGGAGGAACGCAAGGACCCGAACGAGACGCACACGCTCTCGGTTCTGGTACAGAACGAGCCGGGAGTTCTCGCGCGCGTGATCGGTCTGTTTTCCGGCCGTGGTTACAACATCGACAGTCTCACGGTGTCGGAAACCGAGCACGCCAAGCACATGTCACGCATCACGATCGTGACCACCGGCACGCCGATGGTGATCCAGCAGATCAAGCATCAGCTCGATCGCATGATCCCGGTCTATCGCGTGGTGGACATGACGTTGACCAGCCGCTCGATCGAGCGCGAATTGGCGATGGTCAAGGTCAAGAGCACCGGCGAAACGCGCATCGAGGCGCTGCGGCTGGCGGAAGCGTTCCGCGCGCGGGTGATCGACGCCACGACGGAGAGCTTCGTGTTCGAAATCACCGGCGGCACCAGCAAGATCGACCAGTTCATCCTCCTGATGGTGCCGCTTGGGCTCGTCGAAGTGTCGCGCACCGGCGTTGCCGCGATCGCACGCGGACCGGACGGAATGTGAATTCGACGTGCTGATTGAACCGACATGAAGCCGGCGGATATTTTTCTCGCGCTTTGCGTTGCCGTGGTCTGGGGTCTTGGATTCGTGGCGAGCAAGCTGGTGCTGAGGGAATTGTCGCCGACGCTGTTGACGGCGTTGCGGTTCGGCATCGCCGCCGTGCCGTGCCTGTTCTTGCGGCGTCCCAATGTGCCGTGGTCGACTCTCATCCTTATCAGCGCGACGCTGTTTTTCGGTCAGTTCATGGCGCAGTCCTACGGTATGGCGCACAACGTTCCGGCCGGTCTGACCGCCGTGATCGTGCAAAGTCAGGCGCTGTTCACGGTCGTCTTCGCTGCGCTGGCTTTCCGCGAAATTCCGACCCGCGCGCAAGTCATCGGCATCAGCATTGCCGCAATCGGACTGTTGATGATTTGCGGAACTGTCGGATTCGATTTCACCGTCGGCACCTTCGCCGTTCTGATGATCTCGCCGGTTTGCTTCGCGATCGGCAATCTGCTGTTGCGCCGTGCGAAAGACGTTCCGATGTTTGATCTGTTTTCCTGGCTCTGTCTGCTGCCCGCGCCGCCGCTGCTGGCGCTTGCGCTGGTCACGGATGGACCGCAGGAAACCTGGCATGCGTTGTCGAACATGTCGCTCGTGGGCGTCGCCAGCATGCTGGCCATCGGCGCGATCTCGACCAGTCTTGCCTATTGGGCGTGGGGTCATCTGCTGCGCAGCTATACCGCCGCGCAGGTGGTGCCGTTCGCACTGCTTGTGCCGTTCGTCGGTGCCGCCGCGTCGACCCTCGTGTTTGGCGAAACCTTTGGGCCGCTGCGGCTCGCGGGAATGCTGACTGTCGTCGCCGGAATAGCCTTGATGCTGCTGCTGGGCCGCAATCGCAACCTGCCGGAGATCGTGTCGTGATCTCGCAGCAACTCGCTATCGCATTCATCGCTTTCGCCGCCGCGGCGCTGTTCACACCGGGACCGAACAACATCATGCTGATGACATCCGGACTGAATTACGGATTCCGGCGGACGCTGCCGCATGTTGCAGGCGTCACCATCGGCTTCTCGTTTCTGGTGGCCGTGATCGGGCTCGGGCTCGGTGCCGTGTTCGCGGCCTATCCGGTGCTGCACACCATCCTCAAATATGCCGGCGCGGCGTATCTGATTTACCTCGCCATCGTGATTGCGATGTCTGGCCCCGCGGATACCGAGGGTGACGGCGAGGGGAGGCCGATGACATTTCTCGGCGCGGCCATGTTCCAGTGGGTCAACGTCAAGGGCTGGGTGATCGCGGTCGGCGCGGTAACGGCTTACGCCGCGATTGCTGCGTACCCGCTGAACATTGCGGCGCTGTCGATCCTGCTGTTTGTGATCGGGCTGGGCTCATCGCTGACCTGGGTGCTGCTCGGCACGTCGCTGCAGGCGCTGGTGAAGTCGCCCGGCGCTGTCCGCATTTTCAACGTCGTCATGGCCGTGCTTTTGCTGGCCTCGCTATACCCCGTTCTGAAGGAGCCCTGAGCTAGTTGCACTGCAGAAATGGGGCCCGCGGGCTTGTCTCGCGGCACCAGCCGCCCTACACAACGGCGGCAATTCATCCGGGTCTAACGGGCCCGATCCATCCGAAAACTTTCGATAATTGGCCAATCGGCCGCCTGAGAAGGAAAACGAAAATGCGTGTTTATTACGATCGCGACGCCGACCTGAACCTGATCAAGGGCAAGAAGGTCGTCATCATCGGCTACGGCAGCCAGGGCCATGCCCATGCGCTGAACCTGAAGGACTCCGGCGTCAAGGATGTCGCGATCGCGCTGCGCAAGGGCTCGGCCTCAGCGAAGAAGGCCGAAGCCGCCGGCTTCAAGGTGCTTGAAGTCGCCGAAGCCGCGAAGTGGGGCGACGTGCTGATGATGCTGACGCCCGACGAACTGCAGGGCGACATCTATCGCGATCATCTGCACGACAACATGAAGCAGGGCGCAGCGCTGCTGTTCGCTCACGGCCTCAACGTGCATTTCAACCTGATCGATCCGCGCGCCGATCTCGACGTGCTGATGGTCGCGCCGAAGGGCCCCGGCCATACCGTGCGCTCGGAATATCAGCGCGGCGGCGGCGTGCCCTGCCTGATCGCGATCGCCAAGGACTCCTCTGGCAACGCGCATGACCTCGGCCTGTCCTATGCTTCGGCGATCGGCGGCGGCCGTGCCGGCATCATCGAGACGACCTTCAAGGAAGAGTGCGAGACCGATCTGTTCGGCGAACAGGCCGTTCTTTGCGGCGGCACCGTTGAACTGATCCGCGCCGGCTACGAGACGCTGGTGGAAGCCGGCTACGCGCCGGAGATGGCCTACTTCGAGTGCCTGCACGAACTGAAGCTGATCGTCGACCTGATCTATGAAGGCGGCATCGCCAACATGAACTACTCGATCTCCAACACCGCTGAGTACGGCGAATACGTCACCGGCCCGCGGATCATCACCGCCGAGACCAAGGCCGAGATGAAGCGTGTGCTGACCGACATTCAGTCGGGCAAGTTCACCCGCGACTGGATGCTGGAAAACAAGGTTAACCAGGCTTCGTTCAAGGCGACCCGCGCGCGCGCCAACGCGCACGACATCGAAGCAGTGGGCGCCAAGCTCCGCGACATGATGCCGTGGATCAAGAAGGGCGCGCTGGTCGACAAGACCAAGAACTGAGCTGCCGCTTTCCCCGTAGATGGGAAGGAGGAATTCGTTAACGGGGCCGCTTTTGCGGCCCCGTTTTCGTTGCGGGGTCGGCTTAGAGCGCGTCTCAAGTTCGGGCCTTCGGGCTGAACAGGCCCTGAACAGCCCCGGCAAACCCCTGCGGCTAAAGATCAAGTTGCGCGTTCATGACGGTTCCAATACGATTTTATGACACGTTGCGGTGACCGGCCGCGCGTTTTGCCTCCTGGCCGCCGCCAGCCAAGGCGTCAAGACAGTGCCGGGTGGTGTTCGCGTCAAAGGCAATGTTGCCCCCGCCGACCTCAGTGCCTCCTACGCTCCCTCCCGCAAATGCGGCCGCGGGTGCTCTCACGCCGGTTGGATATTGGCGGCTTCTCGCGGTAGCGATGCCGCATCTCGCGGCCCTCGGCATTCTGCTGCAAACCGAAACGGACTTCGGCTCGCGCCTCGTCTTCCTGCTGTGCTGGGGCGCGCTGAATTTGTCGTGGATCGTCCTGCTGCGGCGCCCGGCATTGTCCGGTGCGCTGTCGCTGACGATGATTGTTGTGCTCGTGCTGCTGTCGCGGCTCAAACACGACATCGTGCAAATGACCGTGAACTTCGTCGATCTCATGATGATCGACCGCGACAGCATCGCGTTCCTGTTTACGATCTTTCCCAATCTGCGATGGTCCGCGATTTTCTCAGCCCTGCTGATTATTCCGCTGATGGTGGCGCTGTGGCGGCTCGATCCGTTTCGCATCCGCCGGTTGCCGGCGGCGGTCATGGCGCTTGCCTGCGTTGCGGGACTTGCGGGCTTCTCGCTGATATGGCCACAGGAGGATTGGCGCGGATACTACGCCGACAATTTCGTATCGAAGTTCGTGCGCTCCGGCGTGATCGCGATTTCCGATTTCGCCAATGACGGATTCATGGCGTCTGACGCGGCGACGCTCGATCGCCTCAAGCTGCCGCTGGAAGAAGCGTGTCATCCGGCGGGGCGGCGTCCGCACATCATCATGATCCACGACGAGTCGAGCTACGACATCCGCTCAGCGCCGCAGATCAAGGTGCCTGCGGGTTACGGCAGCCAGTTCCTGTCGGGTGACGGCAAGGCGCGGAAGTTTCTCGCCGAAAGCAACGGCGGCTCAAGCTGGCTGGCGGAATACAACGTGCTGACCGGCCTGTCGTCGCGCTCGTTCGGCAGGTTCTCCTATTTCGTGACCCGCATCGCGTCCGGCCGCGTCGAGCGTGGGCTGCCGCTGGCGCTGCGTCGCTGCGGCTACAGCACCGTTTCACTTTATCCCGCTTACGGCGCATTCATGAGCGCGCGGAATTTCCAGACCACCACCGGCATCCAGAAGTTCTACGATGCGCGGGACCTCGGCGCGAAGGGTCTCGAGCCCGACGGCTTCTTCTACGACAACGCGGTCCGTCTGCTGTCGCAGGAAAAGCAGGGCACGCCGGTCTTCATGTACGTTTATCTCGGCGCCAATCATTTCCCGTGGGCGACCACCTTCCGTCCGGAACGGACGCCGGCATGGCGCAGCCTTGGTAACGAGCCGAAGATCGACGAATACCTGCGCCGCCAGACCATGAGCGCGCAGGATTACAATGCATTCGTCGCGAAGCTGAAGAAGCAATTCCCGACCGAGCCGTTCCTGATCGTGCGCTACGGCGACCATCAGCCGGAGTTCTCGTCACTCATCATCGAGCCGAACCTGACCGAAGCCGACATCGCCAAGCGGCTGATGGTTTATGACCCGCGCTACTACGCGACGTATTACGCCATCGACTCGGTCAACTTCAAATCGGTCGGCAGCCCGACCGCAATGGAGACGATCGACGCGGCGTATTTGCCGCTGGTCATTCAGGACGTCGCGGGCCTTCCGCTCGATCCGTCGTTCGAGGAGCAGAAGAAGATCATGCTCCGCTGCAAGGGATTGTTTTATTCGTGCAAGGACGGCGCTGAGGCGAGGCGGTTCAACCGCCTGCTGATCGATGCCGGGTTCGTCAAGAACCTCTAGCCGCAACGGACACCGCATCATGTCAATCGTCACGACATCGATCCAGGACCCCGGCAGGCTTCGGCTTTTGTTGAAGCGGCTCAGCGACAGCGGGTGGCTCTGGCGCCTGCGCGTGGCGCTGATCGCGGCCATGCATCTCACGGCCGTCTATATTCTGGCGTCGGTCGAATACGGCCCGTTCGCGATGACGGTGGCGCTGCTGACATGGGCGCTGTTGAATTTTATGTGGCTGATCGTGCTGCGCCGGCCTGGCGTTTCCGCGGCGTTGTCGCTGGCTCTGGTGGCGATCCTGATCGGGCTGTCGCAGTTCAAATACGGGATCACCCAGCTTACACTGACATTCCTTGATTTTCTCATCATCGACCGCGACACGTTTTCGTTCCTGCATTCGATCTTCCCGCAACTCAAGACGCAGTTGATTGTGTTCGCGGCGATAGGCCTGCCGGTGATGTGGCTGATCTGGCGCGCGGATCCGTTCCGGATTCGCCGTATGGTTTCTGCAACTGGTGCCGCCGTTTGCGTCGTGCTGATCGCGGGGCTGTCGGTCGCCTATCCGGAACAGCCGTGGGAGCCGTTCCAGGGTGTCAATCACATCTCAAATCTGGCGCGATCCGGTGTCGTATCGGTTTCGCACCTCACATCGACGGGCTGGATCGAAGCCGATCCTCCGAAGCTGATCGGGTCCGCGCAGGCCGCGCCGCTGACGGAATGCACCCCCAGGGCCAAACGGCCGAACATCATCATGGTGCTGGACGAATCGAGTTTCGACATCAGCGCCGCGCCCGGCATCAAAGTGCCAGAGAATTACCGCGACTTTTTCAAGTCGGCGGACGGACAGCAGCGCTCGTTTATCGCGGAATCCGCCGGCGGGCCGACATGGTACACCGAGTTCAATGTCCTGAGCGGCCTTTCGGCGCGGTCGTTCGGCAAGCTCAAGTTTTATGTGACGCGGATCGCGGCGGGGAAGATCTCGCGCGGGCTGCCGCAGGCCTTGCAGCGCTGCGGTTACCGCACGTTCTCGCTGTATCCGACCTATGGAGATTTCCTCAGCGCGCGCAGTTTTCAGACATCCGCCGGCATCGGCAAGTTCATCGACATGGCCGAGATGGGCGTCAGCGAGGACATGCAGCCCGACAGATTCTATTTCGACCAGGCGCTGCAGTTGATCGAGCGTGAGAAGAAGGCCGAACAGCCGATGTTCGTGTTCGTGTATCTCACGGCCAATCATTTCCCCTGGACGACAAGCTATCGGCCCGATCTCACGCCCGCCGGATGGACTGCGCCGGGCAATACACCCGAGGTCGACGAGTATATTCGCCGTCAGGCGATGACGGCTTCGGACTATGCCAGTTTTGTCGAACGGCTGAAGGCCGATCACCCGGACGAACCGTTCCTGCTGGTGCGGTTCGGCGACCATCAGCCTGCGATCTCACAGAAGCTGCTGGAGCCGAAGTTGCCTCAGGCAATGCTGGCCGATCGCATCATGACGCACGATCCTCGCTACTACAAAACCTACTATGCGATCGACGCGCTCAACTACACGCCGGACATGTCGTCGGCGCTGGAGACGCTGGACGCGGCGTATCTGCCGCTCGCTATACAGGATGCCGCGGGTGTTCCGCTCGATCCGACGTTCATCGAGCAGAAGAAGATCATGCTTCGCTGCCGGGGATCGTTCTATGCGTGTAAGGATGGCGCCGAAGCGAAGCGCTTCAATCGCCTGCTGATCGATGCCGGATTCGTGAAGGGCCTCTAGCGCTTCGAAATCTTCTCCCACAACCATCGCGCGACTGTATCGGGTGAACTGGTGCCGTCGCCGTTGGCGGCGCGCAGGTTCGCCTCGCGCATCGCCGCGATGTCGATCCGGCCAAGCAGCGGCTGCAACGCGTCGCGCAGCTTTGCGTCGTCGGCACGTTTCGGTGAGAGAAGAACGATCGCATCGTAAGGCGGGATCGCGGATTTCGGATCGCCGAGCACGACGAGATCGTATTTCGCGATCAATCCGTCGCTGGTATAGCCCGCGATTACATCGACATCTCCGGACGCAACCGCCGCATACATGAAGTCCGGTTGCATCTGCCGCTGCTGGCGAAACGACAGGCCGTAAGCCTCTTTGATCGACGCCCATTCCGGCCGCGAGAAGAATTCGTAATCGCCGGCAATCGACAGCGACGGCGCGCGCGACGCCAGATCGGCAATGGTGCGGATGCCGAGTTGCTCGGCGCGCTTGCGCGGCATCACCAGCGCATAGGCGTTCTCGAAACCGAGTTCACCGAGCAGGGCGATTCCATATTTGTCTTTCAGCGTGGTTTTCAGATCATTCAGCAATTTCGCGCGCGGCTCGATATCGCGCTTGAACTGGTTGACCCACAGCGTACCGGAATAATCGACATAGACGTCGATGTCGTTGGAGGCGAGCGCCTCGAAGATCACGTTGGAGCCGAGGCCCTCGCGCGGAGTGGCCGACAGTGTCGCCGCGTGCAGGCGCTCGGCGATTAGCGAGGAAAGGATGTATTGCTCGGTGAAGGTTTTTGCGCCGACGATATAGTTCGTTTTTGCGCGGGCCATCGAGGGTATCAGCGTCGCGGCGATCAGCGCAACGAGACCGAGGCAACCAAGAGCGATGCGCACACGGCTATGCAGACGCACACCGGTTTCAATCAGCGCCAGCAATTGATCGACAGCCAGCGCCAGCGCCGCAGCGGCGGCACAGCCGAACAGCACGAACACCCAGTTCTGGGTCTGCAATCCTGCGAAGATATAATTGCCGAGACTGGTCTGACCGATCGGCGTGGATAGCGTCGCGGTGCCGATCACCCAGACTGCGGCGGTCCGGATGCCCGCCATGATCACCGGCAGCGCCAGCGGCAATTCCACCATCAGCAGCGACTGCCGCTGCGTCATGCCGACGCCCTCAGTGGCTTCCATGATCGCGGGATCGATACCCTGCAGGCCGGTGATCGTGTTTCGCAACACAGGCAGCATGCTGTAGAGCGCCAGCGCCAGCACCGACGGGAGGAATCCGAACGCGGAAAAGCCCTGTCCGAACCATTGCAGCGACAGTCCGGCCAGTGCCAGCAGCAGCGGATAGAACAGCGCCAGCAATGCGAGCCCCGGCACGGTCTGCACGATGCTTGCGATGCCGAGCGCGATGTCACGCGGCACCGGCTGCCGCCGCACGATCAGTGCCAGCGGGAAGCTGATGACGAGGCCGAGCGCCAGCGCGGTCAGGCTGACGCGCACATGATTGCCGAGATAATCCGGCAGGCGCGTCAGCGCATCGCTCCAGCGCGGATCGGACATGAAAATCATGCGTGGTCCTTCGGCAGCAATTCCTGCAATCGCTCTGCCTGCCGTCGGGGCGTGTTGAGCAATTCGCCGACATAGGCATCGGTGCTCCTGGACAATTCCTGCGCCGTGCCTTGTGCAACAAGCCGCCCTTCGCGCATCACTGCGATTCGATCCGCGAGCAGCAGCGCCTCCGCCATGTCGTGTGTAATCATGACGGTCGTCAGTCCGAGGTTGTGATGAAGCGCGCGATAGTCTTCGCCAAGCGCATCGCGGGTGAGGGGGTCGAGCGCGCCGAACGGTTCGTCCATCAATACGATCTTTGGATGCGCCGCCAGCGCCCGCGCCACGCCGACGCGCTGGCGCTGGCCGCCGGAGAGTTCATGCGGGAAACGGTCGCGATGATTCTTCTCCAGCCGCACCAGATCGATCAGCTCGTCGACGCGCGCGGAAATTTCCTGCGCGCGTGTTCCGAGTAGCCGCGGCGTAATGCCGACATTGCCGGCGACGGTCATGTGCGGAAACAGCCCGCCACTCTGGAATACGTAGCCGATGCGCCGCCGCAGTGCGATCGGATCGACGCTTTGCACGTCGTCGCCGTGCACGCGGACGGTGCCGCTATCGGGCGCGATGAGGCGGTTGGCCAGTCTCAGGAGTGTGGTCTTGCCGGAGCCGGACCCGCCAACCACTGCCAGAAATTCACCGGCGGTGACGCTCAGCGAAACATTATCGACGGCCTTTGCACGGCCTTGCTCGAAGCTCTTGCCGACGTTCTCGTAGGCAATGGAGGGCGCGGCACTGTTCATGTCGTCATGATGGACCATCGACGTGAATCTGTCGACGGTCTGCCTCTGGCGAATAACCTGGCTGGCGTGTAGCGTCCGGCGATCAACCGGAGCCTTTCCCCTCATGGCCAAAAACGACAAGACCTCGCAACCGCGCGCCAGGCAGTTAAAGCCCTATGTGGACCCGTTTCGCATCGACGGTTCGGGCGAGTTTCATCTCAAGTCGCACAAGCCCGCAGAGAGGGGCGATCTCGACAAGGATGCCGCGCACAAGATCATCGACGCCAATCGTGGGCGGCTGCGGGAGTTGCAGGAAAAGCTCTACGCTCATGATCGCTGGTCGGTGCTGCTGATTTTTCAGGGCATGGATGCGGCCGGCAAGGACAGCGCCGTCGAACACGTGATGTCCGGCATAAATCCGCAGGGCTGTCAGGTTTTCTCATTCAAGCAGCCGTCGTCGAAGGAACTCGATCACGATTTCATGTGGCGCACGTCGGTCAGCCTGCCGGAGCGCGGGCGCATCGGCATCTTTAACCGTTCCTATTACGAAGAGTTGCTGATCGTCCGTGTGCATCCCGAAGTCCTGGCGAAGGAGCGGATTCCGCCGGAGCTGGTGACGAAGAATATCTGGCGTGAGCGTTTCGAGGATATTTCGGCGTTCGAGAAGTACCTCGCGCGCAACGGCACGCTGATCCTGAAGTTCTTCCTGAATGTCTCGAAGGAGGAGCAGCGCAAACGGTTTCTCGATCGCCTTGAAGATCCGGCGAAGAACTGGAAGTTCTCGCTGGGCGATGTCGCCGAGCGCAAGCTGTGGGACAAGTATCAGGCGGCTTATCAGGATCTGATCCGCAACACCTCGGCGAAGCACGCGCCATGGATTGTCGTGCCTGCTGACCACAAATGGTTTGCGCGCGTGGTGATCAGCTCGGCCATCGTCAGCGCAATGGAGAAGCTCGATCTGCGATATCCTGAAGTGGACAAGAGCGCGACAGGGGAACTGAAAAAGGTGCAAGCGGCGCTCGAAAGAGAGGGACGCAGCGCGGTTCGCTTGCCCGAAAAGAAGGCTTGACCGACTATCACACTTGTCGGGAACACAAATTGATCTGCGTCCCCCGCAATTCACAGCTCGCATCTCGTGTGTTGCATCGCGGTGCCGGGGGAAATATTATCCCGATGGGTGAGGATTCCATCGGTGGCTAATTTTCGTGCGCGTGCTTTGTTGGCTCTCTTGATCGGCCTCGCCGTTGTGTCGAGTCTGATCCAGGTGCATGCCGAGTGGTGGCGGGCTTACACGCCAAAAGACTTTGAGGAGTGTTCCCAGAGCGCGGGACAGCCTGGTCTGTCGAAGGATGATCAGGCCAAAATCATCTCGGAATGCGACACGAAGTTCGTGGGCCGCCGCAAAACCGGCGGCGGCTACACGTATTTCGACTTCACGCAAAATCGTCACTTTGATATCGCCGGTCCGAATCCGACGCAGCAGGAGCTGAAGCGGATGGACCAGGAGTATCTGGCCTATCTCGAAGCGAACCGGGAAACGTCCGTCGTTGCGGAGGGCGCGCAAGCGCTCGCGGCAATCAATAATCAGATGAAACCGGTCATTTATGAAAAATTGCCGCAGCCAAAAGTTACGGTGAAGCAACCCGTTGCAACCAACAACGCAGGAGTCCGTAAGAATGCGGGTTGCAAGAACGATGCTTTATCCTGCGGCTGGGCAAAAATCACGACGGCCGTGGTGGATCTGCGAGAAGCTTTGCTCGGCGATACCAGGCACGTTCAACGGAAGCTTTAGTAGGTGTAGCCTGATAGCGAGCGATCGCGCCCTCCGCAACATTTCGTGATGGGGATACGCATCCCCACGCTCTGAGCCTCTCTTATGTTCGAGACGTCCTGTTCGTGAGGGGCGCTTCTCGAGGGCGCTTTTGAAGCGGAGCAGGATGCGGCGTCTGCGCGATGTGGTTCGCACCATACCGCCCGGAAGGCCGGGGTTGACCGTCCGGGCCAACTACGTGGCTCTGCCGTTCGCGGCTGGACGAGGAGAGGACGAAGGCAGGCGAAAGCCTGCTGGATCAGGGGTCGACTAGCTCCCCCATCCTCACCCGGAAGTACGGTCCCTGGCTCACAAATCGCCGCAGTGGAGCGCCGTGAGGCGATGCGCTTTCGGAGACTCACCGCCTCGCCCGCGGTGCCGGAAGCGAAACAAGACAAGGTGCGCCTCGCGGCGCTCCATGCCCCTCGTTGTTTGAAGGGCGAAACTAAAAGCCCAACTCGCGCGTGGCGCGAGAGCGATTGCGCGTGGCTGTTTGAAAATTGAATCGAAAGGTCGAAGTGAGCGCACGCGCGCGCAACATCCATGATCGTCATCACCGGGCTTGACCCGGTGATCCACGCCTTGCTTGCGATTTCGAGATAAGACGTGGATGACCGGGTCAAGCCCGGCCATGACGAACTGCGATTGCATCGATGTAGCGGACAATTGCCAGTTCAGGGAGTATGGGTCCCCGCTTTCGCGGGGACGACGTGAGAGTATTTTCCAAGCCCTCCCATCAAAAAAGGACAGCCCTCCTGACCAATCTTTGGCGTTGCGGGGGCTCGCATTTCTCGTCTAGAACGGCCTGACGAGGCGCTTCGGCAACCATCCGTCAACGGTTTGGTCCGATCATGCGCTTTTCGGGGAACGGAACGATGATTCGCGGCGGCATTCAGGGACAGCAGGAAACGGTGGCGCAAGCTGCTGGTTTCAATGCGATTCCGGCTGCGCCGATGTCGTCCCTGCGTTCGTCCCTTCTTGGCGGGCTCCTGCTTCTTATCTGCCCCTGAGAGCCGTCTGGGCATTTGCGCCTGGGCACTCAGGGGTTCGAAGATAGCACTGAAACCCGAGCGCCCTGATGTGGCGCACTTGACCGAAGGATTATCCTGATGACCACCCAAACCCAGTCCGACAAGGACCGCGTCGTCATATTCGACACCACCTTGCGCGACGGCGAGCAATGCCCCGGCGCCACCATGACCTTCGAGGAGAAGCTCGAAGTCGCCGCGCTGCTCGACACCATGGGCGTCGACATCATCGAAGCCGGTTTCCCGATCGCCTCGGATGGCGATTTTGAAGCCGTCCGCGAGATTGCCAAGCGCACCAAGAACGCCGTGGTGTGCGGCCTGTCGCGCGCCGGACAGAAGGACATCGACCGTTGTGCCGAAGCGATCCGCCCAGCGAAACGCGGCCGCATCCACTCGTTCCTGTCCACGTCGCCGGTGCACATGAAATACAAGCTCCAGATGGAGCCGCAGGACGTCTACGAACTGGTGATCTCGTCGGTGACGCGCGCGCGCAACCACACCGACGATGTCGAGTGGTCGTCCGAGGACGGCACTCGTACCGAGTTCGATTTCCTGTGTCGCTGCGTCGAGGCCGCGATCAAGGCCGGTGCCACCACGATCAATATTCCCGACACGGTAGGCTACAGCGTGCCGGAGGAATATTACGACCTGTTCAAGCGCGTGCGCGAGACGGTGCCGAATTCCGACAAGGCGGTGTTCTCGGTGCATTGCCACAACGACCTCGGCATGGCCGTCGCCAATTCGATGGCGGGCGTGCGCGGCGGTGCGCGGCAAATCGAATGCACCATCAACGGCATCGGCGAGCGTGCAGGTAACGCTGCGCTCGAGGAAGTCGTGATGGCCATGAAGGTTCGCAACGACAAGTTGCCATACTGGAACAAGATCGACACCACGATGCTGACGCGCGCGTCGAAGGTCGTCGCGGCTGCGACCTCGTTCCCGGTGCAGTACAACAAGGCCATCGTCGGACGTAACGCCTTCGCACACGAGAGCGGCATCCATCAGGACGGCATGCTCAAGAACGCGCAGACCTACGAGATCATGCTGCCGGAGACGGTCGGCGTGAAGCAGACCTCGCTGGTGATGGGCAAGCATTCCGGCCGCCATGCCTTCATCCACAAGCTGGAGGAGATGGGCTACAAGCTCGCGCAGAACCAGTTGGAAGACGCCTTCGTGCGCTTCAAGGCGCTGGCTGACCGCAAGAAGGACATCTACGACGAAGACATCGAGGCGCTGGTCGATCAGGAGATCGCCCATTCGCACGACCGGATTCATCTGGTGTCGCTGACCGTCATTGCGGGGACTCATGGACCGCAGCGCGCGACCATGAAGCTCGACATCGAAGGCCAGATCAAGATCGAGGAGGCCGAAGGCAACGGTCCGGTGGACGCGACGTTCAACTGTATCAAGTCGCTGGTGCCGAACGAGGCGAAGCTGGAGCTCTATCAGGTGCATGCGGTGACCGCCGGCACCGATGCGCAGGCCGAGGTTTCGGTACGGCTGTCGCAGGACGGCCGCTCCGTCACGGCACGCGCTGCCGATCCTGACACCTTGGTGGCTTCGGCCAAGGCGTATCTCAGCGCCCTGAACAAGATCGTCATGAAGAAGCAGCGCGATATGCCGGTGGCTGCTGCCGGACACTGATCGTTTTTTATCTGCGACTCAACGAAACGCGGTGCGTCCTTCGATGCATCGCGTTTTGCGTTGCAGCAATCGTAACGTTGCAACCCCTGCTAACGGGCAATGGTATTGACCGCTTGCGTCTGCGATGCTCCGGTCCGTCCAGACTTCGGAACCGCCACGAAAAGAGCGGTTCTCAACAATCCTTCGGGAGGAAACATGAAAAGAATTATTCTGGCTGCAACCTCAATCGCGGCTCTTGCCCTCGTTGGCCCAGCTTCAGCTCAAGCCCTGATCGTTATCAAGTTTAGCCACGTCGTTGCGACCAATACGCCGAAGGGGCAGGGCGCCGAGAAATTCAAGGAACTCGCTGAGAAATACACCAACGGCAGAGTGAAGGTTGATGTCTACCCGAACTCACAGCTCTACAAGGACAAGGAAGAGGTCGAGGCGCTTCAGCTTGGCGCCGTGCAGATGCTGGCGCCCTCGCTCGCCAAGTTCGGTCCGCTCGGTGTTAGGGAATTCGAAGTGTTCGATCTTCCTTACATCCTTCCGGACAAAGCGGCGCTGGGCCGCATCACCAAGGGACCGATCGGGAAAAGCCTTCTGGCCAAGCTTGAGCCGAAGGGCATCACCGGCCTCGCTTACTGGGATAACGGCTTCAAGATCATGACGGCCAACAAGCCGATGCATAAGGTCGCCGATTTCCAGGGCCTGAAGATGCGTATTCAGTCTTCAAAGGTTCTGGACGCGCAGTTCCGCGCACTCGGCGCCATTCCGCAGGTGCTGGCTTTCTCGGAAGTCTACCAGGCGATGCAGACCGGTGTTATCGACGGCAACGAGAATACGCCGTCGAACGTTTACACCCAGAAGATGCACGAAGTGCAGAAGCACGCCACGCTCTCCAACCACGGTTACATCGGCTACGCGGTGATAGTGAACAAGAAGTTCTGGGACGGTCTTCCTGCTGACGTGAAGCCGCAGGTTGAAAAGGCGATGGCCGAAGCAACGACCTTTGCGAACGAAATTTCCCAGAAGGAAAACGACGACGCCATTGTCGCGATGAAGAAAGCGGGCACCACGACGTTCTACGAATTGACGCCAGCCGAGCGTGACGAATGGATGAAGGCGCTCGAACCGGTGACGCAGGATATGGCATCGCGCGTCGGCAAGGATCTGATCGACGCGTTCAAGAAAGAAGCCAACGCCAAGACCAACTGACATCGGCTGGATGACCAGGAAGTGGTCCGGGATTAGACCCGGGCCACTTTTGTCCGATAAGTTCAGGGAACACTGGACAAGAATCGCGCAAAACGTGGCTAACCGGGTAGGGGACGTTTCTTGAAATTATTCTTGCGCATTCTCGATCGACTCGAGGAGACGATCATTGCGACATTGATTGCTGCCGCGACGATATTGATTTTCGTTGCGGTGGTTCATCGTTACAGCACCACCCTCTCAGTGAATATTTCCAATTGGGGCCGCGCTCACGGTATCGACTGGCTGTTTCTTGGCGGCCAAGCCGTCTTCAATTTTTTGCGGCACGTCAATCTGACCTGGGCGCAGGAACTTTGCATCTACATGTTCGTGTGGATGGCAAAGTTCGGAGCGGCGTACGGCGTACGTACCGGTATTCATGTCGGCGTGGATGTCGCCACGCAGAAGCTGGCCCCTGAAAACCAGTATCGCGTCATCATGTTCGGGTTGTTCTGCGGCGCGTTTTTCACATTCGTGATCGCATCTCTCGGCACGCAATTCGTCTATCACATGGCGCAGACCGACCAGACCTCGCCGGATCTCGAATGGCCGGCCTGGATCGTTTATCTCGCAATTCCGGTGGGCAGTTATCTGATGAGTTTCCGCTTTATGCAGGTAATGTGGGGCTTCGCCAAAACCGGTGAACTGCCCCACCATGATCACGGTCATGTCGAGGGGGTGGCTGATGACGCGCCGACTGTGCCGGGCATTGTCGCTCACGATGTTTCAGTCGCGGGAGCTGTGCGATGAACACGGCGACTGCCGTTACCGGCGGACCGATCATTCCAAAACCCAAGTCCAATCAGATTTTGGGTGCAGTGATTCTCATCGGCGTTCCGATTCTTCTGTTCACTCTCTGTCTCGCTGCCAAATTCGGATTGGTTACGATCCCGCCGGGGCCGCGCGCCATTCTGTTGTTTACGTTGCTGGTCTCTTTGATGCTGACTGGCATGCCGATCTCGATTTCACTCGGTCTGACAGTTCTGACCTTCTTCTTCACGATGACGGGCGAAGACCCGCAAGTTGTTGCTCTGAAACTGTTCACCGGAATCGAGAAGTGGGAGATCATGTCGATCCCCTTCTTCATTCTGGCGGGTAATTTTCTCACGCATGGCGGCGTCGCCCGATTGATGATCGACTTCGCGGCGTCGATGGTTGGCCATTTCAAGGGTGGTCTCGCCCTTGCCGGCATCGTGGCCTGTGCCATGTTCGCGTTGGTCTGCGGTTCGAGTGTTGCGACGGTCGTGGCAATCGGCGGCGTGATCCTGCCGGAAATGGTTCGCCGCGGTTATCCGATGCACTTCGGCGCAGGTATCATCACGGTTGCCGGTTCGCTTGGCATCCTGATGTTGCCGTCGATTCCGAAGGTGATCTACGCGATCTCGACAAACACGTCGATTGGCGCGCTGTTCGTGGCAGGTCTCATTCCGGGTATTTTGCTGTCGGCGATGCTGTGCGGCGTCACTTGGTATCTTGCCAAGAAGCGCGGTTACCCCAGTATGGAGCGAGCTTCATGGGGCGAACGTTGGAAGGCTTTCCGCGCCAGTTTCTGGGGCTTGATGCTGGTCGTCATTATTGTCGGCGGTATCTATAGTGGCCTTTTCACCGCCACTGAGGCTGCTGCAGTCAGCGCCGTCTACGCCGGCTTTGTCTCGCTGTTCGTCTACAAGGCGCTGAAATTGAAAGACGTGCCGCGCGTGTTGCTGCAATCCGCCAACATGAGCGCGATGCTGCTCTACATCATCACGAATGCAGTCGTGTTCTCGTTCATTCTCGCCAACGAGAACATCCCGCATGCGATCGCCGACTGGATCATGGACATGAATCTCGGCTGGATCGGCTTCCTGTTCGTCGTGAACATCCTGTTGCTGCTTGCCGGCAACTTCATGGAACCGTCGTCCATCATCCTGATTATGGCGCCGATCCTGTTTCCGGCCTCGCAACGGCTGAACATCGATCCCGTTCATTTCGGCATCATGATCGATGCGAATATGGAGGTTGGTCTTTGCCACCCGCCTGTCGGGCTCAATCTCTATGTTGCCGCGGGCATCGCGAAGATGGGCATCACGGAACTGACCAAAGCCGTGATGCCATGGCTGATCACGCTGCTCGTCTTCCTCGTGATTATTACCTACGTTCCGGAAATCACACTGTGGCTTCCGCGCCAACTGGGAATGCTGCGTTAGCTCCATGAGCTGAATTAATGCGCGTTCACCTAGGTGTCCAAAGCTTAAGTTGAAAGCACGATGGCGGCTGTCATCTTCGAGGGACTTTCACCTCGGAGATGCCCCCATGAAGAAAGCCATCCTCGCCGGCGTTGCGGCAGTTGCTATCCTCGGTTCCAGTGCCGTGTATGCGCAGCATCGTTATCACGAACATCACCGTATGAGCACGGAAGACCGGGCAGCTTTCGTCGACGCAAAAATCGCGGCCGTGAAGGCCGGCCTGAAACTGACCCCCGATCAGGAAAAACTGTGGCCGCCGGTCGAGACAGCGGTGCGCGACTTCGCCAAGCAGCGTATCGCGCAGGCCAATGCGCGCGCCAGCGAGCGTGACGCGCGGCGCGCCGAGCGGGATCAGAAGGGTTCCCAGGATCGCGGTTCCGGCGACAAGGCGGCTGCCGATCAAAGCCGCGATCTGGTTGCCCAGCTGCGCGACCGTGCGGACAGGATGGCGGAGACCGCTGCCGGTCTGAAGAAGATCGCAGATGCCGCCGACCCGCTCTACAAGAGCCTTGACGATGGCCAGAAGCGGCGGCTGACGATGCTGACCCGGATGGGTGGGCATCACGGCTGGCGTGGCCATGGCTTCGAGCGCGGCATGGATGGCGACAGATTCGACCGGGATCGCGGTCCCGGCCGGGATGGTGGCTCCGAGCGCCTCTGAGGCGCCTGGCCCAGGCCCCTTGGGACAACAGAAACCGCCGGATTTCCGGCGGTTTTTCATATCCGGAGCAGTTCCGGACCGGCGCTGTCTGAGGCCGGGAAAACCTGGCCACATTGCTGGACATGACGGTTTCGCTTTGCTAAACGACGCCGTCCTCAACGGACATCCGGTTGGATCCGGGCGCATAGCTCAGTTGGTAGAGCAGCTGACTCTTAATCAGCGGGTCCCAGGTTCGAGCCCTGGTGCGCCCACCAAACAAGTCGGACACAGCACACATCCGAATTGGCACCGCGAACTGCAAAATTGCGTGGGTCACTTCTGGGTCACATCCTGCGCCACGTACCTTTCTAGATCGCCAGCTTAAGTGGTGAGTGCATGGGATATCCGTGCTCGCATAAACAAAACTGTCGGCATGCTATCGCGTAGACTGCTGGCGAGCTCAGAGCGGGAGGAGGGGCAGATGGCGCTAGGCTCGATGCCGCAGGACTTTGCCGCTTTTATAGGCACTGATTGCTATCAGAAATGGCAACAGATAAAGCCGTTCCGAGCTGATGAGCTGGAATTGATTGCGTTTCAGTGGGTTGCCTGCAGGCCATCAATGGCATGAATCTTGATTAAAAATTAATAAGGTGGATGCGGGAATCGCCATCGGCGTTGTCCAACCCTGGCTAGGCATCAGGGAAAGGCGGGTAAGCCATGAAGCTAGTCACCGCCATTATCCAGCCATTCAAGCTCGACGAGGTGCGGGACGCGCTGACGGTTCTCGGCGTGCACGGCATGACCGTGACCGAGGTCAAGGGATTCGGCCGACAAAAGGGGCACACAGAGATCTATCGCGGCGCTGAGTATACCGTGAACTTTGTGCCGAAGATCAGGATTGATCTTGTGGTCACCTCTGAGCAGGCGGACAAGGTCATTGCGACGATACAAAATACCGCGAGAACCGGAGCGGTCGGCGACGGCAAGATATTCGTTTCTCTAGTCGAGCGTGCCGTTCGCGTTCGTACCGGAGAGACCGACGAAGCGGCTTTGTAAGCCTTCACCGACATCTGTTGCGACTGTTGCGACGAGGAGGCAGACAATGGAGTCCAGGATAAACGCGCGTCAAAGACTCGTGTCATTCGTGGCGGCTCTCTTGGGGGCAGCGCTTCTCTGTCTTGCATTTGGTGACATTGCGCTCGCGCAAGACGCGGCGCCGCCAGTCTGCGGCGGCAAGGTTCTGGAAAAATGCACTCCCAATTCCGGCGACACCGCTTGGATGCTCACGTCCGTCGCGCTCGTATTGATGATGACAATCCCAGGGCTTGGGCTGTTCTATGGTGGCTTGGTGCGCAAGAAGAACGTTGGCGACACAGTGATGACCAGCTTTGCCGTCACGTGCCTTGTCACGATTCTTTTCGCGCTCCTCACCTACAGCATGGCGTTTCGCGCCGGCACGCCCTTTGTCGGCGGCTTGGATCGCATGTTTCTCAAGGACATCCTGAGCGACATCGGCAAGGGAGGTATTGGCAATCCCAATCCGCTCGCCGCGACCATCCCCGAAAGCGTGTACATCTGCTTTCAGATGACGTTTGCCATCATTACGCCGGCACTCATCGCTGGCGCGTTTGCCGAGCGCATGAAATTCTCGGCCATGCTTTGGTTCATCGGCCTGTGGGCGATCTTTGTCTATGCGCCAATTGCGCACTGGGTCTGGGGACCTGACGGGTTCCTGGCTGCCGGCAACGATGCCGCATGGGTGAAAGTGCTCGATTTCGCCGGCGGTACCGTCGTGCACATCAATGCCGGCGTGGCCGGGCTTATGTGCGCCATCATGCTCGGCAAGCGCCGCGAGACGGGGCCGGCGCACAACATGGTGTTGACCTTCATCGGCGCCTCTCTCCTTTGGGTTGGCTGGTTCGGTTTCAACGCCGGCTCTGCTGTCACGGCAGGCATGCAAGCAGGAATGGCGATGTTGGTGACCCAGATTGCCACGGCCGTCGCCGCCTTTACCTGGATGCTGGTGGAATGGAGCCTGCGCGGCAAGCCGACCGTCGTCGGCATCTGCTCGGGTGCGGTCGCCGGCCTCGTCGCTATTACACCGGCTTCCGGGTTCGTGGGACCCATCGGTGCATTTGCAATCGGCATCGGTGCGGGCGCCTTCTGCTACTGGGGATGTACCGGGCTGAAGCGCATGTTCGGCTACGACGATGCGCTCGATTGCTTCGGCATACATGCGATTGGCGGAATCGTCGGGGCGCTGCTGACCGGTGTGTTCGCGGTCGAGCAATACGGCGGGACGGCAGGCGTTCTGGAGGGCAACATCGGTCAGTTTTACAATCAGTGCATCGGGGTCGCCGCCGTCTTTGTCTATGACGCCGTCGCCAGCTTGATCATCCTCACCGTGGTCAAGATGTTTGTCGGCCTCCGCGTGACCGAGAACACGGAACGCGAGGGTCTCGACTTGGCGTTGCATGGCGAAGCCATACAGTAATTCACGTCGTGGGGTGGCGTCCCGGAGCGCCGGCGAGGTGATCGAATAGAGCCGCGAGTTGCTGCGGTGCATGAGTCCGCTTCTGGCGCAAAGCGTACGATCAAGCATCCCCATACAGAGCCTGATGGTCTATTCGCAATGTCAGCAGCAATGACTTGGCTTCGTGGTTGCAGGTCGTGGCTGCATCTAGCTTGGACATGTGATCCTCAGGACCGATATGTACGGCGAATTGCTTGGCGAGTGATAACCGTCGATCCCGACATGCGCGTGTGCGGATTTACAGCAACGTCCTGCCGGTACCGTTATCGACCGTGTTAGTGCTGAAGGTTGCTACCGGGATGGGCATCGGAAAGGTCCGGGATGCCGTTTGGCTCGGTGGGCTTTTGCCGCGTTGCCGTACTGTGACTGCTGGCGTAGATCACCACCTGAGTCCTGTTCATGACGCCAAGCTTTCGCATGATTTCCCGGACATGAACTTTGACCGAGGTTTCCGTCACGTGGAGTTTGCGGCCGATGGTCTTGTTTGGATCACCCTGGCAAAGGCATTGGAGAACGGCCTGCTGGCGTTCCGTTAGGCACGGGGCGCGGACCTCAGCCCCTTGGGCGGGTGCCACGAGCGCCGGGCCATTGGCGGTCCGGCCATTGCCATCACCGTTGCCGTTAGGATGATGGTGATGACGCGAAGCGAAGGTATTCTTGACTCCGTTCGGGTAAATGGCGCGCGCCGGAGGACTGTCGATCGGACACCCGCGCGGCGGTTGCTTGTTGTCGTTCTCGGCCGACTTGTCGGTGGAGCATGATCGCGATGACGGCGGGGAGCTTCCCAGCTGCGCCGGGCCTACCGGCGACCCGCCTGATGATGTGTAGTTTCGAAAGTGCCCGATGCGAATTGCACAGGACGGAAAATAAGCTCCCCCCCGCAGGATGAACGAGAACGCTCGCAGCGCCAAATCCGGCAACATCGCATTGTTGACGTAGCCCTGCGCGCCTGCGTCCATCGCAGTCACAATTTCGTCGGAAGCCTCGCTGTCGGCCACCACTACAAGCGGCGCATGAGGAGCTAGCGCGTGTAGAACCCTCAATTCTTTCAAATTTTCGCGGCTGGTGACCGACGATCCACCGATGCTGAAAACTATCATCTTGCAGTCATAGTCGACGTCCAGTTTTCCGCAGGCCTTGTGGGATTGTGCCGAGATTAGTTCGAGATTTTCGTTAGTGGCCCACGAGTTGAGGAAGCATGCGATTCCAGCGCGCCGAAAATCCAACACGTCCACGACGAGAATCATGGCCTTCTGAATTTTAATCGACATGGTTCGCCCTCTAGGTGATTGGGCGCATTTCTGTTCCGACTCGCACTATTCCGACTATGTGCCGTACCAGCCATCGGCAAAGCGAAACTCTAGATTTTTTTACCAACGGTATTCTTGGGTAAGCTCTCTTGTTCCACTTGCGACCAGAAGCCTATTTTTCAAAATAGCATTTGCGGCCCATCAGCCTTCCTTTGCAACTACCTCTTTCGAGGTAGTTTCCGCAGGATCCCGCGCATTCCCGGAATCGTGCAATCGGTCTCGCCGGACCGAATCCGTCGACCCGAATAGGCACGAGGTGTATTAATCCGCGCGGATGGAAACCGACCGGGATTTTTGCTGCACTGAAGAACCCAGATGTCCAACTAATCGCCGGGATACCGGCCAAGCCGCTGATCACCACCGAACACTGGACGATGCTCAAATATCTCCGCTCCCGGACGCGTTTTGTCGCAGCCTCACTGAGTCCAGTCCGCGCAGCAAGGCTTCATGTCATTCGCTTATCGAACGTCCGAGGATTCCTCGGATGCGCGGCTATTCTACTGTATCTGCAGCGGAGGGATGTTGCGGTCAAATTGCAGTGGTGGCTCAGTTGTTTGGCGAGCTGTTCAAGGCCGAACGTAGCTCCAGCCCCGCTCTTGCAGCTCCAATAGCCTGACCACACCAGACTTGACCACTTTAGCCTCCGGGATGATCGGAATGTCCTTGGCTTCGATTCTGGTCATGTTTTCCTTTGTGTTGCCGCATGCAGAAAAGACAAGGTTCGGCATGATTGCGGCCATGGTCTTGATCCGCTCCTTCACCGGAGACGTGTCCTCGCGCAGCATGTTCAATCCCGGACCGAAGGCGACGACCTCAACCTCAACTTTTTCGCCGAGCTCTCGGTAGTATTTCTCGATATTGCTGACGTTATTGAGCGCGGCGTTCATGGCCGTCTCGTCGCTGGTGTTTAACTGAACTGCCACTTGATGGCGGTGCTTTTGAGGCTGGGATTGACTTTGATCCGCCGGCTGCTTCGCGTTCCGAACCGGCGCCACCTTTGAGGGTAAAATTTGATTTCTTGCCTGCATCTGCGGCTTCTTGAGATCTAAGGGTGGCCGTTGCTCGCTCGCAGCCCACACACCCTGCGACAGAAGAATTAGGGACGCACTGCCGCCGATCAGAAGCGCGAGTAACCGTGTCATGATGTGTCCTTTGCCGTGGTTCAGCGCATGTCAATGCTGACAGACTAACAAAGCGCCACGACGGTGATAGCTGTCTTAAGATAGGGAGCGCTTAGCGCCGTTATGGGACTCTTTCGATTGCATCGAAAGATGCATCTCTACCAGACCGTTGAAGTGGAGAGCTCCGCGACCGAAACTCGCCGCGCATCTGTTCCTCCAGCCCCGCAGCAACGGCATGGCTGTTCAAAGAGGTCGCATGAAGAGACTACTTATTGCTCTTGCCGTTTCGCTGCCGGTGATTGTGTGGCTCGTCACGCCCCCGACAACCGAAAGTCCAAGTCCGGACAAAGCCGTTAGAGCAGTCGAGGAGACGGACCTCGAACACACCCGTTTACTGGAAAAGGAACGCAACCGGTCGGATGCTCTGATGCGCGACGTCGCTTTATTGCGGAGCGAATTCGACGCGGCGCGAACGGCGGCAGCGGAAGCGGCCAAAACGAAAGAAGCATTGGCGGTGGCGCAGAAGCTAGCTCTCGATCAGGAACGCGAGAAGTCGGGAATGCTCGAACAGCAGATGAAAGACGCGCAGAAGCAGATCAGCGCCCTTCGCAATGACGTTCACGACGCCCGCAACGAAGCCACGCGAGTGGCCCAAGCAATCGAGCGGATGGAAGCCGAGCAGCAACGGACGCTTGCTGAGGAACGGGACCGTGTTGAGGTCCTGAGCGCAGCGCTCGCCTCTGCGAAAGCCGCTTTCGATGCCGACAGCAGCCGTACACCTGCGCCGATTTCTCGGCAATCCTCGGAGCCGGGGGCGGTGTCGGAACTGGGAAAAGCGAAGGATATTGCTTCGCCTAAAGAGGAGTGGCCTGAGGGAGCAAGGGATCTGGCGCCGTTGGAGCCTACGGATGCGGAGATAACCGGTGTTGCGGAAGAACAGAGGTTGCTGGCGCGAGCTGACGCTTTGCTTCAGCAGGCCGACATCGGCGGAGCCCGGCGGTTTCTTGAACATGCGCTGGCGCTCGGCAGTTCCCGCGCAGCCTTCAGTTTGGCCGAAACCTACGATCCCATCGTGCTCCGCTCCTGGAACGTCCGCGGCGTTTCGAGCGACCTCGACAGGGCTCGCAAATTGTATCGGCGGGCCCAGGAAAGCGGCATCGAGACCGCGAAGGAGCGATTGGAAGCTCTGAATTGAGCTCAACGCGCGCCAATTTAAATGAAGCCTCGGCAAAGGAGACGTGTCATGCGGATCACCAGGCTCATCGCGATGCTGGCCGTGATCAATTTCTCGGGTACCTTGTACGCGCAGTCGCCGGCCGGTCAAAAACCGGCCAGGATGGCCCGCGCTGCGACGGGAGTGTCTGCGTCGGTAGCCGCCCAGAGAGTGGAGATGGGCCGGAGAGATCGAATCAACTCGTGGACGGTCGGTCTCGCGGGCGGCTTCATCGAGGGCGCACCGTTGCGGTTGGCCGCGGAAATTGCCCGCGTCGTCAACGATGGGGACAATCTGCATGTTCTTCCGATCGTGACCGGCGGCGCCACCGAGAACGTTAACTCCTTGCTGTATTTGAAGGGCATCGATGCCGCCATCATCAACATCGATGCGCTTGACGAATACAAGACGCAGGTGCCGACCATCGATCACCGCTTGGTCTACATCCTCAATCTTTTTCCGTCCGAACTGCACATTTTCGTGCGACCGGAAATTCAATCATTGGAGGATCTGCGAGGCAAGAAAGTCAACTTCAACTCGCAAGGCACGGCAGCTGCCTATACTGGCCCGTTGATTTTCAGCCGGCTCGGGCTCGACATCGAAAAAATGTTCATTCCTCACCAAGTGGCGCTGCCGCAGATGCGTAACGGCGAAATCTCCGCTGTGGTGTTCGTGACATCGAAACCGGTCGACGCCTTCCTGAAGGGGCGCTGGGATCCCGGCTTCAAATTCCTGCAGGTTGGCTACGACAGCAAATTCGAAGACTACTACTTACCATCGTTCCTCGAGCCAACGGATTATCCCAACCTCGTGCCCCAAGGACAACGCATCGCCACACTAGCAGTGCCCACGATCCTTGCGTCGTTCAACTGGGCGCCGCAATCCGACCGCTACCGCCGTGTGGCACGCCTTGTCGACAACCTGTTTGGCCGCCTGGACAAATTGCAGTCTCCAGGCTTCGACCCTAAGTGGAAGGAGGTCAATTTGCGGGCGATGGTACCGACACTGGAGCGATTCCGTCCAGCACAGGAATGGCTCAATCGGCCGCAGGCAGCAACTGCAGGGGAGGCGCGATGAAGCAGCTCTGGATAGCCCTGACGTTTGCGGTATCGATCGTCAGTAATGCCGGCTGGGCCCAAACCAAGAATTCGGTCGAACGTCTGAAGGCATGCTCTCTCCTTGAAGTCTCCGAGCGTCTGAGATGCATCGACAAGGTGCTCCAGGAGATTTCTCACGACACCCCTGTGCCGGAGCTTGAAGCGCCAATTTGGGTCGTGAGCGAGACCTCGTCGCCCGTGGACTACAAGCCACAGATTACCGCGCGCATGGCCGCACTGGCGCCCGCGCCCGACGGTCCGATCTCGCTGGATTTGCAGTGCCACGCCGGCCTGACTGCCGTGGTGGTGGGCATGAGCAGGGACTGGAAGCCGGTCGCCGACGATAACGTTCGGGTGACATATCGCGTTAATGACGAGGCGCCCGTCGAGACCCGCTGGCGGAGCACGCAGACCAGCAGAAGCCTAGTCTTCAATGGAGACGGAGCACGGTTGCTGCAGTCCTGGCCGGACGACGGACGAATGCTTTTCACCGTCTTTATCGATGGTAAAGGTCGTGAAGGACGTTTCCGAGTAACCGGACTAGACGTTGTCCGGAGCCGGATTGCAACCGTCTGCAACTGGCCCCCAGGACTTGTTGGGACACGCTGAAGCCTCGCGGGAGTTCGATGCCGAATGACGGAAGCCTCACAGCGACCAGCGAAGGCTGACGCGCGGCAGGAGAAGCTTTTAAAGCTACTGGCAGAGGAAGTAGCGAACGAACCGCCGCCCCGCAAACAGAACTAAGGCGCTTAATGCCGACATGAGCGGCTCAAGCCGTCAGCAGATTGTATTCGCGACGAAACTTGTGCTGCGGGTAAATCGCAATGCGGTTTGTAGTTTGGGGCAACGCTCATGCCAAGTTGCACAGGGTCCTAACCAGGGAGGATGACCATGGTAACGTATGTCGTGCTTGCCAAGTTCACCGATCAAGGAATCCGCAACGCTAAGGATTCTCCGAAGCGAGCAGAAGCCTTCAAGAAAATGGCGAAGACGTTTGGAGTGACTGTGAAGGACCTCTTCTGGACGCAGGGACGGTATGACACCGTGACAATCGTCGAAGCGCCAGATGAATTCTCCGCCATGTCACTCAGCTTGAGTCTTGGTGCGCTTGGCAACATCCGCACCGAATCGTTGCGCGCTTTCTCGGCCACGGACATGACGACGATTGTCGGCAAGATGGTCTGACGATGGACGCATTGACCGGCATCCATAGCTGCAGCCACATTAGATTGTCTGCGCAGACATGGCGCATCGCCGTGCCGATATCGGAATGGTTTATTGCGCGTTGAACTGGACACACGTCCTTCGTCTGGCCGTACACGGTCCCGCGGGTTTTCGTGTCCGAAGCCGAGCCGTACGAATTGCCGGCGCGGCCGCGACCAGTTCGCGCACCCGAATATCTGGATATCGTATCACAGGTCCGCTTGCCCCAGATCCTAGCTTTCGGGAGGCGGAACGAAGCAGAGGATGCCCGCCTCGGGCGTGTAGCACAAAACTGCGCGTCCGGTCGGGTTGCTATGCTCATCGAGAATCCTCTCCGCCGGGACTCGGAGCCAGAAAATCGACGAGACATGCCATTTGTGGTCAATCTTGACCTCATAACCTTGGCTATCCCGCCGCACTTCAGCGGTGCGGCAATCAGCGATTGAGCAACATTCTGCGCCCGTTCCCGGCTGTTTCAAACTGTTGAACCAAGGGGTCAATGACGGGTCGACGTTGTCGGGAGGCAGGGCATAGACAGGCGTGACGGATAGTGCGAACGCCATTGCTTCTATAATAAATGTTCGCACGCTGACCTCCGTTAAGACATGTGCGGCCGCATGAGCCTAAATTCGAGGCGTGCGGGGCGCCGTAGCGCTTGTCGATGCCTGCCATCATAAGAGCCTGCCGCGCCTCCCATCATTTATCGAGAGGGCGAGGACATGTGATCAGTTCTTCAAATCAAACTGTTTCCCAAGGTGGTCTCCTATTTGGACGATCCGCGCGACGCATTCGCCGTAGCCAACGGCGGATTTGGTGGCATCGTCAGCGTTTGTCCGAAATTCCCAGGAATCGCCAGCCGAAATCACAGAGACGATTATGCCCTCGGGACAATCGGCGTAGTGGTTCATTTCTTCTTTGAGCAGGGCAAGGAGATCTGCCGAGGTCTTTGCGGTTTTACTCATGGGCACTTACCTCCTGGCGGCGGTGGACTGAGACTAGCACTAAATGTGAAGCCATAGCAGGTGCTGCTTAATGTCAGCCCTTCAAATCAAACTCGCTTCGACGTCGGTCGGAAACCAGCATGATCATGTCATGCCGGCTGGGATCGACGTCCGTGCTGTCCTTCATAATGAATCGCGGGGACGTTTGGTCGTGTCGATGTTATGTGTGCGTGAAATCGCCGGGTTTTAATCCCAGAGCCCTGACAGCTGCTTCCGGGAGTAGCCCCAAGGCTTCGACCCTTTCATTCGGGGCCATCACTGCGCCGACGATCGCCTCGGCTTTAGCCGGATCCTCCTCGGCCACATAGTAGACCGATCGAACAGGCGAGCCGCCCTCTAACCGCTCAGTTGTTACGAGTAAAACCTGACCATTTGCCATGTCGCCAATATGGCACGGCTGAGATGGCGCTTCCACGGGGCAAGACGGGCGAGATTACGGCTGACAACCTGCTGCTCTGCAATAAACTTGTAAGGGCCGGTCGTGACGACCGCGGTTATTCGCGGGCCAGCAGTGACTCGATCGCGAGGGCTACGCTGAGTCCCTGAAGCTGTGGCTTCAGTGCAACTCGCTCACGTGCGAAGCGCTATTGTCAAAATGATCCCCGCCGCCCGAGTCATTGAAGGTGATACTTTCGGGGCCGTGGGCAAGGGGCTCATGATCGAAGCTGCACAGTGCTATGGCGTTACTTATTGAGCTGGCCGACGATGATGCCGTCGGCGTGATCGTTTCGCGGGGTACGCGGAAGCGCGCCGATCGGCGCTGCTAGGCGCGGACGCGCGTTACATTGGACCACGCGAAAAAGCTTAAAGCATCTAACGTTCGCTCGGTTGCCGGTTCATGTCCTCCAAGAGCCCGCGCATCGCGTCGATCTGCTTGCCGAATTCTGTCCAATCGCCGGATTTTAACCGCTCCATTGCTTGATTGTAGCGATCGAGCGCCTGCTGCGACCGATTGGCTGCAGGGTCTGCGCTTGGTATTTTCGCTGCAGCGTCCGGTGTCGGCGGCGCTGCGCCGGTTTCAATGAACAGCGCGGACAAGGCCTCGGCAAGCGTCTCCTTCATGATGACATGCTCACCATAAGCCGCGATCACGCGCTTGAGCTCAGGCAAGTGTCCTTGCTCCGCTCGCAAATACAGCGGCGATACATAGAGGATTGAGTTCTCGATCGGGATCACAAGCAGGGTTCCCCGGATCACCCGCGAACCCATTTGGTTCCAGAGTGATATCTGCTGGGAGATTTCCGTATTTTGATGGATCCGCGCTTCGATCTGGAATGGCCCGTAGACGAGCTTCTCCTTTGGAAACTCGTAGACGATCAGTTTGCCGTAGCCAGGAGCGTCGCAGCGCGCAGCGAGCCAAGCGATCATGTTGTCGCGGCGGCTCGGCACCATGGGGATCATGAGGAAGAACTCGGCCTGCGGCTCCCCGGGCAGCCGCATGATGATGTAGTAAGGGACCATCAAGGCCGCGCCGCCATCGCCGTCCGGCTGGCGCGGGAATTGCCAAAGATCCTCGCGGTTATAAAAAACGTCGGCTGCTTCCATGTGGTAGGCCTGATAGAGCCGCGCCTGAATCAGGAAGAGGTCCTCCGGATAGCGAATATGCTTTTGCAAATCCGGTGGCATAGCCGCAAGCGGCTTGAACAATCCCGGGAAGATGCGCTGGTAGGTCGCGGCGATCGGATCCGTCGAGTCAATCAGATAGAAATCGACAGTACCGTTATAGGCATCTATGACGATCTTCACGGAATTGCGGATGTAGTTGAGATTGAGGTCAGGCGCAGGCTGCGCAGATGGAAAATAGTCGCTCGTCGTATAGGCATCTTGCATCCAGAACATCCGCCCCTCGCTGATGACCAGGTAGGGGTCACGATCGAGGCTCAGGAATGGGGTGATCGCGCGCACCCGCTCCTGAATATTGCGCCGGATCATTATTCGGCTGTCGTCGGTGATGTAGCTTGTAAGCAGCAAGTTCATGTCGCCGAAGTAATTGGCGAAGATGATTCTCCGCACCAGTCCCGACAGGGGGACGCCGCCGGTGCCGTCATAGGCTGCGTAGACGTTGTCTTTCCCCTTTGGATAGTCGAATTCCGGCGTGGTCCCCCTAACGATGACGTAGTCGTTCTTCTGCTGTCCGTAATAGATGCGCGGCTCGCGAACTTCGGGGCCTCCGTCCGCGACCGGAGGAATATCGCGCAAATAGAAGGGTGGGAGCCCTTCACTGTTCTTTTGAGTCACTGGGCTCATCACCGCACCGTTGCCGTGGGTGAACAGGAGGTGGAGGTTGACCCACGTCTGTGCGTTAGGCGGCAGCAGCGAGGATTTTAGCTCACGTGCCGAGAGCATCACGCTTTGATAGGCGCCACCAAGCCAGTAGCGATCTACATCCAGATTGTGAAGCTTGTAGTAGGTGCGAATTTCCTGCAGCTGCGCGTACGTGTCCGACAACGGCCGCCAGTCCCATAGCCGTATATTGTCGATCGTCGCCTTGTTGGATTCAAGCGCCTTGAAGGTAAGATTCTGTTCGGCCGGGAATGGCTTTGCCGCGATCTTATCAAGATTGTAGGCCTCCCGGGTCAGCTTGATGTTGCGTTCGATGTAGGGGCGCTCCAACTCCAGTTCGTTCGGTTTGACAAGCAATCGCTGAAACAATCCGGGGACCACGCCGGACAACAGAAAAACGGCGCTAAAGACAAGAATCATCGCCGCAGTTGGGAGCCGGTAGGTGCGCACTCGCAGGTTCGCCCATGCGGCGAATGCCGCGATGGTCGAAAGCCCGATCAGCAACCACAGGACAGGTAGCTCGACATGAACGTCAGTGTAGCTTGCGCCGACCACGACTCCATTGTCGCCGTAGAGCAGCAGATAGCGGTCGAGACCGTAGGACCATGCCTTCACGGCAAAGAAGAAGCCGAGCAGCACGGATCCGTGGGCAATCGCTGTTGGCGACATCGATCGTTGCCGGGCTTGGTATTCAATGTCGCCGTGCGCCCAATAGATTAATCCAGCGAAGAGCGCGCTCACGAAGAGCGTGAACAACATCCAATTCTTGACGGCGATATAAGCGGGCAGAGAAAAGAGATAAAATCCAATGTCCTTGTCGAAAAGTGGATCGTTCGCGCCATAGGGCACGTGATAGAGAAACTGCAGAAAAACGCTCCAGTTGCCGACCTCTCCAGAGGCGACGAGCAGGGCGACGAGTCCGGTGGTCACCGCGACGGCGAGAGGCCAAGGCATCCGATCGCGCATCGTTTCGAATAGATCGGATGGCGTCGCAGCGGCCGCGAACTTTCGCCCGACGCCAGCGGGAAGCCGGGCTCCCTTCCGCTGGACAAACTCAAGTGCAAGCCGTGCGTTTGCCCACACGACCAAGGCAGTTGCCATGAAGGCGACGAAAAACACGCCTGCTTTTGCGCCGATCGTCGTCCAAAAGACATTCAAATAGCCGATCGCGGAAAACCACATCCAGTCGACCAGAATGGCACCGGTGAGCCCCAGCAGGATTAGGCTGACAGCTCCGGCGATAGCCGCAGTAAGGAGCACTACCACCACGTTCCGCCGCGGTGGTTGCCGCTCTGGTCCGGTGATCCCGATCGTCATAGCTTGATTATAGCAGAGGGTAAGGGATGCTCACTGCTCTATCTGCAGTTCAATGCTCGCTTCTGGCGCAAGAGGGACTTTCTGTACGGCTTCTTGTGAGCCTGAGCCGACTCCGAGCTCGGGCCGGCATTGCATACATCCCACGGCACCGCGAGGCTCACCGGGCGTCGGCGCTCAACTTGCGGGCTGGGATCGCGTCTAAGCCGTGCATGTTGACGGTCAAGCACCAAGGCTAAAACACTCCCACCCGATGCGGAAGTCTGGGGCGAGACAGGGAGGGAAGATGACATCGGTGCGATCATCGCGTGCGGCGACTTGCGCCCCAAGCATGGCTAGAAGCTAATTTTGCTTCCCGCTTTTTCGAATTTCGGGTAAGATATGTGCCGCAGGCAGTCTTGGAAAATGGACCTAGCCTCTTTTTCGAGTTCTCTGATTGGGTTGATCCAGGTCCATGGACCTTGGATGATTGCCGTCGTCGTTGCGCTCGAAAGTGCCGGCGTGCCCCTTCCCGGAGAGACGATCCTTGTTGCTGCTGCTCTCCTGGCCGCCACTACTAATCAGATCGATATTACTGTCGTTGTAGCCGCGGCCGCTGCGGGTGCGATCGTCGGAGACGGGATCGGATACACGGTCGGGCGCCGCTTCGGAATGCCGCTTCTTCGCAAATACGGGCGATACATTCGTCTCGATGAAAACCGATTGCTGATCGGTCGATATTTGTTTTTTCGGTATGGGAACGCTGTCGTGTTCTTTGGCCGCTTTATCGCGGTGCTGCGAATGTTTGCGGCGTTGCTTGCTGGCGCAAATGGCATGCCGGCGGGGCGCTTTTTTTTCTTCAACGTGAGCGGGGGAATTTGCTGGGCGTGTCTCTTCGGCTTCGGTGCTTACGCTGTCGGAACCGAAATCTATAAGATCTCTGAAACATTGAGCCTAGTGTCACTGGGATTGTTTATTGCCGCTGGATCTGCGCTTTCGATCATCATTCGGCGATATGAAACTGTGCTTCTTCGTCAGGCCGAGCGCGGGCTGCCGGATCGCTAATGCAAATCGAAATGAATTTCTGTCGCTGGCGGCGAGTTCAATGGGTCAGCGCAACACTCAAATCTTGTAGCAAAGATGGAGTGTGGACATGAAACAGCGACGTCGCATTTATTATTCGGCGGCCCAGCGAGCCGAAATCTGGGATCGCTGGCAGGCCGGCGAGTCGATCAGTTCGATCGGGCGTCGATTTGACCGAGAGTCCTCGTCGGTCTTTTCGGTGATCTCGCCTTCTGGGGCATCCGTCCGCCGGATCGACACCGTGCCAAACGGGCGCTCAGCCTTTCTGAACGAGGCCGAGATGCAGCGCTTGCCGGTCCATCCCGTTTTAACGTGTTCACATCCCAGATAAGGGACACCTGATCCCACATAACGACGCTGAATCCCGCATTCGTTTTCGTCTCTGCGTATCATGTGACGCAGGGCTCAAAGTGCGGCGCGCTCACGCCTTGATGCTGATGAACTCATCGCAGGCTCGGGGAAGGGCAGAGGTCTTTGACTCTCATCAAGTTTTCCGCTCGGCGTGCGAATTCCCGATCAGTTTTCTACATTGGCGACGGTCGAAAAGCAGCTCAAGTTGATATGCGCCTAAAAAAATGGTCATCGGAATTTCCCTGTTTGCCCCCGAATTCCCTGTTCGGTTGATAATTTTCCCTGTTATTCCCGCTAGGAATTCTGCCAGAAAACGCTGCAGCGCAGCGCTTTATTGGTCTTTAGAACGGCAAAGCGGCGCAAATTCCTGTATTTTCCGCTGTTGGCAGGGAATTTACACCGGAGACCGGTTCGCACACCACCAAACAAGTCGGACACAGCACACATCCGAATTGGTACCGCGGCATGCAGAAATTGCGCCAGGTCGCATTCTGTGCCGTGTACCTTTTCCAGACCGCCAACTAAGTGGCGAACGCATCGATTCTGGTCCTCGCATAGACAAAACTGTCGGTGTGAAATTGGTAATTCAGGCAAAACCACTAGCGATCTCAGAGTGCCGGAATCATAATCCCAAGGTCGGAGGTTCGAGTCACTTCAAACGGACTGAACGCCTCTAACAAGGCCGAGACTTGGCTTTGTTCATCTTTCGGAGTGATTCATTGAATTCAAATGACAACCTGGTTATCGAGACGGCGAGCCGCATCTTTGCGGACCTCGCTGATGTGCAGAGCGTCAACGGTCCGGACAAAACTTGGCGGGACCCGTTGTGGGCCGCATTGAGCGAAGCGGGGCTGCCGCTGGCGTGGGTGCCAGAGGAGTGCGGGGGAGCGGGCGCCAGTCTTGCAGAAGGATTTGCGGTTGTGGGGGCGGCCGGACGCTTTGCGCTTGCGGTGCCCCTCGTCGAAACCATGCTCGCAGGCTGGCTGTTGGCGCAGGGCGGCATACCGTCCCCTGAGGGCAAGATGACGGTTGCCCCGTCGCGGATGCTGGATCACTTGAAGCTGGATCCCGACGGGACCCTGAGTGGACGGGCGCACGGGGTACCTTTTGCGGCCGAAGCAGAGCATTTGGCGGTTGTGGCGAGTGGTGTGGAAGGAGACTTCATTGCACTGGTGACTGCCTCCGCCTGCCGGATAGAGCCCGGCGAGAGTTTAGGTGGTGATGCCTCCGACACCGTGACACTTCATAAAGTGCACCCGGTTGCGATCAAGCCTGCGCCGGTGGACTTTACCACGAACTCCCTGTTCTTGATGGGGGCGACGCTGCGCAGTCTTCAGATCGCCGGCAGTCTCGAATCGCTGCTGGAGCTCAGCGTACGCTATGCCAATGAGCGTATCGCGTTCGAGAAACCGATCGCCAAATTCCAGGCAGTGCAGCACAACCTGGCCAAGCTCGCCGGCGAAGCTGCCGCCGCTATGGCTGCGGCGGGCTCGGCGGCCGACTCCATCGCTAATGCTGTTACGTTCGATGACGCTGTGTTCCTCGAGGTCGCTGCGGCCAAGATCCGCTGCGCCGAAGCCGCCGAGAAGGGGGTCGCGATTGCCCATCAGGTGCACGGTGCCATCGGTTTTTCGTTGGAGCACATCCTGCACCGCTTCACGCTGCGCGCGCTCGGCTGGCGCGACGATTTCGGTAACGAAAGTCATTGGTCCACCGAGCTTGGCCGCCTTGTTGCACGGCGCGGTGCCGATGAACTGTGGCCGCTTCTTGCCTCGCGCTGACACCACTATCCGAGGATATCCACGCCGATGAGCTTCGCACTTCGCTTCGATCAGATCCGTTTGCCAGCAGAATGCGAGAAACTACGCCATGAAGTGCGCGCGTTTCTAGCCGAGGAAATCGCCGCGGGTACCTTCAATCCGTATGAGCCGCTGCGCGAGGACAGCGATGTTCCGGAATTCAGTCATCGCGTTGGCCAGCGTGGCTGGATTGGTATGACATGGCCGAAGAAGTACGGCGGACACGAGCGCACGTTTCTGGAGCGTTATGTCGTCACCGAAGAGATGCGCGTCGCGAATGCGCCCACCCGCCGCTTCTTTGTAGCCGATCGGCAGAGCGGTCCGGTGCTTCTCAAATACGCCAACGAGCGGATCAAGATGAATATTCTGCCGCGCATTTGCCGCGGCGAAGTGTGTTTCGCAATTGGCATGAGCGAGCCGAACTCCGGTTCAGATTTGTTTGCCGCCAAAACCAAAGCCACCAAGGCCGACGGCGGCTGGCTGATCAACGGCACCAAGATCTGGACCACCTCCGCGCATATGGCCGACTATATGCTCGGCATCTTCCGTACCTCTCCGCCGACCAGGGAGAACCGCCGCCACGGCCTGACCCAATTCCTGGTGGACATGAAGACACCGGGCATCACGGTCAACCCGATCGCTCAGCTCAGCGGCCAGAAGGAATTCAACGAGGTCGTGTTCAAGGATGTGTTCCTTCCCGACGACCATGCGCTTGGTGAGGTCGACGGCGCCTGGAAGCAGGCCACCAGCGAACTGGCCTATGAGCGCAGCGGGCCGGAACGTTTTCTCGAGACCTATTATGTGTTGACCGAATTGGTGCGCGCACTGGGATCGGACCCAGATGCACGCGGTGCGGAAGGCATTGGCCGGCTGGTCGCACAGCTCCACACTATGCGCCGCATGTCGGTTTCGGTCGCGGGCATGCTGCAGGCCGGCAAGGAACCGGTCGTTGAAGCGTCCATCGTCAAGGATATCGGCACGCTTTGGGAGCAACAACTGCCGCAGCGGGTGCGGGAGCTTGCAGCCTTCGTTGACCTTAAGGCCGGAAATCACCGCACGCTTGAGAATCAGCTCGACTTCGCGCTGAGGATCGCGCCGAAACTCACCATCCAGGGCGGCACCACGGAAGTGCTGCGTGGCATCATCGCACGCGGTCTTGGACTGCGCTGACAATAACCAACATCAAACGAGGAACATCCATGAGTGGCTTCACCGACATCGGCGTCGAAAAACACGGACACGTCACGCTGATCGAGATCCGCCGGCCGCCGCTGAACTTCTTCGATCTTTCGTTGATCCGGCAGATCGCCGATGCGCTCGATCAGATCGACAAGGATATGGATGCTCGCGCGGTCGTACTGGCATCGCAGGGCAAGGCGTTCTGCGCAGGTGCGAACTTCAATCGTCCTGCGGGATTTGACGGAGATGCCGCATCCGGCGATGGAACCACCGGCGATCTCTATCGCGAAGCGGTCCGCATCTTCTCCAACAAGAAGCCTATCGTCGCCGCCGTTCAGGGCGCGGCCGTCGGCGGCGGCCTGGGTCTTGCGGTGTCGGCGGATTTCCGCGTCACCTGCCCCGAGGCGCGTTTCGCCGCGAACTTCACCCGGCTTGGATTCCATCCCGGCTTCGGCCTGACTGTGACGCTGCCGGAGATCATCGGAAAGAACAACGCCGCGCTGATGTTCTACACCAGCCGCCGCGTAACCGGCGAAGAGGCGTTCAAAATGGGGTTGGCCAACGTGCTTGTGCCGCAGGATCAGGTGCGCGCTGAAGCATTCAAGCTTGCCAACGAGATCGCAGAGAACTCGCCGCTGGGATTGATGTCGACGCGTGCGACCATGCGCGCGGGGTTAGCGGATCGCGTCAAGGAGCAGACCGATCATGAACTCGCGGAGCAGACCTGGCTGCGCGAGACTGAAGATTTCAAGGAAGGCGTGAAGTCAACCGAAGAGCGCCGCGCCGGAAACTTCAAGGGGCGATGAATTTACTTGTTCGTGTATATAAACAGAGCGCGAGGCGTTGCTGGAAGATCTGCGGATTGGTACTGCAACGCGATTGCTATCTAATGGCGTTTTGGTACCAAGCGGACAAAGTCGCGCGGAACACTCTTTCGCAGGGGCGTTATATGGCATATGCACGGCCGTAACTTTTTCAGGCTCGTGTGCACATGATACGTCTCGACAATATCAGCAAGCAAAATGGTCATCAAATTCTCTTCATTGAGGCGTCCGCGGCGCTTCAGAGGGGGGAGAAAGTTGGCCTCGTCGGCCCTAACGGATCCGGCAAAACGACATTGTTCCGTATGATCACAGGCCAGGAACTGCCTGATGAAGGCCAGGTGGCCGTCGATCGTGGCGTGACTATCGGCTACTTCAGTCAGGATGTGGGCGAAATGTCCGGCCGCAGCGCTGTGTCCGAGGTCATGGATGGTGCGGGCCCTGTCAGTTCCGTGGCTGCCGAACTGAAGGAGCTGGAGACCGCCATGGCGGATCCGGACCGGGCGGATGAGATGGAGACCATCATCGAGCGCTACGGCGAGGTGCAGCATCGCTTCGAGGAACTGGACGGTTATGCGCTCGAGGGGCGGGCACGCGAAGTTCTCGCGGGTCTGAGCTTCAGCCAGGAAATGATGGACGGTGATGTGGGCGCGCTGTCGGGCGGCTGGAAGATGCGCGTGGCGCTGGCCCGCATTCTTCTCATGCGGCCCGACGCTATGCTTCTGGACGAACCAAGCAACCACCTGGACCTGGAGAGTCTCATCTGGCTGGAGGAATTTCTCAAGGGCTATGAAGGTCTGCTGCTCATGACGTCGCATGACCGCGAATTCATGAACCGCATTATCAATAAGGTGGTTGAGATCGACGGAGGCGGACTGACGTCCTACTCGGGCAACTACGAATTCTACGAACAGCAACGCGCGCTGAGCGAGAAGCAGCAGCAGGCGCAGTTCGAGCGCCAGCAGGCGATGCTCGCCAAGGAAATCAAGTTCATCGAGCGCTTCAAGGCCCGCGCCTCGCACGCCGCGCAGGTGCAGAGCCGGGTGAAGAAACTGGACAAGATCGAGCGCGTCGAGCCGCCGAAGCGCCGCCAGACAGTATCTTTCGATTTCCTGCCGGCACCGCGTTCTGGAGAGGACGTGGTGAACCTGAAGAATGTACACAAAGGTTACGGGAGCCGGAGTATCTACGAGGGGCTGGATTTCTCGGTGCGCCGCAGGGAGCGCTGGTGCGTCATGGGCATCAACGGTGCCGGCAAGTCCACGCTGCTAAAGCTCATTGCCGGCTCGACCGAGCCGGACGACGGGACAGTGGCTTTGGGCGGCAGCGTGAAGATGGGTTACTTCGCGCAGCACGCCATGGATCTGCTGGATGGTGAACGCACGGTGTTCGAGGAACTGGAGTATTCGTTCCCTCAAGCCGGGCAGGGCTCGCTGCGCGCGCTGGCCGGCTGCTTCGGGTTCTCCGGCGACGACGTGGAGAAGAGATGTCGGGTGCTGTCGGGCGGCGAGAAGGCGCGGCTGGTCATGGCGAAGATGCTGTTTGACCCGCCGAACTTCCTGGTGCTGGACGAGCCCACGAACCACCTCGACATGGCGACGAAGGAAATGCTGATCGCGGCGTTGTCGGAATACGAGGGCACCATGCTGTTCGTCTCGCATGACCGGCATTTCCTGGCCGCACTGTCCAATCGGGTTCTGGAATTGACGCCCGAGGGCATCCACAAGTACGGCGGCGGCTACACGGAATATGTGGCGCGTACAGGCCACGAGGCTCCTGGCTTGCGGAGCTGAGCCGTTACACGAGCAGCGGCTTCGCCACGGCCGCCATCTCCTTGAGCAGCGGAAGAAAGCGATCGATCATCTCGCCGGTCGTGATGCGATCGACATGTGCGCCGATGTTCGCGGCCGCCACGACCGTGCCGTCGTAACGATGGATCGGCACCGAGATCGAGCGGAAGCCGGGTTCCGCTTCCCCGTCGACAAGCGAATAGCCCTTGTTGCGGTCGCTGATGATGGTCGCGATGACGGTTGATTTGTCCGTGACGGTCTCAGGCGTCTGCGCGATCAGCGCCATCGACTCGATTGCCAATCTTAGTTCGTCATTTGAGAAGCGGCCGAGCAGAACGCGGCCCACCGACGTGCAATAGGCCGGAAGCCGGTAGCCGATGTCGATGCCGGCGGAAAACACCCGTGCCGGGCTCGCTCTGGCGACGAAGACGGCTTCCTGCCCGTCGAGGATCGCCAGCGAGCAGACTTCTTTCGCGTTCGTCGAAACGCTGTCCATCAGCGGCTGCATGACAGTGACGATCTGATTGGAAGCAAGATACGCCGAGGCCAGCGCCAGCACGCGAGGGGTGAGCGAGAACAATCGTTCGTCACCGGCGACAAAGCCTGATTTCTGGAGTGTCAGGAGTATTCTGCGGGCGGTGGCGCGCGACAGATTGGACGCCTTGGCAATATCGCTTAGCGTCATCGGCCGGCGATCGACGCCGAACGACTGCAGCACCCGAAGGCCGCGGTCGAGGCTTTCGATGAACTCGCCGCCTTCGCGTCTGGCTTGTTCTTCCTCTGCTGTGCGCTTCACCCGAGGCATTCGGTCGGCCGTTCTTCTCGATTATGCGTTGGTCGTTTTCAGCAGCGATTTGAAATCGAATGAAAGGTCGGCTGCCTGTTCCGGCGACGGCGAGACGCCACTGCCGATCAGCCGCCGTGCGGCCATTTGATCGCCGGCCCGGTTGACACTGTCGACCGCGCACAATTTGTCTTGCCTGTAATAGAAGACCGAAAACTGCCCATCTTCCAGCGATCCGCGTACGGCTTGCCGGTCGTAATTCCGGGAAATGCCGACGATTTGCAATTTCGCTTCGTATTGATCAGACCAGAAGCGCGGCACGCTGTCGTAGGGCTCGCTCTTGCCTGCGATGGTGAGCCCGGCGGCCTTGCCCTGATCCTGCGCATTTTGGACCGACTCCAGACGTAGCCAGTCCTGCGCGTAGGCATTGTAGTGGTTGGCGCAGTCGCCGGCTGCGTAGATGTCAGAGTCACCGGTCAGGCCATGCGCGTCCACGACGATTCCGTCGGTGCAGTTCAACTGTGCATCGCGGGCGAGGTTATCGTTCGGCACGCCGCCAATCCCGACAAGAACGAGATCGGCGCGCAGGCAGACGCCATTTTGCGTTGTCACGAACGCCGCACGGCCGTCTCGGTCTTCGATCCCCGCGACAGTTTCATTGAGCCGCACATTGACCCCGTGCCGTGTATGCAGATCGAGCAGAAACTGCGAGACGATCGGGGAGACCGCGCGTTCGAGCAGCCGCGATGCGCTCTCGATGACGGTCACTTTCTTGCCGAGCTTGCTGGCGGACGCCGCGACTTCAAGGCCGATGAAGCCACCGCCGATGACGACGATCTCCGGTGCGTTGCGCAATCGCTCCTTGAGATTGATCGCGTCCTTGATCGAACGCAGATAGCAGACGCCGTCGAGGTCCGAGCCGGGAATGGCCAGCCGCCGCGCATGCGATCCGGTTCCAATAAACAGCTTGCTGAAATCCAGCCTCGCGTTGTCTTCAAGAACGATTTGGCGCGCGCGCCGGTCGATCGCGTTGACGCGCGTCTCGAGCATGAGATCGATCTGCTTCAGCTTGAAGAAGGCGGCATCCCTCAGGATCAGGTTTTCCTGCTTGGTTTTGTCCAGCAGGAAATCCTTTGAGAGGGGCGGGCGCTGATAAGGCAGCACATGATCGTCAGCAATCACCGTGATGCGCTCTGCGTATCCGGAGTCGCGCGCCGACAGCGCGGCCTGAATGCCGGCATAGGATGCGCCGACGACAACGAGGCCGTTCACGGCTGCACCTCATAGATACAAGTGGTGGAGAAGCCCCTGCTCATTAAACGAACTTATGTGCGTTGAATGAACATATCAAGCGAGCTGGCTCGCTGGCTTGGGTGTCGGGAAACGCATCGTCAATCCGTTTCGCGGCTGCAGCATATCTAAGCAAGCACAGCTTCAACATTGCGCTTGTCGCAAAGCGTATTTGGAGGCAATCTAAAAAATACGGACAGATGTTCGATCAACGAACAAATCTCAACTGAAGAAATTGGTCGTTGCCGTCGCCGGTAAGTGATCTTCTTGAGAAGCGAAGGGAGAGCCCAGCCATGATGAGCCAGGAACAGAACGACATCATCACGCGCGTCGGGCCGGCCGATCCCGCCGGAAAGCTGATGCGGATGTACTGGCAGCCGGCCGCGCTGGTTGACGAGCTTGAAGGTCCGCGGCCGATCAGGGCCGTCAAATTGCTCGGCGAGAATTTCGTCCTGTTCCGCGACGAGCAGGGCCGCTACGGATTGATGGATCGCGACTGCCCGCATCGTGGCGCGGACCTCGCCTTCGGACGGCTTGAGAATGGCGGCTTGCGTTGCGCCTTCCATGGCTGGCTGTTCGATGTTCAGGGCAACTGCCTCGAGACGCCGGCCGAGCCGGTTGGTTCTCCCCTGTGCAAGAACATTAAGCAGCGCGCATATCCGGTGGTGGAGAAGGGCGGCATCCTGTGGACCTATCTCGGTGAGGGTGAGCCGCCGGCGTTTCCCGAACTCGACTGTTTTGTTGCGCCCGATGCGTACACCTTCGCGTTCAAGGGATTGATTGAGTGCAACTGGCTCCAGGCACTCGAAGTCGGCATCGACCCGGCGCATGCGTCGTTCCTGCACCGGTTCTTTGAAGACGAAGATCTGGAGAAGTCTTACGGCAAGCAATTCCGCGGAGCGTCCGCCGGCAGCGATATGCCGATGACCAAGATTCTGCGCGAATATGATCGTCCGATCATTAACGTTGAGAAGACCGAATATGGGTTGCGGCTGGTGGCGCTGCGCCAGATCGACGATGAGCGCACCCATGTACGCGTCACCAATCAGTTGTTTCCGCACGGCTTCGTCATTCCGATGAGTCAGGAAATGACGATCACGCAGTGGCACCTGCCGATCGATGACACCCATTGCTACTGGTACGCGATCTTCACCAGCTACACGACCCCGGTCGACAAGAAGAAGATGCGCGAGCAGCGTCTGGAGTTGTACGAACTGCCTGATTACAAATCGCGGCGTAACAAGAGCAACGACTACGGCTTCGATCCGCACGAGCAAGCCACCGAGACCTATACCGGCATGGGGCTGGACATCAACGTGCACGACCAGTGGGCGGTTGAATCCATGGGGGCGATCCAGAATCGCACCCGCGAACATCTCGGACAGTCTGACAAGGCGATCGTGCAGTACCGCCGGCTGCTGCGTCAGGAAATCGAGAAGGTCGCCGGAGGAGGCAAGCCGCTGCTCTTTCTGGATGAGGCGCATGCTCGGAGCATTCAGGGACCCGCGACGATGGACGGTATCGGGCCGACCCGAGGCTGGGAAATCTATTGGATGGAAGTCGACGTCAAGCGGCGACGCGGCGCGCCTTGGGCGGCACCGATCCCCGCTGAGATAGCTGAAAAGGTGCCGCATCTTACTGCGGCCGAGTAAGGTTTGCCGGGCGGATGTCAGGGAAAGCAACGTCGTTGAGTCTTGTCGCACGGCACAGGCTTTGGTCCGAGGAGCAGAAAGAGGCGGCCGTCCGCCTTCGGCGCGTCGCTGAGGAAAAAGGGCTGGAGACGATCCGGCTGTCGTTCCCCGATCAGCACGGAATTCTGCGCGGCAAGACGCTTGTTGCAAGCGAAGCGCTGCGCACGCTCGAAAACGGCTGCACGATCACAACGACAATGCTTGCGAAGGATACCTCGCATCGCACCGTGTTTCCCGTCTTCACCGCCGGTGGCGGCTTCGGGATGACGGAAATGCAGGGCGCAGCTGACGTCCTGATGATCCCCGATCCCACCACGTTCCGCGTTTTGCCTTGGGCGCCGAACACGGGCTGGATTTTATGCGACGTTCACTTCGCCGATGGCCGCCCGGTGCCGTTCGCGACGCGCAGTCTCTACAAGTCGGTTCTGAATACGCTGGCTCAGCGCGGCTATGATTTCATGGCGGGGCTTGAGGTCGAGTTTCACGTGTTCAAGGTGGAAGACCCCCGCATGGCGCCGGCCGATGCCGGCCAGCCGGGAGAGCCGCCTTCCGTCAGCCTGCTGTCGCACGGTTACCAGTATCTCACTGAGCAGCGGTACGATCAGATGGAGCCGGTGCTCGAACTGATCCGGCGCGATGTTGTCGCGCTCGACCTGCCGCTGCGTTCGATCGAGGTTGAGTACGGTCCGAGCCAGTGCGAATTCACCTTCGCGCCGTCGGTCGGGCTTGCGCCTGCCGACAGCATGGTCTTGTTCCGCAGCGCGGTGAAGCAGATCTGTCATCGTCACGGTTATCACGCGACCTTCATGTGCCGCCCGCGTATTCCGAATGTTGTGTCATCGGGATGGCACCTGCATCAGTCGCTGGTATCCCGCGCCGATGGCCGCAACGCTTTTATGTCGGACGCCGAGGGAGAATTTCTGTCAGATTTCGGCAAGGGCTATCTCGGCGGATTGCTCGAACATGCCCGCGCCGCGACGGTGTTCACCACACCGACGATCAACGGCTACAAGCGCTACCGGTCATATTCGCTAGCGCCGGATCGTGCGATCTGGGGACGCGACAACCGGGGCGTCATGATCCGCGCCCTCGGTGGCCCTAGGGACCCGGCCACCCGGTTCGAAAACCGCGTCGGCGAGCCTGCGGCAAACCCGTACCTCTACATGGCCTCTCAGATTCTCTCAGGGTTGGATGGCGTGGACCGCGCCGTTGACCCCGGCCCCTCCGCCGATACACCTTATGAGACCAAGGCCAGCCTGCTGCCAAAATCGCTGCGCGAGGCAGTTTTCGCACTGCACGATGATCCATTCTTCAGGAGCGCAATGGGTGCGGAATTTGTAGACTATTACGTGCACATCAAGAACGCCGAGATCGAGCGCTTCCAGGCCGAAGTCACCGAATGGGAGCAGCGCGAGTATTTCGAGATGTTTTGATGCCGCAGCGAGCTTGACGTAAACTAAAGCAAAACAAGCAGGAGCAGGGGACCAAAATGAAGAAGGCAGTGAAATACGCGTGCGCGCTGGCGATCGCCGGATTGATGTCCGGAGCGGCCAGCGCTGACACGATCAAGGTCGGCGTTATCGGGACCATGTCCGGACCGTTTGCGCTGTTCGGCCAAAATATGAAGGCCGGTATCGACGCCTGGGTCGCCGAGCATGGCACCAAGGTCGCTGGGCACGATGTCGAGTTCATCTACCGCGACGAGGAATCGCCAAATCCGGCGAAATCCAAGGCGCTCGCGCAGGAGCTGCTGGTCAAGGACAAGGTCCAGTACATCGCTGGACTCTATTTCACGCCTGACGCATTGGCTGTGGCGCCGCTGCTTGAGGAAGCGAAGACGCCGATGATCGTTTTCAACGCGGCGACATCGGCCATCGTCGAGAAGAGCCCGTTCATCGTCCGCACCTCCTTTACGATGTGGCAGAATGCCGTGCCTGCCGCGAAAGTCGCAAAAGCCAAGGGCGCGAAGAAGGTTGTGATCGCGGTCACCGATTACGGTCCCGGCATCGATGCGGAGGCGGGCTTCAAGAAGACGTTCGAGGCAGACGGCGGAACGGTTGTCGAAGCCATCCGCATGCCGATCAACACCACGGACTTCAGCCCGATCATGCAGCGCATCAAGAACTCCGGCGCCGACACGATCTTCACATTCCTGCCCGCCGGTCCGCCGACGTTGAGCTTCGTGAAGTCCTACATCGACAACGGCTTGAAGTCGTCGAACGTGGCGTTGATTTCCACGGGTGACGTGCTGACCGAACCCGATCTGCCGAATCTCGGCGACAACAGCATCGGCCTTCTGTCGACCTACCACTATGCGGTGTCGCACGCTTCGCCGGAGAATAAGGCGTTTCTGGAACGTCTCGCCAAGGCCGGTACCCCGGATGACAAGGTGACGATGACTTCGGTCGCGGCCTACGACGGCGCGCGCGTCATCTACAAGATGATCGAGGCGACGAACGGTCAGCGCGATCCGGAGAAGGCGGTTGCTGCCGTCAAAGGCATGAAATGGACTAGTCCGCGCGGTCCGGTGTCGATCGATCCGACGACGCGCCATATCACGCAGAACATCTATCTGCGCGAGGTGGCAAAGCAGGGCGGAAAACTGATCAACAAGGAAATTCAGACGTTCGAAGCCCAGCCCGACTGGGCGCTGGTCAAAAACTGAATTACCTTGGTATGACAAGGATAGGCGCGGGCATGCTCGCGCCTATCGCATCATAATCGAGTGGAGCGTCTTTGATGCTGACCGCGCTGAGCATCGGGCTGGACGCGATCTCTTACGGAATGGTGCTGTTCACGATTTCCATCGGTCTCTCGATCATGATGGGGCTGATGCGCGTCGTGAACCTCGCACACGGCGCATTCGCCATGATCGGCGGTTACCTGGCGTCGTATGCATTAAAGACGCTCGGTGTCAGTTATCCGGTTGCGATCGTGGTCGCTGTGGTGGGGACGATCATCATTTCGATCCCCTTCGAGGTTTTGCTTTATAGGCGCATCTACCGCCGATCCGATGCATTGACGCAAATCTTGCTCACCATCGGGATCACCTTTGTTATCATCGGCGTTTCGAATTTCGTTCTGGGACCGACATCGAAGCCGATACCGGTGCCGGCGGCGCTGAGCGGTCCGTTTGATCTCGGTTTCCGCATGATCCCGACGCATCGCCTGCTGGTGATCGCCTGCGGTGCGGTGACGGCGGTGCTGTTGTGGCTGCTGATCGACAAGACCGAGTTCGGCGTGCGGATGCGCGCTGCGGTTGATAATGGCGACATGGCGGAATCGCTCGGCATTCGCACGCAATGGATTTACTCGGCCGCCTTCGCGCTTGCTGTCGGTCTGGCGGCGTTCGGTGGCGTGCTGGGCGCGGAGATGCTGCCGATCGAGCCGTTTTATGCGCTTCGTTACATGGTTACGTTTCTTGTCGTCGTATCGGTGGGCGGGGCCGGATCGATCCTCGGCGCGCTTGCGGCATCGCTGTTTCTGGGTCTCGCCGACACCACCGGAAAGTATCTGGCGCCGGAATACGGCGAGTTCTTTTTCTATCTCGCCGTGATCCTGACCGTATTTCTGTTCCCGCGCGGCCTTCTCGGACGGGCGCACTGACATGAGCGAGCAGACCATCAAATACGATGTGCCGCGATCGGGGTTTCCATTCCAGACGGAAGTCTTCGGCCTGCTGACAGTCGCGGTCGTAGGAGCCATTGGATACTTTCTGTTTCCCGACGATCTCGCGTTCCTGACGCGGCTGATCAGCATCACCTTTCTCGTTCTCTCGCTCGACCTTGTCACCGGCTATTGCGGCGTCGCTACGCTGGGTCAAGCCGCGCTGTTCGGCGTCAGCGCTTACGCCGTTGGCAACGCGTGCATCGCTGGCATCACTAATCCGCTCATGCTGCTGGCCATCGGCGCTTTCACTGGGGCGTTCATGGGACTCGTTTCCGGCTCGTTGATCACCCGCTTCCAAGGCTTACCTCAACTCGTTCTCTCCATCGCAATCGGCCAGCTCGTCAGTTCGCTTGCGAACAAGCTCTCGTCGCTGACCGGTGGCAGCGATGGTCTTTCGGGAATAACACCTGCGCCGATCTTCGGGCTGTTCTCGTTCGATATGTACAGCCGTACGTCCTACATTTTTTCGCTGGTGACGCTCGCACTCGTCATGGCGCTGCTCTTGCGGTTTGTCCGCTCGCCGTTCGGCTTGTTGTGCCGTGGCATCAAGGACGACAGTTTGCGCGCACTCATGATCGGGGCCTCGCCCTATCCTCGGTTGGTCATCATGTATGGTGTGTCGGGTCTGGTCGCGGGCCTCGGCGGCGCGTTGATGGCGATCAACACGGGCGTCGTCGGCCTCGACAGTGTGAGCTTTGAGCGATCTGCAGAAGTCCTCGTCATGCTGGTGCTTGGCGGCGCGGGTAATCTTTGGGGCGCGCTGGCCGGCGCCGTGATCTTCCAGGTTTTCGAGCATATCGTCTCCGCCGCAAATCCGTTCCACTGGATGACCCTGGTCGGAGTGCTCCTGATCGTCATCGTGATCTTCGCGCCGCGTGGCATCGGACATGGCGTTGCCTCGCTCTGGACCTCGCTCGCACAGTGGAGGTCTGGACGATGAGCGCGCTGCTTGAATTGCGCAGTGTCTCGAAATCCTTCGGCGGTCTGCACGTCAACCACGACGTATCCTTTAGCCTCGGCAAAGGGGATCGCGTGGCGTTGATCGGCCCGAATGGAGCGGGCAAGACCACGCTGGTCAATGTGATCTCCGGCTATCTGGTTCCCTCCGAGGGTCGTATTTTCTTTGAGGGCAATGACGTTACGAATGTCTCCATCCCCGGCCGGGTGCAACAGGGACTGGTGCGGACTTTTCAGATCACACGCCTTTTTACGAGCCTCACGGTCGCGGAGAATGTTGCACTGGCGGTCATGCAGCGCAAAGGCATGACGCGTCGTTTCTTTTCAGCAGCGACCTTCGTGCCTGAAGTTCGCGAGGAATGGATGCACATTCTGGGCATGCTCGGAATCGCGCACCTGTTTCATCTTCCGGTTTCAAAACTGGCCTATGGCCAGCAACGCCTGCTCGATCTTGCAATCGGCCTCGCGCTCACGCCGAAAGTTCTCCTGCTGGATGAACCGGCCGCCGGCGTGCCGCACGATGAAGCACCGAAAATCCTGGAAGCGATCAATCGACTGCCGTCTGATATCGCGGTTCTGATGATCGACCACGACATGGATCTTGTTTTCAGGTTCGCGAAGCGCGTGCTTGTGCTTGCCAACGGTCGCCTGATCTTTGAAGGCAGCCCGGCGGATGTCACGCAAGATGACGAAGTGCGCCGGGCCTATCTTGGGAGCTATGCCGATGCCAGCCGCACGGCTTGAAGTGGAGCGTCTGAGCGCGGGCTACGGTCCGACGCAGATCGTCACGGAGATGTCGTTCAATGTCCCGGCAGGCGGCCGTCTTGCCATTCTCGGACGAAACGGCGTTGGCAAGACGACGCTGCTGGCGACGCTGATGGGCCTTTCGACACGGCATCATGGTCGCATTCTCGCTGATGGAAAGGACATCAGCGGATTGCGGACATCGGCGCGAGCGTTGTGCGGGATGGGATACGTTCCGCAGACTCGCGATATTTTCCGCTCGCTGACGGTGGAGGAGAATCTCTCGACAGGCTTGAAGACCCGTGAGCGGAGCGCGCTGGCCGAGATGTACGAGATGTTTCCGCGGCTCGCTGAACGGCGTCGCCACTTCGGACTTCAACTGTCCGGGGGAGAGCAACAGATGCTCTCGATGGCGCGGACGTTGCTGGGCAAGCCGTCGATCCTGTTGCTGGATGAGCCTCTCGAAGGTTTGGCGCCGGTGATCTGCGATCAGTTGATGGAGACGATCTCCATGCTTGCGACCAGTGGCGATATGACGATTGTTCTTGTTGAACAGCAGATTGAGCGCGCGCTCAATTTCGCCGACCGCGTCATGGTGGTCGAGCGCGGCCGTTCGGTCTGGGAGGGTTCGTCCGAGCAATTGAAGTCGGACAGGCCCTTGGTGAATCGGTTGCTTGGTGTGGGAATTCACTGATCGAGTGCTATAATGGACAAAACAACGAAAAGAAGACGCTCATGTCCCTGATCTATCCGCGCGAGAGTAATGCGGCGCATGCGCCGCGACTGTCTCCCGCCTACAAGAGCACGGTCAAGCGCTCGCCGACCAAGCCGCTGATCATCATCCCGCATACGTTGTCGGAATTGACCGGACCGGTGTATGGCCATGAGGCGGTGCGCGAGAACGACAACGATCTGACGATCCAGCACCAAGGCGAGCCGCTCGGCGAGCGCATCATCGTGCATGGCCATGTCCGCGACGAGGATGGCCGCGGAGTTCCCAACACGCTGCTGGAAGTTTGGCAGGCCAACGCTTGCGGGCGTTACATCCATATCGTGGACCAGCATCCGGCGCCGCTCGATCCGAACTTTACCGGGGCGGGCCGCGCGCAGACCGACAGCGAAGGCTATTATCGGTTCGTCACCATCAAGCCTGGCGCGTATCCATGGGGCAATCATCCTAACGCCTGGCGGCCGGCGCATATTCATTTCTCGGTGTTCGGCCATTCGTTCATCTCGCGCATCGTGACGCAGATGTATTTCCCCGGCGATCCGCTGTTCGCCTACGATCCGATCTTCAATTCCGTGATCGACGAGAGGGCGCGTATGCGGATGGTGTCGAGTTTTGACCTTGAGAACACCAAGCCCGACTGGGCGCTGTGCTATCGCTTCGATATCGTGCTGCGCGGACGCAACGCCACGCCGCTGGACAACGACTAATGAGCAACATCACGCCATCGCAGACCGTTGGTCCTTATTTCAAGTATGGCCTGACGCCGGGCCGCGACTATCAGTGGAACGACGCCTTTAGCAACGATCTGGTCACGCCGAATGTTTCTGGCGAACGTATCCGTATTGTCGGGCAGGTGTTCGACGGTGATGGCACGGTTGTTCCTGATTCCATGCTCGAAATCTGGCAGGCCGATGCGCAGGGCCGGTTTGCCGATCCGCAGGATATGCGCGCGCTCCCGAACGCCGCCTTCAAGGGGTTTGGCCGCTGCGGGACGGACGCCGATGGCGGGTTTTCGTTCCAAACCATCAAGCCGGGCTCTGTGCCGGGACCCGGCGGAAAGCCGCAGGCACCGCATATTCTCCTCGCCGTCTTTGCGCGCGGCATGACGCAGCAGGCGATCACGCGGATCTATTTCGAGGAGGAATCTGCCAACGCCGCCGATCCGATTCTGGCGCTGGTGCCGGCGGACCGCCGCGCCACCCTGATTGCAAAGCGAGAGGAGGGCGACGTTACGACCTATCGCTTCAACGTCTGCCTGCAGGGCGACAGCGAGACGGTGTTCTTCGATTTGTGAGGTTGTGACGACCTGCTTTCCATCATTAATTTTCCGACGCATAAAACTCACGCATCAAAAATTACCGCATAAAAATTGTGCAAATTACTATCTTTGTATGCAATAACCAGCCATCGGCGGTGCTGTCAGTTTTCTCTATTCTGAAGAAAGTGCAATATTATCAGTTCATTGCATGGGTCTAATGAACCCTTAGGATTTGGCACGAAGCTTGCGATGCGCTCTCCAGCGAATTTCAACGGGCTTGGAGAGCATTATGAAGCGTCGCGATTTTCTGAAGACGGTCACAGGAGCCGCTGCCGGTGCGGCGATACCGGGGCCGGCGATCTGGTCCTCCGCCAAGGCAGATGCGCGCTCCGAAACACTGCTGATCGTTTCGGAAAGCGGCCCGAACAATCTCGATATTCACGGCGTCGGCACCAACGTGCCCGGCTACGAAGTGTCATGGAATTGCTACGATCGCTTGATCACCCATGAGATGAAAACCGGCGCCAACGGCGTGCCGTATTACGACCGCGACAAGTTCAAGCCTGAACTCGCCGAGGACATGAACGTCGGCGACATGTCGGTCACGTTCAAGCTGAAAAAGAAAGCCACCTTCCATGACGGAACGCCGGTGACGGCGAAGGACGTCAAGTGGTCGCTCGATCGCGCGGTGAGCGTCGGCGGCTTCCCCACTTTCCAGATGGCGGCGGGTTCGCTGACCAAGCCCGAGCAGTTCGTTATTGTCGACGACAACACGGTGCGCGTGGATTTCGCCAAGAAGGATCGCCTGACGATCCCCGATCTCGCTGTGATCGTGCCGTGCGTGGTCAACTCCGAACTGGTGAAGAAGAGCGCCACCGAGAAAGATCCTTGGGGCCTCGAATACACCAAGCAGAACACCGCCGGCTCCGGCGCCTATCAAGTCAAGAGCTGGACCGCGGGCACCGAAGTGGTGATGGAGCGCAACGACAATTGGGTCGGCGGTCCGCTGCCGAAGATCAAGCGTGTGATCTGGCGCATGGTGCCGCAATCCGGCAACCGCCGTGCGTTGCTGGAGCGCGGTGACGCCGACATCTCCTACGATCTGCCGAACAAGGATTTCGTCGAGCTGAAAGATTCCGGCAAACTCAACATTGTTTCGACGCCGTATTCGAACGGCATCCAGTACATCGGCATGAACGTTAAGAACCCGCCCTTCGACAATCCGAAGGTGCGCGAGGCAGTCGCCTACGCGTTGCCCTACCAGAAGATCATGGACGCGGTGCTGTTCGGTTTGGCCAAACCCATGTTCGGCGGAACCGCTGCGACGGAAGTCACGTGGCCGCAGCCGCACCGGTACAATACCGACATTGCCAAAGCCAAGGCGCTGCTCGCCGAAGCAGGTTACCTCAATGGCTTTGAGACCACGCTGTCGTTCGATCTCGGCTTTGCCGGCGTCAACGAGCCGCTCTGCATTCTCGTCCAGGAAAGTCTTGGCCAGATCGGCATCAAGACCACCATCAATAAAATTCCTGGCGCCAACTGGCGCACCGAGCTGAACAAGAAGACCTTGCCGCTTTACACCAATGTGTTCTCGGGCTGGCTCGACTATCCGGAATACTTCTTTATCTGGTGCTATCACGGCAAGAATTCGACCTTCAACACGATGAGCTATCAGTCCAAGGAAATGGATGGTTTCATCGACGGGGCCGTGACCGCCGCTGCGATCGGCGACAAGACCAACTACGACAAGGATGTGAAGGGCTTCGTCGATCTTGCCTACGCCGACATCCCGCGCATTCCGCTCTATCAGCCCTATGTCAACGTTGCGATGCAGAAAAACATTTCAGGCTATCAGTACTGGTTCCACCGCCGTCTCGACTACCGCGCTTTGGTGAAAGCGTAACAAGGGCGGGGACGTGTCATGCTTGGCATGATCGGAAAACGACTGGCATTCGCGATCCCGAGCTTGATCGGGGTCGTGATCGTCACGTTTCTTCTGACACGCGCTCTGCCGGGCGACCCGGCGGCGTATTTCGCCGGACCTGCGGCGACGAAAGAAGCTGTCGAGCAGATTCGTAAACAGCTTGGACTCGACAAGCCGCTGATCGAGCAATTCGTGCGTTACACCATAGATCTTTCGAAAGGCGATCTAGGTAACTCGCTGACCACTGGTCAGCCGGTCGGCACCGAAATCCGCAATCGCCTGCCTGCATCTGCGGAACTGACATTGATAGGGCTGTTGATCGCGGTCTCGATCGCGATTCCGCTCGGCATTCTCGCCGCGACCCGGCCCGGTTCGTGGATCGATCATCTCTGCCGCGTGTTGACGACCGCGGGGGTGTCGCTGCCAGTATTCTTCACCGGACTGGTGCTGGTCTATGTCTTCTATTTCAAGCTCGGCTGGTCGCCGGCACCGCTTGGACGGCTCGATGTTTTCGCGAGCGCACCACCCGGCATCACCGGATTCTATCTGATCGATAGCCTGCTGGCGCGCAATCTTGAGACATTTCGCTCTGCGCTTAGTCAGTTGATCCTTCCTGCGGCGACGCTTGCGATCTTCTCATTGGCACCCATCGCGCGCATGACCAGAGCCTCGATGCTGGCCGTGTTGGCGTCTGACTTCGTTCGGACCGCACGCGCCAGCGGGTTGTCACCATCGAAGGTGATCGTCACCTACGCATTTCGTAACGCAATGCTGCCGGTTATCACCACGCTCAGCATGGTTTTCTCGTTTCTGCTCGGCGCCAACGTGCTGGTGGAGAAGGTCTTTGCGTGGCCGGGCATCGGCTCCTATGCCGTCGAGGCGCTGATCTCGTCGGACTTCGCGCCGGTGCAGGGCTTCGTGCTGACCATGGCGGTGATGTATGTGCTGCTTAATCTGGCTATCGACATTCTCTATGGCGTCATCGATCCACGCGTGAGGTTGGAAGGATGAGTACCGTCGCACCGGTTGCCGAAGCTCCATCAACGCCTCAGGCCTCGGGGCTGGCCGCAACACTCCAGCACGCGCGCTACATCCTCGGCGAGAACCTAGTTACGGCATTCGCATTCGGGTTGCTTCTTCTCATTGTTTTCCTGGCGATCTTCGGTCCCTGGATCGTGCCTTATGATCCACTCGCCAGTAATACTGCGCAGGCACTGAAGCCGCCATCAGGGGCGCATTGGTTCGGCACCGACCAATTGGGCCGCGATATTTTGAGCCGCGTCGTGGTTGCGACCCGGCTTGATTTCTTTATCGCCGCCGCCTCGGTCGTGCTGGTGTTTTTGATGGGCGGCATTGCCGGCATAGCGGCGGGCTATTTTGGTGGCTGGACCGACCGCATCGTCGGACGCATCTCCGACACTATCATGGCGTTTCCACTGTTCGTTCTGGCGATGGGCATCGTGGCCGCGCTCGGCAACACCGTGCAGAACATCATCATTGCCACAGCGATCGTAAATTTCCCGCTCTATGTCCGCGTCGCGCGTGCCGAGGCCAACGTCCGTCGCGAAGCGGGCTTCGTGCAGGCGGCGCGGCTGTCCGGCAACGGCGAGTATCGCATCCTGCTCGGGCACATTCTGCCGAATATCATGCCGATCATGATCGTGCAGATGTCGCTGACCATGGGCTACGCCATTCTCAACGCCGCGGGGCTGTCCTTCATTGGCCTTGGCGTGCGTCCGCCGACAGCGGAGTGGGGCATTATGGTCGCGGAAGGTGCGACCTTTATGGTGTCAGGCGAATGGTGGATCGCATTCTTTCCGGGCCTCGCGTTGATGATTGCCGTGTTCTGCTTCAATCTTCTCGGCGACGGCCTGCGTGACATCGTCGATCCGCAGCGGAGGACGTAATCCGATGACCGCAACACCGCTGCTTGACGTCAACGATCTCACCGTGGAATTCGCCACCCGGCGCGGCATTGTGCGTGCTATTCAACATGTCAATGTCAGCGTCGCCAAGGGCGAGACGCTCGGCATCGTCGGCGAATCTGGCTCCGGAAAATCGGTGACATCCTACGCCGTGATGCGAATCCTCGACCGCGCCGGCAAGATCGCTGATGGCTCGATCATGTTCTCCGGTATCGATGTCAAGAACGCATCCGAGAACGAGATGCGCGATATGCGCGGCCGCGAAATCTCGATGATTTTTCAGAATCCTCGCGCCGCACTCAATCCAATCCGCAAGGTCGGCGATCAGATCGAAGACGTGCTGCGCCAGCATGTGCAGCAGTTCATTGTGAACGATCGTGGCGAGAAGGCCATCGAGGCGCTGGAGCAGGTTAAGATCGCCCGTCCACGCGAACGCTATCATGCCTATCCGTTCGAGTTGTCCGGCGGTATGTGCCAGCGCGTCGTCATTGCACTGGCGCTGGCCTGTAATCCGCAGCTTCTGATCGCTGACGAGCCCACCACCGGTCTCGATGTCACCACGCAGAAAGCGGTGATGGATCTGATCGTGGAACTCACAAAACGCCGTGGCATGTCCACCATCCTCATTACCCACGATCTCGGCCTCGCAGCGGCCTATTGCGACCGCGTGGTGGTGATGGAGAAGGGTAATGTCGTCGAGACCGCATTGTCGAAGGATATATTCACCAAGCCTGAGCATCCCTATACGCGCAAGCTGATGCGGGCGACGCCGAGGCTCGGTGTTTCGCTTCGCGACCTCTTGTCTGAAGACGACAGGGCGGCGTTGCCTGCGGCGGTCCCAATGACCGCAACTCCAGCGGCAGATAGCAAGCCCTTGCTTCTCGTTGAAAAGCTGGTCAAGGAATATCCCCGCCAGGGCGTGACCAAATCGCTGGCGGCGTTGTTCGGCCGCAAGCCTCCGGTCGAGCCAGAGGTTTTCCGCGCTGTCGATGGCATCAGCTTTTCGGTGGCGCGGGGCGAGAGTGTCGGCCTTGTCGGGGAGTCTGGTTGCGGAAAGTCCACCACATCGATGATGGTGATGCGGCTGCTGGGTCAAACCGACGGCCGGATCACGTTCGATGGCGAGGATATTGGCGCGATTCCTCCGAATGCATTTGCACGGCTGCCGTTGCGCAAGCGCATCCAGATGGTGTTTCAGGACCCCACCGACAGCCTTAATCCGCGCTTCACCGCTGCACGGGCGATCGCCGATCCGATCATGCAGCTCGGCGACATCAAGGGCAGCGATGCGCTGCGCGCGCGCTGCGAGGAACTGGCGAAGCAGGTCGGGTTGTCTCTGTCGCTGTTGGATCGCTTCCCGCATCAGATGTCCGGTGGACAGAAGGCGCGCGTCGGCATTGCGCGGGCCATAGCACTGAAGCCGGATCTCATTATTCTTGACGAGCCGACCGCCGCGCTGGACGTCTCGGTGCAGGCTGTGGTGTTGAACCTGTTGCAGGACCTCAAACAATCGATGGGGATGAGCTATCTTTTCGTGTCGCACGATTTGAACGTGGTGCGGCTTCTGTGCGACCGTGTCATTGTGATGCGAAGCGGGCGAATCGTCGAACAGGGCGAAACGGAAAAGGTCTTGGACGCGCCGCAGGATGCCTACACCCGCGAGTTGCTGTCGGCGATCCCGCATCCGCCGCTGCCCGTGCATTGAGACCGAGTAGCAACCGCCCCGTAATATAGAGATATGCATGACGACAGACCCGCTGGATGACTATATCGACGCCGTCGCAGAGGCGCTCGCGCTGCCCATCGATGCGGCGTGGAAGCCGGCTGTGCGTGCAAACCTCGATGTGACGCTGAAGATGGCGCAGATGGTGCAGGAGTTTCCACTGCCCGACGAGATCGAGCCAGCGAGCATCTATGAAGCCTGAGAATGTCAGCATGAGCGGTGCAGAATGGTCCTCGGCGTCTGCTATCGCTGATGCGGTTTCCTCGCGCAAGATGTCTGCGCTTGACGCAACCAACGGCGCGCTCATGCGCATCGCAGCGAACGATGGAAAACTGAATTCCTTTACTGATGTCGTCGCCGAGCGCGCACGCGCCACCGCGCGCAAAATCGACGCAACGATTGCCAATGGAGGGAAAGTCGGCCCGCTTGCGGGCGTGCCGTTCGCGGTGAAGAATCTGTTCGACATCGTAGATCTGCCGACCCGTGCGGGCTCGAAGATCAATCGCGATCGCGCGCCTTCAAAGCGCGATGCGACATTGATCGAACGACTGGAAGCCGCAGGTGCGGTGCTGGTCGGCGCGCTCAACATGGGTGAATACGCTTACGATTTCACCGGCGAGAACGTTCATGACGGCCCATCGCGCAACCCGCACGATCTGACGAGGATGACCGGCGGCTCGTCCGGCGGTTCGGGCGGTGCGGTTGGCGGCGGTCTTGTGCCGCTGGCGCTGGGCTCGGACACCAACGGATCGATCCGCGTGCCGTCGTCGTTCTGCGGCATCTTCGGTTTGAAGCCAACTTATGGACGGCTGTCCCGCGCGCGTTCGTTCCCGTTTGTTGCGAGCTTCGATCACCTTGGTCCGTTCGCGCGAACGACGCGCGATCTGGCGCTGGCCTATGACGCGATGCAGGGGCCGGATGCGGAGGACGCTGCATGCGTCGATCGACCTGTCGAACTTTCAATGTTGTCGCTGGAAAAGGGTATCGGCGGTCTGCGCATCGCCATCGCCGGCGGGTACTTCAAGAAGAATCTTTTCCCCGAGGCGCAGGAAGCGATGGCGCGCGTCGCCAAGACGCTGTCCGTAACGCGTGAGGTGGAAATTCCGGAAGCGGCGAGGGCGCGTTCAGCCGCCTATGTCATCTCGACCTGCGAGGGTGCATCGCTGCATCTGGATCGATTGCGCACGCGGCCGAACGATTTTGATCCTGCGGTGCGCGATCGCCTGTTGGCGGGGGCCGTGATTCCCGCGCCGTTCGTGGACCGCGCACAAAAATTCCGCCGCTGGTACCATGCGCAGGTGCTAGAGCTGTTCAAGACCGTCGATGTCGTTCTTGCACCTGCGACGCCCTGCATCGCGCCGAAACTGGGCCAGACGACATTTGTGCTTGATGGCGTGGAGCTGCCAGTTCGCGCCAATGTCGGAATTCACACTCAGCCGATCTCGTTCATCGGGCTTCCGGTCGTGGCTGTGCCGGTCCCGCTCGATCCGATGCCGATCGGCGTTCAGGTGATCGCCGCGCCTTGGCGCGAGGATATTGCTTTGCGCGTTTCTTACGCGCTTGAACAGGCGGGCGTTGTTCAAGCCCCGCAACCGGCAGGGTTTTGAAGATGATAACCGAGATCGATTTGCCCGATGTCGTTGCGGAAGTGAAGGAGGCTTTCGCTGCTTACGAGAAAGCGCTGACGACGAACGACGTTGTCGCCCTCGATGCGCTGTTCCACAAGGATTCGCGAACGTTACGCTACGGGATAGGCGAAAATCTCTACGGCTATGAGGCCATCGCGGCGTTTCGTGCCGCGCGGAATCCTGCGGGCTTGATGCGCGATCTGGTGCAGACCGTCATCACTGCGTATGGCCGCGATACCGCTGTCGCCTCGACGCTGTTCTATCGGGCATCGGCACCCAGCAAGGTTGGGCGGCAGATGCAGACATGGATGCGCTTTGCGGAAGGTTGGCGAATCGTGGCCGCCCATGTCAGTCTCATCGACACGCCGAATGAAAAGTCATGATCTTCGGGCCGGGAATGTCACACGAATCTGCCGGTGAATTCTCAAGTGCCAACGAGCCGGGTACGGCTTTCACCCGCGGCGCAGGCGCGCCGGGAAAGCGTACGCTCGCCGAAGAGCTACGGCTGCAACTCGCCGACGACATCGTGCGAGGTGCGCTTGAGCCCGGTTCGTCACTGGACGAATCCGACATTGCACGGCGCTTCAATGTGTCGCGCACGCCAGTGCGCGAAGCGCTTCGGCAACTGGCCGCCAGCGGCCTTGTCGACTCGCGTCCCCATCGGGGGGCGGTGGTGGCGAGGCCAACCATCGACCAGCTCAATGCCATGTTCGAAGCCATGGCCGAACTTGAGGCGCTCTGCGCCGGGCTCGCTGCCGAACGCATGCCGGTGATGCAGCGCCGGGAGCTTGAGGTACTGCATGAGCGATTACGGATCCTGAGTTATGAAGGCAATCCGCAACTCTTTCATGAGGCGAATGAGGCCTTTCACAACGCTATCTATGCCGGATCTCAGAACGGCTATGTCGCGGATATGACATTGGCGACGCGCGTTCGCGTTCAGCCGTTCCGGCGCGCACAATTCAGGAATCTCGGTCGTCTCGCCAAATCATATGTCGAGCATGACAAAGTGGTGGTCGCCATCATGCGCGGCGACAAGGCCGGCGCAGCGAACGCGATGCGCGATCACATCGAGACGGTACGCGAAGAATACGAAGTCTACGCGGTCTCGCTGTAGCATCCTCTTTTCATCCTAAAATAGAGATTCCAGGACGCTTTCTTTACTAACGCTTACACGTGGACCGCGGTGCGCACGCGACCTGCGTTTCCAAACACGCGCAGATAGCGGGTGATCTCGGAGGGATTGCCCGTTGCTTTTTCGGGATTGTCTGAAAGCTTCACCGCTGGCCGCCCGTTGACCGCCGTCACCTTGCAGACGAGCGAGATCGGATCAAGGTCGGCGGTGCCGTCCGGCGCGCATCCGACGAAGTCGTTCGTGAGGTTGGTGCCCCAGCCAAAGCTGGTCCTGACGCGTCCGGCAAAATGCCGATGTGTCTCTTCGATCGATCCGACGTCCATGCCGTCCGAAAAGATCAGAAGCTTCTCTTTTGGATTGCGACCTTTTTCCTTCCACCACTGAATGATCTCTTCACCGGCGGAGATGGGCGGCGCACTATCCGGACGAAAGCCAGTCCAGTCTGCCACCCATTCGGGTGCGTCGCGCAGAAAGGCTTTGGTGCCGAACGCATCGGGCAGGGCGATCAGAAGATTTCCATCATAGGTATGCCGCCACTGATCAAGGATGAGGTATGGCGCGCGCTGCAACTCTTGATCGCTGACCGCCAGCGCGGCTGCCACCATGGGCAGTTCATGCGCATTGGTGCCGATGGCTTCCAGATCGTTGTCCATCGCGAGCAGTACGTTGGACGTTCCGGTGAATGCCGGACCGAGCCCTTCCTTGACTGCTTCGACGCACCAGCGCTGCCAGAGAAAACCGTGCCGCCGCCGCGTTCCGAAGTCCGACAGTCGCAGACCTTCGAGTTTGCGAAGCCGCTCGACCTTGGTCCAAAGCTTCGCCTTGGCGCGCGCATAGAGAACGTCGAGGACGAAGCGTCCCTGTCCCTTCATGGCTTGCCGGGAGCGCAATTCGTTGATGATGGCGAGCGCTGGAATTTCCCACATGGTGGTGTGCGTCCACGGCCCGTGGAAATGCAGTTCGTACTGTCCGTCAACCGTGCGGAGTTCATATTCCGGAAGCTGGAACGCGGCCAGCCAGCTGATGAAATCCGGCGAGAACATCTGGGTCTTGCCGTAGAACGTGTTACCCGCGAGCCAGATCAACTCCTTCTTGGCGAAGCGAACTGTGCGGGCATGATCGAGCTGGGCACGAAGCTCGCCCTCGTCGATGATCTCGCCGAGGCGCACATGGTGGGTGCGGTTGATCACCGAGAAGGTCACGTGCTCGTCCGGATAGAACTCCCGGATCATCTGAAGCATCAGAAGCTTGTAGAAATCCGTGTCGAGCAGGCTGCGCACGATCGGATCGAGCCGCCAGCCGTGATTGTATGTTCGGGAAGCAATGTCTGTAATGGCCATGCCGGGATCATATCCGGCTCCTTCGCAGGCAACCAGTCACCAGAGAGGAATTTATTCGCCATTCATGGCGGGCTTGCGCGTCGGATTTTGCTGACCGCCGAGGCAACGTCGGTCCAAGGTGCTTTGTCCGGCGCGAATTGCCGCCGGAGATAGGACACCAATTCGGTGACCTGTTCGTCGTTAAAGCTGTTTTTGAAGGCCGGCATATAGCCAAGGTCGCTCGACACCGGGGTTTCGATGCCGTGCAGGATGACCTGAATGAGGTTGTCCGGCATGGCGCTGTGCACGTTGCTGTTGAGAGCCAGCGACGGCCTGCTGCCGAACAGTGCGGGTCCGCCGACCTGATGACAGACGGCGCACGCGCCTTCATAGATGCGTGCGCCCATGGGGGATGAAGAAACTTTCACGCTCGTCAGTGTTTCCAGTCGCGTCGCCAGTGCTTCCTGCGTCGCCGAATTGATCGGCGTATCGTTGAAGGACGCGAGATAAATCGCCATGGCGCGAATATCACTGTCAGGAACGGCGGCCAGTTCTTTCACGATCGGCGCCATAGGTCCGGCGGCGACGCCGTGGAAACGGGAGATACCGGTTCGCAGATAGGTGAAGAGTTCGTCCTCGCTCCACGGGATCGGCGCGTGCGATAGTGACGTCAGAGGCGGCGCTTCCCAACCCTCTGCCGTTCCGCCGGCTAAATATGTCTTGGCCGTCCTCTCCGCACCCAGCGCGTTGCGTGGCGTGTGGCAGGCTCCGCAATGGCCGAGGCTCTCGACCAGATACGCGCCGCGATTCCAGACAGCCGACTGCGCCGGATCGTCCTCGAAGACCGCAGGCTTGTGAAACAATGCATTCCAGCCGGCCATCAGCGGGCGGAGATTGAAGGGAAACGCTAGCGCGGTCTCGCGATTGACTGCACGCACGGGCGCTTGAGCCATCAGATATGCGTAGAGCGCCTGCAAGTCAGCATCGGTCGTCTTTGCAAAATGGTTGTAAGGGAACGCAGGGTAAAGATGTCGCCCATCGCGATGAATGCCTTCGCGCATCGAACGCTCGAACGCCGGATACGACCACGTGCCGATGCCGGTTTCCGGATCTGGGGTGATGTTGGTGCTGTAGACGATTCCGAACGGCGTCTCGAGTGCGCGGCCACCGGCGTTGACGACCCCGTTGGTCTCGGTGTGGCAGACAGCGCAGTTGCCCAGGGCAGCAAGTTGCTGGCCGCGAGCGATGGTGGATGCTGAATAAGTTGATGCGTCCGGGTGTGCGATGGGTGCGATTGATCGCCATGGCAGCACTGCCGCGGCGATGCCGATAACTGCAGTGCATGCCGCGGCGATGCTCGCAAACGTGCTGCGGCGCTTGAAGAACGGGCTCGGCGTATGCGGGGCTTGTCCCGTTGGTTTGAAAGCCGTCTCCGGCAACGCGCGTTGCTGTGCAGGTTGATCACCACGCAGACCCGCAAGAATGCGCTCCGGGGTAAACGGCAACTCGCGGAAGCGCACGCCGGTCGCATCGAAGATTGCATTGGCTATGGCCGCGGCACTCGGCACTGATGCGGATTCGCCCACGCCGAGCGGCGGCTGATCCTGCCGCGGCAGCATCAGCACATCGATCTTCGGAATGTCCGGGAACGTGATGATGGGGTAGGCGCCCCATTCTCGGCTTGTCACCGCCGCTCGGTCGAACGAAACTTCTTCCATCAATGCGCGGCTGGTGGACTGGATGACGTTGCCGTGGATCTGGTGACGCACGCCGTCCGGATTGATCATCAGTCCGGAATCCTGCCCGGCGACCACGCGCGTTACACTGACGTCGCCGGTGGATTTGTTGACAGCGACATCCGCGATCCAGGCTGACCATGCTGCGCCATAGCCGGGAAACTTGCTGTGAACATAAAGCGCATAGGCAAAGCCGCGTCCGCGGACAACGTCGCCCTCCGCTTCGGGCTCTTTCCAGAGCGGGCGAGGGGTCCAGTCGGCGCGTTTGGCGACGGCGTTGACCAGATCGACCGCACGCGGATCTTTCAGATAACGCAGCCGGTATTCGATTGGATCGACACCAGCTTCGGTCGCGAGTTCATCGATGTAAGATTCGTGCGCGAACGTATTCGGCAATGCGGATACGCCGCGAAACCACGACGCCCGCACGATCGGCGGCATATCGTGTGCAACGACGCGCATGGCATCGTAATCGTAAGGCGGAATAGCGGTGCGGTCGCCCATCTCGAAGACCGCGGGGGTCGGCGGGATGGTCCCGGTCAGCAGCAGCGCCAGCGTCGGTGCGCCGTTCGATGGATAGCGCGTGGCGAAGTCGTAGGCCGCGACGCTGCCGTCGGCGCGCAAGCCGCCGTTGACGTCCATCAGTTGCGCAGTGCCCTTGGGTTCCCAGGCATGCTCCTGCTCTCGCGTTAGTTGCACGCGCACCGGCCGGCCGACGGCGCGAGATAACAATACGGCATCGGCGGACACGTCGTCGGCACAGTTGCGGCCGTAGCAGCCGGCGGCTTCCATCCGGATCACATCGATCTGCGATTCCGGCAGCGTGAGAAGAAGCGCAAGATCGGTACGCAGGATGTGAGGATTTTGCGTGCCGGACCACACCCGCACGATGCCGTTCTGAACATCCGCGACGGAGCAGGAAGGCCCAATCGACCCGTGCATCTGGTAAGGCCAGATGTAGGTGCGTTTGATCGGTTTCTGCGTGTTGGCGATAGCGTCGTCCACATCGCCCTTGTCGATGAGGATGCGTGGCGTGCTTGGGTTGGCGCGGAGCGCGGTCTCGACGTCTTTCAGATCCGGCAGCGTCGGCACCGGCTTCCACGCCACTTTGAGTTGCGCCGCGGCCTTGACCGCGTTTTCCTCGCGCTCGGTGACGACGCCGACGAAATCCCCAATCTGCACCACAGCGACCAGCCCGGGAATATCGCGCACCGACGACTCATCGACGGCGATCAGGCTGGTCCCGACGAATGGACCGGCATCGACGCCGGCATAAGGCGGGCGCACGACGCGCCCGTGCAGCATGCCGGGCGTCCGTACATCGTGCACATAGACCAGTTCGCCGGTCGCCTTGGCGGCCAGGTCAATCCGCGGGATTGACTGTCCGACGATCTTGTACGCATCCACCGATTTGACAGGGACGTCGTCGGCAAGTTCAAGCCGAATGTGATCATCTGCAATCAGTTCGCCATAGCTGAGGCTTCGGTTGCGGCCTCGAATAAGGCCATCCTCTACCGATAACTCGCTTTTCGGCAGGCCAAGCTTTTCCGCTGCGCGTGCCATCAGAAAGTGACGCGCCTGCGCAGCGGCCTTGCGCAAGGGCACGGCGGTGATCTGGATCGTTTCGCTGGCGATGGTCGCGCCCTGGTTGGGGGCCCGTGATGTGTCGCCCAGCACGACAATCACGCGCGCAAATGAGACATCGAGCTCCTCCGCGACGATCTGTCCAAGCGCGGTTCGGATGCCGGTCCCGAGATCAACGTGGCCATTAAAGGCGGTAATGGCGCCGTCCGCAGTGATCTTGATGAATGCATCAAACGCTGCGGTGTCTCCGCCTGAAGCGGCAGGACGAACGACGGACAGTGATCCGGAAAGTGGAGGGAACTCAGCCGGGGCCATCAATCTCTTGCCTCGACGGGGTGACCGGCGGCTCGCATCACCGCGCGCAGGATTTCGATGTGAGCGCCGCACCGGCACAGGTTGTAGCGCAGGGCTTGCAGTACCTCAGCTTCGGAAGGCTGCGGATTGTGCATCAGCAGGGCCTTGGTCGTCATGATCATGCCGTTGAGACAATAGCCGCATTGAGCGGCTTGTTCTTCGATGAAAGCGTTTTGCACGGGGTCGATATTGTCACGCGAGCCGAGGCCTTCGAGCGTCAGAATGTTTCGCTGCACGCAGCCGCTGATGGGGATGACACAGGACCGCGCGGCCACACCGTCGATGATCACGGTGCATGCACCGCATTCGCCCAGACCGCAGCCGAACTTCGGGCCGTTCAGTTCGAGATCGTTGCGCAGCACATAAAGCAGGGCAGTGTCCGGCGCAGCATCGACGTCGTGAATCCGGCCGTTGACCGTCAGGCGGATCGTTGTCTGCGTTATGGTCATCGTCACGGCCCGATCTGCTGCGCTGCAAACTGCGGCAACGCCTCATTGCGACGATACCGTTTGTATACAAACGTGCAAGCACGTGATGTGCCAATGATGTAGCGTGTCCCGCTGTATGATGCATTGCACGATTTGTGAACATAGACGCTAGGCAATTGAGTTTTTATTCGGCAGTGCGGGCTTTCATGCGCGACGGCGCTTGACAGCTTTCGGGTCTGCGCGCAACATCGTTCGTATACGAACAAAATGCCGGCGACAGACCGGACGGAACTTGATCCTCGCGGCATCGTTCGTCGCCCGTCAGTTTGCCGCAGCCCGTTCGACAGTTTGCGTTGGCTCCTACGTGAGTTTCTTCATGCTGACTGAAGCGACATCGGTTTCTCCCTCGGGCGGCGCGGACAAGATCCGCTGCGATGCCTGTCCGGTGATGTGCTATATCAAGCCGGGCGCGGCGGGCGCGTGCGACCGTTACGCCAACAACAATGGCGAACTGGTGCGGGTCGATCCGCACGTCGTGCTGGAACGCACGGTGTCTCATGGCGGAAGGCTGGTGCCGTTTCAGGCGGGAGGCGACTGGGACGGCAAGATCGTTCACGAGCCGGGCGTTTTCGTCACCGCCATCGGCGCGGGGACAACCTATCCCGATTACAAGCCGGCGCCCTTTATCGTGTCATCGGAAATCGATGGCATCGATATGGTCACGGTGGTGACCGAAGGCATCTTCAGCTATTGCGGCGTCAAGGTGAAGATCGACACCGATCGTTATCTCGGTCCGGAAACTGCGACAGTGCGTGTGCAGGGTGAGGCGGTGGGTCATGTCACCACGGGTGAATACGGCTCGCAGATGCTGTCACTTGGCGGCGTTCATCATCTGACCGGCGGCTCGAAGAAGGAAGGCCGCGTCACCTGCGACACGCTGATGGATCTGTCCAATGGCAAACCCGTCGAGATGACGATCGACGGTGGCGCGACGGTTGTGGTGCAAGCTGGTCATCCTCCCATCGTCAATGGCGTGCTTGAGGAACGAATGCGGGTGGGTTGCGGCTCGGCGACCATCGGGATGTTCGCCAAGCAATGGCACGGCAAGATCGACGAGGTCGTCGTGGTGGACGATCACATCACCGGCGTTCTCTCCGAGCACCAGGCGGGCAAGCTGCTCGATATTCCCGACACTGGCATCAAGATGAAGGGGCGGCGCTCGACGCCCGGCCGCTATTTCCAGGTGGCCGAACCGGGCACCGGATGGGGCGGCACGAACATCTCCGATCCGCTTTCGGTTCTTGGGCCATTCGATCCTAAGACCGCGCGGGTTGGCATGCGGATGATGATGGTAAGCACGACCGGTGAACATGCCGCCTATTTCGAACTCGACGAAGCTCTGAAGCCGGTCGAGAAGGACATGCCTGCCGATCTCAGGCTCTCAGTTGAGCGTATTCAGGAGAATTGCGAACCGGCGCTGTGCACGGTGCTGTTCATGGGTGGCGCGGGTGGCTCGCTCCGGTCGGGCGTCACCGAAAACCCGGTGCGGTTGACCCGCTCGGTCAAAGACGCGCTGACGTCGGTGACCTGCGGCGGTGCGCCTGTTTATGTATGGCCGGGCGGCGGCATCACTTTCATGGTTGATGTGACACGCGTACCGGAAGGCGCCTTCGGCTACGTACCGACGCCGGCACTGGTTGCGCCGATCGAGTTCACGCTGCGGTTGTCGGATTACGCAGCGCTCGGCGGTCACATGGACCATGTGCGGCCGCTGTCGTCGCTCAAGGATAATACCGAAGTTCGTCAGTTGCCGCCGCAAACGACCACGAGGCGCGCATGACACGGCTGCCGCAGACGGGATGGCTGGCGGACGGGAAGCGGCTGCATTTGCAGGATGGTCCCATTGACCTGATCATCGAGGCACGCGGAACGGATATTAACGTTCGCGCAGCCTATGAAGCCGCCGTGCGTCGGTTCACCGGTCTGCTCGATACGCTCTGCGACGAACTGCCCGAATTGCGCCGCGCAGCCCATCCGGATAGATCCACAATGCAAGGCTGCGTTGCGCGCCGGATGTACGCTGCGGTCGCGCCATTTGCCGCTACGACTTTCATTACGCCGATGGCTGCCGTCGCTGGTGCAGTCGCCGAGGAGGTCCTTGGCGCCATGACCGCGTCGGCGAACCTTGACCGCGCTTATGTCAACAACGGTGGCGACATCGCGCTGCATCTCGCAGGAAATGAACACTTTATAGTCGGCCTGGTCGATCACCCCGGTATGCCGAGCCTGATCGGCAAGACGGTCATCGAAGCCTGCGATCCGACGCGCGGCATCGCCACCAGCGGATGGCATGGCCGCAGTTTTTCTTTGGGGATCGCGGACGCCGTGACTGTTCTCGCGCGAACCGCCGCGCAGGCGGACGCCGCTGCGACAATCATTGCCAATGCGGTCGATCTGCCCGGGCATCCCTTGATCGTTCGCCGTCCTGCCAACGAGATTCAAACCGATAACGACCTCGGTGAGCGTCTCGTTACGCGCGGTGTCGGAAAGCTATCGCGCTACGAGATCGCCACGGCCCTCGATGCCGGCGCCCGCAAGGCGCGCGCACTTCTCGCAGCCGGGTTGATCGAGGGTGCTGCGCTCCATGTGCAAGGCGAAACCGATATTGTTGCACTGAAGAACACCGATGGAAAGTCGGCATTGCCACGTGCCGAGATGCCATGGCGAACGAGAAACCTGCTGCATGCTGCGGAAGTCTGATGGCGGCGAAATCAAGGGAGAATCGATGAGCGCGGTTATTCGCAAGATCGTCACTGTCGTCGAAGAAACTCTGATCGAGGGTGGGCGTCCTGTATCGCCGCCCACACGTCGTGCGGCGGCCATAGCCGTGATCGAAAATCCGTTCGCAAGCAAATACGTCGATGATCTTGCTCCGCTGATCGCGATTGGCGAGGAACTGGGCGAACTGCTTGCCTCGAAAGCAGTCGCAGCGCTCGGTATCGAAGGCAGCAAGGCGCAGAGCTATGGCAAAGCGGCGGCTGTCGGTGAAAATGGAGAGCTGGAGCATGCGGCAGCGATCTTGCATCCGAAAATGGGTGCGCCGATACGCAAGGTACTCGGCAAGGGCGCGGCGCTGATCCCGTCTTCCAAGAAGCGCGGCGGAATGGGAGTATCGCTCGATATTCCGCTCGGTCACAAGGACGCGGCATTCGTGCGGAGCCACTTCGACGGCATGGAAGTACAGATCAACGATGCGCCGCGGGCGAACGAAATCATGGTCGCCGTCGCGGTGACCGATAGTGGACGTCCGCTGCCGCGCGTCGGCGGTCTGACGATTGATGAGGTTAAGGGTGAGGACGGCCTTCGGTAACGGTCGTTTTACCAACGCGGCAGGGTAAGTGAGGAATAGCCGGCTGTCCCCCAATGAGGGAAGGGGCGGACGGACATCATGGCGGAGCGTTGCTCTTGCCAATATTGGAGGTCTGGGATGCAACGACGTAAACGTCTCTTGAACGGTCTCTCTAAAACTCTTTTTGGTGCAGGCTTGAGTGTGATGCTCGGTAGCTTGGCGACGTCCGCCATGGCGCAGAGCGGCGAAATCAAGATCGGCGAGATTAACAGCTACTCGCTGCTGCCCGCGTTCACCGAGCCATATCGTAAAGGCTGGCAGCTTGCGGTCGAGGAAATCAACGCAGCGGGTGGCATCAACGGCAAGAAATTGGTCGTCGTTTCTAAGGACGATGGTGGAAAACCTGCCGACGCACAGACTGCCGCCAATGAGTTGGTATCACGCGAAGGCGTGGTGATGCTGACCGGCACGTTCCTGTCCAACATCGGCCTCGCGGTCAGCGACTTCGCCAAGCAGAAGAAGGTGTTCTTCCTTGCGGCTGAGCCATTGACCGACGCCATCACTTGGGCGAGCGGCAATCGCTACACCTTCCGTCTGCGTCCATCCAACTACATGCAGGCTGCGATGCTGGTGGAGGAAGCGGCGAAGCTGCCGGCTAAGCGTTGGGCGACCATTGCGCCGAACTACGAGTACGGCCAGTCGGCTGTGGCCGTGTTCAAGAAATTGCTGTCAGCGAAACGGCCGGATATTCAGTGGGTCGATGAGCAGTGGCCCCCGCAGGGTAAGATTGATGCGGGTCCGGTGGTGCAGGCGACTGCCAGCGCTAATCCCGAAGCGATCCTCAATGTCACTTTCGGCGCTGACCTCGTTAAACTTGTTCGCGAAGGCAATACGCGCGGTCTGTTCAAGGATCGCGCGGTGGTCTCGTTCCTCACGGGTGAGCCGGAATACCTCGACCCGCTGAAAGAGGAGACTCCCGAAGGTTGGATCGTTACGGGCTATCCTTGGTACAGCGTCAAGACACCGGAGCACGACGCTTTCCTGAAGGCGTATCAGGGTAAGTACAATGACTATCCACGACTGGGCTCGATCGTCGGCTATCAGACGATCAAGGCGGCGGCCGCGATCCTTATCAAGGCGAAGTCCGACGATCCGGAAAAGATGATCGCAGCGGCGGAAGGTCTCTCCATGCCGTCGCCGTTCGGCGAGATCACGTTCCGCAAGATCGATCACCAGTCGACGCTTGGTGCGTTCGTGGGCAAGACAGCGCTCAAGGACGGCAAGGGCGTGATGGTCGATTCTGCCTACCGCAAGGGTTCGGACTTCCTGCCGAGCGACGCGGAAGTCGAAAAACTTCGCCCAAGAGATTGAGATTGACGACCGCGGGCGCGTCGTGCGCCCGCGGTATTCTAGAGCGCGGATCGCTTATGAGCTTCTACTTTGTTCAGTTCCTGACGGGTCTTGCGAGCGCGGCGTCGCTGTTTCTCGTGGCCTCAGGCCTGTCGATTATCTTCGGCGTGACGCGCATTGTTAATTTCGCGCATGGCGCGTTCTACATGCTGGGCGCCTATGTGGCGTTCACGTTGACAGAACGACTATCCGGCTCGCTTGGTTTCTGGGGCGGCATTGTTGCTGCTGCGCTCATCGTCGCTGTTCTCGGCGTACTGGTCGAAATGGTGTTGCTGCGGCGGATTTATAAGTCACCCGAGTTGTTCCAATTGCTCGCGACCTTCGGCCTGACGTTGATGGTCGAGGATCTTGTAGTTCTGATCTGGGGGCCGGACGATCTGGTCGGCCGTCGCGCACCCGGCTTTCGCGGCGCGGTAGATTTCTTCGGTCAGAATATTCCGACTTACGATCTCTTTCTGATTGTGCTCGGACCCGTCGTGCTCGGCGCGCTGTGGCTTCTGTTTCGCCGCACGCGCTGGGGTGTTCTGGTTCGTGCGGCGACGCAGGACCGTGACATGGTCGCGGCGCTTGGCGTCAATCAGAAGTGGCTGTTCACCAGCGTATTCGCCGTTGGCGTGTTTCTGGCGGCGCTTGGCGGCGCACTGCAAATTCCGCGTGACGCTGTCCATCACGCCATGGACCTGCGCATCATTGTCGATGTCTTCGTCGTCGTGGTGATCGGCGGCCTTGGCAGCATCACCGGGGCGTTCGTTGCCGCCGTGCTGGTCTCCGAACTCAACGCATTCGGCATCCTGATTTTTCCGAAGATTTCGATCATCCTTGTGTTCCTCGTGATGGCCGCCGTGCTGATTGTGCGGCCGTGGGGTTTGTTCGGAAAGCCCGAGGCGCCGGCCCGCAAGACGCCCGGTCTCACGGTGCGTCCATGGCGGCCGCTGACTATGAACGAACGTTTCACAATGCTGGCCGTGCTGATCGTGGCGGCAGCGCTGCCGCTGGTCGGCGGCAATTATGCACTGACTGTCGGCGCGGAGATTGCCATCTTTGTGATCTTCGCAGCGAGCCTGCATTTCCTGATGTCGGTCGGTGGGCTCGCGTCATTCGGCCATGCGGCTTATTTCGGCCTCGGCGCTTACGGCGTTGCGTTTCTTGCCAAAGCAGCTGGTCTGCCCATGATTGCGTGCCTCCTGCTCGGCCCGTTGCTCGGGTTGCTGGGTGCTGCGGTTTTTGGATTCTTCGCGGTCCAACTGTCCGGTGTTTATTTCGCGATGCTGACGCTGGCCTTCGCGCAGATCGTCTGGTCGATCGCTTTCCAGTGGGTCTCGGTCACCGGAGGCGACAACGGAATTCTGGGGGTTTGGCCCGCGGCATGGGCAGCGGAGCCGGCAAGCTTCTACTGGCTGTCGCTCGGCGTCGCGACGCTCGCGGTGGTGGCGCTTCGCATCATCGTATTCTCGCCGTTCGGCTACGCGTTGCGCGCGACGCGGGATTCTGCCTTGCGCAGCGAGGCGATCGGCATCGATGGCAAGCGGATTCAATGGACCGCATTCGTGATCACGGGTACCGTTGCTGGCGTTGGCGGCGCACTGTTTGCTTATCTCAAGGGCAGCGTATTTCCCGACAGCCTCGGCATCTCGCTTTCCGTCGACGCTCTTGTGATGGTGTTGCTTGGCGGCGTCGAGACGGTGTCGGGCGCGGTGGTCGGCGCCATTGTCTTCAAGGCTCTCAACATCTGGCTGGTGAGCCAGACCGATCTGTCCAAGCTCGTGCTCGGCACGGTGATCGTATTGATTGTGGTTGCCTTCCCGAAAGGCATTGTCGGAATGCTCGAAACAATTCGCACGCGGCGTCAGTCGCCATCGTCCAAACCGGCCATTCTGGCATCAAGGATCGAGAGCGCAGAATGAGCACCGCACCCACGCTCCTTGCTGTTGAAGGCCTGACCAAATCCTATGGCGGCGTGCACGCCGTGCGCGGCGTATCGTTCTTGCTGGCGGCGGGCGAAATTCTTGCATTGATTGGACCAAACGGCGCCGGCAAGAGTACGTGCTTCGACATGCTGAACGGCCAAAACATTCCCGACAGCGGCCGGATCAGTTTATTGGGCAGAGAGACCACCGGCCAGAAGCCGCGCGCGATCTGGCGGCTCGGCGTCGGCCGCACGTTTCAGATTACTGCAACATTCTCCACCATGACCGTGCGCGAGAACGTGCAGGTCCCGCTGGTCTCTTACAACTCCCAGCTCTTTAACATGTGGCGCTCGGCACCCGGTTTCGCACGCGATGAGGCCGATCGGTTGCTCGATCTCGTCGGCATGAGCGGTTATGCCGAGCGCCCATGCGGTGAACTTGCCTATGGCGATCTCAAACGGCTTGAACTCGCGATTGCGCTCGCCAATCAGCCAAAATTGCTTCTGATGGATGAACCGACGGCGGGGATGGCGCCGCGCGAGCGCGTGGAACTCATGCGTCTGACCGCACGCATCGCCCGCGAGAAGTCAATCGGTGTTCTTTTCACCGAACACGACATGGATGTGGTGTTCGAACATGCCGATCGAATTCTGGTGCTTAACCGGGGCACGCTGATCGCGGAGGGTTCGCCCGAGGAGGTTCGGCGCAATCCGCAGGTTCGAGCGATCTATCTTGGCGAAGGTCTGGTCTACGACGCGCGCCATCGCGAAGGAGCGTCGGCATGAAGCTCTCGGTTCAGGGGCTCAACAGCTACTACGGCCCGGCGCATATCCTGTTCGATGTCGCGCTTGAGGTCGGCGATGGCGAGGTGGTCGCGCTTCTTGGCCGCAATGGTGCCGGGAAGTCGACGACGTTCCGCTCGATTGTCGGTCTGGTCGAACAGCGTGAAGGTCAGATCATCTTCGAGGGGCGGGACGTTTCAAATCAGCCCACCCACGCCATCGTGCGGAACGGGCTTGGCTATGTACCTGAGGAGCGCCGCATCTTCACGGATCTCACCGTGGAAGAGAATCTCGAAGTCGGCCGTCAGCCGCGGCGGCAGAATGCGCCACAATGGACCCGCGACAAGTTATTCACGCTGTTTCCAAATCTCGGCGAAATGCGCGGCCGTTTGGGCGGGCGCATGAGCGGCGGCGAACAGCAGATGCTGACCATTGCGCGGACCTTGATGGGTAACCCGTCACTGGTGCTGCTCGATGAGCCATCAGAGGGTTTATCGCCGAAGATCGTCGAGCAGATGGTGGACGCGATCCTGACCATGAAGAAGGAGGGCGTCAGCATCATCGTATCCGAGCAGAACCTTCACTTCGCGAACCTGATTTCGGATCGCGCCTATATCATCGAGCGCGGCCGTATCTGCTTCAGCGGCACCATGCGCGAGCTCGAAGAGCGGCCGGACATCCGCGATGCTCATCTGGCGGTTTAACCGACATCCACAAGACAAAGTACGAATGCTGAGGGAATGGGAATGGCCAATGCTTCTCTGAATAACAAGGCTGCTTTGAATAAGGCTGCTGCTCAGAACAAGGCCGCCGCTCCGATCAAGCGTTCTGTGCCCAAGCGAAGCGTGAAATCTGCAAAACCATTCTATGTGCTGGAGGATCAGATCGGTTTCATCCTGCGCCAGGTCTGGCAGCGCCATGCGATGATCTTCGCAAAGGAAATCGGCATCAATCTGACGCCGACGCAATGGGCGGCACTGGCAAAGCTCACCGAGACCGGCCCGTGCTCGCAGAATCAGCTCGGGCGCCTGACCGCCATGGATGTTGCCACCATCAAGGGCGTCATCGATCGGCTCACCGCACGCGGCCTGACGGAGACCAGTTCCGATCCCGAGGACGGTCGCCGGCTTCTGGTCAGCCTCACGCGTGCGGGGCAGGCGATGGCCGAGAAGGCCGCTCCTAACGCGCTTGCGATCACGAAAGAGACCCTTGCGCCGCTCGACGCGAAGGAGCGCGAGACCTTAGTAGCGCTGCTAAGCAAGCTGCGCTGATTCAGGGTGCGACGATCTCCGGCACTTTGGTCGCCGGTGGCGTGTTGCGGCTGCGTTGCGTACGGATGATGCCATCGATGATGGTCATGCCGATGCCGGGCAGGTCGCCGAGCTGAACGCTGTCGAGAATGTTTTTTCCTGCGGAATGCTGCGCTTTGTCCATGATGACGAAGTCGGCCGCGCGGCCGACTTCGATAATGCCGCAATCCAGCGCGCGCATCCGCGCGGTGTTACCGGTCGCAAAACAGAATGCGATTTCCGCGGGCACATCACCGAGCGCCGACAGCAGCGAGACCATGCGAAGAATGCCGAGCGGCTGTACGCCTGAACCCGCAGGTGCGTCGGTGCCGAGGATCACGCGATTCAGATCGCCCATCTCGCGGGCGATTCGCAACGTATAAAGCGCGGAGCGCTCGTTGCCGTTGTGAACCAGTTCAAGGCCGCGTTTGCAGCCTTCGCAGATACAGCGGATTTGCCCATCGGGCAGGGCGGTGTGTCCGCCGTTGATGTGGCCAATAACGTCGGTGTCGGCTTCCAGCACCACGTCCGCGTCGATCAGGCCGGACCCGGGAATCGAGGGGCCTCCAGTATGGATCGTGCTCTGAATGCCGTACTTGCGCGCCCACGCAACCATCTTGCGCGCGGTCGGGCCGTCCTTGACGCCGCCAAGGCCGACTTCGCCGAGCAGCTTCACGCCCGCTGCCGCCAGTTCCTTGAAATCCTCTTCCGTCATGCCGGGTTCGATCACTGGCGCGCCGGCATGAACCTTGACGCCGCCGGGCCGCAGATTATCGAACGCGCGCTGGGCGAAGATCGCCATTGCCTTGACGCCGACCACGTCGCGTGGACGGCCGGGCATGTGGACCTCGCCCGCCGAAATCATGGTGGTGACGCCACCGTTCAGGAAGCTATCGATCCAGCCGATCTGGTTCTGCCGCGGCGTCCAGTCGCCAGCGACGGGATGGACGTGACTGTCGATCAGCCCTGGGGTGACCGTCGTTCCGTTGGCATCGATGATCGTCGTCGCGCCTTCGGGATCGATATCCTTGGCTCGTCCGATCGCGGTGATCCTGCCGTTTTCCGCGACGATGGTATCGGCATCCAGGATCGGCTTTTCCATCATCCCGCTCAGGATCAGGCCGATGTTTCGGATCACCAGCTTGGTCGGGCCGGTGCTGCCCTGGGGCGCATCGTGGGCCATGGATTTTTCCTTCCGTGCAATGCCTTTTCAGCGGGTCGGCTCCAACTTGAGCGCGGCTTGACGGCGGTATCAAGCTGGATTATTCATTAGTACACAAATGAATTGGCGAGGCAATCTGTCTCCGCGTTTCTGATTTTGCCCCGTCGTTAGCCCTGCACACGGATCGAGCGAAATGAGCAATTTCAATCAGGAAAGCGTCCTCAGCGTTCATCACTGGACCGATACGCTGTTCAGTTTCACGACCACGCGCGATCCGTCATTCCGTTTCCGCAACGGCGAATTCACAATGATCGGCCTGAAGGTCGGTGAGAAGCCGCTGCTGCGCGCCTACAGCGTGGCCAGCGCCAATTACGAAGACCGGCTGGAATTCTTCTCGATCAAGGTGCCCGACGGGCCGCTGACCTCGCGCCTCCAGCATTTGAAGGAAGGCGACGAGATCATCGTCGGCCGCAAGGCAACCGGCACGCTCGTCATCGACAATCTCAAGAACGGCCGGAATCTCTATCTCATCGGTACAGGAACCGGTCTGGCGCCGTTCCTGAGTGTCATCAAGGATCCGGAAACCTACGACCGTTTCGAAAAGGTGGTGTTGTTGCACGGCTGCCGCCGTGTCGCCGAACTTGCCTATGGCGAGATGATCACCGAGAAGCTGCCGAAGGACGATCTGATCGGCGAACTGGTGCGCAACCAGTTGATCTACTATCCGACGGTGACGCGCGATCCGTTCCGCAATCGCGGCCGCATCACCGATCTGATGACCTCGGGTAAGCTGTTCAGCGACGCAGGTCTTGCGCCGCTTGAGTCTGCGCACGATCGTGTCATGATCTGCGGCAGTCCCGCGCTGCTGCAAGACACGCGGACGCTGCTGCTCGACAGAGGCTTTGTCGAAGGCAATCACGGCGAGCCCGGCGAGTTTGTGGTCGAGAAGGCGTTCGCCGAGCGTTAAGTTTCATGTGCGTTTGAACCAAGCCCATGCTGTGCTTTTTACATATGCGAGCATGGTAGGACGCTCAGATGAAAAACGCGGCTTCGTGTTTTTGAGCAACGGACTCCGCGAAAACCCTCTCTTCGTAGTCGGCCAGAAAATCGCTCTTCTGTCGGGCTGGCATTGTGACTGCGGGCATCGTGCACTCCTTGTTTCCGATCCGGCGCTCCGGACGCAGATCAGGGATTTGCAATCAATGTGCCAAACGAGACTTTGCACATCTTGTCATCAGAGCATTCAATTAGCATGCAAGAATGCATTCAATATTGAATGGGAACTTGACGGGCCGTCACGCGCATCACAAAAACCCGCCTAATAATGCTAGGAAGAGAGCCTTTTCATTCAGCAGAGTTCGTTCACGGGAACCGCAGGGGCGCGGGAAAGAGAAATTAACTTGGCAGACTTTCCTGCAACATTTATACAGTCAATCGAGGTTCAATCTTGAGGTGGTTCCGGTCATGGCTGATTGGCGTCCCGATCTGTCGAACAGCGACAAGCCGCGTTATCTCGCGATTGCCGATGCAATCGCGGATGACATCGCTGCAGGACGGCTGGTGATCGGTGACCGTTTGCCGCCGCAGCGTAAACTCGCCAAGCGTCTCGACATCGATTTCACCACTGTCGCGCGCGGATACGTCGAAGCGCAGAAGCGCGGGTTAATCAAATCCAAAGTCGGACAGGGCACCTTCGTGTGCGACAAGCCGCGTCCGCGCCGGTCGCTGCAATCGTTTCCGCCACGGCCAGTCGATCTATCGATGAACCTTCCGCCGGAGCCAGACGATCCGGAACTAGTTGCACGGATGCAGGCCGGCGTGGACCTGTCTCTTATACACATCTAGATGTGTATAAGAGACAGGGCGTGGACTATGTGACGCGGGATATTGTTTCGCTGCTGCGCTATCAGGGTTTCGGCGGCACCCAAGCCGACAAGGATGCTGCGTCGATCTGGCTCGGGCGTCGCGGGCTGGTTCCTGCACAGGACCGAATCTTCGTTTCTCCGGGCGCACATTCCGCGATGGTGGGCATTGTCTCGATTCTGGCCAAGCCCGGGGAGACGATTTTAAGCGAAGCGATCACCTATCCGGGGATCCGGTCGATTGCTGCGCAACTTGGCGTCAATCTCGTTGGTCTGCCGATGGATGACGACGGCATCGAGCCGGAGGCCCTGACCGACGCTTGCAAGAAACTAAAGCCAAAGGCGATCTATCTCAACCCGACGCTGCAGAATCCGACGACGATAACTGTGCCTGATCAGCGGCGGCGCGAAATAGTTTCGATCGCGCGGCGGTTTCACGTTCCAATCATCGAGGATGATGCCTACGGCTTCATCCCCGAACATGGCCACGGTCATTCACCGTTCGCCGTGATTGCGCCAGATCTGACGTGGCATGTCGCGGGTCTCGCCAAATGTATCGGCGCTGGACTGCGTGCGGCCTATGTCGTGGTGCCGGACACCCGTTCCGCATGGCCGTTTGCCTCGGCGCTGCGCGCGGCCACAGTGATGGCATCGCCGTTCACTGTGGCGCTTGTGACGCGTTGGATCGAAGACGGTACAGCCGACACGATGCTGCGCTTCATCCGCGCCGAGACGACAGCGCGCCAGAAACTTGCCGCCGAGATTATGCCGCCGGATTCCTACCGCGCGGACCCATTGAGTTTCAACATGTGGGTGCCGTTGCCAAAGCTATGGACCCGTTCGGGGTTCGTCGAACATATGCGCTCCACCGGGATCGGCGTCGTCGCCAGCGACGCATTCGTGGCAAGCGGCACTGCGCCAGAGGCCGTCAGAATTTGTCTCGGCGGTCCGATCAGCCGGCCGCAGGTGAAGGGTGCGCTGGAATACATCGCGCACGCATTGGTGGAATCGCCTGCCTTGGCGTCGGCGTTCTTGTAATCACAGGCAAATCGTCCGTTCGTTTGACGTGCAAGGATTGCGTATTTATTGGGCAATCGTCTGCAAGAAACGCAAACGTAAAAGGGCATTCACGAAAAATGCCTGTAGATTCAAGCTTTATCGGCGTGGCACGTCTCCTGCATCAATGCTCTTGAGTTGGCTGCTAGGGTTCCGGCTTTGCACGAGAGCAGGGTGCTGGTCCGAGAGCGGCCGCTTGCGGGGGAGACATCCCCGCAGGTGCACGGCGGGACAAAAGCCCGGGAGACCTCGTTGGCCAAGGGATTGGCGAAGCGATGGTCTGTCGCCATTCCCTTTTTGTAATTTTTTACAAGAGGGATCTGCGATGAACAAATTCACCTCCTTTCTCCGATCGGTTGTTGTTGCATCGGCTTTGACCGCAGTCGCCGTTTCGGCTGCTGGCGCTGCGCCGAAAAAGGATTTCAAGGTTGCGTGGTCGATCTACGTGGGCTGGATGCCGTGGGGTTATGCGGCAGATACCGGCATTGTGAAGAAGTGGGCCGACAAGTACGGCATCACAATCGAAGTGAAGCAGTTCAACGACTACGTCGAGTCGATCAATCAATACACGGCGGGCGCGTATGACGCGGTAACTATCACCAACATGGATGCACTTTCGATCCCCGCTGCCGGTGGTGTCGACACCACTGCTGTCATCATGGGTGATTTCTCCAACGGCAACGACGCGGTGATCCTCAAGGGGAAATCCGATCTCGCTGCCATCAAGGGGCAGAAGGTCAATCTGGTCGAGTTCTCTGTCTCGCACTACCTGCTGGTGCGCGCGCTCGAGACCAAGAAGCTTGCCGAGAAGGACATCAAGGTCGTCAACACGTCGGATGCCGACATGGCGGCGGCTTACAAGACGCCGGAAGTCACAGCGGTGGTGACTTGGAATCCGATCGTGTCGGAAGTTCTCGGCTCACCGGACGCGAAGAAAGTCTTCGATTCCTCTCAGGTGCCCGGCGAGATCATGGACCTGATGGTCGCCAACACCGCGGTGGTGAAGGAGAACCCGAACTTCGCCAAGGCTCTGGTCGGCATCTGGTATGAGACCATCGCCAAGATGAACGCGGCCGGTGCCGACGGCAAGGCAGCGAAGGAAGCCATGGCGAAGGCATCCGGCACCGATCTCGCGGGTTTCGATAGCCAGCTTGCATCGACCAAGCTGTTCGACAAGCCTGCCGACGCAGAGGCTTTCACCAAGAGCAAGACTGTCGGAACGACGATGGATCGCGTCCGCAAATTCCTGTTCGAGAAGGAATTGCTCGGCAAGGGCGCGAAGTCCGCGGACGCTGTAGGCATTGAACTTGGCGACAAGTCAGTACTCGGCGACAAGGCCAATGTGAAGCTGCGCTTCGACGCGACCTACATGGACGAGGCCGCCAAGGGCAAGCTCTGATCTAGGCATCTTTCGAACAGGGGTGCGACCATGCGACTTGTAAACATCCGGCCCGGTCGGCAGATGCGGTTCTATCTTGCCGCGCTGCCGTTCGTGCTGCTGGCGATCGCATACTTCCTCGGTTCGAATGCACGGCTTTCGGAAAACCCGAACGATAAATTGCTGCCTGCGCTGTCAAGTATGGCGCAGGCGGTAAAGCAGATGGCGTTCCAGGCTGATACGCGCACCGGGGCTTATCTGATGGTGTCCGATACGGTCGCGAGCCTTGGGCGGCTGGTGTCCGCATTGGCGATCTCTACTGTTGCGGCGTTGGTACTGGGCGTCGTGGTCGGCTTATTGCCCGGCGCCAACGCACTGCTCGGGCCTTTCGTCTCGGTGACATCGATGGTGCCGCCGTTGGCTTTGTTGCCGATCCTCTTCATCGTGATGGGGCTCGGCGAGAATTCAAAGATCGCGCTGATTGTGATCGGCACGCTGCCTTGCATTATTCGCGATCTCGCGATGAAGGTGCAGGAGCTGCCGCGCGAGCAGCTAATCAAGGCCCAGACGCTGGGTGCATCGACCTGGCAGATCGCGCTGCGGGTCGTGACGCCGCAGATTTTACCGCGCCTGATCGACTCTCTGCGCCTTCAGCTTGGACCAGCGTGGCTGTTTTTGATTGCCGCCGAAGCCATCGCTTCAGATTCGGGTCTTGGCTATCGCATTTTTCTGGTGCGGCGCTATCTCGCCATGGACATCATTATTCCTTACGTCATCTGGATCACGCTGCTCGCGTTCCTGATGGACGCGGGATTACGCCTGCTTCAGCGCAAGCTCTTTCCCTGGTTCGCGTCGGTGAGGGCGGAATGAGCGCGATCCGCTTTGACGACGTCTGGAAAGAATACGGCGATCACATCGTACTCGAGCGGATCACGCTCGACGTGGAGCCGCGCGCATTTCTGGCGCTCGTCGGACCGTCGGGATGCGGCAAGACAACGTTTCTGCGGATGCTGCTCGGTGAGGAAACGCCCACGCGCGGGCAAATCCTGATCGACGGAGCGCCGCTGTCGCCCGAGCCGAATGCCGACCGTGGCGTGGTGTTCCAGCGTTATTCGGTCTTTCCGCATCTGACGGTACTTCAAAACGTCATGCTGGGGCGCGAATTGCAGCTTGCGAAAGTTACGGGCCGCCTGTTCGGCGCGGTGAAGCGCGCGGCAACCGAAGAGGCGATGGCGCTGCTGGCGGAAGTCGGACTGGCCGGACAGGAAAAGAAATATCCGTCGGCGTTGTCGGGCGGCATGCAACAGCGGCTGGCATTGGCGCAGGCGGTCATGCGCGGTCCCAAAATCCTTCTGCTTGATGAGCCGTTCGGCGCGCTTGATCCGGGCATCCGCGCCGACATCCACGTGCTGATGAAGCGGCTGTGGAACGAGACCGAACTCACGGTCGTCATGGTGACGCATGATCTGAGCGAAGCGTTCCGGCTGGCGACACGCGTGATTGCGTTCGAACGCGACCGCAATCGTCCCGAAGAGCGCGAGCGTTACGGCGCGACGATCTCGCGCGATCTGGAAATCTATCCGCGTCGCACTGCAGAGGTGCGGCAACTCGCAACCATTCGCTCCGGCCGGGACGACCCGGCCGAAAAAGGAGCATGAGCCGGGACGGCCCGGCGCGCTTGTCTGAGAAAGGGCAAACCATGATCCTGACCGAGGAGCAGAAGGCTGAAGTTGCGGCTAACAGGAAACGATATGAGGAATTGAAGGCGGCTGGGCAGGGCCACGCGCCACGCGCGCTGCCGCCGCCGACACCGCGTGATGGCGCGCCGATTGCCGAGGCCGAGGTCATCCACCGCGAGGCGATTCCCGGCGGCTGGTACTGGACCACGCGGTTGAATCGCGGGGAGGTCCTGCGGATCGTCAACACCGGCGGCACGTCGTGCGTCAGTCTGCTGGCATGGAACAGCGCCGATACCAGCGAGCGGTTGAATCACGCCGACACCATCAAGGTTCAATGGGCTGCGACCCTGCGCAAGGGCCGCGTCATCCTCTCCGATATGGGACGTGTGCTCTTCAGTATCGTGGAAGACACGACCGGCGGAGCGCATGACACGCTGATGGGTGGCTCGACTGCGGGAATAAATGAGGCGCGCTATCGCGCGACGACAGTTCGCAACACGCGCGACAACTTCATCCTCGCGGCTGGAAAGCTTGGGCTCGATCGCCGCGACGTTCATCCCTGCATCAGTTTTTTCGCGCCGGTGAATGTCGAAGACGGCGGTCGGTTCGTCTGGGCCGACGGCCGCCGCAGTTCCGGCGACTTCATCGATCTGCGTGCAGAGATGGATTTGCTGGTTGCGTTGTCGAACTGCCCGCATCCGCTAGACCCGTCACCGGTCTATGCGTCCGGCACCGTGGACATCGTGCGCTACCAGGCCAAGCCGGTGGATGCCGACGATCTGTGCCGGACGGCGAGCGCGGAAGCGGCGCGTGCGTTCGAGAACAATGCATTCCTTCTTCAATCCGGCGTGGGGAGGTGAGAACAATGACTATTCATTCGATTCCCACATCCCACCGTGTTGTGTTGGACACAGAGATTCCCGCACGTGCGCCGTGGTCCGCGATCATTCGCAAGGGCCAGACGCTGCGCATCATCGACACTCATGGTCAGCAGGCCGTCGATACGCTGTTCTACCGTGCCGATGACCTTCAGGAGCGTTACAGCGGGCAGGATACCTTGCGTGCGCAGGGTTCGGCCTATGTCAGCACCGGCACCCGTATCATGTCGAATGAGGGACGCGTCATGCTGCGCGTTACGGTGGACACTTGCGGACTGCACGATACGTCCGCCGGGGCCTGCTCATGCGAGAGCAACACCGTCCGCTTCGGACACGGCACGAAATATCTCCACGCCTGCCGCGAGAATTTCGTGATCGAAGCGGCGAAGCACGGCATGTCGAAGCGCGACATCGTTCCGAACCTCAACTTCTTCATGAACGTGCCGTTCGATTCGTCCGGCAATTTCACCGTTGTCGACGGCGTCTCGAAACCCGGCGATTACATCGAAATGGTCGCGGAGATGGACGTGCTGTGTCTGATCTCCAATTGCCCGCAGATCAACAACCCCTGCAATGGCTTCTTCCCGACGCCGGTCCAGGTTGTGATTTTCGAAGCGCAAGGGGATTGATCGCATGTTCAGCAAGGTCCTGATTGCCAACCGCGGCGAGATCGCCGGACGGATTGGCAAGACGCTGCGCCGCATGGGCATCGCATCGGTCGCGGTCTATTCCGATGCAGATCGCTTCACGCGGCCCGTTCTCGACGCCGATGAAGTGGTGCGTGTTGGCCCCGCCGCGGCTGCAGAAAGCTATCTCAACATTGACGCCATCATCAGTGCTTGTCTTGCGACCGGCGCACAGGCGGTGCATCCGGGTTACGGGTTTCTCTCGGAGAACCGCGGCTTTGCCGAAAGACTGGCAGAGCATGGCATTGTTTTTATCGGGCCGCGCCCGGAGCATCTCGACGCATTCGGATATGTGTATAAGAGACAGGCATTGTGTTCATCGGTCCAAAAGCGAAGCACATGCGTGCCTTCGGTCTGAAGCACAAGGCGCGCGAGATTGCTCAGTTGAGCCGCGTCCCGCTGTTGCCGGGTTCGGGTCTGCTCGACACGGTCGATCAGGCGTTGGCGGAAGCGGAAAACGTGGGTTACCCGCTGATGCTCAAGAGCACCGCGGGCGGCGGCGGCATCGGCATGCAACTCTGCCACGATGCTGACGCCCTTCGCGAGCGCTTTGCGACCGTTCAACGCACCGCCCGCGCCAGTTTCGGCGACGCGCGGGTATATCTCGAGCGGTTCGTTGCCGAGGCTCGGCATATCGAAGTGCAGATCTTCGGGAACGGTAAGGGCGACGTCGTGGCGCTCGGCGAGCGCGACTGTTCGTTACAGAGACGCAATCAGAAGGTCATCGAGGAAACCCCTGCGCCGGGCTTGAGCGAGGGGATGCGCAAGCGTCTTCATGAGTCAGCAGTGGCGCTCGGAAAGAGCGTTGCCTACGAGTCGGCAGGCACGGTGGAGTTCATCTACGATGTCGAGCGCGAGGATTTCTATTTTCTCGAGGTCAACACGCGGCTTCAGGTCGAGCACCCTGTTACAGAGGCTGTGTTTGGCGTCGATCTGGTGGAATGGATGGTCCGGCAGGCGGCGGGAGAAAATGTGCTGGATGGCCTAGGGCCGCTCACGCCGAAGGGCGCAGCTATCGAAGCGCGGATCTATGCCGAGAATCCAAATGCCGGTTTTCGCCCGAGCGCCGGGCGTCTGACGCGCGTGGAATTCCCTGACAATGCGCGCATCGACGGCTGGATCGAAACTGGTGTCGAGGTGACGCCGTTCTACGATCCAATGCTGGCGAAGGTCATCGTTGCCGCGGATACCCGCGAAGATGCGATCGAGAAGCTCACTGGCGTTCTTGCCGCGTCGGTCATTACCGGCATCGAAACCAATCTTGACTATCTTCGCGCAATTGCTGGTTCGGATGTTTTCCGCAGCGGGCGCGTCGCGACAAATGTGCTTGGAAGTTTTTCCTTTGCTCCGCACACCATCGACGTGCTGGCGCCCGGCGCGCAATCCGGCCTGCAGGAATTGCCCGGCCGGTTGCATCTCTGGCACGTCGGTGTGCCGCCGAGCGGGCCGATGGACGAGCGCTCGTTCCGTCTTGCCAACGTTGTTGTCGGTAATCCCGAAACCACTGCCGCGCTGGAATTGACCGTCAACGGTCCGACCTTGCGGTTCAATGTCGACGCAACCATAGGGCTTGTGGGCGCACGAATGATCGCAACACTCGATGGCATCATGATCGAGCATGGCGTTCCGATCGCAGTGCGTGTGGGTCAAACGCTGACCATCGGCAAGATCGAAGGCGCGGGTCAGCGTTGCTATCTGGCGGTGCGCGGTGGCTTCGACGCGCCGCAGATCCTTGGGTCACGTGCGGTCTTCACACTCGGCGCGTTCGGCGGCCATGCCACCGGCGCACTGAAAGCGGGTGACGTGCTGCATATTGCAGCGAACAACGATGATCTTGGACCGCCTCGCACGCTTACAGCAAGCGAACGCCCGGCGCTGACGCGGGAGTGGGAGATCGGCGTCATCTACGGTCCGCACGGTGCTCCCGATTTCTTCCGGGACGATGACATCGCGACGTTGTTTTCCGCCGAGTATGAAGTGCATTTCAACAGCGCGCGGACTGGCGTTCGCCTGATCGGACCGAAGCCTGTGTGGGCGCGGGCAGACGGGGGCGAGGCGGGGCTGCATCCGTCGAACATCCACGACAATGCCTATGCCGTGGGGTCGATCGATTTCACCGGCGACATGCCGATTATCCTCGGGCCGGACGGACCGAGCCTCGGCGGCTTTGTGTGTCCTGCGGTCGTCGCCCGCGACGAACTCTGGAAGACCGGTCAGCTTCGTCCCGGCGACAAGGTGCGTTTCGTGCCGGTGGTACGGAAAGACGATCCGGTCGTGGGCCCCCTGCCGGTGCGGAGCGGAACAGAGCCCGGTTCGGCGATCGTCGGCCGGATCGACGATGGTCCGGTTCCGGTCGTGTACCGGCGCGCGGGCGACGACAACCTGCTGGTCGAATACGGTGCGATGGAGCTCGACATCGCGCTACGTCTGCGTGTGCACGTTCTCGCGGAGGCCGTCACTCAGGCCAAGTTATGGGGCATCACCGACCTCACGCCGGGAATCCGTTCGCTGCAAATTCAATACGATAGCACGGTCCTTTCGCGCCGGCGGTTGCTTGAAGTTCTGCAAGAACTTGAGCGCAATCTACCGCCTGCTGACTTAATGAAGGTTCCGAGCCGCATCGTGCATCTGCCGCTGTCGTGGAACGATCCGCAGGCGGTTCTGGCGATGCAGAAGTATCAGGAACTGGTGCGTCCCGATGCGCCATGGTGTCCGTCGAATATCGAGTTCATCCGGCGCATCAACGGTCTGGACAGCGAAGAGGACGTCAAGCGGATTGTCTTCGACGCCAGATATCTCGTGCTGGGCCTGGGCGACGTCTATCTCGGCGCGCCTGTTGCGACGCCGGTCGATCCGCGCCATCGGCTTGTGACGACGAAATACAATCCGGCGCGAACCTGGACGCCGGAAAATGCCGTGGGCATCGGCGGCGCCTATATGTGCATCTACGGCATGGAAGGGCCGGGCGGTTATCAGTTGTTCGGACGTACCATTCAAATGTGGAATACATGGCGAACTACGCCGGTGTTCGAGCCGGGACATCCCTGGTTGCTGCGGTTCTTTGACGAAATCCGCTTCTTCCCCGTCAGCGCGGACGAACTGCTGGAAGCTCGCTCCGCATTCCCGCACGGTGCTTATCCGTTGCGGATCGAGCAGAGTGAATTCTCTTATGCCGAATATGCGAAGGGTCTGGCGCGTGATCGCGATTCGATCGCCGCGTTCAAGCAACGGCAACAGGCGGCTTTCGAAGCCGAACGGCAGCGATGGAAGGAGTTGCGGATCGAGGAGACACCCGACGAACTTGCGGGTGTCAGTGATGGGGGAAACGATATTCCCGATGATGCAACAGGCGTGTTCTCCGAAGTGCCGGGAAATGTCTGGAAAATTCTTGTCGCCGAAGGCGTGAATGTGGCCTCCGGCGACACCCTCGCGATTATCGAGTCGATGAAGATGGAAATCAGTGTGCGGGCGCCTGTGGCTGGCCGTGTGTCGTCGATCCGGATCAAACCCGGCCAGACATTGCGGGCGGGCGACGTCGTCGCACTGATCGAGAGCAGCTAGTTTATCCCGCCGGGGGAGTCTAAACTGGCCCGAACTTGTATCGCGTGGGGCCGTTCGAGATGGCGATTTCAGATGGCGACAGGCACGAGGCGTATCTGCGCCGCGTCGAGCCACCTGCTTTAGATGCGAAAGACATCCTGGCGATGTTGCGCCGCCGGGCGACGTTCATCGCGGGCGTAACGCTTGCCTGCGCCGCAATGAGCCTTGCTTATGTTCTGCTCGCGGCTCCCAAATATGTTGCGTCCGGCCGCATTCTGCTCAATTCGGCCGACTCCCGGATCGCTGGGACCGATGCCGCTTCACACGGTGCGGCAGATACGAGTGCGATCGAGGTCGAAAATCAGATCAAGACCATGACCTCGCTTAGCGTTCTCAACAAGGTAATTGCGCGGGAAAAACTCGAATTCGATTCGCTCTTTGGGGCGAAGTCGAAAGGAATTCTACCCGCGCTGCTGATCGGCATCGGGATTGTGCCCGCCGCCGATCCCCACGCGACAGCGCTTCGCCAACTCGAACGCGCAGTGAGCGCCACGCGCAATCCCGGCTCGTTTGCTGTGGATGTCAACGTTGTGACGCCGGACCGCGAAACGTCGGCGCGTGTAGCGAATGCCGTGATGGATACCTACGCCGAGGATGCAGCGCGCGTGGGACCGGAAGCCACGCCACGCACCGGCGCACCCACCGACGCGTCGCTTGAGACACTTCAGGCTCGCCTGCGGGATGCTGAGCAGAGCTATCAGAAATATCGTCAGGACAACGGAATTGCCGGCACGAGCGGCCAGTCAGCTATTAAGAAGCAGGTCAGTGAACTGTCAGGCCAGATCGCCGCCGCCGAGGCCAAGGTCAACGGTTTGCGGGCGACGCTCACTCAGGTCCAGCGTGCCGAGGACGACCGGGATTTCAACGCGATCGCGGGAGCGCTGCGGAGCAGGACCGTCGAAACCCTGAAGAACCGCTATATCGCCGCGAGACGGATCGAGGCCGATCTGTCGGAAACGTTTGGACCACGTCATCCTGACTTAAGGCTTGCAAGAAGGGAGTTGGCCGAAGCAAAGAGGCAGCTCGATCAGGCCATCGGCGACATGGTTCAATCCATCACCGCCGAACAGGAGCGCACTCGTTCCACCGTGACACGGCTCAAGTCCCGGCTTGAAGCACTGAAGAAAGATCTGGTCAGATCGAACGAGACGTCCACACGCCTGAGGGAACTCGAACGCGATGTGGAAACAAACCGCGCGGCGTATCAGGCGTTCCTGCTGCGGTCCCGCGACCTCGGTGAACAACAGAAGCCCGACGGTTTGAGCCCGCGAATATTGAGCCGCGCGACGCCGCCACTGGAACGCGGCGGCGCATCTTCCGTTCGTGTTCTGCTCATCAGTATCCTGCTTGGACTGGGCCTTGCCATCAGCCTTGCCTGGCTGCTCGAACTGTCGGGCGAGCAAAGGGAGAAGGCCGGGCTTCGATGGATGAAGCGATTGCCTTAGCGCTGACGCGATCCGCCAATCCCGCATTGTTTCGACCAGCGGAATTGAGATCGCAATCGGCCTGCCGGACTTGCGACGCTGAAGCCGTCTGCGAGGAGCCTTCCGGCACCCAGCCATACCGGCGGGGCTGCGGTCTTTTTGCAACGCAACGTGCGTCGATTTGGATACTCAGTGTGTGGCCGAGAGCGGTGGGAATGCCGTCGCCCGGAGCGTTATCCTCTCGCTCCGAAGCATGCCAAATCAGGTCAGGCTTCCGAAAAACGTCGCAATTCACGCTGCTTCCGCCCGACTTTGCTGTGCCGAATACTCAGTTTCAAACGTGGGCCGCATGCCTCGCATGCGCTTCTCTCGCACGTGATTATGGCGCCTCCAGGATGCTCTTTCGCTTCTCTCGCAAGAGCGATACGATCAGGAAATATCGGCGAGGGCCGGTACACCGAATGACCGATCGCACGATCGATTCCATCAATATCTTCGCAAGAACGCGGCAGTTAAAGGAAACGCCATGACCAATCGCATGCAGTTCTATATCGACGGCGCCTGGGTCGATCCGGCCGTCAAGAAGTCCATTCCGGTCGTTAATCCGGCGACGGAAGAGGCGATGTACGAAATCGCGGTTGGATCGAAGGCCGACGTTGACAAGGCTGTCGCTGCTGCGCGCCGCGCTTTCGAGACATTCTCGGTGACAAGCCGAGAGGAGCGCGTCGCGCTGCTTGAGAAGATTATCGCCGTCTACAAGACCCGGATGAAGGACATCGGCGCCGCGGTTTCCGACGAGATGGGCGCGCCGCTGCCCATGGCAGAGAAGCTGCAGGCCGGTGCCGGTCTTGGCCATCTGTCGTCGACCCTGCAGGTTCTCAAGGACTACCAGTTCGAGGAGCCGGTCGGCTCGGCGGTGGTCGTGCGCGAGCCCGTCGGCGTCATCGGCATGATCACGCCGTGGAACTGGCCGCTCAATCAGATCGCCTGCAAGGTCGCGCCTGCGATTGCGGCGGGCTGCACCATGATTCTGAAGCCGTCGGAATACACGCCGTCGTCGGCGTTGATCTTCGCGGAAATTCTGCATGAAGCGGGCGTGCCGAAGGGCGTGTTCAATCTGGTCAACGGCCTCGGCCCCGATGTCGGCGTTGCCATGAGCGAACATCCCGGGATCGACATGATCTCGTTCACCGGCTCGACCCGCGCCGGCATCGATGTGGCAAAGCGCGCGGCGAACACCGTCAAGCGCGTCAGCCAGGAGCTGGGTGGCAAGTCGCCGAACATCATTCTTGATGACGCAGATTTCACGAAGGCCGTGACCGGCGGCGTGGCGCACATGTTCAACAACTCCGGCCAGTCCTGCAACGCGCCCTCGCGCATGATCGTGCCGCAGGCGAAGATCAAGGAGATCGCGGCGATCGCCAAGGCCGTCGCCGACAAGACCAAGGCGGGCGACCCGCGCGCCGAGGGCACTACGATCGGTCCGGTGGTCAACCGCACGCAGTGGGACAAGATCCAGAGACTGATCCAGAAAGGAATCGACGAGGGCGCGACCCTGGTCGCCGGCGGCGTTGGTCTTCCGGAGGGAGTCAACAAGGGCTTCTATGTTCGTCCGACGGTGTTCTCCGACGTCACCGACGAAATGACCATTGCCCGCGAGGAAATTTTCGGGCCGGTGTTGGTTATCATGGGCGCGAAGGACGAAGCGGATGCGGTGAAGATCGCTAACGATACGCCCTACGGTCTTGCGGGCTACGTCTCGGCCGGCACGGTCGAGCGCGCGCGCAAGGTCGGCCGGCAGATACGCGCTGGCAACGTTAACCTCAACGGCGTGCCAAACGAACGCACCGCGCCGTTTGGCGGCTACAAGCAGTCGGGCAACGGCCGCGAGTGGGGCAAGTTCGGCCTCGAAGAGTATCTCGAAGCAAAGGCGATCGCCGGCTTCAACGCCGCCTGAGATCGTTTGTTATGATTTTGCCGGCGCGAGGGTGCTCGCGCCGGCATATTTATTCTGAGGCCAACAGGGATCGATGAACAGCATGACGCCACCAGACACCGTCGTATTCGTTGGCCTCGGGCAGATGGGTCTGCCCATGGCGAAGCGTTGTATCGCCGCCGGATTCACGGTCCGTGGCGCGGACCTGTCGGCTCCCGCACGCGACGCATTAGCTACTGCTGGTGGACAGGCGTTCGCGAGCGGACGTGAAGCCGCAAAGGATGCGTCACTATTGATCACGATGTTGCCGGACAGCGGGGTCGTGCGTGCGGCCGTGCTCGGCGATCAGGGCGTGGCTGACGTTCTCGCCAAGGGCGCGCTCATCATCGACATGAGTTCGTCGGTGCCGGTCGATACACAGTCGCTCGGCAAGGACCTCGCCGCGCGTGGCATCGGACTGATCGATGCGCCGGTGTCCGGCGGCGTCAAGCGCGCGATCGACGGCAGTCTTTCGATCATGGCCGGTGGCGATGCTGCGCTGGTGGAGCGGGCGAAGCCGGTGCTACAGGTGATGGCGAAATCGGTATTCGCGACCGGGCCGCTCGGCTCAGGCCACGCGATGAAAGCATTGAACAACTACGTCTCCGCCGCCGGACTTGTCGCGGCCTGCGAAGCCCTGCTCGTGGGCCGGCGCTTTGGCCTTCAGCCGGAAACGATCATCGATGTTCTCAATGCCTCGACCGGAAAGAACAACTCGACCGATGTTAAGATGAAGCAGTTCGTGATCTCGGAGACCTTCGCGTCGGGCTTCTCACTAGCGCTGATGGCCAAGGACCTGCGCATCGCCGCCGATCTGTCGAAGCTCGTCGGGCTCGATCCATCGCACGCGGAAACCATTGCGACGCTTTGGGAGAACGCCAACGGTTCGCTCGAGGCAAATGCGGATCACACCGATATCTATCGGTTCATCGCGTCCGCAGTCGAGGACCGCTAGGACAAGGATAGTCCGAGCGATCCCTTCCTTCAGCGCCTACTTCAATGCGCCCTGAACCGCGGCAGCAATCGCCGCGAGGCCCGTTGCAACATCGCCCTTGACGTGAAGCCGCAGCGCGCGCCGTCCGCGTTCCGCCAGCACATCGAAATCGCCGCGCGCCTGCGCGGCCTCGATTACGCCGAAGCTGATCTTCTGGCCGGGGACATCGAGATCGGTGGTGTGATCCGCCGTGATCTGGATAATGACCCCGGTGTTCGGCCCGCCTTTGTAGGCCTGCCCGGTGGAATGCAGGAAGCGCGGCCCGAATCCGACGCAGGTGGCGACGTGCTTGCTGTCGCGGATTGCCATACGGATGTTTTGCACCGCCGCGATATTGGCCTCATCGCGATCGAGATAGGCGAGGGTGGCGGTGTAGTCGCTCGGCTTGATGCGTGCAAGATGCGCCTTCACCCACGACGCGAGATCGCTATTTGCGCCTGCCTTGCGTAGTACGTCAGCATTTGCCGCATCCGTGTAAATCGCAATTGCTCCGTCCGTCGCAGCAGGACTCTCGGCGGGCAACGTGCCTGATTTTTCGAACGCGGATGTCAATTCGCGCGTCTTGATCTTCGCGGATTCCACGTCAGGCTGATCGAATGGATTGATGCCCAGCACCGCGCCCGCGACGGCCGTCGCAATCTCGAAGCGGAAGAATTCTTGCCCGATATGGGCTGGGCTCGTCACAGCGATACGGATGACAGGATGTCCTGCGGCCTCCAATGCAGCGAGCGCTGTCTCGCGTGCATTGTCCGCATCGTCTTTCAGGCGCAGATCGATAAATACGCGATCCTTGCCGTAGACGTCCGGCTTGCCCAACGTTTCGCCTTCCAGCGGGATCAGCGCCTTGCCGTTCTTGCCGGTGGACTCCGCGATGAGCTGTTCGGCCCAGGCCCCGAAATCGGCAATCCGTTTCGATGCCGTCAGCGTAAGCTTGTCGCGGCCATGTTTCGCGGCGGCGGCGAGCGCCAGCCCGAGCTGCACGCCCGGATTTTCCGCCGGCGGCACATCGGAACCGCAGGAGCGAACCATTGCGGCTGCAAGGCCGAGGAATTCCGAAACATCGATTCCTGCCGCTGCCGCAGGCACAAGTCCGAACGGCGACAGCACCGAATAGCGGCCGCCGATGCTCGGCTCGCCGAGGAAAATCTGCGCGAAGTTACGCGCGGTCGCGACTTTTTCCAGCGATGAGCCGGGATCAGTCACGGCGACGAACTGTTCGCCCGCTTTTGCGCCCGCGCGAACGAAGAAATACTCCATCAGCGCGTTGGGCTCGGTGGTGCCGCCGGATTTGCTCGACACGATAAAGAGCGTCTTGTCGAGCTTGATCGCCGCTTCCGTGCGTCGAACCTGCGCGGGATCGGTGGAGTCGAGAATGCGCAGTTTCGGAAAGCCTGCGATCTGGCCGAAGGTTTCCGCGAGCACTTCCGGCCCTAAGCTGGAGCCACCCATGCCGAGCACGACAACGTCTGTGAAGGCTTTGCTCTTCACCCAGCCGGAGAAAGCGGTATAGCGCTCGATTTCGTTCTGCTCGCGGGCGACCACATCGAGCCATCCGAGCCACTTGCTTTCATCGCTGCCGGTCCATACCGACGCGTCGCGCTGCCACAGCGCGCGAATGGTGCCCTTTGCACGCCAGGCTTCTGACAGTGCCTTGGCGTCCTTTTCGATTTCGGCTGTCAGCTTGATCGTTTGCCCATCGATGCGTGTGCCAAGAATGGCCGCGCGCTTGTATGCAACCGCGCCGAGTAGCTTGTCAAAGGCCTCCGCGAACAGCTTCACGCCGTCATCGACCAGCGCTTCGGTAATGGCATCGAGCGAGACGCCGGCCTTTGCAAGGCCGGTGAGCACGCGCTCCGCGTCCGCAACATTCTCCTCGAGGCTGTCGCGCGGCTTGCCGTGATCGCGGAAGGCGTCGAGGGTCGCTGGCGGCACGGTGTTGACCGTATCGCGGCCGATCAGTTCCTCGATGTAAAGAACATCGCTGTAGGCCTTGTTCTTGGTTCCGGTGGAGGCCCACAGCAGCCGCTGAACCTTTGCGCCCTTGGCGGCGAGCTTTTTCCAGCGCTCGCTGGCGATGACTTTCTTGTAGTGCTGATAGGCGAGCTTGGCGTTGGCGATGGCTACCTTGCCCTTCAACGCTTCGAGCTGCTTCTTCTGATCGCCGCTCGCAGCCGCGATCTTGCCGTCGAGTTGGCTGTCAACGGCGGTATCGATGCGGCTGACGAAGAAGCTAGCGACGCTGGCGACACGTTTCGGGTCGCCGCCGTTCGCGATGAAGGTTTCGAGGCCGGAGATATAAGCTTCAAGAACCTCCGCGTACATTTTCTGCGAGAACAGCAGCGTGATGTTGATGCTGATGCCTTCCGAGATCAGCTTGCGGATCGCAGGTACACCCTCGCGGGTGCCGGGGACCTTCACCATCAGATTGTCACGGCCCACCGCCTTCCACAGCCGCTGCGCCTCGGTGATGGTGCCTTCAGTGTCACGCGCCAGATAGGGCGAGACTTCCAGGCTGACAAAGCCATCCGCGCCCTGAAGCCCGTCATAGACGGAGTGCAGTGCATCCGCCGCGCGCTGGATGTCTTCCACGGCGAGGGCTTCGTAGAGATCGCCCACCGGCCGGTCGCGCTCCTTCAGCAGCGCCGAAATCGTGCTGTCATATTCGTCGCTGCCGCCGATCGCCTTCTCAAAGATCGACGGATTGGAGGTGACGCCGCGCACACCGTCCTGATCGACCAGCGCCTTGAGATCGCCGTTGGCGATAAAACCGCGAGCGAGGAAGTCGAGCCAGATCGCTTGGCCATGATTTGTAAGGGCTTTGACTGGATTCATGATCTCTTCTGGCAGGTTGGCGGGACGGTGAGATGTTGTCGGCCGTGAAACCGAGCTTTGTCAAAAGGTTCTTTTTGGGTGCCCGGCGCATCAAAACCGGTGTTTCGACGGTTCAACAAGCTGCAAGCCTTGCGGTTCCGGCCGGGGAATCCGTCCGTCCAAATACTCCTGTGCAGCGTTGGGCCGAAGCTGGGAGGCCCGATGGATCGCCCAGTGACGGTATTAATAGAGAGTGCCTCCAGGAGCCCTGTTTTCGGCGGCGGGTCGGGAGAAGGATTTCCGCCTGTCGCGCCTCAGAATAGGAAGACTCTCTCCATTTTGCACCGCGTGGGCAAGATTATCCTTAGTTTTTCAACGATATAGACCCCCCTCATTGGGGCGAATAGATGTTGATCAATTTCCAGGCGCTATCGATAGGATTCAAGGAACTTCGCCATGCCCGGTATTTCCGTTTCCGCTGGTTTTGCAATCGGCCTCGCCTTTGGCGTCGTCGGCCTGCTCAGTGGTTTCTGCCTGATGAGCAGCCTGCGGGACTGGTGGACGGCCAATGACGGCCGCAAGGTCCGCAGCTACGCGGTTGCCCTGGCTGTGGCGATCCTCGGCACGCAGTTCATCGCGGGCGCGGGCATCGTGGACATCGCCAAGTCGCTCTATTTGCAGCCGTCGTTCTCCGCGCCGCTGATCTTCGCGGGTGGTCTGCTGTTCGGCTTCGGCATGGTGCTCTCAAACGGCTGTGCTTCGCGCGCGTTGGTTCTCCTCGGCAAGGGCAATCTCCGGTCGCTGGTCGTGATCGCCATCATCGGCATCGCCGCGCAGATGACCCTGAAGGGCTTGATCGCGCCCGCACGCCTCGCATTCCTGCAGGCCACACAGACGACACCTGCAGCCGTGTCCGCACCCGGGCTGCTTGCCACCATGGGTATCGATGAATTCGCGGCCCGCATCGCCGTGACGCTGATCGCGAGCGGGGCGCTGCTGATCTTCGCATTTTCGGACAAGCAGTTCCGCCGCTCTTACGGCCAGATTGCGGCCGGGCTTGCGGTCGGTCTTCTGGTGATCGCCGGCTGGCTGGCAACGGGTTGGCTCGGTGCTGACGAGTTCAACCCGATTCCGGTGACATCGCTCACTTTCATTTCGCCGATCGCCGACTCGCTGCAATACACGATGCTTTCGACAGGCCTCTCGCTGAACTTCGGCATCGCGCTGGTTGCCGGCGTCCTCACCGGCAGCTTGCTGACTGCGGTTCTGACCGGACGCTTTAGCCTCGAAGGCTACACATCGGCGAACCACATGGTGCGTTCGATCTCCGGTGCGGCACTGATGGGCATCGGTGGAGCGATGGCTTATGGTTGCTCGATCGGGCAGGGACTGACTGGCCTCTCCACCTTGGGAATGCCGTCGTTCATCGCGGTTGCCGGAATCGTGTCGGGCGCAGCACTCGCCCTTCGCGGCGCGGTCGTCATCCCGGCGCTTGCAACGCGCTGACAGCAACGCCCTGGTTCGGCCAAGCCGATCGGAGCTGGCAGTAAACCGCTTGTCGTGTTGCAGGTGCTACGGCATCCTTCCGCGCCCATGGACCGGAAGAAACGAATTGCCATGAATCGCCGCGAACTTATCCTCTCGAGTGCCCTTGTGGCGTTGGTTTCAGCCATACGTCCGGCTGGCGCACAGACAACCGCAACGGAGCGAACGTCGCCTTCACCTAGGCCTCCCAGCGACAAGCCTTTCGCCGAACATTTCATTGCGTTGCAACTGTCCGATTCCGATCCGAAGAAGGAGCGGCTGGTCCTCAGCGTCGCCAGCAATCTTCAAAAGGCCTACGGTCAGGACAAGATCGCCATCGAAGTCGTGACGTTCGGGCCCGGCATCGATCTGCTGCGCGATACCAACGAGAACCGGCAACTGGTGGATAGCCTCGTCTCGCAGGGTGTGCGCTTCGATGTCTGTGGCAATACGCTCGACACGATTGAGCGCGAAACCGGACAGCGGCCGAAGATCAATCCGCATGCCATCGAGGTTCAGGTTGGCGTCGGGCAATTGCTGACTTTGAGCGAGAGTGGCTATACGCTTGTTCGTCCCTGATATGGAGAAGTGAGATGCGACCGTTATTCAACGCGATTGCCGCTGTGCTGATGTTGGCTTTTACAGCGTCGTCTGGTGTTGCCGCCGATGCCAAGGAGCATCGCGTCTCCATTCAGGTTGATCAGAACGACGCGGCGGTGATGAATCTCGCGCTTAACAACGCAAACAACATCATGGAGCAGTACAAGTCGAAAGGTGAAACGGTCCAGATCGAGATCGTGACCTACGGTCCGGGCCTGCACATGCTGCGCTCGGATACGTCGCCGGTTCAGGATCGTCTCAAGCAAACCGTAGATGCGAGCTTTCCCTCCAGCGTCAAGTTCATTGCATGCAACAACACCAAGGAAGGAATGGAAAAGCGCGAGGGCAAATCCGTCAGCCTTGTTTCACAGGCGGAGCTTGTGCCATCCGGCGCTGTGCGGTTGATCGAACTGCAGGAACAGGGCTGGAGCTATCTGCGGCCTTGATGACTTCTATTCGGCAGGTCCGCCTCTGCCGAGCAGATTTGCCCAACGCCGTTGGATAATGTCGCGCGGCGAACCGTCGACCAGAATTGCGATGCCGAGCCGCGCGCCGACAATCATGCCGCCAATTGCGAGTGGCGCGGACAGCGCCAGCATCGATCCTGCGGTCAATCCCTGACCGATGGTGCAGCCGCCGGCGAGAATGCCGCCGACGCCCATCAGCGCGGCGCCGGACAGATGACGCCGCATTTCGTGATCGTCGTCGAACGCTTCCCAGCGCAATTCGTCCGAGCGCCATGCCGCGAACCATGATCCGGCAATGACGCCGAACACACTGCCGACGCCAAAGTCGGCGAAATTCGTGACGTTCAGCAAACCGGCGTAGAGCGCTTTGCCGACGGTCGAGACGAACGTCAGGCTCTGCGGACGCGTCGGTCCTGCGAAATCGTCCGTCAATGCGACGGTGGCAATCCATCCCGCGACAATCATGATTCCAAGGACGATACCTGCTGAAACCAGCCGCGGCGCGCGCCTCAATCGCGGATCGCTGAGCGCCAGCCAGCACAGCCCTGCGCCGGTGATAGCCGCGATGGCGGAACGAACGTCGATGCCGAGTGCGAGCGATGACAGCGATGCAATATCGGAGCGCGCGCGTTCGGGAATCGCAAGCGACAGAGATTCAAGGAAGCCGATGCGAAAACCGGCGAAGACACCGCGCAGCGTCGCATAGGCCGCGCCGCCCAGCACGAGAACCACAACGAGACTGCGCAGATCGCCGGTGCCGAGCCGCACCAGCGAGCCGAAGCCGCAGGTCCCGACCATCGCCATGCCGATGCCGAACATTACGCTGCCGATCAGGATCGCAACCAGTGGCAAAGCAGGCGGCGTGTATGTGGTCAGTTCGGGATCGAGGAAGCCCGTGACGATCAGCGCCTGCGTTCCGAGAATGGCGATGCCGAGCGCCAGTCCGAACACGCGCAGACGCCGGCTGTCGCCGCCCATCAGCGCATCCTCGATCGCGCCGAAGGTACACAGCCGCGCATGACGCACGGCAAATCCCGCCGCCACGCCGATGGCGAAGCCGGCCAATGCTTGCATCCAGGCAGACATATTCTGCATGGCGTTTCTCCCCGATCGGCGTGGAGCTTGGCCTTGCGGGCTGCTCCGCGTCCGCCTGCCGTTATGGCAGGATTATTTTGTCCCGGTCGCCTCCACTGGCGAACAGAAAATATCGTAGACCACCGAGATCACCCGGCGCACGTCGTCATTGGCGAGGCTGTAGTAGATGGTCTTGCCGTCGCGGCGCGTATCGACCATGCCGTCGTAACGCAGCCGCGCAAGCTGTTGCGACACCGCCGACTGCCGCAGCGAGAGAATGTTCTCAAGCTCTGTCACAGAACGCTCGCGCTCGGCGAGCAGACACAGCAGTAGCAGCCGGTTCTCATGGGATAACGCCTTGAGAAAGTTGCTCGCCTTGCGCGCCTTGCGCATCAACTGGTCGAGCTCGGGCGAATATTCCGCGCCGTCGCGAAGTTCGGTTTCCAGTTCGGATGACAGGATCGACGTCATGCGGCTTATCTTTCAGACGGTGAAATCAAACGCGGTCAGATTCGATTTGGCTCGGGCGGTCGTGAAATCTTGGCAACAAGCGTGTCCAGCAATCCCCAGAACGCATCGTCGCTGCTGTAGCCGGTGATGCGTCCGACCTCGCGGCCATTGTCGACCACGACGAAGGTCGGCGTGTAGCGTACCGGCGAGGCGAGGGCGATGCCGCTCATCTTTTGCGCCTGAATATCGACGCGCCGCAGCGGAAGCGCCTTGGCTTCGTCGGTCTTGCCGTAGAGCGCACCGACGTCGCGGTCCCATCGCTGGCAAAAAACACAGCCAGCCTGCTCGAACATCACAAGCTCGGAGGCCTGAACTGCCCCCGACCCCAGCAATAAGCCCATTGCACACGATGCTGCGACAAAGGTCCTTGCGAGAGTTCCTGCAATCATGTGATACATATACACGAATTCGCATGTATCTGCTAGGGCCGGGAATCCAGTGGTTTCTTCTATTTCCCTGATCGGCGCGCTGGGGGCGGGGCTGCTGTCCTTCCTGTCGCCCTGCGTTTTGCCGCTGGTGCCGCCGTACCTGTGCTTTCTTGCGGGCATCAGCCTGGATGACCTGACGCATAAGGACGAAGCGCGCGGCTGGCGGCCGGACTGGCGCGTGGTGGCGCTGTCCTTTGCCTTTGTGCTCGGCTTCGCCACGGTGTTCGTCGCGCTCGGCGCGTCCGCTTCGTTCATCGGCAAGACCATCACCGCGCATTTCGAGACGCTCGGCATCATCGCCGGCGTGATCATCGTCATCCTCGGCCTGCATTTCCTCGGCGTGTTCCGGATCGGTCTCCTGTTTCGCGAAGCGCGGTTTCAGTCGGTGTCGAAGCCGGCGGGTTTTCTCGGGGCCTATATCGTCGGCCTCGCATTTGCGTTCGGCTGGACGCCCTGTGTCGGTCCGGTGCTGGCCGCAATCCTGATGGTCGCAGGCGTCGAGGGATCGGCGGCGCGCGGCGCGTTGCTGCTCGGGGCCTATGCGCTCGGGATCGGCATTCCGTTTTTGCTGGCGTCGTTGTTTTCCGGTCCGTTCATGCGGCTGATGGCGCGGCTGCGCAATCATATGAGCACTGTCGAAAAGGTGATCGGCAGCGCTCTTGTGCTGACCGGCGTGCTGTTTTTGACTGGCGGCATGCCGCGCATCGCCGGTTGGCTGCTGGAAACATTTCCGGTGTTTGGATCGTTCGGTTGAACGGGGAGGCTTTCGTGCAAAAGCAAAAACAATTGCTGACGAGGCGGGGTGCCATCACTGCGCTTGGCATCGGCGCTCTGAGCCTGCGTGTTGCGCCGGCGGTTGCGAAGGCGACGCTCGGTGACGACGGGATTTACCACATGGACTGGTATCTCGACAGCTTCCTCGATCTCTCGGAGGATCTCGCCGGCGCCACTGCGAAGGGCAAGCGCTTCGCGATCATGTGGGGTCTCAAAGGCTGCCCCGCCTGCAAACGCATGCACGAGGTGCATATGCAGGACCCGAAGATCGAAAGCTACATCCGCGACAATTTCGAGATTCTCCATCTCAACCATATCGGTGCGCGTGAAGTGACCGATTTTGACGGACGCAAGCGCGGCGAGAAGGCATTCGGCGAGGCTTACGGCATCCGCTTCACGCCGACGATCCAGTTCTTCCCCGAGAAGACCGACGGGCTTGCCGCGTTGAACGGCCAGGCGCGTGAAGTGGCCCGCATGCCGGGGCTGCTGGAGCCCACGGAGTTTCTCGCGATGTTCCGTTATGTGCGTGAGAAGGGCTACGAGTCCGCGCCGTTTCCGGAATGGTTGAAGCGGCAGGCGTGAGCTTTCTTTTCCCTCCCCACAAGGTGGAGGGAGATGTCATGCATCACGCTCCACCACAGTTCGTCATGGCCGGGCTTGACCCGGCCATCCACGTCTTATCTCGAAATCGCAAGCAAGGCGTGGATCACCGGGTCAAGCCCGGTGATGACGATCGTGGGTGTTGCGCTCGCGTGCGCTCCATCAAATTTCCGATTCAATTTTCAAACAGCGCGCGCGTGTGGGGCTTGCCCCATTCGCGCCAACGAAAGACGAGCGTGATCGCACTCGCGCCACCGCGCGAGGTGAGCTTTCAGTCGCGCCCCTCAAAACACGAGGGGCATGGAGCGCCGCGAGGCGCAAATGTCTTGTTTCGCTTCCGGCATCGCGTGCGAGGCGATGAAACTCCGAAAGCGCATCGCCTCACGGCGCTCCACTGCGGCGATTTGTGAGCCAGGGACCGTACTTCCGGGTGAGGATGGGGGAGCTAATCGACCCCTGATCCGGCCAGCTTTCGCTGGCCTTCGTCCTCTCCTCGTCCAGCCGCGAACGGCAGAGCCACGTAGTTGGCCCGGACGGTCAACCCCGGCCTTCCGGGCGGTGTGGGTGCGAACCACATCGCGCAGACGCCGCATCCTGTTCCGCTTCAAAAGCGCCCTCGAGAAGCGCCCCTCACGAACAGGACGGGCCGAAGATAAGAGAGGTCTGGAGCGCGGGGATTCGTATCCCCATCACGAAATGTTGCGGAGTCGTATCGCCGGAGCGCAGCAAGATCAGGCCCGCAATCTCTCCACGTCGTCCCCGCGAAAGCGGTGACCCATACTCCCTAAACCGTCGATTTTAAGCAGTTGCTGGAGCGATCTTCTCTATCATCACGATGTTCGGTGGTTATGGGTCCCCGCCTGCGCGGGGACGACACCGAGTGCTTGGCGATGATCGTGCGTCGCAAACGCTTGCGATGATGCAGCGTCATCCTGAGGTGCGAGCCGCGCTTGCGGCGAGCCTCGAAGGATGCGCGTCAAGCATTCGCTCCGTCCTCCTTCGAGGCTCGCAAGTGCTCGCACCTCAGGATGACGGCGCTTCCTTTCCTGCTGGCCGCCACAACAAAAAAACGGAGGCTTGCGCCTCCGTTTTTCTTGTCATCGTCCGATTGTTTCTGCGCTTATCCCAGCCGTCCCGCCGCGTGAGCGAGCAGGGTGTAGACCAGTCCGGTTTCCGACACGAGGTGGCTGCGCAGCGCCGCCGGTCCACGTTCGTCGCGCGAGACCTCATCCAGCAGCCGCTCGAACTCATTGATGTAACGGTCCACCGTCTGCTTGAAGTTGCGGTCGGCGCGATATTTCCGTGCGACCTCGTCGAAGGCCTTCTGGCCCGCCGGGGTATAGAGCCGCTTCGAGAACGCCTTGCGCTCGCCGCGCTGATAGCGATCCCACATTTCCGCAGCGAGTTCGCGGTCCACCAGCCGGGCGATGTCGAGCGACAGCGCCTCGAGCGGGTTTCCGGCCTGACGGGGAGCAGCGCCGCGGCCGCGCGGGCCTTCGTCGGTGTCGGCGCGGTTCAGCAGATCCGACAGCCATCCGTCACGGTCTGAAGCTGCCGGGCTGACCGGCGGCGCTTCGGTGCGGCGAGGAGCCGGACCCGGAGGGCCGAACTCAGGCGCGGGCAGGCTGGATGCGCTCGCGACGTCGCGCGGACGTGGCGCGGGCCGCGATACGGTTTCAGTGCGGCCACCGGCCGACGCAAGTTCTTCCTCGCGATAGACGGTGCGGTGGGTTGGGGCAACGTCGAGGCCCTTGCCATGGCGTGCGACGATCCGGTTGAGCTCGGCCAGCGCTTCGATCTGGTCGACGATGACCTTGCGCATCTGTGCAGTGCTCTCGGCCGCTTCCTGCGGCACTTCGAGGACGCCGCGCCGTAGCTCGGCGCGGGTGGCGTCGAGTTCGTTGTGAAGCTCGGCGGCCATCTGCTTCATGCCATGCACGATGGTAGCGAACTTGTCGGCGGCCTGACGGAACATGCCGTCCGCTTCGCGCGTGCCCTGGTCGTACAGTTCGGCCATCGCTTCGGAGGTCTGGCGGCGCTCGTCCTCGACCGCCATGCGCACGGCCTCGAACTGACGGCTGACTTCGGCCGAACTTGCGCCGGCAGTCTGCGCCACGATCTGCGCGATGTCGCGCGCCCGCGTCTCAGCAGCGGCCAGCGAGTCGTCGAGTAGGTTCGTGAAGCGCGAGAGGCGCTCGTCGAGATCGTGAGTCCGCAGATCGATGGTCGAGACCAGCGATTCGAGCATGGAGTTACGCTCGGAGACGGAGTCGCTTGCGCGGTCGTTGCTCTTCTCGACCAACTCCGCGGCCTCCGCCAGGGCGCGGCCGTGGTTTGCGAACTGCGCGGAGAGGGCGTTGAGATTCGCCAGCGCGCCGGACGTCTTGGTGTTGAACACCCCAAGCTGCTGCTCCAGCGCATTCGTGGACTCGCCGTTGCGGGAGGTGACGTCGTTCATCGTCGAGACGAACTCCGCGACCCGCGTGACAAGCGTGCGCTCGAGCGAGTTGAGGTTGTCGTGAGCACCGGTGAGGACTTCCTGCAGCAGGATGTTGCCCTCGCGCAGCCGCTCGAACAAGGCGAGGGTGTCGGTGCGCAGGATCTTGCTGGTCTCCTGCAGTTCGTTGATGGTCGACGTCGCCACCTGACGCGACTGGTCGATCGCCGCGCGGGAGGTCTGGTCGATGTCCTTCAGCGACTTGCTGACGGCGCCGATGGCGATCTCGCTCGCCGTGTTGATCTGGCGGGCCAGATCGGAGCTGTTGTTCATCATCGCGACGGTGAAGGCGCCGCCGTGGTTTTCGATGGACTTCAGTGCGGAATCGGCAGCGCTGCCGATCGTCGCCGAAATCTCCGCGGCCTTGCTCCCGAGCGCATCCACCAGCGCACCGCGCCGGCTGTCGACGAGCTGCGACAACTGTTCGGTCTGCTCACGGACGCCGTCGGTGATCGCTTCCACCTTGCCGTTCAGCGTCGAGCCGAAGCGGTCGGTCGAGACGGCGATGGTGCGCTCGATTTCGGCGGAGGCCGACTTGACCTGCGCGGTCGCGCCGGTCGACGCCACGGTGAGAGTGTTCTCGGCTTCGCGCGCGGCCATCTGGATGCTGCGTTCGAGTTCGCCGGAGACGTTCCGGAGCTGCGCACCGACCTCGCCGGATACCGCCTTGAGCTGCGTGCCGACGTCGCCAGAGACGTCGCGCAGTTCAGAGCTGACTTCGGTCGAGATGCTCTTGAGTTCAGCAGCGACAACGTTCGATGTCGACCTGAGGTGGGCTCCGACTTCGCCGGAGACGCCACGCAATTCAGCGCCGACTTCGGTCGTAACGCTCTTGAGCTCTGCGGTGACGTCGCTCGAAGCGGACTTGAGCTGCGTGCTGACTTCGCCGGAGAGCGAGATCAGCGACTGCTGGGCGGAACGGGCGCTTTCCTGGATCGTGGTGCTCGCGTTGGTGATGAGGCCGGTCAGGGCGCGCTCGGCTTCGTCGACGCGGGACTTGATCGCGTTCGACATCTCGCCTGCGCGGGAACCGATCACCTCGGCGGCATGCTGGCCGCTGCCGGTGACGCGGTTGGCGGCAGCCTCGACCCGCGTATCGAGCAGGCTTTCGAACTGCGCAACGCGCGCGCTGATATCGGAGGCGAGGGCGCTGACGTTGAATTCCAGATTGCTCTGGATGTCCTTGACGCGCTCCGTCACCGAATTGGCCATGTCATCGACGCCGGTGGTCATGGCGTTGAGCACTTGCGCGCCGCGGGCCTCCATCGCATCGGCGATCGATGCGGTGCGGCTTTCCACGACCGACGCGAAGGCGGCGGCCCGGCTGTCGAACGTCTGCACCACGGCCGCGGTGCGGGTATCGACGATATCCGCGAAGGTCGCGGTGCGGGTGTCGAAGGCGTCCGCGATAGCGGCGGTGCGGGCATCGACGACGGTGGCGAACGCTTCCGCGCCGCTGTCGATCTTCGCCGTCACCGCAGTGGTGCGGGCATCGATGAGATCCGCGAAAGCCGTGGTGCGTCCGTCGATCGTGTCAGTGAACGCGGTCGTGCGTCCGTCGATCGTCTCGGTGAACGCTGCGGTGTGGTTGTTGATCGCGTCGGTGAAGGCGATCGTCCGTCCATCGACCGCTTCAGTGAACTTGGCGGTGTGGTTGTTGATCGTGTCGGTGAATTCCAGGGCCCGGCCATCGATCGCTTCCATGAACGCGCCGGTTCGCGCGTCGATCACGCTGGTGAAGGACGAGGCGCGGCCGCTGACCGTGTCGGAGAACGAGGCCGCTCGCGCGTCGAACGACTCTTCGAGCGCCTTCATGCGGGCGACGACGGTGCCGTCGAGGGAGTTGATCTTGCCGAGCAGGGACGTGTCGAGATTTTCGACGCGGGCTTCGACGGCGTTCTGGAAGCCGGAGAGGCTCTGGTCGAGCTTGGCGTGGAGCTGGTCGCCATGCGCGGTGACGCGGCCGTCGAAGGTGTCGACATAGCTCTTGAGACTGTCGGCGACGCCCTGGGTGTGGTGGCCCATGCGCTCGACGATCTCGCCGCCATAGGTCTTCACCGTGCGGTCGAACTCGGCGATGTGACGCGTGATGAGGGCGCCCAGCGTGCCGCTGTCGCGCGCGAACTTCTCGGCCAGTTCCGTACCCTGTTCCTTGACGAGGCCGTCGAACAGACTGATCTGGTTGCTCAGTGTGTCATGGGCGGACTCGGTCTGACTCACGACCTTCTCCACCAGCGTGCTGATGGTGGCATCGAGCGCTTCGCCGGCCTTGTCGCCGCTGACCAGGACGCGTTCGGCCAGCCGGTTGCCGGCCTGGTCGATCTTGTCCGTCAGGTCTACGCCGCGCTCGTCGAGCTCGAGGAGCAGGGAGTCGCTGGCGTTCTTCATCGAGTCGAAGATCTTCTCGGTGCGCTCGGTGACGTTGGCGACGATCACCTCGGATCGCGCCGCGATTCCGTCGACGATGGAGGTCGATCGCTCCGAGAATTCGTTGGTCATCTTGTCGAGACGTTCGTTGAGCACGTCGTGGACGCGGTCGGCGAGGTCCGCGAATTCCTCGTGGACGTGGCCGGTCTTGAAATTGAGGCTGGCGGTCAGCTTCTCGCTGGCGTCGAGCACGCTGGCGGCCGTCTGGGTGCTGGCTTCCTCGAGGCGGTCGAGCAGGTCGCCGCCGCGTTCGCCGAGCGCGATGATCATGTTGTCGCCGGCGCTGGAGAGCGCGCGGGTGATGTGCTCGCTGCGCTCTTCGAGCGCGCCCGTGATGCTGCTGGCCACCTCATCCACGCGCGATGCGATCGCGTCGCTGATCAGGGCGATGTCCTGGCGCAGATCGATCTGCACGCCGGAGATGGCGTTGCGGACCTGTTCGGCCTGACCGACGAGATTATCGCGCTGAACGGCGATGTCCTGGAGCAGGGCGCGCATGCGCACCTCGTTGTCGCTATAGGCGCGTTCGAGCGACGACACTTCGTTGGCGACGAGCGCCTCGAGTTCGCCTGCGCGCGCGATGGCGCGCTCGACGCCGTCGCCCATGGCCGCGACTTCGCGGCGGATGGCCTGACCCACGGTCACGATCCCGCCGTTGGCGACATGCTCGGGCTCGGAGAAACGGACGGCCATCTGCGCCATGGATTGCGCGATCATGCTCATCTCCTGGCTGCGCCAGGCGAGGCTTGCCAGCGCATAGAACAGGATAAGCGGTGCGACGATGACGGCGAGCAGGCCGATCAGCGCAAGGATGCCGCCGCTGCCCTGACCGACAACGGCTTCAAGCGCCGGCATGAATGCGAATGCGAGGAATCCGACGCCTGCGATCCACAGGCCGGAGAAGAGCGTTGCGATGGTGTAGGCGTTGCGGCGAGGGCGGCCCTTCTGGATGGTCTGCAGAATGGTGCCGATGGTTTCGCGGTCGTCGTTGGCCGGCTGGTGGCCGAAATTCGTCATGTCGATGTCATCGGCGGGCTGCCGAAGATCGGTGCCGCGGCTCGGCGGGCGAATGGACGGTTCACTACGTGTCAGAGCATCCCGACCGTTTTCGGACGCAGGCAGGTCGCTGATGTTCAGAGCTTCCTGGATCGCCGAGAGAGCGTCTTCGGTGGGGTCTTTGACCTTCGGATTTTTTGCCATGTGTCCCATACGCCTTTATTTTTACGCATCCGGAAGACGCCACGCTGATGGCTGGCCGTGCGCCCCGGAATTGCCCCGATATTTTCGGTCGACACGAAAGTTGAAGCCGCCGAATGTCCCGCCGGTTGTCCCGCACTTCCGGAAACATCCTATTGGCTCGGCCGGTCGAATGAAATGGGACCGGTTAATAGATTTTTAATCATCGTTAATTTGTCGAGGGTTAACACTTTAAGAAATCAACAGTTTTAGAAAGCACTTGGGTACTTCATGGCGGCGGCACGGCAAAAAAATGGCTAAATCGCGGCGAAGACATCATACGTTCCGTTAACCATTGGTGTGATTGGTTGACAATGTTTCAGGCCGGAACTGGTTCGGCGCTGTCAGCAATTTCGGAATGGTTATGCCCCTTCACATGGAGCAGTTGCACTGGATGCCGTCGCCACCGCTCGTTCCGGAAGACTCAGCCATCGATGTCCAGCATCTCGGACGCATGACCCTCGGCGAAGCGGCCCTGGAGACCGAGGTTCTCGCCCTGTTCGCGGCCCAGAGCGGCGACCTCGTCAGCCGCCTCGCGGCGATCCCCGCAGATGCCGCCGCGCTGGCTCATACGCTCAAGGGATCCGCGCGGGCCATCGGCGCGTTCCGCGTCGCCGATGCCGCACTTGGGCTTGAGGCCGCCATGAAGAACAATGGCGATGTGCCGCGCGCCGTCGCCTTGCTTCAGCACGCGGTCGAAGAGGCCAGGGCCGCGATTGACCGGATGTTGAACCGGTCCTGACGGCCTGATTCGGCTCGGCTTTATCCCCACCGGTGCTGGCGTCCCGTGGATTGACCCGTTATAGGACTGCTCCATCTGAATTATCCGGGCAGCACGACAATCATGGTCAAGATCAACTTCGCAGATCACACAGGCACAACCCGCACCGTGGATGTCGATGCGGGCGCGACCGTGATGGAAGCTGCGATCCGCAACGCCATTCCCGGCATTGAAGCGGAATGCGGCGGCGCCTGCGCCTGCGCGACGTGCCATGTCTATGTCGATGAAGCCTGGCGCGAGAAGGTCGGATCGCCGACGCCGATGGAAGAGGACATGCTCGACTTCGGTTACGACGTGCGGCCGAATTCGCGGCTGTCGTGCCAGATCAAGGTGACCGACGAACTCGACGGACTTGTTGTGTCGACGCCCGAGCGTCAGGCGTAGCAGCGTCATCGTCCGCCGGATCAGCCGGCGGCGGATTCTTTCCCGCGACAGCCCATTCGACAACCGCCGTCACCAAACCGACGGTGAAAGCGGCGATCACGATGCGCGTGTCCGCCTGCATCAGCATCGCAACAATGCCGAAGATCCAGATCGCCCCGGTCAGCCGGAGCGCGATGGCAAGCGATGGCGGCATGTTGTGCATGGCCGCGACCTCAGAACGGCACTGACGCGCGCGCGCGATAGGTCCAGAGAGCTGCACCACTGCTGCTGCCGATTCCGCCGCGCTCCGCGCCGACGGAGATCTGCGCGCCGTTGGCGAATTTCAGATTCGCACCGCTTGCGATTCGCGCTGACCATCCGTCGAGGATGGCGGCTGACACGGTTGCCAAGCTTGCCGCCGGAACAGTCGCGCTGTCGCTGTTGAAGTAATAGTCGCCGTACATTCCGACATACGGCGCGACGGCGACCGAAGACCAGACGACCGGATAAGCGAGCTTGAGCCCGCCGCTGGCACGGCCGGTGGAGAAATCACGCGCGGACTGCAGCGTGCCGAGCGTGTCGGTGTAGGCGTTCTCGTGCTCCCACAGCGCATATACCCGCGCCGACGGTTCGATCAGCAGGCCGAAGCTTTCGTACTTCCCCGTCAATCCGCCCGACACCAGCCAGCGATTGCCTGTGAATGAGCCGGAGGCTGTGCCCGCGGTCCCGTCATAGCCGAGGCCGGAGTATCCGACCGCGGCGTCGAAGCGGATGGTCTGGGTGATCTTCCAGCCGAGATAGCTGCCGACGGTCCAGCCGTCGCCCTTTAGGCGGCCCTGCAACTGATCCGAACGATACTCGAATGTCTCGTAGCCGCCGAACGCGCCCATCAGGAAATTCGGTGCGAGTTTGCGGGTGAGACCGGCAAGCGCATTGATCTGGTTGCCATAGAGCGTTGAGGGGGCGCCCGTACCGCCGCTGCTCCATCGGTCGAGCGTTGCGCCGCGCACCTCCGCCCAGCCGAGCCAGTCGCGCGGTTCGGCGAAGCGCGGCGGCGCCTTTATCGGCGCGGCATAGGCGAGGGCGCCGAATGCATCTTCGACGCGGGACGATCGCGACGCTTGCGATGGACTTGCGTTGCCGAATGGAGCGGCGGAACTCACCTTCGGAGCGGCTTGTGAATCGTCGTCGCGGCTTTCAGCGGAAAAATTGAATCGGATGCCGCTATTGTTCGGGGTGACGAGCGACCCGCCGCCGTCGCTGAAACCTTCGGCGATAGCATTGTCGATCGCACCCGAGATCGCCTGACCGGAAAACTGGCTCACCATGGGTGTCGCCAGCGCCTGAAGCGCGCGGAGCTTCAAGCTGTCGGCGGGAATGTTCACCGACTGGACCAACGGCGATGACGCACCGCTCGTGAATCCGGGACTGCCGCTGAAGCTGGCGGTGATGGTGTGGCTGCCGAGGGTCAGCGCTGCCGTCGTCAGGCTAGCGACGCCGCCGGAGAGGGCGACAGTCCCGAGCGTCGTCGCGCCATCCATGAACGTCACCGTGCCGGCGGTCGGGGCTCCGGCACCGCTTGTGACGGTCGCGGTGAACGTCACCGGCTTGCCGGCCTCGCTCGGGTTCTGGGAAGACGCCAACGTCGTGGTCGTGGTGGACAGGCTGATGGTCTGGGAAAGGACCGACGATGTCGAACCGTTGTTGTTGGAGTCGCCGCTGTAGACAGCGGTGATGGAATGACCGCCGGGAGTCAGAGCACTAGTGGTCAGCGTCGCCTGACCGCTGATCAACGTGCCCGATCCGATCAGCGTCGCGCTGTCGAAGAACTGCACGGTGCCGGTGGGGGTGACGCCGGTGACGGTGGCGGTGAAGGTCACCGATTGGCCGAACGGAATCGGATTGGCGGATGAAGCTACTGTGGTGCCCGACGTCGCTTGTCCGACGGATTGGGATGCGATCTGCGAACTGCCCAGGAAATTGGCGTCGCTGCTGTAAGTCGCTGTGACGCTGAAGTTGCCGGCGGTTGCATAGGTGTGCGTTACGCTGGCAGCGCCGCCGGCGAGAGTGGCTGCGGACTGTGACGTGCCGTCGCCGAAGTTGAACGTGACTGTTCCGGTCGGCGTGCCGGCTGTACTCGAGACCGTCGCCGAGAATGTCACCTGCTGACCTGCGGCGCTCGGAGCTGGCGACGCGTTGAAGCTTGTTGTGGTAGGCGCCTTGTTGACGTTTTGCGTCAGGCTTGCCGAGCTTGTGACGTAGTTGGTGCCGTCCCCGCTGTAGGTCGCGGTCACGCTCCTGCTACCCGCAGTGGCGTAGGTGTGGGTGGTGGTCGCGGTGCCCCCGCTCAGTGTCACTGGTGTCGATGTTCCGTCACCGAAGTTGATGGTCACGGTGCCGTTCGGAACGCCGTTGGACGCGGTGCCGGTCACGGTGGTGGTGAAGGAGACCGATTGTCCGGCGGTGCTTGGATTGGGGCTGGCCTGAATTTCAGTCAGGCTGGCGTTGGCCGGACCGGGCGTGCAGGCGACGGTAATCCAGTTCGACGCGCCGCCTGAGCCGCCATTATAGATATAGGCGGTAATGGTGGACTCATTGCCCGCCGCGGTGAGCGTGAAGGTGGAGTAGTTCGTTGGATTGTTTTTCTCCGCGCGCCGCTGGCTGCCGTCCGAGAACACCAGGTAGACATAGTTCAGCGTGCCGTCATTGGTCCGGGACGTCGTGGTCAGCACGTCGCCGGGGCTGAACCGCTTGCCGGTGATCGTGCGCCAGGCCATCGGTGTGGAGGTGGACGCGGATACGTCGAGTTCACCATTGTTGACGGCGTCGCAGCCCGCGGACGCCCACGCGCCCGAGGCCGCCGATACGGCCAGAATGCTGCCAGCCAACAGGGCGACTGCGGCGCGCTTGATCGCCGCGACCCTTTCAACGCACCCCATGCCCCACCCATACTCCATGCTCCGTCGCCAACCGGGCAGCGGAGGCCTTCAGCGTGGAATGTTTGGCAGATCGGTGGGTTGCCGTCGTCTCATTGCGCGCAAATGCTCACCTCAGGCGCGAAAAAGCCGAATCTCTTCAGCGCTGTGGCGTGGCGGTCACATCGCGCGGCGCGTGATTAATTTTTACGTGATGCAAATGGGAAGCGCGGGAATATCAATGCGATAAATTCTTACGTCATCAAAGCCGGCGTGAAGCCTCGATGCGCTCCAGCCGCCATCGTCTATCAAATGGAGGAAAGGGCCGTCTTCTCACTCAGCGCAAACACCAAATCTTTTCGCGCCGCGACATCGCGCCGACGCACTCAGAACGCCTGACTGACGCCGACCCGCGACACATAGGTCGTGGTCTGGTGCGGCGTGATCGATGCTGTGACGGATGCGGTGACAGCACCATTATTCCACACCGGCAGGCGCACGCCGCCGCCGACTTCGGCCCAGTCCCCTGCCGACGAGAGACCCGGCGAGGTGAAGGCGAATTGCGCATCGATCAGCGTGCCGGTGATGCTCGCGCCCTTGCCGCTGTCGAGGCGATGGCCCCACGCCGCTGTGCCCCACACCCAGCTGTTCGGCGCGAAGGTGTAGCGCACGTCACCGCCGACGCGCGAGACCTGCGAGGTCGAAATGAAATCTTCGAAACTCGACGCGAACGTACCCTTGGTTTCGGAATAGCCGTCAAAGCGTGTTTCTGCGAATGTGTAGGAGGCGAACGGCGTCACCGTGACTTGCGGCAGAACCGCGAAGCCCCAGCCGATGCGCGCGGTGGCGCCATAGCCGTTGCCGGATGTTGATCCCGCCGATGTCGTGGGCGTCACACCGTTGAGATAACCGCGTGTGATGTCGCCCCTCAATGCGATCAGGCTGCCGCCCAGCAGCCATTGCAGGCCCGTGTTCGGTGTGCGTGCGATGAATGCGCCCACCGCGCCGCCGAACATCTTTGCATTGCCGTTATAGACCATGTCGGTCTTCACGTAGTTCGCCGACGCCGTGAATCCGGCGACAAGACCGAACGGCAGATCGGCAGTGAGGCCGAGCGTGCCCGATGCAATCGGATCGCTGTCGTAGGCACCGTAGCCGAACACGGAGTAGGGCGTGCTGCGGCTGCCCTGAGTCTGATACGCTTGCGTCGCGTATTCCTGCATCGTGCCGAGCACGCCGCCGATCGCTGCATTGGCGGTCTGTCCGACGGCGGACTGGCCTGCGTAGGAACCCGCCATCTGGTCGTAGGACGTCAGACCCTGACAGATCACGGATTGGCAGCGCGCGATGTAGTACCCCTGCCAGACTCCTCCTGGACCGGTGAGATTGCCGATGGTGATCTTGCCATCGTCGGACATGAAAGCAGCCGCACCAAGAACCATGCCGGGGCCCGGACTGATGCCCCTTGCGGCCAGAAGATCGGACAATTTCTGCATGCCGGTGGCCTGCGTCCAGCGAAATGCAAATCCAAAATTTCCGCCGTTCGTGCCGCCGGAGCCGCCCGCGATGATGGTGCCGTCGGCGCTGACAGCCACGGCGTAGGAATAGGCGCCACCGGGCAACGTGCCGAGATCCTGTATCCCGGTAGCCTGCGTCCAGCGAAAGGCGTGGTTGTTGAATGCGCCATCGGCGACGGCACTTCCGACGATCACGGAGCCATTGGCGCTGACAGCATTGGCAAAGCTGTTTTGTCCGGGCGCCGTTGGCAGCGAACCGATGCCGACCATGCCGGTCGCTTGAGTCCAGTACATCGCCTGATACATGCCATTCTGATCGAACACATAGCCGGCGATCGTGCTCCCGTCCGCGGAGATGGCACTGGCGTGGCTCGACGAATAACCCGGCAGGAAGCCGAGGCCCGTCATGCCCGTGGCCTGTGTCCAACGAAAGGCCTGCTGATTTCCGAGGTTATTCGTCGCAAGTCCTGCGACGACATTCGTATCGGCGCTCATGGCGATGCCGAAGCTCTCGACATAATTCTCGAGCGAGCCGCCGGGTCCGAACGCGGCGCCGGTATGAAGATCGGTAAAGACGCCGTTTGCATAACGAATCGCGTGGCCGATGGGATAGCTCGGCCCCTGAAACTGCCCATAACCGACCCAGACCGTTCCGGTGTCGTTGATGGCCGAGATGCTGGTCTGGAGGGTTGGGTCGGAGAACACCGGCACCAAGGTGTAGGTGCCGTTGCTGTAAATCCAGCTGCGAGCATTCCCTGCACCGCCATCAGTAATGCCGAAAACGAAGCGCCCGTTGCGGCTCATACCCCAGACCGAGCTGTAACCGCTGGCAAGCCCGGTGAGGACCTCCATCCCGTCAACGGCCTGCGCCGTGGACGGAATGGCAAGCGCGGCCAGCGCCGTGCTCGCAAACAAAGCGGCGCGCCATCGTGAACGCATTAAAAATCCAGCCCCAGCCATTGACGGCTCCCCAACCCGGTAATGGCCCTACCAAATCGGGAAAAAGCCGTCTTCTCACTGCGCGCAAACGCGCTGTCCGGACGCTGAAAAGCAGAATCTTTCCAGGCTTGTGGCACGGAGGCCACATGCACGCCGGTGATCTCAGAACGCCTGACTGACGCCGAGACGCGAAACGTAAGTCGTCGTCTGGTTCGGTGTGAGCGATGCGGTGACCGAGGCGGTAACTGCGCCATTGTTCCACACGGGCAGGCGCACGCCGCCGGTGAGTTCGGCCCAATCTTTCGCCGAGGCGATGCCCGGCGCGGTCATGGCGAATGCATCGACCAGCGTTCCGGTGATATTCGCGCCCTTGCCGCCGTCGAGGCGATGACCCCACGCGAACGTGCCCCACACCCAGCCGTTCGGCGCGAAGGTGTAACGCGCGTCACCGCCGACACGCGAGGTGTGCGACGTCGAGATGAAATCGTCGAAGTTCGCCGCGAAAACGCCGCTGGTTTCGGAATAGCTGTGAAATCGCGTCTCGGCGAAGGTGTAGGAGGCGAACGGCGTCACGGTCACCTGCGGCATCACCGCAAAACCCCAACCGATCCGTGCCATCGCGCCGTAGCCGTTGCCCGACGTCGATCCGCTCGATGTTGTGGGCGTGATGCCGTTGAGATAGCCGCGCGTAATGTCGCCTTTGAGGTTGATCAGGCTGCCGCCGACAAGCCATTGCAAACCAATGTCCGGCGCGCGCGCGACGAACGCGCCGACTGCGCCGCCGGACATCTTGGCGTTGCCGTTGTAGATCATGTCGGTCTTCACATAATTTGCCGAAGCAGAAAATCCGGCGACGAGACCGAACGGCAGATCGGCGGTGAGGCCGAGCGTGCCCGATGCAATCGGGTCACTGTCATAGGCCCCATAGCCAAAGATGGAGTAGGGCGTGCTGCGGCTGCCCTGCGATCGCATCGCCTGTGTGGCGTATTCCTGCATCGTGCCGAGCGTACCGCCGATTGCGGCGTTTGCCGTCTGGCCGACGGCGGACTGTCCGGCAAATGATCGCATAACGTCTTCCGCAGTCACCAGTCCTTGGCAGAGTGCCGATTCGCAGCGGGCGATAAAATACTGGTTTACATTGGACGCATCGGGCCCGTAGCCGACGATGATTTTGCCATTGTCGGAAACGCCAGTCGCGGCCCGCAAGCTCATGCCGCCCGTGCGGACGCCGCCGGCGCCCAGCAAGCTGCTGAGTGCCTGCATGCCGCCGGTCCGGGTCCAGCGCATGGCGACGTTCAAACCATTCGCGGTATTGGCTTCACCCACGATCACCGAACCGTCGGCATTCACGGCATTGGGCGTGGAATAGTTGCCGCCCGCGATGGTGCCTAGGTTCTCCATGCCCCCGCTCTGGGTCCAGCGGAAAACGCTGCGGGTAACCGAGCTATCGTTGCTGAACCCAACGATCGTGGAGCCGTCGCGGCTGATGGCATTGGCTGTGCTTTGCGTGCCACCCGCGAACGTGCCGAGACCGACCCAGCCGCCGCCTTGTGTCCAATACGCAGCCTGACTGCTCAAAGCCGCCGTCGACATGACGCTTCCGACAACCGTCTGCCCGTCACCCGAAACGCCGTATGCGCTGCTGCCGTCGTAGCCCGCCAGAAAGCCCAGTCCCACCATGCCGGTCGCCTGCGTCCAGCGGAAAGCCTGAGCCACCGGCCCGATTGCAAGGCCGACTGCAACTGATCCATCGCTGCTCACGCCACGCCCGAAGCTGAGGGTGTAGCCATCCAGCGACCCGCCAGGCGCAAATGCGGCTCCGCTGTGGAGATCGGTGATGACGGTGCCACCTGCGGTCCACATGACGGCATGCTGGCTCGCTGCGACCGCTGTCCCGACAATCACCGAGCCGTCGATGTTCACCGCGGAAGGTGTTGCCTGATCTCCAAGGCCCGGCAGTGTAATCACGGCTCCATTCGTCTCCAAAAGCGGCAGCGCCGGATCGAATCCGACGCGATTGTCCCTGACGGTGACCTTGCCGTTGCCGCTGATGACGATCAGCGGCGACGTGAAGCCCGGCGGCGGGAACAACACATCAAACCCGTCGGCGGCCTGCGCCATTGGCGTCGCAGCGAGCGTCGCGCTCGCGAAGAGCGCCGCGCGCCACAGCTCGCGCGTCGATAGTCCAGTCCCGGTCATCCGATTGTCCCCAAAAATCAGGGTTATCAGGTGGGAGACCAGCCGTCGTCTCATCGCGCGCACGCGCCTTACCCAGGTAAGGGACGATTGAATCTTCTCAATTCTGTGGCGCAGCAGCCACAGGATTTACGCATTGAGAGACATCATGCGGACATCGCTCGGCGTCATGCCGAAAGCGCTGCGGAAAACGCGATAGAAGGTCGCGATGCTGTCGAAGCCGCAGGCATAGGCGATGTCACCAACCTGCCGCGCGGGCATGATTTCGAGTAGTCGGCGCGCTTTCTCCATCCGCATGGTTGTCAGCGTCCGCGCGAAAGAGAGGCCAGTGGGCTCGAACAACACATGCACCTGACGCAGCGAGATCGCGAGTTCAGTTGCGATCATGGCGGGTGTGAGATCGGGACGGTGCAGATCGCGCGCCATGATGTCACGCGCAGAGTGAAGAAATCCCGCGCGCAGCGCCGCGCGGCTTTCGGGGAGGCCTTGCGGAAGGCGGCCACGTGCGATCAAGGCAAGCCGGGCGATGGACTCGACCCCGCTGGCAATCTCGGACGACTGAGGCGAGTGACGTTCCAGCGCGCCCAGCATCGTCGAGATCAGCCGGGTGAGGCGCTCGCCCTGCCTGAGCGGTTCGGGCGTGAGATCGCCGGTCCGAGCGCCGAGCGCGAGATCGTTCGTCAGCGGAATTTTCAATGTGCGGAAATGGAAACCGTCCGACCGTTCCGGTGTTGCAGCGAAAGCCATATTCGAATGGCTGATCGCCACGTCTCCTTCTCGCACCGAATGAACGCGATCGCCCTTGATCCTCATCCAGCCCGGGCCGCGAATCTGCAATCCGATGCTCAGACTGTCGCTCGAGACGCGTGCAATATCGGCCGGTGTGCGGCTGATGCGATAGGACGACGCGGTCATCTCCGCCAGCACGGCGTTTCCGATCGGGATCGCGGAAAACCGGCCCTGGAAGTCGGCGCGGCGTTCGCGCTCCAGTTCGATGGTGACGCCGAACAGGCTCTTGCCGCGCACCTCGCACCAGTGGTCGAAGCGGTCCTGCGGACGAAGATCGTCAGTGGAGAAGGTTAACATCCGGAGCGGAACAATCAGTCGTTGAAGGCCGCCCCGCGCGCATCGCCCGGCGTCATGCCATAGATATTGCGGAATACGCGATAGAACGTGGCAGAGCTATCGAAACCTGACGCCTGCGCGATCTCCGCCACCGGCTGCATCGGCGCGTTTTTAAGCAGTCGCCGCGCTTCCCCAGCGCGCATGACCGTCAGGGTCCGTGCGAAAGACATGCCCGTCGGCTCGAACAACAGATGCAGTTGCCGCAGCGAGATACCGAGTTCGGTCGCGACCGCCGCGGGCGTCAGGTGGGGACGATGCAGATCGCGCGCGAGGATGTTGCGGGCCGCCTGCAGAAATCCGAACCGCAGCGCGGCGCGGGTCTCCGGCGAGCCGGGCCGTACACGGCCCCGTGCCAGCAGCGCCAGTTGCGCGAGGTGACCGACGGCGAGATCGAAATCGGCTTCGGGATGTTTGGCGCAGTCCGTGGCCAGGGCCGCGAACGAAGCGGATATGACGGTTTTCAAGCGCGGATCGTGGCGCAGCAGCGAAGGAGCCAGACCGCGCGCACGGTGGACAATATCCTCGCGGCCGGTGAACGGGATTTTGAGAACGCGCAGATCGAAGCCGTGAGCTGTTGTCGGCCGGGTCAGGTAAGGCAGATCCGTGTGGCTGATGGCGATGTCGTTGGCAGACACCACGAATTCGCCGCCGCCCTTGCTGTCAAACCAGCTTGCGCCGCCGGTCTGCTGATAGATGCAAAGACTGTCACTCGATGCGCGGGACACATCGGCCGCGGTACGCGATACCCAATAGGATGACGCTTGCATCTCGCTCAGGATCGCCCCGCCGGTGGGCACGGCGGAGAACCGCCCCCGGAAATTCAGCCGCTCCTGCGGCTTCAGCGAAATCGTCACGCCAAATAGATTGCGGGCGCGCACTTCGCACCAGTAGTCGAACCGATCCTGCGGACGAAGATCGTCGGTGGTGAAGCTGAGCATGACGGACGGCTGCCCGGTTGGTCACAAGGCTCAGATTTAGAGGCGAACGGCTGCGGCGGCAACTCCAAATGCGGGGGCAGCTTGCGGCTAACCGCGCAGCAGCCAGGGCTGAAACCGCTCGATGATGTCAGGCGTGAGCGGCGTCGGCTTGCGCGTAGCGGCATCGACCAGAACGGTAACCGCTTCGGCGGATGCCGTGCAGACGTCGCCAGCGAAGACCGCCTGAGCGAACCTCGCGGAGGTCCGGCCCAGCTTCGAGACGCCGATGCCGAGTTCAAAGTTACCCGGCCAGTGCATCTCGGAGCGGAAGTCGATCGCCAGATGCACCAGCATCCAGCTCAAACCCTTCGGCATCAGGCCGCGGTCGCCGCTGCGCAACAGCGTCACGCGGCTGGTCTCGAAATAGGTCGCGTAGACCGCGTTGTTGACGTGCTTGTTCGGGTCGAGGTCGGCGTAACGGACGTTGTCGGTCAGGCGGAACGGGTAGTCTTCCAGCCGGAAGCTGGGATTCGGTCGGATCGGCGCGTTCACGTGTTCGGTCTCCAGATTGCGACCTGCATACCGGGAAATATCGCCGCCTCACAAGACGTTATGGCGGGCAGGGGATGCGCGAATTATCCCTTCCCCCAAGGGGCCGTCTTGGCTAGACAAATCCCCTCCAAAGCGGCGTTTTCCGCCTCTGTTGTTTCAAACGCCTTCCATCCGAACCGACGAAGAGCGCGCATGACCGACACCATCAAAACAGACGTCCTTATTATCGGCGCCGGCCCCTGCGGGCTGTTCGCGGTGTTCGAACTCGGCCTGCTCGATATGAAGGTGCATCTGGTCGATATTCTCGACAAGCTGGGCGGCCAGTGCGCGGAGCTTTATCCGGAGAAGCCGATCTACGACATCCCGGCTATTCCGCTGGTGACGGGTCAGGGTCTTACCGATGCCCTGATGGAGCAGATCAAGCCGTTCAATCCGACGTTTCACTTGAACGAGATGGTGGAGACCATCGAGAAGATCGGCGATCCGCTGTTTCGCGTGACCACCGATGCCGGTCAGGTGTTCGAGGCCAAGGTGGTGGTGATCTCGGCGGGCGGCGGATCGTTCCAGCCGAAGCGTCCGCCGGTGCCGGGCATCGAAGCCTATGAAGGCACCTCGGTGTTCTATGCCGTGCGCAAGATGGAACAGTTCCGCGGCAAGGATCTGCTGATCGTCGGCGGCGGCGACTCCGCGCTCGACTGGGTGCTGAACCTGCAACCGCTCGCGAAGCGCGTCACGCTGTTGCATCGTCGCGACGATTTCCGCGCGGCGCCGCACAGCGTCGATCAGATGCGTCAGCTCGTTGCGGCCGGGAAGATGGATCTGAAGATCGGTCAGGTCACCGGGCTCGAAGGCGCGGGCGGTGTGTTGTCGGGTGCGTTCGTGAAGGGCAACGACAACGAGACCTTCAAGGTCGATTGCAACACCATGCTGCCGTTCTTCGGACTGACGATGAAGCTCGGTCCGGTTGCGAACTGGGGCATCAAGCTCGAGAACAATCTGGTGCCGGTCGATACCGAAGCGTTCGAGACCAACGTGCCGGGCATCTTCGCCATCGGCGACATCAACACCTATCCCGGCAAGCTGAAGCTTATTCTCTCCGGCTTCCACGAAGGCGCGCTGATGGCGCAGAAGGCGAGCCGCTACGTGTTTCCAGACAAACGCGTCGTATTCCAGTACACGACGTCATCGTCGAGCCTGCAGAAGAAACTCGGCGTGAGCTGACGGCAGTCGGGCGATCGCTAGCGGCGCATGATGGAGATGCGGCGGCACTGCATCGCCAATTCGCCGGAATTTCCGATCAAGTTTGAGACAAGTTGGGGTTGATCAATCGAGCTGGCGCGCCCATGCTGCTGGGCGCAGTCCGGTGTGGAGTTCTCATCGACAGCGCACGCCGGTTGTCACGGCACTCGACGAAGACCGTACCCTTGGCAGGAGGGACCGTTGTCGGAGTATCCAGACCGCGATGCGGTTGCCGCGCAATCGTTGCGCGGATTCGGCTTGCCGCTTTCCCAGCAGCCTGCATTACAGTTGATCTACGACACGGCTCCGATTGGCCTCGCCTTTCTCTCGCTCGATTGCCGCTACCTGCAAATCAACCAGCGCCTGACAGAGATTTGCGGCATTTCAGTTGAAGGTCATCTGGGCCACACCGTCCGGGAATGCGTGCCCGCATTGGCCGATTCAGTCGAAGCCATCGTCCGTTCGATTGTCCAGACGGGTGAGCCCGTCACGGGCATCGAGGTCGCGGGCCAGCGAGCGGATCAAGTCGACGAGCGCTCGTGGATGACCTATTGGCATCCGTTCCGCGGGCCCGATGGCAAGATCGTGGGCGTGAATGTTGCGGCCGAGGAGATCACCGAACGCAAGCGCGCGGAGGCGGCGCTTCAGGCAAGCGAACGGCAATTCCACACGCTGGCCGACTCCATTCCACAACTCGTCTGGATGGCGGAAGCGGATGGTGGGATCTTCTGGTTCAACAGTCACTGGTACAACTACGCGGGCACGCCGGCCGGAGATAATTTGGGACGTGACTGGAAGGAGATCCTTGATCCCGCGGAGGGCGGCCGGGCCAGAGAGGAATGGACACGATCACTTCAGGCCGGTTCGGCATTCGAAATGGAATTGCCGCTCTGCGGTAAGGATGGCCAGTATCGCCCCTTCCTGACCCGTGTCATTCCACTGCGCGATCCGAACGGGATCATCTACCGCTGGATCGGCACGCATATCGATATCAGCGAGCAGAAGCGCCGCGAGGAGCACATCCGTTTCATCATCGACGAGCTCTCGCATCGAACCAAGAATCTGCTGGCGGTCGTCATGGCTGTCGCCAATCAGACCGCGCGTCAGGCCGGTGACGTGGCGCAATACCAGGCGCGGTTTGCCGAGCGGCTGACGGCGCTTGCGCATTGTCACGATCTGCTCGTCAGGGACAGTTGGCACGGTGCGTCATTTGGCGATCTGGTCTCAGCGCAGTTGAAGCCGTTTCAAGCCAAGGAGGGGCGTATCGATGCAGGCGGCGCTCCCATCATTCTTAAACCCGACGCGGTGCAGAATCTCGGATTGGCCATTCATGAATTGGCGACCAACGCGTCGAAACACGGCGCGCTGTCTTGTCCGGATGGCAAAGTCTCCATCCAGTGGCTTCTGAACGAGAGCGCGGACCGGGTTCGCGTTCTGTGGTGCGAAAGCGGCGGGCCGGCCGTCACGCCCCCGCAACGAAGAGGTTTCGGTCATGTCGTGATCGAACAGATCGTGCCGCGGGCGCTGAATGGAACAGGCGCGCTGGATTTCGCGCCGACAGGCGTGAGTTGGACATTCGAGTTTCCGGTTCAGCCGTGATCGCGCGTTCCCCGCGGATCAGCGGTCCGGTGCGGTCTTACTGCGCCTGCGGCGTGACCGGCGCGATCGGCTCGCTGGTCACCTGCGCTTCAGTCAGGCCGAGACCGAGCACCGACATGGCAGCCGGAAGTGCGGCGTCCGCCATCGCGGCGTGGCCTTCGGCGGTCGGATGGATCGCGCCGCCATAGACGGCCGAGAGAATGCCCCAGGTCGCGTCGTGAATGTCGCCCGGCTGGTTCGGCGCTTTCTGCGCTTGCGGATAGGTCATCGCCGCGAAGTAGCTGTCGTTGGCATCGCGGATCCAGCGCGCGCGCGGCGAATAGGCCCGGAAGTCGCTGGCACCTGCTCCGCAGGTGAGAGGATTGTTCGCTGCGTTGATGATGTCGTCGACGAAGCTCTCGCCCTTTGCCGAAAAGCATTCGCGGTCGAACGGCGGGTCGGTTTCGGCGCGGGCGCAGAAGCCGTGATTGGCGAACGCCGCCTGATGCTGATCGACGAAGGTCATGCGGTCGCGGTTGCCGTCGCCGCACAACACGCCGCCCGTGCAAAGCGCCAGCTTCTTGAGCGCGGGCAGAAATTCGCTCTGCACGAACTCCGTCACCTCGGCGAGACGCTGCGGATCGGCGTTGAACGACGGATGAATGTCGAAGCCCGCGCGGCCGCCGGGGCAGGGCGCGCCATTCAGCAGCGAGGGGTTTGCATAGGAGACGTACACGACGCGCGACAGGTCGCCGCCGATAAGCGGCTTCAGCGCCTGCCGCAGCTTGCTGAAATCCCGCGGCAGGTCTCTTTGCAACGTGGAGCGCGCCTCATCGACGGAGCCGAGTACGCCGGTGCGCCGCGACAGCGCGCGCTCGGTTTGCCGGTCGATGATGACGTCGGCGACGAGCCCCGAAAAGTCGATGTCGTTGGCGCCGATGGACAGCAGCAAGAGATCGAGCTGACGGCCTGGCTGGCGCTGCGTCGCCGCGCGGAGCGCCTCGCGCAATTCCGCGACTTGCGCATTCACGGTGCCCTGACAGGTCAGGCCATTCTTGCCGACGACACACTCGCGGGCGCGTTGCGATCCGAACAGGCCCTCGTCAATGGTCGCGCCTGTGCAGGCCAGCGGCAGATACGTCACCGCGATCTGCGGATTTTGCGCTGCCAGCGCAATCGCCATGCGGGTCTGGTAGCTGTAGAGCGAGCGATGGCATGCGGGATTGAACCACTGCGCGCCGGCACGCTGCCAGTTCTGCAAACTTGTTCCGTCGGACGTGTCGCATGCGCGTGCGCCCTTGAAGCCGGCGCGGCCGGGGCGGAAGTACATTCCGGCGGGGCCGCCCAGATACGAACGGAAACAAAAGCCGTCGTCGGTCAGCGTCACCGGACGATCAGGATTGCCCTCGCCCGACGCGATGGAGTCGCCGAGGCCAGCGATGAAAATGTCGCGCACCGTGATGTCTGTGGTGGCGCGCTGCGGCGCATCGGGTCCGCTCGATACGTCGACGGCGACGGAGGTGGGGCGGCCGTACCGGACACGCAGGTTGATCGGCTCGGCGCAATCGAGCGTCGATTGCCGTGGCGGATCGCCGTCGTTGAATGTCCAGGCGCAGGTCGCACCCACCGGCACTGCGCCGGTGAGGCGCACGGTTATCGGATGATCGAGCGGGGTGAGATAGCTTTCCTTCACGTTGTCGCGCGTGCAGGGCTCGCTGACACGTCCCGCGGCGTCGATGCAGAGGCGGCCAATGGTGTTGCGCGCCCAGCCGCGTCCGTCGCTTTGCGTCGCCAGCGCCTGTTCGGCGGCGAGGATGTTCCGGCCCTTGAGCGACTCGACGTGAAGCAGGAAGTCGCGCTCCTCGCGAAACAGGCGGAAACGGTTGCGCACTTCCCATGCGATCTGCATGTCCACTGCCGGCTGTATGATGGCTGGCTGCACGACGGGTGGCTGAGCGGCGGATGGCTGTTCAGGGGACGGCTGTGCTGGCGGCGGTGTCTGTGCCGCGACGTGGCTCGCCGTCACGCCAAGCGTCGCGATCAAGAGGCAAGCCTTCAGCGACAGGCGAATGGCACGCGACAGGATCATGCTGGTTTGAAGCCGACGGATGAGGCCAAAATGTGGGGCGGTAGAGCGCGATCAGCAAAAGTGGAGACCGGTTTTGCGTCCGATCGCGCTCTCTTCAATTTAGGAGCGCATGATCTTATCGCCAAACCGCTACACACTTTGGCGGATCATGCGCGCACGGTAAAACACGCGCCGGGGCCTCACAAGTCACAACTTTGGGCGAAGGCGTTACTCAGCCGCCTGCTTGGGTTTCACCTGCTGCGGTGACGATTGCGCGACAGCGGGCGCGGGCCGGAGTTTCCGGCTTTGTTGCCACGGCTGGATCACGCTGAGCCACAATTCCCGGACGCCCAGGATCGTGATCGACATGGCGAAGGGGATCAGGAAATAGAGAATGCGGAACATCAGCAAAGACGCCAGCAGCTCTTCCTTGCCGAGCATCGGCAGCCCGACCAGCATGGCCGCATCGAACACGCCGAGACTGCCCGGCGCGTGGCTCGCGAATCCGAGCAACGTCGCGAGAATGAAGACGACGGACAGCGTGACGAAATCGAGATCCGGATTCGATGGTGCCAGAAGATACATCGCCAGCGCGCAGAAGCCGAGATCGACGACGCCGATCAGGATCTGCAGCAAGGTGAGTGGCGCGGACGGCAGATGAACCTTCCAGCCGTCCTTGCCGAGCTTGCGGCGGCCGTGCCCGGTCGCGATCCATGTCAGATAGGCAGCAATGCCTGCGAGCAATCCGAAGCCGATCAACTGGTTGATGCTTTCCGGCAGCAGGTCGATCGAGGCGGCGGCGGCGGGGTGCCAGATCATCCCTATGCCGAGGACGAACGTGTTGCCGAGCCAGAATGTCAGACCGGAGATGAAGCAGATTTTTGCGACATCGATCGCGGTCAATCCCCAGTCCGAATAGATGCGGAAACGGATCGCGCCGCCGGTGAAAACCGTCGCGCCGATGTTATGGCCGACCGTATAGCTTGTGAAACTCGAAAGCGCGGCGATGCGATAGGGTACATGCATCTTGCCGATGGTCCGCAGCGCGAACAGATCGTAAAAAGTAAGCGTGAAGAATGCGCACATCACGCACAGCGCGGCCAGTGCGATCTGACCTTCGGACTTTTCCGCGAGCGCCGTCAGCACCATCGCCGTGTCCACACCCTTCAGGGTGCGGAACAGGTGCATGATGGCAATGGAAACGATCAAAAGGCTGGCGGCGATACCGACCTTCTTCCAGCCGATCTTCTCTCGAAAGACACGCCTGAGCGTGCTCAAAAATTCCTGCATTCGTCCTCCCGGCTGGGCGCGAATTCTATAAAAGCCGATTGAGGCGACAGTGAGCAAGCGGCTGCTGAGGTACTCATACGCGAAAAATTCCCTTTGGAAAATAGGCCGTTGTGCGGTGCGAACGGCTGATCTTGCAGGGAAAATTGATGGTCGATAAGCGTCATATGCATTTCACATTTGCACCAGGCGCCAACGTTAATCGCCTCTCCTTTCATATGGGAACGAGGACATTGTTTCCAAACAGCCGGCAGATTGTTTCGTTCCGGACCGCGCGCGAGCTTGCAGCTTCTGTTGGTTCGTTACGTCATAAATGGGGCAAAAAGCCGCGCCGCTTTATGCGGTGCGGCATTCTTTTGTGCGCAGATCAGGTCCGGCGCAGTGCGAATTGCGCGCCGCAGAACGACATCACCGCTCCAAGACATAGTGCAGCGAGGGCTGCCAGGACGCCGGACAATGTCGGAATCTGGCTCGGCGCCGAGGCCGCCTGTCCGGCAGCCATCAGCATGATGACGCCGACCGCGATCAGGAATTGACGCAGCCGCCGTGGAATCTGGCCGGACACTGCGCTGTGCATCAGCGACGCGACGATGAAGCCGGCAAAAAACGCCACCGCTGCGATCAGCCACCACGCGATCGCCGCGCGCGCAGGAATCAACTCGGGGACATTCGATTTCCACAGGTCGCCGAGATTGAGATCGAAGCGCTGGATGATGATGTGGATGCCGAGCGCGAGCAGCACACCGAACAGAATCGATCCAGCAAGAACGATGTGGCGTGAAAAATAGGCTGGCTTTACCATGTTGCGAACTTCGCCGTAGCCGAGGTTGCGCGCAGTCGTTTCCGGTCGCGTCCTGCATCTTGTAAGGTAGAGTCAGGTCGCGGCGCAAGCGCGGCCGGTGCAATACTGGCGCGTGCGCCGCTGAGGATATTCGATGTTGTCGCAATTGCTCACATCCTGGCGCCAACCGGCGGCATCCGCGGGGATCAGCGACGGCACGCACTACATCTTCAAGTCATCGCTTGCGGGGGGCGCGAAGCAGCTCACGCTCTCCGATGCAGGGCTGACCGTGCAGGTGACCAGGCCGCAACTGTGGCCGCTGGACAGCATCGCATCGATCCGGCTGTCGTATCGTCCGGCCTCGATGCAGGCGTGGCGCTTTCGCGCAGACATCGCTACGTCGGGCGGCCAGAGCGTCAAGGTGTTCTCGACCACGTGGCACTCGATCTCGCAGATGGCGCGTCAAGATGACGACTACCGCGCGTTTATCGTGGAGTTGCACCGCCGCCTGGAAAAGGAAAACAACAACGTCAGTCTCACGGCCGGAATCAATCCGGTGCTCTATATAGCCGGACTTGTCGTGATGGCGCTGATCGGGCTTGCCATCGCCGGCCTGTTCGTGCGGGCGCTGTTCACTGCCGAATTCGCGGGCGCGCTGTTTCTGGTGGGATTTGCTGCGTGGTTCGCATGGCAGATCGGGGGCTTCATGCGCCGTAACAGGCCGCGCAGCTATACGTTCGACGCGCTGCCCAAGGACGTTTTGCCTTAAAGGGACGTTTTGTCTTAGCGGAATCAGTCGACGCGAGAGGTCAGCTCGGCCGGGCTTCGTTGGCCGGCCCGGCCAAACCTTACCGCCCGATGATGGGGATCACCCTCTGGCGGCAGGCACTATTTACCCAATTATCGGAGCGCGAGGAAGCGCCCTAGTGCCCCGAATCCGAAGTTCGCTTCATTCTGCCGCATCGTCCGTATCGAACTTCGGATTCGAAAGGACACTAGAAACCTATAATTTTAGTGTGGTTTTGGCTCGCAAGTCCGCAAACCGAAGTTGCTGCACAAGTAATGCGGACTTGCGAGCCACCACACTAGTGCCGCACCACCAGCACCGAGCATTTCGCGTAGCGCACCACGTGTCCTGCATTCGAGCCGAGAAAATAGCTTTGCATTGATGGCCGGTGCGATGTCATCACGATCAGGTCGGCGCCGATGTCGGCGGCTTCCTCGAGCACCTCGTGATAGATGCCGCCTTGCCGCACGGCGACGGAGATGCGTTTGCTTTCAATTCCGGATTCGCGCGCCACGATGGCCAGCGCTTCCTCCGACGACTGCCGCTGCTGGATTTCGAAATCGGGCGGGACATATTCCGCCAGCATTACCGGCGTGATCGGCATCACGTTGACCAGCCGCACAGTGCCGCCGGAGGATTTCGACAGGGAAGCCGCTGTCTCGATGGCCGGCTTTGCGAGGTCGGTGTCGGCAAGGTCGATGGGCACGAGGATGGACTGAAACATCTGTCTCTCCGGTCGGGGGCCAAGAACTGCTGAAGACTGCTGAAGAACTGCTGGCGGCGAACGATTGCTACGATGAATTCGTCGGCGGCAAGATGCAAGGCGCTTGCTATGGTGCGGGAATGAGATTCAGTCCCACATTTTTCCTTGGCATGGTCCAGTCCGAAAACCGGTACCCATTCGGGGGCATGCCTTAATCGCTATCCGACTCTTCCCTCAGAAGCTTTGGGCTGGCGAAGCGTTCGAGCCGTCCGCTGCGGAATCTGACGTCGTCCCAGTCTTTGGTTTTGAAATCGATCACGGCGACGCCGGCCGTCGGCAGGTTGGCGGCCAGTGCGTGGCGGCCTGCTGCATCGCCGCTGGCGATCAGCGCTAGCGCCAGCTCATGAAGGCCGGGATTGTGTGCAAGGATCAGAAGGCAATGCGGGTCCGCGGCCGTAGCTTTGTGAATGGCGCTCAGCAGTTCGGATGTATCGGCGCCATATAGCGCGGGCAAATGTTTGGCTCGCGTTGATGGCAAGGCGGCGCGAAGCAGTTCCCAGGTTTCCTGGGTGCGCACCGCCGTTGAGACCAGCGCGAGGTCAGGGCGATAGTCATGGAGCGATAGCCACCGGCCGATCTCCGCACCGTCCCGATGACCGCGTTCGTCGAGGCGGCGATCCTGATCCTTCCCCGAGGGGGAGTCCCGCTCGGTCTTGGCATGGCGCAGCAGGATCAGACGGCGCATATCGCGATCTCGTTTCGGTGGACGTTCGGATTCGGAATACTAGGGCACGACCCGAAATAGTGTACAAGCTTGCGTGGAATAAAGCGGCAGACATGGGCGCTGTTACACCCATAAAATATCCGCTTCGTGGCAGGCGGTTTCCGGAACAATGGGCATGGACGGGTCTTCGGCAAATTCTTCAACAGATGTGTCCGTCCGTGAACGGCTGACCTTCGATCTGGACGTGGACATCTGCGTTGTCGGAGGAGGGCTCGCCGGTCTCACAATGGCGCGGGAAGCTGCCAGGATGGGCGCCAGCGTCGCGCTGCTTGAAGGCCGCAACATCGGATGGAATGCATCGGGCCACAATCTCGGCACCGTCATGCCGGGTTATGGCGTTCCGGTTTCGGGACTGATCGAACGCGTCGGCTTCGAGGACGCCCGCGCACTGTGGGCGCTTGCGCAGGAAGGCGCCGACTATGTCCGCGCCAACGCGACGGGCATGTCCAGGATCGCACAGACCGAAGGTGCGCTTGAAGTCTCCAAGGTCGATGCAGGCGATGAACTCATCAGCCGGTTGCAGACGCTTGGAGAAGATTTCGGCACAGAGGTCGAAGGCTGGCAGATCGATCGCGTGCGCGAGACGCTCAAGACGGATCGTTATTTTCACGCGATCCATTTTCCGAAAGCGTTTCAGATCGACGGGCGACAATATGTCCATGGCCTCGCGGCGCTTGCGGAAGACGCCGGCGTCAGGATCTTTGAAGACACGCCGGTCGTCAGCATCGATCCGGCCGGCATCCGCAAGCGGGTCGCGACGCCGTCTGCGAAATTGCGTTGCGCTCACATTGTATTCGCGGGCAACGCGCATCTCGGTGCGCCGGGCCGGCGACTCACCGCAACGCTGCTGCCGACATGGCGTTACGTTGCACTGACCGAGCCGCTCGGCGAGCGGCTTGCCGATGCGATTACGTTTCGAGGTTCGGTGAGCGACACGCACGACATCGATCATTTCCGAATTGTCGATCATGATCGGCTCTTGTGGTCGAGCCCGGAGACGACATGGCAGGGCGATCCGCAGCGTTATGCGAAGCGCATTCAACATCGGATTGCCGCGATTTTCCCCAAACTGGGACCGGTCAAGATCGCGGACGCCTGGAGCGGCATGTTCGGACAGACGGTGCACGGCATGCCGCAGATCGGCGAACTGCAGCCCGGCTTGTGGGTTCTCAGCGGCTTCGGCCGTCAGGGCCTGAATACGACAGCGATGGGCGGTCAGCTTGTGGCGCGGGCCATTCAGCAAGGCGACGATCGCTGGCGGTTGTTCTCGCCGTTCGAACTGGTCTGGGCCGGTGGATCGGCGGGACGTATCGCGGGGCAGGGGATTGATGCCTGGTCGCGTGGACATTCCGCAGCGGCTGGCGCGCTGGCACGTTGGCGCGAACGCGCGCGGGGCCGCGAGCAGGTGCGGGAACGCGCGCAGGAGACGCGAATGGCGGCTGCGAAGGCGCAGGCGAAAGCGGCCGGGCGGCGTACCTCTGCCGCGATGCAGCGCCGTGAGGACAGGAACGGTCCGCCGGCTGGATCTTGAATAACGCGCTGATGGCGGGGTTACTTATAAAGTCGGGATCGGCATAACGACCTCGCGGGAAAGTGAGCCGGTTGCCGGTGTGGACTGTAACTTTTCGCGAACTGGACCGTAGATCGTGATGGACAGCCTGTTTTCCGACCTGCACGGAGCTTTGACCATGATCGACCGCCGTATCCTGCTTGCATCCGCCACGACTCTCGCGGCGTTCTCGGCATTCCGCTGGCTCGGGCTGGGCGGAACCGCCAATGCAGCTGAGAAAAGTGCCGAGAAATTCGAGATCGAGAAGACGCCGGAGGAGTGGAAGAAGCAGCTCACCGCTGCCCAGTATAATGTCCTGCGCGAAGCTGGCACCGAGCGCCCGTTCTCCAGCCCGCTGAACAAGGAGAAGCGCAAGGGAACCTTCACCTGCGCCGGCTGCGATCTGCCGCTGTTCTCGTCCGACACGAAATTCGACAGTGGCACCGGCTGGCCGAGCTTCTATCAGGCATTGCCCAACGCCATCCTCGAGAAGTCCGATCGCACTTTCATGATGGTGCGGACCGAGACCCTGTGCCGGCGATGTGGCGGTCACCTCGGTCACGTTTTCGACGATGGCCCGAAGCCCACGGGACTGCGTTACTGCATGAACGGGCTGGCGCTGTCGTTCAAACCTGCGGACGGTTCGACAACCTGAATTGAGCGGCAATTCTTGCCCGCTAGGCAATTGTGCCCCGGTCGCATGACCGGGGCATTTCTTTTAAGCTATTGATTTTAAGCCAATAATTTCTTGGCATGGGGCTTGCGATCTCTTCTTCGAACACGGCCACGACTATGGACACACGGGCGGGCCGCCCGGATCGAAGTTGGAGATAATGTAATGGGTCTCTTTGGCGCACTCACCACGTCCGTCGCGGGTCTTCGTGCTCAATCCTACGCGCTGGAAAACATCTCCGGAAACATCGCGAACTCGCAGACGACTGCGTTCAAGCGCATCGATACGAGTTTCCTCGACCTGATTCCCCAGACCGGCAACACGAACCAGCTTGCCGGCAGCGTAGCGACCGCATCGCGCGAAACCAACACGGTGCAGGGCGACGTTCAGAAGGCCGCCGTTTCGACCTATATGGCGATCAGCGGCGATGGCTTCTTCGTGGTTCAGAAGCCGGGCAGCTTCACCGACAACAATCCGATCTTCAACGGCGTCAACAACTTCACGCGCCGTGGCGACTTCACACTCGACAAGAACGGCTATCTCGTGAACGGCGCCGGTTACTACCTCGAAGGCATTCCGATCGATCCGACAACCGGCAACGTCACCGGCAGTAACCCGCAGGTTCTGAAATTCGGCAGCGACTTCCTTCCGGCGCAGCCAACCACTGTCGTAACCTATCGCGCCAACCTGGCGTCATATCCGCTGACCACGAAGCACGATAAGTCCGTTCCGGGCTCGGAGTTGCTCAACGTCGGTGATTTCACCGTCAACCCCAGCACGATCGGCACGCCGCCGCTGCCTTATCTCGACAACGCTAGCAGCGGTTCCTCGGTCAACAGCGCGCTGACGGCGCCGACCAAGATCAATGGATCGACCACCTTGTCGGGTGGTGCGAACACCAACTCACTCGCTGCAGGTTTCGCCGCCGGCGACACCATCACGGTGAACGGAACCCCGATCACTTTCACCGACGCATCCAGCGTTCCTCCGAACCAGAATGACGCGACCCATATCCCGATCGGGAGCACGATCGATCAGCTCCTCGACAAGATCGACGGATTGAGTGGTAACTCGGCGCTGTCCTCGACCGTCGTTAACGGCTCCGTTCAACTGCACACCGGTCTGGCGAACAATCTGGTCGTCAGCTCAAGCAATGCGACGGCCTTTTCCGCTCTGGGCTTCTCCGGTGCTGTGAGCGTAAATCGCCTTGGTGGCGGCACGGCGGGCGCTGGAACGGTCGTCGGCTCCGACGCCGCGACATTTGTTTCTGAATCGATCGCGGGTGGCGCTACGACCGGCTACGACATTTCCGGTTCGCCGGTGAGCATCCAGTTCCGCTGGGCGAAGATGGACAGTTCGACACTCGGTCCTGGCCACACCGACAAGTGGAATATGTTCTATCAGGTTGATCCGAATGCGACGGGCGGAGCGACGGCCTGGCAGAACGTCGGCACCGATTTTACTTTCAACGCAAGCGGCCAGCTCACACCGGCGGTGGCATCGGTCACCCTCACCACTCCGACGATCAGCGGCATCACGCTGGGTAACGTCACCGTCAACTTCGGCGTGAGTGGCCTGACCTCGTTCGCCGACGCCAATGGAAACGCGCAGGTCAACGACATTCATCAGGACGGCTTCCCGGCGGGTTCGCTGCAGACGGTTTCGATCGGCGACAACGGGCGCGTTATCGGCAACTATTCAAACGGCCGCAACATCGATCTCGCGCAGATCACGCTGGCAACTTTCAACGGCGCGAATTTCCTGAAACGCATCGACGGCGGCGCGTTCCAGGAAACCGACCAGTCCGGCGGGGCCGTTTTCGGCAAAGGCGGTACGATCACGGGCTCGGCGCTGGAAGGTTCGAACAGCGATATCGCAGACGAATTCACCAAGCTGATCGTCACGCAGCAGGCCTATTCGGCAAACACCAAGGTCATCACGACGGCAAACCAGATGGCGCAGGATCTGTTGAACGTGGTGCGATAATCGCGACCGCGCGGTCGCGCGATGCGATCTGAGATGGACAGTATGTCATGGGTCTGAGCCAAGCTCTTTCAACCGCGATGTCCGGCTTGCGGGCAAACCAGGCGGCGCTCGCGCTGGTTTCGTCCAACGTGGCGAACGCGGAAACGCCTGGCTACGTCCGCAAGACGATCAATCAGGTTCAGACTGCAATCGGCACCGGTGCAGGCGTCGAGACCGTTGGCGTCAATCGCGTCCTCGACGATTACATCCAGAGCCAGTTGCGGACGGAAACCTCCGGCGCATCTTACGCCAGCGTGCGGGCGAATTTCCTGAACAACCTGCAAAGCGTTTACGGCGATCCGAGTTCGTCGGCGACGATCGAATCGGCATTCAATTCGCTCACGACCGCGCTTCAGGCTCTCTCGACAAGTCCCGACTCGCAGTCGGCGCGGACTGGTGTGCTGAACGCGGCGCAGGCGCTGGCGCAGCAGTTGAATTCGACCTCGCAAGGGATCCAGGGTCTGCGCAATAGCGCTGAAACGGGATTGACCAATGCCGTATCGACGGCCAACAACGCGCTGACCCAGATCGCCAAGATCAATCGGCAATTGCAGGGTTACACGACCCAGGATGCATCCACAGCCGCGCTGCTGGATCAGCGCGATCAGTACATCTCGCAGTTGTCGCAGTTGATGGACGTGCGCGTCGTCAAAGGCGACGGCAATCAGGTTTCCGTTTACACGACCTCGGGTGTGCAACTCGTCGGCGGCGCCGATGCCGCGCAGTTGTCTTTCAACACGCAAGGCACGGTTACGCCGAATTCGCAGTGGAATGCCGATCCGTCGAAAAGCACGCTCGGCACGATCTCCATTTCCTATCCGAATGGCGGAAGTATCGATCTCGTCGCAAGCGGGGCGATCCGCTCCGGATCGATCGCGGCCTATCTTGAACTGCGCGACAAGACGCTGGTGCAGGCGCAGGATCAGGTCGACCAGCTTGCAGCAGCCATGGCGAGCGCGTTGTCCGACAAGACGACAGGCGGCGTAGCATACCCGCCGGCGACGCCGGCTCCGCCGCCCGGCACGCCAGCGGGCTTCGATCTCGACCTCTCCGGTCTTCAGAACGGCAACGTCGTTCACCTCACCTACACCGACAACATTACGGGTCTTCAGAAAAATATTTCGATCATCCGCGTGGACGACCCGAGTGCATTGCCGCTGAAGGACACAGCCACGATCGATCCGAATGACAAGGTGATCGGCGTCAATTTTTCGGGTGGCATGGCGTCGGTGGTATCTCAGCTCAATGCAGCGCTTGGCGGCGCCAACATCCAGTTCTCGAATCCCGGGGGATCGACGCTGCGCGTGGTTGACGACGGCGCAGGCGGCTTGTCCGACGTGAACGCGGCATCGGTGACGACCACGGCGACATCGTTGACGGGTGGTGGTCCGCAAGTTGCGTTATTCACCGATGGCGGAAACGCTTACACGGGAGCGATCACGGCTTCAGGTTCTCAGCAAACCGGATTAGCAGGACGCATCACGGTTAATGCCGGATTGCTGGCGGACTCGTCACGTCTGATCGTTTACAGCACGAGCCCCACGACTCCGGCCGGCGACACCACGCGCTCCGATTTCATCCTGTCGCAATTGACGACCGGCACCTACAGCTATTCGTCGACGACCGGCATCGGTTCGAGCACCACGCCTTATAAGGGAACGCTGCTCAGCTTCACTCAGCAGTTCACGAACCTGCAGGCCAATGCCGCGAGTTCGGCGCAGCAGCTTTCCGATGGTCAAAACGTTGTGCTCAACACGTTGCAGAAGAAAATGGATACGACCTCGGGTGTGAACATCGACACGGAGATGGCCAGCCTGTTGGCGTTGCAAAACGCCTACTCGGCAAACGCGCGCGTGATGTCCACCGTGAATTCGATGTTCCAGTCATTGATGCAGATACTGTGAGGGGTTCATGACCATCGATGGCGTTAGCGGCCGGACATCGTATCTCGGTTCGTCGATTCTCAACATCAAGAGCCAGCTCGACACCCTGACGCAGCAGCTTGCGTCGGGAAAGAAGTCGACAACCTATGCCGGCCTCGGCGTCGATTCCGGTACGGCGACGGGCCTCCGCTCGCAGATTTCGTCGATTGCCGGTTATACGAATACCGGCACCGTCCTGAACACGCGTATCAATGTCGCGAACCTGTCCTTGCAGGGCATCAGCAGTGCCGGCAGCCAGGTCAAGGCCGCCGCAGCCGGTGCGACGTTGACGCTCGACAGCAACGGTCAAACCGCCGGACAGGCAACTGCGATGGCGTCGTTCACGCAGGTTATCGCACTGCTCAATACCGAGGTGGGCGGACGTTACATGTTTTCCGGCCGCGCCACCGACACGCCGGCGACGGAGTCGGGCGATGTGATTCTCAACGGCAGCGGGACGCGCGCCGGATTGAATCAACTGATCGACGAACGCGCTCAAGCTGATGGGACCACCGGTCTCGGCCGGACGGTGATCACATCGCCGACCCCGACATCGGTGACGATCGGCGAAGACGTCGCGGGATCTCCGTTCGGCCTCAAGCTGAGCGCGATTACGACGACATCGGCTGGCGCGACAGTGACTGGCCCCGCGCCTCCGGCGGCGCCTCCCGGTGCGCCTTCGGAAATGTCGGTCGATTTAGGTGCGACCAATCCGAGTGCTGGCGACAAGTTCAGATTTACGTTCAAACTTCCGGACGGAACATCGGAAACGATCGAGCTTACGGCATCGACGACGACACCGACGCCTGCGGGAAGCTTTCCTATCGGCGCGAATTCGACGGCGACAGCCGCCAATCTCAATGCCGCGCTCAATACCGCGGTCGGTACCTTGGCCAATACGTCGCTGGTCGCAGCCTCGGCCATGGCGGCCTCCGACAATTTCTTCAGTTCGTCGCCGCCTTTGCGCGTCGATACCTCTTCTAATCCGCCCGTCGCGCTGCGGAACGGAACGCCGACCGATACCGTGTCCTGGTACACCGGCGAGAACGGCACCGATCCAGCGCGTGGAACGGCTGTCGCCGGCATCGATCAATCGATCTCCGTGCAGTATGGTGCGCGCGCCAATGAAGATGCGTTCGTCACGCAGTTGAAGAACATCGCTGTCTATGCGGCGATCAAGACCAACGCGAGCAATCCGAATGCAAACGGGCAATTGACCGCGCTGAACTCGCGGATCGTCGATAATCTCGCCGTGCATCCCGGCACGCAATCGATCCAGGAGATTCAGGCCGATTTCGCCGGCGCGCAGAGTGCCATTTCCATTGCCAAAAGCCGGCAAACCCAGACTGGATCGATCGCCCAGTCGATGCTGGATTCGATCGAGGGCATCAACGACAACGAAGTCGCCACGAAGATCCTGGCGCTTCAAACCAGCTTGCAGGCGTCGTACCAGACGACGGCATCGCTCTATCAATTAAGCCTGCTGAAATTCCTGCCCCCGCCCTAGTGGACTAAATTTGACATTCGCGACCCGCTGAGCCGCGCATTCGCGACGCGAATGTCAAATCCAACACTCCACTAGAAATTTCTACTTGCTAGCGGGCCTTCCATCAGGCTCACAAACGAAAAAGGCTCCCTTCTGGGAGCCTTTTCGCATGTTCGTCTGCGTGTGGTGTCAAGCGGCAGCTTGCTCGTCCTTGGCGCCGTCGAGAAGCTGCTTTTCGTAAGCGATCAGTTTTTTCGATTCCTTCAGCGCTCTATAATAGTCGCCGCTTAAAATGTGGTTATTGATTTCCTGAACCATGTCCGACGCGCTCGGTACGACGCTCAGGAAGTCGCGCATCAGATCGAAGTACACCCCGTGGTGTTCCTGAGGATCGTGCGAGATGTACATGAGCTGCACCGCCAGATAGATCAGCTTGGCCGGCGTGTCGGCGGTGGCCGGGGTCAGGATGTCTTTCTCGCGCAAGATGGGAAGCCTCTCTCCTTCGATCAGGAATTTAGCCCGCTGATCGGTATTCGTGATGACGCACGACCCGACGATGATCTTCTCGTGCGGCTTGAGTTCGACTTTCAAAGCCATGGCAGTTCTCCGTTCGGGCCGGCGTCGGCCTCACCGACAACTGTGACGATCCTTTCCCATCATGGTTAACGCGAGGTAAACGGCGGCGCGATCGTCCGGACGGCGTGTTTGAAAAATTCCCCTGATAAATCAATGAAATCGCAAATCTCCGCGCGCCGCAGGCACTGGCGTTATGCGGACAGTTGAACGAATCCGGTTCACACCTTTTTAGATTGTTGGTTCCAATGTCCGACGGCTCGCTGATCGAAGCTATCAGCGGCACGCTTGTACACGTTGCGTTTTGCGTCACACCAGAAAGGTACGCCTATGTCCGATATCGTTCTCTCGTCGTCGGTTCGTCAGAACCTGCTCTCGCTGAAGTCGACCGCCGACCTCCTGTCGACCACCCAGACCCGCCTTGCCACCGGCAAAAAGGTCAACACCGCTCTCGATAATCCGACCAACTTCTTCACTGCCGCCGGCCTCGATGCCCGCGCCAGCGACATCAACAACCTCCTCGATGGTATCGGCAACGGCGTGCAGGTCATTCAGGCCGCCAACACCGGCATCACCTCGCTGCAGAAGCTGGTCGATACCGCGAAGTCGATCGCCAACCAGGCGCTGCAGACCCCCACCGGTTACACCAAGTCGTCCGTGACGTCGCTTGCGACCACCGGCGCGACCGCTTCCAACCTGCTCGGCAACCCCGATACGGCTGCGACGCGCACCGGCACGACCATTGCTTCTCTTGCTGCGGCTACGGCTCTGACCGCCGCGGGCGGTGGCGGCTTTGCTGCTAATGACACCATCATCGTCAATGGGACGACGATCAAGATCACGGCTGCCGGCGTGGGTACTGCTACTTCCACCACTGCTGCGGACGGCACCATCAACCTGAACACGACCGCCACCGTTGCCGCAACCAGCGACGACCTGACTGCCGCGATCAAGACGGCTCTTGGCGGCGGCACCGCTTCCGCAGCGATCGCCAGCAACCAGCTCACGCTCACGGCTGGCAACACCTCGGACAGCATCACCCTTGGCGGCAGCGCGCTGGCCAAGCTCGGCCTCACCGCCGCCACGACGGCGCCGACCTCGACGATTACCGGCAAGACGCTGACCATCGGCGCAACCGCCGGCGGCACCGCGACCAACATCGTGTTTGGTACGGGTGCTGGCCAGGTTTCGACCCTGAACCAGCTCAATACGGCTCTGGCGTCGAACAACCTGCAGGCGTCGATCGACACCAGCGGCAAGCTCACCATCACCACCTCCAACGATAACGCGTCTGCGAACATCGGCGCCATCGGCGGCACGGCGGCGGCGTTTGCTGGCGCTACGGCTGCTCAGGCGGTTGTTGATCCGAACTCGCAGACGACACGCGCCAGCCTGGTGAACCAGTACAACAACGTCATCGACCAGATCCGCACGACGGCTCAGGATGCGTCCTTCAACGGCGTCAACCTGCTGAACGGCGACCAGCTCAAGCTGGTGTTCAACGAAACCGGCAAGTCGACGCTGAACATCACTGGCGTCAACTTCAACCCGGCTGGCCTCGGTCTTGGTTCGCTGTCCGTTGGCACGGACTTCGTCGACAACGCGGCGACCAACAAGGTTCTGGCGTCTCTGAACACCGCCAGCACCACGCTGCGTTCGCAGGCATCGGCTTTGGGTTCGAACCTGTCGATCGTGCAGACCCGTCAGGACTTCTCGAAGAGCCTGATCAACGTGCTGCAGACCGGCTCGTCCAACCTGACGCTGGCCGACACCAACGAGGAAGCGGCGAACAGCCAGGCGCTGTCGACCCGTCAGTCGATCGCGGTGTCCGCGCTGTCGCTGGCCAACCAGTCGCAGCAGAGCGTTCTTCAGCTTCTCCGCTGATCTCGAAAGCGATACAAGTCATTGGAACGGCGGGGGAAACCCCGCCGTTTTTTTGCGTGGATTTTTCCGATTGCAGGACATGCTGGGTGCCCGGCAAGGGCGGCCAATACGTATTTACACTTCATTAAGGAAACAATTTAAGCGGCTCTTAACCATAATTTAAACGGTGCCTCCTAAGAATTGGGGAAAGACGGTCGTTCTCCAAGTTGCAACACGCCGTTCGCAGCCGGCTTTTTGCTTATCAAGGAAGGTATTCACTATGTCCAACATCGTTCTTACGGCGTCAGTCCGCCAGAACCTGCTGTCGCTTCAGTCGACTGCCGACCTCCTTGCGACGACCCAGAACCGCCTTGCCACCGGCAAAAAGGTCAACTCGGCCCTGGACAATCCGACCAACTTCTTCACGGCCGCCGGGCTCGATGCCCGCGCCAGCGACATCAACAACCTTCTCGACGGCATCGGCAACGGTGTGCAGGTCCTTCAGGCGGCCAACACCGGCATCACCTCGCTGCAGAAGCTGATCGACAGCGCGAAGTCGATCGCCAACCAGGCCCTCCAGACCAACGTCGGTTACACCAAGTCGAGCCTGACAACCGGCCCGAACGCCGGCGCGACGGGCGCCAACTTGCTCGGATTGCCCGACACCGCTGCCACCGTGACTGGCGCTACCGTCGCCGGCTTGACGGGCGCCTCCACGTTGGCTGCCGCAACCTTCGCTAACGGCGACTCATTCACGGTCAACGGCAAGACGATCTCGTTCGTGACTGGCTTGCCTGCCGACCCTGCATCCACCACCGACCCGGTCACCGGCAACGTCTCGATCAGCCTGGCCAGCACCGGTAACACCGTGGCCACCGTTCTGAGCGCCATCGACGGCATTACGGGCGGCACATCGAGCCTCAGTGGTGGTGCGACCAGCAAGCTGACGGTCAGCAATGCAGCGGCTGACACGACCAACAGCATCACCTTTGGTGGTACCAGCAGCGTCCTCTCCAAGCTCGGCCTCACCACCGGCACCACACCGTCGACATACACGTTCTCGGGCAAGACGCTGACCATCGCTTCGACCACTGGCGGACCGGCGACCAATATCGTCTTTGGTAATGGCGTCGGACAGATTTCCACCATCAATCAGCTCAACGCTGCGCTGCTGCCGAACAACCTTCAGGCCAGCATCAGTTCGACCGGCGCGATCACCATCACCACGTCCAACGATGCGGCATCTTCGACGATCGGCGCCATCGGCGGTACGGCGACTGCGCCAGGCAAGTTGTTCGCAGGTGCGACTGTCTCTGCACCGGTTGCGGATTCCAACTCGCAGTCGACGCGTGCGAACCTTGTGTCGCAGTACAATAACATCATCCAGCAGATCAAGACGACCTCGCAGGATGCGTCGTTCAACGGCGTCAACCTCTTGAATGGCGACCAGCTCAAGCTGGTGTTCAACGAAACCGGCAAGTCGACACTCAACATCACCGGCATCAATCTCGATCCGGCTGGCCTCGGTCTGGGCAATCTGACTCAGGGCGTTGACTTCGTCGACAACGTCGCGACCAACAAGGTGCTCGACTCCTTGAACTATGCGAGCAGCTTCCTCCGCTCGCAAGCATCGACCCTTGGTTCGAACCTGTCGATCGTGCAGATCCGCCAGGACTTCTCGAAGAACCTGATCAACGTGCTGCAGACCGGTGCAACGAACCTGACAATCGCCGACACCAACGAGGAGGCGGCGAACAGCCAGGCACTGGCGACCCGTCAGTCGATCGCGGTGTCCGCGCTCGCGCTCGCCAACCAGTCGCAGCAGAGCGTGCTCAAGCTGCTGCAGTAATCGGTTAAATCAGCCGAACAAAGCAGCGGGAATAAAACCCCGCTGCTTTTTTATGTCGTAATCTTCGATAGTTCTTAGATGCCGGATTAATTCCGCGGCAACCGGGCCGATCGTAAACTGGTCCGGCCGGTGCCGCAGAGTTCAGGGAGACAGAAAGTGCCCCTCAGAGTCGAACTCAAACCGTTTGAGCGAATTGTCATCGGTCAGAGCGTCATCACAAATTCGGAAACGCGTGCAACGTTTCTGATCGATGGTGAGGTGCCGATCCTGCGCGAGAAGGATATTCTGACGGCGGAGACTGCGAACACGCCGGTCAAGCGAATCTATCTCTGCGTGCAGCAGATGTATCTCGAAGATGACATTCCGAAGTATCAGGAGCTTTATCTTGGCTTCGTCAAGGAGCTGCTGGAAGCTGTGCCGAGCTTTCGTGAACACATGGAAGCCGCAAGTAATCTTATTTTAAGCGGTTATCTTTACAAAGCTCTAAGAGAAATCAGGAAACTGATAAGTCGCGAAGACGAACTCCTGTCGAGGTGATGAATGTCTAACGCCGCTGCCCAAGCCTACGCACGGACCGCTCAAACGACGGCATCTCCCCGCGAGATAGAGGCGCAGGCTCTCCTGAAGGCCGCGAACAAGCTTCAGCATGTGATGTCGAATTGGGATCACCCCGATACGGACTTCGCCGAAGCGCTGCTTTTCAACCGCAAGCTCTGGTCCATTCTCTTGAGCGCTGTGACCAGCGACGAGAATCCGCAAACCATCGAGGTGCGTCAGAGCATTGCCAATATTGGCACCTTCGTCCTGACACAGACCGCGGAACTGCAGCTCGTCCCGCAGCCCGAAAAGCTGAAGTCGCTGATCGACATCAATTGCAATCTCGCGGCGGGCCTGTCCGGCCGCGCCTGACATGCTCCAACACGAGGACGGGCGATGGCTGACATTCTAAGCATCATATCGTCGAATTACGTCGCCGTCGGATCGATGTTCAACACGTCGAACACGCCCTACGTTCCGGTCGACGCGCCGAGCTACGAAGGAACGTGGAGCGGCAAATACGCCAACAACGACCGCTTCACGATCCAGGTGTCGAACGTTGTCGGCTTTCGCGCCAAGGTACGATACCAAAGCGGCTCGACCCTGAAGTATCAGGACATCCTGATCAAGGACAACTCGTTCAAGTTCGGCGATTCGAAATTCACGCTGACGAAGGCGGGCACGGCGCAGATCAAGACCGTGATGAACAACGCAGCCACCGGCACCCAGTCGCTTGAGACGGCTTACGCCACCCAAAGCTGATCCCGGCGGGACGACTTTCAAACCCTCAGATCTGTATTCCTGTGCGCGTTGTCCTGCCGCGCAATGTCGAGCGCCCGCAGATAAGCGCGCGCGCGAAGCCGCGCCTCGTCCGGAAACTGACGGACCACCAGGTTGGTCCTGCTGTCGACCGTGCGATAGACGATTTCGGCCGCGGCGCGATCGATAACGACCTGACGCGACAGCCTGTCGCTTTCTGCCTGCGGATTGTTGCGCGCCTGCAGCGACGGATCAGGCGCCGTTACAGCCTTGTCCGGCGGCAGTTGTGTGGGGACAGCAGTCTTCGCTGCATCGGATGCAGGCTCCACGTAATTCGCTGCAACCGATGCCCCCACCGGTTTGATGTTGAAATCCACACTCATGGCAGCCTCTGGCTTCCCTTTGAGTCAAATCCAACCCTCCAATGACAATTATGACGGAACTCGTCTGAATCGCGCCCTTACGCAGAGACGATGATTTGATTCAAATCGTATGCACTGGTTGCGCAGCGAGCCGGTCCATCGTCACGGCTGGACGTGTTTCGCCCATCCACGCTGCTTCTGAGAAACGCGAACGCCCGCGACAAGCGCGGGCGTGACGGCATATTTTATTTTGAATTGGATCTAGAGCGACCGGCTGACGGAGAGGGGGGTGACGTGGCGCGGTCCCGGCGTCGCGCGCTGTCCGGCGGCGGTATAGCCATTCGGAAGACTGCGCCGCTGCATCTCGCCATTGACCCCGCGCACGATGCCCTCGGAAACGGCGTGGGCCGTTGCGAGTACGGTGAGGTTGACCTGCAGCATCGCGCGGAACGTATCGTGATGACGATGCAGCGCGGTGAGCAGTTCGGGCGTCGATTGCTTGAGGTAGTCGCGGCTGCGCGTCAGCCTGGCGACCGCGTCGACATACTGTCGCGACATCTCGCCTTTTTCAGTTTCGAGCGCCATAGCGTCGCGGACATTGCCGGCACGGACCAGTTCGGTCTCACGCTCCACGATGCCGAGCAATGCGTTCATGATCTGCATGAGGCCTTCGGCCAGCTTGCGGGCCTCGGCGGGCGTTGCCGCCGGGGCAGGAGAGGCGGATGCGTTGGTGTTTTGCTGCTGTGGTGTCATGAGCATCCCTTCCGATGCGCTTAGCTGGCGGCGTTGGCCTGCTGAAGGATGAGGGTGCGGTAGACGTCATTGGAAATTCCAACGCCGCCGGCCTGCGCGAACGATTTCGAATATTGCTCGGTCATCATCGAGCGCCAGATTCCGGTGCTTGGCGTGTTGCCGAACGGCCCGTCTTCCTTGATGCCGCTGGTCATCTGCGAAAACATCGAGTTCAGGAACACGGCCTCGAAATCCTGCGCCTGGGTCTTTGCCTTCGCCTGCGCCTGCGGCGACACCTTCGTCAGTGCATCCTGCATTAGAAGGTCCGGCCGGCCGCCCACGAATGTCGATGGAGCCTTGGTGGATGACGGAATGATGCTCATCACATCACCTCGATGTCGGCCTGAATGGCGCCCGAAGCCTTGATCGCTTGCAGGATGCCGATCAGGTCGCGCGGGCCGATGCCGAGACCGTTGAGGCCGTCGACCAGTTGCTGCAGCGAGACGCCGTCCTTGACGACGGCGAGCTTCCTGCCGTCTTCCTGGACGCCGATCCGTGTGTTCGGCGTAACGACCGTGCGGCCGTTCGAGAACGGTGCGGGCTGGCTGACCTGCGGACTCTCTGAAATCGAGACGGTGAGATTGCCTTGCGCGACCGCGACGGTTGCGACACGCACGTCGCGGCCCATCACGATGATGCCGGAGCGTTCGTCGATGATGATCTTGGCGCCCAAATCAGGCTCGACCTGCAATTGCTCGATCTCGGTCAGCAGCGCCACCACGTTGCCCTTGAACTCGGCCGGAATGCTGAGCTGCACGGTGGAGGGGTCGATCGGCTCGGCGGTCTTGGTGCCGAGGAAATCGTTGACGGCGGCGGCGATGCGCTTGGCGGTGGTGAAGTCGCCGTTGCGCAGGGCGAGCCGGACATTGGGCATGCGGTTCAGCGCGAATTCGATTTCGCGCTCGACCAGCGCGCCATTCGCGATGCGGCCGTTGGTCGGCACGCCCTTCGTGACGCTGGCGGCAGCGCCTTCCGCCGAGAAGCCGCCGATCGTCAGCGAACCCTGTCCAACCGCATAGACATTGCCGTCGGCGCCGAGCAGCGGTGTGACCAGCAGGGTGCCGCCTTGCAGGCTCTTGGCATCGCCGAGCGCTGACACGGTGATGTCCATGCGGGTGCCCTGGGTGGCGAACGCGGGCAGGTTGCCCGTCACCATCACCGCGGCGACGTTGCCGGTGCGGATGGTGGAGCCGCGGATGTTGACGCCCATGCGCTCGAGCATGGCTTGCAGCGATTGCTTGGTGAAAGGGATGTTGTTGAGGGTGTCGCCGGTGCCGTTCAGGCCGACCACGAGGCCGTAGCCGATCAACTGATTCTGGCGCACGCCTTCGATGTTCGCGAGATCCTTGATCCGCGACGTCGCATGGGCTGGCGCGCCCGAGGCGCTGACAAAGGCGGTCAGCAGGGCGATGGCCATGCAGGCTGCCTGAAGGTTCCGAAACATCCTCTGCTCCCCGCTGAGGTCTTTGCGGTCCTTACCCCGTGCTCCCCACGAGGTTAGTCCGCAGTTAACTATGCGAGGGCCGTGCCAGAGCAGGGATGCAATCAAGCGGCTGTATAGATTGAGTAATTTCGGATGGCCGACGCTTTGCGCGTGGCGTCCGGGGCGGCGAAGTTGCCGTATCCGGCACAAATTGCCGGGCTGTTTACCTCTCGTTAACCATAAATGGCCACTTTAGGTTGTGAGGTCGCCACGATGGTGAAGAGATGAGGCTGGCGGTTCCCTCGACAGACTGTCTCGCGAGATAGGCACGATGCGAATCTACGGACCCAACGGAACAAGTCTGGCCACGCCCGCGGCAAGCGCCCGGCGCTCAAACTCGACGGCCTTTTCCCTTGGCGACATCGGTACGACGGCCGAGACCCGGTCTGCCGCACCGCCGCGCGCCGCCAGCGGCATCGATGCGTTACTGGCACTGCAGGGCGTCGAGGATTCCACCGAGCGCCGCAGACGATCCATCGCCCGGGGCCGGACCGCGCTCGATGTCCTCGACGATCTCAAGATCGGGCTGCTCGCCGGATCGTTCGATTCGACCACCGTCGCCCGCCTGCGCACCGCGGCGGCCGACCTGAAAACCACCTCCGGCGATCCTGGGCTCGACCAGGTCCTGTCCGAAATCGAGTTGCGGGTGGAAGTCGAACTCGCCAAGGCCGGCCAGTAGACGAGGCCAATTGCGGCCCGAAATACATGCGTTTCTGAACAAAGGGCGGCTGCGGTTCCCTGTGGAAGATCCGCCAAAGGGGGCCCCGGAAGGGCGGTTTCCGCCTTATCGGTGATATTGTTTGTCACAAGCCCCCGCTATATAAGCTGCGGCGCGGGCGGCCGTTTCTGTCCCGCCTTGCACGCTGACATGGACCGCACTTGGAAAAGTTGAAGAACTACAGGCCCTCGGAAAAAGAGCCTTTCATGAACGAGCGTCAGCGGGAGTATTTCCGCAGAAAGCTCCTCGACTGGAAGGAAGAAATCCTTCGGGAATCGAAGACCACGCTTCAGCAGCTTCAGGAAGAGAACGTCAATCATCCTGATCTCGCCGACCGCGCCTCGTCAGAAACCGATCGCGCCATCGAACTTCGCGCGCGCGACCGTCAACGCAAGCTCATCTCCAAGATCGACGCCGCCCTGCAGCGGATCGAGGACAATACCTACGGGTACTGCGAAGAAACCGGCGAGCCGATCTCGCTGAAGCGGCTGGAAGCGCGTCCCATCGCGACGCTGTCGGTCGAAGCTCAGGAACGCCACGAGAAGCGCGAGAAGGTTTATCGCGACGAGTAGGGCGATCCAGGTCGCATCCCGTTATCAATCGAACGAAGCCCGATGGCCGAAAGGTCGCCGGGCTTTTCATTTTCTTCGATCGATCTGTAATGGTGATAATGACCGTGGCCGCGTTTGATCGGCCTTCATGTCAGGCAGCGAGACTGAACCCAGAGATTTGAACACGGTTGCGGCCGGAAGCCTTGGCCTCATAGAGGGCTGCATCGGCTCTGTTGAGCAGCGATTGGAGCGTTTCCGGCTCCGCCGAGCGAATAGCGATTCCTGCGCTGACCGTTGCCCGAATAGGTCCATTCGCCGTCTGAATGATCGTTGCCTCAATCTGCGATCTGATGCGGTCTGCGACAGCAGCCGAAGCTTTTGGGCTTGAGTCCGGCATGATGATGCAGAACTCTTCGCCGCCCATACGCGCGGCAAGATCGTTTGAACGAATGTTCGCATGGATCAGTTCGGCAAAGGCCTTCAATATCCGGTCACCGGAATCGTGCCCAAAGCGGTCGTTGATTGTCTTGAAGTAATCCAGATCCATCATCACGGCGGCCGCGCCGATCGGCGCGATATCCATGTGGCTGTCGAACAAGGCGCGCCGGTTCAGAAGACCGGTTAGCGCATCTCTCATCGCGTCTGATTTGTGGCTGTTTGCAATCCGAATCTGGTTGAGCGTGAGGGAAAGCGCCCCCATGCCGGTCAGTCCGGCAATTGCCATGATGGAGTTTATGTCCTCCGCCCAATTCGCGGGCCGCGATGTCAGAATGATCTGGCCTTGCTCGGCGAGTGCATAACCGCATGCGATGAACGACGCCGCCGTGGCGATGGAAAATACCGCGTTGATTGTCATCAGAAGAGGAGATTCAGCGCGCGCAAGCCAATAGTGACGGGCACTTAGAATGAGAAAGACGCCAATCGCTACATTTCCGATCATTGTTCCGATACCGGAGTACCCCAGCGCGAAGGCGACTGATGTGAACAGGAAGCTGATGGCGATGGATGTGGCCGCCGAAATCCAGTTTGCACGGCCTGTGCAGAATTGGACGCAGCCTGCGTAAAGCAAGCCAAATCCCGCGATCAAGAGCAGGAAGGACGTCAGCAGGAATCCTGAATTGTAATGTTCGACAACGGCGCTGAAGAAAACGACGCCGCCGACGATGAGCGCAAGCCCGATCGACCAAATCAACAGATGGGGTTCGGATCGTCCGACCGCCCACATCACGAACAGCGTGATGCCGAGCGACGCGCTCGAAAATCCGATGGCAACGAGAACCGATAGCTGATCGAGAAGCATGTGGCGGCGCCGTAGGCAAATCCTGGGGCCTTTAAATAGGTCAACGACCGTTACCTAACCAACCACAGCGGTGTCATTCGCTCTCCAAGGTGATCAAATGGTTACTGCGATCATTTAAAGAATCGCAGTGCCCACCGAGTTGGCAAGTTCTGTCACCACGCGTGCAACGACGCCAGCAACGAACACGGCCTCGCATCAGGGGAGCTGATGCGAGGCCGCGTCTTGGAACATCAAGCTGCGCCTAGGTTCGCCGCCTGATGTGGGAGCTGGGAGAGAAACGGTGGGAGCCGTCTCCTTTAAGGGCATGATCCCTGGATCATGCCCTCGGTGTATGTTTAGAACGGCAGCAGGATGTCGAATGCCTGCTGGCCGTAGCGGGCCTGCTGCACGTCGGTGATCTGACCGCGTCCGCCGTAGGCGATGCGGGCCTGCGCGATCTTGCTGGAGTCGATGGTGTTGTCGCTCTGGATGTCTTCCGGCCGCACAATGCCCGCGACGATCAGTTCGCGAACCTCATAGTTGACGCGGATTTCCTGTTTGCCTTCGACCACGAGGTTGCCGTTGGGCAGGAGCTGCGTGACTACAGCGGCGACGTTGGTCTGCAACGCCTCCTGCCGGTTGACCGATCCCTTGCCGTCACTTGATGACGTGGAGTCCGCCGTCAGCATGCGGCCAGGCGGGATCGCGGCGTTGGTGCCGGGTATCTTGTTGATGCCGAAGAAGCTGGTGACGCCTGAGTTCTCGGCGTTGGTGCGGCTGCGCTGGGTCTCGTTGGCGATGTTGGCCTTGTCGGTGATGTTGACCTGCACCGTGAGAATGTCGCCGATCTGATGCGCGCGCTGATCTTTGAAGAAGGCGCGCGAGCCGTTCCGCCACAGGGAATTCGGATTGAACGACGCCGGCTGCGGCGCGGGCATCGGCATCGAGACCGGCTTGTAGCCCGCCTGCGTCGTCGGATTGTCGATCGCCGAGAGCTTCGGCTTTTCGCCGATCGCGGCGAGACGATCGAGCGACGAACACCCGCTGGCCAGGCTGCCGAGCGCCAGTAGACTGCCGGCGACAACGATACGATTGAACACGTGCGACTTCGACATGACTGTTACTCGGCTTTTCTGGATTCAGGGGCGGGAGCGGCTGGCGTGGCGTTGGTGGCAAGGGCTGCGGTGGTGAGACGAGGGCCAGCGGTCATGACTGATACCTGGCCGGGGCCGATCACGACGCCCTGGATGGTGCGCTTCGATTGCAGATTGACGACGTTGACGACGTCCCCTTCGGTGCCGCTGTCAACCGCCTTGCCGCGGCCGGTCAGATAGAGGCCGGGTGCTTCATAGATCAACGTGATGGCTTGATCGCGCGAGACCATGTCCGGCTTTCCGAGATCGGCGACTTTCAGCGCCTGTCCGGAGCGCAGCTGCTTGCGGGCCTGCATGCCGACTGCGCGGTCGCGAAGGGCGATGTCATTCCCGACTTCGGCCTTTGGCCGCCGCTCGACGATCACGTCAGACGATCTCAGGATTTCATTGCGCTCGACGCTGCGAGTGAGCACGGCTGCTTCCACGGTTTCCACCGCCGTTCCCGTGAAGCGGAGCTTTGTAGGTGAATAGGTGACGTCGTTGGCAATCTCGAATGTGATGTCGAACCGGCCGTTGCGCGGGTCGAACCGCACGATCGTGGCGCGCATGTCGCCGGTATTGGCGGCGTCGAGTTGCAATTCGCGCAGATCTCGCTCGAACGTGACCGAAATGTTGGCGGCGTCGCCGAGGCCGTTGCGGCGTTCGAGCACGCGCGCAATCTGGAGTTCGACGTCCTTCGAGACCAGCATGCGCGACGAGCGCGTGACCGAGACTTCGCGGATGTCGCGGGTATCGACACCGATCACCTGATGCGCGCGCAGCGCCGAGAGCAATTGCGATACCGGCAGCGAGCCCGTGGTGCCGAGATCGGGGGCGCGGAAAATGGCGATCTGCGCGGCGGTTCCGGCATTGTCGATCACGTCGCCGATGCGGACGATGTCGCTGCTGACGGTGATGTTTGCGCGCAGCACCGGACTGGACAGGCTGTCCTGTTCCGATTGCGCAAACGCGGCGCTCGAAATCCCGGCGAGAACGGCAGCGATGAGCAATGAGCGCAACATCATTCTCTCCCTTAGCGGAACATGCCGGTGGTGGACTGCATCATCTGGTCGGCGGCGCTGACGACCTTGGCGTTCATCTCATAAGCGCGCTGGGCGGCGATCAGATCGGAGATTTCCGAAACCACTTCGACGTTGGCCTGCTCGAGATTGCGCTGCTGCATGTCGCCGAACCCGTCGGCGTTGGCGAGGCCGTCCTGCGGGGGGCCGGACGCCGGCGTATCGACGAAAAGGTTGTCGCCGATCGATTGCAGACCGGACTTGTTGATGAATCGCGTCAGGCTGATCTGGCCGACGACGGTCGGGGTGGTTGAACCGGGCAGGTTGACCGAGACTTGTCCTTGCTGGTTGATGGTCAACTGCGATGAATTCTGCGGGATCGTGATGGTGGGCTGCACCAGATTGCCCTGTGCCGTCACGATGCGGCCCGTACCGTCAGTCGTGAACGAGCCGTCACGCGTGTAGGTATAGGTGCCGTCGGTCATCTGGATCTTGAAATAGCCCTCGCCGCGGATGGCGATGTCGAGATCGCCTCCGGTCGGATTGAGCGTGCCTTGCGTCATGAGGCGCGGCGTGCCGACAGTCTTGACGCCGCCGCCGATATCGATACCGACCGGAAGGACGGTGCCCTGATCCGATGCCTGAGCGCCGACGCGCTGGACGTGCTGATAGATGAGATCCTGAAATTGCGCGCGCTGCTTCTTGTAGCCGGTGGTGCGCAGGTTCGCGATGTTGTTGGAAATAACCTGAACGTTGAGCTCCTGAGCCGCCATTCCGGTCGCTGCTGTATAAAGTGCGCGCATGGGTCAGTCTCCTCAGGCCGGAACGTCGGCGAGCGTCTGGATCGCGGTCTTGCGAAGGTCGCTCTGCTGCTGCATCAGCGAGGCGACCGACTGGTAAGTGCGCATGACTTCCATCATGCGGGTCATTTCAGTGATCGCATTAACGTTGGATTTTTCGACGAAGCCCTGATTGACGCGCGAGGCAGTGTCGGCCTGGGCGACGGTGCCGGCCGGAGCCGAGTACAGGTTCGCGCCTTCCTTTTTCAGTTGCTGCATGTTGTCGAATTTCACGAGCTTGAGCTTGCCGCGAATGGAGTCGAACTGGGTGACGATGCCCTCGCGAACGGTGATCATGCCCTCGCTCGAGATCTTGATGTCGCGGTCGGTGGGCTGGAACACGATCGGGCCGTTGGTGCCGAGAACGACGTTGCCGCCGGTGGTCACGAGCTGGCCCTGGGCGTTGATCTGGAACGAGCCGTCGCGGGTGTATCGTTCGCCGCCCGGCGTCTGCACCGCGATGAGGCCCTTGCCGTCGATCGAGACGTCGAGCGGATTGCCGGTCTTCTCCAGCGGGCCTGCCGAAAAATCGTGATAGGCGGTGCGGTCCTGGACGAAGCTGACGCGACGGTCGCCGGACGCGAAGTTATCTTCGCGCGCACCCGTGTTCAGGTATTCCTCGAACAGCGACTTGTTGGCCTTGAAGCCGCTGGTGGTGACGTTGGCCACATTGTTGGCAATGACGTCGATCTGCCGCTCAAGCGACATCTGCCGCGACAATGCGACGAGAAGCGTATTCTCCATCGGCCAATCTCCCCTTGTTGAACCGCGGGCGCCTCTCCCAAGGCGTGACGCGGATCGTGCGAACCGTTGAGGCTCTCCCAAGCCGCGGTTCGCCCTCAACAATGCGAGGGTCGTGCCAACTCAAAAAATCACGTATTTTCAAATGCTTGTCGATTTCCATGGTGTGGAAGAGGGCGGCAATAACCTCTTGTTGACCATGTTGCCCCGGCAAAATTTTCCCAGTTGAGGGACAAAAGAAAGATTTCGTTAACCATTGCGTCCGTACGGTGGACAGACAGGGCGCTCACGCGCCGGCGGCCTTTGTATCGCGTCATTTAAAGCCAGTTCGGCAGCATCGAGCCCATCCCAGAATTGCGGGCGGGGGCTATGGCAGACGACGACAAGGTCGAAGAGGGCGCGGCAGAAGCCGCTGCTCCGAAGAGCAAGCGCAAACTCATCATGATTGGCGGTGCTCTCGCGCTGGTGCTCGTGCTGGGCGGAGGTGGCTGGTTCTTCTTCCTGCGTGGCCACGGCGAAGAGAAGCAGGCTGCTGCTCCACCGCCGAAGCCGCCGGTGTTCCTCGACGTGCCAGAGGTGCTGGTTAATCTGGCGAACACGCCGGGCGAGCGGATTCAGTATCTCAAGGTCAGGGTCGTTCTCGAGGTCAAGGATCAGCCGCTGGTGGCGCTGATCCAGCCGACCATGCCGCGCGTGATGGACCTGTTTCAGACCTACATGCGTGAGCTGCGCCCCGGTGACCTTAACGGATCGATCGGGCTGTTTCGCCTGAAGGAAGAACTGACGCGCCGCGTCAACGCCGCGATCTCCCCCAATCAGGTGAACGCTGTGCTGTTCAAGGAAATCGTCATTCAGTGACGGACGGAAGTTGGAATCATGTCTCCGGGCGATGATAATGTCGATCAGGATGCGCTAGCCGCCGAATGGGAAGGCGCGCTCGACTCCGAAGATCCTGCCGCCGCCGCGGCTGAGGCGGCCGCGAACGAGCTGACCGAGACCATGGCGGAGCAGTGGGCCGCGATGGTCGACGATGGCGGCCGCACGCTCGATCTGAGCAAGGGCGGCGGTGAGCGTGTCCTGTCGCAGGAAGAAATCGACAATCTGCTCGGCTTCAGCGACGGCGAACTCAATCTCGACGAGAATTCCGGCATTCGCGCCATCATCGATTCCGCGATGGTGTCGTATGAACGCCTGCCGATGCTCGAAATCGTCTTCGACCGCTTGGTGCGGCTAATGACGACGAGCCTGCGCAATTTCACCTCGGACAACGTCGAAGTCTCATTGGATCGCATCACCTCGGTGCGTTTCGGCGACTACCTCAATTCGATCCCGCTGCCTTGCGTGCTGTCGGTGTTCAAGGCCGAGGAGTGGGAGAATTTCGGTCTGTTCACCGTGGATTCGAGCCTGATCTATTCGATCATCGACGTGCTGCTCGGCGGCCGCCGTGGCCAGGCGGCGCTGCGCATCGAGGGGCGGCCCTACACCACGATCGAAACCAATCTGGTGAAGCGCCTCGTCGAGGTCGTGCTCGCGGACGCCGAGCAGGCCTTCAGGCCGCTCTCGCCGGTGACTTTCAGTATCGACCGGCTTGAGACCAACCCGCGTTTCGCCGCCATTACGCGTCCCGCCAACGCCGCCATCCTCGTGCGCCTGCGCATCGACATGGAAGACCGTGGCGGGAATATCGAACTTCTGCTGCCCTACGCCACCATCGAACCCATCCGCGAAGTTCTTTTGCAGATGTTCATGGGTGAAAAGTTTGGCCGCGATCCGATCTGGGAAGGCCATCTGGCCACCGAGATCGCGCAGGCCGAAATCGCAGTGGATGCGGTGCTTTACGAAGCCAATATCCCGCTCAAGCAAATCATGAGCCTGAAGGTCGGCGATACCTTGCCGCTCAACGTGCGGCCCGATGCGCTGGTTTCGGTCCGCTGCGGTGACGTGCCCCTGAGCGAAGGCCGAATGGGACGCGTCGGCGACCGTGTCGCCATTCGCGTCACCAAGCCGCTGCGCAAGCCGCATACGTCTTACGCGATGTTTGAGAAAGCCGACGAGCAAACCAAACTGATGGAGGCACAATGAGTCACTCATTCGGACTTGTGATCGAGAGCCTGGTTGCGGTGCTGCTTCTGCTCACGATCGGATACTGCGCACTGCTGAACAAGCGCCTCAAGCGGCTCAAGGCCGATGAGCAATCGATGCGCGCCATCATTGGCGAACTGGTCACGGCGACGGAAATTGCCGAGCGCGCGATCGGCGGATTGAAAGTTACCGTGCGCGAATGCGACGAAAATCTCGGCACCCAGCTCTCGATGGGGGCGGCGCTGTCGGCAAAGCTTGCAAAGCAGGTGACCGCCGGCGACGAAATCCTGCACCGTCTGTCTCAGATCGCAATGGCCGCGCGGCCGTCCAATCCTGAAGCCGCCCCCGCGGCTGCCGCAGAACCGGCTCCGTCGACCGCTGTCGCGCCGAAAGCAAGTGCAAAGGCACTGCTTGCGGCCGCCCAGGCCTTCTCGGAACGTCGAAAGGCGACCGGTCTCGCTGCATGAAATCTCTTCTTCGTGACATTCGTATCGTTCCGGTCGTTCTGATCGCGATCTGCTGCCTGGTCGTGCTCAAGGTTTCGGGCCTGCTTCTGGATGGCGGATACATCCTGAACGACGATGCTCCGAAGCCGAAGTCGTGGGCGCAGGAAACGTTCAACTTCCCGGCGCCCGGGAAGATGCTCGATGCGGACGTCACGGGCTCGGTCGAGAAGAAAGACGACAAGCCGGTGGTGGCGGCTCCCGAGGTCGCGCCGATCCCGGACGGGAAGGTGGTCTATCCAGATCCCAATCCTGCGATGTCGGCATCGGAGCGTGCGGTGCTCGAGCGTCTGCAATCGCGGCGGCAGGAGATCGAAACCCGTGCACGCGAAATCGACATCCGCGAAAACCTGATGAAGTCGGCCGAGAAACGGATCGAGGGCCGCATCGAGGAAATGAAGGCGACCGAGGCGCGTATCTCTGTCTCCGCCCAGCAGAAGAGCGACGCCGACGCCGCGCGATTCAAGGGTCTCGTCACGATGTACGAGGCCATGAAGCCGAAGGACGCCGCCAAGGTGTTCGACCGGCTCGAATTGTCCGTGCTGTTCGAGATCGCGTCGCAGATCGCGCCGCGCAAGATGTCTGACATCATGGGGCAGATGCAGCCGGAAGCGGCCGAGCGGCTGACGGTGGAAATGGCTCGCCGCGCGGGCGGCGATAAATCGTCATCGGCGAGCGATCTGCCGAAAATCGAGGGCAGGCCGCAGGCGCAGATGCGCAACTGAGGCGTGTGATTAACAACTCCTTAACAGGCGAATTCTAGATTCAACCTCGGCGAAGAAAACGCGTTCGAGACACCTTGGTTAGAAAGACTTCGGGGAATGTCCTGCAAGGCCGCCCGCATCTTCAAGCCCGCCCGCTCTTCCGGGTCGAAGGCCCGGTCTTTTGCGGTCCGGCTTGGTCGCGGACTGCGGCTGCCGGTGCTTGCGCTGAGTGCCGCGTTGTTCTGTCTGTCTTCTGTCGCCAATTCCGCTCCCGCTGAACCCGTCAAGGGTGAGGCGACGCTGACGGCGCAGCCCGGATACGTCCGTCTGGTTCTGAAATTCCAGGAAGACGTTCCGACCGAAGTCACCGTCGCGGGCGCGATCCTGGTCATTCAGTTCAGCAAGCCGGTCAACGTTCCGATCGACCTGCTCGTGGATTCGGTTCCCGCCTATGTCGGGGCGATCCGCCGCGATCCCGACGGCACGGCGATCCGCATGGCGCTGACGCAAAAGGTGCGCGTCAACACGATGACGGCGGGCGAGCGCGTGTTCATCGATCTGCTGCCCGAGAAATGGACCGGACTTCCGCCCGCGTTACCGGCTGAGGTGGTGAAGGAATTGTCCGAACGGGCGCTCGCGGCGGAGCGTGCCCTTCGTCTTCAGAAGATGGCGGACGAAGCCAAGAAGCGGCCGCCTGTTCGCGTGCGGGCGTCGGTGCAGCCGACCTTCATCCGCTTCGTTTTTGAAATTCCAGATGGTGTGAACGTATCGTCATCGTTGAATGCTGACACTTTCTCGCTGTCGTTCTCGTCTGCGCTGACGTTCGATCTTGCGGACGCGAAGATCGCGATGCCAGCCAACATCGAGTCGATCAAGCAGAAGGCGGAAGGTGACACGTCACGCGTCGATATCGCGTTGATCGGCGAAGTCGACGTCAAAGCCTTCCGCGAAGACAAGACCTACGTCGTCGACGTCGCTTTCGAGCAGGCGCAGAAGCCGCAAACGGCAAAATCGCCGGAGCCGAAGACACTGCCGCCGGCTGGGGCCTCGCCCGGCGACAAGGCTAGCGAAATCGTGCCGTCAATCGCCGAGCAGATTGCGCGAGAGGCCGCGCTGGACGTCAAGCCTGACGTGAAACCGCCAGCCATCGTCTCTAATGAAAAGGCCGATGCGGTTACGACCAAGCCGGTCATAGCCGAAGCCGCACCTGCGCCGAAACCGGCCGCCGTCGTCGCGGAAGCCCCGGTGAATGTGCCTGCACCGCCGGAGCCTCTGCCCGCACCGAAGAAAGTGCCGCCGCCTGAGGTTCCCGCGATCAACCCTGCGCCGGGCGTGGTCGTGGACGCGCGACTGAGCAGCGACGATTTTCGCCTGACGTTTCCATTCAAAAGCCCCACCGCCGCTGCGGTGTTTCGCCGTTCCGATTCGATCTGGCTGGTTTTCGACACCGATCAGCCGATCGACACCAGCGCCATCCGGCGCGAGGGCGCATGGATCGTCGCCGATGCGACGCCTGTCGATCTGCCGAAAGGCCGCGCGCTTCGGATACGGCTGAACCGTCCGCTACTCGCAGCGATGACTGGCAACGAACTTGGATGGACTCTTGTTCTCGCCGACAAGGCGCTGTCACCGCCGCAGCCGCTCGCGGCCACACGCAACATGGCCGACCCAAGCCGCGCCAGTGTCAGCGTCAGCCTGGCGAAACCCGGACAGCTTCATCACTTCAATGATCCCGATGCGGGCGATCCGTTGCTGGTGATGACGGTGGGCGGCCCCGTGCGCGGATTCATCAAGCGTCAGGATTTCGTGGAATTTTCGCTGCTCGAGTCGATCCACGGCGTCGTCATCCAGCAGAAATCGGATGACGTGACCGCCGGCATCTCCTCCGACACGCTGACCCTGACGCGCCCCGGCGGCTTGACGCTTTCCACCGCCCTGACCGCGCCGGAACATGCCTCGGCTGCTATCCGTCCGATCTTCGACACCACCGAATGGCGCAGCTTCCAGACCGCGGATTTCATGCCTCTCCGCAACAAGCTGATGACCACGGCGGCGCAGGCCACCGGTCTGTCGCGCTTGCCCGCGCATGTGAACCTCGCACGCTTCTACCTTGCGCGAGGATTGTATTCCGAGGCGAAGGGCATTCTCGATCTCGTCTTTTCAGAATTGAAGCCGGGTGAGGAGGAGGCCTCGTCGCTGACCCTTCACGCCGTCGCCAGCACGCTCGCGGGCCGGCCTGAAGTTGCGCTCGCGGATCTTGCCAGCCCCGCCATCACGGCAAACATCGATTCCCAGCTCTGGAAGGCGCTCGCTTACGCGCGGCAGCAGAAATGGGCGGATGCGCGCGAGAAATTCAAGAATGTCGACTTCGCCATTACGGCGTTGCCGATCGATCTGCAGCGCATCGTGATCGCGGAGGCGTTTCGCGCATCGCTGGAGGTGAGGGACTATCCGGGCGCATCGGTGCGGAGCAACGATCTCGATATGGTGGGCCTGGCTCCCGAGCAGGTCGGGTCGATCGCATTGCTGCGCGGACGGTTGGCCGAAGCGCTGGGCCATGACCAGGATGCGCTGGCGGCGTTCAAAGCGGCTAAAGCATCGACGGATCGTCCTGCCGCCGTCGAAGCCCAGCTTCGCGAAATCGCGCTGCGTCAGAAGCGCAACGAGATCACCGACGACGATGCCTTGCGCGAACTTGAAGTTATTGCGGTCATGTGGCGAGGCGACGCCATCGAGGTGAAGACGCTGGACATGTTGAGCCGGCTCTACGCGGCGAAAGGGCGTTACCAGGATGCATTCGCTGCCGCGCGCACCGCAACGGGATTGCAGCCGAACTCTGAAGCATCGCGTCGAATGCAGGACGATGCCTCGGCGCTGTTCGAGCAGATTTTCAACGGCGCGAAGGGCGATGATCTTCCGCCCGTGGAAGCGCTTGCGATGTTCTACGAGTTTCGCGATCTCACGCCCATCGGCCGTCGCGGCGACGAAATGATCCGGCGTCTGGCGGACCGTCTCGTCACGGTCGATCTGCTCGATCAGGCGGCCGAGTTGTTGCAATATCAGATCGATCACCGGATCGAAGGCTCCGCACGCGCGCAGGTCGCGTCACGGCTGGCGATGGTTTATCTGATGAGCCGCAAGCCTGAGCGCGCCATCGCGGCATTGCGTACAACGCGTATCGCGGATCTGGCCGGTGAAATCCGCCAGCAGCGCCTGCTCCTCGAGGCGCGGGCGCAGACGGATATTGGCCGCCACGATCTCGCGCTGGACATCATCTCCAACCTTGCGGGCCGTGAAGCGGTGCGGCTGCGTTCGGACATTTACTGGGCGGCGCGGCGCTGGCGCGAATCCGCCGAACAGATCGAGTTGCTTTACGGCGACCGCTGGCGCAACTTCCAGCCGCTGTCTGCCGCCGAAAAAAGCGACATCATCCGCGCCGTGATCGGGTACGCGCTGGCGGAAGACGCCATCGGCCTCGCGCGCTTCCGCGAGAAGTACACGGCGAAGATGGACGGCGGAAGCGATCGCGCCGCTTTCGATCTGGCGTCGAAACCGGCGACGGCGAACAGCGCAGACTTTGCCCGGATTGCAAAGATGGCGGCGACCATCGACACGCTCGACGGCTTCCTGCGCGAGATGAAAGCTCGCTTCCCCGATGCGATGGCCCGCGCCAAGCTGCCGCCGGAAATCAAGACCGATCCGAATCCGACGGGCTCATTGCCGGCGATCAAAGGTTTGAAGCCGGTCGCAGCCACGCGCTGATCTGGCTTTAATCCGCCGTGCGGTGGCGGTCTTCTTCCTTAGGCATAATCTGATCCGAAAACCGGTTCCCACTTTTCGGGATCATGCCTATCCGCCGTAGCTTTGTACCAAACTGCCAGCGACCAGCGACCAGCCGTCCACCAGCACGAAAAAGATCAGCTTGAACGGCAGTGAGACCACCACCGGCGGCAGCATCATCATGCCCATCGACATCAGGACCGATGCGACCACGAGGTCGATGATGAGGAACGGCAGAAACAGCAGGAAGCCGATCTCAAACGCACGTTTCAGTTCGGAAATCATGAAGGCCGGCACCAGGATGCGCAGCGACATCTGCTCTGGCGATGCCGCGGGCGGCTCGCCAGAAAGGTCCATGAACAGCTTGAGATCCTTTTCGCGGACGTTCTTCTGCATGAAGCCGCGCAACGGGATGGTGCCGCGCTCGAACGCCTGCTCGACGCTGATCTGATTGGCGACCAGCGGCTTGATGCCATCGTCATAGGCTTTTTGCAGCACCGGTCCCATCACGAAGCCGGTCAGGAACAGCGCAAGTGCGATGATGACGGAATTTGGCGGCGCGGTCGCCGTGCCGAGCGCCGTGCGCAGCAGCGACAGCACGACCACGATGCGCGTGAATGACGTCATCATGATCAGGATCGACGGCGCGATCGACAGCACTGTGAGCAGCGCGATCAGTTGGATCGCGCGCTCGGTGACCCCGCCGTTGCCGGCGCCGAGATTGATGCTGATATCCTGCGCGTTCGCCGGATCGATCAGGAACCCGGCGGCGGCGATAAGACTGGCAAAAAATAAAACTCTACGCGGTGATTTCGACGAACTCACGCGGGAGGCTTCGGACGGCCCAGCAGGTTGGCCATTTCATCTTCCAGATTTTCGAAAGGCGTCGCCGGGGTGGGCGGCGGCGGTGGGGCCGATGGTCCTGCGGCGCGCGGCACCGGCCGGCTCGGCGCTTCAGGTGCTACCGGAGGTGCGCCCGGACGTTCAACAGGTCCGATCGCCGGTGATCGTGTCTCGTCGGCATCGAGGCGAAGCTCGCCTCCCGGCCGACGAAGCGCGGCTTCGAGCCGTTGCGCCATGTCCGCGAGATTTTGATCTGCCGATGACAAAGCAGGATCGGCCGGGCGCGCTGGCGGGCGGGGTGGCAGGGGCGGAGCTTTGGGCGCGGTATCGCTCGGGCGTGGCATCCGGGGCAACAACGGTTCGGTCCGTTCGCTGCGGGGGATTGCGCGAGGCGGATCGGAACGCAACGACGGTTCAGTACGCGAAGGTTGCGGCCGCACCATCGGTTCTGGCGTGAAACTCGCCATCGAATCGGCGCCGTGGCGCTCGGGCAGCGAAGGCGGGGGACGGCGCGTGTCGTCGCCAAAAGGTGCGCGGGCAGCACGTGGCGGCAATTCAGGAACCGGCGGCTCGCGATGCTCGAAGGGATCATGAGGCGTTTCGGCATCGGACCATCCGGCTTCCGGTGCGAGTCGCGGCGGCAATTCGGTTCCGGCAGGTGACCGCTGGACCTGATCGCGCTGGGGCATGCTGCGAACGATATTGGGTTCGACCACGACGTCGGTCGGGCCGCCGATCATGAGCAGGTGTTCGACGTTGTCGCGCCGGACCAGCACCAGCCTGCGGCGGCCATCAACCGCGGCGGCATCGATCACAGCGAGCCGGGGCATGCGGCCCCGATTGGCGCTGGAACCAAGGGCGCTTCCGCCAAATCTGCGGACAAGCCAAGCAGCAACCCCAATCAACGCAAGAACGATGAGGAAGGCGATGAAAAACCAAAGCGTTTGCGGCATGTCCTGTCCCCGTCAAACCACACTCTAATCTATGCCAGATTCGCAGGCTACCCGCCGCGAAACAAGCAACCTGGGACGAATTGAGTGCGAAGTGCGCGCTATCCGTTAATTTTTGACGGCAAATGCTGCCGCCTGCGAACCAGTACCTTATAAAGCGCCCAGGCCCAAAATAGTTCTTGTGCCGGTACTTCAATGACTTGTCCGGTTGAAGACCATTCATGGCGAAAATGGGCCCGGATGGTTCTTAACTCCTTATTAACCATACACACGGCAAATTCTGCCTACCTGAGGCGCTGCTTCGGGTCTCAGGGCGGAGCAGGCCGATGGCGATCACCGATCTTCCTATGTTGTCCGCGCTTCGGACCAAGATGCAGTGGCATCAGGAGCGTCAGCGAGTCCTTGCGGAAAACATTTCGCATTCGGACACCCCGAACTTCAAACCGCGCGATCTGGTGGAACCCAAATTCGACAGCAGCGGAACGGGGCCGGTGACCGGCGCGATGCCGTCGCTGGCGATGATGCGCACCAGCGGCGGGCACATGCAGGCGACCGGCGTCAGCGAGAACTTCACTTCAAGCAATCGCGGCGGCTACGAGACGCGGCCTGCGGGCAACGCGGTCAATCTCGAAGACGAGATGCTGAAAGTGTCGGCCAACCAGATGGACTACGCGGCAGCGACCTCGCTCTACAGCCGCAGCCTCGGGTTGTTGAAAACCGCGATCGGTAAGCGCTGAGGGAATGCATCATGAGTGACGGCAATGATTTTCTCCGGTCGATGAGCATCGCGACGTCTGGTCTGCGCGCGCAGGCAGGCCGGATGCGGGTGATTTCGGAAAACATCGCCAACGCGGATTCCACGGCGAAGACGGCCGGAGGCGATCCCTATCGCCGGAAAATTCCGACGTTTTCATCCGAACTTGACCGCACGCTCGAGGCGCGGGTCGTCACCCTCGGCAAGATCAAGCCGGACAATTCGGATTTCCGCGTCAAGCACGAGCCCGGCAATCCGATGGCGGATGCCAACGGCAACGTCAAATACCCCAACGTCAACTCGCTGGTCGAAATGACCGACATGCGCGAGGCGCAGCGATCCTACGAAGCCAATCTCAACATCATCTCCGCCACGCGCCGCATGATCCAGCGCACCCTCGACATTCTCAAGGCCTGACAAGGAGAATTAAATTATGGCTTCGCCAACAGTCGCTGCCAATGCCTATGCAAGTCTTGCGAAAATCATGGAGTCGACCGGCGGCGCCACCGGCGCTGGAAAGGCGGGCGATACGGGCGGCGTGTCGTTCGGCGCGCTGCTCAAGGAAACGCTGGGCAACGTCATGGATGCGGGCCGCAAGTCGGATGCGCAGACCATCGCGATGGCGCAGGGCAAGGCCAATGTCATGGATGTCGTGACCGCCGTGGCCGAAACCGATGTCGCGGTCTCGACGCTGGTGTCGGTCCGCGACAAGGTCATTCAGTCCTACGAAGACATCATGCGGATGCCGATCTGATTTTTTCGAACTGTTGCGACATGCCTGCGGGCAGGGGATTGAAATGACAGGTGCTGAAGTTCTCGACGTCTCGCGCGATGCGATCTGGACCATCGTGAAGGTGTCCTCGCCGTTGCTGGTTGTGGGCCTTGTGGTCGGTGTTGCGATCTCGCTGATTCAGGCGCTCACGCAAATCCAGGAGCAGACGCTGGTGTTCGTGCCGAAAATCCTTGCGATTTTCGTCACACTGGTGCTGGCGCTGCCTTATATGGCCGACGCGCTCAACAGCCAGATGCTGCGGATATCGTCGCGAATCATCGGCGGCTAGCGCATGATCCAAGACTTGTTCAGGGACTTGATGTTCAGGAACGGCGCAAGTTTGCCAAAGGCAAGTCTTCCATGCGGATCGATATCTCGCTGCTCCCGGCGCTTGCCGCGACGTTCATGCTGGTCTTTGCCCGCATCGGCGCCATGGTGATGCTGCTGCCCGGATTCGGCGAAGCCAATATTCCCGTGCGGGTCCGGCTTGGGATCGCGCTGGCACTGACGCTCATTATTCTGCCGCTGCATCGCAACGACTATCACGTCAGCATGACATCGATCGCGCCGCTGCTGGTGCTGATGGTTCATGAGATCATCATCGGTGTGGTGCTTGGCGCGACCGCCCGCGTGACGCTGTCGGCGCTCGCGGTCGCCGGATCGGTGATCGCGCAGCAACTCGGTCTCGGCTTCGTCACGTCGGTCGATCCCACGCAGGGCCAGCAGGGCGCGCTAATCGGCAACTTCCTGACCATGCTCGGCCTGACGCTGCTATTCGCCACCGACATGCATCATCTGGTGATCGCGGCGCTGAACGAAAGTTACAATGCCTTTTCGCCGGGAGAGTTGATGTCGAGCGGCGACGTCGCGGCACTGGCAACCAAAGCTTTTGCGACGGCTTTCAAGATCGGCATTCAACTGTCCGCGCCGTTTATCGTGTTCGGTCTGGTCTTCAATCTCGGCCTTGGCGTGCTGGCGCGGTTGATGCCGCAGATGCAGGTCTTCTTCGTCGGCGTGCCGCTGTCGATTCTTGGCGGCTTCCTGATCCTCGCCCTCGTCATCGCCACCATGATGGGCACCTTCCTCGACTACTTCGGCGGTGTCCTCCACCAGCTTGCGCCAAGGTGAGGGCTGGGCATGGCCGACGAGGACAAGGAATCCAAAACACAAGACCCCACGCAAAAGCGCCTCGACGATGCGCTTGAAAAGGGCGACGTTGCCAAGAGCCAGGAGGTCAACACCTGGTTCGTGATCGCGGCTTCGACGCTGCTGCTGTCGTCTTTTTCGGGATCGATCGGCGCCGGCATCGAGGTGCCGATGCGCAATCTCCTGATGAACATGCATCAGATCCGCGTCGATGGGCCCGGATTGCTGTCGTTGACCAGTCAGCTCGAATTGATGCTGGTCAGCGTTCTCGGCATCCCGCTGTTGCTGCTGCTGATCGCAGGCGTCGGCGCCAACCTGATCCAGCACCGGTTGGTATTTTCGACGGAGCCATTGAGCCCGAAATTTAGCAAGATTTCGCCGGCGGCCGGCTTCGCTCGGCTGTTCGGCAAGCAGGCGGGCGCGAATTTCCTCAAGGGCCTCTTCAAGGTAATCCTGCTCGGAACCATCATGGTTCTGGTGCTGTGGCCCGAACGTCACCGCCTCGACGCCATGGTCCGGTTCGATCCGGCGTCGCTGCTGACCGTGACCAAGACGATCTCAGTGCAGTTGATGGGAACGGTGGCGGCGATGCTGGCCGTGGTCGCCACGCTCGATTATCTGTTCCAGTACCGGCAGTGGTACGAGCGGCAGAAGATGTCGCTGCAGGAGATTAAGGAAGAATACAAGCAGTCCGAAGGCGACCCCCATATCAAGGGCCGCATCAAGCAGATTCGCTTCGCCCGCATGAAGAAGCGCATGATGGCGGCGGTTCCAACCGCCTCGGTCATCATCACCAACCCGACTCACTACGCGGTTGCGCTGAAATACGAGCGGGGCATGCCCGCACCCATCTGCGTCGCCAAGGGCATCGACGTGCTCGCCCTCAAGATCAGGGAGATCGCGACTGCCCACAACGTGCCCATCGTGGAAAATGTTCCACTCGCCCGCGCGCTGCACGCAACCGTCGAGGTCGACGACGAGATACCGGTCGAGCATTATCACGCTGTCGCCGAGGTGATTGGCTACGTGATGCGCCTGCGGCGCGGGGTGTTCGGGCGTACCTGATCCGGTAAACCAGTTCCCGCAGGCTCTGGCGTGGATACTGGCCTGGTCGTAATGTCGCTTGCGTCGGGATGCCCGATTCAGGCACTCAGAGGCTTATGAGGTCAACTTTTCGCGTATTCTGATCGCAAAATCGGTACCCACTTTTGCGGAATGCGCGCCAACAGGCTGCGATGACAACCGACACAGACGGCGATCTGCGTTCCCCCTTTGCCGCGGCCCATGAACCGGCGCGGCGCAGCGGCAGTATCCTGCTTGTGCTGCTGGTTGCAGGCGCGATCATCGCTGCAGCGGTTGCCTTCATGACGCTGGGCCGCAGCCAGGCCCAGCCTTACATTCTGGCGCTGCTGGCTTTGCTTGCGATGGTTGGCCTGTTCACGCTGTTTGCGTTTGCTGCCGGGATCGTCCGGTTCGCCGATCGCCTCGCCGAAGACCCGATTACACGTCCGATCGCCGATCACGCCTTCGACGGGCTGGCGGTGACCGATCCACGCGGTCATATCGTCTACGCCAACACGGCCTATCTGGCGCTCACCGGCGCATCCGGTCCCAATGATGTTCGTCCTGTCGAGCGGGTCTTCATCGGCAACCCGGACGTGTCCGAAGCGGTGTTCCGTCTGCTCAAGGCCGCGCGCGAAGGCAAACGCCAGCAGGAGGAGGTCCGCGTCGCGGGCGCTGACAATGCCCATGGCCGGTGGCTGCGCATGCGGGTGCGGCCGCTTGGCGCCGACAAGCGGCAATCGAAATTCGCGGTGTGGTCGGTCGCTGACATCACCCGCGATCGCGAGCGGCAGGAAGACGTCTTCCAGGAACTGCAGCACGCCATCGAATATCTCGATCACGCGCCGTGCGGCTTCTTCTCCGTCAACGCGCGGGGTGAACTGGTCTATGTCAACGCAACGCTCGCCAACTGGCTGGACTACGATCTCGCAGAAATCGGTTCCGGCGGGCTGAAGGTCGCTGACATTATGTCTGGCGACGGCGCGTCGCTGCTGACGTCCATCGTGCCCGAGCCGGGCGAGGTCAAGACCGAGGTGTTCGATCTCGATTTGCGGATGCGCAACGGCAAGACCATGCCGGCGCGGCTCTACCATAAGCTGGCGTTCGGTGCGGACGGTGCCCCTGGCGCATCGCGCACGCTGGTCATCAATCGCGCGCGCGACGATCACGGCGATCCGCAGCGCGCGGCCGAAGTGCGCTTCATGCGCTTCTTCGACCACACGCCGATGGCAATCGCCACCGTCGACAAGTCGGGCAATGTCGTGCGCGCCAATGCCCGCTTTGCAAAGCTCACGCAGTCTCTCTCTCCGGCCGGTGGTGCCAGCAAATCGATCTTTGCGGTCGTCAACGAGCGCGAACGCGGCGAACTCGTCGCTGCGATCAACAAGGCCGCCGACGGGCAGGGCGACATCCCGCCTGTCGAGGCGATGCTGGACAGCACCAAGGAGCGCTGGGGTCAGTTCTTCGTCACGTCCGTCGAACAGAATGCAGGCGATGCCGAAGCAGCCATCGTCTATCTGCTCGAGACCACCGAAAAGCGCACGCTCGAGAACAATTTTGCGCAGTCCCAGAAGATGCAGGCGGTCGGCCAACTCGCCGGCGGTATCGCCCATGACTTCAACAACGTGCTCTCCGCCATCATGATGGCGAACGACTTCCTGCTGAACGCGCACAAGCCCACCGATCCGTCGTTCCAGGACATCATGCAGATCAAGCAGAACGCCAACCGCGCGGCGGCGCTAGTGCGGCAACTGCTGGCGTTCTCGCGCAAGCAGACGCTACGTCCGCAGGTGCTAGACATTGGCGACGTGCTGTCCGACATCAACGTGCTGCTGAAGCGGCTCCTGGGCGAGAAGGTGAAGCCCGAGTTCGTCTACGGCCGCGATCTGTGGCCGGTGAAAGCCGATCTGTCGCAGTTCGAACAAGTCATCGTCAATCTCGCAGTCAACGCGCGCGATGCGATGCCCGATGGCGGCAAGCTGACCATCCGCACCGCCAATGTATCCGCAAAGGATGTCGAGCGCGCCGAGTACAAGGGCATGCCTGCCGCTGATTACGTGTCAATCGAAGTTGCCGATACCGGCACCGGCATTCCTGCGGACATCGTCGACAAGATTTTTGAGCCGTTCTTCTCGACCAAGGAGGTCGGCAAGGGCACAGGACTCGGCTTGTCCACGGTCTATGGCATCGTCAAGCAGACCGGCGGCTTTATCTATGTCGATTCGGTGCCGGATCGCGGCACGGTGTTCAGGATTTTCCTGCCGCGTCATTATCCGGAAGCGGAACCGGTCCAGGAGGCTGCGGCCGCCAGCGAGGTTGCGGCAAGCGTCGCCGCCAAATCGAAGGCATCGGATCTGACCGGGCAGGGCACCATCCTGCTGGTCGAGGACGAAGACGGATTGCGCTCGCTCAACGCGCGCGGTCTTCGTTCGCGCGGTTACACGGTCATTGAGGCGGAGAATGGTCTGGATGCATTGGAAGCGCTGGAGCGCGAAGAAGGCGCGGTCGATCTCGTCGTCTCCGACGTCGTGATGCCGGAGATGGACGGCCCGACCATGTTGACCGAAATGCGCAAGCGCAACCCGGACCTGCGGATCATCTTCGTGTCGGGATATGCCGAGGACGCCTTCGAGAAGAGCCTGCCGGAGAATCAGCAGTTCAACTTCCTGCCAAAACCCTTCACACTGAGCCAACTCGTTGCGGCGGTGAAGGAAACCATGACGGCGGGATCATAAAAAATCTGTCATAAACAGAGACATCGGGCGCCAAAACACGCTTGGAATCCGCCCGCGACTGAGCGCCGCAGCCTGTGCGGCATCTGTGCGCTTCCCTTTCGCCCGCCGGTGCCCATGTTATGGGCGTATCCCCTTTGCCGGGGATCGTCGCCCCAATGAGGGCTGAGAGGGAACGAACATGACTTTTCCAAAGCGCCTGAGTGCGCTCATCAAGATGCTGGCCGTTGCTATGACTGTGGCGATGCCCTTGGCAATTGCCGTCTCGTCGTCCGTGGACGCTCGGCCGGGCAGTGGCGGCAGCCGCGGTACGCGTACATTCTCTGCGCCGCCATCCACGGCGACTGCGCCCAACGCCGCGCAGCCGCTTAACCGCACCATCACACAGCCCGGCGCGAAGGCTCCGGCCGCAGCTCCTGCGGGTGGCTTCAACCGTCCCGGTATGGGCATGCTCGGTGGTCTCGCCGCCGGCTTCCTCGGCGCTGGCCTGCTCGGCATGCTGTTCGGCGGTGGCCTGTTCAGCGGTCTCGGCGGTCTCTCGTCGATCATCGGTTTGGTCCTCCAGATCGGGCTGATCTACCTCGTGGTGCGCCTCGCCATGTCGTGGTGGAAGCGCCGCAATGCGCCGGCCTTCGCCAGCGCCTCGGCAGCTCCCGGTCCTGTGCCTTCGCAGGATCAGGGCCCGCTCGCCAACGCGCGGTCGGGCTTCGGCTTCGGCACGGGTTCGAGCAATGCACCGCTCGAAATTGGTCCGGACGATTACGATGCGTTCGAGCGTTTGCTCGGCGAGGTCAACACCGCATGGTCCAATCAGGACATCGCCAAGCTCCACACGCTGGCGACGCCCGAAATGGTGTCGTACTTCACCGATGACCTCAACGCGAACAAACAGCGCGGCGTGGTCAACACAGTGTCCGGCGTCAAGCTGCTGCAGGGCGATCTCGCGGAAGCCTGGCGTGAAGGCCCGACCGACTATGCCACCGTCGCACTGCGCTTTTCGCTGGTCGACAAGACCGTCGAAACCGCGACCGGCAAGATCGTCGAAGGCAGCGACTCGCCGACCGAGGTCACCGATATCTGGACGTTCACGCGGCGTCCGGGCACCGGATGGGAATTGTCGGCCATCCAGTACGCCTGAGTCTCACCGGTTCGCTTCAACTATGAGAAGGCGTCGCGCTTGCGCGGCGCCTTTTTCGTTTGGCTGTTTGAAATGTTCTGCTCTTCTGAACATCCGGGCGCGTAGATTGTTAGTATCGCCGGACAATTGAAGGAGTCTCCATGCGCTATGAACTCTACTATTGGCCGGGCATTCAGGGACGCGGCGAATATGTCCGCCTTGCGGTGGAAGATGCGGGCGCGGACTATGTCGATGTCGCTCGGCGCGGCGGCGGCGAAAGCAAAATGATGGCCATGATGAGCGGGCGCGGACCCACGCCGCCATTCGCGCCGCCGTTTCTGAAAGCCGGCAAACTGGTGATCGGGCAGACCGCGAACATTCTGCTTTATCTTGGGCCGCGTCACGGTCTTGCGCCGAAGGCGGAAGCGCAGCGGCTGTGGGTGCATCAGCTTCAACTCACCATCGCTGATTTCGTTGTCGAGATTCACGACACCCATCACCCGCTTGGACCGACGCTCTATTACGAGGATCAGCGCCCCGCCGCGAAGAAACGCACCAGCGAATTCTGGAGCGAGCGCGTGCCGAAATTCCTCGGCTATTTCGAAGGCCTGATCGGCCACAGCGGCGGGCCGTATCTCAACGGCCGCAGGCTTTGCTACGTCGATCTCTCGCTGTTCCAGATCGTTGAGGGGCTGCGCTACGCGTTTCCGAACAACATGAAACGCTTCGAGCGCAAGGTGCCGCGCGTGATCGAGCTGCATGACCGCGTCGCTGCGAGGCCAAACATAAAGGCCTATCTCGCGAGCGACCGCCGCATCCCGTTCAACGAGGACGGCATCTTCCGACATTACAAGGCGTTGGATGCATAAAGCGTCTTTATATCGCTCCTATATCGCAGGCGGCGCGTCCGTCTCGAATTCCTATGGCTCTGCGACCATCTTCCCGTTGTCACGCCGCATCTGCGCCGCGACGAATTTCGGGAGGTGGCCATGGCCGCTTTGTTTTCCGGCGACGAGAACCGCAACGTCTACGCCGAGGACGATTATCGCGCTTACCTGATCAGCCGCAATCCGCCGCCGATCGTGCATCACTCCGCCTCGGTCCACTGGAAGCGGTTGCAGGTCTATGCGCGGCGGGTGGTGAGCGGCGTCGATTCCGTCCTGCACTGGATGATCGAAGCGCTGGCTAAATCCAGGACCCGCCGCATCCAGCGCGAACTGCAAATCCGCGGTATTCGCTATCCGCAACGCTACGATGACGCGCCCTCACAGCATCGTCAGAAATAACCGCTCCCCGGGCGATGGATTGCCGCGTACACTGGTGGCAGCTTTCGCTGCCAGTCCCGGCGGCCCATTGACCGGAGTTTCCCATGAAGATCACGCCATCCGGCTCCGTGCCGACCAAGCGCGCGCCTGCGTCCTATTTCACCGGCACGGTGTATCAGGACCCTGTGATCGAGGCGCCTGCGCCCGCGCGGATCACCGCGACGCGCGTGACCTTCGAGCCCAGCGCGCGCACGGCGTGGCATACGCATCCGCTCGGCCAGACGCTCTATGTGCTGGCGGGCTGCGGTCGCATCCAGACCGAGGGCGGCCCGGTGCGCGAGATCCGCGCCGGCGACGTGGTGTGGATTCCGCCCGGCGAGAAGCACTGGCACGGTGCGGCCCCGTTGACCATGATGGTGCATCTGGCGATGCAGGAAGCCGAAAACGGCAGCGCGGCGACCTGGCTGGAGCACGTCACCGACGCGCAGTATGCGGAGAAACCTGCGGAGTGATCGCGCCATCGTTTTAGTATCGCGCATTTCTCGCGAACGATACCGCGCTCATCGTTTCATTTCGAAACATGTCTGAACCGCTGACATGTTGCGCGACGCAGCGACGAATGCGCTTGACGCTTGGTCCGCATACGACTTTAGTTTGCGCGGCTCGGGAGGTGCGTATCATGGCGTATGAGTCTGCTTTCCTTCTCAACAAAATTCCCTGTGCTCAATGCGGCAAGCCGATCGCTTCGCCGCTCTGGTCCGAGCGCGAACGCAACCGCGTTTCCTTTCTCTGGTCATGCCGGGCTTGCGATTATCAGTTCGTGACGATCGCGATTCTGAAATCTCCAGTGCCGAACGTTCAGGAACCGCGGGCACCGCATCGGCAGTCACCAGCGATCGCTGCGTAAATCGTCACGCATTCGCTCTGATCAGCGCGAGGCCCGATTGCGGGCCACGCCGCTTGCGCGAATGCGCGAGCTTTCGGTGAGAACCACTTCCAGCGCGGGGCGCACATGCGGCGGGAGGGTTCCCGAATCACCTGCGTTGCCCCATTGCTGTCGCATTCAGCCTGTCTGGTCCGGCATCAGCAAATCACGGAGCAGGAGGACCGATGCGCATCGTCACCCCCGCGATCTACGCCGCCCTGCTTGGGGGCGCCATCTACATTGCCATTGCGCAGAACCCGCTGCCGAACGCGATCGCGTCCGCGCCGCCCGAAGGTGCCAAGGTCGCTTACGCCGTGCCGACCGACAGCAAATCGCCGCCGGTGATGCGCGTCGGCAGGCGCGAAGCCTGCCGCCAGTCCATTGCGCCAAAGCATCTCGGCAAGCATCAGGCGCGCGACCAGATGCAGCTCTGCGTGGCGCAGGCGCGGGTGGAGTGCCTGAAGCAGGCCATCGACCAGAAGCTGCGCGGTGCGGCCCGCAGGGTTTATGTGAAGAGTTGCGTCGCGGCGTAGCCCTGCCGCTGCTTCGCTGTGAGGCACTTCGTCATGGCCGGGTAAGAGGCGCGAAGCGCCGTTTTTCAGACCAAACCACCCGGCCATCCATCTTTTTGACCCGAGACTATCGAGACGCCGTGTCTCTTGTCTGATCCGTCTCTAACGGATCAGCGAATCCTCAGTGCGCGAAGCCGTGGTTTCCGCCGAGGGCTCCCGCTCATGAAGCGGCACTGCGGGAAGTTGCAGAACCGTGGCGCGCTGACCGGGATCGAGCTGGGTCAGCAGCACGAGCTGTCCATCAGGAAACTCCAGCGCGTCGTGGTGCCGGTTCGGATTGTCGAGATCGATGGTCCGGAACCGTGCGACGGTGGCGCGAACCTTCTTCCTGAAGAAAGCACCCTCGAATTCCACCTCGCGCTCGAACGCAAGTTCGGTGCCGGGGAGGACGCAGACCGCGATATTCGGCTCGCCTTCGCCGGCAAAGCCGCGGGTCACGGTCATGGGGAATTTCGTCGACACCAGTGTCTCGCCCACCTTGGCGGGCCGGCTTGCGACGGCGTGTAAACTATAGTCACACATTACGGCCACTCCTGTCGTTGATTGCTCAACCGGGTGATGCGCGGTGATGTAGTTTAACGCTGTTGCCGTGGCGTTCGTATGTTGGCGCGTTTCACCTTTTCGTGAAACGTCGAAGGACGCGCCGCCGATCGCGGCGGCCGGGCTTCATCGCGATGTCGGATTGGTTTTCAGCGCGCCTGGCGTCTTCTCGGTGCGATTTTGCGAGACATGCAAAAGAACAACCGGCGGTAGCGCCGGTCAGCGGCCCAGATGAGCGGGCGTTTTGTCGCGCATGTGTGCGGCGCACTTTTCCCGCGCCATGCGCTCGGCCAGTTCGACGATCTTCAGCCGTCCCTGCATGTTGGGAATGGCCTTGAACGCGGCGAGCAGGCGCTGCGCTTCCTCGTCCGAGGTCACCAGAATGTCCTTGAGCATTGTCCGTCCCGTGCGACCTGAGCGTCTCTTGGTTAGGCCGTCTCTTAGTCGGGGGACGTTACCATTCGGTTCATGCCCGATTGTGATGGTTTTTCAGGCAGCACAGACTTGGTTAAGCGGGTGTAAGTGCAGGCGAGGGGAACAATCTCCACGTCGTCCCGCGGTCTCTCATCAGTCGTCCCCGCGAAGGCGGGGACCCATACTCCCTGGACCATCGTTTTCGTTGCGATAGCTGGGTGTGCGCGTCATCCTGAGGTGCGAGCCGCGCGCAGCGCGCGAGCCTCGAAGGATGCGCGGGGCGTGTTGCCGTCCTCCTTCGAGGCTCGGGCGTTGCCCTCGCACCTCAGGATGACGACCCCCAATTCAGTTTTCAAACAGCCCGCGCGCGTAAGGCCTGCCCCATTCGCGCAAATGACAAGCGTCATCGCCCCTGTTGTTGTGACGGCGCGGGGGCGCCCGAAATCCGCTCATCGCTTCGCCCTGAATGAGGGCGCGCGGAACGCCGGATGCGCCAACGCATCCGCAGCCCCGTGTGCAAAAGTAAAAAGCACACGAGCGTAGTCACCACGGTTGCGCCGGAATCATCCGGCGTTCCGCACGCGGTGCAAAAGTAAAAAGCACACGAGCGTAGTCACCACGGTTGCGCCGGAATCATCCGGCGTTCCGCACGCGGTGGTGCTCCGGCTTGCTTCGTGCTCTCCCCGGGAACGCCCTCAGGCTGTCACCGTCGTCTCCGCGGTACTTTTCTCCTCCGGTCGGAGGTGAAAAGAGCAGGCCGGATTTCGCAGGACCACACGACTTGGGCCGGCGCGGGTCGCGCGTTCATGCGAGGTGTTGCCACTCCGCAATCCCGCGCACAGCGTGGTCCGTCAGCGCTTGCTCGGATGACTCACACGCCCTCTGTACGAGGAACGCGCCCTGCCACCGTCGTTCGCGCCTGACGCTGCCGCGCCACCGCATCCCGCCCCGCGTATCGTGACGATCGCGAAACGCCCCTCATGACGGGGCAGGACGAAAAGGAATATAATCCCATTATAGATTTTGTCAAGCATAAGGCCGGGGATTTTGAGCGCTTTTGACAAATAGAACGAGGTTCAGCAGTCTTATTGTTCCGATACGTGGGGGAAGTCTGAGATGTGGATGATAAGAAGTAATGGCGGCGACTACGCGGAAGAATTTATCAAAAAAAGCATTGTTGCTGTCGGTTGGAAGAGTGTCGGCGATCTCAAAAATCTAAAAACCAGAAGTGAGATAATTCAGAAAGTAAGCGAGACTTATTCAGATTATAAAAAACTTCAGGCTGTCGTTGCTGGTAGCCAACTCGATAAGTTCGCAAACGTAATGAAGGTGGGCGATAGAGTTCTGACCTACGACCCATCGCAGCGCATTTATCATATCGGTAGCATTAGTGGCGACTACTCGTTTCAGGAAGACGCTGAGGAAGACGACCTAGTTAATCAAAGGCCGGTGAATTGGCAAAATAAAGTTTTGCGCGATGCTCTTTCTGTGCCAACGAAAAACTCGCTTGGCTCAAGCTTAACGATTTTCGAAGTCTCTGATTTTGCAGAAGCTGAGATTGGCAAATTGTTGGCTGGTGGAAAGAGTACTGGATCGGAAGCAACAGTTTCATCCAACAGTGATACAGCCGACATAAATACCGATTTTTTGCTTGCTGATCTTAAGGCAAAAGCTAAGGAATTCATCAAAGACAGAATTGTCGGGTTGGATTGGAGTGAAATGCAAGAACTGGTGGCCGGCATTTTACGAGCCATGAGTTACAAAACCCAGATATCTCCTAAAGGAGGGGATCGAGGAAAAGATATCGTGGCCTCGCCAGACGGATTTGGTTTCGAGAACCCAAGAATTATTGTCGAAGTTAAGCATCGACCTAAAGAACAAATGGGCTCGCCGGAAATTCGAAGCTTCTTAGGTGGTCGTCATAAAGACGATAGAGGGCTCTACGTGAGCACTGGTGGATTTACTAAAGAGGCAAAGTATGAGGCAGAACGTGCTTCAATACCCTTGAGCCTGCTAGATATGGATGGTTTAGCCGACACGTTAGTTGACTATTACGAGCAGCTTGACCTTGCGACGCGCACATTGGTTCCACTAACGCGGATTTATTGGCCATCCTAATCTCAGCCACAAAGACCTCAAATCTGTGCCGGCGGAGGAAAGTAAAATTTCCAAAGTACGTAGTAGCTGTAGGCTGTTGTCGCAAACGCGCACATCGCTGCAACAATTAACGGTGCCTTTGGCTTTTCGACATTACGACGATAATAAAGAAACCATACAGAAACTATCGCGATGAGTGCGTTGCAGCTTAGCCATAAGATGGTGTTCGGAATTTTTGAGTGTTCGACAATAATCCAAACTGAATCGATGGCAAGCAACGTTATCAGTGCATAAAGAAATCGCCTCCACTGAATTAAGGAAAGCGAGCGAGACATCACAAAAAATGTTGCGGACTCGCCCATAAAAATAATCCCGTCAAACATTAAATACCCAGCATAGGACTCCATCGACGACATCGAGTTTATGTAAGTGGTGTAAATGTAGCGGTTCATTCCGTGGAAAAAGGGAAAGATCATAAAAAGAAAAGTCAAAAGCGCAGGCAGCCGATCCCAGTGAATGGTTTTTTCTTCCTTGTCGGCAACAAACTGCTTGAAGGCTTCGCCCAATGCCAGCGCAAGAACGATTGTAAACGCCCGTTGAAAGAACGTTACGGCATCCACTATATCTTTGCTATTTTCCATGTTCCGCGCTTTTAATAAGCAAGCAGTCACCTTGTAGCTTTGGGCGCTTGCTTCACACACCCTTTTCCCGCGATACCGTGATGCGCACGCCGGTCTTGGCGACGGTGCAGTGGATGTCGAGGCGGCGGTAGCGTGAATCCAGATTGTAGCCGCGGATGATGTTGGTGCGGCTTACGCAGCGTTGCGTGCCTTTCAGCGTGTCGCCCTTCGGGATCGTGAAGACGAGCGCCGCTGCGGTGGCGAGGAAATCGTAGAACTCGGGCGTCGGCTTCTTCTTGTCGGTGGAGGCAAACACGTCGTTGGTGCGGTTGCGGCTCTGGCAGCCGAGCGAGGCCTGCGTCACGGCGGGGTGTTCGAGATAGATCACACCCGCGACCGTCCTTCCGACCTTGAGGCCCGGGATCTGCGCCGCGAGGTCTTTCGCCAGATCGTCGCAGCGGTCGGCGCGGGCAGGGCTGGCGCCGAGCGCGGCCATCGCCAGCACGAGCGCCGCAGCGAAGGCCGGAAGTCTGAGAAATGAGAGTCGTTTTGTCATGATTGCCCCCGCGCCATTGAAGCGTGCGGGAGGAGGGAGTGCAAGGGCGTCAGAACCCGTACTTCACCACGCTGACGATAAACCCGACCAGCAGCACCAAGTTGAACAGCGTCGGGACGGCGACCAGCAAGGTGGCGCGGCCGAGATGTTCGTTGTGTGCCGCGTAGGCGATGGCGCAGGCGGCCACCAGCGGGAAGGCGATGATCTTCGCCGTGGTCTCGATAGTCGAGAACGTGCTCTTGAATGCGAGCCCGTGCGAGACGACCGACGGCATGTCGCTCAGCCAGGTCATGATAATGATTGTGCCCAGCGCGATGATCGCGTGACGCACGCGGCCTGTCGCCGCAAACACCAGCGCCGCCACAGCCAGCACCGGATGCGCCGCGAGGTGCGCCTTGATGAGCCCGCCGCCGATACCGGCCCCGATATGCGACATGTCGCCGAACAGGGTCGGCACATCCGAAAAGCCGAAATACGCTTCGATGACAGCGAGGATGATCAGCACGATGCGCAGGCCGATCAGGCGCGGGGCGGCGGCGGGCGCGATGCTATCGGCGGTCATCGGCGTGGCGGAGGTCATCGTTTAAATCCCCGATCAAAATTCAACTTCAAAGGTTGGACGCTAGCGCGGCACGCGGGCCGCGCACAGCCGCCCTGCAAGGGCTCTGGAAGGCTTTTGGCCATCTTCCCTTTGTCGGAAAACCGATTAGAACGGTTCAAACAAGATGCCGGGCGAGAGCCGGACCATTGAAATTCCGGCGCTTTTCGCCTTCCAACCCGCGAGATTTCCCATGAACGCCCCGATCCCCGTGCCTGCGCCCAAAGCCGTTCCGCCCTACAAGCACACCCCGCTGTTTCCGCTGGGCGCGGACAAGACGCCTTACCGGAAAATCACCACGGACGGCGTGCGCGTCGAGACCGTGATGGGCAAGGAGATGCTGGTGGTGACGCGCGAGGCGCTGCGCGCGCTCTCCGAGGCCGCCTTCGGCGACATCAATCATTACCTTCGGCCAGGGCATCTCGCGCAACTGCGCAAGATCCTCGACGACCCCGAGGCCAGCGACAACGACAAGTTCGTGGCGTTCGATTTTCTGAAAAACGCCAACATCGCCGCCGGCGGCATTTTGCCGATGTGTCAGGACACCGGCACCGCGATCATCATGGGCAAGAAGGGCGCACGCGTCATCACCGAGGGTGACGACGAGGCCGCGCTGTCTGAGGGCGCGCGCGACGCGTATCTGCGCCGCAACCTGCGCTATTCGCAGGTGGCTCCGCTCTCCATGTTCGAGGAGAAGAACACCGCCAACAACATGCCCGCGCAGACCGAGATCTATGCGGAAGGTGACGACGCCTACAAGTTCATGTTCATGGCCAAGGGCGGCGGCTCCGCCAACAAGAGCTTTTTGTTTCAGGGCACGCCATCGCTGCTGACCAAGGATCGCCTGCACGCGTTCCTAAAGGAGAAGGTGCTCACGCTCGGCACCGCCGCGTGCCCGCCGTATCACCTCGCCATCGTCATCGGCGGCACCTCGGCTGAACTCTGCATGAAGACGGTGAAGCTCGCCTCCGCGCGCTATCTCGATGAACTGCCGACGCAGGGTTCGCCGGACGGCAACGCCTTCCGCGATCTGGAGATGGAGCAGGAAGTTCTCAAGATGACGCAGTCGCTCGGTGTCGGCGCGCAGTTCGGCGGAAAGTACTTCTGCCACGACGTGCGCGTGATCCGTCTGCCGCGCCACGGAGCTTCTCTTCCTATTGGTCTCGGCGTGTCATGCTCGGCGGACCGTCAGGTGCTCGGCAAGATCACCAAAGACGGTGTGTATCTGGAAGAACTGGAGCACAATCCGGCGAAGTATCTGCCCGAAGTCGAAGCCAAGCTCGGCGGCGAGGTGGTGCAGATCGATCTCAACAAGCCGATGAAGGATATTCTCGCCACGCTGACGCAGTATCCGACCAAGACGCGGCTGTCGCTCACCGGCACCATGATCGTGGCGCGCGACTCCGCGCATGCGAAATTGCGCGAACGCCTTGAGAAGGGCGAGCCGCTGCCGGATTACTTCAAGAACCATCCGATCTACTACGCCGGTCCCGCGAAGACGCCGGAAGGCTACGCGTCCGGTTCGTTCGGCCCGACCACGGCGGGACGCATGGATTCGTTCGTCGACCAGTTCCAGGCCGCAGGCGGTTCGATGGTGATGCTGGCGAAGGGCAATCGCTCGGCGCAGGTGCGCGACGCCTGCAAGAAGTACGGCGGCTTCTATCTCGGCTCGATCGGCGGCTCGGCGGCGAATCTCGCCGAGCACTGCATCAAGAAGGTCGAGGTGGTGGAATATCCCGAGCTCGGCATGGAAGCGATCTGGCGCATCGAGGTCGAGGATTTCCCGGCCTTCATCGTCATCGACGACAAGGGCAACGACTTCTTCAAGGAACTGAATCTGGGCTAGCCTTCGACGCTGGCGCCGTTCACTTGTGAACTGGCGCCAGCCCATCCAGCGGAGCCGATTTGACCGTCGTGAAATGCGATACGCCGTTGTTGAGCGCGCTGGATCGCCGCTCGGTCGAGGCTGCTTATTATCGCGACTCGTATCGCGCTCCTTTGAGCGATCCGCAGGCGAGCGTGACCGATATCTTCATCGCGATCTTCGCCCATCATCCCGCGTGGATGAAGGCCACCCTGATCGTGCGAAACCGGATTGTCCGCCTGTTCGGTCTCGATGCGGCGTCGGATTCAGAAATTCTCAATTTTACGCCCAGGAGCAGCTACAGCGTCGGTGACAAGATCGGTGTCTGGCCGATCTTCATTCTGACGGAGAACGAGCTCGTCGCCGGCCGTGACAACAAGCATCTAGATTTCCGGCTGTCGGTGCTGAAGGTCATGGATGCCGAGACGGCGAGCGTCGTCGTGACCACGATTTGCACCGTGCATAATATGTTCGGAAAGCTCTATCTGTTCTTCGTCGTGCCATTTCACAAATGGGGCGTTAAACGGATCATTTCAAACGCGGCCGCCGCAGGACGATTGTAATGCCGATCATCAAGGTGTGGGTCCGATAGAATGCATCGCTCAAGCCTGTTCGCGGCAATCATTGTGATGCAGATGTTTGGCGGCGTAACTTCCGCCCTGGCCGATTGCCGTAAGGATCACATAGCTGCCGATCAGAATGTCCGCCGCACGCGCGTCGGCATCGAAAGGCTCGCGGAGGGGACGGAGGCGGCGAAATGCGCAGCGTATCGCCGCCATATCGCCGCGCTCACTGAGCAACGCGGGATGATGGCGCGCTGCGACACCGGTCCCAATCAAGCGCAGAATGTCAGTTCGATCGACACGATCATTGCCGACTTCAACAAGCGCGCCGAGGCGAGCTGCAAGCGGTGATCACTTCCCCGGCGCGATGCCCTTGAACGACAGCCGCAGTGCGGCTGCGACGCGCGGATCGTTCTTCTTCCACATGCCGTCGCTGATGAGCGAGGCGATGCCGTGCGCGACGGCCCAGGCGAGCGCCAGCGCATCGGGATCGACCGGCTTGCCGGGGTCGGTCTGCACGCCGGCGACCGCGATCCGCAGTTGATCGAATGAACCCGGAATGCCGTCAGTCTCCGCGCGGCTGTCCGAGCCGAACCGGCTGAATGCTAGCCGAAACAGCCGCGGCTCGGCGGAGGCGAAGTCGATATAGGCCATCGCGGCGGCGTGCAGGCGCTCCTTGCCTTTCAGGCCTGACGTCGCCTTTTGCGTGCGATGGGCGAGCAGCGTCAGCGCCTCGGCCGCGACGGCGGCCAGCAATTCATCCTTGTCCGCGAAGTGCTTGTAGGCCGCGCCTGATGTCACGCCAGCATCACGCGCGGCTTCGCGCAGGCTAAAGCTCTCCGCGCCGCCGTGGCGGACACGCTCCAGCGCTAGCGCCACCAGCGCGCTGCGCAGGTCGCCGTGGTGATAGGCCTCTTTTTTCACAGGCTTCATGTAACAGGTGTTTACATTGTCGCGGGCGTGCCGTAAAGTATGCACTGCTCACTTAGAAGCAGACGCATGAAAGGGAGGACAACAAATGAGCCAGGTGGAAGCCAAGACCGACACGCCGTTTTGGGAGCGGGGCAACCTCGCGCCGGTCCATGAAGAGGTGACTGCGTTCGATCTGCCGGTGGAGGGCGCGATCCCGCCCGAACTGAACGGGCTTTACGCGCGCAACGGCGCCAATCCGCGCGAGGGCCATTCCGGCCACTGGTTTATCGGCGACGGCATGCTGCACGGCGTCTCGCTGAAGGACGGCCGCGCGGAATGGTATCGCAACCGCTGGGTTCGCACGCCGCGCTTCAACGGCGCGCCGCGGCGGCCGGGCATGCCGGATATTCGCAGCAGCACCGCCAACACCAATGTCATTGCTCACGCCGGAAAGATCATGGCGCTCGTCGAGAACGCTCTGCCGATGATGATGACCCGCGACCTCGATACGGTCGGCTTCCACGATTACGGCGGCAAGCTCGATACGCCGTTCACTGCGCATCCCAAGATCTGTCCCACGACCGGCGAATTGCACTTTTTTGGTTACGCCTTCGCGCCGCCGTTCCTGACGTATCACGCAGTGGATGCAAGCGGCACGCTGATGCGCAGCATTCCGATTCCGGTCAAGGCGTCGACCATGGTCCATGATTTCGCGATGACGTCGGGCCATATCATTTTCATGGATCTGCCGGTGGTGTTCGACATGCCGGCTGCACAGCGCGGCACCATGCCGTTCGCGTGGAGCGAAACCTACGGCGCGCGCCTCGGCATTCTCAAGCGCGGTGCGGGAATCGAGTCGCTGCGCTGGGTCGAGATCGATCCGTGTTACGTCTTCCACGTCGCCAATGCGTTCGAGGAAGCCGACGGCAGTATCGTGATCGATGTCGCTTGGTACAGCGAACTCTGGCGCGGCGGGCCGTCCGCCACGTCCTTCGACAAGGCGAAGCTGCGGCGCTGGCGCGTCCCGCCCGGCGCGACAAAGGCGCAGGAGCAAACGCTCGACGAGCGTTCGGTCGAGTTTCCGCGCGTCAATGACGACCGCGCCGGACTGCATCACGATATCGTCTATACGGTGGATACCGGAGGCGACAATCTCACTTACGGTTCGCTGTGCAAATACGATCTGAAGACCGGCAAGAGTACGGAACACGCCTTCGACAAGGGCATGGCGAGTGAGTTCGTTCACGTGCCGGGCAAGGGCGGCACGGGCGAGGACGACGGCTGGCTGATCGGCTTCGTTTACGACCGCGCGCGCGACGCCAGCGATCTGATGATCCTCGACGCGCAGCGGATCGAATCCAAGCCGGTGGCGCGGATCGGTTTGCCGGCGCGTGTGCCGCAGGGTTTCCACGGCAACTGGATGCCGGGCGTCTGATGATGAGTTGAGAGAAAACGACAACGTCGTCCCCGCCAAAGCGGAGACGACGTTGAATTCTTGCGCGTGCCTTTACGCCCTTGTTCCCTTGAACGGGAAGCTGCCCATCGGGCCGATGCTGACATCGCCGGAAATGGAATCGCCATCGACCTTGCCGGTGAAGGCCAGCGTCAGCGGCATCGGATTCGTGATCGACGCTTTCCATGCGACGTCGTTGCCGTTCACGGTGCCGTCAACGATGTCGGCTTCGTTGCCATCGGCTGCCTGCTTGCCGGTCAGCGCGCTGCCGTCGGCTTTCAGCGTCAGGGTCGCATCGCGATCGCCCAATGGCGTGCTCAAGGTGATATTCCAGTTTCCGTCGACTGCCATGTGTTTCCCTCTCTCCGCGCGCCGCAAGGCCTGAATTGGTTCTGGAGCGAGACGCGCCAGCGCCGATATAGCGCATTTTCCTGACGGCCACGCGAATTTAATCAGCTACAATTCGTCACCTGACTTGAGCACAACCGCCGCCACCAGCCACGCACGCCGTCGTGGCTTTCCACCAGGGCCCAGAAGCCGCTGCATGCGAGAATTTTCTTCGGGCCGCCGTCGGCGCTGATCTCTCCGCCGAACTCATTCCTGGCCGGTGTCCATTTCGCGTCGGCATGCGGCGCCTGATAAAGACCGCCCATGCGGGTGTCGCCATTGGCATATTGCGCGCCAACCTTGTTCGCAGCGACCCAGCCGCGCCCGGCATAGGGCTTTGGATGATTGCGCGGATAGTCGTCGTCCTCGTAGTCCTTGCCCGGCGGCTGCGCACCCTCGATCAGAAACCAGCCGTCCCTGAATCCGATGATTGAGAATTCCGTCAGCCAGCCGCCGTCGGGGAAGTTCTCGCTTTTCGTCTTGAACTTGTAGGGCGAGGGCAGCGTACCCAGCACCTTGGATTTCGTGCTTGGCTCCACACGTACGTTGAGCCCCTTCGGATCCTTGTCGTCCGACCATCCGCGCAGATCGCATGGCATGGTGCCTGTGGGGAGCGACTTCGCTTTCGCCAGCAATTCGGCGTTGAGCTTGTCGTATTCGTTCTCGTCGCGCGCCGCGCTGATGACGCGTTCGACTTCGCTGGCGAGTTTCGCGTCGCGCGGACGCAACTCGCCTGAAACGGCCTTGAGCTTGCCGTCCGCGCGGCTGAGCGTCACCACCAGCATATGTCCGGCATCGAACGCGCTGGCCGGGGTTTCCGGATCGTTGGCGCTCTTTGGATAAGCGGCGATGTAACCGGTGAGCGCTTTGGTGTCTGTTGGATCAGTGCTGTCGACGCCAAAGCCAGAGCCCGCCACATAGCTGTCCGGCATCAACGCGGTGGCGCTCGCATACCATTCAGGCTGCGCGGGCGGTGGCGTGACCGGCTGAGCAATGGCCGGGGCGGTGACAAAAAGGCCAATAAGAAAAACGGCAACACGCATCATGACCGGAGTCATACGGCCCACGGTTGCGCTCGACAAGCGGCGGTTAAGTCGCCGCTGCTGCCCCGCGCAGCTTCCGTGTGATGACGACGCGGAAGACGACGTACTGGATCGCGAAGGCCAGAACCTTGGCGCCGATTGCGACCACTGTCACGTAAAATGCCCACAGCTTGACGTCGCCGGTCATGGCAAAAGCAACGACGCCGATGCCGAGAACGATCATCAGAACGGCCCAGGCATAGCCCGCGACGGTGACGAGGTGAGGGATGTTCTCCTGCACGATCGGCGGCGAGTAACGCAGCATCCAGTTCTTGCGCAGCATGATCGCGCCGATGGCGAAATGCGCGATGCTGGGTTTGATCAGGACGAAGCGGGGATCCTTGGTCAGCAGCGTCGCGCCGCCGAGGACGATGACGAGCCCGAGGCTCGCCCACGTCATGACATCGAGTTTTTGCTGCTTGATCCGCGCGCGGACGAATTGCCCGATGGTGCCGACGATGGCGACGCCGGTCGCAATCAGGATGTCGCCGGTCGCGGCGTAAACCGCGAGAAAGACGATGGTGGAAAAGAAGTCGACGAAGAGCTGACGAAAGACGGTTGCCATGGCGGCAATGTCACACGCGGCCGCCCGCGGGTGCAAGAGCCTTGGGAATCTCGCGCAACGGAACAGGCGTGGCGTGCGCCGGGCTGGTGGTCTTCGGTGCGTCGCAATGACAGTTCTGCTGTAACGCGTTGACCTGCGTCGCATCCAGCGCGGAAAACGTATCGTCGCCCCTCAGGCTCAATCCGGTGATGGTGAAGACCACTGCGAGGCTTGCCAGGACGGACAGGCCGGGATTGACCTTCGTGGTCCGCCCGAGAACCAGCTGCACGATTGCAACCGCGAAAGCGGTGAGTGCTGCGATCAGCACATCGCCGATCAGGAAGAACCCCGCGAAAAAGACGGCGGTGGACAGGAAGCCCAGGAGGATATTCTGAAGTGTGCGGGCCATTGGCGGCTCCTTTGAGTGTCGGTGATGTTCGTTAGCGGTGCTGGCGATCAGGCGGCGGCCGTGGTGTTTGTGGCGCTTGCCGTGATCGCGGCGCGAACGTGCTTCGGATACCATTGGGTGAAGTAGGTGGCGCTGTTGCGGGCGGCAAAAGCGATGGCGGCGCAGACCCACAGCGGCATGCTCGGCAGATAGATGGATACGATGTCGGCGACCAGCATCAGAACGAAGGCCGCGCTCCACACCCAGGTCAGGATATAATTTGTCCTGATGAAGCGGGGCAGCTTGCTCGTTTCGGCGTCAACCGCCTCGCGCGCATACTGCATGGTGAAGGGAAGGCGGATCGCGATCGAACCGAGTGCAATGGCGAGGACGCCGCCGTCAACGGCGAGCCTGACGGAGGTCGGGCTGAGTTCGGTGGCGGCCATCAGGTGATATCCGGCCAGCGATGCGAAAAGAACGAGGGCCCCCGTGGATAGCATCTTGATCGAGCGGCCCTCGATCATATCTCGGCAAACCAGGCCGAAGGCGACCAGCGCGCTTGCCGCGAGGCTGATCTTGACTGTCGTCAGCATCATCAGGGTTGCGAAGGTGGCGAACGGGGCAAGGATCAGAAAGAGGGTCATGGCTGCCTGCCGGTGTGATATCTTGACGATGTAAAGATGATTTAGGCGACCCAATGGGAGTCGTCAAGCAAAATCTTGACAGCGTCAAAATGCATACCTAGATTGCGTCTATGACCAGTCGAAGGGCGGCAAAGCTTGCAGATGGTTCCAGGGCTCGTTTGGGGGCCGGAAAGCCCGTTGTGGCGGGCAAGAAGGGCGTTTCTGCGCTGAAAAAGCCGCCTGCCGCGGGCAAGGCCGCACATAAAGCTGACCGCGAAACACCCTATCATCACGGCGATTTGCACGAGGCGCTGCTCAAGGCCGCCAAGCAAGTCGCGGAACGTGAGGGAATCAACGGTCTAACGCTGCGGGCAGTGGCGCGCGAGGCGGGCGTCTCCCATGCCGCCCCGTCCCATCATTTCGGCGATGTCACCGGCCTGCTCAGCGAACTGGCGGCCATCGGTTTCAAGAAATTCTCCGAGCAGCTTGGCGCGGCGACGTGCAGCGAAACCGCGCCCGAAGCAGTGGCAGCCCGCAAGGCCAGTGCCTACGTCGCGTTCGCACGCGAAAATCCGTGCATGTTCCAGCTGATGTTCCGCGGCGAGCGGCTCGATCACGACAGGCCTGCGCTGCGCGAGGCGTCGGAAGCCGCCTTCATCAAACTCGCCAGCGTCGTCGCCGCCCGCCGACATGAAGATGTCGCGCCCGACCACCTGACGCTGGAGCAGGCAGCCGATATCGCGCGGATCTGGTCGCTGGTTCACGGCTTCGCGATGCTCTACCTGGATGGTCGGCTCTCGCCGATCATGGATGGTCTGCCGCCCGGCACCACCGAGGAAACGCTGCTGGCTGCGATGCTGATGCCCGACCATCGGCCGTCGTAGGCGAGTTCTAACGCGGCAGCGCCAGTTCCACGGCCCGCCCGCTTGCCCCGATCACCTTCACCTTGTCGGTCCCGCATTTGAAATCGCGCGCAACGGTGTCCGCGGCGTCGCGGGCGAGATCGTTGGCGTTAGGATTGGCCTTCACATCGACATAGGCGACGCGGCATACGGGACCGGGCGGCAACCGCGTCACCACGAGAAGCTGCTTCGCGATCGGGCGGCCGTCTTTGCCTTCGTCCTCGATGTCGGCGATATGCCAGCGCTGGATCATGGCGAAGGGCCGCTTGTCCTTGCCCGGCAGGCGCCACTCGATGGTGGGCGTTGTCGAGTTGAACGGACCGAATCAGTCCTGCGCCGCGGGTTCGCTCGCAGCCGCCTTGCGGTTTCGTCCGACCGACACCGTCTCGCGCAGATCACCTTTGCTGACCACGACCACGAGACCCGCCGGTCCGCGGCATACCCGCGTGCCGCCGCTGTCATCTGCGGTGCCAGCCTCGACGATCCGGCAGTCCTTCTCAGCCGTCGATGTAGTGATGCTGATATTTTGAGCCGTCTGCCCCAAGGCCATGCCGATCAAGCCGATATAGGCGTAGGCGAGGACTACCGCCATCTTGAAAACGCTTCGGGATGTGTCGGGCATGAACTGGAACCGATTTTGCAAGGCTCTGTTATGGAAAGGCTGGGTTGTCCGATGTATTGTCATTCGTCGCGTATGGCGTGTGGATCGTTCATGTCCTGACCACGAAAACCATGTCATGATCAGCGGAATCGCATTAGAACCACGGCCGACAAGCCTTCAGTGTCCTCGTTCAGTCGTTTGCAGTGAGCCATGCCCGAAATATCCTCGAATAAGCCTTATCGCATCGGCCGCTCCAAGACCGGCCTCGGTCTCTTCGCCACCGAGAAGATCAAGAAGGGCACCAAGATCATCCGCTATTTCGGGCCGATGCTCGATTCGAAGAACAAGAAGCACGACGACATCGACAACAAGTATCTGTTTGAAATCAACAATCGCTGGACGATCGACGGTTCGGTCCGCAAGAACATCGCCCGCTATATCAACCACGCCTGCCGGCCGAACGCCGAATCCGACGTCAATTCGCGCAAGCGCAAGGTCGTGATCCGCGCCATCAAGACCATCGAGCCGGGTGAGGAAATCAACTACGACTACGGCACCGACTACTTCAAGATTTTCCTCAAGCCGATCGGCTGCAAGTGCGAGCACTGTGAGAAAAAGCGCGCGAAGAAGCGCGCCGAGGCCCGTGCCGAAAAGCTGCGGCTGAAGCTGAAGGCCGAGAAGAAGGCTGCCAAAAAGGCGCTCAAGGACGGCAAGAAGGCCGACAAGGTGCTGAAGACCGTCGTCAAGGCAGCGAAGTCCAAGGTCGCACCGAAGCGCAAGACCGTGCTCAGTGGGGCCAAGGCCAATCCGCACGCGCGGGGTTCAGGCAAGCCGACCAAGACCAAGTCGGCCCGCACCAAGCCGCTGTCCCCGGTCCGGTCGAACAGCCCGGATCTTTCGAACCGGGCGTCATCGACCTGACATCTTTAGCCTGATCGGCGTTCGCCGCTCAAAGTCCCTTGAACATGTTTCCTGCGAGCAGCAGGAGGTAGCTGATCCCCAGCGTCGCGAAGCCGTGACCGCTGATGAACGGAATCTTGACTCGCGCATACACCGTGAGCGCGGCCAGGATGGCCAGAATGATCGACACCAGAAAAATCGGGAATGACGGCGCGCTGAGGTTCATGATCGGTCCCTTGTGAATCCGCGAAGGTGCCGGGATAAAACCTATGCGTGCTCCGTGTTGCAAGGTTCGAAGGGATTGTGACTGTGGATGAAAGCCGGGCGGGGCAATATGTCCTGCCCGGCATTGGTTTCTTCACATATTCGCCTTGATTACGCATTCAGCGCGCGGGCCGAACTCGCGCTCTTGCGCAGTCCGATGAACTGCAGTTCCGCGAATACGCCGACGGCGACCGCCTGCATCACGATGAGAGCCTGTCCCAGCAGATTGGGCGAAACCCAACCGCTCACGAGCAGGATGAAGCTGTCGATGGCCCAGATCGCGTTGACGGCGATCACGGCCCACACGGCCGCCTTCGACATCATGTCGCGTGTGCCGAGGAAGCCCACCAGCGCGGTATAGACTACCAGCACAAGACCGGTGTTGCGCAGGAACGTCTCGGGAAGATTCGTCAGCGACGCGAATACGTCTGCGCCGAATACGAACATCAGCGCAGCGACGCCGCTGAAGATGGCATCGGCCTGCAGGGCGCGGCGAAGGAAGAGAGATGGATTCATCATGTCAGTTCTCCTTGTGTGAGGGTGGTCGTCGATCAGAAATTGCGGCGGCGGGCGAGAAACTGGCGCAGCAGTATGAACGGGCAGAGAGTTTTCAACGCGCGGTCCTCGGCGGCCGCGACATGCGCGAACACGAACGCGCCGGTGTCGTGCAGCAGCGGTTCGGGCATGTTGAGCGATTGCGCGAGCAGGCGTTTGGCGAGCTTCGCGATCCACGCCAGCGGGCTTGTCGCGATGATGGACGTGTCGGGCTTCGCTGACGGCGGCCGTTGAACGGCGGACGGTTGTTGCGTGCGTGAGGTCGTTCGCGTGGTTGTCTCTGAAGTCATGGGTCATCTCCTGTGATGCGGAAGATGATCCAGCCCGAGCCTCAAATCGATTACCTGGCAGGTAATGGAACGCACGAAATCTGCGTGATAGGTTTTGGGCATGATGAACCCACAGTCTTCGGCGCGTCGCGCCGTCAAATCGCCCGCCAAGGCCAGATCTAACGCCTTCGGCGATCATCTGCGCGAGTGGCGGCAGCGCCGTCATCTCAGCCAGCTCGATCTCGCCGGCGACGCGGAAATTTCTGCACGGCATTTGAGTTTCGTCGAGACCGGCCGCGCCGCGCCGTCGCGCGACATGGTGCTGCGTCTGGCCGAGCGGCTCGATGTGCCGCTGCGCGAGCGCAACGTGTTGCTCGTCGCCGCTGGCTTCGCGCCCGCGTTTCCAAATCGTTCGCTCGATGACCCAGCGCTCGCGGCAGCACGTCAGGCGATGGAAACCATCCTGAAGGCGCACGAGCCGTATCCGGCGCTCGCGGTGGACCGGCACTGGAATCTCATCTCAGCAAACAGGATGGTCGCGCCGCTGCTCGGCGGTGTCGCGCCGTCATTGCTCGCGCCGCCGCTCAATGTGATGCGTCTCAGCTTTCATCCGGAAGGCCTCGCGCCGCACACGGCCAATCTCGCCGAATGGTGCGCGCATCTCCTGGAGCGGCTGCATCGCCAGTGCGAGACCACCGCCGATCCGGTTCTGATTGCGCTTTACGAGGAGCTGAAAACCTATCCGATCCCGGCGCGAAAGACGCCGCATCTGGTGGGTGCTGACAGCCTCGCTGTCCCGTTCCAGATGAAGTTTGGCGACGACGTGCTGAGCTTCATCTCGACCACGATGGTGTTCGGCACGCCGCTCGATGTCACGTTGTCGGAACTGGCGCTGGAGACGTTCTTTCCGGCGGACGACAAGACCACGGTGTTCCTGCACGAGATGGCGAAGGGGTTGGGGTAGGCGAGAGGTTCATCCTCGTCATGGCCGGGTTTATCCCGGCCATCCACGTCTTCCTGTGTCGCCGGTTCACAAGACGTGGATGCCCGGAACAAGTCCGGGCATGACGACCTCACTTGTTGCGCGAGATCTCTTTCCTCGTCGTCCCCGCTTTTGCGGGGACGACATCCGGGATGGAGGACGCCTTGCCTCGTCCTCCTGCGGCCCTTATTTGTGGGCGACATTCTCAGAGAGGACGTGCCCATGACCGCCGTGAAGCCGCTGCAGATCGATATCGTCTCCGACGTGGTGTGTCCGTGGTGCTATATCGGCAAGAAGCGCATCGAGGATGCGCTGGCGCTGGCGAGCGACGTGCCTGTCCATGTGAACTGGCGGCCGTTCTTCCTTAACCCGTGGGTGCCGCGCGAAGGCATCTCCCGTGACGAATATCTCACGACGAAGTTCGGTTCGCCCGAAGCCTACAAGGGCATCGCGGGACGTGTGGTTGCTGCGGCGGCGGAAGAGGGGCTCCAGTACAATCCGGGCAGCGTGAAGCGCCAGCCCAATACCATCGACAGCCATCGCCTGATTCATTGGGCTGAGGCCGAGGGCAAGGCCGCGCAGATGAAGCAGCGGCTGATGGAGCTTTATTTCCGCGACGGCGGCGATCTCACTAATACCGATGTGCTGGTGCAGGCGGCGGCCGATGTCGGTCTGGATGCAGACAGCATCCGCAAGCGTCTCGCCACCGACGAAGACGTTGAATTGATTTCAGGGCAGGCGCAGGAGGCGTCCGAGAAGGGCATCTCCGGCGTGCCGACATTCGTGTTCGCGCAGAAGTATGCCGTCTCCGGCGCGCAGCCTGCGGACCAGTTGGCCCGCGCCATCCGGCAGATCTCTGCGGAGATCAATCAGGCGGCGTGAGCGTTTCCTGCGTTCCAATGCGTCATTCCGGGTTCGCTTGCTTCGCTCGCGCCCCGGAATGACAGAGGAAGCTGCTATGCCGCCGCCGCCGCAGCAGGCGCCGGCAGCTTCGCCGGCAGGCAGGCGACCGCGACAAAGATGATCGCGGCAGAAGCCGCCATCACGTGGAACAGCGTGTCGAAGCCGTAGTTGCCGTAGATGAACGAAATCAGCGGCAGCGCCAGCGCGAGCACCGTGAAGCTGACGACGTAGCGCACGCCATAGACTCGCGCGCGGGCTTCGCCGCTCGCCATCTTTCCGATCATGAAGTCGTTGATCGGAATCTGACCGAATGCGCCAAGCATGAAGCCGAACGCCGCCGCCAGCGCCCAGCCGTCACGCAGGCCGGGCATCGCCGCGAAGAAAACGATCTGGATTGCGGCAACAATCATGAAGACCGTGCGCGGGCCAAGCTTGTCGAGCAGGCTTCCGACAACGAGTTGCGCCAGTGAGGCGACGGCGAACACGACGAAGGTGAACGCGCCGACCATGGTAGCGATGTCGCCCTTGGCCGCCGTGACACCGCTCGCCGACAGCCATTGGGTGAGATCTGTCGCGATGCCCTGCAGGCGCTCGTCGAAGATTTTCGGCAGCGCAAAGGTCGTCGACTGGAACACGAGGCTGGACACCGCGGTGGTGAGAAACACGATCGCGGAAATGCGCAGCAGCAACGCCTTCATGCCGGCAGATTGCACAGGGGCTGCGGCCGTGGTTGCCGGGGCCTTCTGATGTGCCGTGGACATCTCGCTCCACTGATGGGCGGCGTAAAGCACGCCGACAATGATGGAGAAGATTCCCGGCACCACGAAGGCCATGCGCCAGCCGCCGTGATCGATGAAATAGCCGGTGATGAGCGCAGCACTTGCGACGCCGAGATTGCCCCAGACGCCGTTCACGGCGAGCCGCATGCCGGTGTTCTTCCACTTTTGCGTCACGATGGCGAGGCCGACGGGATGATAGATCGCCGCGAACACGCCGACGATGAAGAGACTGATGCCGACCTGCAGCGGCGTCTGCGCGAAGGCCGTCGCGATCGACGAAACACCGATGCCGACGAAGAACACCGCGATCATGCCCTCGCGGCTCCATTTGTCGGCGAGCCAGCCGGCCGGCAGGGAGAACAGGCCGAAGGCGAAGAAGCCGGGCGTCGCGTATTTCAAAAGCTCGCTGTAGCTCAGGCCCCATTCGCGCGAGAGCGCGAGCGCCGCCACTGTCGCGAAGATCAGCGTGAACAGATGATCGAGATAGTGGCCGATATTCAGGAACAGGAAGTGGATGCGGTCGCGGTTCATTGCTGCCTCGTAGGTCGAATCTGACTTCAAAATACTCTTGGCTGAATGGCGCTGTCATGCCAGAAATCATCGAGAATCTGCCATCAGGGTTTTGATGCTATGACCCCACGTCCACGTCAGCGCAGCACCGATGCCAACGACTACCAGTTCGTGCCGCGTCCGCTGGCTGCGATGTCGAAGAGTTTTGCGGATGGCCACGAGATCGCCCCGCATCATCACGCGCGCGACCAGCTCGTCTATGCGGTGAGCGGCGTAATGCGCGTTCGCACTGCTACCGAAGCCTGGATCGTGCCGCCGGATCGCGCGGTCTATCTTCCGGCGCAGACGGAGCATTCCATCGGCATTCGCGGGCAGGTGGAAATGCGCACGCTCTACATCGCGCGCCGGGCGAGCGACGATCTGCCCGATGCGCCGACGGTGCTCGAAGTCTCGCCCTTGCTGCGCGAACTGGTGCTGGCTTTAATCGAAGAGCCAGTGATCTATGACGAGCAGGGACGCGGCGGCGCGGTGGCGCTTCTGATCCTGAGCGAGATCGCGAAGGCGCGGCGGCTGTCGCTGGTGATCCCGATGCCGCGCGATCCGCGATTGCTGCGCCTATGCAACGCGCTGCTGGCCGATCCCGCGAGCCGCCTCACGCTGGACAATTGGGTTGATACGGCGGGCGCGTCGTCACGCACATTGGCGCGGCTGTTTGAGGCGGAACTGGGATTGAGTTTTGCGGCGTGGCGGCAGCGCGTGCGGTTTCACAACGCGCTGGAAGCCATCGTGGCCGGCGAGCCGATCTCGCGCGTGGCGGAGCGCAACGGCTATCGCAGCTCGAGCGCATTCTCCGCGGCCTTCCGCAAGGCGATGGGCCACGCGCCGTCATCGCTGCGGGAAGGAGGAGTGGGGTGAGGGCCTAAACCCTCACGCCTTCTTCAGATAGTAGTTCGCGTTCTTGCCGATCACGATGCGGCGGATGATACGGCGCATGGTCTCGGACGTGCGGAGCGGTTCGACGATCGCGGCGGCGGTACGATAGACCGCGAGCTTCGCAGCATCGAGCGCAGGCTTCGTGCCGGGTGCTGCCTGCGGCAGGCCGAGGCCGCGCAGCATCGAATTGAAGCGATGCAGGTCGTTCAGGCGGCGCACTTCCTTGGTCTTCCAGGTGATCGCCATCGAGATCGAGTAGGAGTCGGCGGTGCGAACCCAGTGCGGCCACTGATAGGGGATGTAGCAGCCGTCGCCGTCGAACAGGTGAAACTCGGTCGCGCGCGGCTTGAAGCTCTCGTTGTACGGCACGTTGCGGTGTTTCACGGTCGAGTGCTCGACCTGCGCATCGTTGGCGATGGCGCCGTCGCGGTTGTCGTAGACCCGGAAGAATTTCTCGCCGTGGATCTGCACGAAGAAATTATCCTCGGCATCCATGTGGAACGGCGTGGTCGAATTCGGCGACGACACGAACAGGAAGCCCTCGATCTGCTCGAATCCTGCATCCGCGACGGTCTTGAAGCCGCGTGCACGGGCCACCGATGTCAGTGCGTCTTCCAGCACCGCGCGGTATTCCGGCGATTTCTCGATGCGCTTGAGCACCATCCATGCGCCGGCGGTCTGGATGCGGTTGACGACCTCGACCGGGTCGAGATCGACGCCCTTCACCTTGTCCGGGTCCTGGCTGATGTCGGCGTTGCCGGAATTGTATTCGATCAGGTCGCGCGGCAGGTCCGACGCAAGCTGCGCGATGCGCGACAGCGTGAGTAGCGGATGCCCCGCGAGCTTGTGGCGGATGGCGAAGGGCTTCAGCGGAAAATCCCGCTTCAGCGATTCGTTATCGGCGGTGATGACGGGCGCAATGCCAGACGCTGCGTTCATGAGCGTGTCTCCCGGAAGTTTCTGACGAAGTGAACGATGTGGCGCGCGGGCTCGCGGATGAGTCTGCGCAGGGTGAGGCCGAGCCGGATGGCCGGTACGAAGGGGTCGCGGCGGTAAAGCGGGATCAGCACGTCGCCGATGGCGAGGCGCCCGCGCCAGATCGGATCGATCATGGGGTGGCCGGGGATCGCGTTGGAATCGGCCACCGCGATCGAAGGGTCCGCGCACAAATGGCGGGTCAGCTCCAGCGTCAGTTGCACGCCGGGCGAGCACTTGGCGAAGCGTTCATCGACGCCGAGCTTGAAATAGAAGGCGCGGTCGAGATGCCGCAGCACGATGCCGGAGGCGACCGGCGTGTCGCCCGCATGCAGCGTCACGATCTCGCAGTTGCCGCGCGCGGCGGCGTCAACCACCGCACGGCGGACGAAAGCGGCGTCGCCGTCGTCCTGCGCCAGCGCCGTGCCGCGTTTGGCCTTCCAGCCGGAGGCTTCAAGATTAAGGAAAATGCCGAGGTCGCGCTTGATCTCACTCGGCAGCGTCGCGATCGTGAAGATCACCTCGCCATGTTCGGCGAGGCGGTTGCGCTGGCGGCGCAGTTCTTTCAGTTTTTTGGGACCGAGCGCCTCGCGCAGCAATTCGTCGGCGTTGCGCGTGGCGTCGAGGCAGGCGCGGGCATGGCTTTGCAAGACGCGCGGCTTGAGCCCGCTCCATTCCAGAGCGCGCGTCAACGTCGCCATCACTTGGCCGTCGAGCGGAATATCGCGCAGGATCAGCGCATGCGCGCCGGCCTTGCGCGCCTGGCTCATCAGTTTGCCCGCGGCCTCATCCGCGCGGTCGCGATCGAGCAGCGGCGTGCCCAGCACGCCGTAAGGATCGGCGCTGACCAGCGCCGGCAATGGAAGACCGTAGGCACGCCATGCAGAGATTGCCGGCAGCAGGCCGATCAGGCGCGGATTGTCATGGGCCGCTGTTGCGTCTGCGATGGCGGTGAGGGCGGAGACATTGGTGCGTGTCCGCGCGGAGGCATTCACGGCCAGCTCCCACTCGGGAAGATAGAAACCGTTCGGCTCGATGGCGTTGTCGCTGAGAAGCCGCCAGCGCTCGGCAACGATGGTGTCGAGCGGCGAGAGCACTGCATCCGTGGCGGAGCGACCGGCGTCACTGGTCTGCACGCGCGCAAAGCCGACCTCGCGGCGCGCGGCAGCCTGTGCTGCGTTGGCAATCTCGACCACGTCCTGACCCCGTTACACGCTTTTTTGCGCGCGGCATTTTGCAGCCTCGCGCGAGTGTTCTTTTGTGTTCCTGACCTTCGACGCTAGGGGGCAAACATCAAAATCGGATGTGGGATTAGGGTTAAATGCGGTGCGGTTTCTTAGCTTGCCATTAACCACACTGTAGCGCCCCGTTCGCCAGGCGCTCGGAAAGCGGGGACCCTTAGGGACCTTTAAGTAATTGCCGGTACAGTCAAACCATTATGTTGCCGACTCTGTGTCGCGCTTGCGTGCTGCGGATCATTTTTGACAGTTGCTTTTTAACCGTATTTCCGCGCGCGTTTTACTTCGCAAGCCGACCCACCTCCATAGGAGGGTGCAATGGGGAAAGAGCTTCGCAAAAACCCCCGCGTCGACTTTGAACGCGGTGTCGGGGTTCAGATCATGGGCATCGATGGCACGTGGCGCCGCGCGTGCCGGATGCTGGATGTTTCTGAAGGCGGCGCGTTGCTTGCGATCGAAGGCTCTATCGGGGAGCTGGATCTGAAAGAATTTTTCCTGCTGCTGTCTTCGACCGGGCTGGCTTACCGCAGGTGCAAGCTGGTGCGTGTCAACGGCGACCAGATCGGCGTGGTCTTTCTGAAACCCGAATGCAAGAAGAAGTCAGCAGCTTCTTCGGCAAGACGGATGCCGGTGGCAGGTGCGGTCTGACGGCAAGTTGGTGAGGCACTGTAAGAGTCTGGATATTCTCATGCATCAAGATCGTCGCTTTTCCCGCGTCAAACCTTCCGGAAGTCTCTCAAGATCCGGAAAGATCATCGTCGATCCGAAGTCTCCGGTGGTCGCCTGCAGCGTCGTGGATTATTCCGCGGGCGGCGCATGCGTCGAGATCGCGCCCGGCTCATCGCTGCCGAAACGGTTTGAACTTCTCTACGCCGGCACGAAAAAGAAATGCCGCGTCGTGTGGGTAAAGGGCTCCCGCCTGGGCCTCGCGTTCTGACGCTGGGCCGCCGGACGCGCCGGGGCAGGCCGCCCAAATTCTCACGAAAACGCAATCTGGACGCCTGTTCGGAGGCATCGCCCTGTCTTGGCCATCGTTTTGCGGTGGGTTAGACTGGTCTGGCTGACAGTTCGTCGGCGGGACGGCTCACACATGAACAGCCTTAAAAAGATGATTGATCCGGGGAGAGTTTCGATGCGCGTGTTTCGGGTTGCGATGCTGGTCGGAGCGATGACGGCTCCTGTCGCGCTTCCGGTGTTCGCACAGGGCATGATGCCCGGCTTCAAGCTGAACGATACCAAGCAGCTCAGCGAAGATGAAATCGCGCGCAACAAGGCCAACGAGGACGCGGCCAAGGCCGCGCGTGCCAAGATTCCCGACGCCAAGGTGAGCTCCGATCCCTGGGCCTCGGTGCGTACCGAGCCGGCACCCAAGACGCCGAAGGCGAAGACAAGCGCGAAGTGATTTTGCGCGCGGGTGTGGAAGGGGCCGCCAACTAAGGCGGCCTTTTTTTATTTCAAATGCCGTTGAATCGGGGAGACGGTTCTTAAGTTCCCGTCTCATAGGTTCCCGACGCGGAGCCGGGAACCCTTTTTTCAATCAGGAGGTTGCATTGAAGGATATTGTTGCAAAGTTTTTCGCCGACAGTTCAGGGGCCACTGCAATTGAATACGGTCTGATCGCCGCCGGCATTGCCCTCGCGATTATCGCCGCTGTGAATGGTCTCGGCACCAACCTCAACGCCAAGTTCACGAACATCAATTCTTCGCTTAACTAATTTCGTGCCGTGGCTGGCAACGTTATGAGGGCTCTGACTTCGGTCGGGGCCCTCGACTTTTTGGGGGATAATGACGAATAAGGCCGCCAACCGAGGCGGCCTTGAGGAAGGCAATGACGTTACCTGGATTCTTCGAAGGCACCGGGATGCCTGATCCCGGCTGGTGGGAGGCGTTATGGCCTGATCCAGCGAAGGTGCTTGAATCCGTGGGATTGAAGCCCGGGATGGATGTCGTCGATCTTTGTTCAGGCGACGGCTGGTTTACCCTTAAGATTGCCCAGGCGGCGAAGCTCGTCACATCAATCGACATCGACGAAAAATTACTGAACGTGGCGCGCATCCGGCTGGCCGACAGTGGGGCGACGAACTGCGAATTTATCACTGGCGATGCTTATGACCTGGCCGCGCTGGTCCCCGCGAAAGCTGACTTTGTTTTTCTCGCCAACGCTTTTCACGGTGTGCCGGATCGGGCGCGGCTTGCGCGATCAGTATGCGATACGCTTCGTCCTGGCGGGCAGTTTGCGGTGGTGAATTGGCATGTGCGCCCGCGCGAGCAGACGACAATTCTGGGCGAGCCGCGCGGTCCTGCGACCGAATTAAGAATCAGCCCGGAGCAAACGATCGAGCCCGTTGTGGCCGGCGGGCTGGAATTTGTCCGCGTGGTTGAGCTGCCGCCGTATCATTACGGCGCTGTTTTTCAAAACAGGCCACTGCGAAATTCAAAGTAGGCCATTCGGAGTTAAAACGGGCTGGCACCAGAAATTTTGAAGATGCTTCAATGAAAGAGGCCGCCAACTGAGGCGGCCTCTTATTTGAGTCCATTCGTTTAGAGGTTAGCGCCAGCCACGATGCCGGCCACGCGACCAGCCGTAGTGGTGTCCGCGACCACGTCCCCAACCATAATGGTGTCCACGATCGCCTCGTCCCATGTGTCCACGTCCGTGACCATGCCCGCCTTTGACGAGGATTGTGTCACTGTCGGATTGAGCAACGGGGGCGGGTGATCCGAACGGCAGCGCCGTAGCTGGCAGGGTCGGCAGGATGGCAAAAGCACAGACGGCGGCGCCGATCAGTATCAGGCGTTTCATGAAAGTTTCTCCTAAGGGCCGCGTGATCGCGGCAGTATCTAATGACCCGGGGGGCCTTAGAGTTCCTTCGGAGAGGCGGCCTTACTTCGGTGTGTGCAATTCGCCCTTAAGCCACGCTTGCGTTTCAGGGGCTTTCATCGGATCAGGCTGACCGCAGTTCTCGCACTGAAATTTGCGGCCACCGATAGCGCCCTTGCGAAGTATGAACTTCATGGGCTTGCGGCACGTGGGGCAGGTTGGAGATGCGGATTGAACTTTGGGCATGATGCTCACCCTGTTCAGGCGGGAGCGCAACGCTCTCAGTCACCGTTGACAGCCGAGGGCGATCGGTGATGCCCTAGAATGCGCCGTACCCATCGAGAAAAGCGAGTCAATTCTGTCGGCTGCCAACGCAGTGAAATCCGGCTTTGCCGGAACGGATGCGCTCCCGGCAGCTTGCCTCTCCGGAGGCCACCATGCCGACGTGTTCAAATGAAAGAGGCCGTCAACAGAGGCGGCCTTACTTAGGGACGGGCCTTGGTTAGATTTCCGATTTCCATGATCGCAATCCCGGCGGCGATTACGACCAGACCAACCAACTTAGTGATATCGATCGGCCGTCTTTCCATGCCGAATAAGCCGAACTGGTCAATCACGGCGGAGGTGAGGAGCTGAGCAACCAGAATGAATGCGATGAAACTGGCCGCGCCGAAACGCGGGATAATGGTCGTGGCCGACAATACATAAAAGCCGATGAGCAGACCCGCGCCATAACTTATTGGCGGCGCTGATCCAAGTTGAGCAACGGTGGGCGGGCCGTAAAGCGGGAGAGTGAGTCCAAAAGCGACCAAGGCCGCCACCGCGAACATGACTGCCGTTGCCGCGAACGGGTTGCCGACGCTGCGAGCAATACCGCTATTTAGAACGCCAATTAAAGGTATACCTACTCCCGCCAAGAGGGACCAAGTCGCGAAAATCAAATACGAACGCATCTCATCTCCTACCGCTGGATGGTGCCCTTGTACTTGACGGTTCGTCGTAAACCAGAGCGCATCAGGTCAAACAGGCCACCCCCAAATTTCAAATTGAGCCACTGGGGTTTAAAACAGGCCAGTACCCACTCATCCAAAAAGAACATATTGCGAACTTAGAACAAATGGGGTACATTGGTTCCCATCGGATCAAGCCCGATTCCGGTCCGCCGACCCTGGGAAGCCGTTTGTCCGGCTGGCGAATCCCTTACATAAGGAGCACCAATATGGCCCCCGCTGCCCTGCGTATCGTTGAAGGATCTTCCATGGACAAGACCAAGGCCCTGTCGGCCGCGCTCTCCCAGATCGAGCGCCAGTTCGGCAAGGGCTCCGTTATGAAGCTCGGCAAGAATGACCGGTCCATGGAAGTCGAGACGATTTCATCGGGCTCGCTTGGGCTGGATATCGCGCTCGGCGTCGGCGGCCTGCCGAAAGGCCGCGTGGTCGAGATTTACGGACCGGAATCCTCAGGCAAGACGACGCTGGCGCTGCACACGGTGGCCGAGGCTCAGAAGAAGGGCGGCATCTGCGCCTTCATCGACGCCGAACACGCGCTCGATCCGGTTTATGCCCGCAAGCTCGGCGTCAATGTCGATGAACTTCTGATTTCGCAGCCCGACCACGGCGAGCAGGCGCTGGAAATCGCCGACACGCTGGTGCGCTCCGGCGCGGTGGACGTCCTCGTGGTGGACTCGGTGGCGGCTCTGGTGCCGCGCGCCGAACTCGAAGGCGAGATGGGCGACAGCTTGCCCGGCCTGCAGGCGCGATTGATGTCGCAGGCGCTGCGCAAGCTCACCGCTTCGATCAACAAATCCCACACCATGGTGATCTTCATCAACCAGATCCGCATGAAGATCGGCGTGATGTACGGCTCGCCCGAAACCACCACCGGCGGCAATGCGCTGAAGTTCTACGCCTCGGTGCGCCTCGACATCCGCCGCATCGGCCAGATCAAGGAGCGCGACGAAGTCGTCGGCAACCAGACCCGCGTCAAGGTGGTGAAGAACAAGCTCGCGCCACCGTTCAAGCAGGTCGAGTTCGACATCATGTACGGCGAGGGCGTCTCGAAGATGGGCGAAATCCTCGATCTCGGCGTGAAAGCCGGAATCGTCGAGAAGTCCGGCGCGTGGTTCTCCTACGACAGCCAGCGCCTCGGCCAGGGCCGCGAAAATTCAAAGGCTTTCCTCAAGGCCAATCCGGAAATGACGGCGAAGATCGAAGCGTCGATCCGGCAGAATTCCGGACTGATCGCCGAACAGATTCTCGCAGGCTCGCCGGAGCGCGATGCCGACGGCGAGGAGCCGCAGGACGATTGAGACATCGGTCATTCCGGGGCGCGAGCTCTTGCGAGCGAACCCGGAATCCAGCCGTTCGGGATTCCGGGCCTGCGCGTGAAGAACGCGCATCCCGGAATGACGAGGATGGAATTTTCTGAGGCTTGAGTTTCATAGGGCTCAAGCTGCGGCGTGATCCCGAAAGACGGGAATCCTTTCGGATCAGATCACGCTTCAGAAGCAAACGGGCGTTGTGGATGTTGAGTTGCCGACATCCCCAGCGCCCGATTTGTTTTTAGGTCCCGTCATGCCCGGCCTTGTGCCGGGCATCCACGTCTTGCTTGCGGCACAAGAATTTTAAGTCGTGGATGGCCGGGACAAGCCCGGCCATGACGAACGAATGGCGGCTGACGGTTACTCCGCCGCCTGCGCGTAGTCCGCCACCGGCGGGCATGAGCAGATCAGGTTGCGGTCGCCGTGGACGTTGTCGACGCGGCCCACCGGACACCAGTACTTGTCGGTGCGCGAGGTGCCCGACGGGAAGCAGCCTTCGGCGCGCGAGTAGGGACGTTCCCACTTGTCCTCGGCGATGTCATGCACGGTGTGCGGCGCATGACGCAGCGGCGAGGCCTCGATCTTGAAGCGCCCGGATTCGACGTCGGCGATCTCACGCCTGATCGCGATCATGGCGTCGCAGAAGCGGTCCAGCTCCGCCTTCGATTCGGATTCCGTCGGCTCGATCATCAGCGTTCCCGGCACCGGGAAGCTCATGGTCGGGGCATGGAAGCCGTAGTCGATCAGGCGCTTGGCGATATCGTCCACCGTCACGCCGGAGCCTGCCTTCAGTCCGCGCGGATCGACGATGCACTCGTGGGCGACGCGGCCCTTGGCGTTGCGGTACAGCACCGGGAAATGCGGATCGAGCCGCTTGGCGATGTAGTTGGCGTTCAGGATCGCCACTTCCGTGGCGCGGGTCAGTCCTTCGCCGCCCATCATCAGAATGTAGATGTAGGAGATGACGAGGATCGACGCCGAACCGTAAGGCGCGGCCGATACCGCGCCGACGGGCGCCTTGCCGCCATCGCTTGAAACATGTCCCGGCAGGAACGGCGCGAGATGCGCACGCACGCCGATCGGCCCCATGCCGGGGCCGCCGCCGCCATGCGGAATGCAGAAGGTCTTGTGCAGGTTGAGATGGCTCACGTCCGCGCCGTAGTCGCCGGGCCGCGCGAGCCCGACCTGGGCGTTGAGATTGGCGCCGTCGAGATAGACCTGTCCGCCGTGGCTGTGGACGATGTCGCAGATCTCGCGGATGTGCTCCTCGAACACGCCGTGGGTCGAGGGATAGGTGATCATCACCGCCGCGAGATCGTTCGAATGCTGTTCGGCCTTCTTGCGCAGATCCTCCACATCGACGTCGCCGCGCGCGTCGCAGGCGACGACGACGACATCCATGCCGACCATGCTGGCGGAGGCTGGATTGGTGCCATGAGCCGAGGAGGGGATCAGACACACCTTGCGATGCGCTTCGCCGCGCGACTGATGATAGGCGCGGATCGCGAGCAACCCGGCATATTCGCCTTGCGCGCCCGAGTTCGGCTGCAGCGACACGGCATCATAGCCGGTGATGTCGGCCAGCCATTTCTCCAGCGTGGCGAACATGGCGTGATAGCCCGCCGCCTGCGCCGATGGCGCGAACGGATGCAGCGCGCCGAATTCCGGCCAGGTCACCGGGATCATCTCGGTGGTTGCGTTCAGCTTCATGGTGCAGGAGCCGAGCGGGATCATGGCGCGGTCGAGCGCCAGATCGCGATCCGACAGCTTGCGCATGTAGCGCAGCAGTTCAGTCTCGGAGCGATGCGCGTGGAATACCGGATGGGTCAGAAACTTGCTGGTGCGATTGAGTGCAGGCGGCAGCGCGTCGCGCGCCTCCTTCTCGATGTCGGCATACGACAGGTTGCCGCCGAACGTCCGCCACACGCTCTCGACAATTTCCGGCGTGGTGGTCTCATCCAGCGCGATGCTGACGGTGGTCTCGTTGAGCCGCAGATTGATGCTCTCGTGGGCGGCATGCGAGATGATGGCTTGCCGCTGACCATTGATGGCCACTGTGACCGTGTCGAAATAGGCGTCGCTCAGCGGCGCGAAACCGAGCTTCTTCAGTCCGGCCGCTAGCACCGCCGTGCGCCGGTGCACGGTGCGCGCGATGTGGGTCAGCCCTTCGGGGCCGTGATAGACCGCGTACATCGAGGCGATGACGGCGAGCAGCACCTGTGCCGTGCAGATGTTCGATGTCGCCTTCTCGCGGCGGATGTGCTGTTCGCGCGTCTGCAGCGCGAGCCGATAGGCGGGCGCGCCGCGCGAATCCACCGACAGGCCGACGATGCGGCCGGGCAGGGAGCGCTTCAACGCATCCTTCACCGCCATGTAGGCCGCGTGCGGCCCGCCATACCCCATCGGCACGCCGAAGCGCTGTGTCGAACCAACCGCAATGTCCGCGCCGAGATCTCCGGGCGAGGCAATCAGCGTCAGCGCCAGCGGATCGGCGGCAACGACGGCGATGCCGCCCTTTGCCTTTAGTGCCGTGATGGCGGCGCGCGGATCATTCAGCCCGCCATGCGTGCCGGGATACTGGAACAGCGCGCCGAACACGTCGGCCTTATCGAGATCGCGCGCGGGATCGCCGACGATCAGCGTCCAGCCCAGCGGTTCGGCACGGGTGCGCAGCACGGCCAGCGTCTGCGGATGCACCTCGTGATCGACGAAAAACGCCTTGGTCTTCACAGATGAAGAGCGCACGGCCAGCGCCATCGCTTCCGCGGCCGCTGTGCCTTCGTCGAGCAGCGACGCGTTGGCGATGTCGAGCCCGGTGAGATCGCAGATCATGGTCTGGAAGTTGAACAGCGCCTCGAGCCGCCCCTGGCTGATCTCCGGCTGATACGGCGTGTAGGCCGTGTACCACGCCGGATTCTCGAGGATGTTGCGCTGGATCACGGCGGGCAGGATCGTGCCGGAATAGCCTTGGCCGATCAGCGAGGTGAACACCTGGTTGCGCGCCGCGAGACCGCGCATATGCGTCAGCGCTTCGGTCTCGCTGAGCGGTTTGCCAAGATCGAGCAGCTTCTTCTGCCGGATCGATGCCGGCAGCGTCTGGCTCATCAGTGCCTGAAGACTCGACGCACCGACGGTGTCCAGCATCGCAGCGATATCGCGCGGCGAGGGGCCGATATGCCGGCGCACGAAATCGACGGCGGGTTCAGCGGCAGGCGGGCGATGCGCGGTCATATCGAACTCCTCAGGCGGTGTGGGCCTTGTAGGCGGCTTCATCCATCAGGCCGGCGAGATCGCCCTTGTCGGCGATGCGCAGCTTGAAGAACCATGCGGCCTTGCCGGGATCGGAATTGATCAGCGCCGGATCGGCGGTGAGTGCGTCGTTGACCTCGACCACTTCGCCCGAGATGGGCGCATAGACGTCGGAGGCGGCCTTCACGCTCTCGACCACGGCGGCAGCTTCCGCCTTCTTGAACGCACGGCCGACTTTCGGAAGCTCGACGAACACCACGTCGCCAAGCTGGGTCTGCGCGTAATCGGTGATGCCGATGGTGGCGACATCGCCCTCGATGCGGAGCCATTCGTGATCGGATGTGTAAAGTGTGGTCATGGGTATCCTCAGCGTTGGAAATTATCGTTTGTATCCGTTGGGCACGAAGGGCATCGGCGCGACGCGCAGCGGCAGCCGCTGGCAGCGCACATTCGCGAAGACGACGGTGCCCTCAGTCGAGAGGGCAGTCGGCAGATAGCCCATCGCGACGGGTGCATTGAGCGTCGGGCCAAAGCCGCCGGATGTGACGGTGCCGATTTTGTCCGATGATGTTTCGCTGGCGTAGAGAGCCGCGCCTTCGCGCACCGGCGCGCGGCCCTCGGCACGCAGGCCGACACGGCGGCGCGAGGCGCTGGTCTCGAATTCCTTCAGGATGATGTCCGCGCCGGGGAAACCTCCCGCGCGTGCGCCGCCGGTGCGGCGGCTCTTTTGCACCGACCATTCCAGCGCGCCTTCGACCGGGGTTGTGGCGGTGTCGATATCGTGGCCATAGAGGCAAAGCCCGGCTTCAAGCCGCAGGCTGTCACGCGCGCCGAGGCCGATCGGCAGCACGGCCGGATCGGCGAGCAGCGTCGTCGCGAGCCGCTCGACATCTTTCGCAGGCACCGAAATCTCGAAACCGTCCTCGCCGGTGTAGCCCGAGCGCGAGACAAAGCAGTCGATGCCGAGAACCTTGTGCGGCCCTGCATCCATGAAGCGCATGGCGGCCACGGTGGGCGCGTGTTTCGCCAGCACATCGACCGCCTTCGGTCCCTGCAACGCGATCAGCGCGCGGTCCGGCAACGGCTCGATGATGCAGGTATCGGAGAGGTGTTTGCGAAGATGCGCCTCATCCTCGATCTTGCAGGCGGCGTTGACCACGAGGAACAGGTGATCGCCAAAGTTCGCCACCATCAGGTCGTCGAGAATGCCGCCGGCCTCATTGGTGAACTGCGCATAGCGCTGGCGGCCGGGTGTAACGGCAAGGATGTCCTGCGGCACCAGCCGTTCCAGCGCGCGGGCGGCGTCCTCGACCTTGCCGGATTTCGGCCGCAACAGGATCTGGCCCATATGGGAGACGTCGAACAGGCCGGCCGAGGTGCGGGTGTGGAGATGCTCCTTGAGCACACCGGCAGCGTATTGCACCGGCATCTCGTAACCCGCGAACGGCACGATCTTGCCGCCGCGCGCCACATGCAGGTCATGCAGCGGCACGCGCTTCAGCGTATTTTCGGTGGAATCTGGTTTGCGCTCAGTGGCAAGCATGGTCGGGCTCCTGACGGATTCCGGGACGGTTCCCGAAACCTTGTCGAAGCCCCATCTGTCGCTGCGCCTGAGAGTATTATCCCGTCGGCGGATGCCGCGCCGGGCTGCCCGGCCGCATCTCTTTCCAGATTTCAGTCAGTCACACGGTCCGTTTGCCTGAGAGTTTCCGGGGCGGTTGCTCCTTCGGCGCCGGCGATGCCCATTTCTTAAGAGCGGCCGGTCTCTCCCGTCGTGACTTGTCAGCTTACTATATAGCTTACTTAGGCAGGGAAACACTGGTTTCGAGGCCCTGTCAACGCAACTGCGAGATTATCAACGGGCTTCGCGGCGCTTCTGAGACTGCTTGCAAGTCGCTGATCCGCTGCACACTTTCTGGACATAGCGGGTCCGTTCCGTCTAGAAACGGGGCGAGACAGACTGCGCTGCACGCGTCACGACTGCGGGTTGTGCGGAAAAGCGTTTTCGAGCGAAGTGGATACTGGTTCGCGTGAGGAAAACGCGTCAAGGCAAGAGGGCGTTTTCAAGCGACGCGGACTGCGGTTCGCGTCACGAAAACGCGGTAGAAAATCAGAACTTTTTTGGGCGCGATTGGACGAGCATGAGTGGCGTTAACGAGATCAGGTCGGCGTATCTGAATTTTTTCGCGAAGAACGGCCACGACATCGTGCCGTCGTCTCCGCTTGTTCCGCGCAACGACCCCACGCTGATGTTCACCAATGCGGGGATGGTGCAGTTCAAGAACGTGTTCACGGGTCTTGAGAAGCGTCCTTATGTCCGCGCGACCTCGTCGCAGAAATGCGTCCGCGCCGGCGGCAAGCACAACGATCTCGACAATGTCGGCTACACCGCGCGGCATCACACCTTCTTTGAAATGCTCGGGAACTTCTCGTTCGGCGATTATTTCAAGGAACGCGCTATCGAGCTTGCCTGGAATTTGATCACCAAGGAGTACGGCCTTCCGAAAGAGAGGCTGCTGGTCACGGTCTATTCCGAGGACGAGGAAGCAGCGAAACTCTGGAAAAAAGTCGCGGGCCTGCCCGAATCGAAGATCATCCGGATCGGAACGTCGGACAACTTCTGGCAGATGGGCGACACCGGCCCTTGCGGTCCGTGCTCGGAAATCTTTTTCGATCACGGCGACAAGATCTGGGGTGGCCCTCCCGGTTCGCTTGAAGAAGACGGCGACCGCTTCATCGAGATCTGGAATCTCGTGTTCATGCAGTTCGACCAGATCGCGCCCGGCAATCGCGTCGCGTTGCCGAAGCCGTCGATCGACACCGGCATGGGGCTCGAGCGCGTTGCGGCGGTGCTGCAGGGCAAGCACGACAACTACGACATCGACCTGTTCGTCGCACTGATCCGCGCCATCGCCGAATTGACGGGCGCCAATCCGCAGGGCGAACAGAAGGCGTCGCTGCGCGTGATCGCGGATCACCTGCGCGCCTCGTCGTTCCTGATTTCCGACGGCGTGCTGCCCTCGAACGAGGGCCGCGGCTACGTGCTGCGCCGGATCATGCGCCGCGCGATGCGCCACGCGCAGTTGCTCGGCGCGAAAGAGCCGCTGATGTATCGCCTCGTGTGGGCATTGGTCCGCGAAATGGGCCAAGCCTATCCCGAACTGGTGCGCGCCGAGAATCTGATCGAGGAAACGCTGAAGCTTGAGGAAACCCGTTTCCGCAAGACGCTGGATCGCGGCCTCACGATTCTGGACGAGAAAAGCGCGTCGCTGAAGAAGGGCGACATGTTCGACGGCGAGACTGCGTTCACGCTGTATGACACCTATGGCTTTCCGCTCGATCTCACGCAGGACGCGCTGCGCAACCGTGGCATCGGCGTCGACATTGCGTCGTTCACCGATGCGATGGAGCAGCAGCGCAAGAAGGCGCGCGCGGCATGGGCTGGCTCGGGCGACACCGCGACCGAGAATGTCTGGTTTCCGCTGCGCGAGAAGCTCGGCGCGACCGAGTTCCTCGGCTACGATACGGAAATCGCCGAAGGCGCCGTCACCGCGCTGGTGAAGGACGGCAAGGAGATCGAAAGCGCCAAGGCAGGCGACAGCGTCGCCATCGTCATGAACCAGACGCCGTTCTACGCCGAATCCGGCGGCCAGGTCGGCGACACCGGCATTCTGAGCGGCGAGGGTGCGCGCGTGCGCGTCACCGACACCCAGAAGAAGGCTGGCGATCTTTACGTGCACCTCGGCACCGTCGAGCAGGGCACGCTGAAGCCGGGCATGGCGTTGCAGCTTGAAGTCGATCACAGCCGTCGCACGGCGATCCGCGCCAATCACTCGGCGACGCATCTCCTCCACGAAGCGCTGCGCCAGGTGCTGGGCGATCATATCGCACAGCGGGGTTCGCTCGTTGCGCCCGAGCGCCTGCGGTTCGATTTCGCGCACAACAAACCGATCACGCCGGACGAACTGCGCCGCATCGAGGACATCGCCAACGACATCGTGCTGGAAAACGGCGAAGTCGTCACACGCTCGATGGCGGTGGACGATGCGCGGGATTCCGGCGCGCGGGCCCTGTTCGGCGAGAAGTACGGCGATGAAGTGCGTGTGGTTTCGATGGGGCAGGGCTCGGGCAACGCGCTCGGTTGGTCGGTCGAACTGTGCGGCGGCACGCATGTGCGCCGAACCGGCGACATTGGTCTGATTTCGGTAACGGGCGAAAGTGCTGTGGCATCGGGCGTGCGCCGCATCGAGGCGCTGACCGGGCGCAATGCGCGTCACGCCGTGAATGCGACGATCCAAACCGCGAAAACTGCTGCGGCAGAACTGAAAACCACGCTCGACGATTTGCCGTCGCGCATCGCGGCGTTGGTCGATGAACGCAAGAAGCTGGAAGGCGCGCTGTCGGATGCGCGCAAGAAACTCGCCATGGGCGGCGGGGCTGCTGCGGGTAGTGGCGCGGGCGCTGCTAGCGACATCCGCACCATCGGGGATGTGAAATTCCTCGGTCGCGCGGTGCAGGGCATCGAGATGAAGGATCTCAAAAGTCTTGCCGACGACGGCAAGAAGCAGATCGGCTCAGGCGTGGTCGCGATCATCAATGTCGGCGAAGACGGCAAGGCCGGTGCGGTGGTCGGCGTCACGTCCGACCTGACCTCGCGTTTCAGCGCCGTTGATCTCGTGAAGATCGCGTCGGAAGCACTGGGCGGCAAGGGCGGCGGCGGCCGTCCCGACATGGCGCAGGCTGGTGGACCGGACGGCGCTAAGGCCGATGCGGCGCTGAAGGCAATCGAAGCCGCGATGGGTGCGTAAACCGGCTCAGGTTTTCTTCAGAAACACGTAATCCGCCGAATAAGCCACGCTTTGGAAGGCGCCGGCCTTGTCGCAGGTGCCTTGCGGCTTGCCGCCAACGGTGTTGATCCGCAGCACCGTCGTGATGCCGGTCAGCACGCCGCTTCCCCGCTGCAAGACAACTTCCAGTTTCAGCCAAGGGATGTCTTTGTCCGTTGCGCCCGGTGCATTGCCGGTCGCCTTGCCGACGACGGCGCTGCCGTCGCTGTATTCCCAGTTGGGCCCGGCGTAATGCCGCCCGACGGTCTTGCCCTCGGCGAGCAATGTCGCGATGGGTTCGCGGAACACCCATGCGAGCTTTCCGGACGCGTCGGCCTTGCACTCGTAAACCTGCGCGCCTTCGGCGTGCAGCGTCAGCACGATTTTCTCGCCCGGCGCTGCGATGGCGTCCGGAAGCGGCGTTTGAGCGGGCGCGCTCACCAATGCACCCGATAGAAACAGCAGTGTGAGAGCGGCTTTCTTAAAGAGGGGCATGGCCGCGTTCTCCCATGTTGATCTTCGACGAGAGCCATCTCGTTCATTGCCTGCGACATGATCGCATGGTTGAGATTTTTGACCATTTCCCCAGGAAAACTAGTCACCGAAGTCGAAACCAAGCTTTATCCAGGATTGTATCTCAAAGACCACAGCATGCTCCCGGAATCGCAGCTACGGTGGCTCTCTACTTAATGAATGAAATTGGGTGCTTTGTGCATAAGTCGCTTTTGATGGCGGGTGTTTTTACCGCACTTTCCATCTCCATGGCACCTGCTGCCGATCTCGCTCCGCGCATTTTTACCAAAGCGCCTCCATCGCCTGACAATTGGTCGGGCGGCTACGTCGGACTGAGCGGCGGCTTCGGCACGGGCAATTCCAAACAGACCGATCCCGGTCCTGGCCCGCTCGCGGGCGGCGGCGGGGGAGCTCCCGGCGATGGAAGCTACTCGGTCAACGGCGGCCTGATTGGCGGCACGATCGGTTACAACTGGCAAGTCGCGCGATGGGTCTATGGCTTCGAGGGCGACTATTCCTGGGCTGACATCAGCGGTCATTCCGATGTTTGCGGATCATCTGTGGGCAATCCTCATGCTTGCGGCACCAAGCTGAGTTCGCTGGGCACGTTGCGTGGCCGGGTGGGGTACGCCGCCGGAGCGGCAGGCAATTGGCTGTTGTACGCCACCGGCGGTCTTGCGGTTGGCGAGGTGCGTGGCTGGGACGCTCTGACGCCGGCATCCGGCAGCGAACTTCGTCCGGGATGGACGGTCGGGGCAGGCGTGGAAACGAAGTTCGCGCCGAATTGGTCCGCGAAGATTGAATACCTTTATGTCAATCTCGGCAGAGCTCAGTTGTTCGACATTTTGCCGTCCACGCCGGAAACCGTCAGCTTCAACGCGAACATCATCAGGGCGGGCATCAACTACAAACTACCTGCGGGCAAGACGTCCACGGTCGCGCGCGCGAGCTGGGAGCCGTCACGGGATTGGACCGGCCTTTATATCGGCGGTCATGTCGGCGGCAGTTCGGCGCGTTCCGACTGGATGTTCCAGCAAGATGAATGGCCCTGGACCAACTCCCCTAATTCGATCCCGTTTCGCTCGAAGACAAGTTTGCTCGGGGGCGCTCATGCTGGCTTCAACTATCAGCTTGGATCGATCGTGACCGGCATCGAAGGCACATGGTCAGGATTGAATCACAAGACGACGATCATCAGCCCTTACTTTCCCCTCAGCGATACCGAGACGACCAAGATCAGCAATCTCTTCACAATCGCTGGTCGTCTTGGCGTGACCTGGGACCGTGTCTTGTTCTACGGCAAGGGTGGCTGGGCAGGTGGTGAGGTCGAACTCTCTGCGGCGTCAACGTCCGGTGGTCTATCCGCATGGAATCCCGGCAGCAGGATCAGGAGCGGCGTGATCGTGGGTGCCGGCTTCGAATACATGCTGACGCAGAATTTCATCCTTGGCATCGAATACAACCACATCGATCTCGGACGAGCCAATTACACCGCCTACAATACCGGCGTGGACACGTCTCTTACATCGGTCGACGACAAGACCAAGCTGGATACCGTTGTCGGCCGCTTGAGCTACAAGTTCGACTCGTTCGGCGCGGTTGCCCACCGATAGATTGTCCGGCCTCAAAAAATTGGCGGTTGATCTGAGCTCTAAATGAAAAAGGCGCGGAGATCATCCGCGCCTTTTGTTTTAGCTATATTTTACAGGCCTTAAGCAGCCATCGCCTTGGTGAGGTTTTCCGCAACCTTGTCGAGGAAGCCGGTGGTGGAGAGCCAGCGCTGATCCGCGCCGACCAGCAACGCCAGGTCCTTGGTCATGTCGCCGGCTTCGACCGTGTCGACCGTGACCTTCTCCAGCAGGGTTGCGAACTTGGCGAGCTCGGCATTGTTGTCGAGCTTGGCGCGATGGCTGAGACCGCGGGTCCACGCGAAGATCGACGCGATCGAGTTGGTCGAGGTTTCCTTGCCCTTCTGGTGCTCACGGTAGTGACGGGTCACGGTGCCGTGGGCGGCTTCCGCTTCCATGGTCTTGCCGTCCGGCGTCAGCAGCACTGAGGTCATGAGGCCGAGCGAGCCGTAGCCCTGCGCCACGGTGTCCGACTGCACGTCGCCGTCGTAGTTCTTACAGGCCCAGACGTAGCCGCCGGACCACTTCATCGCGGCCGCCACCATGTCGTCGATCAGGCGATGCTCGTAGGTGAGCTTGCGCTTCGTGAATTCGGCCTTGAACTCGGCGTCGTAGATCTCCTGGAAGATGTCCTTGAAGCGGCCGTCGTACTGCTTGAGGATCGTGTTCTTGGTCGACAGGTAGACCGGATAACCCTTGGCCAAGCCGAGGTTCATCGAAGACCGGGCGAAATCGCGGATCGAATCGTCGAGGTTGAACATGGCGAGCGTCACGCCGGCGCTGGGCGCCTTAAACACTTCGCGCTCGATGACCTTGCCGTCGTCGCCGGTGAATTTCAGGGTGATGGTGCCCGGAGTGGGGAACTTGAAGTCGGTGGCGCGGTACTGGTCGCCGAAAGCGTGACGGCCGATGATGATCGGCTTGGTCCAGCCCGGCACCAGACGGGGCACGTTGCGGCAGATGATCGGCTCGCGGAACACGACGCCGCCGAGGATGTTGCGGATGGTGCCGTTGGGCGACTTCCACATTTCCTTGAGGCCGAATTCCTTCACGCGGGCTTCGTCCGGAGTGATGGTGGCGCATTTCACGCCGACGCCATGCTTCTTGATCGCATTGGCCGCGTCGATGGTGACCTGATCGTTGGTCTTGTCGCGGTACTCCATCCCAAGGTCGTAGTATTCGAGCTTCACATCGAGGAACGGGTGGATCAGCTTGTCCTTGATGTACTGCCAGATGATCCGGGTCATCTCGTCGCCATCGAGTTCGACGACGGGGTTGGTCACCTTGATTTTTGCCATGGGGGATTGGGCCTTAAGATTGGGGGCGGAAAGGGCGAGAGAACCGCAACAGGTTCCGTAGCGAGGCTATAGCACCCGCCTTGGCGGGCTGGAAGGCAAGGCACCTGAGACTTTCTGGCATGCCCGGCCGGATGCGTTCCGATGTGCAAGTCTGGAGCCATTCCGCGCCAAATACTTGGGCACGGTGGGGCCTGAATTGCTCGTCGCGGAAACCGTGCAGGGACCAAACCGCTCGGTACTTCCGCCTGACGTGGTTTGGGGCAAGGGCAACTCGCCGCAGAGGCCCCGAGGGACACACCTCGTGTTTTGCACGAGATTCAAACGATCTCGTAACCCCTTTGATTTATAAAGATAATTTTAAGCGACCAGCGCCGGATTTGAATCGGTCTCTTCGGTTCTTGATTCAATGTCTTCGCGCGTTGAATCAGAACCTTCAGACGCTGATTCAAAACCTTCACAGGTTGAATCACCGTCATCACGGGTTGATTCAAAGCGTTCATTTCTTGAATCGGAAGCGCAGCCGACCTTTCGGTGCGGCGCGATCTAGCGGGCTTTTGGCGTCAGCGGCCCCGGTGGCGCCTTGGTAATGAGGGCGGTGACAAGCAGTCCCGCGATGGCAAAGCCGAAGGTCAGCCAGAAGCCGTCGATATAGGCCAGCACGTTGGCCTCGCGCTGAACGATGCCGGCCAGCGTCCCGACGCTGCGCCCTGTCGCCGTTCCCGTGCCGTAACCGGCGAAATACCCTGACAGTTTTGCGAGAAGATCATGCACCTGGTCCTTGGCGCCGATGACGTGCTGGCCGATCAGGTTGGAGTGCGTCTGTTCGCGCACCCGCAGCCACGTCCCCATCAGCGCAATGCCGATCTCCGCGCCCCCCAGCCGCATGATCTGAATGTAGGCGGCGAACGCCGTCGCCCGGGTAGGGTCGGAATTAGCGAGCGCGATGATGATGATTGGGAACAGCGTAAATGCCTGGCCGACCGATTGCAGGAGTACGATGGGGATGAAGTCGACCAGCCGCCATTCATGGGTGATCTGGGTTCCGAGCAATGCGGCGGCGGCGAAGGTGATCAGGCCGGTCACCAGCACGATCCTTACGTCGTACCGCCGCAGCAGCCAGATGGAGAGGGGAAACGTCACCGCCATCGGCAGTACGCCGTAGACCAGAAGCAGGCGGCCGGTCTGTTCGGGCCGAAGCTGCGCCACGGCCGAGAGGAAGTTCGGCACCAGCGACGAGTTGGAGAGACTGGTCAGGGTGTAGAGCAGGATCACGACAAGCGCGAACCCGATGTTGCGTGACAGCAGCACGTTCGCGTGGGCCCAAGGGTCCTGAACCACCGCCTCGTTGATGAAGAACGCCACCAGCAGAAACACGCCGCAACCGAGCATCGCAACAACAGTTCCGGAATTGAGCCAGTCCAGCCGGTTGCCTTGATCAAGGCCAGCATAGACCATGGCGATGCCGGTCCCGAGCAGCAGCATGCCGCCCCAGTCCGCGGTTTCCAGCAGCTTTCGGTTGATTGGATCGCGCGCCGCGCCGAAATAAACCAAAATCGCCATCAGCACGGCGATAATCGCGTCCTGCCAGTACAGCCACTGCCAGCCGAGGTGATCGACATAGAAGCCGACAAGGGCGGGACCGAAGTTGAGCGAAAAGCCGACCCGCAGGGCATAGATTCCGATCGCCACAAGCCACCACTGGATCGGCAGGTTGCGGAAAATGATCATCAGCGTGGCAGGCACGAAGGTACCGAGCAGCAGACCGTGAAGGATGGTGAGGGCAAGAAGTGTCTGATAATCGCGGATAAAGGGAAGAATCAGCGAGATCAGTGCGAAAACGAGGCTTGGCGTGCCGAGGATGCGGCGCAGGCCGAACACGGTCGCGAGCCAAGCCACCGCAGGCGCGATGAAGATTTGCGACGCGGTCGATGCCGTGCTGAGCCACGCGCCTTCATCGAAGCTGAGCGAAAAGGCGCCTTTGAGATCCGGCAGCCCGATCGAGAACATGCGGCTGTCGATATTCGCCATCGACGAGCCCAGCAGCACGGCGATTACGGCAAGCAGCGGATAGTGGACAGGCTGACCGACCGAGACCGGTCCGCTGGCGATGATTTTAGTTTCCGCCACCGGGCATGGCTCCAGTGGTCTTGGTTCCAGTAGTCTTGGCACCGACATTCGAGGGGGCAACCGTCCCCTCGGTGTTGATCCGCGTCACCGCCGACATGCCGGGCCGCAGACTCTCGAGCAGCGGCTGGTCCTTGTCGAATTCGATCCGCAGCGGGATGCGTTGCACCACTTTGGTGAAATTGCCGGTGGCGTTATCGGGCGGCAACAGTGCGAATTGCGATCCGCTGGCCGGGGAGACCCGCGCGACACGGCCATGCAGAATCTGGCGAGGGAATGTATCGATGGTGATGTCCACGGGTTGACCGGCCTGCACGCGGGTCAATTGCGTCTCTTTGTAGTTCGCGATGACGTAGACGTTGGGCAGCGGCACCACGTTGAACAGGTTGCTGCCGATATTGACGTAGTCACCGGGCTGGACCTGCCGCGCGCCGACGATGCCGTCGAACGGAGCCACGATGCGGGTGTAGCCGAGCTTGAGGCGCGCGGCCTTGAGTGCAGCCTGAGCGGCGAGGACGTCGGCCGCGCGCTGTTTCTTCGTGCCATTGAGTACTTCCAACTGATGGCGCTGGGCCGCGATGACGGCCCGGCTCGCCCGCACATCCGCTTGCGCCTTGGCGTATCCGGCGACGGCCTGTTCCAGTTTCTGACGCGTGCCGGACTCGGTCTGGGTCAGCGATTGCTGTCGTGCCTGCTCCTGTTGCGCCTCGGTCTCCGCAGCGAGTGCCGATGCTTGTTGTGCTTCGGATTGCGCGATGGTGGCGTATTGCAGTTCGACCTGATTGGCGAGATTGTCGAGCGCGGCCTGTGCACCTGCGACTGCGGCTTCGGCCTGAGCGACCTGCGCTTCGTAGTCAGCAGGATCGATCTCGACGAGCAGGTCACCGGCCTTGACGCGCTGGTAGTCGCTCGCGGCCACGGTCTTCACCTCGCCGGCGACACGGCTGCTCAATTGCGACACCTGGGCGCGGACATAGGCGTCGTTCGTCGTCTGGATCGTGGCGCTGCTGACCCATTCGTCCCAATTCGCGGTGGCGAGCACAATGAAAGCCACGGCAGCGATTACGCAGGCGACTGGAATAGCCACGCGCCGCAAGGTTGCGCCCACGGTGGATTCCTCCGGACCTGGCGCGGCATTTGAGGGAGGGGCGGATGATGTTGTGTTGCTATCTGTCTGGGTCACGGGTCACCTTGGTATCAACCTACCCCAATCGGCAGCGAAAACTCAAAAGCTGAACGCGTTGTTTCCGGCATGCCCGCATTGCAGTGCATCCCGCCGGCTTTCGGCTGATCTGAGGCGGGCGCATCGAGAAATGTCTTGACCTGCCCGGCCTCAACTGCGTTACGGCAGGGGAAAATATGACACGTAAAAGTAGAGACAATGAGCGGCTCAGGCACCGATAAAACCAAGGCAGGCAAAGAACTGGCCGGCCCTATAGTGGTTCTGGTCGAGCCGCAGCTCGGCGAGAACATCGGCATGTGCGCGCGCGCCATGGGCAATTTCGGCCTGATGCGGCTGCGCATCGTCAAGCCGCGCGATGGCTGGCCGAATATTGCCGCCCAGCGCGCCGCGGCAGGAGCCGATCACATTCTCGATAACGTCCAACTGTTCGACACGGTCGAGGCGGCGGTGGCGGATTGCTCGCTGCTGTTTGCGACCACGGCGCGGGCGCACGATCAGGCCAAGCCCGTCGTCGGTCCTGAGGAGGCCGCCCGCCAGATCGTCGGCGAGATCGCGGGAAGCGGCACCGCCGCGATCATGTTCGGGCGTGAGCGCTATGGACTGGAGAACGACGAAGTCGCGCTCGCCAACCGCATCGTCACGTTTCCGGTCAATCCGGGCTTCGCTTCGCTGAACCTCGCCCAGGCGGTTCTTCTGATGGGCTACGAATGGTTCAAGCTCGCCACGTCTAACGCGCTGCCGTTCGACATGCCGGAGCGATCGGAGCGTGCCTCGAGCCACCAGATGCAGACGTTCTTCGACAATCTGGTCAGTGAACTCGACAAGGTGGAATTCCTGCGGCCGCCCGAAAAGCGCGACACGATGCTGGTGAACCTGCGCAATATCTTCGCGCGCATGGAGCCGACCAAGCAGGACATGCACACTCTTCATGGAGTTGTCATGGCCATCGCCGAGGGCCGCAAAGGTCCTGCAAAGGGCGGCGTTCTGAACGGAACGGAGGCGACGCGGTTGCGCGCGCTGCTCGCCGAACATTCCGAGGGCCGCGCACCATCCGACAGCAGCACGGTGAGGGGACTCGCGCGGCTGCTGCGGCGGAATCCGACCGATGCCGAGCGGATCCTGTGGGACGCGCTGAGGACCGACCGGCGCTTCGCGTCGCACTTCAAGCGGCAGACGCCGGTGGGGCGTCACATCCCGGATTTCGTGTCGTTCTCGAAGCGCATCGCCATCGAGATCGTCAATGCCAACGAGAGCGATACGATCGCGCGTGATCGCGCGGCGCGGCGCGAATGGCTGGAGGCGCGAGACTATCGCGTCTTTCTTATTAACGCCGTGGACATCGAGACCGGCCTCGACGCGCAGCTGAACAAGCTCGCAACGAGCGTCACCTCTTAGACATTCTGCTTGTTGTCAGGAGTCCGTGGCAAAGCCGCGCGTCGATGTAGCTACCTTGCGCAGCCTTTGGGCAAGCCGCGTTCGAAATTCATTGGTCCGAAACGAACTTTCGATGCGCCGTTTATTGCGCGGGTTGACAGCGTCCAAAATACAACTTTAAGATGTATTTTATTGATTATACAATTTAGATTCTAGGAGATTGAAAATGCACGTGATATTTCAGTGTCTTGTCTTAATCGCCGCAGTTCTTGGCGGCGTGTCCTCGGCCCGGAGTGAACAGATATTTGGCGATTTCGGGCAGCCGGCCTGGAGCCGGATGTTCAAGTTTTTCGAATCCCGGTTTGGCGCGATCGCGAAAGACGAAATGGTGTTGGTTTTGCCGACGGCCACCAATGCAGCATGGGATGATCCAATACGGACGTTTCGGCTCATGGAGATGTACCACTGGGGAGACTGGGCGCCCTCAAACGCGTGGCAATACGCGCCGAATTCCGGGCGGCGCATCAGCGAGGGATACCAGTATTTTCTCAACGCGGCGTGGGTTGCAGCCGTCGATGCCAACGGTACGGCTTCAGTGGACGTGAAGAACGCATTGAAGCGAGCATCAGAGGAGGTTCAATTCACCCGCTCGGAGTACATCGCCAAGCAGGACGAAGCGGCGAGATCCTACGATGAGTACGCAAACAACACGCCGCCATCGAAGCGTTTGTCGAAAAGGGAGTTCTATTCGAATCCTCCAAAGGGATATGGCTGGGCGGCCGAAATCGACACCAAGGCAAAGCGTCTCGGCGATGCGCTGGAGACATTGGAGATTGTGACCAAAAATCTGAACGATCCCGACATTGAATTGCTCAAACGGGCGCAGATCAAATTCAACAACCCGAGACAAAAGATCAGTCTTCCGCCTGTCCGCGAAGTGTTGAATGATCCCGACAGATGGCAGCAGTATTTCATCTCCTATGTCGACAAGGACATCTTTGCGTTTCTGAAAGAGTCAAATCTCCAAACGCAGAAGATTGAGGAAATCTCGCAAACATCGACGTATTTCGAACAGCACTGGAAGGCGAGCGTAAGCGTGAGCTTTCTGGGATTGTTTCGCGCGGGAGGCGCATCCGCGGAACAAGTCCGCCGGGAAACGCACATCAGGAATAATGCGACACGAATCGAAATCTCGTTCGCGAATGTCGACACTTTCAACATTCTTCGCGGGGAGTGGTTCGACGAAAATCTCGTCGCCAGATTTGCGCCGAAGCTGAAGAGCGATGCATTCAACGCCATATGGGGACCCAACGGGCAGTTGGAACTGATACCGAAAACGCTCTTGGTCGGCCGGGGCATGACGTTCCGCGTCTATGCAGACAGCGACTCGCTCGATTATCTCTATGAACACTTTGAAGGCGGAGCAGATGCCGGCATCTATATCGGATACTGGCGGGTTGGAGGTTCGGGCGGGTACTCGAGCACGAAGTCCGAAACCAAGGTGTACAAATTCAAGGACTATATCGAGTTCACCGACCTGAGCGGGCGGGGCAAGGTTTTGGCTATGCTTGCCAAGTACTACGCGGCTGGTTTGACCAGGCCTAAATTCACATTTGCGACGACGGACGATGCGCGCCGCGATGCACGAAAAACGATTGATAGCTTATGGGCTCCGGCTGTTTCCAACCAGAAAATCCAGGACATACTGGGCACGGAATAGGCAAAGCGGGATTGGAGCGAACTGCTAGTTCAATGTCGTGCGGGCAGCGAGACCCGATCGATGAAAGATCCGAGACCGGGGGCCGGCGCTTGTTGATGAGCAACTCGCGCCGGCTTTCTTTTAGGTAGTCGGTCGCGAAAAACTTCTTTTTTGGATGGACTAAAGCGCGGTAGGAAGGGTTGCTACAAAAACGCACAAACTAAAAACCATCAAAGGGAGGCTTCAATATGCGTCCAATCGGTCTTGCAGCATTGACGGCTGCTGCAATCGTCATCGCCGGTCCTGCTCATGCGCAGGCGCCGCAGGTGGAGAGGAATGTGTCGATGGCCATGGCGATGGCCATCATCCAGGGCACCATCGAACAGTGCACGAAGGACGGCTACAAGGTCTCCGTCACGGTCGTGGACAAGGCGGGCAACGTCGCGGCCCAGCTTCGCGGCGATGGCACCAATCCCCACACCATGGAATTCAGCCGGCTGAAGGCCTACACCTCGCGCACGCGCGGGCAGACCTCGCTGGAATTCATGAAGCTGACCGACAAGCCCGAGACTGCTTACCTGAAGCAGATTCCGGGTGTGGTTGCGGTGGGTGGTGCTGCTCCGATCAAGGTCGGCAACGAAGTCATCGGCGCGGTGGGTGCATCGGGTGCACCCGGCGGCGAGAAGGACGAGGTTTGTGTCCTCGCCGGCATCGCGAAGGTGCAGGACGCGCTGAAGTAACCGTTTCCGCAAAACAAAACGCCGCGCGATCGGATCGCGCGGCGTTTTTCGTTTCGACGTACTGGAATTACTGGCCGGCCTTGATCTGGGCGACGGCGGTCGCCACCAGTTCGTCCATTTTCTTGCGGACCTCGGCCTCGCTGACACCCTTGCCCGCGAGGTCGTTCGTGACCTTGCGCAGCACGTCTCCGTCACCGGCTTCCTCGAAATCGGCAGAAACCACCTCTTTGGCGTAGGCGGCGGCCTCGTCACCGGTTTTGCCCAGCTTTTCGGCGGCCCAGAGACCCAGCAACTTGTTCCGGCGGGCTTCCGCCTTGAACTTCTGTTCCTCGTCGAGGGCGAACTTTTTCTCGAAGCCTTCCTCGCGCTTGTCAAAAGTCGACATATATCTGTTCCGTAAGCTGAATTTGGGTTTTGCCTGAACCGGCGGCGGTTGCCCAGCATATAGGGGTTTGGCCCCCTTCAAAGCAACGTCCGAGAGGTCGCAGGAAGCCTAAAAGCAGCCGGTAAAACACCTTACGTTGCGTTGTGTCGGCTGGATCAATCGGGTAGGTTGCCGATGAGTCTGGTTCGCGGTTTGTTTCACGATTCCGGGCTTCATGGCAGCTCCGCCGTGGGTCGCGTAAATCACTCGGAGCACCCCACTTCATGGACTTTAACAACACACGGTACATCCCTATGAGCCGTCGGCGTCGCATTTACGAAGGCAAGGGCAAGACCCTTTACGAAGGGCCGGAGCCTGGCACCCTGATTCAACATTTCAAGGACGACGCCACCGCGTTCAATGCCAAGAAACACCAGATCATTGAGGGCAAGGGTGTCCTCAACAATCGGATCTCGGAATACGTTTTCCAGCATCTGAACGACATCGGCGTGCCGACGCATTTCATCAAGCGGCTCAACATGCGCGAGCAGTTGATTCGCGAGGTCGAGATCGTGCCGCTGGAAGTCGTGGTGCGGAACGTCGCCGCTGGATCGCTGTCGCAGCGCCTCGGCATCGAGGAAGGCACGCAACTGCCGCGCTCGATCATCGAGTTCTATTACAAGAACGATCAGCTCGGCGACCCGATGGTTTCCGAAGAGCACATCACTGCGTTCGGCTGGGCGACGCCGCAGGAAATCGACGACATGATGGCGCTGGCCATCCGCGTCAACGACTTCCTCACCGGTCTCTTCCTCGGCGTCGGCATCCGTCTTGTGGACTTCAAGATGGAATGCGGACGTCTGTTCGAAAACGACATGATGCGCATCATCGTCGCCGATGAGATCTCGCCGGATTCGTGCCGGCTGTGGGACATCAAGTCGAACGAGAAGATGGACAAGGATCGCTTCCGCCGCGATCTCGGTGGGTTGCTTGAGGCTTACACGGAAGTCGCCAAGCGTCTTGGCATCCTGATCGAGAACGATCGTCCTGCGGGCTCCGGCCCGGTGCTGGTCAAGAGCTGAAGCCGATGAAGGCGCGTGTTACGGTTACGCTGAAGAACGGCATTCTCGATCCTCAGGGCAAGGCCATCGAGGGCGCGCTGAAATCGCTCGGCGTCGATGGCATCGCCAGCGTGCGGCAGGGCAAGGTGTTCGACATCGAACTCGCCGGCGCGGACAAAGCGAAGGCCGAAGCGGCGCTGAAAGATGCTGCGGACAAGCTGCTCGCAAATACGGTGATCGAGGATTATCGCGTCGAGATCGTGTGAGTTTGTAGTTCGTTACTTCGTCATGGCCGGGCTTGTCCCGGCCATCTACGTTTTGACGAAGCATCCTGAAGACGTGGATGCCCGGGACAAGCCCGGGCATGACGATCTTTGAGGCTGTGCCGAACTGAGATTTTACACCAGCGTGAATTCCAGATCGCCGAGCTTGTCGATGCTGGAGACGATCTTGTCGCCGGCCTTCAGCCAGACGCGCTTCTCCGGCGGATAGCCGAGGATGACGCCTTCGGGGGTCCCGGTGAAGATGATGTCGCCGGGTTCGAGTGTCATGTAGCGCGAGGCGTAGCTGACGAGCTGCTTGACGCTGAAGATCATGTTCTTGGTGTTGGCGGACTGGCGCTGTTCGCCGTTGACCAGCGTCTTCAGATTGAGATTTTCCGGATCGACCTGATCCGCGGTCACCAGCCATGGGCCGATCGGACCCCAGCCGTCGCCCGTCTTGCCGAGCATCCACTGGCCGGAGCGCATCTGCTGGTCGCGCTCCGAGAAGTCCTGACCGGTGCAATAGCCGAAGACATAGGACAGCGCATCGGCTTCGCTAACGTTGCGGGCCTGCTTGCCGATGACAGCCACCAGTTCGGTCTCATAGTCGAAATTCTTGCCGGGCTCCTTGGAGACGGCAATCGTTCCGCCGTGATTGTTGAGCGTGGAATTGTACTTGTTGAACAGGATCGGTTCCTTCGGCAGCTTCTCGTTCGCCTCTGCGGCGTGCGCCCTATAGTTGAGACCGACGCACAGGATCTTGCTGGGCTCGATGACGCAGGGGCCGAACTTTGCCGATTTCTCTGCAATGAGATATTTGCCGCCGGCTGCCTTGGCTTTGTCGACGGTCGCTTTCAGCGCCGCAGCGTTGTAATCTCCGCTGATGACTTCGTCGGTCGAGACCGGCGCGCCGAGCTTGAACGCCTGTTCGGCGGCACCCACATCCACAATGCCCTTGTCGGTGCGCACGCCGAGTGACAGGCCATTCGGGGTGTCCAGCATCGCCAGCGTCATGTTCTTGGTGACTTCCAGCTTGGGTGGCTGGCCTGGGGCAGGGGCGGCGTTTTTGGCCTGGGCGAAGGCGTCGCGGGTGCCTGCCGAGAGCAGGCCGCCTGCGACGACGCCAGCGGCAGACGATTTCAGGAATTTACGGCGATCGTTGTCCATGGTTTCCATCCCGATTTCTTGTTGTTCAGCACCATTGAGCGGTGCCGGGATACTAACTTACACTGGAAAACCGGGCCTCAAATGGGATAAGTCATGTGGAGAAGGCATGACTCGCCTGTGTAGCCCGCAATCGGAAACTCGATGAAATCAGCCGTTCTCGTCTTCCCAGGTATTAATCGCGAGCGCGACATGGCGCGCGCGCTCAAGCTCGCATCCGGCAATGACACCGCCATGGTGTGGCACGCCGAAACGTCACTGCCGAAAGGCACCGATCTGGTGGTTGTGCCCGGTGGCTTTTCCTATGGCGACTATCTGCGCTGCGGGGCGATCGCCGCGCGTGCACCGGTGATGGATGCGGTCCGCGCCCATGCCGCCGCAGGCGGTCTGGTGATGGGCGTCTGCAACGGTTTTCAGATTCTCTGCGAGTCGGGCCTCTTGCCCGGCGTGCTGATGCGCAATGCGCAACTCAAGTTTATCTGCCGCGACGTGCATCTGCGCGTCGAGCGCTCCGATACGCCGTTCACGCGCGGCTATAATGCCGGGCAGGTGATCCGCGTACCGGTGGCGCATGGTGAAGGCAACTACGCTGCCGATGAAGACACGATCCGTCGCCTCGAAGGCGAGGGCCGGGTGCTCTATCGCTATTGCAGCGCTTCAGGCGAAGTTGGCGACACGCACAACATCAACGGCGCCGCAGCGGCCATCGCCGGTATCGTCAGCGACAAGGGCAATGTGCTCGGCATGATGCCGCATCCCGAAAATCACGTCGAAGACATCATGGGTTGCACCGACGGCCGCGGGCTGTTCGCAGGATTGGTCGAACATCTGAAGGCCGCGGCCTGACGCTTCCGGCGGATGCCGGAAGCGCGATGCCGCTCGTCACGCCGTCCGCAGGGTCGCCAGGAATTGGTCCACACCGGACCGCAATTGCTGGTTTTCTGCAGTCAGGGAACTGGCTGACGCATGTACGTCCGCTGCGGCGCGGCCCGTGTCTTCCGCGCCCTTGTTGACGCGGACAATGCTCGCGGCGACTTCCGACGATCCCGCAGCAGCCATCTGAATGTTTCTTGCCACCTCAGTAGTTGCGGCGTTCTGCTGATCGACCGCTTCGAAAATCGCGGTGGCGATCTTCGAGATGGAGCCGATCGTGCTGCTGATCTCGGTGATCGCGCCGACAGTTTCGCTGGTCGACGCCTGCATCCCGACGATCTGGGTGCCGATTTCGTCTGTCGCCTTCGCGGTCTGCGAGGCAAGCGCCTTCACCTCCTGCGCCACGACGGCAAATCCTCTGCCGGCTTCGCCCGCGCGTGCGGCCTCGATGGTTGCATTGAGGGCAAGCAAGTTGGTTTGTTCCGCGATGGCATTGATGATCTTGATGACGTCACCGATGCGGGCGGCAGCCTCACTAAGGCCGGCCATCCGGCCGTTGGCGCTCTCGGCCTGCTTCACTGCGTCATTCGCGATCCGCAGCGATTCCTGAACCTGTCGCGAGATCTCCGAGACCGAAGCGCCCATTTCCTCTGCGCCTGCTGCGACGGACTGTACGCTTGCTGAAGCCTCTTCTGAGGCTGACGCGACGGAGGTCGACAGGATAAGCGTCTGGTCCGCGGTGGATTTCAGTGTGTCCGCGGCGGCGTTGAGGCTATTCGAGGTGGTGCCGACCCGCGAAACGATCTGCGCGATGGTCTGTTCGAATTGTCCGGCCAGCCGGTCCAGTGCGTCGCGTTTTTCGCGCTTGCCTGCATCCAGATAGACCGAAATCGCGAAATCCATATCGAGCATCGCCGCGCCAACGACGGCGTCGATGATGGCGGCCTTCTTTTCGAACAGCGCCCGGCTCGCGAACCGCGCGGTGATGCCGGTTTCGATCGCGTGAATCAGGCCGCTGATGATCCGCTTGTAGCCGCCGATGTACCAGCGAGGCTCGAGGCCCAGCCGATGATGGGTTTCGCCGATCCGGGTCACCGACCGCACGTAGTCGTCATCGAATTTCCCGGAAAGGATCATGTCCCAATGTGCAAGCTGCGCGGCTTTGGCATGCGCGACGATCTCCGGGCGGGGAAACATGCGCTGCACGTCAGGAAATTTTGCGATGGTCCGATAGAATTCTTCGAGGATCGCGGGAAGAGCCGCCATCGCCATGGGGCGGATGTCACGGAGCGCGGCGCGCGATGCATCGTTGATCCCGTTGAAGGCGATACGGGAAGCGAGAGTGTCGGAAGGGTTCATGACGGCAGGGCCTGACTGGAAAATCGCAAGGCAGCGCACTCCCGCCTGCCAAGGCAGGCAGTCGGCCACGCTGTCTGATAGCGGAGGGCTGGTCGGGTGCCGGGCGCAGTCAAGAAGCGCTGGCAGAACAACGGTTAGTGCGGTTTGGTTAACGCAATCTAAAGCTGGTTCCGCGTTCGCTGGAGTCGTGGATTTTCTGGTTACAACCTTCGGCTAGGTACGTTTCTTCATCCGCTTGATCGTGCCGGAGAACGTGAACAGCGGCTTGTCGCCGGTGACAAGCGTACCGCGCAGGAAGATCAGCGAACCACCGGCACGGGTCACGCCGCCGATGGCCTCGATCAGGTCGCCTTCCTTGGCGGCATCGAGAAATTCGCAGGCGAACGACACCGTGACGGCCGGCGCCTGAAGCTCGTGCACGGCGAACGCGAACAGGCAGTAATCCGCGAACGTCATGTAGCAGCCGCCATGGACGTTGCGCATTCCGTTGAGGTGCTTGCTCTCGACCCGGAACGCGCAGCGGACCGTGCCGTCCCCCTCGATCTTATGCCAGAACGGGCCGTTGTTGGATTCGAAGCTGTCGCGCTTCCAGGTCCGCCATCCGGCGAATTCGCCCTCGGTGGCGATGTACAGGTCCGGGCGGGGGCGGCCGATCTGAGGGGGCGAGACGTTCACGGGGCGATGTCCTGAGGATCTGGTGGCCGAAAACCGGCCGGTTTCCGGGCTGTCTTAGAGGCGTGAGGGCCCTGCGGCAACCGGGGCTTTTTTGGGCGGGATTTCTGCCTATCTGATGCTTGCCGCGGCACGGGCCGCCGTGCACAAAGAAGCCCGGAATCACGCATATTCCGCATCAATCGACCCTCCGGCCTGTCCGGGGGAAGTAGCCGCATTTGACCCCGGAGCGACGTCGCCTTGACGATCAGGAACGAACCCCAGATCACCCCCGATCTCGTCGCCAGCCACGGCCTCAAGCCGGACGAGTATGAGCGGATTCTCAAGCTGATCGGGCGCGTTCCGAGCTTCACGGAGCTCGGGATCTTCTCGGCGATGTGGAACGAGCACTGCTCGTACAAGTCCTCGCGGCTGCATCTGCGCGGGCTGCCGACCAAGGCGCCATGGGTCATTCAGGGCCCGGGCGAGAACGCGGGCGTCATCGACATCGGCGACGGGTTGGCTGTGGTCTTCAAGATGGAGAGCCATAACCACCCGAGCTACATCGAGCCCTATCAGGGCGCGACCACGGGTGTCGGCGGCATCCTGCGCGACGTGTTCACCATGGGCGCGCGGCCGATCGCGGTGCTCGACGCGCTGCGCTTCGGCGACCCGTCGCACCCGAAGACCCGCCATCTGGTCTCGGGCGTCGTCGCCGGCATCGGCGGCTACGGCAATTCGTTCGGCGTGCCGACCGTGGGCGGGCAGATGCGCTTCCACACCCGCTATGACGGCAACATTCTCGTCAACGCGATGGCCGTGGGCCTCGCGGAAGCCGACAAGATTTTCTACGCGGCGGCCAGCGGCGTGAACATGCCGATCGTCTATCTCGGCTCCAAGACCGGCCGCGACGGCATCCACGGCGCGACCATGGCGTCCGCCGAATTCGACGACGACAGCGCCGAGAAGCGCCCGACCGTGCAGGTCGGCGATCCGTTCGCGGAAAAGCTGCTGCTGGAAGCGTGTCTCGAAATCATGGAAGCGGATTGCGTCATCGCGATTCAGGACATGGGCGCTGCGGGCCTGACATGCTCCGCGGTCGAAATGGGCGCGAAGGGCGATCTCGGCGTTGACCTCGATCTCGACAGTGTGCCGACGCGTGAAACCGGCATGAGCGCCTACGAGATGATGCTCTCGGAATCACAAGAGCGCATGCTCATGGTGCTGAAGCCCGAGAAGGAAAAGCAGGCCGAAGAAATCTTCAAGAAATGGGGTCTGGATTTTGCGATAGTCGGCTACACCACGCCGACCCAGCGCTTCGTGGTGAAGCACGGCGGCGACGTGATGGCCGACCTGCCGATCAAGGAACTCGAATCCGAAGCGCCGCTGTATGACCGGCCGCATGTGCCGTCGCCGCAGCTTCCGGTGATCCATGCGCGCGACGTCACGCCGCCGGTTTCCATTTCAGATGCGCTGTCGAAGCTGATCGCCACCCCCGAATTGTGCTCGAAGCGCTGGGTGTGGGAACAGTACGACCACGTTATCGGCGGCAACACGCTGCAGCGTCCCGGCGGCGATGCTGCGGTGGTGCGCGTGCTGGATGGTCCGAAGGGGCTTGCGCTGACCTGCGATGTCACGCCGCGTTATTGCGAAGCCGATCCGTTCGAAGGCGGCAAACAGGCAGTCGCTGAAGCGTGGCGCAACATCACGGCGGTGGGCGGACGCCCGCTGGCGATCACCGACAACCTGAATTTCGGCAACCCCGAACGTCCCGAGATCATGGGTCAGTTCGTCGGCTGCCTGAAGGGCATCGCAGCGGCCTGTACCGCGCTGGATTTCCCCGTCGTGTCGGGCAACGTCTCACTCTACAACGAAACCAATGGCCGCGGCATTTTGCCGACGCCGTCGATCGGCGGCGTGGGTCTGCTGGACGATTTCACCAAGTCAGCGACGCTGGGGTTCAAGGCCGCGGGCGAAGCAATCCTGCTGATCGGCGACACCCAGGGCTGGCTCGGCCAGTCGGTCTATCTGCGCGACATCTGCGGGCGGGAAGAGGGCGCACCGCCGCCGGTCGACCTCAACATCGAAAAGCGCAACGGTGACGTGGTGCGCGGCATGATCAAGGGCGGCACCGCCAGCGCCGTGCACGATGTGTCAGACGGCGGTCTTCTGGTCGCGCTGACCGAGATGGCGATGGCGAGCGGCATTGGCGCGATCCTCGATGCGCCGCCCGAAGAAATCGTCCCGCATGCGTATTGGTTCGGCGAGGATCAGGCGCGTTATGTCGTGACGGTGCCGGAGACGCACCTGCTCACGGTTCTCAGCAAGCTGAAGGCTGTCGATGTGCCGTGCCAAGTGATCGGCAAAACCGGCGGCCACGACATCGCCGTCGAAGGTGAAACTCCGGTCTCGATCGCATCGCTCAAGGCTGGCTTCGAAGGCTGGCTCCCGGCTTATATGGCGGGGCGCGGCTAGTGAGGCGCCAAGTCACGCCGTAGCGTGATACTCTTCACTGATGTCCTTGCCGGTATAGTCCGTCATCATCGCGGTGGCGGCCAGGCTGACGACGGCGCAGCAGGCGATGTAGATCGCGATCGCATAAGGCGTCTGGTACTTGCCGTACAGCCAGGTTGCGATCAGCGGTGCCGGGCCGCCCGCGATGACCGATGCGAGCTGATAGCCGAGCGATGCTCCGCTGTAGCGCAGCCTGCCGGTGAAGCTTTCTGCGATCAGCGCGGCCTGGGGGCCGTACATCATGTCGTGCGGGATTAGCGACAGCACGATAGCGAAGAAGATGATCCAGACGACGCCGGTGCTCACCATGCCGAAATAGATGAAGCCAAAGATTCCGGTCACCACCGCACCGATCATGTACATGGTCTTCCGCCCGATGCGATCGGAGAGATAGCCGAAGAACGGGATCGAGAAGAAGGACAGCACCGACGCCGTGAGCACGGCCGTGAGCAGGAAGTCGCGCGACACATGCAGCGTGCCGGTACCGTAGGAGAAGATGAAGGCGGTGAAGATGTAGAACGGCGCCTGTTCTGCCATCCGTGCGAAAGCTGACAGCAAGATCTCCTTCGGCTGACGCTTGATGACTTCAAGGATCGGGGTGCGCTCGATCTTCCGTTCGGCGACAAGTTTGGTGAAGATCGGTGTTTCCAGAATGCCGAGGCGGATATAGAGGCCGACGGCAACAAGGATCAGGCTCAGGAAGAACGGAACACGCCAGCCCCAGGCAAGGAATTGCTCGCCTGACATCTGGCTGAGGGCCAGAACAGCAAGGTTGGCCAGGAAGAGCCCGCAGGGCACGCCGAATTGCGGCCACGAAGCGATGAAGCCGCGTGATTGATTGGTGCGTGCCCACTCCATCGATAGCAGGACCGAGCCGCCCCATTCTCCGCCCACGCCGATACCCTGAATGAAGCGCAGGACGGTCAGAATGACGGCGCCCCAGATGCCGATGCTTTCGTAGGTCGGGACCAGCGCGACGGCAAAGGTTGCGAGCCCCATCAGCATCAGCGTTGCGATCAGGGTCGATTTGCGGCCGATGCGATCACCATAGTGGCCGAAGATCGCCGCGCCGATGGGCCGGGCGATAAAGCCGACGGCATAGATGGCGAAGGCTTCCAGCGTGCCGACCCACGGATCGGAATGCGGGAAGAAGAGCTTGGCGAACACGAGGCCTGTGACAATGCTGTAAAGGAAGAAATCGTACCATTCGATGGCGGTGCCGACGGTGGAGGCGATGACGGCACGGCGCAGTTGCACCTGATGTTCGGCGGCGGAAAGCCGGGCAGGGATAGCGTTTGTGGAGGACATGACGTTTCTCCATCAACGGAGGAGCCGCGACGTGAAATTTGTGATCGTCGCGACATATTTTGTGAGGGAACTCCCGGCCCGTTTGCGAGTTCCGCCCGGCTGCGCCACTGGCGGGATTAAATTTTGGTGAGGGTGAGGCGGCGTCCCGAAGCCGTCGCCGTCACAAGCGAGGCGCTTTTTTGGTCGCATCGCCCAAGCTGGCTCGAAGGTTGGCTCCCGGCTTATAAGGCGGGGAAGGGCTGAGAGTGACGCACGCGCGCGCGTCAAGCTATCGGCAGCCCCACCCTTGAGACGGTCGACGCTCAGACTCATCAAAATGAGGATCGCTCCTAACCTCTCCTCGTGGGAGAGATTAGGAAAAGCGCCGCCTACAACTCCTCGATGGTCACCTTGTCGGGATAGAACGCCAGATGCCCGGCGATCTCTTTCACCGAGTCGTAGGGCGACTCGTAGGTCCAGATCGCATTCTCCAGCGGCTTGCCGCCGGCCACGATGCTGAAGTAGCTCGCGTCGCCCTTGTAGGGGCAATAGGTTGAATGGTCCGTTCGCTTCAATTTGGCCGGATCGGCGTCCTCGCGCGGGATGTACTGGACGGCCGGATAGCTCGCTTCCTTCAGCGTCAGCGCGCGGTTGGTTTCGGCAATGACCTCGCCGCCGACACTGACCCGGACCCGCTTCGGGTTCAGGGCGGTGGTGATCGGGTGGTCGGGGCCTGGAATTTTCATGCGAACGTTCATGGCAAGTTTCCTTGGGGAGTCTCGTGTCCAGATCGCAATATAGGGACAATCTGGCGTAATGCTTGCGTGACGCAGCCGGTTGCAGGGGCTAGAATCGGTCATATTTCGGTGCATTGCCTTGCTGGCCCAAATCAGGAGACTTTTAGAAATGCCAATGGACGCGCGGGACATCGAAACAATGATCAAGGCTGCGTTGCCCGACGCGAAGGTGGAAATCCGCGACCTCGCGGGCGATGGCGACCACTACGCGGCAACCGTCATCTCCGAGTCATTTCGCGGTAAATCGCGGGTGCAGCAGCACCAGATCGTCTATCAGTCGCTGAAGGGACAGATGGGCGGCGTGCTGCATGCGCTGGCGCTGCAGACGGGCGTGCCGGACGCCTGATCGACGGGAGCGGGGGCAGGGTGGCGAAGAACGGAACATTGCTGCGGGCGCGCGCCCCGCACCAGCATCATCGCGTCACCTACGTTGAGCTGTTCTTCGATCTCGTCTTCGTTTTCGCGATCACGCAGATTTCCCACACGCTGCTGGCGCATTTCACGCCGCTCGGGGTGTTGCAGACCACGATCCTGTTCCTGGCGGTATGGTGGGTCTGGATATTCACCTCCTGGATCACCAATTGGCTCGACCCGGAGCGAACGCCCGTCCGCGTGATGCTGTTCGCGCTGATGATCGCCGGATTGCTGTTGTCTACGTCCATTCCCAAGGCGTTTGAGACGCGCGGGGTGGCATTCGCGTTGGCCTTCGTTTTCATGCAGGTCGGACGTTCATTCTTCACATTCCTGTCACTGCCAAAATCGCAAACCGGCTGGCGCATGAATCTCCTGCGCATCACGCTCTGGATGACATGCAGCGGCGTGTTCTGGATTGCAGGCGCGTTCGCGGAAGGGCAGGCTAGGCTTGCGCTCTGGATCGTCGCGGTGGCGATTGAATATTGCGGACCGGCGATGCGGTTCCGCTTTCCTGGCCTTGGCGCAACACCTCTCGGGGATTGGGAGGTCGAGGGCGGCCACATGGCCGAGCGGTGTGCGCTGTTCATCATCATCGCGCTCGGCGAATCCATCGTTGTCACAGGTGCGACGTTTGCAGAAACAGCGTGGACCGCGACGGCAATAAGCGCGTTCGTTGTGGCGCTGCTCGGCAGCATCGCGATGTGGTGGGTGTATTTCCACATCGGCGCGGAGGCCGGGGCCGAGCATATATCGCACTCAGAGGATACCGGCCGTCTTGCGCGGCTGGCCTACACTTATATTCATTTGCCGATCGTCGCAGGCATCGTCGTGTCGGCGGTGGGCGACGAGTTGCTGCTGGCGCATCCCGACGGTCATTCGGACATGAAGGCGATGCTCAGCATGATCGGCGGGCCGCTTTTGTTTCTTGTCGGCACCATTCTGTTCAAGCGCAGCATCCGCGGCATCTTTCAGCTCTCGCACCTTGTCGGCATCGGTCTGCTGATTGTTCTGATCCCGTTCGCGCACTTTTTGTCACCGCTCGAACTTTCGGCGGCGACAACCGTCATCATGCTGATCGTAGCTGCGTGGGAAGCAATCTCGCTCGGCTCCGGCACGGACACGGCGGAAGTCTGACCCTTTATTTTTCCGCCACCAGTGCGTGGACCGAGAACATCCCATCGGGATCGGTCCAAGACGCGCGGGGGGTCCACCCCGAACCGCGCGCCAGCGCCGTGAAGCGCTCGATGCTGTACTTGTAGCTGCTCTCGGTGTGGATCGTCTCGCCTGCGCGGAATGAGAAGGTGTTCCCCAGCAGCCGCACGGTCTGCGCCTTGCGGCTGATCAGATGCATCTCGATGCGATGACGCTCGCGGTTGTAGATCGCGCGATGCTTGAACCCGGACAAGTCGAAATTGCCGCCGAGGTCGCGATTGATCCGCACCAGCACGTTGAGATTGAATTTCGCCGTTACGCCCGCGGCGTCATTGTAGGCCTCGTAAAGAACGCGCTCGTCCTTCTCGAGATCGACGCCGACGATCAGGGTGGCGCCGTCGCCAAGGATGGCGCGGGCGCTGCGCAGGAAGGCGCAGGCTTCGTGCGGGTCAAAGTTGCCGATGGTGGAGCCCGGAAAGAAGCCGACCTTCGGCATGTTCGTCACTTCCGGCGGCAGCTCGAATGGCGTGGTGAAATCCGCGGTCACCGGATAGACCGCGAGACCCGGAAAATCCTTGCGCAGTACGTCGGCTTGCCCGTTCAGGAAGTCGCCTGAAATATCGACGGGCACGTAAGCGCCGAATGCGCATTGCGTCAGCAGCAATCGTACCTTGGTCGAGGCGCCCGCGCCGAATTCGACCAGCGCGGCATTCTTCGGAATCGTCGCCGCGATCTCCGCGCCGCGGTCGCGCAGGATGCGCAGTTCCGTGCGGGTCGGATAGTATTCCGGCAGCAGCGTGATCTGTTCGAACAGTCTTGAGCCGACCTCGTCGTAGAAGTATTTCGGCGGCAGCCGTTTCGGCTGCTGCGACAACCCGGCGATGACGTCCTTAGCGAACGGACAATCCTTCGGGTCAAGAAGCTCGTGAGCCAGCGCAGTCATATGCACATTCATGACGATCTCTTATGTTCGGAGGTCAGACGGCGTAATCGGCGAGGCGCAGCCCCGTGAATTGCCAGCGATGGTGCGGATAGAAGAAGTTGCGATAGGTCACACGCGTGTGGTTGTCCGGCGTCGCCAGCGACGAGCCGCGCAGCACGTACTGGTTGACCATGAACTTGCCGTTGTATTCGCCGAGCGCGCCTTCGATGGCGCGGTAGCCCGGATAAGGCGAATACGAACTGCGGGTCCACTGCCAGACGATGCCGTAGGCGTCGTTGAGATGGCCGGCACGTGCGGCCACTTCCCATTCCATTTCGGTGGGTAGATGTTTTCCGCTCCAGCGCGCGTAAGCATCGGCCTCGTAGTAGCTGATGTGAGACACAGGCGCTGAAGGATCGACCGGCTGCAATCCGCCGAGCGTCATGATCTCCCACTTGTCGTCGATGTTGCGCCAGTGACCGGGGGCTTGCCAGTCTTCCTTGGCGGCAGCGGCGAAGCCGTCCATCAGCCACAACGTCGGTGTCGTGTAGCCGCCGTCCTTCATGAAGGTGAGCCATTCGCCATTGGTGACGAGATTGCGCGCCAGTTTCACCGGGCCGACCAGCGCGCGGTGCGCGGGCTTCTCATTGTCGAAGTGAAACGAATCATCGGCATGACCGATGGTGTGGATGCCTTCCATCAGCGTGACCCATGCATCGCCGGTGCGGTTCGATGCGGGAAATGTCCAGTCCGAATCGTAGGCGGGAGGGATCGGATTCTGCGCGAAGGCGTGCAGGATGTCGGTCAGCATCAATTCCTGATGCTGCTGCTCGTGGTTGAGGCCGACTTCGATCAGTGGCTCCAGTTTCGCGAGTGTCGCTTCATCAACCGTGCTGAAAAATGCCGCGACGGCGGCATCGACGTGTTTCCGGTAGGCCGTAACTTCATCGGCGCCGGGGCGGGTGAGGTGGCCGCGCTGGGCGCGGGCGTGGCGGGGACCGGCGCTGACGTAATAGGAATTGAACAGGTAGGCGTAGTCCGGATGGTAGGGCGTGTAGCCCGGAGAATGCTCCCCGAGCAGGAATTGCTCCCAGAACCAGGTCACGTGGGCGCGGTGCCATTTGGTCGGGCTGGCGTCCGGCATCGACTGGATAAGCTGGTCTTCGGGCGACAGCGGTGCTGCCCTGCGTTCCGTCTCGTCCCGCACGGTGCGATAGGCCGCCAGCAGCCTGGCTGCCAGTTGATCGCGGTATTCGTGGCAGGATTCTTGGCGGGAATCGGCCTGAAATGGGGTGGGGGTCGCGACGCGAACGTCTGGCTGGGAGGCGGTTTTCGTCACGAGAATCTCCGGTCCGGGAGAGAACGATTCTTCGCCGGATCGGTTCCGGAGAATGGATGTTCGTAAATGGGGTACCCTGTAGCCTGTTAAAAGGGCTAGTCCTGCCACAAAGTGGATACGTCAGGGCTGCCATTCGGTTTCATTTCAGGCCGGCTTACGGCCACTGAGGCCCTTTTTGGGGTGGGCGGCATGGCACCCCTTCGGTGATTTGATTGGGCTATGGAACCGTTTCAGGCTACATATATGGGCAGAGAGCGACGGGCCGATGGGCGTACATCCCGGCCTTGCCGCAGGGCAAAGTCACCAAGGACGCGATTATGAGCATCGAGCAATTCATCGACAATGAAGTGAAGTCCAACGACGTCGTGCTGTTCATGAAGGGCACGCCGCAGTTTCCGCAGTGCGGATTCTCGGGCCAAGTGGTCCAGATCCTCGATCACGTCGGCATCGCCTACAAGGGCCTGAACGTTCTCGAGTCCGGCGAACTGCGCGATGGCATCAAGATCTATTCGAACTGGCCGACCATCCCTCAGCTTTACGTGAAGGGTGAGTTCGTAGGCGGTTGCGACATCATTCGCGAGATGTTCCAGGCGGGCGAATTGCAACAACTGCTCGCTGACAAGGGCGTGCCGGTGCAGCAGCCCGCCGGCTAAAGGTCCTGCATTTGTGCGACGGCGGCTCTGCGAGCCGCCTCGCTTGTGAATCAGCCTTCCTGACCGATACACTTCCTCCCAAGCCCGGACCTTCACGATCCGGGCTTTCGTCTGAAAAAGACTTGAGTCTGGAAAGACCTGGGAGGAATTGTATGTTCGTATCTCGCCATATCAAGGCGTCGCTGTTAGCTGCCCTGACGCTCGCCGTTGCTGGCAGTGCATTCGCCGAAAGCGTCGTTCGCACCCGTCCCGCCGAGGCGGGGCTGTCGCCCGCAGGGCTCGCGCGGATCGGCGCCTACATCAATAACGAAATCGCCACCAACAAGATTCCCGGCGCTGTGATGATGATCCAGCGTCGCGGCAAGGTCGCCTATTACGAGACCTTCGGTGTACGTGATCCTGGCACCAAGGCGCCGATGACTGCGAACACGATTTTCCGCATCTATTCGATGTCGAAACCGGTCACGACGGTGGCGGCGATGATGCTGGTCGAAGAGGGCAAGCTGCAACTCGACGACCCCGTCGCGAAGTTCATCCCGGCGTTCAAGGATGTCAAAGTCGGTGTCGAGAAGAAGGGCGACGATGGCAATATGACGCTGGATCTCGTCGCGCCGCGCCGCCCCATGACGGTGCAGGATCTGATGCGGCACACCTCCGGCATCACCTACGGGTTCTTCGGCGATGGGCTGGTCAAGAAAGCCTATGTCGATGCCAAGATTTTCTCGGAGGATGTCGACAATGCCGGCTTTGCCGATCGTATCGCGAAGCTGCCGCTGGCTTATCAGCCAGGGTCAACGTGGGACTACAGTCATTCAACTGACATACTCGGACGCGTGGTCGAGGTTGTGTCCGGAAAATCACTCTATCAGTTCGAGAAGGAACGCATCCTCGATCCGCTCGGCATGAAGGACACCAGCTTCTACGTCACTGACAAGGCCAAGCAGCCCTTGATCGCCGAGCCATTACCGAACGACCGCAAGATAGGCAACGATGCCGACATGAATGACCCGCGCATCGTGCGCAAATGGGAATCCGGCGGCGGCGGCATGGTTTCGACCATCGGCGATTACGCGCGTTTCGCTCAGATGATCGCGAACGGCGGTACACTCGACGGCAAGCGTTATCTGAGCCCGAAAACCATCGCCTATATGGGATCGAACCACATCGGTCCGGCATCGGGCGTGGCGAACGGTCCCTATTATTTGCCGGGACCGGGCTTTGGCTTCGGCCTCGGATTTGCGGTGCGGACCGAGCCGGGCGTCAGCGTCATGGAGGGCAGCGTCGGCGAGATGAACTGGTCGGGCGCGGGCGGCACGACCTTCTGGGTCGATCCGAAGGAAGACATGTTCGTGGTCTTCATGTCGCAGACGGTTCAGCACCGCACGCGCCACCGCATCGCGCTGAAGAATCTGGTCTACGGCGCATTTGAGAAATAATCCCGCAAGGAAGCAAGGACTAGCCTGGCGCAACTGCGTCAGGCTGGTCCTTGCACCATGGCTGCCGCCCGCTAAAGTCGCGCGTCATTGTCCGGATTTGCGGAGATCGGTTTTGTTTTATTCAGTTGGGGGCTGGTCTATTCGTGCGGCCCTTCGTCTCGCATTCATCACCGTTGTAAGCGCATTGTTGCTTTCGCTGCCGGCTTCGGCGGAAAGCCTGGCGCGGACCAATCCGGGTAGAGCCGGCTTCTCCCCCCAGCGGCTGGCGCGGATCACCGACTATTTCAAGAACGAGGTCACGACTGGGAAAATCCCCGGCGCGATCGTGCTGGTGCAGCGCCGAGGTCACCCCGCGTACTACCAAGCCTTCGGTGTGCGTAACGTCGCGACCAAGGCGCCGATGACCTCCGATACCATCTTCACGCTGTTCTCGATGACGAAGCCGATCACGTCGGTGGCGGCAATGATCCTTGTCGAGCAAGGCAAGCTCGCGCTCGACGACGAAGTCGGGAAATACATCCACGGGTTCTACACCATCAAGGTCGGTGAGGAGAAACAGGGTCCCGACGGCAAGCCGGAATTGTCTCTGGTCGCGCCGCAACGTCCGATCCTGATTCATGATCTGCTGCGGCAGTCCGCGGGCATTCCTTACGCGTCGCTGGCCTATGGCGTGGTGAAGAAGCCTTATGAAGACGCCGACCTGATGTCCGGAAAATTCACCAACGCGGAAGTGGCGGACAAGATCGCGGCGCTGCCGTTGATCAGCCAGCCGGGTGAATACTGGACCTACGGTCACGCCACCGACGTGCTTGGCCGGGTGATCGAGGTGGTTTCCGGAAAATCGCTCTACCAGTTCGAGAAGGAAAACCTGCTCGATCCGCTCGGCATGACCAACACCAGTTTCTTCGTGACCGATCCCGCTAAGCAGGCGCTGCTCGCCGAGCCGCTTCCCAATAAAGAGGACAAGCTCGATCGTGACCCGCGTATCGTCAACAAATGGGAATCCGGCGGCGGCGGCATGGTGTCGTCGATCGCCGATTACGCGCGCTTTTTGCAAATGCTGCTGAACGGCGGCGAACTTGGCGGCAAGCAGATTCTGGCGCGCAAGACCGTGGACCTGATGACGTCGAACCACATCGGCGAGGTGGCGGGCATCAAGCCGTGGGTCTACTATTTCCCCGGCGCCGGATATGGCTTCGGCCTCGGCTTTGCCGTGCGCACCCAGGACGGAATCAGCCACTGGGCCGGCTCGGTCGGTGAGTATGAGTGGAGCGGGGGCAGCGGCACGTATTTCCTGGTCGATCCCAAGGAAAACATGTTCGCGATCCTGATGATCCAGTCGCCGTCGCAGCGCGGGCGCATTCAGTCAGCGCTGAAAAGCATGATCTACGGTGCGCTGAAATAGCGGTTATCTGGGCATGATCTCACCGAAAGCCGGTTCCCACTTTTCGTGATCATGCCTCAGAACCTGACGGCGACGTTGGCCCTGACCGCGTGGGCGCTGGCATCGGCGGCGATGCGGCCGGTGTAGAGCAGTGCCACCACCGTATTCCGATGCACAAACGCATCCAGTCCAGCCTCGACAAGAAGCGCGTCGGTCGCAATCGGAACACCGGAGATTGCGAACGGCGAGGGACTTGCCGCGAACGACATCAACGAAACCGGCGTGACGTTATCAAAGGCGTGCTGCCAACCCAGTGAACCTCGTGCGGTCATGAGCCACGGACCGAGGGCCGGGATCGGCGCCTGCGCGCGCACGCCCAGCGTTGTATATGTTGCCGATGTGCTGGTCTGAGCCACAGTGAGAGCTGCCGGGCCGCCACTCTCGGTAAAGCCGTCGCTGCGCACACGGACATGTGCGAGGTCCGCGAATGCTTCGGCATTCAGCCAGCTTGCGTGGAGGCGATAGGCGGCTTCGCCGAACACCTGCGACGTGCTGGCGTTGTAGCTTGCCGTTGCCGCATCGGCGAAACCGGGGAACGCGATGGTGCGCGTCGTCGAGATGTCGTGGTGGGAGTAGGCTGCGCCGGTGCGGAGCAGGATGTCGCCAATTTGTCCGCCGCCATAGGCTGCGAGATGGAAGGTATCGATGGTTCCGGATGATGTGCGCGCATCGACACGCGCGTCCGACCGCCCGCCGCCGGTTGCGACACCGAGCCGCCAGTTGTTGTTGAGCGTCACATCGACGCCGCCGATGGCACCGCCGTTGGACGCGCGCAACGTCGCTGCGTTGCCGTCGCTGTTTAGTCGTGTCCAGTTGCCGTAGCCCTGCACCCATGCGGCATAGATCGGAGCGACGACAGGAGGCTGAGCCTTGATCGGCCACTTGGGACCAGCCTTGGTCTTGCGCGCCTTCTTCGCGTAGGCGAGCGCAGATTCGTCCTCGTCCGCAAACCCGACCGCCTGTGTTCCGGTCGAACCCTGCAGGGTGTCCAGCCGCTGCCGCCCGAGAATGGCCTCGCGCACGAGGGAGCTCTCATCCAGCATCAGCGAATGCAGGCTCGGGTGAATCTCGCCCGACACGCTGTCGAACGCCGCGCGCGCCTGCTCCGGCGACAGCATCAAGGCTGCGCTGACGATCGGATTGGTCATGCCGAGCGCGGCGAGACCACCGCCCGCCGATATCTGGTTCGGCGTGATGCCGACGCTGGCGAAGTCGATGCTGTTGCGCACCAGCGTGAGATACACGTTGTTGGCATCGTAGGTCAGCGAGGGGTCGAGGAACGCGAAGTTCGAAGAGACACCGCTGAAAGTGCCTATGCGGCCGCCGGTGGTCGTCAGGATCGTATATTGTGTGCTGGGCGCGTAGCTGCCGACGCCCGCCATCACGTGGACCGAGCCGCCTTGGATGGTGGCGGTGTGGCCGGCTCCGGTGATTGCGAGCACACCGTTGGCCGAGGGGGTGACGCCGACGGTGAAGAACGCGCCGATCTGATGGATGTAGTTGCCGTTGAACGCCAGCGTCCCGCTATCGACCCGCACATTGCCGCCGGTGTTGTTTGTCACGTTGCCAACCACGGTGCCGTTGCCGGTCAGTGTGCCGCCGCTCTGCACGCCGACGGCGGGAGAAGTGAGCTGGCCTGATACGCGCAACGTTCCGGCCTGCACGGTTGTGGTGGTAGAAAAAGTCCCGTTGCCGGTCAGGGTCCAATCCACGCCGTTCATCGTCAGTGTTTCGAAGTTTGAAAACTTCGCGATATTTTCTGTGCCGGTGCCTTCGAGAATGAGGTTGTCGGTGCCGGTGCCGCCTACAACGTTCCCGTTAAGGACGGAGCCAGTCCGCAGCCGAAGCGTATGGGGCGCGCCCGCCGGAACGCCGGCGTTGGCGGCGAATGTGATTGCGTTTGTCGCGCCGGAAATTGTGCCGCTGTTGATAATTTCGGCGGCGAAAGTGTTGCGAACCAGAATGCCGTTCCAGTTCGCCGCAGATCCGCTGCTTCCGCTGTTCGCAATCGTGCCGGTGTTGGTGATCGTACCGCCGCCGTTCATTTCGATGGCCGATCCGGCGTTCGATCTGATCTGTCCGTTGTTCGTCAAATTCAGAACAACTGAGGTGCCGGCATACGCACCGTTATAGGCACCGAAGATGGAGCCATTCGATTGATTGGTAACCGATCCCGTTCCGCCGCCGGTACCGATTTCAACGCCGGTCGCGAAGCTACCCAACGTGCTGCTGATTGTACCGTCGTTAATAATCGTTCGACCGGTGCCGCCGCGAACAGTCACGGCTACATCGTTGTTCTTGGTTGCGCTAATCGTCGCGCCGGTAAGGTTCGTGACGCCGCCGCCGCCCGTCACGTTGATCGGAGCGTTGATCGTTCCCGCGTTGCTGATTGTCGCGGTTGCCGTCTGCGTGATGATCGCGATTCCGTTCGCATTGATTGTTCCGGTGGCGAGGTTGTTGACCGTGCCGCCGTTGTTGAGAAGGATCGCATTGGAGGTTGTCGAATTGATCAGGCCCGCGTTGTTGATCGTGCCGCCTGCGGTGAAGTTGACGGCTAGGCCGCCCAGGCCCGTCGATGTAATGCTGCCGTCATTTTGTAGCGTCCAGGCTTGAGCGGATGCGTACATGCCGGTCGGGCCAGGTCCGATGAGCGTCCCGGTGTTATTGACGGTGACTCCCGTGGCGACATGGGCGGTGCTTCCCGAAAAAGTGTTCAGATTGACGCCGTTCGCGATATTTGATGTGATTTCAACATCGGCTGCTCGAACCTGGGTGGGTGAAAAGATTTGCGGAATCAACAACGCCGTCAGACTGATGGCTGACATCCACGCGACATGCCGGCGGACCGTTACTTGCGACCGCTCAACGCAATGCCGCAACGCAGCCATCGAGCCAAAAAGAGAAGAATGAAACCTCTGCATCGACGCGGTTTGCGCCGCGCCATGCGCCCCACCAACAAACTTTGTCACAATCGCCCCGCATTCCAACCCGCAATGGAAAAACGGTGCCAAAGGTATGGGGGGGCACGCACTATTCAAATGAATAGCATTCGTTCTAAATTTCTATGTCATTTTGGATTTCCACAATCGACGGTGGCGGGGGATCGTGAGCGAGGCCGAAAGCAGGTTTCTGGACGCTCTCTATAAGGGGGTGTCCGACAGCGGCCAACTCACTCTCGCGCTGGGGTTGATCCAGAACATGTTCGGTTGCCGCAGCGCCGTATTGGTGATGGTCGACGCGCGCGATCCAACGGCGAGTTTTGTCGAGACATCGGGCACGCTGCTTCAGAGCCTGCAGCTCTATGTCGAGAAATATGCCCAGATCGATCCAGCACCGGCCCGCTTTCTCAGCCTGCCGGCCGGCCGCGCCATGAGCACGGATCGCCTGTTCACGCCCGAAGAACGCGCCACCGGTCAATTTTATAATGAATTCTTCAAGCCGATCGGCCTGATCGAGACGCTCGGCGGGCCGCTCTATTCCAACGACGGAAACTTCGCGATGATCGCGCTGATGCGCGGCGAAGATCGTCCGCCGTTCGATGAGCGCGATGTTGCGTATCTCGAGCAGCTCATGCCGCACATCACGCGTGCGCTGCAATTGCGCCGCACGTTCTTTCGGATCGATTCAAGGAATGTCGGATTGCAGGCAACGCTTGACCGCCTTCAGGCTGGACTCATTCTGCTGGCGGCTGACGGGGAGGTGCTCTTTGTCAATGCCGCGATGCAAGCTCTCACGCAGCAGAGCGACGGCTTCGTGCTTGGCCGGATGGGCAAGCCTCTGGTCACCAACACAGAGGCGCGTCGCCGGTTTGATGCGCTTCTGGTGAATGTCGCTGGCGGCGGGGCTGGCGGCGTGGTTGCCGTGCCTCGTGCTGAGGGGCGGGATTATGCTGTTCTGGTCGCGCCGTCCCCGGCATCGTCCGCGCAATCCGACTGGGAGCGCAGCGGGCTACGTGGGGCGATCGTTGTCGTGCACGATCCGGACTCCGGATCTGCCAACACGTCCGAGATCTTGGAGCAAGGGCTCGGGCTGTCGAAGGGCGCGGCGCGGCTGGTGGCGGCGTTGGCAGCAGATCACGATCTCAAGACTTTTGCCGAAAGCGAGGGCGTGACGATTCATACCGCGCGGTTTCACTTGCGGAGCGCGTTGTCGCGGACCGGGGCCAAGACGCAGGCTGAAGTGGTCCGGATCGCGGTGCGCCTGTTGCGGGATTTCGCATTGGCCGATCCGTATCCTGCGCCCGGGAATGCTGCCGATCCGGCATAGGCCCGCATGGCGAGGGTCGATGCGGATTCATGTCCCGCCAACGCCTTCGTCGGCCCCGAAAGAAAAAGGCCGCCCGGTGAGGCGGCCTTTCGTATTTCGGTAGTCCAGTCGCTAAAAAATCAGCGCGAATAGAATTCGATGATGAGGTGCGGCTCCATCTGAACCGGGAACGGCACTTCCGAAAGACCCGGAACGCGCACGACCTTGGCAACCTGCTTGCCGTGATCGACTTCAAGATAGTCTGGCGTGTCGCGTTCGCCGAGCTGGTTGGCTTCGAGCACGAAGGCGAGCTGCTTGGAGGCTTCCTTGATCTCGACCACGTCGCCGACCTAGTCTGGCGTGTCGCGTTCGCCGAGCTGGTTGGCTTCGAGCACGAAGGCGAGCTGCTTGGAGGCTTCCTTGATCTCGACCACGTCGCCGACCTTCACCTTGTAGCTGGCGATGTTGACGCGCTTGCCGTTCACGGTGATGTGGCCGTGATTGATGAACTGGCGGGCGGCGAACATGGTGGCCACGAACTTCGCGCGATACACCACGGTGTCGAGGCGGCGCTCGAGCAGGCCGATCAGGTTTTCGCCCGAGTCACCCTTCAGGCGGCTGGCTTCCACGTAGATGGCGTGGAACTGACGCTCGGAAATGTTGGCGTAATAGCCCTTGAGCTTCTGCTTGGCGCGGAGCTGCGTGCCGAAGTCGGAGAGCTTGCCTTTGCGGCGCTGGCCGTGCTGGCCGGGGCCGTATTCACGCTTGTTGACGGGGCTCTTTGGGCGGCCCCAGATGTTCTGGCCCATACGGCGATCGATCTTGTACTTCGCCTCACTACGCTTAGTCATCGCGTCCTCTTTCGTAAGTTTGAGTTTTGAGGAAACGCGCCCTCCTGTGTAACGGGACTAATCCCGGTACCGACAGGTCCGCCTCATAAGCTTGATGGGGAGGACCACGGGTCGCGAAACGCAACGCGGGCCGAAACCGGCCCGCGAGCAACGTGTTCATAGGTAGAAAAGGCCGCGAAGTCAAACAGTTCGGCTATTTTGCCGGGGCCGGGGAGGCCAGCGGCTTGGTCTTGTCCACCACGTAAACTCCCAGCACTTTCATAGGCTTATCGCCATGAACGGCGGCATCATGCACGGCCCCTGCCGGGATCTGGTAGGATTCCCCGGCTTTCAGCGTCTTGTCCGGCTGCCCGTCGATGGACAGCACCAGTTCGCCCTCCAGAACATAGCCGGTCTCGACGCCTGGATGGGTATGACGGCCTGCTTTCGTCCCCGGAGCCAGTTCGGCAAGGCCGGTGACCGTGTTGTAGCCCTCGGGAAAAGCGATGGTTTGCAGCGGCGTGCGCTTGATGCCCGCGGGCGGCTGCTGGGCGAATGCAACGCCGATGCCGGCAAGCGCGAGAATCGAGACGCAGAGCACTGTCTTCTTGAGCATTATAAATCCTCCCTTGCTGTTCTCTTCATGGAACAGCCTGCCGGGAAGCTAGCAGCGAGGACGTACGGGCGGAAGAGCGGTTCTCAGCTTACGAGACTGCTGCCGAAGAACGGCGCAAGCGCCTTGGCCAGAACCGGCGAAGGCGCTTGTCCCGAGGTGAACAGGATTCGCGCCTCGAGCGTCTCGCCGAGGCCGCTGGTCGAGCCGAGCAGATCGCTCACCCGCCGTGCGATGGCGGGGGCGGGGTCGATCCAGTCCACACGCCACGGCGCCAGCGCGAGCATCTGGTCGATCAGCAAGGGATAGTGCGTGCAGGCCAGCACCACGGTGTCGGTCCGTTCTCCATCATTATTTTGGCCGTTGAGGAAGCACGGCGCGATCTCGGCCGCGATGGCGTCGTCGCTGACGCGCTCTCCCCGCAAGGCGGCTTCCGCCAGACTGGCGAGATTTTCCGCACCCACGAGAGTGACCTCGCATTCCCGTGCGAAATCCCGGATCAGCGTCCTGGTGTATTCGCGTCTCACGGTGCCCTTGGTGCCGAGCACGGAGACGCGTTTGGTTTTTGACGATGCGCAGGCAGGCTTGATGGCCGGTACGGTGCCGACGAATGGCACACTGTAGGCCTCGCGCAGATGCGCCATCACCAAAGTGGACGCCGTGTTGCAGGCGATGACGACGAGGTCCGGCTTGTGCTCCGCGATCAGGTCGCCGATCAGCGGCACCACGCGGGCGACGATCTCGTCCTCGGTGTGCTGGCCGTAGGGGAAATAGGCGTCGTCCGCGACATAGATATAGCGTGCAGATGGCCGCAGCTTGACGATCTCGCGGAATACAGTGAGACCGCCGAGGCCGGAATCGAACACGAGTATCGTGGGCGCCTGTGACACGAGGGGCATGATAGCCGATCTGCGGTTACCAGTCTGTTGTGACGGGCCGGGTCTAGATCCGGCTCAGAAGCTGCCCGAGCAGGAGAAGGCCCTGCGGCCACAGGCCCAGCCGCGACGCGCCATTGATATGACCCAATTCGCCGGCGTTGCAGAAGTCAGCGCCCCATTGTCGCGCAAATCCCTCGGCGCGCGCGACGGCAACATAGGGATCATCTGTGCTGGCAACGACCAGCGCCGGAACCGGCAGACGGCCCGTCGGCATTGGTGCGAAGTCGCGCACCGCGTCTGGTGTGTGGGCTGGCGAGTCGACGTCGGACGGCGCGACCAGAAGCGCACCCTTGATCCGGCCCGGCGGCCGCGAGGCGAGCCAGTGTACGCCGAGGGCGGTCCCAAGACTGTGGCCGATCAGGATCGCGGGACGGCTGCCATCCGACACCTGCCGGTCGAGCCGCTTCAGCCAGCTGTCGCGGCGCGGATTATCCCAGTCGTCCTGCAGCACGCGGCTGGCATTGGGGAAGGCTGCGCTCCAGTGCGATTGCCAGTGCGCGACGCCGGAATTGCCGAGGCCTGGCAGCAGCAGAAAGTCAAAATCAGAGGTGGTATCGATCATGGGTCAGACCGGAGCGAGAGGAACGTGAGGTCCTTCCGGCAGCACGACCCGGACGGCGTCGCCGGGACGCACGTCCCCCTCGGCCAGCACCACGCTCATGACCCCGGCTTTACGGATCAGGCTGCCGTCGGCGTCCTTGTCCAGCGTCGCAGCCATCAGGCCCTTCTGGAAGCGGTCGATCTGGATGCAGGGGTTGCGCAGGCCGGTGATTTCCACCACGGCGCTGTTGCCGAGATGCAGCCGCGTGCCGGTCGGCAGGGCCAGCAGGTCGATGCCGCGCGTGGTGACGTTCTCGCCCATGTCGCCGGGCCGGACGATGAAATTCTTCGGAGCCAGTTCGTCGAACAGTTCTTCGTGGATCAGATGCACCTGACGCAGGTTCGGCTGGGTCGGGTCTCTTGCCACACGCGAGCGGTGCTTGACCGTTTCGCCCATATGCGCGTCACCGGCAACGCCGAGGCCGGAGAGCAGGCGAATGCTCAGGCTATTGGTCTTGCTGAAGTGGTGACCCTTGCTCAGGCTTACCGCGGTGATGACGCCCATCAGTTCAGGATGCTCCGAACACGCGCTTGAAGATCGTGTCGACGTGCTTGAAGTGATACGCGAGATCAAATTGCTCTTCGATCTCCTTGTCCGACAGATATTTCTTCATGTCGGCATCTTTCTTCAGCAGCGTCTGGAAGTCGCCTTCGCCGCGCCAGACCGGCATGGCGTTGCGCTGGACCAGTTTGTAGGCGTCCTCGCGCGACGCGCCTTTTTGCGTGAGCGCGATCAGGAGCCGCTGCGAATGAACGAGGCCGCCGAGGCGGTCGAGGTTCTTCTGCATGTTGGCGGGATACACCAGCAGCTTCTCAACGACACCGGCCAGACGATTGAGTGCGAAGTCCAGCGTCACGGTCGCATCGGGACCGATCATGCGCTCGACGCTCGAATGCGAAATGTCGCGTTCGTGCCAGAGAGCAACGTTTTCCATCGCGGGAAGGGCGTAGGCGCGCACCATGCGGGCGAGACCCGTCAGATTTTCCGTCAGCACCGGATTGCGCTTGTGCGGCATCGCCGACGAGCCCTTCTGGCCCTCGGAAAAGAACTCCTCGGCTTCCAGCACTTCGGTGCGCTGCATGTGGCGGATCTCAGTGGCGAGGCGCTCGACCGACGAAGCGACAACGCCCAGCGTTGCGAAGAACATCGCGTGGCGGTCGCGCGGGATCACCTGCGTCGAGATAGGCTCGACTGCGAGGCCCATGGCTTTCGCGACATGTGCTTCGACCTGCGGATCAATCTGCGCGAAGGTGCCGACAGCGCCGGAAATCGCGCAGGTCGCGATTTCCTTGCGCGCGGCGACAACGCGTTCGCGCGCGCGGGTGAATTCAGCGTAGGCGTAAGCGAGCTTGAGGCCGAAGGTGACCGGCTCGGCATGGATGCCGTGGGAGCGGCCGATGGTCGGCGTCATCTTGTATTCGAAGGCGCGCGTCTTGAGCGCGGCCAGTACCTTGTCGATGTCGGCAATGAGGATATCGGCAGCGCGCGCAAGCTGCACGTTGAGGCAGGTGTCGAGCACGTCCGACGAGGTCATGCCCTGATGTACGAAGCGCGCTTCGGGTCCGACGATTTCAGCCAGATGCGTCAGGAAGGCGATGACGTCGTGCTTGGTCTCGCGCTCGATCTCGTCAATGCGCTCGACATTGAAGACCGCATCCTTGGCCTTGGCCCAGATGGTCTTCGCCGCGTCCTTCGGAATGACGCCCAGTTCCGCCAGCGCGTCGGCGGCATGCGCCTCGATCTCGAACCAGATCTTGAAACGCGTCTGCGGCTCCCAAATGGAGACCATTTCGGGGCGGGAATAGCGTGGAATCATCGCGAACTCTTGGGCTTTGGGGATTACGCCGCGCTTTAGCAGATCGTATCCCGCGAGGCCACCCTTGAGGCGCAGTTCTGCTCGGAAAATCAGGCCTTTTTGGCTTAAATCGCTTCGCCGCGCGCGGAAGCCGCCGCATTGCGGATCGCCGAGATGTTCGCCTTGTAGCTGTCCATCGTGCCGCCCTTGAACACGGCGGAGCCGGCGACCAGGGCATTCGCTCCGGCGGCGGCGATTTCGGCCGCGTTGGCAGCCGTGACGCCGCCGTCGACTTCAATATCGATAGGCCGCCCGGCGCACATGGCGCGGACCTGCGAAATCTTTTCCAGCGCGGACTGAATGAACGATTGTCCGCCGAAGCCGGGATTGACCGACATCACCAGCACCAGATCGATAATGTCGATCACATACTCGATGGCGCTCGCGGGCGTCGCGGGATTGAGCGACACGCCGGCCTTCTTGCCGAGCGCACGGATCGCCTGCAGCGAGCGATGCAGATGGGGTCCGGCTTCGGCGTGGACGGTGATGTGGTCGCAGCCCGCCTTGGCGAAGGCTTCGAGATACGGATCGCAGGGCGCAATCATCAGATGCGCATCGAAAATCTTCTTCGAGTGCGGGCGTATCGCCTTGATGACATCGGGGCCGTAGGAGATGTTCGGCACGAAATGGCCGTCCATCACGTCGAGATGCATCCAGTCTGCGCCTGCCTGATCGACGGCGCGAACTTCCTCGCCCAGCTTTGAAAAGTCCGACGCCAGGATCGACGGTGCGATGATCAAGGGGCGTGATGTGAACGGCTGGGACATGACTGCTTCCGGTGCCTCTCCTGGCGCGACGGGCCAGCGGTGACGGACAGTTTCGCCTAACACGCCGCTCGCGCGCGGGCAATCAAAGGCGCGGGGCGTACACAGAAGTTGCGCGCGAGCCACGGCAAATCCTGCCGCAGCGGCAGAAATTGCCGCGTCAAATCGTGCTTGCGAAGCGCGGAAAATATCGAATTTAAAGAGTTTCCGAAGCGGCACGGCAATTGCTGGATACTTCCCGGGATGATCTGAGCCGCCTGTCGGCTTTGGGGAGTATCGCGATGTTTTTTGCTGCAGGTGCTGTTGGGGCTGCCGCTGTTGCCGCGGGCACAGCATTGGATTTGCTGTCATCGCTGACGCCCGGCAAATCGGGCTCGACAACGACGGGCGTCAAGCAATCCGGGTCGATCTTCGGTCTGACGGACCCCACCGGACTTACGCAGACTTTGACGCCTGCATCTTCGACCGGCTCCGCTTCGAGCGGAACCCTGTCGCCATCGACGTTTAATGCGTTGCTGGTGTCGCAGGATCCGACATCCTCCAGCCCGACGAATGCGCTGAAAGACCTTTTCGCGCAGATCGACACCAATGGTGACGGCAAGATCACCAAGGCCGAGTTCGAGGACAAGCTCGGCGCGGGTGGCACCAATATTCAGGCCGCCGACAACGTGTTCGACAAGATGGACACCGACGGCGACGGCTCCGTCAGCATGAACGAAATGGCGGCCGCGTTGAAAGGTAAGGGCGGCGCTCATCATGCGCACCAATCCGGCGGCGGTGGAGGCGGCGGCGCGGATGCGCTGATGCAGGCGCTCCAAGGCGCGTCCAGCACCACGACCACCAACAGCGACGGTTCAATCACCACGACGCTGACCTATGCCGACGGCACCAAGCTCACCATGAGCCAGCCGGCGTCATCGACGTCGTCAAGCAGCGCGTCAACGCAATACAGTCTCGTCGAGAAAATGATGCAGCGTCAGACGGACGCACTCGCCACCGCCGCGAAGCAGTCGGTATCAGTCAAGGTCTGATCGATCGGACCGGATAACCGCCTGCATTCGTAGCACTACGCACAAACACGCCGTTTTCATCACTCGCTAACCACATCCGCCGGTAATCGCACCCACGCAATGTTTGCGGGGGCATGCGGTGTCGAGAGCAATTGTGTGGGCCGGCGTCGTTTGTCTTGCGGCAAGTACCGCACATGCAGAAGACGACTTCGTCGCATCGTTGCGCCTGCGCGGCGGCTTCGACACCAATCCCGTGTTTGCGAACGGTGGCGGCATCGGCGGCAGCGCCTTCATCGGTACGGATACGGCGCTTGTCGCCGGTACTAAAGAGAAGGATTACAGCTACGGCGTCGCCGCCGAGGCGAGCACCACGCAATATGCCAACCCACTCGCGTTGCCTGCGTTGACGGGCAAGGTTGTGCTGCGCGGCACATACGGCGGTGACGATGCCAACATCGCGGCCACGACAACCATCGCCGACACCAACACCTACAATCTGCGGTCGTCAGATCTCGTGCAGTCGCTCAAGGGTGAAGCGAAATTCGGTGCGATCAAGGTGTTTACGACCGTCGAGGGTACGCGTTCGTCACTGAACCAGACCAACGCGATTTTTCAGGACTTTCTGCCGTCTCCGCAGGTCTATCTGCGCGGCACATTGATCCCCGGCATCGCTTACGTGCGGGACAAGTTCGAGGTCGGTGCGTCGGTCAATCTGTCGGTGCGGCGCTATCAGCGGGAGCTGGATGATTTCGGCTATCGCCGCGACAACGAACGCGTGCAGCCGTATCTGTTCGCCAAGTATCAGGACAAGGACGTCACTGCTTTCGTATCGGTTTCGCAATTGCGCGGGACATTTCACGATGTCGATTTCACCAACGTCAATGCAACTTTGTTCGATGCAAATCTGCAATGGCGTGTCGCGCCGTTCACGATCGACCTCGCAGCCTACCGCCGGGCGGGGGAGACTACGTTTCCGGTCTCGCCGATCACACTTGATACAGCCTATACGGCGAAGGCGACATGGCAGGTCGAGCCCAAACTCTCGCTGACGGCAGCGGTCGGCTACAGCACCATCGATTATCTGGATTCGCCGTTTCGCCAGCAGGTGCTGACTTACGGCATCGGCGCATCGCACGATCTTGGCAACGGCTACGCGCTTGGCCTCGATCTGTCGCGAGCGCAGGGCACATTGATCTCGAGCGACAAGGCGAACGCGATCATCATCAGTTCATCGCTGACGAAGAAGTTCACGCCGTTCGCCAAGGATGATGCGCCGGGAAAGCCCGCTGTAAGCAAGAGCTGAGATGCGGCCGACCTAAAGTGACAGTCTGATCCCGCAAGACGGGATTGCCGGACCAGACTGTCGCGCAGACGGGTGGGGGGAGCATTACCGCCTGCGGTCTTACAGTGGTCTAGACGTCAGTGTCCGCAGCCGCAGCCGCCACGGAGCAATCCGCCGAGGACACCACCCTTGCCAAGCACAGCGCCGAGAACGCCGCCCTTGCCGGTGGTGACTGAAGCGTTGACGACGAGAGCTCCACGGCCATCAAGCAGGCCAAGGACGCCGCCCTTGCCGGTGAGCACGTTCGCTCCAATGCCCACGCCTTTGCCACCACCTCCTGCGAGAGCGGGGGCACTGATAAGCGCCGTCGCGAGAGCGGCCAGACACAGCATTTTCTTCATGACGTTTTCTCCACTGTTACGTGCACGACGTTGTGCACGCAGCGGACCGTAGTCGGCAGAATTACGCCGACAATCGAAAGGAAGAGATAACCTTAAACGACAGGGGTTTTCTGCATTTTCCGACCGCATGATGCGCTCATGCTTACGGAAAAATACGTAACCGGTTGCGCAGTGGATTCAGTCATACTTTTTCAAAACGTGCTTTCCACGACGGCAGCGCGCCGGCGAACGGCAACGCTTTCGCTTCATAGACGCCGCGTGCGATGGCGCGTGCAATGACGTTCGCGGCGACCGCGCCGAGTTCAGTCAGACCGTACAACGGATCAATCGGTTTTTCGCAGGTCGCTGCTGCGAACACGGCGTCGCCGTCCAGCGGCGCATGCACGGGGTAAATCGCGCGGGCGAAGCCGGTCTGCCCGATCATCGCCAGCCGTTTCGTCTGCGCCTTGGTGAGAATCGCGTCGGTGACGACGACTGCGAGCGTTGTGTTCTCGATGGCCGTCGCCGTTGGTGCACCCTTGAGGCGCATGGCGAGCATGTCCGGTGTAAAGGCTGCCGGCAATCCGCGCCCGCCGAATTCATTGCCGATCTCGAAGGGTGCGGCCCAGAACCACGGCCCGTCACCGACATTGACGCTGCCGACCGCATTGACCGAAGCAATGGCAGCGACGCGAACGCCGCCCGCCGTAACTGCGGAGGCGGAGCCGAGACCGCCCTTGAAGTTGGCCGTGGTCGCGCCGAGGCCCGCGCCGACACTTCCGAGAGCGAACGCGCCGTCGGTAGCCGCTTCGGCGGCCGCATACCCGAGATCGCGATATGGTGGGAAGCGGCCCCACTTTTTGTTTCCACCATTGAGCATGTCGAACTGAACGGCGCCGGGCACGAGCGGGATCAGCGCATCGCCAACCGGAAATCCACGTCCATGTGCGGCGAGCCACGCCTGAACGCCGCCGCCGGATTCAAGACCGAACGCCGAGCCTCCGGACAGCGCAATCGCGTCGATGCGCTCGACGGTGTTCGCCACGTCGAGCAGGGAACCGTCACGCGTGCCCGGCCCGCCGCCGCGCACGTCGATAGAGGCGACGGCCGGTTGATCGAAGATGATGGCCGTTACGCCAGAGGCGACAGCTGCATCTTCGGCGTGGCCGACGCGGACGCCAGGGATGTCGGTGAGCAGGTTTTTCATGGACTGCCTTTGGATAAATCTCGATCACAACACGCGGAACGACCGGGTGCGGAGCTTGCATAGCATAGCTGCCCCGGTGCAATAAGCGGCATGATCACCGACGTCTCGCTTCCCGCCGCGCTTGCCGCCGGCATCATCAGCTTTCTCTCGCCATGCGTTTTGCCGCTGGTGCCGCCGTATCTGATTTATCTCACCGGCGCGACCATCGAGCACGTCGCCAATGATGAGGAGCAGAAGGCTTCGAAACGCGCTGTAATGCTCTCGGCGCTGGTCTTCGTGCTGGGATTTTCAACCGTGTTCGTGGCGCTGGGCGCCAGCGCCAGCCTGATCGGCGGCTTGATCCGTGCATGGTCCGCGCAGCTCTCGATCGTCGCGGGCATCGCCATCATTCTCATGGGACTGCACTTCCTCGGTCTGACGCGCATCGGGTTCCTGATGCGCGAGGGCCGTCTGTCGATTCCGAAGCCGGTCGGATTGTGGGGCGCCTATGTGATGGGGCTGGCCTTTGCGTTCGGCTGGACGCCATGCATCGGTCCGATATTGGCGGCGATCCTGTCGGTCGCGGCGTCGGAAGCGACGGTCACGAAGGGGGCGGGACTTCTTGCGGTCTATTCTGCCGGTCTTGGCATTCCGTTCCTGATCGCGGCGTTCATGGTCGAGCAGTTCTCGTCGGTGCTCGCGCGAATGAAGAAGCATCTCGCCACCATTGAGCGTGCGATGGGTGTGCTGATGATTCTGGTCGGCGTCGGATTTCTCACCGGCGCGGTGACGAGCGTCAGCATCTGGCTGCTGGAGACGTTTCCGGCGCTGCAGAATTTTGGATAGGGCAACGCCAAAAAGAAATGGCCGGGACAAGCCCGGCCATGACCCGTCAGATATGTTGGGGACTCACGATCCCTTGTTGAGCTCGGCGTAGTTGCCCTTGGCGTCCCACTTGTAGACGACATAGTCGAGCAGCTTGATGTCGCCCTTGGCGTCGAACGACAGCTTGCCCAGCACGGTGTCCCACTCGCCGCCCTTGATGGCTTCGATGACCTTCTTGGGATCGGTGCTCTTGATCTTGTTCACGGCCTGCGACCAGACTTGGAACGAGGCGTAGGTGTAAAGCGTGTAGCCTTCGGGATCGATGCCCTTGGCCTTGAACTTCTCGACGATGGCCTTCGCGGTCGGCTTGTTGCGCGGATCGGGGCCGAAGGTGAACAGCGTGCCTTCTGCGGCTGCACCTGTGATCGACGCAAATTCCTTGTCGTTCATGGCGTCGCCGGCCATCAGGACAGTCTTCATGCCCTGGTCGCGCATCTGGCGCACGATCAGGCCGGCTTCCTGATGATAGCCGCCGACATAGACCAGATCGATGTTCTCGCGCTTCAGGCGCGAGACGATGGAGTTAAAGTCCTTGTCGCCCTTGTTGTAGGATTCGAACAGCTTCTCCTTGAAACCGGCTGCGTTCAGCGCCTTCTTGGTTTCATCGGCAAGACCCTTTCCGTAGGTGGTCTTGTCGTTGAGGATCGCGACATTCTTGCCGGCGAAGGCCTTCAGAATGTATTGCGCGGCGACGAGGCCCTGCTGGTCGTCGCGGCCACAGACGCGCAGCACGTTCCACAGCTTGCGCTCGGTGAACACCGGATTGGTCGAGGCCGGGGTGATCTGCAACACGTTGCCTTCGGCATAGGCCTCCGACGCGGGGATTGATGATGACGAACAGAAGTGTCCGGCGACGACCTGAACTTTCGAACTCGCGAGCTTTTCCGCGACCGAGCGCGCCTGCTTCGGATCGCAGGCGTCGTCCCCGACCTGCAAGGCGAGCTTCTTGCCGATCACGCCGCCTGCGGCATTAAGATCAGCGACCGCCATGTCGGCGCCGTTCTTCATCTGACGGCCGAACGCGGATTCGCTGCCCGTCATCGGACCGGCGACAGCGACGGAAATGTCTTGCGCAAACGCAGCAGTCGACATGGCAATCGACGCGCCGAGTGCGAGGCCAAGGATGTGGATCGGTTTCATATTGCAGTCCTCATGCAGGTCTCGAATGGCGCGGCCGAGCGGCCCGCCGGGCGAACAAATCGCGCGTATTGTCCGCTGATTTTACTGTCAAGTCATGAGCAATTTTCAGCCGCGCTCAGGTATTGGCTGGCGCATCTTGCCGCAGCCGCCAGCCGAGCGGACCGCTCGGTTCGTACAGCCAGTAATACTGTTTCACCATCTGCAGGGCTCGGGTGCGCTGAAAAGACAGGCAGGCGACGGCGATCAGGATGGCGGTTTCGACCAGGTAGGTCTTCGGCTGTAACAGGGTTTCGTTGAACAACGCGAAATGCACGAATCGCACCGCCAGTCCCATCGGGATCATCGCGATCACTGCGATCCAGATGCTCCGCCAGGTCAGCGCAATGGCGCGGCCGGCGAGCAGCGCGCAGCCCGCGCCGAGCACCACGGTGACGAACAGCACCTGAAAGATGGATTCGTTGGAGTAAAATTGCGTCAAAGCATAATCCTAGATTCTTTGGACATGATCTGATCCGAAAACCGGTTCCCACTTTTCGGGATCATGCCCTAGTGCCGCCCACCTTCAAGATATGCCGCACGGATTTCAGGCCGCGCCAGCAACTCGTCGCCGGTGCCGCTGAGCGTGATGAGGCCGTTGACCATGACGTAGCCGCGGTGCGCCAGCTTCAATGCATGATTGGCGTTCTGCTCGACGATCAGCACGGTGAGGCCGTCTTGTCTGTTCAGCGTGCGGACGGCGTCAAAGATCTGCCGCGCGATCAGTGGCGCGAGGCCAAGTGACGGCTCGTCCAGCATCAGCAGACGCGGACGGCTCATCAGCGCGCGGCCGATGGCCAGCATCTGCTGCTCGCCGCCGGACAGCGTGCCGCCGCGTTGCGCGATACGTTCCTTGAGACGGGGGAACAATGCAAAGACACGTTCGAGGCTGGCGTTGCGCTCGGCCTCTGTGCTCTCAACGGCTGCATCTGCGCCCATGCGCAGATTTTCGGCCACCGTCATGCGCGGGAAAATCCGCCGTCCTTCGGGGGACTGCGCGATGCGTAGCCGGGCTACGTGATGGGTCGGCTCACCCGTGATGTCGCGGCCATCGAACTCGATGGTTCCGGCACGCGCACGAGGCCGGCCGAACACGGACATCATCAGTGTGGATTTGCCCGCACCATTGGCGCCGATCAGCGCGACAATTTCGCCGGCCTTGATGTCAAGATCGACGCCCTTCAGCGCTTCGATGTTGCCGTAGGCCGCGACAAGGCCACGGATAGAGAGGAGGGGAGTAGCGTTCACGTTCCGCCCTCCATGACTTCGATGGCGGTTTGTTCGTCAGCGCCGAGATAGGCGGCGATGACTTTCGGATCGTCGCGGATTTCCCGTGGTGTGCCGGCGGCGATCTTGACGCCATGATCGAGCACGAAGATGCAGTCGGAGATTCCCATCACCACCGACATGTCGTGTTCGATCAGCAGGACCGATGTGCCGTGGTCCTTGCGGATCGCGAGCAGCAACTGGCTCAACTCGTCGCTTTCGCGCGCATTCAACCCGGCGGCCGGTTCATCGAGACACAACAGCGCAGGTTCCGAGCACATCGCGCGTGCAATTTCCAGCCGTCGCTGATCGCCATAAGGCAGGTTGCCAGCCGCGTCATCAGCGCGAGAGGTCAGGCCGATGCGGTCGAGCCAGTAGCGCGCAAGATCAATGGCGCTACGTTCCGCGCGGCGGAAGCCGGGTGCGCCGATCAGGCCCAGAAACGTGTAGCCGGAGGCGCGCATCAGCGAATTGTGCTGCGCCACCATCAGGTTTTCCAGCGCGGTCATGCCCGCGAACAGCCGGATGTTCTGAAAGGTGCGCGCGACCTTCGCCACTTTAGAAATGCGATAGTCGAACAGTCGCTCCAGCAGGAACTCGCGGCGGTCTTCGTGAATCAACCGCATCTTGCCGGTGGTCGGCTTGTAGAAACCGGTGATGCAGTTGAACACGGTGGTTTTACCGGCGCCATTCGGTCCAATGAGCGCAGTGATGTCGCCACGCTTCGCCGTGAACGACAGATCGTTGACCGCGACGATGCCGCCGAAGCGCATCGACAGATGATCGATGTCGAGAATGTCGTCCTCGGGGGTCTTGTTGTTCATCCGTGGCCTTCCTTGACCATCGCGGACGAAATCTCGGTGGGTTTTTCGAGGAACACTGACGGCGCACGGTGGCCGATCAGACCGCGCGGCCGCCAGATCATCAGCAGCACCATCGCGCCGCCGAACACCAGCATGCGGAACTGCTCAAGGCCTCTGAACAACTCGAACCCGCCGATCATGGTGAGAGCGGCCAGCGCCACCCCGAGCTGCGAGCCCATGCCGCCCAGCACCACAATGGCGAGCACCAGCGCGGATTCCTGAAACGTGAACGACTCCGGGCTGATGAAACCTTGGCGGGTTGCGAAGAACGCGCCGGCAAATCCGCCGAACATCGCGCCGGTTGCGAAGGCAGTCAGCTTTGTCGTGGTGGTGTTAATGCCGAGCGAACGGCAGGCCACTTCATCCTCACGCAGCGCTTCCCACGCGCGGCCGATCGGCAGACGACGCAGGCGAATGGTCACCCAGTTGGTCAGCAAGGCCAGCGCGAGGATCAGGTAGAACAGGAACACCACGCGATGGGTTGCCGAGAACTCGATGCCGAGCATCGCGGCGAGGCCGTCGTCGGTGTTGGTCAGCGGGATGCCGAAGAAGGTGGGACGCGGAATGCTGCTGATGCCGTTCGGGCCGCCGGTGACGTGTTGCCAGTTGAGCAGGATGAGACGGATGATCTCGCCGAATGCGAGCGTCACGATGGCGAGATAGTCGCCGCGCAGCCGCAGCACCGGAAAGCCGAGCAGCACGCCCCAGAACGCGGCGAGGATTCCCGCCAACGGCAGGCAGACCCAGAACGACAGGCCGAAGGTCGTGGCCAGCAGCGCGTACGAATACGCGCCGACGGCATAGAACGCGACGTAACCGAGATCGAGCAGACCGGCGAGGCCGACCACGACGTTCAATCCCCAGCCGAGCATCACATAGGTGAGCACGAGAATGCCGAGATCGAGGATGTAGCGCTGATCGTAGAAGATCACCGGCACTAGCAGCGTGAATAGGAGGAGCCCCGGCGCGAGAAAGCGGCGCAGCGTGGCGATCGTGCCGCTGGCAGATTCAGGAAGCAGCGAGATCGTCTTTACCGGTCCGATCCATTGCCGCAGCAATTCGACGATAATGCTTCCGAAAAACACTGCGGCCACCAGCGCGGCCAGATCGGCGAACCGCGTCCAGTAGATCAACTGGCCTTCCGGTCCGGCTTCGGTGCGGATGCCGATCATCAGTGAAAACAGAACCAGCGCCACGAGGGCGCTGATGAGGGACTTCTTGAGAATGAAAGGGATGCCGTGCGGGGCAGCGGCGACTTTGGGCGCACGGGCGGCGGGATCGACGGAACGCGCCACGCTGCCTCTCAGACTTTTTCGACTTCCGGACGGCCCAGAAGGCCGGTCGGAAGAAAGATCAGGACGACGATCAGAATCGAAAACGCCGCCACGTCCTTGTATTCGGATGTGAAGTAGGCGGACCAGAAGGTTTCGATCAGGCCTATCAGAAGTCCGCCGAGCATCGCGCCGGGAAGGGAGCCGATGCCGCCGAGCACAGCGGCGGTGAACGCCTTGATACCGGCAATGAAGCCCATGAAGAAATCGACCACACCGTAATAGAGCAGGTACATCATGCCGGCGACGGCGGCGAGGGCTGCGCCGATCACGAACGTCATGGAGATGGTGCGGTCGACATCGACGCCGAGAAGGGCGGCCATGGTCTGGTCCTGTTCGCAGGCGCGCATGTCGCGGCCGAGCCGCGTGCGCGCCACCAGCCACGAAAAGATCGCGAGCAGGATCACGGTGGTGATGACGACGATGATCTGGATGTTCGACAGCCGCACCACGAAGCCGTCATTCTCGAACAGCGTGTAGCCGCCGGTGATGACGGGCGGCACCGGTTTCACGCGCGCGCCTTGGGCGACCTGCGCATAGTTCGTCAGCACGAACGACATGCCGATGGCGGAGAGCATCGGCGCCAGGCGGAAGGACTGCCGCAACGGGCGATAGGCGATGCGCTCTACCGTCCAGCCATAAAGTGCGGTGACGGCCATCGCCACCAGCAGCACCAGAAGAAGGATCACGGGGACAACCGTAAGACCGATCGACACCAAAATGAGAAAGGTGATGAGGGCGATGAATCCGCCGATCATGAAGATGTCGCCGTGGGCGAAATTGATCATGCCGACGATGCCGTAGACCATCGTGTAGCCGATCGCGATCAACCCGTAGATCGAGCCGAGCACCAGTCCGTTGATGAGTTGCTGGGCGAAGTAATCCATGGGCTGCCGTGTTCGAGCAAACAGATCGACACGTCGAAGGCCCCGGCAGCCGGATCGTCGCGTCGTCCCATTTTCTAACAGCGGGAACCGGGTGCGGCAACCGGCAGGGGTGCGTCGTGGCGTCGTCGTCCACGTCAAGTTTGCAGTGCGATGAAAAGTTCATGGAGGAACCCGTTGTTCCGTTGCAACCAACAGCGAGGGCGGCAGTTGGGACTTTCGTTCAACAAAGGAGAAGTCCCATGGGCAACCAGAACAATCCGAACCAGAATCCTGGCCAGCAGACCCAGAACCCAAGCCAGAAGCCGGGTCAGCAGGGTGGTGGTGGTCAGAAGCCGGGCCAGCAACAGCAGGATCCGAGCCACAAGCCCGGTCAGCAAGGTCAGCAGGGCCAAAAAGGCGGCCACTGATTAGGTTCGGAGTGACTGAGTTGAGAGAATCCCGCCGGAGAGGCGGGATTTTCTTTTACGTGGTGTTCCGGCTGCAGTTGTCCACAGGGCCGGTCGCCATATTAAGGTTAAGAAAGGGTTTAAATTGCCGCTCTCAGTTGAGCGGAGTTAGCTCCGGCCTCAGGTCGGAGCGAGGCGCATGTCCAAGGATTGGCGGATCAGCACGTTCAATGGCACGCTTCTGGCGTGCTATTTCATTCCGTCCTGGACCATTTCGGCGTTGAAGATCTGGATCTCGCCGATCCGCGGTTTCTACGATCGCACCAACATCGCCGCTGCGATGTATGTCAGCGATTATCTCAGCCTTCCGGCGATGGGTACCATCCGGGCCGCGTGGCTGCTTGCGCTCGGCAAGGTGACGGTTGCCGCCTTCTTCCTCGTGTTCCTGCTGCTGGTCATCCGCGCGGCGATCCGCAACAAGGGTGGGGCCGACGAGGCGCTCGCCTTCGCGTTGGGGCTTGGCGCGTTCATCAGCATGGCGAGTCTGATCGCAGCATCGAAGGTCGCGGAGCTGGCGGCGCTGCGGCTTCATGCCAGCGAGTCGCTGTTGCTGATCGGCGCCGCGATCCTGCTGATCATCGATACCGATCCAGCAGCCGTGCCGTCCCGCGAGGAACAGACCTCGACTGCGACGCATCACGGTTATTTGTSGAGCAGTCCCAATTCCTGAATGACGTCGGTCGCTTCCTTGACCGCGTGATTGACGGCAGGGACCCCGCAATAGATCGCCTGCTGCAGCAGAATTTCCTTGATGTCGTCCGGCGTGAAGCCGCCTTCGGTGAGAGCCGCGCGGACGTGCAGGCGAAACTCATCCCATTGCCCGAGCGCGACCATCGTGCCGATGACGAGCACGCGGCGAGTGCGCTCATCGAAATGCGGCCGCGTCCAGATTTCACCCCAGGCATAGCGTGTGATGAGGTCGAGAAAGTCCGCGTTGAACGCGTTCTTGCTCGCGGCGGATTTATCGACCCAGGCGTTGCCGAGCACCTTGCGCCGCTCTGCGGTGCCTTCGTCGCGGCGTTGATTGTCATCCATCGGATTGCTCTCAGCGCTGGGTCAGGAAGCCGACCACGGCTTCAGTGAAGTTGTGCGACTGTTCGACGTTCGAGATGTGTGCCGCATCGAGCAGGGTCATGCTCGCATTGGGGATGTGGCTGCGGATGAAGACGCTGGCCTCGACCGGCGTGGATATGTCGTGACGACCGGCGATCACCAGGGTCGGAGCCTTGATCCGCGGCAGCAGATCGCGCTGATCGAGCCGGCTCAATGCTTCGCAGCAGGCGAGATAACCTTGCACCGGTGTGGCGATCAGCATGGCTTTCAACCGCGCTGCGATTTGAGGTTCGCGTTCGCGGAAATCCGTCGTCAGCCATGCGGCGATAATGGCGTCTGCAACCGACGCGATGCCGCCCTCTGTCACCGCTTTGATACGATTCATCCAGTTGGTCGGATCGGGATAGTAGCAGGAGGTGTTGGCGAGGATGAGTTTCTCGATCCGTTCCGGCGCATTCGCCCCTAACCACTGGCCAACCATGCCGCCCATCGACAACCCGCACCAGTGCACCTTCTCGATGTTGAGATCGTCGAGAATCGCCAGCACATCCTTGCCGAAGCGCTCCATCGAATAAGGGCCGGGAGGGGCGCCGGACTTGCCATGGCCGCGCCGGTCATAACGGACGACGCGATACAGCTTCGTCAGCGCCGCCATTTGCGGCTCCCACATCTGCATCGTCGCGCCGAGCGAATTCGACAGCATGATGGTCGGTCCGCCGTCGCGCCCTTCGACCGAAACATTCAGCAGGCATCCGTCGGCGTCGATCATAGGCATAAAAGAGACTCCGTTATTCTTATTTGCTGTCCAGCGATGCGAGCAGCCGGTCGATCATTGTTTGCGATACACCCTGATAGGCGCCCGGTTCGAACAATCGCTCAAGGTTTTCGGCGCCGAGATAGGCGGTCACCCGCGAATCTTTCGCCAGAACATCGCGAAGGTGTTGTTTGGTCTCGACCGATACACGGCTCGCGGCCTCGACCATGTGATGGGCTTCGCCTTTGCCGACCTTTTCCGCGAGCGCCATTGCTACCGCTTCGGCCATGATAAGGCCGTGGGTCGTACCGAGGTTGGCTTGCATCCGCGCTGCATCGACTTCAAGTCCTTCGGCGATATCCGCAATGGCCGCAAGCGCGCCGGATGTCACCAGTTGTAGCGTCGGTAACGTCGGCCATTCCGCATGCCAGGGACCGGCGCTTCGCTCATGCTCCTGCACCTGGGCGGCGAAAATGGTTGCAGCCAGATTCGGCGCCATCGTTGCTGCCGCAAGAGCCGATGCGGCTGCGACTGGGTTGCGTTTGTGCGGCATCGTCGAGGAGCCGCCGCGGCCTTCGGCTGCGGGTTCGAAGGCTTCCGCGACATCTGTTTGCATCATCAGCGAAACATCGCGAGCGATCTTTCCGCAGGTACCGGTGAGAATGGCCAGAACGGAAGCGACATCGGCGATGCGGTCGCGATGGGTGTGCCAAGGTGCGTCCGGCAGCGGCAGCGACAGTTCATTGGCCAGGTGCTCGGCGACTTTGAAGCCCTTGTCACCAAGAGCAGCAAGTGTTCCAGCCGCGCCGCCAAATTGCAGCGCGAGCGTCTCGCCAAGCAAGCGTTTCAACCGCCCGCGCGAGCGATTCAGTGCGGCCGCATATTCAGCAAGCTTCAATCCGAATGGCATTGGGAGCGCATGCTGCAGCCAGGTGCGCCCGACCATCACTGTCTCGCGATGCTGGCGGGCCAGTTGCGCAAATCCCGCAATCGCGCGATCGAGATCGATCGTCAGTGCGTTGATGGCTGCCCGCAGGCCCAACATGGTTGCGGTGTCGATGACATCCTGGCTGGTTGCGCCCCAGTGCACAAAGCGTGCAGCGGAAGGATCCGCTTGACCGACTTTCTCGGTGAGCATTTTGACCAGTGGGATGGCGAGGTTCCCAGCTTGGGCCGCGGTCTGGGCAAGCGCTGTCCGGTCGAACGCTTCAGCATGGCAGGCGTTCGCGATGCTTTCGACAGCACTCGCCGGAATCACGCCCGCTGCCGCTTCGGCGCGCGCAAGTGCATGTTCGAAGTCCAGCATGTGTTGCAGATAAACTTCGTCGTCGCACACCATGCGCATGGCGGCGCTCGACAACAAAGGTGCGAGCAGAGGAGGCAGTGATGAACTCATGATGCACGGACCCTAGCCAACCGTGGCAGGCATGCCAATAGATTCGCTGCACCGGTAAGTATTTTGCAATGCACCTGCCCGAACGGTCCTCTTTCAATTATGCTGTCAGTGGCTTACTTGAACTCACTAGGGTCGCCCGGATGCGGCCATCGAACATAGTTGAATATGGAGACCTTCTCATGGCGATGACGATGACCGGCGAGGTTCAGCTTCCGGCTTCCCGTGAAGTGGTCTGGGCGAAGCTCAATGATCCGGCTGTTTTGAAGTCCTGCATTCCGGGTTGCGAGGAATTGAATGTCTCTGGCGAGAACCAGTTCGAGGCCGTCGCCAAGATGAAGGTTGGCCCGGTGTCCGCGCGCTTCAAGGGCCGGGTCACGCTGAGCGATCTCGACCCGCCGAACGGCTACAAGATTTCCGGCGAGGGTGAGGGTGGCGTCGCGGGCTTTGCCAAAGGCGGCGCGACCGTTGGGCTGACCGACAAGGAAGGCGGTACGTTGCTGAGCTATAATGTCGATGCTCAGATTGGCGGCAAGCTTGCGCAATTAGGGCAGCGGCTCATCAATGGCGCGGCCAAGAAACTGGCCGATGAGTTCTTTGTGAAATTTGCGGAAGCGGTGAAGGCAGGCTGAAGGCCGTTTCGGCATATCAGCCCCTCCCGCAAATCAAGCCTTCTTGTTCGCAAGCGAGGCGCCGCACGGTTGCTCATCGCCGCAATGGCTCATATTATGAATTTGGAACCATTTTAAATGTTCCGCGCCGTGCCATGCGGTGCTGAAAAACTTGAGTCCCAGAACTTAGTCCAGAATCTGGGCGCCAAGCCGAAAACAAGAGAGTGTTGATGGCCAAGATTTCACTGATCGTGAACGGCAATCCCGTGACGGGTAAGGTCGATTCGCGCACGCTGCTCGTTCAATTCCTGCGCGAAAATCTCAAGCTCACCGGCACCCATGTCGGCTGCGACACCTCGCAATGCGGAGCCTGTGTTGTCCATCTCGACGGCAAGGCGGTGAAGTCCTGCACCACACTGGCGGTGATGGCGGACGGGCACGAGGTCAAGACTATCGAGGGTCTCGCCGCCGACGGCGCGCCGCTGCATCCGATGCAGGAAGCGTTCCGCGAGCATCACGGCCTGCAGTGCGGCTTCTGCACGCCGGGCATGATCATGACGGCGGTCGATCTCGTGCATCGCAGAGGGCATGATCTCAGCGATCACGTGATCCGCGAGGAACTCGAGGGCAATTTGTGCCGCTGCACCGGCTACCAGAATATCGTGCTGTCGATTGCGGCCGGCGCCAAGGCGATGGCCAAATCCGATCTCGCATAACGACGCACTCCCGAAGGACATCGCAATGTACGATTTCAAATATCATCGTCCCGGGACTGTGCGGCAGGCCGCCAATCTTCTCGTCAAGAACGAGGACGCCAAGCTGATCGCGGGCGGCCATACGCTGGTGCCGGTGATGAAGCAGCGGCTCGCCAGCCCGCCGCATCTGGTCGATCTCAGCCACATCGAGGGCCTCAACAGCATCGAAATGAAGGGCCGCAACCTGGTGATCGGCGCGACTGCAACTCACGCCGAAGTTGCGAACTCCGCTGTGGTCGGCGAGGCGATCCCGGCGCTTGCCGAACTTGCCGGCCTGATCGGCGATCCTGCGGTCCGTCACAAGGGCACCATCGGCGGCTCGCTCGCCAACAACGATCCGACTGCCGATTATCCCGCCGCGGTCATGGCGCTCGGCGCGACTATCGTCACCAACAAGCGCCGGCTGAAACCGGAAGAATACTTTCAGGGCCTGTTTACGACGGCGCTCGAGCCCGACGAGATTATCACGCGCGTGATGTTTCCGCTGCCGAAGAAGGCGGCGTATCAGAAATTCCGTAACCAGGCGTCGCGCTACGCGCTGGTCGGCGTGTTCGTCGCACGGCGTCCATCGGACGTGCGTGTCGCAGTGACCGGCGCCGGTGGCGACGGCGTGTTCCGCGTTACGGAGTTCGAGGAAGCGCTGAAGAAGCGGTTCTCGCCGAAGTCGCTTGACGGGTTGACGGTGTCTGCCGAAGGCTTGAACAGCGATATTCACGGCAGCGCCGAATACCGCGCGCATCTCATCGGCGTGCTTGCGCGCCGCGCTGTGGAAGCCGCGACGGCGAAGAGCTGAACCTGGAGTCTGTGTGAGCATGAGCAAGATCCCCGCATCGGTCGATGCAGCGCTCGATTTGCTCACCAGCCGTGGCTATCTCGCGGAGCGTTCGCTTGCGACGGTGGTCTACCTGTCCCTCAAGATGGGCCGGCCTTTGTTTCTCGAAGGCGAGGCAGGTGTCGGCAAGACCGAGATCGCAAAGGTTCTCGCGGCTGCGCTTGGGCGCAAGCTGATCCGGCTGCAATGCTATGAAGGCCTCGACATCGCGTCCGCGGTGTACGAGTGGAACAGTGCGGCGCAAATGATCGCCATTCGTCTGGCCGAGGCCAGCGGCGAGACCGATCGCGAGCAGCTTTCCGCCGATATTTTTGCCGAGAAATATCTGATCAAGCGCCCGCTGCTGCAGGCGCTCGAGCCGGACGTTGCCGGTCCGCCGGTGCTGCTGATCGACGAACTCGATCGGGCCGACGAGGCGTTCGAAGCGTATCTCTTGGAAATCCTCAGTGACTTTCAGGTCACGATTCCCGAGTTCGGTACCGTCAAAGCGCCACAGACGCCCATCGTCATTGTGACGTCGAACCGCACGCGCGAAATTCACGACGCGCTGAAGCGCCGCTGTCTCTATCACTGGGTTGATTATCCGTCGGCCGAGCGCGAGCTGGCCATCGTCAAGTCGCGTGTACCGAACATCGGCGCGAAGCTGTCGCAGCAAGTGGTCGGTTTCGTGCAGGCGCTGCGCGAGCAGGATCTGTTCAAGGTGCCGGGCGTGGCGGAGACCATCGACTGGGCGACGGCGTTGACCGAACTCGATGCGCGTTCGCTGACGCCGCAGGTGGTGGGCGATACGCTTGGCGCGCTGCTGAAGTATCAGGACGATATCGGGCGTATGCAGGGTCCGGCGCTCGACAAGGTCATCAAGGAAGCCGTCAGCGATCCTGCGGCCTGAATGCGTTCCGGGAATCGTCATGACGAATGACATCGATACCCCAGCGACCGGATTGATCGCCGACAATGTCATCGGTTTTGCGCGCGCATTGCGCACAGCCGGGCTCCCGATCGGGCCTGGTGCGGTGATCGATGCGCTCAAGGCGATGCGGCTGATCGACATCGGCAACCGCGCCGATCTGTTCACGACGCTGGAATCGATTTTCGTCAAGCGGCGCGAGCACGCTTTGGTGTTTGCGCAGGCGTTTGAACTGTTCTTCCGCCGCGCCGAAGGCACCGACCACATGCTGGATTCGGTGCCACTGCCGCCCGAGGCGCAGAAACCTCCGCCGCCGGCGTCGCGCCGTGTTCAAGAAGCTTTTGCGCAGAGCCGGAATATGGAGACGCAGGACATCGAGGAAAGGAACGTCCAGCTCTCGGTGTCCGATCGTGAGGTTCTTCAGCGCAAGGATTTTGCGCAGATGAGTGCAGCCGAAATCGCCGAGGTTACGCGCGCCATCGCGCAGATGAAGCTGCCGCAGGCTGAGTTGCGCACGCGGCGTTTTGCGCCGGACGTGCGTGGCACTCGGCTCGATCTGCGGCGAACGTTGCGTGGAAGCCTTCGCACTGGTGGCGAGATCGTGAAATTCCATCGCCTCGGTCGCATCGACAAGCCGGCGCCGATTGTGGCGCTGCTCGATATTTCCGGTTCAATGACCGAATATACGCGACTGTTCCTGCAATTCCTTCATGCCATCACCGATGCGCGCAAACGCGTCTCGGTGTTTTTGTTCGGCACGCGGCTGACCAATGTGACCCGGGCATTGCGCGCGCGCGATCCCGACGAGGCGCTGGCGGCGTGTTCGTCCTGCGTCGAGGACTGGGCGGGCGGCACGCGCATCGCGACCTCACTGCACAACTTTAATAACCTGTGGGGCCGCCGCGTGCTCGGGCAGGGTGCGACCGTGCTGCTGATTTCTGACGGGCTGGAGCGCGAGGCGGACTCCCGGCTTGAATTCGAGATGGACAGGCTGCATCGGTCGTGCCGCCGCCTGATCTGGCTCAACCCGTTGCTGCGGTTCGACGGCTTCGAGGCCAAGGCGCAGGGCATCAAAATGATGCTGCCGCATGTTGATGAATTCCGTCCCGTGCATAACTTGAAGTCCATGGAAGGGCTGATCGCCGCGCTGTCATCAGACCAGCCGCCCCGGCGCATTGACGCCCGATCCGCAGCCTGAGGTGCAAATCATGCTCAACCGCGACGAAGACATTTTGAAAGCTGCCGAGGACTGGATGAAGTCCGGTCACGGCGTTGCGTTGGCGACGGTGGTCGAGACCTGGGGCTCCGCGCCGCGTCCGGCAGGTTCGAGCCTCGTCATCAACGATGACGGCACGTTTCTAGGGTCGGTGTCCGGCGGTTGTGTCGAAGGCGCGGTTGTGACCGAAGCGCTCGACGTGATCGCCAGCGGCAAGCCGAAGATGCTGGAATTCGGCGTTGCGGACGAGACCGCATGGAATGTCGGTTTGTCGTGCGGCGGCACCATCCGCGTCTTCGTCGAGAAGGTGGGCAACTCTTGAAACAGAACACGCTGGCCGAACTGAACGCCGAGCGCGCGGCGCGCCGCGCTGTGGTTGTCATCACCGACGTTGTGAGCGGCGATCAGCGCCTTGTCAAAGCTGCCAATATTGTCGCCGATCCGCTGCATGCGGAGCTCGACAAGCACTTGCGTATGGGCAAGAGCGGCATGATCGAGACGGACGGCAAAAGACTGTTTCTGAATGTCTATGCGCCGACCGCGCGCCTCGTCATCATCGGCGCGGTTCACATCAGTCAGGCGCTGGCGCCGTTGGCGCAGTCGCTGGACTATGACGTGTTCGTGGTCGATCCACGCACCGCCTTTGCATCGCCTGAACGATTCCCCGACGTGCCGCTGTTCGCAGATTGGCCCGATGTTGCGCTGCCACCGCTGAACATCGACCGCTATACGGCTTTCGTCGCGCTGACTCACGATCCCAAGATCGATGATCCGGCGCTGCTGCATGCGCTGGAGCGCGATTGCTTCTACATCGGCGCACTCGGTTCGCGGAAAACTCACGGCAAGCGACTGGACCGTCTCAAGGTTCAAGGTATGAGCGATGAATCGCTGGCGCGAATCCACGCGCCGATCGGCCTGAATATCGGCGCGGTCTCGCCATCCGAGATTGCAGTTGCTATCATGGCCGAAATCACAGCGAGGCTTCGGCTGCCAGCCGACACCCCGCTCAAGACAAAGTCAGCCGCATGAAATTCGGTCCCGTTAAACCTGAAGATGCTCTCGGTGGCGTTACGGTTCACGCCATACGTCAGGGCTCGCTTGTGCTCAAAAAGGGCACCGTCGTCGGATTCGCCGAAGTGGCAGCGCTGAAGCAAGCGGGCGTCAAGGAAATCGTGGTCGCGCGTCTCGACAAGGACGACGTCTCGGAGGACGAGGCGGCAGCGAGCATCGCCGCGGCGGTGGCGGGCGGGGGTGTCAACGTCGAGCGCGCGTTCACCGGGCGCGCCAATCTGTTTGCGTCGGAAGCCGGCGTACTGGTGGTGGATCGCGATTCCGTCGATCGTATCAACAGGATCGATGAAGCAGTGACATTTGCGACGCTGCCGGCCTTCAAGGCGGTGGTTGCGGGTGAGATGGTCGCAACCGTCAAGATCATTCCGTTCGGTGTCGAAGCCAAGCTGCGCGATGCCGCTGTGGCCGCCGTCGGCGCCGGGCGAATGCGGGTAGAGCCGTTCAGGATCAAGCGCGTCGGCGTTGTCTCCACGCTGCTGCCGGGACTCGCACCAAAGGTGATCGAGAAGACGTTGCACGTGACGGAAGAGCGTCTCGCGCCGACCGGCGCGCGCATCATTGCCGAACGCCGCGTGCCTCATGACGAAGCCGCACTTGCGCCCGCAATTGAAGAACTGCTCGCGCTGGGCGCTGAATTGGTGCTGGTGTTCGGCGCATCTGCCATCGCCGACCGGCGCGATGTGATCCCGGCCGCGATCGAACATATCGGCGGCGCGGTCGAGCATTTCGGCATGCCGGTCGACCCCGGCAACCTGATGCTGATCGGCAACGTGAATGACCGGCCGGTGCTGGGCGCGCCAGGCTGTGCGCGCTCGCCAAAGGAAAACGGCTTCGACTGGATTCTGATGCGTCTGCTGGCCGGACTTCCGGTCACGCGTGCGGATGTCACCGGCATGGGCGTCGGCGGCCTGCTGATGGAAATCGTGACGCGGCCGCAGCCGCGCGTGCCGGTCGAGGCCGATGGCAACCGGAATGTCGCGGCTGTGGTTCTCGCCGCTGGGCGTTCGACCCGCATGGGTGGGCCGAACAAGCTGCTGGCCGAGCTGAATGGCAAAAAACTGGTGCGGATTGTCGCTGAACAGGCGCTTGCCTCGAAAGCCTCGCTGGTGATTGTCGTCACCGGCCATCAGGCCGAAGAGGTTGAGGCTGCGTTGAAGGGGCTTAACGTCAAATTCGTGCACAACCCGGATTTCGCCCAAGGCCTTGCGACGTCGGTGAAGGCGGGCATCGGCGCCGTTCCGGAAAATGCCGACGGTGCAGTGGTCTGTCTCGGCGACATGCCATTGATTGACGCGAAGCTGATCGATCGTCTGGTCGAAGCGTTTGCGCCGGATCGCGGCTCGCTGATCGTAGTGCCGGTTGCGGGAGGGCGGCGGGGCAATCCCGTGTTGTGGTCGCGGCGATTCTTCCCCGAATTGATGGTGCTCGACGGTGATGTCGGCGCGCGGCATTTGATCGCGCGGCATCTGGAGGCCGTGACCGAGGTGGAAGTCCAGGGCAATAGCGCGTTTCTCGACATCGACACGCCAGAAATGCTGACCGATGCTCGCAAGGACAGTTCGCGGATCGGCGCCGGCGGTTCATAACGCCGCAGGCGCATTTCCCTCCTGTTCACCAAGTTGAAAGACCCTGCCGTTAGATTCCCTTAGTGAGTTCCGGGAGGGAATCTTGACGGCTTTCACGGCTGCGCGCGGTCGCGCGCTTTTTATTTTTGCTTTGGTTTCTGCTTTTGCCTTCCATCTTGCCGCAACGCCAGCTTCCGCAGCCGGTGCGTTGGCCATCGGCAAATGCGGCGCTTACGGCCAGGCCTTCGACTATCCGGCAGAGCAGGGCGCGCGCGCCGCTGCTCTCAAGCAGTGCAAAGGTGATTGCAGCGCGGTCACCATGAAGCGTGCCTGTGTCGCGTTGTCGCTCGATATGACCAAGCCCTGCGGTGCGCACGGCTACGCGGTCGCGCCGCGCATCTCCAGCGCGCTCAACGAAGCCATGAAGAAATGCTACGCATTCGGCGGCAAGGAATGCGTCATCCGTGCCTGGGCCTGCGACGCTCGGGGCTGACGGCGTATCCCGCCGCTTCCGCCTTGCGGCGACGATTCCCGATACTTACTCTGAGCAGTGAGCTTCACCGAGACCCGGCATCAGCCGGGGCCGGATGCTTCAATCCATTTGTTCACATTCTCTGGCAATCCCCGCGATTGAGAAGGAGCGAGCGATGGAGACTCACCAAAAAATTATTGAACGCTATGAAAGTGCCAGCGTAGCCGACGACTTTGGGACGATGGGTCGGCTTCGGCATCCCGCGTGGAAAATGCTGTGGCCGCAGTCCGGCGAGATCGTCCGTGGTCACGACAACTACGTGGCGCTGCGGACCCATCGCCCAGAGGGCGGCCCGCGCGTCGAATCGCTTCGCCATGGCGGCTCGGGCGACAACTGGTGGTCCGAGATCGTCATCCATTATCGCGACGGCTCCCGTTGGCTTGGTGTCACCTTGTACGAGTTCGAAGGCGACCTGATCCGCAGCGAGCGCGTCTATTTTGGACAGCCTTTTTCTGCTCCGCCTTGGCGGGCCCAATGGGTCGAGAAGGGCGAACCGGCGGTTCATTGACCGACAGCGATCGTCAAACATGCGTCCGATCTGGTGGCGCTTCGGGAGCTTGTCTCCGCTAGCTGGCAGATCACGTCCTTGAGAGGAGGCAAACATGCCTTGAATATGACTGACTGGTCAGTCATATTCAAGGCATGACAAAGATACCGCTTATCGACAACCGTCCTCCCGAGGATAAATCCGGCCGCCGCACCAAGGCGCGCGGGCCCAGTGAGCGTGGCCCATCAAAGCGCCTGATCGGCGCAACGGAGCGGCGCGCGGCGATCGTCGCCGCTGGTCTCGACGAATTCACCGCGAAGGGCTTCGCTGCAACGCGTCTCGACGATGTGGCCAAGCGTGCAGGCGTCGCCAAGGGCACGATCTATCTGCACTTCAAGGACAAGGAAGCGCTGTTTCAGGAACTGGTGCGCACAGCGCTGGGGCCATTGATCGCGCGGATTTCGAATCCGCCGATAGGACCGGGCGCCGGATCGGCGCGCGGGGCTATGGAATTACTGGCCGATACATTCGCCCGCGAGGTGATCGGGACGAAGCGCGGCGACATCCTGCGTTTGATTATTTCCGAAGGCACGCGCTTTCCATCACTGGCGGACTTCTATTACCGCGAGGTGGTCGCGCATGGCATCGCCGGAATGCGCAAGCTGATCGAATACGGCATCGCACGCGGTGAAATCCGCAACCCGGGTTTGGCGGAATATCCGCAGCTTCTGGTCGCGCCGCTTGTTGTAGCGGTGATCTGGCAGGGTCTTTTCGGCAAACACGCACCGCTCGATGCAGCCGCGATGCTGCGCGTTCATCTCGATCTGATTTTCGATGAAGGGAGAGCGACATGATTGCGTCGCAAAACGGTGTGCGGGCTCTCGCTGTTTTTCTGGCGAGTGTCGCTCTGGCCGGATGCGGGGAATCGAAAAATCCTGGCTATCAGGGTTGGGTCGAAGCGGACATGATCTTCGTTAGTCCTGACGAACAGGGGCGCGTCGTCAAACTCAATATTCGCGAAGGCGACAAGGTCGAGGTCGGCATGCCGCTCTATGCCGTCGACGACGATCTGCAGCAGGCTAATCTGAACCAGAGCAACGCCACGCTCGCCAATGCGAAGCAGGCCTACGATCGCGCGGCGGCCCTGAGCAAGACCGGCTCCGGCACACAGGCGAACTTCGATTCCGCGCTCGCCTCATTGCGTGTCGCCGAGGCGCAGGTGAATACGTCGCAGACGAGGCTGGCGCGCCGCCGCATGAACGCGCCCATAGCGGGTACGATCCAGCAGATCTATTTCCGAGAGGGTGAGACCGTTCCGGCGCAGAAACCGGTTGTGTCGATTCTGCCGCCCGGCAACATGAAGGTGCGCTTCTTCGTGCCGGAGCCGGAACTGCCGAAGCTCAGGGTCGGGGATGACGTGCGGGTGACATGCGACGGCTGCGCCAGCGACCTGACAGCGAAGATCTACTTCATCGCCACCATGGCCGAGTACACGCCGCCGGTGATCTACAGTCTCGATGAGCGATCGAAGCTGGTCTATCTGATCCAGGCGCGGCCGAACAAACCCGACAGCCTGCGCGTCGGCCAGCCGGTCAGCATCTTTGCCGGTGGGAGGACGCCGTGAGTACCGAGATCGCTGCGTCCGGCATCGCCATCGAAGTCCGTGGTTTGTCGAAGTCGTTCAGCGGTCGCGAGGTGGTGCACGACCTGTCGATGCAGGTGAAGCGCGGCTCGATCTACGGCTTTCTCGGACCGAACGGGTCCGGCAAGACCACGACCATACGCATGCTGTGCGGCCTGCTGACGCCGGACAGCGGAGATGGGACGTGTCTCGGCTACAACATCCGGCGCGACGCCGACAAGATCAAGCGGCACGTCGGCTACATGACGCAGCGCTTCAGTTTGTATCAGGATCTGTCGGTGCGCGAGAATCTGGAATTCGTGGCGCGGCTTTACGGTGTGCCCGACCCGCGCGCCGCTGCACGCGAGATGATCAAGCGTCTCGGTCTCACCGGACGCGAGGAGCAGCTTGCGGGCGAACTCTCCGGCGGCTGGAAGCAGCGTCTCGCGCTCGGTGCCTGCACGCTGCCGAACCCGCAACTGCTGTTGCTCGACGAGCCGACCGCTGGCGTCGATCCTAAGGCGCGGCGCGAATTCTGGAACGAGATTCACGCGCTCGCCGCCGAAGGGCTCACCGTGCTGGTCTCGACACACTACATGGACGAAGCGGAACGCTGTCATGAGATCGCGTATATCGCCTACGGCAACCTGCTGGCGCACGGCACGGTCGAGGAGGTCATCGCCAAATCCGCACTGACGACCTACACGGTGACGGGGGAGGGCCTGAACGGGCTCACCGCCGACCTCACAGGCAAGCCCGGAATCGACATGGTCGCGCCGTTCGGCACCAGTCTTCATGTCTCCGGCCGCGATGAAACCGCGCTGGAAGCTGCTATCGCGCCTCACAAGTCCGGCAACGGCGTGGTCTGGCACAAATCCGAACCGTCGCTCGAAGACGTCTTTATCGAGTTGATGGGCCGCTCGAAGGACAATTTCCAATGAGCGAAACCGAGGTCACGAACGGCGGCATTTCCGGATTCTGGCAACGCACCTACGCGATGCTGGTCAAGGAATTCCTTCAGTTGCGCCGCGACCGGGTCTCGTTCGCGATGATCATCATGCTGCCGATCATGCAGCTTCTGCTGTTCGGTTATGCAATCAACACCACGCCGCGCAATCTGCCCACAGCCGTTCTGCTGCAGGAAGACAGCGATCTTGGGCGCTCGATCCTCAAGGCGCTGCAGAACACCGCTTACTTCCGCTTCACCCGCGAGGTTCATACCGTCGCGGAGTTCGACAGTCTGCTGGAATCCGGCAAGGTGCTTTTTGGCGTCGAGATTCCGCGTGGCTTCGAGCGCGCGGTGCGGCGCGGCGATAAACCTGCGCTGCTGGTAGCAGCGGACGCAACCGATCCGGTCGCGTCAGGATCGGCGCTCGGGGCGTTGGGCCAGATTGTGCAGACGTCGCTTCAACATGATCTGCAAGTCGGCGATCCGCCGGACATGCCGTTCGAAATCCGCACCCACGCCCGCTACAATCCGGCGGCGGAGTCGCGGCTGAACATTGTGCCGGGTTTGGTCGGCACCATCCTGACCATGACCATGCTGATCTTCACCGCGCTGTCGGTCACGCGCGAGATCGAGCGTGGCACGATGGAAAATCTTCTGGCGATGCCGATCACTCCGGTGGAGGTGATGCTCGGCAAGATCATTCCCTATGTGCTGGTCGGCTTCCTGCAGGCGACGATCATCATCGGTATCGGTCATTTTCTGTTCGACGTGCCAATATTGGGCAGCCTGTGGATTCTGGCGTTGCTTTCGACGCTGTTCATCGCGGCCAATCTGTCCATTGGTTACACGTTTTCGACCATCGCGCAGAACCAGCTTCAGGCCATGCAGATGTCGATGATGTTTTTTCTGCCGAACATCCTGCTGTCCGGCTTCATGTTTCCATTCGCGGGCATGCCGGTGTGGGCGCAATGGATCGGCGAGGCGCTGCCGCTCACCCACTACATCCGTATCGTCCGCGCCATCATGCTCAAGGGTGCGTCACTGCAAAACCTGCAATACGACGCCGTCGCGCTGTGCATGCTGGTGCTGGTGGCGATGACCATCGCGGTCACGCGATTCCGGCGCACGCTGGATTGAAGGTCAATCGACCCTGAGTTCCGTTTCGCACTATCGCCGCGTGATCAGGCTCATGCGCGCGTAAAGCCCGGAACGGTGGCTATTGTCCTCGACATAGCCGGCGCCCAGGGTCCATTCGAAGGCAGCGGTCCTGAAGGACGTCAAGTGTGCACCGATCCGGTACTGGCGATAAACCTCGTCGCCAGATGTCTCGATTTCGGGGCCGGTCCAGAAGCGATCCATGACGCGCCATCCAGCGGCCGCGCGCACGCCGAAATTGTTGCCGATCGTCGAGCCTGAGATGGATGACGCAAGCATGAGCGTCGCCGTCGGCTCCCACCACAAATCCACGCCAACGCGCAAACCGGCGTGATTGCCGCGAAGGCTGTTGCCGGGATCAGCAGGCGATGTCCGATGGCTCTGAAGGTCGAGGCCGGCGAAGACCTTGGCTTCGAAATTGCCGTGCTTGATCCGCCAGCCCGGCATGATCGAGGCGAGCAGGCTGGTGCCTCGGATGTTCGTCGTGCCCGCGAGATAGCGGTAGCTGCCTTCGGCCAGCAACAGCTTGAGCGTGAAGCCATCCTCGTTCAGTCCATACGGAGCCCATTGCGCGCCGCCGTAAAACGAACCGCCGCTGCGCCAGAGATCGAAGCCGCTGAAATAAAGAAGTTTTTCGGGAGTGGCGCCGTCGCTCAGGTGGCTTTCTTCAGGGTCGCCTACGGCGATGCCACCTGCCTCTGGATCGGCCGCAGCGGCGGGGCCACCGCAAAGCAAGACAGCGGCGGTGACGCAAAACGCGCGCACCCTTCCCACGCAACGCATGGAGCCCCCAAAAGCCCCGAACACAAAAAAACTTAAGTAAAAATACGTAGGGCAATTAGAGCGGCAAGGAGATCGTTCGTCTAGCGAACGTGCCAGAACGCTCCATGAACGCGGCTAAAGATAATCATGGAGCCTGTGGATAACTCAGAATTGCGGGGCGACGAGGTTCTCGATCTTCGCGCCTTCGCGTTTCTCGATGATCTCGGCAATGAACTTGCGATGACAGGCGTTGTGATCGCGCTCATAGCACAGGATGCAGACCGGTCCGGCCTTCATGACCAGCGTTGCGAGTTCGTCCATCTCTGCGCGTGCCTGCGAGGTCTTGAGATGGGCGTGATAGATTTTCGACAGCGTCTTCATGTCGCCTGCGCGCGCAGCCATGCGGCCGTCCTTCGGCGTGCCGAGCCCCCGAAGATGGATGTAGCCGATGCCGCGCTCGTCCAGTCCCGCCGCGAGTTGCGTCTTGGAAAATCCGGGACGGCGCGATGAAGCAATCGCACGCACGTCCACCAGCAGTTTCACACCAGCGCCTTGCAACTCATCGAGGACAGCTTTGGGTGGTGTTTGTTCGTAGCCGATGGTGAAGAGCTTTTTGGCTTTGGCCATGCTGCCTCCCGGTGTTCGATGACTCTCACTTCACCCGCGTGATCAGTTCCATCGCACCTGCCGGTGCGCGGATTTTGCCTTCGTGGATTACGTAGGCGAATACGTCGCGTGGCTGCTTCTTTGCTGGCGTCTTGTCGAAACGAGCGAGGTCATCCGGTTCGCCGCCCTCTGCCCATAACGTCAGCCGTTTTGCCCACTCATCCAGCGCCTTGGGAGGGTAGGCGGTCTTGACGGTGTCCTTGCCGGTCTGAAGCCGCGCATAAACGAAATCGGTGGTGACGTCGGCGATGGCCGGGTATTTTGCATGGTCGGCGTAAACCACGGCCACCTCGAATTTCCTCAGCAATGCGATGAACGACGGCGTGCAGAAGCTGTCGTTCCGCACTTCGACCACATGGCGCAGCGCGAGACCGTCGAACTTGCGTGGCAGCAGTTCGAGGAATTTTCCGAAATCCGCCTCGTCGAATTTCTTGGTCGGCGCGAACTGCCACAGCACGGGGCCGAGGCGGTCGCGCATCTCTGTGACGCCGGAATCGTAGAACCGCTGAATGGAATCCCCGGCCTCCGCGAGCACCCGCCGGTTGGTGGCGAACCGCGGTCCCTTGACGGAGAACACAAACCCGTCCGGCACCTCGCTGGCCCATTTGCGGAAGCTTTCCGGCTTCTGCGAACCGTAATAGGTGCCGTTGATCTCGATCGAAGTCAGCTTCGAGGCGGCGTAAGACAGTTCCTTCGCCTGGGTCAGCTTTTCCGGATAGAACACCCCGCGCCACGGCGCGAAGGTCCAGCCGCCGATGCCGATGTGGATTTGACCCGATTTCTTCGCCATTTTCATTTCCCTTTGGGGGCTTGCGGAACGCCGCCACCGTACTTATGTAGCTTTAACGGCGATGTTGCAGCACCAGCTCCATCGCCGGACGACCACGAGAAGAACCGTGAGAGGGTGAGCGCGCCGGATGTACGCGCAGCCTGATTCTCTTACTGGTTTCCCTCCGTGGTCGTTGGCATTTTTAAGCCCCGGTTCACCACCGCCACCCGATTTCCCCGCATTATTGCATCGAAATGGCGTCTCCGGGCGGGTCGTCTTGGCATCCTCCGGCACCCCGGATATACGCTGGCCCCATGACTGAGGCCATCTCACCCGGGGCGGCGCCCGCACGTCAACTGTGCGTGGTGGTGCCCACTTTCAAAGAGCGCGACAACGTCCCCCAGCTTTTTGCGAAGCTGGACGCCGCGCTGTCCGGCATTTTGTGGGAAGTCATCTTCGTCGATGACAATTCCCCGGACGGAACCTGGGAGGTCGCGCGGCAACTGGCCCAGACCGATCCCAGGGCGCGGTGCATTCGCCGCATCGGACGGCGGGGCCTCTCCGGCGCCTGCATCGAAGGTATTCTAGCCTCAAGCGCGCCCTATGTCGCGGTGATGGACGCGGACCTGCAGCATGACGAGACGCAACTCCCGAAGATGCTCGCGCTGCTGCAATCGGGCCAGGCCGAGCTCGCCGTCGGCAGCCGCTATGTTAGCGGCGGTGACACCGGCAGTTTCGGCAGTGCGCGTCTCGGCGGCAGTGTGATCGCGACCAACATCGCCAAGAAACTGCTGCACATCAAGATCGCCGATCCGATGAGCGGCTTTTTCATGCTTCGCCGCGATCGCTTCGAGCAGCTTGCGCCGTCGCTCTCCGTGCAGGGGTTCAAGATCCTGCTCGACATCGTGGCGACCGCGGGCGGAAAATTACGCGTCGTCGAGGTGCCTTATTCCTTCGGCGCACGGTTGCACGGTGAGAGCAAACTGGATTCACTAGTCGTGCTGGATTTTCTTGGTCTCGTACTCGCAAAGCTGACGAACGATCTGGTGTCGCTGCGCTTCCTGCTGTTCGCGCTGGTCGGCGGGATCGGTCTCGGCGTCCATCTGCTGACGCTTTACACGGCGCTTGCGCTCAAGGTGCCGTTCGCGGAAGCTCAGGGCGTCGCCGCCTTTGTGGCGATGACCGGAAACTTTCTTCTCAACAATCAACTGACCTACCGTGACCAGCGCCTGAATGGCTTCGCCCTCATTCGCGGCCTGCTGTTGTTCTATCTGGTTTGCAGCGTGGGCCTGCTCGCCAATGTCGGCGTTGCGGCGACTGTCTTCGATCAGGAGCCGATCTGGTGGCTCGCGGGTGTTGCCGGCGCGCTGATGGGTGTGGTGTGGAACTACGGCGTCTCCAGCCTGTTCGTTTGGCGCGCGAAATGATCTCTGCGGATGCGAAGCTGACACGCGGTGCGGCTCTCACCGTGGCCGCGTTGGTGCTGCTTCGCCTGATTGCCGCGGCATTTACACCGCTGACCTTCGACGAGGCCTATTACTGGACCTGGGCGAAGCACCTCGCGGGCGGTTACTACGACCACCCGCCGATGGTTGCGGTGGTGATCCGCCTCGGCACATTGATTGCGGGTGATACCGAGTTCGGCGTGCGGCTGGTGTCGATCCTGCTGGCGCTGCCGATGAGCTGGGCGGTTTATCGCACCGCCAAGATTCTGTTCGATGATGCGCGGATCGCCGCATCCGCCGCGATCCTGCTCAACGCGACGCTGATGGCTTCGGTCGGCACCACTATCGTGACGCCGGATGCGCCATTGATGGTGGCATCGAGCTTCGTTCTCTATTTCCTCGCCAAGGTTTGGGAAACCGGACGCGGCGTCTGGTGGTTGGCGGTCGGTGTCGCTGTCGGTTGCGGACTGCTGTCGAAATACACCGCGTTGTTTTTCGGCGCCGAGATCCTGCTGTGGCTCTTGCTGATGAAGGACCAGCGCCGCTGGCTGGCGTCGCCGTGGCCTTATCTCGGCGGTATCGTTGCGTTTGCGGTCTTCTCTCCGGTGATCCTCTGGAATGCCGATCATCAGTGGGTGTCGTTCATCAAGCAGCTCGGCCGCGCGCGCGTCGAGGGACTCACGCTGAAATTCCTTGGCGAGATGTTGCCGACGCAATTCGCGTTTGCAACGCCATCCGTTTTCATTCTCGGCGCGCTCGGCCTTTATGCGCTGGCGCGGGGCAGGGCCGCGAATGCCGCGGGTGCTGCGCTCATCAATGTCAGCGTCTGGATGATCTTCCTCTATTTCGTCTGGCATTCGCTGCACAGCCGCGTCGAAGCCAACTGGCTCGGGCCGCTCTATCCGGCATTCGTCATCGCGGCCGCCTTTGCGGCATGGGGCACGACATGGAATCCGCGCGAACAGCGCACCGTGAATGCCTCCCGCCGCTGGGCGCTGCCGATCGGCGTGGCGCTGTTCGTCGTGCTGATCGTCCAGACCAACACCGGCGTGTTCACCGGCTTTCGCCGCGATGCGACGGTGCGCAGCGTCGGCGTCGGCTGGCCGCAACTCGCGCGCGAGATCGAGACTATCCGCGTGGCGCAAGGCGCGAGTTGCGTGCTTGCGAGCGATTACGGCACCACGTCGTGGCTGATGTTCTATCTGCCGAAAGGCACCTGCGTGGTTCAGCGCCGCGAACGCTACCGATGGACCTATATGCCGGAGCCGGATGCAGGCTTGTTGAAGGGCAGGCTGCTTCTTGTCGGCTATCCCGATGGCGATGGGGTCTTCCTCAATGACTATGCCCGCACTGAGGAACTCACCGAGCTGACACGCAAGCGCAGCGGCGTCGCGTTCGAATCCTACGAAGTCGATCTGCTGGAGGGCGCGAAGGGCGATGCGCTTGATCGCTCGCAGCCGCCCGAACTCAGCGGGCCGCAATAGCGGCGTGCTTTCGCCACGTTTTAGAACACATCGCACAAATTTTCAGCGCAAACGTGAAGAGCGCAGTGGGAACGCATTTGATACGTTGCGTGTTTCCGTCGGAACGCTCCGAGGAGACGAGCATGACGTCAAGGACCTTGATCCCGAGCATGGCGGCTGCCTGGATTGCTGTGGGGATGTTCGCTGCTCATGGACCAAACTTCGCATTCGCGCAGGGCACGGATCAACAGCGTGAAGCGTGCACGCCCGATGCGTTGCGTCTCTGCGGACAGTTCATTCCGGATGCCGGCAAGGTAGAATCCTGTCTGCGCAACGCGGGGCCGAAGCTTAGTCCGCCATGCCGCGTGGTGTTCAATGTGCCTCCGCCGTCTCCAAACAATCAGACGACAACGGCTCGCGTACGTCCACAGCGTGACCAATCGCCGCCACCGCCGCCGGTGGAGCATGACGACGACGATTGATCGCCGCCGCTCGATTCGCGTCTCATACCTTCGAACAAATTTTCCGCGAACAAATTTTTGCGACCGTGCGCGTAAAACATCCATCACGGATCAGCGATGCGTCACATGCGTTTGATGCGCGCGCACCGTCTGCCAGTAAAGTTCTGTAAGATCGCGGAGGAGGGCTCACACCGTGAGCCCTCCTTTCGCTTGCCGGATAGCCCGCGGTTAGCGGAAGCCGCCCGTCACATGCAGCGTCTCGCCGGTGACGTAGGACGCGCCTTCCGACGCCAGGAAGGCAACGACCGAGGCGATCTCTTCAACCTTGCCGACGCGGCCCATCGGCGTTGCGGATTCGATCCAGGTGCGCATCTCGCCTTCGTGGAATCCGGCTGCGGTGACGCCTTCCGTCACGATCATGCCGGGGTTCACCGCGTTGACGCGGATCTTGCGCGGCGCAAGCTCCTTCGACAGCACCGACGTGATCGCATCCACCGACGCCTTGGTCGCGGTGTAGACCGCCGAACCCGGCGGCGTGATGGTCGAGACGCCGGACGAGATATTGACGATGCTGCCGCCATCCGCGCTGAAGTTCCGCGCCGCTTCCTGCGACACCAGCAGGAGGCCGAGCACGTTCAGGTCGAAGTGCTTGTGGAAGTGCTCCGGCGTGATGTTGTCGAGTGGGGCGAATTCGTAGAGGCCGGCATTGTTGACCAGCACGTTGATCGGCCCCAGCGCCTTCACGGTTTCGGCGACGACGGACTTTGCGTCCTTCGGATCGGCGAGGTTGCCGTGAACGGCGACCGCCTTGCCGCCCTTCGCGGTGATTTTCGCGACGACGTCGTCCGCGCCTTTCTTGCTCGATGCGTAGTTGACGGCGACGGCCGCGCCCTGCGCCGCGAGTTCAAGCGCGATTTCGGCGCCGATGCCCTTGGATGCGCCGGTGACCAGCGCGACTTTGCCTTGAAGTGTCTTGCTCATGATCGAAGTCCCTGACTTTCGTTGTTCTATATTCCAGTAGTTCGGAAATATGGAACTATTGAACAACGTCAAGGGCGGCCCTATATTATTTTCATGATTCAGTTTGTTCACCCATCGACCCAGGACATCACGCTGGCCGGCGTGCTCTCGGCGCTGGCCGATCCCAACCGGCTGCGCATCGTCAAGGGCTTAATGGGACAGAAGGATTGCATGTCCTGCACCGCGGCCGCGCCGTGCGAGATGGCCAAATCGACGCTGTCGAACCATTTTCGCGTGCTGCGCGAGGCGGGGCTGATTCGCACGACGAAGCAGGGGGTCGAGCATCGCAACGCGGTGCGCGAGGCGGATATCAACGCGCGGTTTCCCGGGCTGCTGAAATCGATCCTGAAGCACGCCGAGGACGAATAGGGCGCGCGGCGCAGATTCTCGCTCCACGTCGTTCCCGCGATCTCTCATCACGTCGTCCCCGCGAAGGCGGGGACCCATACTCCCAAGACCATCGTTTTCGTTGCGATAGCCGGGTAACTTCTTCCTTCGTCATCACCACTGCAGGTGGTTATGGGTCCCCGCCTTCGCGGGGACGACATCGGAAATGTTGCGCGATCGCACCCTCCATCTTCTCCGGATTCAGTTTTCAAACAGCCACGCGTCTCTGTCTTTACGCATGAGCTGATCCGAAAACCGCTCCACACTTTTCGAGGTCATGAGTCATCGCCCCTGTTGTTATGACGGCGCGGGGGCGCCCGAAACTTCTTCATCGCTTCGCCCTGAATGAGGGCGCGCGGAACGCCGGATGCGCCAACGCATCCGCAGCCCCGTGTGCAAAAGTGAAAAGCACACGAGCGTCGTCGCCACGGTCGCGCCGGAATCATCCGGCGTTCCGCACGCGGTGGTGCTCCGGCTTGCTTCGTGCTCTCCCCGGTGAATGGCCGTAGCCCTGTCACCGTCGTCTCCGCGGTACTTTTCTCCTCCGGTCGGAGGTGAAAAGAGCAGACCGGATTTCGCAGGACCACACGACTTGGGCCGGCGCGGAAGAGCGCTGTCGAGCGAGATGGTTGCCCATCCCGCAAGCCAACGCACAGCGTGGACCATCAGCGTTCGCTCGGATACCTCACACGCCCTTTGTACAAGGAACGCGCCCTGGCATCCTCGCTCGCGCCTGACGCTGCCGCGCCACCGCATCCCGCCCCGCGTATCGTGACGATCGCGAAACGCCCCTCATGACGGGGCGGGACAGGACGAACATAAGGGAGGTTTGCAGCGCGGGGATTCGTGTCCCCATCACGAAATGTTGCAGGAATGCGAGAGAGCATCAACACGCTCATCTTCCAAATGAAAAGGCTCGGCAATCAGCCGAGCCTTCGCCGTCAATCAATTTTGCCGCAGACGTTACTTCTGTTGCTCGGGCTTGGCATCGCCTTTATTTTCCTGGTTCTGCTGAGGCGTCGCAGGTGTGGCCTGATCCGGCGCGACAGCGGGCTTCGGAGTATCGGCAGCGACGACTGGTGAATTCGACATTGAAATATCCTTTAAGACACACCTGAAGAATTCTCCAAGCGTTGACTCAAGGTGGCTATCAATCCACCAGTTACAATGCGATCGCTGCCTTATTCGCGCGAACTACCGCGATTTGCCTGCAATAAACCGATAGCTATCCGCGTCGGAAAGGCGCACAGTCAACTCATGCCAAACTATCGCGTTGCCGCAGCGCGCTTCTCATGACCATGAGAACGCGGCGGGAGACGGTCACCTTCAAGCATCCGGCGCGAATCAAGGGCATTGAACGCCTGCTTCCGGCGGGCGCGTATGAGGTCGTGACCGATGAGGAAATGATCGAAGGCCTATCCTTTCCGAGCTTTCGGCGCATCGCTACCATGATCATGGTTCCGGGCGCGCCGCCGCATCATCACTCGATGGAAATGATCGCCATCGGTTCGGTCGACCTCGCCGACGCGCAGCACCGGGACGCGGTGGCGCCAAATGTCTGACGACCCTGTTGAACTCGATTCCAGGCGCGGCATGGCAGCGCAGAAAGCGACGGGGCTGCGGCGAATTCTCGCTGATGCCGAGACCCACGCAGCCGTCTTGCGCGAGCGGCAACTTCAGATCGAGGCGGAGTTGCTCGATACGCCTGCAACGTCGTGGCCCGAGGCTGCTGCGAAGGCACGTTACGTTCTGAATCTTTATGACGCGACGCTGGGTGCGCAGGACGCACGCCACCGCGATCTGGTTGCGTCTATCCTCAAGGACTTTGCGCGGCTCGACACCGAGAGTTGAATTTGTTTTCCGAAATTCGATTGTTTTCCCGCGAACGATTGATTCTGACAATTCATCCAGACGTTCGGCGGGAACGTGAGGATTATCCATGCTCGATATGACAACGAAAGAACTGTCGTCACGGCACGTCAAGTTAGAGGAATCGCTGCGACTTGGCGTCGTTTCGGGGTGGTACACCACCAAGATGAGCGGCACGTTCGTCACCGGCCCCCATGCCACACAGGAAGAGGCGGCCCTCAAGATTGCGGAACTGAATCCGCCGCCACCGCCTGTCGCAAAGCGTAAATCGTGAGGGGCGGCCGCAACACAGGATAGTCCATGAGTACTGTGCGCCATCTCGCGCCGTTACGTGACGTCGAGAGCGAAAACGACCAGCTTCGACAACTGCTGATTCAGGCAGGTGTCGAAGCTCACGCTCATGATGTAGCTGCGAAGCTGCAGACCGTGCTGATCGGCGAGCTTCACCACCGGGTGAAGAACATGCTGGCGATTGCATCCGCCATTGCTTCGCAAAGCCTGCGCGAGGCGCCGAGTGTCGAAGCGGCGGCAAAGACGATTGCCAGCCGTCTTGCCGCGCTCGGGGTTTCTCACGATCTTCTGATCCGCGAGAGCTGGACGGGGGCGGGGTGCCGCTCGCTGATCGAGAACGCGATCCTGGCGTTTCAGACCGAAGGGCTGAAGCAGTTCACCATCACCGGTGACAATATCGCCATTTCATCGGGCCCGGCGGTGGCGCTGTCGATGGTGATACATGAACTGAGCACCAATGCGCTTAAATACGGCGCGTTGTCGGTGCCGGAAGGACGGGTATCGATCGTCTGGGCAGTCGATATCAAAGCCGAGCGGTTCAAACTGGAATGGCGCGAGAGCAACGGGCCGGTCGTCATCGAGCCGAAGGAAAAAAGTTTTGGCAGCCGCTTCATCGAGCAGGCCTTGCCCGGCCAGCTTCAAGGCGAGGCGAGATTGATCTTTGAGCCCACGGGCCTCGTCTGCGACGTCAATATTCCGATCAGTTCGTTGCAGGAGCCTGTGATCGCGCTGAAGTAACGACATCGGATAAAATCCCGGCTGCCGCCGGAGTACAAATGATTGGAAACACGTGTCTGGAATCAAGATTCGAGTCGGCTACGAGATGGTCTACGACTTTCCGCAGGCCACACCCATGATCATGGTGCTGGGTGCGCACTTCACACGCGCGTCGGATGTGATCACGCCGGATTTTCTGACCACCGATCCTTCCGTCCCGATCATGCCCTATCGCGATATCTTCGGGAATTGGTGCAGCCGGATCGTTGCACCGCCTGGGCAGATACGTCTTGCTGCCGATGGGCTGGTGCGCGACAGCGGTCTCCCGGACGTGGCTATCCCGTCGGCCATCCAGCATGCGGTGGAGGATCTGCCGGCGGAGACGCTGCTCTATCTGCTCGGCAGCCGATATTGCGAAACGGACCGCTTGTCGGAGATCGCGTGGAAGCTGTTCGAGAAGACGCCGCCGGGCTGGGCGCGCGTGCAGGCGATCTGCGATTTCGTCCACAACCACATCAAGTTTGGGTACGAGCACGCGCGGGCGACAATGACGGCGTATGAAGTCTATAACGAAGGGAAGGGCGTCTGCCGCGACTACGCGCATCTCGCCATCGCGTTCTGCCGCTGCATGAATATTCCGGCGCGATACTGTACAGGCTATCTCAGCGACATCGGCACGCCGAAACCGTGGGTGGGGGATTTTGCGGGCTGGTTCGAGGCCTATATTGGCGGCCACTGGCACATGTTCGATCCACGCAACAATGTGCCGCGGATCGGCCGCGTGCTGATCGCGCAGGGCCGCGACGCATCCGACGTTCCGATCACGCAGACATTCGGACCGAACACGCTCGTCAGCTTCAAGGTCTGGACCGACGAGGTTGAGTGAGGCCCGCGGGCTTTAGATGTCGTACCCGAACAAAAACCCCGGCATCGCTGCCGGGGTTTTGTATTCTGATACCTGCTTGAAGCAGAGTGGACTTAGAAATCCATGCCGCCCATGCCGCCGCCGGGCATGCCGCCTGGTGCGCCTGCGCCGCCCTTCTTGGGGACTTCGGCGATCATGGCTTCGGTGGTGATCAGGAGAGCCGCAACCGAAGCTGCGTTCTGGATCGCCGCACGAACGACCTTGGTCGGGTCGATGATGCCCTTGGTGACGAGGTTGCCGTATTCGCCGGTCTGCGAGTCGAAGCCGTACGAGTACTGCTCCTTCTCGAGCACCTTGCCGACGATGACCGAGCCGTCTTCGCCTGCGTTGATGGCGATCTGGCGGGCCGGAGCGGAGAGCGCCTTGCGGACGATCTCGACGCCGGTCTTCTGGTCGTCGTTCTGGGTCTTGATGCGCTTGAGCTGCTCGGAAGCGCGCAGCAGGGCGACGCCGCCGCCCGGCACGATGCCTTCTTCAACAGCCGCGCGGGTCGCATGCATCGCGTCATCAACGCGATCCTTGCGCTCCTTCACTTCAACCTCGGTCGCGCCGCCGACGCGGATCACCGCGACGCCGCCTGCGAGCTTGGCCAGACGCTCCTGGAGCTTCTCACGGTCGTAGTCCGAGGTGGTCTCCTCGATCTGCGCCTTGATCTGCGACACGCGCGCCTCGATGTCGGCCTTCTTGCCGGCGCCGTTGACGATGGTGGTGTTTTCCTTGTCGATCATCACCTTCTTGGCGCGGCCCAGCATCTGCAGGGTCACGTTCTCGAGCTTGATGCCGAGGTCTTCCGAGATCGCCTGGCCGCCGGTGAGGACAGCGATGTCCTGCAGCATGGCCTTGCGGCGATCGCCGAAGCCCGGAGCCTTCACGGCAGCAACCTTGAGGCCACCGCGCAGCTTGTTGACGACGAGCGTTGCGAGAGCCTCGCCTTCGACGTCTTCCGCAACGATGACGAGCGGCTTGCCGGTCTGCACGACGGCTTCCAAGAGCGGAAGCAGTTCGTTCAGCGAGGAAAGCTTCTTCTCGTTGATGAGGATGTAGGCGTCGTCGAATTCAACGCGCATCTTGTCAGCGTTGGTGACGAAGTAGGGGGAGATGTAGCCGCGGTCGAACTGCATGCCTTCGACGACGTCCAGTTCGGTCTCGAGCGACTTGGCTTCTTCAACCGTGATGACGCCCTCGTTGCCGACCTTCTTCATCGCGTCTGCGAGGAACTTGCCGATTTCGGCGTCGCCGTTGGCGGAGATGGTGCCGACCTGGGCGATTTCCTCGTTCGAGGTGACCTTCTTGGAGTTCTTGACGAGGTCTGCAACGACCGCTTCGACCGCGAGGTCGATGCCGCGCTTCAGATCCATCGGGTTCATGCCGGCGGCAACTGCCTTGGCGCCTTCCTTGACGATGGCGGCGGCCAGAACGGTCGCGGTGGTGGTGCCGTCGCCGGCAGCGTCTGCCGACTTCGAGGCCACTTCACGGACCATCTGCGCGCCCATGTTCTCGAACTTGTCTTCAAGCTCGATGTCCTTGGCGACGGTGACGCCGTCCTTGGTAATGCGCGGAGCGCCGAACGACTTGTCGAGGACGACGTTGCGGCCCTTCGGACCGAGCGTGACCTTTACGGCGTTGGCGAGGATGTCGACGCCGCGCAACATCTTGTCGCGGGCTTCGACGCCGAATTTGACTTCTTTAGCTGACATGTTGGGTTTCCTTGAGTGTCAGGAAGATTTGGAATTTTGGTGGGAGAGAGGGCGCTCTTAAGCGGCCTTCTTCTTCGACGACGAGGTGTCGGTGATGACACCCATGATGTCGCTTTCCTTCATGATCAGCACTTCCTGGCCGTCGATCTTGACCTCGGTGCCGGACCACTTGCCGAACAGGACGATGTCGCCGACCTTGAGGTCGATCGGGATCAGCTTGCCGGCTTCGTCACGGCCGCCCGGGCCGACGGAGAGGATTTCACCCTGCGAGGGCTTCTCTTTGGCGCTGTCCGGAATGATGATGCCGCCAGCAGTCTTCTCTTCGGCGTCGATACGCTTGACCACGACGCGGTCGTGAAGCGGACGGAATTTCATGCAGTCCTCCTAATAGATTGATAAGGCTGTGTTTTTGCGAGTTTAGCAGTCAAGGTGAGCGAGTGCTACCGCGACTGGAACGGACATAGGCCCATGGCGAGCGCCGGGCAAGGGTCTGTAGCAGAAAATTTGGCAGTCGGACGGCGCGGCTGCCAAATTTTGCCCCAGCGTTAACGCGCTGGAGGCTCAATTTTCCGGTGGCTTGGTTTCTGGCGGTTTGGGCTTTTGCGCCCGCCGCTTGCGGGTGATGTCCAATTCCGGCCGCGGGGCGACCTCCGTCGGCATCGGTTTGTCGCCCTTCCAGGCCACAGCGCGGGCGGCCTGCAGCGCGAGGAACCCGAACACCCGCACCGCGGCCCACATGGTCCATCGCGTCAGGAAGCCGACGCCGCACACCGCCATCGCCTCGAGAAAGATGGCATCGGCGCGCTGCCGTGTCGGCGCTTCTGGATGGGGCGTCGTGCCCGGCCGCAGCTCGTTATAGAGATAGTCGTGGACCACGGCGGCGCGGCTGTAGCGTCCCACGCGTGTGGTGGTTCGCAAGTCCGCATCCCACCAGAGGCAAGCTCCTTTGCGGACTTGCGAACCAAAACCACACGCGAATCATATTTTCTAGTGTCCTTTTGAATCCGAAGTTCGCTAGGAACGTGCCGCAGAATGTGGCGAACTTCGGATTCAGGACACTAGGTTGGCAGGATCGACCAGAAGATGCGCGGCACCGACGCGCCGTCGGTCTCGAACAGCTTGTGCACTTCGACAATGTAGCAGGAGTTTTCTTCGCCGATCTCATAGACCAGCGGCTGCTCCAGCCGCCATGTGCGGTAGTCGACATCGAGCTGTGTGATGGTGAGTTCGCCGGTGAAACGGCTCATGGCCCCGCTCCGTATTTGACGAGGCGAGAGGCTCGCATGCGCCGGGCGCGCTGTCAGCAGCAGCTTGTCAGCAGTCTCGGGATCATGCTGCCACTGCCTTGATAGGCAACACTTTATTTAACATTTAAGCTTGTGATGAGGCTTCGTATTGCGTCAAGATTCTCAGACAGCGCGTTCATTCGCGACGTGGAATCCGGTTCGCGACTAGCGCGCTCAACAGAGCCTTTTCCGGCTAAGTGGACTTCCGGTTCGCCGCCAGAAAATGCTCCTGAAAGTGGGTGCGAGCGCGTTCGACAAAAGCCGGTTGCCACTGTTTGCCGATCGCCTCCGAACATCTTTGTTGGTCGCGTTTTCTACGACGAGCCGGAAGGCCACCTCGTCGGAAAACGCTCTAAGGAGGTTCTGATGGTCTCGAAAGCTACGGTCCCGCAGGGAGCTGTCTCTGAGGACTTCAAGAAGCAGCTCGCCGGTTACGGCCTGACGACGGCTGAAATCCTTTACCGCCGCCCCGATCACCGCTGGCTGCTGCAATCCTACGTCTGGCAGAACTACGACCTGTTTCCGAACTTTCCGGCGCTGAAGGACTTTCTCGCCTTCTGGCAGACCAAGCTGGAAGGGCCGCTGGTTGCGGTCACCGTCGCGCATTCAAAGCTGGTGAAACCGGCCGAGCTGAAAGCGGTCGACGGAATATTCTGGCTGCATTGAGGCCTGACGTGCTCCGGCGGCGCTAAGTGCTTTGCTGGCGCTGGGGCCAGCGCGCTATTGCCATGGTTGCAATCGCATCCAGATCGGCCGCCGATGCGCCATCGATCGCCTGCACCGACATGCCCTGAACCACTGCGGCGTAGAGGCGAGCCAGCGCGTCCGTATCCACATTCTTATCGAGTTCGCCTGATGCAACGGCGGCCTTCAGCCGCGCGGCGAACAGTTCGCGTGTCGAGCTGCGGCGCTGCGACAAGAGTTCTGCGATACTGTCGTGAGCCGGCGCGCATCGCAGGATACCGCTCCCGACCAAACAACCTGCGGGGGTTTCGCCGCTCGCATAACGCCGGGCGCATTCACGCAGAATCCGCTCGACGCATGCGGCAGCGGTCGCTTCTTCGGCAATCGCTTGCCGGATGAAAGCCGTTTGCGTGCTCACATAAAGATCGAGGGCCTCGCGGAAGAGCTGATCCTTGCTCCCGAACGCGGCGTAGAGACTCGGTGGCGTGATGCCCAGGGCCGCACATAGTTCGGCAATCGACACGCCCTCGTAGCCGTGCGTCCAAAAAAGCTGCATGGCCGTTTCAAGCGCCTCGTCTCGATCATAAACCTTCGGGCGTCCGCGCGTTTTCTTTGTCAGTTGTTTCATCGATCAACTCTTAAGCCTCCCGCGTGAACCATCAAGACCGACAGCCTTGACTCGCCCCCGCCACCTATTTTATATCGATCACTATAAAAATAAAGAGGGTGATATGACCGAAGCATTTGAAATCCATGTTCCGCGCAAAGGGGCGGCGGATGTTCTGACGCCGCGCTTCCGGATTCTTCCGGAGCCGAAGGCCAGCGAGGTGAGGGTTGCGATTGAAGCAACAGGCGTCGCGTTTGCGGATATTGTTATGCGGCGCGGATTGTATGCATCGCAGCCGCTGCCGGTGACCCCGGGGTACGATTTCGTCGGCAGGATCGAAGCCGTCGGCACGGCGGTGTCAGGTTTCACGATCGGGCAGCGCGTCGCGGGCGTGACGATTTCAGGTTCTTACGCCACGCGCGCAAATGTTGATGCAGGCTTGCTGGCGTCAGCGCCCGAACAGGCCGACCCGGTCAAGCTGGCAGCGGCTGTCCTGAACGGTCTCACCGCGTGGCAGATGTTTCATCGCGCCGTGTCGCTGGCGAAGGACGATTGGGTGCTGGTTCACGGCGCCGCCGGTGGTGTCGGGAGTTTGCTGCTTGATTTCGCGCGCCTCGCCGGTGTGAGGGCCATCGGCTCGGCGTCTTCCCGCAAACGGGAGATGGTCGCATCCCGTGGTGCTGTTCCGGTTTCCTATGACACCGAAAACGTTCGGGAGCGGGCAATCGCGATAAGCGCTGGCGGCGTGACGGCGGCCTTCGATCACATTGGAGGCAAGCATTTTAAAAATGTTTCGATGCCAGCGTTGCGTCCGACGGGTGTCGGAATTCTGTACGGTGGATATGACGCAACGCGTGGCGGCAAGGTGAACCCGCTCGCGATCGCCGATATCTTTCTCAATTCGCGCTTTTCCGCCTTCAGGTTATTCGGGCGAAGCCAGGGTGTCGTTGGCTATAGCGTGCCTGCCTGGCGCGATCAGCGGCCCGCACTTTACAGGCAGGATCTGGAGACGGTGCTGTCTCTCGTGGGGAGCGGCGAGCTCTCTCCACTGATCGGAGCGACATTTCCATTGAAGGACGCGGCCGAAGCACAGCGCGCATTGGAATCGCGCTCGTTCGCGGGAAAAATCGTGCTCGTACCGTGACACGCGCAATAACACTCATTTCGATATCGCGGGAGTTTTCGATGAAAATGAATAAGGCTTTGGACGGGCTGGCTGTCGCTTTGATGCTTGTTGTTGTCTTTGGTTTTGCGCTCATTGCGGCGCGGGGCCTGCTCGATCCGCTGCAAGCCTCAGCGCGATACGGAATGCCGGTTTCCGATGCTGCAGGCGCGCTGTTCTATCGCGTCTTCCTTTCGCGCAACCTGATCATCGTGATGTCGGCATTTGTATTTCTGCTGCTGAGAAAATGGCAGGCGCTGGCGATCCTTACGACGGCGGCTGCGGTGCTGCCGGCGTTCGATATCGCCATACTTGTGCGTGAATTCGGCGCCGCCGCTCCGTTAAGATTTCACATCGCGACACTGGTCGTTATGACATTGCTGGCAGGGCTATGGTGGCGAAAGGTCGTCCGCGCCTAGCCTCTTCTGGCGGTGCCGCGGGCAGGCGATGTCCGTGTCCGTGCTCCTGCTGCGTATTTTTCCGTATGCCCGCGGACACTCTTGCCGCATTGGTGCAATGCGGCAGTCTCGCGCAACCAGTATTTAACTACACGACCATTAGTTGTGTGACGTTAGCAAGAAAAGAAAGGTCTGGCCGGGTATTCGTCAAGCGGACAAACGTGGACGAATGCCATGTTCCGCATTCTGACCTGCCTGACCACTGAACACGACTGGCGGCTCGTTCCGCTCGCCGGGCTTGTTTGTTTCGTAGCAAGCATCGTTGCCGTCAATATTTTCCATCGTGCGATCGCGTCGCAAACCAGAACGCGGCTGATCTGGATTGCAATTGCCGGTGCTGTCTTCGGATACGGCGTCTGGGCGACACATTTTGTTGCGATGCTCGCCTATGAACCGGGCGTTCCAACCGGATACGGCCTGACCCTGACGGCGCTGTCACTCGCTGCGGCAATGATATTGACGTCATGCGGCATGGGCTTCGCCGCAAGCGATCCTGGCCAGTGGCGTGCACCCATCGGCGGCGCGATCATGGGCGCCGGCATTGCCAGCATGCACTATCTCGGCATGTGGGCGCTTGAAGTGCCGGGACGCGTGGTGTGGTCGCTCGATCTTGTGTTCGTGTCCATCGTGCTCGGTCTGGCTTTCGGTTATGTCGCACTTCTTGTTGCGATACGCCGGAATGACAGGTGGGGAACGTTTCTCGCCGCGATTTTCCTCACGCTTGCAATCGTCTCCCATCATTTCACGGCAATGGGGGCGGTGGAGATCGTTCCCGATCCGACACGGGCGCTCGATGAATTGTCGCTGTCTCCCGCCGTGCTTGCGCTTGCGATTGCCGGCGTCGCCTTGTCTGTGCTCGGCATGAGCTTCGTCGGCGTGCTGGCGGATCGCCGCCTTGCCACCCGCACCCGCAAGTTCGAGGAAATCATCAATCAGCTTTCGCTCGCCCGGCAGCAAATTGAAAGCTCACAGAAAGAACTTCAGGATCAGAAATTCAGGCTGGACACTGCCATCAACAACATGGGTGAAGGTCTGTGCATGTTCGATGCGGAAAGGCGGCTCGTTGTTTGCAACGGCCGTTATGCCGAAATGTATCGGTTGCCGCCGGAACTGCTGGAGACGGGTACGCCGCACCATGACATCATCAAGCACCGCATCGTCAACGGCATCCTCAAGGGCGAGACCAGCGAGAGCGCCGTCATACGGGCGATTTCAACTCTGAGCGCGCTGCCAACCGATGTTGCGTCAAGCCGGATCGACGAACTCGCGGATGGTCGCTCGATCTGCGTCACGCGGCAGCCGATGGCCGGCGGTGGCTGGGTCGCTACACACCTCGACGTCACCGAGCAAAGGCGGTCTGAAGCCAGGGTTACTCATATGGCGCAGCACGATGCGCTCACCGACCTTCCGAATCGCGTGCTGCTTCGAGACCGGCTGGAGCAGGCTCTTTCCATCACGCGCAGGGGAGGGCCGCATTTGGCGGTGCTGATGCTCGATCTCGACCGCTTCAAGGAGGTCAATGACACACTCGGGCATCCGACAGGCGACGCTCTGCTCCAGGCCGTCGCCGCGCGCCTGCGTGAATGCGTCAGAGACACGGCTTTGATCGCCCGCTTGGGGGGCGATGAATTCGCTGTCATCGAGCACATGCCGAACCCGGTTGCCGGAGCAGCAGCTCTCGCCGAGAGGATCAAGCGAGCGCTTTCCGAGCCCTTCGATCTCGGCGATCATCAGGTGATTACCGGAACAAGTATCGGCATCGCCGTCGCGCCCACGGACGGGATCAGTTCCGATCAGATTCTCAAGGCGGCCGATCTCGCCCTCTATCGGGCGAAAAACAGCGGACGCGGGACGTTCCATTTCTTCGAGCCCGAACTGGACCAGCGTATGCACGCCCGGAGAAACCTCGAGCGCGATATGCGCAAGGCGCTTGTCAGCGGCGAGTTCGAGCTTCACTACCAGCCGTTCGTCGATCTGAAGAGCGGCGACATCAGCGGCGCGGAGGCGCTTCTGCGCTGGGGCCATCCTCAACGTGGAATGGTCTCGCCGGCCGAGTTTATCCCGCTCGCGGAAGAAACAGGTCTCATCGTGCCGATCGGCGAGTGGGTTCTGAGGACCGCATGCGCCGAAGCCGCGAAATGGCCCGCCGGTCTCAGGATCGCCGTCAATCTGTCGCCCGCTCAATTCCGGAGCAAGGAGCTTGTTCCTGTCGTGGTCAGAGCGCTCGCGGCTTCGGGTATTGCGTCGCACAGGCTCGAACTTGAGGTGACCGAGACGGCGATCATGCATGACAGCGAGACCGTGTTCGCGGCCCTTGGTCAACTGCATGAGCTGGGCGTGCGAATAGCCCTCGACGACTTTGGAACGGGCTATTCGTCCCTGAGCTTTCTTCAAAAATTCCAGTTCGACAAAATCAAGATCGATCGCAGTTTCGTCAACGAGCTCCTGGGCGCGAAGGAAGAGTCGCGTTTGATCGCGCGTGCGGTGGTGCGGTTTGCCGTCAGCCTTGGGAAAACGACAACGGCCGAAGGAGTCGAAACGCAGGAGCAGCTGGATATCCTGCGCGAGGAGGCCTGCACCGAGATGCAGGGCTACTATTTCAGCCGGCCAAAGTGCTCCTCCGAAATTGCACGCATGTTGCAGGCAAAGGCCGCACCCGCGGCGCCCCGTGATCGGGGCGCCGAAGATCGATTCCAAATTTTGCGGAAGGGCCTGTCGGCAGCGAGCTGAGGCTGGCTTCTTGCGCTATTACCCGCGCCCGACGAAGGGCATCTGGGTCGCCATGATGTTGAGGAACAGCGCGTTGGCGTCGAGCGGACGCGTCGCCATGAAGACGATGGCGTCGGCGACGTTCTGCACATCCATCCGCGGCTCGATCATCTTGTCGCCGCGCGGCTGCAACACGCCGCCGGCCATGCGCTCGGTCATTTCGGTTGCGGCATTGCCGACATCGATCTGGCCACAGGCAATGTTGTAGGCGCGGCCGTCGAGCGCGGTGGCGCGGGTGAGGCCGCTGATCGCGTGTTTCGTCGCGGTATAGGGCGAGGAGAATGGACGCGGCGCATAGGCCGAGATCGATCCGTTGTTGATGATGCGTCCGCCCTGCGGCGTCTGGTTCTTCATGATGCGGAACGCGTGCTGGGTGCAGAGGAACGGCGCGGTGAGGTTGGTCGCCACCGTGGTCTGCCACTGTTCAAGGCTGAGGTCTTCCAGCGGCACCGGCGGCGTGCCGACACCGGCATTGTTGAACAGCACATCGAGACGGCCGAACACGTCCATGGTCTTGGCGAACAATGCCGCGATCGACGCCGGATCGGTCATGTCGCTCGGCACGACGAGGCTCTTGCCGAGATCCTTGCCGGCCTTTGCGGTTTCTTCAAGCGCGTCCTTGCGCCGTCCGGCCAGAACCAGCGAGAAGCCCGCCTTCATCAGGGCCAGCGAACAGGCGCGCCCAATTCCAGAACCCGCACCGGTGACGATTGCGACTTTCATTTTCTTCTCCCTTTTTTGCCGCCGTTCGATGAGGCGTGCTTGTTTTCAGATTTTAGTCAGGCGGGTGTCAGGTCTTGTTCCCATAGGGTGGGCGTGGAATACTCTGATGTGCGGCGCGAAGCGCGGCCGACCATCGCGCGCGCAGATCGTGGAAGTACGGTTCGCCGGCTTCGATGCGATAATCCAGCTCGGCGTCACAGACATCAGGACGCACCGTCAGGATGTCGATGGGCATGCCGACGCCGAGATTGGAGCGCATGGTCGAATCCATCGACACCAGCGCCACTTTCAGCGCGTCGGAGAGATCGACGTCGTAGGAAATCGCGCGGTCGAGTACCGGCTTGCCGTATTTGTGTTCGCCGATCTGCAGGTAGGGTGTGTCGGTGGTGCACTCGATGAAGTTGCCCGCCGTGTAAATCATGAACAGCCGCATCCGCGCGCCCTTGATCTGGCCGCCGAACAGGAACGAGATGTCGAAGTTGATGTCCTCGGCGCGCAGCGCGCTGTCTTCGAGCGAATGGACGTTCCGGATCGCACGCCCGATCCGCTGCGCCGCCTGAAACATGGTCGGCGCGTTCATCAGCGTCTCAAGTTCGCCGGTCTCGGGATTTTCGAGCCCCTCGTTGAGCGTCGAGATGACCGACTGGGTGAGGGCCAGATTGCCTGCGGTTGCGATCGCCATGATGCGCTCGCCGGGCTTCTTGAACACGTGCAGCTTGCGGAACGTCGAAATGTTGTCGAGACCCGCATTGGTGCGGGTGTCGGCCATCATCACGAGGCCGTCACGAACCAGAATTCCGCAGCAATAGGTCATCAGCCCAAGTCTCCCGACCGCGCATTTCTACGCGGCGGAGGCGTGGGGGGCAACCGGGAGAAACAAGCCCGGAATTCAACGGAAACTGCAAAAACCCGGCGTCAGGACTGGCTCTGCCGTCCCGCCTGATCGACCCGGACGGCGACTTCGAGGATTTCCTTGCCGCCGCCGTAACGCGTGCCGCGAACCGGCGCGGCGCTGAGGTAATCGAGCCCGACGGCGACCCGGACATGAGCATCGGTCGTCGAGATCGCGTTGGCGGCATCGAACCCGACCCAGCCGAGCTTTTCGACATAGGCTTCCGCCCATGCATGTCCCGCATCCTGTGCGACCATGCCGTCGGAGCGCAGCAGATGTCCCGAGACGTAACGAGCGGGAACGCCGGCGTTGCGCGCGCAGGCAATAAAGATGTGGGCGTAATCCTGACAGACACCGCGCCTGAGTGCGAACGCTTCCGCTGCCGACGTGCCGCTGCTGGTCGGATCGGTATCGAACGTCATGTGATCATTGATCTGGAGCAGCAGCGCGTGGAGGAATCCCAGCGTGTCGCCGCCGGCCTCGATCCGCAGGTCGTTGGCGAAGTTCGCCATCGCGGCGTTCGCCTCAGTCAGCGGTGTTGCGCGCAGGAACAGGCTTGGCGGAAACCGTTCGTCGGTACCGCGCAGCACGCCGCCTGTGTCGTGGGTTTCGATCAGGCCTTCGACAGAGATGGTCAGATCCGAGAGCGGGCCGTGGGTCAGCACATGGGTGATGTTGCCGAATGCATCTTCATGCATGTCGAGCCGGGAATCGGTGGAGACGTCGATCTGCCAGTTGGCGACATACTGGCCGTCATGGCTGCCCGGCGTCATGCGCAGAATCTGGATCACGCCGCTGGCGGGCGGCTCATAGCGATAGGTGGTCGTGTGGGCGATTTTCAGGCGCATGGTGTGTCAAACAATTTGAGTTTCGTCATGCCCGGCCTTGTGCCGGGCATCCACGTCTTTTTTATTGCGGCCTTCCGAAGCAAGTCGTGGATAGCCGGGACATAGGCGTTCTTTAGAACGCCGCTCTTCAAACGGCTATGCCCGGCCATGACGGCATCAATGGAATCCGGGTCGCATCAGATCAGATACTGTTTCGAGATGGTATCGCCCAGCCGGGCGTTGTCCGCAATGAATTCCTGGATGAATTCATGCAGCCCGCGCTGGAACAAATCGTCCATGTTGCTGTGTTCGAGCCGGTTGCGGACGCCGCGGGCGTGGCGCTGTGCGGCACCTTGACGGCCATAGGCGACGCCAATCTGGTCGAGATTGCGGACAAGATTGCCGTAACAGCTCGCCAGCGAGCGCGGCAGCGACTCGTTGAGGATCAGCAGGTCCGCGATCAGCCACGGTTTCAGCGTCTCGCGATAGACCCAGTGATACGCGGTGAGCGCCGAGACCGAACGGAGGATCGAGGTCCACTGGTAATAATCGAGCGGGCCGCCGACATGTTCTTCCTCGGGCAGCAGCACATGATACTTCACGTCGAGAATGCGCGCGGTGTTGTCGGCGCGCTCCAGATGCAAGCCAAGCCGCGAGAACCAGTAAGCGTCGTTGCGCAGCATGGTCCGGTAGGCCGAGCCGTCGAAGCGCAAAGATGTTTCCTGAACAAAGCGGAGAAATTTCGTCAGGTCCTCGCGCGTCTTCGCGCCCTTGGGCCAGCACGCATGCAATTCGATCCACGCGCTGTTGATGGTGTCCCACATCTCGCTGGTCAGCGCGGTGCGCACCGAACGCGAGTTGAGCCGCGCGTTCTCGATGCAATTCCGGATCGAGGAGGGATTGTCGAGGGAGAACGACAGGAAGTCGACGACGGTGCGCTCATTTGCCTCGTCGTGAAACTGATAGAACGTGTCCTCGATACCCGCGGTGAGCAGCGCGGATTCCCATTCGTTGCTTTTGCCGACATAGGCGTCCGGCAGCGCGGTGGCGCGCAGGGTTGCCTCGATGGTGCGCGCGAGATACTCCGCGCGTTCGATGTAACGGGCTAGCCAGTAGAGACTTTCTGCGGTGCGCGACAGCATGCGATGATCTTACTCTAGGATCCAGGTGTCTTTGGTGCCGCCGCCCTGGCTGGAGTTGACCACGAGCGAACCTTCCTTCAGCGCCACGCGCGTGAGACCGCCGGGCACGATGGTGACGTGATCCTTGCCGGTCAGCACGAACGGCCGCAGATCGACGTGACGCGGCGCGAGGCCTGACGCGGTGCAGGTCGGGCAGGTCGACAGCGCCAGCGTCGGCTGGGCGATGAAGCCTTCCGGCTCCTTCAGAAGTTTGGCGCGGAAGGACTCGATGGCGTCCTTGGTGGCAGCGGGGCCGATCAGCATGCCGTAGCCGCCCGAGCCGTGGACTTCCTTGACGACAAGATCTTTCAGGTTGTCGAGCACGTAGGCCAGATCCTTCGGCTCGCGGCAGCGATGGGTCGGTACGTTCTTCAGGATCGGCTCTTCGCCGAGATAGAATTTCACGATGTCCGGCATGTAGCTGTAGACCGCCTTGTCGTCGGCAATGCCGGTGCCGACGGCGTTGGCCAGAGTCACGTTGCCGGCCACGTAAGCCGACATCAGGCCCGGCACGCCGAGCACCGAGTCGGGACGGAAGGTGAGGGGATCGAGAAAATCGTCATCGACGCGGCGGTAGATGACATCGACGCGCTTCAAGCCCTCGGTGGTGCGCATGAAGACTTCGTCGTTCTTGACGATGAGGTCGCGGCCCTCGACCAGTTCGACGCCAAGCTTGTCCGCCAGAAACGAATGTTCGTAATAGGCCGAATTGTAGATGCCGGGGGTGAGCAGCGCGACGGTCGGCTCGGTCTTTGAGGTCAGAGGAGCGACGGACCGCAGTGCGGCCAGCAGTTCGTCCGGATAGTTCTCCACCGGCGCCACGCGATGCCGCGCGAACAGGTCCGGAAACAGCCGCATCATGATCTCGCGGTTTTCCAGCATGTAGGACACGCCCGACGGCGTGCGCGCATTGTCCTCGAGCACGTAGAAGTTTTCAGCATCGACGCGAACGATGTCGATGCCCGCAATATGGACGTAGACGTCGTGCGGCACGTCCTGGCCGTTCATCTCCGGCCGGAAGACGGGGTTCTGGAAGATCAGGTCATCGGGGATGATCTTGGCGCGGAGGATGTCGCGGCCGTGATAGATGTCGCTCAGGAACATGTTGAGCGCCTTGACGCGCTGCTTCAGTCCCTTTTCCAGCTTCGTCCACTCTTTGCCGGACAGGATCCGCGGGATCACGTCGAAGGGAATCAGCCGCTCGGTGGATTCCGCCTCGCCGTAGACGGCGAAGGTGATGCCGATCCGCCGAAACAGGAGTTCTGCCTCCTGACGCCGGTATTCCAGCGCGTCCGGAGGGGTCTCCTTCAACCAGAGGGAGAGTTCGTGATAGGCGGAGCGAAGATCGCCGCCTGGCCCATTCATTTCATCGAAGGCAACTGCCATAAACCGGGACGCTTCTTTCAGACAGCGGGGACATCAAATCCGCCGATCAAAGTGATGGTAGCAAGGCTTGGGCCAGCGCGATATGCATTGCCTGCGGGCAATTGGCGCGACCTTGTGTCTATCTGCCTGAAAAACGGGCGGGCGACTGCTCAGTGATGCGGCAAAAGCTTGTGGCTTCAATGCGTTGGGCGCGCCAAGGTTCCGGGATGCGCTAGTATGGGCGTTCGCAGGGAGAGTTTGAGATGACTGACATCGTGACCGCCGGAATCCTTGTGATCGGCGACGAAATCCTGTCCGGGCGCACCAAGGACAAGAACATCGGCTTTATCGCCGAGTACCTGACCAATATCGGCATCGATCTGAAGGAAGTGCGCGTCGTCTCGGACGACGAAGGGGCGATCGTCGAGGCGCTGAACGCGCTGCGTGAACGCTATACTTATGTCTTCACGACGGGTGGCATCGGGCCGACCCACGACGACATCACCGCCGACAGCGTGGCGAAGGCGTTCGGGGTCAAGATCGATCATCATCCTGAGGTGGTGGCGCGGTTCACCGAGCGTTTCGGCGCGGACCTGAACGAGGCGCGGCTGCGGATGGCGCGCATTCCCGACGGGGCGGAGCTGATTTCGAGCGCGACCATCCTCGCGCCGGGCTTCAAGATCGGCAATGTGATCGTGATGGCCGGCGTGCCGTCGATCATGCAGGCGATGATGGACATCGTCTCGCCGAAGCTGAAGTCCGGCGTCCGCATGCTGTCGGAATCGGTGCGGGCTAACGCGCGCGAAGGCGATATCGGCGGTCCGCTGCGCGCCATTCAGGAAGCCAATCCTGACACCAGCATCGGCAGCTATCCGTTCATGGATGAAGAGAGCAAGCCGAACACGAATATCGTGGTGCGGTCGCGCGACGCCGAGAAGCTGAAGGTGGCGATGACGGCGGTCGAGGCGATGCTGGCAAACCTGAAGATCGCGCGGTGAGCCGCTGGCTCGGCCACGGAGCAATGCAATGAACGACGAAACAGCACGAAAGCCGTTTCCGGTGTCGTGGGATCAGTTTCACCGCGACGCGCGGGCGCTGGCGTGGCGGCTCCATGGCGCGGGACCGTTCGAAGCCATGATCGCGGTGACGCGCGGCGGTCTGGTGCCAGCGGCGGTCATCGCGCGCGAACTCGGCATCCGTGTCATCGATACGCTGTGCGTGTCGAGCTACAGCCACACGTCGCAGGTTGGTGAGCCGACCGTGCTGAAGGGAATCTCCGACGCGGTGGCGCGCCTCGGCGGCGGCACGGGGAAGGGGTTGCTCGTGGTCGAGGATCTTGTCGACACCGGCAAGACCGCGCGCATCGTGCGCGATCTGGTGCCGCAGGCGCATATCGCGGCGGTCTACGCCAAGCCGATGGGCAAACCGATGGTCGATACCTTCATCACGGAAGTGTCGCAGGATACGTGGATCTTCTTTCCGTGGGACACTGGACTGTCGTTTCAGCCGCCGATCCGCGACGGCGCGGCGTAGTGCGCCGCAGCAGCCGAACACGGTAGAACCTCGTCAGGCGGCGTCGTATCCTGCGGTCATAGATGATCTGGATGTGAAGGATCAGCACCATGACCGAGAGCATGATCGGAAACAAACCGGCGTTCGACCCCTCAGACATCACCGCGCTGTCACATCTCTATCGTGGCGAACTGTATCGCAGCACGGTCTGGCGGACCCGGCTCGATGCCACGACCAATTGGGCGGTTCTGACGACCGGCATCGCGCTGTCCCTGACGTTCAGCAGCGAGCACGCTTCCCCTCTGCCGCTGGTGCTGGTGGGACTTCTGGTCGCCACTTTTCTTTTCATCGAAGCGCGGCGGTACCGCTTCTTTGATTTCTGGCGCATGCGCGCGCATGTTCTCGAAGTCTATTTCTTCGGTCCAATTCTCAGAGGTGAGGGCGTCCAGGTCGAGAATGGGTGGAACGAGATTCTCTACCAGGATTACAAAGCGCCCAACCTCCACATCAGCTACCTTGAGGCGATCGGTCGCCGGTTGCGCAACAATTACTGCTGGATTTTCGGGATCCAGGTCACCGCGTACCTGGGCAAGCTGCTGATCCATCCGGAGCCCGTCGCCTCGCTGCACGAACTGTTCGCGCGGGCAACGATCGGGCCGATTCCAGGCCAACTCGTCCTGCTTGCCGGACTTGTCTTTCACGCGACATGGATCACCATAGCAACGGTCACATATCGCAGCCGCAGAGGTGCGGGGCGCAAGCGTCCGGAGCGCCCGGCTGAGGACCGGCTGCTGGATCTGGCGCGGGGGTGAGAACGAATAAAAAGAGAGCGAAGTGTTTGGATCTTCTTCCGGAGGGACACGGGGTTGTCGTGCCGACCGCGGATCCGGGACGGTGCGGCGTGATAATCACATGAAGCCCGGATTGCGCGGCATATATTGAACCCAGTCGCCGACATTTCGCGTTGCCATCAGAACCATGGGCAGTTTGATGCGCATCCCGCCTTCGGTGGCGATCTTCAGACATTCGTCGGCGGTACCGGGAACGAATGCCGATACTTGCGATGTGCCGCCTTGGACCGCGAGATTCAGCGCGGCTCTGAACGCTGCGCCAAGGCTTTCAGGCTTTGTGACTGCGAGGGGGCCGACATGACCGCTCGTGCTGACGTAAGCATAGCCGACGCACTTGTCCCCATCGTGAAGGGTCACGCCTCGCGTTGCGCTGTCGTTCATCAGAAATCGATGATGCTTTTCGCGCGAGACGCCGAGAGCGGCGATGTCGATCTCCGCAAGCGCCTGCATCTTGGCGGCCGTCGGCTCCAGCGGAACGCAGCTTGGCTGTTCGCCGTGCAGCCGGCCCACCAGGCGATCCCGTGCGACCGACACGGTGTAGATGGGAAATCGCGGGAGCAGGCCGTGCCGGATATAGAGACCCTGCGAAACCGTGTTGAAGCTGAAAGTGATCAATGCCCTGCGCGTCGCGCCCGACGTCTGCGCGTGCGCGAAAGTGCGTCTTATCAGCTCGTCACCGATTCCTGCGCCCTGGCGATCAGGCGATACAAACAATTGGGCGAGAAACCACAGATCGCCACAGACCCAGCTCCAGGCAAAGCCGACGATTTCATTGTTGTCTTCGGCGACCCAGAGGCCGGCGGGATCGTCCTGCAGCGAAAACATTTGAAAGTGAGGCGGGTACGTGCCGGCAATCGCCCCAAATCCATGTCGTTCGGTCAGATCGTTGATACTGCCGACGACCAGCGCATCGGTTCGCTCCAGATCTTGCGCTTGGGCGGGCCGGTATACGATTGTCATGAGACCACCTCGCTGAAGGAAGCCTTGGAAATTCCGAGAGTAGGTAATTTTGCTGCGTTAGAAAATCCGATTCTTGAGGCTTTCCTGCGGATTTCGGTAGCCTATGAAGTTAACCCAACGTCTGCCGTGCCAGCTTCGCGCCTGCGCCGAGCGCGCGCAGCTTGGCCTCCGCGATGTCGCGGCGCATCGGCGCCATGCCGCAGTTCGTCGTCGCGACGATGTTTTCCTTCGGCACGAACTTCATCACTGCCTCGATGGTCTTCACGACATCTTCCGGCGTCTCGATCACGTCGCTGGCGACGTCGATCACGCCGGCCTGCACGATCTTGCCCTTGAGCAGACCGAGAAGCTCCAGCGGCACGTGCGAGTTGCGGCACTCGATAGCGACCTGCTGAATCGGGCTCGCATCGATGGCGGGGAAAATCTGCTCGTACTGCCGCCACTCGGCGCCCAGCGATTCCTTCCAGTCGGTGTTGGCCTTGATGCCGTAGCCGTAGCAGATGTGCACGGCGGTCTGGCAGGTGAGGCCTTGCGCGGCGCGCGTCAGCGCCTCGATGCCCCAGTCGTTGACCTCGTCCATGAAGACGTTGAAGGCGGGCTCGTCGAACTGGATCATGTCGACGCCGTCGGCCTGCAGTGCCTTGGCTTCGGCGTTGAGCAGGTCGGCGAAGGCGAACGCCATCTTCACGCGGTCGCCGTAATAGCTGTCGGCCAGGGTGTCGATGATGGTCATCGGGCCGGGCAGGGTGAATTTCAGCTTGCGCGTGGTATGCGCCCGCGCGGCGCGCGCCTCGTCGGCGTGAACGCGGCCTTTCAACTGGAGCGGCGCAACCACTTGCGGCACCATCGCTTTATAACGATCCTTGCGGATTCCCATTTCGACCTTGTGAGCGAAGTCGATGCCTTCGACGCGCTCGAGAAAACCGTGGACGAAGTGCTGCCGCGCCTGTTCGCCTTCGGTGACAAGATCGATGCCGGCGTCTTCCTGGATTTTCACCGCGAGCAGCGTGGCGTCGCGCTTGGCGTTGAACAGTTCCGCGCCCTGAAGTTTCCACGGCGCCCACAGTTTGTTGGGCTCGGCGAGCCATTCGGGCTTCGGCAATGAACCCGCAATCGTCGTTTGAAACAGCATGGGCGTGCGTCCCGTTATGATTATTGGTTGACGCTTATCTGCCATGCCGGGGCCATGGCATACAAGCTGTTCGCGCTTGCGGGATGGAATGTGATCCGGGCAGCCGCTAGGATCGGCGTTGGCCCTTCTGGCCACATCCATTCATTTTGCGGATATGTCATGATCGATCTCTATTACGCGCCGACACCCAACGGGTGGAAAATCTCGATCATGCTGGAAGAACTGGGGCTGCCTTACACGGTGTTCCCGGTGAACATCCGCACCGGCGACCAGTTCAAGCCCGAGTTTCTTGAGATCAGCCCGAACAACCGCATTCCCGCGATCATCGACCGTGCGCCCGCGGATGGCGGCGAGCCGATCCCGATGTTCGAGACCGGCGCGATCCTGATCTATCTGGCCGAGAAGACAGGGCGCTTTCTGCCGAAAGACGTGCGCGGCCGTTTCAAGGTCATCCAGTGGCTGATGTGGCAGATGGGCGGGCTCGGCCCGATGCTCGGTCAGCATGGGCATTTCGCGCTCTATGCGGCTGAGAAGATTCCCTATGCGATCGAGCGCTACCGCGACGAAGCTGCGCGGCTCTATGCTGTGCTCAATCGGCAGTTGGGTAAGACCGGCGCTTACGTCGCGGGCAACGACTACACCATCGCCGACATTGCATGCTTTCCCTGGACCATGACGCACAAGGCGCAGGGTTTTACGCTCGACGACTATCCGAACATCAAGCGCTGGTATGCGGACGTGCGCGCGCGACCAAACGTGCAGAAGGGCCTTGCCGTGGGCAAGTTCGACAAGACCCCGATGGATGACGAAGCGCGCAAGAACATGTTCGGCAAAGCCGCGCAGCAGGCACAATAAGTAAAACAAGGAAACGCCATCATGATCGAGTTCTTCTTCGACTGCTCCAGCCCGTGGACGTATCTGGCGTTCACCAATATCCAGCCAATGGCGAAGGAGCTTGGCGCGCCGATCACGTGGCGGCCGATGCTGGTCGGCGGCATCTTCAATACCGTCAACAAGGCGATGTATGAGACTCGCGCGAACCCCGTGCCGGCCAAGCAGGCCTACACGGCAAAGGACATGCAGGACTGGGCGCGTCTGGCGGGCATTAAGATCACGATGCCGCCGACGGTATTTCCGGTGAACGCGGTCAAGTCGATGCGCGGCTGCATCTGGGTGCAGAAGCAGCATCCCGACAAGCTGGTGCCGTTCGCAACCGCGGTGTTCGAGTCGTATTGGGGCGACGATCAGGACATTTCCAAGGACGAGGTGCTGGCGAAAATCTGCGAGCGTGTGGGAATCGATCCGCAGGCGTTCTTCGCAGGCATTGGCGATCAGGCGGTGAAGGATCAGCTCAAGGCGAACACCGACGAGGCGATCGCCCGCGGCGCGTTCGGCTCGCCAACGATTTATCTCGACAAGACCGACATGTATTTCGGCAACGACCGCCTGCCACTGATCCACGCCAAGTTGCTTGAGAAGAAGGCGATGGCGTAATTATAATGCCGCGGGCCGTCGTCTGCCGCGAACTCGGGCCGCCTGAATCCCTGAAGCTAGAAGACGTCCCGCGCGCTGCGCTTGCGCCGGGGCAGGTACGCGTTGCAATCCATGCCGCAGGCTTGAACTTCCCGGATATCCTGATGGCGGCTGGTGAATACCAGTTAAAGCCGCCGCTGCCGTTCACGCCGGGCATGGAGGCGGCAGGCGAGGTGATCGAGACCGCAAACGTCGATGACATCAACGTCGGCGACAAGGTAATCGTGAAGGCGAGGTTCGGTTGCTATGCCGACGAGATCGTCGTCACGCCAGACCAGCTTGTGCCGCTTCCGGCCACGTTCGATGACGCGCAGGGGGCGACGTTTCTTGCCGGGCACGGCACCGCATATCATGCGTTGCACGATCGCGCGCAGATCAAACCGGGTGAAACGCTGCTCGTGCATGGGGCAGGCGGCGGTGTCGGCCTGGCCGCCGTCGAACTCGGCAAGGTGTTCGGCGCGACGGTCATTGCCGCGGCATCAAGCGAAGAGAAGCTTGCGGTCGCCAAGCAACGCGGCGCGGATCATGCCGTGCTTTATGGGCGCGAGCCGTTCAAGGACGCGGTGAAGCGCATTACCGACGGGCGCGGCGTCGACGTCGTGTTCGATCCGGTGGGCGGGGAAATCTTCGAGGAGAGCTTGCGCTGCATTGCATGGGGTGCGCGGCTGCTGGTGATCGGATTCACCGGCGGCGTTGGCGTGGCGAAAACCAATCTCGTGTTGATCAAGGGCGCGAGCGTGCTGGGCGTACGGGCAGGCGAGGCGGTACGCATGAACCCGGCGCTGGGTGTCGCACGCCTTGAGGCTCTGACGCGCCTGGCCAACGAGCGGCGCATCAGCCCGAACATCTCGCATCGCCTGCCGCTGGAGGATTATGCGGCGGCGATGCGGCTGTTGATGGATCGCCGCGCCATCGGGCGCGTGGTGCTTGTGACGCGGTAGGTGCGCAACACGCACCATCCCGCTCCACGTCATCCCCGCGAAAGCGGGGATCCATAGCCACTGAGCGTCATAGGGGGAGCAAAAAGATTGCTCCAACATCTCCCTCAAATCGAGAATGCAGGGAGTATGGGTCCCCGCTTTCGCGGGGACGACACAGTGTGTTTGCGCGGCCAGCGCACCACGCGGGATAATCGCTCCTTACTTATATTCCCGCTCGGTCCACCACGGGAAATACGACGGCATGTCCTTCGACACCGTCTGCTTGAAATTCGCAGGCCGTTTTTCGAGGAACGACATCACGCCCTCGCGCACGTCGGCAGACTGGCCACGCGAATAGATGCCGCGGCTGTCGACCTTGTGGGCCTCCATCGGATCGTCCGCGCCCAGCATGCGCCACATCTGCTGGCGGATCAGCGCGATCGACACCGGCGCGGTGTTCTCCACGATCTCGCGCGCCATCGCCCGCGCGGTGGTCATCAACTCGTCGGCGGGCAGCACCTTGCTGACGAGACGGCCGGCGAGGGCTTCCTGCGCCGGGAAGACGCGGCCTGAGTAACACCATTCCAGCGCCTGCGAGATGCCGACGATGCGCGGCAAAAACCAGCTCGATGCGGCTTCCGGCACGATGCCGCGCCGCGCGAACACGAAGCCGAACCGCGCATCCACCGAGGCGAGGCGAATGTCCATCGCCAACTGCATGGTGACGCCGATGCCGACGGCGGCGCCGTTGACCGCGCCAATCACGGGCTTCAGCGATTTGAAGATGCGCAGCGTCACGCGGCCGCCGCCGTCGCGCACCGCATCGTCGCTCCATTCGACTTCACCGTTCGGGCGCAATGGTGCGGTCTTGCGGTCCGGCCGTGCGGCGCGATCGAATGTCGCACCGCCTTCCGAGAGGTCCGCACCCGCGCAGAACGCTCGTCCCGCGCCAGTGACGATGATGGCGCGGACATTATCGTCGGCGTCAGCCGCATCGAACGCCGCGATCAGCTCGTTCATCATGACATGCGTGAACGCGTTCATTTTATCCGGACGGTTCAGCGTGATGGTGAGGATGTGATCCTCGACTTCATACTTGATCTGTTCGTAGGCCATCGGCGCTTTCTCTCCCGCTGGTTTTCTTTTGTTAATGTCGTTTTGAACCGTCATCCTACCGCGCCAGTGGAAGTGCTGGCAATTTGCGCATGCGGGATGCAACTATGCGATGGACGTTTTAAACGGGCAGGCCTAGCCTTGAACCCGATCGGGATGGAGACCGGAATGCGCGCGGTTCTTGAACATTGCGTCGGAGGACAGGAGACATCTCTTGCCGCTGATACGCTGTTGATCCGGGAAGGCGAGACTACCGGCCGCCTCTATGTTCTGCTCAATGGCCGGCTTGATGTTCTTAAAGGAGAGACCGTCGTCGCCACGGTGACCCAGCCCGGCGCCATTCTCGGCGAAATGTCCGTGCTGCTGGGCCAGCCTCATACCGCGACGGTGCGCGCCACGATAGAATCGAAGGTCTATCAGTTTGATGACGCCGCGGCGTTCCTGAAGGCGCAGCCCGCGGTCGCCATTCTCGTCGCCCAGCTTCTCGCTCATCGGCTGAATGCGGCGACGACATACCTTGCCGACATCAAGCGCCAGTATGCCGACCACGGCAACCATCTGGCGATGGTTGGTGAGGTCCTGGAAAGCCTCGTCAACCTGTCTCCGAGCGCTGTGTCGCCGGGATCGGACCGCCAGCCTGAGCGGCTGCCTGACTCACGGCTATAAGCCAGTCCGGAAACGCTTCGAGATCGTCCGCGGGCCGTAGCAGCGGCCGGCCGAGATCGATCGACTGTTCGCCTGCCGCCGAAAGCCAGTAAGCTCTTTCATTTTCCAGATCGAGCATGATGTGCGCCGGCGGCCGCCCGAACTGCTGGCCGACATTGAAGACCCATGTCTTGCCGAGCCGGTCGAACCATGAGCCGTCCTTGACGAACGGCGACTGGTGAACATGGCCGGATAGAACAATGTCGGGCCTATAGCTCTCGATCCACTGCACCAGTTCGGCGTCGCCGAAAGTGCGTGTGCCACCCCAGCTTGTCGGCGAATTCGCCGCAGGCGCATGATGGACCCATATCCATCGGTCGCCGTGCAGCTCAGTGGAGGCGCTCGCAAGCTGTCTGCCGATCTGCTCCTTCATGCGCGGCCCGTCCCACCACGGGCAGATCGTGAAGAAGGTATCGCCGATGGTCAGGCTCTCGCCGTCATGGGCAATGCCGAGGCTGCCGAGGTCGTCAATCCAGCGCGAGATTTTCTCGCCGGCTTCGTCGCGCTCGTCGAGGTCATGATTGCCTGAGCACAGAATCACCCGCGTCAGTTCAGCCAGCCGGGCGAGATATTTCCGCACGACGACGATCTGCGCACGGAAATCGACGGCCGATCCGATGTCCAGTGCATCGCCGGCGATGATCAGCACGTCGAAATGCGGCGCTGTGGTGAGCAGCCAGTCGAATTGCGGCAGGGAATAGTGCAGGTCGGCGACCACAAGACAGCGCATGGCGATCACAATCCCGATCCGAAAAATTCTCTAAATAAATTTTCGATGCGATCCGCCCGGCAAATCCTTGTACAGGCAAATCGAGGCCGGGCAAATGAAGGACGATGGAATCCAGCTGGAATTTTTCGCGCGGGAATCGCAAGTTTGCCCTGTGGTGCTTATGTTTTTTGCATTCCGTTGAGAGGAGGCGCCGCGATTTTCAGGCGGCGGGGAGATCGGCGCGGGGAGGTCTGCGACCTGATTGGCGGGACGATAGGGCGAAAGTTCTTGCGGAGGGTTAAGCCGCGCGGTGGATAATTTGCCCCAGACCGGCTTTCAGCCGTGCCCCGCGCGATGCTACAACCCGCCCGCGCGGACGTGGCGGAATTGGTAGACGCAAGGGACTTAAAATCCCTCGATGGCAACGTCGTGCGGGTTCGATTCCCGCCGTCCGCACCAGAAGGACACAGCGTGTCCCGCATCGACCTGGCGCGGAGACTTTCGCGGATTCAAATTTTTCTTTTCAAGATCCAAGAACAGGTCCGCGCCGAGAGGCGCGGACTGCATCGTGTGTCGTGATCGTCAGACGATCGCTTTGCTCAGCTTCGGTCAGGGCGTCCTCCTGCCGGGCGGCCTCCCGATGGGCGTCCGCCTCCCGGCCTGTTCACTCCGGGCCGATTTCCGCCGGGCCGGTGCACGCCTGGCCGAGGGCCACCGGGCCTGTGAATGACCGGAGGACGAGCAGGTCTGCGCCAGCCATGCCATCCGACAGGTCCGCCCCAGCCAGATCCTCTGCGCCAGTGATAGCCACACCAATACCAGCCGGGACCATGCCAGCCGTCCCAGTACCAGCAGTAACGCCGGCCCCTCCACATGAACTGAACGTCTTCAATGGGAGGCTTGATGTCGATAGCTCTTTGCAGGCCGTTAGGTTTACCAACCAAGGCTGCTTGCGCTGGACTGCCGATCATAGAACTCGCGGCAGCGATGGTGGCCGCGGCTGCCAATATACGGAATGATTTCCACAATTGAGCCTCCTGTTCATGTGACGTTGTAACAAGACGAACATTTCAAGCTTCTCGTGCACGACGAGTGCTTTCAAGCTTTCCACGGCGGCTTAAAGTTGAGTTAAACGCGTCGTGAGTAAAGCTCGCGTTCACAACGCCTGACTGATCGTTCCGTTCATTTTCATGCCTTCCGCTAGCTCATTGGCATGTTCGGCGTGATTATCCGGATTGATTTGAATGACACCGGTGCGACGTGCGCTTTCGCATGTGCGGGATCCCCTCGGGTCAAAAAGCGGTGTAGAAGGCTGATACGTCGGCAGGGCGAAAGTATAGATTTTTCAGTTTTTTTTGACTCGCTAGTGGTTTGCTGTCCGCACCAATACAAGTGGCTAGCGCCCGAAGAAGTGATGTTGTCAGGATAAGAACGTGTTTTTCAGAACTGTCGGATGCGCTGCATCACTTGCCCCAAGTCTATTTATCTCAAATGTCTGTTTTGCTGAAAGTGAATCAGCCTGGCCAGCCGCACTCATCTGCCAGGCGAGTGTCCAATCCTATTTTTACCTGAAACAGCCACCGCGCCAGATTGATGAAAGCTTTGGCTGGCTGATCTTTAGAAGCGCGTTGGGAGGAGTCTATGATTGTCAGGTCCGTGGCAATTTCATTGCGTTGAAATGGAAGAGCCATAATGGGACCATGACCAGTAACAACGCTCAATTCGATGCGAGTGGATCTGTGCTGATTGTGCGCCCGAGTGGTGTTGGTCAGTGGCGATTTCGCCGCATTGCCGATGGATATGGTTTGTTAAACGAAGGCAAGCCTCGTTAAATGCGGACACCAAGGGAATCTCCCTGAATCTCATCTGATCTTCCGATCGAAGGACCAAACAATGGACAAGAAAGCCCTGCGCGAGGAGACCGAGCGCCTCGTTCGCGAAGCGATGGAGCGCAAGGCCCTTGTCGTGAAGCAGGGCAACACGCGCATCGAGGCGACGTGCGGGAAATGCGGCAAGGCCAACCGCGTCTCGGCGGAGAAGGGCGTCACACGCGTTGCTTTTGTCTGCAAGGAGTGCGGTCACAAGCAAGAGACGCTGTGAGCCGTCGGCGGATCTTGTCGTCTACGTTGCCGATGGTTCCTGGCGAACGGCCGGCATCAGGCCGAGGCGCTCCCTGAGCTGCGGCAGGTACGCTGCGATTTTCTTGCCGAGCCGTTGCGTCGGCAGTTCCACAAGAACATGAACAATCCACGCGAAGCCGGTCGCGATGAGCAACGCGGCGAAGGTGGCGAGTGTGCTGTCAACCGATAATGACTGGATCAATATCGTCATCACCGCATAGCCGATGAATGAATGAACGACGTAGAACGGATAGCTGATGTCGGCGAAGAACGTGGTGATCCGCGAAACCTTGAAATGATGTGTGCTCAGCATGCTGGCGACGAAGATGACCAGCGCTGCTCCGCAGTTCGTGCTCCAATGGTACAGATGTCCCGCCGGCAAGATGCTGCTTGCGCCAATCATCAGCGCAAGCACAGTGGTTGTAGTTGAGAGCGGTCCCAGCTTTCCGCGAAATCGGAAGTTCAAGGCTGTGCCCACGAACATGAACATGAGGTATGGCGACACCGCATACAGCGAGGGCGACAGGAACTGATTAAGGGCCAAGAGCCAGATGATCGCCGGGACCGCGAAACACATCACGCTCGCGCGGCCCAGAAGCGGACCGATCAAGAAAGCGAGGGCATAGAACTTGATCTCGACTTCCAGAGTCCAGACAACGGGATCGACCGCAAACTCTCCGAAGAAATATCGCAATCCCAGAATCGATTGCGACAGAGCAGTGCCCAGGCTGAACGGGAGCGACGTCCCGAAATAACGGTTGGCAAGATACAGGACGAACACGGAGGAGAGGAAGCCAACAGCATATGTCGGCCAGATCCTCAATATCCGGGCCAGCGCATATTGCAGCCGCGATTGCCGCTCGAATGAAAACGGAATCACGAAACCGCTGATCAGAAAGAAGATCGCCACGCCCAGCGGGCCGAGATCAATCGGCGCGGGCAATGTGAAGAGGTAAGTGATGCCCGGCGGGGCGAGACGATCCGGAAGAACCGGCAGGCCCGTCAGGGTTGAGACATCCGAACGGAAGAACCAGAACATGCCGAGGTAGTGCGAGATAACGACAATGAAAGCTGCGACCCCTCGCAGCATGTTCGCGAACTGAACTTTTTGCTGGTTCACGTGATGCGTCCGGACGTTTTGGCGGATGCCCAGCGCGCTGGGCTTATCGGCGAATGCGCCGTTAAGCTTCTGTTAAAAGTCTTTCCCGACCCTTAATGCGGGTTCGGGAATTCCGTCATTGGAGGAAGATTTGTGGCCGACATCCCCCTGACGTGGCAATGTCCGGATGCGACTCTTGGGGTAGGCGCCACCACAAATTCAACATGAAGACCCGCAACACGACGTCCATGACATGCAATCGCATACCTGATCGCCGGGACATCCATCGACCAGCACGGAATTCCACGTCACGCAGGCTGTTCCTGGCGGCCGCGCGCCTTGCCGTGATCGGCGCTCTTGCCGCTGGCCTCGGCGCGTGTGCATCGGGACCATCCTCCAGCATGTTCGTCGATCCTGCGAAGTATGATCTCTACAACTGCGAGCAACTCGCCACGGCGCGCAAGGTCAGCAACGATCGCGTGGTTGAACTCGAACGGCTGATGGCAAAGGCGGAGTCCGGGGCAGGGGGTACGCTGGTGTCAGGTCTAGCCTACCAGACGGACTTTTTGGCCGAGCGCGCCCGCCGCGATCAGATCGACGAGAAGATCGCCAGCAACAATTGCAGCACCATGGCCCCTGCGGCTCCGGCGCCGGCCGCGCCGCCCACGAAGCGGCGGCGTGGATAGAAGCGCAGCGGATCACGCCCGCCAGTCGTAGATCCAGTCCTGTTGCGACAGAAGCCGCGATCCGCCCAGCAGCCTGACAACCTGATCGCGCGCGAAACCGACCGGGCCGCCGAGATGATAGGTCTGGCCGTTCTTGCGCGCGGTGCGCTGCACGCGTGAAACGCGCTGCGCGCGCAGTGCGGCGTATTGTGCGAACGCCGCTGTCGGATTCGTCGGCGAACTCTCAAGGCATTTCGCGATCACGGCGGCGTCTTCGATCGCCATGCCCGCGCCTTGCGCCGCGAACGGCAGCATGGCGTGTGACGCGTCGCCCAAAAGCGCAATCGCGCCCTTGTTCCACACGCCGCCGTCGCGCATGGCGAACAGCGCCCATTTCCGCCAGCTATCGACCGCGCCGATCATCATGCGCGCGGCGATCGGCCATCGCGGGGCTGAAAAGTGATTGGCGATCTCGACCACATCGCCAGGCTCGCTCCAGCCCGGCCTGTTCCATTCGCCCGAGACAATCGCCACCACGTTGATGCGCTTTCCGCCGGACATCGGGTAGGCGACGAGATGCGCGTTCGTTCCCATCCAGAGTTGCACGCGCTGCGCATTGAATCCGCGCGGCAGTTGCGTGGCGTCGACGGTGCCGCGCCAGGCGATGCTGCCGGTGAATTGCGGCTGCGCTTCGGGGAAAATCTGATGCCGCACGCTGGACCAGACGCCGTCAGCGCCGATTAGCGCCAGCACCGGCTCCTGCTGCCGGGTTGTTCCGCGGCGCTGAACGACGGTGACGCCCTTCGGGTAGACCGCGACATCCTCGAATTGCGCGCCGAGCCGCAAGTCGATGTCGGGATGATCTTTCACGCGCGCAACGAGCGCGGCCTGAAGGTCCGCCCGGCGAACGATCCAGTAGGGCGCGCCATAGCGGAAGGTGGCGGCTTCGCCCAGCGGGATGCGGCCGATTTCCTTGCCGGTGCGCGCCGTCATGATGCTGATCGATTCCGGCGCGATCACATGCGGCGCGAGCAGCGGCTGGAGACCGAGCTCGATCAGGATGCGGCTGGCATTGGGTGACAGTTGCAGCCCTGCGCCGGCTTCTTCGAGGCGTTCGGCGCGTTCCAGAACAATGATGCGAAAACCGCGCGCGGCGAGCGCGAGCGAAGCCGTCAGTCCACCGATGCCCGCACCAGCGACAACGATGGTGCGCGAATCTGCCACAGCCTTCTTAGGCGACCTTGTCCTTCACGACGCATTCCGGCGGCCGGGACTCGCCAGCCTTGAGGTCGGCGGCGTAGCGGTACAGCGTCGAGCAGTAGGGGCAGATGATCTCGTTGTCGTCGCCGAGGTCGAGGAACACGTGCGGATGATCGAACGGGGGATTGGCACCCACGCACATGAACTCCCGCGAGCCGATTTCGATGATGGCCACGCCCGCATCGTTATGAAAGTGAGGGACGACGTGATCCGCCATAGCAATCTTACCCCAATCCTGGTCTTGTGCGTCTTTACCCATACCCCAGCAGGCACAGCGACGACGCAGCCGCTGCCTTGCAGCATACCGAGCGATACAACTTATTCCTAGATTGCGGCGCCGGATTCGTCCAATTCGCCGCATGAACCAGCGTGTGGATTCGACACAATCTTGCCGTCTTGGGAAAGCCCTTCTTTCGTTGGGGAGGTTGTGTCGGAAAAACGGCACACCATGTGATCGGCCAGTCACCGGCCCGATGGACCCGTAGGCCGCTGAAAGGGTTACCGATACGCAATGAAGGCATCCTGGCGCATTGGTCTGGCCGTCGCGGCCACGACGGCTTCGGTGGCAGCGTTCGCCGTGTTGTGGCCGCATGCGCGCGACGCCGGGGTGCTGTTGCTGGCTCAGGACGATCCGGCGCAATTGTCTGACCTTCAGATCGGTTCTGCCCTGCGAAATAACGACGCGGCCATCGGGCAGGGCGTCGCGCAGGCACTCGATGCCAACGACGCGGATCTTGCGAAAAGTTTCACCGATCTCGCCAGGGACTGGAACATTCCGGTGCCGTCTGATGTGGCCGAGCGGGTGGAGGCCGCGGTCGCTGAGGAGAATTCGACGTCAAGCATGGCGAAGCGTTTCGCCACCGGCCTTGTGACCGGCGAAGCAGACGACGTGGCCAGTCTTTCGGGTACGGTCGCAGGCGATCTGTTTGTGTTCGGCGACATCCGCGATGTGGTGCGCGAAGGCAAGCGTCTCGTCATGGGTGAGAATGCGGACCAGTTGGTGTTGGGACTGGCGAGCCTCGGTCTGGCAGTGACGGCGGCGACTTATGTCTCGGTCGGCGGTGCTGTGCCGGTGCGGGCCGGACTCTCCATGGTGAAGGACGCTCGCAAGGTCGGCCGGCTCGGCGCGGGCCTCACCGAATGGGCGGGACGCTCGGCGCGCGGCGTGGTCGATGCACCGATGCTGCAGCAGGCGGTTGCGACTGCATCGATCGCGCGTCCGGGCCAAACCATCAGCGCGATGAAGGCCGCGTTCAAGGCAGAGAAGGCCGGTGCCCTCGTGCGGCTTGCCAAGGATGTCGGCCGCGTCGGTGAGAAGGTGGGCACCAAGGGCGCGCTCGACGTGCTGCGCATCGCGGATGGGCCGAAGGATGTCGCGCGCGCAGCGCGGCTCGCGGAATCCAAAGGCAGCCAGACCCGCGCCATCGTGAAAATTCTCGGGCGCGGCGCGCTGCTGCTGACGGCCGGCGCGTTCAATCTCGCATGGTGGGTGTTTGCCGCATTGCTGGCCATGTTCGGTTTCATCATCTCCATCAAAGCGACCACGGAGCGACTAACCCTGTCCTGGATCCAGCGCAGCAAACTCAAGCGGGCGCGGCGCGATCTCGCCGCGGCGCAGGCCGCGCAGGCGATCTGATGCGTCTGGTCAGGCGCGTTGCGTCCAGATAAACTGTGCCTCTCACATCACGACCGCTTCGGTCATCTTCTTCTCCCCAAATAATGGACCATGCGATGCCGAGTTTTCACAACGGCTCCGTTGAAATTGCCTATCTCGACGAAGGCGAGGGCGATCCGATCATTCTTGTGCACGGCTTTGCGTCCACGAAGAATGTGAACTGGGTCTACCCCGCGTGGACATCGACGCTGACCAAGGCGGGGCGGCGCGTGATCGCGCTCGACAATCGCGGTCATGGCGACTCTGCGAAACTCTATGATCCCGAGGAGTATCACATCGGAATCATGGCCGGCGACGTGCGCGCATTGATGGATCATCTGAACATCGAACGTGCGGACATGATGGGTTACTCGATGGGTGGGCGCATCACGGCATATCTCGGACAGCGCGATCCGCAGCGTCTGCGCTGTGCAATCCTCGGCGGTATCGGCATGGGCCTGATCGAAGGCGGCGGTCCGGGAGAGAATGTGGCATCGGCGCTGGAAGCGGCTTCGCTCGATGACGTCACCGACCCCGTCGGCCGCACATTTCGAGCGTTTGCAGATCAGACCCGCTCGGATCGCAGGGCGTTGGCAGCCTGTCTGCGCGGCTCCCGCAGGCTGATGACACGCGAGGAAGCGGCGGCCATTTCGGTTCCGACACTGATTGCGGTGGGGACCACCGATGACATTGCGGGCTCCGCGCAACGGCTTGGAGAGGTCATTCCGGGGTCGCAAGTGCTTGATATTCCAAACCGCGACCACATGCGCGCGGTCGGCGACAAGGTCTATAAGGATGGCGTGCTGGACTTCCTCGCCAAGCGGTCCTGACGAGCGACCTCAGATGACGCGTAGATAATTATTCTACGACACCGGGAGATAATTATTCCGATGTCAACCTTGGTGGCCGTTGCAGCCTTCCTTCGCCCCATTATGTGGTAATATCTCCTCAACTCATCAGCCGGATCCTTAAACATGGCCAAGCATCACCTCGATCCGAAGGCGGCCCTTGCGACCGTCGATCCTGTCTGGACCCGCATCCGGGACGAGGCCGAGGAAATCGTGAAGCGCGAGCCGGAACTGGCGACCTTCATCTATTCCACTGTGCTGCATCACGACCGGCTTGAGGACGCGGTGGTGCATCGCATCGCCGAGCGGCTCGATCACTCCGCGCTGTCCGGCGACCTGATCCGCCAGGCTTATCTCGACGCGATCCGCGGCGAGCCTGATTTCGGCAACGCGTTCCGCGCCGATCTCGTCGCCGTGTTCGACCGCGATCCCGCGACGTCGCGCTTCATCGATCCCTTGCTTTACTTCAAGGGCTTCCACGCCATTCAGGCGCATCGTCTTGCACACTGGCTCTACAACAATGGCCGCAAGGATTTCGCCTATTACATCCAGAGCCGCTCGTCGGCGGAATTCCAGACCGACATTAATCCCAATGCGAAAATCGGGCGCGGTATTTTTCTCGATCATGCCACCGGTCTTGTGGTCGGTGAGACCGCGGTGATCGAAGACAACGTTTCCATTCTTCACGGCGTAACGCTCGGCGGCACCGGCAAAGAGAACGAGGATCGTCATCCGAAAATCCGTCATGGCGTCATGATCGGCGCCGGCGCAAAAATTCTCGGCAACATCGAAGTCGGACATTGCGCGCGCATCGCGGCCGGTTCGGTGGTGGTGAAGCCTGTGCCGAACAACGTCACGGTTGCGGGCGTGCCTGCGAAGATCGTGGGCGAGGCCGGCTGCGCCGAGCCGTCGCGCACCATGAACCAGATGCTCAACGCCATCGGCATTTGATGCGATCTGTTTGCGATTTATCGCGACGCGGCTCTAGCGGTCTGCGCCGTATCGCATTAAAGCTACCGCAAATATCATTCAGTTGGAGAACGCCCGTGGACGTTACGGAAGTCAGGAAGCTCGACGCCTATCTCAAGCGGCTGTTCGGCAATCAGAAGATCCGCGTTGTGCCGCGTCCGAAGAAGGATGACTCGGCCGAGGTCTATATCGGCGAGGAATTCATCGGCGTGCTGTTCGTCGATGACGAGGACGATGACCGGTCCTACCAGTTCCAGATGGCGATCCTCGAGACCGACATCGAGGAAGAAGTCTGAGCCTGTCTCAAACCGCCTTCGGTCTATTTGAAGCAAAGATCGTGATGCCCGGCCTTGTGCCGGGCATCAACGTTTTTGGGTGGCTGCAGCAAGGCGTGGATGGCCGGGACAAGCCCGGCCATGACGATGTTGGATTTGCTTAGCCCCGCTGCTTGCGCATCTGGCTGATGATCTGATCCATCGCGTTGGCGACATCGCGCCACTGGGCGAGCCACGCGCGCGGAAATCTGAACGTCAAATCCGCACCCTCGATCCGGCGCTCGGCGAGACACATGCCGGGCGTTTTTGCATCGCGCGTGCAGCGCGCGATGATTTGCGGAGACGAGGCGTAGACCAGATCCTCGCTGGCGTAGGGCGTGTTGTCGCGGAACGGGCGGATGCTCAAGCCGTCCTTCAGGCTTCCCGCAGTCTGATCGAGGTAGCGCGGATAGATTGTCCGCGTCCGCTCGTCCGGCGACAGAGCGTCGTGATGAGCCGCGATCGACAGGAAGATGCGATCAATCTCGGGAAGGTTATCCTCGACATTTTCCGCGGTGAGGGCGCGCGGAGCTTCTGGCGCCTCAAGCGACGGATAGACGAAGTTGAGATCGACACGCTCCTGCGGGCCGGTGCGCTTCTGCACTTTCACGCGGACCGCCTTGGTCGGCACATTGAACAGCGTGTTGCCGATGCTGACCGGCAGGCGCGAGGGGTCGTCGAGTTTTTCGATGTTCCAGGTCGGCCACAGCAGATAGGCGACGATGCCGATGGCGCATGCGCCGATCGCACCCATGACCAGAACCGGCACAAGGTGACTGTGCCGCGCGGCGGGCCGGCGTTGCGATGTCAGGGAGTCCAGAGCCATAAGCGGATGTCGGGCCTTGCGGGTGGAGTGGGCCACGGCCCGGTCGAATCAATCGTGATTATGCCATGCCCTGCTGTTTCCCCCGAAGTTCCGCGCGGTGGCGGACTGTTCGAGCCATGCGTACGGGGCCGGGCGGCGGTCCGGCATTAACCTTTCCTTAAGGATAAGCTGGTGGCCGCAACGGTATTTTGCGAAGTGGTGGGGACGAGCCGAGCGGACGCTGTCCGCGTCAACGTGTTCCGTGTGTGCCGAAAGTTCTCGCCGATGTCGCCCGAAGCGTTCAACTCGTTCTTTGCCATTCTGATCGGATTTGCGCTGGCTGGCGCGTTGACCAGCGGCTTTCAGGCCTTCGTGCAGCGGCCACCGGGTTTCGGACTGCTGACGCAGGACGCCGCACCGAAGGCCTTCGCGGCTGTGCCGTTTCTGGTGTTCGCGGCGCCCTTCATCATCATGCGCAACACCGTGCGCGGGCGGACGATCGAGGGACGGCGGGTTGAATTCGTTGCGTTGGCCACGATCATCGCCGGTTTCTGGAGCATGATGTCGGGAACGTTCGTTCTCATGCTGTTGGAGACGACCGGGCTCATCGCTTAAGGAATTTCGAAACCGTTCGCTCCGCTATTTCGCCGATGCTGCAATAAAACCGTCGAGCCGATCCAGCGCCTCGCGGCCGGCATCGCTCTCCAGATTGAACTGATACTCGTGCGGCAGCGGCGGCGAATAGTCCGCCGGGAAGAACAGGGTGGTCACCTCAATCCCCTGAGTCTTGATGGCATCCGCGATCGTCTTCGATTGCGGAGCGAGAGGATCCACGTTGCCGACTGACACGAACGCCGGCGGGAACGCAGGCGTGATATGACGGCCGACGGCGAATTCCTCGAGCCGTAGATCGCCGTCGATATTCCTGGTGCCGAAATACGACCACATCGCCGCGCGGATGAAGCCGCCGAACGGACTGTCGGACCGGATTGCAGCGATGTCGTACACACCGCAGAACAGGATCGCGCCCTTGATCTGCGCGCGTGAGACCGCGGGCGGTATGCCGATGGCCGATGCGTAAGACGGATTGCTGATGACCGTCGCGAGTTGTGCCGCGATCTGCGCACCGGCGGAATCGCCTGCCAGAAACAGCCGCGAAGGATCGATCCGCAGACGATCGGCGTTGCGCGCAAGAAAAGCCAGCGCTTCGTTGGCCTGCCTGACGGGCGTCGGATATTGTGCACCGGGCGCGAGCGAGTATCCGACCCCAACCGTGACATAACCGCGGGCTGCAAGGAGCCGGAGGTAACCCGCAACATCGCTCTTGTTGCCGGCCACGAACGCGCCGCCATGTATCCAGACAATCGCGGGAAGGGCGTTGCCGTCAGTCTTGGCGGCAGGAAAATAGACGTCGAGCACGGCGTCGCCGTTCGCGCCATAACGCTGATCGCGTAGCTCCAGAACCCCGTCGGGCCTGTATTTGTCGAAAGCCTTGTGGCGTTCGACCAGGTCCTTCTCAAAGGCGTGTCGAACCATCAGCACCCACGGCCATGGACTGAATGTGAAAGCGCTGTAAGCCGCGACGCCAATCGCAATCAGCAGGGCGATCAGGTAGCCGATCCACTTCCTCATGGCATGCAATCTAGGTCCGAAACCCCGTGTCCCGCAACGTGCGGACGGTCGCACCGGGGCTCTCGCCAGACCGCATTCATCCGTGGCATGGTCTTCCAAAAGGAGACAATGAATGGCGATCTACGAACTTGACGGTAAATCCCCCGAACTTCCCGCGGACGGCCAATACTTTATTGCCGAAACCGCGACAGTCATCGGGAATGTACGTCTGAAGAGCAACGCCAGCGTCTGGTTCGGCTCGGTGCTGCGCGGTGACAATGAACTGATCGAGATCGGCGAAGGCTCCAACGTGCAGGATAACTGCACCTTTCACACCGATCCCGGCTTTCCGCTGACCATCGGCAAGAACTGCACCATCGGACACAACGTCATTCTGCATGGCTGCACCATCGAGGATGGCGCGCTGATCGGCATGGGTGCGATCATCATGAACGGCGCGCGTATCGGCAAGGGCTGCATCGTCGGTGCGGGTTCTGTGATCACCGAAGGCAAGACGTTCGAAGATCGTGCGCTCGTGATCGGTGCACCGGCCCGCGCGATCAAGACGCTGACGCCCGAGCAGGTGACCGCCATGACCTATGGCGCGGCGCACTACGTTCACAACGGCAAGCGCTTCAAGGCAGGGCTGAAGAAGATCGGATAAGCCCTGCAATCGACAAATGCCGGGTTCATTCGCTGCGACGCTGAAGTCGGAGAGCTTCCTTTGATCTTTTCCTCGTGAATGTAGTCGCATTCACAAGGTTTCTCTCTTGATCAAGATCCTGAGAGCACAACAGCTTGTGTTCGTTCGCGATAGCGAATTGAGGCAAATATTTTTTGCCTCACAATCGTGTCAGGCGAACAGGGGAATCAAAATGATCAAGACTATACTTGGCGCAGCAATTATGTCCGTGGTGCTCACGTCGGCGCCTGTCTCGGCCCGCGTTACGGGTTGCGATAGTGCAAGCGCGACAAAGGTCGGCAATGCACTGGAAGCCATGGCCGACGGCCCGGGCAGGGCGGCAGTGGCCATCGAAGTCGCGGCGGTCAACGAGGCGATGTCAAAGGGCGACATGCGCGCGTGTGCGGTCCATATCCGAAAGGCCGATCATCTCGAGTCGATCAAGTCTGGCATCTAGCGCTTGAGCTCGCGCTGACATCTCAGGATGCCTTTTAAGTAGTTCGGCCGCTCAGCTTCATGCTGGGCGGCTTTTAATTTGCGGTGAAGCGCTTCTAGGCGGGTCTGAAGAAGATCGGGTGATTGTCGCGCGAGCCGGGTGATGTGCCTCCGCAACACCCGGCTCTCAAAACATATCTCTGCTTCATCCGGCGCCGTTCAGTCCAAGCGCAGCGCTCGATAGTCCAAGAGTCTCCGGCATATAAAAGCTAGTGGTTGCTCGGGATAGGTTGCGACGGAACGCGCGTTCGCCTGCCGCGACCGGGACATGGGGAGGCTTGGATGCGAAAGCTGTTTTGTTTTGCTGCTGGTGCCGTTGCACTGGCGACATCGGTGGCGCCTGCATTGGGCGCGGATATGTCGGCGCCGGTTTACACGAAGGCACCCGTTGTCGCGCCGGTTTATAACTGGACTGGTCTCTATCTCGGCGCTCACGGCGGATACGGATGGGGCCAGTTCGATAGCGTCGATCCGACAGGCGTGGTCGGTAACGATACCCAGAAGACCAATGGTGCAGTGGCCGGCGGCCAGATCGGCTACAACTACCAGATCGGACAATGGGTGCTCGGTGTCGAAGGCATTTACGCGTGGTCCGACATCAAACAAGACACGGCATTTCTCGGTGCTACTGCTTCCCTGAAGAATGACTACATCGCCACGGCAGGTGGTCGTGTCGGCTACGCGTTCGATCGCGCTTTGTTTTACGCAAAGGGCGGCGCGGCCTGGACCCGCGACAAGGTCGATGTGACCGATGGTCTCGGCGGCACCGGTACCGGCCGTTTCAGCCGGACCGGATATGTCGCGGGTGGAGGTGTGGAGTACGCCTTCTGGGACAAATGGTCGGCACGCGTTGAGTACAACTACCTTGGCTTTGGGTCCCAGCTCGAAACGCCGACAACAACCGGCGGACTTGTTGCAACGCCTGCCTACGTCAAGCTCAACATCTCGACCGTGACGTTCGGGATCAACTATCACTTCTAGGCTGTTGATTTCCGCCCCGCACGCGTGCCGCAAAAAAAAGTTGCGGCCAGCCCTGGGGGAGAGCTGGCCGCGCACGATCCGGTCTGGGACGGGGAGGGGTGGGGATACGACCGGGTCGTGGGTCTCCGTTCTTGAAAAGTTTCAGCGCGCGCTTGCGGTGGATACTGCCGGACGCGAATCTCCAAGCGAGACCCATACGTTCGGATCGCTTTGCGACTGCCGCTTCACGAAGCGGTAGCCGGTCTCGGTCCAGGCCACGACTTCCTCGTTCTGGTTGTCGAGGATGAACTCGCCCTTGTCGGATTTCACTGTCAGCACCGCGTGGCCTTCGCCCTTTTTGTCGCGCACCACCGTGATCAGCAGCGCCTCGCGCGGCCATCCGGCGTCGATCAGCATCTTGCGCTTCAGAAGGACATAGTCCTCGCAGTCGCCGTATCCGTCGGTCGGATACGACCACTTCTCGACGACGCCCCAATGATCCATGTCGGTCATTGGCTTGATCGTTTCGTTGACCCAGCGGTTGACCCGCAGCAGATCTTTCCACGCCGCCTGCGTCATCACGATGTCGCGGGCTTGCGTCACGCCGCCCCGGCAATCGCCGGGATTGTCGTTGCAGAATTCAACCCAGCCGATCGGCGAACGCGTTGTGTCGCCAAGGCTCGCATAAAGTACGCGCTCGCCGGCAGCGTGCGCCGCGACCGACATGCACATCAGGCTGGCGACGATCGCCAGACCAACTCCCCGTCCACGAATTGAAATCATTGTGGCCCCCGTTTCTTGTTGGGACCACTTTTCACACAAAGGATTTGCGCGGCAGCTAAGTCATCGAAGTACTATTGAAGCAAAGGCAAGTAAAAGCTGGCGAAAATTCGATCTATACTTGAGTAAAATCAGTTTAAAATTTGAAATAACTGCTTTTGATTCAAATTTTATCTATTATCCAGCAAGATGATGATATTGCTGCAATTTCTCATGTGACCGCAATCTGCCGTACCGCGCTGGGGCGGCCTGCAAAACGCATCAAGGCGATACCCCGGTGCGGGTATCGCCTTGATCGATCTCAAAAGGCAGGAATTGGTAACCGCAGCGTTTTACCGGGCGCTTACGTTATCCTCGACAGTCTCGGCGAGCTGCGCGTGGATGAACTCGATCGCGAAGCCTTCCTCGAGGTGGCGGACGACGCGCGCCTGGACGCGGCCGAGGGTCACGGGCTCGCCCACCCGCGGTTTGATCTCGGCGGCAAGGGCCGCGCCGGACAGCGAGAGGTCGATGATCCGGCAGGACATTGCGCGGCCGTCGTCGAATTTCAGGACGGCCATTGGGGTGCGCGGCACGATGCGGTCGTGGCGGCGGTCTTCCGGCAGGTTGAGAATCTGGCGGTTGGCGAGCCAGGTGAGCTGGGCTGCGAGCTTGTCCCGCTTGCGGGGTGTCGCGCTCACGGTCATTGCGAAGCCATTGTCGAGCAGGCGGGTGATCTTGCCTTCGACACGGCCGATATGATCGAGATAAGCCACCACACGCTCGCCGACATGGCCGATGCCGGGCGCCAGCATGGCGACGCCGCCCGGCGACATATTGATCACCTGGCATGGAAATTCGCGCCGGTCCGACAGCATATAGCGGCCGAGCAGATGAACTTTCACACGCTGGAAGCGTCGCCGCTCTTCAGCGGACGGCCGTATCAATTGTCTTTGCGCCAACGCCATTTCCACACCGGCCGACCGGGTTTTCGGTATGGATGAACCTTACGGGGTTCACGGTTAACGATGCGTTAGCCCTAATGAATGGCAACTCTCAGCGCAGTCCTTCGTAGACCGTCAGGCCGCGGATCAGCGACCATTTCCGCAAAGCGCGCGGGCCGCGCCGTTCCTGGTGCAGATGACGCCAGGACGTGAGGCTGAGGTCATGCAGGCCGCCGCCGTGGGCATAAAGCCCCTCAACAGGATCGAGCGGGGCGAGCAATCCGGTCAGGCTGACCGGGGTGTGGGAGCGGGCGCTGAAGGGCAGAAGCAACAGTTCCAGGTGCACGCGCGTTCCGTCCGGCGCCTGTGTCGTTATACCGGCGACGGTGGCCAGTGTTTCTTCGGCTACGACAGCCAGAATGTCCTGCATCTCCCCGCGATCATCCTCGCGGAACAGGCTGGTGAAGCTCTGTCCCTTTAGGTCGCGATCGAGCAAGGCGCACATGCGGGTTCCAGCCACCCGAAACGGGTAGCCGCTGGAGACATCGTAGGACAGGACGAAGATGTCGCCGAGCAGATGGCGGACGTGGTCGGGTTCCAGGTCGCTGCGCTCAGGCGCAGCGGCACCGGCCCGTTTCGCGTCCCAATAGGAGTAAAACTCCCGGTTTGCCGGATGCTTCATGGTCGTGTCCCGCCCCGCGGATGACGTTGGTGAGACAGTTTTGTCCCGCTTTCAGGCACCGCGAGGCCCCTTTCGTGTTGTGCGGGACTAGAGGTGCAGCGTCCATGCCGGAGTGGGGATTTGCGGCCCTTAACACCGGGTTTGCGTTGTTAACGTTAAGTTAACTATGAGCTTCGTGAATGAGCTCATCGTGGCTAGTGTCCAGTCACTCCAAGTCGCCGGTCTTTCTCCAGGGACCGGCGGTGGCACGACGAACTCAAGTTGAACGACAGGCGGCGGAAAACGATCTGGTCATTGTACGGGGAGGGGTGGGGATACCCTGGGTCCGTGCACAAAGACCGGCGAGACCAAAGGGAGGGCCCTCAAGCCCTCCCTTTTCTTTTGTGCCCGCTAGCTCCTTGCGCTTGCGCCGCACCGTCAAACACGCCTATCTCAATATCATCACTGGCCTTTCGCCGACCGCTCCGGACATTGTGCGCCCTTGGACTCTCCTGAATCCCCTCGCGAACCGATCCTGACCATTCCCGTCGGCATGACGGCGCTTCTCATCATCATGGCGGGTATCCACGCCGTGCGGGCCTTGTTGCCGCTGGCCACCGATCAGGAAGTGATCTGGACGTTCGGTTTCGTGCCCGCGCGTTACGACGCGTCGGTGCTGGCAGGGAAGTTTCCCGGCGGTGTTGGCGCCGAGATCTGGACCTTTCTGACCTACGCATTCCTGCATGCGGACATCACCCACATCGCCTTCAACATGTTGTGGATGTTGCCATTCGGCAGCGCGGTCGCGCGCCGGTTCGGAACGTCGAGATTCTTCGCTTTTTTTGCCGTTACCGCCATCGCGGGTGCGTTCGCCCATCTTGTGACGCATCAGCATGAGGTCGCGCCCATGATCGGCGCGTCGGCTGCGGTGTCCGGAATGATGGCAGCGGCCATCCGCTTCGCCTTCCAGCATGGAAGCTTTCTGTCGTTCCGGCGCGGCGATGCCGAAGCGGCGGCGCGTGTGCCTGCGCTTTCGCTGGTGCGGTCGCTGAAAAATTCAAGCGTGCTTGGATTTCTCGCGGTCTGGTTCGGCCTCAACATCATCACCGGATTGGGTGCGATCGCCATCGGCGCGTCGGCGCAGAGCATCGCGTGGCAGGCGCATATCGGTGGCTTCATCGCGGGGCTGGTGCTGTTTTCGTTGTTCGATCCGGTGCCGCGCGCGATTGTGCAAGACAACAATGCTGGCGTGCTGCCGCCGGACGGCTCGGATATCCGCTGAGCAGGCCTGCGCCTGCACCATGCGTGTTGCAGGCGGACCAAATCTTCGACATCATCATGATATGACTGTGCCAAACCGCCGCAATGCGGTGGGACGGGTGCAACCAAGTTGACGCTGCGTTGTTTGACTCAAGAGTAGAAGTGCCCCGGCAAGGCCGGTGGCTCTGTCTGGGGAGACGACAATGACGGTTCGATCTGTTCTGGATACCAAAGGCCATCAAGTCATCAGCGTGTCGCCCGACACCAAGGTGTCGGCGGCGGTCAAGATTCTCTCGGAGCGCCGCATCGGTGCGGTCATGGTGATGAGCGGCCAAAAAATCGACGGCATTCTCTCGGAGCGCGACGTGGTGCGCGTGCTGGGCGAGCGCGGCGCGGCTGTCCTCGAGGAACCCGTTCGCAGTGTGATGACGTCGAAGGTTATTACGTGCCACGAGTCGGATACTGTAAGCGCGATCATGGAGGTCATGACCAGCGGGAAGTTCCGGCATTTGCCCGTCGTTGCAAACGAGCGCATCGTGGGTCTGATTTCAATCGGCGACGTAGTGAAGTGGCGCGTCGCGGAATACGAGCGCGAGCAGGAAGCGCTGCAGGACTACATCAAGACGGCCTGACAAGATGCCGGCGCAGGGACGCAGCTTCAGGGCTGCGTCGGCTGTGCGGTGCCCGGCGTCTGGTTCGCCGTCGGAGTCAGCAGGTTGATCGCTTCCTGAATCGATTCAATGTTGCGCTCGGCGGCGCGCACGCCGTGGCTAATGATTTCATCGGCACGATGGAAATCGAACCATCCGATTTTCCCGACGCGCGGCGAGATAAGCACGTCCGGCGGATCGCCAGCGAGACGCGACCGTGTGATGCGGTCCTGCATGATATTGAACGCTTCGACCATCACCGTCGAAATTCCGGGACGGCCTGCGCTGCCGAAGAATTCCCGCTTCACTGTTTTCTCGGCCGAGAAGAATTTCCCAAGGCCGCGCTTCGGCGGCGCCGGTTCGGCGACCGGCCCCGGTTCCACGTCGGTCTTGCCGTATGCGGAGATGATGGTGCCGTGTCCGAACACATCGGTCGAGACGTTACAGGCGATGACGATTTCCGCGCCGAGCGCGCGGGCCGCCGACACCGGCACCGGATTGACGAGGGCGCCGTCCACCAGCCAGCGCTCGCCGATCAGCACCGGCTCGAAAATGCCGGGCAGGGCGTATGACGCACGCACCGCATCGACGAGCTTTCCGTTGGTGACCCAGATTTCATGGCCGGTGTTCACCTCGGTGGAGACCGCGGCGAATTTCAGCGGAAGCTCGTCGATATAGATTTCACCGAATGCCGTCTCGAGCTGCGCGGCGAGCTTGCTGCCGCCGATCAGACCGGAGCCGTTGAGACGAATATCGAGGTAACTGAAGATATTGCGCGGCAGCAGGCCCTTGGCCCAGAGTTCGAGCGTATCGAGATTGCCTGAGGCATAGGACGCGCCGACGACGGCGCCGATCGAGGTGCCTGCAACGATGTCCGGCACGATTCCGTTGGCAAGCAACGTGCGCAGAATGCCGATGTGGGCAAAGCCGCGCGCCGCGCCGCCGCCCAGTGCCAGCCCGATCGTCGGTTTCCTGCCCACCGCCGTTCCGATCTCTGCCTTGTTTCGTGTGCCGTTGTGGCGAAATCCGATCAAACTTTCCAGCAACGTTAGTCTCCTGACGCCTCAAGACCTCGAATCGGTCCGCTTCGACCGGCTCTGCCGCCAAGACGCTAAATCTGTGCGATTGTGCATATCCCCGCGTAGTCAGGAAATGTGACTGTAACGCGACCTATGCAGCCATAGAAGGCGTTAAACGCATGGCCGGACGTTCCATAGGCTCGTCAAGCATGTTGTCAGGCTTGAATTTGCCTCGTTTTCGGTGAAAAACCACCGCATGACAGCCCTCGGACTCAGCCGCAGGACAGCCGTGTGTGATGCGCGGGCCGATGACCTTCATGCCATGCGCGGCCGCGCCTCGGCATGGACGTGTGCGTTGCTGTTTGTGGTGCTGGCCGCACATCCCGCCGCTGCCCAGTTCATAGGCGATGCGCCGCCGCCTGTTCCGCCGGCCAATGTTCCGATCTCGCCGACGCCCTCCGGTCCGGCGATCAGTCTCGCGCCACCGTCCGGCCCCGCCGCGACACCGGGATTGCCCGCGACCCTGACCCAGCCGCCCGTCACCTTGGCCGCGCCGCCCGCGACCGCACCTCTGCCGGCGCCAACGCCGGGGCAAGGGGTGCTCGCGCTCACCGCGCGGTTCGGAAAGGATCTCCCTCCCGTCAACAACGGCGTGGTGTGGCGCGTCTATTCCGACAAGCCCGACGCGAGTGGCGCATTCCAGCTTGTGCGTGAAGACCGCAGCGCGACGCCGAACATCGTTCTCGCGCCGGGCGGCTACGTCGTTCACGCTGCTCTTGGTCTCGTGACCGCCGTTCGTCCGGTCACACTGCGCAACGAGACGGTGCGCGAACAGTTCGACCTTCCCGCCGGAGGCCTGCGCATCGAAGGCCGCGTCGGAACCACCAAGATTCCGCAGGGACAGATCTCGTTCTCCATCTACAAGGGCAGCCAGTTCGAAGTCGGCGAACGCGCGCCGCTTGCCCAGAGCGTCGCCGCGGGCGATGTGCTGCTGGTGCCGGAAGGCACCTACTACATCATCTCGAACTACGGCGATGCGAACTCCGTGGTGCGATCGGATATTCGCGTGCAAGCCGGCAAGCTCACCGATGTGACTGTGACTCATCGCGCGGCCGTCATCACGCTCAAGCTGGTCAGCGACAAGGGCGGCGAGGCGCTGGCCAACACCGCGTGGTCGGTCATCACGCCAGCGGGCGACGTCATCAAGGAATACAACGGCGCGTTTCCGAAGGTGATCCTGTCCGAGGGCGAGTATCGCGTGATCGCGAAGAACGAAGGTAAGGTGTTCGAGCGGCCTTTCAATGTCAGCAACGGCGTCGATGGCGAAATCGAAGTCATAGCGCGGTAATGCTCGCGTTGTCATACTCGCGCATTAAAAATGTCATTGTTTCTAACGCGCACTAACCATCCCGCGACTTAGAACTTTCACAAATCCCGCATTGTTCCAATCCGCGCGCAACGTTTACGCGGCCTTAAGCGCATATGCATTGGATACCGTCCGCTGACGCGACAGAATGCCGTGTCGATGTGGTGGGGTGCGTTGTGGTGGCCGTCGCGAAATCGAATAAGTCTTCCAATCCAGAATTGTTCAGCGACGTTTCGGTCCTGCGCCGGAAATGGCAGGCGGCTCTCAAGCCGGGAAAGGATTTGCCTTTCTTTGAAGACGTCATGCTGGGCAGTCTCGGCCGTCTGGCCGATCACGTCATGCTCATCAAGGAGAAGGGCGCGCAGCTTGAGATCTCGCGCGCCGGCCGCTATGTCGAGCAGTGGCTCGACACCCAGATATGGGATACGCCGCTCAATGCATGTCCGCCCGACTGCGCGCTGACATTGGGCGAGGCGGTGGCCAACGCGCGCCGGACCAGCCGGCCGCATCTGGCGACGGCGCATTGCGTGCGCGATGGCCTCGTGCAGATCTACGACATCTTCGCGCTGCCGGTCGCCTCGCGCTGGGGGGGCGTCATGATCAGCGCCTATGTAAACCAGCGCGGCCTCCAGTACAATTTGCTCGACGCGATCTTCAGCGCCACCGACGACGGCATCCTGTCGCTCGCGACAATTCGCGATGCAGATGGAAGGCCGATCGATTTCCAGATCGTCCACCTCAATCAGGGAACCGCGCGCCTGCTTCGATTGCCGCCGGATGAATTGCGCTGGCGGCGATTGAGCATGGGGACGCATGCACTGTGTTCGCCACAGGTGCTCGAATGGCTGTTTTCCATTGTCGGCGGCGGGATCAGCGGCCAGTTCGAGGTGGGCGACGACAGTAGCACCCTGAAGCTCAACGCCTCGCCTGTCGGCGACCTGATCTCATTGTCGCTGACCGACGTGACGAACATGAAGCGGCGCGAGCAATCGTTCCGGCTGCTGTTCGAGAGCAACCCGATGCCGATGTGGGTGTTCGATGTGGAGACGAAGAATTTTCTCGGCGTGAATGACGCGGCGGTGAGCCACTACGGCTATGATCGCGCGAGTTTCCTGACCATGAAGCTTCAAGACATCTGGCCGGAAGATGAATGGGAAGAGCATAGCCGTGCGCTGGGCCGGGTTGGCGACGTCTATCAGTCGGGACGCAACTGGCGGCACGTGAAGGCCGACGGCAGCGAGATCGAGGTGCTCACATTCGGCCGCCGCGTGCCGTTCGAAGGACGCGACAGCTTTCTGGTGTCCGCCGTCGACATCACCGAACGCCGCAAGGCGGAAGCCCGAATCGCCTACATGGCGCATCACGACGCACTGACCGATCTCGCCAACCGCGTGATGTTCCAGGACCGGCTGCGGCACGATCTCGAGCGCAGCCGTCTCGCCAACAAGAGCATAGCGGTGCTTTGCATCGATCTCGACCTGTTCAAGAACGTCAACGATTCCTTCGGCCATCCGATGGGCGACAGGCTGCTGAGGCTGGTGGCCGAGCGGCTGACGATGAATATGCGCGGCAACAATCTGGTGGCGCGGCTCGGCGGCGACGAGTTTGCAATGATTCTCGCGACCGATGCGCTGCCGAACGACGTCAGCGACCAGGCGGCGGAGATGATCGACATCCTGAGCGCGCCTTACGACATCGACGGTCTCGAGATCGTCATCGGCGCGAGCATCGGCATCGCGATCTCTCCCGGCGATGGCGAGACCAGCGAGGAACTGCTGCGCAACGCCGACATGGCTCTGTATCGCGCCAAATCGGAAGGCGGCGGCGTTCATCATTTCTTCGAGAAGGAAATGGACCGCCACGCGCAAAAACGCCGCGACATGGAAATCGACCTGCGCCGCGCGCTGGCGAACGGCGAATTCGAACTTCACTATCAGCCGTTGGTCGATCTGGCGCTGGACCGCATCGTCGCCTTCGAGGCGTTGTTGCGCTGGAAACACCCGGTGAAGGGCATGATCTCTCCCGCCGATTTCATTCCGGTGGCCGAGGACATCGGCCTGATCGTTCCGCTCGGCGAATGGGTGTTGCGCGAGGCCTGCACGCAGGCGGCGACGTGGCCATCGGATATCAAGGTCGCCGTCAATCTGTCGCCGGCGCAGTTCCGCAGCCGCAATCTGACCCAGGTCGTGTTCTCCGCGCTGGCGCGGTCCGGGCTTTCGCCGCAGCGGCTGGAACTGGAAATCACCGAGTCGATTTTTCTCGCGGACAGCGACGTCAACCTCGCGATCCTGCATCAGTTGCGGGAGTTCGGCGTCCGCATTTCGATGGACGACTTCGGTACGGGATACTCGAGTCTCGGCTATCTGCGCAAATTTCCCTTCGACAAGATCAAGATCGATCGCTCGTTCGTGCGCGATATTGCGGAACGGCCCGACAGCGTGGCCATCGTGCGGGCGATTTCGGGGCTGGGCCGCAGCCTGAATATCTCGACAACCGCTGAAGGCGTGGAGACGATGGACCAACTCGATTGGCTGCGCGCGGAAGGCTGCACCGAGGTGCAGGGCTTTCTGTTCAGCGCCGCGCGTCCGGCATCGGAGATCGATGCGTTGCTCGGAAAATTCGGCGATCACGCGTCGAAGGCGGCGTGAATTAGAATCGTGTCACGATCTCGCTGAGCGCGGGACGCGGGCGGTCGTCGGTGGGCCGCTCAGCCTTGCCGATATGGATGAAGCCTGCGACCCTTTCGTCCGGCTTCAGGCCGAGTGCGATGAGCACATCACGGTCGAACGCCATCCAGCCGGTCAGCCAGTTCGCCACATAACCCAGCGCGTGAGCGGCATGGACGATATTCATGGCGCTGGCACCCGCGGACAGTTCCTGCTCCCAAGGCGGCACCTTGGGATGTGGAGTGATTTTGCTGACAACGGCGATGACAAGGGGCGCGTGGGTAAAGCGCTTCTTCTCGGTCTCGACCTGATCGTGTGTTGCGGTAACATTCTTGGCGCGGAACACTTTTGCGAAAATCTCGCCCGCTCTCACGCGCGCGTCGCCCTCGAACACGATGAAACGCCACGGCACGATCTTGCCGTGATCGGGCACGCGCGAGCCGATAGTCAGGATCGTTTCAAGCTCGGCGGGCGAGGGGCCGGGGCCGGTCATGTCGAACGGCTTCAGCGAACGCCGTGTTTTCAGAAGGTCGAGTGCATCGGGCATGGGATATCCGGGCTATTAGTGCACACATAACAGTGTGCGACGCTGATATCGTTAATTCAGACCGCGATAACAAGGCTCGTAGTTTATGAGGCCTCTAAAGAAGAGGCCTCATATTTTTTTCAGGCCTTCGCCCGCTTCAGGTCCGGTGGCGTCGCCTCATCGACAAGCGCCTTGAGAGCGTCTTCGAGCGGCAGCACGGTCTGCCCATCGCTGCCGAGACGGCGGATCGAGACTGCGCGGCTTTCGGCTTCCTTCTTGCCGACGACAAGAAGGGCAGGGACCTTCGCCAGTGAATGCTCGCGCACCTTGTAGTTGATCTTCTCGTTGCGCAGATCGATCTCGGTGCGCAGCCCTGCCTTGCGGCAGGCGGCCAGAACTTCGCGTGCGTAATCGTCGCCATCCGACGTGATGGTGGTGACGACGGCCTGCACCGGCGCGAGCCAGAGCGGGAAGTGGCCCGCGAAGTGCTCGATCAGGATGCCGGTGAAGCGCTCCAGCGACCCGCAGATGGCGCGGTGGATCATCACCGGCGTCACCTTGTTGGAGTGGTCGTCGATGTAGAACGCACCGAAGCGGCCCGGCAGGTTGAAATCGACCTGGGTGGTGCCGCACTGCCATTCGCGGCCGATGGCGTCGCGCAGTACGTATTCGAACTTCGGTCCGTAGAACGCGCCTTCGCCCGGATTGATCGAGGTCTTGATGCGGTTGTGGCCTTGCGCCGCGATCTGTTCGAGCACGTTGGTCATCACGGTCTCGGCGTGATCCCACGCTTCGTCAGTGCCGACGCGTTTTTCCGGACGCGTCGACAGCTTGACCGTCAATTCTCCGTCGAAGCCGAAGTCGGAATAAGTCGACAGGATCAGGTCGTTGATCTTGAGACATTCCTCAGCGAGCTGAGCTTCGGTGCAGAACACATGCGCGTCGTCCTGCGTGAAGCCGCGCACGCGCATCAGCCCGTGCATCGCGCCCGACGGCTCATAACGATGCACGACGCCGAACTCGGCGATGCGGATCGGCAGTTCGCGATAGCTCTTCAGGCCGTGCTTGAAGATCTGCACATGGCCGGGGCAGTTCATCGGCTTGATGGCGAACCAGCGCTTGTCTTCCGCCTCGTCGCCGGCCGACTGCGCCGCGAACATGTTCTCGCGATACCACTCCCAGTGACCGGAGGTTTCCCACAGCGACTTGTCGAGCATCTGCGGCGCGTTCACCTCGTCATAATCACCGGCGAGGCGGCGGCGCATGTAGGCGATGATTGCCTGGAACACGGTCCAGCCTTTTGCGTGCCAGAACACGACGCCGGGGCCTTCTTCCTGGAAATGGAACAGGTCCATCTCGCGGCCRAGGCGGCGATGGTCGCGCTTCTCGGCTTCCTCAAGCTGCTTGAGGTAAGCGTCGAGCTCTTCCTGCTTGGCGAATGCGGTACCGTAGATGCGCGTCAGCATGGGGTTGTTGCTGTCGCCGCGCCAGTAGGCGCCCGCCACCTTCATCAACTTGAAGGCGTTGCCGACCTTGCCCGTGGAGGTCATGTGCGGGCCACGGCACAGATCGAACCAGTCGCCCTGATGGTAGATCTTGATCGGCTCGTCGCCCGGAATGGCGTCAACCAGTTCGACCTTGAACGCTTCGCCCTTGTCGCGGAAGACCTGCTTGGTTTTTTCGCGCGACCATTCTTCCTTGGTGAAGGGCTTATCCTTCGCGATGATCTCGCGCATCTTCTTTTCGATGGCGGCGAAGTCCTCCGGCGTGAACGGCTCGTTGCGGAAGAAGTCGTAATAGAAGCCGTTGTCGATCACGGGGCCGATGGTGACCTGCGTGCCGGGCCACAGACTCTGCACGGCTTCGGCGAGCACGTGCGCGGCGTCGTGCCGGATCAGCTCCAGCGCGCGCGGGTCGTCGCGGTTGATGAATTCGATTTTCGCGTCACGCGTGATCGGATCGGCGAGATCGACCACTTCGCCATCGAGCGCCATCGCAACCGTGCGCTTGGCGAGCGAGGGCGAGATGCCCTTGGCGATGTCGAGGCCGGTGGTGTTCTTCGGGAATTCGCGTTGTGCACCGTCGGGGAAGGTGACCGTCACCTTGTTGGTTTCGACGGGCTTCAGATTCGTGAGCGTGAACTGGAATCCGGACGCGGGGGGACTTTTATCAGACATATGGTTCTCCTGTGGCTCACTCCTGCGAACGGACGCAGGTAAGCGATGAGACCGTTGTATAGCAGCGGATTCGGGCAGTGCAACGTCAGTGGGCGCGGGCATGAACCACGCAGGCGCGTCGAGCATAGCTTTCATGCAGTTGCATTAAACGCGCTGTCTGCTAACAACGCGGCGTGAAACGGTTCGCCCCCACAGCCTTGATGCTTGGCAACTTCGTCACCGGCGTGAGCATTCTCGCACCGGCGGGGATGTTGCCGGAATTGTCGCACGAATTCGGCATCTCGATTCACGAGGCAGGCCTTCTCATCACGTTCGGCGCGGTGGTGCTGTGCATCGGCTCACCGGTGTCGGCGTGGCTGACCAGCAGCTTCGATCGGCGGATTTTGCTGTCGGTGACGGTGGCTGTCATGGCGGTGGCGCAGTTCGCATCCATGCTTGCGCCGAACTATGCGACACTATTGGCGATCCGGCTGGTGATGCTGGCGGTCGCCGCGTTGTTCACGCCGCAGGCGGCGGGCACGGCCGCGATGATGGTGCCGCCGGAGCGGCGCGGCAGCACGATGTCCTATGTATTTCTTGGCTGGTCGTTGGCGCTCGCGGTCGGCCTGCCGCTGATCGCCTATGTCGCGAACCATGTCGGCTGGCGCGTCGCATATGGCGGCATCGGCGTCATCGCGTTGCTCAACCTCGCGCTGCTGATCTGGCGGATTCCGGTCGGTCTGGTAGGGACGCCGGTTAACCTGAAGACATGGGGCGAGCTTGCGCGCAATCCGCTGATCGTGCTGCTGCTGCTGATCACCGTTTTGCAGACGTCCGGGCAGTTCGTGGTCTTCACCTATCTCGGGCCGCTGTTCGCAAAGCTCGGAGGCAGTTCTCAACTGGCGGTGGTCGCGTTCAGCATTTACGGAGTCATGGGCTTCGTGGGCAATGTCATCGCCAGCCGCGTCGTCGATACGTGGGGCGCCTATCGCACATCGCTGACCATGATGTCCCTGTTGCTGTTCGGAATTGCATCATGGGCGCTGGGCGCAGGCATTGTGCCTGCGATGCTGGCCTCGATGATCCCGTGGGGTTTTGCCTTTGCATCGACCAACTCGATGCAGCAGGTGCGGCTCGCGGGTGCCGCGCCGTTGTTTGCGAGCGCGACAGTGTCACTAAACACATCGGGGCTCTATATCGGCCAGGCCATCGGGTCGGGCATTGGCGGAGCGTTGTTCGCTCACGAGATGTATTATGCGGTCGGCTATGTCGGCGTTGGCTTTCTTGTGCTTGCACTGACGTCGGTGGTTCTGTCGCGGCGAAGCTGATCGCACCCTAACCGTTCGTGCCGTCATTCACGCCGCGCCAGCGCGCATAGCGCCACGGCAGATACCAGCGCGCATTAGCCGCAACCGCACTCGGGACATTGTCGATGCCTGAGGTGCCCCACGGCTGACAGCGCAGCAGGCGTGCCAGCGTCATCCAGCCGCCGGCCCACAACCCGAACTTCGCGATCGCTTCATCGCCATAGACTGAACAGGTCGGCAGATGCCGGCAGTTGAAGCCGACCAGCGGCGAGAGTGTGTGGCGGTAGATCCAGATCATGCCGCGTCCGGCATTGCGCGGCAGATTCTGAACGCTGCTGGCGCAACTGGGGCAGTGGGCCGAAAGTTTCATGTCGCTGCCTTGCCGGAGTTCACGTCGGGTTTTGCGGCGCTTGCCGGAATTGTTAGCGGCTGCATGGTGAGTTCCCATGCAGGGAACCGCAACATGTTGTCTTTCACGCCACACTATACAAATTATCGCATGATTTTGACTGCGCCGCAGCAAAAGTCGCATGGACGCGAATCCCGCGGACCGGTACGTTTCCATAACATCTGTGTGACATGATTTTTGCATGGATATGGGTGACTGAACCGGGGCGGGGAAGGAACCGAATTGTCTGTCGTGAGGTCGCTGAACTGGAGCGGCTGGGCGCGACTTTGCGCCACCGCCATTTGTCTTGTGCTGCCTGGCTCCGCCACGCTCGGCGGGACGGTGGGCACTGCGACGACCCTCGAAGAACGCAAGCTTCCGATGAATTTCAAATGGCACGAGGCGGAAGCCGCGTGCGCGCAGGATTGCGCCGGCTGGATCGGCGCGGTCGGCGTGATCACTGCTGAGACGCCCGCCAAGTTCGAGGAGTTCTCGACCGGCCGCAATCTCAAGGGTGCCACAGTGGTTCTCGATTCCAGCGGCGGCTCGGTGCTGGATGCGATTACGCTCGGGCGGCGCTGGCGCGGTCTCGGCCTGCGCACGACCGTCGGCATCGTGATCGAAAAGGAGATCACGGGCGGCGTCGCGCGCGACATCGTGCCTGATGCCTATTGCGAGTCGATGTGCGTGTTCCTGCTGCTGTCGGGCAAGACCCGCCATGTGCCCGAGGGCGCGCATGTACGTGTGCATCAGATCTGGGTGGGCGATCGCGCCGACGACGCCAAAGCGGCGAGCTATTCCGCGGACGACATGATGATCGTCGAGCGCGACATCGGGCGGCTTGCGAAATACACCTTCGACATGGGCGGCACCGGCGACCTGTTGTCGTTGGCGCTGAGTGTGCCGCCATGGGAGCCACTGCATCAACTGTCGGCGGATGAGTTGCGCGTGACCAATCTTGTGACGATGGAAGCTGTCGCCGACGCCAAGAAGCCGTCGGACACTGTCGTCGGAAGCGCGGCGAAAGCGATTCAGGATCGTGTCGTGAGTGTTACTGACACGCCGGAGAAGAGCGCGCGCCTCGTGCCGGCCACCAAGACCGCTGAAGCGGCGGCGCCCACAGGTGGCGCGGCTGCGGTATCCGACCGAAAGTAAAACAATCGCTACATAACACGTCATCATGCCCGCGCTTGTCGTGGGCATCCACGTCTTTCCTGACGTGGCTCTTATAAAGACGTGGATGGCCGGGACAGGCCCGGCCATAACGTGAAGAGATTTGCGTTGAAGGTCGGTCGTCAGGGCCGGTCGGGTAGAGGTCCGATCAGCTCTGCGCGGTGGCGAGCGTGGCGCCCGCCGCCTTGGTCTCGATCTGGCCGATGGCGTCCACCACCGCATCGAATGTCAGCATAGTGGAGGCGTGACGCGCCTTGTAGTCGCGCACCGGCTCCAGCATCGCGATGTCTTCCCATTTGCCCTGCGGCGGCGCGCCGTTTTCCTTCAGCATCTTGCGCACGGTTTCGCGCAGTTCGCGAAGTTCAGTGGCGTTCGAGCCGATGACATGGCGCGCCATGATGGAGGAGGAGGCTTGCCCGAGCGCGCAGGCCTTCACGTCGTGGGCGAAATCGCTGACCACGCCGTCCTGCATCTTGAGGTCGACCTTGACGGTAGAACCGCACAGCTTGGAGTGGGCCGTGGCCGAGGCATCCGGGTCTGCAAGCCGCCCCAGACGCGGGATATTGCCCGCCAGTTCAATGATTTTCTTGTTGTAGATGTCGTTCAGCATGGCGGGCGAATTCGCTCCTGCATAAGACCGTTACCGGTCTCCGACCCTTGGCGGCCGTCGTCCTAAGCCTATATAATGCCCATGATGCAGGAATAAACCGCCTGCATTTCAGCAATGCGGGAAATATAGACGGTTTTTTCCCCGATTTGCTGCAATCATGCAGGTAGGCGTCCGGCGGCTGTTTCTGGCTGCCGCGGCTGACCGGTGACACTCCGGCCCTCCATAGGGGTTGTTATGGACGAGGGCCGGTCGAACGGAGACGAAATGGACGCGATCATCAAGCCTATCCGCACCGTCAAGCCGGCGGATAAATCCGAAATTCCTGCTTCCGACTACATGGCGCCCGCCATCGATCCGGGTCTGGTGCGCCCCTCGCGCGACGAGGCGGAAGCGGCCGTGAAGACGCTGCTGGCCTATATCGGCGAGAACACCAATCGCGAAGGGCTGCTCGACACGCCGCGCCGTATGGTCGAAGCCTATGACGAGCTGTTTCAGGGCTACGCCCAGTGCCCCGCTGAAATCCTCGACCGCACCTTCGGCGAGACCGCGGGCTATGACGATTTCGTGCTGATCCGCGATATCAACTTCCATTCGCACTGCGAGCATCACGTGATGCCGTTCTACGGCAAGGCGCACATCGCCTATGCACCTGTGGATCGCGTGGTGGGGCTGTCGAAGCTGGCGCGCCTGGTCGATGCTTTCGCCCATCGCCTGCAGACGCAGGAGCATCTCACCGCGCAGGTGGCCGGTGCGATCAACGCTATTCTCAAGCCGCGCGGCGTCGCGGTGGTGATGGAAGCCGAACATACCTGCATGTCGGTGCGCGGCATCGCCAAGGAAGGCGCCAAGACACTGACGACCCGCTTCACCGGGATTTTCCAGGACAATCCCGAAGAACAGGCCCGTTTCCTCAACATGGTGCGCGGCGTATAAGGCTTCCCTTGCGGGAAGGCTTGACGCCTTCTCAAGATCAAGGGTGCCGACGTGACTGCAACTTCATCACACACACTCTCTCATGACGTCGAAGAAGGGCTGGCCTTCCAGCCCAAATTCGATGCGAGTGGCCTCGTGACCTGCGTCGCCACCGACGCAGCCAGCGGCGACGTGCTGATGGTCGCGCACATGAACGACGAGGCGCTGCGCAAGACCATCGAGACGGGTGAGGGCTGGTACTACAGCCGCTCGCGCAAGAAGCTATGGCGCAAGGGTGAAAGCTCCGGACATGTCCAGCGTGTCGTCGAGATGCGGATGGATTGCGATCAGGACGCGGTCTGGATTCGCGTCGAGCAGACGGGCGCGGCGTGCCACACCGGGAGGCGTTCGTGCTTCTATCGTGCGGTCACCGGCAATGGTGGTGGAGCGAAGCTGACCTTCGTCGATGCGGACAAGGTGTTCGATCCGGCAAAGGTGTATCGCTGAGGGGTCGTTAACCCTTCGTTAACCATAATTGCGGCACGCTGCGTAAGGTTCCTGGGGAGCGGGCACCAAACATGGCTGTCGATACTTCAACCATAACCACCGGGCTTGATTCCGCGCGCGCGCAAATCGCGGGCGCGATCAAGAATGCGGCCAATGCGACCGGCGCCAGCTTCGAATATCTGGTCTCGGCGGCGAAGATCGAATCCAATCTCAATCCGAAAGCGCAGGCCTCCACGTCGTCGGCGCGAGGTCTCTATCAATTCATCGAGCAGACCTGGCTCGGCACCGTGAAAGAGGCGGGCGCGACGTTTGGCTTCGGCAAATACGCCGATGCGATCTCGAAATCGTCGTCGGGCAGCTACTCGGTCAGCGATCCGTCCACGCGCGACGAAATTCTCAAGCTGCGCGACGATCCGGCCGTCAACGCGGCCATGGCTGGCGTGCTGACGCAATCCAACAGTTTCAAGCTGACCGGCGCGATCGGTCGCCGCCCCACCGATGGCGAACTCTATATCGCACATTTCATGGGGGTCGGCGGCGCGTCGAAATTGATCTCGAAGGCCGAAGATAGCCCGAACGTATCGGGTCCCGCGCTGTTTCCGAGCGCCGCCGCGGCCAATCGCTCGATTTTCTACAATCGCGACGGCAGCGCGCGCAGCGTGTCGCAGGTCTATTCGGTGCTGACGTCGCGCTATGACGCCGCGGCGAATTCGCAGACGGCGCGCACGGCGATGGCGGTGGCAGGTGTCACCCCGGGGCAGTCGCGCATGGCGGCAGCCCCGGCTGATAACGCCGCCTATCTGTCGCGCTTCCCGCAGGCCCCGGCACCTGTCGCGGCCTCCATGCAGGTCGCTTCAGCACAAACCTCGAGCGAACCGGTTTTCCGTTCGCTGTTTCAGACCGGCGACCGGGCGGAGCCCGTCTCGACCACCGTGCGCGAGTTGTGGGGCAACAGCGCTTCCCTGACGGGGCCTTTGGCGTCGTCGGCCAACAAAGCCAGGACCGACGCTCCGCAGGGCCTCGGGTTGTTCAGCGATTCGACGGGCGTGTTCAGCGGGTAGGCTCGCGCCTTCATCCGAACAGTTGGCCTGATCCCCTCGAATCCGGCAGTATTTCCAATCTCATTGCGACTGGCGCCTCCGGATAGGTATTCCTTGATCTACGTCTTCGTCCTCACTGTCGGACTCGTCGCCGGCATCCTTAGCGGCATCGTGGGCACCGGCTCATCGATCATGCTGCTGCCGGTGCTGGCCTATGCGTTCGGGCCGAAGCAGGCGGTGCCGATCATGGCCATCGCGGCAATCATGGCGAACCTCTCGCGCATCATGGCGTGGTGGCGTGAGGTCGACTGGCGGGCTGTTGCCGCTTACGCAATTCCCGCTGTGCCTGCCGCAGTGCTCGGCGCGAGAACGCTGCTCGCGCTGCCATCGGGCGCGGTCGACATCACCATCGGCGTATTTCTGATTGCGATGATCCCGCTGCGGCGCTGGATGGCGGCGAACAGCTTCACGCTCCCGCTGTGGTCGCTGGCGATCATCGGTGCGGCGATGGGTTATCTCACCGGCATCGTCGCCTCGACCGGGCCGATGACAGTGCCGATCTTCATGTCGTACGGTCTCGTCAAGGGTGCGCTGCTCGGAACGGAAGCCGCCGGTTCGCTGGCGATCTACATCACCAAGGCATTGACGTTCCGCCGCTTCGACGCGCTGCCGCTCGACGTCATCCTCAAGGGATTGATTGCGGGGTCGTCGCTGTTCGCCGGCGCGTTTATCGCCAAGCGTTTTGTGATGCGGCTCGATCCCGACTCGTTCCGCCTCTTGATGGACGGCCTGATGCTGGTCGCCGGCCTGTCGATGTTCTGGAGTGCGTTTCAAGGCTGAGGTTTTGAGCCAGCCTTGAATCGTATCTCCTTGATGCGACTCAGGATGGAAGCGCATCCTTTGCATAAAGTTCCGCGAATTCCGCGCTCGGCGGAATCGGCTTGATGACGTCGATCAGGACGCCGTTGGGGTCCGACGTGATGAAGTGGCGCTGGCCGAATGCCTCGTCGCGCAGCGGGATCAGGATCGGCAGGCCCGCCGCCTTGGTCTTGGCGTAGACCTCGTCCGGATCCTCGACTTCAAAATTCAACAGCAGTCCCGACACCCGGCCACGGCCAACCTCCGGAATGGTCTCGTGGCTGCCGTCCAGAATGGCGAGGTTCACCGACGGGGCGACCGATGACCGCAGGTGAATGTACCAGTCGCTTCGGAACGCTTCCTCGAAGCCGAAATGCGCCGTGTAGAAGTCGGCAGTTGCATAGACATCACGGGTCATGATGACGGGGTAGTAGCTCGTGATTTTCATGGTGGTCATCCCTTGCCAATTGACATACAGTCTGTATGTTTCTTGGTAAATAACATACAGGCTGTATGTATGCAAGATGACTCTCACCCCAAAGATCTGCCGCGTTCGAACCGGGACCGGACCGAAAGGACCCGGTCAGCCCTTATGAAGGCGGCCCGGCGGCTCTTTATCGAGAAAGGGTACGGGGAAACCTCGACGCCGGAGATCGTTGCGGCCGCGGGCATCACGCGCGGCGCGCTCTATCATCATTTCGGGGACAAGCGCGCGCTGTTCAGGGCCATCGTCACGGATGAGGCGCTTGCGGTCGCCAGCGCGATCGAACGGAATGCGCCGGCGGAGATGCAGCCTATCGATGCCTTGCTCGCCGGCAGTTCCGCTTATCTCGACGCCATGCGTGTGCCGGGGCGAACACGGTTGCTCCTAATCGAGGGGCCGTCGGTTCTCGGGCTAGCAGAGATGAAAAAACTCGACGAGGAGAATGCAGCGCGCACGCTGCGTGACGGACTCGAAGCGGCGATGGGCAAGCGAAGCGCATCGTCGTCTGCGTCGCTGGCCGCACTCGCCGACATGCTCTCAGCCGCATTCGATCGCGCCGCTCTGGCGATCGATGCGGGCGAAGACGCCGAACATTATCGAGCCGCCATCGCCACATTGATCCGCAGTGTCGCCGGCCGTTGAGCCGGGCCGCCGTCGCGGAGTTAACAAAACCTCAATAACCGCAGCCGTTTATGGTGAACGCTTTCTTAAGTGTCATGGTTTACGCTTTCTAACAGTGGCGTCGCGTCGCGATGTCTTTGGCATGTTGCGTAAGCCGGAACACCCATGATCGTTCGGCAGTTTATTACCTGGGTTCGTACTGCTCCCGCAGGGGAGCGCGCAGAGGCGACGCGGTGTCTGGCTCGCGCCTGGCTCGTTTCCGATCTGTCGGAAGACGATCGCGCCGCCGCGGAAGGCGCGTTGCTGATGCTTCTCGACGATGCATCGCCGCTGGTCCGGCAGGCGATGGCCGAGGTGTTCGCGCACGCGGTGGATGCACCGCCGGCGATCGTTGCCGCCCTTGCCGTCGATCAGGCCTCGGTCGCAATGCCGATCCTCGAACATTCGCCGCTGCTGCTCGACGCCGATCTGGTGGATATCGTTGCGATCGGAAATTCCGAGACGCAATGTGCCATCGCACGGCGCTCGGATATGCCGGTGTCTGTCAGCGCTGCGATCGCGGAAGTCGGATGTCCGGCTGCGACGCTCGAACTGATCGAAAATCCGGTTGCGGAGTTGGCCTCGTTTTCATTGACGCGCATCGTCGAACGGCATGGCCATCTTGCAGCCATTCGCGAAGCGCTGCTGATGCTGAACGATCTGCCGGCCGCCATCCGGCTGATGCTTGCGGAAAAGCTTTCATCGACGTTGACGCAGTTCGTCACCGCGCGCACGTGGCTCAATCCGGATCGCGCCCAGCGTGTTGCAGGCGAGGCGATGGAGCGTTCCACGGTCAACGTCGCGGCGCAGACGCGCGGCGACGATATGACCGCGCTGGTCCAGCATCTGCGTTCTGTCGGGCAGCTCAACACCGGGTTGATCCTGCGCGCCTTGCTGTCAGGGAACATCGAACTGTTCGAGGAATCGCTGGTGGAGTTGTCCGACCTGCCGCGCAGCCGCGTCGCGGCGATCGTGCACGATCGCGGAAGCGCCAGCCTCAAGGCGCTGCTTGCGAAAGCGGGCCTGCCGGAATCCACCTTCACGGCCTTCCGCGCTGCGCTCGACGCCAGCCACGAGATCGGATTCGTCGGCACCGTCGGCGGTGCAAAGCGGCTGCGCCGCCGCATGGTCGAGCGCGTGCTGACCCATTGCGAGACCGCGGAAACAGTCGCCGAGCCGCTGTTGATCCTGCTGCGTCGCTTCGCGACAGAATCGGCGCGGGAGGAAGCGCGCCTGTATTGCGACGAACTGGCAGCCGACGACTTTGTCGATGCGCTGAGCAACCATGCTGCCCTTGAGTACGTTGACGACTACGACGATACGGACAGCAACACCGATTACGACGATCAGTTGATCGCGGCGTGATGCCGTAGCTATCGGTGCATTGCTGCTGTGGTTTTGCGATCACACCGAACGTAAAAAACACAGCGATGGCTGTGAGCGTTGTCCGCCCAAATAGCAATATGATTGATTTGGTTCGCGTTTTTCACTGACGCCACGCTCACCCGCAATCCCCAAAACAACACGACGTCAACCGTTCGTATGACGCGTGATTTTCGCCGTCATGCGCAGATGGCCTCGTGGCTGGGGCGATTCATTCGCACAGGCCCGCTCTGGAGATTGTCTCCGGGGATTTCTCTCTGGGGATTTGCGATGAAGAGAATTCTTGTGGCCGGTATTGCCATCGTCCTGGGCGCGCCCGCATTTGCCGCCGACATGGCGCTCAAGGCTCCCGTCTACAAGGCGGTTGAGCCCGGCTACAACTGGACCGGCTGGTACGGCGGCGTGAATGCTGGTCTCGGGATTTCGCAAACGAACGTGAGCCTCGCTCCCATCGGCAGCGCGTTTATTGACGTCGCCGAGCGCAGCGGCGCCGGCTTCGCAGGCGGTGTTCAGGCGGGCTTGAACTGGCAGTTCGCTCCAAACTGGGTTGTCGGCATCGAGGGCGACATTGGTTATCTCGGAATCGATCGCTCGTTTCGGGACTGGAACAGCATCGCTTCTTACGGCGTCAAAACCGACGGGTACGGCACGATGAGGGGACGGCTTGGCTATAGCAGCGGTCCTTCGCTGTTCTACGCTACGGGCGGCGCTGCGTTCGTGAGCGTCAGGAACAACTTTGATAATGTTGTTGTACCCGCCTTTCTGGTGCGCACGAAGATCGCAAGCGGCTGGACCGCAGGCGGCGGTATCGAGACGATGCTGGGGGGCAACTGGTCGGCCAAGGCCGAGTATCTCTATATCGATGCCGGTGGTCAGGACATCTTCAATCCGGACTTCAATGATGGCGCCGGCCTTACGGCGCGCTTCGACAATCGCTTCCATGTTTACAGATACGGCCTGAACTACAAGTTCGGTGGCCCGCCTTCGATCGTGGGGGCGATGCCTGCGCGGAACTGGACGGGCTTTTACGCGGGCGTGAATGCGGGCGCAGGATTGGCGCAGAGTCGTGCCGATACGAACAAAGGCCTTACGGGCGCGGTCGATGTCGCCGGCACAGCTTTCAACGGCGGCGTTCAGGCTGGTTACAATTGGCAGTTCACTCCGAATTGGGTCATCGGTGTTGAGGGCGATATTGTGTGGTTCAACGCTGATCGTTCGGTTCTCGAGGCGAACCGTGAAGTCGCATTCGGTATCAAGACGGATTGGTACGGCACGCTTCGCGGGCGCCTTGGCTACAGCACGGGTCCCGCGCTTCTCTATGTCACCGGCGGCGCGGCGTTCGTTGACGTCAAGAACGCGTTCGATAATGTCGATGCCACTCCTGCCATTCGCGCTTCGGCGTCGAAGACGGTGACCGGCTGGGCCGCGGGCGGCGGCATAGAGGCAGCATTGTCACCGAACTGGACGGCGAAGACCGAATATCTCTATGTCGATGCGGGCAGTCAGGATGTTTTCAATCCGGATCTCGGTGGTGGTTTGACCACACGTTTCGATAATCGCTTCCACGTCTTCCGCTACGGTGTGAACTACAAGTTTGGCGGTTGACGGACGCAATCCCTCCACTCTCGAGTGGACAAACTTGAAGCCCGGCGTGAGCCGGGCTTTTCTTTTGAGTGCGTCAGGAGAGGGAGGAGAAGAGCAGCGTTCGTGCGATCGTAGGGCGGTTTAGCCTTCCGGCACGATGCTTGGTGCAAGCACAGCTTCGAGATGTTCGGGGCGGTCGCGATTGACGCGGATGAGATATTCGTCCGCGACGCCGCGAAGGCGCTTGCTCAACTGATCCGCCATGCCGACGGCATCGATGCGCGATTGCTCGCGGTAGATGGCCTGGATGGCGTTGACATGATGCATGATCAGCTCGCCCGGCACCTTCGCGAGGTCCGGCGCATGTTCGATGATCCGGCACAGGCTTTCGGCGGCCGCAGCGGCGGTGGGATAGCCGAACGTCGCCGCGCCGCCCTTGATGTCGTGCGCCGCGCGGAACAGTTCTTCGCGATTCTCGCCGTTCAATCCGTCACGCTCGATCGTAGCGTAGGCCGCGCTCAGCCGATCGCACTCCACCTGCATCCAATCCTCGAACTCGCCGGAAAGACCGGCAAGGGCCTGCTCGGCCCGGGCGACGGCGGCTTCGAGATGTTCCTCGTCGGCGGGCCGCACCAGCTTCCGCAGCGGATTGGGCTGGGTGATGACCTGATGATCTCGGAAAGTATCGACCTTGATCTCTGTCGGTTGTTTGCGGGCCATGAGCGTTCCTAACTTCCCGAGCGGGCTTTCTCGAGCAGCGAGGGTTGCTGCATGATTTCGGCCTTGCCGCCGTTGCGGCGCTCGACGCCGATATAGGCGTTGTTGGTGTTGCGGCGGCGATCCGGCCCGAAGTAGTTCTTGGTCTTGATGAAGGGGCGGGGATTGGCCACGACGTTGAGAATGCGCTGATAGAGTCCCTTGGCGGAGATCGGCTTCGCCAGGAATTCCGTGACCCCGGCATCGCGCGCGATCATGACGCGGCGCTTCTCGGAATGGCCTGTGAGCATGATGATCGGAGCATAGGGATTGCCCGCGCCGTCCGGCTGCCGGATCATTTGCGCCAACTCCAGCCCATCGAAAATCGGCATCGACCAGTCCGTGATGACGATGTCCGGGACATAATGGGAGTACATTTCAAGCGCGGTGGCGCCGTCCTCGGCCTCATAGACCTCGCGCGCACCGAACGAATGCAGCAGCGTGCGCAGGATGCGCCGCATATGCGCATTGTCGTCGCAGACGAGAAACCGCAGCTTGTTGAAATCAATAATGAACATGCGCAGCCCGAGGTGGCGCACCCGACAAACAGGTACACCTCACGTTAACTATATGCTGCCGCCGTTAACGAATGGTTAGCCACGCCGTGGTGGCTGGTCAGAAGCCAAATTGCTCGCTGAGGATGCGCTCTTCCAGGCTGTGGCCGGGGTCGAACAGCATGCGGATGGAGATGGTCTTGTCCGCAATGATCTCCACACGCTGAACGTCGCGCGCCTCGTCGTGGTCGGCAACGGCGGCGACCGGCCGCTTGTCGCTTTCCAGGACCTCGAACACCACGAAGGCGGTGTTGGGCAGCAGGGCGCCGCGCCAGCGGCGAGGGCGGAACGGACTGATCGGCGTCAGCGCAAACAGCGCGGCGTTGATCGGCAGGATTGGTCCCTGCGCCGAGAGGTTGTAGGCGGTGGATCCGGCGGGCGTTGCCACCATGATTCCGTCCGCGATGAGTTCGGCCATCCGCTCGTGCTCGTCGACGAGAATCCTTAAGCGAGCGGCCTGGTGGGTCTGCCGGAACAGCGAGACCTCGTTGATGGCGTGATGGATATGCACCTTGCCGTGAATGTCGGTGGCGCGCATCAGCAGCGGGTTGATGACGGTGAGCCGTGCGGCTTCCAGCCGTTCGATCAGCGAGTTCTGGCTGAACTCGTTCATGAGGAAGCCGACGGTGCCGCGATGCATGCCGTAGATAGGAATGCCGGAGCGCATATGCCGGTGCAGCGTCTGCAGCATCAGCCCGTCGCCGCCCAGCGCCACGACCACGTCGGCATCCTCCGCCGGCCGGTTGCCATGCGTAGCCACAAGCTCGGCGAGGGCCTGCTGAGCCTCCGCGCTCGGACCTGCCACGAAGGCAATCCGCTGATATTTCTTCGGCGTCGTCATATCCGGACCGGTCAGCCCCAATAAGCACAGGCGCGAGGTCGCGCCGCGCGGGCTTCGTCTATACGAGGTTTTCCGGTCTTGTCGAGGCGCGATCAGGCGGCGCAAAACAGCCCCGCGCGGCAGATATCCGGCCGGCGGGGGCCTGACGCGTCAGTTGACCAAGAAAGGGCGGCCCATGCCGGTCGTCCGGCACGAGCCGAGCGAATGTTAGAATCGGACCACTAGTAGGATGTCCGGCCGCTCGCCAGCGCAGAGGCCAGCGACTGATATTCGGTGCTGTCGCGGCCCGCGAGGGTTTCGATCTTGGCGAGGTGATACTTGGCCTGTTCGCGGTTGCCCTGTTCGACCTGCCACAGGCCGTAGTACTGCCAGGTGCGGACATGGTTGGGATCGGCCTTGAGCGCACGCTCGTACCACACGCTTGCCAGTTCGTAGTTGCCGAGCTTGCGGTAGGAATAGCCGATCAGGTTGGCGACATCGGCCCGGTCGTCCTGACCCAGCGCCTTGAGCTGCGGAATGGCGGCGGCGTAGTCGTTGTTCTCATAGATCGTCGCATAGGCTGCGCGATATCCCTGAAGGAAGGCAGGATCTTCCAGAGAAGATTTCTTCTCGCTCTTCTTGTGCTTTTCCTTGGAATCCTTCGATTTGGTGTCGGAAGCGGGAGGAGGCGAGGGCGTATCGGAGCCCGCGGCCAGCGCGAGATTGAGCGCCGGCGTCGCGACAAACGCTGAAAGAAGAAGCGCCAGAGATATCTGCCTGATAGTCAAGTTGCTCATGCCAAGCCTCCGTTGATCTGCAAGGTCGATGCTATACCGACTCGTCAGTTCAACACCCCGCCGCTTTAAACATTCCCGTGTTCCGCCGTCATATTTTCCGGCGACTTTGGAACCGTCCGCACATAACCAATCTGTCATCCAGATGAACGAAAACCATTGACGCGCTTCAGATTGAGTTCAGCGCGACAGGCCTAGCTTTGTTTCCGACGATCGCCGCCCCGGCCATCCGACCGGCCCACCCGGCGATCGCATGAAACAGGAGAGACCCATGCTGAAGATCGTTTCTGCCGCTCTTGTCGCGGGTTCGCTGATTGCCGCGCCCGCCATGGCTGCCACCGTCATGAAGACCGAAACGGCGCCCGTCACCAAGTCCCAAACCCTGAAGCCGTCGGTTGCGAACGCGAAAGCGAAAGTGACGGCGAAGAAGGTCAAGCATCACAAGGCGCACAAGAAGACCAGTGCTGTCATGAGCAAGAAGCACATCTCGTCCGCGGCGCCTGTGAAACACATCGTCGCCAAGAAGAAGGTCTGATCCTTCTGACGGATATTTCCGTGACCGCTATTGCATAGCCCCCGCATCGAAGCGGTTCATGGAAATAAGAACGGCCCGCGGTCATCGTGAGATGAACGCGGGCCGGGCTCGTTTTGGGGCCAGTGGTTTTCAAATCAGAAGGTCACCCCCGCTTTGACCATGTAGCTGCGGCCGGGCAGGGGATAGGCATTGAACGAGCCATATGTCGTCGCGCTGGCTATACCGTAATCATAAGTCAGCACGTCGAAGAGATTGTTGACGCTGAACGACCAGAAGAAGCGGTCAACTTCGCCGCTGATCTTCAGGTCGACGGTCGCGTTGGCTGGAATCAGCGGCTGGAAATTGCGCTGGTCGTTATCAAAGCGCCGGGCGCCCCAATAACGCACGGTCGCATCGAAAACGAGATAACGCTGCCATACGTCCCACGACACGCCGCCGTAGGCTGTGACGCGTGAAACCAGGGGAACATCGTTGCCGGCAAATTGACCTTCGGAAAATACGGCGCGGGTGTAGGCGAAGCCGCCCTTGAGCCGGACGGTATCGCTGGCGCGCAGGGTTACGCTGGTTTCGCTGCCGTAGCGGTGAGTTGGATCGAGATTGATGTTGTAGAACAGCGCCGGGCTGAACTGGATTTCGTTCTTCAATCGCATGTCGTAGTAGCTCGATTGGATATCGAGCGGTCCGCCATGGATACGAATACCGCCTTCCACATCATGAGACGTTTGAGTTTGTAGAGTAAATGTACCCGGCGCGCCAAAAGGGCCGGACCCAATTCGCTCATCGACATTCGGTGTGCGGAATGCGCGTGCGGCGCGAGCGAAGACGGCAAAATTTTCGTTGAAGCGGTGCTCGACGCCGACGTGAAGGGCGTAGTTGGTTTCGTCGCTGTTGAGTGGAGATGCCTGGGCGTCGCCAAAATAGTTTGGCGCCGTCATGTCGAGCTTGTCTCGTGCCTGCAACTTCGTGTTCTGGAGCCTGCCGCCATATGAAAAATCGGTGCTCGGCAGGAGGCCGATCGTCTGCTGCCAATAGCCTGCAACGGTTTGCTGTTTGAGATTGTAGACGTGCACCGGCGCATCATTGGCGTAACGGCTGCGGTTCGAATCGTAGGTGGCGTCGTAGTAGTCGATGCCTGTCAGGATGTTCGAGCGCAGGCCGAAGAGTGAATTCTTAATGCTGAGGCGGGGCGTAATCGACCAGGTCTGCAAGGATGAGTCGACATAACTCGCACTGAAGGGACTTAGAGGGAGTCCTCCGAGGAATGTGCCCTGCTGCTGCTTGTCACGAACGCCGCCGTCGACGATCAACTCGGCCCCATCCCACAAAGACTTGGTGAATCCAGCGGTGGCGTTCTTTCCCTGCTTTTCTCCGTGATCGAAGGGTGTCGCAGCCCCCCGCGGGTCTGTCGCAAGGCGATTGATACCGGTACCGAATTCAGATGTTGCGCGGCCGCCCGGGAGACCAAGGCTCTGGTTGTCGCCCGACAGGTTGAGGAATGCGCTGAAGTCAGGTGTCGTGTAGCGCACCTCACCGACACCGTTGGTTTGACTCAAGGCATTGTTGACGCGGTATCCATCAGACGAAATGGCGTTGCCGAAAACGGCAGAGGACCACGGGCCCGAATTGACGCTGGCGGAGACATTTCCCACACGCTGGTTGAAGGAACCGACGCCGGCTTCGGCGCGCATCGCGATCGGCTTTCCGCTGCTCGCTCCGGTTTTCGTGATGATGTTGATGACGCCGCCGACAGCGTTGTCGCCATACAGCACTGCACCGCTGTTTCCCTTGGTTACTTCAATGCGCTCGATCGACTGAAGGGGAATCGTGGAGAGATCGACACCGGCAAGGTCGATGTCGTTAACGCGCCGCCCGTTGATCAGGATAAGTGTATTCGCCGAGGCGAAGGCGCCGAATCCTCGCAAATCAACCACGCTGCCCGCGCCGTTCACCGCGCCAAACAGATTTTTGATTTGAACACCTGGAACGGTCGCCAGCACGTCTTGAACAGTTTGGCCTGGTGAGCGTGCAATATCTTCGGCCGTGACGACGCTGGTCGAAGCGCCAACGATGCCACCGTAGATGCGACTCGCATCGACGTTGACCGGCGGCAACTGTGTCGCATCCTGCGCAAGGGCAGGGCTGACGAGCGCGGTGCCTGCAAGGCACGCCGCTGTGAATGAAAGGCGTAATTTCGCCTTTGGAAAATAGTCAGAAAAAAGAGTCACGTTGTTGCCCCGCCGATGCATGTGATCGCGGAGGCGCGGTGAAAACGCGCGCAGGCATGACAATGCGCGGCGCGTGAACGCTGCCGGACTGTCATACTTGAGGAAACGGGCCATCGGCCGAACCTCCGCAACAGTTACGTCACGTCACCGCTGCGGAATGCCGCCCCTTCGCACGCCCCGTGCGACGGAAGGATGACCGGTACAGGCAGGTCTCCTGGCTCGCGGGTCGCCGCTCGTGCCCGTCTTCCCAAGGCCTTGCGGCCTCAGTGACAACGCTGGACGCGAACTCACCGCTGACAGTTGCGGGGGCAGCTTCGGAATAGCCGAAAGGAATGCATCTGTTGAAAGATCGACAGGCAACCCGTACGGCGGCACCGAATTCCCTATTGGCCAGCTTGCGCTGGCACCTGTGCCGTTGTTTCAATCAAGCGGCGGAGGCTTGCCTTGTCAATGCCGCAATGTCTAGGAAACCCAATGCCATATCGCTGGCCACGGACTTCATCTGGATGCGTTGCAAATTGGTGACATATATGCGGTGTGCCGCGATCCTGTTCGCGCTGGGCGCTGCCGGCTGCGCCTGGACGGGCGGCAATGACAGCCTGTCCTACACCGCCGATCGCGGCGTCGAGGATCAAGTCTATCCCAAGAACTACCGCCCGGAGCTGCTGGCATTCCTGCGTACATATCTGAATGATCCGCGCGGCGTCCGCGACGCGACGATCGCCGAGCCCGCCCAGAAAAAGGTCGGCGGTCGCCTTCGCTATGTGGTCTGCGTGCGCTTCAACGCACGCGGAACGGACGGCGGCTATGCCGGCGTGAAGCAGCGCGCCGCGATGTACATCGATGGCCGGTTCGACCGGATGATCGAGGACGCCGATGAACTATGCGAGGGGGCGACTTACGCCGCGTTCCCTGAGATGGAAAAGCTGGCGCGCTAGTGTCCCGTATCCGACGTTCGTTTCATTCTGCAGCGCCTCCAGAGCGAACGTCGGATACGAAAGGACACTAGAAAATAATGATTCTAGTGATCCTTTGGTTCTGACATTCGTAAAAGTGCCTGCGAATAATGTGGTACGAATGTCAGAACCGGATCACTAGCCGCGCGCCAGCCGGAGCCAAACACCATCCTTACGAAAAGTGCGCGGCAATGGCGTCGAAGCCTCGCCGCCATGACTGTATAAGATCGACGTCAATGGGCAGCGGTTCTGCGCTAACCTTGACGATGACGATTTCGGCAACCGGATCGATATAGATGTACTGACCGTGAATGCCGAACGCCAGCAGCGTCCGCCGCTTGCGATCGAGTTGATAGAACTTGCTGCGATAGGATGCGCCGGGAAACAGCTCTGCGAATTCGCCGCGTGCCCACGCCGCCGGATCGCCGTTGTCGTTGATGTCGTCGATCCACCAGCCGGGCACAACCTGCGTGCCGTTCGCCACGCCGCGCTGCCGGATCATTTCTCCGAAGCGGGCGAGATCGCGCGGGGCGGCGCAGATGCCGCCCGCGGCGCGCATCGCACCTTCCGGATCGAGGGTGATGTAGGCGTCGGCCTCCGCGCCAAGAGGCGTCCAGAGATAATCGCTCAGCAGATCGGAGAGGGCGCGGCCCGTCGCGCGCTCATAGACCCAGCCGAGCATGTCGGTATTGGTTGAGACATAATGGAATGTATGGCCGTGTTCCTTGCCATCCGGCTTTTGCGTGGCGAGATATTCGCGCAGCGCCATGGTGCTCTGGCCCGGTTTGATGACGTCCCAGCCCACTGCGCGGCGGTAGCGTGCGACGTCGCCGTCGGGATCGAGGTAGTCTTCGGTGAATTCGATGCCTACCGACATGTCGAGCAGGTGGCGGACCGAGCAGCCGCCATAAACCGACGATGACACCTCGGGCACGTAATCGGTGACCGGCCGGTTCGGATTCAGAAACCCCTTGTCGGCGAGAATTCCGCCGAGCGCGCCGCAGATCGACTTGCTGACCGAAAACACGATGTGAGGCTTCCGCGCATCCATGCCGCTCGCATACCACTCGGCAGCGATACGCCCGCGCCGGAGAACAACGAAGCCGTGGGTGTAAGTATTGCGAAGCGCGTCGCGCAGCGTCGTCGCCGTGCCGCCGGCTCCGTCGAAAGCAACGTGGCCGATTTCAGCAAGCGAACTCTCGAGCGGCGACGGATTTCTGGACGCCGCGATATTCGCCGTCGGCAGCAGGCGGCGGACGTTTTGAAAACTCCAGTCGCTGGAGGGTTGGGTGCGCCAGTTCGCGAGCGTCACCAGCTTGTCCCGTGCGGGCGGAAATTCGGTCATCAGATTCTTTGCAAGACTCTTGGCGGTCGTTTTGATTGTCATGGTGTTCTCTGGCTGAGGGAAAGCGGGGCATTGTGCGTCTTAATCCGCGCAAGACAATACCGCGTGCCGCACAACTGTCCCGCAGGGCAGGAAGAGGGAGAGAATCGGACTCGGAAAGGGAAAACTGGCAAGGGGGTCGGCGAAAAACAATGCGCGAGACTCTTCGCCGGAGCGGCGTTCAAATCATCCCATGACAAAGATGATTCTCAGATTGGCTCCTACAGAGTACTTTGCCATCGACACGCTGTTGGTCGTGACCTTGGCGGTGGCCGCTGTGGTGAATGCCTGGTGCCTGAGCGCCTATCTCTGACGCCGACAGGCGAACGGCCGAGCCGGTTGAATCGATTCGGCCGCGCATTTGATGTTTAGCCAGCCTGCTTAATTGTAATCCGAGTACCTGAACGCAGGCATCGCCTTCAACTGGTCCTTCGTTCCGCTCATGACTACGTGATCCGGATACCAGTTATCCTTGGTCGCATTGGTTGAGGCCATTCCACCACCGGCTGCACCCGTCGTCGTGGTCGAGGACGGCGACATGCCCGGCGCCGCCGGAGCGCGTTCAGTCGAAGCCGAACGGATCGGTTCATTGACCCATTTCAGCTTGTCGAACGACACCGCGATGTCGTGCTGGCCGACGCCAAGGACGCCGCCGACGCCGATAATCACAGCGTTGATCTTGCCGCTGTTGTCGACAAGAATTTCGCTGATGGAGCCGAGGTTCTCGTTGGAGTCGTTATAGACCGAGAGACCGACCAGCTTCGACGCTCGCCAGTTGCCCTTCAGGTTCTGCTGCACGCTCGCCGATGGCGACGCGGCAGGAGACGATGTCGAAGGTTCTGTCATCTGTGCGAATGCTGCGCCGCTGATCAACGCGGTTCCGAGCAGTGCAGTCGCCATATATTTCGCAATCATCGGATCCTCCTTTCAATACATCGATTGAAACGGGAGAACCCAAGCCGCTTGCTTATGTTCCGGGAACTGAAGCCAATCAGCCGCGTCAATTTAGCAAATTGGGCGGCACCTTTTCGGACCGCAACGGAACCGCTCCGGTTTCGATCGCGGTTTGAAGGTGATGCAGCTCCGCTTCGAGATATTCGTTTGCGGCGAGCAGCGCCATCAAGGCACCTCGCGTGTCACCGCCGCATTGTGCGATGACATTATCAAGGGCATTTTCATAGCGGTCGTCATGTCGCTTGAAGAAAGTCATGATCGTCCTCATCCCGGATTTGCATGAATCGATGGTCTACCTGCGTTGGGAACGGTGACGAGACCGTGACCGTTCCAAGGCTGGCCGACTTGTCCACGCAATTCACAGGTGTTCTGATGCCTTTTAGTGCATCGGGCGGGAGTATTTCGCGTTCGTGGCCTTGTTATTTTGCGGCCTGATCGACGGACCACACGTCGAAGATCCCAAGATTGTAAAGGAAGGCGAGGACTGCGATCACGCCGATCGCAGCGATCATGTATTTGTGGTGCGCGCGAAAGCCGCCGCCATCGTCGCTCATGTAAAGTCGCTCATGCGAAATCTCTGATGCGCCATGCCGCGCATTATTGGTGGCGCAGAACGGCGCCTCCCGCAATCGATAGTTCCCGGAACATCATCCGTGGATCGGGGCGGGAATTCCCGATCTGGAGGTCGCCCGGCGGTCTTGTCCCGGCGCGACGGCGCTGATAGCTGTTCCCCCGTTGCCGGTTTAGCTCAGCGGTAGAGCAGCGGTTTTGTAAACCGAAGGTCGGGAGTTCAATCCTCTCAACCGGCACCATGCACGCCTCATGGCCCGCGAAATCGGCTCGGCGTTAACCTTCAACTTTCCGGAATCTTATTGAAATACCTCGCAATTGAACGAGGCTCGATGCTTACGCGTTAGGCTTACCTGACGATTGGCGCGGACCTTTAACTTCTGAAAACGAGGGCTGGACTAGGGTAGGGCCTCATTTGAAGGCTGTTCCCCATGCGCGCGGCACTGGCACTGGCACTGGCATTTTCGATCGCAACGACCGTGACGGCGCTGGCCGATACCGGCCCGCTGATCGTCATTCCCGGAAAGCCCGGTGTTCCGGTCATCATCAACGGCCGCGATGTGTCCTACGCCGTGGTTGAAGGCGATTGGGGGCGTGCCAAGCATTTCAAGAATGCGGACCGGGTTTTCGGCGGTTGGGACAGCTACACCATTCCGGAAGTCGGCCATTATTATCCGACCGCAAGACGCACGCCGGGTTATGGCCGTCTGGAGATTGAGCCACCTGCCAATCGCGCACTGCCGCAACCGGCGGAGAGCTACCACCAATCGTGGTCGGCACAATCCGCACCGCCTGCGCCGCAGCAGCACTACGACGTTCCGCTCTATCCGCCGCCGATCATCGAAGCACCAAGGCCGGGTCCCCAACCGCGCCCGAGCTATCGGCCAAACGGTTTCCGGCCCGATCTGAGATAAAAACAACCAAACAAAAAGAATCCAACAGGAGAGAGTGATGCGTCATACGATTGCAGGATTGATTGCCGGTGCGGCTTTCGCTGCAACCATGGCGACGGCGGTTCCCGCGCAGGCGTGCGTGGTGACCGATCCGTGCGGCAACTACGGCTATTACAGCTACGGTTATTCCAACTACGGATGTGGTTACGGTGGCTATGGCGGCTGCGGCGTGCGTGAACGTCTGCCGGAACCGGACGCCTATCAGACTTATGCGAGCCCACAATATTACTGGGTCAACCGTGGCCCGACCTTTACAGGTCCAGGCAATTTCGCGCCGTTCCCGACCTATCAGGAGCGCGCCGTGATTGGTTCGCGCTATTATGGCCGGCCCTATCGTTACGGTTATGATGGCGGCCCTTACGGCAACGCCACCAGCCATTACTATGACGGCGCTCCCGGTGTGCAGGGACCGGTGGTCTATAGCTATCGCTTCGGTCGCCGCCATTATCATCGCTCAAACTACCGTCCGCACCGTCCCGTGGCGCCGAAGTATTACTATGCGAAGCGTGCCTACGGTCACTCCATGGCCTACGGTCCGCGCGCGCATCGCATGAACAAGTACTGAGCATTGAATGTGATCTGAACGAAACGCCCGCTTGCTTCACGCAGGCGGGCGTTTTGTTTACGCCGTCGTCGTGGTTTGTCAGCCCATCAGGCCAAGCCGGCTCGTGCCGACATAGAGCGCCAGCGCCGCGGCGTTCGACACGTTGAGGCTCTTGATTTTGCCCGGCATGTCCATCCGCGCGACGACGCTGCAGGTCTCGCGCGTGAGTTGACGCAAGCCCTTGCCCTCCGCACCGAGCACGAGGGCCAGCGGCGCGTGCAAAGGCACGACGCTGAGATCGCCCTGGCCTTCACTGTCGAGGCCGACAGTCATGAAGCCTGCGTCATTCATCTCGCCAAGCGCGCGATGAAGATTGGGGACTTCGACGATCGGCACGAGTTCGAGCGCACCGGACGCGGATTTCGCCAGTACGCCGGTCGCTTCCGGACTGTGCCGCCCGGTGGTGACGATCGCCTTGACGCCGAAGGCGGCGGCCGAGCGCAGGATCGCGCCGACATTGTGCGGATCGGTCACCTGGTCGAGCACGAGCAGCGGGCGATTGTCGCCGGCGCCCTGGGCGAGCAGGTCGCCCAGCCACATCTCCTCCAACGCTGTCTCTTATACACATCTAGATGTGTATAAGAGACAGCACCAGCTCCGGCGGAACGCGGGTGTCGATTTTCTCGTCTGCGAGCCGGCGAGCCACATTTTCCGTGACGAATAGCTTGCGGATGCGACGCTCGGGATTGGCCAGCGCCATGGTGACGGTGTGCCAGCCATAGAGGATGATCGGGCCGTCGCCTTTTCCGCCCTTGGCCTCGCGGTCACGCCGCGCGGGATGGCCGCCCTGAGGCTTTCCTTGATGTTTTCCCTGATGCCTTTCTTGGCGCTCCCGATCACGGTCGCCGCCGCGCCCGCCCGTTTTGGGGCCCTTGAAATGTGATTTGCGGTCTCGATCGCTCATGTCGCGCTTGTCCCACGGGGCCGGAATAATGGCAATTTCTGGCTTCCGGGGGCACGAATGGAAATGTCACAATCATCCCGTGCTTGGTTGACTTTACCCCGGTGCTTCGCCCATAAACGCGCCGACCGGGCGCCCGTCAGCGGGCACGCTTTTTTACCGTCATCCATGGCCGTTCAGCCACCCCCGCTTGGGTGGACGAGGGTGTCCGATGACGTCGAGCGGGGGAGTGTCCCGAGTGGCAAAGGGAGCTGACTGTAAATCAGCCGCCGTATGGCTTCGAAGGTTCGAGTCCTTCTTCCCCCACCAATTTAAAATCGCCCGGAAATCATTTCCGGGCGATTTTTATTGGCACCTGCCTGTAAGGTTGCAAAATTGCAGTCCGTCACAAGGGGCGAATCGATGAGATCGTTGAGCTTAGGTCTCTTCCGCCTGTTTCTCGGATTTTTCCACGGCCTGCGCGATCCCGAATTTCAGGCCATCACGTTCCTGCTGATCGTGGCGGTGCTGACAGGATCGGTTTTCTATCATTTGGTCGAAGGCTGGTCGTGGCTCGATTCGGCCTACTTCAGCGTGGTGTCCCTCACCACGGTCGGCGACGCGACCCGCGCGCCCACGAGAAGCCTGTCCAAGATATTCACGATGGGTTTTTCAGTGGCCGGGATCGCTCTGATGCTGGCGTTTCTGTCCCGCCTCGGATCATACCGGGATCGGCAGAGGAAAGACTGACGCATAAAGCGCCGCTGATCGGGAAAGAAGCCCGAGCTGCGCTTTCTTGCGCGAAGCTCAGTAATAGTCCCGGTGGTAGCGGCGAACCTTGCGGGGCTTGACGACCGGCTGGCTCTGCTCGGCGAAAGCAAAGATCGGATTGACATAACAGTAGGCACGGCGTCCCGACGCACTCGCCTGGCATTGCGCATAGGTATCGTAATAGCAGGTGCCTGGTCCCGGCTGAGCGTTTTCGTTCAGGCAGTAGCGATAATCTCTGGCATCCGCAGGTCCGGAGCCAAGGACGGATACGCCTGCCAAGGCCAATATGGCCAAAAGTGCGTTGCGCATGAGACATTCTCCCGGTTGGAAAAGGCTTACAGCCGAAACCCCCTGTCTGGAATATGGTTCCGGCGGGCTTCCGGCGCAAATCGTTAATTGTTGAGGAGGCTGGGCGGCCATGCTAGTGCTCGCCGCGCCGCGGGTGTAGCTCAATGGTAGAGCAGCAGCCTTCCAAGCTGAATACGAGGGTTCGATTCCCTTCACCCGCTCCAATTGCTTCCCCGAAATCTCCCCTGTCCGTTCAGAAACAAGTGGATCTCAGCCGCAAAAGGCGCGGACGATCTTCCCTGTCTTGTCGTCGGTTTCGATCGTTATGCGCTCTTGCCTGTAGTCCATGGTTACGCCCTGACCGGGCTTGATCTGGCGGACGATGGTGGCTCCGGTTAACCGCTTCGCTTTACGGTCCGAAATCTCGTTCTTGCCCGCCAAAGCCGCCGCGGCGGCCGGGTTACAAACGCCGGCGCGAACACGGGCAGCCTGCGCTTCCGAGTGACAGCCGACCATGACGAGCAGACCAACTGTCAAACCGGCGAAGCGATGTGCTTCGATCATGGATTGGTTTCCTTCAAGGCTAATTTCACTCGCTTCAAATTCCCTGAAACGGGCGTGCCCGCTTTATGAGTCATCGAGCTTGTTGAGGTCGCGCACCGATTGCATGATCGGCTCGAAATTCGAGCGTGCATCCAGTGCATCGAACAATTGCGCGGTATCGGACAACAGCGCGTGAGAGCGCTGCAGCGCGATTTTCACATCATCCTGGGGCGTATCCGACAGGCGGCCGTGTCCGGACAGCAGGATTTTTGAGTTCAATCCCTGCAGCCGCTCCAGCGATTGAATGTAGTCGCTGATACTTCCCGATCCGAACACGCCGCCCATGACGCCGCCGGGCATCAATGTGTCGGCGGCGAACAGCAATCCCTTGTCCTGATCGAACAGGCTGATGCACGCGGAGGTATGGCCCGGCGTGTACATCACGGTCAGCCTGAAATTTCCGAGATCGATCAGGTTGCCTTCCTCGAGCCAGATGTCGATGTCGATCGGCACATCCGGCTCGTTGAACATCTTGCGCAGCATCGAGAAGTCATCGCGCAGCATGATCTTGTTCGCGGCGAGGCGGTGGGCCGCGATGATCGTCTTGCCGGTGAAGTGGTAAGCGGCACCGATATGGTCGAGATGCTCATGGCTGAGTACGACCATGTCGATATCCGAGAGCTTGACGCCAAGGTGCTGAAGGCATTCCAGCAAATGCGAATAGTTCGACGACAGGCCGACGTCGATCATGATGGTCCGCTTACTGCCGCGAACCAGATACGCATTGGCTGCGCGGTTCTTGAACCGGATCTGATAGACGTCCTCGGCAGCCTGGATCAGCGAGCAAACGTCGCTGTTGAGAAGGATCGGAAAAGGGGATGGCTTGCGGTCACTCATGGCGCTGCGGCCTTGAAGTTCACTGCGTTGGAGGCTCGCAACCGTTTGCTGAGCGCATCCATGATCATCAGCGCGAAGGCCGGCTGCTGGCTGACGAGATAAACGAAGCGGGCGTGATTGATCCGCATCACACGGGTGCCTGACACGGCGGCCACGGCCGTCGCCGAGCGCGATGAGCCATCGATGACGGCCATCTCTCCGAAAAATTCACCCTTGCCCAAGGTGACGATGACCGTCCTGTCGGCTCCCGAATTCTTGACGATGTCGATCTTGCCTTCCAGCACGACGAATAACTCGCGGCCGGTTGATCCCTCCTCGAAAACGACGTCCGAGGCGTTATATTCGTTGATGCATTTTTCGATTGTCATGGAACGCTCACAGCCTTTCGCCGCCGGTTCTGCCTAGATACTAGGCGGGAATCCGGGCGACGCAATCGCCACGACACGACGCGCGGAAATTGCCGCAGAGCACAAGTTGGCGACAATCTTAAGTGGCGGTCAGGTTCCGAGGCGCTTGCTTGTTCGCGACAATCTCCCGGACGATTTTGAAAAAGGCCGTCATCGCGGGCGATGGCGTGCGATGACGCTGGGTGATGATGCCGAATTCGATGTCGATCGGCGTCGGATTCATCACGAGATGAGCGAGTTCGCCTCGCCGCCAATAGGGCTCCAGTAGCGGGATCGGCGCCCAGCTGATTGCATCGCTGGCGATCACGGCTTCGCGCATTGCAGCAAAGCTCTCGACCCAGATTCGCGGGACGAAGCCGCCGGACTTCGGCACGGTCAGCGCCCGATTGTCGCCGACGTTGTCCATCACTTCAGATGAATAGTGTGACGGACGAGGGCCGGCCAGCGGATAATCCGCAAGATCCATCTCTCCAATTACGCCGCGTCGCAGCAGCGGATGACCGGCCCGGCAGAACAAGGCGACGTGGACTGTGATCAGTTTTTCGAAGGCAAGGTCATCGAGCCCTCGCACTTCGACGAGGTCGCCGATCGCGATGTCCGCGCTGCCGTTGAGCACTTCCTTCACGGCGCGACGGCTCTCGCTGGAGCGCAAGCGACAGCGGACGTTCGGAAATTCCATGGCGAGCCGTCCAAGCGCCTGAGGCACCCATAGCTCCGACGGAAAGGTGCCCGCAACGACTGTCAGTTCGCCGACCTCGAGTCCTTTGGCCAGACGAATTTCGCGGGTGAGGTTGTCCATGCTGCGCGCGACCGGTTGGCCCCACTCCAGCAGAATTTTGCCAAACATCGTCGGCTCGGGAACACCCGTCCCGCGGTCGAAGAGCCGGACGTCCAATTCGTTTTCCAGCGCCTGAAGTGCGCGGGTCAAGGCTGACTGGGTGATGCCCAGCGCATCCGCAGCGCGCCCGAAGTGGCGATGGCGCTCAAGCGCGGTGACGATCTCGATGTGCCTCAACGTAATCACGATGCATATTTCTCATTGGTATTTGAGTTTCATGAATTTGACACATCGGACAAGGCTTTGCGATCCATTTCATGGGGCGATGACGCGATTCGCGTCCGCATGAGGAACCGAATTCGCTTCGCCGGGGCGCAGCGATTTCGAGCGGCGAGGGGCGTGCGGTGGTTTTTGTAAAACAGCGGGTGGCGTCGGAATCTGATCGCCGTAACGAGCAAGCACCGCTTGCGTCGGCCCGTCGCGCACGCCCGCGGAGCGCGCTGCGGCTGCATTGGCTCTGCAGTGTTGCATTGCTCGCGCTTACGGCGCCCGCATTCGCCGATGGCGGCGCATCGGGAATCTGGGACAGAAACGGCGACGGAGTTTTTCTGGATCGCGCGAGGGGAGGCCGCGACCAGACAGGCCTCGGCGCGAGCGGAGACGACGGCGAAGGCGGTCTGGATTGCTGCGGCGGCGGGGGCGGCGGCGCTGGAGCGACCGGCGGGCAAGGCGGCATGAACGTCAGCGGCACGCCGGGAGGAGCGGGAGGCCCTACTCCTGGGGCTAACGGCAGTGATGGTGCGACAGACACCTATGGTTCTGGAAGTGGTGGTGGCGGCGGCGCGCATGGCTTTGTCGGGAGCGCCCTCCCCACATCTGTTGTCCAGGGCGGCAATGGCGGCAACGGAGGCGGGGCGGTCGATACCGGTAACCAGACCACCGCCGGGGGCGGCGGGGCCGGTGGCTATGGCGCCGTGGTCATCGGATCTGGCTCTTACCTGGCTGACACGCTGTCGGTCGGTGTGACGGGCGGCAATGGTGGAGCTGGCGGCGATGGTTACGCCGGCGGGCCCTTGAGCGGCGGCGGTGGCGGCAGCGGCGGCATTGGACTGTTTTTTGAGAATAATGCCACCAGCTGGTGGGCGCAGTTCTCGATCAACGCTGCGGTAACTGGTGGCAACGGCGGTGCCGGGGGCGCGTTTGCCGGTCGCGGCGGCGACGGCGGCGTCGGACTGGCTATCTCGAACGTGTTATCCTATCCGGTGCAGTTTAATATCAACAGTGCAGTCTCGGGCGGCAACGGCGGTGCTGCGGGCTCGAATGGTGACGGCGCGGGGCTCGGCGGCGTCGGCCTAGAGGGCTCGTCTGTGTTCATTGTGATGCGCGCCGGAGGCAGCATCGCTGGTGGTATGAGCGGCGATTCAACGACCCGGGCCAACGCGGTCAATTTCACCGGAGGTACCAATGGTCTGACCTTTACCGGCGCGACAACACAGTTGTCCGGCAACATCAATGTCGCAACCGACGCACAAATGTATTTGTATGGCGCCGGGACCCTCCCGAACGGCACGGTAGTGGACAATGTCATCACCGGTGGCGGATCCGTCTTCGTGTTGACTTCGCCGAACATAATCACGCTGACCGGCGCCAATACCTATTCCGGCGGCACCTTAGTGCTCGAGGGTGCCGTGCTGAAACTTTCTGGCGCCGGCACGTTGGGAGATGCATCCGGTACGACAGGCATCTACGGCAGCACGCTTGATCTCGGCGGCACCACGCAGACGCAAAGCGCTGTGACTCTCAGCGGCGGCACGATCCGGAGCGGCAATCTCAATGCGCCGATCAGCTCCGCCGGCGGCACGATCCAGGACCTTGGCGGCACCGCCAGCCTGACCACGACCGATGGCACGACGACCCTGCTCGGCACCCTCGGCTATTCCGGTGCCACCATTGTCAATGGCGGCACGCTCGATGTGCGGGGAACGATCACCAGCACCTCATCGGTGGCCGTGAACAATGGCGGTACCCTGACGGGAAGTGGCATCATCGATCCGCCTTTCGTCACGATCAACAGCGGTGGCACATTCATGCCCGGCAACGGCACGCCGGGAAGCTTTACCACCATCAAGGGCTCTCTCGCGTTCCAGTCCGGCGCCATCTACCAAGTGCTGATCGATCCATCGACGGCATCCTATGCCAAAGTGATCGCCGAAGGCTCTTCGCCCGGCACGGCGACGATCGACAGCGGCGCTAAGGTGAATGCGGTGTTCGCCAATGGCAGCTATATCGCCAAGCGCTACACGATCCTGACCACGACCGATGGCCGATCGGGGACCTTCGCCCCGACGGTGACGAGCACCAACCTGCCGGCGAACTTCCGTACCACGCTCGGTTACGACGCCAACAACGTGTATCTCAACCTGGCGCTGAGCTTCATCCCGCCTCCCGGAAGCGGTCTTAACCACAATCAGCGGGCGGTCGGCGACGCGCTCGTCAATTCCTTCAACACCAACGGGGGCATCTCGTCAGTGTATGGCGGAATGACGGCGACGTCACTGACGCAGACCTCCGGCGAAGTTGCGACAGGTACGCAGCAGGGCGGCGTGCAGTTGATGAACCTGTACCTTTCGCTGCTGACCGATCCGACTGCGGCCAATCGTGGCGGCGTCGGTGGCGGCAACGGCAACGGCGGTGCGATGGGATATGCGCCGGAGCGCTCTGCGGCAACCGCACATCTGCCGCCTTCGATCGCATCGGCTTACGCCATGACGTCCAAGGCGCCGCCGTTGCAGGCGGACGCCGCGTCGCGCTGGAATGTCTGGGGTACTGCATTCGGCGGCAGCAACAGGACGAGCGGCGATGCCGTCGTTGTCGGCAGCCACGATGTTCGATCGAATGCCGGTGGTTTCGCGGCGGGCGCTGATTATCGTTTCTCGCCGGATACACGAGCAGGCTTCTCGCTCGCCGGCGGCGCCACATCATGGTCGCTGGCTGGCGGTCTCGGCAACGGCCGCAGCGATGTACTGTTGGCCGGCGTCTACGGCACGCACAATTTCGGCGCGGCCTATGTCTCCGGTGCGTTGTCCTACGGCAATTACTGGACGTCGACCTCTCGCACCGTGAGCATCTTTGGTGCCGACACGCTCAAGGCCGATTTCAACGCCCAGAATTTCGGCGGGCGCGTCGAGGGCGGCTATCGCATGGCGATTCCAGCGGCGGTCAACGTAACCCCTTACGCGGCGGTGCAGGTGCAGGGATTCCGCACGCCGTCCTACGGCGAAACCGCAACCGCTGGTTCCGCACAATTCGCGCTCAATTACGGCGCGCACACCGCGACCGCGGTGCGTGCTGAGCTGGGCGGCCGGATCGACAAGTCATGGCTCGCGACCAGTGGCAGCGTGTTCAATGTGTTCGGCAAGGTCGCATGGGCGCACGACGAGGTCAGTGACCCACGGCTGAACGTCAGCTTCATCAGCCTTCCCGTGGCGAGCTTCGCGGTCAACGGCGCGACGCCGGCGCGCGATCTCGCTTTGATGACGGCGGGCGCGGAATGGCGCTTCGGCAACGGCGTCTCGCTCATGGCGAAGTTCGACGGCGAGTTGGCTGAGCGCTCGCAGACTTATGCCGGTACCGCGCGATTGCGTTACGCGTGGTGAGCGCAGGCGTCGTTGTTGTGTGACGCGGGTCGCGTCGATCTTCACCGGTTGTTTATCGTGTTGAACTCAGGATTGGGGCTTACGTTGCTGTCAGGTTCTCTTGTGGGCATTTGCTCGTCTTCGCTTGCGCGCCGCGCAGTTCTTGGAATTGCCAGCGTTGGCATCCTGTTTTGCGGGAGCGGCGAAGCCCGGGCGTCCGCAGGTTGCGATGCCGTGAATGCCGGACAATTTAACGTTACGCAAACCGATGGTCCGGCCTTCTCCCGGCTCTCGATCCCGGGCTTTGTCGTCGGCGACAAGATCACGTTCACCTTCACCGGGGTCAACGCCACGGTCGGGGCAGGTGGACAGTGGTGGATCACGTCGGTCTCGGCTCCAGGAACGACGCTCGATGACCAGGTTATCTACTCCGACGGTACGGCTGTTCGCACCTATACAGTGACCGGCAACGGCGGCGACACATCTCTCCAGCAAGTCCTCCGGATTCAGGTTCAGAATATCGGGGAAACCATTAGCGTGGCGGCCGCTTGCTTGCCGACCTACACCGGCCCGACCGATAGCCAGAAGCTGCGGGCGGTGCAGATTCAGGGCTCGACGATGGTGGCGCAGACCTCTGGCGCTGCGATCACCGGTGCGGTTGATGGCGCGATCGGCGATGCCTTTGCCAACGGCGGCAAGCCGGTGACGTTCGGAGCGAACGGAATGTCATTCAACTTCGCGGCCGATCCGGATGCGGGTATCGGTGCGCGCTCGGATGTGACGCGCCGCACCGACGACGCGTTTGCAGCGCTGGCCTATGCCGGTGGTCACACCAAGGCGCCGCGCGTGCCGACGCTGGACCGGCAATGGAGCTTGTGGGCCGACATTCGCGGTACCGGCTGGGATCGCAACAATGCTGCGGGCGATCTTCGCGGAACGCAGATCAATGCCACCGCGGGCATCGGTTACAAGCTTCGCCCCGACGTTCTGGTCGGCGCGTTCGCCGGTTACGAGAACTTCAATTACGACTCCGTCTCGCTGGCGGGTAATCTCAGGGGCAGCGGCGGCACCGTTGGCGGCTACGCCGCATGGCGGATCACGCCGGCGCTGCGCTGGGACGCGATGGCTGGTTGGTCGGGCCTCTCCTATGATGGTGTGGCAGGCAACGCGAGCGGCAGTTTCACCGGCTCGCGATGGATCGCGTCCACCGGGCTGACCGGCAACACGCGCGTCGCGGCTTTCGTCTTCGAGCCGTCCGCCAAAATCTACGCGTTGTGGGAGCACCAGGGCGCGTGGACCGATAGCCTCAGGGCGTCGCAGGCCTCGCGCGATTTCGCCACGGGCCGCATCTCGGCGGGCGGTCGGATGATCGCGCCGTGGCAGATGTCGGCAACGACGACGCTGTCGCCCTATCTCGGATTCTACGGCGACTGGCGGTTCGCGACGGACAATGCACTGCCGGTCGGCGTACCGTTCATTGGCATCAGCGATGGCTGGTCCGGCCGTGTCACGGGCGGCGTTAACATTGCTATGGCGAGCGGTGGATCGCTTGCGCTTGGCGGCGAATACGGCGGCATCGGTGCGAACTATGGTGTGTGGACCGCGAACGCGCGGGCGAACTGGCCGTTCTGATCATCTGCGGCGAGGCGGGGATTGCCTCGCATCAATCTTCCGTTTCTCGCAGACGACAAAAAAGGCGCGGAGTGATCCGCGTCTTTGATGTTTTTGTAGCAAGGGCTACTTAACGCCGCTCAACAGCGTCACGTTGACGAACGTGTGGACTTCCCGGAGATCAAGTCTGGCTCTGTGGTCGTTTCAGGGTAGCGGCCCAGAGACAGGAACAAAGCTGCAGGGATCAGTTGCAACGCGGCCAGCATGAAGAGCGGCGTCACAGCGCCGCCCCAGACGGCTGAGAGTTGCGCAAATGCTACCGGTCCGATCGTCGCTCCGACGAAGAATGCGAACAGAAACCAGCCAAAGGTCTTCGAGACTGCGCGCGTGCCGAAATAGCGGCTGGCGAGATAGGGCATAAGGTCCGTTTCACCGCCGACGGCGACGCCTCCAAGCGCTGCCGCAACGAAGATCAGCGCTGGCGCCGTCGCTGTTGCATAGAGTCCAAAACAGGCCGCGGCGAGCAGAACCGTCAGGATACCGACGATCGGGGCTTGCAGTTTGTCCAGCAGATAGCCGAACCCGATGCGCCCAAGCAGAACGGACAGGCCCGACACGGCTTGTACCTTCGCCACGTCTGCGAGACTCATGCCCGCAGTCTCGGTCAGAACGAAGGCGATGTTGGCTGCGATCGCGTAAAGCGAGAGGCCCATCACCGCGAAGCAGACGGCAAGTTTCCAGAACGTGGCGGTGCGGACGATGTCGCGAACGTCCATGCCCGAAGTTTCGCCGTTCGCGCTTGGAACTGTTTCAGCCGATTGAGTGCCGTCCTGCCGCCGCCCACTGGGCGCCGGGCTGTCCTTCACGAGGAGAGCGACAAGAGGCAGACAGATAAGCAGTTCGATAGCAGCCAGGGAGAGCAGTGCTACCGACCATCCGGACTGGGCGATGATTTTCTGTGCAAGAACAGGAACGAGGAACGAGCCGACGGCCTGCGCACTGGCGGCAACCCCTAAGGCCAATCCCCGCCTGCGATCGAACCAGAGGGCAATGGCCCTGGCATAGGACACCACGTTCGTGCCGGCGCTGACCAGACTGACCAGCCCGAAGGCGAGATACATCTGAGTCAGCGAGTTTCCGATCTGGCTCAGGAGGACGAGCGAGATCGCGAAGAGCGCGATGCTTCCCGTTGCAACCTTGCGCGACCCCCACCGGTCGAGCATCCACCCGCAAACCGGATACATCGCCGTCTGGACAAGCAGGAAAATCGTGGCAGCCTTGGCAAGGTCAGGTTGGGTCCAGCCGAACTGCCGCGCCCATGCGCTGGCGAGGAGGGCGAAGCCCGCTCCCATGAAAACGAGTGAACCGAGGGAAATTCCGATTCCCGATCCGATAACAACTTTCCATCCCGCGTGGGATGTTCGCGCCGCCATAGCGATTCTTGCCTCAACCCTGAACTGACGTGACGCTTGAGGGAAAGAGGCGGCCCGCGCAAGGTCCGTTCGCCGGTATGGCCTGCGGCGATCTCACGCGGTGGGCAGTTTGCGAGGCTTGTTCGCAGCCATCGCCGAGGTGATGAAGGCCGTCACGGTCGGTGGCAGCCGATTTTCGCGTCACGCCGTCTTCATGTTCGACACCACCATCGTTGCGACCTCGGAATAGGTATTCACGAGCGGTCCCACGACCTTGTGCAACGCGTTCTTCGAGACCAGCGTGTCATGCAGCACCAGATGATCGATGCCGGTAGTCAGGAAGCAAATCACGGCGTCGCGCGGCGTCTCGACGATCGGCTCACCCTTCACGTTGAATGACGTGTTGATGAGAACGGGCACGCCGGTAAGGGCGTCGAATTCCTTGAGCAGCCGGTAGAGCATTGGGTTGGTTGCTTCGCGCACCGTCTGCACCCGCGCCGTGCCGTCGACGTGAACGATGGCTGGAATTTTGTCGCGCCATTCGGGCCGGACATTCTTGGCGATCAGCATGAACGGCGAATCTTCCTCGCCTTCGAAGATATCTTGCGCGCGCTCATAGAGAACGATCGGCGCGAACGGCCGGAACGGCTGCCGATGTTTCACGCGGCTGTTGAGAATGTCCTTCATCTCCGACTTGCGCGGATCGGCGATCAGGCTGCGATTGCCCAGCGCGCGCGGTCCGAATTCGGAGCGATCCTGAAACCAGCCGATCACTTTCCGGTCGGCGAGCAGCTTTGCGGTGTCCTTGGCGATGTCGTCGCTGCGCGTTTGCGTCGTCTGGATGCTGACCAGGGACTTGCTCAGCGCCTTGTTCGCTTCCTCGTCGGAGTAGCGCTTGCCGACGTATGAATGCTCCATCACGAAATTGCGCTGTTGTTTCAGGACTTCGAGCCAGCCGTAATAGGCACAGCCGATGGCGATGCCGTCGTCGCCGGCCGCGGGTTGAATCCAGACGTTCGGAAAGCCGCCTTTGCGTGCGATGCGCCCGTTGGCGACGCAGTTCAGCGCAACGCCACCGGCGATGCAGAGATTTTTTGCGCCGGTGCTTTCGCGCAGCCAGGCGGTGCGGGCGAGCAGCACCTTCTCGGTATCGTCCTGGACGCGCCAGGCCAGATCCTCCCAGTGCTTCATCGACGGACTGCTCTCCCATTTCTGGTTGGCGTCCATCACGAAGGGCTTGTTCAGTTCGGCGGTCCAGCGCGGCACGTCGAGCTTGCCGTCCTTGATCTGCATCAGCGGCTTCACGTTCTCGCGGCGTCCGTAAGGCGCGAGCCCCATCAACTCGCCGCACTTGTTCCAGTCGCCGAAGATGTAGGTCGAGGCGCGGCTGTAGAGTGCGCCCAGACCCGGCATGTTGTAGAACTCGTCGCTCAGGAAGCCGCGGTCCGGCTCCATCCAGACCTTCTTCAGGCACTCGAGTTTGGTGCCCGAGAATTTGTAATAGCTCTCCGACTCGCGGGCCAACGGCGTCGCAGTATCGCTCTCGGGGAACGGCTCGTTGACATCGGACCGGTAGCTGCCGACGCCATCGACGATCATGATCGCGCCTTCCTCGAAAGGGGAGACGGCGAACGCGCTGTAGGCGTGCGCGAGGTGATGCGAGATCGTCACCACCTTGTCGGAATTCGACCGGAACCAGGGATGAGCTTTCGCTTCGGCGCGCTCGTAGTCCGGCAGGAAGCCCGGCAAATCCTGGTACATCAGCCGTTCTTCCATTTCGGGAACGGGCAGGATGTAGCAATTGCGAACCACCAGATCGACGTCGTCCAGCGTGATGCCTTCGGCGTCGAGACAATAATCGATGACTTCCTTGTGGAAGCCGCTGGCGTGCTTCTCGCGGGTGATGCGTTCCTTCGCGATCGCGTAAGCGATCTCGCCATCTCGCAGCAGACAGGCACTCACATCATGGTCGTAGGTGTTGAGGCCGAGAACGTATGTGTGTTTTTTTGGCATTGACCGACTTTCGGAAGCGATCTGATTACGCATTAGTGATGGAAATTGCCTTGAGGGTTCATGAACGCTTCGCAATTGCGAAGGTCATCATGGTTCATCCAGCATAGTGTGCGGCAGAATGAAGACAATGTTTGGCGTTTCCGGGAACTTAACGCGTGAGGCATTGTTGTGTCGTACCATGCCGTTGCTTGACCGTTGAGGTGACTTGCCCCTAGTCTCCGGATGGATGACTCACTCGATACTCTGCAATCTGGACTATCGATTTTAGAAACCGCCTGAACGGGACGCAGGTCTGAAACGACAAATACGAAGAAGTGCTTCAAGGCGCTTCTCGGAACTGGAGGTTCTTCACATGGCCCAGAACACGACACGTTCGAACTTCTTCAAGCGCAGCTTGGCGGCGCTGGCTTTGGTGCTCATCTATTCGGTCAGCCTTATCGGCTCGTCGCTGCTCGTATCTGCGGCGACATCGACGACGGCGGAAGCCCGTGGTGGTGGACGTGGCGGCGGTCGCGGTGGTGGCCGTGGACGTGGCGGCGGCTGGGGCCGTGGTCGCGGTGGTGGCTGGGCTCGTGGTCGCGGACGTGGCTGGGGTCGTGGTTACGGCTATGGCTTCATTGCTCCGGGCTGCTACTGGAGCCCGCGCTGGGGCCGGACGATCTGCCCGTATTGATCAACTGTTCGCTCGCGGGCGTTTAGCGCTTGAAGCGAGCCATCAAGGAATTGCGAGGCACAGCGGTTTCCGCCGTGCCTCGTTTCATTTGGGGCACATGAGTGGTCTGATGCGAGTTTAGGACTTGCGAAGGCCTGACGCGCGAATCGCGATCGGTGCGGCGGCGCTGGCACCGTCTTCCAAAGCACCCCTTGCGACGGCCACGATCCGCCGGATGATGTCGTCGGTATCGTTGAGATCGCACAATCCCCCCGACAATTTTTTCAGCCGCTCGCTGTCAGTCACGGTCTGCCGGATCATCGCCAGCGCGAAATGCAGGCCCCAATAGATATCGACCTCGTCACGGTGGGGCAGGGCCACGCGGAGCGCGGTCGCAAATCGCTGAAGATGCCGGAATTCGCGATCGACGATCTTCTTGATCGGCGGCACGGTCTCGACCGAGGCCCGTGTCATGAAACGGGCCGCAGCCGAGCGTTGCAAATCCGGGCTGAGACACCAGCGTAACGGCGGACCCACCAGCGCGTGCAGGATCGCCTCGACGCTCGGCCGGCCATCGCCTTCCAGTTCGGCGGCCTTCAATTGCGCAAATCGCTCGCGGTTCAGCACCGTGGTGCGGCTGATGAACAGCTCGGCGAGCAATTCGTCCTTCGAGCCGAAATGATAATTCACCGCCGCAAGATTGACGCCGGCGGCGGCAACGATGTCGCGCATCGTGACTTCGCCGAAGCTGCGCTCCGCCCAAAGCATTTCGGCGGCGGTGAGGATGGCGGTTTTCGTCTGGTCGCTCGACATCGAAACCATGCAAAAGTGAGAGGTGCCATGCAAGCGGGGAAAGCCAATTCCACGCTGCGGAACGAAATCATACATTTGTTTGATCGCCCGTCGATCGTTACTTGCCATTCAAACAAATGTATGAAATCAACCTAGCAGCAAGATTGCGGCGCGGCAAGGCGGGACGCCCGAGAACAGACAACGTCAACAATGCTGACGTTGATTGTCGGGTGGACAGCCGGTTGCGAGTGTTGCAAGACGATTTCCAATTAACAACAAGAGAGGACTGTCCCATGGATTTCACGATGTCTGAGCGCCAGAACGAATGGCGCAACCGCGTTATCTCGTTCATGGACAAGCATGTCCGCCCCGCTGCTCCGATCTACAAGGAGCAGGATGCCAAGGGTGATCGCTGGAAGGTCATTCCTGTTCTGGAAGATCTGAAGAAGAAGGCGAAAGCCGAAGGCCTCTGGAACATGTTCATGCCGCCAAACGAGCATGAAGACGACGAATTCCGTGGCGCGGGCCTGAGCAATCTCGAATATGCGCTTCTTGCGGAGCAGATGGGCCATTTTTATTGGGCCTCCGAGGTGTTCAACTGCTCGGCGCCGGATACCGGCAACATGGAAGTGTTCATGCGGTACGGCACCAAGGAGCAGAAGCGTCAGTGGTTGAAGCCACTGATGAACGGCGAAATCCGCTCTGCGTTCCTGATGACCGAGCCGGCGGTGGCATCGTCCGACGCAACCAACATTGAAACCAGCATCAAGCGAGATGGCGATCACTACGTCATCAACGGCCGCAAGTGGTGGTCGTCGGGTGTGGGTGATCCGCGCTGCAAGATCGCGATCCTGATGGGCAAGACCGATCCGAGCGCCGCACGCCATCAGCAGCAGTCACAAATTCTCGTGCCGCTCGACACGCCCGGCATCACCGTCGAGAAGATGTTGCCAGTGTTCGGCTTCGACGACGCGCCGCACGGACACGCACAGGTGCTGCTCGAAAACGTGCGCGTGCCTGCCAGCAACATTTTGCTCGGTGAGGGTCGCGGCTTTGAGATCGCGCAGGGTCGTCTTGGTCCCGGTCGCATTCATCACTGCATGCGCACCATCGGCGCAGCCGAGGAGGCGCTCGAAAAGATGGTCAGGCGTCTGTCGTCGCGCACAGCGTTCGGCAAGAAGATCATCGAGCAATCGGTGTGGGAGCAGCGTATCGGCGAAGCGCGCACCAACATCGAGATGACCCGTCTGCTCTGTCTCAAGGCGGCGGACATGATGGACAAGGTTGGCAACAAGACCGCGCAGCTCGAGATCGCCATGATCAAGGTCGCGGCGCCGAACATCGCGCTCAAGATCATCGACGACGCCATCCAGGCGTACGGTGGGGCGGGCGTATCCGACGAAGCCGGTCTCGCGAAGTCCTACGCCGGCATCCGCACACTGCGTCTGGCAGACGGTCCCGACGAGGTTCACAATCGAGCCATTGCGCGGCTTGAGCTTCGGAAGTATTCCAATCGCTGATCTAATAAAAAGAAGATTGGGAACCGCATGGGCTTAGGGGTAAGGAACGACGCCGATTTTTCCGGCACTATGCCGGTTGAGGAGCGTCATCGCATCAATGAGGCGAGTCTCGCCGAGTGGATGGGTTCGCATGTTGAAGGATTCGCGGGACCATTGACGGTCTCGCAGTTCAAGGGCGGTCAGTCGAACCCGACTTACCGTCTCGACACCCCCAAGACCGCCTACGTGATGCGGCGTAAGCCGTTCGGCAAACTTCTGCCGTCGGCTCACGCCGTGGATCGCGAGTTCAAGGTGATCGCGGCCCTGCACGCGCAGGGCTTTCCGGTCGCGCGCGCCTATGCGCTTTGCATGGACGATGCGGTGATCGGCGCGGCCTTCTACATCATGTCGATGGAGGAGGGGCGCGTATTCTGGAACCCAACGCTGCCGACCCTCGATCCAAAAGAGCGGCACGCGGTGTTTACCTCCAAGATCGAAACGCTGGCGAAACTGCACAGCTACGATCCGGAAAAGATCGGCCTCGGCGACTTCGGCAAACCCGGAAATTACTTCGCGCGTCAGGTCGATCGCTGGACCAAGCAGTACCGCGCGTCGGAGACCGATCCGATTCCGGAAATGGACAAGCTGATCGAATGGCTGCCGAAGACGGTGCCGGAGCAGAAGCGGGTGTCCATCGTTCATGGCGACTATCGCCTCGACAACATGATCTTCTTCTCCGACAAGCCGCAGGTGAAAGCCGTGCTGGACTGGGAGTTGTCGACGCTCGGCGATCCGATGGCCGATTTCGCCTATCTGCTGATGCAGTGGACCATGCCGGGGCTCGACGGCGCCGACTTTAGAGGGCTCAACATTCCGACCATGGAAGAGGCAGAGGCCATCTACTGCAAGGCGGCTGACGTTCCGCCGATTGAGAATCTCAACTGGTACTTCGCCTACAATCTGTTCCGCCTCGCAGGAATCGTCCAGGGCATCGCCAAGCGCATCGTCGACGGCACCGCAGCCAATGCGAAGGCGCAGGAGTCCGCCTCTCGCCGCATTCCTCTGGCGCAGGCGTCATGGCACTACGCGCAAAAGGCGGGCGCGAGCTAACAACAAATCAACCGATGTGACGGTGCGCGCCGCGCGTCTTTCGCCTCATCAGAAACGCTGGAGAACGTCATGGGTCGCCTCGAGGGCAAGTCCGTCATCATCACAGGCGCAGGCAGCGGTATCGGCCGCGCCGCTTCGCTGCTGTTTACCAAGGAAGGCGCGAAACTGATCGCGGTCGATAAAACAGAAGCGGTCAAGGAGACCGTCGATCAGGTTCGCAAGGCTGGCGGCACCGCAGAAGCGGTGATCGCGGATGCAGGTTCTGAGAGCGACGTGAAAGCCTACATCGCCAAGGCGATTTCGGCTTACGGCAAGCTCGATGCGATCTGGGCGAACGCGGGCATCGGTGGCGGTCTGATTCCCATCGCTGAGCAGACGCCGGAGCACTGGCACGAAGTTCTTCGCGTCAACCTGATCGGACCGTTTCTTGCGGTGAAGCATTCGATCCCGCACATGGTGAAGCAGGGACATGGCGCGATCGTGTGCACCGCGTCGGTGGCGGGTCTCAAGGCCAATGCCAGCGGTCATCCGTATGCGGCGAGCAAGGCGGGTGTCATCAGCCTGGTGCAGACTACGGCGTATTCTCTCTCGGGCACCGACGTCCGCATCAATGCCGTTTGCCCCGGACTCATCGAGACCGGCATGACCAAGCCGATTTTCGACAATGCGAAGGAGCGCGGCACCGAAGGCAAGATCGGCCAGCTCAATCCGCTGAAGCGCGCGGGCCAGCCGCACGAACTCGCGGCGATGGGACTGTTCCTCGCCAGCGACGAAGCATCCTATGTCAATGGGCAGGCGTTCCCGGTCGATGGTGGTCTCACCGCGTCGATGCCTTACGCCGGCAAACCGATTTAAGAAACGAACCATGTCGAATGCTCCCGCCAAACCGTTCGTCGCGCAGCACGCCGTTCCAGCGGGCGTGACGTCGACGCGATGGTGGTGGGTGCGCCACGCGCCGGTGCGCGAGGACGGCGGCAACATCTACGGCCAATACGACATCGGCTGCGATACCAGCGACAAGGTTGTGTTCTCCGGCGTCGCGAAATTCCTACCGAAGGATGCGGTCTGGTTTTCGAGCAATCTGAAGCGCACGCATCAGACAGCCGAGGCGATCTGGGCGGCGGGGTTGGCGAGGCCGGATCAGATGCATCAGGACAAGGCCTTCGCCGAGCAGGATCTTGGCGAGTGGCAGGGCATGAACCGCGCGGCGTTCTTTGCTGCGCGCCCTGCATCGATTGCGAGCTACTGGTTCGCGCCCGCGCATGAACGCGCACCGGGCGGCGAGAGCTTCAACGACCTGTTCGATCGGACAGTGGCGGGCATCAGGCGTATCAGCGCCGAACATGCAGGCAAGGATATCGTGTGCGTGTCGCATGGCGGCCCGATCAAGGCGGCCATCGCGCATGCGCTCGGGCTTGAGGCCGGCGCGGGATTCGCTTTCACCATCGACAACTGCTCGGTGACGCGGCTCGATTATCTTGCAAGCGATAGTCACACCGGCTGGCGCGTTCCGATGATCAACCAGCAGCCGTGGATCGCAAGCCACGCGCATGATGCCATGCATCAGCCGGCCGGACCGGAAGTGACGAATAAACTCGGATAACAAACAAGCCGCAACGCCGCGGACATCAGGGGAGAGAAGCGCATGACCTTGTTCGATATGACCGGAAAATCGGCTGTCATCACCGGCTCGACAAAAGGAATCGGCCGCGCCATTGCGGAGCGCATGGCAGAGCACGGCGCGAAGGTCGTGATCTCGTCGCGCAAGCAGGATCAATGCGATCAGGTGGCGAAGGAAATCAACGACAAGTTCGGCAAGGGCAGGGCAATCGGCATCGCGGCGAACATCTCCAGCAAGGAGAATCTGCAGAATCTTGTCGATGAGAGCAGAAAGGCTTTCGGCAAGATCGACGTGCTGGTCTGCAACGCTGCATCCAATCCTTACTACGGACCTCTCGCGGGGATCTCCGACGACCAGTTCAACAAGATCCTTGGCAACAATATTGTCGCCAACAACTGGCTGATCAGCATGGTGGTGCCGGAGATGATCGAGCGCAAGGACGGCTCGGTCGTCATCGTCTCGTCTATCGGCGGTCTGAAGGGCTCGACTATTCTCGGCGCCTACGCGATCTCGAAGGCGGCGGACATGCAGCTCGCGCGCAACCTCGCATGCGAGTATGGCAAGTATAATGTGCGCGTGAACTGCATCGCGCCCGGCCTCATCAAGACCGATTTCGCCAAGGCGCTGTGGGACAATCCGGAGAACCTGAAGGCATCGACCGCGCGTTCGCCGCTGTTGCGCATTGGTATCCCGGACGAAATCGCGGGCGCTGCAGTGTTCATGGGTTCAGCGGCCGGCAACTTCATGACCGGACAGACGGTTGTGATCGACGGCGGCGCGACGATTAGCTGATCGATTTTTCCAGATTGAAGACTGTCATTGCTGAGTCATGTCATTGCCGGGTCAGGCCCGGCAATGATGAGACATCAACGTGAGTATGTCAGCCAAACCGGAACGCGCTGGCATCCTTGCCCGTCTTTTGCGAAAGGCGCCAGTCCAGCATGAGCAGGCGATCCTGCCCCCAGAACAACTCGCCTTCGTAAACGTAGGCGGGAGCGCCGAAGACGCCGATACGGACCGCCTCTTCGGTGTTGGCTTCATACTCGGCCTTGACCGATTCATCTTCCGTCGAAGCGAGTAGTGCCTTGCCGTCGATGCCATTTTCATCGGCGATCGCCGCCAATGTCGCGTGGTCGGCGATGTTGCGGTCTTCCACCCACACTGCGCGCAAGACGGCATGAGTCAACCGGCTCCAGTCCAGCCCCCGATTTTTCGCAGCGATGACGAGATAGCAGGCCCGCCGGTCCGCGACCGGATGGAAGGCCGGTTCGAGATTGCACGGCACCTGCAGGATTTCGCTCCAGCGCTTTAGTTCGAGGTGCCGATAGTCCTGACGCTGTTGCGCCCGCTGCTTCAAGGGCAATCCGCCGGACACCGACCAGACCTTCAGCAGGTCCATCGGTTTGTGCTGGATGGTTAGTCCATGGCGATGCGCCAGCGCTTCGAAGCGCTTGTGGCCGAGATACGTCCACGGTGAAGACATTGCGTCAAAGTAGTCGATGAATTTTTCGGTCACGTTTTCAGATCCATGTTGGAGCGGCAAGCGCGTGCGACTTGCGGCAAGAACAAGAAGCACGGTCGGCGTGGCAAACCCGACAGGATGCTCCGCGCCGACCGCTGTTTCGGGTTGTATGCGTATCAGATTATTTTGCGTCGATCCGGATATTCGCCGCTTTGACGATGGGCCACCACTTTTCAATCTCCGCCTTCTGGAGCGCGGCAAGCGCTTCCGGCGATTGCTTGTCCGGTGGCGGGATCACCTGGCCAAGCTCCGCGAGCTTCTCGCGCACGGACGAATCCGCGAGTGCGTCTTTCACCGCTGCGTTAAGTTTAGCGATGACTGGTTTGGGCGTGCCCTTTGGCGCCCACAGGCCAAACCAGATCGACACATGCAGCCCGGGCAGCCCGGCTTCATCGACAGTCGGAATATCCGGCGCGGATGGGATGCGTTCACTGGATGTCACGGCATACGCCCTGATCTTGCCAGCCTTCACGTGGGGCAGCGCATTCGCGACATGGTCGAACATAAAGTCGATGTTCCCGGCCAGCAGATCCTGCAAGGCGGGGCCCGCTCCGCGATAGGGAATGTAGTTGAGTTTCACGCCGGCGATGTTTTCAAAGTAGACGCCGGCGACGTGGGCGGCGCTGCCGACACCGATGGTGCCGACGGATGCCTTGTCCTGGTTTGCCTTCACCCAGGTAATAAACTCCTTCAAGTTGCTGGCGGGGATATCGTTCTTCGAGACCAGCAGCATCGGATAGCTGGTCAGCAATGCGACCGGCTCCAGATCGGTCAAGAGATCGAACGGAAGCGGATAGGCAGCGCCGTTTATGACGTGCGTGCTCCAGTGACCGAAGCTGAGTGTGTAGCCGTCACCTGTGGAACGCGCCACGCGACCGACTCCGATAGTGCCTGCGGCTCCTGTGACGTTCTCGATCACCACAGGCTGGCCAAGGCTCACGCGCATGCGTTCACCCAGGGTGCGGATCAATGCGTCGGTCGGGCCTCCTGCGGAAAACGGCACGACAACCGTGATTGGCCGATCCGGAAAATTTTGCGCCCGAGCGTGAGTGAATCCAGTTAACAGCAGCGCAGCAGCCAGTGCGGCAGCCGACAGTTTGCGTCTCATTCCGACAAATCCTTCTTATGCATCGTCAGCGTGATCGGTGTCACCGAACACGCTTTCGTCGATGCATAAGATGTCGTTGTTGCGCAGCGCAATATCACGCGACCAACTAAGAATAGCATTCTTGGTTGGGTAGCTTCGCTGGTGATTTATCCTGCCATATCGAGCATTGACGTCGGAAGAATGTCGTGACGAATCCCGGTAGGATGCAGGACTCCATTCAGCGATAAGTGCGGAGATACCACACCCGCTGATGGAGCAGACTCTGTGAGAGGATTTGACTCACTCTCCGCACAAGAAAGAAAGCGGAAGCCTCACTCCACCGCCGCGTAAACCAGACTGCGGACCAGGGTGCGGAAATATTCGCGCTGGCCGGGCCCCTGCGACATGAAGATCGCGAACAAATCTTCCTTCGGATCGATCCAGAAGAATGTGCCGGCCATGCCGCTCCAGAAATACTGCCCGACAGAACCGGCGTAGGGCGCCATGCCTTCGTGCGTGCGCACGGCGAAGCCGAGGCCGAAGCCGTGGCCGGGCGGGAGCAGATGGGATTCCGCCTTCACATGCAGCCCGAGATGGTTCGACGCCATGAACGCGAGCGTCGTTCGTCCGATGACGCGCGTGCCATCGAGCGCGCCGCCGCTGAGCAGCATCTGACAGAAGCGCGCGTAGTCCATCGTTGTCGAGACCAGTCCGCCGCCGCCGGATTCCATCTTTGGAATTTCCAGCGGATCGAACAGCGCGACCTTGTCGCCGGTCCATGGATCTGTGGGGAAAGGCTCCGCGATGCGGGGCTTGTTGCCTTGCGCAGTAGAGAAGCCGGTTTCGTTCATCTGCAGCGGCGCGATCACGCGTTCGTTTAAGAAAGCGCCAAGCGTCTTGCCGGAGACGACTTCGATCACGCGGCCGAGAATGTCGGTCGAGCGGCTGTAGTTCCACTCGGCGCCCGGCTGGCACATCAGCGGCATGCTGGCGATCAGCTTTGCATGTTCCTCATTGGTGATGTCGCGGCGGAAGGTCTTCGCCTTCGCATACATCCGCTGCACCATGCCGGTGCCGGTGATTTCATACGAAATTCCTGACGTGTGACGCAGCAGGTCCTGAATCGTGATCGGCCGCACCGGCAGCGCAAACTCCAATTGGCCGTTGCGTTCGATGCCGACCTTCTGGCTGGCGAATTCGGGAATGAATTTGGCGAGCGGATCGTTGAGCAGCAGATAGCCGTCCTCGACCAGCATCATGATGCCGAGCGACACCAGCGGCTTGGTCATCGAGAAGATGCGAAACATGCTCTCACGAGTCATCGGCGCGCTGTCGGCGGGACCTTGCTTGCCCTGCGCTTCAAACCATCCGATCTGGCCGCGCCGCGCCACCATCGACACCACGCCGGGCGTCGTTCCCTTGTCGATCTCGCGCTGGAACGCGTCACGCATCCGTTGCAGCCGGACCGGCGAGAGCCCGATGCTTTCCGGCTTGGCGGAGGGAAGAGGGGGAGTTGCCTTGGCGGCGGATGGCGTGGCGTGGACGTTCATGAGGCCTCCGGAGTTTCTTGTGTTTATTGCCGGAAGGGCTGTGCCGCCGCCGACGTTGCGCCGGCAGATTGGCTCAGAATGTGGTGCTTGAATAGAGGGTTCGGGGAGCCGTTTGGAAGCGCTTGCGGACATGAAAAAGCCGCTCCACCGAAGTGGAACGGCTTCAAATCGTTGCGAGGGAATAGCCTCGCTCAGGCTGCCCGCACCTCGCGCAAGAAGGCATCGACCTGAGCCTTCAGCGTTTCGCCGTTTTGTGAAAGCTCGGCGGCGGATGCGACGACCTGATCGGCGGCCACACCGGTTTCCCGGGCCGCGTCGCGGACGCCAACGATGTTCGCAGAAACTTCACCCGTGCCCTTCGCGGCCTGCGAAACGTTATGCGCGATCTCGCGGGTTGCCGCGCCTTGCTCTTCGACAGCGGATGCAATCGTGCTCGCGATCTCGTTGACCTTGCCGATCGTGCGCGTGATTCCGTCGATGGCGTCGACGGATGTCCGGGTCGCGGACTGGATGGCGCCGACCTGCGCCGAAATCTCGTCGGTTGCCTTCGATGTCTGGCTGGCCAGCGCCTTCACTTCGGATGCGACGACTGCGAACCCCCGTCCGGCGTCACCGGCGCGCGCGGCTTCGATGGTTGCATTGAGAGCGAGCAGGTTGGTTTGCGCGGCGATCTCGCTGATCAGCTTCACCACGTCGCCGATTTTCTGCGCGGCCATCGCCAGGCCCTGAACTTCCGCGTTGGTTTCGTTGGCCTGCTGGGCGGCATGACCGGCAACCTGCGCCGATTCATTGACCTGCTGGGCGATCTCGTTGATCGAAGCGTTAAGCTCCTCGATCGCAGCAGCCACGGCTTGCGCATTTGCCGATGCTTCTTCCGATGCATCCGCGACTGTTGTCGTCTGCTGCGTCGCTTCCTCCGCGGTCCGCGCCATGGTCTCCGCAGTGCTGCGCAACTCGGTCGATGCGGCACTCACGGCATTCACGACGCTGCCGACGCCGGTCTCGAACCGCGCCGCCAGAGCGAGCACGGTGCTACGGCGTTCTTTCTCCGAGGCAACGCGCTGCTCTTCCTGTGCCGCCCGCAACCGGCCGGTTTCAGCAAGGCTGTCCTTGAACACTTCAACCGCACGCGCCATCGAACCGATTTCGTCGCCGCGCTTCGCGCCGGGCACCGCGATGTCGTGCTTGCCGGACGTCAATTGGCGCATCGCGCGCTCGAGTGAGAGGATCGGCTGTGCCATGCTGCGGCCAAGCCACGCCGCGATCAGGCCGGCGATCACAACAGCGCCAATCGCACCTGCTGCGAGCCATTTGGCGGAGTTGGAAGCAAGTTCCTGATACGCCTTGGTGTTGCGGACGATCTCGACCACCGCGACAGGCTGCCCGGAAAAGTTCTTGATCGGGCCGAAGGTGGTGGCGGTTGGCTGACCGTCCAGCGAATTCGTAAGAAAAATCGATTCACCGGCCAGCGCGCGCTTGAGAATGGCTGGGGATGCGGTGGAGCCCTTCACCGTCGTTGCAAGGGTCTGGATCTTGTCGTCATTGATCTGGTGGATGGCGACATCGACGCCAAACCGGGCCTTCATCGAATTCACGAAGGTTTCGCCGAAAGGCGCGCCGACATCGACCGTCGCCAGCACGGTGTCGCCCTCGATGACTGGGGTCGCACCGAAGATGTTGAGAACGTCGCGGCCGGATTCGACTCCACCAATCGGCTTTTTCGTCGCGAACGACTGAACGATCATCTTGCGCCGGGCGGTCACGTCGTCGCCGAAGGCTTTCGGGTTGTGGACACGGGAGAGGGCGATGCCGGGAGGTATCTGGATGGTGATCAACTCGATCCCGAGCGGCTTGATGTCATTCAGCGTCTTACCGAGGAGTGCTACGATTCCGGCCCGATCCTGGGCGCGGATCAGGGGCTTGAGCTCCGGCATGTCCGCCACGGTATTCGCGACCGCCTGCACGGCGCGCGTATCGGAGTCGATCGCGCCGACCATGTTCGCGTAATCGGACTGCAGTTCGCGATGGAGAGCGAGATCGACGGCGTTGTTTTGCTGCCACAGACCGAAAACGGCCAGCCCGGCACATGAAGCCGCAGCCACAAGCGAGATTGCGATCATGATCCGGATGGAAATCGATTGTAGCTTGCGCATTCTGCCCCCAAAATCCTGAACCTGCTGGTTTCAGCCAGAAAATTCGTAGGGGATTTGGATCAACACGCCGTTAAGAACCTGACTCTGCGACGATACGGCACCGCGCTCGCCCAGCGAATCTTTGGCCGGTCAGCCGTCCCGCGGCTCGTCGAGCGGCGACACGATGCTGAGATGGCAGACGAGGCCTGAAGGCGGATAGCGGAAATCGGAGTCGCCGCCCAATTGCCGGCTTAGATTGGCGATCAGCCGTGTCCCGAAGCCTTCTTCCTCCGGCGGCTGGACGGTGGGGCCGCCGCTTTCGCTCCAGATGAGGCTGATGGCGGCGCCTCCCGGATCGGCGCGCGTCGTCCAGTTGATGGTGACACGGCCGGTCTCGTTCGACAACGCACCGTACTTGAGCGCGTTAGTGCAGAGTTCGTGCATGATCATCGCCATCGGGACGGCCGTTGTGGGAGGCAGGCTCACCGGCGGTCCCGAAATCGCGAAGCGATGCCCGCGCTCCTCCCTCAGTGGAGCCATCGCGGCCTCGGCGACCTCCGATAGGTCGGCGTGCTGCCAGTTTTTCCGTGTCAGCAGATCATGACTTCTCACCAAGGCCTGCAGCCGGTCGTGAAACTGGCGCAGCGCTTCGGGTCCCTGGCTGTTGCGGAAGCTCAAGGAAGCAATCGATTGAACGGTGGCGAGGGTGTTTTTGACGCGATGTGCGAGTTCGTGAACCAGAACTTCGCGGCGCTCTTCCGCGGTGGCGCGCTGGTCCTCGCGCATCGCATTCTCGTCCATCAGCCGGTCGAACGTCTGCCCGAGAATTCCGATCTCGTCGCTGCGGCCGACGATGCCGGTTCGTGCCGCGTCGTGACCGCGCCGCCAGGCTTCCGCCGTCGCCACCATGCGCATCAGGGGTCTACGGATAATGCTCTCGCCCACGAGCCAGGCCAGCAGGAACGCAACTGCGCTTCCCAGCGCAAACAACGCGATGCTGTTGCGGACGGCGCGATCAATCTGCCCGAACGCCTCGCTGCGGGATGTGCCGCTGCTGACATACAGGCCAAACGGGGTGAGCGCTGCCGGGATGTAGCCGACGATACGAGAGATGCCGTCGATGCCGATAATGTCCTCGGCGCCTGCAACGGAACTGCCGATCCGGCCGAGGCTGTCCGTCAGCTTCTTGCCGACGTATTTTTCCCCGGCCGGTTCGCGGGATACGACGATACCGTTGCGATCGGCGATCACGATAGTGCCGCCGCTTTGTACGCCGCGCCGCTTCAACTGCTGCCCGAGCCATTCGAGATTGAGGCCAGCCACCACCGCGCCCTCGACTTTCTCGTCCCGTATGATCGGGATCGCAAGCGGAATAACATTTCGGTCGGAGATCTTGCTGGCGGTGAAGGGGCCGATCGCGAACTTTTTCCGGTCGATGGCTTCGCGAAAGTAGTCGCGGCCCGCAAGATTTGGCGAAGCCAGACTCGGCTCACTGAAGCAGCGAATGTTGCCGTCCAGACCGACGATCAGAAGGGAGGTCAGTGGTTCTACATTTGGACGAACGCGCACGACGTAATCGGTGCATGCCGTGCTGTTGAGCTTACTAACCTCATCAGTCTCTGCGACGGTGCGAAGTGCGCTCTCGATGCCATCGAAGATCTGGCCGATTTCAGAGGCGACCACTTGCGCATTGCGAAGCGCCTCGGATCGGACTTCGGCGTAACGGGTGTTGCGAAGGTCGAATGAGCCGTAGCCGACTGCGGCAAGGCCGGGCAGGGACGCAACCAGTGTGAGCGCCAGCAGCCGGTGGGTGAGTGACATGCGGCGTATGGCATTGCGAAGCGGCAAACCGTTTCTTTCCCCCACCGGTTTTGGCGCAATGTACGCGGCGCGCCGGACGGCGGCAATCGCCGGAAATCGGGTTCCATCAGAGGTTTAATCGCCGAAAAGTGGACGGGGAATTTGCCAAAATTTCTCAAAGAAATCGGCGAGAAATCGCGAAGACGGGGCGTGACGGCGCGAAAATGGTTCGCTATAGAGGCGACTCTGTAGGAGCGTAGCTCAGTTGGTAGAGCATCGGTCTCCAAAACCGAGGGTCGCAGGTTCGAGCCCTGCCGCTCCTGCCAGTTGGCAGCCTGTTCCCGTACCTTGACCTGAGCCCCGTCCCACAGTAGATAACGGCACCTGCTGTCGGCCCGCTTAGACGGATATCCGGCGCGGCATTGAAATCCCCGGACAATCGAGCCCGCTTTGCGGCTCATCCTTCAAGAGAGGGTTGGGCGCACGAGAGGGCTGTCCGGATTCCTAAAAACAACTGAAATCACGCCAGGATACGACGTTTTCCCGGCATTATGGATGCGGATCACCGACGATGGCTTTCAGCCCGTTCAAATTCCTGCAGGAAGTGCGTTCGGAGACCGCGAAGGTCACCTGGCCGACCCGCCGCGAGACCATGATCACCACCATCATGGTGTTCATTATGGTCGCGGTGTCCTCGATCTTTTTCTTCGTCGCGGACCAGATCATTCGCGTCCTGATTACTTATCTTCTCGGCATTCAGGCCTGAGCGCGGAACTGAAACAATGAGCATGCGCTGGTATATCGTTCACGCCTATTCGAACTTCGAAAAGAAGGTCTCCGAATCCATTCGCGAGCAGGCCAAGCAGCGTGGACTTGAAGATCTGTTCGAGCAGGTGTTGGTGCCGACCGAAAAGGTCACGGAAATCCGCCGCGGCCGCAAGATCGACGCCGAGCGCAAGTTCTTCCCGGGCTACGTGCTGGTGAAGATGAACCTCACCGACGAGGCGTTCCATCTCATCAAGAACACGCCCAAGGTGACGGGCTTCCTCGGCGCGGAAAACAAGCCGATGCCGATTTCGGAAGCTGAAGCCATGCGCATCCTGCATCAGGTACAGGAAGGCGTGGAGCGGCCGAAGGCGTCGGTGTCGTTCGAGATCGGCGAGAATGTGCGCGTGGCCGATGGCCCGTTCGCGTCGTTCTCCGGCGTGGTCGAGGAAATCGACGAGGCGCGTTCGCGTGTGAAGGTCGCGGTGTCGATCTTCGGACGTGCAACGCCGGTCGAACTGGAATTCGGTCAGGTCGAAAAGGTCTGATCGTTTCCGTCCTTGCTTCGGCAAGGATGGTGAGAATGCCGTGGGAGGAGACAGCCGGTCGCCAGCCGTCTGTTGAACCGCACCACGGTCCTAAGAAGGCCCGGAATGGTCCGGGCCGTTTGAAGGAGTAAAGTATGGCTAAGAAAGTGACCGGATACCTGAAGCTTCAGGTGCCGGCCGGTGCGGCGAACCCGTCGCCACCGATCGGTCCCGCGCTTGGTCAGCGCGGCCTCAACATCATGGAATTCTGCAAGGCGTTCAACGCGCAGACGCAGAAGGAAGAAAAGAACACCCCGATCCCGGTGGTCATCACCATTTATGCGGATCGGTCCTTCACGTTTGAAATGAAGACTCCGCCGATGTCCTACTTCTTGAAGCAGGCAGCGAAGATCCAGTCCGGCTCCAAGCTGCCGGGCCGCGACTCCGCGGGCAAGGTGACCAAAGCGCAGGTGCGCGAGATCGCCGAGAAGAAGATGAAGGATCTCAACTGTGACACCGTCGAAGCAGCCATGAAGATGGTTGAGGGCTCTGCCCGTTCGATGGGTCTCCAGGTGGCGGGGTAACGATCATGGCAATTGGCAAAAAGCTCGCGAAAGCTCGCGAAGGCATTGATCGCGAAAAGCTGTACACGATCACCGACGCGGTGAAGATGGTCAAGGAACGCGCTTCGGCGAAGTTCGACGAGACCATCGAGATCGCGATGAACCTCGGTGTCGATCCGCGTCACGCCGACCAGATGGTCCGTGGCGTCGTCACTCTGCCGAACGGCACCGGCCGCACGTTGCGCGTCGGCGTGTTCGCGCGCGGCGCCAAGGCTGAAGAAGCCAAGGCCGCGGGCGCGGACGTTGTCGGTGCTGAAGACCTTGTTGAAAAGGTGCAGGGCGGTGCGATCGATTTTGATCGTTGTATCGCAACTCCTGACATGATGCCGCTGGTCGGTCGTCTCGGTAAGGTGCTCGGCCCGCGTGGCATGATGCCGAACCCGAAGATCGGCACCGTCACCATGGACATCGCCAACGCCGTGAAGGGCGCCAAGGGCGGTTCGGTCGAGTTCCGCGTCGAGAAAGCCGGCATCGTGCAGGCTGGCATCGGCAAGGCGTCGTTCTCGGAAGAGAAGCTCGTCCAGAACATCAAGGCATTGGCTGACGCGGTGGCGAAGGCGAAGCCTGCTGGCTCCAAGGGCACCTACATCCAGCGCGTCGCGGTTTCCTCGACGATGGGTCCGGGCGTCAAGGTCGAGCCGGGTAGCCTTCACTAATCGGCGACGGCTTGTGAATGATTTGAAGGCGGAGCGGGGATAAACACCTGCTCCGCCTTTTTCTTTGACCGCCATTTCATTTCGTCATGGCCGGGCTTGTCCCGGCCATCTACGTCTTCCTTCTATGCAAAAACAGGCGTGGATGCCCGGGACAAGCCCGGGCATGACGAGTTGAGAGATTTTGCCGATCAGTTGGAATTGGATTGAACATGCCCCACCAAGTCCTGATCTATTCGCGATTTCCCAAGGCCCAGATGGTGCGCATCGGCGAGCGCTACGATCTGCTCGATGGCGTGGGCAAACCGCCGATCGAGACCTTCAGCGCCGAACAGCTCAAGCCGATCCGCGCGATGATCACCGCGGGCGGGCAGGTGATCCCGCCGGCGGTGCTCGACACGCTGCCTTCATTGGGCGCGATCATCTGCTACGGCACGGGTTATGACGGCGTCGATTTCGCCGAGGCTGCGAAGCGCAAGATCGTCGTCGGCAATTCGCCAGCGGCCAATGCGGCTGCGGTTGCCGACCTTGCCATGACGCTGATGCTGGCGACGACACGGCGGCTTTTGCCGGCCGATGATTACGTTCGCAGCGGTGGCTGGTCGAGCGCGAAGCCGTCGCCGATGCTGCGTCCCTTGCCGAGCATGACCGGCCGCAAGATCGGCATCTACGGTATGGGCGAGATCGGCCGTAAGATCGCGGCACGGTGCGCGGCGTTCGAAACCGAGGTCGCTTACTATAGCCGCAGCAAGCACGACGTGCCGTATGGCTATCACGCGAGTCTTGCTGCCCTGGCGGAGTGGGCCGACATCTTGATGGTGGCGGTTCGCGCCGGGGCCGATACACAGCACGCCGTCAATGCGGACATTCTCAAGAAGCTCGGACCTCAGGGCACCATCGTCAACATTTCGCGCGGCTCGGTGATCGACCAGAAAGCGCTGATAGCGGCGCTTGAGAACAACGTCATCGCGGGCGCGGGTCTCGATGTTTACGAAAAAGAGCCGCATGCACCGGATGCGCTGACAAAACTTCCGAATGTCGTACTGACGCCACACATCGGCGGACACACGGTCGAATCGCACATCGGCATGCAGGACTGCGTGTTGGCGAATCTCGATGCCTTCTTTTCAGGCAAGCCACTGCGCTATCCGGTCGCGTGAGATCGGAAAATAAAACTGTCATCATCAATAGCAGGGATGCTGACACATATAGGAACGCGCAACTCACATTGCGAGGGTTCGTTCCTTTGCGAACGAAAAAATATTCATCGCCGCACTGCACATTAGTTTGATTGCCGATTAGAACGAGTCGAATGTAGAATCTTTTCTTCTGACGTAATCGGAAGGAATGCGGCCATGGCGGCCTATACGCTTAAGATCAACGGCGGCGAACATCGTGTGGATGTCGACCCGCAAACTCCACTTCTCTGGGCCATTCGCGACAGCGCGGGCCTGACCGGCACAAAATACGGATGCGGTGTCGCGCAATGCGGCGCGTGCACGGTGCATGTCGATGGTCAGCCGATGCGCTCATGCGCGCTGCCGGTCTCGGCGGTCGGCAACAGCGACATCACCACTATCGAAGGAATCAAAAGCCGCGAAGCGCAGGCCGTGCAGAAGGCTTGGGTCGCGCTCGACGTTCCGCAATGCGGTTACTGCCAGTCCGGCCAGATCATGAGTGCGGCATCGCTGCTCGAACTCAATCCGAAGCCGACGGACAACGATATCGACCTCGCGATGAACGGCAATATCTGCCGCTGCGCCACCTACGTCCGGATTCGCGCCGCGATCCACGACGCTGCCAAGTCGTTGGAGGGCTGAGCCATGAATATCCACATCAAGGACGACATTAAAAAAGCATCCACGCTCTCACGGCGGTCCGTCCTGAAGGGCGGCGCAGGTCTCGTGCTCGGCGCTTATCTCGCACGAGGCGGCAAGGCGTTTGCGCAGGGCGCTCCTGCAGCACCGAGCGTCAACATCACCCCGAACACGTTCCTCATCATCGCACCGGACAACACGGTCACGGTGCTGTGCAAGCATATCGAGTTTGGGCAGGGGCCGTTCACCGGCATGGCCACGCTGGTCGCCGAAGAGCTCGACGCCGACTGGTCGCAGATGCGTGCGGACCACGCGCCATCCAATCCTGTGCTCTACAAGAATTTGCTGTTCGGCGTTCAGGGCACTGGCGGATCGAGTGCGATCGCAAATTCCTACATCCAGATGCGTCAGGTCGGTGCCGCCGCGCGCGAAATGTTGGTGGCTGCTGCTGCCAGCGAATGGAATGTGCCGGCGTCGGAGATCACGGTCGAGAACGGCGTCATCAAGCACCCGTCCGGCAAGGAAAGCGGTTTCGGCGCGTTCGCCGAGAAAGCCAACCAGTTGCCGGTCCCAACCGATCCGAAGCTGAAGGATCCGTCGGCGTTCAAATTCATCGGCAAGGAGGGCGTGGTCAAGCGTCTCGACAGCGCCGAGAAGTCGAACGGCAGCGCCGAGTATACGATCGACATTAATGAGCCTGACATGCTCACGGTGGTGATCGCGCGTTCGCCGAAGTTCGGCGGCACCGTAGCGTCGTTCGATGCGACGGCAGCGAAGGCCGTTCCGGGCGTAGTTGAGGTTAAACAGGTGCCGACCGGTGTTGCGGTTTATGCCAAAGGCTTCTGGCCTGCGAAAACCGCGCGCGATCTGTTGAAGGTCACATGGGATGACAGCAAGGCGGAAAAGCGCGGCACGGCGCAATTGCTGACCGAATTTCGCGAACTCGCGAAAGCGCCGGGCAAGACCGTGAAGCAGGAGGGCGACTTCGCAGGCGCGATGGCCAAGAGCGGCCGCGTCGTCGAAGCCGAGTTTGTGTTTCCATATCTGGCGCATGCGGCGATGGAGCCGTTGAATGCGTTCATTCATTGGCAGGGTGACACGGCAACCTCGCGTTTCGGCAGCCAGTTTCCGACGCCGGACCATGCCACCATCGCGAAGATTCTCGGTCTTCCGATAGAGAAGGTTCAGCTCAAGACCATTCTTGCGGGAGGCAGTTTCGGTCGCCGCGCACAGCAGACGGTGCACGTTGCCGCTGAGCTTGCGGAAGTGGCGAAGGCCATCGGTCCCGGCAAGCCGATCAAGCTGGTGTGGACGCGCGAGGACGACATGCGCGGCGGTTACTACCGACCGTTCAGCGTGCACCGCATGCGCGGCCTGGTGCGCGACGGCAAGATCGAAGCCTGGAGCGACACCATCGTCGGCCAGTCGATCATGAAGGGATCGCCGTTTGAGGCGATGACGTTCAAGGACGGAATGGATTCGACGGCCTATGAAGGCTCGAATGAAATTCCTTACGACGTCGCCAACTTCAAATGCGATCTGCATCAGGTCGATGTCGGCGTGCCGGTCTTGTGGTGGCGTTCGGTCGGACACACCCATACCGGTTACGCGGTCGAAGCGTTTGTCGATGAACTGCTGGAGGCGGCGGGAAAAGATCCCGTTGAGGGACGTCTCGAACTGATGAGCAAGAAGCCGCGTCATGCCGGCGTGCTTCGCGCCGTCGCGGAGCTGGCCGACTGGAAAAACGCGAAGCTTGAGCCCGGTCACGCACGTGGTGTGGCCGTGGTCGAGAGTTTCAATACTTTCGTCGCTCAGGTCGTGGAACTGTCGATGACCGCGGAAGGCCCGAAGGTCCACAAAGTTTGGTGCGCTGTGGATTGCGGCATCGCTGTCAATCCGGACATCATCCGCGCGCAGATGGAAGGCGGCATCGGCTTCGGCCTCGGTCACATCCTCTACGCCGATGTGACGATGGAAGAGGGCCGTGTGACCACGGGCAACTTCGACAGCTACCGCTCGCTGCGCATCAACGAGATGCCCGAGATCCACGTGACGATCGTCAAGTCGAACGAGAAACCAAGTGGCGTTGGCGAACCCGGTGTGCCGCCGATCGGCCCCGCGGTGGCCAATGCAATGGCCAAGCTGGGTCACACTCGCCCGCGGCAATTGCCGATCGTGCCGGGAGCTGCAGCATGAGTCTGATCAGGCAAGGTGCAATGGCGCTCGGTGCGGGCGCCATTGCCGCGACGCTGCTTGCGTTCGCGGGACCCTCATTTCGCGGCGAGGCTGATGCAGCGGTGGACCCCGCGAAGAATGTGCAGACGCTGAAACCGGTGTCGAGTTTCGACAAGATCAAGGACAAGAACAAACGCGCGATCGCGTTGTTCGAGGAAGCCGGCAAGGTGATCCAGTCGCCGCGCTGCATGAACTGCCACCCGGCGACCGAACGTCCGACACAGACGGACAAGATGCGGCCCCATATGCCGCTGGTCGTGCGCGGTGACGGGGGTGTCGGCGCCGCGAGCGGACTCGCGTGCAATACGTGTCACCACGATGCGAACTTCGACGCGGCGGGCGTGCCCGGCAATCCGAAGTGGGCCCTGGCGCCCATCGAGATGGCCTGGCAGGGCAAGTCGCTCGGCCAGATCTGCGTCCAGATCAAGGACAAGGAACGCAACGGCGGCAAGGACATGGCCGCGCTGGTGAAGCACATGGCTGAAGACGAATTGGTCGGCTGGGGCTGGAACCCGGGGGGCAATCGGACCCCGGCGCCCGGAACCCAGAAACAGTTCGGCGACCTGATCAAGGCCTGGGCTGCGGCAGGGGCGGCATGTCCGAAAATACCGGCGAGTAGCGGCAAAGGATGATAGAAGTGGAGCCACTGCCGACCCGCGGGAGGCCATAGGCATCCCGGCAAGGTTTTTGGCCCGAAAAATGCTTTGGGAACTCAGAATCCCCTTGGCAAAGCGAACCTGACCCGTTAAACATTCCTTTCCGGGCGTGCTGGCTGTCGCTGGCGCGTCCGTGTTCGTTTTCCGAAAATCAAACCAATAGGAGTCCATTCCTCGTCGATCATTCCGCATGGATTGCTCACAGGAACGGAAGCCCTTTGTTTTGTTGGAAGAAAACGGGCGGGGGCTGGTTCCGGCGTGAAGCCGGATAAAGCTTCCATCCTGTCCAAGACTGCAGGTGCCTGGCCGAATCCCTCGTGGAAACGGCTTCGCTTAATCTCCTGCACAGACGGGTGAAAACCGGATTTCGTGACCCGCTGCCAATTCGGTGGCGGCTGCGGATTTGGTTCGAACCTCGACACCTCGTTCAGGCGTGCCGCAAGGCGGGCCATGGCGAGAGGGCAGGCTTCCGAAATGTCGTCGTGCCCGACGTGTTGAGAGATGAATGTCTCGAGGCTAGCGGGCAGGACGATCGGTGCAACCCGGCGGTCCTGCTTCAAGGCAGACCGCCAACCGGAAAGAGCTTGCTGTGGAACGAGCGGCAAAAAAAGAGGCGGTCGAAGCGCTGAACGGGGTCTTCAAGACCACCGGCGTTGCGGTCGTTGCTCATTATTCCGGCCTGACCGTTGCCCAGATGTCGATTCTGCGGACGCAGATGAAGCAGGCTGGCGCCTCGGTAAAGGTCTCGAAGAACCGTCTCGCCAAAATTGCTCTTGAAGGCACGGATGTTGTTTCCATCGGCTCCCTGTTGAAGGGGCCGACTGTGATCGCCACCTCGGACGATCCGGTTGCAGCACCGAAAGTTGCCGTCGAATTCGCCAAGGCCAACGAAAAGTTCGTGATCCTCGGCGGCGCGATGGGAACGACTGTCCTGAATCCCGACGCTGTGAAGGCGCTTGCCTCGCTGCCGTCGCTTGATGAACTGCGCGCGAAGATCGTCGGCCTCCTTGTGGCGCCGGCGACCAAGATCGCTCAGCTCACCACCGCGCCTGCTGCGAAGCTGGCCCGCGTGGTTCAGGCCTATGCCTCGAAGAGTGAAGCGGCGTGATGCCATTCTCCATCTCAACTGGTTCGAACTGATACGCTAAGGAAACATAAAATGGCTGATTTGCAGAAGATTGTGGACGACCTCTCGACCCTTACGGTTCTTGAGGCTGCCGAGCTCGCGAAGCTTCTCGAAGAGAAGTGGGGCGTCTCGGCTGCTGCCGCGGTTGCGGTTGCTGCTGCTCCGGGCGCTGGCGGCGGTGCTGCTGCCGCTGAAGAGAAGACCGAGTTCTCGGTGGTTCTCGCGTCGGCAGGCGACAAGAAGATCGAAGTCATCAAGGAAGTCCGCGCCATCACCGGCCTGGGCCTCAAGGAAGCCAAGGACCTCGTCGAAGGCGCACCGAAGCCAGTCAAGGACGGCGTTGCTAAGGACGAAGCCGAGAAGATCAAGGCTCAGCTCGAGAAGGCTGGCGCTAAGGTCGAACTCAAGTAAGTCGATATTGTTTTCGGCCGGTCCTTCGGGGCCGGCCGGACACATAAAAGTGTGACGGTTCGATGATTGACCCCCTCGAATCGCCGCGATTGCCGCCCATATAGGCGGAGGCACGAAAGGACGGATCGCCCTTTGAAACCCGGAACGAGTTCAAGGCGGGACGTCGGGAGACGAGAGATTTCGGGCTTTAACAAGCCGTAGGATTTGTTTGACGGGCAGGGCGCCACCAGCGCCCCGCGCGTCATTTTGCGTCTTGAGATTCGGAACGGGGTTTCCCGCCGCCTGAAGCTCGGACGCCGCGAGACCCGGGCTGTTTGCCTGGTCAGTTGTTTGGGCGATTTTGAAATTCAACCCGGGGGCGGTGCCCATCGCACTCCGGAAGATGCCGCCAGTCAAGGGCGGCGAAAATGAGAGGCCACGATGGCGCAGACGCAGCAAACTTTCACCGGTCGCAAACGCGTTCGCAAGTTCTTCGGACACATCAAGGAAGTTGCCGAGATGCCGAACCTCATTGAGGTTCAGAAGGCGTCTTACGACCAGTTCCTGATGGTCGATGAACCAACCGGCGGGCGGCTGGACGAAGGTTTGCAGGCGGTTTTCCGCTCGGTGTTTCCGATCAACGATTTCTCGGGCACCTCGCAGCTTGAATTCGTCCGCTACGAATTCGAACAGCCGAAGTATGACGTCGATGAGTGCCGCCAGCGCGGCATGACCTTCGCTGCGCCGCTCAAGGTGACGCTGCGCTTGATCGTGTTCGATATCGACGAAGAAACCGGCGCCAAGTCCGTCAAGGACATCAAGGAGCAGGACGTCTACATGGGCGACATTCCGCTCATGACGATGAACGGCACCTTCGTGGTCAACGGCACCGAGCGCGTCATTGTCTCGCAGATGCACCGTTCGCCGGGCGTGTTCTTCGATCACGACAAGGGCAAGACCCATTCGTCGGGCAAGCTGTTGTTCGCCGCGCGCGTGATTCCGTATCGCGGTTCGTGGCTCGACATCGAGTTCGACGCCAAGGACATCGTGTTCGCGCGTATCGACCGCCGCCGCAAGATTCCGGTGACGTCGCTGATGTTCGCCCTCGGTCTCGATGGCGAAGAGATTCTGTCCACGTTCTACAAAAAGATTCAGTACAAGCGGATCAAGGAAGGCTGGCGTGTGCCGTTCGTCGCCGACCGTTTCCGCGGCTATTCGACGATCAACGACCTGATCGACGCCGACTCGGGCAAGGTTGTGCTCGAAGCCGGCAAGAAGCTGACTGTGCGCTCGGCGCGCCAGCTCCAGGAAAAGGGCCTCAAGGCGCTGCGCCTGTCCGACGAAGAACTCGTCGGCAACTATCTCGCGGAAGATCTCGTCAACCCGAAGACCGGCGAAATCCACGCCGAGGCCGGCGAAGAAATCACCGAGAAGCTGCTGAAGGCGCTGAACGAGCAGGGTTATAAAGAACTGCCGCTGCTCGACATCGACCATGTCAACATCGGTCCCTACATCCGCAATACGCTTTCCGCCGACAAGAACATGACGCGTGAAGACGCGCTGTTCGACATCTATCGCGTGATGCGTCCGGGTGAGCCACCGACCATCGACTCCGCGCAGGCCATGTTCCAGTCGCTGTTCTTCGACTCGGAGCGCTACGATCTGTCGGCTGTCGGCCGCGTGAAGATGAACATGCGTCTCGAACTCGACGCGCCGGACACCATGCGCACGCTGCGCAAGGAAGACATCCTCGCGGTCATCAAGACGCTGGTCGACCTGCGCGACGGCAAGGGCGAAATCGATGACATCGATCACCTCGGCAACCGGCGCGTGCGCTCGGTCGGCGAGCTGATGGAGAACCAGTATCGCCTGGGTCTCCTGCGCATGGAGCGCGCCATCAAGGAGCGCATGTCGTCGGTCGATATCGATACGGTCATGCCGCAGGACCTGATCAACGCGAAGCCTGCCGCGGCTGCCGTGCGCGAGTTCTTCGGTTCGTCGCAGCTCTCGCAGTTCATGGACCAGACCAACCCGCTGTCGGAAATCACCCACAAGCGCCGTCTCTCGGCGCTTGGACCGGGCGGTCTGACGCGTGAGCGCGCGGGCTTCGAAGTCCGCGACGTGCATCCGACCCACTACGGCCGTATCTGCCCGATTGAAACGCCGGAAGGCCCGAACATCGGTCTGATCAACTCGCTCGCGACCTTCGCGCGCGTGAACAAGTACGGCTTCGTGGAAACGCCTTATCGCAAGGTGAAGGACGGCCGCGTCACCGACGAGGTGGTCTATCTCTCCGCGATGGAAGAGGGCCGTTACCGCGTCGCGCAGGCGAACGTGCCGCTCGATAACAAGGGCCGCTTCACCGACGACCTCGTGATCTGCCGCCACGCCGGCGAAGTGTTGCAGATCACGCCGGACAAGGTCGACTACATGGACGTGTCGCCGAAGCAGCTCGTTTCGGTCGCCGCGGCGCTGATCCCGTTCCTTGAGAACGACGACGCTAACCGCGCGCTGATGGGCTCGAACATGCAGCGTCAGGCCGTACCTCTGGTGCGCGCCGAAGCTCCGTTCGTCGGCACCGGCATGGAAGGCGTCGTGGCTCGCGACTCGGGCGCTGCGATCGCGGCCCGCCGCACCGGCGTGATCGACCAGATCGACGCGACCCGTATCGTTATCCGCGCGACGGAAGATCTCGATCCGACCAAGTCGGGCGTCGATATCTACCGCCTGATGAAGTACCAGCGCTCGAACCAGTCGACCTGCATCAACCAGCGTCCGCTGGTGAAGGTGGGCGATCAGGTCCGCAAGGGCGACATCATCGCTGACGGTCCGTCGACCGATCTCGGCGAACTCGCGCTCGGCCGTAACGTGCTCGTCGCGTTCATGCCGTGGAATGGCTACAACTTCGAAGACTCGATCCTGCTCTCCGAGCGGATCGTGAAGGACGACGTCTTCACCTCGATCCACATCGAGGAATTCGAAGTCATGGCCCGCGACACCAAGCTGGGACCTGAGGAAATCACGCGCGACATTCCGAACGTTTCGGAAGAAGCGCTGAAGAACCTCGACGAAGCCGGCATCGTGTACATCGGCGCGGAAGTCCGCGCCGGCGACATCCTGTGCGGCAAGATCACGCCGAAGGGCGAAAGCCCGATGACGCCGGAAGAAAAGCTTCTGCGCGCCATCTTCGGTGAAAAGGCTTCCGACGTTCGCGACACCTCGCTGCGCGTGCCTCCGGGTGTGCAGGGTACGATCGTGGAAGTCCGCGTGTTCAACCGCCACGGCGTCGACAAGGACGAGCGCGCTCTGGCGATCGAACGGGAAGAAATCGAGCGTCTCGCCAAGGACCGCGACGACGAACAGGCGATTCTGGACCGCAACGTCTATAGTCGTCTGTCGGAGCTGCTGGAGAACCGCCAGGGCATCGCCGGTCCGAAGGGCTTCAAGAAAGACACCAAGATCACCCGTGCGGTGCTCGAGGAGTATCCGAAGTCGCAGTGGTGGCAGTTCGCTTCGCCGAACGACAAGCTGATGGCTGAAATCGAAGCCATGCGGAAGCAGTACGACGAATCGAAGAAGGGCCTTGAACAGCGATTCCTCGACAAGGTCGAAAAACTTCAGCGCGGCGACGAATTGCCTCCGGGCGTGATGAAGATGGTCAAGGTCTTCGTCGCGGTGAAGCGCAAGATTCAGCCCGGCGACAAGATGGCGGGACGTCACGGCAACAAGGGCGTGGTGTCGAAGATCGTGCCGATCGAAGACATGCCGTTCCTCGAAGACGGAACCCATGCCGACATCGTGCTCAATCCGCTCGGCGTGCCTTCGCGTATGAACGTCGGCCAGATTCTCGAAACGCATCTTGGCTGGGCCTGCGCAGGCCTCGGCAAGCGGATCGGGCAGGCGGTCGATGCCTACTACGGCCACGGCAAGTCGGACATCAAGCCGCTCAAGGAGACCTTGAAGAAGGTCTACGGCGACGACGAGGTCATCAAGACGCTCAACGATACCGAGTTGATGGAGCTTGGTCGTAACCTGCGTGCGGGCGTGCCGATTGCGACGCCTGTGTTCGACGGCGCCAAGGAGAAGGACATCGAGGACATGCTCGATCTCGCCGGACTCAATAAGTCTGGCCAGTCGACGGTCTACGACGGACGTACCGGCGATCAGTTCGATCGCAACGTGACGGTGGGCTACATCTATATGCTCAAGCTGCACCATCTCGTGGACGACAAGATCCACGCGCGTTCGATCGGTCCTTACTCGCTCGTCACCCAGCAGCCGCTGGGCGGCAAGGCGCAGTTCGGCGGACAGCGTTTCGGCGAAATGGAAGTGTGGGCGCTCGAGGCTTACGGCGCGGCGTACACGCTCCAGGAAATGCTGACCGTGAAGTCGGATGACGTGGCCGGCCGTACCAAGGTGTACGAGGCCATCGTCCGCGGCGACGACACGTTCGAAGCGGGTATCCCGGAATCGTTCAACGTGCTGGTCAAGGAAATGCGCTCGCTCGGCCTCAATGTCGACCTGCACAATTCCAAGCTCGGACCGGCGACGACGTCCGAGGCGGCTGAGTAATCAAGATTTCATGCCCGGCTTACAGAGCCGGGCATCCGCGCCTTGTCTGAACGTCGGGCAGGGCGCGAGACGACCGACAAGTTTCGAATTTGCTGTCGATGACGATCGGCACGCGAGGAGAAGACGATGAACCAAGAAATTATGAATCTCTTCAATCCGACGACTCCGGCTCAGGTCTTCGACCAGATCCGGATTTCGATCGCTTCACCTGAGAAGATTCTGTCGTGGTCCTACGGCGAGATCAAGAAGCCGGAAACCATCAACTACCGCACGTTCAAGCCAGAGCGTGACGGCCTGTTCTGCGCGCGCATCTTCGGGCCGATCAAGGACTACGAGTGTCTTTGCGGCAAGTACAAGCGCATGAAGTACAAGGGCATCATCTGCGAGAAGTGCTCGGTCGAAGTGACCCTGTCGCGCGTCCGGCGCGAGCGCATGGGCCATATCGAACTGGCCGCGCCCGTCGCGCACATCTGGTTCCTGAAGTCGCTGCCTTCGCGCATCGGCCAGTTGCTCGACATGACGCTGAAAGACCTCGAGCGAATTCTTTACTTCGAGTACTACGTCGTTCTGGAGCCGGGTCTCACCGCGCTCAAGGACCGTCAGCTGCTGTCGGAAGAAGAGTATCTCCGCGCGCAGGACGAGTACGGTCAGGACAGCTTCACCGCCATGATCGGCGCGGAAGCGATCCGCGAATTGCTGAAGGGTCTTGAGCTCGAGAAGCTCGATGGCCAGCTTCGCGCCGAGATGGCGGAAACTGAATCCGACATCAAGCACAAGAAGCTCGCCAAGCGCCTGAAGATCGTCGAAGCGTTCCGCGTGTCCGGCAACAAGCCGGAGTGGATGATCATGACGGTGGTACCGGTGATTCCGCCGGACCTGCGTCCGCTGGTGCCGCTCGACGGCGGCCGCTTTGCGACCTCCGACCTGAACGACCTCTATCGCCGCGTCATCAACCGCAACAACCGTTTGAAGCGGCTGATGGAGCTTCGTGCGCCGGACATCATCATCCGCAATGAAAAGCGCATGCTGCAGGAGGCCGTCGACGCACTGTTCGACAACGGCCGCCGTGGCCGCGTCATCACGGGCGCCAACAAGCGCCCGCTGAAGTCGCTCGCCGACATGCTCAAGGGCAAGCAGGGCCGCTTCCGTCAGAACCTGCTCGGCAAGCGCGTCGACTATTCCGGCCGCTCCGTGATCGTCGTCGGTCCCGAACTGCGCCTGCATCAGTGCGGCCTCCCGAAGAAGATGGCGCTCGAACTGTTCAAGCCGTTCATCTATTCGCGGCTCGACGCCAAGGGTCTGTCCACCACCGTGAAGCAGGCGAAGAAGCTCGTTGAAAAAGAGCGTCCCGAGGTTTGGGATATTCTCGACGAGGTTATTCGCGAGCATCCGGTGCTGCTGAACCGCGCGCCGACGCTGCATCGTCTCGGCATTCAGGCGTTCGAGCCAGTGCTGATCGAAGGCAAGGCGATTCAGCTTCACCCGCTGGTCTGCGCGGCGTTTAACGCCGACTTCGATGGTGACCAGATGGCCGTGCACGTTCCGCTGTCGCTTGAAGCGCAGTTGGAAGCGCGCGTCCTGATGATGTCGACCAACAACATCCTGCATCCCGCGAACGGTCAGCCGATCATCGTGCCGTCGCAGGACATCGTGCTGGGTCTCTACTATCTTTCGATCCTGCGCGAAGGCCTGCAGGGCCAGGGCAAGGTCTACCGCGACATGGCGGAGATCGAGCACGCGCTGTTCTCGAAGGTCATCCACCTGCACACCAAGATCAAGTATCGGTGGACCGGGATCGACGAGGAAGGCAAGACGATCTCGAAGATCTACGACACCACCGCCGGCCGCGTCATGCTTGGGCAGGTTCTGCCGAAGCACGGCAAGGTGCCCTTCGACACCATCAACAAGCTGATGACGAAGCGCGAAATCTCCAGCGTGATCGATCAGGTGTACCGTCACTGCGGTCAGAAGGAGACGGTGATCTTCTGCGACCGCATCATGGCGCTCGGCTTCTACAACGCCTTCAAGGCGGGCATTTCGTTCGGCAAGGACGACATGGTCGTGCCGCACGGCAAGTGGAAGATCGTCGATGACACCCGCTCGATGGCAAAGGAATTCGAGCAGCAGTACAACGACGGCCTGATCACTCAGGGCGAAAAGTACAACAAGGTGGTCGACGCCTGGTCCAAGGCCACGGAGAAGATCGCCGACGAGATGATGAAGGAAATTTCGTCCGTCAAGAAGAACTCGAAGGGCGAAGATTCCCAGATCAACTCGATCTATATGATGGCCCACTCCGGTGCGCGCGGTTCGCCGGCGCAGATGCGTCAGCTCGCCGGCATGCGCGGCCTGATGGCCAAGCCGGACGGCTCCATCATCGAGACGCCGATCGTCTCGAACTTCAAGGAAGGCCTGACCGTGATGGAGTACTTCAACTCCACCCACGGCGCTCGTAAGGGTCTTGCCGATACGGCGTTGAAGACCGCGAACTCGGGTTATCTGACCCGTCGTCTGGTGGACGTGGCGCAGGACTGCATCATCACGCAGGACGATTGCGGCACCAAGCTCGGCATCAAGATGCGCGCGATCATCGACGCCGGTACGGTCGTCGCTTCGCTGGCGTCACGCATTCTCGGCCGTACCAACGGCGAGGATCTGCGCGATCCGGTGACCAACAAGATCGTCGTCAAGCGCGGCACGCTGATGGAGGAGACTCACGTCGACGCCATCCAGCAGGCCGGCATCCAGGAAGTGAAGATCCGCTCGGCGCTGACCTGCGAACTGGTCAACGGCATCTGCGGCAAGTGCTACGGGCGCGATCTCGCCCGCGGTACGCCGGTCAACCACGGCGAGGCTGTCGGCGTTATCGCCGCGCAGTCCATTGGTGAACCTGGCACGCAGCTTACGATGCGCACGTTCCACATCGGCGGTGCGGCGCAGATCAACGAGCAGTCGTTCATCGAGTCGAACTTCGACGGCAAGATCGTCATCAAGAACAAGGCGATCGCAACCAACAGCGAAGGTTTCAACGCTGCGATGGTTCGCAACATGGTCGTTGCGGTTGTCGATCCGGATGGCACCGAGCGTGCGACGCATCGCATTCAGTACGGCGCGCGCATGCGTGTCGATGACGGCGATATGATCAAGCGCGGCCAGCGCATCGCGGAGTGGGATCCGTATTCACGTCCCATTCTCACCGAAGTCGAAGGCACGATCGGATTCGAGGATCTGGTCGAAGGTCAGTCGATCTCGGAAACGCTCGACGAATCCACGGGTATTGCAAAGCGCGTGGTTATCGACTGGCGCACGACCGGCCGTGGCGCGGATCTGCGTCCCGCTATCGTGATCAAGGGCAAGGACGGCAAGGTGCTGAAGCTGGCGCGCGGCGGTGACGCCCGTTACATGCTTTCGGTCGACGCCATTCTGTCGGTGGACACCGGCGCAAAGGTGAAGGCCGGCGACATCCTTGCGCGTGTTTCCACGGAAAGCGCCAAGACCCGCGACATCACCGGCGGTCTGCCGCGCGTCGCGGAACTGTTCGAGGCCCGCAAGCCGAAGGATGCCGCCATCATCGCGGAAATCAGCGGCACGATCCGCTTCGGACGTGACTATAAGAACAAGCGCCGCATTTCGATCGAGCCTGTCGACAAGAACGAGGAGACTCGCGAGTACCTCATTCCGAAGGGCAAGCACATCCATCTGCAGGACGGCGACATCGTCGAAAAGGGCGATTTCATCGTCGAAGGCAATCCGGCGCCGCACGACATCCTGGCGATCAAGGGCATCGAGGAACTCGCTGCCTATCTGGTCAACGAAATCCAGGAAGTTTACCGGCTCCAGGGCGTGCTCATCAACGACAAGCACATCGAAGTGATTGTTCGTCAGATGCTGCAGAAGGTCGAGATCACCGATCAGGGCGAGACCGACATGATCTCGGGCGAGCAGATCGACAAGATCGAGTTCGACCAGATCAACGCCAAGGCGAAGGACGAAGGTAAGAAGATCGCGACCGGTACGCCGGTACTGCTCGGCATCACCAAGGCGAGCCTGCAGACGCGGTCGTTCTTCTCGGCAGCGTCGTTCCAGGAGACCACCCGCGTGCTCACCGAAGCTGCCGTCAACGGCAAGGTGGACCCGCTCGAAGGTCTCAAGGAGAACGTCATTGTCGGCCGCCTGATCCCGGCCGGTACTGGCGCCTCGATGGCGAAGATCCGCGAAGTCGCTACCAAGCGCGACAAGCTGATCCTCGACGAGCGCGAGAAGCAGGCAGCGATCACGCCTGCGGCTCCGGAAGCGGAGCCTCTGGCTCTGCCGCCAGCGGAATAATTCCCGCGCTGGAGCGCATGACATATGTGACAAGATGAAAAGGCCGCCTCTTGGGGCGGCCTTTTTGCCAGAAAAACGAAACCTTTTTCCCGACCCGTGCGTCTAATTTAGGTGACTGACACGCGTTGCGATCCGTAATGCGGCTTTCACGATGTCGATTTTTTGTTTTTAAACCCGGTGTCCACTTGCAGAAATCCGACCGCCTTCTTGCGGCGATTGAATCGATTTACATCGCCGCCACCAATCCTTCGCATTGGCCATCAACCCTTCAGGTGATTGCCGATTGTTTCGATGACGTCGGAGCAATCCTTATCCATGGCCGAGACGATGGCAGCTTCGGGGTGATCGACTCGCCGTCGCTGAAGCAAGTCACCGCAGAATATGCTCTGCACTGGAGCGAGCGCGATATCCGCGCCATCCGTGCACGCGAACGCGGTTACTTCTTCAAGCGTGACGTCGTTACCGATCGTGACATTCTGACCCCTGAGGAGATGGAGACCGATCCGTTTTATGCGGATTTCTTGCGGCGGCACGGCTTGAAGCATTTCCTCGCAGCGACTGTTTCTCCGGATCCTCACATCGAGGTTGCGGTGAGCGTTCAACGTGCGGCCGGCCAGCCGGAATATTCAGAAGATGAACTGAAGATGATGGAGCGGCTTGCTCCTCATGTGGAGACATCGTTACGGCTCAGCATCCATTTGATGGATTCCCAGGCCGTCAACGTCGGCATGGGCGCCGCTATGGCGCGCATCGGCATCGGCGTGTTTGCCCTGGATTCGATGGGACGCGTCGTCTCCTCCAACGCCGCATCTCAGGCGTTGCTTGGCGATGGTTTGAATGTCGTCCAGGAGCGGCTGGTGCTGGCCAATCCTGCGGCGAGCGGAGAAGCGATCGCAGCTATCCGGCATGCGCTTGATGGAAACGCGGAAGCGCTGGGGCGGGACACGAAACCGGTCCTCGTCTACCGCGAGCCGCCCAAACGGCCGCTGGTACTCTACGTGCTGCCTATTCCGGTTTCGGAACGCTCCACCGACCGGTTTCTGACCCGGGCCCGAGCGATCGTGTTGCTGATGAATCCGGCTGCTGCCAGCATCGCCGATCCGTCGCTGGTCCGCGATGTTCTCGGTGTGACGCTCGGCGAGGCAAGGATTGCATCGCTGATCGGATCAGGACTCTCGCCGAAAGAGGCGGCGGAAAAACTGGGAATTGCAGAAGAAACTGCGCGCTCGGTGCTGAAGCGGGTTTTTTCCAAGGTCGGAGTGTCCCGCCAAAGCGAGCTTGCAGTCCTGATCGCGAGGCTTTCTGGCTAGGGATGTTACGCCTGCCTGTCGCGATACTGTGGGTTGAAAGCCACACTAGCGCTAAGTTGCTAGAAGGTCAGCAGAATAACCCATTTGGGGGATGTGCAGTTTAGCCCTGTTCCTATTGTGGCTGCATTCTGTGACCTTCCAAGATACTCAAAGCAGTTTGGGCAGGGGTTTTAAAACAACGAGGATTATTTGGGAGCCATAGGACATGATCGCCTCGCGGTGATTATTTTGGTGTCCATGACTTGGAATAGGGGCAGTAACCTAAAGGGCCAGCGCAAGCTGGCCTTTTTTATGGAATGCGTTTTCCGGTTTGCGACAGCCTTTGTCAGATGTTCTTCCGCGTTTATTCCCGCCGCTCCCTCAAATTTTTCTGCCATGCCGCGACTGAAGACCGATGGTTTGAGGAATTGCCGCGAACTAAGCTGACAGTGCTGGAAATTGGTTTCGGGGCAGGCAGTTGGTCGATGTGTTCGACGAGACGCTGACGGATCGCATCTACGAAGCGGCGGTCGTGCCTGAGCTTTGGCCCGATGTGCTGGGCGAGATGTCCAGAGCTGTCGATGGGGCGGGTGGCATACTGTTCACTGCCAACCTCGAGCGTATCAAGTGGACGACATCGGCGGACATTCAGGACATCTTTGCGGAGTTTGTTCGCGACGGCTGGGCGGAGATCAATCCGCGGCCAGGCCGCCTCGGCCCCTTGGGCTCCACCGGGTTCGTGCAGGACTACGATTCATTTACGGATGAGGAACTGGACAACGATCCAGTCTATCGGGACTTTCTGCGCAAGCGTGGTCTTGGCTGGGCGACCGGCACGATGCTTGATACGCCGTCGGGCGACTCGCTGATTTTTTCCTTCGAGCGCGCGTATGCCAAAGGCCCGGTCCCGATCGAGATCGTGAGGCAGTTTGACAAGCTGCGTCCTCACCTCGCACGCAGCGCGTTGTTGTCGTCGCGGCTCGGCCTGGAGCGGGCGCGGGCAATGGCCGACGCGTTGCAATCGCTGGGATTGCCCGGCGCAGTACTGCGTGGCGGCGGCAAGGTTCTCGCCGCCAATGGCGCGCTTGAACGGCTGATGCCGTCGCTGCTGCAGGACCGCCGCGAACGATTGCACCTTGCCGATAGTGCGGCCGACTCCCTGTTTGAGGAAGCGCTGGCGCGCAGGTCGCTCGCCGGCGGCCCGATTTCGGTGAACTCCATTCCCGTCGCCGCAACTGAGGAACATCCGCCGATGATCCTGCATCTGTTGCCGATCCGCGGCGCGGCGAACGACATCTTCACGCAAGCAACATCGCTGCTCGTGGTCACGCCGGTCGACCGCGCCGTCGTGCCGACGGCCAAGGTGCTGCAGGGCCTGTTCGATCTCACTCCGGCCGAGGCGAGGGTGGCGCGGGGCATCAGCGAGGCGCAGAGCGTCGAAGCGCTGGCATTGTCGGCGGGGGTCTCGGTTGAGACTGTCCGGAGCCAGCTCAAGACAGTCCTCTCGAAAACAGGTCTGTCCCGCCAGCAGGAACTGATAAACCTGCTCGCCGGGAACATGCTACCGGTCTCCAAAGATCCTCCGCCAGCCTGACAAGACTGGCCGGAACTGGCCAAATGCCGTCCATTTCCGTCATATTCGGCGTTTTTTCGCGTCGGATCGCGCTTTGTTCATCTTCCCTTCAGATGAAAAAGGCATTTGTTTAAGGTGAGTTAGACCGGCTCAAAACCCGAATGGGACGCCGGCGAGGGGCGAAGGACGTCATGCTCGATCTGGCAATAGTTGGTGGTGGCCCAGGCGGGCTGATGAGTGCTTGGTACCTCAAGAAGAAGCTTGGGGCGCTCTGCCGCGTCACGATCTATGAAGCGTCCGACCGCGTCGGCGGTAAGATTCTGACAAAAAAATTCGACACTGCGCCGGCGATGTACGAAGCGGGCGTCGCTGAAATCTACGACTACTCCATGACCGGCCCTGACCCGTTGCGAGAGTTGATCCAGCATTTCGGATTGCAGACCATTCCGATGGACGCCGAGCAGGTTCAGCTCGACGGCGAACTGCTCGACGACGTGCCGGGCATGCGCCGCAAGTACGGCGCACAGACCGCGAAGGCCATCGAGGACTTCCGCAAGCTCTGCGCCGGCATGGTTTCGCCGATCGAATACTATGAAGGCGTCGGCGCGCACGACAACGAGCATCCTTGGGCCTACATCAGCGCCGAGGAACTGCTGGACCGCGAAGTCGCCGATCCCGTTGCGAAGCGCTTCCTGAAAGTGATGGCGCGCTCCGACATCGCGACCGAGCCGCACAACACCAACGGTCTGAATGCCCTGAAGAACTTCGTAATGGATGTGGAGGGCTACATCGGCCTTTACTCGATTCAGAACGGTAACGAGCAGCTCATCCATAGCCTGCAGAGCGAAATCGAAGCCGACATCCAGTTGAACCATCGGGTTCTCAAGGTCGGCAAGGCGGATTCCGGGCGCTATGCCATCAACATGATGAACGGCAAGGGACCGATCACCAAGGAGCACGATCTGGTCGTGATGTGCCTGCCACATTCATGGCTCACCACCATGCGCTGGGACGGCGAACTGCTGCGCCATTCGATGGTGAAGCACATCGCCTATTTCGATCGCCCGGCGCATTACCTGCGCGTCTCGATCCTGTTCGATGAGCCGTTCTGGGGCGACAAGGTCCCGGGTGCATGGTGGATGTCCGAAGCCTTCGGTGGCTGCTGCGTCTATGTCGAAGGTGCGCGGCACGATGTGGGCCGCCACGGCGTGCTGAACTGGCTGATCCCGGGGTCCGACGCATTGGCTTTCGCCAATCTCAGCGACAAGGAACTGATCGACGCGGCGATCAAATCGCTGCCGAAATCGTTCGGCAACGCCCGCGCGCATTTTCTGGAAGGCAAGACCCATCGCTGGCTGTCGTCGGTGAATGCCATTCCGGGCGGCTTGCCCGCGCGAGACGTGATGACCAACCATCATCCCGAGCCACACGAGCATCCGGGCCTTGTGGTCGTCGGCGACTATCTGTTCGACTCGACGCTCAACGGCCTGCTGGACTCCTCCGACGCCGCCACCGACATCATCCTCACGCAGATGATCAAGCTGCGCTATGAGCGCGGCGATAGCGGCAATGTGCCGTCCGACAAGATCGACCGTGCCTATTTCGACAACTACCGCAATGTCGGTCCCTACGGTGAGGTCTGGAACCAGTTCACCGATCCGGACTATCTCACCAATCTCATCAAGATCGTCTGGAACCGCGCCCGGGGCTACAAGCTGCTGGTGGCCGGCTCGGCAAGCGGCGAACTGGTCGGTGCGCTGCGCGAGCGCGGCATCGACGCCTGGGGCGTCGAGAACAACCGCTATATCCACGCCAAGACGCCGAAGGCGCTGCGCAAGTATAACAAGCTCGGTTCGCTCACCAAGCTGCCGTTCAAGGCCGGGGAGTTCGACTTCGTCTATGAGACGAGCCTGTGTCATGTGTCCAACAAGCAGGTGACGCGCGCGGTCCGCGAGCTTAATCGCGTGGTGAAGACCGGTTTCGTGTTCGGCTCCGTCACCAGCGATATGATGCCCGGGCTGATCGACCGCTACGACCTGCTGCGCGGTGTCAAAAAACTAGGCACCTGGTGGGAATGGTCCGAACTGTTCTTTGGCAATGGTTTCGACCTCTCCATGCACCGCCGGGATTGCACCGACGCGGTGTGGGACGCCACGCTGGCGGCCAACAAGGGTCCTGGCGACTGGTACGCAGACGCCGACAGCCTGCGTTATTCGTTCTTTGACAAGGTTGCCGCCGACGACTAATCGCTTAAGGACGCGGCGGCCATCCGGCCGTCGGCATAAGTGATTGCGGCCGTTTGGCCATGCAGCGACGGTTTATATATGCCGACCAAGCCGCCCATCCCGGATACCGACAAGACAGCGTCGGGCAAACCGCTCGACGATGAGGCCGCGCGCCTTGCCGCCGTGCAGGCGGACATGCCTCTGCCGCCGGAACCTGACGACATCGACGATGACGATGACGACGAGGATCTTGTCGCCTTTACCGCCAGCGAGGCCGCCGGCGCATTCGCAACTCTCTGGCGGTTCACCTGGCCGCATCTGCGCAACTACAGGACCTGGCTCAGCTTCGTTGCGATCGGTCTTTTCATCGAGACGTTGTTCAACGTCATCATGCCGCTCAGCCTGAAGTTCCTGATCGACGACGCGCTCGGCGAGGAAGATTTCCAGGCGCTCTACACCATTCTGGGCGTGCTGGCTGTTGCAGGCATCATCACCTCCATTGTCGCGGTGTGGTACGAGCGCTGGGATGCGCGGCTGGCGGCAGCGGTCATCTCCGATGTCCGCGCCCGGCTGTTCGAGCATGTCCAGAATCTGCCGGCGGCGTTCTTTGGACGCACCAAGCGCGGCGAGATTCTGTCGCGGTTTTCCGTGGACATGGCGGGATATGAATCCTCGATCAAGCATTTCGCCAACAGCGCGTTGCTGCCGTTCCTCGAATTGATCGCCGGCATCGGCCTGATGATCTGGCTGAACTGGCAGCTTGCGGTGGTGGCGCTGCTGATTTTCCCGATCACGCTGATCGGCCCGCGCATCCTGACGCCGAAGGCTGTGCAGGCGAACTACGAGCAGAAGGTCAACGAGTCCGCGATCCTCGGTGTGGTGCAGGAAAACGTCGCCGCGCAGATGGTGGTGAAGGCGTTCGGCCTGCAGCGCAAGGCATTCGGCTGGTTCACGTTCCGCAATAAAGCAGCGCGCCACTCGATGGCCGATGCGACGTTCCTTTCCACGATGGTGGAGCGGACCGTCACCGTGTCGGTGCTGCTGCTCCATCTCGTGGTGCTTGCGATTGGCGCGTATCTCGCCACCATCGGCAAGATATCGATCGGCACCTTCGTCACATTCGAGAGCGCATTCTGGGAGATTTCCTACAACATCGCCCATCTGATGCACTTCATTCCAGTCGCGATCCAGGCGGCGGCCGCCGTGCGCCACATGGAAGAATTGCTCGACGAGCCGACGCGCGGCGGCGATCGGCCCGGCGCGCCGGATCTGCCGCGTATCACTGACAACATCTCTTTCGATCGGGTTGTCTTCAAATACGAAGGCAGCGATACCACCGTTCTCGATGGCCTCTCGCTCAAGATCGGCGTCGGCAAGAACATCGCCATCGTCGGGCCGAGCGGCTCCGGCAAGAGCACGCTGCTCAATCTCATTTTGCGCCTGTACGTTCCGAACGAGGGCAGGGTGGCTATCGACGGCGTCGACATCCGCAAGGTGACCCGCGACTCGCTGCGCAGGAGCATGGCCGTGGTGTTCCAGGAAAACATGCTGTTCAACATGTCGATCCGCGAGAACATCCGCCTCGGCAAGGACGGTGCGACCGACGCCGAGGTCGAGGATGCGGCGAAGAAGGCCGAGATCCATCGTTACATCATGACGCTGCCGCAGAAGTACGACACGGTGGTCGGCGAGCGCGGCGACACGCTGTCCGGCGGCCAGCGCCAGCGCATTGCAATCGCGCGCGCCATTGTCCGCAATCCGTCGGTGCTGCTGCTGGACGAAGCGACGTCGGCGCTCGACCAGACCACGGAGGCGGCGATCAATCGCACGCTGCTCAAGGTCGCCAAGGGCCGCACCATGATCTTCTCGACGCACCGGCTGACGTCGGTGGTCGACATGGACGAAATCATCGTTATCAGCAACGGCAAGGCCATCGAGCGCGGCCCGCATGCCGAACTGCTCAAGGCTAACGGCATGTACCGGAAGCTATGGGACGACCAGCTTCACAAATCGCATCACCCCGCCGAGGATGATGATGACGATGAGGACGACGAGTGAGCGCCTCGTGGGCCAGCGTAGCGTTTAGTTTAGCATTGGCCTGACCTCGGCCTAACGGGCGGGCAGTGTCCACGGGTGCCTATGACTGCGGAACTGTCCATGGATGAGCCATCGGCTGTCCCGGGCAGCGGAAACAACGTTGCGTCTATCTAACCAATTGAATTATAATGATAATTATCCTGTTTGAGAGCCATTCCAGGATATCGGAGTGGGACGGGCGTCCGGCTTAAGGCCGCAACCTGCCGCACTGGCGGGCTGTTAGCCGGCCCAGAATCGGTATTTGGGGACCCACAATCGATTCCCTTCTTCAGTCGCCCAAACGGTGACAGCGGCGTCCAGCGAGAGCAAGAAACGGCTGCAACATAAGCGCTTTTGCCATGTCGTTTAGTCTTGACTTGGCATGGCATGGCTTATAAAACCCGGCCACTTCACGACAGGCGGTGAGCTTCCTCACGTCGGAACGGATCACCTTTTCAGCCCCGCGTTCTTAACCGGGATGGATCGGCACCAACCTCGACGAATGTCGCTCAGACGCTGTCGGCACTAGCCAGGCAATGCCAGGACGATCTTGGTCTCTCGGGCGGACGCTCTTGAGATTGGTTTCGGATGCATGACCTCGGTCCGCCCTCAAGGCGAACTGCGGTCCTCTGTGGCGGTCAAGCGCTTTCCGTTCAGCGATGAATGGATGGCGCGATTTCGTTTTGCGCGATTAAACGCGCGATGCGGAATGGCGAGGCCGGCGTGAAGCGGGTGGGGCGGAAGCCCCGAATGAATTTGCGAGCCTTAGGGTTTCGCGCGAACAAGGGTGAACGATGCCGACGATCAACCAGCTGATCGCAAAGCCACGTGAAGCGCAGAAGTCGCGCAAGAAGGTGCCCGCTTTGCAGCAGTCGCCGCAGAAGCGCGGTGTTTGCACGCGCGTCTATACGACCACTCCGAAGAAGCCGAACTCGGCGCTTCGTAAGGTCGCCAAGGTGCGCCTGACCAACGGCTTCGAGGTCATCGGCTACATTCCGGGTGAAGGCCACAACCTTCAGGAGCACTCGGTGGTTATGATCCGCGGCGGCCGCGTCAAGGATTTGCCCGGCGTGCGCTACCACATTCTCCGCGGCGTCCTCGATACGCAGGGCGTCAAGAACCGCAAGCAGCGCCGTTCGAAGTACGGCGCGAAGCGTCCGAAGTAAGCGGGAGCATTTACGATGTCGCGTCGCCATTCTGCTGAAAAGCGTGAAGTGAACCCGGATCCGAAGTTCGGGAACATCATCATCACGAAGTTCATGAATTCGATCATGTATGACGGCAAGAAGTCTGCCGCCGAGAGCATCGTCTATGGTGCGCTCGAGATGATCGAGGCCAAGACCAAGCAGGGCCCGCTGCCGGTGTTCGAGCAGGCGCTGGAAAACGTCATGCCGACGATCGAAGTGCGTTCGCGCCGCGTCGGTGGCGCCACCTATCAGGTGCCAGTCGAAGTGCGCTCCGTGCGCCGTCAGGCGCTGGGCATTCGCTGGATCATTACGGCCGCTCGCGGCCGCAATGAAAAGACCATGACCGAACGGCTCTCCGCGGAGCTGCTCGATGCATCGAACAACCGGGGGAACGCGGTCAAGAAGCGTGAAGACGTGCACAAGATGGCGGAAGCCAACCGTGCCTTCTCACACTATCGCTGGTAACGGCGAACTGAACCGGACATAAGGAACGAACCCCATGGCGCGCCAACATCCCATCGCTGATTACCGTAATTTCGGTATCATGGCGCATATTGACGCCGGCAAGACCACGACCACCGAGCGCATCCTTTATTATACCGGCAAGAGCCACAAAATCGGCGAAGTGCACGAAGGTGCCGCGACGATGGACTGGATGGAGCAGGAGCAGGAGCGCGGCATTACCATTACGTCGGCTGCGACCACCGCGTATTGGAACGGCAAGCGTCTGAACATCATCGACACCCCCGGTCACGTCGACTTCACCATCGAAGTCGAGCGTTCGCTGCGTGTGCTCGACGGTGCTGTTGTCGTTCTCGACGGCAACCAGGGTGTTGAGCCGCAGACCGAAACTGTCTGGCGTCAGGGCGACAAGTACAGGGTTCCGCGCATCGTTTTCGCGAACAAGATGGATAAGACCGGCGCTGACTTCTACAAGTGCCTCGATGACATCGTGAAGCGTCTCGGCGCCAAGCCAATCGCGATCCAGCTTCCGATCGGCGAAGAAAGCAATTTCGTCGGCATGGTCGATCTTGTGACCATGAAGGCATACATTTGGAACAACGAAGCGCTCGGCGCCAAGTTCGACACCGTCGAGATCCCGGCCGACCTCGCCGACAAGGCGAAGGAATATCGCGAGAAGATGCTGGAAGCCGCCGTCGAACTCGACGACGACGCTCTGGCTGCCTATCTCGATGGCAGGGAGCCCGATGAGGCGACCTTGAAGCGCCTGATCCGCAAGGCGGTTCTGACCAGCGCGTTTTATCCCGTGCTGTGCGGCTCGGCCTTCAAGAACAAGGGCGTGCAGCCTTTGCTCGACGCAGTGGTTGAATACCTGCCGTCGCCGCTCGACGTTGCTGCGATCAAGGGCATCAACCCTGACAACAACGAAGAGATCATCCGCGAGCCGAAGGACGACGCGCCGATGTCGCTCCTCGCCTTCAAGATTATGGACGACCCTTTCGTCGGCACCATCACGTTCTGCCGTATCTATTCGGGCACGCTGACCAGCGGCACCGGCGCGATCAACTCGACCAAGGAGCGCAAAGAGCGCATCGGCCGCATGTTGCTGATGCATGCGAACAACCGCGAAGACATCAAGGAAGCGTTCGCTGGCGACATCGTGGCGCTTGCTGGTTTGAAGGAAACTCGCACCGGCGACACGCTCTGCGATCCCGATCATCCGGTCATCCTTGAAAAGATGGAATTTCCGGAGCCGGTCATCGAAATCGCCATCGAGCCGAAGTCGAAGGCTGACCAGGAAAAGCTCGGCGTCGCGCTGGCGAAGCTGGCTGCCGAAGATCCGTCTTTCCGCGTGTCGACCGATCAAGAATCCGGCCAGACCATATTGAAGGGCATGGGCGAACTCCATCTCGACATTAAGGTCGACATTCTTCGCCGTACCTACAAGGTCGATGCCAACATCGGCGCGCCGCAGGTGGCCTTCCGCGAGAAGATCACCAAGAAGGCGGAAGTCGATTACACGCACAAGAAGCAGACCGGTGGTACCGGCCAGTTCGCGCGCGTGAAATTCATTGTTGAGCCGGGCGAGCCGGGTTCGGGCTTCTTGTTCGAGTCGAAGGTCGTCGGCGGTTCGGTGCCGAAGGAATACATCCCCGGCGTCGAAAAGGGCCTCAACAGCGTGCTGACCTCAGGCGTTGTCGCTGGCTTCCCGGTGGTGGACGTCAAGGTGCAGCTGGTTGACGGCGCCTACCACGACGTCGACTCGTCGGCGCTCGCATTCGAAATCGCATCGCGCGCGGCGTTTCGCGACGCGCTGCAGAAGGGCAAGTCAGTGCTGCTCGAGCCGATCATGAAGGTCGAGTGCGTGACTCCTGAAGATTACACCGGCTCGGTCATCGGCGATTTGAACTCCCGCCGCGGCCAGATCCAAGGCCAGGACATGCGCGGCAACGCCAACGTCATCAACGCGATGGTGCCGCTCATGAACATGTTTGGTTACGTGAACAACCTGCGCTCGATGAGCCAGGGCCGCGCGACCTTTACGATGCAATTCGATCACTACGCTGAAGCGCCGGCCAACGTGTCGGCAGAGGTCCAGAAGAAGTTTGCTTGATTTCTTTGACGCAAGTCAAAGTTGAACGGAGAACGTCATGGCTAAAGCTAAATTTGAACGCAACAAACCGCACTGCAACATCGGCACCATCGGTCACGTCGACCATGGCAAGACGTCGCTGACCGCAGCGATCACCAAGATTTTGGCTGAAACGGGCGGTGCAACGTTCACGGCATACGACCAGATCGACAAGGCGCCAGAAGAGAAGGCGCGCGGCATCACCATCTCGACCGCTCACGTTGAGTACGAGACCGCGAACCGCCACTACGCCCACGTCGATTGCCCCGGCCACGCCGACTACGTGAAGAACATGATCACCGGTGCTGCVCAGATGGACGGCGCGATCCTGGTCGTGTCGGCTGCCGACGGCCCGATGCCGCAGACCCGCGAGCACATCCTGCTCGCCCGTCAGGTCGGCGTTCCTGCGATCGTCGTGTTCCTGAACAAGTGCGACATGGTTGACGATCCGGAATTGCTCGAACTGGTCGAGATGGAAGTTCGCGAACTGCTCTCGAAGTACAACTTCCCAGGCGACGACATTCCGATCATCCGCGGTTCGGCGCTCGCTGCGCTTGAAAACAAGGATCCGAAGCTCGGCCACGACGCCGTTCTGGCGCTGATGAAGGCCGTTGACGAAAACATTCCGCAGCCGGCGCGCCCGATCGACCAGCCGTTCCTGATGCCGGTCGAAGACGTGTTCTCGATCTCGGGCCGTGGCACCGTCGTCACCGGTCGTGTCGAGCGCGGCATCATCAAGGTCGGCGAGGAAATCGAAATCGTCGGTCTGAAGGACACCCAGAAGACCATCGTCACCGGCGTTGAAATGTTCCGCAAGCTGCTCGATCAGGGCCAGGCTGGCGACAACATCGGTGCGCTGCTTCGCGGCACCAAGCGCGAGGAAGTCGAGCGCGGCCAGATTCTCTGCAAGCCGGGTTCGGTCAAGCCGCACACCAAGTTCAAGGCTGAGGCTTACATCCTCACCAAGGAAGAGGGTGGCCGTCACACGCCGTTCTTCACCAACTACCGTCCGCAGTTCTACTTCCGCACGACCGACGTGACGGGCGTGGTTCATCTGCCGGAAAGATGTGTATAAGAGACAGCAGTTCTACTTCCGCACCACCGACGTGACCGGCACGATCGAGCTGCCGGAAGGCACCGAGATGGTGATGCCGGGCGACAATGTCGCGCTGGGCATCAAGCTGATCGCGCCGATCGCCATGGACGTCGGCCAGCGCTTCACGATCCGCGAAGGCGGCCGCACCGTTGGTTCGGGCGTCGTCTCCAGCATCATCGAGTAACAAACGATCCGTCGCATGCCCGGCTGTGAGGCCGGGCATTCACGACCCTCTTATTGACTGACGTGGATGGCCGGGCTGACCGGTCGTGACGGACAAGAAAGACAGCGGCAATGAACGGCCAGAATATTCGCATTCGTCTCAAGGCGTTCGACCATCGGATTCTCGATACGTCGACCCGCGAGATCGTGAACACGGCAAAACGTACCGGTGCACAGGTTCGCGGACCCATTCCGCTGCCGACCCGCATCGAGAAGTTCACCGTCAACCGTTCGCCGCACGTCGACAAGAAGAGCCGCGAGCAGTTCGAGATGCGCACGCATAAGCGCCTTCTCGATATCGTCGATCCGACCCCGCAGACCGTGGACGCGCTGATGAAGCTCGACCTCGCCGCCGGTGTCGACGTCGAGATCAAGCTCTGAGCAAGACCCCGAAAGTGGGCACCGGTTTTCGGACCGGGTCTTGCTCACAAAGTAAATTGGTTAGTCCCTCGGGACAGAAAGAACAGGAAGCACGCCGATGCGCTCCGGAGTGATCGCACAGAAGGTCGGGATGACGCGGGTCTTTACGGAGACCGGTGAACATATCCCTGTGACCGTGCTCAAGTTGGGCAATTGCCAGGTTGTTGGCCATCGCACGACCGAGAAGAACGGCTACGTCGCGTTACAGCTCGGTTCGGGCTCGCGCAAGACCGTTTATTTGCCCAAAGCCGAGCGCGGCCAGTTCGCCGTCGCCAAGGTTGAGCCGAAGCGGAAGGTCGCGGAATTCCGCGTCTCGGAAGATGCGCTGATCCCGGTCGGTGCTGAAATCCAGGCGGACCATTTCGTCGTCGGCCAGTTCGTCGATGTGACGGGCACCTCGGTCGGTAAGGGTTTCGCGGGCGGCATGAAGCGCTGGAATTTCGGCGGCTTGCGCGCAACCCACGGCGTCTCGGTCTCGCACCGTTCGATCGGTTCGACCGGTGGACGTCAGGATCCCGGCAAGACCTTCAAGAACAAGAAGATGCCTGGCCACATGGGCGTCGATCGCATCACCACGCTGAACCTGCGCGTCGTCCAGACGGACGTTGAGCGCGGACTTCTGCTCATCGAGGGCGCCGTTCCCGGCTCCAAGGGTGGATGGATCACCGTGCGCGATGCCGTGAAGAAGGCGTTGCCGAAGGATGCGCCGAAGCCCGGCAAGTTCAAGCTGGCTGGCGGCACCGATACTGCTGCTCCTGAAGCGGCACCGGCAGAGGAGGGCGCGTGATGGAATTGAAGGTCACAACCCTGGAAGGTAAGGCCGCTGGTTCGGTTCAGCTCTCGGACGAGATCTTCGGTCTCGAGCCGCGCAAGGATCTGATTCAGCGCGTCGTCAACTGGCAGCTCGCGAAGCGTCAGGCCGGCACCCACAAGACCAAGGGCCGCGCTGAAGTCTGGCGTACCGGCAAGAAGATGTACAAGCAGAAGGGCACCGGCGGTGCGCGTCACGGCTCTGCCCGTGTTCCGCAGTTCCGCGGCGGTGGCCGTGCGTTCGGTCCGGTTGTCCGCTCGCATGAATTCTCGTTGCCGAAGAAGGTCCGTGCACTCGGTCTGCGCCACGCGTTGTCGGCGAAGGCCAAGGACGGCGGGCTCATCGTCATCGAGAACGCCGAGCTGAAGGATGCGAAGACCAAGGCGCTGATCGGTCACTTCTCCGGTCTCGAGATCACCAACGCGCTCATCATCGACGGCGCCGAAGTGAACACCGGTTTCGCGACTGCGGCCCGCAACATTCCGCACATTGACGTGCTGCCGATCCAGGGCATCAACGTCTATGACATTCTGCGCCGTCAGAAACTCGTTCTGACCAAGGCCGCACTGGATGCGTTGGAGGCGCGCTTCAAATGAGCACTCAGGACTCGCGCCACTACGACATCATCGTCGCTCCGGTCGTGACCGAAAAGGCGACCGTTGCGTCCGAGCACAACAAGGTTGTGTTCAAGGTCGCGGCGAAGGCGACCAAGCCGCAGATTAAAGACGCGATTGAGAAGCTGTTCGACGTCAAGGTGAAGAGCGTCAACACGCTGGTCCGCAAGGGCAAGACGAAAGTCTTCCGCGGCCAGTTCGGTTCTCAGTCGGATACGAAGCGCGCGATCGTGACCCTCGAAGAAGGTCATCGCATCGACGTGACCACCGGGCTGTAAGGCGAACGACGATGGCATTGAAAACATTCAACCCCACGACGCCCGGCCAGCGCCAGCTGGTCATGGTCGATCGTTCGGCGCTCTACAAGGGCAAGCCTGTCAAGGTGCTGACCGAGGGCAAGCACTCGAACGGTGGCCGTGGCAACACGGGCCGCATCACCGTGCGCTTCCGCGGCGGCGGCCACAAGCAGGCTTACCGTATCGTCGACTTCAAGCGTAAGAAGGTCGACGTGCCGGCCAAGGTCGAGCGTCTTGAATACGATCCGAACCGCACCGCGTTCATCGCGCTGATCAAGTATGCCGATGGCGAGCAGGCCTATATCCTGGCGCCGCAGCGTCTGGCTGTGGGTGACACCGTGATCGCCGGCAACTACGTCGACGTGAAGCCGGGCAACGTCATGCCGCTCGGCAACATGCCGGTCGGCACCATCGTGCACAACGTCGAGCTGAAGATCGGGAAGGGCGGCCAGTTGGCTCGTTCGGCCGGCACTTACGCCCAGATCGTTGGCCGCGACCATGACTTCGTGATCGTTCGCCTGAACTCGGGCGAGCAGCGCCTGGTTCACGGCCGCTGCATCGGCACCATCGGTGCGGTGTCGAACCCGGATCACATGAACATCTCGATCGGCAAGGCGGGCCGCAAGCGTTGGATGGGCCGTCGCCCGCACAACCGCGGCGTCGTCATGAACCCGGTCGACCATCCGCACGGCGGCGGCGAAGGCCGCACCTCGGGCGGCCGTCACCCGGTCACTCCGTGGGGCAAGCCGACCAAGGGCAAGAAGACGCGGTCGAACAAGTCGACCAACAAGTTCATTCTCATCAGCCGCCACAAGCGGAAGAAGTAAGGATCGCCGGACATGGTTCGTTCAGTCTGGAAAGGCCCGTTCGTTGAAGGCTCTCTGCTCAAGAAGGCAGATGCCGCGCGTTCGTCCGGCCGTCACGACGTTATCAAGATCTGGAGCCGCCGCTCGACGATCCTCCCGCAGTTCGTGGGGCTCACCTTCGGCGTCTACAACGGTCAGAAGCATGTTCCGGTCGCAGTGAACGAGGAAATGGTCGGTCACAAGTTCGGCGAGTTCTCGCCGACGCGGACCTTCCACGGCCATTCGGGCGACAAGAAAGCCAAGAAGTAAGGGCTTGAGGACTTAGTCATGAGCAAACCAAAGCGCGAACGGGTTCTCCCGGACAACGAAGCCAAGGCGGTAGCCCGCATGCTTCGCGTCAGCCCGCAGAAGCTGAACCTTGTTGCGCAGTTGATCCGCGGCAAGAAGGCATCGTCTGCGCTCGCCGACCTGCAGTTTTCGCGCAAGCGGATTGCCGGCGACGTGAAGAAGTGTCTGGAGTCCGCGATTGCGAACGCCGAGAACAACCATGACCTCGATGTCGACGCGCTTGTCGTCGCCGAGGCGCATGTCGGCAATGGCATCGTAATGAAGCGTTTCGCACCGCGCGGCCGTGGCCGTTCGGGTCGTGTTTTCAAACCGTTCTCGCAGCTGACGATCGTCGTTCGTCAGGTCGAGGCGGAGGCGAGCGCTTAACAGCGCAGGAGAGAACGATGGGTCAAAAGATCAATCCAATCGGGCTGCGTCTGGGCATTAACCGGACCTGGGACTCCCGTTGGTTCGCCGGCAAGAACGAGTATGCGAAGCTCCTCCATGAGGACATCCGCATCCGCGCCATGCTGATGAAGGAACTGAAGCAGGCTGCGGTCGCACGCATCGTGATCGAGCGCCCGCACAAGAAGTGCCGTGTGTCGATCCACTCGGCTCGTCCGGGCGTCGTGATCGGCAAGAAGGGCGCTGACATCGATAAGCTGCGCAAGCAGGTTGCGGCGATCACCGACTCCGACGTCGTGATCAACATCATCGAAATCCGCAAGCCGGAGCTCGATGCGACCCTGGTTGCGGAATCGATCGCGCAGCAGCTTGAGCGCCGCGTCGCGTTCCGCCGTGCCATGAAGCGTGCCGTTCAGTCGGCGATGCGTCTCGGCGCCGAGGGCATTCGTATCAACTGCTCGGGCCGTCTGGGCGGCGCGGAAATCGCGCGCATGGAATGGTACCGTGAAGGCCGCGTGCCGCTGCACACGCTGCGCGCCGATGTGGACTACGGTGTCGCCACCGCGTTCACGACGTTCGGCACCTGCGGCGTCAAGGTCTGGATCTTCAAGGGCGAAATCCTTGAGCACGATCCGATGGCACAGGACAAGCGTATGGCCGAAGGCGACAGCGGACGTCCGCGTCGCGATGCGGCCTGATTGAAATTCGAAGAAGGTTTGAGGGCGTAAGCCATGATGCAACCAAAGAAGACAAAGTTTCGCAAGGCGCATAAGGGCCGTATTCACGGCGTCGCCTCGTCGGGCGCGACGTTGTCTTTCGGCCAGTTCGGCCTGAAGGCGATGGCGCCTGAGCGCATCACGGCGCGTCAGATCGAAGCCGCCCGCCGCGCGCTGACCCGTCACATGAAGCGTGCCGGCCGCGTCTGGATCCGGGTTTTCCCGGATCTGCCGGTTTCGAAGAAGCCCGCCGAAGTGCGAATGGGCTCCGGCAAGGGTACGCCTGAATTGTGGGTTGCTCGCGTTAAGCCCGGCCGTCTCATTTTCGAGATCGACGGCGTGACCCAGCAGACCGCGAAGGAAGCTCTCTCGCTCGCCGCCGCCAAACTTCCGATCAAGACGCGCTTCGTTGCGCGCATTGCGGAGTAAGGAAACGACCATGGCCGATTTGAAAGTCGAAGATATCCGCGCAATGAGCCCCGATCAGATGGAGGACGCCGTCCTCAATCTGAAGAAGGAGCGGTTCAACCTGCGCTTCCAGCGCGCCACCGGGCAGCTCGAGAACACCTCGCGCCTGCGTGAGGCTCGCCGCGATATCGCACGCATCAAGACTGTCGCAGCGCAGAAGCGCGCCGCGCAGACCAAGAAGTAAGGGGCGAAAGATGCCGAAGCGTACTCTCCAGGGCGTCGTCGTCAGCGACAAGCAGGACAAGACCATTGTCGTGCGTGTCGACCGCCGCTTCACCCATCCGATCTACAAGAAGACGATCCGCCGTTCCAAGAACTACCATGCGCATGACGAGAACAACCAGTTCAAGGCAGGCGACACGGTCTGGATCGAGGAAAGCAAACCACTCTCGAAGTTGAAGCGCTGGACGGTTGTTCAGAGCGACGCAAAGAAAACAGCTTAAGCGCAAATAGCGCATCAGAAAGAGGACGAGGTGCATCAATGATTCAGATGCAGACCAACCTCGACGTGGCCGATAATTCCGGCGCGCGCCGTGTCATGTGCATCAAGGTTCTTGGAGGTTCCAAGCGCCGGTACGCGACTGTGGGTGACATCATTGTCGTTTCCATCAAGGAAGCCATCCCTCGCGGGAAGGTGAAGAAGGGCGACGTCATGAAGGCAGTCGTCGTTCGCGTGCGGAAAGATATCCGCCGCGCCGATGGTTCCGTCATTCGTTTCGACCGCAACGCGGCTGTGTTGATCAACAACCAGTCCGAGCCGGTCGGTACCCGTATCTTCGGGCCGGTGCCGCGCGAGCTTCGCGCCAAGAACCACATGAAGATCATCTCGCTTGCGCCGGAGGTGCTGTAATGGCTGCCAAGATCCGCAAGGGTGACAAAGTCATCGTGCTGAACGGCCGCGACAAGGGCCGGACCGGCGAAGTGTTCGAGGTGCGTCCCACCGAGAGCAAGGCGCTCGTGCGTGGCGTCAATCTGGTGAAGCGTCACCAGAAGCAGACCCAGGCGCAAGAGGGCGGCATCATCTCGAAAGAGGCGCCGATCCACCTGTCGAACATCGCGATCGTCGGCAAGGACGGCAAGCCGACCCGCGTCGGCTTCAAGATTCAGAAAGATGGCACCAAGGTGCGCATTGCGAAGCGCTCGGGAGCAGAGATCGATGTCTGAGACCGCATACGTTCCGCGCCTCCGCGCGCAATTCGACAAAGAGATCCGCGGCAAGCTGGTTGAGCAGTTCGGTTACACGAACGCCATGCAGGTGCCGTCTCTCGACAAGGTCGTGCTCAACATGGGCATCGGCGAAGCTGTCAACGACCGCAAGAAGGTCGAACTGGCTGCTGCCGATCTCGCGCTGATCGCGGGCCAGAAGCCGATCGTCACGCATTCGCGCAAGGCGATCGCGACCTTCAAGCTGCGTGAAGGCCAGGCCATCGGAGCCAAGGTGACGCTGCGCAAGTCCAAGATGTACGACTTCGTCGATCGTCTTGTGAACATCGCGCTGCCTCGCGTTCGCGACTTCCGTGGCCTCAATCCGAAGAGCTTCGATGGCAAGGGCAATTACTCCCTCGGCCTCAAGGAGCATCTGGTGTTCCCGGAAATCGACTACGACAAGTCGGGCGAGACCTGGGGCATGGACATTACGATCTGCACCACCGCGACCACAGATGATGAGGCGCGCGCGTTGCTGACCGCATTCAATTTTCCGTTCCGGCAGTGAGACACTGAACTAGTCAGCGTCTCAAACGCGGAAAGGTATGGAGACTACTCTATGGCGAAGAAGAGTTCTGTCGAGAAGAATAATCGGCGTCAGAAGATGACGAAGAACGCCGCTGCCAAGCGCGCTAAATTGAAGGCGATCATCGCCGACAAGAAGAAGCCGATGGAAGAGCGTTTCGCGGCGACGATCAAGCTCGCCGAGATGCCGCGCAATTCGTCGGCGACCCGCATCCGCAACCGCTGCGAGATCAGCGGCCGGTCGCGCTCGGTCTACCGCAAGCAGAAGATGAGCCGCATCGCGATCCGCGACTACGGTTCAAAGGGCCTGATTCCCGGCCTCGTTAAGTCAAGCTGGTAAGGGAGGTCGGTCATGTCAACGCACGATCCGATCAGCGATCTCATCACCCGCATCCGCAACGCGCAGATGCGTTCGAAGTCCAAGGTTTCGACCCCGGGCTCGAAGATGCGCGCGAACGTTCTCGAAGTGCTCAAGGCCGAGGGTTATATCCGCGGCTATGCGGCGGTCGAGCATGCCGGCGGTCACAACGAGCTTGAAATCGAACTGAAGTATTTCGATGGCGAGCCGGTTATCCGCGAAATCGAGCGGGTGTCGAAGCCAGGGCGTCGCGTGTACGCCTCGGTGAAGAACCTGCCGCGCGTGAAGAACGGTCTCGGCATTTCGGTGCTGTCGACGCCGAAGGGAATTATGGCTGACCACGACGCGCGTGACGCGAATGTGGGCGGCGAAATTCTCTTCACGGTGTTCTGAGGAAGGAAGAGATATGTCACGCGTAGGCAAGAAGCCCGTCGTGGTCGCCTCTGGCGTCACCGCGAATGTGGAAGGGCAAACCGTCAAGATGAAGGGGCCGAAGGGCGCACTTCAGTTTGTGGTGCACGACGACGTGTCGGTCGAGCTGAAGGAAGGCGCGATCCGCGTTGCGCCGCGCTTCGAGACCAAGCGCGCACGTTCGCTCTATGGAACGGCGCGCGCCCAGATCGCAAATCTGGTCGAAGGCGTCACCAAGGGTTTCGAGAAGAAGCTCGAGATCACCGGCGTCGGTTATCGCGCTGCGCTGCAGGGCAAGAACCTGCAGCTCGCGCTCGGCTACAGCCATGACGTGATCTATCCGATTCCGGAAGGCATCACGATCACGGTGCCGAAGCCGACTGAAATCACCATTGTCGGCAACGACAGCCAGCGCGTCGGCCAGGTTGCCGCCGAGATCCGCAGCTATCGTCCGCCGGAGCCGTACAAGGGCAAGGGCGTGAAGTACGCCGATGAATTTATCTTCCGCAAGGAAGGCAAGAAGAAGTAACGGAGCCGGTCATGTCGAAACTCAAGGTCACGAATGCCCGGCGCAAGCAGCGCGTACGTCTGTCGCTGCGCCGGACTGCAAATGGGCGTCCGCGCCTGTCGGTGTTCCGTTCGTCGAAGCACATCTACGCGCAGGTCATCGACGACCTGAAGGGCGAGACTCTCGCTTCGGCGTCGTCGCTGGAGAAGGCGATGCGCGATACCGGCAAGACCGGTGCGGATATCGACGCGGCGAAGGCCGTCGGCAAGCTGCTGGCGGAGCGCGCTGTGAAGAATGGCGTCAAGGAAGTGGTTTTCGACCGTGGCGGTTATCTTTACCACGGCCGCGTCAAGGCGCTCGGCGAAGCCGCGCGTGAGAGCGGGTTGAGCTTCTAAATTTGGTTTGAACGGACACAAGGGTAGGGGCGCAAGTCCCGCAAGGATTGGAAAACACCATGGCAGGTGAACGCGAACGCGGCGGTCAGCGGCGAGATCGGGAAGAGCGCGACAGCGAGTTCGTCGACAAGCTCGTCCACATCAATCGTGTGGCGAAGGTCGTCAAGGGCGGTAAGCGCTTTGGTTTCGCGGCTCTGGTCGTCATCGGCGATCAGAAGGGCCGGGTCGGATTCGGCCACGGCAAGGCCCGCGAAGTTCCTGAAGCGATCCGCAAGGCGACCGAGTCGGCGAAGCGCAATCTCACGCGCGTCGCTCTGCGCGAAGGCCGCACGCTGCATCACGATATTGCTGGCCGTCACGGCGCCGGCCGCGTGTATCTGCGCGCTGCGCCTGCCGGTACCGGCATCATCGCGGGCGGTCCGATGCGCGCCGTGTTCGAAACGCTCGGCATCCAGGACGTCGTTGCGAAGTCGATCGGTTCGTCGAACCCTTACAACATGGTTCGCGCAACCTTCGACGCTCTGAAGCATCAGGATTCGCCACGCTCGGTTGCGGCTCGCCGCAATCTCAAGGTGTCCACGTTGCAGTCCCGCCGTGTCGGCGGCGACGCGGAAGCTGTCGCGGAATAATTCACGCGCCGTTTTGGAGTTAAGACTATGGCCAAGGCCGCAACGAAAACCATCAAGGTCGAGCAGACCGGCAGCCCGATCCGCCGTCACAGCTCGCAGCGCGAGACCCTGATCGGTCTGCGTCTCAATAAGATCGGCCGTGTCTCCGAATTGCAGGATTCGCCTGCGGTTCGCGGCATGATCGCCAAGGTTCAGCACCTCGTCCGCGTCGTCGACGAGAAGTAAGGAAGCGAACGATGAAGCTCACCGAGATCGCCGACAACCCCGGCTCGCGCAAGAAGCGCATGCGGGTTGGCCGTGGCATTGGCTCCGGCAAGGGCAAGCAGGCAGGCCGCGGCGGCAAGGGCCAGACCGCGCGTTCGGGCGTGCGCATCAAGGGCTTTGAAGGCGGCCAGATGCCGCTACATCGCCGGCTGCCGAAGCGCGGCTTCAACAACATTTTCCGCGTGGAACTGAGCGAGGTCAATCTCGACCGGCTTCAGGAAGCCATCGATGCCAAGAAGCTCGACGCCAAGGCGGTCATCAACGCTGAATCGCTCGTGAAGTCCGGCCTGCTGCGCCGCTCCAAGGGCGGCGTTCGGCTGCTCGGCCGTGGCGAAATCAAGGCGAAGGTCAATGTCGAAGTCCACGGCGCGACCAAGTCGGCGATCGAGGCGGTCGAGAAGGCCGGCGGTACGGTGAAGATCCTGGCGCCGGCGAAGGACGAAGCCGCTCAGAAGGCTGCTGCCAAGAAGCCGAACAAGAAGGCCTCGTAACATTCGACCGTTCCCGGTCTTGTGACGGGTATCCACGGCGCGACTTCCTATATGGTCTTGCGAAGTCTTAGAACCGCGGACGGCCGGGCAAAGCCCGGTCATGGCGAATAAAAGGATCGGAGCCTCGGATGGCGTCTGCAGCAGAACAACTGGCGGCAAACCTCAACTTCTCGGCATTCGCAAAGGCTGACGAACTCAAAAAGCGCATCTGGTTCACACTGGGTGCGCTGCTTGTTTATCGGCTAGGCACCTACATTCCGTTGCCGGGCATCGATCCCAACATCTGGGAGCAGGTATTCAAGTCGCAGGCCGGCGGTATTCTCGGCATGTTCAACATGTTCGCCGGCGGCGGTATCCACCGCATGGCGATCTTCGCGCTGAACATCATGCCGTACATTTCGGCATCGATTATCCTTCAGTTGTTGACCACCGTGTCGCCGCAGCTCGAAGCTCTCAAGAAAGAGGGCGAGTCCGGCCGCAAGATCATCAATCAGTACACGCGCTACCTGACCGTCGTGCTTGCGACGTTCCAGGCCTACGGCATCGCCGTCGGACTTGAAGGCGCGGGCAACGTCGTCTCCGATCCAGGCATGTTCTTTCGCATCTCGACGGTGATCACGCTGACCGGCGGCACCATGTTCCTGATGTGGATCGGCGAGCAGATCACCTCGCGCGGCATCGGCAACGGCATCTCGCTGATCATCATGGCGGGCATCGTCGCCCGCCTGCCCACCACGCTCGTCCAGCTGTTCGAGAGCGGCCGCACCGGCTCGATCGATCCGCTGCGCCTGATCACGATCATCGTCGGCGTCGCGATCCTGGTGCTGTTCATCTGCTTCATGGAGCGCGCCCAGCGCCGCATCCTGATCCAGTATCCGAAGCGGCAGACCGCGCGCGGCGTCCAGGCCGAGCGCAGCCACCTGCCGCTCAAGCTCAACACCGCGGGCGTGATTCCGCCGATCTTCGCGTCGTCGCTGCTGTTGCTGCCGACCACCATCGCGCAGTTCAACGCCGGCAAGGGACCGGAGTGGTTTCAGTGGCTGACGACGCAGCTCAGCCACGGCCGTCCGCTGTTCCTCGTGCTGTATCTCGGCATGATCGTGTTCTTCGCGTTCTTCTACACGGCGATCGTGTTCAATCCGACTGAGACCGCCGACAATCTCAAGAAGCATGGCGGATTCATCCCCGGCATCCGTCCGGGTGAGCGCACCGCCGAATACATCGACTATGTGCTGTCGCGCATCACGGTAATAGGCGCAATCTATCTCGCGGTTGTCTGTCTCATTCCAGAGATTCTGATCTCGTACGCGTCGGTGCCATTCTATCTTGGCGGCACGTCGCTACTGATCGTCGTCAGCGTGACGATGGATACGGTCGCCCAGGTGCAGGGCTATCTGCTGGCGCACCAGTATGAAGGGCTGATCCGGAAATCGAAATTGAGGGGCCGCCGTAAATGAGGTTGATTCTTCTCGGGCCGCCGGGGGCGGGCAAGGGAACACAGGCACACCGACTGGTTCAAAGGAACGGTATCGTTCAGCTCTCCACGGGAGAGATGTTGCGTGCCGCAGTGGCCGCCGGAACGCCCGTTGGCCTCAAGGCGAAGGACATCATGGCCAGCGGCGCCTTGGTGCCTGACGAGGTGGTGGTGGGAATCATCGCTGATCGCATCGAAGAGCCGGACGCCAAGAAGGGTTTCATCCTCGACGGCTTTCCGCGCACCGTGCCGCAGGCTGAAGCGCTCGACGAACTCCTCAAGAGGAAGCACCTCAAGCTCGACGCGGTTGTCGAACTGCGCGTGAACGAGAGTGCGCTCCTTGAGCGGGTGGAAACCCGTGTCGCGCAGATGCGCGAACGCGGCGAAGAGGTCCGTATCGACGACACGCCGGAAGTGCTGTCGAAGCGTCTGGCCAGCTATCGCGCCCAGACCGAGCCGCTGGTTCACTATTATTCCGAGAAGCGGAAGCTCATCACCATCGATGGCATGATGACCATCGAGCAGGTGACCTCGGCCATCAACCGGGTGTTGGCGGCCCTCGTGGGCGCCGAATCGGCCAAGGCTGCGAAGAAGGCTGGCGGCAAGAAGACCAAGGCAGCCAAAAAGGCGGCCGCGAGCCCTGTCACAAAGGCTGCCAAAGCAGCCAAGAAGGCCGCCAAGGCAGGTTCCAAGAAGGCCAAAAAGGCCTCGAAGCCGGCCGGAAAGGCCGCCAAGAGCCCTAAAAAGGCGGTCAAGAAGGCTAAAACCCGGGCAGCCGGAACCAAAGCGGCAAAGACCCGGAAAGTGGCTAAAAAGGTTACGAAAAAGCGGGCTAAGGCCGTCAAACGGTTGACGAAACGCCGCTAAATACATTAATAAGCCCGCATCCAGTCGGATAGTTCAGACGATGCCGGGCCCCGAAAGAAAAGTGGGGAGGGCGTCGTGTTTGCGTTTGTGAACACCCGCCCGACGCCAGAGACCTAACAAAGACAAGCTGTCCGGTGCGGACGGCGACAGGAGCGAAGATCGTGGCCCGTATTGCAGGCGTCAACATTCCGACCAACAAGCGCGTGCTGATCGCGCTTCAGTACATTCATGGCATCGGCCAGAAGAACGCCGCTACCATCGTTGAGCAGCTCAAGATTCCGGCCGAGCGCCGCGTCTCGCAGCTGACCGACGCAGAAGTTCTGCAGATCCGCGAAATGATCGACCGCGACTATCTCGTCGAGGGCGACCTTCGCCGTGAAGTCGGCATGAACATCAAGCGCCTGATGGACCTCGGCTGCTACCGCGGCCTGCGTCATCGCCGCGGCCTTCCGGTGCGCGGTCAGCGCACCCACACCAACGCGCGCACCCGCAAGGGTCCGGCCAAGGCCATCGCCGGCAAGAAGAAGTAATTTCGTATCGACCACTGAACCGATCCGGCTCGCAAGGGCCGGATGATCACCTGAATTTCCCCAGCGTCTGGAATCACGGACGCGCTTGAAGGAAGAGAAGAGACCAATGGGTAAAGAAGCCACACGCGTCCGCCGCCGTGAACGCAAGAACATCGCCTCCGGCATCGCGCACGTGAACTCGTCGTTCAACAACACGACCATCACCATCACCGACGCGCAGGGCAACACCATTGCCTGGTCGTCGGCCGGAACGATGGGCTTCAAGGGATCGCGCAAGTCGACTCCGTATGCGGCGCAGGTTGCCGCCGAAGACGTGTCGAAGAAGGCGCAGGAACACGGCATGCGCACCCTCGAAGTCGAGGTTGCCGGTCCGGGTTCGGGCCGTGAATCGGCCCTGCGTGCTCTGCAGGCCGCGGGCTTCACCGTGACGTCGATCCGCGACGTGACCACGATCCCGCACAATGGTTGCCGTCCGCGCAAGCGCCGGCGCGTCTGATTGTTTTACTGCCGCGGGCAATATGCGCCCGCGTTGTTTTTAAGATGCGATGACGCGGGTCGCTCCCGCGCCGCCAGACCTCCAACGCCAAGAATTCGAGTGGCATGGGTGAACAAGTGACGATCCAGAAAAATTGGCAAGAACTCATTCGTCCGAACAAGCTCAACGTGACCCCTGGTTCGGATCCGACCCGTTTTGCAACCGTCGTTGCTGAACCGCTCGAGCGCGGCTTCGGTCAAACGCTCGGCAACGCGCTGCGCCGCGTGCTGCTGTCGTCGCTGCAGGGTGCTGCCGTGCAGTCGGTCCACATCGACGGCGTGCTGCACGAGTTCTCCTCGATCGCCGGTGTGCGCGAGGACGTGACCGACATCGTGCTCAACATCAAGGACATCTCGATCAAGATGCAGGGCGAAGGCCCGAAGCGCATGGTCGTGAAGAAGTCGGGCCCGGGTGTTGTCACCGCGGGCGACATCCAGACCGTCGGCGATGTCGTCGTGCTGAACCCCGAGCTTCAGATCTGCACCCTCGATGAGGGCGCTGAAATCCGCATGGAGTTCACCGTGAACTCCGGCAAGGGCTACGTCGCCGCCGAGCGCAACCGTCCCGAGGACGCGCCGATCGGTCTCATCCCGGTCGACAGCTTGTTCTCGCCGGTCCGCAAGGTGTCCTACAAGGTCGAGAACACCCGCGAAGGCCAGATCCTCGATTACGACAAGCTGACGCTGACCATCGAGACCAACGGCGCGATCTCGCCGGACGACGCGCTCGCTTACTCGGCGCGCATCCTGCAGGATCAGCTGAACGTGTTCGTGAACTTCGAGGAGCCCCGCAAGGAGGTTGCCGCCGAGATCATTCCGGATCTCGCGTTCAACCCTGCGTTCCTCAAGAAGGTCGACGAACTCGAACTGTCGGTTCGTTCGGCCAACTGTCTGAAGAACGACAACATCGTCTACATCGGCGACCTCGTGCAGAAGTCGGAAGCGGAAATGCTCCGCACCCCGAACTTCGGCCGCAAGTCGCTGAACGAAATCAAAGAAGTGCTGGCCCAGATGGGTCTGCACCTCGGCATGGAAGTGCCCGGTTGGCCGCCGGAGAATATCGACGAGTTGGCCAAGCGCTTCGAAGATCACTACTGAGAAAAACCACCGTGATGGCCGGGCGTATGTCCGGCCATCGCGGTGTGTCTAATATAGTTTGGGCGAACGCAGGCGGCCCACCTGAGAAGCATGTCCGACACGCGGTCGAGACAAGAAATTGAGGACTAAACTATGCGTCACGGAAAAGTTCATCGTAAGCTCAACCGCACCGCTGAACATCGCAAGGCGATGTTCGCAAACATGTCGGCGGCTCTCATCAAGCACGAGCAGATCGTCACGACCCTGCCGAAGGCCAAGGAGCTTCGTCCGATCGTCGAGAAGCTCGTCACCCTCGGCAAGAAGGGCGGCCTCGCGCTGCGCCGTCAGGCCATCAGCGAGCTGCGCGACCAGGATCAGGTCAAGAAGCTGTTCGACGTGCTGGCGCCCCGCTACAAGGACCGTCAGGGCGGTTACACCCGCATCATCAAGGCCGGCTTCCGCTACGGCGACAACGCGCCGCTCGCGGTGATCGAGTTTGTCGACCGCGATGTCGATGCCAAGGGCCAGGATTCGGGTCCGGTGCAGGAGAAGGCTTCGGAAGCAGCGTAAGCTTTTCCGGTTCAGACATTCGAAAAAGCGGCGCCCGGTGCGCCGCTTTTTTGTTGCCAGGATGTTTCCTGCGGGGCCACGATGCCATGAACCGCAGGACACGATCCCGCAATGGCATTCGCGGTTTGGGTTGCCATATGAAGCTCCATAGCAAAGGAGCGTTCCATGAAAATCGATCTTTCAGGCACCACGGCGGTCGTGACGGGATCAACCGCAGGCATCGGACACGCGATTGCCAAGGGGCTCGCCAAGGCGGGCGCAAGCGTGGTGGTCAACGGACGCACGCAGGCGAAGGTCGATGCTGCGGCTGCCGCCATCGTCAAGGCTGTCCCCGGCAGCACGGTGCGCGGCGTCGCGGCTGACGTTTCCACGGCAGCCGGCTGTGCTGCCCTGGTCAAGGCGGTGCCGGATGCGGACATTCTCATCAACAATGCGGGCATCTTCGAACCGAAGGGGTTCTTCGAGATTCCGGATGAGGACTGGTCCCGGTTCTTCGAGGTCAACGTGATGTCGGGCGTGCGGCTGTCGCGCGCTTACATGCCGGGGATGCTGAAGCGCAACTGGGGCCGCATCGTTTTCATCTCCTCGGAGTCCGCGCTGAACATTCCGAGCGAAATGATTCATTACGGCACGTCCAAAACCGCACAGCTCTCCATCTCGCGCGGGCTCGCGGAGATGACCAAGGGTACTGCCGTCACCGTCAATTCAGTCCTGCCGGGGCCGACCATGTCGGAAGGTGTCGAGACCTTCGTGAAGGATCTGGCGAAGCAGAACGGCCAGTCGGAAGCGGAGGCGGCGACGCAGTTTGTCAAGCAGCACCGGCCGACGTCGCTGATCCAGCGTTTTGCGACCGTCGATGAGATCGCCAACATGGTGGTCTATGTTTCCTCGCGCGAGGCATCCGCGACGAACGGAGCGGCGCTGCGGGCCGAAGGCGGCATCGTCCAGACAATTGCATAGGTGCGATATGTCAGCCTACCTCATTTCCGAAGTTGACGTGCACGATGCGGCTGGTTTCGAGGCTTATCGCACCATCGCGGCCAAGGCGATTGCGCAATACGGCGGCCGCTATCTGGTACGCGGAGGGGCGGCAACCGCCGTGGAGGGCGGACCGCCGCCGAAGAACATCATCGTCGCCGAATTTCCTTCCATGGAAAGGTTGCGCGAATGGTACGCCTCGCTGGAATACGCGGAAGCGTTGAAGTTTCGTCAGACAGCGCTTGATCGCCGTCTGATCTTTGTCGAAGGCGTGCCGCCGGTGTGATTTGTTGTGATTTGTAAGCGGATTTGAAAGGCGGCGCAGGTTGCGCCGCCTTTTTCGATGCATGTCCGATATGCGCGGCGATGAGTGACGTCGTGTCGCACGCTTGAATCGAGCGAACCGCTGCGTTGTCATACGTCTGTAACGCCACTGTCGCACTTATGCGGCCATAAACATGGCTGCACTGCACCATCCCCGCTGACCTTGTCCGCGACATCTGCAGCTTCATATCAGGCGTGGACCAGGCGCTGCTCTTTCGACGATTGGCTGACTCGCTCGTGTGGACGACCATTTTGGACGACTATTCCGTCAATCTCTCGCCTCCGCGCTTCGAGGCGAGCGGCTGGATGCATTGGCCCGACAATGAGGACTACAGCCTCCAGTTCATGAGGGTGCTGGGCTCGGCGCAGGAGGGCGGCAGCACGGTTTCGGAATGCTTCCTGACGGCGTCTCGCATTGCCGCCGGCGATGACGAAAGCTGGTATCGCGAATGGAAAGCCATCGCCGATGCCAACAAGGAGCGTGGCGATCGGGCGCGCGCGGCGGGCAATATCCGTTCGGCATGCAGCAACTGGCTGCGAGCCTCCAACTACTACCGGACCTCGGAAGTTTTCCTGAAGCTGGATGACGGCCGGCGCGCCGCCGTGCTGGAAGAGATGCGGGCCTGTTCGCATCTCTTCGTCATCCATCAGCCGGCGGGCGGAGAGCGGGTTCGCATTCCCTGTTTCGAGGGCGGCTTCGTTGAAGCCTATTTCTTGCGTGCTCCGGGACCAGCCCCGCAGAAACCTGTCGTTGTCTGTGTCGGCGGGCAGGGCCATTTCAAGGACGGGCATTTGCACACGATGCTGCGGCAGGCCCATGCGCGGGGGTTGTCGCTGCTGCTGGTCGATCTGCCGGGACAGGGGGCATCGCCCAGAAACAAGGTGAGTGTGCGCTTTGAGGTTGAGACCGCAATCAGTTGTTGCGTGGACTATCTGATCGCGCGTGACGATGTCGACGAGCAGCGGATCGCCATTTTCGGCGATGGTCTGGGTGCGGCTTTCGCATCACGCGCCGCCAGTCTGGATGATCGGTTTGCCGCGTCCGTTTCCGACGCCGGCATCTGGGACATGCACGAGCGAGTTTCCACGATGATGTGGATGTCCCGCGATAACGCGAAGGATGCCATCGGCACGGAAATTCGCAGGATGGAGCGTCATGGCGGGCTGGAGAAAGTCAGGTGTCCGACCCTGGTTGCGTTCGGCGAGCGCGACTGGCTGGATATCAGCCATGCCACCGAGATGTGCAGGGTGCTGAGGGAATCCGGGGCGGATGTGACCCTGAAGGTTTTCTCCGCGGCTGAGACCGCGGCATCGCATGCGCAGACCGACAATCCGACGATCGGCAACGAATTCATCTTCGACTGGATCGCCGGTCGCCTCAATGCAGTTCCGGCTGTCGCGGCGCCGTGATCGTCAGGTGTCTGCAGAGATCACCTGGGCGGCCTTGGCGAGGCGCTCCTTGATGGTCGAGAGCGTGGTGTTCAGCTCGCGGAACGTCTGATCGGAGAAGTCCGAGAAAACAAGGTTGTCGGCGACGACTTGTCGCGAATACAGGTTCGCGATCTGCTTGTGCGCCTTGTCGGTCAGCGACATCAGCACGACGCGCGCATCTTCCTTGGATGGGACACGGCGCATGAAGCCGTGCTTCTCCAGATTTTTGGTCTGGGTCGTGACGAAGGAGGGATCGACGTGAAGTTTTGTCGATACCTCCCGGACTGAAATTCCCTTGCCTCGATCGAGATCGTTGACCGCCATCAGAATCAGCCATTGCGGACAGGTGATGTCGAGGATTCGCGCCCAGATGGAGCGGATTTCTTCGAGATGCGTATTGATCGAAATTACATCCCAGATGAATTGCCGAACCAGAGCATCGTCCGGCCCAAGCGCCGTTGCGCCTTGCGCGGTGCTGCGGTCGTTGCTTGTTTTGTGACGGCTGAATGAATTTTTCTTGGTGGCGGTCTTTGCAGCCATCTTTATTTCAACCTTGTGAAGGGAAAGAGAAAACTAAGTCAGACATGTTTCTAATGCAATCGTCGTATGCGGCATTTCAACGCGTTGCCGGGAAAGCACACGCCCGGTCCCAAATAAATACATGAGTAAATCAATTATTGAACTCACGTGATTAATGAAGGCAATGTCGCGACGACTCCCGGGACCACTCGGGCGTCCTGTTCGGTGGATTTGCGAAAGACAAGCTGTCCAATCGAGCGGTGAGCGGGGTTAAGGGGCTGAGACTTGGAAGTGGCTTGCGCCACGGGGACCGGACCTTTCCTCAATTGAAAAATTTTGGAGGTTTTATGAGCAAGATTAAGAGCCTTATCCTGGGTTCGGTGGCGGGTTTGGCCACGATCGCGGGTGCACAGGCGGCTGATCTTCCCGTCAAGGCGAAAGCGGTCCAGTACGTGAAGATCTGCTCCCTGTATGGAGCTGGTTTCTACTATATCCCTGGCACCGACACCTGCATCAAGCTGGGCGGCTACGCGCAGTTTGACGCAACCATCAACGGCAGCGCACACGGCCAGCCGGCATGGAACAACAGCGGCAATACCGGCCTGCAGAACCGGTCGTCGGATGCGTTCATCACGCGTACCCGCGTCAACTTCAACGTCGACACCCGCACCGCGAGCGAGTACGGCGTTGTGCGTACCTACTGGTCGAGCAACTTCCAGCACACCAGCGGCGAAGCTCCGTCCGCAGGTACTCTGACCCTCGACTTCGGCTTCGTGCAGTTCGCCGGCTTCACCTTCGGTAAGGCGATTTCGGTGTTCCAGACGCCTTGGGGCGGATCGCCGATCAATCTCAACACCTCCAACTTGCTCGGCGGTTACGACAACTCCACCGGTATCACGCAGATTGCGTACACCTGGCAGTTCGGCAACGGCCTGTCGGCCTCGGTCGCGGTGGAAGACAACAAGACCATCACCCGCGCGCCGCTGTATAACGGTGCAGTCATCCCGGCCAACTCCGCGCTCTTCACGGGCGCTTTTGCGAACGCTTCCGGCGGTAACGTTTCGCCTGATTTCACCGGTAACATCCGCCTCGACCAGGCAGCCTTCACCGCTCAGTTGTCGGGTGGCGTTCACAACCTCCACGCCGGCTACTACGGCACGACCGAGCCGACCGGCCATCCGAGCGATGAATGGGGCTTCGCGATCCAGGGCGGCATCCAGCTGAAGAACCTGCCGACGGGTCCGGGCGACAAGCTGTCGTTCAGCGCGATCTATACCGATGGCGCTCCGAAGTATGCGATCGGTGGCACCACCGGCAACAGCTTCGATGCGTTCAACAACTCGGGCACGTCCGGCGCTGGCTTCTATCAGTCGTTCGCTGTGGCCTCGCTGCAGGATGGCGTTTACACCACCGGCGGTTCGATCCAGAAGACGAAGGTCTGGGCTGTGCAGGGCGGCTACGAGCATAACTGGAATGCCAACTGGCAGACCGGCGTGTTCGGCAGCTACGTCAACGTCAACTACAATGACACTGCCTCGGCGATCCTGCGTACCGGCTATGCACCTGCGCTCACGGCCGGCAGCACGTTTAACCCGGACTTCAAAATCTGGCAGATCGGTTCGCGTACCGCATGGACTCCTGTCCAGAACCTGACGCTCTCGGGTGAAGTGCTGTACACCACCATCGACCAGAGCAGCACGGGTGGTCTCACTGCCACTGCAGCGGGCAACGCTGGTGCCTTCAAGCCGGCTGGCGTTTACGAGTTCAAGGATCAGGGCATCCTGTCCGGCCAGCTCCGCGTCCGCCGTACCTGGTAATCGCGGCCGCCTGACGGCGACTGCATGTGAAACGAAAATGAACCCCGGCAGAAAAACTGCCGGGGTTTTTTCTTCACCAATGATTTCGCTGATGCACAAAATCGTGAAGCTCAGCGACCCCGAATTAGTTGACTAAATAAGCTAATCGCGGCATATACCATCGTGAAGCGACGATCTTGTCGCCGTTTTTCAAGGTGAGTACCGACAACAAGTTTCAAGCCTTAAGACCTCCAAAACCTCCGGCAATGCCCTGCCGGAGGTTTTTTGTTGTCGCGTAGCGCGTCAGCGATTCTTTGGAATTTTGTCTGGCACGTGTGCCGTCCAGCGCGAATGGATTTTACCAGCCTTCGAGAACAAGCTTTCCGGTGGAGCGTCCGCTTTCCAGCAGCGTGTGCGCCTGCTTGAGGTTCACGGCGTTGATCTTGCCGAGCACCTTGTCGAGCGTCGTGCGCAGCACGCCGTTGTCGATCAGGCTGGCGACATCGTCGAGCAGGTTGTGCTGCGCGATCATGTCGGCGGTCTGGAACGATGAGCGTGTGAACATCGATTCCCAATGCAGCGACACCGCCTTGCCCTTCAACAGATTGACGTTGAGCGAAGCCGGATCGTCGATCAGCCCGAGCTTGCCTTGCGGCGCGATGATGTCTGCCAAAGCTGCGAAGTGCTGCTCGGTGTTGGTAAGGGCCGCGATCAGCGCGACCGGCGGCACCTTGAGCACGGCGATCTGCTCCTTCATCGATTTGGAATGATCGACCACATGATGCGCGCCGAGATCGAGACACCACTTGCTGGATTCAGGCCGTGAGGCTGTCGCCACGACGGTGAGGCCGGTGAGCCGCCGCGCAAGCTGGATCAGAATCGATCCGACGCCGCCCGCGCCGCCAACGATCAGCAGCGTGCGCGGATCGACGCTCTTGCCGGGCGCCACGCCGAGGCGATCGAACAGCAGCTCCCATGCCGTGATGGAGGTGAGGGGGAGGGCGGCCGCCTGAGCAAAGGACAGCGTTCTCGGCTTGTGACCGACGATGCGCTCATCCACCAGATGGAATTCCGAGTTGGTGCCCTGGCGCAGGATCGAACCGGCGTACCAGACCTCGTCGCCCGGCTTGAACAGCGACACTTCGGGTCCGACGGCATCGACGATGCCCGCCGCGTCGAAGCCGAGGATCTTGGTTTCGCCCGCCGGCGGCTCGGCGCGCTTGCGCACCTTGTAATCCACCGGGTTTGCGGAGATCGCCTTGACCGCGACGCGGATGTCGCGCCCAAGCGGTTCCGGCTTTGCGGTCTCGAAATCGATCAGTGCCTCTGCCGCGTCGATTGGCAGTGACTTCTTGTAGCCCACGGCTTTCATTGTTCTTGCTCCATCTGTGCCCGGTGTGATCGGCGGAACTTACGTGTCTCGCTCTGCCGTGATTTGCAAGTACTGTCGTTTTGGGGATATAGTCACCGTTTGGATACCATTGGAAAATCACGGATGAAACGACAGGACTTTGGCTGCGCTCCGGGCTGTTCCGTCGAGGTGACGCTCGATCTGATCGACGGCAAGTGGAAGGGGGTCATCCTCTACCATCTCCAGGAGGGGCGGCTGCGCTTCGGCGAATTGCGCAAGAAGCTGCCGCGGATTACCCAGCGGATGCTGACAAAGCAGCTTCGCGCGCTGGAGGAGGATGACCTCATCATCCGCAAGGTGTATGCCGAGGTCCCGCCGCGGGTGGATTATGAACTCTCCGAGACGGGCCAGCGGCTGCGGCCGGTGATCGATGCACTCAAGGCGTGGGGCGATGATAATCGCGCCCGGATTGATGCGGCGTCTGAAAGCAAAGCCGCGGGAGCAAAGAAGACCAGACCACAACCGGGCGCTGCGCCGCGTCCTTCGCGGCAGGCTCAGCCCGCATAACCCATTTTGGCACGACTTATCTTTGGCATCAGGCTCAGGATTGATTTCATGATCGTTGTTCGCGCGCTCATTGCGCTCACTCTCTCGTCCGTTCTCGCAACGTCTGCGCTGGCGCAAGACCGTGTGGTTCCGGCGTCGCCAAACCAGTTGAAGTTGTCCTATGCGCCGATCGTTCAGCGCGTGCAGCCGGCGGTGGTGAATGTCTACGCCGCCAAGATGGTGCAAAACCGCAATCCGCTGCTGGACGATCCGATGTTCCGCCGTTTCTTCGGCGTGCCGGGCAATCAGCCCGAGCAGATGCAGCGCTCGCTTGGTTCGGGCGTGATGGTCGATTCGTCCGGCCTCGTCGTCACCAACAATCATGTGATTGAAGGCGCGGATCAGGTGAAGATCTCGCTGTCCGACAAACGCGAGTTCGAGGCCGAGATCGTGCTGAAGGACAGCCGCACCGATCTCGCGGTCTTGCGCCTGAAGGACGTGAAGGAAAAGTTTCCGACGCTTGAATTCTCGAATTCAGACGATGCGCTGGTGGGCGACGTCGTGCTCGCCATCGGCAATCCGTTCGGCGTCGGCCAGACCGTGACCCACGGCATCATCTCGGCGTTGGCGCGCACGCAGGTCGGCATCACCGACTATCAGTTCTTCATCCAGACCGACGCCGCGATCAATCCCGGCAATTCCGGCGGTGCGCTGGTGGACATGACCGGCAAGCTGGTCGGCGTGAACACCGCGATCTTCTCGCGCTCCGGCGGTTCGCAGGGCATCGGCTTCGCCATTCCGGCCAACATGGTCCGCGTCGTCGTGGCCTCGGCAAAAGGCGGCGGCAGCGCGGTGAAGCGCCCTTGGCTTGGCGCACGTCTGCAGGCGGTGACGCCAGAGATTGCAGAGACGCTCGGATTGAAGCGTCCGACCGGCGCGCTCGTTGCGAACATCACCGCCGGCAGTCCGGCCGCACGGGCAGGGCTGAAGCTGTCCGATCTGATCGTTTCGATCGACGGCCAGGTGATCGACGATCCGAACGCGTTCGATTATCGCTTCGCGACCCGGCCGCTTGGCGGCACGGCTCAAGTTGACGCGATACGCGCGGGCAAGCCGGTCAAACTCGCGATTGCGCTCGAGACCGCGCCGGACACCGGCCGCGACGAAATCGTCATCAAGTCGCGTTCGCCATTCCAGGGCGCGAAGGTTGCCAACATATCGCCTGCGCTGGCGGACGAACTCAAGCTGGACTCCAGCATCGAGGGCGTCGTCGTCACCGATCTGGCCGACAATGCGCCGGCCGCCGGTGTTGGATTCCGCAAGGGCGATATTGTTCTGGAAGTGAACGGCCAGAAGATCGCCAAGACCAGTGACCTTGAGAAGGCGACAAAAGAGTCATCCCGGCTCTGGCGCATCACTGTGATCCGTGGCGGCCAGCAATTGTCCGTTGTGCTTGGGGGATGAGCCCCGCGATTTGATTTAGCCGTCATGCCCGGCCTTGTGCCGGGCATCCACGTCTTCTTTGTTGAGAGATACGCAAGACGTGGATGGCCGGGACGAGCCCGGCCTTGACGAATTCAGGAACTACATGGCCGAACGTCGACAACAATCGGGACCGAACCTCTTCGCCGCAGCCGGCCTGGAGCAGGATGCTCCGCGTCCGCTGCCGGACAAGCTGCGGCCGCGCACGCTCGCCGATGTGGTCGGACAGGATCATATTCTCGGGCCGGATGGCGCGCTGACGCGCATGCTGGAGACGCGCACGCTCGGCTCGCTGGTGTTCTGGGGCCCGCCCGGCACCGGCAAGACCACGGTGGCGCGGCTGCTCGCTGACGCGACCGAGCTGGAGTTCGAGCAGATTTCGGCTGTGTTCTCCGGTGTCGCCGACTTGAAGAAAGTGTTCGATGCCGCGCGCGCCCGCCGCGAAATGGGCAAGGGCACGCTGCTGTTCGTGGACGAGGTACATCGCTTTAACCGTGCGCAGCAGGATTCATTTTTGCCGGTGATGGAAGACGGCACCGTGGTGCTGGTCGGCGCCACCACGGAAAATCCCTCGTTCGAACTCAACGCGGCGCTTCTGTCACGCGCGCGCGTGCTGGTATTTCAGTCGCTCGACGCGGAAGCAGTCGAGAAGCTCTACGCCCGCGCCGAAGAGGTCGAAGGCAGGAAGCTGCCGCTCGATGCGGAAGCCCGCGCCGTGCTGGTGCGGATGGCGGACGGCGACGGACGCGCGGCCTTGACGCTGGCGGAAGAGGTCTGGCGAGCCGCGCGCGCCGATGAAATCTTCAATGCCGCGCAGTTGCGGGAAATTCTGCAGCGGCGCGCGCCGATCTACGACAAGTCCGCCGACGGTCACTACAACCTGATCTCGGCGCTGCATAAATCTGTGCGCGGCTCCGATCCGGATGCTTCTCTTTATTATCTCGCGCGCATGCTGGACGCCGGCGAAGATCCGCTGTTCCTGGCGCGGCGTGTGGTCCGGATGGCAGTCGAGGATATCGGCCTAGCGGACCCTCAGGCGCTGGTGATCTGCAATGCCGCCAAGGACGCCTATGATTTTCTTGGGAGCCCCGAAGGCGAACTCGCCATTGCGCAGGCGGTGATCTATCTCGCCACCGCGCCGAAATCGAACGCCGGTTACGTCGCCTACAAGGCCGCGATGCGGACGGCGAAGGACGGCGGCTCGCTGCTGCCGCCGAAGCATATCCTCAATTCGCCGACCAAGCTGATGAAGTCCGAAGGCTATGGCGGAGGTTACGAATACGACCACGACACGCCGGAGGCATTTTCCGGGCAGGACTACTTTCCGGAAGCGCTCGGCCGCCAGACGTTCTACGATCCGCCGGATCGCGGCTTCGAGCGTGAGATTCGCAAGCGGCTCGATTACTGGGCCAAGCTGAGAAAAGAAAAATCATCATGAGTCGCCGTTTTAGAAAACCTCTCGCGAAGAAGTCCGAGCGCGGCGACAAGCGCGCCGGTCCCAAGCGCAGCTCTGAAAAACGTAGCTCGGACAAGCCGTCGTTTGGCGAACGCGGATCGGACAAGCGCGGTCCCGTCAGATCAGCGGGCAGCAAATTCCCGCCGCGTCGCCCGGCTGCGCTCATGCGCGAGCCGCGTCCAGAGCCGGTGAGGGAAGAGAAGCCCGCGCCGCCGCCGCTGCCGACAAAGGTGCAGACCGTTGTCGTCACCGCCGACGAAAACAACATGCGCGTGGATCGTTTTCTCGAGCACCGTTTCCCTGGTCTGTCGTTCTCCCACATCCAGCGCATCGTCCGCAAAGGCGAGTTGCGCATCAACGGCAAGCGCGCCGACAGCAAGGACCGGCTTGAAGAGGGCCAGAGTGTTCGCATCCCACCGCTGAAGCTCGACGCGCCGAAGGTCGGCGGCGAACTGTCCGAGGCGGCGACCAAGACGCTGGACGCCTTGCGTGAGATGATCCTGTTCGAGGATGCCGATGTCATGGTGCTGAACAAGCCCGCGGGCCTCGCCGTGCAGGGCGGCTCGGGCATGACCAAGCACGTCGATCAGATGCTGGAAGCGATGCGCGACGCCAAGGGTCAGAAGCCGCGTCTCGTCCATCGTCTCGACCGCGAAACGTCGGGCTGTCTCCTGATCGCCAAGACGCGTTTTGCCGCGACGGCGCTGACCGGTTCGTTCCGTCATCGCTCGGCGCGCAAGATCTACTGGGCGCTGGTGGCCGGCGTGCCGAAGCCGAAGCAGGGACGCATCTCGACATATCTCGCCAAGGACGAGAGCGAGGAAGACTCCATCATGCGCGTCGCGGAGCATGGCGACGAAGGCGCGGCTCATGCGGTGACATATTATGCGGTGGTGGAGGCCTCGGCGCAGAAGCTCGCCTGGGTGTCGCTGAAGCCGGTCACGGGCCGCACCCATCAGTTGCGTGCGCACATGGCGCATATCGATCACGCGATCGTGGGCGATCCGAAATACTTCAACAAGGAAAATTGGGAACTCCCCGGCGGCATGCAGAAGCGGCTGCATCTGCTGGCTCGCCGCATTGTGATCCCGCATCCGCGCGGCGGCTTTATCGACGTCACGGCGCCGTTACCGCCGCACATGCTGCAATCGTGGAACCTGCTCGGCCTCGAAGCCGACCGTTTCGACCCCATTGAGAACGCACCGGAAGAGTGATGCTCTTGCTGTGGCTGTTTGGGGTGACGATATAATGGTGATGAAGAAAATCGCTTTCGCAGTTCTGATCGCCGTTGTTGCCGCTTCCGGCTTTGCCCATGCGCAGGTCTTTCCGCCGGGCGGCGTCAACAATCAGCCCGTCATTCCATTTCCGACCGCGCCTGCCGCGCCGCCGCCACCGCCGATCACGGTGCCAAAGGTGCCGCAGATGAATTCGCCGCCGCCATTCGCATTGCAGAACACAACGCCGGGGTACGTGACGCAGGACACGCCGCCCGAACCGGTCCTCAAGCGGAGCCGCCGGCCGTCCTTCAGCGATCGCGTCGCGCGCTGCCTTGACGATGGCGCTGCATGGGGCATGAATCCGAACCAGCGAGCCGCATATTCGCGCTCGTGCGCAAATCAATAGGGCTTAAGAGACTATGCGCGAATTGTTCGACGAGGTTGCGGGGAAATCTCCGCTCGATCCGCGCGAAGCCTCGCGCAAGTCTTCACGCACCCCGCTGCGCAAGCGATTCTACACCAGCGCGGGGGTCGCGGAGGGGGCGGACGGTTTTGCGGTGACGCTGGATGGCAAGCCCATCCGCACGCCGGGCAAGAATGCGCTTGTCGCGCCGACGCGTGGACTCGCCGAGGCGATGGCGACCGAATGGGAGGCCCAGCCGGAGATGATCGATCCGATGTCGATGCCGCTGACGCGGCTCGCCAACAGCGTGATCGATGGTGTGGCGGGAAATGTTCAGGCTGTCGCCGACGATGCCGCGAAATATTTCGAGACCGATCTTCTGTTTTATCGCGCCGGCTTCCCCGAGGCCCTGATTGCGCGGCAGGCCGAGCACTGGGATCCCGTGCTGCGCTGGACGGCCGACGATCTCGGCGCACATTTCATTCTGACTGAGGGCGTAATGCATGTACAGCAGCCGACTGCAGCGGTTGCCGCCGTGCGCGCTGTGTTACCCGCAGACCCGTGGCCGGTGGGAGCGTTTCATGTCGTTACCAGCATCACTGGCTCCGCGCTGCTCGCGCTGGCGCTGAAGCATCGCGTACTCGACGAGGCACAGGTCTGGGCGGCGGCGCATGTGGACGAGGACTGGAATCGCGAGAAATGGGGCGCTGACGAGGAAGTCGAAGCCCGGCGTGCGGCGCGGCTGAAGGATTTCGAGGCGGCGGCTCTGGTCTTGAAGGCGTTCAAGTAAAAAAGAAGCACGGGTAGACCGAACGGAGGACGCCCCGCGCAACTTTTGTCGGCATGATGCTGACGGCTTGGGAGGCAACGCGGCGTTGATCATTGTTCCGGCCTTTTTGGGGGCAGCAATGAACGGCTTCGCACAGTTTCATCCCATGTCGCTTCTGGCCGGAGTGGGGCTCGGCTTTGTGTTGGCGTCCGTTGCCCTGCTGTTTGTGCGCGACAAACCGCAAAAGATGTCCGTTGACGCCCTTCCGCGCGCGCTGAAGCGCGACACCCCGCGCCGGTAAATTCCCACGATAACCCGGGCTCATCAAACGTTCGCGATGGCGAACCGGTTGAAGCTTGTGCCCCGCGAGCCACACGCGATCCGCAAAACGCAATGCGCGGCGCGGCATCAACCGAACGGTTGACGCCAAGATCGGCGGGATTCAGCAAGATTCTCATCAAGGTTCAGGGATTCGTGCAGTTCGAATCCGCCGGTGGGATTCATATGAAGAGATTTCTCCTTGCGTCCGTGATCGTAAGCCTGAGCGCGGCTTCGACACTCGCTGCCGACATTGCGCCGCGCCCATATGCCAAAGCGCCGGTTGTGGTGCAGGTCAGCGACTGGACCGGCTTCTATGTCGGCGGTGCGGTCGGCGCACGCGTGGCCGACTCTCAGTGGACCACGCTCGATCTCGGCAGTTTTCCCGTTGATCCGACAACCAACGGAGCGCGTTTTGACAACGCTGCGGCGCGGGTTGGTGGAATCGTCGGATACGATTGGCAACTTTCTCCAGCATGGGTTGTCGGCGTTGAAGGTGACTTCGGTTGGGCGAACAACCGATCTTCGTCGGCCGGATTTCCGGGGGTGGATGCATCGGAGTTTTTCCAGTCGCAAGCGACCGATGCTGTCAGTCTCAAGCTCGGCTGGGACGCGAGCCTGCGCGTGCGTGCTGGTTATCTGATGACGCCATCGACGGTGCTCTACGTGACCGGCGGCGCGGCATGGCACGAGCTTAAAGCGGGCGCGGCCTGTTTCGGAGCGGATGCAAGTCCGTCCTTTTGCAACAGTATCAAGACGGTCAGCACATCGGTTGTGAAGACCGGCTGGACGGTGGGCGGCGGACTCGAAACGACGGTGTGGCGGAACTGGAACGCGCGTATCGAATATCGCTATTCGGATTTTGGACACGTCACAGTTTTTATGCCCGAAACGCCGCTCGTAGGGGATAGCTTAACCGGCAAGGTGGATGTTCGCACACACACGGCGCTGGTCGGGCTGACTTACAAGTTCGGTGATCCAGCCGCCGCCAAGTGATCGCCTGTGCTGCTCTGGTTAATCCCCTCCAGCGTGGCTCGCGATCGAAGTTAACAAGACGTTTACGACGCTGGTCTAGCTTCCCCCGCCAGAGGAAGCTTCCCAGCCATGTCCATCGCGATCAATCCCGTCTTTCCGGTCGTTGCCGCCCAAGGGGTGGCGGCAGGCGCCGTGTTGCAGCCGGGGACGGTGATCGACGCGCTGGTGCTGAAGCAGCTCGACGCCAATCTGGTGCGCATCGCCATCGCGAACCTCACCATCGAAGTTCTGTCAGAAGTTTCGCTGCAGCCTGGTCAGGCGTTGCAGCTTGCAGTGTCGCAAACGCCGCAAGGCGTGCGGCTTCAGATCGTGCCGGGCCAGGGCACGACATCATCACCGCCGACCGCACCTGCCATCGACACAGCTAAGGTCGATACCGTCAGCGTCCCGAAGGCCGATGTGCCGGTGCAGGCCGCTGCGGCGGGCCGCGTACTCACTAATCTTGAAGCGCTGGCGGTGTCGGCCGCGGTGCAGACCGCCGCGGCGAAGCAGGGCAGCCTGTCGCCGCTGTTTGCGAATCTCGGCGTTGCGGCATCGTCGCAAACGCTGCCGCAGACACTTCAGCAGGCCGCCGCGCAATTGCTGGCGCAGCGCACGCCGCTCGGCGAGAATCTGACCGGGGACGCTCTGAAGACCGCGTTCCAGAAATCAGGACTATTTCTCGAACAGGGTCTTGCCAGCACATCGCCGCAAGCCGTGGTGAATACACCCGATCTCAAAGCGGCGCTGATCGTGTTCCGCCAAACCGTTGCATCGTGGCTCGGCAATACACCTTCGCCGGCAACCGCCACGCCGCCGCAGCCATCGACGGTGCCGTCATCGGCCGCGCCGCCTTTATCTCCCGAGATCGAGGCCGGCGATATTCTGTTGCCGCAAGCGCCAGCGCGCGTCGCGGATGACGCAGGCGAGCCCGACGGCAAGGTCCGCATCTACGCGCCGAACGAGCCGCTGCCGACGGCGGCGAACCGCGCCGCACTGGCGAGCGCCGGACTGACCGAGTTGCAGGAAATCTTGCAGGCCCTTCCAAAAGGTGTCCGCGATGCGGTCGCGAATTTGCTCGATGCCGAAGGACGCGCGACGCCTCGCGCGGCGACCGAGGGCGATGACACATTCGCGCACAGCAACGTGCCGCCGCCGCCGTTTCGCGGCTCGGCCACCACCGCGCAATCCGTGGCACTGCCGTCGCTCACCCCGGACGATGCACCCGCAGCGGTTGCACATCGCCTGATCGAGGACACCGATGCTGCGCTGGCGCGGCAGACGCTGCTGCAAGCGGCTTCATTGCCGGTCGATGTGCCGGGCATACGAAACGATCCGACCGTGCCGCGCTGGAATTTTGAGATTCCCTTCGCAGCCCCGCAGGGCACAGCGGTGGCGCAGTTCGAAATTTCCCGCGATGGCGGAGGCAACAATGAAGCTGAGGCCGCTGCGCGCGTGTGGCGGGCGCGGTTCTCGCTCGATGTCGAGCCGAGCGGGCCGGTGCATGCGCTGGTGTCGCTGAGCGGCGGGCGCACATCGGTGCGGATGTGGGCGGAACGGCCCGCCACTGCCGCCCAGTTGCGGATCAACGCGCCGCAGCTCTCCCACGCGCTGCGCGAAGCGGCGCTCGAACCCGGCGACATCGTGATTGGCGAGGGCGCGCCGCCGAAGCCGGCGCCACCGCCGGCCGGTCATTTTCTGGACCGCGCGCTATGATCGGCGAGACGAAGAATACGCTCGCGGTCGCGCTGCACTACGACAAGAAGGGTGCGCCGCGCGTCGTCGCCAAGGGTAGGGGCACGCTCGGCGAGAAGATCATCGAGATCGCCAAAGAGAACGACATTCCCATTCAGGAGAATGAAGTGCTGGCGGGCGCGCTCTCCAATGTCGAGCTTGGCGACGAGATTCCGGCCGAGCTTTACAAGGGCGTCGCGGAAGTGCTGATTTTTGTGATGCGGCTGACGGGGCGGCTGCGCTGATCGCACTTCGGCCATGATCGCCGACAATCTTGCGCGCTCCTTGAAATCCGGAGCCGCTCGTGCTGTCCCGCCGTCAGATTCTCCCGCTCGTTGCCGCCACAGTTGTTTCCTCACGCGCATTCGCCGACATCGTGCCTCACTATGAGGTTCGCAAGAGCCTGCAGAAGTACTTTACCGACGAGGGCACTGTGGGCGCCTTTGCGGCTTTTCGGATCGATGATCAGCAGTTGATCGCCAGCGACAATTCCCGCGCGCGCGACCCGGTTCTTCCGGCATCCACGTTCAAGATCCCCAACTCCGTCATTGCGCTGGAGACCGGCGTCGTCGCCGATCCGGACAAGGACGTCTTCAAGTGGGATGGCGTGACGCGCAGCATCGCTGACTGGAATAAGGATCACACCTTGCGTTCGGCTATCGCGGTGTCGGCCGTTCCTGTCTATCAGGAGATCGCGCGGCGGATCGGCGCGGAGCGGATGCAGAAATACGTCGATGCATTCGAGTACGGCAACGGCGATATCGGCGGCGGCATCGATCGCTTCTGGCTGGCCGGTGGCTTGCGGATTTCGCCGCTGCAGCAGGTCGCCTTCGTGGACAAACTGCGGCGTGGCGTGTTGCCGGTCTCCAAACGCGCGCAGGAATTGACGCGCGATATCCTCCCGGTGACGAAAGTGGGCGACAGCGTGATCCGCGCCAAGACGGGTCTCACCGGCGTGACCGACGGCACCAAGACCTCGGTGGGCTGGCTGGTCGGATGGGCCGAGAAGGGAAGCGCGCAGACCGTGTTCGCGCTCAATCTCGATGTTCGCGAGCCGAAGCATGCCGCCAGCCGTATCAAGATCGCGCAGCAGTGCCTCGGCGACATCGGGGCGCTCTGACGCACATCATTCCTGCATGACAGGTCAGCCACTGCACCGAAGGCCAGAGGCCGAGTGGGCCAGTGGATTTCGCAAAAGAAACCGCTAGTCTGCCGCCAACCAGAAAAGCAGGGAGAGAACACGAAATGTCAGCAGCGGCCTGGAAAGATATCGCCACACGATACAACGCAGCCTGGAATGCGCACGACGTTCCGGCGATCATGGCGATGCATGCCGACGACACCAGCTACCAGCGCCACGGCAGCCCGAAGGTCTACAAGGGCAAGGAGTCCGTGGCCGAGCAGTTCGGCAAGGACATCTCCGGATTGCCGGGAATCAAGTTCGAGCCGGTGGCGCTCTATGGCAGCGACGATCATTTCGTCTCGGAATCGATCCTCACCGCGACCAAGCCGGACGGCACGCCGGTGACGATGGAGCTGGTGGACGTGATCACCCTGCGCGACGGCAAGGTGGTGCACAAGTCGAGCTACTTCGTCGCCAGCCGCCCGCCGAAGTAGGCAGAGCGTTCCCTTCACACGGGAGAGGTCCAAGGTTAGCTCGTATAGATTGGCTCGGCGGTCGTCTTCCAGTTATCCGCGATCTCTCCACCGTCATCACCGGGCTTGTCCCGGTGATCCACGCCTTCTCCTTGGATGAGACAGAAAGACGTGGATGGCCGGGTCAAGCCCGGCTATGACGACTAGCTTGGTCTATCTTCACGATGCGCATTCCTCCCGATCCGCCCGAGATGCGTGAACGAAAACCCGGCTGAATATTTCAGGCCGTAGCCGAGCGCGCGATCGAATCCGATATGCGCGAGCCATATCAGCGCCACGGCCAGCACGTAGCTGTGAGCCGCGAGAAAATAGCCGCCGATCACCAGCAGCAGCGGTCCCAGCGTGTCGTGCGCGAGATTGTAGATCACGGCGCCCGCGCGCGGCCCCACGAGATAGCCGAGGAAGCTCAGGTCCGGCGTCAGGAACAGGATGGCGAAGGCCAGCCATGGCAGGCCGGAGCTGGCATAAAGCATCACGGCCAGAACCAATAGTCCCAGCCCTTCCAGCCGCAGCAGGATGCGGACCCCGCCGGTCACGGCGCCTGCGGGCGGTGTCGTCGTGGTGTCGGTCATGGCGAAATCCCCTGTAAAACCGCAGTTTATCACAGGGCCGGGGCTAGGGCAGACCCGTCATTTTCAGGTCTGCCCAGCCATTTTCTCCCGCCCAAACAGCGTGCTAGAACGCTGGCCAACCATATCAGCGGCGGCCTGCCGCCAAACAAGACGCTGGGGAAATCCATGAAGCACATCCTCGAAGCACTCGATGAACGTCGCGCGGGCGCGAAAAAGGGCGGCGGCGACAAGCGCATCGAGGCGCAGCACGCACGCGGCAAGCTCACCGCCCGCGAGCGTATCGAACTGCTGCTGGACAAAGGCTCGTTCGAGGAGTTCGACATGTTCGTCGAGCACCGCTCGGTCGAATTCGGCATGGACAAGACCAAGATCCCCGGCGACGGCGTCGTCACCGGCTGGGGCACGGTGAACGGCCGCACCATCTTCGTGTTCGCGAAAGACTTCACCGTGTTCGGCGGCTCGCTGTCGGAAACCCACGCGCTGAAGATCACCAAGCTGCAGGACATGGCGCTGAAGGCGCGGGCGCCGATCATCGGGCTGTACGATGCGGGCGGCGCGCGCATTCAGGAAGGCGTCGCGGCGCTGGCGGGTTACTCTTATGTCTTCCGCCGCAACGTGCAGGCCTCGGGCGTCATTCCTCAGATCAGCGTCATCATGGGGCCGTGCGCGGGCGGCGACGTCTATTCGCCGGCGATGACCGACTTCATCTTCATGGTGAAGAACACCAGCTACATGTTCGTCACCGGCCCGGACGTGGTGAAGACCGTGACAAACGAAGTGGTGACGGCGGAAGAACTCGGCGGCGCGAGCGTGCACGCCACGCGTTCGTCCATCGCGGACGGCGCGTTCGACAACGACGTCACGACGCTGCTGCAGATGCGCCGGCTGATCGACTTCCTGCCGAGCAACAACACCGACGGCGTTCCCGAGTGGCCGAGCTTCGATGATATCGAGCGCGTGGACGACTCGCTCGACACGCTGGTGCCGGCCAATCCGAACCAGCCTTACGACATCAAGGAACTGATCCTGAAGGTGGTGGACGAGGGGGATTTCTTCGAACTCGCCGATACCTTCGCCAAGAACGTCGTCACCGGATTCGGCCGCATCGCGGGCAAGACGGTGGGCTTTGTCGCCAACCAGCCGATGGTGCTGGCGGGCGTGCTCGACTCTGACGCCTCACGCAAGGCCGCGCGCTTCGTTCGTTTTTGTGATGCCTTCAACATTCCGATCGTCACCTTCGTGGACGTGCCGGGTTTCCTGCCGGGCACCGCGCAGGAATACGGCGGGCTGATCAAGCACGGCGCGAAGCTCTTGTTCGCCTACAGCCAGTGCACCGTGCCGCTGGTGACCGTCATCACGCGCAAGGCCTACGGCGGCGCGTTCGACGTGATGGCCTCGAAGGAAATCGGCGCGGACATGAACTACGCGTGGCCGACGGCGCAGATCGCGGTGATGGGCGCGAAGGGCGCGGTGGAGATCATCTTCCGGCAGGACATAGGCGATGCGGAGAAGATCGCCGCGCGCACCAAGGAATACGAGGATCGCTTCCTGTCGCCGTTCGTCGCCGCCGAGCGCGGCTATATCGACGACGTCATCATGCCGCACTCGACCCGCAAGCGCATTGCCCGCGCGCTCGCCATGCTGAAGGACAAGCACGTCGATGTGCCGATGAAGAAGCACGACAATATTCCGTTGTGAGCGAACACGGCGGAAAGTCACGCTGGAAACATCAATAAGGGGCTCGCAAAGGATCCGGACACGCCGATGCTCGCAGGTTCGTAAACCCCGGATAACCAAGGAGGCAGCGATGATGTTCGACTGGAACGCATACAGGCAGCAACTGTTGGGCAAGATCGGCGAAATTGGAAAGCTCAGTCCCAGCATTACGCGGGGATACGCAGAGATCAGCGGGGCAGGCGCGAAGACGGGACACCTTGACGCCAAGACCCGCGAACTGATCGCCCTGGCTGTCGCCGTGACCCGGCAGTGCGACGGCTGCATCACCGTGCATACAGACGCCGCCGTCAAGAACGGTGCCACACGCGAAGAAGTCGCGGAAGCGCTTGGGGTGGCCATCGCACTGAATGCCGGGGCTGCGCTGGTTTATTCCGCAAGGGTGATGGATGCCTACGACGCGGTGACAAAGGCGTAGCGGATGTGGCGCGGACTATCAGTGACGTGATCGTTACAATTCGATGGCGCAAGGCTGTTTCATAATGCCTCTCCACATCCTCTCCATCCGCGCCACTGTCTCCGATGAATCGCAACGCGCTGCGTTCGATGCGTGGTATTCGCGCGAACATCTTCCGGACGCTGTGAAGTCGTTCGGCTCGAAGCGCGCGTGGCGCTATTGGCTCGCCAACGATCCCGCCGTGCATCTGGCGATGTATGAATTTCCAGACCGCGCGTCGCTGGATGCCGCTGCAGGCGGGGAGGAGATGAAGCGGCTGATACGCGATTTCAACCGCGACTGGCCCGAGGTGAAGCGCACACGCGACATCATGGTGCAGGCGGAGAGTTGGCCCGCCTGAGCACTGCGGCAGTGGCTGAACTGTGCTACGCCTTCGCCATGGAGCCCTCCGAATCGGTACTCTTTTTCTTCGGATTGTTCGCCCTGGTCGCCGAGGCCATGACGGCGGCGCTCGCGGCCGGGCGGCGCAAGATGGACTGGTTCGGCGTCGCGATGCTCGGCTGCGTCACCGCGCTTGGCGGCGGCTCCCTGCGCGACGTGCTGCTCGGGCATTATCCGCTGCTCTGGGTGAAACATCCCTCGCTGCTGCTGCTGACCGGCGGCGCGGCGCTGCTCACCATCGCGCTGGCGCGGGTGGTGCATCGCTTTCATTATCTCTTCCTCGTGCTCGATGCGATCGGCCTCGTGGTGTTCACCATCATCGGTTGCAACGTGGCCATGGGCATGGGCCATCCGCTGACCATCGTGGTGGTGGCAGGCATGATCACCGGATGCGCCGGCGGTGTGCTGCGCGATATCCTGTGCACCGAGGTGCCGCTGTTGTTCCGCAGCGAGCTTTACGCCAGCGTGTCGTTGACGACGGGCGCGATCTATGTCGCGGGCACGCATTTCGGAACCGAACATGTCGCGGTGGTGATCGGTTCGGTGGCGTTCGGCCTGACGTTTCGTCTGCTGGCGATCCGCTACAAATGGGAAATGCCGAAGTTCATCTACGAGCGGGAAGGGCCGCACTGAATTCGGGTTCCGTTCATGTCAGTGAACCTGTCCAAATCCCTGCGTCAATTCGTGCCGAAACAATTTTGCCCCATGCGCGTTGTTTTGGCATGCCGGGGAAAAAAGCATCAACACCCAGATTATCAAGTCCGATGTGCATGCAGCCGTGCGACGATGGACGCGGCATGCCGCAGCAAATGAACTCGCGGGTCGGGGTGATCGGGCCGAAGCAGCCCGAGCGCAACGATAGCGAGCGCCTAGCAGAGGTCCGCGCAAACTCCCTGAAAAAGCAGCGCGAGGCGCTGCGGACGTAACACCTTCGCCGCGCCTCAATCCTTCCACGGCCTGAACGGCTTGGTGTCGCCCGGCTTCAATCCGATGTGCCGCTTCACGCTGTCGTAGGCGTGGTCGCCGACCTTGTAGGTCAAAACACTGCTTTCGGCAGGCTTGCCGTCGGCGGTGGCGGTCAACTGCAATGTGATGGTGCCGTCACTGTCCATGCGCGCCGTGCCTGTGTAGGGCATCGAGGGCCGGGCATCGTCGGCGCGGGATGCGCCGGCGAAACCCGAAATGACCAGCAGCGCAAGGATGGCTTTCGTCACAACATTACGTAACAGCATCATGCCGCCTTGCCGTGCTTCTTGAACATGTCTGCGGCGCGTTTCTTCAATTCGGCGGGCGCCACGTCCTCGATATGCGTGCCGATGAACCAGCTGTTGCCTGCATGATCCTTCACGCCGCCGCTGCGGTCTCCGTAGAATTGATCCGACGGCTCCATGATCGATGTTCCGCCGGCCTTAAGCGCAAGTTGATAGGCGGCGTCGACATTGGGCACATAAAGGTAAAGCATGACGGGCGAGGCCTTCGCATGCTCGGACGCGTCGGCGAGCATCACCATCGAATCGCCAATCTTGAGCGTGGCGTGCATGATTGTGCCGTCCGGCCGCTTTGTTGCTTCATCTTTTAATTTCGCGCCGAACGCCTGTTGCAGGAATTCGATCGTTTTTCCCGCGCCTTCGACAATCACATAGGGCGTGACGGTGTGAAATCCGTCCGGAATGGGTTTTGCTGTTCCAACCATGTGCGATCTCCATCGTGAGTGAGCGACAGGTGCTAACGCGCGAAGCGGCGCTAAGTTGAGTGCCGTCGCGGGGCAATATTGCGGCAGGGTGCCGCGATTTTACATCGTCATGCGCGCGGGGCGTGCAGGACGCGGGCGGTGATTCCGGCTGCGATTTGCAGCAAGGCGCCGAACAGCCAGCAGAATGTGAGCCCGAGAGTCCAGTATGTGTCTGGCGTGTCGGCGAATACGATGATGTAGACCGATACCAGTGCGGCTAACGCTGCGAGGAACGTGCCCGCGGAACTCAGCAGCTCGACGGGGTCCGTTGGCGGAGGATCTTCGCCCGCAAAATTGGCGGCGCGCGCGAGGGACGCTCTACCGGAGCGATGGGGCGGGACGTCGATCCCCAGATAGAAGCCGATGGCGCCCAATACCATCAAGGCGAAGACCAGCGCGACCGAACTCAATTCCTCGATGCGCGTGCTGGCCACTTGGGCTGCAACGAACAGACCGCACGAGGCGCCTGCCATGGCGAGGCCGATCCGCTCGATCACATGGGCGCATCTGCTGGTGCGGGAACGCGTCGCGGGGCTGGCGATGATGCTGTTGGCCATCTGTTACCAATCATGGAACCGCAAATGGTTGCATCGGGTTTGAAAAAAAATAGCGGTACGTGCGGCGGGTCCAGGCGCCCCGGAACAACCCATTCGGTCTCTTCCGCCTTGACATTTTCTGATCTAGGATTATATTCCTTCTCGTCCCGCCCCGTCATGAGGGGCGTTTCGCGATCGTCACGATACGCGGGGCGGGATGCGGTGGCGCGGCAGCGTCAGGCGCGAACGACGGTGGCAGGGCGCGTTCCTTGTACAAAGGGGGCGTGAGCGATCGACGCAAGCGCTGACGGACCACGCTGTGCGCAGGATTACGAAGTGGCGACACTTCGCATGAACGCGCTCTTCCGCGCCGGCCCAAGTCGTGTGGTCCTGCGAAATCCGGTCTGCTCTTTTCACCTCCGACCGGAGGAGAAAAGTACCGCGGAGACGACGGTGACAGCCTGAGGGCGTTCCCGGGGAGAGCACGAAGCAAGCCGGAGCACCACCGCGTGCGGAACGCCGGATGATTCCGGCGCAACCATGGCGACTATGCTCGTGTGCTTTTTACTTTTGCACACGGGGCTGCGGATGCGTTGGCGCATCCGGCGTTCCGCGCGCCCTCATCTGATGAGGGCGAGAGGAGCATCACCCCTCGGGCGCGAAAGCGCGTCGCGAGATCGCGAAGTTATGTCTGGAGGAGCGCATGTGCTGAAAAGAAAAACCCCGCCGAAGCGGGGTTTGTATTTTGCGTGGTTGTGCGGCTCACCACCAGGTGCGGCAAACGCGGCGGCCGGGGCCCCAGTAACGGCAGCGGCGCACGGCAGGGCGCACGTAGCCGCGCATCGGGCGGCACGCGCCCATTGGGCCGCGAGCGAATCCGGGGCCGCAGCCCTGTGCAACGCGGATGACGTCCGAGCCGGTTGACGAAGGAGCCACAGGCATTGCGCTGACAGCGCCGAGGCCTGCAACGGAAGCTGCGAGGAATGCTGCTGCGAACAAGGTTTTCATTTTTGTGTCCTTCCTATCGTTGCGGTGTGTTTCGCGCTTGGCCGGGGGATGGCCGCGAAACGAAAGTGATGTGCCGGCATCGGCCGGCGGCGGGACGATATTCTTTCGAATATTGACACAAGATGAACCGAATTTGGTTCCATCGCGATAACTTCAGAGGCGATTATGCCAAGCGAAGGAACTCATTTTCTTCTCGTCATCTATCCTCGCCGGATTCCTTCATCGGCCAGCAGCGATAACTGCAGAAATAATGTCGATCGCCACATCTGTGCGTTCATTGGCGAAAAGTGGAACCAATCGAGTTCATACGGCATTCATTCTTTGACGCACTTGCCGATTAGATTGCGGCGATATCCGAGCTGACATTTGCGCGCGAAGAGCTTCATCAGTCTCGGCCCTTCAGGCTGGGGGCGGCAGACCCCGCTCGACAGGCGATGAAATCCCACGCCGCATCCGTCCTTCACCGTCACGACGTCGGCGGTCGCATTGAACGTGAACGGGGCGAGCGGAGCTGCCTGAGTGCCATTGCCCGGCAACAGCATTGCGCCAAGAAGAAACGCTGCGAGAAACATCCTCATCGTCGGTCCCCAATACCCGTCGTCATGTTCCTCGCCATTATCTATTTTGAAGCGAGGAATCCAAGCATCAACTCGTTGAACTTCGGCGCGGCCTCGAGAAATACCAGGTGACCCACGTTCGGAATCACCTCGGCCCTGGCGTTCGGCATTTTCGCCGCGAACGCCTTGGCGAGATCGGCATTGTGACCCATCTTCGGCCGCAGTGCTTCCGGCGCATTCGGCTTGCCGGGCGCGTTGTGATCGTCTTCCCCCATGATGAACAGAGTGGGCTTGTCGATCAGCGGGATCTCGTGCGCGACGGGTTCGCGATAGATCATCTGCGCCGAACTGACGAAGGCGCGCAGCCAGCGCGGATATTCGGATGAACCCTTGATGTTGAAGCGCGCGTCAATGAATGGCGTGATCTGATCCGGCGGCAGCTTCAGCGAATAGTTGGTGACGAGTTGCTTGCGATAGCCGTCGGCGGTCAGCTTGTCCTCGTTCTCGATGATTTTCTCGGTCGGGGTCGGCGGCACATAGAGCCGGTAGTCTTCAAGCCCGATGGGCGCCGCGAGCAGCAGGCGTGACACGCGATCGGGGTAAGCGCGTGTGATGCGTACGCCGAGCATGCCACCCAGCGAATGCGCCACGACATCCACCTGCTGCAATTGCAGGTGATCGAGCAACGCGACGGTGTTGCGCGCCAGCGTATCGAAATGCAGGTCGAACGCCGGCTTGGAGGACTTTCCGAAGCCGATCTGGTCCGGCACCACGACGCGGTAGCCGGCATCGGTCAGCGTCTTGATGACAGGCGCCCAGTAGCTCGACGGAAAGTTGCGGCCGTGAAGCAAGAGGACGGTGCGTCCGTTCGGCGTCGCAGGCGCGACGTCCATATAGGCCATGCGGACCTGCTCGCCTTCGTTGGTCAGCGGCAGCATGTTGACCGGATAGGGATAGGCGAAACCCTCAAGCCCGATGCCGTAAGGGTCTTTCGTGGAGGCCGGCTGCTGGGCCTCGGCAGGGACGAAGGGCAGCAGGGCCAGCATCATCAAGGCCAGCAAAAAAGAAGCAAGCAGAAGGGCGGAACGTCGTGCCATGAATCTCTCCGGGATTTCCGGCTTCATTAGCGCCACGCCGCATTGAAATCAAAGCGCCGCCACGGATGGCGTCATGACAAAGTGGTGACGTCAACACTTCGTGTGATGGCGTGACCGCTCTCAGAGTTTCGGCGCGTTGCCGAGAGGGGTCTTGTTGAGCGTTTCGTTTTTCTCGGCGGCGAAGGCATCCGCGTCGATCTTTGCAGCGCTGACGATCTGCTTGAAGTCGATCAGCGTGAATTCGGCCTTGCTGACCCGGTCAGCCGTGATGCCGGGGAAGATCTCGACCGTCACAAGGCCGTCGCAGTTCGCGGCCTTGGCCTCGCTAACGAGCTTGTCGAGTGTTTTTTCCAGCGCTTGGACGCGCTTCAGCTCCGCGACGCAGCTTCCGCGTCCATTGGCATCATTGAGCGCCACCGCGACCTTGGGATTGATCGGCGCGTTGAGCGCTTCCAGCGCGCTGGCCGGGGTATACTTCTGCTTCACCGACATCACCTTGCCGGCCTTGTAGAAATAGTACATGCGCCCGTCGCCGATTGCAGTGGGTGCGCCGTACTTCGTTGTCACACGCTCGATCATTTCAGCCTTCGGAGGCTGCTTGTCCGACGAGAAGCCTAGCGTGCGCGTGATGTAGTAGGCCCGGTTGGCGCTCGCCGGCGAAGAAAACACCGCCAGCATCGATTCGCCCGGGTGAGTGCCGGTCGGCAGGAGCGTGAATTTCATCGCCGTGATGTAAGTCACATTCGTGCCGCCGAACTTCTGCTGCGCCGTCTCCGGCTTCACGCCCGGCAAATCTTTCAAGTAGGCCTCGAAAATCGGTGCAGCCTTGCTGCCCTCGGTGCTGCTCGACAGGCCGACAATGTCAGGCTGGAGTTTTCCGGAAAAAGCACTCTCAGGCGCCTTCGGCTTGATCTCGTAGGCCCAGCCGGTCGCGGGGACGGCAACCGAGGACAACGCGAGAAATGCCACTAAACCATAGCGAAACATGGAGCACCTGTTGGGAAATTAGGAAATCAAAAGCGCAAAAGCGCGCCGAATTACGCCAATTTTTGCGCGGCGCTGTCAACACCGGATTGTTGCATTTAATTGTCCTTCGTGCCGAACAGCGCGGTAAATTTGGCAGCGCCGTTCGGAGAGAAAGCCACGACACGGTTGCCTTTTTCGCGCCTTGCCCATTTCAGTTCGTAAAGCCGCGACAGGATGGCGGCTCCGAGCGATCCGGCGAGATGGCTGCGCCGAACGCTCCAGTCGAGGCACGTTTTGCACAGTGGGCGGCGTGATCCGTCGAGTGCCGCCAGATCAATACCGAAATCGGCAACGAAGCGCTCGCCTTGGGGCGTGAGTGCGACACTGTCCTTGTGGATGCGCAGGAGCTTCTTCTCTGTCATGGAGTCGAGCATCTGTACGCCGAAATCACCCGCGAGATGATCGTAGCAGACGCGGGCGCGGCGCAGTCCGGGATCGGCAGGACCAGTCCGGACCCGCAGATGGCCGGCACGAGCGGCGAGCCCCATCAATCCTTCCAGAACCGCAGCGACGTCGGGACCGGAAAGGCGAAAGTAGCGATGACGGCCCTGTTTCTCCGGCACGATCAGATGGCCGGCCTCAAGCTTGGAGAGATGCGAACTCGCTGTTTGCGGCGTGATGCCCGCTTCCTGCGCGAGTTCGGTCGCGGTGAGGGCGCGGCCGCTCATCAGCGCCGTCAGCATGTTCGAGCGCGCCGGATCGCCGACGAGCGAAGCGATCATGGCCATGTCCGGTCCTGCCTTCATACTTCGATCCTAATCGAAGCGTTGGCGGCAGACAACGGGCTAGTGTCCGATCAGCAACGAGGAGCGCCTCATGACCATCACCGTTTTCATCCGTTACCAGCTCGATCCTTTCAAGCGTCACCTGTTCGCGCAATACGCACAGCGATGGCTGACCATCATCCCGAAGTGCGGAGGCGATCTGCTTGGCTACTGGATGCCGCATGAGGGGACCGACAACATCGCCTTCGGTCTGATCTCGTTTCCAAGTCTCGCGGACTATGAGGCCTATCGTGCCCGGTTGAAGACTGATGCCGAAGGCGTCGCGAATTTCACCTTCGCGCAGGAGCACAAGTTCATCCTCTCCGAGGAGCGAACCTTTCTGCGGCAGGTGCAGGACTGATACCGCCGCACATCGATTGATTTCGAAGTCCATGGGCGGCATCCTGCCGTCGACGAACAACACAAGATGATTTTGCCCGAGAGGAAAGAGAATGCCGATTTCAACAAAGCAAAAGTGCGCGGAATTCCGGAAGCTTCACGAGAGCGGCTGCTTCATGCTGCCGAATCCTTGGGATGTTGGCAGCGCGAAGCTGTTGCAAGGCATGGGATTCAAGGCGCTGGCATCGACAAGCTCGGGCTTTGCATGGTCCATTGGCCATCGCGACAATAATGTCAGTTGCGACGATGTTGTTGGCCATCTGAAATCGCTCTGCGACGCCACGGACCTTCCGGTGAATGCGGACTTCGAGGCCGGATTCGCGCACGATCCTGCAGGTGTCGCGGCGAATGTCGCGCGTGGCGTCGATACCGGTGTAGCGGGACTGTCGATCGAGGATTCGACCGGCGATGCATCCGTGCCACTGTATGAGATGAAGCTGGCGGTGGAGCGCATGCGCGCGGCCCGCTCGGCAATCGACGCGAAGGGCGGCGACGTTTTGCTGGTGGGGCGGTGCGAGAGCTTTCTGGTCGGTCAGCCTGATCTCAAGGCGACCATCGCGCGGCTGATTGCTTACGCGGAGGCCGGTGCGGATTGTCTCTATGCGCCCGGCATCAGGACGAAAGAGCAGATCGTGGCTGTAGTGAAGGAGCTGGCGCCGAAGCCGATCAACGTGCTGTGGACCGGCCCGGGATTTACGGTAGCGGAACTGGCCGATCTCGGCGTGCGGCGTATCAGTGTTGGCGGCGCTCTCGCCCGCACGGCATGGGGTGCATTCCTGAAAGCCGCGCGTGAGATTGCCGACAGCGGATCGTTTGCCGGAATGGCGCAAGCCATTCCCAATGGCGAGATGAATGGACTGTTCGCCAAGGGCTGAAAGCCGAGCATACAAACAGCGGGCGCTCATTCGAGCGCCCGCTGTCGTTTTACGTGCTGACCGCCGTTAGTTGCTCGACGGTGCTCCACTTGCCGGAGCGTTGTTCTGCGGAGCAGGCGGCGTCGCCGGCTGTGGGCGCGTCATGCCGGTGGTCTGGCCTGCCGGAGCACGCGGCGCCTGAGCCGTGGCGCCTGCTGGCGGCGAGGCCGGTGTCGTCTGTGCTGTTGGCGTCGTATCCGGCGACGTGTTGGACGAGTTCATTCCGTAGAACACGACGCCGAGGATGGCGACCAGCGCGATGGCGAACAATGCGATGCGTCCGCCGCTTGCCGGACCTTCTGCCAGTTCAGGATCAGCTTGAATCTCTTCGTCGAACTGATTCACCCGGCGGCGCATCAGCTCGTCGTTCGTCGGATCGTTGGGATTACGCTCGATTGCCATGGTCATTCCTCCAGTTATTGCAAGCTTGGAAGACAATTGCCGGACGTGGGGGACGTTCCCGGTTCCCGGCGTCCGTAGGTTATCGATTTCGGGATATCGCAGGTGTCAGGGTATTCATCCGGCGTTCGTGTCCGTCACCTGTCCCGTGGTCACCGAGGGATCTGCGATCTCATGCGGGGCAGGGTGCATACGCGACAGAACCAGCGCGAGAACGACAAGGAGGGCGACCCCGATGACGGCCTTCATCGGTTTGCCCTGCTGGTTGATGTCGAAGTCTTCGCCCGGCGGCGTGTCGTGACCGCTTTTTTTGCTGTCCGGCATCCAACCGGTTCCCGGCGTGCGGGTCATAATGCATTCCTCCATTTGATTTCGTGACCCGTTGAGATCGGGTTCGATGTCGTCGCAACCAACGGTCCGCGCGCGGGGCCGTTCCGGGCGAGTGTTGCACGGGGGGAGGGGCAGCATTGCGAAGCGGCTGCCGCACCGCAGCGCCGCCGCCGGTCGTTTGAAGCCGAAAGGCCGTCCGCAATGTCCTTTCGGCGGCGGCCCGAGACGCGACACAACAGTCCGAAGCAGGGCCGAAAGCAAACCTAAAATTGCTTTGAAAAACAAAGGTCTGATGATTGCGATTTATGATGTGCGGGAAACAAAAAGCGACATAGACTGGTTCTAAGTTAGACTCGTCACAACGCAACAAGAGCCCGGCAAAGAGGCAATCGAATATGGGAATCAACCAAGGGCCGATCAGTCTTGATCAGAAGTACACGCAGGCGTCGGGACATGTTTTCCTGACCGGCATTCAGGCCCTGGTCCGGCTTCCGATGGCGCAGGTGCGCCGCGACCGGGCCGCCGGCCTGAATACCGCAGCTTTCGTCACGGGCTATCGCGGTTCGCCGCTTGGAGGCTACGACCAGCAGCTTCATGCGGCCCGCAAGCATCTCGCCCAATATGATGTGAAGTTCCAGCCGGGCGTGAACGAAGACCTCGCGGCCACCGCGATCTGGGGTTCGCAGCAGCTCAATCTGTCGCCGGGCGCGAAATACGACGGCATTACCGGCATCTGGTACGGCAAAGGCCCCGGCGTCGATCGCTGCGGCGACGTATTCCGTCACGGCAACGCGGCAGGTTCTGCCAAAAACGGCGGCGTGCTTTGTCTTGCTGGCGACGACCACGGCGCGAAATCCTCGACCGTTCCGCATCAGTCGGATCACGCCTTCATCTCGGCGCTGATGCCGTATCTCTATCCGTCGAGCATCCACGAAATGATCGAGATGGGCCTGCTCGGCATAGCGATGTCGCGCTACTCGGGTTGTTGGGTCGGCATGAAGGTCATCACCGAGACGGTGGAGACCACGGCGGAAATCGATCTCACCGATGAGATGACGCCATTCATTATTCCAACCGATTTCGAGATGCCGCCGGGTGGCCTCAACCTGCGCTGGCCGGACGACCGCTACGCGCAGGACAAGCGCCTGCAGGATTATAAAGGTTTTGCCGCGGTCGCCTTTGCGCGCGCCAATAAGATCAATCGCGTGACCATGGATTCGCCGAACGCACGGTTCGGCATCATGGCGTCCGGAAAGAGCTACGAAGACATCCGCCAGGCGCTGCGCGAACTGGGCATCACGCCGGAAGTCGCCGCGAAAATCGGCCTGCGGCTTTACAAGATCGGCATGCCGTGGCCGCTGGAGCCGGAAGGCGTGCGCGCATTCGCCGTCGGCCTCGAGGAAATCTTCATCGTCGAAGAACGCCGCGAGATCGTCGAGAACCAGGTCAAGCAGGAACTGTTCAATTGGCGCGACGATGTGCGCCCGCGCATCATTGGCAAGATGGACAATCACGACAAGCGCTTCCTGCCATTCGCGGAAGAGCTGAGCGTCGCGTCGCTGGCAAGCTCGCTGACCGAACGCCTGCTGCAGCTCGACCTCAACCCTGAAATCGTGGCGACGCTGCGCGCCAAGGCCGACTGGTTCAACGGCCGGCAGGCGACGCAGGTGCAGGCCATCGCGCCGGTGACGCGCACGCCGTATTTCTGTTCGGGCTGTCCGCACAATTCATCGACCAAGGTGCCGGAAGGCAGCCGTGCGATGGCCGGTATCGGCTGTCACTTCATGGCGCTGTGGATGGACCGCAACACCGAGACCTTCACGCATATGGGCGGCGAGGGCGTGCCGTGGGTCGGCATCGCGCCCTTCACCAATGAGAAGCACGTCTTCGTCAATCTCGGCGACGGCACGTACTTCCACTCGGGCAGCCTCGCGATCCGGCAGGCGGTCGCCTCCAAGGCGAACATCACCTACAAAATTCTCTACAACGACGCGACGGCCATGACCGGCGGTCAGCATGTCGATGGCGAGCTTTCGCCGCAGCAGGTGACCTTCCAGCTTCACAGCGAGGGCATCCGCGACATTTATCTTGTGTCGGAGAATCCTGAAGCTTACCCGGCGTCCGACATTGCGCCGGGCACCAAGGTTGCGCACCGCGACCAGCTCGATGAAGTCCAGCGCACGCTGCGCGAAGTGCCGGGCTGCTCCGCGATCGTCTTCGTGCAGACCTGCGCGGCCGAGAAGCGCCGCCGCCGCAAGCGCGGCACGCTGGAGGATCCGTCAAAGCGTGTCTTTATCAATTCGGCGGTCTGCGAAGGCTGCGGCGATTGCTCAGTGCAGTCGAATTGTATTTCGGTGGAGCCGCTGGAAACCGAACTGGGGCGCAAGCGCACCATCAACCAGTCAAGCTGCAACAAGGACTATTCCTGCGTGAAGGGCTTCTGTCCGTCCTTCGTCACCATCGAAGGCGGCAGCTTGCGCAAGCGAGCACGGGCCGATCTCGGCGATTTCGGCGAGCTGCCTCCGCCCGCTACGATGCCGTCGCTCGACAAGCCTTACAACATTGCCGTCGGCGGCGTCGGCGGCACGGGCGTGCTGACCATCGGTGCGCTGCTCGGCATGGCCGCGCATATCGAAGGCAAGGCCAGCATGATCCTGGACATGTCGGGTCTCGCGCAAAAGGGCGGCGCGGTGCTGAGCCACGTGCGGCTGTCGCAGAACACAGCCGATGTGACCTGCTCGCGCATCGTCACCGGAACGGCGGATCTGCTTATCGCGGCCGATGAAGTGGTTGCCGTCGCAAAGGAGACGATCTCGCTCGCCGAGTCGTCGCGTACTTATGGTGTTATCAACACCCATCTTATTCCGATCGCGGACTTCATCCAGAACCGCGATTTCGATTTCCAGCGCGGCAAGGTCAATCGCGTGCTGGAAAATGCGCTGCGCAAGGAATCCGCGTTCCTCGATTTCACCAAGCCTGCCGAAATGCTGCTTGGGGATTCGATCGCGACCAACATGATGATGATGGGCTTCGCCTATCAGAAGGGCCTGTTGCCGGTCGGCGCAGAAGCCATCGAACAGGCCATCGAACTGAACGGCGTGTCGATCAAGATGAACACTCAGGCGTTCCGTCTCGGCCGGCTCGCCGCTGCTGATCCTGCGAAGCTTGCAGCGATGATGAAGGGCGACGAACCCGAAGCGCCGAAGACGCTCGACCAGATGTCGCTCGACGAGGTCGTCGCGCATCGCACGCAACTGCTGACCGATTATCAGAACGCGGCGTATGCCGCGCGCTATCGCCATCTGGTGGATCAGGTGCGCAAGGTCGCATTCGACGGCGGATATGGCGAGGCGCTGCCGCGCGCTGTTGCGATCAACTATGCCAAATTGCTCGCCTACAAGGACGAGTACGAGGTCGCGCGGCTCTATACCGACGGCAGGTTCGCGGAGAACCTCGGCAAGCAGTTCGAGGGCGACTTCAAGATCAGCTTCAACCTTGCGCCGCCAATTCTGCACAGCGGCGTCGATGCGCTGGGTCGTCCGAAGAAGCGCGTCTTTGGCGCGTGGATGATGCCGGTGTTCCGGACAATGGCGAAATTCCGCTTCCTGCGCGGCACGCTGTTCGATCCGTTTAGCTACAGCGAAGACCGCAAGCTCGAACGCAATCTGATCAAGGGTTACGAGCAGGACGTGGTCACAGCGGTGAAGCTGCTTTCGCCGAAGACTCACGACATCGCTGTTGAGCTGCTGTCGCTGCCTGATCAGATCCGCGGTTACGGCCCGGTGAAGGAAGCATCTGTCGCGAAAGCGAAGGCGCGATACGAGCAGCTTGCCAAGGAGCTTGTCAATCCGCTGCCGCTGATCGCGCCGCAGATCGCAGCGGAGTAAATGGATGGCTGCCATTCGCCGCGCGTTCGTTCGCCCTGCGAAACTCAAGATGCTTGCCAAGTCCGCGCGGGCGGGTGAGATAATCCGCTGGAGCCTAGTGGACGACTAGCGCCAGCGGAGACATCTTTTGACAATCAAGAACAAGGCCTACATCGCCGGGATCTACGAACACCCGACCCGGCACGCGCCCGACAAATCGACTGCACAGCTTCACGCCGAATGCGCCAAGGGCGCGCTCGACGATGCGGGCCTGACCAAGGCCGATGTCGACGGCTATTTTTGCGCCGGCGACGCGCCGGGCGGCATCCTGCAAATGGCCGATTATCTCGGTCTCAACAAGCTGCGCCATCTCGATTCCACCGAGACCGGCGGTTGTTCCTACATCATCGCGCTGGGTCACGCCGCCGAGGCGATTGCCGCGGGCAAGTGTTCCATCGCGCTGATCACACTGGCCGGCAAGCCGCGCACGGGGCCGATGCCGCCGCGTGCCTACGGTCCCGAGATGGATTTCGAGCTCGCTTACGGGCCGACAACGCACAACGCTTACGGCATGTGCGCCATGCGCCACATGCATGAGTTCGGCACCACCAGCGAACAGTTGGCGTGGGTGAAGGTCGCTGCGTCCCATCACGCGCAATACAATCCGCATGCGATGCTGCGCGATGTCGTCACCGTGGAAGACGTCGTCAACTCGCCGATGATTTCCGATCCGCTGCATCGGCTCGACTGCTGCGTTGTCTCCGATGGCGGTGGCGCGCTTGTTGTAACGACGCCGGAGATCGCGAAGTCGCTGAAGCGTCCGCTGGTGCGCCTGACCGGTCACGGTGAATCGCACAAGGGACCGAACGGCGGCCGCAAGCTCGATCTGACATATTCGGCTGGCGTGTGGAGCGGGCCTCCTGCCTTCGCGGAGGCGGGCGTTACGCCGAAGGACATCAAGTATGCGTCGATCTACGACAGCTTCACGATCACGGTGGTGATCCAGCTCGAGGATCTGGGTTTCTGCAGGAAGGGCGAGGGCGGGAAGTTCGTCGCCGACGGCAACCTGATTTCCGGCGTCGGCAAATTGCCGTGGAACACCGACGGCGGCGGGCTGTGCAACAATCACCCGATTAACCGCGGCGGCATCACCAAGATTATCGAGGCGGTGCGGCAGTTACGCGGTGAGGCGCATCCGAAGGTTCAGGTTCCGAATTGCGATCTTGCAGTGGTGCACGGCACCGGCGGATTGTTGGGTGTAAGGCATGCGGCTTCGACCGCGATTCTGGAGCGCGTGTGATGACTGACAAGCCGAAGTACCCAGCCCCTGTGGGCAATCCTGAGACCGCACACTTCTGGGAAGCCGCGAAGCAGGGCAAATTTCTCATCAAGCGTTGTCTTGCTTGTAAGGAGCCGCATTACTTCCCGCGCTCGATCTGTCCGTTCTGCTTCTCCGACAAGACGGAATGGGAAGAGAGCAAGGGCGAGGGCGCGATCTACAGCTACAGCCTGATGCGCAAGTCGCCGACCGGACCTTATGCGGTCGGTTACGTCACGCTCGATGAAGGTCCGTCGCTGATGACAAACTTTGTCGACTGCGATCTGGCGGCGCTGAAAATCGGTCAGCGCGTCAAGGTCGTGTTCAAGCCGACGGATGGCGCGCCGCTGCCGTTCTTTACGACGGTGGGATAATAATAAAAACAAAGGCGAGGAAACATGCCGATCAAGTACGATGAGGTGATGGCTCTCAAGAACGTTGGCCAGAAGTATTCATGGACCGACCGCGAAGTGATGCTTTATGCCTATGGCATCGGCATGGGCGCGGATCCGATGGATCAGAAGGAATTGTCCTTCGTCAACGAGGGCTATTACACGCCGCGCGAGCTCAAGGTGGTGCCGACTTACGCTTCGGTGGCTGCCTGGGGCGCGAGCGCGGGTCCCATCGACGTCAACCGCGTCATGGTGGTCGATGGCGAACGCGACATCACCTTTCACAGGCCACTGCCCGTGAAGGCGAACATTACCGCGGACTCGAGCATTCTCGGCGTGTTCGACAAGGGCAAGGACAAGGGCGCGGTGATCCTGCGCAAGACCGTGCTCAAGAACGAGAAGGGCGAGGATCTGGCGACGCTGATCGCGTCGCAGTTCGCGCGCGGCGACGGCGGCTTCGGTGGTCCGTCGGAAGGACAACCTGAGCCGCATCCGATCCCCAAGCGCGCGCCGGACATGAGCGTCGATATTTCGACGCGGCCGGATCAGGCTTTGATCTATCGGCTGTGCGGCGATCGCAATCCGCTGCACAGCGATCCGGAGTTTGCAAAGAAGGCCGGCTTCGACCGGCCGATCCTGCACGGCATGTGCACCTATGGTCTGAGCTGTCGCGCGGTGTTGCAGACTTATGCGGATTACGATCCGCTGGCGTTCAAGCAGCATGCGGTACGGTTCTCTGCGCCGGTGTTTCCCGGGGAGACGGTGTCGTTCGATCTGTGGAAAGATGGCAACGTGATCTCGCTCGAAGGGCGCGTGAAAAGCCGCAACGTCACCGTCATCAGGAACGGCAAAACCGTTCTCGCCTAACAAGTAAGAAACGGGAGGACGCGATGGGGTTGCTCGACGGCAAGGTTGCGATCATCACCGGGGCAGGCGGCGGCCTCGGCGAGGCTTATGCGAAACTGTTTGCGCGCGAAGGGGCATCGGTGGTCGTCAACGACCTCGGCGGTCCGCGCGACGGCAGCGGCGCCGACAAGTCGATGGCGCAAAAGGTTGTCGATGCCATCAAGGCGGAGGGCGGGAAGGCCGTCGCCAATGGATCGGACATCTCGACCATGGCCGGCGGCCAGTCGGTGTTCGACGATGCAATCAAGAATTTCGGGCGCGCCGACATTCTCGTGAACAACGCGGGTATTCTGCTCGACGGCACATTCGCGAAAATGACCGAGGCGAACTGGGACCGGGTGATGAAAGTGCATCTGAAAGGCACCTTCTGCGTCACGTTACCGGTCTTCAAGTGGATGAAGGACAACGGCGGCGGCGTCATCGTCAACACGTCTTCGACGTCCGGCCTGATCGGCAATTTCGGCCAGAGCAATTACGGCGCGGCCAAGGGCGGCATCTGGGGCCTGAGCAATGTGCTCGCCATAGAGGGGCGCAAACACAACATCCGGCTCTGGACGCTGGCGCCGGGCGCGCTGACGCGCATGACAGCGGACCTGCCGCGCTATATCGAGAACCCGGGCGCCGCGATGGGGCCCGACGAGATTGCGCCCGCGGTGCTTTATATGGTCAGTTCGCTGTCCGGCGAGCAGACCGGCAAGGTGCTGGGCGTTTCCGGGCCGCGCGGCGTGCGCGAAATGAAGATGCTGGAAATGGACGGCTGGAAGCCCGGCGGTCCCTGGAAGGCCCAAGATATCGTGAGCCACGCGAAAGAGATTTTCTTCGACGAGCAGGATAAGATAGCGGCTCGCAGATTCTAATCCACGAAAGAAACCTGAACGATGAAGCTGACCCATGAGGCGAGCGGCACCTTCGCCATCGCGCCGACCCCGTTTTTCGATGACGGCCGCATCGACTATGACTCGATCGACCGGCTGACCGACTTTTATGCCGAGGTCGGCTGCAACGGCGTGACCGTGCTCGGTATTCTCGGCGAAGCACCAAAGCTCGAAGGCAACGAATCCATCGACGTTGCGACGCGCTTCATCAAGCGGGCGAAGAACAAGCAGATCATCGTTGGCGTTTCCGCGCCGGGTTTCGCGCAAATGCGCACGCTGGCGCGCGCCTCGATGGACGCCGGGGCTGCGGCCGTGATGATTGCGCCGCCGCCGCATCTGCGCACGGACGAGCAGATCCTCGGATATTTCCGGCAGGCGAGTGAGGCGATTGGCACAGACGTGCCGTGGGTGTTGCAGGACTATCCACTGACGCTGACCGTCGTCATGACGCCGTCGGTTATTCGCAAGATCGTCATGGACAGCCCGTCCTGTGTGATGCTCAAGCACGAAGACTGGCCGGGGCTGGAAAAGATTTCAGCGCTGCGCGGTTTCCAGAAAGAGGGCTCGCTGCGTCCGTTGTCGATCCTGGTGGGCAACGGCGGGCTGTTTCTCGATTTCGAGATGGAGCGTGGCGTCGACGGCGCGATGACAGGCTACGCATTCCCGGATTTGCTGGTGGATGTCGTCAATCTGTCGAAGGCAGGCAAGCGCGATGCAGCGCACGATCTGTTCGACGCGCATCTGCCGCTGATCCGCTACGAGCAGCAGCCGGGTGTCGGCCTTGCCGTGCGCAAGTATGTCCTGAAGAAGCGCGGCAAGATCGCGTCGGACGCGCAGCGCAAGCCGGGCTCCAGCATGAGCGCGCTGGCGCGCAGTGAAGTGGATTATCTTCTGTCGCGCGTCGGGCGCATCGACAAACGGGCGAACTTTTGATGAGCGGTGATAAGAGCGTACCGGACAAGTCGAAAGCTCTGCGAACAGCTTCCACTGTGCTGTTGCTGCGCGAAGCAGCCGGCGGCATGGAAATCTTTATGGTGCAGCGTAACCGTGAGATCGAGTTCAGTTCCGGTGCGCTGGTGTTTCCAGGTGGCAGCATGGATCCGAACGATCGGGAGATCGCGGCCGATCCGGCGCTCGTTGCCGATCGCGGCGGTCTCGATATCGATACTGCGGCCATTCGCATCGGCGGCATTCGCGAGACGTTCGAGGAAAGCGGAATCCTCCTGGCGCGTTCGCGTGGATCGTCTTCGCTGGTTTCTGCGGCAAAGGCCGCAGCGCTCGGTCCGCAGCGTGAAGCACTCGATGAGGGCAAGGTGAGTTTCGCGGACATTCTGCGCGAACATGATCTTACTCCTGCGATCGATCTGCTGGCGCTCTTCGCCCACTGGATCACGCCGGTGAATCTGCCGAAGCGCTTCGACACGCATTTCCTGCTGGCGTTGGCCCCGACAGATCAGATCGGCAAACACGACGGCAGGGAGTCCGTGGATTCCATCTGGCTGTCGCCGAAGTCGGCGCTCGATGCGGCGGCGTCGGGCCGCTTCAACCTGCCGTTTCCAACCATTCGCAATCTGATCAAGCTCGACAAGCTCGGAACCGCTCAGGCCGCAATGGATTTCGCGCGGGCGACGCCGGTGGTGACCGTGGTGCCTGAGATGAGCAGGAACGAGAATGGAACCACGCGTCTGCGCATTCCTGTTGAGGCGGGTTATGACGGCGACGTTTTCGACGTATCCCGCGCGTGAGGCATCGGGTCGCCGATAAGCGGGCCGCGCGATCATATTTTCCTTAAATGACAGCCTTTCCCCCGCGCCGGATCGTGTGTCTCACGGAGGAAACCGTCGAGACCCTGTATTTACTCGGCGAACAGGACCGCATTGTCGGCGTGTCGGGTTATGCCGTGCGGCCGCCGCAGGTACGTCGCGAGAAGCCTCGCATCTCGGCGTTCATTTCGGCGGATATTCCCAAGGTTCTCGCGCTCGAGCCGGATCTTGTGCTGGCGTTCTCGGATTTGCAGGCGGACATCGTTGCCGATCTGGTGCGGGCAGGGGTCGCGGTGTACGTCTTCAACCAGCGTGACATCGCCGGCATCTTGGCGATGATCCGCACGCTCGGTGGGCTGATTGGTGAGGCAAAGAAGGCGGACGACCTCGCGGCGCGGTTCGAGCAGCGGCTTGCGGGTGTGGCTGCAACCGGACGCGCCAGACCGGTGCGTCCCAAAGTTTATTTCGAGGAATGGGACGATCCACTGATCAGTGGCATCGGCTGGGTCTCGGAACTGATCTCGATCGCCGGCGGCGATGATATCTTCCCGCAGCTTGCGAAAACGAAGGCCGCGAAGGATCGGATCGTTGCGGCGGAGGCTGTGGTCGCGGCGAATCCCGACATCATCCTCGCATCGTGGTGCGGCAAGAAAGTCGTGCCAGACAAAATCCGTCGGCGGCCGGGATGGGACACCATCGCTGCCGTGCGCGACAATCGGATTGTCGAGATCAAATCGCCGCTGATCTTGCAGCCGGGACCGGCGGCCTTGACCGACGGTCTCGATGCCATCGTTGCAGCGCTTGGTGCGGATCGCCCCTAGGGTCGGACTTCCAGCACCATGTTGAAGGGCGTTTCGGTGGCCCGCCGGAACTTCGAAAATCCCGCGTCGAGCGCAACCTTGCGTAGTTTCATTTCGCCAGCCTGCGCGCCGAGTCCGAGACCCACGTCCTGCGAGAGCGAGGCGGGGGTGCAGATCATCGTGGACGCGCCGTAATAGATTCTGCCCACAGGATTGAGATTGTCCTTCAGGCAGTCGTGCGCCATCGGCTCCACAATCATCCACGTGCCGTCCTTGGCGAGTGCCTGTTTCACATGCCGCCCGGCGCCGACTGGATCGCCCATGTCGTGAAGGCAATCGAACATCGCGATGAGATCGTATTTTCGCTCGGGGAAGTCGGCAGCGGAGGCACGCTCGAACGTCACGCGTTCGCCAACGCCGGCGGCGGCCGCCGCTTCTCTGGCTCGTTCGATCGAGGGGCCATGATAGTCGAAGCCGGTGAAGTGGGAGCGAGGATAGGCCTGTGCCATCAGGATCGTGGAAGTGCCGTGTCCACATCCGACGTCGGCGACGGACGCGCCGCGCTCGAGCTTGTCCTTGACGCCATCGAGAGCGGGTATCCAGCTTGCGACAAGGTTCGCGTTGTAACCGGGCCGGAAAAACCTCTCGGTGCCGCGGAACAGGCACATGCTGTGTTCGTGCCAGCCGAGGCCTTTGCCGGTTCGGAAAGCATCGGCCACCTTGGGCTCATCCAGCCACATCGACTGAACGACCTCGAACCCTCCGGCGAAGAACGCCGGGCTGTCTTCATTGGCAAAGACCATCGACTGTTCGGGATTAAGGCTGAAGCGTTCGGTTTCATCGTCATAGTCGACGAAACCGGAGGCCGCCTGCGCGGATAGCCACTCGCGCAGATAACGTTCTTTCATACCTGTCGCCTTCGCCAATTCTTCCGGTGTCATGCCGTCGCTATCGGCCATCGCCTTGTAGAGTCCAAGGTGATCGCCGAGGACGACGAGTGCGCCACTGACGCAAGCGCCCATGTCGCCAAGCATGCGATTGACGAGAGCATCGAGTTTTTCGGGATTGGGTTCACGCATTGCCGTGCTCCTTGCGTTGCAAGTTCAGCCCGGCTGGGGCCAGGCCCACGTAGCGGATCGGGCGAGGCTACGCCCCGCGCCGATTTTCTGTCAACGAGGAGTGCGTTGCGCCGCCCGGATACCAAAAGAGGCTTTCCAATCAGGTCTTCCTGTATTAATGACGGCTATCTATAAGAAAATCTGATCGACATGGTCTCGCTGAAACAACTTAGGTATTTCGACGCCGTGGCCCGATCGGGTCATTTCGGCAGGGCTGCGGAGCATTGCGCCATCACCCAGCCGGCGCTCTCGATGCAAATCCAGGAACTGGAGAAGTTCCTCGGCGTCCAGCTCCTGGAGCGTGGCCGCAACGGTGTGATGCTGACGGAAGGTGGCAAGGAAGTCGCGCAACGCGCGGCCCGGGTTCTTGCCGACGTGCGCGATATCGTTGATTTTGCGCGCGGGCAGGGTGACGTCCTTTCAGGTCCGCTGCGCTTTGGCGTGATACCTTCGGTGGCCCCATACATTTTGCCACGGCTGCTGCCCATGATCCGGGAAGAATTTCCGAATCTCGATCTGCACATCCGCGAGAGCCAGACACAATCACTTGTAAATGAACTGATCGAGGGACAACTCGACCTGCTTCTACTGGCGCTGCCGGTTGAGCATCCTGACATCGAGACGATCCGGCTGTTCGATGATCGCTTCCTGCTGGCGATGGCGAACTCCCATCGCATGTCAAACCGCGCGCATGCGACGCCTGACCTTCTTGAAGGCGACAGGCTGCTGCTTCTGGAAGAGGGGCACTGCATGCGGGATCAGGCGCTGGCATTCTGTAATCTGCGGCGGATCGAGAATATCAACACCTTCGGCGCATCGAGTCTCTCGACGCTGGTGCAGATGGTGGCAAATGGCCTCGGGATGACGCTGCTCCCGGAAATCGCAGTGCCGCTCGAAGCCCGGCACGGCGACATTCACCTGATGCGATTCGCAGATCCTGAACCGCAGCGTGTCATCGGACTGGCGTGGCGCAGAAGCTCGCCGCGCAAACGCCATTTCGTTGAACTCGGACAGATGATTACAAAAGCGACCGAGAAAGTCTCAAAGTGCGGTTAGTACCGCATGATGCGACGTTCGCAGAGGTTCTATCCCGGCGCCTGGAATCGGAATCCGATGCGCACCCATAAATCGCGCGAAGCTGGCAATCTTGCCGAGGCGTGGCGCGGTCGTTGGATAGGATATTACTTATGCTTCTTGCGTAAGTATTCGTGAAGGGAAGCGGTTTTCGTTTCCGCCAGCAATGTTTTCAGCATCATGTCCTTGCGGCGACCTGCCGCGAAGTGCTCGCCGTAGGTTTTGCGGAGCGAGCCGACAAGGGTGTTGCCGTGTTTGCGGTCGATCTGGCCGCTCTTGTCGCGATGTCTGCCATCAAGCTTCTTCTTCGCCATCGGATAATCTCCCGTGCCCGAACCAAAGCGGTTCAGGCTAACGTGGGATTTCACCAGCGAAAAGGAGGTGTCCCATCAGTCCACAAAATGACGTGGCTGGCGCGCTCCGAGAGATTCGAACTCCCGACCCTCGGAATCGAAATCCGATGCTCTATCCAGCTGAGCTAGGAGCGCTGAGGGCCGCACCATAGCCAAGGACGGCCTGAAATCCACCCCGAAATGGTTCGAAAAGCTGTCTTTTTTATCGACAGGAGAGCTGTCGTCCCTGCTTAGCGCCAGATCAAGTCAGCTCGGTAAAGGCGGCATCTTCGATTATCGCGTTCATACTCGCCGTTGGTTCCGCAGTCCGCCGTCTGATCTCGAACTGGTACACAAGATTCCATGTCGACTTGTATTCGCTGTGCGTGCGTTGCGATGCGCCTACGTTGCAATGCGCAACATGGTTTCGTTGACGGCCCTCCTATTGCGTCTAACATTCATGCAGGTCCGTGAGAGGCCAACGGGAGGAATGCATGAATCGTCTTGCTAGCCCAAATGCTTGTTCAAAATTTCCAGCCAATGCCCAAACCCAGCGTTCACCGCTGGGTTTTTTGATGGTTGCATCCGCTGTTGCAACGCTAGCCATCTTCTCCGCAGCCTCCGCGCAATCGCCGCCAAAAGGATCGCCTGAACACATCAAGGCGGTGACGTCCGCGGTCGATCAGAATTCCATCAAGGCCAACGCTGCGACATCGAACGACTGGCCGACGGTCGGCCTTGATTACGGGGAGACACGATTCAGCAAGCTGAATCAGATCAACACCGACAACGTCAAGAACCTCGGTTTGATGTGGACCTACAATCTTGAATCGTCGCGCGGCGTTGAGGCGACTCCAATCGTGGTGGATGGCATCATGTATGTCTCTGCATCGTGGAGCGTCGTGCATGCGATCGATGTGCGCACCGGCAAGAAGATATGGACCTATGATCCGGAAGTGCCGCGCACCATCGGCTACAAGGGCTGTTGCGATGTCGTGAATCGCGGCGTCGCGCTTTACAAGGGCAAGATATTTGTCGGGGCCTATGACGGGCGGCTCGTGGCGCTCGACGCGGTGACCGGCCAGAAGGTGTGGGAGAAGGACACGCTCATCGACAAGGAGCACTCCTATACGATCACGGGCGCGCCGCGCGTCGTGAACGGCAAGGTGGTGATCGGCAACGGCGGCGCGGAATATGGCGCACGCGGTTATGTCACCGCGTATGACGCGGAAACTGGCAATCAGGCCTGGCGCTGGTTCATCGTGCCTGGCGATCCGTCGAAGCCTTATGAAGATGAATCGATGGAGGCGGCCGCGAAGACCTGGGATCCGGCCGGAAAATACTGGATCAACGGCGGCGGCGGAACCGCATGGGACAGCATCACGTTCGATCCCGAACTGAACCTCGTCTACATCGGGACCGGCAACGGCTCGCCTTGGAACCGCCATCTGCGCAGCCCGGCGGGCGGCGACAATCTTTACCTCGCATCGATCGTCGCGCTGAATGCCGACACCGGAAAATACGTCTGGCACTATCAGGAGACGCCCGGCGATCACTGGGACTACACGTCGACCCAGCCGATGATCCTGGCCGACATCAATATCGACGGCGCACCGAGAAAAGTGATCCTTCACGCGCCGAAGAACGGCTTCTTCTTCGTGATCGACCGCACCAACGGCAAGTTCATCTCGGCGAAGAACTTCGTCGATGTGAATTGGGCCACGGGGTACGACGCAAGTGGGCGGCCGATCGAAGTGGCGGCGGCGCGCGATCCGGAAAAGGGATACGACGCTATCCCGGGTCCGTACGGCGCACACAATTGGCACCCGATGTCATTCAATCCAATGACTGGTCTTGTTTATCTGCCGGCTCAGGGTGTGCCGCTTAATCTCACTCCGCAGAAAGGCTGGAAGCATAACGCCAATCAGCCCGGCGAGTTTGGCGGCAATACCGGCTGGAATACCGGTTTCGTGCTGAACGCGACGCCGCCCAAGAACATGCCGTTCGGCCGGCTGATCGCGTGGGATCCGGTGAAGCAGAAGGAAGCATGGAAGCAGGAATACGTTGCGCCATGGAATGGCGGAACGCTGACCACCGCCGGCAATCTGGTTTTCCAGGGAACAGCCGACGGCCGTTTCATCGCCTACAACGCAACGACAGGCGAGAAGCTCTGGGAATCGCCGACGGGTACTGGCGTCGTCGCGGCTGCCTCAACCTACATGCTCGACGGCAAGCAATATGTGTCCATCGCGGTCGGGTGGGGTGGCGTCTTCGGGATCGCGGTACGCGCCACCGAGGCGGACAATCCCGGCACGGTCTATACCTTCGCGATCGATGGCAAGGCGCCGTTGCCGCCAATCACGAAATACCAGATGGAGAACCTTGTCGAAGGCGTGAAATACGATCCGGCGGATGTCGGGCCGGGAACGCTGCTGTACGTCAGCAGTTGCGTGACCTGTCATGGCGTGCCCGGTGTGGACAAGGGCGGCAACGTCAGGAACCTCGGGTATGTCGGCGCAGAGACGATCGCGAACCTGAAGAACTTTGTCTTCAAGGGGCCGCATGTCGACAAGGGTATGCCGGACTTCACCGGCAAGCTGAGTGAGGATGACGTCGTAAAGATTACGGCATTCATTCAGGGCACCGCCGACGCGGTACGCCCCAAGAAGTGAGTCCTCGGAGACTCGACTGACCTCGAAAAAGGGGCGCGTTTGCAAAAAGCGAACGCGCCCTTTCTGTCGGCGAACTGTTTTGGAAGGCTGTGGGCCGATTTTGATAAATATTATTTGTTTTCAGAGTTTTAGGCGGGGTTTTTGATGCCGTTTTTCGAATCGCGGCGTCATGCTTAACGGTTTTCAAACACAGTCCCGCCAGAGTCTTCATGTTGGTAGGCGTTTCACGCCACCAGAACTCGTCACATCCGCCTTCTGAATCCGCATGCGAATTGCCGTTTTTCTGTCAGTCCTTCTGTCGCTGCTGGCGAGCCTGCCGGCGCGCGCCGATTTGCGTATCACGCGCGACCACGGCGGCTATGTCGAAGAATACAAGACGAAGTATCAGCGCATTCGTGCGCGGGGCGAGCGCGTCATCATCGACGGCATCTGCAACTCGGCCTGTACCTTGGTGTTCGGCATCGTGCCGATGAACAAGATTTGTGTGACGCCGCGCGCAAGCCTCGGTTTCCATCAGGCCTATTACGACAAGGCCTTTACGTTCGGTCTCAAGGTCAACAGCAGCGAGGGGACGTCTGATTTGATGTCGTACTACCCCTCGACCGTGAAGTCGTGGATCAGCCGTAACGGCGGCCTCACGAATGAGATGAAGAAGATCAAGAACGGAACGGATCTCTGGACGATCGTCGATCCGTGCCCGGAAGAGTTTTTCTGATCTTTCTGTCGCACCGCGCGTCACGTCGGCTTTCCGATTCAATTTTCAAACAGCCACGCGTGATCGCTCTCGCACCACCGCGCGAGGTGAGCTTTTAGTTTCACCCCTCAAAACACGAGGGGCATGGAGCGCCGCGAGGCGCACCTTGTCTTGTTTCGCTTCCGGCATCGCGTGCGAAGCGATGAACCTCCGGAAGCGCATCGCCTCACGGCGCTCCACTGCGGCGATTTGTGAGCCGAGGACCGTACTTCCGGGTGAGGATGGGGGAGCAACTCGACCCCTGATCCGGCGGGCTTTCGCCTGCCTTCATCCTCGCCTCGTCCAGCCGCGAACGGCAGAGCCACGTAGTTGGCCCGGACGGTAGCCCCCGGCCTTCCGGACGGTGTGGGTGCGAACCACATCGCGCAGACGCCGCATCCTGCTCCGCCTTCAAGACGCCTCTAGAAAGCGCCCCTCACGAACAGGACGGGCCGAACATAAGGGAGGTCTGGAGCGCGGGGATTCGTATCCCCATCACGAAATGTTGCAGGGTTATTCCGAGTCTCTCCACGTCGTCCCCGCGAAAGCGGGGATCCATACTCCCTGAGTTCGCGATTTGGCGGAGATGCTGGAGCAGTTTTCTCGCCATCATCACGATGTCCGGTGGTTATGGGTCCCCGCTTTCGCGGGGACGACATTGTGTGTTTGGCGAGCGCTATGCTTTGTTGCCGTTCCGAGTTTGACCTAGAACGTCACCACGCCTCTGATCGACTCCCCACGCTTCATCAGATCGAACGCCTTGTTGATGTCGTTCAGCGGCATCACGTGGGTGATCATCGGATCGATCTGAATTTTTCCCTGCATGTACCAGTCGACGATCTTCGGCACGTCGGTGCGGCCGCGCGCGCCGCCGAAGGCGGTGCCTTTCCAGACGCGTCCTGTGACAAGCTGGAACGGGCGCGTTGAGATTTCCGCGCCCGAGGGTGCGACGCCGATGACGATCGATTGTCCCCAGCCGCGGTGGCACGCTTCCAGTGCCTGACGCATCACCGTGACGTTGCCGGTGCAGTCGAAGGTGTAATCCGCGCCGCCGATCTGATCCGCGCCGGACTTTGTCATGTTGACAAGATGCGCGACGAGGTCTTTGCCGACTTCCGTCGGATTGACGAAATGCGTCATGCCAAAACGCTCGCCCCATGCCTTGCGGTCGTTGTTCAGGTCGACGCCGATGATCATGTCGGCGCCAGCGAGCCGCAGGCCCTGCAACACGTTCAGTCCAATGCCGCCGAGACCGAACACGATGGCCTTGGCGCCTTGCTCCACCTTCGCGGTGTTGATGACCGCGCCGATACCGGTGGTGACGCCGCAGCCGATGTAGCAGACCTTGTCGAAGGGCGCGTCCTCGCGGATTTTCGCCACGGCGATTTCCGGCAGCACGGTGTAGTTCGCGAAGGTCGACGTGCCCATGTAGTGATGGATCGGCTTGCCGCCGAGCGAGAAGCGGGACGTGCCGTCCGGCATCAGGCCCTGTCCCTGCGTCGCGCGGATCGCAGTGCAGAGATTGGTCTTGCGAGACAGGCAGGACGGGCACTGGCGGCATTCCGGTGTGTAGAGCGGAATGACATGATCGCCTTTCTTGACGCTGGTCACGCCTTTGCCAACGTCAACGACGATGCCGGCGCCTTCGTGGCCGAGGATCGCCGGAAACAGGCCTTCGGGGTCTGCACCGGACAGCGTGAATTCATCCGTGTGACACACGCCCGTCGCCTTGATCTCGACCATGACTTCGCCCTCGCGCGGGCCTTCCAACTGAACGGTCGTAATCTCGAGCGGTTTACCGGCAGCGGTGGCGACGGCGGCGCGAACATCCATGACGAATCCCTTTGAGGCTGGAAGAGAGCTTGGTCTGCGTTTATGGGCATATTGCCCGGCGCATTTGATGATTGCCCGACACCATAGGATCGGGCAAGCAGTTGCGCAAATGAGCTCGCCGGTATCTCAGCCTACATTCGACTCGATTGCCGCGCGCGCCGCGCCCGCGATCTTCGTTGTGCTGTGGAGCACGGGTTTCATCGGCACCAAATACGCGCTGGCCGGCGCCGAGCCGATGACCTTCCTGACGGTGCGCATGATTCTGGTTGTGCTTCTCATGGGTGTGATCGCTGCGATCTGGCGGCCGAAGTGGCCTGACCGGATCGGTGTGATGCACAGTGCCATTGCCGGCCTTCTGGTTCATGGCTTCTATCTCGGCGGCACTGCGGTTGCGATCTACCATTCTGTCCCGGCGGGACTGTCCGCGCTGATCCCTGGCCTGCAACCGATTCTGATCTCCACGCTGGCGAACCGCTGGCTCGGCGAGCGTGTCACGCGGTTGCAGTGGGCGGGATTGTTGATCGGCCTCGCCGGGACGCTGCTGGTTCTGCACGGCCGTTCGATGTCCGGCGAAGCGGGCTGGGGCTGGCTCGGGACCTGCGTCGCGCTTATCAGCATCACGCTCGGCACGCTTTACCAGAAACGTTATTGCAGCCAGATCGACTGGCGCGCGGGTAATCTCATTCAGTTTGTCGCAGCGGGATTGTTGTTTGCCGTCGGTGCGTGGCTGTTCGAAACGCGCGTGATCGTCTGGAACGGCGAGTTCATATTCGGCGTCGTCTGGCTGGTCTTCGCACTTTCGATGGGATCGATCGGGCTGCTGTACTGGCTGATCCGACATTCGGCGGCCACGCGGGTGGCAAGCATGTTTTACCTCGTGCCCGGTGTCACGGCGATCATGGCCTTTCTGTTGTTCGACGAGCGGCTGGATCTGCTCTCCATAGTCGGCATGGTGATCTGTGCCGCGGCCGTTCTGCTCGTGAACAGAAATACGACTCCGGCACGCGCGTCTTAAGGCGAGCGGGTCCTGGCATAAGCCGCGAGCGCGCGTTCCCGGCCAGCTTTGTGAGCCACAATCGGCTCGGGATAGGTCTTGCCGAGCGTCACGCCCGCGGCCGCTAGTTCTATCGGTGAAGCCTCCCACGGTTGATGGATCAGCTTCGCCGGAAGGCGCGCCAGTTCCGGCACCCACTTCGAGACATACGCGCCGTCCGGATCAAACTTCTCGCCCTGCAGAATGGGATTGAACACGCGGAAGTAAGGCGCTGCATCCGCACCGGAGCCCGCGACCCATTGCCAGCTTGCCGGATTGTTCGCCGGGTCGGCATCGACCAGCGTGTCCCAGAACCATTTTTCGCCGTCGCGCCAGTCGATCAGCAGATGCTTGACGAGAAACGATGCCACCACCATGCGCACACGGTTGTGCATGACGCCGCTGTGCCAGAGTTCGCGCATGCCTGCATCGACAATCGGATAACCGGTCAATCCGCGTTGCCACGCACGCAGCGCTTTTGCATCGCGCCGCCACGGAAAGGCGTCGAACGATGGCTGAAGATTTTGCCGGGCGAGGTCGGGATGATCGAACAGCAGGTGCCGCGAAAATTCGCGCCAGCCGAGTTCGCTCAAAAATTTTCCGACGTCGTCGGCAATGGCAGGCTTCCGCGCAGCGGCAAAATTCGCGGCGTGCCAGACTTGCCGTGGGCTGATCTCGCCAAATCTCAGATGCGGCGACAGCCTAGAGGTTCCGTCGCGGTCCGGGCGGTCACGCAACGACGCATAACCCTTGATGTTGTTATCGAGGAAATCCTTTAGCCGCACTTGCGCTGCGGCTTCGCCGGGCGTCCATGTCTGGTGCAATCCGCCAGCCCAATCTGGATGTGTCGGTTCCAGCTTCCATGACGCGAGGTCGTCGCTTGCGACAACTGGACCGGCTTTCAATGCCTTTGGTGCGGATAAAGGTTGCGGTGGATCGCCAAGACTCAGCACGCGTTTCCAGAACGGCGTGAATACGCGCAAGCCCCGGCTTTCCTTGTTGCGCAGGCTTGCGGGCCGGACCAGCAGGTCGCTTGAGAAACTCCGCGATATGATTCCGGCGGCCTCTAATGCCTCTACAACGTCACGCTCGACGGCTGCTGGTCCGGCGATGTTGCTCTCGATCCAGTGGACAGCTGCCGCGTCAACCTCTTGCGCGAGATTGGCAATGACCTTCGCGGCGGCTCCGCGGCGTAGCACCAGTGTTTGACCGTATGTTTTGAGGCTCGCTTGCAGGCTGCGCAGTGATTGCGCAAGCCACCATCGCGACGCGCTTCCCAAGGCTCGCCCGTGTGGCGGGCGCAGCGGGGTGCTGTCTTCATCCAGCACGTATAGACAGATCACGGCCTCTCCGTTTTGTGCGGCGGCATGCAGAGCAGGGTGATCGGAAAGCCGAAGGTCGTCGCGAAACCAGACGATCACGGGATCATGCGAGGGATGTGGCACGGGTGGACATCATCAATGACTTCGCCGGTATCTGCAATCCTGTAGCGTGGGAAACTCGAGACAATAAAAAAGGGACGCGATGCGTCCCTTTTTGTTTGGCGTTGTCGCAACGGTTATTTTGGCTGCGGAACGATCCGGATGTAGGGCTTCGGCGCCTTCCAGCCGCCGGGATAGATCGTCTTGGCTTCATCGTCGGAAACCGAACCCGCGATGATGACGTCTTCTCCCTGTTTCCAGTCGGCCGGCGTCGCGACGCGGTGCTTGGCGGTCAGCTGAAGCGAGTCGATCACGCGCAAGATCTCGTCGAAGTTGCGCCCGGTGGTCATCGGATAGACCAGCACCAGTTTGACCTTCTTGTCGGGGCCGATGATGAACACGGTGCGCACCGTGGCATTGTCCGCAGCGGTGCGGCCGTCAGCGCCGCCGGGGGTGTTTGCGGGCAGCATGTTGTAGAGTTTCGCAATCGAGAGCTCAGTGTCGCCGATCATCGGATAGTTCGGCGCGAAGCCCTGTGTCTCCTTGATGTCGTCGCTCCACTTCTCGTGCCTGTCGACGGGGTCGACGCTCAACCCCATCAGCTTCACGCCGCGCTTGTCGAATTCCGGCTTCAGCCGCGCCAGTGTACCGAGTTCGGTGGTGCAGACCGGCGTGAAGTCCTTGGGGTGCGAGAACAGCATGGCCCAGCTATTGCCGATCCAGTCGTGAAAATGGATGCGTCCCTCGGTGGTGTCTGCCTCGAAATCGGGCGCCACCGCGCCAATCTGGAGTGTCATCGATCAGCCTCATGTCCTTAGAGCTACAAAGAAATTTGATTGCAGAGGTATAACTGGCGAGAGGACAAAACGAAACGGGATGGCGAAAAGGACAATATCCTTCTCATCTACTGCGGCTTCCCAGAAATCCTTGCTGTCTTTCGGCCATTTGATGGAACGTCACGACTGTAAGATGGCGCCATCATTGCGACACTCACGTTTTCGCGATGCCCTGAATTTGACTTTGATGCGCCGCAACGCCGCCGGTTCCCACTGTCATTTCCTTCGAACCGCGGGGACGGTCAGTGCGACCAATCCGCAACCATAAGGGAAAGAAGCGGCACCCGAATCGCTTAATTAACGCTTCGTTTACACCCGCATGAAAATGCTGCGGGACACCAAAAGAGAAAAGTAACATGACCTCCGCCTCGATCATCTCGACCGCACCGCTTTCCGAACTGATCCGGAAAATCGAAACCAGCTCCATTGCAGACCGCGATATCTCCGCTTACGCGCTTGCTTTTGTGCGCGATGGCGTGATCACGGGCGAGGGGCCCACGACCGCCGGTCGCGTCCACTTCTCGCGGGCGCTGGATGCGTATGATGCAGCCTGGTGCGCGCGTATTCTCACCGCAGCGGCGAACGCCAACGAGCCTGTCAGTCGCGCCGAGGCCGAAGCTCTTTTCGAGATCAATGAAGCCGCTTCAGAGCGCAGCGACGATGGCCGCTTCGACGACCTGTTCGCCAAGGCGATCGTGCATCATGCGGCTGCGGCTTCCGGCCTGCCGGTGCCGCCTCGTTCCGTTGCGTTGTCGCCGGAAACGGCAATTGAAAGCTGGGCGCCCACCAAGGCCGTCGGCGTCAACACCGAAGTGCTTGAGTGGATCGCGAGCCAGATGCGCGGCAAGCGCCGCAGCAACCTCGCGCTGAAGGCACTGGTTGCCACCCTGATTGGTGCTGCGACGTTGCCGCTTGCGCAGTCGCTGCCGAACTTCCTCGACCTCGGGATGTAAGCCGCAGGTATTCGTACCTGAAAGAGGCAGGCGCTATTTTGCGCCTGCCGTCTTGACCGTCTCCGGAAGGCCGACTGTCCGCCCCGGAAATCCCGCCACATCGAAATAGCGCTGGTTCAGCACACGCTGGAATTGCAGCACGGTTCGCAGGCCGTTGGCGGCAGGTGCTCCCGCGATCGTGCCGGTAAAGCCCTTCGGCGTGACGCCGTTCGGCATCGCTTCCGTCATCACCCGGCCGATCAGCGCGCCCTTGTGCTTGGGGGCGAGGCCCAGAAGCCGCGCGGCGGTGATTCCGACATCGGCATTGCTGACAGGAAGAGTGTCGGTGTAGCCGGCCTTAAAATCCGGCCCGATCGCGGCCATGAAATTTCTGGTGTCGCCGCGGCTGAAACTGCCGTGCATTCCCTGACCTTGACGCAATACGGTATCGGCAACCGCGACAGAGCAAATGGACGGCTCGTCGCAGCCCGTCGTGTAGGATCGGAAGTTTACGACGATCGCTGGATGGGGAGTCACGGCTTTGCCGCGCAGGCTGAGCAGGGACAACGGTAGCGCTCCTGGAAACCGTCCTAGATCGTCTTCAACGAAAATGCCGCTGACGTAATCCTGTTCGAGAAGCGCCTTGACGATGCGGCTGGCGAGCTTGCGGTCCTTTCCCGGCAGATAGATCAAATCCGAACCGCCGTTTGTCGCGACCACAACGTCGGGCTTTTCGGGATTAGATCCAAGCAGACCGTTGCCGGCCCTCGGATGCGCATTATCAGGAACGCGCGCATTCTTGTCGTTCGGATCGAACAGCGGAAGGTTGAGGGCCTTTGCGAGATCGATCGCCAGAAAGCCCATCGGCAGGAAACCTTTCGGCGTGTCGTCATAGGTGATCCTTGTCGACGGGCTGGTCTTGCTTTCCTTCGATATGGTCGAGAAGCCGTGATCGGCGGAGACGATGATATTCGTATTCTCCGACAGGCCGAGATCGTCGAGTGCCTTGCGGATTTGCGCGAGATTGTTGTCGGCGTTCCTGATTCCCGCGAGCGCGGTGGGGCCGTTGATGCCCGGCGTGATGACATTCAGGCTATCGCCGGTGTTGTGCTGTGTTCCGTCCGGATCGCGTGACCAGAACACGAGTACAAATGGTTTGTTGCGCGCCTTGAACATCGGCAGGATGATTTTCGTGGCGACATCGGCGAAGTAGGCCTGCTGTTCGATGTTCGCAACGAGCGCGCCCGGTGTCTTGAAATCCCCGGCTTTACCGCTTTCGCCACGAGATGGAGTCGCCAGTGGCAGGTTGGCCTTCGTCAGCGCATCCTTCATCTCCTGCGAGATCGGAACACCGTTTTTTCCGCCGGTGGAATCATCAATTACGATCGAATGCAGCCCCGGCCGGTCGGCGCGGTCGGTGTGATCGAAGATCAGGGTGGGGCCGAGCTTGCCGAGCGCGGCCGTGCTGAAACCTTTCTCGCGAGCGAGTTTGAGGATGGTTTCTTCGTTGAGATAGTCGCCGCCGAAATGCTCGTCGACGTCGCCCAGCACCACATCGTTCTCGAGAAATGGCACGACCGTTCCATTGGCGTGGGCCACCGGATAGCCGGTGTAAATGGTGTTGCTGAAATCGCCGGTGTCGCCAAGGTAATGGCCGGTGGCCATCGCGGATGCGTTTGCGGTCGTAAAGGTCGGGAAAAGCGAGTGGGAATTCGTGAAGTTGACGCCCTTGTCACGCAATGCAGCCATGACTGGGGCTGTTTCGGGCTTCACCATCAGTGCGCGCATCCCGTCGGGGACGAAAAGAATGAGGTTGCGGGGGCGGTCGTTCTGCGCGAAAGCCGTCGTATTCGATAAGACGAACGTGCAGGCAGCTATAAGCAGGATTGTGCGGCGCATTGTTTTCCCCCGTCTGAGCCAATTTTCATTGAGGCAGTGAGCCCCTAGGGCCAGTACAGATGTAGTTTCCATGCGCAATGGAATTGTTACAATCCCCCGCACATGCCAAAAAGAGATTTCTGGCTAAGGCCGATCCCGCCCTCAAGAAGAGAAGATCAAGCTCACCTCCATGTTCAAAAAAATACTGATCGCCAATCGCGGCGAAATCGCCTGCCGGGTCATCAAGACCGCTCGCCGCATGGGCATCAAGACGGTTGCCGTCTATTCGGAGGCCGACCGCGATGCGCTCCACGTCGAGATGGCTGATGAAGCCGTCTTCATCGGACCGCCGCAGGCCGCCGAGAGCTATCTTGTGATGGAGAAGATCGTCGAGGCCTGCCGCCAGACCGGAGCGGAGGCCGTGCATCCGGGCTATGGGTTCCTGTCGGAGCGTGAGGCGTTTCCGCGTGCGCTCGAAGCGGCGGGCATTGTGTTCATCGGTCCCAATCCGGGCGCCATCGCCGCCATGGGCGACAAGATTGAATCCAAGAAGGCCGCGGCCAAGGCCAAGGTCTCGACCGTCCCGGGTCACCTCGGCGTTATCGAGGATGACAAGCACGCTGTGAAGATCGCCGACGAGATCGGCTATCCCGTGATGATCAAGGCCTCGGCCGGCGGCGGCGGCAAGGGCATGCGCATCGCCCATTCAAAGTCCGAAGTCGCGGAAGGCTTCAATCTCGCCAAGGCGGAAGCGAAATCGTCGTTCGGCGACGATCGCGTGTTCATCGAAAAGTTCATCGTCGATCCGCGTCACATCGAAATCCAGATCCTCGGCGACAAGCACGGCAACGTGATTTATCTCGGCGAACGCGAATGCTCGATCCAGCGCCGCAACCAGAAGGTGATCGAGGAAGCGCCGTCGCCGCTGCTCGACGAAGCGACGCGCCGCAAGATGGGCGAGCAGGCCGTCGCGCTGGCGAAGGCGGTGAATTACGATTCCGCGGGCACCGTCGAATTCGTCGCCGGGCAGGACAAGAGCTTCTTCTTCCTCGAAATGAATACGCGCCTTCAGGTCGAGCATCCGGTGACGGAGCTCATCACCGGCATCGATCTGGTCGAGCAGATGATCCGCAGCGCCGCCGGCGAAAAACTGGCGCTCGCGCAGAAGGACGTCACGCTGACCGGCTGGGCTGTCGAGTCGCGCGTCTACGCTGAAGATCCGTTCCGCAACTTCCTGCCTTCGATCGGCCGCCTGGTCAAATACCGGCCGCCCGCAGAGGCGACCAAGGGAGGTGTCACGGTCCGGAACGACACCGGCGTCTTCGAAGGTGGCGAGATCTCGATGTACTACGATCCGATGATCGCCAAGCTCGTGACTCACGCGCCGTCGCGTGCCGCCGCCATCGAGGCGCAGTCGAACGCGCTCGACGCGTTCTACGTCGACGGCATCCGCCACAACATTCCGTTCCTGTCGGCGCTGATGAATCATCCGCGCTGGCGCGAGGGCAATCTCTCGACAGGATTCATTGCCGAGGAATTTCCGAAAGGTTTTGGTCCGCGCACGCCGGAAGGCGAGACGGCCCACCGGATTGCCGCCGTCGCGGCCGCGGTCGATCACATCCTTGGCGAACGCAAGCGGCAGATTTCCGGCCAGTTGAATGGCCGTGCCGTGTCGCGCGAACGCCGCCGCGCGGTCTGGCTGGATCGCAACGAAGTGCAACTCGAAGTCGCGCGCGACGGCGAGGGGATCGTCGTTCGCCTGATCGGAGCCGATGGACACCTCGGCCAACCAGTGACGCTGCTCTCGAACTGGAAACCTGGCGATCCGGTGTGGCAGGGCAGTATCGCGGGGCACCCTGTCGCTGTGCAGGTGAGATCGATCCCGAACGGTTTCCGGCTTGCGTATCAGGGCTATGAGCTGCCGGTGCAGGTGTTTACGGAAACCGAAGCCACGGCTGCGCGCCTGATGCCGGTCAATTCGGCAGCCGACACCGGCAAGAAGGTGCTGTGTCCGATGCCGGGTCTTGTGGTGTCGATCGCAGTGACCGAAGGTCAGGACGTCAAGGCGGGTGAAACGCTCGCGGTGATCGAAGCGATGAAGATGCAGAACGTGCTGCGCGCCGAGCGCGACGGCGTCGTCAAGAAGATCGCCGCCACGCCGGGCGCGACGCTGGCCGTGGATGCTCTGATCCTCGAATTTGCATGAGGTCGCGATGCTGCCACAGGAAAAGCGCGAAGCATTCCGGGCACTCCTGTCGGGCCGCGAGGTCATCCGTCCCGGATCGATTTATGATCCGATCTCGGCGCGCATTGCCGAAGACGTCGGCTTTGAACTCGGACTGCTCGGCGGCTCCGCTGCCTCGCTGACGATTCTCGGGGATCCCGATCTGCTGCTGATCACACTGTCTGAGCTGGCCGAGCAGGTCCGACGCATCTGCCGCGCCGGAAACATTCCGGTGCTGGTCGATGCCGATCACGGTTACGGCAATGCGCTGAACGTCCGCCGCACCGTGCAGGAAATTGAAGCCGCAGGTGCTGCTGGTCTCACCATCGAGGACACGTTGCTGCCGCAGGCCTACGGAGAGGCCAGGCCGCAGGTCATCTCCATCGATGAGGGCGTCGGCAAGATGAAAGCGGCGCTCGACGGACGCTCCGATCTGTCGCTGGTCATCGTCGGCCGCACGGGTGCTGCGTCGATCACCAACATCGATGACACTGTCGCACGCGCCAAAGCCTATGAGGCCGCCGGTGTCGATGCGCTGTTCTTCACCGGATTGAAAACCCGCGTCGAGCTGCAGGCCATCGCTTCCGCGACGAAATTGCCGATCATCATGGGCAGCGCCGATGGCGAACTCGCGGACACCGCGTTTCTCGCGAGCCAGCGCGTGCGCGTCGCCAATCAGGGCCATCAGCCGATCGCGGCGGCGATCCAGGCGGTTTATGAAACGCAGAAGGCGCTGCGCGATGGCGTCGCGCCGAAGGATTTCAAGGGATTGCCGTCCGCGGAATTGACCGGTCGCGTGATGCGCGACGCCACCGTCAAGGCGCGTGTTGCGGATTTTCTGGGGTTGAAGAAGTAGGGCATGATCCCGAAAAGTGGGCACCGGTTTTCGGACAAGATCATGCCCAATTAATTAGGCCGGTTCGATGAGCGATGTCATCCGCCATATCGTCGTTCGAGGGAGGGTGCAGGGGGTCGGTTACCGCGCCTGGATCGAGGATGAGGCGGTCTCCCGCAACCTCGCTGGATGGGCGCGCAACCGGAAGAACAGCACGGTGGAAGCCGTGCTGTCGGGTCCGGAAGATGCCGTCACCGCGTTGATTGCAAAATGTCACTACGGTCCCGGCATGGCGCGGGTGACGGCTGTCGATCATGAACCGGCTAATGCTGATATGCTGAATTTGCGCATGCCGGGAGAACGGTTTTCGGTTCTGCCGACGATTTAGTGTCCCGTAATTGCGATCAGACAGCGAGCTTGTCCGCAGGCGCCATCGCCGGCCCGTAAATCTCCTCGAAGGCCTGCTTCAGCGCCACGTCCACGTCAGCCATTGTCACCGGAAGGCCGAGATCGACGAGGCTGGTCACGCCATGCCGCGGATCTTCGACGCCGCAGGGTACGATTCCTGAGAAGTGCGTGAGGTTCGGCTCGACGTTGATCGAGATTCCGTGCAGCGAGACCCAGCGTTTCAGGCGGACGCCGATAGCGCCGATCTTGTCCTCATGGGCCGGACCTTTCTCCGGCCGCGCGACCCAGACGCCGACGCGATCCTCACGCCGCTCGCCGCGCACATTGAAGGCGGCGAGGGTGCGAATCGTGAGCTGTTCAAGACTGGCGACGTAGGCCCGGACGTCCGGCCTGCGGCGCTTGAGGTCGAGCATCAAATAGACCACCCGCTGTCCGGGGCCGTGATAGGTGAACTGTCCGCCGCGCCCGGTTGCAAACACCGGAAACCGCGCGTCCAGGAGGTCGTCGGCCTTCGCGCTGGTGCCCGAGGTGTAGAGCGGGGGATGCTCCAGCAGCCAGATTAGCTCGGGGGCGCTGCCGGCAGCGATGTCCGCCGCCCGCTTTTCCATGCTCTCGACGGCTTCCTGATAGGCCACCGGCGAATCCGCCACCCGCCACTCGGCAGGCGGGCCGGAGCGGGGGAAAAACGATGTCAAAGCAAGGTCTTCGCGGCGCTCCGGAAGCATATTAACCATTGGGTAACCATATTCGTGCTGATCTGCGTCCATCATTCATGTGTGGGTGTCAAATCAAAGTGGCAACTCTCGATAACGTCTCTGTCGATCTGATGGTGGTTCTGGGGACCACCTCAATGCCCGTCCATCAGGTGATGCGGCTCAGCCGCGGCGCCATCATCGAGCTCGACGCGACCGAGCAGGACGAGGTCAAGGTGCTGGCCAACAACCTGCCGATCGCCAGCGGTGTGGTGGTCGTCAACCGCAACCGCATTGCGGTCGAAGTCAAGCAAATGTTGCCCCGGACGCCTGACCGCAGATAGTTCTGAAAGCCCTTGGCCGTGCGGCGCCAAGGCCTTGTCCCCCCATCCTCGATTTGTTACATGGGCGCCGTTGATCCTGCGCCGGGTGCGAATCCGGGGCCGATGATCTTTCAGCGCTCGTGGCGGAATTGGTAGACGCGCTGCCTTGAGGTGGCAGTGAGTAAAATCGTGGGGGTTCGAGTCCCTCCGAGCGCACCACCTCAAAAAACAGCTTTGAAATCACTCTGTTTTCGGATCAGGGCCCTGGCACCGTGCTGGGTAGGTGCGGGAACTCCTGGGCAGCTTCGCGATTGTCTCTTTCAGGGAGGCTTGATCGGAGGCTGCAATGGCCGACCATTGGCACCACATTCACCGAAGTCCGGCAGAAGACATGGACAATACGGGTCTCGAAGAGGCCGCGTACGTCGCTGGGTGGGTACTGAGTTGCGCCACGGTGGCGGGCGTGATTCTGCTGATTTGGGAGTTTAACATCTGACAGCCGGCGTCTTATCGCTGCCCGGCGCGTAATTCACGCCGCGCCGTTGCTAACGCTTGTGCATGGCCCGCTACGAGGCTGTGCGGCTGCTGGCCTTGATAGCTGGGGTGGTGATGGGCCGGAATGTTCCAGCGTCCGGCAGAGTCCGCCAGCTTCCCGGCAATCTTGCAAGGCTGCGCTGCCTGCTCGCCGCCGAGATGTCGGCGGGCATCGGCTTTCCGCCAATCTGAAATTCGCCAGACGAGGGGCCCAGCAGGATCATTGACGCCTGTACCGCAGTGGGCTGTTGCCGCGCCAGCCAGATCGAGCGCTCCGATCGCGGCGCATTATGCGGCGTCTCCGCCGCACCGAACCTGAAGCCCGGATAGGCCTTCGTCGCGACGTTCGGACCGTGAATCCAGTGCGGAACCCATTGTGCTGGATCCGTCACCGTTTTCGGCCGCTCAGCCGTCGCCGGCACGACATGCACGATGCGATAGCCGCGTGCCTTCAATTCCTTGAGGATAACGGGCAGCGCAGCCTGCGTCCGCGGCTGGATGTCGTGCAGCAGCAGGACGCCTTTGCCCTTCGCCTCCAGCCGGGACAGGGCGTAGTGGACAACCTGTCCCGGTGAAATTTTCCGCCAGTCGTCGGCGGGGAAATCGGCGCTCCAGGTCATGAGTCCGCGCTTGCTGAGGTTTTCTTCGAGGAGATCGCCCCGGCGCAGGCCCGGAATGCGGAAGAACGGCGCAAGCTGCGCGGGATCGCCAAGAGCTGCCGACACATGCGCGATGCCGTCGTCGATTTCCGAGGCCATGCGCTCTGGGGCCAATTTGCCGAAGAAGGTGGGATGGTTCTCGCTGTGGGTGCCGATGGTGTGTCCGGCGTCGCGAACGCGGCGCACATCCTGCGGGAATTCCTTGGCCATGCGGCCGACCATGAAGAACGTCGCCTTCACGCACTGCGCAGCGAGAGTGTCGAGGATGGCATTGGTGTGGGCAGGCAACGGTCCGTCGTCGAAGGTCAGGACAACTTCGTGGTCCTCGAGCGGCAAGGTCTCGCCGTATTGCATCGTGCCGATGCGCGGATGTTCCTTCGGATCGACGACGATGGTGCGCGATGTGCCGAGCGCATCGGGATTGCCGGGGCAATCGGCGGCATGGACCGCCGGTGCGCCGAGCGCAGCCATTGCGATGACGATGCCTAGCGCCGACGTGAGCGCGGTACGGCTTCTTGTGATGGTTCGGCGCATGGCAAACCCGACAGCGAGGCGCGAGACTGGCGTGCTTAGCGCTGCGACCATGAACGACACCTTAACCCGGAGTGCGTGCCGGAACTTATCGGTCATGGGATGAACTTTTGGCGGGTTGTGACGCGACGAGATGGACGACCTTGTAGCCGTTGCGCTTCAGGTACTGCAGGAACGCCGGCAGCATCTTCGCGGTCTGCGCCTTGATGTCGTGCAGCAGGATAATGCCCTTGCCTTCGTCTTCCAGGCGCGCGGTCAAAAGATGCAACTGCTGCTCCGGCGTCATCGGATTCCAGTCGCTGGCCCAGAGGTCGGCTCCGAATACGGCGATTCCGCGCGATTGCAGATTCGTCAGCAACGCCGGCGTTGAGGCGAAGCCGGGAAAGCGAAAGAAGGGCGTCGACGGAACGCGCTTGGCGGTGCCGTTGAGGGCCAGTTCGTCCGCGGCAATGCCACGGTCGATTTCCTCCAGCGCCTGCGGCAGGCCGATCTTGTCGAGGGGGCGATGCGACCATGTGTGATGGCCGATGCTGTGACCGTCCGCGGCGATCTTTTTGACGAGAGCCTGATTGGCTTCGGCATTTCTGCCGATCAGGAAAAACGTCGCCTGCACGCATTCACTGGCGAGAGCGGCTAGAACTTTCGTCGTGGTCGGCGGGAAGGGGCCATCGTCAAATGTCAGGACGACTTCCTTGTCCGCCAGCGGCAGGGATTGCGGAAAGCTTTTGAGACCGACGCGGGGAAAAGCCTGCGGGTCCACCGTCATGACGCGGGAGATGCCGAGCGCATCCTTGCGAGGACAATCGGCGGCACAGGCACCAGTCGCGGCTGCGGCGACAAGCGCCACCACCACGGCTCTCAACACGATCATGACAGACTTCCCGGAACGGTTTTGTTGTTGCGCACATTTAGCATTGCGTTCCGCGGTGTCGATTGGGTAATGCCTGAAACGCACACGCAAATCAGCAGACCTCCATTGAACCCGTGAGGCACGGCATGGCCGACCATCAAGACCTTGCCGAGGCGGATGCAGGTCACGATTCTGTGCTCGACCAAGATCCCATGAGGGACGAGACGGTCAGATTCGTCCCCGGTTTGTCGGGATGATCGCGGACGCGGTTCAACAGGGCGTCGCCGCGGCGGTGTGGTTCAAGCTTCCGGGACTCGGCGTCGTCATCGGGCTTGCGGTGATCTGCAATCTCATCGCCGGTGCGCTTGGCGGCATCCTGATTCCGATGGCGCTCAACCGTCTACGTGCCGACCCAGCCGTTGCCTCCGGAACGTTCGTCACCACCGTCACCGACATCGTTGGATTCTTTGCGTTCCTCACCATCGCGACGCTGTGGTTTGGATTGCAGTAGAGCTGCCACATTCTGCATGGGTTCATTGCGCTGGTGTGTGATCGCCGTCACACGGATGCCTCATTGTCGCCACCCATCCGAATGAAACCGACTCATCGCTGGCCGCAGAAACATCGGTGTTCTGATGGCTTTTATACACCTTGGGCGATTGAGACGCTGTCGCATGCGACCCGTCCGTGACGCCAAGAATTATCCGGAGCTAACATTTTGATTCGAACAGTTACCGCCGTGGCGGCGCTTTGCGCGTTGTCATCGCTGGCCGAAGCACGCGTTCGCACGCCGGCCGTTTCGCCGGAATGTAACGTCACCATGCCATGCATTGGCGTGGACAGTCCTGTTCACGCACGTCAGCGCCGGCAGCGCGAGCCGATGCAGTCGTTCGCGTCGGTCGAACCGACGGGCCCCATGGAACGGCGCCGTCGTTCCTTTGATCGCGCGGAGAGCGCATCGGAAGGATATTCGTCCGGTCTCGTCGGGCCGTTGCAAGCCAAGCTCGCATCGATCCAGGCGGCTTGCCCGGGCACGCATGCAATCTCGGGCGTGCGGCACACACGGATCGCGGGGACGCGGCGGATGTCGCTCCACGCTCAAGGCAAGGCGGTGGACGTGCGCGGTCCGTACGGCTGCATCTACAGCCAGCTCAAGGGCTGGAGCGGCGGCTATTCGACCGACGCGGGACGTGTACAGCACATCCACATTTCCTACGACGATGGCGGCGGCCGCGAGATGGGACTGCGGTTCGCTCACGGCGGTGGACGCCGTCATTCGTGGCGAAGTGCCTACGCGCGTATGCGCTAAATCGATAGATAACGGGCCGTCCGGGAAATTCATTTCCGGGCGGCTCTATTTCGTTAACCCGCGATTAACCATGTCGGCCGACCCTCAACGAACCGGAGGGAGCGGCATATGCAGCGGCTACGGCTCAAGGCGGACGGACGGATCGTCGAAGTGCTGGACGGGCGGGAGATGCCGCTGGTTCCGGAGATGCCGAGCTACGTGCCGTCACGCAAGAGCACCGTTGCGCCGGTCGTGCGCGATCTGCGCCTCCGTGCGAAGCTGACGCAGGCCGAGTTCGCTTCGCGTCTTGGCGTTCCTCTCGAAACAATCCGGAACTGGGAGCAGGGCAAGCGTTCGCCGCGCGGGCCTGCGCGGGCGTTGCTGACCGTGATCGCCCACGAACCGGACATGGTGTTTGCCGCGCTTGCACGCCGGGCCTGATTCAACTGTTTGCAGGCTGCAGTTCGGCGTGCGTGGTTCTTGGCAAGGTGAGCCGCGCGGCTCATGATCCCCACAAAATCGTCCGGCTTGCAGGGGCGATGCGCTGAGGCATGCGATGTTGACGATTGAAGCGAATGGCGCCGAGATTCCGGCGATAGGGCTCGGAACATGGGAATTGCGCGATCGTGCCTGCTCGCGCATCGTCGAGCAGGCGTTGCGGCTCGGCTATCGTCACATCGACACCGCGCAGATCTACGAGAACGAGCGGGAGGTCGGCGACGGTGTGCGCGCCTCAGGCATCAAGCGCAGCGACGTGTTCGTGACCACAAAAGTCTGGACCAACCATTTCGCGCCCAACGACCTGTTGCGATCGACCAAGGAAAGTCTTGCGCGGCTTCGCATGACCGAGGTCGATCTGCTGCTGCTGCATTGGCCCAATCCGCAGGTGCCGCTGGAGGAGACGCTGGGCGGGCTCGTGCAGGCTCAGCAGCTTGGCCTGACGCGACACATCGGCGTGTCGAATTTCACGGTGGCGCTGATCGAGGAAGCGGTGGCAAAGGCTGCCGCACCGCTGGTCTGCAATCAGGTCGAGTATCATCCGTATCTGGATCAGGCCAAGGTGCTGGCAGCCTGCCGCGAGAACGGCCTCTCGCTGGTGGCCTATAGTCCGGTGGCGAAAGGGCGCGTCAAGAACGCCGAAGCGCTGAACCGGATCGGCGCACGTTACGGCAAGACGGCGGCACAGGTCTGCCTGCGCTGGCTGATGCAGCAGAATGTGGTGGCGATCCCGCGCACCTCGAAGGTCGAGCGGTTGTCGGAAAATATCGACGTCTTCGATTTCGCGCTGGACGACGAGGAAATGGACGAGATTTTCGCGATGGGCACGCGCGGTGGGCGCATTACCGATTTCGGCTTTGCCCCTAAATGGGATTGATCTTGCGGCAGTGATCGCCCATTCAGGGCCAGTGTCCCTGAATCCGAAGTTCGCTTCATTTTGCAGCGCGCTCCCTAGCGAACCACAGCATGTTTTTCAGTCTTTCCAAAATACTCGGCTTCTTCGCTGTTCCCTCCAACGCGGCAGTGATGCTCTGCGCGCTCGGCGTGCTGTTGCTCGCGACGCGATTCCGCAAAGCCGCGTCGCGCATCCTGACGCTCGGCGTCGTGCTGCTGCTGGTCATGGGATTTTCGCCGCTGGGCAACCTGTTGCTGCTGCCGTTGAGCGAACGTTTTCCGGCCTGGAGTGCGGGAGGGCGGCCGCCGGACGGCATTATCGTTCTTGGGGGCGCGATCGATCCCGAGCGCAGTCAGGCGCGCGGGTCGCTGGAAATGGATTCCTCCGCGGAGCGGATCATCACGATGCTACAACTGGCGCGCCGGTACCCTGCCGCCCGCATTGTATTCACTGGCGGCAGCGCCAACCTCATTGATACGCCTGTGCCGGAGGCGCCGATTGTTGGCGATTTGCTGGAAGATTTCGGCACGCCGTCCTCACGCATCGTGCTTGAGAGCGAGTCCCGCACCACTGCGGAGAACGCAGCCTTCACGCGCAAGCTGGTTTCGCCAAAGCCGGGTGAGCGCTGGCTGGTGGTCACATCGGCATTTCACATGCCCCGCTCAATCGGAGCCTTCCGGAAGGCGGGTTTCGACGTCGAAGCCTATCCGGTCGATTGGCGCACACGCGGCTGGCGTGACGGTCTGGAGCCATTCGCGAGCCTCAGCGCGGGACTAGCCCGTACCGATGTGGCTGTTCACGAGTGGATCGGGCTGATCGCCTATTGGGTGACGGGCCGAAGCAGCGAATTGTTTCCCGGGCCGCGCAAAGCGAACTGATTTAATCGTGTCTTGGGAGACCAAGGCGATACACGCCGCGAAAGTCGTTTGGGTCAGCGGGCTTGCCCTTGCGGTAGATCACGAGCCGGCCGGCTTGCGCGAGGGTCACAGCCGTCCTGCGGATCGGCACCAGCAATCCATGCCAATCGTCCTCGGCGGCGATGGCATGCGCGATCTCGGGCGCGCTGAGGGTCTTTGCACCGGCGCGCGCCAGCACTGCGAGAATGGCATCGTCCAGCGAACCGGTATCGGCGATCTTCGAATCGGAATTGGTCATGACCATGCCATGACGCATCGCCGCCCGCGCGGCAAGCTCGCTTATTTCGACATCGCCCGATAGGCGTCGGAATCGAATTGCCGGCGCCACATCACGACCACAATGGCCAGCGTGGTCATGATCAGCACCCACGGACTGATGAACCAGCCGAGATAGCCCAGCGCAAACAGGAACGCGCGCTGGCCGCGATTGAAATGCCGGCCTGCCGACTGAAACAGTCTGGTGGTCCGCATCACATGCGATTGCGCTTCGGGCGTATCGCGCTTGTCCGCAAATGGCATCGCACCGAGCAGGATGGCGACGTAGTTGAACAGGCGATAGGCCCAGGAGAACTTGAAGAACGCATAGACGAAGATCACGATCAGCCCGACGCATTTGATCTCCCACAGAGCGGGGGAGCTCCGTATCCCAAGCGGCAGGGTCGAAAGCACCGACATCGCTTCTTCGGTCGATCGCAGCAGCGTCAATCCGCCGCCGATGGCCAGCAATGTCGTGGACGCGAAGAATGCAGTGCCGTTCTGCAACGACGCCATGATCTGCATGTCGACCATCCGCGTTTCGCGGTCGAGAATCCGCCGCACCCAAACCTCGCGATAGATGCTCATGCGGGCATTCAGGCTGTTACGGCCATGCGCGGTACGCTCGAGCGTGATCGCATAAACCATCCACGCGAGAATGAAGAATGCGATCGCCGCGATGTCGGCGGTTGCGAACAGGTTCACGACTCGATGCCTTCCGAATGATGGTTGCCACGATAGAACATGACGCGGACAAGTGCGAAGCGGTTTTGGCCCTAGTGTGGTGGTTCGCAAGTCCGCATCATGCCCACAGCACCTTCATTTGCGGACTTGCGAACCAAAACCACACTAGAATCCATAATTTCTAGTGTCCCTTCGAATCCGAAGTTCGCTCCAGAGGGCGCTGCAGAATTAAGCGAACTTCGGATTCAGGACACTAGCGACAGGCCCGGTTGCCTGTGGAGCGCCGGGCATGGCAAAGTTGTTCCACACGGAGATCCCCATCCATGGCTTTGACGCTCGCTATCGGCAACAAGAATTATTCCTCGTGGTCGATGCGGCCATGGATGGCGTTGAAAGGCGCCGGAATTGCTTTCGAGGAGGTCGTGATTCCGCTCTATACGGGTGCGGCCGACAAGCAGCGCATCCTGGATTTCACCCGGTCGGGCAAGGTGCCGGCGCTGGTCGATGGCGACATCACCGTCTGGGATTCGCTTGCGATCATCGAATATGCTGCGGAGCGGTTTCCGGCCGCGCACCTGTGGCCGCAGGACGTCGCCAGCCGCGCCCATGCGCGGTCGATTTCCGCGGAGATGCATTCGGGCTTCATGCCATTGCGCAACGAATGCGGCATGAACATCCATCGTCCCGTCCGCTCGAAACCGCTTTCCGATGACGCCAGGGACAACATCGCCCGCATTCAGCAGATCTGGACGGAGTGCCGCGCGCAGTACAGCGGGCAGGGGCCATATCTGTTCGGCGCGTTTTCCGGCGCGGACGCAATGTACGCACCGGTCATCCATCGATTTCGGACTTACGACATCGAGGTGACGCCGCCGGTTCGCGCGTACATGGATTCGATGCTCGCGAACGCCGCCTTCCAGGAATGGACCAAGGCGGCACTGGCCGAGACGCTGATCATCGAAAAATTCGAGATCGACTGATCTAAACCGCCGCTCGCGAAAATGTGCCCGCATCTTGCCTTGACGCCCAACAGCGAACGGCGCTTGGCTACCGTCAGTGTCGATTTTCAGTTTGAGGATTTGAGCCATGGGCATTCTGGACATGCTGACCAGCATGCTGGCGTCGAAGGGCGCGAGCGAGCTGGAGACCGCCGTCATCCCTGTCGTGCTGAGTGAAGTGCTCGGCAACGGTAGCCAGGGCGGGTTGTCGGCGATCGTTGCGAAGCTGCAGCAGGCCGGATTCGGCGATCAGGTGAAATCCTGGATCGGAACCGGACAAAATCTTCCGATCAGCGCGCAGCAGCTACAGCAGGTGCTCGGGAGCGATGTGGCCAAGCAACTCGCCGCGCGCTTCGGCATTCCCGTCGATCAACTTTCGACTGTGCTGGCTCAGGTTCTGCCAACGGCCGTCGATCAGGCGAGCCCAAAGGGGACGCTTCCGCATACCGCGTGAGTTATCTCAGCTAACACACTGATGTTCCCCGCTATTCGTCCATGAGCGCCCCCAAGGCGAAATTGCGGCGTTGCACCTTGCTGGACCCTGTATTGACCCCCGCGCAACGCCCCAAAAAATCATTCATCTAATTGAAGTATAAGGACTATTTAGCCATTACCTATGTGCGGGTTTGTCTGGCCAAATGAAGGCCCGGCATGCTATACCTTTGCAGGGCGTCAAACAGGCTTTTGCTGGGACAACGGCAGGCCAACCAATTCGCGTATCGCGTGATGGAGCAGGGTGTTGAAGCACAGATTCATCGTCGGAGAGACCGTCTATTTCACGGCAAGCAACGTGGCGCGGCCAGCCGCGAGCGGAACCTATGAAGTGATCCGCCTGCTGCCGACAGACGGTGACGACTGCCAGTATCGTATCAAGAGTTCGACCGAAGCTTTCGAGCGCGTGGCCAAGGAAAGCCAGCTCGACGTCGCTTGATGGGCTCTGGCCTGACAGGTTCGACCTGACGGAATTTTGCCGCGGTTGCGGTGCTTGGTCTGATTGTCTTAAAGGGGACCGTGCATGAACCGGGCGTGGGCAACGTCGATCGAAAATCTATGGCATTCGCAGAATTTGCCGATGTGGCTGACGATTGCAGCCGCTGGTTTTTTTGCGGTCGTTTTGCTGGTCACGCTGTTTCGTGCGGAGCGTTCGGTCGCCAACGGCGCATTGACCGTCATCACGCTTCTGGCGATCGGTATCGCGGTCACCAGCATGATGCGCGCCTCGGGTGTCGCGGGTGGGGGGCAGTCCGGCGATTCCAAATCATCCGGGCAAGCGGCAGCATCCCTTCCGGCGCTGGCGTGTCTTGATGGGTTGGCCGGCGAGAGCGTCGAGACGGCCTGCGAGAAGGCGCTGTTCGCATCCGCGGACTCCGTCGCCGCCGGCGTATCCTACACCGCGGCCCAGATCACACGGCTTGCGGCCTTCGGTAATGCGGCTGCGGCCAACAGGGTGATGACGCCAGAGCTCAGTGCGTTGCGCCGGACGATCGAGCGTGATCGCTATGGTTTGGTCGCTCATGTTCTCGCCACCCGCGAAGGCTGCTCGCTTTCGGCGCCGTGCCCGTTCTTTCAGTCGCTCACCAACTCCGCGCAGATCTCGTCCAATATGAGCGAGAATCTGTACGACGGGTTTGTCGGCCGCTACGCGCCATCCTGGAATGCGCCGCCTGCCAGCGCCGGCGCTCCAGCACCTGTCGCGGCGCTTGGCACTGTGCCGCCTCCGGGGAGGCCCGTGTCGGGCGATTTCCCGAGCGCGGCTTCCGATCCCCCCGATCAACATCATGACGCCTGAGACGGCTCCGCAGGGCGCACAGGCGGCACAACGTCCGACGGAACCCGGCGCCTCGCCGCAGGCGCGCAGTGCGCCTGCCGCGGTGATAAACCCACAGCCGGCACCGACAGCGGCGAAAAAGCCCGCGCCGCAGAAATCGCGTGCACAAGCTCCGGTGCAGCTTGCGCCTCCCGCGGCGAGCGATGATAACTGATCGTTTTCTCTCACGAGAGGCGTGACGTTCGCGTCGCGCCTCGGCGATCCCGAATATGCCGTTACATCTCGTCAAACTCAGTGTCGGCGCGACCTCGGTCAAAGATCTCAAGGGTTGGATCGCGGAGCGCGTGAGTCAGGCCAAGGCGAAGGGGTTGCCGCCCCGCCATATTCACGTCACCCGAATGGCTCCCAAGCGCGTTGAGGAACTTCTCGACGGCGGATCGATCTACTGGGTCATCAAAGGTGAAATCGCTGCGCGCGAGAAAATTCTCGCCATCGAGCCGTTCCGCGACAAGGACGGCATCGGCCGGTGCCGTCTCGTCATGGAGCCGAAACTGATTGCGGTGTCGCCGCGTCCGATGCGGCCATTCCAGGGCTGGCGTTATCTCGATCCCAAGAGCGCGCCGCCCGATCTCGGCAAGGCCGCGGCCAGCGTCGCCGCGATGCCTGAACCGATGCGCCGCGAACTGCGCGAGCTTGGGCTTCTGTAAATTACGCCTTGATGTTGTCGATCAGACGCGTCGTTCCAATCTTCGCCGCCACCAGCAGCCGCACCGGCCCATCGTTCAACGACGAAATTGGCGCGAGCGTTTCGGCGTGCCGTGCCTCGAGATAATCGAGGACAAATCCCGCTTTGCTGATCGCGTCGGCGCCGTCGGATAGCGCGGTCTTGACGTCGTCGCCGGCGCGCAGCCTCTTCGATGTTTCCTTTAGCGTGCGAAACAGCACCGTGGCCGTCCGGCGCTCGTCGGGGGACAGATACACGTTGCGCGACGACATCGCGAGGCCGTCACGCTCGCGGATGATCGCGCCGCCGATCACCTTCACGCCGAGATCGAGATCGCGCGCCATGCGGGTGACGACCTTGAGCTGTTGAAAATCCTTCTCGCCGAAAAATGCCATGTCCGGGCGCACCTGCGTGAACAGCTTGGTGACGACGGTGGCGACCCCGCCGAAGAAGTGCGGACGAAACTTGTCTTCAAGCCCCGCCAGAGCCGGGCCTTCCGGAGCGATCCTGGTCGCGAAGCCGTCGGGGTACATCGTCTTGACGTCGGGATTCCAGACGAGGTCGACCCCTTCGTCAGTCAATCGGGCGATGTCTTCCTTCCAGGTGCGCGGATAGGAGCCCAGATCCTCATGCGCGGCGAATTGCGCGGGGTTCACAAAGATCGATACGGCGACCTTCTTCGCGCGCCGTTTGGCGAAACGAACCAGCGACACATGGCCGTCATGGAGCGCCCCCATGGTCGGCACGAGGGCGATCGTGGCGTTGCGCTTTCCGAGCTCGGCACGGGCGCGATGAAGCGATGAAAGTGTGCGTGCGATGATGGGGGAGCGGGTCATTCGTACCGGTGTCTGAGGCAATTGATCGTGGCGTGGGCGGCAGTCTTAACAAAGCCGACGGTGCGAGCCAACGACCTCAGGCGACGCCTGCAGGACGTCAGCCGATTCATCATGAAGTATGAGCCAACCGTATTTCGCTTGATTCTTTCCGTACTTGGCCGAAGATATCCACAGGGGATCGTTCATGCTTTTGCAGACGAGTCAGGGGCAATCCGGTTCGGCGCATGTCGTCGTACTGGGCAACGAGAAGGGCGGGTCTGGCAAGTCCACCACCGCGCTTCACGTTGCGGTCGCCTTGCTCAAAGCCGGCCAGCGCGTTGCCACCATCGACCTCGACTCGCGCCAGAAGAGCTTTACCCGCTACATCGAGAATCGCCGGGCCTGGGCTCAGCGCACCGGTCTTTCCCTCGAACTGCCGCACCATTGCTGCATCGCCTTGGGCGCCAGCATGCAGATCGACGACAATGAAAATTCGGAGTTCGAGCAGTTCTCCGCCGCCGTGAGCGCGGTGGAGCGAATCTATGACTTCATCGTCATCGATACGCCGGGGACCGACAGCTATCTGATGCGGTTGGCGCACTCCATGGCCGATACGCTTGTTACGCCGCTGAATGACAGCTTTCTCGACTTCGACGTTCTCGGTTCGGTCGATCCCGCGACTTATTCCGTGATCGGCGAAAGCCACTATTCGACGATGGTGAGAACCGCGCGCAAGCAGCGCCGTGATCTCGACGGCGCCACCACAGACTGGATCGTGGTGCGCAACCGGCTGTCGATGCTGGGTTCGCGCAACAAGCAGCTTATCGCGGAAGGACTCGATCAGCTTTCGTTCCGGCTCGGCTTCCGTCCTGTCGATGGCTTTGCCGAGCGGGTGGTGTACCGCGAGTTCTTTCCGCGCGGCCTGACCGCATTGGACGATCTGGACGAGGCGACGCTGGGCACCCGGCCGAACATGGCCCACGTCACCGCCCGTGAGGAGGTGACGAATCTGCTGCGCCACCTGAAGCTGCCGCTCGACGAGCGCGGCCGACGCCGGGCCGCGACCCGTGCTGAATGGTTCAGCCAGGTCGACCGGCCGTTGGAAACCCATGGCTTGACCGCCTAAAATCTTGCTTCCGGGAGCCCGGTTCCAAGGCATTTCGCGGCCGCAGCAATTTGGGGTTCCCGGCCCCAAAATACAATTTACGTATTTTCGCCTGAACTCCTTGGGAGCCAAGCGCTTATCCTCCTGCAGTATCAGAGGATGAAATGGCACGTTTGATGCATTGCACAAAATAAGTGTCGAACATCAGGCACATTGCCGAGAATTCTATTGGTTTGTCACAGCCATGTTATGATCTGGCTGGACAAGTCAGAAGGATTCCAAAACACTATATCAGCAGGGCGATCGGGGCGGGTGTCCGATCGGCCCTGAAAATTTTGAGGACGTGATGAAGCGCGGAATTTGCATCCTGCTTGGTCTGTTTGCGGTGGCGGTGGTCGCTTACTTCACTGCGAGCAAATGGGCGATCCGTCACGAAACCCTGACGTTCTATGATGCTGCCCGCGATCGTCGCATCGACGTCGCCGTCGCCGTACGACGCGACAAGGAAATGGCGGCGAACGCCGGCATGAATGTGCTGCCGGTTGCGATCGTCAATCACGGCAACACCGTCCGCTTCACTGAATACTCGTTCCTCGCGAACGTACTCGCGGCGCGCGGCTATATGGCCGTCAGCATTCAGCACGATCTGCCGACCGATGCTCCGCTCGTGACCAAAGTCGGCGAGCCTTATGTCGGCCGCCTGCCGGTCTATCAGCGCGGCGTCGCGAACATCGAATTCACCGTCGCGCAGATGGAGAAGATCCAGCCGAACGCGGATTACGGTCATCTGACCATGGTCGGCCATTCCAATGGCGGCGACATCTCGATGTATTTCGCAAAGATGCATCCTGAGGCAGTGAAGAAAGTCGTCACGCTCGACAATTTGCGCGTGCCGTTCCTCACCGAAGGCAAGTTCAAGATTCTCTCGTTCCGTTCGAAGGATCCTGTGTTCAAAGCCGATCCAGGTGTCGTGCCGGATGATGACACTTGTGAGCAGACCGGCATCACGGTGGTCAATACGGGCTTCCAGCATACCGATATGAGCGATCGCGGACCTGACAATGTGAAAACGTCGATCCAGGGTGTCCTCGACAAGTTCCTGGAAGACGACAGCAAGCTGGGGCCGGTGAATACCAACAAGATCGTTGTGCCGAAGCCCGGCCCCGTGGCGCAGGTCGCTCCTCCCATCAACTGAAGCCCTGATTGCAGGCAGTCCACGCCGGACGTGGTTCCGGCGGATTGCACGTTTGTGTGAAATAATTTCACTTGCTCTCGCCACATTTCATTGATGGCATGATTTCTGCTTGTTTTGATTCTCCCAGTTGCAAGCGAGGTGAAAGTCATGGTCGTCAGCAACTCTTTTCAATCTCCCGGTCTGGCCCCGTCGATGAAAGACCAGATCGCTCACATCATCAGCGACGATGAGTGCATGTCGCGTTTGGCGCGTGCCGTGGCCGAACACGACGACCGGCGATTGAACGAGGTAGCGCAACTCATCGGGCGGCTCGCAGTGCCGATCGAGTAGACCGGCTTCAAGCGGTCATTGACCGCTCTCCGATCGCGCTCCACATAAGACTCGCACCTAACTGCGAGATGTGATGACCCGCGATCCAACCATTCCGAAATCCGGCGAGAGGCCTGTTACGGCCAGGGGCGGAGCAGTACCGGACACACAGACCTCGGCCTCGGCTGACATCGCGGCCTTCGTTGCCAAGGCGCGCGCGATGACGCCGGGCAAGTCCGGCACAGGCCGCCTGATCTTCGCGCTCGACGCCACCATGAGCCGGCAGCCGACATGGGATATGGCGTGCGCGCTGCAGGCCGACATGTTCCGCGAAGCTGGCAGCGTCGGCGGCCTGTCCGTTCGCCTTGTCTACTATCGTGGCCTGAATGAATGCCGCGCCAGCAACTGGATCACCGACACCGCACATCTTGCCAGACTGATGAGCAAGATCGATTGCCAGGGCGGGCAGACGCAACTTGGCCGCGTGCTCTCGGATGCGCGTCGCGAGGCTATCGATTCAGGCGTGCGCGCCATCGTGTTCGTCGGTGACGCGATGGAGGAGAACGTGGATGCGTTGTGCGCCACGGCCGGCGAACTCGGCTTGCTCAAGGTGCCGTGTTTCATGTTTCAGGAGGGCCACGATCCGGCGGCGGAAGCGGCGTTCCGCGAAATCGCACGACTGACCGGTGGCGCGTGGTGCCGCTTCGACATGGGCTCAGCGGCGCAATTGCGCGAATTGCTCCGCGCGGCGGCGGCTTATGCGGCCGGCGGGCGCGAGGCGCTGACGCGGCTGGCGAAGAATACATCGGGCGCGGCGGCGCTGCTCGGGCAGATGAAGTAATTTACACGCCGGACGGGCGCGGCGTTATTTCGCAATATGTCGACTTAACAAATCCCGGTATCACCCTAGATCAGGTATGCGTGTCAGTGACGTATCGCTGACGAACGACTTGCAAGGATGACCCGACCCCCATGCCGACCCTGATCGCAGGCATCGTCGCCGTCGCGTTGATCTACGTTGCCCTCAACGTCATCAAGGGCGCCGATCCAAAATGGCTCGCGAAAATCATCCGGGGCGGCGGAGGCGTGGTGACGCTCGCCGCGGCGCTGTTCATCGGGATCAGGGGCGAGCTTGCGGTCGCGATCCCGCTCGGCATTTTCGGCGCGGGCCTGCTGGGGTGGTCGCCGTTCGGCGCGCAACTCGGCTCAGCCTGGACTCAGTCCTGGGGCAACTACGGCCCCGGCGCGTGGAAATCAAAGGGGCAGAAGTCCCAGGTACGGTCCCAGTTTATAGAGATGACGCTCGACCACGACACCGGAGCGCTTGAGGGGCTTATTACCGCCGGATCCGAAGCGGGGCGTATGCTCGACGAATTCACGCTCGACGAACTCGTTGCGCTGGCGCGGGGGTTCGACGCTGAGAGCTGGGCGCTTCTTGAAAGTTATCTTGACCGCCGGTTTCCCGCCTGGCGTGAGCACACGCAGGGCGCAGGGGCAGGCGGGGGTGCCGGCGAGGATCGCCGTGCGACGTCGAGTGGAAAAATGACGGCGGAGGAGGCTTATCAGATCCTTGGCCTGAAGCCGGGTGCGGGGCGCGACGAAATCAGCCGGGCTCACCGAGGGCTCATGAAGAAACTTCATCCCGACCAGGGGGGCTCGACGTACCTCGCTGCTCGTGTGAACGAGGCCAAGGACACTCTTCTTCGCAATCATCGCTGACTCCAGCACGCAACATCACGCTACAAACTGCGAGCAGCCTTTCCGTCTCTGTCTTGAGTGCCCCTGCGGACGCCCGCCGTTGTCCGGCGTGATCGTTCCCGCAGTTAAGGTTTTAGAGACCAAATCTTGAAAAATGGTTGTCACGCGCAAGCAGAGCGCAAAAAGATAATTGGCAAAAAAATACTGGCAAAGAAAAAGCCCGCGGTGGAACCGCGGGCTTTTTTTTCGTTCAGTCTTTGATCGAACCGGCGATCAGTTCCGAATGGCGATGCAGGAAATGTCGGAGCGCTTCAGCGTGCGGCAGGCGGCTTCGGCGGAATCCTGATTGAGGCCCGCGAAGCGCGCGCGATAGAGCGTCTTGCTGCCTTTGGACACTGTCTCGGTGAACTGTTCGGCGTCGCTCAGCAGCTTGCTGGCACTGCCGCGTGCAGCGTCGAGACGTTTGCGAGCTTCGCTCTCACTGTCGAGCGCACCGACCTGAATGATCCAGCCTGAGCGGGCGATCGCCTTGATCGCTCCGTTCTGCTGCGTCGTCTGCGCGGGTTGCTGCTGAGCGGGTGCAAGCGCCGCCTGCTGAATGGGCTGCGGAGCAGGTTGCTGCTGCGGTGCTGAAGATGTCTGGAGAGCTGCGGCCTGCGCACCGAGCGTGGTGGGCGGTGCGCCGCGCGCAGGGTCGGCATATGCCAACGTCTGTGCGTGAGGTGTCGATGAGGAAGAGGCGGGGACGGCGCCGATGATGCCCTGTCCGATCCCGTTGCTGGTGTTGGGCTGGGCGGGAAGCGGGGCAGGGAATTCGCTGCGCGTCTGCGCGTAGGTAGCAGGCCACGGTTCTGCGCGGCGTTCAACTTTAGGTTCAGCCGGAACCTCCGTCTTGATCTCCGCCTTGGCGACGACGGCCTTCGAGGTCTCGGCGACATCGGCCTTGGACGGCGCAGGAATGGCGCTGGTCGAGACCGGAGCAGGTGCGCTCGGCGCTGCGGAGGCAACCTTGGTCTGGCCCATTCGGACCTGCACGGTCTTGACGCGCACCGGTGTCATCGGCTCGGCCGATCCCGGAATGGTGGCGAGGGACTGCGATGAAATCACGCCGCTGGTGAGCGGAGCGGGAGCGGGCTTGTCTTGTGCGTCAGCGACGGGCTTCGCTGGTTCGGCCGCGGCTTTCGCCGGAGCGGATGATGCACGCGGCGTGGGGAGCGGAACAGGCTCCGGCGTGGTCGAGGCAACCTTGATCGCGCCCTGTGATTGAACCATCGCTGGACGTTTGGTCTCTGCGGTGTCGTCGGTCTCGGCGCTGGCAACTCTGGTGTCGCCGCCGCCACGTTCGGTGATCGCTGCGACGGTACGGCGGGTTGCGGCCTCATCGAGATGTTCGGCGAGCAGGTTGCGCATGATGGCGTCGCGCGAACCGCCACTGCGTCCGCCCATCACGACGCCAACCACAAAGCGGTTGCCGCGCTTCATCGAGGTGACGAGGTTGAAGCCGGAGGCGCGCGTGTAGCCGGTCTTGATGCCGTCCACGCCTTCGACGCGGCCGAGCAGCTTGTTGTGATTGCGGATCGAGCGTCCTTTGTAGTTGAACGCCTCGGTCGAGAAGTAGCGATAGTATTTCGGGAAGCGGTCCTGAATGGCGCGGCCGAGCGTGGCCTGATCGCGCGCGGTGGTGACCTGGTCGTCATCCGGAAGACCGGATGCGTTCTTGTAGACCGTCTTGCTCATGCCGAGCGCGCGCGCCTTGCGCGTCATCGCCTTGGCGAAATCGTCTTCATCGCCGGCAATCGCTTCTGCGATCACAACAGCGGCGTCATTGGCGGAGCGGGTCACGAGACCCTTGATGGCGTCCTCGACGCGGAGCGACTGACCGGGGCGAAGCCCGAGTTTGGTCGGCGCCTGCTGAGAGGCGTAGGCCGACACGTCCATCTGCGTATCGAGCTTGATCTTGCCGCTCTCCAGCTGCTCGAACAGCATGTAGAGCGTCATGATCTTGGTCAGCGATGCGGGGTGGCGCAGGCTGTCGGCACTGGTCGCCTGTAGCGTGCCGCCGGAATTGGCATCGACGATGATGGAAGAGAAAGCGGGGCTGTAACTGGGCGCGGCGGCGTGATGCGAGCGGTGCCGGTGACGGCGGCGGGCATCGGCGGTGTCGACTGTGAAGGCCACGGCCACGGAGATGGTGGCGACGCCGAGAAGGCAAAGACGAAGGGCGCGTGATGACGCCGACGATTTGACCCCAAGCATGAAATTCCCCGTCCGATTCCCAGTTTATTCGCCTCGTTCTGAGGCCAAATTTGGTCCGCGTGGCCGTTCTTTGTGGCCACGGCGTCCATGCGAAGTCGCTGCTCCTGACCCCGATTGGCCGGATGCTCGTTCATCCAGCTAAGGCATTGGAGCAGCGCCGCTTTTCGGATTCTCGACCGAATGCGAAGAGCGCAGGGAATCAAGTTAGGTGCCGACGGTTTCAAAAGGGTTAAGCAAGGGTTTCCGCGGCCCTCGGGATTTGTCTTGGATTTAAGACATTTGTGCGACGCACCAGATTCTTGACAAATTTTGTGCAATGCGGCATGGTTGGGGCGTGGTTAGGGAGCCGGGTACCTCCCGGCATTGCAGGTTTTAAGTCTGGGAAAGGACTCGTAATGGCTCAAGTTGAGGACATTCAGAAGTACGGCAAAGAGCAGTTCGATGCCGCCGTGGCGTCGGTCAATACTTTTTCGAGCGGAATCCAGTCGATCGCAAATGCCTATGGCGAATACGCCAAGAAGTCGTTCGAAGACACCAAGGCCTTCGTTGAGAAGCTCTCCGGCGTGAAGTCGGTTGAGAAGGCCATCGAGGTTCAGACCGAGTTCGCAAAGACCTCTTACGAGACGTTCGTCGCCGAGTCGCAGAAGATCGGCGAACTCTACGGCGATCTCGCCAAGCAGGCATTCAAGCCTTTCGAGACCTTTGTCGCCAAGGTCACCCCGACCACGCATTAATCTTGCGGCTCTCCACGAAAGAAAAAGCCCGGCTCGACGCCGGGCTTTTTTAATGGTCGCGCTGTGGGCTTTATTTCGCGACGCGCAGCTTCGAGAGCGAGGAGCCGATCGAACTAAACGCAGCGTTGATGCCGCTGGAGGTTGTGGTCGAGAAGTAGTTGCCGTTACCGCTCGCGCAGTAAGACATGACGCTCGATGTAGCACTGCCGTCGGTATTCACCTGGATCGTATAGATCTGGATGCCCGAAGCCTTAGCGTTGTCACAGAGCAGCTTCTGACGGGCATCGATGCAAGGCACATTCCCCGGCTGGCAGTTATATTGCGTGTTGCCGTTGCCATAGCTGGGCCAGCGATCCTGGGTGTTGTCGCCGTCGGACAGCAGAATGATGACCTTGTTATATTTATAGTTGGTATCTTCGGCCGGCGCGTTCAATGGCGACTGTTGAAGCAGGGACAGCCAGGCCCAGGCCACGCCGATAGCTTGATTGGTGCCGCCGTTTGGCTGCATTGCATCAATGTTGTTCTTGAGCGTCGTCCAGTCATAACTCAGCGGCGTGATCTGTTGAGGGCACGCGTTATATTGTTCAGTAGGAAACAGCGTTGCGGTCACCGCCGTGCTGGGAGCTGTGCTGGTGGTGTCATAGTCCTGATCGCGGTCGGTGACACAGCCGTTCCAGTTGTTATGGCTTGCGACCGTCCAGGTCCCACTGTTGCTCTGACAACTGCTCTTCGTCGTCGGACGGGACTTTCCGGAGTAATTGTTGCATGTGCCGTTGTTCTCATCCCACGTATCCGACTGACCGCTCCATTTGAGCCAGGTTGCATTCTGGTTGGTGCTGCCGACATTGACGTCCTTGGCGAACGGAACGATGGAGACATAAACGTCACCGTTGGTTTTTGCCGCGGCAGTCAGCGTGTCGATCAGGCTCTTGGCGGACGCTTTCAGGGCAGTCATCTTTCCCGACTGAGACATCGAGCCTGTGTTGTCCAGCGCCAGCGCCACGCGCAGCTTGGTCGTGCCCCAGACCGTGGTCGCACTCGTGCCGAACTCTAGGCTCGGAAAGCCCACGACTTTCATGAAGTCGGTTGGCATCTGGCCCGAGCCGGTGATGACGATCTGCGAACCGTTGGCCGTGCTGTTGGTGTAGACTGCATTCACGACGATGTTCTGCACCTCGGGATGGTTGTAGAGTGCATTGAAATAAGCTTGCGCCTGTTGATTGATTTGCGAGGCGCTCATGCTGTTCGTCGCGTCCTTGGAAATCATCAGGGCGGCGGTATCGAGGGCTGCCTGCATGGCGGTGCGGGCGTTGTTGACGCGGGAATAATCGATCGCGCCGCCCACGAAGCCCAGCAACGGAACGACGGCAATGGCAAACATCACCGCAACGTTGCCGCGCTCGGCGCGACGGAAACGTGCGACGGAACTGTGGACCCGACTGAAGATCGATGCACCGGCCATGACGTCACCAGAAGAATGAGGTTCTGGGACGCGGGATAGGCTGTAGGCGTGAAGAGGTAGTAAAATGCTGCGGAGAATAACGGGTACACCCGAGGAGAAGGTGTTCGCCGACGCCGGAGTTGCGCCTTCATCGTAAAGGCCGGGTTGCCCGCTTCGTTCAAATTTTATCGATTCGCCGGTGGACTGGGCGGCGGCTGAAGGGCGGGAACGCTTGAAAATCGATACAATGTTCATGGCTGGCACCCAAAAATAGGTCATGCCATGTCGTAGGCGGGGGCCGATGAAGGGGCGGTAAAAGTTGCCGCCAATCTACGTAAAATGCCCCATAAAGTGCTCGCTTCCGTCCCTTATCGATGCATATCCCCAACCGCGCCTCAACGGCATGCGGCGAAATTGGTGCGATTTTCCCGCACTTGCGTTAACCACAGGCAGCGCTCCGAACGCCGCGAGGTCGCTTGTTCGTCCCGGTTTCGGCCGGTAACGGCATGCTTGCGGGCGGGCCAATCGCGACCCATATTGTTAATGTGATCCGGGGCGCTTTTGCTGCCTGCAGGTCGATCTTCTGTGGGGATTTCGAACTCTCAAGCCATGCTGCAATTGTCTTCATATCCGGAACCAGCCGCGGCGCCAGCAATGTCCGGCGAGCCAACCACCAGCGTCAGCCCGCGAATGAGCAAGGATGACGACGGTAACGGCGGGCGGGGCGGTCCGAGCACCTCTGTCATCACCAAGGTTAAGCCGAAAACCAAGCGGCCGAACTTGTATCGCGTTTTGATCCTGAACGACGATTACACTCCCATGGAGTTCGTTGTTCACGTTCTAGAGAAATTCTTCAACAAGGACGTTGAAGCCGCGACCACGATCATGTTGCATGTGCATCATCACGGCATCGGCGAATGCGGCGTTTTTACATATGAGATCGCCGAAACCAAAGTGACGCAGGTGATGGACTTTGCGCGAAAACACCAACATCCTTTGCAATGCGTGATGGAAAAGAAGTAGCATTCCGGCATGGGAACCGGATTGGTGAACGACAAGACAGGTTGCAGGAACTGATCAAGCCGGACCGGACGACAAACGATCAAGTAGGAGTGGCGGGGGCCATAAGGGACGCGAATGCCGACTTTCTCTCAGAGCCTTGAACAATCCCTGCACCGCGCGCTGGCGATAGCAAACGAGCGGCATCATCAGTATGCGACGCTTGAGCACCTGCTGCTTTCGCTGATCGACGACTCCGACGCAGCCGCGGTCATGCGCGCATGCAGCGTCGACCTCGACAAGCTGCGCGGCAGTCTGGTCAATTACCTCGAAACCGAATTCGAGAATCTGGTGGCTGAAGGCGCGGATGATGCCAAGCCGACGGCTGGATTCCAGCGTGTCGTGCAGCGCGCGGTGATTCACGTGCAGTCATCCGGCCGTGAGGAAGTCACCGGCGCCAACGTGCTGATCGCAATCTTCGCGGAGCGCGAAAGCCATGCGGCCTATTTCCTGCAGGAGCAGGACATGACCCGCTACGATGCGGTGAACTACATCAGCCACGGTATCGCGAAGCGTCCCGGTGTGTCCGAGGCGCGGCCTGTGCGCGGCGTCGATGAGGAAGCCGACACCAAGGGCAATGAGGATTCCAAGAAGAAGGGTGAGGCGCTCGACACTTATTGCGTCAACCTCAACAAGAAGGCGCGCGACGGCAAGATCGATCCGGTGATCGGCCGCAATGCCGAGATCAGCCGCGCCATCCAGGTGCTGTGCCGCCGCCAGAAGAACAATCCGCTGTTCGTCGGCGAAGCCGGCGTCGGCAAGACCGCGATCGCGGAGGGCCTCGCCAAGCGCATCGTCGATAGCGAAGTTCCGGAAGTGCTGGCGGCTGCGACGGTGTTCTCGCTCGACATGGGCACGCTCCTCGCAGGCACGCGCTACCGCGGCGATTTCGAAGAGCGCCTGAAGCAGGTCATCAAGGAACTGGAAGCGCATCCCAATGCGATCCTGTTCATCGACGAAATCCATACCGTGATCGGCGCCGGCGCAACGTCGGGCGGCGCGATGGATGCATCGAATTTGCTGAAGCCGGCGCTGGCTTCCGGCACGATCCGTTGCATGGGTTCGACGACCTATAAGGAATATCGCCAGCACTTCGAGAAGGATCGCGCGCTGGTGCGCCGGTTCCAGAAGATCGACGTCAACGAGCCGACGGTCGACGATGCCATTGGCATCCTCAAGGGTCTGAAGCCGTATTTCGAGGACTATCACAAGCTCAAATACACCAACGAGGCCATCGAGGCCGCGGTAAATCTGTCGGCGCGCTACATCCACGACCGCAAGCTGCCGGATAAGGCGATCGACGTGATCGACGAGTCGGGCGCTGCGCAGATGCTCGTGCCTGAGAACAAGCGCAAGAAGACCATCGGCATCAAGGAAATCGAAGTGACCATCGCGACGATGGCGCGGATCCCGCCGAAGTCGGTCTCCAAGGATGATGCCGAGGTGCTCAAGCATCTCGAGCAGACCTTGAAGCGCACGGTGTTCGGCCAGGACAAGGCCATCGAGGCGCTGGCCGCTTCGATCAAGCTCGCCCGCGCGGGCCTGCGCGAACCGGAAAAGCCCATCGGCTCTTACCTGTTCTCGGGGCCGACCGGCGTCGGCAAGACCGAAGTCGCGAAGCAACTTGCGGCGTCGCTCGGCGTGGAGCTGATCCGCTTCGACATGTCGGAGTACATGGAGCGGCACACCGTATCGCGTCTGATCGGCGCGCCTCCGGGCTATGTCGGCTTCGACCAGGGTGGTCTCTTGACCGACGGCGTGGACCAGCATCCGCATTGCGTGGTGCTGCTCGACGAAATCGAGAAGGCGCATCCGGATCTGTTCAACATCCTCTTGCAGGTGATGGACCACGGCAAGCTGACCGACCACAACGGCAAGCAGGTCAATTTCCGCAACGTCATTCTGATCATGACGACTAATGCGGGCGCTGCCGACATGGCGCGGCAAGCGTTCGGCTTCACGCGGACGAAGCGGGAAGGCGACGACCACGAGGCGATCAACCGCCAGTTCGCGCCGGAGTTCCGCAACCGTCTCGATGCCATCGTGTCGTTCGGACATCTGAACACCGATGTGATCGGAATGGTGGTCGAGAAGTTCGTGCTTCAGCTCGAAGCGCAGCTTGCGGATCGTGATGTCACCATCGAACTATCCGAGGCCGCCAAGGCCTGGTTGATCAAGGAAGGCTATGACGAGCAGATGGGTGCGCGGCCGATGGCGCGCGTCATCCAGGAACACATCAAGAAGCCGCTGGCGGATCAGGTTCTGTTCGGCGAACTGAAGGGTGGCGGCCATGTGCGCGTCATTCTCGCCAAGGACGACGCGGGCGCGGACAAGATCAGCTTCGAATATGTCGAAGGCCCGGTCACGCCGAAGCCCGAGAAGCTGCCGGGCGCCCGCAAGCGCACCGCGCCCCGCAAGCCGAAGGGCGGCGGCGGTGGTGACGGCTCGGCGAAGCGCCCGCTCGTGAAGGTCTGAGTACTCAAGCCATCGTTGAGAATATCAAACCCGGCGATCATGCGATCGCCGGGTTTTTCCTTGCGCGCGTCGCGAGAAAATCAGAGCCGCTTCAGCGCGGCGATGATCGGTTCGAGCTTGGCGTTGATGGCTTTGCCTGCCTCGGAGGCGACGATGAGCGCGGCGAATACGGCCAGCGCTGTCACGAGGACATACTGCGCCGTCGCCAAGGCGATCAACGGCCTCAGCAATGCACGGCCCATTCGCTGAAAGCCATTGCGTTGTTGTGCCTGCGAGTCTGTCTGGACGTAAGTAGTAGCGTCAGCGTCCAGGGGACGGGCAGGCTCGTTCTCCGCGTGCGGCAGGTTCTTCTCGCCGGTTTCTGTACGGATGTCAGACGACTCTGCAGGCGTGATGTCGTGCAGTGCGCCGGCCGGCGATGAACCGATTTCGTTGACCGTCAGCACGCCGCTTATCCCTGTGCTTTCATTCTTTGCTAACCTTAGGCGGGCCGTGGAGGCGAGGCCATGACACGAGCTGGAAAGGCATCGTTAAGGTAAACGTCTCTGCTTGCGGATCGCCGGACGCGTTCACCCGATGGATCACGGACTTTCGGCAAGCCCCGCCATGCGCGGAGCTTTTTTGGATCGTCCGATGGTCTTCGTTGAGCCGATCCGCTTTTCGACACTCTTGCCTGACATGGTTTTAGGATGGAGCGACGGTTTCCGGTGAAGTGGCTGATGTGTCTGGCCGTCGGCGTGACGCTGACGGCGACCCAGATGGCGCGCGCTGACGATCCGGTCCCGCCCACTGCGGCTGCACCTGTTGCGGCTCCTCAAACATCTGAGCCGAAACCCGATGGGAAGCCGCAGGACCGGGGCGGCGCTGCGGTCTCAGCACCATCGCCAATACCCGCACCTGAAGCAAAGCCAGCGGCGGAGGCGCCGCCACCTTCGACTGCGCCGCCGGATTCGACTGCGAAAGACGCTGGAACGCGCGAAGCGATGTGCCTGATGATCGAGTCGGCAGCATCCGCTCACGGTCTGCCGCTGGAATTCTTTGCCCGCGTCATCTGGCAGGAAAGCCGATTTCAACCCGATGCAGTGGGCCCGGTGACGCGTAACGGTCAGCGCGCGCAGGGCGTCGCGCAGTTCATGCCGGGGACTGCCAATGAACGCCGTCTGCTCGACCCGTTCGATCCGGTGCAGGCATTGCCGAAGTCGGCCGAGTTCCTGAGCGAGTTGCGAGAACAGTTCGGCAATCTCGGTCTCGCCGCGGCGGCTTATAATGCAGGACCGCGCCGCGTGCAGGAGTGGCTTGCCGGCACCGGCTACATGCCGTCCGAAACGCGTAACTATGTCTATGCGATCACCGGCATGTCGGTGGATGACTGGGCGGCGGCGGGCAAAAACGGCACGATCAAGGATCGCGCGCCGCCGGCTGGGTGCCGCGAACTGATGGCGCTGTTGCAGCGTGCGCCGAATCCGTTCGTGGCGGAACTTGCGCAGCGGGTGAAGCTTGGCGCCGACGCGCCGTGGGGTGTGCAACTCGCTGCCGGGTTCTCGCGCGACCGGGCGCTGGCGATGTATGCCCGCTCCATGAAAAATCTGAGTGCGCTGATCGGCGATCGCGATCCGAGCCTGTTGAGTTCGATTTTCCGAAGCCGAGGCACGCGTCCGTTCTATCAGGTGCGGATCGGGACCGACACGCGCCCGGCCGCCAACGATCTTTGCGACAAGATCAAGCGGGCGGGGCAGGCGTGCATCGTCCTAAAGAACGCGCAGGGGCCCGGTTAACGCTGACGCGGCGTCTGAGCGACGCAAGCGGGCGGATACGAGGAATCTCTTGCGACGGTTAACGGCGCGGCCTGACTTCGTGTTTAAAGAAGTCCAATAATTGCAGGCATAACTTTCATTCCGCATCAAAAATTTATGCTCAACGAAATGCTAACGCGATCGCGATGATTTTCCTTTAATTTTTGTGAAACCGTTTTCCAATCATCTGGCCGGGCGCTGCGGAAAATTCCTCCGCGACTGCTCGGGAGGTTGTCGTGTTGATTTTTCTAATTACCGGTCTTGCATTTGCGGCCCTGTGCGTGCTCGGCACGCTCTCGTCGTCGGTGCGCGAGCCGTCTATCTGATTTTCAGTTCGCCGCTGCCTTTGGAGCGCAGTCACGCGGCCATCGCGCGTGTGCAATGCGCGATTCTGTTCTTGACGGCAGGGCCATTTCACCCGCGTGATGAATCGAACGATTCATCCGGTATTCCGTCCTCTTGGCACTTCCCGCCCTCGATTCCCCGAAATGGCAAAGCACGGCCGCGGCGTTCGCGTTCGGTGTGAAGTCCGCGCTGTCGTCGATTCTCGCGCTGGTGCTGTTCGGCACCTTCATCGGCGTCGGCGCATTCGCCCATGACACCGGATTCATGCTCGGCTGGGCGGTGGCCAGCACTGTGCTGGTCTGGGCCGGTCCTGCGCAGATCATCCTGATTTCGACGTCGCATGCCGGGGCGACGCTGCTGGAATCTGCGCTGGCCGTGACCATCAGCGCGATCCGCCTGTTGCCGATGGTGGTGACGGTGCTGCCGATGGTGCGCACGCCGAAGACCAGAATGCATCAGCTCGCGCTGCCGGCGCATCTGACGGCGATCACCGTGTGGGTCGAGAGTTTCCGTCTTCTGCCGCATGTGCCCCGCGAGCGGCGGATCGCGTTCATGAACGGTCTCGGCGCCGGGCTGGTGATGCTGAGCAGCATTGCAACCGTGATCGGCTACGGCCTTGCGGCCAACTTGCCGCCGCTGCTCGCGGCGGGAATCCTTGCGCTGACGCCGCTGACCTTCCTGTTGACCACAGCGCGCAATTCGCACCGTCTGGTAGACAGGCTCGCGCTGGCGCTCGGGCTTGCGCTCTATCCGCTGGTGCAAATGCTGCACACCGGCGTCGATATCATGATCTGCGGCGTGACCGCCGGCACCATTGCCTACGGTGCCCATCGCTGGCGGAAGCGCGCATGACCGGATTTTTGGGCGATGGACATGCGATCGCGTTGCTGCTGTTCGCAGGCTTTCTCTCGAACGAGGTCTGGCGCGTGCTCGGCCTCGTGATCGGCGGCGGCATCGACGAGGGCTCGGAATTTCTGGTCTGGGTGAGGGCGGTTGCCACCGCGATTCTCGCCGGCGTCATCGCGCAGATCCTGATTTCACCGCCCGGTGCGCTGGCGACGGTGCCGGATGTCGTGCGCTACGGTGCGGCTGTGGCAGGCTTCGCGGTGTATCTGGCCGCGCGAAGATCGGTTTTCGCCGGCGTGGTCGCAGGCGAAATCGTTGTCCTCGGCGGAAAGTGGTGGATGGGTTAGGGCATGATCCCGAAAAGTGGGAACCGGTTTTCGGAATAGATCATGCCCTGAAAAAGCGCGGCCAAACCCGTGGGCAACGCTTCCTGGTGGTCAGTCCTTCAACGCGGCGATCAGCTGTGTGGCGTGATCTTCCAGCACTTTGACGTCTTCCTTGCGGGAGGCCGGCGGCAACAGTGCGATGCCCTCGACGCGCGGCATGACGTGCACGTGGAGATGGAACACGACCTGTCCGCCGGCGTGCTCGCTGAACTGCTGCAACGTGATGCCGTCGGCGTTGAAAGCCTTCTTGCCGGCGATGGCGATTTTCTTCGCGGTGCGGATGACATGCGCAAAACTCTCGGGATCGACGTCGAGAATGTTGCGTGCCGGCGCCTTCGGGATCACCAGCGCGTGGCCCGGCGAGCGCGGCATGATATCGAGAAATGCGAGGGTATGTTCGTCCTCGTAGACCTTGTGGCACGGCAGTTCGCCGCGGAGGATTTTCGCGAAGATATTGTTGGGATCGTAGGCGGTCATGGGCACTCTCGAAATGAACTGGCCGAACAATCGCCGCCCGGCGCGGCCCGGTCAAGCCGGGTTGTTGTCGCTGTCGTGCATGTCAGGGGTTCGTCGTGCGTTCTGGTATGCCGGTTGCGATCTCGTCGATCCTGTCGGCGAGGTCCGTCAAGTCGCGATGAAGACTATCGAGTGCGAAGGCGAGGCCGAAGGTTCGCCCCACTGCGTTGAAATCGAGCGGGCGCATCACACCGGATTGCCGCAATCCGCTGAATGTTTCCGTGAACGCGAGATAGACCGACGACACGTCATTCCGTGACACCACGGTGACGGCATTGAGCGCGGTTGCACATCGGCTCGTCAGTTCGGCTTCTGCGCGTAGCAGGCACGCCGCCGCCGGTGCAAGGGCCGAGGCGATCTGGGCGGAAAGGGGTTCTCGAAGCATGTTGCCGATGGCGACGAGATCGTTGCGGATCCGCCAGAGTGTGCGGGGAACCGCGGCAGGAATGCGATGATCGGCAAGACGCGAGGCCCGCTCCCTGTCGGCGTCTTTCATCGCCTGTTCGACGGCCATCAGCGCCTGCCGCAAGGCCGGATGTTCGGTGGAGGGCACCAGCGCCTCGCCGCGTTCGAGCGCATCCGCCTCCGACGAGAGCAGTCTCTGTATGCGTCTCAGCACGGCCACTGAGCGGGTCACCACGACGGCATGGGACCGCGCAGGAAATATCAGCACCATCGCCAGCACGCCGATCAGGCCGCCCAATCCGATTTCGATGATGCGGTCGATGACGAAATGTTCGACCTGCGCGCCGGCAGGCTCGGTCAGCAGCATGATCGCTGCCGTGACCGGAGCAACCCGCAGTTGGGGACGAATGGCCGCGCCCCATACGGTGGCGCAGGTCACGAGCACGAGGGCGATACCGATTCCGAGCGAGGTGTTCGAATGAAACGCAGCCGCCAGCCCGCCGAGAACGGCGCCGGCGAGCGTGCCGATCATCCGCTCCGTCGCCGCGCCGAGCGTACCTCCGATCGAGCCCTGCATGACAATCAGCACGGTGAACACCGCCCAATAGCCCTGTTGCAGGCCGAGAAGTCTGTAGGCGATGTAGGCTACCCCGGCGGCGATGGTGACGCGAAAGGTCTGGCGCAGCTCAGGGGCGCGACGCGTCAGGAATTCGCGGGTGCTGGTGGCGATTGAACTCAAGGTGCGTCCGTGACTGCTCATGTGATGAGTCTGCGGCTTCAGGTTAGGCCGCCTGTGGCGCGGTCACAACGCCTCGGGTGCGTCAGTCGTCGGTCTCCGGCTTGCGGAATGGGCCGGCCTCGGTCAGTTCGCGCACCGCCTCCTGCACGTAGTTGCGCTCGTGCTTGAGATAGTCGCGTATCGCGCGGCGCAGCGCCGGATCGGCGATGTAGTGGGCCGAGTAGGTGGTTTGCGGCAGGTAGCCGCGCGCGATCTTGTGTTCGCCTTGGGCGCCGGCCTCGACGCGCTTCAGCCCGCGCCGGATCGCGAAGTCGATGGCTTGATAATAGCAGACCTCGAAATGCAGGAACGGATGTTGCTCGATGGCGCCCCAGTGGCGGCCAAACAGCGTGTCCGATCCGATGAAGTTGATCGCGCCGGCGATCCATCGGCCTTCGCGCTTGGCCATCACCAGCAGCACGTCTTTTGCCATCGTCTCGCCGATCTGGTCGTAAAACGCGCGCGTTAGGTACGGCCGGCCCCATTTGCGTGAACCGGTCTCCATGTAGAATTCGAAAAACGCGTCCCATGCATCGGGCGTGATGTCGTCGCCGGTGAGGGCATGAATGGTGATGCCGTTGGCGAGCGCGTCGCGGCGCTCGCGGCGGATCGCCTTGCGGTGGCGCGATGCCAGCGTGGCAAGAAAATCCTCGAAGGTGTCGTAATTGTCGTTGCGCCAGTGAAACTGCTGATCGGTGCGTTGCAGGAATCCGTGCTTGGCAAGAAACGCCCATTCGTCTTCGCGGGCGAAGGTGACGTGCACCGACGACGCATGGGTCGCATCGCACAGCGCGACCAGTCCCCCCGCAAGCGCCTCGCGGACGCTCGCGTCATCGGGACCGTCACGAACCAGAAGGCGAGGCCCGGTGGCCGGCGTGAATGGAACGGTGGCTTGCAGTTTCGGATAGTAGCTTCCGCCCGCGCGCGCATAAGCTTCAGCCCAGCCGTGATCGAACACGTATTCGCCCTGCGAATGATTTTTCAGATAGCTGGGCACGATACCGACCGCCTGGCCGCCCATCCGCGCCACCAGATGACGCGGCGCCCAGCCGGTGCGCGCAATGGCTGAACCGGAGGCTTCCAGAGCGGAGAAAAAGGCATGCGAGACGAAGGGGTTGTAAACGCCCTCTGACTGGGCGCACGCATCCCACTCGTCGGCCGTGATCTGGCCGACCGAGGAGACCGCTTCAAGGGTGATCTCGCAAGAATCCGTCAAAGGGTAGGGGCACCGTGGCCGTGAGAAAACCGAAACCGCTCAGCAGTATAGATCGGCCTTTGTGCGGATGACTTCAAGTGTTTGGCATCGCACTTTCCGGCTACGGAATGAAACCCTCGAAGGTCATCTGATCGGCATAACGGGCGGTGCGCGCGCGCTGCTCCGGTGTCCGCACGGTCCAGGTTATGAGCGCACAGCCGAAGGCGTTGCGCGCGATCCAGGGTGCTAGCGCAGGCAGATCATCGACCCGATAGCTGACGAAATGCGGCTGTGTGCGGAAGGCGTGGCGCAAATTGGTCATGTCGCGGGTTTTCTCGGGCGGCAACTGTCTCCACTCGCCCTCAGTGTAGTGCCGCTCGGCCACGATGCCGCGCGTCAGATTCGGCATTAGCTTGCGGATCGCCACCACCTGCTCGGGATCGAACGACATCGCCGCCACCGGCCCGCTGTAGGAGGCCAGCACCTCGGCCATCCGTTTCACCAGCGTCCGGTTGCCGTCGAAGCGGCTCTTCACTTCAAGCACCAGCGGCACGCGCCCGGCGACGCGCGCGCAGAGATCGCCGAGCGTCATCATGTGCTCGGCGGTGTGCTTGAACCCGACCTGCTTGAGTTGCGCGGCGGTCAACGACAAGAGCTCACCGCTGCCTTGGGTGAGGCGGCCCAGCTCATAGTCGTGATGCACCATCGCCTCGTTGTCGGCGGAGGGTTGCAGGTCGACCTCGATCGCGAAATTGCCGGCGACAGCAGCATCGATCGCCGACGGCATGTTCTCGATGATGCCGCGCGCGCGATCGTGCAGGCCGCGATGAGCAATCGGCCGCGCCGTCAGCCAGTCGGGCGCGCGGAAAGACATGGGATCAGGCTACCTCGAACACGCCTTCGACTTCCACTGCGGCGTCGGATGGCAGGGCAGCGACACCGACCGTCGTGCGCGCATGACGACCCTTGTCACCGAACGCTGCGACCATCAGATCCGATGCGCCGTTCAGCACCTTCGGCCCGTCGAGAAAATCCGGTGTCGCATTGACGAAGCCGCCGAGGCGCACGACGCGCGCGACCTTGTCGAGCTCGCCGAGCGCCATCTTGACCTGGGCCAGCAAATTGATCGCGCAACCGCGTGCGGCCGCAGCGCCTTGCTCGATGGTCACGCCCGCGCCGAGCTTGCCCTTTGCGATCAGCTTGCCTTCGGGAGTGTTGCAAACCTGACCGGAGACGAACAGCAGATTTCCGGTGCGCACGAAGCCGACATAGTTCGCCGCCGGCGGGTTGGGCTCATGCAACGTGATGCCCAGCGCGCTCAATTTCTGCTCGACCGTTCCCGCCATGTTTGTCCTCGTTGAATGAATGTTGTTTGTGAACTCGTCAACTGCCGCGTCCTATGTCGCCCAACGAGCGGACACATGCAAGCGGAGCTAGGCGGCGTGGGCGTGGCCGTGATTGTCGCAGGCCGCGACTTCGACCGTGACGTGGCTCAAGCCGTGAAGCGCCGCCAGACGTTGTTTGTAGACGGCGACAGCTTGCGGCCGGTCGGTGACAATAGAGATGATCGCGGCCCGGTGCCCGGGCCCGATCTGCCACAGATGGAGATCGGAAATCCTGTCTCCATCGATTTCGACAAGCTGGCGAATTTTGTGTTCGGTCTCCCGATCCGGAACAACGTCGATCAACACGGCGCCTGCGTCGCGGATGAGGCTGTAAGCCCAGCTTGCGATCACGCATGCTCCGACAAAGCCGACGACGGGATCGATCCAGACCCAATTGAAGGCGCGCGCGGCAAAAAGCCCCGCGATGGCGAGAACCGATGTCGCGGCATCGGCCAGCACATGCACATAGGCGGCTCTCAGATTGTTGTCACGATGATGCCCGTGGTGGCCGTGATCGTGACGGTCATGGTCGTCGTGATGGTCATGATGACCATGGGCATGATGGTGATGGCTGTGATCTTCGCGCAGGAGCCACGCGCATATCAGATTGATCGCCAGTCCCAATCCTGCGATTGCGATGGCTTCGCCGTAGGCGATGGGGACCGGATTTGCGACGCGGACGATGCTCTCATAGGCAATCGCCAGCGCGATCATCGCGAGCACAACCGCGCTTGTGAATGCTGCCAGTTCGCCGAGCTTGCCGGTGCCGAATGCGAATCTCGGATCGTGCATATGACGCCGCGCATATCGATATGCCAGCGCGGCGATGCCGATGGCCGCGGCATGGGTGGACATGTGCCAGCCGTCGGCGAGCAGCGCCATCGAACCGAAGACGGTGCCGCCGATGATCTCGCCGGTCATCATGGCGAGGGTCAGGCCGACGACCAGCCAGGTGCGCCGCTCGTTGCGCTCATGTGCCGCGCCGAGGAAGGCGTGGTCGTGCGTCCAGTTGTTGAGAGAATGCGAATGCATATTCCACCTGCGGGTGTGTGTTCAGGTTGTCTCGTCCGAGTGTACAACAGGGGACGGTCCGGGTCTTGTGCCACCGGACTGGAGCGCATGGAACCCTCAAAAAAGGCTCATTTTTCACATCAGTTTGAGAAATTCTGTCACATGACGCCGGTTGCGGCTCCATGTGCCGGTTAATATGGGTTCGATTCGAACATTGAAGGAGACGTTATGCGTCGCGCGCTGCCCCGGATTTCAGGATCGCTTGCCTTGCCGATGATGCTGTCGGCCGCACTGTTCGCACCGGGCATCGGCAGGGCACAGGCCGCGCCGAGCGTTTCGTTTCTCGCCCATCAGGCGGTCTATGATCTGAGCCTCAAGTCGTCGCGCGGTAACGCCAGCGTCAGCAATGCGCGTGGCCGCATTTTGTATAACTTCGCCGGCAGTGCCTGCGAGGGCTACACCACCGAATTCCGGCAAGTCTCGCAAATCGATACCGGCGAGAACAAGACCACGATGAGCGATCTGCGCTCGACCAGTTGGGAAGACGCCGAAGGCAAGAGCTATCGGTTCAAGATCGAGACCCGCATGAACGAGGCGGACGTCACCTCCGTCGATGGCGTTGCAGAGCGTGACGGCAAGACCATCAAGGTCAAGCTGAAGCAGCCGACAGCCAAGACATTCACCATCGATGGCGCGGTGTTTCCGACCGAGCAGGTGAGGTTGATCATCGAGGCTGCGCGCGAGGGCAAGTCGCTGCTCGAACTCGTTGTCTACGATGGATCGGATGACGGCGAGAAGGTTTACAACACGCTCACCGTGATCGGGCAGCCCATCCCGGGTACCAAGGCGCCGGCCGCACCGGATGCGACCAGCGGCAACGCGACACTCAAATCCCAGACACGGTGGCCGGTCACCGTGAGCTACTATGATCGTGCGGCGCAGTCCAAGTCAGGTGAGCAGACGCCGGTTTACGCCATGTCGTTCGAATTGTACGAGGACGGCGTCTCCCGCGCGCTGGTGCTGGACTACAACGACTTTGTCATTGCCGGTGCGATGGGCAAGATCGACATCAAGGAAACCAAGCCCTGTAAGTAGGTCGGCCAACGGGCCTCACTCCGCCTTCGCCGGTCCTTCATAGGAGATGCCGCGCATCACCGCGGCGTTGCCGAATTTCTTGCGGACGTCGTCCATTGCGCGTTCGGCGTGCGCCGAGCGCTGATCGAGCAAATCCTGGTCGTCGGCTTCGGCGCCGGGTTTCAGCGCGCTGACGCCGGCGCCGATCAGCCTGAATGCGGTGCCGTCGATCTCGCGGCTCAGCATCTCGCGCACAGTGGCGAAAATGCGCGTCGCCAACTGCGTCGGCACAGTAATGGATTGCGAGCGGGTGCGCTGTCTGAAGTCCGCGGTCTTGAGCTTCAGCGTGATGGTGGAGCCGGAGAGATCGCCGCTCTTGAGGCGCGAGGAGACGCGCTCGCATAGCCGCCACAGGATCTTCTCCAGCGTCGCGAAATCCCGCACGTCGGTTTCCAGCGTGGTTTCATTCGAGATTGTCTTGGCGCCGCGATCCGCAACCACCTTGCGGTCGTCGATGCCGCGTGCCAGCCGCCACAGCCGCCGCCCTTCGGGGCCGAACTGTTTCATCAGGTCGGTCTCGTCGGCGCGCTGGAGATCCTTGATGAGACGGAAGCCGCGCTGCGATAATTTCTCTTGTGACGCGGGGCCGACGCCGTAGATGAACCCGACTGGTTTGTCGGCAAGCATCTCGCGTGCGTCTTCCTGATCGAGCACGGCGAAGCCGCGCGGCTTGTCGAGGTCGGAGGCGATCTTGGCCAGGAACTTGTTCACGGACAGGCCGACCGACACGGTGATGCCGATGTCGCGCTCCACCTTTGTGGCGAAACGCGCCAGCACCTTGGCGGGGATCATGCCGTGCACCAGCGTGGTGCCGCTGAGGTCGAGAAACGCCTCGTCGATGGAGAGCGGCTCAACCAGCGGCGTCAGCGCCATCATCGCCTGGCGAACTTCGCGGCCGACACGAACATATTTTGCCATGTCGGGACGCACCACGATCGCGGCGGGGCAGAGGTCGAGCGCCTTGAACATCGGCATCGCCGAGCGCACACCGTAGGTGCGCGCGATGTAACAGGCTGCCGAGACGACGCCGCGCTTGCCGCCGCCGATGATGACCGGCTTGTCGGCGATGTCCGGGTTGTCGCGCTTCTCTACGGTCGCATAGAACGCATCACAATCGATATGGGCGAGCGTCAGCGCTGCGAGTGTCCGATGCCGGACGAGGCGGGGCGAGCCGCAGTCCGCGCAGCGCATCGTCTTTGCCGCGGCGTCCGTCAGGCAGTCGCGGCAGAAACCCGGCGAAACGGCTGGCAGACGATCGTTCATGTTACTCCCAGCGCGGGTCCAGCACCTCGCGCGCGTTTGTGACAGCCTGCGGCGTCAGTTGCGAGGCGTCGGCGAAGGCTTTCACGGTTGCGTCATCGCGCACGATGAAATCGAGCACGCCCGCGAGGAACTTCGGGTCGGTGGCGGCGGTACGCAGTGTTTGCGGACCGATACCGCTCTCGGTCAGGAACAACCCTAGCCGTTCAGGGTCCGAGGCCAAGAACGAAAGCGCCTGAATCGCAACAAATTCAGCAACTTCCTGAGGATTACTAGGGCCCTTTGTCATTGATCGTGTTTGCCTTTCCGTAACTTATGGTCTCTATTTTGCAGCATCATGCCCGAGTCATCACGGCGTGGCGAATTCAATGGTTTCAGCACGCACGGGCATTTTGCGGGAATTGGAGGGCCAGGATGGCCAAAACCGTCCTGATCGTGGAAGACAACGAGCTCAATATGAAGCTCTTCCGCGATTTACTGGAGGCTCATGGGTATCAGACGGTCGGCACGCGCAATGGGGTTGAAGCACTCGATCTCGCTCGCAGTCACCGGCCCGATCTCATCCTCATGGATATTCAGCTTCCCGAAGTTTCCGGTCTCGATGTGACGCGCTGGATCAAGGCGGACGTCGATCTACGTGCGATCCCCGTGGTCGCGGTGACTGCATTTGCGATGAAGGGCGACGAAGAACGCATCCGTGAAGGTGGATGCGAGGCGTACCTCTCCAAACCGATCTCGGTTGGGAAATTTATTGAAACCGTTCGACGGTTTGTGGGCTAGGAGAATTCGATGTCCGCGCGCGTTCTGGTCGTTGACGACGTTCTCGCCAACGTAAAGCTGCTCGAGGCGCGGCTGTCGGCCGAGTATTTCGACGTGGTGACGGCGAATTGCGGCATGCAGGCGCTAGACATCTGCGAGCGCGCCGAATGCGATATCGTGCTGCTCGACGTTATGATGCCCGACATCGACGGCTTCGAGGTTTGCCGCCGCCTGAAATCGAATCCGAAGACCCATTTCATCCCCGTCATCATAGTGACGGCGCTCGACAGTCCGTCGGATCGCGTGCGTGGCCTCGATGCCGGTGCCGATGACTTCCTCACCAAGCCGGTGTCAGACGTGGTGATGATCGCCCGCGTGCGCTCGCTGACACGATTGAAGATGATGACCGACGAATTGCGCATGCGCGCGATCACGTCGCTGGAAATCGGCGTCAACGCGCCGGAGCGCAACGCCGTCGCCGACACCGGGAAGGGCGGACGCATCCTGCTGGTTGATGATCGGCCGTCGTCCTACGAGCGACTCGCGCCGGTGCTCGCGACGGAGCATCACGTCGACGTGGAGCCTAATCCCGCCGAAGCTTTATTCCATGCGGCTGAGGGCAATTACGATCTGCTGATCGTGTCGCTGGGTCTTGAGAATTTCGACGGGCTGCGGCTTTGCAGCCAGGCGCGCTCGCTGGAGCGGACGCGCAGCGTGCCGATTCTCGCCATCGCCGATGCCGACAACAACGCGCGGCTGCTGCGTGGCCTCGAAATCGGCGTCAACGACTACCTGCTGCGTCCGGTGGACAAGAACGAATTGCTGGCGCGCGCGCGTACCCAGATCCGCAAGCGCCGCTACACCGATCACTTGCGTGACAATGTGCAGAATTCCATCGAGATGGCGATCACCGATCCGCTGACCGGACTGCACAACCGCCGCTATATGGAAAGCCACCTCACGACACTGGCAGAGCAGGCGTCGCTGCGGGCCAAGCCGCTGGCGCTGATGATGCTGGACATCGACTACTTCAAGTCCATCAACGATCGCCATGGTCACGATGCAGGCGACGACGTGCTGCGCGAATTCGCGGTGCGCATTCGCAAGTCGATCCGCGGCATCGATCTCGCGTGCCGCTATGGCGGCGAGGAATTCGTCATCGTGATGCCGGAGACCGATCTGCACGTGGCGGGGATGGTGGCCGAGCGCCTTCGCCGGTCCATCGCCGGCGAACCTTTTTCCATCGAGAAGGGCGCCAAGCGCATCGACGTCACCATTTCGATCGGCATCGCGACCCTGGAGACCAAGGGTGAGGCCATTGGCGATGTCCTGAAGCGGGCCGATCAGGCGCTCTATCGCGCCAAGAATGATGGCCGCAACCGCGTGGTTGCCGCTGCGGCGTAAGCTCAAGAGCACGTTTCGCTCGGCACTTTTGAGCTACATCAAGTGAACAGGCCTCGGCACCGGATACGTTAGGTCATGAGGAGACCGTCATGGCCATCAGGGATTTCTTGCTTCCGCTTGTCAGTTATCCGAAGCCGACAACGAAACCCGCAATCGAGTCCGTACTTCGCCTGGGCGAGAGCCTGTCGCAGTCCGACAGCCTGACGGCGAATGGCCCTGCGATAAAGACGCGGATTTCCGCGCTTGTATACGAGATCGAAATTCAACCGGGCTTGTATTTCGAGGGCGCGCATATGGGGGAATTCCTCGAAAAGGAGGCGGGAAAAAGCGCGGCCAATGCGCAGCAGCTCGTCCAGACCTTTGAAGAGGCCGCCGCTCGTCACACCGTGATGCACCGCTGCCGTCTCGAACGCAGAACGGCTTACGATATGAGCCGGCAGTTGGTGGAAGCTGCGCGGTTGCATCACATCACTGTTCAGCCGCTCAGAAAGGACACCGAGGATCAGTTCGATCTGACGGAACAGCTCATCTTTGAATCGGGCCGGCCAGTGCTGGTCTTTCCGGAAGCACCTGTGCGAAAGCTGGCGACATCGTTCCAGAATATCGCCGTGGCGTGGGACGGAAGCCGGCCAGCCACAAGAGCCGTCGCCGACGCGCTGCCGTTTCTCCGGCGCGCGAAATCCGTGCGTGCGTTCACGGCAACGGACGACAAGCCGTTATCGTCGGCGCAGGCGCAACAGTTCATCGAGCATCTTGCGGGCTTTGGAATTGAAGCGATCCACGAAGACGTCAAGAAAACCGATCAGCATTCGATCGGCAGCTTCATGGAATCCTACGTTGCCTCCCGCGATATCGACCTTCTGGTGATGGGTGCTTACGGCCACTCCAGGCTGCGTGAGTTCATCCTTGGCGGTGCCACGCAATCAATTCTGACGAATCCGCCATGCTGGGTTCTGCTCTCCCACTGAGCCACAGCGCGCTCAGGTCGCCCTTCAACGCTTGACGGGATCCGTGCTGGCACGGCCTTGCGTGATCAGGCGCGCACCGCGCTGGTCGCGGGTGTGAATCCATAGCCAGTTCATCGCGACGGCGAGGCGGTTGCGCAGGCCGATCAGAAAATAGATGTGCGCAATGCCCCAGATCCACCACGCGAGCGCGCCGCGCAGCTTGATCCATCCGAAGTCGATCACGGCGCGCTTCTTGCCGATCTGTGCGAGGCTTCCCGAATGCTTGTAAACGAACGGTGCCACCGAGGTGTCGCCTTTCAGGCGCGCCTTGATGATGCCGGCGACGTGACGGCCCTGCTGCTTGGCAGCGGGCGCGATGCCGGGCACCGGTGAACCATCGGGAGCGTTGATCGCCACCGTATCTCCAATGGCGAAAATCTCTGGGTGACCGGGGACAGTAAGATCGGGAGAAACGATCAGCCGTCCCGCGCGGTCCGCAGGCACGCCGAGCCATTCGGCGGCAGGCGAGGCCCGCACGCCTGCGGCCCAGATGATGGTTTTTGAATCCAGTTTTTCTCCGCCATAGACCACGCCGTCGGCGGTGCATTCCGAGACGGCCTTGCCGAGCACGATTTCAACGCCGATCTGTTCAAGCGAGCGCTGTGCATAGGCCGACAGGTCTTCGGTGAATCCGGACAGAATCCGCGGACCAGCCTCGATGAGAACGACTCGCGCTTTGCGCGTATCGATATTTCGGAAGTCCGGCGGCATGGTCACCTTCGCCAGTTCCGCGATGGTTCCGGCAAGTTCGACGCCGGTCGGGCCGCCGCCGATGACGACGAAGGTGAGCAGGGCGTTGCGCTTCTGCGGATCTGTCTCGCGTTCCGCAAGCTCGAAGGCGAGCAGGATGCGGCGGCGGATGGTCGTCGCGTCCTCAAGCGTCTTGAGCCCAGGCGCGAACGGTTCCCATTCGTCATGACCGAAATAAGCGTGCCGCGCGCCGGTTGCGAGGATCAGGGTGTCGTAGGGGAGTGATCCGCCGTCGTCGAGGAGAACGCGGCGCGTGTTGGTGTCAACGCCAGTGACGGTGGCAAGAAGCGTCGTGACCTCCGGGCGATCCCGCAGCAGATGCCGGACCGGCCAAGCGATCTCGGAGGTCGCCAGCGAGGCGGTGGCCACCTGATAAAGCAGCGGTTGGAACAGGTGGTGATTGCGCAGGTCCACGATCGTGATGCTGACCGGAGCTCCGGCCAGCCGGTGCACGGTTTCCAGCCCGCCAAAGCCCGCTCCAGCGATGACGATGCGGTGGGGCGCAGCGGGGCTGTCGCCCGGGGCCGTGGGTTGCGAGGTCATGACGCCAGCACTCCGCTTGGGAATCGGGAAGCCAGAGGGTCGCCTGAAACGCAAAACGGAGCCAGAGGGCTCCGTTAAACTATGTAATAGATTGAAATCGTTACTTAATCTTGGCTTCGCGGAACTCGACGTGCTTCTTCGCGACCGGATCGTACTTCTTCTTGACGAGCTTGTCGGTCATCGTGCGCGAGTTCTTCTTGGCGACGTAATAGAAGCCGGTATCCGCGCTGGAAACGAGCTTGACCTTGATGGTGACCGCTTTGGCCATGTTCAGAACCTCGAATGTCAGGAATCGAAAGCAGTCCCGACAGGCCGGGCCGCGTTTGGGCCGCAACCTAGCTCCGAACGCCCCAAAGTCAAGGTTTTAAGACCCATTATTCCGCTGCATCTGCAGCCCCGGAGGCCTCGAAAAACCGGTTTTTGGGCCGGGGCAGACCAAGATTTTCACGCAGCGTGCGGCCCTCGTACTCTTTGCGGAAGATGCCCCGGCGCTGAAGCTCGGGCACGACCTTGTCGACGAAGTCGTCGAGTCCCTGCGGCAAGAACGGGAACATGATGTTGAAGCCGTCAGAAGCATGCGTCACCAGCCATTCTTCCATCTGATCGGCGATGGTCGCAGGCGTTCCGACAAACGAAAGGCCGCCGTAACCGCCGACGCGCTGGGCGAGTTGCCGGACGGTGACGTTATTCTTGGTCGCATATTCGACCATGCGGTCGCGGGCGCTCTTGCTGGCGTTGGATTCCGGAATCGGCGGCAGGGGACCGTCGGGGTCGAACTTCGAGGCGTCGGTGCCAAGGATGACGGAGAGTCCTGCGATAGCGCTGTCGTAGTGCACGAGACTGTCGAGCAGTTCGCGCTTCTTTTGTGCTTCCTCGACCGTGTCACCGACCACCACGAAGGCGCCCGGAAGAATCTTCAGGTGATCGCGGTCACGTCCCAGCTTGTCCATGCGGCTCTTGATATCTTCATAGAGAGCCTGCGCCTGGGCCAGCGTGCCGCCGCCGGTAAACACCGCCTCGGCGGTCTCGGCCGCAAGCCGCTTGCCGGGCTCGGACGCTCCGGCTTGCACGATCACTGGCCAGCCCTGAGGGGGACGAGCGATGTTGAGCGGTCCCTTCACAGAGAGAAACTGGCCCTTGTGATTCAGCGTGTGCATTTTCGCCGGATCGAAATAAAGCCCGCTCTCGACATCGCGCACGAAGGCGTCGTCGGCGAAGGAGTCCCACAGGCCTGTGACGACATCGAAGAATTCACGCGCGCGCTTGTAACGCTCGCTGTGCTCCATGTGATCGTCCTGACCGAAATTCAGCGCCGATTCCGGATTGCCGGTGGTGACAACGTTCCAGCCGGCGCGACCGCCGCTGATGTGATCGAGCGAGGCGAAACGGCGCGCGACGTGATACGGCTCGTCGTAGGTGGTCGATGCCGTCGCGACCAGCCCGATATGCTCGGTCGCACCGGCCAGCGCCGACAGCAGCGTGAACGGCTCGAACGATGTGACGGTGTGGCTGCGCTTGAGCGCGTTGATCGGCATGTTCATCACCGCGAGGTGATCGGCCATGAAGAAGGCGTCGAACTTGCCGTGTTCAAGTTTTTGGATGAAGCGCTTGAGGTGAGCGAAGTTGAAATTGGCGTCGGGGAAACTGCCGGGGTATCGCCATGCGGCGGTGTGAATGCTGACGGGACGCATAAACGCGCCGAGGCGCAACTGGCGTGGGCTCATTTTATCTCCCCGGAGTGAAGCAAAGAGCGTGAGGCGGACCGACAGAACGTATGGTGGCGCGCACGGCGCGCCGCTACGGACAATTATTGCTTTTTGTTATTGGGAAAGGGATGATTTTTCCAAGCCGGTCATCACGCTTCAGAGAGGCATCATCGTCCTCACGCTGCGTTAGCCACCCTGAAAATCCTTCGGGGTGAAGCTGAGATCGAGCATGCGCCATTCGTTGTAGCGGTCTGCAGGCAACATGGCATAGGGCTGGCACTTTTCCAGCGCATCCATCGCACTGCGCATCAGTGCCGGCCCTTTTGCAGACGCGCTGGCCTCGATCAGAAGCGGTTCCTTTGCGAGCCGCCCATCCGGGCTCAAAGCCACGCGCAGCACGATCCGAACGTTGTCGGAAGGTGACACCGATTTCGGCAGGATCGAACAAGTTTTGAGATGAGCACGCATGGCCGCGGCGTCCTCGACCTTGATGTTCGCGGCAGCGGTTGACTTGGCGTCGAAGTCGCCGGCCGCGCCCGCATCCGGCAATGTGAACATCATGCCAAACTTGCTGGTGATATCAGGCTGCGCGGTCGGGACTGCTGGCTGTTCTTGCGGCTGTTCCTGAGGCTGAGCTTGTGGCTGCTGCTGCTGTTGTTGCTCGGCGGGCTTCGGCTGTTCAGCAGGCTTTGGCGGCTCGACAGGTTTCTGCTGGAGCGCCGCTTGCCGGGTATCGGCTTTCGACTTTGCCGCCGCACTTGGCGGAGGGGTTGGGGCAGGTGCGGGCTGGGATTGATCCGGGGCTTTTTCCGGAGACGGCTGCTGCTTGTCTTTTTCCGAAAGCGTGGGGAAGTCGTATTTAGGATCGGGTTCCTTCGGGAGCGGAGGGGCCTGATCCGGTGTCACGATATCGACGGTGATGGCTTCCGCAGTCGTCGGTTCGAATGGCCGCACGCCCGCAAGAACGAGACACGCTGTCAGAGCCGCCACATGGGCGGCGACCGATATGGCGGCGCCGGTACGCATGACAATTGTGGTTCGATCATCCCTAACGGCAATCTGCCGCCTTTCGCAGGCCAGCATACCGGCCCGCGCGATCGTTTTGTTGAGAATTTTTGCGGGACGGCGAGTTGATAGGCTTGCGGGTTAGATCGTGTCACGCCGCCAGTCACCGCCCTGGAAGTGATAAAACGGCACCTCGGCGGCGTGTGATAATGGCCCCGTGGCAAGGCGTTGCGCCAGCTCACGCAGCACGTTTTTCGTCATCGAATGCAGGCCTTCGAGCGACGGCGAACCGAGTTCGACCCAGACCAGTTCCACGAGTTCAGCGTCGGCATGGACCACGCCTTCCACCTTATGCGCAATGGACGATGCGTCGGCTGTAAAAAACCGCGTATCGAAGCGCCGGACCCGGCCGGGCGGGGTAATGGCGCGGGCAATCAGGAACAAGCCCGAAGGGTCTGGCAGCAATCCCGCGTCGGCGAATGGTTTCCATTCGCCGGCGAGTTTTGCAGCAGCCCCGTTCAGGCGCGCTACTTTTCGTCCGAGACAAAGGCCGGTTTCCTCGCAGGCCTCACGGATCGCCGCGACTGCCAGCGCGCGGGCGCGTGCGGGAGCGATCCTGGGGCTGCCGCCAATGAGTTTCTTCTCGAGCGCTTTGGGAATTTCCGCGGCCACCGGAATCTTGTTGTCGGTCGCGTCGACCCGGCCGCCGGGAAACACGAATTTGCCAGGCTGAAACACGACCTTGTCGTGCCGCTTGCCGACGAGAACTTTGGGCACAGTTCCGCTGCGATCGACCAGGATTAGCGTCGCAGCATCTTTCGGGCGTCGATAGGGGTGACTGTCGTCTTCTTTTTCTTCTTGTTCAGGAGCGTTCATTTCACCGGGTTCAGTTTCTTGACAATGGTGCCTTCCTCGACGCCCTCAGGCCGGCTCTCGTCGAAACCATGCATGCGGAACGCCCACTGCAATCCTACCACGGCTCCCTTGACCGGTTGCAAGAGCAATAGCGACGCGATCAGTGTGAAAGGCAGGTAGATCGATAGTTGCAATGCAATAGACGGTGCGTAGTCCGTCTCGATCCACAACGCGATCGGCACCACGATATGGCCGACGATGACGATTACGAGATAGGCCGGGAGATCGTCGGCGCGGTGACCGGTGAAATCCTGTCCACAAACCGAGCAATTGTCGGCGACCTTCAGGAAGGCGCGAAAGATTTTGCCTTCGCCGCAGTTCGGGCAGCGGCAGCGCAGGCCGCGCGCCATTGCCTGCCAGACATCGCGCTTCGGCAGAGGTTGTGCTGGTGTCCATGTCGTCGCGGGCATTGTGGTCGGGCTCTCCATGATCTTCTCCTTCGAAGGCCGACCTCGAAGATCAGCCCTTCTTCGGTTTGCGCGCCTTGCCGCGGGAAGGCTTGCGCGATTTTGTCTTGCCGTCTTTCTTGTCGCGTCCCGGTCGCGTCTTGCCGCCAGCGTGCGGCTTGCCGGCGCGGCTATCGCGGAAGCGGCCGCCGCGTGGAGCGATCGAGCCTTCAGATAAGAGTTCGAACCGCAGCGCGCCAGCCACCGGCGCTGCTTCTACCAGACGAACCTGCACCACGTCACCTAATCGATGCATGGCACCGCTGCGCGAGCCGATCAAAGCGTGCCGCGCTTCGTCGTAATTGTAGTATTCGCTTCCCAACGTGCGGACTGGAACGAGTCCATCGGCTCCCGTTCCAGTCAATTTTACGAACAATCCCGCGCGCGTGACGCCGGAAATCCGTCCTTCGAATGTCGCGCCGATTCGATCCGCAAGAAAATGTGCGATCAAACGATCGGCTGTTTCGCGTTCCGCTTTCATCGCGCGGCGCTCGGTGAGCGAAATTGCCGCAGCTACTTCCGTGAGTGTTTCAAACGTCTCGGTGTCCGGCAGCGCACCTTCGCCGAGCCCAAGTGCACGGATCAGTGCGCGATGCACGATCAGATCCGCATAGCGGCGGATAGGCGAGGTGAAGTGCGCGTAGCGGCGAAGGTTCAAGCCGAAGTGGCCGTAGTTCTCGGCCGAGTATTCCGCCTGTGCCTGCGAGCGCAGCACGACTTCGTTCACCAGCGATTCCGCATCACGGCCCTTCACCTGCACGAGAATGCGATTGAAGACCGTTGGCCGCAGCGCGCCTGTGGCGGAGAATGGCATGTCGAGCGTCTTGAGAAATTCCTGAAGGTTGTGAACCTTCTCGACCGTCGGTTCGTCATGTACGCGATAGATCAGCGGCAGCGATTTCTTCTCGAGCGTTTCAGCTGCAGCGACGTTGGCGAGGATCATGAACTCCTCGATCAGCCGGTGCGCATCGAGACGTTCGGGCGTCACCACGCGATCGACGGTGCCGTCGGGCTTCAGCAGAATCTTGCGTTCGGGCAAATCCAGATCGAGCGGATCGCGCTCGTTGCGTGCACGTTTGACCAAGGCGTAGGCATCGTAGAGCGGCTTGAGGATCGGATCGAGCAGGGGGCCCGTGGTGTCGTCGAGACGTCCATCGATGGCGGCCTGCGCCTGCGCGTAGTTCAGTTTTGCGGCCGAGCGCATCAGCACGCGATGGAATGTATGCGAACGCTTGTGTCCGGTTTTGTCGATCACCATGCGGACGGCGAGCGCGCCGCGCGGCTCGCCCGGTTTCAGCGAACACAGATCGTTGGAGATGCGCTCCGGCAGCATCGGCACGACGCGGTCGGGAAAGTAAACCGAGTTGCCGCGCTTCAGCGCTTCGCGATCGAGCGGTGACTGGGGTCGCACATAAAACGCGACATCGGCGATGGCGACGTTGACGATATAGCCGCCCTTGTTGTTCGGGTCTGCGTCTGGTTCGGCGTGCACCGCGTCGTCGTGATCCTTTGCGTCCGGCGGATCGATGGTGACCAGTGGCACATTGCGCCAGTCCTCGCGCCCGGCGAGTGTTGCAGGTTTCGCCGCTTCGGATTCGGTGATGACGTCGGCGGGGAATTCCTGCGGGATTTCGTGGGCGTGAATCGCGATCAGGCTGACAGCCTTCTCGGTCTTCAGCGAACCGAGCCGCTCCTTCACCTTGCCGGAAGGCAACCCGTAACCACGCGAACGCATCAGTTCGACGCTGACGAGATCGCCGTCTTGCGCGCCGCCGGCGTGCGCTGATGCAATGGCCAGTTCGCGGCCAACCTGTTTTTTGTCGACCGGGATCAGCCGGCCGTCGCCATTCGGCAGCGCGCGGAAAATTCCGAGGACGCGATGCGCGCCCTTGTCGAGCAGCTTGATGACTCGTCCGCGATACGCCTTGTCGTGCTTGCTGTCGGGCTTTTCGACGCGCAGCAGCGCGCGATCGCCAATACCTGCAACAGTGCCCGGCTGCGGGCGGCGCGGAACATGGATGCGGATGATCGGAGCGGGGCCGTCAACCTCCTCCAGCCATTCGGCAGGGGAAGCAAGCAGTTCGCCGTCGCTGTCGCGGCCGGTGATGTCGGCAACGATGGTCGGCGGCAAGGTTTTCGGTTCGCGTACCTTCTTGCCTTGCTTCGCGATGACGCCTTCGTCGGCAAGCTCACGGAGAATCCGCCGCAGCGCCGCACGGGATTCGTTCTTCAATCCGAAATGACGGGCCAGTTCGCGCGTGCCGGCTTCACCGGGGTGCGCTTTAACGAACGCGACAATGCCCTCCCTGTCGGGAAAGGCCGTCGTCGCGTCGCTCTTCTTCTTCATTATCCGCGTGCTTTACCGGCGCTCTTCTTTTCCGCGACCTTGGTGATCTTGGCCGCCGCGACTTTCGGTGCCGCCGCCTTGGCCTTGGCGACGTCCTTCAGCGAGACGGGCGCAGCGGCACCTTTTTTCGGCGCAGCCTTCTTTGCCGCGGCCTTTTTCTTGGCAGCAGGCTTCTTTGCAGGTGTCGCAGATTCAGCCGCAACCTTTGCGGCTTTCTTCGTGATCTTCTTGGCACCGCCGCGCTTCGGCTTGCCGCCGGTCTTTGTCGCGCGCTCCTCGATCAGGGCAATGGCTTCCTCAAGCGTCAGCTTCTCTGGCTCAATGCTGTCGGGGATGGTTGCGTTGATGCCGTCGATGGTGACATAAGCGCCGTACCGGCCCTTCTTGAGCATGATCTTGCCGCCGCGCGCCGGATAGTCGCCGACCTCCTTGCCAGGGTCTGCGCCAAACCGGCGGCCTGGACCCTTTGCGACCTTCTCCGCGATCAGAGTTACGGCGCGGTTGAGGCCGACGTGATAGACGTCGTCGCCGGCTTCCAGGCTCGCATAGATCTTGCCGTGGCGCACGAACGGACCGAACCGGCCGATGCCCGCGGTGATCACTTCGCCATCCTCCGGATGCGGTCCGATATCGCGCGGCAGTGACAGCAGCTTCAGCGCGAGTTCGAGTTCGACGTCCGCGGGTGACATATTCTTCGGAATGCCTGCGCGCTTCGGCTTCTCGTCTTCGCCGTAGTCCTTGGCGTCGCCGAGCTGGATGTAGGGACCGAAACGTCCGGCCTTGACCATGACCTCAAGACCCGACACCGGATCCTTGCCGAGCGGACGGTCGCTCTGTCCGCTGGAGGCGGCGAGGGGACGCGTGTAGCGGCATTCCGGATAGTTCGAGCAGCCGACGAAGGCGCCGAACTTTCCGGCTTTCAGATTCAGTTTGCCGGTGCCGCAGCTCGGACACTGGCGCGGGTCGCCGCCGTCCGCGCGGGGCTCGTAGATGTGTTCGCCGAGCATGGCGTCGAGCACGTCAAGCACTTCGGTGACGCGCACGTCCTTGATCTCGTTGACCGCACCGATGAAGTCCTTCCAGAAATCCGTCAGCACCTGCTTCCACGAGATTTCGTTGTTCGAAATCTTGTCGAGCTTCTCTTCGAGGTCGGCGGTGAAATCGAATTCCACATAGCGCGCGAAGTAATTCTCGAGGAAAGCCACGACGACGCGGCCCTTGTCCTCGCCGTGCAGGCGCTTCTTCTCGAGCTTCACATAGCCGCGATCCTTCAGCACCTGAATAATCGATGCATAGGTGGAAGGACGGCCGATACCAAGTTCTTCCATGCGCTTGACCAGCGAGGCTTCCGAGAAGCGCGGTGGCGGCTCGGTGAAATGCTGGGTGACGCTGAGGCCTTCGCGCTTGAGATTTTCGCCCTGATTGATCACGGGCAGGCGCTTGCTGTCCTCGTCCTCCGGATCGTCGTCGCGGCCTTCCTGATAGACCGCGAGAAAGCCGTCGAACTTGACCACCTGACCGGTGGCGCGCAGTTCGAGCATGCGTGCGCCTGCTTTTGCCGCGATGTCGACGGTGGTGCGCTCCATCTCGGCGGATTCCATCTGGCTCGCCACGGTGCGCATCCAGATCAACTCATAAAGCCGGGCCTGATCGTTATCGAGCTTGTGCTTCAGCGACGCCGGGCGGCGCGACAGGTCGGTCGGGCGGATCGCTTCGTGCGCTTCCTGCGCGTTCTTGGCTTTCGAGGTGTACTGGCGCGGCGCATCCGGCACGTAAGCCTTGCCGTAGTCCTCGCCGATTACCTTGCGGGCCTGCGTGATGGCCGAAGGATCGATCTGCACGCCGTCGGTACGCATATAGGTGATGAGACCCGTGGTCTCGCCGCCGATGTCGATACCTTCATAAAGTCGCTGCGCGATGCGCATGGTGTGCGCAGGCGCGAAGCCGAGCTTGCGGCTGGCTTCCTGCTGCAGCGTGGATGTGGTGAACGGCGACTGCGGATTGCGGCGCGCGGGCTTCGCTTCCACCGTGGTGACGGTGAAGTTCGCGGCCTCGATCGCCTTCTTGAAGTCTTCAGCTTCCGCGCCGCTACCAATATCCAGACGCTGGATCTTCTTGCCGTCGGCGCCGACCAAGCGTGCCTCGAAGCTCTCGCCGCGCGGCGTCGCCAGCGTGGTGAGCAGCGACCAGTACTCGCGCGGAACAAATTTCTCGATCTCAAGCTCGCGGTCGCAAACCAGCCGCAACGCGACGGACTGCACACGGCCGGCGGAACGCGCGCCGGGCAGCTTGCGCCAGAGAACGGGGGAGAGCGTGAAGCCGACGAGATAGTCCAACGCGCGGCGCGCGAGATAAGCATCAACCAATGCGCCATCGATCTGGCGCGGATTCTTCATGGCCTCGGTGACGGCCTGTTTTGTGATGGCGTTGAAGACGACGCGCTCGATCTTTTGATCCTTGAGCGCGCGCTTCTGCTTCATGATCTCCAGGACGTGCCAGGAAATCGCTTCGCCCTCGCGATCAGGGTCGGTTGCGAGGATCAGCTTGTCGGCGTCCTTGAGCGCCTTGGCGATCTCGTTGAGGCGGCCAGCCGCCTTGGGGTCGTTTTCCCAGATCATCTGGAAATCGGCATCCGGATCGACCGAACCGTTCTTGGCCGGGAGGTCGCGGACATGGCCGTACGAGGCCAAAACCTCGTAGGTGGGGCCCAAATATTTGTTGATCGTCTTGGCCTTGGCAGGCGACTCGACAATGACGAGATTCATTTTATTCCAATGACTTACTGGGGATACGCGGGCCGGAATCGTGAGATTCCATGAGGCTGGCTTGCCCGATACATGGGTAAAAGGGGGTCCGCTGTCAAATCGTGACCTAGTGATCGCGCCAAATTCAGGGTTCGATTTCGCGCTATGGTTGCAATATGTGGGTACTTGCGATTGTGCAATTTATACGTGTATTATATAAAAATGCGTCTATAGCGTTTGATTCTCGCCTTGGAAGGGTTTGCACGGATGGCCGCGCGCGAAGGCCGCAGCGAGTTCTTGCAGACCGACAGCACGGCCACCGATGGCGGTCCGGGCGAGGCCGCGAGCTTCATTTCCGGAGCGGTCTCGGAACTGGCGCAGCTCTCCCGGCGGCACCAACTCAAGATGCTCGGCTACCTGCTCGATATGGCGCAGCTCGAGGCCGACGAAATCGTTCGGCGGGGACTGACGCACGGCAAGTTTTAGGCCGATACCTCCGGGCTAACTGCCGGAACCGCAATCCTGGTGTCAGCCTGATTGAGCAGGCGGCCATCTTGTGCCCGGATTTGCATTTTACGCAGCGGCAGGCCGTCCTTCCGATCGACAAGCGCGCTGAAATTCTCGCCGGGCTTGATCACGAATTCCTCGCCCCACTGGCGTAATGCCACCAGCACCGGAAACAGCCCGCGCGCTTTCGCGGTCGGCACGTAATCCTGATAAGCGCCGCCGTCTGCCGCCGGCTTCACTTCGAAAATGCCCTCAGCCACCAGCGTCCGCAGGCGCACGGTTAGGATGTTTTTAGCCACGCCCAGATTTTTCTGGAACTGGCTGAAGCGCCGGGCGCCGAGCAACGCGTCCCGAACGATCAAAAGCGACCACCAGTCGCCGATCACATCCAGCGACCGCGCGATGGGGCACATATCACCTTGAAGACTCTTGCGTTTCATGAGCTGGCCTCAGATCACGACATTGTGGTTGCATTATAAAACCAAGGTAGCTACTGATCAAGTAGAGTTTCATTATTAAACCAGATCAGAAGAGGAGAGTTCCATGAGGCTGAAGGGCAAAACTGCGTTCATCACGGGTGGCAACAGCGGCATCGGCTTGGCCACCGCGAAGCTGTTCGTGGCCGAAGGGGCGCGTGTGGCAATCACGGGACGGGATCAAGTCAAACTCGATTCCGCAGTGGCGGAATTGGGCCCGAACGGTTTTGGCGTGAAAGCGGATGCGACCGACGTCGCACAGATCGAAAACGCGGTCGCCCAGGCTGAGAAAAAATTCGGAAAGATCGACATCCTGTTTGCCAATGCCGGTATCGCCGGCAACACGCCGCTCGGCAGCACCACGCTCGCGGCGTTTGAGAATGTCATCAAGACGAATCTCACGGGCGTGTTCTTCACGGTGCAGGCGGCAGTGCCGCATCTCAACGACAATGCCTCGATCATTCTCAATGGTTCGGTCATCTCGGTGCTCGGCAATCCGGGTTACTCGGCCTATGCGGCCACCAAGGCTGGCGTGCGTGCGATGGCGCGTGTGATGGCGTCCGAGCTGTCGCCGCGCGGCATCCGCGTCAACGTCGTTGCACCCGGCGGCACGCGCACGCCGATCTGGGGGCCGGGCATCGCGACGCCTGAAGCAGAGAAGGCGCTCGAGGCGCGCATCTCGCGATCAACTCCGCTCGGACGGATGGGTGAGGTAGATCACATCGCCAAGACCGTCCTGTTCCTGGCGTCGGACGATGCCGCGCATGTCCAGGCTCAGGAAATTTTTGTCGACGGCGGATCGACGTCGTCTCCCGCGGGCGCGCCGATCTATCGGTAAGAGCTTCCAGCGGCGTGGACGTCGGTTCGCGTGAAGCGAATATGTTTCAGGCAATGGCATGGCCGCGTTCGCACGGCCATGTTTTTTCAAGGAAGGATTTTGCCAAGAAAGGCGCGGACCACGCTGTTGAATTGCTTAGGTCTTTGCAGCGGCTCAAAATGACTGACGCCGGGCAGGTGGATCAATTCCGCTCCCGGGATGCTCCGCGCGAGATACTCGGCATGCTCAAGCTTAATGAACTCGTCATGCTCGCTTTGCACGATCGCGACCGGCACTTGGATATCGGCCAGATCATCCGCAGCGTAGTTGGGTTGGGTCTTCATCATCTCGCTGACGGCATCGACAAATGCTTTGAAGTCGTCCGGTGTGGATGAGAGTTCGGCATAGTCCTTGGTATGCCTGCTGAAGCATCGTTCGATGACAGGAGTAGGCACAAACTCCTTCGTGCCGCTGGGATCCATGTTGCAGCCAAAGAAGAAGACACCGGCAACGCGCGCCGGAAATGTCCTGGCGAGGGTCAATGCAGTGCAGGCGCCGTCGCTCCAGCCGACGACGGCTGCTTTCTCCACGCGCAAGGCGTCCATCACCGCGCGAACATCGGATGCCATCAGCTCATATGAATAGGGACGTGCATCGCGGGTACTGCGGCCGTGGCCGCGGCTATCGATCAGCACGGCGCGATAGCTGGCGTCGGCAAGCATCGGAACCTGATAGCCCCAGTTGCCGCTGTGGCCGAGGCCGCCATGCAGCAGGATCACAACAGGACCGGAGCCGAAGGCCGCATACCAAATTCGTGCGCCGTCGTTCTCCACGTAGCCTTGCTCGCTCGCCGTCGGCAGCGGTGCCGCGCCATGCGCTGCAAAATTCGTGAGATCATCGTCGTGAAATTCCATCGGCGGATTCTATAGACCCGAACGATTGACAGATTCAACGTCGCGTCCCGCATCCTAGAGCAGCGATACCATCCCGCCGCCGTGGCGTTCCAGCCGTCCCGCGAGTTCAAGCTCGAGCAGTACGGTGCGCACGACGGCCGGCGAAACATCCGTCATGCGGATCAGATCGTCGATACCGACGGGCGAGGGGCCGAGCAGGTTGACGATGCGCGCGCGTTCGTCGGCATGCGGCTCGTCGTTCATCGGCTGACGGTCTTCGGATTCGCTGATCGGCAACTCGACGGGCCGGCCCATGATCGGTGCGACGGCGTTGATGACGTCGGCAGCTTCCGTCACCAGCGTCGCGCCTTGCTTGATGAGGTCGTTTGTTCCGGCGGCGCGCGGATCGAGCGGAGATCCGGGTACGGCAAACACTTCGCGGCCCTGTTCGTTGGCGAAGCGGGCAGTGATCAGCGAGCCCGAACGATGCGCTGCCTCGATGATGACGACGCCGAATGCGACGCCGGAGATCAGCCGGTTGCGCCGGGGAAAATCCCGCGCGCGGGGTCCATGGCCGAGCGGCATTTCCGAAATTGCGCCGCCGCCCTGTTCGATGATGTCGAGCAGCAAATCCTCGTGTTCCGGTGGATAGATTTTGTCATGCCCGCCCGCAAGCACGGCGACGGTGCCGCTCCCGAGCGTGACGCGATGTGCGGCCTGATCGATGCCACGCGCCAGACCCGACGTGATGACGAACCCGGCGTCGCCGAGATCGCGCGACAATGTCTGCGCAAACTTCAAGCCGGCGCCGGAGGCGTTGCGCGAACCGACGATGCCGATCATCGGCCGCATCTCGACCTCAGGCGCGCCGCGCACGCCAAGTAGCGGCGGCGCGTCGTCGATCAGCGCAAGTCGCGGCGGATAACCGGTTTCGCCGGGCGAGAGCAGGGCGACACCCATCCTTGCGCTCTGCGCAATCTCTCGCTCCGCATCGGCCTGCGTGCAGATGCGCCCCGGTTTTGAAGCGCCGCCGCGCCGTGCCAGATCTGGCACGCGTTCGAGCGCCGCGCGTGCGCTGCCGAAGTGATTGACAAGGGAGCGGAAGGTGCGCGGCCCGACGTTGTCGGAACGGATCAGCCGCAGCCAGTCGATGCGCTGCGCGTCGGTCAATCTGAGAGTGTTGTGTGGTTGTGTATCCATGCCCGCCCCCGGAGTAAAAAGCATCGCGCAAGTTGATGGCTCTCACAACGTTAGACTTGAGATTTTTTGGAAGTTGCTGAGCCATTTTCGCCAGTTCGTGACTCGACTGGTACCTGTTCTGGGATACAGTCCCGGCCTCGTTTGGGCTTATGAGGGTCCAATGCGTTCACTGACGATAGCTCTGGCTACAATCGTCCTGATATCGGCAACGGCACGCCATGCTGCTGCCGAGGACACGCTCAGCGGAATTGCCGGAAGCTGGCCGTTCTATGGAGGCGACGCGGGCAGCAGCCGCTACTCTCCTTTGCGCCAGATCGACAAAAGCAACGTCACAAAGCTGGAGATGGCTTGGGAGTATCACACGGGCGACGTCTCCGACGGCAGCGGGGGACGTCCCAAGAGTGAGTTTGAAGCGACGCCGATTGTCGTCGGTGACACCATGTTTCTGAGTACGCCATTCAATCGTGTCGTCGCGCTCGATCCTGAAACCGGAGCGGAAAAATGGAGCTTCGATCCAAAGATCGATTTGTACGCACGATACTCCGAAGGTCTGGTGAATCGCGGCGTGACGTTCTGGTCAGATGCGGACCACCTTGAAAGTCGCACCTGTCAGCAGCGGATTTTTCTGGCGACCATCGATGCACGTCTCTTCGCTCTCGACGCACTGAACGGCCGTCCCTGTGCCGACTTCGGCACTGAGGGGCAGATCGATCTGAAGCAAGGCATCTCCAACATCAAGCGGCGGGGCGAGTATGAGGAAACGTCAGCGCCGGCTGTGATTGATGACCTCGTTGTCGTAGGGTCGTCGATCGCCGATAACGATCGCGTCGATAGTCCGAATGGTGTCGTCAGGGCCTTTGACGCAAGGACAGGCAAGCTGCGCTGGAGCTGGAATCCGATTCAGGGAGACCTCGCTCCGACCGGTGCGGGCAATGTCTGGTCGACGATCTCGGTGGACGCGCAGCGTGGCCTGGTGTTTCTCCCGACAGGCAGCGCGAGTCCGGATTATCACGGCTTCAAACGGCCGGGTGACAACAAATGGGCGAACTCCGTCGTTGCATTGTCCGGAAAGACCGGCGAATTGGTATGGGGCTTTCAGCTCGTCCATCACGATTTATGGGACTACGATACGGCAGCTCAGCCACTGCTTGGCACTTTGCGCCGCGCAGGCGTCGAGACACCTGTCGTGATTCAAGGGAATAAGACCGGCAATCTCTTTGTCCTGAATCGGGAGACGGGACAGCCGGTCTTCGGCGTGGAAGAGCGTCCGGCTCCCAGGAGCGACGCGGCAGGTGAGGACACTTCGCCGACACAGCCATTCCCGCTCGCGCCGCCCGCGCTGGCGCGTCAAGACCTCACTGCTAACGAGGCCTGGGGGATCAATCCGCAAGAGCGGGACGCGTGTCGCGTCCAGATGGAAAAGTTGAAATCGAACGGGATTTTCACACCTCCCAGCGTGCAGGGGACGATCGTTTTTCCCGGCAATCTCGGCGGGATGAACTGGAGCGGCGGGGCTTTCGATCCGGAGCGGCAAATCCTTGTCACCAACGTCAACAATCTCCCGATGGCAGTTCATCTCATCCCTCGCGATCAGTATCAGCCGATGGAGAAGGCCGCTGAGCAAGGCGAATTGCGCGCCGAAGTTTCTCCTCAGCACGGAACGCCGTTCGGCATGAGCCGTCAGGTGCTTCACTCTCCTCTCGGATTGCCCTGCAATCCACCACCTTGGGGCGAATTGGTCGCCGTTGATTTATCCAACGGATCCATCAAGTGGCGCGTGCCGCTCGGGACGACCGCCGACATGGTCAAAAGTTCTGCGGCGATTGTTCAAGGAACGCCAAATCTCGGCGGCCCGATCATGACGGCCGGAGGTCTCACCTTCATTGCATCGGCAATGGATAATTATCTGCGCGCGTTCGATACTGAAACCGGCACAGAACTCTGGAAGGGGCGCCTTCCGGCGGGCGGTCAGGCGACGCCGATGACGTATATGGCAACTCATGACGGCAGGCAGCTTGTTGTGATCGCGGCCGGTGGTCACGGAAAGTTGGGAACGAAGCTTGGGGATTCGCTCGTTGCGTTTGCGTTGCCGAAGTAGTTGACAGGCGAGCGAACGATACGACCCGACATCGTCTGAACGGTCAGCGCTGCCACGTGCCACTTCTCGAAGCCGCGCATGTCCAGTCCGGACATGCGGCGCGCAGGAGTGCATCGATTTCGCGGATCGGCAACGCGGTTTGGGGATCGCAGAGCGCCATCGTTGTACGCGGCAGATGCGGCGATCCGCCGACATATTGCGTCACTGTCTGGCGATCAACCGAGAACAGGAATCATGAAGAAGGCTGAGATTTTGATGGCCACACGTGTTCCGTCTTGTCATTCTCACATCACAGGTTCACACCGCTCGAACAGTGTTTTTTTGGAAGCCCGCGATGGATCGAAGGAGTGCGAGGATCTGCGGAGATTGCACGGCCTGTTGCGATGGCTGGCTCAAGATTGAGGTCCGTGGGCATCAGATATTTCCTGGACGAGCTTGCCCGTTTAGCTCGGCACATCAATGCACTATTTATGAAGACCGGCCTGACGATCCGTGCCGGCAATTTGTTTGCGGGTGGCTTGTCTACTCAAGTCCGCTGCCCGAATGGATGCGTCCCGACAAAGCGAACATGATCTTGCTTCCAGCTAATTTTATCTGGCGCGGATTGCCGGTCGATGTCGCGGTTGCCGCGGGGGAGAGTCCGAGAAGGAAAGCGCTGGATTGGCTGACCAAATTTTCCTTGGAAAAGAAGCGCCTGCTCATCTATCAGTCCCAAGAGGACTGGTTTGCTTTCGGTCCTCCGGCGTTTCAATCTGACATCGCTGAGAAGATGGCCAAGGGCGAGAAGCCGTGGGCCAGCTGAACATCTTGTTCGCGGGACTTAATCTCTGAATTCGTGAATCCACTATCGCGAGCGGCTCCGAATGATCGGGGTGGCTGCTGCGTACTTTGTTGCATCGCAATGCGACATTTTGTCCAATTCTGAAATTTGAATATAGAAGTTGCATTAATATCACAGTTGCGAACTACCGTACTTCCGTACCGTCACCTTCCTTGTATGTGGCATCTGGCATGCCATAGCCTCATTTCGATCGCGTCGAATGCGCGACCGGGCTCAAAACAAGGAGGGAAACACCATGAGGAAAAAGCTGCTTCTAGGAACGGCTCTTGCCGCTCTTTGCACGACACTCCCCAATGGCGGAGTAAACGCTGCGACGCTCGACGATGTCATGGATCGGCTGAATGCGCTTGAGCGGAGCAACGCAAAACTCGCGAAGGAAAACGCTCAGCTGCGCGATCGGGTCAATCACATCGAAACGGTCAAGCCTGCCGTTGCAGCCGCTGCGCCGGGTACAAAGGGTAATCCCGTTCAGCACGCGGCGGTGGCGCCGTCACCGGCGCCCGAGCGGGCAGTCGTGAGCGTCGGTGGGGTGCCGATCTACAGCAAGGTACCTGGCAGCAACCCGTTCATTGATAACACGACGGTTACGCTTTACGGCCACGTCGACGTTTCAGGCGATGTCTTTAACCCCGGCGTATTTGATCAAGGGACGAAACTCGGGATATCGAGCAATCTAAGTTATTTTGGTGTGCGTGTTCGTCATGATCTTGGGCCCTATGGATACGTAGGTTGGGCGGCGCTGGCTCAATACGAATCTCTGGTTGAAGTCGCTTCTGTGCCGACAGAACGAGCTGCCTTCGGAACCAGAGACAGTTTCATCGGGCTGGAGTCACCCTGGGGTACAATCAAAGCCGGTAAGGGTGACACGCCTTACAAGAGGGCAACCGCGAAATACGATCCATTCTCCGCAACTCTCGGCGATTACAATTCTATTATGGGCAACACCGGCGGCGATCTGCGCGCGGAGTTTGATTGGCGTGCGCCGCATGCAATCTGGTACGAGTCGCCGGTCTGGCAAGGGTTCCAGCTATCAGCAATGCTCTCGCCGGGACAAAATTCTGCGAAGGACAACAGTAATTTTTCCTTTGGCGATTTTAATTGTCCCGCAACATCCTCGCGCGGCAGTGGCAGCGGTTTCCCCGCTCCTGGCGGCGCGCTTGGACCCGGCCCCGGCGGCTGCAATGATGGTTCGTACGGCAATTTATACAGTGCGGCACTTAGCTATAGCGGTGGGCCGTTCACGGCAGTTGCAGCGTTTGAGTTGCATGAGCAAACCAATCGGACGGGCGATGAGGGCGTCATACCTTTGTCCAACGGCGGTACTTTGGTCGTTCCGCTCGGTGCAGTTGGAGTGGCCAACGAATGGGCTGCAAAGTTCGGTGCCGGTTACAAGCTCACCGATATGTGGGGAACTTTGCAGATTTACGGAATCTACGAGATCATGCGTCGGCAGAACACGGTCGCCGGATTCAACGAACGGTCGCGCGACGGATATTTCATAAGCGCGACCCAGACCATCGGGAAATGGGATGTCAGTGGTTCATGGGCCCATGCCAATGCATCACCGGGTTCACCGGGTACCGGCATATTCAACACCTACTCAGCGGCGCCGGCTCCGGGGTCTGCTGACTTCGCTCTCAATGCGCTCGACAGCAGCGCCGATCAATACGCCATCGGCGCGAAATACCACTTCAATCAGTTCTTTAGCTGGTACGTTGTTGGCAGCTATCTCCGGAACGGCCCCGGTGCGCACTACTGTCTCGGCCCAAGCGGACATGGTTACGGCGTCTGCGGTCGAGACGCTAACAATAACGTCGTCGCTGGAGACAAAATCAAAGCGGTTACGACGGGTTTGACGTTGGACTTCTAAGCGACAGACAGCGACTGAATCTGGCCGGAGGCTCCGGTAGGGCTTCCGGCCAGATCTTCTCTTCGGTGCAATCCATCGGCCGCTTGATGTGGCGTGGTGCATGATCCACAGCACGCGTTGAGCGCGTCGCGCGCGTTCGATACTGAAACCAGCGCAGAACTCTGGAAGGGTCGCCTTCCGGCGGGCGCTCAGGCGACACCGATGACGTATACGGCAACTGACAGGCGCGCGAACGATACGACCCGACATCGTCTGAACGGTCAGCGCGAGAGAAACAACGTGACAATCGGGTTGATCAGATCCGGACGGGTCAGCGGAGCCATGTGGCCGCCTTTCGCAGCCGCGAATGTCCAGGCCGGACATGCGGCGCGCAGGAGCGCATCGATTTCCCGGATCGGTGATACGGTGGCGGGATCGCACAAGGCCATTGTCGCGCGCGGCAGCGTAGCCGCCCATTCATCGATCGTCGTGGTTTCATTCATCACCGCACTCCATTCATGGAAGTTCGGCCTGAGTGCTGCGGCAAACACGATGCGGCGATCCGCCGGCATATTGCGCCACGTTCCCGCACCGCTCCAATAGTCCGCGAACGTCTCGGCTGCCGCCTCCCATTCGCCGAGCGCGCCGAATTTTCTGATGCAATTGCGCAGGTCCACGGCTTCGGCGAAGGCATCGGCGCGGCCAGCCTGCGCCAGCAGATAGAAGGGATTGGTTTCCAGCAGGACCAGTTTTGTGACGCGGCGCTGCAAATTCGCCGCAAGTTTCATCGCGACCGATCCACCGAACGAGTGGCCGACGACATAAAGCTCGTCGGCATCCGCCGGAATTGCCGTTTCGACAAGGCGGGCCTGATCGTCAAGCGTCTGAAGCGCGCCGCCATGCCACGAAGGCGTCTTGCCATATCCGTAGAGGTTCACCGCCCTGACACGATACCGGTCCTTCAGATCATCCATCAGTCTGCGCCACTGGCGCGCGCCGGAGACGCTTGAGTGAATAAGCATGACGTGCGGGCCGGACGTGCCTGCTTCAAGAAAATCGGCGTCGATAAGCGCGGTGTCGGTCATTGTCGTCTCGCTATCTGGAAGATGATCGCTTCTCGCCGATCCTGGCTTCAATTCCGTCCACCGAACGGTTGAGGTTCACGCAAGCGTGTGCTCTCGCGCTGAGCGGTGCGGCAGCGATCAACTGATCGATGGACGCTGCGTGTTCAATCGAACGCTATCGCCTGTGCTGATTTCGCTGCGGCGAGATTGCCGGCCTGCGAGCCCGCAAGAAAACAGAACCCGGAATGAGAGAAATTTTCATGAACGCATTGAAGACCGTCGCCAATTCGAAACATCTCGTCACGATACTGACATTGGCAGCCGTGCTGCTGATCGTCCCCGATAGCGCCTTTGCCAAAAACCGGTATCGCGGAGGGGGCGGCGGCCCATCCATGGGCGGCGGACCCAAGCCCCAGCCGATGACGCGGACTGTGCGCGACCATCGCACACCTGCACCGGCAACGGTTCGCGATCATCGCGCAACCCCGAAGGTTACGGATCATCGCAAGCAATCGGGGGGCGTGCTCGGTGTTCGCAAGGTGCAGTCGCCGGCGCGTGGCGGCGTGAGGGTGACATCCAATGGACCGCGCAAACCCAAGACGGCCGCGCCTCAGCCCGGATTGAGCTCACTTCCAAATGGCGGGCGGTGAACGAGATGTTGGCCGCCGCACGCCTTGCGAGCAGGGCGCTCGTCAATGGACGCGGCGGCCAGCGTTTCAGTTGAGGCCTGACGGGAGCTCTACTTCCCGATCTTCCCTTCGGTGCCGTCCATCAACCGCTTGATGTTGGCGCGGTGCATGATCCACAGCGCAGCAGAGAGCAAGGCGAACACCGCGGCGAGCGTCTGGTGCTGCGACCAGAACAGCATGAATGGAATCACCGCACTAGCGATCAATGCTGCCAGCGACGAGTAGCGGAAGATCAGCGCGACGCCGATCCAGATGCCGCAGAACGCCAGCGCCGCCGGCCAGAACAAACCGAGCAGGATGCCGATATAGGTGGCAACGCCTTTGCCGCCCTTGAACCTCAGCCACACGGGAAACAGATGCCCGACGAAAGCGCCAATGCCGGCTGCGATCGCCGCATCAGGTCCACCGAAATGCCCGGCCGCGATCACGGCGACGGTGCCCTTCAGCATGTCGCCGAGCAGCGTTGCTGCGGCCAGGCCCTTGTTGCCGGTGCGGAGCACATTGGTGGCGCCGATGTTGCCGGAGCCGATAGAGCGCAGGTCGTCGGTGCCGGCCAGCTTTGTGAGGATCAGGCCGAACGGGATCGAGCCGCACAGATAGCCGAAGACGAGAGCGCCCAGCAAAATGCCGATCATGACTCATCACCTGTTATCGAGAAACGAGACCTAACACAAAACCGCTGAGCGCGCTCACACATGTTCATAGACGGTGCGCCCGCCGACGATGGTGCGCGCGACACGTCCGGTGAATCGCGCCTCGTCGAAGGGGGTGTTCTTGCATTGCGACTTCAGGTCCGCCGGATCCAGCACCCACGGTGTATCGAGATCGATCACGATCACATCGGCGGGCGATCCCGGCCGCAGCGAGCCGCCGGGCAGGCCGAGCAGTTCGGCGGGGCGGGTGGACATGGCGCGGATCAGCGTTTTCAGTTCGATATCGCCGGAATGCACGAGGCGCAGTCCCGCGGACAGCATGGTTTCGAGGCCAATGGCCCCCGCGGCGGCTTCCGCGAAGGGAAGACGCTTGACCTCGACGTCCTGCGGATTGTGGTCCGACATGATGACATCGATGAGACCCGAGCCGACGGCGGCGACCAGCGCGAGGCGGTCGCTCTCGGTGCGCAGCGGCGGCGACAGCTTGAGGAAGGTGCGGTAGGGGCCGATGTCGTTTTCGTTCAGCGTCAGGTGATTGATCGAGGCTGACGCGGTTACCTGAAGGCCGGCATCTTTCGCGCGCTTGAGGATGTCCAGCGAGTCGATGCAGGTCAGCGAAGCCGCATGATAACGTCCGCCGGTCAGCGCCACGAGGCGCATGTCGCGCTCCAGCACCACGGCTTCGGATGCGTTGGGGATGCCAAACAGGCCGAGCCGCGAGGCGAACTCGCCTTCGTTCATCACACCTTCGCCGACCAGATTTGGGTCTTCGGTGTGATGCACGATCAGCGCATCGAAGTCGCGAGCGTAGGCCAGCGCGCGGCGCATCACCAGCGCGTTCATCACGCTGTTGTCGCCGTCGGTGAAAGCGACCGCGCCTGCTGCCTTGAGCAGGCCGATCTCGGTCATTTCCTCGCCCTTCATGCCCTTGGTCAGCGCAGCCATGGGATGAATGTTGACGATGGCGGTGTCGCGAGCGCGGCGCAGGATGAAATCCACCGTCGCGGAATTGTCGATCACCGGACTGGTGTCGGGCTGGCAGACGATGGTGGTGATGCCGCCCGCTGCCGCAGCGAGGCTTGCCGAGGCAAAAGTCTCGCGATGGCCCGCGCCGGGTTCACCGACGAAAGCGCGCATGTCGACCAGGCCGGGGGCGATCACCTTGCCGGCGCAATTAATAATGTCTGTGCCTTCGGGCACGCCGGCCGCGCCGATGCCGCGCCGGGCGTCGCGGATGATGCCGTCGGCAATCAGCACGTCGCCGGGCCCGTCGAGATCGCGCGAGGGATCGATCAGCCGGGCGTTGGCGAGCAGGATGGGGCGGCGCTCGGTCAGCATCTTCAGCACACCCGTCACGCGTTGGGCAGGTTGCGGGCCAGTGCTTCAAGCACCGCCATGCGTACTGCCACACCCATTTCGACCTGTTCGCGGATCAGCGACTGCGCGCCGTCCGCCACGATGGAGTCGATCTCGACTCCGCGATTCATCGGCCCCGGATGCATGACCAGCGCATCGGGCTTGGCGTAGCCGAGTTTCTTCTGGTCGAGGCCGTAATAGTGGAAATATTCGGAACTTGAAGGCACGAACGAACCGTTCATGCGCTCACGCTGCAGCCGCAGCATCATCACGATGTCCGCGCCCTCGAGGCCCTCGCGCATGTCGCGCGCGATCTCGACGCCCATGCGCTCGATGCCGGGCGGCAACAGCGTGGAGGGCGCGACCACGCGGACGCGTGCGCCCATCGCGTTGAGCAGGATGATGTTGGAGCGCGCCACCCGCGAATGCAGCACGTCGCCGCAGATGGCGACCAGCAGGCCTTCGAGCCGCCCCTTGTTGCGGCGGATGGTGAGCGCGTCGAGCAGCGCCTGTGTCGGATGTTCATGCGCGCCGTCGCCGGCGTTGATGACCGAGCCGTCAACCTTTTGTGCCAGCAGTTCCACCGCGCCGGAGGCATGGTGGCGCACCACCAGAATGTCCGGGTGCATGGCGTTGAGCGTCACCGCCGTATCCATCAGGGTCTCGCCCTTGCGGATCGACGATGAGGACACCGACATGTTCATCACGTCCGCTCCGAGCCGCTTGCCTGCAATCTCGAATGAGGATTGCGTGCGCGTGGAGGCTTCGAAGAACAGGTTGACCTGGGTGCGGCCGCGCAGATTGGTGCGCTTCTTGTCCACCTGCCGGTTCAGTTCGACATATTCCTCGGAGAGGTCCAGAAGGCCGCTGATATCGGCCGCGGAAAGGCCCTCGATGCCCAGCAAATGCCGGTGTCCGAGGACGAAACTCGATTTTGATGCAGTTGTCATTAAAGCAAGAGCTATAGGCAGACTTGCCCGGCGGAGCAAGGCGGATTCCGTCCCTTTGGAGTTTTCCCCCGCTGATGTCCGGGCAGGGTAAACAGGCCGAAAGCACGATGCGGAACATCGCACTTATCGTATTTTCGCCGTCATGGCCGGGCTTGCCCGGCATGACGATATCGGGCGCCGGTCATGAAACTTCCAATTGCAATTTTGCTGGGCGGCCTCGGGATTTCTGCCGCCATCGCCCAGCCGCTGCCCGCTGACTTCGTCCATCTGCGCGATGTCGATCCGACCATCATTCAGGACATGCGTTATGCCACGGCGAACAATTTCGTCGGGCGTGTGCTGAGCGGCTACGAGGCAGGGGAGTGTATCGTCACGCGCAATGTCGGCGCCGCGCTGAAGCGCGTGCAGCAGGATCTGAAGCCGCGCGGCCTGTCGCTGAAAATGTACGACTGCTATCGTCCGCAGCGCGCAGTCGACGACATGTATGCGTGGGCGCAGGACGGCCGGGAGACGCCGGCGCAGCGGCGCTACAATCCCAAGATGAGCAAAGCCGATCTGTTTCGCCTCGGTTACATTGCACGGCATTCGGGGCACTCGACCGGCAAGGCGGTGGACCTCACGCTGGTGCAACTGCCCGCAGCCGCAACGCCGCCGTTCGATCCCAAAGCGAATTATGCCGATTGTACCGGGCCACAAAATCTTCGTGCGCCGGACAGCAGTGTTGACATGGGCACGGGCTATGATTGCTCCGATGAGAAAGCGCATACAGGTTCGAAGGCGATCAACGCACAGCAGCGCCGCTGGCGCGACACGCTCGTTTCAGCAATGACGCGACAAGGCTTTACCAATTATCGTCTGGAATGGTGGCACTTCTCGCTTCCCGGCGAAGGGAACGCTGCGTTCAATTTTCCAGTCATGAATCGTTAGCGCCGCGCTGTTTAAGGCTTGAATTTCAGGCGTTTTGTAATAGCTCTCTGTTGAGGCGCGCGACACAGTGTGCCTGATGCAAAGGAGCCTCATCATGAGCAGAGGCGGCATATCAATCATCGCAGTTCTTATGGCCATCCTTGCCGCCACGATCTGGTGGGCGTGGCAGGGCTGGACCGCACACGCCGATGTGCAGATGTCCATCCATGGGTTCATCGCCATGGGACTGGGAGTTTTTTTCTCCCTTCTCTTTGGGTTCGGTCTGATGGCCTTGACCTTCTACAGCAGCCGTCACGGTTATGACGAACTGCCTCAGGCTAAGGAGAAGATGCCGGATACTGCGGGCGGGAATGAGCCTCCGGCGCGTCAGGTTGCCCCATAACTGAACTGGCGTGAAATGCGCGGAATTGCAGTATAGTCTGTTGTCCTCAACGCCGGGAACAACAGATGACGCAGTCGATCTTGTCCGCCACGACCGAAGTCCTCAACCAGTCGCCTCCGTTTGAGGATGTCGACCTGTTCACGCTCGACCGTCCGCTCGCGGAAGCGGTCGCGGTCAATGGCGGTGGTGACGCAAAAGCGGAGCTTGCCGACTTCGGCAAGCATTGGGGCTCGGTGGCGATGGCACAGCGCGGCCGCGTCGCCAACGAGAACACGCCGAAGCTGAAAACCTACGACGCGCGCGGTTTCCGTCGCGACGAGGTCGAGTTTCATCCGGCCTATCACGAACTGATGGCGCACAGCGCCCATGCCGGAATTCACAATTCAACATGGAATGACAAGGGAGAGGCGGCCGGCGGCGCATCCGAAGTTGTGCGCGGCGCGAAATTTTTCATCGCTTCGCAGGTCGAGACCGGGCACCTGTGTCCGATCACCATGACGCGCGCAGCGGTCGGCGCACTGTCGGTGGACCCCGCGCTGCGCGCGAAGGTGATGCCGGTGCTCGGCACGCGCTCCTATGACCCGACATTTGCGCCGTGGTGGACCAAGCGCGGCATGACCATGGGCATGGGCATGACCGAGAAGCAGGGCGGCACCGACGTGCGGGCCAACATCACGCGTGCTGTCCCCGACGGCGACGCCTATCGTATCACCGGACACAAGTGGTTCATGTCGGCGCCGATGTGCGATGCATTTCTTGTGCTGGCACAGGCCGAAGGCGGACTGACCTGCTTCTTCATGCCGCGCTTTGCGCCGGACGGCTCGGTCAATGGCATCCACTTTCAACGCTTGAAGGACAAGCTCGGCAACCGCTCCAATGCCTCGTCGGAAGTCGTGTTCGAAAACGCATATGCACTGCGGCTTGGCGAAGAGGGGCGCGGCGTGCCCACGATCATTCAGATGGTCTCGCTGACGCGGCAGGATTGTTCGCTGGCGTCCGCAGGCCTGATGCGTTCGGGGCTGGCGCATGCGCTGCATCACACGCGCCATCGCAGCGTGTTCCAGAAACATCTTTCCGATCAGCCGCTGATGCGCAGTGTGCTCGCCGACATGGCGCTGCATGTGGAGGCCTCGACGGCGCTGGTGATGCGGCTGTGCCGGTCGTTCGACCGCGCGCCCTCGGACAAGGCGGAAGCCGCCTATATGCGGCTGTTGACGCCGGTGGTGAAGTACTGGACCTGCAAGAGTTCGCCGGGATTTCTCTACGAGGCGATGGAATGCCTCGGGGGCAACGGTTACGTCGAGGAGGGGATTCTTGCGCGGCACTACCGCGAGTCGCCGGTCAACGCGATCTGGGAAGGGTCGGGCAACGTGATGTGCCTCGACGTGCTGCGCGCGCTGTCGCGTGAAGCGGATGCGGCAGCGGATGTGTTGCGCAGTCTCGTCGATCAAACCAAGGGCCTGCCCGGTGTGGTTGAGGCGGTGGCATTCATCGCCAAAGCGTTTCGGCAGCCTGATGCCGAGCGTGTCGCGCGATTGGCAGTCGAGAAGCTGGCGCTGGTCGCGGCGGCCGCGGCACTCAACGAGGTGTCACCGAAACACGCCGAACTGTTCGCGGCGACACGGCTTGCGGCGGACCACGGTAATCTCTATGGCGCGGTGGATATTGCCGACGGCGATATTCGCAGCCTGCTGGATCGCGCGCTGCCCGCGTGAACCGCCTGTCGTTGCCCTGGAGATGCCATGATGACCGTTGCTGAAGGCCCCGCTGACGTCGCGCCGGTGTCGCCGCCGGGCAAAAGCCGTGAGCCGCGTGTCTGGAAATTCATCGGAACCAGTCTATGGGGCCTGTTGCTGTTCGGCGCGATGTTCGTCGGGCAGGTCGCCGTTGTGGTTTGGTTTCTCTGGAGTGGCGGCGAGCCGATCGACGGGAAGACTCTGGTCGCTCTGTCGTCGAACGGTCGCATCATTTCGCTGTCGGTCATCATGGGATTGCCGGCGATCCTGCTCGCGCTGTGGGTCGCGATCCGCTGGTCGCGGATTTCATTCGCGGATTATCTCGCACTGCGCTGGCCGTCGTGGCGCATGTTCGCCATCGGTCTCGGATCTCTCGTGTTGCTGATGGTGGCATGTGAGATCGTATCGCGCGCGGCTGGCCGCGAGTCGTCACCGGGTTTCATGGTGGAGGTGCTGAAAACAGCGCGGGCCGACGGCGCGTTGTGGCTTCTGGGGCTGGCCTTCTGCGTGGCGGCGCCGGTGACGGAAGAGTTCTTCGCGCGCGGTTTTCTCTATCGCGGATGGTCGGAATCGTTCCTGCGGCCAGCCGGTGCGATCATCCTGTCGTCGGCGGTGTGGACGGCGATGCATATGCAATACAACTGGTTCTTCTTAGGACAAGTATTCGCCATTGGATTGCTGTTCGGCTATCTGCGCTACCGCAGCAACTCGACATGGCTGACGGTGATCCTGCACGGCATCAACAACCTCGCTGCGACGGTGCAGACTTTCTTGCTCGCGAATAATTCGTAGGCTTTCCGGAAAGCTGGTTTCAAGCCGCAACGACAGGCAACATCGGTCAGTGTTCTCCCGGCGCTTGGCGCAACGTGCGCAGCCGGTCCAGCGCGCCCTGCAAAATGAAGATTGCGGCGTGTTCGTCGATCACCTTGGCGCGTTTGGCGCGGCTCATGTCCATGCCGATCAGTTCGCGCTCCACCGCGACAGTAGAGAGGCGTTCGTCCCAAAGGCCGATGGCAAGCTCCGTCAGCCTGGAGAAGTTTCGCGCGAAGGCGCGGGTCGATTGCGCGCGCGGGCCTTCGCTGCTGTCCATATTGATAGGCAGGCCGAGAATGAAGCCCGTGACGCTGCGCTCGGCGGACAATGCCAGCAGCCGCGCCGCGTCGGCGGTGAAGGTCTTGCGCTGAATGGTCTCGACGCCGGTCGCGAGCTTGCGGTCGGGGTCGGACACCGCGACGCCGATGGTCTTGGTGCCGAGATCGAGTCCGATCAGGGCACCTCGTGCGGGCCAGTGCGCGGCGGCCTCAATCAGCGGTAATATGAGTGCAGGCATGGCTCCGCATAACACGCACCAAGCCGATCATGCAAAGCGGTGTGCACGTCAGGGGTGGGGAAGCCGCATAGCTGCTTGGCATGGCGATATGTTATGTATGGCTGCTCCGGCAACGACGCCTGCGCGAAATCTCTATCATCACAACGAGCGATCAGATGTGGCCCGACCGCAGACTTCTCGACCTGTTCAAGATCGACGTTCCGATCGTGCTGGCCCCGATGGCAGGCGTGATGGACGCGGATCTTGTGATCGCAGCGTGCGAGGGCGGAGCGCTCGGCTCATTGCCCTGCGCGATGTTGTCGGCCGACAAAGCGCGCGAGCAGATCAATATCATCCGTCAGCGCGTCAGTGCGCCGGTCAACATGAATTTCTTCTGTCACAAAGCGGTCGATGCCGACCCCGCACGCGAGGCGGGTTGGCGCAATCGCCTTGGCTCTTATTATAAGGAGCTGGGGCTGGACGCGAACGCCGCGGTCCCGGCGGCCAACCGCGCGCCCTTCGATGCCGCAATGTGTGAAGTGGTCGAAGAGCTGAAGCCCGAGGTCGTCAGTTTTCATTTTGGCCTGCCAGACAAGACGCTGCTGAAGCGGGTCAAGGCGGCGGGTTGCATTGTCATTGCCTCAGCAACCATCGTGAAGGAAGCGGTCTGGCTCGAGCAGAACGGCGCCGACGCCATCATCGCGCAGGGCGCCGAGGCGGGCGGTCATCGCGGCATGTTCCTGACCGAAAGCATCGCGGGACAGCCGGGCACGATGTCACTGGTGCCGCAGGTGGTCGATGCCGTGCGTGTGCCGGTGATCGCGGCAGGCGGTATCGCTGATGGGCGGGGGATCGCAGCCGCCTTTGCGCTGGGCGCGGCGGGTGTCCAGATCGGGACCGCCTATCTGCAAACGCCCGAAGCCAAGACCAGCGCCGGTGGGCGGGCGGCGCTAGCGGCGGCCGCGGATGAGTCCACCGTTATCACCAACGTCATGACCGGCCGCCCGGCGCGGGGCGTCGCCAACCGCGTGATGCGTGAAGTCGGACCGGTCTCGCCCGATGCACCGGCGTTTCCGCATGCAGCCACCGCGCTGGCTCCGCTGAAGACGGCTGCCGAGAAGCTTGGCCGGGTTGATTTCACCAATTTGTGGGCCGGGCAGTCGGTCGCCCTCAGCCGGCCGGTCGGTGCGGCAGAATTGACGCGCACGCTTGCTGCCGAAGGTCTTGCTTGTTTGCGGCGGCTGGCGGAATAAAGTTCCTCGCGGGTTGTTGAAACCCTCGGCTTTGCGCTTCCTGCGGTTCAGGCTGCCGCCGGAAGGCAGCACCTTTGAATTTTTCCGCCCGCTGGAAGTTTTCCTTGAAGCATCAAAATTCGCTCGATTTCGAAGGACGCGGCCATATCCGCTGTGTTCAGCAATTGGGAATGCTCAAGTTGTGGCAGCGTCTGAAGGGCGCTGCCCAGCTTCCCGATATTACCGCCGTCCAAGGTCATGACCTCGAACGGATTCGCGACAAGCTGATGCTGTTTGAGGTCGTCTGGCGCGATGGCGAGCCGTGTTACCTGATCCGGTTTCAGGGCGCCGACTTCAGCAAGATGCACAATTGCGATTGCACCGGGCTGTTTCTCAACGATGTGATGGCGCCCGCGGTGCGCGCGCGCGGCCTGCTGACGTATCGGACGGTGGTGGATCGCGGTATTCCTTCGTTCACGTCGACTCCGGTGCGCGATGCGGACGGCTTTGTCATCCATTACGAGCGGTTGCTGTTGCCCTTCACGTCGACGGGGCAGGGCGTCGAACACATCCATTGCGTGATCACTCTGTTCGCGGAGGAGAACCGCTCGCCGTTCCAGGTCATGCGCGATGCCCGCGCGAGACCCATGTGACCGTTCCCTGGCGGCGCAAGTCATTGACAAGGTTTCGCTAATTTTCGCGACCACGTTATCCGCGACTTATTTGACGTTGGCGTTCCACGCCGAATGTTCTATGAGGGCGGCAGAAACGGCCACCCCGGAGTCTTCCTCATATGTCAGTCGATGTCGCCACCGTCCGCCGGATCGCGCATCTTGCGCGGATCGCGGTGAAAGATGAGGAAGTGTCTCATCTGCAGGGCGAGTTGAATGCGATGCTCGCGTTCATCGAACAACTGTCCGAGGTCAATATCGATGGCGTCGAGCCGATGACGTCGGTTACTCCGATGGAGATGAAGAAGCGGCACGACGTCGTCACCGACGGCGAGATTCCGGACAAGGTTCTCGCTAATGCGCCTGCCACCGAGGATCACTTCTTTCTGGTGCCCAAAGTCGTCGAATAACCGTAAGGCGAATGCCATGTGCCTGTTGTGCAGCGACGAGAAGGCCTACGCGGCTTACATGACCTATCTCGACGAGATGGAGCGACAGGGAAAGAATGTCGATCCCGACAAGGCCATCGACGCGGTGATCGACATGCTCGAAGCCGAGGCGGCGCAAGCCAAAAAGAACAAGTCTCCCTTTCACTGCGATCCGATTGAAGAATGAATGACTGACCTGACTTCGCTGACGCTTGCCGATGCCCGCGAGGGCCTCGCGCAGAAATCTTTTACCGCGCTTGAACTGACCGACGCGCATCTGGCCGCGATGGAAAAGGCGCGCGTGCTCAACGCCTATATTCTGGAGACGCCGGATCATGCGCGCGTGCAGGCGAAAGACAGCGACAAGCGGATCGCGGCTGGCAAGGCGCGTCCGCTCGAAGGCCTGCCGATCGGCAACAAGGATCTTTTCTGCACCCGCGGTATCCGCACGACGGCGTGCTCGAAAATCCTCGGCGAATTCAGCCCGACCTACGAATCGACCGTTGGTCAGAATTTGTGGGATGCCGGCGCGGTCATGCTCGGCAAGCTCAACAACGACGAATTCGCCATGGGCTCGTCCAACGAGACCTCGGCTTTCGGGCCGGTGGTCAATCCGTGGCGGCGTGAAGGCTCGGATACGAGTCTGGTTCCGGGCGGCTCATCCGGCGGTTCGGCCTCGGCGGTTGCTGCGAACCTGTGTCTTGGCGCGACCGGCACCGACACCGGCGGTTCGATCCGCCAGCCTGCGGCATTTACCGGCATCGTCGGCATTAAGCCGACCTATGGGCGTTGTTCGCGCTGGGGCATCGTAGCGTTTGCTTCGTCGCTCGATCAGGCAGGACCGTTCGCGCGCACCGTGCGGGACACTGCGATCCTGATGCGCTCGATGGCCGGTCACGATCCGAAGGACACGACGTCGGTCGATCTTCCAGTACCGGACTACGAATCTGCGATCGGCAAGTCGGTGAAGGGCATGAAGATCGGCATTCCGAAGGAATACCGCCTCGACGGCATGTCCGGCGAGATCGAGAAGTTGTGGACACAGGGCGCCGACTGGCTCAAGGCCGCGGGCGCGGAACTCGTCGAGGTGTCGTTGCCGTACACGAAGTATGCGCTGCCGGCTTACTACGTTGTTGCGCCTGCGGAAGCTTCATCCAACCTCGCGCGCTATGACGGCGTGCGTTACGGCGCGCGCGTTAACGGCAAGACCATCGCGGAGATGTACGAGAACACCCGCGCCGCAGGTTTCGGAGCTGAGGTTCGCCGCCGTATCATGATCGGCACCTACGTGCTCTCGGCGGGCTATTACGATGCGTACTACCTGCGCGCGCAAAAGGTCCGCACGCTGATCAAGAAAGATTTTGAGGACGTGTTCGCGCAAGGCGTCAGTGCGATCCTGACGCCGGCGACGCCGTCGGCTGCGTTCGGCATCGGCGAGAAGGGGCAGGCCGATCCGGTCGAGATGTATCTCAACGACATCTTCACGGTGACCGTGAACATGGCAGGATTGCCCGGCATCGCGGTTCCCGCAGGCAAGGACGGACAGGGGTTGCCGCTCGGCTTGCAACTGATCGGCCGTCCGTTCGACGAGGAGACGCTGTTCTCGCTCGGCGACGTCATCGAAAAGTCCGCAGGACACTTCACCGCGAAGAAGTGGTGGGCATAATGCAGGCGAGGCAGCACAGCCTTGCCGATCTGCGCGCCGTCATAGACCGGATCGATCGCGACATCGTCGCGCTGCTTGCGGAGCGGGTGAGGTGTCTCGACCGGGTGATCGCGGTGAAAACCCAAGATGGTCTCCCGGCTGCCATTCCGGAGCGGGTCGAGGAAGTTGTCGGTCACGTGCGCGCGGAGGCTGATGCCGTTGGTTTGTCGCCGGATCTCGCCGAGAAGCTCTGGCGCAGTCTGATTGACTGGTCGATCGCTTACGAGGACCGGCATCTCAGTGGAACCGCAGGCTCGGCCAAAGCGAAATCATGATGCCGGGTTTAGAGAAGCCTGCGTCGTGATGAGATGCTGACCATACGCTGAAGTACGATTTTGCCGGCCGGGCTGAAAGTGATCTGCAAGCTCGACGGCGAGCGCATCGCACACGCTGCCTTGCAATCACCATTTTGCGGGGAGAAGGCCTGACACGGTGGTATGTGTTCCTTAACCATCGGCGGCGATAACGACCGGTGGAGTATCGGTGATTTATGCGTCGGGTGCGGCCTCTCGTCAGTATCATTTGTGTGACCGGCGTATTGCTCGGTTGCGCATCGATTCAGAACGCCCCAGTCAATCTGCCGGGCAGTCCTGACACCCTCACGGACAGAGGGAATATCGGCTTCGGTGAGACGACGCGTTACGAAGATACCGTCGTCGGACTTTCCTTTTCAGGAGGCGGTACGCGCGCCGCCGCGTTTTCCTTCGGTGTGCTGCAGGAGATGGAGCGTATTCCGGTCCGCGGTGCGCAGGGACCGATGATCGATCGGGTCGAGTTCATTTCCGGCGTGTCCGGCGGATCGGTCACCGCAGCGTATTATGGTTTGCGGAAGCGGGCTGCTCTGGCCGATTTTCGCGAAAGGTTTCTCCTGCGCAACGCCGAGGAGGGACTGCAGACAAATCTCACTCTCGCGACACTCTCACGCGCGGTCGCTGGCGGCGTCAACGACTCGACAGGATTTCCGCGCTGGCTGGATGCCAATCTGTTTCAGGGCGCGACGTTTCGCGATCTAGGCCTGACCAGCCGGCCGCAGGTCTGGATCAATGCGTCGGACATTTACAACAGAACGCCTTTTGTGTTCGGCACAGTGGCTTTCAGCGCCATGTGTAGCGACTTGTCGGAGTATCCACTGGCGAACGCGGTTGCGGCTTCGGCAGCGGTCCCCGTAGCGTTCGCGCCAGTCGTGATCCAGACGTTCCCCGGGAAGTGCAACGACCGGCTGCCGCCCTGGGTCGCGCGAGCGCGGGACAACGCTAACGCGCCTCCGATGCTGAACGCGTTTGCGAAGGCTATCGGCCGCTATCACGACGGCTCGATGCCTTACATCAAGCTGCTCGACGGCGGTCTCGTCGACAACTATGGCCTCGCAGGTTTCACCATCGCGCGATTGTCGTCGGACACGCCGTATGGACCGCTCAGTCCGCGGCAGGCTGTGAAACTCCGGCGCGGCATGTTTCTGGTGGTGGACGCCAAGACAGGCTTGTCCGGCAACTGGACCAATACCGTCGAGGGGCCGACAGGAGCAGAATTGGTCAAGGCAGCCGCCGATACCGCCATCGACGCCAGCGTCGCGGGCAGCTTCACGGCGTTCAGCGCCACTATGACCGATTGGCAGGGTGCGCTGGTACGGTGGCGGTGCGGATTGTCTGCCGCCGATCGTGCGAAGTATGGAGCGGGCCCCGGCTGGAATTGCCGCGATCTGAAATTCTATGTGGGCCGCGTCGGGTTCGACCAGCTCGATCAGGCCCGCGCGGCTGAACTTGAAGTGGTCCCGACGCGTTTCCATCTGCCGCCCGAGCAGGTCGACAGCGTCATTGCCGCCGGACGCGACGCGCTGCGCGCCAACCCGACGTTCCGCAGCTTTGCGGCGGGGCTATAAGGGATTCGGGGTTTTCTCGCTCGCGTGAGCAGGGTAAAAGCCGCCTTCAGGCTCCAAACCTCCCAAGCTCATCCGCTTCGACTCTTCAGGAAATGATTCAATGAAAATCGGGAAGGGAGGGCGCGGCGACAGCAACCAGTTGCTCAGAGAAGCTATTGCCGCCCATCAAGGGGGCAAATTCTTCAAGGCGAGGAAGCTATACGAAACCATCCTCGCAGACGACCAGACCAATGTCCCGGCGCTGCATTATTCCGGTATCCTGGAAGCTCAACAGCAAAATCCCACCAAAGCCCTTCGGCTTCTCGATCGTGCGCTAACGATCGTTCCGAACGCCGCGGATATTCTCGCTGACAAGGGAAAAGTACTGGCTGATCTAGGTCAGCATCACGACGCGTTGCCTTGTTTTCAGCAGGCCGTCGCGATCAATCCGCAGCACTGGATGGCCCTCCAGAATCAGGGAGCAAGCCTGCTTTCCCTGCAGCGCCCAGCCGACGCGTTGAGCGTGTTCGATCGATTGCTGGCCGTCATGCGCGACTATCCTCCTGCGTTTAACAATCGAGCTTTGGCTCTCAGGGATTTGAATCGCTACGAAGAGGCGATCGCCAGCTACAAGCAGGCAATTGCTCTCAATCCTCAGGACGTCGAGGTGTGGACCAACCTCGGAGACAGCCTGTTCAAGATCAAGAGCTACGACGAGGCTTTTGCTGCTTATGACAAGGCGCTGGCGGTCAAGCCCGATCTGGCTCAGGCTTGGCTCGGTCGCGGTACGATTTTCTCCGACTTGCAGCGCTATGGCGAAGCAGTCGAAGCTTTCGACAAGGCGATAGCGTCCAAGCCTGATCTGGCTGAAGCCTGGTTTGGCCGCGGCGCCGTTCTGTCCGATCACAAGCGTTACGACGAGGCGCTCGCCGACTACGACAAGGTGCTGTCGCTCAAGCCCGGCTTGATAAGCGCGGAGGGCGCTCGTCTTCAGGTGAAGATGCATATTTGCGACTGGACCAATCATGATGCCGAATGCGCGCGTCTGGTTTCGTCCGTCAGGAGCGACAAGGCTAGTACCGCTCCCTTCGTCTTTCTTGGAATTTCATCGTCTGCTGAAGATCAGCTCCGATGCGCAAAGTCATGGGTGGCGGAGAAATTTCCTCCGGCGTCTAACCCGGTTTGGCGCGGTGAGCGCTACGACCATGAGAAAATTCGCATCGCCTATATGTCAGCCGATTTCTATGAGCATCCCGTTTCCTTTCTGATGGCGGGGATGTTCGAACGTCATGACAAGACGCGTTTCGAGGTCACCGCCATATCGCTCGGCGCTGATGACAATTCGGAGATGCGGCAGCGATTGGAAAAATCGTTCGATCGCTTTGTCGATGCGCAATCACTCAGCGAGAGCCAGATTGCCGACCTCGTCAAATCACTCGAAATCGATATCCTGATCGACTTGATGGGTTTTACGGGAATTGCTCGAACCGGTGTGTTCGCGCGACGGGCTGCGCCGATCCAGGTAAATTATCTCGGTTATGCCGGTACGATGGGCGCTGAATATTTCGATTATATCCTGGCGGACCGTTCAATCATTCCCGAAGACAAGCGCTCATCTTATTCCGAAAAGACTGTCTATTTGCCCGACAGTTTCATGGTGAACGATTCCGGACGAAAGATATCCCGGCATGTCCCTTCGCGGGCCGAGTGCGGTCTGCCCGACACCGGATTTGTCTTTTGCTCGTTCAATCAGAGCTACAAGCTGACGCCTGCTGTTTTCGATATCTGGATGCGATTGCTCAAGCAAATCGACGGCAGCGTTTTGTGGCTCTCAAAGACAAATGAAACGGCCGTTCGCAATCTCAGGCAAGAGGCGCAGAAACGCGGAGTGGATTCCAGTCGGCTCGTGTTTGCGCAACGCGCGCATCTCAATGAGGATCATCTTGCGCGTCATCAATGCGCGGATCTGTTTTTGGATACGCTGCCCTTCAATGCGCATTCGACCGCAAGCGACGCGTTGTGGGCGGGGCTGCCGGTATTGACGCACATCGGCGACACTTTTGCCGGCCGGGTCGCCGCAAGTCTCTTGGAGGCGGTCGGTCTTCCTGAACTCATCACGCGAACTGCGGGAGAGTACGAGAAAATGGCACTGGAATTGGCAACTGATCCGGCCAGGCTGGCGCAGATCCGGGACAAGCTGGCGCAGAACCGGCTCTCAGCGTCGTTGTTCGACACGGACCTGTTCACGCGGCACATCGAGAGCGCTTATGAAGCCATGCATAAGCGTCATCAGAGCGGTCTGCCGCCCGATCACATCCACGTTCCGAACTTAAGGGCGTCGTTGTCGCAGACCGCTCAGGTTTGAAGCTATCGGCGAGCAATGGTGTTGGGGACCGAACCATCGCGCCAAACGCTGGCGTTGAGATTGTCGGGCGCGCCCGTAAGAAGCCGCGGCGGTACCTGAATTTTCTGACCGGTTCGGGCGCGCTGCAAAACCCTCCGGCGGTCAATCTCGGCGGATACGAAAGGCTGGGCACTTAGCCAGTCGAGATCGACCACGGAGTTCCTGAATAGCGACGAGTATCCTGCGGCTTGTTCGAACTGCTCCAGTGCGGACACCACGAACCACTGCATGACATGTATGCCGGGCGGGATCAGATCGAACCGGGGATTGGCGGGCCAGAACGGCTCAACCATGCGGCCGGTGCCGCTCTTGAGGATGTCCGCCAGCTTTTGCAGCGCCTTGACGCTGTCGCTTTGCCGGCCGAACTCCCACGCAACGCGGGCCAGGGTTGAGAGACGCGCGAGCGACGGCTCCTTTTCGCATAACGTTGACAGACTGTCGCAGGCGAACCGCAATGCCGCGCACCGCTCGGGCAATGGCAAATCCGCCGACCGCCACGTTGCGTAACCAGACAACGCGTCGCGATAGGCCGGATCGATGGCAACGCTGTCATCGAGCAATTGAGCGAAGGACAGACCGAATGCCTGGGCCTTGATTGTTGCGACAGCCCTGGCGCGTGCCTGATCGTCCGGCTGCCATGCGGGAATGGCCTCGACCAGCAGTCCCTCGCGGGCAAGCGCGGCGGCCCGGTCGGGCTTGGCGGCAAAGAAGTTCAATTCGTAGCCGTCGATGGGTTCGTCTATCCCCGCAGGCACCAGCACGGATGCACCGCGCAGAACCCGATAGATGCCGAAGCCGCTCGCGATGAATGCGGAACGAAGATTTTCGTTGGGTTTGTCGCCGGCCTTTATTTCAAACATGACCAAAGGCGACTGGTGCACAAAGAAGGCCTTGGCGCCGGCGAGAATCCGTTCTTCTTCGCCCTCGGCATCAATCTTGAGAAAATCGATACTTCCCCAATTCCTTGTTTTCTCTTCCGCGTCCAGCGATGTGATCTGCACGCTTTCTCCCGGACCGCTGCCGTCAAGCGTATTCAGTTCACTCGACGCCCCAAGCACTAGATGCCCCTCTCGCTCGCCGTCGGAGAGGGCGGCGCCGATCACATGCAGGTTGTTGGCGCGATTTTTCTTTTTGCTGATCTTGAGCAGACGTTGCGTCTCGCTGGCGGGCTCATAGGAGAAAACGTGGCCTTCGGGCCCGACCAGACGAGCGATAGGCAAACTATAGACCCCGAGATTCGCACCGATATCGATGACAGTCATGCCCGACTTCAGCCATTGCGCGAGAAAGGCGGGCTCCTTTTCGAACCATTTCTCCTGCTCAAGAATGACGTAAGTTGTGATCGCATCGAGCGAAGCGGGCAGAACGATGTGGGTCCCGTCGTTCATGCGCAGGGATATTTCGCTCATCGGATCATCTCAAAGGTCAGGAGGGCAGCAGGTATGGCCAACTACTGGCACGGATTGCGGAAATATTCATCCCTCCGGGCACGACGGACGAATCCGGGACAAGTCATTTCAGTGAAGATCGCGCTGCATAAAGCAGCTAATTGGGATGTCTTTCCTCTCTCGACGCACGGCGGCGGGGCTGCTAAAAATCGCCTGCCTGTGGATAAAAATATCAATTATATCAACATCCTTCGACAAGAGTTGCCGCCTCGCGGCCACTCCAGCAGAGCCGCCCCATGAACGCACCTGTCAAACCCTCCAAGCTCATCAAGGGCGCCACCGGTGACTGGGAGATGGTCATCGGTCTGGAAATCCACGCCCAGGTGACCTCCAATTCCAAATTGTTCTCGGGCGCTTCGACCGAGTTCGGCGGCGCGCCGAACGATCATGTCTCGCTTGTGGACGCGGCAATGCCCGGCATGTTGCCTGTCATCAACGAGGAGTGCGTGGCGCAGGCGGTGCGCACCGGGCTCGGCCTGAAGGCGCAGATCAACCTGAAATCGACCTTCGACCGGAAGAACTATTTCTATCCGGACCTGCCGCAGGGCTATCAGATCAGCCAGTACAAGTCGCCGATCGTGGGCGAGGGCGAGGTGACTGTCGAACTGCGCGACGGTCAAAGCATCGCGGTGGGCATCGAGCGGCTGCATCTGGAGCAGGATGCGGGCAAATCGCTGCACGACCAGCACCCGACTATGTCGTTCGTCGACCTCAACCGCTCCGGCGTGGCGCTGATGGAGATCGTCTCCAAGCCGGACATGCGTTCGTCCGAGGAGGCACAGGCCTACGTTGCCAAGGTGCGGACCATTCTGCGCTACCTCGGCACCTGCGACGGCGACATGGAGAAGGGCAACCTGCGCGCGGACCTCAACGTCTCTGTGCGCAAGCCCGGCGAGCCGTTCGGTACCCGCTGCGAGATCAAGAACGTCAACTCGATTCGCTTCATGGGGCAGGCCATCGACTACGAGGCACGCCGCCAGATCGGCATTCTGGAAGACGGCGGCACCATCGAGCAGGAAACCCGGCTGTACGATCCGAACAAGGGTGAGACGCGCTCGATGCGCTCCAAGGAAGAGGCGCACGACTATCGCTACTTCCCGGACCCCGACCTGCTGCCGCTCGAGTTCACCGCCGCCTATGTGGACGACCTGAAATCGAAGCTGCCCGAACTGCCCGACGAGAAGCGGGCGCGGTTCATGGCCGATTTCGGCCTCACGCCCTACGACGCCAGCGTGCTGGTCGCCGAGCGGGAGAGCGCGGACTTCTATGAGGCCGTGCTGGCGAAGCTCGCCGACAAGACGCGCGACGGCAAGCTGGCCGCCAACTGGGTCATCAACGAATTGTTCGGCCGCCTCAACAAGGAAGGGCGGGATATTTCCGCGTCGCCCATCTCCGCCGCGCAAATCGCAGCGATCGTCGACCTGATCGGAGAAGGAACCATCTCCGGAAAGATCGCAAAGGACCTGTTCGAGATCGTCTGGACCAAGGGCGGCGATCCGAAAGCGCTGGTCGACAGCCTCGGGATGAAGCAGGTGACGGATCTCGGCGCCATCGAGAAGGTGGTCGACGACATTATCGCCGCCAATCCGGACAAGGCCGAACAGGCGCGCGCCAAACCTCAGCTCATGGGTTGGTTCGTAGGTCAGGTGATGAAGTCATCGGGCGGCAAGGTGAACCCGCAGGCGGTGAACGACCTGCTCAAGGCGAAGCTCGGCATCTGAACATCGTTAACGCGGCGGCGCCGGCGTGCTCGGCGTCGCACTCGCGTGCACCGTTCGGTCTATTCGTTTTCAATTTTCCGACACGGCGATGAACCGCAACAGCTCCGCGCCGGCTTCGAAAACGTCTCGCGAACCGGAATCAGTTTGCGAATCGGTTTCGCAAAAACTCCCAAAAAATTCGCCGTTGCGAGCGACGATCGCGCAAAAAGCAAATTTTCCCGAAAATATTTTTATTGCCAAAATTCGCGACTCAGAGTCCGCAAAACGCGATTTTGGGTCGCTGTAACGACCTGCTTGAATTCGCAGCCGTTGCAATGCGTGTTGTGCGATGATGAAAGAAACTATTGCAGCGCAGGTATTTCTTTGAATCGCGATGCAGTGTGTTGCGGGTGTTTCGTGTGAGCGATGCGGTGTCGCGCGAATGCTTTTCGATGCTTGCGCAACGTGTTCGCGTTGCGCGTTGCGCCTTGCACGTAAACACTTCCTTAAGCGGGACACTGTTTTTTTGGGTGCGTTGGTGTAATCCAGATGAAGTGCATTTCGATTCCCGAGTGCACGCAGCGATTAAGCCATCTCACTAACTTAGGAGGGCAACATGGCCAAGAAAGCGAAGAAGGCGAAGAAGGCGAAGTCGGCAGTGAAGAAGACTGCCAAGAAGACCCGCAAGGTCGCCAAGAAGAAGAAGTAAGGCTACGCCTTACGGAATTGCCGGCACGTGATGCCGGCATCGTCACAAGAGCCGCCAGACTGATCAGTTCGCAAGAACGAGTTTGAACCGGCGGCTCAGGTCGACGAAAGAGGGTGTCGGCGAGACATCAGGCGAGACGGCCCGGCCAATGTTCGGTCAGGCAGAAGAGTTCAAGAGCTCTTCGTTCGTTGCAGGGGATGACCCTGCAGTTTCCCGGCGGACTGCCTCGGCAGCACTCCGGTGAGATCTCGGTCCTGACGTGTTCACCGACGCCCTCGTTTCTTTTTAAGCTAGCGTATTGCGTCGCCCCTACAGAGCGACGGCTGCAGTGCTCTTGGACTCCAGGATTAATCTCCAAGAGATTTGGATACGTCCAAAAGGCTTGATGCACTCGATCGCCTTGGACAATCCCACAACTCTCCAGACCATATTCTTGATATGCCGCCGCCTCATGCGGACGGTATCCACCGTCGCCAAGGCTGCATCGGTTGGGAGGCTGACCATCGCAGCCGACAGCCAGCTTCACCTGCCTGTACTCGTCGCGATAGTTGCCGAGACGCCCGGGCCAGCTCGCGCAATGGTTATCGCTTCGCCAAATACAAAGGTGAATCGATTTTTACGACCATCGAGAAACACCTGAAAACAGGCCATTTCTTCGATTTCGCGCGCCGCGATCAGGGTGTTGCGTTCACGTTCGATTCATCGCGATGCTTAAACTGCCATTCAAATTTTACGGGTCATATGGTCCCAACAAGCCGGCAAACGGCGAACGCGTATTCCGCAGAATTGGCGAACCGGTTTTGCGGAATACGCGCCAACAAAAGTAACGGTTGCATCAAACAGAATACGGACGGGAGCCGCGCTCGCCGCGGCCGGGAATCGGAGAGCCAGGATGTTTCAGGGAACGATCGATACCGGCGCAGCGATGCCGGTCGAAGCAGTGGCGAACGGCGACGTGCTGTTCGATCTCGGCATGATCTATTCGACAGGGCGTAGTGGCCTGATCGATCTGGTCGCCGCGCACAAATGGTTCAATCTCGCAGCATTGAAGGGCAGGGTGGATGCCATTTCGCTGCGGCGGGAAGTAGCCGGCTTGATGTCGGATGCCGAAATCGCAGCCGCCCAGCGCGAAGCACGGACCTGGATGGCGACGCACTGAGCTAGTCAGCGGATGGGATGGGCTCCTCGGCCAAGCCGAGTACCATCAAGTCTGCGCGGTTGTTTGCACGAATCCTTACCCGCTGCCCGGCGGTATTCAATCGATAAAGGGCGAGATTCATACGCTCTCTCTTGAGATAGCGTCATCTCAGGTCGATGTGCTCGGCAGGCGCGCCCGCCTTGTAGCGCTCATAAACAGCAGCATAAGAGCTTTCAAGATGCCGCGTATATGCCTGGGTCTTGAACAAGTCCTTTAGGAGAATGTTCTTCGCCAGCTTTTCTTTGATCTCGGTCAAGGACGATGGGCTAGCAGCGAGCGAAATTGCTAATCGTTCGAATTCATCCTGATTTGACGTTATCAGTTCAGGCAATCCGATGGCGGTTAGAAGACTCGCACCAACTCGTCCTGCATAGGTTTGTCCAATCTGTGTGAGTACCGGAAGGCCGGCCCATAACGCGTCACTTGCAGTCGTATGCGCGTTATACGGCAACGTGTCTAAAAACAGATCAGCCGCCCGATGTCGTGCTAGATGATCTGCTGTTGAAGCCACTCGTGGGGCAAAGATCAGTCGGTTGCAGTCGATCCCTCTTGCCATCGCTTCATTTCGAAGATTGTTGATGACAGTCTCATTGCTTCCTGACAGCCATAGGACGCTGCCCTCGACAGCCTTCAATATCGTTGCCCATCCATCGAAAACACGAGGGTTGATTTTGTAGCTGTTGTTAAAGCAGCAAAACACGAACCCGTTTTCTGGGAGCCCAAAACCGGCGCGATCAGGCTTCGTGTCAGAAATCCTTCGGTGCAAATCGTCACTCGGCATAGGGCCGTTGGGAAGATAGATCATTTTCTCAGAAAATTGGTTTTGATCCTGCGGAGGCACTAAAATGCGGTCCGCGACCAAATAATCTACCCCCCGAGTGCCGGTTGTCCCAGGATAACCTAAGAGCGCTATCTGTATCGGTGCGGGCCGTTGCGCAAATATTTGGGGCCGACCGTGTGCGGTGTAGCCCATAAGATCGATTAAAATATCGATCTCTCGCTGGCGAAGAAGCTCGGCAACTTGCTCATCGGTTTGATTTTCTACGCTGATAAACTCATCGAAGCTACGTTCAAGTCTTGATCGCACGGCGTCTGCGCCGGGACGGAGCGAGATGGCCAAAACCTCAAATCGATTTCTATCATGTTTTTCAAAAACTCCTGCGAGCAAGTACGAAACGGGGTGCTCACGAAAGTCGCCAGAAACGTAGGCGATTCGCATCCTTTCGTGCTGGCGAATATCTCCCGTTCCAGGCCCCTCCGACGAAACGGAAATCTTGGCTCTTGCCCATGTTTTTGCGTAATGCAGCTGTGTGGAAGCCGATGTCGGAATTGAGAGCATCGCAAATGGAGCGGTACAAATTTTGTTTTGGTTTATTTCTGAAATTATTCGCTCACAATCGGCATCAAAGTCTTTCCAGTTACAGATGTTCATTTTTGTGAACAGGCGATTGCCTAACAATTCGGGAAGGTCTGCGTTCAGTGCAAATGCACGGTCTTGGGCCCTCGCAGCTTCAGAATAACGGCCCTGATCGGCGTGTACATTTCCTACACTCGCCCACGCTTCTGCGTAATTGGAGTTTAGCTCGATCGCTCGATTGTAAGCGGTGAGTGCCTCTTCGTGCCGACCCAATGTTCGTAAAATATTGCCTTGGCCAAGACAGGCTTCTGCAATAGTTGGGTCCAGCGCGAGCGCTTTTTGATACGCCGCAATGGCCTCAGCATGCATTTGAAGCAGTTGGAGGGCATTGGCTCGGCCCACCCATGCACTGCGCGAAGCGGGATCGATAGCGAGCGCGCGGTCAAACGACGTTAATGATGCGGAGTATTGACGTTGTTCAAACAATGAACTCCCGCGGCCTAACCAACCGGCAGTAAGCGTCGGCTGTAATGCACAAGCCTTATCGTAAGCCGCAATAGCTTCGTTGTATTTCTTAAGTTGATGATGGACATTCCCGCACCCGATCCAGGGCTCTGCCATTTCTGATTGAAGTTCACGTGCCACGGTGAAAGCGGAAAGAGAATCTTCATATTGTCCGAGCGCAAATAGCGAGTTGCCCTTATTGAAGTAAGCTTCAGCGTATTTTCCATTAAGCGAGATGGCTTCATTGAAATCGCTTATCGCCGAATTGAATTGCTTCAAATCGTTGAACGCGATGCCGCGGTTGTTCCAAGTCTCGTGGTCTTTAGGGTTCAGGCGAAGAGCGTGTTCGAACTCCTTAAGGGCCAATTCGGTTTTGCCTAACCGTTTAAGGATCAGACCGTGGTTATAAGTCGCGGAATGAGAGTTTCTGTTGATTCTGACCGCTTGCGAGGCAAACGGCTCCGCTTCCGCGTAGCGGTTCATGATCAGCAGAATGGAAGTTAGTAAGCTCAGTGCACCAAAATGTTTTGGCTCGCGTTTCAAAAATTGCTTGAAAAGGTGTTCTGCGTCTTGGAGCCGGCGCGCCTGAAGGGCAGCTACGGCATCTTGATAAATTCTTTCCAATTTCGGCATTTTCAACGTTCCACGTAAACTGGTTAGCGCCGTCGCCACGATTAGCGCACCCAGTGGTCCATTCCACAAAATGCAGGTCGGCGAGTGGGCTTGCGACGCTGCGAAGTAATCCGCGTAGCTGCAGAGCGAGTTTTGGCAGCCTCCCTCAGGTGGGGATTGCCAAGCACTTTCACGCGAGCCCTTGCTACCCTAGCGCGCTGCGAGTTCTCTCAGAGATTATTTCGCGTTCATGCTGCGCAATGGTAGCAAGAGTTTGGATGGTCAGTTTGTTGGCGTGGGGATTATCAACGGCTACAAATTCGACGCCCGACTCCATCAGAGCCGCGAACAGCGCGAAGTTATAGGGTGGCGGAGACGGAGGGATTCGAACCCTCGATACCCTTTTCAAGGTATGCTCATTTAGCAAACGAGTGCCTTCAGCCGCTCGGCCACGTCTCCACAGGCTCGATATGCCTTACGCGCCGACAGGCCGCAAGTCGCCCGGCTGTTTTTCGCAGATAGCTCTTACACCAGTGCACAATAAGGCGGTTTTCGTTCCGCGGTTGGATGAGTTGTCACGATTCGCGAACCGCGAACTGCCATTCGCGAAGCTTTGGGGCATGTCGGCTTGCCGGAGGCGCCTCTATAATGGAGCGACATTGCACCGGAGGCGCTGCTTCATTGTAATTGCGCGCGTGTGGATAAAGACCGCAGCGGCGCTCTCTCGCGAGCTTTGATTCGGCGCTATTGAGCCATCACTGTGGCTCGGGCTGTTTACGGCTCGGTGTTGCCGAGTTTGCAGTCGCTTCGTTGTCATCTTCAAAAGATTAGCAATAACAATGCTTTGCGGCGGCTGCGAGCGAGTGACTGCGTGTTATTTGTGCAACACATCCCTAAAAACGGCCGGAACCGCACCGTTTCAAGGCGGTCCTTTGTTGCTTGATCACATGTGTTGAGTAATTGTCCGTGAAGCGACGGAGGGGGGCATCCCGAGGTCGTTCCGTTAGGTGGTTTCGCTTAAGTCGCTCGCGTTCATGCGGGAGTGTCCGAAGGCGCGAGGCGACCAGGCGGTTAGCGGGGATCAAGGGAACCACCCTAAGGTGTGACTTAACACCGACGGACCGGAACCTTCCCTAACAGAGCAAAACTTGGAGGTTTTATGAGCAAGATTAAGAGCCTTATCCTGGGTTCGGCGGCGGGTTTCGTCGCGATCGCCGGGGCACAGGCAGCTGATCTTCCCGTGAAGGCGAAAGCCGTTCAGTACGTGAAGATCTGCTCCCTTTATGGCGCTGGATTCTACTACATCCCCGGCACCGACACCTGCATCAAGCTGGGCGGCTACGTCCAGGCTGACGCGAACTTCAACGGCGGCAACTACAACCAGCCACCGTGGGGCAGCCCAGCAGGCGTGCCGAACAGCGGCATCGACGCTCAGGGCCGTAGCGGTGACATGTTCACCACCCGCGCACGCAGCAACTTCAACATCGACACCCGCACCGCCACTGAATACGGCGTTGTTCGTACCTACTGGTCGAGCAACTTCGAGTTCAGCTCGGGCGCGACCTTCGCTCCGTCTTCGGGCAACATGACGCTCGATTATGGCTTCGTTCAGTTCGCCGGCTTCACCTTCGGTAAGGCGGTCTCGGGCTTCCAGACGCCGTGGGGTGCTTACGGCGCCAACAACAACACGTCGTACTTCCTCGGCGGCTACGATAACGCAACCGGCATCACGCAGGTCGCTTACACGTGGCAGTTCGGAAACGGCATTTCGGCCCAGATCGGTGTCGAAGACAGCCGCAACATCAACCGCGGTACTCTGATCAATGCCTCGACGGCTGCGACGGCTGGCATCACCGCTTCAACGATGCTTGGCTCGAACTTCACCAACTCCTATGGCGGCAACGCTGCTCCGGATATCGCGGGTAACATCCGCATCGATCAGGCTGCGTTTACCCTCCAGTTCTCGGGCGCATTGCATCAGAACCACGCACTTTACTACGGTGCTAACGAAACGACCGGTCATCCGGACGACAAGTTCGGTGGTGCGGCTTCGGTCGGTCTTCAGTTGAAGAACCTGCCAACCGGCCCCGGCGACAAGTTGTCGATCGACGGAACGTGGTCGAAGGGTGCTGTTAAGTACCTCATCTCCGGCGTGACCGGCACTGCAACTGGCAACAACATGAACTTCACCAACTTCGGTGGAGCAGATTTCGGCGCCAGCTATCAGAGCGTCGCGACTGTTTTCGCAGCTGACGCGGTTTACGGACTGAACGGCCAGCTTGAACAGACGACCGCTTGGGGCTTCCGTGGCGCTTACGTTCACAACTGGTCCCCGAACTGGGAAACCAGCGTGTTCGGCAGCTACACGAAGATCGACTACAACACCAACGCGACTGCTTTGATCTGCACCGCTCAGCTCGCTGCTGCGGCCAGCGCGAACGGTCGGTCGGCCGCCAACTGTAACCCAGACTTCGCAATCTGGCAGATTGGTACGCGTACGGCCTGGACTCCTGTCCAGAACCTGACGTTCTCGGCTGAAGTCCTCTACACGACGATCGACCAGTCCAACACGGGCTCGTTCGTTGCGACCGCTCTCGGCACGAAGCCAGCTGGTACCTATGACTACAAGGACCAGGGTATGTGGTCGGGCAACGTCCGCGTCCGCCGCACCTTCTGATCGTAACCGCCTAACGGCGATTACCATCTGAATTGCAAAAGAACCCCCGGCAGGAAACTGCCGGGGGTTTTTCTTTGTCTGCGCCGTCCTGAGGGCCTTGCCGGAAATGCAGCAGATGAACCCAAGGGTTCACCTTGTCATTGCGAGGAGCGAAGCGACGACGCAATCCAGTTCTTGTTTGCGGAAGCTTTTCTTCTGGATTGCTTCTCTTCGCTCGCAATGACGGTGTGGAATGGGTCCTCTAAGGACAAGCCGCGCTATACCGCGCTGTCGCAGCGCGCGCAGAATGCGACGATGCGGTCCATCGTCGCTTTATCGGCCAGCAAGGGCGCGTGGCCCTGATCGGCCACCTCTACCAGGTCGATGTCCGGCCGCCGTGCGACCATGTCCTGCACGCCTAGGGGCGAGAGCAAGTCCGAGAGCCCGCCATGCACCAGCATCAGCGGAATGCCTGCCAGCTTGTCGAACAGCTCCCAGATCGGCTGCAACGGGGCGTCCGGCGTCACCCCATCGAGCGTCATTGCGAGTTTCAGGTCGTAGGTCCGCTCGAGTCCGCCGCCGGCCTTTTCCCGGAACGCGCGGTGCGTCCACGCCATCCATTCCGCATCGCTGAGCGACGGGAAAACGCTGCCGAACAGATCCTTAAGTCCGCGCGCCGCCTCATCCCACGTCTTTCGCTCTGGCGGGTTGGCAATATAGCCCTTGATCTTCATCAGGCCGTCCATCTCGAGCGCGGGTCCGATGTCGTTCAGAACGACGCCAGCCAATAACTGCGGCTGTACCGCAGCCAGCGCCATGGAGATCAGGCCGCCACGCGAAGTGCCGAGCAGAATGGCCCGCGAGATTCCAAGCGAAGCCGCAATGGTCAGGACGTCGCTGAGTTCGATGGGGACCGCGTATTTGGCGGGATCCGGATCGTAGTCTGACAGCCCGCGGCCGCGATAATCGACCGCCACCACCTTGCGAGGCGCTTTGGCGTCCGTGGCGATCGCACGGGCGATGTCGTCGAAATCGTCGGTGGTCCGCGTCAGGCCGGGCAGGCACAGCACCGGCAGCGCGCTGCTGTTGTCAGGGCCGATGATCTTCGCATGGAGTTTCAGCCCATCGGCCGACTGGCAGAAGACGTCGCGAAACAGGCTGGGCATTTGCTGATAGCTCTGCTGTTCGGTGTGAAAGGCGGAGAGATAACCGCGAGACTATTCCACACCTGCGCCGCGGCGCAAATCCGCCTCGATCAGCAGTTTGCTGCCGCCACCGAACCGGGAGCGGTAGACCTGCACGTTTTCCATGATGCGCTGAACGTAATTGCGGGTCTCGGAGAACGGTATCTGCTCGACCCAATCAACCGCATCCACCTTGGGATCGCGGGGGTCGCCATAGCGCTCGATCCATTTGCGGACGCTGCCACGGCCAGCGTTGTAGCCGGCGAACGTCATGATGTAGGAACCACGATAGTCCTCGATCAACCCGCCGAGTTCAGCGGCGCCGAACGCGGCGTTGTAGGCGGGATCGCTCTTCAACCTCGCGAGATCGAACGTCGCGCCGTGTCGCTTGGCGATGTATTTGCCGGCGGAGGGGGTGACCTGCATCAGGCCGTAAGCCTGTGCGGGCGACACCACGGAGGGATTGAACGCGCTCTCCTGTCGCGCAATGGCGAAGACGATTGCCTTCTCGACCTCGGGCCCGAAATCCTTGTAGGGAGGAATGCCGATCACTGGATAAGCGTAATGGTCGAAGGGCATGCCGCGATTCAGCGCGGCCTTGCCGACCAGCAGCATGCCGCGCGCATCGTTATAACGCTGGGTTAATTCGCAGAGTCCGAGCAAGCCGTCCATGTCGGCGCGCTCGCCCATGTCGGCAAGAATGGGAATGGCCAGCTCGCGCTCGTCGAGTGTGTAGAGCAGATCGACGGCGCGAACGACCTCCAACCGGTCGCCGGTGCGCGAACGGCCCGGCGGTCCGTTCAGTGCAATCTGCGGCAGTCCCAGCTTGGCCCGTGCCAATTGCCCGTAATAGCTGGTCGATTGCGCTGCCGCTGATTCATAGGCCGCACGCGCCTCCTGCGTCCATCCGGCAGCCTCCGCGGCCCGGCCTTGCCAGTAGCCGGCGCGGGCCAGCGCCGTCGGATTGACGCTGCCGACCCCGATGCGTGCGAAATGTTGGGCCGCGAGATTTGGATCGTTGAGAAAGCGCAGCGCAATCCAGCCTGCGGTGAATTCCTGCTCGGTCTTGTAGATATCGCGTGCCGGCAGCGACGCATCGCGTGCAATGGCATAGGCCGTGCGGGGCTCGTTGCTGTCGAGCAGCTTGCGCGCCAACAGTCGCCGCTCGATCCACCATTCGTCGGCATTGACCAGCCGCGCAGGATCGCGCGGCGCGGCCTGCATCGCGCGCGCAGCTTCTGCGAACTTGTCCTCGCGCCGCAGCCATTGCGCCTTGCTGAAAAGATAGAGCGGATCGTTGTGCAGGTCGCTCGGGACCGCGTCGAGCAGCGCCTTCGCGTTTGAGGCTTTCTTGTTGAGGGCGACCCGCGCCTTTGCCAGCGCGACATGACCGCTGCCAAGCCGCTTGGCGGAGCGCAACGCGGCTTCGGCGTTGTCGCCGCTGTACAGCAGCATGTCCATCCGGACCTTGATGTCGCCCGGCGTCAGCAGCGTGCCGAACCTTTCGAACGCGGTATCTTCAGTGTCAGACGAGAACGGATCGCCGCGCCACGCTTCGCGCACCAGCCGTTCAGCGCTCGCCCGGTCGCCGCGGGCCAGCAGCGCGCGCGCGAGCATGAACCGGCCCTTGGCGGAGATCGGCTGTTCCCCGTTGAAGAACGCGAGGACGATGGAATCGTCGCGCTTGTCGTCCCACAAGGCTGCTTCGCCACGCCGCCGCAGGAATGTCACGCTTGGCCAACTCGGATTTTCGGCAAGGAAGTCGCGGTAACGTTCGACGGGTGCACCGTTGTCGTCGCTGCGCAGGATCATCCATTCGGCAAGCTTGCGCGCAACGGGATCAGAGAGCGAGGCCTGAAGCTGCGTCGCATCGGCCGGCTTCCGTTTACGCACGAGCTCGATGATCTGCTCGAGCGTTTCCATATCGGCCTTTGATGTGGACGATGTACTGGACAGCGCCAGGGCCACGGATGGCTTTCGGGGCGGAGCAGGGCGTGCAGCCAAAGCTTTCGGCGCTGGCGCGGCCGGCATGGCTTTTGCGGACGAGGGCGCCGGTGGCTGAACGGGTTTCGCCGGCGTTGTCTGCGGTGTGACGTTGCGGGGGATCGGCCGCGGCTTCGGTAGCGGAACTCCAGAGGCCGCATGTGAGACCAGCACAATCGCTGTCGCACCGAGGACCGCGGCGGTCCAGCGCCTTGACCGGGATGATCCCGCTGATGAAGGAGCAAATGGCGTCACGGGCAACCTATGTGGCGAATCATTCAAGAGCCTTCGCCCTCGGGTGTAGTTCATTGAATCTGTGGACAAAACATCAAATGTGATAGAATGGGCACAATGCCGCAACACCGCGGCAAAATCGCGGCTGACGCGGGGTGTTTGGAGCGCCCGTGCACCGGCCCAAAGGCCCGGGACTTTCATCGCGCCCCGGGACCCGGTATCAATTCCTCATAACAATCACTGCGTCGCGATACGCGTTCGGAGACTGACCATGGCAGCCAAGACGAAGTTCGGAGGTTCATTTACCGCCTTGGTCACGCCGTTCAAAAATGGCGCGCTGGACGAGGCCGGCCTTCGTGCACTGGTAAGTTGGCAGATCGAGCAGGGATCGCATGGTCTTGTTCCGGTCGGCACGACCGGCGAAAGCCCGACGCTGAGCCACGACGAGCACAACAAGGTGACCGAATGGGTCATCGAGGAGGCGAAGGGCCGCGTCCCCGTGATTGCGGGCGCAGGCTCGAACTCGACGCGCGAGGCGGTTGCTCTGGCGAAGCATGCGGAGAAGGCCGGCGCCGATGCGGTGCTTGTGGTGACGCCTTACTACAACAAGCCCACGCAGGAAGGGATGTATCATCACTTCAAGGCGGTGAACGATGCGATCGGGATTCCGATTTTCATCTACAACATCCCGCCGCGCTCGGTGGTCGACATGTCGGTCGAGACCATGGCGCGGCTCTATGAGCTCAAGAACATCGCCGGCGTGAAGGACGCGACCGCCAATCTCGCCCGCGTCTCTCAGCAACGTCACGCCATGGGTCCGGATTTCATCCAGCTCTCCGGCGAAGACATGACCGCGCTCGCCTACATGGCGGCGGGCGGCCACGGCTGCATCTCGGTCGTCGCCAACGTCGCGCCGAAGCAGTGTGCCGACTTGATGACTGCTGTGTTGAAAGGCGACTACGCTGGTGCGCTCAAGATTCAGGACCGGCTTACGCCGTTGCATGATGCGATCTTCAAGGAACCGGGGCTTGCAGGCGCCAAGCATGGCCTCAAGCTGCTGGGCCGTCTGGACGAAGAGGTGCGGCTGCCGCTGGTGCCTGTCACGCCGCCGACCGGCAAGGTCATCCGCGACGCGATGGTGTATGCGGGATTGCTGAACTGACAATCATTGAAGGAATTTGCCCATGCTTGAGGAGTTCAAGAAATTTGCCCTGAAAGGCAATGTGGTAGACCTCGCGGTCGGCGTGATCATCGGTGCTGCGTTCGGAGCCATCGTGAATTCGATGGTCGGTGACATCATCATGCCGATTGTCGGCGCGATCACCGGCGGCCTCGATTTCTCGAACTACTTCACGGGTCTGTCGAAAGCAGTGACAGCGACGAACCTTGCCGACGCCAAGAAGCAGGGCGCCGTGCTGGCGTGGGGCAGCTTTCTCACACTGACGCTGAACTTCCTCATCATCGCCTTCGTGTTGTTCCTGGTGATCCGTCTCATGAACCGCCTGAAGGCCAAGGAGGCCGCCGCCCCGGCGGCGCCGACGAAAGATCAGGAATTGCTGACCGAAATCCGCGATCTTTTGAAATCGAAATAATTCACTATCTAAAAGCGGCAAGATTTCCTGAATATGCAGTCAGTATCGTTCTGCGGGATTGCGGTTTCACGCGAGCCGTTGTTCGCGTGACTACGCTCCGAGGCACCTGATGGCCGAAAAGAAAGAGAAGCCGATCAAGGTCGTTGCGGAGAACCGCAAGGCACGATTCAACTATGCCATCGAAGATACCGTCGAGGCAGGCATCGTGCTCACCGGCACCGAGGTGAAATCGGTGCGCGGGGGCAAAACCACGATCGCAGAGTCCTATGCGGACGCCAAGGACGGCGAAATCTGGCTCGTGAATGCGAACATCCCTGAATATCTGCAGGCCAACCGGTTCAACCACGAGCCGAAGCGGTTGCGCAAACTGCTGCTGCACAAGAAAGAGATCAACAGGCTGGCCGGTGCAATCGAGCGCGAGGGCATGACGCTGATTCCGCTCAAGATGTATTTCAACGAGCGGGGCAGGATCAAGTTGCAGCTCGGTCTCGCCAAGGGCAAGAAACTGCACGACAAGCGCGATACCGAGAAGAAGCGCGATTGGGAGCGCGAGAAAGGCCGCCTGTTGAGGGCGCGGGGATGATTGCGTGTAGGCGGAGAGCAGGACGATGACTGAGCAACCGAACCTGATGGGCGTCGACTGGAGCAAGATTCCCGCACCCATCGACGATGGCGCGGCGAAGCATCTCGTCGGCATGAAAATTCCGCCGATTGCGCTGCCGGCGACCGACGGCACATCTGTGACACTTGCATCGCTGTCAGGACGGGTAGTGCTGTTCGCTTACCCGCGCACAGGTGAACCCGGCAAGATCAGCATTGTCGATGATTGGGACATGATCCCCGGCGCGCGCGGCTGCACGCCGCAGACATGCGCATTCCGCGACCTGTTCAAGGACCTGAAGGAAGCGGGCGCGCAGCATGTGTTCGGGATTTCAACCCAGGACAGCGCTTATCAACGCGAGATGGTGGAGCGGCTGCACGTGCCGTTTCAGGTCTTGTCCGATAGCGCTCTCGCCATGACGCGTGCGCTGAAGCTGCCGTCGATGGATGTGGCTGGCCTGACGCTGATCAAGCGGCTGGCGCTGATCATCGACGATGCGACGATCACCCATGTGTTCTATCCGGTGTTTCCGCCCGACCGGAATGCAGGCGACGTTCTGGCCTGGCTGCAAGCCAATCCGGCATAACTATTGTGGGTGAGCGCGCCTAGGTCGCCAGATACTCCCGCACGCGGGTGAACACCGCTCTGAACATCTTGGGCGTAAGCACGCCGGTGTTCGTGTTGTAGCGCGAGCAATGATAGCTATCGAACAACCGGAACGATCCTGCCTGATGCTCCGCGCCGTGACCGAACGGCGCTAACGCGGCCCGGACGCCGAGCGTTTTAAGCGTCGTGTCGTGCGAGACGCGGCCGAGCATGACGATGGCGCGCAGGCGCGGCATCTCGTCCAGCGTCGCGTTGAAGAAGGTGCGGCAGGTTTTGATTTCGGCGGGCAGGGGTTTGTTCTGCGGGGGCACACAGCGCACGGCATTGGTGATGCGACAATCGACAAGGGCTAGCCCGTCGTCGGGCCGGGCTTCGTATGACCCTTGAGCAAAGCCGAGGTCGAGGAGCGTCCCATAGAGAAGATCACCGGCAAAATCGCCGGTAAAGGGCCGCCCAGTGCGGTTGGCGCCCTGAAGGCCGGGCGCGAGGCCCACGATCAGAAGCTGCGCGTCGGCCGATCCGAAAGAGGGAACAGGTGCGTTGAACCAATGCGGATGCTGCGCGCGATTGGCGTCACGATAATCTTTCAGGCGGGGACAGAGAGGACAATCCAGGCCGGGTTCGTTCGATCGCCCTGAAACAAAAGAAGAAGGGCCGGCGCTGCTGCGCCGGCTCTCCTTGGTCTTGTCCTCAATCGTCGAATTGGTCGACATCGCCTCGCGGTGCAATTGTACTCGTGCTCCGCTGCAGGAATTGCGGCGTGTGCTGACGAGGTTCGCGCGGTTCGCGAGGAGCAGGGCGCTCGCTCGGATCGCGGCCAAGCTTGGATTGTAGCTGGACCAGATCCGTAAAGACATCCGCTTGACGGCGCAATTCGTCTGCAATCATCGGCGGCTGGCTGGAGATGGTGGACACCACCGTGACCCGTACACCGCGGCGTTGCACGGCCTCGACCAGCGAGCGGAAGTCGCCGTCGCCTGAGAACAGCACCATCTGGTCGATGTTTTCGGCCAGTTCCATGGCATCCACCGCGAGTTCGATGTCCATGTTGCCCTTCACCTTGCGGCGTCCGGAAGCGTCGATGAATTCTTTCGTCGCCTTTGTGACCACGGTGTAGCCGTTGTAGTCGAGCCAGTCGATCAACGGTCGAATCGACGAGTACTCCTGATCCTCGATGATCGCGGTGTAATAGAAGGCCCGCACCAAGGTGCCACGGCTCTGGAATTCGAGCAGCAGGCGTTTGTAGTCGATATCGAAACCAAGAGTCTTCGCTGTCGCGTAGAGGTTGGCACCGTCAATAAACAGCGCGATCTTGTTCGTCGCAGAGGGCATCAGTTTTTTACTCGCATCTTTGTTGCAGTATATTTTTGGCGCGGCGCTTCTGAGCGCCGCACGTTGCATGGACAATCAGCTATCCACGCTGTGGGAGTCTTTAAGGATCAAGGCTCGCAAAGCCAACAGGGCATTAGCGACGGCGTGTGTGATCAATTCGTCATCCTTTTGGATGAATGAAGCGATTTCTTGTTCGTGGGGCATTGTCCCTCACCCCTCTGCCATGCGCTAGCGGCAGATTGTCAAAGGCGGCGTTTTACCGGCAATTTCGAAATTCTCGCTTGCGGAATGGCTCAGGTCGCTATACCTAGCGCGCATAGCGACATATTTTCAGATCCAGACTCGGAGCGGCAGCCGATGGCGCGCGTCACTGTTGAAGATTGTATCGATAAGGTCGACAACCGGTTCGACCTCGTCCTTTTGGCCGCGCATCGTGCGCGGATGATCTCTTCCGGGTCACCCCTGACGATCGACCGGGATAATGACAAGAATCCGGTGGTTTCGCTACGTGAAATCGCTGATACGACCATTTCCCCTGAAGATTTGCGGGAGGAATTGGTCCATTCCCTGCAGAAGTTCGTCGAAGTGGACGAGCCGGAACCGGATACGGTGCCTCTGATCGGCTCCGCAGGCGCCTCCGTGGACGCCGACGACACCGAAGTGGCTGTCGAGCGGATGACGGAAGAAGAGCTGCTGAAGGGTCTGGAAGGCCTTGCTCCCCCCGAGGAGCAGCCCGAGGAAGACGAATAAGGTTCCAGTTTGGGCCCAGACCCCGAATTTCGGGTGTCATCAACCATTTTTCGCAAAGGCCCGGGCGGATCGCCCGGGCCTTTGCATTTATTGACATTTTTAGCGTCTTCCTTGCGATCGGCGGAGAACCTAGTGATATTGTGAATGACGGTTCCCTTTTCCAGAATCGTCAGTCGAGGCAGCAAGCGGATGGCCATCTGGCACCGAAAACAGCCCCAAATGCAGGCGGCGACCGAAGCGGTCGCAGCGGTTCCGGCTGCGTCCCCGGTTGTGCCAATCAAGAAGCCGCCGCGCGCCAAGATGATGCGGCAATACGATCTCGTGGACCGGGTCCGCGCCTATAATCCGAATACCGACGAAGACCTGCTCAACAGGGCCTACGTCTACGCGATGATGGCCCACGGCGAGCAGAAGCGCGCTTCGGGCGATCCGTATTTCTCGCACCCGCTCGAGGTTGCGGCGATCCTCACCGGCCTGAAGCTGGACGACGCGACCATCGTCGCGGCGTTGCTTCACGACACCATCGAAGACACGGAATCGACCCGCACCGAAATCGACCAGATGTTCGGTCACGAGATCGGCGCGCTGGTGGAGGGGCTGACCAAGCTCAAGCGGCTCGAACTGGTGTCGCGCGAAGCCAAGCAGGCCGAGAATCTGCGCAAGCTGCTGCTCGCTATCGCCGACGATGTGCGCGTACTGCTCATCAAGCTCGCGGACCGGTTGCACAACATGCGGACGCTGGAATTCGTGCCGCCGGCGTCGCGTCACCGGATCGCCGAAGAGACGCTCGACATCTATGCGCCGCTCGCAGGCCGCATGGGTATGCAGGAGATGCGCGAGGAGCTGGAGGATCTGTCGTTCAAGGTGATCGATCCCGAAGCGCATGCGGTTGTCGTGCAGCGTCTGGATGCACTCGAAGAGCGCGATCGCAATCTGATCGGCGAGATCGAATCCCAGTTGTCCGCCAAGCTCGCCAAGAACGGCGTCAACGCGCAGGTGAAAGGCCGCCGCAAGCAGCCGTTCTCGATCTGGATGAAGATGGAGCGCAAGTCCGTCGGCTTCGAGCAACTGTCCGACATCTTCGGCTTCCGCATCATCGTTAACAGCATCGCGGAGGTCTACCGCACCGTCGGCATCGTGCATACGACGTGGCCGGTCGTGCCGGGGCGCTTCAAGGATTACATCTCGACGCCGAAGCAGAACGACTATCGTTCGATCCACACCACGGTGATCGGCCCGGGCAAGCAGCGCGTCGAACTGCAGATCCGCACCGAGGAAATGGATCGCGTCAACGAATACGGCATCGCCGCGCATGCCTTCTACAAGGATGGCGGCGGTTCGCCCACCGAACGGCTTGAGCGGGAATCCAATGCGTTCGCCTGGCTGCGGCATACGGTCGAGGTGCTTTCGGAAAGCGCCAACCCGGAAGAATTCCTCGAACACACCAAGATGGAGCTGTTCCACGATCAGGTGTTTTGCTTCACGCCGAAGGGAAAGCTGATCGCGCTGCCGCGTCATGCCAACGTGATCGACTTTGCCTATGCTGTGCACACCGACGTGGGCAACAGCGCAGTGGGCTGCAAGATCAACGGCAAGTTCGCGCCATTGTCGTCCGAATTGCAGAACGGCGATGAAGTCGAAGTGCTGACCTCACAGGCGCAATCCGCGCCGCCGAGCGCGTGGGAATCGCTTGCTGTCACGGGTAAGGCCAAGGCCGCCATCCGCCGTGCCACGCGCACTGCCGTGCGCGATCAATATGCCGGCCTCGGACGGCGCATCGTCGAGCGGCTCTTTATGCGCGCCAAGATTGTCTACGCCGACGACAAGCTGAAGGGCGCGCTGCCGCGTCTTGCGCGGGCATCCATCGATGATGTCATGGCCGCCGTCGGTCGCGGCGAGATGAAAGCGTCCGACGTCGCGCGCGCGATGTATCCCGATTACAAGGAAGAGGCGCGGCTCAGCGGCAAGAAGGCCGCCGGCGTCAAGCCGAAACCAACGGGCGACGCCAAGGCCTCGACCGCGATCCCGATCCGCGGCATCAATAGCGATCTTCCGGTGAAGTTCGCGCCGAACGGCGGCGCTGTGCCCGGTGACCGCATCGTCGGCATCGTGACGCCGGGCGAGGGGATCACGATCTATCCGATCCAGTCACCGGCGTTGAAAGATTTCGAGGAGGAGCCGGAACGCTGGCTCGATGTTCGCTGGGATACCGATGAGGCGGCGCCGCGGCGCTTTCCGGCGCGGCTGCATGTGCAGAACGTGAACGAGCCGGGCAGTCTTGCCCAGGTTGCGGGCGTGATCGCCGAACATGACGGAAACATCGACAACATCAGCATGAGCCGGCGTTCGCCGGATTTCACAGAACTGACCATCGATCTTGAGGTCTATGACCTCAAGCATTTGAACGGTATTATCGCGCAGCTCCGCGCCAAGGCGGTCGTCGCCAGCGTCGACCGTATCAACGGCTAACGTTCACTCCGTCGGGTTTCCGTTTCCATGTCAGTCATTCCGCCGCTACGTCTCGGGGTCAACATCGATCACGTCGCGACCCTGCGCAACGCGCGGGGCGGGCGCGCACCGGACCCCGTGCGCGCCGCGCTGCTCGCAATCGAAGCCGGCGCCGACGGTATTACGGCGCATCTGCGCGAGGACCGCCGCCACATCCGAGACGGCGATATGGCGCGGCTGAAAGCCGAAATTTCCAAGCCGCTGAATTTCGAGATGGCCGCGACCGCTGAAATGCTTCCCATCGCACTCGCGACCAAGCCGCATGCGGTCTGTCTTGTGCCGGAGCGCCGCACCGAGGTTACAACCGAAGGCGGTCTCGATGTGGTCGGTCAGCACGATGCGCTGGGACCGTTCATTGCCCGTCTCAATGACGCCGGCATCCGCGTGTCGCTGTTCATTGCCGCCGATCCGGTTCAGATCGAAATGGCGGCGAAACTGAAGGCCCCCGTGATCGAGATCCACGTCGGCGCCTGGTGCGATGCTGTGGTCGAGGGAAAAAAAGCAAAAGCCGAGGCCGAATGGCAGCGCATCGTCGCCGGCGCGAAGCTGGCGCAGTCCGCCGGGCTTGAGGTTCACGCCGGGCATGGTCTCGATTACGTGACAGCGGAGACCATCTCGGCGCTGCCGCAGATCGTCGAACTCAACATCGGGCACTTCATGATGGGCGAGGCGATCTTCACCGGTCTGACCCAGACCATCCGCGATATGCGCGCTGCGATGGATCGCGGCCGCAAGACGCTGCGGGCGCACGCCCTATGATCATCGGTATCGGCTCCGACATCATCGACATCACCCGGATCGAGAAAGTCATCGGCCGTCACGGTGACCGGTTTATTGACCGCATCTTCACCGACGCCGAGCGGGCCAAGGCGGAGCGCCGCTCCAAGATGCCGAAACTGATATGGGCGACCTATGCCAAGCGATTCGCCGCCAAGGAGGCCTGCTCCAAGGCGCTGGGCACCGGCATCCGGCGCGGCGTGTGGTGGCGCGATATGGGAGTAGTCAACCTGCCCGGCGGACGCCCCACCATGAAACTGACGGGCGGCGCGCTGGCGCGGCTGGAATCCCTGACGCCGCCGGGCCATGAGGCGCGGATCGACCTCACAATCACCGATGACTGGCCGTTGGCGCAGGCATTCGTCATCATTTCGGCGGTTCCGTCGTCTCAAACCTGATTGGCGGCGGGTGATGGTTCCAAATCGCCCGAAAATCTAAATTTCACTGAACCGTCAGATGATTAGCAAGTTTTCATGAGCCCGTTGATTGCACCCCCTGCGACAACGGTCTAAAACCCGCGCGGGTGATTTGGGCCGCGTCTTCGCCTCTGTGGACCACGTTCGATCCGGCCCGGAGGCGTCAAAACCAGGATTTGAAGAGCAGATGAGCGTGACAACACCGGCCAAATCCGAAGGCGGCGTCGGCGAGACCGTCCGCGTCGTCATTCACGCGCTCATTATCGCGCTGGTGATCCGCACCTTCCTGTTTCAGCCCTTTAACATCCCGTCGGGATCGATGAAGGCGACGTTGCTGGTCGGCGATTATCTGTTCGTCTCGAAATACTCTTACGGCTACAGCCACTATTCGATCCCGCTGTCGCCGCGGCTTTTCTCCGGCCGCATCTTCGGCTCTGACCCCGAGCGCGGCGACATCGTCGTATTCCGCCTACCGAAGGACGACACCACCGACTACATCAAGCGCGTCATCGGGTTGCCGGGCGACCGCATCCAGATGAAGGAGGGGCTGCTCTACATCAACGACAAGCCGGTGCAGCGCGAGCGTCTTCCGGATTTCGTCGGTGAGGATCCCTGCGGATCGGATGCCACCGCGCGCGTCAAGCAGTGGAAGGAAACGCTGCCGAACGGCGTGACCTACAAGTCGCTCGATTGCGTCGATAACGGCTTCTACGACAACACCAACATCTACACCGTGCCGCCCGGTCATTTCTTCATGATGGGTGACAACCGTGACAACTCCACCGACAGCCGCGTGCTGTCGGCCGTGGGTTATGTGCCGTCGGAAAATCTGATCGGCCGCGCACAGATGATCTTCTTCTCCATTGCCGAGGGCGAACAGGCCTGGCAGTTCTGGCGCTGGCCGGTTTCGGTGCGCTGGAACCGTATCTTTTCCATTGTTCGATGAGCGGCGATACCGCAGCCGTCAAAACTTCTCCGGATACGGACGACGCCGCGAGCGCTGGCGCCGCAGAGGTCAAGCCTGCCAAGAAGGCACGCCGGCCGAGTGCCAAGGCTGCCGCCAAGATCATCGAGCAGCGGATCGGCCACACCTTCGCCGATCCCTCGCTGCTGGCGACGGCGTTCACCCACGTCTCGGCGCTGAAGTCCGCGCGCAGCCGCGCCGACAGCTATCAGCGACTCGAATTTCTCGGCGATCACGTGCTCGGACTTATTGTTTCGGACATGCTGTATCGCGCGTTTCCCAAGGCGGACGAGGGCGAGCTGTCGAAGCGTCTCGCCGATCTGGTGCGCAGGGAAGCTTGCGCCGATGTGGCCAAGTCACTCGGGCTGGATGAAGCGATCAAGCTCGGATCGGTCGGAGCGGGCGCCAGTGCGCGGTTGCGCAATTCGGTGCTGGGCGACATCTGTGAAGCGGTGATCGGCGCGGTGTTCCTCGACGGCGGCTACGCGGCGGCGGCGGAATTCGTCGAGCGCAACTGGACCGAGCGCATGCGCAAGCCTGTGCGTCCGCTGCGCGATCCGAAGACCGTGTTGCAGGAATGGGCGCAAGGCAAGGGTTTGCCGACGCCGGTCTATCGCGAGGTGGAACGCACCGGGCCGCATCACGATCCGCAGTTTCGTGTGGCGGTGGAGTTGCCTGGATTGGCGGCCGCCGAAGGTATTGGCGGCAGCAAGCGCGCCGCAGAAAAGCTGGCGGCCACGGCGCTGCTGAAGCGGGAAGGCGTGACGGGCGGCAACGATGCCTGATGAAACACAAGATACATCTGCCCATGAGACGCGTTGCGGCTTCGTCGCCCTGATCGGCGCGCCGAATGTTGGCAAGTCGACGCTGGTCAACGCGCTGGTTGGCTCGAAGGTCACCATCGTCTCGAAGAAGGTGCAGACCACGCGCGCGCTGATCCGCGGAATCGTAATCGAAGACAACGCGCAGATCATTCTCGTCGACACGCCGGGCATCTTCGCGCCGAAACGCCGCCTCGACCGCGCGATGGTTTCGACCGCATGGAGCGGCGCGCACGACGCCGATCTCGTCTGCGTTCTGCTGGACGCGCGCGAGGGGATCAACGAGGAAGCCGATGCGATCTTCAATAAGCTCTCCACCGTCAACCATCCGAAGTTCCTGGTGCTGAACAAGATCGATCTCGTGCCGCGCGAGAAGCTGCTGGCGCTGGCGCAGAAGGCGAACGAGCGGCTTGAATTCTCCGAGACTTTCATGATCGCGGCACTGTCAGGCGACGGTGTGGACGATCTGCGCCGCGCGCTGGCCAAGGCCGTGCCGCCGGGTCCGTATCATTATCCTGAAGACCAGATGTCGGATGCGCCGCTGCGGCATCTTGCAGCCGAGATCACGCGCGAGAAGATCTACCGTCATCTGCATCAGGAACTGCCGTATCAGTCCACGGTCGAAACCGACTCATGGACCGACCGCAAGGACAAGTCGGTACGGATCGAGCAGACGATCTTTGTGGAGCGCGACAGCCAGCGCAAGATCGTACTCGGCAAAGGTGGCGCGACGATCAAGGCCATCGGCGCGGATTCGCGCAAGGAGATCGCTGAAATCGTCGGGCAGCCGGTGCATCTGTTCCTGTTCGTGAAGGTGCGCGACGGCTGGGGCGATGATCCGGAGCGTTATCGGGAAATGGGGCTGGAGTTTCCCAAGGAATGATTGAGGAATGACCGGCCCCGACGTTCAGGTTCCGAAGAATATCTTTTACTTCGAAGTGCTGTTGTATCTGTCGCTGCTCATCGACGTGCTGTCGGCTGCATTTCTGGACCGCATGCCTGATGACGTCACCGACTCGGCGAAGCTCGCCATCAATTTTATCGCCATCGCAATGACGCTGGGGTTTATGCAGTTGATCTGGCTTGCGGCCCATCGGCGCAAGAACTGGGCGCGGACGATCCTGCTGGTGGCTTTGATGCTTTCAGTCGCGTCGATTGTTACGACGGTGGGCGAAACCGGACTGCAATTCGGCACGTTTGTGGATGTGATTTCGACCGCCTTGACGGCTCTCGGCCTGTCGTTCTCGTTCACCGGCGATGCGCAGAGCTGGTTCCGGCAACCGGAATAGCCGGCTGCGGAAACCGGCAGAATCCTGTAAACTTCGACCATGGAATGGACCGACGAAGGCATCGTTCTGGGCGTGCGGCGGCATGGCGAATCCAGCGCCATCGTCGAACTGCTGACCCGTAGCCATGGCCGTCATCTCGGTCTGGTGCGCGGCGGCGCGGGCTCGCGGATGCGCCCGCTGCTCCAGCCCGGCAACACCGTGAACGCGGTCTGGCGCGCGCGCCTCGACGAACATCTCGGGTACTACGCCATTGAAGGCACGCGGTTGCGCGCGGCCACCATGTTCGCTTCGTCGCATGCGGTGTACGGCGTGACGCATCTGGCGTCGCTGGTGCGGCTCTTGCCCGAGCGCGATCCGCATGAAGACATCTACGAGATGCTGGAATCCATTCTCAACGATTTCGACGATGCGGCCGTGGCCGGTGTGCAACTGGTGAAGTTCGAGCTTGCGATGCTGACCGAACTTGGCTTCGGCCTGGATCTATCGTCCTGTGCCGCGAGCGGGGCGGTGAATGACTTGATTTATGTGTCGCCGAAATCGGGCGGCGCGGTGTCGCGGCAGGCGGGTGAGCCGTGGCGCGAGCGGCTGTTGCGTTTGCCGCCGTTCCTGCGCGAGAGCGATGACGGCACCAACGGCTGGACCGGACAGGATGTCGAAGACGGCTTCCGACTGACAGGGTTATTCCTGCTGCGGAACGTGCTGGAACCGCGCGGGCAGGGCCATTCCGATGCCCGTGAGGGCTTCATCAACGCGGTGCTTCGGCCTCGCGCGAGTGTAACGGCTGCGGAATAGGCAGCAAAAAGCTGCGTTTCTCGCCTCAAAAACCTTCGAATCAGATGTTGTTCATCCGCCAGACAGGAGTTAACCCCTTTTCATGGGCAAAAGACTGATTCCACCAGAGCCGATGGACGTTCAGGAGGTCGCACTCCGCGAGGCGCTTGAAGAGCGCTATCTCGCCTATGCGCTCTCGACCATCATGCACCGCGCGTTGCCGGACGCACGCGACGGATTGAAACCTGTCCATCGCCGCATTCTTTACGGCATGCGGCTGCTGCGGCTCGACCCCGGCACGCCGTTCAAGAAATCCGCCAAGATCGTCGGCGACGTGATGGGCTCGTTCCATCCGCACGGCGACCAGTCGATCTACGATGCGCTGGTGCGCCTCGCGCAGGATTTCTCCTCGCGCTACCCGCTGGTGGACGGGCAGGGCAACTTCGGCAACATCGACGGCGATAATCCGGCTGCCTATCGTTACACCGAAGCGCGCATGACCGAAGTCGCGCGACTGCTGCTGGAAGGAATTGACGAGGACGCGGTTGAATTCCGCGCCAACTACGACGGCCAGTCGAAAGAGCCGATCGTGCTGCCGGGGGCGTTCCCGAATCTGCTGGCCAACGGCGCGCAGGGCATTGCGGTTGGCATGGCCACTTCGATTCCGCCGCACAACGCGGCCGAGCTTTGTGACGCGGCGCTACATCTGATCGACAAGCCCGCCACCAAATCGCGAGGCCTTCTAAAATATGTGAAGGGTCCGGATTTCCCGACCGGCGGCATCGTGGTGGATTCGCATGAGAGCATCGCCGAAGCCTATGCCACCGGACGCGGTTCGTTCCGCGTGCGCGCGAAGTGGGCCCAGGAAGAGGGCGCGCGCGGCACCTGGAACATCGTCGTCACGGAGATTCCGTGGCTGGTGCAGAAGTCGCGGCTGATCGAACGGATCGCCGAACTGCTCAACGAGAAGAAGCTGCTGCTGGTCGGCGACATCCGCGACGAGTCGGCGGAAGACGTGCGTATCGTCATCGAGCCGAAGTCGCGCAATGTCGATCCCGAAGTGCTGATGGAAACGCTGTTCAAGCAGACCGAGCTTGAAAGCAAGATTCCGCTCAACCTCAACGTTCTGGTCAAGGGCCGGGTGCCGAAGGTGCTGGGCCTTGCCGAGTGCCTGCGCGAATGGCTCGACCATTTGCGCGACGTGCTTGTCCGCCGCGCGAATTTCCGCAAGAGCCAGATCGAGCACCGCCTCGAGGTGCTGGGCGGCTATCTGATCGCCTACCTGAACCTCGACAAGGTCATCAAGATCATCCGCACCGAGGACGAGCCGAAGCCGGTTCTCATCAAGACCTTCAAACTCACTGACCTGCAGGCCGACTCCATTCTCAATATGCGGCTGCGCAACTTGCGCAAGCTGGAAGAAATGGAAATCCGCGGCGAGGATAAGGCGCTCCGTGCCGAGTTGAAGGATCTCAAGGCGCTGGTGGCCTCCGAAGAGGCGCAGTGGACGAAGGTCGGCGAGCAGGTGAAGAAGGTGCGCGACACCTTCGGCCCCAAGACGCCGCTCGGCAAGCGGCGCACGCACTTCGCCGATGTACCGGAGCACGATCTCGCTGCCATCGAGGAAGCGCTGATCGAGCGCGAGCCGATCACGGTTGTCGTCTCGGACAAGGGCTGGGTCCGCACGCTGAAGGGCCACGTCGAGGATTTGTCGAACCTCGCGTTCAAGACCGACGACAGCATGGGCTTCTCGTTCTTTGCTGAAAGCACGTCGAAGCTGACGCTGTTCGCGACCAATGGACGCTTCTACACGCTCGACGCGCAGAAGCTGCCGGGCGGGCGCGGTCATGGCGATCCGATCCGCATGACCATCGACATGGAAGGCGATACCAACATCGTTTCGATGTTCGTGCAGAAGGGCGGCCGGAAATTCCTTGTGGCTAGCGGCGACGGGCAGGGCTTCGTGGTCAACGAGGACGATTGCGTTGCCAACACGCGCAAGGGCAAGCAGGTTCTCAACGTCACCGCACCCAATGAGGCTGTGGCGATCACGACCGTGAGCGGGGACACCGTTGCCGTGATCGGCACCAACCACAAGATGGTGATATTCCCGCTCGAGCAGGTGCCTGAGATGGCGCGCGGACGCGGCGTGCGCTTGCAGAAGTACAGCGGCGGCAAGCTGTCCGACGTGATGACGTTCACCGCCAAGGACGGCATGACGTGGAAGGATTCCGCGGGGCGAGATCAGAGTTCGACGTGGAAAGAACTCAGCGACTGGCGCGGCAATCGCGCCGATGCCGGCCGCCTCGCGCATGGTTTCCCGAAGTCGAACAAGTTCGGCAAGGTGATCGAATAGTGTCATTCCGGATCAGACCGCTTTGCGGTCTGATCCGGAATCTCGATCTGGTTTGACAAAGCGCCTCCTCATGTCGAGATTCCGGGTTCGCTCGCGGTGCTCGCGCCCCGGAATGACTGGGATACTTCAAGGAGGCTCATGGTCCGCTACAACGAAATCCGCGAAGGCGAGGTCGCCGTCGATCCGCCGCCGCCGACAGATGCCGGTCTCGTTTTCATCGGCCGCATCCACACACCATGGACTGATCGCCTGATGACGCCGCGACAGGGCCGTCATGATGGTCCTGTCTGCCGCATCGAGATTTTCGATCCGTGGGTGCCGGCCCTGAAGGGGCTCGACAAATTTACGCAGGTCGAAGTGATCTACTGGCTGCATCAGTCGCGCCGCGATTTAATCCTTCAGAGCCCCGCCAGCGATACCAACACACATGGCACGTTTTCGCTGCGCTCGCCGGTGCGGCCGAATCCGCTCGGCACGTCAGTGGCGAAACTCATCGGCATCGAGGGCAACACGGTGCTGGTGTGCGGGCTCGATTGCCTCGACGGAACGCCGCTGGTCGATCTCAAGCCCGACCGCTGCCAGTTCACGCCAGTCGCACCGCCTCAGCCGGGCGATTTTGAAACGGGCTGAAGTTCAGCCCAGTGTCATAATTTGCTTTTGCAACTCACTTGCAACTAGATCGAGGCCGTGCATAATCGGGCCATGGATGCACGATCCCCGCTACCGCCGCCGGAGCCGGCTGCTGCGCCGCCCGCGTCGGGCGGCTGGCGCACGCCGCGAGGCGAACCATCGCTCGCAGACATGTTCGGCTCGGTTCGGGTCGCCAAAACCGGTTCATTCTGGCGCAAGCTGGCTGCCTTCCTGGGGCCGGGCTACCTTGTCGCGGTCGGCTACATGGACCCCGGCAACTGGGCGACCTCGCTCGCGGGCGGTTCCAAGTTCGGCTACGCGCTGCTCGCGGTCGCGCTGATTTCCAACATCATGGCGATTGTGCTGCAGGCGCTGTGCGCGCGGCTCGGCGTCGGCTCGGGACGCGATCTGGCGCAGGCCTGCCGCGACGCCTATCCGAAATGGGTCTCGTGGCCGCTGTGGCTGCTGGCCGAAATCGCCATCAGCGCAACCGACCTCGCTGAGATCATCGGCACCGCGATCGGCCTCAATCTTCTGTTCGGGATTCCGCTCGAGATCGGCGTGCTGATCACGGCGGTCGATGTGTTTCTTATTCTGGCCTTGCAGGCGATCGGTTTCCGCTGGGTCGAGGCGTTCGTGGTGGCGCTGCTTGGCGTCATCGCGGCGTGCTTCGCGGTGCAGATCGCGATGGCCGATCCTGATTGGGGCGCAGTGATCCGCGGCTTCGCGCCGACAGTCGACATCGTGCGTAATCCCGACATGCTTTATCTTGCGCTGGGAATCCTCGGCGCGACAGTGATGCCTCACAATCTCTATCTGCATTCCGGTCTGGTGCAGACGAGGGGATACGGCGACAGCGTTCCGGAGAAGAAGGAGGCGATCAAGCTCGCCACCATCGATTCCACCATCGCACTGTGTCTCGCATTACTGATCAACGCGTCGATTCTCATTCTTGCTGCCGCGACCTTTCACAAGGTGGGCAGGACCGACGTTGCCGAACTCAATCAGGCGCATTCGTTTCTGGCGCCATTGCTCGGCTCGACGCTGGCGCCGACACTGTTCGGCATCGCGCTGCTCTGCTGCGGTTTGAATTCGACAGTGACCGCGACATTGTCCGGTCAGATCGTGATGGAAGGTTTCATCAACATCAAGATCGCGCCGTGGCTGCGGCGTCTCGTGACGCGCTCTATCGCCATTATACCCGCTGCTATCGTGACGATCTGGTATGGCGAGAAGGGCACGGCGCAGTTGCTCATTCTCAGTCAGGTGGTGCTAAGCCTGCAATTGCCGTTCGCGATCGTACCGCTGGTGATGTTCACGGCGAGCAAGGCGAAGATGGGTACGTTCGTCGCGCCGCGCTGGCTCTCGTTCTTTGCCGGAGTGATCGCGGCGGTGGTGATCGCGCTCAACGTGAAATTGCTGATCGATTTCGCGACGGGCTGAGCGCCAGAACAGCGGCTGTGAGTGTCGCGAGCGCTGCGCGTCATTCGTAGTCGTCATCACCGGGCGCCTGTCCTCGACTTGATCGGGGATGTCCCGGTGATCCCCAGTCAGGTGCATTGATCTCCCTCCACGTCGTCCCCGCGAAAGCGGGGACCCATACTCCCCGAATTGTCGATTTGACGGCGATGTTGGAGCAGTCCTCCCGCAATCATTACAATGTTCGGTGGTTATGGGTCCCCGCTTTCGCGGGGACGACGATTGAGTGTGACGCGACTGCGTGCGCCACTTCGACTTTCCGATTCAATTTTCAAACAGCCACTTCCATTCACGCACGCGTCATCGCTCTCGCGCCACGCGCGAGGTGAGCTTTTAGTTTCACCCCTCAAAACATGAGGGGCATGGAGCGCCGCGAGGCGCACCTTGTCTTGTTTCGCTCCCGGCATCGCTTGCGACACGATGAAACTCCGGAAGCGCATCGCCTCACGGCGCTCCATTGCGGCGATTTGTGAGCCGGGGACCGTACTTCCGGGTGAGGATGGGGGAGCTAGTCGACCCCTGATCCAGCAGGCTTTCGCCTGCCTTCGTCCTCTCCTCGTCCAGCCGCGAACGGCAGAGCCACCTAGTTGGCCCGGACGGTCGCCCCCAGCCTTCCGGACGGTGTGGGTGCGAACCACATCGCGCAGACGCCGCATCCTGCTCCACCTTCAAGACGCCTCTAGAAAGCGCCCCTCACGAACAGGACCGCAGGATTATATTCCTAGATCAGGGAATGTCAAGTTGACGGTGAAAATTCTCGCCAGGACGACATCGGCCGGTTAAACGCCGCTTGCGTTTTTGTCGAATTTTTCGCGCGCGGTCTGGATCTGCGGCAAATGTGCGAACGCCCATGAACCTAGATGCTGCACCGGTTCTTTGAGCGAGTGTCCGAGTTCAGTCAGCTCATAATCGACGCGCGGAGGAATGGTCGGAAAGACCGTCCGCGTGACGAGACCGTCGCGCTCCAGACCTCTCAGCGTGAGCGTCAGCATTCGCTGCGAGATGCCGCCCACCATGCGCTTGATCTCGTTGAAGCGGCGCGGTCCGTCGCCGAGCAGCATGATCACCAGCACGCTCCATTTGTCGCCGATCCGCGACAGGATCGACCCGACCGCAGTGCAGTCTCCGGGCAAATGGCGCTCGGGCAGGGCGGTTACATTGATGTGCTCGGGTTCCATGGGTGTGCTCAAGTTCAAAAAATGTGCCGTCTTGCGCGGCTTATCAGAGGTCATCATTAGTGTCCAGGTATCAATCTGATACTAGAGCTAAAGGTGAACCCATGAAACTGCTCCATATCGACGCCAGCATCCTTGGCGGCAATTCCGTCTCCCGCCAACTCTCGGCCGCGGCGGTCGAGCGCCTGCGCAAGACGACGCCCAATCTCGACGTGACCTATCGCGACCTCAGCACTAAGCCGCTTTCGCACTTGAGTGGTGAGCATCTCGCCGCCGCCCACGGCGCGACACCTGAAACGCAGGCCGTGCGCGATGACATCGCGGCCAGCACTGCCGCGCTGGATGAATTCCTTGCCGCCGACGTCGTTGTCATCGGCGCGCCGATGTACAACTTCACCATCCCGAGCCAACTCAAGGCCTGGATCGATCGCATTCTCGTCGCGGGAAAGACCTTCAGTTACTCGGAGAAGGGCGTGGAGGGCCTTGCAGGCAACAAGCGCGTGATCGTCACCCTTTCGCGGGGCGGCTTCTACGGCGCCGGTGCGCCTGCTGCGGCAGGCGAGCATCTCGAGACTTATCTGCGCTGGGTGTTCGGCTTCATCGGCATCCACAATCCCGAGATCATTGTTGCCGAGGGGATCCAGATCAGCCCAGAGCAGCGCGAGAAGTCGGTTGCCGAAGCGTTGCAGGTGGCAGGCGCATTGAAGGCCGCTCCCGATCTTCAGGCCGCGTAAGCGATTTATTTTCCGTCATGCCCGACCTTGCGTCGAGCATCTACGTCTTGCCCCAACCTCAGGACGTGGATGGCCGGGAAATACCCGGCCATGACGACCTCAAATAGGGGACGTGAGAAAACGCTAATCCTGCGGTTCTGGCGCCATCGTGCCGGTGGCGTCGACGCGCAGCCAGCCGCTTGGCGCGAGGCGCTGCTGCGGCAGGAAGCGGGCCTTGTAGTCCATCTTCCGCGAGCCATCGATCCAATAGCCAAGATAGACGTAAGGCAGGCCGAGCCGCCGGGCGCGGGCGATATGGTCGAGGATCATGAACGTGCCCATCGAGCGGCTTTCCTCGCCGGGCTCGAAGAACGAATAGACCATCGACAATCCGTCGCTGAGAACGTCGGTCAGCGCCACTGCGATCAGGTCGCCGCCCTTGCCGGTAATGCCGCTGTCGGCGGTGCGCCGGCGATATTCGATGATGCGGGTTGCGACGTGGCTGTCCTCAACCATCATCGCGTAGTCGAGCACGGTCATGTCCGCCATGCCGCCATCGCGATGGCGGGAATCGAGATAGGCGCGAAAGACGGAGTATTGTTCGGAGGTCGGTACCGCCGTGCGCAACTCGCTGACGATGTCGCTGTTGCGCGCCTGGACCTTCCTGAAGTTTCGCGAGGGACGGAATTCGTTGGCGATGACGCGCACCGACACGCAGGCGCGGCACTGGTCGCAGGCGGGGCGGTAGGCGATGGACTGGCTGCGGCGGAAACCGCCATGGGTGAGCAAGTCGTTCAATTCGCCGGCCTTGTCGCCGACCAGATGCGTGAAGACCTTGCGCTCCTGCTTTCCCTCCAGATAGGGGCAGGGTGAGGGCGCCGTCAGATAGAATTGCGGCGTATTGCGCGAGTGTTGTGTCACGTGAGGTCGTAAGTCTCCGCTCTGTCACGATTCCCCTCACAGCATCGCGCTACAAGGGGGCAGTGGTCAACGAGTTTGAGCGCGACGCCGCAAAGTGTGACGCGATTTTAGGGCGGCATTATGCACGACGCCCGGGCAGGCCACGCCGATAAAACGTGGACTGCCCGGAGTAGAATTGCAGCTAGGCGCGGGTTGTCTGTACGGCCGGCGCGGTGACGTTGCTGTTGATGAAGACCGTGCCGAGCACGATGTCATGCAGCAACCGGCGGCGGCCGTTGAACAGGCCGACCAGCAGCACCAGCGGCGTCAGGAACGAGACCGACACCCAGTACAGAACGGCGTGAACCGCTCCCAGAACGAAATAGGGCCGGTCGCCGGTCCATGTCCGCATCTGGATGTCCATCATGCGCATGCCCACGGTGGCGCCGTGCGGGCCACCCAGCGATGTGCCGTAGTAGATCAGCGCCCAGATCACCGAGAACGGCGAGATCAGCCAGAACAGAAACCAGCCGAGCCCCAGCGTCACGATGCCGAACAGCGTGATGAAAATGACCGCGAGGATGATCGGGATCGCCAGCACGACGAGGTCGATGAGGAATGCGAAGAACCGTTTGGTCAGCACGCCGCGAAACAATTCGGGCTGCAACCACGGATCGTAAGCCTGCTGCGCGCGTGCGCTGGCCGATGGGTCGTTACGCCAGGTCGCACCTGATGTCGCGCCGCCGGTGTTTCTCGTGTCAGACATGGAAACCCTCCTCAACCGGTCCGCCGATGTTCCTTGGACCGCTCGGTGCGCAGATGGCCCCGCCGGTTTGCGCCCGCAAGACGGCTTAGGCTCACATGGAGAAAAAGTTATCCGGCGGGTTCCGGGTTTCCCGAACATCGCAACGAACAGCTTTGCCGGAGTTCGTCATGCCCGGGCTTGTCCCGGGCATCCACGTCTTCAGGCGATACAACAAGAAAGACGTGGATGGCCGGGATAAACCCGGCCATGACGGCGGAGAGACTTCGTTTAGCTACAAAGGACGACGCCAGTCGTCCCATTCTTATCTCTCGGCCTTCAGCTTCTCCGCCGCGGCTGGCGCGAAGTAGGTCAGCACGCCATCGGCGCCGGCACGCTTGAACGCCACCAGGCTTTCCATGATCGTCCGGTCGTGGTCGAGCCAGCCGTTGTTGATGGCGCCGGCGATCATCGCGTATTCGCCGGACACCTGATAGGCGAAGGTCGGCATTGCAAAGGTGTCCTTCACGCGCCGCACGATGTCGAGATAGGGCATGCCGGGTTTGACCATGACCATGTCCGCGCCTTCGGCGATATCAAGTTCGACTTCGCGCAGCGCCTCATCCGAATTCGCCGAGTCCATCTGGTAAGTGCGCTTGTCGCCGGTCAGCGTTTTCGCCGAGCCGATCGCGTCGCGGAACGGGCCGTAGAAAGCCGAGGCGTATTTCGCGGCATAGGCCATGATCTGCACGTCGAGAAAGCCTGCGCGGTCGAGGCCCTCGCGAATGGCGGCGACGCGGCCATCCATCATGTCCGATGGCGCGATGATGTCGCTGCCGGCTTCGGCCTGCACCAGCGCCTGCCGGACGAGGATCGCGACCGTCTCGTCGTTCAGGATCCGGCCGTCGTGCAGTAGCCCGTCATGACCGTGGCTGGTGAACGGATCGAGCGCCACGTCGCACAGGATGCCGAGCTCGGGGAATTCCTTCTTGATCGCGCGCACCGACTGACACACGAGGTTGTTGGCATTCAGCGCTTCAGAGCCGGTCTCGTCGCGCAGCGACGGTTCCGTGTAGGGGAACAGCGCGATGCAAGGAATGTCGAGCTTCACCGCGCGCTCGGCGTCGCGCACGCATTGATCGACACTGAGGCGATCGACGCCGGGCATCGAAGCGATCGGTGTGCGTTTGTTGACGCCGTCGACGACGAACAGCGGCCAGATCAGATCACTCGCCGACAGCTGGTTCTCGGCGACGAGCCGGCGCGACCATGGCGTCTTGCGGTTGCGGCGCATGCGCGTGGTCAGATTGAGGGAAGGGGCGGCGGTGCCGACGTCGCGCGGGTTGTCCCGCATTTCAATCGGACGCCCGAATTTGATCGCCATTGTGATACCACTCCCGCGCGAAAAGATATCGCCAGATGTAGCATCTGCCGGGGCTCCCGTCACCGCACGGAGGCGTCATCGGGCGGATTGATTTTGGTGGTGTAAAGGATCAAACAGGCGCCATGAACAAGGACACCCGGCAATCGATGGCCGCACGCATGGGCCGAGGCGCGAACGACGACGCGCCGCGCGACCAGGTCAATCTGGTCACCCCGATGACTGACACGGAGACGGGCGACAACACGTGGACCGGCCGCCTCGTGCTGTTCCTGCGCGTCATGGCTGTGCTGTCGATGATCAAGGGACTTTATCACTGGGCGGAAATCACCGGCTTCATCGGCGGAGAAGAACGCGCGTTCGAAGCTCAGACGACGCAATGGCAAACCGCCACGGTTTATTTTGCGGTGATCGAACTCGTCGCGGCGGTGGGGCTATGGCTTGCGACGCCATGGGGCGCGGTGGTGTGGCTCACAACCATCGTTTCAACCGCGGTGATCGAACTGATGTTTCCCGCGATCTATGGCGGCAACCTTTTTGCGGTCCTCGTGTCCCTGATCCTGCTCGCGGCCTATCTCGTTCTGGCGTGGCTTTCGGCGCGGGAACGGCCGCCCTAGTGTCCTGTATCCGACGTTTGCTTTATTTTGCAGCGCCTTCCGAGCAAACGTCGGATACGAAAGGACACTAGCAAATTATGATTCTAGTGATCCTTTGGTTCTGACATTCGCAAAATGCCTGCCGAGAGGGGAGGCGAATGTCAGAACCGGATCACCAGCATCGTGGTACAGGCGCTCGCCTTGATGCTTGACGAAGTCTTTCAAATTTGAACGAACCCTGTTCTGGAATGCGACAGGATGCGCGACGAAGCGTGAACATCAGTCGTTTTAAGTGAATCAAAACTAACAAAAAGCCCTTATTTTATCGGTGTAACATACGATTCACCGTTTCAAATAAACCTTCTCTTTATGCTGTTATTTAAGCTGATCTTCAAACGCCTCCCTTAGTTTCCACCTATCAGGCGAGACAAAAGTTTCGTCGAATAAGTCGTAAAAACGACAACAGGGGAAGTGTCATGATCAAAGCCGCCGCTACGGCCGTTGAGCCCGCACGCGACAACGCCGCTGCACCCGTGCAGCCGCTCTATCTCGAAGCTCTTACGCTCGTCGAACGTCTGCATCGCCGCCTGCTTGACGTTATCAAGGATGAGTTCGACCGCCGCGGCCGCGCCGACATCAATTCGGTGCAGGCTCTGCTGCTCTATAACATCGGCGACAAGGAATTGACCGCCGGCGAGCTGCGCACGCGTGGCTACTACCTCGGCTCCAACGTCTCCTACAATCTGAAGAAGCTCGTTGAGATGGGTTTCCTCGATCATCAGCGTTCGCGCGTTGATCGCCGCTCGGTCCGGATTCGTCTGACCGCGCAGGGCCAGGAAATCCGCCACATCGTCGACGCGCTGTATCAGAAGCACGTCAAGACGGTGGAACAGGTGGGCGGCATCTCGAACGCCGAGTTCGCGACGCTGAACAAGTCGCTGCATCGCCTCGAGCGCTTCTGGACCGACCAGATCCTGTATCGCCTTTGAGCACGGATAAGCGGGTCAGCTGGCTGGTTCAAAAAGATCGGCGGCCTGCATTAGTCCCTCTCACAGTTTAGGCCGGTGCCCTCCGGTCGTTACCGAAGTGCGCACAAGACGCACGCGGAAGAATTCCGCACGAGTTTCCCCTGGTGTGGGATATGCGACTAGGCGCCTTCGGGCGCCTTTTCGCGTTTTGGAAGAGGGCCGCCGGAGAGAATCGACTCGTAAACGAGTCCTGAATCCTCGGGCTCAAGAGGCAAAAATATCGCCCGAGACTCTTGCGCGGACTCTTTCCATCATCCTCAAATCATGAGGCCGATTCTCAAATTCGCCGGCGACCGGCTGCAGGTCGCGTTGATGCTCGTGCTGCTGGCCGCGTGCTCGCTGAACGTGATGTTCCTCTGCGCGCGGCTGTAGGCCGGGCAATAGACGTGGTTGTCCTTTTCACCGTCAGCAACCGGGATACGGTAATCGCCTCATTCAGGAATTTCAGCTGATCGGCGGCACCCACGCGCCTAGTCTTTAAGGAGGGGCGGGTGGGGCGCGGGGATTCGGCTGGCTGAATCAGGTCTGGCCCCAAGGCTGCCCAGGGACAGGGAGCCCCTTGCGGACCGCCTTTTCCCGCTTTCCGCCCGATAAGCCCGCCCAACGGGCCAGGCGCGCCGCGTTGTGGGCCGCGGCGGCCTAAATGTGGCCCACCTGCTTGTGGAACTTGGACCTCACCGCCAGATATGGTATCTCGCGGTTGCCGCCCTTGATGCCACCCGTAACCGTCCGCGCGCCTGCGAAGAAGGCCGCGGCGGTGGAGACATTTCATCCATGAGCTCTTCCGCCAAGACTGCGTCCGCCCCCGACTCGTTTTTCACGGCCTCGCTCGCGCAGGCCGATCCGGAGATCGCAAACGCGATCAAGGGTGAACTCGGTCGTCAGCAGCATGAGATCGAACTGATCGCGTCGGAAAACATCGTCAGCCGCGCCGTGCTCGAAGCGCAGGGCTCGGTGATGACCAACAAGTACGCGGAAGGCTATCCGGGCGCGCGCTATTACGGCGGCTGTGAATTCGTCGATGTCGCCGAGAACCTCGCCATCGAGCGCGCCAAGAAACTGTTCGGCGCGAATTTCGCCAACGTGCAGCCGAACTCCGGCAGCCAGATGAATCAGGCCGTCTTCCTCGCGCTCTTGCAGCCGGGCGATACCTTCATGGGTCTCGACCTCGCAGCCGGCGGACATCTGACCCACGGCGCGCCGGTCAACATGTCCGGCAAGTGGTTCAAGCCGGTGCACTACACCGTGCGCCGCGAAGATCAGATCATCGACATGGACGCGGTGGCCAAGCAGGCGGAAGAGATTCGGCCGAAACTCATCATCGCCGGCGGCTCGGCGTACTCCCGGGCTTGGGATTTCAAGCGCTTCCGCGAGATCGCCGACAGCGTCGGCGCGTATCTGATGGTCGACATGGCGCACTTCGCGGGTCTGGTCGCGGGCGGCGTGCATGCCTCGCCGGTGCCGTATGCGCATGTCACCACGACCACCACGCACAAGTCGCTGCGCGGCCCGCGTGGCGGCCTGATCCTCAGCAACGACGAGGCGATTGCCAAGAAACTGAACTCGGCGATCTTCCCAGGCCTGCAGGGTGGTCCGCTGATGCACGTGATCGCCGCGAAGGCAGTCGCGTTCAAGGAAGCGCTGCAGCCGGACTTCAAGATCTACGCCAAGAACGTGGTCGAGAACGCGAAGGCACTGGCGGAAACGCTGCGCTCCAACGGTTTCGAGATCGTCTCCGGCGGCACCGACAATCACCTTATGCTGGTAGACCTGCGGCCGAAGGGCCTCAAGGGCAACATCTCGGAGAAGGCGCTGGTTCGTGCCGGTCTCACCTGCAACAAGAACGGTATTCCGTTCGACCCCGAAAAGCCGTTCGTCACGTCGGGTCTGCGTCTCGGCACGCCGGCGGCGACCACGCGCGGCTTCGGCGTCGCCGAATTCAAGCAGGTCGGTGCGCTGATTTCGGAAGTGCTCAACGCGGTCGCGCAATCGGGCGATGGCGCGGCGCCTCTGGTCGAGGCGTCGGTGAAGGAGAAGGTGAAGGAACTCACCAGCCGCTTCCCGATCTACCAGTAAGGCGGGTCAGATGCGTTGCCCAAGCTGCAACAGTCTCGATACGCAGGTGAAGGATTCACGGCCGACGGAAGATTCGGCCGTGATCCGGCGGCGGCGCGTCTGCATGGCGTGCAATTTCCGCTTCACCACCTTCGAGCGCGTGCAGCTTCGTGAATTGACCGTCATCAAGCGCAACAGCCGCCGCGTTCCGTTCGACCGCGACAAGCTGGTGCGCTCGCTGCAGATCAGTCTGCGCAAGCGTCCGGTCGATCCCGAGCGCGTCGAGAAGATGGTGTCGGCCATCGTACGCGAGCTTGAAAGCGGCGGCGAGGCGGAGATTTCCTCGGAGGTCATCGGCGAGACAGTGATGGAGCATCTGCGCCAGCTCGACGATGTCGCCTATGTGCGTTTCGCTTCGGTCTATCGCAATTTCCGCGAGGCCAAGGACTTCGAGACCGTGCTCGGTGAACTGTCGGGCGAGGACGAACCGCCGCGGCCGGTGGTGGTGCGCAAGTGACCGCAGTTGAGAGGTTAGTCAACGTTTCTCTCGGTCGTCATGCCCGGCTTTATGCCGGGCATCCACGTCTTTAGGATGTCTCTATCAGGAAAGACGTGGATGGCCGGGACAAGCCCGGCCATGACGCTGGAGAGACTCCAGAGAAGTAACTGAACAATCGTGCCCTCTTTTCAATCGGCCCCGGACGATCTCCGTTTCATGCAGCTTGCGCTGGCGCTCGGCCGGCGCGGGCAGGGCCGTACCTGGCCGAACCCCGCCGTGGGCGCGGTGGTCGTCAAGGATGGCATCATCGTCGGGCGCGGCTGGACCCAGCCCGGAGGTCGGCCTCATGCTGAGCCGGAAGCCTTGAAACGCGCGGGCGAAGCGGCACGCGGCGCGACGCTCTATGTCACGCTCGAACCCTGCTCGCATTTTGGAAAATCGCCACCCTGCGCGGACGCAATCATCACCGCGGGCATCGCGCGGGTCGTCTCCGCCGTTGAAGATCCCAATCCTGACGTCGGCGGGCAGGGCCATGCGCGGCTGCGCGCCGCAGGCATCACGGTGGAAGTCGGCCTTTGTGGAGAGGAAGCGGCGCGTGATCATGCCGGGCATTTCCTGCGCGTGCGCGAGAAACGCCCGCATGTCATCCTGAAACTTGCGGTGTCTGCCGACGGCAAGATCGCTGCGGCGGGTCACCGCCCGGTCGCCATCACCGGGGATGCGGCGAACGCGCGGGTGCATCTGCTCCGCGCGCAAAGCGATGCGGTCTTGACCGGCATCGGCACGGTGCTGGCGGACGATCCGCTGCTGACGTGTCGTCTGCCGGGGCTCGAGGCGCAATCGCCGGTGCGTGTGGTGCTCGACCGCGCGCTGCGGCTGCCGGGCACCAGCAAGCTGGTTCATTCCGCGCGCGAACACCCGCTATGGGTCATGACATCCGATCTGTCTGAGGCGCCGGCGGCGATGAAGCTCGGCGCCGCGGGCGCGCAGATCATGCGCGTGCCCGTGACGACAACGCCGCCGCCCGGTCTCGATCTGAGAGCCGTTTTAAACGCGTTGTCCGAGAAGGGCGTCACCCGGTTGATGGTCGAAGCTGGCGCGCGGGTGGCATCGTCGTTCCTCAGCGCAGGTCTCGTTGATGAAATCTGGCTGCTGCGCGGGCCGACGGATATCGGCATGGATGGTATTCCGGCGCTTGATACGCAGCCGCTGTCGGTCATCACCCAGTCGCCTCACTGGCGCGCGCGTGCTACCGAGACGCTGGATCAAGATACTCTGACAGTTTACGAGCGCTCATAATGTTCACAGGCATCATCACCGACGTGGGCGAGATCGCAAGCTTCACGCCGACCGCGCAAGGCCAATTGCACCGGCTGCGCATCGCGTGCCGCTACGATCAGACCACCATCGCCGACGGCGCGTCGATCGCGTGCAACGGCGTGTGCCTCACGGTGGTTCAGTCCGGTGTCGATCAGGGCAAGACGTGGTTCGATGTCGATGCCGCCGCCGAAACGTTGCGCATGACGACGGCGAGAGGCTGGGGCAAGGGCACGCGCCTCAATCTCGAACGCGCGCTCAAAATCGGCGACGAACTCGGCGGGCATATCGTTGCAGGACATGTGGATGGCATCGCGACGGTTGTCACCCGTGACGATCTGCCGGACATGGCGAAATTCGAGCTGCGCGCGCCACGCGATCTTGCGAAATTTATCGCGGCCAAGGGCTCGGTCACGCTCGACGGGGTCTCATTGACAGTCAACACGGCCGTTGACGATCAGTTCTCGGTGCTCATTATTCCGCACACGCTGAAGATGACGACGCTGAGCGACTGGCGCCAGGGATCGGAAATCAATCTCGAAGTGGATCTGATGGCGCGCTATGCGGCGCGGCTGACGGAAATGAAATAAGGCGTACTCGGGCGCCGGCGAACGACATGCGACGGCAGGATCGATATGCGAAAGCAACTCACCAACGAGCAGGTCGAAGCTTTCCGGGAGCGTCTGCTTCGCGCGGCTGAAAAACTCTTTGCCAAGCATGGCGTTTCCGGCGTTTCGATGCGCCAGATCGCCCAGGCGCTTGGTTACAGTCAGACCGCGGCATACCGCTATTTCGCAAACAAGGACGAAATTCTCGCGGCGATGCGGGCGGCAGCGCTCGATCGCTTCTGTGGCCATCTCGAAGCGGCATTCGATCCGGCCAGGGATGCACGCAAGAATGCGCGGGCCGTGGGGCAGGCCTTTCTCGATTTTGCGCTGAAACATCCAGACACCTATCGGCTGATTTTCTTTACGGAGAATCTTGAAGAGGCGATTGCTCCACAGTTCTCCGCGACGATGACGCGGTTCCGCGCCACCATGACCACCTATGTGCAGGCGCTTATCGATGCGGGATATATCGAGGGAGACGTCAGGACATTGGGCGAGGCGTTTTTCTCTGCAGCCCACGGCATCGTCATGATGCATATGAGCGGGCTTTTGCGGACTGTCCGCGAGAGAGACGAACTGCATCTCGCCTCCATGCGTCTCATTGCCAGGGGCGCGGGAATGTCCAATGTGTCGCAAGCCAATGCGAAGAAACCGATCAGGGCTGTTGCAAATTCTCGCAAAACTTGACGCTGTTAAATTAATTAAATAGTTTCCCGCCCGAAATTGGGATACGTCCCAGCGCGATCAACCAAGAATAATCAAATGGGGGATTCACATGCCGCTGTTCAGCGATTATCCGGTTGCAACGCTGAAAGACGTGATCCGCTTTGAGACCGAGAAGACGCTGGAACAGCGCTACGATGCGCGCAGCGTCTACGACATCTTCGCCAAGAGCGCCGCGCGCCACCCAGACCGCACCGCGCTGACCATGTTGATGACCGGCGCGGACGATGAGACACCGCGTCTCGTCACGTATCGGCAGATGCTCGACGGCGTCACCCGCGCTGCGAATTTCTTCGCAAGCCTCGGCGGGCGGGGCGCGGGCGTCGCCTACATTCTCCCGAGTCTGGTTGAGACGCATTTCACTCTCTGGGGCGCGGAAACCGCAGGCTATGCCGTGCCGCTCAACTTCCTGCTGCAGGCGCAAAACATCGCCGATCTTGTTCGCGCATCCGGTGCGAAGATTCTCGTCGCGCTCGGTCCGCATCCGCAACTCGACATTTGGGAAAAGGCCGTCGCGGTCGGCAAACTGCTGCCGGATATCAAACTCGTGCAGGTGTCATTGTCCGATGCGCCGCTGCCCGAGGGTGTGATCGGCTTTGGGCCGGGCCTGAAAGCACAGGACGGCAGCAAGCTGACGTTCGGGCCGGCGCGAGGCAGCGACGATGTTGCGGCCTATTTCCATACCGGCGGCACGACTGGTCTGCCCAAGCTCGTGACACATACCCATCACAATCAGATCGCGGCGGCGTTCGGCGGAACGGTGCTGCAGGATCTGAGCGAGACCGATGCCATCACCAATGGCCTGCCGCTGTTTCATGTCGCCGCGACGATCTCATGCGGGCTGTCATTCTTCATCGCGGGCGCGAACGTCATCGTTCTTTCGCCGGCGGGCATGCGCAATCCGGCCATCATCAAGAATTTCTGGAAAATCGTCGAGCGCTATCGCGCCACGGTGATCGGCGGCGTGCCGACGGCACTGGCCGCGCTGCTCAACGTGCCCGTCGATGCCGACATCTCGTCGGCGCGCTACAGCATCTCGGGTGCGTCCCTGCTGCCGCGCACGGTAGCGCTTGCGTTCCAGAAGATGACAGGGACGACGATCCACGAAATTCTCGGCATGACCGAAACCGGCGGACTTGTATCCATCGATCCGGGCGCTGGTGAGCCTGTGCTCGGGTCGGTCGGCGTCCGGCTGCCGTACAGCAAAGTCGTCGTTCGCAAACTGGGCGCCGATGGTTCGCTGAGCGAAGCTTGCGCACCGCACGAGGTCGGAGTCATGACAATCTCCGGTCCGAACGTCACGCCGGGCTATAAGGATGCGAGCCAGAACGGCGGCGCGTTGCGCGACGGTTATCTGGACAGCGGCGATCTCGCCTACACGGACGAGCAGGGGCGGTTGTTCATCGCCGGACGCTCGAAGGATATGATCATCCGCAGCGGCCACAACATCGATCCGGTTCTGATCGAGGATGCGTTGCAATCCCATCCAGCGGTGGCACTGGCAGCCGCGGTCGGTCAACCGGACAAATATGCCGGAGAATTGCCGGTCTGCTACGTGGCGCTCAAGCCGGGTACGCAGGCGACCGCCGACGAACTGAAAGCCTATGCCGAACCGCTGATCGCGGAACGCCCGGCCTGGCCGAAGCAGATCATCGTCATTGATGCCATTCCCGTCACCAGCGTCGGCAAGATCTTCAAGCCGCAGTTACGCACCGACGCCGTGCAGCGGCTGGTGGCGCAGGTGGTCGCGGATGCGGTTGGGACAGACGGGGCCGTGATCGATGTCACCGCGGGCGGCAAGCGTGGTATCGATGTGACGGTCACGCTGCCCGCGGCGCTATCCGGGCAGCAGGCAGCGGTCGAAAAGGTGCTGGACGGCTATCTGTTCGATTACAAGGTTCGGCGGGCGAATTGAGGCGGTTCTGGTGTCCTGAATCCGAAGTTCGCCTTATTTTGCAGCGCGCTCCATAGCGAACTTCGGATTCAAAAGGACACTAGAAGTTATAATTCTAGTGTGGTTTTGGTTCGCAAGTCCGCAAATGGACGCGCCGTAAAAACAGTGCGGACTTGCGAACCACCACACTAGGCTGCATCCCTGCCTTGAAAGGCAGCTGTTGCGCTTGGCTTTGCGGCGGCCAGCGACTACAAACGCACTCCCGTGAATATGTTGACATTCTGCATGTAATCTTGCTGTCAACATGAGTGCAAACAATCAGGAATTGACCCGACAATGGCTGAACCGCGCCGCGCCGTACTGAAAGACGAAACCGATATCAGCGGCGCGCATGTCGTCATTATCGAGGCGCGGTTCTATGATGATATTCAGGAAGCGTTGCTTCAGGGCGCGATCAAGGAACTCGAGGCCGCGGGCGTCGGTTACGATGTGATCAGCGTTCCGGGCGCGCTGGAAATTCCGGCGGCAATTGCGATTGCGATGGACGCGTCGAAGAGGATCGGCAAGCCCTACGATGGCGCCATTGCGCTCGGCTGCGTGGTGCGCGGCGACACCATCCATTTCGAGATCGTCTCAATGGAGTCTTCGCGTGCGCTGATGGACCTCGCCGTCGCGCGCAGCCTGCCGCTCGGCAACGGCATCATTACCGTCAATACGACGGAGCAGGCGTGGGAACGCGCCCGCGCCGACAGACTGAACAAGGGTGGCGATGCCGCCCGAGCTGCACTCACCATGATGCGCATCAAGAAGCGTCTGGCGAAACCGCTATGAGCGATCAGAAGAAACACGCTGACAAGGGTTCCGGCGACAAGAAGGCCAACCGGCGCGGCGCGGCACGTCTCGCCGCCGTGCAGGCGCTGTACCAGATGGATATTGCCGGCGCGGGCATAGGCGACATCTTCGCAGAGTTTGAGAGTCACTGGCTCGGCAGCGAAGTCGAGGGTGATACTTATTTGCCCGCCGAGGCTGCGTTCTTCAAGGACGTCGTGGCCGGTGTGGTGCGCGACCAGAGCAAGCTCGATCCGCTGATCGACAAGGCGCTCGAAAGCGGCTGGCCGCTGAAGCGCATCGACGCGATCCTGCGCGCGACGCTGCGGGCAGGGGCCTACGAACTCGAGCATCGCAAGGATATTCCGGCCCGCGTCGTGGTGTCGGAATATGTCGATGTCGCGCACGCTTTCGTCGACAAGGACGAAACGGGAATGGTGAACGCCGTTCTCGACCAGATCGCGCGGCAGTTTCGCGCGAGCGAATTCGCGCGGGCGGGCCACTGACGATGAGTGCGCCGGGTGCCAAAGCATCGGGCGAGGACGATCTGATCGCGCGCTATTTCCGCCCGCTCGCGACCGATCCCGGCGCGTTCGGCCTGATCGACGATGCAGCGCTGCTGAAGCAGTCTGGCGATGACCTCGTTGTCACGACGGACGCCATCGTCGAAGGCGTTCACTTTCTTCCTGACGATCCGCCTGACACCATCGCGCGCAAGGCGCTGAGGGTGAATCTCTCCGATCTCGCGGCAAAAGGCGCCACGCCCGCAGGCTTTGTGCTGACGCTGGCGCTGCGTCAGGCGAGCGACGAGTGGCTCGCACCCTTCGCGCGGGCTCTTGGCGAAGACGCGGCTGCGTTCGGTTGCCCAGTGCTCGGCGGCGATACGGTATCGACGCCGGGTCCGCTCATGATTTCGATCACCGCTTTCGGCCGCGTGCCTCCGGGCAAAATGGTTCGCCGCGACGGCGCGAAGGCGGGCGACAGGATCGCGGTCACCGGAACCATCGGCGATGCGTCGCTGGGTCTGCGCGTTCTCAGAAATCAGATCGCAGGCGAGGGGCTCGATACATCCTCTCGCGATTTTTTCATCCAGCGCTACCGGGTTCCGCAACCGCGTAGTGCGCTCGCTCTCGCGATCCGCGAGCATGCGAGTGCCGCGATGGATGTTTCGGATGGTTTGGCCGGCGATCTTGCGAAACTCTGCGCGGCGTCGCGTGTTTCGGCCGCGATCGAGATGGCGGCTGTTCCGCTCTCGGCTCCGGCTCACGCCTTGCTCGCAAAGGGACATGCTGACATCGAAGCCGCTGTATCGGGCGGTGATGATTACGAGGTCGTCTGCGCTATTCCGGAGAATCGGTGGGAATCATTCGTCGCGGCCGCGGGCAAGGCGGGCGTGCAGATCAGCCACATTGGCAAGGTTGTGGCGGGAGGAGCGGCCCCTCAATTCCTCGATGCTATCGGTAAGCCGGTCGCGCTGAAACGCCTGTCCTACAGCCATTTCTGACGTTTTCGCGCTGCAAAAACCGAAGCTGCGCGGCCTTCGTTGAATCATCCGAAAAAGAGCTCGCAGGCGCTTGGCGGCGTTGCGTCAAGGGTATGATTTTGGCATTGTCCGCGCCGAATTGAGGCAGCATTTCGCCTTTTGACGAAAGCATGCCTCCTTTTTTGCGCCCGGCCGCACCTGAATCGGCCAACGGGCGTTGTGGGGAAACAATCAGGATCTGAGGCAAATTCAATGACAGCACTATGGTTGATTGTGCTCGCTGGAGCGCTTTCTATCGTCTACGCCGCCTGGGCCACCTCGTCGGTGCTCGCCGCCGATGCGGGCAACGCCCGCATGCAGGAAATCGCAGCGGCGGTGCGTGAAGGCGCACAGGCCTATCTGCGCCGCCAATACACGACGATCGGCATCGTCGGCATCGTGATCTTCGCGCTGCTGGCTTACTTCCTCGGCATCCTGGTTGCGATCGGGTTTCTGATCGGCGCCGTGCTTTCGGGCGCGGCCGGCTTCATCGGCATGAACGTCTCGGTTCGCGCCAACGTGCGCACCGCGCAGGCGGCGACCAAGTCGCTCGCGGGCGGTCTTGAACTGGCCTTCAAGGCCGGTGCCATCACCGGCATGCTGGTTGCGGGTCTCGCGCTGCTCGGCGTGACGCTGTACTTCATCTATCTCACGCAGGTCGTGGGCCTCGCGGTCAACAGCCGCGTTGTCGTCGATGCGCTGGTGGCGCTTGGCTTCGGTGCGTCGCTGATCTCGATCTTCGCGCGTCTCGGCGGCGGCATCTTCACCAAGGGTGCGGACGTCGGCGGCGATCTCGTCGGCAAGGTTGAAGCTGGTATTCCGGAAGACGATCCGCGCAACCCGGCCACCATCGCCGACAACGTCGGCGACAACGTCGGCGATTGCGCCGGCATGGCGGCCGACCTGTTCGAAACCTACGCGGTGACGGCTGTCGCCACCATGGTTCTCGCGGCGATCTTCTTTGCCAAGTCGGCGTTGCTGGCGAACATGATGACGCTGCCGCTCGCCATCGGCGGCATCTGCATCATCACCTCGATCATCGGCACGTTCTTCGTCAAGCTCGGCGCCAGCCAGTCGATCATGGGTGCGCTGTACAAGGGTCTGATCGCCACCGGCGTGTTGTCCCTGTTCGGCGTCGCCTTCGTGATCCATCAGTTGGTTGGCTTCGGCCCGCTCGCTGGCGTCAGCTACACCGGCCTCGCGCTGCTCGAGTGCGGCATCGTCGGTCTGGTGGTGACGGGTCTCATCATCTGGATCACCGAATATTACACCGGAACCGATTTCCGTCCGGTGAAGTCCATCGCGCAGTCGTCAGTCACCGGCCACGGCACCAACGTGATCCAGGGTCTCGCGATTTCGATGGAATCGACCGCGGGCCCGGCGATCGTCATCATCGCGGGCATCCTCGTGACCTACAGCCTCGCGGGCCTGTTCGGCATCGCGATCGCGACCACGACGATGCTGGCGCTGGCCGGCATGATCGTCGCGCTCGACGCTTTCGGCCCCGTCACCGACAATGCCGGCGGCATTGCCGAAATGGCGGGTCTTCCGAAGGAAGTGCGCAAGGCAACGGACGCGCTCGACGCGGTCGGCAACACCACCAAGGCGGTCACCAAGGGCTACGCCATCGGTTCGGCCGGCCTCGGCGCGCTGGTGCTGTTTGCGGCCTACAATGAAGACCTCAAGTTCTTCATTGCCTCCAAGAATGCGTACTTCGTCGGCGTCAACCCGGACTTCTCGCTGAACAACCCTTACGTCGTGGTCGGCCTGCTGTTCGGCGGTCTGCTGCCGTATCTGTTCGGCGCGATGGGCATGACGGCCGTTGGCCGTGCGGCCGGCGCGATCGTCGAAGAGGTGCGTCGCCAGTTCCGCGAGAAGCCGGGCATCATGAAGGGCACCGACAAGCCGGATTACGGCAAGGCGGTTGATCTTCTGACAAAGGCTGCGATCAAGGAAATGATCATTCCGTCGCTGCTGCCGGTGCTGTCGCCGATCTTCGTCTACTTCGTGATCTACGTGATCGCGGGTGGCGGTGCTGCCGGCAAGTCGGCTGCGTTCTCTGCCGTTGGCGCGATGCTGCTCGGCGTGATCGTGACCGGTCTGTTCGTCGCGATCTCGATGACCTCGGGTGGCGGCGCGTGGGACAACGCCAAGAAGTACATCGAGGACGGCCACTTCGGCGGCAAGGGTTCTGACGCTCACAAGGCAGCCGTGACCGGCGACACCGTCGGCGATCCGTACAAGGACACGGCAGGCCCTGCCGTGAACCCGATGATCAAGATCACCAACATCGTGGCACTGCTGCTGCTGGCGATCCTGGCGCACTGATCGTCATACTTCGCAGATAACAAAGCCCTGCGGCGCGAGTCGCGGGGCTTTTGCTTGCGCGGATGCAACGCGCGATTGTTGCTATTTGATGACAGTTTGAGTTCGCTTCCCCGCTGATATTTTCACGATGCCGTGGAAACTCGGGGCAGTTCCATGCGTTGTCTGTCGTTCACCAAGGGAGCGAGATCATGGCAGCGGATAACGGCGACCCGTTCGAGCAGGGGAAGCTCGCGCGTTTTAACAACGAACCTCACGAAAACCCTTATCCGGAAAACACCGAGCAGCATCAGCGCTGGGAGGCAGGTTATAGATTCGTCGAGCAGGGACTGATGTCAGTGTGATGCTCGCCGATGGAACAGAAACGGCCGCCCAATTGGGCGGCCGTTTTTATTTGAGAGCAGAGAGGTATTGATGACGTCAGTTGACGTCCATCTTAAGACCTTCCTTGTTGATGATGCCGGCGAATTTCTTGATCTCGTCATTGATGAAGGTCGTGAACTGCTCCGGCGTGCCGTAGTCCGGTACGGCGCCCATCGCGGCGATATTCTTCTTGATATCCTCGCGGTCCAGCATCTTCTTGATCTCGCTGTTGTAGGCATCGACGATCGGGCGTGGCGTACCGCTCTGGATAAACATGCCGAACCACGACGACACGTCGAAGTTTGCGAGTTCAGGCGCGCTTTCGCGCAAGGTCGGGACATTGGGCGCCTTGAAGCTGCGCTCCGGTGTCGTCACAGCCAGCGCGACGAGTGTTCCGGCCTCCGTTTGAGGTAGTGACGGATAGAGGTTGTCGAACAGGATCGCGACGTCCCCGCCGAGCGCGCCGGTGAGGGCAGGCCCCGCGCCGCGGAATGGAATGTGCGTCATCTTCAGGCCGGTCAACTGCAGAAACCAGACGGCAGTGAGATGCGGGCTTTGTCCGACGCCCGAGGTGCCGTAGTTCAGCTTGTCGGGATTGGCCTTGAGATAGGCGATCAGTTCCTTGATCGATTTGATGCCGCTCGAGGGATGCGCCGACACGATGTTGGGAATCCGGATCGCGTTGCTGACCGGCTGAAGCTGGTCGGGCTTGTAGGGCAGGGAACGGAAGATGCTGAACGCGACCGCGTTCGGACCGGGATTGCCGACCAGGATGGTGTTTCCGTCAGGCTTCTGCTGCACGAAATACGCAGTGCCGATGGTGCCTCCGCCGCCGGACTTGTTTTCGACGACGGCCGATATGCCCCAGGACTGTTGCAGATGCTGCGCAAGGTAGCGCCCGATGACATCCGTGCTTCCGCCCGGTGCTGCGGGCACGATGATCCGGACTGTTTCGGTCGGACGCCAGTCAGCGGCTTTCACCGAACGCGGCCATAGCGGGGTTGTGGAGAGTGCGGCGGCACCGGACAGCAGGGTGCGGCGCGACAGTGAGCGCGTCATCGGTATCCTCCCAGCGTGCATCTCGTTTGCGAGATTATTGTTGGGAGGAAGCGTAGCGGGCACGACCGCCGCGTCAAGCGACGGGGATTTCGCGCAGCGAAATGCCCGCAGCATCGGCTACGGGCATTTGGCAGCGAGCGTGGCCCAAATCAGCGCGGGCTGAGAATCTTGAAGATCGGAGTGAGGTAGCTCATCTCCTGGCCGCTGGTCGGTGTGGTGCGGCTGATGAAATCGAAGATCTTGCCGTCCTGCAGTCCGTAGTTGGCGACGCGCTGGACCGTCCGGTTCTTGTCGAAATAGATCGCGATCACGCGCTGGTCGATGACCTGCTGCTGCATGAACGCGACTTTTCGTTCGGAGCGTTGCGAGATGTAATAAAACACCTCGCCGCTCAGGGTGGCGACGGTGGACGGCGTTCCCATCACGATCAGGACCTGGTCCTGGCTGGCGCCGATCGGAATCTGTTCAAGCGCGCCCGGGGGGAGAATATAGCCCTTCTGGAACTGCTCGCCGGTGCATGCTGCCAGAATGGTACAAACGAGCGTTACGGCGGCGGCCGCGCGCAAACGGGCCGCGAACGGTCGCGCTCCGGCGATCTGAAGACCGGGCTGTCTGGAAACAGTCATGTCTGGCGTGGCCTTCCTCTTGCGTCTTGGCTCTTGCATCAACCGAAGCGTTGACGTACCGGGCAGGACTTCCGACTTCAATACACCGGAGGCCTTGAGGCGATCAGGTATCGTTCCCGGCTTCGATGTGGAACCGAAAAATGCTCTGGCCGTTCAATCGTTTCAGGAACCCCACCGTCCCGCGCGGCACCATTGAAGCCATCTATGGCATGATCGTGGCGCAAGCGCGAGAACCGGCGTTTTACGCAGGCCTCCACGTCCGCGACACGGTTAATGGCCGATTCGACATGCTGATCCTGCATTTGTGGCTCGTGCTGCGCCGGCTGCAGCCGGTGGATGGCGGCAACAGCTTGTCGCAGGCGCTTTTTGACCGCTTCTGCGGGGACATGGACGATAACCTGCGGGAAATGGGGGTCGGCGACCTGACGGTCCCCAAGCGCATGCAGGCGTTCGGCGAAGCGTTCTATGGACGCACCTCCGCCTACGATCTGGCTTTCGAGGCGGGCGACGAGGCGCTGGCGCAGGCGCTGTCGCGGAATGTCTTCAACGGTGGGCTTTTGGACAGCGCGAAGGCGCTAACCGCCTATGTGCGTAACGCTAGCGCCACTCTTGCGGCATTGGACGATGCTGCAATCCGCACCGGGGCATGGACGTTTCCGAAACCCCAGCTCGCTTCTCTGGGGGCTGAGACATGAGCAGGCCAGGTCACATGCCGGACAAGGACCTTCCCTGGAGCTTTCCCGTCGCGGTGGCCCAGCTGCCAGAGGCGGGGCTGCACCAGGTTCTGGAAACCAGTGCCGCACAACGCGAACAGATTGCCGCCGCCGCCGGCGTCAATGCCGTACTGCAAGCGACGGCGACATTCGAGGTCGTGCCCGAAGCCGAAGGCCGGGTGAATGTCACCGGGACGGTCCGGGCGCGGGTGGAACAGGCTTGCGTGGTTTCGCTCGACCCCGTCGAAAACGACATCGATGAGTACATCATGGCGGTCTTCGCTCCGCCGTCTCAAATCCCTGCCAGTCCGAAATCCGTTCAGAAGGAAGAGGGGGATGACGCCGAGATTCCCGATCTGCCGGAACCCATCGTCAACGGCGTCATCGATCTCGGGCACCTGGCCACGGAGTTCCTGATTTTGGGAATCGATCCCTATCCTCGCAAGCAGGGGGTGGCTTTCACCCCTCCGGAGACCCCGGTAGATCCCGATGAGCACCCGTTTGCCGCTCTCAAGGCGCTCAAGGTTGCTCCCGGCAAGCCATCCGGCTCGAAGGGTAAGAAACCCAAAGGAAAATGACACAGCAGCGGCCGGGCGCTTGACCGAACCCGTGGTCGGGGTCAAGCCGTTGTATCGCACCACAAAAACGCTATTGTCGCTGCCCGGCTGGGGTGGCGCTGTTTTAGGCGAATACCTCCGCCTAACGCTGTCAAAACGATGGCTTTCAGCCTGCGGTCAGTCACCTCAAAGCCGCAACGATCAGGTTTCCAGGACGCTTTATGCCGCAGAAGGTTCGAATCGCGCTTGATGCCATGGGCGGCGATTTCGGTGCATCGGTTATCGTTCCGGGCGCGGCTCTCGCTTTGAAGCGGCACGCCGACGTCGAATTCCTGCTGTTCGGCGACAGCGCCTTGATCAACGCGCAGCTCGAGTCGCATCCGGAGCTCAAAGCCGTATCGCGGGTCTTCCATGCCGATATTGCGATCAGCATGGACGAGAAGCCGAGCCAGGCGCTGCGCCGGGGCCGCAAATCCTCGTCGATGTGGCTGGCGATCGATGCCGTCAAGAAGGGCGAGGCCGACGTTGCGGTCTCCGCCGGCAACACCGGCGCGCTGATGGCGATGGCGCGGCTGAACCTGCGAATGATGGTGGGCATCGACCGTCCGGCCATCGCTGCGGTGTGGCCGACGGTGCGCGGCGAGTCGGTTGTGCTCGATGTCGGCGCCTCGATCGGCGGCGACGCCCGCCATCTTGCCTCGCTGGCGATCATGGGTAGCGCGATGGCGCGGGTGCTATTCGACCTCGAACGGCCTACGGTGGGTCTGCTCAACATCGGTGTCGAGGAAGTGAAGGGTGTCGAGGAAGTGCGAGGAGCTGCGGAGCTGCTCCGGGCCATGAACCTGCCGCAGCTCGACTTCATCGGATTTGTCGAGGGCGACGGCATCGGCAAGGGCGCCGCGGACGTCATCGTGACCGAGGGGTTCAGCGGCAACATCGCCTTGAAGACCGCCGAGGGCACCGCGCGGCAGATCGCGGAATATCTGCGCAGCGCCATGAGCCGGACCTGGCGCTCCAAGCTCGGCTACATCTTCGCGCGCGGCGCCTTCAACGCGCTGCGCGACAAGATGGACCCCCGCAAGGTGAACGGCGGTGTCTTCCTCGGACTGAACGGGGTGGTCATCAAGAGCCACGGCGGCACCGATGCCGAGGGCTTTGCGTCGGCAGTCGATGTTGGATATGACATGGTTCGTTACGATCTCCTGCCCAAGATCAATCAAACACTCAACCGCGACGGCCACGCTCTTTCGATCGTGCCGAACGCGCAGGAGGCTGTCTCGTGAGCGTGATGCGTTCGATTGTGCTCGGCCACGGCGCTTATTTGCCGGAGCGCATTTTGACCAATGCCGAACTGGCGAAGATGGTCGATACGTCGGACGAGTGGATCGTTCAACGCACGGGGATCAAGCAGCGCCACATCGCGGCGGAAGGTGAATTCACCTCGCATCTCGGCCTCAAGGCGGCGCAGGCGGCGATCGCCGATGCCGGGATCGACAGCCAGTCGATCGATCTGATCGTGCTGGCGACCTCGACGCCGGACAACACCTTTCCTGCCACCGCTGTGGCGATCCAGAATGGTCTCGGCATCCACCATGGTGCTGCGTTCGACCTGCAGGCAGTCTGCTCAGGGTTCATCTTTGCGCTCGCGACTGCCGACAATTTCCTCAAGAGTGGCGCGTTCAAGCGTGCGCTGGTCATCGGCGCCGAAACCTTCTCGCGTATTCTGGACTGGAACGACCGCGGAACCTGCGTGCTGTTCGGAGACGGGGCAGGCGCGGTGGTGCTTGAGGCGCAGCCACAAGCTGGAACCTCCAAGGATCGCGGCATTCTGACCACGCACCTGCGCTCGGACGGCCGGCACAAGGACAAGCTGTTCGTCGATGGCGGACCGTCCACCACCCAGACGGTCGGACATTTGCGGATGGAGGGGCGTGAGGTGTTCAAGCATGCCGTCGGCATGATCACCGACGTCATTGTCGATGCATTCGAGGCGACGGGCACGACGGCGGATGACATCGACTGGCTGGTTCCGCATCAGGCCAACAAGCGCATCATCGATGCCTCAGCGAAGAAGCTGCATATTGCGCCGCAGAAGGTGGTGCTGACCGTCGATCGCCATGGAAACACCTCTGCGGCGTCGATTCCTCTGGCGCTCGCCGCGGCAGCCGACGACGGGCGCATCAAGAAGAACGACCTTGTGATGCTGGAAGCGATGGGCGGCGGCTTCACTTGGGGATCAGCACTGTTGCGCTGGTGAGTCTTTTGCTAAAGTCTGTCGATAATTGAAAATACTTTAATGCTTGTGCATCGATGAGTAAGGTTGACCCTTGGTCGCTAAGCTCATAATTTCAGAACACAATATTTTATTTTTCGCCGTGAGCGGGGCAGGCGATGACCGGAACCGGGAAGACAGTCACACGAGTCGATCTGTGCGAAGCAGTCTACCAAAAGGTAGGACTGTCGCGCACGGAGTCGTCGGCGTTCGTTGAGCTGGTGCTGAAGGAGATCACCGATTGCCTGGAGAAGGGCGAGACAGTGAAGCTGTCGTCGTTCGGCTCCTTCATGGTGCGCAAGAAGGGCCAGCGTATCGGCCGCAATCCGAAGACCGGAACGGAGGTGCCGATTTCTCCGCGCCGCGTTATGGTGTTCAAGCCGTCGGCGATTCTGAAGCAGCGTATCAACGGCAACAGCAATGGCAGTGGCGCCGTAGGCGCAGACGACTGAGCATTGAATACGGCGGCTTTCAACGGGGAGCCTGCATTTGGACAAGGCGCCGGACGCATTTCGGACGATCAGCGAAGTTGCTGATGACCTTGATGTGCCGCAGCACGTCCTGAGGTTCTGGGAAACGCGCTTCACTCAGATCAAGCCGATGAAGCGTAGCGGCGGCCGCCGCTACTACCGCCCCGACGACGTCAATTTGTTGCGGGGCATCCGCCGCTTGCTCTACGGCGAGGGCTATACGATCCGCGGTGTGCAGCGGATTTTACGCGAACATGGCATCAAATCGGTGCAGAGCCTGACCGACGGGTCGGTGGACCATGCCTCGGCGCTGTTCGATGGGCCGTCCTTCGGCGCGGAGAAAGACGAGCACGCTCCGGATCTGGCGGAACTCGATGCAGAGAGCGAAAATGAAGACGAGTTCGCCGACGACGAGCCTGCTGATGGCAACTACGGGTCCCCGCTGTCGCTGCGCGACCTCGGGCCGCCACTGACAACCACGGCACCGAAGGCGGCCGTGCCAAAGCCTGTGCAACCGGCTCCCACGAACGGGCCATCCGGTGCCGAGGCTTATGCTCCGCCGAATGTCCGCAAGGGTGCGAAGCCGATGGATCGCGGCAAGCTCCAGGCAGCGCTCGACGACCTGATCGGGGCGAGGGCGCTGATCGATCAGGTGCTGAAGGACAATTAGAACGAAGCAGACGCCACTTCTCGGAATTGGCGGGAGGGTAGAATGGAAAACTGGGTCAGCGACGGCCCGGAACTACCCGACCTATAAGACGACGTAGCGCCCTCGCGAGCCGCACCGATCTCGCGCGTTCGGATAGATCGATCTGGGACGAGAGAGCCTGGATTTTGTTGTCGCTCTCCTCAAGTTGCTTTCTGAGGCCGTTTATGACCGCCGCTTCGGCGGCGAGTTTGCCGGTATAGAGAGACAAAATGCCATTCCGGTCTTCCAGCCACGGCCCTGCCGGTTCCAGCTTCATGAACCAGGACCGGCAGAATTGGATTTGTTCGCGGCGGAGAATGGTCGAGTCGAAAGAGCGGCCGGCATTTTCCTGGATCACAGACGCATAAATGTTCTCCAGTTGCAAAATCGTGCGATCCAAATCGGCGTCTTGCCTTACACGCTGACTTACAGCGGCAGAGTCTCGTGCATCATAGGCACGAATTGCACTGCTCAACGCCTCGAGTGTCGGTTGCTCCTTGAGCATTCCCAATCCAAAGTTAAGGCGCCTTCCCAATTCATAATTTGCAGTAGTCACGAGCCCGCCGAAACCTCGACCATCAATGAGAATAACGGCCGCCCCGGAAGCCATGGCTTCCAGCGCGGTTCGCGCCGTTGCGAAGACAATGTCGGCTTGCGCGCAACGCTGCTCGATATCGTCGATCTCGCGATCGACACCGTGCCCCAGCGCTTCAAACTCCATTCCCGCATGATGACACGCTTCGGCGATCAGGATTTCAGGGCCGCCGTGTTTCACCAGAGACAACGCACGTACCGGTCTTGTTGGAAGCGAGGTCGAACGCGCGGGGAAACGGCGCAAATCAACGGCGTTCGGCAAAATGCCAACGGCGTCAGCGGGAATAGAATCGGATTTGATCAGGTGGGTTCGGCATGTTTCGTCGACAGCGAAAACACGTCGCACCTGTACGAAAGGTGGGGGGGCGTCAAACCACGTCGTCGAGGAATGGCAGATCCAAATCACAGGGGTTTGCGGAAATGCGAGTATTGCCTCCGCGGTGCACGGCAAGTGATGGCCATGGATAATATCTGGCGTCTGCGGAATATCCAGGAGGTTGTCGACAACGGTTATTCCGTGTCCTGTCAATTCCTCAGCAAACGGGCCGATCATTGGTGCATAGACGGTTACCTCGTGCTGACGTTCTGAAAGACGGAGCGCAAAATCTCTTACGACGATCTCCGTGCCGGTTCGCGAGGCGAGGCGAATATTCGTAATAAGAATCTTCAACGGCTCCGCCCCCCGACCGTCTTGCCGACGAGGTCATGTATAATCTTCTCGACGTGATGCCAGCGTATAACGTCGCCATAAATTCCGGCCGCTTTGCGCGCTTCGCCAAAGGATTCATATTTTGGCAATTCGCTTGGCGTTTTGATCACTTGCTCAAGAGGTAGAGGCAAGAAGAGGGATTCCGTTCGCGCGTGATCCTCGCCCTCAACCTCTCTAAGCTCGATCACTTCGAGTTCGATACCAGGATAGCGGTCGATGGCCGCATATTTTTCGGCCAGTTCATGCTCGGAAAGTTCAACGCGAAAAACGCGTGAGCCGCGTTCCACTGGGCCAGCAAGCTGAGACGGGACGACGTCGTACTGCAGGACTTGTATTTGGTAGCTAAGCCTGTGCGACGCTTCCTCAGCCGCCAATCGTCCTATGACATGTGTCAGATCGTGAGTTACCGAGTAAAGCTGCCAACCATCTATCACCAACTGCGCGGGGCGAGTTCTCACAAGAATTTCGACGGCGGTTTTTCTCCATTGTAGGAACGGTGCAACATTGCCCGCAAGAACGGCGGCATAGAGTTCGCGATCGAATATCGCCCCGAACAACTCTGATCGATCCGCGCCAACGGCATCAAGGATCGCGGCCGAGGCCCGCAGCCTGGCTCTGTCGGTCCCCGATCGGGATCCGCTCGTCAGGACCATGCATGTTGGCTTCTCACGCAGCATCCAGCCGAAGACACGTAGCTCGTGACCAGGGTGTGCGACAAAAAGTACGGGACGAGATATGTGAATCTCCTAGCATCAAATGTTTTTTATTTGGGATGGTCTATGTAACTGGATGTCACGACCGATCATACAGAAATAACCCATGAAAACGGGAGTTGGTCGGATAGACGTTACGGTGAAAGAGCGCGCGGAGCCCTGGCGCCTTGGAAGCGGGACGAGCTTGCTGATCGAGGTTGCGCGATCTGTGGAGGAACGGGAGTATCGCCTACCAGATTTGTTTACGAAGACATCATGAGCGATCAGCAAGCGAGTGTGCGAGCGGTTGCGAATATTTTCGATCTGGGAAGCTCGGCCCGAATGGACCTAACCAAGGTAAGCGTGAGAGTTCAGCGGGCCGAGCCCGACTCTGAATGGCGGGCTCGATTCATCGCCGAAGTTGGGGACCGGTCCTACATCGACCCTGTATGAACAGATCAATGTCGTGGACGGCGATCCTGCCAGTTTGTCGGGAGGTATTAAAGCAAGGCGTCGAATAAATTCTATTAAGCCTTTGCATTATCTGATGATTTGGTCGGAGCGAGAGGATTTGAACCTCCGACCCCTAGTCCCCCAGACTAGTGCGCTAACCGGGCTGCGCTACGCTCCGAACCGTGCCAAGAGGCACCGATGCTGTAGCCGCGTTCAAGCCGCCGCGCAAGAAGGGGAAAGCCTGCGATAACGGCTGCCGAGCCCCCTTTTTGAGCCTTGGTTTGGTTCTTTCGGAGGCCTTCATGCCGCACCCGCGTTCACGGTAATGGCCAGCGAATGATCTAGAATTCGCGCGATTCGCCAGGAGCCACCATGAACGAGACTTTGATTTCCGCCTGCCAGATGTTCCTCATCCCCGTGACGATTCTTTTCGCTGCCGTTGGCGTGCCCAACAGTCAGGGTTTGAAGCTGCTCATTTGCCTGATGGGCGTAGCCACGTCGGGTCTGTGGGCCTACCGCGTCTGGTATTGGGCCGGCCTGTCGGTGATGGACCGCCGGACGGCGCTGGGACTGGCCGGTCTCTACGCGCTCGCATGGGTTTTTACGCTCCTGATCCAATTCAAAAACATGGTCTCGCCCGGATACAGGCGCTGACCGGCATTTCCGGAGGTGCCAACCGAGCCGAATGCTATTCCCAAGACGACCTGACGGGTTTCATCCTGAAGGCCGGGCGACGGCAACGGTCTCAATCGATCATCGCAGCTTGCCTCGCGCCGCGACTGGCAGGACGCCGACGATCTCATCGCCGCGAACCATCACCACCTCGTCGGACATGTTGACCACAACGCAGACATGGTTCGGCACCACGCGCACGACCTCGCCGACATTGGGCCGCTCATTGCTGCCGGAGAGATCGAGGAAGCCGTGCTCCTCGGCGAAGCGCGCGATTTTCGCTTCCGGGTGTTCGAGGATCAGTCCGTAGCCGTCGAGCCCGCCAGTATCGGCGGTGAGCGTCTTTGAACCGGCATCGAGAATGCCGCGGTCGGCAGAAGCGCGGCTGACCACAGTGGAGTAAACGTGCAAGGCGCAGTCATCCCATGTCGCTACGCCGGCCGCGACCTGCATGCGGTCGTTGTAGACATAGGTGCCGGGGCGGTGCTCGGTTGCGCCCTTAAGCTGTCCGACATTCTTCAGGTTGGGCGATCCGCCGGTCGATACGATAGCGGGATCGAGACCCAACTGCCGAAGTCCGGTCAGCGCTTCGTCGTAGAAACGCTGGGCCTCGCTCCAGCCGGTTTCCGTCGGGTACATCAACAGTCCTGCGAACGAGAGCCCTGGGGCATCCTTGATCTGGCGCGCAAGTGAGATCACTTCCGATGGCGTCTCCACGCCGGCACGCTTGCGGCCGGTGTCGCATTCGATCACGACCGGCAGGGGACGTCCGGCAGCCGCTGCTGCACCCGGCAATCCTGCGATGACGACTTCATTATCCGCGGCGACCGTGACTCTTGTTTTTGCCAGCAGGGCGCCAAGACGGGCGATCTTTTCCTCTCCGATCAGATTGTAGCTGATGAGGATGTCGTCGATACCGGCGGCGGCCATCACCTCGGCTTCGCCCAGTTTCTGGCAGGTGATGCCCTTTGCCCCGGCCTCGATCTGAAGCTGTGCGAGAAAGGGACTCTTGTGCGTCTTGATGTGGGGCCGGTTGGCGACGCCAGCGGCATCGCAGATCTTCTGGACTCGCGCGATGTTGCGTTCGACGCGATCCATATCGATGACGAGCGCGGGTGTTCCGTACTCACAGGCGATTTTTGCGGCGAGCGGGCTGGTCAAGGAGGCTTCCTTTGCGCTGGTGCAGGTAGCGGACGATACGGTGGGGATTCGTTCCGAAGCTAGCCGCATTCGGCCGGGTATTGAAGTTGGCGTCTCATCGCAATACTTGCTGCTTTCGACTGTGAGCGCGGGCCACCGCTTCACAAGAGGTTGATCCAGGCGAGAAATCGTCGCTGCCCCAAATTCACCCTGATTCTGGATCGATGATGGGAACCGTTGCACTCCTGCAAAGTTAGCAGGGGTTCGTTATTTTGTTTCCGCTGTTTTACGAGCGGTCCTGCCTGGATGTGAGGTGCAATGTTTTCGTTTGAAGCCATCGGACGACGTGCGGCGGTCGCCGCCGCTCTTGGACTCTTATTCGTTTCTGCTGAATCCTTCGCCCAGTCAGGGCAACCGTTCGCCGGGATGTCCGGCGTCTGGTCGGGGAGGGGCACCATCTCGCTCGAAGGCGGCGCGCGTGAAGCGATCCGTTGCCGGGCGACCTATGCGGTCAGAAGTGACGGCAATGCCCTGCAGCAGACGCTGCGCTGCGCGAGCGATAGCTACAAGATCGAGCTCACGAGCAATGTCGTCGCCAGCGGTAGCAAGCTGACGGGGACATGGAGCGAGGCGACGCGCAACGTCAGCGGCGATGTCGAAGGAACGACGTCCGGCGGACGGTTTCAGGTCGTGGTCCGCGCGGGGACGTTCTCCGCGGATCTGGTCCTGACAACCCGTGGCAGTTCTCAGTCGGTCGTGATCCGTTCCGAGGGCGGCGAATTCAAGGGCGCCAACATCACACTGACGCGGACCTGAAATCATCGGCGATATGGATTTGGATCGGCGGGTGCTTCACGAGCATCCGCCGGTCCGTATATCGTGCTCGCAGCGATGCCGACAGCAAGCACATAAAGCCAGCCTTGGTAGAAATCGGACAGATGCGAGTTGAACAGCGAACTTAGAATGTTCTGCACCACCGCAACCAGGCCAATCCAGGCGATGAGGCCTCCACCGCGAAACGTCCACAAATGGGTGAGCCACATTGCATAGAGCGCCAGACATCCGACGAGCCCCCATTGGATAGCGAACAGCAATGTCTGGTTATGCGGGTTATTGGTGATCATTGCCGATAACCCGGTCTTGCCGACGGCATCGCGCTGGAACAGGGTTTTGGTTGAGCCCGTGCCGTGACCGAGAACAGGGGCGGCCTCGATGAACCTGATCGATTTATTCCAGTATTCGAGTCTTTCTCCCACGGACGAGGGGCCGCGATCCGTCATGCGGACTTGGTACTCGGCGAACACGGCGGAGATCTTGTGTTGGAGGTTTGGTGAAACAGCCCAGAAACCCGCGACAGCGAGAACGAGAGCCAGAAGCGCGATCCAGAACTGCTTTCTGCCGAGATAGCGATAAGCAAACATCGCTGCAATGATCGGCGAATACACAAGCGCCGTTCGTGAGACGTTGACGAACACGAGATTTGCTACGAATGCCGCCGCGACAATTGCCGCTGACATCGCAATGGCGCGCTGTTGTTTCCGGTAAGCCTCAATGGCGACCGCAGCAAGGGCGAATACGCAAAGAGCAAAGCCCTGGCTCTGGTCGATGTAGTTCTTGACCGGGACACCGGGCTGGTCGGATTTGTAGTGGATCGAGAGGCCCGGGAAAAACAGCACGATCCAGGAATACAGCATCAAGACTGCGCACGATGCGACGAAGGCGAAGAAGATGTATCGGCGGCGCTCGGACTGTCCGAAGTAGTAGATCAGAATTGGAATGCCGAGAAATTTCCCGATGGGGGTAAGGCCGCGCAGTCTTTCGGACCATGGAATATCGACCGCCCAAAGCAGTCCGAGCAGGGCGACAAGGCAAACGGCCAAAGCGCCTATGCTTGCGGGATGGCGCAGCGATCGAAAGAAAGCTGACCACTTTGCCGTGGTCAGGAATGCGAGCAGAAAGGCCAGCGCGAATATGCCAGCTATGGAAGTTGACCATGGCAGCATGGCTGCGGCGATAATGGCGAAATTTTCCGTTCCCTTTCGGCGCGCAACCTCCGCGAGCGGCCGATTCGGACCGCGCCATGTGGTGAAGGCAAGCCAAACGTCGGCCAATTCCCGCTTTGTTGCGATGTACATTTTGCCCCACACGGGTGTTAATTTGAGCGGAAGATGATAGGAATATGCAATATGTCTCAAGACGATAACTGTAAATCACCCCGTCTTCCAGAAGGACTGTAGCCGGAAGCCAGATGAGCGCAATCGACCGCTACATCGTCCGAACAACGCTGCTGGCGTTTCTGCTGGTTCTCGTCTCGCTGACGAGCGTCATCTGGATTACGCAGGCGTTGCGCGGCATCGATCTGATGACCGGACAGGGCCAGTCGATTCTGGTGTTTCTCGGGGTTACGGGTCTGGCGATCCCGCTGCTGGCCATGATCATTGCGCCGATCGCGCTTCTGATCGCAGTGATGCATACCCTCAACAGGCTGGCAACCGACTCCGAAATCATCGTGATGAACGCCGCCGGCCTGTCCCCGAACAGGTTTCTGCGCCCGTTTCTGATCGCGACATGCGTGGTGAGTTTACTGGTCGCATTTCTCTCGATTTATCTCGCGCCGGAATGTCTGCGCGCACTGAGGCGGTGGCAGACTGAAATCGGCGCGGACGTGCTCACCAATATCCTGCGGCCGGGCGAATTTCAAAAGCTCGGTCCCCTGACGATCCGCATTCAGGGACGGCAGCCGGGCGGGCTTCTGGTCGGGATTTTCATCGATGACCAGCGTAACCCGTCGGAGCGTATCGATATTCTCGCGGAGCGCGGGACGGTTCAGAAAAACGAGCGGGGCTCATTCCTCATTCTTCAGGATGGCAACCTGCAGCGGTTCGAGACCGGCAAGCGCGACCCGGCGCTTGTTGCGTTCAACAGCTATGCCTTCGACCTTTCGCAATTCTCGAACGTCGTTCAGGCTGTGACCTATGGTCCTCGCGAAAGGAAAATCGGGGACCTGATATCGCCGCCGCCCGACGATCCGATTTACAAAAGAGTCCCTGGCGAATTCCGGGCTGAACTGCATGACCGAATTTTCGCGCCGATCTATCCCTTTGTCTTCGTCCTGATGGCGTTCGCCATTCTTGGCGCCCCGCGGACGACGCGTCAGAATCGTAACTTCGCCGTTGCACTCCTTATCGTGGGAATCCTCGTGGTGCGTATCGCCGGGTTTGGTTTTTCGACGATTGCGGTTTCGCAGCCCGCCGCGATTCCCACTCAGTACCTCTTGCTCGCAACTGTATGCGCGGCCAGCGTCTGGATGACGATGAGGGGGGTGATAATTGACGCGCCCACGAATTTGATCGGGGCGGTTAACGGCATGTTCAGTCGTATTGGGTCATTAATGCCCAGGTAATCTGATCTCGTATGCTTTTTGAGACGGGGCGAGGAATCCATGATCCATACAAGCAAACGCATTATGGTGACCGGAGGCGCCGGTTTCCTGGGGTCCCATCTGTGTGAAAAGCTGCTCAACGCCGGACATGATGTCCTGTGCGTTGACAATTTCTTTACCGGCAGCCGACGCAATGTTGCGCCGCTTCTGGACGATCCGAAATTCGAATTGATGCGTCACGATGTGACGTTTCCGCTCTATGTCGAGGTGGACGAGATATACAATCTGGCCTGTCCGGCATCTCCGATTCACTACCAGTTCGATCCGGTTCAGACGACCAAGACCAGCGTGCATGGCGCCATCAATATGCTGGGTCTCGCCAAGCGGGTCCGGGCAAAAATATTCCAGGCCTCCACATCTGAGGTTTACGGCGACCCCACAGTGCATCCTCAGCCGGAGGAGTATTGGGGCAATGTCAATCCGATCGGATTCCGCTCCTGCTACGATGAAGGCAAGCGGTGCGCTGAAACGCTCTTCTTCGATTATTATCGCCAGCACAATCTGCGCATCAAGGTCGCGCGGATTTTCAACACCTATGGCCCCCGGATGCATCCGAACGACGGTCGCGTCGTCTCGAACTTCATCGTCCAGGCGCTTCGCGGCGAGGACATTTCGATCTACGGAGATGGTTCTCAGTCGCGGGCCTTTTGCTACGTTGACGATATGATCGATGGGTTTGTGCGGATGATGGATGCGCCGGATTCCGTGACCGGACCCATCAATCTCGGCAATCCCGTTGAGTTCACGATCCGTGAACTGGCGGAGCGTGTTATCGAACTCACCGGCTCTTCGTCCAAGATCGTCTACAAGCCTTTGCCGCACGATGATCCTAAGCAGCGTTGTCCGGATATCAGCAAAGCGAAAGATATGCTGGGCTGGAAGCCGGTCACGGCCCTGAACGAGGGTCTTCTCAAGACCATCCAGTATTTCGAAAACCAGCTATCGGGGTCTATCGAGAGTCCAAGTCTCTCTTTCGTGTAGCTAAAGATCTCGGCCGCCAGCATTGTCTGACGACCCTTGACCGCCGCCCAGTTCAACCTGTCGGATATCAGATGGTGGCCAAATCCGTTTTGATCATTACGCCGGTCTTCAACGACTGGGATTCATTCGGCGAGTTGTTGGTGCAACTCGACAAGGCGATGCCGGCCTGGAACATGAGCGTAGACGTCATTGCGGTCGATGACGGATCTTCGCAATTGCCGAAGATCGAAGCGTCGGTCAATTCGCTCCAAAACATCGGCGACGTGACGATCGTGACGCTCGCCGCCAACATGGGTCACCAGCGAGCCATTGCCGTCGGACTGACGCACGCCAACCGCATGGCGGCGCATGATCTGTATCTTGTCATGGACAGTGACTGTGAGGACAGACCCGAAGACATCGCAACAATGCTGCGTGTGTCTGCAAAAAGCCCCGGCTCGGTTGTTGTCGCAAAGCGGGCGCAGCGCTCGGAGAGTTGGCGTTTCCGGGTATTCTACAAAGTCTATAAAGCGCTTTTCCGTCTGCTCACCGGCCGAGTTATTGATTTCGGAAATTTCTGCCTGATACCCGGCAATCAGCTTGGACGCATCGCGCATATGGCTGAACTCTGGAATCATTTTGCCGGCGCGCTGGTGCGTTCGAGGATTCCGCTAGAATGCACGGACACGATTCGAGGCACGCGATATGCCGGGCAATCGACAATGAATTTCGTTTCACTTGTCGTTCACGGCCTGAGTGCGATCTCGGTGTTCAGCGATTTCATGTTTGTCCGTCTTCTTGTCGCTTCACTCGTCGTCGGCGCCGTGCCCGTCCTTGTCTCGGCGGTCGCGGTGGTATTGAAATTTACGACAGACTTGGCCATTCCGGGCTGGACGACAAATATCGCGGGTTTCGCTGCGCTGGCGATCCTCCAGATACTGACGCTGTTGGTAACCAGTGTGTTCGTCTCCCTGAGCGGTCGGTCGGGCTTTCCATTCGTGCCTGCCATTCACGCTCTGACTTACATAAAGGAAACGACGTGCCTGCGCAGTCTGAAGAAAGAGCCGGCGACTACAGTTATGAAGGCGGCGAACTAGATGTCTTCACGCTAGCGACCAACTGGAAAGCCTATTGGGCCTCGCGCGTCGAAGAGCATGTTGGTTCGCGGGTACTCGAGGTCGGTGCAGGGCTAGGAGCCACTGCTCGAGTTCTGTGCAAGAGCCAGAAGAAGTGGGTTGCGCTGGAACCGGACCCTGCGCTCGCTCAGAGAATGCGCGAGGAAATTGATGCGGGACGCTTGCCTGCGATCTGCGAGGTGAGAGTGGGGAAGCTCGAAGACCTCGACGCATCAGACGTCTTCGACACGATCCTATACATCGATGTTCTGGAGCATATTCAGGACGACCGCGGCGAACTCGAACATGCCGCGGCACGTCTGGATCGAGGTGGCTGTGTCGTCGTCATCGCGCCGGCACATCAATACCTGTATACGGCTTTCGATAAGGCGATTGGTCATTTCAGGCGGTACGATCGCGAAATGATTGTTTCATTGAACCCGTTGGGGTTGAAGCTTTCCCGGTTCGAGTATCTCGACAGTGTCGGGTTCCTGGCAAGCCTGGGAAATCGCTGGCTGCTGAGGTCGTCCTCGCCCAACGCATCGCAGATCAAGATATGGGATCGGCTTATGGTGCCGCTTTCGCGGTGTCTCGATCCGCTTTTGCAGCGCCGATTTGGCAAATCGGTTCTCGCGGTATGGAGCAAGAACTAAGCGAAGCGGGTTTTGCGCGGAAAGAGAGGGAAAGAGCGGCGCTACGAGAACGGTATCGTTCGCTCAATGGAGTCTCGAAGGCCCGAAACGTACTTAAGGATAGTCGCACTGCTGCTTTTTATCGACGCCTGAAAAATAGCCCCGGCAATGCTGAAAAGCCCATTTAAATCAAGGCTTTTCAAGGGGGTGTCTATATTGTACTGAATGAGCGCTTTACACGAAACTACGTTGCGGTTTGGATATTTTCGACGCGGACATGTTAGGTTTAGAGTTCCACCGCTTGCCGTGACGGTGGGTCGCATCGTGAATGCCAACTGCGGGTAAGTAACGATTCAAATGCAAGAGATTCCGAATGGCGCCCTTCTTGCCGGGCCGCGATTCGCATCACGATGAAAGTCGATATGGATGAAGCGAAAAACCGCGCTAATCACGGGTGTTACCGGTCAGGACGGGGCGTATCTCGCGGAACTTCTGTTGTCGAAGGGGTATTCGGTCCACGGAATCAAGCGGCGCACGTCACTCTTCAACACTGACCGTATCGACCATCTCTACCATGACCCGCATGACAAGGGTTACGATCTGACGCTGCACCACGGCGATCTGACCGATTCATCGAGTCTCATTCGCATTGTGCAGGAAGTTCAACCGGACGAGATCTACAATCTCGCCGCGCAGAGCCATGTCGCGGTTTCCTTCGAGGAGCCCGAGTACACAGCCAATTCCGATGCGCTTGGTCCGCTGCGCATTCTTGAAGCCATTCGTATTCTCGGGCTCGAGAAGAAGACCAGATTTTATCAGGCTTCAACCTCGGAATTATATGGACTTGTTCAGGAGACACCCCAGAAGGAGAGCACGCCCTTCTATCCTCGATCGCCTTATGCGGTTGCGAAACTGTATGCGTACTGGATTACCGTAAACTACCGCGAAGCCTATGGGCTGTTTGCGTGCAACGGTATTCTTTTCAATCATGAATCGCCGATTCGCGGCGAGACGTTTGTCACAAGAAAAATCACGCGCGCTTTGGCTCGCATCAAGCTCGGCCTTCAGGAGAAGGTCTATCTAGGGAACTTGAATGCGCTCCGCGATTGGGGCCATGCACGCGATTATGTCGAGATGCAATGGATGATGTTGCAGCAAGACGTACCTGAAGATTATGTCATCGCGACGGGCGAACAGCATTCGGTTCGCGAGTTCCTTGAAATCGCAGCGAAGGAAATAGGTATTGCGATCCGCTGGGAAGGAAAGGGTGTCGATGAAAAGGGATACGATGCCGCCACCGGCCGGTGTATCGTTGAAGTTGATCCGCGATATTTCCGGCCTGCCGAGGTAGAGACGCTTTTGGGCGATGCTACAAAGGCTTATCGCAAGCTTGGATGGTCACCGAAGACATCTTTTGTCGAGTTAGTGACGGAGATGATGATAGAGGATATGAAAGTTGCGCAACGAGATGAACTCGTGAAGCAGCATGGTTTTAAGCATTTCAACTATAACGAATGATTTTTTAAAGTGAGTGATCATCCACTCACTACAACTTCACAGCTGCCAGTTCCGCCAAAAAATGAAAATTTTCCATTCTGCTTGAGGCGGAGGCCGTTGTAAGCTGGCTTGAGACGTGGGAATGCCGTTGAAAAAAGCATTGGTGACCGGAGCCTCCGGCCAGGACGGCTTTTACCTGATCAACCTGCTGCACAGACATGGATATGTCGTGCACGCGCAGTCGCGTCGCCTGCCGCAGCCAAATCTGCATCAGAATGAAACGTACTGGCATGTCGGGGATCCCGCAGATCGGGACTTTCTCGATTCACTGATCTCCGGCGTGATGCCGGACGAGATATATAATCTTGCCGCGGTTTCTCGGCCGATTTTAAGTTGGGGCTCGCCGCGGGAAACAGCTGAAATCAATGCGCTTGTCCCGCAGGAAATCTGCGAGTTGTTGCTCAAACACAAGCCTGGCTGTCGTTTGTTTCAGGCTTCGTCTTCAGAGATTTTTGGAGACGGCACCGACCGAACTCAGGACGAGCGAACGTCGTGCGTGCCGAAATCTCCGTACGGTACCGCCAAGCTTTATGCGCACCGTATTATCGGCGCATATCGGGCGCAGTATGGGCTGCATGTTTCGACAGGCATTTTATTCAATCACGAAAGCCCACGGCGTCCACTGTCTTTCGTCTCGCAAAAGATCGCGTATGCCGCCGCCGCCGTGTCGCTCGGTTTGAAGCAGACGTCCGAAACAGACGAACGTGGCAGGCCCATTCTGCTCGACGGAAAAATCGCCTTGGGCGACTTGAGTGTGCGGCGGGATTTTGGCTTTGCTGGTGACTATGTTGAAGCGATGTGGCTGATTGTCCAGCATCACACCGCGGACGACTATGTTGTCGGCACGGGCGCGGACCATTCTATTGAGGAGTTTTGCGATCAGGCCTTCCGGCTGGTCGGCCGCAAATGGACCGACCACGTCAATTTGGATCCCAAACTGATTCGAAAGATCGATAGTCACTATACTCATGCTGACGCCGCCAAAATTCGCGCCACGCTGAACTGGCGACCAAAAGTTTCCTTCAGTGAGCTCGTTTCAATGATGGTGAAGGCGCAGATTGATTCCATTCAGGGCAGGGCATCATCAAGCGCAAAGCCCGGTGTTGATCACTACAGCGTTGAACGTTGATGCGGGTTTTGCACGCCTACAAGGTTTATGTGCCCGGCGTTTATGGCGGCATTCCTTCCGTCATAGCGATGCTGGCAAAACTTTCGCGATCGGGATTTGGCACGCAGGTGCTTGTCGCCCGTGAATGCGGCTTTGCGCGCAAGTATGAGTTCGAAGGAGTGGAGGTCGAAGCAGTTGCGTCCATTGGGATGGTCATGTCGATGCCTCTCGCACCGACCTATCCATTCTGGTTTGCGAAACGGGCGAGGACTTTTGACGTCGTCGTCCATCACGCACCCTTTCCGCTAACGGATTTGGGAGCCTTGCTGATGCCGAGGGGTTCTGCCTTCATTATTCATTGGCACGCCGAAGTCATCGGACGTCCAATGTTGATGAAGCTTCTGGCGCCATTGTTTCGACTTTCACTGAAGCGGGCTGATCGTATTATCGTCTCCGATCGGGCCATTGTCGAAAACTCTCCTTTCCTGAAAGACTTTGCAGAGAAATGCGTTGTTGTTCCTTACGGATGCGACGTGGCGTATTGGGGTGAGCTAACTTCTGCTCAACGTAAGGCCGTCGACAGGCTGCAGGAACGACACCCAAAGCTTGTGGTCGCGATCGGCCGGCTGGTTAGCTACAAGGGCTATGAGGTGTTTTTGCGTGCGATGCAGGACGTCGACGCCGAAGCCGTTATCGTTGGCGAAGGGCAACTTAAGGCGGATCTCAGGAGCCTGGCGGAAAAGCTCGGCATTCTCGATCGGGTGAAGTTTTTGGGCGTACTGGAGCCCGACGAGGTCAAGCAGTACGTCTATGCTGCAAAGGTGCTCGCGTTTCCCTCGGTCACGGAGGCGGAGGCCTTCGGCATTGTCCAACTGGAAGCGATGGCTGCGGGCAAGCCGGTCGTGAATACGGATCTTGCAACGGCAGTTCCGAATATTGCGCGCGATGGCAAGGAGGGCCTCACCGTCCCGCCGAATGAGCCGGCTGCATTTGCGGAAGCGCTTCGCCAGCTCCTTGAGCAGCCCGATCTTGCAGCCACGCTTGGCGCGGCTGGGAGGGAGCGAGTCGACGCCGAGTTCAGTCAGTCTTTGTTTTTATCTCGCATTCAAGAGGTCTATAAAGAAGCTCTTAAACGTCGCCGTTCGGCCCAGTGAGCGACACATGCCCTCCGAGCTTTTAAGCCAAGCGAGTATCTGATGTTGATAGCCGGGCAGCGACAAGTCCGCAGTCAGACGCAAATGGCATTGCAAGATGTCATCGATGGGTCTTCGCGATGGACGCTTTGGGGCAAGCTCGGATGGAACGACATTCTGCACCGTTATCGGCGCTCGCTGTTGGGCCCGTTTTGGCTAACCGCAAGTATGGCCGTCATGGTCGTATCGCTTGGCGTCGTCTATTCCAGAATATTCAAGACGGAATTGCGCGACTTCATGCCGTTCCTCTGCGTCGGCTTGCTGGTCTGGAACTATATCGCGGCCATTCTGTCTGAGTCAGGCGCGCTGTTCACGGGCGCGGAATCCTACATCAAGCAAATTCGCCTGCCATACTCGGTTTATGTTCTGCGGTTCATGTGGAGCAAGATCATCATCTTCGCCCACAATTTTGTAATTTACTTTGGTGTCCTCCTCTATTTCCAGATTTGGCCCGGCAGCGTCGCGCTCTATGCAATCCCGGGATTCCTGCTGGTGACGCTTAACGGTGCCCTTACAAGCATGTATCTTGGCATGATATCAGCGCGCTTTCGCGACATTCCTCAGATCATCGGAAGCGTTATCCAGATTTTTTTCTTCATTACGCCAATCATGTGGAAACCTGAATTGCTGAGCGAGCATTCAAGCCTGGTGGCACTCAATCCATTTTTTCATCTCATCGAGGTTGTGCGCGCGCCGCTGCTCGGTGAGATGCCGTCGCTGTTGAACTATATGGCGGTTGCCCTGATTACTTTCATGAACGGTCTCGTGGCCGCAGTTTTCTTCAGCCGTTTTCGTGCGCGCATTTCTTACTGGATCTAATCTCGATGTTGCAGTCGCCGAACACGCAAGGTCAGCAGGAGATTCTCGGTCTCGATCGCGTCAGCGTATCTTTTCCGGTCTATCATGGCGGTTCGCGCTCGCTGAAGAAGGCGATCTTGTCGCGCAGTTCGGCGGGACGTATCGCCCGCGATGCCAGTGACCGCATCATGATCGATGCCCTGCGCGAGGTGTCGGTCTCGCTTGTCAGCGGAGACCGGCTGGCCTTGATCGGCCCGAACGGCGCTGGGAAAACAACGCTGCTGCGCGTGATGGCCGGCATCTATGAACCCATATCGGGCTCCGTGCAGATCCACGGACGCGTATCGCCGATGTTCGACCTCGGCCTTGGAATCGACAGCGATTTGAGCGGTTATGACAACATCCGAATTCGCGGCTTGCTGCTCGGCCTCTCGTCGGGAGAAATTGAGAAGTTGCTCCCTGACATCGCAGAGTTCACCGAATTGGGCGATTATTTGGACATGCCGGTGAGGACCTATTCGTCTGGTATGGTGTTGCGGCTTACCTTCGCTGTTGCAACTTGCATCGAACCGGAGGTCCTGCTGATGGACGAATGGATCGTGGCCGGCGATGCGCACTTCTTGACCAAGGCGCATGCGCGTATCGATTCATTCTTGAACAAAGTCAGCGTCCTTGTGCTGGCATCCCATAACCTCGAGACCTGCGCTACATGGTGCAATAAAGGCCTATGGCTGGATCGGGGAGAGGTGCGGGCACTCGGTCCGGTTTCTGATGTGATTGCGGCGTATCAGAGCGCGGTTACTTAAATCGTCGAGCCTGGTTGATCGGTCCCTTGTCTCCTAGTTCGCTGATTTCAACAGCTCGACCGCCTGACTTAACGTCGACTGCCAGAACAGCTCGACCGGGATTTTATGGCTGTTCCTTGTCTTCTTCGTAAGCGCGTCATCAATGGCTTTACGGAACGCAATTGGTGTATTTGCGAGTGTAACTTGTGAGTAGTCTTGATACTGCTCGAAGCCCCTGAATGAGGCTTCTGTTCCGACGATTGCTTTGCCGGAAACGAGAGCTTCCGAGGTTTTCAGGTTTGAGCCTCCGCCGTATTCGATAGGCAGCAAGATAGCCGAAGCATTCTCGATCACTGCATCAAGGACGACTTCATCGACAAACCCCAACACCACCAAGCGGTCCCTGCTGTAATGATTTATCGACGTGGATGTTGCGATCCGATGGTTGATCGCGTCGCACATTCCGCCGCCAATGACGATGCGCTGATTGGGTCTAAGGAAAGGAAGCGCCGGGGCAATCAAACTGAAGAATCCATCGATGTTGGGAGGATGTCCGCTTCCGACGAAAAGGGCGTAGTTCCATTGCGGGCTCAAGGTCAGCGGCAAACAATTTTTCAGAAGCGTTCTTTGCCTTTCCGGTGTGCCGTTGTTTGCGACGACTGTCTTTTTAGCTCCCCATGACGAAAACACGTCTGCGTCCGAAGGCGTGCAGACGATTGTCGCCCAGCTATTTTTAACGAGATCCCGCTCCAATGTTTCTATGTCGGCAAGTTCGCTTGCGAAAGCATCCGTGCTGGCGCCTGCTTCACCTAGAATTTTTCGTTTCAGGTGAGCTTCGACATTTTGACTGCTGTAAATGACCTTGGCTTTTCCGCTTGAAATGTGGTCCGACAGACGCGCTATGGGCCATGCCCAAGGGTGCTCCAGCAGCAGAAAGTCGGGTTTAATGCGATCGATGTAATCCACCACCTGATCGCGATATTTCCCGATCGAAGCAACGGCGCGAACGGAATAGTAGTCGGTGAGATTGAGGCTGAAGGGGAGTTTCTCGGTAAACTCTTTGGACGACGAATAGGACGTCAGGAATGTATCGATGATCGGTTCGCGGTCATCCAACACATCATGTTCGGTCCGCCAGCATATCGCCAGCCGCGAGACGTCAAAGCCAGCATCTTCAAGGCAGCGGCCGATGTGATGACTTCGCATCTGGCCACCATGCCGAGGCTTAAGCGTTGAATGGCTGCTGAGCTGCAGAACCTTCATTGAATCCCTCGGATGAAAATAGTGCATTCAGTTCCGATCCAAGCGAAGCCGCAGCATCTTCCCAGGTGGGCACGCTTGCCGCTTGGCGATTTGGACGGGGGCTTTGCATCGCTTGGCTAACAGCGGCCTGCCAAGCGGCCTCATCAAGCGGGCTGATGATCGTCGATAATCCCTGACCAGCTTCAGGCAGCGCACCTCTATCTGAGGAGATCACCGGACAGCCAAACGAAAGTGCTTCAGTTACAGGTAGTCCCCAACCTTCTTGAAGACTGGGACACAAGAAAACGTGCGCTTCCCGATATAGTTGTTGCAGCTCTGAATCGGAGATGTCTTGCATCCAATGGATTTTACTATTGAGACCCGCGGCCGATCTTATTGCATTTGCGTTTTTTTCGGCCTGATAGCCCTCTTTTCCGATGATGACCAAATTCATCTCCGGACCGTCGTTAGGAAAAATCTTTTGCCAGATACGTAACAGAAGTTCGTAGTTCTTGCGGGGTTCAACCGTTCCGACTGCCAGAGCATAGCGCCCTCGAAACCTCGGCGCCTGATTTTTAGCTTCGTGTTCTTGCGTTAGTATATTCGCCCCAAGTGTTATCCGTCGCAAAGGCGGCGCAGTTCTTCCGGTTTCTGCTGCAAACTTTGCTAAATCTGCGAGCACATAATCGGAAATGCAGAAGACGGCGTCAGAGCAGTCCAGCAGATCACTCGTGTTGGCGGCAAATATGTCCGAAGACATATCGCGCGGATTCCATTCCGGATTGCGGACTCGAATAAGGTCGTAGCAAATCGATGCGACGGAAAAGCCGCGCCGTTGCTTTTCCTCAGCGATTCTTCGAAGTGGCACGATGTGAGCGTAAAGGCCGCAGGTCCAAATCACGTCCCGTTCCGAGAGATGAACGACGAGCGAAACATTTGGGGTTTGTTGAGACGAAGATGGAAGCGGGGCGAGAGCAGTTTGGGCGGCGGTACTCGAAGACCGGGGACTCAACAGTGCTTTAAGCGCTTTCTTCCCGTAGCGCAGACTCTGCAGAAGGTCGGTGCGAGCGCGTTCGGGTGTAATTCGAAGAAGCGCAAAGCCAGCTTTCGATAGGAAATGAAGGCCAAACCGGTATATTCTCACTCGTATCGAGGCGATCCCGACTGATGCAGGGGCCAGCGCGGAAATGCCGCCGTTTTGATGATGGGGGGCGGATTTTGGTGTGGCCAGAATGGCAAGAGCGTCATCCAACTTCACCGCATAGACTGTTTCGCCAGAAAAGACGATGGGAATGCTGTGGAGCGCAGGATCTGTGAGTAAGCGGCGGGCGAGTTCGCGTTCGGTTCGAAGTATTCCCATGGCGTTGGTTCCGACCAGGTGCCACGACGTCGAAATATCAACCAAAAAACGTCTTTGAAATCGTTCTCCAGACGATTTACTCGCTTCGACCTGCTCTGTAATCATTTCAACCCACTAAGCGGCAATTCAACGCGTCAGTTCGAACCAACAAGCGGGCAGCAGAATGGGCTGGAACGTCAATTTATTCAAGAGAGAGACGAAAATGAGCATGGGGGACAATGTTGCCGCAGCATTGGAGTGGGCTGGAGCTCAACCAGGATGGTGGCACGACGCAGGAAACCTCAACGTTCGGACGCTCGAAAGAATTGTGCACTATCTCAATCAAGTTAAGGGCACCGCGACTGCAGAAACGGGCTGTGGGTTAAGCACCGTCGTTCTATCGAATGCCGTCGAAAACCATACGTGCTTCACGATCACGGCGGGAAACTCGTTAGAGAAGGTCCAAGGAGCTTCTCCTCTGCGGCACAGCAATGTCTCATTCGTTCTCGGTCCGTCGCAGATGACTCTGCCGAGACACACGTTCAGTAAATCTTTAGATCTTGTTTTAATCGATGGCGCGCATGCGTTCCCTTTTGCCGAACTCGATTATTATTTTTTGTATCCGCATATCAGGCGGGGCGGGATTCTGGTCATCGATGACATCCACATACCTACCGTCGGAAACATGTACGAATTCCTCCGGGCCGACAAAATGTGGAAGCATCTTGAGAATGTTTATTTCACCGCTTTCTTTGAGCGAACAGATGCTCCCTTGTTCGATCCTCATGGCGACGGTTGGGAGCGCCAGAGATACAATGCGCAGAATTTCGCGCACAAGGACTCCCTGGTGAACATTCTCGGCGAAAAATGGTGGGAACGCTAATCCCTCTTATTCTGAATCTCACAGGTTTTTCCGATAGTGCGTTTATGCGCTGCTACCAGAGTTCACAGGCACATGCACGTCGGTATTGAATCGGGAATCTTCGACGGCCCGATGACGGGCATCGCGAACTATACGTTCCATATGGTTCGGTCGGCGCTTGAGTTGTCGCCAGACCTGCGGTTCACCGGATTTCGGCAGTTCAACTGGCAGGCGGTCGATCTCGTTGCGATGGAGCAGGTCGCTGCGCGACAGAATGCGAGCAAAACCGAAAATCTGCCACGGTCATACTGGCAAGGCGCGAGAGGTGCGATTGGTGCAACGCTCCGAGATACCGCGAGTCAGGCCGGCCTGGGTCCCGTCCGGGGCGCCTATCGGAGTTTAAGACAAAGACGCTTTGCGTCGTCGGTGCGGAAGCAATCGCTCGATTTGTTTCATGCATTCAATTTCCGGCCGCTGACGGATCCGGGTGTGCCCGTGTTGCCTGTCATCTATGACCTCTCGACGTTCCGCCATCCGGAGTTTCATCCGGACGACCGCGTGCGATGGCTCGCACCACTGGGAGATGTCCTCGCCCGGGCGCCGCGCGTACAGACCATTTCGGAGTTCAGCAGGCAGGAAATCGCAAGCCTGTTCGGCTATCCACTGGACAGGATATTTGTCGCGCCACCTGCGGCGGCGGCGCAGTTCGCACCGATCGGCGAGAGTGCGACGCAGCGCGACCTCGATGCGATGAACCTTCGCTATGGAAGTTTTTTTCTTGCGGTCGGCACGCTCGAGCCCCGCAAAAATCTTCGCACATTGATCGCGGCCTATACGCAACTGTCGCCTGCCGCGCGTGCTCATTTTCCGCTGGTTGTGGCGGGCGGTACGGGATGGGGCGAACTAAAATTGCCGGAGCAGACCGCCGCGCTTGTTGCTGAAGGCGCGCTGCGCTTCGTTCAACACGTGTCGGGGCCGCAGTTGCGTAGCCTGTACGAAGGCGCGCGGCTAATGATCATGCCGTCGCTTTACGAAGGATTTGGGATGCCCGTGGTCGAGGCATTTGCATGCGGAACGGCCGTAGCGCACAGTGAGAAAACAGCCATGGATGAAATTTCGGCTGATCTGGGAATCCGGATCGCCGCCCACGATGTTGCAGGCTGGACCGTTGCGCTTGAACAGGCGATGCAAGGAGATGCTCATGCCGATGGCGCGCTGCGAAACGCGCGCATCGCAAGAGCCCGGCAGTTTGACTGGCACAAGAGTGCCGGTATGGTCCTTGCGACCTATCGCGATCTTTTAAATTAAGCTGTGAACGTGACCTGAAATGCTCAATTCCTATGCGCAGAATTTAGAGGATGTGATCCTGTGGAGGGCGCTTAAGGATGTAGAGAATGGATTCTATATCGATATCGGCGCCCAGGAGCCCGTCTTCGATTCCGTCAGCCTCGCGTTTTATGAGCACGGTTGGAGAGGTGTCCATATCGAGCCATCTTCAACGTTCGCTCATGCTCTTCGCGAGGCGCGGCCGGACGAGACGGTTATCGAGGCGTTCGTTGGCGGGGAGAACGGCTTCGTACAATTCTATGAAATTCCAGAGACTGGTCTCAGCACCGGAGATCGCGATCTTGCGGACAAGCATGCCGCTGACGGACTTACGGTTGTTCCTAAAACGGTTGCCAGCATCCCACTGGCCAAAATCCTTGAGACCTATCGGGATCGCGATATTCATTGGATGAAAATCGATGTCGAAGGCCACGAAGCCGCAGTCATCGACAGTTGGCTTCCCTCGGCCGTGCGGCCTTGGATTGTTGTGGTCGAGGCGACCGTCCCACGTTCGGAGGCGCCGTCCTTCGAAGGCTGGGAGCCCACGCTGCTGGGGCTTGGTTATGACTTCATGTACTTCGATGGTCTGAATCGCTTTTATCTTAGTCATTCGCATTTGAAATTTGCTGAAAGATTCGGACCTGGGCCGAATTTTTTCGACGCGTTCCAACTTACCAATCAGTCCTTGTTCACACGAGCGCTTACTTACAAGTATGAATTTCAATTGGGAAACGTGAGTACTGAAGCGGAGCGACTTAAGGCTGAAATCGCATCTGTACAGGCAGGAAAGCAACTGCTCGAAGAAGAACTGATACGATCGCGAGACATCATCGCGGAGCAGGTGACGCTGGCTGAAAATGCGAACGGCCAGGTACAAGTTTTCAGTGAACAGATCGATACGATCTATCGCTCGACATCATGGCGCGTCACTGCACCATTGCGCTGGCTTGGAAAGATCGTTCGGCGATAGCGCGGATGCCTTCATGAGGTGAGGACCGAGAGTGTATCTTCCGTTACGCCTCGGTCATGCGGCGACGAACTGGAATTCAAGCAAGTCCGAGACCAGATCGGCGACCGAGAAAGACTTACGAAGTTCGAATACCGCGAGGGTGTTGAACTGTTCCACGATCTGAGCGTAATCGGTTACCTTGTGATAGTGCGGACGATTGTTGAAATCATGGATCATGATTCTGGTCTTTCCACGCCCGAGCGATGTGTAAGCGAGATGTAATCTGAGAATCGAATAGAGCGTGCATGCCACGCGAAACCGGCCATCGACGTAAATGAGATCAGGGACTATATGCACCGCAGCAAACCTCTTCCAAGGTTCGTGGAAATATTGCGGCCAGTTTGCCATTCCTTCCTGGTTGATAGGCATTCCCCACGAACCGGTCGGTCCAATGTCGCAGTGAATCAAATCGATTTCGGATGTCTTGCGAAAAGTGGCTATTGAATCGGCGATCCTGGAAATCCATTCGGGATCCGAATCAACGCTTACGATCCGCTTTACACCCAGACTTGCTGCGAAAAGGGTAGAGCCGCCCATCCCGAATTCGAGATAGGATTTCGCTCGTGAAATTTCTTGTTGGAAGAGGGGTAGTTCACCTTCAAGAAGGTGCGGCTCAAGGACATCATCCGGTTGCATGCAGGATTGTTCTTTGTTCTTTGAAACAATTGAATGATTGCACAGTGATTGGTTAAGTTCCAGCAGGCTTTGATGCTGAACTTGCAATTCTGGTGCCTCAGGGGCACTCAACCACGGCGTGAACGAAAAGAGCCCTGAGAAATGTCAAAGCCAGCCATATCGATCGTGATCAGAACCAGCCGGCGGCCCGGTCTACTGCGACGGGCCCTGGAAAGTGTGAGGGCGCAGACGTTCTCGGACTGGGAGATCGTGCTGGTGAACGACGGTGGCGCCGTACCGGCTGTAACCGAGGTTGTGGAAGTGGTTTTCGGTCAAGATAAGCGCATAGTCTGGATCAATAACGCAAACGTCGAAGGGCGCTGGCCTGCTGCGAATGCGGGTGCGAAAGCCACAAGCGGCGATTTCATCACGCTGCTCGATGATGATGACACTTGGCATCCGGAGTTCCTCGAAAGGACTTCGTCATTCCTGAGTGAAACTTCGCATGCGGCCTACATTGCGGTGGCAGCGGAGCGGGTCGAAATTCATGAACGGCTTCTGCCCGACGGTACCTTTGAGTTTGTCTCGAAGTCCGCATCGCTTGCGCCATTGCCGCCCATCGAAGTTTCGCTGGCCGACCTGATCGCTGTGCGGAATGTTGCTGTTCATTCTCTTCTCATCCGCCGGGAGGCTTTCAATTCGATCGGCGGCTACGATGTCAGTTTGCCCGTTGCGGGCGATTGGTTGCACAATCTGCGCCTGGCATCGCTCGGACGGATTGGCGTTATCTCGGAGCCGCTTGCGAACTACCATCATCGTATCGAACTGTCTCAGTCGCCGGACGCGAACAGCGTATCTTCCGGACTTCATTCGATATACGTCCCGCTCATAAAGGATCGTGCACTTAACGCATCGCTGATGGATGAGCCATGGTTGCTTGGTCTCTTGCTTTGGCAAAAAGATCGGTTCGATGAGTTAAATAGCAGAATTCATCTTTCTGCCGGCGAACTCACTCAGCAGATAAACCAAACCAGAAATTCGCAGGTCAGCGAGATAAGCGCAATTTTGTCAGAGCAAATGTCTGCCCTTCACGCGCAACTCAATCGGATTGAATCCAGATTGAACGGGATTTCTCGGGATGTTGAGATACTGAAAGTTGCCCAGAGAGTCTGGAATTTCGGGATGCCGGTCCGTCGATTGGTGGCTCGGGTTCGGCGTCGTAAATCAAACTGAATCTTGCCTGTGTCTGTTTTCCGGTCAGCTAACAACCCTGCGGCGGGATGAAGCGATACGGAAAGGTGAACTGCTTTCCGGTCCATGTGCGCCTGAGCGGAACAGTAACTTTGTGTTCGTCTGAATAGACCTTGCCCGGCAGGTATTTCACCATCCGTTCCTTGAATTCTGGATCGGCGTCCATCACGACGGCGCCTCCGGCGCGGAGTTTGTCGTCGTTATACCAGGTGGCGCCAGCGATCTCCCGATAGGCGAGCACCGTTACGTTACGCCGGGCTTCGATCCCGACTCCGTAGGTGGCCTGCCGGCCACCGACGAAATAGGCCGGGCCACATGAGTACTTGCTGTCCCAATCCTTGAGGATGAGACGTGCAGCCTCGGCGGTCGGCTCCTGCATCGCGCTATGACTCGCGAACCCTGTGAAGATCACGGCAACCGCGATGCCCGCTATCAGGTATAGCCCGCCGATGAAGGGGACCACGACGCGGTCGAACCAGCGCTTGCAATTTTCACCCCACTCGACGAGCGGAGCGCAGGCGAGGAAGGTCAGCATGATGTAAGGAGCGCCAAACCGCGCGAGAAAATTGAGGCCGGTAATCATCACCAGGGCGATAAGGATGATGTGAGCCGATGCCGCGGTGAAAAGCAGAAACTGAGATGCGGGGGAGCGATCCCGCTGTTGGGCGTGGATCGCAAGAAATCCTTTCCATAGCCCGAAGGCGGCGATCAGATATCCAGGGACTGCGAAGATGAGGTAGCCCAAGAATAATTCGGCGATTCCGTTCAGCCGTTCCGAAAGCGGATTCTGTAGATCGAAATGATCGAGGCCGTATTCGAATGCCGCGCTGTGCCTGAGGACGGCAATGAGGTGAGGCAGGATCAACAGGGTGCCCGTTGCAACGGCGACGTAAGGGCCGGGGCGTTTCAAGGCGGTTCGGAATGAGGGCAAAGAGAGAATGCTGCTCGCCATTGCCATGAACAGAACCACGGCGTTGTATTTCGTGAGAATGGCAACGGCGGACCAGAAGCCGAGGGCGATCCAGTGGCGGATGCGATTCGACTGCGCGGCGCGCAGGAAATGAAAAAGAACGGCCGGCCACGATATGAGCTGAAGAATGTCAGCGTTGAGCGCGAAGGAGAGGGGGGCGAAGATCGTATAAGCCGAAGTGCCGTACAGGAACGTGAAAAGAAGTGCGTTATCGTGCGTCGTTGCGAGCCGAAGCGTGCGATTGAAATAGATCAATCCGACCGCAATCAGGATTTGTCCGGTCAGGATCATGATCGCCGCGGATGTACCGAACAACCTGTCAACGATGCCGCCGATCCACACCATCATCGGCGGATGGAACGGCGTTACGATCGGAAACTCACGGCCCCATGCGATCAGCTCGCGCGTATCGTACATCGCGGTCGGAAACACCACGATCGCCAGCAGTACCGGCAACAACAGCGCAAGCCCGAGAACGCCGAGGGCGCGGTTGCGCGTGCCGGGAAAATCCTGATTGGGCATGCCGATGGTGTGCCTCGACGTCGTGTTTTGCAGATTCGCTTGCCGGTAACGGAGACATGTATAGCAATCCGGAACAGGATGTCGGGATTCACGGCATCGAATGTTGCGGGAATCTTGCAATTATAGACCCTTCCGGGAATAGTCGGCTGTTGCAACAGGTGAGATGTCGCCGTCATGGCCTCGTTTCTCGATACGTGGCTCGATGGTGTGGAAGACGGCTGGGGCATCCCGGCTCTGCTCGCAATCTTCGTGTTGCTGTGGACGGCGTTTCTCGGACTTGCGTACTTCAACGGCGATCTGCACCCGGACGTCGTGGAAGCCTGGACGCTCGGACGCACGCCGGACTGGGGCGGGGCGAAGCATCCGCCGCTGATGGGCTGGATCACCCACCTATGGATGCTGGTCTTCCCGGTCAGGGACTGGTCGCTCTATCTTCTGGCCATGATCAATTCCGCTGTGGCGCTCTGGATCGTCGATCTCACGACGCGCCGGTTTGCTCGCGGCGACAAACGCGTCATCGTTCTGCTGCTGCTGATGCTGCTGCCGGTCTATCAGTTCCAGGCGCAGCGCTTTAACGCGAATTCAGTGTTGTTCGCGGTCTGGCCGCTTGCGATCTATTGTTTCCTGCGATCGTTCGAGACCCGGCATGCGGGATGGGCTGTTGCGGCCGGGCTGGCCGGCGCGCTGGCGGTGCTCGGTAAGTACTATTCTGCCTTCCTGATCCTCGGCTTTGTCTTCGCGGCAATCTGCCATCCGGGGCGCCGGGCCTATTTTACATCATCCGCCCCCTGGGTTTCGGCCGGCGCGGGTCTGCTGCTGTTGGCGCCTCACGTCCACTGGATGCTGACCTCGGGGACTGATCCCTTCCAGTATGCGCTGGCGACCCACGGAGGCTTCACCACGGGCCGTGCCTTCCTGTCCGGTTTGGCCTTCCTGCTAGGGATTGCGGCCACCCTGGCCCTGCCAGGGCTAATCTGGGCGGTCATGATCCGCTCCAGGGCCGGGGCCTATCTCAGGGGCCTGAAGCCCCTGGAGCCGGGCCTGCTGCTGTTGCTGCTGGTCGCCATCGGGGCCGTCATGACCCCGCCCGTGGTGGCTCTGATGCTCGGAAATTCGCTAAGCGCGGTCTGGGCGTCGCCGGGGCTATATGCCTTTGTACTGGTCGCGGTCTGTGCGGCAAAATTTCCCGTCGACCGTATGGAAACCCGGCGGCTTGCCGCAGGCGTGCTGGCGCTGACTTTGATCGCGGTCCTTCTCGCGCCTGCCCATGCATATTACCGGAATGGCCATCCCTTCAGCGAAGGGCGCAACTATTACAGCCTTGCGACCGCCGAGGTGATGAAGCGCTGGCGTCAGGCATCGTCCAGTCCCCTGAAGACCGTGAGTGGCGACAAGCTGGCGATGGCGCTCGGATTCTACTCTCCCGATCACCCCGCCTTCGTGATTCCCTTCAATCAGCAATATGTGTGGCAGATGCCTTCGCGGGCGGCGCTGGATGGCGGCTGGGCCACGATGTGTTTGCCGGATGAAGAAACCTGCCTGGTCTGGTCAAAGCAGGTGGCGGCGATCGCGCCCGGCGCCATCAGCTTCGACTTCGTCGTTCAGCCGCAGCTTTGGGGGTCTCCGGGCGTTCCGACGCGGATTACCGCGCTTATCATCCCGCCGCATGCGGCGCGTTGAGATTCCGGCGTTAGCCGCTCAGTTATCCTCATTGATGGGAAGGCGGCCCGCCGTCTCAACCGGCGTCCGGTGAAGACTTTCCTATAGTTCATAAATTGAATTATCAGGCCAATTTCTTGACGAGGAATGGTCGGCGATATTTCATTGTCCGCCAGATACCTCATAATTCTCCTTGTTTTTCAGAGCTTATAGCTGCAATCGCAAATCCGTTCCGCGATACATCTTTGTCGCTTGACTAGTTCTAAAAAAGAACTGTAACGTCCAGATCAATAAGGACCAGTCAAAGGCCGCAATCCAGCCTGTGCCTGTCGAAATGACGGGCGCAGGTCATCGTCACAGGGGAGGAGATATGATGTTGAAGGGGTTCAAACTCGCGTCTGCACTGGTGCTTGCATTGTCAGGGCCAGCATTTTCCGCCGATGCGCCGGGTGTCACAGCGACTGAAATCAAGGTCGGAGGCGTGTTTCCGTTCAGCGGCCCGGCGTCGTCCATTGGTCTCGTCGGCAAGGGCGTGCTCGCCTATGTGCAGTCGATCAACGATCGTGGCGGCATCAACGGCCGCAAGATCAACTACATCGCCTATGACGACGCCTACAGCCCTCCGAAGGCTGTCGAGCACGCGCGCAAGCTCATCGAGAGCGACGAAGTCGCCTTCATGTTCGGGCAACTGGGCACGCCCGGTCTTTCGGCTACAACAAAGTACTTCACCAACAAGGGCATTCCGAATTTGGCGATCGTCAGCGGATCGGCGAAATTCACGAATGTTGCGGATTTTCCTCTGACGACGACAGGGCTGGTCAGCTACGACACCGAGGGGAAAATCTACGCCAAGTATCTGACCAAGACGCTGCCGAATGCAAAGTACGCGATCCTCTATCAAAATGACGATCTGGGCAAAGACTACGTCAAGGCCTTCAAGGACTTTCTGGGAAGCGACTTTGACAAGCGCGTCGTGACGGCGGCCTACGAGATTTCCGATCCGACCATCGATTCACAGGTCGTGAATCTCAAAAGTTCGGGCGCTGAAGCCCTGCTTGTTGCCGGTACTCCGAAGTTTTCTGCTCAGGCCATTCGCAAGGCATCCGAGATCGGATGGAAGCCAACCCTGATCATCAATTTTCCTTCGACCTCGGTTGCTGCGACTCTCAAGCCGGCCGGTCTGGACAAGTCCGTTGGCGTGATCGTCGGAACCTTCATCAAGGATCCGACGGATTCAAAGTGGACCGACGACACGGGAATGAAGCAGTACCGCGCGTTTTTCGACAAGTACCTGTCGGGGTCGGATATCGGCGATACCAACTATCTCACAGGTTATCAGCAGGCCATGGTTCTTGAGCAAATCCTCAAGCAATGCGGAAACGATCTCTCGCGGGAGAACATCATCAAGCAGGCGAAGAGTCTGAAGGATGTTGCGCTTCCGACGGCGATGCCGGGCATCAAGATCAACACCAACGACAAGGTCAACCAGCTCTGGACGCAGCTCCAGCTTCAGCGCTGGAGTGGCACGAACTGGGAGCAGTTCGGGGAAGTGCTCGACGCCAGGTCCGAGTAACGCTGCGCCTTTCGATAGAACTGCGGCCGGCGTTTCGTCACGGAAGCCGGCTGCAGCCAGATGCTTGGTCCATTGAATCTGCCTTCGAAATTCAGGGAGAAAGCCAGTGAAGGGTCTGATGCAAAATCAGCCGTTGCTGCTGTCGTCGCTTCTGCAACACGCGGACCGGTTCCACGCCAACACGGAAATCGTGTCCCGAACCGTTGAAGGGCCGATCCACCGCTATACGTATCGCGATGCGGCGTGGCGGGCGCGTCAACTGGCAAGCGCCTTGCAGCGGCACGGCATCGAGTACAGCGACCGCGTCGCGACGCTGGCCTGGAACAACTATCGCCATTTCGAGATCGAACACGGCGTCACCGGTATGGGCGCCATCTGGCACGCGATCAATCCGAGATTGATCCCGGCGCAACTCATCTACATTGCAAATCACGCCGAAGACAAAGTCTTGTTCTTCGAGAGCTCTTTCCTGCCGCTGGTGGAGAAGCTCGCGCCTGACCTCCCGACCGTTGGCCTTTTCGTTCTGATGGCTGACCGCGCGTCGATGCCCGCCGCCACGCGTATTCCCAATCTTCAATGCTATGAGGATTTCATCGCGACTGGTGACGAAGGCTTCGTCTGGCCGGTGTTCGACGAGTTGTCTGCTTCGTCGCTGTTCTATACGTCGGGCACAACGGGAAATCCGAAGGGCGTGCTTTATTCCCATCGCTCCGATGTTCTGCACTGCCTGTCCATTACCGGTACCTATTCGATGGGCTTGGCCGCGACGGACACCGTCCTGCCGATGACGCCGATGTTTCATGCCAACGGGGCCTGGGGTTTCACCCACGCATCTCCGATGGTTGGCGCCAAGCTCGTGTTGCCCGGCCCAAAAATGGATGCGGCGAGCATTGCCGAACTGATTGAGATCGAGGGTGTCACTGTCACCGCTGGCGTCCCGACGCTCTATTCGAAATTGCTTCAGCGCTTCGAGGAGCAGGGCCGGGGAGCTGGAACGATGCAGCGGCTGGTGGTCGCCGGGTCAGCCCCCGCGCCAAGCATGATTGAAGGTTTTGAGCGCCTTGGCGTTTCGGTCAACCACGTCTGGGGTATGACCGAGACCAGTCCGTGTGGGACAGCGACCAAGCCTTCCCGCAAAACGGCGAAGGCATCACCGCAGGAGCAGCTTCGCCGGAAAACCATGCAGGGCACGCCGGTGTACGGTGTTGATGTCAAGATCGCCGACGAGGACGGCAACGAGATGCCGCATGACGGCAAATCCAGCGGCCGCTTCATGGTGCGCGGGCCATGGGTTCTCAGCGGCTATTACCGCGACGAGAAACCGTTGCTGGAAGACGGATGGTTCAACACCGGTGACCTCGCTGTGATGGACGAGGACAATTATATTCAGCTTACCGACCGCGCCAAGGATGTCATCAAGTCGGGCGGCGAGTGGATCAGCTCGATCGATGTTGAGAATCTGGCGGCGGGATGCCCTGGCGTAGCTGAAGCTGCTGTGATCGGCATTCCGCATCCGCAGTGGGAAGAGCGACCGCTGCTCATCGTGGTCCCGTCCGCATCGGACCCCGCGACGGCCAAGGCGGTTCTTTCATTCCTGGAAGGCAAGATCGCGAAGTGGTGGATGCCTGACGACGTGATCTTCGTCGAGGCATTGACATACGGCGCGACCGGCAAGGTGCAGAAGATGGAACTGCGCCGCCGCTTTGCCGGACACTACGCATCACAGAAGAGCGCGTAACGAAAAGGCGCCGGAAATCCGGCGCCTTCGTTTTATGCTTGATACTGTCCGACGGATCGCGAGATCAGGCCGCGCGAGCCTTCGCGCGTGAGGTTTTTGCTTTGACCGCCTTCACCACTTTTGCCGGTTCGGCCTTTGGGCGCGCGCCCGGGCCGGGGAATACGTCGACCTCTTTCGCAACGAGGGGCTCGTTGCACTCCGAGCAGACCATCACCGGATCGAACTGCTTGCCGCAGTTCTTATGAACATGAATAAGCGGCCGGCCGCGTTCGTCCACCATATGGATATCGCCCCAATGAACGATCGCCATCATGATCGGATAGAGGTCGAGGCCCTTCTGGGTCAGGATATATTCGTGCCGCTTCGGCGACTCCTGATAGGGAACCCGGCGCAGCACGCCGAGGCGAACCATCTTCTTGAGCCGTTCCGCCAGCAAGTGCCGCGTGATCCCAAGGGCAGCTTGGAAAGCCTCGAACCGCCGGGTCCGCAGGAAACATTCGCGCAGGATCAACAGGCTCCAGCGGTCGCCGATCACGCCGATGGTGCGGGCCATGGAACACGGCTCTTCTTCAAGTTCGTCCCATCTCATAGTCGTCTCCGATTCGTGCTTCCGGCGTATTTTCAGCCCATATCCATACCCTGCCGGAGCCCCATTCTAAATAGGCACTGAGTTGGACAAAAGTCCTAATTGCGGTCGGAAGGGCTTAAAACAGATGCGGGAGCCATCCCGAATTGACAGTTCGATTTTAGAACTCTATGAATGATCCGTCGCCCCGGCAACGCCAGTGGGTATAAAAAGCGCGCTAAATGGCGTGTGACAAAGGAGGAGAAGCGCGGTGGCCAGTCCCTTGAAAGTCGAGTTTCAGTTCGATTTTGGCAGTCCGAACGCCTATCTGGCGGAATATGCCCTGCCGGGAATCGAGAAGCGCACCGGCGTGAAGTTCGAATATGTACCGGTTCTGCTTGGCGGGATCTACAAGGCGACCAATAACATGTCGCCGTTCGATTCATTGAAGGGCATCAAGAACAAGCCGGAATACAACGCGCTTGAAACCCAGCGCTTTATCCGTCGGCATAACATCACGAAATTCAAGCAGAATCATTTCTTCCCGGTGAACACGCTGATGCTGATGCGTGGCGCAACAGCCGCGAAGTTTGAGGACATGTTCGAGCCGTATTTTCGGGCCGCTTACCATCACATGTGGGAGGAACCGAAGAAGATGGACGATCCCGAAATCTTCCGGAACGCGTTCCTGTCATCCGGTATCGACATCGATCGATTGATCGCCCGCGCGCAGCAGGACGACGTGAAGAGGAAGCTGATCGAGGTGACGACCGACGCAGTCAACCGCGGCGCCTTCGGTTCACCGACGTTCTTCGTCGGCACGGAAATGTTCTTCGGCAAGGATCAGCTTCGCGATGTCGAGGAATCGATCGTCGAACAGCTCGGTGCCGCGAAAGCCAAGTCCGCCTGATCGCGGCGCAAGGCTTAGTTTCTGAAGGCTGTCTTCTGAATCAAGCGGCAGGCTGATCGTCTCGTCAAAACAAACAGGGAAGAAACAGATGCCCGGTCCTTTGAATGGTGTGCGCGTGCTGGATCTGACCGGGGTTGTGTCGGGTCCATATGCGACGATGTTTCTGGCGGACCAGGGCGCTGACGTACTCAAGATCGAGCCGATCGGCGGCGACATCACCCGCCGCAGCCGCGCCGTCATCGACAAGGCCGGCGAGTTCTCGGCGCTGTTCATCTCCTCGAACCGCGGCAAGCGCTCGCTATCGATCGACGTCAAGAGCGACGCCGGGCGTGAGGTGATGGCCAAGCTCGTCGCACAGAGCGACGTGCTGGTGCAGAACTTTCGTCCTGGCACCACGGAGCGGCTCGGGCTCGGTCCCGACGAGTTGCGCAAGCGCCATCCGCGCCTGATCTATGTGTCGATCAGCGGCGTCGGCGATAGCGGGCCGTATGTGAAGAAGCGGGTTTACGATCCGATCATTCAGGCGCTCTCGGGATTTGCCGACATCCAGTCGCAGCCAGTAACCAACCGCCCGCAGATGATCCGCACCATCGTCTGCGACAAGACCACGGCGGTGTTCACCGCACAGGCGGTGTCGTCGGCGCTCTATGCTCGCGAGAAGACCGGGCAGGGCGACCACATCCAGGTGGCGATGCTGGACACCATGATCTCATATCTGTGGCCGGAAGGCATGATGCAGTACACAGTGGTCGGCGCTGAGGCCACGACCATGGATCCCAACGACCGGCCAGACCTCGTGTTCAAGACGCTGGACGGCTACATCACGGCGGGAACTATTTCCGACTCTGAGTGGCAGGGCTTCTGCAAGGCCTCGGGCGATCCGGAACTGGCGAAGGACGAACGCTTCGCAACGCCGGGCGCGCGCTTCGTCAACGCCACCGCGCGCATCAACAAGATGCAGGAGTACATCGCTCAGCGCACCACGGCCGAATGGCTGGAGCGGTTGGACGCAGCCGACGTGCCGTGCGCGCCGATCCTGCGCCGCGGCGAAATCATCGCCAATGAGCAGGTGGTGGCCCGCGGGCTGATCGAGGAGTTCGAGCAGCCGACGGTGGGCCGGGTGCGGCAGCCGAAGCCTGCGGCAGTCTTCGAGGTCAACAAGGCTGTCATCGGCGGTCCGGCGCCGCGGGTCGGCGAGCACTCCCGGGCCGTGCTGCGCGACCTCGGCTACAGCGACAGCGCCATCGACGCCATGATCGCGGACAAGGCCGTGCGGGCCGCAAGCTAACGAAACTCAAAAGGACCGCAGGCTTTGCCTGCGGCCCCTTTGTGTGATCCCATCATGGACAAATCAGACCGGCCGGACGAATAATGGGTTCACCGGGCGCGGGCGGTGTATTCGCAGCGTTGCCGCGCTGATAGCCAGGCCGCTGCTGGATGCGTTCGAGATAGGGGTGGGCGTTGTCGCAGATGCCGACACCGTATGCGATGGCCCAATCGAGGCACGTCGTCAGCAGAATGTCCGCGCTGGTGAACTGATCGCCCATCAGAAAGGTGCGGCCATCCTCTAGCGCGACCTCGACGTGGCGCAATTGTTCGCGGAAATATTCGCCGGCTTTTGCGGTTACCTCCGGCGCAACGCCGTAGATGTGCCCCAGCGCACCGGCGCTGTGCCGGCGCATGACATACAGGCTTGTGGAATCAAGTTCTGTGACGATGAAGAAGCACCACTCGAGCCACTTGGCATAGGCTTGCTTCTCGTCGGGGATTAGCGATCTTTCCGGACTGCCATAGGTCCGTGAAAGATAAGCGACAATTGCAGCGCTCTCGCCGATCGAGAAGTCGCCATCCTGAAGCAGCGGGACTTTCTGACGCGGATTGAGCTTCGTGTATTCCGACGTTTTGGTTTCACCGGTGCGAGGACCGATGGCGCGGGTTTCGTACTTCAGACCGAGTTCGGCGAGCGCCCAATGCGGACGGACCGTTCGGCTGGTTCCGACGCCCCACAGCGTGAGGTTCGGAGCGGTTGTCATGTCACCATGTCTCCACGGAGGGACGCAGGTCGAGTTCGTGAGTCCAACCGTCGCGCTTTTGATGATGCGTGAACCAGTACGCGTCGGCAATGGACTCGGTCTTGGTCAGGCTGTCCGCGGGGATGTCGTTTGCTTCGATCCCCTTCGCAGCTTTCATGCGCAGGTGGATCGCTTCGCTGTCCACGGCGGCGTCGATCAGCAGGTGGACGACGTGGATATTTTTCGGTCCGAGTTCCCGGGCCATCGCTTGAGCTACGGCACGCAGGCCGAACTTGGCGGAGGCGAACGCGGCAAAGCCCTTGCCGCCACGTACGCTCGCCGTTGCGCCGGTAAACAGAATGGTGCCGCTGCCACGTGGCAGCATGTATTTCGCCGCCTCGCGTCCGACGAGGAACCCGCCGTAGCAGGCCAGTTCCCAAGCCTTGAAGAACAGCTTCTCGGTGGTTTCGAGCAGCGGCTTGTTGACGTTGGATCCGGCGTTGTAGAGGCAAACCTCGATCGGTCCGATTTCTTTTTCGATGCGGGCGAACATGGCCTGCACATCGGCTTCCTGGCGGGCGTCGACGCTGATGGCGTGGACTTCGCATCCTTCCGCCTTCAATTCATCGACGAGGCCCTGGGATTTTGCTGCCTCGCGGCGCGCGACGCAGACCTTGTATCCGCCCTTGGCGAAGCGTCTGGCGACCGCTGCCCCGATGGCATCGCCTGCACCAACCAACACAACCACGCCTTTGCTCTGAGCCAAGGTATCCTCCAACAAAGTTCTTATTTGGTACTTTGATTCATAGCGGCGGGGCTCGCAGTTGTAAACGGCTATCGTTCCCATAGTCACAAAACGCTATGTGTTTGGCAGGGGGCAGCCCATATTTGTGCCGCGCCGCATCAAATGCGATTGACTAGTTCTAAAAAAGAACGCTAGTTTGCGCTAGGTCGAAGGTCGCCTCTGAAGCGGCCGGCCATAGCCGGGAGGTTGAAGTGGCAGGCGCAGCGCAGGCGATTAACGTCGCTGACATTCTTGAGGAAATCCCGGACCGCTTGCACCAGACGATGGATCGCGCGGTCGCCGCGACGCCGGATCATCCTGCGCTGGTTGAGGGTTCTGTGATCTGGACCTACCGGCAGCTTTCCGATTCGGTCAGCCAAATAGCCTCGGCTCTGCGAGAGGTTGGCGTGCGGCCCGGCGACCGGATTATGATCGTCAGCGAGAACTGCATCGCGTTGGCTGGTCTGTTGCTTGCGGCCAGCCAGATCGATGCCTGGGCCATTGTTGCCAACCCGAGATTGTCGCCGCGAGAACTCGATCAGATTCGCGACCACAGTGGTTCGCGGCGGATGTTTTTCACCGTGAACGTTTCGCCTGAGGCCGCCAACCATGCAACGCGCGTCGGCGCGAGCATCGGCAGGGTTGGCCCGTTGGAATCTATCGGCGTCGGCCCCCTCAACGAGACTGCGGCTGTGGAGCCGGTGCAGGTCAGTTCCGCCAAGCAGGTCGCTGTTCTGATCTATACGTCGGGGACCACCGGCACGCCGAAGGGCGTGATGCTCACCCACGAAAATCTGTTGTTCAGCGCGAAGGCCATTGCGTTGTTCCGGAATCTGGATAGCCGGGACAAGGTCTACGTCGTGCTGCCGATCTCTCACATCGTCGGCGTCTCTCTTCTTCTGCAGTCGCTGATGACTGGTGGCACCATTCAAATGGTGAGCAAGTACGATCCCGCGGTGCTGGCAAAAGCCATCGCAGAAGATGGCGTGACCATTCTCAATGGCGTGCCGGCCACATTCCAGCGCCTGCTTGAGTACAAGGCCCTGCAAGGCATTGAGAAACTGAATACGGGATCGCTCCGGTACATTGGAGTCGCGGGGGCGCCGCTTGATCTCGATCTTAAACGCCGCACCGAGCAAGAGCTCGGCCTGCCGCTGCTGAACGGATACGGCATTACGGAATGCTCCCCCGGCATTTCTGGCGTGCGGATGGAATCGCCTCGTCCGGACGAGGCCGTAGGTACGCTGCTGCCGGGTATCGAGGCGCGCATCGTCGGTCGCGATGGCGCGATTATCACGGACGGAACGGTCGGCGAGCTGCATGTGCGCGGCCGCAATGTCATGCTCGGGTACTATCGAGCGCCGGATCTCACGGCGAAGGCGATCGACAGCGAAGGCTGGTTCAATACAGGCGATCTCGCCCGCGCCGACGGCGATTGTTTCTTCATTGTCGGCCGCACCAAGGAAATGATCATTCGTTCTGGATTCAACGTCTATCCCGCCGAAGTCGAAGCCGTGCTCAGTTCGCACGATGCCGTCGTGCAATCCGCTGTGGTTGGGCGTGCGGCCGATGGCAATGAAGAGGTGGTGGCATTTGTTCAGTTGCTGAAGGGATCGAACGTGACGCCTTCCGAACTGATGACTTTCGCCGGCAAACAACTCACATCCTACAAGCGTCCGTCGCAGATCATCGTGCTGGATGCGCTGCCTGCGACGTCGACGGGCAAGATCCTCAAACACAAGCTTGCTGAATCCCTGCGGGGCTGATGCCTCATCGAGGCGTACCGCAGTCACTACCGAATTTGAATCTTACTCTTTCCGGGAGAACGACCTTGCAGAAACGTAACGCGACCGTAGCAGTGATCGGCGCCGGAGACTTCATCGGCGGCGAGATTGCCAAGAAATTCGCAGCCGAAGGTTTCACGGTGTTCGTAGGGCGGCGTCAGGGGGAAAAGCTTGAACCTCTGATGAAGGAGATCAGAGATGCGGGCGGCACAGTGTTTGGCCGTTCGCTTGATGCACGCAAGGAAGAGGAAATGATTTCCTTCATTTCCGACGCCGACAAGCACGCCCCGCTGGAAGTCTGCATCTTCAACATCGGCGCTAACGTCAACTTCCCCATTATCGAGACCACTGAGCGCGTGTTCCGCAAGGTGTGGGAAATGGCCTGCTATTCGGGCTTTCTCGCGGGACGTGAAGCAGCCCGTGTGATGCTGCCGCGCGGCAAGGGCAACATCTTTTTCACCGGCGCGACCGCGAGTCTGCGCGGCGGTTCAGGCTTCGCGGCCTTCGCCAGCGCCAAGTTTGGTCTGCGTGCCGTTGCGCAGTCGATCGCGCGTGAATTAGGGCCGAAGAATATCCACGTTGCTCATCTGATCATCGATTCCAGCGTCGATACCGAATGGGTACGCCAGTTGATCACCAATCGGGAAGGGAAGGAAGCAATCGAAAATCTCGATCCGAACCGCCTGATGCGCCCGGCGGCGGTGGCGGAAACCTATTGGCAGTTCTATCAGCAGCCGCGCGATGCCTGGATGTTCGAGACGGAAATCCGCCCCTTCGGCGAGAAGTGGTAACGGAGCCGTTCGATGGAGCTGAAGCTTTCCAGGGAAGATGCGGCGTTCCGGGATGAGGTGAGAGCATTCATCGCGGATAACTATCCGCAGGAAATGCGCGTGCCAAACCCGGAAACGGATCTGACCAAAGAGCAGTCGATGCTCTGGCACAAGATTCTCCACAAGAAGGGCTGGATCGCACCGTTATGGCCGAAGGAGTATGGCGGCCCCGGCTGGTCGATCACTCAGCGTTTTATCTTCGAGCAGGAAACGACGCGCGCCGGGACGTTGCCGCCGCTGGCGTTCAGCGTGACCATGGTGGGGCCGGTCATCTACACGTTCGGCAACGAAGCGCAGAAAAAGAAACACCTGCCGCGGATTCTGTCCGGCGAGGATTGGTGGTGTCAGGGTTACTCTGAGCCGGGCTCGGGTTCCGATCTCGCGTCGGTCCGCACCAAGGCTGTGCGTGACGGCGATCATTATATCGTCAACGGACACAAGACCTGGACGACACTTGCTCAACATGCGGACTGGATTTTCTGTCTGGTGCGCACCGATCCTGCTGCCAAGCCGCAGTCGGGCATTTCCTTCCTGCTGATCGACATGAAGACGCCCGGTGTGACGGTACGGCCGATCATCACTATCGATGGCTCGCACGAGGTCAACGATGTCTTCCTCGAGAATGTCCGCGTTCCAGTCGAGAACCTGATCGGAGAGGAGAACAAGGGTTGGACTTACGCGAAGTTCCTGCTCGGCAACGAGCGGACCAGCATGGCGGGCATCGGGCGTTCGACCCGCTACCTGAATAAGCTCAAGAAGGTTGTGAAGACGGAGATCGGCGAAGACGATCCGGCTTTCGCCGAATTCACCAAAGACATCGCACGCGTTGAACTCGACGTGCTGGCGCTGGAAGCTACCGAATTGCGCGTGGTTGCGCAGATGTCGCGCGGCATTGATCCGGGTCCCGCAGCGTCGCTGTTCAAGATCAGGGGCACCGAAATCTTTCAGCGCATCACCGATCTGACGCATAGGGCTATCGGCAACTACGGCCTCTCGCTTCGCGAGCATCCGGTTAGCGCGAATATCTTCACGCCGGGGCCGGAAGATGGTCATACCGCGTCGGAGAAATACCTGAACGCGCGCAAGCTCAGCATCTACGGCGGATCAAATGAGATCCAGCGCAACATCATCGCAAAAGCGGTGCTCGGACTTTAACCGCGTCGCACGAGGCATCCGGTGGATATTGAATTTACGGAAGAACAGAAACTCCTGCGCAGCAGCATCCAGAAGCTGTTGCGTGACCAGTATGATTTCGAGACGCGCCGCAAGATCGTCGCGACCGAGGATGGTTGGAGCAGGAAGCATTGGAGCACCTTTGCCGAGTTCGGATTGCTCGCGGCGCCGTTTGCTGAGGCGTCCGGCGGTCTCGGTGGCGGTCCATTGGCAACGATGATCGTGATGAAGGAATTCGGCCGCCATCTCGTGGTCGAGCCGTATTTCGAAACTGTGGTTCTGGCGGGTGGCCTGATCGAGACCGATGGTACGGACGCGCAGCGCGAAGCGTTGCTGCCGCCGATCATGGCAGGTGAAGCGATCTGGGCGCTGGCATGGACTGAGGGCAAGTCGCGCTACGACCTCAACAACGTCAACACGATCGCAAAGCGGAGCGGGGACAAGTACATTTTGAATGGCGCCAAGGCCGCTGTCATCGGTGCGCCATGGGCGGACAAGTTGATCGTGTCCGCCCGTACATCCGGAGGCCCACGCGACCGCACAGGCGTAAGCCTCTTCATTGTGGATCGTCAGTCAGCGGGACTTCACCTCCAGAGCTTCAAGACCATCGACGGACGGCGCGCGGCTGAGATCACGTTCAAGGACGTCAGCGTCCCAGCGGGGAATCTGCTGGGCAAGGAAGGCGAAGGTATCGCTGCCCTCGAAGCGTGCCGGGATCGTGCCATTGCAGCGCTTTGCGCCGAGGCGACCGGCGCCATGGACGTTCTGAACACATCGACGCTGGAATACACCAAGACCCGCAAGCAGTTCGGCGTGGCGCTCGGGACGTTCCAGGTCTTGCAGCATCGGATGGTCGATATGTTCATCGCGCTGGAGGAAGCGACATCGCTGATGCAGCACTTGAATCTGACCATCGCCGATGGTGATCCGCAAGGTTCGAAACTCGCGTCAGGTGCGAAGTCGAAAGTCGGGGAGGCGGCCCGCTTCGTCGGCGAGCAGGCGATCCAGCTTCATGGCGGCATGGGCATGAGCGACGAGTTCAACGTCGGCCATTATTTCAAGCGCATCGCGGCCATCAATATCCAGTTCGGCGATCCGACCTATCACTTGCTGCGCTACGCACACGCGGCTTGATTTTGATCATGGCGTTCTGAAATCGTCGGCATGGCAGCCCTGCTCAGGCCGGAGGCACTTCTTATTAAATGATGATTATCATATAATATGGGTATTCATATAGCCCGCCCGCAGGGTTAATTGGGCCGGATCACATCTCGGAGGTCATCGAATGGTATATGCAGTTGTTGCTGTCTCTTATACACATCTAGATGTGTATAAGAGACAGGTTCAACGCCACGCCGGCGCCGACGCTCGGCAGCCATTCGATCAAGGCCGCGATCGAGCGCGCCGGGATCGAGCCGGGCGAAGTCGAGGACGTGGTGATGGGCTGCGCCATGCAGCAAGGCACCATGGTCATGAACGTTGCACGCAAGGGCGCGATCCGCGCCGGACTTCCGGTCACGGTCGCAGGCACCACCATCGATCGTCAATGCGCCTCCGGCCTGCAGGCGATTGCCGTTGCCGCGCGTTCGGTCATGCTCGACGGTGTAGAGATTGCCATCGGCGGCGGCATTGAATCGATCAGCCTTGTTCAGAACGAGCACATGAACAAGTTTCATGCGGTTGATGACGAGCTAATGGCGATGAAGCCGGACATGTACATGTCGATGCTCGAGACCGCGGAAGTGGTCGCTGCGCGTTACAACATTCCGCGCGACAAGCAGGATGAATACAGCCTGGAATGTCAGCGCCGCACCGGCGCGGCCATTCAGGGCGGCCGGTTCAACGACGAGATCGTGCCGTTCAAGACCAGGATGGCAGTGATGGACAAGGAGACTAAGCAGGTCTCGTTCAAGGACATCACGCTGACCAAGGACGAAGGGCCGCGGCCGGATACCACTGCTGAAGGGCTTGCCAGCATCAAGCCGGTATTTGAAGGCAAAACCATCAGCGCAGGCAACGCCAGCCAGTTGTCAGACGGCGCGTCAGCCTGCGTTATCATGAGCGACAAGATCGCCGCGAAGAAGGGGCTGAAGCCGCTCGGCATCTTCCGTGGTTTCGTCGCTGCGGGCGTCGAGCCGGATGAGATGGGCGTCGGCCCGGTAGCCGCGATTCCGCGCCTGCTGAAGCGGCATGGGCTCAAGATCGACGACATCGATCTCTGGGAGCTGAACGAGGCCTACGCTGTTCAGGTCATCTACTGCCGCGACAAGCTCGGGATTGATCCGGAGAAGCTGAACGTCAATGGCGGCTCGATCTCGATGGGACACCCCTACGGGATGACCGGTGCGCGTCTGGCCGGTCACGTTCTGATCGAAGGCCGTCGCCGTAAGGCGAAGTACGGCGTTGTGACCATGTGCATCGGCGGAGGCATGGGCGCGGCAGGTCTCTTCGAAATCGTTCACTAAACGCGCTACGGCGTTGGTCTCCCTGACTTGCGTCTTAAACTGGCCCGGCTGCCGAAAGGTTGCCGGGCCTCTTTTCATTGGGAGCAGCCCAAACGCAAAAACATTTACGTTCGTGCCGAACAAAACTCCGCTTGATGCGTTGCAAGGTGTCGATCAATATTTGGCATCGATCCCGAACGATTGGGTGCGAACGTGTTGCGACGCAAGAGCATTGCTTTATCGCTGATCTCGCTCACCATGGTTACCGCTGGCCCTGTCTTTGGGCAAACGACGCAGGCGACGACGCCGAGCACACAAAATACGCAAACCGACAAGCCTCAGGACGCAGCCACCCAGGCAACAGGGACGATTCCAGCGCAATCGGAGCCGGTTACCGCTGCTCCGTCCCAGCCCGCAGAAGCGACGCCTTCTCCAGCACCAGCTCCACTGTCTCCGGCTGAGCAGAAAGCCGCAGACAACAAGGCTGCACTCGACGCGCTGCTGGCCGAGGCGGTCGCGCTAAAAACCAACTATGAGAATTTCAGACGAGGCCGGAGCAAGATTCCGGTTTCACTGTCTGCATTCCGGAGCATGGAGTTGCGCCTTCAGATGGCCGCCGCGGCAGATCCGGCAAATACGCAGGCGCTCGATATGGCGAACGCCATGCGCATGATGCAATACGGAATCCTCCAGCCGTCGGTGCAGATCGCTGCCGTCGCCAATCGTGAGCTCTATGCTCACGAGATGGGGCAGCGGATGCGTGATGATGGAATGAGGGTCGAGGCCTCAGGCCGTGGAAACAGCACGGTCCGGTTTGTGTCGCCGCAGATGACGCGGCAGATGGCCATGCAACTGGTCGAGACGGCAAAGATTCCTGAACAGGCCAGAGCGCTGCAGTTTAGGCGGGTGGTGTTCAGCAGCGGCCGGCGATCCTGGACCTACGATGTCGCACGCGGACGACTTCGCTAGGATATTCCAAACATCGGATTCATAGATTCATAAAAGTAAGGGCCGGTCGATCGACCGGCCCTTGTTATATCCTTGTCATGCGAGCTTAAGCGTCAAGCACCGCGACGATTTCCAGCGTCCGTGGATTCACGACGATGATCTGGTCGTTGACGAGGAAGAATTCATATCCACGCCAATTGGGATAGATCGTCACAACCTCGGCAGGAAGCGGATGGAAGCCGACGGTTCGCGGAACCCGTGTGCCAACCTTGATCGAGAAGTTGATATTGGTAACGGGTTTGATGTTCTGCTTGGTGATTGACGTGCGTTGTTCGCCGGACAGCTTCGCGCCGGCGCCTGCCGGTCCAGTGGTCGTTCCGGCCTTGCCTTCGGCCGTATTCTTCTGATCGGCCTTCATGCCATCCTTCGACTTGTCCATGTTCGTCTCGGATGCGGCCTTGCCGCTCTTCTGATCTTGGGTCGTCTCCGCACCCTTCGACTTCATGTTGTCTTTCGAATTATCTTGCGCTCGTTGGGCGTTGCCGCCTTCGCGGGGCATTTCCGCCTGACCGCCCTTCATGCCGCTCGGAGAATCTCCGCGTTTCATCGGTGCTGCTTTTTCAGCTGGCGCACTCTGACTCGTGGACGGCGCGGGCTGAGATGCAGCGGGCGCATTGGGAGCATTGCTCGGCGCCTGTGCCGAGACCACACCAGTGGCGCCAATCAGAGCAGACATGGCTGCTGTCATTAAAAACATATTCCTCATGATAATTCCTCCTCGTTGTCTGCCCGGGACTTAACGAGAAGTGGCAATCTCCGTTCCTAAGGAACTTATGTATTGCGTGAATAGCGGTTCATGGAGGAACAGCAGCGCGCGGCCTGTATCAGTTCAATATTTCAGAATGACCGGAACTGCTCTGCATTTTTCGACGTCGTGCTTTAGTAGGCGTTCTCGCCCTTAAGCAGTGCGAACGGCGTCTTGAAGAGAATGTACAGGTCGAACAGCACCGACCAGTTCTCGATGTAATACAGATCGAACTCGACGCGCTTCTGGATTTTCTCTTCGCTATCGACCTCACCGCGCCAGCCGTTGACCTGCGCCCAGCCGGTGATCCCGGGCTTGACGCGATGGCGTGCGAAATATCCGTCGACAGTTTCGTCGAACAGCCGGCTCTGCAGCTTGCCTTGCACCGCGTGCGGGCGCGGGCCGACCAGCGAGAGATTTCCCTTGAAGACAACATTGAAGAGCTGCGGCAGCTCATCGATGCTGGTCTTGCGGATGAAACGGCCGACGCGGGTGACGCGCTTGTCGCCTTTGGTGACCACTTTCGAGGCTAGCGGATCGGCCTGATCGTGGAACAGCGAGCGGAATTTGAAGACGTCGATGCGCTCGTTGTTGAAGCCATAACGCTTCTGCAGGAACAGCACGGGGCCGGGGCTGTCGAGCTTGATGGCAAGCGCGACGATCGCCATGACCGGCGAAAGCAGAATGAGGATGATCGCGCCAACCACACGATCGAACGCCGATTTCAGGACCATATCCCAATCGGTGATCGGTTGCTCGAACACATCGAGCGTCGGAATCTTGCCGAGGTAGGAATAGGATCGTGGCCGGAAGCGCAATTTGTTGGTGTGAGCCGACAGCCGAATATCGACGGGCAGCACCCACAGTTTTTTCAGCATATCGAGAATGCGCGTCTCCGCCGAGATGGGCAGCGCGAAAAGCACCAGATCGATTCGGGTGCGCCGGGCGAACTCAACGATGTCGTCGATCTTTCCGAGCTTCGGCTCGCCTGCGCATGTGTCCAGTGCACGGGAGTCATTGCGGTCGTCGAACACGCCAAGAATCTGAATGTCCGAATCGTCCTGCGCCTTGAGAGCGCGGATCAGATTCTCTCCGTTCTCGTCGGAGCCAACGATGATCGTCCGGCGGTCGAGCCGGCCTTCGCGTGCCCAGCGGCGGACGAGTGTACGCAGCACCAGCCGTTCAGCGAACAGAGCAGCAAGTCCGGCGAAGAAGAAGGCTGAGAGCCAGACGCGGGAGATCGTGTCGCCCAGTTTTGCGAAGAATGACGCGCCGATGAACAGCAGAAAAACGAAAGCCCATGACGACGCCATACGCGTCATCTGGCGAAGCTGTCCGCGGAAAACCTGTACGTCGTAGATTTCGGCGGCCTGAAAGCTGATGACTGCACAGGCGGCAACGGCGAGGACGGCCGCGGCATATTGCCATGAGAAGCCATCGATAGGCGTCACGTACCACAGATACAGGACGAGGCCGACCATGCTCAGCACCAGGAAGTCCACGATCCGGACGATGCCGCTGATAACGACTGCCGAATAGGCCTTTCTGACTTTTTCATTGGCGACTGCGAGAGCGGCTGGAGACAGTCGCTTGCGGCGCTCCTGTCTTGGCGCGCTACTGGCGTCGCCCACGGTTGCTGTTCCCGCCGCCGCGGCGTTCATCATTGTTCGGACGTCGATCGGTTCCACGGCGTAGTTTCCGTTTTCCGTTGCTGTGCCGTCATGTAGCGACAGGCCAGGGGGAACAAAGGTTCCCCAGCCTCATGCCTAGCCAACAAATCGGAAGAATTGGTTATCGTCGGTAAAGGTAAGTTAACGCGTGTTGAACACGTCGCGATAACCGTTGAGGACGCCTTCGACCATGGCCTTCTGGGAGAAGTGGATGAATATCCGCTCGCGAAGGTTCTTGGCGCGTTCGTGCGCTGCATTGATGTCGCCAAGCGCCGTCTCGATGGCATCTGCCAGAGCGCCGATACTGTTCGCCACAAAGAGGCCGTCTGTGTAGGGCCCGAAGATTTCGGGAATGCCGCCGACGCTGGCCGCGACCATCGGGATACCGGCGGCGGCGGCCTCGATCACGACATAGGGCATCGAATCGCCGCGCGATGGGACAACCAGCAGCTTGCCTTTCGAGAAGCCATAACGCGCCTTGACGTGCCCGATGAAACGGACCACGTCTTCAATGTTCAGGCGCTTGATGAGCGCTTTCAGGTTCTCCGTTTCTTCGCCGTCGCCGGCGAGCGTCAGTGTGACGGGTTTACCGTCAGCCCGGAGCCGCGCCACGGCTTGAATCAGCAGGTCGGCGCCCTTGATCTCGCGAAATTCGCCGACATAGACGAGATCGGTCGCATCCTCAGCCACGGCCACCGGATCGAACTCGGAGGCGGTCACACCATTGAACACGCAACGTACCAGGCCGGCGGGCTTGCCGACGACCCGCTCATAGGTGTCACGCGCGAAGGCACTTTCGAACAGAAACAGCTCTGTGCGGTTCATGAGTGCGCGTTCGAGCCGCGCGTAGACGTTGCCTTTGAGCGTTCCCGGCGGATAGTGCAGAGAGCCGCCATGCGGGGTGTAAACCCGGATCGCCTTTTTCGATTTACCCTTCAGCCGGACGAAGGCGCCGGCCTTGGCGCCGTGGCCGTGCAGAACATCCAGTTTGAGGGACCGCGCAAGGCGAAGGAAATGAAGGGACGCCACGGTATCGATCGGATGCGGTTCGCGGCGGATGGGGAGGCGATAGACTCCGAGCTTGAGCTTCGGGCCGATCTCCTTGAGGGCCGCGTCCGCGCGCGCCCCGCCGGTGAGGCTGTCGGCGAGAATGCCAACCTCATGTCCTCGTTCGGCCTGTCCGACGGCGAGATCGAGAATGTGACGGAAAATCCCGCCGACAGGTGCACGGACGGCATGCAGGATGCGAAGCGGGGAATTGGAAGTCTCGGACATCGTCAGAACCAGCGTTCGGCGACAACGACCGTGTCCCCGGGCTTCAGGAGTGTACCAGGCGGCACGACGGCCTGAACGGTACCAGCTTCGCCCATCCGGGTTAATTTGATGCTGCCTCGCTGCGCGCGGGGCGTGAAGCCGCCGGCGATGGCGACGGCGCTCTCGATCGTCATGTTCGGTACGTAGGGATACTGTCCAGGTGCTGCCACTTCACCGAGAATGAAAAATGGCCGGTAGGATTCGACTTCCACCGCGACATGAGGTTCGCGCAGGTAGCCGTTCCTCAGCCGGGCCGTCACCGCGGCAGCCAACTGGTATGGCGTCAGGCCTCGCGCACGCACCGCGCCGATCAACGGCATGGTAATCGAGCCGCCGGCATCCACCGCGTAGGTATTGGTGAGGCCTTCCTGACCGTACACGACAATTCGCAACCGATCGCCGGCGTCGAGGCGATAGGGCTCGTCATGGGCAGCGTAAGCATGGACAGGTGGTACCGGAGACGTCTCGACGTTCATGGCGCGCACTGGCTGGACGGTGCCGTACGCCATGGCATCCAGGCTGCCGTTGTCGATGGCGGCGACCGGCGCAGCCGTCCTCATGCAGCCCGACACCGCGAGCGCAAGGACAAGACAGGCAAGGCGCGCGCGACTGCGCTGCATGGAGGAACCCGAGGTAAGTACCGATTCTGATTAAGAACTTTCATGGTTAATAAAGTGTGACGTGAGCCTTGTCCGTTGCGGGAAGTCGGAGGGACAGCGCTTCGATTAACCGGGCAGCAACCTTAATAGACTGTAATCGCCCCTGACAGGTTCAGCAGCCGCCTCAGTGCAGTAGCGTTCGGTTGGAGAGTGTTCGATGCGTTTTTCGTTCTGGCGGGACTGGACGAGCAAGGTGCCATTCCTCACCAAGGCCGCCGCGGCTCCGGTGACCACGCCGCGCGCGCCTGCCGCTGCTCCGGCGACGGTCTCCACGACAGCGCCTCCCGAAGTCAGCGACATGGACCTGTACGCCATCTGGCAAGCTCTGGTTCGCAGGCGGATGTGGATTATCGTGCCGACTGCGCTTGCATTCGTGCTGTCGCTGGTAGCGGTCAATATGGCCACGCCACGCTACAAATCAGAGGCGCGTATTCTGATCGACGGCCGGGAAAACGTTTTCCTGCGTCCGAATGCCGAGCGGTCCGAAGATCGCGGCGCTCTCGACGCCGAGGCCGTCACAAGTCAGGTTCAGTTGCTGCTGTCGCGCGATCTCGCCCTCGAGGTCATCAGGGCGAACAAGCTTGCCGATCTCCCCGAATTCGATCCCGTCCTGCGCGGTGTATCGCCGTTGCGGACGCTGCTGGCGTTGTTTGGTCTCGGCCGCGATCCGCTCAAGATGACGCCCGAGGAGCGGGTGCTCGAGGCCTATTTTGACCGGCTGACGGCCTATGCCGTCGACAAGTCGCGCGTGATGGTGATTGAATTCATGTCGAGCGATCCGGAACTGGCGGCGCGTGTCACCAACTCCATTGCGGACGGTTATTTGGTGTTTCAGCAGGCCGCAAGGCAAAATCAGGCGAAGTCAGCCTCGCAGTGGCTGCTGGTCGAAATCGAGAGCCTGCGCAAGAAGGTCGCGGACGCGGAAGCCCGGGTCGAGGAGTTTCGTTCGAAGTCCAATCTCTTTGTCGGCCCGAACAACACCACCTTGTCGAACCAGCAGCTCGGCGAACTGAATACGCAACTCAACAATGCGCGGGCGCTGAAATCCGACGCGGAATCGAGGGCACGCCTGATCCGCGAAATGCTTCAGAGCGGCAAACCGATCGAAGCGTCGGAGGTTCTCAATTCCGAACTCGTGCGCCGCTTATCCGAGCAGCGCGTAACCCTGCGCGCGCAGCTTGCCGAACAATCCTCCACGCTGCTCGGTGGCCATCCGCGTATCAAGGAATTGAAGGCGCAAATTGCGGACATCGATCGCCAGATCCGCGAGGAGGCTAGCAAGATTTCCCGCTCGCTTGAAAACGACGCCCGGATCGCGAGCGCACGTGCTGACGGACTCAATGGAAGTCTCGACCAGTTGAAGCGTCAGGCGACATCCACCAACGGCGAGGATGTCAAATTGCGGGCGCTGGAGCGTGAAGCGAAAGCGCAGCGCGATTTGTTGGAAACTTATCTCGCCAAATATCGCGAGGCGACCACGCGCGAGAACATCGATGCGGCCCCGGGCGACGGCAGGATTATCTCCCGCGCAATCGTGTCGAACACGCCGGCTTATCCGAAGAAACTTCCGACCGTGCTGATTGCGACGATGGCGATGCTGATGCTGACTGCAGGCTACATCGCCGCCGGCGAGTTGTTGCGCATGACCGCGCCGCGCCCGGTTGCCGCTGTTCGTGCGCCTGTTGCGACCTTGCGCGACACTCATCCGCAGATGCCGGCCGGTATCCGGGAGATCGAGCGCTTGGCCGGAATGTTGAGCGAGAGCGGGGACGCGGCCCGCAAGATTACTGTTATCGGAGCGCGTCAGGACGAGAGCGCGACGCTTACAGCCCTGACGCTTGCCCGTCTCTTGTCGCGAAGCTCCAAGGTTGTGCTGGTCGATCTCGCAATGGCGTCGCAGACGCTGGCTGCGGTGTCCATCGACCCGGCGGCTCCGGGGCTGACTGAATTGATGCAGGGTTCGGCTTCGTTCGGCGACATTATCACCAAGGATCGCCTGTCAGGGGTTCATATCGTGGGCGCGGGACGGGATTCCGCCCAGCGTCAGTTGTTGCAGCTCCCGCGGATCAGCCTCGCGATCGACGCGCTGTTGCGCGCTTACGATCACGTGGTGCTGGACGCCGGGACCGCTTCGGATCTGCCCGCGAGTGTCATCGCAGTGCAGGCGTACGCCGTCATCATTCCCGATCCGGCAGTCACTCCTGCTGACCGTGACACGATGAGGAGCCAGCTTCTAGCATCCGGATTTGTCGGCGTGACAATTCTGAATACGCCGTTGACGGCGATGGACCTCGGCGCGCCGGGCGAACGGGTCGCAGCGGCCTGATCTTGCGGTATGTGGATTAGCGGGAGAAGGTGTTGCGCAACATTTGCGCCATCTGCAGCAGTGCGGGGTTATGCTTCACCAGCCGCTTCGCATGAGTCAGCGACGACATGCCGAGCGCCGCGAACTTGCCCCGCGCGGTCAACGGAATGAAAGCGTCGACGATCGGTTCGTCGTCCTTGCAGAATGTCAGCTTGTATTCGTCCGAGCCGACACCGAAATCGACCGAACTGTAACCGCGCTCGCCGAAGTGATCGATCATATAACGCAGCAGGATAAGACCGGGACTGTAGCGCGCGTTCTCCGAGATCGTATAGGTGTTGAACATGGTCGAGAAGCGCTCGCCATCCGCAACGCAAGCGAAGATCGAAATCAGTTCGCTGTCGCATTCGATGGCATGAAGCTCGATGGCGCGTGCGCCGTTCGGAAGCGTGGCTAAGCAAGCGTCGCGCACAAAACCTTTGGTCGCGGCATCGGAAAAGATATCCGGGAGCTTCGAAAGAGCCATGCGCTGCGGCTTGATGATGAAGAATGCATCGAGAAGCCGGTTGATGTCGGCATCGGTCGTCGCAACGAAATAGCGATAGCCTGGAAGGGTTTGAAGCTTGCGCTCTTTGTTGCGCAATCGCCGCCGCGTCGATGTGCTGACGCGTTCTTCCGGCTTGCACCCCGGAGCCATGATCAGCAGTGGGCAGGGATTGGCCGACGACTGCCCGGCGAGCGAGGCCAGCGAGTTTGCGGTGTTTCGCCATCGCCGTGGCTGTTGTGTGAAGGCCAGCACGTCGACGCCATCGGATTGCGTGCGGATGGCTGCGATGAGCGCGTCGAGTTCGGCACGGGTCACGGTTTCCGCAAACTCGCGGCGCCAAAGCGCCATGTTGAATGTCGGGTGCTTGCCGCCCATGAAGCGCGCGACTTTTGCGCCATTCTCGCGATCGATGACGAGAGGAAGCAACAGCAGCGGCCGATTGTCGGCATCGCAGGCAATGACGATGAACGGAGTCACACCTTCGTGTCTGCCGACTGTCTGCTGCCAGGCGTTGAGCAGTTCGAAGCGCTGGTAGGGGGTATAAAGGTAATCGGCCCCTTCGAAAGCGCGCCAGCGGGATTCGGCTTCGGCCATGTTGCGAATGACATCGACGCGCGCGATACGGCCCGGACCGGCGTCCACTTGCGAACGCTGGTTGGGGCCGAGAAGCGCTGCAGCCAAGACCATTGGAGGACCTGATTTGGTGGGCATTTTGGGTTTTATGGCTTGGGCCGACATTATTCAAAGAAATGTCAACAAAGAGTAATGAGAATGGCCCGTACGGCGGGTGTTTGTGTGTGCGAAAGAGGGACTAAGTGCTGTTACGGAGAGGCCTGCTGGCGGATATCGGGCTGGAATTCGCTTACTTCAGCGGCGTGGCTCGCATCTTCGAGGGTAGAACCGGGGGCGCCGGTGTTATTCTTAAATTCGCGCACGTTCGCCCACCATGTGACGATTCGTTCCAGCCGTTGCGATCGCAGGAAATTACCTCCGAATTTCTGGATAACGCCATCTCTGCACTGAAGCGATGGAATTTCGATATTCTTTCCATCGGCGAGGTAGTCGAGCGCGCGCAGCAGGCGTCGCTCACACGCCGCTTCGTTTGCCTCACGTTCGATGGCGGCCACCGCGACTTCATGACGTTCGCCTATCCGGTGCTGTCGCGTCACCGCGTGCCGTTCGCGCTGTACATTCCTACCGGCTTTGTCGACGGCATCGGCAAGGCATGGTGGCTTGCGCTGGAACAGGTCATTGCGCGCAACGACCGGATCGGCCTCGTGATGAACCGCACCGAACAGCGTTTCTTTGCCGCGAGCCCCGCGGAGAAGTATCAGCTTTACGATACCCTGCATGCCTGGATGATGACGCTGTCCCCGGCCGACCTCGCGGCTGCGATTGGAGATCTGTGCGGCCGCTACGGTGTCGATATGGCGGCCGTCTCGCATGACATCGCCATGAGCTGGGAAGATCTCGCCAAACTGGCGCGAGACCCGCAAGCGACGATTGGAAGCGCGACGGTCAACTATCCGAACCTCGCTCGCACCAAGGGCACAACTGCGTTGCGGGAAATGACCATGGGCCGGACGGTGCTGGAAACCGCGCTCGGCGGTCCATGCCGGCACTTCGCGTATCCGTTCGGCGGGCAGGGCAGCTTCGGCCCGCGGGAGATGTTGCTGGCGCGGGAAGCGGGATTTGTCGCGGCGGTTTCCACAAAGACGGGCGTCGTCAGAGCCGACGGTCAGTCGGACCTGATGGCGTTGCCGCGGATCGCGTGGGATGGGCGGCGGCGGTCGCTGCGCGCGTTGCGCGTGGTCCTGTCGGGTTTCACGGCGCGGAAAGAGAAGCGCCGCGAAGTGGAACCGGCGGCGAATTACGGCTGAGGATCGGGCCGCGACATCCAGGCGATCAGCGGCATCGCAGGCAATACCCAGCCGAGCCCGGCCACAACGTAAAAGATCGCCTGAGCGAGCTTCGATGCCGCAAGCCACGGCGTTTGGGCAATCGCCATGCCGGCCAGCGACCAGACGACGACGAGCCCCAGGAGGCCGAATGTTCCAATGAGTTTTCGCGTGCGGATGTTCATAACAGAATTGTGCGGGTGGCTGCGGTGACGCGTCTTGCGCGGAAAAGTGCGGGGACTATAAGGTCCGCGCGAATTCATTCAAGGCTGCATTTTCAGATCATGACGACCCTTGCGAACGACCGGCAGACAGACTCCGCAGGCATGCGGAGCGTCCGCGTGTGGCTGATCGCCGTTGCGGCGCTTGTTGTCTGTACGCTGATGGTCGGGGGTGCGACGCGGTTGACGGAATCCGGGCTCTCCATTGTCGAATGGAAGCCGGTAACCGGCACCCTCCCGCCGCTGACGGACGCCGAGTGGACGAGGCAGTTCGAAGCCTACAAGACCATTCCGCAATATCGCGAAATGAATCGCGGAATGAGCCTTTCCGAGTTCAAAACGATCTTCTGGTGGGAATGGGGTCATCGGCTGCTGGGACGCTTGATCGGCGCGGTGTTCCTGCTGCCCTTCCTCTGGTTTTTGTGGCGCGGATTTTTGTCGTCCGAACTCAAGCGCAGATTGTGGGTCATCTTCGCGCTCGGCGGCGCGCAGGGCGCAGTCGGTTGGTGGATGGTGTCGTCGGGTCTCACGGAGCGGGTATCCGTCTCGCAATACCGGCTTGCCATTCACTTCATGCTGGCGCTGATCATCTTCTCGGCGATTGTCTGGACGTTGCGACGGCTCCAGCATAACCCGCCACCGATCGCTCCGCTGCGTGTGAAAATTACGAGCAGATTCCTGTTGGCGCTGGTGTTCCTGCAACTCTATTTCGGTGCGCTCGTCGCCGGATTGCGCGCCGGCCGCGTGTTCAACACCTGGCCGCAGATCGACGGCGCATTCATTCCGACCGCCGCGCGCCTGTTCTTCGAAGAACCTTGGTGGCGAAACTTCTTCGACAACACGCTGACGGTGCAGTTTACTCACCGCATGGTCGCCTACACACTTGTGGTTCTGGCCATCGTCCACGCGGTCGATGCCATCCGGTCCCGCACGAGTCCCGCCGTGGTCACCGGCGCCGTCTGGATCATGGCCATGATGGTCGTGCAAGCCGCCATCGGCATTCTGACGTTGCTCAACCAGGTTCCCATCGATCTCGGGCTTGCCCATCAGGCCGTTGCGATCGTGATCCTCACGCTGGCACTGTATCAGGTCGAGCAGCTCGGCAGGACGCTGCCGAAAACGACGGCGGCCAAGCTTCGCCTCGTGGTCGGCGAGGGGCGCTGAATCGAACTATTCTAAACGGATGTGGATGCAAGAAAGGCCTGATTATCAGGCTTTTTTTCGATTCATGGTCCACTCACGATTTGGTGCAGTCCGCTCGTACTTTAACTTCGATTTGCGGCGCGATAGAACGGCCCTGTAACGATTTATCACAAGGTCATCGATGTCCAACGCATTCGTTCAGGCCGCCGTTGTTTTGTTGCGTGAGGGGCTGGAGGCCATGCTCGTGATCGCGGCGCTTGCGGGATATCTCCGGAAGGTCGGAGGCGGCCACCGCGTCACGGCGCTGTATGCCGGCGCGCTCGCGGCGATCGGCGCCAGTATCATCGCCGCGTGGCTGTTCGCGGTCCTCAATTCCGGCCAGCATAACGACTTCGTTGAAGGCGTTGTCATCCTCTTCGCCGCAGCGCTGATGCTCTATGTGAGCGGCTGGCTGATGGTGAAGCAGGATCCGCGCGGCTGGCAGGATTATCTGGCCGCCAAGGCCGACAGCGCGCTGGCGCAGGAGACGGCATGGGCAGTCGGCGCGCTTGCGTTCTTCGCGGTGTTTCGCGAAGGCGCGGAAACCGTCCTCTTCATCAACGCGCTGGCGGTGACCGAAGGCAGTTGGAGCGTCGGGCTGTTCGCGGGCCTTGCTGCTGCGACCGCTGGTCTCGTGGTGCTGTTCTATTTCATCAACCTGATCGCGCGCAAAATTCCGCTGCGTCCGCTGTTCATCATTACATCGGCTTTCCTGTTCGCCATGGGCATCAAGTTCATCGGCGAAGCGGTCCAGGAATTTCAGGAACAGAACCTTGTGCCGTTCACCGAGTTGAAGAGCTTCTCTTGGCTGCAATCTCTCGGGCTCAATCCGAGCATCGAGGCCTTGTCAGCGCAGGTTCTGGTGATCCTGTTTGCACTCGCGACGTTCTCGATCGTTCAGCGCAACGCTCGGCTGGCCCGCGAAGACAAGGCGAAGGCCGCGACACAGGCCGCGAAGACCTGAGTTTTTTCAGAAAGTTATTTTGCTCTGACAAATCAAAACGCGGCGCCATGCCCGGCGCCGCGTTTTGTATTTGAGAACTAGGGCATGATCCCGAAAAGTGGGAACCGGTTTTTCGGAAAAGATCATGCCAAATTGAAAAGGTGGTCTAGGCCTTCAACGCCTGATCGAGGTCGGCGATCAGATCTTCCTTGTCTTCGAGGCCGACCGATAGCCGCACCACATCGACGCCGGCTCCTGCCAGTGCTTTTTGCTCGTCGCTGAGCTGGCTGTGGGTGGTCGAGGCCGGGTGGATGATCAGCGACCGTGTGTCGCCGACATTGGCCAGATGCGAGAACAGTTTGACGTTCGAGACCAGACTGATGCCGGCGTCGTATCCGCCCTTCAGGCCGAACGTGAACACTGCGCCCGCGCCCTTCGGAGAATATTTGCGTGCGAGGTTGTGATAGCGGTCGCCGGGCAGTCCCGCATAGTTCACCCACGCCACAGCGGGATTTGTGGACAACCATTCCGCGACAGCTTTGGCATTATCCGAATGCCTTTGCACACGAAGCCCAAGGGTTTCGATGCCGGTCAGAATCAGAAACGCGTTGAAGGGCGATAGCGCAGGGCCGAGGTCGCGCAGCCCAAGCACGCGCGCGGCGATGGCGAAGGCGAAGTTGCCGAACGTCTCCTGCAGCTTGATGCCGTGATATTCGGGACGCGGTTCGCTCAGCACCGGATAGCGGCCGCTTTTCGACCAGTCGAATGTGCCCGCGTCGACGATGATGCCGCCGATGGAGTTGCCGTGGCCGCCGAGAAATTTCGTCAGCGAGTGAACGACAATGTCAGCACCGTGATCGATCGGCTTGATGAGATAGGGCGATGCCAGCGTGTTGTCGACGATCAACGGGACGCCGGCTTTGCGCGCAATAGCGGCGATGGCTTCGATGTCGGTGACAGTGCCGCCCGGATTGGCGATGGACTCGATGAAGATCGCCTTAGTCTTGGGGGTCACCGCTTTCTCGAAGGTGGAGACATCATCGCTGTCCGCCCAGACCACATTCCAGCCGAAGCTCTTGAAGGCGTGGTTGAACTGATTGATCGAGCCGCCATAGAGCCTGCGAGCTGCGATGAATTCATCACCCGGTTGCAGCAAGGCCTGAAATACGACGACCTGCGCGGCGTGTCCCGACGCGACTGCGACTGCCGCCGTGCCGCCTTCAAGTGCCGCAACGCGCTCTTCGAGCACGGCGTTCGTCGGATTCCCGATGCGGGTGTAGATGTTGCCGAACGACTGCAAACCGAACAGCGAGGCGGCGTGGTCGGCATCGTTGAAGACGAACGATGTGGTCTGGTAGATCGGCGTCGCACGCGCGCCCGTTGTCGGGTCCGGCTGCGCGCCGGCATGAATGGAGAGCGTGGAGAAGCCGGGCAGTCTTTCCGTCATGAGATGTCCCTTTGAGAGCCGCGAACGGGCATGAGAAGGATATGCTGCGGGTGGGCATGGCCTTCGTCAAGCTATCAGCAGGCGTTGGCGTTAACAGGCAATGGTGCTGTCGTTATTTCTTGCGCGTGCGAACGATTGTTCTGCCGAGCACTGGATTTAAGGTACGTCGTTCTTGTCCTTGGCGGCGCGATCCGCGGCCGCCGTTGTGCCGCCGACGACACTGCTGCGATTCAGCGACAACCGCATGTTGCTGGTCGGGATGGGTGCGCGTTTGGAACTGAGCGTGCGCGAGTTGACACCCAGCCACTGAATCTCGGACGTCAGCCGGGCGTATTCGATCTTCGGGCAGCGATTCATCACAACCTTGATGCCGGCAGCCTCGGCCTTGGCGGCAGCTTCGTCGTTGCGTACGCCAAGTTGCATCCAGATGACTTTTGGAAGTGTCGGCAACGCCAGCGCTTCATCGACGACCGCCATCGCGCGATCGGAATTGCGGAACACATCGACCATGTCGATGGGACGCCCAATGTCCTTGAGCGCGCCGACGAATGGTTTGCCGACGAGACTCTTCCCGACCTGGCCCGGATTGATCGGGATCATGTCGTAGCCGCGTTCGACGAGATATTTGAAGGCGAAATAGCTCGGCCGTACGTTGACGGGTGATGCGCCGACCATAGCGATCGATTTCACGCTCGTCAGGATGCCGCGGATATAGCTGTCGTCGTAGGCGTCGTGATTCATTCTGGATATTTCACTGCATCTTGCGCCGGTAGGCTTACCGGTCTTCCCACTTGGGATCGCGTTTTTCGATGAAGGCGCCGATGCCTTCCTGCGCATCGCGGGCCATCATGTTTTCGGTCATCACCTGTGCAGCATAATTGTAGGCGTCCGCAAGGTTCATTTCGGCCTGCCGGTAGAAGGCTTCCTTGCCGATCTTCAAGGTATAGGCCGATTTGACTGCGATCTTGTTTGCAAGTTCGATGGCGGCGTTTCGCTCCGTGCCTGCGGGTACCACGCTGTTGACAAGGCCAAGTTCCCGCGCGCGCTCAGCGGAGATATGGTCGCCGGTCAGCAGCATATGCAGGGCGTGCTTGCGCGGGACATTGCGCGACAGCGCCACCATCGGCGTGGAGCAGAACAGACCGATATCGATGCCCGGTGTGCCAAAGGTCGCTTTCTCGGACGCAACCGCAAGATCGCAAGTCGCCACCAACTGGCATCCGGCTGCGGTGGCCACGCCCTGAACGGCGGCGACGACAGGTTTCGGCAAATGCACGATGGCCTGCATCATGTCGCTGCACGACTTCATCATGTGCGCGAAGTAGGCGCGGCCCTTGTCTGCGTCGGCGCGCCGCGCGGTGAGTTCTTTCAGGTCGTGGCCGGAGGAATAGGCCGGGCCGTTCGCAGCGATGACGACCGCGCGAATACGTTTGTCGTCTCGGATGGAATTCAATTCTTCATGCAGCGCCGCGATCATCGCTTCGGACAGCGCATTGCGCGTGCGGGGTGAATCGAGCGTGAGCACGGCGATGCTGCCGACGGTCTCGCGCGAAAGCGGCGAGGGCGCTTGTGGAACGGCGGAGCGAGATGTTTGCGGCGTCATGCGTTTCCGAAGGCTCAGATACGAGTTTCCAAATACGGCTTTGTTGGGCTCGTTATTGTCCTCACCCTAGGATACAAAACCGTCACATACGAGAGCAGGCAGGACATAGGTTTCATGAACAAGGCGAAAATGACGGTGGCAGAACTCGAAGCGTTTCTCCACAAGGAGTTTCCGCAGGCGTTCGCCAGCGGCGAAATCCTGATCGAGAGCGCCGACGGTGCGACCAGCCTGCTGCGGCAGCCCTACAGCGAGCGGATGCTTCGCCCCGGCGGAACCGTCTCCGGGCCAACGCTGATGGCACTGGCGGACTTCGCGATGTATGTGGTGCTGCTCTCGGCCATCGGCCCTGTCGGGCTGGCGGTGACCACGAGCCTGAATATCAATTTCCTGCGCAAGGGCCAGCCGGGCCAGGACGTACTGGCAGCTGCCAAGCTGATGAAGCTCGGCAAGCGCCTCGCCGTCGGAGAAGTGAGCCTGTTATCAGGGACTTCGCCCGACCCGATTGCCCATGTGACCTCAACTTACTCTATTCCGAACATTCGATGATTTCGAGGGTATTATAGCACCATATTTATAAGGTATTGTTTCTATGGAGCTATTTTCTTCCATCCGGCATTGACGCGTGCGGTGCGGTTATCTAGAACCGCGCCAGTTTGGCGATCGTGCCGAACATGCAATTTCACGGATCCCTCAACATGAAGACGTTTTCGGCGAAGCCAGCCGAGGTCAACAAGAAGTGGGTGCTGATCGACGCCAAGGGTCTGGTTGTCGGTCGCCTCGCGACTTTGGTTGCCATGCGTTTGCGCGGCAAACACCTCCCGACTTACACCCCCCACGTCGATTGCGGTGACAACGTCATCATCATCAACGCGGCTCAGGTCGTTCTCACCGGACGCAAGCGTGAGAACAAGGTTTACTACAACCACACCGGGTTCATCGGCGGCATCAAGGAACGCACTGCGAAGTCGATCCTCGAGGGCCGTTTTCCCGAGCGCGTCGTCGAGAAGGCCATCGAGCGCATGATCCCGCGTGGTCCGCTTGGCCGCGTTCAAATGGGTAACCTCCGCGTCTATGGCGGCGCCGAGCATCCGCATGAAGCGCAGCAGCCCGAAACCCTGGATGTCGCATCGATGAATCGCAAGAACATGAGGGCCGCATAATGTCCGATACCATGCAGTCCCTCGACCAGCTGTCGGCGCTCAAGACGGCGGCTCCAGATGCTCCGAAGTACGAGAAGAAAGTCGACAAGCAGGGCCGCGCCTATGCCACCGGCAAGCGCAAGGACGCGGTCGCTCGTGTCTGGATCAAGCCGGGCTCCGGCAAGGTCACCGTCAACACCCGTGAAGTCGAAGTGTACTTCGCGCGTCCCGTGTTGCGCATGATGATCCAGCAGCCGATCGTCGCTGCCGCCCGTCAGGGCCAGTACGATGTGGTTTGCACGGTCGCCGGCGGCGGTCTTTCGGGTCAGGCCGGTGCGGTGCGTCACGGCATCTCGAAGGCGCTGACCAACTTCGAGCCGGATCTGCGCAGCGTCCTCAAGAAGGGCGGCTTCCTGACCCGCGACTCGCGCGTCGTCGAACGCAAGAAGTACGGCAAGGCGAAAGCCCGCCGGTCCTTCCAGTTCTCGAAGCGCTAATCGTTTCGTTCAAATTTTCCGCAATCGCGGAAACGGCAAGATACAAGAGGGCGCCTTCGGGCGCCCTTTTTGCTGTTCCAGATACAACCGAATTGCCGCGATTTTTCTCGAAAATTTTGTGGCCGCCGCAAACGGAGTGCCAAGACACCGCTGCTAGTTTTGCAGGCGGCTGAGGGGGCTATTCCGGCTCCGTCTATATTTTAAGCGCTGCATAGAAGATGCCCGCTGGCACCCATTTATCCCTCGATATTTCCACGCTCTATCTGGTGGCGACACTGGCGGCGGCGCTGCTCGGTGCGATGCTGCTGTTCTTTTGGCGTCAGGAAAAGATCGCGGCGCTCGGCTGGTGGGGCGCGGCCTATATCCTGGGCGCAGCGTCCGTGGCGCTGTGGACCGTCGGCGGACCGGAACTGGGTTGGGAACTGTCGCTCGCCGTTAATACGGTCGGTTTCATCGCCTGCGGCCTGGTCTGGGATGCGGCGCGGGTCTTCCATGGACGTCCGGCCAACTGGACCGGCGTCATCGCCGGACCGGCGCTCTGGATTGCGGCGGTGATCTGGCTCGATCCGATCGATCCCGAGTTACGGATGTTGCTCGGCGGAGGCATCGTCGCGTTTTACGCGGCGCTGACCGCGGGCGAGCTTTGGCGCGAGCGCCGCAAGAACCTGCGCAAACGATGGCCGGCGATTGTTGTTCCCGTGATGCACGGTGCCGTCCTGATGCTGCCGATTGTGCTGGGCGATCTGTTCCGGCCCGGCGATGCGACGACCATGGGACATGTCTGGATCGCGGCGTTCGCGGCGCAACTGGTCATCTACGCCGTCGGCACCGTCTTCATTATTGTCATGCTGGTGTCCGAGCGGACGGTGAGCGCGCACAAGACCGCTGCGTCGGTTGATCCTCTCACGGGCCTGCTGAACCGCCGCGGTTTCAGCGAGGCGACGTCGCGCATGATTGAGCGCGAAGCCAAGGCCGGGCGTCCCGTGACCGTGATGATCTTCGACATCGATCACTTCAAATCGGTCAACGACCGCTTCGGCCACGCTGCGGGCGACGACGTGCTGAAGGTCTTTTCCGATGTCGTTGTCAGCAACCTGCGCATCACCGATCTTGTCGGCCGCGTCGGCGGCGAGGAATTCGCAGCACTGCTGCCGTGCACCGTGGACGAAGCGGTGGTCGCAGCCGAGCGCGTCCGCGAAGGATTCGAGACGTGCGGTGTCGCGGTCGATGATGCCCTGCTGGAAACCACCGTCAGCATCGGCATTGCCGGCGGCCCGGCGCAAACCGAACTCGAAGTGCTGATGGCCTCGGCCGATACCGCGCTTTATCAGGCCAAGCGCAGCGGTCGCAATCGCGTGGAAGTCGCGGTGGAGCAGCCGTTGTCGCTCGCGAGTGGCCGCCGCAAACTTGCGAGCGTGACGTCGCCGCAGGAAAGCGTTGTCGAGCCGACAGGTCCTGTCGTGGACATCCGCATCTGAGCCTGCGGGCATTCTTTCCGCGGATCGCGTCCTAACCATCTGTTTACCATCCGGGCCTTACGATGCGGCATGCTCATCGCACGCAGCCACGATTCTCAATCCGACGTCAGCGCCCTTGAAGCTGCGGTCGATTCCGCCCGCGCAGGCTTTGCCTGCATGTTCTCGACATCCGACGAATACGAGCATGCCCTGATCGCCGCGCGCCGCGCGGAGGGCAGATACGGTTCGCCGTTCGACTGGCAGCCGGTGCTGCTTGGAGGCTTCGCGGCGTTTTTGCTGCTGGGCGGGTTTTTGACGATTTTCTGAACACGGTACGAACTGGCCGAACGAAGGACGCCGCGCGGCGTCCTTTTGCTTTTCTGCCCCGTGAATCTGCGCTAGAGCGCTTTGGCTTTAATCAAAATGCGCATGATCTTTCCGCCAAACCGCTCACACTTTGGCGGATCATGCGCCCACAAAAAGGGCGGAAGACCATGATTACCGAAATCGCGCAGATCGAGATCAAGCCGGGCCAGGAAAAGGATTTTGAAGCCGCCGTCGCCATGGCGCAGACGATCTTCAAGCGCAGCAAGGGTTGGAAGAGCTTTGAACTGCACCGCTCGATCGAGAAGCCGTCGCGCTACCGGCTGCATATCAAGTGGGACACGCTGGAAAACCACACAGTTGATTTCCGCGAGTCTTCAGACTTTCAGGAATGGCGCGCGCTGGTCGGTCCGCATTTCGCTTCGCCGCCGGAAGTCGAGCACACCAACACGGTGACGAGCTTCTGAGATCACGACAACCGATGAAAAAAGGCGCCGGAAATGGCGCCTTTTTTTGCGTTCGCATCAAGCCATCTTGAATTCAGGTTCGCGGACCTCGTCGTCTTCGCGCAGATAGGTGATGATCACCTTTACGATCGCCATCAGCGGCAGCGCCAGCGCCAACCCCCACAGCCCAAACACGACGCCGAGCAGGATCTGGAACGCGAACAGCGTGGCTGGCGGAATGTCGAGCGCCTGGCGCTGGATGATCGGCGTCAGAATGTAGCTTTCCAGCGCATGCACGCCGAGGAACAGCACGAACGCGCTGGCCGCTGCGACCCATCCGGAGGCGAGGCTCGCCAGCACGATGATCAGTCCGCCCATCAGCGCGCCGACGGTCGGAATGAAGGCGAGCAATCCGGCCTGAATGCCGAGGATGAAGGAACTGTCGATCCCGATGATCGACAGACCGATCCATGTCACCAGGAACACCGCCGCCATTGTGATCATCTGCGCGATCAGCCAGCGCTCCAGCGTGTCGCTGATGCGGTCGACCACCTCGGTGACGCTGGCGCGGTGCCGCGCGGGAGACAGCGCGAGCAGGCCCTTTCGATACACGCTCGGCTGCGCCGCGAATGACAGGCCGAGGAACAGAACGATGAAGAAATTGCCGACGGCGCTGACGGTGCCGAGCAGCAGCTTCAGCGTCTGCGTGACGATGGCGCCGCCGCCGGAGGCGAGGGCGCCCGCGCTCGGCAGGTTCTTCGGCAGCCCAGCCGGAGGTGTCGTTGTCGTGGTTGCCGGTGTGTCGGTGGTGGCCGCCGGCGTAACCGAGCCAAGTTCGAGATAGCTGGTGTCGACGCCGTGCTGTTCGAGGAAGGTCTTCACGGTCGCGATCTGCGACTTGAGGGTGTTGCTCAGAACGGCGGCCTGCCGCGCGATGGTCGAGCCGCCGAGAAACACGACGCCGGACAACAGGCCTGCCAGCACGACGCAGACAAGCGCAAGGCGCAGCGCGTGGGGGCCACCCATGACCTTTTCGAGAAGATGCGTCATGGCGGTGAGGGCGACGCCGAGCAGCACGCCCGCGAAGACCAGGAACAGCGTGGCCGCGTAGTACCAGGCGAACAGCACGAAGATGGCGAATGTGACAATGCCGATGCCGCCCACCGCAATCGACCATGCGAGGTCACCGCGGGTCTGCACTCTGGTCTCGATGGGGGCTGTCACGTCTGTCCTCCGAAGTGGGTTGCAGCACTCTTTCCCGAAAGGCGGTGGCGGATCAAGCGAAGAAGCCGCGCAGTTTCGGTCCCGCGCCTCATTGGCGCAGGGTGTGCTTTTTCGTTTCGCCCCGCGCACGGGGCCATCTCGTTCGCGCCCCTCAAAACATGAGGGGCATGGAGCGCCGCGAGGCGCACCTTATCTTCGTTTCGCTTCCGGCATCGCGTGCGAAGCGATGATGTGTCCGAAAGCGCATCGCCTCACGGCGCTCCGCAGACAAGTTTACGCAGTCTGCGCAAGCTTGACTGCTATTTGGCGGCGATTTGTGAGCCGGGGACCGTACTTCCGGGTGAGGATGGGGGAGCTAGTCGACCCCTGATCCAGCAGGCTTTCGCCCGCCTTCATCCTCGCCTCGTCCAGCCGCGAACGGCAGAGCCACGTAGTTGGCCCGGACGGTCAACCCCAGCCTTCCGGACGCAACGGTTGCGAACCGTGCGAGCAGACGCCGCATCCTGCTCCGCTTCACGAGCGCCCTCGAGAAGCGCCCCTCATGAACAGGACAATTCGGATTATATTCCTATTAAGCTTCTCGTCAAGAGAGGAATTTAGTCATTCGCTGGATTCCTTTTCTCGAGTCGATGTGATTCAATGGGACATCGAGGAAACAGATATGGCCGATACAGCAATTGAATGGACCGACGCGACGTGGAATCCAATCGCGGGTTGTACGGTAATAACGGCCGGGTGCACGAACTGCTACGCGATGCGTATGGCGGCTCGGCTAGAAGCAATGGGAGTAGAGAAATACTCCGGCCTAACTCGAAAGAGTGGTCACCGGGCAGTTTGGACTGGGAAAATACGACTTGACGAAAAATCGCTAGACATCCCCGCTACGTGGTCAAAGCCGCGCAAGGTCTTCGTTAACTCGATGTCCGACCTTTTTCATGAGGACGTACCTGCAGAATTCATTCTTCGTGTTTGGGAGGTAATGCGGGACACACCACGGCATACATATCAAATCCTCACCAAACGCCCTGAGAGAATGGCGGAAGTTCTGAATAAAAGCTCTTTTCCCATTTTGAGCAACGTGTGGCTTGGGACGAGCGTAGAAGATGAGCATGTTCTCTATAGACTTGATCAACTCCGGCAGGTGCCAGCGGCAGTTAGATTCGTCTCGTTTGAACCTCTAATTGGTTCTGTCGCTTCTGGTGACTTGAAAGAGATACATTGGGCCATTGTCGGCGGCGAAAGTGGGCCGCGCTCACGTGATATGAAGCACGAGTGGGTCGATGAAATTGAACGGATGTGCCGGCGCTCAGGCGCAGCGTTCTTTTTCAAACAATGGGGTGGGAAGAACAAAAAAGCCGCAGGCAGAATCCTAAGGGGGCGGACCTTTGATGAGATGCCTCTTGGGGGTCAGCAGATGCTCTCCAATATTTGAAGCAAGTCCAATTGCTTTGTGCGCTGGATTTGAAATGCAGAGGAACAACGAAAATCTTTGCGGACGGGTGTTGACTGGGAGTGCGAGCGGATCGAGGACGCGGGGAAAAATTGTCTCAAGACGTCTCTTCACGTAGCTTTCCAAACCTGCAGGATTTAGTTCACGTTTTCGTTCGACAGCCCCTCCAAATAAATCTGTACCGTCTTCAATCGGATAAAGTTCGGCTTCCCAGGCATCCGAGCCAAACATTCGAGTAAGAGCCGCGCGTTTGTATTTGTCGATATCTGTGAGGCGTCGAGTTGCTTGACGAAATAATCCCGCGAGTGGAAATAGAAACCATACGTCGATAGCTTGGGTCGAAGCTAGGGCCTCGAGCGTCGACCACTCTACTTCCATTCCATAAGGATCGAGAAAGACAACGGCGCGCTTTCCGTCCCATCGATTATTGTTAACGATCGCCTTCAAGGCATCGTTCGCGTCGTCGTTTGCAACGACAATTCTGCGGTGTGAATATCGTGCGAAAAGAGAGTTTAGCTCGCTGATGTAAGCCGAGTTCTTTTCAATGAAAACCGCCATATCGAAGGCAGGATTCACGTCAAGTGCAATTTGCGCTGAACCGCGACGTATCTCGACCTTCTCCAGCACAGGCTGTTCTAGCAACTGACTTCCTTCGTGCGTTGTCCGGACGGTTCGATTGCCTGTCCCAGCGAACGCATCGATATACCAGAGCTCTTTGAAGCTAGGTCGAAGAGCTGTTGTGAAGGCCTTGAGATAGCCTTCAACAATCGAAAGCTTCAATTCTGTGTGCTGACCTCCAAATTCATGTTCAATAGCCATTCAAAATCCATTTGAGGCACCCAATTGCGCGGTACGTGCGTGCAGTTGCTGCCTTTATTTCACGTCATTCAAAATCTCTTATTTATAACGCTATCCAAGCGCAACCGGGGCGTTAGGGCAAGAGGAGTATCAACCTCTAGGATGATCAATAGTAGAGGCCATTGAAGTCAGCCACGTTGGTTTGCCCTGACTGAACTAAAACAAAAAAGCCGCCCCTTTCGGAGCGGCTTTGATGTTTGTGAAGCAATCGCTTTAACGCGAGTGCTTACAGCGAGTAGTACATCTCGAACTCGACCGGATGCGGGGTCATCTCAAAGCGCTCGACTTCGGTCATCTTCAGCTCGATGAAGCTGTCGATGAAGTCGTCGTCGAACACGCCGCCGGCCTTCAGGAACGCGCGATCCTTGTCGAGGCTTTCCAGCGCTTCGCGTAAGCTACCGCAGACCGTCGGAATGGTCTTCAGTTCTTCCTTCGGCAGATCGTACAGGTCCTTGTCCATCGCCGGACCCGGATCGATCTTGTTCTTGATGCCGTCGAGGCCGGCCATCAGCATGGCCGCGAAGGCGAGGTAGGGATTCGCCATCGGATCGGGGAAGCGCACTTCGACGCGCTTGGCCTTCGGGTTGGTGGTGTAGGGGATGCGGCAGGAGGCCGAACGGTTGCGCGCCGAGTAGGCGAGCAGCACCGGCGCTTCATAGCCCGGGACCAGACGCTTGTAGGAGTTGGTCGACGGGTTGGTGAAGGCGTTGATGGCCTTGGCGTGCTTCAGGATGCCGCCGATGTAGTAGAGGCACATCTGCGAGAGGTCGGCGTACTTGTCGCCGGCGAACATCGGCGTGCTGCCCTTCCAGATCGACTGGTGGACGTGCATGCCCGAGCCGTTGTCGCCGTAGACCGGCTTCGGCATGAAGGTAGCGGTCTTGCCGTAGATGTGCGCGACTTGATGGATGCAGTACTTGTAGACCTGCATCTGGTCGGCCATGTGGGTCAGGGTGTCGAACTTCATGCCGAGTTCGTGCTGGGCGGAAGCGACCTCGTGGTGATGCTTCTCGACCTTGACGCCCATCTTGGCCATCGAGCCGAGCATTTCCGAGCGCATGTCCTGCACCGAGTCCTGCGGCGGAACGGGGAAGTAGCCGCCCTTGGTGCGGATGCGGTGGCCGAGGTTGCCGCCTTCATACTCGGTGTCCGAGTTGGTCGGCAGTTCGGACGAGTCCAGCTTGAAGCCGGTGTTGTAAGGCGTGGTCTGGAAACGCACGTCGTCGAACACGAAGAACTCGGCTTCCGGGCCGACGAACACGGTGTCGCCAACGCCCATCGCCTTGACCTGGGCTTCGGCCTTCTTGGCGATGCCGCGCGGGTCGCGGTTGTAGGGCTCGCCGGTCGACGGCTCGAGAATGTCGCAGACGATGACCATGGTGGTCTCGGCGAAGAACGGGTCGATCGTCGCCGTGGTCGGATCGGGCATCAGCGTCATGTCGGATTCATTGATCGCCTTCCAGCCGGCAATCGATGAGCCGTCGAACATCGTGCCTTCGGCAAAGATGTCTTCGTCGATCATCGAGATGTCGAAAGTGACGTGCTGCCATTTGCCGCGCGGATCAGTGAAACGCAGGTCGACGTATTTTACGTCGTTGTCCTTGATCGACTTGAGGACGTCTTTGGCGGTCTTCATGAATACCCCTTATGTCTGCTTGGTGTCGTTTTCGGTCGTGGTGTGTTGGTCGTTCGTGGTGGCGTAAGGTGAGGGCCGGTCAAATCCGGCGAGGCGTGGCTGCCGAGAGGCGCGGTGAGGCGGGTTTAGTTAGATGGCGTCGAGGCCGGATTCTCCCGTTCTGATGCGGATGGCCTCCTCGATATTGGACACGAATATCTTGCCGTCGCCGATACGGCCAGTCTGTGCTGCTCGCCTTATCGCGTCGATGGCTTTCTCGACAAGATCGTCGCCGATCACAATCTCAATTTTCACCTTGGGCAGGAAGTCCACGATGTATTCGGCGCCGCGGTAAAGCTCGGCATGGCCCTTCTGCCGGCCGAAGCCCTTGGCCTCGGTGACGGTGATGCCTTGAATCCCGACTTCCTGAAGGGCTTCTTTCACCTCGTCGAGCTTGAAGGGCTTGATAATGGCCTCGATCTTTTTCACTGAGCGTCTCCCGGGACTTCCAATTGCTGCACGTGTATTTCCATATCGCGCGGTGTCGCGCACCTGGTTTCGCATGCGGAAATTCGCTCCGCAGTGTGAAACCGGCTTAGTCTGAACCGCGCCGGCGTCGTTGCGGGCGCGAAAGGCGGTCGAACTCGTCTCTTATTCTTCGGCGAACACGACGAAACCAGGTGACGCCCTAAAAGCAGGGTCCATGCCAATTCATTAAGGGGTTGGATTCTCAAGTTATGTCAGGTTGTTAGAAGGCAGATTGGCTCTTTGTACGACGAAGGTCGATGGAGTTACAGCCTACGAAATAGGCAATTGCTCATAAGATGAGCGGCTTGTTTCTGATTTCTTTTATGAAAATTGCCTCAGGATGAGGCGAAGCGAACAGGCGATTGGCAATGGAAGTCCTGACGGTTTCGGAAATGACGCGCGCCGATCAAATTGCCATCGCAAGCGGCACCAGCGGATTCGCCCTGATGCGGGATGCCGGCAAGGCCGTCGCGGAGGTCGCGGAAGCCATGGCCGAGCGGGGACCGATTCTGGTTGTGGCGGGGCGCGGCAACAATGGCGGCGACGGTTTCGTCGCGGCGGCCGAGCTTGCGGCGAGGGGGCGGGATGTCTCGGTCATTCTGCTGTGCGACCGCGCGACGCTGAAAGGCGATGCCGCACTCGCCTCGGCCGGATGGAAAGGCGAGGTGCTGCCGTGCGACCCGGCGGCGATCGGCAAGCCCAACCTGATCATCGATGCGCTGTTCGGCGCCGGTCTCAATCGTCCGGTGAAGGGCGATCCTCACGCGATGATCGAGGCGATGAACGCCAGCGGCGTTCCCATTCTCAGCGTCGATCTGCCGAGCGGCATCAACGGCGACACCGGCGAGGTGATGGGCGTCGCCGTGCACGCATCCGCGACGGTCACGTTCTTTCGCCGCAAGCCGGGACACCTGTTGCTGCCGGGACGCGTTCACTGCGGCGAGGTTGAGGTCGCGGATATCGGAATCGAATCCGACGTGCTCGACGAGATCGCGCCAAAAACTTTCGAGAATGTTCCGGAGCTGTGGGCCGACTGGTTTCCGTCGCCGCAGATCGACGGCCACAAATATGCGCGCGGGCATGCGGTGGTTGCATCGGGCGACATGACCGCGACCGGCGCAGCGCGTCTCTCCGCGCGGGCGGCGTTGCGTGCGGGCGCGGGGCTGGTGACGGTGGCCTCGCCGCGCGATGCGCTTGCGGTCAACGCGGCGGCGCTGACGGCGGTGATGGTGCGCGAGACCGAGACGCCGCAACAATTCAGAGACCTGCTGTCGGACAAGCGGCTCAATGCCTGCGTGATCGGACCGGGAGCGGGCGTCGGCGAGCGCACACGCGGTCTGGTCCGCGCCGCGTTGTCCGCGCGCCGCAGCCTGGTGCTCGATGCCGATGCGTTGACGAGCTTCGCGGACGATCCCAACGAGCTTTTCGGCGCGATCAAAAAGCAGGACAATCCACAGGTTGTCCTCACCCCGCATATGGGCGAATTCGGACGTCTGTTCAATGGCTTGGCTGAAGCCGATCCACATCAATCGAAACTCGAACAAGCCCGGTTAGCGGCAAATGTCTCGGGTGCGGTGGTATTGCTGAAAGGTGCCGACACGGTGATCGCTGCACCCGACGGCCGCGCCGCCATCACGGCCAATGCGCCGCCGTGGCTTGCGACGGCGGGATCTGGCGACGTGCTCGCGGGCATCATCGGCGGGATGCTGGCACAGGGCGCGCCGGCGTTCGAGGCGGCGTGCATCGGTGCATGGATGCACGGCGAAGCGGCGCAGGAGTTCGGTCCGGGATTGATTGCGGAGGATTTGCCCGACGCGCTTCCTGCCGTGTTTCGCAATTTGTATGACGAACTCGGCATCGCTTACTGAGGCGGCGGTTCCGCGATCCTTTCACAAACGGTGTCGATAGTTCTGCGAAAGCGCGACGGCTTTCGCTATTCCGATCCATCGCAGGAAGCAGATGAGAAAGAGAGAATGACAGTTTACGTGATCGCTCAGCTCAAGTTCACGCATGAAGCAAGCTACCGGAAGTATCAGGCGAGGTTCTTCGACGTGTTCAAGAACTCCGGTGGCAGGCTGCTGGCTGCCGACGAAAAGCCTGTCGTTCTCGATGGCGAGTGGACGCGCGATAAGGTTGTCATGATGTCGTTTGCCGACGAGCAGCAGGCCCAGAATTTCCTGAACTCGCCCGGCTACAAGGAAATTTCCAAGGATCGCATTGCTGGCGCGGACACGGTCGGCCTGCTGGTGCACGGATTGGCGCGCTAACGATCGAGCCGTCACCCTGAGGTGCCGTAGCGAAGCGGAGGCCTCGAAGGGCGACGGCATTCAGTGATGTCATCCTTCGAGGCTCGCAAGTGCTCGCACCTCAGGATGACGAACTCACTCCACCGCGTAGTTGCGCACGAGTTTCGGTGCGGCCCAGTTCAGCGCGGTCGCTTCCAGCAGCCATCGTCCGGCGTACTCTGCGGCGAATGCGATGCGTTGCGTCTGGCCCTTGTCCATCATCAGTGTGTCGAGCCAGAACGGTTTCCAGCCGTCGTCGAGCCGGTCGAGCAACCGGAAGTGATGGCCGTGCAGACGGAACACCATCGGTGCGCTTGTTGGGTTCGTAATCGCCATCACGACCGTGCGTCCGCGCTTGACGCGATAGGCGGGCGGAGTTGTGGCTGTGAAATCTGCGGGGGCAATCCACTGCGATTTCGGATCGAGCGACAGGTCCGCGCGCAGCGCGCCTTGCAGGTCGAGACGCGCGGGCAGATTGCCTGAAGCAAGCGCAGCCGCTGGCGGTAAGGGCGCTGCGCGAACAGGCGCGTCGTTCGACATCACCAGCCGTGCGATGGTCCGGGGCGCGGCGCCGTCGTGCAGGATGATCTGCGAGACCGTTCCGGGCGCGCGCGTCGCGTCGATGAAAGCGTCGATCCGCGAACCGGGCGCAAGAACCAGTTGCCCGTCGCGTGCCGCAAACGGTTCGGCGGGCGCGCCGTCGATCGCCATCACGCGCACGTCGTGATTCTCGATCCGCAGGCCAACGGGGGAGCGCGCGCAGCCGTTGATGAAACGCAGCCGCAGCCGCTCGTTGACCTTCGCAGTGATGTCGAGGCTTGGCTGTCCGTTGATCGTGTAGGCCGCTGTGGTGCCATCCGGATTGCTTCCGGGCGCGATGGCGGTGCCGTCGGGTTTCTGCCGCCATTCCTCGATCAGCAGAACCTCGTCGCGGTCGACGGCGACCGGCGGGTTGTCATCGACGATGAGCGCGCGGGCCGCGGTGGGGCGGCCGGCGGAATCGCCAAGGAACTGCGCGTTGACGAGGAACGTTCCCGGCTGGCGCAGGGGCACGGTGAATGCCGCCCGCGCGCCGGGCGGTACCGGAGCCTGTCCGGTCAGTGGGGACGCCGCCTGCGCACCGTCGATTCCGAGCCAGTTCAGGACGATAGGCGCGGGGAGTTCATTTGAAAGCGTAACGGCCAGATTGCCCCTGCCGAACCGCAGAGGACCGGCGTTTGCCGCCTCAAGCGTCCAGATCTGGCTCTGGGGCAAGCCCGCGCCCAGCGTCACTGTCGCGGGCCGCGCCCGCAGGGACAGGGCGGCCCCGGCCTGAGCCAATGCTTTTCCCTGAGCAAAGGCGGGCAGGCGCAGCCCGGAGGCGAGGGCGACCCCTCCCAGCCCGGCCAGCAGAACCCGCCTGGAGGGCGAAAAAACCTGATTTGTCATGGTATTTTTCATGGCCCATGCGGACCATTTTCCGCCCCCGCTGTCCAGCAGGCGCTTGGTCACTGCGTGGCCATCCCGCGCGCGCCCTAAGGCCGCGTCGCAAAAGCCATTTTTTTGCTGCGAAGTGGTTGCCCCATGTTATAAGCCCGCCGCTCGCGGCTGTGCCGCCTGACGATGTGCGCTGCGCGGGCGTGGCGGAACTGGTAGACGCGCTGGGTTTAGGTTCCAGTGACGAAAGTTGTGGGGGTTCGAGTCCCTCCGCCCGCACCAAGCGCGATTTTCGTTTGCGCAAGACATTCTGGAGGAGACGTCCCTCGCGGGAACGTGTCCGCCGCACCACCGATGCATGCCGAACGGCTCCGCTGCCGAATGGTTTTGTATCCAACAGATTGACAACGACCCGGCCACGCCGGGCCAAGCCGGAAGAAGATTGACGCCATGCAGGTCACAGAAACCCTCGCCGAGGGATTGAAGCACGAATTCCAGGTCAGCGTTCCCGCGTCGGACATCGATGCGAAGGTGGACGCGAAGCTTGTCGGCATGAAGGACAAGGTTCGCCTCAATGGATTTCGTCCCGGCAAGGTGCCTGTCGCACACTTGAAGAAAGTCTACGGCCGTTCGGTTGCCGCCGAGACCGTCGAGGAACTGATCCGCGACACCAACGCCGGGATTTTCACCGAGCGCGGTTTCCGTCTGGCGACCGAACCCAAGGTCACCATGCCAAAGGAAGAGAAAGAGATCGAGGCGATCCTCGCCGGCAAGTCCGACCTGAACTACTCGGTCGCGATCGAAGTCGTGCCGGCAATCGAACTGGCTGATTTCAAGACCTTCAACGTCGAGAAGCCGGTGGCCGAAGTCACCGACGCCGATATCGATGAAGCGCTGAAGCGCATTGCCGACCAGAGCCGTCCTTATGCGGCGAAGGCCGAGGGTGCGAAGGCCGAGTCTGGTGATCGCGTCACGGTCGCCTTCAAGGGCACCATCGACGGCGTGGCGTTCGACGGCGGCACCGGCGAGAACATCCAGGTCGTGATCGGGTCGGGCACGTTCATTCCCGGTTTCGAGGATCAGTTGATCGGCATCGGTGCCGGCGAGACCCGCACGGTCAAGGCATCGTTCCCGAAGAACTACGCGGCGGAAAATCTGGCGGGCAAGGACGCCGAGTTCGAAACCACGGCGAGCCTGATCGAGGCGCCGCAGGAGTCCAAGGTCGACGACGAGTTCGCCAAGAACCTCGGCATGGAATCGCTGGAAAAGCTGAAGGAAGCCATGCGCGACCGTCTCGTGCAGGAATTCGCCGGCGCGTCGCGTCAGCGCGTCAAGCGCGTCCTGCTCGACAAGCTCGACGAGGCGCACAAGTTCGGTCCGCCGCCGTCGCTGGTCGAGGAAGAGTTCAAGCTGATGTGGAACTCGATCAAGGCCGAGATGGACTCCACCGGCAAGACCTTCGCCGACGAAGACACCACCGAAGAAAAGGCCAAGGAAGAATATGAGAAGATCGCGGATCGCCGCGTTCGCCTCGGCCTCGTGCTCTCCGAGATCGGTGAGAAGAACAAGATCACCGTCACCGACGACGAAGTCAGCCGCGCCCTGATCGACCGCGCCCGCCAGTCGCCGGGCCGCGAAAAGGAAGTCTGGGATTTCTATCGCAGCAATCCGCAGGCGCTGGCTCAGCTTCGCGCGCCCATCTACGAGGACAAGGTTGTCGATTTCATTCTCGAACTTGCGAACGTGACCGAAAAGAAGGTGACGCGCGAAGACCTGCTCAAGGAAGAAGAAGACAAGACGGCGGCTTGATCGCGGCCCGGTCCGTCGGAGCTTCTCGCCGCCAGTTCATGACTGGCGGTGTTCGGGCCGCGTATGGATCACCGCATCGAGACTGACCGACAGCACAGGCTTGTCACCGTCCGTGAGATAGCTCCGGACGGTGACAAGCGCGTTCTTCTTCTCCGGCCGAAGCGCGACCGCCGCGATTTCAGCCTCGCCCGTCAGCGTGGTTCCCGGACGCACAGGCCTTTCGAATTCGGATTCGATCCGCCGGCCGGCGACGCCGGCGACTTGCGACCACATCGCTTCGACAATCAGCCGTTGATAGATCGCCATGGTGTGCAACCCGCTGGCGATGATTCCGCCGAAGGGGCCGTTTGCCGCGGCTGCGGGATCGACATGGATGAAGAGAGGATCGAAGCGTTCCGCAAAATCGATGATTTCGGCTTGTTCGATCAGATAGGCGCGAAAGGGAAAGCGCCGTCCGATCGCGAGATCTTCAGCGTAAAGCATAAGGGTCTGGTTCCTTGCCCGTGACGTGCGGCCGGACGATAGCAGGCCGGGCGCGCGCAGCCATTACCTCCCGCGTCAAGCGCGGGGAGCGGCGAGGCTATATTAACGATATGAGCCGATTACGTCCGAAGGCGCGCCAGCGTCGCTTTTCGCTGCAAGCCGAATCGGTTTCAACTGGCCTGGCTCTGGCTTTTTCCGCCCTTGTGGCCGGACGCTCCTGCTATATCTGTAGGGTCCGACCATTCTGCATCATGAGGCAATTCGTCTGCCGGAACATCAAGCCCACAGCCGTCCGGCCCTGCCTCCACTAACCATCAGGTGATAAATGCGCGATATCGTTGAAACCTACATGAACCTCGTGCCGATGGTGGTCGAGCAGACCAATCGCGGCGAGAGGGCGTACGACATTTTTTCGCGCCTGCTGAAAGAGCGCATCATCTTCCTGACAGGTCCCGTCGAGGACGGCATGTCGACGCTCGTCGTCGCACAGCTCCTGTTTCTGGAAGCCGAGAATCCCAAGAAGGAAATCTCGATGTACATCAACTCGCCAGGCGGCGTGGTGACATCGGGACTGGCGATTTACGACACCATGCAGTTCATCCGCCCGCCGGTGCACACGCTTTGCACGGGACAAGCGGCCTCGATGGGCTCTCTTTTGCTTGCGGCAGGTGCGAAGGACAACCGCTTCTCGCTGCCGAATTCGCGGATCATGGTCCATCAGCCTTCGGGCGGTTTCCAGGGCCAGGCGACCGACATCATGCTGCATGCTCAGGAAATCCTGAACCTGAAGAAGCGGCTCAATGAGATCTACGTCAAGCACACCGGCCAGCCCTACAAGGCGATCGAGGACGCGCTTGAGCGCGACAAGTTCCTCACCGCCGACATGGCCAAGGAGTTCGGGCTCGTCGACAAGGTGATCGACAGGCGTCCGGAGGAAGCAACTCCGAAATTGCCGTAACGGCTGGTTCCTGCTGCAATTTGACAGTTAAAAGACGGACGTCCTTCGGGCGTCCGTTTTTGCATGAGCGTCCTACCCCATTTGGGTTATGTCATAGCGAACGCTTTTCCAGATTCCGCTCTCGCGTGTGCTTGACCGGATGCCGGTCTTTGCTCCTAATAATACCTATTGATCCGGGACCGTTGGACCCGTCGTTATTTTCAGTTCCGTGTGTTTGAACGACATCCAATTTCATCCCGGACACACCGCTTTTTCGGTGAGAATGACGACGTCCGGGAGCAGACCATGTCGATAGGTGTACGCAGCGGCGCAGCCGCGTTCCTCCTTCTCCTCGTCCCGCTTGCGGTCAGCGTTCCGGCATCAGCCCTTGAACGTAATCAGGCCATCGAGAATTGCCGCGCGAGCGTCGGCAAGCCGATTGTGATGTCCTGCATGCAGTCGGGCGGCGGCAGCCTCGAAGCATGCCGCGCGAAGGCAACCCCCAGGGTAAAGGCATGCGTACAAAGCGCGATGGCCGCCGCGCGGCCGAAGGCGGCGCTGTTCGACGCCGCCAAGGTATCCGCGCCCAAGCCTGACGAGATTGCCGCGGGTGCGCAGCTTGCGAAAGAGAAGACTACACTCGTCGCGCCGCCGCGCACGGTGTCGGACATCACGGCGATTCTCGACCAGCAGAAGCCGGACCCGGCCAAGATCGCCGAACTGACGGCGACCGCCGATGCGCCGGTCCCGGCCGGCCTGAAGGGGAACGAACTCGCGGCGTTTCACTACAAGCGCGCGCAGGCGCGCACGCTTCTCGGCCGCTCGGAAGAAGCGCTTGCCGATTCCGAACTGGCGGTGAGCAACGGTCAGGGCAGCGACTACAAAAATGAAGGCAGCCGCTACGAGGCGCTTCTGATGCGCCATCTGCGCGATGCGGGGCAGCACAAGCGCGCCAACGCGTTGTTATTGAAGCAGACGGCGGCCTTCGCCAATCAGGGCAAGGGCAAGCTGTTCACTCTGCAGTTTGTGCAGGTGCTGGGCTACATCAAAAACGGCGAAACCAACACCGCGGAGAGCTACGCCGCGCGAAATCGCGCGCTGTTGACTGAGGCGCAACGATGGCCAGTGTTTCCCATCTACGGCATGAACTGGCAGGCCGTCGTGGAAGATGGCAACGCGCGCGTTGCGGAAGCCCGCGGCAGGTACGCCGACGCCGAAGCCGCGTATCACAAGGCGTCCGTTCTCTACACAAGCTCGCTCGCAACGCTTCCGAAATGGGAAAGCCAGCCGCCCGAGGGCCAGATCGAGCGATCCGCCGACTGGGCGCTGGCATTTGAAGGCCGCGTCAAGGTCAAGCAGGGCCGCGTGGGCGAGGGCGAGGCGGACGTGCGCCGGGCGCTGCTCAGCCGCCTCGGCAAATCGGGGAAGTTTCACGCCGACACCGCCGGTGTTCTCGGCGTGCTGGTCTATGTCATTCAGGAGCAGGGACGCTATCAGGAGGCCGAGCAGCTCCAGCGTCAGGTGATCGACATCTACAAGGGCCTGGGATACGCGCCGGAATCCGGACAGATGGTTTCGGCGAATGTGTTCCTGGCGCAGATCCTGAATCTTGAGCGCAAGTACGACGATGCGACCAAGCTCTACGACCAGATCGATGTCTGGACGGCGAAGTGGGAGCCATCGCGCCGCGAGGCCGTAAGTGGCGGATTGGCGCGCGTATCCGTTCTGCTCTCGCAGAAGAATTACGACAACGCACTGGAAATTGCCCAGCGGTCATTCGAGCGCGAACGCGGCAGGTCCGGCGACAAGAGCCTCAACACGGCCGTGACGCGTGGATATTACGCTCTGACTCTCGCGCTCAAAAACAAGCCGGAGGACGCGCTCCGGGAATTCAAGGCCTCGATCCCCGTCCTGCTGACCGCATCAAATGGAAGCGATGACGACAGCGGATCGACCGCCGCCGCTCAGGAGGGCCGGGTTCGTTTCGTGATCGAGGGCTATCTACGGTTCGTCTCACTCTTCCCTGCGGTCGCACCGGCCAATGTCGCCGAGGAAACGTTCGGCTACGCCGACGTGATGCGTGGACAATCGGTGCAGCGCGCGTTGCAGGCCTCATCCGCCCGTTCCGCCACCAGCAATCCCGAACTGGCGAAGCTGATGCGCGCATCGCAGGACAGCGAGAAGCAGATCGGCGCCGCTGTTGCGACACTGAACAACCTGCTCACACTGCCGCCGTCGGAGCGTGACGAGAAGGCCGTCAAGGCGACGCAGGCGGAGATCGCGGCGTTGCAGGCATCGCGCGCGCAGACGCTGAAGGATATTGCGAAAAAGTTTCCGGACTACGGCAACCTCGTGAACCCGCCGCCGCCGAACGCGGCCGATTTGCAAAAGCAACTGACTGGCGACGAGGCGCTGCTGTCGTTTTATTTCGGCCGCTTCGACAGCTTCGTCTGGGTGCTGCGAAAGGATGGCCCGGTGCAGTTCGCCCGGCTCGGACTGTCAATCGGCGACCTGAATGCGACAGTCACGAAACTCCGCGAAGCGCTGGAGCCGAAAGCTGCGATGATTTCGGATATCCCCGCCTTCGATGTGAAGCTCGCATCCGGACTCTATGATAAGATATTGAAGCCGGTCGAGAGCGGATGGAAGCCGGCGAAGAGTCTGATCGTCGTGACCAACGGCGCGCTGGGGCTGTTGCCGCTGTCGCTGCTGCCGACGGCGGCTGCCGAGGTAAAGACCGACGACGATCCGCTGTTCGTCAGCTACCGGAAAGTTCCGTGGCTGGCGCGGACCCATGCGGTGACCCTGGTGCCGTCCGCCTCGGCGCTGCAGACGCTGCGCAAGCTGCCACCGGGCAAGGCCACGCGGCAGGATCTGATCGCATTCGGCGATCCCTATTTCAGCAAGGAACAGGCGGACGAAGCGGCGAAGACCGACAAGCCGATCCAGGTCGCCGACGTGTCGAACGTCACGCGCGGCGTGCCGCTCAAGCGGCGCAACAGTCCGCAGCTTGAGGGCGTCGACAGTGCGCAACTCGGACAGTTGCCGCGCTTGCCGGACACCTCCGACGAACTGACGTCGATCGCGCTCGCGTTGCAGGCCGATCCCGCGAAAGTTCTCAATCTCGGTAAGGACGCGAACGAGAAGAAGGTGAAGTCGATGGACCTGTCGGGGTTCAAGATCGTCGCGTTCGCAACCCACGGATTGGTGCCGGGCGAACTGGACGGCCTGACGCAACCGGCGCTGGCATTGTCAGCACCGGCGCTTTCGGATTCCGACGGCGACGGATTGCTGACGATGGAGGAAATCCTGTCGCTGAAGCTCGATGCCGACTGGGTGGTGCTGTCCGCATGTAACACGGCGGCGGGAGCCGGGGCGGGCGCTGAAGCCGCGTCGGGTCTTGGCCGGGCGTTCTTTTACGCCGGGACGCGCGCGCTTCTTGTGACGAACTGGTCGGTGCATTCACAATCGGCGCGCGAACTGGTTACCGATCTGTTCAAGCGGCAAGCGGACGATCCGAAGCTGACGCGGGGCGAGGCGCTGCGGCAGGCGATGATGGCGCTGGCCGACGGACCCGGCTACGTCGGCGCCGACGGCAAGACGGAGTTCACCTACGCGCATCCGTTGTTCTGGGCGCCGTACTCGATCATCGGCGACGGCGGCGGACGCTGAAAATCGCCGCCGGCAGTCGCAGGGAGAGACTGCGCTGCCGGGTGCTGACGGTCTAGCCCTTGCTATCGCGCCGGGCTTGCGCGGACTTGGTTGCCTGAGAAATGCTGCCAATCCGCTTGCGCGAGATTGTGGTCCTGCGGCGGCGGCTGGGACGTGGAGCCATGCCGTCGCTTGCTGTCTGCCCTGGGGCCGGATGGCTGGTGAAGTTCGCTGCGCGCCGCATGGCAAGGGCGCGCCGGGCAGCATCGACATTCGCGGTGCGCGCCTCAAGATTGCGGATGCGCGTCGTTTCCTTGTTCACGCGCTTTAGTGCATTGGCGAAAACCTGTTTGCGCTGCTGCGGCTGTTCGCTGGTGCCGGGAAAGCTGCTGCCTCGCGGCGCCGCTTTGCCCCGGCGCTCCCGCTGTTTCTGGCGCGTCAGTGTCCGTTCCTTGTCGCGCATCTGCCGGAGCCGGCTTTGCAGCGACAGCAGGCCGTCGAGGTCAAGGGCATACAGGTCGGGATGGTGCGAACCTTTGATGACGTCATATTCCTCGTGGCTTAGCAGGCTGCGCTCGAACTTGCATGACATGGACATCGCTCGTTCTCCCGGTATGACGTGCCTATTTTCCGGAATAATCGTGCCATAAAAAGGAGAGCGGCGAGTTCAATTCCGCGGGACCGTATCAACTCCGGCCGCGACGGAAACCGCCTTCCGCAAAGCTGCGACGTGCTGTAGAGTTGCCGCATTCAATTAAGGAGATTTTCCGATGCGGAGCGTGTGGATTTTCCTGGGGTGCACGGCTGTCGTTGCGGCCTTTCTGGCAATCGGAGAGGCGAATGCCGGCACGGTTCTGATTTCCACTGACGAAGCAAAGCTGCCGCCGCCCAAGGGTGCGGTTGGCGTGGCGGCCCGTGGCATTACACGAGGCCCGCGCATCGAACTCATCGGAGCGAACGACGACACGAAATCGCCGATCCGCTTGCAATTGAAGTTTGAATCATTCGGCGGAGCGAAGATCGACACGGATTCGCTGAAGGTCACCTATCTCAAAAATCCTGCCGTTGATCTGACGCCACGTCTGAAGCCGTTCGTGCAGCCGACCGGCGTCGATATGCCGGGTGCGGAGCTGCCGCCGGGCGACCATATCATCCGCGTTGATCTGAAGGATTCGGATGGACGTGTGGCGACCACGAGTTTCACACTCAAGATCGCCCCCTGAGCCGCATGACGGCCAATTGCCCCTTTTGCGCACAGTCCGTCGTCCAGCACGCGCTCGTTTGCAGTTCATGCTCGCGCGACATCACCATTCCTGAATCGCTGATCGCCGAGCGGGATGACCTCTTTCGCAAGCGGGAGATGGCGAGCGAGGAACTGGCGAACGCGAAAGCGGAGCTTGAGACGCTTCGGCGCCGCCAGCGCCTCTCCTTGCGGCGGAGCTGACATGTTCATCCAAAACGCATCGGCATTCTGATGGAATGTCCGTTCTGTGCCGAGAAGGTGAAAGACGAGGCGCTCGTCTGCAAGCACTGCTCGCGCGATCTGCGGGTGGTGCGCCCGGTGCTTCTCGAAATCGAGGGCATCGTCGCCGACATCGAAAAGCTGCGGCGTGAATTCGATAACGTCAGCGCGCGACTCTACCGGCGCCGTCATCCGGTCCGGTCCTTCGCTGTTCACAGCGTCGCCTACGTTCTGATCCCGACGATCCTGCTCGTGGCGGCGCATGTCATCGTCACCATCCTGCTGAACGTGTCGCCGTTGTACCTGCGCATCGCCTCGGTGCTCATTCCGATGCCGTTCGGCTTTGCCATCTACGCGATTCAGAGAATCGGGTATCGCGGCGCCACCATCGTTGGAATCCTCACGGCGCTGCTCAGCGTGTTCTGCATGCTGACCGTCACCGGCATCAACGACCATGTTCCCATTCTTCCGGGGCCGTGGATCGAGTGGCGCGAGGTGCTGGAGTACTCGGCGAGCATCGCGCTGGCCTTCGTGACCGGTAACATCCTCGGCATTCTGATGCTGCAGCTTCTCGCCAGTTCACTTTCACAGGGTGACAGGCCGAACGCGGCGGCCTATCGGGTGGCACGGATCCTCGGACCGTATGTCGGGGAGGACCAGCTTCGACGCCGGGCGCGGATTATTCAGGAATTAATGCGGACAGCCGGGCCGCTGATAGGCATTTTATCAACCGCAGCGGGCTCGATTTACGCCGGGCTCAAGGGCATTATCGGCTCCTGACGACCTGCCAGGGGCGGTCCCCGGAGTTCCGCTGGCCTTGTCCCGTGTCATTCCCGCAACGCTGCAATGAATTCGGTACTTGAGATGCCTGAAAAGGCGCAAAATTGCGCCAAGATCACGGTGTTGGGTGCGCTTTAAGGCTCTTTGGGATTAGCGAATTCTTGATAGTCGGGTGTCAGCATGGTTGGCTAGGGTTTGACGGCCTAGGATTCGATTGAACCGTGATTCTCACGGTAACTGGAGTGATGGGTCTTTTTGGTACGGTTTTTGCTCCTATCTAAGCGTCATACCGGCTCGTGCCGGAATGAGACTACTAGGACAAGATCGAGCGGCGGACGGAGACAGGAATGAGCAAGGTCGGTACGAGCGATTCAAAGAACACTCTCTATTGCTCGTTCTGCGGGAAGAGCCAGCACGAAGTCCGCAAACTGATTGCGGGCCCGACGGTATTCATCTGCGATGAATGCGTCGAACTGTGCATGGACATCATCCGCGAAGAGAACAAGTCCTCGCTCGTGAAGTCGCGCGACGGCATTCCCACGCCGAAGGAGATTTGCAAGGTTCTGGACGATTACGTGATCGGTCAGCAGCACGCCAAGAAGGTGCTCTCGGTCGCGGTCCACAACCACTACAAGCGTCTCAATCACCAGACCAAGCACAACGATGTTGAGCTTGCGAAGTCGAACATCCTGCTGATCGGTCCGACTGGCTCGGGCAAGACGCTGCTCGCGCAGACGCTCGCCCGCATTCTGGATGTGCCGTTCACGATGGCGGATGCGACGACGCTGACCGAAGCCGGTTACGTCGGCGAGGACGTCGAGAACATCATCCTGAAGCTGCTGCAGGCTGCCGACTATAACGTCGAGCGGGCGCAGCGCGGCATCGTCTACATCGACGAAATCGACAAGATCTCGCGCAAGTCTGACAACCCGTCGATCACCCGCGACGTGTCGGGCGAGGGTGTGCAACAGGCGCTGCTGAAGATCATGGAAGGCACCGTGGCTTCCGTGCCGCCGCAGGGCGGCCGCAAGCATCCGCAGCAGGAGTTCCTGCAGGTGGACACGACCAACATCCTCTTCATCTGCGGTGGTGCGTTCTCGGGCCTCGAGAAGATCATCTCGTCGCGCGGCCGGACCACCTCGATCGGCTTCGCTGCGCAGGTTCTGGCGCCTGAAGATCGCCGCACCGGCGAAATCTTCCGCGAGGTCGAGCCTGAGGATCTGCTCAAGTACGGCCTGATCCCGGAATTCGTCGGCCGTCTGCCGGTCGTGGCGACGCTCGAGGATCTGGATGAAGCTTCGCTCAAGAAGATTCTGACCGATCCGAAGAACGCGCTGGTGAAGCAGTATCAGCGGCTGTTCGAGATGGAGAATATCGAGCTGACCTTCGCCGACGAGGCGCTTGGCGCGGTGGCCCGCAAGGCCATCGAGCGCAAGACCGGCGCGCGCGGGTTGCGTTCGATCCTCGAAAGCATCCTGCTGGAGACCATGTTCGATCTCCCGGGCCTTGAAGGCGTCGAGGAAGTCGTCATCTCGCGCGAAGTGGTCGAAGCGACCGCGCGTCCGCTGTACATCTACGCCGATCGGTCCGACCGGGCAGCGGAAACCAGCGCCAGCGCCTGATACCAGCGCAAGGAACCGTCCAGGTTTCACGCAAAATGGGCTGCCGAAACCCTTCGGCAGCCATTATCGCGTTCAACGCGACTTTAGAATAACCCAATATTCACAGGGGTTTTTCGCTCTCTTGACACCCCCGTACACCATAGCCACCTAATGGTGTGCTGAGGATCGAGGATCTTCCGAGATTCGCAGTTTCGACCCGGGCGGGTGAGTGGCCGTATCGCGGCCAATAGCTCAAAAGAGTTCTTTCTTAAGCTGTCTCTTATACACAGCGGGTTGTGTATAAGAGACAGGCCAATAGCTCAAAAGAGTTCTTTCTTTTCCCGGTACACACGGCACCTTGTGGCGGTTGCGTCAGTGACGGCGGACTGCGTGCAAGGGGGCGCAACATAAGGAATATGGGCATGACTGCCTCAAAGCCTCGTCCAACCATCGTTCACGGCGAAAGCCACTCCTATCCGGTGCTGCCGCTTCGCGACATCGTCGTTTTTCCTTACATGGTCGTTCCGCTCTTCGTCGGCCGCGAGAAGTCGATCAAGGCGCTCGAAGAGGTCATGAAGAACGATGCCCTGATCTTCCTTGCGACGCAGAAGAATGCGTCCGACGATGATCCTGCTCCGGATTCAATTTACGAGATTGGTACGCTCGCCAGCGTGCTGCAGCTCCTGAAGCTTCCCGACGGCACCGTGAAGGTGCTGGTCGAGGGCCTCGAGCGCGGCAAGGCCGGCAAGTATTCCGACCGTACCGACTATTATGAAGCCAGCGTCACGGCACTCGCCGACGTCGATGCGAAGAGCGTCGAGGCGGAAGCGCTGTCGCGTTCGGTCGTGTCCGACTTCGAGAGCTATGTGAAGCTGAACAAGAAGATTTCCGCCGAGGTGGTGGGCGTCGTTCAGCAGATCACGGATTTCGCGAAGCTTGCGGATACCGTGGCGTCGCATCTCGCCGTCAAGATTTCCGACCGCCAGACCATCCTGGAAACGTTGTCCGTCTCCCAGCGCCTCGAGAAGGTGATGGGCCTGATGGAGAGCGAAATCTCGGTGCTGCAGGTCGAGAAGAAGATCCGTTCGCGCGTCAAGCGCCAGATGGAGAAGACCCAGCGCGAATACTACCTCAACGAGCAGATGAAGGCGATCCAGAAGGAGCTCGGCGACGACGAAGGTCGCGACGAGCTGGCCGATCTGGAAGAGAAGATCGCCAAGACCAAGCTCTCGAAGGAAGCTCGCGAGAAGGCGACGCACGAGCTGAAGAAGCTGCGGCAGATGTCTCCGATGTCCGCCGAGGCGACGGTCGTGCGCAACTATCTCGATTGGCTGTTGTCGATTCCATGGGGCAAGAAGTCCAAGGTCAAGAAGGACCTCGTTGCCGCGCAGGAAGTGCTCGACTCGGATCACTACGGGCTTGAGAAGGTCAAGGACCGCATCGTCGAGTATCTCGCCGTGCAGTCCCGCGCCAACAAGCTGACTGGACCGATCCTGTGCCTCGTCGGCCCTCCGGGCGTCGGCAAGACCTCGCTTGGCAAGTCGATCGCGAAGGCGACCGGACGTGAGTTCGTGCGCGTGTCGCTGGGCGGCGTGCGGGACGAAGCGGAAATCCGCGGACACCGCCGCACCTATATCGGCTCGATGCCAGGCAAGATCATCCAGTCGATGCGCAAGGCGAAGACCTCGAACCCGCTGTTCCTGCTGGACGAGATCGACAAGATGGGCGCCGACTTCCGCGGCGACCCGTCATCGGCTTTGCTTGAGGTCCTGGACCCCGAGCAGAACGCGACGTTCAACGATCACTACCTCGAGGTGGATTACGACCTCTCCAACGTGATGTTCATCACGACCGCGAATACGCTCAATATTCCCGGACCGCTGATGGACCGCATGGAGATCATCCGCATCGCCGGCTACACCGAGAACGAGAAGGTCGAGATCGCCCGCAAGCATCTCATCCCGAACGCGATCGCCAAGCACGGTCTGAACTCCAAGGAGTTCTCGATCGACGATGATGCGCTGTTGCTGATGATCCGCCGCTACACCCGTGAAGCGGGCGTGCGTAACCTCGAGCGTGAGCTTTCGACACTCGCCCGCAAGGCGGTGAAGGAGCTGATGATCTCGAAGAAGAAGTCGGTGAAGGTGACCGAAGCGGTGATCGAGGAGTTCCTCGGCGTGCCGAAGTATCGTTACGGCGAGATCGAGAGCGACGACCAGGTTGGCGTCGTGACGGGTCTGGCGTGGACGGATGTCGGCGGCGAGCTGCTCACCATCGAAAGCGTCATGATGCCCGGCAAGGGCCGCATGACGGTGACGGGCAACCTGCGCGACGTGATGAAGGAGTCGATCTCGGCTGCTGCGTCCTACGTCCGCTCGCGTGCGATCAACTACGGCATCGAGCCGCCGCTGTTCGACCGCCGCGACATCCACGTGCACGTGCCGGAAGGCGCGACGCCGAAGGATGGTCCGTCTGCCGGTGTTGCGATGACGACGGCCATCGTCTCGGTGCTGACCGGCATCCCGGTCCGGCATGATGTCGCCATGACCGGCGAGATCACGCTGCGGGGACGGGTGCTGCCGATCGGCGGTCTGAAGGAGAAGCTGCTTGCGGCTGCGCGTGGCGGCATCAAGACGGTCTTCATTCCGGAAGACAACGCCAAGGACCTCACGGAGATTTCCGACGCCATCAAGGGCGGCATGGAGATCATCCCGGTCGCTCGGATGGATGAAGTGCTGGCCAAGGCGCTGGTGCGGGTGCCGACCCCGATCGTCTGGGAAGAGGACACCAAGGTGCTGGCGAAGCCGGATGCGGCGGATGAAGCCGCTGGCGGCCTGACCGCGCACTGAGCGGCTTTTGAATGACATGAAAACGGCGCCTGAAAGGGCGCCGTTTTTCTTATGAGCCGGCAGTGATTGGACTCACTGGATGCCAAGTTGCTGTAGATAGGCCGCGTTGTCCCAGAACAGCTGCTCTTCAGCTATGCAGCCGTTTTCCCAGCGGGCGATGGTTGCCATGGGCAGTTTCAGTTTATTGCCGGTTGGCTGAATGGTCTTGTTCATCATGGCCATCGGCTTGGTGAAAGTCGCTTCGAGGACGCCGATCGTGGCCGTCCAGCTGCCTTTTTTTATTACCTTGGAAGATGTTCTTAAATCCGGACTGGTCGACGCCCAATCCGCTGAACCGAAACTTACAGGATGCGATGACACGCGCATATCCGGTGTCGCCACGAACATTTGGGCGATGTCGGATTGGTGTTGTTTTATGCCACGGGTTTCATGTCCGTCCGGATAGACGACCTTGACGTCCGGGCAGTGAATTTCATTGAACAGCTTCCAGTCCTGTTTGGAGAAGGCATCGAAATCCAGTTGATCGAAACGAGCGAGATGACCGGTAATACCGTTGTGTTCTGAAGCGGCAGTCACTGGTGACGAAACAATCGACATCCCGAACAGAGCTAAAATTCCGACCGAGGCCCTTGTAAAATTAGTCATCATAGGGAACTCCCTCCGTGGCATGAAGCCGGGCATTCTCAATCCGGCCCTCTGACTATTACGCTCCTTCGGCCGCTCGAAAAGGCATCACTTGCCTGGCCAGGAACGTCGCGTTAGAAGCTGAATTACGGGCGGTTAGCTCAGCTGGTTAGAGCATCTCGTTTACACCGAGAGGGTCGGCGGTTCGAATCCGTCACCGCCTACCACCTGTCACGCCGCTGCCATCTTGCCTCCTTAAGCAGTTTGCCCATCGTCGTCGTCCATCCGGAGCGCGGTGCATTCAATGAAGTACTTCCTGTGCCGCTTCATTCCTCCCGGCCCTGACTTCCTCAAGACCATGACGCCCGAACACAAGTCGCTGATGAAGGCGCATGGCGAATTCCTGCAAGCGCTGCTGGAAGAGGGCGGTGTCGTCGCGCACGGGCCCGTCGCCGATCCCGCCGGCGGCTGGGGCATGTCGCTGTTCGAGACCGCCGACGATGAAACCGCCGACGATGTCCGTGCCATCGTTGCTGAAGATCCGATGATCAAGGCGAATATCGGCGCACGATACGACGTGCTGCCGATGCTTCAGCTAAGGATGAGAAGTTGAAGCACGAGGCTTTATGCCGTCATTGCGAGGAGCACTTGCGACGAAGCAATCCAGTTCTTCCTTGTGGCCCTGGATTGCTTCGCTTCGCCCGCAATGACGATGTTTTCTAAGCCTTTTCTTCCCATATCGCGGCGAGGTGCCCTAACGCTTCGTCAGCGTAAACTGCGATTGCGTTAAGCGGCACGGCTTTCCGCTTGTGCAATCGGCAACGGCGAGCAGCTTCGCTCCGCGAACGAGATGTTCCTTGGTGTCCTCGGAGCGGTGAGGCATCAGCACGCTCATGGCGGTGCGCAGCGAATCCGCAATCTCGTTGTTCGCTTTGGCGTCGTCCCTGTCACTAAGAATCGCAACGTCGATGATGTCGTGGTTGCGTGCGTCGATATCGACAAAGACCAGCCCGATTGGTAGCGGCGCAAGCGCGACCTTGTCGAACTTGCAGGTCCATGCGTTCTGGCACATCGAGAGCAGGCGGCGTCCCTGTGGCTTCCACAGGCATTCCGGCTTTGCGTTTGCGCGCACGAGGCATACGGCGATGTCCGGCGCGGCATTGAGGTTGAGTTTCGAATTGCCAAGCCGCGGCACGCCGTCCCACGGGCTGCCGTTGGCTTTCGTGGCATCGGCCGTCACTGTGATGTCGAAGCGCTGCTCCTGCGCCTGCGCGCTCAGCGGCACGAGCAGCGCAAGCACCAGCAACGCGCCGAGGCGGTTCAAAATTCGGATCACGCCTTTTCCTCCCAGATCGCGGCGAGGTGCACGATGGTTCGCACCGCAGCTTCCATGTCCTGAACGCTGACCCATTCGAGGCGCGAGTGGAAGGCATGCTCGCCCGCAAAAATGTTCGGGCAGGGCAGGCCCATGAAGGACAGGCGCGATCCGTCGGTGCCGCCGCGGATGCTGCTGAGGATTGGCTGGAGACCGGCGCGGCCGATCGCTTCCAGCGCGTATTCGACCACCTCGGGATGGCGGTCGAGAACCACTTTCATGTTGCGATACTGCTGCTTGATCTCGAACGTGTACGACGAGCGCGGAAAGTCTTTCATGACGCCGCGCACGATGTCCTCAAGCAGCGTCTCCTTTTCCTTCAGGCCCTGTTCTGTGAAGTCACGGACGATCAGCGACAGCGTTGCGTTGTCGAGGCCGCCTTGCAGGCCGACGGGATGCAGAAAGCCTTCGCGGCCTTCTGTGGTCTCCGGGGCCATATCCGTCGGCAGACGGTCCACAATGCGGGACGCGATCTTGAGCGCGTGCTCCATCTTGCCTTTGGCGAATCCCGGATGCGCGCTGACGCCCTGAATCGTAATGGTCACACCGTCCGCCGAGAATGTTTCGTCCTCGAGGTGGCCCGCGCTTTCGCCGTCGATGGTGTAGCCGAAGGCGGCGCCGAGTTTCTTGAGGTCGACCTTGTCGGCGCCGCGGCCGATTTCCTCGTCCGGCGTGAAAAGAATTTTGATCGCACCGTGTTTTATCTGTGGATTGGCGATCAGGATCTGCACCGCATCCATGATCTCGGCCACGCCGGCCTTGTTGTCGGCGCCGAGCAGCGTGGTGCCGTCGGTGGTGACGATGTCGTTGCCGATCTGCTCGGCCAGGGCTGTGTGTTCTGCCGCGCGGATGATCTGCTTCGGATCGGCCGGTAGCACGATGTCGCCGCCCTGATAGTTGCGCACAATCTGCGGCTTCACATTCTTCCCGGTGCAGTCCGGCGAGGTGTCCATGTGGGAGCAAAAGCAGATGACCGGCACGCTCTTGCCGGTGTTTGCGGGCAGGGTGGCATAGACATACCCATGTTCGTCCATGTGCGCGTCAGCGAGGCCGAGATCGCGCAATTCCTGCGCGAGCAGACGGCCGAGGTCCTTCTGCTTTTCGGTCGAGGGGCAGGTGGGGGACGACGCGTCCGACTGGGTGTCGATTCGGACGTAGCGCAGGAAGCGCTCGAGAACGGTGTGGGTGAACTTCGGGGGATTCATGGCGTCTCGTTATTCGGCACCTTTTGGCAAGGACGAATGTAAAGGCACTTGTTCGTCATTGCGAGGAGCGTTTGCGACGAAGCAATCCACACCTTGCTTGCGTGATCCAAAGACTGGATTGCTTCGCTTCGCTCGCAATGACGGGCGCACCATTTCCCCAAAAGAAAACGCCATCCCGGCGGGCCGGAATGGCGTTAATTCCAGGACGGAATGCCGAACTTAGACGGCTTCCTTGAGTTCCTTGGCGGCGCGGAAGGCAACCTTCTTGCTCGCCTTGATGTGGATCGCTTCGCCGGTGGCCGGGTTGCGGCCCATGCGGGCGGCGCGCTTGCGGACCTGGAGAATGCCGAGGCCGACGATGCGGATGCGCTCGCCCTTCTTGAGGTGCTTGGTGATCTTGGTGACCAGATCGCCAAGGATGGTTTCAGCGGTCTTCTTCGACAGTTCGTGCTCTTCGGCGAGCGCGGCGGCAAGGTGCTTCAGGGTAACGGTCGCTGGGGTAGCTGCTTTCTTCGCCATATTTGGCCCTCCTCGTGGGTACTGGCTTGGTGGAACTGACGATAGATAAAGGCTTAATCGATTCTACGGCACCCTGACTACCGAGTTTTGCCTGTAAACAGCCTATTTTTTGAATCGGCAGTGGAAAAAGCACTGCCCAATAAGGGGAATCGCAACAGCAGTTGCGCTGCGGCGCGCAATATATGGCTGCCCGGCGAGGCAGGCTGACAGCAGGCTGTTGTATGGAAAATGCGGCTAAGTGCTTGATTTGATGGCGCGAGAGACGGGGCTCGAACCCGCGACCTCCGGCGTGACAGGCCGGCGCTCTAACCAACTGAGCTACTCCCGCAAGACCGAAGCACGATCCGCAGAAGGTGGGACTTAAAGGGGGGCAGATATCAAGTCAAGGTGTGCCGAGACGTGTTCTTTGTCTTCAGTATTTCTGAAATAACGCGGCTTCATGTAGGAACACGGCGTACCGCCCGCTCACCCGGGATTGCAGCGCGATCCGGCATACGATCTGCGCCCAGCCAAGGAGTCATTTATGTCCGCCACCAGAACCGGGACCAACAGGAAATACAGACTGGCCGTGATTCCCGGCGACGGCATCGGCAAGGAAGTGGTGCCTGAAGGCCTGCGGGTGCTGGAGGCGGCGGCCAAGAAGTTCAATTTCGAGCTGCAGCTCGACAGCTTCGATTTTGCGTCCTGCGACTACTACCAGAAGCACGGCAAGATGATGCCGGACGACTGGAAGACCCAGATCGGCAGCCATGACGCGATCTTCTTCGGCGCAGTCGGCATGCCCGCGATTCTCCCCGACCACATCTCGCTGTGGGGATCGCTGATCCAGTTTCGCAGGGAATTCGATCAGTACGTCAACCTGCGCCCGGTGCGCCTGATGCCCGGCGTGAAGTCGCCGCTGGCGGGTCGAGCGCCCGGCGATATCGATTTCTTTGTCGTGCGTGAGAACACTGAAGGCGAATACTCGTCGATCGGCGGCCGCATGTTTCCAGGCACCGACCGCGAGGTGGTGATTCAGGAAACCGTCATGTCGCGCACCGGCGTCGACCGGATTCTGAAGTTTGCGTTTGATCTGGCGCAAAGCCGCCCCAAGAAGCACATGACGTCCGCCACCAAGTCGAACGGCATCTCGATTACGATGCCTTACTGGGACGAGCGGGTGGAGGAGATGGCCAAGGCCTATCCCGGCGTGAAGTGGGACAAGTATCATATTGATATTCTGGCCGCGAACTTCGTGCTGCATCCTGACTGGTTCGACGTCGTGGTTGGCTCGAACCTGTTCGGGGATATCCTGTCGGACCTCGGTCCGGCCTGCACCGGCACCATCGGGATCGCCCCGTCGGGCAGTCTCAATCCGGAACGCAAGTTTCCGTCGCTGTTCGAGCCGGTCCACGGGTCCGCGCCGGACATTGCCGGGAAGGGGATCGCCAATCCGGTCGGCCAAATCTGGTCGGCGGCAATGATGCTGGATCATCTCGGCGAACCGGACGCTGGCAAGGCGATCGTTTCAGCAATCGAGACCGTTCTGGCGGACGAAAAGCTGCGGACGCGGGATCTGGGCGGCAAGGCCGACACGGTCGCATGCGGCAAGGAAATCGCGCGCATCCTGTCATAAAACACCATCCGCGTGTGGCCGCGAAATTGGTGCCGATTTTATTGGTTCCAGGCCTTGCCGGCGCGCCGGTGATCGCTACGTCCCAGCTAACAAGCGAGGCTTTCAGGCCGCTCTGATCTGCGGCTCAGGGATGCTCCCATGCGCCGGTGGGAGGGCTCGTAACCTGTCAAAACAGCTTGTCTTGCCCTCCCTGTTGCGCTGCGCTATCCCTTTCGAACCATTCCAATGTTTCGCGAATCCGCGAGGCAAATTCGGGCAGCGCGAGGGTCGCCGATGGGCGGAATTCTGCAGAATTACCTGCCACTTGTGGTGTTTATCGGGGTAGCGACGGTGATCGGCCTCGCGCTCTTGGTTGCGCCCTTCATCGTGGCTTATCAGCAGCCCGATCCGGAAAAGCTTTCAGCCTATGAATGCGGCTTCAATGCATTCGACGATGCGCGCATGAAGTTCGACGTCCGCTTCTACCTCGTCGCCATCCTCTTCATCATCTTCGATCTCGAAGTCGCTTTCCTCTTCCCCTGGGCGGTCGCCTTCGGCGGGCTCGGCTGGGTCGGCTTCTGGTCGATGATGGTGTTCCTCGGCGTGCTGACGATCGGCTTTGCGTACGAGTGGAAAAAGGGAGCCCTTGAATGGGATTGAGCCCCAACACTTCTGCTGCAGCGACGGCCTCTTCGATCAGGCAGCCAGCGGTCTCGCGGGCGGCGACGGGGATTCTCGATCCTCGCACCGGCCAGCCGATCGGCGCCGACGACAAATACTTTCTCGAAGTGAACAATGAACTGTCCGACAAGGGCTTCTTTGTTGCCGCGACCGACGACCTGATCACCTGGGCGCGCACCGGCTCGCTGATGTGGATGACTTTCGGCCTTGCATGCTGCGCGGTCGAGATGATGCAGGTGTCGATGCCGCGCTATGACGTCGAGCGGTTCGGTTTCGCGCCGCGCGCGTCGCCCAGGCAGTCAGACGTCATGATCGTCGCCGGCACGTTGACCAACAAGATGGCTCCCGCGCTCCGCAAGGTCTATGACCAGATGCCGGAGCCGCGTTACGTGATCTCGATGGGATCGTGTGCCAACGGCGGCGGCTACTATCACTACTCGTACTCGGTGGTGCGCGGCTGCGACCGCATCGTGCCTGTCGATATCTATGTTCCGGGCTGTCCTCCGACGGCGGAAGCGCTGCTCTATGGCGTGCTGCTGCTGCAGAAGAAGATCCGGCGCACAGGCACGATTGAACGGTAACGCTGATGGATGACGCGCGACTCAACGCACTTGGTGAGACGATCGTGGCTGCATTGCCGGGCGCGGCGCTCGGGCATTCGGTAGCCTTCAATCAGCTGACGGTGTCGGTCGATCTGGCGAAGATCGTGGACATCGCCCGCGTGCTGAAGACCGATCCGCGCTTCCGCTTTGTGAATGTCACCGACGTGACGGCGGTGGATTATCCCGGCCGTGAAAACCGTTTCGACGTGATCTACAATTTCCTGTCGCCTGTCCTGAACACACGCGTGCGCCTGCGCGGCGAGGCGAACGAAACGACACAGGTGCCATCGATCATCTCGGTGTTTCCGGGCTCCGACTGGTTCGAGCGCGAGACCTACGATCTTTATGGCGTGATCTTCGTCGGCCATCCGGACATGCGCCGGCTGCTGACCGACTACGGATTCGATGGTCATCCGCTGCGCAAGGATTTCCCGCTGACGGGTTTCGTCGAGGTCCGCTACGACGACGCCGAAAAGCGCGTGGTGTACGAGCCGGTGCGGCTCAATCAGGAATTCCGCAAGTTCGACTTCCTCTCGCCGTGGGAAGGCGCGGACTACGCGCTGCCAGGCGATGAAAAAGCCGAAGCGCCTCCGGCGCCCGGTTCTACTCCTGCAAAGGCAGGTGGCTGATGACCGAAGCACTTGGCACCGAAACGCCTGGCATGCGTAACTTCACGATCAACTTCGGACCGCAGCATCCGGCGGCGCACGGCGTGCTGCGCCTTGTGCTGGAGCTGGATGGCGAAGTCGTCGAGCGCGTGGACCCGCACATTGGTCTGCTCCATCGCGGCACCGAGAAGCTGATCGAGCAGAAAACCTATCTGCAGGCGATTCCGTATTTCGACCGGCTCGATTACGTCGCGCCGATGAATCAGGAGCACGCGTTCTGCCTCGCGGCGGAGAAGCTGCTGGGCATCACCGTGCCGCGCCGAGGTCAGTTGATCCGCGTGCTCTATTGTGAGATCGGCCGCATTCTCTCGCACATCCTCAACGTCACCACGCAGGCGATGGACGTCGGCGCGCTGACGCCGCCGCTGTGGGGCTTCGAGGAACGCGAAAAGCTGATGGTGTTCTATGAGCGCGCGTCGGGTTCGCGCATGCATGCGGCGTTCTTCCGCGTCGGCGGCGTCCATCAGGACCTGCCGCCTGCGCTGATCAACGACATCGACGCCTGGTGCGATCCGTTCCTGAAAGTCTGCGACGATCTCGAAACACTTCTCACCGGCAACCGCATCTTCAAGCAGCGCAACGTCGACATCGGCGTCGTCGATCTCGAAACCTGCTGGAAATGGGGCTTCTCGGGCGTGATGGTGCGCGGCTCGGGTGCTGCGTGGGATCTGCGCAAGTCGCAGCCTTACGAATGCTACGCCGAGATGGATTTCGATGTGCCCATCGGCAAGAACGGCGACTGCTACGACCGCTACTGCATTCGCATGGAAGAAATGCGCCAGTCAGTGCGCATCATGAAGCAGTGCATCGAGAAGCTGCGTGCGCCTGACGGGCAGGGGCCGGTCTCGGTCGAGGACAACAAGATCGTGCCGCCGAAGCGCAGCGAGATGAAGCGCTCGATGGAAGCGCTGATCCATCACTTCAAGCTCTACACCGAAGGCGTGCACGTGCCCGCCGGCGAAGTCTACGCCGCGGTCGAAGCGCCGAAAGGCGAGTTCGGCGTGTTCCTCGTCGCCGACGGCACCAACAAACCCTACAAGTGCAAGATCCGCGCGCCGGGCTTCGCGCACCTGCAAGCGATGGATTTCATCTGCAAAGGCCATTTGCTGGCCGACGTCTCGGCCATTCTCGGTTCGCTCGACATCGTGTTCGGCGAGGTGGACCGGTGATGGCTGTCGCGCTCGCATTTAAAGATTGAAAGACGTTATCGATGTCCGTCCGTCGTTTGGCCCCGAAAGACAAGCAGCCCACCAGCTTCGCGTTCACCGCGGAGAATCTGGCGTGGGCGAAGGCGCAGATCGAAAAGTATCCGCCGGGCCGCCAGGCGTCGGCGGTGATCCCGATCTTGTGGCGCGTGCAGGAGCAGCACGACGGCTGGGTGTCGGAAGTTGCAATTCGCGCGGTGGCGGACCTGCTCGGTATGCCCCACATCCGCGTGCTCGAAATCGCGACCTTCTACACGATGTTCCAGTTGGAGCCGGTCGGCAAGAAGGCGCACGTTCAGGTTTGCGGCACCACGCCGTGCATGCTGCGCGGCTCGAAAGATCTGATCGAGGTCTGCAAGCATCGCATTCATCACGATCCATTCCACGTCTCGGCTGACGGCAACTTCAGTTGGGAAGAGGTCGAGTGCCTCGGCGCCTGCGTGAACGCGCCGATGGTCATGATCTGGAAGGACACCTACGAAGATCTGACGCCCGAACTTCTCAACCGCGTGCTTGACGGGTTCGAGGCCGGCAATCCGCCGAAGCCCGGCCCGCAGATCGAACGCCAGTACGCCGCGCCTGTCACCGGCCTGACCTCGCTCACGTCGGACGCCGGCGCGACGAATCTTCAGAAAGGTGACAAGTCATGACACCGGACAAGATTCGCTACATCGGGCTGCACGCGCTTTGCGCGGCCGTCTTCATCTTCGTGCTGAACTTTTACATTCTGAAATCCGAACTTCAGTCAGCCGTATTCTGGGCCATCGGCTTCGGAGCGATGGCGGCCGGGCTCGCCTATCAGCAATCCAAGCGAACCGGGTCTTAAGGTAGCGATCATGCTCGACGACAAGGACCGCATCTTCCGCAATCTCTACGGCCTCGAGGACTGGGGCCTGAAAGGCGCGCGTGCACGCGGCGCGTGGGACGGCACGAAGTTCTTCATCGACAAAGGCCACGACTACATCATCGATGAGGTGAAGAAGTCGGGCCTCCGCGGCCGCGGCGGCGCCGGCTTCCCGACGGGCCTCAAGTGGTCGTTCATGCCGAAGGACAATGCCGACGGACGGCCGAGCTATCTCGTCGTCAACGCGGACGAATCCGAACCCGGCACCTGCAAGGATCGCGAGATCATGCGGCACGATCCGCATCTGCTCGTGGAAGGCTGCCTGATCGCCAGCGCGGCCATGGGCGCGCATGTTTGTTACGTCTACGTGCGCGGCGAATTCATCCGCGAGCGTGAGCATCTGCAGGCCGCCGTCGATCAGGCCTATGAGGCCAAGCTGATCGGCAAGGACAACGTCCACGGGTATCCGTTCGACATGTATGTCCATCACGGCGCGGGCGCATATATCTGCGGCGAGGAAACTGCGCTGCTCGAAAGCCTCGAAGGCAAGAAGGGCCAGCCGCGCCTGAAGCCGCCGTTCCCGGCGAACGTCGGCCTCTACGGCTGCCCGACCACCGTGAACAACGTCGAGTCGATCGCGGTGGCTCCCGACATTCTCCGGCGCGGCGCGGCGTGGTTCTCGGGCATTGGCCGGGCGAACAATGTCGGCACCAAGCTGTTCGGCATCTCGGGCCATGTGAACACGCCGTGCGTCGTCGAGGACGCGATGGGGTCGACGTTCAAGGAACTGATCGAGCGGCACGGCGGCGGCATTCGTGGTGGCTGGGACAATCTGCTGGCAATCATTCCCGGCGGTGCGTCCTGTCCGCTGATTCCGGCGGCGGATTGCCAGGAACTGATCATGGACTTCGACGGCACCCGCGCGGTGAAGTCGAGCCTCGGCACCGCCGGCATGATCGTGATGGACAAATCCACCGACGTGGTCGCGGCCATCGCGCGCATTTCCTACTTCTTCAAGCACGAGAGCTGCGGCCAGTGCACGCCGTGCCGTGAGGGCACCGGCTGGATGTGGCGTGTGCTGTCGCGCATGGTCGAGGGCCGCGCCCACAAGCGCGAGATCGACATGCTGTTGGAAGTCACCAAGCAGGTCGAAGGCCACACCATCTGCGCACTGGGCGACGCGGCGGCTTGGCCGATCCAGGGATTGATCCGCGCTTTCCGTCCGGAGATCGAACGGCGCATCGACGATTTCACGCGGAAGTCCACGCTGGATGACCAGGGCATCCTCGATCCGGACCACATGGTCGCGGCGGAGTGAATGCGATGACCAAGATTCTCATCGACGGCAAAGAGATCGACGTTCCGGCCGAGTACACGCTGTTGCAGGCGTGCGAGGCAGCGGGCGCTGAAATTCCGCGCTTCTGCTATCACGAACGTCTCTCCATCGCCGGCAACTGCCGCATGTGCCTGATCGAAGTGAAGGGCGGCCCGCCGAAGCCGGTCGCATCGTGTGCGCAGAACGTCCGCGACTTGCGGCCCGGTCCAAATGGCGAACTGCCTGCAATGTTCACGAAGTCGCCGATGGTGAAGAAGGCGCGCGAAGGCGTGATGGAATTCCTGCTCATCAACCATCCGCTCGATTGCCCGATCTGTGATCAGGGCGGCGAGTGCGATCTGCAGGATCAGGCGATGGGTTACGGCGTCGACACCAGCCGTTTCGCCGAGAACAAGCGCGCGGTCGAAGACAAGTATATCGGCGCGCTGGTGAAGACCTCGATGAACCGCTGCATCCAGTGCACGCGCTGCGTCCGCTTCACTACTGAAGTCTGCGGCGTGCCGGAAATGGGCCTGACCGGCCGTGGCGAGGACGTCGAGATCACGACCTATCTCGAAAGTGCACTGACGTCGGAATTGCAGGGCAATCTCGTCGACATCTGCCCGGTCGGTGCGCTGACCTCGAAGCCGTATGCATTCGCCGCGCGTCCGTGGGAACTGGGCAAGACCCAGTCCGTCGACGTCATGGATGCAGTCGGATCGGCGATCCGCGTCGATACGCGCGGACGCGAGGTGATGCGCATCCTGCCGCGTATCAATGAGAACGTGAACGAGGAATGGATTTCCGACAAGACGCGCCACATCGTCGATGGCCTGCGCACGCAGCGTCTTGATCGCCCTTACATCCGCGAAGCCGGCAAGCTCCGTCCGGCGACCTGGACCGAAGCCTTCGCGAATATCGCAGCGGCGGTGACCCGCTCCGACGGCAGGCGCATCGGCGCCGTTGCGGGCGATCTTGCCGCGGTCGAGGAAATGTTCGCACTCAAGGAACTGCTCACGAAACTTGGTTCGACCAATCTCGCGACCCCAGACGGCGCTGCGTTCGATCCCAAGGCGGGCCGCGCGTCCTACATCTTCAATCCGACCATCGCCGGCATCGAGCAGGCCGATGCGCTGCTGATCGTCGGCTCCAATCCGCGCAAGGAAGCGGCGGTGCTCAACGCGCGTATCCGCAAGCGCTGGCGCACCGGCGCGCTGAAGATCGGCGTGATCGGCGACAAGGCCGATCTCACCTATGGTTATGAGCATCTCGGCGCGGGCACCGAGACACTCAGCGATCTGGCCGCGGGCAAGCATTCCTTCGCCGACGTGCTGAAGGGGGCAAAGAACCCGATCGTGCTGGTCGGAGCCGGCGTCGCAGGGCGTCACGATGGTAAGGCTGTGCTGGCGCTGGCGGCGAAGCTCGCCGTGGACTTCGGTGCGCTGAAGGACGGCTGGAACGGTTTCGCCGTATTGCACAAGGCGGCCTCGCAGGTCGGCGCGCTCGACATCGGCTTCGTGCCGGGCATGGACGGCCTGAATGTCGCGCAGATGACGACGTTCGGCACCCTCGACGTGCTGTTCTCGCTGGGCGCGGACGACGTCGTTCCGGCTGATGGAACCTACGTGGTCTACATCGGCACCCATGGCGACAAGGGCGCGCATCGCGCCGACGTTATTTTGCCGGGCGCGGCTTACACCGAGAAATCTGGTATCTATGTGAATACCGAAGGCCGGGTGCAGATCGCCAACCGCGCCGCATTCCCGCCGGGCGAAGCGCGCGAAGACTGGGCGATCATCCGCGCGCTGTCGGAAGTGCTCGGCAAGAAGCTGCCCTATGACTCGCTGGGTGCGTTGCGGCAGGCCATCTTCAAGGCGGCGCCGCACCTGATGCGGATCGACCAGATCGAAGCAGGCGATACGGCTGGCGTGAAGACGCTTGCGGCGCGCGGCGGTTCGGTCGAGAAGGGCGCGTTCAAGAGCGCGGTCGAGGACTTTTACCTCACCAACCCCATCGCGCGGGCGTCCGCTGTGATGGCGGAATGCTCAAAGCTTGCCTCCGGGCAAATTCTGACGGCAGCGGAGTGAATGTGATCCGATGACCGAATTCTTCGCTAGCGAGTTCTGGACGGGTTTTTTGTGGCCGCTGATCATCATGGTCGCGCAGAGCCTGCTGATGCTCGTCGTGTTGCTGATCGCGATTGCCTACATCCTGCTGGCTGACCGCAAGATCTGGGCCGCTGTCCAGATCCGGCGCGGCCCCAACGTGGTCGGGCCGTGGGGCCTGCTGCAATCCTTCGCTGACCTTTTGAAGTTCGTGCTGAAAGAGCCGACGATTCCCGATGGCGCCAATAAGGGCGTATTCCTGCTCGCGCCGCTGGTCTCGTGCGTGCTGGCGCTGGCGGCGTGGGCGGTGATCCCGGTCAACCTCAACTGGGTGATCGCCGACATCAATGTCGGCATCCTCTACATCTTCGCGATCTCGTCGCTGTCGGTCTACGGCATCATCATGGCCGGCTGGTCGTCGAACTCGAAGTATCCGTTCCTCGCAGCCCTTCGCTCCGCAGCGCAGATGGTGTCCTACGAAGTCTCCATCGGCTTCGTCATCATCACGGTGCTGCTCTGCGCCGGGTCGCTGAATCTCACGGCTGTCGTCGCGGCGCAGGACACCAAGCTCGGCATTCTCGGCTGGTACTGGCTGCCGCTGTTCCCGATGTTCGTGATCTTCTACGTATCGACGCTGGCGGAAACCAACCGCCCGCCATTCGATCTAGTGGAAGCGGAATCAGAACTCGTCGCCGGCTTCATGACTGAATACGGCTCGACGCCGTATCTGCTGTTCATGCTCGGCGAGTATGTCGCCATCACCACGATGTGCGCGCTGGCGACCATCCTGTTCCTCGGCGGCTGGCTGTCGCCACTGCCGTTCGCGCCGTTCACCTGGGTGCCGGGCGTGATCTGGTTCGTGCTGAAGCTGTTCTTCATGTTCTTCCTGATCGCGATGGCGAAGGCGATCGTGCCGCGCTACCGCTACGACCAGTTGATGCGTCTGGGCTGGAAAGTCTTCCTGCCGTTGTCGCTGGCGATGGTCGTCATCGTCGCCGGTGTTCTGCAATTCGCGGGGCTTGCACCGAAATGAGGTCGACAGATTCATGGGCATAGCAAGCACAGCAAATCAGCTTCTGCTGAAAGAGTTCGTCTCGGCGTTCATCCTCGCCATGCGATACTTCTTCAAGCCGAAGCCGACATTGAACTATCCCTTCGAGAAGGGCCCGATCTCGCCGCGCTTCCGTGGCGAGCATGCGCTGCGCCGTTATCCGAACGGCGAGGAACGCTGCATCGCCTGCAAGCTCTGCGAGGCGATCTGCCCGGCGCAGGCCATCACCATCGAAGCCGGTCCGCGCCGCAACGACGGCACGCGCCGCACCGTGCGCTACGACATCGACATGGTGAAGTGCATCTATTGCGGCCTGTGCCAGGAAGCATGCCCGGTCGACGCCATCGTCGAGGGCCCGAATTTCGAATTCGCGACGGAAACGCGCGAGGAACTTTACTATGACAAGGCGAGACTGCTCGCCAACGGCGACCGCTGGGAGCGCGAGATTGCGAAGAATATCGAACTCGATGCGCCGTACCGGTGAGGTGAGGGTATGATCGGTCCCGCGCTCTTCTTTTATCTGTTCGCCGGCGTTTGCGTGGCGTCCGCGATCATGGTCGTGACGTCGCGCAATCCTGTGCACTCGGTGCTGTTCCTGATCCTGGCGTTTGTGAACGCGGCGGGTTTGTTCATGCTGCTCGGCGCGGAATTCCTCGCGATGATCCTTATCGTCGTCTACGTCGGCGCGGTCGCGGTGCTGTTCCTGTTCGTCATCATGATGCTGGACGTGGACTTCGCCGAACTGCGTCAGGGTTTCATCGAGTATCTGCCGTTTGGTCTCCTGATCGGCGCGGTGTTCCTCGCGGAACTGCTGCTGGTCGCGGGCGGCTGGGCCATCAATCCTGCGATCTCGAAGGCGATCACGTCGCCGATCCCGGCCGGCGTCAGCAACACCGAAGCGCTCGGGCTCGTGCTGTACACGCGCTACCTGCCTTACTTCCAGTTGGCGGGCCTCGTGCTGCTGGTCGCCATGATCGGCGCGATCGTGCTGACGCTGCGCCACAAGCCGAGCGTCAAGCGGCAGGACATCAACGTTCAGAACGCGCGCACCAAGGCCGCCGCGATGGACGTGCGCAAGGTCACCGTGGGGCAGGGCCTGCAGGATGCGGACTCCGGGGAGTGGGTGAAATGACGGTCGGCCTCGGTCACTATCTCGCTGTCGCGGCCATCCTGTTCACGGTCGGCATTCTCGGCATCTTCCTCAACCGGAAGAACGTGATCGTCATCCTGATGTCGATCGAACTCATTCTGCTCGCCGTGAACATCAATCTGGTGGCGTTCTCGGCGTTCCTCGGCGACATCGTGGGGCAGGTTTACGCGCTGCTCGTGCTGACGGTCGCCGCCGCCGAGGCCGCGATCGGCCTTGCCGTGCTGGTGGTGTTCTTCCGCAATCGGGGATCGATTGCGGTCGAGGACATCAATCTGATGAAGGGCTGATAGGGGCAATGATTCAAGCCATCGTTTTCCTGCCGCTGATCGGCGCGCTCATCGCGGGCGCGGTGACGCTCTATGGGGCCCACGTGCGCAATCCGAGCGGCGACGAGATGGATCATGTCCACGGGCATGACGATCACGCGCACGCCGGTCCCGTCGTGCATGATTACCACGCGCCAGATAACGGTCACGACGATCACGCCCACGATGACCATGGTCCGGCCGAACCGCCGGCTGCCGGCTCTCGCCCGGCTGAAGTCATTACGACTGCACTACTGCTGATCTCGGCGGCGCTGTCATGGATAACGCTGGTCGATGTCGGATTCCTGCATCACGACGCGCGCGTTCAACTGTTCACCTGGATCGGCTCCGGCGACCTCGTGGTCAACTGGGCGCTGCGCGTCGATACACTGACGGCCGTCATGCTGGTGGTGGTCACGTCGGTATCGTCGCTCGTGCACCTCTATTCGATCGGCTACATGAACGAGGATCCGAACCGTCCGCGGTTCATGGCCTACCTTTCGCTGTTCACCTTCGCGATGCTGATGCTGGTGACGGCGGACAACCTCGTGCAACTGTTCTTCGGCTGGGAAGGCGTGGGTCTCGCGAGCTATCTGCTGATCGGATTCTGGTTCCAGAAGCCGTCGGCGAACGCCGCCGCCATCAAGGCCTTCGTCGTCAACCGCGTCGGCGACTTCGGCTTCGCGCTCGGCATCTTCGCCATCTTCATGCTGGTGGGATCGACCGACTTCGACACCATCTTCGCTGCGGCCCCCGGCCTGACCGGCAAGACGATCCACTTCTTCCACTGGGACGTGGATGCGCTGACGCTGACCTGCCTGCTGCTGTTCATGGGCGCGATGGGCAAGTCTGCGCAGTTCCTCCTGCACACCTGGTTGCCGGACGCGATGGAGGGCCCGACGCCGGTCTCCGCGCTGATCCACGCCGCAACCATGGTCACCGCCGGCGTGTTCATGGTGGCGCGCTTGTCGCCGCTGTTCGAGCTTGCGCCTCACGCGCAGGCCTTCGTGATGTTCATCGGCGCGACCACGGCGCTGTTCGCCGCGACCATCGGTCTTGTGCAGAACGACATCAAGCGCATCGTCGCTTACTCAACGTGCTCCCAGCTCGGCTACATGTTCGTGGCGATGGGAGCGGGCGCCTATTCGGTCGGCATGTTCCACCTGTTCACCCACGCCTTCTTCAAGGCGCTGCTGTTCCTGGGTTCCGGCTCGGTGATCGTCGCGATGCATCACGAGCAGGACATCCGCAACATGGGTGGCCTCAAGGACAAGATTCCGTTCACCTACATCACCATGGTAATCGGCACCTTGGCGCTGACGGGCTTTCCGTTGACGGCGGGTTACTTCTCCAAGGATGCGATCATCGAATCCGCTTTCGTCGCGCACAATCCGTTCGCGCTTTACGGCTTCCTCTGCACCGTGATCGCAGCGGGCCTGACCTCGTTCTATTCATGGCGTCTGATCTTCAAGACGTTCCACGGCGAACCGCATGACGCCCATCATCACGAAGCGGCGCATGAGAGCCCGTATACGATGCTGATTCCGCTGGCGGTGCTCGCTGTGGGTTCGATCTTTGCGGGCTTTCCGTTCAAGGAACTGTTCGCCGGGCACGGGATCGAGGAGTTCTTCCGCGAGTCGCTGAAGATGAATCCGAAGGTCATCGAGGAAATGCACCATATCCCGGCGGCCATCGCTTTCCTGCCGACGGTGATGATGGTTGTCGGTTTCCTGGTGTCGTGGCTGTTCTATATCCGCAAGCCGTATCTGCCGGTCGAACTCGCGAACCAGCATCCGGGTCTGTATCAATTCCTTCTCAACAAGTGGTACTTCGACGAGCTGTACGACGTCATCTTCGTGCGGCCGACCAAATGGCTCGGGTACTTCTTGTGGAAGAAGGGCGACGGCTCCATCATCGACGGGCTCGGGCCTGACGGCGTGTCGGCCCGCGTGCTTGACGTGACGCGCAACGTGGTGCGTCTGCAAACCGGTTATCTCTATCACTATGCCTTTGCGATGCTGATCGGCGTGGCCGGTCTCATCACATGGTTTATCTTCGGTCTTGGGGGCCAATGATGACGACTTGGCCCATCCTTTCCGTTGTCACGTTCCTGCCGGTTGTCGGCGCGATCCTGATTTATCTGAGCCGCGGTGACGACGAGGCCGCGCAGGGTAACGCGCGCTGGATCGCGCTGTGGACCACCATCGTTACTTTCGCGATATCGCTGATTCTGGTGATGCGGTTCGATCCGTCGAATCCGGGCTTCCAGTTTGTCGAGAAGGCGCCGTGGCTCGCCAACACCATCACCTATCACATGGGTGTTGACGGCATTTCGCTGCCGTTCGTGATCCTGACCACCGCGCTGATGCCGTTCTGCATTTTGGCGAGCTGGAAATCGGTCAAGCTGCGCGTGCGCGAATACATGATGGCGTTCCTGTTCCTTGAAACGCTGATGGTCGGCACGTTCTCGGCGCTCGATCTGGTGCTGTTCTATCTGTTCTTCGAAGGCGGCCTCATTCCGATGTTCCTCATCATCGGCGTGTGGGGCGGCCCGCGCCGGGTCTATGCCAGCTTCAAGTTTTTCCTCTACACGTTGCTCGGCTCGGTGCTGATGCTGCTCGCCATCATGGCGCTGTATCTGAACGCCGGCACCACCGACATTCCGACGCTGATGCATACCGCCGTGCCGCGCAGCCTGCAGACATGGGCATGGCTGGCGTTCTTCGCGTCCTTCGCGGTCAAGATGCCGATGTGGCCGGTCCACACCTGGTTGCCCGACGCGCACGTCGAAGCACCGACAGCGGGCTCCGTCGTGCTGGCGGCGATCCTGCTGAAGATGGGCGGGTACGGTTTCCTGCGGTTCTCGCTGCCGATGTTCCCGCTGGCGTCGCATGACTTCGCGCCGCTGATCTTCACGCTGTCGGCGATCGCGATCGTCTACACGTCGCTGGTCGCGCTGATGCAGGAAGACATCAAAAAGCTGATCGCTTACTCGTCGGTCGCCCACATGGGCTTCGTCACCATGGGTATTTTCGCGGGCACCATGCAGGGCGTCGCAGGCGGCGTGTTCCAGATGGTGTCGCACGGCATCGTCTCCGGCGCGCTGTTCCTCTGCGTCGGCGTTGTCTACGACCGGCTGCATACCCGCGAGATCGCCGCCTATGGCGGCCTCGTGAACCGGATGCCGCTCTATGCCTTCGTATTCATGGTGTTCACGATGGCCAACGTTGGCCTGCCCGGCACATCGGGCTTCGTCGGCGAATTCCTCACCTTGATCGGCACCTTCAAGGTCAGCATCCCGACCGCGACGGTTGCGACGCTGGGCGTGATCCTGTCGGCAGCTTATGCGCTGTGGCTTTATCGCAAGGTGGTGTTCGGCGTGTTCGACAAGCCGTCGCTCGCTGGCATCAAGGATCTGACGCTGCGGGAAGGGATTATTCTCGCGCCGCTGGTGATTCTCACCATTCTCTTTGGCGTGTATCCGAAGCCGGTGCTCGATATGTCGGCGGCGTCGGTGCAGCAGCTTGTCACCAACTACAATACAGCCATCACCGCCGTGAAAGCGGCGGCGCTGGTTCAGTAACAACGGGTCAGGACCGGGTTATGACTTTCGCAGGATATTCGCTGCTCCCCGTGCTGCCGGAACTGGTGCTGGCCGCTGGCGCCATGGCGCTCCTGATGCTGGGCGCGTTCCGCGGCCCGCAGACCACGCCGCTTGTGACCTCACTCGCTGTCATCGCCCTTGTCATCGCGGGTGCTATCGAGCTCTGGCTGCCTGCCGGCAAGCTGACGACGTTCAACGGCAGCTTCATCGTCGATGACTTCGCGCGCTTCCTGAAAGTCCTGGCGCTGATCGGCTCCGGCACCGCCCTGATCCTGTCGCGCGGCTATCTGGCGGAGCAGGCCAGAATTTTCGAATACGCCATCCTCATCCTGCTCTCGACCGTCGGCATGATGGTGCTGATTTCGGCCGGCGATCTCATCATGCTCTATCTCGGCCTCGAACTGATGAGCCTCGCGCTCTACGTCGTGGCTGCGAGCCATCGCGACGACACCAAGTCCACCGAGGCGGGCCTGAAGTATTTCGTGCTCGGCGCGCTGTCGTCCGGCATGTTGCTCTATGGCGCGTCGCTGATTTACGGCTTCACCGGTACGGTCAGCTTCGCAGGCATCGCGACCGAAGCGAAGACCGGCAACATCGGCCTGCTGTTCGGGCTGGTGTTCCTGCTCGCCGGACTTTGCTTCAAGATTTCCGCCGTGCCGTTCCACATGTGGACGCCGGACGTGTACGAGGGCGCGCCGACGCCAGTCACGGCGTTCTTCGCCTCCGCGCCGAAGGTCGCAGCACTTGCGGTGTTCACGCGCGTGGCGCTTACTGCGTTTCCGGGCATCGTGCCGCAATGGCAGCAGATCGTTGTGTTCGTTTCTATCGCCTCGATGGCGCTGGGATCGTTCGCCGCCATCGGCCAGAAGAACATCAAGCGGCTGATGGCGTATTCGTCCATCGGCCACATGGGCTTTGCGCTGGTCGGCCTCGCCGCCGGAACGCAGCAGGGCGCACAGGGCGTTCTGGTCTATATCGCGATCTACGTCGCCATGACGCTCGGCACTTTCGCCATCATCCTTGCCATGAAGCGCAACGGTCAGGCGGTCGAGACCATCAGCGACTTCGCAGGCCTGTCGCGGACCAATCCGCTGCTGGCGTTCTTCTTCGCGATGTTCCTGTTCTCGCTGGCCGGCATCCCGCCGCTCGCCGGTTTCTTCGCGAAGTTCTATGTATTCCTCGCCGCGATCAAGGCCGGGCTGTTCACGCTCGCCGTGATCGGCGTGGTAACGAGCGTGGTCGGCGCGTTTTACTATCTCACCATCGTCAAGGTGATGTATTTCGACGAGCCGAAGGAAGCGATGGAGCCTATGCGCCTTGAGTTGCGGTTTGTGCTGGCGATCGCAGGCGTCTTCAACATCCTGTTCTTCGTCTATCCCGCGCCGCTGGTCAGCGCAGCCACGGCCGCAGCGAAGTCGCTGTTTTAATGGCGTTCGCGCTCGGTCCACGGGCCAGAGCCCAGAACTATCGTCTGGAAGCGTTCGACAGTATCGGATCGACCAATGCCGAGGCGCTGGAGCGGGCGCGGGCAGGGGAACGCGGCCCGCTGTGGCTGGTGACGGATCAGCAAACCGCTGGACGTGGGCGCCGCCAGCGCGCATGGATATCCCCGCGCGGCAATCTCGCAGCCACCATTGTCGAGACGATCGACGTTCAGCCCTCCGTCGCAGCGACGCTGGGCTTTGCAGCGGGGCTCGCGCTTGAAGCGGCCTTGCAGGCCATCAGTCTGGAATATCGAATGCGATCGGGCGGCACCGCCAACAGTACGTTTCTCCTGAAGTGGCCCAACGACGTTCTGGCGGGTGGCGAGAAGCTGTCCGGCATTTTGCTGGAGGCTGAAACCATTGGCGGAAGCCTCGCGGTTGCCGTCGGCATGGGAACCAATGTGGTGTCCGCGCCCGAGGGAACGCCTTATCCCGCGACATCGCTGGCGACGCTCGGAATCACGGCCGGAGCGGATGACCTGTTCATGGCGCTGTCGGATTCGTGGGCCGAGTTCCGCGGCATCTGGGATAACGGTCGGGGCTTTCCCGAGATTCGCCGTCAGTGGCTGGAGCGCGCCGCAGGACTCGGCGAGCCCGTCTCGATCCAGTCGGGCGGCGGAAGTGTCGAAGGCATCTTCGAGACCATCGATGACACCGGTTGCTTGATCGTCGCTGGCCGCGACGGCAAGCGCACGCCGATTGCCGCCGGTGACGTTCATTTCGGATCGGCCAAATCGTCTGGAGCAGCCTGATGTCGCGTCCCGACGAACTGACGTTTGCGCCTCTCGGAGGTGTCGGCGAGATCGGCATGAACCTGTCGATCTATGGCCTCGGCAAGGGCCATCAAAGGAGCTGGCTCGCGGTCGATCTCGGCGTGTCGTTCGGCAGTGAGGAGCATCTGCCGGGCATCGATGTCGTCATGCCGGACATCCGTTTCCTGGTGAAGGAGCGGAAGAACCTCATGGGGCTCGTGTTGACCCATGCTCATGAGGATCACTTCGGCGCCATCATCGATCTGTGGCCGCAGTTGAAATGTCCCATTTACGCGACGCAGTTCAGCGCCGCGCTGTTCGAGGCCAAATGCGCCAGCGAACGCAATCCGCCGAAGATTCCGGTCACGGTTGTGCCGTCCGGCGGCACCATCGACGTCGGCCCCTTCAGCGTCGAATTTGTTCCGGTCGCGCATTCGATTCCCGAATCCCATGCGCTTGCGATCCGCACGCCTGTCGGAACCGTGCTGCATACCGGCGACTGGAAGATCGATCCGACGCCGATCATCGGCAAGCCGACCGACGAGAAGCGGCTGCGCGAGATTGGCGATGAAGGTGTGCTGGCGCTGGTCGGCGATTCGACCAATGCGGTGCGCGAAGGCCGCTCGCCGTCCGAGCAGGAAGTCGCGAAAACCATCACCGAACTCGTAAAGGCCGCACGCGGCCGCGTCGCGGTGACGACGTTTGCGTCCAACGTGGCGCGGTTGCGCGCCGTGGCGGATGCGGCGAAGGCAGCGGACCGCGAGGTGGTCGTGGTTGGCCGTGCGATGGAGCGCGTGGTGCAGGTGGCGCGCGAGACCGGCTATCTCGACAGCGTGCAGCCGTTTCGCGGCGCGGATCTCTACGGACACTTCCCGCCGGACAAGGTGCTGGCGCTCTGCACCGGCAGCCAGGGCGAGCCGCGCGCCGCGCTGGCGCGCATCGCCAATGACGATCATCCGATGGTGACGCTCAACAAGGGCGACACCGTGATCTTTTCGTCGCGCACCATTCCCGGCAACGAGAAGGCTGTCGGTGCGATCATCAATGGTCTTGTGACGCAGGGCATCGAGATCATCACAGACCGCACGCATCTGGTGCACGTGTCCGGCCATCCGCGTCGTGACGAGTTGCGCGACATGATCTCATGGGTTCGTCCGCAACTGCTGATCCCCGCGCACGGCGAGGCATTGCATCTGTCGGAACATGCCAAGCTGGCGCGCGCCGCCGGCGTGCCGAAAGTGCTGATCTGCAAGAACGGCGATCTGGTGCGGCTGGGGCCGGGCGATCCCGCGATCATCGAGGAACTCCCCAACGGGCGGATTTTCAAGGACGGCAACCTGCTCGAGACCGACAAGGCGCGTGCTGTCACCGAGCGGCGGCGGCTGGCTTTCGCCGGCTGCGCCTTCGTCGCCATCGCGGTGACGGACAAGGGCGAACTGGCTGACGATCCCGAGGTTGATCTGGTCGGCATTCCGGAAAAGAATAAGGAAGGCGTGGTGATCGCGGACGACGTGTTCGACGTGGTCGTGTCCACGGTGGAAGGTCTGCCGCGCGCGAAGCGCCGCGACCCCGACGCGATTGCGGAATCCGTGCGGCGCGCGGTGCGTGCCGAAATCAACGAGCAGTGGGGCAAGAAGACGCTTTGCTATGTTCACGTGCTGATGGTTTGATTTTCGCTATCTGATTTCTTGCGGAGAGAACGATGCTGGGCAGGCTCAATCATGTGGCCATCGCGGTGAAGGATGCTGAGAAGGCCGCCAAGATCTACGGCACGGCGTTCGGCGCTGAAATCTCGGGCGCGGTGCCGCTGCCTGAGCATGGCGTCATCACGGTGTTTGCGACGCTGCCCAACACCAAGATCGAGTTCATCCAGCCGCTCGGCGACGACTCGCCGATTGCGAAGTTTGTCGAGCGCAATGCTGACGGCGGCATCCATCACATCTGCTACGAAGTGCCGGACATCATCGCGGCCCGCGACAAGCTGATCGCGGAAGGTGCGCGGGTGCTCGGCGACGGCAATCCGAAGATCGGCGCGCACGGCAAGCCCGTGCTGTTCCTGCATCCGAAGGACTTTTCGGGTGCGCTCGTCGAAATCGAGCAGTCCTGATCATGGTTTATTCGATCTCAACCGCGTTCGCGATCTACTTCGTGCTCTGGTGGGTGGTGCTGTTCGCAGTGCTGCCGTTCGGCGTGCGCAGCCAGATCGAAAGCGGTGAGGAGATCGCGGGCACCGATCCCGGCGCGCCAAGCGTGCCCCGCATGGCGCGAAAGCTGCTCTGGACCACGGTGATCTCGGCGGTGCTCTTCGCGGCCGGCATGGCGGCCTTCAGGGCCGGTTATCTGAACATCGAATGGCTGTCGAAGCTGATGGGCATTCCGCTCTGAACGAGCGTACGTGCGCCGCAGCAGATGCTGCGCAGCATAATGCATCAATCCATTGATATGTTTTGTGCAAGCACTTCGAACATTCGTTTCGAACGCGTGCCCCAAAGAAAAAAGAGCAGGGCCAAAGCCCTGCTCTAAAAATTGTGTCGACCCTATTTTCCCCGAATAAGTTGGATTTATCCTTGATTGAACGGGGCGACGCTGCTTATGCGCGCCAAGGGCTCCTCCCGAGACTTGGACCACCAGAATGTGCAAGCGAGTTGCCACACTTCTGACGCCGAATTTGTAGCGGAAGGATTCTGTGTTGTCACGTATTTCAGCATTAAATGTCTACTTATGCGGCAGTGCACAAAATGGCCGATTTCCTCTTGAAAACCGGCCACTTGGACAACTTTGAACGTCAGTGGTGCTGAACTACCACCGGACTTTCATGCCGGCGTAGATCGCGCGTCCGTTGCCGGGTTCGAACAGGGCCGATGATGCGTTTGCAATTTGCGCGATGCTGGCACTGGCGATGTAGGCGGTGTTCGCGATATTTCGCGCCTCGAGATACATCGAATACTTGCCGTCATCGACACCGGCCTTCAGTCCCCAGATCGCATAGGCCTGCGTGGTAAACGAGTTGGCGTTATCCACGTAGTAAGCCTGCGGCACCCATTCGATGTTCGGCCCGATGTAGAATCCGTTGGCGTGCTTGTAGAGCACCTCGGCACGCAGGAAGTGACGCGGTGCGCCGGGCAACTGGTTGTTGCCGAACGTGGCGTCATTGTCGAAACGGAAGTCGTTATAGGTGTAGGCGAGGTTGACCCACACCTTGTCTGCATCGGGAGTGTTCGTGAAGATGTTCTTGAATACAGCGACCCCAAGGCCGGCTTCAATACCCTGATGAACGGAGCGGTCTGCGTTGACCACGGTGCAAGAACCCGGCGTTTGGATAGTCGTCAAACACTGAAGTTCATTCTTGATGTTGGCGCGATAGCCGGTGAGTTCCCACGTCAGATCGGGACGCCTTCCGCGTGTGCCGATCTCATAGGTCGTCGCCGTCTGTGGCTGGATCAGATAAAATGGAATCCCGATCATGGCGGAGCCCTCGCCGAAGCTCGGCACTTCTGCGCTGCGCGAGATGTTGGCGAAGGCCTGCCAGGTCGGATCGATGTCCCAGAGTAACCCGCCCTTGGGGCTCCAGAGATTGAACTCGGTCGAACCGCTCGACGTGGCCCCGAATCGGGCCGTGCGATCACGCGTCGCATAGAGGAACTGCGTGCCGCCGATCGCGGCGATGTTCGGCAGGAAGTAAAACGAATCCTCCACGTAGACCGAGGTGTTCTTCGATTTATCGAGGGAGGACGAGAGCAGCGCGCCCTTGTAGCCGCCGATGTTGGCATACTGCTGGTTATCGATATCGCCGTTGATCAAGTTCACACCGGCGACGAGGCGATTGCGGAAGCCTCCGATCATACGGTCGTCGGTTGCTTTCACGAAGCCGCCGTAATCCCGATACTGATAGTCGAGCCATTGGAAGATCGGATGCATCAGATGCCGATCGACGGCAAAGGCACCGAATTCAACCGTGGTGGCATCGAATCGGATCGTCGTCTTGTTGCCGATGCGGACCGTGTCGATGTTGCGCTGCTGGTCGCCTGTCAGGTTTCCGGGAGCCGCCGTTTCGGGTGATGTCAGTGCGGATGCACGGGTGACTGCACCGGGAATACGCTGACGCACGTCGTTTGCGTTGATGTAGAACCGCGTCTCGAAATCCGGCGAGAACTGATAGCCGATGTTGCCGCTGGCGCGCGTGCTGTGGCCATAGCTATGATCGCGGAAGCCTTCGGCGCTCTGGTTCGAGGCTGTGAAGAACGCGTCCCATGGGCCGCTGGCGCTGCCGACGCTGCCCTGAAAGCGGCGATAGCCGAACGAGCCCATGTCGAAGCCCGCGCTGTTGACGTTGGCGTCGCGGCCGGTCGGCGTGACAAAATTGATCGCGCCGCCGAGCGAGTTCGCGCCGAACTGCAGCGCATTCGCGCCCTTATACACTTCGACATATTTGAATGCCGTCGGATCGATTTCCTGGAAATCGCCGTAGCCGTCGGACGTGTTGATCGGGATGCCGTCCATGTAGAGCTGAGCGCCGCGCAGATGGAAGTTGCGCGACAGGCTCGATCCGCGAATCGAGAGTCGGGTGTCGTCGCCCCATTTCGGTTGTGCGAACACGCCGGGCACATAGCCGAGAACGTCCTTGATGGTGTTCGCGACGGAGTTGTTCTTGTAGTCCTCGGCGGCAACGACCGCGACCCCGCCGGGCGTCTGCTGAATATCCTGACGCGCCTGATCGGCGGTCTTGACGCCGAGCGGCCCCGGCGTCGCCGGGCCCGAGGCAACCGGCGCGGTTGAAGCCGGGGCTGCCTGAACGTTGGCTGGCCTCGCGCCGCGGTTTCTGACCGGGCGCGCCTGCCTTTCTGCTTCCACGGTGACGGTAGGAAGGGTTTGAGGCGCGGTCTGCGCAGTGGCCTGTGCGAAAGGTGCAATAGCAGCGATGGACGCGGACGCCAGCAAGATGCTGCGCGCCCGTATGGAAACGGAAAACATGGTTGGACTTCCACCAGAGAGAATGACGATTGACGGATGCGCGTGAGCGCGGGTCGTCAGCTCAGGTGGGGAGGGCCGCGGGGCTGGTGATCGCTGGTCGTAAAGAGTGCGATGCCGTCGTCGTGCCGCGCGGGTTCGAACAGAAGATGCAGCGCGATGCGGATGGCCAGTGCCGGGGTTTGCGGCGGCTGGTCAGCCACTGCCACGGCATTGGACAGGCACAGCGGGCAGCGGACGATTGGCTTGCTTGGATCGCTGTTGCCGTCGGCGTTAGGGGCCGCCGAACTGCCGTTGAGGCAGAGTTCGTGGAGGGCATTGAACTTGAGCGGCGAGATCGAGGCCAGCAGGGTGCTGGTCAGCATCACGTTGAAGACAAGTGCGTAAGCTGCAACAAACGCAGCCCATCGTCCTATCGCTCTGATCCGCGTTGCAGCCATTTGAAACCCCATCAGGCTGTTACCACGGGTCGCGGGAACCGCAAATCCCCCGGATATCACACCCATGCTTCCTCTTGTGTTTTGCCATTTGATCCGCTTTCACTGAAAAGGTTCCCAAGCGTCTCCACCGATTCCCCGGATCAAATCGAAACCTGAGTGTTCCCATGCGATTGTCGCGTTTTTTTCTGCCAATTCTCAAAGAAACGCCCAAGGAGGCGGAGATCGTGTCGCATCGGCTGATGCTGCGCGCGGGCATGATGCGGCAGGAGGCGGCTGGCATTTATGCGTGGCTGCCGCTCGGCTTCCGGGTGCTGAAGAAGATCGAGCAGATCGTGCGCGAGGAGCAGAACCGGGCGGGTGCGATAGAACTCCTGATGCCGACGCTGCAACTGGCCGACCTGTGGCGCGAGAGCGGACGTTACGACGCCTACGGTCCGGAGATGCTGCGCATCCAGGATCGCCACAAGCGCGAGCTTCTGTACGGCCCGACCAACGAGGAAATGATCACGGAGATCTTCCGCTCTTACGTGAAGTCTTACCGGAGCCTGCCGCTCAATCTCTATCATATCCAATGGAAATTCCGCGACGAGCAGCGTCCGCGTTTCGGCGTGATGCGCGGCCGCGAATTCCTGATGAAGGACGCGTACTCGTTCGACATCGACGAGGCCGCGGCGCGGCTCTCCTACAACAAGATGTTCGTCGCCTATCTGCGCACTTTCGCGCGCATGGGCCTGCAGGCGATACCGATGCGCGCTGAGACGGGGCCAATCGGCGGCGATCTCAGCCACGAATTCATCGTGCTGGCCGAGACCGGCGAGTCCGGCGTGTTCTGCAACAAGGATGTGCTCGATCTGCCGGTGCCGGGTGCCGGTGTGGATTACAACGGCGATCTCACGCCGATCATCAAGCAGTGGACGGATCTCTACGCCGCCACTGAGGACGTTCACGACGCCGCACGCTACGAGCGCGAAGTGCCCGCCGACAAGCGCGTGCAGACCCGCGGCATCGAGGTCGGGCAGATCTTCTATTTCGGCACGAAATATTCGGACACCATGAAAGCGGTCGTGTCCGGTCCCGATGGTGCGGAGAAGCCGATCCACGGCGGCTCTTACGGCGTCGGCGTGTCGCGTCTGGTCGGCGCGATCATCGAGGCCTGCCACGACGAGAACGGCATCAAGTGGCCGGAAGAGGTCGCCCCGTTCCGCGTTGCGATCCTCAATCTCAAGCAGGACGACGGTACAACGGGCGAAGCCTGCGAGAAGGTCTACAAGGCACTCAGCGCCAAGGGCGTCGACGTGCTGTACGACGACAGCGACCAGCGGCCGGGCGGCAAATTCGCCACCGCGGACCTCATCGGCATACCCTGGCAGATCTTGATCGGGCCGCGCGGGCTTGCGGAGGGTAAGGTCGAAATCAAGCGCCGCAGCGACGGTTCGCGCGAATTCATGAGCCTGGACGACGCGATCAACCGCTTCACGCAATCATGACCGTCCACTGAATAATCTTCAGTGTGGTCGCGGTCGCTGATGCTGGCGACTAGAATTAGCCCGATTCGTGTGAAAATCCGGACTATGGAACAGACATGAGCGAGCCAGTTCGGACCCCACCTTTCGCGCCATTCGAATGGATGTTGTCGACCCGTTATCTGCGGGCGCGGCGCAAGGAAGGGTTCATTTCGGTCATCGCCGGCTTCTCGTTCCTCGGCATCATGCTCGGGGTGGCGACGCTTATCATCGTGATGGCGGTGATGAACGGCTTCCGCAAGGAACTGCTCGACAAGATTCTCGGTTTGAACGGGCATATCGTTGTTCAGCCGCTGGAATCGCCGCTGACCGACTGGAAGGAAGTGGCTGAGCGCATCAGCAGGGTACAGGGAATCCGCCTTGCGGCCCCTGTGGTTGACGGGCAGGCGCTGTCGTCGTCGCCGTTCAATGCCGCCGGCGTCTTTATCCGCGGCATCCGTTCGCAGGATCTCAACAGCGTCACGTCGATTGCCAAGAACATCAAGCAGGGCACGCTGGAGGGTTTCGACGAGGGGCAGGGTGTGGCCATCGGCCGTCGGCTTGCAGATCAATTGTCGCTGCGCGCGGGAGACAGCATCACGCTGGTTGCGCCACGTGGCGCGGTGACGCCGATGGGGACGACGCCCCGCATCAAGCCCTACAAGGTCTCTGCGGTGTTCGAGATCGGCATGTCCGAGTATGACTCGTCGTTCGTGTTCATGCCGCTGGTCGAAGCGCAGGCCTATTTCAACCGCGCCAACGACGTCACGGCCATTGAGATCTTCACGAACAATCCCGACAAGATCGACGTCTATCGCAAGGCGGTGACGGAGGCTGCGCAGCGGCCGATCTTCCTGGTCGACTGGCGGCAGCGCAATTCGACGTTCTTCAACGCACTGCAGGTCGAGCGCAACGTGATGTTCCTGATTCTGACGCTGATCGTGCTGGTGGCCGCGCTGAACATCGTCTCCGGCCTCATCATGCTGGTGAAGGATAAAGGCAGTGACATCGCGATCCTGCGTACCATGGGCGCATCGCAGGGCTCCGTCATGCGGGTGTTTTTGATTACGGGCGCCGCCATCGGCGTGGTCGGGACGCTGGTCGGCTTCCTGCTGGGACTGATCATCTGTCTCAACATCGAATCGATCCGCCAGTTCATCTCGTGGATGACCAACACCGAACTGTTCTCGCCCGAGCTTTACTTCCTCTCCAAGCTCCCGGCTGAAGTCGATGTCGGCGAGACGGCTGCGGTCGTGATCATGGCGCTGACGCTGTCGTTTCTGGCGACGCTGTATCCGTCGTGGCGCGCCGCGCGTCTCGATCCCATCGAAGCACTCAGGTACGAATGAGCGCACCGATGGAGCAGGGGGAAAATGGCGTTCCGGTCGTCTATCTGCACGACGTCTGCAGGCGCTACAAACAAGGCGAAGCGACGCTGACCATTCTCAACGGCGCCAATCTGGCGCTCTGGGAAGGGCAGTCCGTCGCGCTGGTCGCGCCATCGGGCACGGGCAAGTCGACGCTGCTGCATATCGCTGGCCTGCTGGAGCAGGCCGACGAGGGCGAAGTCTATGTCGGCGGGACCGCGACCTCGGGACTATCGGATGCTGAGCGCACGCAGATCCGCCGCACCGACATCGGCTTCGTCTATCAGTCGCACCGGCTGCTGCCGGAGTTCTCGGCGCTCGAGAACGTCATGCTGCCGCAGATGATCCGCGGCCTGCCGAAGAAGGAGACCCTGAAGCGCTCGCAGGAAATCCTGGCCTATCTCGGATTGGCGGAGCGCGTGACGCATCGGCCGGCGGAGTTGTCCGGCGGTGAGCAGCAGCGCGTTGCGATTGCCCGCGCGGTCGCCAATGCGCCGCGCGTTCTATTGGCTGACGAGCCGACCGGAAATCTCGATCCGCACACCGCGGACCATGTCTTCAACGCGCTGACCCAGCTTGTGAGAGCGACGCGCGTCGCGATGTTGATCGCGACGCACAACATGGATCTGGCTGCGCGGATGGACCGCCGTGTTTCGCTTCAAGACGGCCACGTCGTAGAACTCGACTGAACTCCGCTCAGTAGTACGAACGCTGGGTGCGCCGGCGTGGCTGATAAACCGGCGCTTCGTCATACGCGACATAGGGGTTTGTGTAGCAGCTCGCGTAGGTGCCGGAAGCGGTCGCCTGACACTGCTGATAGGTCGAGTAGCTGCAGTCGCCGCGGCCGCCGGCCGTATCCCGCCCCTGAAGACAGAACGGGTACTCACGGGCTTCCGCCGGAGCGGACTGCATCGCGAAACCGGCGCCGAGCACCGCGAGGGCCAAAAGGTAGCTGCGCATCGTATTCTCCTGTCGGGCAGGTGCCCGCATTGCTTGACGTGTTGATGTAGCCAGACCGGTGTTCGCGCCGTTCGTCAACTCACGTTCCTGCGTATCCGTGATGAGGCTGCAACGTCACAACCTGTTTACGATTTGTTAGCGGTGCCGATCTTTCTCATGTTTTCCCCGATTTCCCGGCTCTTGACTTTGAGAACAAATAAGGAACAATGTTCTTATTACGTTCTCATGGAGTCGATAGGGAGTTCGGTCATGTTGAAGACGTTTGTGGAAGAAGCCGCCGCGCTGACCTCGTTGGTGCTTTTCGTTGGAATGGTCGCAATCTGGGCGCAGGTCATTCCCCAGATGTAAGTCATAAGGCCCGGCTTCGGGACGGCCCGAGGCTGGGGATAAGGATGATGGATCAGCGGGTCCCCGTGTTCTGAATGGACTCTCGCTGGTCGGGGCACCACCATCGACCTCTGAGTCGCTCTATTGCCGCTCGTGGTCCATCGCACCCGATACGATTTGCGAATGACCGCCCGCGAAGGTTGCCAAGGTCATCATGTCCAAAACTGCTACGCCGAAATCGGCCGGGTCGGACCCGGGATTCGTTCATCTGCACGTTCATTCGGCCTATTCGCTGCTGCAGGGCTCGATCACCATCGGCAAGCTGGTTGAACTCGCCAAGGCCGATCATCAGCCCGCACTGGCGTTGACTGACAACGACAACATGTTCGGTGCGCTGGAGTTTTCCGACAAGCTGGCCGGTTACGGCATCCAGCCCATCACCGGCTGCGCAATGTCGGTCGATTTCGGCGATCAGGATCCGACTGCGCGCAATGCGCTCGCGCCGGCCCGCGTCGTGCTGCTCGCGACGAACGAGGACGGTTATCGCAGCCTGATGAAGCTGAACTCGCGCGCGTTTCAGGACACGCCGACCCATCAGGCGCCTCATATCAAGATCGAATGGCTGGACGGAGAGACCAGCGGTCTCATCGCACTGACCGGCGGGCCGGACGGGCCGATCTCGCAGGCGATTGTCGCCGATCAGCCGGCGCTCGCGCAGGCGCGTTGCGATGCCTTGGCGAAACTCTTCGGCGACCGGCTTTACATCGAGCTGCAGCGCCACGGGGTTGAGAGCGAGCGCCGCTGCGAATCCGTCCTGATCGATATGGCCTATGCCATGGGTCTGCCGCTGGTCGCGACCAACCAGCCGTATTTCGCCAGCGCCGACGACTACGAAGCGCACGACGCGCTGTTGTGCATCGCCGGCGGACGGCTGGTGTCTGAAACGGACCGCAATCAGCTCACGCCCGACCATCGGTTCAAGACGCGCGCTGAGATGGCCGTGCTGTTCGCCGATCTGCCGGAGGCGCTGGCCTCCACCGTCGAGATCGCGAAGCGTTGCGCGTTTCGGCCGAAGACGCGCAAGCCGATTCTACCGCGCTTCACGGTGGTCGGAAGCGCCAATGCTGCCGACGCCGAAAGCGAGGAGGGCACCGAACTGCGCCGTCAGGCCGAGGAAGGACTCGCGGGACGGCTTGCGACCCATGGCCTCGCCCAGGGTGTATCCGACGAGGACTATCGCGCGCGCCTGGCGTTCGAAATCGATGTCATCACCCGCATGAACTATTCGGGTTACTTCCTGATCGTGTCGGACTTCATCAAGTGGGCGAAGGCGCAGGGCATTCCGGTCGGTCCGGGCCGTGGTTCGGGCGCAGGCTCGCTGGTCGCCTACGCGCTCACCATCACCGATCTCGATCCGATTCGTTTCGGCCTGCTGTTCGAGCGCTTTCTCAATCCCGAGCGCGTCTCGATGCCGGACTTCGACATCGATTTCTGTCAGGACCGCCGCGGCGAGGTGATCCGCTACGTGCAGGAGCGTTACGGCCGCGATCAGGTCGGGCAGATCATTACGTTCGGAACGTTGCAGGCGCGCGGTGTGCTGCGCGACGTCGGCCGTGTGTTGCAGATGCCTTATGGACAGGTGGACCGGCTCACCAAGCTGGTGCCGCAAAATCCTGCCGCGCCTGTGACGCTGTCGGCAGCCATCGCGAGTGAACCCAAGTTGCAGGCGTTCCGCGATGAAGACCCGGTGGTCGCGCGCGCGTTCGATATCGCGCAGCGTCTCGAAGGCCTGACGCGCCACGCCTCGACCCACGCGGCAGGCATCGTGATCGGCGACAGGCCGCTCTCCGAACTGGTGCCGATGTACCGCGATCCGAAATCGGACATGCCGGTCACGCAGTTCAACATGAAATGGGTTGAGCCGGCTGGTCTCGTGAAGTTCGACTTCCTCGGCTTGAAGACGCTGACGGTGCTTGATGTCGCGGTGAAACTGCTCAAGCAGCGCGACGTCGACGTCGATCTCGCGACGCTGCCGCTCGACGACAAGCCGAGTTACGAAATGCTGGCGCGCGGTGAAGTGGTCGGCGTGTTCCAGGTTGAAAGTCAGGGCATGCGGCGTGCGCTCGTCGACATGCGCCCCGACCGCTTTGAGGACATCATCGCGCTGGTCGCGCTCTATCGGCCGGGTCCGATGGCAAACATCCCGACCTACTGCGCACGCAAGCACGGCGACGAGGAACCTGAATACCTGCATCCGGTGCTGGAGCCGATTCTCAAGGAGACGTTCGGCGTCATCATCTATCAGGAACAGGTGATGCAGATCGCACAGGTCATGGCCGGTTATTCGCTCGGCGACGCCGACCTGCTGCGCCGCGCGATGGGCAAGAAGATCCGCTCCGAGATGGACAAGCAGCGCGATATTTTCGTTGCAGGCTCGGTCAAGAACGGCGTGCCGAAGGGGCAGGCGCAAACTATCTTCGAATTGCTCGCAAAATTCGCCGACTACGGCTTCAACAAGAGCCACGCGGCCGCCTACGCGCTGGTGTCGTACCAGACCGCCTACATGAAGGCGCATTATCCGGTGGAGTTCATCGCCGCGTCGATGACGCTGGACATGAACAACACCGACAAGCTCTCGGAATTCCGAGCCGAGGCGCAACGGCTCGGCCTCAAGGTCGAGGCGCCGTCGATCAATCGCTCGGGCGCGACGTTCGAAGTCAAGGGCGACACGATTTACTACGCGCTCGCGGCGCTGAAAGGCGTCGGCGGTCAGGCGGTCGAAATGATCGTAGAGGCGCGGGGCGACCGCGCGTTCACGTCGCTGGCCGATTTCGCATCGCGCGTGAACCCGCGCGCCATCAACAAGCGCGTGGTGGAAAGCCTCGCGGCGGCGGGCGCATTCGACACCATCGACGCGAACCGTGCGCGCGTATTCGCGGGCGCTGACGCCATCGTCGCCGCCTGTCAGCGCAGCCACGAAGCCACCACCATCGGACAGAACGACATGTTCGGCGGCATGGCCGACGCACCGAGCATCGTGCTTCCCAATCTGGAGCCGTGGCTTCCGGCGGATCGCTTGCGCCGCGAATACGACGCCATCGGATTCTTCCTGTCGGGGCATCCGCTGGACGATTATGCGACCGCGCTGAAGCGCCTGCGTGTGCAGTCGTGGAGCGAGTTTTCGCGTGCGGTGAAGACGGGTGCGACGGCGGGACGTGTTGCGGCGACTATCGTGTCGCGGATGGAGCGGCGCACCAAGACCGGCAACAAGATGGGCATCATAGGCCTGTCCGATCCGACCGGACATTTCGAGGCGGTGCTGTTCTCCGAAGGGCTCGCGCAGTATCGCGACGTTCTTGAGCCCGGTTCGGCCGTGCTTCTGCAACTCGGTGCCGAGCTTCAGGGTGAAGATGTGCGCGCGCGCATTCTGCATGCCGAGCCGCTCGACGATGCCGCGGCCAAGACGCAGAAAGGCCTGCGCATCTTCGTGCGGGACGATAAGCCGCTGGAGTCGATCGCCAAACGTCTGGAAGGTCAGCAGGCGGCACCCGCGAATGGCAAGTTTCAGCCCGCCAAACAGCCGCCGCCTCAGCCTGCGGGCGGCGATGGCGAGGTCACGCTGGTGATGATGCTCGACCTCGAAACCGAGGTGGAACTCAAGCTGCCGGGCAAGTTCCGCGTATCGCCGCAGATCGCCGGTGCACTCAAGGCGGTCGCCGGTGTGGTGGACGTGCAGACGGTATAGGGTTGCGCGTGGGCATGCCTGCCGCCTTAATCCGACTATGTTTCGTTCAAAGAATGTTCATGCAGCGCAGGATTGACTGTGCATGATGGGCTGAACGGGGACGTTTGATGCGCAGGATTGCCAGGGTTTTGAACGTTGCGGCGGTATTGGTTGCCGCCGCTGTCATGTCGCCGCTTCAAGCACAGACGCAAGCGCCTCCGCCGAAAGCCCAGCAAAACCGCATCGCGCTGGTGATAGGCAACGGCAACTACCAGAAGGCGCCGCTGGCAACCGCCGCCAATGACGCCGGTCTGATCGCCCAGACATTGCAGGCTGCCGGCTTCGATGTGGTCGGCGCGCGTGACCTCGACGGCGAGACGCTGCGCCAGACGTTCGGCGATTTCATCAAGAAGGCGCAGACGGCGGGACCCGACACCGTCGCCGTGATCTATCTCGCGGGCTACGGCCTGCAGCTTGCCGGTGAGAACTACTTCGTGCCCGTCGACGCCACCATGGCGCGCGACACCGACGTGCCGGTCGAAGGCCTGCGGATCGGCGACTACATTCGTCAGTTGTCGTCACTGCCGCTGAGGGCAAATGTCGTCGTGCTCGACGCGGCGTACAATCACCCGTTCGCGAAGGAAGGCCAGCCGCTGGCCGGTGGACTTGCGCTGATGGAGCCCGACCCCAAGGGCATGATTGCATTCAACGCAGCGCCCGGAACAGTCGCTCCCTCGCCGACAGGCAACTACGGACCGTATGCGCAGGCGCTGGCGGAAATGATTCGCACCGGCGGCATCGGGCTGCCCGAAGTGTTCAACCGCACACGGTTGCGCGTGAACGATGTCACCAAGGGCGCCGAGGTGCCGTGGGACGCGAACAAGCTGGAAGGCGAGTTCATGTTCTTCGAGCGTGCGCCGGACGCGCCGCCGGTTCAGGCAGATCAGGACGCCGCCGCGCGCTCGAAGCCTATCCGCGATCTCGGCGCACAGGACGCCTACACCGCCGCACTCGAACGCGACACGATTGCGGACTACGAAAGTTTCCTTGCCGCCTATCCGGACGATCCGATGGCGAAGCGGGTGAGGGCGATCATCGCCGCGCGCCGTGAGGCGATCACATGGCGGCAGACCTATCGCGCGAACACGCAGCAGGCCTACTGGTCCTATCTGAAGCGCTATCCACGCGGGCCGCACGCAGCGGACGCGCGCCGCCGGCTTGCCGTCATTGCTGCGGCGCTGGAGCCGCCTCCAACCTTTGACGCGTACGCCTATGATGTGCCGCCGCCGCCGGAATACGAATACGAATACGTCGATCGGCCGTACCTGATGTTCGACGATCCGGTGTTCGGATTCGCGCCGCCACCGCCGCCGCCGATTTTCTTCCTGCCGCCGCCGCCGGAAGATTTCATCGTGCTCGATCCGCCGATCTACTACTCGGACGCCTACTATCTGCCGCAACCGATCTTCATTCCGATCCCGATCTTTATCCGGCCGCCGATCTACGTGCGTCCGCCGATCAACCGTTTCCTGTTCACGAACATCCACAACACGACCGTCATCAACACCATTATCAACCGGCGTCCGCCGCCCGGAGCCGTTGGAGCGGGCAGGCCCGGTGGCCAGCTTGGGCCCGGCGGTCAATTCACGCCGGGACGACCTGGTGGACCGGGCGGCGTGGCGACGACCCGTCCTGCGTTCGCGCCTGGCTTGCCGCCGTCAGCTACGCGCCGGGCGAACCTGATTCATCAGGGCAAGGTCACTGCGCCTCCGGGTGTTCTACCGGGTGCCGGCCGGCCGGGTCCGGGACAAGGCCAGCCGGGTGCTCCCGGGCAAGTCCAGCCGGGCGCCAATCTCAAGCCGGGTAATGTGCTGCCGGGGCAACAAACACCAGGAGCAGGGCCGGGTGGCCGCCCGGGCGCTCGCCCGTTGCCCAGTACTTTGCCGACGCCGACGCCCGGCGCGGCAGGTCCGCAGCCCGGACAAAATGGCCAGCCCGGACGGCCCGACCGGGGTCCGGGCGGTCGACCGGGCCTTGCACGGCCATCCGTACAGCCGGGATCTCCACAGCCTGGAGTTGTTGCTCCATCGGGACCGGCGGCAAGACCGGGCCGTCCAGAGCGGCCTGCCGCACAGCCGCGGCCGCAACTCCAGAGGCCGGCGGCCCAGCCACGGCCTCAGATTGCCCCGCGACCGCAACCGCAGATCCAGCGGCCCCAGCCGCAGTTCCAGCGGCCAGCGGCACCCCCGCGTCCGCAGATGGCGCCAAGGCCTCAGCCGCAATTCCAGCGGCCGGCTGCGCCGCCTCCGCGGCCCCAAATGGCGCCAAGGCCCCAGATGGCTCCGCGTCCGGCGCCTCCGCCGCGGGCAGCTCCTCCGCCCAGGCCGGCTCCGGCCGCGCGGCCAGCAAAACCGCCCCCGGGTTAACTGGTCGAGCTTTGGGTCCCGCCGAATGCGGCGGGGCCGACGCCGTAAAATCGGCCGGATTTGCTTGCTTAACAATGGTCGCGTGGGTATAAGCCGCGCATCTCACACGGAAGCATGGCTCTCAAAGGCCGTCCGGTGGCAACCGGGCCATAAGGCTCGTATTGCTCACACGCTTCCGGAGGAACCAACCGGAGAATTGAACTATGGCGCTACCCGATTTCTCAATGCGTCAGCTTTTGGAAGCTGGCGTTCACTTTGGTCACCAGTCTCACCGATGGAATCCGAAGATGGCGGATTACATCTTCGGTGCCCGCAACAACATTCACATCATCGACCTCGCTCAGACTGTGCCGCTGCTTCACCGCGCGCTGCAGGCTGTCAGCGACACCGTCGCCAAGGGCGGACGCGTGCTGTTCGTCGGCACCAAGCGTCAGGCGCAGGACGGCGTGGCGGAAGCCGCGAAGCGCTCCGCGCAGTACTTCGTCAATTCGCGCTGGCTCGGCGGCACGCTGACCAACTGGAAGACCGTTTCTGGTTCGATCAAGCGTCTGCGCCAGCTTGACGAGATGCTGAACTCGTCCGAGAGCGGCCAGTACACGAAGAAAGAGCGCCTCACGCTTCAGCGCGAGCGCGACAAGCTCGATCGTTCGCTCGGCGGCATCAAGGACATGGGCGGCTTGCCCGACCTGATCTTCGTGATCGACACCAACAAGGAAGACATCGCGATTCAGGAGGCCAACCGCCTGAACATTCCGGTGGCGGCAATCGTCGATACCAACTCGGACCCGAAGGGCATCTCCTATGTGGTGCCCGGCAACGACGACGCCGGCCGTGCGATCTCGCTGTATTGCGATCTCGTCGCACGTGCGGTGATCGACGGCATTTCGCGGGCCCAGGGTGGTTCGGGCGTCGATATCGGTGCGATGGCCAATCCGATTCCGGAAGCTGTCGAACCGGCGAAGCCGCAGGGCTTCCAGGGGCTCGCAGGTCCGCGCGGCGTTGCCGACGACCTCAAGAAGCTCACCGGCGTGTCCGGCACGATCGAGAAGAAGTTCAACGATCTCGGCATCTTCCACTACTGGCAGCTTGCCGAACTCGATCACGACACCGCCCACAAGATCGGCGAAGAAGTCGGTCTTCCGGCGCGTGCCGATGGCTGGGTCGCCCAGTCGAAGGCGCTGACCGCGGAAGCGGAATAAGCCTCACACATATCCCGCGGCCGGTTCATCCGGCCGCGATATTTCCAGACTAATTAAATCCTGCGCGTCGAATCCGGCTAGCCAGCACACGCTGCGCCGCGCGGCCCGCACAGGCAAAGGACATCCGACAATGGCAACGATCACAGCAGCAATGGTCAAGGATCTGCGCGAGAAGACCGGCGTAGGCATGATGGATTGCAAGCAGGCGCTCAACGAGTCCAACGGCGACATGGAAGCGGCCATCGACTGGCTGCGCAAGAAGGGTCTCTCCAAGGCCGCCAAGAAGGCCGGACGCGTCGCTGCGGAAGGCCTGATCGCGGCCATCACCTCGGGCACCAAGGGCGTTCTCGTCGAGGTCAACTCCGAGACCGACTTCGTTGCGCGCAACGAGCAGTTCCAGGGCCTCGTCAAGATGATCGGGCAGGCCGCGCTGAAGGCAGGCGCCGACGTCGAGAAGATCAAGGCGGCTCCGATCGGTGACGTCACGGTCGAACGCGCAATTGCGGATGCGATCGCGACCATCGGCGAGAACATGACGCTGCGCCGTGCAGCGGAGCTTTCGGTCGGCGATGGCGTCGTGGCGAACTACGTCCACAACGCGGTGATCGATGGCCTCGGCAAGATGGGCGTGATGGTTGCGCTTGAGTCGACCGGCAAGAAGGACGAACTGGCTGCGCTCGGCCGCCAGATCGCGATGCATGTCGCATCGTCGAACCCGCAGGCGCTCGACGCCGCGGCGCTCGATCCGGAGACGGTGCGCCGCGAGAAGGACGTCATGGCGGACAAGTACCGCCAGCAGGGCAAGCCGGATGCGATGATCGAGAAGATCGTCGAATCGGGCCTGAAGACCTATTACAAGGAAGTGACCCTGCTGGAGCAGCCGTTTATCTTCGACGACAAGAAGAACGTCGCCCAGGCCGTGAAGGAAGCTGAGGGCAAAGTCGGTGCGCCTATCAAGGTTGCCGGGTTTGTGCGCTATGCTCTGGGCGAGGGAATCGAGAAGCAGGAATCCGATTTCGCCGCTGAAGTTGCTGCCGCCGCCGGACAAGGCTGAGCGGAGGTTCCGCAAGAGTTTGCGGACAAAGCGCTCGGCCTGAAAAGAGTGAGCGGACGCATCATGGGTGAACCGGCCTACCGGCGTGTTGTCATCAAGGTTTCCGGCGAGTTCCTCGCCGGCGACCAGCCCTTCGGCATTCACCAGCCCACCATCGATCGTATTGCCGGCGACCTCATCAAGGCGCGCGAACTCGGCGTTGAGATCGCCGTCGTTGTCGGCGGTGGCAACATCTTTCGCGGCGTCGAAGTGTCCTCGCGCGGCGTGCCCCGCACCACCGGCGACACGATGGGCATGCTCGCCACCATCATGAACTGCCTGGCGCTGGAATCCGCGCTCGAGCGCAAGGGCCAGCCAGCACGCGCGCTGACCGCTTTCGTCATGCCGCAGATTTGCGAACTGTTTACGCGCGGCGCGGCTCACAAATATCTCGCCGAAGGCCGTATCGTGCTGCTCGCCGGCGGCACTGGTAATCCGTACTTCACCACCGACACCACGGCGGTACTTCGTGCTGCCGAAATAGGCGCACAGGCGGTGCTTAAGGCCACCAATGTGGACGGCGTCTACAGCGCTGACCCGAAGAAGGACAAATCCGCCAAGCGATTCGAACGGCTGAGCCATTCGCAGGCGGTTGAGGGCGGCTATAAGGTAATGGATGCGACAGCCTTCGCGCTTGCCCGCGAAACGTCGTTGCCTATCATTGTGTTCTCGATCGCTGAGCCGGGCTCAATCGGCGCCATTTTAAGCGGCAAGGGCAAGGGAACGATCGTCTCCGGTTGACGATACGGGAGTTCCGGTGACGCAAAATTGAAAAATGCGCGTCCAAACAATAAGATAAAGGATGTGGCCGACGTCTGGGGCCGCATTGGACTTGAAGGAGTAGCATCACATGGCCGCCGGGAATTTCGATATCAACGACCTCAAGCGCCGAATGGAAGGCGCGATCAGCTCGCTCAAGCACGAATTGGGCGGATTACGTACCGGCCGCGCTGCGATCTCGATGGTCGAACCGGTTCAGGTCGAGGCCTATGGCAGCCACATGCCGCTCAATCAGGTTGCGACCGTGAGCGTACCTGAGCCGCGCTTGCTGTCGGTTCAGGTCTGGGACAAATCGATGGTGAAGGCGGTCGAGACCGCAATCGTGAACTCGAATCTCGGTCTCAGTCCGGCGACGGAAGGTCAGGTCATTCGCCTGCGCATTCCCGAACTCAACGAAGAGCGCCGCAAGGAACTCGTGAAGGTCGCGCATAAGTATGCCGAAGCCGCGCGCGTCGCCGTTCGTCACGTGCGTCGCGACGGACTCGACGTGCTGAAGAAGGCCGAAAAGGATCACCAGATGTCGGAAGACGATGAGAAGCGCTTCTCGAACGATGTGCAGAAGGTGACCGACGCGGCCATCGCCGATGTCGACAAGCTGCTTGCGACCAAGGAAAAAGAAATTCTCACGGTTTAAGAGATCACGCGATGTCGAACGGCGGCATGCCAAAGCCAGAGGAATCGGATCGTGCCGATGCGCCGCGGCATGTCGCGATTATCATGGACGGCAATGGACGCTGGGCAGCGGCGAGGGGATTGCCCCGCGCCGAGGGCCATCGCCGCGGTGTCGATGCGCTGCGCAAGGTGGTCCGTGCATCGCATGAGCTCGGCATTTCATATCTCACGATCTTTTCCTTCAGCTCCGAGAACTGGTCACGGCCTGCGAGCGAGATCGGCGACCTGTTCGGGTTGCTGCGCCGTTTCATCCGCAACGACCTTGCAACGCTCCATGCCGATGGCGTGCGGGTTCGTGTGATCGGCGAGCGCGAAGGGCTGGAGACTGATATTTGCGCGCTGCTGAGCGAAGCCGAGGAACTGACGCGCAACAACACGCGCCTGACCCTCGTCGTCGCCTTCAACTACGGCTCGCGGCAGGAAATCGCCAACGCGGCGCAACGGCTTGCGCGCGAAGTGGCCGAGGGCAAGCGCGATCCCGCAACCATTACGCCGGAGACGCTCGGCCAAAATCTCGACGCGCCGGATATTCCGGATCCCGATCTGATCATCCGCACCAGCGGCGAGCAGCGCCTGTCGAACTTTCTGATGTGGCAGGCCGCTTACAGCGAACTGGTGTTCGTCCCCATCCACTGGCCGGATTTCGACAAGGCCGCGCTTGAAGGCGCGATTGCCGAATATGCGACTCGCGAACGACGCTTCGGCGGTCTGGTCGCCAAGAACGTCGCAAAGACCGGATCGTGAGCGGCGTGACGCCGGATACATCACCGACGACACCCGAAACTGGCAAAGGGGCGAGTAACCTCTTCATGCGCGTCGTCGCTGCGCTCGTGCTGGCGCCGCTGACTATCTTTATCGCATGGATCGGCGGCTGGCCGTGGGCCTGCATCGTGACCGCGGCGGCCGCGTTGCTTTACGTCGAGTGGCTGACGATCGTCGGCGCCTCGCGCAATCGCCTCGTCCTCGCGGCGGGTATTTTGGCGCTGGTGATCGCCGGAATACTTTTGATGGTCAAGTGGACCGATCTTGCGTTTGTGGTCATGGCGGCGGGAGCTGTGCTGGTCGCGATCCTGCCATCAGGGCAACGGCTGTGGATCGCAGGCGGCATGGTCTATGCGGCGGTAGCGCTCATCGCCGCCGTTCTGGTCAGGCTCGATGCGAATGCGGGATTTCTTGCGCTCATCTTTGTGCTGCTGATCGTGTGGGTGACCGATATCGGCGGCTACTTTGCCGGTCGCGGCATCGGAGGACCGAAACTCTGGCCACGCGTCAGTCCGAAGAAGACATGGGCGGGGGCGGTCGGCGGATTGGCGCTCAGTCTTGTGGTCGCTGCGGCGTTCGCGCTTCTCGGTTTCGGCAAGATGCTGCCGCTACTTCTGTTCGGCGCGGCGCTGTCCGTGGTGTCGCAGTTGGGCGATCTGTTCGAATCCGCGGTGAAGCGCCGCTTCGGCGTCAAGGATTCGAGCCATCTCATTCCCGGTCACGGCGGGTTGCTGGACCGGCTCGACGGTTTCGTTGCGGCGATTGTTTTCGCCGCGTTTATTGGGTTTATGCGCGGCGGCCTCGATGGCGTCGGCCGCGGTTTCATGGTTTGGTGATGCGATGAGTGCAGTTCCATTGCGTAACAACAAGGCCGCGGCGTCCGCCGTGCGCAGCATCACCGTTCTCGGTGCGACCGGTTCGATCGGCGACAGCACGATGGATCTGCTGCGCGCCTCGCCCGAGCGGTATCGCGTGGAGGCATTGACCGCCAACACCAACGTCGCAGGGCTGGCGAAGCTTGCGAAGGAATTCAACGCGCGATTCGCGGCCGTGGCCGATGCCTCGCTGCTCGGCGAATTGCGCGCCGCATTGGCGGGAACTGGAATCGCCTCCGGTGCAGGTGAAAGCGCCATCATCGAAGCCGCGTCGCGTCCTGCGGACTGGCTGATGGCCGCCGTCAGCGGAGCGGCGGGATTGAAACCGGCGCTTGCGGCGGTTGATCGCGGCACCACCATTGCGCTGGCGAACAAGGAGTGCCTGGTTTGCGCCGGCGATTTCTTTATGCAACGCGCGGCGAAGGCCGGAGCCTGCATTCTGCCCGCGGATTCTGAGCACAATGCACTGTTTCAGGCGCTGGCCTCGGGTAATCGCGAGGAACTGACCCGCGTCATCATTACGGCGTCCGGCGGACCTTTCCGCACCTGGGCTGCGGCCGACATCGAGCAGGCGACACTGGCACAGGCGCTGAAGCATCCGAACTGGAGCATGGGGCAGAAGATCACCATCGATTCCGCATCGATGATGAACAAGGGCCTCGAAGTGATCGAAGCCTCGTATCTGTTTGCGCTGTCGCCGGATGAAATCGATGTTCTCGTGCATCCGCAGTCGATCATTCACGGCATGGTAGAATTTGCGGACCGCTCGGTGATGGCGCAGCTGGGCGCGCCCGACATGCGCACGCCGATCGCGCATTGCCTCGGATGGCCCGATCGCATCACCGGTCCCGCGGCGAAGCTCGATCTCGCCAAGATCGGGCAATTGACGTTCGAGGCTCCCGATTACGAGCGGTTCCCGGGACTACGGCTGGCTTATGACGCGTTGCGGACAGGTAACGGTGCGACCACGGTCTACAACGCGGCCAATGAAGTGGCGGTCGCCGCCTTCATTGCGCAGAAGATCAGGTTCGGGGCGATCGCGCGGCTGGTCGAAGCGACCATGAATGAATGGGTGCGGGGAGGAAATCTCGCTCCGTTGAGCTCGGCGGATGACGCGCTTTTCGTTGACCATAAGGCGCGAAAAACAGCCGTCACCCTCTTGCCTCAAATTGCCTTAAAGGCATCCTAGACGATTGGGGACCGGGCCGGAACGGCTCGTGCGTGAGGGATCGATAGTGGATTTTTTTCTGAATGGTTTCAACGCGTTGAGTCATGGCTTACTCGGCTACATCATCCCCTTCCTGTTCGTCCTGACCATCGTCGTTTTCTTCCATGAACTGGGCCACTTCCTCGTCGCCCGCTGGGCCGGGGTGAAGGTTCTGACGTTCTCCCTCGGCTTCGGACCCGAACTGTTCGGATTCAACGACCGTCATGGCACGCGCTGGAAAGTGTCGGCGATACCGCTCGGTGGTTACGTCAAGTTTTTCGGCGACGACTCGGAGGCGAGCACGCCGTCGTCCGATGCGCTTCGGACCATGACGGAAGAAGAGCGCAAGGTTTCCTTCCACGGCAAAAAGGTCGGTCCGCGCGCCGCCATCGTGGCGGCCGGTCCGATTGCGAACTTCCTGCTTGCGATTGTCATCTTCGCAGCCCTGTTCACGTTCTTCGGCAAGCCGAGCCAATCCGCGCGCGTCGATTCCGTCCAGGAGAACAGTGCAGCCGCCGCCGCCGGGTTCAAGTCCGGCGACATCGTGACCGCCATCGACGGTAGCGCGATCGAAAGCTTCACCGACATGCAGCGGATCGTCAGCACCCGGGCGGGAACGCCGATGGTCTTCACGGTGAAGCGTGGCGACGCGATGGTGCAGTTAAACGGAACGCCGCAGTTGCGAGAGATCAAGGACAGCTTCGGCAACGTCCACCGGGTCGGCGTCCTCGGGATCACCCGGGCAACCGGGCCGGGCGATACCGTCACCCAACCAGTGAATCCGGCAACCGCTGTTTGGCTGGGCGTGAAGGAGACCTGGTTCGTCGTCGATCGCACCGTCGCCTATATCGGCGGAATCTTCACCGGCCGCGAGAATGCCGATCAGGTCGGTGGGCCGATTCGGATCGCCCAGATCTCCGGCCAGGTCGCCACCATCGGCCTTTCGGCATTGATTCACCTGGCTGCAGTACTGTCGGTGTCGATCGGACTGCTCAATCTGTTTCCAGTGCCGCTGCTCGACGGCGGACACCTTTTGTTCTACGCCGTGGAAGCGATCCGCGGGAAGCCGCTATCGGAGCGTTCGCAGGAGATGGGGTTCCGAGTCGGGCTGGCTTTGGTGCTGATGTTGATGCTGTTTGCGACCTACAACGACATCCTCCATCTGGCTGCGTCTTGATTGAGGTTTTTTTGCAGGCGTTGCTCATCAGCAACGTCTTGTTAGGAAATTGGAATTGCGCTGCGAAAGGACGTTTGCCCGTTAGGGGAAATTGGCTACAAGCAGTGCAATAAATGGGGAATCTCCCGCTCCGGAAACGGATCGGCTTTGGAATGACAAGGGCGCCTGGCGCATGATGGTTGGATTGCGAGTGCTACGGGGTGGCTTGGCCGCCGCCCTGATGATGGTTGCTATGCCGGTCGTCGCTGTGGCGACGGTCTCGCTCGCATCGTCCCAGGCCGTTGCCCAGACTGCGGCTTCCATTGGCGTCGAAGGCAACCGCCGGATCGAGGCGGATACCATCCGTTCCTATTTCAAGCCCGGCCCCGATGGGCGCCTGGATGCCGTTCGCATCGATGACGGCCTCAAGGCCCTGATCGAAACGGGGTTGTTCCAGGACGTGAGGATTGATCGCACCGGCGGCCGCATCGTCGTTGTCGTGGTCGAAAACCCGGTCATCGGGCGCGTCGCCTTCGAAGGCAACAAGAAGGTCAAGGACGAGCAGCTTCAGGCCGAAGTCCAGTCGAAAGCCCGTGGAACGCTGTCCCGCGCAACGGTGCAGGCCGATACCGCGCGCATCACCGAAATTTACCGCCGCAACGGCCGTTACGATGTTCGGGTCGAGCCGAAGATCATCGAGCAGCCGAATAATCGCGTCGATCTGGTCTTCGAAGTTACCGAAGGGGCGAAGACCACAGTTAAATCCATCGAGTTCGTCGGCAATCAAGCCTTCTCGGCCTATCGCCTGAGGGATACGATCAAGACCCGCGAGAGCAACTTCCTCAGCTTCCTTGCTTCCAACGACGTCTACGATCCGGACCGCATCGAAGCCGATCGCGACATCCTGCGTCGTTATTATCTCAAGAATGGCTATGCCGACGTCCAGATCATTGCCGCGCTGACGGAATATGATCCGGCGCGTGGCGGATTCCTTGTGACCTTCAAGATCGAAGAAGGCCAGCAGTATCGCGTCGGTTCTGTCGACTTCCAGTCGAGCATTGCGACGCTCGACGGCAACTCGTTCCGGCCGCTGTCCCGGGTGAACGTCGGTTCGGTCTATAACGCCGAAGCCGTCGAAAAATCCGTCGAAGAAATGTCGATTGAGGCCTCGCGCCGCGGCTACGCATTCGCGACCGTGAAGCCGCGCGGCGACCGCAACTTCGAGGCGCACACCGTTTCGATCGTGTTCGCCATCGACGAGGGACCGCGCACCTATATCGAGCGAATCAACGTGCGCGGAAATACGCGAACGCGCGACTACGTGATTCGCCGCGAGTTCGACATTTCCGAAGGCGATGCGTACAACCGCGCGCTGGTCGATCGCGCAGAGCGCCGCCTCAAGAATCTCGATTACTTCAAGAGCGTCAAGATCACGCCCGAGCCGGGATCGTCATCCGATCGCGTGGTTCTGAACGTCGATCTCGAAGAGAAGTCGACTGGCGACTTCTCGGTGTCGGGCGGCTACTCGACGGCCGACGGTCTGCTTGGCGAAGTCAGCGTCTCCGAGCGCAATCTTTTGGGACGGGGTCTGTTTGCGAAGGCGTCCGTTCAGTACGGACAGCGCACGCAGGGTTACTCGCTGTCGTTCGTCGAGCCGTATCTGCTCGGCTACCGCGTGGCGCTGGGTCTCGATTTCTACCAGCGCAAGCAGCTGGCTTCGAGCTACGTGTCCTACGATACCAAATCGATCGGCTTCAGCCCACGTCTCGGCTTCCAGCTGCGTGAAGACCTGAACTTGCAGCTGCGCTACTCGATTTCGCGGCAGGAAATCACGCTGCCGGCTTATTTGACGAATTGTAACAACGCCTTTGGGACGGCGGGTTACTATCCGACCCCTGCCTATATTGCGGCGGGCGGGCTAACTACATCTATTCCTGGCGCCGCAGTTTCTGGTCCGTTCAGTTCGGCCATCGGCGGCAATAACTGCTTTGCTGACGGAGAAGCTTCGGTCGCTGTGAAGCAGGGACTTTCCAAAGGACCGGTCGTGACGTCGGCGCTGGGTTACACGCTGGCCTACAACACGCTCGACAACAACAAGGATCCAACCTCCGGCATCCTGGCGGTCCTCAATCAGGATTACGCTGGCGTCGGCGGTGATGTGAGCTACCTCAAGACGACCGGCGACGTGAAACTGTACACGCCGGTGGTTGCCGACATCGTTGGTGTCATCCGGTTGCAGGGCGGCATCCTCAACGAGACCGGCAAGGACATCCGCATGCTGGATCATTTCCAGATGGGTCCGAACCTTGTCCGCGGCTTTGCGCCGGTCGGCATCGGTCCGCGCGACATTACGGTTGGCACGTATAACGACGCCCTCGGCGGCACCAAGTATTGGGGCGCTTCGGCGGAATTGCAGATGCCGTTCTGGTTCCTGCCGAAGGAAGTTGGCCTGAAGGGTGCGGTCTATGCCGACGCCGGTTCGGTGTTTGGCTACCAGGGCGCGCGGTCGCTTGTTGCGGGCGCATCATGTAACCAGTCAGCTATCCTCAATGCCCAAAATCAGTGTCTGACGGTTGGCGCCGACGACGGCCTGATCCGTACCTCGGTGGGCGTCGGCTTGATCTGGCAGTCGCCGTTCGGTCCGCTGCGCTTCGACTACGCGATCCCGCTGACCAAGAGCATTTACGATCGGACGCAGGAATTCCGGTTCGGCGGCGGTACTTCATTCTGAGTTCGGGCCGGACTCGCACTTCAAAAAAGCGGATACCGGACGCAAGTTCGGTATCCGCTCGATCATTTTGTTGCAGGCATTTTCCCTCAGCGCGCCGGAGTTCGAGTCGCGGGAAAGTGCATTTCCCTGACCGCGGCGGGTGGAATGGCGCAGCCGACATTCTTTAAGCAGCCGTCGCCGGTGACACTGGCGGATCTGGCCACCCTGACCGGCGCTCAGCTCGCCGACGCATCCTGTGCTGATCGGCTTGTCGCAGGCACCGCATCGCTCGACCGTGCGGGGCCCGGCCATCTGACCTTCTGCGAGAACAAGAAATATGCAGCGCAGCTCGAACAGACGCACGCCGGCGCGTGTCTGGTGAACGAGCGCTTGGAAGGAAGCGTTCCTCCGCACGTTGCTGTTCTGCGCGTGGCGGATCCGTACCGCGCGTTCGTTGAGGCAATGCGCGCGCTGTATCCGGATACGCTGCGGCCAGCCTCGTGGTTCGACAACAGCGGCGTGGCAGCCGGTGCCGTCGTGCATCCGTCCGCGCACCTTGAGGACGGCGTCGTGGTCGATCCGCTGGCCGTGATCGGGCCGGACGTCGAAATCGGTTCCGGCACCGTGATCGGGTCGGGCGCGGTGATCGGGGCTGGGGTCCGTATCGGTCGGGACTGCAATATCGGCGCGAACGCGTCGGTGCTTTGCGCGCTGATCGGCAATGCCGTCATCATCCATCCCGGCTGCCGGATCGGCCAGGACGGTTTCGGCTACATGATGGGCGCCAAGGGACACCTGAAAGTGCCTCAGGCGGGGCGGGTGATCATCCAGAACGGGGTGGAGATCGGCGCCGGCACGACGATCGACCGGGGCGCCCTGAACGATACCGTGATCGGCGAGGGCACCAAGATCGACAACCTCGTCCAGATCGGCCACAACGTGACCATCGGGCGGAACTGCATCGTGGTCAGCCAGAGCGGTATCGCCGGCAGTTCGACGCTTGGTGACGGCGTCATTCTCGGGGCGCGGATCGGCGTCAGCGATCATGCGACGATCGGCGAGGGCGCGCAGATCGCGGCACGAAGCAGCGTCGTCGGTGAGGTGCCTCCGGGAGCGCGCTGGGGCGGTTCGCCGGCCAAGCCGATCAAGCAGTTCTTTCGCGAACTCTTCGAGGTCGAACGGCTGGGGCGAGAAGGTAGCGCGAAGAAGAAATCGAAGCCGTCCGGTTCGGGCGACGAGGAAGAGACATAATGGACGAGCAGGCGCCAATCACCATCGAGGCCGTGGATATCGGGCAGATCCTGAAGACGCTGCCGCATCGTTATCCCATGCTCCTGATCGACCGGGTGATCGACATTCGCAGCGATTTCAGCGGGATTGGCGTCAAGAACGTCACAGCCAACGAACCGCAGTTCCAGGGGCATTTTCCCAATCGTCCGATTTATCCGGGCGTTCTGATGATTGAAGGCATGGCGCAGACCGCCGGTGTGATCGGCATGCTGTCGACCGAGACCGACCGACCGACGGCGGTGTATTTTCTGACCATCGATAAATGCAAGTTTCGCAAGCCCACGGGGCCGGGCGACATTATCCATTATCATATGAAATTGGTCACGCGGCGTCGGGACATGTGGTGGTTCCACGGCGACGCCAAGGTTAACGGCGAAATCGTCGCTCAGGCCGACGTCGGCGCGATGCTCGCTGACTGAGAACCGCTTTTGACGGTGCGCACGTCATCATGCGTAACAATTCATGACCACATTTGCGCCGCCAATCGCCTAAGCGTTGAGTGGGGTTGAGTTATAAAATCGTCATGACGTTCGCGGGGCTGGGTCTCTGCCGCGCGAAAGGCGCTGACACGAGGGGCTAATGAGCAAGATCGATCCAACGGCGCGGATAGAGGATGGAGCCGTCATTGGTGACGGTGTCTCGATCGGGCCTTACTGCATTGTCGGGCCGAACGTGACGATCGGCGCGGACTGCAAACTGCTCGCCCACGTCAACATTGCCGGCCAGACCACGCTCGGTGCCGGCTGCACGGTGTATCCGTTCGCATCGCTCGGTACGCCGCCGCAGTCGCTGGGTCATAACGGAGAGTTGACGAGGCTTGAGATCGGCGATGGCTGCACCATCCGCGAGTCGGTCTCGATCAACGCAGGCACGGTCGGCGGAGGCGGCATCACCCGCGTCGGTGCGCGCGGGTTCTTCATGGCCTATAGTCACATCGCGCACGATTGCCAGATCGGCAACGATGTCATTCTTGCCAATGGAGCGCAGCTCGGCGGCCATTGCGAAGTCGGCGATTACGTCTTTTTTGGCGGCTTATCGGCGGCGCATCAGTTCGTCAGGGTCGGAGCACAGGCCATGGTTGGCGGTGTGTCCGGTCTGCGCGGCGATGTCATTCCATACGGCCTTGTCAGTGGCCAATTCGCGCATCTTGAAGGACTGAACGTTGTCGGCATGCGGCGGCGAAAGTTCACGCACAAGCGCCTCCAGCTTGTGCGTGAATTCTATCAGCAGCTCTTCCACGGCGGCGGCGTCTTTTCCGACCGGCTTGCGGCTGTGCGGCCGATGATCGATAGCGATCCTGCCATTGCGGAAATCCTGAAATTTATCGATGAGGGCGATAAGCGCCCGCTCTGTATGGCGCACAACAACCCCAACAAATCGACCGAGCGCGCGCACCTCGAATCCCGATGACAACAGTCCCCGAAATATCCGCGACAGTCGGCATCATTGCAGGAGGCGGTGTGCTGCCGTTCTCAGTGGCGGAGGCGTTGCGCGCGCGGGGGATCGCGCCGTTTATATTTGCCGTCAGGGGCTTTTGCGATCCGGTTCGCGTGACGCAGTTTCCTCATCATTGGGTTGCGCTCGGCCAGGTTGGCAGGCTGACCCGGCTGATGCACTCCGAAGGGTGCCGCGACATCGTGTTCCTTGGAGGAATGGTGAGGCCCGCACTGTCGGACGTTCGTCTCGATTGGGGCACCTTGCGCGCCATACCCGATATTGCTGCAGCGCTGCGAGGCGGTGACGATCATCTGCTCTCGGGCGTGAGCCGCATTTTTGAACGGCACGGCTTTCGTGTCGTCGGCATCCAGGATGTCGCCCCTGAACTGTTAATGCCGGAAGGAAGTATCACGCGTCTGGTGCCTGACGCTGACGCTCTGGCCGACATTGCAAAGGGACGCGACCTGCTGCGGGCGCTCGGTCCCTTCGATGTGGGTCAGGCAGTCGTCGTCATTGACGGTCACGTTGTCGCCGTCGAAGACATCGAAGGCACGGACGCTCTTCTGGCCCGGGTCACGCGACTGCGCGAGGAGAAGCGAATTCGCGCCAAAGCGGGCCGCGGTGTGCTGGTCAAGACGCCGAAGACCAGTCAGGACTTGCGCTTCGATCTGCCGACACTCGGCCCGAGGACCATTGACGGCATTGCAGCCGCTGGTCTTGCCGGTATCGGTACCGTTGCCGGACATTCGCTCGTCGCCGAGGCCGATGTGATGATCGCAAAGGCCGATCAGGCTGGACTGTTCGTCACGGGATTGCCGCTGTGAGCACGAGCGGGCTTCAAGCCGACAAGCCCCGAACGATATTTCTGATCGCTGCAGAGGAATCCGGAGATCGGCTTGGCGCGGGATTGATGATCGCACTGCGCGAGCGGCTCGGGCCCGCGGTGAAGCTGGTCGGGATCGGTGGCCGTCACATGGCGGGGCAGGGGCTCGTGTCGCTGGTTTCAGTTGAGGGATTATCGATCATTGGTTTTGCTTCGATCCCGAAGAAGCTGCCGATGATCCTGCAGCGCCTTCGTGATGCGACCGACGCGGTGCTGAAGGCACATCCCGATGTTCTGGTGCTGATCGACAGCCCGGATTTTACCCATCGTGTGGCACGGCGTGTTCGCGCGCGCGATCCGTCAATCCCTGTCGTGAACTATGTTCCGCCCACGGTCTGGGTCTGGCGAGGCGGGCGCGCGAAGAAGATGCGCGCCTATGTCGACCGGGTTCTCGCGGTGTTGCCGTTCGAGAGGGAAGTTCATCGCCGGCTGGGCGGCCCGCCGTGCAGTTACGTCGGACATCCTTTGCTGGAAGACCTTGATGCGTTGCGGCCGAATGAAGATGAACTGGCGCGACGGACAGCCGCGCCGCCGCTGCTGGTCGTGTTGCCGGGAAGCCGCCGCAGCGAGATCAAGCGCAACATGGCGATCTTCGGCGAAACGCTGCGGCTGTTGCGGTCTCAGGGCGTGACGTTCGAGCCGGTGCTACCGACCACGCCTGAATTGCTGGACAGCGTCCGCGTCGCTGCCGAAAGCTGGCCGGTGCAGCCGAGGATCGTGGTCAGCGACAGTGACAAGAGAGCGGCATTCCGCACGGCGCGCGCCGCTCTCGCGAAGTCCGGGACAGTGACGCTTGAACTTGCGCTCGCCGGCGTGCCGATGGTGACGGCCTATCGTGTCACGGAGATCGAAGCCTTCATTGCGCGCCGCGTGATCCAGACCTCCTCGATCATTCTCGCCAATCTCATTCTCGGTGAAAACGTGGTCCCGGAATTCCTGCAGCAGGATTTCACGGCGGAAAAACTCGCACCTGCCTTGCGCGATATTCTCGGCGATACCCCGGCGCGGCAACGGCAGGTGGATGCGTTCGCGCGTCTCGAAGAGATCATGTCCACCGGCGGCAAACGGCCCAGCGAACTTGCAGCCGACGGCGTGATCGCAACGCTGCGCTGATATCTGAACGCTATGTCCAAACAAAAAGGCCGGTGCAATGCACCGGCCTTTTCGTGACGAATGGCAGCGATCTTACTTGCGATTGCTCACGGCCACATAATCGCGGGTGGTCGCGCCGGAATAAAGCTGACGCGGACGGCCGATCTTCTGCTGTGGATCCTGGATCATCTCGCTCCACTGGCTGATCCAGCCGACGGTGCGCGCGACCGCGAACAGCACGGTGAACATCGAGGTCGGGAAGCCCATCGCCTTCAGGGTGATACCCGAATAGAAATCGACGTTCGGGTACAGCTTGCGGTCGATGAAGTACGGATCGCTCAGCGCGATCTTTTCAAGCTCAAGCGCGATCGGGAGCAGCGGATCGTTGGCGTGGCCCGTCTCCTTCAGCACCTTGTGGCACATCTGCTGCATGATCTTCGCGCGTGGATCGTAGTTCTTGTAGACGCGGTGACCGAAGCCCATCAGGCGGACGTTGCTGTTCTTGTCCTTCACCTTGGCGATGAATTCCGGAATCTTGTCCACGGAACCGATCTCGGCGAGCATCGCAAGCGCTGCTTCATTGGCGCCGCCATGGGCCGGTCCCCACAGGCATGCGATGCCGGCGGCGATACAGGCGAACGGATTGGCGCCCGACGAACCGGCGATGCGCACCGTGGAAGTCGATGCGTTCTGTTCGTGATCGGCGTGCAAGATGAAGATCTTGTCCAGCGCTTCAGCAAGCACCGGGTTGATCTTGTAATCCTCGCACGGCACGGCGAAGCACATGTTGAGGAAGTTTGCCGCGAAGCCGAGCGCGTTCTTCGGATAAACGAAGGGCTGGCCGATATTGTACTTGTAGGCCATTGCCGCCAGCGTCGGAATCTTTGCGATCATCCGTATCGAGGCGACCATCCGCTGATGCGGATCGTTGATGTCGGTGGAGTCGTGATAGAAGGCGGCCAGGGCGCCGACCGAGGCAACCATCACGGCCATCGGGTGAGCGTCGCGGCGGAAACCCTGGAAGAAGCGCGCCATCTGCTCGTGAACCATCGTGTGGCTCGTGACGCGATGGTCGAAGTCTTCCTTTTGTGCCTTGGTCGGAAGCTCACCGTAAAGCAGCAGGTAGCAGGTTTCGAGGAAGTCGCCCTTTTCAGCTAACTGTTCGATCGGGTAGCCGCGATACAGAAGGACGCCGGCGTCGCCATCGATGTAGGTGATCTTGGAGTCGCAGCTGCCGGTGGAGGTGAACCCGGGGTCGTAGGTGAACATCCCGGTCTGGGCATAGAGCTTGCTGATGTCGATGACGTCGGGCCCGACGGTGCCGCTCAGGACCGGGAAATCGACGGTCTTCCCTTCGACCGTCAGCGTAGCTTTTTTGGTGTTGGTTTTTGCATCCATCGTGAAGTCCCCGGTGAGTGTTGCGCAGGGCAAGAAGCGATGCTTACGACGTCATATAGCGACGTAAGCGCTTTGTTCTAGAACCGTGGGCCAAATGGGTAGCTTATTGCTGTGTGCGCTGCAAGATAGGCGATCTCAACCCAAAGTTGGGGCTGCATTGCGTGAGCGACTATTGTCCTAACGCTTGATCCTGCAGGCGTTCCAGGCAGGTTTGCCGCCCCAGGACGGCCAGAACGTCGAAGATGCCGGGAGAGGTGGTCCGCCCGGTCAGCGCAACGCGCAACGGCTGCGCGATCGCCCCGAGTTTGAGGTTATTTTGCTCAGCGAAATCGCGCATCGCGGCTTCGATCGTGGCGGCCGCCCATGGCGTGATGGTTTCCAGCGCGGCCCGGAGTTTTCCGATCAGTTGCCGCGTATCCGGCGTCAGCACCGCCGCCGCCTTCGGCTCAAGTTCCAGCGGCCGCTCGGCGAAGATAAACCGCGCGCTGTCGACCAATTCCAGAAGAGTTTTGGCGCGTTCCTTCAAGCCCGGCATGGCTTGAAGCAACTGGGCGCGGGTCGTGTCGTTCAGCTTGTCGCGAATGGCCGCGCCGTCCGGGATGAACGACAGCACGTCCTCGAAGCTCGCCAGCAGCGCCTTGTCCTCGGCGGTTCGGATGTAATGACCGTTGAGGTTCTCAAGCTTGGCGAAATCGAACCGTGCCGCCGAGCGCCCGATTGCGGGCAGATCGAACTCCTTGATCATCTCTTCGGTTGAAAAGATTTCCTGGTCGCCGTGGCTCCAGCCGAGCCTCACGAGATAGTTACGCAGCGCCTCGGGCAGGTAGCCCATCGCACGATAGGCATCGACGCCGAGGGCGCCGTGGCGCTTCGACAGTTTCGATCCGTCCGGGCCATGGATCAACGGAATGTGAGACATGACCGGCACGTCCCAGCCGAGCGCATCGTAGATGTGCTTCTGGCGGGCCGCATTGATCAGGTGATCGTCGCCGCGAATGACATGGGTGATCTCCATGTCGTGATCGTCGACCACCACCGCGAGCATGTAAGTCGGGTTGCCGTCGGAGCGCAGCAGCACGAGGTCGTCGAAATTCTCGTTCTGCCAGACCACGCGGCCCTGAACCTGATCCTCGATCACGGTCTCGCCGGTCTGCGGCGCGCGCAGGCGGATGACCGGCTTGATGCCGGCGGGGGCTTCGGAGGGATCGCGGTCGCGCCAGCGGCCGTCGTAGCGCATGGCGCGGCCTTCGGCTTTCGCCGCGGCCCGCATCTCCTCAAGCTCCTGCGGGCTGGCGTAGCAGTAGTAAGCCTTGCCGGCGGCGAGAAGCTGCTCGGCCACTTCCCGGTGCCGCGCGGCGCGGGTGAACTGATAAACGGTCTCGCCATCCCATTCGATGCCGAGCCATTTGAGGCCGTCGAGGATGGCCTCGATGGCGGCGTCGGTTGAGCGCTCGCGATCGGTGTCCTCGATCCGCAGCAGCATTTTGCCACTGCGTCCGCGCGCATAGAGCCAGTTGAACAGCGCGGTGCGTGCCCCGCCGATATGGAGGAAGCCGGTCGGAGAGGGCGCGAAGCGGGTAACGACGGGTTTGGTCATGGGCGGTGATTCAGGGGTCCGGAAGGTTGTCGGCGGGCGTGTATCACAACGCCAACGGGCTGTCAGAGCGAATTGCGGATGGTTAGGCGGTCGGCCTGGGCCGCGGGAACTGCTTTGTTTGGTAGGAGCGCCCGGAAACACCATTTACCATCGATGGCGGCTGTTACCCCAAATTGCGGCACTTGGCGTGGCCTCCCGGATTTGGCACATAGGCGCAGCTTGAAAGGGTAACAATGAACGACGAATCGGTATCTGACGCTGGCGGCGATTTTATCCGCGATATTGTCACCGCGGATCTCGCGTCCGGAAAGCATAAGAGCGTGGTGACGCGCTTTCCGCCGGAGCCCAACGGATACCTGCATCTCGGCCACGCCAAATCGATCTGCCTGAACTTCGGTATCGCCGAGGAATTCGGCGGTCATTGCAGCCTGCGTTTCGACGACACCAATCCGACCAAGGAAGAACAGGAATATATCGACGCGATCGAGCGCGATGTGCGCTGGCTTGGCTTCGACTGGGGACCGCATCTCCACTTTGCGTCTGACTATTTCGAGCAGCTTTATGCCTGGGCGCTGGATCTGATCCGCGCCGGCAAGGCTTATGTCGATGACCAGTCGCAGGAGGAAATCCGGCTAACGCGCGGCACGCTGACCGAGGCTGGTCAGAACAGCCCGTTCCGCAACCGGACCGTGGAAGAAAATCTCGACCTGTTCACGCGCATGCGCGCCGGCGAATTCCCGAACGGCGCACGCGTGCTGCGCGCCAAGATCGACATGTCGTCCGGTAACATCAACCTGCGCGATCCTGTCCTGTATCGCATCCTGCACGCACATCACCCGCGCACCGGCACGGCATGGAGCATCTATCCGAGCTACGATTTCGCGCACGGCCAGTCCGACGCCATCGAACTCGTCACGCATTCGATCTGCACGCTGGAATTCGCCGATCACCGGCCGCTCTATGACTGGTGCATCGAAAATCTTCCCGTCCCGTCGCGTCCGCGGCAGTACGAGTTCGCGCGTCTCAATGTGACCCACACGCTGCTGTCCAAGCGCGTGCTCACCGAACTGGTGCGCGAGGGACACGTCTCCGGCTGGGACGATCCGCGTATGCCGACGCTCGCGGGCCTGCAGCGGCGCGGCATTCCGCCAGCGGCGCTGCGTGAATTCGTCAAGCGGATCGGTGTCGCGAAGTCGAACAGCACCGTGGACATCGGCATGTTCGAGTTTGTGGTGCGCGAGGTGCTCAACAAGACCGCGCCGCGCCGCATGGCGGTGCTGCGTCCGCTCAAGGTGGTGATTGAGAATTATCCGGAAGGGAAGATCGAGCACCTCGATGCTGTGAACCATCCCGAACTGCCGTCGCTGGGCACGCGGCAGATTCCGTTTAGTCGCGAGCTCTACATCGAGCAGGACGACTTCATGGAAGTGCCGCCGAAGAAGTTCTTCCGTCTCGCGCCGGGCCGTGAAGTGCGGCTGCGCTACGGTTATTTCATCACCTGCCGCGACGTCATCAAGAACGCGGCGGGCGAGGTCGTCGAGCTGCGTTGCACTTACGATCCGGAAACCCGTGGCGGCAACGCTCCCGATGGCCGCAAGGTGAAAGGCACGATCCATTGGGTCAGCGCGGCCGAAGGCGTGCCGGCAGAGGTGCGGATCTACAACCATCTGTTCGCGACGCCGACGCCGGAGCCTGCAAACCTCGCTGCGCAGATCAATCCGAACTCGCTTGAGGTGGTGACCGCCATGGTCGAGCCTGCGCTGGCGGGCACTAATGAGGTCGGCACAATGCAGTTCGAGCGGCAGGGCTACTTCTGCCGCGACAGTGACTCTGCACCCGGCAAGCTGGTGTTCAACCGCACGGTGGGCCTGCGCGACACCTGGGCGAAGGTCTCTTCCGAGGCCTGAAGATATAGACGCGCATTCTGCATCCGTTCCGCTGTTCCTGCCGATGCACCCTCAGGTAGCATTTGGTTACGGGACGCGGGGCGGCGCGATGGCCAATCGGGGCAGCGATCGGCGGCAGGCGCAGGGTCGGGTGAGTACCTGGCCTCCGCGCGATGCGACGCGCGCCGGCTCTGCTGCCGATAGTGGGATCGGCGTCTGGTCCTCGTGGGTTGAGCTTCTGAAAAGCTGGCTGCGTGCCGAAGCGGGCCCGGGCCGCTTGCTGCCGTGGGTGCCGGTCGCATTCGGCACGGGCATCGCGGCCTATTTCGCAGCAGATCGTGAGCCGGTCGCGTCTGTCGCCGCGGCCACGGCGGCCGCGCTCTGCATCGCTGCGTTTCTTGCGCGAAGGTACCCGATTTTTCCGGCCGTTGTGATGCTGGCTGCGCTGTCCGCGGGCTTCGCAACCGCTGCGCTGAAGACTGCGCGGATCGCCCACGGCGTGCTGGCGCGGCCGATGTTCTCCGTCAGCATGAAAGGGTTTGTCGAAACCCGCGAGGAGCGCGAGCGCACCGATCGTTTCGTGCTGCGCGTAGAAGAGATGGACGCGCCGAAGGGATTCACCAAACTGGAGCGCGTCCGGCTTTCGGTCAAGAAAGGCACCGCGCCTGCGGTCGGCAGTTTCGTCGAACTGAAAGCGCGGTTGCTGCCGCCGCTCTCGCCGCTGCGGCCGGGCAGTTACGATTTCGGCCGCGACATGTACTTTCAGGGCATCGGCGCGTCCGGCTTTGCGATGGGCGCGATCAAGACGGTTGAGGCGCCGCGCAGCGGCGGCACGTATCTGCGCTATGCCGCGACGATGCAGGGCATGCGCGATGCGATCGACGCACGCATCCGCAGCGTGCTCAGCGGCGATTCACGCGCCATCGCCACTGCGCTGCTCACCGGACGGCGCGACGCGATCTCGGCGCCGGTCAACGACGCCATGTTCATCTCGGGGCTCGGCCATGTGCTGTCGATCTCCGGCTATCACATGGCGGTGGTGGCGGGTGTCGTGTTCTTCGCGGTGCGCGCGTTGCTCGCACTGTTTCCCACGCTGACGGTGACATTCCCGATCAAGAAGTGGTCGGCGGCGGCGGCTTTCGTCGCGGCCGCGTTCTATCTTCTGTTGTCGGGCGCGGAAGTCGCGACCCAACGATCGTTCTTCATGACGGCGGTGGTGCTGATCGCGGTGATGGTGGACCGGAGGGCCATTACGTTTCGCACGCTCGCGGTGGCGGCGATGATCGTGCTCCTGATCGCGCCGGAAGCGCTGGTGCATCCGAGCTTTCAGATGTCGTTCGCGGCGACGCTCGGGCTTGTGGCGCTGGTTCAGCTCGGAATGCCGAACCTGTTTGCATCGCCTGACAATTCGCAGGTGGCGCGCGCGGCGCTATGGGGCGGTCGCGAAATCACGATGCTCGCGTTGGCGTCGCTGGTCGCGGGCCTCGCGACGATGCCCTACGCGGCGTTTCACTTTCATCGCGTGACACCTTACGGCGTATTGGCGAATCTCGCGGCGATGCCGGTGGTGTCGGTGCTGGTGATGCCCGCAGGCCTGTTGGGGCTGCTGGCCATGCCGTTCGGGTTCGACGGCGTGTTCTGGCGGCTGATGGATTTCGGCATCGGCTGGATGATCGCGGTGTCGCAATGGGTCGCGGCATTGCCCGGCGCGATCGGGCGGCTGGCGGCCTTTGGGACCGGGCCGCTGGCTGCGATGAGCGCGGGCATCATCGCGCTGGGCCTGCTGCGGACGCCGTTGCGCTGGGCGGGAGCAGGGCTCATCGCGCTCGCAACCCTGTGGGCGCTCACCACGCCGCAGCCGGACATTCTCGTGGCGGGCGACGGACATACGGTCGGCGTGCGGGCCAAGGACGGCCGGCTGCGCCTGATGCGTACCGCCAAAGATGCGTTCCTGTCGCGTGAATGGCTTGCGGCCGATGCCGATCCGCGCACGGCGGCGGATCCGTCGCTGACGGACGGTGTCTCATGCGACGATGCAGGATGTGTGGTGCAGGCGTCCGGCGGCGTGATGGTTGCTCTCACGCTGAAGCCGGAAGCCTTCGCCGACGATTGCGCGCGCGCCGCTGTGATCGTGACGTTGCGGCAGCCGCCCTCCGGTTGCGCAGCCATGGTGCTGGATCGGGATACACTGAGCAGGCGAGGGACGCTCGCCTTGCGCAAAACCGCCGATGGCTACGCGATCACAGCCATCAGGCCGCGCGGCGTCGATCGTCCGTGGTCGCCGGCCATCGCTGATGATGAACCGCAGACACCTGCGGCCCGGTCAAATCTTCCGGCGCAGCCGGTCGATGTGACACCTGCGGAAAGCGATTTGCAGTCTGACGATTGATCTCACCGTCATTCCCGGACAGGCCGCGCAGCGGGGCTGATCCGGAATCCAGCAGAGTTAAGCGGAAGCAGTTTCTGGATTCCGGGCTCGCTCGCAAGAACTCGCGCTCCGGGAATGTCGGAGTTTTTCAACTGCCAGCTAAACTAGCCTAACTGCCGGTTAGACGAAGTCTCAGTACTTCCGGACGAGCCCGATCAGCTTGCCCTGAATGCGCACGCGGTTCGGCGGCAGGATACGAACCTCGTAGGCCGAGTTCGCAGGCTCCAGCGCGATGGATGCGCCGCGCCGCCGGAAGCGCTTCAAGGTGGCTTCTTCCTCGTCGATCAGCGCCACCACGATATCGCCGGTGTCGGCGCTCTCGTTGCGCTGGATCAGCACGGTATCGCCGTCGAGAATACCGGCTTCCATCATGGAATCGCCGCGCACTTCGAGGGCATAGTGTTCACCGGAGCCGAGCATGTCGGGCGGCACGCTGATGGTGTGGCTGCGGGTCTGCAGCGCCTCGATCGGCGTACCTGCCGCGATCCGGCCCATGACGGGAACGGAGACGGGGAAGCTCGCATCCTCGTCGGGACCGGCAGACGTGTTCGCACGGACCTTGCCGAGATTGCCTTCGATGACGCTTGGGGTGAACCCGCGGCGGGCTCCGCCGGGGCTGGCGCCCAGTTCAGGCAGCTTGATGACCTCGATGGCGCGGGCCCGGTTGGCGAGCCTGCGGATGAAGCCGCGCTCCTCAAGGGCAGTAATCAGCCGATGGATGCCGGACTTGGACCGCAGGTCCAGCGCGTCCTTCATTTCGTCGAAGGAGGGCGGTACGCCATTTTCCGTCAGACGCTCATGAATGAAGCGCAGCAGCTCGAACTGTTTTCGTGTCAGCATCGCTTTCCCCGCTGGCGGCGGTCATTGCGCATACGCTTGCAAGACACACCAAAGGACTCGCTGAAACAAATCATGAACGGACACTATCTGTTCCATATGTGTTCCGCAACCCCTTAATTTCACGTCAACGAAACGGGGATCTCTCTTTCGGGTGCAGGCGGCGCTCAAGGGCGCAAGCCGGGGTCAGCCGCGTGATCGCAGTCGGCCAAGCCGGACTCGGCAGGGTCGATGGTCGTCCCCGTCGGGCGTCCGGCAACCGGTTCCTTAGGCGTAGTAGTCGGTCGGCATGGTTTCGTCGATGGGGACGTGTCGTGCCTTCATCGCGTTGAATATCGGCGTCAGCACGACGACCACCGCGAGATTCAGGATCACCGTATAGAGCGCGGTGTAGCCGGGGAGCGCGTAGCCGGCGAGCACAAGCGGATAGGTCGGCGTGAGGTTCATCGCGACGGCCATCGCCGTGCCTACGATGATTCCCACGGCCCAGCCGAGCAGCAATGCCCAGTCATTGAACCAGCGGGTATAGGCGCCAAGCATCACCGCGGGCAGCGTCTGGATGATCCAGATGCCGCCCAGCAGTTGCAGCTGAATGGCGTATTGCGTCGGCGCGAAGATGATGAACACCAGCGCGCCGAGCTTGACGATCAGCGACACCCACTTCGCCATCTGCGCTTCCTGCTTGTCGGTCGGGCTGTTGTTGATGAACTCGCGATAGATGTTGCGCGTATAGAGATTGGCTGCGGCGATCGACATGATCGCCGCCGGCACCAGCGCGCCGATCCCGATTGCAGCAAACGCGATGCCGACGAACCAGGACGGGAAACTGTGCAGGAAGAGCGCGGGCACCGCGAAGTTATTGCCGAACTGTTTGAAGCCGGCGGCGTATTCGGGAAGGTTGCTGACGCCTGCGGCGATTGCGAAGAAGCCGACGAGCGCAAGCAGGCCGAGCATGAGGGAGTAGGCTGGCAGCAAAGCAGCATTGCGACGGATGGCGGCGCCGCTGCTGGCGCTCATAATTCCCGTCATGGAATGCGGATAGAGGAAGAGCGCCAGCGCTGAACCGAGTGCCAGGGTCGCATAAACGCCATAGGCGCCGGTGGTGCTGGGACCGGGCGTCGCGAGCAAGAGCTTCGCCGGGGGCACCGCCTCGAAAATCTTGCCGAACCCGCCGAGTTCAATCGGAATGATGATCACCGCGGCGAATGCCGTGATGTAGATCAGGATATCCTTGACGATGGCGATTGACGCCGGCGCGCGCAGTCCGCTCGAATAGGTGAAGGCGGCAAGCACCAGGAAGGCGATGATCAACGGCAGATCGGCTTCCCACCCCGTGCCCGAAATGCCGAGTGCGCCGATGACGACCTGAATGCCGACCAGTTGAAGGGCGATGTAAGGCATCGTGGCGACAAGGCCGGTCAGCGCGACTGCCAAGGCCAGCCAGCGATTGCCAAAACGGCCGCGCACGAAATCAGCGGCAGTGATGTAGCCATGCTTGCTGCAAACATACCAAATCCGCGGGAAGACCAGGAACAGGATCGGATAGATCACGATCGTATACGGCACCGCGAAAAAGGCGACAGCACCGGCCCCGAAGGCGAGCGCCGGAACGGCGATAAACGTGTAGGCCGTATAGAGGTCGCCACCGACCAGAAACCACGTGACAATCGTTCCGAAGCGCCTTCCGCCAAGTCCCCATTCGTGCAGCTGGTCGAGATCGCCCTTGCGCCAGTTGGCTGCGGCGAAACCGAGCCAGGTGACGAAACCAAACAACGCCACGAAGACAATGAGTGCGACCCAGTTGATGTCCTGCACGACACTCCTCCGTCGGTTTCCTCTTCGTGCCTGGTCACTTCAGGCTTCGGATCAAACCATTTACCGTCGCGCGGCCTCCCCGTGTTCAGCCGTGGTCATGAAATAGACAATCGCGTTGAACGCCGCCGCGATGAGCACCCAGAGAAGCTGATACCAGTAGAAAAACGGAATGCCGATCCAGTAAGGCTCAGCGCTGTTGTAGAAGGGCGGCCAGAGAGCGACGGCGAACTCAACGGCGAAGAGCAGATACCACCAGCTCCATTCACTGCGCATCTCATGCATGTCATTCATGGTGACGCCTCCCCATAGAAGGAGTGTCCGGTGATCCGCACGCGGATCGTGGCGGCTTTTATCTGCGCCATCCAAGCGCTTCAAAAAACAATGCCGCAGGTTCCCAAGGGTTCCATTGCGCATCCTGGGCCGGCAAAATTATTTGCGCGAGGAAATGGCTACCTAGTCGGGAAGCCGGAGGATCGTGCAGGGCGATCCGGCAGGGGCCGCCGGTGCAAAGGGCGGACGGACGATCAGCGCATCGGCGGCGGCCAGATTACCCACCAGCGAGCTGTCCTGAGCGCCCACGGAGGTCGCGACGGGCACGCCGTCGCGGCCGTTTTCGAGCCGCGCCCGCAGATAGTCCTGCCGCTTGTCGTTGGCAGGCAGTTCGCGCCCCAGCACCGCGTGCTCGAAGGAATGATCCACGGTGGTTCGCCCCGACAGCGCGCGGATCAGCGGCACCAGAAACAGGAAGGCGCAGACATAGGACGACACCGGATTACCCGGCAGGCCGAGCACGCGCATCGGCCCCAGCCGTGCGTGCATCATCGGTTTTCCGGGGCGCAGCGCGATTTGCCAGAAGGCGATGTCGAAGCCTTCGGCTTTCAGCGCGGCCTGAACGAGATCGTGGTCGCCGACAGATGCGCCGCCGGTGGTGACGAGAACATCGACGCCGAGATCCTGCGCGCGTCTGATTCCGTGTGAGGTGGATTCGAGCGTGTCGCGCGCGATGCCGAGATCGATGGCCTCGGCGCCTTCGCTGCGCACGAGAGCGCTCAGCGCAAAGAAATTGCTGTAGACGATCTGACCGAGGTCGGGAGTCGTGCCCGGCGCAACCAGTTCATCGCCGGTGGCGAGGATCGCGATTCTCGGGCGGCGATGTACCGGCAATTGCGGATGGTTCATGCCGGCTGCCAGCGCGAGGGCCCGGTCGGATAGCCGTGTGCCGCGCCGCAGACCCACTTCACCTTCGCGGTAGTCGATGCCGGCGGGACGGATGTTCTTTCCCGCCGCGATGGCTTCATTGACGATCACGACGTCGCCGTCCTGTGAAGAGTCTTCCTGAATGACCACCGCATCGGCCCCATCGGGAACGACACCGCCGGTGAAAATGCGCGCTGCCTGTCCCGCGCCGACCCTCTGACTGAAAGGACGGCCGGCGGCGACTTCGCCGATCACCTTTAACCGTGCACCGGCCACGGCATCAGCCGCGCGAACGGCATAGCCATCCATCGCCGACATGGCGGCGGGAGGTTGGGTGCGCAGTGCTGCGATGTCGCGGGACAGTGTGCGATGATGCGCGTCGGTGAGCGCAACCATTTCTTCGGGCAGCGCGCGTGCGTCCTTGAGGACGGCGGCGTATGCTTCTGCAACCGGCATCAGCGCCATGGTGCGATCCTCAGTAGTCGGCCAAATAGTGACCGGACTTTCCGCCCTTCTTCTCGACCAGGCGAACGCCTTCGATATGAATGCCGCGCTCCACCGCCTTCACCATGTCGTAGATGGTGAGACATGCCACGGACACCGCGGTCAGCGCTTCCATCTCGACGCCGGTCGGACCTTTGACCTTCACCGTGGCGCGCACGCGGCAGCCTGGCAGTTTGGTGTCCGGCGTAATGTCGATGGTGACCTTCGACAGCGCTAGCGGATGACACAGCGGAATGAGATCGGAGGTGCGCTTCGCCGCCATGATCCCGGCCACGCGCGCGGTGCCGAGCACGTCGCCCTTCGTGGCGTTGCCTTTCACAATCAGATCGAGCGTCTTGCGCGTCATGATGACATGGCCTTCGGCCACCGCCACACGCTCGGTATCCGGCTTGGCGGAGACGTCCACCATGCGTGCCTCGCCCTTGGCGTCGATATGGGTGAGGGCAGCGCTTACCTTCTTCTTTGATTTCTCTTTGGCCACGGTTCAGCGAGTCCCGGTGGCGCGTTGCGCATCGCGTGCGAGCAGCGTGCGGGTCGCCGCCGTCACATCGGCCTGACGCATCAGGCTCTCGCCGACGAGGAACGTCGACATGCCGACCTTGGCGAGACGCGCGAGGTCTTCCGGTGCGAAGATGCCGCTTTCACCGACGCTGACGCGATCCTTCGGAATCAGCGGCGCGAGTTCTTCACTGGTCGCGAGCGTGGTCTCGAAGGTGCGCAGGTTGCGGTTGTTCACACCGAGCAGCGGCGAGCGCAGTTTCAACGCGCGGTCGAGTTCTTCGCGGTTATGGACTTCGAGCAGCACGTCCATGCCGTGCGCGAAGGCGGCGTCCTCGATGTCCTTCGCCGCAGCGTCGTCGAGTGCGGCCATGATGATGAGAATGCAATCCGCACCATGGGCGCGGGCTTCCGCCACCTGATAGGTGTCGTACATGAAATCCTTGCGCAACACCGGCAGCGAGACGGCGGCGCGCGCCGCGACCATGAATGCCAGCGAGCCCTGAAACGAGGGCGTGTCGGTCAGGACCGAGAGACAAGCCGCGCCACCGGCTTCATAGGCCTTCGCCAGTGCCGGCGGATCGAAATCCGCGCGGATCAGTCCCTTGGACGGTGAGGCTTTCTTGATCTCCGCGATCAGCGCGTAGTCGCCATTGGCATGTTTCGCGCGAATGGCTTTCACAAATCCGCGCGGCGCAGGAGCCGCCTTGGCGCGCGCTTCGACCTCACCGAGCGGAAGCGCGCGCTTTGCGGCGGCGATTTCCTCGCGCTTGTAGGTTTCGATCTTTTCGAGGATGTCCGACAAGGGCAACTGCTCCTCAAGCATTGGAGACGGCGACGAGGCGCGTCAGCCGGTCCGTCGCAGCGCCAGTGTCCAGCGCCTTGGTGCCGAGCGCAACGCCTTCCTTGAGATCTTTCGCCCTGCCTGCGACCACAAGCGCCGCCGCGGCATTCAAAAGCGCGACATTGCGGTACGCGCCGGGCTTGCCGTCCAGCACGTCGCGCAGCGCCTTGGCATTGGCTTCGGCATCGCCGCCCTTGAGTTCCGCAGCCGTTGCGCGCGGAAGTCCGCCGTCCTCGGGCGTCACTTCAAACGTACGGATGTTGCCCTTCTCAAGCGCCGCGACGAAGGTCGGGCCGGTGAGGGTGATTTCATCGAGGCCGTCAGAACCGTGCACGACCCACACGGATTCCGAGCCGAGATTCTTCAGCACCTGCGCCAGCGGCTCGACCCAGTGTTTCGAGAACACGCCGACCATCTGTCGCTTGACGCCGGCAGGATTGGACAGCGGCCCGAGCAGGTTGAAGATGGTGCGCGTGGCGAGTTCGACGCGGGTAGGGCCGACGTTCTTCATCGCCGGGTGATGCGTCGGCGCGAACATGAATCCGATACCGGCCTCGGCGATGCAGCGGCCGACGTCGTCGGGCGTGATGTTGATGTTGACGCCGAGCGCGGCCAGCGCATCGGCCGCACCGGACTTTGACGACAGTGCGCGGTTGCCGTGCTTGGCGACCGGCACGCCGGTGCCCGCAAGGATGAATGATGCGCAGGTCGAGACATTGACCGAACCCGAGCCGTCGCCGCCGGTGCCGACGATGTCGACCGCGTCGGCGGGCGCCTTCACCGTCAGCATCTTGGAGCGCATCGCGGAGACCGCGCCGGTGATTTCGTCGACGGTTTCGCCGCGCACGCGCAGGCCCATCAGCAGGGCGCCCATCTGCGAGGGCGTCGCTTCGCCGGACATCACGCGGTCGAACGCCGCCGCAGCCTCGTCACGTGACAGGGCCGCGCCGGTGGCGACTTTTCCGATGATGGCTTTCAGATCGTCCATGATCCCGCTTTGCGTAATGTGACTGCCACCTGACGCGACATTCGTTATTGACTTGAGGCCGCGCCGGTCGCCACCGCAAACGCATTCTGGTTGATCGTGACGCCGATCTGGGTTTCGAGCTTCGACACGTAAGCGGCGACCTGCTCTTCGATCTCCGCCTGGCGAAGGCTTTCCTTCAGCTTTTTCACGTCTTCCGAGGCAAGATCCACCGGCGGCACGACGACGTCGGTGACCTTGAACACGATCCAGTCGCTTCCGCCAGCGCCCTCGGCCTGGCCGTTGCCATCCTTCGGTGTGTTGAATGCGGCCGCGACAAGTCGCTCCGGCACGCCCTTCGGATCCGCGTCACGCTTGAACAGGGTGGCGGTTTCGACCTTCACGCCCGCAGCAGCGGCTTCGGCGTCGAACTTGGCGCCCTTGTTCAGCTTCTCGACGATCTCCGCGGACTTGGCGCGGAGCCGGGTCGAGACCTGTTCGTCGCGCCAACGGGCTTCGACCTGAGCTTTTACTTCATCCAGCGGACGCTCGCGCGACGGCGTAATGCCGAGCACGTCGAACCAGACTTCGCCGCCGTTGAGTTGCGCCGGCTCGTTCTCGACGCCGATGTTGCTGGCAAAGGCAGGGGACACGATATCGATGCCTTGCGGCAGGCCTGTCACCGGCTTGCCGTCCAGCCCGCGGCCGGATCGGTCGACGGCTTCGATCGTTGTGGCGTTGAGTCCGAGCTTCTGCGCGGCTTCCGCGATGTTCGATCCGCCGCCGCGCTCGTCCTCGATCTTGTTGTGCAGGTCCTGCAACTGCGCCCGGGCGCGCTCCACGGCAAGCTCACGCTTGATCTGCGGGGCGACGCTTTCATAGGTCGGGTTGGTGCCGGGCTCGACCTTCGTGACTTTCAGCAATGCGGTAACGAGCGTGCCCTTGACCGGCTCGCTGACGGTGCCCGGCGCAAGCGCGAAGGCTGCGTCCGCGAGCGCGGAATCGCCGATCGAGCTCTTGGCCACGTTGCCGAGGTCGATGTCGGCTGGCGTGAGCTTGCGCTCCTTGGCGATGTCTTCGAACGACGTTCCTGCGGTGATGCGATCGCGCGCGGCTTTCGCCTCGTCGGCGTTCGGGAACGGAATCTGCAAGACCTGACGTTTCTCTGGCGTCGCATAGCGTTCGCGGCGCTGTTCGAAAACCTTCTTCGCATCATCGTCCGACACGTCGATCTTCTTGGCGAGTTCATCGGGTGTCAGCGCGAGCACGGCGATCTTGCGATATTCCGGCGCGCGGAACAGTTGCTTGCGCTCATCGAAATAGGCCGCCAGCGCCTCCGGCGAGGGCGCGTCGATGGTGCCGGCCTGCGCCGCGGTCAGGCGTACGTATTCGGCGGAACGCTGCTCGTTCTGGAAGCGGACCAGCGCTTCAAGCTGGGTCTTCGGCGGTTCGAGCCCGGCGACCACCGTTCCTGTGAGCTGGGCGCGCAGTATGCGGCGGCGCTGCTCTGCGACATAGCGCTGCTCGGTGTAGCCGGCCTGACGAATGATCTGAACGAAGCGGTCATGATCGAACTTGCCGTCCAGTCCTTTGAAGTTCGAGTCGCTGGAAATCACGCGCACCACATCCGCATCGGATGCGCCCAGACCCATGCGTCGCACGGTCTCGTCGAGAGATGCGTCCGCGATGACCTCCTGCAGCACCTGACGGTCGAGGCCAAACTGGCGCGCCTGCTCCATGGTCAGCGGACGGCCGAAACGGCGGCCGATCTGCTGCAGCTTGTCGGTGAACAGATTCCGGAACTGCTCGGTGGAGATTTCGGTGCTGCCGATCTTGGCGAGCGACGACTGTCCGAATCCCTTGAAGATGTCGGCGATGCCCCAGATGCCGAAACTGATAATCAGCACGCCGAACATGACGGACATCACCGTCTTGCCGAGCCAGTTCGATGAGGCTTTGCGCATTCCTCGGAGCATGGGACCAACTTGATGTTTAAGGAGGAGGGGCAGTTCGCCGCAGAGGCGTTACCGCGTTGTTTCGCCGACATATAAAGGGGTGCCGGTTCCCTAGCAACCATACAGACGGCGACGCTTCAGCGCGGTTAACCTTCTGCAATGTGGAAACCCGGCCGCGGAACTGGCTTCCGTGGACACCCTCTGCTAGCGCAAATCGACCAATTCAGATGTGAGATCGATGATGACCGACAAGCGCCGCCCCCTGATTGCCGGGAACTGGAAGATGAATGGCCTGAAAGCCTCGATGACGGAGCTTGCGGCCATCTGGCAGGGCGCGGGCGATCTGGGGCGTAAGGCCGATCTTCTGATCTGTCCGCCGGCGACGCTGCTTTTCACCTCCGTTGCGGTGGTTTCGGGATCGCAGCTCGCAATCGGCGCGCAGGATTGCCACCCGGCGCCCTCGGGCGCCCATACGGGCGATGTTTCGGCTGAGATGCTGGCCGATACAGGGGCAACAGCCGTGATTGTGGGGCATTCCGAGCGCCGTGCGGACCACGGCGAGAGCGATGCATTGGTGCGGTCCAAGGCGGAGGCGGCTCGGCGGGCAAAGCTGGTGGCCATCGTCTGCGTCGGCGAGACGCAGGCCGAACGCGACGCCGGGCAGACCCTCGATGTGGTCGGGCGGCAGTTGGCCGGATCGGTGCCGGACGGCGCGACCGCCGCCAACACGGTTGTGGCCTATGAGCCGGTTTGGGCGATCGGAACCGGACGAACCCCGACAACCAAGGATATCGAGGAAGTTCATGGGTTTATTCGCGGTAAACTCACGGAGCGCTTTAGCAAGGAGGGGGCCGGTATCCGAATCCTGTACGGAGGTTCCGTAAAGCCCTCGAATGCCGCCGAACTGATGACGGTTGCGAACGTCGACGGTGCCCTGGTCGGCGGGGCGAGCCTGAAAGCGGTTGATTTCCTTGCGATTGCGGCCGCGTGCCCCTAAATCCCTCCCAACCCAATATGGTCTGCCGGGGGTGACAATGACCCCTGCAATCGTGTAGAGACCGCGCAACTTCAACTCCCGCAGGCATCGACGTGACCGGCTTCCGGCGCGAGAGCTTGTGACGGAAGGTAACGATGCAGACTGTCATTATCGTCATCCACCTCATGATCGTCGCGACCCTGATCGGGGTGGTGCTGCTGCAGCGTTCCGAAGGCGGTGGCCTGGGTATCGGCGGCGGCGGTGGCGGCGGTTTCATGTCGAGCCGCGGCACGACCAACCTGCTGACACGCACCACGGCCATTCTGGCGGCTGGCTTCTTCATCACCAGCCTGTTCCTGTCGTGGCTCGCGAGCTATGAGCGCAAGCCGGCATCGATCATCAACACCAGCCCTGCGCCGATCTCGCAGCCTGGCGCTCCGGCGGCTCCTGCAGGCGGTCTGCTGGACTCGCTCAAGAAGCCTGAAGCTCCGTCTGCACCGCAGGCGCCGCAGTCGAAGTGACGTACTTGCGAGGTAAAGACTTGCAGGCATGCGCGAGATGCTTGTCTGCAAGTCTCAGAATTGCCTTCCAAGTCACTGACTGAACTTACATATCGAAGTCACCCACAGCGCCGTACTTTATCGGCGTGCGCGTGCGTTTAGTTTTGCGAATCACAGCGGCGGAGTTAAAGGTAGAGTCCCATGACGCGGTATATTTTCATCACCGGCGGCGTGGTCTCCTCGCTCGGCAAGGGTCTCATGGCGGCGAGCCTCGCGGCTTTGCTCCAGGCTCGTGGCTATCGGGTCCGCATCCGCAAGTTCGATCCCTATCTCAACGTCGATCCCGGCACGATGTCGCCGCACCAGCATGGTGAGGTGTACGTGACCGACGACGGCGCCGAGACCGATCTCGATCTCGGCCACTACGAGCGCTTCACCGGCCGTCCCGCGACCAAGCAGGACAACATCACCACCGGCCGGATCTATCAGGACATTCTCAACAAGGAACGCCGCGGCGATTATCTCGGCGCGACTGTTCAAGTGATTCCTCATGTTACAAACGCCATCAAGGAGTTCATCCTCGGTGGCAACGAGGGCTATGACTTCGTGCTTTGCGAAGTCGGCGGCACTGTCGGCGACATTGAGGGCCTGCCGTTCTTCGAGGCCATCCGCCAGCTCGGCAACGAGCTGCCGCGCGGCGCATCGGTCTTCATCCATCTGACGCTGATGCCGTACATTCCATCGGCGGGCGAGCTGAAGACTAAGCCGACGCAGCACTCGGTGAAAGAGCTGCGCTCCATCGGCATTCAGCCGGATATTCTGTTGTGCCGGACTGACCGCGAGATTCCAAAGGAAGAGCGCCGCAAGTTGGCGCTGTTCTGCAACGTGCGCGAATCCGCTGTCATCGAAGCGCGCGACGTCGATAACATCTACGCAGTGCCCGAAGCTTATCACGCTGCCGGTCTTGACGACGAAGTGCTCGCGGCCTTCGGTATCGTCGATATCAAACCGCCTGCGCTGCAAAGCTGGCACGTCATCAACGAGCGCATCCGCAATCCGGAAGGCCAGGTGACCATCGCCGTCGTCGGTAAATACACCGGCATGAAGGACGCCTACAAATCGCTGATCGAGGCGCTGTCGCACGGCGGCATCGCCAACAAGGTGAAGGTCAATCTCGACTGGATCGAATCCGAGGTCTTCGAGAACGAGGACCCCGCGCCGTTTCTTGAACACGTCAACGGCATTCTGGTGCCGGGCGGATTCGGCCAGCGCGGCGCGGAAGGCAAGATCAAGGCGGCGCAGTTCGCGCGGGAGCGCGACGTTCCGTATTTCGGCATCTGCTTCGGCATGCAGATGGCGGTGATCGAGGCGGCGCGTAATCTCGTTGGCATCGAGGACGCCAATTCGACCGAGTTCGGTCCCACCAAGGAACCGCTGGTTGGCCTCATGACCGAATGGCTGCGTGGCAACGAGCTCGAAAAGCGATCGCGGGCAGGCGATCTCGGCGGCACCATGCGCCTCGGCGCATATCCCGCCACGCTCAAGAAGGGCAGCCGCGTATCCGAAGTCTATGGCGGGGCGCTCGAGATTTCAGAGCGGCATCGTCATCGCTACGAGGTCAACACGGCCTACAAGGATCGCCTCGAGCAACATGGCCTGCGCTTCTCGGGCATGTCGCCGGACGGTGTACTGCCGGAGATCGTCGAATACGAGGATCATCCGTGGTTCATCGGGGTGCAGTATCATCCCGAGCTGAAATCGCGTCCGTTCGAGCCGCATCCGCTGTTTGCGTCATTCGTGCAGGCAGCGATGGTTCAGAGCCGGCTGGTCTGATCGTCCGAACATTCATTGAATGAATGTCATCGCCGGTTAAGCTGCCGCCGGGGCGTATCTTTGGCGGTGCTATCGGATGATCATGATTCCCAAAATCAAACCGCCATCGCGCCCGACAGGCGACTCGGCGCGGCCATGGGGAGAATCTCCGGCCGCTCAGCAACCGGAGACGCCGGGTGGCCAGCTGCCCGAAGCAGGCGGCCGCCGCTGGCTCGGCCGCAGTTCGCTGGTGTCGATCCTGTTCGCGATCCTCATCGTCGCTCTGTGGGGCGGCCGTGCGTATCAGGACCTGTCGTCGCCGTCGGCCTGGGCGTACTGGAAAGATCTGTATTTTTCGCCTGCTCTGACGTCGTCGGTCGGACAGATCGACATGAACGGACGACCGACGCGCGCACTCGCCATCAAGGGCGAGATCGGCGCCGCCGCTGCGAGCTGGTTTCGCGACAGGCTTGACGAAGCCAAGCTCGTTGCAGGCGACATCGTTCTGATGTCGTCGCCGGGAGGGCGGCTCGATCAGTCGCTGATCATGGGCGAAGTCATCCGATCGCGCGGACTGACCACGATGGTGGGAGCGCTCGATGCCGAAGGGCGTGTGCGCTCCTCCTATTGCGCCAGCGCCTGCGTACTCGCCTACGCCGGCGGGAAAATTCGCGAAGCCTTTCCCGGCTCGGCTTTGGGCGTTCATCAGTTCACCACGGAAGCGCCAAAGGGCGCAGATGCAGGACGCGACATTGTCGCCGACACGCAAAAGACCACGGGCGTCATCCTTGAGTATATGACGCGGATGGGCGTCTCGCCGTCCATCTTGCAGGCGATGTCCGCCACCAAGGATATTCGCTGGCTCAAGGACAAAGAGGCCTTCGAACTCAACCTCTCAACGGATCGGTACGCAGGGAGCTAAGAGCGTCGTCCTTGCTGGACGTGACGGCGCTGTTGGCCGCGAGCCTGCATTGCGGCCGTCGCGTCAGGCGATAGACGGCAGCCGGAGGCACATTCAGTATAGCCCGGTCGAGCAATGTCGCCTTCAAACTGAGCCTGTCGAGAATGGGCCGCGGCACCGGGCAGGTCATGCCGTAGGTGAACTGATAGAAGGCGCCGCCGGGGCGTATGTAGCTGAATGCGCCGCCGACAATCGAGACGATCTTTCGAGTCGACATGTTCAAAAGCGGAAGGCCGCTGACGACGGCGCCGACAGGCGCACCTTCGAACAATGTGCTGCCTGCCAATCGGCCCGCGTCCATCCAGAGCACGCGCGCTCCGGGGAAACGCATCTGCAGCAGCCTCATGAAATCGGAGCCGTATTCGATGAGGGTGAGGTTCTCCTGGCGCACACCACGCTGCAGCAGCTTGTAGGTGAATGCACCGGTGCCGGGCCCCAGCTCGATGATCGGGCCGGTCGATGGCGTGATCTCGCTGGTGATCAGGTTCGCCAGCGCCTCGCCGGACGGAGCGATCGCGCCGACGCGGCCGGGGGCTGACATCCAGGCAAGAAAGAACGAAAGAAAATCGTGCGGCATTGGTGCTCCGGTTGGCGATTTGATTGGAAGCGGTCAGGGCCGCTCGCGTGAAAGCCCCGAATCGCAGCCGACGACGGGGCACGCGCAATATCGCGTCCGTGCATTGCGAGAACATTGCGCGACGCCCGTTGGGAAGAACGTCGCAAGCGAAGATTGATTTTTTCAGGCGGGTGCATCATCGCGCGTTGCGACGCGCGGAGTCGCGAACGTCCAGCGCGAAAGGTATTACGCTTGGGAAATTGGCGGCAGCGTTATCCTGAAGCAGGCGCCGCAGTCGGGATTGTCCAGCGCTGCAACACGACCCTGATGCAGATGAACGATTTCGCGCACGAGGTTGAGCCCCAGTCCGGCTCCGCGATCGAGCGGCTGCATCCGGTAGAAGGGTTCGAATATCCGCGCGCGTTGCTCCGCCGGAATCCCCGTTCCCTGATCCGTGACGTCGATGGTGGCAGGCAGATCGACGCGGACGCTGATGGTGCCCCGGTGGCCTGCGTGTTCGATTGCGTTTTGAACCAGATTGGTCAGCGCCCGTTCGAGCGCAACGTGGTCTCCGAGTGTCTCGACGCGCCCGGCAGCGGATTCGAACGATATGTCGTAGCCCGCCGCAATCGCGAGCGGCGCAAGATCGGCCACGACACGCTGTCCGACCGCGACGAGATCGACCCGGGTAAACGGCGCGCGGCTTTGATCGAGGCGCTGAATGTCGAGCAACTGCTCGGCCAGCGTTGCGAGGCGGGCGGCATCCTGCATCAGACGCGCTTTGTCCGGCCCCTGCGGCAATGATTCAAGCCGTGTGCTCAAAATGGCGATCGGTGTGCGCAGTTCATGTGCCGCATCAGCGGCAAAGCGCTTGTGGCGCGCATAACCCTCGTCGAGTCGCGCCAGCACATCGTTGACCGCATAGACCAGTGGTACGATCTCGGCAGGCACATGGTCCACGGGCAGCCTCGTGCCACGCCTTTCGATGTCGATCTGGCGGGCTTGATCGGCCGTCGCATCCAGGCCGGTGAGGGCGCGGCGGACCACGATGGGCGTGGCGATGACGGTCGTGAGCGTCATGAGCAGCAGGCCTGGAAGCGCGAAGCCAAGGAACACCAGAGACGCCACCAAAGCGGCTTTACCGGCAGACATGCTGCCCTGCGTCGCGGTCAATATCTGTACACTGCCAGCGGCAGTCTCGACGCGTTTCAATCGCGCGGCGGGCTTGCGCGGATCGTCGTCGAGAAGCTGCCAGCCGAGTCGCGCCTGGCTGATGTGGTCGAGTGCGCTTCCGATGCTGGCGAACTCGGGCGGCACCGATCCTTCCGACAGCGAATGACCTTGTTTGTCCCTGATGATGAACCAGAGATCGGGAACATCGGAGCGCAGGGTCTTGAGTTCGGGCGTCGACACCAGATCGAGCTTGCCTTCCGCGTCGCGCTCCACGGCCTTCTGCAGGACATCGATGACATGCTCTTCGTCACGGTTGTCGAGGAGGAGGCCTGTTCCCCACAGTGTCCCGACGACCAGCAGGGTCAGGAGCGTCAGCAATACCGCCTGTAACGGCACCAGCCGCCAGACAAGCCGCGACCTGAGAGATTGCATCGCAGGAGATTGCGTCATGACTGTTGTTTCAGCAGATAGCCGACGCCGCGGATGCCATGAATTTCAACGCCTGCGTCGGCGTCGGCCAGCTTGCGGCGGAGTCGCGACACATGCGTGTCCAGCGCGTTCGATTGTATCTCGTCGTCGAAATTATAAACCGCTTCTTCAAGGGACGAGCGCAGAACAGTCCGGCCCAGGCGCCGCAGCAGGGCCTCCAGGACAAGCAACTCGCGGCGCGGCAATTCCAGCAGACGTCCCTCGACGCTGGCCTCGCGATGGCCGAAATCGAAAGCGAGGCGGCCGACCCGCACATGGTCGGATTGTAGGCCCGCCGGTCGCCGCAGCACCGCGCGCAACCGCGCCAGCAATTCCTCGACGGAAAATGGTTTTGCCAGATAGTCATCCGCGCCGCTGTCGAGTCCGGCAATCCGGTCTGCAACATCGCTGCGCGCCGTCAGGACAATGATCGGTATGCCGTCCGCTCTTGCCCTGAGTTTTGGGATCAGCGAGAGACCGTCGCCATCGGGCAGCCGGCGATCGAGGAGGACGGCGCCATGAACATCGGCCGAAATGGCTTCCTCGGCGTCGGCAAGGGTCAGCACATGGTCAACCACCATGTCGTAGCCCTTCAACGCTGCGGACAAGGCGGTTGCCATTGCCGTCTCGTCTTCCACTAGCAGGATCCGCATTCCACACTCTCGCTCATGGCAGTGGACCTACAGCATGTGGATTGCGGCTGCATTACGGACGCCACGGCGGCCGCCGGGTGTTGCGCGCTATTTGGCGGGGCATCCCGACGTCTGATCGCCGGTGCGGGCGGCAGGCTTGCCATTGATGAAGATGCCGCCAGCACCACCGATGACCACGCCACCGCAGCCGGTTTTGCCGCTCATGACAGCGGCCGGCTTGCCGTTGATGAAGACGTTGGGAGATCCCTCGACGATCGCGCTGCCGTCGCTCGTCGTGTCGCCCTGACGCGCGGCGGGCTTTCCGTTGAAGGTCACGCCAGCAGCGCCGCCAGTGACCACGCCGGGTGCGCCAGGAGACTGGGCCTGCGCGGCGGTAACCAGAACCGCCGCTGCAAGCATTTGACAAAGTAACATCGTCCGCATGGCAAACCCTCTCGCTGAAGCGCTTGATAACACGTCGCGCAGGCCACTATATGCCGGGTCGGGAGAGCCTGCATAACACAGTCGGTGCCGTTCGCGCGCCGGTTCAAATAACAAGAGGTCAAATGAGCAAGATCTATGAGATGCGCGTCTATCGCTGTCTTCCGGGGCGGCTTCCGAATCTGTTGAAACGGTTCGAGACCACCACGCTTGAGCTCTGGAAAAAGCACGGCATCCGGCAGGCTGGATTCTTCACCACGGCGGTCGGCGAATCCAATCAGGAGCTCACGTATTTTCTCGAATGGGATTCGATGGCGGACCGCGAAAAGAAATGGACCGCGTTCTCGACCGATCCCGTATGGTTATCCGCGCGCACTGAGTCCGAGAAGGACGGCCAGATTATCGGCAACATCGTCAACCAGTTTCTGATGCCGACAGCTTTCTCATCGGTGAAGTAAGGCGCACGCATCAAGATGCCCCGCGGTCTCGATCACATCGTTCATGCCGTCCGCGATCTCGACGCGGCGGTGGACTTCTATCGGCGCGCCGGCTTCAAGGTCGGCGCGCGCAACAGGCATCCGTGGGGCACACACAATCACGTCGTGCAGTTTCCCGGATTCTTCATCGAGATTCTGACCGTGGCCGAGCCGGAAAAACTCGGCGACGATGGCTTGTCACGGCACTTCGGCATTCCCAATCGCGAAGCAATCGCACGCGGCGACGGCTTGTCGATGTTGGTGCTGGAGAGCATAGACAGCGCCGCCGACATGGCCGATTTCGCAAAGACTGGCATCGGCATTTCGGAGGTGTTGCCGTTTTCACGTGAGGCGAGATTGCCGGACGGCAGCCCCACGACGGTGGGTTTCTCTCTGGCCTTTGCGCGCGATCCCCTGTCGCCGCGCACCGGCTTCTTTACTTGCCAGCAGCACAATCCAGCGGCGTTCTGGAAGCCGGACTATCAGCAGCACGCCAACGGCGCGAGCGGTGTGCTCGGCGTGGTTCTTGTCGCCGAAAATCCGGCGGACCATCACATCTTCCTCAAAGCCTTCACCGGTGTGAGCGACTTGCACGCCAGCTCGATCGGCGTGACGGCATATACGCCGCGCGGCGACGTGGAGATCGTGGAGGCGGTAGCGTTCCGCGATCAGTTCGGCGTTGCACCCAGACTGGACGGCGAGGGTGCGTCGCTGAAGGGACTGCGGCTGTCGGTGCCGGACATCGATGCGATTGAGCGCGCACTCAAGAGCGGCGGGATCGCGTCCCATCGTCATACGGAACGCCTTGTCGTCCCGCCGCAGGCCGCCTTCGGCGCAACCCTGATATTCGAAGCCCCGGCAAAGATTTGACGGGCCGGACTTGATCCATCCCCCTCGGGTGGGCATGGTCATTTTCTATTTCTGATTTTAAGAACGTGTTTCCAGAAATAGCGCCAGCTAAAGGATTCGCCTTGAACGCCAAGATTTCCGCCGCCCCGGTGGTTTCCGCAGGCACCGTCAAGTTCGGCAACGCGCTGCCGCTGGCGGTGATCGCGGGGCCGTGCCAGTTGGAGAGCCGGGCGCATGCGCTAGAGACGGCCTCGGCGCTGAAGGAGATCGCGGCGCGTCTCAAGATCGGGCTGGTCTACAAGACGTCATTCGACAAGGCCAACCGCACCAGCTCCTCCGCTGCGCGTGGCATGGGCCTTGAGAAGGCGCTGCCGATTTTTGCAGAGATACGCTCGTCACTCGGGCTTTCCGTTCTCACTGACGTGCACGAGATCGAGCAGTGCGCGCCCGTCGCGGAAGCTGTGGATGTTCTGCAAATTCCCGCCTTCCTGTGCCGCCAGACGGATCTGCTGCTGGCGGCTGCCGCCACCGGCAAGGTCGTCAACGTCAAGAAGGGCCAGTTCCTCGCACCGTGGGACATGGCGAATGTCGTCGCCAAGATCACCGGCGGCGGCAATGCGAACGTGCTGGTGACCGAGCGCGGCGCGTCCTTCGGTTACAACACGCTCGTCTCGGACATGCGCGCGCTGCCGATACTGGCGCGCACCACCGGCGCGCCGGTGATCTTCGACGCGACGCATTCGGTGCAGCAGCCGGGCGGCAAGGGGACATCTTCGGGCGGCGAGCGCGAGTTCGTGCCGGTGCTGGCGCGGGCCGCTGTCGCCGTGGGCGTCGCGGGCGTCTTCATCGAGACCCATCCCGATCCGGACAATGCGCCGTCGGACGGTCCGAACATGGTGCCGCTGAAGGATTTCGAGGCACTCGTCAAAAACCTGATGGCGTTCGATGCGCTCGCCAAATCGAAATCGTGACGGCCAGATCATAACAATCAAAACATAAAAAGGACCGCGAGCTTAACGCGGCTTCACCCCCGATGCTGCCGATCCTCAACGTCATTGCGGCCACGACCTTTGCGGCGGCGCTGTCGTCACGCTCGATGGAGCCGGTATTGCCGCTGGTGTCCGCCGATTTCGGCGTGACGGTGGCAACCGCAGCGAGTCTGTCGGCGGCGGTGGCTTTGTCATTCGCTATCGTGCAGCCGATTTTCGGCGCGGTCGCCGACATGTTCGGCAAGGCCAAGCTGATGATCGTCTGTCTCGCGCTTCTGGGGGCCGCAAACATCCTCGGCGCCATGGCGACATCCTTCGAGATGCTGTTCCTCTCACGCATCCTGTGCGGCATCGCAGCCGGTGGCACGTTTCCCATCGCCATGGGGCTGACAAGCGATCTGGTGCCGACCGCGCAAAGACAGATCGCGCTGGGCCGCGTGCTGGCCGGTGCAATGACGGGCAATCTGCTCGGCGCGACGGCATCGGGCGTCATTGCGGATTTCGTTGGTTGGCGCGGCGTGCTGATCGTGCTCGGGTTGATCGTGCTGGTGGCTTCGGTCGCGGTGACGATCGGCTTTCGCCGTGGCGGCGTGGTCAGTGCCCGCAGCGGCATGAGTTTCGCTGCGCTGAAGGCCGGCTATCGCACCATTATCGCCAATCCAAATGCGCGCGTCTGCTTCACTGCGGTGTTCATCGAAGGCGCGCTGGTGCTCGGGCTGTTCTCATTCGTCGCTGCGTTCCTGTTCGAGCTTGGCGAGACGCGCGCATCGATACCGGGCGTTGTCATCGCCGCGTTCGCAGTTGGCGGGTTGCTTTACACGATGACCGTATCGCGGTTGCTGCCGAAGTTTGGCGTGAAAAGCCTGATGATCGGCGGCGCGGCCGTCGTCGCACTACAGTTCGTTGTCGTCGCCTTTGGCCCGCGCTGGGAAATCCAGGCGATCTCCTTGCTTATCATGGGATGGGGCTTCTATTCATTGCATGGATCGTTGCAGGTGTTCTCCAGCGATCTCGCGCCTGAAGCGCGCGCGTCGGCGCTCTCGCTCCATGCGTTCTTTTTCTTCATGGGGCAGGCGGCCGGACCGATTGTCTATGGATTCGCGCTGTCGCACTTTGGCAAGTTAGCGACGTTGACCTTGAGTGCGACCGCCATTCTGGTTCTTGGAATCGTTGCCGCGCGTCTGCTCAATCAGAAGCCGGGTGAGCTCGCTGATATCTAACCCCGTCCGCGATACGGTGGGACGCCCTGATCGGGCACCCAGACATCCGCCGGCAGTTTTCCAGCCTGCCAGAACACGTCGATCGGCATGCCGCCGCGCGGATAGAAATAGCCGCCGATGCGCAGCCAGCGTGGCGCCAGCAGCTTTGTCAGTCGCTTGCCGATGGACACCGTGCAATCCTCGTGGAATGAGCCGACGTTGCGGAAGCTGTTGAGATAGAGCTTGAGCGACTTCGACTCCACGAGCCATTTGTTTGGCACGTAATCAATGACGAGGATCGCAAAATCCGGCTGGCCGGTGACCGGGCAGATCGAGGTGAATTCCGGGCAGGTGAAGCGCGCGAGATAGGGGCTGTCCGGATGCGGATTGGGCACGCGGTCAAGCTGCGCCTTGTCGGGCGAGGCAGGTGTTTCGACCTGATGGCCGAGTTGCAGCGAGGAAGCGGCAGCCTTGGTGATGCGGGGCTTTCTGGACATCGGTGTCTCCATTTATCCCCTGATAGCGATTCCTGATCAAAACGTCACTGCATCAACGGCTTGGTCCGGCCTTTTCGAGCGCGGCGCGTTCCTGTAGAAGCTGCCCCAAATCCCCGAACCGACTCCTGAAAGGGCGCACATGACCGCAATCGTCGACATCATCGGCCGCGAAATCCTCGACAGCCGCGGCAATCCGACCGTCGAAGTCGATGTGGTGCTGGAAGACGGTTCCTTGGGCCGTGCCGCTGTGCCGTCGGGCGCGTCCACGGGCGCGCATGAGGCTGTTGAGCTGCGCGATGGCGACAAGGGCCGCTATCTCGGCAAGGGCGTGCTGAAGGCGGTCGAGGCGGTCAACGGCGAGATTTTTGACGCCATCGGCGGCATGGAGGCCGAGCAGCAGGTTCAGATCGACCAGACCATGATCGGGCTGGATGGCACGCCCAACAAGAGTCGCCTCGGCGCCAACGCCATCCTCGAGATGTGTATAAGAGACAGCAGATCGACCAGACCATGATCGGGCTGGATGGCACGCCCAACAAGAGTCGCCTCGGCGCCAACGCCATCCTCGGTGTGTCGCTGGCTGTTGCGAAGGCCGCGGCGGAATCCCTCGGCATGCCGCTCTATCGCTATGTCGGCGGCACCTCGGCGCGCACCCTGCCGGTGCCGATGATGAACATTATCAACGGCGGCGTGCACGCGGACAACCCGATCGATTTCCAGGAAATCATGGTGATGCCGGTCGGCGCCAAGACATTTTCTGAAGGCCTTCGTGCAGGCGTGGAGATTTTCCACACGCTGAAAGGTGAACTGAAGAAAGCCGGTCACAACACCAATGTCGGCGACGAGGGCGGTTTCGCGCCGAACCTCAAGAGCGCCGACGAAGCGCTGAGCTTCATCATGAAGTCGATCGAGAAGGCCGGCTACAAGCCGGGCGAAGATGTGATGCTGGCGCTCGATTGCGCCTCCACCGAATTCTTCAAGAACGGCGCCTACGTCTATGAAGGCGAAAAGAAAACCCGTTCGCGTTCGGAGCAGGCCAAGTACCTCGGCGATCTCGTCTCGCGCTATCCCATCGTCTCGATTGAAGACGGCATGGCGGAAGACGACATGGACGGCTGGAAGGAACTGACCGATCTGATCGGATCGAAGTGCCAGCTCGTGGGCGACGATCTGTTCGTCACCAACGTCACGCGCCTCGCGGATGGCATCAAGAAGGGACTCGGTAATTCCATTCTGGTGAAGGTCAACCAGATCGGCTCGCTCACCGAGACGCTGGCTGCGGTCGAGATGGCGCACAAGGCGGCCTACACCGCCGTGATGTCGCATCGCTCCGGTGAGACGGAAGACTCCACCATTGCCGATCTCGCGGTGGCCACCAACTGCGGACAGATCAAGACCGGCTCGCTGGCGCGCTCGGACCGTACTGCGAAGTACAACCAGCTGCTGCGCATCGAACAGGAATTGGGCACGCAGGCGATTTACGCGGGCAGGTCGGCACTCAAGGCGCTGGCGTAAACCGCGTTTCGCGCCAAGCCTCGCCGACGCAACGCTGGGTTTCGTTTTCATATCGGGCTTGCGGCTTGCCTTGGCGGGCCGCACTCGCTTGAGTGGCGTCCGCTAAAATCAAGTTGCGGGAGAAAGACGCCATGAACGGACCGCTCGCCGGAATCAAAGTCATCGAGATCGGGCAGGCGCTGGCCGGTCCGCTCGCCGGCGCAATCATGGCGGACATGGGCGCCGACGTGATCAAGATCGAGAAGCCCGACGGCGGCGACGATGCGCGCGGCTGGGGACCTCCGTTTATCGAGGAAGCCTCGATCATGTTCCACATCACCAATCGCAACAAGCGGTCGGTGACCCTCGACATGAAGAACGCGGGCGACATCAAGAAACTTAAAGACCTCGTGCGCGACGCCGACATCCTGATCCAGAATCTCCGCTCCGGCGTTGTCACCGATCTCGGCATCGGTCCTGATGATATGCGGGCGATCAACCCGCGGCTGATCTATTGCTCGATCTGGGCGTTCGGGCCGAAGGGACCGTTGTCGAAAGCGCCGGGCTTCGATCCGCTGTTGCAGGCGTTCGGCGGCGTGATGATGCAGACCGGCCGCCACGAAGACCCGCCGACGTTCTGCGCGCCCGCGATCAACGACAAGGCGACCGCGCAATGGTGCGTGATCGGCGCGCTCGCAGCACTTCAGCAGCGCCACGTCACCGGCAAGGGATGCGTGATCGACACGTCTCTGCTCGACAGCGCGGCGTCGTGGGTGGATTCGTCGCTGGCGACCTATCACATCACGCAAGAGCTTTCGCCCCGCACCGGGGCCGCGACGCCGACGATCGTGCCGTATCAGGTGTTCGAGACCGCCGATCGTCCGCTGGTCATTGCCGCCGGTTACGACCGGCTGTTCCACAAGCTCGCCGCCGTTCTCGGATTTCCGGAGTGGGCGACGGACCCAAGATTTGCGCGGGGCAAGGACCGGTTTGCCCATCGCGATGTCTTGCTCGGGCTGATGAAGCCGGTGCTGCTCACGAAGAAGCGGGCCGACTGGCTTGCCGCCTTCGAGGCGGCCGGCGTGCCGAGCACCCCGGTCAACACCATCGTCGAGTTGCAGGAAACCGAACAGTTCAAGGCGTCCGATCTGATCCGCACCCTGCCGGGCAGCGAGTTGCCGGTGGTCGGTTTGCCGATTTCGTTCGACGGTCAGCGCCCGCACCCGCATTCCGGCGCGCCCCGGCTGGGTCAGCACAACGACGATGTGCTGGGATAGCCTGCGCCACACAATTGCGCGATCTGAATTTAATGCACTTGCATCCTTTTGGGAGCAACGCTAATCCCGGATTCCCGTGTTTCAATTTGCGGTCGTTGAAAGGATTCTCTTATGACCCATACCGTTGCAGTGATTGTCGGCAGTCTCCGTAAGGAATCCTTTTCGCTGAAGATCGCAAATGCTTTTGCCAAGATTGCGCCGCCATCGCTGAAGCTTGAGATCGTCACGCTGCACGGCCTGTCGTTCTTCAATCAGGATTTTGAAGCGACACCACCGGCGGACTGGATCGCGTTTCGCGAGAAGATCCAGAAATCCGACGCAGTGCTGTTCGTGACGCCGGAATATAACCGGTCGACCTCCGGAGTGTTGAAAAACGCGATCGACGTCGGTTCGCGCCCTTACGGAAAGAGCTCTTTCAATGGCAAGCCAACCGGTATCGTCGCCAATTCACCGGGCCCGCTTGGCGGCGTTGCTGCGGCCATGCACCTGAAATCCATTCTTCCGGGCATTTCCGGGCCGATCATGCAGCAGCCTGAAATCTACCTGAATGGGGTGGGCGATGCGTTCGACGACAAGGGCAATCTGACCAAAGAAGCGCTTGAGAAGGTGCTGAAGGCTTACATCGAGGCTTTCGCGGCCTGGGTCGAGCGGCTCAAGAAGTGACGCCGTGATGACGGCGGCCCGGTTGTTAGGAATAGGTTAACCGCGCTGCCGCATCGTGCGGCATGGTCTCACGCTCCCGACTCAAAGCCATCATGACCGGCCTCGCGCTCTATACGATCGCGGCGGCGCTGATCGCCTATTTTGGCGTCAATGCCTACACCGGCAAGTACGGCCTGAATGCGCGGCAAGAGCTCGATCAAGAGATCGTGCAATTGACGGCGGAGCTGGCGCGGCTCAAAGCCGAGCGCGTTGCTGCAGAACAGCGCGTCTCGCTGCTTCGCTCGGACCGGGTTGACCCCGACATGCTCGACGAACGTGCGCGTTATCAGCTCGACTATGTGCATCCGCGTGATCTTGTGCGGATGATCGGTCAGAACTAGGTTTCAAATTTCAAAAAACGCTCGCTTTCGATTTTAAAATTGCGTTCGCTGCATTGCGATATGTGCGTGCGAATTTGCAGCACACGCAATCCTTTCATGGCGATGTGAGTTGGAGTAGAGAGGGTTATATCCGCTCTCTCATCCGGACATGACATGGCTTCACCAAAGAAAAGCGCCGCCGCGCCAGACACCGGCAACGGCTCCCGCCATCCCTCGAACCTGACCTTCACCAAGGACCAAGAGCTTTACGCGTTTCGCGAGATGATGCTGATCCGGCGCTTCGAGGAGAAGGCGGGTCAACTCTACGGAATGGGCGCGATCGGCGGTTTCTGCCATCTCTATATCGGCCAGGAAGCGGTCGTGGTGGGCATGCAGATGGCCCTTGAACAGGGCGACCAGATCATCACCAGCTATCGCGATCACGGTCATATGCTGGCCTGCGGCATGGACCCCAAGGGCGTGATGGCTGAGCTGACCGGACGCGAAGCCGGCTATTCCAAGGGCAAGGGCGGCTCCATGCACATGTTCAGCAAGGAGAAGAACTTCTTCGGCGGTCATGGCATCGTCGGCGCCCAGGTTCCTCTCGGCACCGGTCTGGCCTTTGCCAACCAGTATCGCGGCAACAAGAACGTCAGCATCGCCTATTTCGGCGATGGCGCGGCGAACCAGGGTCAGGTTTACGAGAGTTTCAACATGGCGGAGCTCTGGAAGCTTCCCGTGATCTACGTCATCGAGAACAACCGTTATGCGATGGGCACCTCGGTCTCCCGCTCGTCGGCGCAGACCGATTTCTCCAAGCGCGGCGCGTCGTTCAACATTCCGGGCGCACAGGTCGACGGCATGGACGTCCGTGCGGTGAAGGCCGCGGGAGACAAGGCTGTGCAGTGGTGCCGTGAGGGCAACGGGCCTTACATCCTGGAGATGCAGACGTACCGTTACCGTGGCCATTCGATGTCCGATCCCGCGAAGTACCGGACGCGCGAGGAAGTGGACAAGGTGCGCCACGACAGTGATCCGATCGAGCAGGTGAGGCAGCGTTTGCTCGACCTCAAGGTGAGCGAGCAGGATTTGAAGGCGGTCGACGCGGAAGTGCGTGAGATCGTCAACGCCGCGGCGGATTTCGCGCAGCATGCGCCGGAGCCGGACGCGTCCGAGCTTTACACCGACATCTACCGATAGGCGCGCGCAGTCCGCGCAAATTAGAGAATTAGTCCGGAGCGACCATGCCGATTCAAGTTCTGATGCCCGCGCTTTCGCCCACCATGGAGAAAGGCAATCTCTCCAAATGGCTGAAGAAGGAGGGGGAAGCCATCAAGTCTGGCGACGTCATCGCCGAGATCGAAACCGACAAAGCCACGATGGAAGTCGAGGCGACCGACGAGGGCACCCTCGGCAAAATCCTGATCGCCGAAGGCACCAACGACGTCGCGGTCAACACGCCGATCGCAACCATCCTCAGCGACGGCGAAAGCGCCGCCGACCTGGGCAAAGCCCCTGAACCCAGTGTTGAAGTTAAGCAGGAAGTTGAAGAGTCCCGCTCACCCGTCGGGGAAGGCAAGCCGCAGATCAGCGCGCCGCCCGTTGTCGCAGCCCCCGCGGCCCCGGTCGAGCCGGACCCCGAAGTGCCGCCCGGCACCGAGATGGTGAAGATGACGGTGCGCGAAGCGCTCCGTGATGCCATGGCCGAGGAAATGCGCCGCGACGGCGACGTGTTCGTGATGGGCGAAGAGGTCGCGGAATATCAGGGCGCCTACAAGATCACGCAAGGACTGCTGCAGGAATTCGGCGCGCGGCGCGTGATTGATACCCCGATCACCGAGCACGGCTTTGCCGGCGTCGGCGTCGGTGCAGCGATGGCCGGACTGAAACCCATCGTCGAATTCATGACCTTCAACTTCGCCATGCAGGCGATCGACCAGATCATCAACTCCGCCGCGAAGACGCTGTACATGTCCGGCGGCCAGATGGGCTGTTCGATCGTATTCCGTGGTCCGAACGGCCCCGCCGCGCGCGTCGCGGCGCAGCACAGCCAGGACTACTCGGCGTGGTATTCGCAGGTTCCCGGCCTCAAGGTTGTTTCGCCGTATTCGGCGGCGGACGCGAAGGGCCTGCTCAAGGCCGCGATCCGCGATCCCAATCCGGTGATCTTCCTCGAGAACGAAATTCTCTACGGCCACACCGGCGATGTGCCGAAGCTCGACGATTACGTCATCCCCATCGGCAAGGCGCGCATCGTGCGCGCAGGCAAGGATGTGACGCTGATTGCATGGTCGAACGGCATGACTTACGCGCTGGGGGCCGCCGATGAACTCGCCAAGGAAGGCATCGAAGCCGAAGTCATCGACCTGCGCACGCTGCGCCCGCTGGACACGGCGACCGTGCTCGAGAGCCTGAAGAAGACCAATCGCATGGTGGTGGTCGAGGAAGGCTGGCAGCAGTCGGGCGTCGGCGCCGAGATCGCAGCGCGGATCATGGAGAACGCGTTCGATTATCTCGACGCGCCGGTCGCGCGCGTGTCGGGCAAGGACGTGCCGATGCCATACGCGGCCAACCTCGAAAAGCTCGCATTGCCGACGGTGGCCGAAGTCGTCGCCGCCGCCAAAGCCGTTTCGTATCGCTGAGAGCGGGGCCAGGATTATGCCGATCAACATTCTGATGCCCGCGCTTTCGCCCACGATGGAGAAGGGCAACCTTTCCAAGTGGCTCAAGAAGGAAGGCGACAAGGTCAAGTCCGGCGACGTGATCGCCGAGATCGAGACCGACAAGGCCACGATGGAAGTCGAGGCTGTCGACGAAGGCACGATTGCGAAGATACTTGTGCCGGAAGGTACGCAGGATGTTCCGGTCAATAACATCATCGCCGTGCTTGCCGGCGACGGCGAGGACGTGAAGGCTGCCGGAGCAGGGGCCGCCTCTGCGGCACCCGCAAAGTCCGAAACGCCTCCGGCCGCCGCACCGAAAGCCGCAGCGCCTGCTGCCGCGCCCGCACCGGCTGCTGCGACACCAGCACCTGCGAAGGCTGCTCCGCAACCCGCGCCGGCAGCGGCTCCTGCAGCGAGCAATGGCGCACGTGTATTCTCTTCACCGCTGGCGCGCCGCCTTGCCAAGGAAGCCGGGATCGATGTCTCCCGCGTCAACGGCTCCGGTCCGCATGGCCGCGTTGTCGCGCGCGATATCGACCAGGCCAAATCCGGTCAGGGCCTCAAGCCCGCTGCTGCCGGTGCGCCTGCTGCTGCCACTGCCGCAATCGGTGCGCCCGCAATGTCCGATCAGCAGATTCTCGCGCTGTATCAAGAGGGCGGTTACGAAAGCGTGCCGCACGACTCGATGCGCCGGACCATTGCGCAGCGTCTCACCGCCGCGACCAATTCGATGCCGACGTTCTATCTCACAATCGATTGCGATCTCGGCAAGCTCAACGCGGCGCGCGAGGAAATCAACGCTGCGGCGGGCAAGAACGCAGACGGCAAGCCGCTCTACAAGATTTCGGTCAACGACTTCGTCATCAAGGCGATGGCGCTCGCTCTGCAGAAAATCCCCGAAGCCAACGTATCGTGGACCGAGGCGGCGATGCTTCGCCACAAGCATTCGGACATTGGTGTCGCGGTCGCGCTACCGTTCGGTTTGATCACGCCAATCATCCGCCAGGCTGAAATCAAGACGCTGTCGGCGATCTCCAGCGAGATGAAGGATCTTGCCACGCGCGCAAAGGGCAAGAAGCTCAAGCCGAACGAATACCAGGGCGGTACGTCTTCGGTGTCGAACCTCGGCATGTACGGCATCAAGGACTTCACCGCGGTGATCAATCCGCCGCAGTCCTCGATCCTTGCGGTCGGCACGGGCGAGGAACGCGCTGTGGTTCGCAACGGCCAGATCGTGGCGGCCAGCATGATGAGCGTGACGCTGTCCTGCGATCACCGCGCCATCGACGGCGCGCTCGGCGCGGAGCTGATCACGGCGTTCAAGAAGCTGATCGAAAATCCTGTGATGATGGTGGTGTGACGAAGCGGAGTCTGCACGTGCTTGTGGGCCGCTTGAAATGCGTGGTGCTGGCGCTGGGAGTTGTAGCGCAACTGACAACGTCAGCGGCCGCTGTCGCGCAGATCAAGCCGAAGATCACCGCGCTCAAGGACGTGCCGCGCAACATCCTCTTCGTCGGTAACAGCTACTTTTATTACAACAACAGCCTGCACAATCACGTGCTCAATCTGCTGCGCGGCGTCGACCCCGCCAACACCTCTACGGCGACGTCGGCGACGATCAGCGGTGCTCCGTTGAGCCTACACGATGTCGATGCCCTTCTCTCGTCGCACAAGCGCAAAGAGTTCGACGCCGTGATCATGGCAGATTGCAGCTGGTGTTCGATCGATCCTCAGCGCAAGCCGGTGTTCGCGGAGACCATCGCGAAGGATGTCGCCATCGTCCGCAAGCACGGTGCACAGCCGATCCTGTTCATGACGTGGGCCTATGCCGACAAGCCCGAGATGACCGCGAAGCTGGCGGATGTCTACACGGCTGCGGGCAACGATAACGATTCGCTCGTTATTCCCGCCGGACTGGCGTTCGCGCGGGCGCGCACGCAACGGCCCGAGCTTGTTCTCCATGTGCCGGACAAAAGTCATCCAACTCTGGCGGGCACATATCTGGCGGCCTGCGTCGTGATGGCCTCGGTCTATCGGCGCTCGCCGGCCGGCAATCCCTATCACGCTGATCTCGACGACAAGACCGCAACGTTTCTGCAGGATGTCGCGTGGGCAACAGTGCAAGACTACTACGGACAATAGTACGCTACCGGGCGAATGGAGTTCCTTATGGCTGATACATCTTTCGACGTCGTTGTCATTGGTTCGGGGCCGGGCGGTTATGTGACCGCGATCCGCGCCGCACAGCTCGGATTCAAGACCGCCATCGTCGAGAAGGCGTATCTTGGCGGCATCTGCAACAACTGGGGCTGCATTCCGACCAAGGCGCTGCTGCGCTCGGCGGAAATCTATCACTACATGAAGCACGCCAAGGACTACGGCCTGTCGGCGGACAACGTGTCGTTCGATCCGAAAGCCGTGATCGCGCGCTCGCGCGGCGTGGTGAAGCGCCTCAACGGCGGCGTCGAATACCTGATGAACAAGAACAAGATCGCGATCATCTGGGGCGAGGCGTCGCTGGACGGCAGCGGCAAGTTCACGGTGAAGAAGACAGAGGCGGCGGCGCCCAAGGGCGCGCTGGGCGCGGGCGCCTACACTGCCAAGCATATCATCGTCGCGACCGGCGCGCGGCCGCGCGTGCTGCCGGGTCTCGAGCCCGACAAGAAACTGGTCTGGACCTATTTCGAGGCGATGAACCCCGACAAGATGCCGAAGTCGCTGCTCGTCGTCGGCTCCGGCGCCATCGGCATCGAGTTCGCGTCGTTCTATCGCACCATGGGCGCGGAAGTGACGGTCGTTGAAGTGCTGCCGCAGATCCTGCCGGTTGAAGACGCGGAGATCGCGGGCTTCGCGCGCAAGCAGTTCGAGAAGCAGGGCTTCAAAATTCTTGCGAACACCAAGGTCACCAAGCTCGACAAGAAGGCCGACAGCGTTGTCGCCACCATCGATGACGGCAAGGGCAAGCCGGTGACGATCGAAGTCGACCGCGTGATTTCGGCGGTCGGCGTGGTCGGCAACATCGAAGGCTTCGGGCTTGAGAAGCTCGGTGTGAAGACCGATCGCGGCTGCATCGTTATCGACGGTTACGGCAAGACCAACGTGCCGGGCATCTACGCCATCGGCGACGTCGCCGGTCCGCCGATGCTGGCGCACAAGGCCGAGCATGAAGGCGTCATCTGCGTCGAAGCCATCAAGGGTCTGCATCCGCACCCGATGGATAAACTGCTGATCCCGGGTTGCACCTACTGCCATCCGCAGATCGCGTCGGTCGGCCTGACTGAAGCGAAAGCGAAAGAGGCGGGCAAGGACATTCGCGTCGGCCGCTTCCCGTTCGTCGGCAACGGCAAGGCGATCGCGCAGGGCGAAGACCAGGGCATGGTGAAAGTCGTGTTTGACAAGAAGACAGGTCAACTGCTCGGTGCGCACATGGTCGGCTCGGAAGTCACCGAACTGATCCAGGGCTTCGTGGTCGCGATGAATCTTGAGACCACGGAAGAAGAGCTCTTCCACACCATCTTCCCGCATCCGACGATTTCGGAAACCATGAAGGAAGCCGTCCTCGACGCCTACGGGCGCGTGCTGAACATGTGACGAGTCTCCTGAAAGCCACACGATTCCTTATTCGGACCGCCTGCGCGGAGTGAGAACCCGCGGCAATGGCGGCGCATTTGGGAACTCAATACCGTCCTGCCAATCGTTGATTGATTTGCAGCCGCCGTCAGGCGGCCATTAAGGCGGTTTCAGTGGTCATTGCGGGGCGGGTTTTGCGCGGGGGTGTGGCTGCCGCTGCGGTGCTGGCGTGCACAATTTCGACTTTTAACGGGGCGGCGGCGGCCCCGCAGTATCCCGGATCGCAAGCCTGTAGCGATCTGAACGGGTATGTAATCAACGTCACGCAAATAATATGGGGTTCTGGTGCATTTAGGCTGGTTGCTAACGGGTTTTTGCCGGGCGACCGCGTTACGATCACGATCTCGAGTCTTTCCACTGCGGGTTACGTCAGGGTATTCGGATCGGCGGACGATTCGCTTCCTCCGCTGACGACGATCTCGTTCGGGACTTTCACGTCAGCGTCCGGATCATATACGGTCACCGCGCCCGGCAATCTCTTGATGCAGGCAAACCAGCAGTTAAGCGCGGGCTATAGTTTTGCCTGCGAGGGCTCTGCGCCCACGGGTCCTACCAATTCGCAAATCCTCGAACAGACCCGCCAGACTTTCTCCAAGGTCGGCGCGCAGGCGTCCTCGCAGGCGATTGGCGACGCGACGTCGGGCGCGATCGGTGACGCATTCTCCGGCGGCGGAACGACACAATTCGGCAACGGGCAAATCAGCACCAGCTTTGCGGCCATCGAGAATGCGCAGAACGCCGACGGTAAACCAGCCGACCACGTGAAAGATGCGAACGGTGCGTTCGCGGCGCTTGGCTATGCCAAGGTGCCGTATGCGAAAGCGCCACCGCTCGTTCGCTCGCCGTGGCACGCCTGGATCGACGGACGCTTCACCGGCTTTGAGGACAGGAGTGCCGCGAGTTTCGATGGCTGGCACAGCAATGTCACCGGCGGCGCGAGCTATCGTTTCACGGACAATTTCCTCGCGGGTGTTCTCGTCGGCTATGAGAACTCCAAATACAGCATGATATCCTTCGGCACGCCGACGTCGTTGCGCGGTGAGGGCGTCTCGGGCGGCGGCTATTTCGGCTGGAAATTCTTTGACCGCCTGCGGCTCGACGGCATGCTGACCTACGGCCGCATCAATTACGGTGCCGATGCGGGTCCGGTATCAGGATCGTTCGGCGCGGACCGTGTCACCGGCATGAGCAAGCTGTCCGGCCGCTATGGCTTTGGCACGTTCTATCTCGAGCCATCCGCGATGCTGACCATCGCATCGGAAAGCCAGGACTCGTTCACCGACACAGCGGCTGTCTTCCACGACAAGTTCAACTTCACCGTCGGTCGCGCATCGACTGGCGGCACCGTGGGCGTTCCGCTGGTGTGGGGCACGGCCGTGGTGACGCCGACCTTCGGCGTGTTCGGGGATTATCGCTTCGGCGACCAGACCGCCGCCGCGCTTTCAACCGTTCCGACCTTCAACAATGGCTGGTCGGCCCACGTCAACGGCGGCCTCAGCGTCACGATGCCCGGTAACGTCACGGCTTCCGCGACAGGCGAGTATGGCGGGTTAGGTGACAACATTCAGTACTGGCGCGCCAGGGGAAGTCTCGGGGTGAAGTTCTGAGGTTGTCTATCGTTTGCCGCGCTCGAAAGGCGCGTCACCATTCCGCCACTCAGACCGAAGCCCATCATCACACGTTTGCGAACTCGCAGGAACAACTCCCATTTACCGGAATTGGGCTTGGTCATTCCAAGAGGAGGTCTCCATGCGAAATGTTGTTCTAAGCTCGATCTGCGCTGCTGCGATTGGTCTGTCCACAATCGGTGGCGCCTTTGCGCAAACGTCCGGAGGCACGGCAGCTCCCAGTGCGCCGGCCAGCAATCAGACGAACGTGACGGGTCCGGCTGCGGATAGCGACACCGCCGGAATGCACGCGATGAACAAGATGAAGAAAAAGAAGACGTCGAAGTCGAAGATGAAGACCGAGGGCATGGAAAAGAAGATGTAGGCGGACCCTTCGGGTTTGCTTCGAAGGCTGGCCTCCAAGGCCAGCCTTTTTCATGTGGGTTTCATCCGATTGCCGTTCGGGATGTCATTGCGCCGCGCTAAGCTTCCTGCTCACGGACTGATCGGGAGGGTTTTGTGAACGACGCACAAGCATTCTTTAGCCAGCCGGGAGTCGGTTTCTTCACCATGCTCCTGATCGGCGCCATCGCCGGCTGGATCGCCGAGCGCGTCACCTCGTCCGATCACGGCCTCTTCACCAACATGATCGTCGGCGTCGCCGGCTCCTTCGTCGGCAGCCGGCTCGCCGAACTGCTGGAGATCCCGGTCTTCGGCTTCTGGCGCACGCTCATTTCGGCGTCGGTCGGTGCAGTTCTCCTGCTGTTTGCCTGGCGCATGATCCGCGGACGATAGCCGCGGAAATCCAGTCCCGGTCTTCGAACATGCAGGCGCGGCATCGTTGCAGCGCCGCAACGAATGTTGCGCGCCTACAACACTTCGTGAACATTTAACCCTCGCCGCAGCAAGCACTTGCGTGTGCCGCGATTTAGCCACACGCCTCCATGAGATCATTCCTTCGTAGGCTAAACGCCACAGCCTTCGCGAAGGTGTTGGAAAATCCTGCTTTTTTGGGAGGCTCCGGATCTCACGGGTGGCTGGGGGACAAAGGTACACGATGGACGCGAAAACCAGCATAAAAGCGAAACTTCCTAGCCGTTATGTGACGGAAGGACCCGCGCGCGCTCCTCATCGCTCCTACCTTTACGCCATGGGCCTCACGACCGAGCAAATCCACCAGCCGTTCGTCGGCGTGGCGTCGTGCTGGAATGAGGCCGCTCCCTGCAACATTTCCCTGATGCGCCAGGCGCAGGCCGCCAAAAAGGGTGTGGCTGCGGCCCACGGCACGCCGCGTGAGTTCTGCACCATCACCGTCACCGACGGCATCGCCATGGGCCACGAGGGGATGCGGTCGTCGCTCCCGTCGCGCGAAACCATTGCGGACTCGGTGGAATTGACCGTCCGCGGCCATGCCTATGACGCCCTGATCGGGCTGGCGGGCTGCGACAAGTCCTTGCCCGGCATGATGATGGCGATGCTGCGTCTCAACGTGCCGTCGATCTTCATCTATGGCGGCTCGATCCTGCCCGGCAATTTCCGCGGTCAGCAGGTCACCGTTCAGGATATGTTCGAGGCGGTCGGCAAGCACTCCGTCGGCGAGATGTCCGACGAGGATCTCGACGAAATCGAGCGCGTGGCGTGCCCGTCTGCGGGCGCCTGCGGCGCTCAGTTCACCGCCAACACCATGGCGACCGTTTCCGAGGCGATCGGATTGGCCTTGCCGTACTCGGCCGGCGCGCCGGCGCCTTATGAAATCCGCGACGCGTTCTGCATGGCGGCCGGCGAGAAGATCATGGAGTTAATCGCGCAGAATATCCGCCCGCGCGACATCGTCACCCGTAAGTCATTGGAAAACGCCGCAGCCGTCGTTGCCGCCTCGGGTGGCTCGACCAATGCTGCGCTGCATCTGCCGGCAATGGCTCATGAATGTGGAATCGACTTCGATCTTTTCGACGTCGCCGAAATCTTCAAAAAGACACCGTATATCGCGGATTTGAAGCCGGGCGGTCGTTATGTCGCCAAAGATATGTTCGAGGCTGGTGGAATACCGCTTCTGATGAAGACGCTGCTGGACAACGGTTACTTGCACGGCGACTGCATGACGGTCACCGGCCGCACGATCGCCGAAAATCTCAAGAGCGTGAAATGGAATCCTCACCAGGACGTGGTGCGTTCTGCCGATAATCCGATCACCGTGACCGGTGGCGTCGTTGGCATGAAGGGTAATCTCGCGCCGGACGGCGCGATCGTGAAAGTCGCTGGAATGTCGGTGCTGAAGTTCACGGGACCTGCGCGGTGCTTCGATTCCGAAGAGGCCGCGTTCGAGTGTGTGAACAACAAGACCTACAAGGAAGGCGACGTCATCGTGATCCGCTACGAGGGCCCCAGGGGCGGCCCCGGCATGCGCGAAATGCTCCAGACCACTGCGGCCCTTACCGGGCAGGGCATGGGCGGCAAGGTCGCGCTCATCACGGACGGACGGTTTTCGGGAGCCACCCGCGGCTTCTGCGTCGGTCATGTCGGACCGGAAGCCGCCGTCGGCGGCCCGATCGGACTGCTCCGCGACGGGGACATCATCGAACTGGATGCCGTCAACAACACACTCAACGTTAGACTGACGGATGCTGAACTGGCCGAGCGCAAGAAGGCCTGGAAGCCGCGCGAGACCTCGGTCGGCTCCGGCGTGCTCTGGAAATACGCCCAGCAGGTCGGACCGGCGGTCAAGGGCGCCGTGACCCATCCCGGCGGGGCCGGTGAGAAAGTGTGTTATGCGGACATCTGAATGCATCGGCATTGCTGCCCTGACCATCGCGATCTTCGCGATGGGTCCGGCCGTCGCCTTCGAGGGGACGTCGCCGGGCAATCAGGACGCGGCGTTGCCGGTCGTTGCCGCTCCCAGCGGTGTTGCCGTAATCAAGAAGCCCGTTCCTCCCGCGGACATTCCGCAGCCTGCTTCGCTGTCAGCCCTGCAATATGCCGCCGAGGGCGGTCATCCGGTGGCGCAGTGGAAGCTCGGACGCATGTACGCCAAGGGCGACGGCGTCGCGCGCGACGATCTGCGCGCCTACGAGTATTTCAGCAAGATCGCCAATGCCCACGCCGAAGACAGCCCGTCGGCGCCGCAGGCGTCCATAGTGGCGAATGCCTTCGTCGCCCTTGGCCGCTATTTCGTGTCCGGAATTCCGAACAGTCAGGTGAAGGCCGATCCGGAGCGGGCGAGGGAGATGTTCTCCTACGCCGCGTCGTACTTCGGCAACGCCGAGGCGCAGTACAATCTGGCGCGCATGTATCTCGACGGCGTCGGCGCGCCGCGTGACGTGAAATACGGTGTTCGCTGGCTCGCGCTTTCGGCCCAGAAGGGCCAGCATCAGGCGCAGGCGCTGCTTGGCCAGATGTTGTTCAACGGCGATCGCGTCCAGCGGCAGGCTGCGCGCGGCCTGATGTGGCTGACATTGGCGCAGGACAGCGTTACGCCGGACGAGACGTGGATCAAGGACAGCTACAAGACCGCGCTCGCCAAGGCGTCCGAGGACGACCGGGCGATGGCCTTGCAGATGCTTGAGCGCTGGGTCCAGGGCCGCCGAGATTAAAAGCCCGCCGGGACTGATCCGTTCGTTTCGCGAACTCCAGCGCGACTTAGTTGAGATCCAGGTCGATCCACACCGGAACGTGGTCTGACGCCTTTTCCCATCCCCTGACATGACGGTCGATGCCGGCATCAAGCAGCCGGTCGCTTGCCTGCGGCGACAGCAGCAGGTGGTCGATCCGGATGCCGTTGTTCTTCGGCCATGCGCCAGCCTGATAATCCCAGAACGTGTATTGGCCGGGCTGATCGTTGACCGCGCGGATTGCGTCGGTCAGGCCGAGATTGAGAAGAGCGCGAAAGCGCTCGCGCGTTTTCGGGAGGAACAGCGCGTCGTTCGCCCAGGCAGCAGGATTGTAGACGTCGCCGTTGGCAGGAATGACGTTGAAATCGCCCGCCAACACCAGCGGCTGTTCGCCCTTCATGCGCTCTTTTGAATACTCAAGAAGCCGCTCCATCCATTTGATTTTGTATGGATATTTTTCCGTTTCGGGCGGGTTTCCGTTGGGCAGGTAAAGACATGCGATGCGCAGGGAGCCGCCCGAATGCGACACTACGCCTTCGAGAAAGCGTGCGTGCAGGTCTTCGGCATCGCCGCCGAGCCGCGGTGTGGTTTCGTCGAAACGATACTTCGACAGTAGTGCGACACCGTTGAACGTCTTCTGGCCGTGGGTGACCACGTTGTAGCCGAGCGCCTCAATCGGTTCGCGCGGGAACGCGTCGTCCTGGCACTTGATCTCCTGCAGACAGACGATGTCCGGAGACCGCTCCTTCAACCAGACGAGCAGGTGGTCGAGCCGCTGACGGACAGAGTTAACGTTCCAGGTCGCGATCCGCATGGGCTGATTCCGTTAGCTAACAGAGGGGAATTTCAAAGAAATTCATGGATATGCCGTACCACGACAGGTGCCGCTGTGATAAGCCGGTTGCAAATTAACGCTGGAAAACCAGCGCAAGGAGGCGGGGAAAACAACGGCTTGCCGATATTGGCGAGCCTGCGCCTGCGAGACGAAATGGCATCAGGACTTTTGAAAAGACGCGGCTTGCTCATTCTGGGCGTCTGCGCTGCCGCGGTGGTGGTTTATGCGACCCGTTCGATGTGGATGGGTGGCGCGAGCACGGCGCAGGTTCCGCCGCGACCGCAGGCGGTTTCCGTCGAAGTTGCGAAAGCCGAAAAGAAGCCGGTGCCGCTCGATGTCGATTCGATCGGTGCAGTCACGCCGATCTCGAGCGTGGCGCTGAAATCCCGTCTTGAGACCACCATCACCGAGGTTCATTTCGAGGATGGCGCCCGCGTCAAGGAGGGCGATCTGCTGTTCACGCTGGATGCGCGCCAGATCGATGCGCAGATCGCGCAGGCGGAAGGCAACCTTGCGCGGTCCAAATCCCAGCTCGTCGCCGCCGAGCGTGATCTGAAGCGTTACACTGAATTGATCGGCAAGGGCGCGACGACGCAGGTCAATGTCGACAATGCGAAGACCGCTTCGGATACGGCGGCCGCGACCATTCAGGCCGATCAGGCCATCCTGGACAATCTGAAGGTTCAGAAAAGCTTCACGAAGATCGTTGCGCCGATCAGCGGCCGTATCAGCGCCGCCATGGTGAAGGTCGGGAACTTCGTTCGGCCGGCAGATACGTCGGCGCTTGCGACCATCAACCAGATGGCGCCGGTCTATGTGACTTTTGCAATTCCTCAGCGGGTGCTGAGCGATCTGCGCGACGCGATGAAAGCCGGGCAGTCATCTGTGACGGCGACGATTCCGGGTAACGGCAAGTCGGAGACCGGCACCATTGCCATGGTGGAGAACACCGTCGATGCCACCACCGGCATGGTGACGGTGCGCGGGATGATGGGCAACGAGAGCGAACTCTTGTGGCCGGGCATTCTGGTCAACACCAGGCTCACGGTTCGGACCGAGGAAGCAGTCATTGTGCCGTCGGTCGGCGTCCAGCGCAGCCAGACGGGGAACTTCGTGTTCGTGGTTCGGGACGGCAAGGCGCAGGTTCAGCCCGTTACCATCGGCCGCACGTTTCAGGGTGTTTCCGTGATCGACAGCGGGCTGAACGGCGGGGAAGATATCGTCGTTGATGGTCAATTGCTGCTGTCCAACGGCACGTCCGTCGAGCCCCGCAGCCGCAAGGCCGGAGCTTAATAGATGAACCTGTCGGAACTCTGTATCCGCAGACCGGTGATGACGACGCTGATGACGGCGTCGATCATTGCGTTCGGTGTATTCGGATTCCGGCTGCTGCCTGTCTCTGCGCTGCCCAAGGTTGATTTTCCGACCATTCAGGTCACGGCGACCTTGCCGGGGGCGAGCGCCGACACGATGGCGGCCTCCGTCGCCGGTCCGATCGAGCGTCAGCTCTCGACCGTCGCGGGCATTTCGTCGATGTCGTCCAGCTCATCGCAGGGCACGACCTCGATCACCATCCAGTTCGATCTCAACCGCAACATCGATGGCGCGGCGCTCGACGTGCAGACCGCGCTGACGATCGCGCAGCGCCGTCTGCCGGTCGAAATGCTGATCCCGCCGAGCTTCCGCAAGGTGAACCCGGCCGACTTCCCGGTGCTGTTCGTATCGTTGAGCTCGGAGACTCTGCCGCTCTCGACCGTCAACGAATACGGCGACATCACCATCGGACAGACGCTGTCGCAGATTCCGGGCGTGGCGCAGGTGCTGATCTACGGCACGCAGAAATTCGCCATCCGCGTGCAGGCCGATCCCGAAGCCGCGGCGGCACGGGGGCTGTCGCTGGAAGACATTCGCGCGGCGGTGTCGCGCGCCAACTCATCGACGCCGGTCGGCACCCTGAACGGTCCGAAGCAGGACATTGCGATTCAGGCATCGGGCCAGCTCAACAAGGCGATCGATTATCGTCAGGTCGTGGTGGCGTGGCGCAACGGGTCGCCCGTTAAGCTCGATGAAGTCGCCAGAATCTACGACAGCGTCGAAAACGACAAGGTCGCCACCTGGTTCAACGGCACGCGTTCGATCGTGCTGGCGATCCAGAAGCAGCCAGACGCCAATACGGTGGCGGTGGTCGATGCGGTGCGGGCCAAGCTGCCGTCGCTGCGGGCGCAGATTCCGCCGTCCATCACGATGGACGTTACGCTCGATCGCTCGGTGTCGGTACGTGAATCTGTTGCCGACGTGGAAGAGACGCTGCTGATCGCGGTCGGTCTCGTGATCGTCGTGATCTTCCTGTTTCTGCGCTCGGCATCCGCAACCTTCATTCCGGCCCTCGCGGTTCCGATTTCGCTGCTCGGCACCTGCGCGGTGATGTACGCGCTGGATTACTCCATCAACAACATGACGCTGCTGGCGTTGACGCTGTCGGTGGGTTTCGTGGTCGACGACGCTATCGTCATGCTGGAGAACATCGTCCGCCATATCGAGCAAGGCATGAAGCCTTACGAAGCGGCGCTGAAAGGCGCGCACGAGATCGGCTTCACCATTCTGTCGATTACCTTCTCCCTGATCGCTGTGTTTATTCCGGTGCTGCTGATGGGCGGCATCGTCGGCCGCGTGTTCCGCGAGTTTGCGGTGACCATCTCGGTCGCCATCCTCGTATCCGGCTTCGTGTCGCTAACCCTGACGCCCATGCTCTGCGCACGTGTGCTGAAGCCGCACGATCCGCATCACAAGCCCAACTTCGTGCTGCGCTGGTTCGAGGTGATGTTCGACTCGTGGCTGCGCGCCTACGAATGGACGCTTGACCGCGTTCTCGCCTACAAGTCCGTCATGCTGGTGGTGACGCTGGCGACGCTCGGTGTGACTGTCTGGCTGTACATGGTCGTGCCGAAGGGCTTTTTCCCGCAGGAAGATACCGGCTTCCTCAGTGGCACAACGGAAGCCGCGACCGACACCTCGTTTGAAGCGATGGGTGCGCGGCAGAAGGTTCTTGCCGACATTCTGCGAGCCGATCCTGCGGTCGAATTTGTGAACAGCACGGTGGGCTCCGGCGGTCCCAATCCGACGGCGAACTATGGACGCCTCTTCATTGGCTTGAAGCCGAAGAACGAGCGCGATTCCGCGCCGGTGGTGATGGCGCGGCTGCGGCAGAAGGCGCTGCAGGTGCCTGGCCTGCAGGCGTTCTTCCAGGGCATCCAGAACCTCAACATCGGTGGGCGTCCGTCGAAGAGCCAGTACCAGTACACGTTGCAGAGCGGCGATACGGACTCGCTCTATCGCGTCGCGCCGGAAATGCGCGATCGCATCGCGAAGGTGCAGGGGCTGCAGGACGTCACCACGGATCTCTACATCAAGAATCCGCAGCTCACGGTCGACATCGACCGCGAAAAGGCTGCGGTTTACGGTGTGACCGCCGATCAGATTCGCAATCAGCTTTTCAACGCTTACGGCGCGCGGCAGGTGGGCACGATCTACATGCCCTCGAATGACTACCAGATCATTCTGGAAGTGCAGCCGAAGTTCCGCGTCGATCCGACCGACCTGTCCAAGCTTTACGTGAAGACGACGAACAATCAGACAATTCCGCTCGATGCCGTGGCCAAGATGGTGCCGACGGTGGGGCCGCTGCAGATCAATCACCAAGGCCAGCAGCCGGCGGTGACGATTTCGTTCAATCTCGCGCCGGGCACGTCGCTTGGTTATGCGGTCGATCAGATCACCAGGATCGAGCAGGATGCGAATCTGCCGGCGACCATCGCCACCGGCTTCTCCGGAACGGCGCAGGTGTTCCAGGACTCGCTGCGCGGGCAGGGCGTGCTGATCCTCGCCGCTGTGTTCGCTGCGTTCGTCATTCTCGGCATCCTCTACGAGAGTTTCATCCATCCGATCACGATCATCTCGGGCCTGCCGTCCGCCGGCATCGGCGCGATCCTGACCCTGATGCTGTTCAAGATGGAGCTGTCGGTGATCGCGATGATCGGCATCGTGATGCTGGTCGGCATCGTGAAGAAGAACGCCATCATGATGGTGGACTTCGCCATCGAGCGCCGCGCCGTGGGACTGAGCGCCGAGCACGCCATTCGCGAGGCGGCGCTGCTGCGGTTTCGCCCCATCATGATGACGACGTTCGCGGCGATCTTCGGCACGCTGCCGATCGCGCTTGGCGCCGGCGCCGGTGCGGAGTTGCGTCAGCCGCTCGGCGTTGCGGTGGTCGGCGGTCTGCTGGTGTCTCAGTTGCTGACGCTGTTCATCACTCCGGTGATCTACATCTATCTCGACCGCATCGACCGCCGCCTGAAGCGTCGCCTCGATCCGACCTTGCAGGATACGCCGGATGTCGAGCCGCCGCGCGTTGCCGCCGCCGAGTAGGCTTACGATGTCCGACAGGTTTGCAAGAGCATGGTGGCGCGTCGCAATCGCCGCTGTTGTTTTGCTTGCCGCCGCGCCCGCTCGCGCGGCCGAGCCGCCCATCGAAATCTTCGACGCGCATTTACACTACAACTGGGAGCCGAAGCCGTTCTATCAGGTCGACGAGGTGCTCGCGCTTTTCAAGAAGCATCGCGTCACCGGCATTCTTGCGACCAGCCGTCCCAATGACGGTACACATGCGCTGATGGATGCCAAGAAAGAGGGCAAGGCCGACGGACTTTGGGTGGTGCCGTTCCTCCGGCCCTATCGTGTCCGGCCCGATATGCAGACGTGGTTCAACGATCCCACGATTTTCGACCTCGTGCAGGAAGAATACAAGCGCGGCTACTACCGCGGCCTCGGTGAGTTTCACCTCTCAGGAAAGGCTGCCGCCGGCGAATGGGTGAAGAAGGCCGTCGACTTTGCTGTTGCGCATGATCTTTACCTGCACGCCCATGCGGACGACGAAGCGGTGGAAATTCTGATGCGTCACAATCCGCGCGCCAAGATCATATGGGCGCATACCGGCTTCGGGCTTTCGTCAACGCGCGTTGCAACGATGCTCGCGACCTATCCGCAGCTGTGGGGTGAACTATCTTACCGCAGTGGCATCACGGGCGAGGGAGGCAAGCTCACGCCGGAATGGCGCGGGCTGTTCGAGAAATATCCGGATCGCTTCCTGCTTGGATCGGACACATGGATCAGCGAGCGCTGGGCGAGCTATGGCGCAATCATGGCGGATTACCGCGGCTGGCTCAAACAGTTGCCGCCCCCTGTCGCCAAACAGATTGCGCACGGCAATGCGCGGCGACTGTTCGCCGCCAAGTAACGCCAGTCGAGAAAGTTAGATCGAGAAGCTGGTGCCGCAGCCGCAGGACGCGGTGGCGTTCGGATTGACCACGCGGAACGATGCGCCGATCAGGTCATCCACGAAATCGACTTCGGACCCGGCCAGGAAGGGCACCGAGGACGAGTCCACCAGCACCACGGCGCTGTCGCGCTCGATCACGAGATCGTCGTCAGCCTTGGCGCGCTCGACATCGAACTTGTACTGGAAACCCGAGCAGCCGCCGCCCTCGACGCTGATGCGCAGCATCGCGCCGTCGCCTTCCGATTTCAGGATGGCGCCGATTCGCTTCGCAGCCCGCTCCGAAATTGTGACATTGGCGGCTGGGGCGAGTTCGGTGGCGGTCATAATAAGTCTCCGAAATCGGGGATATTTGAATGTCCCCGTGTGGCATAGTTAAGTGCCATAAGGGCCAGAATCAAACACCGAAAGTAGAATAATTCGTATGTCTGTCGGAATGGCTGCACCCCGCGTCGCCTATGGCTGCGATCCCGGCCAAAGCCGCGGGCGGCGCTTCGATGAGCCGCCGAGCCTGCGGCGCAGCGCCTTTCGCCGCGATTGCGACCGGGTCATTCATTCTACTGCCTTCCGCCGCCTCAAGCACAAAACCCAGGTTTTCGTGTTCCATGAGGGCGATCATTACCGCACCCGCCTGACCCATACGCTGGAGGTGGCGCAGATCGCCCGCGCGCTGGCGCGCCAGCTTGGCCTCGACGAAGATCTGACCGAGACGTTGGCGCTGGCCCATGACCTCGGCCATCCGCCGTTCGGCCATGCCGGCGAGCGGGCCCTCGATGAATGCCTGCGAGACCATGGCGGCTTCGATCACAACGCACAGAGCCTGCGCGTGGTCACGCTGCTGGAACGGCGCTATCCGGCGTTCGACGGCCTTAACCTCACGTGGGAAGCGCTGGAGGGAATCGTCAAGCACAACGGCCCCATGATCGATCGCAACGGCGAGGCGGTGGGCCGCTATCGCGAACATGGCGTGCCGGTCGGCATCTCGGACTACGTCGCCTATCACGATCTCGAATTGTGGAGTTATGCCTCGCTGGAAGCGCAGGTCGCCGCCGTCGCTGACGACATCGCCTACGACGCGCACGACATCGACGACGGCTTGCGGGCAGGGCTGTTCACCGTCGATGACCTCGGCGCCATTCCGCTGATCGCCGACATCAACGCCGTTATCATGGCGCGCTATCCCGTGCTCGACGAGCTGAGGCGCGGCGCCGAACTGGTGCGCGAACTGATTTCTTATCTGATCGAGGACGTGTTCTCCGAGACGCGCAAGCGGCTCACGGCTGTGCAGCCGAACAGCGCGGCCGACGTGCGCAATCATGTCGGTACGATCGTCAGCTTTTCGACTGAGGCGGAAAAGACCGAGGCGGCGATCAAGCGCTTTCTCAAGACGCACATGTACCGCCACGAGCGGGTCATGAGCGTGATGCGGGATGCCGAAACCGTGGTGCGTGATCTGTTTGCGCGCTATCGGACGGAGCCGGGAGACCTTCCCGCCGAGTGGCTGCCGCATGAGGGTGAGGATGACGACGCTGGCCGGGCGCGCCGGATCGGCGATTTCATCGCCGGAATGACCGACAGATACGCCATTATCGAGCACCAGCGGCTTTTTGACTTGACCCCGGATTTGCGTTAGGCGGCGGCCTTCACAGGCCAGATGTATGCGCTACACAGGACGTTCTCGATGACTTCGCCCAGCCAGTCCCCGCACTTGTTCGCAGACGTGCTTGCGCGCGTTCATGCCGTATGCGCCACGCTCGGCGGCGAGGGCGTGCTGCCGATGGGCATCGATCTTTCGCGCGTGGTGGTCGAGCCGCCGAAAGACGCCGCGCATGGCGACATGGCGACCAACGCGGCGATGGTGCTGGCCAAAGAGGCCAAGGCGAAGCCGCGTGAGCTTGCCGACAAGATCGCAGAAAAACTGCGCGCCGATCCGATCGTCGAAAGCGTCGATGTGGCCGGACCCGGTTTTATCAATCTGACGTTGAAGACCTCCGCCTGGTTCGGCGCGTTGCGGTCCGTGCTGGAACAGGGCAGCGGCTATGGCCGCAGCACCGTTGGCGCAGCCGAGAAGGTCAATGTCGAATATGTCTCCGCCAATCCGACGGGGCCGATGCACGTCGGTCATTGCCGTGGCGCGGTGTTTGGCGACGCGTTGGCGAGCCTGTTGTCGTTCGCGGGCTACGACGTCACGAAAGAGTATTACATCAACGACGCGGGCGCGCAGGTCGATGTGCTCGCGCGCTCGGCGTTCCTGCGCTATCGCGAAGCGCTCGGCGAGGCCATCGGCGAAATTCCGGAAGGTCTTTATCCCGGCGACTATCTGAAGCCTGTCGGCGAGGCGCTCGCGCGCGAGCATGGCGACAAGCTGCTGAAGCAATCTGAGGCAGAATGGCTTCCGGTCGTGCGCGCAAAGGCCATCGCCATGATGATGGAGATGATCAAGGGCGATCTCGCCGCGCTCAACATCCGGCACGACGTGTTCTTCTCTGAACGCTCGCTCAACGAGAACGGTAACGACCGCGTCGGTGCGACCATCGCAGGATTGCGCGCGAAGGGCGACGTCTACGAAGGCCGTCTGCCGCCGCCGAAAGGCGCGCCGGTCGAGGATTACGAGGACCGCGAGCAAACGCTGTTTCGTGCCACCGCGTTCGGCGACGATGTCGATCGTCCGCTGAAGAAGTCCGACGGCTCCTATACGTACTTCGCATCCGACATTGCGTATCACAAGACCAAGGTCGATAGCGGTTTTCTCAACATGGTCGATGTGTGGGGCGCCGATCACGGCGGCTACATCAAGCGCGTGCAGGCGGCGATCAAGGCTGTTACCGGCGGCAAGGCTGCGCTGGATGTGAAGATCGTGCAGCTTGTGAAGCTGCTGCGTAATGGCGAGCCGGTGAAGATGTCGAAGCGCTCCGGCGATTTCGTCACGCTGCGCGAGGTCGTCGACGAAGTCGGCTCCGATGCCGTCCGCTTCATGATGCTGTTCCGCAAGAACGACGCGGTGCTCGACTTCGATCTCGCCAAGGTGATCGAGCAGTCGAAAGACAACGCCGTGTTCTACGTGCAGTACGGACACGCGCGCGGGCATTCGATTTTCAAGAATGCGCGCGAGACGGTTCCATCATTGCCGGAAGGCGAGGCGGCCCGCATCGCGTTCCTGCAGGATGCGAAGATCGAGCGTCTCAGCGACCCGGTTGAGCTGAGCCTGATCCGGCAGATCGCCCTCTATCCGCGGATCGTGGAGGCGGCGGCGATTGCCCATGAACCGCACCGAATCGCTTTTTATCTCTATGATCTCGCCAGCGAATTTCACGCACTCTGGACCAAGGGGCGCGATTTGCCCTATTTACGCTTCATTATCCAGAATGATGCAGAAGTAACAATCGCGCGACTGGCCTTGGTTCAGGGCGTCGTCTCGGTTCTGGTTTCAGGCCTTGCCGTTCTCGGCGTCCATGCTCCAGACGAGATGCGATAGTTGGGGGATTTGACCGCCACGGGGAACGGGTGGCGGGTGTGAACAGCAACTTCTCGTTTGAATAACGGGTGGGCAGCTTTCCCGAAGGGGATGCAACATCGCAATGGCGGACCGATATCGCGACAAACCGTTTCCGGCGGATGACGACTACGCCCGGGATAACTCACGCATTGCACCGCAGCAGCAAAGCGAGAGCGACCCGCTGGCTGAGCTCGCGCGCCTGATCGGACAGACCGATCCATTTTCGACTTTTGGACGCGATCAGCAGGCCCAGCCGCAGCGACACGTTCAACGCGATCAGGTCCAGCACGATCAATATGCTGCGCCGGAGCCCTATGCACCCGAGCCTTATGCCGAAGAGGAGGATGCGCCTGCCAGCCGTCCATCCTGGGTGCAAAATCTGACCACCGGCCGGCCGTCGCACGAGCCGTCCTATCGCGAAGAGGATCACTACGATCCTCCTCGCTATGCGGATGATCTGCACGATCCCACACACGACAAGCGCGCTCCGCACTTCGATCATTCCGGCTACGATCCGTTGCCGCAGGATCATACGCGAGGCCAGCAGGTCGCCGGCGATCGCTACGATGATGTCCTGTACGGTCAGTCCGATCGTGATCCAGCCCACGGTTATGCGCAGGACGGCGCATATCAGGATGGCGCATACGACGACGGCTATGATCGTCAGTCTTACGATGACGACGAAGAGACGCCCAAGCAGCGCCGTGGCGGGACGATGACGGTTGTCGTTGTGCTGTTGCTAGCGGTTGTCGGCACGGGGGCCGCATTTGCCTACCGGACGTTCGTCGGTTCTCCGCGCAGCGGTGAGCCGCCGGTGATCAAAGCCGACGCCGGACCGAACAAGGTTATTCCGCCCGGCGCGGGCGATGGTTCCGGCAAGCAGATCACGGATCGCGTTGGCGACAAGACAGCCGAGCGCATGGTGTCGCGCGAAGAGCAACCGGTCGACGTCAACGCCAAGACCGGACCGCGCGTGGTGTTTCCGCCGCTGACCCAGAATGCCAATCCGCCGTCGGTGGCGAGCGCCTCGACAGCCGCCAGGCCGACCGGAACGGGCGTCGGCAACGGGACGCTGAGTGGCGGCGAAGAACCACGGAAAATCCGCACCCTCAGCATTCGTCCGGATCAGCCGGATTCAGCGGCTGCCGCGGCGGCGGCGCCCGCGCGTGCGCAACCTCCAGCACAGCGGGCTTCGATTACGGCACCGGCCAGCACCGCCTCGACGGGCGTGCCGTCCGCCAACGCACCAGTTTCGCTTTCGCCGCAGGCGCAGCCTGCGGCTGCTCCTGCTGAACGCCCGAAGGTTGCTGCGATCAATCCTGCGGCGGTCACGGGTGGCGGCGCCTATGTGCAGGTGTCCTCGCAGAAGTCGGAGGCGGATGCGAAGGCCTCCTTCAAATCCCTCCAAGGTAAATATGCGGGCATCCTCGGCTCGCGCACGGCGTCGATCCACAAGGCTGACATCGCCGGAAAGGGCACGTTCTATCGCGCCATGGTCGGGCCGTTCGGGACCAACGATGAGGCCGCGCAGTTCTGCGTGAACCTGAAATCGGCCGGCGGGCAGTGCGTCGTGCAGCGGCGCTAGGTTAGTTCCTCGCGAAACTCGCCGGTCGCGGATCACCGCACCAGTAGTAATTCACCGAAGCAGGCAGGGTTGGTGAGGATCCGGTGGATGGGCTGGATTCCCCAGCGCGATCCGACTCTCGTCGTAAGGCCACGACAATTCAGCCACCGGCAATACTCTTGATACCGAGGGGAGAACCGGTGCCGTCGTACTGGTCATGCCGAAATCCATGACTATGTCTGGAGTGGAGACTTGCGCTGAGGAGGTGAGCATCATGCGCATCAAACATTGGCAAGACTCCGTCAGCCTGCTGCTAGGCGTGTGGTTGATCTTGTCGCCCTTCGCCCTTGGCTTTGCAGCCGCCGCGACCTGGATAACCGTCGTGCTCGGGCTGCTGGTCATCATGTTCGCTGTGGAGGGGTTCATCGTTCCGTCCTATTTGGAGGAATGGGGAGAGCTTCTCCTCGGTCTGGCCCTGCTCCTGGCACCTTGGGCGGTCGGTTACGAGCAGGCGTCGGCGACGGTGAGCAGTGTGATATCTGGTCTGCTGGTGATCCTGTTCGCGGCCTGGGAATTGGCGACGGATCGCGAGTTCATCGCCAAGTGGCGCGATCGCTGGCATCATCCGGCGACCTGACGGATGTCGCCGAGTCCCTTGCAGGGCAGCGTGTGTTGAGATTTTGCGTTGGGCGATCGGTTCACACGGTGCGCGTGTCACCCAGTGAGGCTCCTTGAACAGGTGGCGCCGCGCTCGTGCATTGGCGGGACGTCGCTGTGAGCGGCGACTGAGCCAAAAGTCCTATTAGGCGGTTTCCAAATGGGGGGTAGGCTATCGACTGTGCTTTGTTTCCCCGGCAGACGGGAAAACGGCAGCAGGCTCGCGGCGCGAAGGCCGCTGGAGCGTTCCTCGGATTGATAGAAATGCTCCGAGGTCCGGGGTTGCGGAGAAACCCCGCAGGTGTCGCGCCTGCAGCATCGTTCATGATCTCGTGCCGCGAGAAACGAAACCCTGAAAACAGGGGGGCGATGTCTGACATCAAGAGGAGGCACACATGGCACTTCAAATCCCGAGGGATTTCCGCCGCGTGATCGTCGCCGCGTCGGTGGGAAATGTTATCGAGTGGTATGACTTCTACATCTTTGGCAGTTTGGCCGCGGTTCTGTCGGTCAAGTTCTTTGAACAATCCCATCCGGTCGCAGCTCTGTTGAGTACGATTGCGCTGTTCACCGCCGGATTTCTGATCCGTCCACTGGGAGCGTTTCTCTTCGGATGGATGGGCGACCGGGTCGGCCGCAAGTACACGTTCCTTGTCACCCTCAGCGGAATGGGCTTGGGCACGGGCGCGATCGGATTGATCCCGACCTACGAGTCGATCGGCCTGACCGCTGCGTTTCTTCTCTTCGGCTTGCGGATGATCCAGGGCTTGTGCCTGGGCGGCGAATATGGCGGCGCCATCACCTACGTCGCCGAGCATGTGCCGGACGAAAGCCGCGGCTACTACACCGGCTGGCTGCAGACCTCTCCGACTCTCGGGATCGTGGTGTCGCTGGCCGTCATCATCGCCACGCGCACGTATTTCGGCAATGAAGCATTCAACGCATGGGCATGGCGCGTTCCGTTCCTTGTATCCTTCCTGCTGGTAGCCATCGCAATCTACATCCGGCTCCAGCTCCAGGAGACGCCGATCTTCGCGGAGATCAAGGCGAAGGGACAGATGGCCAGAAATCCCTGGAAGGAAGCCTTCCTCGGCTCCAACATCAAATACGTCGGGATCGCCACCATCGTGCTGATCGGGCAGGGAGTGGTCTGGTACAGCGGGCAGTTCTGGGCGCTGTACTTCCTGCAGCAGGTTTCCAAGGTGGACCCGCTGACCTCGGCCTATATCGTGGGAGCCGCGCTGCTCATTGCAACGCCGAGCCTGATCTTCTTTGGCTGGCTGTCAGACCAGATCGGCCGCAAGCCGGTGATCCTGGGAGGTATGTTGCTCGCTGCGATCACGTACTATCCGCTGTATTCGTGGCTCGGAACGGTCACGCAACCTGGCAACATCAATTATCCGGTCGCGATCTTCATCATCTTCATCCTCGTTTGCTACGTCGGGATGGTGTACGGGCCGGTCGGGGCGTTCCTGGCGGAGTACTTCCCCGGCAGGATTCGGTACACGTCGGTATCGGTGCCGTATCACATCGGCAACGGCTGGGGTGGCGGGTTGGTGCCGTTCATCACTTCGGCGGCTTTCGCGGCTACCGGCAGCATCGGCTACGCACTGATCTACCCGATCGCGGTTCCTGCCGTGTGCTTCGTGCTCGCGCTCTTCCTGATGCCTGAGACCCGCAAGATCAGTATTTGGCATCCGATCGAGCACAGGACTGCGGCTTGACCGAATATCCGAAGCCAGACGCTCGCTGACGATGGAGCGTGATGACGAGTCATCACGCTCCAGGCTTCGGGACCGCGCCGTCTGCCAAATCATTGAGATCGATTGTCTTTGCGGTTGTGGATGACACCCGCAATTACCGCGGATTTTACCGGGTTTCCTTGACCCTGGAGGCACGCGCGGGCTAATCGCCGACTATGGCCGCGCGCGCATTCATCACGGGTGTCTCTGGAACCGCTCTGACTGACGACGAGCGGGCGTTTCTGCGCGACCGCCAGCCCTGGGGCTTCATTCTTTTCAAGCGCAACGTTGAAACATCTGACCAAGTCATTCGACTGGTTCAGGATTTACGGTTCACGGTTGGGCGTCCCGATGCGCCGGTCCTGATCGACCAGGAGGGCGGACGGGTGCAGCGGCTCCAGCCGCCGCAATGGCCCGCGTACCCACCCGGGGCGGTCTTCAGTGCCCTGTACGACATCGACCGGGCGGCGGGGCTTGAAGCTGCCCGGCTGACGGCCCGGCTGATCGCCGCCGATCTGGCTGATCTCGGGGTCACGGTGGACTGCCTGCCACTGGCGGACGTGCCGGTTCCCGGCGCGGACGCGGTGATCGGCGACCGGGCCTATGGCACGTCGCCGGACAAGGTCGCGGCCATCGCACGGGCAGTCACGACCGGACTGGAACAGGGCGGCGTTCTGCCTGTCCTGAAGCACATTCCCGGCCATGGAAGGGCCACAGCGGACAGCCATTTTCGGTTGCCGACCGTTGATGTTCCGCTTGAGGAACTCACTGGAACCGACTTTGCGGCCTTCAAGCCGTTGGCGGACTTGCCGATGGCCATGACGGCACATGTTGTGTTTAGCGGCCTCGACCCCGCCCAACCGGCGACGACATCTGCGACAATCGTCTCACAGGTGATTCGCGGGACGATTGGATTCCAAGGTTTGCTGATGAGCGATGACGTTTCGATGAACGCCCTGCAGGGATCGATTGCGGAGCGGACCCGCGCCAGTCTGGCGGCGGGCTGCGACGTCGTCCTGCATTGCAACGGCAAGCTCGACGAGATGACGCAGGTTGCAAATGAAACGCCGTTGCTTGCGGGCGAAGCTCTGGCCCGTGCGGATCGCGCTCTGGCGTCGCGCAAGGCACCGCAGCCGTTCGACCGTGGCGCGGCGCGTGCCGAGCTTGACCGGCTGATCGGCCGGGCAGGGAGCCTGACCTCATGAGCGCAGAAATTCTTTCATTCGAGACTGGTCTGCCGGCGGAGCACGCCGAGGACGAACCGTCGCTCGTCGTCGATGTCGAAGGTTACGAAGGTCCGCTCGATCTGCTGCTCGCGTTGGCACGTCAGCAGAAGGTCGATCTTACCAAGATTTCCATTCTGGCGCTTGCCGACCAGTATCTCGTTTTCATCGAGGCGGCGCGAAAGCTGCGGCTGGAATTGGCCGCCGATTACCTCGTCATGGCGGCGTGGCTTGCCTATCTCAAGTCGCGCCTGTTGCTGCCCGAACCTCCGGAAGCCGAAGGCCCGAGCGCGGAGGATTTGGCGACTGCGCTGGCCAACAGGCTGCGCAGGCTCGAACAGATCCGCGAGGCCTCGAACCGTCTGATGACGCGGCCGCAATTGCGGCGCGATATTTTCCCGCGCGGGCAGCCGGAATCCATTGCACAGGTCAAGCACGCCCGCTGGACCGCGACGCTCTACGATCTGCTCACGGCCTATGCGACGCAGCGCCAATCGCGCGTGCTCGCAACCGTGCATCTCGCCAAGCGGACGGTGTGGTCGCTGTCGGAAGCGCGCGCCTCACTTGAGAGACTTGTGGGGTCTGCCGAATCCGAGGATTGGGCGAGCCTCGACGACTATCTGATGCGCTACGTGGTCGACCCGACGCAGAAGGCGACGGTGTTCGCATCGAGCTTTGCCGCCGCGCTCGAACTGGTGCGCGAAGGCACACTGGATCTGCATCAGAAAGAAGCATTCGCACCTTTGTATTTTCGTAAGCACGTGGCGCATTTGCCTCCCGACGCTCAAGCAGCGCCGGAAGTGCAAGCCGATTAGTGGAAGACGTCGAGTAAGTGGAAGAAGGAGACAACGCCATGGCAAGTCCGGCGAGAACGAACGTGGTGGCGAAGCATATCGCCCCGGTCGAGCAGGATTCCGCGCAAGAGTCTTCGCAAGCCTCTTCAAACGATGCCGTCGCAAACGACACTGTCGCGCGTCCCGAGGAACTTCGCCTGCTCGAGGCGCTGCTGTTCGCTTCGACCGAGCCGCTTGACGAAGCATCAATGGCCAAGCGCATGCCCGAAGGCGTGGACGTCAAGGTTGCACTGGCGCAGTTGCAGGCCGACTACGCGATGCGCGGCGTCAATCTGGTCCGCGTCGCCAACAAATGGACTTTCCGCACCGCGGGCGATCTTGCGTGGCTGATGACGCGCGAAAGCACCGAGACGCGCCGCCTGTCGCGCGCCGCGATCGAGATGCTGGCGATCATCGCCTATCACCAGCCGGTGACGCGCGCCGAAATCGAGGAGATCCGTGGCGTGGTGACGTCGAAGGGGACCCTCGATGTGCTGCTGGAAACCGGCTGGATTCGTCCGCGCGGACGGCGCAAGACGCCGGGCCGGCCGCTGACCTTCGGCACCACCGAAGCGTTCCTGTCGCAGTTCAGCCTGGAAGCGCTGGGCGATCTGCCGGGTCTGGACGAGTTGAAGGGCGCAGGCCTGCTGGATACGCGCCTGCCGGGCGGGTTCGCAGTTCCGTCGCCATCGGACGACCCGGCGCTGCGGGAAGACGAGGAGCCGCTCGAGCCCGGCGATCTCGAATTGGCGCTGGCGCCTGCCGTGGAGCCGGAAAAAGGCGGCGAAAGCTGATCTTCCGTATTGGGATGGGCGGATCGCGCCCGTTCCAAGTGAACATTAACTCTCGTGTCAATGCGCCGGTTTGCGCAGTCATGACGCGGGGTTAATCCTTGTTTTTGACACCTCTGCGGCCTACTTTCCGGTCAGATATGACCGGGAGACCCGGTCGCGTGTTTGGAGGACGGCAGTATGGGTTCGTTTAGTATCTGGCACTGGATCGTCGTGATCGGCGTTGTCCTGCTGCTGTTCGGCCGCGGCAAGATTTCGGACCTGATGGGCGACGTCGCCCAGGGCATCAAGGCCTTCAAGAAGGGCATGGCTGACGACGAAGTGAAGCCGGCCGAGAAGTCCGACCCGGTCAAGACCATCGACAGCGCACCGCAGACCACGTCGCAGCGGAGCGATGTCGGAAGCAAAGTGGTCTGATATCCGGACGTCGCGTTCCTGAGAGAGTACGGGGCTCGGCCCCGTGAGCGGAATTTTCCATGTTCGACATCGGGTGGAGTGAACTGGTCGTCATCGGCGTCGTGGCGCTGATCGCCATCGGCCCGAAAGAGCTTCCCGGTGTGCTGCGCACGGTCGGGCAGTGGATGGGCAAGGCGCGCCGCATGGCCGCTGAATTCCAGGGCCAGTTCAACGAGGCGATGCGCGAAGCGGAAATGGCCGACATCAAGAAGACGTTCGATGATGCGTCTGCTGCCGCCAAGGACCTGTCGCCGACCAATCTGCTGACGTCCCTGAACAAGGACGTCGAGGATGCCATGAAGATCGATCCGCCGGTGACGCCGACGACACCCGAGCTGCCGGCCGCTGCCACTTTCACCGAGGATGAAGCGCGCACACCCGCTGCCGAGTCTCCAGCCAGCATCGCGCCACACGTGCCGGACGCCAAAGCGTCATGAGCCAGGAAGATATCGAAGCCACCAAGGCCCCATTGATGGACCACCTGATCGAGCTGCGTTCGCGGCTCATCAAGGCGCTGCTCGCGTTCGGCCTCGCTTTCATCTTCTGCTTTTTCTTCGCCAAGCAGATTTACAACGTGCTGGTATGGCCGTTCGTATGGGTCGCAGGACCGGAGAATTCCAAGTTCATCTACACCGCGCTGCTGGAATACTTTCTGACGCAGTTGAAGCTCGCCATGTTCGGAGCGGGCTTCATTTCGTTTCCGGTCATCGCTGCGCAGATCTACATGTTCGTCGCGCCCGGCCTCTACAAAAACGAGCGCCGTGCCTTCCTGCCGTATCTGATCGCGACGCCGGTGTTCTTCGTGCTCGGCTCGTTGCTGGTCTATTTCCTTGTGCTGCCGATGCTGATCCGTTTCTCGCTCGGCATGCAGCAGGTTGGCGGCACCGAGACGGCGCAGATCGCGCTGCTGCCGAAGGTCGGCGAATATCTGTCGCTGATGATGTCGCTGATCTTTGCGTTCGGCATCGCGTTCCAGTTGCCGGTGGTGCTGACGCTGCTGGGGCGGATCGGAATCCTGACTTCGAAGCAACTGCGCGAGAAGCGGCGTTACTTCATCGTCGTCGCCTTCATCATCGCTGCGGTCCTGACGCCGCCGGATGTCATCAGCCAGGCCTCGCTCGCGATCCCGCTCTTGATCCTCTACGAGGGCTCGATCATCGCGGTGGGAATGGTGGAGAAAAAGGCTGCCAAGCAGGCCGCCGGCACGACGCCGCCCGCGGATGCACCTCCGACGCCTCCGGCCACGACGCCTGCGGAGTAGGGCCGATCCCTCTGCTTCTGTAGCAACGCGTCACCCTGAGGTGCGCGCTCTTGCGCGCCTCGAAGGGCGACGGCTGATACGCGCGTCTGTCATCCTTCGAGGCTCGCCGAAGAGGGCTCGCACCTCAGGATGACGGGCTGATGGCCGATCGTTCAGGTAAGGTGGCCGCCATGCGCCCGATTCGTCATGCCCGGGCTTGACCCGGGCATCCACGCCTTGTTTTAACGCGCTCAACCAAAGACGTGGATGGCCGGAACAAGTCCGGCCATGACGCAGGACAGTTTCATGCACGACATTCGATGGATTCGCGACAATCCGGCCGCATTTGACGCGGCGTTGAAGCGGCGCGGGCTTGAGCTGCTGTCGCAGCCGCTGATCGCGCTCGACGAGAAGCGCCGCGCGGCCATTCAGTCTGCCGAACAGACCCTGGCGCGGCGCAATGCGGCCTCGAAGGAAATCGGAGAAGCCAAGAAAGCCAAGGACAACGCGCGCGCCGACGCGCTGATGGCTGAGGTAGGCGAACTCAAGACCAAATTGCCTGAGCTTGAAGCGGCGGCGAAGAAATACGAAGACGACCTCAAGACAGAACTCGCACAGATTCCGAACCTGCCGCTTGATGAGGTGCCGGACGGTGCGGATGAGCACGGCAATGTCGAGCATCATCACTTCGGTGCGAAGCGCAACTACGCATTCAACCCGAAGGAGCACGTCGAACTTGGTGAATCTCTGAAGTTCATGGACTTCGAGGCCGCCGCGAAATTGTCAGGTTCGCGCTTTGTTGTTCTCAAGAAAGGCCTCGCACGGCTGGAGCGCGCTATCGGCCAGTTCATGCTCGATCTGCATACGAACGAGCACGGCTATACGGAGGTCAATCCGCCGTTGCTGGTACGCGACGATGCGATGTTTGGCACCGCGCAGCTTTGGAAATTCAGAGACGATCAATTTGCGTCATTCACGGATGAGTTCCGATGGAATTCGTTGGAGGCTTTCGCGAAAAGCGCGATGACGGAAGTTTTGGATTTGGCAAAAGCTAAAGGTTTCGACGAAGCCAAGGCTTCGCTTGAGGGACCTTTTGTTCGGGGTAACGCATATATCCCTGAGCGTCACTGGCTCATCCCAACCGCCGAAGTCCCGCTGACCAACCTCGTCCGCGAATCCATCCTCGACGAAAAAGAACTGCCGATGCGGCTGACGGCTTTAACGCCGTGCTTCCGCGCGGAAGCGGGCGCGGCGGGGCGCGATACGCGCGGCATGATCCGCCAGCACCAGTTCACCAAGGTCGAACTGGTCTCGATCACGACGCCGGAAGAATCGAAGAACGAGCACGAGCGCATGCTGTCCTGCGCCGAAGAGGTTCTGAAAAGGCTCGGCTTGCACTATCGCGTCATGACGCTGTGCACCGGCGACATGGGCTTCGCGTCACAAAAGACTTACGACATCGAAGTCTGGATGCCCGGGCAGGGCGAGGGCGGCATGTACCGCGAAATCTCGTCATGCTCGGTGTGCGGCGATTTTCAAGCGCGGCGCATGGACGCGCGCTCGCGCGGACCGGACGGCAAGCCGCGCTTTGTGCATACGCTGAACGGCTCGGGCACCGCGGTCGGCCGCGCGCTGATCGCCGTGATGGAAACCTATCAGCAGGAAGACGGCTCGATTGCCGTGCCGGATGTGTTGCAGCCGTATATGGGCGGGCTCAAAGTGATCGCGAAGGAACAATAAGAAAATGCGAATTCTCTGCACCAACGACGACGGCATTCACGCGCCGGGCCTCAAGGTTATCGAGGAGATCGCGCAGCAACTGTCTGACGACGTCTGGGTGGTTGCGCCCGAACTCGACCAGTCCGGTGTCTCGCACTCGCTGTCGCTGAACGATCCGCTGCGTCTGCGCGAAGTCGGCCCGCGCCACTTTGCGGTGCGTGGCACTCCGACCGATTGCGTCATCATGGGTTCGCGCCACATCCTCGGCGACAAGGGGCCGGACCTCGTGCTGTCGGGCGTCAACAAGGGGCGCAACGTCGCGGAGGACGTGGTCTATTCCGGCACCATCGCCGGGGCACTGGAAGGCACCATCCTCGGACTGCCGTCGTTCGCGCTGTCGCAGGAATTCAGCATGGAGACTCGCCAGAATCCAAGCTGGGATACGGCACTGAAATTCGGCCCCGACGTGATCCGCAACGTGATGAAGTTAGGGGTGCCGCGTGACACCGTCATCAACGTCAATTTTCCGGCGTGCGCACCCGACGAGGTGAAGGGCGTCCTTGTCACACGGCAGGGCAAGCGCAATCTCGGTTTTCTCAAGATCGACAGCCGCCGCGACGGCCGCGGCAATCCGTATTACTGGGTCGGCTTCGAGAAGCTGGCCGCGGTCGACGTTCCGGCTGAGGGCACCGACCTTGCCGCGCTTGGCGCGAACTTTGTGTCGGTCACGCCGCTGCGGCTCGACCGCACCGATGTCGTGTTTTCAGAGAAGCTCAGGGACGTCTTGAAGTAGGCGTTTTACGCCGCGACGCCCTTCAGCACGGACTCGATCGTGCGTGCCAGCGTTTCGATCTGGAAGGGTTTTTGAATCGTGGGGCGGTCGCGGAATTTCTCCGGCAGGCCCTGCGCGCCATATCCGGTGGCGAACACGAACGGTAGTTCGCGCAATTGCACGGCCTCTGCGACAGGCGTGATGACCTTGCCGTTGACGTTCACGTCGAGGATGGCGATGTCGTAATCGGCGACCTGCACCAGTCTGACGGCTTCGTCGATGTCACCGGCTTCCCCGGCGATGGTGTAGCCGAGTTCTTCCAGCATGTCGGCGACCATCATGCGGATCATGACTTCGTCTTCGACCAGTAGAACCGATCGCCGTATCACTGCCTTTAATTGACCCGGCATTCATCCCCCAAGCAACAACTGGATATCTGCTGCTTGAATAACATACTAGTCCCGCACACAAACTCACACGAAATCGCAAAGTTCCGTGCGAAGGAACTTTTGAAGCCGCCGAAACGTGCCCTGTTCAGGACGGCAGGGGAAAGAATCGGCCCCGCCCGGTCGCCAGCACGGTGCCGGTGCTCAGGTCTTCCAGCCGGCCTTCGACATCCACATAACGGCCGTGGTCGGTCACCAGCGAACCGCGCCCGATGATCGGCGTCTCGGTCGGCACTGGCTTCATGTAGCGGATGGTCAGTTCGCCGGTCACTCCCAGCCGCCCCGTCACCCGGAGCACCGTGGCCGCCAGCACCTCGTCGATATAGGCGGCAACGATGCCGCCGTGCGCCGCGCCCGGAGGTCCTTCGTATTGCCGCGAAACGACGATCGGCGAGGCGACACCTTCGCCTGTCTTGAAGGTCCGTACATGCAGGCCGGTGGGATGCGACGGCCCGCAGCCGAAACATTGATGGAAGCTGTTGTCCGGCTCGCCGGAGAGGCGCTGCTCCTCCAATCCATCAAAGGTGGCGCGAAATGCTTCGGGAAGAGGTAACGTCATCAGGCCGCCCTAGTGGTCCGTTTCTAACATTCGCATCCCGTTTCGGCAGACATTCTGGCGAATGTCAGAAACGGAGGACCACAAGCGGTCATTGCGCGAAACGCATCCGGATTGCTAACACAAAAAGGGTGGCGCATCCCGCGATGCTTGTCAAAGTACGCATTGGGTAGCAGCCTTTTCCATTTTTAACGTTGATCAGCATGCAGTCGTCCCAGCCTACGCCGCACGAAAAGATGATGTTTCAGCTCAACCTGCGGCAGCGCGGGATCAGCGATCAGGCTGTGCTGAAGGCGATGGGAGACGTGCCGCGCGAGTTGTTCGTGATGGCGGTGGATCGCGCCTATGCGTACCGCGACACCGCGCTGGGCATTGCCTGCGGCCAGACCATCAGCCAGCCGTTCGTCGTGGCCTATATGACCGAGCAGCTTGATCTTCGCCCGGAACACCGTGTGCTGGAAATCGGGACGGGGTCGGGCTACCAGGCGGCGATCCTGTCGAGGCTGTGCCGGGAGGTGGTGACGCTGGAGCGGTTTCGCACGCTCGCCGATCGCGCCAGGCATGTTCTCAAGGATCTCGGCTACAGCAATGTGGATGTGATTCGCGCAGACGGCTTCGATGTGCCCGAAACGCTCGGCACGTTCGACCGGATCATGGTGACCGCCGCGATGGAGGATATTCCCCAAGCGCTGATGGGGCGGCTGGAACCGGACGGCGTCCTGATCGCACCGGTTGGGCCAATGGACGACAGTCAGGTGCTTACGCGCGTCGTCCGGTCCGGCAGCGGCTTCGATCGGCAGGAGTTGGTGGCTGTGCGCTTTGTGCCTGCCTTGCAGGGGCTTGCGCGCGAGTTGTGAGCCGCGTTGCGCCTTGTGAAAGCAGGCGGATTTGGAGCCTTAAAGAGTTATTTACTCGGCGTGTGTTTACTCAAATTTGTGTTAGTTGCGTACGAGTGAGTAACCATGTCCCGCTTTGTCGAGTTGATAAGCTCGCGTCACGCGCCGCATTTCGTGGTCCTGGCGCTCGTCTCGGTCGGATTTGGCGGTTGTAGCGCCGACACCTCGACACGGTTCTCAGACACCACATTCTCCAATCCGTTCGCCTCGCGCAGCAACGAAGCGACGGGTTCGGTTCCTCAGCAGAATTATCAGCAGCAGCCTCGCGAGCTTCCGCAATACAGTCGGCCGCGCACGGCGCCGGTGGTCTCCGCGCCATTGTCCTATCCCTCGACGCCTGTTGCGTCGTCGGGCGGAGGACGCGGCATGGCCTCGTATGCGCCACCTTCGTCTCCGATTGAGACCACAGGCTCGACAATGCCGCGCTCGGTCGCAGCGACGTCCGGATGGAGCCGTGAGGGTGGCACGACGATCATCGTCGGCACCGCCGACACGCTCGACGTGATCTCGAAGCGCTATAACGTGCCGTCGTCCGAAATTCTGAAAGCCAATGGCTACGGCGGACCGCGCGTCCTTCAGCCGGGCCAGCAACTCGTCATTCCGCGCCGCATGGCGCATGCAAATCCGCCGGCCCTGTCGCCTGCGCCGGGCACGAAGGTTGCTGCCGGCCTTCCGGCAAGCGTCCACGTCGTCAAGCCTGGCGACACGCTGATGAATCTCTCGCGCCGTAACAATATCGCGCCGGCGCAGCTTGCTGCTGCCAACAACATTCCGGTGACGACGCAGCTCAAGATCGGCGACAAGATCAATATTCCCGGCGGCAAGGCCGCTGCGGCTGCTCCCGCTCCGCAGGTGGTTGCGGAAGCGCCGAAGCCGGTTGCCGCAGCGCCTGCGCCCGCAGCGAAACCTGTCACGGTTGCATCGGCGGAGCCTCAGCAGAAGGCGCGCGTTGCAGCCGAAGCGAACGATTTGCCTGAAGCCCAGTCGCCTGTGAAGGCGGCGGACGCCACCAACGCACTGCCGACCTTCCGCTGGCCTGTGCGTGGACGCGTGATCACGGCTTACGGTGCGAAGACAAACGGAAAACAGAACGACGGCATCAATGTCGCCGTTCCTGAAGGCACGCCGGTGAAAGCCGCCGAAGACGGCGTGGTTGCTTACTCAGGCAACGAACTCAAAGGTTATGGCAACCTGATCCTGGTGCGGCACTCCAACGGTTATGTAACCGCGTATGCCCACGCGAGTGAACTGATGGTGAAGCGCGGTGATACAATCAAGCGCGGCCAGATCATTGCCAAATCGGGTCAGACGGGAGAGGTGGGGTCGCCGCAGCTTCACTTCGAGATCCGCAAAGGATCTTCAGCCGTCGACCCGCTTCAATTCCTGAACGGTGCCTGAGGCTTTCCGCCTAGATTAGAAAAATCCCCCGCGCGCAAGCCGGGGGATTTTGTTTTGCAGACTGTTTCTCATCGGTGTCCGGCGAGCTTACTCGGCTGCGTCGGCGACGCACGCCAGATCCGATTCCGCCGTGGCTTTCTCGAAACCGAAGATCAGGAAGCTGACCGCGGCCAGAATCCACGCGCCGATGCCGCCATACAGCATCACCCAACCAAAGCCCTTGACCAGCGCTGTGTGAACGGCAGCACCGGATGGATCGTGCGCGGATAGCACCGGATACGTTTGCTGCAGCGAACCGAAATTTCCAGTGGCAATGGTCGAGGCCAGCGAGCGCAACTGCTGGCCGTCGAGGGCTGCGGTAAGTGTGCCGGGCAGGGACCATTGAATAGCTTCCAGCAGGATCAATCCCATCACCGCAATGTTGATGGCCAGCGAGATCAATCTTGCGCTGATGTCGATCCCGGACGCCATGCCAGCACGGTTGCTCGGGACCGCACCGGTTGTGGTGTTGGTCACTGATGTGTTGGTCAGGCCAAGTCCGATCCCGGCCAGCAGTGCGCCGGGCAGCACGGTAAGCCAGTTCGCCTGCTCAAAGCCGCTGCCGAGACGCATCGCGATAAAGCCGGCGCCCATAATGGCCATGCCCAACGGAATCACGATGCGAGCGCCGTGACGCCGGAGCAAATAGTCTGCAAAGGGAGGCAGGATCAGAAACGGAATTGTATAGGCGAGGAGCAGGAACCCGACAGCCCTGCTGTCGAGGCCAAGGCCACCCTCGAAGTAAATCGGCAGGTAGATCATGAACGGCCAATAGCAGAAGTTCATGCCGATGCAGCCGATGATGGCGCCGCTGAACCTCCTGATCCGGAACACCGAGAAGTCGAACATCGGCTGCGCGGTGTTGCGCTCCACGAGCACGAAGGCGACGAAGCTTGCAAAGGCGACGGCAGCGAGCCCGACCGCGGTGGTCCTGCCAAGGTCTGTTCCTTGAGTGATAACGTAGGTCAGGCCGAAGACGGCGATCGTCAATGTCACGATGCCCCAGCCATCCAGCCGCTTGGCGTGCGGATCTCGCGATTCCCGGATGCCGATGCAGGCGGGGATGAGAGCGAGAACCGTCAGCGGAACATGAATCAGAAACACCCAATGCCAGCTCGACACCGCCGCGATCGTGCTGCCGATGATCGGGCCGAATCCCAGGCCGATGCCGCTGATAATGGCCCAGGCGGTAAAGGCCCTGCCTCGCTCGTGCCCGTCCTGGTATTGGTGCGAGATGATAGCGACACAGCAGGTGAACATGGCGCCGCCGGCGAGACCCTGCAGAAACCGGGCAGCGATAAGCACCGATGCGCTCTGCGCCAGCCCGCACATGAGAGATGTTACGCCGAAGGCGATGGTGCTCGCGATGAAAACCCGCTTCCGGCCATACCGGTCAGCGAAGGTGCCCGTCGCCATCAGCACGGTGGTGCAGGCGATCGTGTAGGCGTTCATGATCCATTGCAGGTCTTTGAAGTCTGCGGGCAGGGCCGTTTCCAATGTCGGCAGGATGACGGGAACACTGGATATTTCGAGGCCGAACATCAGTGACGCCAGACAGACGCCGATCAGTGCGGCCGTGTTTCTGGCGGAGGGCGAGGCGCTCATGAACATTCCTTCTCAACCCGACTCGGACATGGCAGGTGCGGGTTGATATGAGCGTTCTTCTTTCATGATGGAAGTGAATTGATTTTGTTGATTTCAGTTTCGTTCGTCATATATGTGGGTCATGGACTTCGAACCCACATTGCTTCGCGCCTTTGTTGCCGTCTGCGAGACCGGCGGATTCACGCGCGCAGCGCAACGGCTGCATTTGACCCAGTCCGCTGTCAGTCATCAGATCCGGCGGCTGGAGGAGCAGGTGGGGCGGCCGCTTCTGTATCGGACCACTCGCAAGCTGACCCTGACCGAAGACGGCGAGGATTTTCTGCGCCATGCCGAACAGATTTTACAGGGCCAGGAGGCGCTGACGCGCCGCTTTCAGTCCTCCACGGCCTCGGGCTCCATCCGCCTGGGCGTTCCGGAAAACTTCATTGGTGATCGGCTGCCGCAACTGCTTGGCCGGTTCGCCCGTCAGTACCCCGCGGTGCGGCTCGAGGTTTCGGTGAGTGTCTGTCTTGATCTGCGGGCCAAGGTCGATGTCGGCGAACTCGATCTTGCGGTGGCGATTACCCGGTTGGACGAGGAAGGCGGGACAGTTCTTCGCCAGACGCAATTTGTCTGGGCGGCAGCCGACACTTTCAAACGGCCGCAGAGTTCATCACTGCCATTCGCATTCTCGCCGCCGCCGTGCGCGCTGCGTGCGATGGCTGTCGAGGCTCTCACGGCTTCTGGCATCGATTGGCACGTCGGCTTCACGTCGGCGAACCAGCATGGTTTGAAGGCGGCGGTGAAAGCAGGACTGGCGGTTTCGATCTTCGCCCAGGAAGAGATTGAACCCTGGATGAGGGTTCTAGACGGCAACGACGGTTTGCCGCCTTTGCCAGAAGCGAATTACGTCTTGATCCGGAAGCATGGCGATCAGATGCCATGTGCTGCTGAGCTGGGCCGGTTGATCGTGGATGAGGCGGGCTTCTGGCCCAACGCATCAGCAGGGCCAGAGCGCGCTCGCTTGACGCCGGTCTAGCGCACTTCGCTTTGGTCGGTGCCCATTCGGGCCGCCAGTTCTTGCGTGAATTGTCATGGCATCATGGAGTCTGTCGGCCGCTCGCCGTTGACTGCCGCCTGTGTCGCGCGGAAGCGGCTCGGTGGTGCGCCGATGATGCGCTTGAACGCGCGGCTGAAAGCGGCTTCCGATTCATAACCAAGCTGGCGCGCGACGACCGCGATTTTCATCCGGTCGCGAACGAGCCATTGCTTCGCCTGCTGCATGCGCAATTGCGCCACGTAACGCGCAGGCGTTTCTCCGACCACACTGGCGAAGCGCAGGGCAAAAGCCGAACGCGATGCATGCATGACTCCGGCCAGCATATCGACGGTCCAGTCCCTGGTGGGATCGCGATGGATAGCGGCGAGCACGCGGCCGATATCGGGATCGCGCGCGGCCGAAACCCAACCGGTTGAGCCGCAGCCTTTCTCGACCCAGTTACGAATCAATGCCGCGGCGACCACATCGGCCAGCCGCGTGAGCATGCCGCCTGCGCCGACCCGATCCAGCGCGAGTTCGGATGTCATGGCTTCGAGCAGGTATGGAATGGCGGGCTCGTCGGCAGCGATTTCGTGCATCTGTATCAATTCCGGCATCATCAGAAGCAAGGGATGCTGGCTGTCGATGTTGAACGTCATGCCTGCGCCGAACAGCACCGTTTCGTTGCCGTTGCTGCCACCACCGGCGCACGTCTCGAGGATGTCGCAGCAAACAGGTTCGAACTGACAGTTCTCGACCGGGGAGGGCAAGGCGTCGGGCGAGCTCGCCAAGGCGTGCTCGCTGCCACGCGGCAGCAAAATCGCGTCGCCTTGTTCAAGGCGGACCCACTCACTATCTGGCGTTCGCAGCCAGCAGCCGCGCTCCGTGACAAAGTGAAATTGGGCCTTTTGCCGTGCCGGGAATATCAGGCCCCACGGTTCGGTCATCCTGCAGCGGACATAATCGACACCCTCCAGCCTAAGACCCCGAAGCATCTCGGTCAGGGGGTGAGCGACGGCATTTCTGGACGAATGATCAAGCATTGCGGGTTTCCTAGCATGGAAACTCCAGAAGGTCACGCCCATGTTCGCGTCTCCTTTTGGAGACTGCCATGAGCGATTCCGTTAGCACCGCTGCACTTGATCCCGATATTTCACTACTCGCCGACGATAGGACTAAACCGGCCTGGGCCGCCGTCGTCTCTCTCATGCTTGGCGCCTTCAGCCAGGTGACCGCTGAATTCCTGCCCGCCAGCCTGCTCACGCCGATTGCCGCCGATCTCGGCGTCTCTGTCGGCGCGGCCGGGCAGGTGGTGACGGCGACCTCTCTTGTTGGGATCGTTGCCGGGCTTGCGACCGCCATCGTCACGCGCAGCATCGATCGCCGCATTGTCCTCTGGTCGCTGACAGTGCTGCTGATCGTGTCCAACCTGCTGTCGGCCACAGCCGGCAATCTACCCATGCTGCTGTTCGCTCGCGTGCTGCTCGGTATCAGCCTCAGCGGCTTCTGGTCGATGGCGGCCGCGACCGCGATGCGGCTTGTTCCGGCGGAGTCATTGTCACGCGCCATATCGCTGGTGTTCAGCGGCGTCTCGATCGCAACCGTCAGCGCCGCGCCGATCGGGGCCTATCTCGGCGATCTCTGGGGATGGCGGAACGTGTTCCTGCTGGCAGCCCTGGTCGGCGTTGTTGTGCTTGTCTTTCAGGTGCTGACGCTGCCACGTCTGCCGCCGCTCAGTTCGCCGGATGTGTGGACGTTGTTCGTGTTGATGCGCCGGCCCAGCGTTCGGCTCGTTGTCATCGCAATCGCGGTGGCGATCTCAGGCCATTTCGCCGGCTTCACTTATGTCCGGCATTTCCTCGAGCAGGTGCCGTTGCTTCCGGTCACCGCGATTTCGCTCGTTCTGCTGGCTTATGGCGTTGGCGGCTTCTTCGGCAATTTCGCGGGCGGGGCGATCGCCACCCGCAGCGCGAAGGCCGCCGTCATCTCGGGGGCTGCCAGCATCGCCGTGCTGGCGCTGCTGCTGTTTGTTTTCGGCAGTTCGGGCCTTGTCGCTGCCATCGCGGTTGGCCTCTGGGGTTTTGCCTTTGGTGCGCTGCCTGTCGGTTTTCAGACATGGATGGTGCGGGTTGCGTCGGACGAGGCCGAATCCGCAGGCGGCTTGCTTGTTGCGGCGTTCCAGGTCGCGATCACTATCGGTGCCGTGGTCGGCGGCGTCCTGGTTGACTGGACGGGTCCATTTGGCGCCATCGGCTATCTAGCATTGGCGACGTTCGCAGGTGCGCTGCTTGTGTTGCTGTCGCGCTCCGAGGCACGAGCCTGAAAAGACTCACATCCCCCGGCCGAAAGCCGGGGGATTTTTTATGTGTCTAGTTGCCGAGCCGCACGCCAAGCCGGCCCGCGATCTCCTGCGTGAATTGCCACGCCACGCGGCCGGAGCGCGATCCGCGCGTGGTCGACCATTCGAGCGCTTCGCGTTCGAGCTGATCGTCGGCCATCTTGACGTTGAAGTGCTTGCAATAGCCCCGCACCATATCGAGGTATTCGTCCTGGCTGCACTTGTGGAAGCCGAGCCACAGGCCGAAGCGGTCCGACAGTGACACCTTTTCTTCGACTGCTTCGCCGGGATTGATTGATGTCGAGCGCTCGTTCTCGATCATGTCGCGCGCGAGCAGGTGGCGGCGGTTCGACGTCGCATAAAGAATGACGTTGTCGGGCCGGCCTTCGATGCCGCCTTCGAGCACGGCCTTGAGCGACTTGTAGGACGCGTCGTTGCCGTCGAAGGACAGGTCATCGCAGAACACGATGAAGTGGAAATCCGACTCCCGCAGCAGCGCCATCAGGAGCGGCAGGCTCTCGATGTCCTCGCGGTGAATTTCGATCAGCTTGAGCCGGCCGCGCACCTCCGGCATGGCGTTTACGCTGGCGTGCGCCGCCTTCACCAGCGACGACTTGCCCATGCCGCGCGCGCCCCAGAGCAGCGCGTTGTTGGCGGGCAGGCCTTTGGTGTGTATAAGAGACAGCCCCAGAGCAGCGCGTTGTTGGCGGGCAGGCCTTTGGCGAAGCGCTCGGTGTTCTCGGCCAGCGTGTCGCGGACCCGGTCGACGCCGCGCAGCAGCGACAGAGCGACGCGGTTGACCTTGGCGACCGGCGCAAGCTCATGGCCGGCGGCGTGCCAGACGAAGGCGTCGGCGCCTTTCAGGGAATCGGCGTTCGACGGTTTGGCCGCGGAGGCGTTCAGGCTGGCGGCAATGCTTTCGAGCGCGAGGGCGATCCGCCCGTTCTCGGCATCAGTCTTTGACGCAGGGCGTTTTGTCGCGGCCGGGGCGGCCTTGCGGGAGGCCGCCTTTGTTGCGGTTTGTTTAGTTGTTTTACGGGTCTTTTTGGACATGATTGGCCCCCTTGCGACGGCACCCTTAGCGAGGCCGACGGGCACCCGCAAGCGCCACAAATGCATGGCAAAATCGGTTATCGCGGTGCCGTTGCAATTGGGACGCTGGCCGCTATAGTCCGCGCAAATTCGGCCAAAACGGCCTGACTCCCAAGCGTTTTGCCCAAGGCAGGCGCGCCTTCCGAGGACTTTTCGAATGTTCATTACCCCTGCTTTTGCTCAGGCCGCTGGCGCCGGTGACACCAACAGCATGCTGATGTCGCTGCTGCCGTTCGCGCTGATCTTCGTCATCATGTACTTCCTGATTCTGAAGCCGCAGCAGAAGAAGCTGAAAGACCATCAGGAACTGGTGAAGAACATTCGCCGGGGCGACACCATCGTCACCAACGGCGGTCTCGTCGGCAAGGTGACCAAGGTTGTCGATGACGACCAGATCGAGGTGGAAATCTCCGATGGCGTCCGCATTCGTCAGATGCGCCAGATGATCTCCGGCGTGCGGACCAAGGGTGAGCCGGCCAAGGATTCAAAGGAAGAAACAGCCGCGAGCTGACGCTTCGATCGCAGCGGCTTTTTCAATCTGACGGGTTATCTCGATGCTGTATTTTACGCGGTGGAAGGCGCTGGGAGTCATTCTGACTGCCTTGATCGTCTGCCTGTTCGCGGTCCCGAACTTCTTCCCTGAAGCGACCGTCAAGACGTGGCCGAAGTGGGCACAGCGTCATATCGTGCTGGGCCTCGACCTGCAGGGCGGGTCGCACATCCTCCTCGAAGTCGATTCCAACTCGGTCAAGAAGGACAAGCTCGATCAGGTTCGCGACGACGTGCGCCGCGTGCTGCGTGACGCAAAGATCGGCTACACCGGTCTCGCGGTTCGCAGCGACAACGTTGAGGTTCGCGTCAAGGATACCGACCTGACTGCCGCGCTCGCCAAGCTGCGTGAGCTCTCCCAGCCGCTCGGCGGAATCCTCGGCACGAGCGGCCAGCGTAGCGTTGAAGTCAGCGATGCCGGCGGCGGATTGATCCGGCTGACCGTTCCGCCTGCCGCCATCACCGAGCGGATCCGTCAGTCGGTCGAACAATCGATTCAGATCGTCGAGCGCCGCATCAACGAACTCGGCACGGTCGAACCGCTGATCCAGCGTCAGGGCGTCGATCGCATTCTGGTGCAGGTGCCGGGCCTGCAGGACCCGACACGTCTCAAGGAATTGCTCGGCAAGACCGCCAAGCTCGATTTCCGCATGGTCGATTCGACGGTGCCGCCGGATCAGGCGCAGCAGGGCCGGGTGCCGCCCGACTCTGAGATCCTGATGAGCGCGCAGCCGCCGAAGGTGCCGTATGTCATCAAGAAGCAGGTGCTGGTCTCGGGCGCCGACCTGACCGATGCGCAGCCCGGTTTCGATCAGCGCTCCGGTGAGCCGATCGTCAGCTTCCGCTTCAATACATCTGGTGCACGCAAGTTTTCGCAAGCTACGCTTGAGAACGTCGGCCAACCGTTCGCCATCGTGCTTGACAACGAAGTGATCTCCGCGCCGGTCATTCGCGAGCCCATCACTGGCGGCTCCGGACAGATTTCCGGCAGCTTCACGGTGCAGGGCGCGAACGATCTCGCGATCCTGCTGCGCGCGGGCGCGCTGCCTGCGCCGCTGACCATCATCGAGGAGCGCACCGTCGGTCCCGGCCTTGGACAGGATTCGATCGCGGCCGGCGAACTGGCGTCTTACGTGGGCTCGGTGCTGGTCATCGTGTTCATGCTGCTGACTTACCGGCTGTTCGGTTTCTTCGCGAACGTCGCGGTCGCGATCAACGTCGCGATGATCTTCGGTATCCTGTCGCTGCTCAACGCCACGCTGACGCTGCCGGGCATCGCGGGCATCGTGCTGACGGTCGGCATCGCGGTCGACTCCAACGTGCTGATCTATGAGCGTATCCGCGAGGAGGTGCGCGGCGGCCGCACGCCCATCACCGCCATCGACGCGGGCTTCAGCCGCGCGCTCGCCACCATCCTCGATTCCAACATCACCACCTTCATCGCGGCAGCCGTGCTGTTCTACATCGGCACCGGTCCGGTGCGCGGCTTCGCCGTGACGCTGGGCATCGGCATCATCACCACGGTTTTCACGGCTTTCACCGTCACGCGGCTGATCGTCGCGATGTGGGTGAGCTGGAAGCGGCCCAAGACCTGTCTCTTATACACATCGGGCATCGGCATCATCACCACGGTTTTCACGGCTTTCACCGTCACGCGGCTGATCGTCGCGATGTGGGTGAGCTGGAAGCGGCCCAAGACAGTGCCGATTTGAGGACCACTAGACCGTGACTCATACCATCATCATTGCGCTCGCCATTTTCATCGTCGTTCTGACGGTGCTCAGCATCTATGGCGTGATCCCCGCGCTTCGCATCGTCCCGGACGATACGAAGTTCGACTTCATGCGCTTCCGCCGTATCAGCTTTCCCATCTCGGCGTTGCTGTCGTTGATCGCGATCGGCCTGTATTTCGTGCACGGACTGAACTTCGGCATCGACTTCAAGGGCGGCACGCTGCTTGAAATCCAGACCAAGTCCGGCCCGGCGGACATCGCGACGTTGCGCGCGCAGCTTACGACGCTGAATTTCGGCGACGTCCAGCTTCAGCAGTTTGGCGGCCCCTCTGACGTTCTGATCCGCATTGCCGAGCAACCCGGCGGCGATCAGGCACAGCAGGCAGCCGTGCAAAAGGTCCGCCAGTTGTTTGGAGACAGCGTCGATTATCGCCGCGTTGAAGTCGTCGGACCCCGCGTGTCGAGCGAATTGCTCGCCTACGGCACAGTCGGCCTGATGCTCGCGATCGCGGGCATCTTTATTTATCTCTGGTTCCGGTTCGAGTGGCAGTTCTCGCTGGGAGCGATGATCGCGAACGTCCATGACATCGTGCTGACGCTCGGCTTCATGTCGATCACGCAGATCGAGTTCGACCTGACCAGCATCGCGGCGCTGCTCACCATTCTCGGCTATTCGCTTAACGATACGGTCGTGATTTATGACCGCATCCGCGAAATGCTGCGGCGCTACAAGAAAATGCCGATGCCGGATCTGCTCAACACGTCGATCAACTCGACGCTGTCGCGCTCCATCATCACCCACGTCACGGTGACGCTGGCGCTGCTCGCGCTGCTGCTGTTCGGCGGCAAGGCGATCCACAGCTTCGCGGCGACGATGACCTTCGGCGTGGTGCTGGTCGGTACCTACACGTCGATCTTCATCGCTGCGCCGATCCTGATCTATCTCGGTGTCGGCGAAAACCGGGGCGGCGAGGACAAGCCGTCGAAACCCTGATGGCCGCCTAGTACCGCCTATTGGAAGTTCCTGCAGCGCAAGCTGCGAGTCCCATCCAGGAACTTCCAATAGAAAGCGGTACTAGAATTATAAGTTGCTAGTACCCACGACTTTCCGAAGTTCGTGAAAGGTGGTGCTGAGATGGATCCCGAACTTCGGAAAGTGGGTACTAGCGCGCCGGATGGGCTGCATCTTCCGCGGTCCGCGCCGATCGATGCCTACGGCAACGGCGGTTTCCGTTTCGCCGACATGTCGCATCGCGGTTCGCTGCTGTGTCTGCCGGATGCGATCTGGGCTTGGCCGGTGAGCGACCCGAGCCAGATCGACCGGTATTCGCTGACCCGCGTGTTCGAGAATGCGAACGCTATCGATACGTTGCTGATCGGCACGGGGAATGAAGTCTGGATCGCACCCGCGCCGTTGCGCAACGCCTTACGCGCGGCTCATATTGTGCTCGATACCATGCAGACCGGTCCCGCTATCCGCACCTACAATGTCATGCTCGGCGAGCGGCGGCGCGTTGCGGCAGCGCTGATCGCAGTCCCATGAGCGGCACCCAAGACGCCGAGGCGTTCTGCGCCGATCTGGTGCGCGCGCAGGACTTTAGAACCTATGCCGCGAGCCTGTTCGTATCTCCCGAAGCACGCCGGTCGTGGCTGGCGCTGGCCGCTTTCATTGCCGAGGTCGCCCATGTGCGCGATCATATCAGCCAGCCGCTGCCCGGCGAGATCCGGTTGCAATGGTGGCGCGATGCTGTGACCGGCGGCGGGAAGGGCACGGACCACGGCTCAGCCGAGGGCAATCCGGTCGCGGCGGAGTTGTTGCGCGCGATTGCGTTGCATGATCTTCCCATCGAGACGTTTGTCCGTCTGATCGACGCGCACGTGTTCGACGTTTACGACGATCCGATGCCCGACATGGCGGCGCTGGAGGCTCATTGCCGCGATACGTCGGCTGCGCTGTATGCCTTGCGTGCGCGGGCGCTGGGTGCGAATTCACCCGAGATCACGCGTCTGGCCGAGCATGCGGGAATTGCCGAAGGCCTGACCGATGTCATGCTGGCGCTGCCGCGTCATGCCGCGCGGCGGCAGCTTTATCTGCCCGCCGACCTGTTGAACCTTCACGGCGTTGTTGCCGAAGAAATTTTCCTGCACCAGACGAGCGCGCCTCTGAAGGAGGCGCTTGCGCATCTGCGGCGCGAAGCGCGCTCGCAAATGGATCAGGCGCTGACGATGCTGGCGAACACGCCTGCGGCCGCACGTCCAGCCTTCCTGCCGCTCGCGACGATCGGCAAGACTCTGACACGGCTTGAAGCATCCGATCCGTTTGCTCCGCCGTCGCCGTCACGGCTCCGCGTGCTTTGGACGACATGGCGCGCCGCGAGTGCGAAGCCGTTCAAAGGATAATCCAATCGAGTGCGACGCGGGGGAACATAGCTCTGTGGATTGCGGTGAGAAGTGGTGGCCCCTTGAGACATTATGCATAACACCACCGATGGTTGCTTCCATGTAATTTTACATGGAGGCAATTTTGAAAAATTCGTACCTTATCGTTATTAGCGGACTTCTCTCCGGGTGTGCCGGCTTGGAATTTCACCAGGCCCCACAGGAGGGTGCTCTGACTTTTCGGGACTCCGTCCCGTTTATGTTTGTGAGCACGACGCCGGACTGCGTGACGACAACAACGATTGTGTCGGTGCCCGGCGCTGAAAGGTCAGTTGGCTTCAAGTCAGGCTATGGGACGGCCGACCTGTCTGTCGCCATGAGCAACGGCATGATTACGTCCGTGGGGCAGAAGACCGACACGAAAATCCCTGAGACGATAACGGCGGTAGCGGGATTGGCGAAAGATGTCGGATCGATCGCTCTCGTCAAGGCTGTCGCAGACGACGGAAAGCCGAAGGCGACGCAGTGTGTTCCGCAGGCGCGCCTCTATGGCGTGCGGGACGGAAGCATAGGGACGAAGCCTCTGGAATTTCCGGTTCAGGTCGCAAGGTAGCCTGGTCGCAAACCAGGCGATTCAACGCTTCTGGTACGGGTGGAAGATATGGTCCTTCGCCTTCACGGCCACATGACACGCGTGCCCGCAATCTGAGGGGCTTGGATCTGCGGTGAACATGTCGGATGCAGCTGCGTAGTTAAACAACGCGTAACCCCATCCGCCGCTTTCCGGAAATCGCTTGCTGTCCTTTTCGATGACGAAAGCCTGCGTAAAAACGTCTGGCACATCCACGGCGAAGGGGGCTTCTGTGCTCTTCTTCGGCTTCCACTGAAGCTTCGCGATCTTGGAGCCATCCGGGAAAGGCTGCCCGTTGCCCGGGACGCCGGCCTTATACGCCTCGATCATGATCGGATTGGCGACAATCACCTTGAGAACTTCATCGGTGCGGGCGGAAGAGACCACCGCCCAGTCCTCGTATCCCTTGAAGTCAGAGAACGCGATCCCACTCGGCGTCTTCAGCGAGTACTTGTCCTGTGCGTAAACGGCCATGCCACCCAAGACAGCGAGCATTGCCGTGGCTATCGCAATCGCGAACTTGCCTTTGCGCCTCATGGCCGATCCTTTCTTAGGTGAGGATGTTCATTTCCTTCTCTCCGATCCGGTAGACGGAGCGCAATCTAACGCAGTCTTTGGCCAAGACGAGTCAATGGTGCTGACTAATTTGTCAGCGTGTTGTGACCCGATACGACAAGTTCGCGGTCAATTATTTTGCTATGCGTATCCGACCCAACCTCTGAAACTCAGGCCCGCGTAGAACAGGCTGACGTTCGAGTATCCTGCTTCGCGCAGCAGCGCTTCGTCTTCCTCGGGCGACAGAATGGAAAGCTTGGTTGCGATCGCCTGCTTGGCGCTCTCCACGTTGGCGGCGGCGGTCCCGCTGAATGTGACATGACGCGCGATCCACGTCGACCGCTCGGGCTCGGTTTGCGGAAAACTGATGTGAGCGACGACGAACGGTGCACCCGGCACAAGACGACGATGGATCTGGCGGAGGGTTTCGAGGCGTTGGTCGGGGGGAACGAAATGGAGTGTCAGCAGGCAGATAGCGCCGTCGAACGGCCCCACCGGCGCGGCGTCAATGTAACCTTCATGAAGGCGGATTCGCGCAGCGTGCTGTCCCGCGATCTGTTCCGCCACCCGGAGCATGTCGGCCGATGGATCGACGCCAGTAAACGTCCAACCGGGATGATCGTCGGCGAGAGCCTTCAGCTCCAGGCCGCCACCCGCCCCGAGGACCAGAACCCGCCCGTGCGCGGAAATACGCTCCGCCAGGAGCATAGAGGTCATGCGATGAAGGCCGGCGAAACCGGGCACTTGTCTGGGCGGCCCCTCAGCGTAAGAACTCGCATGGGCCGCGTTAAAGGCGGCGGCATTGCTGCCGGGAGCGCCAGTCGAAGAGTCATTTTTTGTCATGTGATTTTTATTGTTAGAGGAAGCAACTCGATGTCAAGCCAGCGTAGCCCGGATTGACGCAGCAACATCCGAGGACTGAATCAACCGCCTGCACAACTCCGGTATCTCGCTTCGCATTACGCGGGCGGCGGCTTCTCGCCGATCTGCCTTCGGTTTTGCAGAAGGCTGCCAACGCAACTTCCAAATGGTGAGTGGCAGCGGCGCCTGTCAGGATTCGCGCAAATTCGCGGTATCGAATTCCGGGGTGATGACATGGCGACATCGAACAAGGACAGGCAGGTCGAGTCGACCGGTAAGCTTCATTGGGCAGTGATAGTGCTGGCCATACTGATGACTCTGGGGATACTCGCGCTGGCCGTCCGGGTCGAAAACGCGGGACCGGCCAGACCGGACAGAAATCGAATCTTCGACAATCTAAAGTCGATTGACTGATACCTAGGAAGGACAGCGCTTCCGTTTTCTTGTCGGCGGAGCATGACCTGCGTAAGAGATCGAGCCAGCGTAGCCACATTGTGCTTCGCTTCATGCGGGCTGCGACTCTGATTTTTGAACCATTCGTGATCGTATGCAGGTGCACGATGGTTTTTCTCGGCGGTTCGGTCCGGTATTCATAAAGCAATTACAAGGTCGGGTCTTTTGGGCATCACCGGGAGGTTTTCAGCAATGCGTATTTCAATTCTTGTAGGCTATTTTTTACTGGGAGTTGTTTTTCTCAATAGCTCCGCCGTGCGCGCCGCATCAGTCGATCAAAGCACGGTCTCGGTCGGCGGAGTTTCCGCTGTCCTGTTAAAGCCGGCGAAGCCGCGGGGCGGGATCATTCTGTTGGCCGGAGGCGGCGGCAATATCGGCGTCGGTCCCAATGGCACGATCGCGCGCGATGGCAACCAGCTTGTGCGCACGCGCGTCGCCTATGCCGCGCGAGGTTTCGCTGTGCTGGTCCCTGATTGCTGTGCCGACGTGGCTGCCGCCGTTCAATACATGCGCAGCTTCGGAAAGGTCACGCTGGTTGGCACAAGCCGTGGCACGCAACGCGCGGGACAGGGCATCGCGGCGGGTGCGCGGCCCGACCGACTGGTGCTGACCTCGGGCTTTCTCAGCAATGCCTCGGGCGATTCCGACAACGTCATGAACATGCTCGGCTCCGCGGCCGCGCTGCCTCCCACCTTGGTCGTGCATCATCGGCAGGACGGCTGCTCCAGGACACTTCCCGCAGGCGTGGCGCCGTTCCTCGACTGGGCCAAGGGCAAGGCGCGGGTCAGTTGGGTCGATGGTGGCCAGAGCACAGGCAATCCATGTGAGGCCTGGGCTCATCACGGCTTCAACGGTCAGGATGGTCAGGTGGTGTCGGCTGTCGCGGGCTTCGCCGCGCGATAAGTATCCGCCGCGTTATGATGAACGAACCGCTCGTGGCTGTTCACGCTGGCGCTATCATCTGAATTTTTATTCAGATGATGTGTGTCAAGTGAATTGCAGCGTGGTCCACGCGCTGAATCACGATCCGTCCGCGCGTTACAATCCCGCCGCCGTTTCGCCTTTTGCAGCGAAGTTCGTCACCGTTTCGCCTTTTGATCGGGACGCGGCGTTTTCGCTGCGAATTACGCCGCGTCGGACACGCGCAGCGTCTCTGCAATCCAGCGATCCATGTCGGACAACGCCCGCGCACTGATCGCCTGTTTCTTCGCGACTGTCTTCTCGTTGCCGCGCAGCCGCGTGCCATCCGGCTTCTTGGTCGGCGGTGAAGCCAGCGGCGGAAACAATCCGAAGTTGATGTTCATCGGTTGGAACGAACGCGGTCCGGCATCGATGGTTTCGATGTGGCCGCCGGTGATATGTCCAAGCAGCGCGCCGAGCGCCGTTGTCGGCGGAGGCGGCGCGATCGCATCCTGCCGCGCATCAGCGGCAGCGAACAGGCCGGCAAGCAGGCCGACGCCTGCGGATTCGACGTAGCCTTCGCATCCGGTCATCTGCCCGGCGAACCGCAGACGCGGTTGCGCGTGCAGCCGCAATTGTGGGTCGAGCAGTTTCGGGGAATTCAGGAAGGTGTTGCGATGCAGCCCGCCAAGCCGCGCGAACTCCGCGGTCTCAAGGCCGGGAATGGTCCGGAATACTTGCGTCTGCGCGCCGTGCTTCAGCTTGGTCTGGAAGCCGACGATGTTGTAGAGCGTGCCGAGTTTGTTGTCTTGGCGGAGTTGAACGATCGCATAGGCCTTCACCGTGGGGTCGCGTGGATTGGTCAATCCGACGGGCTTCATCGGCCCGTGGCGCAGTGTTTCGCGGCCGCGCGCGGCCATCACTTCGATCGGCAGGCAGCCGTCGAAGTAGGGAGTGTTCTCTTCCCATTCCTTGAAGTCGGTTTTCTCGCCGGTGATCAGCGCATCGACGAAGGCATCGTATTGCTCCTTCGTCATCGGGCAGTTGATGTAATCGGCGCCGGTGCCGCCGGGCCCGACCTTGTCGTAGCGCGACTGAAACCACGCCACATCCATATTGATGGAGTCGCGATGCACGATGGGGGCGATGGCGTCGAAGAAGGCGAGGGCGTCTTCGCCCGACAGGCCGCGGATGGCGTCGGCAAGCGCCGGAGATGTCAGCGGCCCGGTTGCGACGATGACGTTGCGCCATTCGGCAGGCGGGAGTCCTGCGATTTCCTCGCGGCGAATTTCGATCTTGGGATGCGCGTTTAGGGCCGCGCTGACGGCGGCCGAAAAGCCGTCGCGGTCGACCGCTAGCGCGCCGCCGGCCGGCACCTGATTGGCGTCGGCGCTGCGCATGATGAGGGAGTTCAGCTTGCGAAGTTCGGCGTGCAGCAAGCCGACCGCGTTGTTGGTTGCGTCGTCGGAGCGGAATGAATTGGAACAGACCAGTTCTGCGAGGCTGTCGGTGCGGTGTGCCTCTGTCGTTCGGGTCGGGCGCATCTCATGCAGCACGACATTGACGCCGGCGTTGGCGATCTGCCATGCCGCTTCCGAACCGGCGAGGCCGCCACCGATAACGTGAACTGTGTCCGCTTGATCTTTTTGAAAGGTTGTCATGGCTCACAACTAGAGCCCGTCAGGCCACGACGCAATGTCTGGCAGAAGTAACGTCCGCTCCGCGGAGGTCCAGATACGACAACGCCCGCGTAGAGCGGGCGTAATCCGTTTGTGATGCAGTCTGCCGCGTTTAGCCGTTGTAGGCGCCGGCTGCGACCCGCTGGATGTCGGAGCGGTCAAGCCCGATATCGGCCAGTTCCCGATCGCTCAGCTGGGACAGCTCAGCAACATTGCGCTGATAGTCGCGGAACGCCTGGATAGCGCGGATGAATGAAAGCAGCATGGTTAGTCTCCTTCGTAATCTCGATTCAGCTCTTGGAGTAGCGTCCTCGTTGAGGCTGAATATAGGTCACGATTCTGCGGTGCAACACCGCAAATGTTGCGATGCAGCTAAGCATTACGTGCATATCTAAGGTAAGAAGTGATTAATCTTTCAGCTAAGTTTTGACGTTCTCCGAGCATATGGAGGCAAAACTCCCTCAGGCTGGCTGAGCTTTTAGGCCTGTATTTCATAGGTTTGACGCAAAGCAGACACAAATAGCTCCTTGTATCCGGATGGAGGTATTTTGGTAGAGGCGCGCTAAGCTATGCTTTTCCGGTACCATCAGCCGGGATTTCATTCCACTCCGCTGGTTTCGCCCCCATTATGCACTATAGTGGCGAATAATAATTCATTTTATCTGGGGCCGGCATGTTAATTCCGGTTCTTGGCCGCAGTCGTCGTAGACGTTAGGGCCACATCGTGGCATAGCCGCTGGATGTCCGCCGGCTATCCCGTTCGTCGTTTCCTCGTCGCCGTTGTGCTGTCGCAGGCGATGGTGATCCAGGCCTTGCTCCTGAGCTGGGGCGGGGCGCTGGCGGTCGCCGGCGAGTTCACAGGCGGACTCGGCGTTATCTGCTCGGGCGCCTCCGTGAGCCGGGGAAGCAGCGGCACCGAGGCACCCGGCAGGCCGGACACGCATCGGGATTGCCTCGACGCTTGTCTGGCGGGGCACGCCGCCGCAAAGCTTCCCGATCACCCCTCGCTGTTCGTGCGGTCCGCGGTTTACGCGCGGATTTCGATCCCGGCTGAAACTCCTCTGCTGGAGAGATCTGGAACGCGGGCCTTCCTGGCCCGGGGCCCTCCGACGCTGACCTGAGATGTTCGCTCCAGAATTCTCTCTCAGCATCATTCGAGGACAACATGATCATTAACTTCTGCAGCCCTCCGCGGCTGCTGGCTGGCGCCGGATTCGCCGCAATGGCCGTCATCGCTTCGCAATCGTCCGCATTCGCACACGTCACGCTCGCGACCGGCGAGACCCGCGCCGGCACGTATTACAAGGCTGTGTTCCAGGTGCCGCACGGCTGCGATGGCGTGGCCACCCAATCCATCCGCATCCAGATTCCGGAAGGCGTCATTGGCGTGAAGCCGATGCCCAAGCCCGGCTGGACGCTCAATGTTACACGCGGGACCTACGCAAAGTCCTACCAGAGCCACGGCAAGGCCGTGACCGAAGGACCGAAGGAAGTGGTGTGGTCGGGCGGATCGCTGTCCGACGACAACTACGACGAGTTCGTCTTCACCAGCTTCATCACCGATTTTCCTTCAGGGCAGGTGATTGCTTTCCCGACCACCCAGCAATGCGCGAAGGGCGAAGTCCGCTGGGATCAGATCGCGTCGGCCGGAGAAAGCCCGCATAGCCTGAAATCGCCCGCGCCGATGCTGCGGATTGTTGCGGACACGACGGTCGCACAGGCTCAGATGGACCATGGCAGCATGGATCATTCGAAGATGGGGGCAGCACCCCAGACCGGCAGTGACACGTACAAGGTGGGCGACCTGGCCGTTGCATCTCCGTGGACGCGCGCCACGCCGGGCGGCGCGAAGATCGCAGGCGGCTATCTCAAGATCACCAACAACGGCAAGTCCGCCGATCGCCTTGTCGGCGCAACTTCGGCCGGCGCGGACCGGGTGGAGATTCACGAGATGTCGATGACCGACGGCGTGATGAAGATGCGGCCGCTGCCCGATGGATTGACCATCAAGCCCGGAGAAACGGTTGAGCTGAAACCGGGCGGCTTTCATATGATGTTCATGGATATCAAACAGCCGCTGAAGCAGGGCGATACGCTGAAGGCGACCTTGAAGTTCGAGAAGGCGGGTACGCTTGACGTCAGCTTCAATGTCAACGCGTTGGGCGCGACCGGGGAGCCGGCGCATAAGCACTGACGAATCCCAATCGGAGAGCGACGGTGGCGCCAATGTCGCCATCGCTCTTCGTGAAGCTAGTTGTGGCCGAACTCGAGAATACCCACGCGATTGTCGATCGCGACACTCGATCTGACGCGAGAATCCGACGCCCATCGCGTCCAGCAGAACTGCATGTCCTTCGAGAAGCCGATGTCATCGATGACAATGATGCAGTCCGCCGCCATTCGCTCGATGAGCATTACAACCTGCCTGCTAACAAATTCGTCCGTATGAATGGCGTCCACGAACGCAAGCGAGATTTTCCGGCCGTTCAGATGTGCATCGATGTTATCTTCAAACGTACCGCACACTGCGTCGACTGTCTCGCCGAATGACTTAAGATGGGCGGCTGCTATATCATGCCAAACCGGGTTCGGATCGAAGGTCAGAAGCTGTCCGTGACGGGCTCTTTGCAGGCCGGAAACCCAGTACATCGCCGATACGCCGAACGCAGTTCCAACTTCGACGATCACATCCGGCCTCCGCTGTTCAGCGAGCCACCCGAATAACCGGCCCATTTGAGGTTGGGTACGCACCTGATCCGGCCATCGCTCCATCGAGGCGCCGGCCCAGGGGACGTTTGAGTCTTTGTCATAAGCTGCGCGATATCCGTCCCAAAGAGGTTGCACGCCGCGGCGGTTAATCTCGCCAGCGATCGCCTCGAATGAGCGGTGCTGAGCGCTCGCAGGGAGACGGAAGGACCGCTCAGGAAGATTCTTTGCTAGCCAACTTTCTTGGTCCTTCTTTATCCAGGTCAATTTGAGCGATTGCACCGGAAGGAATCGCTTTATGGCGTGCTTCAAAGTCGCAATCGGCATCTGCAATCTCGAAAGAGGAACGGCCGAGGGAACCTAGATGTATGGCGGGCAAAGCTCAAGGCGCGCGGTCGAGTTGGTTCGCGAAATAGGCGATCGTCCTGGAATAGACCTCGCTCTTGTTCCACTGCTGAAGCACAGCGAAGTTATCGCTGCCGGGGTCCCACGGCTGGCTGCGCTTCCAGCCATAGCTGGCGAGGAAATTGGCGGTGGAAGCGAGCACGTCGGGCGCGCTGCGCAGCAGGTCGCGCCGGCCGTTGTTATCGAAATCAACGGCGAACTTAATGTATGACGACGGCATGAACTGGGTCTGGCCGATTTCGCCAGCCCATGCGCCCCGCATTTCCGACGGCGCGAGATCGCCACGATCGACGATGCGCAGAGCATCCAGCAGCTCAGCGCGAAACATCTCGGACCGGCGGCAGTCGTAAGCGAGCGTTGCCACGGAGCGAATGGTCGGGAATTTTCCGATGTTGACGCCGTAGTCGGTCTCAAGTCCCCAGATCGCGACAAGGACCGAGCCCGGTACGCCATAGCGTTCCTCGATGCGGGCCAGCACCGACCCATACTGTTTCATCTTGTTGGAGCCGGCCGCCAGCCGCGGCGGGACCATGCGACCGGAGAATTCCTCGAAGCTCTGGTGGAAGACTTGCTGCGACCTGTCGTGCGAGAGCACGCTTTTGTCGAGCGTCACGCCGTTCAAGGCTTCTGCGATTGTCTGCGGCGAAATTCCCTTCGAGGCAGCCTCGCCCTTGAAGTCCGTCAGCCAGGCCTCGAAACTGCCGGTGCCGCATGTCGCGGCGTAGGAGGAGGCGGGAGCGAGAAAAAGAAACGCGACGCAAGCCGCGCGCGAGATTGAACGGACGGTCATCAGGCAAGCCTGCTGCATAGTGCAAATATAAGCCCGCCCGCGAATCTCGTCCGCAACCGCGGCCAAAACATGTCCCGTGGACGGTCGGGATTGCTCATAGCTTGAGCGAGGCGGCGGACACGTTGCCACCTCCATCGTCCAATGCGCGCGTTTTCCGCCTGTGCTCGCCAATGCAGCGACGACTATCGGTCCTTGCGGCCCCACGAGAACATGTTGACCGGGAAATCCGCCGCGTAGCGACGCGCTTTCGGTTGTGGCGGCGGTTCATACGGCATCGCTACGGGCTCGATGACCTTGCGGTAGAGATGCCAGGTCGCATGGCCGAGTACGGGGATAACCACCGTCAGGCCAAGGAAGAACGGTATGGTTCCGGCAATCAGCAGCGCGGCAACGATCAAACCCCATGCGGCCATCGGAATTGGATTCTGCACGACTGCACGCACCGACGTGATCATCGCGTCCATTGCGCTTGCGTGGCGATCGAGCATCAGTGGGAACGACACGACGCTGATGCAAAGTGCGACGAGCGCGAACAGGAAGCCTACGCCGCAGCCGACCACGATCAGTTGCTGTCCTTCCGAGGTCGTCAGCACGCGATGGAAGAAATCAGGGAAGCTCGACGCCGGCGCATAACCGAACGTCGTGTTGTAAATGGATTGCGCGGCGGTGAGCCACACCAGAAACAGGACAAGGAGGAGACCGCCGAAGAAGGCCATTGCGCCGATGGACGGCGAACGAAGAACGCTCAGGGCATGTGAAGCCGTGGGTGCCTCGCCTTGTTCACGACGCCTGCTGAGATCGTAGAACCCCAGGGCCGCGAACGGTCCAAGCAATGCAAAGCCGGCGGCAAGCGGGAACAGCAGCGGCAGGATCGAATAGCCGAGGACGGTACGCGCCAGCACAAGTCCGAGCACAGGATAAATCAGCGCCAGCAGAATTGCGTGAGTGGGAACGGCCTTGAAATCCTCCCATCCCAAACGGAGCGCGTCTTTGAGATCTTCCAAAGTTATAGTCCGAACCGTGTACTTCGCGGGATCGGACGCGAGCGGGAACGACTTGACGTTGGTGGAAGCGGGATTGCTCATGGTGACTGTTTCCTTGTCACACAGCGTTTAAGACGCTGTGATTTCTCATAGGGGACACCGTGCGAACACTCAGGCTATCATGACCGTCAAAATGCAGTTGAGAAAAAATATCGTGATGGCAGTCGTGCTCGCTTGAGCGATCGCAATAAATTTCTGAGGCATGCGCGGAACCAATTACGCGCGACGGTATTTTGCAACGCCGGAGAGATTGGTCATTATGGCGTCATTTTGGCGCAATTGATTCAATTCACCGCGGAGACGATCAACTGCTGCATTGGCAAGCGAGCATCATACGTCTACACTCTTTTGTGACCGGTGAGGCGCACGCCGGGGCAGCGGGGGAATCAAGCGTCAACTTCATCCATCCAATGACGGGTTATCGGGAGTTTACAGATGAGCATTTTCGGAAAGATCATGGGCGCTATTTTCGGCACGAAAGCCGAAGCTGCTGAGCCCGCCGGCGGCGCTGGTTCTGCTGCAGGAGGCGGCGGTGCAACAGTGCCGATGGTCGATGTCGCGCCGATTCTCGACAAAGCCGTTGCTGCCAAGGGCGAAAAGCTTGAGTGGCGGACTTCGATCGTGGACTTGATGAAGGCTCTCGACATCGATTCAAGCCTCAGCGCTCGCAAGGAGCTCGCGAAGGAGTTGAAGTACGATGGTGACACCAGCGACTCGGCCAAGATGAATATCTGGCTGCACAAGCAAGTCATGACCAAGCTTGCGGCGAACGGCGGCAAGCTGCCGGACGATCTGAAGAACTGATCGCAACCGCGCACCGTAACGACATCCTGAAAGGCCCGCCTCTGGCGGGCCTTTTTCGTTGCACTGCAAACAGAACGTCTTGAGCGACTCCCTATTCAAATCGTTGCACTCGGAATACAAAATACCAGCGCCGGTAAAATTATCCGCGGCCCGGCTCAACACGAACAACAATGCCCGCGCAGATTTGCAGAAGGGGAAACAATGACCGAAATAAATCGCAGAAACATTCTCGCCGGCGGCGCGGCTGCTCTTGCCGGCACGGCTGCTCTTGGTGAGAGCGCCGAGGCGAAAGTCGGCCTGACGCCGATTTTTCCTGTTGCGCAAGCGACCATTCCCGTTGTCGGCTTGAAGGAAGTCTTTCCGGTCCGCCGCATCTATTGCATCGGCCGCAACTATGCGGCTCATGCGATCGAGCGCGGCTCAGATCCGACGCGTGAGCCGCCGTTCTTCTTCCAGAAGCCAACCGACGCTATTCAGGTGGTCGCCATCGGTTCGGTGGCGGATCATCCGTATCCGACGCTGACAAAGAACTATCACCACGAAGTTGAATTGGTGGCTGCGCTGAAATCAGGCGGCAAGAATATTCCCACCGACAAGGCGCTCGACTGCGTCTATGGCTATGCGCTCGGCCTCGACATGACGCGGCGCGACTTGCAGAACGCCATGGGTGCTGAAAAGAAGCCATGGGAAATAGGCAAGAGCTTCGATCATTCCGCGGTGCTTGGGCCGATTCATCCGGTAACCAAGACCGGGCATTTCACCAAGGGGGCGATCTCGCTCGCCGTGAATGGCACAGTCAGGCAGAATTCCGATCTCACCAAGATGATCTGGAGCGTGGCGGAGCAGATCTCGAAGCTGTCGGAGGCGTTCGAGCTGAAGGCGGGCGACATCATCTACTCCGGGACGCCGGAAAATGTCGGTCCCGTGGTGAAGGGGGACATTCTGCTGTGCAAGCTGGAAGGCTTGCCCGACATGTCGATCAAGATTGTCTGAGCGGTAATTAGAGAAAGGAAAAGCCCGCCGATATGGCGGGCTTTTTACTTCGAACAAGATGAAAAGAACTAAGCTGCGAGGTCAGCAAATTCCGGATGCTTGTCGAGATAGTCGACCACGAATCCGCAGCCGGCCACGACCTTCAGACCGTCGGCACGAATTTGCTCCAGCGCGCCTTGCACCAACTTCGACGCGATACCGCGGCCTCGCAGGGCATACGGGGTCTCGGTGTGGGTAATGATGACCGTACCCGGCGCGAGTCGGTAATTGGCAAATGCGATCGCGCCATCCACGTCGAGTTCGTAGCGGCTCAACGCAGTGTTGTTGCTGACGGTAGTCTGGCTCATGGGCTCGCGCCTCTTTGTCGTTGAATGTGTGAATCGGCCTACTTCAACAGGTCGCTGTACTCGGCGTGCTTGCCGATATAGGCCTTCACGAATGGGCACTGGGCGATGACCTTGAGCCCGGCGGCGCGCACCTGCTCGAGCGCACCCTTGATGAGCCGCGACCCGATGCCCTTGCCTTCAAGTTCTTTCGGCACTTCCGTATGGATGAAGGTAATGACGCCATCCGCGATCTCATAATACGTTGCTGCGATATGGCCCTCGATGGCCAGTTCGTAGCGCTTTCTGGCCGGGTTATTTTGGACTGTTTCGGTCATTGTCTGCTTTCTTGATCCTATGGAAACAACAAAATCGTCTTGGCGGACCTTGTAAAGACCCTTGGGATTCATACGTCTACTGTAGACATACTCCGATGCGGCCCAAATGGTCGTTTTCAGTCGGGATGTGAGGCCCACGGGCCGCCGGCGTATGCCTCTTTAAAGGAGGTCTTACAATGTCTGGCATTCGGTTTTTCGAAACTCATCGGACGTGGGAAGATTGGTTCGGCATGGCGCTGGGCTTGCTGATCGTCCTGTCGCCGTGGATTACGGGCGAAGCGAACCATGGGTTTGGCCAGCAGTCGGAGCCGGGACTCGCGATTCTAAATGTGGTCCTGGTCGGTATCCTCGTGTTTGGCCTTGCCCAGATGGAGTACATTGCGCTCCAGCGCTGGGAAGAGGCGGGCGAGATGGTGCTCGGTTTGTGGCTCGTCGTCTCGCCGTACATCCTTGGCTATTCGAGCGACGGTGCGCTGAGATTCTGGCACACGATCCTTGGCGGCCTTGTGATCCTGCTGGCGGCCCTTAAGCTTTGGCAGGATTGGGATCTGACCGACCAGGATCTTGCCCGGCATGGGCAATGAGGTGCTTGGCGAGGCGCGGCAAATCGTTCGCGCCGGAATCAACCGGAATCTGACTGCCGGCTCGTGATCGAGCCGGCAGTTCGCCTCCTTTGTTGCGACATCATCAAGCCGCACTCCATAACAGTTAGCGAATAACGGCTACGCATGAGCCACACGTGCTATGGTCGCCATAGCGCGTGACTGCATACTGTTATCAGGAGAATTTCATGGCGAACGAAAAAGGCCCCAACATCAAGAAGAAGCAGAAGTGCAAGAACTGCGAAGGCAAGGGCTTGCTGAAGAAGGGCGACAAGGTCGTCACTTGCCAACGGTGCAAGGGGACGGGGGTGAGGTGAGAGCGGAGGACGTAATCTGGCTTCTTGCGCTTGACGGCATAAGATGAAGTTCGCAAGTCGAAAATCGACACAAGCTGGTGAGAAATCATCATGACATTAACGGAAGCCGCGATCCGGGAGAGCGCGACTGATGATGAATTATTCAAGCTGTTGTCAGCGGAATTGAAAAGACTGCTTCCGTATGAAGAAGGCTTTGACCTTAATGAATTTCTCGAAGAAACCCGCGCCATCCCGATCGGCCTTCGCGCCATGGCCGCGATCTACCAGCTCGATGTCAGTCTCACACTCGATGATCTCGGTTGGCATTTTGCCAACTGGCATCATCGCGGCTATTGCGAGGAGACCATCTGGGCGCTGGGCGAACTGGAAGCGTTTGAGCAGGCCGAGCTATTCGCGAAAGCTTACACCTTGGCACAACCATGGTGGGACAAGATCGGCGAGTTGATTGCGGACGACTTCAATGCATTCGTCGCGTGGTACCCAGACTCGGCGTTGGATAAGGTGACGATGCCACTAACGCGGCGCATGTGGGATTTACAGGAAATCGATCACGGTCTGCTGGGATATTGGACCAGATACGCTCGGAAATATCCGCACAAGGTGGCTCGGATAGTGCCGTAGCAGATGCAATGCGGCGTCAGGAGTAGGGCGCAATAGCGGCGTATTGGTTGCGCGTGCTTTACCATTGCTTTTGCCAAGCTACTCCGCCGCTTCTTCGCTATCGTGAATTTTTCCGGCGCGGCCTTTCTTCAGGACCGGTGCCAAGAATTTTCCGGTGTAACTGCGCGGCGCCTTAACGATGTCTTCCGGCGGACCCCAGGCGACGATTTCACCGCCGCCGTCGCCACCTTCAGGTCCCAGATCGATGACCCAGTCTGCGGTCTTGATGACCTCGAGATTGTGCTCGATGACCACCACCGTGTTGCCCTGAGCGACCAGTTCGTGAAGCACCTCGAGCAGCTTGGCGACGTCATGGAAATGCAAACCCGTGGTCGGCTCGTCGAGAATGTAAAGCGTGCGGCCGGTGGCGCGCTTGCTCAGTTCCTTGGCCAGCTTGACGCGTTGGGCCTCGCCCCCGGAGAGTGTGGTCGCCTGCTGGCCGACATGGATGTAATCTAGGCCGACGCGGTGCAGCGTTTTGAAGGTTTCGCGGATGCGCGGCACTGCCTTGAAGAAGTCGGCGGCTTCCTCGACCGTCATGTCCAGGACATCAGCGATCGACTTGCCCTTGAACAGTACTTCCAGGGTTTCGCGGTTGTAGCGCTTGCCCTTGCAGGTATCACAAGTGACGTAGACATCCGGCAGGAAGTGCATCTCGATCTTGATGACGCCGTCGCCCTGGCAGGCCTCGCAGCGGCCGCCCTTGACGTTGAACGAGAAGCGGCCGGGCTCATAGCCCCGCGCCTTGGATTCCGGCAAGCCAGCGAACCATTCGCGGATTGGTGTGAACGCACCGGTATAGGTCGCGGGATTGGAGCGCGGGGTGCGGCCGATCGGTGACTGGTCGATGTCGATGATTTTGTCGATATGCTCCAGACCCTCGATGCGATCGTGCGGAGCAGGGCCTTCGGACGCATTGTTGAGCTTGCGCGCGATCGACTTGTACAACGTATCGATCAGCAACGTGGACTTGCCGCCGCCGGAGACGCCGGTGACGCAAGTGAACAGCCCCAGCGGAATTTCCGCGGACACGTTCTTAAGATTGTTGCCGCGCGCATTGACAACCTTGATGGTGCGGCGGTGATTGGGCGGCCGCCGTTCGGGAATCGGCACGTATAGTTCGCCGGTGAGATACTTTCCCGTCATCGACTTCGGATTACTCATCACCTGCTGCGGCGTGCCCTGCGCGACGATATTGCCGCCATGCATGCCCGCGCCGGGACCAACGTCTACAACATAGTCGGCTGTCTGGATCGCGTCTTCGTCGTGTTCGACGACGATCACGGTGTTGCCGAGATCGCGCAGCCGCCGTAGCGTGTCGAGCAATCGCGCGTTGTCGCGCTGATGCAAGCCGATGGATGGCTCGTCCAGCACATAGAGGACGCCAGTCAGGCCGGAGCCGATCTGTGAGGCCAGGCGGATGCGCTGGCTTTCGCCGCCGGACAAGGTGCCGGATGCACGCGCCAAAGTCAGATAATTCAGGCCAACGTCGAGCAGGAACGACAGCCGCTCGCGGATTTCCTTCAAGACCCGCGTCGCAATCTCGTTCTGCTGCTTGTTCAGTTGCTTGGGAACGCTCTCGAACCATTCACCGGCGCGCAGAACCGAAAGCTCGGAAATCTCACCGATATGCTTGCCGCCGATCTTGACGCAAAGGGCTTCCGGTTTCAGGCGATGGCCGTGACACGCTTCGCAGGGAACGTCGCTAAAATACTTGCCAAGCTCCTCGCGCGCCCACTCGCTTTCGGTTTCGCGAAAGCGGCGTTCGATGTTGGTGACCACGCCCTCGAACGGCTTCTTGGTGTCGTAAGACCGCACGCCGTCTTCATACGAAAACTTGATTTCGTCGTCGCCGGATCCGAACAGAATCGCGTCCTTCGTCTTCTTCGGCAGATCCTTCCATTTGGTGTCCAGCGTGAACTTGTAGAACTTGCCCAGCGCTTGCAGCGTCTGGACATAATAAGGCGATGACGATTTTGCCCACGGCGCGATCGCGCCTTTGCGCAGCGTCAGTTCTTTGTCCGGGATCACCAGTTCGGCGTCGATATGTTGTTCGACGCCGAGACCGCCGCATTTCGGGCAGGCGCCATACGGGTTGTTGAACGAGAACAGCCGGGGTTCGATTTCCGGGATCGTGAATCCGGAGACGGGACAGGCGAATTTCTCCGAGAACAGAATCCGCTCCGGGCCGCTCTTGTCGTGAATCTTTGCGGTTTTCTTTTCCGCTTTCTTCTCTGAAACTGGTTCGCTTGCGGGCGCATCTGCGAACTCAACGACGGCAAGGCCCTCGGCCAGTTTCAACGCGGTCTCAAACGATTCGGCGAGCCGTTGTGCGATGTCGGCGCGCACGACGATGCGGTCCACCACCACGTCGATGTCATGGGGAAATTTCTTGTCGAGTGTCGGGGCCTCGGCCAGTTCGTAGAACTTGCCGTCGACCTTGACCCGCTGGAAGCCCTTCTTGAGGTATTCCGCAAATTCCTTGCGATACTCGCCTTTGCGGCCTTGCACGACAGGCGCCAGCAGATACAGCCGCGTGCCTTCCGGAAGCGCAAGCACGCGATCCACCATCTGGGAAACGGTCTGGCTTTCGATGGGAAGTCCCGTTGCCGGCGAATAGGGAATGCCGACGCGCGCCCACAACAGGCGCATGTAGTCGTAGATCTCGGTGACGGTTCCGACCGTCGATCGCGGATTCTTGGATGTGGTTTTCTGTTCGATGGAAATGGCAGGCGACAGGCCGTCGATCTGATCGACGTCAGGCTTCTGCATCATTTCCAGGAACTGACGGGCATAGGCTGACAGCGATTCGACGTAGCGGCGCTGACCCTCGGCGTAGATGGTGTCGAAGGCGAGGGAGGATTTTCCCGATCCCGACAGGCCCGTGAACACGACCAGGGCGTCGCGCGGGATTTCGAGATCGACGTTCTTGAGATTGTGCTCGCGCGCGCCGCGAATCGTGATGGCCCGCATGCTCGATCCAGCGCTCGATTTGCGGTTCGCCTTGATGACTTCGTCCATTGGGGAGTTCCGGGCACGTTGGGCGCAAAAGCAGCGCTGTCTCCGGAAAACGCGAAGACCGTTCGCTGGTTGCTTGTTGTCGATCAGATTCCTGTATCCGGAACATAGTAAGAACGCGACTGAATTTCCAGTCCCGTTCGCAAGCCGTCAACGGGTTTGCTGTGTGGAGGAAATCTGACCGTTAAAACAACGCTCCCGGCAAGCAAAAAGGCCGGCTCAAAGAGCCGGCCTTTCCGTATTCCTGAGAAGCTCAGGTCAGCGAAGATCAGTACTTCGCAACGACCGGGCCGCCCCAGTTGAAGTGATAGTTCACGCCAACCTTCACAGTGTGGAGGTCGTCCTTGTAGGAGAGACCGCCCACCGGCGTTGCGACAGTCGTGGTGTCGAAGTTGTAGTACTGGTATTCGACCTTCGCCGACCAGGCGGGGGCGAACATGTACTCGAAACCGCCACCGACGGTGTAGCCAACGTCCTTGCGATCGGTCACAGCCGGCAGGAAGCCAGCGGTTGCAGCAAGGCCGCTGTCGTCACGGAATGCAACACCGCCCTTAGCGTAGATCAGGCCCGGACCCCAGGTGTAGCCGAGGCGACCGGTGACCGAAGCGAGCCAGTCGGAGCGATCACGAATGGCGGCGACGCCATTGGTGAAGTTGCGGTCGTTCTTCGACAGGCCGCTGATCTGGCCTTCGATACCAACCAGCCAGTTCGGAGCGAACTGGTAGTCAGCGCCGATCTGACCGCCGCCGAGGAACGATGCGTCACGCTTGCTGCCGGTCAGGCCAGCGATGCTGGTGGCGAAACCGTCGTCGCCGCCGAAGCCTGCGCCGATGTGCGCACCGACGTAGATGCCGGTCCAGTTGTAGATTGGCGCGGCATAAACCGGTGCCTTGGTGTAGGTACGCGCCGGCAGGTCAGCAGCGACCGCCGAAGCAGTACCGAGGGCAACGAGCGCCACGGTGCCAAGCAAAAACTTCTTCATCTTCTCTTCTCCAGTTTTAAATCCGCTTCGATTTTTCGAAGCAGTTTGTCCAAGGCGCGAGCGCAATGGGATTCTCGATTTCGTGCCCGGAATATACGCGGTCCTGCCGAAAAAGCCGTCACCGAAATGCAACAGTCGGAAGCGAAGTGCATTCTCCTAACTTAAGGAATTGTTTGGGATATTTGGCCTGTTGGTTCCACGATTCCATCATGTTTTGAACACATTCCGGGAAGCTTCAGCTGACAATGTTTTATGCATCAAGGGGTTCCCTCAGGGGCTCCCCTTGTGCGAGAACAAAAACGGTACATATTATGTTTGGGAATGAGGCGGCTTGTGGTGTGGATAACCGGTGAGACGGCAGCATCGCACAGGTGGGAGAGTATAGGGTCGTCCTCGGAGCGGGCACGTCCCTAGGTTGGGATCGCAGTCCCGCAGACATAAATCCTCGCAAATCAGGGCGCACCGTAATCGTGCGTAAAAGTGGAGAGCGGCAATGGCGGGAAGCGTCAATAAAGTCATTCTGGTTGGGAATCTCGGCGCCGACCCAGAAATCAAGCGCACGCAGGACGGTCGTCCGATCGCGAATCTCAGTGTCGCGACGTCGGACACCTGGCGGGACAAGAACACCGGCGAGCGGAAGGAAAAGACAGAGTGGCATCGCGTGGTGATCTTTAGCGAAGGTCTCTGCAAGATCGCCGAACAGTATCTGAAGAAGGGCTCCAAGGTTTACCTTGAAGGCCAGTTGCAGACGCGCAAATGGCAGGACAAGGACGGCAAGGATCGCTATTCGACCGAAGTCGTTCTTCAGAATTTCAATTCGACCTTGACGATGCTTGACGGCAAAAGCGGTGGTGGCGGTTCGTTTGGGGCTGAAGAGGGTGGCGGCGATTTCGGATCTTCAGGCCCTTCGCGCTCGGCGCCTCCGCGCCGCGTGGCGGCTGGAGGTGGCGGCCGCGACGACATGAACGACGACATTCCATTCTAAGCTCTTTTTGGTAACATCTTATGAGCGAACGCAGAGCCAGTGAAAATTCACCGGCTCTGCGTCATCGTGAACATTCAATGGCGCATAAACGCTGCGTGACGCATCTCTGTTGAAGCATATTTCAAGCTAGTTTCATTGTCCGGAGTCGATCGATGAATCTTGCGCCGTTACTCGATGCGCCTTCGGTTATTCAACTGCACGCCTTTGCAGCGATGAGTGCGCTTGTGTTGGGCACCGTCCAGTTCGCGTCTCCGAAGGGCACGCTGCCTCATCGTACTCTCGGCTGGTTTTGGGTCGCGCTGATGGTGACAGTGGCTGTCAGTTCATTTTGGATCCATGGGAGGCAGATCAGGTTGGGCGGGCCATGGAGTCCGATTCATCTGCTGTCTATCGTCAGCTTGATCATGCTGCCGCTTGGTCTCTTGTTCGCACACAGGCATCGGGTGAGGGGCCACCGCATCACAATGATCTCGATCTTTACCGGCGGATTGGTGATCGCTGGACTGTTCACGCTCGTGCCCGGCCGCATCATGCATGCCGTCGCATTTGGGCCGTAACGCATCGGCGTTGCGCGGGCATTTAGGCCGTAAAAACGTGCGATCTGAGACGATTCTCAGGCGCGTTATAAGCTATTGAAAATACAAGGTATTATACCCCATTTTTGAGGATGAATGCGGTTGGCGTTGGCGAGCGAATTGGCCTATATAACAACGGTATTTCGCACCCAGGATTCGCACGTTGGCTGACCAAGAAGATCCGCCGTCCGGCCCGCCCGAGACGGCCGATATCCGTCCCGTCTCGATCACGGATGAGATGAAGCGCTCGTACCTCGATTACGCGATGAGCGTGATCGTGGCGCGTGCGCTGCCGGATGCGCGCGACGGCTTGAAGCCGGTCCATCGCCGCATTCTGTATGCGATGTATGAGAACGGCTTCGAGTGGAACAAGCCATATCGCAAATCGGCGCGTACCGTCGGCGACGTGATCGGTAAGTATCATCCGCACGGCGACCAGTCGGTCTACGACGCGATGGTGCGCATGGCGCAAGACTTTTCAATGCGCGTGCCGTTGATCGACGGGCAGGGCAACTTCGGCTCGGTCGACGGCGATATGGCCGCCGCGATGCGTTATACCGAATCGCGCCTCGAGAAGGTTGCCCACTCGCTGCTCGATGACATCGACAAGGATACCGTTGACTATCAGCCGAACTACGACAGTTCGGAGCGCGAGCCGCGCGTTCTGCCGGCGAAGTTTCCGAATCTGCTGGTCAATGGCGCCGGCGGCATCGCCGTCGGCATGGCCACCAATATTCCGCCGCACAATCTCGGCGAAGTCATCGACGCGTGCATTGCGCTGATCAACGATCCGGCGCTTGGCATCGACGATCTCATCAATATCGTGCCCGGACCTGATTTCCCCACCGGCGGCATTATATTAGGCCGGCAGGGCATTCGCTCTGCCTATCATCTTGGCCGCGGCTCCATCGTGATGCGCGGCAAGGTGAACATCGAGACGATCCGCAAGGATCGTGAAGCGATCGTCGTCTCGGAAATCCCGTATCAAGTGAACAAGGCGAGCATGGTCGAGCGCATCGCCGAGCTGGTGCGCGACAAGAAAATTGAAGGCATTTCCGATCTGCGCGACGAATCCGACCGCGATGGCTATCGCGTGGTCGTCGAGTTAAAGCGCGATGCAGTGCCTGAAGTGGTACTGAACCAGCTTTACAAGTTCACGCCGTTGCAGACCAATTTCGGCGCCAACATGGTCGCGCTGGACGGCGGCCGTCCGCAGGTGATGAACCTGAAGGATCTCCTGACCGTCTTTATCGCATTCCGCGAAAGCGTGGTGTCGCGGCGTACCAAGTTCCTGCTGAACAAGGCGCGCGACCGCGCGCATATCCTGGTCGGCCTTGCCATCGCCGTCGCCAATATTGACGAAGTCATCCGCGTTATCCGCACATCGCCCGATCCGAACACCGCGCGTGAAACCCTGATGTCGCGCGACTGGCCCGCCAAGGATGTGGCGACGATGATCACGCTGATCGACGATCCGCGCCATCGCGTCGCCGAGGATGGGACTGCGCGGTTGTCGCTGGAGCAGGCCAAGGCCATTCTCGATCTTCGTCTGCAGCGTCTGACGGCGCTCGGCCGCGAGGAAATTTCCGACGAACTCGACAAGCTGGCGCTGGAAATCGCCGATTACCTGGACATTCTGCGCTCGCGTGCGCGGATCCAGTCGATCATCAAGGACGAACTCGGAGCCGTGAAGGCCGAATTCGCAACGCCGCGCCGTACGATGATCATCGATCAGGAAGGCGAGGTCGAGGACGAAGATCTCATTCAGCGCGAGGACATGGTCGTCACCGTCTCGCATGCGGGCTACGTCAAGCGCGTACCGTTGTCGACCTATCGTGCGCAGAAGCGCGGCGGCAAGGGTCGTTCGGGGATGCAGACGCGCGACGAGGATTTCGTCAGCCGTCTGTTCGTCGCCTCGACCCATACGCCGGTGCTGTTCTTCTCGTCACGCGGTCAAGTCTACAAGGAGAAGGTCTGGCGCCTGCCGATAGCCGCTCCGAATTCGCGCGGTAAGGCTCTGATCAACATCCTGCCTCTGGAGCAGGGCGAGCGCATCACCACCATCATGCCGCTGCCTGAGGACGAATCGTCGTGGAGCAACCTCGACGTGCTGTTCGCGACCACCGGCGGTAACGTCCGGCGCAACAAGCTGTCTGATTTTGTCGATGTGCGCCGTTCCGGCATTATCGCCATGAAGCTCGACGAGGGCGAGGCCATCGTCGACGTGCAGATCGCCACGGAAAACGACGACGTGCTGCTGACCGCCGCCGGCGGGCAGTGCATCCGCTTCCCCGTGACCGACGTGCGCGTGTTCCAGGGCCGCACCTCGATGGGTGTCCGCGGCATTGCGCTCGGCGAAGGCGACAAGCTGATTTCTCTCACCATCCTGCGTCACATGGACGTCAATGCCGACGAGCGGGCGGCGTATCTGCGCCGGGCCAACGCCGTGCGTCGCGGCGGGGCCGAGGAAGAGGCGGGCACGGATCAGGAAGAGGCGACCGGCGCGATCGAACTCGGTGAGCAGCGCTATGTCGAAATGTCGGCAGCTGAGCAGTTCGTCCTCACGATTAGCGAAAACGGCTACGGCAAGCGCAGTTCGTCGTTCGAGTATCGCACCACTGGCCGCGGCGGAAAGGGTATCGTCGCGATGTCCGTTAACGGCCGTAACGGCAAGCTGGTGGCGTCGTTCCCGGTCGAAGACAGTGACCAGATCATGCTGGTGACAGACAAGGGACAACTCATCCGCTGCCCGGTCGAAGACATTCGCGTCGCCGGCCGGTCGACCCAAGGTGTCATCGTATTTGATACGGCTGAGGACGAGCACGTCGTCTCGGTGGAACATATCACTGACGATGAAGCGGAAAACGGCAACGGCAGTTAGCTAGATCTCGATTTCCGTTCCGAACTCGACGACCTGTTTAGTGGGCACGCCGAAGAACGCCGCTGTACGCTCCGCATTCCGTTGGAGAAATGCGAACACCGTCTCTCGCCACACCCACATGCCTGCGATTTTTTCGCTGGGGATGATCGTCTCGCGGCCGATGTAATAGGTGATGTCGTTGAGGTCGATGCCCGGAAGCTTGCCCTGTTCGCAGGCAAGTTGCAGCCCTTCCAGGATGACCGGATACTGCATGAAACCGAAGTGCAGGATCACTCGCGTAATGCCCTCGATGACTTCAATCACCTCGGCCCTGTCTTCGTCGGCGATGCGCGGCGCTTCCTCGATCAGGACGGTCACGAGAACGACGCGTTGATGCAGCACGTGATTGTGCTTCACGAATTGCGTCAGCGCGAGAGGTACACCATTCGCCGCGGAGGCGAGAAACACCGCGGTCCCCGGAAGCCGCGCATGGCATTTGCTTACTGCGGTTTCGATCAGGTCTTCTTCCGGCTGGCGTAGTGCACCTCGCGCGGCTTCGACGAGCTTCACGCCGCTGCGCCATGTCAGCATCAGGAATGCGATTGCGGCTGCGATCAGCAGTGGAAACCAGCCGCCTTCGAACAACTTGACTGAGTTTGCCGCGAAGAAAATGCAGTCGATCACAAAGAAGAAGCCGTTCACTGCGATGACAACGATTGGTGGATAGCCCCACTGGATGGCGACAAGGGCCGCCAGCAGCGTTGTAATCGCCATCAGCAGCGAAACGGCGATACCGTAGGCTCCGGCGAGCGCATCCGACGTGCCAAAACCGATGACGGCTCCAAGCGTTCCTGCCGCAAGCATCCAGTTCACCAGCGGAACGTAGATCTGCCCCATCTCGTGGCTCGCCGTATGACTGATGTGCATGCGCGGCAGGAAACCGAGCTGGATGGACTGCTGCGTGAGGGAGAATACACCCGTGATGATTGCTTGCGAGGCGATTACCGTGGCGAGGGTGGCAAAGGCGACGAGGGGGTAGTGCACCCAGTCGGGAGCAAGCTGATAGAACGGGTTTTCAATTGCAGAGGGGTCAGTTAGCAGCAACCCCGCTTGTCCGAAGTAATTGAGGACAAGAGCTGGCAAAGCGATGAAAAACCACGCGAGGCGGATTGGCACGCGGCCGAAATGGCCCATGTCCGCATACATGGCTTCACCCCCGGTCACGGCGAGAAACGCGGCGCCCAGGATCGCAAACGAGATATGAAAGTTCTGGCTGGTGAGAAACGACACCGCATAGGTCGGGCTCAGTGCCGCAAGTACCCCCGTATTCTTTGCGATGCCGTGAATTCCAAGCAGCGCGATCACGGCGAACCAGCCGAGCATCACCGGGCCGAAGATCCCGCCGATAAATCCGGCGCCCTTGCGCTGCACCAGAAATAGCCCGATCAGAATGATGACCGTAATCGGGACCACCGCAGGCGCCAGCGACGGCGCATCGACCTTCAATCCTTCCACGGCGCTGAGGACCGAGATCGCCGGTGTGATAGCCCCGTCGCCATACAACAGGGCCGCGCCGATCAGCCCCACGATGAGCAGTTGCGCGCGCCATGTTCCGGGCTGCGCGTTGCGCGCCGACAGAAGTGCTAGAAGCGCGACGATGCCGCCTTCGCCGCGGTTGTCTGCCCGCATGATCAGCAACGCGTACTTGAACGAGATGATGAGGATCAGCGCCCAGAAGATTAGCGAGACCACGCCGAGAATGGCTTCGTTCGTGAGCGTCCCGCCATGGCTCGCTGCCTTGGCTGCTTCCTTCAAGGCATACAACGGGCTTGTCCCGATATCGCCATAGACGACACCAAGAGCACCCACGGTCGCGGTAATCGGAAGTCCGGAGTTGCGTCCTGAAGCTTCGGTATGAATGGCAGTCACTCGCTACCCCCGGTCGCTTCGCAAGCATCCAGAAACGGACGCTTGCTGTAGTCTGCTACCGCAGGCGGAAAATTGCCATGGGCGCCGAGCGGATTTTATTGATGGCACGAGGCCACTGCGCCGCTCCAAACGAGTGTGATAGACGGGTGCCGGGATTACTTGCGGTCTGTCGTCACGACCCGGACCGGCTGTACGCCGGTCTTCCAGTTGCTGCGGTGCAGGCAGGCCGCGTCCATGGTCGGCCAATGCTGTGCCGAGCAGGACAAGCTGGCCGTCCGGATCGGGAGCCGGTCGGACTTGGCTAGCGGGAGAGGCGCGCTAGCCTCGACCGGGGGCGCAAAGCTCGGCAGAATCGTCAAGCCGCCCGCAACGAAAGCTGCAATCGTCACTGCTGAGAGCGCTTTGATCATGATCGACCCCCTGCGGTCAGGGCCTTGCCGGCCCGCTTGCAGGGAAGACGCGCGGCGGCCGGGAAAGGTTCACAGGGCGTTAAAATATAGTCCTCCAAAAACGGGTCTTGTTGATGGAACCGGCGGCGCTTGCGGCGCTGCCCGGACCGGGTTAGGAGGAGTCTATGTCTCGTGTCGCGCTTTACCCAGGGTCATTCGACCCCGTTACCAATGGTCATCTGGATGTGGTGCGACAGGCCTGCAGCCTGGTCGACCGGCTGATCGTGGCGATCGGCATCCACCCCGGCAAGGCCCCCCTGTTTTCCGTCGAGGATCGGCTCGTAATGGTCCGCGAGGTTTTCGCACCGATTGCCGCCAATGCGGGCTGCGAAATCGACTGCGTGACCTTTGACGATCTGACCGTTACCGCAGCGCAGCGTGCAGGGGCGACGATCCTGATCCGCGGCCTGCGGGACGGCACCGATCTTGACTACGAGATGCAGATTGCCGGCATGAACCAGACGCTGATGCCGGAGGTTCACACCGTTTTCCTTCCCGCATCTGCCACCGTCCGCCCGATCACCGCCACACTGGTGCGTCAGATCGCGGGGATGGGCGGCGACGTTTCGCACTTCGTGCCCAAGGCGGTCGCCGCGCGCCTGAAGACAAAGTTTGCCGGCTAAAAGCTTTCCTCTGATCCGGAGTTTCCATGATCCGCATCCTCGCCGTTCTCGCGGCTTTCGTCTTTGCTACGCCCGCTTTCTCGCAGGCGTTTCCAGCCGGCCTCGACAAGGCCAACGCCATTGTCATCGACACAACCAAAGGGCGCGTGATCGTCAAGCTGCGTCCCGACCTCGCGCCTCAGCATGCTGAACGCATCAAGCTGCTTGCGCGCGACGGATACTACAACAACGTGCCGTTCCATCGTGTGATCGACGGCTTCATGGCGCAGACCGGCGACGGCCAGCGCTTCAACGGTACCGGCGGTTCGAAATATCCGAACCTTCCGGCGGAATTTTCCAGCGTTCCGTTCAAGCGCGGGATTGTCGGCATGGCGCGCTCGAGCGAACCGAACTCGGCCAATTCGCAGTTCTTCATCATGTTCGCTGACGGCAGTTTCCTGAACAACAAGTACACCGTCGTCGGTGAGGTCGTGTCCGGCATGGATGTCGTGGACAAGATCAAGCGCGGCGAGCCGGTTCAGGATCCGGACAAGATGGTCAAGGTGCAGGTCGCCTCGGACATCAAGTAACCCATTTCTTCCGGCGAGCTGCGGTCCTCACGGTCGCAGCTTTCCAAAATCTGCAAAGGAAAACATCATGGCAGACACCGAGAACACATTGATCCTGGAGACCACCCAGGGACCGGTGACAATCGAAATGCGTCCCGACCTCGCGCCGGGTCATGTCGCGCGCATCAAGGAACTGGTGCGTGAAGGATTTTACGACGGCATAGTGTTCCACCGCGTCATCGAAGGTTTCATGGCGCAGACGGGCTGCCCGCAGGGCACCGGCACCGGCGGTTCGGGCAAGAAGCTGAAGGCCGAGTTCAACAAGGAGCCGCATGTGCGCGGCACCGCGTCCATGGCGCGCGCGGCCAATCCGGATTCCGGCGACAGCCAGTTTTTCATCTGCTTCGACGACGCAGCTTTCCTCAACGGCCAGTACACCGTGTGGGGCAAGGTGACCTCCGGCATGGAAAACGTCGACAAGATCAAGCGCGGCGAGCCGGTGCAGAACCCGGACAAGATCATCAAGGCGCATATGGCGGCTGACGCAGCCTGATCGGCGTTGTAATCTGTCTTTGAGAACGGATGGCCGGGCATGTCCCGGCCATCGACATTTGAGCATCATGCGCACCGATCTGTTCGACTTCGAGCTTCCTGAAAGCAACATCGCGCTGCGGCCCGTCAGCCCGCGCGATGCGGCGCGCATGCTCGTGGTGATGCCGGATGAGCCACTGGTCGATGCCGCCGTTCGCGATCTGCCGCGATACCTCAAGGCGGGCGATCAGCTTGTCGTCAACGACACCAAGGTTATTCCAGCCCAGTTGTCGGGCCGCCGCATCGGGCGCGAGACCGAGCCCAGGATCGACGCCACCTTGGTCAAGCGTATCGACGGATCGCGCTGGCAGGCGCTGGTCAGACCTGCGAAGAAGCTTGCGGTGGGTGACGCCATTCGTTTCGGCAATGAAGGCCGTGTCTGCCTGCTTGGCAATCTGGATGCGCAGGTCGAGGACAAGGGCGATAACGGCGAGGTGACGCTGGCGTTCTCGTTTCACGGTCCGGTGTTGGATCAAGCCATCGCCGATGTCGGCGCGCCGCCGCTGCCGCCGTACATCGCTTCGCGCCGAACACCGGACGAGCGCGACACCGCCGATTATCAGACCATGTTTGCGGTTAGCGAAGGCGCGGTCGCCGCGCCCACGGCTGGGCTGCATTTTACGCCAGCACTCGAGGCCGCGTTGCGCGAGCGCGGCATCGGCCTGCATCGCGTGACGCTGCATGTTGGGGCAGGGACGTTCCTGCCGGTGAAGGCCGACGATACGTCCGGCCACAGGATGCACGCCGAATGGGGGACCGTTTCCGCCGCAACAGCCGAGGCTCTGAACGCGGCCCGTGGGAAAGGGGGCCGCGTGGTGGCTGTCGGGACCACGTCCTTGCGTCTTCTGGAGAGTGCGGCCGCAGAGGACGGCACGATTCAGCCGTTCACTGACGAAACTGCAATCTTCATCACGCCTGGCTACAGGTTCAAAGCCGTCGATGTACTGATGACGAACTTCCACCTGCCACGTTCGACCCTGTTCATGCTGGTCTCGGCGTTCAGCGGACTGGAGACCATGCAGAGGGCCTACGCCCACGCCATCGCAACCGGCTATCGCTTTTACTCGTATGGCGATGCGTGTCTGTTGTTTCGCAAGCTAGTGTCCTGAATCCGAAGTTCGCTTGTTTTTGCAGCGCGCCCTTAAGCGAACTTCGGATTCAAAAGGACACTAGAAAATATAACTCTAGTGTGGTTTTGGTTTGCAAGTCCGCAAATGGATGTGCTGAGAAAAGATTGCGGACTTGCAAACGACCACACTAGCCTGACCCATAACGCGCTCATGACAGTTCTCAACCATTTCAAGCTGCATGGCCGCGACGGCGAGGCGCGGACCGGCGAGTTGACGACGCCGCACGGCGTCGTGCGCACGCCCGCTTTCATGCCGGTTGGCACGGCGGGTGCGATGAAAGGCATCCATTGGCGCGATATTCGGGAGACCGGCGCCGACATCGTTCTCGGCAATACCTATCACCTGATGCTGCGGCCAGGCGCCGAGCGCGTCGCCGCGATGGGCGGACTGCAGAAGTTCACCACGTGGAACGGCCCGATGCTGACTGACTCTGGCGGCTTCCAGGTCATGTCGCTCGCCAAGCTGCGCAAGCTGACCGAGCACGCCGTGACGTTCAGTTCGCACATTGATGGCACCAAGGTGGAGCTGTCGCCCGAACGCTCCATTGAAGTACAGCGGCTGCTGGGGTCCGACATCGCCATGCAGCTCGATGAATGTGTGCGGCTCCCGGCCGAACGTGCCGACATCGAACGGGCGATGCAGTTGTCGATCCGCTGGGCTGAGCGCAGCAAGCGCGCCTTCGAGACCGCGCCTGCAGGTTACATGCTGTTCGGCATCGCCCAGGGCGGGGATATTCCTGAGCTGCGCCGTGAGAGTACACGGCTGCTGATCGACATCGGTTTCCACGGCTACGCCATCGGGGGACTGGCCGTCGGCGAGCCGCAGGCCGTGATGCTGGCGATGATCGAGGAGGTCGCGCCGATTTTGCCGCAGGATCGTCCGCGCTACCTGATGGGCGTCGGTACGCCGGACGACTTGCTGGAAGCGATCGCGCGGGGGATCGACATGTTCGACTGCGTGATGCCGACACGCAATGGCCGCCATGGCCATGTCTTCACGCGGTTCGGCGTTATCAACCTGCGCAACGCCCGCCACGCTAATGATCCGCGTCCGCTGGACGAGGAAAGCCCCTGGCGCTCCACGAGCAGTTATTCACGAGCCTATCTGCATCATCTTGTGAAGTCCGAGGAGGCTCTCGGCGCGATGCTGCTGTCCGAGATCAACGTCGCCTATTATCAGAGCTTGATGCAAGGCGCCCGCGCCGCCATCGCAGCCGGGACGTTTGACGATTTTCGTGCAGCGACGCGTGAAGGGTGGACAAGCGGCGACATAGCGCCGCGTTAGCTGATCGCGTTCAGTTGCAGACGATGGTTCGCGTCGAATGCTTGGTAACGAAACCATATCCGCAGTTGTCGCAAGTCCAGAGGTAGCTGATCACATCGTCGGAGAGAAACGCGGACGCTTCAGCTGCGACCATGGAGTCGGCGCAAACGGAGCAGACCGGCCGGTCTGCGATACGCGGGGGTAACCGAGACGGTTTGGTCGACAGAATTTCAGCAAGCGCTGGCATCGTGACCTCCCTTCCAGACTGGAGCTTGCCTCCAATATAGACTGAGAAGTTTGAAGTTGTCGCAACACAAATACGTTTCTTTTGCGAAATACCGTTTTGCGATGCAACGCATATCGCGGCGCGATTGCCTCTTGCGTGCAAAGTCGCATCCACCCTTAATGGTGGAAGCCGTTCGTTTTGCGCAACTTTTCTTGAACGTCGCGCATTTGACTGATTTTGGAGAACAACATGGATACCAAAACAAACTCCACGACTTCGCAGGCGCATCGGCCTGGGCGCGGACGGGTTTACGACAGCATCGTTGATGCATTCGGCGATACACCCATCGTCAAACTGCATCGTCTGCCGGAGCAGAACGGTGTGAAGGCGACAATTCTCGCCAAACTTGAGTATTTCAATCCCGCCGCCAGCGTGAAGGATCGTATCGGCGCGGCGATGATCATCGCGATGGAAAAGGCCGGCGTGATCAATCAGGACACCGTCCTGATCGAACCGACGTCGGGCAATACGGGCATCGCACTGGCCTTCGTTGCAGCATCGCGCGGCTACCGCCTGAAACTCGTGATGCCGGAATCGATGTCAATCGAGCGCCGCAAGATGCTGGCGTTTCTTGGCGCCGAAATCGTGCTGACGCCTGCGGCGCAGGGCATGAAGGGCGCCATCGCGACGGCGGAAGAACTGATCCGCAGCACGCCCAATTCCGTGATGCCGCAGCAGTTCAAGAACCTCGCCAATCCGGAGGTCCACCGCCGCACCACCGCGGAAGAAATCTGGAACGACACCAACGGCAACATCGACATATTTGTGGCCGGTGTCGGCACTGGCGGCACCATCACGGGCGTGGGGCAGGTTCTGAAGCCGCGCAAGCCGTCGCTCCGTGTCGTCGCCGTGGAGCCCGTCGAGAGTCCGGTCTTGTCAGGCGGCCAGCATTCGCCGCATAAAATTCAGGGCATCGGCGCGGGCTTCGTGCCGGATATTCTCGACCGGTCCGTGATCGACGAGATCATCAAGGTCGATAGCGCGACGGCCATCGCGACGTCCCGTGCGCTGGCGCGCATGGAGGGTATTCCGGGCGGCATTTCGTCGGGGGCCGCCATTGCTGCGGCGATGGAGCTCGGCAAGCGGCCCGAGAATGCGGGCAAGACCATTCTGGCGGTTATTCCGTCGTTCTCCGAGCGCTATCTGTCCACGGCGCTGTTCGAAGGAGTTTGAGTATGGCGTCACCTCCGAGACGGCCGCGCACGCTCAGCGACGCCAAGACCGAAGCCGAGGCGGCGTTCAAATCCGTCACCAAGAAAGAGCCGGAGGCCATTCCAAAGAAGACTGCGATTCCGGGTGTGAAGGAGCTTGTCTCGCTCCGGATCGACCAGGATGTCCTCGAGCATTTTCAGGAGGGCGGCCCAGGGTGGCAGGACCGCATCAACGCCGCTTTGAGGAAAGCCGCAGGGAAGTCTGATTAAGTTCACGCCACGCGATTGACGCGCGCGGCTTCCTTCTGGGCGTCGAAGTCGCGGCGTCGGCGAGCGAGATCTTCCGGAGACATGCGCTCGACGTTGTTGTAGTCGAGCTTCCATGATGCGTCGTCGCTCCAACGCAGCGGCGACTGCACCGTTGCCTGCGGACCCGGAGCGTTCTCCAGCACCTTTAACGCCAACTCCAGCGTGAACGCTTGCGACGGAATGTCGTGCGGCTTGCCGGCGGAGTTACCCAACGGGAAATCGCTAAACAGGAATCGCGGCACAGCGGCGTGTTCGACAATGTCCTTGGCGCAACCCATCACCACGGTTGCGATTCCATTGGCTTCGAGATGGCGGGCCACAAGCGCGGTGGTCTGATGGCACACGGGGCAATTCGGCACCAGCACTGCGGCATCGACAGCGTCCGCCTTGCAGCGGGCGAGAATGTCGGGTGCGTAGGTGTCGATGGTCATCCGGTGGCTGCGGTCAGTCGGTGCGCCAAAGAATCGCGGCGCGACGGAGCCGATGCGACCTTCGGCAGCAAGGCGCTGCAACTGTGCCAATGGAAACCAGGTATTCATGTCGGTTGCGGACGTGTGCGCGCGGTCGTAGGCGACATGCGAGATGCGCAGGTCGTGCTGCTGCGCGGTGTCGCCGTCATACACCTGATAGAATTTGGCGCTGCCGTTGTAGGTTGCGCCGGGCCCCTGATTGCCCTTTGATGGATCGAAGCGCGCGGCCGTCGTAACGATCGCCACGCGCGATTTGGCGAGCGGTTTTGCCAGCGGCTGGAACGGGGCCGCGATATTGTGTGCCCAGCGATAGGGCGTGTCGTAGCCGATCGCTAGGTAATAGTCGCGCGTCCGCTGCATGTAGGGAACGGGCACATCAAAATCGCTGGCTGCATCTTGTGGCGCGGGCGAATCTGTCATGGCGCATGGTCCCGAAATTTGTAGAACTAGACGTAGCAGATGCGCCGCGCCTCAGCCATATTCAAGGAAGCGATGCCGGACATTCCGGTATTGCGGGCAAGGAAACCAACCCGATGACGGGACCGAAGAAGAAGGACAAGACCAAGGACAACAAACGGAAGGCGCCGGCGGATCCGACCAAGGGGGCACCGTTTAAAGTTGACCCTGACAGCAACGATTTCGCCACGCCGCGGATTGATCTCAGCGAGGACGAACTGAAAGAACAGGAAGACCGCAGATCCTGAGGCCCTAATGGCTTCACGAACAACCGAAGGCCAATCGCGGCAACGAAACGTCAGAGAGCGGCGAGGTCCGCAGGGACGTTGCCGAAGGCTTTCAACAGCGTCGCATCCTTGAAATCTCCCGTCATCGGGTCTCCGGAACGCGTGAAGGCCAGGGCTCCTATGATGCCCGCGGTCCTCGAAAGCGTTTCCGCCCGCCGGATTGCGTTGGAGGCGCTCTGGAATTCTTCGGCTGCTCCCGCGACCACTGACCCTTCATCGTCTGCGCTGAACGGAAGAGCGACGTAATAGGAAATATCGGCCATCTGGCTGTTCCCGGGTTGTGATCGGATCAGATTGTTCTCTTTTTGTTCCTTTGTCAATTGCGGGACTGAAGCCCGCGCGCTGGCCAAGGCCTATCCTTCGCGGAATGTGTAGATCTTGATGCCGAATTCCGGGCTGCAAACCGCGATATTGTTTCCGTGAACGGCCAGACCTTTGGGGCCGCCTTCCATTCTGTTTTCTGCGTTCACGTCCTGAAACACCCTGTCATCGCCAACATGGATTTGCGATGCGGCGGCTCGATTCCAGTGCATGTGAAAGCGGCCCTTTTGCTGCCCGTAAGCGGAAAAGAAATTTGCACCGGCGTTCGTTACGATCAGATGGTTGGTCTGCGGCGTGAACGCGACCGAATGCGGATAATGTAACTGTCCATCGGCGATGACCGATATGGGTTCGGGACCATACCTCAGCCTGCCCATCGTCAGCAGTTTGTTACGACGCGAAAAAACGCTGACGCTGTTGTTGCCGTGGTTTGCAACGGCAAGCCATGTGCCGCACGTTGAAAAGGCTAGCCCGTCGGGATGAAACAAGCTGGAATGTGTGAGCTCAAACTCCGGCGTTACAGCAAAGCGCGTGGGAGATGAGGAGACCCTTCGATAAAAGGAGATGCTGCACGTAAGCAAATTGCAGGCTGCAAGGTAGTCGTTAAACGGCGGGACAAATGCAACGCCATCCGAATAGCAGAGTTTTGACGTCGGACCGCCAATCTCAAAAATCCGCTCTGGCTCGGAGCCGTCGCGCGTCTCATCGATGCGAAACAGAGTGAGTGCACCGGCTCGCTGGGCGACAGCGATCAGTTCAGCCGGTCCGCACTTCGAAAAGGAAAGATCGTGGGGGTAATCGAGTTCTTCAATTCTGCAGTACGGGATATCTTCAAAGAGCCCGTTCATACGTCGCCGAAAGAGCAGCACCGTATTGGTATCCGCCGTGGCAACGCCCAGCGTGTTACCGGACATCGAAAAGGCCAGTCCCTCAAATCTCTCCAATTTGCCGGTTGGCAGCAAATGCTGAATCGAATCCGGCGTTTTCTCGATTTCTAAACTGGTGCTGTGAGGCAATAGGCACCTGCCGTTGCATTACTTAATTTTCACCGCGCACAATAAGGAACCATCAGTCGCGCAATGAAGCGATGGTGGAGCAAACTCCGCGCGCTTTCCAGAGCGCCGAATCGCCGCGCATTATCAATCTGAGTATTTGATTTCATGGTGAGCGCGGAGGGACTCGAACCCTCGACCCCATGATTAAAAGTCACGTGCTCTACCGCCTGAGCTACGCGCTCACGTGCCGGGTGTGTAGGTGTAGGGATGGTGCTGGTCAAGTGCAGGTTCAATGGCGACGGACTGCTGAAATCTCTGAGAATCGAAGGAGTTGCCCTGTCTGACAGTCAGTCGATATGGGGCAGGGTGTGCATAACATTGCGTTTGATCGGCGCGCCATGAACGAAAAGCGAACATTGTGCGCCTCCGAGGCTGTAGAGCAAGCACTGATCGCGACGGTCAGTTGCCATCCGAACGAACGTCCGAGGTGGCAGGACGCTGAGTCGTGATCGCTGGAGTTGTTTCGCGGCGAAGCCCGATCAGTTCCGCTGCGCGGATCGTGGAGGTGCGCCAGAAGCTGAAGTCATTGATCCGCGAGTTCTCGAGGATCGCGATGCCGACAGCCGACAGGAAGGGCAGGCTCTGGAGCACCAGCACGCCCGCGAAAATGTTGATCTCCCGGACTTCCTTCTGGTTGAACGCAACCAGCACGATCGCGCCGATGATGAGGAGGATGCCGATGACAGCCTCCCAGAACGCCTGAAACTCCACCGACATGCGCGAAAGGCCGCCCTTGGATGTGCGGGCGAACGGAAGATGGTCGGTAATCAGCCCGTTGGCCACGGCCCGCGAAACGGTCCACTGCACCGACATGGCGGTAAACATGGCGGCCAGCATCTGACCGACCTTTACCGGAACGCGCAGCCGGTAAAGCGTGAGGAAATGCGCCAGAGAGACCACGAACGCTGCGATGATCGGCAGCGTGAGAATCTTGTCGGGGATGGCGATGTCGGCGAACGACACCACCGGCACCCAGATCAGGTTGAGGATCGCAACCACCACGCCGAGGCTTTCCGCTCCGAGCCAGTTCAGCCAGCCGAGCGCGAACTCGCGCTTCTGATCGGGTGAGAGCCTGCTGGCATTGGGCAGGAACCGGCGCCAATGCTTCTTGACGATCTGGAAGCCGCCATAAGCCCAGCGATGGCGCTGTTTCTTGAATGCCTCGTAAGTGTCCGGCAACAGGCCGAAACCGTAGCGCTTGTTGGTGTAGTGCGTCAGCCAGCCGTGCTCGATGATGGCGAGGCCGAGATCGGTATCCTCGCAGATCGTATCGCCGGCCCAGCCGCCTGCCATATCCATCGCTGCGCGGCGGATCAGGCACATCGTGCCGTGGACGATGATCGCGTTGGCTTCATTCCGCTGCACCATGCCGATGTCGAAGAAGCCGGCGTATTCGCCGTTCATGGCGTAGTGCATCAGCGAACGGTCGCCGTCGCGATGATCCTGCGGCGCCTGCACGAGGCCCACATATGGATCAGCGAAGGCCGGAACGAGATCTTTCAGCCAGTCCGGGGTGACCATGTAGTCGGCGTCGATGATGCCGATGATTTCCGCGTCGGCGGCGGTGCGCGCCATCGCGATCTTCAGCGCGCCGGCCTTGAAGCCCTCGACCTTCTCTGCGTTGATGAAAATGAAACGCTCACCGAGCGCGCGGCAATGGTCCTGGATCGGTTGCCAGAAAGTCGGGTCGGGCGTGTTGTTGATGATCACGACGCATTCGAAATTCGGATAGTCCAGCCGCGACACCGCATCGAGCGTGAGTTTGAGCATCTCCGGCGGCTCGAAATAGGCCGGGATATGGATCGAGACTTTCGGGAAGAACCCTTCCGCGGGCGGCAGCGCTGCGGCGCCGATCAGGCGCGCGGGCTTACGTCCGAAAGCGATGGTTGCGATTTCCTCGACACGGGCCATCGCTATCAGGATAAGCGGCACCAGCAGGATCAGACCCAGCGTGAGCGCGAAAGCCGATCCGAAGACGAAATAATGCGTGTTCCAATAGGCAAAGATGGTGGCGAACCACGCGCCGACGCCATTGGCGGCGGCGGCCAGCATGATCGATTGCAGAACCGTTGGGTGAGCGAGACGGAGGATGGGGAGCGAGAGCAGAACGCCGACCAGCAGGGCGATGCCCGCGATTTTCCAGTAATCCTGATCCACGATCGGACCGGTCCAGGAGAATTTCGGTTCACGTGATGCGTTAAGGATGCCCCAGTAAGGGCCAACGCCACCTTCGAAAAACTTCCACGGCTGGTCGATCGCTTCGACGATATTGTAATCCATTCCAATAGCTTCGGCGCGGGTCACAAAGTTACGCAGCACGGAGGCCTGTTCGAACGGACCGGGGAAGGCGTTCTTCAGATTGTAGCCGGCACTTGGCCAGCCGAATTCGGCGATGACCACCCGCTTGCCCGGAAAGCCGGTGCGAAGCAGCTGGTAGATGTACATGGCCTGATCGACGGCCTGCTTGTCGGTGAAGTTTTCCCAATACGGCAGAATGTGCGCGGCGATGAAATCGACAGACGAGGCGAGCTGCGGATTGTCGCGCCAGATGTTCCAGATTTCACCCGTCGTCACGGGGACATTGGTCTGCTTTTTGACGCGCTGAATCAGTTCGATGAGATCATCGACCTTCTGCTCGCCGCGGTAGATGGTTTCGTTGCCGACGACGATGCCGATGACGTTGCTGTTGTGCCGGGCAAGATCGAGAGCGGCGGCGATCTCGCGCTCGTTGCGCTCGGAATTCTTGTCGATCCACGCGCCGACGGTGACCTTGAGGCCGAGTTCGTTGGCAATGGCGGGGACCAATTCCACGCCGCCCGTCGAGGAATACAGACGGATCGCCTTGGTGAGCGGAACCAGCTTTTTCAGGTCGGCGCGAATCTTCTCGGCGCTCGGGATGTTGTCGACGTCAGGGTGCCCGGTTCCCTCGAACGGGGCATAGGACACGCTCGGCAGCATTCCGGTGAAGTCGGGGGCTTTCTGCTCGTCCCGCAGGACGCCCCAGAGGGCGGCATGGGCAGCAGTAACGCACAGCAGAACAGCAACGATGGCGCGCATCAAGAAAAACCATACGGGGCCAAACGTGGCAGATCGCGAACCTGTCCCCTCGGTTCGGCAGCGTCAGGGCTTGCGCAGCTTATCTATGCTGCGCCGCTTAACAACTCATATGGCGACATGGCCTTTTGAGGGCGCAGCCGGAATCCAATGGGAATAAAGCCGATTCGTTCCTCGGCCGGGCAAAAACCGCGCCTGAGCTGGTTTATTTTGCTGGCGCAGCCGGTGCGGGCGCTGCCGCGGCCGGGGCGGGCGGCGTCGCTGCAGCAGGGGCAGCCGGCGGGGCCGGTGAAGCAGCGGCTTGCGGCTGGGCTGCTGGATTGATCCAGCACGCATGGACGCGGCCGTTCAGGGTCTCAGCAACCTTGGGGTCGATGGTCGCGCCAAATCGCACCACACAGCGGAACGTCGCCTGGATGTGGCCGCCGGGGCATCCGAATCGCTCATAGAGATCGAGGTGCCGGAACGCGGTGTCGAGATCGTCTCGCCACATCAAACCGACAACACGCCGGCCAAGCCAGACGCATTCCGGGTTTCCGGCGGGGCCGTTGATGGCTTGCGCCGCTTCTACGAACTCATCGGCCTTGCGCTGGCTGTCCTTGGCGGCATCTCCCGGGGCTTGCTTGGGGGCCGTATCCTGAGCGCGGCTATCGCCGCTCTGGGCGATGGCCGCCCCGATCCCGATGAACAGGGCCAGAGCCGGAACGGCGATGCGCTGAAAAACTGCAACTCGAAACCCGGTACGAACCCGACGCATGAAATCCCCGATTGATTGCGTGCTGCCTGGCAACGCGCGGCGCCACACAGATGCCTTCCTATTGCGGCGGAAGATTGCCTGACCGCAACTGCCTGATTTCCATGAAGGACATTTATGTTTTTGTCCAGCAATGCGAAGGTTTGGTTGGCTCTTGGTGCCGTCTTGGTAAAGGCGTGCGACGAGAAGACCGGGGTTCGCGGCCTGCGGGGGTCTTGGCAGACCGGCGGCGACCGGTTATCGACGTGCCTCCCTGGAGGACAGACCCAATTTCGCTTCGCACGCCGCTGGCCCTTCTCGTCATATCCCTGAGCGCGATTGCCGCGGTTTGGTGGTGGTTAGCCACGCCGATCACACTCGCGCGCGCGCCGATCGACCCTGCCGCGAAGCTCGAGTGCGTTTCCTACGCGCCGTTCCGGGGAGCACAAAACCCTCTTGAACCGGGACTGGTGATCGCGCCGGAGCAGATGGCGGAGGACTTCGCCCAGCTTGCCAAGGTTACCGGCTGCATCCGCACCTATTCGGTCGGTAACGGCCTCGAGAAGGTGCCTGAGCTTGCCGAGAAGGCCGGCCTGAAGGTGATGCTTGGCGTGTGGATCGGCACCAACCGCCTCGACAACAAGATTCAGATGGAAACCGGTATCGCGCTGGCCAGAAGATACCCTTCTGTGGTCAGCGCGGTGATCGTCGGTAACGAGGTGCTGCTGCGAGGCGAGATGACCGCGGCGGACTTGACGGCAAATATTCGCTACGTGAAGTCCAAAGTCGGCACCCTGCAGGTGACCTATGCCGACGTGTGGGAATTCTGGCTCAAGAACCGCGACGTCTACGATGCGGTGGACTTCGTCACCATCCATATCCTGCCGTATTGGGAAGACTTCCCAATACGCGCGCGATACGCCGCGAACCACGTCGATTCGATCCGCAAGCGGATGGCGGTCGCATTCCCGAACAAAGAAATCCTGATCGGGGAAACCGGCTGGCCGAGCGCCGGCCGTATGCGCGAAGGCGCGTTGCCGTCGCGCGCCAATCAGGCGCGGGTGGTTTCCGAAATTCTCCAATTGGCGCGTCAGGAGAAGTTCCGGGTCAATCTGATCGAGGCTTACGATCAGCCATGGAAACGCATGTGGGAAGGCACCGTCGGCGGTCACTGGGGGTTGTTCGACGCGGATGGCGCGCGCGACCTGAAGTATCCGGCGGGTGAGCCGATCACCAACTTTCCCCGTGCAAAGATCTATGCCGGAGCCGGGATGATTTTCTCGGCGCTCGTCTTTGGCGTTGCGCTGTTGACGCTGCGCCGCAGGCCCTGGTCGCCGCGGCTGAGTTCATGGCTGACCGTTGCAATATGCGCCACTGCGGGCGGTGCGCTTCTTGGCGTGGCTTACGACAAGATGGTGGTCGAGAGCCTCGGCGTAGGCGGCTGGACGGTCAATATCCTGCTGTTCGGCGCCGCCATCCTGTCGCCGCTGGTCGTCGCCAATACGGTGATGTACGGTCGCGGGCTTCCGACGTTCCTCGAACTGCTGGGGCCGAGCGGCTATCGCACCGGCTCACGCATGCAGACGATTCTCGGGGTGGTGCTGTTGGTCACAACGGCAATCGCCACGCAGACTGCGCTCGGCTTTGTGTTCGATCCGCGCTATCGCGATTTTCAGTTCGCAGCGTTGACGATGGCTATCGTGCCGTTCCTGCTGCTGACGGCGCTTAACCGGCCCGCAACTGGCACGCGTCCGATTACAGAATCCGTTTTTGCCGGAGCGCTCGCGCTCTCGGCGATCTATGTCGGTTTCAATGAAGGCCCGGCGAACTGGCAGTCGCTCTGGACCTGCGGATTGTATTTGCTTCTGGCGCTTACGCTGTCGCGGGCGCGGGTCGTGCGAAGCCCAGAATAAGCAGGGCGATCGCAACGCCGGACAGGCCGATGTTGTAGAGCACGATCCCGAAGCATGCGGCGACCAGCCCGGCGGTGAGGGTCACGATCGATGGCCGGATGAAGTGCAGAAGCGCGATCACAAGCGCGGCTATGCCAAACACGTAGTGCTTGAACAGGTAAGTCATCAGCAGCCGTGTCTTGCACAGCATGGTCTGCAGTCCGGCTTCGCATTCGAGGCGGACCTGCGCAAACTCGATGGCCATGTAACGCAGGTAGAGGGCGTATCCGATGGTGAGGAAACCCACGATCAGAATCCACTGGACCTGATACGGCGTCAGTCTGAACGGCTCTTTTTTCATGCGCCGAATATGGTTCGGATCGAATTGCGATACAACCCAAACCTCAAAGCCAAATCCCGGCGGATCGAGCGGCTATTTGACGCCAAAAAACGAGCTGAATGAGGCCGTTCGGGGCTTCTCTGCAGGAGCCTCTACGACTCGTGATTTGCTCCGCCGTTTTGGGCGCTGAACCGGTTGAGGAGTCTCAGCCTGGGATTCGCTGGTTAGACTCAGGCGCTGGCCTTCATAGACCGAGGTCTCGCAAGCGCGATTGCTTTCGGTCAGAAGACCCGCGCAGATTTTCGCGGCTTCGGCAGCATCCGCCAGTGGACCGGCGACCAGGCGAAGCTGCATTCCCAGGCCATCGTTACGTTCCTTGACGACGATGATCGGCTGCAGCGATGCGAGATGTTGCGCGTTGGTCTTGATCGCGCCGCGCCACATCGCACGCAAACCTTCGATAGACTTGGCGCTGCCGAGATCGACTCCGAATTCGGTGCGGCGCACGACGCTGGCTGACGGCATCTCGCTCGGCGCTGGATCTGGCGTCGGTATGGCCGCAGTCACTGTTGGCGCCGGAGGTTGATCGGCTGTGGGCGTCTCAGCTTTTTGCTCAGTCTTTTGTTCGGCTGCTTTGGCCGGGGCAGGCGGCGTTGTGGGGGCGACAGTGACGACCGGCCCAATCTTGGGGAGTGCCGCAGGCGTCTCGGTCTTCGCTTCAGCGGGGCGAATCTCGGCAGGCCGGAAGGGGCCAATCGGATCGGCATTGGCCGATGGCGTGGGCGGTGCCGGCGTGGATGCGTCAGCCGAAGGTGCTGCTGGTTGCGTGGCGGCGGGCGCTGCGGGTGCGGGCTGCTTGGACAATGCACCGGTCACCGAGTCCAGTCCTTGTTCGAGGACGGTCACGCGCGTGTACAGACGATCGCGGTCGCCATTGAGAGTCTCGACCGCCGCCGCAAGTTCACGCGCCTTGTTCTGGCTTTCCTTCGCGATCCACTGGACCTGCTGGGATTGCCGTGCAAGTTCCGCCGCAGCCGTTTGATCCCGGTTGATTGCGGCGGGCGATCGTGTCGCAAGGATCGCGACCACCAGAGCCGCAATCGAACCGGCACCCCAGGACGCCAGACGCCACATTGCGCGCCCGTCGAACTCGTCCTCGTCGGCGAGGAAACGAGTTATCCAGCCGGCCCCGTCGTCTGTCAGATCGTCGCGGAGTTGGTTGCGATCCTTCGTCATGGCGCGGTCGGGCCCCCCTGCGGCCCAGCGAATCATTGTGTAAAGATTAACAGAAGCTGGGCCGCGTGGGCGCTGGCTAGAATGCCCAAAACACTTTTGTCGCCCGGCGCTCTCGGGTAAGACCACGCCAGCGCGCCGCGGCGCGGCACAGGACAACGCATGACCGGCAGACCAGCTCTTACGATCGTACTCGCGGCCGGCGAAGGCACGCGAATGCGCTCGAGCCTGCCCAAGGTCCTGCATCCGATCGCAGGCCAATCGTTGATTGCGCATGTACTGGCGGCCGCGCCTGGCGGCAAGGATGATGCGATTGCAGTGGTGGTCGGGCCCGATCATCAGGCGGTGATCGAAGAGATCAAGCGCGCGCGCCCCGAGGCCCGAACTTACGTGCAGCGCGAACGCCTCGGCACCGCGCACGCCGTGCTGGCGGCGCGCGATGCCATTGCGGCCGGCGCGGACGATGTTCTGATCGCGTTCGGCGACACGCCGCTGATCGATGCCGCGACATTCGAGCGATTGCGTACCGCATTGAAAGACGGCGCCGCGCTGGCGGTTCTGGGATTTCGCGCGGCCAATCCCACGGGCTACGGACGGTTGCTGGTAGAAGGGAATGAACTCGTTGCGATCCGCGAGCAGGCCGACGCCAGTGAGGCCGAGCGTGCCGTTACGCTCTGCAATGCGGGCGTCATGGCTTTCGCGGGCAAGACCGTGCTGAAAGTTCTCGACCGGATCGGCAATGGCAATAGCAAGGGCGAGTATTATCTGACCGATGCGGTCGCGATTGTGCGCGAGCTAGGGTTGCGCGCGGCCGTGATCGAAACCGATGAGGACGAAGTGCGCGGAATCAACACCAAGGCCCAACTCGCCGAAGCCGAGCAGGTGATGCAGCGCAAGTTACGACAAGCTGCGCTCGATGCCGGCGTTACGCTCATTGCACCGGAGACGGTTTTCCTTGCTGCGGATACGACGTTCGGCAAGGATGTGACCATCGAACCGTTTGTCGTAATCGGTCCCGGCGTCGCGATTGATGACGGCGCGGTGATCCATTCGTTCTCGAATATCGTCGGCGCACGCATCGGCAAGAACGCATCCATTGGGCCTTATGCGCGGCTGCGGCCTGGCACTGTACTGGGCGAGGGTGTCCGCATCGGCAACTTCGTCGAGACCAAGGCCGCTGATCTTGATGCCGGTGTGAAGGTCAATCACCTGACCTACATTGGCGACACGCATATCGGCTCGAACGCCAACATCGGCGCAGGCACCATCACCTGCAACTACGACGGCTTCGACAAGCACCGCACCGAGATCGGCGCCGGCGCGTTCGTCGGATCGAATTCGTCGCTGGTGGCGCCGGTCAGGATCGGGGCTGGGGCGTATGTCGGATCGGGATCTGTGATCAGCCGAGACGTGCCGGACGATGCGTTGGCTGTGGAGCGCAGCGAGCAGACAATCAAGCAGGGTTGGGCAAAACGCTTCCGCGAGATGAAAATGCTCAATCGGAAGCCCAAAAGTCAAAAGTAAGGCACCACCGCTTACCGCGCTGATTTTGTTAACGGTTTACCCTGTCTCAATCCGCAACAATTGTTGAGGCGGGATTGTGTTATTCCTCGGTACATAAGGCCGCATTCGGGCGGGCTGGAGACATCGAACCGCATGTGCGGAATTGTAGGAATTCTCGGGCGCGGACCGGTTGCGGAGCAACTGGTCGACTCCCTGAAGCGTCTCGAATACCGCGGATACGACTCCGCAGGCGTCGCCACGCTTGAAGGCGTGTTGCTCGATCGCCGCCGCGCCAAGGGCAAGCTGAAAAATCTGGAAGCCGTGCTGAAGACCTCGCCGCTGGCGGGACATATCGGCATCGGCCATACGCGCTGGGCCACGCACGGCAAGCCGACCGAGACCAACGCGCATCCGCACGCGACCGACCGCGTCGCCGTCGTCCACAACGGCATCATCGAAAATTTCCGCGAGCTGCGCGCGCAGCTCGAAGCGCAGGGCGCGACGTTTTCGAGCGAGACCGATACCGAGGTCGTCGCTCATCTCGTCAGTTCGTATCTCGCCAAGGGACTGAAACCCGCCGAAGCTGTGAAGGCGACATTGCCGCTGCTGCACGGCGCGTTCGCGCTGGCCTTCATCTTCAAGGGCGAAGAGAACCTGATGATCGGCGCGCGCAAGGGTTCGCCGCTCGCAGTCGGCTACGGCGAGGGCGAGATGTATCTCGGCTCCGACGCCATCGCGCTCGGACCGTTCACCGACACCATCAGCTATCTCGATGACGGCGATTGGGTTGTTCTGTCCCGCTCGAGTGCCACGGTCTACGACGACAAGAACGCCGTGGTCGAGCGCGAGATCGTCAAGCACAACACCGCGACTTCGCTGGTCGACAAGGCCAACTACCGCCACTTCATGGCGAAGGAAATTCACGAGCAGCCCGAGGTCGTCGGTCACACGCTGGCACATTACGTCGATATGGCCACCGAGCGCGTGACGATGCCGGTCAAGCTGCCGTTCGACTTCTCGGCGATCCAGCGCGTGTCGATCACCGCCTGCGGCACCGCGAGCTATGCGGGCTTCGTCTCGAAGTACTGGTTCGAGCGTCTTGCACGTCTGCCCGTCGAACTCGACGTCGCCTCGGAGTTTCGTTACCGCGAAGCGCCGCTGCGCAAGGGCGATCTCGCGATCTTCATTTCGCAGTCCGGCGAGACCGCCGATACGCTGGCTGCGCTGCGCTATGCCAAGTCGCAAGGCCTGCACACCATCTCGGTGGTCAACGTGCCGTCATCCACGATCGCGCGCGAAAGCGAAACGGTTTTGCCGACGCTGGCCGGACCGGAAATAGGCGTCGCCTCGACCAAAGCGTTCACGTGTCAGTTGATGGCGTTGGCGGCGCTGGCGGTCGCGGCGGGCAGGGCGCGCGGCGAACTCTCGGAGACCGATGAGACGAAGCTCGTGCATGCGCTCATCGAAGTACCGCGCCTGATGACGCAGGCTCTCGCGCTTGAACCGCAGATCGAGAAGCTCGCACGTGACATCGCCAAGAGCACGGACGTACTCTATCTCGGCCGCGGCACCAACTATCCGTTGGCGCTGGAAGGCGCGCTGAAGCTCAAGGAAATTTCCTACATCCACGCGGAAGGCTATGCGGCTGGTGAACTCAAGCACGGCCCCATCGCGCTGATCGACGAGACGATGCCGGTCGTGGTGATCGCACCCCATGACCGTGTGTTCGAGAAGACCGTCTCGAACATGCAGGAAGTCGCGGCGCGGGGCGGCAGGATCATTCTGATGACCGACGCGCAGGGCGCGCAGGAAGCCACCGTCGAGTCGCTGGTGACCATCATCCTGCCCGACATGCCGGCCACCGTGACGCCGATGGTCTATGCGATCCCGGTGCAGTTGCTCGCCTATCACACGGCTGTCGTCATGGGCACGGACGTCGACCAGCCGCGGAACCTCGCAAAGTCGGTGACTGTCGAATAGGCTCTTTCAGAACAGACAATCGGTCGCAGTGGGCGCCGTTTGCATCCCGAAAAGTCTGATACAGTGTTGTCGCAATGATTTGCGATGTTGTTCCAATATTCTGAATGAAGATGGTTCGGTTCCGCAATGAATGAGACCTCGCCCAACATGATCCCGGGAGGCCTGCCGCCCGTGCCGCCGCCGGATGCGCCGCGCGGTGCGATGGCGCGGCTGCGTCGCTACTTCCTCACCGGCTTGATCATTGCCGGTCCTATAGCGATTACGATCTACCTCATCTGGTGGTTCGTGACCTGGGTCGACGGGATCGTGCGGCCGTTCGTGCCGGTCGTCTATCGTCCCGAGACGTATCTGCCGTTCGGCCTGCCGGGCTATGGCCTGATCGTCGCTTTCCTTGCGCTGACCTTTCTCGGATTCCTCGCCGCCAATCTGATCGGGCGTACGCTGGTCGAATTCGGCGAAGGACTGCTCGGTCGCATGCCGGTGGTGCGCGCGATCTATCGCGGCCTCAAGCAGGTGTTCGAGACATTGTTCTCCGGCAACGGCTCGAGCTTCCGCAAGGTCGGTCTTGTGGAGTTCCCGTCGCCGGGCATGTGGTCGATCGTGCTGATCTCCCAGCCGCCGAGCGTGGAGATCGCCACGAAACTTCCGCAGGACGATGAATTCATCTCGGTGTTTCTGCCATGCGCGCCGAACCCGACCACCGGCTTCTTCTTCTATGTTCCGAAGTCCAAACTGATCGAAGTCGATATGAGCACCGACGCGGCCGCGACATTGATCATGTCGGCGGGCGTGGTGCAGCCCGGCAGCGACGCGCAGAAGAAGGTCAACGCGCTGGCCGAGATGGCCAACGCCGCGCGTGTCGCGACGGCGTCGCAGACGCCGGATGCGGAGAAGGTGGAGTAGGTTTCGCGTTATTTGGGCGGCAAAGCGACAACTCAGTAACAGGCAGATCGATATCCATGCGCGCTATTACAACGCGGTCGCTTGTCTGGGCGGTTGTTCTGATCAGTATCGTCGTGACCGCTGTGACCGAAATGCGGATTGCAGGTCATGGCAGCGTAACACTATCGGCCATCGTTGCCTACGCAGCGTTCTTTGTGAACATTGCGTGCTCAGGTCTGGGATTCCGCACGCCGGAGTGGCGGTGGTGGGTTGCGAATTTCGCACTAAGCATACTGACCATGTCCATGATCGGCGCTCCGACAATTCCGAGCGCGCTGTGGACAGCGGGGCGTGTTCTCGTCGCTAGGCATTTGGCGTAATCAACCTGCTCCAATCAGCGGCAGCGCCTCGTCACGCTCATACAAATAGAGCAGGCACCGCAGCGCTTCGCCGCGCTCACCCTTGAGCTTCGGGTCGGTCTGCATAATGCGCAGCGCCTCGTCGCGCGCCTGCGCGATGAGCTGCGCATGGACTTCGGGCCGCGCGATGCGGTAGCCGGGCAGGCCGCTCTGGCGGGTGCCGAGCACTTCGCCTTCGCCGCGCAGGCGCAAGTCTTCCTCGGCGATGCGGAAGCCGTCCGTGGTTTCGCGGATCACCTTTAACCGCGCGGCAGACATTTCCGTCAGCGGCTCATGATAGAGCAGCAGGCATGTCGAGGCTTCGGAGCCGCGCCCGATGCGGCCGCGCAATTGATGCAGTTGCGCCAGCCCAAAGCGTTCCGCATTCTCGATCACCATGATGGAGGCGGCGGGAACATCCACGCCGACCTCGACCACGGTCGTCGCCACCAGCACCTGAATTTCGCCGGCGGCGAACTGCGCCATCACGCGATCCTTCTCAGTGCCTTTCATCTGGCCGTGAACGAGGCCGACGCGGTCGCCGAAACGCTTTTGTAGAATCTCGAAGCGTTTGGTGGCGTTGGTGAGGTGCTCGATGCCCTCGGCTTCAGATTCCTCGACCAGCGGACAGATCCAGTAGATCAGCTTGCCGTCCTTCATGGCGCGGCCGACCGCGTCGATGATCTCGCCGGTGCGGCTGTCGGCCACAGCGCGGGTGTCGATCGGCTGGCGGCCCGCGGGCTTTTCACGCAGCTCGGAAATATCCATGTCGCCGAAATACGTGAGGACCAGGGTGCGCGGGATCGGCGTGGCGCTCAGCACCAGCACATCGACGGCGTCGCCTTTCTCCGTGAGTGCAAGCCGCTCGCGCACACCGAAGCGATGCTGCTCGTCCACCACGGCCAGCGCCAGCGCCTTGAAGATCACGTCGTCCTGGATCAGCGCATGGGTGCCGACCAGAAGATCGATCTCGCCGTTCGCAAGCCGCGTGATGATGTCGCGGCGCTCCTTGCCCTTCTCGCGCCCGGTGAGAATGGCGATGCGTATTCCGGCGCGCTCGGCCAATGGAGCAATGGTCTTGATGTGCTGGCGTGCGAGAATTTCCGTCGGCGCCATCAGCGCGGCTTGCTTGCCGGTTTCCGCGACGGCAGCGGCGGCGAGCAACGCCACGACGGTTTTGCCGGAGCCGACGTCGCCTTGCAGCAGCCGCAGCATCCGGATCGGCTGGTTGAGATCGTTGGCGATGGCCTTGGTGGCATCCTGCTGCGAGGTCGTCAGCGCGTAGGGCAGTGCGTCAATGATCTTGTGGCGCAAATGTCCATCGCCCGCATTGCGCACGCCGGCTGGACGGCGCAACTGTGCACGAACCAGCGCCAGAGCGAGTTGTCCTGCCAGCAGTTCATCGAATGCAAGCCGCGACCAGAACGGATTCTGCGGCAGGATGTCGGTGAGTTCTGTTGGTTCGTGAACGCGATGCAGCGCCTCGCGGAGCGAGGGGAACGAACAGCGCCGCAGCACTTCGGGACTGATCCATTCCGGCAGCGCCGGCAGCTTTTGCAGCGCCTGCACCATGGCGCGGCGGATCGATCCGATCGCCAGCCCCTCAGTGAGCGGATAGACCGCGTCGATCTGCGGCAGCTTGGCGAGGCCTTCCTCATCCACCACGCGGTCGGGATGCACGATCTGCAACGTGCCGTCGAACATCTGCGCGGTGCCGGAGACGTAGCGCTTCTCGCCCTTCGGCAGCAGCTTCTCGATGTAGTCGGGCTTGGCGCGGAAATATGTGAGAACCACGTCGCCGGTCTCGTCGCTGGCATAGACGAGATGCGGCGCGCGAGAACGGCCCGGAGGTGCGGGGCGGTGACGGTCGATGGTCACTTCCAGTGTGACCACAGTACCCGGAACCGCATCGCGGATTGTCGGCCGTGAACGGCGGTCGATCACGTTCGACGGCAGATGCAGCAGCAGATCCACCAGCCGCGGCGTCTCGCTGCGGTCGAGCAGATAGCGAAACAGCTTGTCCTGCTTCGGCCCCACGCCGGAGAGGCTCGTCACGGGCGCGAACAGGGGATTGAGCAGTGCAGGGCGCATTGGCGACTCGTCAGAGGGCTGCTTTTGCATATCCCGAATGCAAGGCGAGAGAAATGCTGACATCGCCAGCCATGATGGCTATATCAACCTTCCCGGCACGTCCGGGCTTTTTGCGTTGGAGAAAGTGACGGACATGACGGGAACGAGACGATCGAGCGCCGGCCTTGATGACCGGCGCAAACGCCTGCTGTTCCGCTGCTGGCACCGCGGTACGCGTGAAATGGACATGATCCTCGGCGGCTTTGCGGATGCAAAGATCGCGGACCTGTCCGATGCGGACATCGCCGACCTCGAACGCCTGATCGAACTGCCGGACCCGGACCTCTACGCCGCGTTCAGCGGCGGACAGCCGCTCGATGCTGAGCATGCGAACGGTATCTTTGTGCACATCAAGCAATTTCTGGATGCGAGCCAGCGTCCATGAAGGCTCCGGTTAAATCTCCGGCGCAGGCGCTTCGTCCCGGTCATGCGCTGACGCTGTCCAATGTCGCCGAAGGCGCGGAAGGTCTGGTTGTCTCGGACCTCGCCCGCGCGGTCGCCGCGAAGAAGGACGCGCCGGCCGTGAGCCTCGCGGTCGTGTGCCGCGACGGACCGCGCATGGCGCAGCTGGCGCGCGCGCTGGAATTCTTCGCGCCTGATTTGTCGGTGATGCAATTTCCGGCATGGGACTGCCAGCCCTACGACCGCGTCTCGCCGCACGGCGGCATCCTTGCGCAGCGCCTAACCACATTGGCGAAACTCTCGCGCCTTCAGGGCAGCGAGAAGCCTCTGATCGTGCTGACAACGGTGAATGCCATCGTCCAGCGCGTGCCCGCGCGCGATGTGGTCGCGGCGCAGGCGCTGTCGGTCGCGCCCGGTCATCGCGTGGCGATGGACAATATCGCCGGATGGCTGGAGCACAACGGCTACAACCGCACCTCCACGGTGCGCGAGCCCGGCGAATATGCCGTGCGCGGCGGCATCCTCGATCTGTTTCCGGCCGGGCTCGATCAGCCGGTGCGGTTCGACTTCTTTGGCGACACGCTGGAATCGATCCGCACCTTCGATGCGGAATCCCAGCGCACGCTGCATGACATGCGCGGGCTTGATCTCGTGCCGGTCTCGGAATTCCAGTTGGTCACGGAAACCATCAAGCGCTTCCGCATGGGCTATGTGGCGCAGTTCGGCGCGCCGGAGCGCGACGACATGCTCTACGAGGCGGTGAGCGAAGGCCGCCGCCATCCCGGCATGGAGCACTGGCTGCCGCTGTTTCAGGAGCGGATGGATACGTTGTTCGACTATCTCGGCGCCGCGCCCATCGTGATGGAGCCGCTGGCCGAAGACGCCGCCCGCGAGCGTTTCACGCAGATCAATGACTATTACGAGGCGCGGCGCGAGGCGATGGATACGCCGGGCGGCGGCGCGATCTACAAGCCGCTGCCGCCGGACCGGCTCTATCTCACCGACGCCGAGTGGACATCGCTGCTGGCGGATAGTTCGCTGGCGCGGCTGACGCCGTTCGCGCTGCCCGAGGGCGAGGGCGTGATCGATATCGACGCACGGCAGGGGCGCGACTTCGCGCCGGAACGCGCCGATACGAACGTCAACGTGTTCGAAGGCGTGGTGGCGCATGTCAACGGCTTGCAGGCCGCGCGCAAGAAGGTGGTCGTCGCGCTGTGGTCTGAGGGCTCGCGCGATCGCATGTCCTCGATGTTGAAGGACCACAAGCTGCTCAACATCACCAGCGTCAACACCTGGCGCGCGGTGCAGGCGACTCCGCGCAACGAGACCATGCTGGCGGTGATCGGCCTCGAATCCGGTTTCGAGACAGAGACCATCGCGCTCATCACCGAGCAGGACATTCTCGGCGACCGTCTGGTGCGACCGCGCAAGGCGACGCGCAAGCTCGAGAACTTCATCTCCGAGGTCACGAGTCTCGCCACCGGCGACATCGTGGTGCATGTCGAGCACGGCATCGGCCGTTTCGTGGGCTTGCAGACGCTGCAAGTCGGCGGCGCGCCGCATGACTGTCTCGAACTGCACTATGCCAACGAGACGAAACTGTTTCTCCCGGTTGAGAACATCGAGCTGCTGTCGCGCTACGGCTCCGACCAGACCGGCGTCGAACTCGACAGGCTCGGCGGCGGCGGATGGCAGGCGCGCAAGGCCAAGCTCAAGAACCGCATTCGTGAGATCGCGGGTGAGCTCATCAAGATCGCCGCTGAACGGCATATCCATGAGGCGCCGAAATTTCCGGTGCATCAGGGCACCTACGATGAGTTTTGCGCGCGGTTCCCATATGAAGAGACCGAGGACCAGCTCGGCGCGATCAACTCCGCGCTGCACGACCTCGATGCCGGCCGCCCGATGGATCGCCTGATCTGCGGCGATGTCGGCTTCGGCAAGACCGAGGTGGCATTGCGCGCGGCATTTGCCGTTGCGCTGGACGGCAAGCAGGTCGCGGTCGTGGTGCCGACGACGCTGTTGGCGCGGCAGCACACCAAGACATTCACCGAACGGTTCAAGGGTTTCCCGGTGAACGTCGCGCAGGCCTCGCGCCTCGTTGCGCCAAAGCAGATGACGCAGGTCAAGAAGGACCTGACCGATGGCAAGGTCGACATCATCGTCGGCACCCACGCGCTGCTCGGCAAGAGCATCAAGTTCAAGGATCTTGGCCTCTTGATCGTCGACGAGGAACAGCACTTCGGCGTGTCGCACAAGGAACGGCTGAAGCAGTTGCGCGCGGAAGTCCACGTGCTGACGCTGTCGGCGACACCGATCCCGCGCACGCTGCAACTGGCGCTGACGGGCGTACGCGAACTGTCGATCATCGCATCGCCGCCGGTCGATCGCCTCGCGGTGCGCACGTTCGTCGCGCCGCACGATCCGCTGATGATCCGCGAGGCGCTGCTGCGCGAGCGATATCGCGGCGGTCAGGCGTTCTATGTCGTGCCGCGCATTGAATATCTCGCCGAGGTAAAGGATTTCCTCGACAAGCATGTGCCGGAGATGAAGGTCGCGGTCGCCCACGGCCAGATGCCGCCCACGGTGATCGAGGACATCATGTCCGCGTTCTACGACGGCAAGTACGACGTGCTGCTCTCGACCACGATTGTCGAATCCGGCCTCGATATTCCATCCGCAAATACGCTGATCGTGCATCGCGCCGACATGTTCGGCCTTGCGCAGCTCTATCAGTTGCGCGGACGTGTCGGCCGCTCGAAGCTGCGCGCCTATGCGCTGTTCACGCTGCCGTCCACGCACAAGATCACAGCGCAGGCCGAACGCCGCCTGAAAGTGCTTCAGTCGCTGGACAACCTCGGCGCAGGCTTCCAACTGGCGTCGCACGATCTGGATATTCGCGGCGCGGGCAATCTGCTCGGCGAGGAACAGTCCGGCCACATCAAGGAAGTCGGCTTCGAGCTGTATCAGTCGATGCTGGAGGAGGCGATCCTCTCGCTCAAGGCCGGCATCTCCGAGCCGGTCGCCGACCGCTGGTCGCCGCAGATCACGCTCGGCATGCCGGTGCTCATTCCGGAAGACTACGTGCAGGATCTCTCAATCCGGTTGTCGCTGTACCGCCGCCTTGCGGATCTCGACACCGACGAGGAGATCGAGAATTTCGGTGCGGAGTTGCGCGACCGTTTCGGCCCGCTGCCGGACGAGGTGCGTTACCTGTTCCAGATCGCGGCGATCAAGTCGTATTGCCGCCGCGCGAACATCGAGAAGGTCGATGCCGGTCCGAAGGGGGCGGTCATCACCTTCCGCGATAACTCATTCGCGCACCCGGACAAGCTCATGTTCTTCATCAGCCGCCACGGCAAGGCAGCAAAGGTGCGGCCCGACATGAAGGTGGTGTTCTTCCAGGAATGGGAAACAACGGAAGAACGCGTCGAAGGCACGACCACAATCCTGCGCGATCTCGCCAATCTCGCCGAAGGCAAGAAGGCGGCGTGAGGATTCTGCGCCTTTAATCGGCGAGCACCGTCGCGCTCCAAGAATGCCTTGCGTAAGATCGGTTCCCAATGCTCAATTAGCTGGTCGACCCGGTCGGTCGACATGCAGTTGCATCGAGGTTCTTGGAATGAATTTTACCTGCGCACTTCTTATCACAGCCTTAGCCCTTTTTCCCCAATATGCCACTGCAAAGACCTTAAAGCGCGACATTCAGGGCTTCCGACCGGGAATGACAAAGACCGAATGGATAGAGCACGCGCGCTCTTTGGGTTGCCGCGCGGAGCACTTCACTGAGTGCAGTAACAATACCGGAAACTTCAAAGCGAACATCAGTTTCGACACAGGGAAAGCCACCTGGGTAATGGATAGCTTCAAGTATGACGGTAGTCCGAAGGAGGCGCTGTCCCTGGTTTGCAAGCAATTCGTGACTGATTGCGACCGCGCAAAGCTTGGCGAGCCCATTCCACTGGGTGAAGGCGATTTTCTGACCATCACTCAGACGCCAGGTAACTATTATCAAGTGATGATTGAGAACCCAGACTTGGGGCGCCCTGTACCGAAAGCTATGACCGTGCCAAAGTTTTGACTGCCCGCTACGCGTTGTAACGTGGTCGCCTAGCTTGGGGCGGACACCGAGCGACGTTGCGAGGATCAGTTCTGTCCTTCGCATCAGCGAGAAGAGATTGTCGAACGACTTCGGCTGAAGCAGAACGCGGTGGTTTTGGATTCCGGCGCAGACCGCGATGTCGAAGAGCCTGTGCCTACGACGCCACGCGATGCGCTTCGGTGTGCAGCCGCGCGAGAATTGCGGAGGCGGTGTCGCCCGGCATCAGCGTCGCAACGGTTACCTGCGGATCGAGCCGCTGATCGCGCTTGGTGCTGTACATGGTGTGCTTCAGCACGCTGGCGAGACGCCGTGCGATGGCGTGCGCGTTGCGCAGGTCGGTTTCCGCGAACACGATGTAGATAGTACCGTTGTCGTCGAGCGTGGCGAAATCCATCCGCCGCATCAGCCGGCTGAGAATGCGCGCGGCATCGAGGCGCATGCGCTCCGAGGTCGAGCCGTGCACGAAGGTGATGCGGACGATAGACAATCCTGCGCCGCGTGTCTGGGTTTCCGTGACGGCAGTCTCGAAGTCGCGGCTGAAAGCCTCGTTGGTCAGCAACCCCGTGCGCGGGTCGAGCAGTCCGCCGACATCGATCGATTTCAGTGCGCGGTTGACGCGGGCCTCGAACGCCTGCTGCCGGATCAGCGGGACGGCGTGCGCCGCGACCGTGCGCGAGTCGCCACTCACGATTTCAAGATTGGGCAGGTCATGGTCCGCGAGCAGTCCTGAAGGCCTTGCGACCACCACCGGAAGGTTGCGGAACCGGGAGTCTTCCGAGAGCACGGTCAGGAAAGCGTCCACAACCCGGTCCGTGAAACCCTCTCCGACGATGATGCCGTCGAGTTCTCGCGCGTTGAGGTGTTTGGCGGCTACCTCGATACTGAGCGCGCCGATGACGCCCATCTGTTCCCCGAGCGCGACCGAAAGCGCGGGATACGATCCGCCGCGTCCGAGCAGCAGCACGGTCGCATCCTCGATCGGGTCGTTTGCCGGCATCCGCGTGGCAGTCCGATTGTTGAACAGGCGGCGCAGCAGCGTGGCGTGCAGGGAACGGACGCGCAGCGCGGCGTTGAGGCGGCCGACCAGACGCTCCGGGCTTCGGCCTGCCTGCGTGAAGGGAAGAACATTCTTCGGCAGTGTTGCGCCGGGATCGAGCGCAATCAACGGCAGGTAGGGTTCGGCGCGGGCGGCTTGCTGCGCAAGCGCCGTCAACGCTGTCGCGTTGCCCTCAACGTCGCTGACAAGAACGGCAGCCGGGCGCAGCCGCATGAGAGCGCCCACGGCGTCCGCCCAGCCAACATCCACAAGTGGAAACGTCCTTACCTGTGCAACCGCGTCGGCAAGCGCGTGACCTTCCCGATTTGAAACAGTAACGATCGGGCCTTGCTGCGACATAATGCTGCCAACTCATAGAATATGGGACAGCCGCATGTGTCGGCTGCGCGCGAAATCCTAGGCCGCAGGCCTTAATGGCAGGTCAATGTGATCGCGGAAAACTCTTCTAGCTGGAACGGTCGCGAAAGGCTTCGACCATCAGTGGGTTAAGCCCCAACTCTCCAAGCGCTTCGCGGGCGCGGCGGTTGTCTGTGGCGCGTCCGGCAAGGCGGAAGCCGTTCAACTGGTCGGGCAGCGCGGTGAGCATCGCACCTGCAGCAAGGCGCTTCGCCCATTCGTCGAGGTCTTGCGAGAGAAAACGGTAACCGCCGACACCGACGATCCCGACAGGCGGCGCGGTGATGTTGAGTGCGCCCGTCGTGCGATCGAGGTGCGCCGCATAGCCTGTATCCACGTAGTCAGGTTGCGATGTTTCCGTGAGCGACTCTCCCGGCGGCGGGCGATAGGCCGTGACCGGCACCATCGCGCCGCGCAGAGCCAACGTCGCCTTCGGCGTGAGGATGATTTCGCCGATGGATTTCGAACTCGCCGCAGCGCGCGGCGCGCCGAACGATCCCGGTGCGATGGGCGCGGGAGAACCGTCCGCCAATCTGCGCGCGGCAAACAGACCGATCTCGCCGAACAGATAGACATCGGTGAGCGTCGAACTCGCGTCCTGCCAGTCGTCGCTCGCCATGATGCGATCCGGTGTGCGCCACAGGCCGATGACATTCCTGATCGCCGTTTGCGGCCGCGCGAACACGCCGCTTTCTGCCAGCCGAAGTGCGAGCGGCGCGGGCGCGATCAGGGTGTCGCAAGGACCCTCGACGATCTGCTTTTCGAGAACCTGCAAGTCTGCCGGATGATGCAGCGCCAGCGAACCGCCGCCGAGAAGCCACGTCACGACCGAAGCCGTGAAGCTCGCGAACGAGGCCGGCGCCATGGCCGAAAGCAGCCGCGCGCCTTGTGGCAGTCCGCTTTCGAGGAAGATCGCAAGGCCGCCCGATATCAGTTGCAGATGGTTGCGCGGGATCGCGCGAAATCCATCCGCCGTGATGTCGAACGAAATGATCGCCGGCCGCCGCGCATCTGGAGGCGCCGGCGGCAGCCAGCCGTTCATGCCGCTCGTCACGATAGCGAGCGGCGCCATGCCTTCGGGCAGATCGTTGCCGAAGCCGAAGACGTTGCGGATGGAAAACGCTTCCGCCGCGGCGTTCAGCGCCAGTTCGGCGTGATCGACGATCTCGATACGGCTGACGCTCACAATCGCGCGCGCGCCGATCCGGTTGAGCGCCGTGGTCAATTCCGATTGCCGCCAGAGTTGCGGCAGCAGCGCCACCACCAGACCGGCGCGAAGCGCCGCCATCGCCGTCACCACGAACTCGATGGTGTTCGGCATCTGGATGGCGATGATCGAGCCCTGCGGCAGTCCGGCCTCGACAAAGCGCGCGGCGATAGCGGACACCGCCTGATCGGCTTGCGCGAAAGTGAGTTGCTGGGGCAGGTGCCCGGTGACGCGCTGTTTGTTCGGCGGATCGATCAGTGCGACGTCGTCGGGCTGGCGCAGCACCGTGCGGCGAAACAGGTCGTCCAGCGTCAGCGCCGTGCCGGAGGAAGTCGCTGCTGAGATCGGCGCGGTCAAGGGCTCGCTCACATCGTTCCGCTTACGGCGCTTTCGCGCCTTGCTTGGACCACCACGTTTCCGGCAGATAACCGGTGACCGAAGTCGCCTTGGGTCGTTCTATCCGATTCCACCGCGCGATCCATTGCTGTTGAACGTTATAAAGCGGGATAGCGTAGAAGCCCGACATCAGCGCGCGATCGAGTGCCCGAACGGCGGGCACGAAGTCGGTTCTTTCCCGCGCTTCGAGCATGGCCGCGATCATGGCGTCCACGGCGGGGGATTTTGCGCCCATGTAGTTGCGCGTGCCTTGATTGTCGGCAGCGGCACTTCCCCAGTAGAACGCCTGCTCGTTGCCCGGCGACAGCGACTGGTCCCAGCGGTTCTGGATCATGTCGAAGTCGAAGGAGAGCCGGCGCTGGTCGAATTGGACCGCGTCGACGGCGCGCACCGAGGCATTGATGCCGGCGCGTTTGAGATCGCGCAAATAGGCCAGCGCGATCCGCTCCTGATCGCGCGTGGTGACAAGGATTTCAAATGTCAGCGGTGTCCTGCTGCCGCGCTGGCGCAACACCGTGCCGTCGAGGTCGTATCCGGCTTGTGACAGCAGGGCCAAGGCCGCGCGCAGCGAGGCGCGGTCGCGGCCCGATGCGTCGGTAACGGGCAGGCGATAGCTGCCGTCCATGATGTCGGGGCGGATGTCGCGGGCGTAGGGCGCGAGCAGCGATTTTTCCCGCGCGTCGGCTGGGCGCGTGTAGGCGGACAATTCAGACCCCGCGAAGTAACCCGCCGAGCGGCCGTACAGGCCGAAGAAGTAATTGCGGTTGATCCACTCGAAATCGAACAGCAGCGTCAGCGCCTGTCGCACACGAATGTCCGCGAACATCGGCCTGCGCGTGTTGAACACCAGATATTCGGACGGTTGCGGCGTGCCGGGCCTGATCCCGTCGCGGATGACTTCACCGCTGCGCGCCGCCGCGAAATCGTAGCCTTCGTGCCAGCGCAGCGGTTCGTTCTCGACGCGGAAATCATACAGGCCGCGCTTGAAGGCTTCGAACGCGCCGTTGGCCTCGCGGTAGTAATCCAGCCTCACCTCGTCGAAATTCCATAAGCCGCGATTGATCGGCAGGTCGCGGCCCCAATAATCCGGATTGCGTGTCAGCGTCACGCTCTGGCTTGCGCGCACGTTGGTGACACGGTAGGGGCCGGAGCCGACGAGGCCGGTGAGGGACGTGTCCTCGAAGGTCGCGACATCGACGGCGTGCTTTGGAAAGATCGGCATCAGGCCGAGGATCAGCGGCAGTTCGCGATCGTTCGCGTCGCCGAAATCGAACCGCACGGTGCGTTCGTCCAGCGCCTTGGCTTTTTCGACCTTGGCGTAATAGAGGCGATGGTTGGGACGGCCCTTGTCGCGCATCAACTGCCACGAGAACAGCACGTCCTCCGCCAGCACCGGCTTGCCGTCCGAGAATTTTGCCAAGGGATTGAGCCGGAACGTGACATAGCTGCGTGCAGCGTCGGTCTCGACGCTCTGCGCCAGCAGGCCGTAGAGCGTGAACGGCTCGTCGTTGCCACGCGCCATCAGGCTCTCGATCACGTAGCCGCGGATCTGCTGGACCGCGATGCCCTTCACGATGAAGGGATTGAGACTGTCGAACGTGCCGAGCAGTCCGAACACGATGCGGCCGCCTTTTGGCGCGTTCGGATTGGCGTAAGGCATGCTGGCGAAGCCGGCGGGCAGGGCCGGAACCCCATGCATCGCAATGCCGTGAGCCGGAACTTGTGCAGGCTGTGCCTGGGCCTGCGTAATCGCGACACCCGCCACGGCCAGTGCACCGCAACAAAGCCTCCACGCGCCGTTTTTGACGCTGTGGCACACCGCGGATCGCACCCTGTTTGATTCGGCTGAGGTCACATGAAAATTTACCACGGGAGCCCCGATAATACGGGTTGCATGCGTCAAATATCGCTGTCGGCATTGATCTTTTCGTGCGCCGTTGTATTGAAGGCGGGCAATTCGGGGCTGGCTGCGCGATTTGTCACGTATCCGCCTCAATTCGCTCAGAGACAGCCGCCGAACAAGCAGGCGTTCGCGCTTCCGCGAGGGGCTGGGCGTTCAGGTTCAGAAAGGGTTTTCCGCAATGAATTTCCGTATCTTGGCCGCGCAGGCCTCGCCGCGCAGCCGGGTGTTTGTCGCCTTGACCGCCGGTGCCTTTTTGGCCGCCGCGACCATTTCCGGCGCTGATGCCCAGACCCCTGCGCCGGCCCCCGGCGCCCCGGCACCGAAGGCCGCTCCAAAGGCTGCACCGAAGGCCGCACCGAAGGCTCCGGCTCCCGCCGCTCAGCAGCAGGCGCCTGCCGCCGGCGCGCCACAGGCAGCTCCAGACCAGCAGGTCCAGTTGATCTATCAACCCTGGACCAAGTTCTGCATGAAGGGCCAGGACGCCGGCGCCAAGCAGGTTTGCTTCACCGGCAAGGACGGCCGCATCGAATCCGGCCAGCCCGTCGTCGCCGCCGTTATCATCGAGCCGGAAGGCGAACCGAAGAAGCTGCTTCGCGTCACGCTGCCGCTCGGCATGCAGCTCGTGCACGGCACCCGCCTCATCGTCGATCAGAACGCGCCGCAGCAGAGCCCTTACGTGATTTGCTTCGCCAACGGCTGCATGTCGGATTACGAAGTGACGCCCGAGCTTCTCGCCAACATGAAGAAGGGCCAGAACCTCGTGGTTCAGGCGATCAACGCCAACGGTGCGCCGCTGACGCTGGCGCTGCCGCTCGCCGAATTCGCCAAGGCCTATGACGGTCCGCCGACCGATCCGAAGGTCTTTGAAGAGACGCAGAAGAAGCTGCAGGAAGAACTGCAGAAGCGCGCGGCGGAGGCCCGCCAGAAGCTGGAAAACGCGGCACCGGCCGCCAATCCTGCCGCGAAGTAACGCGGTCTTATCTGCAAACAGAAAAGGGCGCGCAGCAATGCGCGCCCTTTTTGTTTGCGTCACGCGTGAACCCGATCGCCGCCAGGTTGCCGCCGCGCAGGCGGCTCTACCGGTCGCGCGGTATCAACTTTGAAACGGCCTGATCGGTCACGCGGTCGCTCGACATGAGGCCCTCCGCCACGCCCTCGCGATCCTCCGCGCTGCGGTTCTGACTCATCTTGCGCTTGCCTTCGAGGCGCGCGATCGGAAGCCGGAGGCCGACGATGCCCTTCAGCTGCGACTTGATGAATGGTTCCGGGGCGTCCGTCACCGCCCAAGGCTGAGCGCGCGGATGCTCGTAGAGGTTGGTGAGCCGCGTGACCGCTTCGCGCAGCCGATCTTCGTCGTCGAAGAATTCGACGTGTCCATAGGCATGCACGGCCACGTAGTTCCACGTCGGCACGACCTTGCCGTGCTCCCGCTTCGCCGCATACCAGGACGGCGTCACATAGGCGTCCGGCCCCTGGAAGATGGCCAGCGCTTCCCCGGTGACAGGCAGCTTCCACTGCGGGTTGGCCTTTGCGAGATGGCCATAGAGCACGCCGTGCTCGCCCTCGCTCTCGTCGAGAATGAGAGGCAGCGGGGTCGCGATCAGGCCCTCGGATGTCGCCGTCACAAGCGTTGAAAGGCGGGCCTCGCGCATGATCTGCCGAAGCGCGGATGGATCATCCTCACGAAATGCCGGTGGCACATACATCGGTTTATCCTTTCGATCTTATCTCGCGAACTTGCGTGCTCCGGCCACGCACAGGATGACGGCGACGGTGACGACGAACATCGTCCAGGTTACGGGTTCGTGCAGCAGGGTCGCGGCCAGCGCCAGACCGAAGAACGGCTGCAGGAGCTGCAATTGACCTACCGCGGCGATGCCGCCCTGCGCGAGGCCGCGATACCAGAAGACGAAGCCGATCAACATGCTGAAGAGCGAGACATAAGCCAGGCTGACCAGAGCAGGGGCTTCGATGTCGGAGAATGTCGGCGGGAGACAGGCGATTGTCGCCGCGATCATGATTGGCAGCGACAGCACCAGAGCCCAGGAGATCACCTGCCAGCCGCCGAGCGTCCGGGAAAGTTTTGCGCCTTCTGCATAGCCGAGTCCGCACACGATGATTGCAGCGAGCATCAGCGCATCGCCGACAGGCGACGCGGCGAGGCCCTGCGACAACGCGTAGCCCACCACTAATGCGCTGCCAAGCAGGGAGAATATCCAGAACGCCGGCTTCGGCCGCTCGCCGCCGCGGACGACGCCGAAGATCGCAGTTGCCAGTGGTAGCAGACCGATGAAGACGATCGAGTGCGCCGACGTCATGTGCTGGAGCGCGAGCGCGGTCAGCAAGGGAAACCCGACCACGACGCCCAGGGCGACAATCACCAAGGATACGATGTCCTGGCGGGCAGGCCGCTTCTCCCTGAAGGCAAACAGCAGGCAGAGCGCCAGGATGCCGGCGATGGCTGCCCGGGCGACGGTCAGGAATACGGGGTCGAACTGCATCACCGCCACGCGCGTGGCAGGGAGCGATCCGCTGAAGATCACTACACCAAGAAAACCGTTGGTCCACCCGGCCGCCATCCGGTCCATGCCGCACTCCTTCGATTGTACGGCTTTATCCGCTGCACCCGCTGGCGTTGCCAGTGACAGTACGATACAGTTTAGCCAAACTGTTATGGTGAAAGGTGCGGTACAGATGGATGTGCACGGGGTGGGAAACACCCGAACGGGGATGGTCATGGCCACGATCCGGCAACGCATCGCCGGACGCAGTCTGACACCCGGTGCGAAACTGCCGTCGATCCGAGAACTGGCCGGGACGCTGAAGGTGTCGACCTCAACGGTTGTCGAAGCCTATGAGCGCCTGGTGGCTGAAGGCGTCATTCTTTCCCGGCCCGGTTCTGGTTTCTATGTTGCCAACCAGACGGCCCCATTGTCCCTCTCGGGCATGAGCCCGAAACTGGACCGCGCTGTCGATCCTTTCTGGGTGTCACGGCAATCGCTGGAGGCGGGCGATAGCGACCCCAAACCGGGGTGCGGATGGCTTCCTCCCTCGTGGCTTCCCGAGGATGGTCTTCGGCGCTCGCTGCGGAAGCTTTCCCGTGCCGAGGGCTCCGCTCTGGCCGATTACGGTTCACCATTGGGCCTGCCGCCGCTGCGCCAACTCATCGCCCGCCGCATGGCCGAGCGGGGCATCGAAGCCTCGCCGGATCAGATCATGCTGACTGAATCCGGAACGCAGGCGATCGACCTGTTGTGCCGGCTTCTGCTCGAACCCGGCGATACCGTGCTGGTCGACGACCCATGCTACTTCAACTTCCACGCCATGCTGCGAGCCCACCGCGCCAAGATAATCAGCGTGCCTTACACGCCCTCTGGCCCCGATATCGAGCTCTTCGCAAAGGCGATGGCTGAACACCGGCCAAGGCTCTACATCACGAACTCCGCGATCCACAATCCGACAGGCGCGACGCTTTCGCCCGTGGTGGCGCACAGGGTGCTGAAACTCGCCGATCAATTCGCTCTCACCATTATCGAGGACGACATATTCGCAGACTTCGAGCACACACCGGCGCCGCGCCTTGCGGCGTTCGATGGGCTGGCTCGCGTCATTCACATCGGCAGTTTCTCCAAGACTTTATCCGCATCGGCCCGCTGCGGTTTTGTCGCCACGCGGCCGGAATGGATCGAGGGTCTGACCGACCTCAAAATCGCGACGTCGTTCGGCGGGGGCCGCCTTGCCGCAGAACTGGTCCTGAACGTGCTGAGCGATGGGAGCTATCGCAAGCATGTCGAGAGTCTGCGCAGCCGCCTCTCACGCGCCATGTTTGATGTCGCCGCCAGGCTGAAAGCTATTGGGATCGTGCCCTGGCTCGAGCCGCAAGCAGGCATGTTCTTATGGTGCGGCCTGCCGGAAGGTCTGGACGCTGCGGAGATCGCGCGTGCTGCGCTCGCGAAGAACGTTGTGCTGGCGCCGGGGAATGTATTCAGCCTGTCGAAGTCCGCGACGAGCTTTCTGCGGTTCAACGTGTCGCAGACCCTTGATGGCCGCGTTTTCAGTGTGCTGCGCGAAGTCATGCGGGCCAGCAAAACCGGCTAGGGCTGAGGCGTCACCACCAGACAAAAGGGCGCAGCAATGCGGGCTTTTTTATTTGTGCCGCGAGGAGCAAAATCTGATCCGTTGTCCTATCTCAATACAGTACGCCGCCGTTTTGCTATCATCGGCCCGCAACAAGGAGACAGTAGCCTATGTCCGACTACAGCGCGCTTTCGCTTCCTGAACTTGAGGACCGTATCGCCATTGTGCGGGACAACATCCGGCAATTGATCGAGCAGGCGGCGGCGGTGTCGGGCGGACAGAACGAGGAGCGCAATGCCGATCGTATCGCTCAGCAGACAGACGAGCTCGAAGCGCTGGTGAAGGAGCGGGATCGGCGCGCGCGCGCCTAGGCCGGAGCCGCGGCCGTCAGTTCAGCGACGGATTGCGCGGACGATAGCTGCCGGACTTGTCCTTGACGAAAATCTCGGCGACCTGCGAATGGCGGATCGGCTCGCCCGAGTCATCAGGCAGCAGGTTCTGTTCCGAAACGTACGCGACGTATTCGGACTCGGAATTTTCGGCCAGCAGGTGATAGAACGGCTGGTCCTTGTGGGGCCGCATTTCCTCAGGAATCGACAGCCACCACTCCTCGGTGTTGTTGAATTCCGGGTCGATATCGTAAATCACGCCACGGAAAGAGAAAATCCGGTGGCGGACGATCTGGCCGATCTGAAACTTGGCGGTGCGCGCTTTAATCATCTTCCGTCGAATAGACCATGATTGTGGCCGATGCTAGGGGTTGGAACACGAATCCGCCCGGCGAAGGGCACCCCTGCGCTGCACTCGGTTCTCTCCCGCAGCACTCCGTACCAAGCGTATCCCAATGATCGATATTCTAAATCTTGCCCTTCCGTATTTCGGGCTGATCTTCATCGGCTACGCGTGCGGGAGATACAGGCGGCTGCCCGAAGCGGGGCTGGAATGGATGAATTTCTTCCTGCTCTACGTCTCGCTGCCGGCGCTGTTCTTTAGAACGCTTGCAAAGACGCCATTCGCGGAGCTGAACAATCCGCCGTTCGTGATCGCCACCACGCTTGCGACCGCGAGCGCGTTCTTCCTGTCGATGTTCGGCGCGAAGTTTATCGCCAAGCTCTCGACGCGCGAGGCCGCGATGGCCGGGCTGGGCGGAGGCTACGGCAATATCGGATACATGGGGCCGGGGCTTGCGCTGGCGACGCTGGGCGCGAAGGCGACCGCGCCTGTCGCGCTGATCTTCTGCTTCGACACCGTCTTTCTGTTTACCATCGTGCCGCTTTTGATGGTGCTCACCGACGGCGAGCGCCGTCCGCTGCTGCCGACGGTTCTGCTGGTTGCGAAACAGATCCTGCTGCATCCGCTGATCATCGCGTCCTATTTCGGCGTGCTGGTCGCGGCATTCCATGTTCCGGTGCCGGTGGCGCTCGACAACATGTTTCAGTTTCTGCAAAGCGCAGCAGCACCGGTTGCGCTGTTCGCGCTCGGCGTCACCGTGGCACTGCGCCCGTTCGAGCGCGTGCCGTGGGAGGTGCCGGGCGTCATCGTGGTCAAGTTGATCTTGCATCCGCTGATCGTGTTCGGGCTGCTGATGCTGCTCGGACCGTTCCCGCCGGAATGGGCGGCGACCGCGCTGTTGCTGGCCTCATTGCCGCCGGCGCTCAATGTGTTCGTGATCGCGCGTCAGTACGACACCTGGATCGAGCCGGCCTCGACGCTGGTGCTGATCGGCACCTTCGTGTCGGTGGTGACGCTGACCAGCGTGATGTGGATGATCAAGACCGGCGCGCTGACGTTCCCGTAACGGAAAGACACTCGCATAGCCGGCTCACGTCGGCCGTACTCCCGCTGCAAGCTGTGGTATGCTTGGCGAAGAGCAGGGAGTATTTCCGATGACGGTTAATCATCCCAATGCCAGGAATATCTGGACGACAATTGAAATAGACAAGGACGGCGTGGAGACAGTCCTGGTTGTTGAAACCGACCTCGAACTGAATGCTGCCGCCCCCGCATTTGATGTTGCCAAGGTCGATGCTTTGATTGATGCCGCAACGAAAAGTTTTGCGGCGAGCGGCGGAACGATTGATCGCGTTCATTTGGTGCCGGTTCGCTGAGGACAATGCTTCGCGACAAATGCCGCCGATAGCTGACGTGCTATCGCCCTGTCGGCCTTGGGCCGAAAGTGGGCATACCGCCTATGTGTTCACACCTCCGGTCTTGCTTGACGGCCGATGAACCGCAGATATTGAAGCTCCTTCAAGCCTCACTGGGGAATTTCAGACCAATGCTGTTCGATGACGTGATCCTCGGCCGCCGGAGCATCCGCGGATACAAACAAGATCCGGTACCTAAGGTGCTGATTGAGGAAATTATCGGCTTGGCGATGCGCGCCCCGTCATCGATGAATACCCAACCTTGGAATTTCTACGTCATCACCGGCGAGCCGCTCAATCGAATCCGCATGGGAAATACCGAGAGGATGTTGGCAGGCGTACCGCAATCGCGCGAATTCCGGACAGGCGTGGCATTCGCAGGTCAGCACCGCGACAGGCAGGTTGGCGTTGCCAAGCAATTGTTCTCCGCGATGGGGATCGCGCGCGATGACAAGGATATGCGACAAGACTGGGTTCTGCGTGGCTTCCGTCAATTCGACGCGCCTGTATGCATCATCGTGACTTATGATCGCGTGCTGGACGGCAGCGACGATACGCCGTTCGATTGTGGCGCCGTGGCAACCGCCTTGGTCAATGCCGCCTGGTCTCGAGGATTGGGGGCTGTGATCAACAGCCAGGGAATTATGCAGTCACCGGTGGTACGTGAGCATGCCGGTATAGCCGACGATCAAGTCATCATGAAAAGCATTGCATTGGGGTGGCCGGATGAAAATTTTCCGGCAAATGCGGTGGTGTCCGAACGAAAGTCAGTCAAAGAAGCCACGGTGTTCGTAGGTTTCGGCAATTAACCCCTAACGCCCCCGCCACGACGGCGACAGGCCTTCACGCATTGCGAGGCGGCGGATCGGGCCGACGGTGTTGAGCACGTGCATTCCGGCGGCGCGCAGCGATTGTGCCGGCAGGAAATCGCTGAGCAGGGTGCGGTTCGCCACGTCCACCACGAAGGTGCGGCTGAACACATCCGCGCGTCGCGCGCGGGCGTAAGCGCGCAGGGCGGCGTCCGCGCCGGGATCCTGTCCCTGCAACAATGCGTCGCGCACGATCTCCGCAAGATCGGCGGCATCGCGCAGACCCATGTTGAGACCCTGCGCACCGATCGGCGGCAACACATGCGCGGCTTCACCGACCAGCGCGATGCGTTGGGCGGCGAGGTGTTCGGGGTTCTCGATGGCGAGCGGAAAAACGTGACGGCCCGGTGCGATGGTCAGCTTGCCGAGGATCGAATGCGATTGCTTCTCCAGCGCGAGCGCGAGCTGATCGTCGTCGAGCGCCTTCAGGCGTTCGGCCTCGGCAGGCTTCACCACCCAGACGACGCTGGACCGCTGGCCGGGAAGGGGCACGAACACGCACGGGCCGGACTCGGTGTGAAACTCGGTCGAGCAATCGTGATGCGGACGCGCATGCGCGATGTTCAGCGTCAGGGCGGACTGGCCGAGTTCGCGCCGCTTGAGTCCGATGCCTGCCGCTTCACGGCAGAGCGAATGCCGTCCGTCCGCACCGACGACAAGGGCGGCGGAGAGCGATTGACCCTGCTTGGTCGTGATAGTGACGTCGTCGGCGGCTGTGACGACCGATTGCGCTTCGTCGTCGATGCGGACCAGATTTGGGAGTTCGGCCGCACGGTCTTCCATCGCGACCATCAGCAGGCGGTTCTCGATGTTGTATCCGAACGCCTCCATGCCGATCTCATCGGATGAGAATTTCACCTCCGGCGAGCGGATCAGGCGGTGGGTATCGTCCACCAGCCGCATCACGCGCAGCGGCGCCGCGTCGGTGCTGCAGCGGTGCCAGACATCCAGCGACTCCAGAAAATCCACCGAGCCGCCGAGCAGCGCCGTGGTCCGGTTGTCGGCATAGGGCGAGCGCCGTGCGACCAGCGCAGTGTTCACGCCCGCTTGCGCCAACGCAATGGCGGTGGCCAGCCCGGCGGGGCCGCCGCCCACCACGGCGGCCTGATAGAATGGGGAAGGCGAAGTGTCAGTCATGAGGGCTATCTATGGTCGGAATTTCCCGCTGTCACAATCGAATTTGGCAATCATTCTGAACGGTATTTAAGGCAAATTCGGTTCGTGATGTCGTCACCATAGCGTGGCGTAGGACCGGATATGCAATCCACAGGGAATCCTGATAGTCACAACACTATATGAGCGAACCCGAACAGCAGGACCAACCGACGTTTCCCGCCAAAACACGCCTGCGCGCGTTCGGCGTCCACATCTTCACGGCGCTGGGCGGCGCGATCGCGCTGATCGCCATGCTGGAGGCGGTGAGGGAGCACTGGGCCGCGATGTTCGGCTGGCTCGGGCTGGCGCTGATCATCGATGCTCTCGACGGGCCGCTGGCGCGGAGGCTGAATGTTGGCGAGGTTTTGCCGAACTGGTCCGGCGACACGCTCGATCTGGTCGTCGATTTTCTCACTTACGTTTTCGTGCCGGCCTATGCGATCACCGCGAGCGGCCTGCTGGTTCCGCTGACAGCACCGCTGCTCGGCGGCGCCATCGTCATTTCCGGCGCGCTGTATTTCTCCGACCGGCGCATGAAAACCGACGACAATCATTTTCGCGGCTTTCCTGCGCTGTGGAATGGGGCGGCGTTCTATCTGTTCCTGCTGAAACCGCCTGCGGCGGTCGGCAGCATCGTGCTCGCCATTCTCGTGGCGCTCACCTTCGTGCCGTTCCATGTGATGCATCCGCTGCGTACCACGCGATTCCGCAAGCTGAATATCGCGTTGATCGCAATCTGGGCGATCTTGGCAATGATCGCGGTTGCTGCCAATTTCGAGGTGTCGCCGTGGATCTCCGCGGCGTTGTGTGTCATCGGCGTCTATGTTCTCTTGAGTGACGTGTTGATCCGATTGATGGGCTGGAATCGCGCATGATGGAATTACTCACGAGCCCGGAAGCCTGGGCTGCGCTGCTGACGCTGACGGCGCTCGAAATCGTTCTCGGCATCGACAACGTGATCTTCCTGTCCGTGATTGTGTCGCGCATTCCGCCTGCGCAGGCGGAGCGCGCCCGCAAGATCGGCCTCGCGCTGGCGCTGGTGTTCCGGATTGCCTTGCTGAGCATCCTGGTCTGGCTGATCGGTCTCACGCAGCCGGTCATCACCGTCGCCAAGTTCGCGCTGTCATGGCGCGACATTATTCTCATCGTCGGCGGCCTGTTCCTGATCGCCAAGGCGACACATGAAATTCATGCCGAAGTCGAGGCGCGGGACGAGGTGGAAGAAGCCAAGGCAACGCCGAGTGCGTTCTTCTGGGTGATCATGCAGATCATCGTGATCGATCTGGTGTTCTCGATCGACTCCATCATCACCGCCATCGGCATGGTGCAGGAGATCGAAATCATGATCGCGGCGGTCATCATCGCCGTCGGTGTGATGTACGTGTCGTCGGGGCCGGTTGCGGCCTTCGTGAAGGAACACCCCACCACCAAGATGCTGGCTTTGGCGTTCCTCGTCCTGATCGGCGTCGCGCTGGTCGCGGACGGATTCCACTTCCATATTCCGCGCGCTTTCATTTACGTCGCGATCTGCTTCTCGGCGGCGGTGGAGTTCTTCAACATTCTGGCCAAACGCAATCGCAAGAAGCGGGCAAGGAGTGCAACTCCGGCATAATGCATTGCGGCTTTGGTCCGCGTTGACAATTCGCAGCCGATGGACTTCGCTCCCGGTTGAGGTCGCTTAAGAAAAAGGCTCGGGAGAAACCATGACCAAGGCTGTGCGCGTCCACCAGGTGGGCGGTCCGGAAGTGATGATCTATGAGGACGTGGACGTCCCTGCGCCCGGAAACGGCGAGGTTCGCATCCGCCAGCACGCCATTGGGTTGAATTTTATCGATACCTATTATCGCACCGGCCTCTACAAGGCTCCCGGCCTGCCGTTCATCGTTGGCAACGAAGCCTCGGGCGAGGTGGTTTCCGTCGGTCAGGGCGTGACCAATTTCCATCCCGGCGACCGCGTGGCGTACTATTTCAATCTCGGCGGTTACGCGACCGAACGCAACATTCCTGCAGACAAGCTGGTGAAGCTTCCGGATCATATTTCCCACGAGCAGGCGGCGGTGCTGATGCTCAAGGGACTGACGGTCTGGTACCTGCTGCACAAGACCTTCAAGGTGGAGCCCGGCCACCGCGTGCTGATTCACGCCGCAGCCGGCGGCATCGGCCTGCTTGCGTGCCAGTGGGCCAAGGCGCTTGGCGCGAATGTCATCGGGACCGTCGGCACCGAGGACAAGGCGAAGCTGGCGCTGTCGAATGGCTGCGACCACGTCATTCTTTACAAGCAGGAAGATTTCGCGGAGCGCGTGAAGCAGATCAGCCGCGGCGAGTTGTGCGACGTGGTCTATGACGGCGTCGGCAAGGATACGTTCGCCGGATCGCTGAAGTCGCTCAGGCAGCGCGGCCTGTTCGTGTCTTTCGGCAACGCGTCGGGGCCGGTGCCGCCGTTCTCGATTGCCGAGTTGAACAATCACGGCTCGCTGTTCGCGACGCGGCCGAAGCTCAACGACTATGTCGGAACGCGAAAGGAATTGATCGAGGGCGCAGACGCATTGTTTGCCGCCGTGCTCAGCGGCACGCTGCATGTGCCGATCAATCACGCCTATGCGCTGAAGGATGCGCAGAAGGCGCACCGCGATCTCGAGAGCCGCGTGACGACGGGATCAGGTATTTTGAAGCCCTAACTTTTCTGACCCTCCCCTTGAGGGGGAGGATAAAGAATCAAAACCCCGCCACGGTCCCGTGCAGGTCGTACTGATCCGCGCGGTCGATCTTCGCAGTGACGATGTCGCCGACCTTCAGCGGACGGCGGCTGGAGACGTAAACCGCGCCGTCGATCTGCGGCGCGTCGGCCTTCGAGCGGCCCTTCGAGACGGTCGGGCCGACTTCATCGATGATCACTTGCTGGCGCGTGCCGACCTTGCGCTTGAGGCGTTGCGCAGAGATTTTCTGCTGCCGCGCCATCAGTGCATTCCAGCGCGCGGTCTTGATCTCGTCCGGCACCGGATTCTCGATGGTGTTCGAGGTCGCACCCGCGACGGGTTCATATTTGAAGCAGCCGACGCGATCGATCTGCGCTTCGTCCAGCCAGTCGAGCAGATACTGGAAATCGGAATCGGTCTCGCCGGGGAAGCCGACGATGAAGGTCGAGCGCAGCGTGAGGTCCGGACATTCCTCGCGCCACTTCTTGATACGGGCGAGCGTCTTGTCCTGCGCAGCGGGACGGCGCATCTGCTTCAGCACATCGGGAGAGGCGTGCTGGAACGGGATGTCGAGGTAAGGCAGCACCTTGCCTTCGGTCATCAGGCTGATGACTTCGTCCACATGCGGGTAGGGGTAGACGTATTGCAGCCGTACCCACGCACCGAGTTCACCGAGTTCGCGTGACAGGTCGAAGAACTTTGCGCGGACCTCGCGGTCCTTCCAGAGGCTCGTCGCATACTTGATGTCGACGCCGTAGGCCGAGGTGTCCTGCGATACCACCAGCAATTCCTTGACGCCGGCGGCCACCAGCTTCTCGGCTTCCAGCAGCACGTCCTTGGCCGGGCGTGACACCAGATCGCCGCGCAGTTTCGGGATGATGCAGAAGGTGCAGCGGTTGTTGCAGCCTTCGGAAATCTTCAGGTAGGCGTAATGCCGCGGCGTCAGCTTGATGCCCTGCGGCGGCACAAGGTCCAGATGCGGATTATGCAGCGGCGGCAGCGCGCGATGCACGGCATCGAGCACGCTTTCATATTGCTGCGGGCCGGTGATCGACAGCACGTTGGGGTAGGCCTTTTCGATCTGCTCGGGTTCGGCGCCCATGCAGCCGGTGACGATCACCTTGCCGTTCTCGGCCATGGCCTCGCCGATGGCGCCGAGCGATTCCTGCTTGGCGCTGTCGAGGAAGCCGCAGGTGTTGACGATCACCAGATCTGCACCGTCATGCTTGCGCGCGAGCTCATAGCCTTCGGCGCGCAGGCGCGTGATGATGCGCTCGGAATCCACCAAGGCCTTGGGGCATCCAAGCGACACAAAACTGACTTTTGGGGCGACGCCCTGTTCCATTGCTTCCGACCTGTTGGGAGAATGCAGGAGCTATCTCTGATCCTTCACAAATACAAGGCTTTAAGCGGAACCTTGACGCATGCTATGGTTGTTTTGCCGGAATGTGAGTGCTGAATGGCCGCGGATTCGTCGTTCAAGATAGTCATCGTCGACGAAAGCCCGATCAGAGCCGCAATCCTGAAAGAAGGGTTGCGCGACGCGGGCTTCACCAGCGTCGAACACATCAGCGAAATGCATAACCTGTTGGCGCGCATTTACGCCATCGACCCCGACGTCATCCTGATCGATCTTGAAAACCCCAGCCGCGACGTTCTGGAACAGATGTTCCAGGTTAGCCGCGCGGTGCGGCGGCCGATCGCCATGTTCGTGGACCAGAGCGACGCCGCCTCGATCCAGCAATCGGTCGAGGCCGGGGTGTCGGCCTACATCGTCGATGGCCTCAAGAAGGAGCGGATCAAGCCGATTCTCGACCTGTGCATTTCGCGGTTCAACGCCTTCTCCAAATTGCAGGACGAACTGGATCGCACCAAGTCGGCGCTGGAAGATCGCAAGATTCTCGACCGCGCCAAGGGTCTGCTGATGAAGGCGAAGGGCCTGACGGAAGAAGAAGCCTATGTGCTGATCCGCTCGACCGCCATGCGGGAGAAAAAGAAGATCGGCGAAATAGCTCAATCGATCATTACCGCGGCGGAGTTGCTGAAATGACGGATACACCGCTCAGGATCGGATTCATTCCGCTGGTCGACGCCTCCGCGCTGATCGTCGCCGTGGACAAGGGCTTTACTGCCGCCGAGGGCCTCGATGTCACGCTGGTGCGCGAAGTGTCATGGTCGAACGTGCGCGACAAGCTCAATATCGGGCTGTTCGACGCGGCGCATTTGCTGGCTCCGGTCGCCATCGCGTCGACGCTCGGCCTGTCGCAGGTCAAGGTGCCGATCGTTGCGTCGTTCAACCTGGGTCTTAACGGCAACGCCATCACGGTATCGCCGGCGCTGCATGCCGCGATCATGGCCGAGGCCGACGGCGATCCGGTCAATCCCATGGTGACGGCGAAGGCGCTGGCGCGGGTCGTCGCAGCGCGGCGCAAGAGTGGCGCGGAGCCGCTGACCTTCGGCATGACGTTCCCGTTCTCGACCCACAATTACCAGTTGCGGTTCTGGATGGCTGCGGGTGGCGTCGATCCGGACGAGGATGTGCGGCTGGTGGTGCTGCCGCCGCCGTTCATGGTTGAAAGTCTCACCAATGGGCATGTCGATGCGTTCTGTGTTGGCGCGCCGTGGAATTCGGTCGCGGTCGATCTCGGCGTCGGCCACATCCTGCATTTCGTCTCGGATATTCTCGAGCGCGCGGCGGAAAAGGTTCTCGCTGTGCGCGAGAAGTGGTCACGTGACAATCCGGACGTCCTTGCCAAGCTCACGCGGGCGCATGGGCACGCCGCGGACTTCATCGAGAACCCGGCCAACCGGGGCGAGGTGTCGCGCATCCTCGGTGCGCCCGAGCGCATTGGCGTCGATCCCGAGGTGATTCAGCGCACGCTCGACGGCAGGCTGAAAATCTCCCCTGACGGCACATTCCGCGAAAGCGGCCGCTACCTGCTGGTGGGCCGCGAAGGCGCAGCGCGGCCCGATCCGGTGCAGGCGGCGTGGCTCTATGCCCAGATGGTTCGCTGGGGGCAGGCGGCCTATTCACCGGAGGCGCTGGAGACTGCCAGGAGGGTGTTCAGGCCGGATCTTTACGACGCCGCATTGGGTGCGCCCGCCCAGCCAGCGCACACCCTCAAGGACGGTGTCGGAGCGTTCGACGGCGCTCCATTCGACCCTAGTGACATCGCCGCGCACCTCGCGTCGGTGACCATCAAGCGGCCCCCTCCGAAATAGCGAATTTTGGTTCAATTGCCTCTGCCTATTTTTTGTGCGCTGCACATGGGGCAGGCAATTGCCGTTTGCGCAGGCCAAAGTCCGGGCCGCGCTGCGCGAAGGCTTTCCTTTAAACGATTGTAAATACTGCATTTGGTGCACCGCACCCGACTGGCACGATCCTTGAATAGGTAGTTGCAGGCCGAGACGAAGGCCCCGGGTCCATCGATGGCCCATGCAGCAAAGCCGCTGTCCCGACGAATGCGCACCCGCGCGTCTCGGGCGCGGCTTTTGCTTTTGGGGCTTGAGGGATCGGCGGACGTAACGCGGCGAATTGGCAGTTCAGACACCGACACGGTCGAAAGGACGACAGACACGATGGCTACCAAACAGGGCAAAGACGGCAAGAAAGACATCATGGGCCGCAAGATGAGCCGCCGCGCGCTGCTCAAGGCGGGTGCGGGAACGGCGGCGCTGCTGGCCGCAGCGCGATTGAATTTTCCCGGCGGTGCGTTTGCGCAGACCGCCGGACCGGAAGTGACCAAGGCGATCTTCGGCTACATCGCGCTGATGGATGCGTCCGCGCTGGTGATCGCGAAAGAGAAGGGACTGTTTGCGAAACACGGCGTGCCTGACGTTGAAGTCAACAAGCAGGCATCGTGGGGCGCGACGCGCGACAACCTCGTGCTCGGCGGCGAGAAGAACGGCATCGATGGCGCACACATCCTGACGCCGATGCCGTATCTGATTTCGGCCGGCAAGGTGACGCAGAACAACGTGCCGACGCCGATGTACATCCTGGCGCGCCTCAATCTCGATGCGCAGGCGATCTCGGTGTCCAACGACTACAAGGATCTGAAAGTCACTGCAGACTCGTCCGCGCTGAAGGAAGCCTTCGCCAGGAAGAAAGCCGAAGGCAAGGAAGTGAAGGTCGCGATGACCTTCCCCGGCGGCACGCATGACCTGTGGATCCGCTACTGGCTCGCTGCGGGCGGCATCGATCCCGACAAGGACGTCTCGACCATCGTCGTTCCGCCGCCGCAGATGGTGGCGAACATGAAGGTCGGCAACATGGACGCGTTCTGCGTCGGTGAGCCGTGGGGCGAACAGCTCGTCAACCAGGGCATCGGCTTCTCGGCTTGCTCGACCGGCGAGATCTGGTCGAAGCATCCGGAAAAGGCGCTCGGCATCCGCGCCGAATATGCCGACAAGTATCCGAAGGCGACACAGGCCATCCTCATGGCGGTGATGGAAGCCCAGCAGTGGTGCGACAAGCCCGAGAATCGCGCGGAGATGTCCGAGATCGTCGGCCGCCGCCAGTGGTTCAACGTGCCGGTCGCCGACATCATCGGCCGCGCCAATGGCGACATTAACTACGGCAACGGCCGGGTCGAGAAGGGCACCAAGCAGTTCATGAAGTTCTGGCAGGACCACGCGTCCTATCCGTTCAAGAGCCATGACGCCTGGTTCGTCACCGAAGACATCCGCTGGGGCAAGTTCGAGCCGACGACCGACGTCAAGGCGCTGGTCGACAAGGTCAACCGCGAAGACATCTGGAAGTCGGCGGCGAAGGCGCTCGGCGTCGCCGCGGCCGACATTCCGGCGAGCTCGTCGCGCGGCAAGGAAACCTTCTTCGATGGCAAGGTTTTCGATCCCGAAAACCCGTCGGCGTATCTGAAGAGTCTGTCGATCAAGCGTATCGAAGCCTGAGACCCTGCGGGCCGCCCCGCGCAAGTGGTCCGGTTCTAACATTCGCATCCCGTTTTAGCAGGCATTCCTGCGAATGTTAGAACCGAAGGACCACTTGCCAATTAAAATTCTGGTGGAGTTATGGATTTGACATTCGCTTTACGAACGCGCTGCCGAGTGATTGGCGAATGTCAAATCCACTCCACCAGGGGCGGCCTCGCACCTAACGCAACCGAGGCACTCTCATGAACATGCCGCTCGTCAAAACGACCAGCACCATCCCGACAACGACACCGTCGCCGGCTCCGACCGCGTCGGTCGTTCCGCTGCCGAAATCATCCCGGAGTTTTGTGACGGACATGTTGCTCCCGAATTTGCGCGCACTGGCGGCGCGCGTCATCCCGCCCATCATCATGCTCGTAGTGATCTTCGGCATCTGGCAGATCCTCTGCATGAAGCCGGGTGCGACGCTGCCGTCGCCGTCGCGCATCTGGGCGGACGCCAAGGATTTGATCGTCGATCCGTTCTTCGTCACCGGCCCGCAGGACATCGGTCTTGGCTGGCGGGTGCTGACATCGCTGCAGCGCGTCGCCGTCGGCTTCGGCCTTGCAAGCATCGTCGGCGTGCTGGTCGGCGCGGTCATCGGACAGTCGATCTGGGCGATGCGCGGCCTCGATCCGATCTTCCAGGTGCTGCGCACCGTACCGCCGCTGGCCTGGCTGCCGATCTCGCTGGCCGCCTTCCGTGACAGCAATCCGTCCGCGATCTTCGTGATTTTCATCACGTCTATCTGGCCGATCATCATCAACACCGCCGTCGGCATCCGCAACATCCCGCAGGACTATCGCAATGTGGCCGCCGTGGTGCGGCTGAACCATCTGGAGTTCTTCTGGAAGATCATGATCCCGTCGGCGGCGCCGTACATCTTCACGGGTCTGCGCATCGGCATCGGCCTGTCATGGCTCGCGATCGTCGCGGCTGAAATGCTCACCGGCGGCGTCGGCATCGGCTTCTTCATCTGGGACGCGTGGAATTCGTCACGCTTGTCCGACATCTTCGTGGCGCTCGCCTACATCGGCATCGTCGGATTTGTGCTCGATCGCATTGTCGCCTTCGTCGGCAACATCGCGACACGCGGCGCGCAGGCAAGCTGAGGAGAATGGCGATGGCTTATCTTCAACTCGATCACATCGACAAGGTTTTCACCCGCGGCTCGACCCAGAGTGAAGTCCTCAAGGACATCAACCTGACCGTGGAACAGGGTGACTACGTCTCGATCATCGGCCACTCCGGATGCGGCAAGTCCACGCTGCTCAACATCGTCGCCGGCCTTACCAATGCGACCCAGGGCGGCGTGCTGCTCGAGGGCCGCGAGGTGAACTCGCCCGGACCGGATCGTGCGGTGGTGTTTCAGAACCACAGCCTGCTGCCGTGGCTGACGGTCTACGACAACGTCCGGCTCGGCGTGGACAAGGTGTTCGGCTCGACCAAGAGCCGCGCGGAACGTGACGAGTGGGTGATGCACAATCTCAACCTCGTGCAGATGACCCACGCGAAGGACAAGCGGCCTTCGGAAATCTCCGGCGGCATGAAGCAGCGCGTCGGCATCGCCCGCGCACTGGCGATGGAGCCGAAGGTGTTGCTGCTCGACGAGCCGTTCGGCGCGCTCGATGCGCTGACCCGCGCTCATCTGCAGGACTCGGTGATGGCGCTGCACCAGAAGCTCAACAACACGGTGATGATGATCACGCACGACGTCGACGAGGCCGTGCTGCTGTCCAATCGTATCGTGATGATGACCAACGGTCCGAGTGCCCGCATCGGCGAGGTGCTGGAAGTGCCGCTGCCGCATCCGCGCAAGCGGCTCGAGCTGGCCTCCAATCCGATCTATCTCAAGTGCCGGCAGCGCGTGCTCGAGTTCCTCTATGAGCGTCACCGGTTCGTCGAGGCAGCTTGATCAAAGGATCGGTGTGAGGAACGTAACGTGAGCGAACCTCTTGTCATCATCGGAAACGGCATGGCGGCTGCGCGCCTTGTCGAGGAGATGGCGAAGCGCGCCCTCGGCCGCTACGCCATTGCCGTGATCGGTGATGAGCCACGGCTTGCCTATAATCGCGTGCTGCTGTCTTCGGTGCTGGCAGGCGAAGCGACCTCGCAGGAGATCGAACTGAAATCCGCCGCGTGGTGGCGCGACCACGGCGTCACGATCACCTATGGCTGCGCGGCGACGTCAGTCGATCTTGCGAAACGTACGGTGCATCTCGCGAGCGGCAAGGATGTTCCGTTCTCGAAGCTGGTCTTCGCGACCGGCTCGATGCCGCTGCGGCTGCCGGTGCCCGGTTCGGACCTTCCGGGCGTTCATACATTCCGGGACAGCCGCGACACGGACCAGTTGCTGCAACTCGCGGAGGCCAAGGCGCGTGTCGTCGTGGTTGGCGGCGGATTGCTCGGACTGGAAGCGGCCTACGGTTTGGCGAAGGCGGGTTCAAGGGTCACGCTGCTGCATCTGATGGACCGCCTGATGGAGCGGCAGCTCGATGCGCCCGCCGCTGCGCTGCTGAAGCGGCTGGTCGAGATGAAAGGCGTTGAGGTGCTGCTCGGCGCCAACACCAAGCAGATTCTTGGCGAAGGCAAAGTCGAGGGCGTTGAGCTTGTTGACGGGCGCAGCATCGCTGCCGAAGCCGTCGTGTTCGCAGCCGGCATCCGTCCGAACGTGACGCTCGCGAAAGAGGCCGGCGTGCCGGTTAACCGCGGCATCGTGGTCGACGACCAACTCCGGACCGGCAGTGCCGATGTCTACGCGCTCGGTGAATGCGCGGAGCATCGCGGCACCTGTTACGGCCTCGTGGAGCCTGCCTACGAACAGGCACGCGTACTTGCCGATCATCTGGCCGACGGCGCGAAGGATTATTCCGGCAGCGTCGTCGCCACCAACCTGAAGGTCTCAGGAGTCAGCGTGTTTTCGGCCGGCGATTTTCTCGCCGCCGACAACAGCGAAACCCTCGTGTTCAACGATGAACGGCGAGGCACTTACAAGAAACTGGTGGTGGCTGATGGCCGCCTCACGGGTGCGGTTCTGGTGGGCGATACCCAGGACGCGCTCTGGTATCTCGATCTGATCAGGACAACGGCGTCCATCGAAGCGATCCGCGGCGACATCATGTTCGGCCGCGCGCTCGCACAACCGAAGGCCGTATAAAAATGTCCGGTGATTTCTCTCCCGACCAGAAGCGTTATCTCGAAGGTTTTGTCTCCGGTCTCAGCGCGTCGCGCGTGGCGCGGACGAATGCTCCTGCGAAGTCCGAACCGGTCGGACCCGACGCCATTCACTTCAAGGCGCAGGACCGCACTGTTGCTGCGGGCGGCAAGCTGGTCGATCAGGAGAAATGGAAGCGCGAGGAGCATCCATTCGATGCCTATCCGCGTCTCGTCAAGCAGGCGGAGACGAACGAAGCGCCGAAACCGGCGGACAACTTCCGCTGGCGCTACTACGGCATCTTCTACGTTGCGCCGACGCAATCGTCCTACATGTGCCGCATGCGGATTCCAAACGGCATTCTCAAGCACTGGCAGTTCGCGGGCGTTGCCGATCTGGCTGAGAATTTCGGCGGTCCCTATGCCCATGTGACGACGCGCGCGAACCTCCAGCTCCGCGAGATCGAGCCGAAGAACGCCATCAACATCATCGAGGGACTTCAGGATCTGGGTCTGTGCTCGCGCGGTTCCGGCGCGGACAACATCCGCAATGTCACCGGCACCTCGACGGCGGGTATCGATCCGCAGGAGCTGCTTGATACGCGGCCCTATGCGAAGGCGTGGCACTATCACATTCTCAACGAGCGTGCGCTGTACGGCCTGCCGCGCAAGTTCAACGTCGCGTTCGACGGAGCAGGGCGCATCGCAACGCTGGAAGAAACCAATGACATCGCCTTTCAGGCCGTCGAGGTCCGCGAAGGCTTTGGCGTCGATGCCGGCATCTACTTTCGCCTGTCGCTCGGCGGCATCACCGGCCACAAGGATTTTGCGCGCGACACCGGTGTCATCCTGAATCCGAATGAGGCCATCGGCATCGCTGACGCCATCGTCCGTGTGTTTATCGAAAATGGCGACCGCACCAACCGCAACAAGTCGCGCCTGAAATACGTCCTCGACTCGTGGGGCTTCGACAAGTTCCTCTCGGTCGTTGAAGAGAAGCTCGGCCGCAAGCTGGCGCGCGTCCCGGCGGAGGCCATCGCGCCGCGTCCGGCTTACGATCGTCTTGCACATATCGGCGTGCATCAGCAGAAGCAGGCGGGGTTGAACTGGATCGGCGTCGCGCTCAAGCTCGGCAAGCTGCTGCCGGAACAAATTCGCGGTCTTGCGAAACTCGCCGCTGATTTCGGCGACGGCGATGTTCGCCTGACCGTTTGGCAGAATTTGCTTATCTCAGGAGTCGCGGATGCCAACGTTGCGACCGTTGTCGCGGCCATCGAAGCGCTCGGGCTTTCGACGGTAACCTCGGCGCTGCGTGCCGGCCTGATTGCTTGCACCGGCGCGACCGGCTGCCGGTTCGCCGCCGCTCACACCAAGGAGAACGCCGACGAAATCGCCGCCTGGTGCGAAGAGCGCGTGCCGCTCGAGACGCCGGTCAATATCCATCTCACGGGCTGTCATCATTCCTGTGCACAGCATTATATCGGCGACATCGGCCTGATCGGAGCGCGCATACCGATCAACGACGATGGCGACACGGTCGCGGGCTATCACGTCCACGTTGGCGGCGGGTTCGGCACGGATGCAAAGATTGCACGTGAACTCCTCCAGAACGTGAAGGCTGAGGACGCGCCGAAGACCATCGAGCGCGTGCTGAAGGCCTATGTCGCAAACCGCGCCTCCAATGAGGAGACGTTCATCAGCTTCGCCAGCCGTCACGACGTCGATGCGCTGCGCCAGTTGATCGGTGAGGGGGTGGCGGCATGAACCAGCTCTCTCCGACACCGAGCTTCGAGATCATTCCCGAGACCGCGCCGTTCTCGGCCGAGCAGCGCTCGTGGCTGAACGGTTTCTTCGCCGGGCTCGTTTCGCTGGATAATGCCGTGACGCCGCTGTCGCCGGAGCAGGGCGCTGCGGTGATGAAGGGAGCCGCTGGAGACGGCGACGATGGCGAAGCGCCCTGGCATGACCAGACCATGTCGATGGCCGAGCGCATGAAGCTTGCGGAGGGTCGTCCGCTTCGCCGCAAGATGATGGCGGCGATGGCGCAGCAGGATTGCGGCCAATGTGGCTATAACTGCCATGATTATTCGGAGGTGATTGCCAGCAAGGCGGAAGCACGGCTGAATCTCTGCGTTCCGGGCGGCAAGGAAACCGCGCGGATGCTCAAGTCCCTTTATGAAGAGCTCGATAAGGCGCCCGCCGCCGCCGCGCCGGCTGCGCAGCCTGCGCCGAGCATCGCCGCTGCACCTACCGGAGAGGCGGGCCGTTCGCGCGACAATCCGGCGAAGGCGTCGTTCCTGTCACGCCGCCTGCTCAACAAGCCCGGCTCGGACAAGGAGACCTGGCACATCGAGTTCGATCTCGAACAGGCGGGACTTGATTACGTCGTCGGCGATTCATTCGGCGTCTTCGCACGTAATGAACTTGGTCTTGTCGATCAGATCATCGCCATGCTCGGCGCGTCGCACATGACGGAAGTCAACGGCAAGCCTCTGAGGGAGGTGCTGTTGAACGATGTATCGCTGGCGCCGGCGCCCGACACCCTATTCGAACTGATCTCGTTCGTCACCGGCGGCGCGCAGCGCGAGAAGGCGCGGGCGCTCGCCCATGGCGACGATCCGGACGGGGATGCCGCCAATCTCGACGTGCTGGCGGCGCTGCAGAAATTCTCCGGCGTACGGCCACATCCCGAAGCCTTCATCGAAGCGCTGGAGCCGCTGCAGCCTCGGCTCTATTCGATCTCATCGTCGAACAACGCCACACCCGGCCGGTTGTCGCTGACTGTCGATGCGGTGCGCTATGTGATCGGCAAGCGCAAGCGCCTCGGCCTTGCCTCGACGTTTTTGGCCGAACGGATCAATCCCGGCGACGAACTCGGCGTCTATGTGCAGAAAGCTCACGGCTTTGGTCTGCCGCAGGATCCGAATACGCCGGTCATCATGATCGGTCCCGGCACCGGCATCGCGCCGTTCCGCGCCTTCCTGCACGACCGGCAGGCGACCAAGGCGCCGGGTCGCAACTGGCTGTTCTTCGGCCATCAGCGCAGCGATTACGATTTCTTCTATTCCGACGAGTTGAACGCGATGAAGGCGTCCGGCGTGCTGACGCGGCTGTCGCTGGCGTGGTCGCGCGACGGCGCGGAGAAGTTCTACGTGCAGGACCGCATGCGCGAAGTGGGCCGTGAACTGTGGAACTGGCTTGCGGATGGCGCGCACGTTTATGTCTGCGGCGATGCCAAGCGGATGGCAAAGGATGTTGAGCGCGCGCTGGTGGATATCACGGCCCAATTTGGCGCGCGTTCCACCGACGAGGCGATCGCTTTCGTGGCCGATCTGAAAAAGAAGGGCCGCTACCAGCAGGACGTCTATTGATGAAGGAGGGGGATGGAACTCTCATTTCAGCAGAGACGGATCGTTCTTTGCGCGGCCCGTCGGGAGGAATTTTCTCTCTTCCGCAGCGGGAAGGGGCAAGTTTATCGTCTTTTCGGGCGGCTTCTTGTAAGTCACTGACGAAACATTTCAATATTGCATCTGATGATCGATTGGAGATCGGCGATGCGCGATATTGTGTCAGGGATCGAAGCCCATGCCCGGGCAACCTCCGCGTCCGAGGAATCGGACGACCGCTTCCACACGCTCGCCATCTACGGCGCGTTAGCGCTGATCGCCGCCGTCGTGTTCGGCACGCTGTCCTATCATCCGTTCTGATTTCTGATCCGGTCGTCATGCGGGTGACCGCATGACGACCGTCGATCCTTCCCTCGCTCCCGTCAAAACCACATGTCCCTACTGCGGCGTCGGCTGCGGCGTTGTCGCGACGCCTGACGGCAAGGGCGGGGCAGCGATTGCAGGCGACGCGGAGCATCCCTCGAATTTCGGACGGCTGTGTTCGAAGGGCTCAGCCCTCGGCGAGACGCTTGGTCTCAGCGAGCGGCTGCTGCATCCGATGATCCGCTGCTCGAATGGCAAGTTCGAACAGGTCGCATGGACCGACGCACTCGATCATGTCGCCAACCGGCTTCAGCACATTATCGCAAAGCACGGACCGGGGTCGGTCGCGTTCTATCTGTCGGGCCAGTTGCTGACCGAGGATTACTACGTCGCCAACAAGCTGATGAAAGGTTTCATCGGCACGGCAAACGTCGATACCAATTCGCGGCTCTGCATGGCCTCGTCGGTTGCGGGTCATCGCCGCGCGTTCGGCGCGGATACAGTGCCTGGTTGCTATGAAGATCTCGACGAGGCCGATTTGCTGGTGCTGGTCGGGTCCAATGCCGCGTGGTGCCATCCGGTGCTGTTCCAGCGGATGATCGCCAACAAGCAAAACCGCGGCGCGCGCATCGTGGCGATCGATCCGCGCCAGACCGAAACGTCGGGCGATGCCGATCTGTTTCTTGGGCTCAAGCCCGGCACCGACACGGCTCTGTTCAGCGGGCTGCTGACGTATCTCGCCGACAACGGTGCGGTCGATCAGGCCTATGTCGACGAGCATACGACCGGTTTCGATGATGCGCTGACCAAGGCGCGCAGTATCGCCGGCAGCGTGACCGCGACTGCGCTAGCGACGGGGCTGTCCGAATCCGACGTTGCCGCGTTCTTCCAGATGTTTGCGAACACGCCGCGCGTGGTCACGCTGTATTCGCAAGGCGTCAACCAGTCGGCGCAGGGCACCGATAAGGTCAACGCCATCGTCAATTGTCACCTCGCGACCGGACGTATCGGCAAGATCGGTGCGTCGCCGTTCTCGCTGACGGGGCAGCCGAACGCGATGGGCGGACGCGAGGTTGGCGGTCTCGCCAATCAGCTGGCGGCACATATGGGCTTCACGCCGCCGGACATCGATCGCGTGCGCCGGTTCTGGAAGGCCCCGCATATCGCGACCCATGAAGGGCTGAAGGCCGTCCAGATGTTTCAGGCCATCGGCCGCGGCGAGATCAAGGCGCTGTGGGTGATGGGCACCAATCCGGCGGTGTCGCTGCCCAACGCCGACGCGGTTCGCGCGGCGATGCGCAAGCTCGACCTGCTGGTCATCTCGGAAAACGTCAGCTCCAACGACAGCGTCAATTCCGGTGCGCATGTGCTGCTGCCTGCGCATGCGTGGGGCGAGAAGTCCGGCACGGTGACCAATTCGGAGCGACGCATCTCACGGCAGCGCGCGTTCCTATCCGCGCCGGGGCAGGCGAAGCCCGACTGGTGGATCATGAGCGAGGTCGCCAGGCGCCTCGGGTACGGCGCGGCCTTTGCTTACAACTCTGCAGCCGACATTTTTCGCGAGCATGCCGAACTGTCGGCATTCGAGAACAACGGCAGCCGCGATTTCGACATCGGTGCGGTCGCCTCTATACAGGATGACGGCTTCGACGACATGAAGCCGTTCCTGTGGCCGATGCGCAGCGATGCGACTGAGCCGACGCCGCGTTTCTTCGCCAATGGCGCCTTCTTCACGCAGGACCACAAGGCACGCTTCATCGCGCCGGACATGCCGATGCTGCGCGGTGAAACCTCCGCGGCGCGGCCGTTGCGGCTCAACACCGGACGCATCCGCGACCAGTGGCACACCATGACGCGGACCGGCATGAGTCCTCGTCTTGGCCAGCATCTGCCCGAGCCTTACGTCGAGATTCATCCTGTCGATGCTGCGCAGGCGGATCTCGTCGATGGCGGATTCGCGCGGCTCGCGACAGATCTCGGTCAGTGCATTCTCAAGGTCGTCGTCAGCGAGCGGCAACAGCGCGGCATGCTGTTCGCGCCGATCCACTGGAGCGAAGAGAATTCCGCGTCCGGGCGAGTTGGTGCTTTGGTAGCGCCGTTCACTGATCCGTTCTCCGGCCAGCCTGAAAACAAAGCCACACCCGTAGCGATCGAAGCGTTTGCGTTTGCCCAACGCGGCTTCGTGTTGTCGCGCAAGCCAATGTCGTTTCCCAAGAGTGTTTGGTGGGCGCGCGTCGCGATCACTGGCGGTTATGGTTATCTGCTTGCGAGCAACGCGGAGCCTGCCTCATGGAAAACGTATCTTTCTTCGAAAGGCGAGGCGGGACACATCGCTGAATATGAGGATGCCGCACGCGGCGTCTATCGCGCGGCACAGTTTTCAGCCGATGCACTCGATGCGTGTCTGTTCATGGGACCGGCGGCTGATGCGCCGGACTGGGATGCGGTGAAGGCTTTATTCGCGGCTGAGACGATCACCGACGACCAGCGGCGGCTGTTGCTGTCGGGCAAGTCCGCCGACGGTCTTGCCAGCGACGGCCCGATCGTTTGCGCATGCTTTGGTGTTGGCCGCAACACGATCTGCGGAGCGATCGGGGATGGTGCGCGAACCGCTGCCGAAATCGGCGCAAAGCTCAAAGCCGGCACCAATTGCGGCTCATGCATTCCGGAACTGAAGCGACTGATCGCGCAGACGGATGCGCCGCAGCTGCTGGCGGCGAGTGCGGCGAGTTAGCACCCGTCATTGCGAGGAGCTTTTGCGACGAAGCAATCCAGTTCTTCTTTGCTTCGCTCGCAATGACGAGGAGCGAGACTACCGCTTACTGAACGGAGCGACCTTGATCCCGCTGCGCTCCAGCTCGGCACGCACCTGACGCGCGATGTCGATAGCGCCCGGCGTGTCGCCGTGGATGCAGACGGTGTCGATCTTGACCTTGATGATCTTGCCAGAGGCCGCTGTGATCGCGCCGTCCTGAACCATGCGCACCACCCGCTGCGCGATCTGCGGCGCATCGTGCAGCACCGATCCCGGCTTGCTGCGCGCCATCAGTTGCGCGTCGTCTTCATAGGCGCGGTCGGCGAACACCTCGTAGATCAGATTCAATCCGGCAGCGTCGCCCGCGCGGACCAGCGCCGTATTCGGCAGCACCACGAAGTACAGGCTTGGATCGACCGCCTTGATGGCGGCGGCGATGGCGCGCGCGGTCATGTCATCGACGCAGCCGACGTTGGACAGCGCGCCGTGCGCCTTGACGTGCGTAACCTTGTGATCGGCCAGCGCGGCCACCGCCTGCAGCGCGCCAATCTGATAGGCCACCATGGTTTCGATCTCGGACGATGTCAGGCCGGGGACAGGCCGACGTCCGAAGCCGTGCAGGTCACGGTAGCCCGGATGCGCGCCGATGCTGACGCCGCGCTCCTTCGCGAGCTTCGCGGTCTTGAGCATGATGTCGGAATCGCCGGCATGGAATCCGCAGGCGACGTTGACGCTGCTGGCGAGACCCAGCATGGCGTCGTCGTTGCCCATCTCCCATGCGCCGAAACCTTCGCCGAGATCGCTGTTGAGATCGATTGTCATGACTGTGCCTTGTGCAGATTAGGGCTCGCCGGTGACCTGAGTTTGCCATGTCGCGGTGTCGATGGCATTCACCGCGACGCCTGCGACATTGGCCTTTTGTAGTTCGGCGAGATTGAGGCTGGAGCCGCCGGCGGCGTGAATGCGCCCCGGCAGTGCGCGCAAAAATTCGGCGAGCTTGCGCGCCTCTGCTTGTGCGTCCTCGACACTGAGAGCCTTGAAGCGAAAGACCGAACCAGCCTGCATCTGTGCAAAACGTCCGAGATCGGCGCTGATGACGGTCGCGATCTTGGGATAGCCGCCGGTTGTGCCGTGATCGGCCATCAACACGATGGGCTGGCCGTTGCCGGGCACCTGGATGCTGCCGTGCACCGCGCCGTCGGAGACAATGTTATGGCCGCCGGGGTGGACCACCTTGGGGCCTTCCAGCCGATATCCCATGCGATCGCTGGTGGCCGAGATGCGCCACTCGCTGTTGAGAAACACATCGCACGCTGCGCCGAACTCGTCGTCCTGCGGCCCCATCACGACGCGGATGGGCATCGTTGGCTGATCGAAGGTGTCGAGCGCGCGCTCGTAGGGTGCAACCTGCGCGGTGCCGGTATTCAAAACGTCACCGGCCTGCAGCGCACGCGGGAAGGGGCTGCCGAGTCCGGCGCGGGCGTTGACTGACAGGCTGCCGAACACCGGCTCGCCCGCGATGCCGCCTTCGATCGCGAGATAGCTGAACACGCCGTTGCGCGCGGGCCCAAGATTGAGCGTTTCGCCGTCCGCGATCAGCGCGGTCTCGTTGAGCGGGAACGGCGTGCCGGCAATGTTCGCGACGCGTGCGGCGCCGGACAGCGCCACGCGGACCGCTCCATTGCGCGCGGTGAACGATGCGCCGAACGGACCGATCTCGATGGCGGCGGCGAACGGAGCATTTCCCCCAAGACAGTTTGCCATGGCCAGCGCGACGCGATCCATCGCGCCGCTGGTGGTGAGACCATAGCGTTGCGCGCCGAAGCGCCCGGCATCCTGAACCGATGTCGCGGGTCCGACATTGAGGGCGACAAGCTGACTCATGACGCGATCAATTCGGCGACGATCTCGCCGCGCTCGGCGGCGCGATCAAGTGACGCGAACTCGCTGGCGTCAATGGCGTGGAAGTTCACCGCATCGCCGGGCTCCATCAGGAATACAGGATCGCGATGCGGATGGAAGGTGCGCACCGGCGTGCGCCCCAACAGGTGCCAGCCGCTCGGTGCCGCGAGACACTGCACGCAGGCCTGCACGCCGCCGATAGAGATTGTGCCGGGCGGAGTTTCGGTGCGCGGGCTTTCGCGCCGAGGCGTGGCGATCGATGGATCGAGGCCGCTGAGATAGGCGAAGCCGGGCGTGAAGCCGATCATCGCCACGCGATATTCGCTGCCGGTGTGTTTCGCGATCACCGCCGATGTCGAGATCTGATGCGCGCGCGCGACGTCATCGAGATCGACGCCATACTCACCGCCATAGACCACCGGCACACGCCAGCGCCGCACTGCGGCTTCGGCCGGAACAGGCCATTGCGCCAAAGCGAGCAGCTTGTCCGACAATGCGCCGTAGCCGATCTGGATCGGATCGTAGTGAACCAGCAGGGACCGGTAAGTCGGAACGGTTTCCAGAATGCCAGCAATGGCTTCGCTGGCGACATTGCGATCGAGGTTCAGAACCTGCCGGTTGATGGTGGGGTCGATGTCGCGGCCAAATTCGACGACCAGAGCCGTGTCGCCGGACGGCAGGATGCGGGGCAAGACACTGGGCAGGGCGGCGGTCATCAATCGGCCGGTGAATCTCGCAGATGGGCTTCCGTTGTCCGATAAACGGGCCGAAATGGCAAATAAGTTGGGGTTATCGCGACGCATAAACGGGCATTACCGGTCACGCGATTGTCGCCTTGACGCGCTGCCGCGCTTTAGCAAAAAGGCGTGGCCATCACACCGGAGTCTGCCCTCATGTCGCTCTCGCCCGAAGCCATCGCAACGCTCAAGAAGATCACGACCGCCACCATCACGACCATCCTTCTCAAGAAGGGACTTCGTAACGTGTGGCTGCGCGGGTCGCGTCCGCTGCGTCCGGGGCAGGAGCGTCTGGTCGGTCCGGCCTTTACCTTGAGATTTGTTCCGGCGCGCGAGGATCTCGCCACGCCGGAATCATGGTCGAAGCCGATCTCGACCCGCACCGCTATCGAGGCGATGCCTGCTGGTTGCATCGCTGTCGTCGACGCCATGGGCATCACCGACGCTGGCATCTTCGGCGACATTCTCTGCGCGCGCATGGCGAAGCGCGGCGTGACAGCTTTGGTGACGGACGGCGTGGTGCGCGATCTGGAAGGTGTGCTTGGCACGGGTCTGCCGGTGTGGTGCGATGGCGCGGCTGCGCCTCCGTCCGTTGCCGGATTGACGTTCGTCAACTGGGGCGAGCCGATCGGATGCGGCGGCGTCGCAGTGTTTCCAGACGATGTGATCGTGGCCGATCAGGATGGCGCGGTGCTGATCCCGCAGGCGTTTCTCGATCTCATTCTCACGGAAGGTCCGGAGCAGGAGGCGATGGAGGGGTGGATCGTCAACGAGGTCAACAACGGCGCGGAACTGCCTGGCCTCTATCCGATGAATGCCGAAACCAAAGCGCGCTACGCCGCCTCAAAAACGAAGAAGTAAGCGCGGAATCTATTTCTGGGCATGATCTGATCCGAAAACCGGTTTCCACTTTGCGCTAACGCGACCCTTCGGGTCGGGATCATGCCCTGGTGCGCCGCCAGCCGACGACGGTTGCCTCGACAAGACTTCCGGATTCGCTGTTGCGCCATTCGCCGTTCACCCGGCGGCATGGAAACGGCAACTGATAGGTTCCGCTCTTGTCCTCGCATAGCACCTGAACCGCTTCGTCGGACGGCGGTTCGCCGTTGCCGTCGAATTCCGCGAGCCGCTGCAAACGTGTTGCCATTGGCAATTCTCCTTTCACGCAGAAAATGCGTTGGCGCATCGGATTTCCACGAATTCATCCGAGCGCCTGAAACCTCAATGAATTTATGATCTTTGCGTTTTTCGTATGACGCCGAGGTACCACCGCAGCGGGAACCGATGCGGCGGATTCTACCGAGAAGCACCGGGATTTCGTCGATCGGAACAAGCATTGATTTACATCTTTGCGCCGAACATTCACGGCGGAAAGGAGTGAGCCATGCGACAAGCTATCCTCGCAATTGTTGGTGCAGGCGGCCTATTCCTGCTTGCGGGTGCTGTGCGCAACCACGGCTGGTACTTGGCAGATCGGATGTGCGCTCAGGGAGCGATCCTGTGCGACAACCCCTGGTGGGTGCTGGTCACCTGTGCCGCGCTGCTGTTTGTAGCGACCATTCAAACCATCGCCAAAACGTGAACGGTGGAAACCAGGTCAGGCACAGGATCGTGAGTGAATCTGGCCGGCCGTGATGCGTCGCCTTACATCGCGAAGTTCTGGATGAATTCGTCGGATGCAGCCGCTTGCGCGCTCGGTCCGATCGCCGACGTACTGGTGTCGGTCACGGGATTGTGCGTATCGATCTCGGCCGGACGCACCTGCATGCTGCGCGCTGTCTGCGCGAGCATCGGCTGTTCGAAACGCTTCGCGCCTTCCGCATCGATCACGAAGAGAGGGCGATATTTTCTGAGCTCGCTATCGTCGATCATCACGAAGGAGCGGTTGTCAAGAACGCGCCAGTGCCCGTCGGTCCGTGCCGTGACGACGGCATGGTCTTCGCCGGTCGTCGTTTCGCGAATGATGACGAGACGAAGGTCGTCCGCCGGAATACCGGCCGCGCGCAGCGCCACCAGTTTTGCAATCGCATAATCCTCACAGTCGCCGGCGCCGGCCGCGAGCGTGGCCAGTGGCGATGCCCAGTGGTCCTCGACGCCGTACTGTGCTTCGTCGCTGACCGGGCGGATCGCAAGATTGAACGCGCGGTTGATTTCACCCAGGCGGGAGAGGCCGTCGCGGGCCGCCGCGGCTTTGACGATTTCGAGAAATCGCATGGCGGGCCGGGATGTGCAGTGGTCGGGATCGTTCTCGCAACCGGCAATGACGTTCGCCTCTGCGGCGATCGCGCGTTCGACCTCCAGCCATTTGGCGCGAAGCGGGCCTTCGCTGAGCACAGATGTTGCAAGCCCGAAAGGCTCCGAGGTGCTAGGTAACTGTACCTCGGCAGGGGCGGTAAAGCTGTCACGCAGCGCATAAGCTGCCGCGTGAGCGGTCCCGCTCAACGCATTGATCGCGAATACGAATGCCAAAACGCCTGCGCGTGCAGTGATTGAAGCCGACATGTGACGCCCCTTGTCCGGACATCGGCTTGCTTATGCGAGCACGTGACCGGATCATTCGTCACAAGGAGTAGGCGGGGCAGCCTTTTCGACGGCTTAAAGATGGGTCGAATGGGGCGATTTGGATTCAAATATGAGGAACTAACGCTGAGCAGATTGTGTAAAATTGTCGATAAGGCTAACGCACGTTACAGGCGGCTATAGATACGCGCGAACCTTAGTAACAATGGTATATTTTAAGTCGCCTACAGTAAGAATGAAATATAGATAAAGCTTATGTGGGTCACCTTTCGATTGCTGCTTTGCAACTTATGATGCTTTTAGGCTCAATTTGCCTGCGATGAGAGTTCCTCGGATTACCGTCGGCGGCGAATATCGATTTTATCCCATGGATTTAGAATGTGACACCGCGCGTTCCAAGTCTTGGTCGCGCAATTTTACTTAAGATCGGCCCATCAAACCATGCGGCTTGGTTCAATCCTCTATGGAGCTACGCAGTTTTGATGCTATGAATCCCGAATTATCGATTGCTTAAGAATGATTTTTAGGACGGGCGGGCAACTTGAATTTCGCCGGACCAATTGACACCAAATTACTGAACGACTCCCCGGTTTCACTGGACGGAGAAGGTTTTTCGTTCGGCGCAAAGCCGGGCTTCGTTCAGCATCATCCGTCCGACGCGCACATTGTTGTTCCCGACGCGCATCTGCTGTTTTCCGGCGGCTACACGCGAATCGGCAGTGACCTGATCATCTCGAATGCCGAACAGAAATTCGTCGTCGGAAACTACTTCAAGGGCGAGACAAGACCGACGCTCACGTCCAAGGACGGCGCGACGCTCTCCGGCCATGTCGTCGATGCGCTGACCGGCCACGTTCATTACGCGCAGGCGGCAGCGCCCGGTGCGGCCGGACAAGTGATCGGCCACGTCCTGAAGATGTCAGGAAGCGCCTCGGCGATCCGCAATGGCACATCGGTCGAACTGCACATCGGCGACGCGGTTCAAAAGGGCGACGTGGTCCAGACCGGATCCGACTCGTCGGTCGGCATGACATTCGTCGACGGCAGCGCGTTCGGCATGACGTCGAATGCGCGCATGGTGCTCAACGAGATGATCTACGATCCAAACGGATCGTCGAACTCGTCGCTGATCAGCCTCGTCCAGGGCACCATCACCTTCGTCGCCGGACAGACCGCCAAGAACGGCAACATGCGCGTTGAGACGCCGGTTGCCACCATGGGTATTCGCGGCACGGCGGTGCTGGTGGAAATCGCCGCCAACGACGGCCCGACGAAATTTTCTGTATTGCTTGAACCGGACGGACACACGGGATGGTTCAACCTGTACGACAAGACCTCCGGTCAATTGATCGGCACGGTGTCTCAGGCGGGGCAGGTGACCCTGGTGTCGAGTCTCGGCATCGGCCAGCCTCCAACTGCGGTCGAGCAGCTCAAGACGCTTGCGGACCAGGAAGCTGCGAAGTCGCTGATTCAAGACGTCTTCAAGCTTGTTTTCCCGAACTACAATCCCGACAATTCCAATCCGAAGACGCAGAAGTTTGGAAGCTCAAGCGTCAACCCTCTCGCTGAACTCCCCTTCGGTGCGATGACGTTCGCCCAGTTGACGGCACCGCCGCCGCCGCCGGCGCCTATCTATTATATCGATCCGTTGACCGGGCACGTCACATACAACGGCAGGGTTTTCTACAACACCAAAGCTGTATTTTCGGCGATTCCTGTTGCTGCAGATCAATCGTTCACTCATATCGACAAGACGTTCAACTTCAAAGACGTCGTCAAGATCGACGATCCGGATATCGGCAACGCGCCGTTTTACGATATCGGCGTGCCGTTCGTCGCCGGCAGCGCGATAATCAAGAGCGCGGTCAGCACGATTCCCTATCTCACTGAAGCGTTTCTGACGCCGCTGATTCACATCAATCAGACGACGGGCCAGGTTACCTTCGATCGCGAGCAGTTCAATTTCCTGGGTGATGGCGAGACCGCCACCTTCAAGATCCAGGTGACTGCGACGTCAGGTCCCGATACCGGGTACGTCATCATTCCGGTGACGATCACCGGCGCTAACGACGCGCCGACGATCGTGGTCGGCGCGGCGTCGCCCATCACTGGCGCGGTGAAGGAAGACGTCGCCGTCGTATCCGGCCATATCGAGTCGAACGGCACAGTTACATTTCAGGACGTCGATCTGACCGATGGCCATCATGCCTCAGCCGTTTTTTTGTTTTCGAGTTCCAATCTACCTGGTTTTGTGCCCGGAGGGCACCTCGGTACTTTCACGCTCGATCCGGTGTCTGAAAACCTCACCGATACCGACAATCACGGCTCTGTCGGCTGGCACTTCACGCTGGACGACAATGATCCCACATTACAGTCGTTGGCAGAAGGTCAGACCATTTCGCAGGTCTATACCATCACGATCGTCGATGACCACGGCGCGGCTGTCCAACATTCCGTCACGATCACCATCACCGGCACAAACGACGCACCGGTGCTGACCGCCGATACATCGGTCCATCAGGTGGGCGAGGTCCCTAACAAAACGGGCGAACCGGATTCGGTCGTCGATGTTGCCACCGGCACGCTGGCATTTACCGATGTGGACCTGTCGGACACCCATACGGCGAGCGCGGCGCTTCATCCAGGCGCGTCATCTGTGGTCTGGTCGGGCGGCGATTACAACGATATTCCGCAGGCAACCCGCGACGCTCTCAATGACGCGGTGACAGCTTCGGTGTCGGAGAACAACACCGATACCAACAATCAAGGTTCAGTCGGCTGGGAATTCAAGCTGCCGGATCATCTGTTCGATTTTCTGGCGCATGGTGAGACACTGACGCTGATCTACGACGTCACGGTCACGGACAATAACGGTCTTTCGTCAACGAAGCAGGTCACTGTTCAAATCGGTGCCGCGAATGATCAACCTGTTATCTCGGTCATCGATAACGACGCGGCCGTCAAGGAAGACGTTGGCGCTGTCGGCAACATTTTGAAGGACACCGGTTCGGTGACGTTCACCGATGCCGATTTGACGGATACCCATACGGCGCACGTCGCCTACAACAACGACGCGACTGGCGCGGCTGTGTCTCCGGCATTGGCTGCAGCGCTTGCAACCGCGCTGACGGTTCCGTCGTCGGCTCTGGCTGCTGGCGACCATGATTTCAACTGGAATTTTGCACTGGACAACAGCCTCGTTCAGTATCTCGCGGAAGGCGAGACGATCACGGCGACCTATACCATCACCGTCGAGGACAACAGCGGCGGCACCAACAATACATCGAGCGCGAAGACAGTAACCGTCACGATCACCGGCACCAACGATGCGCCGGTGATTACTGTGACCAATCCGGCAGCCGACACCGAGGGTAACACGGGCACGCCGGACGTGGCTGTGGTCACGGTCGCGGATCACGTCTCGATCTCGGATGTCGACGTGAGCGACGTCAGGACGCCGTACGCGGGAGCGCTGGCTTTCGACGCAACTCATTCGAGCGGCCCGGCACCGGCGGGTGGCTCGCTGGCGGACCTGTTCACGCTCGATACCGTTACCGGCAAGATCAGCTACGACAAAGCTGCGTTCGATTACCTTGCCGGCGGCGAGCATGTCACCGCGGTCTTCACCTTCAATGTGTCGTCCGGACCGGACACGATTCAGAAGTCAATCAGCGTTACCGTCGATGGCGTCAATGACGCGCCATCGATCACTGTCACCAATCCGGCGGCCGACACCGAGGGTGACACGGGCACGCCGGACGTTGCGGTGGTTACCGTCGCAGATCACGTCTCGATCTCGGATGTCGATGCGAGCGACGTCCGGACGCCATACGCGGGAGCATTGTCCTTCGATGCAACTCATTCGAGCGGCCCGGTGCCGGCGGGCAGCTCGCTGGCGGACCTGTTCACGCTCGATACCGTCACCGGCAAGATCAGCTATGACAAGGCTGCGTTCGACTATCTCGCGGGCGGCGAACATGTCACCGCGGTCTTCACTTTCAATGTGTCATCTGGGCCGGATACGGTTCAGAAGTCCATCACGGTCACCATCAACGGTGTCGATGACGCGCCGGTGATTGCCGTCACCAATCCGGTCGCCGATACAGAAGGCAATACAGGGACGCCGGACGTGGCCGTGGTCACGGTCGCGGATCACGTGTCGATTACGGACGTTGATGCGAGCGACGTGCACGTTCCTTATGTGGCCGATACGCTGGCTTTTGATGCCGACGATTCAAGCGGCCCAGCCCCGGCGGGCGGTGTGCTGGCCGATCTGTTCACGCTCAACGAGACGGACGGCAAGATCAGCTACGATCGGGCGGCGTTCGACTATCTTGCTGCCGGCGAGCACGTCACCGCGACGTTCACGTTCAATGCGTCATCCGGACCGGACACCGTTCAAAAGTCGATTACCGTCACCGTCGATGGCGCGAATGATGCGCCGGTCGTAAGCGGAGCGGTGCTCGCGACAGTTACGGAAGACGGTGTCGCAAGCACCCTGGATGCGCTTGCCAATGCATCCGACGTCGATGACGGGCATACGCTGTCGGTCGTCAATGTCCCGAGCACGCTGCCTGCGGGTGTGACCTACGATGCGGTCCATCATACGTTCACGCTCGATCCCACCGACCCGGCCTATCAGTCGCTTGGCAACGGCGACACGACCGTCGTGACAGTCAACTACGGCGTGTCGGACGGCATCGTCACCACACCGACGGCTGCCTCGGTGTCGTGGACAATCAACGGCACGAATGACGCACCGACGATAAATACCAGTGGTTTCCAGATCGCGGAAAGCAGCGGCACGACGACCATTTCGAATCTCTCGGTCGCCGATCCTGACACCGGCGATACCTTCACCGTTACGGCGACGGCAGATCACGGCACTGTCACGGTCAGTCCGAACTCAGGTGATCTGGCTGCTGTGAATGGTGCGCTGGGGACGGGCATCGCCTATGCGCCGACGGGAACACCGGCCATCGACAAGATCGCGCTGACCGTGACCGATGCCGCCGGCGCGCATGATACCGTGAATTTCATCTTCAACGTTGCAGGCACGGGGCCGGTCACATTGCAAGGCACGTCGCAAAAGGATGTTTTCTTTGCGACCGGGTATCAGGACACTTTTGTTTTCGCGCCCAGCTCGAACCAGGACATCATCACGGGCGGCTTTCAGAGCGGCGTCGACAAGATCGATCTGCAGGCTCTCACGTCCATCAATGCGACTGCACTAACGGACTTGCTGGCTCACGCCGATCATATCGGCGGCGATACTCTGCTTCATCTCAACGGCAATACGGATACGTTGCTCGTGAAGGGTGTGGCGGCGCTGAATGCCAGCGATTTCATCCTCCATGCCTGACATGGACTCGGGGCGAAAACATTAACTTCGTTGGTGCTTCCGGCTGCATTAACCGCCCGTTTGTGGCATGGTAGACAGGCTGATGCGGCCTCAATTTTCGAACTGCAGGTTCGCGTTTCGCTCAGCCGGCAAGCCAGGTACCGATGCAGTCCGCAAAGACGCCACATCAGGGTCATTCCCCCCAGTCTGAATTGGGCGCGGCGCTTCACGCCTGCCGCAGCGCCTTCATTGGCGTCGGCGTGATGAGCTTTGTCATCAACATCCTTTATCTGACCGGCTCGTTCTTCATGCTCGAGATTTACGATCGCGTGCTGCCGAGCCGGAGCATTCCGACGCTCGTTGGCCTGATCGTGCTGGCGGGCGGTCTCTACGTCGCGCAGGGCATTCTGGATTTGATCCGCGGCCGCATCCTGATCCGGATCGGATCGACGCTGGACGAAATGCTGAGCCGTCGCGTCTACGACATCGTCGTGCGCATGCCGCTGCTGATCGGCAATCGTGCCGAGGGACTTCAGCCGTTGCGCGATCTGGACAACATCCGCTCGTTCCTGTCCGGCATGGGGCCGGGCGCGCTGTTCGATCTGCCGTGGCTGCCGCTGTATCTGGCGATCTGCTTCGCCTTCCATCCCCTGATCGGCATCACTGCGCTGGTCGGCGCCATTCTCCTGATCGCGCTGACCATTCTGACGGAATATCTCACCAGCAAACCGATGAAGCGATCGACGGGCCTGGCCATGCGGCGGCAGGATATCGCTCTCGCGAGCCGTCGCAACGCCGAGGTGCTGATCGCGATGGGCATGGCCGGCCGGGTCGGCAAGACGTGGGATGAATCCAACCGGAATTATCTGGCGAGCAACGAGCGCGCGAGCGACGTCGCCGGAGGCCTCGGCGCCATCGCCAAGGTGACGCGCATGATGCTGCAGTCCGCCGTGCTCGGCGTCGGCGCTTATCTGGTCATCAACCAGCAGGCGACAGCGGGTATCATCATTGCAGGTTCGATCCTGAGCGCCCGCGCGCTGGCGCCGGTCGATCTTGCCATCGCGCACTGGAAGGGTTTTGTAGCCGCGCGGCAAAGCTGGCATCGCCTCAACCGGCTGCTCGGCATGATCCCCGAACAGGCCGCGCCGACATTGCTTGAAGCGCCGTCGCGCAAGCTGTCGGTCGAGACACTGACTGTCAGCCCGCCCGGCGAACAAAAGGTCGTGGTGCAGGACGCCATCTTCGCGTTGGAAGCCGGGCAGGGCGTCGGCGTGATCGGTCCCAGCGGATCAGGGAAATCGTCGCTGGTGCGTGCACTGGTTGGCGTCTGGGCGCCCCTGCGCGGCAAGGTCCGGCTCGACGGCGCCGCCCTCGACCAGTGGTCGCCGGAAGTTCTCGGTCGCCACATCGGCTATCTGCCGCAGGACGTCGAACTGTTCTCCGGATCGATTGCACAGAACATCGCGCGCTTCGAGGAGAATGCAGACTCCGAGCATATTATCGCGGCGGCGAGGCAGGCCCGGGTCCATGACCTGATTATCAGCATGCGCGACGGCTACGATACCCAGGTCGGCGATCAGGGCAGCGTGCTATCCGCCGGACAAGCGCAGCGTATCGCGCTGGCGCGCGCGCTTTATGGCAATCCGTTCCTCGTGGTGCTGGACGAACCCAATTCCAATCTCGATAGCGAGGGCGATGCGGCGCTCAACGCCGCCATTCTTTCCGTTCGCGCCCGTGGCGGTATCGTTGTGGTGGTGGCGCACCGGCCGATTGGCATTGAAAGCGTCGATCTCGTCCTGGTGCTGAAGGACGGACGGGTTCAGGCGTTTGGCCCGAAGGAGGGTGTGCTCGGTCAGGTGTTGCAACGCCCGGCAGCGGTCGCGCCCGCAATCAAGATCGTGTCTGACAAGGGAGGGCAACCATGAAGGGGCCGAGCCTCGCAGGCACTGAGGGCGCTATCCGCCGCATCCTGAACGCGGTATTTTCGCCGCTGGAGCGCATTTCCATTTTCAAGGGTCTCGACAAGCCGGGATCGCGCAGGTCGATCCGCTTTCACCTGATCGTCGGACTTGTGGTCGTCACGTTGTTGACATGCGGGCTGGGCGGCTGGGCGTCCACCGCGCAAATCTCCGGTGCGCTGATTGCGCCGGGCTCCATCGTGGTCGATTCCAACGTCAAGAAAGTGCAGCATCCGACCGGCGGTGTCGTCGGTGAGGTAAGGGCGCGTGACGGCGACCGCGTCAAGGCCGGCGATGTCGTGGTCCGGCTCGACGACACGATCACCAAGGCCAGCCTCGCTATTGTCACCAAGGGCCTCAACGGCCTTCTGGCGCGCCGGGCGCGGCTGCTCGCCGAACAGGAAGGCGACGAGCGCATCAACTTTCCCCAGGAACTGATGGACGGATTTGCGGACCCGGAAGTGCGCTCGCTGATTGGAAACGAGGTCAAACTGTTTCAGGTCCGCTCATCCGGTCGTGTCGGTCAGAAGGCGCAGCTCAAGGAACGCATCTTACAGCTCAGGGAAGAGATCGGCGGTCTGGAAGCACAGGAGAATGCGAAGTCGCGCGAGATCGAGCTTATTCAGAAAGAACTCGTCGGCGTTCGCGATCTTTATGCGAAGAACCTCGTGCAGATCTCCCGGTTGACGGTTCTGGAACGCGACGCTGCGCGGCTTGACGGCGACCGCGCGCAATTCATCGCCCAGAAGGCGCAGGCGAAAGGCAAGATCACGGAAATCGAGTTGCAGATCATCCAGATCGACAAGGACCTCTCCAGCGAAGTCTCCAAGGAGATGCGCGAGATCAACGACAAGATCGGCGAGTTTGTCGAGCGCAAGGTCACCGCCGAGGATCAATTGCGCCGCATTGAGATTCGCGCGCCGCAGGATGGCATGGTGCTTCAGTCGACGGTGCACACCGTGGGCGGCGTTATCACCGCCGGCGACGCCATCATGCTGATCGTGCCGGAGTCAGACAATCTTTCCGTCGAGGCCAAGGTCAACCCGCAGGACATCGATCAACTGCGGATCGGGCAGAAGACGCTGCTGCGGCTCTCGGCCTTCAATCAGCGCACCACACCCGAACTGAACGGGACCGTCAGCCGGATATCGCCGGACACCACGACGGACCAGCGAACCGGCCAAAGCTACTACACCATTCGCGTCTCCCTGCCGCCGGAGGAAGTCGCGAAGCTCGGAGATGTCAAGTTGATCCCCGGCATGCCGGTCGAAGCTTTTGTGCAGACCGGCGAACGCACCATGATATCCTATCTCGCGAAGCCGCTGAGCGACCAGCTTATGCGTGCGTTCCGGGAAAAGTGACGGATATCGATCAGGGATATGACGCGGGCGGTATTGAAATCGGCGGTTCGCCTCATTGCACGTATCCGGCTTTACGCACGGCATTTCGGCTACGGGCGGCTGTTGTGCCTTCTTCTCCTGATCGCATTTCTCGGTGTGCGGATTGCAGATCCGTTTCCACTTGAAGAACTGCGCGTCCGTACCTTCGACGGGTATCAAATTCTCCACCCGCGCCAGACGACCCAGCGGCCAGTCGTCATCATCGACATCGATGAGAAGAGTCTCGCAAAGTTCGGACAATGGCCCTGGCCGCGCACGCGCGTCGCCGATCTGGTCAAACGGCTCACCGATCTCGGCGCGGCCGCGATTGCCTTCGACATTGTCTTTGCGGAGTCGGACCGGCTGTCGCCGGCGCTTGTGGCCGATTCATATCGCGATCTCGATGACGAAAGCAGGACGAAATTGCGGGCGCTGCCGAGCAACGATCAGGTGCTCGCCGATGTCCTGCGCCAGTCGCCTGCTGTTCTGGGTGAATCGGGCTTGCCGAAGTTCGTTCCGCAGCCGGATTTGAAGCTGCCGTTGACGGGGCTCGCCACGCTGGGCGGCGATCCGCGGCCGTTTCTGCTGAATTTCCCGGGGCTGCTCCGGAACGTCCCCATTCTGGAAGAGGCGGCGCCGGGGCGCGGGCTGTTCACGATCCGCACCGAGCGGGACGGCATCGTCCGCCGCGTCCCGATGATCATGGAGGCGCAGGGCGAGTTGATGCCGTCGCTGACGTTCGAGATGCTGCGCATCGTCACCAAGTCCGACACCATCCTGGTCAAGTCGGATGAGGCCGGCGTCAAGAGCGTGGCGGTGCCGGGATTCGAAATCCCGACCGATCGCAATGGTCAGCTCTGGGTGCATTTCGCCAAGCACGACGCGGCGCGCTACGTCTCCGCCGCCGACGTGTTGGAGGGGAATGTCGGCCCCGACAAAATCTCGCGGAAGCTGATCCTGATCGGCACCTCCGCTGTCGGATTGCTGGACGTGAAGACCACGCCGCTCGATCCGGTGATGCCGGGCGTCGAGGTGCACGCGCAGGTGCTCGAAAGCGCTTTGACGCGTTCGGTGCTGTCGCAGCCGAATTATGCCATTGGCGCCGAGTTGCTGGCGGCCATCCTGTTCGGACTGGCGATCATCTGGCTTGCACCAATTCTCAGCGCCATCATGCTTCTGTTGTTTGGCGCTGTGATTGTCGCGATCATGGTGGCTGCATCCTGGTATTTCTTTATCGAGCACAGGCTGCTGATCGATTTCACGTTCCCGTTGCTCGCGAGCACGGCGATCTATCTGGTGCTGGTTTTCAGCAGCTACTTCCGCGAACAGGCGCAGCGCCGCCGCATCCGTTCAGCGTTTGGTCAGTACCTGTCGCCGGCGCTCGTCGAGCAACTGGCGCAGTCGCCGGAAAAGCTCGTTCTCGGCGGTGAGGAGCGCGACATGACCATCATGTTCAGCGATGTGCGGGGTTTCACCGCGATCTCGGAATCGTTCAAGCATGACCCGCAGGGCCTGACATCGCTGATGAACCGGTTCCTGACGCCGCTGACCAATGCCATTCTCGATCGCAAGGGCACCATCGACAAGTACATGGGCGACGCCATCATGGCGTTCTGGAACGCGCCGCTGAGCGATCAGGCGCACCAGATCAATGCTTGCGAGGCGGCGCTCGACATGATCGACAAGATCGAGATCCTGAACGTCGAACGTGAGCGCGAGGCGAAGGAAGCGGGCAAGCCATTCATCCCTATGAATGTCGGAATCGGCCTAAACACCGGCACCTGCGTGGTCGGCAACATGGGATCGAATTTGCGGTTTGACTATTCGGTGCTCGGCGACAGCGTCAATCTCGCGTCGCGACTCGAGGGACAGTCGAAGTCCTACGGTGTGCCGATCATCGCGGGATCGGCGACGGCGCTCGCGGCAAAGGACAAGTTCGCGATTCTTGAACTCGACTTCATTACTGTGAAGGGCAAGAAGGAACCTGAGGTGATTTACGCGATCGCCGGACGGGAAGATGTCGCGAGATCCGGAGAGTTTCAGCGGCTTCGCAATCTGTGTATCGAAATGCTGGCGTGCTACCGCGCCCGCGACTGGGATGGAGCGCTCGCTGCGATTGCGAAGGGCCGCATCGCCGACGAAGCGAAGAGCTTCAAGATGCTCTACGATCTTTATTCCGAACGGATCGAGGCATTCCAAGCGTCGCCCCCGCCGGACGACTGGAACGGCGTCTTCGCCCTGACAACCAAATAAAGGGTGAGGCGAAACGTCGCCGCTACCGTCCGCGCTGCCGTCTGGCAAGCCATTTTTTTGGTGAACAGCGCGCGGTATCGTGTTGGTGAAGATGACGGCCGCATGCAATTCTCGCGAAGGATTCATTGAGTTTTTTTATGTCGACCACAATGTCTGTGCGGTTCTGGGGTGTTCGTGGGAGCATTCCGTGTCCAGGTCCGAATACCGTGCGGTATGGCGGCAATACGTCGTGCGTCGAAGTGCGCTGCGGCGATCATCGCCTGGTTTTCGATGCGGGATCCGGGCTGCGTATGCTTGGCCTCGCGCTGGCCGATGAAGCCGTTCCGGTCGACATCGATTTGTTTTTGAGTCACTGCCACATCGATCATCTGCTGGGCCTGCCGTTCTTCGTGCCGGCCTTTGTCACCGGAAATCGGCTTCGCCTCTGGGCGGGTAATCTGAAGGCCGCGGGAGGCGTGCAGGAAACCGTGCGGAAGCTGATGAGCTATCCGCTGTTTCCGATCGAAATCGAAGCCGCGCAGGGCAAGATCGAATTCAACGACTTTGCGCCCGGCGACGTTCTGACACCTCGGCCCGGCATCAAGATCATGACCACGGCGCTCAACCATCCCGGCGGCGCGACGGGATATCGTGTCGAGTTTGGCGGCCGCGCCATGGCCTACATCACCGATACCGAACTCAGCGCCGATGAAATCGATCCGGCGCTGCTTGAGCTGGCGCGCGATGCGTCGATTGTTGTTATCGATACGACATACACCGACGAAGAACTGCCTGAGCATGTCGGCTGGGGACACTCCAGCTGGCAGCAGGCCGTCCGGCTGGCCAACGAGGCGGGTGTAGGGAAGCTCTTTTTGTTCCACCACGATCCCGAACACGACGACGACGAGATGGACCGTATCGCCGCCGCCGCCGCCAAGGTTCGGCCGGGGACCGTGGTAGCGAGAGAAGGGCTGTCGATTGAGATTTGAGCGGAGCGCATGTTTTTGGCAGCGCGGCTCCAACATGAATTGCCGCACATAGATTTGACGCCCGATTAACGCTTCGAGGGCCAGAACCGTTGTGGCGCAGGGCGCGGAACGGCATAATACATACCAGATTTCCTTTAGCACCAGGTTGATTCCGATGGATATGTCAGGACTCGTTTCCGGCGCCGGCGGCTTTATCGCGTCCGCGTTCGTGGTCGCCGGCTACACCATGCGAACAATGATCCCGCTCCGTATTTTCGGGATCATCACCAACGTCCTCCTGATCGGATTCTCAGTCGTGCATCACCACTATCCGGTGATGGTGCTGCATCTCATTTTGCTGCCGCTGAACATCTATCGCTTGCGCGAAATGCTGCTGCTGGTTCGCGAAGTGAAGAAATCCGTCAACAGCGATCTGTCGATGGCGTGGCTGAAGCCGTTCATGACCGAGCGGAAATGCAAAGCCGGCGAGATACTGTTCTACAAGTACGAGAAGGCCGAGGAGATGTTCTACATCGTCAGCGGGCGCTTCCGGCTTGTGGAGTCGGGAATCGAACTGCCGATCGGCGCCATCGTCGGCGAGCTCGGCATGCTGTCGCCGTCGAACAAGCGGACCCAAACGCTCGAATGCCTTGAGGGCGGGATCATCCTCAGCGTGACCTATCAGAAGGTCGAGGAGCTCTACGTCCAGAATCCGGCCTTCGGATTCTACTTCCTGCGGCTGGTCAGCGCTCGGCTCTTCCAGAATCTGGGAAGGCTGGAGGCGCAGCTTGCCGAAACCGGCACACAGCAGGCGGCATCGTGAGAGTCCGGGTTCGAGTTCCGCCGTCACCGTTCCGGCTGCTGAAGGAGCGGTATTTCGGCGAGGAGACGCGCAATCCGCGGGTCGCGCGCGCTGCGCTGGCAAAGTTGTCGGCGCGGTTGCCGGCGGATGTCGTTCCGATCGTCAGCGAGGCCGTTCATTCGCTGATCGATTATCAGGACCCCGACTACGCGCTGGCTTATCTTGAACGGATCGAGCGATACGTCGGTCCGGTGGCCCATCCGTTGCCTAATTTCGCTGAACTTGCGCAATTGCTATCGGACCGGATGCACTTCGAGGATCCGATCCGGATCGCTCAATTGAAATTGGCCGAAGCCGGAGGCCCGACCGCCGAGCCCGATGCGACGTCGGTCGACAGGATCGAAAAATTTCGCTGGGATGAAGTGATCCCAATGCTTCCGCCCAAAGCGGCGGCGCCTGCGCTCGATCTTTTTCAGCGGCTGCGCCTGGCGAGGTTGGCGCGCAGAAGCGTGACGCTCCGTTTCAGTTCAAAGGCCCGTTTCAAGCTTCAACGGTTGAAGTGGCTTGCGGCAGCGCGGATCACGCGGCCCTTTTCCGAGCGTTTTAAACGGGAAAAGGTGTGGGTGGAGCGATGGCTTCACATGGTCGATCGAAGTCTGGTGAAGCAGCCCGAGGCCACTGTCGCGATTGTGAGAACCGCAGACCTCATCAAGGGGCACGGCGATACCTACCAGAACGGTCTGGCGGAATGGAATGCGATCATCGACGGTTTGGTCAAGCCGACATGCGACGGGACGCTTCCGCTGCCAAAGCTTGGCGACGCTATCCAAGAAGCGCGCGAGGCGGCCATCGGCGAGCAGGCGCAGAACCGTCTGCTGAGCGCTGTGGAGGAGTTGAGACTACGGGCGCTGGCCGGGACATGAGCGCAGGGAGATGACCATTCAAACGCTTTTGTTGGGCACGATCTCTTTCGAAACCGGTTTCCACTTTCCGGGATCATGCCCTAGAGTTATGAGGAGCGCGGCGCCCGGCACCATTTGCCGCGATGCGCGTGAGCAGGGGGGACGCTCGATGAAGACGTTTTTGAGACTGTTTCTTGGATTTATGCCGGCTCTCGCGCTTTTCGCTTTTGCCGGCATCACGGATGCGCGCGCGGCGGACGAGATCAAGCTCAGCAGCAATCAGCGGATCGCCTGCGGCCGGGGGCTCAATGCCGGCAAACTTCAGAACATCAACTGCAAGTCCTACGCTTATATTTTCAACTCGCGGACCTCGGAATTCTACCGGTGTCAGGTGAGCGTCGGCGTGACCCGGGACAACAGGGAGGTTCTCAAGGTCGATACCGACGGCGCATGTACCTTGAAGGCGCGCATCTTCCCGAATGACTCGTCCTATGCGTTCGACGCAACTGAAACCGAGCCGCCCAACACCAACGCGTTTTTCGGATCGGGCGGGACCGCGATCTGGGTCAGCGACAGCACCAAGCTTGCGGCGAAGGGATGTATCCTGCTCAACGTCGGCGTCGGGCCGGACGTGTTGAGGTGCGTGGACATGGCGTTCAACAAGTAGGGCACTGCCGTTGCCGGCAGGCCTCGACGTCGGATGTGACAATCCGGATTTATCTTTTCAGGAAGAACGCCAGAGCCAACAGGCCAAGAACAACGGCGATGCCGATGGCCCACGTCGACAGCCGGACGTCGCTGGAAAGCTCGCGTGCGGCCTCGTTCTCGGCAATTTTCAGGTTGCGCTTGCGATTGTCATGTTCCGGGTCGCTCACGGTCTCTCCTGACGCTGGCTGGGCGTTGCAGGACGATCCACTGGTCGGCGGTCCGGATCGCCCAGACGAGCAGTGTACCCAGCGCCACGATTAATCCGCAAAGGACAAAAGAAAGATCGGCAGCAGTCAATGACAGGTCCATCGGAGACATCCCTGGTTTGTGCGCCCGGCCTAACTCAGTAAATCAGGATTCGCGCCAAATTGCTGCAGTGCGATATAGATCGCAGGCGGGCCCTGCGGCTTCCGCATGCCTCACCACTAAACGCCCTCAGGGGCGAGCTTGTTCCCTGAACTGTGATGGGGCGGTTCGCCGCGGCGCTTGAGACAATGGCTTGGGTCGTGTCCTATGCCGCCAATTCAGTCAGTTCGAATCAAGGGTGTCCCATGGTGAAAATAACGCAGACTTTAATGGTTTTGGCCGGATTGCTGGCGCTGAGCCATGGGACGGCGCAGGCGACGGAATACCCTTACTGTCTGACCTACACCGAGGGTTGGAGCGGCGCGATCGAGCGTTGCGAATACGCGACTATGGCCCAGTGCCAGGCGAGCGGGCAGGGATTGAATGGAACGTGCGCTGCCAATTGGCGTCTCGCGCTGAACCGGGGCCAGAATCCGGACGCTGCCGAACCAGCCGCACCGAGGAAGCGCACTCGTCACTAAGACGTGGTCCTCAACAGCCGCTGAGAACTGCCTCGTCAGGTGCGTTCGATAAACTCGACGCCGATGACCGCGTCCTTGCGCCAGATCAACCGGCAGCGCGTCACCTTTCTCACATCCCCTGTGAGCGCCAGGCTGAGGTTATTTCCAATCGACCCGCCATCGGTCAGCTTGATGAGCGCGCCGCCGGACGACAGATTGAGGATGGTGCAGTTGCGTTTTGCAAATCCGCCATCAAGCAGCATCCACGCCTGATGTTGCGTGCTGTGTCGAGGTTTACGGTTTTCTTTCTTGAAAACAGCCATCGGTATCTCTCCGTAATCGAAGCATGTTCGTACCGCGCAGAAGTTTCGGAAAATTTGAATCAAAGCTCGAATAAGGGGCTGGGGCGTTAGTGCTTCGTTAACCAGGCGCCCCGGTCTGATGCCAGTCACCGACCGCCAAAACCGGCAATTTTGCCGATTTCAAACACTTTTTGGGCTCATCAGACCTCGCGGAGGTGGAACCGGGGGCTGCCGGACACGTTGGTTTGCCGGAGGGCCTCCGGTGGCTGGCGGTCATGGTGGTGGCACGACGAGGGCTGGGAGAGGCGAGCGGGCGCGCCTGATCCGTGGCGCGGTTGTGTTCCTGACCGCGCTAGCGGGCGTGCTGATCGCGATCTTTGTGTTTTTTCATTACTTCGGCACCGAAGAGTCCGGACCCTCGCTCGCCTGCACGGCGCGGCTTTATAGTCCCTATAATCCCAAGGATCTCGAGCAGTGCATGACCGTCTGCATGGTTTGCAGCGCCGGTGTGAAGACCACGTGCTCAACGTCTTGCATGCTCAAGGGCGCGCGGTGAGGGCGGCTTGATTTTTCCACGCCGGCACAACTTCATAACTTGACAGGGGCAATACAATATCCGCCGCGATCGGGCTTGCTTGCGCATGCGTCTCGTTTTCTTATGGCGGAAATTGCGTAGAGCAATCTGAGCGCCTAGAAGGAAACTTGGGCAGCGGGGGGAGCCGAATGAAGCGTTACGTTATCTTTGCAGCCATAGGGCCACTGGTCGCAGGCTTTCTTCTTCTCGTTCTCGGCGCGCCCGCCGGATACTGGGACAAGCCAGATGTCGTGAGAAAGCTGTTCACGGTCGTGCTGTCGCAAGTGCCCTACAATTATCTTTTCGGAATCATTCCGGCTCTCATGATCGGCGCAGTGGATGACATTCTCTTCCACGTCAGGCAGGTGAGCCCGGTTGTGCGCATGTTGTTGACCGGTCTCGTTGCGTTTGCGGCAACGGCGATCCTCTACGGAACATTGGGGACAGAGACAGGTCTCAAGCACTACGTACTCTACGGACTTGTCGGGTTTTTCCCGGCGACGGTTTCTTCGTGGCTGGCGCACAAGACCGACAAGACCGCAGTCGCAAAGTGAGTGCTGGGTTTGCCGTAGTAATCCCGCCGTGTCGCGAGAAGGGCTCGTTGCTCGTCCAGCGGATGGTGGATCGCGCGAGATATGTTACAGATGCGCGGCTTGAGGGTGAGGAATTCCTGTATGGATAAGTCGTTGTTTGCTGCTCCGAGACGTGGCCTCAGGCAGGAAGATTGTCAGTTTTACCATACGATGGACATTCCGACGGTCGGTGTCGTTTATGGGTTCGAAGGCGGCAACTGGGATTTGCGGCCGCAGATAAAATTCTTCCTGGATGGGCTGGGTCTGGCGGGGAAGCGCGTTCTCGAGATAGGACCCGCGAGCGGTCATCTTACGTTCGAGCTTGAGAAGCGTGGCGCCGACGTTGTTGCGATCGAGATACCTCACGATCATCGTTACGATGTGGTTCCGTATCCATCCATCGCGGGCTACTGGCAAACCGCCGTGGAGAATACATGGAAGCCGATGACGAATTCATGGTGGTTTGCGCATGAACACTTCAAGTCCAGGGCGAGTGTCGTCTACATCGGAGCCTACGATCTCGACAAAATCGATATAGGCCGGTTCGACATTGCTCTGGTTTCGAACATGCTCCTGCATAACCGCGATCCGCTGAAGATCTTGCAGAATTGTGCCGCGATTACTGACCGGCAGGTCGCCGTTGTCGATATCGTTGAGCCTTCGCTCGAGGCCCTCGGCGAGCCGGTCGTGAGATTTAAGCCGAACCCCAATCCCGAACCAGGGAAAGAGGATTGGAATCAATGGTGGCGGCTGAGTTCACGCTTCATCGCGGATTCGTTGAGCGTAATGGGTTTCAAAAACGCAAGCATCACGAAATTCTCTCCCGAGTGGAACAAGATTCCGATCGAGTCATTTCGCGTGCTGGCTTCGAAGTAGGCGCTCGTCAGTAACGCGACGGAAGCTCCAGTTGGATCGATAGATTTTAAGAGCATAAATTCAAAGGATAATTGATGCGTTCCTTTAATGTTGTCGAGCGACTGCGCAACATTGTGCGCCGCCATCGCGATTCACAGCAGAGCATCTATGGTGAACTTCAAGCCATCCGAATGCTGCTCTCGTATGGTTATGGTTCTCCGGGCAACGCCGCTTATGGCCGGCTTATCGATGACGTCATCGCGGCGGATGGCCGCTATGCCGATCCGTTATGTCTTGCCCGCTTCTCGGCGAGCATGTCGAGCCAGGTGGGAGAAGACGGAATCATCGCGGAGATTTTTAACCGCATCGGTCGAAGGGATCGGACCTTCGTTGAGATCGGCGTCGAAAACGGAACGCAGAATACGACGCGGTTTCTTCTCGAAAGCGGATGGACGGGCACGTGGATTGAAGGATCGGAAAAGGACGCGAACGCCGCACGCCAATTCATGCAGAGCTACGTGGACAACGGCCGTCTTAAAATTATTCACGCTTCGGTAACGGCGGAGAACGTCAATGATCTGTTTGACCGTGCCGAGACGCCGGACGTCATCGACTATCTTTCGATCGACATCGACTACAACACGCCGCACGTCTGGTCCGCTCTTCGGAGGAAGTCACGCGTGGCCTGCATCGAATACAACGGTCATCTGCCTTGTAATATCGCAATGTCGGTCCCTTACGAACCAAATCGAACGTGGGACGGACACACTGTGTGGTTCGGTGGCAGTCTGAAAACGATGGAGAACATCGGCAGGGAAAAGGGGATGTCTTTGGTGGGATGCGATCTCATCGGCATCAACTCGTTCTTTGTATCGAGCGACGAAGCAACGGGAAAATTTCGCGCACCTTTCACCGCGGAGAACCACTACCAGCGCGCCCGCGCGCACAACGTGCTGCCTTATTCGATTTCCGCGCCTCATCAACGCTGGGTCGTTGAAGACTAGGGCGCGGCAACAGTTATCCAGTTTATGACATCAGACTGGAGCGTTGTTCGGCGCTGCCCTTAGCGTGCAGAATTTGATCAAACACCTCGTCATCAAGGGCCGTCAGTCGTCCGGTTGATGCTCGAATCCTTCTCCGTTCTCCAGGGAGGGATGTTATTCGCGCGCGCCGATGAAGCATGGACGCCGGGTTAGGTGATCCGGTCACGCGATCATTCGCACAAGGTTCTGCAGGGTCTATCCCGTGCGGCAACGACATTCGCCGACTCATTCGTATCGCCGATGTCGAGGAATGCCTGGCGATCGCGTTGGCGTGCTGAGTTCCCCGGACAGGGATTGAACCGGATAGCGCCCCAAGACGACCCAGAGTCACACATCAGCAATGGAGGCTTTCATGGTACGGCCCGGATTCTCCGTCATTCTCGCTTTATTGATGCTCGTCATGGCAGGGACTGCCCTGTATTCACGGTCTCATACAAACGAATTGAAGGAACACGCACCTTCGACCTTTTTCCGGGATGCAGTTGCAACTGGAAAGGCCAAGAACATGCCGACAGAAGCATTTGACGATATGTCATTCACCAATCCGTCCGCGCGCTGAGTTTATGGCGTTCGAAAAGGTGGCCGCCCAGTTGGCAGCCTCTTGTCGAGCGTGTCAGATTTCTGTGCGGCGCGCCGGACAGTCGCTCTGCCTCAATAGGTTCAGGGCATCGAAGATTGCTTGTTCGTGTTGGGCGTACAGCTTTCCCGCCTCTGCGTATTCGCGAGCGGCCACAAGCGGGTGAACCGGGTGGTGATGGCGTTCAGGCAACGCGCGGCTGATGATCGTCAGCACTTTCGCAAGAGCTGACAAGGTTTCCTTGCATGAGGTCATCGCCAATGCAGCCCTTCACCCCGAACCTGGCTGCTCTGCAGCTTGCGGCTAATCGCTGATCTAGTGACTGGGCTTTAAGCAGGCGGATTCTTAATTCGCAATACAGCCAACGGTTGACGACATCGCAGTGTCTTCATGGCATCGGCAATTCGAGATAGCTCACCGGCAGCTATCCGCATCGCCAAAGCAGGGGGATTGGATCATTTGGGCACGTTTGTAATCGGGATAGCTCGCTTCCGACATGCGTTGAACAAAAGTGGCAAACACATGGTCTGAGAGTCTGGCAAAGCTATTGAAATTGTTGGTATCTGGCGGAAGGGGTGACCTTCATACGCCCTTGAAGCGTCATGCATTTTTATCACCTCGATTTTCTAACTACGGTTTCACCAACGGTTTGCGTGGCGGTTTTGGAGCAACTTCGAAGTTCTCCCTGCCGTCCGGCTTTGGTGGCACCATCCGAATGCGATCCGAGATTCCAGCGGCCGTCCTTGTGAGATTATCTGGATTGGCTATGCCGTTGTATAGCTCAAAGAAACGCATCACCGCTGGCCAGTACCGGCCGCCCATGAGCTCGTCGATCGGCGGCAGGGCGTGCTTCTGCTCAAGATAGAGCGCAAGCCGAGGCCATTCCTTGGCCCGCTTCGGTCCCAGGACCGCAAGGCCGATTTGTCTCTCATCGGGGTAAAGAGGCATCGCGTCATTGCGCTGATCTGCCGCAGACAATGCTATGCGGCCCCTTTGGCGGGAAACTTCGCTGCGAAGTAGCCCTTGCGAAACCGGCGGATGACGTCTTCCAGGTGTCCACAGCAGAAATTCATTCGATCGATGCTCTGCTCAGAGATCACCCTAAAGCCTCCTGGCGCCATAACGAGAGGCGTGGGTTGGGTTTCAACCTGAACGACCAGACTGCATAGGTCGGCAAGGCCGAGTAACTCTTCGATTGCACCTTCAAGCTGGCGATACGCTTTCGCGAGATCGAAATCTGTTGGAGGGGGCACGTTAGGTTGGTCCGAAGTTCGGGTCATGATCACCTCATGTTGCGGGTTAGGGCCGGGGTCGAAGCGCCAACTTCCCCCCGGCTTGTTTTTGTGTTATCCCTAATTCATGGCAAAGTCAATTAGTGATAACACAAAAAGACGTGGCAGGCCCGTAACAACGGGAAAGGGCACGTTGATTGGCGTACGGATGCTCGATCCCCAACTTCGCGGGGTCGATACTTGGGCAAAATCACAAAATGATCCAAGCGTCACACGTCCAGAGGCGATTAGACGCCTTGTGGATCTGGCGTTGAAATCCAAGCTGAGCAAATAGAATTGATGGCGGACCTCAGCAGCCTTTTCGCGCTTGGTGCAGGCATCGGGACCGCAATCGGGGTGATAATGGCTTTCGCGCGCACTCCCCCTGCAGACGCAAAAACCAATCTATCAAAATGGATTGAGTTTGCCGGAATTCATCACATTCCTATTTGGGTGAGGTCGCCGATTGTCAGCCGTGTTGTTATTGGATTCTGCACTGCTTTGACCGGTGTCATGGTCTTTATGATGGGCGCATTTTTTACTGATTGGTACAATCGGCCAATTTTGGATAAGTCTGATCAGCAGTTTCTGGAAAGAATTCATCGTCTCGAAGACGAACTCGAAAAAACGCAAAAGCAACTTGTGCAAGCTGAAAAGCAGCCACAGCCATCTTACACGATACAACCGCCATCTGGTGCCGTTGCGAGCAGAGGGATTACGTGGAATTCAGATTTTGCGTTGGTTGTCACTGGCGGTGGCCCCAAAGCAGAAATCAACGCGATTCTATTTCGAGGCGTTGCGGGACCGTTGGTGACTCTGAAAGAAGCATTTGTGGTGTCAGAGCTCACGGGGCGGAGACAGTCACTTTACGCGAACATTCCGTATGGCGGTGGAGCTGTTCCAATCGAGCAAATTGAAGCAATCCCACCGGGAGCTGCTATTGACCTTGTTCTCGAGTGGAAGCCGGCGCTCTCTATAAATGATTTCCTTAGTCAGTGGGGTAAGCTGAGGTTCGTAGCCAAATACAATGATTACAACTACGAAGCCCGATTTGATGAGCAAAAGATTCGCGCAAAGGTCTTTGGTGAAATTCAAGGGGCCGGCGGCCCCTTGGTCACAAAGAAGCAGTAATTCCCAAGTGGGGATGTGCTTTCGTTTGTCCTCTCAGGCCGCGACAATGAGCCAGGAGCCGCTGATTCGCAGGAGCGCGCGGATGACATTCGATTTTTTCGAAGAACTAACGAACGGTGGCGAGCGTACTGGCAGGATCGCCGTCGCGCGCGCAGGTAAAGAGCCTCTGCGGGCCGGCCAGAGCCAGTGGTATCGCGTCACGTCGACCACGCCTTGGTATCTGAGCAATAGCCTCGATGCCAAAGTCAGGCTTGAGGGCGTAGTGATCGGCCGCCGTTAACCGTTCGAGCGCATCGTTCTCAAGTGCAAGCGGGAAATGTTTTTCGCGCTGTAAGCAGTCTTGAGCGAAGTATTTCAGACACTTAATCGAGCTGGAGCTGACCGTGAAGCGCAACATGGAAACCGTCAGGGCGCTCTTGCTCAGGCTAGAGTCTCTGCCAATGAAAAGCGCAAGCTCGATTGTCATGATCAGCGCTGCTGACAAGCAATTGTCCATAGAGGGTATCTCGCCCCAGGAGGTCGACTACCATTTGGCGTTGATAGTCGAGCAAAATCTAATCGAATGTGCGGGCAACGGATTGCTAAACGGCGCGATTGCTTTTCGTCGGCTGACCTGGGAGGGCCACGATTTTGTTGATGCGGTGCGCGACGACGAAATTTGGAGAAAAACAAAAGCAGGCGCGGAACAGGCCGGTGGATTAACGTTCGATTTAGTGAAAGACCTCGCCAAGGGTTTTATCAAAACGCAGATTAAGAAATATACGGACGTGGAAATCTAGATCGGTGGCGAACCGCTATGTGAGTTGAGATGAGAAACTCAGGAGTGAGAGTACCGTTGGCCGCGTTTCTGCCAACGTGTCTTCATTGCCTCTGCCGCTTCGACATCCTCAACCATCACAAATTTGACAGCGAGCACGTCGTTGATGGCGCCGGCGGAAACGGGGCCAAGTTTCTTGATCATGCCTGGGCCGAGAACCTTCGCGGAATAGCCTGATTGCAACCCTCCGATAGCGTCGATCAACTCGAACGATAGATCGAGCTCAGCCTTTCGCCGGCGCAACGCCTCTATCAGGCCGTCGTAGTCGGTAAATTCGGCGAGGACACGGGGTTCGCTCATGTGGGCCACGGGGTGAGGGACCATTCGCCCGGGTGGCGCTTGACTGCCTCCCGCGCATCGACTTCGTACATGAAGGCGGCAGATCCATCGATGTGGTGCACCACGATCTGCCTTGTTTCGCCGAGCCGTTCCCCGAGTGGTCTTGAAACAGGCTGGCGCCGGGGAACTGTTTCCCCGGCGCCGACCCGTCGCAGCGATCGTCGGATCCGGCTCATGTCAGTAAAGCGATGGCAAATCTACGCGACCATCTTGCCACGGGGACTTTCGCATCCGCGCCTTATCGTTCTGATTGAAATACGCCAGAACCTGCTTGGCGGATTCATTCAGCGGATGAAAACTCGAATGCGGCCATGCGGTCGTGGAGATTTCCTCTCCGCCTTTGACATCGCGTTCGCCGTATTGCCAACGGTTACCGCTGCCATAGGCGGAGAATGGGTGGTCGGTGCGGTCGCTTGGCTTCAATGCGGCCTGCACAATTTCCCGCGTGGCTCGATAACGAGGCACCTCCTTCTCCCAGCCGACATGAGGGAGGCGTTCGAACCTCAGCTTGCCATGCGACATTCGCACAGCTTGCTGCGCCTGAGTAAATTCCATGTCCTGAAAGCCATCCTGCGAGTAAACGCGGTGCAGGCCTTGGGCGACCGGCTTTTCTTTCAATGCGGGCATTGTCGTTCTCCTTGATATTTCCGCGCGATTATCCGTGCGGGTACGGGTTGTTGTTAGGGTGACTCAGCATGTCTTTACCGAACGTGTAGGTGGCAACGTCGTTGCCAGAGCGATCCTTAATCGGGATGGGCCTAAGGCCGCTGTCGATACGAGTGCCGGCCTCGCGCAAAATATGCATGATCATGTTCCGCTCCTGGTCGGGCCGCTCGCCGAAATCCTTGGTGCGCGTGTGAATCGTCAAAGTGAAAACTGCCATGTTCTATCCTTAGGGTTGGACGCCATCGAATGATCGTGAGTAGGCGAGGTTCTCCTTCACCCGACTCTCACGCGAGCGCATGTCGGTCTCGAACTTGGCGATATAAGGCGAGATATCAAACGAGTGCCGAGTAGATCCGGTTTTCGGATTGATGATCGTCTCAAGCATGCCGTTGGGCTTCTGAACGACGATCGAATAACGCGGCGGTCGACCGGCGCTGATGTCTTCCTCGGTCTTGGTGTCCGAAACCAATGCAGCGAACTTCCATCGTGGTTGGCTGCCGCCCTGGCCGCTCGCAGCGTCACCCACGTAGAACCCGTCACCTTGGCTCGCGACTCTCGGGCCGAGCATCGCTTCGATCTTCGCGTTGATCTCGTCCTTAATCCATTGATGCGAGCGACCGAGGGGAGGATAGAACGGCTGACCGTTTCGAGGATTCACAACCATTTCCGGCGGCCGCTTCATGATCACGTTGCCGGCGGCTTCCGACGGTCCCCAGCTTTGCCTAAGCCGTTCGGTCGCGCTCAATGCAGCCTTGTCTGCCGACAGGCCGCTTTCCCGCAACGCTGTGTATGCGGTCCGATAATCCGCTAGCATGCGATCAGGCGACATCGAAGTCTGAGGAACAGCATCATCAGCGAGCCGCGCGCCACCGGCGAAGGGCAGGCGAGACAGTAGCCTGCTCGAGAAGTTCGACGCCAAAGAAGCGGCAGTGGTACCGGCCAATTCCTTCTCGGCTTCGGCCTTAACTCGCTCGCGGGCAGCCTTTTGCGAAGGATCGTCGACGGTCAAGAAGTCCTGGGCAATTTCAGCTGGCGAGAATGCGTCACGTTTCGCCTGCCAAATTTGCATCCGATCGACGGCTTCTTTGCCAAACGCCGCTTCGGCCACCTGCGGATTGCCGCGCCAGATCTTATCGAGCGCCGTAAAGCCAACCTCGAGTCGATCAGGATCACGGCTGTTGACCATTCCCGTGATGCCATCGACGATAGGCTTCGAATTGAAAGTCGCTGCGGCAATCCCGTTCGGAAGTTTCGCAACCTCTTGTAGGAACGCGGCGCCCAGATGCACGTCACCGTGAGCAAGGGTATTCTTCCAAGCGTTCGCCTCAGCCGGATCAAGGGCGCTCGTCGGCGGTAACGATTGTTCGGTGCGGAAGATTGCTTGCCGCGTTACGCGCTCCTGTAGCGCCTGCCCGAGCCCCGCAGAATTGTCGGGATCAACAGGCGAGAGGGGGGGCCTTCCGCCGTATCGTGTCGAAGCGTCGTATGGGGCGGTCTGATAGGCCTGTGTGACCTGCCTGTCGATCTGATCTGCATAAGTGAGGAAGTTGCCGATGACTTTCGATCCAGCAATCCGGTACTGCCCGGAAATTTCGGTGCGGATCGATGCGCGCGCTTGGGGAGTTGCGTTTGTATAACGCTCACCGAATTCCGCGAGGGCTCCGAGTTCGGCCACCTGTTGTTTCTGCTGGTCGGTGCCGACGGCATGAACAAGCGCGCCGAGCTCGTCGATGTCGCGAGGGTTAGGCGCAAAACCGGCATCAACGGCCTTCTTCACCGTGCCAAGGTGCGAAGTCAGATCCTCAGCGGCTTTGGCTTGGGCGAACTGCAGGTACGCTGCCTGCTCAGTTGGCTTGAGGCTGGTAACCGCGGCAGGTGTGCTGGGAGCCTGACCCATTTTGCGGTTGGCCCAATCTAGGATCGCGCCGGCCGTCGAGTATTTCCGCATCAGGTCAGGGTTGGCAATGATCGCCTTATCCCAGATCAGCCCTTGCAATGGCGTGTTCGGATCGGCCGATGCCACCGCGACGGCATCCCGGGGCCCGAGCAGGTGCGCGAGATACAGGCGACCTTCGCTCGGGAAGATCCCCTGACCGGCAAAGATCGCGGCGTTCTGTCGGTTGTTGACCGTCGCCAATTCCCTGGACATATCCCGGTCGGTTCGGAGCGCCAACAGCTCGCCGTCTGTTTTGCCGGCGGCAATGTCGGGCCGGGATTGCCGAACGAGCGTCAGCCAAGTGCCCTTGGTGAATTGAAGTGCACCGAGTGCGCTCGAGGTGGCCGACTGCGCGTTGACATTGCCGCGGCTTTCCGCGTTCTCGAATTTGTCGAGGATGCCGCGCGGATCTGGCCTGCCGGTCTGACCGTTGATGAAGTTCGCGCGATCCTCGCTCGGCAGCGATGAAAACCACGGATAGGTTTTGCTCAGGGCGTCGGCCTGTATGACGCGGGCGAGTGCCTTCGTGGCGCCGGCATCCGCGGCACGGGCCTTGAAGTCGTCGATCGTCGCCGGAGCAACCCCGCCGTTCCTGAGCAGATCATCGAGCTTGGCAGCTTCCTGATTGAGCGCGGCAATCGCCACCTGGCCATCGGCAGTGAGGGCTCTGATCTGTCCCAACGCGAGCTTGTTGTATTGAAGCCGCTGCTCAGGCGAGAGATGCCCGAACTGTTCACCGGTCAAAAGGGTTTCGGCGAGCTCTTTTGCTTTGATCAGCCCGCCGTTCGGAGTTCCATCATCCGAATACGATTTGTCCTCGGCAATGCGCCGCACGGCTCCGATGACAGCGAGAGCGCCATGTCGCGAGGTCAGATCGCGGAAATCGGCATCAGCTTTTTCCTTCGTGTAGTTCAGCGTCGGGTCGGTTTGCGCTTGCTGTTGGCGCGCACGGTAATCGCCGAGAATTTCTTTGTATTCGAGGCTGTCGGTCCCACCGGCCTGGGCAAGCTGTGCGGCAGTATTGTCCTTATCGTCGAGAAAGTCCTTTAACACCGTCCGGTTGTTGTGGACGTCCGCGGCGTGGCGGGCGAGGGCCAAACCCTGATAAGCTGCGGACGCGTGTTGGTCCATGAGCAGGCCGACAGAGCGCGCCAGTTCGTCGCTCGGCTGACCGGCGACCAGTTCAGAGCCGTAGCTGTCCGCCCATTCCTGAAACGCTTGTGGCTTGCCGTCGAATTTCAGCCGCGCCTCGAGAACCTTCGCTTTGATCCCGGGCTCGATCTGCGACAGATAAGTCATCTGCGCAGTGCGGTTAAACGCCTCTGCGGCCTTGCCCAGCGGGGGCAGAGTCTGCACGGACAGATTACCCTCATCATCCATCGTCACGGCGCGCTTACCGGCTTCCTTGGCCATGTCCACGCTGACGTCATCGAGCGCGCCGCCGAGCTTGTCCATTGCGCGGCCGAGATTGGCATAAGGCGACGCAACCGCTTCCGCCGTCAGGGGAGAGCGCGGCGCTTCGGTCGTGACGACGTTTCGCGATACGCCCGGCAGATCCACCATCAATCGCGTCCGCCTTTGATCAGTTGAAGTCGAGGAGGCATCGCGGCGGAACTCGCGGAGGCTGGCGATTTGTCTAGCGCGTCCGCCGCGCGTCGCATGGCACCGATATTGTTCAGGGTCGTTGTGAACGTCTCCGGTAAGATGCGGCGCGTCAGATCTGGCTTGCCGTTGCGGGGTGGATTCATCCGGACCACCGGGCGCTTAGGAACATTCGTGTTTCTTTGCCCAAGAACGTCCGCGAGTTCGTGTTGTCGGTGACGTATTCCATCGCATTCGCGACGTTCACACCGAGTGACGACGGCATGAGGTGTTCCGCAACCATGTCGACGCCCATGGTTGCAACGCTCTGAAGTTGCCGCCCGATTTTGCCCGACATGATGGTGGTCGAATTGATGCCGATGCCAATGCCGGCGTCAGAGTTTGCGCCCGCTCCGGCTGCGAACATCGACTGAATGAAGCGCAGGTCGACGGTGCAATCTGTCAGCGCCGTAAAAATCGAAAGCGAATTCGCGGTGTTGCCATTGGATGCGCGTCCGGTGTTCACGGTGTTCAACGTCCAACTTGCCGTCGGATCGCCGCCCTTCAAGTAGATCAGGCGTGAATTGTACGGATTGAACACATCCCAACGGCGTGACTGCCCATAGCTGCGATGGAAATTCGCCTGGCCGTCGCCGGAGCCGATCGACACCGAGGCAAGCCACACACCGCGCTTTTCACCTACGATCCGCGTGACGCCGTTCAGCAGGGCTGAAATCGGATACTTGTTGACCCATAAACCGCCGAGACGAATCTGCTCAATCGTACCGGGACCGGCCCCACGCGCACCGGCACCCGCAGTCGACGTCTGCCATGCCGGCGACCATCCGTAGCGGACGCGCCCGCACTCGTCGAAGCTGTAAAGATCAAAGATGCTGTTCGCGGCAAGACCTGCAAGCGAGATCGGTCGCTCGTCGAAAGCTTCACACTCGAATTGTCCGGCGCGCATGACCGGCAAGCCATTGTGAGCGTCGGGCGTATAGAAAAGCTGGCTCACACCTGTCACGTCGCCGGTAATGAACGGCGTACCGGATACCGGCGTGAGATAGCCGCCCGGCGCGAACGACGCATGGCGGCTGACCCCAGGACGATGGCCGAACTGACCGAGGTTCATCTAGTTCTCCGATCTGCCGGGCTGGAAATCCCACGGCGCATTACGGGGTCGCTTACGCGAACCCGGCAGATCGAAGCTGCTGATGGGAGCGCGCCGGTCGGTTTCCACCCGACGAATGCGCGCAGCATCGATCAATCTGAGATCGGTGCAACGCACCGCTTTAGCTCTTCACGACCGATTTTATGCTGGGTTAATATCCACAGGCGCCGTCCCAAAGAGGATAGATTATGCGGAATTTTGCTGCGTCATTTGCCACCGTTCACGATGTGATGGCCGCGACGGCGGAAGACGTGGGTATCGCGCTCGTTCTACATGCCCAAGTCGCTGGCGAGCGCGTTGCGCCAAACAACCTTGCGAGTGAGTTCGCACGGCGTTATGGCGACGCCGCGAGAAGCCGCGCATTTGACGATGTGATTTCGGAGGGATTTCAATGGGCCTTGAACATGCTGCTGATGGTGCCCGACCTGTCCCAGCCGGCAGCTTGGTTTATCCTATCGCGCGCGGGGCGCGAATTTGAGCCCAGCAGGGATCTCGAAAGGATCAATCTAGAGAGAATCTTGCCGCTCTACCTTTTACACCCTGCCATTGAGGCTGCGTCGCTCGATATATTCAAGATCGGCCGCTACAACGCTGCGGTTTTTGAAGCCTTTGTTCTGATTGAAAAGACCGTGCGCGAAGCAGCCGGTGCCGAAATGCACGAGCACGGCATGCCCATGATTACAAAGGCATTCAAGGCGGATAAACAGATTGGCCCACTAGCCGCGAAGGATGATCCCACCGGCGAGCGCGAGGCAATGCAATACCTCATGGCGGGCGCAGTAGGGGTATTCAAGAACCCGCGAAGTCACGGACGGGCCGAACTGACCGATCCGAAGGAAGCGGCGGAAATGCTAATCTTCGCGAGTCATCTTTTGCGGATCATAGAAGCGCGAAGGCCCGAAAAACATGCCAACGCAATCGAAAGGCCCCGAAATCTTTAGATGCGGCGCAGGAAACCTGCGCTCGGCCGGCTTTTTCGAACTTCCTCAGCATCACGTTTCTTCGCAGCTTCCGAGCGTTCGTCGACCGTCGTCGTCTTGAAAGTGCCAAAACCACGCAGTTGGGCCTCCTCTCCAAGCCACGCTCTTGCCTCACGATCGGTTTTCAATAGCTTTGTGTCCGACTGAGTAAGAACACTATCTCCGGTGTGAAGTTCGACAGTGTATGAGGCTTGTGCGCCTTCGTCTGCATGAAGAACCTTCGCCGACATGACGGCGCCATTCGCAGCCGTGAGCAGTTCGGCACGAGGAGCGGTGCGACGGCGAATCCAATTTGAGATTACCGCCGTGGGTATTGCCCCGCGAACGCGCGGTACGAGCTTAACCGGCACGCCGGCGGGAAGTTGGGCTGCCACAAGAGCAATTGAAGCTTCGCAGGTTGACATGGTCGGAAAGCCGCAAACCCTCAGATCGCGATCATCGTGCGGAAGACCAATTCGGAAGAACCGATCTCCATTGTCCTCGACCTGAATGTTACTTTGTACGTGTTCTAACAAAGTATCAGCGGCTTTTCGTATCTGCGCGTACAGATCCCGCAGTTCGTCGATCGCCCCCTGGGGGGCGCTACGCCGATCACTGCACCAGGATTTTATGCTGTCTATACGGACGCCATGAAAGTCGGCCGCTTCCTGTTGCGAGAGGCCGCAAAGCTGGCGCAATAGATCATATGTGCTCTCGGTCATTAAGGGCTCCTGTCCCTTTTCTCATCGGGCCAATCCCAACGGAAAATTAAATGTACACGCTAGGTGTACATTGCGCAACACTAAATCTGTTCACGGTCCTACCGTAGGCTAAGTTTGTTTTCTTCGGGGTGATGGCGGACACAAATCTTCGGCGCTCGGGGCTTGGAATGCTTTCAAAGTCTCAAGGAACAATCTTGACGCGCACCGGGAAGCGGTCGTTGATCGAGACTTCGTTACTCGATGGGTAGGCTGTGATTACGCCATCGCGCACGTAGACTCGGGGTGTGCCGAAAGCGATGTACAGCGCCGCGCCGGCAGTCACTACATTGCAGGCCGCGGAAATGCCCAGGCACCATGCAAGTGGTGAAATGCTGCGGATCCAAGGTTTAAAGGGCACGGCTTTTCCTCAGTGAGAGTGCTTTTGAAATTGAGCTATCGTGTTAACCGCAGTTTGAACCGGATACTGCAATCCCACCTTAATTCCCCAGACAATCGCAATTGAAGCAACCCAAGAAAGCCAATTGCGCGCGCGCCAAATCGCACGCCTTACACGGCCGGTCGGGGCATTGGTTGTCTTTGGCTTTGAACCCTCAACGACAGGCCTGCGAAATTCAAGCAACCAGTCGAAGAGTGTTTGAAGGTAAAAAATAATCAGGATGTAAGAAAAAATATACATGGCCGTTAGAAGACCACTCTTTGAGGCATCGGCGGCAACTTGAAAGGCGGCTGTAACCCCGAGCCAGGCGATTAGTTTGAACGTCCAGTCGACGATTGCTCGGACATTAAAAAACGCGTGGTCATCGGGCAGGCTTCCTATTTGCATTTCCATGTAGATCATCCAAGAGCAGGGTAGTCGTGATTTTTCTGTTCGCTTGAACGCAACGCCTTGGCTTGGCTTTCAGTTACAATATCAACCGCCTGACGAATTGCGGCGTCGGTGTGCCCGTCAGCCAGCATTGTACCGACGAACTGAAGATAGCTGAGCAATAGGTGACCGTCGTCGTTGAGCCGAGCGATATCGGGTCCAGGAACTACAATTCCGACTTTAGCTACCTCGATGAAGAGCGATTCCAGTCGCGGCGCCAGATCACCGATATAATCTGGCCAAGGGTTTAGAGATCGGCGTTCGCGTTGTTGGATCGCTTGAGCCATTTCCTGCATCCGATAGCCGATATCTCGGTGTTGAGATGCGAGGCTCTTACTCTTGTTCGTGCCAATGCGATTCGCAATCAATCCAAGGCCGAAACCAAGAATGCCGGTAAGGGCCGGGTAAAACCATGCCTGCTCAGCGATCGCGGCAAGCGTCGACAAAGCAAGGTGAACACCCTTCGATGGATCGTCGAGGTATCCGGCTTTATCAAGCCAGCGCTCCACAAGCTTCGCCAACAATGGGCTGGCTGCAAGTACGGTAAGGAACGCGACTAGCCGGCGTATGAACTCCATCATCGCATCTACCGACGCTTTGCAACTGCCACCGGCGCGGCTGTGGCAAGTTCTCGTCGTTTGCGTTCGGCATCAATTTCCGCAAGCTCTTGTCGCTTCGCATCGGCTTGTTCTTCGGGGACCAGCACGTAGCCTTTTTGCGCCATGCAGGCCGTCGCCACTCGACCGGCGGCATCATTCCGCTCGATGGACGCGGCAATCCCAGCCATGCCACCATTCGTCACCGTTACGCCCGACAGAGAAGCCTTGTCCCGCTCGCCTTGGCAGATGGTCGAATCCATCTGGGCTTGCTGCAGGTTCACCGGATCATTCTTGATCGACTGCCCGTCGCTTCGCACCCAAGACATCTTCGGCGCAGCCGCACAGGCGGCGAGCATCAACACAGCGCCAACGGCTGCCATTCTTAAAATATACATTGGTGATCTCCCCAGACCCGGCCAAATTGTTTCGCAACCGGAAGATGAGCACAAGGGGTGGGCCCATTATCCGGGGAAGTTTTGATCGGGCTATTTTGGGGAGAAGTGCATGTAGCGTTGACCACCGTATGAATTCGACGCCGATTTACCCCCCCCCGGGCCCGCGACCAGGCCGGCGCGCGTCACGAAGGGGCGGGGGTACCTGCATTTTGCAGCGCGGCCGGACGATCAGCGCGCGCAGGTGATAGTCCCGCGCGGTAGGCAACGCTCCGTTCGTGGGTAAACACCGTAGGTTTCGACGCGTGTAAGCAATTGCTCAATCACTTCAATAGCAATGGACGGATGGTATCTCCGCCATGCTCGTTTGGTGTTACATCAAGCGATTGGGGAAGTGATGTGCGCGTGCCGTCACCGTTCTGAATCACGATTACGAGGCCTGGTGAGACGGCCGCTGGTGCGCCGGGAGGCGGTCCTGCGTCTGCTATCGCCTCAAGCGCTTTTGCAGCCTGTACGCGCGCCATGGCGTTGCCGGACGCATCCCTGACGTCGACCAGGCTATGAATGTTGTGGGCCCGTTCGCCCGTCCGCAACACCACACACATCGCATTCCAGTACCTTGCGACTTCAGGCTTCTCGAGAGCCAGATACAGCGCGCGCTCAGTAATGCCAGCGGTTTTGCACGCATCCAGTCGAGTGCGGCGATCGAGCACGATGGCGTCAATGGTGCTCTTGATCGCCCGCGTAAGTCCCCGTGGGCGGCGGCGTTTGTCCACCGCTCCAATGGATTGTTTCACGAGTTTGCGGGATTTGGGTGGCGCGATGTCAGTTTTGGTCATTGCAATCTCGGTCTGCCGGGATGAAGGAGCGCGCTGCGTAGTCGCCCGAAGGCGACGGAGTGCGCGCGCGGGTGGGGCGCAACCTGTTGCACCCACACTATAGGGGACAGGTTGCGCGGTTGCGCTAGGCTATCGAAGTGCTTTGAAGCGCAACCAGATTGGACGAGGTTGCGCTGAGGTTGCGCGGTTGCGGATGTTGTCATGTGAGCCAGACCCACTCGCTGTCGAAGTTGATAAGGTCTTTGGCGCGAAGTTGGCTCAGCGTCTTGGATAGCATGGCGCGAAACGTATTGGCTTCGGCGTCCGCTTGCCAAGCCATTGTCGTGCAGTAGTTTTTTAGGTTGGCGCGGCTGACCGTCCGAACGCTGTTGGGCACGGCGAAGCTGCCGACATTCGTTTCGCCCATATCCTCGATTGCGCGCCGGATCACTTTGAGCAGGTCACCTGCGACACCGACGGGCGGCTTCGGCTTTTTGGTTGCGCTAGGTTGCGCTTCACCCGGCTCAGATAACAATTCGACCACGCAGGTGCCATTTTCGGAGGTTGCACCGAGGTTGTCGGAGGTTGCGCTGAGATCGAACGGTAGGAGCCTGAAACGCCATTCCTGGCCTTCCGGCCCGTCTTTCATTTCGTCGATCCGGACCTTGCTGTAGCCGGCGAACTTCTCCACCAGCATGGTGACGTCCGCCGCGCCATTGAGCGCATTGCTACCGCGGCCACCACGATCCGCATTCTTTCCCATGTGATGGACCACGACGACGGTGCAGGCGAACCGCCGCTCAATCGCGCCACAGCGATCGACAAACCGACCCATGTCCTTCGCTGCGTTCTCGTCGCCAGAGCCCATGCATCGGGCGAGGGTGTCGAGAACGATGGCGCGTGGCGCCTGCATTTGCCTGTCGGCGATAAACTGCTCGAGGTCTCGCAATAGTATTTCGAGATCGGTTTCATCAGACCCGAGATCCGGCACATTCTCGATCATGTAGAACGGAACGCCTGTGCCCTCGATTTGAAGGTGTCGGCGCATCGCGACCAACCGACGCTTAAAGCCCGTGACACCTTCGCCGGTGAGATAGATGATAGGGCCTTGTAGAGTCTCGCGGCCGGCGTAGGGCACGCCTCGCGCGACGCTGCAAAGCATGTCGCTAGTGAAGAACGATTTGCCGCTCTTGGGCGGTCCTACAATGCACGCCAGCCCTCGCGCGGGGATCAGTCTCGAGATCAACCATGCCGGATCAGCGTGGATCGTGACGTCGTCGAGGGCGACGGGAGCGAATTTCTGGTGATGGATTTCTAGCGAAGGTTGAAGCGACGCTTCGCCATAATAGTCCTCGGGGCCGCTCGGTGGTGGAGGAAAGTCATCGGGCTCAAGAAGCAAACTGGTCGCGCGTTCGATCACGGCGGCAATAGCAATTTCCTCCGGACTACCCGGCTCGCCGGTCAACCGGTGCGCCCGCGCAACATCCCAAAATTTGTCCTCGGTTTCTGCGGGATTCAAGAAGCCGTCGCGCACGAGCTCACCGACGGTCTTGGCTCTATCCAGGAATACCGACAGTTTCTGATCGGCTGGCGCGAGAGCAACATCGCGAGCCACATAGGCCAGGCGTTGACTTGCCGAACCAAAGGGGCCGAAGCGCTGTTCGGTCCCTGGGGGGCGTTCCGTCATCGAAACTAAAGCCATGCGCCGCCGATCAGGCCACGCGGCGGGAATCGGTTGCTGCCTCACTGATGCCCAATAGGGTTTCAATGCTGCTCACAAGCACCAGTCGTCTGCGTCCAATACTCGTTCCCTGAAGCCGCCCGTCTGCAAGCAGTGCCCACACCGTACTCTCGCCGAGGCCGGTCATGCGAGCCGCGCCCTTTACGGTCACGCTTACGGGGCGGAATTCTTCGTTAGTGGAACTCATCGTATCCTCTCCGACTGGTTGCTGAGCCAGCAGTAGAGGAGGGTGGAGACAGGCTTGCAACGCACCGGAAAAGCAACGCTTAGTCCATATCGCAGGTTCTCAGTTGCTCAAGAACACGGGTATTTGCGGTTTGCGAGGTAGCGAACCGCCCATCATTTTACATGCCTGATTGCGACAAAATACGAAAAGTGACTGTGATTGGCTGACATTTCATGCATAGCCCTTTTTTAAAACATTAGAGATCGCTGCGACACAGTGGTTTTCTGCATTATACCGAACCGGTTCAGCATAACTCAATTTTGAAACGAAGCAGATGCTTGAGCAGTCAAGCATCCTCCGTGCAAACGCAAAATTGGGCCCATCGATCCATCAGCGCGCGGCGCCTTTCGAGCTTGTCGCCACGCTGATAGGCAGCGATCGTTTCCGTCTTATACTGATGAGCCAATGCAGCTTCCCGGATCTCTTCGGCGAACTCCGTCGTCTCCTCAGCCCAGGTGGCGAATGATGCGCGGAAGCCATGCGTTGTGGCATTGGTAATCGCCAGGCGCTGCAACGTGGCGAGCATCGCCATGTTCGACAACTGCGCCGACCGACCGATGCTTGGAAATATCCATTCGTTTTGTCGAAGTGCCTTTAGCCCATTAAGAACCTGCATCGCCGCGTCCGACAGCGGCACGCGATGTTCATTCCCCATTTTCATGCGCGTGGCCGGCACCGTCCAAACGCGCTGTACTTCGTCGATCTCGCTCCATCTACCGCCGAGCACTTCCCCGGTGCGTGCCGCCGTGAGAATGCAGAAACGCAAAGCGAACGCCGCCACACCTCCGCAGGTAGACAATTGAACCATGAGCCGAGGCACTTCCACGAACGGCATGGACGCATGCGACTTTCGTTTCTCACCTCGTCGAGCGGGTAAGCGATTTCGAAGCTGCAAGGTCATTTGAGCCGGATTGCGATAGTCCAAAGCGTCCACATCGTTGACGGATGCCAGCACCACTTCAATTCGGCCTCTCAATCGCTTTGCGGTCTCGTGTTTGGTGGTCCAGATCGGTTCAAGGATTGTAAGAATGTCGCTCGGCCGGATATCGCCCACCGGCATGTTCTCAATGACGGGGTAGGCATATGCGAGGAGGGTCGATCGCCATTGATCCCGATGTTTGGAGTTCTTCCAGTCCGCGTCATGGTCCCGCAGATACTTCTCCGCGGCTTGACGAAAGGTGAGCGAGGGTTTCCGCAGCGCCTTAGTTTGCTCACGGGCCAATTTGCGGTCGGCGACAATATTGGCGCCGCTTCGAATTTTACCGCGCGCAATGTCGCGAGCGATTCGCGCCGCGCTGAGCGAGAGGTCCTTGTAGGATCCCAGGCCCAGCCAATGCTCTTTCCCGCCTATCCAATGGCGGTAGAGCCATGACTTTGAATCGGCGGTCGCGACTTGAAGATACAAGCCGCCGCCGTCACTATATTTTCCAGGTTCGGTTTTTCGCGACACATCAAGTGCCTTGAGCTTTCCGTCGCTCATGATTGCCACCAGCGCTGATCGTCCGCCAAACTCACGGCGGCACCCACGGAAAGCAGGTCGATTATGCTGGATTGCCGTAGAGAAACCAAGAGAGCCAACGGCTCTAAGGTGTTGATTACAACTGCACTAGTAGAGAAGTGTAGAGCACTGTGGAGTGTTATCTGGCGGAAGGGGTGGGATTCGAACCCACGGTACCCTTGCAGGCACGCCGGTTTTCAAGACCGGTGCCTTAAACCACTCGGCCACCCTTCCACGTTGCACCTCATGAGGGAAGGCGGAGGGGATTGCAAGGATTGTCCACGCCTGCAAACCCGAAAAAATCAATCTCCGGTTTACCACCTCTGGTGGCGGGTCATTTCCGGCACGGAAGCAATGGGTTAAGGTATGCAACGTATGAGTGCGTAGCGTCCGGTCTGGCGGTGCCCGGTAGGCAAGGCGGCGCTGAAAGTGCTATTTGGGGTTCTATGGGGATTTGCGTCACTGAATCTGGCGGGACGATCATGCGCATGGCCATGGCGGGAGCCTTGTGCCTCGTGGTCGCCAATTGCTCATCGAACAAGCTCTCCAGCCGAGTCGATCCAAAATACGGCGTCTCGAGCAGCCCCCGCGTGGTCGATTTCAACGAAGCGGTCCCCAAGGGCGGTCTCTTATACACATCTAGAAGTGTATAAGAGACAGGGGCGGCGGCACCTACCGCGTCGGCAAACCTTATGTCGTTGCCGGCAGAACTTACGTTCCTGAGGAAGATCCGAATTACCGTGCCGAGGGACTGGCGTCCTGGTACGGCGATGCGTTTCATGGCCGCCTGACCGCCAACGGCGAGGTGTTCGACATGACCTCGCTCACGGCGGCGCATCCGACGCTGCCGTTGCCGAGCTATGCGCGCGTCACCAATGTGGCGAACGGCAAATCGGTTATCGTGCGCGTCAACGATCGCGGTCCGTATCACGGCAACCGCTTGATCGACGTCTCGAACACCGCCGCCAAGCTACTTGAATTCCGCGAGAACGGCATCGGCCGCGTGCGCGTCGAATATGTCGGGCGCGCACCGCTTGAGGGATCGGATGATCGCCAGTTGATGGCGACACTGCGGACCGGAGAACCTGCACCCGCGCCATCGGGTGTCCGGGTCGCTTCCGCGCGTCCCTTTATCCCTGATATGACGCCCTCGCCATCGCGTGGTGTCACGCGTGGCGACATTCCGCTGCCCAGCGGGCGTCCCTATACGCTTGGCCACACGGCAGACGACATGGCTGCGGGGTCGTCGGAAGTCTCGGCTTCGTCGCGCGTGCGCGCCGGCGGCCGGCGGTTCGAGCGCAGTGCGCCTGTTGAAGCTGAGACGGTCGAGGAAATGTCTCAGCCGACGCGGCCGGTCGCGGCCTATGCACCGGCTGCAAGCAACAACAGCATCAGCCTGATGTCGGGCCGCGGGCTGTACTGAGAGTTTTTATATTTGGGCATGATCTGGTCCGAAAACCGGTTCCCACTTTTCGGGATCATGCCCCACGCACACCATTAAGAAACTCGATCAGTGCCGCGTTGACTTCGGCGGGACGTTCTTGCTGAACCCAGTGCCCGGCACCCTCGATAATCAGTTTGCGCTTCAGGTTTGGTAGCACGCGCTCCATTTCGGTGACGCGCTTGCCGCCGAGAATGCTGGTGACGACCGAATCCTTTGCGCCGGCGATGAAGATGGACGGCTGATGGATCCTGGCCCCTTGCCAGGGAGCGGTCAGCTCCCAGTTCCGGTCGATATTGCGATACCAGTTCAGTCCGCCGCGAAATCCCGTCCGTCGATAGGTCTCAACGACATGCGCATGGTCGGTCGCGCTGATCCAGTCCGGCAGATGACGCGCGATGGCGGGATCGCCGAGGAACCCGAATCCGTCTTTCAGATACAGTGACGTATCCACGCCGAAGGTCACGGCGCGCATCGTAAAGTCGACATCGCGCTCGAACTCGGCCTCCGCGACGCCCGGTTTCTGGAAGTATTGCCAGTAGAAGTTGGTGACGCCGCTCTTTGCCAAAGTCTCCATCGGCCGCTCGCGGCCCCGCCACGGCGGCGCGACGCTCAGGCCGCCCACCGCAGTAAAGATGTCCGGCCTGAACAGGGCGGCATGCCATGCGACCGGCGCGCCCCAGTCGTGGCCGATGACGACCGCCTTTGTCTCACCCAGCGCAGCAATCAGCGCGACCATGTCGCCCACCAGGTCGAAGATGGAGTAGGATTCGACGTTTTCCGGTGCCGAGGTACGCCCGAAGCCCCGCATATCGGGAGCGACGACATGAAAGCCGGCGGCAGCGATGGCGGGTATCTGGTGTCGCCAAGAGTGGGACAGTTCCGGCCAGCCATGGCAGAGCAGCACCAGAGGCCCGGAGCCTTCTTCGGTGACAAAAATTTCTATGCCGTTGGCTGCGATTATTCGCGATGACGACATCGATTTTCTGCCTCTTTTTTTGAATGATTTCCGAGGTTGGGGCGCTCGGCGGCACGTTGTTTGGTACCAGTCCAACTGATACAAGGCGATCCTCAGGAACCTCAGCATGGCAGCCATTCAAACAGCACCCCGGTTTCACGGGCGTCCGAGCGGGCGGCTTTGGTGGCGTGTCTGCGCCGCGGTGTTGATCGCCGGCATCGCGTTCGGCGCGGCTCATGCCGCCAACAACAGTGTGCAGGGTGCCAAAAAGGACGATGGCTACGACACCGACGCGCCGACCGCGATCCTGATCGAGGCGAAGTCCGGCAGCATCCTGTTCGAGAAGAATGCGGACGAGCTTCGCGCGCCGTCAAGCATGATGAAGCTGATGACAGCCGAGGTGGTCTTCAACGCGCTGACCAAGGGCGAGATCAAGCTCACCGATGAATTCAGGATCAGCGAGAACACCTGGCGCAAGGGTGGCGCGCCGTCCGGCGGCTCGACCATGTTCGCGGCGATCAACAGCCGCGTCAGCGTCGACGATCTGCTGCACGGCGCATTGATCCAGAGCGGCAACGACTCCTGCATGGCTTTGGCGGAAGGTCTCTCCAATACTGAGGCCGCCTTTGCCGAGCGGATGACCAAGCGCGCGCGCGAACTTGGGTTGGCGAAGTCGACCTTCGCGAATTCAAACGGTCTGCCAGACCCCGGCAACAAGATGACCGTGCGGGAACTCGGGATACTCGCGCGCCACATCATTTTGACCTATCCGGACTTCTACAAGCTCTTCAACGAGCGTGAGTTCACCTGGAACAAGATCCGCCAGCAGAACCGCAATCCGCTGCTCACGATGCTGGAAGGCGCCGATGGCCTGAAGACCGGCTTCACCAAGGAGGGCGGCTACGGCATGGTCGGCTCCGCCGTGCAGAACGGCATGCGGCTGATCGTGGTGGTCAACGGTCTTGAAGATTCCGACGACCGGGCAGCCGAAGCCAAGAAGCTGCTCGAATGGGGCTTCCGCAACTTCGAGGCGCGGACACTGTTCGCTGCGGATCAAACCGTCGGCTACGCGCGGGTGTTCGGCGGCGAGAGCCGTTCCGTCAAACTGGCAAGTCCCGAACCCATCAAAGTCATGTTGCAGCGGAACGGCAATGACAAGCTGGTCGCCCGGATCGTCTACACTGGTCCGATCCGTGCGCCGATCCAGCCCGGACAACGTATCGGCGTGTTGAAGGTATGGCGCGGCAGCAATATCGCCCTGGAGACTCCGCTGGTGGCGGCGGAGTCCATCCCAACCGGCTCGACAACCCGCCGCGCGCTCGACGGCGCCAGCGAACTTGTCATCGGACTTTTCCGCGCCGGCGCAGAGAAGCTCTGACATGAGTGAAACAGCCAAGGCCCGGAAGCCGGTTCGCGGACGCTTCATCACCTTTGAAGGAGGCGAGGGCTCCGGCAAGTCCACACAGATCAAGCTGCTGGCGGATCGGCTCAACGCCGCCAAGCTGAAGACGATTACAACGCGTGAGCCGGGCGGATCGGCGGGCGCAGAGATCGTCCGGCATCTGCTGCTGTCAGGTATGGGCAAGGCGTTCGGTCCGGAGACGGAGTCGTTGCTGTTCGCCGCCGCGCGCGACGATCACGTCGCTCAGGTGATTGTCCCGGCGCTCGATCAGGGAACGTGGGTGCTGTGCGACCGCTTCACGGATTCGACGCGCGTCTATCAGGGTGAGCTAGGCAAGGTTGATCCCAAGCTGATCCGGGCGATGGAACGCGTCACCATCGGCGATCTCAAGCCAGATCTCACCATCATTCTGGATGTTCCGGTCGCAGTCGGCATGGAGCGCGCCATCAAGCGGCGAGGGACGGCGGCTCCCGATCGCTTTGAAGGCGAGGGGATCAGCTTTCACGAAAAGCTGCGCGAGGCCTATCGCCGAATCGCGGAGAACGACCCGCAGCGCTGTGCTTTGATCGACGCCAATGCCGATCCCAAGACCGTTGCTGAGCGGATCTGGGCTGCCTTGCGCGATCATCTGTTCTCCGTGGCGGCCACGCGTGAGACCACCAAGGCATGAGCGCGCGCACAGCTGAGCCCGACGTTACCGTCCGCGCGCCGCGCGAAACAACGGCACTGTTCGGCCATCGCGACGCCGAGCAGACGCTGCTGCAGGCGTATAGCAGCGGACGTGTTCCGCATGCGTGGCTGATCGGCGGCGCGCAAGGCATCGGCAAGGCGACGCTGGCCTACCGCATGGCGCGGTTCGTGCTCGCGCATTCCGATCCGTCCGCACGATCCGTGCAGGACGTTGAGAACCTTTATGTCGATGAGGACCATCCGGTTGCGCGTCAGGTCGCCAACGGAAGCCACGGCGGATTGCTGACGCTGGAGCGCACCGTCAACGACAAGGGCACCATGCGTACCGTCATTACGGTGGACGAGTCGCGCGAAACCATTGGTTTCTTCGGATCGACCGCCGCGTCCGTCGGCGGCTGGCGTGTCTGCGTGGTCGACACCGTCGACGAACTCAACGCCAACGCGTCCAATGCATTGCTGAAGATTCTTGAAGAGCCGCCATCGCGCTCGCTATTCCTTTTGATCAGCCATGCTCCGGCGCGCGTGCTCGCGACGATCCAGTCGCGCTGCCGGAAATTGCCGTTGCGGCCGCTGGAGACGGATGACGTCATTCGCGCGGCGGCGGAAGCGGCGGGATTGAATCGCAGCGACGTGGCGCTGCGCGAGGCGGCCGATGCTGCGGAGGGGAGTGTGTCGCGCGCACTGACGTTGCTCGGCGGCCAGTCGCTCGGGCTGCACCAGCGCACGCTCGCCTTGCTGAATACGTTGCCGCAGGTCGATCAGCGCGCGCTCCATGCCCTCGGCGACGCGCTCCCGCTCAATGATCGCGTCGGGCTGAAGACCTTTATCGATACCGTGGACCGCTGGCTGACGGGACACCTGCATGACCCCGACGCGGGTGCGAACCTGCCGCGCCTTGCACGGCTTGCCGAGGTATGGGAAAAGATCAACCGTGCCGCGCGCGAGACGGAAAGCTTCAATCTGGAGCGAAAACCGTTGGTTTTCTCGGTATTTGGCATGCTCGCCGAAGCCACGCGCTGAGCGCTGATTCAAGCGCAAGAATGGCATAATCGACGTTTACGGAAAGGCCTTCGCAACCACTGCGATTGCAAAAGTAACCTATGTCCCGTCAGACTTTTTACATCACGACAGCGATCGCCTACCCGAACGGCGTTCCGCACATCGGCCACGCCTATGAGGCGATCGCGACCGACGCGCTCGCGCGCTTCCAGCGCCTTGACGGCAAGGACGTGTTCTTTCTGACCGGCACCGACGAGCATGGTCAGAAAATGGTTCAGACGGCGCAGAAGGAAAGCATGACTCCGCTCGATCTCGCGACGCGCAACGCCGCGCGTTTCAAGGAGATGGATCAGCGGCTCAACGTTTCCTACGACCGCTTCATTCGCACGTCTGAGAAGGTGCACCACGAGGCGACCCAGGAAATCTGGAAGCGGATGACTGCGAACGGCGACATCTATCTCGACAGCTACGCCGGTTGGTATTCGGTACGCGATGAGGCCTACTACGCCGAGGACGAAACCGTCGTCGGCGAGGACAAGGTGCGTCGCGGCCCGCAGGGCACGCCGGTCGAATGGGTCGAGGAGAAGAGCTATTTCTTCAAGCTCTCCGCCTATCAGGACAAGCTGCTCGCGCTGTACGAGAACCAGCCCGATTTCATTGGACCGGACTCGCGCAAGAATGAGGTCACCAGCTTCGTCAAAAGCGGGCTGAAGGATCTGTCGATCTCGCGCACCACGTTCGACTGGGGCGTGAAGGTACCCGGTGACGAAGGGCATGTGATGTATGTCTGGGTCGACGCACTGACCAACTACATCACCGGCGTCGGTTTTCCCAACGAGGGCGACAAGAACTGGCGCTACTGGCCGGCGGACGTCCATATCATCGGCAAGGACATCATCCGCTTTCACGCGGTGTACTGGCCCGCGTTCCTGATGTCGGCGGGCATCCCCGTGCAGAAGCGCGTCTTCGCCCACGGGTTCCTGTTCAACCGCGGCGAGAAAATGTCGAAGTCGGTCGGCAACGTGGTCGATCCGTTCAATCTCGCGGATGAGTATGGTGTCGATCAGCTCCGTTACTTCTTCCTGCGCGAGGTGCCATTCGGTCAGGACGGAAACTACAACCATGAAGCCATCGTCGCGCGCACCAACGCGGACCTCGCCAACGATCTCGGCAATCTGGCGCAGCGCTCGCTGTCGATGATCGGCAAGCAGTATGGCGGCGTGTTGCCGGAGCCGGGCGCATTCAGCGAGAACGACAAGGTCATTCTCGCGATGGCCGACGGGATGCTCGAACAGGCGCGCACAGCGATGAGCACGCAGCAGATCCATCACGCGCTGAATGCGATTTGGGCTGTCGTCGCCGAAGCCAATCGCTATTTCGCGGGTGAGGCGCCATGGGCGCTCGCCAAGACCGATCCCGCGCGTCAGAAGACGGTGCTGTATGTGACAGCCGAAGTCGTCAGGCAGATTGCCATCCTGGCGCAACCGGCGATGCCGGACGCATGCGCCAAGCTGCTCGACATCCTCGGCATCGCGCCGGACGCGCGCGACTTCGCCGCGCTCACGACCCGGATCAAGGGCGGCACGCAATTGCCGCCGCCCGCGCCGATTTTCCCGCGCTACATCGAACCAACGGAAGCCAAGCCGGTTAAAGCCTGATGCTCGTCGACAGCCACTGCCATCTCGATTTTCCGGACTTCGCCGACGATCTCGATGCGATCGTTGCGCGCGCCGAAGCCGTTGGCGTGGGCCGCATCGTCACGATCTCCACGCGGGTTCGGCGGATTGATGGGCTGCTCGCGATCACGTCCCGGTTTCCGAATGTCTATTGCTCGGTTGGCACTCATCCGCATAACGCTGATGAAGAAGATGGTATCACGCCGGACGAACTGATCGCGCTGACCAAGCATCCCAAGGTCGTGGCGCTGGGCGAGGCGGGGCTCGATAATTTCTACAAGGACGGATCGCCGGAAGCGCAGGAGCGGGGCTTTCGCGCTCATATCGCCGCGGCGCGCGCCACCGGACTGCCGCTGGTGATCCACACCCGCGAGGCTGATGAAGCCTGCGGCCGCATCCTTGAGGATGAAATCGCGAAAGGGCCGTTCAAGGCCGTGCTGCATTGCTACACCGGCGGACGTGAGCTTGCGATGAAGGCCATCGGACTTGGCCTTTCGATCTCCTTCACCGGCATCCTGACGTTCAAGAATTCCCAGGCCATCCGCGACATCGCCGCCGAACTTCCGGCCGACCGCATTATGGTGGAAACCGATGCGCCGTATCTGGCGCCTGGAAAATTTCGCGGCAAGCGCAACGAGCCGTCCTTTGTGGTCGAGACCACAAAGGTTCTCGCCGAGACGCGAGGCGTCTCGCTTGAGGAAATCGCCCAGCAGACCACGGAAAACTTCTTCCGGCTGTTCGACAAGGTGCCGCGTCCGGACGCTAAAGCCGCATGACGGTGACGCTGACGATACTCGGCTCCGGATCGTCCGCCGGCGTGCCCCGCCCGGCGCTGGGCTGGGGCGCATGCGACCCCAACAATCCGAAGAACCGACGCCGCCGTTGCTCGCTGCTGGCGGAGAGGGCGGGCTCGCACGGCACGACGCGCGTGCTAATCGATACCTCGCCGGATCTGCGCGAGCAGTTGATCGACGCCAATGTCGAGCATCTCGACGCGACGTTTCTGACCCACGAACACGCCGACCAGACCCACGGCATCGACGATCTGCGCTCTGTGGTGCTGCATCAGCGCAAGCGGATTCCGGTTTATCTGAATAAATCGACAGCCAAGGACATCCTGATGCGCTTTTCATACTGCTTCGAGCAGGCGCCGGGCAGTGACTATCCGGCGATTCTTGAGAAGCGATCGATCGAGGCCGGTGAAACGGAGACTGTCGACGGGAAGGGCGGCTCCCTTGCCCTGACGGCTTTTATTCTTCAGCACGGCAACATCCCGGCGCTCGGTTATCGCATCGGCAACGCGGCCTACACGCCCGACGTCAGCGACATTCCCGAAGAGAGTTTTCACGCGCTGGAAAATCTCGATCTGTGGATCATCGACGCATTGCGCTACGCGCCGCACCCGAGCCATTTCAGCCTCGACGACGCGCTGTCGTGGATCGACAAGTTCAAGCCGCGCCGCGCGGTGCTGACCAACCTGCACTCGGATCTGGACTACGAGGTGCTGCGTACCAAACTGCCGCCCAACATCGTGCCCGGCTACGACGGCATGCGGCTGACCATCGAGGCGTAGGATTACGCCGAAATCGCCTTCGCGGAATTGGCCTGATCGCGCAGCATGAACTTCTGGATTTTGCCGGTTGAGGTCTTCGGGATCGATCCGAAAATCACGGACTTCGGCGTCTTGAAGCCCGGCATCTGGCTTTTGCAGTAGGCAAGGATCTCGGCCTCGGTCGCGCTGGCGCCTTCCTTCAGCTCGATGAAGGCGCAGGGCACCTCGCCCCATTTCGCGTCAGGCTTGGCGACCACGGCCGCGAACAGCACCGCCGGATGCTTGTACAGCACGTCCTCGACCTCGACCGACGAGATGTTCTCGCCGCCGGAAATGATGATGTCCTTGGAGCGGTCCTTAATGATGACGTAGCCGTCCTTGTCCAGCACGCCGAGATCGCCGGTGTGAAACCAGCCGCCCGCGAAGGCTTCCTTCGTCGCCTTCTCGTTGTTGAGATAGCCTTTCATGACGATGTTGCCGCGGAACATGACCTCGCCGATGGTCTCGCCGTCGCGCGGCACTTCCTGCATCGTCTCGGGATCGAGCACCGTGACGGCTTCCTGAAGCGGATAGGGCACGCCCTGACGGCGCTTGAGTTGCGCGCGCTCGTCAGCCGGCAGGTCGTCCCAACCGGGCTGCTCGGCGCAGACAGAGGCGGGGCCGTAGACCTCGGTCAGCCCGTAGACATGGGTAATCTTGATGCCGATCCGCTCTGCACCTTCTAGAACAGCAACGGGCGGGGCGGCGCCCGCGATCAGTCCGGTGACTTGTTTCCCGGCCTTGGCCTTGGGCGCGCCGGGAGCGTTGATCAGCGTGTTGTAGACGATCGGCGCGCCGCACATGTGGGTCACGCCGTGCTTCGGGATCAGCTCGAAGATTTTCGCCGGATCGACCTTGCGCAGGCAGACATTGATCCCGGCCGATGCTGCGATGGTCCATGGGAAGCACCAGCCGTTGCAGTGGAACATCGGCAGCGTCCAGAGATAGATCGGATGGGTGCCGAGATTGCCCGCAAGGATGTTGCTGACGGCGTTGAGATACGCGCCGCGATAATGCGTCACGACACCCTTGGGATTGCCAGTAGTGCCGGACGTATAGCTTAGTGCGATGGCGTCCCATTCGTCTTGGGGCTGATGCCAAGCGAAGTCCGGATCGCCGGACGCGACCGCCGCCTCGTATTCAAGTTCGCCGATCCGCTTACCGCCGGGAAATGCTGCGTCGTCGACATCGATCACCAGCGGCCGCGGGCCTTTCATCAGGCCGAGTGCGTCTGAAATCACCCCCGTGAACTCGGGATCGACCAGGATGATCTTGGCGCCGCCGTGATCGAGCTGGAATGCGATCGAGCCCGCATCGAGCCGGATGTTGAGGGTGTTGAGCACGCCGCCGGTCATCGGCACGGCGAAGTGAAGTTCGTTCATCGCCGGGATGTTCGGCAGCATCGCGGCGACCGTGTCGCCACGGCCGATGCCGCGTCCGGCGAGGTACGACGCGAAGCGCTTGCAGCGCTCGTAGGTCTGCGCCCAGGTAAACGTGCGGCCTTCGTAGACGGTGCTGGTCAGGTTCGGATAGACGCTGGCGCTGCGGGCGAGGAAGCTCAGCGGCGAGAGCGGCACGTAGTTCGCCGGGTTTTTGTCGAGACCGGTGCCGTATTGACCCTGATCGCTGCTCATGACCGGACTCCCTGATTGACCGACCCGTTTGACGCCATTGGCGTTCGGTCGGACGCTTGCATTTGGTTCTACAACGGCAGCCCCGGCGGTCAATGATGGCGGGCGACCGGTTTGGGAGGGGCCGACGCCCCTTCAGGCACTGGAGCCGGGCTGTTCGAGTGTATTCAGAAATCGATTGAGGTAATTAAGGTGTTTTGAGTTTAAAATCCTATAACCATCTGTAATTACAAAATAGTTTTCTAAAGTCGTTCGGCGCCCGGGCGAGCAGCTGCCAATCCCTTCCACAGCCCACTCCGGCTGTGCGGTCCGGCCGTCCTTTGTACGGGGACGCTGGCGTGATCCAGCTCAAGAGCCGCGGCAAACGCCCGCCTCATCCGTTCGTCTGTCATTCGCTCCAGATGCCGGCGCAATACAGCCTCGCTACCAGGGCGGCGGGGATCGGTGATCGCTGCGCAGAGTTCTGCACTGGTGCGATGGAAAAACCGGAAGCCGCGTTGGCCTTGCGGCGCGCTCAGGCTCAGCTTGTTGATCTCAGATGCCGCGGCAAGCACTGCCAGCCGGTCGTCGTTGTCTCGCGTGACGGCAAACCGCAGCAACGCCAATAGCCACGCCCGTATCGTCCGGTCATGCCGTTCGCCGGCCTCTAATTGGACACTCATTGCAAACTCCTCCAGTCCCACTGCGGTGTTGGTCCGTCAGTGGATGGAATCCGGAGGTTGAAGGCTGGGAGCAAAGCCGTTTACGGCGGGCAGCTTGTCGTCTTCCTCGATGATCCTCACGGCCGCAGCAACCTCGGCTTTCGCGGAATCTGCGAGCTCGACGAGCGGCAGGCGCATCCGCGGCGACATCAGTCCGAGCAGACTCAAGGCGTATTTGAGCGGAGCGGGCGTGTGATCACGAGAAAGCGTAGCGGTGAGGCGGCCGATCCGCATCGCCAACCCTCTGGCGACCTGCAAATCGCCCTCCTTGCAGCATCGATACAGTTGCTGGCAGATATCGGGAATGACGTTCGACGTGATCGAGATGCAGCCGTCTCCGCCGTGCACCAGAAAGGCCGGCGCCGCCGTGTCATCGCCTGACAGCAACCGAAACTCGGGCCGTGTCATGGCGCGCAGGCGCTGCGGTCGGGCGAGGTCGCCGGTCGCATCCCTGAGGCCGACGAATTGCGGCGATTCCGCCAGCCGCGCGACGGTATCGTCGGCAAGCTCACGTACCGTGCGGGAAGGGACGTCATGCAGGATGATCGGCAGCCGCGTGCTGTCGGCAATCGCTCGAAAATGCGCATAGATGCCGGCCTGGGTGGGCCTGTTGTAGTACGGCACCACGGACAACACCGCGTCCGCACCGTCGGCTTCCGCCCTTTGCGTCAGCTCGATTGCCTCGCTCGTGGAATTAGATCCGGCCCCCGCGATGATTGCCGCGCGGCCTCTGGCCGTACGGACGGCGACGCGAACGAGGGCAGTGTGCTCGGCATGGTCCAGCGTGGAATCCTCGCCGGCCGTTTCACCGACCACCAGGGCGGTCGTGCCGGCCGCGATCTGACGTTCGCAGAGCCGCCGGAATGCTCCGAGATCGACCTCGCCGGAATCGTCGAATGGGGTCGGAAGATCGGGAATATAGCCCGTCAGCCATGTGGCGGGATGATGCAGCGAATGCGTCATGGGTTTTTCGTCACGCCGCGTTGGCCATGTTGCTGAAATTTCGCCGCCGCGCCGACAGCACAAAACGCTCGTGGCATCTCACGCCGGCCTCGATGCGGAAGCCGAGTTGCTCGAGCTTTTCGCGAACTTTCATGTTCGAGCCCTCGCCGCGAAAATCGATCACGACAGCGATCGCCGCCGTGGCGCTTAGAAATGGCGATATTTCCGCTAGAGCCGCTTCAAGCGCCTGCAGCGAATGCTGTCCCGCGACCAGGCCGACGGAATATTGTCCACGCGGCGTGCAGCGGTCCGTCGTCGCGACGCGCAGAAATCCGCGGCGGCGCAGCTCCAGTTCGGTCACGGCGCTGTCGCCGCCAGCAACAATGATCCGATGCAGGATGGATGGTCGCGTCAGGTCGATCATGGCCGCCATGACTTGTTCATGAGTCAGATCGAAATTGAGCTGAAGCATTGCGATGTCCCTGAATGTTGATGTGAAGCAGCGTCAAGCGACGCGGCGCAGCCGGAAGCCGTTGTGCTCAGAATGGCTCTCTGGCGCTGTGAGGCCGCGCGAAGCGGGGCTGTTGCTCGTGTCGAGTTCAAGGGGGCCGGGCGCCGGCATGATCGCCTCAGGACGATGGCCGTTCTCGAAGAGCGCGTATCGGACCGCTTCGGCCCGGTTGATGAAGAGCCCGCCGAACAACCCGTTTTGTTCCTGCGCGACCCAGTTGCCGCGACTGTTCTTGCCGATGAAAACCAACGAGCTACACGACGGAGGTTCAGTCTGCTTCATGGGTGGATGCCTCGAATTGACGTTTGCTTTTACAGATCGTGCGAGGCCACCGAAGGAGAAGGAATCGGGCGGGTCTTGCGTGATCACGCCGCTAATGTCTGGTCGAGGACCGTATGAATTCGAGAGCAGCGCCGAGCCGATCTCATAGGCGCGGCATAAGCGGCGCTGGACGGAATGCAGGGTTCACTGATCGGAGGGATCAAGCTCGGCGCTGCGATTTGCCGGGCAAAGCCTCAAATATCTCGATCATTTTATGGGATATTGGATGGATCATACTGAAATCGCTTGGATATAAAATATTCCATAATATACCTTATGCGAATCGGAGGTGTGGCCAGACGTGGCCATGAAGAATACGGCTCCCTTCGGTTCCTCCAACCCATTCCCGGTCACGCTAGCGGCTCCAGGACGATCCCTTCGGCGCTGCGCAACTCCAGCCGTCCGTCCACTGTCTCGGCCTGCCGGTCCATGAAGGTCGACAGCAGCACGCGTCCGCGCAAGCGTATGGCGGTCGCCACAGATGCTGCGCCGAGGTTCAGCGCAACGAGCAGACGCTGCCCCTGATGCTCGCGCTCGAACACCAGAAGCTCGTTGGTGACGCTGACGGGTCTGTAAGCGCCTAATGCCAGTTCGGGCTTCGTCCGTCGCAGATCGATCAGCGCCCGGTACAGGCTGAGCATGGACGTCGCGTCCTGGCGTTCGGCCGTAACGTTCTCACGAGCAGAATTCTTGTCCAGCGGCAGCCATGGTTCGCCGGCGCTGAACCCGCCATGCGGCGTCGAATCCCATTGCATGGGCGTGCGGCAGCCATCGCGGCCGACGCCGATGCCGGGCAGATTTTTCTCCCACGGATCCCTCACCCGATCCGGCGGGATTTTGACCTGCGGCATTCCGATCTCGTCGCCGTAATACAGCGTCGGTGTTCCTCTGAGCGTCAGTAGCAGCATTGCCGCGACGCGCGCCTGATCGTGGCCGACGCGGCTCGCGATACGCTGGCGGTCATGGTTGCCGAGCACCCAGTTGGGCCACGCAGCGGGCGGCAGCGCCGCCTCATAGCCGTCGATCAGCTTCGCAACGGCTTGCGCATTCCACGGCGTGGAGATCAGCGCAAAGTTAAATGGTAAATGCGCGCCGGTGAGGTCGCGTCCATAGTAGGCCACGAGCTTCTCCGGCGGCAGATAGATTTCACCGATCAGAACGCGATCGTCGAACTCGTCGATTACCTCTCGCATCTCGGCCACGACCGCGTGCACTTCCGGCCGGTCGGTTGAATACAACGGGATCAACCGCTCATACGGTTGCCGCCCCGGCGCAAAGTCAGGGTTCGGCGGATTGTCGCGCAGCAGATCGTCCTTGATGAGGTGCCACATCACATCGACGCGAAAGCCATCGACACCGCGCCGCAGCCAGAAGCGCATCACATCGTGCATCGCGCGGCGCACATCCGGATTGCGCCAGTTCAGATCGGGCTGGGTGCGCAGGAACGCGTGATAGTAATACTGCCCCGTCCGCTCATCGAATTCCCATGAACTGCCGCCGAATTCGGACAACCAATTGTTGGGCGGGGCACCCTCGCCGCGGCCGTCGCGCCAGATGTACCAGTCGCGCTTCGGATTATCCTTCGAACTGCGGCTCTCGATGAACCACGGATGCTGATCCGATGTATGATTGGGCACCAGATCGAGAATGACTTTAAGTCCCAAATCGTGAGCCGCAGCGACCAGCGCATCGAAATCAGCGAGCGTGCCGAACAGCGGATCGACGCCGGTATAGTCAGAAATGTCGTATCCGAAGTCCTCCATTGGCGACGGAAAGATCGGAGATAGCCACAGCGCATCGACACCAAGTTCGCGCAGGTAGGACAACCGCGCGATGATGCCGCGCAGATCACCCACACCGTCGCCGTTCGAATCCTGAAACGAGCGCGGATAGATTTGATAGAGGATGCCGGACCTCCACCACGGAAAGTTCTCACGCATGGATCACGCTGATTGGTTGGGAAAAATCCGACGGGCGCTCGGCACTTAGGCGCATGCAAAAGTCGTTGGCAAGACGCGCTTGAACCCTGCCCGCACGAAGCCGATAATCCGGTGGATGGATCGTTGTCGCGCAATCGCCTGACATAAAACGTTCACATCGCAATTTGCACAGGCGCATGCATGAACTTCCGAATGCCACGGCGGCCACAACAGCGCGGACCCGTCCGGTACAATTCGGACACACGGCGCTGGACGGTGATGGTGATCGTGCTGATCGGCTCGCTCGGTGTCTATGTCGCTGAGCGCTGGATGCGAGCGCCGGATGCGCCGATTGTCGGCAACGCTTTTGTGGCCGACGGCGACACGCTGACGATCTCAGGCACGCGGATTCGCCTGGTCGACATCGACGCGCCTGAACTCGATCAAACCTGTCTCGATGCCCAGGGCCGCGACTGGCCATGCGGGCGGCAGGCGTCAGCGCAACTGCGAAGCCGCGTCCGCGGCCGTGATTTGAACTGCCAACCGAGATCGCTCGATAAATTTGGGCGAACGTTGGCGACGTGCGCCCTTCCCGACGGCACCGACGTCAACGCCTGGATGGTGCAGCAAGGCTGGGCCGTCGCGTACGGATTTGCGGACGTGTATGGCACGCAGCAGGACGAGGCGAAATCCGCCAAGCGCGGATTATGGGCGGGTTCGTTTACGCCGCCGCGCGAATGGCGGCGGCAGCATCCCCGCACGGACAATGAGCACAAAGATTAGTCGAAGGCAGGTTTAACCGGCTTTCGCCAGACACGGCTGTTCACGCAGATGACGCTCGGTGGAAGCTGGATACTTCCGCAGCAATGCCGCCGGTCTGATCGGGCGCGGCACGAAATTTCCGCCGCAGTTCGGGCATGCGCCGCCGAAGATCGTGTCGGCGCAGGTCGCGCAGAAGGTGCATTCAAATGTGCAGATCACAGCCTCGCCGCTCTCCGGCGGCAGATTCTTGTCGCAGCACTCGCAGTTCGGCTTGAGCTTCATCATGAGTGGCTTCCTCCGCGATGTTAGACTCCAAGACGTTTGTCGCGCTCACGCAGCCAGCGGATCGCCGGTAACGTCAGCAGCACCATAGCAGCCTTGCCGACGATTTGACCTGCGAGAAAATCGAGGCTGCCAAACGCAAGCCACAGAAACAGCAGCGAGTCGGCGACGAGCCCGACAAAGCTGCTCGCGGCGACTGCCAGCACGAGGCCGCGCTTCTGCAACGGCGTGTAGACGGCGAAGTCAACCAGTTCCGACAGCAGGAACGCAACGGCTGAGGCGACCACCAGCGGCGCGGGCGCCAGAACCGCCGAGAGTGCAGTCCCCGCGCCGATCGCCGCCAGTCCGTAAGCGATGCCGAGCCGCCGCTGCACCAGATCGCGCAGGACGAGTGCCAGGCCGGCCATCAACACGCCGCTCGGCGCCATCAGCCCGCCGGGCGCAACCGGAATGAGGCACGGACCGTCCGGCGGACACACCGTACCGACATGCTGGATCAGCCAGTTGGCAATCGGGATGCAGGCAATATAAGCGACGAGGAAAGCGAAGCCTTCCGCGCGCAGGCGCTGTGCCAGCGTCATCGCGCTTCGGTGCCGGCTTGTGCGGCATACGCCGTCCAGCCTTTGGCGCGTAGGCTGCACGCCGGACACACACCACAGCCATAACCCCAATCGTGCCGCGCGCCGCGCTCGCCAAGATAGCACGTGTGGGAATGCTCGACGATCAGGTCGACCAGTCCTTTGCCGCCGAGTTCTTCCGCCAGCGCCCAGGTGTCGGCCTTGTCGCGCCACATCAGCGGCGTGTGCAGCTCGAACGACCGCGCCATGCCGAGATTCAGCGCGACATTGAGTGCTTTGATGGTTTCGTCGCGGCAATCCGGGTAGCCGGAAAAATCCGTCTCGCACATACCGCCGACAATGTGTGTAATGCCGCGCCGGTAGGCCAGCGCTGCGGCAAAGGTGAGGAACACCAGATTGCGGCCCGGCACGAACGTATTCGGCAGGCCGCCCTCGCCCATTTCAATCGCGGTGTCGCGCGTCAGCGCCGTCTCGGAAATCACGCCGAGCGTTGGAATATCTAGCGTGTGACTTTCGCTGAGCTTTAAAGCCCAATCCGGCCGCAGCGCCGTCATGCCGTCGACCAGCTTCGCCCGGCTCTCGAGTTCGATGGCATGGCGCTGGCCGTAGGAAAACCCGACAGTTTCCACGCGCTCAAAACGCGACAACGCCCAGGCAAGGCATGTCGCGGAATCCTGCCCGCCGGAGAAAAGCACCAAGGCTGCGTTGTTCTGGCCCAATTCTGTCATGGGATTGCACTTAGCACCCGGACAACGCGCCGCCAATTGTCTCCAGGCCGCCATTGCGGCATAGAGAACAGGCCCTTTACATCCCCCGGTGCGCCATGCCTCCTTCCCATGACATATCCAAACTCCTCGACATCATGGCGGCGTTGCGCACGCCCAAAACCGGGTGCCCGTGGGATCTGGAGCAGACCTTCGCGACCATCGCGCCCTACACCATCGAAGAAGCTTATGAGGTTGCGGAGGCAATCGCACGGAACGATCTCGATGATCTCAAGGAGGAACTCGGCGACCTGCTGCTTCAGGTGGTGTTTCATGCACGGATGGCGGAGGAAAAAGGCGCATTCGCATTTGGCGACGTTGTAAACGCTATCACGACGAAGATGACCCGGCGCCATCCCCATGTGTTTGGCGAGAAAGCCAGACGCATGACGCCCGACGAGGTGAAGGGCCTGTGGCACAGCATCAAGGCCGAGGAGAAGGCCGAGCGAGCAGCGCTGCGGGGTGAAGTTCCCGACGCCAAGCCCGGCCTGCTGGACAGCGTGAAAAAGAGCCAGCCCGCATTGGCTCGCGCGATGGATTTGCAGCGCACCGCCTCGACTGTCGGCTTCGACTGGAACGACCCGCGTGCGGTACTCGCGAAAATCCGCGAGGAAGCCGACGAAATTGAAGCCGCGCTCGACAGCGGCAACGAGTCCCACATTGCCGAGGAAACCGGCGACCTTCTGTTCGCTGTCGTCAATCTCGCGCGTCACGCCAAGGCCGATCCCGAGATGGCCCTGCGCGCCACCAACGCAAAATTCGAGCAGCGCTTCGCCTATATCGAGCGCACCCTCGCTGCGCGCGGTTCATCGCTGGAAGCAGCGACGCTGGCCGAGATGGATGGGCTGTGGAACGAGGCGAAAACCGCGAAATAATTCGCAGCACATGCAATTCAATGCGTGCTGGGCACCGCGCCGAACTTGGCAATGGTGATATCGCGCTTGGTTTCATCGACGCGTACGGTCATGGCGAACCGGCCGTTCTCCATGTGCTTGTCGAGCACCTCGGCATTTCGATGTAGCCAACTGATGCCGGCTCCATCAGACGCATCGATGGAGAGATCCAGCGTCACCCGCGTCGCGGCAAGGCGATCCTCGATGGCGGCAAGCAGGGCATCGATGCCCTCCCCGGTTTCGGCTGATACCGGAAAACAAGGACGTTCGGGCGGACGTCGCGCGGCGATGTTCGCGAGGTTGTCGCGCCCCTCCTGGTCGAAACGATCGATCTTGTTCCAGACCTCGATGATGCGGTGACCGCCATCTGGATCGATACCAAGCTGCCGCAGCACGGATTCGACGTCGTGCTGCTGGGCTTCGGCGTCTTCATGTGAAATGTCGCGGACATGCAGGATCACGTCGGCTTCGATGACTTCTTCCAGCGTGGCGCGAAACGCCGCCACCAGCATGGTCGGCAAGTCTGAAATGAATCCGACAGTGTCCGACAGCATCGCCTTGCCGCCATGCGGCAGCGTCAGCGCGCGCAGCGTCGGATCGAGCGTCGCAAACAGCATGTCGGCAGCCTGCACATCCGCGCGTGTCAGCCGGTTGAACAGCGTGGATTTCCCCGCATTGGTGTAACCGACCAACGCGACAACACGATATGGCACACGCTGCCGCCCAGCCCGGTGCAGCCGGCGCGTCGCCTGCACTTTCTTGAGTTCGGCTTCGATCCTGGAGATGCGTTCGCCGATCAGGCGGCGGTCCGCTTCGATCTGGGTTTCACCGGGACCGCCCATGAAGCCGAAGCCGCCGCGTTGACGTTCAAGATGGGTCCATGAACGAACGAGACGGCTGCGCTGATAATTCAGATGCGCGAGTTCGACCTGCAGCGTGCCTTCACGCGTCTTCGCGCGGCGGCCGAAGATTTCCAGAATAAGCCCGGTGCGATCGAGCACCTTGGCGTTCCATTCCTTTTCGAGATTGCGCTGCTGGACCGGCGATAGCGCGCAATCCATCACCACCAGATCGGCTTCATTGGCTTTGATAAGGCCGAGCATTTCCTCGACCTTGCCTTTACCCAGATATGTCGCGGGCCGGATCTCGCTCAGCGGCGCAACGACCGCCTCGACAACGGTGAGGTCGATGGCGCGCGCGAGACCGGCGGCTTCCTCAAGCCGCGCGTCGGGATTGCGGACGCCGCTGTTTCCCGCCGGCGCGTCGGGGTCTCCCCGTCGCGCGCGTTTGTACGGGCCGATGACCAGCACCCGCCCTGTGTCGCCCCTCGCCGACCTCGGACGATCGACGCCCCCGTCGAAGTTTCGGGGTTCCAAATCAGTTCAATCTCAAGCTGGCGCGTCCTCGCCGCCTTCGAACAACTGGATCGGAGCGCCCGGCATGATGGTCCTGTCTCTTATACACATCTAGATGTGTATAGAACAACTGGATCGGAGCGCCCGGCATGATGGTCGAAATCGCGTGCTTGTAGACGAGCTGGGAATGACCGTCACGGCGCAGGAGAACGCAGAAATTATCAAACCAGCTGACGATGCCTTGGAGTTTCACGCCATTGATGAGGAAGATCGTCAGTGGCGTTTTGGTTTTGCGAACGTGATTAAGGAAGGTGTCTTGTAGATTTTGTGCGCGGTCTGCCGCCATTTTCTTATCCCGCATTCTTGTTTTTGGGCCCAACCTGCCCTCTTCGGGGCGTGGTGAGGCTGCCGGCGTCCCTGAGATCCCCCTCCGGGTGCTGCAGCGCGATTAAAGGACAGGCCCGAATGTTAGGCAAGACCGCTTGGGCCCGGACTGGCTGCCAAACGGCGGAAAAACTTAGGAAAAATCCGAAAAACGGTGAAATTCTTCACGCAAACGCATGGAAATGGCTCCGGGCTTGCCAGTTCCAATGGTGCGGCCATCGATCCGGACCACAGGCATGACGATCTGGCTGGACGCGGTCACGAACGCCTCGGCAGCCTCGTAAGCCTCCTCCGGCGTGAAGGGGCGCTCTTCGAGCTTGATCTGCAGCGCCGCCAGCACATCCGTCAGAACGGCGCGGGTGATGCCGGCAAGAATGCCGCTCTCGGCCGATCGCGTGACGACCTTGCCGTCCTTTGTGATGATCCAGGCGTTGCTGGATGAGCCTTCCGTGACGTGGCCTTCGCCATCGACGTACCACGCTTCGTAGGCGTCGTTCTCGCGCGCCTGCTGCTTCGCCAGTACATTCGGCAACAGCGATACCGATTTGATATCGACTCGCGGCCAGCGGTTCTCGGGAATGGTGATGACGCCGATTCCCTTCGCGGCGGTGTCCTGATTTTTCTGGAAGCTGAGGCCGCGCGCTGTCACCACAACAGCGGGCTTTACCGGCTTGGTTGGAAATGCATGGTCGCGCCGCGCCACACCGCGTGTCACTTGCAGATAGACGATGCCGTAGGTGACGCGATTACGCCGCACTGTTTCGTGGATCACGATCTCAAGCGCCGACAACGGCATGGGCATGTCGATCCGCAATTCGCGCAGGGAGCGTTGCAGCCGCGTCATGTGTCGCGGAAGATCGACGACCTTGCCGTCTCTTATCTCGCACACCTCGTAGACGCCGTCGGAAAACTGATAGCCGCGATCCTCGATATTCACGCTGGCGTCCCGCATGTCGCGGTACTGGCCGTTGACGTAGGCAATGCGGGACATGTGTTCAGCCTACACCCAGCGCCTTGAGCTTGCGGTGCAAGGCCGAACGCTCCATCCCGACGAACTCCGCAGTGCGCGAGATGTTGCCCGAGAAGCGGCTAATCTGTGCAATCAGATAGTCGCGCTCGAAAACCTCGCGGGCCTCCCGCAGTGGCAGACCCATGATGTGTTCGCCATTGTTACCAGTGGGCATCGCGGGAATCATCGAACCGACATCCTGCGGCAGCATGTCCGCAGTGATAGCCGCCTCGGCGTCGCCACCTGCGAGGATCATCACGCGCTCGACATTGTTGCGCAACTGACGGACGTTGCCGGGCCAGACGTGCGATTGCAGCACCGCCATCGCGTCTTCACCGATCCGCCGTTTCGGCAAACCGGTCGATGCCGAAATTTGGTCCATGAAATACTCGACCAGATCCGGAATGTCCTCGCGCCGCTCCGACAATGGCGGAATGCGGATCGGAACCACTGAAAGCCGGTGGTAGAGATCCTCGCGGAATTTTCCCTCCGCAATCTCGGCTTCCAGATTTCGGGCCGTCGAGGACACGATGCGAACGTCCACGCTCACCTTGGTGGTGCCGCCTGCCCGCTGGAAAGTTTGATCGACCAGCACGCGCAGAATCCTGTTTTGGGTTTCACGCGGCATGTCGGCGATCTCGTCGATGAACAGCGTGCCGCCATGCGCTTCTTCCAGCGCGCCCGGCTTGCGGCCGGTTTCGCCGTCGGACAATTCGACACCGAACAGTTCGACTTCCATCCGCTCCGGTGTGATGGCAGCGGCATTGATGACGACGAATGGTCCGTCGGCGCGGCTCGACATTGCATGCAGCGTGCGGGCCGCAAGCTCCTTACCGCCGCCAGACGGGCCGACGATCATGATGCGGCTGTTGGCCTTGGCCGCGCGATCGATGGTCTGACGCAACTGGTTCATGCAAGGCGAGCGGCCCACCAGCGTGCCGGATGACGGCGCATGCTGCTTGAGCTCGCGGACCTCGCGTTTGAGGCGCGACGTTTCCAGCGCTCGGTTCGCCACCAGGATCAGGCGATCGGCCTTGAACGGCTTCTCGATGAAGTCGTAAGCGCCGCGCTTGATCGCCGCGACGGCCGTTTCGATGTTGCCATGGCCCGAAATCATCACCACGGGCACTTCTGGATGGTCGCGCTTGATCTGCTCAAGCAACTGCAAGCCGTCCAGCTTGCTGCCCTGCAGCCAGATGTCGAGAAAAATCAGGTTCGGCCGGCGGCCGGAAATCTCCGCCAGCGCGGTATCGCTGTCGCGCGCGGTGCGCGTCTTGAAGCCCTCGTCGTCGAGAATGCCCGCGACGAGGTCTCGAATGTCAGCTTCGTCATCGACGATCAGAATATCATTCGCCATGAATTACGCCCGCTCTGTCAATTGCCGGTTACGGCTTCTATTTCTATTTTTGACTCTTCGGCCGCGGCGTCTTTCGCCTGACCCGAAATGGAGAATCTCATTCGCACCCATGCCCCGCGCGCGCCGGGGCGCAGGGTGGATGCGTCGTTCAGTTCGATACGTCCGCCGTGATCTTCCAGAACACGGCCGACAATTGCGAGGCCAAGGCCGGTGCCTTTCTCGCGGGTGGTGACGTACGGCTCAAGCAGGCGCGCACGGCTTTCTTTGGGCAGCCCTATTCCGTTATCCACAATGTCGATCACGATATCGTCGTTTTCGCGCGCGGCGATGACATCGATATGTCCGCGTTCGATTTCACCGGCAGGAACCGCTGCGATCGCTTCCGTGGCATTCTTGATGATGTTCGTCAGCCCCTGCGAGATCAGCCGCCGGTCGAACTTGGCCAGCATCGGCTCCTGCTTGATGTCGACCTTGATATCGATATCGGGATAGCCGACCCGCATCAGGAACACCGTCTGCCGAACGGTATCGGCGACATCCTCACCCTCGATGACCGGCTTCGGCATGCGCGCGAACTTTGAGAACTCGTCGACCATTTTGCGGATGTCGTCGACCTGACGGATGATCGTTTCCGTGCACTGATCGAAAATGGGCCGGTCTTCCGTGATCACCTTGCCGAACTTGCGGCGGATGCGCTCGGCGGACAATTGAATCGGCGTCAGCGGGTTCTTGATCTCGTGCGCGATACGGCGGGCGACGTCCGCCCATGCCGATGTACGCTGCGCGGTGACGAGTTCGGTGATGTCGTCGAGTGTGATGATGTAGCTTTCGTTGGATTGCGCAGTCTGTTGCTCGGAGCTCACGCGCACGGAGAGATTGCGCTCGACGCTGTCGCGGCTGATTTCAATCTGACCCTGCAGCAGCCGTTGCGCACTGCTGCGCGCCGTGGCCATTAATTCGTTGAGCTCGGGAACGATTTCGGACAAGGGCTTGCCCAACACTTCCGATTCCGAGTGTCCGATCAGTTTCTCCGCCGAACGGTTGAGAACGGCGATCTTTCCCTCGCCGTCGATACCGATGATGCCAGCGCTCGCGGATGAGAGAACGGCTTCGATGAACCGGCGGCGGCTGTCGATGAGGCCGCTCGCATTGACGAGATCGTCGCGCTGCGTGCGCAGCTCCTGCGTCATCTTGTTAAAAGTCTCGCCGAGATTCGCGAGATCGCCTTCGGACTTGATCACAGGCACCTGAACATGGAGGTCGCCGGTGGAGACGAGATTGGCTGCCCCCATCAGCCGCCGGATCGGAGCCACCAGCCAGTTGGCGAAATTCAAGCCGAGCAGCACCGACGACATCAAGACCGTCAGCGCGATCACTGTGAACATCAGCGCGAACGCGACCTGAATTCCAAGCCGGCGTGATTCGAGTTCGGCGTACTCCTTCACGCTCGCCTGGGTCTGCTGCAACTGTGCAACGACACGCGGATCGAGAATGCGAGCCACGTAAAGAAACGTATCCTGGAATGCGCGCAATCGAATAACCGCGGCGACATAGTTCTGATCGATGAAAACGCCGATCTGCGGCTCGTCTTCGGTCACGTTGCGGAGGAAGTCTGGGGCTGGTGTCTGGAAATCCTGCCGGATTCCGGTCGCTGCCGTCTCGAGGATGTTGCGATCCTTATCGATGATCATCGCGCCCGGAAGATTACGGGACTCGGCGCTCGAGGTGAGGACATTCCGGAAGGTCTGGCGATCCTGATCGAATAGCGGCCGCGCGCGGGCGATGTCGTTGGACATGCCGATGACGTCGCCACGGATCAGTTGCGCGTGTTCGTAGACATAGGCATTGGCGACGATCAGCGAGTTCTCGATGACGGCCCGCGTGCGGACCGAAAATAGCCGGTCGAGACCGCGATCGAGGGTGACGTTGGCGACGATCGACACCAGCACGGCCGGTAATACCGCGATCACCGAAAACAGGCTGACGATCTGGACGTGCAGCCGGGCGGCGGCCCGGCCGCGGCGGCGGGCTTGAACCACTTGCCACACCTCGCGGGCGATAATGCCCAGCAGCAGCAGGATGGTCGCGCCGTTGATCAGCAGGAATGTGACGACGACCTGATGGGTGGGCGCTATGGGCGTCAACCCGGTCAGGACAACGAAAGTCAGGAAGGCTGACAGCAGCGCCAACCCGACAGCAACCGGTGCAAACAGCCTGCGCAGCGGCCGGTCGACCGGCTCGGTTAGCGACTGATCGAAGCTTTGGGCCGACGTCTCTGCTGTGGTCATGCCGGGATCAGATCAGGCCAAATTTGTTCCGGCGCACGGCGGTCGCCATGCCCAGTGATGCATTCATATCACAATGTTGCTGAATTGCGACATTTCCTAGGCGTGTCCCTGCACGGGACAGCGCCCTCAAGTGGTTCTAAGCACACAGAACCACCCGCAGGGGCAATCAGTCACCGGAATGCCACGGCTGGGCTGCCCTACCCGCCGCTGCGATAGACCTGAATGTCGAGATCGCGAATCTTCTTGCGGAGCGTGTTCCGGTTCAGTCCGAGCAGGTCCGCAGCCCTGATCTGGTTGCCACGGTTGGCCGCAAGCGCAGCCGTCAGCAGCGGAACCTCGATCTCCTTCAGGATGCGATGGTAGAGCCCCGGCGGCGGCAATCCGTTCGGGAAGCCCGCAAAATGCGAAGCGAGATACATCTCGACCGCGCCCCCGAGGTTGTCTACGCTTTGCGGCATGTTGCCGCCCGAGACCACGGCGGGCGGCGCCAATTCGCCCTCAATCACCGACCCTGTAATCACGTCCTGCGGATAAAGAGCAGCCAGACGCCGCGCGAGGTTTTCAAGCTCGCGCACGTTGCCCGGCCAGCGATGCTGCTTGAGCCGCTCGACCGCCTGCGCGTCGAGCTTCTTCGGCGGCAGGCCATCTTTTTCCGCCAGCGCAAAGAAATGCCGGATCAGGTCGGGCAAATCCTCGATCCGCTCGCGCAGCGGCGGCAGCCGCAACGGCACGACGTTGAGACGGAAGAACAAGTCTTCGCGGAACAGACCCTGCTGAATGAGGATGCGCAGATCCTTGTTGCTGGCCGCCACGATCCGCACATCGGTCTTGATCGGCGTGCGGCCGCCGACGGTCGTGTATTCGCCCTGCTGCAGGACGCGCAGCAAGCGGGTCTGCGCTTCCATCGGCATGTCGCCGATTTCATCCAGGAACAGCGTGCCGCCTTCGGCCTGCTCGAAGCGGCCGGTGGCGCGTGCATTTGCACCGGTGAACGCGCCGCGCTCATGGCCAAACAATTCGGATTCGATGAGGTCGCGCGGGATCGCCGCCATGTTGACGGCGACGAACGGACCATTGCGGCGTTTGCCGTAATCATGCAGCGCGCGCGCTACCAACTCTTTGCCGGTGCCGGACTCGCCGGAGATCATCACCGTGAGATCCGTCTGCATCAGGCGCGCGAGCACGCGATAGATTTCCTGCATCGCGGGCGAGCGGCCGACCAGCGGAATGGAATCGAACTCGCCTTCCTCCTTCACGGAGGTGGGGCGTTCCTTCGGCTCCGACAAGGCGCGGCCGACGATCGCGATCAGCTCCTTGAGGTCGAATGGCTTCGGCAGATATTCGTAGGCGCCGCGCTCGGACGCGCGGATCGCGGTCATGAACGTATTTTGCGCGCTCATGACGATAACCGGCAGATTGGGGCGCATCTTCTTGATGCGCGGCAAGAGATCGAACGCGTTCTCATCCGGCATCACGACGTCCGTGATGACGAGATCGCCCTCGCCCTGGCTCACCCAGCGCCACAGCGTGGCTGCGTTTCCGGTCAGCCGCACCTCATATCCCGCGCGTGACAGCGCCTGATTGAGGACAGTGCGGATGGCGGTGTCGTCGTCAGCGACAAGTATGCTACCTGCGGGCATCTTTATTTCCCATCTGCAGTCTGTGAGGCATGCGACGGCGTTCCCGGGCGCTCGTCGCCATTGCTGTGGTTTTGATTTTTGGCTGGATTGTACATTGGCAGCAGCACGCGGAAGATGGTTTTGCGCGGTTGCGATTCACACTCGATGATGCCGCCGTGATCGCCAACGATCTTGGCGACAAGAGCAAGGCCGAGACCGCTGCCGGTCGGCTTTGTCGTCACGAACGGATCGAAAAGATTGGCGAGTAAATCATCAGGCACGCCCGGCCCGTTGTCTTTCACGCAGAATTCCAGCGGCAGCGACACTCGGGACTTCTTGCCGGGCACAGAAAGACGCACGCCGGGCCGGAACGCTGTGGTGAGCTGGATCTCTCCGTCAGTTCCAAGGTCTGCAACGGCTTCGGCTGCGTTTTTCACGAGATTCAGAAACACCTGAATCAACTGGTCCTGATTGGCCAGTACCGGCGGCAACGATGGATCGTACTCCTCGACGAATTTGATATTTCGCGCGAAGCCGGACTGCGCGAGCCGTTTGACGTGATCGAACACGGAATGAATGTTCACCGGTCCGCGTGCGACAGGACGCTCGTCGCCAAACACTTCCATGCGGTCCACGAGAGTGACGATGCGATCGGCTTCGTCGCAGATGAGCCGCGTCAGCGTCCGGTCTTCCGGCGATGCGGCCTGTTCGAGCAATTGCGCGGCACCACGGATGCCCGACAGCGGATTCTTGATTTCATGTGCCAGCATCGCGGCGAGCGCAATCACCGACCGTGCAGCGCTGCGATGGGTGAGCTGCCGGTCCATCTTGTCGGCAATGGTGCGCTCCTGAAGCATCACCACGATATGTCCGGGGCGCTCACTAAGCGGCGCGACGTGGAGATCGACCTGACGGTCACCGCCGATCCGGGGTGTGCCGAGATCGACCTTGTATTCGTTCACCGCCGAACCGGTGCGCCGAACCTGATCTATCAGCGCCAGCAGCGGGCTGCCGAACGGTACGAGCTCGCGCAGCATTTGCCGCTGCAGGTGCGGGATCGATGTTTCGAAGAACGATTCCGCAGCAATGTTCGCGTCGACGATCTTGCCATCCGGCGCAATCAGCATCACCGGATTCGGCAATGCGTTCAGGATTAGATCGCTGCTTGCAAGCGTTGGGAGGCGTTTTTCAGCGACATTGCTCATGCGGCGGCACTCCAGGCGAATTCGCCGAAGGCATCGTGAAGCGAGCGGCGCACATGCGCCGGATCGGTCGCCGTCAGAATGGTCTGGCGCCAGCGCTTGAGAACATCGGCGGACGCGGCGCTGCCCTTTGCGGCGACTTCGAGAGCCCAGCCAAGATGTTTGCGCGCGTGGCGCAGACCAATGTGCGGCCCGTAATGATCGACGACCTCGTCATAGAGACTGCAAACGTAGCCAAGCTGGTCGCGGAGTTGCGGCGCCTGCTCGGATGCACCGCCGTCGAGACGTCTTGCGATCTGTCCCGGCAGCCAGGGCTGGCCCTGCGCGCCGCGGCCGATCATCAGGGCATCCGCGCCGGATGCTTCGAGCGCAGTCTCGGCCTGTTCAAACGACGTGATATCGCCGTTGACGACCACGGGGATGCTCACCGCATCCTTGACCGGGCGCACCGCGGTCCAGTCGGCACTGCCCTTGTAGAACTGGCATCGGGTGCGCCCATGCACCGTGATCAGCTTCACGCCAGCAGCTTCGGCGCGGCGAGCCAGTTCAGGCGCGTTGAGAGATTTATCGTCCCAGCCCAAACGCATTTTCAGCGTCACTGGAACGCGGACTGCGGACACAGTCGCGTCGATAAGACGAAGCGCATGATCGAGGTCGCGCATGAGCGCCGAACCAGACTGGCCGCCCGTGACATGACGGGCCGGACAGCCCATGTTGATATCGATGATGTCGGCGCCGCCGCCTTCCGCGATACGTGCGCCTTCGGACATCCAATGAGTTTCGCAGCCGGCAAGCTGCACCACATGAGGGCCGATACCGGTCGCCTCACAGCGCAGCACGGACATTGGGCGGCCGCGCGCAAGATCGTTGCTGGCTGTCATTTCGGAGACGACGAGACCGGCTCCCAGTTCAGCGGCGATCCGGCGGAACGGGGCATCGGTCACGCCGGACATCGGTGCGAGAAGGACGCGATTTGCGATCTCGATATCGCCAATGGTCAGTGTTGCCTGACGTGCCGGAGTCATGCCGATCACTGCGTTTCTCGTTTTCTGACGCACTCCGCTTCATTGCGGAGAACGCATAGCTTAATTTCTAAGCAACTTTGGATCATGCCTACACTTTAGCCAATTCTGAACGGCATGCAAGTGCGACGCAACAATTCTTCCAGATTCTTCACACGGATACGGAATCGTGCTGTTTCCCGTCTGAATATGGTAAGGGCAGCACCCCAACGCTGCACGGCTCAGCCATCCTGCTCCGACCGGTCGTCAAACACCCATGCCAACGTCAAAACGGACTGCCGCCATCATTGTTGCCGCTGGTCGAGGCCTGCGCGCCGGGACCGGTGGTCCCAAGCAATACCGATCAATTGGCGGTAAAACCGTCCTTTCGAGGGCGATGGAGCCCTTTTGTACCCATCCGGGCGTTTTTGCCGTGCAGCCCGTCCGCAATCCGGACGACGCAGACATCTTCGATCAGGCGGTCAGCCACCTCAAATATCAGCCTCCCGTCAGCGGTGGCGCGACTCGGCAGGCCTCGGTTCGCGCCGGTCTTGAAGCGCTTGCGAGTCAGGCTCCGGACATCGTTCTCATTCACGACGCGGCCCGCGCGTTCGTCACCGACAAAGTTATCTCGCGAGCCATTGACGCTGCGCTGATCACGGGCGCGGCGATTCCCGTCGTTCCGGTGACGGATACTGTGAAGGTGGTCGATGCATCCGGTGCGATCACGGCGACGCCGGATCGTGCAAACTTGCGGATCGCGCAGACGCCGCAGGCGTTCCGTTTCGATGTCATTCTTGAAGCTCATCGCCGCGCCGCGCGGGAGGGCCGCGACGATTTCACCGACGACGCAGCCATCGCCGAATGGGCGGGATTGACGGTTGCGACATTTGAAGGCGATGTTGCCAACATGAAGCTGACCACACCGGAAGACTTTGCACGCGAGGAAGCGCGCCTCGGAGCCATGCTGGGCGACATCCGCACCGGCACCGGTTACGACGTGCATGCGCTCACCGACGGCGATCATCTGATGCTGTGCGGCGTGCGCGTGCCGTTCAATCGCGGCTTCCTCGCCCATTCCGATGGCGACGTTGGACTGCATGCCCTCGTTGACGCCATTCTCGGCGCGCTGGCTGATGGCGACATCGGCTCGCACTTCCCGCCGAGCGATCCGAAGTGGAAGGGCGCCGCCTCTGACCAGTTCCTGAAGCATGCCGTCGAACTCGTCGGCAAGCGCGGCGGACGAATCGCGCATCTCGAAGTCACGATGATCTGCGAAGCGCCGAAGATCGGTCCGCTCCGCGACACGATGCGCGCGAAGATCGCCGAGATCACCGGGCTCCCGCAGTCCCGCGTAGCCGTGAAGGCCACGACAAGCGAGCGGCTTGGGTTCACCGGCCGGCAGGAAGGTATCGCCGCAACAGCCAGTGCAACAATCCGCCTCCCTTGGGATACGAACGGCGGGAGCAACTGACATGAGCGGCAGCGCCACTCGCGCCCTCTCCCGCTCGCTGCTGGATCTGTGCCGGATGCGCAAACTGACCATCGCGACCGCAGAATCCTGCACCGGCGGACTGGTCGCCGCGGCGCTGACCGAAATTCCCGGATCGTCCGATGTGGTTGATCGGGGCTTTGTCACCTACTCCAATCAGGCCAAGCACATCATGCTCGGGGTCGAGACCTCGACGCTGGAGACCTTCGGCGCGGTGAGCAAGGAAACCGCCGTCGCGATGGCGTTCGGTGCGCTCGAGCATGCGGACACCGATCTCGCTGTGTCTATCACCGGTATTGCCGGCCCCGGCGGCGCGACGCCGGGAAAGCCTGTGGGACTTGTGCATCTGGCGGTCGCCGCGCGCGACGGCCGCATCACGCACAAGGAATGCCGCTTCGGCGCGGTCGGCCGCAGCAACGTGCGCGAACAATCAGTTGTCGAAGCGCTGAAAATGCTGATGGAGATGGCGCGCGGGCCGCAGCCTCCGCTCAAGAAGCGGCCACGCGCGGCGGCCCATAGACCGCATCCGCGCGTTTCTCGAACGCCGCGGCGAAGCGCTGGAAAGCGGCGTCGAACATCGCGCCCATCAGCACCGCGAGCATCCGACTCCTGAACTCGTAGGCGATAAAGAAGCCGACGTCGCAGGTGCTCTCCGATTTTGCCTCGAAGGTCCAGCGGTTCTCGAGCTTGCTGAACGGGCCTTGCAGATACTCGACAAGAATTTTCAGGTTCGGCTTGTCCAGCGTGACACGGCTGGTGAAAGTCTCGCGGACGACCTGAAACGAAACGGTCATGTCGGCGACAATTACCTCGGTGCCATCCGGCTTTTGCGTCCGCTGGCGGACCTTCAGCGCCTTGCACATCGGCACGAATTCCGGATAGCGCTCGACGTCGGCGACGAGATCGAACATTTTCTCCGCGCTGTGACGCACGCGGCGCTTGTTTGAAAACTGAGGCATCAGTGAATCCCTGCCGAAGCAGATTCCAGATCTGCAATATAGCTGTCGGCTTCAACCCGTTCTGTAAAATGGACTAACTTCTGATCGGTGCGACAACCATCGAGATAAGCGATGAGTGCCGGCCGTTGTTTTTCGCGAAACGTCCAGACGTAACGGAAGAATTCAAGGTCGAACTGTTCCGGGCACCCCGCGGCCATCTCGGGGCGGACACGCCCGTAGCCTTTCGCGACCCGGATCAGGATTCCCCGCATGCAGATGTGACGCGGGAGATCGAACCAGACGATCGTATCCGCACGATCGCGTCGAAGCTCGCCCGCATGTGAAACATAGTTGCCATCGATGATCCAACGATCGTTCAACACCGCTTCTTTCACGCGCGACTTGAATGCGACGGGATCGGATGGCTCCCAGCCGGGTTGCCAGTAGATTGCATCGAGCGATACCAAGGGAAGCTTGGCCGCTACGGCAAGTCGACGTGCGAAGGTCGATTTTCCCGATCCGGGCGCTCCTAACACGAGAACACGCTGCATAGTGCGCCGGGACGCCTCAGGACGAGGCGCGCGACTGGCGCGCCGCCTGCAGCTTGGCGAAATCCTCGCCGGCGTGATGCGACGAGCGCGTCAGCGGGCTCGCCGAGACCATCAGGAAGCCCTTGGTGTAGGCGACCTTCTCGTAGCCGCCGAACTCGTCCGGCGTCACGTAGCGCATCACTGCATGGTGCTTCAAGCTTGGCTGAAGGTACTGTCCGATGGTGAGGAAATCGACATCCGCGGAGCGCAGGTCGTCCATCACCTGCAGCACCTCATGACGCTCCTCTCCGAGGCCAACCATGATGCCGGACTTGGTGAAAATCGTCGGATCCATTTCCTTGACCCGCTGCAGCAGCCGGATCGAATGGAAGTAGCGCGCGCCGGGACGCACCGTGAGATAATGCGACGGCACGGTCTCGAGATTGTGGTTGAACACGTCAGGCTTTGCCGCGACCACCTGCTCCAGCGCGCCGTCCTTGCGCAGGAAGTCCGGCGTCAGGATCTCGATGGTCGTCGTTGGGCAGCTCGCGCGAATGGCGCGGATGGTTTTCGCGAAATGATCCGCGCCGCCGTCGGCGAGATCGTCGCGATCCACCGAGGTGATGACCACGTGATGCAGGCCGAGCTTCTGAACCGCCAGCGCAACATGTTCGGGCTCGGACGCATCAAGTGCGTTCGGCATGCCGGTCTTGACGTTGCAGAAGGCGCAGGCGCGGGTGCAGGTGTCACCCATGATCATGAAGGTCGCGTGCTTCTTGTCCCAGCACTCGCCGATGTTCGGGCAGCCCGCCTCCTCGCACACCGTGACGAGGCCGTTTTCCTTGACGATATTTCGGGTGTTGGCATAGCCGCGCGAATTCGGCGCGCGCACACGAATCCAGTCAGGCTTCGCGGGCGACTTGGCGTCCGGCCGATTGACCTTCTCCGGATGGCGCGGACGCACCTGATTGGACGACACCGTATCGATCAGAACAACCATGAAAAGCCCGTGATTTCCTTGACCTTACCTAAGCCTGCCGATCCATTGGTGCAAGCCGTCCGCATCGTGCTACCTTGGAATGACTATCACGTTTCGAAGCAATCCTGCATGGCCCTGCGCGCACATCCCCTGCCCAAAAATGGCTGAAAGCCGCGTCCCGCCCCCTCCCGGACGGCTGCTGACGCGCAAATTCTTCGCGCGCAGCGTCCACGAGGTTGCCCCTGACCTGATCGGTGCGACACTGCTGGTGGATGGGGTCGGCGGCATCATCACTGAGGTCGAGGCCTATCATCACACGGAGCCAGCCGCGCATTCCTTCAACGGACCAACGCCGCGCAACAGGGTGATGTTCGGTCCGCCCGGCTTTCTCTACGTCTACCGTTCCTACGGCATCCACTGGTGCATGAACTTCGTCTGCGAGAAGGAAGGCTCCGCCAGCGCGGTGCTGATTCGCGCACTGGAGCCGACACACGGGCTTGACCGCATGTACAAGCGCCGCAGCAAGTACATCAAAAATCTCAACGACAGACTCTTGTGTTCGGGACCGGGCAAGCTTTGCGAAGCGATGGCGGTGACCGACAAACACAACACCCTGCCCCTAGATGCGCCGCCGATCGCGATCTACGCGCGAGTACGCAAGCCAGAGATCGTTAGCGGCATCCGCATCGGCATCACCAAGGCTGTTGAGCTGCCGTGGCGCTATGGGCTGAAGGACTCGAAGTTTCTCAGCAAGCCGTTTTCGGCATAAGGCGAAACGGTGACGAACTTCGCTGCAAAGAGCGGAATGGTGACGTAACTGCAGCGCCTCGAAATTTGCGACATCTGCATAGCCGCAACGCCGATCGACGACTCGTGCGTGCGTCATGCAACGTCCGCATAACTAAAAAGTCACGTCAGCTGCTTCCAAGAGCATCCATCAAAACGCAGGCAGCCAAGCTATGCGTTCCGAACGGGACCGAAAATTGTCCCGCGGACATTCAGGCGCGGCGTGCCGAAAAGTCGGTGATCGACGTTAACAGCATGAACGGCAGCAACCAGATCGCAATGGGGATAAATGCGAACGCGGCATTTCCGCTGAGATCCCACGCGATGCCGCCGAGAATCGAAACCACCATCGCAAGACCATAGCCAAGCGTGAACACGCCCGCCGACATCCGCGGCACATCATCCGGCGCAACCAGCAGCGCGGGCAATGCGAGCACGAGGGTCAGCGCAACGGCGCAGGCGAAGCCGATCATCGCGGCTGATATGATCAGGCTCCATGCTTCCCCGGACATCAGAATGCCGGCAACGCCCGCAAGCCCGATCGCGCCGGCGGAGAGCATGGGCCACTTCTTCCGTTCCCAGCGGCTTGCCATCACAAGCAGAATGAACGAACCGGGCAACTGACCGGCGTTGAGCGCAGTGAGTGCCGGGCCGATCAGGTCTGTGCGGCCCGTGTGCAGCAGATATCCGGGAAGAAAAGCATTGGTGCAAAAATAGAGCTGGTTGAGCCCGCTCATGATGAGGCCCACCTTCCAGAGCAACGGGTCGCGCCAATCAGGCATCCACTGGCGAGGGCGCGACACCGGCGCGCTCTTTCCGCCAGGCTGGAACAGGAAAATGATGAGCGCGATCGCTACGAGCGGAATCGACCAGAGCACCAGACTGGCGCGCCAGCTTCCCGCGAGAAGCGGCACGATAGCGGCAGCGAGCATGACCGGAAAAATTTCGCCGCACAGAAGGCCGTTGGTGTAGACGGCCGTGGCGAAGCCGATCCGGTCCGGCATCCATTGGCGAACCGTGGGCGGCAGTGAGGGCTGCATCACGGCGATCCCCGCCGCCATGATCGCTGTTGCGATGTAAAGCATCCACGTGTCGGTCGCGAAGCCGCGCAAACCCGAACCCGCTGCCGCGATCAGAAGCCCGATAATGAGCGCAGGCACAGCGCCGACGCGCGCGATCAGCAGCGAGCCCGGCACCGCGACCAGAGCGAACAGGAAAACCGGAATGGCATTCAGAATGCCGACTTCAGTGCCGGACAGCCTGAGATCCAGAATGATCAGCGCCAGCACCGGCGGCACGGCGAGGATCGTCAGCCGCAGTCCATTTCCGGCAAGCCAGAGAAGAAGCAGCGCGTTGAACGAGGATGACCGCTGCAAGGTCATTGCGCGCCCTTGAGCCGCTCCAGCGCTTCGAGAATCTTCGTCTTGCGCGCCTCGGCTTCTTCACGCTTCTCACGCTGCTCGTCGATCACCTCTTCCGGCGCGTTGGCGACGAATTTCTCGTTGCCGAGCTTGGCATCGACGCGCTTGATGTCGGCATCGGCCTTGGCCAATTCCTTGTCGAGGCGCACTTTTTCCGCTGCGAGATCGATCACGCCCTTGAGCGGGATCGCCGCGACCTCGCCGCGCACCAGCAACTGAACCGAGCCATCCGGCGCACGATCGGCGAATGAAATCTCGCCGAGCCGCGCGAGCCGCTTCATCACATCGCTCCAGCGCTCCGCACGTGCCTTGATGTCAGCAGACGCGCCCACCAGCACCAGCGGAAACAGCGTTGCGGGCGGAATGTTCATTTCCGCGCGAACCGAGCGGATCGATGAAATCAAGTCCACCAGCCAGCCGATTTCGGATTCGGCGGCAGGATCGCTGAACCGTTCGACAACGGGCGGTGCTGCGACGATGACCGGCGCGGCCAGCGGATCGCCCGCAATGGCAGCGGCAATCGAGGGAGCCATAGCGTCCTCTTCCGGCTTCAGCGGCCATTCCGCCAGCGCGAGAAGGCCGTCGCGCTTCGCCGTCACCGCCCAAAGCTCCTCGGTGAGGAACGGCATGAACGGATGCAGGACTTTAAGAATTTCGTCGCGCGCCCAGGCGATGCTGGCCTGCGTCTCCGCCTTGGCAGGGCTGTCCGCGCCCATGAGCACAGGCTTCGCAAGTTCGAGATACCAGTCGCAATACACGTTCCAGACGAAGCGATAGATGACCCCGGCAGCGTCGTTGAAGCGATAGGCCTGAATGGCTTCGGTGACTTCGCGCGTCGCGCGTGCGGTCTCGTGCGCGATCCAGCGGTTCAGCGTTTCTTTGGTTTTCGCAGGATCGAACCCTGCGGCCAGCGCGCAGCCGTTCATCTCGGCGAAGCGCGAGGCGTTCCAGAGCTTGGTCGCGAAGTTGCGATAGCCTTCGACGCGCTGGGTCGAGAGCTTGATGTCGCGGCCCTGCGCCGCCATCGCGGCGAGCGTGAAGCGCAGCGCATCCGCGCCGTAATCGTCGATCAGATGCAGCGGGTCGATGACGTTGCCCTTCGACTTCGACATCTTCGCGCCCCTCTCGTCGCGGACGAGGGCGTGCATGTAGATGGTCGGGAACGGCACATCCTTCATGAAGTGGATGCCCATCATCATCATCCGGGCAACCCAGAAGAAGATGATGTCGAAACCGGTGACCAGAACGTTGGTCGGGTAGTAGCGCTTCACGTCCTTGTCGTCGTCAGGCCAGCCCAGCGTCGAGAACGGCCACAGCGCTGACGAGAACCAGGTGTCGAGCACATCTTCGTCGCGGGTGATGAAGCCGTCGCGCTTGGCGGGATCGAGGGCCATGTCATGGCCCTGCTCCGCCGTGATGACCTCCTGCTCGACGTAATAGCCGAGCGCCTTGCCGACCGCTTCGTCCTCGGTCTCGGCGACAAAGACCTTGCCGTCCGGCCCGTACCACGCCGGAATCTGATGTCCCCACCAGAGCTGCCGCGAAATGCACCACGGCTGGATGTTTTCCATCCACTCGAAGTAGGTTTTTTCCCAATTCTTCGGCACGAACACCGTCTCGCCACTGCGCACCGCGGCAACCGCGGGAGCCGCGAGCGTCTTGGCGTCGACGTACCACTGGTCGGTCAGATACGGCTCGATGACCACGCCGGAACGGTCGCCATGCGGCACCACGTGCGTGTTGGGCTCGATCTTCTCGAGGAAACCGGCCTCTTCCAGTTTCGCGACGATCAGCTTGCGCGCGGCGAAGCGATCCTTGCCGTCGAGTTCCTCGGCGAACATGAGCGCGGCTTCCGGCAGCGCGCGCAGATAGTCCTCGTTGCCCGACAGCGACATGCGCGCTTCCTGATCGAGCACGCTGATCGACGGCAGGTTGTGACGGCGGCCGACTTCGAAGTCGTTGAAGTCGTGCGCCGGTGTGATCTTCACCGCACCCGACCCCTTCTCGGGATCGGAGTAATCATCGGCGACAATCGGGATCAGCCGGCCGACCAGCGGCAGCACGACTTTCTTGCCGACGAGATGCCTGTAACGGTCATCCTCGGGATTCACGGCCACGGCCGTGTCGCCGAGCATCGTCTCGGGCCGCGTGGTCGCGACGACGATGAAAGTGGACGGGTCCTCGGGATTGAACTCCTTGCCTTCCAGCGGATAGCGCAGATGCCAGAGGCTGCCCTTGACCTCGATCTGCTGCACTTCGATATCCGAGATCGCGGTCAGCAGCTTTGGATCCCAGTTGACCAGCCGCTTGTCCTTGTAGATCAGCTTCTGATTGTAGAGTTCGACGAACACCTTCGCGACGGCGCGCGACAGGCCCTCGTCCATGGTGAAGCGTTCGCGTGACCAGTCGCAGGATGCGCCGAGGCGCTTGAGCTGGTTGACGATGGTGCCGCCGGATTCGGCCTTCCACTGCCAGACGCGTTCGAGAAACTTTGCGCGGCCCATGTCGCGGCGGCCCGGCTCCTGCCGCTCCATCAGTTGCCGCTCGACGACCATCTGCGTGGCGATGCCCGCGTGGTCCGTTCCCGGCTGCCACAGCACGTCGCGTCCGCGCATCCGCTCAAAACGGCACAGGATGTCCTGCAACGTGTTGTTGAGCGCATGGCCCATGTGCAGCGAGCCGGTGACGTTCGGCGGCGGAATGACGATCGTGAAGGGTTCAGCATCGCGCCGCTCAGGGCGCCCGGCCTTGAACGCGCCGGCGTTCTCCCACTCGCGGGAAATACGGTCCTCAATGTCGGCGGGCTGGTAGTTTTTCTCGATCATCACACTGCAATCAAAAGGGGGTGTCCGCGCTAGAAACCTGCCAGCGCGGCTCAAGTCAACCGTTGGGATATGGAGAAACTAAGCCAAAATAGCTGAAATCAGCGGCCCCGGGAGACCCGTTCGATTTCGGCCTTGACGATCCGCTCCACCAGATTGGGCAGATTGTCGTCCAGCCAGGACTTCAGCATCGGACGCAGCATCTCCTTGACGAGATCCTCGAGGGTCCGGGCGTTGTTGCTCAGAACAGTGTTGGCCAGTGTGTTGAATGCCGACTCCACCGCAGAAACCGTCGAGCTCGACAGAATTTGCTGCGTTGGCAGCTCACGCGGCGCCGGCGACCGTTCGGCAAAGCTGGGCGGGTCCATCGCCGGGGAGCGGTGATTTGAGGCGTGGACCATAGGTGTCTCGGTGAATTCCAGATCGTCTTCGGGTTCGATCGTACTGAACGGCGGCGGCGGCATTTCGGGCACTGCCATCTGCTCGGTCAGTTCGAACACATCTGCATCGGCGTCGACTTCCGGTTCCGCGGGTGGAGGCGGAGGCGCGGCAGCCGGAGCGTCGAAGCTCGCCATCATGGCGTCGATTTCGGCCTGGCTGTTCTTCGCCGCTGGCGGCGGGGCCGGTGCAGGCGCGGGCCGGGCCGGCGCAATCTTGGAGGGCGGAATGCCTGCCATCGCCGGTCGCAGAGCCGGTGCTGGCCGCGCAATCTCGGCCTTCGGAACTTCTGTCTTCGGAGTCTCTGCTTTCGGAGGTGCGGCAGGAGCCGGTGCAGCAGCAGCGCTTGCCGCGGCGGGCTTGGCCTCGTCATCGGAAATGATGCGCCTGATCGACGCGAGAATCTCCTCCATTGAGGGCTCCTGCGTCTTTGCCGGTTGCGTCATCTCCGACTCCACCTCACCGGCCGCCAGATCAACAGACCTGACACAAGCCGTACACCCACGTCACGAATCGCTTCGTGCTCCTTGAGAACGGTATGTCATGGCAACAATTGTTTGCAAGCAACGGCCCGTGCGCCAGGCCGGTTGATCACAGCACTGATGAGTGTGCAGTGCGACCGGCAGCCCGGTCGAGTGGATCTGACATTCGCGCTGCGCGAATGTCAGATATTGAGACGACTAGCGGCCGTCGGGTGTCCGGATGCCGAACCAGCTATCGCGAACCTGATGATAGTGGACGTTCGGATCGTAAACGTTGGTGGCGAGGTTCAGCACGCTCGGCGTCAGACGGCCGATCGAGTTCAACACGCTGTACGACGCAACGACGCGGTCGTGCTGCGCGGTGACCAGCGCGACGCGCGCATTCACCAGCGCCTGCTGCGCGTTCAAGACGTCGAGTGTGGTGCGCTGACCGACCCGCGCTTCTTCGCGGACGCCGTTCAGTGCGATTTCCGACGCGGTCACCTGCGACTGGGCCGACGTCACCTGGGCCTTGCCGGCAACGAGCTGGCCCCACGATTGCGCAACGGTGGCGCGGGTCTGATCGCGAACCTGTTCGAGGTTGAGGCGCTGCTGCGCGAGCGATTCTTTCGACTGACGGATCAGCGCGTATTCGGCGCCGCCCTGATAGACCGGCACCGTCAACTGCGCGACGGCGGACGCGCCGAACGAGCGATACGTGGCCAGCGTGCTTTCGTAAGACTGCTGAACGCTGCCCTGAAGTGTGACGGTCGGGAACAGCGCGCCTTCGTTGACCTTGACCTGCAGGAAGCTCACGTCGATGCCGTACATCGCGGCGGTGACGTTCGGATTTTCAAGCAAGCTGCGATCGATGGCGGCCATCAATGTGGTCGGCAGATAACGGTCGACAGGAGAACCGGGTGCCAGGTTGACGGGATCGTTGCCGATGATGCGGCGGAAGTTCGCACGCGTGGTCGTCAGCGTGGATTCCGCCGTCAGCAACTGGGTGCGGCCAGCCGCGAGCTGAGCTTCGGACTGCGCGACGTCGGTGCGTGTCACTTCGCCGACGTTGAAACGATCGCGGGTCTGCTTGAGGGTCTGCTCGAGCACGCGGACGTTGCTCTTTTGCACCTCGACAATCGCCGCGTCGCGCAGGAAATCCATGTAGATCGTGGCCGCCGCGAACAGCACGGTCTGCTCGAGCACGCGCAATCCTTCGCGCGCCGCGGAGACCTGGCTTTCCGCAGCACGGGTGCGGTTGGCGGTCTGGCCGCCGTTGAAGAGTGTCTGGGTCACGGTCGCGCCCACAGAGCGCGGCGCGTTCGTGCCGGCGAGACCGACCTCGCTCAGGCGTCCGCCGACCTGGGTGTTGGTCTGGCTGTCGGTGTATTGCGTTCCGGCGCTGGCCGTGACCGAAACCTTCGGACGATAGCCGGACAATGCCTGCGGTACGTTTTCGTCGGTCGCCCTCACGGACGCGCGCTGGGCATTCAACTGGGGATTGTTTTGGTACGCGCGGACCAGCGCGGCCTCGATCGTGTCCGCCATGACAGGTGTTGTCATGACGTGACTCATCAAGAGAGCCGCGAAAGCAACACCCGCGCTGAGTTTTAACCGATACTTAGCTTGCATTCATCTATCCCCAAACCGGTTCCGCTCGCCGCTAAAAGGCGCGCTGAAACCGGGCAACTGAGTCGGGCGCCCGCCCGTTGCTAGTCTATGCATCGGCTGCCCTTGGTGAAACCCCGCCCCACCCCGCGGCAACCGAAACTGTCCGGATGGGACATTGTAGCCACACCTGCCCAGGATCGAGGAAAACGATCCTAGAAAGTAAACGCCGGAATACGCTCCAGCCCCGGCAAAACGGGTGCGGATGCGTCGAAAAGCACGCGGTTGCCGAAGTCGGCTGGAGACCGCGCGACCAGGGTCGCACGCGGGGGCTGGCTTGTGGCGAAGACGCCAACGAGCCGCCCGCCCATCTTCAACTGCTCGTACAGCCCCTGTGGCTCGATTTCGGTCGCACCGTCGAGGACGATGACGTCGTAGGACGCATGGGCCTGGTCGCCCGCAACCGGCTCGGCAGTCCCGACAGTCACATTGGTGATACCGAGGCCCGCCAGATTGGCCTTCGCCGCGGCGGCCAGCGCCGAATCCGGCTCGGTGGCGAAAACCTCCTTGGCGAGGTGGCCGATGACGGCCGCCGAATAGCCGGTGGCACAACCGACCACCAGCACGCGGTCGTTCGCGGAAATCGCGGCCGCCTGAATCATCTTGGCGAGAACGGCCGGCTTGATGAGGTACCGCTTCGCCCGTCCGTCAGCGCTGACGTCGATATCGAGATCAAGGTAGGCGATGGCGCGCTTGCTCTCGGGGACGAAGGTCTCGCGCGGTACCGCGAGCATCGCGTCGATGATGCGCAGATCGGTCACGTCGCTGGGCCGCACCTGACAGTCGACCATGTTCTGCCGAGAGGTTGCGAAATCTGACATGGGATAACCTCAAGACATCAGGAAAGAATCGGTCACGGGGCCGCGCTGGAACGGCCGGCGCGGCGCATATTTGCTGCAAGGCCGCACGCGATGCAAGTCTGCCGAGGATCAAGTCTGCCGCGCATCAGGCCGCCTGCGGCAAGCCTGTCCCTCGCAAGTTGGCCTATGGTATGAGCGTGACAACATCCCGATGTCATTGAAGGCTGGGTTTATGACAGGCAACACGACAAGGGTTCCGGCCTTTTTTCGGGTCCGTGTGCTCCCCTGCTCTCTGATCGTGGCTGCGTTGCTGACCGCCGCCGATATCTCGACGGCACCAGCGCAGACGACGGCTGCCGCAACCGCGGACTCTGCAGATCAGCCGAAACGCAAGAAAGTCATTGAACGCGCGGCGGCCGTCATCAAGTCGCTGACCGATTACTCGGCCAAGCGCGGACAGAAACTCCCTGCGCTCGCCGACTATTATGCCGCCAAGGCCGACCTCGCGAAGATCGACGATACCGCGCCCGAAGCCCCGCGCGCGAAGAAGCTGCTGGCGGCGATGCAGAAGAACGAGCGCGAATACCTCCGCAAGGCCGGCGCGGGCAACGTCGCCGCGCGGCTGGATTCGCTGGACGGCAACATCGACGGCCGCACGAAATTCGCAGCCGACACGCGCAAGCAGATGTTGCGCCGAGGGCTCGCGATGGACATCAGCACGTCCGGCGAGCACGAGACGGTGTTGAACTACAAGTATTTCAAGATGGACCGGCCGACGGTTCTCAATCTTGCGGAATCGGGAAAGATCTTCAACAAGGCGCGCGATCTCGGATTCCGCTCGGTGATTTTCACCGATGGCCGTCTCACCTGGACCTATGACGTAGCGGCCAACACGTTCAAGTAAAGCGTTTTGCAAATGACCGGCGACCGGCGCAAACGAAGCGATCAAGTCCCGACGTCCGATGCCGGCAAATCAGCGCCCGGCTCCGACAGTGGCGGTCTGTCCGCAAACAGCCTCTCCAGCGTCCGCCGGCAGATGGTTGAGTTCGACGATCTGCCGCGCGAAGTGCGCGAGGCTCTATCGTCAGCCGACCAGCCGAGCGATCAGATGATCGACGTGCTGTGCACCATGCATCGCAGCGGATTCCCGGTGGAGGCCTTGCTCAAGGTGATCGCGGCGAGCAACGCGAAGGACGCGAACTAGCGCGCCGATTTTGAATCACGCGATGTCGCCCGCGCGCTCAACCAGATGCGCACGCGAGGGTGCAGGGTCAAACCGATCGGCGAAATATTGCGTTTCGTTGGCCACCAGTCCTTCGCGGAATTCCATGATGCTCACCGCGTAGGATGGGACGCCGTCATAGGTCAGGACGAATTCGGTGATCCAGAGGTCGCCGCTGCCGACAATTCGCCGCACCGTAAAGCGCTTCTTGTTTGGCTGGAGGAATCGGCTCTCTTGAATGTTGTGCCGGCCGCGGATCCGCTCGCCCGATTGCGGATAATCAAGCACGGCATCCTCGCGGTAGATTTCGTGTTCGACCTGGAAATCGCTCGCGTCCGAAGCATCCCAATGGCGCTGCAGCGCCGCCCGCACGGTTCGCTCATCCATCTCGATCTCCCGCCTGCGCTTTTCGGTAATCGTTTCGGGACAGTGGCCTGTGGCCGCGGAATGCCGGGATTGCATAAGGGCCTGTGCCCTTGTAACTAGTCCGGCCTGTGAGGCCACGTGGCGGAGTGGTTACGCAACGGTCTGCAAAACCGTGTACACCAGTTCAATTCTGGTCGTGGCCTCCAATTTCCTTCTGATTCGCCCCACTTCCCTCAATTTGGGGCGATTTGCGCTTTGCAAGACTTTACGCTTTGCAATGCCCGGGGCCTTTGTTATACGCGGCCCCATTGCTGATTCAGCAGTATTCCTCGGTAGCTCAGCGGTAGAGCATTCGACTGTTAATCGAATGGTCGCTGGTTCGAATCCAGCCCGGGGAGCCAACAAAATCAATCACTTACCAGTTTTGCCGGCCAAGCCCGCCCTTGCGGATGAGGACGCGTGCGCATAGGTGAATCTGCTCAGGGGCGGTGTCGCAATCCCGGGTGGAACAGGCAGTTTTGACGTGAGCGCTGAAGCGAAGGCCGAACTCGACCGCCACTTCGAGTGGATTGCAGAACGGCTTCCGGAAAAGGGCGCCCGTTTTGTGCGCTGGCTGCGGCAACCGTCGTCGCGCTGGGTGAGGATTCCCCTCGCCCTGCTTCTCGTCGTCGGCGGCATTCTCAGCTTTCTGCCGATTCTGGGCCTCTGGATGTTGCCGCTCGGCCTCTTGCTGATTGCGCAGGACGTGCCCTTTTTGCAAAAACCACTGGCCGATGCACTTGGGTGGATCGAGCGAAAATGGATGGCCCGAAAAGGCAACACTGCACGCATCGCCAAGGACCGGGAATGAACTTACCTTTCGACATCATCGTTCCGATCCTGATGTGCGCTGCCCTGCTCTGGTGGATCGGACGCGGCATGAGCAAACAAGCGATGGTGATGGCGACCGCGGCGACGCTGGGAGTAATTGTCGGCGTGTTACTGCTTCAGAACTTCATCTGGCGGTGACGCGAGCGGGCCTCCCGCTTCGTCATCCCGGCATGGAGCTCAGATCGCGGCCCCCTCGCCCCAAGCTCCCAACCACCCATTGCAAGAATGCTGCAGCCGGACGCGGAGGAGCCATGCGGAGGCAACCCCGTCGCTCGCCCATGTTGCGCTCTGTCATAATTCGGCAAATGATACCGGCAGGGGGGCGAGTCGATGAGCAGCACAAATCTGTCGAATCTCTTTAAGGGTCCACTGCGCGGGATCGGTAGCCTTGCGCTCGGATCAGTCGCGACTCTCTTCGCCATCACGGCAGCAACGGCCGCCGATCTTCCCGTCAAGGCGAAGGCCGTCGAGTATGTGAAAATCTGCTCGCTGTACGGCGCGGGCTACTACTACATTCCCGGCACCGACACCTGCATCAAGCTTAGCGGCTATGTGCGCGCCGATGCGAACATCAACGGCGGAAACTACGACAAGCCGGGATGGGACCAGGGCAACGGCCAGGGCACCAAGTCCCGCGACCGCGATTACTTCACCACCCGCGTGCGCACGGAATTCCAGCTCGATACCCGCACCCAGACCGAGTACGGCGTTCTGCGCACCTACGCGAATCCGCGATTTCAGTTTGACAGCGGTGCTGCCCCGGACACCGGCGTTATCACGCTCGACTATGCATTCGTCCAGTTCGCCGGTTTCACGCTGGGCAAGGCCGTGTCGGGCTTTCAAACGCCTTGGGGCTCGACCGGCGCCAACAGCCTGACGTCGTTCCTGATCGGCGGCTACGACAACATCAACGGCATCACCCAGCTTGCCTATACGTGGCAGTTCGGCAATGGCGTCTCCGCCCAGTTGGGCGTCGAGGATAACCGTACCATCAATCGCGCTCAGTTGCTCAATGCCAGCCTCACGCAACCGGCAACGGGCGTCTTCACAGGTGCGTTTACCAACTCCTACGGCGGCAACGCGGCTCCCGACATCGTCGGCAACGTCCGGATCGATAATACGGCGTTCACCGCGCAGCTTTCAGCCGCAGCGCATGACATTCACGCCACCTACTATGCCGGTCCCGGAGGCGTTGCGGGGGTTGAAACCAACGGACACCCGAGCGACGTGTGGGGCTTCGCCGTGCTGGGCGGTCTGCAACTGAAGAACCTGCCGACCGGCCCCGGCGACAAGCTGTCGCTCGATGTGTCCTACGTGAACGGCGCCTCGAAGTATCTGATCGGCGGCGTGACCGGCACCGCGTTCGATTCGTTCAGTGGCGGCCCGACGAATTTCCCCGGCAGCTATCAGAACATGGCGGTGCTGTCGTTGTTCGATGGCGTCTACACCACCGGCAGCAAGATCGAGAAGACCACGGGCTGGGGCTTCCGCGGCGGTTTCCTGCACAACTGGTCGCCGAACTGGGAGACCGGCATCTTCGGCAGCTATTCCCACATCGAATACAACGCGAACGCGACCGCAGCCTTCTGCACCGTCTTCACCGCACTATCCCCGAAGTCGAACGGCTTTACGTGCAATCCGAACTTCAACATCTGGCAGGTCGGTTCGCGCACGGCGTGGACTCCGGTCAAGAACCTGACGTTCTCGGTGGAAGTGCTCTACACCATGCTCGATCAGTCCTACACGGGCTCGCAAACGCTGACGAACCCCGGCCCATTGACCGGCACGTTCAAGCCGACCGCCGTCTACGATTTCAAGGATCAGGGCATTATCTCGGGCCTGGTCGGCGTCCGCCGCACCTTCTGATCGAGAAAAGCTAACCGGCTGATGTCCGCAAAACGCGGTCGCGGTTTTCGCGATCGCCAGAGTTCGTCATGCCCGGGCTTGCCCCGGGCATCCACGTCTTCAGGAAATATTAGAGAGAGAGGCGTGGATGGCCAGGACAAGCCCGGCCATGACGGCAGAGAGTTTTCGGCTAAGCCATTGAAGAACTCATTGCGTTGTGAGTCACGCTCTGAGGAAATGCGCTTACGATGCTTATCCCTTGGCGCCTTTGCCGCGACGGTTTTCCGGGCGGCGGTAGTCGCGTTTCTTCGGCTTGGGAGCGAGCGCCGGCATGGTCGCCTGCACATCGCGGTACTGCGCGAGCATGCGCTGGAACGTGGCATTGAGCGTGGTCTCGATGTCGCTGCGGCCCTCAAGCTTGGCGAGCACCATTCCCGCCGCTTCAATGGTCGACAGTCCGTCGCTGCGCGGCTCCTTGCGCAGCTTGCCGTAGAGCGATGGTCGCGCCGGTCCGAGAATGATGCGCCGGCATTTCAGCATCCATGCGTTACGCCACCACAGCGCCTTGGCCTGGCTCCATGTGCCGTCGAGCAGCACGACGCCTTCGATGTCTTTCAGAATCGCGCGCTGATTATCTTCAAGCTCACCCTTTTTATTGATCGCGACCACATCGCGCTCAGTGGCGAGATCCGCGACCTTTGCAGAGCCAAGATAGAGTATCGCCCAATCCAGCGGATCGACGCTGCGCCCCAGCGCCTTGGACAGGCTTGGCCACGATAACCCGATCTTGTGGGTGGCGTTCTGGAAATGCTGCGCCGTCAGGCGCGCGGTACCGAGCGCCCTGTCCTGCTCCTGCGGATGCTGCAGGATGAGCAGTTCGATCCGGTTGGCGATGGGCTCCACGCTGTCGCAAATGCACAGCGGCAGCGGCTTGCCGCAACGCGGGCATTCTTCGATCTCTTCGGGCACGTCGGCGGCAGTTGCTTTGGGGGATTTGGACATGAGCCCGGCTATACGCTCCGCCTCGCGTGTCAGCAACCTGCTATTCGGCCGGTGCAGCGCCTGTCACCGGCGTGTGCCGCTCCCGGCCCCGCAGCCGGTCGATCAGCAGATAAATGACCGGCGTGGTGTAGAGCGTCAGGATCTGGGACACGATCAGGCCGCCGATGATGGTGATGCCGAGCGGCCGGCGCAGTTCGGTCCCCGGCCCCGTTGCGAGAACCAGCGGAACGGCAGCCAGCAACGCCGCCATGGTCGTCATCAGGATCGGCCGGAACCGTGCAAGGCAGGCCTCGAAGATCGCGTCTTCCGACGACAGGCCGCGTTGCCGCTCTCCTTCGAGCGCGAAGTCGACGATCATGATGCCGTTCTTCTTCACGATGCCTATCAGTAGAATGATTCCGATGAAGGCGATCACCGTGAGCGGCGTGTTGGTGATCTGCAACGCCAGCAGCGCACCGAGGCCCGCGGACGGCAATGTCGAAATGATCGTCAGCGGATGAGCGAGGCTCTCATACAGCACGCCGAGCACGATGTAGACGGCGATCAGCGCGCCGAGAATGAGCAGCGGCTGCTTGCCCGCCGTTTTCTGGCTGTCGGCGGCATTGCCGGCGAACTCGCCGCGAATGCCTTCGGGCATGTGGAGTTCTTCCACCGCACGGAGGATGTTGTCCGTTGCAGTCTGCAGCGGCACGCCGTCGGGAACATTGAACGAGATGGTGTTCGAGGGGAACGAGGCTTGATGGTAGACCGACAGCGGCGACAGTCCACGCTCCATCTTCACCACGGCGGACAGCGGCACTTGTGCGTCGCCCGCGCCCGCCACGTAAATCTTGTTGAGCGCCGAGGGATCGCCCTGCAATCGCGGATCGACTTCGAGGATGATCTGATACTGGTTTCGTTGTGTGTAGATGATCGAGATCTGCCGCTGCGAGAACGCGTTGTTCAGGGCGTTGTCGATATCCTGAACCTGCACGCCGAGGCTCGCTGCTGTCTTGCGGTCGATGGACAGGTTCAGCGCGAGACCGGCGGCGTCGCGGTCGCTCGAAATGTCGGTGATGCCTTCGACGCTTTCGAACTTCTTCGCAACGATCGGCGCCCACTTCGCCAGCAAGTCCAGATCCGAACTGATGAGCGTGTACTGGTAGTTGGAGTCACTCTGGCGGCCGCCCGCACGCAAATCCTGCGCGGCAAACATAAAGAGACGAATACCCGGCACCATCCCGAGATTTCGCCGGAGACGATCGATCACCTGCGTGGTGGTCAGACCACCCCGCTCGTTGAGATCCTTGAGGCTGATGAACATCGTTCCGCGATTGGCACCGCCGCCCGGCCCGCCGCTGCCGCCGAGACTCGATCCGACTCCTGCCACGGCGGGATCGGCCATCACGATATCCGCGATCCGTTGCTGCAGGCCGAGCATGGCCTGGAAGGACACGTCGGGCGACGCGCGCGTCGCGCCGATCACCAGACCGCTGTCATCTGTCGGGAAGTATCCCTTGGGTGTTTTGACGTAGAGCGTGACAGTCAGCGTGATGGTCGCGATGAACACCAGCATGGTCAGGATCGGCATGCGCAGAACGATATGCAGCGTCCGCTCGTAAAAGCGGACGATCCGCGACATGCTGCCCTCGACCAGGCGGTCGAACCAGGTCGCATCCGGTGACACGGTCGTCTTGATATAGTGCGCGCAGATCATCGGCGTCACCGTCAGCGACACCACCATCGACACCAGAATGGCAAACGTCAGCGTCAGCGAGAATTCACGGAACAGCCGTCCGATGATGCCGTCCATGAAGATCAGCGGCGTAAATGCCGCCACCAGCGAAATGCTGATCGACAGCACCGTGAACCCGATCTGCTTCGCACCCAACAGCGCCGCCTGATATGGCCGCATTCCCTCTTCGAGATTGCGGTACATGTTCTCGATCATGACGATGGCGTCGTCGACCACGAAGCCGACCGAGACCGCGAGCGCCATCAGCGACAGGTTGTTGATCGAGAACCCGGCGACCCACATCGCCGCGCATGTTCCCGCCAGCGCCAGCGGCACGGAAATGCCGGCCGCGATGGTCGGCGTTATCCGGCGCACGAATACGAACACGACGAGCATCACCAGCACTGCCGTCGCCCCTAGCGTCCACTCCATGTCTTCGACGTTGGCGCGGATGGTGCCGGTGCGATCGGAGAGGATCGAAATCTCCACGCCGCCCGGAATCCACTGCTTCAACTCGGGCAGCAAGGCTTTGACGCGATTGACGGTGTCGATGACGTTGGCGTCCTGCTGCTTGGTGATCAGGATCAGAACCGCCGGCTGCTTGTTGAACCACGCGATAGAGCGGCTGTTGCGCGTTGCATCGACGACGTTGGCGACATCCGACAGTTTGACGAAGTTGCCGTTGGAGCTCTTGATGACGATATCGCGGAACTGAGCCGCAGTGCGCATCTGCGGATTGGTGGCAAGGGTTTCGCCGAGAACCGGACCGTTGAAAGTTCCGACGGGACCAATGGCATTGGCATTGATGATCGCGGTGCGCACATCATCGCTGGCGATTCCGGCTGTGGATAGCGCGCCGGGATTGAGCTGGACACGAACGGCCGGCTGGTCCGCGCCGCTGACCGTGACTTCGCCGACGCCCGATACTTGTGAAATCCGCTGGGCGATCACCGTGTCTGCGACGTCGTAGATCGCGCTCGTCAGCATCGTCTTGGACGTCAGCGCGACAATGAGGACGGGAGACGCCGCCGGATTGGCCTTGCGGAAATTCGGCAATGTCGGCAGGTCGGTCGGCAGATCTGCGAGCGAGGCGTTGATCGCGGCCTGCACGTCGCGGGCGGCCTTGTCGATGTTGCGGCCGATGGCGAATTGCAGCGAGATGCTGGTGGTGCCGAGCGAACTGGTCGACGTGATCTGGTCGATGCCGGCGATTTCGCCGAGCCGCCGTTCCAGCGGCGCAGCCACGGTCGACGCCATGATGGTCGGATCGGCGCCAGGGCGCGACGCCGAGACACGAATCGAGGGGAAATCGACCGATGGAATACTCGCGACGGGGAGGAATTTGTAGGCGACCGCTCCGACCAGGAACAATCCGATAGCCAGCAGCGTGGTGCCGACCGGCCTTCGTATGAATGGTTCGGAGAGCGACATTACTGCACTCCCTCTGTCGCCCCCGCGATCGGAGGCGTCGGCTTACCGGAGTCACCCGGCGGCACCGCGGCTTCGATCCGGCGATTGATCCGGTCGAGGGCGAGATAGATGACCGGGGTCGTGTAGAGCGTCAGGATCTGGGAGACGAGCAATCCGCCGATGATCGACACGCCGAGCGGAAAACGTAGCTCCGAGCCCGTACCGCTTTCGATCGCCAGCGGCAGCGCGCCGAACAGCGCCGCCAGCGTCGTCATCATGATCGGACGGAAGCGCAAGAGACACGCCTTCACGATGGCGTCGTAAGCCGACAGGCCTTGATGGCGCTCCGCCTCCAGCGCGAAGTCGATCATCATGATGGCGTTCTTCTTGACGATACCCATCAAGAGAATAATGCCGATCAGGCCGATCACCGACAGGTCCTGCCCGGACAGCATCAGCGCGAGGATCGCGCCGACGCCCGCGGACGGCAGCGTCGAGATAATCGTCAGGGGATGCGCAAGGCTTTCATAGAGAACGCCGAGCACGATGTAGATCGTCACCAGTGCGGCGAGGATCAGCCATGGCTGTCCCGACAGCGACCTGGAAAACTCGGCGGCGTCACCCGAATAGAGGCCGACGATGTTTCCCGGCATGCCGATGCTGGATTCGATCTCGGCCACCCGCGTCACCGCATTGCCGAGCGCTTCGCCCGGCGCGAGGTTGAACGACAGCGACACGGCAGGGAATTGCGACTGATGCGAGATCGACAGCGGTGCGGTCGTCCGCACAACGCTGGCTATCGCTTCGATGGGCACCTGCGCGTTCGGCGCTCCCGAAAGGCCGGCAGCGCCCGGCACATACAGCTTCGACAGCACCGACGGATCGCGCTGATATTCCGGCAACGCTTCGAGCACGACGCGGTACTGGTTGGCCTGCCCGAAGATCGTCGAAATCTGGCGTTGGCTGAAGGCGTCGTTCAGCGTGTCGTTGACCGCCTGCACCGAAACGCCGAGCTGTCCGGCGCGCTGACGGTCGATATTGACGATGGCGCGCAGACCGCCCTCCTGCCCGTCGGAGGACACGTCGCGGAACATCGGATCGCGCCGCATTTCCTGGACGAGCTTGTTGCCCCATTCCACGACCGACGGCGCATCGGTGGCGGTCAACGTGTACTGATACTGCGACCGGCTGGAACGCGTGCTGATCTGAATGTCCTGCACGGCCTGGAAGTAGACCGTCATGCCGGGAACGTTTGCTACCCGCTGCTTGAGCCGGTCCACGACGACGGCGATATCGGTCTTGCGTTCGCCGCGCGGCTTCAGCGTCAGAACGAGGCGTCCGACATTGGTGGTCGGGTTCACCGATCCCGCGCCGATCACGGAAACGACGCCGACAATGTCGGGATCGGCCTTGATGGCGTCCGCCACCTGCGTTTGCCGCAGCCGCATGTCCGCAAACGAAACTTCAGGCCCGGCCTCGGTGACCGCCGTGATCGAAGCGGTATCCTGCGGCGGCAGGAAGCCCTTCGGCACGAACACATACAGCGCGAGCGTCGCAATGATGGTCAGGAAGGTGACGACCAGCGTGGCGCGCTGATGCTGCAGCACCCAGAGCAGCGTGCGGTGATAGAAGTCCACCATCCTGTCGATCCAGCCGCTGAGGGTGGCGAGACCGGGCACTGCGAACTCTTCGTGATGCATCTTCAACAGCCGCGAACACATCATCGGCGTCAGGGTCAGCGAGACCACGGCGGACGTCACGACCGCGATCGTCAACGTCAGCGCGAACTCCCGGAACATGCGTCCGACGAGACCCGACATGAACAGCAGCGGGATGAACACGGCGATCAGCGAGACCGTCAGCGAGATCACGGTGAAGCCGATTTCGCTGGCGCCGCGCAGCGCAGCGTCCATGACGCCTTCACCATCCTCCATATGCCGGACGATGTTCTCGATCATCACGATGGCGTCGTCGACCACGAAGCCGGTGCCGATGGTGAGCGCCATCAGCGACAGGTTGTCGAGGCTGAAACCGGCGAAATACATCACGCCGAAGCTGGTAATCAGCGAGAGCGGCAGCGCCACGCCCGCGATCAGCGTCGCGCGCAGCGAACGCAGGAAGATCAGGACCACGAGCGTCACCAGCACCACGCTGAGCACCAGCGTGAACTGCACGTCACGAACCGACGCGCGGATGGTGATGGTGCGGTCGCTGACGATTGTCAGATCGACCCCGGCCGGAACGGCTTTTTGCAGGCGCGGGATTTCCTCGCGGATCTGCCGCACCACCTCGATAACGTTGGCGCCGGGCTGGCGCTGGATTTCAATGACCACGGCAGGCTTGCCCTGATACCAAGCGCCGGTCTTCTCGTTCTCAAGCCCGTCGATGATCTGGGCCACGTCGCCGATCGTGACCGGTCCGTTGTTGCGGTAGGCGATGATGATCGGCTTGTAGGCGTCGGCGACGGCGATCTGGTCGTTGGCGGCGATGGTGTAGGCCTGATGCGCGCCGTCGAGCGATCCCTTCGGTCCCGACACATTGGCGCCTGCAATGGCGGCGCGCAGGTCTTCCATCGAAATGCCGTAGGCCGCGAGCCGTGCGAGATCGGCCTGCACGCGCACGGCGGGCTTCAATCCACCCAGGATCGACACACGCCCGACACCCGAAATCTGCGCCAGCCGCTGCGCTATCATGGTGTCGGCAAGATCGCTCATCGCACGGAGCGATGACGTTTCCGATGTCATCGCAAGCGTCAGCACCGGCGCGTCGGCCGGATTGACCTTCGCATAGGTCGGCGGATACGGCAGGTTCTTCGGCAGCACGCCGGCGGCCGCGTTGATGGCGGCCTGCACGTCCTGCGTTGCGCCGTCGATGTCGCGGTTGAGATCGAACTGCAGCGAAATCTGGCTGACGCCGAACGAACTCACCGAGTTCATCGACACCAGCGACGGGATTTGTCCAAGCTGCCGTTCGAGCGGTGCAGTCACCAGCGACGCCGCCACATCAGGGCTGGCGCCCGGCAACTGGGTCGTGACCTGCACCGTCGGAAAATCGACCTGCGGCAACGCCGACACCGGCAGCGCCCAGTATCCGAGCGCACCGCCGATCAGCAGCGCGACGCCGAGCAGCGAGGTCGCGATCGGCCGATGGATGAATGGTTCCGAGACGCTCATCGATGCGCGCTCACAGGTTCGACGCTATACCAAGGCTCTTTATGGCAAGGCTCATTGCGGCGCTTTCGCGCCGCCGCCCGGTTGTTGTTGCCCGCCTTGCGGCCGAGTCTCTTGTTCTTTTTGCCCCTGTTGCTTTTGTCCGCCCTTTTCGCCGCGCTGGCCCTTTTGGCCACCGTTCTGCTTGCGTGGCGCGAGATCCGGCGTCGGCGCCTGATAGTCCTTGCTGATCGCGACCTTCGCGCCATCGGACAGATTGGCGAAGCCGGTCGTGACCACCTGGTCCTCGACCGTAATGCCTGACGCGATCACGGCGTTGGTCTCGGTCTGCTGCGTGACCTTGACGGTCCGCGCAGTAACGATGTTGTCGTTACCGATCACATAGACAAACGTGCCGGCCGGCCCGCGCTGAACCGCAGCCGTCGGCACGACGATGGCCTTGTCCAGCGTCTGCACCTTCAGGCGGACGTTGACGAATTGTCCTGGCCAAAGCTGGTAATTCGCGTTGGGAAACTCCGCCTTGATCTTCACGGTGCCAGTGGTCTGATCGACCTGATTGTCCATGCCGGTCACCTTGCCAGTGTCGATGACCGTCTTGCCGTCATTGCCGAACACATCGACAGAGAGCGCACCGGCAGCCGAGGCCTGATTGACGCGAACGATCTGCTGCTGCGGCAGGCTGAACTGAATGGCGATCGGTTGCAGTTGCGTAATCACCACCACGCCCGTCGCGTCCGAAGTCTGGACGATGTTTCCCGGATCGACCTGACGAAGTCCGGCACGTCCTGCAAGCGGCGCCACGATTTTGGTGTAACCGAGCGTCGCCTGCGCGTTGTCGATCGCGGCCTGATCCGATTTCACAAGCGCTTCGAGTTGCGCAACGAGCGCCTTCTGCGTATCGGCTTGCTGCGCGGAGCCGGCCTTGGCGGTCGCCAACTGCTGATAACGGATCAGATCCATGCGCGCGTTCGCGAGCGTCGCCTCATCCTGCGCCTTCTTGGCAACGGCCTGATCGTATTGTGCCTGATAGATGACGGGATCGATCTCGGCGAGCACGTCACCCGCTTTCACGTCCTGACCTTCCTTGAAATTGACCGTCAACAGCTTGCCGTTCACCTGCGCGCGGACGGTCACGTTGTTCAGCGCGCGGACGGTGCCGACGCCGTCGAGATAGACCGGCACGTCTTCGATGCGGGGCGTTGCGGCGAGCACAGGGATCGCGAGATCGGGCCGCACGCGGGTCGCCGTCTGATTGCCGGCGAAGTAGGTCCAGGCGAGATAGCCGAGGCCGCCGATAATGAGCAGCCAGACCGCAATCGAAACGGTTCGCCGGCGCGCGCCGGACGCCACGCGCGCGACACCCTCGCTCGCCGCTTTGGCCTTGTCGTTCAGATCGGGCTTAAAGAGCATCCGTGGGCCCTTGTGTTGTCTTTGGCGACCAGCCGCCGCCCAGAGCTTGATAGAGACTGACGACCGCCGTCAGCCGGGCGAGTTGAAACTGCGCCAGCGAATCCTCAGCCTGAAATAGCGTCAATTGCGTGTTTAGCACAGTCACGATGTCAATTGTGCCGGCGCGGAGTTGCCGTTCGGACAGCTCAAACGCGCGTCGGGAGGCCGAGACCACAATGCGCTGCAGCCGGAGCCGCTCGTTGGCCTGCTTCAGGGTGGCCAGCGCCGTGTCCACATCGGAGAAGGCCGAGATGACCGTCTTGCGATAGGTCTGCAGCAACTCGTCCTGCACCGCCTTCTGCAGGTCGAAGTTGGCCTGAATGCGTCCGGCGTCGAAGATCGGTTGCGTCAACCCGGCCGCCACGTTGAAGAACGCCGATTGCGGGGTAAACAGCATCGCAAGTTGAGCGCTCTGGTAGCCGCCCTGCCCGGTCAACTGGATGCTGGGAAAGAACTGCGCCCGCGCGCTCCCGACATTCGCTGTCGCAGACGCAAGCTGGTTCTCCTGACGCCGGATGTCCGGGCGCTGCGTCAACAACTCGGACGGCAGTCCAGGCGTCACGCGTGGTATTGTGATCGCTCCCAGCGATCCGCCCGTGAGCCGAATGCGCTCCGGCGGCCGTGCGACCAGCGTCGCGAGAATATTGGTGTTTTGCGCAAGCGTCTGGCGCAGCGGCGGCACCAGCGCCTTCTGGTTGGCGAGAAGGCTTTCCTGTTGCGCAAGATCGAGGTTCGAACTGGTGCCGGCATCGACCCGCGCCTTGATCGCATCATAGATACGCTGCGCGCTGGCGATGTTGTGCGTGGCGGTGTTGATGCGATCCTGCGCGGCGACCACCTGGAAGTAGGCATTGGCTACGCTCACCAGCGTGGTCAGCGCCACCACGTCGCGATCGAAGCGGCTGGCATTGGCGGTTTCTTCCGCGGCCAGCAACGCGTCGCGGTTCTTGCCCCAGAAATCGATCTCATAACTCGCACTGAGCGAGGCGGTGTGATTGGTCACTTCACCGCGGCCGCTGATGGGAGTGGCGCTCGTGATCGTCCCTGTTGTACTCGATGACCGCGAGCGCGAACCGGAGAAGCCGCCCGTGACGCTCGGCAGCAGCGCAGCACCCGCCGTCTGCGCCTGCGCGTCCGCTTGCCGGATGCGCGCGACCGCGGCGGCGATATCCAGATTGACGGTCTGCGCTTCTTCCATCAGCACGGTCAGCTCCCTGGAACGAAAGCCGCGCCACCAGTCCAGTGTCGGCGGCATCGCGTCCACTGAACTGGTCGCCGATTTATAGGCGCCAGGCACGTCCAGCGCCGGGTCGGGCAGATCGGCCGTGACGATGCACCCGCCCAACGCGGCGGCCATCGCGACTACGGCGCACAGGGCGAGCGAAGGCCGCGGCAAAATTCCACGCCTCAACTGTAGGGGAAGCTCGAACACCGGGGCGCACACTCTCCAAAAGGATCAGAATCTCATTCTAGCTGCCCCTTCCGGCCGCGGACAGGGATGTTCCACCGCAGCCCCCAGGACAACAACGACCTGTGATCCTTCGGTGTCACCTCCGGAATCGGGTTTAAGCCCGCAAATACGGGGTTCCCTGCATTCATCTGGCTGAACGCCCACAAGCGTTACCAAGATTTCATGTCACGATTCGGTCCTTCATGGCGTCCGGGCCGGTCACGCTCATGGTCCTCGCCGGTAAACGGAAAGCGGGCAATTCGCTCTTTCAATCTTCGGCGGTGTCGTCCGAGCCGGCTTTGCCTTGGATTAGATTGAGCGCATCGCGATACAAAAACGGCACCCAGTATGTTGGCTGCTCGCGAGTGCCGCGCTCTTCGAAAAAACCAAGCTCGACAAGCTCTTTTGCCTTCGCAATAGCCGCTTCACGCGATAGCGACCATAAATCGGAAAGACTGTCCGGTGTTTGCTCCGCTTTCTGACCCTCTAATTTCGCGACGAATGGTTTTTGATTGGCATACTCTGCGTATAGATATTGGTGCAATCTCGCGCCGGACACTGTCGGCAATGCAAGTTTGAAAACGCTCCTATCAAATAGTTCATCGCTCTGCGGTGCAGTGCCGCCATTTTCCAGCCGACGGATCTCCTGCTCCAGAATACAATTCAACAAATGAATCAGCTCTCTCGGCGCGGTTTTGCGGGTGCCGTCGGCGCAACGAGTAACGAGCCATTTAAAGGTCTGTGCCTTCTGAGGTCCTTGCTCAACCTGTTTCGGGAAAAACCGATAGAACAGTTTTTCTTGTGCGTCAGCGTCTGCCAATACCGCCTTCGCGTCTATAGCGAACTCCTTTACAAGCACCTCATTGTTCAAAAGGCGCCTCATAATAAGATTCAACAACGCAGGTTGCGGCCAATCAAGAATGACGTACCGGATTAGATGACTGGCCTCCCGCATGCCTTTTTCAGTAATGCGCTTCCAAATATCCTCTCGGAGAAAAATCTTGAGAGACAGTTGGTCCCGATGCCGAATGTCAGCATATGCACGGATCAACGCGCGCAACGCATTCGCCTCAAGCTCATGATTCTCGACGAACGCTACGTCAAGCCGATCCAACAACACCCAGACCTTCAAATTTCGTTCTGTGAGTACCTCATTCAAGATCGAATAAAGATTGTCGATAGACGCAACGCCATTCCGTTTTAACTCCGAAGATGGCTCTTTCAGCACAATCTTGCCGCTTACGCCGGAAACCATTTGCGTCGCAGGATCGATTTTAATTCCGCCTTCAATCGCTTCAGCAGCCACGATGCGTTTCGCGTATTCATGGACGCTTCGCAGAACTCCGGCCAAACTGAACTCTTTTTCGAGTAGCTTCGCTTCTTCTAGAGCGCGAAATATTTGCTCTGCCTTCGGCCCGCGTATATCGTATTCTTTGAGCTGCTGCGCAGTGATCGTTAAAACGTATAATTTCCAGAGAGCGACGAATTCATTCTCGGATGTTGGCGGGTCCGACACCAGATCTTTGAAGACCGTCGCTCCACGCGGATTTTCCGCCGCAACTAGCAAAATCCCCTGATCGAAAAACCCATCAGTCCTTGTCATCAACAATGAGTAGATGGCACTTTTGCCAGCGCCCTTTTCTCCGCGAATGATGTCGATTTCGCCCTTGGCGATTTTCGACCAGTGGTTTGTTTCAACAAAGTAGCTCGCGAGTTCGTTTACCTCGTCCTCCGCTACCTGCACGCCGAAGGAAAGTTCTTTCAACAGATCGACGCGCTTCATCTTACTGCCTTGCTGGATCGCGGTTACGATGTCCAAAAATGAGAAATGGTAGAAATCCGAACACGGTACGTGGAGTAGCCAATCTTTGAATATATTCTTTTTTTTGGGGGAAATCCCAGAAGAAATTGGAAAACAGCTTGTGGGAAATCGTTTCAAGTATCGATATGATCTGCTTGTGGATAGACGCAAAACTTCCCGCAAGACCAACAACAAAGGACGGTTCGGCGAACGGCCGGCACACGCGAGACAGACAGGTAAGATTTGCACAGAAGATTTGGACACAGAGCCACATCACACTGATGGAATTGCGCGATGTCTGACCCGATCATCCTCACGCCCGACAACGTCGAAGCGGCCCTGCCCGACGTGCCGAAACTGGTCCGGTTCGCATTCAGCTTCGTCTCAAAACTTCGGCGCGGCACACTGGATGTGACGCTGCCTGACGGACGCACCGTACGCTGCGGTGGCCAAGAGCCCGGCCCTGCCGCGCAGATGACAATCCATCACTACAGCTTTGCGTGGCGGCTCGCCCGCAGCGGCGATATCGGAATTGCCGAGGCCTATCTGCGCCGCGAATGGGACACGCCCAACCTGACGCAGTTCCTCTACATTTTCTGTATCAACCACGATCTGATCCAGACGATGCTCGGCGCCAAGCCGGTCGCGCGTTTCGTGCAACTGGTTCGCCACTGGTTCAATCGCAACACCAGGCGGCAGGCGCGCCGCAACATCTACGCGCACTACGACATCGGCAATTCATTTTATTCGGCGTGGCTCGATCCGAGCATGACCTATTCGTCGGCGCTGTTCGAGGACGGCACCGACGATCTGACCGCCGCACAGCACAACAAGTACAAGCGCCTTGCGGAAGCTATCGACCTCCAGCCCGGACAGACCGTGCTTGAGATCGGTTGCGGCTGGGGCGGCTTCGCCGAGTATGTCGCCAAGACCTACGATGCCAAAGTCGTGGGACTGACCATCAGCACACAACAGCGCGATTTCGCGCAGAAGAGGATGCAGGCCGCCGGCCTGAGCGACAAGGTCGAGATCAGGTTTCAGGACTACCGCGACGAGCGCGGTCAGTATGACCGGATCGCCTCCATTGAGATGATCGAAGCCGTCGGCGAGCAGTTCTGGCCGCAGTACTTTACCCAGCTTCGCGACCGGCTCGCGCCCGGCGGCCTCGCCGGCATCCAGGCCATCACCATTCAGGACAAGTTCTTCAACGCCTACCGGCGCGAGGTCGATTTCATCCAGCGTTATGTCTTCCCCGGCGGCATGCTGCCCTCGCCGCAGGTGCTGAAATCGCTCGGTGAGAAGTTCGGTGTTCCTGTTATCCGCGAGCGCATTTTTGGAGAAGATTATGCCAAGACGCTCGCGACATGGAGAGACAATTTCCGCGCCGCCTGGCCCAACCTGATGCCGTTGGGATTCGATGAGCGCTTCCGGCGGTTGTGGGAATACTACCTCGCCTACTGCGAGGCCGGATTCCTGTCCGGCAATATCGACGTGCGTCAGGTCGTGTTCGCGAAACCGGGTTAAGCCGTCCGTTCAACTCCCTCAAAATTCAAGCAGATCATGTCTGCGTGCCGTCGCCCTTGTCGGCAGGACGGACGCCATCTAGGTTGACGGCTGAAATCATCGCCTCTCCTTTTGCCTCCTGACACAGCCGGTCCCAGGTCCTTCAATATCATGCTCATTCGCAAAGACGTCATCGACGCCATCGGCAACACCCCGCTCATCAAGCTGAAGCACGCGTCCGAGGCGACCGGGTGCACGATCCTCGGCAAGGCCGAGTTCATGAATCCCGGCCAGTCGGTGAAGGACCGCGCCGGGAAGCAGATGATCCTCGAGGCGGAGAAGCGCGGCGAACTCAGGCCCGGCGGCCTGGTCGTGGAAAGCACCGCGGGCAACACCGGAATCGGTCTTGCTCTCGTCGCAGCCGCGCGCGGTTACCGCACCATCATCGTCATCCCGGAAACGCAAAGCCAAGAGAAGAAAGACGTGCTGCGGCTGTTCGGCGCGGAACTCGTGGAAGTACCGGCCCTGCCTTTCAGCAATCCAAACAACTACCAGCACGTCGGCCGCCGTCTCGCTGATCAGTTGCGCAAGACCGAGAAGAACGGCGTGATCTTCGCGGATCAGTGGAACAACCTCGACAACCGCAAAGCCCATTATGTTTCGACCGGTCCCGAAATCTGGGACCAGACGGACGGCAAGGTTGACGGTTTCATCTGCTCCATCGGCAGCGGCGGCACGCTCGCGGGTGCGGCGACTTTCCTGCGCGAGAAGAAGAAGGACATCATGATCGGCGTGGCCGATCCGCGCGGCGCGGCGATGTACAACTACTTCGATCACGGCGAGGTCAAGTCGACCGAGGGCGGATCGATCACCGAAGGCATCGGCCTCGGCCGCGTCACCCCGATCATCGAGGACGTCAAGGTCGACAAGGCGTATCTCATCGAAGACGCGGAAGCGGTGCCGATCGTATTCGACCTTCTCGAACATGAAGGCATCTGCGTCGGCGGCTCCTCCGGTATCAATATCGCGGGCGCCATTCGTCTCGCGAAGGACCTCGGCCCCGGCCACACCATCGTGACCATCCTTGCCGACTACGGCACCCGCTATCAATCGAAGCTGTTCAATCCGGACTTCCTGCGTTCGAAGAATCTGCCCGTGCCGGACTGGCTGGAGCACAAGAGCACGATCAAGCCGCCGTTTGTGTGAGGCTCACCGCAGGATCTGGCTGAGAAACAGCTTCGTCCGCGCGTGTTGCGGGTTCGAGAAGAACTGGTCCGGCGTGTTGGCTTCGATGATCTGGCCCGCATCCATGAACACGACGCGGTCCGCGACCTCTTTGGCGAAACCCATCTCGTGCGTGACCACCAGCATGGTCATGCCCTCCTTCGCCAGATCGACCATGGTGTCGAGCACTTCCTTGACCATCTCCGGATCGAGCGCCGACGTCGGCTCGTCGAACAGCATCACCTTCGGATTCATGGTGAGCGCACGGGCGATGGCGACGCGTTGCTGCTGTCCGCCTGAAATCTGGCCGGGATACTTATCGGCCTTGTCTGGAATCCGGACGCGCTCGAGATACTTCATCGCCGCCGCTTCCGCATCCTTCTTCGGAATGTTGCGCACCCAGATCGGCGCGAGCGTACAGTTCTCCAGCACGGTCAGATGCGGAAACAGGTTGAAGCTCTGGAACACCATGCCGACTTCGCGTCGCACGTCATCGACGTGGCGCAGGTTCGGTCCGAGCTCGATGCCATCGACGACGATGCGGCCCTCCTGAAATTCCTCCAGCGCATTGATGCAGCGGATCAGTGTGGATTTGCCGGAGCCCGACGGCCCGCAGACCACGATGCGCTCGCCGCGGCCGACCGTCATATCGATGTCGCGCAGGACATGAAAGTCGCCGAACCACTTGTTGAGGCCCGAGATGCTGACGATGGATTCTGCGGTCATGATTTCATCTCAGACATTCTTGTGAACATTCAGCCGGCGCTCCACGAACAGCGAATAGCGCGACATTCCGAAGCAGAACACGAAATAGATGATGCCGGTGAAGGCGAAGCCGGTGAACAGCGTGGTCGGCGTCGCCCAGTTCGGATCGGCGAACGAGGCGCGCAACTGGCCGAGCAGATCGAAGATCGCGACGATCAGCACCAGCGTGGTGTCCTTGAACAGCGCGATGAAGCTGTTGACGAGTCCCGGGATTACATGCCGCAACGCCTGCGGCATCACGATCAGGCCGGTCGTCTTCCAGTATGACAGGCCGAGCGCGCTCGCGGCTTCCGGCTGTCCGCGCGGAATCGCCTGCAAGCCGCCGCGGATGACCTCGGAATTGTACGCACCCGCGAACAGCGCAATGCCAATCAGCACGCGCACCAGACCGTCAACGGTAAAGTTTCCCGGCAGGAACAGCGGCAGCATGTACGTCGCGAAGAACAGCACCGTGATCAGCGGCACGCCGCGCCAGAACTCAATGAAGGCAATCGAGAACACGCGGATCAGCGGAATGGTCGAGCGCCGCCCGAGCGCCAGCACCATGCCGACCGGCATCGACGCGACGATGCCGGTGACCGAGACCACCAGCGTCACAAGCAGGCCGCCCCATGAGCGGGTATCGACGATGGGCAGGCCGCCTTTGTCGAGACCCATCACGGCGATGACGATGGCGATGCCGGCGAAGATCGCGAGGCTCCTGAACAGCGCACGCCAGCCGTTGCGGAATCCGCCGGTCAGGAAAAACATCAGCAGGGAAACAATGATCGCGGTCGCGATGAGATCAGCCCAAAGCGGCGAATGGAATCGCTCCAGATAGTCGCGCAGCCATTCCAGCGGCCACACCAGCATGGCCAGTCCGTCGCCGATCCAACCGACCAGCTTGCCGATGAACGAAAGCCCTTGTCCCAGAGCTCCCGTGATGGCCGTGGATGCCAATCGCGTGCCCGCATCCTGAAAGCTGGCGGCCAGCGCCGAGCCGAGATCGGCGATCCAGTGCACGGCGAAGCCTTTCAGGCCGTCGCCGCGCAGCAGGAAGAAGCCGACGACGGGATACGCCGCGAAGAATAGCCCGGAGTTGAGCGCTTTCGCCGGCGCGCGCGGGATCAGCAGCGGCAGCAGCAGAAAAGCGCCCAGCGCAAACGTGAGATTGACGCGCCAGCGCTCCTGCGCCGGATAGAAGCCGTAGATGAACTGATCAAACTTCGCCTGCACGAACGGCCAGCAAGCTCCGACCACATGCCCAACATTGGCTTCGAGGCACGCGTTGCGGTCGCTGCCTTGCCATACGGCATCGACCAGCAGGAATTTCACGGCAGGAACGATCGTCAGCCACAGCAGCAATGCGCTCGCAATCGTCATGGCGATGTTCAGCGGCGAATTGAACAGCCGTTCGCGCATGAAGCCGACCACGCCCGTCGTCCTGATCGGCGCATGGCGCGGTTCGACAATCTCCTGCCGGACAAAGGATGCAGCCTGCTCCGTCATGTCGCGAGGCTCCGGTTCAGACGCCACGCGTAAAGACTCATGAGTGCGCTCGTGACCAGCGAGATCAGCAGATACACGCCCATGGTCAGCGCAATGATTTCGACCGCCTGCCCGGTCTGGCTCAACGCCGTGCCGGCGAATACCGAGAACAGATCAGGGTAACCGATGGCGACGGCGAGCGACGAGTTTTTCGTGAGGTTGAGATACTGGTTGGTCAGCGGCGGCAGGATCACGCGCATCGCCTGCGGAATGATGATCTGCCGCAACGTCTGCCCGCGCGTGAGGCCGAGCGAGGCTCCCGCCTCCATCTGGCCTTTGGGCACGGACTGGATGCCGGCGCGCACGATCTCGGCGATGAATGCCGCGGTGTAGGTCGACAGCGCAATGGTCAGTGCGGCGAATTCCGGCAGCACCCGCGCGCCGCCGGCAAAGTTGAAGCCTTTCAACTGCGGCACGTCGAATGTCACCGGCACGCCGAAGATCAGTGCCGCCAGTGCGGGCAGACCGATCAGCATGGCCAGCACGAACGGCCAGATCGTCAGCTTCTGACCCACGGTGAACAACCGGTGCCGCGCATAGGCGCGCATCAGCAGCGAGGCAACAATGCCGACCGCAATCGCCACCGCGAAGACGCCGAACGATGGCTGCGGGACTGGATTGGGAACAACAAGCCCGCGATTACTGAGAAACACAGACCCAAGCACCGAGATGCTTTGCCGCGGATTCGGCAGCGTCGCCAGCACCGCCAGATACCAGAACAGAATCTGGAACAGCAGTGGCAGATTACGGATCAATTCCACATAACCGCCGGATATCCGCGCCAGCAACCAGTTCGGCGACAGCCGGCCTAGCGCCACAGCCACGCCGATGATGGTTGCGATCACGATACCGATGATGGACACCAGCAGCGTATTTAGAAGTCCGACAACGAAGACCCGCGCGTAGGTGTCGCTTTCGGTAAACGGAATCAGCGCCTGACTGACAGCGAAGCTCGCGGTGTTCGACAAGAAGCCAAAGCCGGATGCGATCCGCTGCGCCTGAAGGTTGGCGCGCGCATTCTCGAAGATTTCGTAACCGATCCAGACGACGGCGGCGACGAACAGAATCTGGATGACGACCCCACCCCATCCCGCCTGACCGCCGAGTGCACGGCGAAGCCGTGCGACCAGTTGCAGCGGAGGCTTGCGGGGCTGTTCACGGGATTCTTGGGCCATCGCCGCGCCCGGCAATGTCGTCAACGTATGGGCGGCGCGTATTGTAGACCGCCCTGATTCCAGAGCTTGTTCAGTCCCCGCGCAATGGCGAGCTTCGATCCCGCACCGACGTTGCGGTCGAACGACTCACCGTAGTTGCCCACGGCCTTGATGATGCGCGTCACCCAATCCTTGGTCAGGCCAAGCTGTTCGCCGAGATTGCCGTCGGTCCCGAAGATTCGCTTCAATTCGGGCTTGCTCGACTTCGCCATCTCGTCGACGTTCTTTTGCGTGATGGCGTACTCCTCGGCGTTGATCATCGCGAACAGCGTCCACTTCACGATGTCGAACCACTGATCGTCGCCGTGGCGCACGACAGGTCCGAGCGGCTCCTTCGAGATGACTTCCGGCAGGACGGCGTGATCGTTCGGCGCGGCGAGCTTGAGGCGTTCGGCATAAAGCTGCGACACGTCCGACGTGAACACATCGCACCGGCCCGACTCGTAGGCCTTCACCGTCTCATCCGCGGTGCCGAACGCAATCAGTTCATACTTCATGTTATTGGCCTTGAAGTAGTCCGAAACGTTCTGCTCGTTCGTGGTACCGGTCTGGACGCAGATCGACGCGCTGTTGAGTTCAAGCGCGGAATTGACCTTGAGGGATTTGCGGACAAGAAAGCCCTGCCCGTCATAATAATTAATGCCGGTATAGTTCAGGCCCAGCGACGTGTCGCGCGACAGCGTCCAGGTCGAGTTGCGCGACAGCACGTCGATTTCACCAGACTGCAAGGCGGTGAAGCGATCCTTCGCCGACAGCGGCACGAATTTCACCTTGGTGGGATCGTTGAAGATCGCAGCGGCAATGGCGCGGCAGACGTCGACGTCGAGACCAGCCCAGTTGCCCTTGTCGTCGGGTGCCGAAAAACCGGGCAAGCCCTGACTGACACCGCAGGACAGGCTGCCGCGGTCCTTCACGCTCTGGAGCGTCCCCCGATCCTTCGGCTTGTCCTGCGACTGCGCATGAGCCGCTTGGACGAACGCTGCCGCAAGAAGAGGAATGAGAGCGAGCGATACCCGTTTCATAGAAAGACCTTTCCAGATGGTTCGGCACTGGCGACAGACAACGTCGCGCCGGGCTAAACGATCCTGCCCAAACCGAGCTAAATAATTGGACCGCATAACAGAACGCCAAGCGCGACGGGTCAAGGGGTTGACGCCGGCCATCGCGGTCAGCTTACTGAGCATACCACCGATAGGCAGCGCATTGACCATTGTCGAACGACGCTGCGGCAAGATGTCTTCCACAAGTGAACATCACATGATTTCCCGAAAAGACGATCGACCTTCGCTTGATCCGCAGACCGAACTGGTCACGTCCGGCCGCGACACCGTTGCGCAAAAGGGCTTTATCAATCCGCCGGTCGTGCGCGGTTCGACAGTGCTTTATCCAACCGCGGACGATCTGCACGCCCATCGCGGCGAGTTTCAGTACGGCCGTCATGGCACGCCGACGACAAAGGCGCTTCAACAGGCCCTGATGGCGCTTGAGGGGCCGAACTGCGCCGGTGTGGGCCTCGCGCCGTCCGGTGTAGCTGCGATTTCCACAGCCCTGCTTGCGATTCTGAAGGCGGGCGATCACTTGCTCGTTATCGACAGTGTGTATCGTCCGACGCGTAACCTGTGTGACAGTCTGCTGAAGCGCTACGGCGTCGAGACCACCTATTTCGATCCGCTGATCGGAGCCGGCATCGAAAAGCTCTTCAAGCCGAACACCAAAGCGATTCTCGTCGAGGCGCCCGGATCGCAGTCGTTCGAGATGCCGGACATTCCCGCGATCGCTGCCGTCGCTCATGCCAAGGGCGCGATTGTCCTCGACGACAACACATGGGCGACGCCGCTGTATCACCGTTCGCTCGACCAGGGCGTCGATATCAGCATTCAGGCGGCGACGAAGTATCTCGGCGGACATTCCGACATCATGTTCGGAACCATTTCCGCCAACGCGACAACCTGGCCGCTGATTACCGAAGCAATCCGGTTGCTCGGCGTTTGCGCGGGTCCCGACGATGTGTTCCTCGCTCTGCGTGGACTTCGGACGCTGGCGGTACGCCTTGCACATCATCAGCAATCGGGTCTTGAGATGGCGCGATGGTTCGCGGCACGTCCCGAGGTCCAGCGCGTCATTCACCCCGCTCTTGAAACCGATCCCGGACACGCGATCTGGAAGCGCGATTTCACCGGCGCCACCGGTCTGTTCAGCATCGTGCTGAAGCCTGCGCCTCAGGAGGCCATCGATGCGTTCCTGAACACGGTGACGCTGTTCGGTATGGGCTATTCGTGGGGCGGCTTCGAAAGCCTGGTGATCCCGTTCGATTGCTCGTCCTATCGGACCGCGACGACATGGAATCCCGGCGGCCCGACGCTGCGCTTCCACATCGGTCTGGAAAGTATCGATGACCTGAAGGCCGATCTCGCACGCGCCTTCGACGCGTTCAACGCGGCCGTCGCCTGACGGAAGCTACGACCTTTCAACCGTCGAGCCCGAACCGCGACTCTTCAGGATCAGCATGATGTTGCGGATATAGATGATTGTGGACAGCGCCTGACCGATAATGATGATCGGTTCACGTTTGACGATGCCGTAGACCAGCGTCAACAAGCCGCCACCGACCGAAAAGAACCAGAACGCCATCGGTATGACACTCTTGCCTGCGCGTTCGCTGGCAATCCATTGCACCAGAAAACGAGAGGCGAACAGAAGCTGCGCGACAAGCCCGAAGGCCAGCCAGAAATCGAATTTCGTGATGAAAACGTCGTAGAGATACGCGCTCAGATCTTCGCCCCAGTGGATCAGCATCAGCTCACCTCCGTTGCGACAGGCGTCGATTTCTTGCGGCGGATCAGCCACCACACACCGATCAGATCCATGATCCCGATCCAGAGCCGGTCGAAGAAACCGTAATTGGACACGCCGGAATGACGCGGCCGGTCGATGACATCGACATACACGATGTCAAAGCCTTCCCGCCGCACCAGCGCCGGGAGAAAACGATGCAGACCATCGAAATATGGCAAAGCAAGGAACACGTCACGGCGCAGCGCTTTCAGGCCGCAGCCGGTGTCGCGCGTCCCGTCGCGCAGGATCACATTGCGCACGCCGTTGGCCACACGCGACTGGAATTTCTTGAAGCCGGTGTCCTTGCGGCCGATGCGCTGGCCCGCCGCGAGGCCGACCCTGTCGCCGCCCTTCTCGATCGCCTCGATCAAGGCCGGAAGGAATGCGGGATTGTTCTGTCCGTCGCCGTCGAGTGTGGCGACGATGGCGCCGCGCGATGCGCGAATGCCGGTGCGCACGGCGGCGGATTGCCCCGATGAGGCTGCATGGCGAATCTGGCGCAGGTTTTTCCGCGCGCGCATCTCGGCCGCAAGACGCTCACCGGTCGCATCCGTCGAGCCGTCGTTGACATAGACGATTTCATAGGCCCAGCGGCCATCGAGCGCCGCCGCGATCTCCGCGATCAGCGGCGCGACGTTGTCCTGCTCGTTGCGGACGGGAACCACAATCGATACGTCAGGGGCCGGCTGGCCGGTGCTTATTGAATGATCGCTCATGTCCCGATGGGTCCGAACGCCCGTCAATGCGGCTAAATAGCCGCACTAGGCGACCGCTTCTTATGGCGCGAACGCCTCGTGGGCAACCCTTTTCAGGCCCGCCGATGAGGGGCCTGCAAGGGGCTCAATGGTGCCATCCCGGCCGATCGAGAACCCGAGGCGGCGGGCCGCGAACCAGTACCTGACCAACATCGCGCCAATGACGCCAACCAGCGCGCCTGCGACCACGTCGCTGGGATGATGCGCGAGCAGCACCACCCTGCTGACGCAGATCAGCACCGCATAGATGAACATGACGAGCGTCGCCTTTCGCCAGACCGACGAGACTGCAAAGGCCAGCGCAAAAGCCGTCACAGCGTGGCCGGACGGAAGACTTGCGAACGCCTCGCTTCCCGCGAAATGCGAAAAATTGAAGGCGTTGGCCTCGCCGCCGACAAAAGGCCTGCCGCGGCCGACGATGTATTTCAGTGTTTCGCTGATGAGGACCGCAATCAGCACCGAGAAAAATAGGTACTGAACCCGCACGCCGAACGCGATCAGGACCGATCTCGGTATCCCGTTCAATCGTGGCAGAACCAGCAAAATTAGAATGAGCACTCCTGCCAGCGCCCACAGCACATATTCCGATTTTGCCAGATCGGTGAAATGCCGCACCGGCCAGAGGCTCGGCGTGCCGCGCGATGGCATCAATTTGATCGCCGCCACGTCGACAGCGAACATCATAACTCCGATGGCGACTGCCGTTAGCACCGCCAGTCCCAGCCATCGCCGGGCCATAGCGCGGCGAGCCTCGGCACGCCGCGAGTGCGATGGTACGCTCACAAGACGCGTCGCCGACTGCCACGCAACCGAGCCGACTTGCACAACATAGTTTGAGCGATGAGCGCCGCCCGTATCGACGGCCATTTATTCGGTGCCTTCGGAACGGAAGATAGCGACGGAAATCGCGCGGCCTTGCGAGAAGTTGTAGCCGTCGATGCGCGCGCCGGCGTTATAGCGCAGGCCGATCGCTTCGGCGCGCTGCGCGAAGGCGCGCTCCTCGCGCCATTCCACCAGTGCGAACCGGCAGCTTCCCTGCAACAGGAAATCCGCAGCGCCCGAACCGTTGGTCAGAACGGTCGATGTGCCGACCATGAACACAAGGCTCGGCTCCTGGAATCCGGCGGCGGCGGCGGCGGGGCCGACGCATTCCACGCTGCGAAGCGCGCGCGCAATCTGAACGCTCGGAAACAGCGGCGCGAGCGACGGAACAACGACGCCGTAAATGCACACGACCAGAAACCACGATGCGCCGATTGCATTCAACAGCGACCGTTCGGCCCGGTAGTCGTCATACATCCACCACGCGAAAAGCCCGAAGATCAGCGCGCCGGCGGCGAACGGCCATGCCAGAAACTCCGGCTGCCGCAACAACACCATCCCGCCGATGATCGATGTGACGGCGAGAATCGCCGGCAACACGAACCACCACGCCGAGCCGCGCACGATCCATGCCGCGCGTGACAATACCCGGCGCTCGAGTGCGCCGACGATCAGAATGGCGATCGCTGGATAAAGCGGAAGCACGTAGTGCGGCAGCTTGGTGATGACGATCTCAAAAATGATCCAGGCCGGCACCAGCCATGCCAGCAGAAATTGCGCGCCCGGTTCGCGGCGCGCGCGCCAGACTGCGGGCGCTGCCATGCCCGCGAGCGTCGCCCCCGGCCAGAACGTCACCCAGAACAGCAGGAAATAAAGGCCGGGCGGCGCGCCGTGCGATTCCTGCGCGCTGGCGACCTTGTTCAGCATGTCGCTGCCGAGCGAGTCCGCGAAGAAAGTGTCGCCAGCTTTAAGAAAGATCGCGACGAACCACGGCAGCACCAGCACCAGCGTCCACATCAATCCCCACACGGGACGCAGCCGCCACAGCCATGCTGCGGAGCGATCAAAGATCGCGAGCGTGATCACGGTCAACGCGACAAACATCAGGATCAGCGGCCCCTTGAGCAGAATGCCCCACGCAATCGCTGTCCAGAAAATAACCGCCCATCTCCACGGCTGCGGCGAGTCGTCACCGCGCTGCCACGTCAGATATGCGCGCGCCATCGACCCCATGACGGCGGTCGTCGTCAGCAGCAGCATCGCATCCGTTTTGGCCAGACGCGCCTCGACCCCCAGCAGGATCGAACTGCACATGATGAGACCGGCGAGCAGAGCGCCGCGCCGCGTCACGAAGGCCAGCGCCGTCCAGTAGGTCAGCAGCACCGCGCCGATCGCGCCGATCAGCGAGGGTATGCGATACAGCCAGATGCGAACCTGCGCGCGCGGCAAGCCAAGCTTCGATGCAGTCTCCACAACGGCAGCCTGCGCCCAGTAGATGCCGACAGGCTTCTTGTAGCGAACCTCGTCCTGAAAACGGATGTCGACGAAATCGCCGGTCTCGACCATCTGCTTGGTCGCCTGCGCAAAACGCGCTTCGTCGCGATCGACCGGCGGGATGTTGAAGAAGCCGGGCAGGAAAAACAGCAGGCCGACCAGCACAAGCAGGGTGACCGCGCGGGCATGGCTGCCGACCGCGAAGTCGACGACGCGCACAAGTCCGCTGCCGGGATTCTTCTGTTCCACGGGCTCGCGGGGGGCGCCAAATCGGGGTCTTGGGTAGGTCTCAGCCATCGGTTCCGCATACGCTGAAACCGATACCCGGACAACAGCTTGGGCCGGTCCTACTGAATTCTCACGACAACTGTGTCCGCCGCGCCAGTGGCGTCCATGACCGTCAGCCGGACGAAGCCCGGTCCCGGCGGATCGACCAGTTTCTGCCGGCGGCTGTCGATGTTTCCGACTGAGACACCGTTAACCATCATCGTCAGCGGCAGTACACCGCCCGCAACCTTGACCGGCATGGCCGACTGGCTGGCCTCCCCGCCGCCATAGGCGTCGATCCGCGAGCCGTTCAGCGGGAACTGGATACGCAGCGCCTGCTCGCTTCCGGTCCGGACGAAATCGCCGGAGGGCCGGAACCGCCGCAGCGGTAGGGGTAACTTGGCGTTGCTCGCCATCAGCGTGCCCTTGGGAGCCTTGGCCAGAGCCACCGGCAGTTTGCCGGTGCGCGCAAACGCGTCGAACAGGATGGGCGCCGCCGCGTTCCGGCCTGTCAGGCCTGGAACCGGCGCGCCGTCCGGGCGGCCGACCCAGACCCCGATGGTCATGCGGCCGTCGAAACCGACCGACCACGCATCGCGGTAGCCGTAGCTGGTGCCCGTTTTAAACGCAAGCCGGTTATGCGGCGCGTTGTCCGGCGGAGGTGTCCCCATCAGCACATTGCCGACCAGCCAGGCGGCCGACGGATCGAGCAGACGGCGCGTCTCCGGTTCCGCCTTGTCATCCGCGCGCACGATCTCCCGCAGCGGAACGGTATCACCTTGCCGTGGAAATCCCGCATAGAGCCGAACGAGATCGTTCAGCGTCACGCCGACGCCGCCGAGACCCATGGCAAGGCCCGGCGTTTCGTCCTTGGGCAGGATCAGGTTCGCGCCCGCCTGCTTGATCCGCGCCGTCAGCCGGCTCGATCCCACGCGGTCGAGCAAGGCGATGGCCGGTACGTTCAGCGACATCTGCAACGCTTTGCGCACGGTGACAGTGCCCTGAAACGTCATGTCGAAATTTTCCGGCGCGTAAGAGCCGTAGCGGATCGGCCGGTCCTCGATCAGGCTTTCCGGATGCACGAAGCCGTCCTCGAAAGCGAGACCGTAGATGAAGGGCTTGAGCGTCGAGCCGGGCGAGCGCACCGCGCGGGTCATGTCCACCTGCCCTGCGCGCCGCGTGTCGAAATAATCCGACGAGCCGACATGCGCCAGCACATCGCCACTCTCGTTATCAACGGCGAGGATGCCGATGGACACATCAGGCCCCAGCGCGAGCGCGCGATCCTTCGCCAGCGACTCCAGAGTTTTCTGAATGGTCGAGTCCAGCGTGAGTTGAATACGCGACTCGTTCTTCATGACGGCGAGCGACTGGTCCGTCGAATGCGGTGCCAGCAGCGGCATCGGCTTGCGCAAGCGCGGCACCGGCTCAAGCGTCGCATGCCTGGCATCGTCAGCCGAGACGCGACCATCCTCCACCATGCGTGCGAGCACACGATCGCGCGCGGCGCGCGCCACATCAGGATAACGGTCGAGCCGGCGCGTTTCGGGCGACTGCGGCAACGCCACCAGCAACGCCGATTCCGCCAGCGACAGCCGCTTCGGCTCCTTGCCGAAGTAAGCGAACGACGCCGCGCGCACGCCTTCGAGATTTCCGCCGAACGGCGCGAGCGTCAGATAAAGATCGAGGATCTCGTCCTTGCTGAGTTTGCGTTCCAGCTCGACGGCGCGCACCATCTGGCGCAGCTTCGCTGCAACCGAACGCTCCTGACGCGGCTCCATCAGCCGCGCCACCTGCATGGTGATGGTCGAGCCGCCTGAGACGATGTGCCCACGCGTGACCAGCTGAAACGCGGCGCGTCCCATCGCCAGCGGATCGACACCGATGTGTGAGCGGAAGCGCCGGTCCTCGTAGGACAGCAGCAGATTGAGATAGCCCGGATCGACGTCTTTCACTTGAGCAGGCAGCCGCCAGCGGCCGTCCGCCATTGCGAATGCACGCAGCAGCTTGCCGTTGCGATCGACAATGGTCGTGGAGATTTTCCGCGCCTCCGCAAAAGGCAGCGGCGGCAGCGAGGCGATCCAGACGGCTGCGGCGATCATGCATGAAGCGACGGCGGCTACGGTTGCAGTCGCAAGCGTCCGGAGAAAGCGGCGTTTGCTTTTCACTCCGTCATGGCCGGGCTTGTTCCGGCCATCCACGTCTTGTTTCACATCAGAAAAAGAAGGCGTGGATCCCCGGGACAAGCCCGGGGATGACGGCGGAGAGACCGTGCGCGACAAGCGAGCGTTATGGGCGGCCTTCTCGCTCATTTCGCCGAACGCACCTCGACTGTTCCGGTACCGGTGCGGCCGTAGCGCGAGGGATTGTACATGTCCTCGACATAGGCCTGCGGCAGCACGTATTTGCCGGGCGACACCGCGCGCACGATGTAGGCCACAGTGAACACAGCCGTGTCGTTGCTCGCGCGCTCGATGGATGCGTTGAAGCGATCGTCGCGGAATTCGGTGTTCTCCGGATCCTCGCCGTCCTCGATCCAGTCGAGCGTGCCAGAGTCGCCGGATGACACCAGTTTCGGATTGTCGATCTCCAGACCCGCCGGGAGATAATCGACCACCATGATGTGACCGTATTCCGGCTTGGCCTCGGTGATCTTCAGCACGACCGCGAAGCGATCATTCTGCTTGGCCTTGGACGGATCGGCTGGCTTGCCGTCGAGCGTGAAGTAGTTGCGCTCGATCTTGAAGCCGTTCGCGACCGCAGGCTCTGGTGTGACCGGCGCGCCGGTCACCGAGACCACCGCCTGCACCGGCGTGTCGCCGGTGTTGGTGATGGTGATCGGCTTTGCCGCGATGTCCGTGCTGCGATAGTTGCGGTACAGCGCGTTCTTCGCGACCTCGCCATTGATCGAGACCGCGAGGCTGTTGGCTTCCTTCGCCAGCGCGCGAGAGGCCAGCACCATCCACGCATTTTCCTGCGTCGAGGTGTAAGGCGTGAGACCCCGTGCCGCCTCGACCCGCTCGACCGCGAGGTTCAAGGTCGCCTTCGGCGCGCTGCCTTCGCTGGCCAGCGACACTAGTGCTGCCGCGTCGCGCAGCGACGAGCCGTAGTCGCTGCGCCCGAACTCCAATACCGGTTTCGGATTCAGGCTGTTGACGGCTGCCGCGTAGACACGTTCTGCGCGGGCGCGGTCACCGACCAGTGCAAGCGCCGCCGCAAGCTGCGCTTTGGCAATCGGCGTGGCGATGTTGTTCAGCTTGGTATCGGCGAGATAGCGCAGATCGCCGATCGGCGCGGTGCCGTTCTTGGCCAGCACGTAAAGGCCGTAGGCCAGATCGCGGCCGCCGTCCTTCTCCGGCTCGTCGGCGTTGACCACCGAGTTGCGGATGCGGTCCAGCGCCGTCTTGAACAGGATGTCCGGCACCGCGAAGCCCCTTTCGCGTGCTCGCGTCAGGAAGTCCGTGACATAGGCATCGAGCCAGGCATCGTCGCCGCCGGCCGACCACAGCCCGAACGATCCGTTCGAACCCTGCCGCGCCAGCAATCGATCAATCGCGTCCTTGATGCGCTGATCGACGGCAGTGTCCAGCGCCAGATGGTTTTCCGCCGCGAGGTCGTTGACATAGAGCAGCGGCATCGCGCGGCTGGTGATCTGCTCGGAACATCCGAACGGATAACGATCGAGCGCCTTGAGGATGGTAGCGGCGTCAAGTGCAGTGGACAGTCCGACGGACAACTGCACGCCACCGGTGCCCTGCACGAGATCGCTGAACATATCGGAGGTCAGCGTGAGGCTCTCACCCTTCGCCAGCGTCCGCACCGAGCGCCGTGCCAGGATTTGCGTCGCGGCCTTGACGTCGAGCGCGTAATGGCGCGCCAGCGTCAGCCCGTTCGGCCCCTTGATGTCGACATCGAGCGCCGCCTGCCCTGCACCGCCCGACGCATCGATGGCGAGTGCGACGGTGCTGCGCTGCTTGGCAGCGAGACGCATGGTAGTGGCCGGATTGCCGGTGAGTTTCACTGGACCTGACGTCTTGACGCTGATGACGTAATCACCCGCTGCGCCTTCGACATTGTCGAGGTCGAGGTTCATGGTGCCGCGATCACCGTTGAGCAGGAAGCGCGGCAGCGTGGCGGTGAGCACGACAGGATCGCGGACCGTGACATCGGTGTTGGCGCGACCCACTTTCGTGGCCGACCAGGCTACGGCCATGACGCGCGCGGTGCCGGCAAACTCCGGAATGTCGAAGGTGACTTCCGCCGTGCCGTTCGCGCCGACCGTGACGATGCCCGAATAGAGCGCGAGCGGTTTTTGCGTCGGCGGGCTGCCTTGCAGTTCCGCGCCTGCACCGTCGCCGCCGGTGCGGATCTGGCCGCGCGTGCCCTGCATGCCGTCGATCAACTGCCCATAGAGGTCGCGGATCTCGGACGTCATGCGGCGCTGGCCGAGATAGTAGTCGTCCGGCGCGGGCGGCTTGTAGTTGGTGAGATTGAGAATGCCGACATCGACGGCGGCGACCACGATCTTGGCGTCCTCGCCGCGGCTGAGGCCCTCGATCTTCACCGGCAGCTTGAGCGTCGTGCCCGGGCGAACCAGCGCGGGCGGGGTCAGGCTCACCTTGAGCGTGCGCTCCGACTTGTCGATCCCGAACCATTTCAGGCCGATGGCCCGGCCCGGCATGCGCTGGGCGGCGGCATCGAGCGGACGGCGCAGCGTGGCAACGACATAAGCGCCGGTGCCCCAGTCCTTGCCGACCGAGATGTTGACCTTGTTCTGACCTTCCTTGATGTCGGCGGACTGCGTGGTCAGGAGCCGATCGCCCAGAACGTTGATGGTGAGCTTGCCGGCGCTGCGCGCGTTGACGGAGACGACCATGGTGTCGCCAGACTTGTATTCCGGCTTGTCGATGGAGGTCTCCAAAAGGTCCGGCGTGTCCGCGCTGCCGTCGGAGTACCAGCCGACGTCGAACTGCACCGATGTGATCGGGCCGTCGTTGTCGGTGGATTTCACATCGAGCCGGTAGCGGCCCGGCTGAGGCGCGACCTGAATGCGCGCGGGCTTGTCGGCGGCGATGGTGACGTCGCCGTCGGCCACGCGCTTGGTGGATTTCACCGGCTCGTAATCCCAGGACGAGCCCTGACGATACCACTGATAACGGGATTCCATTTTCAGCAGTTCGTAGCGCAGTCCGCTGCGCGCCAGCGACTTACCCTCCGGATCGACGAACACCACATCGAAATTGGCAGGATCGCCTTCTGCGACATTGCGGTCCGAGAACAGCGGCTTGACGCCGATCATGTCCTCGCTCGGTGCAACGGGGATCGTCAGCTTTCGCTCGACCGCGCGGCCACCGGTTTCCACCATGCGGACGAAGATCTGCGCTTCCTGCGGGCGCGTCGAGGACGGCGGCTTCGGCAGGCTGACCTTGAAGGTCGCCTTGCCGTTGGCATCGGCCTCGGGAAGGTTTTCCAGCGGCGTGCGTTCGTTGCTGGACGTTTCCTCGTCGGCGACGCCGAACTTGTAGCCGGCAAAGCCCGGACGATCCGACGCCGGGGCGACCAGCATGTCGCCTTCGAGCGCGAGACCTGACGCGGGTGCGCCGTAAAGGAAACGGCCGTCGACCTCAAGTTCTGCAGGAAGTTCAGCCGTTATTTGCTTAGCTTTGGAATTTAAGGAGAATTCGATCCGATCGGCGACATAATCCTCGACCATGAAGGTGGTCTCGCCGACGGACGGTGCCTTCGGGTCGGTAAAGGCGCGCACCCGCCAGGTGCCGGTCGGCACGGCAGAGTTCAGCGGCAGTGTGAGGCTGCGCCCGCCCGCGCCCTGATCGGGCACCACGCTGCGGCGGAATTCCACGCCGTCCGGACGCTCGACCACCAGCGTCAGTGGCGCGCCGACGACACCGTTGCCCTTGCCGTCGCGCAGGAGTGCCGTGAGGTACACGGTCTCGCCGGAACGGTAGACACCGCGCTCGGCATAGACAAACGCGTCAGGCCCTGCGGGGACGGTACGTCCGGAGACGCCGCGATCGGTGAGATCGAAGGCATTGGATTTGAGGCTGAGGAAGGCGTAGTCGCCCTTGTCGCCGGTGACCGACAGCAGCGCCGGAGACAGGCCGCCCTCGCCCCGCGCCAGCCCCGCCTCGAACAGCACATGACCTGCGCTGTCGGTCTTGCGGGTGGCCAGCACTTCATTGCTGCGGGAGACGAGGCGCACTTCCGCGCCAGAGGTCGGCTCGGTGGATGCCAGCGAATTGACAAACACATGGACGCCGTCGTTGCCGGAATAGGCGGTCAGGCCCATGTCCGAGACGATGAACCATTGCGTTGCCAGCGAGTTTGAATCATCGTCGCCAGACGAACCCGGTCCCTTCGCAGCAGCCGTCATCACGTAGACGCCGGGTTGCATTTCGCCGACCGCCTGATCGACCGGGAATGCGGTGATGACGTCAGCGTTCAGGGTCTGCGCCGTGGCAACCTCGCCGGTCCAGACCTTGACGCCCTTCTCGTTGCCGAGGTCGGACAACTCATAACTCGACAGGCTGCGCTGGAAGTCGCTGCCCAGCACCGAGTTGATCAGGTTGCGGTCGCCGATCCGGAAGATGTTCACCGACACTGACGGCGTGTTGACGCTGACCAGTGGAATGCCGCGCTGGCCGGTGCGTGGCAGCACATAGGCACGGCCTGTGAAGCGCACGAACGGCTTGCGGTCGCGCACATAGATGTTGAACTCGGCGGACTTCGGCAGGGTTTCCTTCACGGTCGACGGCAGGCCGGCGCGCAGGTTGATGGTGTAGCGCTCGCCATGCTTGAGGCCCTCGACACAAAGCTGCTTCTCTTCCGAAGTCAGCGCCGGGCTGTCGGTGCCGGCCAGCGCCACGAACGGATTGAAGTCCGCCCGCTTGGCGAGGTCTTCCGAGAACTGGAAGCAGGCGCGCGGCGACGCCGAGTCCGAATCCACGCTGTAGTCCATCAGCCGGAAGCCGTGATCGTCGCGCAGCTTCTCGTACTGGCCGCGCACCTCGGCGACCTCCTTCTGATCGAGCGACAGGCGCAGCGCATCGAGCGCCGGACGCCACAGCTTCCGCTCGGCCAGGGCATTGCCCAGCACAGCCAGGGCGTCGGCCTCCTCGCCGGCATTGGCGGCGCGCTGGTAGGCAATATAGGCGGCGGTGGAGGCGCGCTCGTAGAAGAACGTCCGCTCCCGATTATCCGCGGGGCGGATCTGGAAAATGGTCCTGGCCAGCCGCAGCCAGTTGCCGCTGTCCTCGGGGGCCACAGCGGCCGTCTGTCCCAGCAGAACCAGCGCGCCGCGCAGGTCGTTGCGCTTGAAGGCTGCGTCTGTATCGGACTTCAGCGTCGCCGCCGTCTTGTTGATGATCCCGGCTTCGGTCTTGATCTGGGTCTCGAGCCGGATGGCCGAGTCAGCCAAATCGTCCCGCTTGAAAGCCTTGTCGGCGGCATGGGCCGAGACGAGGCCGAGCGCCAGCGCGGCGCAAACCGAGATGGCGCGAACCAGACCAATCATGATGAAAACTCCCTGCCGGCGAGCGTGGGTCGCCTTGAAATATAGACAATGCGCGAATCGTGACGGACTCATGGTGGTACCGATAACGGGCCGAAAGATTCTGCGCGACGGTCGCGGCCATACCGGCGCGAGGCGGCGCACCGGACCATTGACCCGGATGCTTCAGGACTTTAGGTCGGGAGGTGCCAAAGGCAACGACACTCCCCCGCCGGTTTGTCGGGCCAGGATGCCAAAGGGTTCAGAAATTTCCGTCCCGGAGTGGCGGTTTTTTCACAATAGCGGTGGTATGAAGACCCCAACGGTCCCATAGCTCAACTGGATAGAGTAACGGATTTCTACTCCGTGGGTTGCAGGTTCGAATCCTGCTGGGATCGCCAACTATTTCAATGACATAGCCGTTCTTCTTGCTACAAATCCGTGTCTTATTGGGTACTGAGAGAAACCCTTTAATACCGGGCTTTCCCGATTGGTCCCGCTGAGTCAGTGAGACACGGATCGTACACAGCGTTTCAGCTTTTGTTCTGTTTGGTGACCAATGACAGACACCTACGCAATCGCGAAAAAACTCGCGAGTCATGTCGACTTAGTTGTCGCCCACCTTGCCGGGGAAATGGGATTTGAAGCCGCGACGATGAGGGTAGTCGAGAGGCTTGTATAGCGAAATGGGTATCGCTTGTTGATGGACGCAAAAAGTCTTTTCCAGACAATGTGTCGGGAAAATCCAAGGGTAGGCCAGAGAGCGGCGCCGCGGCTGCCTCTCGCGAGTTGGGCGTGAATGAGCGCTTCACATTGCGATGTTGTTGGTGCCGCCGCGCATTTTTACTTAGCATCCCCGAGCAGTTCGATCACGAGTGTTCTGGCGCCAGCTTCCAACTTGCGCAGCGGATTCTGCCTGCAATAGTTATCAAGCCAAGCGAAAATGCCTTCTGCATCTGGCTTAGCCAAAAAATCAACGGGTGAAACGATGTTTCGGCCGCTCATATAGCCTAGCACCCAACCGGTAACGTCAATTCTTCCAGGTCCTCCGGCTGATCTAGCTGCTGTCCATGCACCGCAAGAATTGCCGCCCGATCCTATTATCGTGTCGCCCGCCTTTGCATTTGAGCAAAGCGCTGCGCACACAAGCACCGTGAAAACTGTTAATTTCATCGCCCTCTCCCAGCCCGTCTCCAGGACAGCAAGACCGAAATCTAAGTTCATGACAATAGTAACCCGCCGGCGCGAACCGGCGGGCTGAAGCGAGGCTCAATGTGCAGTGGCGAGGTCACTTGCGGCAGCCGCTTCTGTTTCGGCAGCGATCTCCCGGGCCGACGTTACGGCAAAGCCGAGAGCGTCAGTTAGGCACGCGGCCGGCATAAGGACGGTGCAAAGATCGTCCCAAACCCCGCCCCGCGCGACTGCGAAATACAGCCGCACGACGTCTCCCCCGATTGGCTCCACTTTGCGGATTGAAGTGCTGAAATATTCGGGCACGCGCCTACCATTTACGCGGCTCATGATGTCACCACTGCGCTAAGGGTTTCGCGCAATTGTTCTGCTGGTTCGCCGCCGACGAGCTCGATCATCAGGCTGCGCGCCCGCTTGATTTCGTAGCTAGTATTGTGGTGATCGTCTTGGTTGCGCCATTCCTCGCCCATGATGTGACCGAGCAGCACCAAGAATTTGGAGCACTTTCCTTCGGGCGTTTGGGCTGGGAGTGCCCACATTTGATTGACCAGTCTGTCGGCGGCGTCCCAATGAGCGTCTTGCAGATCGATCAACCGTTCATGCTCAATATGCTCTGGCATTGCGGCTACCTGCTCTAATCGCCGATCTTCAGTTTCAATCAAGTTTCCGGCAGCCCTAGCCTCTTCATAAAGCCGCCGAGCCTCACCTCGCCATATGGCACCCAACCGAGCCAAGTCGTGATTGATTGCTTCGGCAGCCTCCTTATGCTCGAAAATCCTCTCTTGCATCTCGAGCAAGGCAGCGTCGTTCGGCGGCAGTGCGATCGGCGATGTCGAGACAGCGGTTGCTGCTGAAGCCATGGAGGCTGCGCTTACGATCATGTTCATGACTGCCCTCCGTGTTAGGACTTCACCCGTCGAAGCCATGGGAACACGATTTAGCGGATTCAGATTTGTTTCGGAGACGACTGCTTGAATTGAGGGCGCACGGGCGCGTGGCGTGCTATGCACGCCGTCAGCCTTGGGCATGGGGTAATCCTTGCTCGGGGTTAGAGCCGGGAGCGAGGTTGCAGCCTTGCCCCGGCTTGATTTCGTGATATCATGACCGCATGACGAAATCAACTCGTGAAATCACGAAATCTCCAAAAAAACGTGCGGCCGTCACAGGCGACCCCGTGCTGGTGCGACTGCAGCCAGAGATGTCAAAGAAGGTCGACGATTGGCGCCGCAAGGAAGACGACTTGCCTGGTCGCCCCGAAGCCATCCGCCGGCTTGTAGAGTTGGGGCTGAAGGTAAAGCTTAAAGGCTAAGTCTATTTGGCGCTCCGGGCGCTTTCGCGCGGCCGCAGTTCCGGTTTAGCTTCCTGATATTTGGTGGGGTTGCCTGCATGCCGACGCCGCTGATCTAATCGTGCTGGTTGTCGCGGCGGGCCAATACGAGCCGCTGGTTTACGAAGGCTTCGAGGTCAACGTCAAAACCGGCTTTGGTAATAAGCCGGAGATGGTGTCTCGGACATGCGTATATTTCTCAGGGCATACGCTCATCAGCCATCGGCTGAATGGCGAGTATCAATACGGTTGCCCGCGGCGAAGGGGTCAGCTTTCGGCGGACAGTCCCGGCAACCTCATCAACTGATCGCGCTAGCGTCCGGGACAGCAGCAACATCGCACGCTGATCCCGAATTCATCCTACAACACTCTCGCCGCTCGCGGCCGACTCACCCCCACAGCCGCTGATCCTCTCTGAGCCGGTCGTATTGACTACCGGTCTCGTCGTCGTAGAGAGGCGCATCCAGCGATAGCGCACCGAATTTGCTGAAGGTGGAATGCTTGTCCATTTTGTTACGCGCTGCAATGAACTCTTTAAGGCGGACCTTCGCCTCTTTGAGAAGCAACCGGCCCTCACTTATCGCCAAAAACATATCGGCTTGGACATCCCCACGTATTCCGGTCCAAACACCACAAGTAACATCCATGATGACGGCCCAAGCATCGTGACCGTTGTTTTTCATGATTGCGGGTGCGGCTACGACGAGACCTTGAGACTTCGTTACGAGTTTCGCACGCAGTGCCATCCACTTTTGATTTAGTGCAGGATTGTTCGTGCGGAACCTCCGCAAGGCAGAGTCTCCAACAATACGATCGATGGTTGGACGAACAGCGCTGCCAGTAATCTCGGCAAACGAAGCGCCTGCTTCAATTGCTTCTTGGACAAGAAATGCGGTCGCCTCCGAGATGGACCGCTTATTCGTCACATTTGTTCGACTAGAGCAAATCCTGCAGCGACGCCGGCCATTCTTCGAGACAATTAGATTGGCACCACTATATGGATGTCCATGCGGGCAATGCGTTCGTTGCGACGCGAATGCGATATATGTTCCAGCCTCAATCCTTGCTTGCCGCTTTTTGTCTCTAGTGAGTTGCGTCCATTTCCGCCTATCGAGGCGGCGACACTCGTAGCAATAAAACCATGAATGTCCCTGTCGATGTTTAAGTCGCTTGTGTACGTTCCAATCATGCCCGTGTTTGCAATGCGTCTTGCTGGGGCAGTCGCCATCAATCCCGGCCATGCACTTACTCCGTGAGTTGCCGACTGTCCCTGTGATTCGTGGCGATGCAGAGTCCTGTAGGTAAAGCTAGTTGACCTACTGATGCTCATCGCCTTCTAACGGATGCCCCCGGGGCCGAAAGGCTGAATCCCCGGAAGCCGAAGGGTGAGTGAGCCTTGCGCTCCACCGCCGGTTGCGCTTGGATGCTTCCGGGTCTGGGGAGGCTCCAAATGCGTATTGTGAGTGCGATCGCGCTGGGCGCGATGGTGGCTGGCTGTGTGACCACCGAAACGGTTCAGTTCAAGGCAACTAATCCTCAGCAGCAGGCGATGATGCGGGACGGACAACCCGCCCTTGTATCGCGTCAGAAGTCGTCCGTGGTCCTGGTGAGGCCCGCGGCGCGCCAACTGCAGGCGGGCGGGCGGCCGGTGTTTGTTGTCGGCATTAATAACCTTGGAAAAGCGCCTCTTGAATTTCGGGTCGCGCAGGTTGAAGCGAACCAAATTGTAGGTGGTCAAGAATTTCAAATGACCGTCGTTACCTATGAGATGCTTGCGCAGGAAGAGAAGAACCGCCAGGTCGCCGCAGCTATTTTGACTGGGCTTGCAGCCGGCGCAAATGCATACGGTGCATCGCGCGCTGGTTATGGCACCTACACAACTCCTAGCGGCCGCACGGGTTCTTTCTATAGTCCGACTGCAGCAGCGATAGCCCAGAACACCGCAGCAGTTCAGAACGAAGCGATGATTGCTGGCACGATCGAACGCGGACAAGCCAACATGGCGTCGCTCGAACAAAATGTTTTGAAAGATAATACGCTTATGTCTGGCGAATGGGTTGGCGGACAATTGCATCTGTCACCGCCTACGACTCCCCCATCAGGCAGCAGCAAAAATTATACGATCATAATAACTGTTGGGCAGGATCGGCACGTTGTCGAAGTGGCTCAAGCGCCGACTGGCGCGTGACTGAAGAACAATTGGATTACATGCGTGAATACATCAAATTTCTCTACCGAAGGCAGATATTTTGCAGATTTAAAAAGGACGAAAGATGCGCACTCGAAGGTCGGCGTTCGCTTCTATCATCGCAATAACTATTGCAGTTTCGGGATGCGCTCAAGTGCGCGTCGATCGCGTGATCGACGAAAATCAACCAGGAATTAGGTATTGGCGGCCGGCGCCGTATCTATCGCTTGCACCAACAACTGCCAATGGCGCGACGACGTGTGAAGCGAAACTAATGATGCTTCCCGACAAGTCGGAAGAGTACGCGATAACGATGTCCGCAGGAATGGGAACCGCGGAAATGAGTCCGACTTTGCAGGACGGATGGAACCTAACCGCTCTTACAGGAAAAGCTGACAGCAAGACTGCAGAGAACATCACCGCAATCGCATCTCTCGTGAAGTCTCTTGCGCCAGCAGGACTCGTGGCATTGGATAAAGGGCCCGTCAAGGCGCGAACTGTTATGCAGAATTGTTCGGGCTTTTATCGTCTAAATTTCAACAAGAACGGCGAGCTCGAAAGTTTCAAGCCTATTCCATTGCCTGCGGCAATTCTTGTTACAACTACACCACCACCTGCACCGAAAGACCCGAAAAAGTGCGGTGTGCCGGGGCAGCAACCTTGCACGCAATAGAGGTTAAGCCCGTAAGCAACAGCGGTATCGGGAGACGCTCACGATCACAGAGAGCGTTCCGCTCCCCGAGTGGCCGTAGGTCTCTGACCGCCGCGCTCTGCACGTCTTGGGACATTTACCGGCCGGTGCAGCTGCGCTTTGATCCTTGCGCGTTCGCAAAGGTTGCGGAACACTCCCCTCGGGTCTGGGGAGATTCTAAAGATGCTTATCGCGATTACTGGTGCTGCTTGGCTCGCTCTGACGGCGCCGGCACCCAGCAATCATGTTTTGAGGGTGCAGGAGACGGTTACCGTTCAGGTGCAACCCTTCAAACGCGCACTATTCGGTCCGGCCGCCAAAGAATGCGCTGCTCGTATCGCAAAGGATATGCCAAACGTAAAATTACTTGGCCCGTTCGCGTTAGCGGCCCGAAATAGAAATCAGACCATGGTAAAGCTGCTGAGCATTCCGCCGGATGACCTAATAGCGGTCATGGCGCTCGCTGAGACAACGCCCATGTTTGGCCCGCCGATGAAACGTAGTGTGGGCTGTTCATTCAACATAACAAATAACGGCCTCGTATTTAGATCGCTCGAGAATCAGAGAGCCGTAGTTCTGCGCAACCCCAGCAGGAAGTGAACCACGCAATTTCGTGGCCCGTCTTGGACATTTACCGGACGCGTCCGCTGCGCTTGAATGCGGGCATGAGCATCCTGTCATTCTTCCGCCGGACCAAATCTCGCTACGCCGATGACAAGGCCGTTGACGACTTTACCCGTGTCGTTGAGCAGACCAGGATTTTGAATGATGGAAAGCCATCCTCAACTGAAGATTGTCGCCAGCAACAAATCCCCTCCCCACAAGGCTCAAGCGGAGCCCTCGAAAGTTAAGGCGGTCCTGAAGCTGTCGCTCCTGCTCATCGTCAGCCTGATCATCTGGGGCGGCGTGATTTGGTACTGCGTGATGATGTGGAAAGCGAGCTAGGCTGCAACGAAACTGTCTCTCACGCATTAGACTCTTACAGGAGACACGCGATGCCAGAGCCAAAGAAGCCGCCCGCGGAAGAGCAGGAAAAGGTCTTAGACGAACCTTGGGACCATCCGGACCAGGAGCCCGAGAAGCATCCCGACCTTGAGAAGCTGCGAGAGTCCGAGGAGTGAGCCAACCGCCATCTCGGGCGTGAGATAAAGTCGCGGTGTAGGCCTTAAAGCTGTATATTGGGTGCGCAACGTTCCCATATACGCGCAAACTCCATGTGAAAGAGATGATAAAATCCATCTCCATTTTCCGTGGGCGAAACTAGCCAGACTGGTGTTTGATCTACGTGAGGGCCTGTTGGAGCGTAATACTGCACCCACATTACTGAGTTAGTCAGTATCAATTTCCAGTTCGGATGGCCGTCGTAGTAACGCGCTTCGATCGCGTGATGTTGGGATTTAAGATCCTTCAGAAAGCTGATGGATGTACGAATCTTGCGTTTGTAATCGCGCGGAGTTTCTCCGACTGCCTTTGCCCTCCCTATCATAGGCTTACTATCTGGCTTCGTCAGAATGACCCTTATCGAGCCGGTGAACATGGCCGCAGCCGAGGCTTACGAATGCTCAACGGACACGGTCCCAACCCCCGCAATGGGTGCAAAAAGAGAGTTGATCGGTCTGTGGGACTGGGATGTTCCGAACAACAAGGCCTATGTTGATCCCCCCTCCGCTACTCTGTTTGGAATCGAACATGAGCGTGCGGTTCGCGGGCTCGAGGTCGAGAAATACACCCTGATGATCGCGAGCCCTTTAATTTAGCGCTTTGGAAAGCCGCCAGAGAAGGTGGGTGCTTCAAAGCAACCTACCGCGTCGTTGTCGAAAACCGAACAACCTGGGTCTATGCAAAAGGATCGTGCTTTCTAGGCCCCGGCAAAATCCCGGCGAGATTTCCCGGCGCATTGTTCGACATCACTGATTTAAAGTCGCGACAATCGCGAGCGCGCTAAGATTTTTGATCCCGAACGGCCTCTTCGGCCGCTTCAATAAGGCGTTTCCGCACAGCCGGGTCTTTTATCGCGGCAAACGCCGTCACCAGTCGCACCCCTTCGCGTTCCGCTTGAGTACCAGTCTCAGACTTCGTCTCAGGTGTTTTCATAGTGTAGTTCCTTAGGGGGCGGTTCATAACCGAAGACGAGTTTAGGGCTCGACCCTGTCACGAATGACCCGTTTCGGACATGGGCCTAGCCGGACATCAGCCCACAATTCTGTTATTGTAGGCATTCAATTTCCCCCGAAACATGGGGTTGATCTTGAGCAGCGAGCGCGTGGACCGGCGACTGGCGGCAGTGCTGGCGGCAGACGTGGCCGGTTATAGCCGTTTGATGGGCCTCAATGAGGAACGCACGCTCGCCAATCTTAAATCGTTCCGAAAGACGCTAGTCGATCCCTCCATCGCCGCGCATCGCGGCCGTATCGTCAAGACCACGGGCGACGGCATGCTGGTGGAGTTCGCCAGCGCCGTCGATGCGGCGCGTTGCGCGGTGGAGGTCCAGCGCGGCATGGCCGCGCAGAACGCCGACGTGCCGCAGGATGTCAGAATCGAATTCCGGATCGGCATTCACGTCGGGGACATCATCTTCGACGACAACGATATTTTCGGCGACGGCGTCAATATCGCCGCCCGGCTGGAGGGGATCGCGGAGCCCGGCGGTATCTGCATCTCCGATGATGCGCAACGGCAAGTCCGCGGCAAGGTCGATTTCGCATTTGGCGATTTGGGTTTGCAGACGTTGAAGAATATTGCCGAGCCGATGCGCGCGTGGCGAATGCAGGTTAACGCGAATGCTTCTGCGGCAGCGTCAATAAAGTCAACGGCCGAGACTGCCCAGCCTCTCGCGATCACCGACAAGCCCTCCATTGCCGTGCTGCCTTTCACCTGTTTTTCCGAGGAGCGCGAGTTCAAATTTCTGACGGAGGCAATGACTGAGGATTTGATCACGATGTTGGCACGGATTCCCGGCTTCATCGTAATCGCCAGGCAATCCTCCTTTGCTTATCAGGGCCGCTCGGTCGATAGCCGCCAGATCGGGCGCGAGCTTGGGGTCCGCTATATCATCGAGGGCAGTCTGAGGCCCGTCGGCCAGCAGCTTCGCGTCGGCACGCAGCTGATCGACGCGACGACCGGGGCACAGGTCTGGGCCGACCGATTTGACGGTCAAGCCGAAGATGTCCTCAAACTGCAGGATCAAATCGTGCGCGCGATCGCCAGCCGGATCGAACCGGAACTCGTTCGTGCTGAAATTGCCTTGATCCGGCGTCGGCGCGACGCCAACCCGAACGCCTGGTCATGCTTCCGTCAGGGAGCCGGTGTGATCAGCCTCAAAGGTTGGAGCGAAGAAACGCTGACGCAGGCTACCGCGCTGTTGCGGCAAGCCACGACTCTGGATCCTGACTTTGCCCTCGCGCGCGCCCAGCTTGCACTTTTTTTGTCGTTGGGCGCGCGGCTTGGCCTCGTCGCAGACGGCGCAGCGGCCGTGACGGAAGCGCGCACGGAAGCCGAACTCGCGGTGACAATCGACCACGATGCTTCCGAGGTCCTGGGCTATGCCGGCTGTGCCTTGGCGGAGCTCGGCGATGTGCAAAGAGGCACCGAGATATTGGAACGAGCGATCGAGAACGATCCGAGCAATGCACAGGCATGGGTCGCGCTGGGGACTTCGCTATGCTTTCTCGAGAAGATGGATGCTACGGGACTGGAGAAATTGCGGCACGGGATGCGGCTCAGCCCCCGCGATCATCGGTTGGGATTCTGGGGAACTTTCTATGCGCTGGCTTTGGCGAGGCATGGTCGGCTGACAGAGGCTCACGAGGAAGTCCGGGCAGCCTGCCGTCACGATCCGCAGTTCTATGTCGCTCGTATCGTCCTGGCGCTCACAGCGGCAGGTCTTGGCAGCAAGGAAGAGGTAGTTGTGGCGCTACGCGAAGCGCTACGCTTGCGCCCACGGCTCTCGCTCAACGAGATTCAGCTTCTCGTGGGGCGTCGCGCAGCGCTTCTCGCTCCTCTCTGGAGCGAGGTGTCGAAATCCTCACAGTGACCACCACCATTTCCGGGCATGCGTGGCGGCTTTCTGCCGGCCGCGAAATAGGTTGCCATTGAGGTGCCACACTAACCGTACTCGTGAATTGAGACGTTATTGCTGCGGTGGAGGAGTTCGGAAGTGGCACTTTGAAACATGCCGACGAAAGCCGGAAAGGTCCGCTTGTCGGAAAGGACCGGAAGTGATTGGTACACGGCCAAAACAGCCCTTTTGACCCAACGGATATTGATTAACATCAATCCGCGACGCGCTGTGAGCCCTCTGCAAGGAGCCGATGCGCCTGCACGATCATGTCTTCCAAGATGAATCCTGCGGGACGTATGTCGCGGATCAATCCCACACCTTCGCCCATGAGAACGCCGGTATTTTCTGGGTCGCCTGTATGGAAGGCGTTCCAATAAAGTTCATTCTCGACAGCATTCGTCGGTGTTTCGGCCAGAACGTTCTCGCGTCCATGCCAGTTTTTGATAAAGCGATTCTTGAGGGCACGCGCGCTGAATTCGTCGCCAGGCCAGTCATAATTGCGGACTATGTCGATCACGGTTGTCTTCATCGTCGAGTCGCCGTCGGCGGCGATGATCGCGGGGTAGAATCCCTGCGGCGTCGCTGCTTCGAAGCTGGCGACAAGCCGCGAACCGATCAGTACGCCGTCGGCACCCAGCATCAAAGCTGCGGCAAGCGCTCTGCCGTCGGCGACGCCTCCTGCTGCGACAAGGAGTGTGTTTGGCGCGACGTCAGCAAGAAAGGTAGCGACTTCGGGCAACAGAGTAAACGTCGAACGGCTGCCACTGTGACCACCGGCTTCGCCACCTTGCGCGACGATCACATCCGCGCCGACGTCAACTGCCTCTCGCGCATGCGCCATAGATTGCACTTGGCAGATCATCGTAGTTTCGAATTGCTTGATGCGGCTGGCGAAGGGAGCGGGCGTTCCGAATGACAGCATGACCGCCGCCGGTTGCTTGGCCAAGACCCGGTCAAGCAGCGACGGCTTCTTTGCCAACGACCAGCTGATGAAGCCGCACCCAATCCGGGCATTGCCTGCTTGCTCGAATTCCCGGTCTAGCCAGTCAGCGTCACCATAGCCGCCACCGATCAAGCCGAGGCCGCCAGCATTAGAGACTGCGGCGGCCAGTCGTCCGCCCGCGATAACGCCCATCGGTGCCGAAATGATCGGATGCTCGATGCGGAGCCGTTCAGTAAGGCGTGTCCGCAAGCGCATGGTACTTCTCCTTGCTCAGAGGGAGGAGATTGAACCGCTTCTCTCGGCCGTCTCCGGAGCGGCGGAATACAAGGTTCGAGGCGCTTGATATTAGAGTCTGACCGCTGTCACTACAAGGCATCGGGTGTGCGAAGCCTCCCGACCCTGCCCGCCGAACAACCAACGATGTGCGAGCTGGTGGTGAGCCTCAAGACCGCTAAAGCACTCGGCCTCACCGTGCCGCCGTCGCTCGTCGGCCATTCAGGTCATCGAATAGGAATGCAATTGCTGCGGTGCATGAGTCCGGTTGTGACACGAACGCGAAGTGCCGACCGGCTCTCAGCTTGTCGGCTTTCCAAGGTAGGCCAGAAGTGATCGGCGCATGTCAGCATGACGAGTTTGAACCTGAGCGGGCGTTGACTGCCTTCGTCGCGACGGCCGGCGATGCCAAGCCCAAACGCGTATTGACGTCGATGTGCTACTTGTCACGCATTCGGATCTTGCCGATGACATCGAAATCGGTCCCATTGGGCTGGAGAACAAAGAAATCGCCCATGGCAATTGACGGTTCAAGAACGACGTTGGAAATGTTGAGATCGTGGGTAATCATCACCAGGTTCGCGGAAGAGCGGTGGCTCCGGATGTCTTGAAAGACCCGCTCCTGATTCAATGTGGCCTGACTGTCGGATAAGACGCCCGGAGGCATCAGGTATTTGACAGGCGTCGCGCGACCGAACGCAAGCTTGCCGGTGTCGATACAACGGCAATACGGGCTGGTCAGGACCTCTCCGACCGTAATGCCGTGCTCGCGGAACGCTTCTCCGATGTGCTTGGCCTGCTCGATGCCGCGGGAAGAAAGGTTTACTTCCTCGGCGCAGTTACCGGACGCGAGGTGCCCTATTCCCTCTCGCATGTCGACGTGAGTGTGGCGCAGCAGGACAACCTTGCCGCCTTGCCTTAGTGCCGCCCAGACCTGTTCGTCGTCGGCAAGGGCCGGTCCGGCCGAGATCGTCAGCAAACACACCAAATAGAAGAGGACCGTAGCTGCCTGGCTGTTGAAGACGGTAAGCATGGTTGGAGATGCTCGGGTTCAACAAGGAGGGCCAAAACGATACCATGATTTCGGTCGTCGGAATGAGTTCAGTTTGTGGGCGCTATCGAGGTAGGGAATGTCGCCTGTTGGCACATCGCGTCATTTCGCTGCTATGCGGAATTCTGTCGCTATCGGGGAATAGCGGACTCTGGCAAGCCGTCCACCCGGCAGATTTATGGGTTCACGGCCTAGATAAGATCAAGAGATGGATTTTTTCGGTGGTGGCCGTTGTTAGCAATTATTCTCACCGCCCAAGTGAGTCAGATTTGGAGCATCCAGCTTTCGTGACATCGCTCCTCCAGCGACTTTAGAATGAAGCTTGACGTCACTTGACTCCTCACGGGCGATGCAGGTTTGAGATATCCGTCGTACCGTTATTCGATTGGCTGACTGTGAAAAAGCTTGTTAACAACCTGCCATCGTCCATGAGCAAAGCGCTCCGCTTCACTAACGCGGCGAAGTAATTTTCATTCCATAACGCGTCATTATGCGAACGTGTGACCTGCCACCGGTTCATGTGATCAGATTGATGAGCTTTCGCGTATTTCCGGCCGACTGACTCCATTTTCGAGATCTCCTTATCAGCCAGCGCGCTGACTCAATTTTGTTCTCTTCTTATCGGTCATGCCAGCGCATCGACGAGCCGCATCAAAAGCGGACGTGCAGCGGCCCTGGCCACTGCAAGCCCTATCCGAGGTGGAGACTTAGGAGAGATGATGTACCTTCTGCAGACCGTAGACCGGCGTCGGAATCCTCTCCCTCCGTGCCTTAAGCTGCAACGAAAGATACTGAGAATAGTGACGCGACTGATGAAGGTTGCCGCCGTGAAACCAGAGACCTTCCTGCTGGGTCGGCTTCCACATATTGCGCTGTTCGCCTTCCCACGGGCCGGGATCCTTGGTTGTGTCGGAACCGAGCCCCCAGCATTTGCCAACTTTGTCGGCCACCTCCTTGGAGATGAGGTCCGCCGCCCAGCCGTTCATCGAGCCATAGCCCGTAGCGTAAACGATCAGATCTACTTCTAGCTCGCGGCCATCCTCCAGCAAGATGGAATGTTCCTTCAGTTCGCGAACATTCACGCCGCTCACTAGTTTGATCTTGCCGTCGGCCACAAGATCGCATGCGCCGACATCGATGTAATATCCGGAGCCGCGCCGCAGATACTTCATGAACAGACCAGAATCATCGTCGCCGAAATCGAGCATGAAGCCGGCTTTTTCCAGACGCTTGTAGAAATCGGCGTCCTTTTCTCGGATCGCGTTGTAAACCGGGATCTGGAATTCATGCATGATGCGGTAAGGAAGCGAAGCGAAAATGAGGTCTGCCTTTCGGGTCGTCATACCCGAGGCGACGGCGCGCTCGGAGTAGAGATCGCCAAGGCCGATTTCCATCAGCGAGTCTGATTTAACGATGTGGGTTGGCGAACGCTGCAGCATGGTGACGTCGGCTCCCGCTTCCCAAAGCGCCGCGCAGATATCGTGCGCGGAGTTGTTGGAACCGACCACGACCACCTTCTTGCCCTTATAAGCGTCAGGCCCTGGATGTTGCGAGGAATGCTGTTGCTCGCCCTTGAAAATATCCTGACCCTTGAACTTCGGAATGTTAGCTTTGCCCGACATTCCTGTCGCCAGTACAAGCTGTTTCGGCTTCAGCACGATCTCCTTGCCGCCGCGGTCGACGATGATCGTCCACTCCTGGGTCTTCTCGTCATACTTGGCAGATTTGCATGTCGTTGAACTCCAATAGTTCAGCTCCATGACTTTCGTGTACATTTCCAACCAATCGCCGATCTTGTCCTTGGGGGCGAATACCGGCCAGTTCTCCGGGAATGGAATATACGGCAGGTGATCGTACCAGACGGGATCGTGCAGGCAGAGCGACTTGTAGCGCTTACGCCAGCTATCGCCCGGCCGCTCGTTCTTCTCGATGATGATGGCCGGCACGCCGAGCTGCCGTAATCGCGCGCCGAGCGCGATACCGCCCTGACCGCCGCCGACGATGACCACATAGGGTTGCGTTGTGATGCCGAGTTCGGCGGCTTCCTGCTCGCGCTTTTCTTTCCAGGTCTTGCGGCTGGGATCGCTGCCGTGCTCGGCGCCCATAGGCCGAAACTGACCTTTCGTCTCCTCATGACCTTTCAGTTCCGTCATGGTCGTCAGCAACGTCCATATCAGTCCGTTCTTCAACCTGACATGGCCATAACCGCGCGCCACATCAGTCTCGAACTCGAACCAGCCATCCGTGACGCCATCACCTTCGCTCGCCGGATTGTCTTCGTCCTGGCGGAAATGTCTGGGCCCGATGCTGGCAAGCTGCCTCGTCAGCATGTCGCGGATTTGATCGTGGCCTTCCATGGTGCGCAGATTCCAGGTGAAGGTCACCAGATCGCGCCAGTAGCAATCGGCCTGAAACAGATTCACCGCGGCATCGATGTCGCCGCCGGCAAGCGCCTTCTCCAATTTACCGAGAACGGCATCCACCTTGGTATGAGAGCTATTGTCCAGCATTGTCGTCTCCTCTTTCTTGTATTTGGATATTGTTTACGAGAGCAGACGCCCATCCTGCTTCACAGGCGTCCGCGCGTATGCAATCTATCTGGTCAGATCGATCAGGATCTTCAGATGCTTTCCCGCAGGATCGAGCAGCACGTCGAAGCCTTCGCTGACCGCCTGATCGAGCGTGATCTTCTTGGTCACCACTTTTTTCGCCGGAAGCAGACCCGTGCTGATCATCCGGATGACACGCGGCCAATAATGCGTGGGATAGGCCCACGAGCCGCGTATATCGATGTCCTTGAAGGTGACCTGGAACCAGTCGAGCGGATTTTCATGCGGGTGAAGGCCGGTCTGCACCACCACGCCCTGCTTACGCACCGCATCCGCGCAAGCCTTGAGAGCCTGCTCGTTACCGACGCATTCAATCGCCACGTCGCAGCCCACATTACCTTCGCTCAATGAGCGAACCACATCGCCCGGATTCTCGCGCATCGGATTAATGGTGACGACATCCGGGAGGATGGATTTGGCGAATTTCAATCGCGAGTCATTGATGTCGGAAACGAAAAGCTGTGCGGCGCCCGCCGCCCGCGCGGCAAGCAACGTCAACATCCCGATTGGGCCCGCGCCGGTGACCAGCACGCTGTTGCCCGCTGTCACGCCGCCCCGGTCGCAGGCGTAGACGGCAACAGCCGCCGGCTCGACAAGCGCGGCTTCCTCATCGGTCATCTCGTCGGGAATTTTCTGGACATTATATTCGTTGAGTACGGCATATTCCGCCATTCCGCCGGACGCCCAGCTCAAGCCAGCCAACGCAAGTTGCGGACTGAGATGGAAGAGACCGCGGTCCGCGAAATAATCGCCGGAGCGCGGCATGATCAATGGCTGAACCGAAACGCGGTCGCCCCGCTTTACGGATGTGACGCCCTCTCCTACCGCTTCCACCACGCCGCCGAATTCATGGCCGAGAACCTGCGGCCCACTGGCGCCCGTGAAAGGATGCGGCTCGACCGGGATGAAGATCGGCCCATAGGCATACTCGTGCAGATCGGTACCGCAGATGCCGACGAAGCGGTTCCTGATCAACACCTGACCTGTGGCCGACGTTTCCGACGGTGTTGCAATCGTGTCGAGACGCAGGTCCTTCGCTGCGTGAAATCGCAAGGCTTTCATCGTTTCCTCCTTTTGGTGTTCCGTTTTGTTTTGTTGCATCGTCTTCCGGTGTTCCGTCCCGTTCATACCGGGTCGAAAATGACGGAAGGCGCGTTGTCCCAATCGTCTATGGCCGTGAGCTGTGCGCTCCGGCTTTCTTCTTCATCTTCATGGAACATCGTCCCACGAGCCCGGTGTTTTCTGTCCTTTCCAGAGATAGGGCTCGGCCAGCCCGTAACCGAACAGCATTGGAATCATGAAGGACCAGTGCGTCCCCATGTAGCCGTAGGTGAAGGCTTCACCGATGTTGCCGAAGACCGGTCCGATAAGGTCGAACAGAAGTTTCGTCACCAGATAGGCAAGCAACAGGCAAAAGCCGGAAGCTGCCAATCCTCCCCACGGCATAGGGATCTGGGAGAACGGCCAGTTGTGAATGGGAATCAAAACACCGTAGGCGACCGAACAGGCGACCATGAACCACAACAGCCAGTACTGATCGTCGGTGAAATATCCGATGGACCAGAAACTCCCGACGCCAGGCTTTGCGGAATCCCACAGGCCGAGGTGACGGCTGATCCAGAGACAAAGTAGGACGGTCAAGAACAGGATCGCCATCTGCGTAAACCCGCGGCCAGGCTGTTTCATGCCTCGCGTCCAGTATGCAAGGAGGCCCGTCGCGGCGCCCATCTGCACGAAGGGAAACCACCAGGCCGGTATCCATCGCACAACCGAGTTCGTGATGAGATAGGTGCAGAAGCCAATCAGAATCAGCAGAATGAAAAACTGCCGATGCAGCGGCATGCCCGCTACAATCCAGTTCTCACCGGTAAAGGAAAAGAAGGCCAGAAAGAAGAAGATGCATCCGACAATCGGAAATATCCAATCGGCTCCAAGCCCGCTCCAGTAGATCGACTTTGCCGACAGCCAGCCCAGAATCCACGAAGCTGCGATGATGACAACTCCGCGCGAGAAATTGCTCTTGATTCCGTTGAACGGCCAGCCGCCGCACACAATCGACAGCAGAGCCCACCACAGACTGAGCAGTTGCCATGTGACATTGTCGAGCCAGAACATCTGATTGATCTGGTCGCCGCTCCATGGCCCGATCGGCATGGCTTTGACGATCAGATTGACGATGAAGCACGAAAGGATGGTGAGCCCATAGACCAGGGCCAAGCCCTTAACCGACGAATTCAATCGCAATGGAGCGACTTCGATGGCATGTTGCATGTTTGTTTCCCTCCCTGAGTGACTTTCGATTTTTTATTGTTTTTGATTGCAGTGACAGAAGCGCCGTCCCGATTGCCGCTGCGAGGCCGGGACGAATTCGCTCAACACGATGTCAGACAAGAACCATGCCGCCGTCGACGACCAGACTCTGGCCGGTCATGTAATCGGACGCAGAGGACGCCAGGAACTGTGAAACGCCGACGAGATCGTCCGCAGCCGACGGGCGTCCGAGCAGTATCCCGGCAGAAAACGTCTCGAAAGCCTCGTTGTCGCGGGAGGTCAAACCCTCGTCCTTGAAGCCCTTGTCGATGAGTTTCCACATGTCCGTCGCTACGACACCCGGGCAGATCGCATTGACGTTGATCTTCTGGGCCCCGAAAGCGCGGGCTGCAGCTTGCGTCAGCGCTACGACACCGAATTTGCTTGCCGAATAGTGAGCAAGCGGCTCATAGCCCTGCTTTCCGGCAATGGAGGCGGTGTTGATGATCTTGCCGCCATGGCCCTGAGCAATCATCTGCTTGATCGCTTCCTGCATGCAGATGAGAACGCCGAGACCATTGATATCCATCACCTTGCGCCAATCCTGCTCGGTGATGGACAAGAATGGCTTCGTCTGTGCGATGCCGGCATTGTTAAAGATCACGTCCAATTTGCCGTGCGCCTTCACTGTTGCGGCTATCATGGCCTTGACGCTGTCGCGACTGGCAACATCGGCGCGGACTGCGATCGCCTTGCCGCCTGTGGAACGAATTCCATCCGCAACCGTCGAAGCATTGGCCTCGTCAATGTCCGCAATCGTCAGCAGCGCTCCTTTCGCTGCGAGACCGCGTGCAATGGCTTCACCGATGCCGCGGCCGGAACCGGTCACAACAACAGCGCGCCCTTTGAGATCGAATGACATGGAATCCTCCCATTTGTTTTTGCATTCTTGTGAATGCTTGCGAATGGGAAGAGCAATCGCCGTGCCAACGACGAAAAAGGGGGAAATCTTTCGTTTTCAGGAAAAGTAAGGCCGTTACTGTTGCAAAGCCCGCAACACACGCCACACCTGTTGCAGGCACAATGCAACAGCGGTCAGGAGCGGGATTTCAAACCGTACCTTTTCATTTGACGATGAACGGTAGATCTGTCGACACCCAATCTGCGTGCGGCTTCCGAAACATTCCCGTCGCAGGATGCAAGCATCGTTTCCAGCATCGATTTTTGCGAATGCGATTCTTCCGCCTTCACCGTGCCGGTCGCCTTCAGCAAAGCCTCGGGAAGATCGCAAGGTTCAATGACGCCGTTTTGACAGAGCGCTGCGGCGACCGAGATAACGTTGTCCAGCTCGCGGATATTGCCAGGCCAAGTATATGTCTTCAGCACCTCAAGGGCCGCTGGAGCCACCGTAAGCGAACCATCTTTCGCCCGATGCCTCTCCACGATCATATCCAGCAGCCACTCGAAGTCGGATCGCTCCCGTAGCGGAGGCAAGGACAGCGTTGCCGCATTCAACCGGTAAAATAAATCCTCGCGAAAGCGTCCGTCCCTCACCAGCGCCGCGATCATGCGGTGGGAGGCGGAGATCACGCGGATATTAATCGGTTTCGGCCGCGCCGCGCCGATCGGCAGCAGTTCCTTTTCGGCGAGCACACGCAACAACCGGCTCTGGAGCGGGAGCGGCATATCGCCGATCTCGTCAAGAAACAATGTGCCGCCGTCAGCCTCTTCGATCAAACCCTTACGGCCCTTGGCGTTGGCGCCGGTGAAAGCTCCAGGAAGATGGCCGAACAACTCGCCCTCGATCAACTGTTCGGGAATCGCCGCGCAATTGACGGCTACGAACCTGCCCTTGACAGCGCTGCTGTCGTGGATCGCACGGGCGAGATATTCCTTGCCCGTTCCGGTTTCTCCTTGAATGAGGATCGACAGGGATTTTGCGGCAAGTTTGGCAGCCTTGGCCTGAAGGATTGCCAGCTGCGGATCGCCACCGCCGAGATTGCGCAGTGAGGCGGGAATCTCGTGGCGAACGCTTGCAGGCGTGCGCACGGCGACGTTCGGCTCGATCGCATGGGCAAAAAGTGCGTTGCCGTCGCGGGCAAAGACGAGGCGGTCCTGTGTCCGGCGCTGTCGCGTCAGATCCGGCAGATCGTCGATTTCCATATCGAAGAAGCGCGAGATAGGTTGCCCGATGAGATCGCCAGACTGGCGCCAATCGAGATTCACGGAACGCGCCAGAATCTTGGCGCCGCCGTTGGTCATGCCGATGACGCGTCCAGATCCATCAATGGAGATAGCCGCTTCCGGATCAACGTCCAGAAATTCAGGTGACCGGGCAAAGCGCAGCACCCATTCTCGGCTTGCCTGCGCCATCAGATTGGCCAGCTCAATGCGCCGCACTGTCGCCGTGACAAGATGCAGCGCGAGATTTTGGCTTGCCTTCTTGATAGGAGAACTCAGCAGGGAAATGTCCAGTACCGCGGAGAGCGAGCCCCGGACATCGTAGATCGGTGCGGCGGTGCACGAGAGTGGCGTGTGCGTGTTGTCGAAATGATCGGTCTGATGAATGCTCAGCGCCTCGCCGGCCTCAATGCAGGCTCCGACGGCGCAGGTGCCCGCGCGGGATTCCGACCATTCGGAGCCAAGATAGAGTCCCGCCTTGCGCAAATTGTTGTCGAACAGCGGATCGCCGAGAAATTCGACTGTGACGCCCTGGCGATCCGAGAGCAGCAGCACGTAATTTTGCCCGGCGACCTGCCGAAACAGATTCTCGAGTCCCGACCGCGCAATCGAAATCAGTTCTTCCGACTGCTGACGATGCTCACGCAATTCGGTATCCGGCACGATATAGGCTTCGCAAGCCTGCGCCGGATCGAGCCGATGTTCGTTGATACAGCGCAGCCAACTTTGAACGACCGTTTCGTCACGGCCGGTCGCCGCGCCGAGACCGACGCTTTCGATTTCGCGGATATGCTCAGAATGCGAAAACATCGGACAATACGGCCGCCTCCCAACGCGCCGCCCTTCCTGTTCTTTCACAGACGGGCCAGTCTGCATGAGTTTTATCGAATGTAAACAATACTTCTTCTAGCAAACTTGATGGCATCAACCCGCTGCACAGCAGCAATCAGCCTTCGCTAATCCGGGCTAACCCCGTTGTTAAGATGGGCGCGCAAGCACACAGATGCGCGACCGCGTCAAGAACCTAACGTCACGCCCATTATCGAGCGAGAACATCCCGCCACGCCCCTGCACCACGTCGATAATGAGATCGGTGTGCTTCCAGACTTCGTACTGCGATGCGCTGATGTAAACCGGCGCACCACCGATGTGACCGAGCAGAACGTCATTATCACCGATGATGAATTCGCTCTTCGGATAACACATAGGGGAAGAACCATCACAGCAGCCACCAGACTGGTGGAACAGGACGGGACCGTGATCCGCGACAATTTCTGCGATCAGCTTGAGGGCCGACGGCGTTGCCGAAACCTTGTCTTCCAAATGCCCCTCCCCGAAGATCAAATGCGCCGACGCGACCGAAAGCGGCCGCGCCGGCAGTTTGGGGATGATCAGAAGAAGCCAAGTTTCCTGGGGCTGTAGCTGACCAACATGTTCTTGGTCTGCTGATAGTGGTCGAGCATCATCTTATGGTTCTCGCGGCCGATCCCGGACTGCTTGTAACCACCGAACGCCGCGTGTGCCGGATAGGCATGATAGCAATTGGTCCAGACGCGCCCTGCCTGTATGGCGCGGCCGAAACGATAGCAGCGATTGGCGTCACGGCTCCATACGCCAGCACCGAGACCATAGAGCGTATCATTCGCGATCGAGAGCGCCTCATCATCGTCCTTGAAGGTCGTGACCGAAACCACCGGCCCGAAAATTTCCTCCTGAAAGATGCGCATCTTGTTATGACCCTTGAACACAGTCGGCTTGACGTAATAGCCACCCGCAAGATCGCCCGGCAGTTCGTTGCGGGCGCCGCCCGTCAGAACTTCAGCGCCTTCCTGACGGCCGATGTCAAAGTAGGAGAGAATCTTCTCCAACTGTTCGCCCGAGGCCTGTGCACCAATCATCGTCGCCTGATCGAGCGGATCCCCCTGCACAATCGCCTCGACGCGCTTCAGCGCACGCTCTATGAAACGGTCGTAGATCGATTCGTGGATCAGTGCACGGCTTGGACATGTGCAGACCTCGCCCTGGTTCAAGGCGAACATCACGAAGCCCTCAATCGCCTTGTCGAAGAAATCATCGTCTTCTGCGATCACGTCCTTGAAGAAGATGTTCGGTGACTTGCCACCAAGCTCAAGCGTGACCGGGATAAGGTTCTGGCTGGCATATTGCATGATCAGCCGGCCCGTCGTCGTCTCGCCGGTAAAAGCAATCTTGGCGATGCGAGGCGAGGAAGCGAGCGGCTTGCCTGCTTCCAGTCCGAAACCATTGACGATGTTGAGAACTCCCGGCGGAAGCAGGTCCGCGACAAGGTCCGCCCAGACCAGAATCGACGCAGGTGTTTGTTCGGCAGGCTTCAGAACCACGCAGTTGCCGGCTGCGAGCGCCGGCGCCAGTTTCCAGCAGGCCATCAGCAATGGAAAATTCCATGGAATGATCTGGCCGACGACGCCGAGCGGCTCATGAAAATGATAGGCGACCGTATCGTGGTCAACCTCGGAAATACCTCCTTCCTGCGCGCGAACTGCGCCGGCGAAATAGCGGAAATGATCGATGGCGAGCGGCAGGTCGGCCGCGGTCGTCTCACGAATTGGCTTACCGTTGTCCCAGGTCTCGGCGAGTGCGAGGAGATCGAGATTTTCCTCCATGCGGTCGGCGATGCGGTTAAGAACAACTGCCCGTTCTGCAACGCTAGTGCGACTCCACGATTCCTTTGCGGCGTGCGCGGCGTCGAGTGCCGCTTCGACATCCTTCGCATCGGAACGAGCCACCTCACACAGCGGCCGACCGTTCACCGGGGACGTGTTCTCGAAGTATTTTCCCGAGATCGGATCGACCCATTTGCCGCCAATGAAATTGCCGTAACGCTTTGAAAACGGCGCTTTTGCGGTGCGAGAAATTTCTACCTTGTTCATATGCTCCTCCCGAGCTGACGCCCGCCGCTTGATGCGGCGTTTCGGGACGAAGCTTTCCAGCAGCCACGGAGATTGTCAGCCCGCTCAGCTATGCGCTGCGACGTATGTGTCGCAGAGTTGCTACAGTTGGAGGAGACAAATCTCAGTTCGCCCGGTGAATATCCAGACGCTTCAGTTTGCGGTGAAGTGTGGCGCGACTCATGCCGAGCGCTTCAGCCGCGGCCGTGACGTTGCCATCGGCACGCGCCAGAGCGCGCTGCAATACCCCACGCTCCGCCCCTGCGAGGTCTTCGGTCGCCTTCTTCGCTGCACTCAGCAGATCGACCGCTGGCAGAGATTTCTGCAGGCGCTCTTGCGTAATTCCGAGCGCAAGGCGAGCCGCGCGCGTGGCACCGATCACCAAATCGTCCTTGTCGATCGCGATCAGAGCGCTGGATCCCTTGTTGGCCACGGGGGCAACCAGAATACGTGCCGATGGATACGCCAAACGAAAGCACTCGGCCTCGATCTTCCTCGCCGTATCGATTACGGCCACCGCGATGAGATCGACAAATCCTTCGGTCAGGTCCGCGCGGCAGGACGATACGTCAAGCGCGGCGACGAGGCGCCCTTCGTGATCATAAACCGGAGCAGTCGTGCAACTTAGCAGTGCATTTCGCGAGTAAAAATGCTGGTCGCGATGGATCGTCAGCGCACGCTGCTCAACCAGGCATGTGCCGATGCCGTTCGTGCCTTCGCGATCCTCGCTCCAGATCGCACCCGGCCATAAGCCCCAGGAACGGAAGGTCGCATCGTCGCCGGGAGCTCCTCGCCGTTCGACCGGGACGCCGCCACGATCGGCGAGCAACACGCAGCATCCGACGCCCCCGACCGCGAGATAAAGCCGGTCCAGACTTGACTGTGCGGCGCGCAAGACCGGCTCGATCTTTTCCCGGGCCTTTTGCAACTCGAAGTCGGTAAGCCTATTCGGAGGTTTCCTCTCAGCAGGATCCAGCCTATGAAGATCGGACGATCTCCGCCAAGAAGCGATCAGTGCCGATTTTGCCGCGCCGTTTGATAAAATCGCCGATTGAATGCGGTCTGCGTGGTGTCCAGTTGACTGTCCATCCATTTGCTCCTCCCAAAAGCCCAACGTACTCTTGTCGGTACTGTCGATCCTCCTGCTTCCAGGGCCGGCATGCTATTGCGGGGCATTTCATTGTCAATTGGTCTGGCAACAGGAACTGGACACAGTTAGTGGCCTGGCCACGGCACCATGGCCTTTGATCGGTTGCTTCTGGAAATCCAGTTCAGCGAGGTTGATGTCAACATTCCCCTTACCTCACTCTGAACTGATGTCAGTCGAACAACGATGTGTTAGGAGAACTAGAAATGCGAGGCGCGCTTGTTGGTCTGGTTATGGCGATGAGCATTACCGCTGCTCCTGCTCAGGATGGTCCACCGAAATCCATCAAGACTCTCAAGATTCAAAGGTCGTCGCCAGAGGCGACCGCGCTCTACGCGATCGAACTGGACGGCACTGTAAAGATTGACTGGGAAGCGGTCGAAGCGCTGGCATCTTCTAAGGCAGACAGGACAGTGTCTCCAGTGGCTGAGGTGATGTTGGCGATCCGTGACAACAAGTGGAAACCTTTACGTTGACGATTGCCGCCGGAGTAGCGAACCTCAATCTTGATCACCCGTCCGATCAGGGCACATTCAATTTACTTGCGAACCTATCCTCTCCAGTTATCTTTTACCGCCGCCCGGTTCTGTCCCCATCATCGGGCGGATTAGGTTTGGCCGGGCCCGACAACGAAGCCCGTCCGAGCTGATCTAAATCGACTTTGCAGCGACAAATTTCACGAAACGGTTTCAGCTTTATCCGGACGGAAAGAGCTATGAGATGATTCGTAATCTGCTGATTGCCCTGCTTATTTCCATTTCCACGACGGGTTTCGCGGCTGAAGTGACCGGCGTCGCCCGGATCGTTGACGGCGATACCGTGCAAGTCGCGAACACTCGGATTCGGCTTCAAGGCATGGACGCACCTGAGACCGACCAAGTGTGCCTAAATCAGCAAGGGGAACGTTGGACTTGCGGAATCTCCGCGCGAGACGAACTGACCCGGCACGCGGGAGCCGGTCCATGGACCTGTCGTGGTACCGCAAAAGACCGCTTCGGTCGGTTAATAGCAACGTGCGAAGTCAACGGTGAAAATATTCAGAAATGGATGGTGAGAAACGGATGGGCATTATCATTCGTCCGCTACTCTCATGTTTATGACGCCGATGAAACGGAGGCTCGCGCTGCTAACGCCGGTCTATGGGGCGGTGCGTTTATCGCGCCGTGGGATTGGCGCAACCGAAACAAGCGGACAGTAATTCTCGGAGCAACGACCGTTCCAGCGGAAGCGCAATCCAAATTGCTATCGGCTGTTTCAGCAGCAGCAGCACCTTCGCCCGGCTGCGACATCAAAGGAAACGTCAACCGGAGCGGTGCCTGCATCTACCATCAACCCGGTGGCCGCTGGTATGCGAAGATCAACATGGAGTTGAACGGCAAGCGCTGGTTCTGTTCAACCCAAGAAGCCGAGGCAGCGGGCTGTCGCGCGACGAGGCGCTAAGTCACCGACCCACCACGTAGTCAGCTTCGAATATGCCGTCAACATCCTCGGCAGATGCTCTTAAGTCGGCGAGACATAGCCTCATCTTCCAGCTTCATTCTCTCTAACGAGTCAGTCGTTTTGGGCTTCGCGGCAGCTTCCGCCTGCTTTGCAGCAAGCGCCTTGGCCTGACGGTCATAGCAGGCTTGCCGGTCTGACCTTGAATCAATGAAGCGACATTGCTCGACTTTCGCGAAGGCCGGAGAAGCTCCGACCAATACGGCCACCGTGGCTGAGATTTGAAGAAGTTTCATCGACGCTCTCACTGTGACCGACAGCCACTATGGCAAGAAAATCCATCATATTCGAGATCGCCTCGCAACTTGAGCTTTATCTCACGCGTTTGGAGCGGATCGGCAGGTAATCCGGCTCTTGAATGCCCATTTTGATTTCCTTGCAAAGTGATTGTCTGAGTAGACAATTAGCATTCCAAAACATCCGATATGCAAACCTTACAGGCGCAATCCCACCGCGATGCCAAGGGTAAGCGCAAGGACAACCATTGCGATGGCAAGCGGCCAACGCAATACTGCGATTGCGCGGTCCCCGCGCACCATTACCTTCAGTGGCCAAAAGCGAATCTCTATTCGGTCTGGAGCCATGGCAAATCCTCATTCAAACTAGGATCGTATTCCTAGATGTTCGAATGTCAACGGGGACATCTATCCACGAGGGCCGCTGTCGTTCCCGACGCGGCAATGGTTTCCAGTTGAGTCAGTTACGCCGCAGTGTCGCGCCTAATTGTACCGAGCTTCTTGGCTGCGCCTTCATTTTTTCTCGGTCTGATTGCGCATGCTTTTGTTAGAAAATAGCGCGGCCCAATACGTTCGCATGTCAACCGACATGCAACGTTATTCGATCGAGAACCAGTCTGAGGCCATTTCCATCTACGCCGCACGTCGAGGGCTAACGATTGTGCGCAGTTACGAAGATGTGGGGCGAAGCGGTGTGCGCCTGGAGGGGCGCACGGCACTTCAAGCGCTGCTTTCAGATGTGCACTCTGGGCGAGCGGACTTCAAAACAATCCTCGTTTATGATGTCAGTCGATGGGGCCGCTTTCAGGACAGCGACGAGAGCGGTCACTATGAGTATCTATGCCGGCAGGCTGGCGTTAGCATCGAATACTGCGCCGAACAGTTTGAGAACGATGGCAGCCTAACCGCGGCGGTCCTTAAAAATATCAAGCGTGCCATGGCAGGTGAGTTCAGCCGCGAACTGTCAGTCAAAGTCTTTGCGGGCCAGAGTCGCCTGACGGTGAACGGCTTTCATGTTGGGGCTGCTGCTGGATACGGCTTGCGACGTGTTCTGCTCGACGAAAGCGGACGGCCGAAGATGGAGCTGACCTTTGGCCAGCGAAAAAGCCTGCAGACGGAGCGGGTAATTCTGGTTCCTGGGCCAACCAAAGAGATCCGAACCGTGCATCGTATCTATGATCTTTTCATCGATCGAAAACAAAGCACTCAAGACATTGCGAAGAAATTGAACGCCGAGAGCATTTCCGGAGAATTCGGGCGTAAATGGACACACCACTCGATCCGCGATCTTTTATCGAATGAAAAATACATTGGAAATGCGGTTTACAACCGGACATCGAAGAAGCTGAACACCAAGTGGAGACGCAATCCAGAAGCTGAATGGGTAAAGTGCGTAGGTGCCTACAAAGCCATTGTCTCTCAGGAGCGGTTTGACCAGTCGCGTAAGCGACTCGACGAACTTTCGCGCCCCGTAACGAACAATGACATGCTCGATCTGCTGACCGTGGTCTGGTGTAAGCATGGTTATCTTAATTCGTTGCTCGTTGAAAATTCGGCGACCACTCCATGTCCAGCCGCATATGCAAGTCGCTTTGGCAGCATGGCAAAGGCGTTTCGTTTGATCGGATTCAGAAACAAGGAAAACATCGGGAAGAACGCCGATATGCGCAAGGCGATCATGAAAAGCATCGCGGAAGAGATCATTAGTCGTGGTGGCAATGCCAGAGAGTCCCCATGGCACAAACAGATCATGATCAGTGACGAACTTAGAATTGGCGTCTTTGTAAGTCGGATGCAGCGGGCCGGCCCCAAAATATGGCAGTTTGGCTACAGATCGCAAAGCAAGCCTGACATCGTCGTGGGAGTACGCGTCGCTGAACGAGGCGGCCCCATTGTCGACTACTTCATCCTTCCATTTATGTTCCTGCCACATGGCAGTTGGATTACGACCAGCGTGTCCAGTGCTCTCCGGCTAGAGCGCTTCAGAACGCCAACACTCGCTCCGTTTTACGATTTATGCGCGCGGGTCAAGCCGGAGACTCCCCGATGGTAGATCTGAGAGAGCTACGAAGAGCGGAATCTCGGAAGCGCAGGGTGCTCGAAAAGCTGGGCGATGATCAAAGAGAGACCATAAGGCATATTCGAATAGGAAAAGCGTTAGAACAAATGCGGGCCATCGTTTCGGATGAGACCTTTTCTAAGTTCATCTATACGCGAGGAATTCAATCTATCCCGCGACTGCTGACGCAGGAGCATAACTCGGAAGTTCAACCACTGGATCGCTCTCTGGACTTTGTCATTGCTTGGCGATTCTTCTCGCCATTTATTTATGATGCGGTGACTTCTGCGTTCATCGATAAACGTTGGCCCGGCTTCTCGCTGGAGTTGAGGGACATATTCATATCGATCGTGGCTGACGGGCCTTTTCCCTTTGAGCCGCGAGGACGTGATCGCAGGACACTGTGAACGCTTGAGGACTTGACAATTCGCGCGAGTCCGGCTCGACAGTGGAGCATGCGCTTTTCCATACCAATTATGATGTTGTGCTTTGTCGCTGCGCCAGCAAGCGCCATCGTCGGCAGCCGCTCCGCGCCATCCGAGGCGGTTGCGCGTTCGATCGTCACGGTGATCGGCTCACGCGGCAACGTCTGCACGGGTTCGCTGATCGCGCCGACCATTGTCCTGACCGCGGGCCACTGCATCACGCCGAACACCTCGTACCGCGTGATCGATTACACGACGCAGCCGCCGCGCCTGATCAGCGCGCAGAAGGTCGTCACCCATCCGCAGTTCAACATGCAGGCGATGAACGCGCATCGCGCCACCGCCGATGTCGCACTGCTACAACTGCCTTCGCCTGTGCCGGGCAAGTCGCCGGCGGCACTTGGTGCGCCGCGCATCCCGATCATGCCGGGCGCGCCGTTCACGGTCGCGGGCATCGGGACCACCGCATCGGGGAGTGATACCGGCGTCGGCACCGCCCGCGCCGCGGGCCTCACGGTCACCGGCAATCCTGGCACGTTGCAGATCCGCCTGGTGGATCCGCTCACCCAGAACAAGCGCACGGGCATCGGCGCCTGCACCGGCGATTCCGGCGCGCCGGCGTTCGAGGATCAGAACGGGTTGAGCGTCATCGTTGGTGTGGTGAGCTGGTCAACGGGCGCGAACAACTCGGACGGCTGCGGTGGCCTCACCGGCGTAACGCCGCTGACGCTCTACCGCGACTGGATACTCAAGACAGCGCGAAGCTGGGGCGCATCGCTTTAAGGATTGGCCTGCGGTATCGGCGGCAAGCAGGAATCTGCAGAGTGAGCTGCCTGCCCCCGAGGCCCAAATCAATTCCGGAGCACCGCAAAGGAAAGTTTGCGCCTGTCGCTACTCATTCCAAGCGCGTTGGGCGAGATCGCGTCTGGCAGCCAAAGAACCAGCAAGCCATCTCCGCCGAGCGTTTCAAGCGATTGCAAAGGAAGCGACAGGGTCGCCTCCGTTTCCCCCCGCATGACTTCCAGTTTCTTGCTTTCGATCCCGCCCGTCATGAAAATTCTTGTGACATTGCCTGAGTCAAGAACTTGCCCCCGAATCTCGACCGGCGCGCCGTTCTTTTGCTCATCGTTCAGCGGGATGATCGCGACAGCCCAATGGCCGTCGGTCCAACAGCCCCATTTCTCAGGCAAAGCAAACCCGTGCAGAAATTTACGGCGGCCATTGGATTTGCCTGAGGTTCGTTGACTGACTGATTGCCAAAACGCTTCGAGGTTCTCACCGTCACGGCTCTTCCTCACAAGGAGGACTTCGCGCAATGTCAGAGACCAATCGGCTGAACCGTTCCGCGTATACCTTGCATCGACATATTGCAGAAACCATCGCTGTAAATCCGTGCGGTCGGATGGGTGAGCACTTCGTATGGCCCATTCCTTACGCAACAGAAACGACCAGGGACGAAGCCGCCTTCTGACCGCGGCAGGAACAGCGATGCTTGTAACTGCGGCAAGCTCCTCGAAGCAGGCCGACGCCCTGGCCTCCAGCCCGTACTGGGCAACCAATCTTTCAAGCTCGGCCCAGTCCACCGCACTGCTGTACTTCGACAACAGGAAGTATGCTTCCAGAAGTCTCGTCAGGCACTCGTCCTTGTCCCACGGCTCACATCGGGCGAGACATATGAAGAGTTGATGAGCCAGGCTCGGTATGGGCACGTCATTTTGATGGAGCGTCCCCTGTTCCGCAAATCTGAGAACCCGATCCGTCAGATACGGGTTGCGCAAATCGGGAAGTGTTCGCCAATGGATGTCAACTTCATTTGAGGAGCCAGGGAGTGTAACCGCCAGGCCTGCAATCGACTTGCTTTGCAATCCGCTTTCGAGGTTCCCAAAGGCAGAGGTGTTGAAGCCGGCAACTTCCAGTTCACGCCGCACGGCCGTCATACATGAGGGATCGACAAGAACGTCATAATCCTCGCTGGCGCGCAGCGCCGTAATTTCCGGCATCCTGGCCAAAAGTGCTGCACCTTTGAGCAGCACAAAGGGCGCGCCGGCGCGCCGAATGGCGGTCAGGGCCAGAAAGAGCTGCTTAAAGCGAAGCGTATTTGAAGCCCATATGTGGCGTTCAATTCCCTTCATGCGCAAAAGATCGGGATCGTCGAGTCCTTCGCGCTTCAGGAATGCAAGCAGGAGCGGAATTGCTCTGAAAGCGGAATATTCGATCGCGTCGAACGGCACCATGGCGCGCCAGCGCCGGAAAGCGTCAATGGCCGGCGGCCCCGAGCCGGTCACCGCTTTCAGCAAGAGGCGCTGCGGCTCGTTGAGAAGCGCCGTGGACGCGGTCAAATCAACACCCCCCGCAACCGTTTTGCTTCAGCCAAGGGATGCGCCTGCACAGCCATCGCTTGAGCCGCGCCACGCTGCATTCCAGGACCTGGACAGGATTGTGAAGGCATCAAAAAATGATCTATTAATGGGCCAAGTGACTTTTCAGAGTCTGGCCGGCGCGGGGTTACCCGCGAAATTAAGCAGCCAGCACTTAACGTTTTTACTGGAAAAATAGCATGAAGTCGTCAATCGGAATTGGCACCTATACAACCATCGTCCCGGAAGTAGCCAGCGAGATCTTCGATGGCGAGTTGGTCATCGCAAACTATAAATCCGGCCTATATTACTCCATCTCCGTTGAAGGATCCTGTATCTGGCAGGGCCTCGCTCACGGCCTCACAGTTTCGCAAGTTGCAGAATGGCTCTCAGGTCGTTTTCCAGGTCAGGCAAGTGAGCTTCCCTCCTTGGTGGAAGGTTTCGTCGGAAAACTGGCTGCCGAAGGGTTGGTCCTTAAAGCCTCAAAGAGCGATAGCTCGGCCCGTGAACTCCCGATCCTGACCGGAAGCATTTTCGCTCAACCCGAGATCGAACGTTTCAATGATCTTCAGGAGCTTCTCCTGCTCGATCCTGTTCACGACGTCGATCATACGGGCTGGCCGAGACGTCCTGACTGATGTCTATTTTCCAGTCGGCCATCGAGCTTGCCTTCAGATCCGCATCCATAGATGCAAACGTAACGTCGGGCGCCTTTTCGATCCGCCTGAGCCTTGATGAATGGGCGAACAGCCAGGATGTGCTGTTGTCCTTTCCCGAAAGTACGTCACAGCCCGCCCTGCCACCAGACTTCAGAGCAGCGATACTGGGCGGCACCCGGCTACCGCAACATTTGTTACCCTCCGACACGTCAAGATACGCACTCTATGAAGACGAAACGTTTCTCGTCGCATGGTTGCCGGCGCCAGACGATGTTCTTTACGTCTGGAATTATGCGAGCTGCACCGGAGTCATGTGGTGCAACACCGAGGTGATGCCGCCCTGGCTGCTCAGCCGGCCCATCCTTCCCCTCATCCACGCTTACGCGACGCGGACCGAGTGGTGCCCGGTTCACGCCTCCGCCGTCGGCCGCGACGGAAAGTTTCTCCTGATGGTCGGCCCAGGCGGAGCAGGCAAAAGCACCGCCGCCCTGTCCTGCCTTGCAGCAGGCTGGCAGTACGCCGGCGATGACTTTGTCCTGATCAACCCGGCCCGGCGGTTGGTCGAGCCACTCTATTCATCCGGCCGCTTGCGCGTGGGCGGGCCTGAGCAACTTGCAGCAAGTCTCTCCCGTTTCATCTTTGCCGAATCCAATGAAGGCGATGAGCCCAGATTTGAAATGCGATTTGGCGCCGGCGAAAAAGGAGCATCGATTCAAGGCGGGGCGATAGCGCGCGTTCTTATCCCTCGCCGCAAAGGCGGCGACACCTTTGCGATAGAACGCGCGCGACCGACCGACGCCTTTGCGTCTATGATTCCGTACACCCGGATCTATACTCCGGGGCGCGCAGAACAACTGACGAAGAAACTGCTGGCTGCGGCCGGAATGGTCTCGGCCTATTTTGTCGAAACAGGGCGCGATGCCATGGCGATTCCCGCCGGACTCCAGCCCATCCTGGATGATGCGTCGTGAGCGCAGGTCAAATCAATGTTAGTGTGGTGATGCCCGCCTTTAACGGCGAAAAGTACATTGCCCTCGCCATCGAATCCGGTCTGGGCGAGCTCGCCGACAATGACGAACTGATTATCGTCGACAACGCATCGACCGATGCCACCGCGCGCATCGTGAAGGCAATGCCCGATCCGCGCATCAAATATCTCCATGAACCCAGGAAGGGCGCGGCCGCCGCACGGAACAAGGCCTTCCGCCACATGCAGGGGTCGCTCGTCGCCTTTCTGGATTGCGATGATCTTTGGCCCGATGGCCGGCAGCAAGGCTTGATACGTTGTCTCGAAGAGAACCCGGAGATCGATGCAGCCTACGGGAGATTCCGGATGATGCTCGATGGCGCCATCGATCCGCGATTGGCTCAGCTCGATGGAGTCGTCACCCCGGTTTTAAGCCTCTCCTCCTTCCTGTTTCGCCGCGCTATTCTTGAGAAGACCGGAGAGATGGATGAAACGCTCCTCGTCGGTGAAGACACTGACTATTTGCTTCGTCTTCAGGAGGCCGGCATGCGCGCGATGGCATGGGATGGCGACGTTGCGATCTACAGACGACACGAGACAAACACGACATCGCTGCGTGAAACGGTGAACAGCGGCCTGCTCGGCGCGTTGTCCCGTAAAATTCGCAGAAGTCGAACTGAACAGACATGACCAGCGAAACCATCTCCGTGGTGATGTCGGTCTGGAACGGAGCGGCCTATCTCAAGGAAGCCATCGACAGCATCCTCAATCAGACCTACGCGCCGGTCGAGCTCATCGTGGTGGACGATGGTTCGACCGATCAGACCAACTCCATCATTCGAGAGTACGGTGACCGTATTCGATTGATCACCCAGGACAACAGAGGACAATCCGCAGGTCTTATCGCTGGAATTGCTGTCGCAACGGGCCGATATCTTGCCTTCCAGGATGCAGATGACATCTGGGCGCTTGACAAGCTCGCGCGGCAACATGCGGCTTTGGCAAGCGCCCCGCTCGAAGCCGTTTTCTGCCTGTCAGAGCAGTTCGTCAGTCCCGAACTGGTCGGTGCGGCAGGTGAAATCAAACCGCGCAGCACCATCATGGCGGGTGAGACAGCCGCTTGCATGCTGATCCGGCGAGCAGCTTTCGACCGCATTGGAAATTTTGATCCCTCATCAAAGACGGTGTTCATTGAATGGCTTGGCCGCGCAAAGCAAATGGCGCTCAGCTATACAGTGGCCGAAGAGGTTCTTCACTATCGACGCTTACACCGATCAAACTTCGGCAGGCTTTTTCCGGAAGCGCGCGACAAGAGTCTTCTTGAAGCGTTGCGGCAACAAATTGTTCGATCAAGAACCAGGCGCGGCGAAGACGATCCGCCGCTGCAAGAGGATTAAAGGCGAACAGACCATCGCGCCCCGATCTGACCACATCAGCGACGCAGAGTGCATGACATGACAACAAACAGCCGCACCGCGATGCAGCCCCAACGCATCTTTTCTATCGCTCTCCTTCTCGCCATGACCGCATGGCCGGGCTCGGCCGCTTTCGCCGCGTCCGACATGTCGCGCGACATCAAGACCACGAAACACCGCGCAGACGCGCCGAAGCCGCTTCAAGCGGCCCGCCCGCGTCAGCCAGTCGCATGTGCGGAATTCGGCGCCGGCTTCGTGCGCATGCCGGGTTCGGACAGTTGCGTCCGCGTCGGCGGGGCCATCGATATCGGCGTCGGCGGGACTCGATAGATACGCCACACCGCAAAAAACTGTCGCGCAGCATCGTCACGAGTCAACCGCCGCAGTCGCAACACGCTATCGCACCGTCATCCCCTGCTGCACATGACAACGGCGGCGCAATCTCCTATTCTTTCGCTGTCTGCAAACTGCTCGGCTGGAACACGATGGTAATTTCACGGCGCGGGATGATCGCTCTGGCAGGCGCGGCAGTTGTCTTCCCCGCTGCAAGCGCGGCAGCCCGGAACACAATCCTGATGGGAACCGTCAATTATCGCGAGCGCATGGCGCTCCCTGGATCGGCAACGGTCATCGTCCAGCTTGTCGATGTCTCCCTCGCCGACGCGCCGGCGCAGGTCATCGCCGAAGACCGCATTACCGGCGCGACGGCAAGTCCAATCCCCTATCGGCTGCAGTTCGATCAGTCACGGATCAAGCTCGGGCGCAGCTATGCCCTGCAGGCCCGGATTTCCGACGGCGATCGTCTTCTGTTCATCAACACCACCCGCCATGCGATTTTTGCCGGCGGCCGCAACAACACGCGCATCCTGGTGCAGCGGGTGAGCCGCGACGCGAACTAACCCTGCCCGGCAGGCCGCGGCGGGATATCGACGGGGTGCCGCACAGCCTAGTGACGCCGGCCGTGATGCCGCCACTTCTTGCGCGGATGGACCGTCGGCGGCTGCGTATTTGGTTGCGAGTAAGACTCACGATATCGCTTCCGCGACTCTTCGAGCGCGCGCTGATAGCCCGGTGAACCCATGAGGTTCGGCGCTCCGCCGCGGGCGAAGGCAGGCGTCAGCACAGACACTTCTGCAACGGCGAGAAGAATAAAGAACGCGATGAAGAGTTTGATGTGATGTCGCATGGCGAGCATCTCCTGACGTGGCAGCAGCCGGGCCTCTTGTTTGAAACCTATCTATACCCGAACCGTTCCCTTTTGCCCGGCTAAATCGATTGAGCAGCACGCCTCCGACATCACCGACCCCATCGACAAGCTCGACCAGAAGCAATTCCTTTTGGCGATTTCCGGAATCGGCGCGCGATTTTTGATTATCCCGCGCCGGATCGGCGCTGAAGCCGCCTTCGATCGCGTTTTATTGTGAGGAAGGCGGCGGACCCGATTGAACCCGATCGGAGTCCGCGCGACAAATCCGCATTCAAGCTGCTTCAACAATCAGCAGGCATCATCATGAAAGCCGAACGGGCGCGCGCTGGCGTCCTGCGCCGGGGTTTCTCGTTTTTTGTCGACGGCATCCTCGTCTTCATTCCGTTCCAGGCGCTGGCCGCAATTCTGTTCGTGCTGACCGCCGGCTCGGTGCAGTTTTCCCACGGAATCACCTACACCTCGTGCGCCAAGGCGACCGGCCTGCCAAACGACCTGAAGCCCGCGCCGCCCGCTCACGCGAACGCAGCGAACGTCTGCAAGACCTATTTCTTCAGCGCGGAAACGGCGCGACAGCTGACGATCTCGCACGTCACGAAGGATGGCAACACACAGCCCACTGTCTCACAAACTTACATGGTCAGCCGCAATGACAAAGTGATCGACGGCTGGTCGCTCGACTGGCCCGCCTGGATCGCGCTGTTCGCCTATCTCTTCTGGGCGCGGCTCCGCGAGGACGGCACCATCGGCGACAGGGCCAACAAGATCATCCTCGTGGACGACTCGCTCAAGACAATGTCACCGCCGAACGTGAGGCAGATGACCATCCGCACCCTGGTCCTGCTTGGGCCGATGGTCGCCGCCATGCTCGGCGCGGCTTTTCTTTTTTATCTGGACGGCCATTCGGCGGATCAACTGGCATCGACCGGCGACTGGATCTGGCTGATCGCCCTCGCCGCACCGGTCCTGATTTTCTATCTGATGTGCTCTGTCCAGATCGCACTCAAGCGCGACCCGGTGTGGGATCGCATGGCGCGGACTGCGATGCTCGTGAAGGTGGCGGCGTAGAATTAGAGCGTTTTTGATAGCGTCGGACGCTGATCAGATAGGCGCGTGGTTTTTGAAAACGCAGGATGCGCCGAAGAATAGGTCGCCACGTCGTTTATCCAGGCCGATGTGCCTAGCCGTAATCTATTTCCTTGCCAAATAAGACGCGCCGGCTTTGACTTATCCGATGCTGTGGAATGATGAATATAGGAGGCTCAGTTGCGACTGGTAGCCACTGTCATCTTTCTGGCTGCGCTGGCTGGGCCAGTCCTTGCTGAAGCGTCGCCGAAATCAGTCAAGACGCTGAGTATCCAGCGTCCCGCAGGAGAGGCTGATTGCGGAAATTGTCCATCTCTCAGGGGGCGCTTCCTCTTGCTCTCCACCTTCGGTTCCGGTTGGATGCTGGTATCGACCGACCGTTTGGGGACGGGGGTATGCGAGCAACCATTGCATTTTTTGTAGCTGTTTTTTTATCCGGTGGCGTACATGCGGCGGACTTCAAGACCGTCACTGCAAAGGACAATCGCCTGCTTATCATCGTTACCGGTGAGCTAAGCGAGGGCGATGCTGATGTTTTCAAAGCAATTGTAAAATCGGCAAATGCGGCGGGTAAATTAGTTTCGAACATCCGATTGAGTTCGAACGGCGGGAATCTCGCCGAGGGAATGAAACTGGCAGATGCAGTACGGTTCGGCAAAATCTCTACCAATGTCGGTAAAGATGCGACCTGCGCGTCCGCCTGTTTTTTGATCTTTGCGGCCGGCGAAACCAAATACGCAAACTACACCGCCAAAATCGGGGTGCATGGTGCCTCCACCAGGGGGGGCGAAGAAGCGAGCGACGGTACGGTCGCGATGGCAAGAGTAGCCAAAGAACTTGGCGTTCCGGCTGCCATCATCGGTCGTATGGTCGTTACACCACCAACTGAGATGGTCTGGCTGACTCCGCAGGATTTGCAGTCAATGGGTACTGCAATGGTCGGCAAGCCCGCACAGGTTGCGACGACTGATCAAACAAACTCATCAGTGCCGAACCAAACTCGGCTTGGAGATCCGATCGACTTGGGCCCGAATGCAGTACAAAGAGGAAGTCCTGACAAAAGAGCAACCCTAGATTCTAAATGGGACGAGCTTATCGACGCAGCGGTAGTACGTTCGGCTGAAGGCAATGGCGGGAAACCAGAATACGTCCGAAGCTGCCAACCCGAGTTTAAGATTTGCTGGAATGGAATCTTCGTCAAAAAGAACGACGGCGTTAGGTCACTTATAAAAGTCACCAAGGATATGAACGATAAAATCATTCGACGGGAGATTTGTGATTTCAACGCCACTAGGGATATTCGGAAGTGTTTTGACTGGGATAAAGGTACGACGCGGCGAGATATGCAAAACAGCAGCGGCAATTGGGTACAAGTAGCCGACGAATAAAACTCTTTGACATTTATCGACCGCAAAGAAAGCGTGGACGGCGTGGTAATACGCGATGTGGGACACCCGCCGCCAGATGCCAACGCAGAGCACTACTGGTCGATCGCGATGGCTTCTGCGGCGTCGAAATCACGAGCGCGGGCGAAATCTCCTACTATTTCCTATCGGTGGCCCCAACCGGTGAAGCCAAGTCTTGTTCCGATGCTGTCGCAATCCCGGATCGAGGATAGGGTAAGGAACGGAATGCGAAACAGCCTGTTGGCCTGCGCCGCCTATCGATTTCGTGACGGCTAAGGCTCGGCTGGTTTCCGGCCCCCCAAGGCAATCGCCAGCCGGGCCGATTGTATCCACCCCCTTGCGCTCTCGCTCTGGTTGCGGAACACTCTCCTTGGGTCTGGGGAGATCACACAATGCGACTATCAATTTTGGCGACCTTCGCCGGCGTCCTTCTGGCGGGCTGTAACGCAACGGCGTCAACAACCACCTCAGTCGAGGAGCGTGGGATTCCGCTAGCGACGCCGGATCAACTGCGCGAACTCACGGCCGTCGAGAAGGCAACGCTAACGAAGGGCTTCGCATCGGGTTTGAAGGATCCGGATTCCGCGAAGTTTGAGTGGGCCAAAATTCAAAAGTCCTTGCCGATGGACGGGTCGCTTGACTATTGCGCTGTGGTCAACGCCAAAAACAGCTACGGCGGATACACCGGCGCTAAGCCCTTTATCGGCATCATTCAAATTACCAAAGGCAAGATTACAGGCGCAGCATTGGGCGCCGTCGGTGATAGCGATCCTCGCTATCAAGACATCCTGCCGAAGATGTGTCGCGACAAAGGCCTGAATCCATACGCCTAGTGGCCGTTCGCGTTTAGATGACTCCTTCTCCGACGACGTGACCGGAATTCGTCGATCGCGAGAAAGAGTATTACGGCCAGCGCAATCCCAAAGATGAGGCTGTAAATTTTTATCGCAGTTTCTTGTTGAGCAATTCGAGCATCCAAGATGTCATTTGATATTACACCATTCTCAAGCGACTTGGCCCGATGGGAAACCTTTTCGTCTTGGATGCTCGGGGCATTACTTGCGGCAGCCGCTATCGAAACAATTCTTAAATTCGAAAAGATATCGAAGCGATTTCCGCGAGTGGAATATTGGCTCGGCTGGGCAGCTGCGGTGACATTGCTGCTAGGTGCGTTCGGGGAAATAATCTCGCACAGCAACAGAACCATACTGACCGCAAAAATTGTTGCGACCCTAAACGCAAGTGCAGGGGCCGCGCATGAACGCGCTGCGGAATTGGAGAAAACTGCGGCAGAACTTCGCGTCGAGGCTCGGCGCGCAGATGAGAGAACAGCAATTCTCGAAAAAGATACGGAAGGTCTGAAGCTTCGCGCGAAAGAAGCCGAACGTGATACGGCCGCCGCCAACAAGCGCGGTGCAGAACTTTCGCTGGATCTCGAAAGGCTCAAACGAGACTCCATTGAACAGAAAAGCATAATTGCTCCTCGAAAGATTTCAGATCAGGCAAAGTCGCGCTTTATTCGCTATGCGCGTGGTCGCGGTCAGCCCGTCAGTTTACTTCTTTCGCCTTTACAAGAGCCTCGCTCCTTCGGGAGCGTCGAAATAAGGCCACTCCTTCAAGAGGCAAAATACAAGGTCAATATTATTAACCTCGAAATCCTTCCGAAAGAAGAAGGTCTTGTCGTATGCGACAACGGGAATGGTGAAGGCCGTCTTTACAACTTCCTTAGGAGGGCGGGTATTCACGCGCGACGCATTGCCGCAAACGCGAAAGACCGCCCTGCCTTCTGCGAGCCCGACTTCGGTTTAACACCAACAATTCGGGTATATGTTGGCCAAAAGCTGGCGCAGAGCGCCCGATAAGGAACACATTAGGAATACTCGCCTACGTGTAGTCCCGGTGTCAGCCTGTTCTCGCGGTGCTGCCAGTCATCACAGCCTCGCATCGGTATCAGGCGCGAGGATCACGGCGGGATCGACACCGGCCGCCTGAATCAGCGCGATAGCGTCTGGATCATTTGCTGGTATGCCGCCGATTGCATCGAGCGTGTAGAACCGTGCCTTCAATACCTCGTTCTCCGGAGCATTGAGAACAGCAAGCGCGGCCGCGGAAATCTCGGGTCCACAAGTTTCGAGCCTGCGAACGATCCGGTAGGACAGCACTGAGTGATATGGCGGTACATTCTCGCGACGAAGCAGTGCGATCAGCTCGGCCTCTGAAGGGATAACGGTCGTCGCGTAGGATGGCAGCAGTTCGCCGCGCTCCTTCCACGCGATGTATTCCGTATCCGACACCGGCACGAACTGGCCGCGCTTTCGCGCCCACACCCGTGTGTCGTCGCCTTCAATCAAATAATACCAATCGCTTGGGTTGATCATGCGAACTGCCCTCCCGTAGCAGCGGAGCCGTTGGTGCTCCCCGGCAAAAAATCGGTGCTTACGAGGGCTTGCCCGCCATATGTTTGCAAAAACGAGCAGCCAACCAACAAGAACCTTGATCCGGTCGATGATCCTGACTTCGTAAGGCTGTCGAGCTGGACGCTGGACGCGCCTTCTCCGTACACAAACGCTGTGCCCCACGCAGGCGTGCCGGTAATGGTAACGGACATGCCTTGGAGAGCGATGCGTGAGTTGCCGGCCGCGCCGATGCCGACATTGCACCCGCCAGAAATGACCATCGATGCTGCGCCGTAAGTCGCCCAAACCAATCCATGCTCGGTAGCATTGATAAAACCGCCCGAGGTTCCCATCGCGCCGAAGTGCATCGGGCCAATGATCTGGATGCCGCCGAACGACGAAGCATACAAACCTTGGCCGTAGTTTCCGCCGCCTCCTGCGTTCTGCACCTTAAAATTGCGGACGCGCAGCCGCCCGCCGTTTCTAACCGATACAGGATGAGTGTTCGCTCCCGTAACAGAGAAGACGACATTTGCCGGTGCTGAGGCATTACCCTGCAGAATGACGTTTCCGCTGCCAATCCACGGTCCGTTCACCAGAACTGTGTCGGTGTATGTACCGTCAGCCACCTGAATCGTGACATCGTAGATCGAAATATCCAAAGCTGCGACAGTGTTGATTGCCTTCTGCTTCGTGAGGAATGCACCGCCGGCCGAGTTCGCCAATCCTGTATTGCCGTCGCTCCCATCTGGGCGGACGTAATAGGTGCGGTTAGTGGTCAGTCGCTCTCGCACCGCCGTGATGGCGGCACCGCCCAGATTTGCTAACGCGGCAGCGGCGCTAGTAACATCAGACAGGTTGTTCGCTGGCTGCAGCGCCAGAACGATCTTGAAGATATTGCCGGCGCCATCGACAAGAACCGTCGTTCCATTGTGCAGGGTGGTCGTATCGCTGGTGTCTAGGTCGAAGTTTGCCTGCAGCGATCGGACATAGATGCCAGCGAACTGGCCCGTCAGGTCATAGCTCTGCACCGTGCTGACGTCTTGGATGTTTCGACGTTTCGCCGCTCGATCGTCTCCGCGGAATGCCGACTTGCTGACCGGCACCCCGTCCTGAATGTATGCGTCTACTGGTCCTGCCATTTGTCACCCTTCGGATGAAACAGGGCCGCGGGATGCGGTCCATGAATTGTCGCCCTCGAACTCCTGAGCGCTATCGCTGGAAAGCACCCGCATACCCCTCAATGCGTCGAGGACACTCTCAGGGGCAAAGGCCGAAGCGCTCAGCCGCGCGCGTTCCCCTCGCGAAAACAGACCCAATCTTTCCAAATACGACGCCTGCGATTCGAAGGTCGGCGGATTCTGAGGATCGATCGCGGCGGCCGTCTCGATCGAACACGAATGCTGCTCGTCGGCACCGATCCAGGACTTAGGAACTCCCAAATAGAACGACGGCACGTAAGCCAGAATCTCATGCAACGGCGTTCCGATGCCGCCCACCCTCTTTCGCGGCTCAGGCAGCGTTCCATCCCAAAAACAATCGGGGTGCGCGCCTCGCGCCAGTCGAGGCGCATCGAAACGCCACCATAGTGCTGGTCGAGTGCCTGGCTGCTCCGATTGCCAACGCGTCAACACCGCGGGTCCGTATTGCTTCCACAGTCCTCGGACGGGTATGCCCTGATCGAATAGGACTTGATCCGCCTCTAAGCCCCACCGCTCCCAACCTAAGCCGATATCGTCCGTGAGCTTATCGTTGAGGAAGGCCCACGCCGCTTCGGATATCTGGCCCACGCCGGATCGCAGTCGCTTTTTCGCTCCCTTGCTCATTCGAGATCCAGGTTGAGAGATTTCATTCCAGCAAAGAATGCAGATCGCGCGTCTCGCTCAGCGGCGAGCAGCGGGTGAGGTTTTAATTGGCCAAAGCGGTCCTTAACGGCCTCCCCGTCCTTGTCGATTGCCTCTCGGCAATGGCGGGACCGTTGGTGTGCCTCCAGTGTTGTTCGAAGCAGTGCAAGCGAGGCTTCGTCCTCAAACCGGTGCGCTTGTGTCCAGTCACGCCACATACGCCGCTCGGGCGTTTCCAAATGTTTTGGCGTCCGTGGGGGCGTTGCCCCTGGCTTTGGCGGAAGCCCTGTAGAGCCCCTAGCCATGTTGCACCCCACAATTTTTCAAAGGAAAGTTGGTCTCAGTGCGTATGAAGGGATGGCACCGGTCTTTTGGAAATTTCCGCCAGAGATTGCCTATACCCCCTACCCCAGGGGCCGGCGGGAGATGCGGAGGTTCCGAATGAATCGAACGGAATCCGGTCAACATCCGCATCAAATGATTATGCTGAGAGTTCATGCTGCACCTCGGCGCGAGGCGTTAAGCGCAGCGACTAAATGTTCTTCACCAAGTTCGCCGGTACGTTCGAGGGCGACTAGCCGATCAACTTCGCAGGACGGCATTTCCATCAACACTGACCAGCCACCGTGGCGCTGGAGGCGATGAGCTACGCGGGCCTGAACGATGTCAGTGCGTTCGTTGGTCGTCGGGCTGCTTGCTACGGCGCCCTGTAGGGGGCGCGCTTCGCAGCCCGACTGTGCCGGTATGTCCCGAGATATAGAGGTAGTGACAGTTTTTGCCGGGGATATAGTGGCGGTTTTTGGCACTGGAGAATTGGGTTTTCGGTGCCGGTTTTTGGCACTGAAAGCTGGCACTTTCTGGCACTGGGTTTTTGTTTTTTTTGGTGCTTTAGCCTTCCTCGCCGCGTCCGCGATGGCTTCTGCTTCTTCCAGAGTAGCTATCGAGCGCCACTCATGCGAGCCGTCACCCGAGATACCATCAGCGTGCCGATAGGTCAGGCGAAACTTGTTTGGGGATCTGTGTTCTGCATTACCCGCACGGCCCTTCTCACTGATGACGAGAAAGCCAAGAGCCACGGCTTCGCGCATGCCGGGTCCGATCGAGTGTCGATGAAGGCCGTACTCAACAAAATGATCGAAGGTGACGGGTAATCGACCGTTCTCTTTGCCGCCATGGTGCGCGTGCTCGATTTCGACGCGGGAAAGCACGCGGTGCCCTGATAAGCTCATGGCGCGATATGCTGGCGATTCCAGCATTCCGATCGGTCGCGGCGCGAACTGCCCTTCAATTTTGTTCCGGCGCTTGCTCATGCGGGCCCGCCAGTCGGTAGCAGTACCTCGTCCCAGAGCGCCGACCGTATCGCCGCATTCATCGCGTGAATCTCGGCAGCGATCACATCAATCCCGATGCCCCGCCGCAGCATCGTGTCAGCCTGATGCTTTAGCTGCCGCTCTATGTAGCGCTCAGCAGCCTCAGGTCGAATCGATGCGGCGTAACGGGCGTGGCGCTTGATGAACTCTTCCCGTCGTGCCAGAGGGAAGGGCACGACCAGCGCGGTCATCTGACAGCCCGATCGATCATCGCGTGCAGCGCAGCCTTCGGCACCCTGATCAGCTTCCCGATCCGGATGGTTGGAAGGTCACCCCGCTTGGCGGCGACATAGGATGCATTCTTGGTGAGGCCCAGAAGTTTTCCGGCTTCGGGCACGTTGTAAACGAGGCACCCTTCGTCTTCAGCATGGTTCGACATTCAGAGACCTCAAAGATGGAGTTATCCATCTTATAGTCCCGTTCCTTTTATGTTCGCAACTAAAAACTGGACTTATCCATCTTTATTTCGTACCGCTTAGTCATGATTGGTCTGAGAACATTCTTGAAAGACTTCGCCGGATATTGCGACGACGGATCGTTTGACGCTCTCTACGAGCGGCAGCGCGAGCTCGTTCGCTGCGGACTACTTCCCGTCATCGGCGGTCGAGGTCCTGGCAGTGGTGTGCCATTGACGTCTGATACACTTGCAACTTTTCTCATCGCCCTGCTGGTAACCGAAAGTTTGAAGGAAGTTGGCGAGTTAACGACGGTACTCTCGGGCGCTAGACCATTGATCGCAGGGTCTAAATCGGGGGTAGTTCGGAGCAACACACGAACCTTTCACGGCGACGTGTCTAAAGCTCTGACTGGAGCAAAGATCGCTGGCTTTGCATCAAGTCGCGATCTCAAGAAAACCCTTACCGGGGGCCTGCAAGTAACACGGCATTGGCGAGGCGTCTTGCTCCAGGATATTGAACTGGAAAACGGAAACAGGAAGACGCGGACAGAGGGCGTGCAGGGAATTGAGTATACCGTCGGGGTCGGAGCCAGATTAGCAGCGCCTATCATCTCCATCACGTCCTCTATCGAGGGAGAGCCTTGGTGGTATCTTTGCGAGCGCTTTCAGCAAGTTTTTGAATAATTTTTCGGAGACGCTCTGATGGCAACCGTTCGTAAGCGCCCCCTCCCCTCCGGCCTCATTCGTTGGCGCGCGTCCTACACTGACGGCGCGGGCATCCGCCGAACAAAACAATTCTCGCGCAAGAGCGATGGCGAAGCGTGGCTCGTTGAAATCCGCCACGATGTAGCGCGCGGCTTGCACACACCCGGCAGCATCTCCCCGACGGTAAAGGAAGCGGCTGCCCTGTGGATAAAGCGCTGTGACGAAAAGCGGCTCGAGCCGATGACAATCAAGGGCTACGAGGAACACGTAGACCTGCACATTGTGCCCTTCATCGGTGCGAAAAAGCTGGCCGACCTGACGGTGCCAGCTGTGAACGCTTTCGCCGACTCGCTGCGTGACGCCGGCCGGTCGTCGGAAATGATTAAGCGGGTGGTCCGCTCGCTGGGCGCCATCTTCAAAGAGGCGCGCCGCCGCGGACTTTCTGCCGCAGCACCGACGATCGGGTTCGATCTCGACCTTCCCGATCGCGAGGATCCCCGCCCCGAGATTCCGACGAAGACAGAACTGCAGTTCATTATCACCACTGTGACCGGTCGCTGGCGTCCGCTGGTGCTGGTCGCGATTTATTGCGGGCTGCGCGGCAGTGAGCTTCGGGGCCTGCGCTGGCAGGACGTTGACCTCCAAGCCCGCAAGATCAGCGTAGCGCAGCGCGCCGACGCCTCTCACAAGATCGGCAAGCTGAAATCGAAAGCCGCCTATCGGACGATCCACATGCCGCCAGTGGTTGTTCAGGCCTTGCGGGAGTGGAAGCTGATTTGCCCCAAGGGAGACCCTAGCCTCGTATTCCCGAACAAAATCGGAAAAGTCGAATCACACGCGAATATTCTTGAGCGCGGGCTTCATCCCGTCTTGGTGGCCGGCGGCTACGTGGTACCGACTCCGGTGCTGGACGACGCCGGCAAGCCTGCCACAAACGACGCTGGCGAGCCTGTGCTGCGAGACGCGCCGAAGTATGGCCTGCACTCGCTACGCCACGCCTGCGCCTCCCTGTGGATTGAGAGCGGCTACAATCCGAAACAAATTCAGAAGCTGATGGGGCACAGTTCTATCAAGGTGACCTTCGACGTGTATGGCCACCTTTTCGCCGACGACGAGGCCGATCAGCGCGCGGCCGCGGATGTGCAGGCGCTACTCCAATAGTACACGGCGGTGGCAAGTGACTGATATTGCTTGATGCCCAAAAGGTTTCTACTCCGTGGGTTGCAGGTTCGAATCCTGCTGGGATCGCCAAAAACTCCACAAAACAAAGCACTTACGCGGTCATCGGCACTTAGAAAATCACAATAGATTATCGCCGAACACCAATTCCGAAATAAGCCATTCAATATCAACGCCTTCGATTATCTTTCGCACACGTTGGAGAGAGATTCGAGGATGCTTATCGCGCGTGAGATGGGCACAAAACGCTACAGTAAACGCTACAGTAGCGGCGCTAGTTTTGAAAAAGTGATTCGTTGTCAGTCAAGTAGCCAATTTCCAACTCACGGAATTCCCGTACGTAGTTTGGAGCGATACCGAAAGCGAGTTGCAAAGCAGTCATGACTGATGAATTCGACAGACAAAAATGGGCTCACGAACTCGCGCGTCGCGACGCAGAACGAGCACACGATCGACACGACGAGCACTGGGCTCTGCAAAACAAATCTGCGATTGAGGCAGCTAATCTGGCACTGAAGAGTGCAATACTGATTAATGGTGGCGCTGCAATCTCAGTGTTGACCTTCATCGGCAGCCTTGCTGCCCAAGGGCGCGTCGCGACGAACCAGATCAACGATGTTGCATCGAGCTTGTTGTGGTTTGCATCGGGCGTCGCGACTGCCCTCACCGCTACTGCGGCAGCCTATATTATCAACCTGCTCAACGCGGACGGAATGGCAACGAAGAAGAAAGTCTGGAACCACCCCTACATAGAGGAAACACCTCTTTCAAAGGGTATCGCAAAGACACGAGTTCTAATTCACTGCGTGGCTTTGGTTGTCGGTCTCTCATCCATTGGATGCTTCGTGAAGGGCATTCTCGAGGTAAAAGATTCGATTTCACGGCTGAGCACCTCTATCAAGCCAACCGAAACAGGATAGGGGCAATCGTCACTTTAGCTGCGTAACATTGTGTCCGCCGCCCGAACCATCAGGCAAGTAAGCTATCGATGCGCTCTGGGATCGCCAAATATTCCAAGAGTTCTGACTGTTGCAGGCAAGCGTTACGCTGCGCGTGCTGGCCTCGCGAACAGGGAGAGCACTTCCAGCATCGGAATATGAAAGCTGACTGGCTTCAGCTTCAACTGGACAGTCAGGATCGGCTCGTGACAACGAAGCCCCTTCCCGCCCTTCACCAACCCTAAATCCCGAATGAGCTTGTAGGTCTTGCCGTCAGCCATTCGAACGAAACGAACATTCTCAAACTGCTTGAGCATTCGCGCTCTCCTTGCCCCGAGGAGAGCAGCCGTTCGTTACGATTCGGTCAATTCTTGACGGCTGCGGAATCGGTCCCGGAGCGCAGCTTCCATTTCTCTTTCAGGCAGCAGGTTCACGCCCCGTGAGGATCGCCGGTCCAGCGGCAGCTGCGCATCTTCATTGTTTTTCCGTCTCTATGGTCGAGCGCATGCCCTTGCTCTCCACCGCTGGTTGCGATTGGATAGCGCCCGGGTCTGGGGAGATTCACAAAATGCGAGTTCTATGCGTTGCGGCGCTTTGCGCCGCGTTGGGCGGCTGCGCGTCCGTCGCCCGCGGCACGAGTGAGACGATCAGTGTCGCGACCACGCCTTCCGGCGCGGAGGCCACCATTTCGGGTCTCGATCAGCCGACGGTTTGCACAACACCGTGCGCCTTCACTGCAGCTCGCAGTGCGGACATCACGGTGTCGCTCGCAAAAGAGGGCTACGAGCCTCAAGTCATTCCGCTGACGAAAGAGATAACCGGAAGTGGCGGCGCAAGTTTCGCCGGCAACCTCCTGCTCGGTGGCGTCATAGGCATGGGTGTCGATGCCGCGACCGGTGCGGCGCAGGATCACAAGCCAAATCCCGTGATCGTTACGATGAAGCCAGTCGCACCTCCCGCCCCGTCACCGCGGCCAGCCGCGAAACCAAAAAGGCCTAAAGCTCCGCCGAGCCCAACATCCTGATCTCTGTTTCTTGGCGTCGCGCCGCGAACAGTCGTTCCTGCTCCGGTGTGAGCGGGAAGGCAGAAGTCCTTAGTGGGACTGCGCATCGGCACGGCAGTCCAAAAGTATGACAAACTAACGGACGAGGAACGAAATGCCTCATGTATTGTTGCAATGCATCATGAGGAGTTCGTTCGATGGCAGACGCTGCAAAAGTACCGCCGCAAAAGGCCAAGCCTGAGCCTTCTCAGCCCAAACCCAACCCGATTTCATACGGGGAAGGCTTGGAGAGTCCGCGGAGCGTCCATTGCTAAAAACCCGCCGGCATGAACCGGCGGGTCTTTAGAGCGTTTGCCCGACCGCGTTTAAACCGCGTCCTTTGCAGCCTTAACAGGCCGTGCCCGGACGATCTTGCGGGCCGGCTTGGCCTTGAAGGTCATCGGCTCACCCGTGAAAGGGTTGGTGCCCTTGCGGGCCTTGGTGGCCGGCTTCTTGATGACAACGAACTTCGCAAAGCCCGGCACCAGGAACACGCCGGTCTTCTTCAGTTCCTTGTATCCGATGGTCGCGAGTGTTTCGAGGACGCCCTTAACGTCCTTCTTCGCGATCTCGTTTTCCGCTGCGATCTTCTCGATCAGCTGCGACTTGGTCAGTTGGGTAGCCATGGTATCTCCCGTTGATTCGTGCGGGCTCACAATACGTTGATCCAGCCCTTTTGGCTTCTAAAGGGAGCGTTTCAGCACAGTTTAAAATACAACAGACTGCCTAGGCTGGGATTTAGGACTTTGCCCCTAGGGTCCGGGGTGGCTGGTTCAATTCATTTGGAGCTTTGCAGATGTCGGATCCGCAGGTTTTGCAGTTTACGCCGGACCAATTTGAAGCACCGGATCACAGGTTGCCCCTCATCTATATGCGGGAGCGCCGCCGTGAACTCGTCCTGGAGCTGCAAGCAGCCGGCCCCGCGGTCAGCATGCAGAAAATTCGGGACATCGCCGCCGTTCAGCAGGCGATTAAAGCGATTGAAACGGTTATCGCCGAATAATGGCGCTATCCGGTTGGCTGCCAACCGTCGTCGTTTTCAAGCTCAAGAAGGGCATCGGTATGTACTTCGTCGCCGGTCTGCTGGTTGTCTTGTCAGGTCTGTTCTATGCCGCCGATCAGCGTCAGCTGGGCAGCCTCGGCAAGACGATGTGCACCTACGGCGATACGTTTTGCCAGCATCCCGGTTATGTGCTGATCGGCGCCGGTATCGCCGCGGTGTGGGCTACGTTCGTCAGCATCCGGTGACGGCAATCGTTGTCGCCCGCAATGAAAAAGCCCGGCGCGAAGCCGGGCTTTGTAGTTTGAAAACTGGAGAAAGTAAGAGATACGTGTCGTGCGTAGATCAGTAGCCCATGCGTTACAGATTAGTATTTGGCGACGACCGGACCGCCCCAAAAGCGATAGTTAATGCCGAACTTGACCGTATGAATTTGCTGATCGATGCGCGCCGATTCAACATATGCGCCAGTTGCGATGCGGGTAAAGTCGACGCTGTGATTGCCGAAATCTGAGAACATGTACTCAACCTTCGCGGACCAATTTGGCGTAAAGCCATACTCAAGTCCGCCACCGACCGTGTAGCCGCTTCGCGTCACATTTCCAGCGGTTTCGTTGGCCGCCGGTGTAAGCGCAAAGCTGACGTTCTGCTTGTCCCCGGCCCAAACTCCACCGCCCTTGGCGTAAAGCAACACGTTGTTCCAAGCGTAACCGAGACGGCCTGCGACACTTGCCATCCATTCGACCTTGCTGGAGCAGTTAGCCGCCGGATTTGGACATGCGCTATTGCCCTTGAGGTCTGTCCAAGAGCCTTCACCCTCGATACCGAAAGCCCAAGCACCGACCTGATAGTTGTAGCCAAACTGGCCGCCTGCCAACGCACCATTCACGTTGTGAGCGGTGAACGATGGCGGAACCGGACCGCCAGCGGTTCTATAAAACTCCCAGTCCTTGTCGCCCCAACCACCGCCAACGTGGGCACCGACATAGAACCCGGTCCAATCATAGACCTGCACAATTGGAGGTGCCTTGACATAAGGACGGGCAGCGATGTCTGCGGCGGAGGCCGTACCTGTGGAAAGAGCCGTAAGAGCCGCGGCTGCAATTAGAATATTGCGCATAAAACAATCGCTCCAAAAACAAAATAGTTCAAAATGCTGGCAAACCGCGCCGCGCCCCGATACCACCATTGCCAGCGGTCAAAGTCTGTCACCGGGGGGCCACAGTTACGACCTTTCCGCACGGGCGTGCCCTATTTGGGCAGCCTTGCTTCCAATGCGGGTGGTGCTTCAAACCCCGGACATTCGCCCAAAATCTGATACAAGCCGGTCTATCCAACACCGAACCACAGAAAGAAATCGACCCGATGGGTTTTAAGGAGCCGAGTTTTGCCGACCGCCAGGCCGCAGCGCAAAACGCCAAGAAAAACATTCTCGAGAAGTTCAAGGCGAAGCCTGGCCCTGACGATCCTGCGGTCCTGAAGAAGGCCGCCGAGCGGCAGGCGCAGGCCGCGGCCCGCGCGGAGGCGCAGAAGCTGCGCGAGGCTGCCAGAGTTGAAAAGCTCGCCCGCGAAGCCGAGGCTGCCGCGCATGCTGCCGCTGAGGCGCGCCGCCTGCAGGCGGAAAAGGAAGCAGCGGAAGCTGAGCTGAAGGCCCAGCAAAAGGCCGCGCGCGACGCGCGCTATGCGGCGCGCAAGAAAAAGAAATAGCGCGCGGCGCGTCTCTGCCAACACCAATTCATAAGCAGGCAGGCTCGCCTGCTACGGCGAGCCCGCTCGCAGCAATAAAAAAGGACGAGAAGAATTACTTCTTCATCTCGTCCTTTTTCATGCCGTCTTTTGCCATTCCGTCCTTCTTCATGCCGTCGTGGCCCATCGCGTCTTTCTTCATGCCGTCCTTCGACATGGTGTCTTCCTTTTTCATTCCGTCCTTGGACATCTTGTCCTGAGCGAAAGCGGCCGGCGCAAAGGCCACGCCGAGTGAAAGAATTGCAGCCGCGGTGCCGAGCGCGAGACGTGTGGTGCGTGCCATGGGAAGTCATCCTCTGAAGTCGGTTTCTGATGCGACGAAGGTCGCTTCAGGGTCTTCGAGGAAGCTCCGGGTTTGTTACACCGCGCGGCAAAATAATTTTCAGGGTCGCCAGCTTTCGGAAAAATTTCATCCGCCGATAAGCAACACGCCGAAAGTATAGGCGCGTTCGCACAGGAGTGCGGTGCAGCAACGGTAGCATTGTGCGGACGGCTCGGTCACAATGCCGGACGCAGATACCCGCTACACGTCTAAACAGCGCAAAGCCGCTGACTGAAAAAACAAGAAACGCCAGGGAGACATTCCATGCTGACGCGACGACATCTTCTCGCCACCACGCTTGCCGCACCCGCCATTCTTCGCTTCGGCCCCGCGCAGGCCGCGACTACTCTCAAGATCTCGCATCAGTTTCCGGGCGGCACTATCGACAAGGGTGACTTTCGCGACCGGCTGACACGCGTGTTCGCTGCCGAGATCGCAAAACGCAGCGGCGGCGAACTTGTCGCTGAGGTCTATCCCGGTTCCTCGCTCATCAAGACCAATGCGCAGTTCTCGGCGATGCGCAAAGGCGCGCTCGATATGAGCCTCTATCCCCTTCCCTATGCCGGCGGCGAATTGCCGGAAACCAATATCGGCCTGATGCCGGGTCTCGTGTCGAGTTACGATCAGGGACTGGCATGGAAGAACAAGCCGGTCGGCAAGGCGCTCACCGACTTTCTGGCCGACAAGGGCATCATGCTCATCACCTGGGTCTGGCAGGCGGGCGGCGTCGCCAGCCGCACCCGGCCGCTGGTGTCACCGGAAGATGCCAAGGGCCTGAAAGTGCGCGGCGGATCGCGCGAGATGGACATGGTGCTGCAAACCGCAGGCGCGGCCGTGCTATCGGTGCCGTCGAACGAAATCTACGCGGCGATGCAGACCGGCGCATGTGACGCGGGCATCACCTCGTCGACCAGCCTGATCTCGTTCAGGCTCGAGGAAGTGGCCAAGCATCTGACATCGGGAGCCGGTCAATCGTACTGGTTCATGCTCGAACCGCTGATGATGTCGAAGGCCATCTTCGACAAGCTGCCGAAGAACCAGCAGGACATCATCCTGACGGTCGGCGCTGAAATGGAAGCGTTCGGCCGCAAGGGCGCGCAGGACGACGATGTCGAAGTCGTGAAGGTCTACGAGAAAGCCGGCGCGAAGGTCAGCGTGCTCGATGCGGCGACCGTCGGCAAATGGCGCGACATCGCCCGCGACACGGCGTGGAAGGATTACTCGGCAAAGACCGCGACCTCCGCCACGCTGATGAAGCTCGCATCCGACGCCGCGTGATGCACACTTCTGTTGAAGATCAGCGTGAGCTGATCGCCCCGGCCCCGGGTAATCCGCTCGTGGCCGGGCTCGCACGTGCACTCGCGCTCTGCAACCGCATCATTGTCGTGCTGGCCGCGATTGCGCTCATCCTCGCCTGCCTCATTCTGAGCTACAGCGTGCTGACACGCACGCTGTTTCACTCGCCGACCTACTGGCAGGACGAGGCCGCTGTGTTCCTGCTGGTGGGCGCGACCTTCCTGACCGCCGCGTTCGTGCAAAGCCAGCGCGGCCACATCGGCATCGAAGCCTTCGTCGGCGTGCTGTCTCCGGTCGCGAACCGGATACGCCTGCTTCTGGTCGACATCGCATCTCTCGCGTTCTGCGCATTCTTCTCGTGGAAATCCTGGACGCTGGCTCACGAAGCATGGGTGGACGGTCAGGTCTCCAACTCGATGTGGAGCCCGCCGCTCGCGATCCCGTATGTCCTGATGGCTGCAGGCATGACGCTGCTGTGCGTTCAGATACTGCTCCAGATTCTCACTTCCTTCGGCAAGGCTTCGCGCTCATGAGTGTTCTGGGTATCGGCATCAGCTATGGGTTCGCCACCCTGGCGGCGATGTTTTCGGGCATGCCGATCGCATTTGCGCTCGGCGCTGTGGCTGTCGTGTTCATGGCGATCTACATGCCCTCTGCGTCACTGGATACGGTGACGCAGAATGTCTACGAGGAAATGGCGTCGATCACGCTGCTCTCGATTCCGCTGTTCATCCTCAAGGGCGCGGCGATCGGCAAATCCCGCGCCGGACAGGACCTCTACTCCGCGCTGCATGCGTGGCTGCACAAGGTCCCCGGCGGCCTCGGCGTGGCTAACGTCTTCGCCTGCGCGCTGTTCGCGGCCATGGCGGGATCGTCGCCCGCGACCTGCTCGGCCATCGGCTCCGCCGGCATTCCCGAGATGCGCAAGCGCGGCTATTCCGGCGGCTTCGCGGCTGGCATCATCGCGGCGGGCGGCACGCTCGGCATCCTGCTGCCGCCGTCGATCACCATGATCCTGTTTGCTGTCGCGGCAGAGAAATCGCTGGGACGCCTGTTCCTCGCGGGCATCGGCCCGGGATTGCTGCTGGTCTCGCTGTTTGGCTTCTACGCGGTGTATCGCTTCCGCAAGGAATACGCCGCCGCCAAGACTGCGTATGAGAAGACCGGCGCGACCTCGCCGATCCTTGCACATGAAGATTTCACCATGGCGGAGCGCTTCAGCGCGCTGCCGCGCGTGCTGCCCTTCATCATCCTGCTGACCGGCGTGATGATCGCGCTCTATGGCGGCTACGCCACACCGTCTGAAACGGCGGGCCTCGGCGGACTGCTGGCGCTGCTGCTGATCGCGCTGATCTACAGCGTCTGGAAGCCGGCGGATCTGTCGCCGATCCTGACCTCGACCATCAAGGAGTCCACCATGCTGATGATGATCATCGGCATGTCGCTGCTCTATTCCTATGTGATGAGCTATCTGACGATCTCGCAATCGGCGGCGAACACCATCGTCGCGATGCAACTGCCTAAATGGGAGCTGCTGGCCGCGATCCTCGGCATGGTCATTGTGCTTGGATTCTTCCTGCCGCCAGTGTCGATCATCCTGATGACCGCGCCGATCATTCTGCCGCCGCTGCGCGCGGCCGGCTTCGACATCATCTGGTTCGGCGTGGTCATGACGATCGTCATGGAGATGGGGCTGATTCACCCGCCCGTGGGGCTGAACATCTTCGTCATCCGCAATGTCGCGCCCGACATTCCGCTCTCTGAGGTGATCTGGGGCACGCTGCCATTCGTGCTGCTGATGTTTTTCGCAGTGCTGTTGCTGTGCATCTTCCCGGGCATTTCGACCACCCTGCCCGATCTGGTGATGGGGCCGGAGTCGATCCGCTAGCCGCGCGAACGGCGGCGCGCGGTAGCGCGCTTCGAAGCTTGCGAAGACTTCTGCCTCGGCTTGGCGGCGCCGGTCTTCACTGTGACAGTCTTGGCTACGACAGTTTTGCCGTTGGTCTGTTCCAGCCGAACGACCGGGTTTCTGGCGAACCGCGCAAGCACCGCGCGGACATCGATCTGCATATGCTCGATGGCCTGCGGATCACCGGCGAGATGCTTGAGCAGGCACTGCTGGAACAAGCCATCAAAGACCGCGTAGATCACGGCCGGCGTCATCTGCTGCGGCTCGCCGGTCAGTTCCGCGAACCGGCTCATGATCCGCCAGATCATGTTTTCCAGGCTCTTGTCGATCTCGAGAACGTCGGCGCGGAACTCTTCCTCGAACAGCGACTGCGAGCGCAGATCGTACCAGAGCCGATGCATCTGCGCGTCGTTGCGGACGGTGTCGTTCAGAGCGGCGACAAACCCTTCCAGCAACTCGTCGTAGGTTTGCGCACGGGCCATGACCTCGTCGTAACGCGTGACGCACACCGCCTTGTAATGGCGGACGCAGCACGTCATCAGGTCGACCTTGTCCTTGAAATAGTAGTGCAGCACGCCGTGCGAGAAGATCGAGTTCTGCGCGATCTCGCGCAGACTGGTCTTTGCATATCCCAGCTCGGACAGTGTCTGCAGCGCGGCCTGCGCCAACTCTGCGCGCCGTTCGGAAAATTTATCGACGCGCTGCCGGTTGATCCGGTCAACTTTTTCAATCGTGGCCGGAGCCATCTTTCCTCAGCCTTTCAAATCCCCGCAGGGATAACACCGGATCGCATGAGATGAAGCAAGGTCTCATGCGCATCCTGTCGGCACCATCGCGAGGTCGTTCGCGCGGGACGCGTAACACCAAAAGGAGCGTCTGGACATTCGCCCAGCATTTCCTTGACGACTGTATAAATTTTCTTGACAACTGTCAAAGACGAGCCTCTGATCGCGATGCTCCCCGCCAAGAGGGACGCGAACGAAGTTATCAGGGAGGATAAAATGCGGGTTGCGGGCAGCAGCGTTCCTCGAATCCCATCACCAGTGCCTCCCGACATTGGCATTCTCGCGGTGACGCTGCGGCGTAACTGACGATCGGCTGACGCCGACGGCGACAACTGCCGTCGTGCCGCAACAGCATCTTTCAACCCACTGAAAAACGATTGAACGGCAGCGATCCCCGCTGCCGCAAGGCAGCGACTTGTCCGCTCAACAAACACAAAACCCGGAGGGAATTTCATGAGTGTATTCAGTTTGACTGGACGCAAGGCACTGGTGACCGGCGGCGCGCGCGGTCTGGGCGCAGGCATGGCAGCCGCGCTGGCCAAGGCCGGAGCCGCCGTCATGATCGGCGATATCCTGAAGGAAGAAGGCCAGAAGACCGCAAGCGCCCTTACCGCCTCCGGGGCAAAGGCCGACTTCGTTGCACTCGACGTGACCGACGATGCAAGCTGGGCAGCGGCGGTCTCCGCTACTGTCGCGAAGCTCGGCGGTTTCGACATTCTCATCAACAATGCCGGCATCGAAATCACGTCTCTGCTGGTGGATGTGAAGGCCGGCGATCTGCAGCGGATGTGCAACGTCAATGTGGTCGGCACCCTGCTCGGCGTGAAACATGCCTTCCTCGCCATGCGGCCGGGCGGTGCTGCGGGCAAAGGCGGTGCTATCGTCAACATCGCATCGGTTGCCGCCACCATCGCCTTCCCCGGAATCGCCGGTTATTCCGCGACAAAATCGGCAGTCGACCGCCTGACCCGCGTCGCCGCAATGGAGTCGGGCAAGCTCGGCTACGGCGTGCGCGTCAACTGCATCTATCCCGGCCTGGTGCCGACCGACATGGGCATGCAGCTCGCGGGCGATGTGGTGACGGCCGGTCTGTATCCGAGCGGAGAAGCGGCCATCGGCGATGTCGTCGGCCAGACGCCGCTCGGCCGCCTCGGCGAAGTGACCGACATGGCCGACGCTACCGTCTTCCTGTGCTCCGACGCGGCTCGTTTCATCACCGGCGCCGGTCTTCCTGTCGATGGCGGAATGGGGATGTGACGGCGCGCGCCGCTTGAATCCGAAAATCCGCGAACCGAACAGATCAAGGGAACAGACATCATGACAACGAAAAAACCTGTCGTCGTTTACGGCGTCACCGGGTACACCGGCCGTCTCGTTTGCGAATACCTGCGTGAATTGAACGTGCCATTCATCGCCGCCGGCCGCGACAAGGCGCGCGTGCAGGCGGTGCTGGACAAAGTCCCCGGCATCGAGACCGCCGAATACGAGGTCGTGCAGGTCGAGCACACCGTCAAGGCGCTGACCGAACTGTTCAAAGGCGCGAAGGTCGTCAGCAACATGGTCGGCCCCTTTAGCCAGTTTGGCCCCGAAGTCGTCGAGGCCTGCCTTGCCGCGGGTACCCACTACACCGACACGACGGGTGAACAGGACTGGGTGCTCAGTTGCAAGGAGAAGTGGGGCGCAAAGTTCGCCGACAAGGGTCTGCTGCTGTCGCCCGGCATCGCGCAGATGTACACCACGGGCGAGATCGCCGCGAACATCTGCCTTGAAACGCCGGGTTTAGACTCGCTCGACATTCTGGTGCTGTGGAAAGGCTTCCCAACCTACGCCTCCACGCAGACGATCTTCGCGATCCTGCAGGCCAAGTGGTATCACCTCGAACAGAACAAGTTTGTCGAGTGGCCGCAGAACACCCATCTCGACGTCAACGTGCCGGGTCAACATGCGCCCGCGCTGGTGACGCCATGGGCCGGCACCTCGCATCCGGTATGGTTCAAGGACGACCCGCGCGTGTCGAACTGCAAGGCTTTGGGCGGCGTGTTCGCGCGCGAGGTCATGGAAGGTTTTGTGGCGACCCAGAAAATGTTCGAGGAGCAGATCAAGCCGCTGCCGCCCGATCAGCAGCAGGCGGCGCTGGCGAACATCGCGGCTTCGATTCAGGCTGGTATGCCGCCGCGCGAAAATCCGCGCGTCAATATCTCGCTGGATTCCGTTTATGCATCCGGACCGCTTGGCCGCGCACATTGCGTGATTCACGGCAATTGCAACTACAAACAGACTGGCTTGATGCAGGCTTACGCAGCATTCTCGCTGCTCCAGCAAGCCCCCAAGCGCGCCGGGTTTGCGTCTGGCTGTCAGGCTTTCGGGCACCGCGAATTACTCGGCACCCTGCGCAGCTTCGGTCTGGTGATGAATCCGATCCTGACCGTTCATCAGTAAGACGAAGCACACCGGGGCGGCTCTCGCCGCCTCGGGTTCTAACCGCGCGTCTTGGCGTTCAGCGCGGATGCAACGCGGCTGACCGGCGACTTGCCGAGAAGTTTTGCAATGTCGTTCGTCGCGGCAACGAGCTGCTTCATGTCCACGCCGGTTTGAATGCCCATCCCTTCCAGCATGTAGACCACATCCTCGGTTGCCACATTGCCAGTGGCGCCCGGCGCATAGGGACAGCCGCCCAATCCGCCCGCAGCGGAATCGATCACGCGCGCGCCCTCTTCCAAGCCCGCATACAGGTTAGCGAGCGCCTGTCCGTAAGTGTCATGGAAATGCATGCCGAGGTTTTTCATCGGCACTTCTGCCGCAACCGTGCGCAGCAGATTCCGCGCTTTCGACGGCGTGCCGACACCGATGGTGTCGCCGAGCGAGACCTCGTAGCAGCCGAGATCCCAGAGCTTCTTCGTCACCGCAACAACGGCGGACGGCTTCACCTCGCCGTCGTACGGGCAGCCGAGCACACAGGACACATAGCCACGCACCTTAATGCCGTCGGCCTTGGCGCGTTCGATCACTGGAACAAAGCGCTGGATCGATTCCGCAACGGTGCAATTGATGTTGGCCTTCGAGAAACCCTCTGAAGCTGACGCGAACACCGCGATCACTTTCGCGCCCGCCGCCTTCGCAGCCTCGTAGCCCTTCTCGTTGGGAACAAGAACATGGAATTCGTAGCCGGGATGGTGGTCGACGGCGCGCAACACCTGATCCGAATTGACCATCTGCGGGATGGCTTTCGGTGACACGAAGCTTCCGACTTCGATGGTGTGAAGACCTGCCTTGACCAGATTTTCGACGAACGCGATCCGCGCTTCGGCGCTCACCGGCGTTTTCTCGTTCTGCAGTCCGTCGCGCGGGCCGACTTCGACGATGCGGACCTGATCGCTCATAGCGTTTAAGCCTTCGGTTCGATCTCGGCGAGTTCGACGCCTTCCTGGACGATGTCGCCGACCTTGCACTTCAACTGCTTCACGATGCCCGCGAATGGCGCACGCAGCGTCTGCTCCATCTTCATCACTTCCAGTGTCAGGATAGCTGCGCCCTTCTCGACGGACGCGCCCTCCTCGACAAGGATCGCAACCACCGTACCCGGCAACGGCGCCACGACGCGATCGGCTCCCGCTTGCTCCTCGTCCTCGGTGCCGAATGGATCGACCCAATGGACTTCAAACCGTCCGTTGCGGGTGCGGACGTACACCTCGTGGCCGTCGAGCAGACCGGTGACGTGATGTTTCACGCCGTCGAGTACAAGGTCGATACCGCCGCGCGGCGACGCCGAACTTGCGAAAGCGAGAATCCGCCCATCGATCGCCAGCGTCGAGGGGCCCTGCCCATATCGCAGCGACACCTTACGCTCGGTGCCATCCGCCTTCCGGAACAAAAACCGGCGATGCCGCGCGCCGACCGCAGCCCAGCCCGCTGCCGCGCGCCATGGCGAATTCACGTCAGCGCCCGCAGCGACGTTCTCACTCAACAGAATTGAACCGACAGCAGCCGCGAGTTCGAGATCGGTCAATTCCGCTTCAGCAGGCGTCAGCTTCGCAAGCTCGCGCTCGATGAAGCTGGTGTCGATGGTGTTGGCGCGGACATCCGGATGCGTGATCAGCGCGGACAGGAACGGGATGTTGGTGACGATGCCGCGGACGTCGGTTTCTTGAAGTCCGCGATTGAGTCGCGAAATCGCGAGGTCGCGCGTCGGCGCCCAGGCGATGACCTTGGCCAGCATCGCGTCGTAGTTCGGCGAGACGGCCTTGCCCTCGCCGTAACCAGCGTCGATACGCAGGCCATCCACCTCATCCGGCGTACGCCATGTGCGGATACGACCAACCGACGGCATGAAATTCTTGTTCGGGTTCTCGGCGTAAACGCGCGCTTCGATGGCATGGCCGTTGAGCTTGATCTGGTCCTGCGTCAGCGGCAGCTTCTCACCGAAGGCGACGCGCAACTGCCATTCGACCAGATCCACGCCCGTGATCAATTCGGTCACCGGATGTTCAACCTGAAGGCGGGTGTTCATCTCGATGAAGAACACTTCCTTTCCATCGGAGACGAACTCGATGGTGCCTGCACCAACGTAATTCACCGCGCCAGCTGCCTTACGCGCGGCGGCACACACCGCTTCCCGCTGCGCCGGATCGAGCGTTGGCGATGGCGCTTCCTCGATCACCTTCTGATGGCGGCGTTGCAGGGTGCATTCGCGCTCGAACAGCGAGATCAGGTTGCCGTGGCTGTCGCCGATGATCTGAACCTCGATGTGGCGCGGGTTCTGGACGAACTTTTCGATCAGCATCCGGTCGTCGCCGAAGGCCGCTGATGCCTCACGCTTGGCGCTGACAATGGCCGGTCCCAGTTCTTCCGCGCTGCGGACGATGCGCATGCCGCGCCCGCCGCCGCCTGCGGATGCTTTCGCCAGTACAGGGAAGCCGATCTTGTTGGCGGCATCAGCGAGCGTTTTCTCGTCCTGAGCCTCGCCGTGATAGCCGGGTACCAGCGGCACGCCGGCTTTTTCCATCAGCGCCTTGGAGCCGGACTTCGAGCCCATCGCCTCCATCATCTCGGCGGTCGGGCCGACGAACACGATACCTTCCTGCGCGCAGCGGCGCGCGAAGTCGGCGTTCTCGGACAGGAAACCGTAACCCGGATGAATCGCTTCCGCGCCGGTCTTCTTGGCCGCTTCAAGAATGCGGTCGATGTTGAGATAGCTGTCGCGCGCGCGTGCGGGCCCGAGCAGCACGGCATCGTCGGCCATCGCCACATGCAGCGCGTCCGCATCGGCCTCTGAGTAGACCGCGACGGTTCGCAGCCCCATGGCGCGTGTGGTTTTGATGACGCGGCAGGCGATCTCGCCGCGATTGGCGATCAACAATGTGTTGAACCGCCGATACAACGGGCTTGCTCCGGATTTGGTGGCTTTGGCGTTCATCGGATCAGGCCCACGACGGTTTGCGCTTTTCAAGGAATGCGGAGAGGCCCTCGCGGGCCTCGGGCTTTGCGCGCACGTCGGCAATCAGTTGCGCGGTCTCGCTCATCAGGGCTTCATCGATCGGACGACCGGCAATGTCGCCCGCGAGTTTCTTGGCGATGCTGCGTGCGCCGGGAGCAGCGGATTTCAACTGCTTCAGCATTTTCGCGACGCGCTCATCCAGCGCGTCCGGCGCGACGACCTCGTGCAACAGACCGATGCGCCGGGCTTCCAGCGCATCGAACACTTCCGCGGTCTGGAAATAACGCCGCGCAGTGCGCTCGCCGATGGCGCGCAGCACGTAGGGACTGATCATGCCGGGAACGATGCCGAGACGGACTTCTGACAGGCAGAACGTCGCTTCCGCTGAACCGATCGCGATATCGCACGCCGCGACCACGCCAACGCCGCCGCCATAGATCGGTCCCTGCACGCGCGCGACCGTGGTCTGCGGCATCCGGTCGAGGGCGGACAGCATCCGCACCAGCGGCAGCGCGTCCTTGATGTTCTCTTCGCGCGTGAAGGTGCCCGCTTCGCGCATCGCGCTGATGTCGGCTCCGGCGCACAGGCTCTTGCCCTCGCCCGCGAGCACCAGCGTCGCGATCGAACGATCGGCAGCGATGCTCTCGAACGCGGAACGCAACGCCTCGATCAGCGCCTTGTTGAGCGCATTGTTCAGCTCCGGGCGGTTCAGCGTGACGCGCGCCACGTCCTGATCGCGTTCGATGCGGACAAGATCGGTCATCGTTGCGATCACATTCTGAACACGCCGAAGCGTGTCGGCTCGGCGGGCGCGTTGGCGGCGGCAGACAATCCGAGGCCGAGCACGAGGCGCGTATCGGCCGGATCGATCACGCCGTCATCCCACAGACGTGCCGTCGCATAATACGGATGTCCCTGGGTTTCATACTGTTCGCGGATCGGCGCGCGGAAAGCATCTTCCTCCTTCGCCGACCACTCGCCGCCCTTGGCTTCGATATTGTCGCGGCGAAGCTGGCTCAGCACCATCGAGGCCTGCTCGCCGCCCATGACCGAGATGCGGGCGTTCGGCCACATCCAGAGAAAACGCGGGCTGTAGGCGCGGCCGCACATGCCGTAATTGCCGGCGCCATAAGAGCCGCCGATCACCACGGTGAATTTCGGCACGGATGCTGTGGCAACCGCGGTGACGAGCTTCGCGCCGTCGCGCGCGATACCACCTGCCTCGTATTTCTTGCCGACCATGAAGCCGGTGATGTTCTGCAAGAACAGCAGCGGGATTCCGCGCTGGCAGCAAAGTTCGATGAAATGCGCGCCTTTCAGTGAACTTTCGCTGAACAGGATGCCGTTGTTGGCGATGATGCCGACCGGATAACCCCAGATATGCGCGAAGCCGCAGATCAGCGTCGTGCCGTAGAGCTTCTTGAATTCCTCGAACTCCGAGCCGTCGACGATCCGCGCGATGATCTCGCGCACGTCGAACGGCTTGCGCGCGTCGGCCGGGACTACACCGTAGATATCCTCACGCTCGAACAGCGGGTCGCGCGGCTCGCGCAGGCCGGTCGCAGACGATTTTGCGGGATTGAGATTGCCGACGATCCGCCGGGCGATGCCGATGGCGTGGCTGTCGTTCTGCGCGTAATGATCGGTCACGCCTGACTGGCGGCTGTGAACGTCAGCGCCGCCGAGCTCTTCCGCCGTCACGACCTCGCCGGTCGCGGCTTTCACCAGCGGCGGGCCGCCGAGAAAGATCGTGCCCTGGTTGCGAACGATGATGCTCTCGTCCGACATCGCAGGCACATAAGCGCCACCCGCCGTGCACGATCCCATCACGATGGCGATCTGCGGAATGCCCTGCGCCGACATGTTCGCCTGATTGTAGAAGATGCGGCCGAAGTGCTTTTCGTCCGGAAAGATCTCGTCCTGCTGCGGCAGGAACGCTCCGCCCGAATCCACCATGTAGATGCACGGCAGATTGTTCTGACGCGCGATGTCCTGCGCACGCAGATGCTTCTTCACCGTCATCGGATAGTAGGTGCCGCCGCTGATGGTCGCGTCGTTGGCGACGATCACGCATTCGCGGCCCGCGACGCGGCCGATGCCGGTCACGATGCTGGCGGAATGCACCGCGCCGCCATAGAGGCCATACGCCGCCATCGGCGAGAATTCGAGAAAGGCCGTGCCCGGATCGATCAGCAGATCAACACGGTCCCGCGCCAGCATCTTGCCGCGCGCCGTATGCTTCGCCCGCGAGGCTTCCCCGCCGCCGCCGGCCACCTGAGAAAGCTTGTCCTTAAGGTCCGCGACCAGGGCACGCATTGCCTCGGCATTACGCGTGAAATCGGACGATTTAGGATCGAGCCCGGAACGGAGTGCCATTGTTTCCTGCCGCGTAACGTTTTGATCTTGCTTGCTTCCGCCTGCATTCCGGGCGGCATTGACCTGCAAGGTGTCACTGCTTGGCGGCGGAATGCAACCCCAACTTTTTTGGGGATGCTGACGTGAGGCGAGACGCTTTCATTAGGGCAAGGCACAGAGTCGAAATGTCTTGTTGCCGACATTTCCGTGGGCAATTTCGACAGCGAATGGCGCCTCGTGCCTGAGGGATAACGGCCAGTGCCCCCGGGGTGGCGGCTACGCGCCAGTCACTGCGACTTTGAAGCTTACGGGACGAACGCCCGGAGGATCTCAGTGCGTCCAGGGCTCAGGGCGGCGGAACGCAAAATTGTCCGCATAGGCCTTCACGCGGGGCTGCAATTCCTTCGGCTCGAGCACCTGATACGGAATGCCCTCGCGCTCGCAATAGGCGATGGCCTCGTCCTTGGTGTCGAAACGGAGGGTCACCTGCTGCTTCATATCGCCGGAGCTGGTCCAACCCATCAGCGGCTCGATCACGCGCGGCTGTTCGGGCTCATAATCGAGCTGCCACGCCTTGGTCTTCGCGAAACCGGACTGCATCGCATTTTTCGCGGGTTTGAAGATTCGTGCTGTCATGGAATGAACCGGTCCCTGAACCCTGATTGCTGTGGCGTCGGCAACATCGATAAAATGCGTGTGATACTCATGTGGTGGTTCGCAAATCCGCACGATCTTGCTACACTCTCCTTTGCGGATTTGCGAACCAAAACCACACTAGAATTATGATTTCTAGTGTCCTTATACGAGCGTGCTGCGAACTCCTACGAACTTCGGAATCGGGACACTGGCCTCGACGGGGATCAATATCCGGAGCGTAAGTTCCCAATAGAGACTTTTCACGGCGAACTCTGGTATAGTGCCTTCAAAACGCGGTGACAATGTCGGGCTATTGAGGTTCGGACCGCCGCCACAGACGTCTTTTCAATCCGGCCGAATTACGAAATGGTATTCATGGAAATCCAGGCAACACTCCCTGAAAAAGGCCGCGACCTCCGGCTCGATTTTTTCCGCGGCATTGCGAACTGGTGGATTTTCCTCGACCATATCCCGAACAACGTCATCAACTGGGCCACCCCCCGCAACTACGGGTTCAGTGACGCCGCCGACCTGTTCGTCTTCATTTCGGGTTACACCGCCTCCTTCGTCTACGCCAAGATGATGCTGGATCGCGGGTTTGTCGTCGGCTCGACGCGGCTGTGGAAGCGTGTCTGGCAACTGTATGTCGCGCACGTGATCCTGTTCGTGATCTATATCGCCGCGATCGGCTGGGTCGCGCTGCGCTATGCCGACCCCGACGTTATCAACGAGTTCAACATCGCTGTCGTCGTCGACAACCCGATCCAGACGCTGACGCAGGGTCTGCTGCTGCGGTTCAAGCCGGTCAATCTGGACGTGCTGCCGCTCTATATCATCCTGATGGGCTTCTTCCCGCCGGTGCTGTGGCTGATGCTGCGCAAGCCGGACATGGTCATGATCGCGTCGCTCGTTCTCTACTTCGCTGCCCGTCAATTCGGCTGGAATTTCTCGGCCTATCCGACCGGTTCCTGGTATTTCAATCCTTATACCTGGCAGTTGCTGTTCGTGTTCGGCGCCTGGTTCGCGCTGGGCGGAGCGAACGAGTCACGCTCTGTGATAAGGTCGCAGTGGCTGCTGATCGCCGGCACACTGTATCTTCTTTTCGCACTGGTCATGACGATGGCCGGCCGTTTTGAATCCTTCGGAGAGATGTTTCCGAAGTGGCTCTATGACGCCTTCAATCCCAACGACAAGACATTCCTTGCGCCCTATCGCGTGATTCATTTCGTGGTCATCGCGTTCTTCATAACGCGCTTTATTCCGAAGGACTGGAAACCGCTGGAGGCAAAATGGGCTGAGCCTGTGATCAAGTGCGGCCAGCAATCGCTTCAGGTGTTCTGCGTCGGCATCTTCCTCTCCTTCGTCGCACACTTCATCCTGATGCTGAGCTGGGGCACGGTCTGGGCCCAACTGGGCGTCAGCATCGGCGGCATCGCGATCCTGACCGCCGTGGCTTATTACGGAAACTGGTCGAAGAAGCAGGACAAGCCGTCGGCGCGCTCGGCGCCTCCCAAGCCCCCGGCAGCCCAAGCTTCGCCGGCTCCAGGGGCTTGATCCGGGGCTGGATGGTCACACGTTAACTGCGGGCGTTAAAGCTCCCGCAGCCTGTTGTTCCGCCTTGCTGGCATCATGCGAAGCGTGTATCGACTGGGTTTCTCGGGGTATAGCGTAGCCTGGTAGCGCGGCGGTTTTGGGTACCGCAGGTCGGAGGTTCGAATCCTCCTGCCCCGACCAAATTATCTAATAAATCCAGAATCTTATCGGGCAGTCTTGGTGCATCGCATTGCCTGCGTTGTCGCCTGACGAATCTCAGCGCGTCCCGAACAGCGGATGAGCCACCCGGTCGCCGGCCTGGATGCCGTATTTTTTCGCCGTACCGCCGATCACCTCAAGAACGCCCTTCGCCAGGCCGCCCGACGGGATGATCTTCTCGGACTGCGGCACGGTGTTTTCGGCAATTCGCAGAATCCGGCCATCGCCGCGGATGAAGATCATATCGAGCGGGATGAAAGTGTTCTTCATCCACATGGACACCTGCTGTTCGGGCGAGAAATCGAACAGCATGCCCCGCCCGTCCGCCAGTTCCTTGCGATACATCAGGCCCGTCGCACGCTCCTCGTCGGTCTTCGCGATCTCGACGGAAAAGACATGGACGCCGGACTTTGTAACGATCTCAAGCGGCTGAATCTCGGCCGCGGGCGCGCTGACCGAGGCGACCAGCGTCACGAAGGCAGCCGCGGCAAATGCCTGCAGCACCCCTTTGAGGCTTCGGATGAACGATGGAGAGGACTTCAACAAATAACCGGAATGCATTTCAAACAACGCCCTGACGTTCGACGGCGGCACCCTAGGGCATGATCCCGAAAAGTGAGAACCGGTTTTCGGATAAGATCATGCCAATAAAGATAGCTAGAGTTGGTCAAACTCTAGCTTATCAATCATGGCGAAGACCAGACGCGGCCCGGCCCTGTCCGTCGGGATCACGCGGATGTGGTTGAAGTCAGGTCAGTGCGACGACAGTCCGGGCGCGCCGGTTTCGGGCTGGATTTCAGCCGCCATCATGCCCTTGGAACCCGGCCCGAATCGGACCAGCACGAACTGGCCGGGGCGCAGCTCGGTCATGCCATAGCGGCGCAGGGTTTCCATGTGGACGAAAATGTCCGGCGTGCCTTCGCCGCAGGAGAGAAAGCCGAAGCCGCGAAGCCGGTTGAACCATTTGACCTGCGCCCGCTCCAGCCCGCTGGTCGGCGTCACGCTGACATGGGTGCGCGGCGGAAGCATCTGCGCCGGATGAATGGCTGTCGACTCGTCCATCGAGACGATGCGGAAAGCCTGATAGCCCTTCTGGCGCTGCACGCATTCAACGACCAAACGCGCGCCTTCATAGGCGGTCTGGTAGCCATCGCGCCGCAGAACGGTGACATGCAGCAGCACATCGGGCCAGCCATTGTCCGGAACGATGAAGCCGTAGCCCTTGGACGCATCGAACCATTTGATGACGCCGGAAATTTCAACAAGATTGACGGCTGCGCCGTCGGCGGCTGCGAATGAATCGGCAGCCAAATTCCGCTCGACACCGGCAGTCAGTTCGCTCGGTGCGAACCTGTCGGGACCAGCCCCAGCCAATGGAGCGCCCGATTTCTTGGACTCAAATCCGTCCGAACCCATGACCCCCGGACCTCAACCAAATCTGCCGTCGGTCACCTCTGTGACCGAGTACGTTATGCACCAAGCGAGTTTCGCGTCTTCACCAAGGCTTAACAGGTGATGCGTCGCGAATCCCTTGATTCGACGATAACACTCCGGGTCAGGGCTGAAAGACAAAAAAGAAATCAACGGCGACCTATGAACAGCCTTGATCGATTCCGAATCAATTGAGCTAGTGGCCCGACTCCAACATTCGCATCCACTGGTCAATTACCTACGAACGGTCCGAGCGTCTCGCCGATGTCGTGACGGATTACCAGGTCGGCGATATCGTCCTGATCCGTCGGTTCGTTGTTGATAATCACAAGCTTGGCGCCGCTGTTCCGCGCCAACACCGGAAAGCCCGCGGCCGGCCAGACCACAAGCGACGATCCGATCGCAAGAAAGAGATCGCAATGTTGCGCCAGTTCCGTGGCGCGGCGCATTTCATCTTCTGGCATGGACTGGCCGAATGAAATCGTCGCGGTCTTCACCGGCTCCCCGCAGGTCGTGCACGACGGCGCCAAGCCATCAGCGGCGTCAAAGCGCTCCTTGACCCAGGCGATCTCGAACCGTTTTTCGCATCCGAGACAGCGGGCATAAGTCGTGTTGCCATGCAACTCGACCACATGCTCGGGGGAAAACCCCGATGCCTGATGCAGATTGTCGATGTTCTGGGTCACGATCGCCGGAACCTTGCCGGCCTTGTAGAGCGAGGCCAGCGCGCGGTGTCCCCGTCCCGGTCGGGCCGCCGCGAAACTCGGCTCCATGGCGAACCGGCGACGCCACGCCTCGTCCCTTGCGTCCTGGCTCGCGACAAACTCGCCGAACGGAATGGGCCGATTGCGGGTCCACAACCCTCCCGGCGAACGGAAATCGGGGATTCCACTTTCAGTCGAGATACCGGCGCCGGTGAACGGCACGATCGTCCGCGCTTCCGCGATCATGTCGCCAAGCATTTCGATTCCGCTGCGAAGATCGGATGCAATCATTCAATGCGCCCGCGACGCGGCTGCGCCGGAGTGGCGAAAGGGATAAGAAGCCTGCTGGTCATGACCCCATTATAACGCAACAAAAATGGGGGCGCGAAGCCCCCATTCCGGAACGATCCACGGAGCCAGCGGCTCAGGCCGCCTTGGTAACCTGCGGCTTCGCCGCTTCCTGAGGCTTCGAGACCTCTTGAGGTTTCACAGCTTCGGGCTTCAAGGCTTCCTTGATGTCCTTCATATCTTTCTTGGGCGCAACGACCTTGGTCTTCTTGCCCAACGCCGCAAGCTTCTCCATTTCGGCGGCAAGCTCGCGCTGACGCGCGGCGATCTTGTCGGCGAGTTTCTCGCTCGCCTGATCGCACAGCTTCGCCAATTCGTCGATCGACATGGAATCCAGATCTACTTTTTGCATGGCCTTCTCCGTTGACTGCTTCCGGAGGTAGCAAGAAGGCCTCTATCTCGCTAGGCAACGCCGTTTCTTATCCACTGTCATACGGCAAGGAATAGGTCTGCGTCAGCAGCCGGAAAACTCCGGCGATGAGTTGTCCTGGCGATTGCGCAAATACGCCAGTCCAAACACAGCAAGACGCTTTGGATCGGTCTCACCAGCGGATGAAAGTGTTGCGATGTAGTTATCGACGCTTTCGCGCGCCTCGCGCAAACCCGCTTCGTCAAGATTACGCATCATGCCGAAGGTATGGATAACCCGATCGACCACTTCGTCCATTGAAGACTCCTTCATTGCAAATCTGCGTGAAGGTAACGGCGGGGATGCATTATTGTTCCCTCTGAGCGCTCAAACCAACGATCGTTGGGAGGACTAAAAAGATGATTCCAAATTGGAACGAATTCAGGAACCGAGAGTTGTTTCGATAAGGGCAATCATCTCGCAAGAGGTGAAAGCTCGAAAAGCCCCGTCATATGCTCCGGCAGATGGCGGGGTTTTCAATTAGGAGGACCGGATGCCAGTTTTCAATTTCCATCTCGTCGACGCGACATCGAACACCGACCTTGGCGGCCAGGACTACGAGGATGCCGTGCAGGCAGCCGAGGTTGCAGACATGCTCACCAAAAAACTGGCGCTTGAAGAACCGGAGCTTATGGGTGGCGGCTGGGCCATCGTGGTGAAGGATGAACAGGGCGAAGTGTATCGCTCTATGATCGAGCCTGAGCATGTTCATTGACCGGCGCTGTTTCAGGCCCCTGCTCTTCAATAAGATATGAACGATCCGCCCGTCCTAGCCTGCACCTTGTGGCATTTTGCTGCTATTCAGGGCCGGTTCGGTTCTCAGAAGGATAAGAAAACATGCGTTATCTGCACACCATGCTGCGCGTCCGCAACCTCGACGTGGCTTTGAAATTCTACGGCGACGCGCTTGGGCTGAAGGAAGTTCGCCGCACCGAGAGCGAGAAAGGCCGCTTCACTCTGGTGTTCCTGTGCGCGCCCGAAGACGAGTCCCTTCTCAAGCAGGTCAAGGGCCGCGGCGCGCCGCTGGTCGAGCTCACCTACAACTGGGATGAAGAGACCTACGGCGAAGACCGTTACTTCGGCCACCTCGCCTATGAGGTCGACGACATCTACGCGACCTGCGATCGCCTCATGAAGCTTGGTATCACCATCAACCGCCCGCCACGCGACGGCCAGATGGCGTTCATCCGTTCGCCCGACCTGCACTCCATCGAGTTGTTGCAGAAGGGCGATGCACTCGCTCCGAAAGAACCCTGGAGCTCCATGCCCAACACTGGACACTGGTGATCAGTAGCAATCGCGATTTGTAAAACGTAACGGAATTCATTGCAGCGGAACAACCGCATCGGCCCAACGTTCTCCAAAGGCATCAATGAGAGGGAAAAATGGGACGCGGAATTCTGTTGTGGCTGCTGGGCGTGCCGATCCCGGTCATCATATTGCTCTGGCTTTTCTTCGGCCGCTAGCACAACACCCAATGAAAGCCCCGCGTGAGCGGGACTTTCATCGTGATGATCTCACAATGCACGCTCGTACATGGACCGCTTAAGGCTTCCGGCAATCTGCCGTCGCGTCGACCAATTTCAAAAGCTTGTTGCCTGCGGCCTTGAGGATGCACATCTCGACTTGCTTGCCGGCGGGCACCGGCTTCGCACAGATGATCTGCGGATTATCGTCGTAGACAGCTGTCGAGAATTTGCAGTTCGCCTGACATGACGCGGTGTAATTGAATGGATTGGTCAACGAGACGCTGGCGGACTCCGCACCCGGCAGGATCGTGCAGACAATCGGGACTGGCTCCGCGTGCAGAGCCAACGGCAGAACGCCGGCGAGAGCCGTAGCGAAAATCAAGACCGGTGTGCGCAGCATTTAAGGCAAACTTCGATTCAGGACACTAGCGACACGGTACCAAGGGCAGCCGGCCAAGACGAGTGTTTCATGACATGACCGGCCGACTGAGTCTGCGTCTTAAGTTGCAAAAACCCGCGATCTCTGTTCGAAATCAGCCTGGAGCAATCAGGCGTGGGGCTGGTGCCTTCGGGGCGGACGTCGTGCAAAACATCATCAACGCATTTCTGCTGGTCTATGCCGCACTGTTTCCGATCGTCAATCCGATTGGCAGTGCACCACTCTTTCTGCGCATGACCAGCGGACGCAGCAGTGCCGAGCGCAGCGCTCTTGCCCAAAGCGTCGCGCGAAACAGTTTCTTCCTTCTGCTCGGATCGCTGTTTATCGGCTCGCACGTTCTCGAGTTTTTCGGAATTACCTTGCCGGTCGTGCGGATCGCGGGTGGCCTTGTCGTGGCAGCCTTCGGATGGCGGCTGCTCCACGCAGAGGAGCCCGACGCGGATCGCGCAAAAGTCGGTGACTCGGGACCGGCGATCGATGCCTTCTACCCGCTGACCATGCCGCTGACCGTTGGCCCCGGCTCGATTTCGGTCGCGGTTACTCTGGGCAGCCAACGTCCGACCCCGACGTCGGACCTCACCCAGTTGGCAATTCTCGGCGGCGCGGCCGTGGCAGGTCTCGCCGCGATCGCCATTACGGTCTTCGTCAGCTACCGCTTCGCCGACCGCATCATTCTTTTCCTCGGCCCACGCGGAACGGATGTTCTGATGCGGTTGTCGGCATTCATCCTTTTTTGCATCGGCATTCAGATCATCTGGAACGGATGCAGTGTGCTGATTAGCAGGGTGGCCTGACGCCAGCCAAAAGCCCACGCACGACCCTGTTCCACCCCGGATTTGTGCAACGCAGCAGCGCGAAACCGCTCTGGTGCGCCGATTTTACCAAGGATTTCAATTAAGCATAAGTTCCCTCAGCCGAACGGCGCATTGAAGAAACTGGTGATTTTGGCTAGTGACTATTTGACGCGGACCGTAAAATGGCCGCCCAGGTCCAGGTCCCGCCTTTGATGCTCAGCCCTGTTCGTAATCGGAAAACTGCTTCGACAATCGCGGCAACGTTCAGAGCGTTTGCGCTTGGCCTGTCGGTTGTCGTCATGTCCCCCGTCGCCTCGTTCGCCGAGCAGGCAACGTCGGGCGCAACGTCCGATGACCTGAACGCCGTCTTCAAAGCGCAACCCTGCGTGCCGTCCAAGTCCCTCGCTCAGCTCGATGCGCCGATCACTCGCCTCGCCAAGCGACTGGATGCCCATGAACCCGTGACCATCGTCGCGGTCGGCTCGTCGTCGACCGGCGGAGCGGGAGCCACCTCACCTGCGTTCTCATATCCCAGCCGCCTTGAGCGCGAACTGCGCCAGAGATTTCCAGGCGCATCGATTACCGTCATCAATCGCGGCATCAATGGCGAAGACGCCGCCGACATGATGGCGCGGATGGATGCAGTCCTCGAGCCGAAGCCGGATCTGGTGATCTGGCAGCTCGGCACCAATACCCTGCTTCGCGACGGCAGCATCCCCGCGACCGGCGAGCTGTTGCAAACAGGAATCGCTCGCATCAAGAAAACCGGCGCGGATGTGCTGCTGATCGATCCGCAGTTTGCGCCGCGCGTGAATGCGAAGCCTGCGGTTAACGACATGGTCGGACTCATCGCTTACGTCGCCAAGCAGGCGCACGTTCCGCTGTTCAGGCGCTACGTCGCTATGCGGCATTGGCATGAAGATCAGGCCATTGCATTCGACCGTTTCATTTCGGCCGATGGCCTGCATATGAACGACTGGGGCTATTCCTGCCTCGCGCGTCTTCTTGCCGAAAACATCGTGAGCACGGTGTCCCGGTCGCGCGCTGTTGCAGATGTGAAGCCGTTGCAATAAGCCGCGCTCACTTTCTTTGCGGCTGTGATAGTATTCGTTCTCCGGATGACGCATATCGCGTGTAGCAACTGAGCCCTAAAGGGGATCAGCCATTCCGGACGCCGCATGACACAGTCGCATTCCCACGCGCACGACCATGCTGACCATCAGCACAGCGACCATGCCCATTCTCACGGGCCGGGCGGGCACGTTCACGCGCCTGCGAATTTCGGGCCGGCCTTTGCGATCGGGATTGCCCTCAACACAGCATTCGTCATTGTGGAAGCGATCTACGGCTATGCCAGCAACTCGACGGCGCTGATCGCCGATGCGGGACACAATCTGTCCGACGTGCTGGGACTGGTGGTAGCGTGGATCGCCGTCGTCCTCTCCAAGCGGCCGCCCTCTCCGCGCTACACCTATGGCCTGCGCGGCTCATCGATCCTGGCGGCGCTTTTCAATGCGGTGTTCCTATTGATCGCCGTTGGCGCGATCGGCTGGGAAGCCATTCTGCGACTGTTGAATCCGGAACCCGTTGCCGAGATGACCGTGATCATCGTGGCCACCATCGGCATTGCCATCAACGGGTTTACCGCGTGGCTGTTTGCATCCGGCAGCAAGGACGACCTCAACATCCGGGGCGCTTACCTGCACATGGCCGCAGACGCCGCGGTGTCGGCCGGCGTGGTCGTCGCGGCGACTGTCATCATGTTTACCGGCTGGCTGTGGCTCGATCCTGTCACCAGTCTCGTCATCGTCGCAATCATCGTGTGGGGCACATGGGGACTGCTGCGCGACAGCACGGCGATGTCGCTCGATGCGGTGCCATCGGGCATCGATCCGGTCGCGGTTCGCCAATACCTCGAACGGCGCCCGGATGTGTCACAGGTCTGCGATCTGCATATCTGGCCGATGAGTACAACGGAGGTCGCGCTGACCTGTCATCTGGTCATGCCCTCCGGTCATCCCGGCGACACGTTCTTGTTGCAAGCTGCACATCAATTGAATGAAGAATTTAACATTCAGCACACCACCATTCAGATCGTCACCAGCGCGTTGGCGGGATGCGACATGAAGCCGGAACACGCGGTTTAACCGGCCTTGAAAAGGCCCGCCGAAGAATCTAGTGATACGTCATGGTTAGCAGTGCGGACATGAGCGCGATGATCGGTGCGGGACAAAGCGGACGGCGACGCCGACTGTCGCTTGTGCTGGCGCTGATGCTTGGCCTCCTGGCATCGCTGATCCATTGCGGAAACTGCGATCTGGCCATCGCCGGTTCGTCATCGACCGTCATCGCTGCAATAGACGGTGACGGAACCGCACCTTCAGATGCGCCAGACACCAAGATGGCCTTTCATCACGGGCATTGCCTGAGCCACGTGACCGGGCAATCGATCTTTGCCGTTCAAATTCCAGCCGATGTGAGCCATCACGCGCCACGCATCGGCCGCGAGCAAACGCTGGCGTCCCTCGCCGGCCCGCCGCTTTTCAAACCACCCCGCGCCTGAAGTCCACGCGGCCGTAAAGGCCGTTCGGCGCGTCCGTAGCCTGACAGGCTGCGCGACGGCCAGACTCGATTCAACTCGCAAACATCACTGTTCGCAGACGTTCCTGTGAGCAGATTTGGCGACGGCATGAGCTTCAATGCTCGCGGGATTTTTAACGATGACCAGATTTCGACTGCTTGCTGCGGCAACCGCCTTGAGCGTGATTGCGGCGCTTTTCTTCAAAATGGCCTCCGCGGGCGAGGGCCATGGGCCCGCCACGACGAGTCAGCCCGCTCAACACGATGATATCGCGGTCAAACTCAGCGAGCGTCAGATCGCGGCCGGAAGCTTCGCAGTCCAGGACGTTCGCAGCGGCCTCCTGAGCAAACGCATTGTGGTGCCGGGTACGATCGTGCCGAGCGGCGAGCGCATCGCCAAGGTCTCCGTCAGATTGCTCGGTACTGTTGCCGAGCTGCGTAAGCGGCTGGGTGACGATGTGCGCGAGGGCGACGTTCTCGCCATCATCGAAAGCCGGGAAGTCGCCGACGCCAAGAGCCAGTATCTCGCGGCGCGCGTCGCCTTCGATCTTCAGGAAACGTTGTTCGGCCGCTCAAAGAGCCTGTTCGAGTCCAAGGTGAGCAGCGAAAACGACTTCCTGCGTGCGAAAACCGCGTTCGAGGACGTCGGATCAAATTCGACGTTGCGCGACAGAAGCTTTTCGCGCTGGGTTTGACCGGCGACCAGATTGCGGCCCTGCCCCAGCAGCCGGTCGAAACCCTGCGGTTGCAGGAGTTGCGCTCACCCATGAGCGGGCGCGTCGCAGAGCGCCGCGTCGATCTCGGATCGCTGGTGGGCCGCGAAGGCCAGGAAAGCGAACTGTTCGTGATCGTCGATTCGAGCGTGGTGTGGGCCGAACTTTCGCTGCAGGCGGCAGACCTTGCTGCCGTCAGCCAGGGCCAGCAAATCACCGTCACAGCCGGCTCTGGCGGCGATCCGCTGCCGGCTACCATCATGTTCGTGAGCCCGCTGCTCGACAAGGACACCCGCTCCGCCCGCGTGGTGGCATCAGTCGATAATCCATCGCACATCTTGCGGCCGGGGACGTTCGTGACCGCCGAGATTCCATTCCAGCAGACACGCGCCGACATGGTTGTGCCCAAAACCGCCGTGCAGAGCATCGACGGCCAAAACGCTGTTTTCGTTCGCACGCCGAATGGATTCGAGCCACGCAAGATCGTCACTGGCCGCGAAGACAATCGCTCGTTCGAGGTGACGTCCGGCCTGTCCGCCGGCGACAAGATCGCGACCGCCAACACCTTTGTTCTGAAGGCGGACCTCGGCAAGAGCGCCCTCGAGCATCAGCATTAAGGCCGCCGATATGATCAGTCACATTCTCGGTCTTTCCATCCGCTATCGCTGGACGGTTGTTCTGCTGAGCCTCGGCTTCGTCGCACTGGGCCTGTGGTCGCTCCTGCGGCTGCCGATTGATGCCGTTCCTGACATCACCAACAAGCAGGTGCAGATCAACACCACGGCGCCAGCGCTGTCTCCGGCAGAAATCGAAAAGCAGGTGACATTCCGAATCGAGACGGCGCTGGCCGGCATCGTCGGACTCGAAAGCACACGCTCACTCTCGCGTAACGGCTTTTCGCAGGTGACGGCGATCTTCACCGAGCAGACCGACATTTACTTCGCCCGGCAGCAGATCAACGAACGATTGATCGAATTGCGTTCGAGCCTGCCGCCCGGTGCCGATCCGAAGATGGGGCCGATCTCAACCGGCCTCGGCGAAATCTATATGTGGACGATCTCGCTTGCGCCGAAGACCGGCAGCAACGACGCCAAATCGGGCTGGCAGAACGACGGCTCGTTCCTGACGGCGGAAGGCGAGCGCCTCACGACGGAGATTGAACGCGCCGCATATCTGCGAACGGTGCAGGATTGGATCATCCGGCCACAGGTCAGAAGCGTTCCGGGCGTCGCGGGTGTCGATGCCATCGGCGGATACGTCAAGCAGTATCAGGTGAAGCCAGATCCCGCGAAGCTGATCTCGCTCGGGCTTTCATTCAGCGATGTCGTTAACGCCATCGAAGCTAACAATATCAGCCGCGGCGCCAGCACCATCGACCGCAATGGCGAGGGAATTGCCGTGCGGACCGGCGGCCGGTTGGAGAACCTTGCCGACATCGGCAACGTGACCATCATCACGCGCGGCGCCGTCCCGGTCCCTGTTCGCGATGTCGCCGATGTTGCAATCGGCGGGGAAATCCGCACCGGCAGCGCCAGCCGTGACGGACGCGAAGTCGTGATCGGAACGGCCATGATGCTGCTCGGCAACAACAGCAGAACCGTCGCCGCCGCGGTCGATGCGAAAATGCAGGACATCCGTCGCAGCCTTCCGGCCGGTGTCGCGGTGGAAACCGTTCTCAACCGCACGCAACTTGTCGACGCGACGATCACGACCGTCGCCAAGAATCTGGGCGAAGGCGCCCTGCTCGTCATTGCCGTGCTGTTCCTGCTGCTCGGCAATTTTCGTGCAGCCCTGATCACGGCGCTGGTCATCCCGCTCGCCATGCTGATGACAGCCGCAGGAATGCTGCAGGGCCGGATCAGCGCCAACCTGATGAGCCTCGGCGCGCTCGATTTTGGCCTCATCGTCGATGGTGCGGTCATCATTACGGAGAACACGCTGCGCCATCTTGCCGAGAGACAGACCGCAACCGGCCGCATGCTCTCGCTATCCGAGCGCCTCGAAACCGTGAAAGCCGCGGCGGAAGAGATGATCGGTCCCAGCGTCTACGGCCAGGCCATCATCATCCTGGTCTACCTTCCGCTTCTCACGTTCAGCGGCGTCGAAGGCAAAATGTTCGAGCCGATGGCTCTTACGGTTATCCTCGCACTCGTCTCGGCATTCGTATTGTCCCTGACTTTCGTGCCCGCGCTGATCGCCATCGCGGTCACGGGCCGGGTCAAGGAAGCCGATAATCTTGCCGTGCGCAGCCTCAAGACGTCATATGCGCCTCTGCTCAAGCGCACCATCGACAAGCCTTTCGCCGCCATCGCGACCGGACTTGTTCTGTTTGCCGGCGCGTTGCTATTGTTCCTCCGGCTCGGTCAGGAATTTGTCCCGACGCTGGATGAAAAGAACCTCGCCATGCATGCGCTGCGCATTCCCAGCACCAGCCTGACGCAATCGCAGGCGATGCAGCTCGATCTCGAGAAAGCCGTCAGCAAGTTTCCACAGGTGGCCTACGTGTTCTCAAAGACCGGAACGGCCGAGATGGCTTCCGATCCGATGCCGCCCAACACGTCCGATACCTTCATCATCTTCAAGCCGCAGGATGAATGGCCCGATCCGAAACTGGGCAAGGCCGCGCTGCTCGAGCAGATCGCAGAAGCTGTGCGCGAGCTGCCCGGCAACAGTTACGAGTTCACGCAGCCGATCCAGATGCGTTTCAACGAACTATTGGCCGGTGTGCGCGGCGATCTGGCGGTGAAGGTGTTCGGCGATGAGTTCGAGCCGCTGCTGCGAAGCGCGGGGCAGATCGCAAACATATTGCGAAAAACTAAAGGCGCGACCGACGTCAAGATCGAACAGGCCAGCGGCCTCTCCATGCTGGACATCAGCGTGAACAAGGCAGAGATCGCGCGGCGTGGCCTCAGCCTCGCGTCCGTTCAGGATGTCATCGGCACGGCTATCGGTGGACGCCACGCCGGAGCGATATTCGAAGGCGACCGGAGTTTCGAAATCGTGGTCCGGCTGCCGGAAACCATTCGCGGCGATCTCGACGCTCTCAAGAACCTTCCCGTGTCACTGCCACTGGCGGGATCGATACCAGTGACCGTTCCGCTGGGACAACTCGCAACCTTCAAGATCAGCGACGGTCCCAACCAGATCAGCCGCGAGAACGGCAAGCGGCGGGTTGTGGTCACCGCCAACGTGCGGGACCGGGACATCGGCGCTGTCGTGAATGAAGCCCGCGCGCAGATCGAGAGTGAGGTAACGCTGCCGCCCGGTTACTGGATGTTGTGGGGCGGCCAGTTCGAAAATCTGGCAGCCGCGCGACAAAGGCTCTCGATCGTCGTGCCTGCGTGTTTCCTTCTGATTTTCCTGCTGCTGATGAGTGCGCTCGGCACCGCGCGGGATGCATTGATCGTCTTCAGCGCCGTCCCTCTCGCTCTGACAGGCGGCGTTGTGGCGCTGTGGCTGCGGGGAATGCCGTTCTCGGTGTCTGCCGCGGTCGGGTTCATCGCGCTGTCTGGTATCGCCGTCCTCAACGGGCTGGTGATGCTGACCTACATCAAGCAACTGATGGCAAAGGGACAGGAGAAAGCCGAAGCAATCCTGACCGGCGCCCTCACCCGGCTGCGGCCCGTTGCCATGACGGCGCTGGTTGCGTCCCTCGGATTTGTTCCGATGGCGCTGGCTACCGGCACGGGCGCGGAAGTGCAACGGCCCATCGCGACCGTGGTCATCGGCGGCCTTATCAGCGCGACACTGCTGACGCTCTTCGTACTGCCGGCGCTCTATGCCTGGTTCGGACGCGCGCCGGCGAGCGAAGAGGTCGGGATGGAGATAGCTTCAGAGCCGGTGCAGCAGCGGGCAAGCATCGAACCATCGCACAGCTGACGTGTTCGTCACGGTCTAGGCCGCGCCGAGATACGCGGCTTTCACCTTTGGGTCCGACAGCAATGTCGCGCCATCGCCCTCGAATGCAACCTTGCCGGTTTCGAGCACGTAGCCGCGGTCGGCAATCTCAAGCGCAGCACTCGCGTTCTGCTCGACCAGAAGCACCGTCACGCCCTCGCGCCGCAGACTGACGATCGCGGTGAGGATCTGATCCACCAGCGTCGGCGACAATCCCAGCGAAGGCTCGTCCAGCAGCAACAGCTTCGGTTTGCCCATCAACGCCCGCCCGATGGCCAGCATCTGCTGCTGGCCGCCCGACAACCCGCCCGCGAGTTGGCGACGTTTCTCCGCAAGCACGGGAAACATTTCGAAGACGCGGTCACGGTCGCCGTCGATCGCCTTGTCACGGCGCATGTAAGCCCCGAGGCGAAGGTTGTCCTCGACGCTCAACGGTCCAAAAATCTGACGGCCTTCGGGCGATTGCGTCATGCCGCGCTCGACCCGCCGGTGCGGCTTGAGGCGGTCGATGCGCTCACCCAGAAAATGAATCTCGCCGGCGGTGATGGGCTGCACGCCCGACAGCGCCCGAAGCAGCGTTGTCTTGCCGGCGCCGTTCGAACCGATCAGCGCGACCACCTCGCCTGCGCGCACGGCAAGGTTCACGCCGTGCAAGACTTCGATACGGCCGTAGGCGCTGCGGAGATTTGCGACTTCAAGCACGCGCTGCCTCCCTCGCCCCGTGTTTGCCGAGATAGGCTTCGAGAACAGCGGGATTGTCGCGCACCTCGCGCGGCAGGCCCTCAGCGATGGGCTTGCCACGGTTCAGAACGAGAATCCGGGTCGAAATCTTCATGACCAGTTTCATGTCGTGCTCGACCAGAACGACCGCGATGCCCTTGGCGGCAATGCGCTGGATCAGTTCTTCGATTTCCTCGGTCTCCACGGCGTTGCAGCCGGCGGCAGGCTCGTCAAGCAGCAGCACGCGCGGTTCGGCGGCCAGTGCACGGGCGATCTCCAGACGTTTGCACGCACCATATGACAGCGAACCTGCCGCGACATCGGCGCTGCCTCGCAACCCGACATCATCCAGCAACGTCAGCGCGGCATCCCGCGTCTCGCCGTTTTGCCGCGTCACCGACGGCAATCGGAACAGGTCCGCCAGCAGATTGCAGCGCTCCCGCAGATGACGGCCGACCATGACGTTCTCGGCCGCCGTCATGCGCTGGAATATCTGGAGGTTCTGGAATGTGCGAGACATTCCACGCGCCGCGAGTTTGTCCGGCGTCAGCCCGGTGACATCTTCGCCCGACAGTTCAACGCTCCCTTGGTCGCGTTCATACACGCCTGAGACCACGTTGAAGAGCGTGGTCTTGCCCGCGCCGTTCGGCCCGATGATGGAGAGAATCTGCCCCGGGCTCACCTCGAAGCTCACGCCGTCGATCGCCTTGACGCCGCCGAATGAGATTCCAATGTCCTTGGCCGCGAGGATCGTCATGCCTGCGCCCTCTTCGCCAGCACCCGCGACAGTGTCGGGACGATACCGTCACGCATGAAGATCATCGAAACGATGATGATAAAACCGAGAAGCAGGTGCTCGTATTCCTGAAACACCGTCAGAACCTGCGGCAGGGTGATGAGGACCGCCGCGCCGACAATGCTGCCGATGACGGACCCGAGCCCCCCCAGCACCACCATCGTCACCATTTCAACGGAATGAAGAAACCCTGCCTGATCCGGATTAATGAAGCCGTTCATCAGCGCCAGCACTGACCCCGCCACTGACGCATAGGCCGCGGCGATGACGAAGGCCTGCAGCTTGAAACGCGCGACGTCGATACCGGCCACGCGCGCTGCAACCTCGCTGTCGTGAAGCGCGCGGAAGGCACGCCCGGTCGGCGTATCGTTCAGATTGAGCGCAAGCCACGTCCCCAGCACAAGAAGCCCGCCCGAGATCCAGTACCAGGTGTCCGATCCGCTGACGCGCCAACCGAACAGCATGAGCTTCGCCACGGGCATGCCATCCGGGCCGCCGGTCCATCGGCTTTCCGTGGTGATGACGAGCGCCACGAGCACGCCGAACCCGAGCGTCGCGATGGCAAGGTAGTGCCCTTTCAGTTTCAGGATCGGCCGGCCAACGAGATAGGCCAGCACCGACGAGATCGCGCAGCCGATCAGGAGCGCCGCCCATGGCGGTATGCCGAAATGCGCGGGACCGATGGCCACGGCATAGGCGCCGATCCCGAAAAAACCCGCATGGCCGAGACTGACCTGCCCGGCCGATCCCATCAGGATGTTGAGGCCGATCGCCGCGAAGGCGGACACCCAGACCAGCGACGCCACGCGAAAATAGTAGCTCGACGGAAAGATCAGCGGCAGCACCGCGACGATCGCGGCGAGCGCGATCAGGATCAGATAGCGATGACCGATTTTCTGCAGCACCGCTCAGACCCTTTCCACGGTCCGCCGGCCGAACAGGCCTTGCGGCATGGCGAACAGGACGAGAAGAATGACGATGAAGGCAAAGGCATCCTTATACGTCGAGCTGATGTAGCCGACCCCGAACGCTTCGAGCAAACCGAGCAACAATCCGCCCGCGACCGCGCCCAGCGGATTGCCCATGCCGCCAAGCATCGCCGCGGCAAATCCCTTCAGCGCGAGCATCGTACCGACGTCGTAGCTCGTCAGTGTAATGGGTGTGATCAGGATGCCGGCAACAGCACCGATGGCCGCCGATCCGCCGAACGCCAGCGCCATCACGGTCGCCGTGTTGATGCCGACCAGCCGCGCCGCAAGTCTGTTCGCGGCGGTCGCGAGTACTGCCTTGCCAAGGACTGTCCGCTCGAGAAACACATACAGCAGGATCACGATTGCCGCCGTGCCGCCGAGCACCCAGAAGCTCTGCGGTTGAACCGTCGCACCGAGCAGATGGATCGGGGTATCGCCCGAGATGCTGGGCAGTTTGTGAAACTGCTTGTCGAAGATGATCTGTGCCGCGCCGCGCAACAGGATCGAAGCCCCAATCGTGATGATAATCAGCGTGACCGGCGACGCATCGCGCGCTGGCTCGATCGCGAGCCAATACAGCAGCAGGCCAACCACGACAGACACACACACCGCAAGCACCGCAGCGAGCGGCAGCGGAACGCCGGCGGCGGTCAAAAAGACCGTCACCATGCCGCCCAGCATGACGAACTCGCCTTGCGCGAAGTTGACGACATCGGATGCGTTGTAGACCAGCGTGAAGCCAAGCGCGACCAGCGCGTAGACCGCGCCGACGGTGAGTCCGGAAATCAGAAACTGGACAAACTCGGGCATTCCGGCTCCGCGGACAAAAGCTGTCAGCCGCTTACGGCAACATTTAATATTTCAGGCAGAGAAAACAGCGCTCCCGAACGGATCAATCCGAACTATCCGGGAGCGCCGATGTTATCATGCAACGGCAGGTTCGCTTACGCGCCGGGCTTGATCAGCGACCAATCGCCGCCCTTGATTTCCAGCATGCGGAAAGCGGAGAGATCGAGCCCGAGGTGATCGGTCGGCGACATGGTCACAATGCCGCCGGTGCCGACGAATCCCTTCGTCTTCTCGATTTCATCGCGAATCTTCTTCGGATCGGTCGAGTTGGCGCGCTTCATGGCCTCGACGAGGATGTACAGGCCATCATAGGCGTGACCGCCGAATGTGGAGACCGGCTGCTTGGTGGCGTCTTCGTAGGTCTTCTTGTAGTCGACCACGACCTTCTTCTGCGGATCGCCGTCCGGCAGCTTGTCGCCGACCAGCAGCGCCGCTGCGGGCAAGCGCACGCCTTCCGCCGCCGCACCGGCAAGCTCGATGAAGCTCTTCGACGCCACGCCGTGGCTCTGATAGAGCGGCGTCGCCGTCATGCCTAGCTGCGCATAGTTGCGCGTCACGATCGCAGGCCCCTGCCCGAAGCCCGGATTAACAACTGCCTGCACGCCGGGGGTGTTCTTGATCTTGGTGAGCTGCCCGGTCATGTCGCTGTCGCGCGGACCGTAGCTTTCTTCGGTGACGATCTTGATGCCGTAATTCGGCGCGGCCTTGACGCATTGCGCCTTCATCGAAGCACCGAAGCCGTCAGTTCCCGAGATCAGCGCGATGTCGGTGAGCTTGCGCTGCTTCAGATTCTCGAAAATCTTTTCGCAAGCCATCTTGTCGGTATGCGGGGTCTTGAAGACAAACTTCCGGACCGGATCGATGACTTCAACGGCGCCTGCGAACGAAATGAACGGCACCTGTGCTTCTTCAAACACCGGAATCATCGCCATGGTCGTGCCGGTTGTCGAACCGCCTGCCATCGCCACAACCTTGTCGTCCTCGATCAGACGGGTCGCGAAGGTGCGCGCCTTATTGGCGTCGCCGCCATCGTCATAGACCACGAGTTCGATCTTCTTCCCGTTGACGCCGCCGGCGGCGTTGATCTTGTCGACATACATCCGCAGGGTCTTGTCCTCGGGCTCACCGAGAAACGAAGCCGGCCCCGTCACCGAAAGGACGGAACCAATCTTCACGGTCTGCTGCGCGAGCGCAGATCCGCTGAACGCCAGCCCGGCGACGCCGGCGGCCAACACGAATCCCAATGCTGATGTCGGTTTCACTGTTCTTCCCTCCCTGATAATGGGCGCCCGATTTTTTTTGGGCTTGCCCGGCACGTTTCCAACCACAGAGCGGCGATAGTTTCAAGTGCAACTATTGACGCCTCTGATCATCAATATAATTGACCGAACGGTTGGTCAATAGTAATCTGGTTTTCAACGGCTGAGCGTAACGGCCGATCAGGGAGAATATTGTGGACGCTGGCCAATCAATCGATAGCGCCGATGCGAACGCGGTGGCCGAGGCCTGCGCGAAGACAATGTGGCTGGAAGATCGCGCGAGCCAGGGCCTCGGGATGAGCCTGCGGCGGATAGCACCAGGCGAAGCGGTCATCTCGATGACAGTTCGCAAGGACATGACCAACGGTCACGGCATCTGTCACGGCGGTTTCATCTTTACGCTGGCGGATTCGACATTCGCATTCGCTTGCAACACCTACGACCAGCGCACGGTCGCGCAGCAATGCGCGGTGACATTTCTTCAGCCGGTGCGTGAAGGAGAAAAGCTCACGGCGCATGCGGTTGAACGCACGCGTGCGGGTCGCGGCGGCATTTATGACGTGACGGTCCGCGACAGCAGTAACAAGGTCGTTGCGGAGTTTCGAGGGCATTCGCGAACGATTTCAGGCCGGCTGCTCGCATCAGACGGCCAACAAGACAACGAATAGGACTGGGAGAGAACGTTGCTTCAGATACCGCTGCGCAAGCTCGATCGGCTGACACCCGAACGGACCGAACTCGATCGCTACGAGACCGCGTCCCGCGACGAGATTCGCGCGCTCCAGCGCGAGCGCCTGGCGTGGTCGCTGCGGCATGCCTACGACAATGTGCCGCACTACCGTGCCAAGTTCGATGCTGCAGGCGTTCGCCCGGACTCGTTCAAGGATCTTCCCGATCTGGCGAAGTTTCCGTTCACGATCAAGACGGACCTGCGCGACAATTACCCGTTCGGGATGTTCGCCGTTCCGGAAAAGGATGTCGCGCGCATCCATGCCTCGTCCGGCACCACGGGCAAGCCGACCGTCGTCGGTTACACCAAACGCGACATCGAGACCTGGAGCGACGTCGTCGCACGTTCGATCCGCGCGGCGGGAGGCCGTCCGGGCATGAAGGTCCATATCGCCTACGGATACGGACTATTCACCGGCGGCCTCGGCGCACACTACGGCGCGGAACGGCTCGGCTGCACGGTGATTCCAATTTCCGGCGGCATGACCGAACGGCAGGTCCAGCTCATCACCGATTTCAAGCCAGAAGTCATCATGGTGACGCCGTCCTACATGCTCGCGATCCTCGATGAATTCAGGAAACAGGGGTTGGATCCGCGCAAGTCTTCGTTGCAGATCGGCATCTTCGGCGCCGAGCCGTGGACCAATGCGATGCGCGAGGAAATCGAAGAAGCATTCGATCTTCACGCCGTCGATATCTACGGTCTGTCGGAGGTGATGGGTCCGGGCGTCGCCAGCGAATGCGTCGAGACGAAGGATGGCCTCCACATCTGGGAGGATCATTTCTACCCGGAAGTCATCAACCCGGTGACCGGCGAAGTGCTGCCTGACGGCGAGAAAGGCGAACTGGTCTTCACCTCGCTGACGAAGGAAGCGATGCCTGTCATTCGTTACCGGACCCGCGATCTGACGCGGTTGCTGCCGGGAACAGCGCGCTCGCTGCGCCGCATGGAGAAAGTCACCGGCCGCTCCGATGACATGATGATCGTGCGCGGCGTCAACGTGTTCCCGACACAGATCGAGGAAAAGCTCCTCACGATCCCTGCCCTCTCGGTCCACTATCAGATCATCCTCACCCGCGAGGGCCGTATGGATGAGATGGAGATCCAGGTGGAGGCCCGCCCCGAAGCCAACGACAGCATCGTACGAAAGGTGGACGCCGCCCGGCTGGAGCAGGTGATAAAGGACACGATTGGCATCACGGCCAAGGTTCGCGTTCTCGATCCGGGAGCCATCGAACGCTCCGTCGGCAAGGCCAAACGCATCATCGATCGCAGACCCAAGGCATGATCCGGAAAAGCGGATACCGGTTTCGAAAAATCATGCTCGCTTAAAGACCAAGGAATAGAGCGCCACATGGCACGCAGCCGCGCGAACGACTACGACGACAAACGACAAGCGATTCTTAATCGCTCCGCGGAACTTTTCTCGGCGCACGGTTACGATCGTGCATCGATGAACAAGATTGCCGAGGCCTGCGGTGTGTCGAAGGCTAACCTCTATCATTACTATAAGGACAAAGAGGGTCTGCTGTTCGACGTCATCCGCTTTCATCTCGAAGAGCTGCTGGAAGTCGTCGAAGCCGCCGACCGCCCCGGCGAACAATCGGAGGCGCGTTTGCGCGGGCTGATCGCCGCGCTGCTCGAGGCCTACCGGGACGCCGATTCCCAGCACAACGTTCAGATCAGCAGCATGCGCTTTCTGCCTCAGGAACGTCAGGCTGACCTCAAAAGGATGGAGCGCGATCTGGTCACCATCTTTTCAGCCGCGGTTGCCGGGGTCGCGCCGCATCTGAAGGGCACAAAGATGCTCACGCCAGTCACGATGTCCCTGTTCGGGATGCTGAACTGGCACTACCTCTGGTTCAAGAGCACAGGGTCCGTTAGCCGCGCCGAATATGCTGAGATCGCTACCAGGTTGATCTCCGATGGCGCACGCAGTCTCCTCAAGCCATCCCTGAAGACAGCGAAACGCACGGCCGCAGCTGAATAGAGTCCCGTTCAAACAGGTGCGCTTGCACCCAACATCGAAGTGACCGTCATGAAACTCGAAAGCTACGTGAACGGACAATGGGCCGCAGGGGGCCGCGACCTGATTGAAGTACGCAGCGCCGTCAGCGGCGATGTGGTGGCCGAAGCGACAAGCGGCGGGCTGGATATGCGCAGCATTCTCGCCTACGCCCGCAGCGTCGGCGGGAAGAACCTGCGCAAGCTGACATTCCATCAGCGCGCCGATCTTCTGAAGAAGCTCGCGCAGTATCTGACCGAGCGAAAGGATCAGCTTTACAAGCTGTCGTTCCAGACCGGAGCAACCCGCACAGACAATCTCATCGACGTGGATGGCGGCATCGGAACGCTGTTCGTCTATGCCGGCAAGGGCCGTCGCGAACTGCCGAATTCGACGTTTCTGATGGACGGCGCTGTCGAGCCGCTCGGCAAGACCGGCACCTTCGCCGGACAGCACATCCTCACGTCGCTGCATGGCGTCGCAGTCCACATCAACGCTTTTAACTTCCCGTGCTGGGGTCTGCTCGAAAAACTAGCGCCTGCCTTGCTTGCCGGCGTCCCCGTTGTTTCCAAGCCGGCAACGGTCACCTCTTATGTCGCACACGCGCTCGCGCGGATGATCGCGGAGTCCGGCATTCTTCCCGAAGGCGCGTTTCAATTCATCGTCGGCTCGACCGGCGACCTGTTCGACCACCTGACCTGTCAGGATGTCGTGTCGTTCACCGGCTCGGCCGATACATCGGAGAAGCTGCAACGCCATCCGGTGATCGCGAAGGAAGCCGTTCGCTTCATTGCCGAGCGGGATTCGCTGAACGCAGCGATCCTGGCGCCGGATGCCACACCCGGCACGCCGGAGTTTGATCTGTTCATCAAGGAAGTTGCCAAGGAGATGACGGTCAAGGCGGGGCAGAAATGTACCGCGATCCGCCGCGCGTTCGCGCCATCCGCCAGCGTCGACGCCGTGATCGAGGCATTACGCGAACGGCTCGCTAAGGTCGAGATCGGCAACCCAGAACTGGAAAATGTTCGCATGGGACCGGTTGTCGGCCTCGACCAGCGCCGCGATGTGCTGGCCCACTTCAAGACCCTCCGCACCGAGGCGCAACTCGTCGCCGGCGATCCCGACAACTTCGATGTTCAGGGCGCGGACGTGACGCGCGGCGCATTCCTGCCGCCGCTGCTGCTGCACTGCGCCGATCCCATTCGCGCCAACCACGTTCATTCAGTGGAAGCGTTCGGGCCAGTCAGCACCGTGATGGGCTACAGCGACCTCCACGAAGCTATCGCGCTGACCAATCGCGGCGGCGGCAGCCTTGTGGCATCGGTCTATACCCATGATCCGAAAGTGGCGTCAGACCTCGTATTCGGCATTGGCAGCTTCCACGGGCGGCTCGTGATGATCGACCGCGACTGCGCCAAGGAACAGACCGGCCACGGCTCGCCGATGCCGCATATGGTCCACGGCGGTCCCGGCCGCGCAGGCGGTGGTGAGGAACTTGGCGGCGTGCGCAGCGTGCACCATTACATGCAGCGCACCGCGCTTCAGGGCTCGCCCGCGATGCTGACAGGCATCACAGGAAGCTGGATGAAGGGAGCGCCAGTCATCGAGAAAGACAAGCATCCGTTCCGCTATCACTTCGAGGATCTGGACGTCGGACAGACCTTCTACTCGAAGGAGCGCACGATCACGCTGGAAGACATCGAGCACTTCGCGCATTTCACCGGCGATACGTTCTACGCGCACATGGACGAGGAAGCGACCAAGGGCCACCCCTTCTTCCCAGGCCGCGTTGCGCATGGCTATCTGCTGCTATCATTCGCCGCGGGGCTGTTTGTCGATCCCGATCCAGGCCCTGTGCTCGCCAACTACGGCCTCGATTCACTTCGCTTCACCAAGCCGATCCAGCCGGGAGAGACCATCAAAGTGCGGCTCACCGCGAAAGAGAAATCGCCCCGCAACAAGCAGTACGGCGAAGTACGATGGGACGTCGAGATTTTGACAGACAAGGATGAGTCTGCCGCCACCTACGAGCTTCTCACAATGAACGCAGTGCGGCCACAAGCCTAAAAATCGGAAACAACGAAAGGGAGAAACCATGATCCTCGTCACAGTGATGTATCCAGCCGGCGAAAAATTCGACACCGATTACTACCTCAAGACGCACATGCCGCTGGTGAGGGATCGCTGGGGTCCACTCGGGCTCAAGAGCGCACAGGCCATCAAGGGAATGGGCAAGCCTGATGGAAGCGCAGCCGACTACCAAATGATCGCGCTGCTGACGTTCGGATCGATGGACGACTTCAAGGCCGCCGGGAAGGCGCACGGAAAAGAGATATTCGCGGACATTCCGAACTTCACCAAGGCTCAGGCCACGGTGCAGATCAACGACGTCATTTTCTAAACGTCAGGACGATCCGGTGCCGTCGACGGATCAAACACACGTCGATCCTGCAAGCGCTCCTCGCTCGGCTTCGGGCGAGGACGCAGCGATCATACGCCACTTTACGTTAAAGGACCTTCCGGATTCGTTCTACGACGATCCCTACCCCACCTATCGCGCGTTGCAATCTACCGATCCGATCCATCGTATGCCCGACGGATCGCTGTTTCTGACTCGGCATCGCGATCTGGAAGCAATTTATAAGGACACGACGCGCTTCAGTTCCGACAAGAAAGTGGAGTTCGCGCCGAAATACGGCGACGGTTCGCTGTTGTTTCAGCATCACACCACGAGCCTGGTATTCAATGATCCGCCGCTGCACACCCGCGTGCGGCGGCTGATTGCCGGCGCGCTCAATCCGCGCGCCATCGCCGAGATGGAGCCAGGACTGATCGCGCTGGTCGACCGATTGCTGGACAACATGCAGGCCCGCGGCAACGCCGATATCATTGAGGACTTCGCCTCCGCCATCCCTGTTGAGGTGATCGGCAACCTGCTCGCGATACCGCACGAGGATCGCGCTCCGCTGCGCGGCTGGTCGCTCGCAATCCTTGGGGCGCTGGAGCCATTCCTGTCTCAAGAGGTTCAGACCCGCGGCGAGCGCGCAGTAGCAGAGTTTCTCGATTATCTGCGGCGGCTGGTTGCCGACCGCCGCAGACGTCCGGGCGATGCGGATCGCGATGTTCTCACCCGCCTCATTGAAGGTGAAGGCGCAACCGGCGAGCGACTGAGTGAAACTGAGCTCTTGCAGAACTGCATCTTCATCCTGAACGCAGGCCACGAGACAACCACCAATCTGATCGGCAACGGACTCGAACTGCTGCTGCGCTTTCCGGAACAACGTCAACGCCTGATCGGCGATCCGGCGTTGATCAAACCGGCGATCGAGGAGTTTCTGCGCTATGAGTCCTCGAACCAGCTCGGCAATCGCCGTGTCGTTCAAGACGCCGAACTCGACGGCGTAACCGTTCCACAAGGCACGCTGATCACGCTCTGCATCGGGGCAGCGAACCGCGATTCTGAGGTCTTCGCGCAGCCAAAACGCCTCGACATTGGACGCTCACCGAACCGTCACCTTGCTTTCGCCTCCGGCGCGCATGCCTGTGTGGGTCTCACTCTCGCGCGCCTCGAAGGCCGCATTGCGATCGGCCGGTTTCTCGCCCGCTTCCCGAACTTCGCGGCAGCCGGGCCTGCTCATAGGGCAAGGCGTGTGCGCTTTCGCGGCTTCACGTCGCTTCCTGTCACGCTGATATAAATCTCCATCTTCAGGACATCACATGCCGACATTCGACAAGCCCGCCGCCGAAGCCTTGCTGACGTCCGTTTTCGCAAAATGGGTGCAGGATCTCGACCTTTCGATTGAAAGCATCGATCGCGAGAGCGCAGTGCTGCGCATGCGCTTCTCCGACAAGCTCTGCCGCGACAATGGCGTCGTGTGCGGTCAGGCGCTGATGAGTCTTGCCGATACGGCGATGGTGTTCGCGGTCTGCTCTGCGGCCGGGGAATATTTCCCGATGACGACGGTGGACCAGACGATCCACTTCATGCGGCCTGCCATGCGCACTGACCTGCTGGCCGAAGCGCGCGTTGTACGGATGGGAAAGACGATGGCTTACGGAAGCATTTCCATCCGGACGGATGCCGATGCGCGGCCCGTGGCAATGGCACAGACCGCCTACGCGCTGCTGCGCGACGGGAAATAGTTACATCTGGTCGTAATCGACAACGACTCGCGACGAGACGGGATGCGCCTGACAGGTCAGCACGAATCCCGCTTCGAGCTCCCACGGCTCCAGCGAGTAGTTCACGTCCATGTGCGTCTCGCCTTCAACAATCTTTGCGCGGCACGTGCTGCACATGCCGCCCTTGCAGGCATAGGGCAGATCCATGCCGGCGCGCAGCGCGGCGTCGAGAATGGCCTCGCCATCGGCAATCGGCACATCCTTGCGCTTGCCGTCCACGATTAGGGACGCGATCGCTTTCGGTGGTGCTTCCGGCACGACCTGAATCTTCGGACGCGGCTTGCCGCCGAATTCCGAGACAAAGCGCTCGACGTGCACATGATCTTTTGGAATGCCGAGATCGATGCAGGTCGCTTCGATCTCTTCGCTCATGGCGACGGGACCGCACACGAACACGTGGTCGACCGCAGCCGCAGGCACCATTGACCGCAACAAGACCTCGATCTTCTGGCGATCGAGACGGCCGTACAGAATGGGTAAATCCTGTTCTTCCTGCGACAGCACATGGAACACTGACAGGCGGCCCATGAAGCGGTCCTTGAGTTCTTCAAGAGCCTCGCGGAACAAGATGCCGTTGGTCGCGCGATTTCCGTAAAACAGGAAGAACCGGCTGTTAGGTTCGCGCGCGAGAATGCCGCGCACGATCGAGATAATCGGGGTGATGCCGGAGCCTGCGGCAAATCCCACATGGACTCGCGCCTCACCCGGCGTATGCGCCACGCCGAAGCGGCCTGTGGGCGTCATGACATCCAGCTCGTCGCCGGACTTCAACTCATCCAGAGCCCAGCTTGAGAATGCGCCACCATCCACCTTCTTGACCGCGATGCGCAACTCATGATCGTCGGGACTTGAGCAGATCGAATACGAGCGCCGCACCTCCTCGCCATCCATGGTGGTGCGAAGCGTCAGATACTGGCCAGGCGCGAATGTGTAATCGTCAGCCAGCTCGCCCGGAATGGCGAAGGTCATCGAAACAGCGTCGGAGGTTTCGCGGCGCAGATCGGCGATGGCGAGACGATGAAATTTTGCAACGTGTGACATATGACCGACTTGCCTTAATGGCATTTGAAATAATCGAACGGCTCGCGGCACGCCTTGCAGCGCCACAACGCCTTGCAGGAGGTCGAACCGAATTCGGACAGCACCTCGGTATTCACCGAGCCACATTGCGGGCATGCGACCTGCTGCTCGCCGAACAATGCCCGCCGTCCGCCGCCGGCCTGCGGCGGCGCGATGCCATATTCTTTCAGTTTCTGGCGGCCTTGCTCGCTCATCCAGTCCGTCGTCCAGGCCGGCGATAACACCGTGCGCACCTTGGGATTGCGAAAACCTTCGCGCTCAAGCGCCAGTTCGATTTCCAGAGCGATCATGTTCATCGCGGGGCACCCGGAATAGGTCGGCGTGATCGCGACCTCCACCGCACCGTCGGTCACGGTCACATCACGCAGCACGCCAAGGTCGGCGATGGTCAGAACCGGGATTTCCGGATCGACCACCTGCGCCGCCGCGTTCCAGGCGGTCCGGCGCAAATCACGCGTATCGTTGCCGACGGTCACCATGTTGCGTTCGGAAAGGTTCTCTGCATCGATTGCAGTTCGCTGAGCAGATGCCCGAGGTGTTCGGTATGACTGCCGGTGCGGCCGCCCTTCTGCATCCAGTCGCTGGCCGGACGCTTCAGCGTCGCAACGCTTAGAACATTCGAGACCGTTTCCATCCATCGGCCGCGCAGGCCTTCCGGATCGATTGCAACGCCGGATGAAATCAACCCGGCGTCGCTTTCGTCAGCGTGGAACAGTTCGCCGGTAAACGCCCACAGATCGTCAATGGCCGCCTGCGCGCGGCGATGGCTTTCGTCCGTTCCGTCGCCGAGCCGGATTACCCACTCGGAGGTGTGGCGGAGGTGATAGGCGCTCTCCTTCTCGGACTTCGCAGCAATCGCAGCCAGAGTCTCATCCTTTGAGGGCATCATCGCGCGCCAGTACGGATCGGCAAACGCAGAATAGAAGAACTGCCGCACGATGGTGCGGGCAAAATCACCATTGGGCTGCTCGACCAGCAGCAAATTGCGATACTGGCGGACGTCGCGCAGGTAAGCGTACTTGTCCTCGTCGTTCCTCGCGCCTTCGACCTTGGCGGCATAGGTGTAGAGTTCGCGCGCCTGACCGATCAGATCGAGACCCATGTTGGCCAGTGCCATGTCCTCTTCCATCATGGGCGCATGGCCGCACCATTCCGACAGGCGATGACCGAGGATCAGCGCGTCGTCGGCGCGCCGCAGCGCGTAGAGCACCAGCGGACTCTCAGTGACTTTGATCGATGCAACGGTCATCACATATGTCCGACTTCGTCCGGCACGTCATAGAACGTCGGATGGCGATAGATCTTCGACATCGCCGGCTCGAACATCATGCCTTTTTCCGACGGATCGGATGCAACGATCGCATTCGACGGCACGACCCAGATCGAAAGCCCCTCGCCGCGGCGCGTGTAGATGTCACGCGCAGCCTGGAGCGCCAGTGTCGCGTCCACCGCATGCAATGAACCCACATGCTTGTGTGCGAGACCGTTGCGGCTGCGGATGAAGACTTCCCACAACTGAATATTCTGAGTTGTCATGATGTCCTCCCTTAGGCCGCGACCGCTGTGCGGCGCGCCTGTTGTTTCTCGGCATAAGCAACGGCTGCTTCCCGCACCCATGCACCTTCCTCGTGGGCTTTTCGACGCGCGGCCATGCGATCGCGATTGCACGGACCGTTGCCCGAGAGAACCTGCTTGAACTCGTTCCAGTCGATCGCGCCGTATTCCCAGTGGCCGGTCGCTTCGTTCCACTTCAGATCAGCATCCGGAATCGTGAGGCCGAGATAGTGCGCCTGCGGCACGGTCGCATCGATGAACTTCTGGCGCAGATCGTCGTTGGAGAAGCGCTTGATCTTCCACTGGGTCGATTGATCGCTGTGCTGGCTGAGCTGATCCGGCGGACCGAACATCATCAGGCACGGCCACCACCAGCGATCCAGCGCGTTCTGCGCCATCGCCTTCTGCTCCTCGGTGCCGCGCGACAGCGTCAGCATGATCTCGTAGCCCTGACGCTGGTGGAACGACTCCTCCTTGCAGACGCGGATCATCGCGCGCGCATAAGGACCATATGAACAGCGGCAAAGCGGAATCTGGTTCATGATGGCTGCGCCATCGACCAGCCAGCCGATTGCGCCGATATCGGCCCAGGTCGGGGTCGGATAATTGAAGATCGAGGAATACTTTGCCTTGCCGCTCAGCATCAGGTCGACGAGTTCCTCGCGCGACGAGCCGAGCGTCTCGGCCGCCGCGTAGAGATAAAGCCCGTGGCCGCATTCGTCCTGCACCTTGGCCAGCAGCGCGGCCTTGCGGCGCAACGTCGGCGCGCGCGTGATCCAGTTGCCTTCGGGCAGCATGCCAACAATCTCGGAATGGGCGTGCTGGGAAATCTGGCGCGTCAGCGTCTTGCGATACGCGACCGGCATCCAGTCGTTCGCCTCGATGCGATCGTCGGCATCGATACGTGCCTGAAAGTGCGCCGCGCGTTCGGCGTCCTCGACGTGAACGACTTCGGCCTCTGATGTGTTGAGCGCTTGGGTGTACATCGCCGTTTCCTCCGGGAGACGGCGATTAATATATAACAAAAAATTCTATCTACAAGTTATTTTTGTAACATATCGCGCTGCACATCCGAGAACCGGCGCCCTAGTTCCGGGCCCGGCGGGCGCAGGGAGCCGGTCACACTCTCCCCGTGTGCGTCCAGCCATGATTCGGAAGCCGGCAGAAGAGCTTGATAAATCCGCGCACAGAACTTGCGAGCCTCGAGCGCCGGCCACGCGGGCGGCAGAAGCGCCGCCGGAAGCAGCGGATCGCGCAAAATGACCCGCCGATAGTGATGGATCAGAAGGATGCGCGCGAGCATGGCGTCCGCCGGCGATATCTTTTCGGTACTGCCGATCCAGGCCTCCAACGGCGCGAAGGTTTTCATGAACTCGCGGTACGATTCTGCGGTTCGCTCCAGCGACCAGCTCGCTTCCACCAGCCGCCGCCCCATCGCGTCGTCGGCAGAAACCTCCAGCCGGATCGCGCCGGCAGCCGCCGACGGCAAGGGCACGGCAGATGGCGCTACCCACACGCCTGGCATCGGGCTGCCGAACCCGGCTTCCGTCAAAGCCGTCCGCGCCGCCTCGCGGTCCGCGCCGTTTCCGATCAGCAATAGCTCGAAGCGCCCTGCCCAATTCGATGGATGCGGATTGTAAACATGCTCGACAGCGGTCTCGAACCGCTCGCGTCCGCTCTTGGCGAGCTTGTAAAAGCTCTTCCGGCCAACCTTGTCGCGGTCGAGCCAACCGTCTGCGGCGAGCCGCGACACCGCCGTGCGGACCACGCCGCCGTCGGTCCCCAGCATGTCGAGAAATTGCAGCAACGTGCCGAGCCAGACCGAACCGCCGCGCGGCAGGATGGCATCGCCGTAGAACGTGATGATGAGGGATCCGGTGCGCGATGGCTCACGCTTGAATCGGCTGACGATGCGGGAAAGCGGATGGGGACTCATGGGCACGCAGCATAGTGTATTCCGTCAGGGCGGCGAGCATGGGCAAATTAGAAGATGTCGCTCTAAACGCACGCGAGCCTTCCTTGCTTCGGAATCAGCCTTTGGAATGGGCCTACAACAGCCACTTTGCTTTCCGCGCAAATATCTTAATCCACTACATCAAGAGGCGACGTCGACACCTTTGGCGCCAGGCTAAGCGTATGAATAATCGCAAGAATTGGCCGCGACTGACCGAATTGAGCCCAACCTTGCAGGAACCTTGGCAGAGCTTCCGTCAGGCGGCTTGCCGCTGTCGCGAAACGCCTTTATACGTTCCCGCGCACCAACCAAATCAGACCTTCGATTTCGGATGCTGCCGCCCCGAGCCATACTAACGTATTGATTCTGGACGACTAAATTAGCCTTTGTCCAAAGGCGAAAAGACTGCGGACACGCACGCTTTTCGCTCCCTTCGTCTATCGGTTAGGACGCCACCCTTTCACGGTGGAGAGAGCGGTTCGATTCCGCTAGGGAGCGCCACCATCCCCCTCGAAATCACTCCAATTGTCGCACGCTACCTGTTGCCGCCGCCGCTGCCGATCTCGTTGCTGGCGTTCGGCCTGTTGGTCGCCTGATTCGCACCTGACGGCCCTCCTCCGGCGTACGGATTGCCGGGAMTGGTGCTCTGCGACGACATGCCGGTGGTGGATTGGTGCTTCTTCGCGTGGTGCTTCGGCTTCGCCGCCGCTCCGCTTATCGAGAGCGCAAATGCACATAGCGACACGATCATGATTTTTTTCATCGACCTGGTTCCCTGATCTCGGTGTGCGATGTCGAAACACTCATCTGTCATCGATGTTCCGGAAATAAAGATGACAAACGTTCACAAAGCCGCCATTGCCCGCGACACCTGAAATGCGAATGTTGGAATCGGACCACTAGCCGCCGGAGCACCACGCATGAACCGCAAGCTGATCGACATTTCCGTGCCGTTGCAGAACGACATCCCGGCCGACCCTCCCGGCAACCATCCGACAATCCAGTACATCGACCACCAGCAGGGATTGCCGCGCATGCTGCAATTCTTCGACGGATTGAAGAAAGAGGATCTGCCGGACGGCGAAGGCTGGGCCGTCGAGCAGGTGAATCTCTCGACCCACAACGGCACGCATCTCGACGCGCCCTATCACTTTCATCCCACCATGAATCGCGGCGAGCGATCATGGACCATCGATGAAGTCCCGCTGGAGTGGTGTTTTCAGCCGGGCGTGAAACTCGACTTCCGCCATTTTCCCGATGGCTATGTCGCGACCGCCGCTGACGTCGAAGCCGAGCTGAAACGCATCGGACATACGCTCAAGCCGCTTGAGATCGTCGTCGTCAATACCAGCGCAGGCGCCAAATACGGCCGTCCGGATTACGTCATCTCCGGATGCGGCATGGGCTACGAGGCGACGATGTACTTGCTGGAACGGGGTGTCCGCCTGACCGGCACCGATGGCTGGAGCTGGGATGCTCCCTTTGTCTACACCGCCAAGAAATATGCCGAGACGAAAGACGCGAGCCTGATCTGGGAAGGCCACAAGGCCGGCCGCCACATCGGCTATTGCCACCTCGAAAAGCTGCACAATTTAGAACAATTGCCATCGACCGGATTCACGGTGTCGTGTTTCCCCGTGAAAATCGAACGCGCGTCAGCGGGCTGGACCCGCGCAGTCGCGATTCTTGACACGTAACATCGATGCGAATGCCCCCTTAACAATCGGGCCGGCGCAGGACTAAGCTCGTGGAGCCCGGCGATGCCGGATCAGCAATACGGAGACGGTCAATGACGATGCCTCAGGATGTCGCCCGGCTTGAATCGCAGATGAGGGAAGCTGTGAAGACCCACTGGAAGGCCTTCCTGATCGAAGGCATCGTACTCGTCATCTTGGGAATGGCGGCGATTGCCATTCCGCTGCTGGCCAGTATCGCGGTGACGATCTTCCTCGGCTGGCTGTTCCTGATCAGCGGCATCGTGGGCCTCTATCTGACCTTCACCACGCGCGACATGCCGGGCTTCTGGTGGTCGTTGCTCTCCGCCGTGCTGGCGCTTGCCGCAGGTCTTATCCTGCTCGTGCAACCCATCGCGGGCACGCTGACGCTCACCCTTGTGGTTAGCGCTTACTTCATCGCCGAAGGCATCACCACCATCATGTACGCCCTCGCCCATCGGAAAGAATTGACCGGGCGATGGGGATGGCTGCTCGTCTCGGGAATCGTTGACCTGGTCGTGGCCGCGCTCATCATCGCCGGACTGCCCGGCTCAGCCACATGGGCGATTGGCCTTCTGGTCGGGATCAACCTGGTGTTTGGCGGCACATCCCTGATCGGGATGGCGCTCGCCGCGCGTAACGCGTGATACTGTAAGGGTGGCTTCTCAGCCGCCGCCCTTCTTAGCAGCCTCGGCAAATGCTCTTGATCTTGCGATCAAGTGCCTTGTCCTCGGCCGATTCAGTGTAATTTTTTTCCTGCGCGGACGGCACTTGGTCGGCGCGCGGCTGCCGGTGTCCCACGGGCGCCGAAGGGATACCGCGATCCGATGCCGCCGAGGGAGTTGCGGGACCCGGCGTCCCGCTCTTGCTTTGCGCCAGCACACCCGAGGCGCCCAGCAGCAAGGCGACGACGGCGATTGGGATGATCTTTCTCATGTCACATCTCCACCAATGTGATTCCTCAGCACGACATTACTCTACTGAGAACGGGGTGGGTTTTCTATCGTTCCGCAGTTGCGTCTGCCCTGCGCTGCACAATCCTGTGTCTTGCGCAGATCGGCCATCGATCCGAGCAACCAGATACCAGCGGCAGCCAGCACGACGAAAAAACCAAGCATTACTGCGTTCTCAACGGCGCGATTGCCGTCATGATCGGGAGGTTCGGGTTCGCTCGTCACCAAATCATCAGTCCGCGGGTGGATAGAGGTGCACATCGCCGCAATAGTCCACGACACGGTATTGCTGCTCCGCGTCTTCACTTCTCCGCGACAGATACTGAGGACCGATCGGCGCCTTGCCGTGACCGCCGGGAATGTCGAGCACGTAATCCGGCTGACACAAGCCCGATACGCGCCCGCGCAGCGACTGCATCAGCTTTTGTCCCTCTTCGAGGGTCGTTCGCAGATGCGCCGTTCCCGGCGCCAAATCGCCGTGATGCAGGTAATAGGGCTTGATCCGGCACTCCACGAAGCCGCGCATCAACGCTTCCAGTGTCGCCGCATTATCGTTGACGCCGCGCAGCAGCACCGACTGGCTGACCATCGGAATGCCAGCGTCAATCATTCGTGCACATGCGGCACGTGCTTCATCCGTCAGTTCGCGCGGATGATTGGCGTGTAGCGCCACCCATGTCGTGGCGTCGTTCACTTTCAAAGCGGCAACGGTCTCGTCTGTCACCCTTGAAGGAGCGGCGACCGGCACGCGGGTGTGAATGCGGATAATCTTGACGTGATCGATGGCACCGAGATCGTCCATGATCTCTTTGAGCCGGCGCGCAGACAACATCAGCGGATCCCCGCCGGTCAGGATTACTTCCCAGATTTCCGGATGGGTGCGGATGTAATCCAGCGCGCTTGCGTAAGCTTCATTGGAAAGAGCCGTCTCCTTCCCCGGGCCGACCATTTCGCGGCGGAAGCAGAACCGGCAGTAAACCGCGCAGACATGCACCAGCTTGAACAGCACGCGGTCCGGATAGCGGTGCACGATGCCGCTTACCGGCGAATGGGTATGATCGCCGATGGGATCGGCATTCTCGTTGGGCTGTGTCACCAGTTCGTCGGCAGACGGGACATACTGGCGTGCGATCGGGTCGTCGGGGTCCGATGAATCAATCAGCGCGGCAACCTCCGGCGTCACGGCGACCGCGTAACGCGCAGCAACCTTCTCGAGCGCCGACAGATTTTCGGGCGAAGCGAGGCCATGCTCGATCAAGTCGGTCGCGGTTCGCAATGTTGCAGCGGCGCGGCGGGTCATGCATCACCTTCCGGCGGCGTCCAAACCACCTGATCGATGCGGCTTGCGCCGCTCGCCAGCATCACAAGACGATCGAATCCGAGCGCCACGCCGCAGGCTTCCGGCATGTGCGTCATCGCTGCAAGAAACTCCTCATCGAGCGGATAGCGTTCGCCATAGCGCCGCTCCTTCTCGTCCATCGCGTACGTGAAGCGCAGCCGTTGTTCGTCCGCGTCGATCAACTCGCCGAACCCGTTCGCGAGCTCGACGCCGCAGGCATAAACCTCGAAACGCTCCGCAACCCGCGGATCGGACGGCTTGACGCGCGCCAGTGCGGATTCCGGCGCAGGATACTCGTAAAGGATCGTCAAACGGCCCTGTCCCAGATTCGGCTCGACATGCTCGACCAGAATCTTGCTGAAAATGTCCGACCATGTATCGTCACCGGTGACGCGCACGCGGCTTGCTGCCGCCGCTGCCAGCGCCTCGCGGTCCGCACGCCCGTCCGGAATCGTGGCAAGCAGATCGATGCCTGCGAAACGAGTGAACGCCTCCGCCACGGTCAGCAGATCGGGTTCAGAAAATGGATCGGCGATCTTGCCGCGAAACGAGAACGTTCCGATACCGGTCGTTTGAGCCGCATGGGCAACGACAACAACGCTATCGGCCATCACCGCCTCATAACCCTCATTGGCGCGGTACCACTCCAGCATCGTGAATTCAGGCAAATGAAGCGGCCCGCGTTCGCGATCCCGGAACACCCGGGCGAATTCCACGATTCTGGTTTCGCCGGCGGCCAGCAGCTTCTTGCAGGCGAATTCGGGCGAAGTCCGCAGGAAGTATCGCGACTTGTCGCCAGAGGCCGAGGTCAGATCGGCCGACGGGGCATGAAGATGGGTCTCGTTCCCGGGCGATTTTTGCAGGATTCGGGTCTCGACTTCCGCGAATCCCTCGTCCTCAAACCAATCCCGCAAGGCACGGGAAATTGCGCTCCGCGCCTGCAAAAACGGCTTGCGGTCCACATGGCGATCCGGCATCCACCAGGGCGAAAGTTTCTGCCCCGCGTTCATGCCCGAAACGCCCGATTCCGCAGCAAAATGCTGGCTTTGCCGGGGCAAATCAGTATGTTGCAGCCCGAAACCGCCTTGCCGGACCCGCCAGCGCCGAACCTACGCCGCGACCGGCCCTGAACGTTAGGAAACCTATCTGTGAAAGTCATCGCCAGTTCGATCCGCAAGGGCAACATCATTGAGCAGGACGGCAAGCTATATGTCGTTCTGAGCGCGGAGAACATCCACCCCGGCAAGGGAACCCCGGTCAGCCAGATCGAAATGCGCCGGATCAGCGACGGCACCAAAGTGTCCGAGCGCTACAAGACCACCGATCAGGTCGAGCGCGCATTCGTCGAGGACCGTGACTTCAACTATCTCTATGAAGACGGCGACGGCTTCCATTTCATGAACAACGAAAACTTCGACCAGCTACTGGTTCGGAAGGACGTGGTCGGCACGCAGGCGCCGTACCTGCAGGAAAACATGACCGTGAAGCTCTCGATATTCGAAGGCAACGCGGTGGCGATCGTACTGCCGCAGCGCGTCACCCTTGAGGTTGTCGACACCGAGCCGGTGACCAAAGGACAGACCGCGTCCTCGTCCTATAAGCCAGCGATCCTTTCCAATGGTGTCCGGACGGGCGTTCCGCCTCACATTGGCACCGGAACGCGCATCGTCGTCCTGACGGAAGACGGCTCTTACGTCGAGCGCGCGAAGGATTAAGCGCGGATCTCGCGAGGATGCATTGACACCGGCGAGGACAGCAAACCGCAACAGAACAGCATCGGTGAAATTCTGGTGCTGCCTTCTCTTCGTTGCCGCGCTCTCCGGCCTTCTCTCGCCATCTGTTTACGCTGACGACTTCAGGACACCTGCCATTTCCGTGGTCAGGGCGGACTGGCCTGCGGCTGTCAGGCAACTCAAGACCGAGATCGATTCACAGCCGTTTGCCGTCAATCAGTTTACCTTCGCCTCCGGACGCCAGCCTCTGCGGATTAACCCGCACCGTATTGTAGCGATCTCGCAGCTAAACGCAGTGACCTCGCCGATTTTTCCTGGAGTTCAACTCAGTCCGGTGCCGGTGCTGTTGCCGTTCGACAGCGCGCTCTATCTCTCCGACCGCCAAAGTGGCGCTATCGGCCTGCTCGTGTCGCGCTATCAGGCTGGCTTCAACGCCGCTGCCATGTTCGATGCGGGACCCTCGGGATACGATGCGGTCTTCACACTCCACCCCGGCGCGGGCGACGGCATGCCATCCCGCGTGTATTCACGGCCGGTAGAAGTCCAGATCACGGCGTCATTGCTGGTCTACGACATCAACGATCCGCTCGCCGGAAAAGGCGAGCCGGTGAAGGCGCTGGCCACGCAATTCCCCAATCTGCGCCGGGTGATCCGTGAAGGTTACGTGCGCTATGCATTCACGCGTTTCGGCGTGCCCTATGTGGTCTCGATCCAGTGTCTCGACAGTGTCGCGCGCAGCAAGCGCCTGTCCTGCCGCGAAGCCTCACCGGTCGCCGAACGGTTCCTGAAGGCTCTGCGCGTCGCCGGCGGCACGCCGCGCAGTCCGCGTTACAATATCGCATCGAATGTCTCTGAGCGACCGATCGAATATTCCGCAGACTTCACCTATCGCCCGCCTGGTGAGATTATCGCCAACAGCGGATATCGCGGACAAGGTGGTCATCGCGATATGACCGTCTATGCTCAGATCCGCTTTCCGCTCAAGAAGGCTCCCGCCTTCGCCAACTCGCAATCCTTCATGAATTGGGGCGACTGCAATCTCACCGGACGAGTGGCGTGGACTCCAACTAAAGGGGACCAGTATCGTTGCAAACGCAATGACAAGCCGCTGGTGTTCGACGAATCCGCGAAGGAGAACTACAGCTATCCTTGGCAGGATAACTTCTGCGAAACACGCGATTTCGGAGTCGGCCAATGCGCCAACGGCATGGGCCATCAGGGTCAGGATATCCGGCCCTCATCGTGCTCCCTGCGCAACGACGGCGCCGATCGCTGCATCCCGGATATTTTTCCGGCAGTCGCCGTACGGGACGGCGTGGTGGTTCGCGCGCCAGCGCAGCAGGCGATGCACCTTCTCGTGAACACCCGCAACGAGCATATCCGTTTCCGTTACATGCACATGAACCCGGCTCGTCTCGACGCTGACGGCATGGTTCACGGACGACGCGTCGCCGAGGGCGAAAAGATCGGCGTCGTGTCGAATTATCAGGATCGCATCGGCGGGACGACAGTTCACCTGCACTTCGACGTCCAGGTGTTCACGCGCGACGGGTGGCTGTGGGTCAATCCTTATGTCACGCTGGTCTCGTCCTACGAGCGCCTGATCGACGGGCGCGGACGCGAATACATGCCGCCGTCCCCCGAAGCACCCGCGATGGCGCACGCCATGCCGCCCCGGAACATTGCGCCCGGTACCGCCAGGGAAGGCGAAGGCAAGTAGACACAAAACCGCAGCAGATGGCCTTTGGCCGAACCGGCCAAGCCGCGCTACAGTAACGGCATGACGCAGAGAGATTCTTCGGACACAAGTTCCCTCACACGGCGCTCATTGCTGGGCTCGGCGCTTGGTGCAAGTGCGCTCGTAGCAAACCCGTTTCGTGCGCTCGCGGCGCCCCCCGGCTTCGATCAGTGGCGGGAAGGCTTTCGCGCCCGCGCGCTTGCTCGCGGTATTTCCGAGGGCACCTACATCCGCTGCCTCAGCCGGATCGAACCGGACATGAGCGTGTTCGACAAGATGCGCAAGCAGCCGGAGTTCAACGAACAGCTCTGGCAATACATCAACCGCCGCGTTTCGGATTGGCGGCTCGCGGCCGGCAAGGCGGCGCTGCAGAAATACAACGCGCTGTTCACACGCATCGAAAAGGATTTTGGTGTCGAGCGCGGCACGCTCCTGGCGCTGTGGGGTGTCGAGACGGCGTACGGCGATCCGCTGGTGCAGCAGAACCATATGCGGCCGGTGTTTCCTTCTCTCGCGGCGCTGGCGTGGAATGAGCCTCGCCGCAAGGCCTATTGGGAAACCGAACTCATCAACGCGCTGCGCATCGTCGACAAGCATTGGAGCACGCCGGAGGAAATGCGCGGCTCATGGGCCGGCGCGATGGGCCATACCCAATGGATGCCGGAAGTCTGGCTCAACGTCGGTTTTGACTATGACGGCGACGGACGCGTCTCGCCGTTCGGCAGGCCCGACGATGCGCTAGGCTCCAGTGCGCGCTATCTCGTCAATCGCGGCAAGTATCGTCGCGGTGAGCATTGGGGTTACGAAGTGCGCGGCGCGACCGCAACGAAAAGCGGCAACCAGTCTTATGCAAAATGGGCGGCAGCAGGTGTCACACGTGCCGACGGCCAGCCGTTTCCGCGCCCCAATGACATGGCGCAGCTATGGGTGCCGGTGCAAGGCGGCCCATCGTTCCTGTTGGGGCCGAATTTCTATGCGGTGAAAAGCTACAACCCGTCGATGAACTACGCGCTCGCCATCGTGCATCTGGGCGACCGCATTCTCGGCGCTGGACCGTTCGTGCAGCCCTTCCCCGGATCGGAACGTGCGCTGACGCTCGCCGAAGTGCAGGAAGTTCAGACACGCCTCACCAAAGCAGGTTTCGACACCGGCGGCACCGATGGCCGTGTCGGCAACGACACCATGAAGGCGGTTCGGGATTTCCAGACCAAGGCCGGTCTGCTGCCCGCCGACGGCTATGCCGGATTAAAGGTGCTGGCGCGGCTGCGGCAAGGCTCTTGATCTCCTAGCGGATCACCGCAGGCCCAAGATCCGGCACCGCGACATCGGTGACGCGCATCTGCACGCGTTCGGAACCCTGCCAGCGATCGACCGTCAACGATCCCGCGACATGCAACATCTGACCGCGATTTTCGACCAGCGCATTGCCGAGCTTCTGGCCCACGGAGCGAAAAGCGATGCCGTTGACGAAAGAGCCATCACCCGATTTGAAGCGGAGACGGAGGTGCGCCTGCCCCACTTCATCAGCGAAGACGAGTTGGTGTGACGGCAACGCGATCAACGGTTCGGGATTGCCCGCACCGAACGGCCCGGCGCGGTTCAGGGTCGCGACGAAATCCGTCGTCACCGCACGCGCGGTGACTGCGCCATCGATGAACAGCTCGTTGGCGTGCCGCGCGTCCGCGACCGTCGCCGCGAGCGCCGTCTCGACATAGGCCCGGAATTCCGCAAGGCGCTCCTTCTTCAAGGTCACGCCCGCCGCCATCGCGTGCCCGCCACCCTTCAGCAGGATGCCGTCGTGCACCGCCTGACGCACGACCTTGCCGAGGTCGACGCCCGGAATGGAGCGGCCCGATCCTGTGCCGATGCCGCCGGGCTCAAGCGCGATGGCAAAAGCCGGCCGGGAAAACTTCTCCTTGAGACGCGACGCCACAAGGCCCACCACGCCTGGATGCCAGCCCTCTGAGGCCGTCACGATCACTGCGCCTTTGTCGTCGAGCCCGAGCGAAGCCAGCGCTTCGGCCTCGGCTTGCGCTTCCGCCATCTGTTCGATGACGCGGCGCTCGGTGTTGAGGCGGTCGAGTTCGGCTGCGACCCGCGCGGCTTCCGAGATGTCGCCCTCCAGCAGCAGCCGCACGCCGAGGTCCGCCCGCCCGATACGGCCACCTGCATTGATACGCGGGCCAAGCATGAAGCCGAGATGCCATGCCTCAGGCGGGCCGCTGAGCCGCGACACATCCATCAGCGCGGTGTGGCCGACATGGTCGCGGCGGCGAAGCGCAATGAGCCCCTTGGCGACGAAAGCACGGTTGAGGCCAGTCAATGAGGCGACGTCAGCCACCGTGCCGAGCGCGACATGGTGGAGTGCGTCCAGCAGATTGGGCTCGGGCCGCTCGTCCGACCAGAAATTGCGCGCACGCAACTCACGGTTTACCGCGACCAGTGTCACGAACACCAGACCCACGGCCGCGAGATGCCCGAGGCCTGACAGATCGTCGGGACGGTTCGGATTGACGAGCGCATCCACCACAGGAAGCTCATCGCCGCATTGATGATGGTCGATGACGACCACATCCATGCCGAGCTTCTTGGCCTCGGCCAGCGGTTCGATGCTGGTGGTGCCGCAATCGACCGTCACCAGCAACGTTGCGCCCCTGTTGGCGAGACCGCGCACGGCTTCCACATTGGGACCGTAGCCTTCGAAGATGCGATCGGGAATGTGGATCAGCGGATCGAGCCCGCAATGGCGCAGATGCCAGGTCAGTAGCGCCGCCGAGGTCGCACCGTCCACATCGTAGTCGCCGAAGATCGCGACCTTCTCGCCACGCGCAGCTGCGTCAGCGATGCGCTTCGCGGCAGCTTCCATCTCCGTCACGGTCAAGGGATCGGGCAGCAGCTTGCGGATCGTGGGGTCGAGAAAATCATCGACCGCGTCGATGTCGATGCCGCGGCCGGCAATGATCCGCGCCAGCATTTCCGGCACCTGATAGCGCTGCGCGATGGCGAGCGCTCGCGCTGCCCCGCGCGGATCGAGCCGATCGCGCCAGACCCGGCCCGTCGCCGATCGCGCCACGCCGAGGAAGGCCGGCGGCGTCTCAACGGGGAATGCGGATGCTGGGAGCGTCATGATGCCTTTCGCAGGTAAGCACGAGGCGCAAAGGTTCAATGATTCGCGAACACGCGATCAGCAACCCAGCTTATCAGCCAGATCGTTGAAGTCCTTCGCGACAAAATTCCACTCGCCCTCGGGGCCAAAATCGCGGCTCTGCAACGGGCCATATTCCGTCGGGCGCGGCACGAAAGCCGTCTTCAATCCGAAACTCTGGGCCGCAGCCAGATCGTTGTTGTGGGCGGCAACAAGCATCACCTGTTCGGGGGCCAGACTGAGGATTTTGGCCGCGCCGAGATAGGCTTCCCGATCGGGCTTGTAATGGCCGAACACCTCGGCGCTGAGGACAAGATCCCACGGCAGACCGGCGAACTTCGCCATATTGGTCAGCAGCGCGACGTTGCCGTTCGAGAGCGGACTGATGATGAACTTTGTCTTCAATCGCGTCAGGCCGCCGACGCTGTCCGGCCACGGATGGAGGCTGTGCCAGCCGCGCGTGAGATAGTCGAAATCGACCGATGTCAGTCCAGTGATACCGAGCTTTGCCGCCAGCGGCTCGATGGACTGACGCTGCAGGTCATCGAGGATGATAAAACCACGCTCGGGATGCTTCCGCACCTCGTCCATCGACGGCATGTACGCGCCGCGCCAGCCATCGACCAGTGCGGTCCAGTCGCCCTTGATGTTCCTGGCTTTGCCCCAGGCGGTAAAATTGTCGATCAGGCTGGTCCGCCAGTCGACCACGGTACCGAAAACGTCGAACAGCAGCGCCTTGATCTCAGACATCAAACACCTTCAGAAAATCTTGCGGTACTGCATGAATCCGGAGCGATCAGCGACTTCGTCGTAGAGAATTTGCGCGCGGGCATTCTCGAACTGAGTCAGCCAGTGCACGCGGCTCGCGCCGGCAGCCTTGGCCTTCTCGTAGACGGCTTCGATCAGCTTGCGCCCGACGCCGTGTCCGCGTGCGCCCTCGTTCACGAACAGATCCTGCAGGTAGCAATAGTCGCCGACCGTCCAGCATGAACGGTGATAAAGGAAATGAACAATGCCGGTCAGGTTGCCGTCCACATACGCGCCCAGCACGTACATCGGCTCCGTGTCATCGTGGAAACGTTTCCATGTGACGTCGGTGGTCGCAGCAGGAACCGTCGCCTTGTAGAATTTCAGATAACCGGCCCACAAAGGCTCCCATGCTTCGCGCTCATCCTCGCGAACGGGCCGGATGACAACGCGCTCGGTCATGGTGACGTCCTGCTCAATCGAGGTGGAATTTCTCGAACTGGCGATGCTCGCCCTTGATGATACGAACCGTGCCGGTCACCGACCGCATCACGACAGTCTCGGTCTCGATCACATTCTTGCGGAACTTGACGCCGGAGAGCAGCGAGCCGTCGGTGACGCCGGTTGCCGAGAACAAACAGTCACCGCGTACCATGTCCTCGATGCCGTAGACCATCGCGTAATCCTTGACGCCCATTTTCGCCGCGCGCTCGCGCTTCTCATCGGTATCGAGAATGAGACGGCACTGCATCTGACCGCCGATGCAGCGCAATGCCGCGGCCGCCAGCACGCCTTCTGGCGCGCCGCCGGTGCCCAAGTAGATATCGACGCCGGTGTTGTCAGGGTCGGCGGTGTGGATCACACCGGCAACGTCGCCGTCGGTGATGAGACGCACGGCAGCGCCGGTGGAACGGATGGCATTGATGATGTCAGCGTGACGCGGACGATCGAGCACCAACGCGGTGATGGCTGAAGGGTGCACGTCCTTGGCGCGGGCGAGACGGCGGATGTTCTCGGCCGGCGATGCATCGAGATCGACCACGTTTTTCGGATAACCGGGACCGACCGCGATCTTCTGCATGTAGACGTCCGGCGCATTCAGCAGCGTACCGCCTTCCGCGATCGCCATGGTCGCAATCGCGCCCGGCATATTCTTCGCGCAGAGCGTGGTGCCCTCGAGCGGATCAACCGCGATGTCGACTTCGGGGCCGCCGCCCTCAGCACCAACCTTTTCGCCGATGAAGAGCATCGGCGCTTCGTCACGCTCGCCCTCGCCGATCACCACTGTGCCCTGAATTGGAATCTTGTTCAGTTCGCGCCGCATGGCATCCACCGCTGCCTGATCGGCGGCCTTCTCGTTGCCGTGTCCCCTCAGGCGCGCTGCGGAGACGGCCGCGCGTTCCGTCACGCGAACGATTTCGAGTGTGAGAATGCGTTCCAGCAAAAGCTGCGGCGGAACGGAAATCGTAACGGACATAGGCTAACTCCTAAACAACGAGCATATCGGTGGACCCGGTCGATCCGGACCCTATCAGTTCTTTTCGATGCGGATGACCTGCGGACGGCCAGTTATCACCCGATCTTGTTGTACGGCGTGCAAGGCGCGGCGCACGGCATCTTCGGTGGTTGCGTAAGTGATGAGGATAACAGGAACCGGAGCCGGTTTGCCGCGCTTATTCAGCACATCCATTGTGCCGTCGGGATGACGCTGCACGATCGATTCAATGGAGATTTTCTGTTCCGCGAGCCGCGTGGCGATGGTCGCCGCGGTTCCGGCGAGGTCTCGCGCCATCAGGCGAATGTAGTAGCCGCCCTCGTGGCGCTTCATCGGCGCCTTGTCCGTGGTCTTGAGTTTTGCCATCGGCCGTCCGAACGGCAGCGCGCGAATGCCCCGCGCCACATCCGCGATATCGGCAAGCACCGCCGATGCGGTGGCCGCGCCGCCCGCACCGGGTCCAACCAACGTGATCGGCGGAATACCCTCACCGTCGATGGTCACCGCGTTGGTCACATCCATGACCTGCGCGATCGAGGATGATTTTGGCACCATGGTCGGATGGACGCGCTGTTCGATGCCGGACTCGGTACGCACCGCGACGCCAAGCAACTTCACGCGATAGCCAAGCTCTTCGGCAGCACGCAGATCTTCCGGCGCGATGGATGAGATGCCTTCGACATAGACCGCGTTCTGGTTCACCTTGGTGCCGAACGCGAGGCTGGCGAGGATCGCGAGCTTCTGTGCGGTGTCGTGCCCATCCACATCGAACGACGGATTGGCCTCGGCATATCCGAGCCGCTGCGCATCCTTGAGACACTCCGCGAAGGACAGTCCCTCGCGCTCCATGCGCGTGAGGATGTAGTTACAGGTGCCGTTGAGAATGCCATAGACGCGATTGACGCCGGTGCCGGCGAGCCCTTCGCGCAATGTCTTGATGACAGGAATGGCCGCGCCCACCGCGGCCTCGTAGTTCAACGCGCCGCCATGCTTCTCAGCCAGCGCAGCAAGCCGCGAGCCATGCTTGGCGATCAGCGCCTTATTGGCCGTGACCACCGATTTGCCGTTCCTGAGTGCGGCTTCGATCGCCGACAATGCCGGCTCACCGGAGCCACCCATCAGCTCGACAAAGCAATCGATTTTCGGATCGTTAGCCAGCGCCAACGGATTCTTCGCCCATTCGATGCCGCGCAGGTCGAGGCTGCGCTTCTTGACCTTCGAGCGGGCGGACACCGCGACAACGCGGACGCTACGGCCGCATCGCGCCGACATGGCCCTGCTCTGACTTTCAATCAGGCGGACCACCTCGGCACCCACGGTGCCGAGACCCGCTATACCCACCTTGAGTGGTGCGACCATGATGCTGAAAACCTGTCGGAAAACTATCGCCGGGTGGCGAGCGGAACCACGTTGTGCAACGATTCAACGCCACTTTCAAGGAAGCGCCGGATGTTGCGGGCGGCCTGGCGAATTCGCTGCTCGTTTTCCACCATCGCGATGCGGACATAGCCTTCGCCATGCTCGCCGAAGGCTACGCCGGGCGACACAACGACGCCGGACTTCTCGACCATCAGCGTGGCGAACTGCATGCTGCCGACGTCGCGGAACTTCTCCGGCAACGGCGCCCAGGCGAACATCGAAGCTGCCGGCGGCGGAATGTCCCACCCTGCGCGGCCGAACGCCTCCACCAGCGCGTCGCGGCGTTTGCGGTAGGTGTCACGTACCTCTTTGATACAGTCCTGCGGACCGTTGAGCGCGGCGGTCGCAGCGACTTGCACGGGAGTAAAGGCGCCGTAATCGAGATAGGATTTCACGCGCGTCAGCGCCGCGATGATCCGTTCGTTGCCCACGGCAAAGCCCATACGCCAGCCGGCCATCGAGAATGTCTTCGACATCGAGGTGAATTCCACCGTGACGTCGATCGCACCCGGCACCTGCAGCACTGAAGGCGGCGGCACGCCGTCGAAATAGAGCTCCGCATAAGCCAGATCGGACAGGATGAAGATCTCATGCTTCTTCGCGAAGGCGACGAGATCCTTGTAGAAATCGAGCGACGCAACATAGGCCGTCGGGTTCGACGGGTAGCACGCGATCATCGCGATGGGCTTGGGGATCGAGTGAATGATCGCCTTCTCAAGCGCGCTGAAAAGTTCAGGGGTCGGCTCAGCAGGAACCGAGCGGACCACGCCGCCTGCCATCAGGAAGCCGAACGCGTGGATCGGATAACTCGGGTTCGGCACCAGCACCACATCGCCGGGCGCGGTGATGGCCTGCGCGACATTGGCGAAGCCTTCCTTGGAACCGAGCGTCGCAACGATCTGGGTTTCCGGATTGAGCTTCACGCCGAAGCGGCGCTCATAATAGGCAGCCTGTGCCCGCCGCAGTCCCACGATACCTTTCGACGCCGAATACCGGTCAGTCCGCGGCTTGCCGAGGGTTTCCTTGAGCTTTTCGATGACATGGGGCGGCGTCGGCAGGTCCGGATTGCCCATACCCAGGTCGATGATGTCGGCCCCGGCGTTCCGCGCGGCCGCCTTGGCCCGATTGACTTGCTCGAACACATAAGGCGGCAGACGGCGGATACGGTAAAACTCTTCCATGGGTCGGGCTCCGGGAGCCGGAAAAACCGGCGATAACAGCAGGATCAGTAACGTGTTTTGCACCGAAGTGGAATTCGGTACGGCGGTTGGGAGACGCGGAATTTCAGCATATTAAGCGGATTCGGGCGCGAACCGCGTCCGCCCGCGCCAGAATTCGCATTTTTGCGATTGAATCGTGGTCTTTTTAGCACCAACCCGCAGTTGCGGCGAAGGCAAATCCTAGGCGGACTTCGGATTCAGGACACTAGTTGCTGCGACGCTGAGCGGCCTGAGCTCCGGAGGCCTGACGGTCACGGGCGGCCAGCAAATCCTTCTCCAGCTTGTCCTGCTGGGACTGATCGAGCACCGTTTCCTGGCGGGGGGCCGGCACGTCATGCACGGGCAGATATTCTCCCGGGGTCGCTGGCCTCGCGGGCGTATTAGCCGGAAGCCCGACGAGCGGCGCGTCAGCCAGCTGGCTGGCGCATCCACTCAATACGAAGCCAAGCAGCATCAAGCCGGCCACGGCCGACGATCGCCCCATCCTACGTATGTGGCTTCGCACAAAAATAACTGCGTCCCCTTGCTTTCAACCGGCACGATTCCTGCTCTGTAAATGCACAACCGAGCCGAACTCAACACCGTTGGAAAGCATTAACCCCCGAACGATGATCGTCCCAAAAAGCAGACCGCGTTCATGAGGCCCTAATATGACGGAAGTATTAATCATGCCGCAACGCAGCACACCCAAATCACCGCACGCATCCGAACTATGCCATGATGATGCTGCGAATTGAGGTGATCGGACTGAGACGAGAGTTCAGAACTGGGCGATGAGTGACATTCTTGTAGGTAACAAAACCGGCGAAACCGGATCTGCGAATGGCTTCAATCCAGAAGCATTCTCCGCAAACCTTGCGCGTGCGCTTGAATCCAGCGGGCGCGCCCTCTCCGCTTACCTGCAGCCGCGCGCAAATGGCGACGCGAGCCAGCCCGGCGAACTCCATGAAGTCGTGAAGACGTTGACGTCGGTGACCAACTACTGGCTTGCCGACCAGCAGCGTGCCGCCGAGGTGCAAACCAAGATCGGCAAGTCGTATCTCGAATTGCTGAACAGCGCGGCGCGCCGCTTGTCAGGTGAAACAACAACGCCGGTTGCCGAGCCTTCGCCACGCGACAAACGTTTCCAGGATCCGGAGTGGAAAACCAATCAGTTCTTCGATTTTCTGATGCAGGCCTACCTGCTGACCACGCAGTTGGCGAACGACCTCGTCAAGAACGCCGAAGGCCTCGATCCACATACTCGCAAAAAGGCGGAATTCTACATCCAGCAAGTCACCAATGCGATTTCACCGTCCAACTTCGTTCTGACCAATCCGGAAGTGTTGCGGCAGACGTTGGCGAGCAACGGCGACAACCTCGTGCGCGGCATGACGATGCTCGCGGAAGACATTGAGGCGGGACATGGCACGCTCAAGATTCGCCAGTCCGCGGCCAATCTCGAAGTCGGCCGCGACCTCGCGCTGACACCGGGCAAGGTGATCTACCAGAACGAGATCATGCAGCTCATTCAATATGAGCCGACCACGGAGAGCGTTCTGCGCACGCCACTGCTGATCGTGCCGCCGTGGATCAACAAGTTCTACATCCTCGATCTCAACCGGCAGAAGTCGTTCGTCCAGTGGTGCGTCAATCAAGGCATCACGGTGTTCCTGATCTCGTGGGTCAATCCCGACAAGAAGCTCGGCGGCAAGACCTTTGAAGACTACATGCGCGAAGGCCCGCTGACGGCGATGGACGTCATCGAAAAAGCCACCGGCGAGATGCGCGTCCACACCATGGGCTACTGCGTCGGCGGCACGCTGCTGGCAACGACGCTGGCATGGCTCGCCGAGAAACGGCGCGTTCGCGTCACCTCGGCAACCTTCCTCGCGGCACAGGTCGACTTCACCCATGCAGGCGATCTCCTGGTGTTCGTTGATGAGGACCAGATTTCGAACCTCGAGCGCGACATGAAGCAAACTGGCGTACTCGAAGGCAGCAAGATGGCCATGGCCTTCAACATGCTTCGCTCCAACGACCTGATCTGGTCGTATGTGGTCAGCAACTACCTGAAGGGCAAAGAGCCGGCGGCGTTCGATCTGCTGCACTGGAATTCCGACGCAACCCGGATGCCGGCGGCGAACCATTCCTACTATCTGCGCAACTGCTATCTCGAAAACCGGCTGTCCACCGGCACCATGGCCATCGACAACACCCAGCTCGATCTCTCCAAGGTGAAGGTGCCGGTCTATAACCTCGCGACCCGGGAAGACCACATCGCGCCGGCTGAATCCGTCCTTTACGGCTCGCAGTTCTTCGGCGGCCCGGTCAAATACGTGCTCGCCGGATCCGGGCACATCGCCGGCGTGATCAATCCGCCGGAACTCGGCAAATACCAATACTGGACCAACGATCGCATCCAGAACATCAACCTCGCGGACTGGTTCAAAGACGCCGAGGAACACAGAGGGTCGTGGTGGCCAGACTGGCGGTCATGGCTGGAGGCCATTGATGCCGAGCAGGTTCCTGCGCGCATTCCCGGCTCCGGTCCGCTGGACGCCCTTGAGGACGCCCCCGGCAGCTACGTCCGGGTCCGCGCCTAAGGCACAATTCATCACAGCAAGACCAGCCGCGGCCCGCTAATCTTTTGCGGGCACGTCCGCTTCGGTCGTCGCCTTCCAAGAAAAACAGCCTCCGCGACATTGGCCTTGTATCGCCAATCGTCTATGACTTCGCTTGGTGTTCGTGCGGCCGACTCGGCGCTGAACGATGAAGCGGTAAAAGGCATTCCACCCCGCGTTCGCGCGGGCCTAGCAGAATTGGAAGGGAAACGTCGATGACACGTGAACTGTTCTGGCTGACGCTGACCGTTATTTTGACCGGCCTGCTCTGGGTGCCCTACGTTCTCAATCGCTGTCAGGTTCGCGGCCTCGGCGGCGCCATGGCAAACCCCTCCCGGAATGACAAGCCGCTCGCCGACTGGGCCAACCGCATGCTGTTCGCCCACGACAACGCGGTTGAAAATCTCGTTATTTTCGCGCCGCTGGTTCTGATCCTCAATGCGATCGACTATTCGACGAAATGGACCGTGCTGGCTTGCGCGGTGTATTTCTGGGCGCGCCTGGCCCACCTGATCGTCTACACGTTCGGCGTTCCAGTGCTTCGCACTCTCACCTTCACCGTGGGATTCATCGCGCAGGCCGTTCTCGCGCTGGCGATCTTCAAGATTCTCTGATCGCCTGAACAAGGGATCAAACGAAAGGGACGGCATGCGCCGTCCCTTTTTTGTTGCCGTCTGTTGTCGGCGCTTCTACGGAAACATCGGCGGCTGATCGATGCCCGCGGTCTCCGGAAAGCCGAGCACCAGATTCATGTTCTGCACCGCCTGACCCGACGCGCCCTTGGTGAGGTTGTCGAGCGTCGAGATGATGATCGCCCGTCCCGCGATGCGATCCGCGACCACACCGATGAACGTCATGTTCGAACCGCGCACATGCCGCGACTGTGGCGCCTTGCCGAACGGCAGGACGTGAACGAATGGCTCCTTCTCGTATTGCTTGACCAGAATCTCGTGAAGATCCCGCGCGATCTTGCCGCGCCGTCCCCGCACATAGATGGTCGAGAAGATGCCGCGGTTCATCGGCACGAGATGCGGCGTGAACGACACGACGACCTCCTTGCCCGCAGCCTTGGAGAATTCCTGATCGAGCTCGGACATGTGCCTATGCTGGCCGACGCCGTAGGCGTTGAAGCCTTCGGACACTTCCGAAAACAGCATCTCTTCCTTCGCCGAGCGCCCCGCTCCCGTCATGCCGGATTTGGCATCGATGACGATTTCATCCGGCTCGATGGCCTTGGCTTTGAGCAGCGGAATCAGCGGCAGTTGTGCGCAGGTCGTGTAGCAGCCGGGGTTGGCGACCAGCCGCGCCTTCTTGATGTCGCGCCTGTAGACTTCCACGAGCCCATAGACCGCTTCCTTTTGCAATTCGAGCGCGTGATGTTCGTGGCCGTACCATTTGGCATAAATGGCTGGATCTTCCAGCCGGAAATCCGCCGACAGATCGACGATCTTAATATCGGGCGCTTTTGCGAAGACGTCTTTCAGCACCTTCTGCGTGGTGGCGTGCGGGAGCGCGCAGAACACGAGATCGAGTCCGGCCTTCGCCCAATCGACCTCATCGATCGTGACCAGACGCGGCAGATCGTACGGCGCGAATTGGGGAAACACATCGCCCATCATCTGCCCGCCCCGCCGGTCCGCGGTCAGCACGGCGATCTCAACGCGGGGATGACGCAGCAGCAGCCGGACGAGTTCGGCCCCGGTGTAACCGGAGGCGCCGAGGATGCCGATTTTTTTCTTCTCAGCCATGATTAAGTCCTTACCCGAGCGAGTTCAAAAACAACGCTACCGGAGCAGGTCTTGCGGCAAGTTTGGAGGAGAAACAAGATGCCGCGGACCATATCCGGCGGCATTGACGACGATCAGACGCGATCAGCCGCCCATACCGCGAAAGCGCGGCGGCGGCGAGAAAACAGGATGGTGGATGCGTCGGTCATGGGCGCGGATATAGGTCCGCGCCCAGTTTCCGTCAAGTCAGAACCCGTAACGCTTAGATGACGGGATTCCAGGGCGTCGGAATCCAGCGGTAACCGTCGCCGTCCTTTTCGATATTGGCGAGGCCGGGGAACGGATAATGGAAGCCCTGCACTCGCATTTTTTCGGCCGCCAGCATGTCGTAGACCTTGCGGCGCGTCTTTTCGGCCTGCGGTCCATCCTGATCGAAGAACGCCTGCCAGCCGGGATTACGTGCAAAGAGGTCAGGATTGTTGGTGACATCTGACTGGATGAACACTTTGTCCGAACCCGAGGACAGGACGTAGGACGTGTGACCGGGTGTGTGGCCGATGGTCTCGACCGCAAGCAATCCCGGCGCGACATCCTTGCCCCACTCATAGGGCGTCACCTTTTTGTTGAGCCCTGCTTCAAAGATGCGGCGGTTATTCTTGAACAGGCCTTCCATGCGGCCTGCGGGAGCACGGCTCATCTCGCCGTCGTCCATCCAGTACTTCCACTCGACGGCAGGCACGAGAACCTCTGCATTCGGGAACGCCGGCTGATTGTCGGCGGTGAGCAATCCGTTCACATGGTCGCTGTGGAAATGCGAGATCACCACCATATCGACCGTCTTGGTGTCGATGCCGGCGGCAGCGAGATTGCTGGCGAACTGGCCGGCCGCGCCCTTGCTGCTTGCGAAGGTGGCGGGTCCGTTGCCGGTATCGATCACAATCAACTTGCCGCCGGTATTGATGACAAGCGGGCCAAAATAGATCGTGACCGAGTCGCGCGGACGAAATGCTTTCTCGAGCGTAGCGTTGACTTCTTCTTTCTTGGCGTTTGTCACGAAATTGTCTGCGAGCGGGAACGTGCTGGCGCCGTCAGAGACGACGGTCACTTCGGCATCGCCAACCTTGTAACGATAGAAACTGGCGTTCTGCTTGCCGGCAGCGGGCGCTGCGGCTTTGGCAGGAAGCGCCGGCAACAGAGGAGCGGCCGCAAGACCAGCAGCGCCGGCCAGCGCATCACGTCGTGTCAGTTTCATGAAAGTTCTCCCGGTTATGGAATTGCGTCTGATCTATCGCTCGTTGCAGCTGTGCAGATTGTTGCGAGCTATTTGCAAAGCGCGGGCGTCGTGGACAACGCCTGACGTTAACACGCCTTCACGACAACTATTCCCGATCAGAACAATTTGAGAAAACGTATCATCACATGAGCATTTTAACGCCGAGGATTCCGGGCGCCATCAGAACACCGGACCACACGAACGCCGACGTGAAGTTCGCAAACTGAAAATGCCAGTACGGCATTTCGACAACGCCTGCGACGAGCGGCACCGTCGCACGCAACGGCCCCGAAAAGCGGCCAATGAAGATGCCGAGCACGCCCCATTTCTTCATGAAGCGTTCGGCGCGCGGCAGCATGTCTGGAAAGCTCGACATCGGCCACATATGCGCGATGCGGTCGTGGAATTTGTAGCCGACCCAGTAGGACACCCAGTCCCCGAGCGCCGCTCCCAGCCCCCCGGCGATCCACACGGGCCAGAAACTGATGCCGCTAACGCCGATTAGCGCACCGATGGAGACCAGCGCACCCCAGGCCGGAATGATCAGCGACAGAAAGGCCAGCGATTCCGCAAAGGCCAGCGCAAAGACAACCGGCATGGCCCACATCTGATGGTCGCGGACGAATTCGGCCAGCCCACGAGTCATTTCTTCAAAAGTCATGCAAATCCCGTTCCCGGCTTCTTTATTGAACGCGCCGGTTCCCCCTCAATCCGCATACCACGGCAGCGCCCGCCTTGTTTGGGAACCGCCTGCGTCACATTTACCGCCGCAACCATGGCATAGTAACAGCCAGCGATTCGCCCTCCGATCACGATATATCAAGATTTAAGAAGCATGCGGAAACCTTTGAAAAAGAAAGAAAAAACAGATACCGACCTGTTCGCCTCGTCGGATCGGAAGCCCCGTGCAGCCGCGAAATCAACCGCGCGGCCTTCGAGCGCCGAAGCCGGCTATACCGCGCGTGACATCGAGGTTCTCGAGGGGCTGGAGCCCGTTCGACGCCGTCCCGGCATGTATATCGGCGGCACCGACGAGAAGGCGCTGCATCACTTGTTCGCCGAAGTCATCGACAACTCGATGGACGAAGCGCTCGCCGGCCACGCGACCTTCATCGAGGTCCATCTCGGCGCGGACGGCTATCTCACCGTGGTCGATAACGGCCGCGGCATCCCGGTCGACCCGCATCCGAAATTTCCAAAGAAGTCCGCGCTCGAAATCATCATGTGCACGCTGCACGCCGGCGGCAAATTCGACTCCAAGGTCTACGAGACCTCGGGCGGTCTGCACGGTGTCGGCGTGTCGGTGGTGAACGCCCTCTCCTCGCTGCTCGTGGTCGAGGTCGCGCGCAACCAGAAGCTCTACAGAATGACGTTCGAGCGCGGCAAGCCGAAGGGCAAGCTCGAAGAGCTCGGCAAGATCAACAATCGCCGCGGCACCAGCATCCGCTTTAGGCCGGATAGCGAGATTTTCGGCGGCAAGGCCGTGTTCAAGCCACAGCGCCTGTTCAAGATGGCGCGCTCGAAGGCCTATCTGTTCGGCGGTGTGGAAATTCGCTGGCGGTGCGATCCGGAATTGTTGAAGGGCGTCGATGAAGTCCCGCCCGATGCGACATTCCACTTCCCCGGTGGCCTGAAGGATTATCTCGGCGCGGCGATTCATGCCGACACCCTCGTGCATCCGGATATTTTCTCCGGCAAGTCGGGCCGCAACGGCGCTCACGGCGCATGCGAATGGGCGGTGGCCTGGACCGCGGATGCCGACGGCTTCCTTTCGTCCTACACCAATACGGTCCCGACGCCGGACGGCGGCACGCATGAAGCGGGCTTCCGCAGCGCGCTGCTGCGCGGCTTGAAGGATTATTCCGAGCGCATCGGCCAGGGCAAGAAAGCCGCTTCGATCACATCCGAAGACGTCATGGTCGGCGCTGCCGCAATGTTGTCTGTGTTCGTGCGCGAGCCCGAGTTTCAGGGCCAGACCAAGGATCGCCTCGCCACTGCCGAGGCGCAGAAGATTGTCGAACAGGCCATCAAGGACCCGTTCGATCATTGGCTGACCGGCAATCCGGTGCAGGCCAACAAGCTATTGGAATTCGTGGTCGAGCGTGCCGACGAGCGGCTGCGCCGCCGCGCCGAGAAGGAAACCTCACGCAAGACCGCCGTGAAGAAGCTGCGGCTGCCCGGCAAACTCGCCGACTGCACCAACAGTGCCACAGAAGGTTCGGAATTGTTCATCGTCGAGGGTGACTCGGCAGGCGGCAGCGCCAAACAGGCACGTGATCGAAAGACGCAAGCCATTCTTCCGTTGCGCGGAAAGATTCTCAACGTCGCCTCGGCCACCAAGGACAAGCTGACCGCCAACGCCCAGCTTGCCGACCTCATCCAGGCCATCGGGGCCGGCACTGGCGCACAATACCGCGAAGAGGATCTGCGTTACTCCCGCATCATCATCATGACCGACGCGGACGTGGACGGCGCGCATATCGCCTCGCTCCTCATCACGTTCTTCTATCGGCAAATGCCGCGCCTGATCGACGAGGGTCATCTCTATCTCGCGGTGCCGCCGCTCTATCGCCTCACCCACGGCTCGAAGACGTTCTATGCGCGCGACGAGAAGCATCGCGACGAACTTCTCAAGAAGGAGTTTCATGCCAACGCCAAGGTCGATATCGGCCGGTTCAAAGGCCTCGGCGAAATGATGCCCGCGCAGTTGAAAGAAACCACCATGGACCCCACCAAGCGCACCATGCTGCGCGTGGTGCTGCTGGCGGACGACCGCGAGGGCACGGCGGATTCGGTCGAACGTCTGATGGGCACCAAGGCCGAAGCCCGTTTCGCCTTCATTTCCGACAAGGCGGAATTCGCCAGCGAGGACCTGCTGGACGTGTAGCGGCGCACCAGCGCCTGAAACCTATTCGCGGCGGGCGCGTAGTCGTCGTATGAGAACGCCTCTCCTTACCGTTGGCATACTCGCGCTCGTCATTGGGCTGCTCTGGATCGGCCAAGGCACGAGTTACGTGAACTGGCCCCAAACCAGTTTTATGATCCGCCAGATCCAATGGGCTTACTACGGCGCGGCATTGAGCCTTGTCGGTCTGCTGCTGATCGTGTTCTCGCAGCGCCGCTAGGCGGCGTGGCCACGATATGATTTGATCTCCGCGAGCGGCGAAGACCGCAGCGGAGACAACATGCAAAAATCCCCCTTCGATCTCACCGGCAAAGTCGCCATCGTTACCGGCGGCAATGGCGGCATCGGCCTCGGCATGGCGCGGGGTCTGGCCCGCGCAGGCGCCAGCGTCGTCATCGCCGGTCGCAACGAAGCCAAATCGAAAGATGCCGTCCGCGACATCGAACAGCTTGGCGCAAAGGCTGTGGCTATCGCCGTCGACATCACCGACAAAGCCGCGGTAGCAAGCATGGTCGAGTCCACGCTGAAGCAGTTGGGTCGGCTCGACATTCTCATCAACAACGCGGGAATGAGCGTCCGGCATCCGGCCCACATGCTTAGTCTCGATGACTGGCACACTGTCATCGACACCAATCTCACCAGTGCGTTTATCTGCTCGAAAGCCGTCTATCCGGCGATGAAGCAAGCGGGCGGCGGCAAGATCATCAACATCGGTTCGATGATGTCAATTTTCGGTGCCAGCTTCGCCCCTGCTTATGCCGCGAGCAAAGGTGGCATCGTGCAATTCACGAAGTCGATCGCGTTGTCGTGGGCACCGGACAATATTCAGGCCAACGCCATTCTGCCCGGCTGGATCGACACCGCCCTCACCCGAACCGCACGAGAACAGGTTGCAGGGTTGAACGACAATGTCCTAGCGCGAACACCTGCAAAACGCTGGGGCACCGGTGACGACCTCGCTGGGACCGCGGTGTTTCTGTCATCATCCGCATCCGATTTCGTTACCGGTACCGCAATCCCGGTCGACGGCGGATATTCCGCACAGGGCTAATCATCGCGCTTCGATCGACTGCACGTGCTCCGGCCGCACGCCGATACCAAGCAGTCGGGCCGTCAACCCTTGCAACCACGGCATCGCGTTGATCAGGCCGACGACAAAAGGAGGCTTCATGTCTCCCCCCGAAAGCGCGCGGTTGATGATGCGATCCTGAATCAGCGTTTGCATCGCCTGCGTCATCCGCGCCGGGAACAGTCGGCGTTGCTGAATCCTTTCGAGACTTTCGAGTGAAGGCACCCCCTTGTCGAATTTGTCGAATAGAAGATTCGCCGCAGCAACAGCGTCCTGCACCGCGAGGTTGACCCCGACACCGCCAACCGGCGACATCGCGTGGGCCGCATCGCCAATACAGAGCAAGCCGGGCAACGCCCAGCGCGTCAGCCGATCGATGCGGACCGTAAGCAGCTTGATATCGTCCCAGCTTTTCACATCGCTCATTCGTTCGCGCAAAACAGGCGCCAGCGCTGAAACGCTGGAGCGAAAGGCATCGAGCCCGCGCGCCTTGATGTCGTCGATCTTGCCCTTGGCAATGACATAAGCGCACTGCCAGTAATCGTCGCGGTCCAGTGTGACGATCATCTGACCGTGGTTTAGGCGCGCGAAGATTCCGTCGCTGTCGGTCTTTAGTTTTCCAACGCGAAACCAGAGCACATCGATCGGCGCGCCGATATCCTCGACCTCGAGCCCGGCTTGCGCACGCATGATCGAATGACGTCCATCGCAGGCCACAGTGAGGTCAGCGGAAATATGAAGGGGTCCTTGCGGCGTGTTGGCGATGACGCCGGTTATGCGCTTAGCGTCTTTGACGAGTTCGGTCGCCTCGGTATTTTTCATCACCTTAAGGCTTGGAAACCGCGCGCCCTTGGTTTCGAGGAAATTGAGAAAATCCCATTGCGGCATGAGCGCAATAAACGGACAGGCGGTGTTCAGCCGCGACAGGTCGGCGATCCGGACTGGCGTCGTACCAAACACGCCCTGCATATGGGTCAATTGCTGGTGCGGGACTTTGAGAAAGTCATCGAGCAGGCCAAGCTCCTTCATCACCTGCATGGTGGAGGGATGCACGGTATCCCCGCGGAAATCGCGAAAGAAGTCGGCGTGTTTTTCCAGAACGACAGTCCTGATCCCTGAACGGCCAAGCAAATAGCCCAGCATCATTCCCGCTGGACCGCCTCCTACAATGCAGCATTGCACCGCGAGCGAGCGCCTATCGGGTTCATGCGGGCTCTCGAAAGACATGAGGCCTCTTATCGCCGGAAATTCTTGATCTCCGACAGGCTGCCGTCCTGATAAGTCAGTTCGACCGATACCGATCTCGTATTGGCAGGAATCTTCATATAGGAGGCTGCGTTTTCCGGAATGGCCGACGGATCTTTGGGATTGCACGGCGGAATCTTGACCACCTGGTTCGGCACCGTTGTGTCGATGCCAATGCGCATTTCCCGGATCGCGCAGCGGTACGACAAAATCTGGGAGTAGTAGACCAGCGGCCCGCTGTAGCCGCCGAACGCGAGCCAGCTATTCGAGGTCATGTCCAGCAGCTTGCGATGGCTGGCGACCAGCGCCGCCTCGGGATCGAACTTGATCGGGAACGGGCCCTGCATCTGACCGGTCGGATCGACATAGCGCACCTGAATGGTCGCCGCGGGTGCATCGTTCGGCAGTTCAATCGACGGGTTCGGCATCCGCCGCCGCGTGCGCGGATCAAGCGCGTCGGTGAAGCCCGTTTCCTTGAACTCGCCGCTTTCGCCGAGCCGCCAGGAAATCGCCAGCGTCGGATCGGCGATGGAGAACGCGATGGACCATCCGCCGTTGTGTCGCATGAAGCTTGCAATCGGTGCATTACCTGAATCGTTGACGATCGGCGGCGGGGGCGCGATCGACAGCGCCGCGACCTGCGGTTCTATCGCGATGGTGCGCTCGCCGTCCTTGGCTGGCTTCAAAATGAAGTCGCCGACGATCTGGTCGTAATAGGCGGGCGTCTGCATTCGGCTCGCCGCCGCCGTCATCTGACGGACGTCGGACTGCGTTCGCTTGGCGATTTGCACCAGATTGAGCCCGGGCTGCGAAAGCTCGCGCACGAAGCTGCGGGTGAAAACGGAATTCGGATTCGGATCGTTGTCGTTCAGGCGATCCAGCGCAGTCTGCTTGGCGCCCGCGGAAAAGATCACGAATACGCCTTCCGGCGGAGAGATCGGCGCGAGGCCTCCGCTGCCGCCCAGCGCGCGCGTTCCTGCCACCTCGAAGGGATTGTTGCGGCAGGCATCAAACACGAAGATCGACGTCCGCGCGCCGCGGGCCTGAAGGCGTGAGATGACCCGTTCGGCTGCGAATGCACCATCGCGGATCAGTTCTTCCTGGCCTTGAGTGACCGCGGCGATATCCGTCGGCAGCAAATAATTCTGGCCGTTGATCTCAAATCCATGCCCGGCGAAAAAGAAGAAGGCCGTATCGCCCGGCTCCACGATCTTGTCGAACGCCAGCATGGTCTCGCTGAACGCCGTGCGCGTCTGGTTTTCCGCGAAGAGCACGTTGAAACCGAGCTGCTTCAGCGTGTCGCTCATGGTCCGCGCATCGTTCACCGCTTTCTGCAAACGCGGCACATTGCGGTAGTCGTTGTTGCCGATCACCAGCGCCACACGCTTCTCGGCATACGCGGGCGCGGCCAACGTTGTCGCGAGCACAGCGAGGCCCAAAACCAGCCAGGTTCCGATCCGAAGCGTTGTCATTGTCCTGTCCCCTCGGCCGCCGACGAGCAAAGGCCCGGTTCCGGCGGCCAGTATGTCATAGTCGTCCGGGACATGGAGGTGGTTCACAGGCCGCCGTTCGGGCGTCTAAAACCCCTTCAACTTATTGTCGTATTAAGCTTTTTCCGCCGTTTAACCCTCAAATTCATTGACTTTCGCGAGATCGAGCCTATGTTCCGCTGCAACGCAGCCAGAATCGAAACGCGATCTCCTGGCCAGCCGCCTGTCGGCAAATATCTCCTCCCCGTGCCCTTAAAGCGTGCCGTTCCGGGGTGAGCGCGACAGCAATTTCCAGAGTCAGAACGGCGATTTCGACTCGAGGCTCAATGTCCTTTTCCAATCTCGGCCTGTCCGACAAGGTTCTCGCCGCCGTTGCGGCCACCGGCTACACCACCCCTACCCCCATTCAGGAACAAGCCATTCCTCACGTCCTTGCCCGCAAGGACGTTCTGGGCATCGCCCAGACCGGTACCGGCAAGACCGCCGCCTTCGTGCTTCCCATGCTGACGCTGCTGGAGAAAGGCCGGGCACGAGCGCGCATGCCGCGCACCCTCATCCTTGAACCCACGCGCGAACTCGCAGCCCAGGTGAAGGAAAACTTCGACAAATACGGCTCCGGCCAAAAACTGAACGTCGCGCTGCTGATCGGCGGCGTCTCGTTCGGCGACCAGGATACCAAGTTGATGCGGGGCGTCGACGTCCTGATTGCCACCCCGGGACGGCTGCTCGATCACACCGAGCGCGGAGGACTGCTTCTCACCGGCGTCGAACTACTGGTGATCGACGAAGCCGACCGCATGCTCGACATGGGATTCATTCCGGACATCGAACGTATCTGCAAACTCGTTCCATTTACCCGTCAGACCCTGTTTTTCACGGCGACGATGCCCACCGAAATCCGGCGCATCACCGAAACCTTCCTTCATAATCCGGTCAAAATCGAAGTCTCGAAGCCGGCATCCACAGCCGTCACCGTGTCACAATCGCAGGTCGCCGTTGGCCGCGAACCACACGAGAAGCGCGAAATGCTTCGGCAGTTGCTGCGCGACGCCAAGGACCTCAAGAACGCGATCATCTTCTGCAACCGCAAGCGCGAGGTCGCGCTGCTATACAAATCGCTGCAGAAGCACGGTTTCAGCGTCGGCGCGCTTCATGGCGATATGGACCAATCGGCGCGAACAGCCTCGCTGGATCAATTCCGCAAGGGTGAGCTTCCCTTGCTGGTCGCCTCCGACGTCGCCGCCCGCGGTCTCGACATTCCCGAAGTCAGCCACGTCTTCAATTTCGACGTTCCCCATCATCCGGATGACTACGTACACCGCATCGGCCGGACGGGCCGCGCCGGTCGCCTCGGTACTGCGATTTCGATCGTCAGCCCCGCGGATCAAAAGTCAGTCGCCGCCATCGAGAAGCTGATTGGGCAACCTATCGCCCGTGCAGACGTCGCCCCCGTTGCAAGCAACGCATCGCCGGCCCCGGCCCGCGAACAGCACACCGAGCGAGCGCCGGAAGACCGCAAGCCACGCCGCGATTCCCAGCGCACTCGTGGTGGCCGCAACAAGTCCCGGAAGCCCGAAGCTGCGGAAAAGCCCGTGGCAGCGGCAGTACAGCCACCATCGATTGGACGCGCCCTGCCGCCGGCCTCCGTCCGCGAGCAGCACGCCGAGCCGGCCGACCACTCGCATCTTCCAGCGTTTCTCCTGCGGCCAGTACGCGCCCGCGGTTAATCGCCTGTTGTTTGGCCCGTCCGCCGTTTACGGGTCATTCATTCTCGTCCCTTAACGTGATCTCATTAATTTTAGCTATTTCGCTGAAATGGCAAGCAGAAGCTTGCCTCGAAGGGCACGGAACGTGATCGGCCTGCTGGAAGAATATGAACGCACGATGGCGTTCGCCGAAGTCGCTTTGGGTCAAATCCGATCCTTGCGCCAGACGGCCGTACCGCGCAATTACGAGATCTGGTACATCTACGCGACGGGCTACAATTCCGCGCTGAACAAGATCATCAACGAGACGCTGGCACGCAACGGCAAGCTGGCCGAGTCCGATCTCGAGCAGATCTACGAAACCTACCTTTCCCAGAACCGGACCACGGAGCGTATCGACACGGTCGGCACGCGCGTGATCAACGAAATCGATGACGTGATGAATCTCATCACGGATGCGCTGGGGATGACCTCGACATTCGGGCGCAGCCTCGAAGGCGCCACCCAGAAACTGTCCAACGCCGGGGACCGCGATCAGGTCAAGGCGGTCGTTGAAGCGCTCGTGGCTTCGACGCGCGACATGCAGGAAACGAACAAGGCGCTGGAAGCGCGTCTCGCGACATCCAAGCAGCAGATCAGCAGTCTCCAGCACAGCCTCGACGCGATCCGCAACGAGAGCATGACCGACCCCCTCACCTCGCTCGGCAATCGCAAGTTCTTCGATCGGGCGATCGACGGAGCCATCGCGCATGCCGCCGAAACGAGCGAGCCTTTGACCCTGCTGATGCTCGACATCGACCATTTCAAATCGTTCAACGACAACTACGGTCATCTCACCGGCGACCAGGTACTTCGCCTTGTCGCGATGTCGCTGAAGCAGACGATCAAGGGGCAGGACATCACCGCGCGTTACGGCGGCGAGGAGTTCGCCGTGGTGCTGCCAAATACGGCGCTGCGTCAGGCGTTGACGGTGGCGGACAACATCCGCCGGGCCGTGATGTCGAAGCAATTGAAGAAGAAATCGACCGGCGAGATTCTCGGCCGCGTCACCATTTCCGTCGGCGTTTCGATGCTGCAGCCCGGCGACGATCGCGACAGGCTGATCGAGCGCGCCGATGCGTGCCTTTATGCCGCCAAACGCAACGGCCGCAATCGCGTCATCTGTGAAGCCGATCCGGAATACTCTCCCGTGGACCGTATTCAGGTCGCCTAACGCTTCGTCCGGGGGCTCTTTCGAGTAGCCTTCTTGCGGCTCGCCGCCGCCGCTCGTGCCGTTTTCTGTTTCTTTCGCAGAACCGGGCTGGCTTTGGCCGGTTTGGATTTGGCCTTTTCCGGTGCTGACTTCGCGGCCACCACGCGCTTGCCTGACTTCTTCTTGGGCGGCTTTTTAACTGCGGCACGCTTCGCCGCTCCGACAGCTTCGCGCGCCCATGCCGCCAGCTCCTCTGGATCGTCATAGAGCCGTTCCGGCAGATACCGGTAGGACTTCACGACAACTGTCTTGTTCCGGGTCTCATACTGAAATGGCTTCGCGCCCTCGGCCTCGTAGCGATGGATCGTCAGGTCATCAACCCTGAAGATGATGCCTCCGCGCAGCGCCATGGCAAAGTTTACGCCGTCGGCGACGATGCCGTAGCCGCTGAACATCCTCCGCAGCACGACGGGCCCGAACTCGGAGAAGAGATCGATGAGGTAGTCGCGGTCCATAGGCGTATTCCGCAAAAGTGGGTACCGGTTTTGCGATCAGAATACGCCAGAATTAAAAATGTGGACCGCTCGGTCAGCCGTCGATTTTGGCAGGCGTGAGCTGAACGGACTCGCCGCAGCCGCAAGCGCCGGTCTGGTTCGGATTGTTGAAGACGAACTGCGCCTGCATCTTGTCGGCCTTGTAGTCCATCTCGGTGCCGAGCAGGAACAGCACAGCTTTCGGGTCGACGAGGATCTTCACGCCCTTGTCTTCAACCACTTCGTCGGTCGGGCGAACCTCATGCGCATATTCCACGGTGTAGGATTGGCCAGCACAACCGCCATTCTTGATCCCTACGCGAAGGCCGACGATCTCGGAGTCCGCACGCGACGACAATTCCTGGACACGCGATGCCGCAGCCTCCGTCAGACGCATGACCTGCGGACGGGGACGAACTTTCGGCTTGGAAGGCGTAGAAGCATTTGGCGTCATGTCAGTCATTTGGTCACTTCCCGTAGCAGTTCAAGGCTGCCCTGAGTGTCAGATGAGATGCCGAATCGGTAACGTCTTCAAGTCACCACATGTTGAGGACGAGGCGCGCCTCGTCGGACATCCGGTCGGGGGTCCATGTCGGCTCCCAGACCACGGCCACACTGACAGGACCGACGCCGGCAACGCTCGCGACGGCATTCTCCACCATGGTCGGCAGTTCACCGGCAGCCGGGCAATTCGGCGTCGTCAGCGTCATCTGCACATCAACCGAGCGGTCGTCCTTGATGTCGACCTTGTAGATCAGGCCGAGTTCGTAGATGTCCGCCGGGATTTCCGGGTCGAATACCGTCTTCAGCGCGGCAACGATGTCCGTGCCGAGCCGTTCGGTTTCCTCCGGAGGAAGCGCCGACTGGGTATCGAATTTCAGGGCAGCGGGTTCGGCCGCCTGGATGGTGTCGTTCATGAGAATAGCTCCCGCGCCTTGATGAGCGCCTGCGCCAGCTGGTCGACCTCAGCGCGCGTATTATACATGCCAAATGAGGCACGGCACGTCGCCGTTACGTTGAATCGCTCCAGAAGCGGCATCACGCAATGGGTGCCCGCACGAACCGCGATGCCGCCCCGGTCGATCACCGTCGCCACATCATGTGGGTGCGCGCCCTTCATCTCGAAAGAGATGACCGGTCCCTTGTCCTTCGCTGTGCCGATGATCCGCAGCGAATTGATCTCGCGCAGCCGGTCGGTCGCATAGGTCAGGAGATCATGCTCGTGCTTGGCGATGCGGTCCTTGCCGATGGAATTCACGTAATCGATGGCAGCGCCCAGTCCGATCGACTCGACGATGGCTGGCGTGCCAGCCTCGAACTTGTGCGGCGGATCGCCGTAGGTCACCCAATCCTTCGCGACCTCGCGGATCATCTCGCCGCCGCCGTTATAGGGGCGCATCGCAACCAAATGATCGTACTTCGCGTACAGCACGCCGATGCCGGTCGGACCGTACACCTTGTGGCCGGTGAAGACGTAGAAGTCGCAATCGATATCCTGCACGTCGACGGGTAGATGCACTGCACCCTGGCTGCCATCGACCAGCACCGGAATTCCGCGCGCATGGGCCAGCTTCACGACGTCCTTGACCGGAACGATGGTGCCGAGCGCGTTGGACATCTGGGTAATCGCGACGAGCTTGGTCTTCGCCGTCAGCAGCTTCTCGAATTCGTCGATCAGGAAGTTGCCTTCGTCATCGACCGGCGCCCACTTGATGACCGCGCCGTAGCGTTCACGGAGGAAATGCCACGGCACGATGTTGGAGTGGTGCTCCATGATCGAAAGCACGATCTCGTCGCCAGCCTTGATGTTCGGCTCGCCCCATGACGAGGCCACGAGGTTGATCGCCTCGGTGGCATTGCGCGTGAAGATGATTTCTTCGTTGCGCTTCGCATTGATGAACTGCGCCACCTTGGCGCGGCCGCCCTCATAGGCATCCGTCGCAGCGTTGGCGAGGTAATGCAGGCCGCGATGCACGTTGGCGTATTCGGACTTGTAAGCCTCGGTCATGCGATCGAGCACCGCAGTCGGCTTCTGTGCGGAGGCCGCGTTGTCGAGATAGACCAGCGGCTTGCCGTACACCTTCAGCGCGAGCGCCGGAAAGTCCTGACGGACACGCTCCACATCGTATGAACCGTTGGCGACTGCCGGGTGCATGATCAGCCTCGCGTCGCCAGCCATCGCTCGGCAGCGGCGACTGCAAAGTCGCGAAGGTTGTCGTCGACGATCGATTCAATCGCCTCACCGACGAAGGCCGCGATAAGCAATGACTGCGCTTCCTTTTCCGGTAAGCCACGCGCGCGCAGATAGAACAGCAGGCTCTCATCGAGAGCGCCGGCGGTGGCGCCGTGACCGCAAGTCACGTCGTCCGCGAAGATCTCAAGTTCCGGCTTGTTGTCGGCTTCCGCTTCGTCGGAGAGCAGCAACGCGCGGGTCATCATCTTGCCGTCGGTTTTCTGCGCGTCGGGACGCACGATGATGCGGCCCTGGAACACCGAATGGGCCTGGTCGTCGAGCACCGCGCGGAATACTTCGCGGCTGGAGCAGTGCGGCACGGCATGATCCACCACCAGCGTGGTGTCGCCATGACGGCGAGCGCCCAATAGGTTGACGCCGTTGGTGGTCAGTTCGCTGCCTTCGCCGCCGAACGTGATGAAGCCCTGATAGCGGCTGATGCTGCCGCCATTGGTCAGATTGAACGTGTTGAGCTTGGCCTTCGCACCGATGGTGACGATGCCGGTCGAAATGTTGGCGGCATCGAGCGCATCTTCCATCAAGCGAACGTGCTGAAGCTCTGTACCGTCGCCGATCCAGATCACGATGGAATCGTGAGTCTGATAGGCCTTCGCGCCTTCCGCGGCGACGAAGCTCTCGACAAGGCTGACGCGCGCGCCCTTCTCAACCTTCAACAACGAGCGCGTGGCGAGCGACGTTCCGGAATTCGTCGCAACGTGAACAATGTGGAGAGGCTTTGTAAGCGCGATGCCTTCGGCCACGTCGATCACGACGCCGTCCGTGGCCAGCGCCGCATTCAACGAAATCATCGCGTCGGAAGCGACACTGGTCCGCAACAGATCGGCACGCGCCTTGTTGCCTGAATCCTCGAGAATCTCGCGCAGGGCACGGACGTGGACACCGGCTTCCAGCGAAGCCATGTCCGAGAGCTGCGGCGTGAAAATGCCGTCAACCAGAACGAGCTTCTGCGTGCCATCGATGCCGAGCGACTTTACAGCCTTCGCGGCGCGGGCAAGCGCAGCCTGATCTGGCGCGGGCGCCAACGGCGCAATCTCGCGCAGAAGCGCGCGCAAATCAGTGTATTTCCATTCCTCGATGCGCCGATGCGGCAGGCCGAGACGCGCGAAGTCGTCGAACGCCTTCTGTCGCAACTCCGCGACGGGGCCCGTGCCCGGCAGGCGGCCGCGCGCCGCAGCGAACAATTCGCCGAACGGCTGCTCCGTCGTCGGTTTGACCAATGCAACGTTCATAGCAGTGCTCACTTACGCTGCCTTGTCTTCGAACTGGGCATAGCCGGACTCTTCCAGCTCCAGCGCAAGTTCCTTGCCGCCGCTCTTCACCACGCGGCCCTTCGACATGACGTGGACGAAGTCAGGGATGATGTAGTTCAGCAGGCGCTGATAGTGCGTGATGACCACCATCGCGCGATCCTTCGACCGCAGAGCGTTGACGCCGTCAGCCGCGACACGCAGCGCGTCGATGTCCAGACCGGAATCCATCTCGTCGAGAATGCACAGGCTCGGCTGAAACAGCGCCATCTGCAGCACTTCGTTGCGCTTCTTCTCGCCGCCGGAGAACCCTACGTTGACGCCGCGCTTGAGCATGTCCTGCGGGATGTTGAGCGAGGCCGCGACTTCGCGAACCTTCTTCAGGAAGTCAGGCGTCGAAAATTCGCTTTCGCCGCGCGCCTTGCGCTGCGCGTTCAAGGCGGTGCGCAGGAACGTCATGGTTGCGACGCCCGGAATCTCCACCGGGTACTGGAACGCAAGAAACACGCCCTTGGCGGCGCGCTCGTCCGGCGCCATCTCAAGAACGTCTTCACCCTTGAAAAGAATCTCGCCCGCGGTCACGTCGTAGCCCGGCTTGCCGGCGATGACGTGGCTCAGCGTCGATTTGCCGGAGCCGTTCGGCCCCATGATGGCGTGAACTTCACCCTGATTCACGGTGAGGTCGAGACCATGCAGGATCTCGTTATCTTCCACCTGAACCTTGAGGCCTTTGACTTGCAGTAACGCGGTCATCCAACACTTCCTTCCAGCGAGATCGAGATCAGCTTCTGCGCCTCGACCGCAAATTCCATCGGCAATTGCTGCAGCACGTCCTTGACGAAGCCGTTGACGACCAGCGCCACCGCCTCTTCCTGGCTCAATCCGCGCTGCACGCAATAGAACAGCATGTCTTCTGAAATCTTCGACGTGGTCGCTTCGTGCTCGAACAGCGCCGACGAGTTTTTCGCTTCGATATACGGCACGGTATGCGCGCCGCACTTGTCGCCGATCAGCAACGAGTCGCACGCGGTGAAATTGCGCGCGCCCGTCGCTTTACGATGAGCCGTGACAAGGCCGCGATAGGTGTTCTGCGACACGCCGGCGGCGATGCCCTTCGAGATGATGCGGCTGGTCGTGTTCTTGCCCAGATGAATCATCTTGGTGCCGGAATCGACCTGCTGGTAGCCGTTCGAAATCGCGATCGAGTAGAACTCACCGCGCGAGTTGTCGCCGCGCAGGATGCAGCTCGGATATTTCCAGGTGATCGCGGAGCCAGTCTCGACCTGCGTCCACGAAATCTTGGAATTCTTGCCGCGGCAGTCGCCACGCTTGGTGACGAAGTTGTAGATGCCGCCCTTGCCTTCCGAGTTGCCCGGATACCAATTCTGCACCGTCGAGTATTTGATCTCGGCGTCGTCGTGGGTGACGAGTTCGACCACGGCGGCGTGCAACTGGTTCTCGTCGCGCTGAGGCGCGGTGCAGCCTTCAAGGTAGCTCACGTACGAACCCTTGTCGGCGATGATGAGCGTGCGCTCGAACTGGCCGGTATTGCGCTCGTTGATGCGGAAGTAAGTCGACAGCTCCATCGGACAACGCACGCCCGGCGGCACGTAGACGAACGAGCCATCGGAGAACACAGCCGAGTTCAGCGTCGCAAAGTAGTTATCGGATGTCGGCACCACGGTGCCGAGATATTTCTTCACCAGATCAGGATGCTCGCGGATCGCTTCCGAGATCGGCATGAAGATCACGCCGGCTGCCTTCAGCTCCGCCTGGAACGTGGTCGCGACCGACACCGAGTCGAACACGGCATCGACAGCCACGCGGCGCTCGCCCAAATTGTTTCCGTCAGAATCTTGGCGCACAACGCCGGCCAGCATCTCCTGCTCACGCAGCGGAATACCGAGCTTCTCGTAGGTCCTGAGAATTTCTGGGTCGACCTCGTCCAACGAGGCGAGCGCCTTCTTCTTCGGCGCCGAGTAGTAATACAAATCCTGATAGTCGATCTTCGGATATTCGACGCGAGCCCAAGTCGGCTCTTCCATCGTCAGCCAGCGGCGAAACGCTTCAAGACGCCACTCAAGCATCCATTCCGGTTCGTTCTTCTTCGCAGAGATGAATCGGACGGTGTCTTCCGAAAGGCCCTTCGGCGCCTTGTCGGTTTCAATGATGGTCTCGAATCCATATCGGTATTGGTCGACGTCGATCTGGCGAACCCGATCAACCGTCTCTTGTACGGCCGGCATTTCTATCCTCCGCTCGCGGTTTCAAGGACCGCGGTGGACCGCTTAAGTTGTATCGGGGTTGAGTGCACGCAATGCGTGAAGGTTAGAACCGTTCAAGCCCGATTGCATGAGCTTTACCTAATACACCTGAGAGCTTTCTCCAAGCCTCTAGACACCAATCTATGTCCGCTTCCGTGGTGTCCCAGCCCAGACTGAGGCGAATAGCTCCGGTTATCAACGCGGGATCGGCCCTCATGGCCTGCAGGACATGGGACGGCTGGACCTTGCCCGAGGAACATGCCGATCCCGAGGACACAGCGATGCCCTCAAGATCAAAGCCGATCACGGCGGTTTCCGCCTTCATGCCGGGTGCCGAGACCAAGGTGGTATTGGGGAGCCTCGGCACACCGCTCGAGAAAACCATCGCGCCGGGATGCTCCCTGAGCCCTGTTTCAAGGCGCGCCTGAAGGGCTTTCATCCCGACGGCATTCGCTTCAACGGAGGACATCGCAGCCCTCAGGGCTGCTCCAAAGCCAGCAATGCCCACGACATTCTCGGTCCCAGCCCTGCGGCCCTGCTCCTGGCCGCCGCCGCGCAACTGGGCATGCAACCCGTAAAGGCCATCAGCCACGATCAATGCCCCAACCCCTTTGGGGCCGCCGACCTTATGCGCAGAAACCGTGAGAATATCAGCGCCCAGTATCTTGATATTGATAGGTATTTTTGACAATGCCGGGACGGCATCGACGTGCAGAAGACCGCCGGCCTCGTGAACAAGCACAGCGATCTCGGGAATCGGCTGGATTGCCCCGGTTTCGTTGTTGGCCAGCATGACCGACACCAGCGCGGGCGGATGCCCGCTCAGCAAGTCGGCGAGCCGCGGCAGGTCGATGACGCCCGAGGGCAGCACCGGCGCGATTTCGATCTCACCTTGGTCGAATCGCCCGCCCGCAAGCACGGACGGATGTTCGATGGCTGAAACGATCAGTCGCTGCACTGTGTCCCCGCTGCCTCGGCGAAGGCCGGGCGTCAGCGCCAACGCATTGGCTTCCGTTCCACCGGAGGTGAAGACGACGTTGCGAACATCCCCGCCGACAGCCGCAGCCACGACGCCACGCGCATCCTCAATGAGATGCCTGGCCGCGCGGCCTTCGCTATGAACCGATGACGGATTGCCGCTGACGTCGAACGCAGCCACCATCGCGTCGCGGGCTTCCGCCCGCAGCGGCGTGGTCGCATTCCAATCGAGATAGACCCGCTTACGCATGATGTCCGACGATCCGGTTCAATCTGAAGGCTTTAGCCCACAATTGCATGAAAATAAGCAGCAATTCGGGCCGCGACCACTCGTCCGCATTGCTCAATATGCTTGCTTTTTGCCCCTTGCCCCATGCTAGAACGCGGCACCCGTTCATCGCGCCGCTCCGCGCGGCTGACAACACGCGAGAGACATCCCGTTTGCATCGGCCCACCGGCCTGCACAACGATGCTCCAAAGGAACATTGATGCCTGAGGTTATTTTCACCGGCCCTGCCGGCCGTCTTGAAGGCCGCTACCATCCGGCGAAGCAGAAGAACGCGCCCATCGCGATGGTGCTGCATCCGCATCCGCAGTTCCAGGGCAACATGAACCACCCGATCGTGTATCAGGTCTACTACGCGTTCGTCGCGCGCGGATTTTCGGTGCTGCGCTTCAACTTCCGCGGCGTCGGCCGCAGCCAGGGACAATTCGATCACGGCACCGGCGAACTGTCCGATGCAGCGTCGGCGCTCGACTGGGCGCAGACCATCAATCCGGAAGCGCGTGCGTGCTGGGTCGCCGGATTCTCGTTCGGCGCGTGGATTGGCATGCAGTTGCTGATGCGCCGTCCCGAAGTCGAGGGCTTCATCTCCATCGCGCCGGAGCCCAACCGCTACGACTTCTCCTTCCTCGCGCCCTGCCCCTCGTCCGGCCTGATCGTTCATGGTGACAAGGATATCGTGGCGCCGGCGAAGGACGTCACCACGCTGGTCGAGAAGCTCAAGACGCAAAAGGGAATTGTGATCGATCAGCAGGTCATCCCCGGCGCCAATCATTTCTTCGTCGACAAGATGGAGCCGCTGATGGAATCGGTAACGTCGTATCTCGACATGCGGCTCGCCAACGTCCGCTGACGTAAGCATTCCTGTTCAAACAAAATGGCGCGGACGAGAGATCGTCCGCGCCATTTTTGTCACTGGACTTGCGCCTTTAAGCAGCAGCACGCTCGTCCAGTTGGGAAAGATACGACTTGTGCTTCTTCATGAAGGCTCGCAGCAGCGCGGGATATTCGGCGCTCACCGCATCGCGGACTGACGGCCGTTCGCGCAGGCTCTTGCGCCAGCGCGCGATCTTCGGTTTGTTTGCGAGAATTCCGAAATCGCCGATCTCATCGATCGTATCGAAGTAACGGAAGACCGGCGCAAACACCGCATCGACCAGCGAGAACTTGTCACCGTCGAACCACGGCGCTGCAACGAGCCGCGACTCTAACCGCGCAAACTTGTCCGTCGCCTGCTTCACCTTCGCTTTGAAAGTCGTTTCATCGGTGGCCGTCTCCAGCCCCCACACATCACCCAGCACGGCCGATCCGAATTCGATCCACGCACGATGCTCGGCGCGGGTCAGCGGATCTTTCGGATGGAGTGGATTCGGTTGGGTCTCTTCGAGATATTCGAGGATGACGGCGGATTCGAAAACGGTCTTGTCACCCACCTGCAGGACCGGGACCTTGCCGAGCGGTGAAATCTTCAGAAACCAGTCGGGCTTGTTATCGAGATCGATATCGATCCGCTCGAACGGAACGCCTTTCTCCGTCAGCGAAATCACCGCGCGCTGAACATAGGGGCACAGCTTATGGCTGATGAGCTTGAGTTTCTCGGTCATTGGTCGCCTCCGGAACTGCGAACGTTGCGGATCGCTTTTGACACCCGGCAGCGCGTCACGCGGACGGCGCCGCGCGCACTGAGAAACAGTTGGGTGGCCAGAAACATGGCCTCGGCGATCTGCATGGGAATCTCGATTAATGCACTTGCATCTTTATAGGCGGCGAGGCACGTCGCCGTCAAGTTTCATGCAAATGCATGCAATCACGGTTTCGCGAGGACGCCCCCGGTGAGCGGCGCAGGCGCCCCGGTGGTTCCCGGAAACGTCAGCGGCAGCCCCTTGAGGCTGCGAACGGCCATGTAAGCGAAGGCTTGCGCCTCGATGGCGTCGCCGGACCATGCGAGATCGGTGCCGCGCATGACAGCGGCCGGTGCCAGGCGCTCGGCCAGCATCCGCATCAGCGTCGGATTGCTCGCGCCGCCGCCAACCACGATCCAGCTTGCAGGCAGCTTGGGCAAGACCGGTGCGATCATCGCGATTGAAGCCGCCGTGAACGCCGACAGCGTCGCAGCACCGTCTTCGGTCGTCATATCATCGACACTCAGCGTCGCGAAGTCGTTGCGATCGAGCGACTTCGGCGGCCGCTTGGAAAAGAACGACCTGCTCAATGCCTGCGCGATCCACGCCACATCTGCGCGGCCTTTCGCTGCCGTGCGCCCATCGCGATCCACGGCCTCGCCCGTTCTGCGCAGCATGAAATCGTCGAGGAGCGCGTTGCCGGGGCCTGTGTCACAGGCGATCAATATCTCGCCATCGATGTAAGTGATGTTGGCGACGCCACCGATATTCACGACAACCGTGGGACCCGTGCGATTCAGCATTCGCACCAGTGCGCGATGATAGACCGGCACCAGTGGCGCGCCCTGCCCGCCCGCGGCAACATCCGCTGCACGCAGATCGAACACCACAGGCATGCCGAGCGCCTTCGCAAGCACGCCACCATCGCCGATCTGCACGGTCAATTTCTGTTCTGGACGATGCAGAACCGTCTGTCCGTGAAAGCCGACAACATCGATGGCGTCGCGCGACAGATTGTGCGCCTTCAGAAAACTCTCAACGGCTTCGACATGCGCGCGCGTCACCAGCCTTTCGGCATCCGCGAGCGCCCCAGGCCGCTCACCGCGCGATGTCATCGGGACCGCATCGGCCAACGCCTTGCGCAATAGATCGCGCTCGCCGTCCAAATAGGCGCGATAAGAGGTCGGGCCGAACGCACCAATGCGCTCGCCGTCCGTTTCGATCAACGCAACATCGACCCCGTCAAGGGACGTGCCGCTCATCAACCCAATCGCCTTCGCCAAGGTCTCTCCTCGGTTGAATCCAACGCCGGACCTGATACACCACAGGCCCAAATAAACGCTAAATAGCTCAATCGTTAAAGAGTGCCTTCATGAGCGCCTATAAGTCCGATTTCCTCAACATCCTCGAAAGCCGCGGCTTCATCCATCAGGTGTCGGATGCTGCCGGCCTCGATGCGCTCGCCACCAAGGGCGATGTGACGGCGTATGTCGGATACGATTGCACGGCCTCATCCCTGCATGTCGGTCATCTGCTCTCGATCATGATGCTGCACTGGCTACAGCAGACCGGCAACAAGCCTATCGTGCTCATGGGCGGCGGCACCACCCGCGTGGGCGATCCGTCCGGCCGGGACGAGACGCGCAAGCTTCTGACCTACGAGCAAATCGACGCCAACAAGGAATCCATCAAGGGAACTTTCACGAAGCTTGTCCGGTTCGGCGACGGCAAGAGCGACGCCGTGATGGCCGACAATGCCGAATGGCTCACGACGCTGAATTACATCGAGATGCTGCGCGATGTGGGCCGGCATTTCTCGATCAACCGCATGCTGACCATGGATTCCGTGCGCATGCGGCTGGAACGCGAGCAGGAACTTTCGTTCATCGAATTCAACTACATGATCCTGCAGTCCTACGATTTCGTCGAGCTGTCGCGGCGCTACAAATGCAACCTGCAGATGGGCGGCTCGGATCAGTGGGGCAACATCGTCAACGGCATCGATCTCGGCCGGCGGATGGGGACGCATCAGCTCTACGCATTGACGTGCCCGCTGCTGACGACGGCGTCGGGCGCCAAGATGGGCAAGACCGCCGCTGGCGCGGTGTGGCTCAATGCCGATCTGCTCAGTCATTACGATTACTGGCAGTTCTGGCGCAACACCGAGGACGGCGACGTCGAACGCTTCCTGAAGCTGTTCACCTTGCTGCCGCTCGACGAGATCGCGAAGCTCGCTGCCCTGAAGGGTCAGGACATCAACGAAGCCAAGAAGGTGCTCGCAACTGAGGCCACGGCGCTGCTTCGCGGCCGCGAGGCAGCCGATGCCGCGTCGGAGACGGCACGCAAGACGTTCGAGGAAGGCGCCATCGCTGGCGACCTGCCGACGCTGGAAATTCCGCGCGGCGAACTTGATGCCGGTGCATCGGTGCTGGGGCTGTTCGTCAAGGCTGGTCTTGTCGCGTCCAATGGTGAAGCGCGGCGTCAGATCAAGGGCGGCGGTTTGCGCGTCAATGACATTGCGGTAGCCGATGAAAAGATGATCCTGATGCCGAAGGATCTCACGCCGGAAGGCGTCATCAAGCTGTCGATGGGCCGCAAGCGTCACGTCCTGCTGAAGCCGGTGTAGGGCCGCAGCGTTTAGCCCGATACGTTCTGGCGCAGCATGGTCATCATGGTCGCCGACATCGTGGCGATCAGCTTCTCGCTACCCCCATCATTGGCGAATGCCCGACCTTCAGAGACGACGAGCGTGCGACCCGGCTTCACAACGTTGCCGACGAACCGAAACGTCAGCCCTCTGGCAGGAGCGAGCAGATTGAGCTTGAACTCCACAGTGAGAATGTCGGCCTGCGCCGGCATCAGGGTGTAAGACGCGAGCCCGCACGCCGTATCGAGTGCGGCTGAAATCACCCCACCGTGTAGAAACCCATTCTGCTGCGATAGTTTGGCGTCATACGCCATGCACAGTTCAAGTTCTCCGGGCGCTATTTTGGAAAGCATGATGCCCAGGGTGGCCAGTGCCGGCTGGTTTGCGAAGGTGCGTCTTACCCGCGCGTCGTAGTCGGGATCCTGGGCCTGAAATCCACTCATCAATTCTGATTTGGCGTAGCGAAATCCGCAGGCACGTTTTGCTTGCCGGTGTTGAAATCGAAAATCTTGCGGAACACGCCGGGGGCCATCGCGGAAATTGGATTAACCCGGAGAACCGGCGCACCGGGCGTCCCAACGACTTCGTATGTGATGCCAATCAGGCCTTCATTGCTGCCGCCGCCAAGAAACAGCCCAACAATCGGAATTTGCCCGAACATGTTGTTCAACCCGTAAAGCGGAACGAACGTGCCGCTCATCTTGACCTGATTCACGGGATAATCGATGACTCCTTCGACGGTCGCACCGATTGTCGGCCCGCGAAGAACGCCGTCCTTGACGCGTAGCTGACCGCTCTGGCGAGTGAATTCCGCGCGCATTCCGGAAAATCCAACGCCCTGCGGATTTACGCCCGGCGCATTAGCGACTGCCCGGTCGAGGGCCGCTTCACCCTTGATCGTAAAGTCGCGGACATTGAGCAGTCCTTCTTGCGGCGACGAGTCTGACGTCGGCGGATCGACCGCCAGCCACATCTTGCCACCATTCATCTTGGCGTAGACATCGTTGAACCGGAAGAACGCACCGGCATCGTTTGTTTCGAGGTAGAGGACGTCGCGGCCCTGCCCTCGTGCGCGCATATCGCCGATCAATGACGTGTCGCGGCCCAGCTTGCCGTTGAGCGAGAACGATTTAATCGCTCCGGCGCGCCGCGAGAGCTTCAGATCCACGCTGCGAACTGCTTCGCCGTAAAAACCCGCGAGTGCCCCGAGCTTGGCGTCGATATCGATGTCGAAATTCTTGGACTTTTCCTTGGTGTTCTGGTCCCTGCCCGACATGACGCTTTTGATAAAGCCGCGGCCGTCGAACACCTCGCCGCGCATCGTGACCTTGAGCGTTCCGTCCGGCGCGCGCTCGGCCTTCAGACTAGCCTTGTCGCCTTCCGAAGGAGAAAACGTCGGGAATGACACATTCACGAGATCATTCTTGTCATCGACCTCGAGCGCGCCCTTGATCAGGGTGCCGTTGCCTTCGATGACGATGTCCTCGAAACGCGTGCCTTGAGGCTTTTGCACGGCGTTGAAGGTCATCTTGGTGGCCCTGCCCGCAACCTTGGTCCAACCAGGCAGCAGATTGTCGATGCGTGCAGCAGTCAAATCGGCCTCGACGCCGAAGCGATTGTCGCGATTGTCACCTTCGCCACCGGCGATCTTTCCAGTCACCTTGATGGGAATGGCGCCGCTGATGCTCGAACCCAGATCGACGCCAAGACGCGCGCGGGCAGCGTCGTCGAGAATAGCCGCGACCCGAACATCGGCGTCGCCCTCGTTGGTCTTGCGATAGTCGAGCGCTGCGGGCTGGCCGCCGATCTTGACGTCGCCCTTGACCCGATAGCCCTGATTGTCGGCCACGACCTTGAGGTTGCTGGCTTCCAGCTTCTGATTCAGCGCAAGCTTATCAACGGCCAGCGCGCCAAGATCGAGGCTGACCGAATACGTCGTATCGGCCTTCGTCAGCGCGTTCTTCAGCGGCATGGCCAGCGTGACGACGGCCGACACCGTGCCCTTGCTGGAGTTGGGATCGATCACTGTGTCGCCAACATCGCGCAGCCGGTCCGATTGCAGAACTTCCGCCGCCGCCGGGACCGGCCCATCAAGACGGAACCGCACGCGGGTCGGCGCAGGCTTTGGAGCGAGATCCGGTATCTCGAATAGCAGGTCGGAAATGTTCAGCCTTCGGCCTGCTGGCGTATCCACGGCACCCTGGCCCACCGTCACATTGACGGTTCGTCCACTGACGCGGCCTTTCATGTCGGCATCCCGGACTGAGGGCATGTCGTCGACGGGCCGGATGGTCAGGCCGTTTGCGGAGAAATTCACCGACAACCCATCATCCGGAATTGGCGGGCCGCCGCGCACGAGTGTGTGAAGCGGCGCGTTCACGGCAATATCGAGCCGCTGGACCGTTCCGCGGTCGACGCGCTCCGTCAGCCACTCCCGCACTTCCGGCACGATGAGCACCGGCCAGATGCGCTTCAACACCGAGACTGGCATCGGTGTCGCCGCCATCCCGAGCGTCAATCGTGCTTCGCCGGAATAGTCGATGCTGCCCGAACCTGCGATGCCAATCTCGCCGTTGCTGATATCGCATTGGGTCATGAGCACGCGGCGGTTTTCGGTATCGAACCGCAGGCGGATTGCGATGCGGTTGAAGATCGAGGGACTCTCGCCGTTCTCTCCTGCCAGCAGAATCGTTCCGCCGCTGAGACCCAATTGCCAGTTCGGTATGCTGTCGTTGGGCGGTTCGAGATGCGCCAGCATGGTGATGCGGTTGGAGCCGGCGTTAATGTGAAACGGAGCGACCATGACGCGGCGTCCCGCATCCCATTCAACACGTGCATCGGCGTGGTCGATCACCATCGGGTAGTCCGGCACATTCAGATCGACGATTGTGCCCTTGCCGACGACGAGTTCGCCGCGGAAAAACGTCGGAAGCCCGTCGCGCCCGATTTCACCCTTGAACTCACCGCTGAGCGGCATGTCCGCGGCGTAGGTAAAATCCTTCAACCGAGCCGCGAGCAGCAGATTGTTTGTCGGGACCTTGTTCGCGCTGATGTCAATCGATCGCACACCGTTCGACGGCGCTCCGATCGCCACCTTGAGTTCCCAGCCGTTCTTTCCTTCTTCGCCGACACTCAACGCGGCGCCGCCACCGAGCGGCCGGCGAAGACTGAGGCTGATGTTCTTGAAATTGAGAATGCCGCCGTTGCGCTGGTCTTCGACCGTCAGCACACCGTTGCGCAATCCGATTTCGTTGAGACTCTGACCGTCGAGACCGTTGGCGCTGAGACTGTCGAGCCAGTCAAGCGCGGCTAGCAATCCACCGGCGCCGTTCGAAGAAGCAGTGGATGTCGCCGGTACTGTGGGTGGTGCCGGTGATGCCTGGAACGGCAACGGCGGTGGGTTTGACGCAGCCTGTACAACAGGTTTGACAGGAACCTTTCCCGTCGCAAGCGGGCTGTTGCTTTGGCCCGTCGAAACGATCACGCGGCCATCGGGCGTGATCCGCACCGCGAGTTCTGCACCGACCAGACGGAGCGTTTCGGCCCGAAGGTGTCCCATGAGCAGCGCAGTGCCGGATAGCCGCACTTCGGCCTTCGGTGCACTCGCGACGATGTTGCGTGCATGGTCGCGCACGATGATGTCACGTAGCCGGACAGCAATCCTGATGCGGCCGGCACGCTCGATTTGCGTACCTCCGACTTCGACCTTGTGATCGTGCCCAAGATTTTCCTCGATCGCGGATGCCAGCCACGGCGTCATGATGTCGAGATTCACCGGTCCCGCGCCGAGACGCAGCCAAAGCGCGCCGAACGCCGCGGCGCACACAACGACTAGCGACGCGAGGACAACCGCAGTTCGCCCGAACCACTGGCTGCCGCCGGCCCAGCGGCGCAATCCACGAAACCAGTCCGTGACCCGGTGAATTCCAAGGCTTGGCCGATTGAGGAGTTTGATCGCCCGATCACACGCCGCATCGTCATGGTGATTCCACCCGGAATCATCCCAATGCCGGTGTTCGTCTGCAGCCTTCGCAAAGGCTTTCTGGGGCTCGGAACTCGGCATTGCCTCTCAGTATTGATGTCAGCCTGGCCGCCGCCGGGCATCGAACTGGAGATTCGCTACACCGCAGGCGATACGGCCAGACTAAAGATCCAGTCTTAAGCTTATTATATCGTTCGTCGTTCGACCGATGGCCGGAGAGAGTCGTAAATCCAATAGATTGGCTATCTATCCACCATACCCCGGGGACGTCGGAATTGCCCAGCCGAAGTAGATAGTTCTGATGCCCGATTGCGGTTCTGGCGATTCTCAAAATACCCTGCTGAAAGCGACGAAAGGAAGGCGTATGTCCAAGAAAACTCGTAAGAAATCGTCCAAATCGGCCTCTGGCCGAGCTTCTTCAAAAACGGGTGCTGCAAAAGCCAAGACAGCCAAGCGAGCTGCGGCAAAAAAGTCCCCCAAATCCGTCGCCGGTAAAGCCGCCAAGAAGGTCGTGAGCAAACGTGGCGCCGCAAAGGGCGCGACGTCAAAGAAGACATCCGCGAAGACGTCGAAGCACTCCGGTACCAAGACTGCGTCGGCCAGGAAGTCTCCCGCGGCTAAGCGTCCGCCTGTTCGCAAGGTCACGATATTGAACGAGGGCGACAGCGCCCCTGCGTTTTCGTTGCCGCGCGATGGTGGACAACTCGTGTCGCTGGCGAACTATGTCGGGCGCAAGCTGGTGATCTTCTTCTATCCCCGCGCCGACACGCCGGGATGCACCCTTGAGGCAGTCGCTTTCAGCCGCCTCGCCGACGCCTTCGATTCGGTCCAGACCGCCGTCCTTGGCGTATCGGCCGATCCGGTCACCGCGCAGGAATCGTTTCGGGACAAGCACGATCTGACCGTTCCTCTTGTCGCGGATGAAACCCTCGGGATGCTGAAAGCGTATGGCGTTTGGGGCGAAAAATCGATGTACGGCAAGACGTTCATGGGAATTGTTCGAACGACGGTTCTGGTGGACGGCGGCGGCAGGGTCACACGGATCTGGCGCAATGTGAGGGTCGACGGCCATGCCGATGAGGTGCTGGAGGCCGCGCGCATTTTGTAAAAACCCGACGCCATTTCCCGAAAATTAACCATGAATGGTTCAAATCGGCCTCTGTAATTGAGCTGTCCGGAGCAGTTTCCGGCCGGCGCGGGAGTGCTGATGTCGAACCGTTCTGGCCATTATTCCGAACATCCCCAATCCCACGCCCCCAATCATGGCAAGGCGCAGCAGCGGAAGCCCGCGCACGGTCATCATCGCCCGGACCGCAATGGCTATACCCTGGTCCACCACGGCAAGGCCGTACGTTTTGGGCCCGTGGTATTCTGGATCGTGGCCGGATCGGTCGTCATCATGGGCGCGTGGTCCGCTGCCACCGCGACCTATTTTGCCTTTCGCGACGACGTCCTGACCCGCCTCATCGCCCGGCAGGCGGACATGCAATACGCCTACGAGGACCGCATCGCCGAGCTTCGCGCGCGCGTCGATCGCACCACCAGCCGCCAATTGCTCGACCAGGAACAATACGACCAGAAGCTCAACCAGATCATGCGGCGACAGGCACTTCTCGAGCAGCGCGCTGCCGCGCTCAACGCAATGCCCGACAGTACAATCACGGGTTCCATCAAGCCAACCTCCCGCGGACCGCAAGCAAGCGATGCCGGCTCAACCGGAATTCCAAAACCGTCGCCGATCAACGATACAGTGATCTTCGTCACACCGCCGGATCGCGAAGCGCGGCTTGAATCCCGCACGCCTCCAGCCGCCAAGCCCCGCACCGACTTCGCTCAGGCGCAGGGTGTCGACAATATGCTCGTGAACCTGCAGACCGCCCTCGACAAGGTCGAAAACCGCCAGATCGCAACGCTGAGTTCCGTCGAAGAAAGTTACGAATCCCGGATGCGCCGGATGCGCGGCGTGATCACCGACCTCGGCCTCGATATGGCGCAGCTCGAAGCCGCCACTCCCAAGAGCGGCATGGGCGGACCGTTCGTCCCTGTCGTCAAACCATCGTCGGATGCAGGAGCGTTCGAGCGTCAGCTTTACCGGATCAATCTCACGCGCGCGCAGGTCGACAAGCTTACGCGCACGCTGTCGCTGGTCCCCTATCGCAAACCGGTGATCGGCAACGTCGAGTTCTCATCCGGCTTCGGCGTCCGCAGCGATCCTTTCCTCGGCCGGCCTGCGATGCACACCGGGCTGGATTTCCGTGCCTCGACGGGTGACCCCGTTCGCGCCACGGCGAATGGCAAGGTCGTCAATGCAGGATGGGCCGGCGGCTACGGTCGCATGGTGGAAATCGATCACGGCAATGGCCTGTCGACGCGCTACGGACATCTGTCCGAGATCGGCGTCAAGGTCGGTGAGCAGATCAAGATCGGTCAGGTGATCGGCGCAGTCGGTTCCACAGGCCGTTCAACAGGCCCTCACCTGCACTATGAAACCCGCATTGACGGCGACGCCGTCGATCCGCAGAAATTCCTGCGCGCCGGCGTTCGTCTCTCGCAGGGATAATGCTCAGGCGACTCCGGATCGGCCAAGCAGGCGGAATATCCGTCCATCCATCACCAACAGCGCGCTTCCGATAATCAGCGCACCGATGATTTCGCGAAATTCAATCCTCTCGCCCAGCATGAAGTAGCCGAGAAGAATCGCGCTGACGGGAACCAGCAGCGTCACCAGCATCACGTTGCTCGCGCCGGAGCGAATGACGATCTGAAAGAAAATGATGAAGGCGAGCGCCGTCGAGAGCGACGCCAGCCCGAAGATCGCCGCCCATGTCGCAAGACCCGGCATCTGCAATTGCCACGGCCGATCGATCACGCTTGCCAGAACAAGCATCATCAGGCTCGCCGAGATCAGTTGAAATGTAGCCGTCCCGATCGGCGGAGAGCCGCCCAGCTTTCGTGTCGCCCATAGCGCCGAGAATCCGAAACAGAGCGTCGCTCCGAGGCAAAGCGCGATGCCGATGCTCTGCCGCGACGTGATGTCGAAATCGTATCCCTTCAAAACAGCAACGCCGAGCAAACCAAGCAATACGCCTGCGACGCGGCGGAAGATCAGCTTCTCTTCGCCGAAAGCAGCTGCGACCAGGACAGTAAAAACCGGCGTGGTTGCATTTAGAACAGAGGCCATACCGCTCGGGATATAGGTCTGTGCCATCACGAGCAGCGAAAACGGAATCACGTTGTTGATGAAAGCCATGACGGCATAAGGCCACCAACCGGCGACGCCAGCCGGAAATCTGATTCCGTTGACCCAAAGCAGCGGCAGGAGAATGAGCGCCGCGATCGACAGCCGCAGAAAGACCAGCGTCAGCGGCGGCAATTCCTTCAGCGCCACGCCGGTAAAAAAGAACGTGCCGCCCCAGAGGACCGACAGCACGACCAACCGTGACCAGTCACGCGCATCGATCTGCAACTCAACCGGAGAGGTTTCGGCCCGCACCTGTGTCATGGCGCAATTGCATACGCGGCCGCACGGCGCAAAACCACCCGCTTACCGACAACCCCGTTCCGCGTCTGGAGCGTTTTCAAGCGAAGTGGGCACCGGTTCGCATGACGAAAACGCGACAAATCGATGACTCTAGTCGACGTCCTCGACTGCTCCAGGCGAAGTACCAAACGCCTTCTGCGCAAGCGTCGCCGCCATGAACTCATCCAGATCGCCGTCGAGCACGCCTTGCGTGTCGGAGGTCTGAACACCGGTGCGCAGATCCTTCACCATCTGATAGGGCTGCAACACATACGATCTGATCTGATGACCCCAGCCGATGTCGGTCTTGGCGGCCTGATCGGCAGCAGCTTTTTCTTCACGCCTCTTCAATTCAATCTCGTAAAGACGCGCGCGCAGCATGTCCCAGGCTTGCGCCCTGTTCTTATGCTGGGAACGTCCTGCCTGGCAGACCACGGCGACACCGGTCGGGATATGGGTGAGGCGCACCGCGGATTCTGTCTTGTTGACGTGCTGGCCGCCAGCACCGCCCGAACGCATGGTGTCGGTCCGTACATCGGACTCTGCGATGTCGATCTTGATCGAATTATCAACCACTGGAAAAATCGCGACACTCGAAAACGATGTGTGCCGCCGCGCGTTGGAATCGAACGGCGATATGCGCACCAGCCTGTGCACGCCCGCCTCCGTCTTCAGCCAGCCATAAGCATTGTGGCCGCTGATCTGGATGGTCGCTGACTTGATGCCGGCTTCTTCGCCCTCGGTCTCTTCGAGGTACTCGACCTTGAAGCCATGTTTCTCCGCCCAGCGCGTATACATGCGCAGCAGCATCGATGCCCAATCCTGGCTCTCTGTGCCGCCAGCACCAGCATGGACTTCGAGATAGGTGTTGAACTTATCAGCCTCGCCAGACAGCAACGCCTCAAGCTCCTGCCGAGCGACGTCCTTTTTCAGGGCCTTCAGCGCGTTCTCTGCCTCGACGACAACGCCCTCGTCCTTCTCGGACTCGCCGAGTTCGATCATGCCGATCTGGTCTTCGAGCTCGCGCTCGATCTTGCCGATACCGGTGAGCTGACTCTCAAGCGAGGTCCGCTCCTGCATCAGCTTCTGGGCTTTCTGCGGATCGTTCCAGAGATTGGGGTCTTCAGCGAGAGCGTTCAGTTCGGCGAGACGCGCCGTGGCAGCATCGACGTCAAAGATGCCTCCTCAGCAGCCCGGCAGACTGCTTGATCTCTTCAACAAGGCGTTCAATTTCAGGACGCATGACAATTCCAGCTTACGGCGAAAGCCGCGATTCAAATGATGTGAGGGATGTAACGGCTGAGGGCGGCCAGTGCAATCGCTCTAGTACAGCCCGCCCGTGCCCGACCGAATGATGGCCCGATCCGCGTCCGGCGAAACGCTGAGTGAACGCCCCTCTGCATCCGCAACACCAATAACGGCGTAGTTGTCGGGTGGCGCGGTGCCTGGCTTGAAGGCTTCGAGGATGGTCCGGCCGCTGTCGCCCGGGCCTGCTCGCATGCCGGACTTGGCATCAACGCGGATCAGCTTGATGCCGGCCGGGACACGGAACGGCACGGCGGGCTTGTCGGCGAGCGCAAGCTTGAGGAAGTCCTTGGCGACCGGCGCGGCGAGATGACCACCGGTGCCGCCCCTGCCGAGATTACGTGGCTTGTCATAACCAATGTAGATGCCGACCACGAGATCCGGCGAGAAGCCGATGAACCACGCATCCTTCTCGTCGTTGGTCGTTCCCGTCTTGCCCGCAACCGGCTTGCCGACTTCGCGCACGACGGTCGCGGTGCCGCTTTGCACCACACCCTCCATCATCGACGTAATCTGATACGCTGTCATGGAATCCAATACCTGCTCACGGCGATCGACCAGCGACGGCTCCGGCTGGTTTTTCCATCCTTCGCCGGCATCGCAACCGCGGCACTCCCGCTGATCGTGCTTGAAGATCGTGTGGCCGTAGCGGTCCTGGATACGATCAATCAGCGTCGGCTTCACACGCTTGCCACCGTTGGCGAACATCGAATAGGCGGTGACCATCCGCATCACGGTGGTTTCACCCGCGCCGAGCGCGTAGGACAGGTAATTCGGCAATTCGTCATAAACGCCGAAACGCTTGGCGTATTCGCCGATCAACGGCATGCCGACATCTTGCGCGAGGCGAACCGTAACAGTGTTCAGCGAGCGAATCAGCGCATTACGCAGTGTCGTCGGTCCGTAATATTTGCCGGTGGAATAGTTTTCCGGACGCCAAACCCCAGCGCCCTGCCCCTGATCGATTTCGATCGGCGCGTCCACGACAACGGTCGACGGCGTGTAGCCGTTATCCATCGCGGTAGAATAGACGATCGGCTTGAAGGACGAACCGGGCTGCCGGTAGGCCTGCGTTGCGCGGTTGAACTGGCTCTGGTCGAACGAGAATCCGCCGACCATCGCCACCACGCGGCCGGTCCACGGGTCCATCGCAACCATGGCGCCGGATACTTCCGGCACCTGCCGCAATCGGAATTGTCCATCGACCTTGCTACCGTCCTTGTTCAATAAAGGATCGACATAAACGACATCACCCGGCGCAAGCACCTGATTGACGGCCGTCGGCGTCTTGAATCGAGTCGGACCGGACGCAGCCTTTGCCCATCGCACACCATCGAGCGATATCAGGCCCGTGTCGCGTGTTTTGAGAACAGCGCCGCCAAGTTCACGGCCGGGCTGAAAGCCAATCCTGGCCGATTGATCGCTGGTCTCAAGAACCACCGCCATGCGCCAAGGTGCAATGTCGGAGAGCGCCTTGATCTCTGCGAGCTTCACACCCCAATCGCCCGAGACGTCGATCTTGTTCGGAGCGCCGCGCCAGCCCTGAGCTTCGTCGAAATTCACGAGGCCGGTGACCATGGACTTGCGAGCCATTATCTGAAGCTTGGGATCGAGCGTGGTGCGGACGGACAATCCGCCCTCATACAACTTCTTTTCGCCATAGCGCTCGAACACGTCGCGGCGCACTTCTTCCGCGAAATACTCGCCCGCAAAAATGTGCCCGGAATTCGAGCGGCTGGTGGTAATCATCGGCTCCTTGCGGGCTGCGACGGCATCGGCCTGCTTGATCCAGCCGTTCTCGGCCAAACGGTCGATCACGTAGTTGCGGCGCTCGATGGCGCGATCGCGGTTACGGACCGGATGCAAGCTCGACGGCGCCTTCGGCAGCGCCGCGAGATAGGCGGCTTCAGCGATGGTCAGTTCGTTCACCGACTTGTCGAAGTAAACCAGTGACGCTGCCGCAATGCCGTAAGCGCTCAGGCCGAGATAGATTTCGTTGAGATACAGCTCGAGGATCTTGTCCTTGGTGTAGGTGCGCTCGATACGCATCGCCAGCAAGGCTTCCTTGATCTTGCGGTTGAACGACACTTCGTTAGTCAGAAGGAAGTTCTTCGCGACCTGCTGAGTGATGGTGGACGCACCCTGCGGACGGCGATTCGAGCCGTAGTTCTGCGCATAGAGAACCGCAGCGCGGGCCATGCCGGTGAAGTCGATGCCACCGTGCTCGTAGAAGTTCTTGTCCTCCGCCGCGAGGAAGGCATTGATCACCTGCTTCGGGATAGCTTGAATCGGCAGATACAGCCGCCGCTCCTTGGAGTACTCGGCCAGAAGCGAGCCATCGGACGCATGAACGCGCGTCATCACAGCAGGTTCGTAATCCTGAAGCTGCGAGTAATCCGGCAGATCCTTCGAGTAGTGCCAGATCAGGCCAGCAACCGCAGCGACGCCGACGAGGAACACGATCGTTCCCGCCGCAAACAGAAAGCCCATGAACCGCAACAGCAAGCGCATCGTCAGTATCCGTCCTAAGCGTCTGGCGCGATCGCCCGGAGCACACATCCCGGGCCTCCGAACCGACCTATACCATTCGCCACTGTGGAATGGATCGATTCTGATCCCGCCCCAACCCAAATTTCTATAGAGCCGCCGCTGTGGCCAAACTAGGGCTTCAGCGACGATTGCCCTGCGAATTCAATCCGTAGGCTCTCAATTCGGAGGGCCTGCGGAAACCACGCGTTTGCCGAGAAAGGCATCTATCGCCTGGGCGACGGAACCGACCGTGCGCGACCGCCAGCTTTCGGAGACCAGATGCTGGAGGTCGTCCTTGTTGGACACGTAGCCGAGCTCAACGAGCACCGAGGGAACATCGTGCGCTTTGAGAACCTTGAAGCCCGCCGACTTCAGCGGGTGCTTGTGCATGCGGGCAACACTCTTCATCTCGTTTACGAGAGTCCGTGCAAAGCGGTTTGAAAACGTTCGGGTCTCGCGCTGAGTGAGCTCGATCAGAATATCGGCCACCTCCGCCGGCTCTTCAGTCAGATTGACGCCGGCAATGGCGTCGGCCTTGTTTTCAGCTTCCGCGAGCTTCTCGGCCTCGGCGTCGGACGCCTTGTCCGAGAGCGTGTAGACAGTCGCGCCCTGTGCATCGCCTTCGCGCTTGGGCAGCGCGTCGGCATGAATTGAAACGAACAGCGAAGCCATGTTGGCGCGTGCGATCTTCACACGATCGCCGAGCGGGATGAACGTGTCGTCGTCACGCGTCATCACCACACGAAATTTGCCGCCCTTCTCGATCCTGTCCCGCAGCGCCTTGGCGAAATCCAGCACCAGCGACTTCTCGCTTTCGCCGGATGCGGCCTGGGTTCCGTTGTCCACGCCGCCATGACCGGGGTCGATCACGACCACGGGTCGAGGATCAGCAGCTTTGGCGGATCTTGCGGTCCCCGTCGTTTCAATTGCAGTTCCGCTGGCATCGGCGACGATCGCCGGACGCAGCGGAGGTCGTTCGTCTCCCGGATGCGACGGCTTGAACGCCGAACGCTCCACAGCGGCAAGCTCGACCACGAGCCGTGGCGGCTGCCCGTTCGCGGCATCGAGCACATAGGTTTTTTCGATCCTGGCGGGACCGGTCAGGTCGAAAACCACGCGCGACCCACCGGGCATTACAAGGCCGTACCGGAAAGCGCGGATCAGCCCGCGCCCAGTCGTTCCCGTCCCTGCAGGAAGGTTGAAGGTTACCTGCGGAATATCCACGACAACACGATAGGGGTCGCCAAGCACAAACGCCCGGACATCGATCTTGCGGTCGAGATCCAGAATGAAACGCGTTTGCTTCTCGTCACCCGCCACGCGCACGTCAGAGGCGATTGGGAAGCTAGCCGCAACCGCTGGCTGCGGCGACTGAGATTCCACAGCTATTGCCGCGGGAGTGGTCAGGCACAAAAATGCTGCGGCGCACACCGGCGCGAATGCCGACAGAACGTGGTGATTCAAGCGGCTCGTCAACGAATCCGCGCCTCCAGACAATCCTCTTAACGCAATAGAACCGCACAGTTAACGGGTGCTTACCGCACGCAATACGATTACCCCGTTGTGTTGCACTGCTGTGACGCTTCCCTTGCCAGAAGGGAGCATTCGACGTATGTAGGAGGTGCTGACGGTTTAAACTTGCGGTTGTGTCGCGTTCAGCTTCCCGGTGCAGCGCCAGTTCCTCAAATCACTATCTTGAGGTTCTAGTGTACCTTCCGACCCTCCACGGCCAGTGCAGCGCGCGGCTGAAGCGGAGTGGCGGTAACCAGCCCGAGCGGCTATCCTCATGACCGGCGAACGCAGCCGCAAGGCTGCGGACCATCGAGAGCCAGCGCGCGCCACTCGCGCCGCGTTGGCACCGGAAGCGACCACCCGCTGCGTGTCAGCGGCAGGATACGGCGGTACCTTTGCCGCCACATTGAATTAGACGGGCCGACGCTTGATGCGCCAGACTCCAAAGCCGAACGGGATCAGTAACAAAATCCCATCAATGTCAGCATCGATACGACGCGAATCTTTTGCGCGTCGCGTTTCGCTGACGTTGCGATCGGCACGGTGCCTCGGGCGGCGTTTCGGCCTTCCCCTCACCCCCGAATCAGGTGGACCGTTACGTGATCCGGCCAAGCGCCATGCGCTGGCCGCCGAGCGTCCCGTTCGCCGTCAAGAGTTTAAAAATGCCCAACAAAATGCTGATCGATGCCACCCATCCGGAAGAGACCCGGGTGGTTGTGGTGCGCGGAAATCGCGTCGAGGAATTTGATTTCGAGTCTGCCCAGCGCAAGCAACTGCGCGGCAACATCTACCTCGCGAAAGTCACGCGCGTCGAGCCGTCGCTGCAGGCCGCCTTCATTGAGTACGGCGGCAATCGCCACGGCTTTCTGGCCTTCAGCGAAATCCATCCCGACTACTATCAGATCCCCGTCGCCGATCGTCAGGCCCTGATCGAGGCCGACGAGCGCGCGCATCGCGAGGCCGAGGAAGAATCGGAAAACCGTTCCAGCCGCCGCCGCTCCCGTCATCGCAGTTCACGGCGGCACGGCCGCGGCGAGCGCGTTCAGAGCGAGATCGTCGAGGGCGCAAGCCCGGAGGCCGATGCGCAACCATCAGCAGATGCTGCGCAGATCGGCGATCACGCACCGGATCATCCGCACGACGACGCCCACGGTGACCACGATCACCAGCATGCCGATGCGCACCATCACGACGAACACAGTCATGATGAACACAGCCATGACGATCGCGGCCATGAAGGCCACGATCACGGCGAGCACACCCACGCCGAACATTCGCATGATGCGGAATCATCCGTCGCGGCCGCAGAACAACAAGCGACGGAAGCTGCTCACGATCACACTCACGATGACCATGCGCACGACGCCGAGCACGAAGACGCTCATGAGGTCAGCGCGGCTCCGCAGCACGACGACCATCAAGACGAGCGCCACGCCGACGATGCGGATGGCGAGGACGACGAAGACGGCGACGACGATGCGGAAGAAGAAGTCGTCGAGTCGGTCGGCGGCGACGACGTGCTGGAGGAGGTGCCGGAGCGCGCCTTCCGTCCGCGCCGTCAGTACAAGATTCAGGAAGTCATCAAACGCCGCCAGGTGATGCTGGTTCAGGTCGTGAAGGAAGAGCGCGGCAACAAGGGCGCTGCGCTAACGACCTATCTCTCGCTCGCCGGCCGCTATGCCGTACTGATGCCCAACACCGCGCGTGGCGGCGGCATCAGCCGCAAGATCACCTCGGCGCAGGATCGCAATCGCCTGAAGGATGTGGTGCAGGATCTCGACGTGCCGGAAGGCATGGGGATCATCCTGCGGACGGCTGGAGCCTCGCGCACCAAGCCCGAAATCAAGCGCGACTTCGAATACCTGATCCGGATGTGGGAAACCGTTCGCGACACCACGCTGAAATCGCAGGCCCCCACCCTCGTCTATGAGGAGGGCTCGCTGATCAAGCGTTCGCTGCGCGACCTCTACAACAAGGAAATCGACGAAGTCCTCGTCGCCGGCGAGTCCGGCTACACAGAAGCTCGCGATTTCATGAAGATGCTGATGCCGACCAATGTCCGGTCGGTGAAGCAGTATCGTGACGGTCAGCCGCTGTTCTCGCGCATGGGTGTGGAGAGCCAGCTCGACGCGATGTTCTCGCCGACGGTGACGCTGCGATCCGGCGGATACATCGTTATCAACCAGACCGAAGCGCTGGTATCCATCGACGTCAACTCGGGCCGCTCCACGCGTGAGCACCACATCGAGGACACCGCACTCAAGACCAACCTAGAAGCCGCCGAGGAAGTCGCGCGACAATTGAGACTGCGCGATCTTGCGGGTCTCATCGTGATCGACTTCATCGACATGGACGAGAAGCGCAACAATCGCTCGGTCGAGCGCAAGCTCAGCGACTGCCTGCGGCAGGACCGTGCCCGCATCCAGGTCGGCCGCATCTCGCACTTCGGCCTGCTCGAAATGTCGCGCCAGCGCATCCGCGCCAGCGTGCTGGAAAGCTCCACTGAGCCCTGCCCGCATTGCGGCGGTTCCGGCCACGTCCGCTCGGTTTCGTCCGTCGCGCTGCAATTGCTGCGCGGCCTGGAAGAAAATCTGATGAAGGGCCCAACCCACAATCTCACGGTGCGCACGCGCACCGACGTTGCGCTCTATGTGCTGAACCACAAGCGCGCCCATCTGCGCGATCTCGAAAACAGCTTCAAGGTGACGCTCGCCGTCATCGCCGATGCTACCATCAGCGGCCAGCAATCCTTCGTCATCGATCGCGGCGAAGCCGTGCACACGCTGGAAGCCGCCAAGGCGATCCTCGCCGCGCAGGTCGCGGCGTTCCCTGCTGCCGTGGAAGATACCTACGAGTACGAAGACGACGAAGCATTCGAGGCTGAGGCCGAGTTCGAAGGCGACGACGAGGATAACGCCGAGGCGACTTCTACCGAGGCTGCCCCTGCTGCCGAAGGCGAAGAAGGTCCGCGCCGCAAGCGCCGTCGGCGTAGACGTGGCCGCGGTGGAGAAGCGCGCGACGGCGCACAGGCAGCCGATCGTGGCGAAGCTCCCGGCATTGCGCCGCTGGATGACGCCTCCGGCGAAGCCAACGACAGCGACGAAGGCGACGACGAGTCCGAGGAACAGAACGGCGAGGTCCGCGCTGAACAAGGTCCGGGTGGCGAACGCCGCCCGCGCCGCCGTGGCCGCCGTGGCGGACGCCGCCGGCGTGGTGGCAGCAACGATCTCGGCACAACCGAAGGCGGTCAGCCGGGCGAAGGAATCGTCTCGACCATTGCCGACGACCTCGGACCGGTGCCCGAGTCCGAATCCGCCGAAGCAGTTGCCGATCTGTCGGCACCGGCAGAGCCGGTTCGCGAGGAACGTCCCGCTTATATCGCTCCGCCGGAACCAGTGTCGCATCACATCTCGACGCCCGAGGATGCAGTGGAGTCTGCTCCGCGCAAACGTTCGACTGTTCGCGAGAAGGTAAGCTTCTTCTTTGGGGATTCCCCGAAGCAGGAATCAGCACCCGCTCCGGTTCAGACACCAGTATCGTCCAGCGAGCCGCCGGAGCCTCAGCCCGAGCCGGAGCCTGCCCAACCCCGCCGCGCCGGCTGGTGGTCGCGCCGCGGCGAGTAACCTCCAACCGCTTGAAATAGAAACGCCCGCTTCGCAGCAGGCGTTTCTTTATGCGGCGCCATTTGTATCAACAGTACAATTAGCCCTTCGCGAGCCAGCGTGTGATGCGTGCAACTGCTTCGGTGATTTCCTGCGTCGAACGTGAGTAGGAAAAGCGCACGAAGGACTTTCCGTGAAACGGATCGAAGTCCACGCCGGGCGTCGCCGCGACATGTGCCTGCTGCAACATCGTCTTGGCGAACTCGAAGCTGTCGGAATTAAACTTCGAGACATCGGCGTACAGATAAAACGCACCATCCACCGGCAGGAATTCCGTTAATCCGCCTTTCGGCAATCCCTCGATCAGGATTCGCCGGTTCTCCTCATAGCCGTGCTTGATGACGTCCATTTCCGCGCGCCCGTCAAATGCGGCTTCGGCCGCAATCTGCGACAGCGTCGGCACGGAAATCGAGAGATTTTGCTGCAGCGTTTCGACCGAGCGCACCAGTCCTTCGGGCACGACGATCCAGCCGACGCGCCAGCCTGTCATGCAGAAGTACTTCGAGAACGAATTGATGATGATCGCTTTGGGCGAAAGCTCCGCCGCAGTCACCGCCGGAAATGCGTAGTCGAGACCGTGATAAATCTCATCGGAGATAAACCTGATGCCGGCGCTGTCCGCCGCCGCGATCAGATCAGCCATCGCCTCGCGCGTCATCATGGTGCCGGTCGGATTGGCGGGGCTGGCGACCAGCACGCCCTTCAGCGGCGTCTTGCGATGCGCTTCCAGCAGCATTTCTCCGGTAAGAGCATGCCGCGTGGCGCTGGTGGTTTCGATCAAGACGGGTTCGCAGCCAAGCGCATGCAGAATGTGACGATAGGGTGGATACCCCGGAGACGTGATTGCGACCCTGTCGCCCGGCTCGAATGCCGACAGAAATGCCAGCACAAATGCGCCGGAGGAACCGGTGGTCACCACGATGCGCGCAGGATCGACCTCCTGTGCGTAGGTTTCGCGGTAATGCTGTGCGATCCGCTTGCGCAGCGACGGAATCCCGATAGCGGCCGTGTAATCGATTTTCCCGACATCCAGCGCCGCGCGGGCCGCCGCGATCGCCGTTTGCGGCGCAGGCGCAGCCGGCTGTCCGACCTCCATGTGAATCACATGACCGCCCGCGGCCTCGATTTTGGCGGCCGCCGCCATCACGTCCATCACCATGAACGGCGGAACATTGCCGCGAGCCGAGGGTGTCAAAAGGCCTTTTGCCTTGTCTCTGAGTGTCACATCGAGCATGAAATCTGCTATTCCCCCGAGGCGGCGGCATGCGAAGGAACCATGCAACGCCGCGCCGTTGTCCTGCCGCATTCGGCGGCTTGTTAGATCGTGATTTTAGCACCCTACATGTCGCCGCTCCATTGCCAAGCTCGCAAACTGCCCGATGCCGCTGACCAAGCCATGACAAATGTCCCCTTGACCGCGCCGGCCGAATTGTCCTCCCCGCGCGTCGGCATGCGGTACCTCCGCGCGCGCGCGTCAGCTCCGCATTCCGGTCAATCGTTCGGACGGCGCGCGACCGCGATCGTCACTGCTGCGGCGCTCCTTGTCGCGCCGTGGCCGGCGCATGCCCAGCAAGGCGACAAGGGACCACCGCTATTGCGGGATGCCGAGACCGAGCAGCTCTTGCGCGATTACACGCGCCCGATCCTGCGCGCGGCAGGTCTCGAGAAACAGAACATCCAGGTTGTCATCATCAACGATCCAACGTTCAACGCATTCGTGGCCGACGGTCGCCGTATTTTCGTGAACTATGGCGCATTGCGCGAGTCCGACACGCCCAACCAGATCATCGGCGTGCTGGCCCACGAAACAGGCCATCTTGCAGGCGGGCATCTTTCGAAGCTGCGCGAACAGGTTGCCCGTGCGCAAACCCAGATGATCATCGCCATGCTGCTCGGTATCGGAGCTGCGGTCGCGGGCGGAAGATCAGGCACAGGAAACGCAGGTGCTGCGGCAATCGCAGCACCGCAGGCGGCCATCATGCGCACCATGCTCTCCTACCAGAGACAGCAGGAAGAAAACGCCGACAAGGCCGGCGTGAAGTTCCTCAACGCCACCGGTCAGTCAGCCAAGGGCATGTACGAAACGTTCAAGCGCTTTTCGGAGCAGTCGCTCTACGCGTCAGCCGGTGCCGATCCGTATAACCAATCCCATCCGATGCCTGCAGAGCGCGTCAGGGCGCTTGAGGAACTGGCGCGATCAAGTCCCTATTGGGACAAGAAAGACGACGCCGCATTGCAGCTTCGCCACGATATGATGCGCGCCAAGGTGTCCGGCTTCATGGAGCGTGCGGACACCGTCTATCGCCGTTATCCGGCATCGAACACCAGCCTGCCCGCACGTTACGCCCGCGCTATCGCCGCTTATCGCCACGGCGACCTGCGCAACGCCCTGTCACAGATCGACGCGCTGATCAGCGTCCAGCCGAACAACCCATATTTCTATGAGTTAAAGGGTCAGGCGCTGCTGGAGGGCGGCAAACCCGTTGAAGCCATCGCGCCGCTCCGCAAAGCCGTGCAATTGTCCGGCAGTGCACCGCTCATCGAGATGTTACTTGGCCAGGCCTATGTAGCGTCGGAGAATAAGGCCTACGCTGAGGAGGCCATCAAGATTCTGCGCGCAGCCCTGTCGCGGGAACCGGAAGCGGCGCTCGGATATTCCCAACTCGCGATGGCCTATGGCCGCAAGGGTGATTACGCGGAAGCCGATCTCGCCTCCGCCCAGGCAGCCTTTTTACGCGGAGACCAGAAGACGGCGCGAGACCTCGCCTCGCGCGCAAAGACGCGGTTCGCTATCGGCACCCCCGGATGGGTCAAGGCCGACGACATCGTTAATACGAAGCCGATAAAGAATTGAACTCCGGTCTTGCGCCCGGTCCCACACAGTCTCGAAGGAACTCCTATGCCGTCGCTTCGCTCTCTTGCCCCCTACGCCTTCGCACTCGTGCTGGGCCTGCCCGTCGTCTCGCATGCGCAGACATTCACCGACAGCCAGCGCAGCGAGATCCAGAAAATCATCAAGGACTACCTCGTCGCGAACCCCGAAGTGCTGGAGGAAATGTCCGCCGAGCTCCAAAAGCGCCAGACTGCGGCCGAGGTTGAAAAGCATCGAGCCGCCGTCAAGCGAAATGCCGAGGTGATCTTCAATTCGCCGCGCGGCGTAGTCGTCGGCAATCGCAGCGGCGACGTCAATTTCGTCGAGTTCTTCGATTACAATTGCGGCTACTGCAAACGCGCCATGGGCGACATGCTCGAACTGATGAAGGCCGATCCCAAGCTGCGTGTCGTGCTGAAGGAGTTCCCGGTGCTCGGACCGGGTTCGGTCGAGGCCGCACAGGTCGCGGTCGCTGTCCGCATGCAGGATCCAACCGGCAAGAAGTATCTCGACTTCCACCAGAAGCTGTTGAACAGCCGCGGTCAGGCCGACAAGGCACGCGCGATGGCGGCCGCCAAGGAGGCCGGCCTCGACATGGCCAAGCTCGAAAAGGACATGGCGAGCCCGGAAGTCAGCGCGACCCTCAATGAGAACTTCAAGCTCGCCGAGGACATGGGCCTCAACGGCACGCCGAGCTACGTGATTGGCGGGGATGTCGTGGTCGGCGCGTTGGGCGTCGAGGGCCTGTCGAAGAAGATCTCCGAGGCCCGCTGCGGCAAGGCAGCCTGCTGAGCCAAGCGAAACGAGCGGCCGGCCCGGTTTGACGGGCTGGCCGACGCCAAGCCATTAACATTCCTTAAGATTGGTTAACCAACGATTTCCGGGCCTTCCACCGGGCTTTTCGGGTGATTTCTGAACCATTTGGCGGGGGACGGCGTGGCCGTTCAGGCTTCCCTCCCGGCCTCATGTTGCCTATAAACCGCCCGAAGCCGCGCGCGCCGCATCATTTCGCCGACATTGCTGGATTTGGTTTTCGGATGGCAAAGACGATCTACGTGCTCAACGGGCCGAACCTCAATCTGCTCGGCACCCGCGAGCCGGAAACCTATGGCCATCACACCCTCGCCGACGTGGAAAAGCTCTGCCAGGACAGCGCCACCCGCTACGGCCTGACTGCTGATTGCCGCCAGTCGAACCGCGAAGGCGAGCTGATCGACTTCGTTCACGAGGCCGGTGCCAAGAAGGCTGCCGGCATCATCATCAACGCCGGCGGCTATTCGCATACCTCGATCGCGCTCCATGACGCGCTGATCGCGGTCAAGATCCCCACTGTGGAAGTTCACGTCTCCAATATCTTCGCGCGTGAGAGCTTCCGTCACCATTCGTTCGTCGCATCGGCCGCAGTGGCGACCCTGTGCGGCTTCGGAATCGACGGTTATCGCCTCGCGATCAGCGGCCTCGCCGCCAAGATCGGCGCCAAGGCGAAAGCCTGATCGCCTGTTTGTCAGTTAAGAAAGCTTCGGAATTCACATGGCCTCTTCGCCGAAAGAACCATCTACCCCCAAAGGAAAGCCGGCCGATGAGCGCGAGCTCATCCGCGAGCTGGCGATGCTGCTCGACGAAACCAATCTCACCGAAATCGAGATCGAGCGCGCCGGATTGCGCCTGCGGGTTGCGCGCAACATCAGCATCGCGGCGGCAGCGCCGGTCTCCTACCAGCCCGCGCCAGCGGCTGCTCCTGCGGCGGCGCCAGCCGTTGCAGCCGCCCCTGTCGATATCTCAAAACATCCCGGCGCGGTCCCCTCGCCGATGGTCGGCACGGCCTATCGCGCGTCCGAGCCCGGCGCGAAACCGTTCATCGACGTCGGCAGCAAGGTGAAGGTCGGCGACACGCTCATCATCATCGAAGCGATGAAGACGATGAACCAGATCCCATCGACGCGCGCAGGCACGGTCACGCAAATCCTCGTCGAAGACGGCCAGCCCGTCGAATTCGGCGAAGCGCTCGTCATCATTGAATAATCCGTTCCCACCGTCAGGCGCTGCGATGTTCGACAAGATCCTGATTGCCAATCGCGGCGAGATTGCATTGCGCGTACTGCGCGCGTGCAAGGAGCTCGGTATCGCGACCGTCGCGGTGCATTCGACCGCCGATGCCAACGCGATGCATGTCCGCCTCGCCGACGAAAGCGTCTGCATCGGGCCACCGCCTGCGAAAGACAGCTATCTCAATGTGCCGGCGCTGCTCGCGGCATGCGAGATCACGGGCGCGGATGCGGTTCATCCCGGCTACGGCTTCCTGTCCGAGAATGCGCGCTTCGCCGAAATTCTCGCTGATCACAATCTGCACTTCATCGGCCCGAAGGCCGAGCATATCCGCCTGATGGGCGACAAGATCGAAGCCAAGAAGACGGCGCAGCGTCTCGGCATTCCTGTCGTGCCCGGTTCCGACGGCGGTGTCGGTCCCGGCGACGACGCCATGGCCATCGCCAAGAAGATCGGTTTCCCGGTTCTTGTGAAGGCCGCCGCCGGCGGCGGTGGACGCGGCATGAAGGTGGCGCAGACTGAAGCCGACCTGATGCTGGCATTGTCCACCGCGAGCAACGAGGCCAAGTCCGCGTTCGGCGACGGCTCGGTCTATCTGGAAAAATATCTCACCAAGCCGCGCCATATCGAAATTCAGATTCTCGGCGACGGACGCGGCGGCGCGATCCATCTCGGCGAGCGCGACTGCTCGTTGCAGCGCCGACACCAGAAGGTTTGGGAAGAAGGCCCCTCACCGATCCTGAACGCTGCCGCGCGGGCGAAGATCGGCGAGACCTGTGCCAAGGCCATGCGCGAGATGCAGTATCTCGGCGTCGGCACCATTGAATTCCTCTACGAAGACGGCGAGTTCTATTTCATCGAAATGAACACGCGCATCCAGGTCGAACACCCCGTGACGGAAATGATCACCGGCATCGACCTTGTGATCGAACAAATTCGCGTAGCCGCCGGCGGCGAACTGCCATGCAGGCAGGACGAGATCGTCATCAACGGCCATGCGATCGAGTGCCGCGTCAACGCGGAAAACCCGGTCTCCTTCCGGCCCTCGCCCGGCAAGATCATGCAGTATCATCCGCCAGGAGGTCTCGGCGTGCGGATCGATTCAGCCGTGTATCAGGGCTACGTCATCCCGCCCTATTACGACTCGCTGGTCGGCAAGCTCATCGTCCATGGCAAGACCCGTGGCGAGTGCCTGATGCGGCTGCGGCGCGCGCTGGACGAGATGGTGGTGGACGGTGTCGAAACCACGCTGCCCCTGTTCCGCGGACTCGTCCGCGAGCCCAGCATCATCGATGGCGACTACCATATTCACTGGCTCGAACATTATCTTGCGGCCGGCGATACCAAGACGGCCTGAGCATACCGCTGGCCCGGCTTGACCATCGCGGACTGCCGCGCATCCTGCTATAGTTGCTCATGAGTTCGCGCGACGCCGCATCCTCTGAAATCACGCCCAGTGTCCTGCTGCGCGCCTACGCCTGCGGCATCTTCCCGATGTCGGAAAGCGCGGATGACCCGACCATTTTCTGGGTCGAACCCGAACAGCGCGGCATCATCCCGCTCGATGGCTTCCGTGTCGCGTCACGTCTCGCACGCACCGTTCGAGCAGAGACCTTCCGGGTCACCGTCAACACGGCATTCAAACGCACTGTCGCCGGATGCGCCGCACCGCAGCCGGGGCGTGACGATACATGGATCAACGGCCGCATCCGCGATCTCTACACGTCGCTGCACGAGATCGGTCATTGCCACAGCGTCGAAGCCTGGCTCGGCGACGAACTGGTGGGCGGACTCTACGGCGTTAGTCTTGGACGCGCGTTCTTCGGCGAGAGCATGTTCCATACCGCGCGCGACGCTTCGAAGGTGGCGCTGGTCCATCTCGTGGCCCGCTTGATCGCCGGCGGCTTTGTGCTGCTCGACACGCAGTTCGTGACGGATCACCTGCGCACCTTCGGTGCGGTGGAGGTTCCACGGCGGCGCTATCGTGCGCTGCTCGATGATGCCATCACGGGACATGCCGATTTCTTCGCGCTTCCCATGAACCGTCCCGTCACGGGCGCAGAAGCGCTCGCGCACCTGAGGCAAACCTAGCTTCGCCTCTTATCGCTGGAACGGCGGGAACGGATTTGGCGGCGGTGGAGCTGGTCGCGGCGCAGTCGGCTGCTTTGGCGGCAGGCGCTTCTGCTGCGTGGGTTGAGCCTGAGGCGGCGGCGCTGCAGGCTTCGGCGCTTCTTGTTGAGCGACCGTTGCAGCCGGACCCTTACAGTCGGTCAGCCAGATATCGTAGATCGGATGCTCGACGCCATGCAGACCCGGGCTGGCAGCGAACATCCAGCCTGAGAAGATCCGCTTCACTTCGCCCTGCAAGGTGATTTCATCGACCTCAACGAAAGCGTCGGTATTGGCGGATTCCGTCGACGGTCGCGTGTAGCACGCCTGCGGTTTGACGCGCAGCGCACCGAACTGAACGGTCTCGCCCATATCGGCTTCAAACTTGATGATGCGGCCGGTGATCTTGTCGAGGCCCGCAAACACCGCCTGCTTGTTGACGATTTTCTGCGCCGGCGGCTCGGTCACCACCTCGTCGCCCGGCTGCAAGGTCGCGGGTGTCGGCGGCGCGCCGCGCGGCTGTTTCTGACCGGGAGGCAAACCAGGCAAGGGATTGGGACCAGACGGCTGCGCCGCGACATTCGGCGTGCCTTGTCCCGGCACGGCCGGCTGACCGGGCGCGGTTGCTGTCCCCGGCGGGGCCGGAAGCGGCTGTGTCTGAATGGAGCCCGGCGGCGGAACGCCTTGCCCCGGCGGCAGGCGATTTGGCGTCGGCAGCAGGCGACCCTGCGCGGGAAGATCCGGCACTTCCTCTTCTTCCGGCTCCTGCATCGGCTCGCCGCGCGGCGCGACATTGGCAGGCGGGCGTGGCCGGTCGGAAAAGATATTGCCGATCTGCGCGTGAACGGGCGACGCCAGTGATGTCACCGAAGCAACGATGACAGCAGCGAAAGAAAATGTGGTGAGAGTTCGGAACATGTTGCGCGACTTTACACGAGCGCGCTGCCGAAAAGTGCGAAGCGGTTTTCGGAAAACATCTTGCTCCACACCTGTCGGAATGATCACGGTCATGATCTTAAACTGACCCCGTCGAAATCGACGATTCAGCCGAATCGAACTCGCGCCATTCTACAGACATCGGGCCGCGCGCGGAGCCATCGGTTAACACGCCGATTACGGCGGGGAAAGGGCGAGCAATTGGCGCGAACCGGGAGAGCTTATTGCCCCGGTGTTACTGTCCAGGCGTCCAGGGCTGATAGTCGCCGGTCGCCTTCGGACGGCGGCCGGCCGCCAGCGTCGAGCCGGACGGACGATAGGCAGCGGGCGTGCCGGTCATGTTAGGCCGATGCGGCTTTTCCCACTCGCGCTGCTTGTAGTCGATCTCGGTGGGCGGCGTGTCCACGGTGTGGTGGATCCATCCGTGCCATGCGGGCGGAATGCGCGTAGCTTCGGCGTATCCGTTGTAGATCACCCAGCGGCGCTCGAATCCGAGCGTCGGGTCGATCTTGCCGCCCCGCGTGCGGTAGTACTGATTGCCGCCCTCGTCCGTTCCGACCAGTTCGCCAAATCGCCGAGTCCAGAGCTGGGTGCCGAACGTCGAACCGCTCCACCACGTGAAAAAACGCAGGAAAAACAGCTTCATAGCGGGTATCCGACAATGGGGGCGCGTGCGGCGCAAGACATGTTAGATGCCATCGGCTGGTCCAATTGTCCAGCGTCAACAGCGACTTGATGCGATGCAGGAACCTGTCGCGGGCCCATGCGCTGTGTTGATCGGATTGCTCAACCGCTGATCAAGTCGTCGATTGATGACGTTCTGGCCGCACTGACCACGGATGTCGCGGAAATATCTTCGGCGTCGCTTGATCGCTTCACTAGCGCTGAGCTGTGATCATCGCCGCGCAGATCACTCACATATTTATCTGCGACGTTTCAAGCTCGACAACAATCTGTTCGCACGAAGGCATGTCACGCAACGCACATCCTAAAGCGTATGGTTTCCGCTGCGTGGTCGCGCTTTCGATCTACACTGCCAAGGATCATACAATTTCATCACACCGAATTTGCGTCTCATTCGCTTGCATCGGATCACGATGTCTTATGAACAACAACCCAACACCATTTAGTCGCAATCCATTCATGCTGCGTTGGGCTGACGTTTGCGAGGATCAGGGTTGAAGTTTTGACAAGTGCGGAACGTGTCACTCTGCCGTCCGTTTGCTTATCAAATTCACCCGGAGTTCGATCGATGATCAATCTGAAAATTGTTGGCGCAGCAGCGCTTCTGGCAATTGCACCTGCACTTGTGTCGGTGACAGCAGACGCGCGGCCCGGCGGCGGCGGAGGGTTCTCCCGCGGCGGAGGTGGTGGCGGCGCATTTCGTGGCGGTGGCGGAGGTGGATTCCGTGGTGGCTTTAGCGGCGGTGGATTCCGTGGCGGCAATTTTGCAGCACGTCCGAGTTTCGGCGGCGGACAGCGCGTCGGAAACTTTGCTGGACGCTCGGCTATCGTCGGCGCAGGTGCAGGAGCATTTGCGGGACGCCAGGCATTCGCTGGACGTCCGGTTGCGCAGCTTGGCGGCGGCGGACAGTGGAACGGTAACAGAAGCCACTGGCGCGGACGGCATTGGCGCGGTTACGGTTACGGCTTCGCAGGCGGTCTGGCGCTCGGCGCCCTCGGCTCGTCGTACTATTACAGCGACCCGTACTACGATGACTCATACGCTTACGCCCCAGACGCTTACGTAGGCGACGATCGGTATGCCGTCGCCCCTGCCGGCGACGACGCGGCAAGCTGCGCGCAACGCTACAGGTCCTACGACCCGGCATCCGGCACCTATCTGGCCTATGACGGCAATCGTTACGCTTGTCCGTAAGTCGTTGCAGGATCATCAACTCTCGCTTCTGGGTCGTGTTCCGCATCGGGAACCGCCCCAGAAGCGCCTGAATCCACACGAAGATTATTGTCCTCTGAATGGAGCCGCGTATTCCGCGCGGCCTCCCGATGCAGAGTGATCGATGCGGGCTTGGAGTGAGGACGATGATCACCTTTAGGAATGGATGTGCGATCGCAGCTCTGGCGCTGGCGCTTCTGATGGCTGCGATGTCATCCAGCCAAGCGGCGCCGCTTGCGCCGAGTCAGTCAGTAGCGGCTGCACATGTCGGCGGCGATAATTCGCTCGTGACCGAAGTTCAGTGGCGCCGGCGCGGATACGGATACGGTTACGGCTATCGCCGCGGTTGGGGTCCGGGCGCAGGCGTCGGTATCGGCCTTGCGGCCGGCGCGTTGATCGGTGGCGCGATCGCTGCGGGCTCCAGCCCCTATTACGGACCGGGTTATGGTTACGGTTATGGCGGACCCGCATATTATCCCGCACCTGCTCCCGTCGTTGTGGCGCCCGGTTATGGCGGCGGTGATGCCGAAGCCTACTGCATGCAGCGCTATCGCTCCTACGACCCGGGATCGGGCACGTATCTGAACTACGACAGCAACCGGTATCCCTGCCCCTAAGCGGATTTGAACGGATTCAAAAAAGGCGGTGCACACAAATGCACCGCCTTTTTCATTGCTTGTTGAAAGTTCTATCGTTCGAGTTGAAGCGAGGGTTAGAACGCAACCTTCACGCCGCCCCTGCCCGTAATCGTCTGGCTTGAATCGGACATTGCGGTGAACTCGGTCGCACCGAACACCGAGATGCCCGAAGCGTTGCGCCAGTCGAAGCCGGCACCGGCATAGAAACCGACAATGCTGGCCTTGCCGGGCGTTGCGAACGCAAGGCTCTGCCCGAGAAGAATGGTGTTGACGTTGCTGTCGCCGACGCGCTGCAAGGCGATCAAACCGGCGGTGCCGCTCAACTGCAGCTGTTCGGTAGGCGTCGCATTCGTGGTGTGCGTCAGCTTGAACTCGCCACGCTCTTCGAAATTGTGCGAGGTGCGCGAGCGGACGCTGAGGTTTGTGCTCGATCCGCTTTCCTCGTAGCCGCCGAAGCCGGCCGCGAGATAGCGCACGCGCGCGGTCGGCGTCAGGGTCAGGTTGTAACCGAGCGATTGCGTGAGACCGTAGGCGATCTCCGGGCTGATGAACCAACCGTTGTACTTGCCTGCCGCATGCTCGTAGCCACCCGGCACGAGGTTGTTCGCAATCGTGCGCTTCACGTCGTTTCTGCTGCCACCCCCAAGCAATGAGAAATCCAGAAACGCGCGGCCCATTGCGTAGCGGCCGTAGACACCGCCGAAAACCATGTCGCTGGTGGTGTCGCCTGAATTCAGCGCGATTGTAGACTTGACATTGCCCGCGCCGATGAAGCCACCGAGCCGCAAGCCTGGCTGAACCGTCTTGTCCACGCCGAGCACGCCGCCGTAGAAATTGTTCACCGAGCGCAACGTCGGCGCATCCGCCTGCTGGATGCGCTGCCCACCAAAGCCCTGCGCCCAGATGCTGGTGCCGTCAGCCGCCGTGAAACTTGGATTGCTCAACAGCACGCGGTCGTTGCCTGCATAGGCGAGCGCCGGAATGCCGGAGAAGGCGTCGTTGGCCATATCGCGCGCAACATTGCCGGACGGCGCAAATCCCATCGCCGATGATCCGTTGCCGCTGATTGGCGCGGGATTGGTGAGACGGCTCGTGACCAGCGACGTGATCGTGCGCGTCACATCGATCACGTTGCGATCCTGCATCGCAAACGATGTGGGATCGAGGACAGCGACGGTGTTGCCGTTGATGACGTAAGGCGCGCCGTCGGTGACGTTGACGATCGCGCCGGTGTCGGTGAGACCGCCAAAGACACCACATCCGCAGTCGTTTCCAAAAGTCAGCACCGACGAAATATCGCGACCACTGAAAATATTGACCTTGGTGCCGACCGCGGAAGGATCGGTAATATCACCGCTGAGGACGACCAGCCCGACGATGCGTGAGCCCGGCAGGATGTTTAGGGTCGTCGGAGTTGTCGGATCGCCTCGAGAAAGGTCGAGCGCAATTCCGCTTGGAAACAAACCGTAGGTGCCGTCGATCAGGCCGGCGTTGCTGAACGTTACAGTACCGCCATTCCCGTTCCCAACAACGACTTCGCCGTAGATCCGCCCTGCATTGTAGCCCGTCGTCTTTCCGTCCCATGCGCCGAGGCCAACACCTTGGAAATCCGCATAGATGGTGCCGAAATTTGCGAAGGTGGCATTGCCCGGGCCTCCCGCAATACCGGCGCCGGCGATGGTCGTGACGTCGCCCCTGATGGTCCCGAAGTTGACAAGGGTCGCGTTGCCGCCGCCGCTAGCAATCCCGCTCGCCGTGAAGACACCGCCATTCACCGTGCCGGTATTGATCGTGGTCACGTCGCCACCGCTAGCGGAGGCATTAAAAATCCCGTTCGGCGCGGGACCGCAACAGCCGCTATTGAAGAGGATGCTGCCGGCGTTGACGACGGTCGCATTGCCGCCGTCGTTGGTGATATTCATAATTGAATCGACCGTGCCGAAATTGATCGAGGTTGCGTTGCCACCACCCGATCCGGAGCCACCGTTGCTGGTGAAGGTGCTTATCCCCCCAATTACCGTTCCTAAATTCCTCGTCGTAGCGTTACCACCGCCGTCTGCAGATGTGAGGATGGCGTCGTTGACGCGACCAGAGTTAATGGTCGTCGCAGAACCGCCAGCCGACGGGGAGGAAACGGCGGCATAAGTCGAGATTGACGTGACCTGGCCCGAGTTGTTCGTCAGCGCGTTGCCGCCGTCTTGCGCAAACGTCGTGATAGTCTGGGCGACAGTGCCTGAGTTGATGGTCGTGGCATTGCCCGAACCTGTAAGTGTCGAGATGTACGATCCGATCGTGCCCGAATTGATCGACGTCGCGTTGCCGAGACCGCTGGCTGACGTGTCGAGCATGTCGGCGTTGATGCCGGAGTTCGTCGCGGTGACGTTGCCATCAACACTGGTCGTGGTGATGCCGTTGCTTGCGCCGGAGCTGGTGGTCGTAAGATTGAATGTCCCGAGCTGATCCTGAAGAAACGGTACGGCTGTCGCGCCGGTATTGGTGCAGGTGACATCCGTCGCGCCAATCGTTCCCACACAGGCAAACTGCGCACGCGCATCGGTCGGGATCGACGCCGCGAACGCAACCGCCGCACCGGTGATCCACAAAAATCTGATCGCATGCATCCGAGACGCACGCGGCATCAACGCCACTCGACCGAAAATCGACGCCACGCCACCCCCTCACGCCCCGCAGCTTTGATGCGGCGGAGTTCCCTGGGGAACCCTAGCAGACCGGGGTTCCCCGAACTGTTGCATTCGGGATACAGCGCCGATTAATGGGCTGTTGGCGGGCCTATTCTGCGCGGATTGAGAGTGCTGTTTAGGAGCGCGACGCCAGCACGACGCCTGCAATCGTAAATCCCAGCGCCGCGATTTGAGCGAGACCCAGCGGCTCGCCAAGGGCTGTGGCCGATGCCAGCACGCCGATCACAGGCACCAGCAGCGTGCCGATGGCTGCGACCGACGCCGGCAATCGTTGAAGCGCAGCGAACCAGCAGGCATAGGCCACGCAGAACTGCACGACGATCGAATAACCGAACAGAGTCCAGCCGAGCGACGACAGCCCCGTGAAATGCGGCTGCTCTGTCAGGAGACCGGCCAGCGATACCGGAATGCAGCCGATCAGGATCTGCCAGACCGCTGAGGTCAGCGGCGGCAGCGTCAGCGGCCAGCGCTTCGCAAGCACCGTGCCGACCGCAAACAGGAAGGCGCCCGCGAGCGCAAGCAGAATGCCCGGCAGTTTCGCCTGAGTGGCGGACACGCCGCCTCCCCCCATCAGCGCCACCAGACCGGCGATCGCCATCGCCATCGCCACGACGCGCAGAAATGAGATGCGCTCGCCGAGGATCGGCCACGCCAGCACGGAGGCCCAGACAGGCATCGTATAGGCCAGCACGGCTGCTTCGCTCGCCGGCAAATACATGAGCGCAAGGCCCATCAAGGCCATCCAAGCGGTCACGTTGAGCAGCGACAGCAGCACCAGCCGCGGCCATTGCGCGCGAGGCACTTTCAGCGATTGACCCAACCCGACCGCCAGCAACGCAAGCAGCGCCGACCCGATGATTCCGGACAGGCCGCGCAGCGAGAGCGGCGGCAATTCCGTCAACAGATGTTTTGTGACCGGCCAGTTCAAACCCCAGCCGACCGACGTCACAAACAGCAGCAAATAGCCGATCATCCGGGACCGGCGCAGCGCGACAGCCCGCTCTGCCGGCAAAGTTTCGATGATGGCCTCGGGTGGCGTGCGCGTATCCACAGGTTCGTCCTTCGACTCAAAGTCCACGGCCCATGTGGATGACGGGGAGAAAGACCACGCGCGACGCTCACGATCCACCCGAAAACCGGAAAATGCGCGCATAGCAAAGGCGCGATTTCGGAAGCTCGGAACAAACCTTGGAGGAACTCACAATGAGGTGAGAAATCGGCTTCCGAATCCGCAAGGACTCACCGATACTTCCCGCAATGCGAACCTTCCCGGCGATGGTCCATTCCGCTGGAAATCCGCATTTTCCACCATATTTAGTATTTGATTCAGGTTTCGACACTAATCCTTGACGCGCCGGATGGAGTCGGCCTAGCTTTGGGATTGTTCGGCGCGGGGGTTTTCAGTCCCGCCGGACACCTCCCGAAAAGGGTCGAGAAGACAACTCCGTCAGGCCGGTCGAGGCCACGGACCGTGGCTTTGTCTGCTCTTTTTCCGGGGCCGGGCAGCAGTCCGGGCGAAATGGCGAAACCGCGGCAAACCGTGGCGCATAAGGCGAGTTTGGGGCGTTCGGGCAAAGCGGTGGGGAAGTTTCCCTGGGGACCGCGTCTTGCCCGCCAGAGTTAACAGGCCGGGGCATCGGACCAGAAATGGGACGAGCGTGAACGGCAAAGTCGCGAACGAACGAGTTCGCAAATTGAAATCTCCGGCGTACCGTCCAGGACGGACGCGCCGGCAAAAGACGGGGCACTACCATGCGCATTGAACGCCGCTACACCAAAGCCGATCAGTCACCTTACGCCGCCATTGATTTCAGGCTGACGACAAGCGAGATCCGTAATCCGGATGGCTCGGTGGTGTTCCGGCTGGAGAATGTCGAAGTCCCCGAGTTCTGGTCGCAGGTCGCCTCCGACGTTCTGGCGCAAAAGTATTTCCGCAAGGCCGGCGTCGCCTCGCGCCTGAAGAAGGTCGAGGAAGAAACCATTCCGTCCTGGCTGTGGCGCTCTGTGCCTGACACCGAAGCGCTCGCCGCCCTCCCCGAATCCGAGCGCATCGGCGGTGAGCATTCCGCCAAGCAGGTGTTCGACCGCCTCGCCGGCTGCTGGACCTACTGGGGCTGGAAGGGTTCGTACTTCACCTCTGAAGAAGACGCCCGCGCGTTCTACGACGAGCTGCGCTTCATGCTCGCCAAGCAGATGGTCGCGCCGAACTCGCCGCAGTGGTTCAACACCGGACTGCACTGGGCCTACGGCGTCGATGGTCCCGGCCAGGGCCACTACTATGTGGACTGGAAAACCGGCAAGCTGACCAAATCCAAATCGTCGTACGAGCATCCGCAGCCGCACGCCTGCTTCATCCAGGGCGTGGACGACGATCTCGTCAACGAAGGCGGCATCATGGACCTGTGGGTCCGCGAAGCGCGCTTGTTCAAGTACGGCTCCGGCACCGGCTCCAACTTCTCGCGCCTGCGCGGCGAAGGCGAAAAGCTCTCGGGCGGCGGCCGCTCATCGGGCCTGATGTCCTTCCTCAAGATCGGCGACCGCGCAGCGGGCGCGATCAAATCCGGCGGCACCACGCGCCGCGCGGCCAAGATGGTCGTGGTCGATGCCGACCATCCGGATATCGAGACCTATATCGACTGGAAGGTGAAGGAGGAGCAGAAGGTCGCGGCCCTGGTCGCCGGCTCCAAGACCGTCCAGAAGGCGATGAGGGCGGTGATGAAGGCCTGCGTGAACTGCGAAGGTTCAGGCGACGACTGCTTCGATCCCGAGAAGAATCCTGCTCTGCGCCGCGAGATCAAGTTCGCGCGCCGCGCACTGGTGCAGGACAATCTCATCAAGCGCGTAATGCAGTTCGCCAAGCAGGGCTACACCGACATCTCGTTCGACACCTATGACACCGACTGGGATTCGGAAGCGTACCTCACCGTCGCCGGCCAGAACTCCAACAACTCAGTGTCATTGAAAGATGACTTCCTGCGCGCGGTGGAAACCGACGGCGACTGGAATCTGATCGGCCGCACCAACAAGAAGGTGACCAAGACGCTCAAGGCCCGCGACCTGTGGGAAAAGATCGGCTACGCCGCCTGGGCCTCCGCAGATCCCGGCCTGCACTACAACACCACCATGAACGACTGGCACACTTGTAAAGCCAGCGGCGACATCCGCGCGTCCAATCCGTGTTCGGAATACATGTTCCTGGACGACACGGCGTGCAACCTCGCCTCCGCCAACCTGCTGACGTTCTACGATACGCAGACCCGCCGCTTCGACATCGAAGCCTACGAGCATCTGTGCCGTCTTTGGACCGTCGTGCTCGAAATCTCGGTGATGATGGCACAGTTCCCGTCGAAGGCGATCGCCGAACTCTCCTACGAGTTCCGCACGCTGGGCCTCGGCTAYGCCAATATCGGCGGCCTGCTGATGACCATGGGCCTGTCGTATGACTCGAAGGAAGGCCGTGCGCTGTGCGGCGCGCTGACCGCAGTCATGACCGGCACCAGCTACGCCACCTCCGCCGAGATGGCGAAGGAGCTTGGCCCCTTCCCCGGCTACAAGAAGAACGCCGCGCACATGCTGCGCGTGATCCGCAACCATCGCCGCGCGGCGCACGGCCACTCCAATGGCTACGAAGCGCTCGCGGTGAATCCTGTTCCGCTCGATCACGGAAGCTGCCCGCAGGGCGACATCGTCACCCGCGCGAAGTTCGTCTGGGATCAGGCGCTCGAGCTCGGCGAACAGCATGGCTACCGCAACGCGCAGACCACCGTGGTCGCGCCGACCGGCACTATCGGCCTCGTCATGGATTGCGACACCACCGGCATCGAGCCGGACTTCGCGCTGGTGAAGTTCAAGAAGCTCGCCGGCGGCGGCTACTGGAAGATCATCAACCGCGCCGTGCCGGAAGCGCTGCGCGCGCTCGGCTATCCCGAGAACGAGATCGCCGAGATCGAAGCTTACGCCGTCGGCCACGGCTCGCTTGGCCAGTCGCCCGGCATCAACGTCTCGACCCTGAAAGCCAAGGGCTTCACCGACGAGGCGATCAAGAAAGCCGAAGCCGCACTGCCGACCGCGTTCGACATCAAATTCGCCTTCAACAAGTGGACGTTCGGCGAAGATTTTCTGCGAGACACGCTCAAGCTCGATCCGGAAGCCATCGCGGCCCCCGGCTTCGACCTGCTCACCGCGCTCGGCTTCAGCAAGCGCGAGATCGAAGCCGCCAACATCCACATCTGCGGTGCGATGACCGTGGAAGGTGCGCCGCACCTCAAGGCCGAGCACTACAGCGTGTTCGATTGCGCCAATCCCTGCGGCAAGATCGGCAAGCGTTATCTGTCGGTGGAAAGCCACATCCGCATGATGGCGGCGTCGCAGCCGTTCATCTCGGGCGCGATCTCAAAGACGATCAACATGCCGAACGACGCGACTGTCGAGGATTGCAAGCAATCCTACATGCTGTCGTGGAAGCTGGCGCTCAAAGCCAACGCGCTCTATCGCGACGGCTCGAAGCTCTCGCAGCCGCTGAACTCGCAGCTCATCAGCGATGATGAGGACGAGGACGATGCGGTCGAGGCGTTCTACGACAAGCCGATGGCGGCGCGCACCACCCAGGTCTCGGAGAAGATCGTCGAGAAGCTGGTCGAGCGCATCATCGTGATGCGTGAACGCGAGAAGATGCCGGATCGCCGCAAGGGCTACACCCAGAAGGCTGTGGTCGGCGGGCACAAGGTTTATCTGCGCACCGGCGAATACGATGACGGCCGCCTCGGCGAAATCTTCATCGATATGCACAAGGAAGGCGCGGCGCTCCGCTCCTTCATCAACAACTTCGCCATCGCCGTTTCCCTCGGCCTGCAATACGGCGTGCCGCTGGAAGAGTATGTCGACGCCTTCACTTTCACCCGCTTCGAGCCTGCGGGTCCGGTGCAGGGCAACGACTCGATCAAGTTCGCGACCTCGATCCTCGACTACGTGTTCCGCGAACTCGCCGTGTCGTACCAGTCGCGCTTCGATCTCGCCCACGTCGATCCGAGCGAGACCGGCTTCGATGCGCTCGGCAAGGGCGTCGAGGAAGGCCGCGCGCCGGACGGCAACAAGTTCGTCTCCAAGGGCCTCACCCGCTCGCGCACCGACAAGCTTGTGGTCATGCAGGGCGGCGTCGATGCACAAGCCTCGGGCAACGTCACGTCGATTGCGTCAGCCGGCGCGGTGGCGCGCGGCGAGACCGAAGGCGCGGTGGCGCTCAAGACCGCAGAGCCCGAGCGCGAGCTCTCGCCGACCGAAAAGCTGGAGCAGCAGAACTGGAGCAAATCAGGCTCAGCTGCTCAGGCCGCACCATCGAAGGCCGAGCGCCGAGCGGAAGCGAAAGCACGCGGCTATGAAGGGGACATGTGTACCGAGTGCTCGAACTTCACGCTGGTCCGTAACGGGACGTGCATGAAGTGCGACACGTGTGGCAGCACGACGGGGTGTTCGTAATCAACAAATCCACAGGTTGCAGGGCGGCGAATTTTCGCCGCCCTTGACATACCAGAACAAAACAAGTACACGCGCAATTTTACGAAAGGGTACGCTTATGAAGCTGATTAAAGCCCGCGTAACGAACTACAGAAGCGTCGAAGATTCTGGCGACATAGCGATCGATGACTTGGTCTGCCTCGTCGGAAAGAACGAGGCAGGTAAAACAGCAATTTTGCAGGCGATTACTGGCTTAAATCCGCATCCAGCGACGCCAATTACGTTTGACAAAGAGACAGATTATCCCCGGCGATATTTGACAGACTATTCCGAACGCCATCCCAAAAGCGAAGCTGTTGTAATTACAACCGAATGGGAAATTGAGGAACACGAACGCCAAGCGATCATCGAAGAGCTGGGAGAAGACGCTCTAACCACCGCGCCGGTTGTTTTGACACGCGCTTACGGTGACACGAAACCTACTTGGCAAACTCCAATAAACTATCAAAAAGCCTGCGATTTTTTGATCGAGGCTGAGCGACTTACCCAACAAGACAAGAAAGCGCTCGGTTCGTACTCAAACTCCGACAATCTTCGAACTGCGCTAGAGAAACTTGCGGAAAAGACTCCGCGGCAACAGGCATTGCTTGATCGGCTTTCTAAACTTCCTAACAAGAATATCAGAGGCTTCGTCGAAGCTGAATTAGCCGCTGGGCTCCCTCAGTTTATGTACTTCTCGCACTATGACCGGATGGCCGGTCAGCTACGCATCGACAATATCAATGAGCGCAAGGCCAACGGCTCCAAATTGGATACTGGAGAAAGTGTCTTCCTCGATTTTCTTGAATTTGCGGGCACATCTATTGACGAAATATCGTCAGCCTCAACTTACGAAGGACTTAATGCGAAATGTGAAGCCGCGTCTAACAACATCACGGGACAGCTTCAAGATTATTGGACGCAAAACCCGCACCTCGAAATTGAAGTACGGGTAACAAAAGCTGAGAATAAAGATCCCGCCCCATTTAACTCTGGAGTAATTGCTCGCGCTCGCGTCCGAAACAATCTTCACAGAGTGACCGTCCCCTTCTCGGAACGAAGCGCAGGTTTCATCTGGTTCTTCTCTTTTCTTGTAAAATTTACTCAGGTTCGAAAATCAGGCGGCGCACTATTATTGCTGCTAGATGAGCCTGGTCTCACATTGCACGGAAAGGCACAGGAAGACCTGCTGCGATACTTTGCCGATAAACTGCTCCCCAATCATCAAGTGATCTTCTCCACGCACTCTCCATTTATGGTGCCAGCCGATAAGTTAATGTCCGCTCGAATAGTAGAAGATAGAGTGAGACAGGAAAAATCTGGACGATGGACCACGGATGGCACCAAGGTCAGCTCGGAAGTATTAGCTACCGACCCAGACACCCTTTTCCCGCTTCAGGGCGCGCTTGGTTATGAGATTACACAAACGCTATTCGTTGGCAGAAACACACTCCTCGTAGAAGGACCAAGTGATCTTCTCTATCTGGATTCATTATCGCGCGCTTTGAAGAATAAAAAGCGCGCCGCCTTAGATAACCGCTGGACCATCTGCCCAGCAGGCGGGATTGATAAAATTCAGTCGTTCGTTTCGTTGTTCTCTGGTGCAAAACTGAAAGTTGCTGCAATTACTGATTTCGCAAAATCAGACGCTAAAAAACTCGATCAATTAAAGAAAACAAAAATTCTCGAAGCAAACAACCTGCTGACCTATGCAGATGTGCTTGGCAAGGTTGAGGCAGACGTTGAGGATATATTCGACATCGAGACCTATGTTGACCTGCTAAATAAATCTTTCGAGCTTAAGGGCTCCAACGTCCTAACCGTCGAAAAATTGACTGCGCATGCTACGACCACGTCTCGACAGCTTAAGCAAGCTGAACTCGCTTTTAAGTTATTATCTGCTGATGCGCCGGAATTCGATCATTATACGCCATCCGAATGGCTGATTAGGAATCCTGACTTTCTTGACAGCAAGTCAGATGCAATGTTGAGAACATTTGACAATGCTGAAAAGGTTATTGGCGCCTTGAACATGCTCATATCAAATGAGTAAGCAAGCATAGCCGCCATGAATCGCACCCTGCATTACAGCGCGATAGCATTCATCATCGTCGCGTCCCTGCTGTGGGCGTGGCAACAAACCTCGTTCACGCGCAACGCCTCGCCGCACGCGAAGGCCGCGTGCCACGGCGTCGGGTCGTCGTTCTGGGAAATCCAGAACGCCTATTACCGCTGCCTCGACCGGGTCGAGGCCGGCGGCAAGCCGTAGACTTCCCGCACCGCACATAAACTTTTCCGAATGCGTCAGCCCTGTTGCTGGAACGTTCGGCCATGGAGGTATTGTTTTCCCTGAGGCGAGCGGAGAACGCACCATGCGGCTTCATCTCGACAACGAGAGACATGAAACGCAAATGTGTCTGGGGTTGGTGATCGCCATCATGATCCTCGCGGGATCGGCGATCCTGTACATGGGTACACACTATCAAGTGACGACACAGACCGTCGCGCGGATGCCGCTCGCCTCGCCGCTCTGATCGGCACTCAGACGCTATATCTCAAAATCTCAAACCCTGCGCTTTGGCCGCGCGGCTTCGCCGCGCGTGGTGGCGATGCCGTCTGCCTTCCCATCCCGCTCCTGCTTGATGTAGCATTCCGCAGCCTGCCCGCGTGACTCACACGCGGCGGGAAGAACAAACAATAAATCAAAAGCTGCGGCTCATCAGAAAGCCGCGCATCGGGAAGGAAAACGCTGAAATGAAATGCCTCGTCCGCGCGCTGGGTGCGCTTGTCATCATCGCCGCCTCTGCCTACGGCGCATCGGCGCAAACATCTGGTCAGGGCTGGCCGAACCGGCCGATCCGCATGGTCGTGCCTTACACGCCGGGCGGCTACACCGACATGATGGCGCGCCTTGTCTCGGAGAAGATGGCGGCCTCGCTCGGGCAGAGCATCGTCATCGAAAACAAGCCGGGCGCCAATGCCGCCATCGGCACCGATGTCGTCGCCAAGGCCGCGCCCGACGGCTACACGTTCGGCACCGTGATCGCGGCGCATGCGGTCAATGCGACGCTCAAGGCTAACCTGCCTTACGACACGCAAAAGGATTTCACCTATGTTTCGCTGATGAGCGTCGCGCCGCTGATCCTGATCGCGACGCCCTCGCTGCCGGCAAAGGACATGAAGGAGTTCATCGCGCTGGCGAAGGCGAAGCCGGGCCAGCTCAATTTCGCCTCCAGCGGCATCGGCTCCGCGGCGCATCTCACCATGGAGATGCTCAAGAGCCGCGAAGGCATCAATCTTCAGCATGTGCCTTACAAAGGCACCGCAGGCGCGCTGCAGGATACGGTCGGCGGCCAGATCAACGTTATGTTCGACATCATCGGGCCGCTGATGGAGCAGGTGCGCGCCAATAACGCCAGGGCGCTCGGCGTGGCCGCGAAGGAGCGCGTTCCGGCGGCCGGCGATACGCCGACCCTGATCGAGCAAGGCGTGAAGGATTTCGCCTCCGGCACCTGGGCAGGCATCATCGCGCCGGCGGGCGTGCCTAAGGACATCGTGGATCGCATGTCCGCCGAGGCGAAGAAGGCCCTCGCCGATCCCGAGCTGAAGAAGAAGCTGGAACAGCAGGGCATCGTCGCCATGGGCACCACGCCGGACGAATTCCGGACGTTCGTCGGCGAGGAGGTCGCGCGCTGGAAGCAGGTCATCACCGCCGCCGACATCAAGATCGAATAGCGTATTCGCGCCGCGAGCGTGGGCGGCTGACTGTAAATCAGCCGCTCACTCACACGCTATGCCTTGGCCGCGCGATCTCGCCGCGTGTGGTGGCAATGCCCATCTCGAAGCTGTCGGCGATGCGGCGGGCGCGGATGATGAAGGCCTCGGCCACATCACCCTCGAAGATTTCGCGCGTGGTCGCCTCGAAGAGCTTAAGCCAGCGGTCGAAGTGTTCGCCCTTGATCGGCAGCATCAGATGCGGGCGCATGGGGCGGCCGTCATAGCGGCCGGTCTTGAGCAGCATCGACGACCAGAAATCGCTGATCTGCGCGATATGATGGTCCCAATCCCTCACCTGTGCGTTGAAGATCGGCCCGATCAGATCATCGGCGCGGGCGCGGCCATAGAACGTCGCGACGAGCTTCGCGATGTTCTCCTCGGTCAGGTCGGGATGAAAAGTGTGAATGGCGAGATTGGTCGGCTCGGTCATGGGCCCGATGTAGGCCGCCATGCCGCCGCAGGCAACCGGCGGTGGCCGCAGACCCCACCCGCGCAAAGCGGGGCTGGACGATCCGAAGCCACGACCGCCCCGCATTGCGCTTCGCTGCATGCGGGCTACACTGATGAACAACAGCAGGTCGTGAGGTCCCCATGATCGTCGTTACCGGCAGCGCCACGGTCCAGCGCGACAACCTCGATGAAGCGCGGCGCCTGAGCCTCGACCACGTTCACCGCTCGCGCGAGGAGCCCGGCTGCATCTCCCACGCGGTGCACATCGATTGCGAGAATCCGTGCCGTCTCGTGTTCATCGAACAGTGGGAGGATCGCGCGGCGCTGCTGGCGCATTTCGCGGTGCCCGCCTCGCGCCAGTTCATCAAGGCGCTGTCGGCGCTGCTGGTCGCGCCGTCCACCCTCGAAGTTTACGACGCCACGCTGCTCGAGAAACCTTAAAGTACGGCGTTACGTCCGGATCGGCGAAAAAAACCGGCTCCGAAGCGAACAGCCTTATGGAACCAAACGGCCGCCTCCCGGTTGAAACTCTCGTCATGCGCGACAGGCGCTGCGTTGGGACAGCGGAGTTCACGACGATGAACGATCAGGAAACTGTCATCACGGCCCTTCAGGAAGCACGCCGCATCCTCCACCGCGACACCGGGTCCGGTCCACGGGACCGCGAGGCAATGATCGACAGTCTGCGGTCCTTGCTCGATGACGATCACATCGTTGGTGCACTGGAACGGATCGGCCAGCAAAACCGCCCCACCCCGGCGAACATCGTTGAAAGCCCTTGGAGTTAAGTCTTTCGGATTGAACACACAGGAGAGACCCGCATGGAGTCCACTCAGGCGTTCAAACATCTCCGCACTCTGATCAAGGCGGCGTCTGAAACTGACGACACAGCCCTGATCCATATGCAGCTGACCATGATGACTGTCATCATCGACAAGGCTGCCCCGAAACAAAAATTCCGCGAACCCTTATGGCTGACTGGCCCCCACTCCAGGGAGGAAACGCCCGCGCAGGGCGCCGCCGTGAAATGAGCAACGCGACACACTCCCCATTTGATCCGGATCAAGGGCCGCGTATGGTTTTCCATGCACAAGCCGGGACTCGGAGACAGGGAGACCAACATGTCCGCAGCCGAAATCGCAAGCCGCCATTTTTCAGCGGCGCTTGCCGAGGCAAAAGCCGCAAGTATCGATAACGACAGCCTCTGCCGTTCGCTGCTCGGCCTCGTGGTCGGAAAATATCTCGAAACAAGGAGCGTGTCCGACGTCCAGTCGGAATTACACTTCCTTGCCGACAACTGCGACCCCGACGCGGACTTCGCCTTCATGCGCCCTTAAGAGGGGCGCGCTGTGGCGCGGCGATCACGCGCCGCGCCCTTAGTCTGCGGACTCTTCGGCTTACAAACCGCTGCCGCGCTCTCAGCCCATGCACTTCTTGATGGACGAGGTCTTGGCGGCGCCGGAAAGCGGCTTGCCTTCGGCGCTCTTGGCGTTGTCCGCGCAACACTTTTTCATGAAGCTCTTCTTGGCTGCGCCGGATAGCGGCTTGCCGTCGCCGCTCACGGCATTGCAGGATTGTGCGACGGCCGGCGCGGCGGCAAACAGGCTCAACAAAACGAGAACGGACAGGCGTTTCATGATGGGCTCCCAGTGAGTTGGACCTCCAGCCTAGCTGAAGCGCGGCCACTGATGAACCCGTTTCTGCTGCCGGACACTAAAGAATGCAACGACCGAAACGAGACTGCCATGTCCCCGCTCCTGCGCGCGGCCTTCTTTGAAGCCCTTGGGCTGTGGGCGCTGTTCAATGTCTGGAAGAATCTCAGGACCGGCATTATCGACAACAAGCGCGGCTGGGTGATCGACCGCCGCGACAATCCCGGCGGCTTCTATCTGTACACTCTCGCCAACGTGCTGTTCGTCTGCTTCGCCTTCGCCGTGCTGCTGAACGCGCTCGGGCTGATCGGCGATCCGTTCGTCTGGGTGAAGCAGACGTTTGCGTTCATGCATTTCCGGTGAGTGACGGACCGTCGCGTTCACGATCAACATCGCGGCACCTATGGCGTGAGGCCTGTCTACCTCCGCACAATCAGATACACTCGCCCCATGACCCAGGCTGATACACCATCCATCGTTCTCATCAATGTTTTCACCACCCCGCAGGATCAGCAGCAGCGGCTGATCGATCTGCTCACCCGCGCCACCGACGGGCTGGTGGACCGCGCGCCGGGCTTCGTCTCATCCACGCTCCATCGCAGTATCGACGGCACCAAGGTGACAATGGTCGCGACATGGCGCAATGCGGAGGATTATCAGGCCATGCGGCAGGATCCGCGACCGCTGCCGTTTTTGCAGGAGGCCCTGACCTTCGCAACGTTTGAGCCGGGGATGTATGAGATCGTACGGACGTTCAAGGCGCAGCCATAGCCGCACGACACCTATGTCGCCTACCCAGCACGCCGCGGCTTCACGGTTTGCTCCTGCCAGATATGGAGCGCGCGCTTGGCTGAGGAGAACGATATCTCGTCGTATGTCTTGCGAAGTTGTTCGATCTCGGCCGCGGGCATCGACAACAGGCGGCTGAGGATCACTGCCCTCGCCGTCTCCCATGAGAGATCGGCCGCGCGGCACGCCGTCATCAAGCCGTCGTGGCGATGAATCCGCATCAGCGGCTGGATCAGCGGGATTGGCGCGCCAGTGATCGCCGCAAGGGCTGCGATGATCGTCTCATACTGACGATCCTTGGCAAACTCGACCAACTTGTCTTCCGTCAACTGACGGTTCTCCACCAACCGCTCGATAAGGGCCAGAGCCGATCGAAGATCGCGCGGGCGTTCCGCCTGACGTTTCGATTCAAGCGCGATGTTTTCGACCCGGTTTTGAATCTCGACGCGCAGCGAAACCGGCGCCTTGGCCATCAGCCGCGCGTGGACGGCGCCTGCGCAATTGTCCAGCAGGTCATGCAGCAACCGCACCGGCAGATCGGCGCGCAACCCGGTTTTCTCGGCGAGCAGAGGATCGCCCTTCGACGCCGCAACCAGCCGCAAGAATCCCACGCGCGTGATCGCAGCACCCTCGTTGCCGGCCACACGGCGCAACACCTCCCTGTCGCCGAGATCGATCAGAGCTTGCGCGACGGCGGCATCGATTTCAGCGCGACCGGAGATTGCCAGCAGATGTCCCTGCCCGCACAACGTGGCGACCTCAAGAAGGTCTTCGCTCGACAGCACGAGCGACTGCGTCAGCATAGGACTCGCAATGGCAACGTTGGGATCGGTTGCCAGCTTGCGCACAACCGAGATCGGCGCGAACGGCACGGGCGCGAGTTTCCGGCTGAGTTCCACAAGCGCATCGATGTCGCAATCGTCGATGAAACTTAGCAGCAGGCTGTCGAAGATTTCGACCTGCGCCTGGCCGAGGCGGCTACCGTGATCGAGAAAAAGATCCGTCACCTTCCGCAGCGAAGCGACCCGGCGGTCGGTCGATCTGTTGCTGATGGCGTCCTGCAGTTCCTGAATGAAATGATTGTGCACTATAAATCCTAAGCTGACCGCGGCGGGACATAGGACGATCGAAAAAATGACTTCAAAGAACACCCGAGCATACGATCGGATTGTTTCGAGGTCGTTAAATGATACCGTTTGCCGTACAAGGCTGGGATGGGCACTCCGTTTCACACGCCTTGCGATGCCGCCACCGCGCAGGTCCAGCCTCGCGCCATCTCCGCTGATCGTCCCGGCCTCGTGATCGCGACAACGATCCTGGCATCGAGCCTCGCCTTCATCGACGGGTCGGTGGTCAATGTCGGGCTTCCGGCGATCGGCGCTAACTTTCAGGCCGACGCAAGCCAGTTACAGTGGGTGGTCAATGCCTATCTCCTGCCGCTCAGCGCGCTGTTGTTGCTGGGCGGCGCGGCGGGAGACCGCTTCGGCCGCAGACGGCTTCTGATCGCAGGTGTTGCGCTGTTTGCGCTCGCCTCGCTGGCATGTGCCGTTGCGCCAAGTCTCCTCTGGCTGCTGGTCGCGCGTTTTATCCAGGGCGCGAGTGCCGCCATGCTGCTGCCGAACAGTCTCGCCATCCTGGGACAAACGTTTTCCGGCGAAGCCAAGGGCCGCGCGATCGGCATCTGGGCCGCGACCGGCGCGGCCGCGGGCGCCATCGGCCCGGTGCTTGGCGGATGGCTGATCGATGTCGGAAGCTGGCGGTTTGCATTTCTGATCAACCTGCCGCTCGCCGCGGCCGCCATCTGGCTCGCCGTCATCTCCGTGCCTGCGGATCGCAACGACGGATCAGACTCGCTTGACGGTGCCGGTGCGTTTCTCGCCACTGCCGGGCTTGGGCTTGCGACCTGGGCATTGACGGAAGGCTCAGGCCACGGCTGGTCGCCGCTCACCCTGGCGGTGATGGCAGCTGCCGTCCTGTTCCTGATTGTGTTTGTCTGGACCGAACATCGCCTGGGCGACAAAGCAATGATGCCGCTGGTGCTGTTCGGGTCACCGAGCTTCGTGGGCCTGACGTTGCTGACATTCCTGCTCTACGGCGCACTTGGCGGCCTGTTCGTGCTGGTGCCGTTCGTGCTGATTACCGCCGGCGGATATTCTGCAACGCAGGCCGGTGCGGCGTTGCTGCCGTTGCCGCTGGTGATCGCCGTGGCTTCACCTGTGGCCGGTGCTTTCGCGGGGCGTATCGGTCCGCGATGGCCGCTGATCATCGGACCGCTTGTTGTGGCGCTCGGCTTTCTCCTCGCGATCCGGATTGGCCACGCCCACAGCTATTGGCGGGATGTGTTGCCCGCGATGATCGTCATTGCTCTGGGCATGGCCGGAGCAGTCGCCCCGCTGACAACCGCTGTCCTAATGTCGGTCGACGAGCATCACGTCGGCGCGGCGTCCGGATTGAACAGCGCCGTCGCGCGCACCGGCGGCCTCGTGACGACCGCGCTGATCGGTCCAGTGCTGATGACGACGGGACCGTCGCTCGCGACGGCCTTCGGGATCGCTGCCGTGTTCGCCGCGACCCTCTGCGCGGCCGCGTCGCTCAGTGCATTTTTGCTGATCGCGCGGCCACCGAGGCCATAAGCAGCCGGATCAATACGGCGGTTTCTTCTTCGCCCGCTGCACCTTCGCGGCCTCGACCCACCACATCAGATCGTCCGCGAAGCGCGGGAAGGATTTTTGCAGCGCCTCGCCGCCCGGCCCCGTCGGCTCGCTCTCGGCGGACAGTGTCTGCGAGATCGGCCCGACCGCGATCGTCGCCGACGTCACCACCATGCCCATCTCCGACAAAGTGCCGTGCCAGGCCAGCGCCGCGCGCGCGCCGGAAAAACGCCCCGCCGAATAACTGGCGATGGCCGCGGGCCGCCAGAACCACTCTTCAAGAAAATGATCGGTGAGATTCTTGAGGCCCGGCTGCAGACCCCAATTGTATTCGCCGGTGACGAACACAAAGCCGTCGGCGGCGATGATCTTCTGCGCCAGCTCTTCCATCGCGGCGGGCACTTCGCCCTTGGGATATTCCTTGCGCATCCTGTCCAGCATCGGAAGACCGACAGCCTTGGCGTCGATCAGCTCGGCGTCGGCACCGCGCTCGCGAAATCCCTTCACGACGAAATTCGCAAGGCGAATGCCCATCCTGTCCGAACGGTACGAGCCATAGAAAACGAGGATGCGGTCTGTCATGCAGTGCAGCTCCTGTGACGAGTGCCCGCGATCACGACGCAGTGCATGCCGTCGGGCCGCGCTTGCCATGCCTGAGAACGGTGCCGGACTTGTTCATCGTCAGCGTGATGCCGCGGCCGGTGTAGCGCGAACCCGTCAGGGTGAAGCGCTTCCTCAGCGTCACGGCCTTGCCGTCGATTTGCAGATAGACCTGTTTCGGATCGTATTTCAGGAAGGCGGCGGTGAAGCGCGCGCCGTCGGCGCAGACAAAATTCTGAAAGGTTTTCTCCTGCGCCAGCGACGGACCAGCGCCGGACAGAGCGGCGAGCACCGTGGCGAGAAATACAATGAGCTGCTTCATGGTTAGCTCCAACACGCGGAACCGGTCCAATTGAGTCCGCACTGTGGCAATCCTTATCACCAAATTGCCTTGCTTCACATCGCCCCGGATTTAATCCGCATTTAACGAAAAGTCGCCTTAATGGCGCTCCGCATATTTGCGAGATGCAGGCTGGGTCTTCTGGGAACCACGCGACTCCGTGAGGTTCCGGACGCCGGCGCGCTCGAATGTGCGCCTGCGTGGCGGGTTTCTTCGCGCGGGAGTGTGTAGCGTGAAAATTCTGGGCGTAAGGCGTATGGCGTACAGTACCGCGTATCGAGTTTCTTCCGCCTACCCCCAGCAGTCCTCCCGAAAAATCAGCCCTCAGGCTGCGATCGGAACCGCCGGCCTCGCAGCCGTGGTGCTGGCCTGTGCCTGGACCCTGTACAGCAATGTGCTCGGACCCGCCGTCAGCGCCATGGCGCCGGATCTGCCGACGTTGACGTTTATTCCAAGCGCGGCTGCGGCGCTGAGCACGAAGGTCGCCGATCTCGACGTGACCTCGTCGCTGGGCACGCCATCCGCGACTTTCAGCGAGCGCTTCCTGGCGCGCTCCGACGATCCGCCTGTTTCAAATTCTGTCTTGGCCAAGGCGGACAGGCTGCCTATCGCGCAGCCACAACCCTACACCGTGGCGTCTCTCGCGCCTGAACCCCTCGCTCCCGATACCAAGCCCGAGTCAGACGCCACACCAGCGCCTGCGCCAGAAACGCGCGACGCGCGGTTGCCGCTGCCGGAGATCAAGCAAGCTTCTCTCGCCATTCCCCTGCCGACGCCGCGTCCTGCTTCGCTCCGCGCAATGCCGAACGAAGGCCCGTCACGCAATGAGGCGGCGCAGGCCAACCGGGCGGCGGCGCTCGCAGCCATCGCCCAGCCGAAACTCACGATCTTTGAAAAGCTGTTCGGACGGCAGGACAAGGGACCGACCCTCGCCTTCGCCTCTCCTGATGGCGGCATCTCCAGCGACGGCAGCAGCCTGACGCCTGGCCGCTACGACCGGCAGACCGCCGTCTACGACATCTCCGCGCGCATGGTCTACATGCCGGACGGCACCAAGCTGGAAGCGCATTCCGGTCTCGGCAGCAAGCTGGACGATCCGCGTTTTGTCCACGTCCGCATGCACGGTGCGACCCCGCCGCACACCTATGATCTGTCGCTGCGCGAAAGCCTGTTTCACGGCGTCGAAGCGATCCGGCTGAAGCCGGTCGGCGGCGAAGGCAATGTGTACGGACGCACCGGGCTGCTCGCACACACCTACATGCTTGGCCCGAACGGCGACTCCAACGGCTGCGTGTCGTTCAGGGACTACAACAAGTTCCTGCGCGCCTATAAGAACAACGAGGTCAAGCGCCTCGTCGTGGTCGCCAAGCTGGACTAAGCTTGCACATTCCGCTTCTGTCTTCCGTCTACAAAAGCTCAGCATGACAGTATACGGAGCGCCCGCATGAACGGAAAAGTCGTTGTCATCACCGGCGCCTCCGGCGCACTCGGCAAGGTGGTTGCGGAAGCCGCACGTGCACGCGGCGCAAAGGTCGCCGGGGTGGATCATGCGGCCTCGACCATCACTCCCACGTCCGACCGGCTTGTGATCGGTGGCGTCGATCTGTCCGATACCGCGCAAGCGTCGAAAGCCATCGATACCGCAGCCGCGCATTTCGGCAAAATCGATACCTTGATCAATATCGCCGGTGCGTTTTCCTTCGAGACCATAGCCGAGGGCGATCCCAAGACTTGGCAACGCCTCTATGCCATCAACGTCATGACCGCACTGAATGCGTCGCGCGCCGCGATCCCGCATCTGGTGAAGTCCGGCAATGGGCGGATCGTCAATATCGGCGCCATGGGCGCGCTGCAGGCGGGCGCCGGCATGGGTCCCTACGCCGCTTCCAAGGCCGGCGTGCATCGCCTGACCGAGGCGCTGGCGGCGGAACTCAAGGGCAAGGTCACCGTCAACGCCGTGCTGCCCTCGACCATCGATACGCCCGCCAACCGCCGCGACATGCCGCAGGCGGATTTCACCAAATGGGTCACCGGGGATGAACTGGCTAGCGTCATCCTGTTCCTCGCCAGCGACGCAGCCAGCGCCGTGACGGGAGCGCTGCTGCCCGTGGCCGGGCGGGTCTAGTCTCCAGCCCGGATTCTCGTCCTTTGGCGAAGGTAGTTCGCGTAAAGGATGAAGTGAAGTGTCAGGGTCTAAGTTCCCGCATTTCCTGTGCATTTCTCGAAACTTGCCGCCAACCGCCCGTCCCGTGGCGGTACACTGAACGCTCGCTCATGGACTCGCCATCCGGCTGGTCCATGGTCATGTCCTTCCGTCCTGAAGGGGAGTTCAGATGCTCGAGAACGTGCCGCTCCGGGATGCGAAGCCGGCCGTGATCGTGTGCCCGGACTGCGCCCGCCACCTCATGGAGGTGAAGGACGTGCGCTGGGCAATGACCAAGCTCGAATTCACCTACGCCTGTTCGGGCTGTGGCGCCGAGACCATCCGGGCGATTGCGGGCGACACGCCGGTGTTCGTCTCACGCGCATCGACGCACTTGCGCAATCTCGAAATCTTCAGCTTCGATCCCGACGCCGAGAAATCACCGCGACATCGCGCGCCGGACACCAGAACCGGCTATGAAGTCACCGGCGCGCGCCGGACCGGCTGAGCTTCATCATTGGCGACCTTATGGTCACCGCAGCCTAGGCTCTGTGAACTCCCTAGCGTCATTGCGAGCGAAGCGAAGCAATCCAGTCTTATCGTTCGCGAAAGGCTGGATTGCTTCGTCGCAAGCGCTCCCCGCAATGACGGTCAGCAGCTGTGTTCCGATCGCGTCTTAAATCGTCCCGATCTAGAAGCACAGATTGGTGACAGTCTTCCCGGACTTGTCCTTCAGCACATACGGACATTCAGCGCGCTTGAGCGCCGCCTTGGCATCGTCGTTGCCGAGGGCCGCCGCCTTTTCGTAATAGGCTTTCGCAGCGCTCGAGTCCTGCGCGCCACCGCGTCCCTCCTTCGCAAACGCGCCCATGCGCTCCAGCGCGCCGGGATGATCCTGCGCCGCCGCCTTCTCGAACAAGTTGCGTGCGCCTGCATCATCCTTCGGACCGCCGACGCCATCCTGCAACATCAGTCCCAATTGAAACTGCGCCTCGGCATTGGTCTCGGCTGCTTTCGCGAGCAGACTTCGCGACCGGACAGGATCGGCCGACGCAGCACCGCCTTTGCCGGAGAGTGCTGCGAGATTGCTGATGCCGCGCGGATTTCCACCCTGCGCCGCGCGCTCGAACAGCTTGCTCGCCGCGGCTTCGTCCTTGGCAACACCGGCGCCGGTTGCATAAGCCACGCCGAGTTCGACCATCGCCGATGTGCTGCCCTTGTCGGCGGCCCTGCGCCAGGTCGCGATCGCTTCGGAGTTCTGATTGCCTGCGGCGTAGGCGCGGCCGAGCTGGTACATCGCGCGACGCGATGCGCCGGATGCCTGCTTGCAGAACTTGATCGCGGTGGACACATCGGCGGTTGCGATATTGACCACGCCCTTGATGTCTGCCGGTTTGTCCGGATCGGCGGGATCGGCGGCGAGCCGGTCGCACAACACAAGATCAGCCGACTGCGCATGCGCATCATGGGTTGTTGAAAACATCGCCAGAGCCATGACGCCGGCAGTGAGGCATTGAGCGAGAGTGTTGGATCGTTTCATCAACTGTCTTAAATTTTGTGCATATCCCGGCGAGAGCATTGTAGGCCCACAGTCCGCCCTCAGCAAGCGCAGGTCACCAGCGCGGCGGCGGCGCTGTTCAGCAAAATGTGTGATGCATTCTGCAACTCCACGGCGTCATGATCGTTGTCGAGGCAACCTCACCTCACTGCGTTGCATCCCCTTCCCGCAGATCGCACAGCCGAACGCCGAGATTCTGTTTTTTTGTCACTCCTTGCCCTCCCACGGCTGCGACGCCAGCCATCATTGGAGCACATCATGTCGAAAACCGTTGCGGAAGTTCTGGTCGAAGTTCTCGAAGAGATCGGCGTGCAGCAGATCTTCGGTCTGATCGGCGACTCGCTCAATCCGCTCGGCGACGCGGTGCGCAAGAGCAAGATCGAATGGATCGGTGTCCGGCATGAAGAAGGCGCCGCGCTCGCCGCCGCCGGGCAGGCCAAGCTCACCGGCAAGCTCGGCGTCTGTGCAGGCACCACCGGTCCCGGCAGCACGCATCTCGTCGCCGGTCTCTATGAAGCTGCGCGCGATCACGCCCCGGTGCTGGCGCTGTCCGGCGACATGGCCCGCGCCATGCAGGGCACCGACTTTTTCCAGACGACGGAGCCGGACCTGCTGTTTCGCGACGTTTCGCTGTACACTGAAACCTTATCTGTGCCCGCACAGGCTCCTGCTGTGATCCATCAAGCCATCGTTGCTGCCTATGGCGGCCCCGGCGTCGCGCATCTCACACTGCCGCAAGACCTGCTCTCCACCAAGGCCGAGGGCGCGCCGTCGAGTATCGCAACGCTTCGGCCGCGCACGGAGATTACGCCAGCCGACTCCGAGATCACCGAAATCGCGCGCCGGATCGATGCTGCGCGGAATGTCGTCTTCATGTGCGGGCATGGCTGCATCGGATCCGCCGAACTGCTGCGCGCATTGTCTGACAAGCTGAAGGCGCCGCTGATCCACACTTATCGCGGCAAGGAGCTGATGGCCTTCGACGATCCGCACTGGATGGGCGGGCTCGGCATGATCGGCACCAAGCCGGTCTACAACGCCGTGCAGAACTGCGACCTTCTCGTGATGATCGGCACCGACTATCCCTTCTCCAACTACCTGCCCTCGCATGGCCGCGTCATCCAGATCGACGAGCGCGCGCAGGTGCTGGGTCGGCGCACGCCGACGCAACTCGGTGTCATCGGCTCGGTGCGTCCGACGCTGAAGCTCCTGCTCGACAAGGTTGCGGCAAAAACCGACACCGCGTTCTTCGACAAGGTGACCGGCGAGCGCCACAAGTGGGACGAAAAGATCACCAGGCAAGCCGACATCGGCCGCAGCAAGGATCGCATCCATCCGCAAGCGGTGGCACGGATCACCGGCGATCTTGCGAAGAAGGATGCCATCTTCGTCATCGATACCGGGCTGAACACGCTGTGGTCGGCCAATTGGATTCGCCAGAGCGGCAGCCAGCGTATCGTCGGCTCTTACAACAACGCCGCCGTCGGCACGGCAGTCGGCATGGCCAATGGCATCCAGGCGCTTGATCGCACAAAGCAGGTCATCGTGCTGACCGGCGACGGCGGCTTCAACATGCTGATGGGCGAGTTCATGACCGCCGTGCATCACAAGCTGCCGATCAAGGTGATTGTCTACAACAACTCCGCACTCGGCCTCATCAAGCTGGAAGCCGAAAGCATCGGCATCGCGCCGTTCCGCGAAGCCATCGAGTTTCCGAATCCGGACTTCGCGGCGCTGGCGCGCGCCTGCGGCGGTCAGGGTTTTGCGGCGAAACAGCCGGGCGAGCTTGAAGCCGCCATCCGCGGCGCGCTGAACGCAGACGGTCCTGTGATCGTCGATGCGGTTGTCGCGGCGGACGAGATGCCCAACGTGCCGCATCTCGAAGCCGAGGTGCTGGGAAACTTTGCTCTCGCGAAGATCAAGGAAGCGGTGCTGGCCGTTACGGGCTGACGAGCCAGCAAGCTACGCCTTCAGCCACTTCAACATTTCCGCGTTGATCTCGCGCGGATAGGTGTGGCTGAGATCGTCGATCTCGCGATAAGTCACGTTGGCGCCCGCCGCCGTCAGCGCCGTCTTGGCCCGCCGCGCGACTTCCACCGGAAACATCCAGTCGAGCGAACCGTGCACCAGATAGATCGGCAGCCCACGGATGCGATCGGCGTCGGCTGTCGAGATTAGCATCGGATGAAACGTCGCGGACACCGGCGCGAGATGTGTGAACGGTGACCCGCCATCGAGCGCACTGACATAACAGAACGTGCCACCGTCGCTCATGCCGGTGAGCAGCAGCCGCTTCGGATCGATGGTCCATTTCTCGCGAACCTGCGCGACAATGCGCGCGAGGTTCGGCGTGTCGTTGTCGTCGCCCATCAGCGCCCATGTCGAACCCAGCGAATTACCCGCTGATGTCGGCGCGACAAGGATCGCGCCGAAACTGCGCGCATCGCGCAGCCAGTTCCAGAGAAAGCCGCGGCCATGGCCGCTGCCGCCGTGCAGCGCCACCACTAGCGGCCACGCGCGGTCCGGCGTGTAATCTTCTGGCACATAGAGCGAGTAACCGCCGCGCGTGCCGGGTTCATTGTCGAAGTGCATCACGCCGGTCTTATTGTCGCGTGCAGACTGCATGCTGCGCGCGAGCGCGTCGGGATCGGCGCGCAATGATGAATCGAGAAAGAAACTGTTCACTGCCGGGATCATCGCGGCGAGCGGATACAGCGCTTCTTGCGCACGCGGCGCATGGCGCAGGGCCTTGAACACGGCACGGATGTCGCCGCCGTCGAGTGCCGCGCGCAAACCGGCAAATGCCGACAGGGCTTCATCGCTTGCGGCGACAAGGCGCTTGCCGATGTCGTCCGACGCATCGGACGGCTTGAATTCCGAATAGGCCGCGCGCAACGTCCCATCCGGCGTGCCAACGGCTTCCATCACCTGGCCGAAGGCCTGCGGATCGAGATGGCGCGCAATGAGGCCGAGCGTCTCAAGGCAAGCGAACAAGGGCGGCAGGATCGCTGCGGGATCGGATGTCATCGTTCGAGTAGGCCCCAATTGTGTTGTTGGCATCCAAAGGTATCGCGCGACACAGGTGCTTGACCTCAAAATCCTTCGCAATGCACCTCAGCGGGCGGCCCGCGCCGCCACAATTGCGCCGCAATTTATCGCAAAACAATAAAAATATATCGAGATCGAGAAACAAACAGGATGTCGGCTATGGTGTCGCTCGCTTTGTCCCCCAAGGAAAGTCATGACCGTTTGTGGCGCATTGGGCGGATCGTGTCGGTTGGATCCCTTGTCTGCGCAGCCGCAATCGTCATCGGCATTGCGACGGCCTGGTCGAACGATCAACTGATCCAACGCTGGATCGCCTGGCCCGGTCCGCTGGGCATCAAACCGATTACCATCAACTTCAGCACGAGAGTTATTGGCGCGCTCCTGAGCCTGATCGGCGCAGCGCCCTTCCTCTATGCGCTGGTCCAGTTGTCCCGGCTGTTTTCCGCATTCACCCAGGGCATCGTGTTCGAAATCGAAAACACAACGCGCATCCGGAACATCGGACTGGCGTTGCTCGCACGCGTAGCGCTGTCCCCGATCATTCAAGTCCTCACTACCCTCGCCCTGACAATAAACAATCCGCCAAATGCCCGAATGATCGGGATCGAGCTTGAGGTCAACCAGTTTGCGACTGTGCTCGGAGGCCTGGCTCTCATCGCATTCGCAAGCGTCATGCGCGAAGCCGTCCGCCTGTCCCGTGAAAATCGCGAATTCGTGTGAACGCAAATGCCAATTATCGTCAATCTCGATGTCATGCTCGCCAAACGCAAAATGCGTTCGCGAGAACTCGCTGCGCGCATTCACCTCACAGAGGCCAATGTGTCACTGCTCAAGTCTGGCAAAGTACGCGGCATTCGCTTCGACACACTCGAGCGCATCTGCCTCGTGCTTGATTGTCAGCCGGGTGACATTCTTGAGTATTCGCCTTTATCGGGTGGGGAGTCCTCTGAGGCCACACCTGACGACATCCCGGCCACCGAGAAATCTTCGCTGTAGAGGGTACGCCCTCTCGTTCTGAAAGCCGTCAATCGACAATCCGAGCAGTCATCCCACAACGGGTGACCGATTCCGCACGTCATCTCCACACCAGATCGCGCGGTGCGATGTGAGCCGACCGGCGTCCTGAAGAGACTGCCAGAAAAGGAATATCCCGTGCGCCGCCGCCCTCAGTTCGCAATCGCTGTTATCGTGCTGTCATTTGTTGAAGTCGCCAGTGCGCAAGCTCAGACGTCCGGCCGCTCGTTATTCTCTCCCTCGCCCGACGCTCCCTCGCAGGGCTTCAACTGGACCGGATATTATGCGGGGTTTCATTTGGGTTATGCGCGCAACGGCGCAAAGGACTCACCGCAAATCGACGGCGGGCATCTCGGCGGCCTTCAGGCCGGCTACAATCTTCAAATCCCCGGCAGTTCCTCAGCTGCGGTGTTTGGCGTCGAGTTCGAAGCGAGCTATCTCTGGGAACAGCCTTCCCGCCCCTCGCGCACCAACAAGACGATCGATCCCCTGTGGCTCGGCGCGGCAAAGCTGCGCTATGGCATGCCCATTGGCCGCTTCCTGCCGTTTGCGACGGGTGGCATTGCGATGATCTATCGGGAAAACACGAACGGCAGGCTCGGAGGCAGCGAGTGGCAGGCCGGTTATCTTGTCGGAGGCGGCATCGAGTTTGCCGTCACTAGCAGCGTTTCGATTACGGCCGAATACAACTACTTCCGCATGGGCAAGAGCCCGCCCGGCGACTCGCTTGAATTTTTACATACGCGGAGCCTTTCGTCGCAAATCGCGAAGGCCGGGTTGAACATTCGTTTTTAGCTACGCTGGATATGGACGCGCCGCGGGCCACTGTCCGGAGCCAAGCTTTCAAGGCTTCGCTCCGGACTGGCAGTTATGACATCAGGATTTGGGCGGAATGATCGGATTGCCCGCGATCAATTGCGGGAATTCCTTGAGCACGTAACCGTGGCCGGCCACGCCCCAGCCGCCATCCGGCGTCTCGTTGATCAGAACGGTCACGAACGGCCGACCGCTATCCGGCAATCCCTCGACGCCAGCGATGACGTCGGTGACGCCTTTGATCATGGCGCGTTTCTGTTCGAGGGTCAGCGCGCCCTGCGGCACGTAAATCTGGGCGAGAGGCATGGTGGTCTCCTTCGGTTGAGCCGCGGGTTGCGGCGATTGAATTTCAGTTGCGCGCGAGAACCGCGCGCCGCCACAGCAGCGCGGCGGTGACAACGATCAGCACCAGTGTGATGGCGTGGAAGGTCGGCGGCGTGCGGCCGTAAGCCGTCAGCACGCCCATATCGAACACAGCGAGCGCCGACGTCAGCGTCACCAGAATGGCCAGCGGCTTCCACAGTTTCAGAACAAGGAAGATCGCCGCCGCTGCGACGATGACGAGGTTGCGGGATGCGAACACCCGGTAGAACAAGGCACCGGCGGCATCGGTGACCGGCATGCCGTAGCCGATCGAGGCCTTCTCCGGACCGGTGACGCCGAGCAGTGATGCTGCCGCAAGGGCCAGCAGAAAGAAGACTGTCAGAACGATTGCAGCCATATCGAGCGTCCGTTTCATCGTGGTCTCCAAACCCGGATTGTTTCTCACTATGGTGATCGCCATAGTATGGCGTTCACCATACACGCAACTAGACCGAACGCCATAGAATTCGTACAAGGCGGCATGGAAAAAACGCGGGATGCGCGAGCGAGAGCCCTTGAGGCAGCGGAACGTCTGTTCCGCACGCAGGGCTATACCGCGACCGGGCTGACCCAGATTCTCGAGGAGAGCGGAGCGCCGAAAGGATCGTTCTACTTCCATTTTCCGGAAGGAAAGCAGCAGCTTGCCCGCGAGGTGCTAGAACTTTACGGCAACCGTGTGCTGACCGGCCTCAAGGCGCTGGCCGGCAAGCACGGCGGTGACCCTGCCGGCTATGTCCGCACGGTCGCGAAGTACATGGCGATGGAAATGGAGGCGAGCGGCTGGGCGCTCGGGTGCGCCGCACAGAATTTCGCCAATGAACTTGCGCCCCATGATCCCGAATTCACCGACGCCGTGGCCAAGACCTTCGCGGGCTGGATCGCCGTCATCACCGAGGCGATCAGGCCGGGCTATCCGTCGCGCGCCGTCGCAGAGAAGCGGGCCACCGCCCTGCTCGCGGCGCTGGAAGGCGCCAAGACACTGGCGCGCTCCTCGCGCTCGGCAGCGCCCTTCGATGCAGTGATCGATCTGGTTGTGCCGGAATTGCGCTCGGGAAAAACAACAGGCCGTTCCTGACGAGGGACGGCCAAGCGCGTCCGCGTGGACGACGAGGCCATGCCCCGCGACGTTAATCCTTCAGCGTGAATTTCTTGCGCAGTTCGGCGGCGATCCGGTCGGCCCGCTCCTGCATGTTTCGCGTATGCTTCGGCGCGGTGATCACCGTCGGCCGCCATCCAAGGATCGGGTCCTTGCGCACCGAAACGTAAACGCCGCCGATCAAGAGTTTCTCGAGGATCATATCCTCAAGCTCGGCATCGGTCTTTTCTTCTTTTTCCATGCCTTGAGTCCCTTTCGAAACATCGAAAGTCACTCGATTAGATAATGTCGCGCTTTCTGAAGTGAAGATTACGACGACAGCAAAAGGCCGCGCAAATATTGAGGAATTGTAATCTGGCCGAAGGCATCACACCGCTTTACCGCTCGGCATCCTGACAACCGCAGGATCGCTTTTTACTCTTCCGGCTCCGTCGTGAAGAACAGCGGATAGCCCTTGGCCTTTCCCAATTCGGTCGCTTCCTTGGCCTTGGTCTCGGCGACATCGCGTGTATAGACCGCGATGACGCAAGCACCCTTCTGGTGCGCCGTCAGCATGACGCGGCTCGCCGTCTCCTCCGCCATGCGGAACACCGCTTTCAGCACGGTCACGACGAACTCGCGCGGCGTATAGTCGTCGTTGAGCAGGATCACCTTGTACAGCGGCGGACGCTGCAACTTGGTTTTGGTCTTGGTCGTCGTTTTCGGTGTGACGGTCGTGGGGCTCATCGAAAATCTCTTTGAAACCTCTTGGATGTCTTTCGAACGCCTTTGGGGAACGGCTGGAGCGCCTGCGCATTTTATACTCGCCGGACGTACCGAGGGCCGCATGCCGCAGATCGCATCAAGCGTTATTGCAGGTTTTGATTATAACGCGCCCGCGCGCGAGCTTCACGTCACTTTCACGAGCGGGCGGCGCTACAGCTATTTCGGCGTTCCGGCCGAGGTCTACTATCAGTTCTGCCGGGCAGCCTCGAAAGGCGAATTCTTCAACACCCTGATCCGCGACCGCTACGAATTCGAGGAACATCGCTGAGGCGGCACGGTGCTGCATCCCCGCCAAGCTCTGCGGGCCGTCGGCGAAGGATGGCTGGTGGTGGGCAAAGACGATCTGGCGGTGTCTCGGATCAGGGCGTCGCGAAGGTCCGCGAAGCCTCTTCCCGCCCCATCGGGACGCAGACTTTCTTGCGGCGGAGAGCGCCAAGCGCGCCCGTGACCTTGAGTACCTTGCCGACCCCGCAGGTGCCGTTGTCGACGTAGACAACAGACCATGGCGAGAGAAAATACGGCTCTTTTTTCAGAAAGTTGGGGGCCAACTCCTGCGCCATACAAGGCACAGAAACTCCACACAGAAGTGCGAGAGCCACGACGGTACGCATAACGCTCATCCCCATAAGCCGGCGACGTTTACAATGCGCCGTTTTCATGAATGTTCCAAGACGGGTCGCGTGCAACGCTGATAATAATTTTTGCGGCACGCCTCCCGCCAGTATCACGCCAACGTTTCGGAACGGTGTACTTCGCCACCCATTGGGGATCGGGACCGGCGCGACCCCGAGCGGATTGATCGGCGACAGCCCAACCACCCCCGGCTATCCCGCCGCGGTCGGAAGCCCTTCGCGCTGAGGCCCGGCAGCGGCCCCTGATTCAGGGGCCGTTTCAAGTCTTCCCTTTCGAAATTGTAATCGGATCACGCCGATGTGCCCGAACCGCGTCCGGCCGTAGCAGGTTGGAATTCGCGTCAAACGAAGGAGCACATCATGAAATACAAACTGCTTTGTTCAGGGGTATTCGCTGCATCCCTGGCAGTCTCAACAGGCGCCTTGGCCCAGTCGGTCTCGACCGTATCTCCGGCAACACCCCCGACCCTGCTCGCGCCTTTGCCGATGGGAAACAACACCAGCGGCGTTAATCAACCCGGCGTCCCGAATACGTCGACGCCAGGATTGATCGGGACCGGCGCGACCCCGAGCGGGCTGATCGGCGACAGCACGCATCATCCCGGATTTCCCGGCAGACACCCGAAGTAGCCCAACAAGGCCGCCGAGGCAGATAGAGCACAATCTATCGCCTCGGTTTGGCCCCCTGCGAGCCGATGCCTGAGGGTCGCGGCGCTACTCGGTCTTGGTGGTGGTATTCGCGCTGGTGCGGGGCGTGCCATCCTTGCCCGCGCCCGCGATGCGCACCTGATCGCCGTCCGCGATGCCGTCAAGCGGCGTCACGATGACCCGGTCATCCGGCGACAGACCGGAGGCGATTTCAATCTCGCGGCCGAGATCGCGCGCGATGGTGACATTCTTGAACAGAATCTTGTCGCCGGCGGTGACGGTGGCGACGCGCAGCCCGCTGGTGTTGAAGATCAGCGCGCTCGCCGGAATGCTGAGAGGCTGGACGTTGCTCGTCAGCGCCAGCTTGACGTTGGCAAACGCTCCGGGACGCAGTTCGCCCTTGGGATTCTCGATCGCAAGCTGCATGCGCGTGGTGCCTGACGATACATCGACCGACTGCGCCGACGCTTCGATGGTCGCCGGGAAGGTACGGCCCGCATATTCCGGCACCGTGACCGTGGCCGCGGCCCCCATCCTGATACCGGGGAGATAGCTTTGCGGCACGTTCACATAGAGACGCAGCTTCTTGACGTCGGACACCACAAACATCGCTGCACCCGAGCCGGTGCCGCCGTTGATGAGCGCGCCGACATCGGTGTTGCGTTCGGTGACCACGCCGTCGAATGGCGCGGTGACGTTCTTATAGCTGGCGAGCGCCTCGAGCCGCTGCACATTCGCCTGCATCGAATTGACCTGCGCTTCCTTGCTGGCGAGGTCCGCCGAGCGTTCGTCGATTTCCTGCTGCGAGACGAAGTTCGACGCCAGCAGCGTCTTGCGGCGCGCCAGCGTGGCCGCTGACAGCTTGGCCGCGGCCTGCGCGTTCGTCAGATCGGCGCGGGCTTGCAGCAACTGCTGGTCGAGATCCGGAGCTTCGATCTCGGCGAGTTTCTGTCCGGCCTGTACCTGAGCGCCGATGTCGGCAGACCAGCTCTTGAGATAGCCGCTGACGCGCGCATAGATCGGCGCACGCGAATAGGCTTCCAGCCGGCCCGGCAGATCGAGCGTCGCATTGAGCGGCTTGGTGCCGGGCAATGTCACCGCCACCGACGGCACGGCCTGCGCATCGGTCCATTCGCGCAACTTCGCGTCGCCGCTCGAACGCGTGATGATGCCGGTCGTCACCACCGCTGCAAGCACGCCGATCGCGACGGTGCCGTACAGCCGCAGCTTGCGCGGCGACACGGGCGGGGTCTGGTCAGGTTGCATGAACGATCTCCGGCGCCATTGCAGGTTTTGCAGGCATCTTCTTGTGAACCATACTGAACACCACTGGCACGAACATCAACGTGGCAGTTGTTGCAAAAATCAGGCCTCCGATCACGGCGCGACCAAGCGGCGCATTCTGCTCGCCGCCCTCGCCCATGCCGAGCGCCATCGGCGTCATGCCGATAATCATGGCCAGCGCCGTCATCAGCACCGGCCGGAAGCGGACGAAGCCGGCGTCGAGCGCGGCCGCGACGGGATCGCCAAGTTCCTCATAGCGTTCACGGGCGAAGGCGATGACCAGCACGCTATTGGCGGTCGCCACGCCCATGCACATGATCGCGCCGGTCAACGCAGGCACCGACAGCGTGGTGTGGGTCGCGAACAGCATCCACACGATGCCGGCCAATGCCGCGGGAAGCGCGGAGACGATCACAAACGGATCGGACCATGACTGGAAGTTGACGACGATCAGCAGGTAGATCAGCACGATCGCGCCCAAGAGGCCGAACAGCAGCCCCGCGAACGCGCTGTTCATGGTCTGCACCTGGCCCAGCAGAACCACGCGGCTGCCACGCGGCAGGTCTTTCGCTGTGTCGGCGATCACCTTGTTGATGTCGGCTGCCACCGCGCCGAGATCGCGTCCCTGCGGCGTGGCGAAGATCTGCACCATGGTTTGAATGTCGTATTGCGACACCACGGCGCTGGAGGTGGAGCGCTTGATGTCGGCGATACCGCCCAGCATCGGCGACGTCGTCATGCCGGTGGCAGAAATCGGCAGCGCTTCCAGCTTGTTGAGCGAGTCGATCTGATACTGCGGCGTCTGCATCACGATGGAGTACGACACGCCGTTGTTTGGATCGAGGTAGAACGTCGGCGCCACCTGCGAACTGCCCGCGAGGTTGACCACCATGCTGTTGGTCACGTCGCGCGCCGTGAGCCCGACATACTGCGCGCGGGTACGGTCCACATCCACGTTGAAGCCGGGATTGTTCGGCGACTGCTGGATGCGGGCGTCCGCAACACCGGGAATGAGCCGGATGCGGCGCAGAAGATCGTTGGCGTATTTGAAGTTGTCGGCCACGTTCGCGCCGCGAACCTGAATATCGATTGGCGCCGGTGAACCGAAGTTCAGGATCTGGCTGACGATATCGGCGGGAAGGAACGCGAACTGCACGCCGGGGAATTCGCGCGGCAGCCTCTCACGCAGCTCGCGCACATATTCTTCGGTCGGCTTGTGCTCTTCCTTGAGCTTGATCTGGATGTCGCCATCCTGCGGGCCGATCACGCCGGTGTTGTTGTAGGTCAGATTGATGCCGCTGATCGGCATGCCGATATTGTCGGCCATGGTCTCGATCTGATCCGGCGGAATGATCTGGCGGATGGCCTTCTGGATGTCCGCTAGCTTGTTCGAGGCTTCCTCGACGCGAGTACCAACCTGCGTACGGACGTGAATCAGGATCTGCCCGGTATCGACTGCCGGGAAGAAGTTGCGGCCGAGGAACGGCACCAGCAAAAACGACACTGCGACGAAAGCCAGGAAGCCGCCGACGAAGATCGGGCGGTGATTGAGCGCCATTTTCAGCAGGCCGTGATATCCCGCCCTGAATTTCTCGAACCGCGCCTCGAAGCCTCGCTGAAACATCAGCAGCGGATTGCGCGTCTTCGGCGGCTCACCCTCGTGATGGACATGCCTGTGCAGCAGGTACTTCGCCATGGTCGGCACCAGCGTGCGCGACAAGATGAACGACCAGATCATGGCGAACATCACCGAGAGCGCCATCGGCACGAAGAGGAAGCGCGACACGCCGGTCAGGAAGAACATCGGCACGAACACGATGCAGATACAAAGCAACGAGACGAAGGCCGGCGTCACGATCTGGCGCGCGCCGTCGAGGATCGACTCCTCAACCTCCTTGCCCTGCTCCAGATGCCAGTTGATGTTCTCGATCGTCACCGTCGCGTCATCGACGAGAATGCCGACCGCCAGCGCAAGACCGCCGAGCGTCATGATGTTGAGCGTTTCACCGACGGCGGCCAGGCAGATGATCGCACCAAGCACCGACAGCGGAATTGAGATCGCGATGATGATGGTCGAACGCCAGCTTCCCAAGAACAGCAGGATCATGACGCTGGTCAGGGCCGCAGCGAGCACGCCCTCGAAGGCCACGCCCGCGATGGCGCCGCGCACGAAGATCGACTGGTCGCCGAGAAGGTTGATCCTGAGCGCCTCGGGCATCGAGTCCTTGACGTCGACGATCTTCTTCTTGATGCCGGAAATGATATCCAGCGTCGAGGTCGCGCCGGCCTTCAGCACCATCATCAGAACGGAACGGTTGCCGTCGACGTGGACGATGTTGGTCTGCGGCGGGTTGCCGTCGCGCACCTGCGCCACGTCCCGGATATAGACGGTCGCGCCGTTGACGACCTTGATCGGCAGGTTGCCGAGATCCTCGATCTTCAGCGGCGAGTTGTTGAGTTGGATGTTGTACTCGAAGTCGCCGATCTTCTGCGTTCCGACCGGCGTGATCAGGTTCTGTGCCGCAAGCGCATTGGCGACGTCCTGCCCCGACAGGCCAAGCGACTGCATCGCGCTCGGATTGAGATCGATCTGGATCTGACGCTGCTTGCCGCCGAACGGCCATGGGATCGCCGCGCCCGGCACGGTCACCAGCGGCGTGCGTAACTGGTTGATCGCGAGGTCCGCGAGGCTCTGCTCGGTCAGTCCCTCGCCCCCCAGCGCAAGCTGGATGATCGGCACCGTCGAGGCGCTGTAATTCAGGATCAGCGGCGGCGTCGAACCCGCCGGCAACTGTCTCAACATGGTCTGCGCGATCGCCGTCACCTGCGCGTTGGCGGTGCGAATATCGACGTTCGGCTGGAAGAATATCTTGATGACGCCATAGGTGTTGTAGGAATTGGCGACGATGTGTTCGATGTCGTTGACGGTCGTGGTCAGCGCACGCTGAAACGGCGTCACGATGCGCCCCGACATCTGGTCGGGCGGCAGGCCGGTGTACTGCCACACCACGCCGATCACCGGGATACGGATTTCGGGGAAGATGTCGGTCGGCGTTCGCAGCGCCGCCAGCGGCCCCACGATCAGAAGAAGAAGCGCCAGCACGACGAAAGTATAAGGTCGGCTCAGCGCAATTCGGACCAGCGCGTTCATATTAGACTTTTCTCGGTCGTTTCGGGCGCAACAATAGACCCGCAGGAAAGACCTGTTCTTTTGACGCTTTTCTCTTGGGGCTGATCTACCTGAATCTGGCGCTATTGCGCAACGCCGCAAAACTCACAGTCACTTGTTCAGACGGCAAAATCACCGGTTTTTCGAGGGTTCCGGCGGTTAAAGTTTCAGATCAACAAACCGTCACAGGATCATCTGGGTCTGTGTCACCACCGCAACCAGGCGGTCCTCCTCGGTTTCCAGCCGGGTCTGCCAGACTTGGGTGCGCCGCCCGAGGTGAACGGGCGTCGCCGTTGCCCGGATGATGGCGCCCGCCTTCGCGGCCCCTGTGAAGTTGGTCTTGCTCTCGATGGTGGTGGTCCCCTTGGCGTCGGCCGGAAGATTAATGATCGTCGCCGCGGCCCCGACGGAATCGGCAAAGGCCATCACTGCGCCGCCATGGATCGAATGCCCGAGGGTGCAGAGATCCTCCCGCACGACCATCGTCGCCACCACCTTGTCCTTCGCCGCTTCGGTGAAGGTGACGCCCATCAGGACAGCGAGCGGCATCGGACGGGACTGAATCATTTCCAGCAGGGTCACGCTTTTCCTCCTCTTGTTCACTTTGTTCAGAAAATGGATGAACTGAAAACGCCGGGACGGTAGGCCTTTTCGCGTTAAAGTAATGGATGAACGTCCCGCCCCTCAGCGCAGCTCATGCAGCCTCCACGCCGCACCACCCCGCCACGAACAGCGCGATAGCGCGGGTCGTCTTGCGCAGAGATTCGATCTCCACGCGTTCGTTGAAGCCGTGCATCGCCTCGGCATTGGCGCCGAAGCAGAGCGACGGCGTGCCCTGATTGAGACCATAGAACCGCGTGTCGGTCAGCGCGGTGAAGACCAGTTCCTTCATCGCGCCGCCGTAGACCGCCTCATACGCATTGCGCAGAACGGATTCGGACTCCTCCCCGCCGGTCAGTTCATAACCTTCGGAGAGAAAGCCCGACCACTCCACCACCGGCGGATTCTGCGCCAGGAACGGATGCGTCTTCGCGGCAGCCTCGGCGCAGGCGACGATCTCGGCCTGATGATCCGCGATCGACCAGCCCGGCAGCACCGCAATCCGGCAATCAACATCGCACCAGGCCGGCACCGATGAAGCCCAGTCGCCGCCCTTGATGATGCCGGGGTTGAGAGTGATCGGGTGCTTCACGACCTTGAAATGCCTGTCGCTGGCGGCGCGTCTGTTCCACTCCTCTTCCAGACCTTCGAGCGCCTGAAGCAGATGGTAAGCCGCCTTGATGGCGTTGGCGCCGATACCCGCTTCGTAGACATGCGCGGGCTTGCCGCGCACCTTGAGGCGAAACCAGATCACGCCGACCTGCGAACGCACCAGCTTGCCGTTGGTCGGCTCAGGGATGAAGCAGCAGTCGGCGCGATAGCCGCGCTGCACGGTCGAGAGCGCGCCGACGCCGGTGCTCTCCTCCTCGATCACGGACTGAAAATGAATCCGCGCCGTCGGCTTCAGCCCTGCTGCGCGCAACGCATCCAGCGCGTAGAGCGCTGCGATGGTGCCGGACTTCATGTCGCCTGCGCCGCGGCCGTACAGCCAGCCATCTCTAACGGTCGGCGAGAATGGCGGCGTATCCCACATATCGAGCGGACCGGCGGGCACCACATCGCAGTGCCCTTGCAGGATCAGCGAGCGACCTACTTCGCGCGCCGGGCGATACGTTCCGACCACCGTGCGGGCACGGGAGAAATCGTGCCCGATTGGGCCGAAGCCGCGAAGGTCTTTCAGGTCATCGACATTGATGTGCCAGTCATCGACCTCGTAGCCGCGCGCGCGCAACAGATCGCCCATCATGTCCTGACATGGACCTTCTGCACCGCGCGTCGAGGGAATGGACGAAAACTGCTTCGTCGTCTCAATCTGTCGGTCGAAGGCATCATCCACCGCATCGAGAATGCGGCGCTGGATCTCGTTGGAAGTTGTCTTGACATCCATCGCGTTCGTCCCTTCGTACCCGCGTCTGTCGCGCGGATTATGGACACGAGTGTAGCCAACTTTAGGGCGCGGCTGGAAGGGACGCGATGACCTTGGAAGTAAGCGTTGATGGTCTGAAAACATAAGCCCAGCGCAAGGCCGGGCTTTCCATGGGCTGCTGAAGGCGCTCCATACCGGCCCTGAGACTGCCGGCTGGTTGAACCTCGTTCACCGCAGCAACCACTAATGATTTCCAATAGCAGCCGCATGCAGGTGTGGTCCGAACGGATCGATCCAGCTCAAGCCAAGTGTGATACAATGCTTCTGATGTCCGACCGATTTCAGTACTCAGCCCTCGCAATAATGCTGCTGGCGATATTGCTCGCATGCTACAAGGGACGACACGCGGTCTCTGCAAACGGTCGGTCGCTCGCCTGGACTCAAGTTCCTCTGATTGCGTTTTTGACAGTTTCTATCGGTCCAAGCGCCGTCGCCACACTTATCTATCTTGGCTACAAATCCGGTCTGTTGCAGGCCGGGCCATCCGGATATCGATTTTCATCATTCATTTTTCAGCTCCCCCTTGATTTCGCGGTCATGAACTGGGGATTTGTTGCCTTGTACGTGACTTGCCGGCTGTTACCGAACTTTCGATCTGCCCGGCCTGCGATGTGGATTTCCGCAACCGCGATGTCTGTTCTCAACGTGCCGCTGTTCTTCCTGGCTCCCGAGATGGTTGCCAACGTCTTCGATGCGGGCCAAGGCATCGGCGTTATTCAGGCCATGCTCAGCATGCCGCTCTGGTTCGGTTCATATCCTAATTTTCTTGAACCCGACTCTGGCATTGGTCTTCTTGTCTTTGCACCGCTCGCACCCATACCGTTCTCGGGTTTGGTCGGCTGGATCGCTGGACAACTCATCGGAGGGACGGCCAGCTCTCCGAGAGGGAAAGCTGCGCGGTCGTAGGGCACCGGAGGCACTTGTCGCCGCCGGAGCGCAAGATACGTTCCTGTTGTGGGTCATCACACCCAATGCGGCGACCGAAGGATGACCTGCAAGGATCAATACCCCACCGTGAAACGCTGCCGCGAGTGCGCGGGCTTCTCGACTTCATCGGCCAGCGCGATAGCGTAGTCCGCGAACGAGATGCTGCTGCCCTCCTCTGTCGTCAGAAGCTGATCCTTGCCGAGGCGGAATGTGCCGGTGCGCGGACCGTCGAAGAACAGCGCCGACGGCGAGAGAAACGTCCAGTCGAGTTCCTTCTCCTGCCGCAGCAGGTTGAGAAACTCGCCGCCTTTGGTGGCCTCGTCCTTGTAAGCCGCCGGAAATTCCGGCGTCGACACCAGCGTGACGCCAGGCGCGACTTCGAGGCTGCCCGCACCGCCGACCACCAGATAGCGTTTCACGCCCGAGGCCTTCACCGCATCGATCAGCTTTTGCGGATCGCTTGCGGAAAAGTGCACGGAGCTGATGACGGCGTCGAGCCCCTTGAGCAACGCGGCGAGGCCGTCCTTGTCGAACACGTCGCCCTTCTTCGGCGTGACGTTGGCCTGGGCCTGAATCTTCTCCGGATTGCGGACGATGGCCGTAAGGTGATGGCCGCGGCGGGCGAGTTCCTTGAGGATGGGTGAACCGGCCTGGCCCGTAGCGCCGATCAAAGCGATTTTCATGACTTGCGTCCCTTATGATACGTGGTATCCAATGGATACCAACTAACGAATGGACATCAGATGCCCCTTGGCGACGCTGCTGTGAAGAAGGCACTTTCCCGAGACATGGTCTCCCCGGCGAAACCGGCGACGAATTCCGCCGTGAAACTCGCGCGCGGCAAATGGCCTGCGGACCCCTATGCTGCGGATTGCCCGACCCGGCTGGTGCTCGATCGCATCGCCGACAAATGGACGGTGCTGCTGCTGATCCTGCTCGCGCGCCGGCCCTGGCGTTTCAACGAATTGCGCCGCGAGATCGGCGGGCTGACGCAGAAGATGGCCTCGCAGACCCTGAAGGGTTTGGAACGCGACGGTCTCGTGAAACGCAAGGTGACGCCGACGGTTCCGGTGACGGTCGAGTATTCCATCACGCCGCTGGGACGCACCCTGAGCGACACCGTCGACAGCTTGAGGATCTGGGCGGAACGGCACATGTCCGACGTCGCCAAGGCGCAGAAACTCTACGACGGGATCAAAGCCCCATAAACGGATCGGCTGCGGAACTGTGTAGATTTAGTCACACACACGAAGTTTGTGCGGTTGTTCCTCGTGCGTTCGCAAGAGTTGATGAGGCGTATACGCCTGGCGCGATAGTATGGCTCATCACCGGCAACAACCCTGTCGAACGCGCCGGTGGCTGAAAGTATTGAGCTCCCATTATCAAGGAGAGCGATCATGCCAGCCTATATGCAGCATCACCAACAGCATCACGACGTTCATGCGGCGATGACCGTGTGTCCAAGCTGCCTGTCCCAGCCCCTCCAGATCAGAGAGGTTCAGCCGCGCTGGGATCTGGCGAGGGTCGATTTCATCTATGAATGCCCGGCGTGCTGCGCCGAAGTCCGGGAAATTGTAGCGCAGCACTAAGTGCCGTCGCGAGCGCTTAAGACCACTGCTTCTTTCGCACAGAATCCGGCGAGCGTTCGTCGACGTGCTTTGCAAGGCAACCGCTGCCTTTGAGAATCAAGGTCGCCCGACTACGATGGGGCATGACCTATGTTTATCTCATCTCGGCAATCGTCCTCGAAGTGATCGGCACCGCCGCGCTGCAGGCATCCGAGCAATTCACCAAACCGAAACCGCTGATGCTCACGGCGCTGGCCTACGCGGCCTCGTTTTATTTTCTGTCGCAGGTTCTGCGGACCATGCCGGTCGGGATCGCCTACGCGATCTGGTCGGGGCTGGGCATCGTCCTGATCACACTCGTCGGCCTCGTCTGGTTCGGCCAGAAACTCGACATGCCAGCCGTCGCTGGCCTCGCGCTGATCATCGCCGGTGTCGGCATCATCAATCTGTTTTCATCGACCGTTTCACATTGACGGATTGGAGCAACCGCGCATGGACAACCGCAACATCCTTTATGCAGTCATCGGTGCGCTCATCATCGCGGTCGGGGTTCTCGGCTACAAGGTCTATCAGGACAACAAGAAACCGGAGGGCCTGCAAATCAATGTCGGCCCGGATGGGCTGAAGATTCAAAGCAAATGAGCCGTGCGAAAATGATGTCCTTGTCCTTCCGGCGAATGCTTCGTCTTGGTGCAGGCGTATCGCTCACCATGCTGGCGCTCACTGCCACGGCGCGTGCCGACATTGTCGGGCGTGAGAGCGACATCACCGACCTGCGGCTCGGTCAGCGCATCTATGTCGATGACGGCTCCTGCCCCGCGGGACAGATCAAGGAAATCGCCGGCATGCGCCTGACGGCGTCGGGCGTCGAACGCACACGCCAATGCGTCGACCGCAAGGGCAAGCGCTAGTGTCCTGAATCCGAAGTTCGCTTCATTTTGCAGCGCCTTCCGTAGCGAACTTCGGATTCAAAAGGACACTAGCAATTATAAATTCTAGTGTGGCTTTGGTTCGCAAGTCCGCAAAAGAGCGCGCTGCAAAAGGATGCGGACTTGCGAACCGCCACACTAGATCGTCCCACTACCGGCAGCGCTGCACTCGCAGTGCCGCCGATATGCATGATCTAGCCTTCGCCTTGCACGGTGCTTACTGGTTTAACCGGGCGTAGGCACTCCGGCTTCGCGACGCCGTCCGATTCTCTTTTGGCTTCGAGGATGTAGCCGGCTTTTCCGCAACTTCAGTTGCCCAAGCCCCCGGGAACGGCGGCGCATAGCCAAATCCCGACAACGTAGCGACCTCATAGCTGTTGAGGCACGTTTTTCCCGGCTGATACTCGGTACTATTCAGAAAGGCATGTGCGCCAATTCCGAGCGCGCTCGCCACCCTGTCACCCTTCGCCGCGTTGCCGACTTGCAATCGCAATTTTTCGCAGAACTTCGCAAGGTTTGAGTTCCATGGGGACTCCACCGCGGTCTGAGCGTTGAAAAACTTGTCCTGAAGAGGCCCATACGCTCTGGAAAAATCATCGAACACCGGCGCCCAGCCCGCGGCAGGATTCATCACCATGCCCGACGGCCTGTCTATCTTTGATACGGTAAAGACGGGTGTCTTTCCGCTCTTGTAGAGAAGCTGCCTTGTATTGGGATCGACAGGATATCTTTTCGGATCCGGGTTTTGATCGTCGGCGAAGGATTGAAGGATGTCGTTCGCCCCTTCATTCAACATCTTTATCGGGTTCGTATTCTTTTCCAGAAAATCGACTGCCGGCGTGATGACTGCGCCGGCGATTGGCGCACCTCCGACAGTGCCGGCTATCGCCGCCGCGCTGGCTGCAACTTTTGCGACGCCACCGATAAACTTGGATTGATCGGGGAACCGTCCCACCGATCGGCTCTTGTACTCGAAATGCAGGCTCATGTTAGTGTTCGCCTGCACGCGCTTGATGATCATTCCGTCACAGTTCTGGACGTTAGGATCACCGAAATTGGCTTTCGCCAATATCGGCACTTTGACCTGCTTAACCTCTTTTTCATCGGGGAAAGTGACGACTGCCACCATGGCGATCGACTTGTCCTCGGTGTACCACGTGAAATTTCCCGGTCGCTCGCCGACCCAGCCGTTGGCAATTGTGGTGATGCTGTTCGCAGCGTCGCAAATATTGTCGACCTTCAAATCGTACTGGTAGAGCGATTTGCCTTGCGGAAACTTCATGGGCACAGGCTTTGCGTAAGACGCCGCACGAATGTCATCGACGCTAAATGCCTGCGTTTTTACCCCTCCCAGCCCAGCGGTCGGCGGCAACATGCACCCCTGGGGTATTGCGCTTCCGCTCGAAAAGCCGCCGCAGGAAGAATCCCAGCCAGCTGAATTGGCCTGTGAGGCGAGGCACACAAAAAACGGAGCAGCGATCAATCGAACCATAAGTTTCATAGGAGCCCCCAAATCATAAAAAAAACGAACATGAAAAAGTATCCGAAAATCATAGACCACGTGCCCGGCCGCTGAACAGACCGGTCCAACATTTTTTCGCCGATACATTCCCTCTCGAAAGCTATCAATCGCGCGGCCAAAACATGCTGCGCCGACCGCTGCTCGTTCGCACCGATTCTTGTCCGTACAAGACAATTCGATGACTTATCGCCCGGCTTTTCGTCGCAATCATTCGCATTTGCAGCGTGACCGGAGGCTCCGTCCGCCTACAATCGAGGCGCGCGGCGACCGAGTCCGGCGCCGTCGATACGGAATGCAACTCCGGACCGGGGAGACAAAGTCATGTCGGGCTTACTTGTTAATCTGATTATCCAGATTATAGGCGGCGCTATCGGCGGAAACGTTGCTGGCGGTGCGGCCAAGAACATCGATCTTGGTACGCTCGGAAACACGATCGCAGGAGCCATCGGCGGCGGCGTTGGCGGCCAGATTCTCGGGATGATCATTCCGTTGCTGGCCAATACAGCTTCAACGCCGGACATCGGCTCGATCATCGGTCAGGTCGCGGGTGGCGGCGTTGCCGGTGCGGTGCTCACCGCGATCGTCGGCGCGATCAAGAACAGGACGGCCTGATACCTGTTGACGGCGGACGACGATCTCGGCGAGGCGCGGCTGCGTCTCGCCGGAGGGACTGTGTTTTTGTTGAGGTGCGCTAACCGGAAATGAAGTCGCTGCATTTCTGGACGGTATCGTTGCCACCCCACGGCATGATCGGCACCGAGGACGTCGAGTTCTTCGGCGAGCCGTCGATCAGTTTGTCCGAATAGACCATGTAGACCAGCACGTTTCGCTTGGCATCGCAGCCACGCACGATCTGCATCTTCTTGAAGAACAGCGAACGCCGCTGCCGGAACATGTCCTCGCCCTGCGCCACCTTGGCCTTGAACCGGATCGGCGCGATCTGGCGGCAGGCCAGCGAAATGTCCGAGACCTGCTCGGCAAGCCCGAGCCAGCCCTTGTAGCCACCCTTCTCCGGCACCGTGAAATGACAGGCTACGCCCTCCACGTCCGGATCGTCGACGCCGTAGGTCGCAAGCTTGTCGTCCGGGCTGAGTAGCTTGAAGACAGTTGAGCGCCTGAAAATGAGGTCCGGCTCGTCGGCCGCGGCCACGGGCGATGATGCAGCCAGCCAGGCAAGAACAGTCGCCAGCAGCGCAGCGGTGGCTGTCAGGCGGTACGAAAGTGCAGACATCTACAGGCTCCAATAGAGGGAATCATCGCAACGAGCGAAGACGCGGTGCCCCGCGCCGGGAACCCCTCATGTGGGGGGCCACCGCCGATGTTCAAAGGCACGTGAATTTGAATGCGGATAACCGTCCGTTAAGCGCTTTTGAAGGCAAATCGGCTAGCAATTCGGCATCGAAACCCGCAAAGCGTGCGGTATTGAGACGGGACTGGCCGATGAACTTTGAGTCTGTCCGCGACACTAAATACTGAATATTGGAATCAATTGAGGAAATCCGGCGTGCAGGGCAATCGGTTATCTTCGGGCGACCAGCGGACATCAGCCGGAATTCTCCCCACATTAGGCAACCGCTTTTCTTCCGGTTCGATCCGATCCGGGGTTAGCCGAACAGCGTGGCTGGCTGCGATCCTGGTCACCGGTTTCGCCATCCCTGCGGAAGCGCAAGTGTACTGGCCGATGGACCCCGGCCCCAATTACATCGAGCCGCCTCGCATCGAACATCGCCGCCCGCGCGTCGTCCGCAATCGGCAGAAGCTGCCCGACGCACCCAAGGACAGCGCCAAGCCGGTGGGCCCGATCGTCATCGCGATCTCGATCGAAAAGCAGCAGTTGAAACTCTACGACCAGAACGGGCTGTTCGCAGAAACGCCGGTCTCGACCGGCATGCGCGGCCACTCGACGCCGATGGGCGTGTTCAGCATCATCCAGAAGAACAAGTATCACCGCTCCAACATCTACAGCAACGCGCCGATGCCTTACATGCAGCGCATCACGTGGTCCGGCGTCGCGATGCACGCGGGTGTTCTGCCCGGCTATCCCGCGTCCCATGGCTGCATCCGCATGCCGATGAATTTCGCGATGCGCATGTGGGGCTGGACACGCATGGGCGCACGCGTGATCGTCACGCCCGGCGAAGTATCTCCCGCTGACTTCTCGCATCCGCTGCTGATCGCGCGGAAGCCGGAGTCGAAACCCGTTGCCGCCACGCCGGACGCGCAAAATCATACTTCGACAACGCCGAAGACCGACAGGTCGTCGATCGTCGATGCCGCGCCGCTGGACACGGCACAGCTTCGGCTGACGCCAATCCACGACAAGACCGAACCAGTCCGCACCGCCGACGCGAGCGGCGCAATTCCGCAAAAGGATGATGCCGGCGTTACAATTGCGCAGGCATCGGATGCGGGCCGCGACGGGTCGCTGGCACCGTCTGAGGCATCCAAAGAGGAAGCCAAGGAAATATCGAAGGAAACATCCGCTGATGCTCCAAAGGATGCAGCCAGGGACGACGCAGCGAAGAACGACCCCGGCAATGGCGGCGCCGTTGCCTCCGGCGACAAGCCTGCCGATGAGAAGCCAGTCGATCAGAAGACCGAAGCGCCCAACGCCGACAAGGATCAGGCCCGCGCGACGGATCCCGTTGCGCCTTCGGTGACACCGGTCACCGTAACGCCGCCGCTCGAAGGCGCCGCCGAATTCGTCGGGCCAGTCAAGCCGCGCAGCGGGCATATCGCAGCATTCGTCAGCCGCAAGGAGAACAAGCTCTACGTGCGGCAGAACTTTGAGCCATGGTTCGAGATGCCGGTTACGATCGCGGCGTCAGATCATCCGCTCGGCACGCACGTCTTCACAGCACGCGCCGACAAGGACAATGCCGGCGCGTTTCGCTGGTCAGTGGTCTCGCTGCCGGCGCCTGTGCGCGCAATACGCGTGGACGACGACAAACCAAGGCGCAAGCGCGCTGCTGCGGCTGAACCCGCGGCCCCTCCTCCGGCCTCATCCCCGGCTGAAGCGCTCGATCGCCTGACCCTTCCCGATGACGCCATGAAGCGCATTGCGTCCGCGCTGGCCCCCGGCGGCTCGCTCGTCGTCTCGGATCTCGGGCTTGGCGACGAGACCGGACGCGGCACGGATTTCATCGTCCCGCTGCGCTAAATAGCGTCCGGAACCCGGTTGGCTTTCGGCGGCGCGTTGCGATAGAACGCGCCGATTATGACAGCTACCCCCGACACCCGGTCCGCCGCCGCGCCTGCCGCCAAAACGCAGCCGCGCGACGCGCTTGCGATGCTGACACCGTTCGGCTGGAACGGCGGACTGGCGGTGATCTTCGCGCTTCTTGCCGCGTCGTTTTTCCTTGCCGGGTATTTCGTCATCTACTGGCGCAATGCCGACATGGACCTGGTCGTCATCTACAATGCCCTTGTGATGAACGACGGAGGGCCGCAGGCCTATCACGATCATCCCGCCTATCTCACCATCGTGTCGTTGAAGCTGTGGTACCAACTGCTTCATCATCTGGGGCTGTTGAACGCCTGGAAGCTGTCGTCTCTTCCCCCGGCATCGGACATCCCTGCCTTCGATGCCGCGATGACCGAAGCTGTTCGCGCCGGACGCGTACTGGCGGGGCTGATATCTGCGCTCTTCGTCGCCGCTTTCGCGGGGCTCATCCGCCCGATCGTGCGTGACTGGCGGATCGCGTTGCTCGCAACATTCGCATTCGCATTTTCCGGCGGCGTCGCGGTTCACATGCGCATTCTGCGCACCGAGATGATCGCTGCGTGTTTCGTCATCTTCGCTTTCATGATCCTGATCGTTGTCGCCCAGCGCGCGAGCACGTGGCGACCGCTTGCACTGCTGGCTGCCGCGGCGCTTTGCGTCCTCGGCATGGAAAACAAGGTGCAGGTCATCCTGCTAATCGCCGCGCTGCCCGTGATCATACTGCCATTCGGCGCGGACAGCGGCGCAAGCACCGGTTTCTGGGACAACGGCAGCCGCTCATGGTTGACGGCCCTGTTTGCCGCGGTCATCGCAACCGTCTTGTTCAGCGCCGCCCTGCCATTGATCCGCGCCGGCCTCGATCCGGATGCGATCGCGACCGCGAAGCTCCGTCCGCTGATCGCCGGCACCTTCGGACTCTATCAGATTGCGCTTGCCGCATGGATCGGCATCGTCATGACGGTGTTCGCTGTCACCTGGCGCGTGCATCTCACGGAAACGCTGACCGCAATATCCGCGGTGATCGCCGGCGCGGCGCTAGGGTTGCTCGCCCTCAATCTGGACACCAATGTCCAGAACGCCGTCGCGGTGATAAATCCGATCGAGAAGATGTTGGTCTTCATCGATCTGGCCAGCGCACAAGACATCGCGCGCGACGGGAACATCGTCGGCGTGGGACTATTGCTCAAGGGAATCGCCGGCGTTCTTCAGCGCTACACCTTCGTCCTTTTTACATCGCCGCGTCCGGCGGTGTTTCTGACCTGGCTGATCATCCCCGGCATTGTCTACGCCTGGCGGCGCGGCGAGAAACAGGTCGCATTGCAGGCGGCGCTGTTGCTCCTGACGGCCATCGGTATCGACGCGCTCGGCATACGGCGCGGGTTGAAGGCGGAATATTTCATTCTGACGGACCCCCTCATCATCATCGCAGGCGCGGTTCTGCTCGATCGGATGAGCGACCTGCGATTCCGCAAATGGGCCTATCCGATCGGTGCAGCTCTTCTTGTTCTGCATGTTGCGGTCAGCCAGGCTGAGCCCGTGAAGTCTGTCCTGAAGCGCGAAGGGCCGGAAGGCTACTGTCAATGGAGGCCCTACTACATGCCGCTGATGCCTCTACCCCATTGCAACACGCCGGCCAAACCCGCATGACGGCATCCGCCGAAACCCCTCCCGATAACGCACGCCAAACGCCGCAACGTGACGCGCTCGCGCGGCTCACTCCCTTCGGCTGGAACGGCGGAGTGACTTTCATCCTGGCGCTGCTTGCAGCCTCGTTTTTCCTTGCCGGGTATTTCGTCATCTACTGGCGCAATGCCGACATGGATTTCATGATCGTTTACAACGCGCTGGTATTGAACGATGGAAAACCGCAGGTCTTTTTCGATCATCCGTCCTACTTCACTATCCTGTCGGTGAAGGCGTGGTTCCAGGCAATGCATGCGCTCGGCCTGCTGGACGCATGGAAACTGTCGTCGATCCCCTCGGCGCTAAATGTTCCGGCGTTTGATGCCGCGATGACAAGCGTCGTTCGGGCCGGCCGTATCGTGGCATGGCTGACCGCCACCCTGTTCGTCTTGATTTTTGCCGCGCTGTCGCGTCGTCTTTTCCGCGACTGGCGCGTCGCATTGCTCGCGACATTCGCCTTCGCGTTTTCGGGCGGCATGGCCGTCGAAATGCGCATCCTGCGCAGCGAACTGATCGCAGCGAGCTTCTTCATGTTCGCCTTGATGATCCTGATCATCGCCGGACGCCGCGCGACCATATGGCGGCCGCTGGCGCTTGCCGGAGCAGCTGCCCTGTGCGTGCTCGGGATGGAGAATAAAGTCCAGATCATCCTGCTGATCGCGGCGTTGCCGCTCCTCATGTTGCCGTTCGGTGCGTCGACAAGCGCCAGCGTGGCATTCTGGAACAGGTCCGGGCGGGCGTGGGCGGTTGTGTTGCTCGCCGCCGCAGCGGCCGCTGTGTTCGGATGGCTCGCACGGCCCCTGCTCGCCGCCGGCATGGATCCCGCAGCAACCGCGGAGGCGACAATCCGTCCGCTGATCGGCGGCAGGTTCGGCCTCTACCAGATCGCGCTGCTCGGCTGGATCGCGATCTGCATGATTGCTTACGCCGCGATATGGCGCATCAGCGTGACCGAGACGTTGGCCGCGATGTTCGCAGTGTGCGCGGGAGCCGCATTCGGCTTGCTCGCGCTCTATTTGCAATACAACGTCCAGAACGTCGTGGCGGTCGTCAATCCGATCGAGAAGATGCTGACGTTTGCCGACATGCCCGCGGCCGGCTCAGGCGACAGCAGTTTGATGGCCGCGCTTGGCTTGTTGGTGTCCGGATTGAAAAGCGTTCTTGAGCGCTACTCCTTTGTGCTGTTCACGTCACCGCGCCCGACCGTTTTCCTGATCTGGCTGATCGTTCCGGGCATCATCCTTGCGTGGCGCAGGGGTGAACGGCAGGTCGCGGTTCAGGCTTTGCTGCTGGTGTTGCTCGCCACCGGCATCGATGCCTTGGGCGTGCGGCGGGGATTGAAGCCGGAATATTTCCTTCTGACCGATCCGCTCATTATTCTTGCCGGCGCGCTGCTGCTCGACCAGATGAACGATCTACGCTGGAGCAAATGGGCCTATCCTATCGGCGTGGCGCTGATTGTGGCCCATGTCGCGATCAGCCAGGCCGAGCCGGTCAAGCACGTCCTAAAGCGCAGCGGCCCCGAATACATCTGCGACTGGAACGAAATGTATCAGCCCGAACTGCCGATGCCGTGGTGCGACAAACCGCCGAAGCGGCCCTGACGCTTGTCACGGCTTCTTGAAACTTTCGGCGGCGGCGATCCGTTATCTTGAGCGGCATTCTCCCAAGGAGCGCATCATGATCGACCGCAGACGGGTGGTGGCGGCAATTGCGGCAAGTACAGCGCTCCCCTTCGCGGCGCGTTCCGCCCGCGCGCAGACCGCCATGAGCCGTATGACTGCCTACAGCTTTTCCTTTCAAGGCCTGAAGGGTGGCGACATCCGCCTCACCGACTTCGCAGGCAAACCACTGCTGGTGGTGAATACCGCCTCGCTTTGCGGCTTCACGCCGCAATATGCCGGTCTGCAGGAAATCTGGACCCAGTTTCGCGACCGCGGGCTGACAGTCATTGGTGTGCCGTCCAACGATTTCGGCGCACAGGAGCCGGGCGGCGCGAGCGACATCACACAGACCGCCGAACACACCTATCACGTCACCTTCCCGATCACGGCCAAGACCGTCGTGAAAGGCCCGAACGCGCACCCGTTCTACAAATGGGCGGCGGCGGAGCGGCCGGGCGACCTGCCCAGCTGGAACTTCCACAAGTATCTTGTCGGCCGCGATGGCTATCTCGCGGACGCGTTCTCCTCGCGCGTGGAGCCGACCGACACCCGCGTTGTCACCGCAATCGCTCGCTCCCTGACGGCCTGACGGAACTCCGCCACAATTAACCCTGCCGACGCCAAAAGCCGCCATCCCTGAAAATGGATTGGCGGAGTCAGAAGCACAGGATTAGGCTGATCGCCGGAATTATGACGGCGTGGGGTACGCCGACGGTGGGGGTTTTGCGTTCAGGGGTAGTTCAATGCGTATCAAGGCAACGTTTCTTGTCGCCAGCGCCCTGTCATTGTGCGCCTTCAGCAGCGCATGGTCGGAGGCGCTCATCCCACAACGCACCAGCCCGCCGCCATCACCCCCGCCTGCCGCCGCTCCCGCGCCCGCTCCGACCACGACTGCCACCGCGCCTGCGCCAACTCCAGCGGCTGCAAAGGCCAATTGCTCCAATCCCAACGCCATCGGCGTCTCGCGCGTGGTGCAGATCGATACCACCGGCGGTCCAGGTTTCGGCTTCGAGCACTTCAAACAGCTCGATTTCCTGCGCGACAAGGAAGTGGTGCTGACGTTCGATGACGGCCCGTGGCCGGTCAACACACCGTCGGTGCTCAAGACGCTCGCCGAGGAATGCACCAAGGCGATCTTCTTCCCGATCGGCAAGCACGCCACCTACTATCCCGAGATCCTCAAGCACGTTGCCGAAGAAGGCCACACCATTGGCTCGCACACGTGGTCGCATGCCAACCTCAACAACAAGAAGTTGACCGAAGCGCAGCAGAAGGAAGAAATCGAAAAGGGCTTTAGTGCGGTGAAGTGGGCATTGGGCAGCGCGCCCTCACCGTTCTTCCGTTTTCCCGCGCTCCAGCATCCGCCCGCGATGGTGACCTATCTCGGCGAGCGCAACGTCGCCATCTGGTCGTGCGATCTCGACTCGTTCGATTTCAAGGCCAGCACGCCGCAAAAGGTCATCGACACGGTGATGACCAAGCTCGACAAGTTCGGCAAAGGCATCGTGCTGATGCACGATTTCCAGAAGCATACCGGAGAAGCCCTGCCCGAACTGATGAAGCGGCTGAAGGCCGGCGGTTACAAGATCGTGCAGGTCAAGGCCAAGGCGCCGGTGCAGACCATCGCGCAGTATGACGAGGAAGTGGTGAAAGGCCTCAAGCTGCCGACGGTGAGTTCGCGCCCGCTCAACAGCGTGGTGCAGACCATTTCGGAGTAACGGCAAACGCACTTGCGGCTTTTCCGGAAATGGCTAAACCGCATCCCATGCGTATTGAAGGTTACGTCATCCTGTCCGCCAACGGCATGCTCGCGGATGCAAGCGGCATCATGCCGCCCGAACTGAAATTCGACGCCGACCAGACATTCTTCGAGGCCGCGCTCGAACGCGCGGACCTGATTGTGCACGGCAAAAACTCCTTCGAGGACCAGCCGCATTCGCCGCTGCGCACGCGCATATGGGTGACGCGGTCCGTCCCTGCACTTGCCCCAGACCCAACCAACCCAAAAGCAACCTTGTGGAATCCAGCGGGCGCATCGTTCGAGGATGCCTGCCGCCATGCAGGCGTAACATCAGGAACCGCGGCGATCATCGGCGGGCCGGATGTGTTCGACATGTTCATGGATCGCTACGACACATTCTGGCTGTCGCAGGCACACCGCCTGACAATCCCGGGTGGTCTCGGCGGCTTCCCCGGAATTCCACAACGGTCACCGCAGGACATTCTGGCGTCACACGGTCTCAAGCCAACCGAGACGCACGTTCTCGACGCGGAGCAAGCTGTCGACGTCACGGCATGGCGAAGGGCCAGCTAAACAAGCCGCCCACCCGCCGCCTACGCAGCGCGAATCTTACCCAAGAAGTCGTCCACCTGACCGCGAAGCTGCTGAGCCTGAATGCCGAGCGCATCGGCAGCCAGCCTGACGTTCTGCGCCGAAGCTCCGGTCGCATCGGCGCCCTCGGTGACCCCGGCAATGTTATCCGAGACGTCCCTAGTGCCCTGCGCGGCCTGCTGTGTGTTGCGCGTGATTTCCTGTGTGGCGGCACCCTGCTCTTCAACCGCAGCCGCAATGGCGGTCGCGACTTCGCTGACCTCGGCGATGGTTCCGCCGATGCCCTTGATCGCCTCCATGGCGTCCTGCGCCACCTTCTGTACAGCCGCGATCTGCTGGGAAATTTCCTCTGTCGCCTTCGCGGTCTGGCTGGCGAGCGATTTCACTTCGGACGCAACGACGGCAAATCCTCTGCCGGATTCACCCGCACGCGCGGCCTCAATGGTCGCATTCAGCGCGAGCAGATTGGTTTGCCCGGCAATATCGTTGATGAGGCTGACGACATCGCCGATCCTGCTCGCGGTCTCGGACAGCCCCTGAACAGTCACGTCGGTCTGACGCGCCTGATCGACCGCCCGGCTGGCGATGTTCGCAGCGTGCGAGACTTGGCGGCTGATATCGTTGATGGATGCACTCAGTTCTTCCGAGGCGACAGCCACGCTCTGCACATTTGCCGAGGCATCGCCGGAGGCTTTCGCCGCCAACTGAACCTGAGACGTGGTCTGGCCTGCGATTGCGGACATGCTTTCCGACGTCTGGCTCATTTGATCCGAGGCACTCCCCAGCGCATCGAGCGCTTCGCGGACCTGATGCTCGAAGGCCGCGATATAGGATTCAACTGCCTGCTGCCGTGACGCGCCGCGCGAATTACGCTCGCGCTGTTCGCCTTCGATCCGCGCCTTTTCGACGGCATTTTGCTTGAACGTCGCCAGAGCTCCAGCGAGCGCACCGATCTCGTCCCGGCGCTGGGTGAACGGCACCTCGACCGTAAGGTCGCCGCCGGCGACCTTGAGCATCGCATCCCGGATAGATTGCAGCGGACTGATGACGCGACGGCTCACAGCGATCATGCTCACAACAGCCAGACCGATGGCCGCAACCAGAACGAGGATCTGTACGATCAGGCTTTGCAACGCTGTTTGGCGCAGGCTGATGCCGTAGTCCTTGGCGGCGTCCAACGCACGTTCGGCGACCACGACGGCACTGCCCATGCGCCCCACCGTAAGCGGGCTCCATTTGGCTGCGGTCATTTCCGGCTTCTCGCCGGTCGCCAACGCATTGACCAGGCGGTCACGAAGCGAGGTGTAGTCCTTGTCGAAGTATGCGGCCTTGGCTGCGACGATCGAGCTCGACAAATCAGCCGGCAACTGCATTCCGGCGGCCGAATTTTCAAGCGCCAGCCATGCCGCGTCCATCCCGCCGACAAGCTTCGTATAACTCAATTGCATCTCGGGTGTGAGCTTCCCAGCCCCGAACCCATTCGAGACCAGCATGGATGCGTCACCAGCCGTGTTACGCAACAACCACGCCATCTGCTTGATCGTCAGCAACTGGTCGACGACAGGGTCCGCGTGATTAACCAGAGTCGACAGACGGTTCGATATATTATCGAGAACATCGAGGATCGAAGTCGTCCCTTGCAGGTATTCCTTGGCGAGGTCCGCCCGGCGCGCCGCTTTCGGTTTAACAGCTTCGACCCAAAATTCCTTCTGCATCTTGTCCTGCGATGCGATCAGCCTGGACAATTCCGGCAGCAGCACATTCTTTTCAGGGAAATCCAGTGAGGCAAGAATTTTGGCCGCGTTCCGCATCGCTGGCATCTCGGCATCGTGAATGCGGCGAACATAATTGCTTACTTCAGAATCCATCGGCGCATCGGCATTCAAGGCCCGGACCGCAGAAGACCTGTCCGTTCGCAGATTGTGCATCGCTTTGAAGGCATTTCCGGAGGCATCGGCGATGGTCGAAATTCGGCTGGTGGCTTCGAGTGCGCTCCAAGAGCGCCAGCCTAACACACCCAACACAAGAATCACGCAAGCCGCCATAACGGCGATAACGGATTTCAAAAGCGTTGTTACGCTCACCCGATCAAGCATGTCTTTCCCCAGACTATTTCCCCGGTTCAGGACTAAGCTTGAATGGTAAACATATAAGTAAATCGGAATAGGATGCGCGCATAAGCGTTATGCATCCAAGCGCACTGAACCGCAGCTAAACGCCGGTGTAGCGGCTCTCTTCCATCGCAATCTGACGCGGATAGCCCGCGATCACCAGAAGCCCGCCGATCAGCGACAGGTTTTTCAGCGCGTGGATCATGTTGTTGATGCGATCCGGGCCGGTCATGTCCCAGAAGTTATGGAAATAGAATGTCGTGACGCCGACGAACAGCACCAGTAGCAGTGCGAAAAATCGCGTGCCGATGTTCAGCGCGATGAACAATCCGCCCAGCACTTCAACCGCGCCCGCCAGGATCGCCAGCAACTGGGCCGTCGGCATCCCGGTGATACCCTCCAGTTGAGTCGTATAGGGCGTCAGCAACGCCGGCAGCGCGACCTTCTCGGTGATCGCCTGCGTCGTGGATGCAATGTCGAAAAGTTTCGAAGCGCCGGAAAATACGAACAGAACAACAAATAAAACGCGTCCAAGGGTGACGAAGGCTGGCATGGTCGGCCCCACTCAATTCTAATGGAGCCGACTATATAGCAGTTGCCCTCAGCCGAACAGCGTTGGCTGCTGCCGCCCCGCCCGCTCCTGTGCTTCGACCGCCGCAACCGCCGTCATGTTCAGAATTCCGCGCGCCGTCACCGACGGCGTCAGGATATGCGCCGGGCGTGCCGGGCCGATCAGGATCGGTCCCACGGGCAGCGCGTCGGCGAGGATCTTGATCATCTGATAAGCGATGTTCGCGGCGTCCAGGTTCGGCATGATCAGGATGTTGGCCGAGCCTTCGAGACGCGAATGCGGCAGCACCAGTTGCCGCGACAGCGCTGTCAGAGCGGAATCGCCCTGCATTTCGCCATCGGCCTCGATTTCCGGATGGTCGTTCACCAGCAGTTCCGTCGCGCGGCGCATCTTCTGCGCTGAAGAGGAATCGTAGCTGCCGAAATCCGAATGAGACAGGAACGCCACCTTCGGCTTGATGCCGAACCGTTGCACGTGCACTGCGGCAAGAGCGGCCATCTCGGCCAGTTCTTCGGCCGTCGGATTGGGCCGGATCTGGGTGTCCGCGATGAAGTACGCGCCCTTGCTGGTGATAACGAGCGCCAGCGCCGAATAATCGGCAAGGCCCGGCGTCACACCGATGATCTCGCGAATGCGCCGCAGATGGCTCATGTAGCGGCCATCGACACCGCACAGCATGGCGTCGGCCTCACCGCGCGCCACGGCCAGTGCCGCGATCACCGTCGCATTGGTGCGTACCAGCGTTTTCGCCGCATCCGGCGTGATGCCGTGACGTCCGGCCACGTCGATATAGCTCTGCACGTAGGAGCGATACCGCGGATCGTCCTCGGGATTGATGAGATCGAAATCGCTGCCCGCCCTAATCGCGAGGCCGAAGCGCTCAATGCGCGACGCCACCACCGACGGCCGCCCGACCAGAATGGGCCGCGCCAGCTTTTCCTCGAGCACGACCTGAACGGCGCGCAGCACGCGCTCGTCCTCGCCCTCGGCATAGATCACACGCACCGGCTGGGTCTTGGCCTTCGCGAACACCGGCTTCATGACGAGACCGGAGCGGAACGCGAAACGATCGAGCTGGCTGGTATAGGCGTCAAAATCGGTAATGGGCCGCGTCGCGACACCGGACTCCATCGCGGCCTTCGCCACGGCAGGAGCGATACGCAGGATCAGCCGCGGATCGAACGGCGACGGGATCAGCGAGCCGGGGCCAAAACCCTGGGTCTCGCCGCCGTCGAAGCGCACCACGACATCGGATGGCGGATCGCGCGCAAGCTGCGCCAGAGCATCCACAGCGGCACGCTTCATATCCTCGTTGATCGCAGTCGCGCCGACATCGAGTGCACCGCGGAAAATGAACGGGAAACAGAGAACGTTGTTCACCTGATTGGGGAAGTCCGAACGCCCGGTGCAGATCATCGCGTCGGGACGCACTTTGCGCGCCTCGTCCGGCATGATCTCCGGCGTCGGGTTGGCCAGCGCCATTACCAGCGGCTGGTCGGCCATCTGCTTGACCATCTCAGGCTTCAGCACGCCGCCGGCAGAGACGCCGAGGAACACGTCCGCACCGGCGATGACGTCGCCCAGCGTGCGCTTGTCGGTCTTCTGCGCGTAGACGGCCTTCCACTTGTCCATCAGCGTATTGCGGCCTTCATAGACGAGGCCGTCGATATCGCAGACCCAGATGTTCTTGCGCTGCGCGCCGAGCGACACCAGCAGGTTGAGACAGGCAATCGCCGCCGCGCCCGCACCCGAAGCCACGATCTTGCAGTCTTCCAGCTTCTTGCCGTTGATCATCAGCGCATTGCGGACCGCAGCGCAGACAATGATCGCGGTGCCGTGCTGGTCATCGTGGAAGACGGGAATCTTCATCCGCGCCTTGAGCTGCTCCTCGATCTCAAAGCACTCCGGCCCCTTGATGTCTTCAAGGTTGATGCCGCCGAAGGTCGGCTCGAGCGCAGCCACCGTCTCCACCACGCGCGCGATGGTGTCGGCGGCGATCTCGATGTCGAACACATCGATGCCGGCGAACTTCTTGAACAGGACGGCCTTGCCTTCCATCACCGGCTTAGACGCCAGCGGGCCGATATTGCCGAGGCCGAGCACGGCGGTGCCGTTGCTGACGACGGCAACGAGATTGGAGCGGGTCGTGAGTTCGGCGGCCATCGCCGGATCGGCGGCAATCGCTTCGCAAGCGGCAGCAACGCCCGGCGAGTAGGCCAGCGCGAGGTCGCGCTGGTTCGCCAGCGGCTTAGTCGCCTGAATCTCGAGTTTGCCGGGCTTGGGAAGTCGGTGGTAGGCCAACGCCGCGAGGCGAAGTTCTTCGGACAACGTAGACGCCATACCCACTCCCGATTTTCTTTTGGTCCCGGCTTGCAACGAGCGCTGTTTAGTCGCGGCTTGCGACAGTTATGCGGTTCAGTTCTGCGGCAGATTGAGCCTGATGTGAAGTTCACGCAACTGCTTGGGCGTCACGTCTGACGGCGCGCCCATGAGCAAATCTTCAGCACGCTGGTTCATCGGGAACAGCGAGATTTCGCGCAGGTTGTTCGTACCGCAAAGCAACATAACAATACGATCCACGCCCGCCGCCATGCCGCCATGGGGTGGCGCGCCGTACTGGAAAGCACGATACATGCCGCCGAAACGCTCAATCACGGTCTCTTCGCCGTAGCCCGCAATCTCGAACGCCTTCACCATCGCGTTGGGGCGATGGTTGCGGATGCCACCGGAGGCGATCTCGTAGCCGTTGCAGGCGATGTCGTACTGGAACGCCTTGATGGTCAGCGGGTCCTGCGTCTCAAGCGCTTCGAGGCCGCCCTGCGGCATCGAGAACGGATTGTGCGAGAAGTCGACCTTCTTGTCTTCCTCGTTGTATTCGTACATCGGGAAGTCGACGATCCACGCGAGTTCAAACCGATCCTTGTCGATCAGATTCAGCTCTTCGCCCAGTTTCGTGCGCGCAAGACCTGCGAACTTCCAGAACTTCTGCGGATCGCCCGCAACGAAGAATGCGGCATCGCCTTCCTTGAGGCCGAGCTGGCCGCGGATCGCGGCGGTGCGCTCCGGTCCGATGTTATTCGCAAGCGGGCCTGCGCCCTCGCCGCCTTCACGCCACATGATGTAGCCGAGACCCGGCTGACCTTCGCCCTGCGCCCACGAATTCATGCGGTCGCAGAAAGCGCGCGAGCCGCCGCCCGGTCCGGGGATCGCCCAGACCTGGTTCGTGGCGTCTTCGAGCATGCGCGCAAACACCTTGAAGCCCGAGCCGCGGAAGTGCTCGGAGACGTCCTGCATGACCAGCGGATTGCGCAGGTCCGGCTTGTCGGTGCCGTATTTGCGAAGGCTTTCGGCAAACGGAATGCGCGGCCATTTCTTGGTGACTGGCTTGCCCTTGGCAAAATCCTCGAACACGCCGGTGATCACCGGCTCCATCGCAGCGAAAACATCCTCCTGCGTAACGAAGCTCATCTCGAGGTCGAGCTGATAGAACTCGCCGGGCAGACGATCAGCGCGCGGGTCTTCGTCGCGGAAGCACGGCGCGATCTGGAAGTAGCGGTCGAAGCCCGACATCATCAGCAGTTGCTTGTACTGCTGCGGCGCCTGCGGCAGCGCGTAGAACTTGCCGGGATGGATGCGCGACGGCACGAGGAAGTCGCGCGCGCCTTCCGGCGACGATGCGGTGAGGATCGGCGTCTGGAATTCGAAGAAGCCGGCCTTCTTCATCCGCGCGCGCATGGAATCGACGATCGCGCCGCGCGTCATGATGTTCTGGTGCAGCTTCTCACGGCGCAGGTCGAGGAAACGGTACTTGAGCCTTATTTCCTCAGGATATTCCTGATCTCCGAACACCGGCATCGGCAGTTCGCCCGCCTCGCCCAGCACTTCAATGTCAGCGATAAACAGTTCGACGGTGCCGGTCGGCAAATCGGGATTGTCGGTGCCTTCAGGACGGCGGCGGACCTTGCCGTCGATCTTCACCACCCACTCGGCGCGCAGCTTCTCGGCCAGACCGAACGCCTTCGAGTCCGGATCGACCACGCATTGCGTCATTCCGTAATGGTCGCGCAGGTCGATGAACAGCAGTCCACCGTGGTCGCGGATGCGGTGGCACCAGCCGGACAGCCGGACTTCCTGGCCAATGTCGGCTTCGCGGAGCGCGCCGCAGGTGTGGGAACGATAGCGATGCATGAAAATCCTGGAAACCAGCGTCAGAGGGCAGAATCAGGGGATATGGGCGCACGGGTGCGCGCGCAGGGTTTACCCGAGCGAAGGGAACGCGGCAACCGATGTGGCGCATGGGAGCGCGCCAAATTCGGCAAAAATCGCAGGAAAATCAATGTGGCGACCTGCAAATTCGCAGACAGCGCCTTCGTCGCCCCTACGCGTCCCGCTCACCCTGCTGGATCACGATGGTCGGTACGCCAAAGGTACCCGTCCGCACGGTGAAGACCCGGGTGCCAGGCTTGCGGCCCTCGCGCAGCTCCGAGACCTCAAGCCCGGCCCCAAGGAGCCGTGCCCGCGTGGCTTCAACATCCGCCACACGCCAGGAGACCCCGAAAACCTTGTCGAAGCCGTCACTCTTGCCAGCTTTGAGGCTGTGAATGATCTCGAACACGAGACCCCCGGTCCTGAAAAACAGGAAGCGCGTCTGGAGTGCGGCGATGGTCCTGTCCAGCTTCATGTCGAGGCCGAGCCTTGCGCCGTACAGCGCCGCCGCGCGCTCGGGATCGGGCGTTGCGATCACCAGATGATCGAGCGCATCGACGGTTGCCGATGACGTTTTCTCCGACTGCGCCAGCTTTTCATTGCGTTGAAGAAAGAACATCCGGATGCCATGGGTCGGCTCCGCCGCGGCACGGATGCGCTTCCATGTCAGTGTGCGGCCGGAAGCAAGGCCGCGACTCGCACCGTCTGTAATTTCGTCCGGCGCAAGACCGAGCCGCGTGAGGCGATGATGCGCCTTCGCGATATCGTCTACCGCGAAAGCGAGACTGGCGAGACCTTCGCCCTGCTTGTCCAGCGCCGCACGAACGCGGTCAGCGGTTTCGCCCTCACCCGCTGGCGCCATCAATTCGAGTGACATGTTGTCGAGCGCGAAGATCGCGGTTGCTGCACCATCGCTCTGCGCGCGCCACGCCGGTGCACGGCCGAGCAGCGTCTGGTAGCCGGCAACTCCAGCCTCAATGTCGCGAACGAGAACGACGGCGTGATCTAGTCCAGTAATCATAATGGCGGCGCATCCGAATGTGGAGCCGCACCTCATCACACCGCGTGGCACAATGCAGCCCCTTTGGCGGGATGCATAGCTACTTTGATTTTCGCAAACGCTCTTTTTGTTTGGGCATGATCTGGTCCGAAAGCCGGTGCCCACTTTTCGGGATCATGCCCTAACGTTCCTGCCGGCAGCGGCGCTTGCGCTTGAGCGTCTTGAGACGCTCGTTGTCCACACGGCAGTCATTGGAAACATCCAGGTCGTAAACCGCGCGCGTCCTGGCATCCATATGCAGCGACGGGTTGAGATAAATCTGAGGCCTGACCGGAGTCATGGTGGTGATATTCAACTGGTTTGCCGAGCCTGCGGTAGGTGCAAGCAGAAGAACCAATGCGCCAATCAAGCCGATCCGGATAAAATAATTCCGAGCCATCGCGAATATCCTCGCCCATTCGCCCAATAATGCCCATTGGTCGCAACCCCGACGCCACGGGTTCAACTTTCTCGGTAAAGTGCGAAGAGTGCATTGCGATAGAGCTTTTTCGGCATATCGGGGCGCCGGATCGTTCCAGGGCAATGCCCTCCCGGGCCGCCCGATCAGCCGTTTTTCGCATGGAAAAATCCGCTCAACGCGCTATTAAGCCCGCATGGAAATCATTACGACCACTGCCGAACTCACCGCCGTCTGCAATCGTCTCGCCAAACACCCCGTCATCACCGTCGATACCGAGTTTTTGCGCGAAACCACCTACTATCCCCTGCTCTGTGTCGTGCAGATGGCCAGTGCGGAAGACGCTGTCGTTGTGGATACCCTCGCCGAGGGCATCGACCTCAAGCCGTTCTTCGACCTGATGGCCAACGAGAGCGTGCTGAAGGTGTTCCACGCCGCGCGTCAGGATATCGAGATCATCTTTCATCGCGCGAGCATCATCCCGCATCCCGTGTTCGACACACAGGTAGCGGCCATGGTTCTCGGCTACGGCGACTCCATCGCGTACGATCAGTTGGTCGAGCGTATCACCGGCCATCGCCCCGACAAGACTCATCGCTTCACCGACTGGTCGCATCGTCCCCTGACGCAGGAGCAGACCGTCTACGCGCTCGCCGACGTCACCCATCTGCGCGACGTGTTCGCAGCGCTCGATGCTGACCTCAAGAAGCGCGGCCGCAGCGAATGGGTCAGCGAGGAAATGGACGTCCTCACCTCGCCAAGCACCTACGACTTCCATCCCGAGCGCGCATGGGAGCGGCTCAAGACCCGCGTGCGCAAGCCGAAGGAACTCGCGGTGCTGATGGAAGTCGCAGCATGGCGCGAGCAGGAAGCGCAAACCCGCGACGTTCCGCGCTCGCGCGTGCTGAAAGACGACGCCATCGGCGACATCGCGACCCATGCGCCCACCAGCCTAGAACGGCTGGCCGGTTTGCGGTCGCTGCCGAAGGGCTTCGACAAATCAAAATGGGGACAGGACATCGTCGCCGCGGTGAAGCGCGGCATCGCGCGCGATCCCTCAACGTTGCCCAAGCTCGACAAACCGCGCGGCAACAACAACGGCGGCGCGACGGTGGAACTGCTGAAGGTTCTGCTGCGCATGACGTCGGAGCGGCACGCGGTCGCGAGCAAGGTGATCGCCACCGTGGATGATCTCGAACAGATCGCCGCCGACGACAACGCCGATGTCGGCGCGCTGCACGGCTGGCGGCGCGAACTGTTCGGCGAAGCGGCGCTGGCGCTGAAGCAAGGCCGTGTCGCGCTCGCGATCGACAAGGGCCGCGTGGTGCGGGTCAATCGAGACTGACGGTTCACACGCAGGTATGCCGTAAGCGGGCGCACACGTCCCTGTGATTGCACAGGGACGTATTCGTGTTTGCCAGCCGGCCAGCTGGTGTCACAATCACCCCCTTACATTGTCAATTATGTCGTCTGTTTTACCGCCCTTGCATGGACGATCTTGTCCTCCGTCAACAACAGCACGGAGTGAGAACCATGAAGCGCTATGTCATCGAACGTGAATTGCCCGGCGTCGGCAGCCTGAGCCCCACGCAATTCAAGGAAACCGCCGCCACGTCCAACGACGCGCTGGCCAAGCTCTCGGGCAAGGCACAATGGCTTCAGTCATTCGTCGTGGATGACAAGACCTTCTGCATCTACCTCGCCGAGAACGAAGCCGCGGTCCACGAGCATGCCCGGTTGAGCGGCATTCCCGCGACCAAGGTGACCGAAGTACGCAGCGTCATCGATCCGATGACTGCGTCATCATGATTGCGTGGCGCCGCCGCGCCGAAATAGCCAGCGGCGTCTCGCTCGAACATCATGGAGTTTCGTCATGACAGGAGAACTTATTGTACTGATCGCACTGTGTCGCACGATAGCGACCTACATCAGCGCGCTTATCGGCAAATGACGCCGTCGAGCGTGTAACGCGGAATCTTTCGGTTCAGGCATCCAATCGCATCAACATGGGATGGAGAGCAAATGGCCACGCAAGCAAATTCCGTAAGACTCACCGCAACCGGTGCCACCGAGTACGGAAAGAGAGTCCTCGACGTCACTGTTGTCCTCCTTGAGGACGGTTACGCGTCGACCGCAATCGGGCCCATCGAGGTCTTTCATTCGGCGGGCCTGCTCTGGAACTGGCTGCATGGCGAAACTCCACAGCCGCCGTTCCGTGTCCGGATCGCCTCGATCGATGGAAACAAGGTAACCAGTCTCTGCTCGCTGGGCCTGACTGCACAGTGCTCGATCCACGACATCGAGCACACCGACATCATCATTCTTCCCGCTTCGGGCTGGGATGTGATGGACCGGATTGCGAAGAATAGCGCCCTCCTGCCCTGGCTGCACAAATGGTACGCCAAGGGCGCTTACATTGCCGGTGTCTGCACGGGCGTCGCCTTCCTCGCCGAATGCGGACTGCTTGACGGCCGCGAGGCAACCACCCATTGGGGCGTGGCGGACGTCTTCCGCCAGCGCTACCCAAGAGTTATCTGGCGGCCCGACCGTTTCGTGACGGAAGACGGCCGGCTGTTATGCAGCGGCGGCGTCTATGCATCGCTGGATATCAGCCTTTATCTGGTCGAGAAATTCTGCGGTCACGAGATCGCCCTGCAGTGCGCGAAATCCCTCCTGCTCAGCATGCCGCGAAGCCGGCAATCCGGATATTCAGTGCTGCCGCTGTCCCATCCGCATTCCGACGATAAGATCAGAGCGATAGAAGAATATTTGCAGGTACACCTCGATCAACCCGTATCGATCGATCTGCTAGCCGAGCGCGTCGGGATGGGCCAGCGCAATTTCATCCGCCGCTTCAAGGCCGCGACCGGCCGCGTGCCGGGCGCCTACATTCAGATGTTACGCGTGGCGGCGGCCAAGGAGATGCTTGAGCAAGGTGCTGCATCCATTCAGGTTGTCTCCACAAAAATCGGCTATGAGGACGTCGCGTTCTTCAGGAGTCTGTTCAAGCGCCATACAGGCCTTACGCCTGCAGACTATCGTGCCCGCTTTGCCAAGATGACGTTCGATCGCGGCGAACTTGTTTCCGGATGAGACTCAGTGCGTCTTCCGACTATAGCGCGTTCACCGCGTCTTTCTAAACGTCAGATTTATACGCTGACGGCCGAGCAGCGGATGTTCACCGTCGGCGAGCGGCATCACGCCGTGATAGGCAAGCCGCGCCGGACCGCCCCACACCACGACATCGCCATGCGTCAGCCTGTAGCGTGCCGTCTTGTCGTTGCGGTTCAAGCCGCCGAACAGGAACGTCGCGGGCAGTCCCAGCGACACCGACACGATCGGCGCCTTGAAATCCAGTTCGTCCTTGTCCTGATGCAGCGACAGTTTCGCGCCCGGCTCGTAACGATTGATGAGACAGGCTTCAGGGCGGAAACCGGCGAAGCCCGTCTTGGCCGCAGCCTGTTCCGCAATCTGTGCAAACACGTCCGGCATTGGCGGCCATGGCTGCCCACTGTCGGGATCGATGGCGTCATAACGATAACCCCGCCGATCGCTGACCCATCCCGCTGAACCGCAATTCGTCATGGCCACCGACATGCGGTGGCCGCCGGGTGTGATGAGATGACGGAACGGAGCGCGCTCGATCACCGAATGCACCGCCTCGATCAGTGGCGTTTCAAGCGGCCGCGCAAAGCCTGCGAGCAGCATCGCACCCGGCGCAAGTTGAACATCGCGCGGTTCGCTCTCCACAAGGTTATCGAACAAATCCATCATCATGATTCTTCGTTAGGCATGATCCCACGGATCGAGCCCGAGGGCATGCTTATCCGAAAACCGGTTCCTGACGCGCCCCTTCGGGTCGGATCATGTCATTTCGCATCGTGGAAAATGATGCCGACAGTGTGGCGATGACCGGAGCGCAACTGGCTGACGCCGTGCCGGAGGTTGACGCGATACGTGCCGCGCGTCCCTTGCACGGGACGGTTATGCACAGCGAATAACACTGCATCGCCCTGCTTGAGCGGCACCACCGCGGCGCGCGATTGCATACGCGGGCGCTGTTCCGTCAGCACGAACTCGCCGCCGGTGAAATCCTCCTCGGGCTTCGAGAGCAGGATCGCGATCTGCAGCGGAAACACATGCTCGCCGTACAGATCCTGATGCAGGCAGTTGTAGTCGCCCGCACCGTACTGAAGCAGCAGCGGCGTGGGCCGCGTCTGGCCGGCCTTGTGGCAGCGCTTGATGAAATCGGCATGTTCGGCGGGATAACGCACGTCGATCCCCATCGCCTCATTCCAGCGGTTGGCGATGGGCGCCAATTGCGGATAGAGCGCCGTCCGCAGGCCTGCGACGATGTCCGGCAACGGATAGGAGAAATACTTGTACTCGCCTCGCCCGAAGCCATGCCGCCCCATGACGACGTGACTGCGGAAGATACTGTTGTCGCGGTAGAGATCCGCGACCGAACGGCATTCAACGGCGGACAAAAGTCCGCTCAGCACCGCCCAGCCATTGCCGTCGAGATGTCCGGTAATGCCGGGCCAGTCCATCGCCTCGACGCGCGTCGGCGCGGGCGATATCGAGATTTTGGTTTTTGCTGCGGCGACCATGATCGGCTCCCTGTCTGGTGAGCCGGAATTAGTTCAGCCGCGATACACCTTCCACCCGATTTCCGATGCGGCCGGGCGAGCTCCGCACAACGCAAAGCCGGGGCGGAAGCCACGAACTTCCTCCCCGGCTTTCACCCGAGCCAAAAGGGGTAACTCATGGCTCGGGCTATTCCGATCTGTAGCGACGGTAAAGGTTAGGCAGCCGCCTTCGCGCCGGTCGGCACTTCCGAGATCGTCTTCAGGATCTGCGAAGCGATGGCATAGGGGTCGCCCTGCGAGTTCGGACGGCGGTCTTCGAGATAGCCCTTGTAGCCGTTGTTCGCGAAGGAATGCGGAACGCGGATCGATGCGCCACGGTCCGCGATGCCGTAGCTGAACTTGTTCCAAGGCGCGGTCTCGTGCTTGCCGGTCAGACGCTTATCGTTGTCCGGGCCGTAGACGGCGATGTGGTCCATGAGGTTCTTGTCGAACGCCTTCATCAGCGCCTCGAAATACTCCTTGCCGCCGACCGTACGCATGTACTCGGTCGAGAAGTTCGCGTGCATGCCCGAGCCGTTCCAGTCGGTATCGCCGAGCGGCTTGCAGTGGAATTCGATATCGATGCCGTACTTTTCGGTGAGGCGCAGCATCAGGTAGCGGGCGATCCACATTTCGTCAGCGGCCTTCTTGGAGCCTTTGCCGAAAATCTGGAATTCCCACTGGCCCTTCGCGACTTCGGCGTTGATGCCTTCATGGTTGATGCCAGCCGCAAGACATAGCTCAAGATGCTCTTCGACGATCTCGCGCGCGACCGAGCCGACGTTCTTGAATCCGACGCCGGTGTAGTACGGACCCTGCGGAGCCGGATAACCCTCTGTCGGGAAGCCGAGCGGACGACCGTCCTTGTAGAAGAAGTATTCCTGCTCGAAGCCGAACCAAGCGCCGGTATCATCGAGGATGGTTGCGCGCTTGTTCGAGGCGTGCGGTGTCTTGCCGTCCGGCATCATGACTTCGCACATGACGAGAGCGCCGTTCTTGCGCGCAGCATCCGGATACACGGCAACCGGCTTCAGAACGCAATCGGAGCTGTGGCCTTCGGCCTGCATGGTCGAGCTGCCATCGAAGCCCCAGAGCGGCAGATCAGCGAGGTCCGGGAATGCGCTGTATTCCTTGATCTGCGTTTTGCCGCGCAGGTTCGGCACCGGCGTGTAACCATCGAGCCAAATGTACTCAAGCTTATACCTGTCTCTTATACACATCTAGATGTGTATAAGAGACAGTCCCAAGGCTGATCGAGCCGCCAAAGCTGTGACGGCCGCCGATCGGGCGTTAATAAGCATTTAATATGCCAACTTGTCACATGGGGTCGCTGGGCTCCCTCAAGACCGGGTGATCTCCAAATTGGGCGGCTGGTCCGAACTGATTCGCGACCACCGTCTGCCGCCTGCGCGTTTTTACGCCAGTTTCCGCGCCTGCCTTGTTTGGCGGCGGCGGCAATTTAGGCCCGGCGGCGATGAAACCCTTCAATAGCGGGTACGTTAAGCTTTCAGGCGCATGCTGGATGAAAGCGCAGAATCGTCAGTGCACAAATTGCTGGCAATTGCCTGCTTTCTATAGGGCAAACCGCGCAAAATGCGGGCTGTTTCCTATATAAAAGTCTCGACGCGTTCACGCGCATCATGAAGTGGAGACTGACAATGACGGTGAGTGCTTCTTTGCCTTCGGCAAAGATCTACCAATTCCCGGTCGGCGGCCGCAGGGCCCTCTCCGGTTACCGTGCTGACAGCGAGCCAGCGACGGAACAAGCAGCCCCTCGTATCGCTACCACCGGCTGGTACCACGACGCGGCGATCGAAGAAGCCAAGCGCGGCAGCGAGCACTGATGTTGCCCTCTGACACGCCGGCCGAATGGCGCATTTGCCTGGTGAGCACCGAAGCGAAATAAAGGGTCGAAGCCATAAAGCTTCGGCCCTTTTCCTTTGAGGACACTTTGAGACTTAAGCGCCAAAGATCGACCAGCTCATCCGTTTGCTGAGACTTTCGAGCGCCGCGCGGCCAAGCTGGGAATTACCGTTCGCGTCCAGTCCTGGCGACCACGCCGCGATCGACGCCTTGCCCGGCGCAATGGCCAAGATGCCGCCGCCAACGCCGCTCTTTCCCGGCAAGCCGACCCGATAGGCGAACTCACCTGAGCCGTCGTAATGACCGCACGTCATCATGATGGCGTTGATGCGGCGCGCTCGCTCGGGCTGAACCACCAGAAATCCGGTCGAGGGATTGCGGCCCGAATGGGCCAGAAAACGCCCCGCCATTGCGAGTTGCCGGCACGACATGGCGATGGCGCAGTGATGGAAGTAAACCCCCAGCGTGAAGTCCACCGGGTTTTCCAACACGCCGAACGATTTCATGTAATTGGCCAGTGCGATGTTGCGAAAGCCGGTGCGCTGTTCCGACGCTGCAACCGACTCGTCGATGATGATGGACGAGTCGCCTGAGAGAAACTGCATGAACCGCAAAATCTCGCCCAGCGTTTCTTTCGGCTGATGCCCGGACAGGATCGCATCGGTGACGGCAATTGCGCCGGCGTTGATGAACGGGTTACGCGGAATGCCGCGCTCGCGCTCCAACTGAACGATCGAGTTGAACGGACTGCCTGACGGCTCGCGGCCCACACGCTGCCATAGCCGGTCGCCGATCATGCCGAGCGCGAGCGTCAGCGTAAAAACCTTCGAGATGCTCTGAATGGAAAACGGCGTATCGGTATCTCCGGCGGCGGCGACATGTCCACTGGAATCAACCACGACGAGGCCAAAGGACCCCGCATTTACGCACGCCAGTTCCGGGATGTAGCTCGCTACCTCGCCGCGATCGGTCCGCTGCATCATCTCGTCGGCGATCTCTTTGACGACGCGGTCGAGAGTGGCGTTGCTCATTGCATTCCGGTTCGGTTTATTTCTATCCAGGGCGCTTCATGCGACAAACATGCCAACCGCAAGGCGCGCCGTAACCACACTACGGCTTCAGGATCGCGCCGGTGCGCCCCATCAAACGCGCCAACTGCTTGAAGCGGTTCGTGACGCGATCCGCCGCGAGGTCGGCGGCCCGCTTGTCGAACGCCAGAATCAGCTTCCGGCCCTGATTGCGGAAGTGCGTATGGGGCAGCACACCGCGCTGCGCCGCCGAGATCATGAAGGCGACGCGGAATGCAGCCCCGATCAGGCGCGCGCGATCGACCATCGCGGGCGGAATGAGTGCGCGCACAGATTCCGGCGCCTCGTTTTCCACACCGAGTCCTGCGTACCGATAAAAAACCGCCAGCGCGAGGAACACCCTGCCCTCATGCGTCACCGCGCCGAAATTCCCGTTGATGATGAAATCGAGCGATTGCTCTCCGCGATGATCCGGATGGCCGCGCCAGCCTGCATCGGACAACAAACACGCCGCATGACGCAGCCGCTTCTCATCATCAGTTTCGCGCAAGCCTGCGACCCGAAACAGCTTGTCGGTCCACACGATCAGATCGTCGGCATGGCGCGGCGAGCGCGAGCGCAATTCGTTGAGTGTCTGCGCCGTGGCGGTCAGGCCATCCTTGTGCTGCTCTTTCTCGGGCAGCATCTCGAACAGAAGCCCCTCGCGCACACCGTACGTCGAGAACACGATGTTCTTCGGCTTCGCCACGCGGATAATGTATTCGAGCACCAAGGCCGCATAGGTCAGCAGCGGACGGCGGGCATCGGCCACCGTCTCGATGTCGGCAAGCGTATTGCTGGCGGCGAGACGGCGCAGACGCCGCGCGAAGTCGAGCGCATCTGCTGCCGGGATCGTGTAGCCGTGCATCACGCGCAGCGGATAGCCGCTCTGGATGATGTGAATGCGCGCCAGCGAGCGCCACGTGCCGCCCACCGCGTAGAATGTTCTTCCCCGGCCAGCCTTGAGCGGCGCAAGGTTGGTGAGTTCGGTGGCGACGATCTTCTCCGCCTTCTTCAGCGATTTCTGCGAGGCGTCCTGCAACGCAAGGCCGCCGAGCGGCGTCGTCACGCCGCGCCTTATGCGATGGCCGCGCACGTCGATCAGTTCGAGCGAGCCGCCGCCGAGATCGCCGACGATGCCGTCAGGCTTGTAGACGCCCGATGCAACGCCGAGCGCCGACAGCTTCGCTTCGCGCGCGCCGGAAAGAATTTCGATGGGGCATCCGCAGATGCGCTCCGCCTTGGCGATGAAGTCCGGACCGTTGGTCGCGTCGCGGCAGGCGGCCGTCGCGATTGCGTGGACTTCGCCGACCTTCATGATCTTGCAGAGCGCCTTGAAGCGCTTCAGCGACGCAAGTGCTTTCTCTACAGCGTCGGCTGCGAGCAATCCGGTCGACTGCACCTCGCGTCCGAGACCGCACAGTGTCTTCTCGTTGAACACAGGTGCAAGGTTGCGCGTCTTGTTTTCGTAGACCACAAGACGAACCGAGTTCGATCCGATGTCGATAACGGCAACGCTTTTGGAGGACTTGCGAGCGGTGCGGTGCTGATCGCGAACGAATGCCGGCGCCACGGATTCGTCCTTCGTGCCGCTAACGCTCCGAACGGCGCGTAAGACGGCGTGGCGAAGATTCTTTAAGCGACTTTCCACGGCCTGACAGACTCGGATTTGTCATGAAGTAGTTATGCACGTTGAAAGGTTCCTCGCCTTTCGCGGCCTTCATACGCGTTGATGACCCATCCGGCAACAACTGCCAGCTCTGTTCATTATCCTTCAAGTTCGCGACCATGATTTGTTCGAGAACCTGCTGATGCACCGTAGGATTCTGCAACGGACACAATACCTCGACGCGGCGGTCGAGATTACGGGGCATCATGTCAGCAGAGGAGATATACACAGCCGCTTTCGCGCTCGGCAAGCCGTGGCCCATGCCGAAGCAGTAGATTCGTCCGTGTTCCAGGAACCGGCCGATGATCGATTTGACCCGGATGTTCTCTGACAATCCCGGCACGCCAGGGCGCAGACAGCAGATTCCGCGGATCACAAGATCGATCGAGACGCCGGCCTGCGAGGCTTCGTAGAGCGCGTCGATGATCTCGGGATCGACCAGCGAATTCATCTTCAGCCAGATCGCCGCTGGCTTGCCGTGACGCGCGTGGTTGCTCTCGGCATGAATGTGCTCAAGCATCCGCTTGCGCAGCGTCAGCGGCGACACGCCCATCTTCTCGATGTCGCGCGGCTCGGCATAGCCGGTGATGTAATTGAACACACGCGCCGCATCGCGCGCGATCACCGGGTCCGACGTGAAATACGACAGGTCCGTGTAAACACGCGCTGTGACAGGATGATAATTGCCGGTGCCGGCGTGAACGTAGGTCGTCAGTCCCGCGCCTTCCCGGCGCACGACGAGCGACAGTTTGGCGTGGGTCTTCAGTTCCAGAAATCCGTAGACCACCTGCACGCCCGCGCGTTCGAGATCGCGTGCCCAGCGGATGTTGGCCTCTTCATCGAAGCGCGCCTTGAGTTCAACCAGCGCCGTTACTGATTTTCCAGCCTCAGCCGCTTCGGCAAGCGTCCGCACGATCGGTGAATCGCGCGAGGTGCGATACAGCGTCTGCTTGATGGCGACGACGTCCGGATCGCGCGCCGCCTGCTGCAGGAACTGCACGACGACGTCGAACGATTCATATGGATGGTGGACGATCAGGTCCTTCTGCCGGATCGCGGCGAAGATATCGCCGCCATGATCACGAACGCGCTCGGGATGGCGCGGCACATAAGGCGTGAATTCAAGATCGGGACGATCGAGCCGCGTCAGTTGCGACAGTTCATTCATGGCCAGCACACCGTCGACCAGAAGCACATCGTCGTCCGGCGTCGACAAAGCACGCTGCACGAACGCACGCAGTTCGTCCGGCATATTGGCTTCGATTTCGAGACGGATCACCGACCCGCGGCGGCGGCGCTTCAACGCCGACTCGAACAGACGCACGAGATCCTCGGCCTCTTCCTCGATTTCCAGTTCGGAGTCGCGGATGATGCGGAACGCGCCCTGCCCCTTGACGACGTAACCGGGGAACAATCTTCCGATGAAAAGACTGGTGGCCTGCTCCAGCGTGATGAGGCGCACCGAGCTATCCTTGCCCGCAGGCAGGCGGATGAAGCGGTCAATCTTGCCCGGCATGCGGATCAGCGCGTTCATCGCCTTGCCGTCGGACTCGCGTGCCAGATGCAGCGCGATGGTGAAGCCGAGGCTCGGGATGAACGGGAACGGATGCGCCGGATCGATCGCCAGCGGCGTTAGCAGCGGGAAAATGTTGTGAAGGAAGTGGTCTTCGATCCACGCGCCTTCGCTCTTGGTTACATCCTTGCCGTCGACGAGCACGATGCCAACGTCGGACAGGATGTGGCGTAGATCGCGCCAGATCGCCTGCTGGTCGCTGGCGAGCTTGGACACCGTCTCGTTGATCTGGACGAGCTGTTCGGAAGGCGTCGAGCCATCCGGGCTGCGCTCGGTGATGCCTTCCCGGACCTGCGCCTTGAGGCCCGCGACCCGGACCATGAAGAACTCATCAAGGTTATTGGCGGAAATAGACAGGAACCGGACCCGCTCCAGCGCCGGATGGTTCGGATTGACCGACTCCTCCAGCACGCGGCGGTTGAAGTGGAGCCACGAGAGTTCCCGGTTGATAAAGCGCTCAGCGCTGGACCGGATCGACGGATCGCCCGCAATTTCAGATGTTTCTTCTTTCTTAACAGCGGCTTGCGCGGAATCCATGAGGCGAGACCTTATTTGCGTCGCGAACCGATAGCGTGGACGGTTTCAACGGAGACAATGTGCCAGTGCCGTGACAGTTCGATGACATGATGAGCCAGGACCGGTTAACGACCAAGCCCTGCGCGATCAGGCCGCAGGGTCCCTGAGGACTTCCGCAGCCAGCGCGCGGGTCACCGGCCGACGCTGGCGCAGCGCCTCTCGGTCGAGCAGTTCCACCGTCTGCCGTGCCGCGGCGAAGGAGCGTTCGATCCGGGTGGCAAGATAGCTGACGATGCTCTCGTCCACGGTCATCTGCCGGTCGGCGCAGAACTTGACGATCAGAGCGCGGAACAACTGGTCGTCCGGCGGCGTCAACGTAACCACCGACACCGCACGCAGCCGCGAGCCCAGATCGCGCAGTTCCACCGGAAATGCCGACGGCAGGGTCCGGCCCGTCATCAGGACATAGGCCTCGTCCTCTCGCGCAAGGTTCAACAGGTGAAACAGCGCGCGTTCGTCGAACGCCGCCGGATCGAGATCTTCCACTACCAATGCGCCGGTGGCGAATTCGCCGGGCACGTTAGCCGGGGTCAGCGTATGAGCGGAGACCGACCGGGCGCCCGCCTCCGCCGCCCAGATCGATGCCAGATGACTTTTGCCGCTGCCCTCGGGCCCGACCAGCATCATGACGCGGTTCGGCCAGTCCGGCCACGCATCGACCAGGGCCAGCGCCTGCGCGTTCGCGGAGCCTTCCATGAAATTGTCGCGCGTGAGGCTTTCCGCGTGCGGCAGCGCAAGGGCCAACTGACGGGGGCGGACGCGGGCTACCAAGCACTTACTCCTGGCCGGATCGTCCGGCCCACGCAACACACGGCCTCAAGAGCCGCTAAGGATATCTCTCGCGTATTCTGGTCGCAAAACCGGTGCCCACTTTTGCGGAATACGCGTTACGGGAGAGGTGCGGTCGCGCTCATGTGCCGCGCCCATTCCACGAGATAGAAGGACACCGAAAGCAGCGTCAAGACCGTCACGAACCCCGCCAGAATGATCTCATAGGGCGACGCATTGAATTGGAAGCCAAGCGAAGCCAGCACCAGCGCGGCAAATGCAACCTGCGCCACGGTGTTCAGCTTGGAGACCATCAATGGTTTCATCGGCACGGGATTGTCGAGAATCCACGAAATAATCACGGCGCCCACGATCATGAAATCGCGCGATACCACCAAAATCACCAGCCAGCGCGGAATATCGCCCGAGATTCCGAGCGTAACATAGATCGAGACCAGCAACGCCTTGTCGGCGACGGGATCGAGCAGCGCTCCGATCTCGGTGGTCATGTTGAATCGCTTGGCAAGAAAGCCGTCAATGGCATCGCTGACACCTGCCACTACGAAGATGACGAAGGCGATGGTCATCTGGTTCGAGGCGATGGCCCAGACGATGACCGGCACCAGCAAGATGCGGCCAAGGGTAATGATGTTCGGTAGGTTCACGCGATTGTTCCCGACTCCCTATGTTTTAACGACCCCGGATCACCTTGCATAGGATACGGGGCCGGTGCCCTCCAATAGCTATGCACAGCCACCTGTCCGGCCCATTGCGCCAGCGCAAAATCCGACGTAACCACCGGCATACTCTCGGAAACTTGGCATGACCGATCAGAAATCCGGCCTGACCTATTCGTCCGCTGGCGTCGATATCGACGCTGGAAATCGTCTGGTGGACCTCATCAAGCCGCTGGTACGCGCCACGGCCCGGGCGGGCGCGGACGCTGAAATCGGCGGATTCGGCGGGTTGTTCGACCTCAAGGCCGCCGGCTTCAAGGACCCCATTCTGGTCGCCGCCACGGACGGCGTGGGCACCAAGGTCAAAATCGCCATTGAGACCGGCCTTCACGGCGGCATCGGCATCGACCTTGTGGCCATGTCGGTCAACGACCTCGTCGTCCAGGGCGCGGAACCGCTGTTCTTTCTGGACTACTTCGCCTGCGGCAAGCTCGACCCCGAAGCCACTGCTGCCATCGTGGCGGGCGTCGCGGAAGGCTGCCGCGAATCCGGCTGCGCGCTGATCGGCGGCGAGACGGCCGAGATGCCGGGCCTCTACAAGGACGGCGACTACGACCTCGCGGGCTTCGCGGTGGGCGCAGCGGAGCGCGGCACCCTGTTGCCGCACAAGGACATTGGCCCGGGCGACGCCGTGATCGGCCTCGCCTCCTCCGGCGTTCACTCCAATGGATTCTCGCTGGTGCGCAAGGTGGTGGAGAAATCCGGTGTCACCTTCGACGCGCCGGCTCCCTTTGCACCCGTTATGACGCTCGGCGGCGCGCTGCTTGCGCCCACCAAGCTCTACGTGAAGTCGTGCCTTCAAGCGATCCGCCAGACCGGCGCTGTGAAGGGTCTCGCGCACATCACCGGCGGCGGCTTCACCGACAACATTCCGCGCGTGCTGCCAAAGCACCTCGGCGTTCGTATCGATCTCGCCGCCGTGCCGGTGCTGCCGGTGTTCAAGTGGCTGGCGGCGGAAGGCAACATCGCCGAACTTGAACTGCTGCGCACCTTCAACTGCGGCATCGGCATGGTCGCGATCGTGAAGGATGACGCGGTCGGCGAAGTCATCGACATCTTCACGCAGGCAGGTGAGCGCGCCGTTCTGCTCGGCGAGGTTATCGCGGCGGCAGATGACGAGCGCGTCGTCTATGACGGCCACCTCGATCTGGCGGACTGAGATGGCAAAGCGCCGCGTCGCCATTCTGATCTCGGGGCGCGGCTCGAACATGACCGCGCTGATCGAAGCTGCGACAGCGAAAGACTATCCCGCTGAAATCGTGCTGGTGATCTCCAACATCGCGGGTGCCGGCGGACTCGCCAAGGCCAGCGAGGCCGGAATCAAGATTGAGACCATCGAGAGCAAGCCGTTCGGCAAGGATCGCGAAGCGTTCGAGCGCAAGCTCGATGAAACGCTCGTCGCCCACAACGTCGAACTGGTCTGTCTCGCCGGATTCCTGCGCCTGCTGACGCCTTGGTTCGTCAAGCAATGGGACGGCCGGATGCTCAACATCCACCCGGCCCTGCTGCCGTCCTATCGCGGGCTGCATACGCATGAGCGGGCGCTGGCCGACGGCGTCAAGATTCACGGCGCGACGGTTCACTTCGTTGTACCGGAAATGGATTCCGGCCCCATCGTCATGCAGGGCGCGGTCGCGGTGCGCGACGATGACACACCCGACACGCTGGCCAAACGCGTGCTCGAGGTTGAACACCAGATCTATCCGGATGCATTGCGGCTGGTCGCCAGCGGCAGCACGCGGCTGGACAACGGCGTCTGCAAGACCGATGCGAACGGCAGTCCCGACGATACGCTGATCTCGCCCGAGGTTATCTAGCCGCCGACTTCGCCGCCGGGGTTACGCGCCACACAGCATTGCCGACGTCGTCGGCCACCAGCAGCGCACCCTGCTTGTCGATCTTGACGCCGACGGGCCTGCCCCGCGCCTCGCCGTTGTCATTGAGGAATCCGGTGAGGATGTCCTGGGGCTTGCCGGAGGGCATGCCGTCCTTGAACGGCACGAAGATCACCTTGTAACCGCTGCGTGGATTTCTGTTCCATGATCCGTGCTGACCGACGAACGCGCCGTTCTGATACGACGCCGGAAACAGGTCGCCCTGATAGAACGTCAATCCGAGCGATGCCGTGTGCGGACCGAGCGCATAATCCGGCACGATGGCTTTCGCCACCAGATCGGGCCGCGGCGGCTGGACCCTGACATCCACGTGCTGGCCGTAATAGCTGTAGGGCCAGCCATAGAACCCACCATCCTTCACCGACGTCATGTAGTCCGGAACGAGATCGCTGCCGATTTCGTCGCGCTCGTTGACCGCGACCCAAAGCGCGCCGCTCTGCGGCTGCCATGACGGACCGTTGGGATTGCGAAGGCCCGACGCGAACACGCGCGAAGAACCGGTCGCGATGTCGATTTCGAGAATGCCCGCGCGATCCTTTTCGGCGTCCATGCCGTTCTCGCCGACATTGCTGTTAGAGCCGACGGTCGCATAGAGCTTCTTGCCGTCGAGGCTCGCGACCAGATCCTTGGTCCAGTGATGGTTGATGCGGCCGCCGGGCAGATCGGCGACCTTGACGCCGGGCGTGGTAATCTTGGTGTCGCCATCGCGATAGGTGAACTTCATGATGGCATCGCTGTTGGCGACGTAGAAATCATTTCCCACCAGCGCCATGCCGAACGGCGAATTCAACCCCTCGAGAAAGACAGTGCGCGTCTCGGCCTTGCCGTCGCCGTCCGCGTCGCGCAGCAGCGTGATCCGGTTCGCGCTCGGCACGCCTGCGCCCGCGCGTCCCATCACCATCTTCGTGACCCATCCCTTGATCCCGCTGCCGTCGTCAGGTTTCGGCGGCGCGTTGGTCTCGGCGACGAGAACGTCGCCGTTCGGCAGAACAAACAGCGTGCGCGGATGATCCAGTCCGGTCGCCAGCGCGGCGACTGAAAAGCCCTCCGCTGCAGTGGGCTTTTCGCCTGCGGGCCAGCCCTTTGCGGTCGCGATGTTGACCGTCGGAATCCACGACGACACCGGCGTCGGCAACGTCGGCTTCGGACCGTAACCCTGCTCGATCGGAACCGTGGCCTGTTCGTTGCACGCGGCAAGGGTCAAGGCGAGCGCCCCGATCAAAACGATGGTCCGGGTGTTGCTGTGCATGGTGGGTCCTCGTGCTTTAGGGCAACACACCAAATGGGAGAGCGTTCACAGAGCAACGAGGCCCATCACGTAAAGTTCAGAGAAACTCATGAGCCAAAAACAAAAACCCCCGGCTGGTGGCCGGGGGAACGTCAGATCTCCGCGTAAAACGAATCAGGAAACCTTCAGGTTTTCCGCAGATGACTTGCCGCGATTTTCCACAAGGTCGTACTCGACAGTCTGATTTTCGTTGAGCGTCGTAAGCCCGGCGCGCTCGACTGCCGAGATGTGTACGAACACGTCCTTGTCGCCAACCGCCGGCTTGATGAACCCGTAACCCTTGGTCGGGTTGAACCACTTGACCGTACCTTTTGCCAACGTCCGTCTCCTCGTCCAAAAATAAAAAAGACGCGGCCACGCTTCACGCGTGCCACGCCATTAGCGGGCTTCACCAGTTCTGCAGAATTTCTCGTCTTCCCAACGCACAGCCGAACGGCCCAAATCCGATTGCGACCGCAATCCCAACATGAAAATTTCGGCTTAGCAAGTGTGCCGGGAGCCGCAGCGGCCTGTGGCAACCGGACCACAGAGGGGCTGAATGCCCCGGGTTCGCATCGCGAAACATTGACGCATCCCTCGGATTCAGGGCACATCGGGAGCGCGGTTGCAGCAAATCCCTTTTGAGTTCCAATTCTTATGAAAATTCCGCGAGCAAACCCGAGCCGGAAGAAATCGGTATTTGTCGCCGCGCTGACCGCCGCCGGCATTTGCAGCGCGTCCAGCGCCAGCGCGCAAAGCGCCCCGCCCGTTTTTCCGGGGGCCACCGACAATAACGCTCAGTTCTCCGCTCACGCGGCTCAATTCGACATCGGCAGCAATTTCCTGCAACGCCTCGGCCGCGAAGCGACCTACGGATTCGTCGCACGTGACAATTCCGGAGGCGGCGGCGCATCCCAAAGCACCGCCGAGCCGCTGTACCGGACCTGGGCGGAAAGCTACGGCACCAGCGCACATACGGCCGCGCAGGGAACCTTCGTCGGTGACCGGCGCAAGACGTTCGGTATCGTCGGAGGCATCGGCGCAACGATCGCGCCCGGCCTGAACGTCGGCTTCTCAGCCGACGAGAGCCACACCCAGATCGATGTTCCGCTCGCGCTGCAAAGCGCGACGCTGGGCATGACCCAGATCGGCGTCAACGCATCCTACGTCAATGGTCCGTGGGCGGTGGCGATGGCCGCCGTTCACGGCTTCGGCCGGATCAGTTCGCTTCGTTCGACGCTGCTCGGCAGCGCCTACGCCAATTATCGCGGCAACATCGACGGCGTGCTTGGTGAAGTCAGCTATGCCTATTCATTCGGCCAGAGCCGCATCGTGCCCAAGGTCGCACTCGAATACATCTCCGCAACCACCGACAGCTTTGCCGAAACCGGCGGCTTCCGTCCTGTGTCCGTTGCCGAAGCTCACGGCGAACGTGCACGCGTGCTGGCGGGCGCCGAGGTCGGGCACTATTGGATCATCGGTCAGCAGGCGATCGACGTGTCGGCTTACGGAAAATTCGTCGACAACTTTTCCCAGAACATCGGCGACGTTCAGGTCAGCCTCGGCAACAATGCGATCAACGTTCAGGGTGTCCGCGAAAGCCGAAACGGCGCGGACGCCGGCGCTGCCGCATCGTGGATCGTCAGCAATACCGTCAGGCTCTACGCCAATTACGACGGCAAATTCCGTAGCGGCTTTGAATCACACCAGGGCACGGTTGGCGTCGAACTGAAGTGGTGAGCCGCTGAACGCTGCGTTAGCTAACCCACGATTCACAAAACAAGAGATATGCACCGTCATTGCGAGCGGAGCGAAGCAATCCAGCTTTGATATCAAAGACTGGATTGCTTCGTCGCAAGTGCTCCTGACGTATGGATCAGGCCGCCACCGCAGGCGCTTCGTGCTCGCGCAGAGCACGCTTCCGCCAGATCGAGCCGACCACCAGCACCACGATCACGCCGAGCAGCGCCAGCGTAATCTCGCCGATCTCACCGTTGAACTTGAGATGCTTGGCGAAACCGAAGATCGTCGACGTGGTATCGACATCGAGCGCGATGTGCCCGTCGAGCAGGCGATGCAGCCACGGCGCCACGGCAGGATCGGTAGCAATCACCTCGCCCGCAATCCAGCCGAGCAACGCCGCGCCCAACCATACCAGCGCCGGCAAACGATCGAGCAGCGCCATGATGAGAGCAGCGCCCGCCACGATCATCGGAATGCTGATCGCAAGGCCGAGGATCAGCAGAACAACACTGCCATTGGCGGCAGCGGCAACCGCGATGACGTTATCGAGACTCATGATGATGTCGGCGATAGCGACGATGCGCACCGCAGCCCACAGATGGGCCGCAGCCTGGACGCCGTCCTCGTCTTCCTTTTCAGGCACGAGCAATTTCGCGGCGATCACGAGCAGCGCCAGTCCGCCAATGAGCTTCAGATAAGGCAGCGTCATCAGCGTGACGACGATGAACGTGAAGATGATGCGCAGCAGAACGGCGACGCCGGCACCCAGCACCATGCCCCAGACACGCTGCTGTGGTTGCAGTCCGCGACAGGCCAGCGCGATCACCAGCGCGTTATCGCCCGATAACAGGACGTTGATCCAGATGATCTTGGTGAGAGCGACCCAGAATTGAGGGTGTTGAATTTCGTTCTCGAATTGAATGATCCAGGCGCTGATATGCGCCGGATCGAAAATCTGCATCAACCAGTCCACGTTAAAGGCCCCCCGACCAATTGTTGTTCGCTGCTATTTTAGTTCAGCCAACGATTTCATTGCCTGCAAAGAACTGCGCGATTTCGATCGCGGCCGTCTCGACTGCGTCCGAACCGTGCACCGAATTTTCGCCGATCGACTTGGCGTGCGCCTTGCGGATCGTGCCTTCGGCAGCCTTCGACGGATCGGTCGCGCCCATCACGTCGCGGTACTTCAGGATGGCGCCCTCGCCTTCGAGCACCTGAACCACGACCGGTCCGGAAATCATGAAGTCAACCAGCTCGCCGAAGAACGGACGCGCCTTGTGAACCGCATAGAATGTCTCGGCCTGGGCGCGCGTCATCAGAATACGCTTCTGCGCAACGATGCGAAGTCCGGCCTTTTCGATGATGGCGTTGACGGCGCCGGTCAGATTGCGCTCGGTCGCGTCAGGTTTGATGATCGAAAAGGTGCGCTCAATCGCCATGGTAGTTATCCTTGGAAAGTAGATGTTGGGAAGGTTGCGCGCTTATAACGGCGCGCCGGTGCGACGGCAAGCTGGTATACCAGCAGCCCGTCCGGTATGGACGGCACCCCGCTCCCGATACCTCCGCAGCAAGCTTCTGCCAAGCCTTACCGCGATTTCATTGAGATGAACCGCGTCTGACACGGCCGTGCCGGCTCAGTTCAGGATCGGAGGCCTAGCGTGACGGTGTGGGCCGGCATTGGTCGCCACAACGAACTTCAGCGAGGCGTCCGGCTCTGCGCCTCATGTCCAAATCGAGGAGACCATGATGATGCGTAAGCTCATTCTCGCATGCGCCGCGGTCGCAGCTCTCGGCGCGACCACTTTGATTCCATCCGCTGCTTCAGCTCACGGCTGGGGCGGCTGGCATGGTGGATGGCATGGCGGCGGGTGGCACCGCGGCTGGGGTGGTCCGCGCTTCTTCGTCGGCGGCCCCGTTTATTACGGCGGCGGTTATGGTGGCTGCTACGTGCGCCGGCTGGTTCCGACGCCATGGGGCTATCGCTACCGGCTCGTCAATCGCTGCTACTGACTCGCCACTTCAACCTACCGAAATACCAACGACCGGCCGCCCAAAGCGGCCGGTCTTTTTTGTCGCAGGCGTTGCTGCGAACCCCTCCCGAAGAGATGCCGACTGACATGCAGGGACACATCACCGGCGCTCCCGCGCCAAACTCAAGGAGACTTGTCATGTTGCGCAAACTCGTTCTTGGACTGGCCGCGGTCGCTGCTCTGTCCACCACCGCCATGATGCCTACCGCAGCTTCGGCCAAGGGCTGGAAGCATCATCACCATCATCACGGCTTCCACGGTCACTATTGGGGTGGCCCGCGTTTCATCGTCAGCGGCGGTTACGGCGGCTGCTATGTGAAGCGCCTCGTCGATACGCCGTATGGACTTCGCTATCGCGTGGTCAACGTCTGCTTCTGAGCCGACTCGTATCGACTCCTCCCAGACTCTGGGCCTCCGGCAACACCCTGTCGGAGGCTTTTTTCCCACCGAAAGTTCCCTATTCCCGCTGCTTAAATTTTTACCGAATTAAAACCATGCGCGCAAAACCCGTGAACGAACGACGCTCCAGCGCATTGGTCTCGTGATATTGAATAGAAGTTGAATCGAACTGGAGCTTGGCCATGCCGTCCCGTTTGAACACTTTCGATCTCGATCACATTCATAGCGAAGCCGTCTGGCGGGGCATCGGCGAGAGACTGCGCGACGCGCTGAGCCGCGAGTCGCCGGAGATGTCACAGCGCCTGCGTGCACTCGTCGCGCGCTTGCCGGAACTCGACGGAGAACAAGCACCATCGATCGTGCCGGCGATCTCAGAGGAAACGCACTAAGTCTTTGCCGCTCACTCCCGTTTTAGCGGGCAGCAAACGGTCATCGCGCCTGAAAAAGCATGACCAATCCGTCATAAATCGACCCGACAAAGCTGTTGCGTTCGGCGGCCTGTTCCGTAAAAGCCCGCCATGCTCTCCATCAATGACATTTCGGTCCGGATCGCCGGACGCTTGCTGATCGACCAGAGCACGGTGCAAATCGTGCCCGGCGCGCGCGTCGGCTTCGTCGGCCGCAACGGCGTCGGCAAATCGACGCTGTTCCACGCCATTCGCGGCGAATTACCCACGGAAACCGGCTCAATCTCGATTCCACCGCGCTGGCGGGTCGGCAGTCTTGCGCAGGAGGCGCCCGACGGTCCCGAGAGCCTGATCGAAGTCGTCCTGAAGGCCGATCTGGAACGTGCCGCACTGCTGCATGAAGCGGAGACCGCGCATGATCCGCACCGCATCGCCGACATCCAGACCCGCCTCGTCGACATCGACGCGCATTCCGCCCCTGCCCGTGCCGCCGCCATTCTCTCGGGCCTCGGCTTCTCCACCGCCGATCAGGCACGGTCGTGCTCGGAATTTTCCGGCGGCTGGCGCATGCGCGTGGCGCTCGCAGCAACACTGTTCGCAGCGCCCGATCTCCTTCTCCTCGACGAGCCGACCAATTATCTCGACCTCGAAGGCACGCTCTGGCTCGAGGACCATCTCGCGAACTATCCGCGCACCGTGATCGTCATCAGCCACGATCGCGACTTGCTCGATACGTCTGTCGATCAGATCCTGCATCTCGATCGCGGCAAGCTCACGCTCTACAAAGGCGCGTACTCGTCGTTCGAGGAACAGCGCGCGACCCGCGAGATGCTCGACGCCAAGCACGCAAAAAAGCAGATGGATGAGCGCAAGCGATTGCAGGCGTTCGTCGATCGCTTCAAGGCCAAGGCCTCCAAAGCCAAGCAGGCGCAATCTCGCGTCAAGATGCTCGAGCGGATGAAGCCGGTCACAGCTCTCGTCACGCAGGATGTCCGCGAGATTGCATTCCCGACGCCTGAAAAACTCCTCTCGCCGCCGATCATCGCAGTCGATGACGTGTCAGTCGGTTACGATCCGGCGAAGCCGGTTCTCAATCATGTCACGCTGCGCATCGACAACGACGATCGCATTGCGCTGCTCGGTTCCAACGGCAACGGCAAGTCGACGCTGGTGAAGCTGCTGGCGGGCAAGCTGCCGCCGTTTTCCGGCAGGGTCGTACGCGCCGACAAGTTATCCGTCGGCTATTTCGCGCAGCACCAGACCGACGAACTCGATCTTGATGGGTCGTCCTACGATCACCTGCGCAGGCTGATGCCCGACGCGCCGGAAACGAAAGTACGCGCACGCGTCGGCGCCATCGGGTTCTCCGGCAAGGCCGGCGACACCAAGGTCAGTTCATTGTCGGGCGGCGAGAAGGCGCGGCTGCTGCTGGGACTCGCGACGTTCTACGGCCCGAACATGATCATTCTCGACGAGCCCACCAACCATCTGGACATCGACAGCCGCGCTGCGCTGGCAGAGGCTATCAACGAATTTCCCGGCGCGATCATCATGGTCTCGCATGATCGCTATCTGATCGAATCGTGCGCCGATCAATTGTGGGTGGTGGCGGATCGCGCCGTGACACCCTACGACGGCGACCTTGACGATTACCGCCGTTCGGTGCTGACCGCGCGCGGCATGCGCACCTCTGGCCGCGAACGAGGCAACGATCGCGAGAAGACGCCCCGCGCCAAGCCAGAGAAACGCGTGCCGCTCAAGCAGAAAATCTCGAACGCGGAAAACGAAATCACGCGGATCAGCGGCATCATCGAGAAAATCGATACCGCGCTGGCGTTGCCCGATCTGTTCAAGCGCGATCCCAAGCAGGCAGCGCAACTGACCAAGGCGCGGGCAAGTGCCGCGGACGCGCTGCAACGCGCTGAGGATGAGTGGCTCGCGGCGAGTTCGTCCTACGACGAAGCGACCGGCTGATTTTTCAGGAAGAACGCTTCTTCTTCGCGCCGCGTACGGGCTTCTCGGGTTCGGGCGCATCGACTCGCTCGATCGTGGTCAGCCGTCCCGATGTGAAGGTATAAGCGCCGGGCCGCGGCCCGCGCGTCCAGGTGATGAGCGCGACGCGGTCGCCGCGCGGATTGTTCGACAGATTCACGTTATCGGGCGCGACGGGAATCGCACGCACCACGTCGCATTCGGTGTGACCGAGCGCGACCGGCGCCACGGCCTGCAGCGGCTGACCGTCCGACGATGCATTGGCGTCGGCCGGAGCGCTCGGCGCCGGCATTCCGGAACACTGACCATCGGAGGATACGAGATCGTTCGGCGTGACCTCTTTGCTCTGACTGAGAGGCGGTGTTTCAATGCTGCTATTGCTGCCCTTGAAGATTCTGCCCGGCCGCGCGAACCATTCCTGATCCTTCAGCGAAAAATCCGACAGCCCGCCGCAGCCAGTTATCATCGGGGCCACGATCACGAGGGCCGCCAACTGTCGTATATGGATGCTTTTACGCGGGACGTTCAAATTCGCTCTCACACAACTTCAGCGCCTTTGTTGCGCTTTCCGGAACCTGCTCATGTCTTAAAGCAAAGGCCTAAACAATGATTTGCGCGGCTGAATGACCGCGAGAATGGAACATCCCGCCTGCCGCCGCGCGTTCGTGCCTTGCACCATCCCTTTGCGGCACCATGGTGGCTAACCACAGGCCAGGTCAACGAAAAAAGACTGTATTGTTAATGGCGAAAGGTCGCGCAATGGGCCAGTTAAGACGGTTTCTATTGTTGCCGTTCGTTCATTTGTTCACGCGCGCTTCTGCCACCTGCCGCGTTCATCGGTCTGCCAGTATGTCAGATCCAGTCCGCGCGACTTGCCGTCCGACCAGGCGGCACGCGCCGCACCGAGCGCTTCCTCGTCATCGCCGTTGAAAACCATGACCACCCGCTCATAGGTTGCGCAATCCTTGGGCAGACCGGCGCTATCGACGATGAACCGGACATTGGCGTTGTTGGGATTGCCGTCATCCATGACAAGCACCACCGGATGATTCATCGCGTCGCTGTCGCGCCATGTTCCGTGCGGCAAAAACGAATCTTCGCGGTATGTCCACAGATGTGCGTCGAGCGCTTCCGCGCGCTCTTCGGAGCCGGTTTGCACAATAACGCGCCATCCGCGCTCGAGGGATTTCTCAAGCAGCGGCGGCAACACTTTCTCAAGTGTCGTGTCTTGCAGATGATAGAACAGGACTTCCGTCATCGCGTGCAGCCAATCCGGTTATAAATCGTCATTGCGAGCGAAGCGAAGCAATCCAGACTTTGAATCAGCAAGAACTGGATTGCTTCGTCGCAAGTGCTCCTCGCAATGACGGCAAAGGACCTTTAGCGTTTTGCCTCATAATTATCCGCGACCAGCTGGTTCAGCAGGCGCACGCCGTACCCCGATCCCCAACTCCGGTTGAGGTCCGATGCGGGAACGCCCATCGCCGTGCCCGCGATGTCGAGATGCGCCCACGGCGTCTCATCGACAAAACGCTGCAGGAACTGTGCAGCGGTGATCGATCCGCCGTTGCGGCTGCCGGTGTTCTTCATGTCGGCGAACTGCGAATCGATCTGCTTGTCATATTCGGGACCGAGCGGCATCCGCCAGACCCGCTCGCCGGTCTCCTGCCCCGCTGCCGTCAGGCGTTCGGCAAGCTTGTCGTCATTCGAGAACATGCCCGCGTAGTCGACGCCGAGCGCGACCATGATCGCGCCGGTGAGCGTCGCCAGATCGACCATGAATTTCGGCTTGTGCTTTTTCGCCACGTACCAAAGCACGTCGGCGAGTACGAGCCGGCCTTCGGCGTCGGTGTTGATGATCTCGATGGTCTGTCCCGACATCGACGTCACAATGTCGCCGGGGCGCTGCGCGTTGCCGTCGGGCATGTTTTCGACGAGACCGATCGCGCCGACGACATTGACCTTCGCCTTGCGCGCGGCGAGCGCGTGCATCAGGCCGACGACGCAGGCAGCGCCGCCCATGTCACCCTTCATGTCTTCCATGCTGCCGGCCGGCTTGATCGAAATACCGCCGGTATCGAAGCAGACGCCCTTGCCGACAAAGGCAATCGGCTGCTCGCCCGGCTTGCCGCCGTTCCAGCGCATGATGACGGTGCGGCCGTCATGCTCCGAGCCCTGCGAAACGCCGAGCAGCGCGCCCATTCCCAGTTGCGTCATCGCCTTGACGTCAAGGACGTCGACCTTGACGCCGAGTTTTCGCAATTGCGTCGCGCGCCGCGCGAACTCTGCGGGGAAAAGCACGTTCGGCGGTTCGTTGACCAGTTCACGCGCGATCAGCACGCCATCGACGACGTGATTCTCGGGGCCGAATGCCTTGCGCGCGGCCGCGACGTCGGCCACCGCGACCGAGAATTGCGCGCGCAGCGGCGCGTTGTCGCCGTCCTTCTTCTTGGTCTTGTAGCGGTCGAATCGATACGCCCTCAGACGTACCCCCGATGCGATCGCAGCCGCCTGTGATCCCTTCATCGCGCCCGACGGCAGTTCGGCGAGAATCGTCACAGCCTCGGTTCCGGCACTGATCTTGGCGGCGATCTTGCCGCCGAACTTGATGAAATCGCCATCCTTGAGCGACGCGAGCTTGCCCGCGCCGATCACAATAAGGCGCCCGGCTTTCAGCCCCTCAGGCGCCAGAATATCCAGCGCGCCGCCGCTCTTTCCCTTGAACTGGTTCGCCGCCGCCGCGCGTTTGACCGCGTTCGCGGTGGCCCCAAGCGCCTTGGTCGTCGCCGGGCCGAGCTTTAATGTGTCGTCGCAAAACACCACCAGAACGCCGCGTGGGGCAGCGGAAAACGGTACGAAGCCGACCTTGACGGCGTCGGTCATAAGCAAATCCTCCAGATCATCGCGGCTTGCGCAGCAAAGGGACCAGAATCCAGCAGGAACTTCGGATTCGGGAAACGAGATGGCGCACTATGACGCTTTCCCACACGCGCTGCCAAGCGCGCAGCTATCTTGGCAAGCATGTCCGGCCAGCAGCCGTATCGCGCCGCGGCTGCGTGGCCCGAAAGCCACGTCAAACGATTTATTAACCGTGCTCCACGCTCAGCCTCAGGTCGGCCATTTTGTTGACCGATCAAAGGGATGCTATGAAATAAGAATGTGCCGGGAATATCGGTCAGGCGCCCTTGGGGGACTTCGCGAGAGGTCTGGGCGTTCGATCCGAAATCCGGCTGGAGTTGGGGATATCGCTGCCTGATGGGGTCGATCGACACCACTGTTTTCCGGACGACCGCGCGGTCGTCCGTCCGGGTTTTCGCGTCCGCACGGCTTGTCCGGCGGCTGGCGTCGGCATGAGGCGATCTCGCGCATGGTGACGACAATCCTCGCCCGTTATTTTGCCGCACGTTTCGTGATCGCATCGATCGCGACCTTCGCAGCGATATTCTTCCTTGTGATCACCGTCGACTATATTGAGCTGATGCGCCGCGCCGGCGGCATGGCGAACATCTCGGCTCTCTTCGTCGCGCAAACCGCGCTGTTTCGTGTGCCGCTGACGCTCGAAAAGCTGATGCCGTTCTGCATCATGATCGGCGCGATGGTCTCATTCCTCGCACTGTCGCGGCGGCTTGAGCTCGTGATCGCGCGCGCCGCCGGCATTTCGGCCTGGCAGTTCACCGCGCCCGCGTTGCTCAGTGCACTCGCCCTCGGCGCGCTCGCAACCGCCGTCTACAATCCGGTATCGGCCGAGATGCTGGAACGTGCGAAGGGCATGGAAACTCTCATCTTCACCGATGGCGCGTCGAGTGTTCAGGATGGCGCAAGTTTCTGGATCAACCAATCGACCAGCGAAGGACAGAGTATCATCAACGCCTCTCGAAGCATCGGACAGGGCACGCTGCTGACCGGCATGACCGTGTTCCGGTACGATCCGTCCGGCGTCTTCAAAGAGAGAATCGAGGCTAGGGAAGCGACCCTCGAGCCCGGCCGGTGGCTGTTTAAGGGCGTGCGCCGCTATACGCTCAATAACCCGGTCATCGAGGAAGATACCTTCGCGCTGAGCACGACTCTCACCCTGGCTCAGGTCCGGAACAGCTTCTCCACCCCCGAAACTGTGTCTTTTTGGCAACTCCCAGACTACATCAAGTCGTCAGAGAACTCGGGACAGGCCACAGCCGGTTACCGCCTCCAGTACCAGAAGCTTATCGCGCGCCCGTTTTTATTGGCTGCGATGGTGCTGCTAGCCGCTGCTGTAAGCCTTCGGTTCTTCCGCTTCGGCGGCGTGCAAAAGATGGTTTTAAGTGGCGTTGCAGCAGGGTTTCTGCTCTATGTCCTGTCGAAAGTAACTGATGATTTGAGCAAGGCCGAGTTGATGCATCCGCTCGCTGCCGCGTGGTTGCCCGTTTGTGTGGGTGGCCTCTCGGGATTTCTAGCCTTGCTGTACCAGGAGGACGGGTAGTGGCCGTTGTCGCCGCCCTCCAAGGACAGACGCCTGCGTTCAGGCGGCGCATTCGCTTGCGCCGTCAAAGCCTCGTCATGGCTGCGGTTCTGGGGCTCTCCCTCACAGCCGGGCTCGGTGGCGTGGCGACGACACCGGCAGCCGCGCAACAGACCTCTTACCGATACAATCCGCTGCCTCCCAGGCCGCCAAAGCCGGCACGCCCCCAGACCAATGACGGGCAGATGCTCGTGCAGGCGACCGAGGTCAATTACGACTACAACAACTCGCGCGTCGCGGCCGTCGGCAGCGTCCAGATCTACTACAACGGAGCCACGCTGGAGGCCGACAAGGTCATCTACGACCAGAAGACCAAGCGCCTCCACGCCGAAGGTAACGTCCGGCTGACCGATTCCGACGGCAAGATCACCTACGCCAACCTGCTCGACCTGTCCGACGACTATCGCGACGGCTTCGTCGATTCGCTGCGGCTCGACACCGCCGATCAGACCCGCATGGCGGCGACGCGCGCAGACCGCACCGGCGGCGAAGTCACAATCTTCCAGAACGGCGTCTACACCGCTTGCGCAGCCTGTAAGGACAACCCCAAGAAGCCGCCGCTGTGGCAGGTCAAGGGCGCGCGCATCATCCACAACCAGACCGAGAAAATGTTGTACTTCGAGGACGCACGCCTCGAATTCTTCGGCCAGCCGATCGCATACATGCCGTACTTCTCGACGCCTGACCCGACGGTCAAGCGCAAGAGCGGCTTCCTGATCCCGAGCTATTCGTCCAGTTCGCGTTACGGCGTCGGCCTCGAAGTACCGTACTACTTCGCGCTGGCTCCGGACTACGACGTGACCGTGACGCCGCGCTACACTACCAAGCAGGGCCTGCTGATGCAGGGCGAGTTCCGCCAGCGCCTCATCAACGGTGCTTACGAAATCCGCGCCTACGGCATCCGCCAGGAAGACAAGGGTCAATTCCTGACCGAACCTGGCTATCGTGATTTCCGCGGCGGCATCGACACAAAGGGCCAGTTCGCTCTGAACGACAAATGGGTCTGGGGCTGGGATGCGGTCGCGGTTTCCGACAAGTCGTTCTTCTATGACTACAACCTCGGTCCGTACAAAAACGCGCTCAACGCGTTCTTGCTGACCCCCGATACGGGCCTCTCTCAGATCTATCTCACCGGCGTCGGCAACCGCAGCTATTTCGATGCGCGGGTGATGCACTTCCTCGGCTATTCTGCCGCCGACGACCAAGGCCAGATCCCGGTCGTTCATCCAGTCATCGACTATTCGAACGTGCTTAACCGCAACGTGCTCGGCGGCGAATTCAGCTACAAGGCAAACTTCACCAGCCTGAGCCGCCAGACCGCCTCGTTCGACGCGATCAACCCGACTGCGCTTGTCAGCGGCTTTTGCCTGCCGACATCAGCCGACCCCAAGGCCAGAACGCCATCGCAGTGCCTCCTGCGCGGCATCCCGGGCGACTACACCCGGCTGACGGCCGAGGTTTCCTGGCGGCGGTCCTTTACCGACTCCATCGGCCAGATCTTCACGCCGTTTGCCTCGCTGCGCGGCGATCTGATCAGCGCCAACATCGACAACCAGCCCGGCGTTTCCAATTACCTGCCGGTCGGCTCCACGCAAACTGCGCGGCTGATGCCGACGGTCGGTGTCGAGTATCGCTACCCATTTATCAACGTGCAGCCGTGGGGCACGACGACGATCGAGCCGATCGGCCAGTTGATCATCCGGCCCAACGAACCGAGCGCCGGCCGTCTTCCAAACGAAGATGCGCAAAGCTTCACATTTGACGACAGCAACCTGTTCAGTGTCGACAAGTTCTCGGGCTATGATCGCGTCGAAGGCGGCGGACGCGCCAATGTCGGCGTTCAGGCAACGACGCAATTCGACCGCGGCGGCTTCGTCAACGTGCTGTTCGGACAGTCCTACCAGTTGTTCGGCCTGAACTCCTTCGCCGTGCAGGATCTGACCAACACCGCCCTCGGCAGCGGTCTGGACACCACCCGCTCCGACTACGTCGCGCGTATCGCCTATCAGCCGAACAAGATTTACAGCCTGATCGCGCGCACCCGGCTCGACGAGGCAACGGGAGCCGTGCGGCGCTTCGAACTTGAAGGCAGGGCCAATTTCGACCGCTTCGGGGTCAGCCTGCTCTATGGCAATTACGATGCGCAGCCTGAACTCGGCTTCCTCACACGCCGCGAAGGCATCGTGGCAACCGGCTCGCTCAAGGTCGCCAATAACTGGATGCTGTCAGGCGCGCTGCGCTATGACATCACAAACCAGACGATCAATCAGTACATTGTCGGCGCGGGATACGTGGATGACTGCTTCATCATCGCAGCCAACTACATCACTGACTACGCCTATACCTCGGCGAGCTACCTGACGCCCGTGACCGATCACCGCATCATGCTGCAGATCGGGCTGCGCACCATCGGCACCAGTTCGTTCAACACGTCGCAATAACGCTCCAGGTGGCGTGAAGACGGAACTTGCCGAGAGTTGATCAGACGCGCGCATTGCAGCCGCAAACTCAGGGTTGATATTGTGGGATACACGCTGAAACCTCCAACCTGGCCACAACGGGCTTGACCATGAGCGCGACCTTCTTCCTTCGCCACGCACGGACGGCCCTCTTCGCCGCCACGGTTCTTGTCGTTTCGGGCCTTACGTCAGGCGCGATGGCACAGTCCGTCGCAGCGATGGTGAATGGCGAGCCGATTACCAATTTCGACATCGACCAACGCGTCAAGCTGACGACGCTCACCACACGCAAGACGCCCTCGCGCCAGGAAGCCCTCGAGGACCTGATCAACGACAAGGTCAAGATCAAGGAAGGCAAGAAGTACGGCCTCGACATGCCGAGCTCCGACATCGACGGCGCCTTCGGGAACATGGCGGCACGCATGCGTATGAGCAGCGATCAACTCGTCAAAACCCTTGAGGGTCATGGCATCCGCCCCGAGACGCTCAAGCTTCGCATCAAGGCCGATATGACCTGGGGAAACCTGGTGCGCGGCAGATTTCAGTCGAGCTTCCTCGTGCCCGAGAAGGATCTCGCAGGAGTTGGTGCGTCCGGCGACAAGCCGGAGACCGAGAGCTTCGAGTATCTCGTCCGTCCGATCGTTCTGATCGTGCCGCGCGGTTCGCCGCCCGCCGCCGTCGAGGCCCGCCGCAAGGAAGCGGAATTGATCCGCAACCGGGTCCAGTCGTGCGAGGAAGCTCAGGAGCTGTTCCGCGCGATGCGCGACGCGGCGATACGCGATCAGCTCACCAAGACCTCGGCGGATCTGCCGCCGAATTTGCGCGAACTGCTTGATAAGACCCCGATCGGGAAATTGACCCCGCCCGAAGTCACCAAACAGGGTGTGGAGATGGTGGCGCTGTGCAGCCGCAAGCCGACCAAGGCCGACACCCCGGCCAAACGCGAAGCGCGCGAGAAAATCTACAGTCAGAAGTACGAAGCCAAGTCCAAGTCGTATCTGCAGGAAGTCCGAAGGGGCTCAATGATCGAAATACGAAACAATTGAGATCAACAGCAGCACCGCAGCCATGACCAAAGCCGCCATGACCAAGGCTCTGGCGCTGACGATCGGCGAGCCCGCGGGCATCGGCCCTGACATCGCGATTGCTGCATGGTTGAAGCGGCGCGAACTCGACCTTCCCGCATTCTACCTGATCGGCGACAGCGCATTCATCGCGGAGCGCGCCCGGACGCTCGGCGTCGACGTCACGACTGCCGATGCCAGCGCCGAGAACGCCACTGCCCTCTTCGCGGGTGCGCTTCCTGTGGTGACAACGCGCGTTGCCGCTACGGCGAAGCCGGGAAAGCCCGACGACAGCAGCGCGCCGGTGGCCATCGCATCGATCCGTCATGCCGTCGCCGACGTCATTGCTGGTCGCGCCAGCGCCATCGTCACCAACCCGATTGCGAAAAGCGTGCTTTACAAGGCGGGCTTCTCCCACCCCGGCCACACCGAATTCCTGGCGCAACTCGCGGCGGCGGTGAGCGGTATGGTCCCGCATCCGGTAATGATGCTGTGGTCGCCGGAACTCGCCGTCGTGCCGGTGACGATCCATCTGCCGCTGCGCGACGCCATCGCGCAACTCACCAGCGACCTCATTGTCAAAACGGGACGAATCGTAGCGGCGGATCTGCAAGCGCGGCTCGGCATCGCCCGGCCCCGTCTCGCGGTCTCGGGCCTCAATCCTCACGCCGGCGAGGATGGCTCACTCGGCAGCGAGGACCAATCGATCATCGCACCAGCGGTCGCGACGCTTCGTCGGGACGGCATCGATGTCAGGGGACCGCTACCTGCCGACACGATGTTTCATGAGGCTGCGCGCAAAACCTACGACTGCGCGATCTGCATGTACCATGACCAGGCGCTGATTCCGATCAAGACCATCGCGTTTGACGACGGCGTGAACGTGACGCTGGGACTGCCGTTCATCCGCACCTCGCCGGATCACGGCACGGCGTTCGACATCGCGGGCACCGGCCGCGCCAATCCGTCGAGCCTGATCGCGGCGCTCCGACTCGCCGCGCGCATGGCGGCGGCATCCGGGGCATGAGCGCCATCGACGATCTGCCGCCGCTCAGCGACGTCATCCGGCGTCACGAATTGTCGGCGCGCAAATCGCTGGGCCAGAATTTCCTGCTCGATCTCAATCTCACGTCGCGGATTGCGCGCGCCGCAGCACCGCTCGAAGATGCGACCATTGTCGAGATCGGCCCCGGCCCCGGCGGATTGACGCGCGCACTCCTCGCGCAAGGCGTCAAACGCGTCATCGCGGTGGAACGCGACGAACGGGCCATTCCCGCGTTGGAAGAAATCGCGCAACGCTACCCCGGCCGGCTGACCATCGTGAACGCGGATGCGACGACGTTCGATCCGCGTCCGCATCTCAATGGCGAACGCGCGAAGATCGTCGCCAACCTGCCCTACAACATCGCGACCGTTTTGTTGATCGATTGGCTCAGCATCGAGCCGTGGCCGCCATGGTACGACATGATGGTGCTGATGTTTCAGCGCGAGGTCGCCGAGCGCATCGTCGCCCGTGAGAACGACGACGCCTATGGCCGCCTCGGCGTGCTGTCGAACTGGCGCGCGGAAACGAAGATCCTGTTCGACATCGCCCCCGGCGCATTCGTGCCGCCGCCAAAGGTCACTTCGTCCGTCGTGCGGCTGATCCCGCGCGCGGTACCCGAACCTTGTGACCGCCGCATGCTGGAGCGCGTCTCAGCCGCGGCCTTCGGCCAGCGGCGAAAAATGCTGCGGCAAAGTCTCAAATCGCTCGGCGTTGACCCAGCGTTGCTGGCGGCAGCGGCTGGCGTCGAACCGACGCGGCGCGCGGAAACGATCCCGGTATCGGGGTTTGTTGCCATGGCGCGCGAATTGACCAATATACAATCCGCAAAATCAAAAACGTCCTAGTGGAGTGGATTTGACATTCGCGCCTCACCCACCGCGAGTCCGCAAGGCGAATGTCAAATCCAAAACTCCACTAGAAATTTTTATTTACTAGTGGTCCTTTGCTTCTAACATTCGCAAAGGTGCCAGCCGAAACAAGATGCGAATGTTAGAAGCGGACCACTAGTGGAGAAACTGAAATGCCTGTGATGCGCCGCCAGTCGCTTGTGAAGTTCGATGCTCCGCTCTGCGAAACCATCGCGGAGACCCCGAAGCCGCAAGGCCGGGAAGTTCTGGTGCGGATCGAGCGCTGCGGACTGTGCCATTCGGACCTGCATATTCAGGACGGTTACGCGGATCTCGGTGGCGGCAAAAAGCTCGACACCACGCGTGGCATGGTCCTGCCGTTCACCCTCGGTCATGAGATCGCAGGCGTTGTCGATGAAGTCGGTCCGGATGTCGACAAGGCGCTGATCGGCGCGAAGCGCGCCGTATTTCCGTGGATCGGCTGCGGCCAGTGCCGTGACTGCCAGAACGGCGACGAGAACCTCTGCGCCAAGCAGCGCTTCCTCGGCGTCTCGATCGACGGCGGCTTTGCCACCCACGTTCTGGTGCCCGATGCGAAGTATCTGCTCGAATACGATCCCCTGCCCGTCAACGTCGCGGCGACCCTGATGTGTTCGGGCGTCACGGCCTACGGCGCGCTCAAGCGCCTCGTCGATCGTCCGCGCCAGCGCAACCTGCTGCTGATCGGCTTGGGCGGCGTCGGTATGATGGGCCTTTCATTTGCCGGTGCTATGTTCAAGCAGCCGATCTCGGTGGCTGATCTCAGCCCGGCTGCGCGCGAGACTGCGCTGAAGAACGGTGCATCGGTGGCCTACGATCCGTCGGAGGCTGACATCGTCAAGCGCATCCTGAAGGAAACCGACGGCGGCTTCGATGAAGTGGTCGATTTCGCGGGCAACGAGAAATCCATGGCATTCGCGATGGCTGTGCTGGCGCGCGGCGGGAAGATCGTCGTGTCGGGCCTGATGGGCGGCAACTTCAGCGTGCCGATGGTGCAGTGGATCTACAAGCGCATGACCATTGAAGGCTTCATGGTCGGTACGCTTGCGGAAGGTCACGAACTGATGGCGCTGGCCCGAGCCGGCAAGATCAAGCCCACGCCGATGCAGGAAGAGCCAATGGCCGATGCGCAGAAGTGGATCGATCAATTGCGCGCCGGAAAAGTCGTCGGCCGCATCATGCTGACGAACTGAACGGCTTCAGTTTGGGCGATTGAGCCGGGTTGCCATCCAGATGACGTGACGCGCGCCGCCGCGCTTGCCGTTGGCGCGCGTGTTGATCTCATCCACGTCGAAGCCGGCCTTGGTCAACCGTTGCGTAAAGCGCGGATCGGGGCCCGAAGACCACACCGCGAGCACACCGCCGGGGCGCAGCGCCGCATGAGCGCTGCCAAGTCCGCTCTTGTTGTAGAGCGCGTCGTTGGCTTCGCGGCTCAGTCCTTCGGGGCCGTTATCGACGTCCAGAAGGATCGCATCGAACGCCGAGCGTTCGCCGCGTATCAGAAGTCCGACATCCTTCTCCCGGATGCTGACACGCGGATCGGTCAGGCTTTCGCCGAACACCTCCGCCATCGGTCCCCGCGCCCAGGCGATCACCTCGGGCACCAGTTCGGCGACAACGATCCGGGCATCCGCGCCCAGCACAGATAGCGCTGCGCGCAACGTAAAGCCCATGCCGAGACCGCCGATCAGCAAGCGCGGTTTCTTGCATCCTTGAAGTCTTTCACACGCAAGGGTTGCCAGCGCCTGCTCAGACCCGCTGAGGCGGCTGTTCATCAATTCGTTCTGACCGAGTTTGATGGAAAACTCGGCGCCTCGGCGCATCAGGCGGAGTTCGCCGCCGCCCGGCACTTGCGCAGTATCCAGCAGACTCCAGGGGATCAAAAGTCGTTCCTCAACCGATGAGAGCGGTCGCGCGGAACTCGCCCAAATGCATGCCCATATTACAGAAAACGGCTTCCTGGATGCCACAATTGCAGACGGAACACGCGCCCGAATGTTGCCTTAGCCTGTCCGGATTTGCGGCCTATTCCGACCCAACTTGTCCCCGACAACTCAACACGAGAATTGGTCTCGTGTTGCGTAAGGGGGACAGAATGTCAAACCAACCCGCCATCATTGCATCGGCTGTCATCGCCGGCTTCGTTTCAATCCTTGGCATGTCGGTCTCGGCAACCGCTGCGCCCACTGCGGAGCCCGCAGCCGAAAACGAATGTCTCTCCGCGCCAAAGGCGACGACGCCCGCCGGAGCTCACTGGTACTACCGCATCGAGAAAGGCACCAAGCGCAAATGCTGGTATCTCTCGGACGCTGGCGGAAAAGTAAACAAGCCAGCAGCGACTACGAAGACAACGACATCCTCGCCGGTCGCAGAACAGGATGAGCCTCCCCCGAACAAGCCGATGCGGAAATCAGTCGCAAACGCCCGCGCCGAATTGACGAAAGGTTCGCCCGACAACGATAAGTCACTCGCGGAATCGACATGGCCGGCGTTGACGCCAGCCGACCAGGCGGCCGTCCGCGAGAACAATCAGACCGCCGCGATCCAGCCCGCGCCCGAAGCCTCCAACACGCAAGGCTGGAACATCGCCTCGCGCTGGCCTGAGTCGAAAACGGTCGCCTCGGCTGAAGAGCAACCTGCGCCGACCGCACCGGAACCGGCACAACCCGCCCCAGCGCTAACGCCAGACCGCCTCGCAGCGGCGGCGGCCGCAGCGGCAACGCCGGCACCAATCGCGCAGCCGCAACCGGCCAGCGCGGTCCCTGCGGCCGACGCATCCGACACCGCGAACACCTCGATCCGGGTATTGCTGAGTGTGCTCGTTGGCCTGCTCGCGCTTGCAGCGATTATCGGCCCGATGATCTTCAGGTACATCAGGCCGCGCAAAGATGACTATGCAAATGCGCAACGCCGCCCGATCTGGGACATGAACACGTCCGGCGGAATCATCCGGCAGGACAACCCACGGATGGCCTCACCTGAGTTGTATGTTGATGCGCCGCCCGAGCCGCGCGTGCTGGATGAAGCGGTCGATGAAATCGAGGTCCTTCTGGCGCGAGCGTCCAGACGGTCGGCGGCTTAAGCCAAATACGAGACGGATTGAAAGCGGCGGGCGATCCGCCGCTTTTTCATTTTGCCAGCTGCTTTTGCAGATCGCGCACGAAGGCCGACAATCCGGTCTGGCGTTCGCGCTTGAGGCGCTCGGCCTCGAGGATCGTCACGACCTGGGAATACGCCTCGTCGAGATTACTGTTGGTCACGACGTAATCATATTCCGCCCAGTGGCTGAGTTCGTGGCTGGCGCGGCTCATGCGGCCGGCAATCACTTCATCTGAATCCTGTGCCCGGGTGTGCAGCCGCTTTTCAAGATCGGCCGCGGACGGCGGCAGGATGAAAACGCTGACGACATCGTCGCGTGCCTTCTCGCGCAATTGCTGGGTGCCCTGCCAGTCGATATCGAACAGCACGTCCTGCCCCGCGGTGAGCGCGTCCTCGACTGGCTTGCGCGGCGTGCCGTAGGAATTGTCGAACACTGTCGCATGCTCAAGCAGTTCGTTGCCCTTCACCATGGCGTCGAACTTTGGCTTGTCGATGAAATGATAGTGCACGCCGTCGGCTTCACCGGGACGCATGGGACGGGTGGTGACCGACACCGACATGCGCATGTCCGGCATCTTGTCGACCAGCATGCGCGCCAGCGTGGATTTTCCCGCGCCCGACGGCGATGACAACACGAACATCAGCCCGCGCCGCTCAACGCCTTTCAAGGTGCCCCCCGCCGCCATTGCCTACTCCAAGTTCTGAACCTGCTCGCGAAACTGCTCGACCACGTTCTTCATTTCAAGTCCAGTGTTGGTCAGTTCGATATCGTTCGACTTCGAGCAGGTGGTGTTCACTTCGCGATTAAACTCCTGCGCCAGGAAATCCAGCCGCCGCCCCACCGCGCCGCCCTTACGGAGCAGTTCGCGTGTCTGCGCGATATGCGAGGCGATGCGATCGAGTTCTTCGCGGATGTCCGCCTTGGTCGCGATCATGATCGCTTCCTGATTAAGGCGATCTGAATCGAAACGGTCGGATGTCTCAAGCAACAGAGCAACCTGTTCGGCGATCCGTGCCCTGATCGCTTCGGGCTTGCGGCCGGGTGCGGCTTCGGCGCGCTTTGCGAGGCGTTCGATCTCGTCCATGCGCTGAGTCAGGATCTGACCGAGTGCCGTGCCTTCGCGTTTGCGCATATCGATCAGGCTTTGCAGCGCCTGCTCGAAGGCGTCCGTAACGGCGGCGCGCGCGCCCTGCAATTCCGCCTCGTCACTCTCCGGCTCGACGACTTCAATCACACCCTTGATCCCGAGCAGCCCGTCCACACTCGGTGCAACCGCGTCGGTCCGCGCAGAAATCTCTGATGCCACTTTCAGAATCGACGACAGAACCTCGTCGTTGATACGAACAATGGACGCCGTGCCGGTTCGCTTGACGGACAAATTCGCATAGACCGTGCCGCGCGAAAGCAATTCTGTGGCGCGTTTACGCGTGGCGGCTTCGATGTCGTCCCACCCCGGCGGCAGCCGCATGCGGAAGTCAAAGCCCTTGGCGTTGACCGATTTCAATTCCCATTCGAACGCATAGGGTCCGCTGGTGCCGTGGCTTCGCGCAAAGCCGGTCATGCTCGACAGCGCCATCGCGAAACGTTCTCCAGTCAAAATCGTCGAATGAGGCTCAGCTTGTCACCGAATTCCGGCGCGCACGCAAGATCAACTGCCTGGGAGCAGCCTACTCTTCCTGTGGCGCGGCAGGCTCGGGCGCAGCGTTCGGCGACGGGGCACGCTTCGCGGTTCGCTTGCGCGGCGCAGCGGCACCATCGGCTGGCGGCTCATTGGCAATGATGCTCGCCGGTGCCTGAGCTTTCGGCGCAGCGGTGCCCTTCGGAGCGGCTGCCGGTTTCGCAGGAGCGGCTGCGGCAGGCGCGGCAGCGGGCGCAGGTGTCGCAGCGACGGGCTGCTGATCGTCAGCCTCGACCGCATCATTCTGCTGCTGGCGCTCCAGCGAACGGAGCTTGGCGACGCCCTTCTGGTGCTGGTCGTAGGTTTCCGTGAACGTGTGCCCGCCGGTGCCGTCGGCGACGAAGAACAGGTCACGGGTCCGCGCGGGATTGGCGGTGGCCTCCAGCGAGGCGCGGCCGGGATTGGCGATCGGCCCCGGCGGCAGGCCGTCGATCACGTAGGTGTTGTAAGGCGACGGCTGCGTGATCTCGCTACGCTTGATCGGCCGGCCGAGCGTGCCCTTGCCGCCGACCAGACCGTAAATGATGGTCGGATCGGACTGCAGCTTGATGCGCTGGCGCAGACGATTGGTGAACACCGCGGCGACGCGGCTGCGCTCGTCCGCCCTGCCGGTTTCCTTCTCGACGATGGACGCCAGTGTCACCAGTTGTTCCGGTGTCCGGACGGGAATATCGACGTTGCGGCGCGCCCAGATATCGGCAAGCGCCTTCTTTTGCGCCTGCTGCATACGCGCGATCACCTGATCGCGCGGCATACCGCGCGGGAAGTTGTAAGTGTCAGGCAACAACGTGCCTTCGCGCGGCTGCTCCTTCAGTGATCCCGCGAAAATATCGCTGTCCTGAAGACGCGCGACGATCTGCTCGGAGGTCAGGCCTTCGGGAATCGTGAAGGAATGCTGCACCACCTTGCCTTCGACGATGGTATTGATCACGTCGCGCAGGCTTGCGTTCTTCTGAAACAGATACTCCCCGGACTTGAGGCCCGACCGCGCGTTGAGCGCGAGCACGCTGCCGATGAACGTCCAGCGGTCGGCGGTGATCACGCCCGCGCGCTGAAGAATGTCGCCGATGTCGGTCATGCCGGCGCGTGGTGGAATATTGACGACCTTGTCCTCGGCGAGCGGGCCTTTGGCCTCGATCTCTTTCTTGCCGTAGAAAAAAACACCCCCGACCAGCAGCATTGCGACGATCAGGAAGGTCATGATCGCGTTGCCGACAACAACGAACGTATTTCTGGCGCGCTGCGAATGCTTCGGCGGCTGCGGCACCTGCTCTGGTTCGAGCGCCGCGCGCGGACTTCGGGGCGCTATGGGGGGTCTCTGGCTCATCGAAGCAACCTAAAATCCTGCAGGCAGTTTAGTGTTGTTGTTCAGTATTATACGCGCGCCCGTGAGACAAATTATGTCCGAATACGGCAAAACCTTGAAGACAGTTCGGCTTCGCCTTCAGCCCTTAATCCTTGTCGCACGGTCTTCGTGCGAAATAGTGATTGCAGCGATTAGAAACGTTTAATTCGTCATGCGCCGGACGATCAGCGACGCATTTGTGCCGCCAAAACCGAACGAGTTGGACAGAGCCACGTTGATTTCACGCGGCCTTGCTTTTTTGGGGACCAGATCGATGGCCGTCTCGACGGAAGGGTTGTCGAGGTTGATCGTCGGCGGCGCGACGTTATCCCGAATCGCTAGGATACTGAAGATCGCCTCAATCGCGCCGGCCGCGCCGAGCAGATGACCGGTCGACGACTTGGTCGACGACATCGATACCTTGGAGGCCGCGTTGCCGAGCAGACGCTGAGCAGCACCGAGCTCGATCTCGTCGCCGAGCGGTGTCGAGGTGCCGTGCGCGTTGATGTAGTCGATGTCGGACGACGTCACGCCGGCACGCTTCATCGCCATGCCCATGCAGCGGAACGCGCCATCGCCATCCTCGGCGGGAGCCGTGATGTGATAGGCGTCACCGGTCAGACCGTAGCCGACGACTTCAGCGTAAATCTTCGCGCCGCGCCTTTTCGCATGCTTGTATTCCTCAAGCACCACGACGCCGGCGCCCTCGCCCATCACGAAACCGTCACGGTCCTTGTCGTAGGGCCGCGACGCGATGGTCGGATTGTCGTTGAACTTGGTGGCCATCGCGCGCAGCGCGCAGAAGCCGCCCATGGCCAGCCGGTTGACGGCGGATTCCGCGCCGCCCGCCACCATGACGTCGGCGTCGCCGAACGCGATCAGGCGGCTGGCATCGCCGATAGCGTGTGCGCCAGTCGAACAGGCGGTGACAACCGCGTGGTTCGGTCCCTTGAGCCCGTGCTTGATCGAGACATAGCCCGACGCAAGATTGATGAGACGGCCTGGAATGAAGAATGGCGACAGCTTGCGCGGGCCCCGCTCCTTCAGAATCACCGCAGCTTCACCGATACCCTCGATGCCGCCGATGCCGGAGCCGATCATGGTGCCGGTGGCGCAGCGTTCTTCCTCGGTGCTCGGATGCCAGTTGGCGTCGTCGAGCGCCTGAGTCGCGGCGGCCATCGCGAAAATGATGAAATCGTCGACCTTGCGCTGTTCCTTCGGCTCCATCCAGTCGTCGGGATTGAAGGTGCCGTTGGTGCCGTCGCCGCGCGGAACCATGCAGGCGATCTGGCAGGTCAGATCGGAAACCTCGAACTTCTCGATGCGGCTGGCGCCGCTGTCGCCATTGAGAATGCGTTTCCAGGTCGGCTCAACGCCATTGGCGAGCGGCGAAACCATGCCTAGGCCCGTGACGACAACCCGCCTCATAACTTCCATCTCCGGCTTTATCGGCAATGCCAGCCAGCGCTACCAAAACAGCAAGACGGCGGGTCGTTCGATCACAACCCGCCGCGTGTCGTCGTGGCTGCGCGCTGGCGTCAGCTCTTTGCGTTCTTCTCGAGGAACTTGGTGGCGTCGCCCACGGTGAGGATGGTTTCCGCGGCGTCGTCAGGAATTTCGCAACCAAATTCTTCTTCGAACGCCATCACGAGTTCAACCGTATCGAGGCTGTCGGCGCCGAGATCGTCGATGAAGCTCGCGTTGTCGACAACCTTTTCGGGCTCGACACCAAGGTGCTCCACCACGATCTTCTTAACTCGCTCGCCAATCTCACTCATCGTTTAACCTCGTGCTTGTTCCATTAAACTCGACCGCAAAACGATACGAGCCCCTCGCGGCGCGAAAAACTGAGAATTTGTGCCGTCCCTACCACGCGTTCCCGCGCCCCGCCAGCAGGCGAGATCACCGAAACGGCGGCTAGCGCCGGAACGGCAATATACGGGGTTTGGCGATCCTGCAATGGCGTTTTCCCCAACCGATTGCCGTTCGGTTACCATACTTCCTGGGAGTTGACCACACGGCCCCGGCTCCCGTCCAGCAGCCTTCCTGCTTGACAAAAAACCCGTAGAATCAGGCTCAAATCATGGCCATCCCGCCGTTGACATGGATGGTCTGTCCGGTCACGTAGGCCGCCTCGTTGGAAGCGAGGTAGACCGCCGCTGCGGCGATGTCGTCCGGCGTTCCAAGCCGCCCGGCAGGTACCTTGCCGAGTACCCCCTCGCGCTGCTTTTCGTTGAGCACGTCCGTCATCGGCGTCGCGATGAAGCCGGGTGCAATGCAATTGGCCGTGACATTGCGGCGTGCGTATTCCGCGGCCACCGATTTCATCATTCCGATCAATCCGGCCTTCGAGGCAGCGTAGTTTCCCTGCCCCGCATTGCCGGTGACGCCAACCACCGAAGTGATCGCAATGATTCGTCCGAACCGCTTGCGCATCATCAATTTGGTCGCAGCACGCGCGAGACGGAACGTCGCCGTCAGATTTACCCGAATGACGTCGTCAAAATCTTCGTCGCGCAACTGCACAAAAAGATTGTCGCGGGTGATGCCGGCATTGGCGACCAGGATGTCGAGCTGACCCATCGCTTTCTCGGCAGCAGGGACCAGCGCCTCGACCTCGGCCATGTCAGACAGATTGCACGGCAGCACGTGCACGCGCTCTTTCAGTTCGCCGGCGAGCGTGTCGAGCGCTTCGCGCCGCGTTCCAGAAATCGCAACCGTTGCACCCTGCGTGTGCAGCGCGCGCGCAATCGCGCCGCCGATGCCGCCGGTGGCTCCGGTCACGAGCGCTGTCTTGCCAGTTAAATCGAACATGTCGCCCCCTTGGAACAATCCCAAGTCTGAGTTCAAGTCAGAATTGGTGCACCGTTTGCCGCAAGAAAACGCCCCGCGTCAATGACCTGTGCCTAATCTCTTGCCACAAAACCACCCCGGTTAGGCGGGTTTCCGCGGTCCTATGGCACCTCCCTTGCATATTCCCTTGCATCGCAACGGAGAACAGACCGATGGCACCCACGCAAGTCCCGTCACATTCCGCCGGCCTCCAGAAAGTACTTGGCCCGTTCCAGCTCTGGGGCATCGCCGTGGGGCTCGTGATCTCCGGGGAATATTTCGGCTGGAGTTACGGCTGGAATACCGCAGGCACGCTCGGTTTTCTGGTCGCCACGGTGCTGGTTGCGACCATGTACACTACTTTCATCTTCAGCTTCACCGAACTGTCCACCGCCATTCCGCATGCCGGCGGGCCGTTCGCCTATGCGCGGCGCGCGTTCGGGCCGACCGGCGGCTTCATCGCCGGCTTCGCGACTTTAGTTGAGTTCGTTTTCGCCCCACCTGCGATTTCTCTCGCCATCGGCGCCTATCTCAATGTCCAATTTCCGGGCATCAATCCGAAATACTTTGCACTTGGCGCCTATGTGATCTTTATCGCGCTGAACTGGATCGGTGTCGGCATCGCCGCTGCATTCGAATTGTTCGTCACAGTGCTCGCGATTGCCGAATTGTTGGTGTTCATGGGCGTGGTCGCGCCCGGCTGGTCGATGGCTAATTTCGTCGCCAATGGCTGGGCCGGCGGCAACATGCTCAACGGCGCGGCAATTTCCGGAATCTTCGCATCAATTCCATTCGCGATCTGGTTCTTCCTCGCGATTGAAGGCGCTGCGATGGCCGCCGAAGAGGCCAAGGATCCGCAGCGCACGATTCCAATCGCCTACGTCGCAGGCATTCTCACGCTCGTCCTGCTTGCATTCGGCGTCATGATCTTCGCAGGTGGCGTCGGCGACTGGAGCAAACTTGCCAACATCAACGACCCGTTGCCGCAGGCCATGAAAGTTGTCGTCGGTGAAAACAGCGGATGGCTGCACATGCTGGTATGGATCGGCCTGTTCGGACTGATCGCCTCGTTCCACGGCATCATCATGGGTTATTCGCGCCAGATTTTCGCGCTGGCGCGCGCAGGTTATCTGCCGAAAACCTTTGCGGCACTGAGCTCGCGTTTCAATACGCCGCATCGCGCGCTGCTGGCGGGCGGCGTCATCGGCATCATCGCGATCTTCAGCGACGAATGGGTGCAGTTCGGCGGGCAGACGCTCACGGCCAACATCGTCACCATGTCGGTGTTCGGCGCGATCATCATGTACCTGATCTCGATGGCCGCGCTGTTCAAGCTTCGCCAGAGCGAGCCCAACCTGGTGCGGACCTACCGCGCGCCGTTCTACCCGGTATTCCCGGCCATCGCATTCGGACTGGGACTGGTTTGCCTGTTCGCGATGGTGTGGTTCAATGCTATGCTGACGCTGCTGTTTCTCGTGCTGATGGCGCTGGCTTACGCCTACTTCAGAATGACGGCCGGCCAGCGCGACGCAGCCGCGCCGGACGAGATGCTGGCCGTCACGGCCAGTTCCGTGCCGGCGGAATAACGCACACCAGCACACGAGGTGAAGACCGTTGCGTTACCGTACGGCGATTGACCAGCAACTGTTCGCCTTCGACGACCTGAAGCAGGTGATGGCTTACGCCAGCCCTGCGCGTTCAGGGGATTATCTCGCAGGCATCGGCGCCGCCACTTCCCAAGAGAGAATGGCGGCGCGTCATGTGCTGGCGGAGACACCACTCAAGCAGTTCCTGACCGAAGCGCTGATCCCTTACGAGGACGACAACATCACGCGCCTCATCATCGACGGTCACGATGCGAAAGCGTTCGCGCCGGTCTCGCACATGACCGTGGGCGATTTCCGTAACTGGCTCTTGTCCGAGCAGGCAACGACCGAAGCACTTGCCGCACTCGCGCGGGGTCTCACGCCGGAAATGGTCGCGGCGGTGTCCAAGATCATGCGCAATCAGGATCTGATTGCGGTGGCGCGCAAGGTCCGTGTCATCACCCGCTTCCGCGACACCATCGGGCTTGAAGGGCATTTGTCGGTACGCCTGCAACCCAATCATCCCACCGACGATCTGCGCGGCGTGGCGGCATCCACGCTCGACGGTTTGCTGATGGGCTCGGGCGACGCCGTGATCGGACTGAATCCGGCGTCCGACAGCATGCCCGTGCTCCGCGATCTGCTGCGCATGCTGGACGAGGTGATCCAGCGCTTCGAGATTCCGACACAGAGCTGCGTGCTTACCCATGTCACCAACACGGTGAAGCTTGCCGAAGACGGAGCGCCGGTCGATCTCGTGTTCCAGTCGATCGGCGGCACAGAGAAGACCAATCGCTCCTTCGGCGTCACGCCGGAGATTCTCGACGAGGCGCGGGAGGCGGCACTGTCGTTGAAGCGCGGCACCGTCGGCGACAACGTGATGTATTTCGAGACCGGACAAGGCAGCGCGCTGTCGGCCGATGCAAACTTCGGCGTCGATCAGCAGACTTGCGAGGCGCGCGCTTATGCCCTGGCGCGGCGCTACAAGCCGCTGCTGGTGAACACCGTGGTCGGCTTCATCGGCCCGGAATATCTCTACGACGGCAAGCAGATCATCCGCGCCGGCCTCGAGGATCATTTTTGCGGCAAGCTGCTCGGCCTGCCGCTCGGTTGCGACATTTGCTACACCAATCATGCCGAAGCCGATCAGGACGATATGGACACGCTGCTGGTGCTGCTCGGCGCCGCCGGCATCAGTTTCATCATGGGCATTCCCGGCGCCGACGACGTGATGCTCAACTATCAGAGCACATCGTTCCATGACGCTCTCTTCCTGCGCGAAACAATGGGCCTGAAGCGCGCGCCGGAATTCGAGGCGTGGCTGCAGCGCATGCAGATCACCGACGCAGACGGACGATTGCGTCCGCCCTCGCCCAACCCGTTGCTCGGCGGCATGGGCAATCTCAAATCGCTGGTCGCATGACGGACAAGAACGTCACTGAGTCTCCGTGGGCCGAATGGCGCAGCGTGACGCCGGCGCGGCTTGCGCTCGGTCGCGTCGGTGCGGGCATGCCGACCGACGAGGTGTTACGTTTCGGCTGGGCCCATGCGATGGCGCGCGATGCCATTCACGCGGCGCTCGATGTGCCGAAGCTTGAAGCAGCGCTTCATGACCAAGGCTGGACTGTTGCGCATACCCACAGCCACGCACCGGATCGCGTCACCTATCTGCGGCGGCCCGATCTCGGCCGCGTGCTCGATCCGCATGAAGGTGCGAAGCTGCGTGCGCTGGATGTCGCGCCGGGCGGCGTCTGCATCGTCATCGGAGACGGATTGTCCTCACTCGCGGTCGACCGGCACGCCGCGCCGTTGCTTGCGGCCCTCAAGCCGCTCATGACGAAAGAACTCGCCGGTGCACCTGTTATCATCGCCACGCAGGCGCGGGTCGCGCTCGCGGACGAGGTCGCCGATCTGCTGAAGTCAAAACTCTCGATCATGCTGATCGGCGAGCGTCCGGGACTGAGTTCGCCCGACAGCCTCGGCATCTACATCACCCACGCGCCGTTCAAGGGGCGCAGCGACGCCGAACGCAATTGCATCTCCAATGTGCGCCCCGAAGGCCTGAGCTACGCCGCCGCTGCGTTCAAGCTGGCGTGGCTGGCGCGCGAGGCGCTGGGCCGCGGACTGACCGGCGTCGACCTGAAGGACGAAAGCGATCTGGCGCTGCTCGGAGGTAACGCGAACACAGCTCGCTTGCCTCCCAAATAAAAGCCGCGCCACCCGAAGGTGACGCGGCAATGGCCGTTCTGTTGCTAGGTGGACCTACCCCGAATGGTTACGCCGCGAGGCGCACTTCATTCATGCGAACGTTATCGTTTGCATTTAGGTTTTGACCCGATAACGGCGGTATCATGCCGAGCACACTTCAAAGCTTCTTCACGGCCATCGAACCTATTTCGCCCCCATCAGAAACGGTTATGGAATCAAACCTTCCGATTAGATCAATCTCACCAGGATGAGACTTTTAAGCTCTAACCGCTTCTGGTGGAGGCGCCGGGGTACTGCCCCCCGGGTCTGCCCGTAGTCCGCCTTAAGATTCAGCGCCATCGTCTTGCGACGCCATCATCATACACGATTTCCGGCGTTGTAACTTGCAAAAACGACCGTCTCCGGAACTCACTTTGCCGCAGCGAGCGCTGTCTTCACTGCTTCGATGTCACCTGGTCCACCGGCCGACACGCCGACCGCGCCGTCAGCGATGCGCTTGACCAGACCCGACAGCACCTTGCCCGCGCCGATCTCGAGAAAATGCGTGACGCCGTGGCTTGCCATGTACGCAACGCTCTCGCGCCAGCGCACGGTGCCAGTGACCTGCTCGACCAGCCGCTTGCGGATTTCGTCCGGATCGGTGATCGCGGAAGCCAGCACGTTGGAGACCAGCGGCGCCTTCGGCTTGTTGATGGTCACGCCGGCCAACGCTTGCGCCATGACGTCGGCAGCGGGCTGCATCAGGCGGCAATGGAACGGCGCGGACACCGGCAGCAGCATCGCGCGCTTGGCGCCCTTGGTCTTCGCAATTTCAAGCGCGCGCTCGACGGCAGCCTTGTCGCCGGACACAACCACCTGTCCGCCGCCGTTGTCGTTGGCAGCCTGACAGACCTGTCCCTGCGCAGCTTCTTCAGCCACCGCGACTGCCGCCTCGTAATCGAGCCCGAGCAACGCCGCCATCGCGCCGACGCCCACCGGCACAGCCTTTTGCATGGCGAGACCACGCGTGCGCAGCAGCTTTGCCGTATCGCTAATCGTGAAACTTCCCGCTGCGGCCAGCGCCGAATATTCGCCGAGCGAATGACCTGCGACGAAGGCCGCGTCGCGCGCAATGTCCACCCCGGCCTCGGCTTCGAGCACACGCAACGTCGCCAGCGACACCGCCATCAGTGCGGGCTGCGCGTTCTCCGTGAGCTGCAGCGTTTCCGCCGGGCCGTCCCAGATGATCGCGGTCAATTTTTCGCGCAGCGCCGCATCCACTTCATCGAACACGGCCTTGGCCGCCGGAAATGCGTCGGCGAGCGCCTTGCCCATGCCGACCGTCTGCGATCCCTGTCCCGGAAAGGTGAATGCTGCTGTCATGGAATTCCCCAAAATGATGGGTCGTAAGACACCGCTGGGACGGTGGGTGTCAAGTTGCGGCACGTCAGCCGGTTCATTGAACGAACAAGTCATTGAACGAGCAGGTCATTGGGCGAGCCGCCCTGCAGACCGACCGGCCGCCCGCTGCGTGGGGATTATTCCCGTTCAAACCGACAGTATTCCTATACCAACTTTTGTCGGGACTTGTTGCCGAACAAGCACAGCCTTTCGAGCCCAGCCGCGCTACAAACGGAATCGGAATTTTGAAGTCAGTTTTGGACGATGCCCGCTATTGGGGAATGTTCGCGATGAAAAAGATTCTGCTTGCGACTGCAATTCTCGGGTCGACCATGGCGATGGCCGCTGCGGCTGATCTGCCGGCCCGGACATACACCAAAGCCCCTGTTTTCGTGAATCCGATGTACGATTGGACCGGCCCCTATGTCGGTATCCAGGGCGGCTACGGCTGGGGTCATTCAAACCAAACCGATCCAGGCCTCCCCGCACCACCGCCGCCCCCAGATATCGGGAGCGGCAGCTATAGCGTCAAAGGCGGCTTCATTGGCGGCACGCTTGGCTACAACTGGCAAACCGGCCCATGGGTTTTCGGCCTGGAAGGCGATTACGCCTGGTCGGACATCAAGGGTCACTCCGATGTTTGCGGCCCCCTGCCCGGACATTCCTGCGGCGCCAAACTCGAATCATTCGGCACCGTTCGCGGACGCATCGGCTACGCAGTCGGCGCGACGGGCAACTGGCTGCTCTATGGTACTGGCGGCCTTGCCTTAGGCGACGTGCATGCATGGGACGCACTGACTCCTGCATCGGGTAGCAAGTTCCGCGCGGGCTGGACCGCTGGCGCGGGCATTGAAACTGCATTCGCCCCCAACTGGACGGCCAAGATCGAATATCTCTACATCGATCTCGGCAAGGCCCATTACTTCGACATTGTCCCAGGCGTTCCGGAAACGGTCAGCTTCAACAGCAACCTGATCCGCGTCGGTGTGAACTACAAGTTCGGCGGCCCTGTCGTCGCGAAGTACTAATTTTCAGCTTTCTGACAGCCTGACAAAAGCCCGGCCTTGGTGCCGGGCTTTTTGCCGTCACACAAGCGGAACCCGGCTGGCCGATGTGAGTTTTAAGCTCAAGGGCACTCAATCACGGGGAGTGCGCACCATGGAAGATGATCCTCGCAAGCCACAAACGCTGGCGCTGGCGCCGGTCCTGATCTTTGCGCTAGTTCTCGCTGCAGTGTTCGGTGCGGCGCTAATTACGACGTTCGACCGCAGTCCCATGGTCGTCAGCGCCACGGACACAGCACCGCCCGGCACAACGGGTTTGGCAAAACCTCATCCGACGGAGCGTCGCTGATCATGAACAACGACTTTGACGACACGGTAGGCGGCAAGCGCGCCTATCATAAGTTTCTTTGGGGCGCGGCCATCGGCATCGTCATTCTCGGCGGAGCCTTAGGCTATTCCAGCCAACTCATGGACGTCGGCAAGGTGTTTCCGATTATCGGCCCACCTGACAATGCAGGAGCGCCCAAGCCGGCGGACATCAAGTAGGCGGCGATACTCTGCCGAACCCGCGAAAGCTCCGGCAAAACGGGCATTTCATGCCCAAATTGGCCCTATTTTGCCTTGCAACCAGCCCCAAAATCCTTATAACCGCGCCATCCGTGGATCCCGGCCGGGAGCTGAACGGACGGTCTCACCAGTCTGACATTCCAGTTTGATTGATGCGACAGGGCCAGTCGGTCCGTCGTCCCGTGCTTCCGCCTTCTGAGCAATATCGAGTCCTTTCCGAAGGGTCTCGAAGGGCTTGCCGCCAGGAACCGCGCTAACATTGGAAAGGACTCCCATGCCTCTTTACGAGCATGTTTTTCTCGCGCGTCAGGATGCGAGCGCCCAGCAGGTCGAGGAATTCACCACGCAGATTACCGGCGTGATCGAAGGTCTCGGCGGCAAGGTCACCAAGACCGAGAACTGGGGCGTGCGCTCCCTCACCTATCGCATGAACAAGAACCGCAAGGCGCATTTCATGCTGCTGAACATCGACGGCCCCGCAGCGGTGGTCGCCGAGATCGAGCGGCAGGAACGCATTAGCGAAGACATCATCCGTTACATCACCGTTCGCGTCGACGAGTTGGAGGAAGGCCCCTCCGCGATGATGCGCAAGTCCGAGCGTGACCGCGACGAGCGCGGTGGCGGCGGCTTCCGTGGCGATCGTGAAGGAGGCGGCTTCCGCGGCGGCGACCGCGAAGGCGGTGGTTTCCGTGGCGACCGTGGTCCGCGCCGTCCGCGTGACGAAGACGCAACTGCATCGGTAGAGGAGTAAGAACCATGGCTGAAGCAGGTGCACGCCGTCCGTTCTTCCGCCGCCGCAAGACGTGCCCGTTCACGGGTCCGAACGCGCCGAAGATCGACTACAAGGATTCCAAGCTGCTGATGCGTTACGTGTCCGAGCGCGGCAAGATCGTGCCGAGCCGTATCACTGCCGTGTCGGCGCTGAAGCAGCGTGAACTCGCCCGCGCCATCAAGCGCTCGCGGTTCCTGGGTCTGCTGCCTTACGTGATCCGCTAAACAACAATGACGAGCGCCTGAACCTTGCGCGCTCGTCATTCTCTCGACGTTTTATTTTCATAACACTGCGGGGTCGTCCCACGGTGGATGGTTGGGGTTCAAAGGACCTCTAACCGCTCGAAAGGAGCGGGACAGCTGATGATGACGGGTATCCTCATTGCACTGGCGGCCGGCCTTGCGTCGGCGACGATGTTCGCGTCCATCATTTCGGGCGCGCTGATTTCGCTCGTGCTGTTTTACCTGGCACCCCTGCCCTTGATGGTCGCCGCACTCGGCTGGGGTTCCGCCACTGCGTTGATCGGCGGCGTTATCGCAGCACTCGGCCTCGGCGTTGTCTTCGGCATTCCCTATACGGCGGCGTTCGCGCTGACCGTCGCGCTGCCAGCATGGTGGCTGGGACATCTGACACTGCTGGCACGCCCTGTTTCGAACGATCCGCAACTCGCAAACATCGCCCCTGTACTCGACTGGTATCCGACCGGACGGGTCCTCGCATGGGCTGCGGTGTTCGCCTCCATCACCACGATCAGCGCACTACTGACGCTCGGCAGCGACGCCGACACGATCAACGCAGCCTTGCGCCACGGCCTGACGCGCATCATGGGCACCCGCGCCAGCGTGCCATCAGGCGAGACCGATCGCGTCGTCGATGCGCTGGTTGCGATCGCGCCCGGCGCCGCGACCATCATCGCCATGATGACGCTGACGCTCAACCTGTGGCTCGCCGCGAAAATCACGACCACATCTGGCCGGATGAAGCGGCCATGGCCCGATCTGCGCACCACCACGCTGCCCAAAATGATTCTCGTGGCGCTGCTGGTCGCCGTCGCACTTTGCTTTACCGGCGGACTGCTGGCGTTGATGGCGCAGATCGCAAGCAGTGCGCTGCTGATGGCCTATGCCCTCACCGGATTTGCGGTGCTTCACACCGTGACGCAGGCCTTCTCGGGCCGCGCCTTCGTGCTCGGCGCTGCCTACGCCGCGACGCTGTTCATCGGCTGGCCGCTGATCGGAATGATCAGCCTCGGTCTCGCCGATGCCGTGTTTGGAATTCGACAAGCCTACTGGACGCGGCGCGGGCCACCGCCCATGCCGACGCCCTGATGTTCAACCTCAATCTGAAAATCCCAACTCAACCAATCAATCGAACGGAGACGTAAAATGGAAGTCATTCTGCTGGAACGCGTGGCCAAGCTCGGCCAGATGGGCGACGTGGTCAAAGTGAAGGACGGGTTCGCCCGCAACTTCCTGCTCAAGCGCAACAAGGCGCTGCGCGCGACCAAGGAAAACCGCGAGAAATACGACGGCATGAAGGCCGATCTCGAAGCCAAGAATATTCAGGCCAAGGGTGAAGCGAGCAAAGTCGCCGAGAAGATCGAAGGCCGCAACGTCATCGTTATCCGTCAGGCGTCGGAAACCGGACAGCTTTACGGCTCGGTGTCGGTGCGCGACATCATGGCGGCGCTGGAGAAGGACGGCGTTTCGCTGAACCGCCAGCAGGTGCTGCTTGACGCGCCGATCAAGACCATCGGCCAGCACAAGATCACCATCGCCGTGCATCCGGAAGTCGAAATCCACGTGACGACGACGGTGGCGCGCTCCGACGCGGAAGCCGAGCGCATCAACCGCGGCGAAGACGTCAACAGCCGTCAGGAAGATCGCGACGCAGCCGCCGAAGCTATCGCCGCCGCCGGCGAATTCTTCGATCCGGAAGCGCAGCACGACGACGTTGCCGCGCCGGCGGCTCCTGCCGAAGAAAAGTAAGACTTCGGCGCAAGCCGATCAGACTCCGAAGGAAAAGCCCGGTCTCATTGAGGCCGGGCTTATACTTTGTCAGCGCTCCAGAACCTACTTCGGCTTAGGCAAAGACTCCAGCATCGCAATCGATGCCAGCGCGGTCGCGGTGTGCTTTTCCGCGCCGTCGATCAAACAGAACACATCGGCCGCAACTACCGACACCTGCCGTCCCGGCTTGACCACGCGCGCGCGGCAGATCAATCGCTCGCCCGATGCCGGCGACAGCAAGTTCAATTTGTATTCAGCGGTGAGTGCAGGCTGACCTTTCACGGCCGCAGCCGCAATAGTGGTCGCATTGTCGATCAGGAATGCCGTCACGCCGCCGTGGAAGAAGCCATTCTGCTGCAACAGCTCCGGCCGACGATCGACCGACAACTCACAGCCCCCGCGCGTGAGCTCTGTCACCTCCGCGCCGACATGGGTCATGAATCCCTGACGTTTGATATTGCTGAGAATGTGATGAGCGATGGGTGCGAATTCAGCGTCGGCTTGCGTCATCCCTGACCTCCTCTTGTCGTCAGCGCGCGGATCGCACATGCAATCAGGACATCCGCATGATCGCGCGGATCGGATGGATCGCGGCCCGAGAGCCATGCGCGGCAAAAGAATTGCGCCGGACCGATGATCTGACTGAAGAACAGCGACGGCCGCATCGGCAAGAGATCTCCGCTTGCGACCAGCGGTGCACGCCATGCCTCGACACCTTCCGCGAGAGTCGAGTTCTGCGCATGCCGCGCGTCGCGCACATCCTGCGCCCATTCGCTGCGGGAGATTTCGAAAAGGTATTTCGCCTCGCGGCGATTGCTGACCACCCAGTCGAGATGCGCGCGGATCAATTTTGCAATGCCCTCCTCTGCACCAAGCGGCGCATCGATCGCAGCGAGCATCCCGAGGTGATAGCGGCGCAGCACATCGAGAAACAATGTCCCGGCCAGTTCACGCTTCGAGTTGAAGAAGTGAAAGAAGCTGCCGTTGGACGCGCCGGCGCTTTCACGGATCGTGGCCACAGTCGCGCCCTCAAAACCGTCCCGCTCGAACACTGCGAGTGCCGCCGTCAGCAAGTCATTGCGCACATCCGCCATCGCAGAACTCCTTCTGGGTCACTGGATAATTGCTCTAGAGTTACACTCTAGTCAAGACAAAGCTTCATAACGAGGGGCAGCCTCTGGCCCGCTACGCTTCGGACAATGGATCGGATTAGCGCGAGATCGGAGGTTCAGGCTTTCCAGCCGGCGCAGGCGGCGGTCCAGAAGCCGCCACGGCGGCAGGTGCCGCCTGCGGAGGAGTTGGCGCGGGGCCGAGATCGATGGTCAAAGGCCTGTTGGGATCATCGACCACTGGCTTCGGCGGAGCGATGGCTGCGGTGTCAGGTCCCTTCTCGGTCGTGGCGGGCGCAGGCGTGACGGCAGGCACCGGATCAGGACGCGTACCCTCCGCCTTCGGAGATTCGGTCTTGGCGGACTCAGTCTTGGAGGGCTCGGTCTTGGCAGTCTCAGTTTTAGCGGCGTCATCCTTCGGCGCTTCGTGCCGGGCTTCGTCCTTTGGTGGCAATTCGTCCTTGCCGCCCTTGCTCTTGGCAGCCAGCCGGGCTGCTCTGCGCTCGGCTGCCGCCTTTTGACGAGCGGTCAGCGCCGACTCAGGCGTACCCGCGCCGGGCGGAGTGTTGCCCTGCAAACCATCCGCATCCGGCTTGGCGGCTTCACGCTGCTTACGGCCGCGTCCGGTCGGCTCAGCGCCCGGCTGCGATGTCGCCGCGCCGCCTTTTGCTTCCTGACCCTGCTTCGTCAGGTTTCCGCCGCCAACCGCTGCGTTAGCAGCACCGTTGGACAGCACGTAAGCGCTCATGGCTGCGGCCATGTCGGTGCTCGTGGTGTAGTGCTGGCGCAGGAAACCGGGCAGCGATCCCGGAGAGACACTCTTCAGCAATCCGCGCGCGCTCTTGTGGCACAGCGAACAGGTGCTGGAAAAAATCTGGGAGGGAGGCTTGCCGGCCTCGAGATTCTGCGCGTCTGCCGGGATCGCCCCGAAACAGCCCAAAGCAAAAGCCACCGCCGCCAAAATGAGCGCTCGGCTCAACATCCAAGGTCTCCAGATATACTGCCGGTCAAGGACGGAACATGCTCGGCCCCCTGCCCTCGGCCTCGCGGTCACCTTTAACGGATTATGACGCGAATGGAAGCACCCAGATTTCGCATATCCGTGAGCCGATTCCGAGCGGTGGATAGACCTTTTTCGACCCGTCCAGCCCGGTATCACCGGACGAAAATGCAGATCTGCCTTACGCGACCGCTGCATACGCCAAATTGCGATTGAAACCGCGCGCAAAAATACCCAACATCTACGATGCCAGGGACCATATGGATCATTGGACATGCGTTCGATGGATCGTTTGCTTCGATTCTTTCTGAGCCAATTCATTCGGCGCGGCTCGGTGACCTTTACAACAGCGGCCGGAGCCACCTTCTCCTGTGGCGACGGTACGGGCCAGCCAGTTGCAGTCAGGTTTCTGACGGCGGAAGCCGAGCGCCACCTGTTGCTCGATCCGGAACTGGCGCTCGGCGAAATCTACACCGACGGCGTCTTCGTCATGGAGAAAGGCTCAATCGCCGATCTGCTCGGAGTCGTGCTCGGCCAGCCGGATATGGTGCCGCGCTGGTCCAAGGTCCGGTGGTGGCTGCGTTACCTGATCCGGCACTGGCAGCAATTCAATCCGCCGGCCCGCTCCAAGCGCAACGTCGCCAGCCACTACGATCTCGACGGACGGCTCTATCGCCTCTTCCTCGATGCCGACATGCAGTATAGCTGCGCCTATTTCGAGACGCCGGATTCCACGCTCGACGATGCGCAGCTCGCCAAGAAGCGTCACCTCGCCGCCAAGCTGCTGGTCAAACCGGATCAGCGCGTGCTCGACATCGGCTCGGGCTGGGGCGGCTTAGGCCTTTATCTCGCAGAGATGACCGGTGCGAATGTGACCGGCGTGACCCTGTCGGAGGAACAGCTTGGCGTCGCCAATGCGCGCGCTGGGGAATTGAACCTGACCGACCGCGCCAAATTCCGGTTGCAGGATTATCGCGAGACGCCCGGCCCGTTCGACCGCATCATCTCGGTCGGCATGTTCGAGCATGTCGGCGTCGATTATTACGACACTTACTTCGAACGCTGCGCAGAACTACTCACCGAAGACGGCGTGATGATGCTGCATGCCATCGGCCGGCCGGAAGGAGCCGGCATCACCAACCCATGGATCGCGAAGTATATTTTCCCCGGCGGCTACATTCCCGCGCTGTCGGAAGTGCTGCCCGCGATCGAACGTTCAGGATTGCTGGTCGCCGACATCGAAATCCTCCGGCTGCATTACGCCGAGACTCTCAAGGCCTGGCGTGAACGCTTTCTTGCCAGGCGTGAGGAAGCCGCGAAGCTGTATGACGAACGCTTTGTTAGGATGTGGGAATTCTACCTCGCCTCCTCCGAAATGTCGTTCCGCAAGCAGAACGTCATGGTGTTCCAGATCCAGCTCACCAAGCAGCAGGACGCGGTTCCGCTCACGCGTGACTACATCGCCCGCGAAGAACAGCGGCTGCGCGGCGTCGAAGCGGCGAAAGGCCCGGTGCTGCGGCTGGCGGGCGAATAGCGGCCGCGCGATCAACGGCATGGCACGGTCAAGTGCAAACTGCAGATCCGGCAGTTTCTTTATTCCAGCCGTGCACCTTGTGGGAATCGTGCATAAGGCCACAGCGTGCTTCCGCCGGATGCGATCCGAGTGCTTGATACGCGCCCCGCATTCGCCGAATTGGAAGCATACTCTCTCGCTATGGCCATTACTGATTCGAACATTATCAAGCTTGCGCCGGAAGCCGGCACGCCGGCCTACCGGACTGCGCCCCATAATATCGAGGCCGAACAGGGCCTTCTCGGCGCCATTCTGGTCAACAACGACGCTTTTTACCGCGTCTCGGACTTTCTCGAGCCGAAGCACTTCTTTGAGCCGATCCATCAACTGATCTTCGAAACCGCGTCGAGCATCATCCGCGCCGGCAAGGTCGCTACTCCGGTGACGCTGAAGACCTTCGTTCCGGCGGAAACCGACATCGGCGGCATGACGGTCGCGCAATACCTCGCCCGCCTCGCCGCCGAGGCGACGACGATCATCAACGCGCAGGATTACGGACGGACCGTCTACGATCTCTCGATCCGGCGCGATCTTATTCGCGTCGGCGAAGACATGGTCAATGTCGCGTTCGACGCCCCGGTGGATTTCGCGCCGCGCGCGCAGATCGAGGACGCGGAAAAGAAGCTCTACGACCTTGCCGAATCCGGACGTTACGACGGCGGCTTCCAGAAATTCTCGCAGGCGCTGACGGTTGCGGTGGATATGGCCGCGGCCGCCTATAGCCGCGACGGCAACCTGTCGGGTTTGGCGTCGGGCCTGCGCGATATGGACACCAAGATGGGCGGGCTGCAACAGTCCGACTTGATCGTACTCGCCGGTCGTCCGGCCATGGGCAAGACGGCACTCGCGACCAACATCGCTTTCAACATCGCGCAGAAATGGCGCGGCGAGATACAGCCCGACGGCCAGATGAAATCCGTCGATGGCGGCGTCGTCGGCTTCTTCTCGCTCGAAATGTCCGCCGAGCAGCTCGCCACGCGTATTCTCGCTGAGCGCACCGGCATTTCCTCAAGCTCGATCCGGCGCGGCGGCATCAGCGAGCAGGATTTCGACAAGATCCGTGACCATTCCATCGAGATGCAGAACCTGCCCTTCTATGTCGATGACAGCGGCGGTCTCTCGATCTCGCAACTGACAGCCCGCGCGCGCCGTCTGAAGCGTCAGAAGGGTCTCGACCTGCTGATCATCGATTACATCCAGCTTCTGTCCGGATCGGGCCGGCGCTCTGACAATCGCGTGCAGGAAATCACCGAGATCACAACCGGCCTCAAAGCGCTGGCGAAGGAACTCAGCGTCCCCATCATCGCGCTGTCGCAGCTCTCGCGTCAGGTCGAAAGCCGCGACGACAAGCGTCCGCAACTGTCGGACCTGCGTGAATCGGGATCGATCGAGCAGGACGCCGACGTCGTGCTGTTCGTCTATCGCGAGGAATACTATCTGCAGAGCAAAGAGCCGCGCATCGGCACGCCCGAGCACGAGAAGTGGCAGCTCGATATGTCGCTAGTCCACGGCAAGGCCGAAGTCATCATCGGCAAGCAGCGTCATGGACCGACCGGCACCATCAACCTGCAGTTCGACGCAAGCGTCACCCGGTTCGGCGACCTCGCGGACTCGCAGATGCCCGAGCGATTTGGCTAGGGGATTCGGACTTTCACATACGAAGAGTGTGCTAGGGTCGCAACCAGCTTTGCTGAATCAAACTCGCTGCCAACGTTAGGCCCAATGACTCTCGTGTCCGATCCGAAATCCATCGATAATGCTGCAAACAAGCCCGCCGATGCAGCGCCCGCAAGCGCGACCGGCGTCCTGACCGTCGATCTCGACGCCATCGTCGCCAACTGGCGCAAGCTCAACAGCCAGGCCATCCCCGCGGATTGCGCTGCCGTTGTGAAGGCCGATGCCTATGGTTGCGGAATTACGCAAGTCACGCGCGCGCTGGCCAAGGCCGGCTGCCGGACATTCTTCGTCGCCACGCTTGATGAGGCGCGCGCGGCGCGCGAAGTCACGCCGACCTCCGCCATCTACGTGCTCGACGGATTTTTTCCGGGCTCGGGAGATCAGTATGCGAAGATCGATTGCCGCCCGGTGATCGGCGACGCCACTGAACTCGCCGAGTGGGATGCGTTCCGCACCACCAGCGGCTGGGAAGGCCTTGCCGCAATCCACATCGACACCGGCATGAACCGCCTTGGCTTCCGGATCGCGGACGCGCAGGCGCTGGAGCCGCGCATCAAGAACGGAAACCACGGCTTCTCATTGGTGATGAGTCATCTCGTCAGTGCCGAGGTTCTGGGCGATCCGGTGAACGGGCGGCAGGTCGCGGCCTTCCGCGAAATCGCGTCGGTGTTTTCCGGCGTCCCCGCCTCACTGGCGAATTCGTCCGGAATCTTTCTCGGATCGCAATTCCATTTCGATCTGGTCCGGCCAGGCGCTGCGCTCTACGGCGTCAACCCGACGCCGGAAGCCGACACGCCGATGCTGCCGGCGATCGATCTCAAGGTGCGCGTGGCACAAATCCGCAACATCGAAAAGGGTGAGACCGTCGGCTACGGCGGCACATGGACCGCGCGGCATCCGACGCGCCTTGCCATCGTCACCGCCGGTTATGCCGACGGATACTTTCGCGCGGCGGGCGGCATCGACAATGTGCGCAGCGCCGAGGCGATCGTGGCCGGCCAGCGTTGTCCGATCGCCGGACGCATCTCGATGGACCTGATGACCATCGATGTCACGGCCTTGCCGCCCGGCGCCATCCGCCGCGGCAACATGGTGACGCTGATCGGCGAAGGCATCACGGTGGACGAACTCGCGCATCATTTCGGCACCATCGGCTACGAGGTGCTCACCAGCCTCGGCCGGCGCTACGCGCGCGTCTACAAGGGCGGCGTCTAGAAGCAACAAGGACAAGCGATGCCTGACGTGATGGATTTCAAACCGGGCGATTACAAATTCATCGTCTCGCCCGGTGGACCTTTCTCCAGTGGTGTCGCTGCGCTACCCGGTTTCGCTCTGCGCAGAGTGCGCTTTCTCCGGCCGATCCCAATGGCGGACGGCTTCGCATTCATCAAGAAACATCTTGAGCGTGAAGGCCGGCCGGTCACCGCGCTGGCTGCGTGCGAATTGCGCTCGCCTGCCGCCATGACGGGCGAGCAGTTTCAGGCCTTCAACGGCGAATATCTGAAGACGCTGCATCAATGGGGCTGCAAGGCCGGCGACATCAATCCGCTTGCGCGCAGCAATCTTGCGCCGATCACCGAAGTCCCAAGTGAGGCAATGTTCTTCGCCTTCACTTACACCGTCCCTGAAGCCGGCGCGTCGGGTGACTTCCTGATCTCGGGCAAACCCGAAATCCGCGACGGCGTGACCACCGACCGCATCGTCGGCGGGCGCGACGTGTCATTGAAAGGACTGGAGACCAAGGCGCGCTTCGTCATGAACGCGATGCGCGAACGCGTCGCCGCACTCGGCTGCGACTGGGCCGCCGTGACCGCGGTGCAAATCTACACCGTCCACGACATTCGCCCCCTGCTCGACAGCGTGTTCGCCGAAGACAAAATCAGTCAAATCGGCCTGGCCTGGTATCCGGCGTGGCCACCGGTGATCGGCATGGAATTCGAGGTCGATGTGCGGAGCGTGCGCACCGAACTGGTGATCGACGCGCGTTGAATTCATCATCGCATGGTGCGTCGATGAAAGCAGACAGGAATCCGTGACCGACAGCACCAGGAAAGCATACGCCCTTCGCGATATTCCAGCGGGTGTCTGGGCATTGGGCTTCGTCTCGATGTTGATGGATATCTCATCCGAGATGATCCACGCCCTGTTGCCGGTCTATCTGATCACGGTGCTTGGGACATCGATGGCAACGGTTGGCGTGATAGAAGGAATCGCCGAAGCGACTGCATCAATTATCAAGATATTTTCAGGCGCTCTCTCCGATTGGCTCGGCAAGCGTAAAATGCTCGCGGTGGTCGGCTACGGTCTTGCCGCTTTCACCAAGCCGATATTTCCGCTCGCTCCTACTGTTGGCTGGCTCGTCGCCGCACGTTTCGTTGACCGCATTGGGAAGGGCATCAGGGGCGCACCTCGTGACGCGCTCGTGGCAGACATCGCTCCAGCGCACCTGCGTGGCGCAAGTTTCGGCCTCCGCCAGTCCCTCGATACGGTGGGCGCATTTATCGGCCCGCTGCTGGGTATCGGCCTGATGTGGTGGACGGCTGACAACTTCAAGGCCGTGTTCTGGTTCGCGGTCATCCCCGCCTTTTTGGCTCTGGCGCTGATCGTCCTTGCGGTGCGCGAGCCTGACCGGCCTCAGGGCCTGCGCAGAGTCAAAAATCCAATCAGCCTGACCGAAATCAAGAACCTGAACGCGGCCTATTGGTGGGTGGTGGCGATTGCGACCGCGTTCACGCTGGCACGTTTCAGCGAAGCCTTCCTGATCCTGCGCGCCCAGAATGTCGGACTGCCAATCATGATGGTGCCCGCTGTGCTGGTCGTCATGAACATCGTCTACGCTATCGCCGCCTATCCCGCCGGTGTCATGTCGGATCGCGCTAACCGCATCGTCGTGCTGGCGATTGGTATTGTGTTGCTGGTCGCTGCCGATCTTGCCCTGGCTCTCCTGCCTTCAATCGCTGGCGTTGCATTCAGCGTTGTTCTGTGGGGAGCGCACATGGGCTTTACGCAGGGACTGTTGGCTACGCTCGTCGCGGATACGTCGCCCGCTGAACTGCGCGGCACCGCCTACGGATTTTTCAACCTGCTGGGTGGTCTCGCAATGCTCGCGGCAAGCATCATTGCCGGCGTATTGTGGGATGTGGCTGGGCCGCAAGCGACGTTCTTCGCAGGCGCCGGCTTTGCGCTGATTGCGCTCGTTGGGTTGGTGGCAGTACGCGGAAAAATCAGCGTGAAAACGGGTTGATGATAACGTAGGCGTCGTCCCTCGAGGCGCGCAAGGCGTGCGCGCCTCGATATGACGCTATGCTATCGCTTCACCACGAACCGCTGCGCGCGCTTCCCATTGTCGACTTCGGTCGTGTAGATGTTGCCTTTGGAATCCAGCGCAAGATTGTGGATCCAATGGAAGTCGCCGGCCATGCGGCCGTTGCGGCCGAAGCGTCCGACGATTTCGCCGCTGTCACGCTTCAAGGTACGCACTTCGTTGTTGGCGCCATCGGCATTGAGCAGGAACGTCTGCTTCGGGTCGTTCCAGATTTCCAAATCCCAGACTGAGCCATTCGCCAGCGTGTTCTTCTCGACGAACATCTCCTTCACGAAGGTGCCGTCCTTCTTGAACACCTGGATGCGGTCGTTCTGACGATCGCACACATACACCAGCCCGTCCTTCGCAATCCGTACGCAATGCACCGGATTGCCGAACTGCTGCGACGGTGCGGCGGCGGGATCGTAAGCGCCCACCTTCTCATCCGTCGGCGGCTTGCCGTAGGCGCCCCACATCCGCTTGAACGCGCCGGTCTCGCTGTCGAACACGATGATGCGGTGATTGTAATAGCCGTCAGCAACATAGAGTTCGTTCGCTGCGGCATCGACCGTCATGTTGGCCGGGCGGCCGAGCCGTGTCGTGTCCTTGCTGTCGGTCTGCGGACCGGACTTGCCGATCTGCATGACGAACTTGCCGTCTCTGGTGAATTTCAGAATCTGTCCGTCGGTGTCGCCGTTGCCCGCGAGCCAGACAAAGCCCTTCGCGTCGATGTAGATGCCGTGCTCGTTGAGCGGCCAATCATAGCCGTCGCCCTTGCCGCCCCACGCCTTGATCAGCTTTCCCTGCTGATCGAATTCCATCACCGGCGGTGCGGCCACGCAGCACCTGGAGCGCGGCGGCGTGAAGCTCGCAGCCTTCTCGTCATCGGTCAGCGTGCGCGGCCGCTGCACCACCCAGATGTGATCCTGCGCGTCGACGGCCACGCCCGCCGCCTGCCCCATGATCCAGTTGTTCGGCAGCGGCTTCGGCCATTGCGGATCGACCTGAAACTTCGGCGCGTCGGCGGCATGAACCGCGGTCGCAACAACGAGGCCGGCAAAGGCGGCAATCCATTTCATGCGTCACTCCCTTTTTGCCGCGTCATGCCGGAGAGCCGGTCACGCGCGATCATTGTTTGATCTGTTAAGCGGACGTCGGATAGCAGAACGCAGCATCTCCTTTCGCAACGTGGTGTGGAAGCTCAGGATACCTCTGCTTCGCGGAACTTAGCCATGCCGAGACGCCAGGATCAGACACGCGATTGGCTTGCGGCGGCGTTGGCGGCGAAGGCTGTGCACAGAGGCGGCTGGACGCGAATTTCAGGTTGACTTTTTGCCTGAAATAGCGAACAAAAGAAGAACATTCTAAGGACGGCCTTCTCAGGAATTCTCGATGGCGCGCGCCGCGGTTCTCTCTTTCGTCTGCCAGAACTGTGGCGCGGCCTACAACAAGTGGCAGGGCAAGTGCGAGTCCTGCAGCGAGTGGAACACGCTGTCGGAAGAAGACCCGACCGGCGTGATATCTGTGCCCGCCAACTTGCGCGCCAAGCGCAAGGGCCGCCTGTTCGCGCTCGAGACATTGACCGGCGCCAGCCCCGAGCCCCCGCGCCTGCCGTCCGGCATGGCTGAACTCGATCGCGTGACCGGCGGCGGCTTCGTCCGCGGCTCGGTGCTGCTGATGGCGGGCGATCCCGGCATCGGCAAATCGACATTGCTCACGCAGGCCACCAGCCTGCTCGCCCGCGCTGGGCATCGCGCCGTCTATATCTCCGGCGAAGAAGCTGTCGGCCAGGTGAGGCTACGCGCAGAGCGTTTGGGTTTAGCCAACGCCGCCGTACAGCTCGCCTCTGAGACCTCTGTCGAAGACATCATTGCCACGCTGTCCGAAGGCAAACCCCCGCGCCTCGTCGTGATCGACTCGATCCAGACCATGTGGACCGACACGGTTGAATCCGCACCGGGCACCGTGACGCAGGTCCGCGCCTCAGCGCAGGCGCTCATTCGCTTCGCCAAGAAATCCGGCGCGGCGCTCATTCTCGTCGGCCACGTCACCAAGGACGGCCAGATCGCAGGCCCGCGCGTGGTCGAGCACATGGTCGATGCGGTGCTGAGTTTTGAAGGTGAAGGCTCGCAACAGTTCCGCATCCTGCGTGCGGTGAAGAACCGCTTCGGCCCCACCGATGAAATCGGTGTGTTCGAAATGACCGGTCTCGGCCTACGCGAGGTTTCCAATCCGTCTGAACTGTTCCTGTCGGAGCGCGATCTCGGCAGCCCTGGAACCGCCGTGTTCGCCGGCATCGAGGGCACACGCCCGGTGCTGGTGGAATTGCAGGCTCTGGTCGCGCCAACGACGCTGGGAACGCCGCGGCGTGCCGTGGTGGGTTGGGATTCAAGCCGCCTCTCGATGGTTCTTGCGGTGCTTGAAGCACATTGCGGCGTCAAGCTCTCCGGCTACGACGTCTATTTCAACGTCGCCGGAGGCCTGCGTATCAACGAGCCAGCAGCCGATCTGGCCGCCGCAGCAGCACTGGTGTCGTCGCTGGTGAATGCGCCGCTGCCGGTCGATGCGGTCTATTTCGGTGAAATCTCGCTGTCCGGCGCGGTGCGCCCGGTGGCCCAGACCTCTGCGCGTCTCAAGGAAGCCGCCAAGCTCGGCTTCGGCCGTGCCGTGCTGCCCGAGAGCGCTCGCGGCGATGCGGGCGGCGACGCAGGCTTGTCGCTTTCCAGCGTCGGTTCGCTGACCTCGCTCGTTGCCGATATCGCCGCAAAGGGCCGTAAAGCCACAGGTGCTGCAAAAACCTCCGCTCCGGACCGATTCAGCCGTGAAGACGGCTAAAGCGGGATGACGGGTGTATGACCGGGCGCTATATAACCCGCGCCCGGCCGCGACTTCGAAACGTGTCAGCCAGCCCGCCGATACCGTCCGTTAACTGAATCGGACGATCAATGGGAGTGATGCGTTTTTGACGGTGTGATGCTGGGGTTTGCGGGTTCCCGGCCCTTGCGGGACGTGCCATATGGCCGTCAGCTATCCGGGCGCAAATCACCCGATTCGGGGCTTTGAAACTGAAAGCGGACCTGACCAGCCGATGCCGATAACGCTTCTCGACATTATCGTTCTTGCCGTGATGCTGTTGTCGGGCCTTTTGGCGATGATCCGCGGATTCATGCGCGAGATCCTGTCGATCGCCGCGTGGGGCGCAGCCGCCCTCACCACGCTCTATGCCTATCAGAAGCTGCTGCCGATCGCGAAAACCTACTTCAACAACGACACCGTCGCGGCCATCGCCGTGGTGGCCGGCGTGTTCATCCTGACGCTGATCGTGGTCTCGATCATCACCGTGCGCATCTCGGACATGATCCTGGATTCGCGGATTGGCGCGCTCGACCGCACGCTCGGCTTCCTGTTCGGCCTCGCTCGCGGTCTGTTGATCATGGTTGTCGCGTTTTTGTTCTTTGCCTGGCTGGTGCCGGACAAACAACAGCCCGAATGGGTCCGTAATGCCAAGTCGCGGGTGATGTTGCAGGGAACCGGCGATTGGCTGATGTCGCTCTTGCCGGACGACCCCGAGAACACCATCTTGAAGAGGTTCAAGAAAAAGGGCGACGAGGAGCAGACCGATGCTGCTCCCGAACCGCGCACGACGGCAACGGTGGGGAACGACGGCGGGTATGGAAAATCGGCTCGTGACGGGCTGAAGCAGCTGATCGAAGGCAAAGCCGCAGGACGCTAGTCCTGTCTCACACAAGGGCGCGGTGGACCATATGAAAAACCCTTCTGGCGACGCGAATTCCACCCCGCCGCAAAACCCTGACTACGACTGGGATCTGGACAAGGATCTCAACGGCGACACGCTCCGCGAAGAGTGCGGCGTGTTCGGCATTTTCGGCCACCCGGATGCCGCAGCCATCACGGCCCTCGGCCTTCACGCCCTTCAGCATCGCGGCCAGGAAGCCGCCGGCATCGTCACTTACGACAACGGCCGTTTCCATTCCGAACGCCGCCTCGGTCTCGTCGGCGACACCTTCTCCCGCGCCGATGTGATCGAGCGCCTGCCCGGCAACACCGCCGTCGGCCATGTCCGTTATTCCACCACCGGCGGCACCATCCTGCGCAACGTGCAGCCTCTGTTCGCCGAACTGAACGCAGGTGGCTTTGCCGTCGCTCACAACGGCAACCTCACGAACGGCCTGACGCTGCGGCGTGAACTGGTCCGCCACGGCGCGATGATGCAATCCACCACCGACACCGAGGTGATCTTGCATCTGGTCGCGCAGTCCAAGCGCGGCCGCTTCATCGAGCGTTACATCGAGGCCCTGCGCGCCATCGAAGGCGCCTATGCGCTGGTCTCGCTCACCAACAAGAAGCTGGTGGGCGCACGCGATCCGCTCGGCATCCGTCCATTGGTGCTCGGCGAACTCGACGGTTGTCCCATCCTCGCGTCGGAAACCTGCGCGCTCGATATCATCGGCGCAAAATATGTCCGCGACATCGAGCCTGGCGAAGTGATCGTGTTCGACGAACACGGCCAGGAAATTCACAAACCGTTCCCGCCGCAACCACCCCGCCCCTGCATCTTCGAATACATCTATTTCGCCCGGCCTGACTCCGTTGTCGGCGGCCGTTCGGTCTATGAGGTCCGCAAGGCTTTCGGCGCGCAGCTCGCGCGCGAAAACCCGGTCGAGGTGGACGTGGTGGTGCCCGTGCCGGATTCCGGCGTGCCCGCTGCCGTCGGCTACAGCCAGTTCTCCGGCGTGCCGTTCGAACTCGGCATCATCCGCAACCACTATGTCGGCCGCACCTTCATCCAGCCGACCCAGAGCGTGCGCGAATTGGGTGTGCGCATGAAACACGCGCCCAACCGCGCCGCCATCGAGGGCAAGCGCATCATCCTGATCGACGACTCGCTGGTGCGCGGCACCACGTCGAAAAAGATCGTGCGCATGATGCGCGACGCCGGCGCGAAGGAAGTCCACTTCCGTCTCGCCTCGCCACCGATCATCAATCCCGACTATTACGGCATCGACCTGCCGGACCGTGGCGGACTTCTGGCCGCGACCCATACGCTTGAAGAAATGCGCGACATCATCGGCGCAGACTCGCTGGCCTTCCTGTCGATCGACGGCATGTATCGTGCCATGGGCGAACCGGGCCGCGATCCTGCGAATCCGAAATTCGCCGATCACTGCTTCACCGGCGCCTATCCGACCCATCTCACCGACCAGACCCAGGTCGAACAGCCGCAACATCAGCTCTCGCTACTGGCTGAAGCGAGCTGATCTTCGACGCTCCGCTCGTCGTGTGTGCGCCCGGCCTCAGCCGGCCCGCCTCCGCGCGAGCCAGACTGTCAGGCCGCCGCATTCCTGATCTTCAGGCACGAAACGCACGACGTCGAACCCATGCGCGTCGGCGAGCGCCTCGTAGTCTGCCGGATCAAGGCTCGCGTGATACAGGGCCTCGCCCTGATATTCGCCGATCGCCTCGCCCGCGCCTGGCCCGCTGGTAAACATCAGCGCCGCTCCCGGCTCGGCATGGGCGCGAAAGACCGCCCACATCGCACACTGATCGTCCGGCGTCAGATGGAAAAAGCTGTTCCAGGCGATGATGCCGCCAAAACGACGGTCAAGGCTGAGATCGCGCATGTCGGCCACGATCCAGGTCTGCGCAGGAAATCTCGAACGACACAGGGCGATCAGCGTCGCGGATGAATCCACGCCTGTAACGCGATGCCCTGCGTCAATCAGGAAGTGCGCGACCGGCTCGCCCGATCCGCATCCGAGATCAAGCACGTCCGCACCCTCCGGCATCACCGCCCTGAAACGTTCCATCCACGCGCGCTCGACCAGCCACTTACCCCGCTCGCGGTCAAAGGCGACCGCATGGCGCTCATGCAATGCTCCGATATTTTTGGATGCAGGATGCCAGGGCATCGGCGGCTCGTCCTTCACAAGGTCCGCGCCATGTATCGCGCATCGTCGTCGCAATAGCTGCGCAGCTTTTCCGCCAGCGCCGGAACAACCGTCTGCGCAAAACCTTGACGCTGCCAGAATTCCGCCGATCCGTTCACCGCCACCAGAGACATGGTGTGCAACTCCCTCTCGCGGGCATGGTCTGCAAGTTTCTTGACGATCCATGTGGCCGCGCCGGTCCCGCGCGCCTGCGGCGCGAGCGCGAGATCGTGGATGTAATACGTCGACGGCGGCGCAGGCAGTTTGCCGAGCAGGGCATTGAGCGCCGGCGCATCGTGTGCTCGCCATGGATGGCTGACCACATAGGCCGCGATCCCCTCCGCCGCTGCATAGACATGGCAGCCGTCCGGGTAAAGTTTCAGCCGTTCGGCGAAGACCGCGTCGTCTTCCGGATAGGCCTGATGAATGGTGGCGGAGAGCGCGCAGGTGGCTGGAAGATCGGCCACCGTCATGGGCCGCCACCGGGCGGCGGAAGGATCGTGCAGGGTCATGGCAGCCGTCTAGCATAAATCATACTGTCCTGCCCGGGGCTTGTCTCAGCCGGTCACGTCTGTAAAACCCTGTCGGAAACAATGAATGCCCGGTTCATAGGCGAGCGAAAGAGACGCTGTTCTCTTAACGGCTATGCTTCGGGCAGAACAATTTAGAGACAGCGCCTCGCAAATGACCAAACCCCTCACCTCCCGCATCGCTCTTGTCACCGGCGCATCGCGCGGCATCGGCTACGCCACGGCGCGCGCGCTGGCGCGGGCCGGCGCGCATATCGTTGCCGTGGCGCGGACGCAAGGCGGCCTCGAAGAACTCGACGATGCCATTCGCGCCGACGGCGGCACCACGACGCTGGTGCCGCTCGACATGACCGACCTCGACGGCGTCGCACGCCTCGGCGCGGCGCTGCACGAGCGCCACGGTAAGCTCGACATTCTCATCGGTAATGCAGGCGTCGCGGGGACATCCTCGCCACTGGGTCACACCGATCCGAAATTCTGGGACAACGTGATGGCGGTGAACGTCACCGCCAATTTCCAGTTGATCCGCTGCATGGAGCCGCTGCTGCAAAAATCCGACGCCGGACGCGCGGTGTTCATCACCTCCGGCATCGCCAGCAAGGCCACCGCCTATATGGGCCCCTACGCCGCATCCAAAGCCGCACTCGATGCGCTGGTGCGTGTGTGGGCGAACGAGACCGCGACAACGCCGATCCGCGTCAACCTGTTCAGCCCTGGACCGATCCGCACCCGCATGCGCGCCACCGTGATGCCGGGCGAAGATCCGATGATCCTCGATACACCTGAACAGGTTGCGGAGTTCATCGTGCCGATGTGCGCGCCGTCATGGACCGATAGCGGAAAATTCTTCGATTATCCGTCGAAGACGCTGATGAGCTTTCGTCCGCCTGTCGTCGCGTAATCGCCGGTCGCCTCCCTCTCGATCTCATATCAACTGCCTCCGGTTGACTCTCTTCGGGCCGCGCTATTCAATTTGCGCAAGCTGGCACAAAGAGGCTGGCGCATACCGGAGGGGAAACAGAATGACGTCCAGAATTTTTGCTGCGCTCACCGTTGCAGCCCTCGCGTTCACGGGTACGCCCGCATTTGCAGGCGACCCGAGCGGAACGTGGCTGCGGGATACCGGCGCGTCGCGCGTCAAGATCGGGCCATGCGGTGGCGGCGCTTACTGCGGCTCGCTTGTCTGGCTCAAGCCAGGCATCGAGACGCCTGCCAAGGTCGGCCAGCGCATCTTCTACGACATGAAGCCGGATGGCGCGGATTCGTGGAAAGGCTCGGCGTTCAACCCGGAAGACGGCAAAACTTATTCCGGCAAGATGTCGCTCTCGGGCGGCACGCTGACGACTGCGGGATGCGCCATGGGCGGGATGATCTGCAAGTCCTCGACCTGGACGCGGGCGAACTAACAAGCGGCATTATGAATCCCGTTGCATGATGCCGTTCAGCGTACAAACGACATCATGCGACGGATCATATAGTCGACGCTGCCGTGATGGTGACGATGGCCACGCGCGCGGCGCGGCGAATCCTCATCGTTCTGGGCCATTATCTTCTCGTCCGCAGCGCTCACCCGCTTCGGGCCGATAGCATCGAAACTCGCCTTCTGCTCGTCGTTGAGTGAGCTATAGAAACTGTCCAGAGGCGCGCGGACCGTCTTCACTGCTTGCAGCATGGTGTCGAGCCGCTTGCCCACGGCCGCAAGCCGCGCAGGCGGCGTGTTCGCGTTCTCGGTCTGGCATGACGATTTCAACATATCGGATGCCTTGGCCGCAGCGCTTTGAAGCGCCTCGAGTCCTTTGCGCTGGCCGTCGGTCGGCTTCACCGATTGGTCGATCATCGCACCCGGCCAGTCCGTCAGGCCCGGTTGCGAGACGTCGCAACTCGCTTGCGCCGTGGTCGCAGACTGGCTGGCCCGTGCGGGCCGCTCCCGCGCTGCGAGCGCGTTGAACTTCGCTTTCTGCTCATCACTGAGCAGTCCGTAAAATTTCCCAAGAGGCGGCTGCACCACCTTCACCGCTGCGATCATTGCCTCGATGCGCTGCTGCATCACCGCGAGGCGGCGCGGCGCTGTCAACGCAATGTCCGTCGGGCACGCCGCCTTGATGTCCTGCCCCGCCTTCAGCGACGCATTGGCGAGATCGTCGAGTGCCGCGCGCTGCGCATCGTCCGGCTGCAGCGCCTTTTGAATCTCGTCGATCGGCAATCCAGCGATGTCGCGGCTGTCCTCGCCACACATCTGCGTCAGTCCTGACCGATCGCTCGAATTTGCCGAAGCATAGGAATCGCTGGCGGTTCTGCTTCTGCCTGCATACCTCGGAAGGTAGCCGCCGTAGGCAGCGAGATCGTCGTATCCGTAGGGCGCAAATAGTCCGGCATAGATGTCGGGATACCCGTAGTCCCAGAAGGCTGCGTCATAGTCGTAGCCCCAGAGCGAATAACCATAGATGTCATAGAACGCGAACGGCCAGAACACCGGGCCGACCCAACCGAATCCGCCGTGGCGATGCCGCCACCAGCCGTTGTGGTTATGCCATCCCGCCGTCGCCACGCGCGACGTCACCAGCGCGCGGGTTGCGGGATTATGCAACGAACGGGAGTTGCTCAGCGCGCGATTGACTGAACGTGTGTTCAGGGCGTTCCGGACTGCTCTTGAATTCGTTGTCGTGTTCACGGCGCGCACACGGGCAGCCGATGTATTTGCAAAGTTTCGTGCCCCGCCGCGCGTTGCGTTCACGCGTGCACTGCGCCCCGCATATCCGCGATGGGCATAGGCCCTGCCTCCGCCTCTAAAGGCGGGCCTTGAATATGAACGGGAGAAGTTGGGCCGGGCGCTGAAAGCGCGCCCGCCGCCCATCCGCATGCCACCACCATGGAAACCGCCGCCGTGAAATCCCCCACCGTGGAATCCTCCGCCCCCGTGAAAGCCGCCGCCACCTCCATGAAAGCCGCCACCACCGCCTCCGCGGCCTCCACCTGGCCTCGCTGATGCGGCATCAAAGACGCCGACCGAGAGCACAACGGCAAAAAACAAAGCAACAAGAGCGGATTTCAGGAGCGACGTCATGGCAACCTCCGCGACATCCGTGCGGCTGCAAAATATCACCCAACCGGGCGCAACCTTGATTCAATTCGTCAGGAGGCAAATTGTTCCAGCGACAGGAAGGGCAGACGCTACGATGTCATGCGGGTGTCACGTTTTCCGCTCGCACTCATGCGCGAACGGATCGACCTCTCGCGCAGCGCGATGCGGATCGCGCCGGACCGGTTTTTCGCAACGTCGGCACCCGACACGGCTAATGAAAAAACCGCCAGTTTCCCGAAGGACACTGGCGGCCAACCCCCAGCCGAATGGGGTCATCGTCCAAAAACTGGAGTAAATGGACGAACCGCAACCAAGATGAATGTTCAGGCCAACGCAATGGGCGATATCGCCGCGCCCCGTTAAAACTGCCAATCTGGTTAAAACAACAGTTCTTGAAGCGACAGTTCTATGACAGACGCTTGCGCTTATGCGCGAACGGATTGGCCTTCTCGCGCAGGGTGATGCGGATCGGCGTGCCGGGCAGTTCGAAGAAGCCGCGCAGGCTGTTGACGAGATAGCGCAGGTAGGATTCTGGCACCGCGTCGGCGCGCGAGCAGAACACCACGAAACTCGGCGGTCGCGCCTTGGTCTGCGTGATGTAGTTGAGCTTGAGCCGCCGCCCCGACACCGCCGGCGGCGGATTGTTCTGAACGGCCTGCTCGAACCAACGATTGAGCGATGCCGTCGAGGCCCGCCTATTCCAGACGCCATAGGCGTCTTCGATCGCGCTCATCAGCCGGTCGATGCCCTCGCCCATCATGCCGGACACCGCGACCACCGGCATGCCGCGCACCTGCGGCAGCAGATGGTCAGCATCCTCGCGCAGCTTCGCGATCTGGCTCGGCGCGCGGTCCATCAGATCCCACTTGTTGACGGCGATCACGATGGCGCGGCCTTCACGCTCGATCAGATCGGCAAGGCGCAGGTCCTGCTCCTCGAATTTGTTTTGCGCGTCCATCATCAGCACGACGACTTCGGCGAAACGCACCGCGCGCAGGGCGTCGGAAACCGACAGCTTCTCTAGCTTGTCCTCGATACGCGAACGCCGCCGCAGGCCCGCGGTGTCGAACACGCGAAACTCGCGGCCCTTCCACGTCACGTCGACGGCGATGGAGTCGCGCGTCGTCCCAGCTTCAGGGCTGGTGAGCAGACGCTCCTCGCCGAGCAGACGGTTGATCAGCGTCGACTTGCCTGCATTGGGACGTCCGAGCACCGCGACGCGGATCGGGCGCGCCGAAAGATCTTCGTCGGTACCGTCGACATTCTCGAACGCATCCGGATCTTCGTCGTCATCGTCGCTTTCGACCGGCTCCGGCATCAGCACGCGCAACGCGTCGTAGAGATCGCTGAGACCTTCGCCGTGTTCGGCGGAAATCGGAATCGGATCGCCAAGCCCGAGCGCGTAGGATTCCATCGCGCCGGCCTCGCCTGCCTTGCCCTCGCTCTTGTTGGCGACCAGCACCACCGGCTTGTTGGCGCGCCGGGCGAAATCGGCAAACGCACGGTCGGTCGGCGTAAGACCGGCACGGGCGTCGAACACAAACATCAGTGCGTCAGCAGACGCGATCGCAACCTCGGTCTGTTCCTGCATGCGCGCCGTCAGCGAGCCGCGTTCGCCCTTGTCGAGACCCGCAGTGTCGATGAGCGTGAATTCCAAATCGCCGAGGCGGCCAGCGCCTTCACGCCGGTCACGCGTCACACCCGGCTGGTCATCGACGAGCGCCAGCTTCTGTCCAACCAGACGGTTGAACAGCGTCGATTTGCCGACATTGGGCCGCCCGATGATGGCGATGGTGAAAGACATGTGTGATCCGTTCGCCCTTTACGGACCCGGTGTCAATAAAACCGTCCGGTGAAACAGCGCGGCCCCGGATGGGATGGCGCTCATTGTTGAAAGAACTAGCGCGCAAAGCCCCCGCTCGGCAGCGGCGCCGGGAACGGAGACGATGACTGCTGTTGCGCGGGCGCAGGCGGCGGAGCCTGCCGGGGTTGCGCTTGCTGCGGCTGTGCCTGATCGGGTTCGGCATCGGGCGGCGGCGCGGTGATGCGGGTCCGCTTCGGCTTCTTCATCTTCGGCGCTGCCACGTTGGGATCGTCTACAGGCTGAGGGAATGGTTCAGCCTCGCGTGGCGCACTGGCGTGGGCATTGGACTTCGAGGCTGCCCGTCGCGACTTCGGCTCCGGCGCTGGCGGCGGCGCGACGTCGGCTACCGGAGGCTGGTCCTGCTGCTGTTGCTGCGCGCCCTTGTAGAGGTCCTTCGGCACCCCCTGCTCGACACCCGGAACGCCCTCGGGGAAAACAGGTTTGCGTTCGCCCGGCAGCTTCTTCTTTGTGTCCAGCCAATCCATCATATCGGTCGGATCGAAAGTGCCGTTGGAGCAACCCGCGAGCGCGAGCGCAATCGAGGCGAGAACGGTAGCGGCAATCAGGCGTTGCGGGCGGCGCATCGATATCTCACTTCAACTCTGACTCAGCCGGCCCGGACTTGAACGCAACCCGAAGCGCGACACTTTTCTGGAAAGATTGTGCCCCAACGATCTTAACTTTTCGCCGCTGGCGGCAGCAAAGCCTGCAACGCCTCGGAGCGGCTGCGTATGCTCGCCGGCGTCCGCGGATCGTTGCCGATCATGTCCAGCCACTGGCGGGCAGCGGTCGCGTCGTTGGCGCGCCATGCCGACAGTGCGAGAAGCTCGCGCGCGGTATGCCTGTACGTGCGGTCCTCGCCCGACGCAGGCTCAAGGCGCTGACGCATGGCGGCATAGGGCTCAGCCTCCATAAGCAGGCCGGCCGCGCGAATCCGCGCAAGGTCCTGTTCTGAGGCGGAAACAGCCGGATCAGCGGCAATGGCGTCGTAAAGCTTGCCCGCAGCCTGGGGATCGCGGGTGGCGGCTTCCGCTGCCGCACGCAGCCGTGCCAGCCCCCGGTAGCCCTTGGATCCGTCAGCGGCGATCTTGGCAAAGGCGGCCTCGGCTTCGGCGCTCTTGCCCTGCTCGGACAGGGAAATCGCGGCCTCGAAAGCCGATCCGGCCTCGGCCGCCTTCTTGGCCTCGAGATACATGTAGCCACGCCATCCCCCGACGGCGGCGACAATCAGAATCGCCCCGGCAACGAGGACGATCGAATAACGGTCCCACAGCTTCTTGAGCTGTTCGCGCCGCAGGTCTTCGTCGATTTCATTAAATATTTCAGACACTTAATTGTCCCGCCCGGCATGTTTTGGAAGATTTGTGAAAACACCGCAAACCGCGCAGCCGGCGCGGCTCCCCGAAAGTGACGGCGGCGATACAGTACCGGTATGGCAACGACAAGGCAAAACCAGCCAGATCAGAGCGTTAGCACCCAGCGGCTGCGGCCTCGCCGTCAGCTGGCAGGGCAAACGACCAGGGCGTCACGCCGATAGGGCCACCAATCGTCACAAATTCGAAGCCATTTCGTTCAGGATGAAACCACGTACAACCCTGAAAACATTGCTTTTCCGCCCCCCAATGGCTAAAAGGCCACTGATCGGAGATTCCATGCCTTACAACTTTTCGATAAACGAAGACGTTCATCACCAAAGCCAGGGACCGCAAGGCCGGGCCGAGAAGACGCGGTCGAACGTCTACACGATCGTCAGCCGCATGCCGGTCGAGGCGGATGGACGTCTGCGATACCGCATCCGCAGCAAAACCGAAAACATCGAACGGATCGTCACCGAAGAGCAGCTCAGCCGCTCGCAGTAAGCGAGCGAGCTTGCGCTTCTACGCCGAGGCGTAGGACGATTCGATTATTGCTGCCCTGACGCCTCCGCCCCGCAACAGTCTGCCGCAACATCAGGCGCGCCACGCCCCGAACGCCAATCGGATGGCGTGCAGCCGTATCGCTTGCGGAATACCCTGTTGAAATACGAGACATCGTTGAAGCCGCACTTGAGCGCGATGGCGCTGATGGAGTGACCACGCGCATCGGGGTCGATCAACATCCGTGACACGTTCTCAAGACGAATCTCGAGAACGTATGTCGTGAACTTCTCTTTTTCAGCCGTGAACAGCTTTCTCACGTAACTCGACGAAATCCCCTGATGCGCCGCGATGTCGGCCAGACAAAGCGCAGGATTGTCGATGTTCGCGATGATGTACGTTTTGATCGCGCTCATTCGGGAAACGCGACTGACGAAAAAACCATCTTCCATGCAACACCGTCCCATCGGGGCGAAGGCCGCCCCAAGGGTGTGTCGCTCGGCGAACAGCCCGGGTTCAAACGAGTCCGCGTGACGCTGTTCGTGAATCATATCTCGCGCGCACGCGCGTTGTGGCTCAAAGGAGACAGAAACCGCAAATCACCGAAATATCTGCGCAATTCGAGAACCAGTCCCGCCCAGTCCAAGCCGTCCCTTCCCGCATCAGCTAACGGTCAGGGCATCAATCCAATTGATACTGAAAACGGATACTGGAAATGAAATTCGAATGGCGCACCGGCTTGGCTTTGATCCTCTTTCCGCTGGCATCGTCCGCCTATGCCGCCGATCTTGATCGATCATATGTCAAGGCTCCGCCGGCCATAGATCCGCCCGTCTACTGGAGCGGCTTCTACGTTGGCGGGACAGTGGGCGCAGCCTGGAGCACCAACAAGATACGGCTCAATGCCGTGGACAACGGCCTTCCGGCTCAGTTTCAGGAGGATGGGCCGAACGTGAGCGCGTTCGGATCAGACAACTTCAGCCGGACGAATGTCATTTTCGGCGGCAAGGCCGGATACAATCAGCAAGTGTCGGGCAATTGGGTGTTGGGTATCGAAGCCGATATTTCCTCTCTGCGCTTCAGCCAGTCGACCTCGAAAACCGGCAATCCGTTTGTGACCTTTCCTGGCGGCTCTGCAACCTTCAACACCAGCGTGTCGACCGACTGGGTTGCCACTCTTCGCCCACGTATAGGATATGCGTTCGGCCGTGGCCTCTTCTACGCAACGGCGGGCGCAGCGTTCGGCAACGAGCGTTTTGCAAATACTTATGCTGACTTTGCCAACCACGGGTTCGGATTCGGCAGCGCCTCCAGTGCAGCTTCCGCCATCAAGGCAGGCTGGGCGGCAGGCGCCGGTATCGACTACGCCCTGTCGAACAACTGGATCGTCAGCATCGAATATCTTCACATCGATCTCGGCAAGGTGCGTGCCTCAGGTGCCATTTCCGATACCGGCGGGACAGTCGATTCATCGCTCAACTTTTCCAGCAAACTCGAAAGCGACATCGTCCGCGCTGGTATTGCCTATAAATTCGGTGGCCCCGTCGTCGCGAGATACTAGTCTGCTCCCTTCGACTTTAAGAATTCAAAGCCCGGCCTCGCGCCGGGCTTTTTCATCACTCGCATGCTTCGCGATGGAGCGCGGATTGTCGCGCTGTCAGCACTTGCGCGGCGAACGGTGCGAAATCGCATTTCCAAAGCTGAGGGATTTAGGCCAACAATACTGACATACCTCTCTCTAAATTGCTGTCTGTGCGTGACTTATCGGTAACAGCCATCAGCCTCCTTCTGTGATGGTATTCACTTAAGGGCGTTTGCCGCTCGACTGCCGATATTCAAGATATTTAACGGAGAGCATCATGCGGAAATTACTCGCGACAGCGGCCGTCTTGGCCTTCGCAATCAGCAGTGCCACTGCTGCAGACTTGGCCCCGCGCTACACCAAAGCCCCTCCAATTCCCGCTCCTGTCTGGAGCTGGACCGGCTTCTACGTCGGCGGTCACGTCGGCGGCGGATGGAGCGACGGGAGCGCGCGCACTACGATCACCGGGATTGGCGGCCTCGACACGGCGGTGTTGGGTCAGAACGGCAGCGGCGTCGTCGGCGGCGGCCAGATCGGATACAATTGGCAGTTCGCACCGAACTGGGTCCTCGGTATCGAAGGCGACGTTTCCGGAACCGGCATACGCAAGACGACCGTCGCTCCGATAACTGCCGGCGGTATCCCCATTGGTATCGGCTTCAACCAGATCGCCGAGCGCGACTTCACCTGGCTGGCGACCGTGCGGGGCCGGTTTGGCTATGCAGCGGATCGCTGGCTTATCTATGCAACGGGCGGCGGCGCATGGGGCGAAGCGAATTATACGGCGGGCCCAACCTTCCCCGGGGCCTTTAATCCTGCAACATTCAGCAGCACGAAGTCCGGATGGACCGCGGGCGGCGGCGTTGAATATGCCGTCACCAACAACTGGACTGTAAGGGCTGAATATCTCTACTACGACCTCAGCGGTACAACTTTCGTGAATCCCGGCCCCGCGCCAGCCATCTCGGCAACCACAAGGTGGGATCACACTCGACTTAACGTCGTTCGCGCGGGTGTGAACTACAAGTTCTAATCACTGAACGGCGCGGCATCACAGCCGCGCCGGATGACTTGTTCGATTTTCTTCTCCGGTTCTCAAACTTTCAGCCCGGCCTCGCGCCGGGCTTTTTGTTGCGGCGGTCTCAAGTCGCTTTTGAGACCGCGTCTCTGACAACTAGGCCTTCGGCTTGATGCCGTAGACATGCTCCGGTCCGGGAAACGCGCGCGAGCGGACTTCACGGGCGTAGTCCTGAATCGCAGCCTCGATGCCGGGTCCGAGATTGCCGTAGCGCTTGACGAACTTCGGCACCCACGGCGACAGACCGAGCATATCTTCCAGCACCAGCACCTGCCCGTCGCAGGCATTGCTGGCGCCGATGCCGATGGTCGGGATCGAGACAATCTCTGTGATGCGACGCGCGAGCGGCTCAGCAACGGCTTCCACAACCATCGAGAAAGCACCGGCCTGCGCGACCGCGCGGGCGTCATCCTGAAACGGACCGCTGCCGTTCTCGCCCGCCGCGATCTTGATGGCTTCGTCCTTGCCCTGCGACTTGAAGCTGCCCAGCGTGTTGATCGACTGCGGCGTCAGACCGATATGTCCCATCACCGGAATGCCGCGCGTGGTCAGAAACTCGATGGTCTCCGCCATGCGCGCACCACCCTCCATTTTCACCGCTCCGCAATGGGTCTCCTTGAGAATGCGCGCGGCGGAATGAAACGCCTGCTCCTTGGAGGCCTCATACGATCCGAACGGCATATCCACCACGACGAGCGCTTCCTTCGAGCCGCGCATGACCGCGCGGCCTTGCAGGATCATCATCTCGAGCGTGACCGGCAACGTCGTCTCGAAACCGTGCATCACGTTGCCGAGCGAATCGCCGACGAGAATGACGTCGCAGTAACGATCGACCAGCGCGGCGGTATGCGCGTGGTACGACGTCAGCATCACGATCGGTTCGCCGCCCTTGCGCTTGAGAATATCTGGCGCGGTCTTGCGCTTCACCGCTGTCTGCACGGACATGTCTTAAACTCCAATCACAGGAACGCCGATAACCAAAGGATGGAACGCAAACGCCAGCGCGACATAGACCACAACGCCGACCGCAACCGCGATCAGGTCGTTGCCCACGCCGCCAACTGGAATCGGCGGAGCGCCGGGATCCGCGCGTCGCTTGAGCGAGATGCGATCGTATACCGCCCAGGCAAGAACCGATCCGAACAGGATGATCGAGCCAAGATCGCCGTTGGCGAGAAGATGAAGCACCGCCCATAGCTTCACACCAGCGAGCATCGGATGCTTCACCGTGGTGTAGATACGGCCGCGAATATAGGACGCCACCACCAGGATGACCGCGGGCAGCATCAGCGCCAGCGCGATGTGCCGCATGGCGACCGGCGGATACCAGACGTTGATCCAACCCGTCGCACGGTAGATGCTGAAGCCCCATGCGATCAGCGCAATGCCGGCGAACGAAATCAGTGCATAGAGAATCTTGTAGCCGCTCTCGCCCAGCCGCGCGATCAACGCCGCGCGCGTGTCGCGCAGCGTCGTGAGAACGTGGACGCCGAGAAACAGCGCCAGCCCGGCTATGAGGATCAACAAGCCCATCTGTCCCCCTCCCGCGTTGCGCGGGCCGCAGCTTTGAGCTGCTTTCCGAAGCGTTTCCACCGTGCGCCCGTCCTGATAGTGTCCGGCGGCGCAGTGCCCCGGTATCATTTTTAGGGCCCGGCGCGCAATGCCGCTCCCGCATCGCAACCCTGCCCGAAGTTCCTCCCGGCCTCATGAAATCACTTGCAATCGCCGCACTCGCGCTGGCTCTCACAGCATCCGCCCAGAATGCCCGCGCGGCCGAGCCGGCCTGGCCGCCGAAAATCGTGAGAATCGTGGTGCCTTATGGACCGGGCTCCACGCCCGACCTTGTGGGGCGGATCGTCGCCGACGACCTGCAGGCGCGTCACCCCGGCTCGAGTTTCATCGTCGAGAACAAGCCCGGCGCCGGCGGCAATATTGGCACCGATGCGGTGGCCAAGGCCGCGCCTGATGGCGCGACCCTCGGCATCAGTCTCGGCGGGCCCCTTGCGATCAACACGCTGCTGTTCTCAAAGCTGCCTTACGATCCCGCGAAGGACATCGCACCGATCACGATGCTGACCTCACTGCCGAGCGTGCTGGTGGTGCCCGCGAGCCTGAACGTCAACACGGTCGCGGAGTTCATCGCGGCGCTGAAGCGCGACGGCGCCAAGCTCGCGTTCGGCTCGATCGGCGCAGGCTCGCTGTCGCATCTGACCATGGAAGCGATCGCGCAGCGCGCAGGCGCTACAATGGTGCATATTCCCTATGGCAGTTCGCCGCAGGCGGTGACCGCCGTGATCCGTGGCGACGTTCAGGCCGCGTGTCTGCCCGCCATCGCAGTGACGCCGCAGCTCGCAGGCGGCCAGGTGAAAATCCTCGCGGTCGCGACGGCGCAGCGTTCGCGTTTCCTGCCGAATGTGCCGACGCTGAAGGAATCCGGCATCGACGTGGAGTCGGATGCATGGAACGCGCTGATCGCTCCTGCTGGCACGCCGTCCGCCATCATCGCGCAGATCAACGACGAAGTGCACGACGCGCTGATCAAGCCGAGTTCGCGCGAACGGCTAGAAACCCAGATGATGGAGCCGGCGCCATCGACCCCCGCAGGGCTGCGCGCCCGCATGGACGCCGAGATCAAGCTGTGGTCCGATGTCATTAAGCGAGGGGATATCAGGATCAACTAGGATGGTCTGTTCTCCCGGCGAACAAGAAACTGCAAGGGAACAGTCGCATGACCACGACGGAAACCGTCGCCTTCGAGCGCAGCCACGACATCCTCATCGACGCGCCGGCGAAAGCCGTGTTCGACTACGTCACTAATCCGCAATCGTGGCCGGAATGGTTGGCGGCGTCGCATTACATCGACAGTGAAAATCGCCCGCTTGAAACCGACGAACTGTTTCACGAGAAGTGGCATATTCGTTCCGGCGAAGTGTCGCTGAACTGGATCGTCAAGGAATGCAACGGCCCAAGGTTATGGATCGTGCAGGCCGAGACCGATTTCATTGGCCCTATTGTCGTTCAGTACACCTGCGAAGACATCGACGGCCGTACGAAATTCACCCGCACCCTCCGCAACCCGGCGCGCAAAAAGCCCCCGACTGACGAGCAGATCGCAAACATGGACGCAGAGGCGGCGGTGGGATTGGGGAATATCAAGGCCAATGTCGAGAAGCGCGCAGGCTAACGCCCTCACTTCTGTTCGTCGAACATCGGCGTATTGAACCATTTTCTGATCCGCTCAACGCGTGCCGCTAGCTTTCCCCAGAGCGAGGGCGAAGCGGATTGTGACTCGTCGTCCGCAATTGCCGCTGCGCACAGTTGCTCGAAACAGCCGAGAAAGGCCATGTCGTTTGCCTTGGTGACCGCGAAGCATTCACCATCGATGAAGACGGTATAGTTGAATCCGTCGCCACCAGGGCGGACGAAGAACGGCAGCGAGGTGAACTGCACGCGATCCTTGGAAATGACATAGGCGGTCGGATCCAGCCCTCTCGCCTCCATCACGCCTTCGAACCGGCGCAGTTCCTTGACAAAGCTGGCGTCGAAATCCCCGACAGACGTCTGAAGCTGGATATGCATGTGTAGTCGCCTTCAACGGCTGAAGAGGCGCAGAACGATGTTAAGCCAGAACAGATCGCCCGACGATTTCGACCCGCGCAGCTTGTAAAGTCCCGCCGCGCCGAGACACATGATGGTCCCAACCACGGCGATCAGCAGCGAGTCCTGCCATCGCGCGCCCTGGAGGGCGGCAAGCACGTAGCAAAGAGCGAACATGAGCGGCGAGAGCTTGAGCAGGAGCGACGCCACGCGCTGACGCCGCTCCGGCGTATCCTGCTGTCCAGATGTGGTCTGCCGTTGATCGCTCATGATCCTGCCCCGTCGCCAGCGACGTCAAGTCATACGAAAACGCCGGCCCGCAACGTTGGTCGCAAGCGACAACAGACAGGTTCAAGGCTGTGGTGGCGGAGGATCCGGCTTGAGCGCGCGATTATCGACGTAACGGATCATGATCGGCCGCCCCGCAATGGCGCCGCCGAGGCCTTTGGTCAGCGGCAGCGGCGCGCAGTTTTCAAGGGATGTATTGATCGCGCCGAGATAGGCATCGCGCATCTGCCTGGATGTGCCGGGCGTGAAGTAGGTCAACCGGGGCTGCCCAATCAGACCGCCGTCGCGTTTGAAGGAAAACTTCACGGACATTTGCATGCCCGCCTGCGCCTCGTTCTCGGGTGGCGGCATCCAGCACGCACGAAGCGCGGCGAACAGATCGCCGAGTGTATCGAGATCGTGATCAGGCTTGAGGTATTTCGGCGCGTCCTTGTCGTCCGGCTTGCTCAACACCGTGACCTGCAAGTTCTCGCCATAGGGATAGTCGATCTCGGGAATGCACGGGCCATGATGCAACACGCTGCAGAAATACGGCGTGCATGGTCCCGGGCGCAACACACTGCATGGCGAATGCGAGAATGGTGTCGGATTGAGATCGCGCAGCGACCGCGCGGAGGATGGCGTGGCGGTGACGATCACGGCCGCGAGAGCGGAGAGAATGAAGAATGTAACGCGCCGCAACATGGGACGGCCTGTTGGTCCGGACAACCCGGACCATACGTATGCCCCTCTCTCAAGGAATCAACCGCAGTTGCAACACGAGAACAGCAAGTCGCGGATGTGTGAAAACCGAACCAGCAGACAAAGCGAGCTCACACCCGCTTCTTTACGTCCTTGATGCTCGAGAACACGATGCCTTCCGCACGCTCGCGGGTGTAGTCGAGATAGAACTGGTTCTTGGCCAGAAACACCGGATCGCCGTCGACATCGTCGGCGACGCCGGAGCCGTTGGCCGAGACGAACGTGTCGAGCTTCTTGCGGTCGTCGGACGAAATCCAGCGCGCGAGCTGGAATTCGCTGATCTCGAAATCCACCGGCAGCGAGTATTCCGCATCGAGCCGCGCCTTCAGCACATCAAGCTGCAGCGAGCCGACCACGCCGACCAGCGCAGGCGCGCCGTCGCGCGGACGGAACACCTGCACGACGCCCTCCTCCGACATCTGCTGCAAGGCTTCCTTCAGCTTCTTGGCTTTCATCGCATCCGTCAGGCGGACACGGCGCAGAATTTCCGGCGCGAATGACGGCACGCCGACGAAATTGATGTCCTCGCCCTCGGTCAGCGTATCGCCGATCCGCAGCGTGCCGTGATTGGGAATGCCAACCACGTCGCCAGCATAGGCTTCGTCGGCAATGGCGCGGTCCTGCGCGAAGAAGAACTGCGGCGACGACAGGCTCATGTTCTTGCCGGTGCGCACCAGCTTCGCCTTCATGCCGCGCGTCAGCTTGCCCGAACACAGCCGCGCAAACGCGATGCGGTCGCGATGGTTGGGGTCCATGTTGGCCTGGATCTTGAAGACGAAAGCACTCATCTTCGGATCGTCGGCCTCGACCTTGCGCTTGTCAGCGTCCTGCGCGCGCGGCGACGGCGCAAAACGACCGAGACCTTCCAGGAGATCGCCGACTCCGAAATTACGCAGCGCGCTGCCAAAATAGACCGGCGTCATGTGGCCCTCGCGGAATGACTGCAGGTCAAACGGCTTCGAGGCTTCCTTCACCAGTTCGAGCTCGTCGGCAATCTCGCCGGCATCGAGATTGGCGTTGCGGCCAGCCAAATCGGAAATCTCGATTTTCTCCGCTGCGCCGGTCTTGGCGCCCCCGCCCTCGAGCAGGCGGATGCCACCGGTTTCGATGTCATAGGTGCCCATGAAATCGCGGCCGCGGCCAACCGGCCAGTTGATTGGCGTGGTGTCGAGCGCCAGCGTCTTCTCAATCTCGTCGAGCAGATCGAACACGTCGCGGCTCTCGCGGTCCATTTTGTTGACGAAGGTAATGATCGGAATGTCACGCAGACGGCACACCTCGATCAACTTCAGCGTGCGCGCCTCGATGCCCTTCGCTGCGTCGATCACCATGACGGCGGAGTCCACAGCGGTCAGCGTGCGGTAAGTATCTTCTGAAAAGTCCTCGTGGCCCGGCGTGTCGAGCAGGTTGAACACGAGGTTCTGAAATTCAAAGGTCATCACCGAGGTGACGACGGAAATGCCACGCTCGCGCTCGATCTTCATCCAGTCCGAACGCGTGTTGCGCCGCTCGCCCTTGGCCTTCACCTGCCCGGCAAGATTGATCGCGCCGCCGAACAGCAGCAGCTTTTCGGTCAGCGTGGTCTTGCCGGCGTCGGGATGCGAGATGATCGCGAACGTGCGCCGGCGCGCCACTTCTTCGGCAAGCGGCGTGAGCGACGGAGACTCGGCGGTGGCAGCGATGTCGGACATGATGCGAGCGTGTGACAAAGAAACGCGGCAGGATCAAGGGTATTTGAATTGGATGCATTTGCATCTTCTTTGCGAATGGTCTATATCCACCGGGCGAGGACGACCTCGATTCACACACATACCCGCAGGGACGGCCCTGTTATGGAGGTACTTTGCCATGGCATGGGCATTGCTGTTCGTCGCCGGTCTGCTGGAAATCGGCTGGGCGGTCGGGCTTAAATATACCGAGGGATTCACAAAGCTTATTCCCACCGTATTGACGGTTGGAGCAATGGTGACCAGCGTCATCCTGCTCGGCATCGCCGTACGAACGCTGCCGATCGGCACCGCCTATACGGTGTGGGCCGGTATCGGCGCGGTGGGAACGGTGATCTTCGGCATCGCTGTGTTCGGCGATCCGGCAAGCGCCGTCCGGCTGATCTGCATCGGGCTGATCATCGCGGGGATCGTCGGGCTCAAGACCGTGACTTAGCCCGTTTGGCATGATCCGATCCGAAAACCGGTTCCCGGTTCTCGGGATTATGCATCAACGCCATCCGGCCAGCGTCACCGCGTAATAGGTCGCGGCTGCGACCAGCGCCGAAGCCGGAATGGTGAAAACCCAAGCCCATACGATGGAGCCCGCCACGTTCCAGCGCACCGCGGAAACGCGGCGGGCCGCGCCGACGCCAACAATCGCGCCGGTAATGGTGTGCGTTGTCGAGACCGGAACGCCGAGCCACGTCGCCATAAACAGCGTCGCGGCTCCTCCAGTCTCGGCGCAAAAGCCCTGCATCGGCGTCAGTTTGGTGATGCGCAATCCCATGGTGCGCACGATGCGCCAGCCGCCCATCAGCGTGCCCAGCGCCATTGCCGCCTGACACGCGAGCACCACCCAGAACGGCACACTGAACTCGCTCCCGAGATGGCCTTGCGAGTACAAGAGCACGGCGATGATGCCCATGGTCTTCTGCGCATCGTTGCCGCCATGGCCGAGCGAATACAGCGAGGCTGACACAAACTGCAGAATCCGGAACGCGCGATCCACGGCGAACGGCGTCGAACGCACCGAGGCCCATGACACGATGGCCGTCAACGCGAGGGCCAGCAGAAAACCTACGAAAGGCGACAACACGATTGCGAGCAGCGTTTTCGTCAATCCGCTCCATACAGCGACGCCGATCCCTGCTTTTGCGATCCCTGCCCCAAGCAGGCCGCCGATCAAGGCGTGCGAGCTGCTGGAGGGCAGCCCGAGCGCCCATGTCACCAGATTCCATACGATGGCGCCGATCAACGCGGCAAAAATCACCTGCGCATTGATAACCTCCGGATGGATGATGCCGGTGCCGATGGTTTCTGCGACGTGAAGACCGAACACCGCGAAGGCGATGAAGTTAAAGAACGCCGCCCACGCCACAGCGTATTGCGGCCGCAGCACGCGGGTCGACACAATCGTGGCGATGGAATTGGCGGCATCGTGCAGTCCGTTGAGAAAATCGAACAACAGCGCGACGGCGATCAATCCGACCAGGATGGGGAAAGCGAGCGAGGCATCCACGGGGCGATCCTGACCTTAAACTTGTTCGATCACGATGCTGTTGATCTCGTTCGCCACGTCGTCGAAGCGGTCGGCTACTTTTTCCAGATGCTTGTAGATTTCGGCGCCGACGACAAAGTCCATCGTGTTGCCGTCGCGGTGTTTGACGAACAGTTCCTTGAGACCGATGTCGTTCAGATCGTCGACACGGCCTTCGAGCCGCGTGATTTCCTCGGTCAGCGCAGTCAGCGTGGTGACGTTCTCGCCCATCGACTGCATCAGCGGCAACGCACGGCCGACCAGAGTGGCACATTGCACGAGGATGCTGCCAATCTCACGCATCGGCGGCTCGAACACCCTCACCTCAAACAGCATGACCGCCTTCGCCGTCTGCTGCATCTGGTCGATGGCATCGTCCATCGCCGTGATCAGGTTCTTGATGTCGCCGCGGTCGAACGGCGTAATGAAGGTGCGCCGGACCGCGGTCAGAACCTCGCGGGTAATCTGGTCGGCATCGTTCTCGAATTGGTTGACGCGCTGGCAGTAGACCGGGGTCTCCTCGCCCCCGTGCATCATCCCCTCCAGCGCCTCGGCGCCGTGAACGACCGTTTGGGAATGCCGGGCGAACAGGTCGAAAAACCGCTCCTCCCGGGGCAGCAGTTTACGAAACCAGCCAAGCATTGATCATTCTCCGGCATGACAGAAACTTGTCACCTATCTGTCATAAACCGTTTCAGAGACCAACAGGCGTCTGACCGGCGTCAAAGCGCCGGTCATCCACCGGTTTATCGGGGAAGAAAGGTCGTAAAATCAGATAATTACAGCGATCGCTTGAAGAAATGAGCGATTTCGCCGATGACGCCGCGGCGGAAGGTCAGCACGCAGACCACGAAGATCACGCCCTGAATCACCGTCACCCATTGGCCGAATCCCGCCAGGTACTGCTGCATGGCGATGATGACAAAGGCGCCGACCACGGGGCCGAACACGGTGCCGAGGCCGCCGACCAGCGTCATCAGCACCACTTCGCCGGACATGGTCCAGTGCACGTCGGTCAATGACGCGTTCTGCGCCACGAACACCTTCATCGCGCCGGCCAGGCCCGCCAGACTGCCGGACAGGACAAAGGCCAGGAACTTGTACTGGTCGGTCTTGTAGCCGAGCGAGATGGCGCGCTGCTCGTTCTCACGGATCGATTTCAGCACTTCGCCGAACGGCGAATTGATCGCCCGGTAGATCAGCAGGAAGCCGAGCAGGAACACCGCGAGCACGACGTAATACAGCGTGGTGGCCTTCGACAGGTCGAAGATGCCGAACATCATGCCCTGCGGAATGCCCTGGATGCCGTCTTCACCGTGGGTGAACGGCGTCTGCAGATAGATGAAGAACAGGAGCTGCGACAGCGCCAGCGTGATCATCGCGAAATAGATGCCCTGCCGGCGAATGGCGATCAGCCCGGTCACCACGCTGAGCGCGCAGGCGGCAGCGACGCCCACCACAATGCCGAGTTCGGGTGAGAAGTGCCATTCTTTCAGCGCATGGGCGGTCACGTAGCCCGCGGTGCCGAGGAACATGGCGTGGCCGAACGACAACAGGCCGCTGTAGCCGATCAGCAGATTGAAGGCGCAGGCGAACAGCGCGAAGCACAGCGCCTGCATCACGAAATAAGGATAGAGCCCGGTCAGCGGCACAATGGCCAGCAAAGCCGCCATGATGACAAACGCGATCATCTCGTCGGTGGTGCGGCCCTTCACGGGAACGGCGTTGTCGGTAATCGTTGTCATGTTAATTTGCCCGTCCCGTCAGTCCCGTCGGCTTCACAAGCAGCACCAGCACCATCAGCACGAAGACCACGGTGTTGGACGCCTCGGGATAGAAATATTTGGTCAGGCCCTCGATCACACCGAGCCCGAAACCTGTGATGATCGACCCCATGATCGATCCCATGCCGCCGATCACGACCACGGCGAACACCACGATGATGAGATCCGCGCCCATCAGCGGGCGCACCTGATTGATCGGCGCCGAGAGCACGCCGGCCAGCGCGGCAAGACCGACGCCGAGGCCGAAGGTCAGCGTGATCATGCGCGGCACGTTGATGCCGAAGGCCCGCACCAGCGTCGGGTTCTCTGTGGCGGCGCGCAGATAGGAGCCGAACCGCGTCTGCTCGATCAGGAACCACGTCGCTATGCAGACAACGAGCGAGAAGATGACGACCCAGCCGCGATAGATCGGCAGATACATGAAGCCGAGATTGACGCCGCCCTTCAGGAGATCGGGAATGGCATAAGGCAGGCCGGACGAACCGAAGTAATTCTGGAACACGCCCTGAATGATCAGCGCCACACCGAAGGTCAGCAGCAGCCCATAAAGGTGATCGAGACCCGTCAGCCATTGCAGCATGGTGCGTTCGAGCAGGATGCCGAAGCCGCCGACGATCAGCGGCGACAGGATCAGTGCCCACCAGTAATTGATGCCTGCGAGGTTGAGCAGGAAATACGCGACAAACGCGCCCATCATATAAAGCGCGCCGTGCGCAAAGTTGATGATGTTGAGCATGCCGAAGATCACGGCAAGCCCAAGACTGAGCAGCGCGTAGAACGAGCCGTTGATCAATCCGACCAATAGCTGGGCGTACAGGGCTTGCATCGTATCAGTTCTCTCGCGCGCAGTTAGAAACGGTCAGTGAATGGATGCCCGGCGGCATGAAGCCGCCGGGCGATCACAATTACTTCTTCAGCAGCGGGCAAGTGCTTTCCGACAACGGCCGGAAGGCCTGATCCGCAGGCGTGGTGCCGACCAGCTTGTAGTAGTCCCACGGCCCCTTCGATTCAGCCGGCGTCTTCACTTCGAAGAGATAAGCCGGATGAATCTTGCGGCCATTCGGCTGGATCGAACCCTTGCCGAACAGCGGATCGTCGGTCGGCAGTTCCTTCATCTTGGCAACGACCTTCGCGCCGTCGTGCGGATTGCCGCCCAGCGCTTCGAGTGCCTTGAAGTAATGGATGAGGCTTGCATACACGCCGGCCTGAACCATCGACGGCGGTGCCTTGTTCTTGGAGCGATCCGAGTAGCGCTTGGAGAACGCACGTGTCGAGTCATTCATGTCCCAGTAGAACGTCTCGGTGAAGTTCAGGCCCTGTGCGATGGGGAGCCCGAGAGAGTTGACGTCGGGAATGAACATGAGAAGGCCAGCCAGCTTCTGACCGCCCTTGACGATGCCGAATTCCGCCGCCTGCTTGATCGAGTTCGTGGTGTCGCCACCGGCATTTGCCAGACCGATGACCTTCGCCTTCGAAGCCTGCGCCTGCAGCAGGAACGACGAGAAGTCCGACGTGTTCAGCGGATGCTTGACGCTTCCGAGAATTTTGCCGCCGGCCTTCGTCACGGCCGCTGTCGTGTCACGCTCGAGGGCTGCGCCGAATGCATAGTCAGCTGTGAGGAAGAACCAGGTATCGCCGCCTGCTTTCGCCAGCGCGGTGCCCGTGCTGTTGGCCAGCATATAAGTATCGTAGGCCCAGTGAATGGTGTTCGGGGTGCACTGGGCGTTCGTCAGATCCGAGGTTCCTGCCCCGGAATTGAGCATGATCGCATTCTTTTCCTTGACGACGTTGTTCACCGCCAGCGCGACGCCGGAGTTAAGTACGTCGACGATCACGTCGACCTTCTCGACATCGATCCACTGACGCGCCGTGGTGGCGCCCACGTCGGGCTTGTTCTGATGATCGGCCGCGATGACATCGACCTTCCAGCCCTTCGCAACGAGACCGGAATCTTCGACGGCCATTTGCGCCGCAAGGGTCGAGCCCACGCCACCGAGGTCCGAGTAAAGTCCGGACATGTCTGTCAGGTTGCCGATCTTGACGACCTTGTCCTGCGCGAATGCGCCGGTTGCTGCGCCAAGGACCAGCGCGGTGCTCAACATCAATGCCGAAATCGTATTCTTCATTGTAGTTCCTCCTGGATGCCGCTCTTGAGCAGCGTTGCAGTTCACCCGGACTCGCGGTTCTGATTTGCCGCCTAGACTCCGAGATATGTGTGAAGCTTCTCCATGTTGGCCTGGAGTTCGGAGTTCGCGAAGGCGTCGATGATCTTGCCGTGCTCGACGATGTAGAAGCGGTCGGCGACGGTCGAGGCGAAGCGGAAGTTCTGCTCGACCAGCAAAATGGTGAAGCCCTCCGCCTTCAGCCGAGCGATCATCTTGCCGATCTGCTGGATGATGACCGGGGCCAGACCTTCGGTCGGCTCGTCCAGCATCAAAAACCGCGCGCCGGTGCGCAGGATGCGCGCGATCGCCAGCATCTGCTGTTCGCCGCCGGACAGCTTCGTGCCCTGGCTGCCGAGCCGTTCCTTCAGATTCGGAAACAGCTCGAAGATCTGGTCCAGCGACATGCCGCCGTTCCGGATCACCGGCGGCAGCAGCAGGTTTTCCTTCACATCGAGGCTGGCGAAAATGCCGCGCTCTTCCGGACAGAATGCCACGCCGAGGCGGGCGATCTTCTCCGCCGGCAGCCGGATCAGATCCTTGCCCTCGAACGACACCGAGCCGGTGCGCTTGCCGATGATGCCCATGATCGATTTGAGCGTCGAGGTCTTGCCGGCGCCGTTGCGCCCCAGCAGCGTGACCACCTCGCCGGGACGAACCTCAAAGTTCATGCCGTGAAGGATGTGGGACTCGCCGTACCACGCCTCGAGATTCTTGACCGCCAGCACCGGCGAGCCTGCGACGTTACCCGCCGGATTATTCATGGCCCGCTCCCAGATAGGCTTCCTTGACCTGCGGATGCTTGGTGAGCGTGGCGTAGTCGCCCTCCGCCAGCACCTTGCCGCGCGTCAGGACAGTGATGGTGTCGGACAGATTGGCGACGACGTTCAGGTTATGCTCGACCATCAGGATCGTGTACTTCTGCGAAATACGCTTGATCAGCGCGGCGACCTTGTCGATGTCCTCATGGCCCATGCCGGCCATCGGCTCGTCCAGCAGCATCATTTCGGGGTCTAGCGCCAGCGTGGTGGCGATTTCCAGCGCCCGCTTGCGGCCATAGGGCATTTCCACCGCGGGCGTGTTGGCGAAATCGCTGAGGCCGACATCGTCGAGCAATTCCCGTGCGCGGCTATTGAAGCGGTCCAGCACCGATTTCGACCGCCAGAAATCGAACGAGGAGCCGTGCTGGCGCTGCAAGGCGACCCGCACGTTCTCAAGCGCCGTCAGATGCGGAAACACAGCCGAAATCTGGAACGACCGGACCAAGCCGAGCCGCGCCACATCGGCCGGCGCCATCGCGGTGATGTCCTGTCCCTTATAGAGAATCTGGCCGCGCGACGGCTTCAGAAACTTGGTCAGCAGGTTGAAACACGTCGTCTTCCCGGCCCCATTCGGGCCGATCAGCGCATGAATTGTGCCGCGGCGAACCCGCAGATTAACGTCACTCACGGCCACAAAGCCCGCGAATTCCTTCGTCAATCCGTGGGTTTCAAGAATGAACTCATCAGACAAGCAAATTCCCCCTGTGAGCCTTTCACGCGAGACCTCCGCGTGTGGCCTTATTTTTTGGTGCCCAACCCTTCCGAACCGGCAACGCGGCCGGGAATATGCAGCGAATTGTAAGCAATGCGCAAGCCGCAATACTGCCCAGCGGAACGTGCAGGATGTGCAAAAAGTATAATGCTGACCGAGGGTAATGCCTTTCCGAGCGTCCTTCCGGAGCCCCGGAAAGGCTTTGTTAAGGCTAATACGCCGCAGGGTTCCGCCTTCATTAAAAATTTCGGCCCAAGCCCCAGGATTACTGGCAAGGATTTTTCAGTAATTTTTGTTTCGGGACTTCGACTATGGAATTTGTCAGCGCAAGTCCGCCCATTGTGAAATCCATCAAGCAGCGCGAGCTCTTGAACCATTGGCTGCGGCTTTATGCCAAGCACGAACGCCTGCCCAAATTCGAAGACTACCGCCCCGAACGTCTTGCCGAAGAACGCGACGACCTCGTCTACATCCTCGTCGAAGGGACTGACACCGCCCCCCGCTTCTTTATCGAAAGTGACGGCGACCGGATGTCGATTGCCTTTGGCGCTGTGGGCAAAGGCCGTGACCTTGAAGAATATCTGGGCGTCAAGCTCGCACCGGCGGTGATGCCGATTTATCGCGAGTGCATCCGGCGACGGCTGCCGATGTATACGATCTCACAGGTCAACGACCTGTATGGCCGCAAGGTCGACTACGAGCGACTGGCGATGCCGTTTTCCGATGGCGAAGGCGTCAGTCGCATTCTTACATCGCTGAAAACCATCAGCGACGACGGCGGGTTCGAAATCAGAAACCTGATGCGCGCGAACGACGTCCTGCCAATCGACAAGCTGCTTTCAGTGATCGAGCACGACTTGTTTCACAAGCTCCCCGGCCGCATCGCCCCCGGCGACGCGATCGAGTTTATCTAGCGCGCATTCGCGCCAGGTTTCCATCACCAGCCGCTTTCGGAATCACGTCGTCGCGCGGACGTGCTCCATCTCCTCGCCAAGTTCGATGGGATGCGCCATTGCCTCGTGCAGCTTGTCCTTGTCGAGTTCGCCTTCCCACCGGCTGATGACGACAGTGGCGACGCCGTTGCCGATCAGGTTGGTCAGCGCGCGGCATTCGCTCATGAACTTGTCGATGCCCACCAGAATTGCCAGCGACGCGATCGGAATATCCGGCACGATGGCAAGCGTCGCCGCCAATGTGATGAAACCCGCGCCGGTGACGCCCGATGCGCCTTTCGACGTAATGATCGCAACGCCGAGGATGCCGAACTCCTGCCAGATCGTCAGGTGCGTATTGGTGGCCTGCGCCAGGAACAGCGTCGCCAGCGTCATGTAGATATTGGTGCCGTCGAGATTGAAGCTGTAACCGGTCGGAATCACGAGACCGACCACGCCGCGTGAGGCGCCGAGCCGCTCCATTTTCGTGATCATATTGGGCAGCACGGTTTCGGACGAACTGGTGCCGAGCACGATCAGCAATTCGTCCTTGATGTAGGCAATGAATCGCAGAATGGAAAATCCGGAAAGCCGTGCGATACCGCCCAGGATCAACAACACGAACAGGACGCTGGTTAAGTAGAATGTGCCGATCAGCGCCGCCAGATTCCACAACGCGCCAAGTCCGTAAGCGCCGACGGTGAACGCCATCGCACCGAATGCGCCGATCGGCGCGGCGCGCACGATGATACGAATGACGCCGAAGAAGACTTTCGCGGCCATATCGATGGCATGCGCAATAGGTTCGCCCACCTTGCCCATGAAGGCGATCGCAAACCCGGACAGAATCGACACCAGCAGCACCTGCAGCAGGTCGCCCTTGGCCAGCGCGCCGATGAAGCTATCGGGAATGATCGCCATCAAGTGCGCGACGATTCCGTCTTCACTCGCCTTGTGAACGTAAGTCGCGACCGCCTTCGGATCGAGCGTCGCAGGATCGATGTTGAATCCGCTGCCCGGCTGGATGAGTTCGCCGACGACGAGGCCGACGAGCAGCGCGATCGTCGAGACCACTTCAAAATACAAAAGCGCCTTGAGCCCGACCCGGCCGACCCGCTTGAGATCACCCATCGAGGAAATCCCGTGCACGACCGTACAGAAAATGACGGGCGCGATCATCATCTTGATCAGCGCGATGAACCCGTCGCCGAGCGGCTTTAGCGCCTTGCCGGTGCCAGGATAGAAATGCCCGATCAGGATGCCGAGGGCGATGGCAATCAGCACCTGGATATAGAGGATGCTGTACCAGGGCGAGCGTGTAGCGGTGGGGACGGACGGTGCGGTCGTGACGGTCATGAAGGACAGATCCTGAGAGCGGAAAGGCGAAGGTACATTTGCGAACGACCCTGCGCCAGATTGTCGCGGCTCTCAAGAAAAAAAGGTGACCGGTATCGGGTTCTGGCCCGCTATTCAAATGTAGACTTGCAATCCGCAATGCCGCCCGCGGCTGCGAAAACCCTGAGAAACGGCTACTTCCCGAACGCCGCCTCGTAAGTCTCGGGTTTGAATCCGACCAGCAGCTTGCCGCCGACTTCAAGCACCGGGCGCTTGATCATCGACGGCTGGGCGAGCATCAGCGCCATCGCCTTCTTCTCGGTAAGGTTGTTCTTGTCGGCGTCGGGAAGCTTCCGGAACGTGGTGCCGGCGCGGTTCAACAGCGTCTCCCAACCGGCCGTCTTGCTCCAGCGCGCGAGATGATCCTTGTCGATGCCCGCGGTCTTGTAGTCGTGAAAGCTGTAATCGACCTTGCGCTTGTCGAGCCACGCGCGGGCCTTCTTCATCGTGTCGCAGTTCTTGATGCCGTAGATTGTGTTAGGCACAGTATATTCCTCACATACTTTCGCTCGAATTTAACCGCGCAGCGGCCAGCGTGCGAGGTGATCGTGCCTCCCCTGACCCACAAAACTGTGCACGAGAACAAATTCGGTGACTGTCCAGTTCAACGTTTCGATCTCATGCTCTTCCACGAGTTGCCTGTCGTAAAGCAGCGTCATGTGTGGCGTGAAATGCCGGTTCACCCAGCGTCCCAGTCCAGCTCTTGTCAGCGCCTCGCCCAAGACGCGGTGGAATGCGTTCAGCGCGACGATGTCACCGCCCGCGCGCAGCACAAAGGGCCGCGTTCCCCGCTTGTTATAGAAGCTCAGCGCGCGATCGAAGCTGACTTCGAACGGCGACACGCGAACGCCCGACACGGCCGCACTCGTCACATCAATCAGTTTGGGCGGCAAACCATCGTGAGCGCCGAGACAATGCAAGGAGACATGAAGGCAGGACGGAGCCAGCGGCCTGCCACGCAGTCCGTGGTCCCTGCGGAATTGCCGCGCAAGCTCACCGATCACCGAAATCTTCGCGGCGGGCGGGACGCAGGCCAGAAACAAGTTATCGGTTGGCAGCGCGGGCTTTGGCGAAGGCTCAAATCCCGGCAAGGAAAGCTGCTCGGACATGATACGCACTCCGGTTTCATGCAAGAACAAATCATGAACATTCAAGATCGTAAAGCGCCGATTTTTGAGCAACGGGCCAACTCCGCTTTTCAATCTTGACGGAGCAGTCGACTCCTCATATTTAAGCATCTACTTAAATATGAGTTGCATCATGCCCGCCGATCCTCTGAGCAATACTTTCAAGGCCCTCGCCGATCCCACGCGCCGCGCGATCCTTGCCCGGCTCGCGCTGGGCGAGACCTCTGTGCTGGAGCTGGCGAAACCATTCGACATGAGCCTTCCGGCCGTCTCCCAGCATCTGAAAGTTCTGGAGACCGCAGGCCTGGTCGCGCGCAGCCGCGAAGCCCAGTGGCGGCCCTGCCGGCTGGAAGCCAAGGCGCTGAAGGACGTCACGGAGTGGCTCGATCAGTATCGGCGCTTCTGGGAGGAGAGCTTCGGCAAGCTCGATCTGTACCTGAAAGACATCCAGCCAAAGGAAATCGACCAATGACGACAACCCTCAAGGTCAAGGCAAGCGCACCGGCAGACCAGCCCACCATCACCATGGAGCGCGAATTCGACGCTCCCCCGGACGTGCTGTTCCGCGCCTTCACCGAAACCGAGGCCTTGAAGGTATGGTACGGCCCCAACGGCTTCACCATTACAGTGCACGCAATGGACTTTCGTGTCGGCGGCCTGTTTCGCTTCACCATGCATGGCCCGGATGGCACGGATTATCCGAACCGCATCGAGTATCGCGAAATCAAACCGGGAGAGCGCCTCGCCTATCGCCACGGCTCGGACATCGACAACGATCCGAACGCATTCGAGGTCACCACCACCTTCGAGTCGCTGGGTGCAAAGCGCACGCTGCTGACCAGAATTTCGATCTTCCCGTCTGTGGAAGCCCGAAATGCCGTCATGAAATTCGGCGCGGTCGAACTCGGTATGCAGACGCTCGATAAGCTGGATGCGTATGTAAAGGAGTAATTTTCGCCTGCGTTATTGATGTCGCGCGCGAAGCGGACGCTGGTGGCTGGCCGAATCTGTCGTAGACTAAGGCCGGCCTCCCGCCCGGAAAGCGAAGATGGAATTCACCGCACTGTTTCTGGCCGTTACGATCGTGATGCTTGTCGCGTGGCGCGGATCGCGGACGCTCGCGCTGGCCCTGTCAGCCGCCGTGCTCATCGCGTGCGTCGCGACTTACTTCCACCACGCGACCGATACGCTCAAGCTGTCGTTCTGAGGCGCATCATGACCCCAGCCCGCGCGGTCACCCTCAATGCACTCAGTCTCTACGCCGTGGCGAGTGTTCTCGCGGCAGCATTCGCGGCGCAGTTCGTACTGAACGAACTGCCCTGCCCGCTGTGCCTGCTCCAGCGCATCATGTTCGCCGCGCTGGCCATCGGCCCGATCCTGAACATCCGCTTCGGACCGCGCCCCAGCCACTACGCCCTGTCGCTGTTTGCGTCCTTGATCGGCGCGATAGTGTCGACGCGCCAGGTTCTGCTGCACATCATGCCGGGAGACGCCGGCTATGGCTCGGCGCTGTTCGGCTATCATTATTATACGTGGGCGTTGCTGGGATTTATCGCAGCCATCGTGTTGCTCGCAGCCATCCTGCTGTTCGACAGCCAGTTCGACAAGGACGAACGCGCACCACAAACATCGGTGAGCGCGTTCGCTCAAGTTGCGGTCTGGCTTGTGATCGGCCTCACAGCGCTGAATGTGGTCTCGACGCTGCTGGAATGCGGGCTCAGTGCCTGCGCCGATAATCCGGTTGCCTATGAGATGCTGAAACTGTGGCGGTGAAACGATCGACGATCATGCCGCCGAATAAACATCATATCACCTGCGTCCCGCGATAGCGCGCGAACACACGCTGCCCATCAGCCGCGAACAGAACGACGTCGTAGGTCTCTGGAGGCGTTCCCGCGACTTCCATTCCTGGAGAACCGACCGGCATACCGCCAACGGCCAGGCCTTTCGCTTGCGGCCGCTCGGCAAGCAGGCGCTTGATCGCATCGGCCGGCACATGTCCTTCGATCACATAGCCACCGATTTCAGCCGTATGACACGAGGAAAGCTCCACCGGCACGCCGAGCTTGGTCTTGAGCGGAGCAAGATCGGACGACTCGATTTCATCGATTGGAAAACCGGCAGCCTTCACATGGGCGACCCAACCGCCGCAACAGCCGCACGCTGGGTCGCGATTGACGGTCATTCTGGGAAGGGTCTCGGCTGCATTCGAATAACGTGACAGCACGAGAGCTGCGGCCACCGGCAATGCTCCCGCCAACAATGCGCGCCGTGTCGAGATCATCATCAATCCATTCCTCATTGCAGTGGCTCGCGCCTCGGTACCATTGTTATTATCGGGAAGATTACCGGGAGCGATCGATGTCATCCAATCACGGATTGGTTAGCCGCCATGACGGCCGTCTCCCGTGTTATCGGCCGGAGATCAGCTTTAGCCACGGCGTCAAATGGAAGGCGCTCATCAGCCCGTACATCGCGGTCATGCCGCTCAGCGGCGATGCATCGTGCGAACACAGCATCGCCGGCATACCTTCACCAAGAACGCCCGTCAGCAGAGCCATGATCGCGAAGGTCGGAGCGGCCGCAAGGGATAGCCATTGGGCTGCGCCGACGGTGGCTGCGTTGAGCCACCTTTGAAGCGAGACGACCTCATGGCCGCTTGCGTCAGTGGTATCGGAGATCATCGTGATGCACTCTATTTCCGGGCGCTTCAATATCGATCGAGCCGGCGTCGTCCCGCTGCCGCGTGAACGACGCCCCGCCTGAGTGCTGGACTAGCCATCGCGTTTCCGAAACGCTTCCTCGCCCGCATCCGACACCGCGACCCACTTCGGGTCAGGCGCGGCGCCGGGGATGTAACTGTCGTTCCAGTTCCACCACTTATAAGGCCGCTCCTGCGGATAACCCTGCGGCGAGTCCTCCCATTCCTCCTGACGCCCGAGCGCCGTCATGTCGAGGTAGCTCCAGACAGTGCCCATCGCCTCGTCGCCGCGGCTGTTGATGAGGTAGGTGCGGAACACGCGCTCGCCGTCGCGAATGAAAGCGTTGTGACCGTGCCACTCATCGACACCGAAGTCGGCGTCGAAGCTGTCGGTGATGGTAACCCAAGGAATTTTCTGCCAACCCATTCGCGCCTTCAGACGCGCGATGTCGGCCTGCGGTGCACGCGAGGCATAGACAAGGGTCGTGTCGCGCGCATTCAGATGGACGAGATTGGAGACTTGGTCGGCCCCCAGGGAACAACCAATGCAGGCATGCTCCGGCCAGCCGTGCACGCCGGGTTCGAAGAAGGCGCGGTAGACGATCAACTGATGGCGGCCCTCGAACAGGTCGAGCAGGCTCACTTTGCCGTTCGGCCCGTCGAATACATATGCTTTCTCAACGGCCATCCACGGCATCCGCCGTCGCTCGGCGGCCAGCGCGTCACGGGCGCGCATCTGGGCCTTCTCCTTGACGAGAAGCTGCTCGCGCGCGGCTTCCCATTCCTGCGGCGATACAATCGGCGGCGTGTTCATGGCGTGTTGTCCTTCTTTCCGGGCCTTGTCAGGTGATGGTATCGTGGTCATCGGAACCTCCGAATGAGAGCGCCTCTCGTGTCACGTAACGCCGTTCACTGCCGATCGTTCGTGTTCCGCGATAGATCTAGAACCGGATATCGGATGGCGGGAGTGACAAGTTTGGCGGGATTCAGATGGACTCGCTGATCACGGCGGCGGCGCGCGCACTCGCAACGGGTGATCCACTCGGAGCATTGAATCGTGTTGCACTGCGCGACGATCCGCCTGCCCTTGCGCTCCGGGGCATCGCGATGGCTCAGCTCGGCGATCTCGTCCGGGCGCGGACTCTTTTGCAAAAGGCCGCACGCGCCTTCGGTCCGAAGGAAGCTGTGGCGCGCGCGAGGTGCGTCGTCGCCGAGGCCGAGATCGCACTGGTCTCGCGAGATCTCGGCTGGCCAACGAAGCCGCTCGAAGCGGCGCGGGTGGACCTCGAAAAGCACGGTGACTGGGTGAATGCGGCACATGCGCGGCACCTCGAGGTCCGACGTCTGCTTCTGATCGGACGCCTCGACCAGGCCGAGCGTGCGCTCGCCCAGCTGGACCCAACGCCCTTTCCGCCCGCATGGCGGGCCGCACATGAACTGGTCGTAGCCGGGATCGAGCTGCGGCGTCTTCGGACGAAGGAAGCGCGCTCTGCGCTCATTCTCGCCGAACGCGCGGCACGCGACGCTCATATCCCCGCGCTTCTGGCGGAGGTCGAAAGCGCGTCCCGCGTCCTGAACACACCTGCGGCGCGCCTCATCGCGCGCGGCGAGGAGCGCCCTCTCCTGCTCGAAGAGGTCGAAGCATTACTTGCATCGAAGGCGCTGGTCGTGGACGCGTGCCGTTATGCCGTGCGTCACGCAGGCACGGTGGTCTCGCTCGCAAGGCGTCCGGTATTGTTCACCCTTGCCCGCGCGCTCGCCGAAGCGTGGCCGAAAGACGTGTCGCGAAGCACGCTGCTCGCGCGCGCATTCAGGGCGAAGCACGCCGATGAATCGCATCGCGCGCGGCTGCGCGTCGAGATCGGACGGCTGCGCAAGGCGCTGCGACCGCTGGCCGACGTGACCGCAACGAAAGACGGGTTTGAGCTTGCGCCCCTTCGCGCGCGCGATGTCGTCGTGCTGGCAACGCCCGTCGAAGAAGAGCATGCATCGGTGCTCGCTTTCCTCGCCGACGGCGAGTCGTGGTCAAGCTCGGCGCTCGCGCTTGCACTCGGTGCCAGCCAGCGCACCGTGCAGCGGGCGCTCGATGAGCTTGCGGACGCCGGCAAGGTGCAATCATTTGGCCGTGCACGCGCGCGCCGCTGGATGACCCCGCCCGTGCCGGGATTCACGACGGCATTGTTACTCCCTTCTGCTCTGCCCGGTGATTAGGTTGGCGGCATCGCAGCAATCGAGGTGAAACATGAAACGAGCAGCAGCTGAAATCCTCCGCGAATACGGACCCTTTCCCGGCGTGGAGAAAGTGCACGGGGTCACGTTTGACGGTCAGAACGTCTGGTTCGCATCCGGCGACAGGCTGAACGCCCTCGATCCCGAGAGCGGCAAGACCGTGCAGACCATCGACGTCCCCGCACATGCGGGAACGGCATTCGATGGCCGCTACCTGTTTCAGATCTTCGAAAAGAATATCCAGAAGGTCGATCCGAAATCCGGCCGCGTGCTTGCGACAATCCCTGCTCCCGGCAACGGCGGCGATTCAGGAATGGCGTGGGCCGAAGGCTCGCTCTGGGTCGGACAGTATCGGGAAAAGAAGATTCATCAGATCGACCCCGAGACGGGAGCGATCCTGCGCACCATCGAGTCAAACCGCTTTGTCACCGGCGTCACCTGGGTTGACGGCGACCTCTGGCACGGCACATGGGAAGGCGACGACAGCGGACTGCTGCGCATCGATCCCAAGACCGGAGACGTTCTTGAAGAACTCGCCATGCCGCCGGGAACGGTTGTGTCGGGTCTGGAGTCCGACGGCGGCGATCAGCTTTTCTGCGGCGGCGGCCCGGGCGGCAAGATCAGAGCCGTACGCCGGCCGAAGCAGAATTCCAAGACCGGCTAAGCTACCCAGGCTCTGATCGGCGTATCTGCGCTCATTTCTTGCGTTGCGGGTAAATCGTCTCGCCGCGCTTGAGCATTCCGACGAACGTCTCGATCTTCTTCTTGCGACCCGCTTCGGTCTTCATGTTGTGGGTGCGGAAGGCCAATGCGAAGCGGTTCTGCTCGCTGAGTTTCGCGAGCATCGCCTTGGCTTTTGGCTCAGCATCGATGGCCATTTGGAGATCGGCGGGGATCTTCATGTCCTTGCCGCTCTTGTAGGCGCGGTCCCAGCGACCATCGGCCTTCGCAGCCTCGACATGCTTCAAGCCGTGCTCGGTCATCCTGCCTTCTTTGATGAGCCGCGCGACGTTGTCGACATTGATCTGGCTCCAGGTGCCCTTCCTGGTGCGCGGTGAATAGCGCTGAAGGAAGCTCCGGTCATCGAAACCCTTGCGCTGGCCGTCGATCCAGCCCCAGCAGAGCACCACATCGATGGCTTCCTTGGGCGCGATCGATTTGAGGCTCGAATCCACTTTGTGAATCTTGATCCAGATCTCGTCGTCTTTGTCGTGATGCTTCGCGAGCCACTTGTAAAAGCTTTCGGCGTCCTTGAACGCGCGGACCTTTTCGGGATCGACCTTGACTGGTGCCATCTCGCCGTCTCACTCTCGCTCCCACTCTTCCTCTTGTCCGCAAATTGGTCGGTGGGAGGCGCCTTGAGCTGGCGCCTACTTAAGGCCACCTTCGACCGACGGGAGCGCCAACGCTTCCCGGTATTTCGCATCTTCGGCTTTCAGGTAGTCGGCATATTCGGCTTGCGTTGAACCGATCGGGTCAATGCCCAGCAGACGCAGCTTCGCCTGCACCTCAGGCTTCTGTAGTGCGGCGCGAATCGCCACATTCCATTTGTCGATGATCGGCTGCGGCGTGCTGGAGCGCAACATCACGCCGTAAAACGAGCGGGAGGCGAAATCCTTCAGGCCAAGCTCCTGCAGGGTCGGCACGTCCGGCAGTTCCGGCGAACGCTTTGATCCCGCGATCGCGAGAACCCGCAGGTTGTCAGACTTCAGGCTCTCGTCGACGTGGTCGGCGAACATGGCATCGACATGCCCTCCAAGCAGATCGGTCATCGCCGGCGCATTACCCTTATAGGGAACGTGCGTCATGTTCAGTCCAAGCCGGTTCAGAAACAGCTCGAAGCCAAGATGGGACGACGAGCCAGCGCCGAACGATGCAAAGGTGGCGTTGCCATTCCTAGACTTCACCCAGGCGACGAACTCGGCAAATGTCTTGACTGGCAGCTTCGCGCTCACAACGAGAACGTGATCCGACGAAGCCGCGAGCGACACCGGCACAAAATCCTTCTGCGGATCGTAAGGCAGGTTCGGCATCATCCGCGCCGAGATGATGAAGCTGGCAGTGTTGACATAGACGGTGTAGCCGTCGGCCGGAGCCCTTGCCACCGTTGCCGAAGCGATCGTCGTGCCGCCACCCGTCTTGTTTTCCGGAACGATAGTCGCTTTCCAGTCCGCGGCGATGGCGTCGCCGAGCGTGCGGCCCGTGACGTCTGTGCCACCTCCGGGCGCCAGAGGGATAATCAGCTTGATCGGCTGGTCTGGATAGGTCTGCGCTTGTGTGGAGGTCATCGCGACTGAAGACGCCAGGACTGCAAGACCCGCCGCGAGAACCAGCTTCCGGTTGAACATATTCGCCCCCAACATAAGTTTGATCTCGTTAAGACATATTCGGTGTAGCGATGCGGTTCGTCAGCACACCGATTCCGCCGATTTCGCATTGCACGACATCGCCGGGGACCAGGAAGGTCGGAGGCTGTCGTGCGTAGCCGACGCCCGAAGGCGTACCCGTCGCGATGATGTCGCCCGCCTCCAGCGTCATGCCACGGGACAAATCCGCGATGATCCGCGGCAGATCGAAGATCATCTGCGCCGTCGTCGATTCCTGGCGAATCTCGCCATTCACGGACAGCCGTATCGGCAGCTTTTGTGGATCGGAGATCTCGTCGCGATGGACGATCCATGGACCAAAGGGACACGAGGAATCGAGACCCTTGCCCTTGAACCACTGATCGTGGCTGCGCTGCAGATCGCGGGCGGTGAGATCGTTGATGATCGAATAGCCGAAGATATGATCCAGCGCATCGCCCGGAGCGATGTTGCGGCCGGTCTTCCCGATGATCACAGCGAGTTCGACCTCGTAGTCGAGCTTTTCCATGACGTCCGGCTGGAAGGGGATCTCGGCATCTGGCCCCACCACTGCCGTCGGCGGCTTGGTGAAGAACTGGGGATGCTGCGGCAGCTTGAGCTCGATACCTTGAGCGCTGTAGCCCTCGGTGACGTGCTCCATATAGTTTCGGCCGACGCAGAAGACGTTCTTTGCAGGCCGGGGAATGGGCGCCAGAAGACGGCAGCGGGACGCGTCGATCAGCGCGCCCTGCGGAAAGCCGCCGCCATCAAGGGCCTGCTTCAGGATGCCGATGGTTCTGTCGTTGTTCGCGACGATCGACGGCACGCTCGCGAAAAGAACGCGGTCGGCCGCCGGGACGACCTGCCCGATGTCAAGAATGCCGTCATCGAGCCACAGTCCCGGCTTCACCGCGCCCTCGAGTTCAAAGGTCACAAATTTCATAAGGCTTCCCATGTGTGAAAGCATTGGGGGCGAGCGACGGCTCGTGCCCGATCGGCATCACAGATCATCCGCAGCGCCTCGATTGCGATGGCGTGCGGCATTTCCGATCATCTCAGGAGGCGGAAGACTTGGTGTGCGGCACGTAAGCAACGGCCTCGATTTCCACCAAAATGTCGGGCCGCATGACTTCCGCGCGAAAGCACGTGCTGATCGTCGCTGACGAGCGGAAATATTCCGCCCGCACGCCGTTCATTTTCCGATAGTCCTCGGGATTCTTGAGCATGATAACGACTTTATAGATATCCTCCATCGTGCCGCCGACGGCTTCGACGCACTTCTTGATGTTGTCGAGCGTCAAGCGCGTCTGCTCTTCGATGGTCGGCGGTACGAAGCGCTCGTAGTAGTCGCCGCTGATGTGGCTCAACGCTGTCGTACCGGCAATGTGGAGATGTCCATCGATCAGGATCGCTCGGGAGAACGGGCCCACGGCTTCCGCCATTCCCCTTGGCTGGATGATTTCCTTGGACACATTCCACCTTCCGAACTTTAAGTTGAGTATTGTACTGCCCATAATATAAATTCGAAAAAAATGGCAATGCAAGCTTTTTTTCGAAAATATGCACCATCCCGGTTGAGAAGCAAGATGAGCGAAAACATCCACATTGAGACCGCTTCAGGCACCGAAACGCTCGCGACATCCGTCTACAGGCGAATCCGCCAGGACATCATCGTCGGTGCCCTGCCTCCGGGTCAGAAACTACGGATGGCGGCGATGTGCGAACGCTATGGAACAGGCCTTAGCCCGATGCGGGAAGCGCTCAGCCGGTTAGGTAAAGAAGGGATGGTCCTTCAGAGCGACCGGAGGGGATTCTTCGTTACGAACATCGATCGCGAGGATTTGGACGAACTCATTCGCTCGCGATGCTTGCTCTATGAGGTCGCCGTCCGCGAGTCGGTCAGGAACGGCGACTCTGCCTGGGAAGATGCCGTTATTCTTTCGTTTCACAGACTTGAATCTGTGACTCAGCGGGAAATTGGCGGCGACGGGAGCAATAGTGACTACGACGTCTGGCACCGCAAGTTTCATACAGCGCTGATATCGGCTTGCAAGTCTCGATCGATCATTGCGTATTGCGAACAACTCTTCGATCAGTCCGAGAGATACCGAATTATGTCTCGTTCATCGAAACTTTCACGCGACGTTAATAGCGAACATCGGGACATCATGACCGCCGCCTTAAAAAGGGATATCGGCTTGTCGACCCACCTGCTGCTGGAGCACATCAAAAGGACTGGCGAGTTGTATCTTGGTAGCGACAGCGCCTCAGTTGATGATTGATGAGCTGGGATCTAAGCGAAACTACGATTTCGCCGTCGATATCCCTCACTCCCACTCGATCGTGCCCGGCGGCTTCGACGTCACGTCGTAGACCACGCGGTTGACGCCCTTCACCTCATTGATAATGCGGGTCGCGGTCTCGCCGAGGAATTTCATGTCGAACGGATAGAAGTCCGCTGTCATGCCGTCAGTCGATGTCACCGCGCGCAGGCCGACGACGTATTCGTAAGTGCGGCCGTCACCCATCACGCCGACGGTCTTCACCGGCAGCAGCACCGCGAACGCCTGCCAGATGGTATCGTAAAGTCCCGCCTTGCGGATCTGGTCGATGTAGACCGCGTCGGCCTCGCGCAGGATGTCGAGCTTCTCGCGCGTGATCTCGCCGGGACAACGGATCGCAAGCCCCGGCCCTGGGAACGGATGCCGGCCGACGAACACATCCGGCAAGCCGAGTTCGCGGCCGAGCGCACGCACCTCGTCCTTGAACAATTCGCGCAGCGGCTCGACCAGCTTCATATTCATGCGCGCGGGCAAGCCGCCGACATTGTGATGCGACTTGATCGTCACCGACGGGCCGCCCGTGAACGACACGCTTTCGATCACGTCGGGATAGAGTGTGCCCTGCGCGAGAAAATCCGCGCCGCCGATTTTCTTCGCCTCGGCATCGAACACGTCGATGAACAGTCGCCCGATGGTCTTGCGCTTCACTTCCGGATCGGTGACGCCTTCAAGCTCGCCGAGGAACGTTTTCGAGGCGTCAACGTGCACCAGCGGAATGTTGTAGTGATGCCGGAAAAGTTCAACGACGGTTTTCGCCTCGTCCTTCCGCAGCATGCCGTGATCGACGAACACGCAGGTGAGCTGATCGCCGATCGCTTCGTGAATGAGAATAGCCGCCACCGATGAATCGACGCCGCCCGACAGGCCGCAGATCACCTTGCCCTTGCCGACCTGCGCGCGAATCTTCTCGACCGCTTCCTCGCGGAACGCGCGCATGGTCCAGTCGCCCTTGAGGCCCGCGACCTTGCGCACGAAATTCTTGATCAGCTTCGCGCCGTCCGGCGTGTGCACCACCTCGGGATGGAACTGCATCGCGTAGAACTTGCGCTTGTCGTCCGCGATCACCGAGATCGGCGAACCCGGCGCTTTCGCCACGCCGCGAAAACCATCCGGCAGCTTGGTGACGCGGTCACCGTGGCTCATCCAGACGTAGTGCTTCTCACCGATCTTCCAGACGTCGTCGAACAACGCGCAGTTGTCGGTCACCTCGATCAGCGCGCGGCCGAACTCGCGATGATGCCCGGCCTCGACCGTGCCGCCGAGTTGCTGCGCCATGGTCTGCTCGCCGTAGCAGATGCCGAGCACAGGCACGCCAGCGGTCAGGATCGACATGGGTGCGGAAGGCGCATCAGCATCGAGCACCGAGGCCGGGCCGCCGGACAGGATCACCGCCTTGGGCTGCATCGCCTTGAAGGCCGCCTCGGCCTTCTGGAACGGCACGATCTCGGAATAGACGCCCTCCTCGCGGACGCGCCGCGCGATGAGCTGCGTCACCTGAGAGCCGAAATCGACGATCAGAATCTTTTCGTGAGCGGCCGCCACGTCGGGCGTCGCTGGGGCGGTCTGGCTGTGTGCTGTCATGGAGAGGAAATACGCGACAGGCGGCGGAGTCGCAACCCCGGAACGCCTTCAAAAATCGGCTTATCGGCAGGTTTTGGACAGCAAGCCCTGTCCCTCAACCTCGTCGTCCCGGCGACGGCCGGGACCCATAACCACCGAATGCAGAGACTTCCGCTGGACTATCAACCTCGAGCAGCCACGTTCGGGGAGTATGGGTCCCGGCCTGCGCCGGGACGACGCAGCATATGGAGCTTGCGACGTCGAACTTTCAGCAGCCCCAAAAAGGGTCACCTCCGCATCAACGCCGCCACGAAAAATACCACTCCCGCCGTGCGGCAATCGGCGCACATCCGGCAGAGTCCACAATGGTCTGAAGATGTGTTCTCATTCCGCGCAAGGCGTAAGGCGTCGCCTTTTGCTCTCTACAAGATTGAGTTAAGAGCCTCACATATCGATTGATCGAATTGGCAACATATCCCGATTGTTGAACGACCGGATTGCTCGAATGCCTCGCTGCTGCATCGTAACGGCGTATCGGAGCAGCGAATATGCTGCGATCGCAGAACTGACACTTCCAAGGATGCAAGCGTTCGCAAGCCGCCACGGACACGACCTGCGGGTCCACAGGATGGAGGACACCGATCTCGAACGCGCATGGATGAAAGTCCCGCCCATCCTGGACGCATTGCAAGACAATTTCGAGTTCGTGGTCTGGTTCGATATCGATGCACTGATCCTCCGGCTTGATCGCGATATTCTGGACGAAGCAAAGCCCGGCACCGATCTCCTGGTGTCATGGCATGGACCGGATACGGTGCGGCTCGCCGGCCTCCTCGTTCCGGAGCTTGACTTCACCGCGCATTACAATGCCGGCGTCTATCTGATCCGCCGGTCAAACTGGTCCAGGGATTTCTTTACGCGAATGCTGGCCATGCGCGGGCAAGTGGATCACGTATGGAGCGACCAGGCCGTCCTTCACGTGATGCTGGGCCTCAATGAATCTCTCGGCTTTGGACCCAATCTCGCCGACGCCCCGGATCGCTCGTTTGTCGGACATCTCGATGTTGTCTGGAATTCCATCCCCGGTATTGCGATGGCTGACGATCCGGTCATTCATCATTACGCAGGCCTGCCGCACGAAACTCGTCTTCGGCTGATGGAATCCGACGTCGCGATGCTGGAAGTTTACGAGACCAGCTCCACGGCCTTGCGATCGAAGTTATCGCAACAATTGAGCTTATGGACAGCGGCAGAGCGACAGGTGATCTACAACGAGCATTATCGCCGGGCCCAGGCGGTGGAACTGGCGCGGCTTCGCGCGCCGCGGCAGATGCTCCGGGATTTTCCTAACGTGATGATCAAGCGCCTGAGGGAAAAAGTGCGCGGCCGCTAGCAGAAGAACCTGCCTGCCCGACCGTTGGGCACCGGCTATTTTCCGCTTCCTGCCAGTTTCAACACCGCCACGAAAAACCCGTCCGTCCCGGTCCGGCGCGGGGTCATCAGCAATCCTTCCGGCGACTGCAGCGTGGCGGCAGTAAAATCGTCGGCCTTGTCCCAAAGCACCGACGCCACCTGCGACGGCGGCACCACGGTGAATTCCGGATGACGGCTCACGAACCCGCGGACCTGCTCGTTGTTTTCCTGCGGCAGCACCGAACAGGTGATGTAGGCGATCCGGCCGCCCGGCTTTGCCAGCGACGCCGCGCGGTCCAGCACCGCAATCTGATCCTTGATCCGGACTTCCAATGCGCCGGGGCGCATCCGCCACTTCGCATCGGGATTGCGCCGCCATGTTCCGGTGCCGGTGCATGGCGCGTCGATCACCACCAGATCCGCCGACGCCTTGATGTCGGAGAGCGTGTCGTCCGGACCTTTCGGCGTCCGCACGTCGGCATTGTGAACGCCCGCGCGCGACAGCCGCTCGTGAATCGGAGCCAGTTGCCGCTTGTCGTGATCGGTCGCGATCAGGCGGCCCTTGCCCTGCATCATCGCGGCCAGCGCCAGCGTCTTGCCGCCTGCGCCTGCGCACATGTCGATCACCTGCTCGCCGGGCTTCGCGCCGGTCAGCAGCGCCGCGAGTTGCGAGCCTTCGTCCTGCACCTCGACCCCACCCTTGATGAAGTCCTCCTCAGAGTGGATGCCCGGATTGCGCGCATCGGCGCCGAGATCGATGCGCAGGCCTATCGGTGACCACGGCGTGGCTTTCGCACCGAGATGCGCCATCGAGGCCAGCACCTTTTCGCGTTTCGCCTTCAGCGTATTGACGCGCAGGTCGAGCGGCGCGCGGCTGGCCATCGCAGTTGCCTCCTTCACGCGCGTATCGCCGAACACGGCGGCAAGCTGGGGATCGAGCCATTCGGGATAGTCGCCGGCAACATGCGCCGGCGCATCGTCGAGCGTCCGCGATGTCAGCGCCGAACGCTCGGCATCCGTCAGCGGCTCAGGCGCGAAACGTCCGCCGTCGCACAACGCCGCAACGGCGTCGGCATTCAAGCCGCGCTCAAGCTTGAGCATGCCGAGCAGCCGCGCACGGGGCGTCTCGGCATCCATTAGCCACGCCGACGAGGCACGGCGGCGCAGCACGTCGAACACCAGTCCCGCGATCGCGGCACGGTCGCCGGAACCCGCGAAGCGGTGCGCAGTGCCCCAGTCCTTCAGCGCGTTCGACGCCGGGATGCGCTGTGCATCGATGGCTCCAAGAATCTCAATGGCTGCGGACAGCCGCGCGGCAGGCGTCATGATGGTCTTTCAGGGCATGCAGGGTCAGAAGACAGATGCCTGACCTAGCCGCCCCTCAGATGAGAAACAAGACGCGAATGGCGAAATACAGCCACATGGCCAGAAGGATCAGCGCCCCCGAGATAAAGAACAATGGTCCGCGCGAATTCGCCGTGGTGACCAGAAAGCCGGCCTGGAAGACCTGCAACACCACAAACACCCACGCCAGCATGACCATGATCAGGTCCGCGTGGCGCGTCTCGATCGCCAGCACGACGAGCGCATAGAACAGCGTATGAAGATGATAATTGAACCAGTCGCCGTTTGCGGCGGGCTTTGCACCATCGCGTCCACGCCAGAACAGTAACAGGAAGGTCAGGCCGACCAGAACGAACGTCGGCAGCAGAAGCATTTGAACCATCATTGAAATATTCCAAAATCCAAAATCCGGGACGGCATCCGCCGTTACCGTTGAACCTTACCCGATCATCAAGCGACCAATGGCCAGAAAGTTCCGCCCGCAGGTTCTGGGCTACGCTTGGGTGCTGAGATGATTGACAGGAAGGGCCATACCAAAACCTTGCGCCGCCTCTTGCTTCGAGGCCTCTGCGCCATCCTCATCGCCGCAGCGCTGGCGGCCGGCGTGTTCAGCCTGCGCACCGCCGCGCTGACGCACCTCGGACTCATCGCCAAGGCCCCCGCGGTCGAGTTCGAAATCCGGCTGCCGCAGACGGTGGCGAAAGGCGATCTGAAACAAGAAGCCCAGGTCGAATTGCTGACCGATCTCAACCAGACGCTGGCGCAACTCGACGGCAATCTGCGCGCGACGGAGGACGGACGCGCCGTGCTGCGCGGTCACGTTCCGCTGAAATTCCGTACCGCGGAGCGCATGGTCGTTCTCAGCCTGCCCGGTCAGGCGCAGCGCGTCTTCAAATTGCGACTGCCGCCGAACCCCAGTCCGTCCGACGAATTCGGCCCGTGGCATATGACCGATCGCGTCGCGCCCACCGGACGTTCCGAGACCGCACGCAGCGCGCCGGACGACAGCTTCGCTATCCGTTACCGCGTGCTGTGAAGCACCGGACAAGATTTTTCATGACCAAACCATTTAGACGACGCCGCATTTGAATCACCTAGAAATTTTCCTCTTGCCGCCGCGGCGGCTAGAGAGAGAGGCGCCGCTTTAAACGCGGCGCCTCACTTGTTTCAAACGAGATCGGCCATCTCACTGACATGCTGTGCGGGTAATCTTCCCAGCAAAGGAGCCGCTCATGTCCAGCTCAAAGTCCAGCTTCCGCCTGACGCAGATCACCGACACACATCTTGGCGCACAGTTTCCCGACTTCGTCGAAAACTTTCATCGCGTTTGCCAGCACATCGACGACAACCGGCCCGATCTCGTCATCAATAGCGGCGACGTCGCTTTCGATGGACCGGATCATCCTGAGGATCTGGACTTTGCGAAAGCGCAGCACGACGCACTGCCCGTCGATTGCCGATACCTCCCCGGCAATCACGACATCGGCGACAACCCGACCCTGAGCGGCACGCCGCCCGAACAGATGCCATCCGAGGCAACCCGGCAAAATTTCATCACGGCGTTCGGCGAAGACCACTGGCGGTTCGACGCCGCCGGATGGTGCTTCATCGGATTGAATTCACTGATCATGAACACCGCGCTCGCCTGCGAAGCAGAACAACGCGAATGGCTCGCGGGACAACTGTCCGCTGCGCAGGGAAAACCCGTGGCGCTGTTCATCCACAAGCCGCTGTACAGGAATTCGCCCGGCGATGCCGAGATTGCGGCCACATCGTTCCGCTACGTGCCGATGCCCGTGCGCCGTGATCTGGTGGAGATGCTGGACAACACGAACCTGCGGCTGGTCGCCTGCGGCCATGTGCATCAACGCCGGGATTTCACGTTCCGCAACGTCCGCCACATCTGGGCGCCGTCGACGTCCTTCGTGATCCGCTCCAACGAGAAGCAGGAACCGATCGGCGTCAAGGAAACCGGGCTGGTCGAATACGTCTTCCAGCCCGATGGTTTTGAAGTCCGCCACGTTCGCGCAGCAGGACAGATCAATCTCGATCTGTTTTCAGTGCTTGAACCAACAACCCTTGCCATTCAAAAGAGGTAGGCAACATCTCTCCACGTCATGCCCGCGCTCGTCGCGGGCATCCACGTCTTTGTTGCCCCTGTCAAAACGTGGATGGCCGGGACAAGCCCGGCCATGACGAAGATAAATTCCAGGAATCTCAGACCTTGTCAGGCGCGACGCGCACGAGCTGCTTGCCGAAGTTCGCGCCCTTGAGCAGGCCCATGAACGCCTGAGGCGCACTCTCAAGGCCTTCGGTGACGAACTCCTTGTGCTTGATCTTGCCTTCCTTGAGCCACTGCGGCATGTCGCGAATGAAGTCGGGGAACATCGCCGCAAAGTCGCTGACGATGAAGCCGCGGAAATTCAGACGCTTCACCAGAATCGCACGCATGATGGAGTTGGCCCAAGGCGGCGTGGGCGTGTCCTTCCCGAAGATCGTGTTGTAGTCGGCGATCAAACCGCACACCGGAATCCGCGAGAACGGATTGAGCAGCGGGAACACCGCGTCGAACACCTTGCCGCCGACATTTTCAAAGTAAACGTCGATGCCCTTGGGGCACGCATCCTTGAGTTTGGCCGCAAGGTTCGGGTCGCGATGGTCAAGACACTCGTCGAAGCCAAGTTCGTTCTTGACGTAATCGCACTTCTCCTTGCCGCCCGCGATGCCAACGGCGCGCGCACCCTTGATCTTCGCGATCTGTCCGACCGCCGAGCCAACCGCGCCGGATGCAGCAGCCACCACCACCGTCTCGCCCGCCTTCGGCTTGCCGATTTCAAGCAGGCCAGTATAGGCCGTCATGCCCGGCATGCCGAGCACACCCACCGCCGTCGAGATCGGCGCGATCTTCGGATCGACCTTGCGCAGCCCCTTGCCGTCCGACAGCGCATACTGCTGCCAGCCCGAGTGTGCGAGCACGACGTCGCCCTTGGCGAAACCGGGATTGTTCGACGCGACAACCTCCGCAACGGTGCCGCCTTCCATCACGCCGTCGATCGGCACGGGTGCGGAGTACGACGGTCCGTCGCTCATGCGGCCGCGCATATAGGGATCGAGCGACAGCCAGATCGTGCGCAACAGGAGCTGCCCGTCACCCGGCGTCGGCACTGGATAATCCTCGAGGCGGAAATCGCTCGGCTTCGGTTCTCCGACAGGACGGGACGCGAGAACGATACGCTTGGCTGACTGGGACATGATGTTTCCTCGGTTTCTTGATGGACGTGAGCGATATTTAACCGAGAGAGCGCGACAACGCCATGAGGCCGCGCGCGCCCCGAGCAGCATGACATCCATGCCGCTCTTTCCGTTTTAAACAGAATCGCGCCAGTGAGCGACGCAGACGCTGTGTCAGGCCGTGACCTTCGCCAGCGCCTTATCAAAGACGGCGGCCGCGCTCGGCAAATCCTTGAAAGAGAGTCCGCTATCCGCAGGCTGTTTCTGTTTGTCCGTCGCGGTCGGGCGAATTTCAGCAACCGGCTTGCCGCCGTCGAGAAACGCCTTGGGCGCGATCACATGAAATTCGTGGTCTTCCGCCGGTGCGTCCTTCAACAAAAACACGCCGAGATAGACCGTGCTGTCGCCGCGGCGATAAGAGATATAGCGCTCCATCGCGACCGAGCCGTCGCGCTGCATGCCGCCGAGCTTGGCATAGCCCTTCGAGTCCAGCAGCCGGTGCGCCTTGAAGCCCTTCACGCCATCGGATTTTGCCTTCGCGGTTTCTTCCGACAGGTCGTATTTGCCGGCCATTTCCTTGCCGACCTCTGCAAGCTTTTCCGAGACGTCGTGCTCGAATTCCTTCAATTCGGAACGTGGCTTCGACGCCTTGCGCGGCTTGGCGGCGTTGCGCTTCTCCAGTTCGGTCTGGCACTTCTCCACGATATCAGCGACCGACTTCCGTTCGGCGTTGACCAGCAGATTTTTCAGATCCTTATCCGAGAGCGCGGCAATCCTGTCGTCTGTCCAATCGACCATGATGTTTTTCTTCTCTGAGAGGTTGCGAACATTGCGGCCGGATTCGCTGCCGGTTCAATGTACTTGGGAACATGCGTTTGGAAACGCGCGAGAACCGCGCACCGCCGCATTTGCGCGGAGCAATGACTGGAATGCCGCGCAACTATAGCGTGTTTTGGCAGGCCGTTGGGGCCGAAATTGGACGGTTCGCCTTAAGCGCCGCCGGGGTAATTCGGGCTTTCACGCGTGATGGTGACGTCGTGGACATGGCTCTCGCGCAGGCCGGCGCCGGTGATGCGCACGAACTCCGCCTTGTTATGAAATTCCTGGATGTCCTTCGCGCCGACATAACCCATCGCGGCGCGCAACCCGCCAGCGAGCTGATGCAGCACGTTGGCGACCGGTCCCTTGTAAGGCACCTGCCCCTCGATACCTTCCGGCACCAGCTTGAGCGTGTCCTTGATGTCCTGCTGGAAGTAGCGGTCGGCCGATCCGCGCGCCATCGCGCCGACCGAGCCCATGCCGCGATACGCCTTGTAGGAACGGCCCTGCCAGAGAAACACTTCGCCGGGCGTCTCGTCGGTACCTGCGAGCAATGAGCCGACCATCGCGACGTCCGCACCCGCGGCGAGCGCCTTGGCGAGATCGCCGGAATACTTGATGCCGCCATCGGCGATGATCGGGATGCCGGCCTTTTGCCCGGCGGAGGCCGCGTCCATCACCGCTGTGAGCTGCGGCACGCCGACGCCGGCGACGATGCGGGTGGTGCAGATCGAGCCCGGGCCGATACCGACCTTGATCGCGTCGGCGCCTGAATCGATCAGCGCCTGCGTGCCTTCTGTGGTCGCAACGTTGCCGGCGATGACCTGCACGGCATTCGACATGCGCTTGATCCTGTTGACCGCTTCCAGCACGCGCGAGGAATGGCCGTGCGCGGTATCCACGACGACCACATCCACGCCCGCGTCGATCAGCTTTTCGGTGCGCTCGAAACCGCCCTCGCCGACCGTGGTCGCAGCGGCGACGCGAAGCCGTCCCTGTGCATCCTTCGAGGCCAGCGGATAGGCCACTGCCTTTTCCATGTCCTTCACGGTGATGAGGCCAACGCAGCGATATTGGTCGTCGACCACCAGCAGCTTTTCGATGCGGTTCTGATGCAGCATCTTCTTGGCTTCGGTCTGACTGACGCCTTCCCTCACGGTGATGAGGTTCTCATGCGTCATCAGTTCGGAGACCTTCTGCTCCGGATCGGTGGCGAAACGCACGTCGCGGTTGGTGAGAATGCCGACGAGCTTGCCGGGCTTGCCGGGTGCTGCGCCGGTCACCACCGGAATGCCGGAGAAGCCGTGGTCCTTCATCAGGGTCAGCGCATCGACCAGCTTGGCATCGGGGCCAATGGTGAGCGGATTCACCACCATGCCGGACTCGAATTTCTTGACCTGGCGCACCTGTGCGGCCTGCCCATCCGGATCGAAATTGCGATGAAGCACACCGATGCCGCCGGCCTGCGCCATGGCAATGGCCATACCGGCCTCGGTAACGGTGTCCATCGCGGAAGCGATGATCGGAATGTTGAGCGGGATGACGCGGGTCAGGTGAGTGCGGACGTCGGCGTCGGACGGCAGGATGTCCGACAGGCCGGGTTTCAGCAGCACATCGTCGAATGTGAATGCTTCGCGGATACCGTTGCCCGACTGTCTGATTGCCATTGCCAACTCCATTCGGCAGCCCGCGGCTGCAATAAAACCTCAGGATGTGCGGGATTTGGCGATCGCTGACGCGTCGCTCGAATCGAAGCCCATCGGTGGGGTTGGCGGTGGTCGATAGCACGCCAGGATGACGTTTCAAAGCATTTCGCTCGAAAATCCGCGGTTTTTACGCATGGGACACCTGCAAAGGGCCCTCTAACAACAGGGTTTTCCGGAACGGGTCCCCTCACGACGAGTTTATTGACCCTGCCCCGCAGGACACGCCTATCTGGGCCGTCTATTCTCTCCCCTCCTGTCATTTCCCGCAGATTTGCCACAAAGCCGAGACGATGCAGAAGGAACGCCTGATACCGCTGATCGTGGCCTGCGCGCTGTTCATGGAAAACATGGACTCGACCGTGATCGCAACCTCCCTGCCCGCCATCGCCGCCGACATCGGCACCAGCCCGCTGACGCTGAAGCTCGCGATCACGTCCTATCTGTTGTCACTCGCGGTCTTCATTCCGGCCAGCGGATGGACCGCCGACCGCTTCGGCGCGCGGGCGGTGTTCAGCGTCGCCATCGGCGTGTTCATGGTGGGCTCGATCGGCTGCGCGATCTCCACATCTGTGACGGATTTCGTCATCGCCCGCACGCTGCAGGGCGTCGGCGGCGCGATGATGACACCAGTGGGGCGGCTCGTGCTGCTGCGCTCCATCGACAAGAGCGCGCTGGTGAACGCCATGGCGTGGGTCACCGTGCCGGCGCTGATCGGGCCGGTGATCGGTCCGCCGCTCGGCGGTTTCATCACCACCTACTTTTCGTGGCACTGGATCTTCCTCATCAACATCCCGATCGGACTGCTCGGGATCTGGATGGCGCTGAAATATATCGATCCAATCAAGAGCGAGAATCCCGAGCGTTTCGATCTCGTCGGCCTCGTGCTGGCCGGACTGGGATTGGCCGGTCTCGCCTTCGGCCTCTCGGTCGCGGGCCTTGGGCTGCTGCCCTGGCAAATCGTGGTCGGATTGATCGTGGGCGGCGCGATAAGCATGGGTCTCTATCTGCATCATGCGAAGCGCACGGCCTCTCCGGTGCTGGATTTCACATTGATGAAGCATCAGACGCTGCGCGCCAGCCTGACCGGCGGCTTCATGTATCGCCTCGGCATCGGCGCGCTGCCGTTCCTGCTGCCGCTCCTGATGCAGATCGGATTCGGCCTCTCGCCGTTCAAGTCGGGCCTCGTGACGTTCGCGTCCGCCGTCGGCGCTCTCGGCATGAAGACGCTGGCCGCGCGGATCATCCGCACCTTCGGCTTTCGCAAGATCACCGTCATCAACGCCGTGGTGAGTTCGTTCTTCCTCGCGGCCTGCGCACTGTTCACGCCAACAACGCCGCTGCTGCTTATCATGATCATCCTGATCGTCGGCGGATTCTTCCGCTCGCTGCAGTTCACCGCCATCAACACGCTGGCCTATGCGGAGGTGACGCCCGCTGAAATGAGCCGCGCCACGACGCTGATGAGCGTCAACCAGCAACTCGCGATTTCCGCCGGCGTCGCGATCGGCGCTTTCGCCGTCGAGGCCACCATGGCGGTGAACCATGCGACCGAGTTGAGCGCAGGGGACTTTTGGCCGGCCTTCGTGATCGTGGCGATCATCTCAGCGGCGTCGGCGTATTCGTTCTGGAAGCTGCCCGAAGATGCAGGCAACGAGATTTCAGGTCACAAGGTTGCGGTGATGGAAGGCCCGAAATCGCCCGAAGCCGCAGCCGCGGAATCCACCCAGGATGCGCGCGACCAGAAGCTCGGATAAACAAACTTACTGCGGAACGTTTGAACCGCGGAATCCGAGCGCCAGCACATAGCGCTCCGATGAATCCTGCCGGCTGGCGGCAGGCTTTACATGCTTCACTGTTGTGAAATCGCGCTTGAGCTGCGCCAGCAGTTCAGCGTCGGCGCCACTTTGGAACACTTTCGCAACGAATGTTCCGCCCGGATTGAGAATCTCGCAAGCGAAGGCCGCCGCACTTTCCACCAGACCGATGATGCGCAACTGATCGGTCTTGCGGTGACCTGTAGTGTTGGCGGCCATGTCCGACATCACCACATCCGCGCCGCCGCCGATCATGGCGCGCAGCTTGTCCGGCGCCTTTTCATCGAGAAAATCCATCTGCGCAAAAGTGACGCCCGGAAGTTCCGGCATTTCCAGAAGGTCGATGGCGACGACCTTGCCCCTGCCCTCTACCGAGCCGACGCGCTTGGCGGCGATCTGGCTCCATCCGCCGGGCGCGGCGCCGAGATCCACCACAACCTGCCCCGATTTGAGGAGGCGATGCTTGTCGTCGATCTCGCGCAATTTATAAGCCGCGCGCGAACGAAAGCCGTCGCGCTTCGCCTGCATGACGTAGGGGTCGTTGAGCTGACGTTCCAGCCAGAGTTTCGACGACAGCTTGCGCTTGCCGCCGGACTTCACCGTCACATGCAGTCGCCCGGTGGTGTCTTTCGCCATAGGAGTTGGTTTCCGGAGAATGATGGCATTCAATTAACAAGCGGCGCGCCGTCACCCTGAGGTGCCGAAGCGAAGCGGAGGCCTCGAAGGGCGACGGCGGATGACCTGTCATCCTTCGAAGCTCGCAAAAGCTCGCACCTCAGGATGACGGCCCTAATTTATCACGCGCCAGCGCACCCCTTACGACGTTTCCGCCGCGCCGTCACGGCATCTGAGTGAAATCAGCAGGCCAGGATCGCGCCGTCGGCCCGCATCATCTCGACCAGCATGCCTTCGCGCAGCCCGCGATCCGCGACCCGCAGGCGCGGCAGCGGGAACGCTGCGCGGATGGCATCGAGAATGGCGCAGCCCGCGAGCACGAGATCGGCGCGCTCGGTGCCGATACAGGCGTTTTGCGCGCGGTCCTGATAGGTCATGTCGAGGAGCCGCGCGATGGCGCGGTCCATGTCCGCGTCGTTCATCCAAAGGCCATCCACTCTGCGCCGGTCATAGTGCGACAGCCCGAGATGGATGCCCGCCACCGTCGTCACGGTTCCCGACGTGCCCAGCAGGTGCATATCCGACAGATCGTGGCCGTGCTGCGCGGCAAACGGCGCCAGATGCCCCGCAACTTCATCGACCATCGCGCCGTAGGATTCCCGCGTCACGTTGGTGCCGCCAAAGCGCTCAGCCAGCGTGACAACGCCGAGCGGCAGCGAGACCCACGGTCCTTTCGCCGGCGGCGCATGCAGGTTGCCCGCCGGACGCTCAATCCGCACCACTTCGGTCGAGCCGCCGCCAATGTCGAACAGGATCGCGCCTTTGGCCCTGGCATCGAGCAGCGGCGAACAGCCGATCGCAGCCAATGTGGATTCGGTTTCGCGGTCGATGATTTCGAGCTTGATGCCGGTCTCGCGCGCGATCAGGTCGAGAAACGCGTCAGAGTTATCGGCAGCGCGGCATGCCTCGGTCGCGATGGTACGCAGCCGCTTCGCACCCTTGGCGCGGATCTTATCGCCGCACACGGTCAAAGCGCCCACTGCGCGCGAAATGGCGGCGTCGCTGATGCGGCCCGTGGTCGAGATACCCTCGCCGAGCCGAATGATACGTGAGAACGAGTCGATGACGCGGAACCCGTCGTTGGATACGCGGGCAATCAGCAGGCGGCAGTTATTGGTGCCAAGATCGAGCGCGGCATATGCCGTGGGCACGCCGTTCACGCGGCTTTGGCCGCGGTCCAGCGATCCCTCGGGAACCGACCCTGACGGGCTCACACACGGCTCAGGGCCGTCGTGCAGCCGCACGTCCTCGTTCATGCCAATTCCATCTCTGCGACGCCTGTTTGGGCGACGCGATAACTCTGTTCAAATAAAGTTTAACAGCGTACGTGCGCGGCGCAACCGCAGCATACTCAATCACGCATTGTGACCTGGATTTCGGCACCTTAAGTTTAACGCACAGCTCCTGCCTGCAACCAAAAGCGCGGTTTTGCAGTCAAATCCTCCTTTCCAGCAGATAATCCATGCTCGATCACGCCTCCTCCCGCGTCGCCGCCGAGAACGATATCGCACTGCAAAAATTCGCCATCGGACAGCCCGTCCGGCGCAAGGAAGACGACACGCTGGTGCGGGGCAAGGGAACCTACACCGACGACATCAGCCTGCCGGGTCAGGCCTATGCCTGGATCGTCCGCAGCAGCCATGCTCACGGCATCGTCAAGGGTATCGACACGGAGACCGCGCGGAACATGCCGGGGGTGCTCGGCGTGTGGACCGGAGCAGACCTCGCAAGCGCGGGCTACAATCCCTTCACCTGCGGCTTGCCGATCAAAAATCGCGACGGCTCGCCGCTGCTGCAAACCAAACGCCCCCCGTTGACGACCGACAAGGTGCGTTTCGTCGGCGACCCGGTGGCGTTCGTCGTGGCCGAAACCCTGGCACAGGCGCGCGAGGCCGGTGAAGCGGTCGTCGTCGATATCGACCCGCTGCCCTCCGTGACCAGCGCGGAAGATGCCGCAAAGCCCGGCGCGCCGCTGCTCTACGATCACATCCCGAACAATGTCGCGCTCGACTATCATTCCGGCGACGACACAGCGCTCGATGCCGCATTCGCTAGGGCCGCGCGTGTCACGCGCCTCAACGTCATCAACACACGCGTTGCCGTCGTTGCGATGGAGCCGCGCGCGGGGCTGGCGAGCTACGAGAAGGCAACGCAGCGTTTCACGATCAAGGTGCCGACGCAGGGCGTCGTCGGCAACCGCACGTCGCTGGCGAGAACACTGAACGTCCCGAGCGATAAGGTTCGCCTGCTGACACATAACGTCGGCGGATCATTCGGCATGAAGAACGCGAATTACCCGGAGTATATTTGCATTCTCCACGCCGCCAGGGAACTTGGCCGCGCGGTGAAATGGACCGACGAGCGCTCCACGAGCTTCCTGTCGGACAGCCATGGCCGCGCGCAGGACGTCGCGTGCGAACTCGCGCTCGCTGCCGACGGCGCGTTTCTCGGTGTACGCGTGCGCGGCTATGGCAACCTCGGTGCCTACATCACGAGCGTCGCGCCGCTGCCGCTGTCGCTCAATATCGGCAAGAACATCAACAGCGTCTACCGCATGCCGCTGATCGGCGTGGATATCAAATGCGTGCTGACCACCACCTCGCCGATGGGCGCCTATCGCGGCGCGGGGCGGCCGGAGGCAAATTACTTCATGGAGCGGCTGATCGATCGGGCCGCCGATGAAATCGGCATCGACCGCATGACGCTGCGCAAGCGCAACTTCATCAAGCCGGCGCAGATTCCCTACGCGGCCGCAAACGGCTTCACCTATGACAGCGGCGACTTCCCCGCTGTCTTCAACAAGGCTGTGGAACTGGCCGATCTCGCGGGCTTCGCCAAGCGCAAGCGCGCAAGCCGCAAAAATGGCAAGCTGCGCGGCATCGCGGTGGGCTCCTATCTCGAGGTCACCGCGCCGCCCAGCGCCGAACTCGGCAAGATTGTATTCGAGACCGACGAGACCGTGAGGCTGATCACCGGCACGCTCGACTACGGACAGGGCCACGCGACGCCGTTCGCACAGGTGCTGGCGGCGCAGCTCGGCGTGCCGTTCGACGCCATCAAGCTGACGCAGGGCGACAGCGATATCGTTCACACCGGCAACGGCACCGGCGGCTCGCGTTCGATCACCGCAAGCGGCACGGCGATCGTCGGCGCCGCGAAACTTGTCATTGAAAAGGGCAAGCAGGCCGCAGCCCATGTGCTCGAGGCCTCCGAAGGTGACATCGAGTTCGCCAACGGACAGTTCACCATCGCCGGCACCGATCGTGGCATTCGCATCATGGAACTGGCCGCCAGACTGCGGGATACGAAGATGCCTGAGGGCGCGCCTTCGTCGCTCGATATCGATCACACCGCACAGGGCATTCCCTCGACATTCCCGAACGGCTGCCATGTCGCCGAAGTTGAAGTCGATCCCGACACCGGCGTCGTGAAGATCGTCGACTACTGCGGCGTCAACGATTTCGGCACGGTGGTCAATCCGATGATCGTCGCCGGCCAGATTCACGGCGGCGTCGTGCAAGGCATCGGTCAGGCGCTGATGGAGTGCGTCACCTATGACGACAACGGCCAGCCGGTGACGGGTTCGCTCATGGACTACGCGCTACCGCGCGCAGGCGATGTTCCGTTGATAACGCTCGGCGATCACCCCTCGCCAGCAACCTCGAATCCGATCGGCACCAAGGGCTGCGGTGAAGCCGGCTGCGCCGGCGGTCTTGCCACACTTGTCAACGCGGTGCTCGATGCGCTGGCCGAAGAAGGCGTAACGACCATCGACATGCCTCTGACGCCGGAAAAAGTCTGGCGCGCGATTCAGGACGGCCGCAAGCCGAAGACGGCGTGAGGAGAAAGATGCGCCGTCATCCTGAGGCGCGAGCACTTGCGAGCCTCGAAGGAGGACGGCAGCACACGTAACGCGCATCCTTCGAGGCTCGCCGCGACGCGGCTCGCACCTCAGGATGACGCTGCATCGTCAAGCGTAACCCGGACGTCGCTGCGCTCATCCGGGCAAATAGCGATCATATCTGTCATTCCGGGATGCGCCTCTTGGCGCAGGCCCGGAATCCATGACTGCGGGAATCTGGATTCCGGGTTCGCGCGAAGACGCGCGCCCCGGAATGACGGCGGAAAATATCGAGCGAGTGTCGCTTGCAACATTTCGTGATGGGGATACGAATCCCCGCGCTCTGAACCTCTCTTATGTTCGGCATGTCCTGTTCGTGAGGGGCGCTTTCTAGAGGCGTCTTGAAGGCGGAGCAGGATGCGGCGTCTGCGCGCACGGTTCGCACCCGTTGCGCCCGGAAGGCCGGGGTTGACCGTCCGGGCCAACTACGTGGCTCTGCCGTTCGCGGCTGGACGAGGAGAGGATGAAGGCAGGCGAAAGCCCGCCGGATCAGGGGTCGACTAGCTCCCCCGTCCTCACCCGGAAGTACGGTCCCCGGCTCACAAATCGCCGCCAATGGAGCGCCGTGAGGCGACGCGCTTTCGGAAAACATCATCGCTTCGCACGCGATGCCGGAAGCGAAACGAATACAAGGTGCGCCTCGCGGCGCTCCATGCCCCTCATGTTTTGAGGGGGGAAACTAAAAGCACAACTCGCGCGTGGCGCGAGAGCAATCACGCGTGGCTGTTTGAAAATTGAATCGGACCCATAACCACCGAGGGTTATGGTGATGACGAGAAGGTTGCTCCGATATCTCCCTCAAGTCGATGGCTCGGGGAGTATGGATCCCCGCTTTCGCGGGGATGACGTGGAAAGAGAGATTTCGCGCGATAACTGAGAACGAACCTACGCCGCCATCGTCTCGCGCGGCTGGTAGATCGCCACATGCTGGCAAAGCGCGATCGGCCTCTCACCATTGGCCACGATCACGCCGTCGAGCTCGACGAACTTGTGGCCCTTGCGCTCGTAGTTGCCGATGACCTTCGCGCGCACGGTGAGTTCATCCGTCACCGCCGCGGCGGCAAGATAGCGGATCGTGCTGCCGACATGAATCCACGGGCCGAGAATGGCATTTTCCATCAGCGCCCAGTTCATGGTCCGCAGCAGCATGCCGGCGTGGACGATCTTCTCATTCGCGTAGAGAGGATCGGCTTCGCGGACATCGCGCAGATATTCGGCTGAGCCCTGCGTGCCGAGTGTGAACGGCGGAATCGAAAGCCACTTGCCAGTCTGGTAGGATTTTTCATCGGCGGGCGCGTTCTTGCCCACAACAGCAACACTCTGGAAATCAGCGAGCGAAATTGCCGGCGCATCGGACGGCATCGACGCGGTTCCGGTCGCGCAAAGCTCGCCGCGGCTCTCGACCTTGATGGCAAGACCGTCATTGGTCTCTTCCGCGGTCACCACCGCCATCTCGCCGTCATAAACCGGCTTGAAGAACCGGCCGTCCATCAACCCGCGTTCCAGAAACGCCCGGCCCCATTTCGCCACCGGCATATGGCTCATATAGGCGAACACGTCGACGCCAGGCACCAGTCCGCCCTGAAATCCGAAGCGGCGCGCGACCGAATCGTCGTGCATCTTGTTTTCGGAATTTTTGGCGAGATTGTAGGCATCGACGCTGTAAGGCTTGAGCGCGGTCATAAGTTTCCTCGAATTGCTGCGTTTCTTGCCGTAAATGGACCGCAAAGCGGCCTCGAAGACAAGCCGCACCGGCGCATGCCTCGCAGTCTGGTTTTTGCGCCTTTCGCTCGCCATTTTGGCCGGGTTGGGCTACCAGCAGCGCAAACCTCAACGGAACAACCTTGACCCAAACGACCCGCATCTATGTCGACGCCGACGCCTGCCCGGTGAAGGACGAGATTTACCGCGTCGCGGAGCGGCACCGGCTGCCCGTCAGCGTGGTCGCGGGCAATTTCATCCGCGTGCCAAACGATCCGCTGATCGAGCGGATTGCCGCAGGCAGCGGCATGGATGCCGCCGACGACTGGATTGCGGAACGCGCGCAAAAAGGCGATATCGTCGTCACGTCGGACATCCCGCTGGCGGCGCGCTGCGTGAAGGCCGGGGCAGACGTGATCTCACCGAACGGAAAGCCGTTCTCCGAAGAATCCATCGGCATGACGCTGGCGGTGCGCAACCTGATGACGGATTTGCGCTCCAGCGGGGAAATCACCGGCGGGCCACGCTCCTATTCGCCACGTGACCGCTCCGCGTTCCTGTCGGCCCTCGACCAGACCATCCGCCGCATCCAGCGCGCGCAACAGAAGTAAGAGTATCCCGACGACATGGCGCCTCCCCTCATCCAGTTGAAAGACATCGCGCTGACCTTCGGCGGCACGCCGCTGCTGGCAGGCGTCGAGCTTGCGGTCTCCGCAGGCGAGCGCGTCTGCCTGATCGGCCGCAATGGCTCGGGCAAATCGACGCTGCTGAAGATTGTCGCAGGTCTGGTTGAAGCGGATCGCGGCAGCCGCTTCGTGCAGCCCGGCGCGACCATCCGCTATTTGCCGCAAGAGCCGGATTTCGACGGCTTCAAGACGACGCTGGCTTACGTCGAAGCCGGACTCAATCCGGGCGACGATCACTATCAGGCGCAATATCTGCTGGAGCAACTTGGTCTCACCGGCACCGAAGACCCCGCCAATCTGTCCGGCGGCGAAGCGCGGCGCACCGCACTGGCACGGGTGCTTGCCCCCTCGCCCGACATCCTGCTGCTGGACGAGCCGACCAACCATCTCGATCTCACAACGATCGAATGGCTGGAAGGCGAACTCTTAAGCCGCCGCAGCGCGCTGGTGATCATCAGCCACGACCGTCGCTTTCTCTCCAATCTCTCGCGCGCCACGGTCTGGCTCGACCGCGGCGAAACCCGCCGCATCGAGAAAGGTTTTAGCTCATTCGAGGAATGGCGCGACGACGTGCTGGCGGAAGAAGAACGCGACCAGCACAAGCTCGACCGCAAGATCGTCGCCGAAGAACACTGGTTGCGCTACGGCGTCTCGGGCCGCCGCAAGCGCAACGTCAAGCGCCTCGGCAACCTGTTCGCGCTGCGCGACCAGCGCCGCGACTATCGCGGAACCGCCGGCAAGGCTAACCTCGCCGCCGCCGAGGCTGAGACGTCCGGCAAGCTCGTCATCGAGGCGAAGCATATCGGCAAGGCGTATGGCGACCGCGCCATCGTCGATGACTTCTCGATCCGCGTGGCGCGCGGGGACCGCATCGGCATCGTCGGCCCCAACGGCGCGGGCAAGACCACGCTCATCAGCATGCTCACGGGAGCCGATACGCCAGATACCGGCACGATCCGCCTCGGCGCCAATATCGAGATGGTGACGCTCGACCAGCACCGGGAAAGTCTCGATCCCAAATCGACGCTGGCCGACGCACTGACCGGTGGCCGCGGCGACAGCATCATGGTCAACGGCAAGCCGAAACACGTTATCAGCTACATGAAGGACTTCCTGTTCACGCAGGAGCAGGCACGCACACCGCTCGAAGTGCTCTCCGGTGGCGAGCGCGGACGGCTGATGCTCGCGCGCGCGCTGGCAAAACCATCCAATGTGCTGGTGCTCGACGAGCCGACCAACGACCTCGATCTCGAAACCCTCGACGTGCTGGAGGAAATGCTCGGCGACTATCAGGGCACCGTCATTCTCGTCAGCCACGACCGCGATTTTCTCGATCGCGTAGTGACATCGGTGATCGCGCCAGAAGGCAACGGGAAATGGGTGGAGTATGCCGGTGGCTATTCCGACATGCTGGCGCAGCGTGGCGCTGATCTGAAGCAGCGCGCGCTTGAGTCAGCGGCCGCCGACAAGCCGAAAGAAATCAAGAGTGCAGCACTAGCTTCCTCGCCATCCTCAAAGCGCCGTCTCAACTTCAATGAGAAGCACGCGCTGGAAACCCTGCCCAAGACGATGGCAAGGCTCCACGCCGAGATCGCCAAACAGCAGAAGCTGCTCGACGATCCCGAACTCTACGCCAAGGATCGCAAAAAATTCGACGCCGCTTCCGCTGCGATCGCCAAGGCACAGGAAGAGCTGGATGACGCCGAGGGAAAATGGCTTGAGCTGGAAATGCTGCGGGAAGAAATCGAGAGCGGGGTTTAACGCTTCAAATATTCCAGCGCGCCTCGCCCCGCCGCTGCACCCGTCGCGAAACAGGCCTGCAAAAGATAGCCGCCGGTCGGCGCTTCCCAATCCAGCATCTCCCCGGCAACGAACACGCCGGGCAGCTTGTGCAGCATGTAGTGCACATCGATCTCGTCGAACGAAATTCCGCCCGCCGTGGAAATCGCGCGGTCGATCGATGCGACGCTGGTGAGCTTGACGGGAACAGCGTTGACGAACATCGCCAGTTGTTCCGGAGACATCGTCGATGGAAGCAGGTCCAAAGCAATAGTCGCCTCCTGAAGCAATCCGATCGCGATGGGTGATAAAGCGACCTGCTTTCTCAGGTATGTCGAAAGCGATTGCTTTTTCCTTGATGTACTCAGACGCTTCACCAGATCGGCATGTGACAGATCGGGCCGCAACGCGACGTGAAGCACAGCCTCACCATTGGCGAGCACCGCATCGCGCAATGGCGCGGATAGCGCATAGACCGCCCCGCCCTCAATTCCGTCGCGCGTGATGGTCGCCTCACCGCGCACAGACTGGCGGTCAAATGACAGTTCCACTCCTTTCAGCGGCTCACCCTCGAACCGCTCGCGAAACAGATCCGACCATGCGACACGAAATCCGCTATTGGCCGGGCGCAGCGATGCAACGCCGATCCCCTTCGCGCCGAAAGTATCGGTCCAGTTGCCGTCCGCGCCGAGCCTCGGCCAGCTTGCACCGCCGAGCGCTATGACGGTGGCATCTGGCTTAAGCGACGTCATGCCCTCGGGTGCCTCGAACCGCAGATCGCCGTTCGCGCTCCACCCTGTCCAGAGATGGCGAAGCGCGAAGCGCACGCCGAGCTGATCGAGGCGCCTGAGCCAGACGCGCAGCAGCGGCGACGCCTTGAAGGCTTGCGGAAAAACTCGCCCGCTTGAACCGACGAATGTCGGCTGGCCAAGACCTTCGCTCCATGCCCGCAACGCGTCTGGCGAAAACGCTCCAATTGCGTCGTGCAGATGCGGCATCGCCTCGCGATAACGCGCCAGGAACTGATCGAGCGGTTCGCTGTGCGTGAGATTGAGGCCGCCGCGCCCCGCCATCAGGAACTTGCGCCCGACCGACGGCATGCGCTCATAGATCGTGACTCGCGCGCCGCCCGCCGCCAGAACTTCAGCCGCCATCAACCCCGCAGGGCCCGCACCGATGACCGCGACATTCAAGATGATCAACCGCCCATCGGCGGCAACTTGATGCCTGCGGCCTTCGCAGCCTGCTCCACGTACTTGAACGTCTGGAAGAACGCGCCGCCGAGGTCGCGCGCAGTAGACATGTCGCCGATCTTGGCGAAGTTCGCTGCGATCGCGTCAGGCGTCCATTGATCCTGAGGGAGATTGAGGCCTTCGGTCTCGACCACCTTGATCACCGCGAATGAGCCCGCGCCTGCACCCATGATGGTGCGCGTTGGCGCATCCTCACTGAGCAGATAGAGCACTGCGGGCGTGATCGCTTCGGGCTTCATCAGCGCCAGAATCTCAGGCCCGATCAGGCCTTCGGTCATGCGCGTCGCCGCCGTCGGCGAGATGGTGTTGACACGGATGTTGGTCTTGCGGCCTTCCTCGGCGAGCACATTCATCAGGCCGACCATGCCGGCCTTCGCCGCCGCGTAGTTGGCCTGGCCGAAATTGCCGAACAAACCCGACGACGAAGTGGTGACGACGATGCGGCCGTAGTTGCGCTCGCGCATACCATCCCACACAGCACGGCAACAGTTGAATGTGCCGGTCAGGTGGACCGCGATGACTTTTGCAAAATCCTCGGGCTCCATCTTGCCGAAGGACTTGTCGCGCAGAATGCCGGCATTCGCGACCATCAGATCGACGCTGCCCCATTTTGCGGTCGCCTTCGCCACCATCTCCTTGACCTGCTCGAAGTTCGAGACATCGGCGCCGTCGGCCATCGCCTCGCCGCCCGCCTTGCGGATTTCCTCGACAACCGCTTCGGCCGGACTGACCGAGCCGCCGCTGCCGTCGCGGGCCGCGCCCATGTCGTTGACCACGACGCGCGCGCCGAGTTTTGCAAGACCCAGCGCATGCGCGCGCCCAAGGCCGGCTCCGGCGCCGGTGACGATCGCGACGCGTCCATCGAATCTGATTGCCATAGTCGTGATCCCCTGATTAAGCGAAGAAGTGCATGCCAAGCCAGTCCGCGACCAGCGCGGGCTTCGGCTCATTCTCGATCTCGAGTGTGGTTGCCGTGCGCGCCAGCAACTCCTGCGGCGACTTCATGGTCACCTCGGACAGCACGAAGCGTGCGCGCACGCGTTTGCCCGCGCGAACCGGCGTCAGAAACCTGATCTTGTCGAAACCGTAGTTGATCGACATCGACGCACCATTCAGCGTCGGCATCGTTGCATAGGCCAACTTCGGCAACACCGATAGCGAGAGGAAGCCGTGCGCGATGGTCCCGCCGAATGGCGTCTCGCGCTTGGCACGCTCCGGATCGATATGGATGAACTGAAAATCCTCGGTCGCATCCGCGAAGGCGTCGATCTGCTTCTGATCGATCGTATGCCACTCCGAGACGCCGAGCTCGGTGCCGACGAGTTTCACAAAGTCCTCGCGGTTCATCGCAACGCCCATCGGCCGTCTCCCGTTTCGAATTCGAACTGGAAAGGCACATTCCACAGAACAGGGTTCGGGCCAAGCGAAAAATGGGCTTGCTTCCGTCCCCTCTGGCATGCAGGCGCAGGGAGTCTAGCGCTTGTCGCCTTGCAATTCCGGAAATTCCTCTTCGCGGAATTCCCTGCCGCGCAGAGCATCCTTGCGGTCGTCGTCATGTTCCAGACGGCGAAGCTGGACGCGGCGAATCTTGCCGGAAATCGTTTTAGGCAACTCCGTCACCAATTCAATGCGCCGGATGCGCTTGAACGGCGCAAGGCGCGAATGAACATACTGAAAGATCGACAACGCGGTTTCGCGGGACACTTCGACGCCCGGCACCAGTGACACGTATGCCTTGGGAAGTGCGAGGCGGATCGGATCCGGCGTCGGCACAACGGCGGCCTCGGCCACCGAGTCATGCTCCAGCAGTACGCTCTCCAGTTCGAACGGGCTGATGCGATAGTCGGATGACTTGAACACGTCGTCGGAACGCCCAACGAAGGTCAGATAGCCGTCGTCGTCGAGGAATACCACGTCGCCGGTCTGGTAGACGTCGCCATCCGCGCCTTTGGGTTTGCCGTCTTCGCCCTGATAGCCAAGCATCAGCCCCGCCGGACGATCGGCTCCAAGCACGAGGCGCACCTCGCCTTCCTTCGCCGGATTCCCGTCGGCGTCTGCAACCGCGACCTTGTATCCCGGCAACGGACGGCCCATCGATCCGATCTTGACCTTCTGCCCCGGCGAATTACCCGCCAGCGCGGTGGTTTCGGTCTGGCCGTAACCGTCGCGGATCGTTAATCCCCATGCCGCCTTAACCTGATCGATTACTTCCGGATTGAGCGGTTCACCCGCGCCGCAGACCTCGCGTACCGATACCTTGTAGTCCGCAAGCTGCTCCTGAATGAACAGCCGCCACACCGTCGGCGGCGCGCAGAGCGTCGTCACACCGCAGCGCGCGACTGTAGCCAGCAATCCCTTGGCGTCGAAGCGCGGTTGGTTGACGATGAAGATCGTCGCCCCGGCATTCCACGGCGAGAAGAAACAGCTCCATGCATGCTTGGCCCAGCCGGGCGACGAAATGTTCAGATGAATGTCGCCGAGCTGCAGACCGAGCCAGTACATCGTGGACAGCGAGCCCACCGGGTAGCTGCTGTGACTATGGAGAACGAGCTTCGGTTTCGCCGTCGTGCCCGACGTGAAGTAAAGCAGCATCGGATCGTTTGCATTCGTCACGCCATCCGGCGTGAACGTATCCGGATAATTCGCAGCGTCCTCGAACTTGCGCCAGCCCTTGTGCTCGGAGGTCGCAGCAACGACGATCTTGGTGAAACCATCGCCGCCGAGGCCTTCGAACTTCGCCACCTGATCCTGCGTCGCGACCACGACCTTTGCCTTGCCGCGGTCGAGCCGGTCGCGCAATTCATCCGCCGTCAGCAATGTCGTGGCGGGGATCACGATCACGCCGAGCTTCATGGCGGCGAGCATCGTCTCCCAGAGGGGCACAACGTTGCCGAGCAACAGCAGCAGATGATCGCCCCGCTTGAGGCCAAGATCGCGCAGAAAATTCGCGGTCTGATTGGAACGCCGCGACAACGCGGCGAATGTCAGCTTGGTTTCGGTGCTTGTGGCAGCATCGACAATCCAGAGCGCGGTGCGGTCACCGCTCTCTGCGTTACCCGCGAGGCCGCCGTCGAACCAGTCGAGCGCCCAGTTGAACTGCTTCTGATCCGGCCAGCGGAAGTCCGCGACGGCCTTGTCGTAATCGGTGCGGTGTTTCAGCAGGAAAGCGCGCGCATCCTGGAACGTCGTCATCGAGGACTCCTACTTCCCCGCCAGCCCGCGCACGTGCTTGATGATGCCTGAAAAATCAACACCGCCGTGACCGGCCTTCTCAAAGGCGTCGTAGATGCTTTCAGCATGGGCGCCGAGCGGCGTCGCGGCACCGGCGGCCTTCGCCGCCTCCTGCGACAAACGCAAATCTTTCAGCATCAATGCCGCCGCGAAACCCGGCTTGTAATCGTTGTTGGCGGGCGACGCGGGAACCGGCCCCGGTACCGGACAATATGAGGTCAGCGACCAGCACTGGCCCGACGAGGTCGAGGCCACATCGAACAGCGCCTGATGCGACAGGCCAAGCTTTTCGCCGAGCGCAAAAGCTTCCGACACGCCGATCATCGAGATGCCAAGGATCATGTTGTTGCAAATCTTGGCGGCCTGTCCCGCACCCGCCTTGCCGCAATGCACGACCTTCTTGCCCATCGCCGACAGCACTGGCTCGCCGCGCTTGAAGGCGTCGGCGCTGCCGCCGACCATGAAGGTCAGGGTCGCGCCCTGGGCGCCGCCGACGCCGCCCGAGACCTGTCTCTTATACACATCTAGATGTGTATAAGAGACAGGTTCTCAAGAACTGGCTTCGCTGTTGCGAAAGCAAAATCTTCACCGCCGCACATGAATGTCAGCGTGGCGCCCTTCGCACCGCCCGTACCGCCGGACACAGGCGCGTCGATAGACGACAAATTGTGTTCGGTTGCTTGGGCGTGCGCGAGGCGCGCACTTTCTACATCGATGGTGGAACAATCGATCATCAACGTGTTCTTGCCGACGGACGGGATGACTTCTTTCCATACACTCAGAACATGCTTGCCCGCTGGCAACATGGTGATGACGATGTCGGCGCCCTTAACTGCATCCGCCGCTGTCGTCGCAATGCCGACGCCATCCGCCTTCGCCGCATCCTTCGACGCCTGCACGAGATCGAAACCCTGAACCTTGTGCCCGGCCTTGACGAGGTTGGCCGCCATGGGTCCGCCCATGTTGCCGAGACCGATAAACGCGATATTTGCCATGTCCTGCCCTCGTTATTATGTTTCGAGATAATCAGTCCGGAAAGACCAGCTGGTATTTGCTATTCGGCACGAAGTATTTCCCAACAATGCCCGGCGTAACATCCTCGAGTTGCGGCGGCGACCATTTCGGATTGCGGTCCTTGTCGATAATCGCCGCGCGGACTCCCTCGATGAATTCCGCGCTGTTAAAAACGGCGAGCGCCGAATTGTATTCCCGGATAAGACATTCCTTGAGCGACTTGGACTCTCGCGCGCGGCGAAGCAGTTCCAAAGTTACTTTAAGCGCGGTCGGCGACTTCTCGGACAGCGCCTTCAATGTCGCTTGAGCAAACTCCGAGCCATCCTGTTTCAACGCCGCCACGATTGCTTCCATCGTATCGTGCGCGAAGGCCAAATCGATTTGCTCGCGACGTTTTGAAACCGACGACTGGATGTTTGTCGTCGCAAAGAGATCGAGAATCACACGAACGTCTTTATCCCTCGCCTGCAATGGCGCATTGGCGAGAGCATCCCGCAGCGCGGGCCAGTCACCCGAGGAGATCAGAACATCCGCCGCACCGGCGTAGATCGCGTCAGCCCCATTCATCGGCTGTCCGGTCAAGGCGAAATAGGTTCCGATTTCACCGGGCATTCGCGACAGCAGCCAGGTTCCGCCGACGTCAGGGAAGAAACCGAGGCCGACTTCCGGCATCGCCATCTTCGTTTTCTCGTTCACAACACGATGCGCGCCATGCGCCGACAACCCAACGCCGCCGCCCATGACAAGGCCGTCCATGTAAGCGACGTATGGTTTCGGAAATTCGGGGATGCGCGCATTCAGGATGTATTCTTCGCGCCAGAACACCGGCCCGAGATCACCGCCCGCTTTCGCGCTCTCATAGAGTCCGCGAATGTCGCCGCCCGCGCACAACCCACGCTCGCCCGCACCTTCCAGCAGCACCAGCGACACACCGGGATCTGCCTCGAAAGCGTCGAGACCGGCCACGATATCGCGCACCATCTCCAGCGTCAGGGCGTTTATGGCCTTAGGACGGTTAAGCCGGACAACACCCGCCGCGCCTTCGCGGCGTATCATCACATCGCCCGCGGTCGTGTCGTTCATCGCAGCCAAAGGCGCGTTCATCGCGCTCCCTCGATCAGCTTGCGCGCGACAATCACGCGCATAATCTCGTTGGTTCCTTCAAGAATTTGATGCACGCGCAGGTCTCTCACAATTTTCTCGATGCCATATTCGGATAGATAGCCGTAGCCACCATGCAGTTGCAGCGCCTGATTGGCAACCTCGAAGCCCGCATCGGTACCGAAGCGCTTGGCCATCGCACATAACATCGTGGCATCCGGGTCCTTGCGGTCGAGTGCAGCGGCTGCACGCCACAAAAACGTGCGGGCTGCCTCTAGTTCGGTCGCCATGTCGGCGAGACGGAACTGCAGCGCCTGGAATTCTTCGAGACGCTTGCCGAAAGCCTTGCGCTCTTTCATGTAGGCCAATGACTTGTCGAGCGCCGATTGCGCGCCGCCAAGCGAACAAGCCGCGATATTGAGCCGCCCGCCATCGAGGCCGGCCATGGCGATCTTGAAGCCGATGCCCTCAGGGCCGATCCGGTTCGCGACCGGCACGCGGCAGTTCTCGAAGATCACCGCGCGCGTCGGCTGTGCATTCCAACCCATCTTGCGTTCGTTAACGCCGAACGACACGCCGGGCGTGTCGCCTTCAATGACCAGCGTGGAAACGCCGCCCGCCCCATCGTTGCCGGTGCGGACCATTGCGACATAGATATCGCTCTTGCCCGCGCCGGAGATGAATTGCTTCTGACCATTGAGGATGTAGTGATCGCCGTCGCGCACCGCGCGGGTGCTGAGCGCGGCGGCGTCCGAGCCCGCGCCCGGCTCGGTGAGCGCATAGCTCGCGATCAATTCCATTGTACAGAGTCGGGGCAGCCACTTCTGTCGTTGCGCGTCCGAGCCATAGGCGTCGATCATCCACGAGGCCATGTTGTGGATCGAGATGAACGACGACACTGTTGGACAACCCGTGGCCAACGCTTCGAAGATCAGCGCCGCGTCGAATCGCGTCAGCGCCGACCCACCGACATCGTCACGGATATAAATGCCGCCGATACCGAGCGCCGCCGCCTCGCGCATCACGTCGACGGGGAAGAACTTTTCTTCGTCCCATTTCAGCGCATGCGGCGCGATCTTCTCGGCCGCGAAATCGCGCGCCATGTCGCGAACCGCGATTTGATCCTCGGTCAGGGCGAATTGCATGGCGCGCTCGCTAGTTGTTTTAGTTCATCGTCGGGATGGTGAACTCCGCGCCGTCCTTGACGCCGGAAGGCCAGCGCGAGGTGACGGTCTTGGTCTTGGTGTAGAAGCGGATCGAATCCGGCCCGTGCTGGTTGAGATCGCCGAAGCCGGACTTCTTCCAGCCGCCGAAGGTGTAATAGGCGATCGGCACCGGGATCGGCACGTTGATGCCGACCATGCCGACATTGACCTTGGCCGCGAAGTCGCGCGCCGCGTCGCCGTCACGGGTGAAGATCGCAACGCCGTTGCCGTAGTCGTGGTCGGACGGCAGCGCCAGAGCTTCGCTGTAGTCCTTGGCACGCACCACGGAGAGCACCGGACCGAAGATTTCTTCCTTATAGATGCGCATGTCCTTGGTGACATTGTCGAACAGGCAGCCACCCATGTAGAAGCCCTTCTCGTAGCCCTGCATCTTGAAGCCGCGGCCATCGACGGCCAACTTGGCGCCTTCCTTGATGCCGACCTCGACGTAATCCTTGACCCGCTCAAGCGCAGCCTTCGTCACCAGAGGTCCGAAATCGGCCGACGGATCGGTCGACGGTCCGATCTTCAGGCTCTCGACGCGCGGAACGAGCTTTTCCATCAAACGATCGGCAGTGGTCTTGCCCACCGGCACCGCGACCGAGATCGCCATGCAGCGCTCGCCAGCCGAACCGTAGCCCGCGCCGATCAGCGCATCGACAGTCTGGTCCATGTCGGCGTCCGGCATGATGATGGCGTGGTTCTTGGCGCCGCCAAAGCATTGCGCGCGCTTGTTGTTTGCCGCCGCGCGCTCGTAAATGTACTGAGCGATCGGCGACGAGCCGACGAAGCCCACGGCCTTGATATCCGGATCGTCGAGGATCGCATCAACCGCCTCTTTATCGCCGTTGACCACGTTGAGGATGCCGGCGGGCAGTCCCGCCTCCATCATCAGCGCAGCCAGCGCCATCGGCACGCCAGGATCGCGCTCAGAGGGCTTCAGGATGAAGGCGTTGCCGCACGCAATCGCGGGGGCGAATTTCCACATCGGAATCATCGCCGGGAAATTAAACGGCGTGATGCCAGCCACGACGCCGAGCGCCTGCCGCATCGAATAGATGTCGATGCCGGGGCCGGCGCCCTCGGTGTATTCGCCCTTCATCAGGTGCGGAATGCCGCAGGCGAACTCGACTACTTCAAGGCCGCGCTGGATGTCGCCCTTGGCGTCGGGAACGGTCTTGCCGTGCTCGCGGGCCAACAGATCGGCGAGTTTGTCGTAGTCGCGCTGCACCAGTTCGAGAAATTTCATCATGATGCGAGCGCGGCGCTGCGGATTGGTACTGGCCCACTCCGGCTGTGCCGCCTTGGCGTTCTCGACCGCCGCGCGCATTTCCGCCTTGGAGGCCAGCGCCACCTGGGCCTGAACCTCACCCGTCATCGGCTCATAGACATCCGCAAAACGCCCCGAAGTACCCTTGACCTCACGGCCTCCGATGAAATGCCCGATCGTACGCATGCGTATCCTCCAAAAGCGTGTGTTTTGAGGATGGTAGCACTGTCATGAAGGGCATTGGAACGGGGTTCTGCGCACAGCACGGTGGCGCGCAATGCAAAGAACGGCCTTGAAAAAATGACCTGCTCAGGTCTGTCAGGTCCGGCTGGCGGCGGATCTGGACTTCTTCGTCCGCGGCTTTGCTGATGCTTCGCCTTGCAGGATGCCCTGACGACCGGCAGCCAGAACCTCTTCTGAAAACTCACCTGCCCCGGCCATCCGCGCCAACGTCAAGGTTCCCATCATTGTGGCGAGCGCGGTAATCGCATCCCGCCGTGCGGCCTTGGCGGTTTGCGCGGGCATATTCTCGGAAATGGTGTCGATCATCTCTTCGAGCTTTGCCGCAATGGCCTTGCGCGTCTTTGGACCAGCGCGAAGCACCTCCGCTCCCAGCGAAGGCAAAGCGCAGCCGTTGCCCACATCGTCGCGGTGTTGGGCTGTGAGATAGCCATTGACGATCGACGCAAGCTCCTTGCCTTTGGGCGCCAGGTCGGCGCGCTTGCGCCACCGCTTCGCGGTCAATTCCATCGCGTGGACGAAAGCCTCATCGATCAGCGCATCGCGCGAGGCGAAGTGGGCGTAGAAACCGCCGTGGGTGAGACCAGCTTCCTTCATCAGCTCGGCCACACCGATGCTCGCGGCGCCGCCCTCGCGCAAACGCACGGACGCGTTCTTCACGATCCGTTCGTGGGTCTCGGCCTTATGATCCTTTGAATAGCGCATCGCCGCCTCATCACATGTCTTCAGTCATATAATAGCACAACCCGGCCGGTGGAACGCGCGCAATATGCGAGAAATAGCTGCCATGCACAGGGTTTGACGAAGGAAAGGCAATCGCGCACCATCATCCAATCCCTTCGCAATGGCACAACAGCAGGCCCAACAAACATGCAGACAATCAACGACTACTGCACGGTCGTACGCGGCGAGAACGGCATTGCAACATTAACAATCTGCAACGCCGGCTCGCTCAACATCATGAACTCCGCGGTTATCAACGGCGTCCGGGAGGGACTGGAACAGCTTGGGAAAGACCGCGACGTCCGCGTGCTGATCGTCAGGGGCACCGGCGAGAAAAGCATGATCGGCGGCGCGGACATCAAGGAGATGGCGACGCTCGATCAAGCCTCGGCTGAAAAATTCATCACCGGCCTGCGCGATCTTTGCGAGGCGGCGCGGCAATTCCCCGCTCCCGTAATCGCGCGGCTGCGCGGATGGTGCCTCGGTGGCGGATTGGAATTTGCCGCTGCCTGCGATCTGCGAATCGCATCGGAGGGTGCGAAGTTCGCAATGCCGGAGGTCAAGGTCGGCATTCCATCCGTAATCCATGCAGCACTGCTGCCCAGATTGATCGGCTGGGGCCGCGCCCGCTGGCTGATCCTGACCGCCGCGACCGTCGACGCTCCCACCGCGCTGAACTGGGGGCTGGTCGATCAGGTCGTGCCGGAGGCCGATCTCGACTCGGCGATCGAAACTGTGGCGAAGGCGATCGCGGAATGCGGCCACGAAGCCATGCGGAGCCAGAAGGCCCTGCTGCGGCAGTGGGAAGAGCTACCGCTCACCGAATCCGTCAACCTCAGTATCGGGGTATTCGGAAAGTCTTTCCTGACCGGCGAACCTCAGCGCCACATGCAGGCTTTTCTCGACAGACGAAAATAACTCATCCATCGCAAGAAAATATCTCATGCGGATTTTGGCATGCCACGGGCTGTTTAAAACGCCTCGCCGCTTGTCCGCGCGCGATTCATGCTTTTATTGTCCGGACGCGGATTGCAATTTCCGCGCCCTTTAATATGATAACGATCATCTAACACGGTCAGACACCGTGCGCGCACCGGGAGAGTTGCATGTCTTCGTCCGATCCAGTCGTCATCGTATCCGCAGTTCGCACTCCTCTCGGCCGCTTTCAAGGCGATCTGTCGTCGTTTAGCGCCCACAATCTCGGTTCGCATGCCATCGGTGCCGCCCTTGAGCGAGCGAAATTGTCACCCGAGCGAATCGACGAAGTCTTCATGGGCTGCGTTCTCCCGGCCGGACAGGGCCAGGCTCCAGCCCGCCAGGCGGCGCGCGGCGCGAAGTTGCCGGACGCTACGGGTGCAACCACGATCAACAAGGTGTGCGGTTCGGGCATGAAGGCCACCATGCTGGCCCATGACATCATCAACGCAGGTTCCGCCGATATCGTCGTTTCCGGCGGCATGGAAAGCATGACCAACGCGCCCTACCTGCTGCAAAAGGCTCGCGGCGGCTATCGCGTCGGCCACGACCGCATCATCGATCACATGCTGATGGACGGCCTCGAGGACGCTTACGAGACTGGCCGCTCGATGGGCGATTTCGGCGAGGCAGCGGCGGAGGCCTATCAGTTCAGCCGCAAGGATCAGGACGAATACGCGATGGAGACGCTGACGCGTGCCCGCAACGCGGTCCAGAATGGCTCGTTCAAGAAAGAGATCGCGCCCATCTCCGTGAAGGAAAAGGCCGGTGTGCGCGTGGTCGAAAACGACGAGCATCCGCTGAAGGTCGATCCCGCCAAGATTCCGAATTTGAAGCCTGCGTTCCGGGCCAATGGCACGATTACGCCCGCGGCCTCCTCAGCGAATGCCGACGGTGCAGCAGCGCTTGTCCTGACGCGCCGTTCGATCGCGGAACGTGAAGGCCTGCCAATTCTGGCCGAGATCAAGGGCCATTCGACCCACAGCCAGGCTCCCGACTGGTTCACGACGGCTCCCATTCCGGCAATCCGCAAGCTGCTCGACAAGGTCGGTTGGAGCGTCGGCGATGTCGACCTGTTCGAGATCAACGAAGCCTTCGCCGTGGTGCCGATGGCGGCGGCGCGCGATCTCGGAATTCCGCGCGACAAACTCAACGTCAACGGCGGCGCCTGTGCGCTCGGCCATCCTATCGGCGCAACGGGTGCTCGTCTGATCGTGACGCTGCTGCACGCGATGGAAAAGAACAACGTCAAGCGCGGCATCGCCTCGCTCTGCATCGGCGGCGGCGAAGCGACCGCCATCGCTGTCGAGCGCAAGCTGAACTGATCGGCATCGCGCCAACTTGCAATGCGCCGGCGGCTCGTTCCGTCGGCGTCGTAAGCCGCACACCCGACAAGCGGGCTGCGTCGTCCCTCTGCAACCTGTGGTGAGATCGTGAAACGGAACAGCTCCATACGACGCATCGTCGTCACTGGAATGGGTGCAGTCTCCCCGCTCGGCGTCGGCGTGGAAGGCAACTGGTCGCGGCTGATCGCGGGACAATCCGGCATCCGCGCCCTCTCGGACAATGTCGCCGCCGACCTGCCCGTGAAAGCCTGCGGCGTCGTGCCCGACATCGTGGAAGACCCCGAATTCGGCTTCGATGTCGATCGCGCGATTCCGAAAAAAGATCAGAAGAAGATGGATCGCTTTATCCAGTTCGCGATGATGGCGGCGGACGAAGCGATCACACAGGCCGGATGGAAGCCGGAAGATGCGCGTTCGCGTGAGCGCACCGCGACCATCATCGGCTCTGGCGTCGGCGGATTCCCCGCCATCGTCGACGCGGTCCGTACCACCGATGAACGCGGCGTGCGCCGCCTCTCGCCTTTCACGGTGCCGTCGTTTCTCGTCAATCTCGCCGCCGGACAGGTTTCGATCCGCTACGGCTTCAAGGGTCCGCTGGGTGCGCCGGTGACGGCGTGTGCCGCCGGCGTTCAGGCTATTGGCGATGCCGCACGTCTTCTGCTCGCAGGCGAAGCGGACGTTGCTGTCGCAGGCGGCGCGGAAGCATGCATCGACCGCGTCAGCCTGGGTGCATTCGCCGCCGCTCGCGCCCTCTCGACCAATTTCAACGACGAACCGCAGCGCGCATCGCGTCCCTTCGACAAGGATCGCGACGGCTTCGTGATGGGTGAAGGCGCGGGCATTCTCGTGATTGAAACCCTCGATCATGCGCTTGGCCGCGGAGCAACGCCGATCGCCGAGCTCGTCGGCTACGGCACGACGTCCGACGCCTATCACATGACCGCCGGCCCGGAAGATGGCGACGGCGCGCGGCGCTCAATCGAGATCGCGCTGCGGCAAGCCGGAATCTCTCCACTCGAGGTTCAGCATCTCAATGCCCACGCCACGTCGACACCGGTCGGCGACAACGGTGAACTCGCGGCGATCAAAGCCGTGTTCGGCAGCGAGGGTGGCGTTGCGGTGACTTCAACCAAATCTGCGACCGGTCACCTGCTCGGCGCGGCGGGCGGATTAGAGGCTATCTTCTCAGTACTGGCGCTGCGCGATCAGATCGCTCCCGCTACGCTCAACCTCGATCATCCGGATGCAGCCGCGGAAGGCATCGATCTTGTGCGCGGCGCGGCGCGCCCGATGGCAATCGAGCACGTGCTGTCCAATGGTTTCGGATTCGGCGGCGTTAACGCAAGCGTTCTGTTCCGCGCGTGGTAAGTTGGCGCTGAGAGACCTCCGTCAGGCAGGCTTGCTCGCCAACCGCTTGTTCTTGGCGGTGAGATAGTCCCGCGTAAGCGGCGTTGCCCCGCGACCAGGTTTGTACATCAGTTCGTCGGAGGAAACAGTGCGCCCGGATACCGTGCGCACCGCTAAGGGCGCTATCGCCGCGCCACTCTCGCGATCGACAGCGATGACAGGCTCGTTGCCCTGCCCCGACACCCACTTGTCGCCCCATTGCAGGATCGCCATGAGCGGCACCTGAAAGTCCTTCGCTTTTTGCGTCGGAACGTATTCAAACCGCGTGCCACGCTTTCCGACGTCCATTTGCGTCAGCATACCTTCCTCAACGAGATGCCGTAGCCGATCCGTTAGGGTGTTGCGCGCGATGCCAAGCCGTCGCTGGAACGACTCGAAAGTCCTTGCGCCTCCCAGCGAGTCCCTCAGTATCAGCAGCGACCATGCATCGCCGAGAACAGCGAGCGAACGTGCGATCGAGCAGTTCAGCCGGGCAAAAGAAGGCTCGCGCATGGCAGTCATTTCCTTCACTTAGTTGCTAACTAAGACTAGTTGTTTTATCGAACTAATCATAGCAGCCGACAATGGCGCAGCAACCAGCGAATTCAGGAGGACACCATGCAGAGCGTCCAGATCAATGCATTCGGTAAACCCTGGGAGGTCGTCGAGACCGTTCCTCTTCCCGATCCAGGCGCACCCGGCACCGGCGAAATCGTCGTCGATATGGAGTTCTCTCCAATCAACCCATCCGATCTCGTGATGATGCGCGGCCTGTATGGCGTGAAGCCCAGCTTACCGGCTCCCGTCGGCTATGAAGGCGTTGCACGCGTTGTGAAGATCGGCGCGAACGTGACAGGTCTCAAGGAAGGCGACCGCGTGCTGTATCCGCGCGGCACCACGACGTGGGCGACGCGGACCAAGATGAAAGCCGATATCCTGTTCGCTCTGCCCGAGGGAGCAGATCCGCAGCAGCTTTCGATGCTGATGGTCAATCCGCCGACCGCCTATCTTCTTTTGACGGAGTATGTGTCGCTGAAGAAGGGCGACTGGGTTCTCCAAACCGCCGGCAATTCCGGCGTCGGCCGCGCGGTCATCGCCATCGCAAAACAGATGGGCGTTCATACGGTGAGCGTCGTGCGCCGGCCTGAACTGATCGACGAGTTGAAGAATCTGGGCGCGGACGTGGTGCTCGTCGAAGGTCCCGATCTGGCGCAACGCGTGGCGGAGGCGACCGACAAAGCCAAGATCATGCTCGCGCTGGATTGCGTCGGCGGGCCCGGCCTGATGGCCGTCAACGAAAGTCTCTCAAACGGCGGCACACTGGTTGCCTATGGTGTGATGAGCGGCGGCCCCGGACCTTTCTTCACCTCGCCGAACATCTTCCGCGATCTGACGCTGAGGGGGTTCTGGCTTCTTAACTGGTTCAACAAGAATACGCCTGCGCGCGTCATCGAAGTGCAGAAGAAGATGGCTGGCTGGGTCGCCGATGGAACAATCTTCACGCCCGTCGCTGCGACCTACCCGCTCAGCGAGTCAAAAGCTGCAATCTCCCATGCAGCAAAGATTGCCGGGAAGGTCCTTTTCAGGGGCGGCTGATCTCTCAATGATCCAGCGCAGTTCTCCTGGCAGGACGGCCGTCGGCGCGCGCTGGCGGCCGGACGCATAGCTGAGGCTTCCTGTTCAGCCTCGCCAGATTGGCATAAAAGGGGTGCTGGAATGCACGGAGCCCCTCATGACGCTGCCCGCCATCGACGACCGCAATGCTGATCAGATCGCCTACTGGAACGGTCCTGGCGGTCGCCACTGGACTGACAGACAACAGCTTCAGGACATCGTGCTGGCGCCTGTTTCCGAGATCCTGCTCAACCGCGCTGCGATCAAGCCGGGCGCAACGGTGATCGATGTCGGCTGCGGCTGTGGCTCGACCTCGCTCGATCTACTGAAGCGCGTTGGCCCCGGCGGACGCGTCACGGGTGTCGATATTTCAGAGCCTATGCTGAACCGGGCGCGAGAGCTCGCGCCCCGCGGTGCGCCAGTCGAGTTCGTGCTGGCGGATGCGACGGTGCATCCCTTTGCACCCGCCAGCGTGGACCTGCTGTTCTCCCGTTTCGGCGTGATGTTCTTCGCACAGCCATCGGACTCCTTCGCCAACATGCGCAAGGCGCTGCGCCCCGGCGGACGTCTCGCATTTGCCTGCTGGCGAACGCCGCGCGACAATCCGTGGATGATGCTTGGCCTGCAGGAGGCCTACAAGCATGTGCCGAAGCTTCCCGAAGTGAAGCCGGAGGATCCGGGTCCATTTTCATTCGCCAGCGAGGAACGCGTTCACCGTATCCTTGGCGATGCCGGCTTTTCGGATATCGCGATGGAACGGGTTGATCTGTCACTCGATATCGCCACCGGCCGCGGGCTCGAAGCCGCAATCGAGTCCGTACTTTCCATCGGTCCCACAAGCCGTGCGCTCGAAGGCCAGCCGCCGGACAAGATCGCAGCGGCCACGGAATCGATTCGAACTCTGCTGAGGACACACCTCAAAGGAAATGCCGTTCCTCTCGACGGCTCGATCTGGATCGTGACTGCAAACAATCGCTAGCCCTCCGCACATCAGAGGCGTGGGTCTAGCTGCTGTAAGAAAGCCTCAGCGGAACATATCGATATTCTCGGCGCTTATCCGTGTTCGATCGTGAACGGCGGAGAAAGTCATGGCGCCGAAGTATTCCAAGGGAGCAGCGAAGAAGGTCGCGCGTGCAATGCACAAGCGCAAAAAAGGCACTCTGAAGAGCGGACGCTCAGGCAAGACGGTCAAGAGTCGGAAGCAGGCCATCGCCATCGGCCTTTCAGAAGCGCGAAAGGAAGGGAAAGAAGCGCACTCGAAGAAGTCGGCAAAGAAATCCCGCAAAACCAAAAAAGGCAAAAAAGTCTCGGACGTAATGCGAGGAGCAGTGGTTGCACCTTGAGCCGATGAGGTCGCGCAAACCCCAGACATTGCGTGAGCCCTGTTTTCCACGCAAACCGCACGCCGTCCGCTCGACAAGGCCAGATCGGGCTCTTAGTCTTCGCGCAAATTGCGGGACGGGGCCGAAGGATGTTACGGACGATCTGTTGCGCGCTGATGCTTGCGGCTGCCTTGTTCGTGCATCCCGCAGCCGCGCTTGCACAGACCGACATCAGCGCTGAAATCACATTCTGGAATTCGGTGAAGGACTCGCGCAATCCCGCTGAGATCATTGCCTATCTCGACAAGTACCCCAACGGCACGTTCGCTTCCCTCGCCAAGATACGACTTGAATCGCTGAAACCGAAAACTCCGGCGCCACCCGCCGAGCAATGGGCCGCCATCGGCTTTGCGGCGCGCGGCGCCTGGGGTGCTGTCTGGCAGAAGGCGACTCGTGACGAGGCCGAAGCCCGGGCCCTGACCCTGTGCGTCAACAATGGCGGGCGCGATTGCAAGGTGTCGTCCACGACCAAATGCGGCGCGATGTCATTTTATACGGCGCGCTTGCGGCGGACCCGTTACTGGGGCGCATACACGGCCGAAGGCGCAACGCTCGGCCAGGCCATCGACGCCGCCTCGGCTCGTTGCCGTAATGAGGGCCGCAGTCCGTCGGATTGCAACATCCGGGCTTCGTTCTGCGCGGACGGCAGCCACAAGGGCTAATCCGAAATTTAAGAGAGTCTCTAAGCGGCGGGAATCACATCCACCGCCACGGTGAGCTTTTGCTTGCGCGACCCGACGATCACGCCATCCACCGGCGACACGTCGGTGTAATCGCGGCCCACCGCGAGAACCACATGATCGTTGCCGATCACCAGATCGTTGGTGGGATCGAATCCGGCCCAGCCGATCTCCTCGCCGCACCAGACCGACACCCACGCGTGAGTCGCATCCGCACCTTGAAGCCGCGGCTTGCCCGGAGGCGGCGTGGTTCGCAGGTAACCGCTGACATACGCAGCCGGCAATCCGACGCCGCGCAGCCCCGCGATCATGATGTGTGCGAAGTCCTGACAGACCCCTCGCCGCTTATCGAACACCTCCTGCAACGGTGTCGCGATTTCCGTTGCCCTGGTGTCGTAGACAAAGTCGCGGTTAATCCGCCGCATCAGATTTGCAGCGGATGTAAAGATGCCGGCGCCCGCCGGAAAGCTTTCCGCCGCATAGTCCGTAATCGACGATCGGATCGGCACAAGCGGGCTTGCGAATAGATAACCAACCGGGGACGAGGCCATGAGACCGTTCGATGCAAACGCGGCTTCGCGCACTTGCTCCCAGCTCGGAGAAGCCATGTCACGGGTGAGCGCTGCACGCGAAACATCAACGCGCGATCGCGCGTCGATGCGCAGAACGCGGTGCGCTGTCTCGATCACGATATTCTCGGTGTGGATACCAAAAAAATCGATCCGGAGCGTGCGCTCCAGCGGTCCCGGCTTGATCTCCACACTGTGCGAAATCAACTGCTGGCCATCGCCGCTCTTGGGCTCGAGCCTGAGCGAGCAGCGCGCAAAGCTGACAGGGCTTTCGTAGGAATACGTCGTGACATGACGGATGTCGTAGATCACGCGAACCCCGTCAGCTTCTCCGGTCGCGCCGCGATGGTGCCGTGCGGGAAGTAATGCGAGCCGATGGCGTCGGCCAGATTGAGCAGATCCTGCTCGAGAGCGAACAGCGCCTTGGTATCGTAAGTTTCCGCCTCGCCCGCCGTCATCGCGGCCTGAAGCGTCACTGCGAGGCGATGCGGCGGATCGATCAGGCCGCCTTCGCGCATGCTCGGCAGGCTTGAAATATGTTCGTTGAGGGCCGCAATCTGGAACGCCACCGACCGCGGATTGTAGGTATCCAAAACAACCAGATCGCGGACAGGCGCCAGCAGCGGTCCGACGAGATAGCGCGACCGATACGTGATCTGGCAATCGACCAGTGTCAGCAGCAGGTCGAGATCTTCACCTGTCGCGGCATCGTAGGCGAACTGACGTGCGAAGCGCGCGGTGTTGATCGCACGCTCGGCGCGGCGTCCCATTTCAAGGAACCGCCAGCCGGCGGCTCGGTTCATGTTTTCCTGCGCGAGGCCTGCAAAGGTTGCGAGCGATTGCAGAGTCAGTTCGGCCGCCTCAAGCAAAGCTTCATCATCTTCAGCTTTTTCAGAGAGCCGCTCGACCATGCCGGTGATGACATGCCACGCGTCCGGCGAAAGCCGCTCGCGCAACGTGGTCGCGGTGCGCTGGGCCGAACGCAGCAGCGACAGCGCGGAGCCGAATTTGTCCTTGGCCTGCAGCGCCTGCGCCGCAGTCGTCGCCAGCTTGGCGCGCGCAGACGGTGTGGTTGCACCCCACGCAACGAGGAGGCGCTGAATTCGTTCAATCACCGGCTGCATCGGCGATGGGCCCTTGCCGGGCTCGCGCAACGCGCCTCCCAGCGCACGCACCAGCCGCAGCGTAGCTTCAGCGCGTTCCAGATAACGGCCCAGCCAGAACAGATTATCCGCCGCGCGGCTCGGCACCCATCCCGCGATTCGCTTGATGCGAACCGAGTCGCTCGGCGGTAACAGCGTGGATGTGGCGACTTCCTTCTCCGACACGACCCAAACGTCAGCGGCGCGCGCACCTTCGCCCATCGATACGGCGCGTGCATCAGGCTGATCGGCAATGCGGCAGAACCCGCCCGGCAGGATGGTCCAGCCGTTCGGCGTGGCGGCCGCAAACACCCGCAGCACGAACGGACGCGGCGAGATATGGCCGTTGTCCCACACCGGCGTGGTGGAGAGACGCACCATCTCCTGCCCGACATAATCGATGCCGCGCTTGCCGATGGCATCGACCAGTTGCGCACGTTCTTCCTTTGACAACGATCCGCCGACAATCGGACCGCGACCGGGAAAGCCCGGCACGGATTGACCGTAGGCGCCCTCGATCGCCATCTCATCCAGACGCGACAGCACTTCCTCGCGTGCGGGTTTCTGTCCGCACCACCAGGTCGCAATGTGCGGCATCTTCAGCCCTTCGCCGAAGAAGCGCTGGCTCAGGCTCGGCAGGAAACCGAGCAGCGTCCGCGCCTCCATCACGCCGGAGCCAGGCATGTTGGCCACCGCAACGCCGCCCTTCCTGATGACATCGATCAGGCCCGGCACGCCGAGCATTGAGCGCGCATCAAGTTCGATTGGATCGAGGAAATTGGAATCGACCCGCCGCAACAACACATCGAGACGCTTCAGACCGGCGACGGTCCGCACGTGCAGACGGTCCTCGCTCACTGCGAGATCGTCGCCTTCCACCAGAAGGAAACCGAGATACCGCGCGAGCGTCGCGTGCTCGAAATAGGTCTCGCTGGAGCCTCCCGGCGTCAGCAAACCGATGCGCGGCTCGTCGCGATCGGCGATCGCTCGCAGGCTGTCACGGAACGCTTCGAAAAATGGCGCGACGCGTTCGACATTCATCGACGTGTAGAGGTTCGTCAGTGCGCGCGACAGCACCAGCCGGTTTTCAAGCGCATAGCCTGCGCCGGATGGCGCCTGCGTCCGGTCATTCAGCACCCACCAGCGCCCATCGGGTCCGCGGCCGATGTCGGCTGCGTAGAGATTGAGATATTGGCCGCCGGGCGGCGACACACCGCAGATCGAGCGCAGATATTCCGCGCTGCCCGCGATAGCGGCCGCTGGCAGTGCACCGTCCGCGATCAACCGGCTTTCGCCGTACAGATCGCGCAGGATCAGTTCGAACAGCTCGGCGCGTTGCGCAACACCTTCCGAAATCTGCTTCCACTCAACTTCGTCGATCAGCAGCGGCAAGTGGCTGAGCGGCCACATCCGGTCTGCCGCTTCGCCCGGCGCCCGATAAGTGACGCCGGCCTCGCGCATGTGCTGGTCGGCCGATGCAAAACGGCGTTCGATTTCGCCTGGCGCAAGCGTGGAGAATGCATCGAAGAACCGCGTCCATACCTCGCGCGGCTCGCCCTTGGCGTCGAGAAACTCGTCGGGAATGCCGGGCAGCGGCGCGTAGCCGCGGGTGCAATCAAGCAGATCGTGCTGCTCCCGCCGCGATCCCGTGTCTCCGCTGGTCGTATCCACCATCCCGATTCGCTTTCTGCATTTCGCAACAACTTCGCCGATTATCGCGGTCGCCTCAATGCAGGAGTGGCGTCCTGAGGTCGAGAGTTAGCGGAAATTCGAGGGTTCTCTCCATTGAGGGTACCTCGATTTGGCCCGGCGTATGGCCATGATCCTGGAATCGGGCCAGCCGCCTCGCCTCGGCCTCGTAGCTGTTAACCGGCTTGGTCTCGTAGCTGCGGCCGCCGGGATGCGCAACATGATAAACGCAACCTCCCAGCGAACGGCCGCTCCAGGTGTCGAGGATGTCGAAGGTCAGCGGCGCGTGAACAGGTATGGTCGGGTGCAGCCCGGAAGATGGCTGCCATGCTTTGAAGCGGACACCCGCGACGGCCTCCCCTGAGCGCCCGGTGTTGGTCATCGGCAACCGGCGGCCGTTGCAAGTGATGACGTGCCGGCCTTCAACGAAACCGTTGACCTTGACCTGCAAGCGCTCGACGGACGAATCGACGTAACGCACCGTGCCGCCGCCCGAGTTCTCCTCGCCGAGCACATGCCAGGGTTCTAGCGCCTGACGCAGTTCGAGCGTGACGCCACCATGCTGAACGCTGCCGAACACCGGGAAGCGAAACTCAAGCTGGGCCTCGAACCACTCGACCTCGAAATCGTAACCCGCCTGCTTCAGGTCCGACAGCACGCTTTTGAAATCCTCCCATAGGAAATACGGCAACATGAAGCGGTCGTGCAGCGTCGTGCCCCAACGCACGAAACCGCCGTCCTGCGGCTCGCGCCAGAATTTTGCGATCAGCGCGCGGATTACCAGTTGCTGTGCAAGGCTCATGCGCGCGTCGGGCGGCATTTCCAGCGCGCGAAATTCGACGAGACCAAGACGGCCCGTCGGGCTGTCCGGTGAATATAGCTTGTCGATACAGATTTCCGCGCGATGGGTATTGCCGGTGATATCCACCAGCAGATGCCGGAACGTACGGTCGACAAGCCACAACGGCACCTTCTCGCCTTTCGATGGAATCTGCGCGATAGCGATCTCGAGTTCGTAGAGCGCATCGTGCCGCGCTTCGTCGATGCGCGGCGCCTGACTGGTCGGACCGATGAACATGCCCGAAAACAGATATGACAGCGACGGATGGCGCTGCCAATACAACACGACGCTCTTGAGCAGATCAGGTCGCCGCAGGAACGGCGAGTCAGCCGGCGTGCTGCCGCCGACAACGACATGATTGCCGCCCCCAGTGCCGGTATGGCGGCCGTCGATCAGGAAACGGTTTGCGCCAAGCCGGACATGTGCGGCTTCCCTATAAAGGCTTATGGTTGTGTCGACGATTTCGCGCCAATTCTTCGCGGGATGAATGTTGATTTCGATGACACCAGGATCCGGCGTCACCTTGATGACTTCGATGCGTGGATCATAAGGCGGTGCGTAGCCTTCGACATGGACTTGAATCTTCATGTCCTCGGCGGTCGCCTCCACCACCGCGATCAATTCAAGATAATCGTCGAGTTTCTCGACCGGCGGCATGAACGCGCACAGAATGCCGTCGCGAATTTCGATCGACAGCGCCGTACGAACGCCCCCCTTGCCGCCAGCATGTTGTTCCTGAATGAACTGGCGTGGTGCACCGTCCGCCTGCGCACCGTCGTCGAACACGGGCGGCTGGGTCACCGGCTCGGCCGGCGCGACACCGGCCTCGAACGTCGGCAATTCCTCGCGTGGCTCCATCGGATCCTGCTCGACGATGTAGGGATAATCCTCTGGCGGAATCCATTGCAGCGAATTCATCGGCAGCCGCAGGCCTAGTGGTGAGTCGCCCGGCATCAGGAACAGGTTTCCGCGCCGCAGATTCCATTTCTCGCTGCGCCACCGACTCGCAGCCTTCGCATTCCAGCGCTGCACCGGAAGAACGAATCCGCGCGGCACGTTCAACCCCTGCTGAAACACCTGCGCCATGCGCGAGCGTTCTTCGGGATCGGCCAGCTTGGAGTCGCTCGGATCGACATTGCCGGGGAGGCTGTTTTCCTTGAGCAGCCAGTGGGTCTGATCCTCATAGGCGGGCAGCACGTTGGCCGCATCGACACCGAGTTTTCCGGCAACGTTCGCGGCGAATTTTTCCGCCTGCTCGATCTTCGCCGAGCGCGGCCCTTCCATCGGCGCAATCAGATCGGGATTGCGCCAGATCGGCACGCCGTCCTTGCGCCAATAGAGACCGAAGGCCCAGCGCGGCAGGCTTTCGCCGGGATACCATTTGCCCTGCCCGTAATGCAGCAAGCCCCCCGGCGCAAACCGCGTGCGCAGACGGCGAATGAGATCGTCTGCGATGCCGCGCTTGGTCGGACCAACGGCGGACGTATTCCACTCAGCGGATTCGAGATCGTCGATCGAGACGAATGTCGGCTCGCCACCCATGGTCAATCGAACATCATCGGCTGCAAGGTCGGCATCGACCTTCTCGCCCAGTGCGTCGAGGCGTTTCCATGAATCGTCCGAGAACGGCTTGGTGATGCGCGGCGCTTCGTTGTTGCGCGTCACTTTCATCTCGAAGCCGAACTCGACATTTGCCGAACTGACTTTGCCGCTGATCGGCGCGGCGGTTCGGTAATGCGGCGAGGCTGCAACCGGAATATGCCCCTCACCGGTCAGCATGCCTGACGTCACGTCGAAGCCGATCCAGCCTGCTCCGGGCAGATAGACTTCCGCCCATGCGTGCAGATCGGTGAAATCGGCCTCGACCTCGCGCGGGCCTTGCAGCGGATCGACATCCGGCCGCAACTGGATGAGATAACCCGAGACGAAACGCGCCGCCAATCCAAGATGGCGCAATGCCTGGATCAGAAGCCACGCGGAATCGCGGCATGATCCCGCGCCGCTTTGCAGCGTTTCTTCGGGCGTCTGAATGCCCGGCTCCATGCGGATGACATAGTTGACCCTCTCGCGCAGCTTCGCATTGAGATCGACGAGAAAGTTTACCGTATTGGTCGGCTCGCGCGGAATGCTTGCAAGATACTCCGCGAGCAACGGCGTTGTCGGCTCAGTCTTCAGATGCGGCGCGAGTTCGTCGGCGATGTCTGGCGGATACTGAAACGGAAATGTTTCCGCATAAGGCTCGATGAAAAAGTCGAACGGATTGACCACCGCCATGTCGGCAATGAAATCCACCTCGATCTTGAATTCGTTGGTCGGCTCCGGAAACACGAAGCGGGCAAGCCAGTTCCCCTGCGGGTCCTGCTGCCAGTTGACGAAATGCTTTTCGGGCAGAACCTTCAGCGAATAGCTGGAAACACGAGTACGTGTGTGCGGCGCCGGGCGCAGCCGTATGACCTGTGGCCCCAGACTGACGGGCTGGTCGTACCTATAATGTGTGACGTGATGCAGGGCGACGGCGATGGACACAGCGCGACAACCTCAATGGCTTGTTTTTTGAGCAGAACACCTGACCAAGCCTCTATCAAGCGCTAACAACCGGCACGAACTGCCTAACGCGCTGGCAAATCGAGGTTTCGTGCCGAAATGCCGAGCGACTTGATGCGCGATGCCAGCGTGGTCGGCTTGATCGCGAGCAGTTCCGCCGCGCCGTCCTTGCCGAAGACCTTGCCGCCGGATGCTTTCAGCGCCGCCAGAATGTTGTTCCGCTCATAATCGCGCATCTCGTCGTCCGTCATAATCGCCTGAGGCGCGCCATTCCTGGGACGACGTGAGGCGGCCGGAGGCTCGGTTCCGCCCTGCTGGATCGGCAGATCGATCCGCAGCCGCCCGTTCTGAGCGAGGATGGCAGCGCGTTCAATCACGTTCTGCAACTCGCGCACGTTGCCCGGCCAGTCGTATTGCATCAGGCGGCGCACATCCCCCTCCGACAATCGCAGGTCGGACTTGAAGGACTTGCTTTCGCTCGTGAGGAAGTGCTGCGCCAGCAGCGGAATGTCCTCACGGCGGTCGCGCAGCGGCACGGTCTCGACCGGAAACACGTTGAGCCTGAAATAGAGATCTTCGCGGAATCGTCCTTGCTTCACTTCCGCTTTCAACTCGCGATTGGTCGCGGCAATGACGCGGACATCAACCCCGCGCGTGCGTTCCTCGCCGACGCGCTCGAAATGCCCCTCCTGCAACACGCGCAGCAGTTTCCCCTGAAGCTCCAACGGAATTTCGCCGACTTCATCCAGAAACAATGTCCCGCCATCGGCCAGTTCAAACCGACCGATACGGTCGCGCAACGCGCCGGTGAATGCGCCGCGCACATGGCCGAAGAACTCGCTCTCGAACAGTTCGCGTGGAATGGCGGCGCAGTTGACCCGGATCAGCGGACGGTCGCTGCGCTGGCTCGCCTCGTGAATGGCGCGTGCGATCAGCTCCTTGCCGGTGCCGGACTCGCCGGTAATCATCACGGTCGCATCGGTCGGCGCGACGAGGCTGACCTGCCGCAACGTCTTTTGCACCGCCGCCGTGCGGCCGATGATGCCGCGCGGATTGGTTTCAGTGCGGATTTCCTCCTGCAAATAGGCGTTTTCCTGTTCAAGCCGTTCACGCAACTGATCGACCTCGGACAGCGCCGCACGCAACTTTTCGTCTGCATCGCGGCGCTGGCTAACATCGCGAAACACGATCACGGCACCGACCACGACGCCGCGATCGCGGATAGGCGTGGAGGTGTATTCGACCCACACCGGCGTGCCGTCCTTGCGCCAGAACACCTCGTCGGTGACCTGATGCACCGCGCCGTCGCGGAAGGCCGCGTAGATCGGACAATCCTCGTGTGGATAGTGCCGGCCGTCGTGATGGGTGTGGTGCACGGTCGAATGAATGTCGGTACCGACCAATTCCTCCGCCGACCAACCGAGAATGCGCTCGGCCACCGGATTGACGAACGTGGTCTTGCCTTCGGCGTTGACGCCGTAGATGCCCTCGCCCGCCGCGCGCAGGATCAACTGGTTCTCACGTTCGATGTCGCGAAACACGCGCTCGACGCGCTGCCATGCGGCGATGCCGCCACGCATGTGATCTTCCGCCGTAGCATCGACCAGACGGCGGCGACGCTGTTCGAGATCATTCATCGCCAGCAGCACCAGCGGTGTGCCATCCCGTGGGATCAGTGATCCGCTATATTCCAGCCGCAATTCATTGCCTGCGGCGTGACGCGGCGTCAACGACGTGGTCCAGAACGATCCCTTGTCGAACACCGCCTGAGTGAAGACGATCAGCGCCGGCACCTGCCCCGCATGCAGCGCGCTGATTTTCATTTGCCGCAGCAGTGTGCGGTCATATCCGAGCAACGTGCACACCGCAGGATTTGCATCGACGATGCGGTCGCCGTGAGGGTCGAGCAACATCATGGGTTGGGACGCGAAATCGAACGCCGCGCCCCACAAATCGGGGTCCTTTGCCGGCGCAGACGATAAGGCGGCGTCCATGCTTCCTCACTACGATATTTCGTAATCTATCTACGAAATTCCGTATATCACGAGTTTTCGTAACAGACAATGTTACCGCTGCGGCGCAAGCACATTGATAAATCGGGCAAAACTGACGTGGCACAGCCCTTGCGTAGTGAATGGAAACACCACGCACTGGAGGCTTTCATGTCCACCTTCGACAACCCGTTCGATCCGAACCGCCCGCTCTCCTCCCTGGGTTGCTCATGCGGCCAGCATGCCAGCGACGTAGAGCACGACGCCGCGCTCCAGCTCCAGACAATCAACGCGCAGAGCGATGAGAAGCGCTACGAAGGCGTCGTCGCCTCCGCTGTCATGCGGGCGATGTTTCCACAAGACGCCGCCCGCCGCGCATTTCTGAAATCGGTCGGCGCCGCCACCGCTGTCGCCGCGGTCTCGCAGTTCTTTCCGCTGAAGACCGCGACCGAAGTGTTCGCGCAAGGCGCGCCGTTGGAAAAGAAAGACCTCAAGGTCGGCTTCATTCCGATCACCTGCGCCACGCCGATCATCATGGCGGCACCGATGGGATTCTACGCCAAGAACGGTCTCAACGTCGAAGTCATCAAGACCGCCGGCTGGGCAGTGATCCGCGACAAGACCGTCAACAAGGAATACGACGCGGCGCACATGCTCTCGCCGATGCCGCTGGCGCTTACGCTGGGCGCGGGATCGAATCCGGTCCCCTACACGATGCCCGCCGTCGAGAACATCAACGGCCAGGCCATCACGCTGGCGCTGAAGCACAAGGACAAGCGCGACCCAAAGGACTGGAAGGGATTCAAGTTCGCCGTACCCTTCGACTACTCCATGCACAACTACCTGCTGCGCTACTATCTCGCAGAGCACGGCATCGATCCCGACACCGACGTGCAGATCCGCGCCGTGCCGCCGCCGGAAATGGTTGCGAACCTGCGTGCCGACAATATCGACGGCTTCCTCGGCCCCGATCCGATGAACCAGCGCGCTGTCTACGACAATGTCGGATTCATTCACATTTTGACGAAGGACATCTGGGAAGGCCATCCGTGCTGCGCCTTCGCGGCATCGAAGGAATTCGTCACCACGATGCCGAACACCTACGCAGCGCTGCTGAAGTCGATCATCGATGCGACGGCATTCGCCCACAAGGCCGAGAATCGCAAACAGATCGCAGAAGCCATCGCGCCCGCGAACTATCTCAACCAGCCGCAGATCGTGCTCGAACAGATTTTGACGGGCACCTTCGCCGACGGCCTCGGCAACATCGTCACACAGCCGAACCGCGTCGATTTCGATCCGTTCCCATGGCAGTCGTTCGCCATCTGGATCATGACCCAGATGAAGCGCTGGGGTCAGATCAAGGGCGATGTGGACTACAAGGGCGTCGCCGAACAGGTCTATCTCTCCACCGACACCGCCAAGCTGATGAAGGACGTCGGCATGACACCGCCGACTTCGATCACGAAAAGCTTTTCCGTCATGGGCAAAACCTTCGACCCTGCCAAACCTGAAGACTATCTCGGCAGCTTCAAAATCAAGAAGGCGAGCTGAAGGATGTCATCGTCACTGAGGCTCCGCGCGGCAGTTGTGTCGGTCGCAATATTCCTGGCCTTCATCGGCGCGTGGCATCTCGCGACGCGCAGCACGATAACCGTGGCAACGATGAGCCCGGAATACGCCAAGCTGATGGGCCTCAACGCCACGCAGGGCAAATCGGCGATGCCGGGGCCGCTCGATGTCGGCGCAAAGCTGTGGGAGCACATCAAGCGACCATTCTACGACAATGGCCCGAACGACAAGGGCCTCGGCATCCAGCTCGGCTACTCCATCGCGCGAGTGATGCTCGGTTATCTGCTGGCGGTGCTGGTAGCGATTCCGCTCGGATTCCTGATCGGAATGTCGCCGCTGCTCAGCAAGGCGCTAGATCCCTTCATCCAGATACTGAAGCCGATCTCTCCGCTCGCGTGGATGCCGCTGGCGCTCTACACCATCAAGGACTCCAGCCTGTCGGCGATCTTCGTGATCTTCATCTGTTCGGTCTGGCCGATGCTGGTGAATACCGCGTTCGGCGTATCCGCCGTACGCAAGGAATGGATTAATGTCGCGCGTACCCTCGAGGTCGGCAACATCCGCCGCGCCTTCACCGTAATTCTCCCAGCCGCGGCGCCAACCATTCTCACCGGCATGCGTATTTCGATCGGCATCGCATGGCTGGTGATTGTCGCCGCCGAAATGCTCGTGGGCGGCACCGGCATCGGCTACTTCGTCTGGAACGAGTGGAACAACCTGTCGATCACCAACGTCATCATCGCCATCTTCGTCATCGGTCTTATCGGCATGATCCTCGATCAGATCCTTGCGCGGTTTACGCGCATGGTCACGTTCCCGGAGTAAGGCGATGGCCGAGAAATTCATCTCCATCGAAGGCATCGCCAAGCGCTACCCCGCGCCCAATGGCGCCACCACGACAATCTTTGAAGACCTCTGGCTTTCGATGCCCCGCGGCGAATTCGGCTGCGTGATCGGCCATTCCGGTTGCGGCAAGACCACCGTGCTGAACATCCTCGCCGGCCTTGATGAGCCAAGCGAAGGCACGGTGATCGTCGACGGCCAGGCCATCGAGGGCACCAGCCTCGATCGCGCCGTGATCTTCCAGAGCCACGCACTGCTGCCGTGGCGCACGGTGATGGGCAACGTCGCTTACGCCGTCACATCGAAATGGCGCAAATGGGACAAGGCGCGTGTTCGCGCCCATGCACAGAAATTCATCGACATCGTCGGCCTCACCAGCTCCGAGCACAAGCGTCCGTCGGAGCTGTCAGGCGGCATGAAGCAGCGCGTCGGCATCGCACGCGCGCTCTCGATCATGCCGAAGATCATGCTGATGGACGAGCCGTTCTCCGCACTCGACGCGCTGACACGCGGCACGCTGCAAGACGAGGTCCGCCGCATCTGCCTCGAGACCGGCCAGACCGCGTTCATGATCACCCATGACGTGGATGAGGCTATCTACCTCGCCGACAAGATTTTCCTGATGACAAATGGCCCAGGAGCGGTGCTGGCGGAGGTTCTGGAAAATCCGCTACCGAAGGATCGCGGCCGCATCGATCTGCACCGGCATCCGCATTACTACGCGCTGCGCAATCACATCATCGATTTTCTGGTGACGCGCAGCAAGACATTCGTGGAGACGACGAAGGATCACGATCCCCGGAACGTGCCGGTTGTTCGTCCCGGGTTCGCGGAACCCGCAATCGTCGCCACCAACGCCCCCATCAAGCCGCAGGCCGGACAGGCCAGCGCGCGCTGAACATCAACATTAACGCCAAGGAGACAGACCATGAAGCGCTCAGATCTCACCGAAAAGCTGCTCGACATCAAGCGCGAGAAGGGTTGGACGTGGAAACACATCTGCGAGCAGATCGGCGGGCACTCTGATGCGCTGATCGTCGGCGCCATTCTCGGCCAGATGAAACTCACCAAGCCGCAGGCCTCCAATGCCGCAACGCTGTTCGGCCTGTCCAAGGCTGAAACCGCGATGATCAACGAAATTCCGATGCGCGGTGACGGCACGCCGATGCCGCCGACCGATCCCCTGATCTACCGCTTCTATGAAATGGTGATGGTGAATGGGCCGGCGTGGAAAGCGCTGATCGAGGAAGAATTCGGCGACGGCATTATGTCCGCCATCGACTTCGATTTCGCGATGGAACGTGTCGCCAACCCAAAGGGCGACCGCGTCAAGTTCGTGATGACAGGAAAATTCCTGCCGTTCAAATACTACGGCGCGACCGGCAACAACATGGAATACGGTTTCAAGGAAGATTGAGCCGCGCTACGGCATCAGGCGGATGGCATCGTTGAAGAAATCCGGACCACCAAAATTACCGGATTTCAGTGCCAACACCGCCTCGCCCTTGCTCCAACCGACGCAACGGAGAACCGGCACACCCGCCGCGATTTCCGCACCGACCAGAAACGCCGGGATGTTGAGGCGATCGACCACAGCACCCGATGTTTCGCCGCCAGCGACGACGAGACGTCGTACGCCGGCTGCGACAAGTCCTTCGCTGATCGCAGCCATCGTCTGCTCGACGGCATGGCCCGCGTTATCGCGGCCATGCTTCGCCTGAAGTGCCGCCACCTGATCCGGCGTCGAACTGCTGGCAATCAGGATCGGTCCCTTGCCGAGATGTTCGCACGCCCAGCCCAGCGCGCGTTCGGCTTCCCCACCACCCGCCACGATCTTTTCCGGATCAAGCCGCAGCACCGGCATCGATTTCTCCGCCTGCGCGATCTGCGCCAGCGTTGCCTGCGAACAACTTCCGGCGAGACAAGCCACCGGCCCGCCAATAGCTTTTTGTTCCGCGTTCGACGACGCCGCCCTCACCTTGCCCGACGCAATGAGTCCGCGCGCAAGGCCGAGGCCCATTCCAGATGCGCCGACCGACAGTCGGTGATCGAGCGCGACCTGACCGATGATCTCAAGTTCTGGATCGAACACAGCGTCGATGATCGCAGAGCCCATCCCCTGCTTCGCAAGCTCCGAAAGGCGCGTGCGGATCGCATCTGCGCCCTTCGTAACGATCGCCAGATCAACGAGACCAACCTTGGACTTGCTTTGCCGCGCCAGAACGCGCACGAGATTGGAATCGTGCATCGGATTGAGCGGGTGATCCTTGAGCGGGCTTTCGTTCAGCGGCACGCTGCCGACAAACAGATTGCCCTGATAGATCGTGCGACCGGTTCCAGGGAACGCTGGCGTGACCAATACGATGGCATCGCCGGAGTCCGCTCGCAGCGCATCCATCACCGGGCCGATATTGCCTGCGTCGGTGGAATCGAATGTCGAGCAGATCTTGAACAGCACATGGGACGCTCCCCGCGCCCTCAGCCACTTGTCCGCGTCGCGCGAGCGCGCCACCGCCTTGGAGGCCTCAATGGAGCGACTCTTCAACGATACCACGACCGCATCGACGTCAGGAATCGCCAACGTATCGTCTGGCACGCCGATGATCTGCACCGTGCGCAAGCCGCAGCGGGTTAGCATGTTAGCGAGATCGGACGCGCCGGTGTAGTCGTCAGCGATGCAGCCCAGCGCCAGCGTCACGCGCGCGCTCCGGCTTTTGCCTTGGCGGCGTAAGGCGCAAACCAGCCGAGACCGTCGACCGTATTTCCCTTCGGCCGATATTCGCAACCGACGAAGCCGTCGTAACCCAAACGATCCAGTTCATCGAACAGGAACGGATAGTTCAGTTCCTCCCCCGCAGGTTCGTTGCGCGATGGCACGCTGGCGATCTGGATATGACCGATCATCGGCATCATCTTGCGGAGCGCGATGGTCACATCGCCATGGACAATCTGGCGATGATAAATATCGAACTGCAATTTCAGATTCGGCATTTTTAGTTCGTCGATCAGACCCGCGGCAAAGTCAAAATCGTTGAGAAAATAGCCCGGCACGTCGCGCGGATTGATCGGCTCGATCACAAGGTCGATGTCTTCCTTGCTCAATGCCTCGGCGGTCCACACCACACCACGGCGAAACGACTCCACCGCCTTCGGATTGCTGCGATCGGCGATTCCCGCCATCAAGTGCAATCGCTTGACGCCGGTCGCCTTGGCGTAGGGCAGCGCCTGCATGACGCTGGCCTGTACCTCTGCAAAGCGATCCGGCAACGCGGCGAAGCCGCGCTCGCCCTTATTCCAGTCGCCGGGAAACAGGTTGAACAGCGCCTGCGTCAGGCCGTTGCGGTGAAGCCGCTCGCCAACCTCGGCCGCGGGATGCTCGTAAGGAAACAGGAACTCGACCGCCGTGAAGCCCGCTTTCGCCGCCGCGTCAAAACGATCGAGAAATGGCACCTCGTTGAACATCATGCTGAGATTGGCGGCAAAGCGTGGCATCGGACATTTCCTGTTATTGTTGATTATCGCTTGACTTATTGTCCCGGCAATTTCGTTCCAGTCACGCGCGCATACATTCGTGCGACCGATGCGTCGTCATCGCGGCCCATGCCCGCCGCCGATGTCATCAGAAACATCTGCAACGCAGCCGCCGACACCGGTACCGGAAATTTTGCGGTCCGCGCCATGTCCTGAATGATACCGAGATCCTTGACGAAAATATCGACCGCGCTGCGTGGCGTGTAGTCGCCGTCGAGTACATGCGGCATGCGGTTTTCGAACATCCACGAGTTACCCGCAGATGCAGTGATGACCTCGTAGACTTTTCGAATGTCGAGGCCCTGCTTTGCAGCGAAGGCGATTGCCTCACTGGCGGCTGCGATATGCACGCCGGCCAGCAATTGATTGATCATCTTGAACGCGGCACCCTGTCCTGCGGCATCGCCGAGTTCGTAAAGCTTCGCCGACATGGCGTCGAGCGCAGACCGCGCCTTCGCAAACGCGGCATTGCTGCCGGATGCGAGGATCGTCAGTTCACCCTGCGCTGCGCGCTGCGCGCCGCCGCTGATCGGTGCGTCGAGATAATGCCGCCCGGTCGCCTCTAGCTGTTTCGCAAGACGCCGCGCAACATCCGGGTCCATCGTGGCGGATGAAATGAAAACCGCATCCTTCGGCAAGGTTTCCGCGACACCCTGCGCCCCGAACAGGATCGCTTCGGTCTGCGATGCATTGACCACGACGCTGACGACGGCAACGGCGTCACGAGCGGCTTCCGCGGGGGTCGATGCGCCCCGCCCGCCCTCTGCAACCCAATTGGCAACAGTCTCCGGCGCGACATCGCAGCCTGCGACGTCGAATCCTGCGCGCTTCAATGATAGCGCCATGCCGAATCCCATCGAACCGAGGCCGATAACTCCAACACGTCCAGCGGGCATCCGATCTCCCATTTTATTGCGTGCCCGCGCATTGGGCGGTGGGCCATTGACCGCTTGGTAGCATGGCTCGGGGCGCGTCCAAAATGGCGTTTGAGCCATGCTCGAAACCATGAGAAAAGCGACCACAAAGGGATGGCCGAATGACCGAAACCAGGCTCCGCGAGCAGATTTGCCTCTATGGGCGCTCACTGTTCGAGCGCGGATTGACGCCGGGGTCATCCGGCAACATCAGTGTCCGGCTGGACGATGGTGGCTGGCTGGTTACGCCGACCAATGCCTCGCTGGGCTTCCTTGATCCGGGGCGGATTTCGCGGCTGGATGCATCCGGACGCCTGTCGTCCGGTGACGCCCCCACCAAGGAAATCCCACTGCATGCGGCCCTCTATGAAACAAGGCGTAACGCACGCGCCATCGTGCATCTGCATTGTGCTCACTGCGTGGCGGTATCGATGCTGCCCGAGATCGATCCGCGTGCAGCGCTACCGCCGCTGACACCCTATTATGTGATGCGCTGCGGGGCGACAGCGCTGCTGCCCTATTATCGTCCGGGTGATGCAGCCGTGGCTGACGCCATTCGAGGGCTCGCCGGCCAGTATTCCTGCGTGCTGCTGTCCAATCATGGGCCGGTGGTTGCGGGCGAAACTCTCGAAGCGGCGGTGTTCGCTACCGAAGAACTGGAAGAAACCGCAAAGCTCTATCTGATGCTGCGGGGCATGAATCCGCGCACACTTACGCCTGACCAGGTGGCCGATCTGGTTTTGACATTTCAAATTGCCGCGCCAGGTCTCGGCGGCAAGCAAAATCCCGACTGACACGCTCCCCGCGACAATACGGCACGGGAAAGGCGCGTACGGTTAGCAAAGCGTCACCGCCCTGTAACCGAACTGACACATAAAACTCCGACAAGCGGCGCATGTCTTCAAGGAGGATTGCATGCGCATTGCCACATTGTCATTGCTCGCACTGACCGCCCTGCCTGGTTTTGCCTCGGCCCAAACATCCGGTCAGGCTTTCCCCGCGACACTCGCTGGCCACGCCGTGATGCCGGCCGAGTCATTTGTCGAAGCGCCCGCGGATGCCCCTGCGGACCTCAAGGTCTCCGGCAAGTTCACCACCGGTGTCCGCGTCGATGCGATCGGTGCCGTCGAGGGTAAGTCCTTCGATCGTCCGACCGGCGTCAAAGTGCCGTTCAAGGGTCAGCCGCTGCAAGGTCACTCCGGCATCAAGAAAGCCGCTGACGGCACCTTCTGGGTGATTTCAGACAACGGCTTCGGCAGCAAGGCGAACTCGCCGGATGCCATGCTCTTCCTCAACAACTACCGCATCGACTGGACCAAGGGCACAGTCGAACGCGTTTCCACCGTCTTCCTGCGCGACCCGGACAAGAAGGTCCCGTTCCGGATCGCCAATGAAGGCACCGAAGCGCGCTACCTGACCGGTTCGGATTTCGATACCGAAAGCTTCCAGCCGATCGGCGACAAGATCTGGATCGGCGACGAATTCGGCCCCTACTTGATCCGCGCCGACCGCACTGGCAAAGTCGAAGCCGTGTTCGAGACGGAAATCGACGGCAAGCCCGCCCGTTCGCCGGACCACTACGCCATCTCGTCGCCGGCAACGCCGACGACGCCTGTCGCCTTCAACATCCGCCGCTCGAAGGGTTACGAGGGCATGGCCGCCTCGCCGGATGGCAAATTCCTTTATCCTCTGCTCGAAGGCCCGGCCTGGGACGCCGAGAAGAAGGATTGGGAAAAGACCGCCGACGGCAAGGAATACCTGCGCATTCTCGAGTTCGATGTCGGTGCTGGCAAGTGGACCGGCCGTCACTGGAAGTATGTGCTTGAGAGCAACGGCCTTGCGATCGGCGATTTCAACATGATCGATGCTACCACCGCGATGGTGATCGAGCGCGACAACGGCGAAGGCACCGCCGACAAGGCTTGCGAAGGCCCAAAGAAACCCGACTGCTTCCACGATCTCGCCAAGTTCAAGCGCGTCTACAAGATCGAAATGACCGACGCCAATGCCAACGGCCCAGTTCGCAAGATCGGATACATCGACCTGATGAAAATCGCCGATCCGGACAAGAAGGCGCGCAAGCCGCTGAACGACGGCGTCCTCACCTTCCCGTTCTGGACCATCGAGAACGTCGACATTGTCGATTCGACGCACATCATCGTCGGCAACGATAACAACCTGCCGTTCTCCACGAGCCGTGAACCCAACAAGGCTGACGACAACGAGTTCGTGCTGCTGAACGTCGCGGAATTTCTGAAGGCCCGCTAGTTCAGTTAAAGACAATTATAATGGTACAATGGAAGGTCGCCCAATCCGGGCGGCCTTTTTTTGCGGCCTGTCACGCCCGGCTGCTAACTTCGCATCATGCTGCAATCGCAAATCACAATCACGCGATAGAAATATCCATGTTGCGCCGCCAGAATGATTTGCGCGCGGGTCATCTTGCGTCAGCGCAAACCTGCGATAGGCTCTCGCCTCGTAAAACGCCAAAAAATCGAACCCCCCGGGAGGATTAAGATCATGTTTTACGCTTTCAAACGTCATGCCCTGAATTCGGTCGCTGTCGCAGCATTTCTCTGTGCATCGGCGATCTCGGCCTCGGCTCAATCACAGAACAACAATCTCGACAAACTCGGCAATTTTCAGAAAACAGGCGTCACTGAAATTCCAACCGTGCCGCAGACTGGCCGAAAAATCGATGCGATCAAGGCCAATCTCGCCAAGATCAAGCTACCGCCGGGCTTCAAGATCAGCCTCTATGCGCTTGTTCCCGATGCGCGGCATATTGCCGTCGGCCCGCAGGGCGTCGTGACGTTCGTCGGCACGCGGAAGAACAAGGTTTATGCGGTTACCGATCGCGGCAAGGCAGGCTTCGCGGAAGAGGTCAAGGAGTTCGCACCGTCGGTGAATTTCACCATCCCGAACGGCGTTTGTTTTTCCAAGGATGGATTCCTCTTTGTCGCCGAACAGAATCGCGTCCTCAATTTCCCGGCTGCAGAATTTTTCTATGAGAGCCCGGACATCGCCGTGGCTGTTGTCGTCCCTCAAGGCGAGTTGATCCCGAAGGAAGACGAGAGCTTCAACCATACCGCGCGGGTCTGCCGTGTTGGCGCCGACAAGAAGCTCTATATCTCGCTGGGGCAGCCATTTAACGTGCCCGCGAAGGACAAGCTCGAGGGCTTCGCCAAATACGGCATCGGCGGCATCATCCGGATGGATCAGGACGGCAAGAACCGCGAGGTTTATGCCGGCGGTGTTCGCAACTCGGTCGGCATGGACTTCAACTCGAAGAATAATCAGCTCTGGTTCACGGACAACCAGGTCGATGGCATGGGCGACAACATCCCCCCGGGCGAACTAAACCGTATCACCCAGGCGGGCCAGAATTTCGGCTTCCCCTACTTCGGCGGCGGCAAGGTCCGCACCGTCGAATACAAGGCTGATACGCCGCCGGCCAATGTGGTCTATCCCGAAGTGGAGATGGATGCCCACGCGGCCGACCTCGGCATGATCTTCTATAATGGCAAGTCGTTCCCGGCCAAGTATCGCGGCGGCATCTTCTCGGCGCAGCACGGATCGTGGAATCGCACCGACCCTGTTGGCGCGCGTGTGATGTTCACTTCACTCAAGGCCGATGGCAGCGCGGACAAGACGGAGGTCTTTGCTTCCGGCTGGTTGACCCCGGACGGCGAGTATACCGGACGGCCGGTGGACGTCGCGACACTGCGTGACGGCTCGTTGCTGGTGTCTGACGATCTCGCCGGCGCACTCTACCGGATCACCTACGACAGCAAGTAACGCTGGATCTAATTTTCAAAGCTCGCCGCGTGACAGGGCAAGACCTGTCTCGCGGCGGGATATTTTCAAGGCTTCGTCGCGTGGCGACGCAAGGGAAACAAGAAAATGATCGTGCGCATCGTAGCCAGTCTGATTGTTGTGAATGTTCTCGGCACCATCACAAGTCCCGCTCACGCCGCCGACGCCAAGGCCGGACGCAAGAAAGCGCAGATGTGCGCAGCTTGTCATGGCATCGATGGTATTTCCAAAATGCCGGTCGCGCCCAACATCGCCGGTTCGCCCGCGATGTATCTAGAGAAACAGATAAAGGCCTTCCGTTCAGAGGAGCGCAAGGACGAGACCATGAATGTGGTCGCCAAGCCACTATCGGATGACGACATTGCTGATCTCGCGGCGTGGTACTCGGGGCTGACGGTCGACGTCACGCTGCCGAATTGAGATAACGCTCCGATACTTCCGTTCCGGTTGCAATCTGAAAACTAGCGTTTGTCGCGCGACAGTTCATCGATCGCCGCGATCACCGCGTCCCTCACTCCTGGATCGTACAGCGAATGACCAGCAGCCTCGACCATCCGCAGTTTTGCGTCGGGCCATCTCGCGAGCAACGCATGAGCGGTCGATGGCGGACACAGCAGATCGTAGCGGCCCTGCACGACAATCCCGGGAATGCCCTTTAACTGCGCGGCATTTTCCAAAAGTTGTCCGGGTCTTAAAAAGCAGCCGTTCTGAAAGTAATGAGCTTCCATGAATGGCGTTGATGGGAGCCCGCGCTCGGCATTACTGACGGCTGTGAGATCAAGCCGCGTTTTTGATGGCTTGTGCTCCGACAGGATGCGCTCGGTGTCGTGCCATGCGCGGGACGCCGAACCATGCACCGCCGGATCCGCATCGAGGATGCGGCGCCAATAGGCATCGAGCGGCTTGGCGCGCTCTTCTGGCGACAGCAAGCCAAGAAAGTCATCGTTCAATTCGGGATAGATACGCGGGAGATTGGTCAGGAATGCACCTTCCAATTCCCCACGCGTGCCAAGGAACGTCGCGCGCAGAACGATACCGCTGACGTGCTGAGGATGGGCCTGCGCATAAGCCAGCGCCAATGTTGCACCCCACGAACCGCCGACAACGAGCCATCGATCCAGGCCGAGGCTTTCGCGGATGATTTCCATGTCGGCAATCAGATGCGACAGCGTATTCGCTTCAAGCGATCCCTTGGGGCGACTCCTCCCCGCTCCGCGCTGGTCGAACAGCACTGCATGAAACCGCAACGGATCGAACAACCGCCGATGGTCGGGCTGGCAGCCGCTACCGGGGCCGCCGTGCAGATAGACAGCCGGAATTCCGTCGGCGCGGCCAACCGTCTCGACGTAAATCTCGTGACCATCGCCCACCGCTAAATGTTGCGTGGTAAGCGGCGCAAAGCGATCAGCCTGTTTTCCCGATGGCGCAATTTCGACGGCGTCAGACTCCATGCGTGTCAGCCTCAAGTGTTCCGCCGGCAAAATTACGATAGATGAAGCGGCGGTTGTCGCCTGCCGACTCGCTCATGGCCGTCTTGAAAATCTGCTCGTGCGCTGGCGACAGCGCGCAGGCTGGGTCGGTGTTACCTGCATCGCCGGTCAGCGCGAACGCCTGGCAACGGCAGCCTCCGTAATCGATCTCCCTATATTCACAGCTCTGGCACGGCTCCGGCATCCAGCCCGTGCCGCGATAGCGATTGAAGGCTTCGGAATTCTGCCAGATCCACGCAATGGAATGTTCACGCACCGATTCAAATTCCAAACCGGTGATGGTTTCCGCCGCGTGACAGGGCAAGATCTTGCCCGACGGCGAGATGTTGAAGAACTGCCGGCCCCAGCCTCCCATGCATTTCTTCGGCCGCAATGCGTAGTAATCCGGCACCACGTAATCGATCGCGAGAATGCCTTTCAGCCGCACTTCGGCCTCCTCGACGATGCGGGAGGTTTCGTCGATCTGCTCCATGGTCGGCATCAGCGCCGCGCGATTTTTCAGCGCCCAGCCGTAGTACTGCACGTTGGCAACCTCGAGCCGGTCCGCGTCGAGATCAACGGCCATCTGGATGATGTCGGGAATCTGAAACAGATTCTGCCGATGCATGACCGCATTAACCGTCAGCGGCAGGCCGAGCTCGCGCGCCCAACCCGCCGCCTCGATTTTCTTTGTGTGAGCATCCTTCAATCCGGCCACGCGGTCCGCGACGCCCGGTTCGCTACCCTGAAAGCTGATCTGAACGTGGCAGAGCCCAGCACCAGCCAATGCAGCCAGCTTGTCTTTGCTGAGCAGCACGGCGGAGGTAATGAGGTTTGTGTACAGGCCAACATCGGTCGCGTGCCGGACCAGTTCCACCAGGTCCTTGCGCGCCGTCGGTTCGCCGCCGGAAAAGTGAATCTGCAACACCCCGATTGCGGCGAGTTCACTCAACACCCGCTTCCACTCATCGGTGGTGAGTTCCGCGCCGCCGCGCTCAAGCTCCACCGGGTTCGAGCAATACGGACATTGCAACGGGCAACGGTGCGTCAGTTCCGCCAGCACAGCCAAAGGAATGCCGAAGGTCTCCGCCTGCGATTTGCGCTGCTCCAGCACCGCCAATCCATCGGCTGGATCGGCGTGAAGCGGAGAAGCATCTGTCAGCGTCGGACTCATGACTTCGTGCCCTGTGCCTCCGCGAGAAATCCTTTTTCGGCAAGGTCCCGCAGCATGGCGATAACGTCGTTGCCGATCACCCCGCGATCGGCGGCATATTTGGCGGCGAGCACGTCAATGATCTGATCGACGCTGCGGACGCCATCACAGAGATGCAGAATCTCCACCGCGATTTCGTCCGGCGCAAGTACCCGTTCCGGTACCAGGATAACCCAGACATGCCGCGTCTCATCGAACTTCAGCTTGGCATGCCGCGCCAGCACCGGCCGGCTCCCTTCAGTTATGTCGATCCGCCGGCTTCGCAATGCCATCAGCCCTGCTCCGGCACGAAAGCGCCCGGCGGCACGTGGCCATCGACATAGGCATGGTAGAGCGCGTCGAGCTGAACCCACAGTACGTTGGTCTTGAAAATCAGCGCATTGCAGACGGCTTCGCGCTCTTCCGGCGTTTTGGCGTGCCGCTTGACGAAATCGAGCGCGAAATTGGCGTCGCGTGGGGCCTGTTCCATCCGCCGCTTGAAATAGCTCATGATGTTCGGGTTGATGAAGTCGTAGTACGCGAGCATGCCCGAAATGCGCTCCTCGTGCAGATTCGGCGCGAACAGTTCGGTCAATGACGACGCGATAGCTTCCAGCGGCGTCCGGTCACGAACGAAATGCACATAGGCATCTACCGCGAAGCGCGTCGCGGGAAGAATGCCCTCCGCGGATTCCACATAGCTGCTGTCGAGGCCGAGGCCTTCGGTCAGCTTGAGCCAGCGCTCGATGCCGCCCTCCGTGTCGACGTCACCGTCGTGATCCTCGATACGATGCCGCCATTCGAGGCGGATGTTGCGGTCGCGGAAGCGCGAGATCACCACCGCATCCTTGATGGGAATGGAACTCTGATAGTAATACCGGTTCAACGCCCAGGCCTGCACCTGACCCTTGTTGAGCTTGCCGCCATGCAGCAGCTTATGGAATGGATGCAGGTTGTGATAGCGCGTCGCGCCTATTGCTCGCAGCGCCGATTCAAGCTCGCCAGCATTGCCGAGCGGCGTTCCTTTCTTCAATGCAAACACGCTGGTCGCGATCAAATGGTGATCTCCATACCATCCGCCGGGATGAGCCAGCCGGCCCGCTCCGCCGCTTCGCGCTCGGCCGAGCCGGGCAGTAAAACGGGATTCGAATTGTTGATATGCAGGAAAATCTTGCGCGCAATGCCGAGGTCGGCAAGGGCTACCATCGCGCCGTTTTCGCCGGACATGGCCATGTGCCCCATCCGCTGACCGGTTTTAGCACCAAGCCCTGCAGCGATCAGCTCATCGTCGCGCCAGAGCGTGCCATCGAAGAACATCAGCGGCGCACCTTGAAGACGTTGCCTGAGATCGGGCGTGAGCGCCGCACAGGCCGCGAGAAAGTAGAGGTGCTGGCCGCTGGCCTTGTCGGCGATCCGCAACCCGAGCGTATCGCCGGGCTCATCGCCACCATCGGGATGCGCCGCGCCTTCAAGATACCACGCGCGTTTGCCTGGAGCCGCAAAGGGCAGGATTTCGAGGCCGGAGGGTGAGCCGTCGGGAAGCTTCGGCTCGAACGGCACACCAAACTCAATCGGTTCGCGGCGCACCCGCTTCTCATCGAGCACATTGAAGATGCTATTCGACTTGAGAATCGAGAGCACGCGCTGGTGGGCGTAGATCGTGAAGGGCCAGCCCTCTCGGAGCGACAGCAGACCGGCGACGGCATCTACCTCGCCGTTGGTCAGGATCACTCCTGCAATCGGGCTGTGACGCAGATGGCCTGCCTTGGGATGGAGCTGGGGCGTCGCAATCAATTGCTGGCGCAGGTCGGGCGAGGCGTTGATCAGAAACCAGTGCTCGTTGTCGGCGCTTACCGCGATCGACGCCTGGGTCGCCTGCAACTCCGGATGCGGACCGCGGGCCGCACGACAGATGTCGCAGTTACAATTCCATTGAGGAACGCCACCTCCCGCCGCAGCTCCAAGAACGACGACGCGCATGAGAAAGCTCCGCCCTCAATTCAATGACAGGGTTCTTGGGTGGCAGAATTCAGCACCACAGACATAAATAAATCCGGCGTCGCGCAGGAAGACCTCTTAAGGCTGAGGAATTCCTGACGCAAACCGGATTTCTTTACTGCGATCCTGATAATGAGGCGCGGCTTATTTCCGCGCCGCGCAGGCGTACATATTGATTTCCATACCAACCGGCACTTCGACGATTTTTGGGGTCTTCCAGGCCATTACATTGGTCTCCTTGCCCATTGCTGACGGGATTCTGCGTCCTCATCAACGTCAAAGCTAACACGGAGTTCGGTTTTCGTGTCATCCAAAGTTTGCCGACACGCGCCACAAAAATGTGACTTCGCTGCAATGCGAAAGAACCAGAGCCAAAATCACTCTGCTTTAGCGAAGCGATCGTCCAGGGCGTAACCGGCACCGCGAACGGTGCGGATCGGGTCCGACTCGCGACCCAGATTCAGGAGTTTCCTGAGCCGGCCGATGTGTACGTCCACCGTGCGCTCATCGATATAGATGTCACGGCCCCATACGCCGTCGAGCAGTTGCTCGCGGCTGAAGACGCGTCCCGGATGCTCAAGGAAGAACTCGAGCAGGCGATATTCCGTCGGACCAAGATCGATCGGACGGCCCGAGCGGGCCACGCGCCGCCGGTCACGGTCGAGTTCGATGTCGCCGAAGGCAAGAACCGTCGCAAGACGTTCCGGGCTGGCGCGGCGGAGCAGGCCCTTCACCCGGGCAAGCAGCTCAGGCACCGAGAACGGCTTGACGATGTAGTCGTCCGCGCCGGTCGCGAGTCCCCTCACCCGCTCGCTTTCCTCGCCGCGCGCGGTCAGCATGATGATCGGGATCTGCTTGGTTTCCTGCCGCGCACGCAGACGGCGGCAAAGCTCAATCCCGGACAGTCCGGGAAGCATCCAGTCGAGCACGATGAGATCGGGGATGTGCTCCTTGAGCCGGGTGTCGGCATCATCGCCGCGGGCCACGGTTTCAACGTCGTAGCCTTCGGCGTCCAGATTATAGCGAAGCAGCGTCGTCAACGCTTCTTCGTCTTCGACCACAAGAATACGGGCGCTCATGTCCGATCCTTCAATTCATCATCCTTCAAATTAGTTACCTGTCGCAGCCGTTGCAAAATTCGTCATGTCGCCCTTGGGGCGCTGATCGAGCATCTGCTGGCCTTCGATCATGTAGAAAACGGTCTCAGCGATATTGGTCGCGTGGTCGCCAATCCGCTCGATATTCTTCGCGCAGAACATCAGGTGAATACAGAATCCGATGTTGCGCGGATCCTCCATCATGTAGGTCAGGAGTTCGCGGAACAACGAAGTACAGATGGCGTCAACCTCTTCGTCGCCCTTCCAGACTGTCATCGCAGCCGGCAAGTCGTGCGCCGCATAGGCGTCAAGCACAGACTTCACCTGCGACTGCACGAGGTCGGTCATATGCTCCAGGCCGCGGATCAGCTTCAGCGGATGGAAGTCGCTGTCGAGTGCCGCGACACGCTTGGCAATATTCTTCGCGAGGTCGCCGATCCGTTCGAGATCGATGGCGACGCGCATGGCGCCGACGATCTCGCGCAGGTCAACCGCCATCGGCTGCCGGCGCGCAATGGTCAGAACGGCGCGTTCCTCGATCAGGTGCTGCAACTTGTCGATGTCGAGATCGGCGGCAACGACGCGCTTGCCGAGCGCAACATCGCGCCGGATCAGAGCATCGACGGAATCGACGATCTGCCGTTCCGCCAGGCCGCCCATCTCGGCGACAAGCCGATTGAGTTCCTGAAGGTCTTCGTCGAACGCTTTGGCGGTATGATCTGAAGCCATGATATTTCTCTCCCGCGAAATGCGCGTCAGCCGAAGCGGCCGGTGATGTAGTCCTGCGTGCGCCGATCCGTCGGCGACGTGAAGATCTTGTTGGTATCGTCGAACTCGATCAGCTCGCCAAGATACATAAACGCGGTCTTGTCCGACACACGCGCCGCCTGCTGCATATTATGCGTCACAATGGCGATCGTGTAATCTTCCTTCAGCTCCTGGATCAATTCCTCGACCTTGGCGGTCGAAATCGGATCAAGCGCCGAGCAAGGCTCGTCGAACAGGATGACTTCCGGACGGACGGCGACCGTACGCGCAATGCACAGGCGCTGCTGCTGGCCACCCGACAGGCTGAGGCCGCTGGCGTTCAGCTTGTCCTTGACCTCGTTCCAGAGCGCACCGCCCCGCAACGCGGCCTCGACGCGGCCGTCCATTTCCGACTTGGAAATCTTCTCGTACAGCCGGATGCCGAACGCGATGTTCTCATAAATGGTCATCGGGAACGGCGTCGGTTTCTGGAACACCATGCCGATCCGTGCGCGAAGCAGATTGAGATCGAGCTTCGGATCGAGGATGTTGGTCGTGTCCAGCATGAGCTGGCCTACCGCCCGCTGGCCTGGATACAGATCATACATGCGATTGAAAATCCGCAACAGGGTCGATTTGCCACAACCCGACGGGCCAATGAACGCGGTGACGCGGTTTTCGCCGAGAACAAGATTGATGTTCTTCAGTGCATGGTGCTCGCCATAATAGAAGTTCAGGTCGCGCGCGGTCACCTTGGCCCGTGCGTCCGGATGGCCAGCCATTCCCGGTGCATGCCCGCGAGGAAGATCTACGCTGACAGAAAGCTGCTCGCTCATTTCGATGTCCTCTCGGCGCCAAGGATGCGCGCGCCAATGTTAAGGGCAAGTACGGTCAAGGTGATAAGCAGAGCCCCAGTCCATGCGAGCTGTTTCCAGTACTCGTAGGGGCTCTGAACGAAGTTGTTAATGGTCACCGGCAGGTTGGCCATCGTCTTGGTGAGATCGAGGCTGAAGAACTGGTTGCTGAGCGCAGTGAACAGCAGCGGCGCGGTTTCACCGGCGACGCGCGCCGTCGCCAGCAGCACGCCGGTGATGAGACCCGACCGCGCGGCACGATAGGCGATGCGCTTGATGACCAGCGACCGCGGCAGGCCGAGGGCGGACGCCGCTTCACGCAACGGATTTGGAACAAGGCCGAGCATGTCCTCGGTGGTACGCACCACGACCGGAATAACGATGACAGCCAATGCCAGCGTACCGGCGAATGCCGAGAAGCCACCCATCGGCACCACAATCGCTCCGTAGACGAACAGACCAATGATGATCGACGGCGCGCTCAGCAGAATGTCATTGATGAAGCGGATGATCGAGGTCAGCCGATCATGCTTGCCGTATTCGGCGAGGTAGGTTCCTGCGAACAGCCCGATCGGCGCGCCGATGCCGACGCCGAGGACGGTCATGATGATCGAGCCGACGATGGCATTGAGCAATCCGCCCTCGCTCGAACCGGGCGGCGGCGTGTTCTCGGTGAAGACCTGAAGATGGAGGCCCGCAAGGCCGTTGTAGAACAGCGTGAACAGGATCAGCGCGAGCCAGGTGACGCCGAACATAGCGGCGCCGAGGCACAGGAATCGGACAATAATGTCGAAGCGGCGACGGGAGGCGTAAATCGCGTTCATGGCTCAGTTCCCCGCCTTCTTTTCGAGACGCATGAGCATCAACCGCGCGGCGGCCAGCACGAAGAACGTCAGCACGAACAGCAGCAGGCCGAGCAGAATGAGACCTGACTGGTGAAGACCATCGCTTTCGGCGAACTCGCTGGCGATGGCCGCTGAAATTGTCGTGCCGGGCGCAAAGACCGACGAGGATATCCGGAACGAGTTTCCGATGATGAAGGTGACAGCCATCGTCTCGCCAAGCGCGCGGCCGAGCGCCAGCATGATGCCGCCGATCACGCCGACCCGGGTATAAGGGATCACGACGTTGCGGACGACTTCCCATGTGGTGCAGCCAACGCCGTAGGCGGCTTCCTTCAGCACCGGTGGCACGGTCTTGAACACGTCGACCGAAATCGAGGTGATGAAGGGCAGCACCATGATCGCGAGGATCAGCGCAGCGTTGAAGAGACTGAGATAGGACGGCGGGCCCGCAAAGATGGTGCCGAGAACCGGAACGCCATCAAACATCCGGATCATGAAAGGCTGGAATGTGTTCGCCAGGAACGGGCCGAGCACGAAGAAACCCCACATGCCGTAAATGATCGAGGGAACGCCCGCGAGCAGTTCGACCGCCATGCCGATGGGGCGGCGCAGCCATTGTGGGCAAAGCTCGGTCAGAAAGATCGCGATGCCGATACCGACCGGAATGGCGATCATCATCGCGATCACCGACGTCACCAACGTGCCGTAGATCGGGCCGAGTGCACCGAGAACCGGTGGATCCGCGGACGGCGCCCAGCGCTGCGTCCACAGGAAGGCGAAACCATACTCCTTCATCGCCGGCCATGCGCCCGCGATCAGGGAGAGAATAATGCCGCCGAGAATGAGAAGAACAGCGAGTGCGCAGGCCCGGGTGGTCCAATAGAAAGCCTTGTCGCCGAACTTGAATGCGCTCAGAGCTTTTGCGCGATCATGAGGCCCAGCTTCTTCCATCGAGGTGCTCTGAACGGCCATCTCTGCCACGCTAGTCCCCTGTCCCACTTATTCTATTTGAGTCTGCCGGCAGCACACATCTTGATTGGCGCCGGACGTCATCAAAGAAAACGGAGGAGAGGCAAGCCTCTCCTCCGGAACACTTGTTTAGCTCTTGATGTCAGCTGACCAGGTCTTTTCGATCAGCTTGACCACAGGCTCAGGCATCGGGATGTAGTCGAGTTCTTCAGCCATCTTGGCGCCCTTCTCGAACGACCACTTGAAGAACTTGATCGCTTCCGCGGACGCAGCCTTATCGACCGGAACCTTGTGCATCAGGATGAAGGTCGCGGCGGTGATCGGCCACGAAGCTTCACCCGGCTGGTCGGTCAGGATCACGTAGTAGCCGGGAGCCTTTGCCCAATCGGCATTCGACGCGGCAGCCTGGAACGAAGCAACGGTCGGCTGCACGGTCTTGCCAGCCTTGTTGATCATCGCGGCGTAGGTCAGCTTGTTCTGCTTGGCATAGGCGTACTCGACGTAACCGATCGAGTTCTTGGTCTGACCGACGTTGCCGGCAACACCTTCGTTACCCTTGGCGCCAACGCCGGTGGGCCACTCAACCGCGGTTCCCTGGCCGACCTTGGCCTTCCACTCGGTGCTGGCCTTCGACAGGTAGTCGGTGAAGTTGAAGGTCGTTCCCGAACCATCCGAACGGCGCACCACAGTGATGGCATCCGACGGCAGGGTGAGCTTCGGGTTCAGCTTGGCGATCGCCGGGTCATTCCACTTGGTGATCTTGCCGAGGTAGATGTCACCGAGCAGTTCGCCGGAAAGCACCAGCTCGCCCGACTTGATGCCTTCGAGGTTCACGACAGGCACGATCGCGCCCATCACCATCGGCCACTGAAGAAGGCCATCCTTCTCAAGCTGTTCAGCCTTCAGCGGCGCGTCGGTCGCGCCGAAGGTCACGGTCTTGGCCTGGATCTGTTTGATGCCGGCGCCGGAACCGATCGACTGATAGTTCAGGCCGTTGCCGGTCTCTTTCTTGTAAGCGTCAGCCCATTTCGAATAGACGGGGAACGGGAACGTCGCACCCGCGCCGGTGATATCGGCGGCAAAAGCCGACGTCGATGCGGCAACGAGGCCAGCAGCGACGATTGTTTTGATGAAATTCACAGGGTCTCTCCATCTTGTGAGCGGGGAACAAACTTCTGAAAGTTGTCCCCGAGACCGCCTCTGTAGAGGTCTGGCATAGAGCTTTTATGGAGGTTGGATGACAGTCGTGTGACACACGCCAAGCCCCGAAATTAACCAACGCCAAACTTGAGCACCAATACAAGCACTTGAAATTATTATATAAATCTTCCTACCGTCATGGATCTGTCATCAATGCGGTAACCGGACCCCGGTGAATGACAGCTTCAACCAACAATCAGCGAGTCACTCCATGACAGCTCCGTTTGAGCCGCCCGCCGGCAGGCGATTGGCAAATTCCGCAGCTAGCCAGTCGATGAAAACGCGCACGCGTGGAGAGAGTTGGCGGTTGTGCGGATACAGCACGAATACGGGCGACGGCGACGGCGGAAAGTCCGCCAGTACCTCGACGAGCGTCCCGGCTGCCAAGTCCGATGCGACACGATAACGCGGCACCTGAATCAGACCGAGCCCCAGCAACGCCGCGGCGACATTGGTTTCCGCAGCCACCACCGAAATCGTGGTGGGCAACGTCACGTATCGCAATTTGCCTCCGACCATGAACTCCAGCGGAATGATGTTGCCAGTGGCGGACGATAGAAATCCGATCATCCGATGACCGTCGAGATCGTCGGGCGTCGATGGCGTTCCGAACCGGCGGAGATAATCGGGGCTGGCGAAGGTAACCTCCTCGAGCATCGCGATGCGGCGGCCGACCATGGTGCTGTCCGGCGGCTGGCCGACGCGCAATACGCAGTCGACACCTTCGCGGACAAGGTTGACGAAACGATCGCCCTCCCCGATGTGCAGTTGGATGTCCGGATAGCGTTCGAGGAATTGCGGCAGAGCCGGCATCATGAAGTGCCGCGCCAGCGTGCCGTGCACATCGATGCGCAACATCCCTTTTGGGGTAGCGCCGCAGAACGCGGCTTCAGCTTCCTCAATGTCGGCGATGATCGACAGACAACGCCGGTAGTACGCCTCACCGTCGAGCGTCGGGCTGACCTGCCGGGTGGTGCGCTGGAGCAACCGGACGCCGAGCCGCGCCTCGAGTTGCTTGACGCCTTCAGTCACTGTCGAACGGGGCAAGCCGAAATCCTGCGCGGCGAGCGAAAAACTGCGCCGCTCCACGATGCGCGCGAACAGCCTCATAGCGTCGAAACGATCCAAGATATTGTTCCTAAAATCCGAATTATGATGCCAATTTAGAGCAGATTATCCGCCGTCTGAGAAGGCGCATATTCCCTTCAGAGCCGGGATGAAGCCGGCGATGGAGAGAAAAATGACCAACCAATCCAACAAAGTAGCAATCGTCACGGGAGCCTCGCGCGGAATTGGCGCTGCGATCGCCGAGCGGCTCGCCCATGATGGCCTTACGGTCGTCATCAACTATGCGGGCAGCCAGGCTGAAGCCGAGGCGCTCGCCCACAAGATCGAAGCCGCGGGCGGCCGCGCCCTCTCTGCGAAGGCCGACGTTAGCGATCCGGCCGCGGTCAGCCGCATGTTCGACGCCGCTGAAACCGCCTTCGGTGGCGTGGACGTGCTGGTGAACAACGCAGGCATCATGCAGCTTTCCAGCATTGCGGATGCCGACGATGCATCCTTCGACCGCATGATCGCCATCAATCTCAAAGGCACCTTCAACGGCCTGCGCGAAGCAGCCAAGCGGCTACGCAACGGCGGCCGTGTCATCAACTTCTCGACAAGTGTGGTCGGGACGAAGATGGAGAACTACGGCATCTATGCCGCGACCAAGGCTGCCGTCGAAACAATGACTGCGATCCTCGCTAAGGAAATGCGTGGCCGCAACATCACCGTGAATGCCGTCGCGCCCGGCCCCACCGCGACCGATCTATTCCTGACCGGCAAATCGCCGGAGCTTGTCGATCGTCTCGCCAAAATGGCGCCGCTGGGGCGGCTCGCGCAGCCAAGCGACATCTCCAGCGTTGTGTCCTTCCTCGCAGGCCCCGATGGCAGTTGGGTCAACGGCCAGGTGCTGCGCGCCAATGGCGGCGCCGTCTGATCCCCGCGACATCGAACAGGGAATAAGCCGCGCATCGCGCGGCTTATTTTTGTTACTCCGCTGCCGTGCGAAGTTCAGCGCGTTCCACACGGACCGCGCAGAACTTGAACTCGGGAATTTTTCCGAACGGATCAAGCGCCGGGTTCGTCAGCAGGTTCGCCGCGGCCTCCGCGTAGCAGAACGGCATGAACACCATGTTCTCGGGCACGTCGCGGTCGGAGCGGACCTTGACTTCGATCACGCCGCGGCGGGTTTCCAGGCGGATGAAATCGCCGGGCCACACATTCAGCCGCCGCATATCCTTCGGCGACATGAAAGCGACAGCTTCCGGTTCGATATTGTCGAGCACCTCAGACCGGCGCGTCATCGAACCGGTGTGCCAGTGTTCGAGCACGCGGCCGGTCGAAAGCACCATCGGATATTCGTCGTCGGGAATCTCGTCCGGCGCCGTGACGTGTGCCGGCACGATCTTGCCGCGGCCGCTTTCGGTCGGGAAACCTGTGGTGAAAATAATCTCGTTGCCCGGCTTGAACGGATCGTCAACGGGATAGGTCACCGCACCTTCGCGCTCAAGCCGTTCCCATGTGATATTTTTCAGCGACGGCATCACATAGGTCATCTCGGTGAACACATCGGCAGGACCGCTGTAATTCCAGTCGAGCCCCATTCGTTTGGCAATTTCCTGAATGATCCACAAATCCTGACGGGCATCGCCCGGCGGCTTGATCACCTGACGCGCGATCTGCACGCGACGGTCGGTGTTTGTGAATGAGCCTTCCTTCTCAGCGAATGCAGAGGCCGGCAGTATCACGTCGGCATGGAACGCGGTCTCGGTCACGAACAGATCCTGCACCACCAGATGCTCAAGCATCGCCAGAGCCTGGCGGGCATGCTGCAGATCAGGGTCCGACATCGCGGGATTTTCGCCCTCGATGTACATGCCGGTGATGTCACCGGCGTGGATTGCATCCATGATTTCGACAACGGTCAATCCGCGAACCGGATCGATCTCCTGATGCCAGAGCTTCTCGAACGGCTGGCGTAAATCAACGCGACCCACCGGCTGGTAGTCCGGCAAGAACATCGGAATCAGACCGGCATCCGAAGCACCCTGCACGTTGTTCTGTCCGCGCAGCGGATGCAGACCCGTACCCGGACGGCCGATCTGTCCCGTGGTCAGCGCAAGCGCGATCAGGCACCGCGCGTTGTCCGTGCCATGGACGTGCTGGCTGATGCCCATGCCCCAGAAGATAAGCGACGACTTCGCCTTCGCATACATGCGGGCGACTTCGCGCAACGTCTCTGCGGGAATGCCGCAGATCGGCTCCATCTTCTCCGGGGGGAATTCCTTGATCTTCTCCTTGAGGTCGTCAAAGCCTTCGGTGTAACCGGCGATATATTGTGCGTCGGTCAGGCCTTCGGTGATGATCGTGTGCAACATGGCGTTCAGCATCGCGACATCGCTGCCGGGCTTGAACTGCAGATGCATGGTGGCGTGACGCGACAAGGTTTGTCGGCGCGGATCCATCACGATCAGCTTGGCACCCTTCTTCGCCGCGTTCTTGATGAAGGTCGCAGCGACCGGATGATTGACCGTCGGATTGGCGCCGATGACGATAATTACTTCCGCTTCCGCAGCCGCGGAGAACGGCGCTGACACCGCGCCTGAATTCAGGCCTTCCATAAGCGCCGCAACTGAGGACGCGTGACACAGTCGCGTGCAGTGGTCGACATTGTTCGAGCCGAAGCCGGTGCGTACCAACTTCTGGAACAGATAGGCTTCCTCGTTGGAGCCCTTTGCTGATCCAAAACCTGCCAGCGCTTTGACGCCTTTGGTATCGCGAATTTTTGCAAGGCCGTTCGCGGCAATGTCGAGAGCTTCTTCCCACGACGCTTCGCGGAAATGCGTGAACGGATTGGCCGGATCGACCTGATCGCTCGCGTCCTTCTTGGCATTCGGCAACCGCACCAGCGGCTTCGTGATCCGGTGGGGATGATGGATGTAGTCGAAGCCGAAGCGACCCTTCACGCAAAGACGATTGTGGTTCGCAGGACCGTCGCGCCCCTCGGCATAAACGATCTTCTCGTCCTCGACCTGATAGGTGACCTGACAACCGACGCCACAGAATGGGCAGAGCGAATCCACCTTCTTGTCGGGATAAACCGTGCGAGTCTGATTGGCATCGAGATAGGCGGCTGGCATCAGCGCGCCAGTGGGGCACGCCTGCACACATTCGCCGCAAGCGACGCAAGTGGATTCGCCCATCGGATCATCGAAGTCGAACACGATCTTGGCGTCATGGTTGCGGTAGGCCATGCCGATGACATCGTTGACCTGAACTTCGCGGCACGCGCGCACGCACAACCCGCATTGAATGCAGGAATCAAGATTCACGCTCATAGCAGGGTGGCTGCTGTCGCCCTGCCAGCGCTCGTTCGCCGGAAACCGGCTTTCGGTGACTTCGACCTTATCGGCCCAGTTCCAGAACTTGGAATCCGGATCGTGCGATGTCGCACGCGCGGGCTGATCGGCGACGAGAAGCTCCATCACCATCTTGCGGGCGGAGACAGCGCGCGCGCTGGCTGATTTCACCTTCATGCCGACATTAGGCATGCGCTTGCAGGAAGCAGCGAGCACGCGCTCGCCTTCAATCTCCACCATGCAGGCGCGGCAGTTGCCGTCGGCGCGATAGTCGGGCTCGGGTGAATAGCAAAGATGCGGAATTTCGGTGCCTTCGCGCTTGGCGACCTGCCAGATCGACTCCCCCGGCTGGGCCTCGACCATTTTTCCGTCGAGCTCGAATTGAATCTTGGTCATTCTGCGGCTTCCTTGGGCGCGAATTCCTCGGGGAAGTATTTGATGACGGTGGTCAGCGGATTTGAAGCAGCCTGTCCTAAACCGCAAATGGATGCATCGCGCATCGCCTGACTCAATTCGTCAAGCAAGTCACGATTCCAGATGCGCTGCTCCATCAGCGTCGCCGCCTTTTGCGTGCCGACGCGGCATGGCGTGCATTGGCCGCAGCTCTCGTCCTCGAAGAAGCGCATCAGGTTCAGCGCGGCATCCTTGACCTCATCCTTGTCGGACAGAATCACGACCGCCGCCGACCCAATGAAACAGCCGTACTTTTCGAGCGTGCCGAAATCGAGCGGGATATTGTCCATCGACGCGGGCAGAATGCCGCCCGAGGCGCCACCCGGCAGATAGGCGTGGAACCTATGTCCGTCGGCCATGCCGCCGCAGAATTCGTCGATCAGTTCACGCACCGTGACACCGGCAGGTGCGAGCTTCACGCCGGGATTTTTCACGCGGCCAGAGACCGAATAGCTGCGCAGGCCCTGACGCTCGTTGCGACCTTGCGACTTCCACCAGTCCGCGCCCTTTTCAACGATGTCGCGCACCCACCACAGCGTCTCGATGTTGTTGATCAATGTCGGCAAGCCGAACAGGCCGACCTGAAACGGATACGGCGGCTTGTGACGAGGCAATCCACGCTTGCCTTCAATACTTTCAAGCAGCGCGGATTCCTCACCGCAAATGTAGGCACCCGCACCGCGACGCAAATGCAGCTTTGGGCCACCCGGCGGCAGCTTCTTGATCTCGCGTTCGATGATCTCGCGCGACGCCGGATATTCGTCGCGCAGATAGATGTAGACATCGGGCGCTTCGACGACGTATGCGCCGATCAGCATGCCTTCGATAAAACGATGCGGGTCGGTTTCCAAATAATAGCGATCCTTGAAAGTCCCCGGCTCGCCTTCGTCACCATTGATCGCCATCAGACGCGGACCCGGCTCGCCCAGCACAGCGCGCCATTTGCGGCCGGTGGGGAAGCCTGCGCCGCCAAGACCACGCAGCGACGCACCGTCGAGCGCCTTCAGCAAATCTTCCTTCGCCACCGCACCGGAGCGCAACTTCGTCAGCAGCGCGTAGCCGCCCTTGGCAACGTAGGAGTCGTAATCGATGTACTTCGGTAGATGTGCGTGGGTATCGCCGGTCTTCGCCGCGGTCAGAACGCTCTCGACACTCGCATGATCGACGAAGTTATGTCCGACCTCCACGGCCGGCGCTGTGTCGCAACGCCCAACGCAGGGCGCACGCACGACACGCACACCCGGTCCAGCGCTCTTCTTCAACTCGCTCAACAGCGTTTCGGCGCCAAGCATGGCGCAGGTGAGAGAATCGCAAACCCGGATGGTCAGCGGAGGAAGGTCCGGCTGGCCTTCTTTGACCACGTCGAAGTGCGCGTAGAAGGTCGCGGTTTCAAACACCTCCGAAAAAGCCAACTTCATCGAGTCGGCCAGCGCTGCCAGATGAGCCGCTGAAATCTGGTTGTACTTGTCCTGGATGAGGTGGAGATGCTCGATCAGCATGTCTCGCTGCCGGGACCGCTCCCCCAACAAAAGCTCAATTTCTTCAGCCGCTTGCGGATCAATTTGACGGCCCTTCGGGGTCGATTTGGCGCGCCGACGGCCCTCACCCGGATGTTCGAATGGCTGAACTTTTTGGACGCTATGGCTCATTCGAATATCTCATCCTCGGGTGCTTCGAGCCTCGTACGATAACCTCTGGCATTTAGTATGCCAAGAATTATTCCAATGTCTTAGCTCAGAACAACCGACTGCCGCGGCCCCTTGCAATATGAAACGGAGTTCCGATGCCGGATCGGCCACAGCACCTCTCGCGACGGGTCGCTCGGGCGGTACCAGCGACTAACGAATGCCGGGCTTGTCGCGGTTCAGGCCCTTCGCGGCCAGATCGTCGAGATAATTTTGAAAGCGAGTTTCGGCGTTGATCCCGAGATCATGCAGAAAGATCCAGGAATAGATCCCAGTATTGTGCATGTCGTCGAAACCGATCCGCACCGCGTAATTTCCGACAGGATCGACAGAGAGAATGGCGACGTTGCGCTTGCCGCCAACGGTTTTCCGCTCCGCCTCGGAATGGCCCTGCACTTCGGCCGACGGGCTGGTCACGCGGAGCAATTCCGCGGACAAGGTGAAGTTTTCACCATTGTCGAACGCGATGGTCAGCGAGCGCCTGTCTTTCGCAAGCTTAATTTCTACCGGCCAGACAGTGGGGCTGCTCAAGCGACCGCCCCATCCATTTTTTCGATCATGAACACGATGCGTTTTTCGGCGCGTTCGACGATCTCAACGCGATCACCTGTTTCCCGGATCAGGTTCGGGATGTCGATGACAGACAGCGGGTCGGTGCAATGCACCTCCAGCCGGTCGCCAGCGATCAACGCCTTCAGCGCTTTACGCGTCTTCAATACCGGCAGCGGGCATTTAAGCCCCGTCAGATCGAGTTTGGTCATGGCCATGCCTCTCAATGGCGGAGGCGCTATGCGGCGTCAACGGTGCCGTACATTTCCTCTTGCAGCGCATCATTTTCAAGGAGTTTTGCACGTGTCCGTGATCCGGACGTGCGACGAAAGCGCGACACTAGATGGCTTGCTTTGCGGAGTTCCGACGCTCATAAAATGTGAGCGAAACAAGTGATTTGTCAGGGGAATACCATGAGAATTTTTATCGTCGCATTGGTTTTCGCAGGACTCTCCGCCGCCGCCGTGTCGGTGCTGCTCAACACGTTTCAGGAGCCTGGCTACGTCGCGTTCACGACGAGCGGAGCTCGCGTTGGTGATCCCGGCCACAACCTGATCGGACCGAGCTGACCGGCAATTAGACCAGACTTGAATAGTCCAGAAATCCGACCATCTGGCCGGGTTCGACTGTAATGATCTCTTCGCCGAGCTCGACCAATCCGTCGGTGTCCACCAGCGAAGAGAGAAGGCCCGCACCCTCGCGCGGGAATTTTACCGCCTCCAGCGCGCCCTCGCCGCCTTTGCGCAAACTGACCCTGACGTATTCGCGGCGGCCGATCTTCTTTTTGTAGCTGAAGGCAGCGCGCACCGGCATCGGCACCGGATTCCTCTGCGCGGTGCCAGCCAGCGCCAGAACAGTCGGACGAACGACGTAGGTAAAGGTCACGAAACTTGCCACCGGATTTCCCGGCAGCCCGATAAACGGCGTTCCGCCGATGATGCCCATCGCGACTGGACGGCCCGGCTTGATCGCCATGCGCCACAGCACCAGCGTGCCGACGCTCTCGACTGCAGCCTTGACGTGATCCTCCTCCCCCGTGGAAACGCCGCCCGAAGTAAGGATCAGGTCGTGACGAACAGCAGCTTCCTTTAGCGCTGATGCAAGAGAGACGCGGTCGTCGCGCAAAATGCCGAGATCGCTGACCTCGCAACCGAGCCGCTTCAGCATGGCCGTCAGCATGAAACGATTGGAGTCGAACAATTGCGCAGCACCGCGTGGCGCACCAGGCGACACCACTTCATTGCCTGTCGAAAATACGGCAACGCGCAACCGGCGCCTCGCCTCGATGCGTGTCAGCCCCAGCGCTGCGATGAGCGCGATGTCCTGCGGCCGCAACTGCCGCCCTGCGGGCAGCGCCGGATGACCTTCCGGAATATCCTCACCAGCGGGACGCACGTTGGCACCAGCCTTGAGACCCGGCGGCAGCACGACTTTTCCAGTTTCGTCGATCCGCACATCTTCCTGCATGAAAACAGTGTCGGCGTCCGCGGGCATCGGCGCACCGGTAAAAATGCGGACCGCTTCGCCCGGAGCGATCGCGTTAGAGGCAGACAATCCAGCCTGGATGCGACCTGACACAGGAAACGCCTGTTCCTTCTCGCGCGGCAGGTCGGCACTGCGCACGGCATATCCATCAACAGCCGAATTGGTGAACGGCGGCAGCGCCAGCGGCGCTCTGATGTCCGATGCGAGCACGCGGCCATCGGCTTCCGCAAGATCGACCCATTCGGTTTCTGCTACGGCACTAACGCGAGCCGCGATGGTGGCGACAGCGTCATCGACCGACATCATCGGCCCGCCGAACGCGAAACAATCATCCGAGAGTTGCGCCATCGCCGGTCAGGCTCCCGCGGCCTCGTGCGCAAGCACGTCCTCGATCCTCACCGCCGACGCGCGCATCATGCGCGCGATCGCTGGAATGTCATCGAGATGTGCATAGGGCAATGCCGTTTCGACAAAAATATCGGCGGCGACACCGACGATCGTAGAATCTTTCGGAAACATCAGCGGCTTGTTGTTCGCCGCGCGATGAACTTCGATTTTCGGATGCGGGTCTGCCTTGAAGCCTTCAACAATCAAGAGATCCACCCGCGACATCCTCGTCAGCAACTCGTTGAAGGTTGGCTCGGGTGCACCACGCAATTCGTGCATCAAGGCCCAGCGCCGCCCGGAGGAAATCAGCACTTCGGTGGCTCCCGCCTGCCGGTGCAGCCAGGAATCCTTGCCGGGAATATCGACATCGAAATTGCTGTGGGCGTGTTTCATGGTCGAGACGCGCAAGCCCTCGGCAGTCAGATGCGGGATAAGGCGCGTGAGCAGCGTCGTCTTGCCCGCCCCGCTCCACCCTGAAAGACCTATCACCCTCATGCCGTACTCCGAAAACTCAAAGGGACCGCCCGGCCGTGCCGGACAGTCCCTTTATATAGATATGCGCGTGATCGATAGCTCGAATTATTCCGCAGGCATGGGCCGCGAGCTGCCGGTGTCGGGCACATGGCCCTTGGCCTGTTCCTCTGCGACCCAAAGCGAGTGATGCTCCTTGGCCCAGTTAAGGTCCACCTCACCGGTGCCCATCGCCTCGAACGCGCCCTCCATTCCGACAGTGCCGATATAAATGTGCGCCATGATCCCCGCGATGAAGAGCATGGCGATCACGGCGTGGATCACCGTCCAGAACTGCAGCGCCGTGACGTTGGCGGGAATATAGGGGAACAGCAGGAACCAGCCCGATAGTGACATCAGCACGCCGCCGATAATGACCATCCAGAAGATTCCCTTCTGGCCGGCATTGAAGCGCTTGGCCGGCGGGTGTTCGCCGTTCTTCAACATGCCACCGCCCTTTTTGAGCCAAACGAGATCGAGCTTCCCTGGAATGTTATCCTTGATCCAGATCAGGAACATGATCACGAGGCCGAGCATGAACGGGAACGCGAGATAGTTGTGCGCGATCTTGCCCCAGGCCGTCAGCGTGGAAAATGCCTCCGGACCGAAGATCGGCAGGATGAGCACGCGCCCGAAACTGATGTTCAGGCCTGACAACGCAAGAATGATGAAACACGTCGCCGTCAGCCAATGCGTAAACCGTTCGAAGCTGGCAAAGCGGAGAATCTTGATCCCGGAAAAACCATGCTCAACCCGAACGCGGCCACGGATCGCCAGGAAGATCGCGAGAAGAGCCAACATCCCGATGATGGCGACACCGCCGATGATCGGGAGTTTATGGCGCTGGAAATCGCGCCAGTCCTTTCCAGCAGGCTGAATCAGACTCGACGCCATCGGATCGGGAATGGTGATCCGCCCGGTGATCTTGTCGCCTTCCTTCAGAGCCTTGAGAAGCTGGTCTTCATGCACAGCATCGGCGGTGGGCTTGAAGGACAATTGCGCCGCGGCCGGCTGCGCGAGCACGAACAGCAACGCAAGGGCGGCACATACGGCCTTGAGGGTTGAGAGCGAGATCGACATCGGCACGACCTTCCAGTTTTCATTCAAGAATGACTTGAGCACTGATGCTGCCGAAGGCCCCTGAAGGCCCCCGGCATCTTGCCCTAGCCGGTCGGTGAGTCGCTGTAGGCTGTCTTCCAGCCCCACATGCCCGAACCGTAGCCGCGCTTCATCACGCGCTCCTTGTAGATTTCGGCAATGATGGCGCCATCGCCGGCGAGCAACGATTTGGTCGAGCACATCTCAGCGCAGAGCGGCAACTTGCCTTGGGCAAGTCGGTTGGCGCCGTACTTGGCGTATTCGGCCGGCGAGTTGTCAGCTTCCGGACCACCCGCACAATAGGTGCACTTGTCCATCTTGCCGCGCGAACCGAAGTTTCCGACTTTCGGATACTGAGGCGCGCCGAACGGACACGCATAGAAGCAATATCCGCAACCGATGCAGAGGTCCTTCGAATGAAGCACCACGCCGTCTGCCGTGGTGTAGAAACACGACACCGGGCAAACCGCCGCGCAAGGTGCATCGGTGCAGTGCATGCAAGCCATGGACACCGAGCGTTCGCCAGGTTTGCCGTCATTGATCGTGACGACGCGGCGTCGATTGATGCCCCACGGCACTTCATGTTCGTTCTTGCAGGCTGTCACGCAGGCGTTGCACTCAATGCAACGGTCGGCATCACAAAGAAATTTGACGCGAGCCATCTTCTATTCTCCTCTCACGCCGTTTGAATCTGGCAGAGGGTAACTTTGCCCTCATGCATACCTGTGACCGGGTCGTAGCCGTAAGACGTGATCGTGTTCACGCTTTCGCCGAGCACGATCGGATCGGCTCCCTTCGGATATTTGGAGCGCTGATCGACGCCCTGGAACCAGCCGGAGAAGTGGAAGGGCATAAACGCCACGCCCTTGCCAACACGATCAGTGACGAGCGCCTTAACGCGCGCCTTCGATCCATTTTCCGGGCCCGTGACCCAAACCCAGCCGCCGTCCTTAATGCCGCGCTCGGCCGCGTCGGACGTATTGACCTCGACGAACATGTCTTGCTGCAATTCGGCAAGCCAGCGGTTCGAACGCGTTTCTTCGCCGCCGCCCTCGTATTCCACGAGACGGCCGGAGGTCAGGATGATGGGGAATTGCTTCGCAAGCCCCTTGTCCACCGCCGCCTTCTGAATCGAAAACCCGAGATTGGCCATGCGGAACTGGCGTCCGTCCGGCCGGGTCGGATACTTGGAAACCAGATCAGGACGCGCCGTGTAGATCGGCTCGCGATGAACCGGGACCGGATCGGGAAGATTCCACGCTACCGCGCGGGCCTTGCCGTTGCCGTAAGCCATCACGCCATGCTCGAGCGTAACGCGAATGATGCCGCCGGACAGATCGACTGCCCAACCCACGCCGTCCGGATTGTTGCCGCCGATCTTGTTGATGGTCGCAAGTTCAGCTTCGGTGAGATCCTTGTCCCAGCCGAGCTTCTTCAGCACGCCATAGGTGAACTCAGGATAACCGTCGGTCAGTTCCGAGCCCTTGCTATAAGAACCCTCGGCCAGAAGATTGACGTTTTTCACCGAGCCGTCGGGCTGTTTCTCTTCGTACACCACGCCGAAGCGCGCGCGGAACGTGCCGCCGCCGTCCTTCACGTGGAGGTTTGTGTTGTAGAGCGTGTGCGTGCCCGGATGCCTGATCTGCGGCGTGCCCCAGCACGGCCACGGCAGGCCGTAATAGTCGCCGCCGATCTCAGGCTCGTCCTTCTTGGCACGCAAGGTCACCAGATCGAACTTGCCCTGGTTCCTCATGTGCGCCTTGAGCCGTTCCGGTGACTGACCGGAATAGCCGGTCGAGAAACCGCCCCGGTTGATTTCGCGCAGCAGATCTTCGGATGACGGGTGATTATTTTCGACCTTGATGTTCTTGAACATCGGATCAGCGAAACCGAGCTTCTTCGAAAGCAGGTAGATAATCTCATAATCATCCTTGGATTCGAAGATCGGCTTGACGATCTGCTCGCCCCACTGCAGCGAACGGTTCGACGCCGTGCGCGAACCCGATGTCTCGAACTGGGTGCAGGCCGGCAGCAGATAGGTGCCGTTCTTGCGCTCGGAGATAGCCGCAAAGGTGGTCGGATGAGGATCGGCGACCACCAACAATTCAAGTTTTTCGAGCCCCTTCACCATCTCCGTCATGCGCGGGATGGTGTTGCCGCCGTGCCCCATAATGACGACGCCCTTTACGGTGTCGCGCTGATCCACGTCGTCGGGATTGGCGAGCGTCGCATCGAACCAGCGGGTCCATGGGATGCCCGGTAATTCCATATTCTGCTTGCGGGTACGAGCCGGACGCCCGGCCTTTGCCGGCACTTCGTCGAAGCGAGACTGGAAGTAATCGTAGTCAACTTCCCAAACACGCGCCCAGTGCTTCCAGGCGCCTTCGACCAGACCATAGTAAAGCGGCAGCGAGGTGATATCGAGGCCGATGTCGGTCGCGCCCTGCACGTTGCAGTGGCCGCGGAAGATGTTGGCGCCCGTGCCATAGGAGCCGACGTTGCCCGTTGCGAGCAACAACGTGCAATAGGCACGGACGTTCGCGGTGCCGACGGTGTGCTGCGTGCCGCCCATACACCAGATGAACGTGGATGGCTTCTGTTTGGCAAATGTCTCGGCGACCTTCTTCAACTGCTCGCCGGGAATGCCAGTGACGCGCTCGACTTCTTCAGGTGTCCATTTGGCTACTTCGGCACGAATCTGATCCATGCCGTAAACACGCTGGGCAATAAACTGCTTGTCTTCCCAGCCGTTGTTGAAGATGTGATGCAACATACCCCAGATCACCGCGATGTCGGTGCCGCCGCGGAATCTCACATATTCGGTGGCGTGCGCAGCTGTACGCGTGAACCGCGGGTCCAGCACGAACACGTTGGCACGGTTGATTTCCTTGCCGGTCAGGATGTGCTGCAGCGATACCGGATGCGCTTCGGCTGCGTTCGATCCCATGAAGACGATCGTCTTCGAATTGCGAATGTCGTTGTATGAGTTGGTCATGGCGCCGTAGCCCCATGTGTTGGCTACGCCGGCAACCGTCGTCGAGTGACAGATACGCGCCTGATGGTCGATCGAGTTGGTGCCCCAGAACGCGGCGAACTTGCGGAACAGATACCCGCCTTCATTGGAGAATTTCGCCGAGCCGAGAAGATACACGGAGTCCGCGCCGGACTTGGCGCGGATCTCGAGCATCTTGTCGCCGATCTCGCTGATGGCCTGATCCCAGGCGATCTTCTGCCACTCGCCGTTGACCAGCTTCATCGGATACTTCAGGCGGCGATCGCCATGCACCAGTTCGCGCACCGACGCGCCCTTGGCGCAATGTGAACCGCGATTGATCGGGCTGTCCCACGCCGGTTCCTGGCCGACCCAGACGCCGTTCTGGACTTCGGCAATGACCGTGCAGCCCACCGAGCAATGCGTACAAACATTCTTTTTGACTTCGGTCGGCGCGCCGACAATCTTCGGACCGGCCTGCGCCTTGCGCACTGATCCGAGCGGCGACAATCCGATGACAGCGCCCGCACCAGCAACCAGACCGGAGCGGCGCAGGAACGTGCGCCGGTCAAGAACGCCCGATGCCAATCCGGCGGCGATGCCCTGCAAGCGCGCGCGGCCGGCCGATCCTTCTTTTCGCTTGATCAACATGTGCGTGCTTCCATCAATAACGGTTGACGCGATAGTAGTTTTGGACGTCCGGCGAATCCGCTTTGTAGCGAGCCTTGACGCGCTCGGCCTGCGACTCTTCTGCTTCGGCCTCGGTGGACACGGGTACGATCGCGGCGGCTGCAACGGCCGATCCGCCCATCATGAAAAAACGACGGCGATCGAGCCCCTTCGCGTCCGGCGCCTTGCTGTCGCCGGTGGGCGTTTTGGTTTTGGACGGCTTGCTCATCGCGATCTCCTTCCAGTCGATTCCGTTTCGCCTTCGGCGTCACTCGGACAGCGTGAAGGCCTCAGATTCCAGTTCCATAAAGACGCGCCCCACGCGGCCGACCGCGCGGTAGAATTTCGCGGAGTTCGACATCTCGAGGTCGGCGAACATCCGCGACGCCCACGGCTTGAGATGCCTCTCGAAAAATCTTGCCTGCGTGGCGAAGTCTGCGTCGAACTCGCTGCGCGCGAGACCTGCCATGACTTCAAGCAAAATCGCGATGTGATCCTCGGGTTCGCGCGAGGGACCGGCGCGCTCGATCCCGAGCAAATCGAAATCTTCGCGGACACGCGCGAGCGGGCGCTCGTGAAGAAAACCGGTCAGGTAGTACGAGGCATAGGGCAGCAATTCACCGCGCCCCAAGCCGATGAACAGATCGAAAAATTCTTTGGCAACGGCACGCTCGCTCAGATCCGCTGCTGCCGCAGCCAGTTCGACATGCGCCATGCCGAGATCGGACGCATCGCCCTTGAGCGTTGCAACGCGCGACAGCGTCTGCGCATCCGGCGCTTTGCCGAGCAGCAATGAGAGCAAACCGTATTCGGCCGCGCGAAGCTGATCGATTTCGTCAATTTTGGATGTCGATGACACGTCAGCCCCCGCTGATCCGTAGAGATCGGGACGAAGGATGAAACGCGGAACACGAGTCAGCGCCTCGATGGTCAGAACTCGTTCTGCCGGAATGCGCGACCAGGCCGATATCGAAGGCTGCGAAATACCAACGGCTCTCGCCAGCGACGCCACGCCGCCTGCTGCTTTAATTGCCTGCTCTAAACCGGCGTCCCGCATGGTACGAACCGAGTTCCCCCACCCGTGCCTTCAAACGAGGCATTCTTGTTCACTAGAACTGTTCTAGTTCTAAATTTGTACCATAGGCTCGTCCTATGTCTCAAAAACTTTTGTCTAAACCCTTGGTTTCGCAGTGCCATGTCGTCGCACCTCATGCTGCGGTGCACTGGACTCTTTCGACTCTGCGTTTTGTGTATTTTCAACCTGAACGTGCTCGGTCCGCTCGTCATCAGCCGATGCGGGAGTCGAAGGTACCGACAGTCTTACTGACTGAAGCTGCAAATCCGACGGCGGATTTTGCGGCGCATCAATGTCGGCATCGCCGCTGACATCATCGGTTGCGTCACTATGGGACGAGGCGTTCGACTCTTGTGCGTCGTGGGCGGCCGAATCGCCGCCCATGATCTGCAGGACCATTTTCGCGATGTCCGTGCCGGCGGCGATCTCGCTGTTTCCGGGTACACCGCCCGGCGTATTCCAGTCATAAGCGTAGTCGAGCGCGGGATTGACGTAGTTGCGGATCGCCGGGTCCAGCGCCCAGGATTTCCGTAGCGCCGCGTTGCGCAAACTCTCAGGCACACCCTTACGCAAGAAGCCGGTGATGTCGGTCGTTTCCGTGACATCTTCCAGCTTCGGCAAGCTCGAGAGGTCGAACGGCTCTTCGGCATCGCTTTCGGTAGCCGGCGCAGTCGAAGCTTCCGCCTCTTCAGCCGGTTTTACAGCCGCGCTGTCAGCGTCAGACTGCTTCGCCTCATGCTTGCGCTGTGACCAGCGGGCGAGAAAATTCTTCTCACTATCCTTTTCGTCCTGGCTCATGCGCCGTCCTTCCGCCCGCCGGATGGATCTTCGCCGCGCTTGCGATCAACATTCGCCCGATCGCGCTTGCGCTTGTGGAATACCTGTTCGACATGGAACTCATCGACAAATGCCGCGATCCACGACGCGATATCCGGCGGCATCGGAACTGTGCCGATCACGTCGGTTCCGCTCTCGAACATCGCCTCGCCTTCGGTCGGATCGGCGGTGACTTTCGTCAGTTCAAGCTCCGAACCGCCGTCCTGACGCCGAAGTGCAACCCATATCTGCGGTGCGCCATCAGCAAGATTGTCGCGGTAATTCGCCGTGTCAGTGCTGAACAGATCAATCGTCGCGCGGCCGGCATAGTACAGCGTCGCATCGGCCTCCTGCGACAGCACTGTCCATGGCGCGGTCGAAGGCACGTCCTCGAGAACTGTCACCGGCGACCATATATGGTCGATCCAGGGATTATCGATCGCGCGGCGGCGCAGCACCACCCCGACTTCACGGGACGTCTCGGTCATGGATGACCCTCCCGTTGCGAATGAATCACGCGACGTTCGCCGCGGACGCGAGCGGCAGGCCCGCGACAAGGTTTTGCGGTTTCAGGCGCACGACCTTGTCCGAGTCCATCGCCAGAATGAGATAGATCGGTTTGGTCCCGACGCGTTCATCGACAAAGCGCGCGTCTTCAAAGGTCAGGCGCATCAGGGCGACGATCCGCTCGGCCGCATTTGCGCCCGGCGTATCGCCGTTCCAGAGAGCATTGCCGATTCTGGTGCCTTCGCTGTCGAGTCCGATGAACCAGCGCCAGTCGCGGTCCTCGATCGACGCGACCGTCTCGACCTTCACGGCGACACCGAGGAGATGGGCAATCCAGCGCTCGATCACGCGGCTCAGCCCGTCGCGCGCCTTGGGATTACCGCCGAGATTCATCGCCATCGCATGCGCATCAGATCGCGACCAGTAGGTCCAGGCATTCTCGTCATCCATGACATCCATTTCGCCGAAAGCCTGCGGCTGGAGCATCGCGGTCAAAGGCGACGAATGCAGGTCATGCTGTGCCTGATGCTGTGCCTCGACAACTTCGGCATCGGCCAGCAGCAAAGCACCCTCGTGAATCGTCGCCTTCTGGCTGCGGTAGAACAGTTCAGCGGCGCGCAGCACATAAGGATCCTCGCAGCCCTCTAGGGCGTTACGCAGGATCAGGTGACACAATTGCGAGAGAAAGATCGGCGGCAGATCGGTCGCACCCTTGCGTGCCAGCGACACATACACTGCCTCAAGCGAAGGCGCCGCGAGGAGCCTGTCGCGAAACGCCATCATAAACGTCCAGTTCTCGCGTGCGTCGGCGTCGACGAGCGCGGCAATGTCGGCTTTCGAGATCGAGCGAAGCGGATCGGCAAGCAGCCCCGCATGAAGGTTGCGCTCGGCGTCGCAGGCGTCGTCGGGCGGCATCAACTCCGGGCGGGCCAGATACGCTATGATCAGCTCAGGCGTCGCAACCAGCCCTCCGTGATCGGCACGGCGCGTGAGGTGATGACCCGAAGCGACCCAGAATTCTCTCATGTACGATCCGCCTTGATACGATCGGTCTTGCTCAGTCCGAGAAGGTCGACCTCCTCGGCCGGCTCGTCGCCCTCGACCTCATGAAAGGTAAAGGCGGGTGCATGGCTATGCAATCGATCCGCGCCCGGCGCCGACTCCCGCGGCTTCAGGGTACGGAAGCGCTCGCGGATTTCACCGTTCTCGATGGTACGCTGCACTGCCAAAATCGTTTGCGGAGGGTGATCGCACAGAGAGGAAGCAAATGTGACTTCCTCCTCGGCTGCAGCACGCGCGGCTTCCATATCCGGCGCACCGAATTTCGCCATCAGGTGCGCTGCGAGCCGCTCGACGATCGCAGGCCTCTCCGTTTCCGTCGCCTCCGTGACGACAGCGAGTGTGGACCAGCCGAGACTGTCGATGCCGAGAAAGCCGGATCGCAGCGCGACACGCTGTTTCTGCCCCAACGTGGCCGGGTCCTGATCCCAGAACACGAACGCGCCCGACACGGCCCACTCACCGGGCTCTGCGGCGTGCTCGAACACAAACGTGTCTGAAGGATCGAGCCTGATCGTACGCGGAAGTTTCAACATCCGCCTCACCCCAGTTTCGGAGCGCGATAGTCCGGATCATACCACGCCGCTTTGGCGAGCGCATCGACGAGGCTATTTCGCGCCACCGGTCCCTTCGCCGCAGGCGTTCTGATGAGGAGATCACCGTTGACGTCGATCCCTCGCCGTTCGTCCGCGTTCTCTTTGGAAAGCCGCTCCAGGTAGTCACGCGCCACCGGATCGAAGCCGCGCTCATTCCATTGGTCGAAGGCGGTCATGAGATGGCGGGCAAAGCTGCCAATCATCGCGTCGGTATCGACCATCTCAAATCCTTCGTTCAGCAGCGCCACTCCGCTCGCCGCCTCGGCTTCCCCGACATGAGCCATATCTGCGGCGCGCAACATGACACCGATCACCAGCCACTCCGGCACATCCGTCTCGCCACAATCTTTTGGCCAACCAAGCCGCGCGCCGCCCAGCACGCCGCCGTCGAATAGGATTGTGTCCGGCCAGGTAAAACTCACCTGGCGCTCCGGCGGGCAATGGACCGCAATGGCATCCGCAGTCGCATTCATGCCCGCAAAGAATGCGCGACGCGCCGACGCCAGAGGTTCGTCCGGCTCAAGGACGACGGCGAACTCGACCAGATCGTAGCGCCGGACCCAAACCAGCGTTCCGGCGCCGGCTTCGGCGGCGATGCCGCAGCCATGGGCGAACGCGTCGCCGTGCTCGCGAAGCGCAACAAGCGTATAGCCCGGAGGCAGATCGAGCAGCTGTTCTGCCTGCGCAGTGCGCGAAACCATCATCGCAGAAAATTTCCCTAAGCTCTTTGTATTTGGGCAGTCTATGCTATCTCGGTCAAGGTGCCGGTGCTTGCGCGGACGGTACCGGCGACATCATATAACGAGATAGTCGCGCGGCTGAGGAAGGTTCAAGGTCGTAGAGCATGAATGGCGCAAAGCCCCGCCTTCTGATTTGCAGTTGCGAGAAGACCATGCCCCTCGATGCGCAGGCGATCGGGCGCGGCTGTGCGGCCAACATGACGCAGGCAAACCAGCTCTGCGGTTTGGACCTCGGGCAGTTCAAGGCCGCGCTTGCCGAAGGCGGGCCTATTACGGTGGCCTGCACCCAGGAAGCACCGCTGTTCAAAGAGGTCGCCGAGGATTTCCCGCAGGCTCCCCTCACCTTCGTCAACATCCGTGAGACCGGCGGCTGGTCGAAGGATGCCGCGGCGGCCGGGCCGAAAGCCGCAGCCCTCATCGCAGCCGCATCAGAAGAGATGCCGCCGATCTCGCTGGTAACGCTGGAAAGCGGCGGTGTTGCACTGATCTATGGTCGGGACGAGGTCGCTATCGACGCGGCGAAACGTCTTGCCGACCGTCTCGACATTACCGTCATTCTGACAAAGCCTGGTGACCTGACACCGCGCGCGGTCAACGAGTTTCCCGTCGTAAAGGGCACGATCCGCAATGCACGCGGATATCTCGGAAAGTTTGAACTCGCCATCGACGACTACGCACTTCCCTCACCATCTTCCCGCAGCAAGTTGCTGTTCGGGACAGCCCGCGATGGCGCGACCTCGACGTGCGATCTCATCCTCGACCTCAGCGGCGGTCTGCCGCTGTTTCCGGCCCACGAATTGCGTCCGGGTTATCTGCGCGCCGACCCCCGCGACCGTGCGGCTGTCGAAAGAGCAATTGCGGATGCTAGCAATCTCGTCGGCACCTTCGACAAACCGCGCTTTATTCATTTCGAGGAATCGCTCTGCGCGCATTCACGCTCCAACATCATCGGCTGCACACGCTGCCTTGATCTGTGCCCGACCGGCGCGATCACGCCCAACGGCAATGCGGTCGCCATCGATCCGAATGTCTGTGCCGGCTGCGGGTCGTGCGCATCCGTTTGCCCGACTGGTGCGGCGTCTTACGCATTGCCCAGCGCCGATGCCTTGATGCGGCGGTTGCGGACGTTGTTGCAAACCTACCGCAAGGCCGGTGGGGAAAATGGCATCGTGCTGTTTCACGACGGCGATCACGGCGAGCCGCTGATCGATGCCCTTGCCCGCTTCGGTGACGGGCTGCCGGCAAACGTGCTTCCGGTTCGCGTCAACGAGGTCACGCAGCTTGGTCCCGAAGCCATCGCCGCCGTCTTCGCTTATGGCGGTACCGGCGCCGTGTTGCTGACCCGCGCACAACCCCGGCACGAAACCGCAGGACTGCGACGCGCCGCTGACATGTCAGGGACGATCGTTGCCGCTCTCGGCTTCGGCGAAGGCGTCGTCCGCATAATCGAGACCGACGATCCGGATCAGCTACGCGCAATGCTTGACGCCATGCCCACCGGCATCGCAACCGAGAAACCGGCGAGTTTCATTCCGCGCGGCGCGAAACGCGGCGTGCTGGAGACGACGTTCCGCGAATTGCATCTCGCGGCCCCCTCGCCTGTCGACGTCGTTCCGCTTGCACCCGGCGCTCCGTTTGGTGGCGTACAGTTGAATGTCGAAGGCTGCACACTCTGCCATGCCTGCGTGACCGCATGTCCAACCCACGCGCTCTCGGACAATCCCGACCGCGCCATGCTGCGCTTCACGGAAAGCCTCTGCGTACAATGTGGGCTTTGCGAAGCCACCTGTCCGGAGGATGTCATCACGCTGGAGCCGCGCCTCGATTTTCAGGCCTGGAACGCGCCGCTGCGCATCCTGAAAGAAGAAGAGCCTTTCCATTGCATCGCCTGTGGTACGCCGTTCGGAACCCGAAGCTCGATCGAGCGCGTGCTGTCGAAGCTGCAGGAAAAGCACTGGATGTTCCAGGGCGACAACGCGCGGCGGCTCGATGTTATCAAGATGTGCGCGGATTGCCGCGTCGAAGCTGCCGTTAACGAGAGTTTCGATCCACATTCTGCGCCGCAGCGTCCGCCTGTGATGTCCACCGAGGACTATCTGCGCGCGCGCGAACTCAAAAAGAACGATCCGTTCGGATCGCAATGAGCTGACGCGCCGATGTGCGCAGCCGATCAGGAGATTTGCTTGTCCGTTACCCATGCCCAGCCCGGAGCGCCGGCGACAACAAAGGCCGCGGGACTTCCCGGCGTCAAGCACGTCATCGCCGTGGCATCCGGCAAGGGGGGTGTCGGCAAATCGACGACATCGTGCAATCTCGCCCTCGGTTTCGCAGCTATGGGATTGAAGGTCGGGATTCTCGACGCGGATATCTATGGACCATCGCAACCAAAACTGCTCGGCTTACGCGGAAAGCCGCGCCTTGTGGGCCCACGCATGCTGGAGCCGATGGAACGCTTCGGCGTCAAGGTGATGTCGATTGGCTTCCTGGTCGAGGAAGACAGCGCCATGGTCTGGCGCGGGCCGATGGTGATTTCGGCGATCACGCAGATGCTGCGCGAAGTCGCGTGGAACGACCTCGACATTCTCGTCGTCGATCTGCCACCCGGCACCGGTGATGCACAACTGACCATGGCGCAGCAGACGCCGCTCGCGGGCGCGGTGATCGTCTCGACGCCACAGGACATCGCTCTGATCGACGCGCGGCGCGGCATCGAGATGTTCAAGAAGGTCAATGTGCCGATACTGGGCCTGATCGAGAACATGTCCAGCTTTTGCTGCCCGACCTGCAACCGTGTCACGCCGATTTTCGGCCACGGCGGCGCACGGCTCGAAGCCGAGAAGCGCGGCATTCCATTCCTGGGCGAAATTCCACTCGACATGGCGATCCGCCAGACGTCGGATGACGGACGCCCGATCGTCGCAACCGATCCTGAAGGTACTCACGCGAAGCACTATATCGACATCGCACGACAACTTTGGATGTCCATCACCACCGGCATGGCGACCAGACCCGCGCCGCGTATCGTGATCGAGTAAGCTATGACAGATGCGACCCGGATCAGATCTGAAGGTGCAAAGGCCAAAGAGGCAAAGCCGAAAGGCATGTCCGCGCCGCGCGTGATGCCGGATCCGCAAAATCCGCGGCTGACCGAACGTGTGATCGGCATCGATCAGACCGGCGCGCCGGTCAAGATCAGTGTGCCGGTCGAGCGCCCGCTGACGCTCTATCTGAATTCGCAGGAGATCGTCACCATGATGACGATCAACGACTATCCGGAATATCTGGCGCTGGGTTATCTGCTCAACCAGAACATGCTCAAGCCGGACGATGTGGTGACCGAAGTTGTCTATGACGACGACTTGCAGGTGGTGGTCGTCTACACCGAGCGCGGCACCAACTTCGAGGAAAAGCTGAAGAAGAAAACGCTGACCTCCGGCTGCGCGCAGGGCACCGCTTTCGGTGACCTGATGGAAGCCATTGAAGGCGCTTCGCTGCCCCATGCCGAGTTGCGCACGTCTTGGCTCTATCAGATGACTCACGCGATCAATACTGCGCCTTCGCTTTATCTTGAGGCGGGGGCTATTCATGGCTGCGTGCTGTGCAAGGAAGGCGAACCGGTTTGTTACATGGAGGACGTCGGCCGGCACAATGCGGTCGACAAGATCGCTGGCTGGGCCTGGCGGCACAATGTCGATGTGGCCGACAAGATCATGTACACGACAGGCCGCCTCACCTCCGAAATGGTCATCAAGACGGTGCGGATGGGCATTCCCATTCTGGTGTCACGGTCCGGCTTCACGGCGTGGGGCGTCGAACTCGCGCGGCAGGTGGGACTAACGCTGGTCGGCCGCACCAAGGGAAAGCGGTTCATCGCGCTGTCCGGTCAGGAGCGGATCGTGTTCGACCAGAACCTCGAATTCGTCGCAGAAGAATCCGCACGTCATCGCCGCAAAGGCAGCGACGATGACTGACGATCGGCCCTCGACTCTTGGTGTGCTCCTCGCCGGCGGTCTTGCGCGGCGGATGGGTGGCGGCGACAAACCGATGAAAACCATCGGTGGCCGCACCATTCTGGAGCGCGTGATCAAGCGGCTTGCACCGCAGTGCGACGGACTCATTCTCAACGCCAACGGCAATCCGGCGCGCTTCGCATCATTCGGGCTGCCTGTCGTCGCAGATACCGTTGAAGGATTTGCAGGCCCTCTCGCCGGTGTGCTCACGGCCCTCGATTGGGCTGCCACGCACAGGCCGGACGTCGAATGGGTGCTGAGCACAGCGACAGATTGTCCGTTCTTGCCGCGCGATCTCGTCGTGCGATTGCAGCACGCACGGATCGAGGAAGGCGCGCAGCTTGCCGTCGCCGCGTCCGGCGACCAGACTCATCCGGTGATCGGACTATGGAGCGTCGCACTGCGCAGCGAACTGCGTCATGCACTAGTGGTGGAAGATATCCGCAAGATCGATCGCTGGACCGCACGCTACAAACTGGCGACGGTGACATGGCCGACCGAGCCGCTCGATCCGTTCTTCAATGCCAATACGGTCGAGGACATTGCGGAAGCGGAGCGGCTTGCAGCGCTCGATGAAGGCGCGTGATCCGGACGAATTACGCCGGACGGAAACCCGCCTGCTTCAGCGCCTTCCGAACGTCCGCTGAGCGAACCGCACCGAGAAACGCCTGAACCGCGGGACGCTGCTTTCGCGATGTCACAAGCGCAAAATCGTAATGCTCCTCAGCGAACGGAATAAACCCGAGGCCTGCTGCGTGAGCAACCGGCGCGATCGTCATGCCCCAGTCGGCACGGTTTTGCGCCACAGCCGCCGCCACCGCATTGTGTGAGCGCGGCTGATTCCAGTAACCGTCAGGCCGCGCTTCTCCCAGCAGACGATCAATCAGAATGCGCGTGCCAGCACCTTGATTGCGGTTGACCATCAGGCATGAGGGGTCTTTCAGCGCAGCGCGTACGGCGTCTTCCGCGCTCAGACCTTCAAAGCGTTTGTCGCCAGCACGGAACACGATGCCCTGCATGCGCCGATAGCCCGGCACAAGTTCAAGGCCCTCGACAAGAAACGGCGTGTTGTATGTATCGGTCTTCTCATCGAGCAGATGGATGGGCGCGAGATCGCATTCCCCGCGCCGCGCCGCCGACAATCCGCCGAGACTTCCCACTGAAATCGAACGCACGGACAGACCTGCGCGCGCCAGCGGCGCAGTGACGAGATCCAGTCCTGTACAATGACTCCCGACGATCACAAGATCTGGCACCCGTACATGCGGCGTAAACAGCGTCACCTCCGCCTGGGTGCCTGCCGGCATCTGCTCGGCGAGCGCGTCGATCTTCAAGAATCCGTCAGCTTGGGCAAATGACGTGATTGCACCGGAGCCCTTGCCGGTTGGATACGCAATCAATCCATCATCGCCCTCGACCAGAGAGACCATCACGAATTCTGTGCGGCCGAGCTCGGAAGCAATCCGCACCGGCACTTTCGCCATCACCCGCGCGTCGTTGCGTGGCGGCAAGCCTGCGAGACGGCGCAGCACCGGCACGATCATGTCGTGGAACGTGAACATCGCCGACGTGGGGAAACCGGGCAGGATGACGACCGGCTTGCCGTCACACACCGCGAGACACAGCGGCTTGCCCGGCTTCAGCGCAACGCCGTGCGCAACGATGCCGGGTTTGCCAAGCCGCGCGACGATGCGATGGGAGACATCGCCCTCGCCTTTCGAAGTCCCGCCCGACAGAATGAGCATGTCGCTGGTCACCAGCGCTTCGCGCATAACGGCTTCGAGCTTGTCCTCGTCGTCGGGAAATGCGCCCAGGAAATGCGCTTCGCCACCATTCTCGGACACAGCGGCCGTCACGATGGCGCCATTGGTGTCGAAGATGGCTGCAGGGCGCAGCGGCTGACCGGGCTGCACAAGTTCGTCGCCCGTGGAGATGATGGCAACGCGTGGCTTCCTCACCACCGACGCACGCGCGACACCCGATGCGGCGAGCATGCCGATTTCGCGCGAACCGATCAGCGTTCCGGCACGTAGCAAGACCTGTCTCTTATACACATCTAGATGTGTATAAGAGACAGATGTCGGATCCTGCATAAGACACGAACTGTCCGGGCGACACCGCGCGTCGGATTTCGATCGCGCCCTCGCCCGCGGGTTGCGTATGCTCGACCATGACGACGGCATCGGCCCCGCGCGGAATGGGACCGCCCGTTGCAATCGGCGTCGCCGTGCCTTGTGTCACCGGCAGCTGCGGCGCTGTGCCGCACGCAATCACTTCACTGTTCAGGCGCAGACGAACCGGCAGCGCCTCGCCCGCCGCAGCGAGATCAGCCGAACGCACGGCAAAGCCATCGACGTTGGAGCGATCGAATGGCGGCACGTCAACAACCGCGACAACATCGCTTGCTATGACGAGCCCAAGCGCATCCGCCAGCGCGCGGTCTTCAGCAGCAAGATCACGCGGAAACAGCGCAGCCTCAAAGCGCGCAAGCGCTTCCTCACGCGACAGAACCGTCAGAAACTGATCCTGCTCGACGCTTGCATTGTTCGGCTTGATCATCTCAAAGTCTCACATCATATCGCGAAGAGGAAACGCGCCGACTGCCGTTCCGGCTGCGTAGCCCTCGCTGTCTCCGGGCACAGCAAGCCACGCATCGCTGCGGGCGATGGCTTCAAGCGAAAGCTGTCCTGCCGCAATCGGCATCCAGGTCTCATCCGATCTCACCAGCAACACGATCTCCGTAACACCGATAGCCGAAGAAATCTTGCGCGCAAGCGGACGAACGATTTCACGTCGCGGCGACCTTTCCGTGAGTCGATCCAGCGCCGGTTGGATCAGCATCAAACACACGGCCAACGCCTGATCGGGAGCGCCGGGAGCAGCGATCACCGGTGTTGCGCCGATTTTTCCGACTGCCGCCGTACGCCCGGGCTGCAGTGCGAGTCCATGGATCAAACGGGCTCCGCCCGCAGTCAGCGCCTCAATCGTCGCATCCCTACGGCCGAGGCCGGTGCCGCCGACCGTCACGAGCAGATCGTAAACGCCCCCGCCCACGGCGGCGGAAATGCTGACCTCATCGCGTCCCTTTGTTTGCAAACGAACCGCTCGCGCACCGGCATTTTTCGCAAACTCAAGAATGAACTGCGAGGATGCCGTGTTGCCGTCCGTGGACGATATATCGATCACACACACGCGCGGAGATCGAATCTTGACGCGATCGAGCCCTGCCGCGCGGGCGGCAAGCAGGCCGAACGCACTCACACGCGTTCCCGGCGCGATAATCGAACGCCCGGCACCAATATCGTCTCCGGCCCGGCGAATGCCATGACCGGGCACTGCTTCCGCGAGAACCTGAAACATCGGGCCAACCTGTTCAACCATATCGGCATCGAGCACGCAGTCACAATCATCCGGCAAACGATCGCCTGCTTCGACCCATACCGGCGCTGAGGCTAACGGCAGCGGCGAATAGGATGATGCGCCGACAATATCGCGCGCGCGCAATGCCCAGCCATCGGCGACCGCAACACTGGCCGCGGGATACGCTTCTCTTAAAGGTTCAATAGCGGCTGCAATACCGCCAACGGATTCCACAAGCGATACGTCAATGGGTTCAACCGGCTCCACGCCGTCGAGCAGCGAACGAAGAGCAACGCCGAGCGGGGTGAGCGCGGCCGGCAAACGCTGTGTCTGAATCATGCCGGATGGTGGACCATCTAGCGGTGGCTTAGCAACCGCCTGATGGGACAGCCCAAGCGAACTCCGTCAGGACGCCTTTTTCTCGGCGTTCGGGAAGAACAGTTGCTTGCCGTTGACCTGATAAGCCGCGATAGCGCTCTGGCCTTCGGGTGAGAGCAACCAGTCGATAAAGCTTTGGCCGAGGTCTTTCTTCACCGCGGGATGCTTTTCCGGGTTCACCAGAATAACGCCATACTGGTTGAACAGCCGCCTGTCGCCTTCGACCGCGATGACGAGATCACTGGGATTCTTGAAAGAGAGCCAGGTGCCCCGATCGGAAATCACATAAGCACTCATAGCGCCGGCCGTATTGAGCGCAGCCCCCATGCCCTGCCCGATCTCGCGATACCACGGGCCCTTAGCTGTCTCGATATCGACGCCTGCCTGCTTCCACAGCGCGAGTTCAGCGGAATGCGTGCCGGATTTATCGCCACGCGAGACAAACGGCAGCGCTTTCTCCTGAATGGTTTTCAGTGCGGCGACTATGTCCTTCGATCCGCTGACGCCTGCAGAATCGCTCTTCGGGCCGATCAGAACAAAGTCATTATACATGACATCGAAGCGCTTCACACCCTGCCCTTCAGCGACGAATTTTTCTTCCTGCGACTTGGCGTGCACGAAGACAACATCTGCATCGCCGCGGCGCGCAGTATCCAGCGCCTGTCCCGTGCCCTGCGCGATCACTTTCACTTCGATTCCGGTTTTCGCCTTGAACAAAGGCAGGATGTAACCGAACAGGCCAGAATCCTGCGTCGACGTCGTCGAAGCCACGACGATCGACTTGTCCTGCGCGGAAGCCGGCGTTGCGAACGCCACCGCGAGCAGTGGAAACACAAAAGAAAAAGAAGCGTATCGGCGTTTCATGACATATCCCCCTAACAGTTTAAACAACGAGATCCCCACGCACGAAAGCCGCAGCCTCCGGGGTCGACGGGCTTTTGAGAAAATCCTCGGCGGGCGTTTGTTCACGCATCGTGCCGCGCACCATGAATACGACGTCGCCCGCAAGCCGCCGCACTTGGCCAAGATCGTGCGAGGCCATCACGATCTTGATGCCGGATTGTGCGGCGCTACGAACAATTTCCTCGACGCTGCGTGTGGCGGCGGGATCGAGACTCGCCGTCGGCTCGTCGAGCAAAAGCAGTTCGGGATCGCGCGCCAAAGCGCGCGCCAGCGCTAGCCGCTGCTGTTCGCCGCCTGACAGGCGACGGGCGGGACGCATGGCGAGGTCCGACAGGCCCACGCGTTCGAGCAATTCGGCCGTGCGCGCAGCCAGTTTCTCGCGGGGATAACCCGCGTGGGTCAGTCCATAAGCGACGTTGGCTGCTGCGGTCCGGCGCAACATCACCGGCCGCTGAAACACGAACGCGCGACGCGTCGGCTTTACATCGCTGCGGCCACCCCACGTCATGCGACCTTCGGTCGGCACCGCGAGTCCCATGCACAGACGCAACAAGGTGCTTTTGCCCGCACCGTTCGGTCCGACCACAAGCGTCGGCGAACCGGACGATAACGTCAGTGTGAGACGATCAAGAATTGTCGTGATGCCGGCGCGTACCGAAACACGATCGAACAAGATGGGGAGATCGGAAACCGGCGCGCGCATCATCATCCCGCCTGCCGTTCGGACCAGACTCGCGCGCCCCACGCGGCCGCATTGATCACCAGAACGATCACCACGAGGATCATGCCCAGACCGAGCGCCAGCGGCAGATTGCCTTTCGACGTTTCGAGCGCAATCGCGGTGGTCATGGTGCGGGTGAAGCCCTCGATATTGCCGCCGACAATCATGACGGCGCCGACTTCCGCCGCTGCGCGTCCAAATCCTGCAAGCAGCGCTGTCAGCAGACTGAAGCGCGCATCCCACAACAGCGTCGTTATGCGGCCGAGCGGACCGACATCCATCGCCGACAGCTCGTCACGGTATTCGGTCCAAAGATCCTCGATGGTCTGGCGCGTCAGGGCTGCGATGATGGGCACGATCAAAACCGCCTGCGCGATGATCATCGCAGCCGGCGTGAACAGGATGCCGAAGTCGCCGAGCGGCCCCGAGCGCGACAGCAAGAGATAGACTGCGAGACCGACAACGACCGGCGGCAGCCCCATGAAGGCGTTGACGAGCACCACCATCGCGGCTCGTCCGGGGAAGTGCATCAGCGCGAGCAATGCACCAAGCGGCAGACCGGCAACGGCCGCGAGCACGACCGCGGAGAGGCTGACGGCCAGCGACAATTTCACGATAGCGAATAACGTCGCATCGCCACTCACGATCAGTTGCCAGGCATTCAGCCCGTCCAGCATGACTTTCCTCCGTCATGCCTTGTCCTGCATATTTTTCTGGTATGTCAATGAATTGAAAATAAACAAGAATATGCATACAAATGCAGGATGGAGCTGCTGACCACAAGCGAAGCATCGGAGTACCTTCGACTCGGAGAACGCAAGCTCTACGAGCTGGTGGCAGACGGTGCGATCCCGTGCACCAAAGTCACGGGCAAGTGGCTTTTTCCCCGCGATGAGCTAGATCGGTGGGTGCTGTCGGGATTGATACGGCCGACCGGCATGGGTCACGCCGATGCACCATTGATCGTCGGTGGAAGCCAAGACGCCCTGCTCGAATGGAGTCTGCGCGAGTCCGGCTCAGGGCTCGCGACACTCGTTGAAGGAACTGAAAGCGGCGTCGGCCGCGTGCTGCGCGGCGAAGCAATCGCGGCAGCCATCCATTTCCACACCGAACATGACGTGCAAGATTTCCACACCGAACATGACGTGCAAGATTCAGGCGAGGACGCCAATGTCGCGGCGGTGCGCGCGATAGCCAGTTTGCACGACGCCGTGCTGGTTGGGTTCGTGCGGCGCGAACAGGGCCTCCTGCTCCAACCGGAAAATCCGAAGAATCTCACAAGCGTCGCTGACGTTCTCGCGTCCGGAGCCACGATGGCCGTGAGGCAGCCGGGCGCAGGCGCGCAGATGCTGCTCGATGCACTCCTGAAACAGCATGGTGCAAAGCCGAAGAATCTGCGCCGGCTCGATCCGCCGTGCCTGACCGGGCCTGATCTGGCGACAGCGATTCGTGCGGGCGACGCCGATTGCGGCATCGCGACGCGCGCAGCCGCCAAGGCTGCCGGTCTCGATTTTGTGCCGCTGCTCTGGGAAAACTTCGATCTTCTGATGCGTCAGCGCTCTTACTTCAAGCTAGCGCTGCAAGCGCTGACGAACTTCATCTCGCAGCCGCTCTTCAAACAGCGCGCAAAAGATCTCACAGGCTACGATACCACACCGGCCGGCAAGATCCGTTATTTCGCCTGACGCGCCGGCCTTCGCCCGCATCAAGCGAACATTTTCAACGTTGGTTTATTGAAAATGGCTTTCGTGCTTCGATACGGATCAGACACGTGTTGATTGGGTTTTCGGGGAACCACTCGTGCGAGACATTGACCGTCGCAGCACAAGATATCGGCTTCGCCTGCCGCTCGTGATCGGAGTATTCGCGGCTGCGCTCTGCGCGTCAGTCGCTGTCGCTCAATTGCGAGGTCATGGGGGGCCGGTTCGCGCGCTGGCGATCTCATCCGACGGCCAGACGCTGCTCTCGGGAAGTTTCGACGGCAGTGCGATCCGCTGGTCGCTCGGTCGCGATGCCGCTGAGCAGGTTCTGCGATTCCACGACGACGCCGTCAACGCGACAGCCCTGCTCAAGGACGGCCGCGCAGCGACCGCAGGCGCCGACGGCCGCATCGCGATCTGGAGTCCCGGCAAGCAGCAGCCTGACACGGTGCTCGAAGGCCACACCGCGCCGATCGTGGCGCTTGCGCTGTCGCCTGAGGGCGCAACTCTTGCCTCAGCATCGTGGGATCATACCGTGCGGCTTTGGCCTCTCGCTGGCGGTACAGTGCGCGTGCTCGAAGGCCACACGCAGAACGTCAACAGTGTCGCGTTCAGCCCCGACGGGAAGACTCTCATCAGCGTGAGTTATGACCTGACGGTCCGCATCTGGCCGCTCGACAACGCAGCTGCGCCGTCCATTGTCACCCTGCCCGCGCCGCTCAATTCGGTCGTCGTGTCCAGCGACGGCGAGATCGCCACCGCTGGCGCAGACGGCAAGATCTATTTTATCGACGGCACCGGCAAAACCAATGGCGAAGTCGCCGCGGGACCAATCCCGGTGATCGCGATGGCAATGTCGAAGGATGGCGCGCTGCTCGCGGCGGCGGATACTCGGGGATCGGTCGCGATTATCGACCGCAAGGCACGCACGCTCGCCCGCAGGCTGATTGGGCCAGGACTTCCGGTATGGTCAGTCGCGTTCCTGCCGGACAACGGCACGCTTCTCACCGGCGGCGCTGACAGCATGATCCGGCGCTGGAATGCGCTCACAGGCGAACCGGTCGGAGCGAGCATTCAGGAAAGTTCGAACGACCCGCTTGCCGCCTATGCGGGTGACCGTGGCGCGGAGATTTTCCGTGCCTGCGTCGCCTGCCACACGCTCACGCCGGATCAGGGCAATAAGGCGGGTCCAACACTGTCGGGAATTTTCGGGCGAAAGATCGCCACCTTGCCGGGCTACAATTTCTCCGAGCCGCTGAAGAAGCTCGACATCGTCTGGACGCCGGAAACCGTGTCGAAACTCTTTGAGGTCGGCCCTGCGGCCTATACGCCCGGCACTAAAATGCCCGAACAGCTCATCGGCTCGCACGAAGATCGCAAAGCCCTGGTAGAGTTTCTCGCGCGCGCGACGAAAAAGTAGATCAAAGCGGCCGCTGGATTGGCTGGCGATCCAGTGCTGATTGCACCGGTCTCCAGCCTCATTCCCTGTTAACAGGGAATTTTACAGGGAAATCTGCGTTTTTCCAGCTCGAGCAGGCGACTCTTGCGTTGCAGTAGACGGCTTGGCGGTCAGCTTCCGTTCTTCACGTTCTCGAAGAACACGTCACGCCAGGACGGGGCCTTCTGGCTGATGGAACCGGTTCGGCTCATGAAATCGAGATACTTGCCGATTTCTTGCGGGGTGGTCGTGTAAATGATCTGAGGATTGGAGACGATCTCCTTGAGCAACTCGGGGCTGCTCGAGTCCTTTGTGAGCTTGAGGTAGGCATCAATGGCGGCGTTCGGCTCTTTCTTGATCACCGACATGGCCTCGTCGAGAGCAGCGACAAAGGCCTTGTAGACCTTCGGATTGTCATCCTTGAATTTGCTCGACGCCCAAATCACCGTGAACGTATTCGGCCCACCCATGATGTCGTAGGAATTGAGAATCGACCGGATTCCTTTCGACTTGGCTTCGAGCTCCTGAATCGGCGAAGCCGTGAAATGGGCCGTCACATCCTGCCGGGCCAGCAACGCCGCCATGCCGTCGGGGTGCGACATCGTCACGGTCAGCCGATCGAGTTTATTTCTTTGATCGGGACCGAACGCCTTCTCGGAAGCCATTTGCAACAGGATCGCCTGAATGGAGACCTTGACCGCCGGAAGCGCGATCTTGTCTCCCTCTCCGAAGTCCGCCAGCGTACGCACCGACTCTTTGTTCGTATTCAGAATCAGCGGCATGGAGCTCATCGCACTGACGCCCTTCACCCGCAGCGACGAGTTCGCCGTTTTGGACCACAGGACAAGCAGAGGCGGTACGCCACCCGCAGCAAATTGAATGGCGCCGGACAGCAGCGCATCGTTCATGGCTGCGCCTCCGGCAAACGTGACGTACTTCGCCGTCAGCGCTGGAAGCCCGAGTTCGGCCGCCTTCGCTTCCAGGAGCTTCCGTTCCTGCATGACCATCAAAGGGAGATGGCCAAGGCTCGGCTGGCGAGCGATCGTAACTTCGCTGACTTCTGCTTGAGAGGCCACTGATCCGGTGAGGCAGAGCGCGACAGTTGCCAGACGAATGAAGATCTTCATGTTACCTTCCGATAGTTGCGATGTCCTATGGACGCGTATGCTTCCGACTGCTGCCTGTGGCGATCTGCCTAACTGCCGCTTCGCTCATGGACGTATGGGAAGAAGAGATCCCGCCAATCCTTGGTGGCTTCCTTGACGAGTCCGGCCCCGTGCATGAACGTCAGATAAGGCAGAATTCTCTCGGGCGTCATCGTCCATTCGAAACTCGGATCCTTAATCATCTTTGTTGTGTCTTCTTCCGAGAGACCCGTTTTCTCCGTGCTGGCCCAGATCTTTGCAGCCTCCGCCGGATGCTTTTTGATGAACTCCTCGCTTTCGCTGAGTGCCGCCATAAACGCCTTCATCACGGTGGGGTTGGCCTGAACGAACTTGTTGCCTGCCCAGACGACGGTGAAGGTGTGCCGCCCTCCAAGGACGTCGTAACTATCCACGACCTTCTTCACGTGCGGCTCCCTGAGCGCGAGGTTCTGGAATGGCGGCGAAGAGAAGTGAGCCGAGATGCCGGACCGCCCGCCGAGCATAGCGAGTTGGGCATCCGGATGCCCCATCGACACCGTTAAGGAATCCAGCCGCGCTTCCTGACCCTGGCCAAACTGTTTGCCTGCGGCCATCTGCAGCGTCACCGCCTGGATAGACGTCTTGATCCCTGGAAGCGCTATCTTGTCGCCCGGCCCGAAGTCGGCGAGCGAATTGATCTTTGGATTCACCGTGACAAGGTAAAGCGGCATCGAACTCAGGGCCGCAATACCCTTCACCTGCAGGTTGGCCCGCGTGCGCGCCCAGAGCGTCAGCATGGGTGCAACGCCGCCCGCCGCGATATCCAGATTGTCCGAGAGCAATGCGTCGTTCATGCCGGAGCCGGCGGAAAACCGGAGCCACTCCGTCTTGACGGTGAGTCCCATCGCCGCTGCGTGCTTCTCAAGCAAGCGCCGCTCTTCCATGATCGTCAACGGCAGGTATCCGATGCCGTACTGTTTGGCGAGCCGGACGACGGAGACATCCGCATGGGACGGAGCCACCATTCCTGCGAGCGCAGCAACGACAGTTGCGATAGTTGCAGACAGTATTTTTTTCACTGCGTTTCCCCTCTATGACGTCCACAAATTCAGCTTTGTACGCCCCACCGCTGGATCGTTCTCTGCTCGACGGTACGGAAGATCAGGTTTTCCACGACGAGACCGATCACAATGACCGTGAGCAGACCCGCGAACACATTGGGGATATCCAGCATGTTCTTGTTCTCGAAGATGAACCAGCCCAGTCCGCCCGACCCCGAGCTGACGCCGAAGACAAGTTCGGCCGCAATGAGCGTGCGCCACGCGAACGCCCAGCCGATCTTCAGGCCGGTGAGAATGCTCGGGAATGCCGCAGGAATCAGGATCCTGATGACATAGCGCGGACCGGTGAGACCATAGTTGCGGCCAACCATCTTCAGCGTGTTGCTCACCGACAGAAAGCCCGAGTGGGTATTCAGCGCAATCGCCCAGGTGACCGAGTGGACGAGAACGAAGATCAAACTCCCATTACCCAGACCGAACCAGATGAGCGCAAGCGGCAGCAGGGCGATCGCCGGCAACGGATTGAACATCGACGTCATGGTTTCGAGGAAATCGCGACCGATGCGTGAAGCAATCGCAAGACCCGTCAGCAACGTTGCGAGCAATACGCCGATCACGTACCCGGCGAAGAGCACGCGAATCGAGCCCCAGGCGCGCTCCAGCAACACACCGCTGCGGATGCCCTCGATGAAAGCCTTCATCGTGGCGGTAAACGTTGGAAACAGCAGATCGTTGTTGAGAAAACGACCGTATACTTCCCATATCGCCGCGAGCGCGATGAGAATGACGACCTTGCGCACCGCGCCGTTGTTGTAGAGGATCTCGACCGACGAGAGCGGCTTTTCTACCACCGTGATCTGTTGGACGGATTTAGCGTCCGTTGGCGCGACCCTGATCTCCGGCCGATCGAGAGCGGCGGACTGCGCCGTAGGCGCGCTGACACGGGTTACGTTGTCAAGCATGGGCCACCTCCTTGTGCGTTTCGTCCTTGAAAAGCATGTCGTGGATTTCCTGCTCGAGACGATGGGCTTCCACGGGGTCCGTGACGCTGTTCAATTCCGCCTTGACCCGGCCGGGATGCGGCGACAGCAGGAGAATCCGGTTTCCGACCTTGATCGCTTCCGCGATCGAATGGGTGACGAACACAACGGTGAACTTCGTGTCGTCCCACAAAGCGAGTAGTTCGTCCTGCATCTTGCGGCGTGTAAGCGCGTCGAGCGCGGCGAACGGCTCATCCATCAGAAGGATATCAGGCTCCATCGCCATTCCACGGGCGATGGCGACGCGCTGCTTCATTCCTCCCGAAAGCGTGTGCGGAAAGCTGTCCGCGAACTTCGACAACCCCACTTTGTCGACATAGTGCATGGCGCGGGCGGTCGCCTCGCGTTTTGCCAATCCCTTGGCCGCCTCCAGCGCGAACGCCACGTTCTGCGTCACGGTTTTCCATGGAAGCAATTGATCGAATTCTTGGAAGACCATCATGCGATCGGGACCGGGACGAGTGATGAGCTGCCCTTTCAGCCTGATCTCGCCTTCGGTGGGCTTGATGTACCCGCCGATCGCCTTTTGCAGGGTCGACTTGCCGCATCCGGACGGCCCGAGAAGCACGAATCGATCGCCCTGATGCACGTCAAAACTGACGCGATAGGTGGCCGTGATCCGCAGCTGGACCGTCTTGTACTGAAGCGTGACGTCGCGCACCTCCAGCAACGGGCGATTGTCTGCCATGTTTCCCTCTCCTTTGACCGCGGTCCGATCAGTCCTTGGGCCGATTGTTGTTCTGGCCGCTTTGTTCTTATTTTCTGCAAATCGTTCAAGCCCAGGCGACGACAGCGCCTCAGTGGCTGTGGCCACTTGGCGCAGGCACCCCCTCAATAACGACATTGATGCAAGCAGGCTTGCCGCTCGCGACGGCCCTGCTCAGGGCGGCATCGAGATCGGCGAGATCACGGACATATTCACCGTGGCCTCCGAGACCTTCGACAGTCTTGTCGTAGCGCGCGGCACTGAGCTGGCAGCCGATCAGCCGCTTCGGCCCGTATTCGCGAAGCTGGATCTGGTGTTCCGCGTTCCAGCACTGGTCGTTGCCGATAATGGCAATGAAGGGCGCGTTCTCTCTCGCGGCCGTCTCGAACTCAGCCAGGTGAAAGCCGATAGTTCCGTCGCCCATGAAGGCGAACACGGTCGCTGACGGCTTTGCCTTCTTCGCGGCAACGGCGTAGCAGAGCCCTCCACCGATGGCGCCTGAAGGCCCGTTGATGACGCGGTGCGTGCCACGCGTGCAGGCCTGAGCCCACTGACCGAATTCGCCTCCATCACAAATCACAACCGTTTCCGGCTCCCGCTCGATGTGGCGCTGTACAGCGGCGCAGAGAGCGGCAGGGGTAATCGGTCCCTTGCGGGAGGACTCGGCTGAAAAATGTCGTGCTGCGAGGAGTTCGCCAACCTCGGCTTGCCAAGCCGCCTTCGGCTCCCAGCCACGCGCGCGCGAAGCGAGAGCCGTCGCAACAGCCCGCGGATCGGCGATTGGAAAACTCACCAGTCGCTCGCCAAGATTCTTGCGGGCGCGCTGATGCTCGCTCGGATCGGCATCGACAAGAAGCCACCTGGCGCCAGACTGCGCGCCGAACCCGACGGTGAAATCCACAGGCTTGCCCAGGCTGAGTATGAAGTCGGCCCGCAGCACGGCTTTGGCGAAATCGCCCAGCGACGGATCCTTCAGGCCGCGCGGGCTTTCCATCGCCACGACCGGAGCGCCGATTGCATTCGACAGCTTCGCGTTTTCGTCCCCGAACCGCGTGCCGTTCAACGAAGGGCCGCACAGCACCAGCGGCCTTTCTGCGCTCCTCAACATCTGAAGGAGATTGTCGATAGAACCCTCGGCAGGAGCGGAGAAGGTCCGCGCGCAATCGGCCGGACCGGGAAGAGACTTCTCGCCAGCGTCATGCTGCAACACGTCGAATGGCAACGCGAGGTGAACTGGTCCGGGCCTTCCGGAAAGCGCCGTGCTGATGCCACGAGCGACATCGTCTCCAATCGTTGCCGCGGCGGTACAGCGTATCGATAGTTTGGTCAGGGGCGCGGAAATCGAGACTTGATCGAGTTCCTGGAACGCGCCCGATCCGTCCTGCGTGCGCGAGGAGTCTCCGGTCAGAAGCAACACCGGGCTTTCAGACTGACGCGCCGTATACAGCGCCGCAAAGGCGTTGGTCGCGCCGGGCGCAGCCGTCACCAGAGCCACACCAACCTCACCCGTGAGCTGAGCCCAGGCGTCGGCCATAAACACCGCAGCCGCCTCGTGACGGGTATGCACGATCTCGATGCCTGCATCGATGCAGGCGTCATAGACCGGCATGATCTGATTACCTGAAAGGCTGAAGATCTTTCGCACGCCAGCCGCCGCGAGCGTTTTCACCAGCAGATCCGCACCTCTCATCTCGACGAACCCCGATGCTGGAAGTGCATGGGTGCGTAAGTCGAGAGTTTGCGCGGCGACGGCGATGCGACTGAATTGGAATGACGAAACCCGATCGGAAAGAGCGCAACGCCACGCCGGCCCGTCGGGCCGAACAGAATCTCCGGCTCTCTATATCCCCGACCCATTTCCAGCGTCCCTCCGGCCTCTCGGAGGTTGCTTCCCCCAGGGCATCGCGTTTCTGTCAGGGACGTTATTGGAAACCTATTTTATACAAAAGAGACAAATGCTAAAGGTTATTGAAAGCAACGCTTACAAATCGGGATCCAGATGTCCATTCGGATTCTCAAGACTCTCATCGCGGTCGATGAGCACGGGACATTCAGCGCCGCTGCGGATGCGGTGTTTCTGACTCACGCGGCCGTGAGCCAGCAAATGAAGGCGCTTGAAGACGACTGGGGAGTGGCTCTTTTCAATCGGACGAAACGGACGCCCGAGCTGACCCCAACAGGGCGCGCGCTTGTGGCCAAGGCCCGGGAGGTCGTTGCTGCTTACGACGGCCTCGTGCCGTCCGTGCTGGGAGATCTCAAAGTCGAGGGGGTTCTGACCTTGGGCACCGTGCCGACAACCCTTACAGGCCTGGTCCCCGTCGCGATTGCGCATCTCAAGCGAGAATACCCTCGCCTCAACGTCCGCGTCGTTCCCGGGCTAACGACCACGCTGGTTCAGCAAGTTGAGCGCGGCTCGCTGGATATGGCGATCGTATCGCGTCCCCATTTCGTGCAGCGAAACTTCCTCTGGTTTGACATTGCAAGAGAACCGCTCGAGTTGCTGGCGTCGCCGGAGACTGCCAGTGACGATCCGTTCGCACTCTTGCGAAGCGAACCGTTCATTCGCTTCTCTCGTCAAGCGGTTGTCGGTGGAGTCATCGAGAACTGGCTGCAAGAGAAAAAGCTGGAAGTGAAGGAAGGCATGGAACTTGAAAGCCTTGAAGCGATCTCCACCATGGTGCTCTTCAATCTCGGCGTCTCGATCGTTCCTCGTCCATGCGTGCCCCCGCCGAACGCGCTACGGCTCAAGCACATCCCGCTTGATGCGGATGGAAGGCTCTATCGCGATCTCGGATGTATCGCGCGCGCCGATAGCGTGAAGACTCGAATCATCAATGAAATTCACGCCAAGCTCCTCCATGCCGCGCATCAGGAGCCCGCCAAGCCGAGGAGCCGAAAACCCAGATGACCGATTGACGTGCCTGTGAGCCGTCACATTATTTCGCGTATGAAGATCATGATGCCTGACACCAGCATCAGGCCGATCAGCAGCCGCCGGAACTGAAAATCGTCAAGGAACTTGAAGATCGCCATGCCTAGCTGTGAGGACAGCAGTGTCATGGGCAGCGCCAGCACGATGACCTTGAAGACATCTTGGGTATAGTATCCTGACCACGCAAAACCAACGGCGGTAAAGCCAAGCATGATGAGATTGAATGGCTGAAGAACGGCGCGCTGCTCGATCTTCGTCCACGGCCTCAACGCACACCACATGGTCGGCAACACACCGGACAACGACGCCGCTCCGCCGAGGATTCCTCCCAGAAATCCGATCAGGCCATCACCGACCGGCGCCGGTCGCTCGAATTTCGGCAGCGTCCTGGCGATCGTGAAGAAGCCGCCATAAAGTATGAGGAGACTCGCGATCGAGATCTTCAGAATGGACGGGTTCAGCGCCGTCAGGAGCGCGATTCCGACGGGCACGCCGAACAATCCCGGAATGACAAATCGGCCCAACCGCACAGGATTGGCCTTGACCGTATCCCGCACGAGCAACGCCCCCGGGATGCCGCTGACGAGCGACATCACGATCGAGATCGACACGGCCTGCACGGGCGGAAGTATCTGCAACCAGAAGCCAAGCGCGAACAAGGCTGTTCCAAAGCCTGCAAGACCGTTGACGAAGCCACCGGCGGCGGCGCCCGCCAACAGCCAACCATAGTATGCCACTATCGAGAGTCCTGTCGCGTTTGCGTGCCTGCCATTGACCTATGGGACCTTGAAGAAAGGAGCCGGCACCAGCAATTTGTTTTCCACGTTGGCCACAAGAGGGCGCATCTTCTTGGCGTAGGCCTGCCATTCGGGAGAGGCCTGCAGAAGCTTCCTTCGTTCAAAGCGATCGTCGAGGCTTTCGTAGCCCCACATGTGCACGATCTGGTTCAACGGACCTATGTCGGTGAAATAGTAGCCGACCATCTTTCCCAGAATCCGCACCTGACATTCCATGCCTTCTTCTTCGTACAGCTTCAGGAATACAGGGACCTGACCGGCGTGCAACGTGTAGATTCGCTCATCGACAAACATCTTTATTCTCCGTGCCCGGTAGCTTCGTTCGGTTCACTGCAACGGACGTTTCATCCGCTTGCCGAGCGGGGCGATGAACCGGCAGTGTTTTGGAAATGCAGTGGCTTCCGCGATTGCTGGCCTAGCCGATCAGTTCATCCGACCGGTCGTCGGTTTCGCCGAAGCGCTTGAGAACGGCGGGCTTGGTGCCCTCGTAAACTTTCGCGAGGTTTGCGGAGATCTTGGCATTCTCGCGCTCGAACAGGCTGTTGCCCTGAAGATCGCTCTCGACAATGAACGGCCCCATCTTTTCAGCCTCGATGACCCACATGGCCTGAGCCAAACCAAGTTCCTCACGCCAGTAAACGTTTTTCACCGACTTGATGCCACGCCCGAGCAGCGCGCCCGTTCCGTATCCGACGGTCGTGAGATAGATCGCCCCGTTCGGGACAAAGTGGGTCTTGTAATCGTAGGAGGTCATGCCTCCTTTGCCGATGATCAACTTGGCGCCCGATAACTTGAACCAGTCGCCGATCCACTTCGAAAAGCGGAACGACGCGGTGGCCGTGACGGCCCCCATATTGTAGGAGCCGTCAGCTTCGATGGTGGCCGCGGGGGAGCAATGGAAGTTCGCCGCGCTTTCGCGCGGCAGATCCATCGGGAGCGGCTCTCCGTTTTCGACCGCCCGCATGTAGACGCCCTCGCGGCCGGTATAGATCAGGCCGTCGAGATACACGATGTCGCCGATGTTCAGGGCGCTGAGATCGTCGCGCGTCGGCGTCGTGCTCAGGCGGATTTGCTTAGGTGTTGCGGGCTTTCCCACTCGACAGTCTCCCGGCGTTGATAATCAGTGAACCAGTCCGGGTCGGTGCGATACTCGACCCGTCCGTCTCCGTGGATCCGCGCGACTGCCCGGCGAGACGACAGGCAGAAGGCATGAACGCTCATCTGCATTCCGCCGGTGTGGCAGTATCCGACCTCGATGTTGCAATCGATCACCATGGATTTGCCGACGAAACCCATTGCTCCCATTCCGATGGAATTGCCCAGCTCCTTGAACTCAAGCTCCAGCTCGGCAATGCGCGGATCGGGATTGCGATTTCCTACTGTTCGCAGGCAAGCAGCGCGCTTGCCCAGCACCATGCAGGTGTCCTTTGAGCCGCCCAGGCCGATGCCGATGATGGCCGGCTGGCACGCCAGCCCGCGCTTTCCGAAAGCAACCAGACTGTCGAGATAGAAGCGCTTGATCCCGGAAATGCCATCGGAGGGAAAAAGCATGCGGTAGTCGGTGCCGAAAAGGCCGCCCTTGTGCACCGTGATCAGATCGATCCAGTCTCCGCCCGGCTCGAAGCCGTATTCGATCTCGGGCGCGCCGATGCCGACATTGTTGTCGTGATCCGTCCGCCAGAGCGGATGAACACGGTTCGGACGCAAGGGCACCGAGCGCGTCGCGTTGGCGGTGGCCCGCCGCAAAGCCGTCTCAAGAGCGATCGGCCCGCCCTCGATCTGCGCATCGTTGCCGAGCTTCACGTACCAGCGCGGACATCCCGTGTCCCCGCACATCGCCCGGCGGTCTTGCTTGGCGGCCTCGTAGTTCTCCAGCATGGCCTGAAGCACGAAGGACGACAGATCGCCGTCTTCCACGCTGGCCGCCCCCTTCAGACCATCCAGATAGTCGTCCGGAATCTCGATTGCAGCCTTTTCCATCAGCCGTTCGGCCGTGGTCTGAATTAGGTCACGGGAAATCATTCGGCAGCCCTCAACAGGGTTTCGGGTTCGTCAGCGGGAAGAATGGTCGCCCCGGGTTTGACGATGGTGAACTGAACGGCCTCTCGATCGACGCGCAGCTGGTCGCCGTTCTTCCGCGCCACGGTGAAGTACGACGTTTCGAGATCGCCCTCCTCCAGAAAATCCTCGCGATAGTGTGCCCCACGCGAATTCTCCCGCTCGACGCCGGCCAGTGCGATCACCTCCGAGATGTCGCATAGCGAACGCATATTCAGCCAGTCGTGCCAGGTGAGATTGAAGGCGAGGTTTTCGTCCGAGACACCGACCTCCATCAGTTCGGACCTGATCTCGGAGATTCGATCAAGGCCGCGCGCCATGCCGGCGCCGGTTCGCATGACGCCGACATAATCCCACATTGCGTTCTGCAGTTCCGTGCGGAGCGACTGGATATTCCCGGACTTCCGCCCCAGCGGATAACGCACGCGCTCGATCTCTGCGGCGAGAACCGCTTCGTCAGGATCTCGAAGAGCGCGGACCTTGCGAACATCCGCTCCCATCACATCACCGGCGACGCCCCCATAGACCGTCGAGTTTGCCACGCCGTTTCCGCCCAGCCGGTTCGATCCGTGCGCGCCGCCGGCGTCCTCGCCCGCCACGTAAAATCCTTCCATTTCGGTGCGCGTATCGGGGTCGACCACGACGCCGCCCATGAAGTAGTGGGCCGTCGGCACCACCTCGACCTTGCCGCCGGCGAGATCGAAGCCGCTGTCGGCACAGCGCTTGACCATTCCCTTGAAGCGCCGGGCGACGTTCTCGGGGCCAAGGTGAGCCATGGAGATATAGACACCGCCGTTTGCAGAGGTGTTGTTCTTGCGCATCTCGGCATAGATGCCGCGGCTGACAACGTCGCGCGTGGCGCGCTCGCCCAGCGCATCATAGTCGAACATGAACCGATGATCGTAGCTGTTGAGAAGCTGGCCTCCTGCGCCGCGCAAGCCCTCTTCAAGAACGGTCCCCGTCATCTTGGTGCCCTCACCGGCAAGCAATCCAGTGGGATGAAACTGAACCATTTCCATGTCGCGAAGGCTCAGGCCCGCCCGCAATGCCATGGCAAGACCGTCCATGGTCTTGTCGCCTGACGGCGTGTGATACTTGTACATGGTCGGGCCACCGCCCGTGGCCATCAGCACGGCCTTCGCCCGAACGAAGCGGAGCTTTCCGGTCCGCATGTCGATCAGAAGCACTCCTGACAAAGCCGAGCCGTCCTTGCTCGGAACGAGGCCGACAGCGCGATGCTCCTGCAGCTTTTCGACAGGCCTGGAGAGAACCTGCTCCATCAGCCGGTTGATGATCTCGATCCCGGTCAGATCTCCCTTGTGAACCGTCCGGTCCGCAGTCTGCCCGGCGAATGCCTTCTGATGGAGCGAGCCGTCAGGATTGCGGTCGAAGAAGCATCCGATCTCGTTCTCCAGTTCCCGGATACGGACGACCGCCTGCTCGCATAGCTTCCAGGCCATGTCCTGGTTGGGCAGCCACTTTCCGCCCTTGATGGTGTCCATGAAGTGGCGCTCGACGGAGTCGCCGCCCCCGAGCGCAACGTTGTATCCGCCTTGCACCATGCGGGTGCAGCCGCATTTTCCGATCAGCCCCTTGACGGCCAGAGTGATCCTCGTGCCCTCGGGCGCCGCCTGCTGGGCGTGCAGCGCCGCGAAGAGACCGGCACCGCCGCTTCCGAGGATCAGAATGTCGGTGTCGTGCCGGTCGATGGTTGTCGTGATCGCCATGACTAGATCGCTCTCAAGAAAAAAGTGCCGGAGACAAGAATGGCGACAGCGGCCGCTCCTGCCGCGAGCGTTTTCTGCGGCGCGCTCCAGGGAAGGAGTTCGAGCGCAAGCAGCCGAAGTCCTCCGAAGACGTGGACGGCGAGCAGGAACACCAGACCGAACTCCGCAAACTTCACAATCGGCGCATCGGTCCAGCGCAGAAATCCGTCCAGTTGACGCGGATCGGTCAGCGCCAATGACAGCACCCAGAAGTGGACCGGCAGGAATACGGCGAGCGACACGCCGGACACGCGATGGAGAAAGTAGGCCAGCCAGAGAGGATGGGAACGATGCGGGCGAATCATGGCGCGGTCACCGCAAAGACAGCGCGCAAGCCCATTCCGAGCAGCACGAGACAGAACAGCCAGGTGAAAATGCTGAGTGCGTAGCCGCGCAGCTTCGTGGTTTCGAACACGACAACCCTCACGCCAATCGCCGCGTGAACGGAAACGGCGATGACGAAGAGCCCGTAGAAGAGCGCCCAGGGAATGCTCCCCTTGGTGCGGCCCAGTATCTCGCCGGCAGAGAGACCTCCCTGAACCGCATAGATCATCACCGCGATGTGCCCAAGCGCGAGCGGCACCATGACGATCGCGCTAATCCGCTGCAGCATGTAGAGACGAAGATCGAGCATCCGCTCAAGTTCCCTGCTTGAAAAAGCTCTTGGCGGTTGCCCGCTTGAGCCCAGCGATCGAGTCGAGAGGACTCAGTTCGTTGGGACAAAATTGAGTGCAACTGCCCTGGCTGTGACAGTTGTGGCAGCCGCCGCCCGTGGATACGGCGTCGAGAATTCCCTGACGATCCCCGTCCTTGACGTCGTTCAGCAGAGTCCATGCCCGGTTCAGCGCAGCCGGTCCAAGATAAGCCGGGTTGTTCGTCACCGTGTCGCAAGCCGCATAGCAGACGGCGCAATTGATGCACTCGATCGCATGGTCGGCTTCGACGCGCGCGGCGCCTGCCGGATCAATCAATTCGATCGCATCGTCGCGTGTCTTCGTGGGATGAAACACGCCTTCGGCCGCGACCCACTTCTCGAAGAAGGGGTCCATGTCGGTGGCGAGATCCTTGATGACCGGCAAATTGCGCAGCGGTCCGATCTGAAGCCTGTTGCCGGTGGCGACTTTTTTCACATGGGTGCGGCAAGTCCAACGTGGCTGCCCATTCACCGTCATCGCACACGAACCGCACATGCCGACGCGGCATGCGTAACGATACGACAAGGTTGGATCGGCGTTCTGCTGAATCCACGCCACGACGTCGAGCACCGTCTGACTCTCTTGCTCAGGCACCGTGAAGGTTTGGAAACGCCCTCCCGAACCAGAACTTCGCCAGACCGACACGTCCAAGGTTCGGCTCGCATTGGGCAACTCGATTGCTCCCGCTGATCATTTTGACGGAACACTAATCGACTGGTTTTCTTACTAAAAGCTAGAACTTCTGACATTTTCCGTAAGTCAAATTTACACAAATGACAGACTGGGGCTAAGCTGCGGAGCTTAAGCGCGAGGAGACGTGTCTTATCTCTTATCGCCTCGTGCCGAGAGCCTGACCGAAAAAGGTGTGAGTGATCTCATCCCGTGGACTGAGGCCACTCGCGCACTCAATCGTCGTCCCCGCACAGGCGAGCGTAAGCGAAGCAATCCAAACGGATTTCCAACACGCAAGGACCGGATTGTTTCGTCGCGAAGTCGTCTTGACATTTTCCGATCTAGGAATATAATCCGCATCGTCCTGTTCGTGAGGGGCGCTTCTCGAGGGCGCTTTTGAAGCGGAGCAGGATGCGGCGCCTGCGCGATGTGGTTCGCACCCACACCGTCCGGGAGGCCGGGGGTCATCGTCCGGGCCAACTACGTGGCTCTGCCTTCAAAGGCTGGACGAGGACAGGATGAAGGCCGGCGAAAGCCAGCCGGATCAAAGGCGCGACGCGCGCTTGTCCTGTCCCGGAAGCACGATCCCCCGGACACAAATCGCCGCGAATGGAGCGCCGTGAGGCGACGCGCTTCCCCATCGCACGGGAAGCGAAACACTCCATTTGCGCCTCGCGGCGCTCCATGCCCCTCGCGGTTCGAAGGGGCAACACTGAAAAGACACCTCGCGCATTGCGCGGGAGCAATTGCGCGTGTGTGAATAAAAGTGGCTGTTTGAAAATTGAATCAAAAAGCCGAGCTCACGCGAAACGCTCGCCACACCCACGATCATCATACGCGGGCTTGACCCGCGTATCCATCGCACGTCGTAAAATGCATTTGCCGAAAAAGATGGATGGCCGGGTCAAGCCCGGCCATGACAATCTGCGCGTAGAGCCACACCCACGACGTCGTCTCCGCGAAAGCGGGGACCCATAACCACCGCACATGGTGATGAAAGCGAAAAGATCGCTCCGGCACCGCAGCCATATCCGGCGATACGAGTGAAATGATACCGGCGCTTTAGCCAGCGTTTGATTCTTGTATAAGATATAAGAGATGATAGTCTTTTCGAAGGCGCGGTCATCATCCACAAAGAACCGCCGGGAGGAAAACAATCATGAGACGCCACTCGATCGTCCTTGCCATCGTGCTCGCCGTCATGACCTGGAAGGCAGACGCGCAGGCACAACCATTTCCAAATCGCATCGTCACTCTCGTCGTGCCCTTCGCCGCCGGGGGACCTTCGGACGTGATCGCGCGGCTGATCGCCCAACCCATGAGCCAAAGCCTCGGACAACAAGTCATCATCGAAAACGTGGTCGGCGCTGGCGGAACGGTCGCCGCAGCGCGCGTGGCGCGCGCCGCGCCGGACGGCTACACGATGTTGATCCACCATCTTGCCCTGACCGCCGCGCCAAGCCTCTACGGCAATCTCACCTACGACACCCGCAAGGCCTTTGCGCCAGTGGGCCTCGTCAATACGGGACCGATGGTGCTGCTTGGACGTAAATCGCTCGAGGAGAAAACGGCGCAGGATCTGATTACTTATATGAAAGCGAGAGGCGACAAGCTCACCATGGCGCACGCCGGTGTGGGTTCGAACGCCCATCTCTGCGCAATCCTGCTCAGCGAGGCAATCGGCACCAAGCCGGTCTACGTTCCCTACAATGGCACGGGACCGGCAATGAACGATCTCGTATCAGGTCAGGTCGATGTGCTCTGCGACCAGTCGACCACCGCGGTGCCGCAGATTCTCGGCGGAGGCGTCAAAGGATATATCGTCACCTCGAACCAGCCGCTTGACGTCATCAAGGATGTCGCCACGGCCAGAAGCGCCGGCGTCCCGCAATTCGACATGGCGATCTGGCACGGCCTCTATACTCCGGCCGGCACTCCGCCAGAGATCGTGACCAAGCTCAACGAAGCTCTGCGCAAGGCGCTGGCCGATCCTGCCGTGGTCGAGCGCTTCAAGGGCGTCGGCACCGCGCCGTTCCCGCAAACCGAATGGGCTGCGGCGGCGCACGAAAAACGCTTCCTCTCCGAAATCGACCGCTGGAGCAAGCTGTTGCAGGCTGCCGGAGTAACTCCGGCGACGGCACGCTAAGACGTCTACGCAAGTCGCGCGGCAGCGGCATGCTGCCGCGCGATGCCCGCCGTATCCACAAGCGGCCGGAGCGCGATTGTTGTGCACTCAGCACTGAGGCAAACGGCGCGTTATATCCTTGGGATTGTGGTCGCGATCGATCGCGGATTCTCGGCCCGCTGATCGAGCCGTTTTACACCGCGTCGACCGCCGCGCGGATTTCCGGGGCGACGGCAAGGCCCTCGCGTGCCGCCTTGGCTCGCGCCTGATAGCGGCGGCCTCCCGGCAACCGTGCGCCGTCCTGGCCTTCGATGGCGCCGATCAGCGTGGCAATGCGCTCACCAAACCGCGCATGGCCGAACGCCGCGGGATTGATCACCACAAGCAACTGACCGGTCGCGGGCGGCGGGCCCTCGCCGTCGAGAAACGAAGATGCCTCGAAAGCAAGATTCGCTCCCGGCAGACAGGCAGCGAGAATTTCCACCATCAGCGCAAGCGCCGCGCCCTTCGCATCGCCGAGCGGAATCATTGTACCCTGCAGCGCCTTCGCCGGATCGGTCGTCGGTTGCCCCTCGGCGTCGAGCGCCCAGCCTTCCGGAATGGACTCGCCGCGCTGCTTGGCGGCAACGATCGGCCCGCGCGCGACCTTCGACAACGCGAGATCCACCACGACGGGATCACGCCCGGCGATCGGCGCAGCAAATGCGATCGGATTGGTTCCGAACACCGGACTACGACCGCCCCAAGGCGCCATCGCGCTCGGCGTGTTGGCAAACAGGAGCGCGACAAATCCCTGACGCGCAAGCGCCTCGACCGGAAGTCCCGCGGCTCCGCAATGGTTCGAGCGCGCGATCGGCGCGGTAACGATGCCTTGTTCAGTCGCCAGCTTCGGCAGTTCGGCCAGTGCGAGGTCGAGCGCCGGATAAGCGAAGCCGAAGGCGGCATCGACCGCCAGCACGCCCGGCTTGGGGCGCGACGACGTCGGCACCGCATGGCCGTCGATCTTGCCGCTGCGGACCATCTGCAGGTAGGTCGGAATCCGGGAAAGCCCGTGCCCCTTCAGTCCGTCGGCCTCAGCAGCAACCAGCGCGGCCGCAACCGAACGCGCGTTGGTCTCTTCGCAGCCGGCGCGGACAAAGGCCGCGGCGATCCAGTCACGAAGCTCGGACAGCGACATCGAACTCATGTGTTCAGAACTTTCCTGACGTTCTCGACCGTGACGAAGGACACACGCGTGTTGGATTCCTCAGTGACGCCAGCGATGTGCGGGGTCAACACCAGGTTGGGAACTTCCGCGAAGATCGCAGCCGCCTCGGCCGTCAGCGGCTCCCTGTCGAAGACGTCGAGCGCAGCGCCACCAAGCCGCCCCTCGCACAATGCTGCCGCCAGCGCCGCTTCGTCAACCACACCGCCGCGCGCCGCATTGATGAGCACGCTACCGCGTTTCATGCCGGCCAGCGCCGTCGCAGAGATAAGACCGCGGGTCTCCGCCGAGAGCGGTACATGAAGGCTCACCACATCTGCCCGGACGAGCAGCGACGGCAAATCGCATCGCGTAACTCCCTCCGCTGCAAACACGGCGTCAGCCGCATAGGGGTCGAAAGCGATCACCTGCATGCCGAGCCCCTTCGCCAGGACGGCGGTACGTCGGGCAATGGCGCCGAATCCAACCAGGCCCAGTATGCTGCCGGCAGTCTCCCGCCCGATCAGGGCATTGCGCGGCCACGCGCCTGCGACCATCTGAGGTGTCGCACGATAGGCGCCGCGAAGCAGCAGCATGGCCGCGCAGATGACATATTCGGCGACCGCAAGATCGTTTGCGCCGCTGGCGGGATGCACTGCGATATTGCGGGATTCGCAGGCTGTCGTGTCGATGTTGTCGAGGCCGACGCCAAGACGGCCCACCACCTTCAGATGCGGCGCGGCCTGCAGCAATGCGCCCCGCACCTGTGTGCGATTGCGCACGATCAGCGCGCGCGCATCGCCGACAAGGCGCTGCAGATCCTCGGGACGATCCACCAGCCCCGGATCGTACACGACATCGAAGCCGGTAAAACCCTCGTGGATCGCCGCCTCGTCCATGAATTCACTGATGACAATATCCGGCACGGCGAACTCCTTCTTTCAGGCTCGCGGGCCGTCCGCCCCCGCTGAGCAAGGCGGGTGCGCGATGAACGCGCACCCGCAAGACATGCTCAAGCGCTGCGGTAGAGCTTGGTCATCGAGAACTCGCGATGACCAAGTGACTCGGCGGCGGTCAGCCGGCCATTGCTGGTACGAATGATCATGTCGATCAGCGAATCTCCGGCCTGATCGAGCGTCATCTCGCGACGAAGCACACCGGTCACGTCAACGTCGATGTGTTCGCCCATGGTCCGCAGCGTTTTCGGATTTCCACTGATCTTGATCACCGGAACAATCGGATTGCCGATCACATTGCCCTGCCCGGTCGGGAAGGTGTGGACCACGTAGCCACCGGCCGCCATCAGCGTGACGCATTCCGCCGCCGCCGAGGACGAGTCCATATAGTAGAGGCCAGGCCCCTTGGCCGGCGTCTCAGCCGGTTCAAGAGCATCGATGTAGCGGCATTTGCGGCCGATCTTTTCCAGATTGCCGAGCGCCTTCTCTTCGATCGTGGTCAGGCCGCCGGCAATGTTACCCTTGGTCGGCTGGGAGTCGGACAGATCGTTGGTCTTGTGCGCCTCGATCACGTCCTCCTGGTAAGCTTTCCACATCTTGTACCATTTTTCGGCGATTTCCGGTGATGCCGCCCGCTCCTTGCAGAGATGTTCGGCGCCGGTGATCTCGGAAGTTTCGCCGAAGACACCGTAGATACCGAGGGGAATCAGCTTGTCGTACATATTGCCGACAGTCGGACAGGACGAAAGCCCCGTCGTGGTGTCGGACTCGCCACACTTCGTCGACACCCAGAGATCCGAAATCGGACACTCCTCGCGCGGCAGTTCGGATGCCCACTGTACGAAACGCTTGGCCTGATAGCTCGCCTTGGCGATGGTCGCGATGTCGCCATGGCCTTCAATCCCGAAGCCGACGACTGGCTTGCCCGTCTTGGCAATGCCGTCAACGACGCGTCCGGTCCAGCTGTCCTCGATACCGATGACGACCACTGCCGCGACGTTCGGATTCGAGCCGATGCCGATCAGGGTGCGGAAATGCAGATCGAGATCTTCGCCGAACTGCAGCCGGCCGTAGGCATGGGGCAGCGCCAAGGTGCCCTTCACATTGTTCGCCACCGCCTCACAGGCTGCGTTCGACAGATCATCGAGCGGCAGGATGACAATGTGGTTGCGCACGCCGACGCGGCCGTTTTCGCGACGCCAGCCCTGGAAGGAGGCGTTCTTGAAGTCCGCCGAGGCGCGCGCCGTCGGCAACGCGCGGGTGGTCAGCTGGTCTGGAGCGCCGCCGACGAACGGTGAAGCCTGTTCATGCATGATGGTTGTTGTCATGGGATCCTCACCAACGCTTCGTCTTCATATTGTGGGTATGGACGTGATGTCCCTTTGTGGCCGACGCGACCATGCGGCCGACGTCCTGCGCGTATTTCACCACGGTCTCGCCGTTGGCGAGGTCGACCAAGGCCACCTTGTGACCGATCGGCACATCGTCTTTGACATCGATCGTGAACGTGGTGTCGTTTTCAGTCACGACGCCGAGTGCCTTGGTGCCGGCTTTCAGGCCTTCCACGACGACGACGGCGACATTGTCTTTCGGACTGTGGGCAAGGACATGGGGGATGCCGGCCTTTTGGTCGGCGGATGCGGCGGCTTGAGCTGCCATGGTACGGACCTCCTTAGACTTCCGAGTGCTCTCAGTCTTATATAAGACAATAGATACGAGATCGTCAACCGACATGACAAGGTATTTGCGCGCAACATCGAGCCGTCAGCTTGTCGTCGGAATCCCTGCTATTTCAGGTCGCTGAGATAGTGCGTATGATCGGTGCGGCATACCGACAGACGCCACTCGGCCGGCGTTCCGTCCACGCCGACTGCAACGCGGTCGATCAGAAGCATCGGCGCCCCCACTTTCACATCCAGCAGTTTGGCCTGCTGCGCATCGGCCGCCACGGCCTTCAGGCGTTCGGTGCCGCGCGCAATCGTCACGCCATATTGCGCCGAATAGAGCGCATAGAGATTGTTGGGCAGATCCTTGTGTCGCTCGATACCGGGGAAAAGCGACCGGGGCAGCACGATGCGCTCGTGGATGCACGGAAGATCATCCAGCGAGCGCACGCGTTCGATCACGATCACTGGCGCCTTGGGGGCAACGCCGAGCCGCGCCGCAGCCACGTCGTCGGCTTTCGCGACGGCGATCGAGATCGTGCGGCTTTCGGGAAACCTGCGTTCGCCGTTGTCGGAAATCAGCCTGAAGAACTGGAACAGAATCCGCTCTTCGTCGTGGCGGGCCACGAAAGTGCCGCGTCCCTGACGGCGAACCACAAGGCTTTCGGCGCTCATCTCGTCGAGTGCCTTGCGCACCGTGCCCGGGCTAACGCCAAGCCCGGCCGCAATCTCAGGTTCGCTCGGCAACATCTGACCGGGCGACCAGCTGCCGTCGCTCAACCGCTTCACCAAAAGCTCTTTGACCTGCCGGTAGAGTGGCCGATAGCCGAGCGAAACCGTCGCCGCGCCTCCGGCCGCAACGCCCGTCTTCGGAGATTTCCTAGCCTGTTGTCGGGTGATGCTCATCTCAGATATCTTATACGTGAGTCTGCAGCCTCACAACCAAGCCCTTTCACTGGGGGCGCGACGTCAACACATCTCACCAGTCAGATCGTCACCACCGTTTCACGCCTTCGCTCAACCGCCATCTTTGCCTCAGTCAGGTCAGGCGCGCGGTCGAGCGACGCACGACAAGCTCTACAGGGAGATCGAGACGGGTGCGAACACGATCGTCACGCAATTGCGCGAGCAGACTCTCCGCAGCGAGTTCGCCGATGCGGCCTACCGGCAGATGAACCGTCGTAAGCGCCGGGAACAGATACGCCGACATATCGAGATTATCGATACCAACGATCGACAGATCTTTTGGGACAGCCAAGCCTCGCGCATGCGCCTCCTCAATGCATCCAATCGCAAGGAGATCGATACCACCGATAATGGCAGTAGGCGGCTCATCGAGGGCGAGCATCTGAGCGCATCCGGTACGACCGCCGGCCAGCGATAGCGGCTGCTCGGAGATGCACCAGTCCGGCAGAGCCAACCCCGCCTCTTTGACCGCGGCACGGATGCCAGCGAGCCGCGCCTGCTGGCGATCGTTGAAGTGCAACGCGCCAAGCACGACGCCAATCCTGCGATGACCGAGCGCGATCAGGTGCTGCGCCGCGAGGCGGCCCGCGCGCGCGTTATCGACGCTGATTGTACTGAAACGGGGCTCGCCGCACCAAGTCAGGACCACCGCCGCACTCGCGTGATCGAGCAGGTCCCAAGTGGCGGGCGGACGCTCCGCTCCAACAAGCATAATACCGTCAACTCCGCGGATGAGCAGCGTGCGCACCGCCTCGGTTTCCGCCGCAGCGCTGTAGTCATGAGAGGCGACGAGGAGCTGATAACCCTGACTCGATAGCGTCGTCTGCATCATCTGCAATGCACGGGCAAAGATCGCGCTGTCGAGCGTCGGGATAACTGCGCCGATTGTCATCGAACGGCCTGAGGCCAATGCTCGGGCTGCACCGTCAGGCACATAGCCGAGCTTGGCCGCGCTCGCTCTCACACGCGCTAGGGTGTCTGGATTAACGAGATCAGGCTGCGCGATGGCGCGCGAAACAGTTGCCGGAGATACTCCGGCGTGCCGCGCCACGTCGACCAGCTTAATCCGCGCCATTCACCCGTCCTGAAAATATTTTCACAAACAGTACAAGCAAATACCTCTAAAAACAAACCGTTTTACGGTTGACAGCCCTCGTTTGCACGGCTTCTATGAAAGCGCATTCATGGATGGAAGGAAGCTATGCGAAGTGGTGGCTCTTCACGACGGGGGGTGATTGGGGCATCGGCTCTTGCCGCAGTTGTGATGCTGTGGTTCGCGGTGACAGCATCCGGGCTAGTCGGCGCATCGCGTTTTCCGGCGCCGTCCGAGTTTTGGCATTCGTTGCTGCAGATCGTCGGGAAGGGTTATGCCGGCGCTGATCTCCTCAACCACTCAGTACATAGCCTGAAGCTGGTCGTTGCCGGCTTCTGCCTAGCCTCGGCAACCGGCGTGATCTTGGGCCTGTGGATGGGCTGGAGCCGGCGTGCTGAAGCGGCGATCAACCCCGTCTTCCTTTTGATCCGGCCGATCCCACCACTCGCCTGGATTCCCCTCGCCATTCTCTGGCTCGGCCTCGGCGACGCCGCCAAAATCATGGTGATCTGGTTCGCTGCCTTCGTGCCTGCAGTGATCAATACCTTTACCGGCGTGCGTACCATCGATCGTGGCACACTCGAGGCGGCGCGCATGTTGGGCACGCCACGCCTGCGATTCTTGCGCGAGATTCTGCTTCCCGCCGCTGCGCCAATGATCTTCACCGGCTTGCGGCTGTCGCTTCAGGCCGCATGGACAACACTGGTCGCAGCCGAACTGGTTGGCGCGCTGGTGGGCCTCGGCTTTGTCCTCAACATGGCGCAGCAGGATCTCTATCCGGGCATGATTCTTGTCGGCATGCTGACAGTTGGCGCCCTTGGCTTTGTCACCACTTGGCTGCTCGGACGCATCGAAGCAAAAGCTCTGGCCTGGAACGTGGCCGCCGAGGCCATGTCATGATCGGCGGGCCGCTATCCATGCGCGAACGGCTGGGCTTCGGTCTCGCAGGTCTTGCGGTTTTTCTGGGCCTCTGGACCGCGTTATCGGTAACAGGCCTCGTTCCGCGGCAATTTCTCCCGACGCCAATCGATGTCGCGATGCGTCTCATCCAGCTGTTGAGCGTGCCATTTGCCGGAGCAACGCTCCTGCAGCACCTCGCATCGAGCTTCGCCCGCTATCTGTTTGGCGTCGGCCTCGCGGTTGCGATCGGTGTTCCTCTCGGACTGATGATGGGATGGTTCCGGCTGCTCGACGATATTGTGTCGCCGATATTCGAAAGCCTTCGCTTCATCGCGCCAATCGCGTGGGTGCCGTTTGCCGCGTTGTGGTTCGGCACCGGGATCGGCGGGCCGACCTTGATCATCTTCGCCGGCGCCTTCCCGGCTTGCCTGATCAATACCTATCGCGGCGCGCGATTTGTCGATCCAAAGCTGATCGAGGCCGCGCGTATGCTCGGTACGGGTCATCTTCGTATGATCACTGAGATTCTGCTGCCGTCCGCTATTCCCTCGATTGTCGCCGGGTTGCGGGTCGCTGCAGGGCTTGGCTGGCAATCACTCGTCGGTGCCGAGCTGATCGTCGCCGCCGCCGGCGTCGGCTTCATGATGGTCCAGGCGCAAGCCAACGTCTCGACCACCACAGTGATGGCAGGAATGATCGCGATCGGCGTCGCCGGCCTCGTGATCGATGTGGTGTTGCGCCAAGGGGAAGCCTTGATCCGCCGCCGCAATGGCTTCTCCGCGTAACAAGGTTAGCTCATGGCTCGTATCAAGTTCGAGAACATTCAAAAGGTATTTGGACCGGCGCGTAGCGGCGTTACGGTTCTGGACGGCATCAATCTCGAAATTGCGGAGAAGGAATTCGTCGCCATCGTCGGGCCTTCCGGCTGCGGCAAGACGACGTGTTTGCGGATCGTCGCAGGCTTCGAACAGCCCAGTGCTGGATCCGTGACAGTCGACGGCCGGACCGTGACGCAGCCAGGTCCCGACCGTGCTGTCGTATTCCAGCACTTCGCGCTGTTTCCATGGAAGACGGTGCGACAGAATCTCGATCTAGGCTTGCGCAACAAGAATGTCGATGCGGCATCCCGCCAGACACTGATCGCCGACGCGCTGAAGCTGATGAATCTGGAAAGCCATGCCGACGCCTTTCCGCACCAATTGTCGGGCGGCATGCAACAGCGCGTCGCAATCGCACGCGCCTACGTGCTCGATCCTGAGGTTCTGTTGATGGACGAGCCGTTCGGCGCGCTCGACGCACAGACTCGCGTCGTCATGCAGGAAGAACTTGTCCGCCTGGCGCGGGTCAATCCCCGCACGGTGCTGTTCATCACCCACGCGGTCGAGGAAGCCGCCTATCTCGCTGACCGTGTCGTCGTAATGACGCGGCGCCCAGGCCGCATCAAGGAGATCGTCGACATCAAATCTGTCCGCGAACGCGAAGGCTGGGACAGATTCCCTCAGATCGAAGACGTCATGGATCTCGAATCCTTCATTCATCTTCGGACCCACATCTGGAAATCGCTCCGTGAAGAGAAGTCCGATTCCCGGCCGTAAGTGCCCAACAAGAGCGGTGAGACCGCCCCTTACAACAACAAACAAGTCTTGGAGGAAATCATGATTACAATATTCCGCAGAACAGCCCTCGCCATGGTGCTGATGGCGGCTGTCTCTCCAGCATCGGCTCAAACCCCGATCGGCGTCAGCTATCAGCCGTCGATATATTGGGCCTTGCCGTTTCACTATGCCACTGTGAAGGGCTGGTGGAAGCAGGTGGGTCTCGATCCCAACTTCTCGACCTTTCCCGCCGGCGCACCGCAAATCGCCGCGGCTGCAGCGAAGAGCTGGGACGTCGGCGGCACCGGCTCGGTACCTGCGGTACTCGGTGCCGTACGCTTCAACATTTTGACCATCGGCATCACCAACGACGAATCGAAGACCAATGCGATGCTGGTTCGCGGCGACAAGTACGACGCGCTGAAAGCCGATCCCAAGCTCTTGAAAGGCCAACGGCTGTTGCTCACCACGAACTCCACCGTCGATTATGCAGCACGCAAATGCCTGATCAAATTCGGGCTGATGCCGAACGACATGCAGTTTATCAATCTCGGTCAGGCTCAGATCATCACCGCCGTGACCTCCAACAATGGCGACATCGCCGGGGTCTGGGCACCCAACACCTATACGCTCGAGGAGCGTGCGAACGCGAAATATCTCTGTTCGGGTGCGGACGCAGGCGCCGTCGTTCCCGGTGCTTTGGTGGTTCGCGCCGACTATGCCAAGGAACGTCCCGACGACGTCGCTAAGTTTCTCGCGGTCTATCTGCGCGGCTGGTCCTGGGCAAAAGCCAATCCGGCGGAGGCGCGCAGCCTCGCACTCGACTTCTACAAGCATGGCGGCCTTGAGGTCACAGCCCATGCCATGGACGAAGAGTTCCGGCTGCGCCCGACTTATTCTCTCAACGAACAGCTAAATTTCATGGACCGCGCCAAGGGACCATCAACCGTGGATGGCTGGTTTGCTGACATTGGCAAATTCCTGACCGAGGTCGGAACTGTGCCGTCAAGTCCGGAGCCAAAGAGCTACATCACCGGAGAATTCCTCGCCCGCGTCGCGGCCGATCCCAAGCTCAAGGCGTTCGCCACCGAGTTCGACAAGAATTGACCATACGCGGGCCGGCCCGTCAGGCCGGCCCGCTCCACTTTCGTAACCAGTCACGAGGCCCTGCCATGTCGGTCGTCTATTTGAAGAAAGCCACCAAGACCCCCGAAACCGAAACCGACAGCGCGCGCGCTGTGGTCGTGGAGATGTTGGAGCGGATCGAGCAGGAAGGCGAGGCGGCGGTTCGCGACTATGCGCAAAAACTCGATCGCTGGTCGGGCGAGATCGTGATGGATGCGGCCGGTATCGCCGAGCGCACCAAGGACGTTCCAAAAGCGGTAAAGGAAGACATCGATTTCGCTGTCGGGCAGGTCCGCCGTTTCGCCGAGGCGCAACGCGCCTCCGTGCAGGAATTCTCGTTAGAAATCTTGCCGGGACTTCAGCTCGGCCAGAAGCTGGTCCCGATCAACACCGCCGGCTGCTACGTGCCCACCGGCCGCTACGCGCATATCGCATCCGCCTACATGTCGGTGGCGACGGCGAAGGCCGCGGGCGTCCGAACTGTGATCGCCTGTTCAGCGCCCTACAAGGGCGAAGGCATTCATCCCCATGTGCTGTATGCCATGCAGGTTGCAGGTGCCGACATCATCATGTGCCTTGGCGGCGTACAGGCTATTGCTACCATGGCCAACGGCCTGTTCACCGGACGAAAAGCCGACATCATCGTCGGCCCCGGCAACAAGTTTGTCGCCGAGGCCAAACGCATGCTGTTCGGCAAAGTCGGTATCGATGTCTTCGCAGGTCCCTCCGAAGTCGCCGTCATCGCCGACGACAGCGCAGATCCGCTGATCGTTGCAACCGACCTCGTAGGTCAAGCCGAACACGGCCATGAGAGCCCGGCCTGGCTGATCACCTCATCGCGTCGCATCGCCGATGAGGTCGCGCGTCAGGTTCCTCTGCTGATCGACCGGCTGCCCCCCACTGCGCGCGACGCTGCGACCGCAGCCTGGCGCGATTATGGCGAGGTCGTGCTATGCGACACCCGCGAGGAGATGATCGAGGTCTCCGACTCCTATGCCAGTGAACATCTCGAGGTACACTGCACTGAGCTCGACTGGTGGCACACACGCCTGACCAATTATGGCTCGCTGTTTCTCGGCGAAGAGACCAATGTCGCCTTCGGAGATAAGATCTCGGGACCGAACCATATCCTTCCGACCAAATTCGCCGCTCGTTATTCCGCCGGCCTGTCGGTGCACAAGTTTCTCAAGCCACTGACATGGCAACGCATGAACCGCGAAGCGTGCAAGGTAATCGCTCCGGTGTCGGCGCGGATCTCACGCCTCGAAGGCATGGAGGCGCATGCACGCACGAGCGACGCGCGCATGGCGAAATATGCACCGGGGTCGAACATCGATCTCGGCCAGCCGGTCGACGTCTGATGTCGTTCCGTCTCGCCCACCTGTTCGATCTGACGGGCCGCACCGCCCTCATCACTGGTGGCAATAGCGGCATCGGCTTTGCCATCGCCACGGCGCTGGGCAACGCCGGTGCGGCTCTCGTGCTAGTCGCGCGCCGGACGGCGGAACTCGACAAAGCAGCCGCCGAGCTATCCCGCAATGGCCTCAAAGCAACGGCGATTGCCGCTGATCTCGCTATAGCTGAGGATAGTGCGCGGATCGCCGACACGGCCGCGGCCAGCGGTCTGACCATCGACATTCTGGTCAACGCCGCTGGTGTCAATTTGCGACAGCCTTTTTTCGAGGTGAGCGCGGCGGCCTTTGATCTGCACATGGCCCTGCACCTGCGCGCGCCATTTCTCCTCACCCAGGCGCTGGCGCCGGCGATGGCGACGCGCGGCTGGGGGCGCATCATCAACATCGCTTCGCTGCAGAGCTGGCGCGCCTTTCCCAATTCCGCACCTTACGGAGCTGCAAAGGGCGGCATCCTCCAACTCACCCGGGCCATCGCAGAGGAGTGGTCATCCCGCGGTATCACCTGCAACGCCATCGCGCCTGGTTTCGTTCCAACACCGCTGACCGCTTCAGTATTCGACGACCCCGAGCGCGTTGCGCGACTCGCCGCACAAACGGCCATTGGACGCAACAGCCTGCCCGAGGACCTCGCGGGCGCTGCGGTGTTCTTCGCTTCGAACGCTTCAGCCTATGTTACCGGCCAGACTCTCGCCGTTGATGGCGGCTTCACTGCAAAGTAGGACAGCTCATGCGCGCCCTCGTCTATACTGGCCCGAACGCACTGGCGTTGCGCGATGTTGCCGACCCCGCACCAAAAGCTGATGAAGTGCTGGTCAAGGTCGAGGCTGTTGGCATCTGTGGATCTGACATGCATGCATACCATGGTCATGATTCTCGTCGCCCGGCGCCCCTGATCCTCGGCCATGAGGCGGCGGGCCGGATCGTCGGAGGGCCGCGCGATGGCGAGCGCGTCACCATTAACCCGCTGGTTGTCGACCCCGCCTGCCCACACGCAGTAGAAGGCCGCTGGCATCTGTCGCCGACGCGGCAGATTCTTTCGATGCCACCGAGACAGGGCGCCTTCGCCGACTACGTCTGCATCCCGGAGCGCAACGTCGAACCGATCCCCGACGCCATGCCGATAACCGAGGCCGCGCTTGCTGAGCCCATCGCGGTCGCCTGGCACGCTGTACGCCTAGGCGCCGAGCGACTGCATCTCCCCCTCGCTGCCGCGCGCATCGTCGTGCTCGGCGGCGGCGCCATTGGTGTCGCCGCCGCGCTGGTGGCGCGCAGCTTCGGCGCGATCAATCTTGGAGTGGGTGAAGTCAATGCATTGCGCCGCCGCTCCCTCGAGAACTCCGAAGGTTTCGTGACCTACGTACCCGGTTCGAACGACCAGCCCGCTGACGACAGCGTCGATCTGGTGATCGACGCTGTCGGCGCCTCCGCAACCCGCGTCGCCGCGAGCCGCATGGTGCGACCGGGAGGGGTCATCGTTCATCTAGGACTGCTGCCCGGCGTCGACGGTCTCGACGTTCGCAAGATCACGCTGCAGGAAGTCACCTTCATCGGATCTTACTGCTATACGCCGATGGATTTCCGCCACACAGTCGCGGCACTCGCAGCACGTCAACTCGGTGACCTGCGCTGGTTCGAGGAGCGCCCACTTTCGGACGGAAGCGCGGCGTTCGCGGCCATCGACCAAGGGTTGATCCCTGCCGCCAAGATTATTCTGCGGCCGTGATCGATCGCGCGATGGCGAGCTTCTCAGCCATTCTTCAGAGACTCGACGATGTTAAAGAAGCCCGCTGTAGCGGGCCTTTCTACCGCGTGGGAAGAATATTCTCTGATTTTCAGACTGGTTGGCTGGCGGCGCAGTGCTGATCGCATCGGTCTCCAAGACAATTCCCTGCCAACAGGGAATTTTACAGGGAAATTCCCTGAATCCCGGGCAGCTCCCAGCGCTTTACCGATCGCAAAGGCCATATTCTAGGGCTTTTCTGGCGAATTCGATGTGCACGGGAACAGGGATATTTTTAGCCGATATTAGGGATCACATTTACCAGAACAGGGACATTACCCGCCTCACGATTGAGGCTGCTTCGTCGAGAGGCCGAAATAGCTGCGGATCGCAGCATGGTGCCGAGATTGCCCCCGCTCAATCCGTTGACGATGGCCGTATCGGCCGCCGCCGCGACGGGTCCAATAAAGCGGAAGGACCACGGTTAAACAGATTTCCGGGGAAGGCGAGTGCCTCGCTGCCGGGCGCAAAACCTCGATCATTTCAGAGCGAAGAATTCGAGTCAGTCAGTCCCGAATTTCGCCGCGCTCCATCCGGGCTACGCTTGCTTGCTGAAAACCATTTGTGGAAGTAGCGCGTGGTGAGTATCTCCACAGCGGCTGGGATCACCCGCATGCCGATGTTCGTGTTGCCCACCGAGAGTCGTTGTGAAATCGATGCGGTGACAGAGAGGCCGGATGACGCTGCATCAATTCGTCCTCCGGGCCGAGACTGTTAGCGCAGTCATATAGCCCACACTCTTCAGGCTCCGACCTTTGTCATGACAGGCTCGTAACGAGATAATACTTCAACGATCTCAATATCCGTTGAAATCACATAGTGCTTTATATGCTTTTCGAGCATGGAGAATTCCGGCTCTACCTCAGAAATCTCTGATATCCACGGAGAGTTCTTGATTATAAAGGTCCGCCCCGGATGGCCAGACTTGGAAAATTGCTCCCATAGTGCACTTCTATATTGCTCCACTACACTCCTAAATGCGGCGACTTTCGAAAATTTCATGTTGAGACCTGGCACACGATTCCCTTCTGTAGAAGGGTCCAATGTGATGTCCAGAGACCAATCATAGTAGCGTAAATCTAACATTAGAAATTGCGCATCGGAAACGGGCGTCTCCCATCGGATACACATCCAAGGTTCAGGCATTGTTTCCACTTATTGATACCTAATTTTGATGTCCGGCCCCACCGGCTTCTGAATCTCTAAGGTAGGCCACCCACCAGAACTATTCGGCCTGACAATTGCCGTCTGCCCACCTGATAGATCTCCAACCATACCACCGCTCTGGGCAGGATTATTGATAGGCCTTATATTGTCCGGTCGCAATGCGTGGAAATCATCAACTGCGGTTTGGAATCCACCCGGACGACTATACATTTGAAGATTCGACTTGCTGCTTACGAGATCGGAATCAGCAAGGATACTATCAACTCCCGATATCGCGCGGGCGCCAGCAACTATCAGAGATCTAGCCCACGCAATGGGATTTAGCGCGATCAAAGGATAAACGCACGCCTGACCGTCGCTGAGACAGTGATTTTCATAGTCATAGCCGGGCTTGCCCATCTCATTATACAAATACCCGAACGCTCCTGTGACGGCGCCGTTGGCGAACTTACCGCCGCCGATGACGGAGCCCGTCCCGCCGAGCACGGTGTTGGCGACGAGGCGCACCTCAAAGCTCTGACCTCTGAGCGCAGACCCGGCAAACGATGGGAGCGCGCCGGAGCCGCAACTGCCGCCGGCGGCGACCGATGAGCCGCAGCCGACCAGAGCGTGGCCGGCAATATTGACCGCGTCGGCTTCGCTCCCAAAGGTGGGAATTCCGTGCGCGCCGTTAAGACCAGGATTCGCGCCTGCGAATGCGTTCGTGGCACCCCCAACGATATTGAAGGCGAAAGCGGTCGAGGCCGCCATGGCAGCGGATCGCAGCATGGTGCCGAGATTGCCTCCGCTCAAGCCGTTTACGATGGCCGCACCGGCAGCAGCCGCTACAATCGGTCCAATAAATGGAATCTGTGAAAGGATCGCGGTGACAGCGATCTGCACGATCGAACGCAAGATCGGGATCGAACCCAAGGCATTGGCGACACTGTGGAAGAAGTTCGACAACCACGAATAACCATTTGGATCCGTGAAGGCGAGCGGGTCGTTGCCAACGTAAGAATATCTGTTCCACCCTTGCGGGTTCATCGAATCGGTGACCGTCGGATCGGCACTGGTCATCCGCGCGAGTAACGGATCGTAGACGCGGCCATTAAGATGGACGAGACCACCGATCGAAAGCTCTTCCTCCCCGGTGAAGCCGCGCGTGGTCTCGCTGGCGATACTGCCAGTCACGTCGTCGGCACCATTGGGATAGCGTCGCTTGCCCCAAGCGTCGTAGGAGAGCCGCTGCACCACTGCGCCGATTTCACTGGTGATGACCGAGATCGAGCCCAGATGATCGGTGTGGAAATAGCGAGTAGTGATGGTCTCGGTGGCAGTCTGAATTACAACAGGCCAAGCCTCTAAAACACAATCCAGCGTCCGTGTTTAAAGCGATGCTGCTGACGCCAGACCCTTACTCGATCTTGATATTGGCTGCCTTCACCAATTCGGCCCAACTCTGCACGTCCTTTCGGAACTGCTGATTCCATTCGTCGGCCGTGACCGGCGGCTCGATCGGAAGCGAGCCGCCCGCGATGATTTTCTCGCTGACCCCGGGCTGCGCGAGAGCCTTGGTGAATGCTGCATTCAGCCGATCAATGACAGGCTTCGGGGTGCCGGTTGGCGCAAATGCCCCATGCCACCCGACCGTAGTGAACGGGATTCCCGCCTCCGCAAGGGTTGGCACGTCAGGCAGCGACTGGAAGCGTTTGGGTCCAGTGACCGCCAAGGCGCGAAGCTGTCCCGATTTGATATAAGGAATGGTCGAGAGCGCATCGAGAATGCCGACCGTAACGTCGCCTGCCTGAATATCGATGATGGCGCCGCCTCGATTGTAAGGAACGTGCGTCATGTTGACTTTAGCATTCAGGTTGATGCTTTCGCCGGCAAGATGCGACGGCGTGCCGGCTCCGAAGCTTGCGAAGCTGACCCTGCCGCCATTGCGCTTCGCAAGATCGACGAGATCAGCAATACTCTTCAGTGGGCCATCGGGCTTGGTCACCACCACGAGCGGAGCGATCGCAAGCCAGGCGACGCCGGTCAGATCCTTGAGCGGATCGTAGGACAACGACGCGTAGATGGACGGTGCGATCGCGAGAGCACCCGCGGTCATCAGCAACGTGTAACCGTCCTTCGGCGCGCGCGCGACAAGGTCAGCGCCGATATTGCCGCCCGCACCTGGCCTATTGTCGACAATGACGCTCTGGCCGAGATCGTCGCGCATCTTGTCAGCGACAATGCGAGCCATGATGTCTGTACCACCGCCGGCGCCCGACGCGACGACAATAGTAATCGCCTTGGTCGGGAAATGGCTTTGAGCCCATGCAACACTTGGGGTGGTGAGCATCAAGGCAGTTCCGCCTTGCAAGAGTTGTCGTCGATCAAACATCATTCTCGTCTCCTGTGCGAATAACGTCCCAAAGATGCGTCAGATTGTCAGTGTCCCGGTGGCAATCACTCCTGAAAGGCCTTTTCGCGTGTCGTCCGCACGGCCGGGAGGATCACTGCGAGCAGCAGTGCGCCAGCCATGACAAGGAGCGCCAGACTGAGCGGCCGCTGCAGGAAGACCATCGGATCGCCTTGCGAGATCAGCAGCGTGCGGCGCAGATTTTCTTCCATCATTGGCCCAAGCACAAAGCCCAGAAGTAGCGGCGCAGGCTCACAGCCGGTTCTTAGGAAGAAGTAGCCAAGCAGCCCGAACAGAGCCGTCAAACCGACCTCGAAGGCGCTGTTGTTGAGGCTGTAGACGCCGATGCAGCAGAACAGAAGGATCGCCAGAAACAACAGACGGTAAGGCACTCGCAATAATCGCACCCAGATGCCGATCATCGGCAGATTTATGATGACCAGCATGAGATTGCCGATCCACATCGACGCCACGAGACCCCAGAACAAATCGGGCTGCTTGATCATCATTTGCGGTCCCGGCTGGATACCTTGAATGATCATGGCACCGACCATCAGCGCCATGACCGGATTGGGGGGAATGCCCAAGGTCAGCAGTGGAATGAAAGAGGTTTGCGCACCGGCGTTGTTGGCGGATTCTGGGCCGGCGACGCCTTCAATGGCGCCTCGACCAAACCGCTCCGGCGTGCGCGAGATTTTCTTCTCAATAGAATAAGATGCGAAGGCCGCGAGGCCGGGACCTCCTCCAGGCAATACGCCAAGCAGCGAACCGAGCGCGGTGCCGCGAAAAATGGCAGGGAGCGCCTGCTTGAAGTCCGGCCAGGTCGGCATCAGCCCCTTGATCGGCTGATCCAACACACCCCTGTCCTCCTGTTTCGACAGGTTGTGGATGATCTCGGCAATTCCGAACAAACCAAGAGCGATGGGAACGAAGCCAATACCGTCCGATAGTTCAGGAATTCCGAATGTGAAGCGCTGCTTGCTGGTGTAAACGTCGGTGCCAACGAGACCCAGAAAGAGTCCAGCGAACATCATCGCTACAGCTTTGGTGACGCTGCCCTGTGCAAGGACAATCGCGCCGATCAGACCGAACAGCATCAGTGAAAAATATTCCGGCGCACCAAAACTTTGTGCGACTGTGGTCAACGGTCCGCTGAACGCAGCCACCAATAATGTCGCAATACAGCCCGCGATGAAGGATCCGATCGCTGCGACCGCAAGGGCAGCGCCGGCACGTCCTTGCCGCGCCATCTGATAGCCGTCGAGGCAGGTCACGATTGATGAACCTTCGCCCGGCATGTTGACGAGGATGGCTGTGGTCGAGCCGCCGTACTGCGCTCCATAGTAGATACCGGAGAGCATAATCAGGGCAGACGTCGGCGAGAGCGTAAAGGTAAAAGGTAGCAGCATCGCAATGGTCGCGACCGGACCGATGCCCGGCAGGACTCCGATCAAGGTCCCGAGCACCGCCCCCAACAGGCAGAATTCGAGATTTTGCAGCGTGACCGCGACAGCGAAGCCGTGACTGAGGTTCTGAAGCATCTCCATGGTCAGACTCCCGGCAGGATTTTCATCGTCAAGCCGAGGCCTTTGACGAAGACCAACGCTGACACCATGGCGAGAACAACGCTGAAGATCAGGGTCTCAAGCCAGCGCGTTTCCTTTGATCCCGCCGCAGCAACAATCGCCAATCCGACCGTTGCCGGAATGAGACCCGCCGCCTCGATCAACCCGGCGAAGACCAACAGGCTCACCAGGACCAGAACAAGCGGACGCATCTGCCACCGCTCCATGGGCTCGGTCGGGCGCAGGAATCCCGTCGTGACAATGATCGCGCCCATTCCGAGCAGCGCCCAACACAACAGCTTGGGGACAAAACCCGCCGCCATGCGAGCAGCGGTGCCAGAGACATAGTCGGCACCGATCCACAGCCCTGCCGCTCCAAGCAAAACGAAGAAGGCACCTGCAAACACATCCTTGTCGACGGTCATGGGGCTCCCAATCGCGGTAATATGAAAACAATTACATCATTCTATGACGCAAAATTCAAAGTCGTCAACGCCAATACTGCTATATTGATGAGCAAACATCGCTTAATATGACGACTTCATATTCATTGACATTCACACCCGCGCGCGAATATCGTCAGAAATGTAACTGATTTCATCATCATGAACTGGATTCGGTCGTGACAACGGCAGGTGTTCACAGTCTGGCTGAGGTGGCGCGGCTCGCCGGAGTATCGACCGCGACGGCTTCACGCGCGTTCAACGCACCTCACCTGTTGAGCGCCGAGACGCTCCAGCGCGTAAATAGCGCGGCCGAAAAGCTGCAATACTTCCCCGACGGCCTCGCACGCTCGCTGCGCAGTAAGCGCAGCATGGTCGTTGGCGCGATCATGCCGTCGTTGCGGCACGCCTATTTCGCCACTACCGTCGAAGGACTTCAAACCGCGGTTGCAAAGCAGGGCTATACGCTGCTGCTGGCGACCTCGAATTTCGATCCCCAGGCCGAGCTGGCGGCTGTTCGCTCCATGATCCGGCAAGGCGTCGACGGTGTCGTTCTGGTCGGAACGCAACATCACCCATCATTATTGCCGCTCCTGGCCGAACGCGCGAAGCCGTTCATGATCACATGGACGTACGATCAAACGCTTCCGTCCGTCGGCTTCGACCACCGCCGTGCCAGCCAGACAATCGCCAGCCACCTGCTGGACCTCGGCCATCGCGACATTGTCGTCGTTGTCGCGTTTCTCGCAGTCAGCGAGCGCGAACGCGAACGGCTTGCCGGTATCGAAGATGAGCTGGCGTTACGTGGCATGAGTCTCGCTCCCGAGCGCGTGATCTATGCGGGTGGCAGCGGTCTTCAGGATGGCCGCAACGCATTGCGCACCGCATTGGCGCGTTTTCCATCCGCCACGGCTGTGATTTGCGCCAACGACCTGTTGGCCGCCGGCGTTCTGATGGAATGCTCCGCCCGTGGCTTGAGCGCGCCGCAAGATATCTCCGTCACGGGATATGGCGATCTGGAGATCGCCGCTGCGATGAACCCTTCGATAACGACCGTGCGAACTCGAGCCGAGGACATGGGGCGCATCGCTGCCGAATGTCTGCTCGCCAAATTCGCAGGCCAAAACGTCCCAGATCACATTGAACTTGCCACCGAACTCATCGTTCGCGGAAGCACCGCACCGGCAAAATCATCCTAAGTTCTCAGGAGACTGTTGATGAATGTTTTCCACCCGGTAAAGCACGGCGAGCAACCCTATCTCGACAAGGTGTACGAGGTTCAGGTTACGTCCGACGTCACCTACGGGGTTGGAGGAATCGATTTTTCTCCCGAGCGTGGCGCCGCGCGCTATCGCGCTCTCAAACTTGATATCTACCAGCCGATCGCAGAAAAAAAACAACCCCGCCCGGCACTGATCATGGCATTCGGCGGCGCCTTTCATCGTGGCTCGAAGAGCCTGGAGGTGTTCGACGGCGAGAACCCGAGCACAGCGGTTGCCGAGTATTGTCGTGAATTCGCGCGTCGGGGTTACGTCTGCTTCTCAATCGACTACCGACTCATGCAGGAAGCGCCAGATCCCGGCACGACGCCGTTCCTGCTTCCGGGACAGCCGCAAAACAGCGACCGCATTAATTTCGTACGCAACATTCTCGGTTTGCCACCAAGCACCCAGCAGATGATCGCCGATACGCTCGAAGCCGCCACCGACGACATGACCAAGGCGGTGAACTTTGTCCGCAGCCAGTCGCGCACTTACAACGTTGATATCATCCGCATCGTCATCGGCGGTTTCTCGGCAGGCGCTGCGATCGCGCTCAATTCAGCTTTCGCCGAACGAGCGCCGGTGGCTGCCGTTGTGGCGCTATCGGGACGGATCGCTGGCCCGACCCTCGAGACCCATGTCGCCGGCTCGGCCGGCAACCCGGCCATGTTGATGTATTACGGCCAAAACGATCTTCCCGTCATCCTTGGAGGTATCGACGAAATGCACCAGCACATGACGAAGGCCGGCGTCGAAAACCAGTTCGTACACGTCGCAGGCCAGAACCATTTCTACCTGAGGACCGCGGCTGTCGACCGCGAGGATGGCAGCAAGACCGATGTCGAAACCCTGATGGCCGAATTTCTCTACGCGAGGCTTGACCTCGCCGATCTCGCAAAATCGGAAGCGTAGCAATACGCACCGCACACCTCATGCAAAAGAACAATAACGAGCTAGCTTCAATGACGACCCCGCAAATGACGATCGACATCCTTCAAGCCTTCGCGGACGCATGGAATCGGCATGACATCGACGCTCTCATGTCCTTCATGACCGATGATTGCGTGTTCGAATCCGGCATCGGCACCGAAGTATCCGGAACCACGTTTGAAGGCCGCGAGGCGGTACGTCGCGGCTTCATGCTGGCCTGGCAAACTGTCCCGAACGCGCGCTGGGAGAATGCCCGTCACTTTATCAGCGGCGAGCGCGGCGTTTCGGAATGGATCTTTACCGGCACAAATACCAACGGTCAGTTCATCGAAGTCAAGGGATGCGACATTTTCCAATTCCGCGGCGACAGGATCGTCAGAAAGAATTCGTTTCGCAAACAGCGCACATAATCGAGACAGATCTTCTCCCGGCGATTCATAAGGCAAGTCCAGGTCGTAACTGGCCTCCCGCCCGAAGCGCCAACTGAATTCAGGGCTGAAAGGAAGCCACCATGGCAAAGCGTGCAAGCGCTGGTTCTGCTCAATCCAAGAAGCCGAAGCAGCAGGCGGTCGCGCAACGAAGCGCTAAGACGTTGTGGTGATGCGAGCTGCGCTCCCTCCCCGTCTGATTAGCTGTCTCTGCCTCCATCACTGCCGCCACTACCGCGCGGTGGTCCATTCTCAGGTCTCTGAGGCGAGTCTCCAGAAAACGGGAATTTCCCAATAGATTGCAGGAGACTTTCGGGAATTTTCGGAAGAATTGGTGCGAACATTGGTCTCCGCAGAGACTGCCAATGCATGAAAAGCCCGCTATTGGCGGGCCTTTCTGCCTCTGAAAAATAATATTCTCTAAAAGCCGGACTGGCTGGCTGCGCGACTAGGATTCGAACTCGCCCAGTGTAGTTCGAACTAAGTCTCTGACGCGGATCTATTGAAAACGGGAATGCAAAAATCAGTCAAACTGATTGACCCACCACGTAGTGGATTATTCTCCTGTCTCTAACGCGAGACTCCGAAAAACGGGAATTATTCAATGGATAGGTGGAGACTTTCGGGAATTCTTGAGCGAAAAGTTCGAACATCGCGTCTTCAGAGACTCGACGATGTTAAAAAAGCCCGCTGTAGCGGGCCTTTCTACCGCGTGGGAAGAATATTCTCTGATTTTCAGACTGGTTGGCTGGGGAACTAGGATTCGAACCTAGACAAACAGAGTCAGAGTCTGTTGTGCTACCGTTACACCATTCCCCAATCGATCGCAGATCCGATCGCACACGTGGCGTAGCCCCGTCGCGGATCGATATCCAAATCAGCAAATCGATGTTGCGCGCTGGATATAAAGCGGGGTTGCGCTGCGGTCTACCCCTGCTGTGCACCCGCACCCGGCCAAGTCAGAAAAAGTGGTCACCTGTTATCCGAGATGCCTTGGATTGGCATCCATTAATCCAAGGTAAACAAATACTTAATGGAATCCACTAGACGATTTCGCGGCCTGAGCCGCCAAGATGAAAATACCCCTTGAACTACCTGATCTTAGCGCAACGGCAACGTCCTAGACGCTGCACCCGCCGGGGTCGGACTGCGCACGCGTGGCCCAGCGGCACCGGGAGGTTTAACAATTCCTGTAACAACCCTTTGTACAGTCGAGGAAATTCAGGCGCTAAGACAGGCGATACTTCCATATGCTGACTTCACCGCAGCCAGCGGCTCTCGGGCGCGTCATTTCGGTTCGCGGATCGCTGGCCCGCATCGGACTCATGACAACGAGCCAGATCAACGACGCGAACGTGCGTGCGACGGTCGGGCAGTTTTTCGGTATCCGGACGGCGACCACCATCATCGTCGCGATGATCACCGAGGTCAGCCGTGAAAACCTGTCACCCACCGACAATTACATCGCGATCGCGTCCGTCGACCTGCTGGGTGAGATCGCCGCAGGTCCCTCTGGCCGTTTCCAGCGCGGCGTCACCAGCTATCCGACCATCGGCGATCTCGTGGACGTACTGACCAACCAGCAATTGCGGACAGTGTACGCGCCTTCAAAGGCCGAGCAGATCAATATTGGCACGCTGCAGCAGGATCCGTCTGTCATTGCCTATGTCGATGTCGAAGACATGCTGAGCAAGCACTTCGCCGTGCTCGGCTCCACCGGCGTCGGCAAGTCGAGCGGCGTCTCCCTCCTGCTGAACGAAATCCTGCACGTGCGGCCAAACCTGCGTGTCTTCCTGCTCGACGTGCACAACGAATACGGCCGCTGCTTTGGCGACAAATCACTCGTTCTCAATCCCCGGAATCTGAAGCTGCCGTTCTGGCTTTTCAATTTCGAGGAATTCGTCGACGTGATTTTCGGCGGACGACCCGGCGTTCCGGAAGAACTCGAAGTTCTGATCGAACTCATCCCGGTCGCAAAAGCCACCTACACACAATACCAGAACACGGACCGCAGCGGCCTGAAGCGCATCGACGTCAAGACCGTCGGTTATACGGCCGATACGCCGGTGCCTTACCGGCTGGTTGATCTGATCTCCTTGATTGACGAGCGCATGGGCAAGCTGGAAAATCGCTCCTCACGCATCGTCTATCACAAGCTGATTTCACGCATCGAAACCGTCAAGAACGATCCGCGTTATTCGTTCATGTTCGAGAATGCCAACGTCGGCGGCGATACGATGGCGGAAGTGATCAGCTACCTGTTCCGCATGCCGGCGAACGGCCGGCCCATGACAGTCATGCAACTCGCCGGATTTCCCGCGGAAGTCGTGGACTCGGTGGTGTCGGTCCTTTGCCGCATGGCGTTCGATTTCGGACTGTGGAGCGACGGCGCTTCACCGATGCTGTTCGTCTGCGAGGAAGCGCACCGCTACGCGTCTGCCGATCGTGGCGTGGGTTTCGGACCGACGCGCAAGGCGGTGTCACGCATTGCCAAGGAAGGCCGCAAATACGGCGTCTATCTCGCGCTGATCACGCAGCGGCCAGCCGAACTCGACGCGACGATCATTTCCCAATGCAACACACTGTTCACGATGCGGCTTGCGAACGAACGCGACCAAGCGCTGCTGCGCTCCGCGGTTTCGGACGCCGCGGCCAATCTGCTGTCGTTCGTGCCATCGCTGGGAACGCGCGAAGTGCTGGCTTTCGGCGAAGGCGTAGCGCTGCCGACCAGGCTCCGCTTCAAGGAAGTCCCGGTGCATCAGTTGCCGCGCAGCGAAGCGACCATCGCGACGACGCCGTCGGCTCACGGCGGTCATGACATTACCTTCGTCGGCTCCGTGCTGGAGCGCTGGCGCGGCGCAACGTCCCATCGCGAAACACCGAACGATCCGGTATTCGACCGAGGCATTGCGGACCGCCCTGTTCCGCGCATGCCGGAAGCGCCGATGCTGCAACCCTCGCTCGGTCTCGATCCGGACCGCTTCTCGTTGCTGAAGAAGCCCTTGCGCTGATTGTGGGACCTTCGCAGGACTGCCGTGCACAAGCGCTCGCTTTGCGCCAGCATCGTCCTCCATTATGGTTCGCGTCAGACACCCTGACTGTATCGGACCATCAGCATGACCACGCCTCCCATCAGCCGCTTTCCCGTTCCCGCGCTGAATTCGCTGCCGGATGACATCCGCACACGAATCCTCGGTGTGCAGGAAAAATCCGGCTTTGTGCCGAACGTGTTCCTCGCCCTGGCCTATCGGCCGGATGAGTTCCGGGCGTTCTTCGCCTACAACGATGCATTGATGGAAAAGGACGGCGGGCTGACGAAGGCCGAGCGTGAAATGATCGTGGTCGCTACCAGCGCGGCCAATCAGTGCCACTACTGTGTGATTTCGCATGGCGCCGTGCTGCGCATTCGCGCCAAGAATCCGTTGATCGCGGACCAGATCGCCAACAACTATCGCAAGGCGGACATCACCCCGCGGGAGCGCGCGATGCTCGATTTCGCGGTCAAGGTCTGCCTGGAATCGCAGAAGACATCGGCGCAGGATTTCGAGGTGTTACGCGGCCACGGTTTCACTGACGACGACATCTGGGACATCGCCGCAATCGCAGCCTTCTTCGCCCTGTCCAATCGCATGGCAAGCGTTACCGACATGCGCCCGAACGACGAATTCTATATGATGGGCCGCGTACCGAAGTCATAGTTCCCGGTCCCGAGAGGGTTTCGAAGTGCTCGAATGGTGGGACATCGTTCTGCGGCTGGGCGTCGCCACGCTGGCGTCGGGCGCGATCGGCCTCAATCGCGATCTGCACGGCAAGCCGATTGGCTTGCGCACGCTGGGCATGGTCGGCCTTGCTACCTCCCTCGTCGTCCTGATCGCCAATCCGGCGGCGGTCGAGGCCGGCCAGCTATCTGACGCAACCAGCCGGGTGGTCCAGGGTATTCTCACCGGCATCGGCTTTCTGGGCGCCGGTGTGATCGTTCACGGCGACCAGCACAAGGTGAAGGGGCTCACGAGCGCTGCCTGCGTCTGGTTCACTGCTTGCATCGGCGTCGTTTGCGGTCTCGGACACTGGAGACTGGTCGGCATCGCACTTGGTATTGCCCTCCTATTGCTGACGCTAGGCGGCCCGCTGGAGCGCGCGGTCCATCGTCTTTTCGGCGGAAGGTCATCGGATGATACACTGCCAGATTGAAGCCTGAGTCCAAGTCCGCTTTCCAGTACCTAGTCGTCGGCCGCGGGGCCGCACCAGCCGGGCAAATAGATCGCGTCCTTGCTCTTGCCGAACGACAGCGCCTGTTCGATGGCTTTGTCAAAATCACTGTCGACCGCCTTGCGTGACATGCGCCGGCGCAGAAAATCCGCCCACAGGAATTCGCTGAATGGCGTCGTGTCCTTGGCAAAACCTCCGGCGCGACGCAATTCTCCCGCAAGACTCCGGAACGGATCGTCCTTCAGACCGGTGACATCTTTCGGCAGATCGTCGTAGTGGCGACGCTCGCCCTTGGCATCATAGGGATAGACCCAGCGATGATTGTCGAGGACGACCCAGAATGCCTTTCGGTCGACCATGGTCAAATCTGCCACGACCGACACCAGCACATGCTTCTCACCTTCGTCATGTAGCGCGCGCGCCAGATGATGATGATCGATCACGTAGTTCTTCTTATCCGGACCAACCACGACGGGAATCATGTGCCTGCCGAGCAGTTCGGCGCGCTTTTTTTCCTTGTGCTCACGCCAGCGTTTGCGCTTTTCCTTGACCTCTCTGATGCCGACAGTCATCTGCGTCGGACGCAACGACAGGATTGAAACGGGTGTCAGGACGGGTTCACGCTTGTTGGCCATGATCGCGAGGCTCCAGTGGACAGATTGCGGCAATTTACCTAAACCGCGGAAAAGCGATGCCGCCTGTCACATCACTTTCAAGGCATTGCGCGGCATCGTGCACTGCACACGGCAGCGCTAATATCTGGGCGGTGGTTCCCACCTATCCTTTTCAACATCACAGGAATACCTTCTTTTTCGGCGACACATTTGTCCGGCGGACTAATATGCTCGTGCTGATTTGGAACCGCTTTTCATGAATGACGGCGAACACCGCGTTCTCAAATTCCGTCCGCGGACGCACACCCGACCGCCGGCGGCCGGGCCATCCGGCAATCTGGCACCCGACCTGTCCCGATTCGAGCGCGAGGGCGAAAGCCCGGACGAGTATCGCCACCGGATGATTACGAACGTCGCCGCGATCGCGTTTACAGCCGCATTGACAGGCATCGGGATCTGGCTTGCGATGACCCTCGCCGATCTCCGCAACACTCAGGATTGCGTGCTGATGGGCCGGCGGGACTGCGCCCATATTTCGGCTCAGACGACCGACTCGGTTCGGCATAATTAGCCTCCCCGACCGGCCTGCTTTCCACCTTGCTGTGCCATTGAACTCGGGGCATCGCTCCGATATACGAGGATTCAACCCGTCCCGAGGGGATTGCGGCAGCCCTGCTACATGCCTGCGTCCCACGCCAAGAAATGGCATTTATCTCAAAAATCTCAAAGGTTTAGCATGTCGTCTACATTCGATCAGGTCGCCACGATCATTGCGGAAACGTGCGACATCCCGCGCGACACGATCACCCCGGAAAGCCACGCCATCGACGATCTGGGCATCGACAGCCTCGACTTTCTCGACATCGCGTTTGCGATCGACAAGGCGTTCGGCATCAAGCTGCCGCTGGAGAAGTGGACGCAGGAGGTCAACGACGGCAAGGCCACGACCGAGCAATACTTTGTCCTGAAGAACCTCAGCGCGCGCATCGACGAATTGGTCGCCGCCAAGGGCGCCTGACGCCCGCCATGCATCTCGAATATTTCCACCTGATTGACCGCATCACCGATCTCGACGTCGGGAAGCGGTCGATTACGGTCGAGGCTCAGGTCCCACAGACCAGCACCATCTTCGAGGGGCACTTCCCCGGCTATCCGCTGATGCCGGGCGTGCTTCTCATCGAGGCCATGGCGCAGACCTCAGGCTGGCTTCTGATCGCGCTTCTGAAGTTCGAGCGGATGCCGTTTCTGGCAGGCGTCAAGGAGGCCAAGATGCGGGACTTCGTGACGCCGGGCGAATTGCTGACCATCAATGCGAGCCTCGTGCATGACGGCTCCGGCTTCGCTATCACCGAGGCCAAGATTCGTGCGGGCGGCAAATTGAAGTGCAACGCGACGCTCACCTTCCGTCACACGCCATTTCCGAATCCGGATTTGCGCGGACACATGGAAACGATGGCGAAGCGTATTGGCTTTCCTCAACAGGCAATCGCTCATGGCTGAGACCCCTTCATTGACCGACGCGCCGCGCGAAGCCTGGATCACGGGCATCGGCCTTGCCACGTCGCTCGGCGAGGGTCTCGACGCGCACTGGGACGCGCTGAACAGCAAGACAATCAACGTCGACGAGACGACATTCGCGCCCTACGTCGTTCACCCGATGACGAAGTTGAACTTCGACGCGCAGATTCCCAAGAAGGGTGATCAGCGCCAGATGGAAGCGTGGCAACGTATCGGCGCTTATGCCGCCGGCCTCGCGCTCGATTCCGCAGGCATCAAGGGCAATAGCGAAATCCTCTCACGTACCGATATGATCGTTGCCGCAGGCGGCGGCGAACGTGATCTCGCCGTCGACTCAGCAATCGTCAATGCGAACATTCAGGGTAACGCCGAACCGGGTCTCCTCAACGAACGGCTGATGAACGACCTGCGCCCCACCCTGTTTCTGGCGCAACTCTCAAACCTGCTCGCCGGCAACGTCTCTATCGTCCACGGCGTCACCGGATCGTCGCGGACCTTCATGGGCGAGGAAGCAGCCGGAGTGGATGCCGCGCGCATCGCGCTGGCGCGCATCGCCTCCGGACAGAGCGACATTGCCCTCATCGGCGCTGCGCAGAACAGCGAGCGCAAGGAAATGCTGATGCTCTATGAGTTCGGCGATTTCAATCTCAAGAAAAAATTCCTGCCGGTCTGGGAGCGCGATAACGGATTCGCACTCGGTGCGGGCGGCGTGTTTCTCGTCATCGAGTCCAAGGAACATGCCCTGGCGCGCGGCGCCAAGCCCTATGCGAAGCTCACGAAAGTTGTTGCCGATCATGCCCGGCGTAAGGCTTCCGGCGAGGTGACTGCGGCGCTCGACGGTCTGTGGTCGGAAATCGGAACGATCGGTCCTGACAGCGCGATCATTACCGGAGCGACCGGCGCTGCGCCCGTCACGGCCGAGGAGCGCAAATTTCTCGAAAAGCATCGCGATATACCCGCGCGCGCCACGGGTACGGCCTTCGGCCACGTCATGGAGGCGCAGTTCCCTCTCGGCCTCGCCCTTGCGGCCTTATCGATTTCGCGCGGAGCACTGTTTCCGCCGAACGATAAAACCGGTGTCGAGATTGAAATGGAGAAGTCGCCATCCCAGATTGTCGTGATTGGGGCCGGTCACTGGCGCGGCGAAGGCATGGCGCTGGTCGAGGCTGTTTAGGCGGGGAGCACGATGACATCGACTCGCGATAAATTCGGACGGCCGACTGTCGTCGTTACCGGCATGGGCGTCGTCACCTCGCTCGGGGCGGGCAAATCCGACAACTGGGCCAAGCTCACAGCTGGCGAGTCCGGCATCCGGACCATCACACGTTTCCCGACCAACGGCCTCAAGACCACGATGGCCGGCACAATCGACTTCATCCGGGTCGAACCGTTCTCATCCACGACGCTGTCCGAGCGTCTCGCAGACGTCGCCACCGAAGAAGCGGTCGCACAGGCAGGCATCGGCACCAAGGGTGACTTTCCGGGCCCGCTGTTTCTGGCAGTCGCGCCGATCGAACTGGAATGGGAGCCGCGGCAGGACATTGCCCGCGCGACCGGCATGACATCCGGCATCGATTACGACGCACTTCTCGATGCCAGCGGCAAGGGCCGCTTCATCGATCTGCACCGCCGATTCCTCTTTGGCTCGGTCGCCGATCATCTGGCTGACACCTTCGGCACCAAAGGCTCCCCGATCTCGCTGTCGACCGCATGCGCGTCCGGCGCCACTGCGATCCAGTTGGGCGTCGAAGCAATCCGCCGCGGCGAAACCGATGCCGCGCTGTGCGTGGCGACGGATGGCTCGGTCAATGCCGAAGCGCTGGTCCGGTTCTCGCTGCTGTCCGCCTTGTCCACGCACAACGATCCGCCGCATGCTGCGGTACGTCCCTTCTCCAAGAACCGCGACGGCTTCGTGATGGCTGAAGGCGCCGGTGCATTGGTGCTCGAGAGCCTGGAAGCAGCCACCGCGCGCGGCGCGAAAATTCTTGGCGTCGTCGCCGGCTGCGGCGAACTCGCCGACTCATTCCACCGCACGCGCTCGAGCCCCGACGGCAAGCCGATCGTCGGATGCGTGAAAAATGCCCTGTCGGATGCCGGCATGAGCACCGAGCAGATCGACTACATCAACGCCCACGGCACCGGGACGCCCGAGAACGACAAGATGGAGTATCTCGGCATCTCGATGGTGTTCGGCGAACGCGCCAATCAGATTCCGGTGTCGTCCAACAAATCCATGGTCGGGCACACGCTCTCGGCGGCCGGCGCGGTGGAAGCTGTATTTTCGCTGCTGACGCTGGAACATCAGCGCATCCCGCCGACGATCAATTACGACGTCCCCGACCCAGCTATCCCGTTCGACGTGGTGCCAAACAAGGCCCGCGACGCACGGGTGAACGCGGTGATGTCGAATTCCTTCGGCTTTGGCGGCCAGAACGCATCCTTGATTCTGACCCGCGAGCCTATCTGACGGCCCGGCCGGTGGTTGACGCCATCGGCTGAACCGGCGATACGCAGCCCAACAGTCCCTAACCTTTCGCACCGGAGACGCGATACTATGCGTGCGCTCAGTCTTGTTGCAGACCGCCAGCTCGTGGTCGCGGATACCCCGCCTCCCCCGCCGCCTGGCGCGGGCGAGGTGCAGATTCGCGTCAAGGCCGTCGCGCTCAATCATATCGACGTCTGGGGTTATCGCGGCATGGCCTTCGCCAAGCGCAAGCTCCCCCTCGTGGTCGGCGCTGAAGCGTCCGGCGAAATCGCCGCCATCGGTAACGGCGTGACCCGCTTCAAGCCGGGCCAGAAGGTCGTGATGTACGGCGCGCTGACCTGCGGAGTTTGCCCCGCATGCCAGGCGGGCCGCGACAACCTCTGCGAAAACGTCGCCGGCATCATGGGCTTCCATGTCGACGGCTTCGCGCGGGAGTTGATGAACCTCAATGAGCGGCTCGTCATCCCGGTGCCGGACGGCGTCTCGGATCGCGAAGCTGCCTGCGCACCGATCGCATTCTCCACCGTTCAGCACATGCTGTTCGACAACGCCAAGCTGCTGCCCGGAGAGTCCGTCCTGGTGCATGCCGGGGGCTCCGGCATCGGCACGGTAGCGATCATGATGGCCAAGGCCATCGGCTGCACGGTCATCACCACAGTCGGCGACGATTCCAAGATCGAGGGCGTGAAGGCGCTCGGCGCCGATCATGTCATCAACTATCGCAAGGATCGCTTCGAGCACGAGACCCGCAAGATCACCAAGAAGAAGGGTGTCGATGTCGTATTCGAGCACGTCGGCGCGGACACCTTCAACGGCTCGCTGCTGGTCCTGAAGCGCGGCGGGCGGCTGGTTACCTGCGGCTCGACCTCAGGCCCGACCACGACGATCAACCTGATGCAACTGTTCCAACAGCAGTATCGCATCTTCGGGTCGTTCGGAGCGACCATGCGCAACATCGCCGAGAGCCTCGACAAGATGGCGGGCGGCATGAAGCCAGTGATCGACACCGAAGTGCCGATCGACGATGTCGCCTCGGCGCTCAAGCGCATGGAAAGCCGTCAGGTATTCGGCAAGATCGTCGTCACATTCTGATGCGTCGCCTGTTCCTCCGCACGAAGGCTGTTCTGCGCGACGCGCTCAAGCCTGTGACGGGGGCTATTCTCGGCACCATTGCGGTCGGTCTCTTGCGCGGCACCCGCTATTTCGATCCTGACCGCACCGCGAATTTCTTTGCGTCGGTGACACGCGCCGTCGGCCCCTGGCTGCCCGAACACAAGATCGGCCGCTCCAACCTGACCGCCGCATTCCCCGAGAAATCACCCGCTGAGATCGATACTATTCTCATGGGCGTGTGGGATAATCTCGGACGCGTCGGATCCGAGTTCGCGCATCTCGACCACATCTGGAATCTCGATCCGGACAATCCCGAAAATGGACGCATCGATTTCGCACCAAGTACGCTGGAAAGATTCCTTGCGCTGCGCGATGACGGCAAGGGCGCATTGGTCTTTGCAAGCCACTTGGCTAACTGGGAATTGCCCGCCCTCTCCGCTCCGGCCTATGGCCTCGAGTCGGCTGTGCTGTTTCGGCGGCCAAACATCGCCGCTGTCGATCGCGCCATTCAGGACATCCGCTCCGTCAACATGGGCACGATGATCGCGACCACGCATGACGCGCCGCTGCGGCTGGCGCAGGCACTGCAGAAGGGCGTGCATGTCGGCATGCTGGTCGATCAGCATTTCACCCGGGGCGTGGACGTGACATTTTTCGGCCGCCCCGCGAAAGGCAATCCGCTACTCGCCCGCCTTGCCCGGCAGGTGGAATGCCCGATCCACGGCGTGCGGGTCATCCGGTTACCGAACCATCGTTTCCGCATCGATCTATCGGACGAAGTGAAGCCGGTGCGCGACGCCGACGGCAAGATCGACGTGCAAGGCACGACACAGGCGATCAATACCGTGATCGAAGGATGGGTTCGCGAGCATCCCGAGCAATGGCTGTGGCTGCACCGCCGTTGGCGGTGAGCCCCCTTCTCAACGCCCCGTCTTTACCCGCGTCCAGAGCCTATTGATGATGCGCTGGGTGGCCGGATCGCGCGCGGTGATGACAAACAGACGATTCAGCGACGCCTCGTCGGGATAAACCGTCTTGTCGTTGAAGATTTTCGGGTCGATCAGCTTCTGGCTGGCGAGATTTCCGTTCGCATAGGACAGGAAATCCGAGTTCTTCGCGGCAACGTCAGGCCGATAGAGATAGTTGATCAGTTCGTAGGCCTCGGAGACGTTCTGCGCATCTGCCGGGATGGCAAAATTGTCGAAGAACATCTGCGCGCCCTCCTTCGGGATCGCGTAACCGATCTCTACACCGTTCTTGGCTTCCGCAGCGCGGCTCTGCGCCTGCTTGATGTCGCCCGACCAGCCGACCACGAAACAGATTTCGCCGGTGGCCAGTGCGCTCAGATATTCGGATGAATGAAACTTGCGTACATAGGGCCGCACCTTGCTGACGAGATCGGCGGCCTTGTCCAGATCGGCCTGCTTCGTCGAGTTGGGATTGAGGCCGAGATAGTTCAGCGCCGCGGGGAGAATATCGTCAGCGGAGTCCAACATGTGGATTCCGCAATCCTTGAACTTGGCGAGGTTCTCTGGCTTGAACACGATGTCCCAGGACTCAATTTTCGCATCTGCGCCAAGAATTTCCTGCACCTTCTTGACGTTGTAACCGATGCCCGTGGTGCCCCACATGTAGTTGGCGGCAAAGGCGTTGCCGGGGTCGTAAACTGCGAGGCGCTTGGTCACCTCAGGCCACGCGTTGGCGAGATTGGGCAACTTCGACTTGTCGAGTTTCTGAAAGATGTTCGCCGCGATCTGGCGTTGCAGGAAATACGCCGTCGGCACCACGACATCGTAACCGGATTTGCCAGCCAGCAGCCGCGTCTCGAGCGTCTCGTTGGCATCGAACGTATCGTACGTGACCTTAATGCCGGTTTCCTTGGTGAACTGTTCGAGAACGCCGGGCGCCATATAGTTCGACCAGTTGTAGAAATTCACGCTGCGCTGCTGCGCCTGCGCCTGCATTCCCGTCGCCAGCAGACCCGTAACGATGGCGGCGAACTGGATGACTCTCGTCAAGATGGTGCGCATGGATCGTCTCGTGTCTCAGCCGTGGAGTACGTTTGACAACCGCTCCAGCGCGGAGTCGAGCGTCGCATCCTGCTTTGAAAAACAGAATCTCACGACAGATGTAACGTGGTTTTCTTCGTAGAAGGCCGACACGGGAATGGCGGCGACCTTATGCTCGTGTACGATGCGCTTGCAGAAGGCCACGTCGCTTTCATTCAATCCAAGCGGCGCAAGATCGACATTGAGAAAGTAGGTGCCTTGCGATTGCAGCACCGGAAAACCGAGGCGCGAGAGTCCATTGCTCAGACGATCGCGACTGCGCGCAAGATTTGCCCGCGCCTGCAAGAAGTATTCGTCAGACTTGCCGAGCCCATAAGCCACCGCGACCTGAAGGTTTGGTGCGGTCGTGAACGTGATAAACTGATGCGCCTTCGCCAGCACACGCAGGATATGCGGCGCCGCGCAGACGAAGCCAATCTTCCAGCCGGTCAACCCGAACATTTTTCCAGCAGAACCGATCTTCACCGTGCGGTCGCGCATGCCCGGAATCGAAATCAACGGAATATGCTTACGGCCGTCGAACACGACGTGCTCCCAGACCTCATCGCAAATAGCGATCAGATTGAATTCCTGACAAATCCGCCCGAGCATCTCGAGCTCCTCACGCGGATAGACCACAGCGGCCGGATTGAGCGGATTGTTGAGGATGACGTAACGTGTCTTGGGCGTGATCGCGGCGCGGATCGCTTCTTCCGGCAAGCGCCAGTGCGGCGGTTCCAGGCGCAGGAACTTGGGAATGCCCCCGGCCAGCCGGATGATCGGCACATAGGAATCGTACATCGGCTGGAAGACCAGCACCTCGTCTCCGGGCTCGACCAGACCGAGGATTGATCCTGTGAGTGCTTCGGTGGCGCCCGAGGTGACCATCACCTCGCTCATCGGATCGAGCTGTACGCCGTGCCAGTGGCCATAGTGGGTGGCGATGGCCTGACGCAGTTCCGGAATGCCCATCATCGATGGGTATTGATTATAGCCGTTCAGAACGGCATCGGCGGCCTTCTCCCGGATGTCGAGCGGCCCCGGATCGTCGGGAAAACCCTGCCCGAGATTGATCGCGTTGAGATCGCGCGCTGCCTGCGACATGACGTCGAAAATGGTATTCGGCAGGTTCGCGAAAATCTTGTTCATGAGAAAATCAGCCGCCGGTTTTGGACGGCAGACCGGCAGCCTTCCACGCCAGCATGCCACCGGCGAGGTGCGAGTCGTAGGGCTTGCCGGCGGCCTGCGCGGCCAGCGACGCCGTGACCGAACGCTTGCCGGAACGGCAGGCAAAGACCACCGTCTTGCCCTGCGGGTCTGGAATTTCCTCCGGATCGAAGGTCGAGAGCGGCACCACCACCGCGTCCGGATAAGCTTCAACCGCGACTTCATTCGGCTCGCGCACGTCGACCAACAGATAGCGCCCTTGCGCAATGCCAGCGGCAACCTCTTCCGCCGTCAAATCGTGAACTTTCTGATCCTGCGACACATCAACCTCCACTGGGCGTGATCCCGGCACCGGTTTTCGGAAAAATCGCACCCAAGATATTAAGCACAAAACGGCGCACAACCTCCCTTTTTACAAAGAGAAAATCAAGCACCGCCAGCGAATGACAGGGCTCAAATCGTGATCTGGGTGCCAACTTCCACGACGCGGCCGGTCGGGATCTGGAAATAATCCGTGGCGTCGTTGGCTGAGCGGCTCAGCGAGATGAACAGGTGGTCCTGCCAGCGCGGCATTCCCGAATGGGCCGCGGGCTTCAAGGCGCGGCGCGACAGGAAGAACGATGTGGACATGATGTCGAACTGCCAACCGAACTTGCGCGCGATCGCCAGCGCCTTCGGCACGTTGGGCGATTCCATGAAACCGAACTTCAATGTGACTCGCGCAAAGCCCTCGGAGATTTCCTCAAGCCGAACCCGCTCCGCAGGATCGATCCGCGGCGTCTGCATCGTTTCGATGGTGAGAATGACATTCTTCTGATGCAGCACCTTGTAGTGTTTCAGACTGTGCATCAGCGCCGTCGGAGCAAAATCCGGATTGCTGGTGAAGAAAACAGCGGTGCCCGGCACGCGTTGCGGCGGCTTCTTCTCCAGCATCGCGATGAGATCAATCAGCGGGATTTCCTGCCGGTGCGATTTCTCATAGAGCAGCCGGCTGCCGCGCCGCCACGTGTACATCAGCAGCATGGTAATGCTGCCCAGCAAAAGCGGGACCCAGCCACCTTCGAAGACCTTGAGCAGATTTGCCGACAGAAACGTCAGGTCGAGGGCAAGGAAAGGTGCAATCAAAGCCGCCGCCGCGAGCGGGTGCCACTTCCAGACCTTCCAGATCACCACGAAGCCCATCATCGCAGTCACCACCATCGTGCCGGTGACCGAGATGCCATAGGCCGAGGCCAGAGCGCTCGATGACCGGAACATCACCACCAGCATCAGGACAATGACGAGCAGCAGCGTGTTCACGCGCGGGATGTAGATCTGCCCGGAATGAGCTTCCGACGTATGCCTGATCTCGAACCGAGGCATCAGACCGAGCTGAATCGCCTGCCGGGTCAACGAATAGGCGCCTGTGATGACGGCCTGGCTCGCGATCACAGTCGCGACCGTCGCGAGCACGACCATCGGAACCAGCGCCCATTCGGGAAACATCAGGAAGAATGGATTCTCGATCGTCTCCGGGCTGCCGATAACCAGCGCCCCCTGCCCGAGATAATTCAGCGCCAGCGACGGCAGCACCAGAAACAGCCACGCGGTCTGGATCGGACGTTTGCCGAAATGACCGAGATCGGCATAGAGCGCTTCCGCACCGGTCACGGCGAGAAAAACCGCACCCAGCGTCACCAGACCGATGATGCCGTGATGAAGCAGGAATGAAACCGCGTAAACCGGATTGAATGCGAGCAGCACAGCGGGCTGCTTTGCGATCAATGGAACGGCCGCCACCGCGATGACGGCAAACCAGAGACACATGATCGGGCCGAAGAATGCGGCGACGCGGGCCGTGCCGCGCGATTGGACCGCAAACAGCGCGATAAGAATGACAACCGTGATGGGGACGACATAGTGGTCGAGCGCAGACGTGGCGAGCTTGATGCCTTCGACCGCAGACAACACCGATAGCGCCGGCGTGATGACTGCATCGCCGTAGAAAAGCGCGCCGCTGATAATGCCGAGTAAGACAATCATGCCGCCGCTGGTGCCCAGCGCGCGCTGCGCCAGCGCCATCAATGCAAGCGTTCCGCCTTCGCCGTTGTTATCGGCGCGTAGCAGGATCACGACGTATTTAAGCGTCACCACGATGATCAGCGCCCACAGGATCAGCGACAGCACACCGAGCACGGCCGGCGTGTTGGCCGTCGCGGCCGTGGCGCCTGCAGCGGTCGCCGCTTCGCGAAATGCATAGAGCGGGCTGGTGCCGATGTCGCCGTAGACCACACCGATGCTGCCGAGCATCAGCGCCTTGAAGGACGCGGTGGAATGGGTCTCGCCATGGCCGTTTGCCGCCGGCGCTTCCGCAGCGGCGATCGCCGTATCTGTTGTCATGGGACGAAATGCCTCAAACGCTCACGGCAGACGCAAGATTCTATAGCCCAAATACGGACCGGACGCATCGGGGCCAAATCCGGCGCGCCTCTACGGATATACCAGCCAACACATTTTTCAAGTGAATTCAGATAGTTACCTGTGTGCCGACTTCCACCACGCGTCCGGTGGGTATCTGGAAATAGTCGGTGGCGTCGTTGGCCGACCTGCTCATAGCGATGAAGAGATGGTCCTGCCAGCGCGGCATACCCGATTGCGCCGCTGGCTTTAGCGAACGACGCGAAACGAAGAATGACGTCGACATGATATCGAACTGCCAACCGAGCTTGCGCGCGATCGCCAGCGCCTTCGGCACGTTCGGTGATTCCATGAAACCGAACGTCAGCCGCACCGTCGAAAACTTGTCGCTGATGTTTTCCATGCGCACCCGGTCGGCGATATCGACGCGCGGTGTCTCGGCCGTATGGATGGTGAGGATCACGTTGTGTTCGTGAAGGACCTTGTTGTGCTTGAGATTGTGCAGCAACGCGGTGGGAACGTATTCGGGATCACTGGTGAGAAATACAGCGGTACCCTTCACAATGTGCGGCGGCCGCTTTTCAAGACTCTTGATAAGCTCGACCAGCGGCACTTCGGTGCGCCGGGTCTTGTTGGTGAGAATCGCGGCACCGCGGCGCCACGTCCAGACCAGACCAGCCATCAGAATCCCGAACAGCACCGGCACCCAGGCTCCTTGAAGGAGCTTCAGAAGATTGGCGGTCAGGAACGTCAGATCGACGATCACCAGAGGGATGATCAGCGCGGCCGCAGTTGCGGCGCGCCAGTTCCAGAGCTTCCAGATCACGACGAAGCACATGAGTCCGTCGCAAACCATGGTGGTGGACACTGCGATGCCGTAAGCCGACGCCAGATTGCTTGACGTGCGGAACAGGCCGACGAGCAGCAGAACACCGATCAGCAGCAGCACATTGACCCGCGGCAGATAGATTTGCCCGGCGTGACTCTCGGAGGTGTAGCGAACCTCGAACCGGGGCAGCAGTCCGAGCTGAATGGCCTGACGCACCAGCGAGAATGCGCCAGTGATGACCGCCTGGCTGGCGATCACCGTCGCTGCCGTTGCAAGGCAGATCAAGGGCACCAGCATGCTGTCCGGCACCATGCGGTAGAACGGATTTTCGATGGCTTCGGGATGCGACAGGACCAAAGCGCCCTGCCCGAAATAATTCAACAGCAAGCACGGCAGCACAAAATAGAACCACGCCGCCTGGATCGGCTTGCGTCCGAAATGACCGAGATCGGCGTACAGCGCCTCACCGCCGGTCACGGCCAGAAACACCGCCCCCAGAATCACAAGCCCGATCACACCGTGCGTCAGCAAGAACTGGATGGCGAATATGGGATTGATTGCATGCACGATGCCGGGATCGTCGCTGATGTGCATCAATCCCATGACGCCGAGCGTCAGAAACCAGGCGATCATGACGGGGCCGAAGGCACTCGCGACCAGCGCCGTTCCGTGGCTCTGCACGGCGAACAGACAGACGAGGATCACAATCGCCAGCGGGACGACATAGTGCTCGAGCGCAGGAGCTGCGATCTTCAGACCTTCGACTGCAGAGAGCACCGAAATGGCCGGTGTAATCATCGCATCGCCGAGGAACATCGAGCCGCCGATCACGCCAAGCGCCAGCAGAAGCCAGCTACGCCGCCCCAGCGCCCGCTGCCCGAGGGCCATCAGCGACAACGTCCCGCCTTCGCCGTTATTATCGGCGCGCAGCAGCAACAACACGTACTTGATGGTGACGACGACGATCAGTGACCACAGGATCAGCGACAAGACGCCGAGCACGATCTCTCGCGAGACGGGCCCGCCATGGGTGGCGTTATGGACAGCTTCGCGAAAGGCATACAGCGGCGACGTCCCGATATCGCCGAAGACCACTCCGATACTTCCAAGTGTGAGGGCCCAAAAGCCCGTCCTTACCGGCACCTCTTGGGGCGTATCGGCAGATGTATCGCTGGCAGCCATGATCGAGGGAACGCCCTGACGGTGTCTTTGATCCCGGCACGCCCGGTAATCGCTTTCGAGTGGCGCTTCTTATATCACTGCCGCGTGATGTCCACTGCGGAGCCCAATTGGAACCGCAGAAACATACTTGTGATAAGGTATTATAATACTTTAGTCGTCAAGGCTTGAGATTCGGAGGCAGCGGCGGGTCCTCCCTCATCAATGTGATGGTCACGCGCCGGTTTGCGGCCAGCGATGGATCGTCCGGGAACAGCGGCTGAGTGTCGGCCTTGCCCGCAACGGACGCGATATGCGAGGTCGGCAGGCCCTCCTGTTCGAGGATCTGGCGCACGACGTTGGCTCGGTCGGCCGACAGATCGAAGCCGCCATAGCCGGAACGCGACGGCACGAAATCGGCTGAGGTGTGCCCAACGATGGCAACTGGCAGCGGCGTCGCCTTGAGCGGACCTGCAAGCTTCTGGATCAACCGGCGGGTTCGCTCCAGCGGCTGCTTGGAGCCGTCGGCAAACATCGAGCGGCCATCCTGATCGACAATCTCGAGGTTGAGGCCCTGCTTGGTTTCCTCGAACATGATGTGCTTGGACAATTCGGAAATTTCCGGCAGATCCTGCAGCGCCTGACGCAGCGAGGCGGAGGCGAGCGCAAACTCACGATCGGTCTTCATCCGCGCACCGGCCGTCTTGTTCTTGTCTTCCTGATCGGGCGTCGGAGTGTTGGACGCCTCCTCGGGCGGAATGTGAGCCACGTTCCGCATCTTGGGACGCGTCGGCAGACCGTCAGACTCAATGAGACCCGAGAAGCGCGAAGCGTTCTGAACGCCGAAGGCATCGCGCATCGAACCAGCGACGATTTTCAGCTTCTGCTGATCTTGGGTTGAGAACGCCACCAGCATCACGAAGAAGCTCATCATGAGCGCCATGAGATCGGCGAAGGTCACGAACCAGCCGTGACCTCCTGCGTGCGCCCCACCCTTTTTCTTCTTGGCCATGAACTGTGCCGCCCTACATCAAACGCGAAAGATCAAGCCGGAACCGGCTCGCCCTCTTCATGGCGGTGCTTTTCGGGCAGGTAAGCCAGCAGCATCTCGCGAACGAGCGTTGGCGACTTGGCGTCACGGATCATCAAGATGCCGTCGATGATCAGAGTACGATTGGTATCCTCGTCAGTCAGTTTGACATGCAGCTTGTCGGCGATCGGAAGACAAAACAGGTTAGCGACCAGAGCACCGTAAAGCGTCGCCAGCAACGAAATCGCCATGAACGGACCGAGCTTCGACGGATCGGACATGTTGGAGAACATTTGCACCATGCCGATCAAGGTGCCGACCATGCCGAAGGCCGGTGCGCAATCGCCAATGGCGCGATAGATTTTTTGCCCTTCGTCAAGGTGCATCAGAAAGTTGTCGCGATCACGCTCAAGGTTGTCGCGGATGAAATCCATGTCGTAACCGTCAGCGACGTAGCGGATGCCCTTGGCAAGGAACGGATCGTCGGTCTCGACCTTCTCAAGCCCGACCGGGCCCTGCTTGCGCGCGACTTCGGCCAGGCGCGCCAATTCATCCACCAGCTCGCGCGATGTCGTGCGGCGCATGGTGAACGCGTATTTCAAACCCATCGGCATGCCATGAATCATGGCGACGAAGGGAAAGCGGATCAGTGTTGCCGCGAACGAGCCGCCAAAAATGATGATGATGGCGTGGACGTCGTAGAAAATCCGGAAGTCGCCGCCCATCAGAACGAGAGTCGTAAGAACGGCAAGACCGATGATAATGCCAGCCCCGGTGGCGATATCCATTTCAAACTCCGACGCAACGGTACAGCGCGGCCCGTTCTGAGACGCGCATCGGAACCGTAGCGTCGAGGCCATTAAATTCGCGTAAAGGTTATCGAATTGATGCGCTTATCCGGCTGGATTATCGCGCGTATGGCGAAGACCGGCGCAAATGGCCGACGAAACCACGCGGGCAGCCGCGTGATGCAGCGAGAGATCGCAAAAAATGTCAGGAATTCATTAACCATTGTGCGGGGAGACCGCGCGACTTCGCTCATACACTTTTGTGTTGGGCATGATCCTTTCCGAAAACTGGTGCCCACCCTCGGGTCGGCCCAAGGGCATGCTTTTCGGGATAATGCCCTTAGTTCAAGCGCGGCGGACGGTCATCCTCGGTGGCAACTGGTGCGATGAAGTCCGGCGCTGGCCCGGCGTGACCCGATGCGGACTCGGCCGCCGCAGCGGCGACGCGTGCGCGACGCTCGTGCTCGCGATAGGACGCCCACCCCATCGGGAGGCTGAAGAGATACAGCAGTGAGCCGCCGGTCAGAAGATGCCATGGGTAGCTGATCAGAACGGCAATGAACAACACGACCAGAACGACCACCGGCAGCACCATGTCCGGCGCGATCTTGCCGCCGATCATCTTGCCGGAGAACACCGGCAGCCGCGACACCATCAGGAATGCGATTGCCAAAGTGAACAGTGCCGTGATCGGAGCCGGCAGTTGAGGTGCACCGATGAACACCAGATACATCGGCAACAGCACGCAAATCGCACCCAACGGAGCCGGCACGCCGGTAAAGTAATTCGCAGCGAAAGGCGGCTTGTTCGGGTCGTCCATGGTGGCGTTGAAACGCGCCAGCCGCAGTCCGCCGCTGATCGCAAAAATCATTGCCGCGATCCAGCCGACATTGTTCAGATCGTGCAACTGCCAGAAGTACAGAATGAGCGCCGGCGCCACACCGAAGTTGACGAAGTCCGCGAGGCTGTCGAGTTCAGCACCGAAACGGGATTGACCCTTGATCATGCGCGCGACGCGGCCGTCGATGCCGTCGAGGATCGCCGCGAACACAATGGCGCCAAGCGCGAGTTCGTTGCGGCCCTCGATGGACAGCCTGATCGCGGTCAGCCCGGCACAGATCGCCAGCAACGTGATGACGTTGGGCACCAGCATCCGCACCGGAATCTGACGAAACCGGCGGCGGCGCAAATCAGGCGTTCTGGGATCAGGAAGCATTGTCATAGGCCCTTATATAGCAGGCCCTATCCTGCTTCACCATTGTGGCGAAAAGCCTGCCAGATGACCTTGGTTAATCCACCCGGTAGCTGCGTCCGCCGTCACCAAGCTTGAAGTCAGCCAGTACGGTTTCGCCGGCAATGGCGGTCTGGCCTTCCGACACCAGCGACTTGGCGCCCTCGGGAAGGAAGACGTCGAGACGCGAGCCGAAACGAATGAGCCCGAAGCGCTCGCCCGCCCCCAAAACCTGGCCTTCCTTGACGAACGACACGATGCGCCGGGCCACAAGACCCGCGATCTGGATGACGCCGATCCGACCCGCCGGGGTCGAAATCACCAGCGAGTTGCGCTCGTTGTCCTCGCTCGCCTTATCGAGATCGGCGTTGAGAAACTTGCCGGGGCGATAGGCGATGCGGTCGACGCGGCCAGCCACCGGACTGCGGTTCACATGGCAATTGAACACGCTCATGAAGATCGAGATGCGCGGCAGCGGCTTGTCGCCAAGACCCAGTTCGGCCGGCGGCACAGCCTGTACCACCATCGACACGCGGCCGTCGGCCGGCGACACCACGATGCCTTCGCGCACCGGCGTCACGCGCACGGGGTCGCGGAAAAACAGCGCGCACCACACAGTCAGCCCGCAGCCAATCCAGCCGAGCGGCGTCCAGATCCAGAACAAGATCAGGCTGGCGAAGGCAAAGGCGCCGATAAAGGGATAGCCTTCCGGATGGATCGGAGGAATTTGCGCGCGAATGGAATTGACGACGGACATGAGTTCACAGACCTGCGGTTAAAACTTGACCCAAAACTATTCGGCGGCTTCCGGCGCGGCCAACGGATCGTCGACCGGCGGCGGCACGCGATTGGGCGCGATGTTCTCGTCGGCCATCATGGCCAGCTTTTCCCGCGCTTCCTGGGCCTCACGTTGCCTGTTCCACATGCTGGCGTAAAGGCCGTTTGCCGCCAGAAGCTGTGAATGGGTGCCGCGCTCGGCGATGCGGCCCTGATCCAGCACGATGATTTCATCGGCCCCGACGATGGTCGACAGCCGATGCGCAATCACCAGCGACGTTCGGCCGCGCGACACCTTCTCCAGTTCGTCCTGGATTTCCTGTTCGGTGTGGCTGTCGAGCGCCGACGTCGCCTCGTCGAGTACTAGGATCGGCGGGCCCTTCAAGATCGTGCGCGCAATGGCAACCCGCTGCTTCTCGCCGCCGGACAATTTCAGGCCGCGCTCGCCGACTTCGGTCTCATAGCCATGCGGCGACATGCGGATGAAGCCGTCGATCTGCGCCATTGCCGCGGCCGCCTCTACTTCCGCGTCGGTCGCATTCCAGCGCCCATACCGGATGTTGTAGCGGATGGTGTCGTTGAACAGCACGGTGTCCTGAGGAACCATGCCGATGGACGCGCGCAGCGACGACTGCGTGACGTCGCGGATGTTCTGGCCATCGATCGTGATCTTGCCGCCACTGACATCGTACAACCGAAACAACAGCCGCGAGATGGTCGACTTGCCCGCGCCCGACGGTCCGACGATAGCGACGGTCTTCCCCGCAGGCACTTCGAAGCTCAAGCCTTTCAGGATCGGCCGCTCTGCATCGTAGGAGAACCGCACGTCGTCGAAGCGCACAGTGCCAGCGGAAATCTGCAGCGGCTGCGCTCCGGGAATGTCCTTCACTTCTGGATTTTTCGACAGCACGCCGAACATCTTTTCGATGTCGATGATGGCCTGCTTTATTTCCCGATAGACCATGCCCATGAAATTCAGCGGCTGATAAAGCTGGATCATCATGGCGTTGATCATGACGAAGTCGCCCACCGTGTTGGTTCCGTTGCGCACGCCCATGGCGCACATCACCATCGTTGCCGAGAGGCCGAAGGTGAAGATCACCGCCTGCCCCGTGTTCAGGAACGCGAGCGACGTATAGGTGTTCACGCTGGCGCGCTCATAGCGTTCCATGGATTTGTCGTAGCGCCGCGCCTCGCGTTCCTCGGCGCTGAAATACTTCACCGTCTCGTAATTGAGCAGCGAGTCGATGGCCTTGGTGTTCGCCTCGGTATCGGATTCGTTCATCCGGCGGCGGATCTCGATACGCCATTCCGTCGCGTAGTAGGTGAAGAGCATGTAGACGACAACAGTGACAAACGTCACCAGCACATAGCGCCAGTCGAACTGCCAGAGCAGCACGCCCATCATCAGCACCAGTTCGACGATGGTCGGCGCAAGCTGAAGGATCACCATGCGTACCATGGTCTCGATGCCGGTGCGGCCACGCTCCAGCACGCGGGTCAGGCCACCGGTCTTGCGCTCCAGATGAAACCGCAGTGACAATTCGTGCATGTGCACGAAGGTCAGAAACGCCAGCCGGCGCACAGCGTGCATCGCGACGCTCGCGAAAATGCCGTCGCGCCATTGCGTCAGCACCATCATGATGATGCGCATGGCGCCGTAGCTCAGCGTCATGATCAGCGGCGACGCGATCAGCCACAGCGTCCAGTTCGACGATTGCACGGGCGCGGTGTCCGCGCCGGTCAGGGCGTCCACAGCCCACTTGAAGGTGAACGGCACGAACAGCGTTGCGGCCTTGGCGATCAGCAGCAGAACCATCGACCAGACGACATGCATCTTCAGATCGGCGCGGTCGCCAGGCCAGATGAATGGCCACAGGTGCGCGAGCGTTCCGAACAGCGTGGCTTTCTCAGCGTTCAGATCGGCGGATTGCAGCGGCTTGGCGCCGTTTGGCGCCGCGGCAGGCTCGGCGGGATAGAGGTCGGCCATTAAACGTCAGTCGCCCCGAAGCCACACACGGTCTGGTGCTGCGCCAGGCGCCCTTTCTGAGATGCAGTCATGACCGTCATATAGAGCGTTTGAGCGCTTTTCGCACCCTTTCCCAGCGATTCTTTTCCCAAAAAGCCCGCCCCGCAAAACTATCGACCTTGCACTGCAAGAGGTGCGTCTTGACGATGTCGCAATGCAGTGCCACATCGCCTAGTATGAATACGATTAAGAACGTTTGCGTTTATTGCGGTTCCGGCCCAGGTACCAATCCCGAGTTTGTCAAAGCGGCCACAGCCTTCGGCAAGACCCTTGCCCAGAACGGTGTCGGACTCGTCTATGGCGGCGGATCGATCGGCCTGATGGGTGCAGTCGCGGCCGGCGCGCTCGACCACGGCGGCAGGGTCACGGGCATTATCCCGACATTCCTGACGAAACGAGAGCATGTGCTGAAAGACGCGCAGGAGCTCATCGTCACCAAGGACATGCATGAGCGCAAGCAACTGATGTTCGAGCACTCTGACGCGTTCGTGGCGTTTCCCGGCGGCGTCGGCACCCTGGAAGAGCTGGTCGAGCAGATGACATGGTCGCAGCTCGGCCGCCACAGCAAGCCGATCCTGCTCGCCAACATTGACGGGTTCTGGAATCCCCTGCTCGTGCTGATCGATCACATGAAGCAGACGGCGTTCATCCGCGCAAACCTGTGGGTGGATGTTCTGACCGCAGATCGAGTCGAGGATATCCTCCCGACGCTGCAGCAGGCTGCCGCGCAGGTACCTGAAGCCGCTAAGCTGATGGACGACAAGGTCGCGAGCGGGCTGTAAGCCACGCCACCGTTACGTTGGCGGCTGTTCGTCCTTCAAAAACGTCACCACCTCGATGCGGTTGCCGTCAGGATCGGTGACAAATGCTGCGTAATAGCTCTGGTGATATTCCGGACGCCGACCGGGCGCGCCATCTGACCGCCCACCTGCTTCAAGCGCAGCAGCATGAAATGCGTCGATCTGCGCGGCGCTTCTGGCGCGCAGGCATACGTGTGTGCCGCTTTCCGGCGGCACTGGCGCCATGCCCGCACGCAGATTGATCCAGAATTCCGGATAAGATTTTCCGAATCCAATCGTTGTGGGCCGCACAATGATCTTCTTCAGTTCGAGCGGCGCGAACGCTGCCTCGTAAAATCTCGCGGAGCGCTCAAGGTCTGCAACACCTACCGACACGTGATCGATCATGACTTTCCCGCTTTTTGTTTACGCACGATCCAATCCGAAAACCGGGTCCCACTTTTCGGGATCATGCGCTCACGCCGGTGCGTTCGATTTCACCAGCTTGTAGGTCACTGAATCCATCAACGCCTGAAACGACGCATCGATGATATTGGGCGACACGCCGATCGTGGTCCAGCGCTCGCCCGTCTCGTCCTCGCTTTCGATCAGCACGCGCGTCACGGCCTCGGTACCGCCATTGAGGATACGCACACGGTAATCGACCAGCTTCAGGCCCTCGATATACTTCTGATACTTGCCGAGGTCCTTGCGCAGCGCGACGTCCAACGCATTGACCGGACCGTTGCCTTCCGCCGCCGAGATCAGCGTCTCGCCGTCGACATCGACCTTCACTACAGCCATCGCGACCGTGACCCGCTGGGCCAGCGCGTTGTAACGCTGCTCGACATTGACGTCGAACTGCACGACACGGAAATAATCCGGCACCTTGCCGAGGGTGCGGCGCGCCAGCAGATCGAACGACGCGTCCGCCGACTCATAGGCGTAACCGGCGGATTCCTTTTCCTTCATCTCCTCGACAAGCCGCGTCAGCTTCGGATCGTTCTTGTCGAACGGAATGCCGGCACGCTCGAGTTCGGCGATGACGTTGGAGCGACCAGCCTGATCGGACACCAGCACCTTGCGGTGATTGCCGACAGCTCCGGGCGCGATGTGCTCATATGTTTGCGGATCTTTCAGCACCGCCGAGGCATGAATACCCGTCTTGGTGACGAAGGCGCTCTCGCCCACATACGGCGCGTGGCGATCCGAGGCGCGGTTGAGGATGTTGTCGAGCGCGCGCGAGGCATGAACCAGCGTCGCGAGCTTTTCTTGCGACACACCAATTTCAAACCTGTCGGCGAATTCCTTCTTCAACTTGAGAGTCGGGATCAGCGAACAGAGATTGGCGTTGCCGCAGCGCTCGCCGAGGCCATTCAGCGTGCCCTGAATCTGCCGCGCGCCGGCGCGCACAGCTGCCAGCGAATTCGCTACTGCCTGCTCGGTATCGTTATGGGTGTGGATGCCGACATGATCGCCAGGGATATGTTTCACAACCTCGCCGACGATGGCCTCGATCTCGTTCGGCATGGTGCCGCCATTGGTGTCGCACAGCACCACCCAGCGCGCGCCGGATTCATACGCCGCCTTTGCACAGGCCAGCGCGAACTGCGGGTTCTCCTTGTAGCCGTCGAAGAAATGCTCGCAGTCGAGCATGACTTCGCGCCCAGCGGCCCTGGCGGTGCTCACGCTATCGCGGATCGAGGCGAGGTTTTCTTCGTTGGTAGTTTCGAGCGCGACCCGCACCTGATATTCGGACGATTTCGCCACGAAGCAGATCGCGTCCGCCTTGGCTTCGATCAGCGCGGCCAAGCCAGGATCGTTCGACGCGGAACGGCCGGCACGGCGCGTCATGCCAAACGCGGTGAACTTTGCGTGGTCGAACTTCGGCTTGGTTGCGAAGAATTCCGTGTCGGACGGATTTGCGCCGGGATAGCCGCCCTCAACATAGTCGATGCCGAGATCATCGAGCATGTTCGCGATGATCTGCTTATCGTGCAGCGTGAAGTCGACGCCATTGGTCTGCGCGCCGTCGCGTAGCGTGGTGTCGAACAGATAGAGGCGTTCGCGGCTCATGATGGCCTTCCCGGCATCTCGCCTCGCGGCGCATCGCCGCCGAGGGATTTCTTCATCGTGGTGTTGGCGAGCCATTCGTCGCCGACGGTCACCGTGCTGCGCTGCTGGCCGGTATAACCGCGTTGGGCGAAAAACGGTTCTGCCGTGTCGCTGGCTTCGACCGTCAACGCCGTCGCGCCGCGCGCAGCCGCCAGCTTCTCCAGCGCATCGCACAGCGCCGTGGCAACGCCCTGCCGCGCAAAACCGGGGAGCACATAAAGCAGATCAAGATGATCCTTGCCCTTGAGCGAGGCGAAGCCGACCGACGAACTCTCGATGGTCGCCACGAGCGTCAGCTGACCCGCGAGCCGCTTGCCGAACTTGTCCTCGTCTTCCGCTGCGCTGGCCCACGCCTCACGCTGCGCGTCGGAATAATCCTCCTCGGCCAGCTCATGGATGCTGGCGACAAAGATCGCCGCGAGCACCGGAGTGTCCGTTGGAAGAAAAGGCCGCAGGCCGACTTTGGGCATGGACTGTCCCATCGCGTCAAAACACTCCAAACAGCTTGAGCGCGATCGCGACAGCCGCCGCGATCACCAGCCATTTCACCACGATGTAATAGCGCCAGTGTTTCGGGAAAGGCGTGTCGGGTTTTGTCATCGCGCGATCTCCCATGTGGTCACAGGCTTGCCGTCCGCATCCTTGCCATCCTTCAGCACAATACCTCTGGCGGCGAGTTCGTCGCGGATGCGGTCGGATTCCTTAAAATCCTTCCGCGCACGCGCGGCTGCGCGATCTGCGATCAGATCATCGATCTTTCCCGCTTTGGAAAAAACACTGGCATCGGCTTTGGCAACCCATGCTGAAAACCGCTCGGCATCAAGACCAAGAAACGAGAGCGCATTACCGAGCGCAACCGCGGCTTCATCCCCTGGATTGCGGACCTGCTTGCGCAAGGCGTGCAATTCCGCGATCGCCTTGGGCGTATTCAGATCGTCGGCCAAGGCTTCGACAATGGAAGCAGGTGGCTCCCCCGAGGTCGAAGGTGCCGCCGCACTAAACAAGTCCTTCAGCGTATTGAATGCGTTGTCAGACGCCGCCAACGACCAGTCGACCGGCGAACGGTAGTGCGTCTGCAGCATCGCGAACCGCAGCGCGTCGCCGGGCCACGAGCGCCCCCTCCAACCGACGAGCAACTCCCTGATCGTGACGAAATTGCCGAGGCTCTTCGACATCTTCTCGCCTTCGACCTGCAGRAAGCCGTTGTGCATCCAGACATTCGCCATGCGCTCTTCGTGAAACGCGCAGCATGATTGCGCGAGTTCGTTCTCGTGATGCGGAAACACGAGATCGATGCCGCCGCCGTGAATGTCGAACTGTTCGCCGAGATGTTTCCACGCCATCGCCGAGCATTCGATGTGCCAGCCCGGACGACCCTCGACCTTGATGCCGCCCGGCGACGGCCATGACGGCTCGCCAGGCTTCGACGGTTTCCACAGTACGAAGTCCATCGCGTCGTGCTTGTAGGGCGCGACATCGACGCGCGCACCGGCCAGCATCTCGTCCAGCGAGCGCCGCGCGAGCTTCCCGTAGTTCGGATCGGATGCCACCTTGAACAGGACGTGGTCTTGCTCGACGTAAGCGTTACCGTTGGCGATCAGCTTCTCGATGATCGCACGCATTTCCGCGATGTGTTCGGTCGCCCGTGGCTCAACGGTCGGACGCAGGCAGCCCAACGCATCGACGTCGTCGTGAAACTGCTTCTCGGTCTGCTCGGTGACCTTGCGGATAGCCTCGTTCAGCGGCAGGCCGGGGAAATCCCGCGCCGCACGATCGTTGATCTTGTCGTCGACGTCGGTGATGTTGCGCACATAGGTGACATGCTTCTCGCCATAGACGTGGCGGAGCAGCCTAAACAGCACGTCGAACACGATGACAGGGCGCGCGTTGCCGATATGTGCGAAGTCATAGACCGTCGGCCCGCACACATACATGCGCACGTTCTTCGGATCGAGCGGCCGGAACGGCTGCTTTTCCTTCGTCAGCGTGTCGTAGAGCTTGAGCTCCATGGAAAACACAATCCCTTGCCTTGCGGCCGGGGCGTCCAATGATCTCGATTTGAGAAAAGACGGCTCCAGCCAGCGAATCGCTAGCTAATAATCTCGCGGCAGATGCCGAAAATGGAGAGAGAACCGTTCATGGGCCGCACAATGGTCCAGCCGGGGGGACCGCGTCAAGGTCATCTGATGGCGATTTTCTGCGCGTCCTTAAGGGTCCGTCTGCCCCGAAATTGCCGTCCTTAATCATTCTTAACCGTTCGGGCTTATTGATGTAAGCACCCGTCCCTTCCCGATCCGGTGCACCATGCGATTCCTGTTCATGCTGTCTGCCTGTGTCTCTCTGATCCTGGCGACCGAGACCCATGCCGACAGCCGTGTGTTCATCGTCGCGAACCAGCCGGATGGCTACGGCGTCGATGAATGCCTTGCCAACGGCGAGCGATGCGGCGCGCCGGCCGCGCGGGCCTACTGCCAGTCGCGTGAATTTGCGCAGGCCACCGGTTACCGTCGCGTCGATCCCCACGAAGTAACCAACGCAGTCCCGGCATCCACCGGCGGGACGCGCGACAACAGCGAATACATCGCAATCACCTGCCAGCGTTAAAGCGGCCCCTACGCTGGGTTCCCTAAGGCACTACGAGGCTTCTTTTCGTCACGATTGTTTGCCTTATCTGCGCCCCTGAATCGACGTGACCTTGCCGCCGGAAGCTAGTATGTGAGCGTCCGTCGGCCGCAATGCGGTCACCCAGCCGGATCGTGACAGCTTGCCGAATTTCTCTCATCTGCGATGGATCGTTGCCAGCGCTGCGCTCGTGAGCGCGGCGGTGCTCAGCCATGGCGCGGCAGCGCAGCAATCGTTTCCGCCGCCGCCCGGTCCGCCCGGCGGCGCCAATCCGATCTGCCAGCGGCTGGTCGGACAATTGTCGGCCATCGATTCCGGCGCGGCCGGTGGCGACAGCGCCAAGGCCGATCAGATTCAGCGTTATGTAGAGGCGCAGAGCCGGCAGCAATCCGAGCTTGAGCGCGTGCAGGATCAGGCCAAGCGGCAGGGCTGCGACAGTTCGGGTTTTTTCTCACTGTTCAGCGGCCAGTCCGCGCAATGCGGACCGATCAACACGCGAATTCAGCAGATGCGGTCCAATCTCGACCAGATCACCAACAATCTTGAGCGCCTGCGCGGCGGCGGGTTTGGTGGTTCGGAGCGCGAGAATCAGCGCCGCTCGGTGCTGATGGCGCTGGCGCAGAACAATTGCGGCCCGCAATACGCCGGCATGCTGCGCAACAGCGGTGGCGGTGGCTTCCTCGAAAACCTGTTCGGCGGCAATAACAACCCCGGCGGCGCACCGATCGACAACGGAGCCGCATCGGGCACCTATCGTACAGTCTGCGCGCGAAGCTGCGACGGCTTCTACTTCCCGATTTCATTCGCCACGGTACCGGGCCGTTTCCCGGACGACGAACGCGTTTGCAAGAGCCTTTGCCCGGCAGCAGACGCAACGCTCTACACCTATCGCAATCCCGGCGAGGACATGAATCAGGCGGTCTCGATCAATGGCCAACCCTATTCACAGTCGCCAAACGCATTCAAATATCGTCAGAGCTTCGACAAGTCATGCAGTTGCAAGGCCGCGGGCCAGACCTGGTCAGACGCACTGAAGAATATCGACGACAAGGCAGCCGCAGCCCAGCAGGGCGACATCATCGTCACGGACGAAAGTTCGAAGAAAATGTCGCAGCCGATCAGGGCGCCGGTGGCAGCTCAAAAGAAGACGGGCACCGTCGCAACGCCCGCGAACGCGCAGCCGCTTCCAACTGGCACCGCGCCCGCAGCCCCGACCGCGGACGCCCCCGCTTCCGGTGACAAGCCGATCCGCTCGGTGGGGCCGACGTTTATTCCGGCGCGATAAAGCTCAGCCTCAGCCTTCGAACGCTTCCGCCGACCCGCGGCTGGATCGCGTCACCAGCGTATGATCCGGCTCGGCCGGTGGTTTGCCTGTATCGCGGAATTTGTTGACGATCGGATAGCGGCGGTCGCGGCCGAAGTTCTTKCGCGTGACCTTCACGCCGGGCGCAGCCTGACGGCGCTTGTATTCGGCAATGTTCAGCAACCGGGCGATACGCACGACGGTGTCGTAGTCGAATCCTTCCGAAACGATCGCCGCCACCGACTCCTCGCGCTCGACAAGGCGCTCCAGAATAGCGTCGAGCACATCGTAAGGCGGCAGCGAGTCCTGATCGGTCTGATTTTCGCGCAGTTCGGCCGTGGGCGGGCGTGTGATGATGTTCGGCGGAATGACTTCGCCCGAAGGCCCGAGCGCGCCCTCCGGCTTCCACGCATTGCGTAGGGTCGAAAGCCGGAACACTTCGGTCTTGTAGATATCCTTGATCGGATTGTAGCCGCCGTTCATGTCGCCATAGAGCGTGGCGTAACCCACCGACATTTCCGACTTGTTGCCGGTGGTCACCAGCATCGAACCAAATTTGTTGGAAATCGCCATCAACAACACGCCGCGCGTGCGCGCCTGAAGGTTCTCTTCGGTGACGTCGCGTTCACGCCCTTCGAACGCGGGTTTCAGGATATCCTCGAAACCATGCACGGCAGGCGCGATGGGCAAAACTTCGTATTTGATGCCGAGCGCCTTCGTCAGCTTCGCCGCGTCGTCGAGCGACTCCTGAGCAGTGAATCGAAACGGCAGCATCACGCCGCGCACCTTGTCAGCGCCGAGCGCGTCCACTGCGATGGCTGCACACAAGGCGGAGTCGATGCCGCCGGAGATGCCGAGCAGCACGCCGGGAAATCCGGTCTTGCCGACATAGTCGCGCAAGCCAAGCACACAGGCCGCGTAGTCGCCCTTGTCGCCATCGAGCACCGGCGTGACCGGACCCTTGCAGCTCCAGCCGCCCTCGCCCTTGGTCCAGCGCACCGTGGTGATGTTCTCGACAAAGCCCGGAAGCTGAAACGCCAAGGAGCGGTCCGCGTTCAACGCGAAGGACGAACCGTCGAACACCAGTTCGTCCTGTCCGCCGACCTGATTGAGATAGATCAGCGGCAACCCGCTTTCGGCCACGCGCGCGACCGATACCGACAACCGCATGTCGTTCTTTTCGCGCGTATAGGGCGAGCCGTTCGGCACGATCAGGATTTCAGCGCCGGTTTCCGCGAGGCACTCGACGACGTTCTCATAATCCTCGGACTCTTCCATCCACGTGTCTTCGCAGATCGGAACACCGACCCGCACACCGCAGATGGTCACAGGCCCTGCAGCCGGTCCACGCGCAAACACGCGCTTCTCATCAAACACACCGTAATTCGGCAGATTGGCTTTGAATCGCAGCGCGGCGATGCGGCCTTCGTTGAGCAACGCGCAGGCATTATAGAGCTTACCGTCCTCGACCCAGGGCGTGCCGATCAGCACAGCGGGTCCGCCGTCGTCGGTCTCGCGCGCGAGCGCTTCAATCTCGGCGCGGCACGCGGCCTGAAATGCCGGTTTCAGCACGAGGTCTTCGGGCGGATAGCCCGCAATGAAGAGTTCTGGCAGCACCAGCAGATCGGCGCCGTCGGCCTTCGCCTTCGCTCGTGCGGCGCGCGCCTTAGCAGCATTGCCGGTGACATCGCCGACCACGGGATTGAGCTGTGCGAGCGTGATCGTGAGCTGGGTGGACCTAGTCATAACTGCTTTTAGCCCGGCCGATGCCGCATCTGCAATTGCTCAATATGAGCATAATTCAGATGAGACCTATGCGCTCAGCGATGGCGAACAACCATGTCCCGCCGGCAATGACGAGCGTGACGCCCACAGCGGCCGATCCCATGTCCTTGACGCGGCCGATTTGCGGATCGTGATCAGTGGTGAGGCGATCGGACAGCTTCTCGATGGCCGTGTTCAGCAATTCGACGACCATCAGCAGCAGCACAACCATCACGAGTTCAAGGCGGCGGACCGGCGTGACACCGATCAGCCACGCCAGCGGCAGCGCCAACAACAGCGCCACCGTCTCCTCGCGAAACGCCTGTTCAGACCGGAATGCTGTTGCAATTCCGTTCGAGGTATTGACCGTCGCGCGCCACATGCGCAGCAGCATTAAAACCCCGCGACTGCCGGCATCGGCTTCACCTTGCCGGAACGATCCTGCTTGAGCAGTTCGGCGATCAGGAAAGCCATGTCGATGGACTGCTCGGCGTTCAGACGCGGATCGCAGACCGTGTGATAGCGGTCGTTAAGATCCTCGTCGGTGATCGCGCGCGCGCCGCCGATGCATTCGGTGACGTCCTGTCCGGTCATTTCCAGATGAACGCCGCCGGCATGAGTCCCTTCCGCCGCATGGATGGTGAAGAACGACTTCACCTCCGACAGCACCCGGTCGAACGGCCGGGTCTTGTAGCCGGACGTGGACGTGATGGTGTTGCCGTGCATCGGATCACACGACCACACCACGACGCGACCCTCGCGCTGCACGGCGCGGATCAGTTGCGGCAGATGAGCGTCGATCTTGTCCGACCCGAAGCGATTGATGAGCGTGAGGCGTCCTGGCTCGTTGTCGGGATTGAGCACGTCGATCAGCTTGATCAGTTCATCAGGCTTCAGCGACGGGCCGCACTTCAGGCCGATCGGGTTCTTGATGCCGCGGAAATACTCGACATGGCCGTGATCGAGCTGCCGGGTACGGTCGCCGATCCAGATCATGTGGCCGGAGGTGGCGTACCAGTCGCCGGTCGTGGAATCCACGCGCGTGAAAGCCTGCTCGTAGCCGAGCAGCAGCGCCTCRTGGCTGGTGTAGAAATCCGTCGCACGCAATTCCGGATGGCTCTCGAGATCGAGGCCGCAGGCGCGCATGAAGTTGAGCGCGTCGGAAATGCGATCAGCCAGTTCCTTGTAACGGCGTGACTGCGGCGAATCCTTCAGGAAGCCGAGCATCCACTGGTGCACGCTTCCAAGATTGGCGAAGCCGCCGGTTGCGAACGCGCGCAACAGGTTCAGCGTCGCCGCCGACTGCCGGTAGGCCATCAATTGACGCTGCGGGTCTGGGATGCGCGCCTCAGCGGTGAAGGCCACATCGTTGACGATATCGCCGCGATAGCTTGGCAGTTCGACGCCGTCGATCTTTTCGACCGGCGACGAGCGCGGCTTGGCGAATTGTCCGGCGATACGTCCGACCTTCACCACCGGTAAACCACCGGCATAGGTCATCACCACCGCCATCTGGAGGAAGACGCGGAAGAAATCGCGGATGTTGTTGGCGCCGTGCTCAGTGAAGCTCTCGGCGCAATCGCCGCCCTGCAACAGGAAGGCTTCACCGGTCGCAACCCGCGCGAGCGAGCGCTTCAGGTTGCGGGCTTCACCTGCAAAAACCAGCGGCGGAAACGTTGCAAGCTGCGCCTCGACATCCGCCAATGCTTTCGCATCGGGATAATCCGGCACTTGCAGGACTGGCTTCTTACGCCAGCTGTCGGGCGTCCACCGCTCGGACATGACTGAAACTCCTCAGGAAACGGCAATATGGTGATAGCGCCGGGTTATACACAGGTGGCCACGGTCTTGCCAGTTGCAAATCTGCCCTGCAGATCAGGGACTTGCCCTGCCCAGATGGCCGAGACCGGCTATTCAGCGGCCTGGCGGACGTGGCGCGCGCTCGGCGTGCGCAAGGTCACGAGTTCTTCGGCGGCCGTCGGATGAACCGCCATGGTCGCGTCGAAATCGGCCTTGGTCGCCTTCATTTTCACGGCAATGCCGACGATCTGGATCAGTTCGCCCGCATCCGGTCCAACGATATGGCAGCCGAGGATGCGATCGGTGGCCGCGTCGACGATCAGCTTCATCATGATGCGGGATTCGCTTCCTGACAGCGTCGATTTCAGCGAGCGGAAGTCGGTCTTATAGATGTCGACGTGGGTGTATTGCGCCCTCGCCTCGGCTTCGTTCAACCCCACGGTGCCGACCTCAGGCTGCGTGAACACCGCCGTTGGAATATCGGCGTGATCAACCCGCGTCGGTCGCCTACCGAACACCGTGTCGGCGAAGGCATGACCTTCGCGGATCGCGACCGGCGTCAGGTTGAGGCGATGCGTGACGTCGCCGACTGCATAGATGTGCGGCACATTGGTTTGCGAGAATCCATCGACGGCGATGCCGCCATTGACCGGGTTCAGCGCAACACCGGCCTTCTCAAGGCCGAGACCTTTGACATTCGGATGCCGGCCGATCGCGAACATCACCTGATCGGAGGCGATGCTCGACCCGCTCGACAGATGCGTCGTGAAGACGTCACCATGCTTGTCGATCTTGGTGACGATGCAGCCGGTCAGCACCGTGATGCCGGACTTCTCCATTTCGCTGCGCACGTGCTTTCGCACATCGTCGTCGAAGCCGCGCAGGATATTTTCGCCGCGATAGATCACGCTCACATTCGCGCCGAGCCCGGCGAAGATGCAGGCAAATTCCAGCGCAATGTAGCCACCGCCCTGAATGACGATCCGCTTCGGAAATTTCGGAAGGTGAAACACCTCATTGGAGGAGATCACATGTTCGATGCCGGGAATGGCTTCGCCGTGATTGGGCGCGCCGCCGGTCGCGATCAGCACGTACTTGGCGTTGACGCGCTCACCGGTGCCGAGCCGCAGCGTATGTGCATCCTCGAACACCGCGCGCGTCTTGATGATCCGCGCACCGGCCTTCTCGACATTGAAGGTGTATGCAGCCTCAAGCCGGGCGATTTCCCGGTCCTTGTTCGCAATCAGGGTCGACCAGTCGAACGTCGCCGGCGGAATGGTCCAGCCGAAGCCCGCTGCGTCGTCCAGTTCATGACGGACATGCGATGCATAGACCATCAGTTTCTTCGGCACGCACCCACGAATCACGCAGGTGCCGCCCATGCGATATTCCTCGGCGACGAGAACGCTTGCACCGTAACCGGCGGCAATCCGGGCCGCGCGCACGCCGCCCGAGCCACCGCCAATCACGAACAGGTCGACGTCCAAGTCCGCCATCTGGAATATCCGCTTGCGGTTAGATCTCTTTGCCGCGCTTCTTCATTTCAACACGAAACTTGCCGTTGATCTCCTCGGCAAACTTCTGCGCCCACTGATCCATATATTGGCGGGCCTGATTGAATGCCACGGGCTCCTGAACGATGACCTTGATGCCAAGTGGCGACTTGTAGAAGGCGGCAAGCTCCTTCAGCTCCTGCTCCGTGAAGGCGTTGGCGTAAATCCGCGCCATCTCCTCGCCGATTTCCTTTTCGCGGCCGGCGAGCTCCTTCGCAACGATGATAGAAACTTCATCGAGGTCCTTCTGATAGTTCAGGTTCGACTGAAGCAACACGTCTCTGGTCCGCTGCACGAGGCCCGGAACGGCGCCCTGGTAGATCTGGCTGACGTTCTTGGACACAAGAATGTCCTTGGCATAGCCAAGAGCAGCAGCCGAAGGCGGTTTGGCGGGCGGTGTCTGCGCCGAGGCGCTGCCTAGCATCAGGCCTAGCGCCGCGCCGGCCGCCAGCAACACGTTCAAAAGCTTCTTCATCTCAATATCTCCTCAATTGCGGCCCTAGTGTCCCGGAATTCGAAGTTCGCCTGGATTTCCTGCACTCCTTTAGCGAACTTCGAATTCCAAAGGACACTAGAAACCTATGATTTCTAGTGTGGTTTGGTTCAGAAGTTCTCTGGTGGAGATCGCGGCAAAGTACGAGAGAACTTCTGAACCACCACACTAGTGCCGATCAACAACGCGTATACCTTGCGGTCCGGCCAGCACAGCGGTGCGCGCGAGACCGATAAACAAGCCATGCTCCACCACGCCCGGAATTGAATTCAATGCCGCCGCCAGTCTGGGGGAATCCGGTATTCGCCCGAGATGGGCATCGACAATCCAGTGGCCGCCATCGGTGACGAAAGCATGGCCGTCCTTGGCCTTGCGGACATCCATTTGTCCGGAAACGCCATTTTCAGCAAAGACCGCCTCGATGGCCCGGCGGGTGGCGCCGAGGCCGAACGGGATGACTTCGATCGGAAGCGGAAAACGTCCGAGCGTCTGAACCCATTTGCTCTCGTCGGCGATCACAATCATCCGGTCGGAGGCAGCCGCGACGATCTTTTCGCGCAGCAAGGCTCCGCCACCGCCCTTGATGAGTTCGAGATTGGGATCGATTTCGTCAGCCCCGTCCACGGTGAGGTCGAGCCTGTCAACCTGATCCAGCGTGGTGAGCGGCACGGCGCAACGCTCCGCGTCGGCCCGCGTCGCCTCCGATGTCGGGACACCGATGACCTTAAGTCCGGCGCGCACCCGCTCGCCGAGCAATTCGACGAAATGCTTGGCCGTCGAGCCTGTACCAAGCCCGAGTTTCATACCGTCGCGCACCTGTTCGACAGCGCGTGCCGCCGCCTGTCTTTTCAGATCGTCCATCGACATGACTGCCCTCAACGCCCGCACCTTCGAAGCGCGAGGCATATAGCGCGGTTTCCGCGGCCGTGGATACGGGTTTTGCGACCTGAATCGGTCCAAAAACACGCGAAAATCCCCCGGCCTTGTCGCTTGCATGATCCCGCTCCGCCCGGTAGCGATCCGCCATGGCTTCTTCTCCCCTGATTGTCTTCGATCTCGACGGCACGCTGGTCGATACCGCGCCCGACCTGGTCGGAGCGCTGAATTTCGTGCTCCAGCGCGAAGGATTACCGCTGGTCCCGATGGCTTCGGCGCGCGCCATGATCGGCGCCGGAGCGCGCAAGCTGATCGAGCGCGGACTGGAGCTTGACGACCGCACGATGAGCGCGCGGGACATCGACCGGCTCACCGAAGACTTCATCACCTATTACAAGGCCCACATCGCAGACGCTTCGCGCCCGTTTGACGGGTTGTTCGCAGCACTCGACGAACTGGAAGGCCGCGGATTCAGGTTTGCCGTCTGCACCAACAAGCTGGAGGGGCTCTCAAAGCTCCTGCTCGATAAACTGGATATGACGCGGCGGTTTGCGGCGATCTGCGGAGCCGACACATTCGGAGTCTCAAAGCCAGATCCCGCCATCCTTCGCCAGACCATTGCGCGGGCCGGAGGGGATGTGTCTGCATCGATCATGGTCGGCGATGCTGGACCCGATGTCGGTGTTGCTCGGCGAACCGGCATCCCGGTGGTCGGTGTCACATTCGGCTACACTGAAACTCCCATTGCCGACCTGAAACCCGACGTCGTCATCGGTCATATGCAGGAACTGCCGGACGCGATCAACGGCCTGTTGCTCCGGCCAGTCCGCTAGCAAGCCACTGATAAATATGAAATTTTTGTCAAACTTTGACACCCCATCAACGTTAACCTTCTCTTAACGAGAGCAATTCGAGCGGTTGCACCTGCGTTAGGACGCTTCTAAGGTCCGCGCGGGGACTATGCGGCTAAGCCCGCATCACTTGGCGGATGCACCATGCGTATCATTGTTATCGTCGCGGCGGGCCTTGGCCTGGCGGGCTGCTCGTCGTTCTCGATGCCGGAAATGTTCAAATCAACGCCACCTGTCGTCACCGTGCAGCTCGAATCGCTGCCTGCTGGCGCGGAGGCACGGACGTCCACCGGCCAAAGCTGCAAGACACCCTGCTCGGTGTCGGTCTCAGCCGAGAACAATTTTACGGTGACCTTCTCGCTTCCGAAATATCAGCCGGAAACCGTCACGGCCCAAGTCATTCGCGATCCAGCGAACCCCGGCGCGACTGTCGATCCGAATCCAGTCTACGCGGAATTGCAACCAGCCGCGCCTGCCGCGAAGGGCCGCAAGGCGGCCCCGAAAGTTGCTCCGAAGGCCAAGAAGCCCAAGACTGCTCCGGCCGCGGAGGCTCCTGCCGACGACGCCAGTTCGCCCTTCCCGCCTCCGCCTAGCCGCTAAGCCCTAGTCCTTGGACAGATTCATTGTGCGGCCGCCTCTTCATGCCTAGATTAGCCGTGGGATACCACGGCCGGCGCAACCGGCTGCGGTGAAGCGATCACCAAGGCGCGCTACATGAGCGGACCTGTTCCGAGTTCTATGGCCCAACCGGCCTCTTACGCCATGATTGACCCCTTTGGGCGCTCGATCAGCTATTTGCGTGTCTCGGTGACGGACCGCTGCGACCTGCGCTGCTTCTATTGCATGTCGGAAGACATGACCTTCCTGCCGAAATCCGACCTGCTCACGCTCGAAGAACTCGACCGGCTGTGTACGGCGTTCATCGCCAAGGGCGTCCGCAAGCTGCGCCTGACCGGCGGCGAACCTCTGGTCCGGCGCAACGTGATGTCGCTGGTGCGCTCCCTCTCGCGCCATCTCGACAGCGGCGCGCTCAATGAGTTGACGCTGACGACCAACGGTTCGCTGCTCGAGAAATTCGCCGCTGAGTTGAAGGATTGCGGTGTCCGGCGCATCAACGTCTCGCTCGACACCCTCGACGCCGCGAAATTCCGCGAGATCACGCGTTGGGGCGACATCGACAAGGTGCTGCGCGGCATCGAGGCAGCTCGGTCCGTTGGCCTCAAGGTCAAGATCAATGCGGTGGCGCTCAAGAACATCAACGAGGACGAGATCCCCTCGCTGATGGAATGGGCGCACGGCAAGGACATGGATCTCACCTTGATCGAGGTCATGCCGATGGGCGACATCGGCGAAGGCCGGATCGATCAATATCTGCCGCTGTCGATGCTGCGATCGCGCCTTTCAACCCGCTACACCCTGACCGATCTGCCCGACGACACCGGCGGACCGGCGCGCTACGTTCGCGTCTCTGAGACCGGCGGCAGACTCGGCTTCATCACGCCGATGACTCACAATTTCTGCGAATCCTGCAACCGCGTCCGCATCACCTGCACCGGCACGCTTCATACCTGCCTAGGTCAGGAGGACGCTTCCGATTTGCGCAAGCCGCTCCGCGCATCCCCCGACAATGAACTACTGAGTTCGACGATCGACCGCGCCATAGGCCTCAAGCCGAAGGGCCACGACTTCATCATCGACCGCCGCCACAATCGGCCGAGCGTCAGCCGGCATATGAGCGTCACCGGCGGCTAAAGGCTGCAATTATTGCTCGATCGCCCCGATTTCTTGACATAAATTTCCGAAGTGCCGATGGCGTTCTCTTTGCGCCATCTTTCCGTCGCAAAACATCCAAACTTCCAATTGACGGCGGCGTAAGTCGCTGAAATGGTGCCGCCGCGTCATAATGCCTCGGCCGAAAACGGTCGCGCCCCGCGCTCGCGAGGCAAGAAAAAAGCAAATGCATTGAAGAATTCGTCCGGGGGGATGCGTTGGACATCGTAAAATTCACGCGCGTCATCGACGGCATCAGTGATGTCGCCGGTTACATAGCTAAATGGCTCGTGCTTCTCGCCTGTCTCGTCAGCGCGGGTAACGCCGTTGTCCGTTACCTGATCAGCTACAGTTCGAACGGACTGCTGGAAATCCAGTGGTACATGTTCGGCGGTATCGTCCTTCTCGGCGCTTCGCAGACCCTTCGCCTCAACGAACACGTCCGTGTCGACCTGTTGTACTCCAACGTGTCCGACAGAACGCGGCTCTGGATCGACATCCTCGGCTTTACCGTCTTCCTGCTGCCGGTGATGGGATATCTGGTCTATCTGACATGGCCTTTCTTCCTCAACTCGTTTGAGTCGAAGGAAATGTCCATGAACGCAGGTGGACTGATCCTGTGGCCTGCGAAGGCGCTGCTCCCCTTGGGGTTCGCATTGCTCTTCATTCAGGGCCTCGCCGAGCTTGCCAAGCGCATCGCGGCACTCGCCGGTGCGATCCGTATCGACACGCATTACGAAGCTCCTCTGCAATAACCAACCGAACGCACGGGATTAATTGATGTTTTCGCACGGCGTATTTCCCCCGTTGATGTTCGGGACCATGATCCTGTTCATGCTGATCGGATTTCCGGTCGCATTTTCATTGGCCGCGGTCGGACTATTCTTCGGAATCCTCGGCATCAACACCGGTCACTTCGATCCATCGTTCCTGCAGGCGCTGCCGTTCCGGTTCTACGGAATCATTTCCAACGATCTGCTGCTGTCGATTCCGTTCTTCACCTTCATGGGCGCGATCCTGGAGCGCTGCGGGCTGGCTGAAGACCTGCTCGAAGGCACCGGCCAGTTGTTCGGCAAAATTCCAGGCGGCCTCGCCTACGCCGTCATCATCGTCGGCGCGATCCTCGGCGCCATCACCGGCACGGTGGCTGCGTCCGTCATCGCCATGGGCGTCATCTCGCTGCCGATCATGATCCGTTACGGCTACGACATGCGGCTGGCGACCGGCGTCATCGCCGCCTCTGGCACGATCACGCAATTGATTCCGCCGTCGCTCGTTCTGATCGTGCTCGCCGACCAGCTCGGCCGTTCGGTCGGCGACATGTATCTCGGTGCAATCGGCCCTTCGATCCTGCAGGTCGTTATCTTCCTGCTCTACATCGTCGGCGTGTCGATCCTGCAACCGCAGAAAATGCCGCCCATTCCCGAGTCTGCGCGCGAACCGATGAATTGGAAGCTCGTCAGCCGCGTGCTGTGGGGCATGATCCCTTCCATCGTTCTGATCTTCCTCGTTCTCGGCACCATCGGTCTTGGCCTCGCGACGCCCACCGAGGCCGGCGCCATGGGCGCGGTCGGCGCGATGATCCTCGCCGCCATGCACCGCCGTCTGACCTGGCCGCTGGTCGAACAGGCGATGACATCCACCATGCGCCTCACGTCGATGGTGGTTTTCATTCTCATCGGCTCGACGTGTTTCAGCCTCGTGTTCCAGGGCATGGACGGCGCGCGCTGGATCGAACATCTGCTGACTGGACTGCCCGGCGGGGTCGTGGGCTTCCTGATCTTCGTCAACATCTTCGTGTTCTTCCTGGCGTTCTTCCTCGACTTCTTCGAGATCGCCTTCATCATCATTCCGCTGCTTGCGCCGGTGGCCGCCAAGCTCGGTATCGATCTGGTCTGGTTCGGCGTCCTGCTCTGCGTCAACATGCAGACGTCGTTCATGCATCCGCCGTTCGGCTTCGCGCTGTTCTACCTGCGCGGCATTGCCCCGCCTGAGGTGAAAAGCTCCGACATCTATTGGGGCGCGATGCCTTGGGTGCTGATGCAGGTCATCCTGGTCGTCATCGTGATCTACTGGCCGGGCGCAGTGACCTACTGGATCGACACCACCAAGGTCGATACGACCAACGTCAAGATCGAAATTCCGCAGATCGAGATGCCCAAGCTCGACTTCGGGCCGTCGAAATAGGCGACGGCAACAGAACAATGAAACAGCCCGGTCTCATGCGAGACCGGGCTTTTCATTCATGGCACAGGCGTGCCGGTGCTAAGCGCAGCGATCAGGTTCGCGTGCGCGAGCGGACCTGGAAGTTATCGAAAGCGAACTCCGCGACCTGCCACCAGGTGTACTGGTCGTTGCGGAACGCCGTCATGCTTTCATAGATTTTCTTGAAATTCGGGTTGGTCGCCGAGGTCTCCGTGTAGACCTCGTTCGCCGCCTTCAGGGACGCATCCATGATCGATGGCGAGAAAGGCCGCAGTTGCGTTCCGCCAGCCACCAGCCGCTTCAGCGCTGGTGGGTTGTAGGCATCGTAACGCGCCTGCATCGTCTCGTTGGCGAGCGTCGATGCTGTCCTGATGATGGACTTGTAGCTGGCGGGCAGCGCTTCCCACTTGGCGAGATTGACAAGGTTGTGCAGCGTCGGGCCGCCTTCCCACCAGCCGGGGTAATAGTAGTACTTCGCGACCTTCTGGAAGCCGAGCTTCTCGTCGTCGTAAGGCCCGACCCACTCCGCCGCATCGATGGTGCCCTTTTCAAGCGACGGATAGATGTCGCCGGCGGCCACCTGTTGCGGCACGAGGCCGAGCTTGGTCAGCACCTTCCCGGCGAAACCACCGATGCGCATCTTCAATCCATTGAAGTCCGCCGGCTCCTTGATTTCCTTGCGGAACCAGCCGCCCATCTGGCAGCCGGTATTGCCTGCAGCGAAGCCAACGACATTGTAACCCTTGAAGAAGTCGTTGAGCAGCTCGGCGCCGCCGCCGACCTGCAACCACGATGTCTGCATGCGGCTGTTCAGCCCGAACGGCACAGCCGTGGCGAGCGCGAATGTCGGATCCTTGCCGACATAGTAGTAGACGGCGGTGTGCGCCATCTCGACCGTACCGTTCGACGCTGCATCGAGCGCCTGCAAACCCGGCACAACTTCACCTGCTGCAAAAACCTGAATCTGGAATTTGTTGTCGGTGGCTTCCGCGACAGCCTTCGAGAAAACCTCGGCCGCGCCGTAGATAGTATCGAGCGATTTCGGAAAACTGGACGTCAGCCGCCATTTGATTTCCGGCATTGACTGCGCGATGGCGGGGGATGCGACCGCGGCACCTGCCGCGCCGATACCTGCCACCTTGATGAACTCACGACGCTTCATGAAGTGCTCCCTGGATGTGATTTGTGTGTGCACCACCTTCTTCTTTTGTTGAGGCTTGGCTCGAGCATGGAACAAGCCATCGCCAATATCCATGCCGATTCCAGCGACCGCACCGCAAAAGAAAAGCCCGGCCTCCTTGCGGAGACCGGGCTTCTTCGAAATGGCTAGATTTAGAGCAGGATCAGCCGCGGGTGCGCGAGCGGATCATGAAGCTGTCGTTGGTGTACTCGGCAACCTGCCACCACAGATACTGATCCGAACGATAGGCCTGCATTGCATCGATTGCCTTCTTGAAGTCAGCGTTCTTTGCCGAGATTTCAGCCCACAGTTCGTTTGTTGCCTTCAGGCAAGCGTCCAGCACTTCGTTGGTGAACGGACGCAGTTGCGTACCGCTAGCCACCAGACGCTTCAGCGCGCCAGGATTCTGCATGTCGTAACGTGCGGGCATCCAGCCATTAACGTGTGCAGCGGCGTTGGTCAGAATCGCCTGATAATTCTTCGGCAAAGCGTTGAACTTCTCAAGGTTGGCGAATGCGTGAACCGTCGGTCCACCTTCCCAGAAGCCGGGATAATAGTAGTACTTCGCGACCTTCTGGAAGCCGAGCTTTTCATCGTCATAAGGACCGACCCACTCGGCCGCGTCGATGGTGCCCTTTTCAAGCGACGGATAGATGTCGCCGCCAGCAAGCTGCTGCGGAACGACGCCGACCTTGGCCAGCACCTGACCGGCGATGCCGCCGATGCGCATCTTCAAGCCCTGAAGATCGGCGACGGTCTTGATCTCCTTGCGGAACCAGCCACCCATCTGCGTGCCGGTGTTGCCGCAGGGCAGGCCCAGCACGCCGTACTTCTTGTAAAATTCGTTAGCCAGGTCGTTGCCGCCGCCCTGATCGAGCCATGAATTCTGCATGCGCGTATTGAGGCCGAACGGGACCGACGCGAAGATCGCGAAGGTGGGATCCTTACCGACGTAATAGTAAGAAACCGTGTGGCTCATCTCGACCGTGCCGTTCGAGGTCGCATCGAGCGCCTGCAAACCCGGAACCAGTTCGCCAGCGGCAAAAACCTGAATCTGGAATTTGTTGTCAGTCATTTCGGCGACGTACTTCGACAGTTGCTCACCACCGCCGTAGATGGTGTCGAGCGACTTGGGGAAGCTGGACGCCAGGCGCCACTTAATTTCGGGCGACGACTGGGCGATGGCCGGCGAAGCGACAGCGGTCGCGGCAGCCCCGGCGGCAGATACTTTCAAAAAATCACGACGCTTCATTAGGCATCTCCTTTTAAGGGGGGCGTTTCTTTTTGAAATCCCTCAGGGCGGGTCTCTAGCACGGAAGTCAGGAATCGGAAAATGCTGGAATGTCAGCCCATTGCCGTATTAAACGAAAGTAGAAGGGTATCTTAAGAGCATCTGCGAAGGCCTTTAAGCTGTGACGGCCACGCCCGTGAGCTGCTTTTTGATCTCCGCGCCAATGGCACGATAGATCGCCGCGTGAACGCCGTCAGGCTCGCTTTCCACCACCGGCGTGCCCTCGTCCGACGAGGTGCGGATCGACATATGCAGCGGGATCTCGCCGAGGAACGGCACCTTGAGCCGCTCGGCCTCAAGCCGCGCGCCGCCATGCCCGAAAATGTCCGAGCGTGTGCCGCATTCCGGACATTGGAAGTAGCTCATGTTCTCGATGATGCCGAGCGCCGGCACATCGACCTTCTTGAACATGGCGATCCCCCGCCGCGCGTCGATCAGGGCGAGATCCTGCGGCGTGGAAACGATCACGACGCCTCTCAGCGGGACCTGCTGGGCGAGCGTCAATTGCGCATCTCCCGTGCCGGGCGGCATGTCCACCACCAGCACATCCAGTTCGCCCCAAGCGACATCCCACAGCATCTGCCGGATCGCGGACATCACCATCGGCCCACGCCACACCATTGCAGTGTCTTCCGCAACCAGAAAGCCGATGGACATCAGCGATAGCCCGAACCGCGTAATGGGGACCATTTTCTTCGCATCGTTGAGAGTCGGCTTGTCGTGTACGCCGATCAGGCGCGGCACCGACGGGCCGTAAATATCCGCATCAAGCAATCCGACGCGCAGGCCGAGATCGCGCAACGCCAAAGCCAGATTGAGCGCCGTGGTCGATTTGCCGACACCACCCTTGCCCGACGCCACCGCGATGACGGAGCCAATGCCCGGAATGGCGGCCTGCTTGCCCATCGGAGAATCCGTCGGTGCGCCTTGCGGACGGTGTTGCGCGACGGGCTTCACGCCATGCGCATGTTGATGTGAGTGCTGGTGTTGCTGGGGCGCAGGCGGAGCCATGCCGGGCCTGCGTTCCGCGGTCAGTGCAACCAGTGCCGTGGTGACCCCAGGAATCGCGCGCACCGCGGCCTCAGCTCTGGCGCGAACGTCTTCCCATGCCCGGGCTTCATTGGCATCGACATTGATCGAGAAGAAAACCTTGCCGTCCGAGGCGACGATTTCCGACAGCACATTTGCTTCAACGAGCGAAACGCCGCGGGGCGATGCCACAGCGCGCAGGGCCGCAAGAACCTTATCCTTATCGACAGCCACAACATATCTCCCTGCGCGCGGTCACATCCCGCTGTCGCTTGGCGGCCTTCATACGCGCGTCACATGTGCCGTCAACGCCCTTGCGCCGGTGCTCATCAATCGCATAGCTGTTGCCGTCCTCCGGACCGGCAAAACCGGTCAACCCCGGCAATTCAAAGAGCACACGCTATGGCAAAAGTCGCATTTCTCGGTCTCGGCGTCATGGGATTCCCCATGGCGGGACATCTCGCCGCTAAAGGTGGTCACGAAGTCACGGTGTACAATCGCACCTCGGCAAAATCGCAGGCCTGGGCCGAAAAATTCGGCGGCCGCAGCGCGGCGACGCCGAAAGCCGCGGCCGAAGGTCAGGATTTCGTGATGGCCTGCGTCGGCAACGATGACGACCTGCGCGCCGTCACCATCGGCGCAGACGGCGCGTTCGCCAGCATGAAATCCGGCGCCGTTTTTGTCGACCACACCACGGCATCGGCCGAGGTTGCCCGGCAGCTCGACGCGGAGGCGACCAGGCGCGGCTTCCAATTCATCGACGCGCCGGTCTCCGGTGGGCAGGCGGGTGCGGAAAACGGCGTGCTGACCGTGATGTGCGGCGGCGCTGAAGCCGCCTACAAAAAGGCCGAACCCGTGATCGCGTCCTATGCCCGGATGTGCAAGCTGCTCGGCCCCGCAGGCTCCGGCCAGCTTACCAAGATGGTCAACCAGATCTGCATCGCCGGCCTTGTCGAAGGCCTGTCCGAGGGAATTCACTTCGCCAAGAAAGCCGGTCTCAACGTCGAAGCGGTGATCGACACCATCTCGAAGGGCGCCGCGCAGTCCTGGCAGATGGAGAACCGCTACAAGACCATGAACGACGGCAAATTCGACTTCGGTTTCGCCGTCGAGTGGATGCGCAAGGATCTGTCGATCTGCCTCGCCGAGGCCCGCCGCAATGGCGCAAGCCTGCCGGTGACCGCGCTGGTCGACAACTTCTACTCCGAGGTCGAGACAATGGGCGGCAAGCGCTGGGACACGTCGAGCCTGCTGGCCCGGCTGCAACGATAAGACATTTCTATCGAGCGATGGGCAGGCGGCATGGAATCCCCGTGCCGCCCTTTCTTTTCGCCCCTGTTTGATCAATGTCGGCCGGACGCGGACCGGCTTACCGTCGGCCACCCTTCAGCCGCGAAATTCATACTTCCTTAACCCGATTAAATTGATCTTTAAGCCACGTCTTAATGATTTAGCGCCAGAAATAGCAGGCAGCAGTATGCACGTGCGGCCTTGGCGCAGCATTCGTGCTTGTTCGGGATTTGTCGCGTAAAAATGAGTGAGTCCGCCGACAGGAAAGAGCCCGCCGCGACATCTGCGGAAATACCAGCGCGCAACCGGCGGGCAGCCTCCCAGCGCGTGCGCGAAGCCCGCGACAGGCTGACATCGAGCAGCGGGACACGCCCGGCCTTCGATCACGAATTGCTGCGGCAATACGCGCAGACTCGCATCTCGGCTTCTCTCGTTGTCATCCTGCTTGTGATCGCTTCCGGAATCTTGTGCAGCTTCTGGATTCCACCGATCGCGGCACTGGTCTGGACTGCCTGCATCCTCGCGATCCACGGCATCGTTATCCGCTTCTGCTCGAAGTTTCTTGCCATCACATCGTCGTCGCCCGCCATCACCCGTAGCTGGCGCATACGTTTCGTGGGGCTCGATCTGCTTTATGGTTTAGCGTGGACAATCGTCCTGATCCATCCGTCAGGCATCGACGTCGTCTCGAACACGCTGATGCTGTTCGTGATGCTGCTCGTCATCGCTGTTTCGAGCATGCTGGCGGCGAGCCTGCCGATCGCGGCCTTCGCCGCGACAATCCCGGTATCGGCGGCCATCGCGGTGAACTTCGTGCTGCGCGGCACCTTTGACGATTATCTGCTCGCAGCCCTCGCAATTACGGCGGAGGGTTACTTCGCCCTCCTCGCCCACCGCCTGCATTCGACAACGCTGGCGACGCTTGAGGCGCGCGCCGAAAAAGACGCGCTGATCGGAGAACTCGAACAGGCCAAGGCAATTTCCGATGAGGCGCGGCATCGTGCCGAATCCGCCAACGTCTCCAAGTCACGCTTTCTCGCGCAGATGAGCCACGAATTGCGCACGCCGCTGAATGCCATTCTTGGATTTTCCGAGGTGATGAAGAGCGAGATCTTTGGCGCGCATGCCGTCGAGGTCTACAAGGACTATTCCTCCGACATTCATAATTCCGGCGTCCATCTGTTGAATCTCATCAACGAGATTCTCGATCTGTCGCGCATCGAAGCCGGGCGTTATGAACTCAACGAAGAGCCGGTGTCGCTGGTTCATGTGGTGGCGGACTGCCATCATCTGCTGAAGCTGCGCGCATCCAACCGCGGCATCACGATTCACGAAGTCTTTGAGCTCGATATGCCGAAACTGTGGGGCGATGAGCGCGCCACGCGACAGGTCGTGCTCAACCTGCTGTCGAACTCGATCAAGTTCACGCCGCCCGGCGGTGAAATCTGGCTCAAGGTCGGCTGGACCGCTTCCGGCGGACAGTATCTCAGTGTCAAGGACACCGGCTCCGGCATCGCCGAGGACGAAATTCCGATTGTGCTGGCCTCGTTCGGCCAGGGTTCGAACTCGATCAAGTCCGCCGAACAAGGCGCGGGCCTTGGCCTGCCGATTGCGAAGAGCCTGGTCGACATGCACGGCGGCACGTTCACGCTTAAGTCGACCCTGCGCGTCGGCACCGAGGTGATCGTCACGTACCCGCCGGAGCGAGTGATGACAGCGCTGGCGCCCATGCGCGACGATTCTCCACCGCTACAGCCCGACAGGTCGCCGGAAGCAGCGAGCGGCGACAGGAGCCGCGCCCGCTTCAAGCCGATCATGAACGCAGGAACCGGTTTGTAGAGCTTGCGCGAGCGATGAAAATGTCCATCAGTACCAAGCATGAAACAAGAAACGCCGTGTATAGCCGTTTGCTTCATCGATCCGAAGACGAAGCTCTGTCTTGGATGCGGGCGCACCCTGCCCGAGATCGCGCGCTGGCACGCGATGGACAGCGCAGAGCGGCTGGCCGTCATGGCAACGCTGCATCAACGCATGCAGGACGCAGGGCTGCCAATTCCCGCGCCACGGGCCGAACGCCAGGCCGGTTCCTGACTGCAGCGGGTGCCGCATGATGCGGGCGCTTACAATCCTCGCCGTGGTGGTCTCGACCGTCGGCTTCCTGCTGTCGATGTCGAACCCGGTTGCGTTTGCAAATGTGAAGGGCGCGCTGATCCGCGTCACCGACCGCACCCTCAGCGCTAGTCCCACGCGCGCTGTCGAAATCGCCCGCGGCGACAGCGGCGAATTCTCGCTGCGCGCAAAGATCAACGGCGTCAGCACACCGATGGTGATCGACACCGGCGCAACATCGGTGGTGCTGACCTACGAGACCGCGAAGGCCGCGGGCCTGCCGCTGGAATTGCTGGACTACAACGTGGACGTCGAGACCGCCGGCGGACGCGTGCGCGCCGCGCGGCTGACGCTCGACCGCCTCTCCGTCGGCAAGCTGGTGGAGCGCTCGGTGCCCGCGCTCGTCGTGCCGCGCGGCCAGATGAAATCCAACCTGCTCGGCATGAGCTTTCTCAACCGGCTGGAAAGCTGGGAAGTCCGCCCCGACAAGCTGATGCTGCGCGGATATCCGTAAACCCGATCCGTACTACGCTGCAATCGACGTGTCCGACCGTTGTTCAACGATCCGAAGCGCCTCGCGCAGCGACTCCGTGCCGGCACCCGGCTTGGTACAAACCTCAGCCAGATAACGGCGAAACGCCCGCGCGCCGGGCACGCCATGAAACGCGCCGACCAGATGCCGCGTGATCGAATGCAGCCGCGTTCCGGCGGCAAGCTCGCGCTCGATGTAAGGCATCAGCGCTTCGATAGCGTCATGCATCGTTGCATACGGTGCAGTTTCGCCGAACAGTTCCGGATCGACGCTGAGCAGCCGCCACGGCTCCTGATAAGCCGCGCGTCCGAGCATCGCACCGTCAACGTGATCGAGATGCTTCTTCGCATCGGCTATAGTGACAATGCCGCCATTGATGATGACGGGCACACGCGGCAGCGTCGCCTTGAGGCGATAGACCCGGTCGTAGTCGAGCGGCGGGATGTCGCGGTTTTCCTTCGGCGACAATCCGTTGAGCCACGCCTTGCGCGCGTGAACGACCAGCGCATCTGAACCGGCCGCGATCACCGCGCGGCTGAGTGTATCGAGTGCAATCTCAGGATCCTGATCGTCGATGCCGATGCGACACTTCACCGTGACGGGAATTTTTACGGCCTGCTTCATTGCGGCGACACACTCGGCAACGAGCTTCGGTTCCGCCATCAGGCACGCGCCGAAATTGCCACCCTTCACGCGATCCGACGGGCAGCCGACATTCATATTGATCTCGTCGTAGCCGAAGCCCTCGCCGATCCGCGCGCTTTCCGCGAGATCGCGCGGGTTAGATCCGCCCAGCTGAAGCGCGACGGGATGTTCGCTGGCGTCGAAGCCAAGCAGCCGCTGACGGTCGCCGTGAATGATGGCGCCCGTGGTCAGCATCTCGGTATAGAGCCGAGCCCGGCGCGACAGCAGACGGTGGAACGCCCGGCAATGCCGGTCGGTCCAGTCCATCATGGGCGCGACGGAAAAGCGATAATCCTGATATTTCAAACGTTTACCTTATGCTCTCAATAGGTTGGACCAAGAACGCTTGCACACACACGTTTGTACCTGCTTGACCTCCCGGTGCACATATGAAAATCGGAGCGCGCACGCATGGCGACCATCACTCAATTGGCATCGGGAAGCTAACGCGTCCAGGTCCGCCTCATGGAAACAGGCCGCGCATATTCTTCGCAGCGCGTACACGCTCCACGCCAATTGACATGGCAGCCGTCCGATTGAAAATCTTGTCCCGCTTTGCACGTAAAATCATTTGATCGAAAGCGCGATCAAGTATCTGAAATTCGCGCCGCATAACCTCTTCTTCTTCCCAGAAAAGCTGTTGCAGATCCTGCACCCATTCAAAATAACTGACGATCACTCCGCCTGAATTGCAGAGGATGTCGGGTATCAGGAAGATTTCATTCTGACGCCTCTCCAGCACCAGATCGGCTTCCGGCGTCGTCGGACCGTTGGCGCCTTCTGCGACAATCCTGCATTTCAATTCGTCGGCAACCCTCGCGTCGATGACGCGCTCCGTCGCTGCCGGCACCAACACGTCGCACGGCAGCGTCAGAATGCTGACCGGGTCGCATGCAAGTTCGTTCGAATAGCCAGCCAGATTCCCATGCGCCGAGATGTGCTTTATAAGATCCGGCACGTCCAAACCTGCCGCGCGATGCAGGGCGCCGGTGTGATCGCTCACGGCAATGATCTTGACGCCCATGTTGCGTAGTTCCAGCGCGGCAATGGAGCCGACATTGCCGAAACCTTGAATCACAGCCGTGGCGTCGCTCAAGTTAATCGACAGATCACTCATCACCCGCCGGGCGAGATATGCCACGCCGCGACCCGTCGCTTCCCGACGCCCGAGCGTCCCACCAGCACTGACCGGCTTACCGGTTACGATCTCCGTCACCGTGCGCCCGTGGTACATGGAATATGTATCCATGAACCAAGCCATCACTTGCTCGTTCGTGCCCATATCGGGCGCCATGATGTCGGTGTGAGGTCCGACGAACGGAATCATCTCCTGCATATAGCGCCGTGACAGCGATTCCAGTTCATGCTTTGAAAGGCTGGATGGATCGACGCCGATCCCACCCTTCGCGCCGCCATAAGGAAGACCGGCGAGTGCGCATTTCCAGCTCATCCAGATCGCAAGCGCGGCGACCTCCCCGAGATCAACACTGCTCGCGAAGCGGGTGCCGCCCTTCGTCGGGCCTAGCGTCAGGTGATGCTGGACGCGATAACCCTCGAACACCGCGGTGGTCCCGTCGTCGCGATGAATGGGGCAAGAGATTGTGATGGCGCGCTTGGGCATCAACAGACGACCGCGCTCGTTGATTGGGATCGATAGATGATCGGCGATAACGCCGAATTGTTGCGCTGCCATATCGAAAACCGGACCACTATAGACCGTCATTCGCTATCTCCCTGACGACATCGACTGCTCGCGTTGTGAATTTTCGACTCCGCAAATGACTTTAGAACATTCCACACTATCGCGGCTGACAATGTGGACCCAACCATCGAGATACCAACTGTTGAATCGTTCATGACGGAAGTTGCGAAAAATGTTCGGTTAGGCGTGAATTGAATGAAGTCACCTTGCCTTGTAGAATTGTGCTGCAACTTCGGAGCGACGTATGACACTTGCGAATGATGTCGATGTGCTTCTCCAGTATCTCGGCGTTCCGCGCGATCTTTATAGCCACGGTTCGCGCGCGGTACGATCACCATTGACTGGCGCGACGATTGCCAGCGTGCAGGATGCAAGCCGCGACAGCACGACCGAAGCGATCGCGCGGGCGAAAACTGCATTTCTCAAATGGCGAACCGTTCCCGCAGCTCGGCGTGGCGAACTTGTTCGCGTTCTTGGTGATGAACTGCGCCGCACCAAGGCCGCACTTGGACGCCTGGTTACGATCGAAGCCGGAAAAATTCCCTCGGAAGGGCAAGGCGAGGTCCAGGAAATGATCGACATCTGCGACTTCGCAGTCGGTCTCTCCCGCCAGCTCTACGGCCTCACCATCGCCAGCGAGCGGCCAAATCACCGGATGATGGAGCAATGGCATCCGCTTGGTCCCGTAGGAGTCATTACGTCCTTCAACTTCCCCGTGGCGGTCTGGTCATGGAATGCCGCCCTCGCCTTCGTTTGCGGCAACTCCGTGATCTGGAAGCCGTCGGAAAAAACGCCGCTGACGGCGCTCGCGGTTCAGGCCCTGTTCGAGCGCGCGGCGGCGAGAATTGAGGACATACCGGCTGACCTCTCGACAGTGCTGATCGGCGGACGGGATGTCGGCGAGATACTGGTCGACGATCCACGCATTCCGCTGGTTTCCGCGACCGGCTCCACCGCTATGGGCCGAATGGTCGGCCCACGATTGGCTCAACGCTTTGGCCGCTCCATTCTCGAGCTTGGCGGCAACAACGCATCGATCGTTTGCCCATCGGCAGATCTCGATCTTGCCCTTCGCGCCGTCGCCTTCGCAGCCATCGGCACGGCCGGCCAGCGTTGCACATCCCTTCGCAGGTTATTCGTTCATGACGCCGTTTATGATGCCTTCGTCGCAAGGCTCAAGCAGGTCTATGGGTCTGTCCGGGTCGGAAATCCGCTCGCCATGGAAGAGGTGCTCGCCGGGCCCCTCATCGATGAGGGTGCATTTCAGAAAATGCAAAAAGCATTGGCAGAGGCGCAGACGCTCGGTGGAGAGGTTTTCGGCGGTGAGCGCGTCGATGACGAGCGGTATCCCGCAGCGTACTATGTAACGCCGGCCCTGGTTGAAATGCCGAAGCAGATCGGGCCGGTGCTGAAAGAGACCTTCGCGCCTATTCTCTATGTCATGAAATACACAAACTTCGACGAGGCGCAGGCGCTGCATAACGATGTGCTCCAGGGACTCTCATCTTCGATCTTCTCGACTGACGTCCGCGAAGTGGAAAAATTTCTTTCCGTGCTGGGCTCCGACTGCGGGATCGCCAATGCGAACATCGGGCCATCCGGCGCTGAGATCGGTGGCGCATTCGGCGGCGAAAAGGAAACCGGCGGCGGCCGCGAGGCAGGTTCGGATGCGTGGAAGGCCTATATGCGCCGTGTCACGAGCACTATCAATTTCGGCAATGAACTCCCGCTCGCCCAAGGCGTCAAATTTGAGATCGACTGACCACGCGTTCGTCTGTTTTATCTAAACGGGAGCGCGCGCCTTGACGACGTCCTCCAAAACTTCAGCCAATCGCTCCACGGCCCAATCGACCTGCGCCTCGTCGATGATCAAGGGTGGCGCAAAGCGTATGGTGTTGCGATGAGTATCCTTGGTCAACACTCCCGCTTGTAACAAGCGCATGGCTACATCGCCGGCACTCGCAAGGTCGCGATGCAATTCAACCCCTGCGAACAGACCCCGGCCACGCACTTCGCGAATGATCGGGTTCTTGATCGAAGCGAGCCGGTCCAGAAGATGCGCGCCGACAGCCGCAGCGCGTTCGATCAGTCCCTCACCGATCAGCGTCTCGAGTGCTGCCAGTCCGACCGCCGCAGCGATCGGATTTCCCCCGAACGTGCTGCCGTGATCTCCCGGCTTGAAGACCTCCATCACCTCACGACGAGCGAGAAACAGCGATACGGGCAAGAGCCCGCCGCCGAGCGCTTTGCCAAGCATCAAACCGTCGGGCTTTACTCCGTCATGCTGGCAGGCAAGGAGCCGGCCTGTGCGTCCCAAACCGGACTGGATCTCGTCGCAAAGCAGCAGCACGCGATGCGCCCAGCAGATGCGCTCGGCTTCAGCGAGGTAACCCGGCGGCGGCACATTGATGCCCCCTTCACCTTGAATCGGCTCGACAAGAAAGGCGGCAGTGTTCGGCGTGATCGCAGCTTCGAGTGCTGCTGCGTCACCGAACGGAACAAGCCTGAAGCCGGGCGGGAACGGTCCAAAGCTGTCGCGATATTGAGGGGTCGAGGAAAAGCCGATGATAGAAATCGTCCGGCCATGAAAGTTGCCCTCCGCTGCAATGATCTCGGCCCGATCGAATGGTACGCCCTTGACCTTGTAAGCCCATTTGCGCGCTGCCTTGAGTGCGGTCTCCACCGCTTCCGCGCCGCTGTTCATCGGCAGCGCAAGGTCCATGCCGGTCAGAGCGCAGGCCCGTGCGAGGAAAGGTCCTAATCGATCGCTGAAATAGGCGCGGGATATGGTGTCCAGCTGCCGCGCCTGTTCGGTGAGCGCGTGAACGAGACGCGGATGACAGTGACCGAAGCTCGCCGCCGAGTACGCCCCCATCATATCGATGTAGCGTCGTCCGCTCTCGTCCCACACATAGACGCCATTGCCGCGAACGATCGTGACCGGCAACGGCGCGTAGTTTGGTGCTCCGAAACGCATTTCCAGAAGAGCTGAGCCGATCATGACACATGCTCCTTCAAGCCCAGGCTAAAGCACGGCGCGCGTCGCGCATGCCTCCACGTAAGCGTAGACAGCTTAACATGAGTCTCCCTCCCACTTGATGTGGGAACTCTTGTTCAAGAAAGCTAGATGGAGGCCCTGTACAAACGCGAACATGAACCGGCTTACGCCGTCATGTTTTCTCCGCGTTGCCGGATGCAACAAAACAGCTAAGCATCCCGTTGCAAACGCATTTGATCCGGACACGCATCGGATGCCAGCGGCTGAAGCGATTCAGCCAGAACTCCCGCGGAGTACGCAAGGATCAGCACGACAGCGAGCAAAATTGCCGGCTCCGCGTATGAGGAAAATGCTGCAGCGGCACGTTGCAGCCATGTCGGCTTCGGAAACCGGTGAACTTTCCCGGCAGGCGTAATGAGATCGAATGCCTGAACCGTGCGAAGCGCTCGAGATGTTTTCCTCGGCATCATTGGACAACCTCCTCGCCCAAACCATCTGCTCTGGTTTGGGCGAGGTTAGCATCTGTCGTCTCGCGTTTCGCGCGATGTTTCGACGCACGACCCGGCGGGAACAACTAACCCTGTGCCGATGCGCTGAGCGTTTGCCACTCAGACAAATTCTGAATGATGCCGAGCGCGATCTCCCGCTCTCCCATAATGACAATATCGGCGCCCAGACTTTTCAGATGATCGACCTCTGCGTCCGAATGTGCGCGCGCGATGATCTTGATGCCTGGATTCGCGGAGCGAGCCTGTTGCACGATCTGCCCTGCCTCGAATGCTTCAGGGATCGCTACGAGCAGATATTGCGCGCCCCTGAGATTGGCGGCTTTGAGAACGTCGGAACGTGCGGCATTTCCGGTGACGGTTTCAAAGTTGCGCTCGCGGAGTTTTGCAAGAACGTTTTCCCCATCCTCGATGACAAGAAACGGTTGATTTTTCTTCGCCAACGCATCCGCGATGATGCTGCCGACGCGGCCATAGCCGACAAGGATCGTGTGAGCCGTCAAATGCGTGGGCTCGAGCCGAGGAGACGGCTCGGCGGGCGTCGCCGGCGGCTTCCCTGTCTGCGTATCGGAACTAGGCGTCTCGACATCGCCGCCGGGTGAACGCTTGAGGCGAGGTGTCAGCCAGTCGACGACAGAGAAGATCAATGGATTAAGCATGATCGAGAGGATCGCGCCGGCCAAAATAAGGTCGCGCCCCGCTGTCGGCAGCAGATTCAGATTGACGCCCAGTTCGGCCAGAATGAACGAGAACTCGCCGATCTGCGCGAGACTGGCCGAGATCGTCAGCGCCGTTCCGGTCGGGTGACCAAACGCACGCACAATGAGGAAGGCAGCAAACGACTTGCCTATGATGATGATAAAGAGCGTTGCGAGCAGCGGCCACGGCTCGCGCAGCACGCTCGCCGGATCGAACAGCATGCCCACGGACACGAAAAACAGCACAGCGAAAGCGTCGCGCAGCGGCAACGATTCCTGGGCCGCACGCTGACTGAGCGGAGATTCGCTAAGGATCATTCCGGCGAAAAACGCACCGAGCGCGAGGGAAACGCCGAACAGTTTGGCCGCGCCAAACGCTACCGTCAGGGCGATCGCCAGCACGCCGAGGCGGAACAATTCGCGCGAGCCGGTATGAGCAATGTAGTGCAGCAGCCACGGGATCACGCGCCGGCCCACCACCAGCATGAGGCCCACAAAGACGCCAACCTTCACAACGGTCAGCGCCAGCACGCCTCCAAGTCCCAGCCCAAATCGGGCTGCGAGCGGATCTGCCATCATCGTATTCTTGGTGCCGCCAAGCAGGCCCGCCAGAGCCGGGAGCAGAACGAGCGCGAGCACCATCGCGAGGTCTTCCACGATCAGCCAACCGACCGCGATGCGCCCCCGCTCCGTTTCCATCAGCCGGCGCTCCTGCATCGCCCGGAGCAGGACCACGGTGCTCGCGACCGACAGCGCAAGTCCGAAGACGAGGCCCGCGCCGATCGTCCATCCCATCAACAGCGCAAGGCCCAATCCCAGCAGGGTTGCGACCGAAATCTGCACCACCGCGCCTGGCAGCGCGATCGCACGCACGGACAGAAGGTCCTTGAGCGAAAAATGGAGCCCGACGCCGAACATCAGAAGAATGACGCCGATTTCCGCCAATTCGGTCGCAAGCCTCTGATCCGCGACGAAACCGGGCGTAAAGGGCCCGGCTGCGACACCCGCCAGCAGATATCCAACGAGGGGAGAAATTCGAAGGCGCTGAGCGATCGCGCCAAACACAAAAGCAAGTCCAAGACCGGCAACAATTGTCGCGATAAGAGGCGTATCGTGAGGCATTCCAGAATCCTTTGGGGGGTCTATATTATTTAGTGTGCCACAAGCGGGCTTCTACTCCCTGCGACCATGTGAGGCGGGCACGGCCGGGGATCGCGCCAAAATCTGGCTTATTTTCTCCGCGGATTCCGCTCAGCATCGCTGGGCACGTCTGCATGCACAAAAATTGACAAAACGGCTGTCGTGGCGACAATCGGCGAGACGGAATTGCCTATATTTTACCCGTCGATCAGCGAACCAGACGCTCATGACCACTCACCGATTGACCGCCTTGGACGGCCTGCGCGGCGTCGCCATTCTGCTGGTGATGGGATTTCATTATTTCTATCATCTTGAATCGTTTTATTACAAATCGACGCTCTATCCCTATGGCGAGACGTTCAGCAACGTCGTGATTTTCAAGTACGGCTATATGGGCGTCGAGTTGTTCTTCATCATCTCGGGCTTCGTCATCGCGATGACGCTGGAGTCCTCGAAATCGCTGCTCGATTTCGTGATCCGGCGATTTGTCCGCATCTGGCCGGCGCTGATCGTCTCGGCGGTCATCACGTTCTTTTTGCTGAATTGGTCGGACTCGCCGTTCGCCCTCACCCGCCGGCAGTTCTGGCCGAACTTCCTGCCCTCGCTGACATTGACGCCGACCTCGCTGTGGTCCGGGCTGTTTCCGAAGGTGGATTTCGTGACCGGCGTATATTGGTCACTGGTTGTCGAGATCCGGTTCTACATGATCGCCGTGATCCTGTTCTGGCTGTTCGCGCGGAAAAACATGGCGCGCAACCTCGTCATCTTCACGGTGCTGATCTATGTCGCGCGCGCGCTGTTGCGGCGCTGGATCCCGGGTTACAACGGAGTCTATGACGCACTATTCATTCCGGACTACATGCCGTGGTTCGCGGCGGGTGCAGTGTTCTATGAACTATACAAGGAGCGTCTTGCAAAGAGCACAGCACTCGTCATGCTCGCGATCGCGTATGCGCTGATCGCACGGATCAGTCTCAACTACGCGCCCATTGGCCGTGCGCCACCCGTGAGCAGCGGCTTCGCGCTCATGTTCCTTATCTTGTTCTGGTTTCTTGCAACGAAGCCCGCATCCATGCGCATCTTCGAGATACGCCCGCTGGTCTGGATCGGCGAATGCAGCTACTCGATCTATCTCTACCACTATGTGGTGGGAATGATCATCATTTCCCAGATCTCGAAAACCATCGGCCTTGCGCCGCAGCTCTTGCTGGTGGCGGCAATTTCCCTGCTGGTGTTTGCGGTCGGCCGCGTCTCTTATATCACCGTTGAAAATCCGGCGCGGCGGTGGCTCACGAAGCTGCTGATCGGCCCGCCGCAGAAACCCGCGGCGGCCGCAACGCCCACCGCGGTGTAACTTACTTGCCGGTGAACGTCGGCTGCCGCTTGGCAAGAAACGCGCTGACGCCTTCCGCGAAGTCCTTCGTGCCGATGCATGCGCCGAAACCCGCGGCCTCGGCGGCAAGCTGATCGTGCAGCGAATTGTCGAGCGATCCACGCAGCAGCGCCTTGGTCTGTCCGAAAGCGAAGGTCGGTCCGTCGGCGAGACGGCGCGCGAGTTTGTCCGTCTCGGTGGCAAGATCGGCCGCGGGCACGATGCGATTGATGAGACCAAGTCGCAGGGCTTCCGGCGCATCGTAGACGTCCGACAACAGCGCTATCTCCATCGCCTTACGCAAGCCGACGAGGCGCGGCAGCGTCCACGAGGAGGATCCATCCGGGCTGGTGCCGAGTTTGGAATAGGCCAGCGTGAAAATCGCGTTATCGGCGGCAATCGCAAGATCGGTCGAGAGCGCGATGCTCATGCCCGCTCCGGCGACGGCGCCTTGCAGGCTCGCGATCACCGGCTGCGGCAGCCCTGCCAGAATTTCGAGGCCTTCATGCAACGGCTCCATGATGGTCGGCACGCGCACACGGACCTCGTCGGCCGACCCCTGAAACGCGGAAATGTCGCCACCCGCCATGAAGGCGCGGCCCTCGCCGGCAATGATGGCGACGCGATTACCTTTATCGGCGGCGACGCTCTTGCAGGCAGCGAGAAATGCGTTCGCCGCCTCCACGCTCAGCGCGTTCAGGACTTTGGGACGATTGAAAACGATGCGCGCGATGGGCCCATCGACCTTCAGAAGCACCGGCTGATCTGACACTGGACGTCTCCCCTTAAATTGCTCTTTGAACAATCGGTAGGACGGAAAATCCGGAGCGTCAACGCACCGTCAGGCGCAGGAAGCTCATGACGCAGCCGAGGGCCGCGAAACCCGCGCCGAGCGCGAGCGCCCACGTTGCGCCCGCGTGTCCGGCGAGCCCAAAACATAGCGCCGCCAGCGCGGCTCCCACAGTCTGACCGGTCAGCCGCGCGGTCGCCACGATGCCGCTGGCGCCGCCGCTGCGCCCGGCGGGAGCGCTGCCCATGATGGCCTTCATGTTCGGCGACTGGAAGAATCCGAAGCCGCAGCCGCAGATCGCCATGCGCCAGACAATATCGATGACGCTTGGCGACGCGGGCAGCATGGCCAATAACGCCATTCCGATGCCGAGCAGCAGAAGTCCCAATCCGCCGAGCAGACCCGCCGGCTGGCGATCCGACAGACGCCCCGCGATCGGCGCCATGATGGCGACCACCACCGACCACGGCGTCATGAAGAACCCGGTTTCGACCTGGCTGCGATGGAGAACATCCTCGAAGTAGAACGGCAACGACACGAAGGCGATTCCCTGCACCGCGAACGAACAGACCGCGGTCGCGACGGACAACGAGAACATCGGCCGGCGAAACAGGTCGATCGGTAACATCGGCGCCGGATGATCGGCCTGCCGGCGGATCAGCAGCGCGCCGAAGATGACGGCGCCGACAAGTTCCGCGACGACGATCACAGCTGACGTCCCATGCGCAGCGCTACCAATTCCGAGAATGAAAAGACATAGGCAAATCGACGTCAGCAACGCGCCGAGCATGTCGAAAGCATGGGGCGCACGCGGCGTCTGCGGCAGTGTCTTCATGCCGACCAGCATCGCCGCAAGGCCGAACGGAATATTGATCGCGAACAGCCACGGCCACGATGCGACCGACAGAATGCCAGATGCGAGCGCCGGGCCGATGCTAAATGCGGTCGCGACCACCAGCGCATTGTTGCCGAATCCGCGTCCGTGAAGCCGTGACGGATAGACAAACCGGACGAGCGCCGTGTTCACGCTCATCACGCCGGCAGCCCCAAGTCCTTGCAGAGCACGCGCGACCAGCAGCGTGGGCAACGACCACGCCAGCGCACAGGCGAGCGACGCAAGCGTGAACAGCAGCAATCCCCAAAGATAGACGCGTTGATGACCGACGATCTCGCCGAGCGCGGCCAGCGGCAGTAGCGTTGCGACCATGGCGATCTGGTAGACGTTCACGACCCAGATCACGTCGGCGGGCGTCGTATGAAGGTCAGCCGCAATCGCCGGAAGCGCGATATTGGCGATGGCGGTATCGAGCGCCGCCATGGCGAGAGCCGTGAAAATCGCCAAAATCGCCCAACGCCGCTGTTCCGGCGGCAAACCGTCGGTTACGGGAGAAAATTTTCCCGAAATTGCGTCCATCCGGAGAATGTCCTGAAAGCGGCCAAAAGCCGAAGAATCGAGCGGTTATCTACGCGGGAAATCACGCGATCTGCACCCGCTACTCTGCATGAAACATATGCGCCGGCGCGGTCTCACGAAGCTGTGTTTGCCTCGGTAGCCAGCATCAGGGCGAACTCAGCGAGTCCTCTCCGAGATAGCGGATTCGCGCCTCGCTCCATGCTTCCTTCTGTATGGTGTCGAGGATTGCGATCGAGAGCGCTTTTCGAAGCTTGCTGTCCGGCGGCAGCGCGAAGGCATAATTCTGTGTCTCGATCGAAATATCCAGCAACTTGAGCCGCGACGCGTAGCCCTGACGGATCGCCCATGCGAGCAAGGGTTTGTCATAGACGAATGCATCGATGCGGCCCGCGCGCAGAGCCTTCAATCCGTCAGCGGGCGTCTCATAGGGTTGAAACTTGATCTTGCGCCGAAGGAGATCGCCTTCGGATGACGTTCCCATGACGGTGCCGACCCGAACCGATGCGAGATCCGCGACGCCATAGATCGTCCCTTGTATCTGGGATGTCGTCAGCACCGACGTCACACCGGCGGTGAAGACCGCAATCGTGATCACCGACACCACCAGCCATATGACCGCCACGCTGCGGCCCAGAATGGTCTGCGGGCCTTTCTCGGCCGACGACCGCTGGGTCATCGCCAGCGTCGACCACCATACGCTGGAGCTGATACCCTTGGTGATGCTGCCGCCGAAATATTCGTTCTGCCGCCGCTCCAGCAGCCATACGAGAATGCCGGCCCCAAGCGTCAACGCGATCAGCGCAGTGACCGCCTGCAGGAAGTTGAACGAGGTCATCGCACGCCGAAGCGTGCCCCAGTTCATCACGCTGACGATCGGAACGGCGATGCCCGTGCCCGTCGAATAATAGGACTGCGTGAAATCGAGAATCTTTTCACGCTCGACGGTGACGGTAATTGCGCCGATCGCGGCGTCGAGATGTCCGGCCGCCGTTTCCTGGATCAACTCGGGCATATCCCGGAGTTCGACAAAACGAAATGTCTGGTTCGTCGCCTTCGCGACCTGCCGCCATAGCTCGACGCTGAGGCCCGACCACGCGCCGTCCGATCCCTTCAGCGCAAACGGCGGCGCGTCCTTGACCCCAATCACAAGCTCGCGCTTCGCGGGCGCCGCGCTCTTCTGTGCCTGCGCGTGGGCAAAAGGCAGAGCGCACAACCACACGAGCATCAGACAGGCTATCCGCAGGACCATCATCTCTTCCGCGCGTTCGGCTGCATCGGCAGGCCAGGCTGTGAATCCGATGACGTGTTTGTGACTGATTCTGCCGAGCGCCGCGTTACCAAAAAGCGCGGCATTATCCATTATTTGCGATCTTGCGGCGGTCTGGTGCCACAAGATCGCAGGCCTTTTGTGGGCCCGCACCCGCAGAAGGACTGCTATATCTGAGAACTGCATCCCTGCCCGCATGACCGAGAGAACAGCCACATGAAAGCCTATGTCTACGGCGCGAACGGCGCCGCGATCACCGACGTGCCAAAGCCCTCGCCGAAGGGCCCGCAGGTTCTGGTGAAGGTCCACGCCTGCGGCATGAACCGCGCCGATCTCGGCATGATCAAGGGCCACGTTCATGGCGCGGCCGGCGGCGTCGGCACCGTCCTCGGTATGGAGTGGGCCGGCGAGATCGTCGAACTCGGGCCCGATGCGAAGGATGTGAAGATCGGCGACCGCGTGATGGGCTCCGGCGGTGGCGGCTACGCGGAATATGCGGTGACGGATTACGGCCGCTTGTTTCCCATCCCGGCGTCGATGGATTTCGAGCAGGCCGCATCGCTGCCGATCGCGCTCTCGACGATGCACAATGCCGTGGTCACCAACGGCGCCCTGCAGCCGGGCCAGAGCCTTCTGGTGCAGGGCGCGAGTTCAGGCGTCGGGCTGGTGGCGCAGCAGATCGCCAAGCTCAAGGGTGCGAAGCTGGTAATCGGCTCATCCACCGATCCGGCCCGCCGCGCGAAGCTCACCGGTCACGGCGCGGATATAGCTATCGACTCAAACGACCCGGCATGGGTCGATCAGGTCTTGACGGCGACCGGTGGCACGGGCGTCGATGTCATCATCGACCAAGTCTCCGGCAAACTCATGAATCAGAACCTCGCGGCGACCAAAGTGCTTGGCCGCATCGTCAATGTCGGCCGCCTCGGCGGCACCCATGGCGATTTCGACTTCGATCTTCATGCCGCGCGTCGCATCAGTTACATCGGCGTGACGTTCCGCACGCGTTCGATCGAGGAAATCCGCGACATCTTTACGGCGGTGAAGCAGGACATCTGGCCCGCCGTCGAATCCAGCAAATTGAAGCTGCCGATCGACCGCGTATTCCCGTTCGGCGACATCGCACAGGCGGTCGACTACATGTCAGCGAACAAGCATTTCGGTAAGATTGTTCTCAAGCTCTAACTGTTCGGTGCCGCCAGCTTTGCGAGCGGGATACACGTGATTTCAAGGCTTATCGCTTTCTGCGAATGATACGCATTTTGAATCGCGAACTCCCGCATTGACGTTTACTGCACCGACGTGACAAGACCCGCGCATTGAGGGGCCAATGAGCGCAGTCAAGCAACGGGTAGCCGCGATCTCCATCGCCGCCAGCGCAAGCATGGCGGCGATCAAGTTTGCCGTGGGCGTCGCCATCGGCAGTATCGCGCTGATCTCCGAAGCGCTGCACTCGTCCGTCGATCTCGTCGCCACCGTGATCACATGGATCGTCGTGCGGATCGCCGACAAGCCTGCCGACGCTGAGCATCACTACGGCCACGGCAAGATCGAGAGCCTCTCCGCGCTTGGCATCATCGCCCTGCTCTACATTCTGGCCGGCGGCATCCTGGTCGAATCCTACAGCCGCCTGCGAGAGGGCGCAGCGCCGCCGACGCTGTCCGCGCTTCCTTTCGTCGTTCTGGTGGTGGACATTGTCGTGAACTTCTGGCGCGCACGAGCCCTTCATCGAACCGCGATGGAAACCAAAAGCCAGGCACTCGAGGCCGACGCCCTGCATTTCGCATCCGACGTGCTCGGCTCGTCCGCCGTTATCATCGGCCTCGGGCTTATCGCGCTGGGATATGAATGGGGCGATGCAGCCGCAGCCATCGCGGTCGCGGTGCTGATTTCGATTCTGGGACTGCGGCTCGGCAAATCCACCATCGAGACCCTGCTGGATCGTGCGCCGGAGGGTGCGTCGGAAAAAGCCGAGACGGCGATCCGTTCGATCCCGGGTGTGGTGGACGTGGAGCGGCTGCGGGTGCGGATGGTCGGCGCGCGGCATTTCGTGGACGCGACCGTACAGGTGCCGCGCACCTACCCCATCGACCGTATCGACGACATCAAGCGCAAGGCGCAGGACGCGGTGACCGCAGCGCTTCACGACGCGGACCTGACATTCACCGCGGTGCCGGTCGCGCGCAGCAACGAGAGCGTGCGCGAGCGAATCATGGTGATCGCCCGCAATTCCGGCCTCGCCATCCATCACGTCACGGTACATGACCTTGGCGAAAAACTGACCGTCAGCATCGACCTTGAGGTCGATGGCGATATGCCGCTCAACGAGGCTCACGACATCGCCCACCGGCTGGAGGCGGCCATCCGCGAGGAATTCGGCGCCGATGCCGAGGTCGATACTCATATCGAGCCGCTCGAACCTGAACTGCCCCACGGCACCGACGCCGCTGCCAGCCGCGTCGAGACCATCCAGCAGGCGCTGTCCCGCTTCGCCGCCGAGACCGGCGCGATCCACGACGTGCACAATGTGCGGGTGCGCGACACCGATGCGGGCGAGATCGTCAACTTTCACTGCCGCGCGGTGCCCTCGATGAGCGTCATCGACGTTCATGAGAAGGTCGATGAGATCGAGCGCGCGTTACGCCGCGCGTTTCCATCCGTGAAGCGCGTCATCAGTCACGCAGAGCCCGCGCGTTAACCTATCCGCTCACCTCCTCGTCATTGCGAGGAGCAAAGCGACGAAGCAATCCAGCTTTTGTCCGCCGATCGATCTCTGGAATGCGTTGCTATGCTCGCAATGACGATTTGCGCGCGACGTTCTCGTTTCGGACTCAACTCAATGCTCAAAAACGAGTCCAACTTTCCTCGAAATTTCCTTGGGACAACATTTATTTCGCATTAACGATTCGTTGACTCTCGACAGCACGGGAAAAGTGGATTCAAATCACTTATGATTCGGAAGGTTGGGGAAAGCCTCTCCGAACGGGGTGCAGACAAGAAAGTACAAGGGGCGAGGAATGGCGCGTTCGCACGCAGCGACGACGTGTGTCCAATCCGATTCGATTAAAGGAATGGCGCAGTCTATCGCGAAGCCGGCCTATCACCGGCTGCTGATTGCGGAATCGACTCTCCGCCGCGCCGTTCCCGCCCTCATCATCGCCTTCCTCGTCACCATCTGCATCGGCGCATTCGTTCAGGTCCTCGATCAGACCCGCCAGAAGCGCGCCTCCGTAAAACGCGACCTCTCAGCGCTGGCCGATGTGCTGGCGGAACGTCTCGACCGCATCGTCCTGACGCGACAGGATCGTGCGGCGCCGGCCGAGCGGCTTCAGAGTCTGTTGCCCGACTTGATGCCTTCATGGGGCATTGCCGCCGGCCGCCATATCATCCTCACCAGCGACGCGCAGCGCATCGTCGCGCACCTTCCTGCCGAGGAGAGCGCCGAAGACCCCGGCCACTTTCTTGGCATCGTCAGCGCGACGCAACTGCTGACCCTGCAAGGGACCCAGACCGGCGTGGTCGATGTCGCGTTGCCGGGTGCGCCCCGCGCCCTTGCCACCCAGCGTGCGATCAAATCGCTGCCCGGCCAGATCGTCATCATTCAGGAGCAGGTTGAATCGCCCTGGCGCTCCGACGCGGCGCTGCAGATCACGCTGTCCGCCACCACCGGCTTTGTGGTGCTGATCCTCGGCTTCGCGTTTCACTGGCAATCAACCCGCGCCCGCGAAGGCGACATTATCAACGACGCCGTGCGCGCGCGGATCGATACCGCGCTTAACCGGGGCCGCTGCGGATTGTGGGATTGGGATTTGTCTCGGGGCCGGATTTTCTGGTCGCAGTCGATGTTCGAACTGCTGGGACTGGAAGGCCGCAGCGATCTGTTGACTTTCGGCGAGGTCAACGCGCTGGTGATGTCCGAAGACATCGACCTCTTCAAGATCGCCGACCAGCTCGTGTCCGGCCACATCGATCACATCGACCAGACCTTCCGGATGCGCCATGCCAGCGGCCACTGGATCTGGCTGCGCGTGCGCTGCGAACTCAGCCAGGGCCCCAACGACACCGGCAGTCACCTGATCGGCATCGCGGTGGACATCACCGAACAGAAAAGCCTCGCCGAGAAGACCGTCGAGGCCGACCTGCGGCTGCGCGACGCCATCGAGACCGTTCCGGAAGCCTTCGTACTGTGGGATGCCGATAACCGCCTCGTGCTCTGTAACTCGCACTTCAAACGTCTGCACAAACTCCCCGACGCCGCCGTCAAGCAAGGCACTTCCTACGAGACCGTCAGTAAGGTGGGCAGAATGCCGGAAGTCCGCACCCGGCTTCCGAATTCGCCGGCGCCCGGCGCGCGTACCTTCGAAGCGCAGCTGGATGACGGAAGCTGGCTCCACATCAGCGAGCGCCGCACCAAGGACGGCGGCTACGTCTCGGTCGGCACCGATATTACCCAGATCAAGCTGCACGAGCAGAAGCTGGTCGAGAACGATCTGCGCCTGACCGCCAACGTGATCGACCTCAAACGCTCGCAATCCGAGCTTGAGCGGCAGGCACAGTTGCTGGCCGAACTCGCGCAGAAATACGCCGACGAGAAAACCCGCGCCGAGGAAGCCAATCAGACCAAATCGAAATTCCTCGCCAACATGAGCCATGAGCTGCGCACACCGCTGAACGCGATCATCGGCTTCTCGGAAGTGATGGGCAGCGGCATGTTCGGGGCGCTCGGCTCCGAGAAGTATCAGGAATACTGCCACGACATCCTGACCAGCGGAAACTACCTGCTGGATGTCATCAACGACATCCTCGACATGTCGAAGATCGAAGCCGGCCGCATGAAGCTCGATTACGAGCCGCTCGATCTCGCGCAGACGCTTACCGAATCCCTGCGCGTCGTCTCGGGCCGCGCCGAGAACAAGAGCCTGACCGTGAATGCGGATATTCGCGGTGCGATCCCGATCCTCGCCGACCGCCGCGCGATGAAGCAGATCGCGGTCAACCTGCTGTCCAATGCCGTGAAATTCACGCCGGACGGCGGCAAGATCACGGTGCGCAGCCGCATGGTCAACAATTCGGTGATCCTCACCATCGCCGACAGCGGCATCGGCATCGCTCCGCATTCGCTGGCGAAGCTCGGCCGTCCCTTCGAACAGGTCGAAAGCCAGTTGACCAAGAGCTATCACGGCTCGGGCCTGGGACTCGCCATCGCCAAGTCGCTCGCCAATCTGCACGGCGGGTCGATGAAGCTGCGCTCGAAACTCGGCACCGGGACCATCGTGTGCGTGAAGCTGCCGTGCGGACACAGCAAGCAGCCCGCGCCCAGCATTATTGCCGAGGCGTCCCCTCAAGCAGCGCCAGGAAAACCCCGCGCACGTCGGTCTGTGTCTCGCGCACGCGCGCCTCGAGCGCCGAAAAATCCGGAGCGTCTCCAGCCCGCGTCAGCACACGCAGGAGATCCTCCCCGGCTGTTTCCGGTTTGAATTTCCCGATCACGCAAAGCCGAATGATTTGCGTGAGATCATGATAGAGGCGTGACGCCGCACGCAGAATGTCGGCGTCCGATTGCGGCAGCACCCCGAGCCGCGCCGCGTTGTCCAGCACCTGCACCGTGCTGACATTGAGAATGTCCGGCTTGTCCGCGGCGTGGATGAGCTGAAGGTACTGGGCGATGAATTCGATATCGACCATGCCGCCGGCGGCGTTCTTCAGGTCCCAGATATCGTCCTCGCCCTTTTCCTCGGCGATGGCGCGGCGCATTTCCAGAACGTCATTGGCGATGATGACGGTCTCGCGCTTGCGCGTCAGCACGTCGCGGATGACGGCTTCGATCTTGGCGCGGAACTGAGGCGACGCCGAAATCACGCGCGCGCGCGTCAGCGCCATATGCTCCCACGTCCAGGCTTCGTGCTCCTGATACTCCGCAAAGGAATCGATGCGTGACGCCAGCGGACCCGCACGGCCCGAGGGCCGCAGCCGCATATCGACCTCATACAGCACGCCGTAGTTGGTGCGCGTGGTGAAGGCGCTGATGAGACGCTGGGTCAGCCGCGCGAAATACTGCGAGCCATGCAGCGGCCGCGCGCCGTCGGAATCCGGAACGTCATGGTCGAAATCGTAGATCAGGATCAGATCAAGGTCGGACGACGCCGTCATCTCCCGGCTGCCGAGCTTGCCCATCGCCACGATGGCGGTTTCCTGATCCTTGATCCGTCCGTGCTGGGCGGCGAACTGATCCATCACCAGACGGTCCACCGTATGCGCGATGCCTTCCGCAACATCGGCGAAGGCGACGCCGGCCTGTTGCGCCGACACCGTGCCGGACAGGATGCGCGTGCCGATCAGGAACAGGCTCTCCTGCCCGAACAGCCTCAGGCGGTCCAGAAACTCCTCGTAGGAATTCGCGTCGGACAATGTTGTCGCGAGCCGCGCCGACAATTCGCCCTGGTCCGGCATCGCGCCGAAGAAACGCGGATCGATCAGGCCGTCCATGATCTGTGGCTGGCGCGCGAGCATGTCGCTCAGGCGCGGCGCGGCACCGAGAACGAGCGCCACCAGTGCAACCAGTTCCTTGTTCTGGCTCAGCAGCGAAATCAGCCGCCCGCCCCGTTGTAGCGCTTGCAGGAAGCGATCGAACGCCACGACACCGTCGTCCGGCTCCTCGGCGTGCGACAGTCCGCGCATCAAATCAGGAACGAACTCCTGAAACGCCTGCCGCGTCGCGTCCACCTTGAACACGCGATATTCGCCGTTCATCCAGTGCTGGACGGTTTCGGCCACCATCTTCGGTTTCTTGAAACCCAGCGAGAGAAGATGCTCCAGTAGCGCCCTGTCGTCCGGTCCGCCGCCATAGTTGGCGTCCGGGAGTTTCTCCGTGCCGGTTGGGTCTCCCTCGAACAGCCGGCCGTAATGATTCTGCACGCAGTTGAGATGCGCCAGCAGATCCTTTGCGAAGGACGCGCGGTCGTCATAACCGAAGAACCGCGCGAAGCGCTCGACAGCTTCGACCTCGTCCGGCAGCGCATGGGTCTGCTCATCAGCGATCATCTGAAGCCGATGCTCGACCCGGCGCAGGAAATCATACGCCACCGTCAGTTCATCGCGCGCCTGATAAGTGATCCAGTTGCTCCGCGCAAGAATCCCGAGTGCCTCGAGCGTCGGACGCACGCGTAGTTCCGGATGCCGTCCGCCGGCAATGAGCTGCTGGGTCTGGGCGAAAAATTCGATCTCGCGAATGCCGCCGCGGCCGACCTTGACGTTATGGCCCTCGACGGAAATCTCGTTCTGGCCGCGGAACGTCTGCATCTGACGCTTCATGTCGTGAACGTCGGCGAGCGCCGCGAAATCCAGATGCTTGCGCCAGACAAACGGCGCTATCTCTGCGAGCAGCGCATTGCCGGCTTTCAGATCGCCCGCGCAAGGCAATGCCTTGATCATCGCGGCACGCTCCCAGGTGCGCCCCTCCCGCTCATAATAATGCAGCGCTGCCGCCGTCGAGATCGCAACCGGCGTTGATGCCGGATCAGGCCGCAGCCGCAGATCGACGCGGAACACGTAACCATCGCCGGTTCGCTGTTGCAGCAGCCGTGACAGGCCTTGCGCAACCTTGACGAAGAACGGCGACGGCTCGATGCTCTCGGCCAACGTCGGCGCTTCCAGCTCGTAGAACACGATCAGGTCGATATCGCTGGAATAGTTCAATTCACCGGCGCCCATCTTGCCCATCGCCAGCACGACAAGACCGCTGCCCTCTTCGGGATGCTCCGCATCGGGCGGCAGCAGGCGTCCGCGCGCGGCTTCCTGCTTGAGCAGAAACCGGATGGCGCATTGGACGGATGTGACAGCGATGTCGGTCAGCGCCCGCGTGACTCGCATCACCGGCCATACGCCGCCGATGTCACACAGCGCGATCAGCAATGCGGCTTCGGACTTCATGCGGCGCAGCGCCGTCATCACCTCGGCCTCGCTCGCGGAGGCGGCAACGTCGGCCACCGTCTTGCTGATCAGCGACGCGAGATGGCTATTGGGATCGCATTGCAGCAGGCGCACGGCGCGGGCCGGGTCTGCGCGTATCAGATCGAACAGATAGGGCGACGCTTCCGCGATGCCTTCGAGGATCGCCTTCGCCTGCGGAAAGGAAGCCGAAACATCCCTGAGCGCGTTTGCAGTCTCGGCCTGGCAATCGCCCAGCCAGTCCGCCAGCCGCCGTTCGGCGTCCGCAGGGGCAAATAATTTCGGTCCGGCCACAAAGCGGGCCGCCAAGGTGGGTCGGTCGTGGCCGCCCATCGTGGGTGAAGTCATACGCTCTTTTGTTCCACGCCCCGGCTCGGGATCACAAGCGTCACGCGCAGCCCCGGCTGGCTGTCGGCGAGTCGCAGGCCGCCACCATGCAACGTCGCGACAGCCGATGCCAGACTCAAACCGAGCCCCGATCCGGGCTGGGTGCGGCTGGCTTCCAGCCGGACAAACCGCTCCACCGCGCGCTGGCGGTCGGCCTCTGGAATGCCAGGCCCGTGGTCTGTGACACTGAAAAGAACGTGGTCCCCCTCCCGTCGCGCCTCGATCAGAATATCGGGCAGTTTCGCCCTGCCCTCTGCTGAGCCGGACGCGCTTTCCAGCGGCGTGGCCACCGGCTGGCCATACTTGATGGCGTTCTCGACCAGATTGGCGAGCGCCTGGCTGATGAGTTCGCGGTTGCCGTGGATCGTTGCATTGTCGGCGGCGACAGTGAGGGTCATGCCCTTGTCTTCCGCCAGCGGTTCATAGAGCTCGTGAATGCCGTGAGCGACTTCGGCCGCGTCGAAGTCCGTCATGTTGTCGCGGGCCTGACCGGATTCGGCGCGCGCGATCATCAGGAGCGCATTGAAGGTGCGGATCAGTCCGTCGGATTCCTCGATGGTTCGTTCCAGCGCCGCGCGGTACTCGCCCTCATTGCTGGATTTTGCCAGCGCGTCTTCGGCGCGATTGCGAAGCCGCGTGAGCGGCGTCTTGAGGTCATGGGCGATGTTGTCGGAGACTTCCTTCAGTCCCACCATCAGCGCTTCGATACGCTCCAGCATGGCGTTGAGGTTTTCCGCGAGCCGGTCGATCTCGTCGCCGCTGCGTCCCACGGGCAGACGCTCGGCCAGATCGCCGGCCATGATGCGTTGCGTGGTGCCGGTCATGGCGTCGATCCGGCGCAACACGCGGCGCGCGACGAACACACCGCCGCCGAGGCCGAGCACGACCACGATCAGAACCGACCATTGCGCAGCCTTGGCGACAATGCCGAACAGCCGCCGACGCTCCTCGAGATCGCGGCCCACCAGAATCCGGAAACCTCCGGTGAGTTGCGACACCTTCACCAGCGCGAAATGGCTTTTGGTGTCGGTTTCTTCCAGCCGCTTGTAGAACGTCTCAGCCCAGCCGGGGTGATCCATGACACCCGGCGCGAGCGAGGCAACGTTGCCCGCCACACCCTGCCCCTGCGGCGTGGTGACGAGATAGAGATTTGCGCCCGGCCGCAGTGCGCGGCCTTCCACCGCGGACACAAGTCCGCGCAGACCGCCCCGCGCATACTGGTCAGTGAGTTCGCCAAGTTCAGCGTTGACGGTTTCGGCGATCTGCTCGGTGATCATGCGCCGCGTGTTCCAGGCGAAATAGCCCAGCAGCGACGCCGCGAACAGCGCGAACAGGAACAGATAGACCAGCGTCAGCCGAAACGCTGTCGTTCGTATCAGTTTACCGAATGCCGTCACGAACCATGTACCCGGCACCACGAATGGTGTGCAGCAGCGGACGATCCTGTCCCTTGTCGATCTTGGAGCGCAGCCGCGAGATATGCACGTCGATCACATTGGTCTGCGGATCGAAGTGATAGTCCCACACGTTCTCGAGCAGCATGGTACGGGTCACGACCTGCCCTGCATGCTTCATCAAGTATTCGAGCAGCCGAAATTCGCGCGGCTGCAGCGTGATCTCGGTGGTGCCACGCTTGACCTGATGGGAAAGCCGGTCGAGTTCGAGATCGCCGACGCGATAGGTCGTCTCTTCGGACGGCCCGCCATGGCGGCGCGACAGCACCTCGACGCGCGCCAGTAGTTCCGCGAATGAATAGGGTTTTGGCAGATAATCGTCGCCGCCCGCGCGCAGGCCCTTGATGCGGTCATCGACCTGGCCGAGTGCGGAGAGGATCAGCGCCGGGGTGTGGTTGCCCTTGCCGCGCAGGGTGCCGATGATCGACAGACCGTCGCGCTTCGGCAGCATGCGATCGATCACGAGTACGTCGTACTCGCCGGACTCGGCCAGCGCGAGCCCCTCCTCGCCGTCGCTTGCGTGATCGGCGACATGGCCGACCTCGCGAAACGCCTTCACGAGATAGTCCGCCGACTCGCGGTCGTCTTCAACGATGAGCAGTCGCATCTGTGATTCGGTTTGGGTCGGAACAACGGGGCTTTGTAACACCATGGCGCGATGACCGTCCTCATGCAAGGCAACGAATTGGCGGCCTTGCGGTACCTCACCCCCGGCAGGAAAACGGGCGGTGAAGCTGGGGGACTTCACCGCCCGCACTGCACGACCGACTGGAGTGCGATCGTGCCTGCACTCGACGGAGGGGGGCGTTTCCCATCGAGAGCAACTTCAAACATGACGCTTGAAATATGAACGTCATGCCTTGGTCTCAAGGGACGGGTTTTTAAGGCCCGCCCCCGGGAAGGAGCCGTCGGCGGGGGCGATTATGCCGGCGACAACTCCCCATCTCGCACCCGCTCTAAAGCGGGTGATTAACCCTGGATCAGCCCTTGACGACTGGCATCGCGACGAAGCGCGACGAGTCTCCGGACTTCACACGAACCAGAACGCTGTTCTTGTTCTCGGAACGCGCGGTGTTGATCGCCTCGCGAACCTCAGCCGGCGTCGCTACCAGCTTGCCGGCGACTTCGAGAATGACATCGCCTTCCTTGAAGCCGCGCTCGGCCGACGGGCTGTTCGGATCGACGTCGGTCACGACCACGCCTTCCTTGCCTGCGCCGGCCACGCTGTTCGCCGGAGCCAGCGTCAGACCGAGGTTCGGCACAGTAACGCTGCCCTTCGTCGCCTTGCCGCCGCCATCGTTGTTCTGGTCAGCATCCGCCTTGGCCTGCTTGGCGTTCGGCAACTCGCCGAGCGTCATGCTGAGGATCTTGTCCTGGCCCTTGTGGACCACGACCAGCTTCACGGTCTGGCCGGGAGCCATGCCGCCAATGGTCCGCGCCAGTTCGCGCGCATCCTTGACGGGCTGATCGTTGACCCGCGTGATGACGTCGCCGGATTCAACGCCGGCCTTCGCGGCAGGGCCGTTGGCCTGCGGCTCGGCAACCAGCGCACCTTCGGTCTTCTTCAGGCCGAGGCTGTCCGCGATCTCGGGCGTCACCTGCTGGATCTGGACACCGATCCAGCCGCGGCTGACCGAGCCCTTGTCCTTGAGCTGCTGCACGACACTCTTCACCGTGGAAGCCGGGATCGCGAACGCGATGCCGACGCTGCCGCCGGACGGCGAGTAGATCGCGGTGTTGACGCCAACGACGTCGCCTTCGGTGTTGAAGGTCGGACCACCCGAGTTGCCCTTGTTCACGGGCGCGTCGATCTGGATGAAATCGTCATAAGGTCCGTTGCCGATGTCGCGGCCGCGTGCCGAAACGATGCCTGCGGTCACGGTGCCGCCGAGGCCGAACGGATTGCCGACCGCGAGCACCCAGTCACCGATGCGCGGCTGGCCGTCGGAGAGCTTGGCGAACGGCATATTGCTGACGCCATCCACCTTGATCAGCGCCAGATCGGTGCGAGGATCGGTGCCGATCACCTTTGCGGTGTGAACCTTGCCGTCGTCGGCAGTGACTTCAACCTTGTCCGCGCCGTCGACGACGTGGTTGTTGGTCACAGCGAAACCATCAGCCGAGATGAAGAAGCCCGAACCCTGGCCGGTCACCTGACCGCCGCCGCGACCGCCACGGCCGCCGCGTCCACCGGGGAAACCATCCGGACCGCCGAAGCGGCGGAAGAAGCGCTCCATCGGCGAACCGGGCGGGAACGGATTGTCGCCATTGTCGGCGCTATCGCTCGATACCGTCTTCTCGGTCATCTTCACGCGCACCGAAATCACCGACGGCTTCACGCGCTCGACGATGTCAGCGAAACCGATCGGCTGCTGAACCTGACGGACGTCCTTGTTAACCTGCGCATGCGCGGTCGTGGTCAGCAGGTCGAAATTGTTCGAGGGGCTGAGGCCGTAGGCGGCAACGCCGAGACCCGCGACGACCGAAGCCATCAGCGCGAACTTACGCGCAGAGAAAATGGAACGACGGGGGGCGGTGTAGGATGGCAGTTTGGAAAAGTCGGTCGGACGATCGGTCATGAATAATCTCCAGGAGGACAAAACGGGACGGGGAATCTCGCGGTGCTGTTTGTGCACCTGTCCTCTGGAAGATGGGGGAAGCGGCCTTACCGCGCTCTAACGGGGGAATTAATGTTTTGTAATAAAAAGGCCGGTCCGAAGGGCCTCGGAATCGAAGCCGAATGCCGCCTTAAACGGGCTTTTTCGCTGGTTCCTCGCCTGCGATCAGCTTCTCGATTCGGGCTTCTTCCTCGGGGGTGAGCTGGAACGAAGCACCCTGCTCGCTCGCCGCCCGTTGCCTGCGGCGGCGATTCCCGAACCACAGCGCAAATCCGCCGCCCACAAGCACCAGCGGGGGAATCAGCCAGAGGATCAGCGTCTGGCCTTCCACACGCGGCTTGAGCAGCACGAACTCGCCGTAGCGCGCGACGAGGAAATCCATCACCTGCTGATCGGTGCTGCCCGCAGCAATGCGCTCGCGCACCAGAAGACGCAGGTCACGCGCCAGCGGCGCGTCGGAGTCGTCGATGGACTGGTTCTGGCAGACCATGCAGCGCAATTCACGCGACAGGTTGCGCGCCCTCGCCTCCTGCGCCGGATCGGCCATGATCTCGTCGGGCTGCACGGCGCGGGTGACTGACGGCATCAGCGTCAGCATGATTGCAAACAGTGCCGGGAGAACGCATTTCATCGCGGCTACTCCGCCGCCTGCAACGCGCCGGCGGTCTTCGCGGCTTTCGCCGGTTTCGGCGCGCCGACGCGCAGCCGCCGGTCGGTCAGCGACAGCAACCCGCCGAACGCCATCAGCAGCGGCCCGAACCAGATCAACAGCACCAGCGGCTTGTGATAGATGCGCACCGCGACCGAACCGTCGGTGCGGCTGTCACCAAGCGAAATATAAAGCTGGCTGACGCCGCGCGTGAGCAGCGCCGCCTCCGTGGTCGACATGGCGCGCGTCGCAAAATTGCGCTTCGACGGCGTCATCACCCCGATGGTCTTGCCGTCGAGCATCACCGTGAAATGCGACACCGCCTCGCGATAATTCGGCCCCTGCTGCTGCGTGACATCGTCGAGCCGCACCTGGTAGCCGCCGACGGTCACGACATCCTTCGGCTGCATCGACGCGATGCTCTCGCTGTTCCACGTCGTCTCGCAGACGATTCCGATCAGCGCTATACCGAGGCCCGCGTGGGCGAATGCCGAGCCCCAGGTCGAGCGCGGCAGGCCACGCGCGCGGCTCAAGGATGTGGCAAGCGGCGCGCGGAACAGTTGCATGCGTTCGGCGATGTCAGTGATCGCGCCGAGCACCACAAAGACCGCGATGCCGATCATCAGCGGCGCGAAGGCTCCGCCGCCGCGGGTCCATGCCCACAGCACGGCGATAGTCACCAACGCCACGATACCCGCTGCCGTGAGACGCTGCGCTGCGCCGAGCAAATCGCCGCGCTTCCACGCCAGTTGCGTTCCGAACGGCACCGCCAGCAGCAGCGGCAGAAACAACGGTGCAAACGTCAAATTGAAGAACGGCGCGCCGACCGAGATTTTTTCGCCGGTGAGAACTTCCAGCGCCAGCGGATAGAGCGTGCCGACCAGCACCGTGGCGCAGGCCGTGGTCAGTAGCAGATTGTTCAGCACCAATGCGCCTTCGCGCGAGATCGGCGCGAACAGGCCTCCCTGCTTTAGCGCCGACGCCCGCCACGCATAGAGGCTGAGGCTGCCGCCGATGAACAGGCACAGGATCATCAGAATGAACACGCCGCGCGAAGGATCGCTGGCAAATGTATGCACCGACGTGAGCACGCCCGAGCGCACCAGGAACGTGCCGAGCAGCGACAGCGAGAACGTCAGGATCGCAAGCAGTATCGTCCAGACCTTCAGCGCCTCGCGCTTCTCCATCACCACCGCGGAATGCAGCAGCGCGGTGCCAGCAAGCCATGGCATCAGCGAAGCATTCTCCACCGGATCCCAGAACCACCAGCCGCCCCAGCCGAGTTCGTAATAGGCCCAGTACGAGCCCATCGCGATGCCGAGCGTGAGGAAAATCCACGCCATCAGCGTCCATGGCCGTACCCACCGCGCCCACGCGGCGTCGATGCGGCCTTCGATCAGCGCGGCGACAGCGAACGAGAACGAGATCGAGAAACCGACATAGCCGAGGTAGAGCATCGGCGGATGAATCGCGAGGCCGATGTCCTGCAACACCGGATTAAGATCGCGTCCCTCGATCGGCGCATTGGCGATGCGCAGGAACGGATTCGAGGTGGCGAGAATGAAGAGGTAGAACGCCGTGCCGACCCATGCCTGCACCGCCAACACCAGCGCGCGCAGCGAGCGCGGCAGGTTACTGCCGAAGGCCGCGACCAGCGCGCCGAACAACGCGAGGATCAGCACCCACAGCAGCATCGAGCCTTCGTGGTTCCCCCACACACCGGTGATCTTGTAGAGCATCGGCTTCAGCGAATGGGAATTCTCGTAAACGTTCAGGACCGAAAAATCCGACGTGATATTCAGCCAGGTCAGCGCGGCGAACGAGAACGCCGCGAACACGAACTGCACCAGCGCGGTCGAGCGCGCGACATTCATCAGCGCCGGGTCGCGCAGGCGCGCGCCGATCACCGGCACCACAGACTGGATCAGCGCCAGCGCCAGCGCCAGCACCAGCGCGAAATGTCCGGCTTCCGCGATCATTTCGCGCTCCCTTGCACGCCGGGTGTCTTCTTGTCGTAGTCGTCTTTCCAGTGGCCGGTCTTCTTCAGCTCATCCGCGACGGCCTTCGGCATGTAGGTCTCGTCGTGCTTGGCGAGCACGGTATCGGCCTTGAACACGCCGTTGGCGTCGAGCGCGCCTTCGGAAATGATGCCCTGCCCTTCGCGGAACAGATCCGGCAGAATGCCCTGATAAGTCACGGGCAGCGTTGCATTACCGTCGGTCACTTCAAACTTCACTTTAAGCTGCTCGCCGCGCACCAGCGATCCCTCGCGCACCAGACCGCCGAGACGAAAACGTTGGCCGGGCTGGATATGCTTTTCGGCAACCATTCCGGGCGTGGAGAAGAATACGATGGAGTCGCGCAAAGCGTTGAGCACGAGCGCAGCCGCGATCGCGAGCACCGCGAGCGATCCTCCAATCAACGTCAATCGCCGCTGCTTGCGCGTCATCAAAATTATCCGTCTAGTCCGAGACTCTTGAGACCGTCGTTCAACTGCTGCAATCGCGCGGCGTCGTTGCCCACCGCCTGACGCGCGTCGCCGCGCGCCGCCTGTGCCTTGTCGCGCTCGCCGAGAACCATATAGGCGCGCACCAGCCGCAGCCAGCCCTCGACATCGTCGCCGTTGTCCTTCAATCGCGTAGCGAGTCGATCCACCATGCCGCGGATCATGCTGTTACGATCGCCCTCGGTCATGCCCTTTGCAGCGGCGACTTCCTCGTCGGAAAGTTTTGGCGCGGCGACGCCGAGACGCGTCAATGAATCCTGTATCAGCGGACGCCACGGCGCATCCGCCGGCGCAGACGCCAGCATCGCACGCCAGACATTCGCGGCATCATCCTTGCGGCCATCCTGCTCGGCGGCGAGGCCGACGAAATAGCGCGCCTTTACCTCATTGGGATCGAGCGCGACGGCGCGGTCAAACTCGGCCTTCGCCTCCGCAGTAACGATGCCCCCACTCGCTGCCGCCATCGCCTCGCCAAGATCGGCGCGGCGCGTGGCGCTCTCGCCGTTGTACGTGATGGCATTGCGATAGGCGCGCGTCGCGTCGTCGAAGCGGCCAAGCTTCACCAGCACGGGCGCCAGCACTTCCCAGCCGCGGCCGTCGGTCGGATTTTTCTCAAGGTGTGTTTCGACTTGCGCGACCAGCTTGTCCATCGACGAAGACGCCACCGATGCGCGGGTCCGCTCCGCGAGCGGAAAGTCGCCGAGCGACGGCGAACCGAACTGCGCGTAAAGTAGCACCGCCACCAGCGGCAATCCAACAAGCGCGATCACGGCGACGGCGCGGCGGAATGGCATGCTTGAAGAAGACACCGCGCCGGTTTCGGTATCTGATGCCGCCAGCAGACGCCGGCTGATTTCGACGCGCGCGGCTTCCGCCTCGCTTGCGCCGATCATGCCTGCCGCAGCGTCGCGCTGAACCTCGGCGAGCTGGTCCTTGTAGACCACTGCCTCGCTGCCCTCGCGCGCGGAGCCGGTGCCGCGCCCGAGCGGCCACAGCACGGCAAATACAGCTGCAGCAGTCATCAGCGCGAACACAAACCAGAGCGTCATTTCAAAGGGTTCCCGGCGAAACTAGAACCGTTACAAGCGGCCATTCCGTGCCGGGGTTACACCACGGCTGGCGGAGCCGTGCAATTGACATTTCCGGCACAGATTCAATGGGATTCCGGGCCGCGCAGCGGCGCTTTCGGCATGACTGAATCTGGGGAAGGAATAAGGCGGGAGAGCGGATCGCGCCTTGCGCGAGATCAACCGGCGCGCGAGGGCTTGCGGTCGGTGGCGCGCGTCGCCTCGGCGGCCTTGCGCTCCGCGGGCCGCGCCATTTCGGCGGCCTTGCTCATCAGGGAGGCGTAGTCGGGTCCGAACAGCACGTCGCAGAACCGGATCGCGGCCTGTATCTGCGTCAGGCGGTAGGAACGAACCTTCTGGTCGTGGGTGCGGAGCGATTCCACCAGCGTCTCGGTGGCCTTCTCGACATAGTGCTGCAATTCGGTGTAGGCGCGCAGCGACACTTCGTTGATCGCGAGTTCGCTGGCATAGGTGCGGCAGACTGCGACGAAGTCGATCATCGCCGCAGTTTCCTCGATGTCCTCCGGATCGATCCGGTTCGCCGAGGTCACGTCCTTGTCCGGCCCCTGCCGCAGCAGCCGGCGCACGCGGCCGGGCACGCTGTCGATTTCCGATTGCAGCGCATTGGAAATCTCGGAGCGGATCGACGCCAGTTGCTTGCCCCACGTCGATTCCGAGCGGAGATCGAGTTCGGTGCGCAGGCCGCGAATGCCGTCGTGCAACGTCTTGAGATGATTGGAGGTGTCCTTGAACTGGCCGCGCTTGATGTCGCCGCGCAGTTCGGAGGCGACGTTCGACAGTTCCTGAAGCGCCATGGTCACGGTCACGCCGAACGGCGTGCCTGCGACGCGGATCTCGTCGTCGGAGCCCGCCACCATGACGCCGAGGCGGATGATCTGCCAGGGTGCTGCGAGCCGCTGCATCACCAGCGAAACGGCGAACGGCAGCACTTGCTGCGTCTGCAGCGACGGCAGGTTGAGCGCGGCCATCGCCGACCTGATGTGGGATTCGGCGAAGACCCGGATCTGACCGGGCAGCTTGTGATTGAGTTTTTCCAAGGAGTCGCGGGCGCTCAGCACCGCGCCGATGGGGCCGATGTCCTCGACCACACTGGTGGCGCCAAGGCGGCCGAGCGTGCGCTGGCGGTCGCCACCGGAAAGCGTGCCGGTGACATTTGCGATCGCCTCGGAGGCGGCAAGCTGAAGGGTGCGTACGGCGGCGTTGACGTCAGGAGCGCCGACCGCATCGCTCGCAATCGAGGCCTCGAAAGCAGCGACGGCTTCCGGGCAGCCTTCGCGGCCGAGCCAGAGCCAGACCGGGCCCAGCGACGAGCGCCGGATCTGGCCGGGCCGGACATGGGGAACGGTTTCAACCAGGAAGGGCTCGAGCGGACGAAACACCCGCCGCATCGGATCTTCAGTGCGCGGCGTGGTGTCCTCGCTCGGGGCGCGGACCACCATGCGCAACTGTTCGAGCACGAAATTCGCGACCGCCACGTCCTCGCCGCGCTCGATCGCGCGCTCGAACTCGCGCATCAGCAGGGCCTGCGCCTTCGGCGGCAATTGCCCGAGATAGTCCCTCAACCGCTCGATCGACGATTGGCTCATGCGCCCAAACGCTCACACTGGCTGGCGCCGAAAGGCGTCCACTGGGTGTGATAGCCGGGGCCGCGTTAATTTCGCGTTGAGGAACGGTGTTTGACCGGCCCACTTCGGGGCCGCCCCTGCCCGTCAGCCCACCGCCGTCCAGGTGCCATCGGGATTGCGGCAAGCCGTTCCGCGATCGATCGTCGGCTGGCCGTTGATATAGACGGTGTGGGTGAAGGTGCGGCAGCGGTTACCACGTTGCACGTAGACCGGACCCGGAACGATATTGCCATAGCGGCCTGAATTCGGATTTCGCCAAGATACCGGAGCGCCCGGCGCACCTTGATCGAAAGCGTTCATCTGAGCCTCATAGGCATATTGGCGGTCCTGTTCGTCCATCGACGCGCCGACCCGGTTACCGATGAGACCACCGATGGCCGCGCCCGCCATCGCGGCTCCGACACGCTCGCCCGTGCCTCCGCCGATGGCCGATCCGATCAACGCACCGCTCAACGCCCCGATCACCGTGCCGGAGTTTTCCTTCGGTCCGCTGTCGGCAGCACAACCGCCGAGCATCAGCGTGGCCGCGAGCAGAATGGCCGTCTTCGGATATCGCATGTCGTTCGTCCCCAAGGTCGCAGCGGACACAGATCGTCCGGCGGGCGCTTTGGAACGGAGGATTGGGGCGAGAGAGCGGCGGCGGAACCCTTACATCCCTGGCAGAATCAGCTCGCACCGGAGCCCGCCGATCGGCGCTGCGCCGAGCTTGAGGCTGCCGCCGTACAAAGCCGCGAGGTCGGTCACGATGGACAGGCCAAGGCCGGAGCCGGGCTTGGTTTCGTCCAGCTAAGGTCGATAGGATTCAATGATTACTAGTCATGCCATTTGCGTGGCTGAAGTGAAAACCGTGAATGCGCTTATCTTCGATAAATGTGATTACGGACTCCCTGCCACCTGTTTCAGGAACTGTCCCTTGAACAATTCCACGCAGAACAATGGCTAGGGGCATAAACAAAACGAGTTCAAGCTCAACTATAGGTAAAAGGAAGATGTGATTGGTGAGCGTAATTCGATCATGCAATCTACAAAGATCGTAGAAGCTAGCTCGTGTCGCTTGGTCAGTTACATTCAGCTTATCCACCGAGCGCCGAAGATATCGATGTCGAACGACAAAAAGAAAAGCGATTATCGGAATCATAACAATCGCGAGAAGCAAAGAGCCCCTCATATTGAATGAACTTTTCAAAAGAAATTCGACATGTTCTCGCATAGGTTTGGGCAGATCGGGTTTTGCCAAAAACTCTTCACCCTTCTCTGCCAACCTCAGCCGCAATGGTTGTGCGGCACGTTTCAGCCGACGATTTACAAATGAAAAGATAAAAAGAGCGATCACAACTGCGAGTGGGAAAAATTGCGCTTCAGTCATTTGGAATCTCCCCTTGGAGGATTCTGCTCTGGCTTTGGCAATGGTAGTGGCTGTTGCTGGTAGCTCCGAACGCGCTCGCGACGATCTTCGTATTCCGCCTTCATAGCAGCCAAGTCGGTCCGACCTATACGACGTTGGATAAGAATAAACATAATGAGCACAATCAAGAAAGCGAACTGAACCGGATTATCCTCAAACCAATCAAGCGTCCGTGACCACATTCGTTCCAACGAACTTAATGCCGCGACGACGGTTTCATGACCAGCTGAGAGTTTTTTACCTCCGACATCCAAGTTCAGCCCGGACGGTTTCCCGTCCGCGATCATTGTTTCCACCACGTTCCCCCTCGCCACTTTTTTGCCACGATAGGGTTACCAAGCGATTCATGCAACCGCACGTAGCAGTCAGTGCGGTGCAACCACCGAATAGTCGAAACTCATTGAAGGCTATCTATTTAATAAAATGGGACAAATTCACACCCCCGGCAGGATCAGCTCGCACCGGAGCCCGCCGATCGGGGCCGCGCCGAGCTTGAGGCTGCCGCCGTAGAGGGCCGCCAGCTCGGTCACGATGGACAGTCCGAGGCCCGAACCGGGCTTGGTTTCGTCCAGCCGCTGGCCGCGGACCGCGACCTGGGTCCGTTCGACCGGAGACAACCCCGGCCCGTCATCGTCCACGATGATGCGCAACGTCGGGTCGAGCGGGCCACCCGGCGTCAGCTCCAGCAGCACCTCGATGAAGACTTTTTGCGCGGCCCATTTGCAAGCGTTGTCCACGAGGTTGCCAGTCATCTCCTCGAGGTCCTGCCGCTCGCCCCGGAATTTTGCGCCGGACGCCGCTTCGACATCGATCAGGATGTCGCGGTCGCGGTGGATCTTCTCCATGGTCCGCCCTAGCGCCTCGATCACCGGCTTGACCTCGGTCACGGTGCCGATGGTCTGCGCGCGCGCGGCGATGCGCGCACGCTCCAGATGATGCGCAACCTGATCGCGCATGATGTCGGTCTGTTCGAGAACTTTTGCGGCAAACGGATCATTGCGGTTAGTCGACGCCTCGTTGACGATAACGGAGAGCGGCGTCTTGATGGCGTGCGCGAGATTGCCGACATGGGTGCGCGAGCGCTCGACGATGGCGCGGTTGGCGTCGAGCAGCGCGTTGGTCTCGCGCGCGAGCGGCGCGATCTCCCGCGGAAATTCGCCTTCCAGCCGCTCGGCATGGCCGGAGCGGATCGCGGCCAGCCCGTTCGAGATGCGTTTGAGCGGCGCGAGGCCGAAGCGCACCTGAAAGACGGTGGTCAGCAGCAGGCCGACGGTGAGCGCCGCGAACGTGGCCGCGAGATAGGTATTGAACGCCCAGGTTTCATCGTCAATCTCGGTGGCGTCACCGGCCACGGAAGCGAGATATTTTCCCTCGACGCCGAGGTCGACCGGCCGTTCCACCATGCGCAGATGCTGGTCTTCCGGCCCCTTCACATAAGCAAGGCGAACGCCGGACTGGTCGAGCTCGATTCCCATGTCTTCAAGGTTGGGCAGCGTCGCATCCCATAGCGAGCGCGACGCCCGCACCTCGGGCTTGTCGCCGTCGATACGCGCCATGCGCCAGTACCAGCCCGACAGCGGCAGTTCGAACAGGGGCTCGCCGAGCGACTGCACGGACCGGTCCGCGGACTTGTCGCCCTTGTCGTTCTTTTCGCTCTTCTCGCTGGGATCCTCAGGCTGCGCCGCTTCGGCGATCAGCGTGCGGAGATAGAAATTGAGCCGGCGATCGAAGGCACGCTCGACCGAACGCTTGTAGACCGAGGACAGGATGACACCGGTGATGAGCAGGATCGCCACCACCCAGACCGTCGCGGACAAGAACAGTCGTGTCGCGAGAGAATTCGTGTGGCGGTTCAAAAGTTCTCCCCGAAGTTCGCTAGTGGTCCGATTCTGACATTCGCGTTGCGGGAGCTCGCGCAAAGTGGGACGCGAATGTCAAATCCACTCCACTGGGTGTTCACCGCATAGTACAGCGAACTTCGGATTCAGGACACTAATGCGCATTGGTTTGTGCATTGGTCACGGGCGGCGGCGTCAGCAGATAGCCGAGGCCTCGCACGGTCTGAATGATGTCGACTTCGAGCTTCTTGCGGATGCGACCGACGAAAACTTCAATCGTGTTGGAGTCGCGGTCGAAGTCCTGGTCATACAGATGCTCGACCAGTTCGGTGCGCGACACCACGCGGCCGGAATGGTGCATGAGATAGGCCAACAGCCGGTACTCGTGCGAGGTCATCTTGATGGGATTGCCGTTGACGCTGACGCGGTTGGTGCGGGTGTCGAGCATCACCGGCCCGCAGGTTAGCTCACTTTGGGCATGGCCCGCGCTCCGCCGCAACAGCGCGCGGATGCGCGCCAGCACTTCCTCGAGATGAAATGGCTTTGCGACATAATCATCGGCGCCGGCATCGAAGCCCTGCACCTTGTCGCTCCAGCGATCCCGCGCGGTGAGGATCAGCACCGGCATGGTGCGCTTGTTGCGCCGCCACGCCTCCAGCACCGAAATGCCGTCCATCTTGGGAAGGCCGATGTCGAGCACCACGGCGTCGTAAGGCTCAGAGTCGCCGAGAAAGTGCCCCTCCTCGCCATCGAACGCGCGGTCCACGACATAGCCTGCATCGGACAAAGCCGTCGTCAGTTGGCGGTTGAGATCCGGATCATCTTCAACAACAAGAAGGCGCAAGACAGTCTCCGCACGTTGCCTCTAAACTGACGCTAACATGAACGGCTTGGCGCTGAATGCTTGATGAACGGCGTGCGCCCAAGAAGACTTCCAAGATTACTTTTTCGTCACAGTCACCGTCTTACCGGCGGGCTTGCCGGTCACGGCCTTGACCAGCTTGTCGAGCACGCCGGGAGCATCCTGGCCGGTGGCGACGCAGACCTTTTCGCGGGTCCGGCCACTGATGTAGACGCCTAACACGCCGAATCGGAAGCCCCAATAGCTGACCAGGAGGCCGGTCGCCCCGATCAGGGCGTTGATCGCGGTCATGTCGCCAGTCCAGAATTCGTGAACCAGAACCGTCCAAAGAGCGGCACATTCGAAAGTTAACTCGAAAGCGTAAAGCGGGCGCCACCAGCGTTGCAGCGCATCCTCGCTGACGAGTTCCGCGCGAATCGTGGCCTGAGTCTCGGCGACGGAACCGCGCGCCGCTTCCGCCTCGGCACGGACGGCCTCGGCCCAGGCGTTCTCGGCCTGCGCGATCTGGTCCGCGCTGGAAGTCGCCAGCGCCTTGCCCACCGCCTCTGGTGTGGCGTCCGAAGCCCCGACAACGTCCGCCAAGATTCGCCCCGCGGCGCCACCGAGCGGACCGCCGAGCGCGGTTCCCAGAATCGGCGCGCCGAGCCCGATCACCTGTTTGGCCAAACTACCCCAGTCCATTGGATGTCCTTTCCGCAGGAGCGACCACCGCCGCTTCCTGATGCGCACGCTGACGCCAGCGCCAGATGAGAAAAATCGCCAGCGCAGTCATCGTCGCGGCGGCGACGACCATGGCCGCGACCTCGAGCCGCGAGGTCGCGACGGCAGTTGCCGTGCCCGCCGCGATGACGGCGCCGGCAGACGCCTGCCCGGACGGGATTGTCGCAGGCACAACGGCCTTGCCCGGTGACGCTTCGGATGGCGTGCTCGCTGGCAAACGGCTTTGCGCCATCGCCAGCGCCGCTGCACGCACGCCGTTAACGCGCGCTGTCCAGCCGCGCCCGAACACCGGAAAGGTTTTCAGCGCTTTGAGGAACGCGAGACGCTCCGTGCAAATGGCGATGACGAGATCGCCCGGCACACTCTTCCCCGCGACCGCGATCACATCGTCGGTCACGGCGCTGGTGCGGTCGGAAAGCCTGAGCACGCGGCGCAGCACCTTGCCCGCGCGGCCGACGCCGGAATTCACGCCGTAGTCGAACACGGCGTAATCGACGCCCGCGGGCAGTTCGTCGCAGCGCATCGCGTTCCAGTAACGCTCGCGGTAGATCTTGCGCGCAACGCTTTGCGGCATCGCGCGCACGTCGTCAGCGGTGGCGTTGCCCTTCCAGTAGCGCCGCGCATCGCCAAGCGTGATGCCGAAATTGGTCGGCCCGCCGGGATCGGAGGGATGATCGGTGTAACCACCCTCGTCCCTCAACAGACGCGTCAGCGCCTGATCGTAAGACGCAGCCGCCATCTCAGAACACCCACGCGGCGAGCGCGACTGAAACGATCCAGATAACCAGCGCCGCTTTCGGCCGCACCGCGATCTGGTTCGCCGTCCATTCCAGAGGCGCAGAAAGGCGATCACGCAATGAAGCGAGTGTCATGTCAGTTCTCCATGTGAAAATGAAAACAGCCCGCGAAGGCGGGCTGAAATGAATTCAAGGATGTTGTGGTGCTATCGGGCGAAGGAGCGCTACTTTGCAGCCTTCTCGAAAACGCCTTTGTCGAAACCCTCTTTGCCGAGTTCCGTCGAACACAGAATGAATCCGTCCACGCGTCTGCAATAATGCCCGCGAAGCTTCAGCGACGGCGGCAGGTATTCATCGGACAACACATAGGCCGTATCGGCCGAGAGGCCGTCTCTCATGACTTGCGCCGGCTGCTCGACACAGAAAAAATCGATCTGCTTCGGTGTCGTGCGACCGGCATAAAAGCTGTTGATGGTCATTCTGTTCTCGGCCGCAAGCCTGCCGAAGATCCAATATGCGTCGTATCCGCCGGGCGTCTTGTTCCCGTCGCATTGCCAGGGACGGATCACGACCAGGTTCTTGTGCGCACGGGCCATGGTCTGCCACACGGCGCTTTTGGTCAGATCGTTGGCGCTATGTTCTGACCGGTGTGCGTGGATGTAGTTGTAGAGTCCCCGAACATCCGCGGACTGGATCAGGAGAGCCACGGTCAACACCAGCGCGGTTCGCTTCCCGAACGCGATGAACGCGGCCCCGATGGTCGCGGCAAGAATGACGTAGAACGCCGCCCAGAACAGCCTGCCGCTGGCGCGAAACGCGCTGAGGAGATCGTAAATGAACGGCGGCGGCGCCATATCGAAGAAAACCTTCTCGGCCGCCGTCATCTTGAGGGAGAGCGCGAGCAGCGTCGATACGATCACCACGATCCGGGCAAAAACCGCATCGTTGCTGAGAAAATATCTCCCGACGGCTCTTGGACTGCGAACGATGGCGGCAGCGAGCAGAACAATCACGCCGAGGCCGAGATAGTTGTATCCCTCATACTGGCCCGGAAAACTGGGCTGCTTCTTTAGAAGCAAGGCGGGATATTCGAACGGATCGATCGGCGCGAGCAGGTTCATCGAATAATAGCCGTACCCGCCACCGGCATAGGCTTTGGCATCGCCCCCGACGATGATAAATCCGAATGCCCACATCGCGACGGCCGCCGCGGCTACGGAAACGATAATTCCGATTGTGGACACTTTTACCGCGGACGAAGTCTCTCCGCCGCGCGCGGCAAGGAGGATGGATCTGAGATATCCGGCCCCGACAAGCATCAATACAAGCAGCGTAATGTAAGGGTTGATACCTCCGGCGACAAAGCAGATCGCGATGCCGCCTGCCATGCGCGGCCGTGAGATGCGAGCCGACGTCGCGAGATAAAACTCCAGCGCGGCAACAATCAGCCAATGACTGGCCAGTGCGAAATGGCCAAGCGCCCGCCACGCGAATGGCGGAGCCATCATGAACAGCAGCCCGCCAATGACCGACGACAGCGTGTCGTTATTGGTAAGGTGACGGCTGACCCGGTAGCCGAAGTAAAACTGAAGCACCGAGCTTAGGGCGAACCACAGGCCAAGATATTGAAACGTGTCCGGCAGGCTATGGCGAAAGGGCCAGAACAACAGGGCCACAAGCGGCATAGAATCGAGATAGGCGATCGGCTCGCCCAGCGGATAGCCCAACGATGCTGCCCACCCCAACGGAAACGCTAGCGATTCCTCATTGCGAAAGAACATCCACCCGAGCTGACCGGTAGCCGGGTCCCCCACGACCCAGGTCATGTTGACAGGGTTGATGACTCGCCATCCGACAACGGATACGGCGAACAAAACGCCGACAGCAGAGAAAAGAAAAACCAGTAACAGCGTTTTTGAGAATGCTCTGGCTGGACCCGTCATCAAAACCGCGCGTTTCACTCGTTGAGCGTCCGCTTCTTCATACTAGATCGCCCGGCGTTTACCAGTCCCCGCGATGAATCGAACCGGTCCAGGACGCTTTGCGCAAGTCCATACAGCGCGGTAAAACCTCCGTCCCGGCCGACGCTGAGCCAGATGCAATTTGATGGAATGAAGATGCACCCTTCAGAGCTTCCCCGCCTCGGCGTCATCTCGAACTGGAAGAAAGATTATCTGGGAGATTTCGTCGATCTGTCAGCCATGAGCGTGCTTTGCATCGGCTATTCCGAGGCCGAGATTTCCGAGCTGGTTCTCAAATACAGCCCGCGCGCGGTGACCGTTCTGACCCTTTGGGAAGATCATATCGACGCGCAGGGCAACAAGTTTCCGATCGTCGTCGGCGATATCACACAGCGTACGCCGTTCCCGGACGGGAAATTCGATGCGGTTCTCTCCCTGTCTCTTCTGGAGCACGTATCCGATCTCGACGCGGCCCTGATCGAGATGAAGCGCATTACGCGGCCCGGCGGCGTGGTCTGCGCGTTCTTCGGCCCGGCATGGTCGTGCGCCTACGGGCATCACCTTTACACAAAAGCGGCGGACCCGCTGCTGGATTTCTCGCAATGGCAGATGCCCGCCTTTCTTCACCTCTTGTGCACACACGATGAATTGCGGTCCTGGTACCACGATCAGGGGTACACAAAGGAACAGACCGACGAGGTCCTGCACTGGTTTTATGACGTGCCCATCATCAACCGCGTTCCGTATGACGACTACGTACGCGCGTTCAATCAGCATTTTAAACTGGAACGTCAGGAACTGATGACGCTGGACGTTCCCAACAAGCTCCTCAAGATCCTGCGAACGATGCACGGCTGGCAGGATTTCTCGACCTACGGCGGCAAGTATCTTCTCCGCGTCTGATGCTCCGTCACAGGTACTGCCCTCCGGTGCCGACCGATCCCGCAGAATTGCCCGGGAAGTATGACGCGCCGGCGCCATAAGTCTGAATGACGCTGTTTGTGCCGAGGCTGTATCTCGGGCCCGTCGCGGAGCCGGAGAATGTCAGACCGTCGAGTTGGCCGATCGAAAGCGACTCCAGATATGCAAAGCCGAGAATGAATGCCGGCGTTCCCGTCAGCGTGATTGTCGTCGCCCGCATCGAATATTGGCCTCCCGTCGAGGCATAAAAATGCGCCTGCGCTCCGCCGGAGATTTTATAGGCTCCCGTTCCGTAATCGCAGGAGATGATGCCCTGATCGCGCGCGTCCCAGTGCGCGAACGAACAGGCGCCGAACTCGATCCCGCCAAGATTCTTGATCTGCCCGCCGGTCTGCGCTGAAATTCCCGATACCGCCGAAGTTTGTATCTTGAAGTTCCTGACGTGAAGCCGGCCGCCGTTCTGCACGAGAACCCCCCACGTCGCCGCTGATATGATGGTGTTTGCCGGTGTGGTCGCGTCGCCCGCGAGAACGACGCTGCCGCTTCCGACCCACGGCCCCGTCACGACGCAGCCTCCCGTGAATGTCGATGGCGAAGCTGTGCTCACAAGCTGGATGGTCACCGTATAGATCGAGATGTCGAGCGCCGCGACGATATCGATCGCTTTCTGAATCGTCAAAAACGCGCCGCCGGCGGCGTTGGACAGGCCATCGTTGTTGTTGCTGCCGTCGGTGCGGACGTAATATGTCCTGTTGGCGGTGAGCGTATAACGTCCGACAGGTCGCGCGATCGCATACCAGCGCGACGCGGTGCCGTCATAGCGCAGCAGTGCAGCCTGCTTCGCAGCGATCGCAATATCGCCGCCAAGCGCAAAACGATTGGCCGCCGTTGACGAAGCGCTCTCGTTCAGGAGCAGGATGGTCTGGCTGCCGGTATTGAGAATACCGACGACGCGGCCCTCTGCTCCGCTCGCCAGTCCGGACACGCTGCGCGACGCATCGGATGACAGGTTCAGCACCGAGGCTGACGCGATCCCGGTGGGGTTGTAGTCGTTCTGGTTCGAAGTGATCTGCGACGGCGAGATCACGCCTGTAAGCGCGAGACCGCGCGGGAGCGTCGTATTGCCCGAGCTCTGATCGATAGCGAGCGCTTCGACGAAGGCCGATCCGTCGTTCGAGACCTTGAGCTTGAATGCATCCGATCCGACGAGGCCAAATTCGGCGCGGCCCGAAAACGCATCGGAGAAAACCACCGACGCGGTCTTGGCGCTGCTCTCCTTTGATATCTGGAGGCGCATGTCGCCGGTGCCGCCATCGGCGGCTGCGATCGCGTTGAACAGTGCGGCGTTGGATTTCACGGTGAGAAGATTAGGGGAGCTGGCGGTGTCGTTGACGCCGAGCAGCGAAACGCTTTCCACGGACCCGCCGCCACCGCTCGCGACGTCGGTCCATGCCGCGCCGTCGTAGACAAGGAGTGCGCCCTCGGCATCGCACCACGCGCACCAGCCGAGCTTCGGGTTAAGAAAGCGCCACGCGCCATCCTCAAAGACAGCAACCGCATCGGCCTGCCCGGCCCACGCTCCGGTCGCACCGCTCGCCACGATGTGACGATCGCCTTCCGCGGGCGTGAGCGGCGGCAAGGTCCGATCGCGGTTAAGCACACCGATCTGCGCGACGGCGTCGACCGCGACCGCCGCGGCCTCGATCGGCGCGAGACCATAGTGATCGTCGAGCGGATGAAAGAACGTCAGATGCAAGATCGGCGGCACATTCGAGGCGAGCTGATCGAACCGCACGCTGCGCCCCGCCACGCTGTACTCATACGCTTCCGGCCAGCCGTCGTGGCCGGGCACCACCTTCATGCGGTCTGGCCGCAGCGCATGCAGCTCACGCACCTCCTCGCCGAGCGCAACCGCCTCGACATAGGCATTGCCGGCGAGCAGCATGTGCGCGTAGACCGCCTCGAAGAAACTCGCGCCGTCCTGCCGCGCATTGGGTTTGGTCAAAAGTTGCGAGAGCGGATGCGCCTCGCGCTCCGCAGCGCCTTCGTAGATCAGGAAGCCGCACGACGCCGCGTTCTCGGCGATCAGCCGCACCGCGCGATGCACGATGGCGTTGGTGAGATAGCCCTCGCGCGCCAGCGCCGCATAATCGCGCGGCGTCCACCGCGCCCGCCCGCCGGACTCGAAGGCGAGCACCTTCGCCGTGCGGCTCGCCTTGGCTTCGGGGGCGCGGAAGAGATTCATGAGAGATGGCAGGAAATCGGGCATGAAAAAAGCCCGCCTGAGGCGGGCCCTTCTGTCTGGAGTAAGAAACGTCGTCGATTTACTTCACCGGCTCCGGAAAGCTGCGGACATCGCCCCCGACTTTTGGAAACTCCGCTGTCAGCACGTCCGGCTTGCCGAGTTCGACATCGGCCGGAATGACGCCGGGCCACTCGGTGCTTGCGCCGAGAAACCACCGCTTGGTGCCGATGACACGCGCGGTATGAAACGTGTTGCCCGGGATCAGCAGTTGCACGCGATGACCGGCTTTTAAGTCGGGTCCGACGATGACGTGCTCGCCGCCGTTGCGCAGCAGCAGCACCTCGAGCGGATCGCCGAGATAATAATGATAGAGCTGGTCGTTGCGGATGCGATGCAGTTTCACCGGCGCCGACGGCGTTACCATGAAATACAGCGCCGAGCCGATGGGCCGTTCCGCCTCGAAGGGCGCAGGCAATGCGCCCGCCGCCAGCTTCTGTTTGGCCACATAAGTCTCGCGAACAAAGCCGCAGGTCGCGTTCGGTTCGAGGTTCAGCAGCGCGCGCACCTCGTCGGCGGTCATGTCGGTCGCAGTCGTCACAGGCATCACCGGGGTTTCTGACGTCGTCGCAGCCGTCACCTGCGCCTCCGCCGCGTGGGAGGATTGGAGTGCCGCGACGCCAGCCAGCGCAGCAGCCTGAACGAATGTCCGTCGGTCCATCCCGTCACGCTATCACACCCCACGCGCCTTTAAAGCCAACGCCAGGTTAAAATGATCTCATAATCTCCGCACCCTCGGCGCAGCGCGTGTCGTAAACGTCAGCGACGCGATCGCCCAGACCAGCGCGTCGAGCCGGTCCGGCGAGCGGCCCGACGACAAGCCGGTCGGCCCGAAATCGCACATCTCGTCTTCCAGCGCCGGGAAATTCCCCGCATGCTTGACGCGGCCTTGTTCATAAAGAGTAGCGATAGGCTCCGCGCGGAGCCACTTGCCGCGCGAGGCGCGCACTGAAATCACCGGCACGCTCGCATCCACCTCGTTGATGACCGAGCGCACCATCTCGCCGCCCTGATTGACCTCCGCCACCAGCGCATCGGCCTCGACACGACGCCACAGCGCGATCGCCTTCGCCGCCCATACCGCCGGTGTCGCGCCCGACACCGTGTCGTCGGCAATCACATAGATTGCGCCCTCGCCCGTGATGCCCGCCGCAACGATGCCGCAGGCGTCGGCACGCTTGCCGGATGACGCCGGCGGATCGACAGCGACCACAATGCGCGCCAATGGCGTCGCTTCACTCACGCGGCAACTCTCGATCAGCGTACGCGACCACAGCGCGTCGGGCCGGTCCTCGATGATCTCGCCGTCAAGTTCCTGCCGCCCGAGCCGCGTGTCTTTATAACGCGCCAGCACGCCCTTCAGAAACGTCGGCGCGAGATGATAGGCGTTCGCCTGCGTCGCCGCGCGTGTGACGACACTCGTCGGCTCCAGCATCAGGCGCTTGATCAGCGCGGTCGGCCGCGGCGTCGTGGTAATCAATTGGCGCGGTTGACTGCCCAGACGCAAACCGAACTGCAGCATGTCGAAGGTCGCCTGCGCATAGCGCCACTTCGCCATCTCGTCGGACCAGGCGCAGCCGAATTGCGGCCCGCGCAGGCTTTCCGGATCTTCCGCCGAAAACGCATAGGCCACCGCGCCATTGCTCCATTCCAGCCGTCGCCGCGATGAGGTCCACACCGGGCGCTCATCTCGGCGATGAACCGCAAGAAGTCCCGAAATTCCCTCCACCATGACCTCGCGCACGTCGTGCTCGGTTTCACCCACGAGCGCGATGTTGGTCACCGGCGCATCAGCCAATGGCACAAGTCCCAGCGCCTGCGCGCGAACCCATTCCGCGCCCGCGCGTGTTTTTCCCGCGCCGCGCCCGCCGATCAGAAGCCATGTCAGCCACGGCTGACCATTCGGCGCGAGCTTTGGAGGCACCTGATGATCGTGCGCGAAGACATCCCACCGCGACAAAAGCAGTTCGAGTTCATTCCTCGTCATTCCCTCGATCAGAAATCGGCGCTGCGCCTGCGACCAATCCTTCCAGGCGGCGCGAAAGTTCGCGGCGGAATTCGTCGAGGTCTCGGGGAACGGCGTCGTCATCGGCGGCCTTCGTTGTGTCGTCTCCTGCCCCGCGCTCATGCTCGCGCAGCCGCATCACTTCTTTCAAAGTGCGCGCCAATGAAGCGAGCACGCGCGCGCGGCTTTCGGTCTCGACGCGTTGTGTCCGGGGCAGCCGTGTGGGATTGCCGATGATGCGTTCGATCTTCGACAACTCGCGCTCGATGGCGTCGCTGACGCGTTCGACCAGCGAGGTGGCCGGCGGCTGATCCTGTGGCGGATCGTTGATGCGATCCACGGCGGATCGCCGATTGCTGACACGGACCGGTCCGGACGCCTTCGCATTCGCCTTCTCGATCGCCTCGATCGCGACATGATCGCGCTCATCAGCGACAAGATTGCCGGGATGTTCCTTGATGACTTTCGTGCGCGGGCGCTTTTCCTTTTCAGGCTTCGCCGCGACCGGCTTTTTCGCTGTGGCCTTCCTGACCGGCTTCTTGACTGCCTTCTTCGCCGTCTTCCTTGCTCTCTTCTTGGCAACTGTCCTGCGCGCAGCCTTCTTCGCCGTCCGCTTTTTCACCGGCGCGGACGAAGGCTTCTTCGGCATCGTGAAAAACTCTCATGCTGATACGACAACGCCGCGCAACGGCGCGGCGGTCTGAAAGCTGTCACAGACAGGGACAGCTCCTTTTCGTCATGCCCGGCTTTATGCCGGGCATCCACGTCTAATAGTCGACTAAAGACGTGGATGGCCGGGACAAGCCCGGCCATGACAAAAATTTAGGTGACACCTCATGGATCGAGACGCGCAAAGCACCACGAAGACTCACGTCCTGAAGAATATGAACCAGACGATCGCCAGCACGAATCCCGCGGCGATGGTGCTGACAGTCAGCAGCGCCAGGACCGAAGGTCCCCGCTCCGCCTGCCACGTTTCGGTCGGTGTTTCGACAATCCGGCGACGGCCTTCGATATGTTCGACTTTTGCCATGACGACCTCATTCATTTGAACGCGCGAAACGTCCGCGCACTTCTCTGAGGAGAAAACGTCCGATGACAGATGTGGTTCCTGGTGGAGACGCCGCGCATTTCGCTGCGGCCGTTATTTCGAAAGAAGCATCGCTCAAGCACAACTCTGGAGCATGCCGAAACCCTACTGCGGCAGCGTTACGGTGTCAAGGACTATTTTCCTATAACGCTTCGTGTGTCCCGCGCTCTCGGCATAGCCGCTCTGAGAGGAACGAAACCCGCAGCGCCACGTTGGCTCCGCAGGAAGGTGTGTCATGAAAGAAACTGTGGACCGGGTGATGAAGGCGTTCGCGACAAAGCACAAGCACATGACTCCTGAACAGGAGCGCAAGGTTCGCGACGAGGTGTCTGATTTCGTGGCAGAACTTCTCGCCAGGCGCGCCGATCAGCTCACACGGTTCGCCGATACAAGACCGCGCGGAACAGAGCCAATTTGAATCTGTTTGGACGGACATCCCGATCACCCGCCTCACCAGGGCGGGTTTTTCGTGACCGGAAGCAATCGGCAGACGGAACCGCAACCTGCGCGAGACCGTTTCCTTGCGAGAATGTGGAGGATCCGATCATGACGCACCAGGAGCGTGTTCTCGACGCGGTTCTCAGAGCTCATGGCATTCTCGCCGATTATGTCGAGCAAGGCCCGCGCCACTGCGAGACAACCATCGCCCGGCTCTTCGCCGTTCTCGACGATCAGGAACTGATCGCAGCGGTGAACGCGATCAATCTGGAAAGCGTGAAGACTGGCGGGGCGGAGCTTCCGCTCGCGCGCGAGTTGCCCAACCGCGCGAGTTAAACACCGCTCCATGCCTCAAGCTTGTAATCGAACCACCGGCTGAAGCGCTTGCCGTCCCACTCATATTGCAGATGCCGCTCCTGCATGGGCACGCCCGCGACATCCGGCCAGAACGCCGCGATGCATGAGCCGCCCTCGTCCCGCACGCTCGGATAGACGATGCCGTCGCTGTCGTTCTCGCGCAGCTCTGCCGCGAACAGCCGGCTATGCGCGTAGCTGTCCGCGTCGAGGATCAGCCGCTTCACCTTGTCGTCGAGCCGAGACACATCATGCAGCCGCGCATCCAGCGTGCCGAGCAGCACGCGCATGTCCTCGCGGCGCGGCGGATCGCTGGAATCCCCCGCGAAGCGCGCGAAGTGATAGCCGGTCTCTTTAATGGCGGTCTGCAATGTGCGCGCGGCGTAATAAACGCCGTAGCTGCCATCCGAAAAACGCGAGCCGTTTCTGTTGATGTGGGTGAACGGCGCCATCACCCATGACGCGTTCGGTCCCGTCACGCGCCGCTCCGGCGGCACCAGCGCGATTTCGCCCGCCTCGTCGCGCACACGCGGATTGGTCGCCTGCTCGAGTTCGATCAGCACGTCCCACACCGCGGGATTGTCGGAGACACGCTCGAACAGCGCGATCGGCGGATAGCGCGACGCGATAATCCGCCACGCCTCCCGCCAGCGCACGCGCGTCGGTTTCAGGTCATGATCCGGCACTTAAGACCACGGTGCGCGCGCGGCATCGACATAGGCCCGCACCGCCGCGAGGTCGGTAACGTCGCCCGCGGTCATCCGCGCCAACGGCGTTTGGCCTGCGAAGGATCTGTTGGGCCGCAGCACCCAGCCGTCGGCGAGCGCTGCGTCGGAGTAGACAATCTGCAGCGCCTTCCAGATGCCTGCGACATAGCCGATCCGGCGCAGCGTATCGTCGGGCACGCGCGCCGCCTTGCCGCTCTTCCATTGAAAGAACGTGCGCTCGGCCGGATTGCCGAGGATGCGGCGGGCATCACCATTGCCGACGCCCCACCGGCTCATGATCCGGAAGAAACCTTCCAGCGCGAGGCCGTGGCGGTCGGCGGCAATGATATCTGAGGCTTTCTGCGGTTTTGCAGTCATTAGCCTATCCTATGCAATATTGCATAAGATAGGGATTTAGCTTGCAGGCGTCAACGGTCGACCCGAGGCTTATGGGGAGCGGCGAAGCGCAATTCTGGAGCATGCCGGGACCCTAACCCGGCAGCGTCACGGTGTCAAGGATTAATTTCCTAGACCGGAAGACCGTCCAATGAGCGCTTAGCTCGAACAGCCGACTCTTAATCAGCCGCTCTGTCGTCGTCCTGCGCGGTGCAGATTCCCCTCGCCAGCCGCTGCCTGACCTTCGCATCGCAATAGCTGTTGCAGATCGCGCCGTTCAGCCTGGTGCATTTCGTCATGCACGCTTGATAGGTGCAACTCACCCCGCCCCCATGTCCTGCAGCCGCCGCCGCGTCGGACGTGGACATGACGCTCGCGATCAGATGCACAATCAGCCACCCGGCCTGCAACATGACGACCTGCTCCGTTTCGCGGAGTGCAGCACCGCGCGAAGGCCAGCGCAACCGGGATGTGCAGGGCGGCCACCGTTCCGCCTTATGCGCCGGAGTCCGTCACCGTTTCGCCGTTTGACTAATTATTCGGCCAGTTCGGCGGCCTGCGGAGGACCCGCGAGCGGACGTTCTTCCATCAGCATCACCAGCGCCGCGCCGGTCGCCAGCAGCAATGCCGCGGCGGCAAACACATAACGGAACGCCGCGATCATGTCGGCGGGTGCGATGGCATGCTTCGCGCCGACGTGCTGCTCGGCACCTATCGTCAGATGACTCCCGAGCACCATCAGCAGGATTGCGGTGAACACTGCGACAGTGAACGACGCCATCAGCGAACGGAAGAAATTCATCGCACCGGTCGCCGTGCCGACCTGCATGCGCGGCACCGCGTTCTGGATCGAAACGACACTGACCGGAAACACCGTGCCGAGGCCCACCGCCATCAGCGACAACAGCGCGAGCAATTGCCACAGCGGCAGCGGCGTCGCCAACGCAAGCGTGAGCGCCGCAAACGTCGCGATCGACACGCCGCCGATCGCCGCCCGCTTGTAGTGTTTCGTGAACATCATCGCGCGGCCCGCGGCCCATGCGCCGAGCACCGATACCGCGACCAGCGGAATCAGCGCGAGCCCCGCTTCACTGGCGGTCAGTCCGTACACCACTTCGTAGTACAGCGGCATGTGCACCGTGAGGCCGATCATCGTGCCGATGGCGCAGCCGCCCGCAGCCATTGCGAACGGCACCACCGATCCCGACAACAACGGAATCGGCAGGAACGGTTCATCGGCGCGCTGCGCGTGCCAGACGAATGCGACGCCGAGGAAAATCGCGGAGCCGATCATCGCAAGGATTTCAGGCGACGCCCACGCGAAGCGGTTGCCGCCCCATGTCAGCACCAGCATCACGATCACGGCGGAGGCCATCAGCAGCACACCGCCGAGCCAGTCGACCTTGCGCTTGCGGTGAAACACCGGAATCTTTGCCATCCTCGGCAGCAGCATCGCGAGCGACAGCAGCCCGAGCGGCAGGTTGATCCAGAAGATCACCGACCAGTGCAGATGTTCGGCGAACAGTCCGCCGAGCACCGGTCCGCCGATGCCGGCCGCGACCCACACCGATGAGAAATAAGCCTGGTACTGGCCACGTTCGCGCGGCGTCACCACGTCGGAGATCACGGTCTGCACCAATGGCAGGATGCCGCCGCCGCCGATGCCTTGAAGGGCGCGCGCAAGAATCAGCGTCAGGATATTCGGCGCAATCGCGCACAGCACCGAGCCGATCAGGAACAGCGCCATCGACACGATGATCATCGCGCGGCGGCCGTAGATGTCGCTCAGCGTACCGTACACCGGCGCGACCGCAGTCGACGACAAGAGATACGCGGTGATAACCCAGGACAGATTGGTGACGTCGTTGAACTGACGCCCGATGGTCGGCAGTGCGGTGGCAACGATGGTCTGGTCGAGTGCCGTGAGGAACATCGTGAGCATCAGGCTCAGCAGGATGGTCCGCACTTCGCTCTTCGAGAGCGGCGGCGCCGGTACGATGGGCGGCGCTTCGGAGAGGTCGATCACTTCAGTCGCAATGCTGGAAACGTCGTCCGGTGCATCCAGCGCCTGCGCTTCGTCCGCCGCGTCGCCGCGCTGTCGATGTGTCTCGGTCATGAGTCCGGGCAAGAACTTTCTGGAGAGTGGTTCAGCCGCAAATGGTTGAACTCGAAATGTCTTGGATGACGGCTGATTTATCCTGTTTCGCGGAGTTTCATAAGAAGCATAGGCGCATGGGTGCACCGCGCAGGTGTGGCATCACGGGCGCGTTATCGCGTAGGCCGTTTCTTGAGCCGTGCACGCTTCGGAATCACGCCCGGCCACTGGACGATATGATCCTCAAGATCAGCAACGTCGACCTCATCCTCGCTGCCCCACACCCTGCCCTGCACCGACACGCCGGCTTCATGGACGGTGTTGGGATCGCCTGAAATTAGCGGGTGCCACCAGTATAGATCGCGGCCTTCGGCGACGAGCTTGTAGCCGCAACTCGGCGGCAGCCAATTCAATGTCCGGACATTCTCCGGCGTCAGCCGCACGCAGTCGGACACCTTGGCCGACCGGTTCGCGTAGTCCTTGCAGGCGCACAGGCCGGCATCGAGCAGCGTGCAGGAAACGTGGGTGAAGTAGATTTTGCCCGTATCCTCGTCTTCCAGCTTTTCCAGGCAGCAGCGTGCGCAGCCATCGCACAGGCTTTCCCATTCGCTGTCGGACATCTCCTCCAACGTCTTGGTTTTCCAGAAAGATTCGCTCTGGGTCGAAGGCGGCCGAGGCCGGGCTGTCATGGCTTTGAACCTGTCGGGATCTTAAAACGTCCTTACGTTATATGGTGCTTTATGAGCCTCAGCGGCAGTTGCGCAAGCGGCAAGATGACGGGCAGCGTTCCCGGTGCTGAAAAGCGTGGGCAGCGTTCACCGTCGGCATTAAAAAACCAGCGCGGCCATTGGTTTATGGTCCATGGTCGGTTAGAAGGTTCCGGATTCCCGGTGGCGAAATTGCGTACCTGATCGCCTTGGGGATGCCGCAAATTATCGAGCATCGTCTAACCAGCGCTTTTCTCATCCGGCGACTCGGTCGCTGCATTGTTTTCAAGGGTTCCGGTGCGCCAGATCGTACCAAGCGAGTGGAAAAGGCGATTCCGGCATTTCCTGCTGGATCTCGACGCGCGGATCGATTCGACGCTGTTCTCATCGGCTGTCGGCCTGCGCGAACTGTTCGAGCGCTACTCGACCTTCATGGATCGCTTCTATGTCGGCCGCTGGAAACGCTGGGTCTTCGTCGAGCCGATTTCGGAAGCCGCCACCATCGGCCTTGCCGGCCTCGTGCTGATGCTGGCGCTGGCAGTCCCCGCCTTCCGCGAAACTGCCGACGACGACTGGCTGAAGAAATCCGATCTCGCGGTGTCGTTTCTCGACCGCTACGGCAACCCGATCGGAAACCGCGGCATCAAGCACAACGACTCGATCCCACTCGAAGAATTTCCCGACAACCTGATCAAAGCCACGCTCGCGACCGAAGACCGCCGCTTCTACGATCACTTCGGCATCGATGTTGCCGGCACCGCGCGCGCGCTATTGACCAACGCGCAAGCTGGCGGCGTGCGGCAAGGCGGTTCCTCGATCACGCAGCAGCTCGCCAAAAACCTGTTCCTTAACAATGAGCGCACCATCGAGCGCAAGGTGAAGGAAGCGTTCCTCGCCATCTGGCTGGAAACGCGACTAACCAAGAACGAGATACTGAAACTCTATCTCGACCGCGCCTATATGGGCGGCGGCACCTTCGGCGTCGCGGCGGCGGCCGAATACTATTTCGGCAAGTCGGTGAAGAACGTGACGCTGGCGGAGGCGGCAATGCTCGCTGGCTTGTTCAAGGCGCCGACCAAATACGCGCCGCACATCAACCTGCCCGCAGCGCGTGCGCGCGCCAACGTGGTGCTCGACAATCTCGTGGACGCGGGCTTCATGACCGAAGGTCAGGTGTTCGGTGCTCGCCGCAACCCCGCCAACGCGGTTGACCGCCGCGACGAAAATTCGCCGAACTACTATCTCGACTACGCTTTCGACGAGATGCGCAAGCTCGTCCTGACGCTGCCGAAATCCTACACCGAGCGCGTGTTCGTCGTTCGCACCGCCATCGACATGAACGTGCAGCGCGCCGCGGAAGCCACCGTCGAAAACCAGTTGCGCCAGTTCGGCCGCGACTATCACGCAACGCAGGCCGCGGTGGTTCTGGCCGATCTCGACGGCGGCGTTCGCGCGATGGTCGGCGGACGTGACTACGGCGCCAGCCAGTTCAACCGCGCCGTGGATGCGATGCGCCAACCTGGCTCTTCGTTCAAGCCTTACGTTTACGCGACCGCACTGATGAACGGCTTCACGCCGAAATCCATCGTCGTGGACGGCCCGGTTTGTATCGGCAACTGGTGTCCGCAGAACTACGGCCGCTCCTACTCCGGCGCGGTCACGCTGACGCAAGCAATCACGCGCTCCATCAACGTCGTGCCGGTGAAGCTGTCGATTGCGATGGGCGGCAAGGCTGGTCCAAGGGCCGGCCGCGCCAAGATCGTCGAGACCGCGCGCAAGATGGGCATCACGGCTCCCCTCGTCGATACGCCATCGTTGCCGATCGGCTCCACGGAAGTCAGCGTCGTTGAGCATGCTGTGGCTTACGCGACCTTCCCCAACAAGGGGCGCTCCGTGAAGCCGCATGCCGTGCTCGAGGTGCGCAGCGGCGCAGGCGATCTGGTCTGGCGCTGGGACCGCGACGGCAAGAAACCAACGCAGGCCATTCCCCCATCAGTCGCATCCGACATGGCGGAAATGATGAGCCACGTGGTCGATGAAGGCACGGCGCGTCGCGCGCGGCTCGACGGAATTCCGGCGGCCGGCAAGACCGGCACGACGAACGCATTCAGGGATGCATGGTTCGTCGGCTACACCGGCAATTTCACCATGGCGGTCTGGTACGGCAACGACGACTATTCATCGACCAACCGCATGACGGGCGGCTCGCTTCCCGCACAGACATGGCATGACATCATGGTCGTCGCGCATCAGGGCGTAGAGATCAAGGATCTGCCCGGCGTGGGCGCCGGCAAGAAGCTGCCGCCGGATGCTGTCGCCGCAGCGAATGCGAAAGCACCTGAGGTCAATCCCGGTCCGCCGCCGATCCTGACCCGGCGCGGCGCGAATATCCTGGTGCGCGTCGAAAAGCTGTTCGACGACGCGGCGAAGACCGCTAGCGTGCCGGGCAAGACATCATCGAACGACAACGGCAAGCCGGCCTCACCTTCCGCCGTGGCTTTCCCGGACAGTTTCGCATCGGCAACCTCGGATCGGCCGGCGGCGCCTGTGCCGCCGCGCAAGAATTGATCGCGTTATGATAGCGCTTCGACCGTGCGGCTGATCCTCGTCACCCTCGTCACGTTGATGATCGCAACCATCGTTGGCCTCGGCGCAACATGGATGACGGCGACGCGTGGCGTTGACGTTGGCACCATCACAATCGGACCGTGGACGGCACGGCCAAAGACCGGGACCAGCGATATCGACCCCTACTCTCGCGCGTCGGTCGCGCGCAGCGGAGAATTGCCGGTGGGGACCGGCGACGGCGTCATGTTCACCGCAACCAAGGATGATTCAGGCCGCCCGCTCAATGGGCAATGCGATGTCGTGGTGAAGGGCGTGACGCCCGCCGCGCGGTTCTGGACAATGACGATCTACGATACCAAGGGTCAACTCGTCGCCAACTCGCTGCAGCGTTACGGTTTCACCAGTCAGGAAATCGTGCGCGGGTCGGACGGCGGCTTTGAACTGCGAGTCACCTCGCGTTCGCGCGCCGGAAACTGGCTTCCGACCGGCGGCCTCGACCGTTACATGCTGGCGCTGCGGCTGTACGATACGCCTGTCGGCGTCGGAACACGTACGCAAAAAGATGCGCCGATGCCTTCGATCAAGACAGTGGGGTGTCCATGATCCGCTGGCTGTTCGCGATCCTCGGCGGCGCTCTGCTCGGCGGAGTCGTTCACCTCGTGAGCGTGCTGGTGCTTCCGCGCGTCGCGACACTCGATGCCTATTCACGGCTCGCGCCGATTACGAAGCTGAACGCCGTGACGGCGCTGCCGCCGGCTGTACCGAACGGCGCGCCGATGCCGCTGATGGACCCTGCCTTTGCGAGCGCCGCATGCCGTTACGACCTTTCAAACGGGCCGCTCAAACTCACCGTGCCGGTGAGTCAGTCCTACACCTCGGTGTCGTTCTACACGCGCAATGACGTCGCCTATTACGCGATCAACGACCGCTCGGCGGGACGGCGCGTGATCGAGCTCGATTTGATGACCGCGGCACAGCACGCCGACCTCCCCGAGGAAGAAGACGTCACCGCCGCCGACCGGCTGATCATCGATTCACCGACGACGACCGGTCTCATCCTTCTCAAGGCCCTTGCGGCGGAGCCCGGTCTGATGCTGCAGGCACAGGCTTCGCTCGCGGCAGCAAATTGCGGCGTTCAAACCGATACACCGCAAACAAAGCGCTGATTCCGATCAGCCGATGCTGCCCGCCAACCGCTCGGCGAGACGTTCGCGGCGGAAAGATTCGGCGACAAAGTCGACGAAAGCGCGCGTCTTGGCCGGCAGCAAGGTGCGCGTCGCGTAATAGACCGAGATCGAGCCTGCGTCGGCGTACCATTGCGGAACGACACGCACGAGCGCGCCGCTTTCAAGGTGGCGTAGCGCATCCGGCACCGCGATCAGCGTCACGCCGAGACCGAGCAGCGCGGCGCGGCACATCGCAGAAGGATCGTTGAACACGATCGTGCCGGGCAATTGCACGTCGACTTCCGAGCCTGCCGCATTGCGCATGGTCCAGCGGCTGTCTCTTATACACATCTAGATGTGTATAAGAGACAGGCGCATGGTCCAGCGGCGCACGCGTCCCGTTCGTGCAACACGCATCACGATGCCATCGAACGCGACTAACCCGGACGGATCGATCGGAGGTGTCCGGCCTTTCAGATAGGCGGGCGATGCGACGGCTATGATATGGAGCGGCGCGAGCGGCCTCGAGACGATGCCTGGCGCGAGATCGATGCCACCGCCGATGGCCGCGTCAAAATTCTCGGCAATCAGATCGACCTGCCGGTTGTCGAATTGCCAGTCGGCGCGAATGAGCGGGTAGCGCGCGAAGAACGCAGGCAGCAGCGGCAGAATGTATTCAGCGCCGAATGTCGGACTTAAGCTGACCTTGAGGACTCCCGCAGGTTCACCATGATCCGCCGCCGCTCCGACAATGGCTGCTTGCAGGCCTTCGAGATTGCCTCGGATCTCAAGCAGAAAACGCTCACCGGCTTCTGTCAGCGTGAGCTTGCGCGTGCTCCGCTGAAACAGGCGGACACCAAGATTTCGCTCCAGCATGGCGACGTTTCGGCTGATTGCGGCGGGTGTCAGGCCGAGACGGCGGGCGGCGGCGGAAAACCCACCATTTTCAGCGCTTTGAACGAAGGACTCGAGATTGGCCAGCGTTTCCATCCCGCCATTTTATACTATTACTTGAAAATAAATCCATCAATTACTGGCTAATCAGGAGCCAATAAACGGGCGATATCGGGTGCGTCACCAGCCAAACGGAGCCCACCGATGTCCCAGCCCTTCTCCACCACCCGCCGCAGTTTCCTGCTCGGCCTCGCAGTTGCCGGCAGCGTCACCCAGGCCTTCGCCCAGAACACCGGCGCTCACCTCGAAGCCAACAAGGCTGTGGTGCGCACGGTCATCGAGGAAGTGCAGCGCGACGGCAACTTTGCGAATTTCGAAAAGCTGTTTGCTGCGAGCTACGTTGACCGGACCGCGTTCCCAGGGTTCGCCAACGATCGCGAGGGCACCCGCAACATTTATCTCTCCCTCCGCAAGGCCTTCCCCGGCTTCCGCGCCGTCATTCACCGGCAGGTCGCCGAAGGCGATCTCGTAACTTCACACAAGACGTATCACGGCAAACACCTCGGCGAATTCAACGGCGTCGCCCCGACCGGTCGCGACATCACCTTCGAGGTCATCGACATCATGCGCGTCCGCGATGGCCAGATCACCGATCACTGGGGCGTCACCGACATCGAGTCGCTGATGCGCCAGATCAGCACGCGCTGAACGCCCTCGCCAACTCCCCTCCAAACCTGAAAGGAACACGTCATGACCAAGACCATTGGAATTATCGGATCGGGCTCGATCGGTTCGGCCTTAGCGCGAAGGCTTGCCAGCGCTGGGCTCGAAGCAACCATCGCCAACAGCCGCGGCCCTGCCTCACTGAAGGATCTCGTCCGCGACATCGGTCCATCGATCAAAGCCGGTACAGTTGAAGATGCCGCAAGCAAGGACATCGTGCTGGTCGCCGTCAACTGGTCAAAACTGCCGGCGGCGCTTGCCGGCCTGCCCGCCTGGAACGGCCGCATCGTGATCGACGCGAACAACCCGATTGAAGCACCGTTGTTCAAGCCCGCTGAACTGAATGGCCGGGTGTCGAGTGAAATTTTCGCCGGACTGGTACCAGGCGCCCGCGTCGTCAAGGCTTTCAACCACCTGCTGGCACAGGTACTTGCAAGCGACCCGCAAGCCGATGGTGGCAAGCGTGTTCTGTTTTATTCAGGCGATGACAATGCCGCAAAAGCGGAAGTCGCAGCGCTGATCGACACGCTCGGCTTTTTCGGCATCGATCTCGGATCTCTCGCGCTTGGCGGGAAGCTTGTTCAGTTTCCCGGTGGTCCGTTGCCAGTCCACAATCTGGTCAAGGTCGCCTGAACGCACGATGGCGCCGCCCGCAATTGCTGTGGGCGGCACCATCAACACGACTCACTTCAGATGCGGCCATATCTCCAGCGCGCCGCGATAAATCATCTCGCCAGCGACATAGAGAATAACCGCGAGGCCGACATAAGCGATCCAGCGATGCTTCTGAAGCAGCTTCGCGATGAATGACGCAGCAAGACCCATCAGCGCGATCGATAGAGCCAGACCGAAAATCAGCACCGTTGGATGTTCGCGCGCCGCACCGGCAACGGCGAGCACGTTGTCGAGCGACATCGAAACGTCGGCGACAATGATCTGCCATGTTGCCTGGGCAAGCGTCTTGGTGGGGACACCTGAGGTCTCCCCGTCAGACGTCACGGCATGGTGTTCATGCCCGCTGCTCAGCTCACGCCACATCTTCCAGCAGACCCACAGCAGCAAAATGCCGCCCGCGAGCAGCAGGCCGACAATGGCCAGGAGCTGGGTTGTTAGAGCTGCGAAGACAATTCGCAGAAGTGTGGCGGCGCCAACGCCGATTAAAATTGCCTTGTTGCGTTGCTCTTTTGGCAGACCCGCAGCGGCAAGACCGATGACAATCGCATTGTCGCCGGCAAGAACAAGATCGATCAGGATGACCTGAACAAGCGCAGTCAGAGCTTCTGGGGTGAATAGTTCAAACATGAGCCGGGCTTCCCTATTTTGTGGAAGAGCGGCCTCCTGTCACAGGCGAATACCGGACGCGTCACAATACGTGCCATCCACCAACTCGATCGAGTCAGTGCATCACACGGGCCGGACGTTACCGCGTATCTAAAGGGCCACTCCAATTGAATTCCAGTCCGACATCGCAGCCTCGCGGCTGCCAGAGGGGCCCGGCCTGGTGGTTCTGGTTTTACTCTCTCCTGCTATTACGCGTTTCGAATAAGTGCTCGAACAGTTGTGCGACCTGCTCCGGTTCACCCATCACTGACGCTGCGCAACCGGTGATGACAAGACCACCGGCAACATCCCAGAGATTCAGGTTCTCCGTATTTTTTTTGGTTTTGATCGAGAATGCCATGATTGCAGCCAGCGCCGCTGTTCCAAAAAACAGAACGCTCAATGCAGGCAACACCAGATGCTGTTCGAGCGAATAGGCGATGAAAAACGCGGGTACTGCAACGGCGAAACTCAGCGCGATCAGAGTGCCAAAGTTCCTACCGAGCAGAAACATCCTCGTCATTGGGGAACCTGTCATTCCATCCCCCATTCTCATCTCACAGCAAATCAGTGGCTCGATGCTTCGGAGAAAACAGCCGATTTCGGACGGACACAACGCGACCTTCCGCCGCGTGTCTCAACGTCGCGTGTCCGAACGTCGCAGAAATATCGATGGAACCGGAAAGATTTAACCGCCGACGCGGAGTGCGCGGCCGACGACGGGCGTGGCCCTGATCCAGATGTTCGACGCGCGTTCGGACAATTGTGCGATCAGGCGATCGGCATCCGCCGCCATCTGATCCGGTGCGTGAATCACAAGGCGCTCCAGTGCCCAGCGATATGATGCGACACGCTGCTGCAGGCACTGCTGCACCCACTGCACAACCAGGACGTTCTCGCGCATACGCGCCTGCGCGTCATCGAACTCACGCGGCGAGAGTTCCGAGACAATGCCGAGCGCCTTGTTGCGCTTGATGTCGAGATCGTTGACGCGTATGGCGACCGGAATGAACTGGTCCAGCATGACGCCGTCGTTGCGAACGTCCTCAATCAGACCGGTGTAAGCTGATGTCTGCGACCGGTGCGGCTCATCGATCATCTGGCGTCCATAAGCGGTGCGGTCGAACACCACCTTCTGTCGCCACGGCGCAGGTATTTTCAGATAGTCGCCGAACACGGCCTTCCACGCCGGATGAGAATGCGGCGGCTCGATAAAGTAGTACGCGAGATCGCGCAGGTTCCGTTCTTCGTCAGTGAGCTGGAATTGCGAAGGCCGGCCGCCGAGAGCCGTGGTCGCTTCCACGCCGACCCAGTTGTGCATGTCCTCGTGATAGAAGGTCGAGCGCGTGCGGCCGAAGTCATCGCTCGGGCACGCGAGACTTGCAACGAATGGCAGAAGGTAGAGTGGATTACACATCGCAGCCCGGTGTGAAAGCGTTGCCGATCCGGCGAAACTTTCGCCGGCAGAAAACCTGACTCAGGAACGCGCCCGGCGCCTGCGACGGCGTCCCGACGCAGTCCCCTCTTCCGGTCCCGCCCCACCGCTGGTCTCATCAGCGTAGCGCTCGATCCGGATCGCAGGGAGGATCAGGATTGTCGCCGTTCCTTCCCGCGGGGCCATGTGATCCGGACCGGTGCGGCGCGCCGCCATATCCGCCGGAAATTCAACAACGATGCCCATTTTCGATCTCTCCTGGCCGCCGTCTTTCGCGATTTCCGACGACCCAGTGCCCCAGTGTGATGGTGATTAAGGCCAATCATGGTTAACGGCTTATTAAAGAGCCCGCGATAACGTCGGACCGTGACTTAAACCCGCGTGCCCGGCATGACGACACTTCCAATGTTTCACGGCTTAGACGGCCTGATGACGCTGTCCCGGCGCGAAGGCGTGGACATACGCCCGACGCTGCTTCGCGTGCTGACCGATCTGTACGTTCAGACCAAAGACCATACCCGGGACGAGGAACGGCAATTCACCGAGCTGGCCTGGCGCCTGATCGACGAGGTCGATGATGCGACGCGCGCTGCCGTGCGGGCACGGCTCGCGGTCTACCCGAACACGCCGCGCGAAATCGCATGGAAACTGCAGTTAAGTCATGTGACTTCGCAGCATCACCAGCCGCAGCTTGAAGATACATTCGGGATCGATCCCGCATCGGATCTGGAGATCGTCTCGGTGCCCGAAGCGCCGATCGCTCCTGCCGCGCCCGCGCCGATCATGTCGATGCAGCCCGACGATGCGGCAAAGCTGATCGAGATGTTTCTGGCAGCGGACAGCAGCCAGCGCGCTCAGATCCTGCACGGTTTGATGGACGCGCCGCTCAAGCCATCCACCCCGGTCGATCCCCGCCGCGCCGCGCGCGCGGTAACGGCCCTGGAACAGGCCGCGCTGGCAGCCGATTCCGCGCGCTTCGAGGCCGAACTCGCCGATGCGCTGATCCTGACATCGCGCGTCGCAGCCCAGATCGCCAGCGAGCCGGGTGGCGAACCGCTGGCCTGCGCGCTCAAGGCACTCGGCATGCCGGCCGAATCGTACCAGCGCGTGCTGCTGTTTCTCAATCCGTCGCTGGGCGCGTCGGTGATGGACGTCTACCGGCTTGCACGTCTCTACGACATCATCGAACTACGCACGGCGCTGATCATGCTTGCTGCGTGGCGCGGCGCGGCGCTGGCTGCCACGCGGGCGAAGTATCGCCCTGCACTCTACGATGACGAACGGCAGCGTGCCCGAGCAATGCAAGCACAACCGCGTCCCGCCGCTCAGCCGGGCACGCACATCGTCACCCGCAACACCTCGCGCGGATAGATCTCAGGCCTTCAGTCTTCAGGTCTTCAATTTTCAAGGTTTGGCCAGATCAAGGAAGTGCCGCCCTTCCCTGTCTTCGATCTCGACGATCCAGACGTCCGGATCGAAGCTGATTTCCTTCGCAAGGCGCGTCTCGATCACCTGCTCATCCACCGCCTGCGGCGGCGACGGCGTAAACACTCGCTCGACAGGGCGGCTGTCGTCATAGGCGGTTTGCGGCGCCGGCACGAACAGCATCGCCGTGCCATCCATCAAAGCAATCTTGACGAACACAGCGCCCGCCTCTTCCGCGCCGCGTCGCCGGACCGCGCCGAACATGCCAGCGCCTTGGCAGCGTCGCAGATAACCCGCGACCCAGATTGATGATTTCAGACGAGACATGAGGCCGAGCCGATCGCACGAATGAGAAGACCGAGACGTGCTACCATATTCGGGCTGCCGATGTTCGCAGCCTTTCTTGCGGGATATGCCTGAACCTGGACGCCGCTACTCGATGGGACGGCCCGTCAGGACGGACAAATCCTGGATCAGCCGATCGGACAACTGGCCGGTCACCGGCATCTTGCGATCCCGCTCGAATTTCTGAATCGCGGCCTGCGTATCGGTACCGATCACGCCGGTCGGCTTGAGTTGGCCGTAACCGTATTCAGTCAACGCTCGCTGGATGGCCGCGATACGCCGCGTCGAGACGATCAGATCGCCGACCGGATCATTCTTCGCCGCAGGCGGACGCGGTGTCGTGGAGGCAGCGGACGGCTTCGCTGGCGCAGGTGCGGCCTCCGGGAGCTTGTCGGCCACCCGCGCTTCGGCCTCAGCCGGGCGAACCCGTGGCAATGGCGCCGACACAAGTGCGGCTGCCGGCGTCGGCGATGCGGCGGCGGTGCTGAACATCGGCGACGGATGACGGCCGGCCTGGAGAAACATCGCATTCGTAATGATGGCAATGACCGCGGCCAGCGCTGCTGTCACGGCAAGCGTGTCTTTCGGGCTGTGAAGCAGAACGCGCAGGATCAGGCCGCGCTCCGGCTCGGCCGCGACCGCGGCCGCACGCTTACGGCGGCGGGGCTTCTCATCGTCCATGGCAATCTGTCTAGGCACGTTTTTTCACCTGATAATTTTTGGGTTCAGCGCGCTGTGGCGCGAGGGTCGCGATGTTGTTCGGGGATTCCTTCGCCGGCGGCGTAAACACCATCGGCAGCGCAACGGTCACCGTCGTGCCTTCACCGATCTGGCTTTGAACCGTCATCTCGCCGCCATGCATGGCCACGAGGCTCTTGACGATGGAGAGGCCAAGCCCGGTGCCTTCATGGCGCCGCTGATAGGTCTTGCCCGCCTGGAAGAACGGGTCGCCGATGCGCTTCAAGTCCTCGGCAGCGATGCCGACGCCGCTATCGATAACGCGAACCAGCAGACGCGATCCTTCCACGCCGGCGCTGACAGTAACCGTGCCGCCGCGCTCGGAGAACTTGATCGCGTTGGACAGCAAATTCAGGATCATCTGCTTGAACGCACGCGGATCGCCGGTGATCTGCGGCAGGTCCATCGGCGCACGGGTCACGACATCGATGCCGTTGTCCCGCGCCTTCAGGACCATCAGGTTGCAGCAGCTCATCAGAGACTCCCGCGGCGAGAACAGTTCCGGGACAATCTCGAAGTTGCCGCTTTCCATCTTCGACATGTCGAGGATGCCGTTCACCACGGACAGCAGATGCAGGCCGGATTCATTGATCAGCTTCGCATATTCCTGCCGCCGGGCGGCATCGATCATCATTTCGTTCTCATGGACGATCATCTCCGAGAACCCGATGATGGCATTCAGCGGCGTGCGCAGCTCATGACTCATGGTGGCAAGGAATTGTGACTTGGACGCGCCTGCGCGTTCAGCTTCCATCCGCGCCAGCTCGAGCGCCTGCTCCTGGATCTTGCGCTCGGTCACGTCGCGCATCACGGCGACCACCTCGACCCCGTTTGCAAGCGGCCGGGAGAGCGCATCGATCGGACGGCATCGCATTTCGATCCAGATGAATTCGGCGGACGCCGCACGGTCCTGATCGTGGCCATGCGAGGAACCGCGCTTGACGCGGAATTCAACGCTGCGTTCGTCGCCGCTGCGGGCGGCTTCCGAGAGAGCGGTCAGATACGCCGGCCGGTCGGCCACATGGACCCGATCGAACAGGCCATGCTCCAGCAGCAGCGCTGCGGGTGTGCCAAGCAACGCTTCCGCGGCCGGCGAGATGAACTGAATGGCGCCGTTGCGGCTGTGCCTGGAGATCACGTCGCTGATGTTGTGCGCAAGAAGGCGATAGCGCTCTTCTTCCACCATCAGCAGCTTTCTGCTCATTTGCGCCAGCGACTCGGCGCTGAACGCGAGAGCGGATGCGTAAATCGTCGCGGTCGCAATGCCGAGCGCCTCGAACAGCGAACCGTACTGAGCAGGCACCCTGGAAACCGGCAGCGCACCAAAGGCCTCGATCATGACGAGGCCCAGCGCACAGCCGAGCGCCAGCACAACGGCGATCACAACCGCGCGCCGCGAGGTCGACAACGCCGCGTCGAGAGGAACGGCTACAAGCCAGATCGCTGCGAATGACGAGATTCCGCCGGTAGCGATGCAGACCGCCATCACCACAGCCGCGAGTGCGATCGACGAAATGATGTGTGCGCGCTCATAGTGGCCCGTGCGCGACAGATAATATGAAACAAGAATCGGCGCGATCAGCCATGCGAACACCATGACTTCGATTTCTTGCGGTGCTCCGCGCAAGGCGAGATAGAGCGGAAGCGTGGCGAGCGCGGCGAGACTGCCCAGCAGCCTGGGCCCGATAAAGGCACGGTGGCGGGCGCTCGTCATCAGATCCCGCCGCGCAGATGGATGCAGCAGCGAGTCCAGATGATCGCGTATGATGCCAGACAATCTCACGTTGTTCTCACCATTCGGCCGGTCGGTCATCGAATCGACTGCCGGAACGCCCCGTTTTTCGTTTGCCGGATCGTGTCAGAGCGAACTTAAGCGAACGCTAAGGCGCACATCTGATTGCAAGTTGCAGCGGCCGAATGCGCGGTTTTAGCGGATTATTGGCGGTTTCATTCAACGGGAATGGTGAACGCGAAGTTTCCATCCCGAATCGTTATGGTTTCGAAATCGTGCACGGCCGAAGACCGTCGTGATGCGATGCCGGCGTCATTCAAAACAAAACATCCGCTCATCAATTGAAAATTTACGCCAAATCAAACCATTCAAATTTTAGACAGTGGTCGAACCGGAGATTTATACGCAACTGATACGACAGGCGATGATTGCGAGACTCAATCGCGACGGGGCGGAGCGCTTCAATACGGATGAAGCAATTCCGGTGAAGTCAATCGACGGGGTGTGAGATGTTCTTTCTTCTGCGCATGGCGTTCTGGCTGGGGCTGGTGCTCGTGCTGCTGCCGACCGACAAGACGCCCGATGCGGACAAGGGTCCGCAGATCGGTGCCGCGGACGCTATTTCGGCTGCCACCGCGGCCATGTCGGATATGAGCCAGTTCTGCAATCGTCAGCCGGCGGCATGCACCGTAGGCGGACAGGCCGCGACTGTGATCGGGGAGCGTGCGCAGTCGGGCGCCAAGAAGGTTTATCAGTTCATCACCGACAAGAACGAGAAGAACGAAAAGAGCGGGACGAAGGCTCCCGAAGCCGTGGAAAAATCCGGCAAGAAGGCGCCGGATCACACCGGGTCTATCGGCACGCCCTATGACACTTATCCGGCTGACCAGCAGAGCATTGCGACGACCCACCAGACCCTGACGCCAGAAGACATGGTGATCGGCTGGCAGCCCGTCGTGCCGGAGACGATTCCGGCTCAATAAATGCCCTTGGAATAGCGTTTTTCGGTCCGAAAAGACCCGAAACTTGTGGCTATCGACGTTCCGCGATCTCATATAAGGCTCGTGCCAAGATCTTTGACACGACCTTGGATACGAGTTTGCGGGCCGCCATGACCATCGACGAGATCAGGGACAATTTCGCGCTGCTTGACGAGTGGGACGACCGCTACCGTTATGTCATCGAGCTTGGCCGCATGCTGACGCCGATGTCCGACGCCGAGCATTCCGCAGAAAACAAGGTCCAGGGCTGCGCCAGTCAGGTCTGGCTGTCGCGCGCCATCGACCGCAACGGCGGCGAGCCCGTGCTGAATTTCAAAGGCGACAGCGACGCCCACATCGTGCGCGGGCTGATCGCCATCCTGCTGACCATCCAGTCCGGCCGCACAGCGCGCGAGATTCTGGATGCCAATCCGATCGCCATCTTCGACGAACTCGGGTTCCGCGAGCACCTGACGCCGCAGCGTTCCAACGGCTTGCGCGCGATGGTCGAGCGGATCAAGAGCGACGCCCGCGAAACGCTGGCGTCAGCATCCTGAGCTGTCACGCCTTGAAGGCCGCGTCGTCGGCCAGCCAGGTGCGGATCGCCGCGCCGCCGCCGCGTGCGTCCGCCCGCAGTCCGTAGTGCCGCGCCAACCGATCGAGCGCCAGTTGCAACACCACTTTGGCCGAACGCGACGGCCAGCCGCGTGCCCGCTCGACATCCTCGAGGCCATGCAGAAAACAGCATACGTCGAGCAGAAGCCCTGAAAATTCGGGTCCACAGGCCTCCAGTGCGAGGCGCACGCGCTGGCGCGACGCGACAATCAGGTCCGTCATGTCACCGCCACCGCCCGATCCCTTCGTGCGGGCGATCCCCGACCAGCTTGAGGTGACACGCGGCGTCAGGTGACCGCGCGTGAAATCAGCGCGCAGACGTTCACCCGCGATGAACTGATCCGGCCCGATCATGGCGCGGCCGTCGCGGCCCTTGCGCCGCGCCAGCCACGCCAGCGGGCTCTCGCTGTCGTTGACGATGACCTGGGTCACGCCGGCGTCCGTCATGAGATCGCTCATGGAGAGATCGAGATGCTGCGCGCGAAACGCACCAACACCGTCATCGGAAATCGGTACGGCCTGCGGTCGCGTGTTGCTCGAAGCGGGCGAGCCGGGCGATTTGGTGGAGCGGCTTTGCTGTCGCTTCATCGGACGGCCCCATCGGCGGCTGCGCGGCAGATCATTTCAAGCGCCGCGACACGGCAGTCGAACCAGATGTCATCGCGGTCATCCTCCACGACGCGACACGCATGGGCGACCGTGGTGCGGTCGCGCCCAAATGCCCGTCCGACAGTCTCAAAGCTCAGCCCGAAACCGACATGGGCGACATACATCGCAATCTGGCGCGCGAAGGCGATCCGCTGCGAGCCGCGCAGCACGGCTTCGAGCGCCGCGGCTTCGACGCCGAAATCGAATGCGACACAGGCCGTGACCAAACGGCAGATTTCGTTCGGGCTGATGGCAGCCGCATCGGATGGAGCGAGTGGAACGGGGACATCGGGCGATCTGGCTTCAAGCATGACAACCTCTCTAGGAATTTATACCTATATCCTAGATGGGACGCAACTCGCGGGGATAGCGATCCCCGTGAAAATCTGAATTTTTTCGGCTTGACTCCCGGCTCCCTTACTATGTGGAATTATTCCTAGACCAAGGCAAGCTCAAGGCAACCCGCGGATCGTTATTTTCTGCGGCGGCGCTGCTGGCCGAGACCCATTTTCTTGGCAAGCTGCGAGCGGGCGACAGCGTAGTTCGGCGCCACCATCGGATAGTCGGCCGGGAGCCCCCATTTCTCGCGATACTGCTCCGGGCTCATGTTGTACTGCGTCCGCAGATGCCGCTTCAGCGATTTGAATCGCTTTCCGTCTTCCAGACACACGAGATATTCCGACGTCATCGATTTCTTGATGGAGACAGCGGGCTTGGACGGCTCAGCTGCGGCTTCGGTACCGCCGCTCGAAACCCGCACCAAAGCCGCATGAATCTGACTGATCAGAGCCGGGATTTCAGCCGCGGTGGTCGCGTTGTTGCTGACGTAAGCGGACACGATCGACGCGGTCAGATCGACGAATCCCTTGGGAGTGGTCTCGCTCATCGTGATGGCTTCCGGGGCTGGTATCGAATTTACAGTGGAAAATCAGGCGGCCCAAGCAAACGGCGGCCAAACCACAGTTTCGGTTGCATCTATACTTGCCGAGTATGGAAGAAGTTCCGGCCGCCTGACAAGAAGAACAGGAATATCGGCGAGCTTTATTTACAGGCCGATCGCCAGTTCAACCTCGCTCGTCCAGATGCGCGCGCAGTTCGTCGATGGAGGCGAACCGCACCATGCCTTCAGGCATCTGCGCCTCGATCGAGCCGTCGGAATACAGCGAATAGGCCATCGAATCGACCACGCCGGACTTCACGATTGTCACCGACGACGCATCGGCCCGTCGCGGCGGCTGGAATCGCTCGCGGGCAGGCTCTGGCGGGTCACGGTCGTCTGATGGCGGTGCAGCCCGGCCATTTCGAACCACTGACGATTCGGCCCGCGACCTGCTGGGCCACGCGCTCTCGAACGGGGTACCGGCCTCGGACTCGGGATCCCGCGGCTGATAGTCCTCAGCGGGTGGCCGCTGATCGCCGTCATCCGGCGGCGACAAATCGCGGGGTGGCAAATCTTGGCCCTTGGCCTCGCTGCGCCGATGCGATGAGAACATGATGTTGCGCCGTGCCGGCCGTTCGGTCGATTCCGCTGGAGGATCGAACGATTCCGCAGGCGCTGAATGACGGGCACGCGTGAGCGGATGATCCTGCCAGGCGGCGGGCGGCGCGCTTGATCCCAGCGGCGACGGCGCGCGGCCGCGGCTGTCGTGCAGCGGGGTGTCGTCTGCGAACTCGTCCTCGTCCTGCGGCTGGTCCCGGGTGAAAAGCGTATCCTCGCGAGCCGGCAGAGATCTTGGCGAAGCCGTAGCCTCCAACTCGCGCGGAGGCGCTACGGGAGCCGGGATAGGAATGCCTGCTTCCAGCCGGCGTGTCAGATTTCTGAATTCGCGGCCGATGAAATACAGCCCAATCAGGACCAGTCCGGTACAGGACACGACGGCTCCTGCCAGGATCATCGTGTTGCCGAAGCTGAATTCCTTGATCGGGATTCCAAAAACGACCGTCAGAAGGCCGATACACAGAACGACCGTTCCGCCGATCAACAGCGCAATCATTGCAAGCTCCAAATCCGCGCCGGCAGACTCACGCGATACACTCCATAATACTTTCTTGGCAGGCACATTACCATTCGGTAATTCAGCGCTCGCGCCTCGAAACAGTTCTACTGTTAACGCGCAGCGTTATGAAAAGACCAACCCCGAATCGTCAAGTCGCCGGAACCGTTCAGGCTGCCTTCATCCGATTTAGCTTAACCTCAATGTTGCATCGCAATTAGGGAAATTACGCCACAATTGACAATTACTTGAATACCAAAGTGGGGTACAAAGTTCCTGAGGAAAGCCTGTTGGTGCAGGCGCCGGGACGCTGGGTTCACTAACTGAGATGTCATCCATTACAACATCGGCCCTCGACACGCCGGCCGGGCGTTCGATCGAGCAGACTTGCGACGATCTTGCGCTCGCAGTGCTGGCTGTCGTCACGGTCGTCGCGGGATTGACGTTCCGTGACTACGGTCTCGGCTGGGACGATTACACCCACGCGGAATATGCCGATCTGTTGCTGAAGATGTTCGGCAGCGGATTTACCGACACCAGCGCGCTGTCGTTCGCCAACCTCTACATGTATGGCGGCGGTTTCGACATGGCGGCCGCGCTGCTGCACAAGATCATTCCCCTCGAACTGTTCGAGACGCGGCGGTTGCTGGGCGCCATTGTCGGCGTCATCGGCCTTGGCGTGACGTGGCGGCTTGCGCGCCGTGTTGGCGGACCGGTCGCCGGTCTTGCCGCGATCGCCCTGCTCGCGCTGTGTCCGACATTCTACGGACACATGTTCATGAATCCGAAGGATGCACCCTTTGCCGTGGCAATGGTGATCCTGATGCTCGGACTGGTACGGCTGGCGCAGGAATATCCCTCGCCTGGGCCTCACACGATCCTCATCATTGGACTTGGTGCGGGCCTGTCGATCGGCTGCCGTATTCTGGGCGGACTGGCACTGATTTACGCCGCGATCGGATTCCTGCCGATCTGGATTTCCGATATCCGGATGCATGGCCTGCGTGAAGCCGCGCACCGCTTCGGCCACGTCGTTTACGTTCTGCTGCCCGGCTTGCTGCTCGGTTATCTGGTGATGGGCCTGATCTGGCCGTGGTCGATCATCGACGTCACCAATCCGTTTCGTGCCCTGACCTATTTCTCCCACTTCTTCGAGAAACCCTGGAAGGAACTGTTCGACGGCGCGATCGTCTCCGTACCGGACATGCCGTGGTCGTATCTGCCGACACTGTTCGCGCTGCAGCTTCCCGAGGTGATGCTCGCCCTGCTTGGCGCAGGCATCGCCGGAACATTCGTGGCGCTGACGCGGTCGAACGTCGATACCAGGCGCAAAAGCATTCTGCTGATGCTGACGCTGGCCGCGACGCTTCCGCTCGTGATCGCGATGGTGAAGCGTCCCGCGCTTTACAACGGCATTCGTCATTTCATCTTCGTCGTGCCGCCTATGGCCATCCTCGCAGGCGTCGCCTTTGCGGCAATCGCGGGCTGGCTGAAACAGCGCAGCCGCGCGGCGCAGGCCGTGTTCGCGGCGGTGTTCCTGTTCGGCCTGATGCTGCCGCTGAATGAAATGATCCGGCTGCATCCCTATCAATACACGCACTTCAATCATATCGCGGGAACCGTGCGCGCCGCCGACGATCGCTACATGCTCGATTATTGGGGCCTTGCGCTCAAGCAGGCCTCCGAAGGACTGCGGCAGGAGCTCGAGGAGCGGCAGGAACCCGCGCCGAAAAACCGCAAGTGGCGCGTCGCGGTGTGCGGTCCGCAGCGGCCGGCGCAGGTTGCGTTGGGCCCCGATTTCACCATCGGATGGGACAGCCATGCCGCGGACTTCGCCATGACGCTCGGTGAATTCTACTGCAAAGGCCTGAACGCCCCGGTTGTGGTCGAAATCAAACGCGACGATGTGGTGTTCGCGCGGGTTTACGACATCCGCGGCAAGAGCATCGCCAGCCTGCTCGCCATTCCCGCGCCCTGATCCCTGCCCGGTTTTCGGGTGCGCGGCATGGCGCCTCTGCGGACGTCGCATGTTGCGATGGCGGTATCGCGGGACTAGGCTGCCCCCAAGCGGATCAAAATAAATCGCGGGAGCAATCGCCATGTCGCCAGCCGAAGCACGCCTCAAGGAAGTTCAATCCAACATGGTTCCCGGAGAGTGGGAGCAGCGGGTCAATCTCGCAGCCTGCTACCGTCTCATCGCTTACTACGGCTGGGACGATCTGGTGGACACTCACATCTCCGCGCGGGTGCCCGGCCCCGAGCATCATTTCCTGATCAATCCCTACGGCCTGATGTTCGACGAAATCACCGCATCGAGCCTCGTGAAGGTCGATCTCCAGGGCAACCAGCTGACCGAGAGCGAATACAGCATCAATCCGGCGGGCTTCACCATTCACTCCGCGATCCACGAGGTCCGCGAAGACGCGGGCTGTGTGCTGCATCTTCACACGCCCGACGGCACGGCGGTTGCGAGCTGCATGGAAGGACTGCTGCCGCTCAATCAGACCGCGCAACTCGTCACCGGCGACCTCGCCTATCACGACTATGAAGGCATCGCGCTCGACCACGACGAACGCCCGCGCATTCAGAAAGATCTCGGCACCAAGAACCATCTCCTGCTGCGCAATCACGGCACGCTCACGGTCGGCCGCTCGGTCGCCTCCGCATTCGAGCGCATGTTCCATCTGGAACGCGCGTGTACCATGCAGGTCCGCACCCGCATGCTGGGACCGACCGCCTACCCGGTCGATAAACTCGTCATCGAGAAGAACGAAAAGCTGATCAGCGATCCGGACCGCGCCGAACGCCGCTCAACGATGCTTGTCTGGCCACCGCTGCTGCGCAAGCTTGACAGGATCGATCCCAGCTATAGAAATTGATCCGTCAGCCTCTACACTGACAAGATTGCAAACGCCGCCCAATTCCGGGCGGCGTTTTCGTTTTTGAAGCTTGGTCCGATCGACCCATGCTGTACTCAGCGCGGCTCGTCCGCGAATGCCGCGAGAACCAAACATCCGATGTCGTCATTGCGAGCGCAGCGAAGCAATCCAGCCCGTAGCCCGGATGAGCGAAGCGTAATCCGGGAAGAACACGGGCACGGCCCCGGATTTCGCTGCGCTCATCCGGGCTACAACCCCTATGGTTGCTGCAACATTTCGTGATGGGGATACGAATCCCCGCGTTCGGCATGTCCTGTTCGTGAGGGGCGCTTTCTAGAGGCGTCTTGAAGGCGGAGCAGGATGCGGCGTCTGCGCGATGTGGTTCGCACCCACACCGTCCGGAAGGCCGGGGTTGACCGTCCGGGCCAACTACGTGGCTCTGCCGTTCGCGGCTGGACGAGGAGAGGACGAAGGCCAGCGAAAGCTGGCCGGATCAGGGGTCGACTAGCTCCCCCATCCTCACCCGGAAGTACGGTCCCTGGCTCAAAAATCGCCGCCAAATAGCAGTCAAGCTTGCGCAGACTGCGTAAACTTGTCTGCGGAGCGCCGTGAGGCGACGCGCTTTCGGAAATCCACCGCTTCGCAAACGGTGCCGGAAGCGAAACGAAGACAAGGTGCGCCTTGCGGCGCTCCATGCCCCTCGTTCTAAAGGGGCGCTAACGAGGCAAGCCTCGCGCGCGCTTTGAGGGGCGCAACTAAAAGCTCACCTCGCGCGTGGCGCGAGAGCGATGACGCTCGTCTTTCGTTGGCGCGAATGGGGCAAGCCCCACACGCGCGCGCTGTTTGAAAATTGAATCGGAAAGTCGATGGAGCGCACGCGAGCGCAACACCCACGATCGTCATCACCGGGCTTGACCCGGTGATCCACGCCTTGCTTGCGATGATGAGGAAAGGACGTGGATGGCCGGGTCAAGCCCGGCCATGACGACCAGCAAGTGTGGCCCGCTTAGTGCCTGACACTTGGAGTTGATGGGTCCCCGCTTTCGCGGGGACGATCGATGAGAGATCACGCAACGTCTCAGCACACGCGATGTCGTCCCCGCTCGCGGAGACCGGGTCCCCGTCATCCTGAGGTGCGAGCCCTTGCGAGCCTCGAAGGATGATGGCGATGCGATAGCGCATCGCCACAACATCGCATCAAGACCTCAGCGCGGCGTATCCGCGAAGGCCGCGAGAATACGTGCCCACGAGCGGATGCCTTTGTGAAAGCTCTTGAGGTCGTACTTCTCATTCGGCGAGTGGATGTTGTCGTCCTCCAGGCCGAACCCGATCAACACGGTGTCCAGTCCCAGCGTCTTCTTGAAGTCCGCGACAATGGGAATCGACGCGCCGGATCCGATGAGCAGCGCGTCCTTGCCCCATTCGTCGGTCAGCGCGCGCTTCGCTGCCGCCAGCGGCTTCATGCCCCAGTCGAGCGCAATCGCCGGTGCGCCGGCATGATCGATGAACTCCGCCGTGCAATCCGCTGGCAGACGAGACGTGACGAAGTCGCGGAAGGCTTTGCGGATTCTCTCGGGGTCTTGGCCCTCGACGAGGCGGAACGAAACCTTCGCTGAAGCGTGTGCGGGAATGACGGTCTTGGAGCCCTCGCCCGTATAGCCGCCGAAGATGCCGTTGATGTCGCAGGTCGGACGCGACGAGACTTGCTCGATCAGCAGCCGGTCCTTTTCACCGGCGGGGACGGAAAGTCCGATCGGCTTCAGGAATGTCTCCGGGGAAAGATTGAGGTTCTTCCATTGAGCAAGAATATCCGGCGGCAAATCCTTCACGCCGTCGTAGAACCCCGGAATGGTGATGTGGCCGTTGTCGTCGAAGATGCTGCCGAGAATGCGTGTCAGCACGCGGATCGGATTCTGCGCGCCGCCGCCGAAGATACCGGAATGCAGATCGCGGTTCGCCGCCTTGATCTTCACCTCGTCATAGACAAGGCCGCGCAGCGATGTGGTGATCGCGGGTGTGTTCTGGTCCCACATGCCGGTGTCGCAGACCAGCACGAAGTCGGCCGCGAGGTCTTTCTTGTGCTTGTCGAGGAACGGTCCGAAATTCTTTGAGCCGATTTCCTCCTCGCCTTCGATCAGGATCGTCACATTGAGCGGCAGCGAGCCGGTGACATTCTTCCAGGCGCGGCAGGCCTCGACAAAGGTCATCAACTGGCCCTTGTCGTCCTCGGCGCCGCGCGCGACGATGATCTTGCGGCCATCAGCGTGGTTGGTGACGATGGGTTCGAACGGCGGCCGGTGCCACAGGTCGAGCGGATCGACCGGCTGCACGTCGTAATGGCCATAGAACAGCACATGCGCGCCGCCCTGACCGTTGCTCTTGCCGACGATGGCTGGATGTCCGGCAGTCGGGCGCACGTCGGTGGCAAAGCCAATGGATGCGATGTCGGCGGCGAGATGATCCGCCGCCTTCTTGCAGTCGTCTGTGAAGGCCGGGTCGGCTGAAATCGACTTGATCCGGAGCAGCGTGAACAGCCTCTCCAGACTTTTGTCGAAGTCCTTGTCGATATGATCGAGAACAGTCTGAAGCTGCTGGCTTGCGGACATTCGATATTCCTTCATTGGACAGGTTGAATCAGTGCTGTTTGCACTGTCGGTTCGGCGGCGCGCGAACGTATCCCTGCGAAGCTGCTAGCCTCGGGGGGATGGCGCATGTGCCACCCGAGCGCCACAACGATAACGGCGGTCGCCGCGAGATTGTTGCCGAGCGCTTGAAAAAGAAGCGGGAAGCCGGGAAGAGACAGCACCATCAATCCGCAGGCCGCGGCAAGGGCGGCCCACGTCCCACGCTGAACAACGGGACGCGCATCAAACGCTGCGCGGTGACACAGCACCGTGAGCGGAAAATACAGCCAGACAAAATAATACTGGCGCGCGAGGGGTGAAGCGATCGTCATCAGGCAGAACAATATACCAAGTTCGTCCGCCGTGGAGCGCGGCGTCATACGTGAACGTGTCGGTACGCTGGCCATGAAACCAAATCCGATCAAGGCCGCAACCGCCAGCACAATCCAGTTCGCGGTTTTGAAATCGACGTTGACCACATTCACATAACCCACCGGGCCTGCTGGTTCGATCTGATTGTAATCGATGTGGCGCGTGAAGCGGTGAACCTGCGCAATCAGGGACTGGTTGATCCAGGACCAGTTCTGCTCGTCGCGCTGGCCGAAGCCTTTTTCCGACGCGGAGCCGACCATGCTATCAACCCAGGTTGTCAGTTCGGACACATTGCGTTGATAGCCGCGGATAGGTGCCGGAAGGGCGACAAGGAATACTGCAAGGAAAATCACCATGCCCGTCGCCGCGCGCCAGTGACCCCGAAACAGCAGATAGGGAAACACGGCCACAGGAAAGACCTTGATCGCCGTCGCGAGCGCAAACAATGCGCCTGCAGGCCATGATCGTCCCCGCTGCAGCCACCAAAACCCCATCAGCATCATCGCAAGTAAAACAAGGTTGGGCTGACCAAGAGCATACGTCTCGAAAACGAAAGCGACGGTTGCAAAGCCCGGCAACGCCGCGAGCCAAGGCCCCGGAATCTTCTCAGAACCTGTCATTGTGTTGGACAGGAGAGACGTCAGCCACCAGGCGACCGAATTCAGGATCGTCAGAGCGAGATAAAGAGGAGCTTTGCCGAAATAACTTGGTATGGCGAGCAAAATGGCCGATGTCGGAGGGTAGATGAAATCGAGTATCCCGTTAGCCCGCTCGTACAACGAACCGCCATGGAGCACCTGCTGCCCGGCCCAATACCACAGCCCATAATCCTTGCCTTTGCCGCTTCCCCATATTTCGGGAACGAGCACATACGCCGTTAGAACGACGCAGGACAGAAGAAACAGGGCATCAAGCGGACGTCGCCAGGATGGCCACCTGAATGCCGACATGGTCTCTCGCTTGCGAACCACAAAACAAACCCAACGCGTTCTAGCTACCAGCTAGGAAACCTGGCTGCAAACCAGAAGCTGCACCGCACCCTTTTACGGGCGCAACGGCCCAGGCCTAACTGGACTTGATGAGGGATTTCTGCTTCACCCTCGACCACGCTTTATCACATCCTCTCGCAGCTTTTCCTGCTCGGAAGCATCGATCGCACATGCTGTTCTACGAGCCGCTTTTTCTGACGACGTTTCCGGCGCTCTATGCATTTTATCTGCTGCTGACCGGCGCCCCGGCGAAAAAATGGACGCTGCTGATTGCCAGCACGCTGTTCTATATCTGGGGCGAGCCGGTCTTCGTGCTGGTGCTGTTCGCCTCGACCGCCCTTGATTACGCACTGTCGTTTCATCTTGGCGAAGCAAACCCGGCGCGCACCCGCAAGCTGGCGCTGGCCGCCGGTATCGCCGGAAATCTCGCGGTTCTCATATTCTACAAGTACGCCGACTTCCTGGCCGCCAATCTCAACCTCGCGGTCACGCCGCTCACCGGCGCGAGTATCCCGCTGCTGCATATCGCGCTGCCGATCGGCGTGTCTTTCGTGGTGTTCGAGAAAATCACGTATCTGGTGGACACCTATCGCGGCATCTCAAAGCCTGCGGACAAATTCTCCGATTATTGCCTGTTCGTATTGTTTTTCCCGAAGCTGCTCGCCGGCCCGATCTTGAAATATCATGAGATGCGCGACGCGATTGCGAGCCCGCCGCCGGTAATCTGGACAGATTTCCAGATCGGATTTCTGCGCTTCGCACGCGGGCTGGGCCGAAAACTGTTCGTTGCCGATCCACTCGGGGCCTTTGCCACACAGATCTTCGCCGCCGACCCGACGACGCTCAGTGCAGGTTATGCGTGGCTCGGGCTCGCATGTTTCACGCTGCAAATCTATTTCGATTTTGCCGGCTATTCCGACATGGCCATCGGCCTTGCCCGAATGTTCGGAATTCACCTGAAAGAGAACTTCAATGTGCCCTATGCATCCCGCTCGGTCACCGAGTTCTGGCAGCGCTGGCATATCTCACTGACCACCTGGATACGCGACTATCTCTACGTTCCGCTGGGCGGCAATCGCCGTGGCGAGGCCCGCACCTATCTCAATCTGTGGATCTGTTTTCTGCTGTCGGGGCTGTGGCACGGAGCGAGCTGGAACTTTGTGTTGTGGGGGGCCTACAACGGTCTATTCCTGACGCTCGACCGCCTGTTCCTGCGCAAACTTCTCGACCGCTGTGGCACGTTTATCTCAACCATCGTGACATTGTTCATCGTGATGATCGGCTGGGCGATCTTTCGCTCGGAGTCGCCGGCGCATCTCGGCCCATTTCTCGCTGCGCTGTTCGGGGCGTCCCCGGCCCACACAGCGATCAGCGTTCCGGCAGAGGTGCCGCTTACACTTGTGGTGGGCGCCGCTATCGCGCTGTTCCCGGCGACAATGCTTTTCGAGCCCCTCAAGAACTCTTACAACAAATATGGATGGCTGCGCCTCCTGACCGCGCTGGCGCTGGTTGTATTGTACGTCCTGGCAATCGCCCGCTCCGTGACTGCCCCGTTCCAGCCCTTCATCTACTTCAGGTTCTGAGCAATGAGCCGGTTGTCCTTCTCTCATCCAGCAATTCGCGCGGCCTGCTGCCTCTTCCTGATCGTGTTGCCGCTGCTGACGGCATGGAATCTTGCGGTCGCAACGAACCATCCGAAGCTGAGAATCAACATAGGATCGGGCTTGGCGGGCGTCACGCGGCAATTTCCTCTGAACTGGTCGCTGTCATCCCTGGCCGATGGCAGCCTTCAGAAAGCGATCACCGAGCGCGTAACTGAGGCGTTGCCGATCCGTCCGTTGCTGGTGCGCGTCAACAACGAGATCCGCTTCGCACTCTTCGGCGAACTGACCTTGCCAGGGGTTGTCCGTGGTGCAAACGGACACCTGATCGAGCAATTCTATCTCGACGAGTACTGTAGTCGCACCGAAGACATGGCTGAGACGCGCGCCCGTACGGCAATTCCAAAACTCAAGGAAATTCAAGATTATTATCGTCGGCACAGCGCGGTGTTCATCTATCTGATCACGCCGTCCAAGGTCGCTCACTTACCGGAATATTTCGTAAAGCCCGAAACGTGTCCAAGCACAGCGGCAGCAAGGATCGAATTTGTCCCGAAATATACGAACTTGCTCAAACAGGCGGGCATCAACGTGGTGGATGCTGCAACCCTCATTCACTCCCTAAAGGGGAAATACGAGGTTGAACTGTTTCCGCAGGGCGGGACTCACTGGAATGATATCGGCGGCGCACAAGCTGCGACGGTCATCGCTGAGGAGATCAACCGGCAGGCCGGGCAGGTTCTCGCGCCACCGTTTACCTTCACCCACACCATCTCCGGTGTGACGAGCGGCGTCGATCGCGAACTGGCGGACGTGATCAATGTCCTGTTCCCTCCAACGGCTTACCTTACTCCAAAGGTCAAATTTCAGCCGTCGGCCTCCTGCGCGGATCATCCATCAAGCAAATTGAACGTCGCCGTGGTTGGCAGCAGCTTCACCCACCTGCCCGCGGAAATCCTCGCGCGCGAAAATTGCTTGTCGGCGCTCAATGTCTATTTCTACCTAAATCTCAGCCGCCACGGCGGTCACCCCTACCAGCGGCTTCAATCCAATCTGACTGAGAAGGATCTCGGCGCTCTGCGCGATGCGAAGATCATGATTGTCGAAGAAAACGAGTCCTTTGCAGGTACGCATTCATATATCGAAGCGCTTCGCGAACTGCTCGCGAAGCCGCAATAATCACCGCCGTAGCAGGCTGCCGAGCACGTTACGCACGATGGAACGTCCGACGGAGCTGCCGAGCGATCCGCCGACTGATTTGCCGAGGCTGGCCGCGACATCACCCGCAACCTTGTTGGTCACCGACCGCGTCACGCTGCGCGCAATCACCTGCCCGGTCGACATCTTCCCGCGCGGCGTGTTGGTGCCGAAGATGGTCCCGACGATCGAGCCGATCTGGCCGAGGACACCGCCGCCCGATTGACCGTCCGCCGTCGCGGCCGTGCCGGCCACGCGCTTCTGCAGCACTTCGTAGGCAGATTCTGAATCGATGGTGGTGTCGTATTTCCCCTTCACAGGGCTCGCGGCCATGATCGCCTTGCGCTCCTCCGGTGTGATCGGCCCGATCCGCGCGGTTGGTGGGCGGATCATGACGCGCTCGACCATGGCCGGCGTACCGTTGCCCTCGAGGAACGACACCAGCGCCTCACCCTTGCCCAGTTCCATGATGACCTGCGCGGTATCGAGCTTGGGATTGGGACGGAAGGTCTGCGCTGCCGCCTGCACCGCCTTCTGATCGCGCGGTGTGAAGGCGCGCAACGCGTGCTGAACGCGGTTGCCCAATTGGGCGAGGATCTTGTCGGGAACGTCGATCGGATTCTGCGTGACGAAGTAAACGCCGACGCCCTTGGACCGGATCAGGCGAACCACCTGTTCGATCTTGTCCATCAGCGGCTTCGGCGCGTCGTTGAACAGCAGATGCGCCTCGTCGAAAAAGAACACCAGTTTGGGTTGAGGCGGATCGCCGACTTCGGGAAGCTCCTCGAACAGCTCGGACAGCATCCACAACAGGAAGGTCGCGTAGAGTTTCGGGCTCTGCATCAGCTTGTCGGCGACCAGAATGTTGACCATGCCCCGGCCATTGGCGTCGGTGCGCATGAAATCCTTCAACTGAAGCGCCGGCTCGCCAAAAAACTTCTCGCCGCCCTGGTTCTCCAGCACCAGAAGCTGGCGCTGGATGGTGCCGACTGTCTGCTTGGAGACATTCCCGTACTGGGTCGTCAATTCATCGGCATGTTCGGCGATGAACGACAGGATCGCGCGCAAATCCTTCATGTCGAGCAGCAGAAGCCCCTGCTCGTCCGCCACGCGAAACGCGATATTAAGCACGCCTTCCTGCACGTCGTTGAGGTCCATCATCCGCGACAGCAGCAACGGACCCATTTCGGAGACGGTCGCGCGCACCGGATGGCCCTGCTCGCCAAACACGTCCCAGAAAATGGTCGAGAACTGATCGGGTTTGAAGTCAAGTCCCATGTCCTTGGCGCGACTGAGGAGAAAATCCTTGGCCTCGCCCATCTCGGAGATCCCTGACAGGTCACCTTTGATGTCCGCAGCGAATACCGACACCCCGGCGCGCGCAAAACCTTCGGCCATGACCTGAAGCGAGACAGTCTTGCCCGTGCCGGTCGCACCGGTGACGAGACCGTGGCGGTTAGCAAGCCCAAGCGTCAAAAATGCCGGCTGATCGCCCTTTCCAATAAAGATCGTCTTGTCGGTATCGGCGGAAGCAGCAGCTCCGCCGCCAGCCGGTGCCGCCGGCACAGCTTTCGGACTGGAAACGGTCTTGTCGGAAGCGGTTTTGGTCGTCTTCTTCGCCATCTCTTATCTCTCGCAGGCTTAACGCGACGCATCTTATGCGATCTTGCAGGCTGAACCCAGATGGTCAACCCGCCGGGAACCCCCAATGACACCGGCCGATTCCACGCCGCTTCACAATATATTCCGTCCGGGGCCGCGGATGAGTGAATTCTTGTCGCACGTCATCGATTTTTATCTTGCCCATGCTGGCGGCTTGATGGGGATCGCATGTCAACCGGATGATGATTTGAAACGAAATTGAATTCATCGCACGGGTTCAGATCGTGCGAATTCGGTTCCCGCCTCCGATGCAGCGGCAAATGATCACAAGATCGGCAACCCGGTCTTGCATCTCTGCAACACTTTGCAATCGATTCCACGTAAATGACGGCTTTGAAAAGCGGCATCGCTTGTAATTCGCGTCGCACGCGCTCAAGATAAAATTCATAACAACGATCCGGCAATCAACCGGAAGGTACGGGGCACTTATGGAAGAGCTAACTGATCGGCTGGCCGCAAAAGCCGGCATCGATAAAGCTGTGGCTGAAAAAACCGTCGGCGCCATCCTTGGATTCCTCCGCAAGGAAGGCCCGGCTGATCAGGTGCAGGCCCTGATCGACAAGATTCCGGGCGCCAAAGCCGCAATCCGTAGCGCCGGTTCTGGTGGCGGGTTTGCAAGCATGCTTGGCGGCGGCGTGATGGCCCTTGGGGCCAAGCTGATGGGTTTCGGGCTTGGCATGGGCGAGATCAAGGCCGTCAGCCGTGAACTATTTCGTTTCGGTCGCGACAAAATCGGTGCGGACGGCATGAACACGATCATTGCCGAAACGCCCGGCCTCTCTCAATTCGCGTAAAATTTCATTTTCCAGTTTGAGTCTCATGTCCAGTTCCGTTTCATCGTATCCGATCTCGCACATTGACGGTCTTGGCGCCCAAGCCCAGGCCAAGCTCAAGGCACAGGGCATTCGCACGACCGCCGGTCTTCTGGAGAACGCCAATACGGTGAAGGCGCGCAAGGCGCTGGCCGCGAAAACCGGACTCAGCGAGCAGGATCTGCTGGCGTGGGCGAACATTGCCGACTGCATGCGCATCAAGGGCATGGGTAAGGCCAAGGCCGAACTGCTGCGGGCAGCCGGCGTCGTCACCGTGCGCGAGTTCGCGCTGCGCAATCCCGAGCGACTCGCGCAGGCCATGCGAGAAGCCAACGACAAGCGCAAGCTGGTTCGGGTTCTGCCGTCGGACAAATCCGTTGCCGAGTTGATCCAGCGCGCCCGCAAGCTGCCGCTGAAGATTTCCTACTGAAAACTGCCCACGGTCCCAACCTGCACAAGCCGTCCCGCGGAGTCCGGGCGGCTGCCTTGGGCCACAGCCCGTCCTGCTGTCGCTTGACAGGCCAGCGGAGACCGCGCAAAGCCACCCCATGATGGCCGCCCCGTCCCGATTTCCGAATACCGCTGCCGCGCAGCATCATCCGGTGCTGCAGGCCCTGCTCGCTCGCCCCTTTCCGGCGGTCATGGGCGTGCTCAATATAACGCCAGACTCGTTCTCCGACGGCGGCCAATTCACGACGCCCGAACAAGCCCTCGCACAAGCGCGGCGTATGATTGCCGAGGGCGCGGACATTCTCGACATCGGCGCTGAATCCACCCGCCCCTACGGCTCACAGCCGGTCTCGGCCGAACAGGAACTGCAGCGCCTGCAAGGCGTCTTGCCGGAAGTCGCCGCTCTGGGCACGCCGGTTTCCATCGACACGATGAAAGCATCAATCGCGGCTTGGGCGCTCAGCAATGGAGCAGCCATCGCCAACGATGTGTGGGGGCTCCAGCGCGATCCCGACATGGCGCGGGTGATCGCGGACCACGATGCGCCCGTCGTCGTCATGCACAATCGCGACTGCGTCGATCCTGCCATCGACATCGTGCAAGACATCATCGCGTTCTTCGCGCGCTCGCTCGACATCGCGGCCAAAACGAACATTCCGCCGGGGCACATCGTGCTTGATCCGGGTATCGGGTTTGGCAAAACGCCCGAGCAGAGCATGATCGCGCTGGCGCGGCTCGACGAACTCAGCCGGTTCGGGTTACCTCTTCTGGTCGGCGCGTCACGCAAACGCTTCATCTCGACGGTGACACCGTCGGAGCCGCAGCAGCGGCTCGGCGGGTCCATCGCGGCGCATCTGATCGCGGCGCAACGCGGCGCCAAAATCATTCGCGCGCATGACGTAGCGGAGACTGTGCAGGCCTTGCGTGTGGCGGCGGCAATCGAGGGCAAGCGGTGAGTGACATTATCTTCATCAAGGGCCTTTTGATCCACGCCCGCCATGGCGTCATGGACCACGAAGCGGAAGTCGGCCAGCGGTTCGTGATCGACCTCGAACTGTCCATCGATCTGGCGGAATCCTCCCTTACCGACAAGCTCGCCGACACCGTGTCCTATTCAGACGTGGTCGCGACCGCGAGCGCGGCCTTCAAGGGGCACAACTACTACCTGCTTGAACGCGCCGCTGGCGCGGTCGCGGAATCGATCCTGGCGGCGTTTGTCCGCGTCAGCGCGGTCAAGGTGACGGTCCACAAGCCGCACGCACCGATTGCTGCGATCTTCGACGATGTCGGCGTGATCATCACACGCACGCGGTCGTAAATTCATGGCGAGCGTCCTGATCGCTCTCGGTGGCAATATCGGCGACGTCCGGGCCACCTTCGTCAAGGCCATCGCCAATATCTGCGGCATGACCCAAGCGGCTCTTGTCGCACGCTCGTCAGATTACACGACCCCGCCGTGGGGCGACGAACAACAGGAGCCGTTCGTCAACGCCTGCATCGAAATCGAGACTAACCTCGATCCGCACGCTCTGCTGTTCACGCTGCACAAGATCGAAAAGAAATTCGGCCGCGACCGGGCGAGCGAGCGGCGCTGGGGACCGCGCACGCTGGACCTCGACATGATCGCCTACGACGACGTCCGCCTCGACAAGCCGGAATTGACACTGCCGCACCCACGCCTGTTCGAACGGGCCTTTGTGCTGGTGCCACTGGCCGAGATCGCGCCTGATCGCCCCATAGCGGGACAAACTCCACGCCAGGCCCTCGCGCGGCTCTCGGCTGATGGCATCGAACGCCTGCCTGACTTGCGCTAAACGCCTAAACAACCATTTGGCTTGTCCGCCGCCGCGTGGCATTTTCCGGCTAACAAAATGTGTGTCCGGGAGCTAACAGTCTGAATGTCCACCGAAACCGACGCTCTGCCGCTCGCAGCCGAATTCCCACCTGCCACCCGTGATGAGTGGCGGAAGCTCTCCGACGGCGTCCTGAAGGGCGCGCCGTTCGAGAAGCTGGTCGGCAAGACCTATGACGGGCTGCGGATCGAGCCGATCTATGAGCGCGCCCGCAATGCGACGGCCATTCCCGCACGCGCGGCAAGCAGCCCCTGGCAGATCATGCAGCGCGTGGATCATCCGGAGGCGGCCATCGCCAACGCGCAGGCGCTGCACGACCTTGAGAACGGCGCGAACGGACTGACACTCGTTTTTGCGGGCGCCAATAGCGCGCGCGGTTACGGCCTGCCGCCGACCAAGGAAGCGCTCGCGCGTGCGCTCGACGGCATCTATCTCGACGCCGGGATCGGCATCGAACTGGAGATCGGGCTGCAGTCGCGCGACATGGGCCAGCACTTCGCTGAGCTGCTCGCTGCACGAAAGATGGCCCCTGCTAACGTCAACGTTCGTTTCGGCTTCGATCCGATCGGCGGCAACGCGGTTCGCGGCGGCAGTCCCGGCAGCTGGGAAGCGACCGCAAAGGTGTTCGGCGACAAGATCGCCAAACTTTCGAAGCTCGGTTTTCGCGGCCCGTTCGCGCCCGCCGACGGCCGCATCATTCATGACGCAGGCGGCTCGGAGGCGCAGGAACTCGCCTTCGTGCTCGCATGCGGTGTCGCCTATCTGCGGGCGCTGGAAGCTGCGGGCATCGCGCTCGATGACGCGCGACGGATGATCTGTGCCCGCCTTGCCGCCGACGCCGACCAGTTTCTCACCATGGCAAAATTCCGCGCGCTGCGGCTACTCTGGGCGCGGATCGAGCAAAGCTGCGGGCTGACGCCGCAACCGCTTTTCATCGCGGCAGACACCGCATGGCGCATGCTGACCCAGCGCGATCCCGACGTGAACATGCTGCGCGCGACCATCGCAGCGTTCTCCGCGGGCCTCGGCGGCGCGAACAGCATCAACGTCTTGCCACACACGCTGGCACTCGGACTGCCGGATGCGTTTGCACGGCGCATCGCACGCAACACGCAGCTCGTGCTGCTGGAAGAATCCAATCTCGACAAGGTGTCCGATCCGGCCGCAGGCTCGGGCGGCATCGAGACGCTGACGAAGCAGCTTTGCGAAGCTGCGTGGTCGCAGTTCCAGGAGATCGAAAAGGCCGGCGGCGCTTTCACAGCGCTTGAAAAGAATATCATTCAGGCGAAAGTCGCCGCCGTGCGCGCCGCGCGCGACGTCAACATCGCCAAGCGCAAGGATGTGCTGACCGGGGCCAGCGAATTCCCCAACCTTCACGAGAAGATTCCGGACGTGCTGGAGGTAAAGCCGGTGGTACTGCCGCCGGGAGAAACATCGACAATCACGTTCGATGCGCTCTCCGCCATTCGTCTCGCCGCACCGTTTGAAGCGTTGCGCGACACATCGGATGAAATCCTGACGAAGAGCGGCGCGCGGCCAAAAGTCTTTCTTGCCAGCCTCGGCACGCCGGCCGATTTCACCGCGCGCGCGACGTTTGCGAAAAGCTTTTTCGAGACCGGTGGCATCGAAGCTGTCGACACCCAGGGCTTTTCCGATCCGGCAGCATTAGCCGCCGCCTTCAAAGGCTCCGGTGCTGCCCTCGTCTGCCTCTGCTCCTCCGACAAGGTCTATGCTGGTCACTCCGTCGCCGCCGCACAAGCTCTTCACGCCGCCGGCGCAAAACATATCTATCAGGCAGGCAGGCCCGGAGAACTGGAAGCCGCTCTGCGCAGAGCCGGCGTTGGCGAATTCGTTTTCGCCGGTGGAGATGCACTCGTCACACTGAAAGCTGCCTATCAATTCATGAGGTGAATGCCATGAAGGATAGAGAGCCCGTCATGACCGGCGGCTGCCAATGCGGAGCGGTACGCTTTGCATCGTACAGCAAACCGGGGCGGATCAGCGTCTGCCATTGCCGCATGTGCCAAAAGGCCGTGGCCGGGCCGTTCGCGGCGCTCGTGGAAATACCCCATGGCGACTTCGCGTGGACGCGCGGCCTGCCTTCAACGTTTCGCTCGTCGTCGCTGGCGGAGCGCGACTTCTGTGCGGCCTGCGGAACGCCGCTCAGCTATCGCAAACTTAACGGCTCGGTGATCGAGTTGTTGACCGGTGCTTTCGACCGGCCGGATCGCGTGATCCCGACCTATCAAACCGGCGTTGAATCCAAGCTCGCCTGGATTATGCATCTGCACAACCTTCCCGGCAAAACCACCGCTGAAAACGCCGGTTCTGCCGAGGCTGGCAGCATTGTCAGCTATCAGCATCCGGACCATAATACGTAGCCGCGCGTCGATAGCGCGAGAATTTGAGACAACAGAATGAGCCGCATTCCGAACTTTGCAGATGTCGCATTCGCGCCAGCCGCCGTCGCCGGTGGCGAGAGCAATGCAAAACCGTGGCTGACGCCCGAAGGCATTCTCGTAAAGCCGGATTACTCCGAGGCTGATCTCGAAGGCATCGACTTTCTCGACACCTGGCCCGGCATCGCGCCCTATCTGCGCGGCCCCTACCCGACCATGTACGTCAACCAGCCGTGGACCGTGCGCCAATACGCAGGCTTCTCGACGGCGGAAGATTCCAACGCCTTCTATCGCCGCAACCTCGCGGCTGGACAAAAAGGCCTCTCGGTCGCGTTCGATCTCGCCACCCATCGCGGCTACGACTCCGATCATCCGCGCGTGTCCGGTGACGTCGGCATGGCGGGCGTCGCCATCGATTCCATCTACGACATGCGCACGCTGTTCGCAGGCATTCCGCTCGACCAGATGAGCGTGTCGATGACCATGAACGGCGCGGTGCTGCCGATCCTCGCGCTGTTCGTTGCGGCTGCCGAAGAACAGGGCGTGCCGCCGGAAAAACTCTCCGGCACCATTCAGAACGACATTCTGAAAGAGTTCATGGTGCGGAACACCTACATCTATCCGCCCTCGCCCTCGATGCGGATCATTTCCGATATCTTTGCGTACACATCGCAGAAGATGCCGAAATACAATTCGATTTCCATTTCCGGCTATCACATGCAGGAAGCCGGCGCGACGCAGGACCTCGAACTCGCCTATACACTCGCCGATGGCGTCGAATATCTCCGCGCCGGATTGGCGGCCGGGCTCGATGTCGATCGCTTTGCACCGCGCCTGTCGTTCTTCTGGGCGATCGGCATGAACTTCTTCATGGAAGTCGCCAAGATGCGCGCGGCCCGGCTGCTGTGGGCCAAGCTGCTGAAGCCGTTCAATCCCAAGGATCCGCGCTCGCTGTCGCTGCGCACCCATTGCCAGACCTCAGGCTGGTCGCTCACCGCGCAGGACGTGTTCAATAACGTGGTCCGCACCAATATCGAAGCGATGGCCGCAACGCAGGGGCACACCCAGTCGCTGCACACCAACGCGCTCGATGAAGCGCTGGCGCTGCCGACGGATTTCTCCGCACGCATCGCGCGCAACACACAGCTCTTTTTGCAACAGGAAAGCGGCACCACGCGGATTATCGACCCATGGGGCGGTTCCTACTATGTGGAACGACTGACGCACGATCTCGCCGCCAAGGCATGGGCGCATATTCAGGAAGTCGAAGAACTCGGCGGCATGGCGAAAGCCATCGAGGCTGGCGTACCGAAACTGCGCATCGAAGAAGCCTCGGCCAAGACGCAGGCACGCATCGACGCCGGAAAGCAGGCCGTGATCGGCGTCAACAAGTACAAGCCCGAGAACGAAGCTGCGATCGATGTCCTCAAGGTCGAAAATTCAACCGTGCGCCGCCTGCAGATCGACAAGCTCGCGCGCCTTCGCTCCGAACGCAAACAGGCCGACGTCGACGCGGCGCTTGCAGCACTGACGCGCAGCGCAGGCGAAGGCAACGGCAACCTGCTGGCGCTGGCCATCGACGCCGCGCGGGCCAAGGCCACCGTCGGCGAGATTTCCGACGCGATGGAAAAGGTGTTCGGCCGTCACCGCGCTGAAATCAAATCCATCACCGGCGTTTACAAGCGCGAGGCCGCCACCATGTCCGACCGGGTCGAGAAGCTGCAGGCTCTCATCAATGAGTTCGAGGACGCCGAAGGACGCCGCCCGCGCATTCTGGTCGCCAAGATCGGTCAGGACGGCCACGACCGCGGCCAGAAGGTGATTGCCTCGGCCTTCGCCGATGTCGGTTTTGACGTCGATATCGGGCCGCTGTTCGCGACCGCCGACGAGGCCGCTCGGCAAGCGGTCGAGAACGACGTGCATATGCTCGGCCTGTCGTCACTGGCGGCGGCACATCTCACCGCGGTACCAGAACTCAAGGCGGCGCTGAAGAAGCGCGGCCGTGAGGACATAATGATCGTAATCGGCGGCGTGATCCCGCCGCAGGATTATGACGCGCTCTACAAGGCCGGCGCGGAGGCGATCTTCCCGCCGGGCACGGTGATCGCGGACGCCGCCGAGGAACTGATCCGCAAGCTCAACGTGCGGCTGGGGCATCCAAGCGCGGCGGCGGAGTAGCCGCATCCTTGTCGCCGGTGCAGATGGAGTCGCTCGTGAAAGGCACGTCGCCGACCGGCTTCGTCTGGTCCGCCATATTGAGTTTGTGCGTTCTCCTGAGCGCGGCCGGGTCGGCTTCCACTACCGATACCAAGCCGGACATCGCGCTGAAATCCAAGGCCGCCACGATCAGCGCCACGCTGGACGAGGCGATTAAGGCTAACACGACGCTCGCAGATTACCTGCTCGCGGACGGACGGAAATGGGCGAACAGCAATCTTGCCGAGGCCAACAAGCAGTTTAAGGAATCGCCGGAATTCTTCCGCGATGGGCGCACCTGGGAGATGGAGCGCGACTACACCATCCGCTCCACGGTCGCCAATCGCTATGTCAGCGTCTTGCGCAATGAGTTCGCCTTCACCGGCGGCGCCCATCCGAACCGTGGGTTCGAGACGTTTCTCTGGGACGATCAAGCGAAGAAACCCATCAGCATTCGTCCATTCTTCACCGAGCTGAAGGACAGCGGACCCGCGCTGACGGCAATTTTGAAGGCTGTGATCGCATCGCTGGTCGAGGAAAAGAAAGCGCGCGGCACATACTTTCCGGAAGACCTCGGGTGGCAGCAATACATCGAACCCAAATTGCTGAAGATCGGACCCGTTCTTCTTGCATCGTCGACTGAAGCCGGGAAAAGCTCAGGCCTCGAATTTCAGTATGGCCCCTACGCTGTCGGAGCCTATGCTGAAGGTTCCTATGAAGCGTTTGTACCCTGGAACGTGCTGAAGCCATTTCTTTCACCCGAGGGTGCGGCGATTTTCGGCGGCGAGCGCCCCGCACAAAACGAAAAATCCGAGAAATGAAGAGCCCTCAATTGCCCGCCCAGCTTGCCAACGAAGTTCGTTCCGGCGACCGCGCGGCGCTGGCGCGCGCCATCACGCTGATCGAAAGCCGCCGCGCCGATCATCAGGCGCAGGCGCGCGAACTTGTTCAGGAATTGCTGCCGCTCACCGGCAAGGCCGTTCGCGTGGGCATCACAGGCTCGCCGGGCGTCGGAAAATCCACCACCATCGATGCGCTCGGCATGGCGCTGATTGCCAAAGGTCACAAGGTTGCGGTGCTGGCCGTCGATCCGTCGTCGGCACGCACCGGTGGTTCGATCCTCGGCGACAAGACGCGGATGGCGCGGCTCTCCGCTGAGGACAACGCCTTTATCCGTCCCTCGCCTTCCTCGGGCACGCTCGGCGGCGTTGCGGCCAAGACCCGCGAGGCGATGCTGCTGTGCGAGGCTGCGGGCTTCGACGTCGTGCTGGTGGAAACCGTCGGTATCGGCCAGTCGGAGACCGCCGTCTGCGACATGACGGATTTTTTCCTCGCGCTGATGTTGCCGGGCGCAGGCGACGAACTTCAAGGCATCAAGAAGGGCCTCGTCGAACTCGCCGACATGATCGCAGTCAACAAGGCCGATGGCGACAACCTCAAGCGCGCCCAGGCGGCGGCCGCTGAATACAACGCAGCACTTCATATTCTTACGCCGCGCTCCGAACACTGGTTTCCACCGGTGGTGACCTATTCGGCGCTGACAGGCACGGGCATCGACGCGCTGTGGGAGAAGGTTCTCGCGCATCGCACGGCGATGAACGCGTCAGGCGATTTCGATGCGCGCCGCCGCGATCAGCAGGTCAAGTGGATGTGGACCATTCTGGAAGACCGGCTGCACGCGCGGCTGCGCTCTGATCCCGCGATCCGCACCAAGGTGAAACAACTTGAGGTCGCCGTCGCCAACGGCCGCATGACGCCTGCCATCGCGGCAGATTCAGTGGCGGCACTGCTGGAGCGGTGATGAACGACAAACGGTGCATCCTCATTACGGGATTCCAGCCGTTTCCCGGCGCGCCATACAACCCCACGGAAAAGCTGGTTGAGCGGCTGTTGCGCCTGCGCCGCCCCGCGCTCGACGACATCGAGCGGATCGGACACATTTTCCCGGTGACCTACAGCGCGGTGGACCGTGAAGTGCCAGAGCTGATCGCCGCCCATCGTCCCGACGCGCTGCTGATGTTCGGTCTCGCCACACGCACGCCGTTCGTCCGGATCGAGACCCGAGCGCGCAACACCGTCACGCAAATCTGGCCCGACGCCGAGCACGCACTGGTCCGCAGCCGGACCATCGTCGATGGCGCGGATGCCACGCGCCGCTTCGGCCCTCACACGCTGAAGCTACTGCGCGCCGCGCAACTGACGGGCGTGGACGCCCGCGCCTCGCTGAGTGCGGGCTATTACCTCTGCAATTATCTGAGCTGGCGCGCCATCGAGGCCACGCAGACCAGCGACGGGCCCCGCCTCGCCGCTTTTATCCATGTGCCACTGGTTCCGCGCGGTATAACGCAGCGCCGTGCGGGCTCTTCGGGCCGGGCCACGTTCGAACAACTGGTGGATGTCGGCGAAGCCATGCTCATGGAAATGGCGCGTTTGGCGCGACCTTCATCGAATGCCCCTGGGGCCTGACGCCGTTCGCCAATTCCGTCTGGCAGCCATACGCGAAGCAACGTTGTGCGTCGCAGCATCGCCCCTTAAATACAGGGCTCCTCTTCGCGAGCCGCTTTCATGACCGATACCAGCGCCAACGCCTGGGTTTCATCGACCCATCGCCCGATGGGCTTTCGTGAGTTCGTCGCCATCGTGGCCGCCATCATGGCGCTCAATCCGCTGGCCATGGACCTGATGCTGCCCGCCCTGCCCGACGTGGCCTCGGCGTTCCACATCAGCAACGCCAACCGTGTACAGGCCGTCCTGTCGGTGTTCCTGACCGGCTTCGGCGCAGGCCAGTTCATTATGGGCCCGCTGTCGGACCGGTTCGGGCGTCGACCGATTCTGCTCGGCGGGTTGATCGTCTACGGCATCGCCAGCCTGCTTGCGATCATCGCACCATCTTTCGAGACGCTGCTGCTTGCGCGCGCCTTGCAGGGGCTCGGCACTGCCGCCTCGCGCGTGATCGCCACGTCCATCGTGCGGGACTGCTACAGCGGCCGCCGCATGGCGAGCGTGATGTCGCTGGCGATGATGATCTTCATTTCGGTGCCGGTGATCGCCCCGTCGTTTGGTCAGGCGATCATGCTGGCCGCGGAATGGCATGGGATCTTCATTGTGCTCCTGGTCTACGGCGTGCTGGCGCTGAGCTGGATCATCATACGCCTGCCGGAAACGTTGCCGCTCAGCGAACGTAAGTCCCTTGCGATCGGTGAAGTAAGCAAGAACTTCCTTCATGCGCTGACCAACCGGCAAACCCTCGGCTACGCATTCGCCGCCGGCAGCGTACAGGGAATCCTGTTCGGCTATGTTCTGTCGTCGCAGCAGATCTTCACGGGCGTTTACGGCCTCGGCCATTACTTCCCGCTGGCCTTTGCCACCATCGCCCTCGGGATCGCGGTCGCCGGCTTCCTCAACTCACGCATCGTCGGCCGCTACGGCATGCGTATGATTTCGCACACGGCGCTTGTCGGCCACCTGGCCGTATCCATCGTCATGCTGGCCTGCGCGCTCGCCGGATGGCTTCCACTGACCCTGTTCATGATCCTGGCCACCGCCAGCCTGTTTTCGTTCGGACTGATGTTCTCCAATTTCTCCGCGCTGGCGATGGAGCCTCAGGGACACATCGCGGGAACCGCCTCGTCGCTGTTCGGATCGATCACGACGCTGATCGGAATCGGCGTCGGCTACGCGATTGGCCAGCACTATGACGGCACGCTTGTGCCGCTCGCGACCGGCGCACTGCTGGGTTCGGTGGTGGCGCTCATCGCCGTGATCGCGGTCGAAAAGGGCCGTCTGTTCAAGCCGCACAACGCACCGATCTGACGGACTCGCGGCTTCATTCCATTAACCCTACCATCGACAATCGCGCGCAAATGCACGCGTGCAGGCGCGCGTTTGCTGCATTCCTGCATTAGGTCTTGGGAGCGTTTTCCAATCGGAAACAAGCTCAGAACCTGTCATGGATATCAGCCGCCGCAGCCTCATCAACGCCACCGCCGCCGGTGCGGCAGCAGGTGCGCTGACCGCCGCGCCTGAACGCGCGCATGCGGCGCCCTTGATGTCCACGCTCGGGCGCGACGCCACGCAATATGGCGTGCGGCCAAACAGTCCCGACGACCAAACGCGAGCGCTCCAGCGCGCCATCGATACGGCGGCCAATGCGCAGATGCCGCTGGCGTTGCCGCCGGGCATTTATCGCACCGGACCGTTGCAGTTGCCGAACGGCGGACAACTCGTCGGCGTGCGTGGTGCAACGATCCTTAAATTCACCGGCGGGTCGTCGCTGATCGGCAGCGAAGGCGCCAGCAGCATCGCCCTCACCAATCTCACCCTCGACGGCGGCGGCATCAAGCTCGCAGACCGCCGCGGACTGGTGCATTTCCTGAGCGGCCTCGACGTCCGCGTGCAGGATTGCGACATCGTCGGCAGCGGCGGCAACGGCATCTGGTTCGAGAACATCGCGGGTGAAGTCAGCGGCAACACCATCCGCAAGACCACGAACACTGCGTTCACCTCGTTCGATGCGCTCGGGCTTTTGGTCGCGCAAAACACGATTCAGGATGCATCGGATAACGGCATCGAGATCCTGCGAAATCTAGTGGGCGATGACGGCACCATTGTCGTCAACAACCGCATCGAAGACATCAAGGCCGGCGCCGGCGGCTCCGGACAGCACGGCAACGCCATCAATGCATTTCGCGCCGGTAACGTCATCATCAGCGGTAACCGGATTCGCAACTGCGACTTTTCCGGGGTGCGCGGCAACTCCGCCTCGAATATCCACATCACCGGCAACAGCGTCAGCAATGTGCGCGAAGTCGCGCTCTACTCCGAATTCTCGTTCGAGGGCGCGGTGATCGCCAACAACACCGTTGATATTTGCACCGTCGGCGTCTCGGTCGTCAATTTCAACGAGGGCGGCCGCATCGCAACCGTTCAAGGCAACATCCTCCGGAACATGCTCCCAAGACATACGGTCGGCATCGCAGCGGCAGCCGACACAGGCATAGGAATCGCAATCGAGGCGGACGCCGCCGTGACCGGCAACGTGATCGAGAACGCACCGCTGTTCGGAATCCTCGCCGGATGGGGAAAATATCTCCGCGACGTGACCATCACAGGCAATGTGGTGCGCAATGCATCTATCGGCATCGGCGTGTCCGTAATGCCGGAAGCCGGGACTGCGCTGGTCAGCAACAACCTGATTTCAGGATCTGGCCATGCCGCCATCGCAGGCCTCGATCATGCCAAGGCCGTGACAGGCGATCTCGGCATTGAGGGCACGTCACGCTTTGCGCAGATCGTCCTTGGCCTTAACGCTGTGCGTTGATGACAAGTTGATGAACGGTGACGCCGGAATGGCGGAATTCGCGGCCTGCTCCATCGCCACTTCAACCGGCTTGTCCCGCACTGGATCGGGAGGCGCAAGCTGCTCCCATGTCTTCAGCGCAGCCCGCGCTTCCTGAATCACCTTCAGGAATTCAGGCTCTTTGTAATAAACCTTCCAGCGGCCAGTCTCATAAAGTTCGACCAGATAATTGAGCCGCCGCTCCGCCAGCATGCGCCAGCGCGTCACGACACTCCGCCCTTGTTCGGCATTGCCGGAATTGGCCATCGGAAGTCCAAAAAATCGCTGAAAAAGCAGTCCAGACAAACATCACGCAACAGAACGACTCGCGCAGACCCCGCAACGAGCGAATCGATAACTCAACTCCTGTCATAGATACATGCAACTTTCGTGACTGGCATTCGCTCAGATCAAGAACTGCTATAAATTAACGCACCTGAAGCCTGATCGCGGCGCGGAACGAACCTCGCGATCCCGACGGCGGGGGTTCGCGACCGGATACCGCCGCCGCACCGGTACTCGTGGTCCCGGATACCGACGGAGTGCCCGGCCTGACGGCTTCCACAGCAATCGAGCGCGCGAGCGTCGTGGTGTAATTCGGTACCGGCGTGAACTGGTTCTTCTGGAAATCATGCTGGATACGGTCGCCACCGCCGGCCTGCACGGCGCACACGGCCGTCACAGTCTCGATGCCCTTGTCCTTCATCCGGAACTGGAATGGCGCTCCGTCGCCCGGAAAACGGATCGGCACCCCGGCCCGGATGAGGTTGTCCCGCTGGAAGCTGTTCGGCAGCAATACGGTGCCCTCGCCCCGCTCGTCGATGTCGGTCAGGGTGAGAAAGCAGTCACGCGGCGCCACTATAGTGAATACAGGCGTGTCGCCGAGGTTGTAGCTGTCCTTGTCGGACGTCAGGGAGAGATCGTCCCGATTAATGATCGGCCTTGTCAGCGGTGGCTGGGGCGGCCGTGCATTCCTGATCGCCACGAGTTTGAGATCCGTCAGATCCGGAGCAATGTCGCGGAACGCAGATTCAAACTGGTCGCGCGGAACGGCGCCTTGCGCGAGCCGCCGGACCAGCGGGCGGTATTTCTGAGCGACGTCCGCAGCGCCCTGATTGAACTCGTCCTTCTTGAGTCCGAATTCCGAGGACGCCAACGTCAGGTCGAGATCGTCTTCATAGCGCTTGGCGAGCGCGTTGATCATCTCGATGCCGTTGAGCTTCAGCGTCGAATCGAGGCCAGCGCGCTTCATCGCGTCCGCAAACCGCTTCGTGTCGTCTTCGATCAGCGCATCCATCTTGTCGTGCGGCGGATACAATCCTTCCACCGCGTCACGCACATCCTTCGGGAACGTGCGCCCCTTCAGCACCAGCTCGCGGACATCGTCCTTAGCCTTGCGCATGCCCTGGTCATGGCACCCCATGCAGGAGATGCCGTTCGTCACCGCAAAGTCCTTGCGCGAGGGATCGCGCACGATGGCGGTCGGCCCCTTGTCGAGTCGTTCGCCTGTTGCCTTGTTCAGGTAATAAGCTTGGAATCCGTTCGGCAGACTGAAGATCGTCTCGCCGCCGTCATGATGGAAAGCGTTGGCGCCGGTCGGGCCCAGCGGGAAGCTGAACAGGCTCTGACGGTCACGGTTGCCAGCGAAGTCATACGATGTCCAGAAATATCCGGTACGCGATGGATGGCGCTCGATCAGGCGGTTGTTCTGGCTGACGCCGGATCGCTGGAATGCCGCGCGCTGCGCGACGAAGTTGCGGATATTGCTTTCGACATCGATGCCCTGCTCTCGGGTCAACTGCTGGAAGGTATTCGGCAGTTGGAGCAATACGTCATACAGCTGCGGCTGCGACGCCGTGAACGCGAACCAGTCGGCGCGGACATACGGCATCGGCGTCGCCGTGCCGGACGCAAGCGTGCGGCTGAACTCGGTGTCCGGCACTGCATTATAGGGATAGACCGCGATCACGTTGTCCCAGTCAGCAACCTTCCAGCCCAGATCGAGCAGGTTGAAGCGCAGGATGCTGCCTTCGGGATCGATGGTTTCGAGTTTGACGACATCGGAGGAGCGGGCCAGCGAATTGAGAAACTTTACCGCGGCCTGCTGGTAGACCTTCATCGCCGCCGGATCGACACAGATATTGGCAAGATGCGTCAGCGTCAGGTAGCGCGTCGTCGCCCTGCGTTGCGGCCGCTGCTTGTCGAGGTCCGACACCATGAAGGACACCATGTCCTCCGGCGTTATGAACTTGTGGGTTTCGCAACTGGCGACGGCCTTGCTGCCGAGTGCAGTGACCCAGCTTTCAAGCGCCTTGAGATCGGCCTCCGACGGCGGCGCGTGCGACGCGCCTTCGTAGTAGATGTCGTAAGGCATTTCCTTGTCGGCAATCTGCCGGAACAGTTTTGAGCCAAGCGGATTGCCGGGAAGAACGTAGTGCGGATTGGCGGCGATCTCATCCAGCTTGAGAATGTTGCCGAAATTCTTGGCGGGCCGCTCACGATCGACAAGCTTGCCGATCTGATGGCAGCGAGCGCAGTGTTTGTCGAGAACGTCGAATGCGCCTTTCGCCACCGGATCGGACGGCGGCATGACCGCCTCCGCCGTAGCTATTGGACCCTTGGCGTCCTGCGCCATCGAGGCTCCGGGCACACCGAAGACCAGACCTGCCGCCACCACGATGCCGATCGCGCGCAGACCAGACGCCGGAAACCCGCTCATGGACATTGTCCCCTCAAAATCATTCGTTTGACGAAATCCCGCCGTTGACTTGGTCGCGTCGATAGCTCGATGGGTTCAGGCGGTCACCGTCCTGCCGTCGCCTGCACGGTCGTGTTGACGATCTGCACGCGGCGATTGGCCTCGCCGAGCGGGTTGGCAGGGTCCTTGAGCTGCTCCTTGCCGAAGCCTGTGGCGATCAGGGTATCGGGCGCGAGTTTGTATTGCTCGGTCAGAACGCGACGCACGGAGTTGGCGCGGCGCTGCGACAACAACTGGTTATAGTCCGCGCCGCCCGCCGCATCGGTATGACCGTTGATCAAGAATACCGACCCCTTCAAATCCTGCCGCGACAGCGCGTTGCCGAGCGCAATCAGCGCCGGTACCGCCTTCGGGCTGATGCCGGCCGAGTTGTACTCGAACAGGATTTCGAGATCGATCGCCGGCTTGTCACGCGCGATTTCCGCGATCTGAGCGCGCTCGTCGGAGGTCGGCGGCTGGACAGGCTCAATGCTGATGGAACGCGTCCGCAGGCGATCGACGATCTGCTTCTCTGCCGCGGCCTTCGGGTCAGGCGCTGACGTGATGCTCCGCGTCAGCGGCTTCTTCGCCTGAAGTGCCGAACCGATCTTGTCCTCGAGCGATTGGGCGTAGAGCGATGCGGGGGACAATGCGAAGACTGCCACCAGAGCCAACAGGCCGCGCGTCGAGAGGTCCCATCTCGAAAATTGATTCTGCATCACTCTATTCTGCTTAAAAATACTTTCACGGCGAGTTCAAACCCAAGCCGCGGCCGCATCCTCATCTCACGCGGCCAAAGCGGTCAAGAGCACCGATGGGCCCGCGACATGATGGCCCGCCCGGGGGACGCCGGACGGGCCGAACCATGACGGCGCGAGGGTGGATGGGCGCCCGCACCATTCTGGCTGCAGGGAACGAACATGTCGTCGCCTGCAAGAGTTTGTCGGGAGAAACACGAATAAGGTTCAGATCGTCAGCGCTTGGCGCTTCCATCCGAGGCCGCAGTCACGGGAGCCGGCGTCACCGCTGAAACCGCGCTGAAAGCATCGGCCTGCCCTGCCCCGAACTGATCGTCGCGGCCCTTGGGGCCGAGATCGCGCGCGGTGGACGTCAATGTGCTGCGAATATCCGCGGCGGAAATGTCGGGATTGCGGGCGATCATCAGCGCCGCCACGCCGCTGACAAAGGCGGCCGACAACGAGGTGCCGGATGACATCTGATACTTGCCGTCGGGCGCGGGCGACAGGATATCGACGCCGGGAGCTGCAATCGCGACGTAGCTGCCGCGATTCGACTGTGCGAACAGTTTGTCGGACTGATCCGTGGCCGACACCGCGATCACATTGCGGTCGGCCGCGGGATAGAGCGGCGGCGACTTCGCGCCGGCATTGCCGGCGGCGGCAACCAGAACGATTCCCTTGGCCGCAGCGGCGGCAAGACCGCGCTCAATGGCCGGATCGTGCGGACCGGCGAAGCTCATGTTGATGATCTGCGCATTTTTCGACAGCGCATAATTGAGACTCTTGAGGATCACGAAGGTATTGCTCTCCGCCCCGTTCTTCTGCGCGCCGAACGCGCGAATGGCGAGCAGATGCGCCGACGGAGCCGTTCCCATCAGTCGGGCATGGGCGGCGATGACACCCGCAATGCTCGTGCCGTGGGGGTGCGGTCCCTCGCCGTTGTTCAAAGCGTCAAAAGTGCCCGAAAACACACCTGCCAGTTCGGGATGCGCGACGTCTATTCCTGAATCGATCACTGCGACCGTCACATCCGCGCCAACCGAGAGCTGGTGCGCCTCGGGCAGCCGCATTTTCGCAAGCGCGTATTGTGCCGGGTCGCCCTCCGGCTTGGCGGCTGCATTCTGTTGCAGCCTGAAGATGTTATTGCGCTGTGCGGCCTTCACATTTCCACCAGCCACGAGTTCACGTACGACCGCGTCTACCGAGCGCCCGTCGGAAATGCGCCAGCGAAAGAACGTGCTGTTGGTCAGCGGGAAATTCTGTGACTGCACGCGCGTCAGGCGATAGTGGCGCGCAAGCTCGTCGGCCTGCGCGTCGGTCGGATTGCCGTCGATCTCGATGAGCACTTCCTTCGCGACATAGGTTCTGTCGACGGCGGCCGGCGTTGTCTTGCGGGCGCTGCGGCGCGGTCCCGGATCGCCGCTGCCTTGATCCAGCTCACGCATCACGCGAGGACGCGGCCCTGGCTCGGGGTTGTCGTACCCGTCGTACCGGATGTTGGGCGAATAGCGTATGCTCGGATTCACATTGATACGCGGGCCGATATTCATGCTTGGCCCGCCGCGCACGCTGAGATTGCCGTAGCTCTGCGCAAACGCCTGTGGGATCGCGAGATTGAAGATCACCGCACAGACGGCCACTGACCGCGCAGAACGAACGCTGCCTGCCGCCCGGACGAAACTCCGCTTGCCTTTGCCGGTCTCGATCATCTGGCGTCCTCCCAACGTTTGTCGGCTGCGCCCAATTCCCGGATCAGTGGTTAGTCAGCCGCCACGGCAAGACTAACGATTTTTTCGGCCTGAAGCCGCGTCAGCAGTTGCTTTGCTTCCTGCTTCGACAGGGCCTTGTCGCCGAACTGAACGCGGAACATGCCGGCCTTCGGGCCTGAAACGATCGACGCATTGTAGTTGTTGAGCAACTGCGTGATGTCATCGGCCTTCGCATCCGGCGTGAAGCGCAGCAACCCGAATGTGCCCGCCGTCGATTGGGTCGGGAAAGCAGCGGTCTGAAAGTTGCCGCCCGCGTTGTCCTTGACCAGCACCGTTCCGATCACGCCCGCCTGCAACAGCAGCGCGACCGCGCCGGCGACTGCGGAAAAAGCCAGCGTTCGCGGCGAAAGGCTCGTGAAAAACCCGGCGATACGCATCAGGGGATTGAACGATGCGGCATTCGTGCGCGCGGGTTCGGCATCGATGGCCGCAAACAGCTTCTGCATTGCGCGCGTCGACGGCACGCCAAGGCTCTCGTTCAGCAGGATCGTTTCAGCATGCTCGTCCTGGATCGCCTCATACTGCCGCGCCAGCTCGGGATCGTTCGCAAGCGCCTCATCGACGCGGCGTGCGTCGCGCAGGTTCAGCGTCCCAGCGGCATGGAACGGCAACAGGGCCTCAAGCTCGGTGGGCTCGCGATCGACGGTTTGCTTGCTTGTGGCAGTCATGGCCAACCTCGCTCTACGCCGGCTGCCTTGAGCAGCTCGGCTAGTTTCTTTCGCGCGTAAAACAGGCGCGTCTTCACCGTGTTCTCCGGGATGCCTACGATTTCGGCCACTTCTTCCACGGATTTCTCGTGGTAGTAGACGAGATCGACGATCTCCCGATGTTCTGGCGAAAGTGCGGTCAGGCAATTCCGCAACGCACTACTTGTATCCTTCTTCGCAACTGCGACTTCCGGATTGTCGGACGTATCCTCGATCGCGGCAGCCGTTTCGTCGTCCAGTTCCGCGTCCTTCCGCTTGCGCAGGGCAGACAGGGCCTTGAACCGGGTGATCGCCAGAAGCCACGTAGAGACGGCGGACCGGCCTTCGAACTTGCCGGCCTGACGCCAGACATCGAGGAAAACCTCACTGATAAGGTCTTCCGCAATGGACTCGTTCCTCACGAGCCGCAGCGAAAAGCGAAACACCCGCACATGGTGCCTTCCGTAAAGCACCTGCATGGCGAGCCGGTCACCTTGGGCGATGCGACCGATCAGAACCTCGTCCGATGTCGCGTGGGTTGCACTCAATGGCCGTCTCGCAGGTTGGTCGCAGGCGACTGGAAAGGGGTTCGATCAAATCCGTGAAAATCTTCATGATTTTCGGAGCTGCCTCGAATGGCGAAGGCAAAATGCCCCTGAATCATGAACAAGGGCAAGTCGTCAGGTTTTAAGGCTCATATTAAAGGTATCTAATTACCTAAATAATCTTGTTCCCGCTGCGTAGAGGGCCGACCGCAAAAATTCTCTTGAAACAGCAAGCCCATGGGCCCCCCCCACCCCCTCCGATGATACCAAACCTAAAGGCTTTGCCGCCTACAGTCCCCGCATTGCGTCCCTCTACGGCGATTTCATGCGCGGCACAGCTTCATCAGTCCCCGGATCTCTCTTAGGTATTCTCGGCCGTCGCCATTCGCCGATCGAAACCCAGTTGTCGCCGGAGACGATCGCGCGGCGGGCGAAGCAGCGCCGGCGAATGCTCGACGTGATCGGCGTCAGCTTCATGATCGACGCCGGAATTCTGCTGATCTACGCCTACGCTGGCACCACCACCTTCATCATTGCCCCGGCCTATGCCGCCTGCGGCCTGCTGTCCATCGCGATGTTCGTCGCGATGTCCGAGGCGAGCGTAAACGACCGGTTCAAAGACCACTATTTCATCACGCAGCAGACCAGCATCAGCCTGGCGATCATGCTGGTGTTCATTTACTTCGCCCCTGAAGTCGGTTGCCTGTTCCTTTGCTCGATCTTCCTCGTCTTCACGTTCGCCGCGTTGCGCTCTACGCCCCGCCAGACGCTGATCGGATGGACAACCGCTGCCGTCGGGCTGACGATCCTGTTTCTTCTCACCGACAAGCCCATCGGGATGCCACGTGAAACGCCGCTGGAGCGTTTCGCAACCATGCTGGTTTTCATTCTGGTGCTCGGCCGCGGCATGATCGTCGGACTGTTCAGCAGCTCGTTGCATGAATCCCTCTACAGGCGCGGCCTTGAGCTGAAGGAAGCCTACAAGCGCATCGAGGAACTCGCCGAGCTTGATGAACTCACAGGATCCCTCAACCGCCGCTGCATCATGCAGACGCTCAACGAAGAGATCGCTCGCGCCCGGCGCAGCAGCATGCCCTGCGCCGTCGCGCTGATCGATCTCGACTGGTTCAAGCGGATCAACGATCAGTTCGGTCACCCCGTCGGTGACGAAGCGTTGCGGGCTTTCGCGATCACGGTATTTGCCAATATCCGCAGCATCGACAAGTTCGGCCGCTATGGCGGCGAAGAATTCCTGCTCATTCTTCCAGAAACCTCTGACGGCGCCGCGCTGCGCACGGTCGAGCGGCTCCGCAAGATCGTAGCTGCTCTCGATTGGAGCGCCATTTCGCAGGACATGAGCGTGACGATGTCGGCAGGTCTCGCGGCGCTGCGAACGGACGACACCGCAGACAGCATTCTCGCCCGCGCCGATCAGCTTCTTTATCGAGCCAAGGACCTTGGACGTAACCGGGTCGTCTCCGCATAAGTTTCATTCTATGCCGGCCAAGAATCTGGCCAGCATTTCTTGCTTCGACGTTCCAGGACAGAAAGTCATGATTTCGAGACTAGCAACTCGCCCGGCAAATCTGCTCGATGAACTGCAGCATGCTCTCGCGCACGGCACTGTTGCGCGCCGCGTTGAAACGCTGCGCCGGGTCACCGACCTCTTCCTGCACGGCGTGGTGGATTACACCAACGAGCAGATCGGTGTCTTCGACGACGTGTTTCATTGCCTGATTCAGGAAATCGAGGTCTCTGCCAAATCGCTGCTGGCGAACCGCATGGCGCCGGTACAGAAAGCGCCGCCGCGGCTGATCTATACATTGGCGTTCGACGACGCCATCGAAGTCGCAGCGCCGGTGCTGTCGCATTCGGAACGTCTGAACGACGCCATGCTGATCGAAAATGCGCGCAGCAAAAGCCAGGGTCATTTGCTTGCGATCTCGAAGCGAAAGGTGCTGAGCGACGCGGTTACCGACGTCCTCGTTGAACGCGGCAACATGGAAGTGGTCGAAAGCGCGGTCAACAATCCGGGCGCCGAGTTCTCCGATCGGGGCTTCACACAACTGGTGAACCGCGCCGAAGGCAACGACAATCTTGCGACATGTCTCGGCGTGCGACGCGGCATCCCAAGACCGCATTATCTCAAGCTGATCGCCCGGGCATCGGACTCGGTGCGGGCCCGTCTTCAAGCCGCTAACCCCCGCGCGGCGGACGACATCTTCGCCGCCGTCAAGGAAGCCGCTTTCGATGCCGGGCACGGAACATCAGCGATCAGCGAACAAGCCGCCAAGGCTCAGCAACTCGTCAAATCTCTCTATGACGACGGGCGTCTCGACGAAGGGCAGATCGCCGCGTTCGCCGCGGCAGGCAAATTCGAGGAAACCAGTGCGGCGATCGCGATGTGCGCAAACGTCTCCATCGCGACTGTCGAAAACATGATGATCGAGTCGCAATCCGAAGGATTGATGGTTCTTGCCAAGGTCACCGGGCTGTCGTGGGCGACGCTGAAACTCATTCTTGAGATGCGCAACGCGACCGGAGACAATATGGGCGACATCGACGATCATCAGTCGAGCTACGAGATGCTGCGTCCGTCCACTGCGCAGCAGGTGCTGCGCTTTTATCGGATGCGGCAGACCGCTGCGCAGATCGAACCGGCAGCCTGACCCACTAGTGGTCCGATTCCAACATTCGCATCCCGTTTCGGCAGGCATTCTTGCGAATGTTGGAATCAAAGGACCACTAGCAAATATTAGTTTCTAGTGGAGTTTTGGATTTGACATTCGCGTCAAGGACGCGCGGCTAAATAGAGCGCGAATGTCAAATCCACTCCACTAGTAACGAAGAACGCGCGATCCTGCGAGCGCCCCGATCGCAGCGACGAATGCTATCGCGATCGTGTACCAGGTGGCCACGAACATCGGTGAATCGTCGGTGCAGTGCGAGGCGTAGAGCGTGGCAGCCAGTCCTGCGGACAACAGGCCGGCAAACGCTCCGGCGACAGCCGGGCGCGAGGGCGCACCACGACGCAAGGCTACGAGTGCCGCCGCCAGCAGCGGCAGCGACAGCAACGGGATTGCCGTCAGACACACCCGCGAGTTGGAGCCGATCAGCCGTGTCGACATTGATGTACGATGCGGCATCATCATCTCGCCCATCAGACCAATACCCAGAAGTCCGACCGGAATTGCCAACAGCCACACCCAGCGTCCAAGCGAAGCTTCAGGCCGCGACAGATGCAGGCTGATGGCGATAGCGGCCCCGGCAAGCGCGATGGTGACCGCGAACTTCAGATCGAAGAACGGATTACCCATGGCGGTTATAACGTCAGGCCGCATTCCGAGTCCGGCGAGGAAAAGCGCGAACGCGACCGGCACCGCGAGCAACAGCGCAACCAGCAGCACATTGCCAACGGGACGTTCGTGCGTGTCGTTGTCGGCGGCAAGCGTACGAATGAGATGATCGGTGTCCATGGTCATTCTTCCCGCAGTTTGCTCGCAAGGCCGGTCAGCCCACGGTGCAGCGCCACGCGCACCGCACCCTCGGTCATCGACAATTTGGCCGCCGTTTCCTTGATCGATGCGCTGTCGACGGCGATCGATTGCAACACGTCACGCTGCCGTTGCGGCAGCGTATTCAGGTGAGCAGCCACTTCGCTCGGAGGCAGACTCTCCTCGACCGGCGCACCCGGCAGCGTCTCCGAGAAATCGTCTATGTTGACGAAGACCCGGCGGCCTCGGCGGCGCAGGGCGTCGATCAGCTTGTTGCGAGCGATTGCAAACAGCCACGGCGCAAACGGGGCGTTCGCGTCCCAGGTATGCCGCTTCAGATGCACCGCGAGCAAAATGTCCTGCACGATGTCCTCGGATTGATCGACCGGCTGACCGGCCCGTGCCAGACCGCGCCGCGCCGCCGCTCTCAGGACCGGCGTAACGGCCTTGAGGAGGCGATGATATGCGGCGTTGTCTCCGGCATTGGCCGACCGCATCAGGCCGGTCCACTCGTCTTCACGTCCGCGCACGCGCGCTCCCTATCAAGGCAATTCGCTCTTGTTCCTAAAGTGTTACGGACAGAAGTTGCAATCACGCAATCGTGAACGACGCGCTGTCTGGGCGTGAAGGCGACATTTCCAGTCCTCCGCTCTTGGCCTTTATTAGGGCAATTGTTCGCAAGATTCCCTTTTTCTGCCGTCCTGTGGCCATTTCGCACCGGTCTGTTCCCCTTGCTGGAGGCTTTGGCAAAGGGGAAGTGCCATGCGGGCAAGGAAAGCAGGCTTGGCAGCGCTGGTCGCTGCCACTGGAATCTTGATGAGCTTTTCGGGTGAGCCGGCCATGTCAGCCACCAAACCGACTGCGAAGAAGGATACGAAGAGCAGCGTGGCCGCCGCCGATCGGCCCATGGTCCTGTCGAAATTCAAGAAGCAACGGCGCGCTCATGCCACAAAGAAATCCCGCACGGCCCAGGCGCGACACCTGAAAAAGACCGCGTCGAAAGTCTCGTCCAAAGCTGTCGCGCAGAAAAACACCGCGAAGGAAGCCCCGGCCGATATCGCCGAATCCGAATTGCCGCCAGAGGTAGCGAACGCCCATGCGCAGGCGCTGGCTGAGGATCAAGCGCGGAACATCGCGGCCCTCGACAGCACCAATGTCTCAACCGTGAATGGCATACTGGTCGCCGCCAACGACCAATCAAGCGACGCCCAAGCACCGACGGACAACGCCGTGGTTGCGCAGGATCCTGCGCCAGCCACGCCCCCGGCTGTTGCTCCTGAACCGCCCGCCCCGAGCAACAAGGTCATCCGCGCGACGCCGTCCGCAGAAAAGCAGGTGGTGAAGTCCGACGAGAGCGATCCCTGGAGCAAGACCTCGCTGATCGGCAAGATCTTCATCGCCTTTGGAAGCCTGCTGACGCTGGCGTCGGCCGCACGTCTTCTGATCGCCTGACGCAAACACCGTCTGCATCAAACGCAAGGGCCGGTCCGTAACCCCACGGATCGGCCTTTTTGTTCCGTCCAACAACCAGCCCTGACATTGCCGGTCTTGCGGAGCGACGCCCCGGAAGGCAGATTGCGGCCAACGGCGCGGTACGCGTTGCTTCAGCAATTCTCAATCAGGGGCGCAACATGGCGGCATTCGAACATATCATCGTGGAGTACAAGGGCGCGGTCGGCATTATTCAGATCAACCGGCCGAAGATTCTCAACGCCCTCTCCTTCGACGTGTTCAGCGAGATTGCCTCGGCCATCGACGATCTCGAAGAAGACGAGACCATCGGCTGCATCGTCATCACCGGCAACGAAAAGGCGTTCGCGGCCGGCGCCGACATCAAGGAGATGCAGCCGAAGCAGTTCATCGACATGTTCAGCCAGGATTTCATGGACATCGGCGGCGACCGCGTCGCCACCTGCAAGAAGCCGACCATCGCCGCGGTCAGCGGCTATGCGCTCGGCGGCGGCTGCGAGCTTGCCATGATGTGCGACATCATCATCGCGTCCGACACCGCGAAATTCGGCCAGCCTGAAATCACGCTCGGCACCATTCCCGGTCTCGGCGGCACGCAGCGTCTGACGCGCGCCGTTGGCAAGTCCAAGGCGATGGATCTGTGCCTGACGGGACGGATGATGGATGCTGCGGAGGCCGAACGCTCGGGACTGGTGAGCCGGATATTTCCGTCTGACAAGCTGATGGAAGAAGTGCTTGCAATCGCCGCGAAGATTGCCGGGATGTCGCAACCGGCCGCCGCGATGGCCAAGAGCGCCGTCAACCGCGCACTGGAAACGACACTCGCCGAGGGCATGAATGTCGAAGGCGATCTGTTCCACGCCACCTTCGCGCTCGAAGACCGCTCCGAGGGTATGGCCGCTTTCATCGAGAAGCGAAAGCCGAACTTCAAGAATCGCTAATTCTTCGCGCGGCGCGACAGCGCGGCCATGATAAGTGTCCGATAGAGCCGGTCCGAAAGCGATTTCGGCTGGTCAAGCTGCATGCGCGCGAGGCTTGCAGCCGCTTCTACGTCCGGCTTGCCTGCGCGAACTCCCTCCCACGCCAGTCCAAACAGATCGAATGGACTGGCGGAAGCTTCCTTGAGCATCTGCAACGCCGGGATCAGCCGCTGTTCGACCTCGGTGAAATCGCTGCCGAACGGAAACGCAGGCAACAGACCTGCGTCGCGCGACGGCTTCAGCGCGGCTGTTATGCGATCCGGGAAATTCTCGCGGTGAGCGGCGGGAATGTCATACGCCTTCGGCAGCTTGCCCGCGTCCTTGGCCTGCCGCATCAACTCCGTCTGGAATCTCGAATCCGCGATCGACAACATCGCTGCGATGACATCCGCATCGGATTGACCGCGAAGATCGGCAACGCCGTATTCCGTAATGACGACATCGCGCAGATGGCGCGGGATCGTGGTGTGCCCGTAGGACCAACGGATGTTCGATGCCGCTTTCCTAGCCGCACCGCGCGTCGATTCCAAGGTCAGCATCGAGCGTGCGCCTTCCAGCGCAAAGGCCTGTGCGACGAAATTATACTGACCGCCCACGCCGCTGATGACCTGACCATTGTCGAGGCCGTCGGAAATCACGGCGCCCATCAGCGTCGCCATCATTGCGTTGTTGACGAACCGCGCATCGACACGCGCCAGCCGCTTGGCCTCCTCGCCGCCGTAGAGCTGGTTGGTGAAGGACACCGGCACCATCTGGATACGGTCGATCTGCTCCGGCTTCATCTCCCGCAGCACGCGGTAGAACGATTTCGACCCGAGGAAAAACGCCGCATGCAGCAATGCGCCGTCGATCTCGCGTTTCAGCACACCAGCCTCGATCAGCGCAAGAAACGCCTCGAAAAACATTTCGCTGACACCATAGAGGCCAGTGCTGAATGGCCTCGTCTCACGCGGCGTCTCTCCCGGCGCCAATCGCGACATGACTTCGCGATAGGCCACATCGTTGCGATGGCGAAGAATCAAGCTTTGCGCCAGTGCGTCGCCGACCTGACCAATCCCGATTTGAAGAGTGCCGCCGTCACGCACCAATCCAGCGGAATGAAGTCCGATGGCATATTTCGTGTCGGAGATCGGCTCCGAGGGCGGCGCGAACAGCGGAAAATCCGTCTCGGGGCTGTCGAGCACCGCATGGAATTCGTCCGCGGCCAGATCGCCCTGCCCCGGCATGAATGGGAGTTCGGAATTCACCTGCCCGACGATCTTGAACGCGGCACGACCCTCAGTGCGGGCGCGCAGGAAATCGAGCGTGGTATCGGTGTTGCTGCTGAGGCTGTAGCGCGTCTCACCGTTGACCACGCGCTTGGCCACCAGTTGCGCGATCACGTTGACTCCGCGCGTCATTAGATAGGACGACGCGTGGGTGTAATTGGCCGAAATGTAGTGCTGCTGCGCATAAGCATTGCCGAGCCACTTGCCGGCAAGAAAGAAGAATTCGACGACCTCGATGTTCGGCGGCAGCGTTTTGGCGTGCAGCGCCCTAGCATAGTCGAGATCCGGATAGCCGCCGAATAGCCGCTCGATCACGGGCCCGATAAACCGCCGCTCCAGATCCGAGGACGGGGTCGGCTTCTCCAGCGTCAGGGCGGTGAAAATCGTCAGGTGGATCGAGCGGTCGTCGACTGCACGGCGAAACAGCGAATTGACGATATGGTTGGCCTTGCCGAGCCCCAGCGGGAGACCGACCACCAGCCTCGTTCCGACCTCGCGGATAATGTCGTTCGCGATCGCCTCGGGATCGGAAAAGATTCTTGGCATCGAATGTCTGCTGATCCACCGCGCCGGACAGGCGCAAGGAAGGTGCGGAATCTCGGTCCCGATCGCCTATAACTTCACCAGAAGGTATTGAACGGTCAAGCAAATATGGCCCGGATCGGTCACAAATCCGGTACACATTGCCACACTCGCCAATTTTCTGTGGTGTAAGGTTTGCCCGCACCAACATCCCCCTCTAAACAGTGTACGAATGAAGCGTGCTGGTTCCGGATTGATGCAATCCCCACCGCGGCTGTGATTTGGATTGTTACGGGAAACAATGGTTCGGCGTGCTTCAGAACTTGGCGGCGTTAGCTGGCGCTTCGGTGTATCGAGCGCAGCTATCGGCGTTTCACTGTGCGCTGGCCTGACCCTACCGGCCCAGGCTGAAACGCTGAATGAAGCCTTGGCCCGCGCTTATCAATCCAATCCGCAACTCAACGCCTCGCGCGCCCAACAGCGCGCCACAGACGAGAATGTACCGCAGGCGCTGGCGGGTTACCGCCCCCAAATTGTCGCAAGCCTCAGCGCTGGGTTGCAACCGGTTCGCAACTTGCTTCCGGACAATACGATCCAGACCTCCACGTTGAAGCCTTGGACCATCGGCGTCACCGTGACGCAAAATCTGTTCAATGGTTTCAAGACCTCCAACAGCGTCCGTGTCGCGGAATTTCAGGTGCGATCAGGCCGTGAGGCCTTGCGTAATACCGGTCAGGGCGTCCTGCTCGATGCGGTGACCGCCTACATGAACGTCATCGCCAACCAGGCGCTGGTCGAAACCCAGCGCGGCAATGTCGCCTTCCTGCGTGAGACGGTCAGTATCACGAAAAAGCGCCTCGACGCCGGCGACGTAACGCCGACCGATACCGCGCAGGCGGATGCGCGGTTGAGCCGCGGCCTCGCCGATCTTAACGCTGCCGAAGTCGCGCTCGAAACCAGCCGCGCCATCTACGCGCAAGTGATCGGCAACACTCCCGGAAATCTTGTGCCGGCACAGACCGTCGACCGCTTCGTGCCGCGCAGCCGGCAGGAGACCATCGACACGTCGAGCCGGGAAAATCCGGCGGTGATTGCGGCGACTTACGATGTCGATGTCGCCACCACGACCATCAGCGTCGCAGAGAGCAGTCTGCTGCCGCAAGTCAACGTGCAAGGTACCGTCAATCGCAGCGTTCAGTCAGATACGACGCTTGGAACAACCCGCACGGACGAAGCGTCTCTCATCGGTCAACTTGCCGTTCCGATCTACGATGGCGGCACGGCCGCGTCGCAGACCCGGCAAGCGAAGGAAACGGCGGTGCAGAGCCGCCTCGTGCTGGAACAGGTCAGAAATCAGGCCCGCACGGCCGCGATCAGCGCCTGGATCAGCAGCGAAGGCACCAAGGTCGCGCTTGCCGCTGCCGAAGCCGAGGTGAAGTCCGCCAGCATCGCATTACAGGGCGTCCGGCGCGAGGCGCAGGCCGGGCAGCGCACCACCATCGACGTTCTCAATTCGCAGCAGGATCTCACCGCCGCACGGTCACGTCAGATTCTGGCGCAACGCGACCGCGTGATCGCATCCTATACGTTGCTCAGCGCCATCGGCCGCCTTGATGTCCGCACCCTCGGACTCAACACGCCGGACTATCTGCCTGAGGTTCACTATCATCAGGTGCGCGACGCCTGGCACGGCGTGCGCACGCCGTCGGGACGATAAGCTCACAACAAACGAAACGTTGCTGTTGTCATCACCGGGCTTGTCCCGGTGATCCCGACAGGATGCGCACTGCGTTCCTAATCGGGATACCCGGCACCGCAGACAAGTTTACGCAGTCTGCGACTACCAGGGCCGGGCATGACAAGCAGAAAATTCACACGCTCGTTGCTTACCGCGCCCGGCGCGAGAAGATCGAAATCAGCACCGGCAACGTGACGAGGATAACCAGCGGGGCAACCATCATACCGGTCACCACCACCACCGCGAGCGGCTTCTGCACCTGCGATCCGATGCCCGCCGACATCGCCGCCGGAAGCAGTCCGACGCCCGCGACCACGCAGGTCATCAGAACCGGCCGCAATTGCAATTCTCCGGTGCGGATCACCGCCCTGATGCGGTCGAAGCCCTCATCGATGAGCTGATTGTATTGTGACAGGATGATGATGCCGTCCATCACCGCGATGCCGAACAACGCAATAAATCCGATCGCGGCCGATACGCTGAACGGAATTCCACTGAGCAGGAGGCCGAGCACGCCGCCGAACACCGCCATCGGAATCACGCTCATCGCCAGCAGCGTGTCCACCATCGAGCCGAAATTGAACCACAGCAGCACCGCAATCAGTATCAGACTGATTGGAACGACGATCGACAGACGCTTGATCGCGTCCTGAAGATTGCCGAATTCGCCGACCCACTCCGCCCGCGAACCCGCCGGAAGCTGCACCTGTTCCGCGATCTTGTCTTGCGCTTCTTTGATAGCGCTACCGAGATCGCGTTCACGCACCGAGAACTTGATCGGCAGATAGCGCTCCTGCTGTTCGCGATAGATATAGGCCGCGCCGGACACCAGTCTGATCGACGCCACTTCGGACAGAGGAATTTGTGTGATGCCATTCACTCCCTGCACACCGATACGCAGGTTCTGAATCGCCTCGGCGCTCTTGCGATATTCCGGCGCAAGACGGGCGATAATCGGGAAATGGCGGTCGCTGCCCGGTTCGTAAAGATCGCCAGCGCTATCGCCGCCGATAGCGACGCGAATGGTCGCGTTGATGTCGCCAGGTGCGAGACCGTAGCGTGCTGCCCGCGCGCGATCGACGTCGATCTGGATCGTCGGCTGGCCGAGCGAGGTGAACACCGACAGATCCGTGATGCCCTTGACGGTCGAGAGCACGGCCTTGATCTTGTTGGCGGTGTTGGTCAGCTCCACAAGGTCGTTACCGAAAAGCTTGATCGAGTTCTCGCCCTTCACGCCGGACACCGCCTCCGCGACATTGTCCTGCAAATACTGCGAGAAATTGAATTCGACGCCCGGGAATTTCTTCTGCAAATCCGCGAGAATCTCGCTCGTCAGTTCGTCCTTGTCGCGCGTATTCGGCCATTGACCGACAGGCTTTAGCGGCGCGAAAAATTCGGCGTTGAACAAACCCGCCGCATCCGTACCGTCGTCGGGACGGCCATGCTGCGACACCACCGATTCTACTTCCGGCCGCGCGCGAATGAGTCTCCGCATTTCGTTGACGTAGGTGTTGCCTTCATCAAGCGAGATCGTCGGCGGCAGCGTTGCGCGAATCCAGAGATTACCCTCCTCCAGCTTCGGCAGGAATTCGAGCCCGAGCAGACGCACCGCCACAACCGTAAGGACGACCATCGCTCCCGCGGCTGCAATCACAATCCTCCGATTGCCGACAGCCCACTCAAGCAACGGCATGTAGATCCGGTGCAGCCACCGCATGAGTCGCGTTTCGGTCTCCTGAATATGCACCGGCAGAATGATCGCACTGAGCGCGGGCGTGACGGTGAAGGTCGCAAGCAATCCGCCCGCCAGCGCGTAAGCATACGTTTTCGCCATCGGCCCGAAGATATGGCCTTCGACACCGCTCAGCGTAAACAGCGGCAGGAACGCGGCGATAATAATCGCGGCGGCAAAGAAGATCGAACGCGAGACGTCGGCGGACGCGCTGAGGATCGCATGCGTCTTGATGCCCATGGCCGTCTCGGGCGAGATCGCGCTTTGCTCTGAAGGGGAAAGTGCGGTGGTCTGCGAGAGGCGCCGGAAAATCGCCTCGACCATGATGACCGTACCATCGACGATCAGACCGAAGTCTATGGCGCCGACCGACAGCAGGTTGGCGGATTCTCCGCGCAACACCAGAATAATGACGGCGAAGAACAGCGCGAACGGAATGGTGGCGCCGACGATAACGGCGCTGCGCAAATCGCCGAGGAACAGCCATTGCAGCAGAACGATCAGCAGAATGCCGATCACCATGTTGTGCAGCACAGTATGCGTCGTGGTGTCGATCAGATCTTTGCGGTCGTAGATGCGCTCGATCCGCACACCGGGCGGCAGAATACTTGACTTATTGATCGAAGTGACGAGTTCTTCCACTCGCGCGATGGTGGGCGAGCTCTGTTCGCCCCGGCGCATCAGCACGATGCCCTGAACGATGTCATCGTCCATATTCATGCCGGCGATGCCGAGGCGCGGTTTCTCGCCCACCGTGACATTGGCGACGTCACGCACCAGAACCGGATTTCCGCCGCTCTGCGAGATCATGGTGGTGGCGAGATCGTCGATGGAGCGGATCAGTCCGACACCTCGCACCACGGCAGATTGCGAACCGATGTTCACGGTGTTGCCGCCGACATTGATGTTCGCGTTGCCGACCGCCTGCAACAACTGCGGCAGCGTCAGGCCGTAAGCGATCAGCTTGTTGAAGTCGACCTGAAGCTCATAGGTTTTGGTCTTGCCCCCCCAGCTCGTGACGTCGATGACGCCCGGCACGCTGCGGAAACGGCGTTGCAGCACCCAGTCCTGCAAGGTCTTGAGATCGAGCACGCTGTAGTTCGGTGGACCCACCAGCCGGTAGCGGAAGATTTCGCCGATGGGGCTAAGTGGTGAAATCTGCGGCTGCACATTGCCCGGCAGCGGACTGAGCTGCGACAGGCGATTGAGCACCTGCTGCAATGCTTCCTCATAGGTGTAATCGAACGAGAACTGCAGTTTGACGTCCGACAGGCCATAGAGCGAGATGGTGCGGATCGTGCGCAGGTTTTTCAGTCCTGCGACCTGCGTTTCGATGGGGATCGTGATGTAACGCTCGATCTCCTCCGCCGACAGCCCGGGGCTTTGCGTCACGATGTCGACCATCGGTGGTGTCGGATCGGGATAGGCTTCGATATTGAGTTGCTGAAACGCTATAACGCCGCCAACGAGAGTGAGAGCGAACAACGCCACCATAAGATAGCGGCGATTGACGGCGAGAGCGACGAGACGATCCATCGAGACCGGTCTTTCAGAAAAAGCTAAATCTTGGGAAAGACACGGCTTGCACTAGCTGCCGGACGCGGCGCGGTCGATGAACAGACTGCCCCTGGTAACGATCTGCTCGCCCGGGGACAGATTGCCCTTCACTTCGACGAGATCGCCGTTGGCAAGACCAACCTTAATCTGACGCAACTCGATGGATTTGTCGTCACGCACGACCCACACCCGCACCTGATCGCCCTCATAGATCAGCGCCTGCTTCGGCACGCCGACAGCCGAACGATCGCCTGCGGAATAGATCGTGACGTTGGCGAACATTTCCGGCTTCAACGATCCGTCAGGATTGTCGACGGTGGCGCGCACCATTAGCCGGCGCGACGTGGGGTCGATCGCCGCCGAAACATAATTGATGCGCGCGGTCAGCACGCGCCCGGGGAAAGCCAGCACGGTGAACGCAATCTCCTGCCCGATTTCGATAGCGGGGGCTTCGGTCTCGCGCACGAACGCGGTGAGCCACACCGTCGACAGGTCGCCGATGACGAACACCGGATCGCTCGCGCCGGCATTCACATACTGGCCCGGCCCGACCTTACGCTGCACGACGGTGCCCGCGATCGGAGAAAAGATCGTCGTCTCGGGATCGATCCGGCCCTTGTCCTGAAATGTGGTGATGGCCTTGTCGCTGAGGCCAAGAATACGCAGGCGATTGCGCGCAGCCTCCAGCGCCGTCTCGCTCGAGCGCATGTCGTTCTGCGCAGAGATCAGCGTCGCCTGTGACTGCTGATAATCCTTCAGCGGGATAGCCTTCCCATCATAAAGATCGTGGGCGCGCTTGTCCTGGATCTGCGCCAGTTCGAGCTGCGACTTGGCCTTGTTGTATCCGGTCGCAGCGGTGATGAAATCGTTCTGCGCCTGGACGTTGTCGGGCGCCTCGATGACGAACAGCGACTGGCCCTGCGTGACCCGATCGCCGGGCCGCGCCAACAGCTTGGTGACACGCCCGGCATAGGGCGAGAACACCGGCGTCGCGCGATCCTCATCGACCGCGATCTTGCCCTCGGTGACATGTTCGGCGCGGAACGCGCGTTCCACCACCGGCTGAACAGTCAGGCTGGCCCATTCCGCCGCCGTCGGCGTGTAGCGCAGCAAACCCTTCCGCGACTGGCTGGAAACGTCGGAGTGCTCCTTCGGCGCAGACCCCACGCGGGACAGGCCAAACACCGCCACGCCAACGAGTACGGCCATGCTGGCTCCCATGGCCAGCCGCTTCCGGGGCATGGCTAGAACCCGGGCGATGATTGCATTCGATCTGGTCGTCTTTTCAGTCATGCGATAATCAGCGTTTCCTGCGGCTGGCTGACGTAGCCTGCCAGCTAATAGTTCCACTTTCCTGCTCAGGACAATCGAAAACCGACGGGATGGACATTATTTTCGGTTAACGTCAGTTGCGTGATGGCCATACAGGTTCATGGGAACCGAGCCGCATGGCCGGGCGCGACCAGAACGCGGGAGTCACCGACATGACGGCCGCGTGACGAACCGCTTGCAGTGCACCAAAATCGGACGGGTTTTGCTCGACAAACGGCAAAATCTGGTCGGCCGCGAGGTCTACGGTTGCCAGACCGGCGTCCAGCCGGCCGAGGTTCCATAGCCAGCGTCCGGTCTGTGCCAACGAAACCTTTACATGCCAGCTTCCGCCCTCGCGGGCCTGCCGCAGCCGCGCCATCATCGCGCCGAAGGCTATCAAGTAACCGGTCGCATGATCGAGAATCTGCATCGGCAGTTCCTTCGGTCCGTCGACGCTGGCAGCCTGCCCCTCCGCATGGTTAAAACCCGTGGAAGTCTGCACCAGCGAGTCGAAACCGCGGCGTCCGGCCCAGGGGCCGAGATGGCCGTAGGCACAGAGCGACACATAAACGATGCCGGGACTGATCCAGGCCGCATCCTCGGGTGAAAAACCGAGCGCAGCGATGGATCGCGGACGATAGCCTTGCGAAAAAATATCGGCCCGCGCGAGCAGACCGCGCAACGTGTCCCTGCCCGCGTCGGTCTTAAGATCGATGAAACTCGACAGTTTGCCGCGTCCAGTGTCGATCACCAGCCACGGGATCGACGGCAAGTTGGGCGATGAAATCAGCATGACATCCGCGCCATGAGCGGCCCACGTTCGCCCCGCGACGGGACCTGCGATGACTCGCGACAGATCGAGCATGCGCAATCCCGATAGCGGCCGATCGCCGGCCGGCCATGGCCTCGGCGCGGCTTCGCCGATCTTCTCGATGGTGAGCAGCGGCAACTGTTCGAGCGCCTGCGCCTGAGGCGTAGTCATCCATTCGTTGTGCGACCGCATCATCGACACGACACAGCCTCCGTCATAGGCGGCCGTCTCGAACGCCTCACCTTTCCACTGCATCAGTGCGCGCTGCACGTCGTCGCGCTCGGGCTTGCAGTTCAGGACCTTGCAGACGTTGTCGCGATGGTGCGGAAAATTAGTATGGAGACGCACGAAGCGCCCGTCACCCGTCTTGTAAACGCCCGCGATGGCGTCCCATGCCGGTGGCGGCGGCTTATCGTCAACACGGAGATAGCGCTCGCTGCGGCATTCGATGGCCGCATGCATCATGTCCACGGACACGCTTTGCGCCTGGCCGCTGCGCGCCTCCCACACCTGCGCCGCGGCCAGACCAGCCGCGGCAATCGTGACCTGCGACGCTGCGCCGACACGAAATGACGACGGCAGCAGTGGCTCGGTTCCCGTCAGCGTGAGGGCATCGAGCGCGGACAGCGTGCCGCCGCCGAGCACCCAAAGGTCAGCGAGAATATCGTGAGGCGTCTTCATAGCGTGGCTCCCGGTCAGCCGCGTCATTGGGCTGAGGTTGGAGCCAAACACAATTCACAAATCGTATCAGTGGAAATCCCGCGAGCGCGGCAGAATACGGACATTGCGCGGATGACGTATCTTGTGAACCGGACTATCTGCGTGTGAAGGCAGTTCATTCTCGAGCGGCTCGATCACATCGGCGCTCGCAGGCACGGCATGTTTTCGGCTGAGCGCATCATTGGCAAGATTCATCAGATCGTGAGAACGATCGACCAATCGCTCGGCCACCAGATGCACAACCTTGTCCGGGCTGCTCTGGATCGTTCCCTGCACTTCGATCAGCCGCGCGCCCATGACCTCCTTGCGGAATTTTTCCATCACCTTCGGCCACACCACGATGTTGGCGATGCCGGTCTCGTCCTCCAGTGTCATGAACACCACCCCCTTGGAGCTGCCGGGCCGCTGCCGCACCAGCACCACGCCGGCGCAACGCACGCGCTGCTTGTCATTGGCATGGGAGACTCTCTCGCACGCGATCACGCCTTCGCTCGAAAACATCGACCGCAAAAATTCCATGGGATGTCCCTTCAATGACAGCCTGATGGTCTGATAGTCGGCCACCACCTGCTCCGGCAGCGGCATTTCCGGCAGAGGCTCCGCGGCCTCATCCGGCTGCTCGCGCGCGGCTGCACTTTCGAACAGCGGCAGCGGAACATCGTCCGGCAGTCGCCGCACCGTCCATAAGGCTTCGCGGCGGTCGAGACCAAGCGAACGAAACGCGTCGGCGTCGGCCAGCAGGATCAGCGCGCGTTTCGGCAGTCCCGTTTCGCGGGCGAAATCCTCCAATGAAGCGAATGGCTTTCGCATCCGCGCCGCGACGATGCGCTGGTCCCAGTAATCCTCGCGGGGCTTCCTGAGAGGCTTGCCGAATTTTTCCGACAGCCTGTCATCGACATCGAACACCTCAAAACCGTCGATCTGGCGAAAGCCGAGCCGCATGGCGCAATACTTGCCGCTTTGCTCTTCCAGAGTGTTCTGCCCGAAGCTGGACGACACATCGATCTCGCGCACCTCGACGCCATTCTTGCGTGCGTCGCCGACGATCTGCGCCGGGGCGTAAAAACCCATCGGCTGTGAGTTCAACAGACCGCAGCAGAATGCATCAGGATGAAAATGCTTGAGCCATGACGACACATAGACAAGCTGAGCGAAACTCGCCGCATGACTTTCGGGAAACCCGTAGCTGCCGAACCCTTTGATCTGCTCAAAACAGTTTTCCGCGAACTGCCGAGGGTAACCCCGCCTGATGAGGTTATTCACCATCTTGTCTTGGAACTTGTGGATGGTGCCGACATTGCGGAACGTCGCCATGGCACGGCGCAACCCGTTAGCCTCGTCCGCCGTGAATTTTGCGGCTTCGATGGCAATGCGCATCGCCTGCTCCTGAAACAGCGGCACGCCGAGCGTCTTATGCAGAACGTTTCGCAGCTCATTCTTGTCGCCATGCTGAGGTGTCGGCGAGGGATATTCGACTTTCTCCTGCCCGTTTCTTCGCCGCAGATAAGGATGGACCATGTCACCCTGGATCGGACCCGGCCGTACGATGGCGACCTCGATCACGAGATCATAGAAGGTGCGCGGCCTCAGACGCGGCAACATGTTCATCTGTGCGCGGCTCTCGACCTGAAACACACCGAGGGATTCGCCCCTGCACAGCATGTCGAAGACTTCAGGACTGTCTTTATTATCGGCCTTGATGTCAGCGAGTTCGTATCGCTCGCCCTTGTGCTCCGCGATCAAATCGAAACATTTGCGGATGCAGGTCAGCATGCCGAGCGCCAGCACATCGACCTTCATCATCTTGAGCGTATCGATGTCGTCCTTATCCCATTCGATGAAAGTGCGATCATCCATCGCGGCGTTGCCAATCGGCACATAGGTGTCGAGCCGATCCTGCGTCAGCACATAGCCGCCGACATGCTGTGACAGATGACGCGGAAATTCGATCAGCTCGGTGGCAAGTTCGACGGCACGGCGGATCATCCCGTTCTGCGGATCGAACCCCGCCTGCCTGATCTGCATGTCGCTGACGGTATCGCCCCAGCTTCCCCACACCGTATCGGCCAGCGCCGCAGTCACATCCTCCGTCAGACCGAGCGCCTTGCCGACATCGCGAATGGCGCTGCGTGGCCGATAATGAATGACGGTGGCGACAATCGCGGCGCGGTGGCGGCCATAACGTCTGTAGACATATTGCATCACTTCTTCGCGGCGCGAATGCTCGAAATCGACATCGATGTCTGGTGGCTCGCGGCGCTCCACGGACAGAAACCGTTCGAACAGCAGGTCAACCTTGGTCGGATCGACGGACGTGACGCCGAGCACGTAGCAGACCGCGGAATTGGCCGCCGAGCCCCTGCCCTGACATATGATGTCCTGCGAACGCGCGAAGCGCACAATGTCGTGGACCGTCAAAAAATAATGCGCGTATTCGAGCTTCCTGAGCAGACGCAATTCCTTGTGGAGCGTCTTCTTCACCTTCGGTGGAATCCGGATCGGATAGTGTTTGTGTGCGCCCGCCCATGTCAGATCCTCAAGATGCCGTTGCGCGGTCTTGCCCGGCGGCACGGGTTCGTCGGGATATTGATATTTCAGTTCATCAAGCGTGAACGTGATGCAGTCCGCGAAGCGCATAGTCTCCGCAATCGCCTCCGGCAGATCGCGAAACAGCCGCGCCATTTCATAACCGGGCTTCAGATGCCGCTCGGCATTGGCCTGAAGTTTTTTGCCGATGGCGTGGATCGTGGTCTTTTCCAGAATGCAGGTCAGAACATCCTGCAGAGGCCGCCGCGCGGGATGATGGTAAAGCACCTCGTTGGTCGCCAGCAGCGGCACGCGGGTGGTTGAGGCAACACGCTGCAATTTCGCCAGACGCCGCCTGTCGTCGCCGCGATACAGCAGGCTTGCCGCGAGCCAGACACCGTCCGCGCGGCTGCGTTTCAGCCGATCGATGACCTTGAGTGCTGCCGCCGATTCAAAATGATGAGGTAATGTCAGAACCAGCAACTGGCCTTCGGTAAAATCTAACAGATCATCGAGCTTGAGATGACACTCGCCCTTCTCCGCCGCGAGCTTGCCGCGCGTCAGCAACTGGCAGAGACGGCCATAGGCAGCACGGTCGCGCGGATAAACCAGAATGTCCGGCGTTCCATCGATAAAAACGAGACGGGATCCGATCAACAGCCTTGGTTTGTATTTGACGTCAGGATCTTCAAGTTCCTTGTAGGCGCGCACGACGCCTGCCAGCGTGTTGCGGTCGGCAATGCCGATTACCGGCAGGCGAAGCTTGCTTGCCTCGTGCACATACTCCTTCGGCTGCGACCCGCCGCGCAGAAACGAGAAATTCGTCGTGATGCCAATTTCCGCATACTCGGTGGCTTTCATGCGAACAATCCATGCACGAACCATTTTGGTTGAACGTGTTCGCCTTTTTCGGTGACAAGTTCGCTGCCATAAAGACCGTCACGATAAATCCAGAAGCGCAGCCCTGCTGCATCCTCGACGCGAAAATAGTCACGCGTAAGTGTCGCCTTCTCGCGCTTCCACCATTCCATGGCGATACGTTCGGGGCCTTCCACCCGCACCACCGCATGGGTCGCGCGGCGCCATGTAAAACGGGGTGGAGGTCCATCAGGAACTGCCGCCGCAGTCACTTTGATTTCTTCCGGCCGCTCGAACAACCGCAAGGGCCGCAGCGGCGGCTCGCTCTCGACACGCCCAGACCATTGGGCTACAGACGCGGAAGCGAGATACTGCTGCGCAGGCGCAGCGATCTCGGCCCGTTCCGGAATGTGCGTGTCCTGCGGCAGATGCACCACGACACGCTTGCCGCCGATGCGCGCAGCAAGACGGTCGATCAATGCGGCCACTTCATCGTTATCCTGCGCGCGTGTGTCGAAATCGCGCTGCTCCTGCACCACGATCTCGACACGGCTTGCCGCCAGTCGGATGAGATCGAACCCGAAACCCGGATCGAGCGGATCGGCCAATGCATCGAGCCGCTCGCGAAACAGGCGATCGATCACATTGACCCGCGTCACCGGCTGCCCGGCGTCCACCGTGATGGTGCGCACCGCGCCGTCGGTGCGGAAGAAACTCGCCTCCAGCCGCCGCGCGCCCTTGCCCTGCTTGTCCATCGCCGCGACCAGCATCTGCGCCAGACCGGAGAGAATCGCCGCGATCACGGTGTCGGTCGCAACCGGCTCGGGAAACCGTTTCTCCACCATGAAATCCGGCAGCGGCTTGCGGGGCGAGATCGGCACCTCAGTCTGCCCCAGCGCCTGCTGCAACAGGTTCGTGAAGGCTGCACCGAACCGCGCGGTGATTTCATGCGGCGCACGCGACGCCACATCGCCGATGGTCTTGAGGCCAGCGCGGCGCAAGCCCCGCGTGATCGCATCGTCCGCGCCGAGCGCGAACACCGGCAATGAATGGACGGCGCGCGCTTCCTCGCCATCCGGCACGATGCAGCTTCGCACCGCTCGCGTCATGGTGCGTGCGCAAACCGGCGTGCTGGCAATCGCCGCGTTGACGATAAAGCCTTGGCGTTCAAGCGCCGCACAGACCATGCGCAGCATTCCGGCCTCACCGCCGAACAGATGCGCGCAGCCGCTGATATCGAGAAACAGACCGTAAGGCGGATCGAGCGCCACCAGCGGCGTGAAGCGGTCGCACCAGTCGGCGATGTCGCCGAGCAATTGTGCATCGGCTGCCGCGTCGGCGTCGAACACCTGCACGTCGGGACAAACCGCACGTGCATTGGCGAGCGGCAGACCGACCTCAAGCCCGATGCTGGCCGCAGCGTTGTTCAGCGCCGCAATCTGCAGCGCATTGTTGAGCTTGGCGACGACGACGCAGGGATGTGCGTCATCCGGCGCGGCGTCGCCCGGCAACCGTTTCAATCGGTCGGTCGGCAGGCGCGGCAGCCACAGGCTGAGGATACGCCGCCGGTTCACGGAAGAGGCCCTCATCACATTTCCACTCCATGACCCATCGTCCGGTCTGGCCGTGACGGTTGCGGACAAGCTGTGCATCAAGCATCGGTGCACCCCATGCCTCGACTGCAGGTGACGAAGGCGCGGCACGCACCACCCAGCGCGTCTCCGCCGTGCTGGCCGACGGCGCCGCCGCCGTGCGCAACACGAGACACGCGACGTTCGAAGCGCGCGCTGCAAGCGTCAGCCTGCGGCTCGTCACCAGATCGAGGATGCGCACCTCGCCCCACACATCGAGCACCACGGCGCCGAGTGCATCGCAGGCCAGCGCGTCAGCCGCCGCGCGCAAAGCGGTCTCAGCATCGGTCGCACGCACCGTCACCAGAAGACGCGGATCGACGCCGAGCTCGTTCAGCCCGCTCATCGACAGCGCGCCGGATTCACATTCCGCAAAATCCTGCCGCACCCACACCAGCGGTCGCCGCCCGGCGAGACGATGTGCGAGGCCGGCGACAAAACCCGTCGCCGCCGCGCCGTGATGGCCGCCTTCGGCGAACACCTCGTGCAGCGCGCCGCGCACCAGCCCGCCCTGCAGCATGACGTCCGCCCCGGCATGGCCAAGCGCCACGCGCGCAAGTCCACCGGCCTCGCCTTCAAGGCGGCCGATGGTCCCCCGCAGGGACGCAAGCGTGCTCATGCGCGCGCCGGTCATGCGCCGCTCCTGGAATTCCGGTTCACCATCTTCCCGGTAGAAACGGGTGACGGGCCCATTTGTTCATGATATGTTCTAATATAAAACTAACAAGCGACACGGAGTCAATCGGCTTTTGGAGGCTATTTTTCTCAAGCAAAATCAAAAGCATACAAGGAGCCGATGCCGCCGTCCGCTGTACCTGCCGGCGGAAGATGTGCGACGGAGTTAGCCATCATTGCGAGGAGCACTTGCGACGAAGCAATCCAGTCTTTGATATCAAAGCTGGATTGCTTCGCTTCGCTCGCAATGACGGCTGCTGGCGTCCACACCCCCCAGAGCGGGGCGAGAGAGAAATCACGCTGCCATCGCTTCCGAGTTCACGTCGGCCAGTGCCAGGCCGGTCAGCGCTTCGTCGGTCTTGTGTTCCTGTTGCAGCGTTTCATCGAGCAACCGGACCACTTCGGCCCTGCCGAGTTTGGTCGCCCATGCCTTCAGGGTTCCATAGCGCGCGATTTCGTAGTGTTCGACCGCCTGAGCCGCCGCCAGCAGTCCGGCGTCGAGCGCTTCGGTTCCCTTGTACTCGGCCATGATTTCCTTGCCCTCGTCGAGAATGCCGACGATGGCGTCGCAGGTCTTGGTGCGCGCGGGCTTGTCGAGCAGGTCGAAAATCTTCTCCAGCCGCTCCACCTGACCTTCCGTCTCGCTCTCGTGCTTCTCGAAGGCGGTGCGCAACTTGCTGGAATGCGCGGCCTTCGCCATCTTCGGCAACGCCTTCAGAATGTGTTTTTCGGCGAAGTAGATGTCCTTGAGGGTGTCGAGGAAAAGGTCGTTGAGATCCTTGTCTTTCGCAGTGATCATGACGTTCTCACTCCCGTTGACGTTGACAGGGGTTATTCCCGCCCCACAAACGCGGTGTGGCGCGCTTCGTTCCTGTCAATGACGTGAGAAGCAAAGTTCCACTTGGATCAGCCCGCGAGCTGGGTCTCGACCAGTTTGATCCAGTAGGACGAGCCATAGACGATGGCGTCGTCGTTAAAATTGTAAGCAGGGTGATGCAGCCCCGCGCTGTCGCCATTGCCGATGAAGATGAAGGCGCCCGGCCGCGCTTCCAGCATGTAGGCGAAGTCCTCCGCACCCATCACCGGCGGAATGTCGGAACTGACGTTCGCGTCGCCCGCGACGTCGGCGGCGATTCGTGCGGCGATCCCCGTCTCGGCAGCGTGGTTGACCAGAACCGGATAACTGCGCTCGTAATCCAGCGTGATCTTCGCGCCCGACAACCGGGCGACACCTTCCACGACCTCGCGCACGCGCTGCTCGATCAGATCGCGGACCTCTGGCGTCAGGGTCCGTGCAGTGCCTAACAGTTCCGCAGTCTGCGGGATCACGTTGCGGGCGTTGCCTGCGTGGAACTCGCAGATCGAAATCACTGCGGCGTCCAGCGGATCGACGCTGCGCGACACGATCGACTGCAACGACGTGATGAGCTGCGCGCCGACCAGCACCGAATCGATGCTCTTGTGCGGACGCGCGGCGTGGCCGCCCAGGCCCTCAATGTGAATGTTGATGTGATCGGTCGCGGCCATCGTCGGCCCCACACGCGTTGCAAACGTGCCGATCGGCATGCCCGGCGAATTGTGCATGCCGTAGACCTGTTCGATCTTGAAACGGTCCATCAGGCCGTCCTTGATCATCGCCGCGGCGCCCGCACCGCCCTCTTCCGCCGGCTGGAAGATCATCACCGCGTCGCCGGCGAAATTCCGCGTCTCGGCGAGATAGCGTGCCGCGCCGAGCAGCATTGCGGTGTGACCATCATGGCCGCAGGCGTGCATCTTGCCCGGCACGGTGGAGCGGTAGGCCACGCCGGTCTCTTCCTCGATCGGCAATGCATCCATGTCGGCGCGCAGACCAATGGCTTTCAGGTCGCCACCGTTGACGCTCTTGCGGCCCTTGATGACGCCGACCACGCCGGTGCGTCCAAGACCCGTCGCCACTTCATCGCAACCGAACTCCCGCAGCCGGTCGGCAACGAATGCCGCAGTGCGATGCACGTCGTACATCAGCTCCGGATGCGCATGCAGGTCGCGGCGCCATCCCGTGATGTCGGATTGCAGATCGGCGACGCGGTTGACGATGGGCATGACTTCAAACTCGTGATCGGCTGAGGGTGGACATGAGGCTAGCATGAGGGCGCGGCGGACCCAACATCCGCGCAAACTGGAATTGCGCAGAACCACACTGTACAGCGAACCCCGGCCAGGGCCATAAGGTAAGAAATATCGTCAATATGCTGAATTAAAAAGCAGGACAGGGAATGGCGAAACGTCTCGAAGGAGATTTCGACTACATCGTCGTCGGAGCCGGCACCGCCGGGTGCATCGTCGCCAACCGCCTCTCCGCCGACAGCAGCAAGCGCGTGCTGATCCTGGAAGCCGGCGGCAAGGACAGCTGGATCTGGTTTCACATTCCGGTCGGCTACCTGTTCGCCATCGGCAATCCCCGCTCCGACTGGATGTTCAAGACCGAACCGGAAGCCGGCCTCAACGGCCGCGCACTGGCCTATCCGCGCGGCAAGGTGATCGGCGGATCATCGGCGATCAACGCCATGATCTCGATGCGCGGTCAGGCCGCCGACTACGATCACTGGCGGCAGTTGGGACTGACCGGCTGGGGCTGGGACGATGTGCTGCCCGCGTTCAAGAAGCTCGAAGACCATTTCCTCGGTGAGACCGAGCATCACGGAGCTGGCGGCGGCTGGCGGATCGAAGAACCGCGCCTGTCATGGAAGGTGCTCGACGCCGTGGCGAATGCGGCGCACGAGATGGGAATTCGAAGAACATCCGACTTCAATACCGGCGACAACGAAGGCATCGGATATTTTCACGTCAACCAGAAGCGCGGACGGCGCTGGTCGGCGGCGCGCGGCTTTCTCAAACCCGCACTGTCGCGGCCGAACCTGCGGCTGGAAACCAACGTGCTGGTGGACAAGCTGATCGTTGAGAACGGCCGCGCGGTCGGCGTGCAGTTCAGCCAGGGCGGCGAGACCATCGAAGCCCGCGCCAAGGGCGAAGTGATCCTCTGCTCAGGCTCGATCGGATCGACGCAGGTGCTGCATCGTTCCGGCATCGGTCCGCAGGAATGGCTGTCGCCGCTCGGCATCGAGACCGTGCTCGACCGGCAAGGCGTCGGCCGCAACCTGCAGGATCATCTGCAGCAGCGTGCCATCTACAAGGTCGAAGGCGTGCGCACGCTGAACGAGACTTACTACAACCTGTTCCGGCGCGGCTGGATGGGCGTGGACTATGCGCTAAGGCGGCGCGGGCCGCTGACTATGGCGCCCTCGCAGCTCGGCATCTTCACGCGATCCGACGCGCGTCAGGAACGCGCCAACATCCAGTTTCACGTCCAGCCGCTGTCGCTGGATAAATTCGGCGAGCCGCTGCATCGCTTCCCGGCCATCACCATCGCCGCCTGCAATCTGCGCCCGACCTCGCGCGGCACCATCCGCATCAAATCCGATGCGCCGGATCAGGCGCCGGCGATTGCGCCAAACTATCTTTCAACGCCCGAAGACCGTCAGGTCGCCGCCGACGCCATCCGTGTGACGCGCAAGCTGATGAAGCAGCACGCACTGAGCAACTATCATCCGCAGGAATATCTGCCCGGCCCTTCGGTCGGCGATGACGATCTGTCACTAGCGAAAGCGGCGGGCGACATCGGCACCACGATCTTCCACCCCGTCGGCACGGCGAAGATGGGAAGCGCCAGCGATCCGATGGCTGTGGTCGATGAGCGCCTGCGCGTTCATGGCCTCAAAGGCCTGCGCGTCATCGATGCATCCGTGATGCCGACGATCACGTCGGGCAACACCAATACGCCGACCGCGATGATCGCGGAAAAGGGATCGGCGATGATTGTCGCCGACGCGAAATAACTACGGCCTGATCGCCATCTTCGCCACGCCGGGCGTGCGCAGCGGTTCAGCAAGGCGCGCAAACTCGCACAGCAGCGACCGCGTCTTGCGCGGATCGATGATTTCCTCGACCCAGAATTTTTCGGCTGAGCGGAACGGCGAGCGCAGCTTGTTCAGCCGCTCCTCGATTTCGGCGAGTTTCGCCTTCGGGTCTTCGGCCTCGGCGAGATCGGAGCGGTATGCCGCCTCGATGCCACCTTCCAGCGGCAGCGAGCCCCAATATCCCGACGGCCAGGCATAACGCATCGAAAACCGCCCCGCAGGCTGATGCACCACACCCGCAACACCGAACGAGTTGCGGATGATGATCGTGCACCACGGCACGGTGCTCTGGTTGACGGCAGCCATTGCACGCACGCCATGGCGGATCGTCGCCGTCTTCTCAGCTTCGAGTCCGATCGCAAAGCCCGGACAATCCATCAGATAGACCACCGGCAGATGGAACGTCTCCGCAAGATCGACCGCACGCACCACCTTCTGGCACGTGTCTGCTGCCCACGAGCCGCCGTAAATAAACGGATCGCTGGCCAGCACCAGCACGGCGCGCCCCTGCAAGCGCGCAAGGCCAGTAATGATCGACCGGCCGAAGTTCTGGCCCATTTCAAAGAAGGAGCCGCGATCCACCACCGACTCGATGATGGGGCGCATCTTGTAGACCTGCTTGCGGCTGCGCGGCACAGCATTGAGCAGCGCTTCGTCGGCGCGCTCCGGATCGTCGTCGCATGCAATCGTGGGCGGCAGGTCGAATACCGATGACGGCAGATAGGACAGAAATTTCCGCGCGCATTCGAAAGCTTCTTCTTCCGTTTCAACGGCGTGATCGACGCCACCGGCCTTGGTCTGGATCTGCCAGCCGCCAAGCTCCTGCTTTTCGAGCGCCTGGCCGAGACGCGCCACCACAGGCGGTCCCGCAACAAACATGGCCGACGATTTCGTCATGACGGAATAATGACTGGCCGCGAGCCGCGCCGCACCAAGCCCCGCGACCGATCCGAGGCCGAGGCCGACGACAGGCACGTGCGCCATGTTCGCCGTCGTGTACCAGTACCACTCCGTACCGCCGATGCCGCCGGGCAGATTGGCTGCGCCCTTGGTCTCGATGGTCTTCACCGAACCGCCGCCGCCGGAGCCTTCGATCACGCGAATGATCGGCAAGCGGAAATCGTGCGCCATCTGTTCGGCCATCATCGGCTTCGCCCAGATCGACGCATCGGCCGATCCACCGCGCACAGTGAAGTCATCGCCGACGACCACAACCGGACGATCCCCGACCTTGCCGCGACCAAACACGCAATTGGCGGGCGTCACCGAGAGCAACTCGCCGTTGTCGGCATATTCTCCGACGCCCGAAATCGCGCCGATCTCGTGGAAGCTTTTCGGATCGAGCACCTTATCGATGCGCTCGCGGACGGTCAGCCGACCCTGATCATGCTGCCGCTTGACCTTGTCAGCGCCACCCATTTCCTTTGCAAAAGCTTCGCGCCGCGCAAGTTCGTCGAGTTCGGGCTTCCAGTTCATTGTCACTCCTTGGCGTACGCGCTGCGAACGCGCGTTTTTCATTTTGCTCTTCAGCGCAAAGTTTCCCCTTGCGGATCACGCTACCCCGGGCAATCCTTCCTCACAATGAAGAAGCCGCGCGTGGCAGGTCTGTACGCAAAGCGGCTGGCGGGGGGAATTTCGTGGCGGAGATCAAGATCACGACCGAGGTTGCCGGACGCGTTTGCGCGGTTGCGGCCAACGCTGGCGGAAGCATCGGCAATGGCGACGACGTCGTGCTGATCGAAGCGATGAAGATGGAGATTCCCGTCCCCTCGCCCGCAGCAGGAAAAATCAAGTCTCTCCTCGTCAGCGTCGATGACGTCGTGGCGGAGGGACAGGCGATCGCGATTCTCGAGACGTGAACCGCATCGCGCACGGCGTTTCCGCGACAAACTGTCCGATACGCCGGAGGTGGCTTGCAAGCGTTGCGCTGGCTCCTGCACGATGACATGATCCGGCAAAATCAAAATCGCATTCCGCACAGCGGAAGCTCAAAAAAACACCTTGGGGAGGACGATTTCATGACGACGCGGCATCTCACGACATTTGCGGCAATGCTTCTCGCGGGCGCGGCGATTTCGCCAGCACAGGCGCAAGACATCAAGCTGCCGACCACGATGGCTTTTACCGCCTACGACACCGGCACCTCTGGCTTCAACATCGCTGTCGGCGTCGGCAAGATGATGAAGGACAAATACGGTTCCGACGTACGCGTCCTTCCCGCAGGCAACGACGTGGCGCGTCTCGCGCCGCTGCGCGCGAACCGCGCGGTGCTGGCCTGGATGGGAACGGGAAGTTATTTCGCGCAGGAAGGTGTGTTCGAATTCGGCGTCAAGGAATGGGGTCCGCAGGCGTTGCAGATGACGCTATCGACCGTCGACTGCAACGGACTGTCGGTCGGCGTCGCGAAGGATAGCGGCGTCAAGGACTGGAAGGATTTCCGCGGCAAGCGGCTCGGCTTCGTTGTGGGCTCGCCGGCGCTGAACCAGAACGCGCTTGCAATCATCGCCTATGCGGGGCTGACGCAGAAGGACGTCAAGATCGTCGAGTTCGCCAGCTACGGCGCGATGTGGAAGGGCGTCATCAACAACGACGCCGACGGCGCATTCGGCTCGACAGTGACAGGGCCTGCCAAGGAGCTTGAAAGCTCGCCACGCGGCATCGTTTGGCCGCTGCTTCCGGCGGAGGACAAAGCAGCCTGGGAACGCGTGAAGAAAGTCGGCGCGTTCTTCAATCCGCATTCGACAACATGTGGCGCGGCCATCGAGGCGTCGAAGCCGCAGCAACTTGCGACCTATCCCTACCCGATCGCGACGACTTACGCGACGCAAGCCGCGGATCAGGTCTACGCGCTGACCAAGGCGATGATTGTCGGTTACGACGCCTACAAGGATTCCGCTCCCGGTTCGTCCGGCCTCGACGTCAAGCGCCAGACCAAGCAGTGGGTGATTCCGTTCCACCCCGGCGCAGTCAAAGCGCTGAAGGAGGCCGGGCAATGGACCGACGCTGACGAGAAGTACAACAATGATCTGATCAAGCGGCAGGGCGTGCTCGCCGTTGCGTGGAAAGACTACAACTCGGCCAGCGTTCCGGCGGAGGCAGACAAATTCCTGAGCGGATGGATGGCCGCACGCAAGACCGCACTGGCGAAGGCAAACATGCCGAACGGTTTCGAGGACTAGCAGGTCGATCCCGGCAAAGCGGACGTCGTCAACATCCCATTTTCGGTATCGCCCATGTCAGTCTCGTCCGATAGCTCCAAAGTCCCGGCAGCCGCAAACACGGCTGCCGGTGCCGCTTCAACAGCAGAGAAAATCCAGATTCCAGATCCTCTGGCAGGTGGCGCTGCCGATCTGCAGGAATCCGAAGTCACACGCGTGCGCACTTTGCGCGGAGTATGGCGCTGGGCGCTTCTTGTGGCGACAGCTGCAACAATCCTGCTCTGCATCAATCAGCAATTCTCGCTGAGATTCTTCATCGACTACACCCAGCTCAACACCGAGTACTTCTATCTGCTGATCGCGTTGATGCTGCCGTTCACGTTCCTGATTTTTCCAGGCTCCGAGAAGGCGCCGCTCGACCGCATCCCCTGGTATGATGTCGCCCTGTTCGTCATGACGTCCGGTGCTGCGGTCTGGCTGATGACGAACATCCGCAGCGCCGCAGCACTCGGCTGGGAGTTCGAGGGAGCTCCAAAGAACGTGATCGCGGCGGGTCTCGTGATGTGGTTCGTGCTGATGGAAGCGCTGCGCCGCACTGGCGGCTGGAGCCTGCTGCTGAGCGTGTTTCCTTTTACACTCTATCCGCTGTTCGCCGACGCGAAGTGGCTTGGCCCATTCCGGGGCACGCAGTCCACGCTCGAACAAACGACCGCCTATCACATGCTGTCAGGCGAAAGCCTGCTCGGGATTCCGATCCAGGCCTTCGCCGATACGGTGATCGGCTTTTTGGTGTTCGGCACCGCGCTGATGATGACCGGCGCAGGAAAGTTCTTCATCAACATCGCATTCGCGCTATGCGGGACGTTCCGCGGTGGCGCTGCAAAGGTCTGCGTTTTTGCAAGCGGCCTTCTCGGCACGGTCGGCGGAAGTATCGTGTCGAATGTTCTTACCGCTGGGACCATGACAATCCCGGCAATGAAGAAAACCGGGTTTACGCCGTCCTACTCCGCCGCTATCGAAGCATGCGCTTCCACGGGCGCAGTACTCGCACCACCGGTTCTCGGCGCGACTGCATTCGTCATGGCTCAGTTCCTGAACACGGGTTACGCCGACGTCGCCTTGGCGGCGACGATCCCCTCCGTGCTGTATTACTTCGGCCTGTTCGCGCAGGTCGATGCCTACGCTGCCCGTCATCAGCTCAAGGGGTTACCGCGGAAGGAGCTCCCGCGTCTCTGGGATGCCTTCAAAGAGGGCTGGTACTACCTCTTTGTCATCATCATTCTCGTCGTGATGCTTCTTTACTTCAAGCGCGAAAGCCATGCGCCGTTCTATGCATCTGTACTGCTTGTCATCCTGCACCAATGGTCCGGTCCTGCGCAGTGGAAGCAAGCAAACACCGCAGTTCTGCTTCTCTCGGTCGCGTTGACTGGAGCCATGCTGTGGCTTGACGTCAACAATGCTTTCCTCTGGGGCATGTGCATTCTGGCCGTCATGAACGAGTTCTTCCCCGGCAAGAACTGGGGAGGCGCCAGATGGCTTCACTTCCTCGAGCTTAACGGAAAGACCTTCGTCGAACTGATCGCGATTCTCGCAGGCTGCGGCCTGCTCATCGGCGCATTCTCAATTACCGGCGTCGTCTCAAGCCTCGCCAACGATCTGCTCAACATCGCAGGCGGCGACGCGTTTCTCCTGCTGATCATGTGCGCGGTCACAAGCCTCATTCTCGGCCTCGGGCTGACGACGACGTCCTGCTACATCTTTCTTGCGATCCTGGTTGCGCCCGCACTCGAGAAGCTCGGCCTCAACAAGATGGCCGTGCATATGTTCATCTTCTATTGGGGCATGCTGTCGTCGATCACGCCGCCGGTCGCCATCGCATCCTTCGCCGCCGCGGGCATTGCCGGCGCACCGGCCATGAAGACTGGCTGGGAAAGCATGTGGGTGGGCAGCATCATCTACTTCATTCCATTCTTCTTCGTGCTGAATCCCGCGCTGCTGCTTCAGGGCGATAATCCATACCTCGAAGCGCTGGGTCTCACGGCAATCGCCTGTTTCGGGATCGTCTTCATCTGCGGCGGCATCCAAGGCTATCAGGCCTATGTCGGAGATCTTCGCCGAGCGGGCCTCATGGAATGGCCGCTGCGTGTGCTGCTCATCATCGGTGGCTTCACCATCGCAACGCCGGGCGGCGGCATCATGCCGATCTCTCAGTTGCAGATCATGATGCTCGGCCTTGCAATTCTGGTTCCAACGACACTGCTCGCGCTTGTCCTGGTGCGGCGGAACCCGCTCGTACCGACAAAACTTTCTGCGAGTTAGAACGATCCAAATTCGACGTCAGCATCGCGTATCGAATTGTGGCGATAATTTGCGGCTTGTCGCATCCACGACAATGCTGCCAACGCGAAACAAGACTGTGCGCCCATGCCACACTCGGCGAAATACGATATCGGAGACATAGTGTGAAAGACTTGTGTCTGGTCTTCTGATGTGTTGGACCTATATTCCGGTCAACCCACCGCATGCCTCCAAAGGGATAACGATGTTCAAAACGCTTCTTGCTGCCACCTTGCTTGTCTCGGCCACCGCCGGCGCATTCGCGCAGGCGCCCGCTCCTCAGCGCAGCGGCACCGCGGAAGAACAGAAAGCTTGCGCTCCCGACGTCTCGCGCTATTGCCGCGCCGTGATGAACGATGGTGATCTGACGGTGCTCGGTTGCCTGAAGGCCAACCGCCCGAAGATCAGCAAGCAGTGTAACGCTGTTCTGGTGAGCCACGGGCAGTAAGAGACCGCCTGCCCTCGGACTTCATTATACCCTGAGCCGGACCAATCAGCCTGACACCTCGTCAGGCTGATTTTCTTGCTGCGTTATCGACCAGGGTCTTGCCCAGCGACCAGATCGCGCCGGGCACGCGATGGCTGCTTTCGATCACCTGATCGAATGCGCTGGTGATCCAGTTGCAGTCCTCTTCCGTGATCGTCAGCGACGGGAGCAGCTTGATGGTGTGGCTGGCGTGGCCGGAAACCTGACTGAGTATCTTGTGATCCTTGAACAGCGGAATAGTGATCAACTGGCAGAACAGGCCCTTGCTCGCAGCTTCCAGCATGGTCCATGACGCCTTGAGCGCCAGCGATTTCGGCGGACCGAACTCGACGCCGATCATCAGCCCCTTGCCGCGAACGTTCTTGAGCAGTTCATAGCGCGGAACCATCGCGGACAATGTGGCAAGAAGCTCGGCGCCACGCGCCGCCGCGTTTTCGATCACCTTCTCCTGCTTCAGAACCTCAAGCGTCGCAATGCCTGCAGCCATGGCGAGATCGTTCTTGGAGAACGTCGAGCCATGGACCACTGCGCGGTCCATCCGATCGAAAATCTTGTCGAAGATCGCCTTGCGCGTCAGCACGGCTCCGACCGGGACATGACCGCCGGACAGCGACTTCGACAGCAGCACCATGTCCGGTTCGACGTTCCAGTGCTCGACAGCGAGGAAACGTCCCGTGCGGCCCATGCCGGTCTGGATTTCGTCGGCAACGAACAGCGTCCCGTAGCGCTTACAAAGGGCGGCCGCGCCAGCAAGATAACCGTCGTCAGGCATGTTGACGCCCTTGCCCTGAATCGGCTCGACGATGAAGGCTGCGATCTGGCGGGAGACCAGCGCCTTCTCAAGCGCGGCAAGGTCATTGAACGGAATGGATGTGCAGTCCGGCAGCAGCGGACCGAAGCCATCGCGGAAATTCTTGTCGCCGGTCAGCGACAGCGAGCCGTAGGACAGGCCGTGATAGCCGTGGTCGCAATAGACGATGCCGGTCCGGCCAGTTGCTCCGCGCGCGAACTTGATCGCCGCTTCGACACATTCCGTCCCCGAATTCGCAAAAAAGACCTTGTCCAAATAGGGAACGTGCGCAATCAGGCGCTCGGCCAGAATGCCGGCCAGCGTCGACAGATCGAGTTGCACCAAATTGGGAAGATCGCTGTCCAGAACGCTCTTGAGGGCGTCCTTGACGGTCGGGTGGTTGCGGCCAAGCGCGAAAACGCCGAAACCGCTCAACAAGTCGAGGTAACGATCGCCGTCACGGTCGAAGAGATATTGCCCCTGCCCGCGCTGAAAGCCGACGTCGTAGCCAATGGTTTTGAGAACCCGGACGAGTTGCTCGTTGAGATATCGGGTATGCAGAGCATTGCGCTGGAACTGGCGGTCCGCAAACATCTCTGAAATGTCTAGATTTGGCTGCATGATGTCATACATACTTCGTTTGTCGGGCATCTAGTCAACTTAAAATAATGTCTGCGTCGTTTTGTCTGTATCTAGAACTATAGACGACTCTTGTGGTTAAAGTTGGTTGCAATGCACGCGAGGATTCATGCGAAAACTAGCCTTTAGTGGAATGTTCTTTCTCGCCGCCGCCGGGATCGCCCAAGCCGCCGAGCCGGTGGGCGAATGGCGGGACGAGGACAGCAACGCAACCATCAGAATTGTCGACTGCAACTCGCGAATTTGGGGGATAATTGCGTCCGAAAAGACCCCCGGCACCATCGATAAGAACAATCCCGACAAGACCAAGCGCACGCGTGTCACACTCGGGATGCCCATCCTCCTCAACATGAAAAGGGACGATGATGAGAAGGACAGGTGGGAAGGTGAAATCTACGATCCTATCCGCGGCAAGATCTTCTCCTCGTCGATCCAAGTGAAATCCGCCAACGCCCTGCGCGTCGAGGGATGCGTAGCAATGGTCCTGTGCGGCGGCCAGACCTGGACGCGCGTCGCACCGGGCACGTCCGGCTTCACCTACACGCCCATTCTCGTGAAGGCGACGGGTACCGCCGCCCCTGCTGCCGGTGCAAAGGCGACCACTGCTCCAGCCCCCTTTCCCGCGCCGGTCGGCGCACCCAAGCCCGCCGTCCATGCGGCTCCAAAGACCACCACGGACGCAAAGTCCGGCGCACCTGTGGACCCCGTCACGGCGGACATTTGCGCAATTCCCGAAATCGTGTCGGCGCCTGTCAAATAATCTGGCAGGCCCCTATTTCGAGTCGCGGGGCTTGCCCATGAGCGCAGGCTGAAACAGCACCGCCGCAGCAAGGGTGGTGACCAGCGAGAGCGCGAGCAGCTTGCCCATGCTCGACGTGCCGGGATGGCTCGATAGCCACAGACTTCCGAATGCCGTCGCCGTGGTCATGGCGCTGAAGAAGATCGCCCGGGTCAGGCTCGATTGCAGCAGGTTGGTGTGACCCGCACGCCAGGCCGTCACATAATAGATCTTGAAGGCCACGCCGATCCCGAGCAGGACCGGAAGCGCGATGATGTTGGCGAAGTTCATCGGCATTCCGATGATAACGCAAATCTCCAGCGTCACCACACCCGCCAGAACCAGTGGCACCAGCGTCAACAGCACGTCGCCGATCCGCTTCAGCACGATCCAAAGCAGAATTGAGATCGACAGCAGCGCCCAGCAGCCTGCTTGAATGAAGGCTGAGACAATGGTGTCTCCGGATTTCAGAATCGAGATCGGCCCGCCAATGGCATTCGGTTCAACCTTCAGCACCGCGGCTGCAAAGGTACGCAGCGTCTCATTGTCATTGGGATCGCCCTTCGGCAGCGCCTCGATGCGCGTCCGCCCATCCGCCGTCGTCCAATCCTTCACGATATCCGCCGGCAAGGTTTTCACGGTGATCGGCTGCGCCTTGAACAGGCCACGGACCTGATCCAGACCTACGTTCAATGGCGCGATGAACGTCGCCTCGGCCTTGTCGCGCATGGCCTTGTCGGCTTGCGCGAGTTTCGCCAGCGCATCCGCGAGCCGGCGAGCCGCTACTGCTCCCGGTCCCTTGTCGTCGCCGGCAACCTTACGCAGGCTTTCTACCGAGCCCTTCAGCGCAGCCACATTTTCCTCGTCTGAAGGCGCAGTGCCGCGTTGCGTTTCATTCAAGATCGGATTGAGCTGCGCGGCAGCCTTGCGAATGATCGCAAGCTTGGCCTGCTGATCGTCAGGAATGAAGGTGTCGAGGGAAAGCACGCGCGAGACTTCGGGAAGTTTCGCGAGACGCGCCTGAATTTCCTTTGACGCAGCAGCCGAAGGCGCCAGGACTTCGACTGCATTGGTGCCGGTGTTGGGATCGCGGCGCAGATCGAGATAGGTCGCGATCGATTCGACCTTCGGACTTCTCAGATTGATTGGGTTGAAGTCGAAATGCAGGAAATAGAGCAAAGGCAGCCCAGCGACCGCCACGCCAAGGGTCCAGGCCACAACGCCGATGCGATGGCGTTCGAGGAATTCATCGACCGGCGCCAGGAAGGCAAAGCCCAGCGACTCTGCCTCGCCGGCCGGATTCATGAGCTTGAGCAACGCCGGAAGAACTGTGATCGCCGCGATGAACGCGATGATCATGCCGGCGCCGGCAATTTTGCCGAGCTCGGACACGCCCTTGTAATCGGTCGGCATGAACGACAGGAAGCCTGCCGCCGTCGCAACCGCGGCGAGCGTAAGAGGGACCGCGGAATACTGGCCGGCCTTTTCCAGTGCGAGACTCAGATCATTCCCTTCATGGCGGTCGGCGCGGTAACGCACGCTGTACTGAATGCCGAAATCCACGCCGAGGCCGACGAACAGCACGAAGAACGCGATCGAAATCAGGTTGAATGCGCCCACAAGCATGAGGCCGACAGCGGTCGTCACCGCTAGTCCGATCACCAGCGTGATGAAAACCGACGTGATGATCTTCGGCGATTTCAGCGCGCACCAGAGGATAAACAGCACGATCAGAACGGTGCCCGTGTGGGTGAGGAAAGCGTTTTCCTGAACCGTCGCAAACTCCTCGTTCGCGATCGGCACCGGTCCGGTCAACCGGACGCGGGCGCCATATTCGCCGGCGAGATTGAGGTCAGCCGCGGCTTTGCGAATCGCGTCGGTCGCCTCCCCGCCCGGCTCCAGCGCATTGAAGTCGAGAACGGGCCGGATCAGGAACAGGACGCGCTTGTCGGAGGGCGTCAGTGGCTGATTGTCGGACAGTTCCTTCCAGGAAAACGGTGCAGGCTTGTTCGCCAGGACCTTCTCGGCGGTTTCCGCCACGAGGTTCAGCGGCGGCGCCATCGAGTCGCGGGAATACTGCCCCCGCTGGGAACCCGCCAGGCCGAACTCCAGGACGCCCGTGAGCCCGCGCAGGCTCGGATCGTCGATCAGGATGTTGAAGATCGGGGCGGCTGAGGCGAGTTGGCTGGTCTGCTTGGCCACCTCCGGGGTGGGCAAGAACAAAAGGCCGTTACTGTCGAAGAACGGGCCACCGCCGGGCTGCTGGATCGAAATGAACCTGTTGGTCTGTGGCAGCAACTTCTTCTCGAGGGCCGCACCGGCCTGACGGGCGAGTTCCGGCGTCGGAGCCTCTACGACGGCCAGAATCGTGTCGTTTTTGCCGGGAAAGGCCTTATCGAAGTCAATTTCGCGCTTTCGCCAGTCCAAATTGGGAGAAATCAGCTTCGCGACATCGGTATTGATGGCAAAGTTCCGATAGGAATAGTGCGCCGCCCATCCGGCCAGAGCCAAGCCGACCAGGAGCACCAGCCATGCGTGGCGCGTGCAAAAACGAACAAGCGATACAATAGTCCTTGTCAGCACAGGTTTTCTTTCTATTTCTGTCGGCCAGCTTGAGGTAGAGGCAACTGCCGGGGAGGCAGACCGTTAACTTACTGATGCCTCAAACGATGCCCTTAAGTCACACAATAGTGGCATTTAACCAGCAGTTCCTCAGAACTACTGCTGAATAGCTGCAATAATGCTACACTGCAAAATGTTCCCGTCTTGTTCCACAGTTGTATTGGAAGCCTTGGTATGACCTCATCGACCCCATTGCTAGACGCAATCAAGTCGCCCGCCGACCTTCGCAAGCTGAAGGAAAGCGAACTGCCTCAAGTTGCGGCAGAGGTGCGCGCCGAGACGATCAACGCGGTTGCGGTCACGGGTGGTCATTTGGGCTCCGGTCTTGGTGTCGTGGAACTGACCGTTGCAATACATCATGTTTTTAATACGCCCGCCGACCGGGTCATTTGGGACGTCGGCCATCAGGCGTACCCGCATAAAATCCTGACCGAGCGGCGCGACCGGATTCGCACCCTCCGCCAGGGCGGTGGTTTGTCAGGCTTCACCAAGCGCGCCGAGAGCGAGTACGACTGCTTCGGCGCGGCGCACTCATCGACCTCCATTTCGGCCGGTCTCGGCATGGCCGTCGCCCGCGATCTCGCTGGCGGCAACAACAATGTCATCGCCGTTATCGGCGACGGCGCGATGTCGGCCGGCATGGCCTATGAGGCCATGAACAATGCCGGCGCAATGGATTCGCGCCTGATCGTGATTCTCAACGACAACGAAATGTCGATCGCACCGCCGGTCGGCGCAATGTCGGCCTATCTGTCGCGCCTGACATCCAGCAACACCTACCGTTCGCTGCGCGAGATCGGCAAGCAGGTCGCCAAGCGGCTTCCGAAGTTCATCGAGAAGGGCGCGCAGCGCGCCGAGGAATACGCGCGCGGCTTCCTGTCCGGCGGCACGCTGTTCGAGGAACTCGGCTTCTTCTATGTCGGCCCGATCGACGGTCATAACCTCGACCACCTCCTGCCGGTGCTCAAGAACGTGCGGGACTCGAAAGTCGGCCCGACCCTGATCCACGTCGTGACCGAAAAGGGCAAGGGATACACCCCAGCCGAGGCCTCCGCCGACAAGTATCACGGCGTGGTCAAGTTCGATGTCGCCACCGGCAAACAGGCCAAGGCGCAGGCCAACGCTCCCGCCTACACCAAGGTGTTCGGCAACAGCCTCGTCAAGGAAGCCGAGAAGGACGACAAGATCGTCGCCATCACCGCCGCCATGCCGTCCGGCACCGGCGTCGACATTTTCGGCAAGGCCTTCCCGGAGCGTACCTTCGACGTCGGTATCGCCGAGCAGCATGGCGTGACCTTCGCGGCCGGCCTCGCATCAGAGGGCCTGAAGCCCTTCGTCGCGATCTATTCCACGTTCCTGCAGCGCGCCTACGATCAGGTCGTGCACGACGTCGCCATTCAGGGCCTGCCCGTCCGCTTCATCATCGACCGTGCCGGTCTGGTCGGCGCCGACGGCCCGACCCATGCGGGCTCCTTCGATATCGCTTATCTGGGCTGTCTGCCCGGCATGGTCCTCATGGCCGCTGCCGACGAGGCTGAGCTGGTTCACATGGTCGCCACCGCGGCCGCCATCGACGACCGGCTGTCTCTTATACACATCTAGATGTGTATAAGAGACAGGTCCTCATGGCCGCTGCCGACGAGGCTGAGCTGGTTCACATGGTCGCCACCGCGGCCGCCATCGACGACCGGCCATCCGCCATCCGCTTCCCGCGCGGCGACGGCGTCGGCATCGAATTGCCTGCGCGCGGAACGCCGCTGCAACTCGGCAAGGGCCGGATCGTCAGGGAGGGGACGCAGGTCGCCCTGCTCTCGCTCGGCACGCGCCTCGCGGAATGCCTGAAAGCTGCAGACATTCTAAAGTCCCACGGCTTGACCGCCACCGTGGCTGATGCACGCTTTGCCAAGCCGATCGATACGGACCTGGTCCTGCGTCTGGCGCGCGAGCACGACGTGCTCATCACCATCGAGGAAGGCTCCATTGGCGGCTTCGGGGCGCAAGTCTTGCATACCCTTGCAGAGAACGGCGCGTTGGACAAAGGACTGAAGGTTCGCTCGATGGTTCTTCCGGATACGTTCATCGATCAGGACAGCCCGGCCGCGATGTATGCGAAGGCCGGTCTCGATGCCAAGGGCATCGTAACGCGCGTGTTCGAAGCATTGGGCCGCGAAGCCGATATCAGCGCGGTGCAGCTTGCTTAATCCAGCGTCGAACAAAGCTCCGATGAAAATCCTGCTGGCTCAGCCGCGCGGATTCTGCGCCGGCGTCGTTCGTGCGATCGAGATCGTCGAGCGTGCGCTCGAGAAATATGGACCGCCGGTCTATGTCCGCCACGAGATCGTTCACAACAAATACGTCGTCGAAAGCCTGAAGGCGAAGGGCGCGGTGTTCGTGGAAGATCTGCACGAAGTACCGGCCAACGCCATCACCGTGTTCAGCGCGCACGGCGTCGCCAAGAGCGTCGAGGAAGAAGCGGCATCGCGCGGCCTCCCCGTGCTCAACGCCACCTGCCCGCTCGTGACCAAGGTGCACAACCAAGGCAAGCGCTACGTCTCCAAGGGACGCAAGCTGGTCCTGATCGGCCATGAGGGCCATCCCGAAGTGGTCGGCACCATGGGTCAGGTCCCCGGCCCCGTGATCCTCGTCCAGAGCGTCGAGGACGTTGCGGCGCTCGATCTGCCCAGCGACGAGCCGATGGCCTACATCACCCAGACCACGCTCAGCGTCGACGACACCCGCGATATCATCGCCGCGCTCGAAGACCGCTTCACCGACCTCGAAGGCCCCGATACCCGCGACATCTGCTACGCGACACAAAACCGCCAGTCTTCGGTGCGAGACCTCTCGAAGTTGGTTGACGTCATCCTCGTGGTGGGCGCGACCAACAGCTCCAACTCCAACCGTCTCAGGGAAATCGGGACCGAAGTCGGCGTCCCGAGCTACCTCATCGCTGACGGCAGCCAGCTCAATCCTGAATGGTTGAAGGACGCGAAGACCGTCGGCATCACCGCGGGCGCCTCGGCGCCGGAGGTGCTGGTGGACGATGTGATTGACGCCCTGCGGAGAATCGGACCGGTCACAGTGTCCGTCGTGCCGGGCCGGGAGGAAAACATCGAATTCAGGCTTCCCGCGGAGCTGGTTCAACGCCAGCCGCAACTCTCTCCCGTGATGCAAGAAAGATAGCTGTTCATGGCCATTCCGTTTTTCAAAGAGATCAAGATCGGCTCCTACCTGGTGAAGCAGAAGTTGCTTGGCCGGAAACGCTATCCGCTTGTGCTGATGCTGGAGCCGCTATTCCGCTGCAACCTCGCCTGCGTTGGCTGCGGCAAGATCGATTACCCCGATGCGATCCTCAATCGCCGCATGTCGGCGCAGGAATGCTGGGATGCCGCCGACGAGTGCGGCGCGCCGATGGTCGCGATCCCGGGCGGTGAGCCGCTGATCCACAAGGAAATCGGCGAGATCGTGCGCGGTCTCGTGGAGCGCAAGAAGTTCGTCTCGCTCTGCACCAACGCACTGCTGCTCGAGAAGAAGCTCGATCTGTTCGAGCCGTCGCCTTACCTGTTCTTCTCCGTGCATCTCGACGGCCTGAAGGATCATCACGACAAGGCCGTGTCGCAGAAGGGCGTGTTCGACCGCGCCGTCTCCGCGATCAAGGCTGCGAAGGCCCGCGGCTTCACCGTCAACGTCAACGCGACGATCTTCGACGGCCACCCGGCCGAAGAGATCGCGAAGTTCCTCGACTTCACGACCGAGCTCGGCGTCGGCGTCTCGATGTCACCCGGCTACGCCTACGAGCGCGCGCCGGATCAGGAGCACTTCCTGAACCGCACCAAGACCAAGAAGCTGTTCCGCGATGTGTTCGCGCTCGGCAAGGGCAAGAAGTGGAATTTCATGCACTCCGGCCTGTTCCTCGACTTCCTGGCCGGCAATCAGAACTTCGAGTGCGAACCGTGGGGCATGCCTGCCCGCAACATCTTCGGCTGGCAGAAGCCCTGCTACCTGCTCGGTGAAGGCTACACCAAGACCTTCAAGGAGCTGATGGAAAGTACCGATTGGGACAAGTACGGCACCGGCAATTACGAGAAGTGCGCCGACTGCATGGCGCATTGCGGCTATGAGCCGACGGCTGCCAACGCCGCCGTGGCGAATCCGCTCAAGGCTCTGAAGGTTGCGATGTTCGGCATCAAGACCGAAGGCCCGATGGCGCCGGAGATCGATCTCAGCAAGCAGCGTCCGGCACAGTACGTGTTCTCGTCCGAAGTGCAGAAGCGTCTGTCGGAGATTCGTGCCGACGAAGCAAAGGCTGCGGAAGCCAAGGCTGCAAAGCTCGCGGCACAGACGGCAGCTCCGGCAACCAACGCATCGACCGCTGCCTGATTTCAAACCGCACTCATTCAAAAGGCGCGAGCAATGCTCGCGCCTTTTTTGTTGCGATCAATTGCCCGTCATTGCGAGGAGCGCTTGCGACGAAGCAATCCACCCTTAAATCTGGCTGTAGTTCAGTCTGGATTGCTTCGCGGAGCCTATCATCGGGCGGCGACTTCGCGCCGACCCGTTGGCTCGCAATGACGAAGAGAAGAGAGCCGTCAGCCGAGAGCTGCCCGGCAGCCTTTCAGCGAACGCAGCGCACGGCTGAAGTCGCGCCCCGTCGAAATCAGATGCGGGATCGACTTCGGATTGCGAGCGATCCCGCGCATCACCTTCCACATGTCGACATTGCCGTTCGGCTTGATGGCATTCATCGTCAATTCCGGCAGCGCACGATGCGCCGGGTCACTGATGACGCGCACCGCCGCGAACGGCAGGCCGTAGTGCTCGGCATAACGCGCGGCGATGTGGCTCTCCATGTCGACCGCGTCCGCGCCGGTGGTGGCGCGCAGCGCCGCCTTGCCGACCTGTCCGGTCACGACTTCTTCCACGCCTGCAAGAACACCGGAGACGATCTGGCGCCGCCGCTTCGTCGGAAGCGCGACGAGGTTTTCGGTCAATGAATCGGCGGTCGACCAGCGCTGTTTGGCGGCGACGATTTCGGATGCAACGACGATGTCACCGGAGCGCAGCGAGGGATTAAGGCCGCCTGCAACGCCGAAGGACACGATGCCGCGAATGCTCGCCGGATCGAACGACGTCATCATCTCGCGCAACTGAACTGGATTGCTTGAACTGCAGATGACCGTGAGACCGGGGCCGGCAGCGATGCGAGCCTCCTGTTTCAAACCAGTAACAATCAGGACTGGCAGCCCGTCGTGTGCGGCGTCCCCGCCCGCGCCTATAATCACATTCCGATCCCCACGAAGCGGCTGTTAGTATTGCGCAAATTTCGGTATCGCGCCAGCGCCCACAAGGGGAAGAACTTAGAATATCCGTGGTATCGCAAATAGAACACACGTGGGAACCCGCCGCCGGTGTATTGCGGCTCGGTCCACAGGCCGTCTTTCGTCTGGAATTGAATCAAATAGGCGATGCCGCGCTCAGTCGCAGGGTGATCGACCTGCCCCACCGCCATCAGCGCCAGGGTCGCCCAGGCGGTCTGAGAGGCTGTGGAATCGGCCTTCACATAACCCTTGTAGTCCAGCCGGTAGCTGTTTCCGTCCTCGCCCCAGCCGCCGTCGCTGTTCTGGATGGTAATGAGCCAGTCCACCGCCTTGCGAATCATCGGGTCGTTGTGATCGACGCCCGCGGCATTCAGCGCACAGAGCACCGACCACGTGCCGTAGACGTAGTTGACGCCCCAGCGCCCGAACCATGAGCCGTCGGGCAATTGCGTACGGCGAAGATATTCGATGCCACGCGCCAAGGCTTCGCTGGTCTGCGCGGTCTCGCCAAGCTGCGCCAGCATCGAGACGCAGCGCGCGGTGACGTCCTCGGTCGGCGGATCGAGCAGCGCGCCGTGATCCGAGAACGGAATGTTGTTGAGATAGTATTCGAGGTTGTCGGCGTCGAACGCCGCCCAGCCGCCGTCCTTGCTTTGCAGGCCGAGCAGCCACTCACGGCCGCGCGCAATGGCTTCGTCATACTTGGTGCCGGCGTTGAGCGTGCCGCGTGCACGATCCATCGCCATGACCACGACGGCGGTGTCGTCGAGATCCGGATAATGCGCGTTGTTGTACTGGAACGCCCAGCCGCCCGGACGCACGCCCGGCCGCTTCTCGATCCAGTCGCCTTCGATGTCGAGCACCTGCTTTGGCTTGAGCCAGTCCAGCGCGGCCTTGGCGGAGGCAACTTCCTTCTCGCCGCCGACTTCGATCATGGCATGCGCGGTGAGCGCGGTGTCCCAGATTGGCGACACACACGGCTGGCAGTAAGCTTCGTCGTCCTTGATGACGAGCAGGTTCTCCACCGACTGGCGCGCCAGCACGTAATGCGGGTGATCCTTCGGATAACCGAGCAGATCGTACATCATCACGGTGTTGGCCATCGCCGGGAAGATCGCGCCGAGCCCATCGACGCCGTTGAGGCGCTCGGTGACGAACGTCACGGCCTTGTCGATGGCGCGCTGACGGCTCTTTTTCGGGAAGTATGGATCGACGACGCGCAAGACCTTGTCGAGAAGATCGAATCCCGTGAACCAGAGCTGGCTCTGATGCGGCGCCTTCGCCGTCATGCCGATCGACTTCGGGTCTTCGAGGAACAGTTCATCGATGCCTACGCCGAGCGGATTACGCGCGCGCGGCTTCTTGTCCATTAGCACCAGCAGCGGCACGATCACGGTGCGCGCCCAGTACGAAATCTTGGTCAGATGAATCGGAAACCAGCGCGGCAGCAGCATGATCTCCACCGGCATCATCGGTGCGGCACGCCACGTCACCACACCGAACAGCGCCAGCATGATGCGCGTGAAAACGTTGCTCTTGATCGCGCCGCCGCGGCGAAGCATCTCATCGCGCGCTTTCTTCATATGCGGCGCATCGATGGAATCGCCGATCATCTTGAGCGCGAAGTAAGCCTTCACGCTGGCACTCATGTCGAACTCGTGGCCGTGGAACAGCGACCAGCCGCCGTTCGCGTTCTGGATGCGGCGCAGATAGTTGCCGATCTTCGCTTCGAGCACGGAGTCGATCGGCTCCGCCAGATAGTGCCGCAGCAGCACATACTCGGCCGGAATCGTGGCGTCGGCCTCAAGCTCGAACACCCAATGTCCGTCGGGCTTGCGATAGTCCAGCACGGCGTTGCTCGCGGCAGCGATGCTTCGCTCGAGAGCCACAACAGCAGGAGCAGCTTCGATATTCTCTTCGGTTATTGCCATGATGCCGATTGAGTTTAGTCCAATTACTGCATTTTTAGGGCGAAATCTGCGGCTTTATCGCCCGAGCGGATCGAGCCCTCAATGGTCGCAGGCAGTCCCGTATCAGTCCAGTCGCCCGCGAGGAACAGGTTTTTCCAATCGGTGGCAGTCCCTGGACGCATGGCATTCTGCTCCGGGGTTGCCTCGAATGTGGCGCGGCGTTCGCGCACGATCTGCCACGGCGGCAGCGGTCCTTCCGCAACCTCCGCTCCAATCCGGGCGGCCTTGCAGATGTCGCGCCAGATGTCGCGCGCGAGTTCCTCACGCGGCGCATTCACCAGATGATCGGCATTGCTGATGGTGATGGACAGCCGCTGCGGGAACGCGAACAGCCATTCGACCACGCCGCCGATCACGCCCATCATCGGCGGCATGTCGGCCGGAGGATCGTAGCGGAAATGCGCGTTGACGATGGCGCGGAATTTGGTCGGGGTCTTCAGTCCGGGCAGGATCGATGACGCCGAGCGCGGCGGAACTGCCAGCACGACAACATCGCTTGGTGCGACGGCAATCGTGTCGTCACCGAATTCCAGCAGCGAGATGGACTCGCCCGCCATCAGCACCTGACGCAGTTCGTGGCCGAGATTGATGGTGCCGCCCTTCTCCCGGATCAGCTTCAACGCAGGATCGACCAGTACCGTGCTCAGCCCCTCGCGCGCGATCAGCGGACGGCATGATTTTCCTCCGGCGAGCAGCGTCTCGCGCACGATGGCGCCGGCGAGGCCGGCCGACCCCTCCGGCGGATCGACATTAAGCGCCGCGAGCATCAACGGTTGCACAAGCCTCTCATAGAGCTTGCCCTCGCACTTGATCGTGTTGCCGATCAGTGCGTCGTTGCTTGCCCACGCCAGCGGAGCCAGCGCGAGATAATCGCCTACGCCCGTGTCCGGCACGCGGCGGCTCTCGGAAAACACCCACGTCGGCAAACGGCCGTTGCCGAGATCGAGCATCCAGCGCTTGTCGGTCTTCACATCGACGAAATCGAATTGCGCACGCTCCGGCCCAACCAGTCCCTCTTCACTCCCGATCGACAGGGCATAGGAGCGCGCATGGATGTTGCCCGACAGCAGAAGGTGATTGCCGTTGTCGATGACCATATCCGTCGCGCCATCATAGTAGGAGCGGCAACGGCCGCCGGCCTGCTGCGTCGCCTCGTGGACGTGGACCTCGAATCCTTCATTCGCGAGCCGGACACCCGCGGACAGGCCAGAGACACCGGCGCCGATGATATGTGCTTTTTTTGCCATCAGATAAATGCGTACCGAATGAGAATGAAAATCTTGGCGGCCTTGCTGAGCTTGACCGGCCGGCGGGGCAGCGCGAAGCCACGCTCCACCAGCTTCTCCAGGATTGCGTGATAGTATTCCGACATGATCTTCGGCGCGCGCACGACGCTGCGGGAATTGCGCGTCATGATGTCGTTCGACTTCGCGAAGTGACCGCGGGCCTGCTTGAGAATATCCTCGCAGGCGCGCGGCAATCGCGGGTCGGAGGCGACGGTCAGCGGATCGTTCGACATAATGCCGGCGGCGTTGAGATTTTCGCGCGGCAGATAGAGGCGACCGATACCAGCGTCTTCATCGATATCGCGCAGGATATTGGTGAGCTGAAGCGCGCGGCCGAGGTGATGCGCCAGCAGAATGCCGTCCTCTTCGCCGAGGCCGAACACCCGCACCGACAGCCGTCCCACGGCGCTCGCGACCCGGTCGCAATACAGATCGAGCGTCCGCGCATCCGGCGCGCGGATGTCGGCAGGCACATCCATCTCCATGCCATCGATGATGGCGATGAAGTCGTCGCGGCGCAGGCCGAACTGCTTCACGGACGGCGCGTAGTCCTTCACCCGCGCGGGTGGATTGCCGGCATAGAGCGCGTCGATATCGCGGCGCCACTGATCGAGCTCCTTGAGGCGTTCCGGACGCGGGCCATCGGAGTCGGCGATGTCGTCCACCTGACGGCAGAAGCTGTAGATCTGGAACATCGCCTCGCGCTGCTCGCGCGGCAGAATACGCATCGCGGCGTAGAACGAGCTGCCGGAGGCAACGCCCTGTGCGTTGGCTTCCGGCGCGGCGGCCTGCTGCGCTGTGCTGCTTGCTGAGGTCATGTCAGATCACGCGCCCTGTGCTGGCGGGGCGCGGCATCTGCCCGGTCACCCGCCTGTACAATCCACCCGCCATGGCCTGCAGGGCAACGGCAGCCATCTGCCCCTTTGAAAGGTGGACGTTTTCGCTGAGCGGATCGCGCACTTTCAGCAAGTTCACGATCTTGTCGGCGAAAGCATCGATCACGCAAACCTCCAGCGCAAACCGGGTGTCCCTGATCTCCCCCGGAAGCGAGCGGCCTTCGTGCAGCAGCGTCTCGGTGCGCCGGGCGAGACCTTGAAGACATTTCAGCAGTGCGGGCGTGGAACGCGCCTCACCGAGCATCTCCACCGTAGCGCCTGAAGCTGCGAGCGCATCGCGCGGAATGTAGACGCGGTTGAGATTACGGTAATCCTTGCCGCAATCCTGCAGGTGATTGTTGACCTGCAACGCGGCGCAGATCGCGTCCGACGCCGCCCAGGTCGAACGGTCCTCACCGTGGACATCCAGCATGAAACGGCCGACCGGCATCGCCGAGAGCGAACAGTAATGAATGACGTCGTCCCAGTTTTCATAACGCAGCTTGGTGACATCGAGACGAAACGCGGCCAAAAGATCCTGCGCATGCTTCGGCGACATTCCGCGTTCGGCAAACGCCTTTCGCAGGGTCACCGCTTCCGGCTGCGTGTCGCCCTTCCCCAGCAACTCGGCTTCCAGCAGGTCGAGCTTGTCGAGCTTCTCCTGCGCGGGCAGCGTCGCATGATCGGCGATGTCGTCGCCGGTGCGCACGAAATTGTAGAACGCAAGGATCAGCGCGCGATGGCGCGGATGGATGATCCACGACGCGACCGGGAAATTCTCGTCCTTGTGGCCTTTGCCTGAACGCAATTCGCCTGCTGTTGTCATTGCGAGTTAGACACCTGCGCCTGAGCGCGGCCTTTCCACATTCCGCCGCGCCCCTGGAAATGCTGAAGCGCGGAATTCACCGTGAACACCATGTAAGCCAATGCAATTGCGGGAAGCGCCGGTCCCCAAAGAGCCGACTGCCCATAGTATCGCAGGGTCGGCTGGAACGCGAGCGCCATCAGCAGCCACGCCGCCGCTGCAAACGTCGCCGCGAGACCGTGACCGAACAGCGCAACCACCACCGGAGCCAGAAAAACGATGCTCATGGCAAGGACAGTTCCGATCAAGAGCACCACGGAATAGTGCAACTGCGCATAGGCCGAGCGGGAAATCATCTGTCCGACATCGCTGACGGTATCGGACGCACGCACGCTGTTGACGTTCTGCGAAAAGCCGAGCCACACCGGCCCCTGCGTCTTCAACTGCGCGCCGAGCGCGCAATCGTCGATCAGCGATCCGCGAATGGAGTCGATGCCGCCAACGCCTTTCAGCGCATCCCAGCGCGCCAGAATGCAGCCACCTGCGGCTGCGCCAGTCGCGCGCGTGCGGCTACGCACCCAGGCGAACGGATAAAGCATCTCGAAAAAGAAGATGAAGGCCGGGATCAGATATTTTTCCGCAAAGCTCTCGCAGCGGAGTTTTGCCATGATCGACGTCATCGCGAGCCGCTCGTTCTGCGCGCGCGCGACGAGCCGCATCAGCACATCGCCGGAATAGACGATGTCCGCATCGGTCAGCAGAACATATTCGGGCAGCGCCGCGCGGCTTTCGACCTGCGGCTTTCGACCTGCGTAAGCCCCTGCTTCACTGCCCAGAGTTTTCCGGTCCAGCCCGACGGCAGCGGACGGCCGGACAACACCGTCAGGCGATCCGACGCGCCGATAAGGGCGGCGGCCTTGGTTGCAATCTCTGCGGTGCCGTCCTGGCTCTGGTCGTCCACCAGGATCAGCGACAGTTCGCCGGGATAAGGCTGGCTCAGGATGGATGTCACGCAACCGCCAACGCCCGCGGCTTCGTCGCGCGCCGGGACCACAACGGCAATCGACGGCCAGTTCATGAAGCCGGGCGCGGGCGCGAGATCGTCGAATTTCGGCGTTCGCCAGAAGTCGCCCCGGCCCGCGATCAGATAGACCCAGATCGCGAGGGCGACGGCGGCGATGACCAATGGCAGTTGGGCGGACAATTCAGGCTCACGGGCAAGTTGGCGCAGCGGCGATAGGAGGCTTCCGCCGCAGTCGATTAGCAGGTTCGCAGCCCCTTGCACAATCCTCCAATCGGATGAAATATCTCCATGATTTCAGGATTTTAGGGCTGTCTTTGAAGCCTGCCGGCCCTTCGCGGGGGCAACCCGGTACAACCGCGTCAGACGTTCTGGCCCGCGGCAAAGCCCGACGACCAGGCCCACTGAAAATTGAAGCCGCCGAGATGACCGGTGACGTCGATCACCTCGCCGATGAAGAACAATCCGGGCACGGACCTGGCTTCAAAGGTTTTGGACGACAGCTCCACTGTGTCGACCCCGCCGAGCGTCACCTCCGCGGTCCGGTAGCCTTCGGTCCCCCGCGGCGTCACGCGCCATGTGTTCACCAGCGCCGCGACCGCCTGCAATTGCCGGTCGGACATGTCCGCCATCCGCGATGCGCCGCCGCCTGCCTGCGCGATCATCTGCGCGAGCCGCCCCGGAAGCAGCCGCGCGAGCGCGGTCGCCAGTTCCTGACGCGGATGATCGCGCCGCAACTCCTTCAGCGCCGCGAACACATCGGTGCCCGGCGCCATGTCGATCTCGATATCGTCGCCGTCACTCCAATACGAAGAAATCTGCAGGATCGCCGGACCGCTCAACCCGCGATGGGTGAACAGCATCGCTTCATCGAACTGCGTCCCGTCGCAACGTACCACCGTCTCGACCGCGACGCCCGCGAGGTCGCGCGACCGCGCCAGCAGCGCCTCGTCGAATGTCAGCGGCACCAGTGCCGCACGCGGCGGCACGATCTTGAGGCCGAACTGCTCGGCGATTTTGTAGCCAAAGCCGCTCGATCCCATTTTGGGAATGGAAGGGCCGCCGGTGGCGATCACAAGCGATTGCCCGCGTATCTCGCCGCGATCGGTGACGATGATGAAACCGTCCTCGCCTTTCGCCACCGACGAGATTTTTGTGCCGAGATGCAGGGTCACGCCGCCCGCACCACATTCATCGAGCAGCAGGTCGATGATCTGCTGCGAAGAGTCATCGCAGAACAATTGTCCGCGCGTCTTCTCGTGATAGGCGATGCGGTATTTCTCGACCAGCGCGATGAAATCGTACTGGGTGTATCCACTCAGCGCAGATTTGCAGAAATGCGGATTGCGCGACAGGAAGTTGGCGGGCGTCGTGTGCAGGTTGGTGAAATTGCAGCGTCCGCCGCCGGAAATGCGAATCTTCTCTGCCGGCCGCTTCGCCTGCTCGATGACTGCGACGGATCGTCCGCGCCCGCCCGCAACGCTGGCGCACATCAGCCCGGCCGCGCCCCCGCCGAGGACGACGACGTCGTAAGCCAGCGGTTGTTTCATGGGCGCTCAGACGATCGGGCGGACGGTAGAGACATCATGCCGCGTTATTCCGCAGCGACAGGCATGTCCCGCAATTTCGTCGAGTAATACGATGCATTCTGCTGCCCGCTTGATGCGTCCCGAGCAAAGATTATCAGATGGTGCGCGACCAGACCAACACTGATGACGCGCTCGATATCGCCGGACTTCAGGCGTGGCCATGCGAATTTCCAGAATTCGCGGCGGTAATCGCTCTTCACCCCGACCTTCCAGAGAATTTTTGAAAGCATCGTCAAGCCGCGCTTGATGTTGGGCCACGACACGCGCTGCTTGCTGTTCGGCGGCTGAAAACGATTGGGATAGGTTTCCCGCACCTGATGCTCGAAGCGCGCGAACAGCTTCTCCGGCGTATAGGCCCGGCCCATGCACTCGCGCCAGGTCGAGACCACGTGCTCATAGGGCAGAAGGAAATCGACGTTGGAATCGCGGTCGCTGTCGTCGATCAGGCGGCCCTCGCGCTTCAGCCGGTCGAACAGCGGCGTGCGCGGCAGTGCCTGCAACAGATTGATCGTCAACAGCGGAATCTGGGACTGATCGATGAACTCCAGAATGCCCTCACCCGCATCGAGCTTGTCTGTATCGAGACCGAGAATGATGCCGGACACGACTTCCAGCCCATAGCTGTTGAGCGTCTGCACGCCCTCGAGAATCGGCACCATCATGTTGTGCTGCTTTGACATCGCCTTCAGCGCGTCGGGATCCGGCGTCTCGATGCCGGCGAACAGCGTCGTGAAATAGGCGTCGCGCATCAGCGACAGGATTTCAGGCCGCTTGGCGATGTTCAGCGTTGCCTCGCAGGCGAACTGGATGGCGTAGCCGTTGCGCTTCTGCCATTCGATGAGATGCGGCAGCAGGTCCAGCGCCGCCTTCCGGTTGCCGATGAAATTGTCGTCGACGAAATACACCGCGCCGGCGAGACCGCATTCCAGCATCTTGTCGAGTTCGGCTGTGACCTGCTCGGGCGTCTTGAGCCGCGGATTGCGGCCATACAGCGCCGGGATGTCGCAGAACTCGCACTGATACGGACACCCTGACGAGAACTGGATGCTGCCGATGAAGTACTTGTTGAGCGGCAGCAGTTCGTAGGCCGGAAGCGGAAACTCCGACATCTCGCGCCGTTCCTGCGTCGTCAGCACCACCTGCCGGTCGGGCCGCGAGGTATCGCGCCCCAGACGCCTGAACAGCTCATAGGTCGCGTCGCCGAGCTCGCCGACATGCAGGTAATCGAAATTCGGATAATACTCGGGGCATGCGCTGACCGAGGGCCCGCCCAACGCCACCGCGAGGTCGTGCTCATGCGCCCGGCGGCAGATGTCGTTGATCTGCGGACGCTGGATATGCATGCCGCTGACGAACACCGCGTCGGCCCAGATGAAGTCCTCATCGGTCGCCGCCCGGATGTTTTCGTCGATAAAACGGACCTCCCAGCCAGCCGGAAGCGAGGCGGCAATCAGCAGCAGCCCTTGGGGCGGCATGAAAGCCTGCACACCGTCGGTCAGGGGATAAGCGTATTCAAAGGTGCCAAATGAGGGGGAATATCGAGGGAAAACGCAGAGAATTCGACGAAGGGAAGGACTTACCACGTCTCGCATCAGGCCCCCTGCTCTTGAGATGTGCAGTTGCGCTTAGAACGGGCCATAATTCCGGTGAGATTAGGGCGCTTCCGAGGAGACGGCCCGCCCCACGCAGCCACATCTAGATAAGCAAGCTCCGGACCAGCAACAAGTAACTCAGATTGTGGCACTTTGTTCCAGAGGCAGAAAGAAGCCCTAAACGCGGTGCGGTACAACCTCTCCGGGATGATGACCGCCATGACCGCCACGCAGGCATCTGTGCGTGTGAGAACTACGCACCCGGCTTTGCGGAAAATCGATAGTTTCGGCACGGTTCCAATCCTCCATAACGCTGCTATCGTCGCCGTCACAAAAACGGTACCCGGAGGAAACACACATGACACAAGCCACCAATCGCCAGATCCTGCTGGTCGAAAAACCAACCGGCAAGCTCTCGCCGCAGAACTTCAAGATGGTGGAATCGCCTCTTCCGGAAGCGAAGGATGGCGAAGTGCTAGTGCGCGTGCGTTACATTTCGCTCGACGCTGCGAACCGCGCATGGATGCAGGGTGCGACCTATCGCGCCGCCGTCGAGGCCAACACCGTGATGGCGGGCGGAGCGATTGCCGAGATCGTCTCCTCCAACGCCCCCGGCTTCGCGGCAGGCGACCTCGTATTCAGCGACACCGGCTGGCAGGACTATGCAGCCATCCGCGCCAAGACTCTGGTCAAGGTGCCGCGCATCGATCCGATCACACATCTCTTGAGCGTTTATGGCGTGGCGGGTCTCACCGCCTATTTCGGCCTGCTCAATGTCGGCAAGCCGAAGTCCGGCGAAACCGTTGTCGTGTCTGCCGCTGCGGGCTCGGTCGGCTCGTTTGTCGGCCAGATCGCCAAGATCAAGGGCTGCCGTGTCGTTGGCATCGCGGGCGGCAAGGAGAAGTGCAACTGGCTGGTTTCGGAACTCGGCTTCGATGCCGCCGTCGATTACAAATCCGAGCCGGTGTTCAAGGCACTCAAGACCGCCGCACCGAACGGCATCGACGTCTATTTCGACAATGTCGGCGGCGATATTTTCGAAGCCTGCCTGCCGCACATGAACCAGCACGGCCGCATCTCGTGCTGCGGCGCTGTCTCGGCCTATGACGGCGCGCCGCCAACGACCGGCCCGCGCGGTGTGCCCGGCCTGTTCGTCGTCAAGCGCCTCACCGTGCAGGGCTTCATCTTCACCGATTTCAACGATCAGCGCGAGGCAGCCATGGCAGACCTTCAGTCATGGGTGAAGGCAGGCAAGATCAAGGTGCAGGAAGACATTATCAATGGCCTCGAAAATACGCCGCAGGCGCTGATCGGACTGCTCGCGGGCGAGAACCGCGGCAAGCGGATGGTGAAGGTGTAGTCAGAGCAAATCGCCGGTGCGATATCGTGCGCGCACGTGTCTCGCCGTCGTCATTGCGAGGAGCGCAGCGACGAAGCAATCCAGTCCTTCTTTGTGGTTCTGGATTGCTTCGCTTCGCTCGCAATGACGGAAAGACGTGGATCACCGGGACAAGCCCGGTGATGACGAAACGACGGATTTGAGTGGTCGACGAAATACGATAAAAGCCTCCGCCGACCGTCTCTGAAACACGAACTTGGATCTCAACCAATGCTGAATACGCCCCGCTCCCGCCGCGGCATGGTGACATCGCCCCATCATCTCGCCAGCGAAGCCGGACTGCGCGTATTGCGCGAAGGCGGCAACGCCATCGAGGCAACGCTGGCGATGGCGGCCTCGCTCCCCGTCGTCTATCCGCACATGAATTCCATCGGCGGCGACGGCTTCTGGCTGATTTCCGCCGGCGGAAAGCCGCCCGTTGCGGTGGACGGCTGCGGCGCGGCGGCACAGGCTGCGACGGTCGAGTTCTACAAAAGCAAGGGCCTCGAAGCGATTCCGTCGCGCGGCCCCCTCGCCGCCAACACGGTTGCCGGCACGTTGTCCGGCTGGGCCGAAGTCATCGCAATCAACAAGGAGATGGGCGGCAAGCTTCCGCTGTCGCGGCTTGTCGAGGACGCGGTGTGGTCGGCTGAGAACGGATTTGCCGTCACGGCGACCCAGCAGGAGCTGACCGAGACCAAGTTCGCCGAGCTGAAGGACTCGCCGGGCTTCATCGACACCTTCCTGCTCGGCGGCAAGCTGCCGAAGGAAGGCCAGTTGATGAAGCTGCCCGCGCTCGGCGCGACGCTGAAGCGGCTCGGCCAACATGGTCCGATGGATTTCTACACTGGCGCACTTGCAAAGGAGATCGCCGCGGATCTCGCACGCGCCGGATCTCCGGTGACCCTCGCCGATCTCGCCGCGCAGAAGGCGCAGCGCCGCGAAGCGCTCTCTGTCGCGATCAAGGGTGCAACACTTTATAATTTCCCGCCGCCGACGCAGGGCCTCGCCTCACTGATGATCCTTGCGATCTTCGAGCGGCTTGGCGTGCAGGAAGCCGAAACCTTCGAATATCTTCACGGCATCGTCGAAGCCACCAAGCAGGCGTTTCTGGTGCGCGACCGCATTGTGGGCGATCCGGCCTACATGACCGAGAAGCCCGAGCACTATCTGACGCCTGACATTCTCGACGAACTGGCTTCGCGCGTCGCCCACCACCGCGCGCTGCCGTGGCCGGTGCCGGTCAATCCCGGCGACACCGTCTGGCTGGGCGCCATCGACAGCAACGGCGTCGCCGTCAGTTTCATCCAGAGCATCTATTTCGAGTTCGGCTCCGGATGCGTGCTGCCTAACTCCGGCATCGTTTGGCAGAACCGCGGATCGAGCTTCCTTCTGGAAGGTGATGGCCCGCGCGCACTGCATCCTGGCCGCAAGCCGTTCCACACGCTCAATCCTGCGATGGCGCTGTTCAATGACGGCCGCCGCATGGTCTACGGCAACATGGGCGGCGAAGGCCAGCCGCAGAGCCAGTCCGCGGTGTTCAGCCGCTACGCGATGTACGGTCAGGGCTTGCAGGCCGCGATCACCGCGCCGCGCTGGCTGCTCGGCAAGACATGGGGCGACGCCACGGTGACGCTCAAGCTGGAAGATCGTTTCGATCCGACTGTCGTGCAAGCGATGCGCGATGTCGGCCACGATATCGAGATCCTGCCGGCCTTCACCTCCACGATGGGTCATGCCGGCGCGGTCGTGCGTCATCCCGACGGGATGTTCGAGGGCGCGACCGACCCGCGCAGCGACGGCGCGGCAATGGGATTTTGAGAGTCGGGACGAGTCTTTAGACGTCTCTTCTCATCTTCACGCTCAACGTGATCCTGAACTTCAGCTTCGGGCTGCGATCTGAATCGTAACCCGTTCGCCGGACTCTGTTTTTCTCGTTTGGCCGTCGACCTACTTCCGCCGCAGCTTTTTCATCGCGTCGATGCAGCGGCCGGTGATGACTTCCCAGTTCGCGGCCCTGATGTCCGATGCCGGACACAGCCACGAGCCGCCGGCCGCGACGACGTTCGGTTCGGCGAGCCATGTCGCCGCGTTGGCCGCGTTGACGCCGCCGGTCGGGCAAAAGCGCATGCCCGGAAACGGACCCGCCAGCGCGCGCAGCATGGCGATGCCGCCGGCCTGTTCCGCGGGGAAAAACTTCAGCAGATTGAATCCCTTGGCCTGCGCTTGCATGACTTCGGATGCAGTCGCAACACCCGGCAGCAAGGGCAGATCGCTGGCGGCTGCCGCGTCGAGCAGTTCCGGCGTGGCGCCGGGGCTGACTGCGAAACGTGCGCCAAGCGCCTGAGCGCGGCGCAGGTCCTCATCATTGAGCACGGTGCCCATTCCGACAACCGCATCCGGGACCTTGGCAATGATCGCCTTCGCCGTCTCCGCAGCAGCTTCGGTGCGGAAGGTCACTTCGAGAACTTTCACCCCACCCGCAACCAGGGCGCGGGCCAGTGGCACGCCGTCCTCAACGCGCTCGATGGTGAGCACCGGAATGATCCGCGCCGGGATCAGGATTTTTTCCAATGCGGCCTGTCTCGCTGATGGGCCGGTCATGGCGATTTCTCCATTGCCGCAGGAACCAACCCATTGGGCATCGCGGCGCGCGGAATGATCGCACCGCGATGACCAACGACCGCGCCCGCCAGACGATGCCCGGCTCGCGCCGCCTCAAGCGGCGTCCCGCCACGCAGCCTCGCAGCAAGATAGGCCGCCGAAAAGCTGTCGCCTGCGGCTGTTGTGTCCACCACCTTGCCCACCGGTTCTGCCTTGACCGTGTAGTCCACGCCATCGTGCCTGATAACGCTGGCAGGCGTCGCGAGTTTCAGAACAACTTCACGCGCCGCCATCCGGTCGATCAATTCGCCATGCATCCGCGCGCCGAACAGCGGCGTGAGATCGTCCACCGATGCCAGCACAATGTCGGCAATACCGAACATGTCGCGGTAGACTTGGCGTGCGGTGTCCAGCACCGGCCAGCCTTGCATGCGGAAATTGGTATCGAACGCCACGCGGGTTTTGCCCTTGCGCGCGGCTTTCAGAGCATCGAGCAACTCCTGGCGGCCGTCGGCGCTGTAGAGCGAGAGCGTAATGCCCGACAGATAGATCATGTCGTAGCCTGACAGCGCCGCGAGGAGCGCGCCTGTCTCCGGCAGATCGAGCAGCATCCGCGCCGCCGCATTGTCACGCCAGTAATAGAATGACCGTTCGCCGGCCTCACTCGTGCGGATCGCGTAGAGGCCCGGCAGCTTGCCTTTGACGCGCAAGACGCGGCCGGTGCCGACGCCCTCCTCCTTCCATCCAGCGATCATCTCGTCGCTGAACGGATCGTCGCCGAGCGCGGTCACATAGTCCACGCTCACGCCGAGACGCGCGAGATAGATCGCCGTGTTCAGCGTGTCGCCGCCATAGTTGCGTATGAGCTGATTTCCGGCGCCCTGCGAAAGTTCGATCATGCATTCGCCAATGCAGGCGATTGTCGTCATCGCTGCACCGGGGGTTGTCAGGTCACGAACTTTCCGCCGAGTTCATCCTCGATATGAATACGGATGATGTCGTCGAAGGTCTTCTCAGCCGTCGTGAAACCGAGCTTCAGCGCACGTTCGGTCACGAAATCACGCGGCCAACCTGCGACGATGCCCGTGATGGTCTGATCCGGCACACGCTTGATGCGCGCCGTGACATTCTTGCCCGCAACGCGCTCAAGTGCAGCGATCTGCTCGCCGACCGTCGCGGAGAGACCCGGCATACTGAGCGCGCGGCGCGGCCCGATGGCGCCGGTATCCATGGTCGCCGCATGCAGCAGGAAGCCGATCGCCGAGCGCGGCGACGCATGCCAATGGCGCACGTCTTCGGACACCGGCAGCACGGCTTCCTTGCCAGCGAGCGGCTCGCGAAGAATGTTGGAGAAGAATCCCGACGCCGCCTTGTTCGGCAGGCCGGGCCGCACGCAGATGGTCGGCAGGCGGATGGTGACGCCGTCAAACAGACCCTTGCGGGTGTAGTCGGAGATCAGAAGCTCGCCGATGGCCTTCTGCGTGCCGTAGCTCGTCAGCGGCGCGGACAGGAACTCGTCGCCGATCTTGTCCGGAAACGGTGCGCCAAATACGGCGATCGACGAGGTGAAGACGATGCGCGGCTTGTAGTTGCCGCCGATCGCACGGACGGCGTCGATCAGATAGCGGTTGCCGTCGAGATTGATCCGGTAGCCCTTGTCGAAATCGGCTTCGGCCTCTCCTGACACAATGGCCGCGAGATGAAAGATCACGTCGGGCTTGCCTGCAACGAGTTTCGTCACAGCCGCCTGATCCGCCACATCGCAGGTCACCACGTCGACGGGAATCGACGTATTCGGCTTCGTTGGCGCGACCACGTCCTGCAACGTCAAGCGCGTGATGTCGGATTTGCCAAGCCTGCCGTCGCGCGTCAGCCGCTCGACGAGTTTGCGCCCGACCATGCCGGCCGCACCAAGAACCAGAATATTCAACATCGATCTCCAATTTCCGTCATGGCCGGGCTCGTCCCGGCCATCCACGTCTTCATTCTACTATCTTAGGCGTGGATGCCCGCGACAAGCGCGGGCATGACGGCCTCAAGATGCGTTTCTATTCCTTGACCGCGCCGGTCATGGCCGACACGTAGTGCTCGACAAAGAACGCGTAGAGGATGACCAGCGGCAGCGAACCGACCAGCGCGCCCGCCATCAGCGATCCCCATTTGTAGATGTCGCCGTCGACGAACTCGTTGACGATAGCGACCGGCACGGTCTTGTTCTGCGTCGATGACAGGAACGTCAGCGCGTAGATGAACTCGTTCCAGCACAACGTGAAGCAGAAGATGAACGCCGAGATCAGTCCCGGCACCGCCAGCGGCAGCACGATCTTGGTCAGGATCTGCCAGCGGCTCGCGCCGTCGATCAGCGCGCATTCCTCGAGCTCGTATGGGATCGTCTTGAAATATCCCATCAGCAGCCAGGTCGAGAACGGAATCAGCAGCGTGGGATAAACCAGGATCAGCGACAGCGGCGAGTCGAACAGACCGTAGGAATGGATCACAGACGCCAGGGGGATAAACAGAATTGACGGCGGCACCAGATACGCGAGAAAAATCGACGCGCTGACGATTTCTGCGCCCTTGAAGCGCAGACGGACGATGGAATACGCCGCCAGAACGCTGGCAACGATCGACAGGAATGTCGCCGCGGTCGCAACATACATCGTGTTCCACAGCCAGCGCGGATACTGCGTGTCGAACAGCAGCTTGTGAATGTGCTTGAACGTCGGCTTCACAACCCAGAACGGGTTGAACGTCTCCATATCGATCAACTGCTCGTCGGGTTTGATCGACGTCAGCGCCATCCAGTAGAACGGGAACAGCAGGATCACGACAATGATGAACAGCGGGATGTACAGCGTGATGATCTTGCTGGGCAGGCTCTCGAGATAGCTCATGCCCTCGCTGTTATCGCTCGCCGCCTGCGTCGGCGCGACCGCCGGATGTGCTGCATGATCAGTCATTGTCAGATCCTTGCTGCCACTTGCGGCGCTGCATGCCGAACCAGGAGATCGTAATCGCGGCCAGCAGGAATGGAATCATCGCGGTTGCGACTGCTGCGCCCTCCCCGAGCCTGCCGCTTAAGATTCCGCGCTGATAGCTCAGCGTCGCCATCAGATGCGTTGCGTTCACCGGGCCGCCGCGCGTCAGCGCCCAGATCAGCTGGAAATCCGTGAACGTGAACAGCACCGAGAAGGTCATCACCACGGCGATGATCGGCGTCAGCAGCGGATAGGTAATGTATCTGAAGCGTTGCCAGTTGGTCGCGCCGTCGAGCGTCGCGGCCTCATAGAGCGAGGGTGAGACGGTCTGCAAGCCGGCCAGCAACGTGATGGCGACGAACGGCACGCCGCGCCAGATGTTGGCGACGATGACGCTGATGCGCGCCCATGTCGAATCGCCGAGGAAATTGATGTTCTGATGGATGAGGCCGAGTTTGATCAGCGACCATGAAATGATCGAGAACTGCGAGTCGTAGATCCACCAGAACGCGATTGCCGAGAGAACCGTCGGCACAATGAACGGGATCAACACCGCAGCACGGATCATCGCCTTGAAAGGCATGTTGCGGTTGAGAAGCAATGCGAGATAAAGCCCAAGCGCGAATTTGATGACGCTGGCGACGGTTGTGTAAAGCAGCGTGTTGAAGACCGACAGCCAGAACACGCCGTCTTCCCAAAGCCACTCATAGTTCTCAAAACCGATGAACGCGCCGGGCCGCCCGATGCGGACATCGGTAAAACTCATCCAGACGCCGAGACCGAGCGGATAGGCCAGGAACAGAATCAGGAACGCGCCCGCCGGCAGCATGAACCAGAACGCGATCCAGTTGTGGTTCACAACCAGCCGCTGCCAGAGCGACTGGGAGCTGACGTAAGCCTGTGGTTTGGGCATCGACGCCGGTATCGTGCTCATGGGACCGAACCTTCAGCGCGTGTTTCGCAGTATAAACCGATTTTGCGGCCAGAACACGCGCAAGCTGTGATCAAGAGGGTCGAGGCGCCGGCGCGGGATTGGTTCCGCGCCGGCGTCGTTACGGCTTATGACCGGTAGAGACGCTTGGCCTGACGTTCGGCGAAGGCGATCGAGCCCTTCGCGTCTTCGCGGCCTGTGCAGTAGTTCGCGAACATGTCGACCACGAGGAAATCCGCGATCGCCGCTGCGGCGTTCTCTCCGAGCGTGCCGAGGCCGCCCGGCGTGAGCGTGCGCTTGGCGACGTCACGATACACCGTGTTCTTCGGATCGGACGTCCAGATCGGGTTGTTGTCATAGCTGTTGAGGAATGGCGACAGATAACCCGAAGCTGAAGTGAGCCACGGATTGAACTGGTCGGCTTCCATCATGAACGCGGTCAGCGCCTTGCACGCCTGCGGGAACTTCGTGAAGTTGAAGGTCAGCATGGTGAACGGCAGATGCAGCTCGGTCGGCTTGGCGGCCGGTCCGATCGGCATATAGGCATGGTTCATGTCCTCGGCAATGTTCTTCGCCTCGCGCTTGGCGGTCACGTAGATCGAAATGCCGTTGACGGTGACGTGGAGCTGGCCGGCGAGGAAGGCCTTGTTGTTTGACGAATCGTTCCACGACGCCGTGCCCGGAATGAAGTTTTCGTACAGCGCCTTGACGTATTCCAGCGCCTTCATGGTCTCAGGCGAGTTGATGATGACCTTGTCGTTCTTGTCGACGAGGTAACCGCCGTGGGTCCACAGCGCCCAGTGCAGCCAGGTGTTGGCGTCGCCCGAGGCATGGCCGAGCGCCATGCCGGCCGGTGTGCCGTTCTTGTTGAGGCCCTTGCACAGCTCAAGGAAGCCGGCGGTGTCCTTTGGGAACTCCTTGAAGCCGGCCTTCTCCATCGAGCTGATGCGATAGTTCATCAGTGCGCCGGTGCAGGCGACCGGAATGCCGATCCACTTGCCGTTCTTGTCCTTGCCATAGGCGTTGGCGGAATCCGCCCATCCGCCGTACTTCTTGCCGAGATAATCGGCGACATCCGACACATCGACGCATTTCGTCGGCAGCAGATGCGGCAGCGAGTAAAGGCCCCACACCATGTCGAGGCCCTGCCCCGTGTTGGCGGCCACCGATGCCTTCGGTTGCAGGTCGTCGTAGGATTCGTTGGAAACGTTGACTTCGACGCCGGTGGCTTTGGTGAAAGCCTGGATGACGTTCATGAAAGCGACGTCTTCGGCTTCCACGAAGCGCTTCCAGCGCAACAGATTGATCTTGGCGCCGGCTTCCGGCTTCCACTGGGTCGTCTGCGCCCACGCTGTGGCGAAACCCATCAACTGGTCGACCGACACTGTCGCAGCACCGGCCAGCACTGAGGCGCCGCCCTTCAGAAGCGCGCGCCGATTTGGTGTGAAATCACTCATAATCTGACTCTCCCTGTTTTTGCCGGTTCTTGATTGTCTCAACCGGTCGTTGGCTATGCTTTTGCTGTGAGATGCAGCGTTTTAGTTTTAATTGGGCATGATCTGTCCCGAAAACCGGTTCCCGCCATGCCCTAGTTGATGAGACGTTTTCCGGTCTCCTTGTCGAACACATGCGCGGCGGATGGAATCGGCCGCAGCTTGACCTTGTCGCCCGGCTTCACCGGGCGGCGGTCGCGAATAACCGCGATCAGATCCTGCTGGCCGATGCGCGCGACGATCTGGGTTTCCGATCCGGTCGGTTCCACCACGATGACATCGGCCTCGATGCCGTCGTCCGCGAATTCGAGATGCTCCGGGCGAATGCCGTAAATCACCGGCTTGCCGTCGAGCCCTGTGCGCGACGCCGCCAGCGGCAACTTGCTGCCGTTCGCCGTCTCGACATGCGGCGTGTTGCTGCCGACCAGCTTGCCTTCGAGGAAATTCATCGCCGGCGAGCCGATGAAGCCTGCGACGAACTTGTTGTCCGGATGATCGTAAAGCTCAAGCGGCGATCCCATCTGCTCGACGATGCCGTCGTGCATGACCACGATCTTGTCCGCCATGGTCATGGCTTCGATCTGGTCGTGAGTCACGTAGACGGTGGTGGTCTTGAGCCGCTGATGGAGTTCCTTGATCTCGGTGCGCATGGCGACGCGCAGCTTGGCATCGAGGTTGGACAGCGGCTCGTCGAACAGGAACACCTGCGGATCGCGCACGATGGCGCGGCCCATGGCGACGCGCTGGCGCTGGCCGCCCGAGAGCTGCCGCGGATAACGGTCGAGCAGCGGCGTCAACGCGAGAATGTCGGCGGCGCGGTGCACCAGCTTGTCGATCTCGCCCTGCGGCGCGTCACGCAGCTTGAGCGAGAAGCCCATGTTCTTGGCCACCGTCATGTGCGGATAGAGCGCGTAGTTCTGGAACACCATCGCGATGTCCCGTTCCTTCGGCTGCACGTCGTTGACCACGCGGTCGCCGATCGAGATCGTTCCCGACGTGATCCTCTCCAGACCCGCCAGCATGCGCAGCAAGGTTGACTTACCGCAGCCCGAAGGGCCGACCAGCACCACAAACTGCCCGTCCTCGATGGGAACGGTCACGCCATGAAGAACTTCAAATCCGCCGAAAGATTTGCGCACATCGTGAATATGCACGGACGCCATATGGTCTCCTCCAAGTAGATCGGCATTGTTCGGCGTTGGCCGTCACTGCTCGGTCTTTTTATTATTTTTTGCTTCGTTGTTCCGGAGTTCGCGTCGAAGGGCATTCTCTCCGCTAATTGACCGCTTGCGCCATTAGACTGACGTCTTATGAGAAAATTGCAGCCTCTTTCCAAACATCGGATGTTTGACGTAGAACGTTGCAGATGTGCCGTCAACATGCAACCATCGAAACGCAAAATGCACGTGTGTGCAGTGCGGGAGAAATCTTGTGAAAAAAGAAAACGATAACGCCACAACAAAAAATGGCGGGAAACGCAAACTCCGGTCCCAGCTCTGGTTCGACAATCCCGACAACCCGGGAATGACCGCTCTCTATCTCGAGCGATACCTGAATTATGGGCTGACGCGACATGAGCTGCAATCGGGAAAGCCGATCATCGGCATCGCACAGACCGGCAACGACCTGTCGCCCTGCAACCGCCACCATATCGAGCTTGCGCAACGCGTTCGTGAAGGCGTCCGCGAAGCCGGCGGCATTGCCATGGAATTTCCGACCCATCCGATCCAGGAAACCGGCAAACGGCCCACCGCAGCGCTCGACCGCAACCTCGCCTATCTCGGCCTGGTCGAAATCCTGTTCGGCTATCCGCTGGATGGCGTCGTTCTGACCACCGGCTGCGACAAGACCACCCCCGCCTGCATGATGGCGGCGGCCACCGTCAACATTCCCGCGATCGTGCTGTCGGGCGGCCCGATGCTGAACGGCTGGCACAATGGCGAGCGCAGCGGTTCCGGCACCGTGGTCTGGAAATCGCGCGAGGAAATGGCCGCCGGCAAGATCGATTACGAAGAGTTTATGGAGATCGTCTCCTCGTCCGCGCCGTCGGTCGGCCATTGCAACACAATGGGGACCGCATCGACCATGAACTCGCTGGCGGAAGCCCTCGGCTTCTCGCTTCCCGGTTGCGCTGCAATACCGGCTCCCTACCGCGAGCGCGGCCAGATTGCCTATGAAACCGGCAAGCGCGCCGTCGAGATGGTGCGGGAAGACCTCAAGCCGTCCGACTTCCTGACCCGCAAGGCATTCGAGAACTGCATCGTCGTCAATTCGGCGATCGGCGGCTCCACCAATGCGCCGATCCACATCAACGCGCTGGCCCGCCACATCGGCGTCGAACTCACCATCGAGGACTGGCAGACATTCGGCCACGACGTGCCGCTACTCGTGAACATGCAGCCGGCGGGCTACTACCTCGGCGAGGAGTATCATCGCGCGGGCGGCGTGCCGTCTGTGGTGCGCGAGCTAATGAAGCACAAGCGCATTCACGAGGATGCCCTCACCGTCAACGGCAAGACCATGGGCGAGAACTGCAAGAATGCCGTCGCACCTGACAGTGACGTGATCCGCACCTACGACAAGCCGCTGGTGAAGGACGCAGGCTTCATCGTCCTGCATGGCAACCTGTTCGATTCGGCAATCATGAAGACCAGCGTGATCTCGAAGGAGTTCCGCGACCGCTATCTCTCCAATCCGAAAGACCCGGAAGCATTCGAGGGCCGCGCCATCGTGTTCGAGGGACCGGAAGATTATCACCACCGCATCGACGATGAATCCCTGAACATCGACGAGCACTGCATGCTGTTCGTGCGCGGCGTCGGCCCCATCGGCTATCCCGGCGGCGCCGAAGTCGTGAACATGCAGCCGCCCGCGGCGCTCATCAAAAGAGGCATCACCTCGCTGCCCTGCATCGGCGACGGACGCCAGTCCGGCACGTCGGGCTCGCCATCGATCCTGAATGCCTCGCCGGAAGCCGCCGCCAATGGCGGGCTTGCGATCCTGAAGACCGGCGACCGCGTGCGCATCGACCTCAACAAGGGTGAAGCGAATATCCTGATCTCCGACGCCGAGGTGAAGCAGCGCCACGCGGACCTGATGGCCGCCGGCGGCTTCAAGTATCCGAAGAACCAGACGCCATGGCAGGAACTCTATCGCGACACCGTCGGCCAGCAGGCCACCGGCGCCTGTCTCGAACTGGCGACCCGTTATCGCGATCTCGCGGGCACCTTCGGCGTCGCGCGGGATAATCACTGAAGCCAACGACGTCATTGCGAGCGAAGCGAAGCAATCCAGAAAGCAACAAACAAGGACTGGATTGCTTCGTCGCTACGCTCCTCGCAATGACGGTATCTGACAAGAGAGGCAAACCATGTCCGATCGACTGAAAGGCAAGCACGCATTCGTGACCGCCGGCGCGGCGGGGATCGGCCGCGCATGCGCCCTCGCCTTCACACGCGAAGGCGCAACCGTGACCGCGACCGACATCGATGAAGTCGGCCTCGCCGCGCTGAAAAAGGAAGGCATCGCCGAGACGCACCGGCTCGACGTACGCGACACGGCTGCGGTCGAGGCGATGGCGAAACAAGTCGGCAAGGTCGACATCCTGCTCAACGCCGCCGGCTTCGTGCACAACGGCACCGTGCTGGAGTGTTCCGATTCCGACTGGGACTTCTCGTTCGATCTCAACGTGAAGTCGATGCATCGCACGATCCGCGCGTTCCTGCCCGCGATGCTGGAAGGCGGCGGCGGCTCCATCGTCAACATCGCTTCAGCCGCCGGCGTGTTCAAGGCCGCGCCGAACCGCTACGTCTACAGTGCGACGAAAGCCGCGGTCGCGGCGCTCACCCGCGCCGTCGCGGTCGATTTCATCACCAGGGGCATTCGCTGCAATTCGATATGCCCCGGCACCATCGAGACACCGTCCATGCTGGGCCGCGCGGCAGCGCTCGGCAGCGGCGGACGCGAGATGTTCGTCAGCCGCCAGCCGATGGGACGGCTCGGCACTGCGGAGGAAATCGCAGCGCTGGCGCTCTATCTCGCCAGCGACGAGAGCGCCTTCACCACCGGCGTCGCGCACATCATCGATGGCGGCTGGACGCTTTAACGGTTTGCCGTCGCCCTTCGAGGCCGCCGCTTCGCGTCGGCACCTCAGGGTGACGGAAAGGAAGATGCACACACAGCACCCGTCATCCTGAGGTGCGAGCGCACTTGGCGCAAGCCTCGAAGGATGACGAAACAAGAATCGGGAGAAACGCCTTGAACAAGATCGATCTGAGCGGACGGTTCGCCGTCGTCACCGGCGGCGCGCAGGGCTTTGGCCGCGCCATCACCGAGCGTTTCGTCGCCTCCGGCGCGAAGGTGGCGATATGGGATTTCGATCAGGCGCTGGCGGACAAGACCGCGAAGGAAATCGGCGCCGCGGTAACCGTACTCAAGGTCGATGTCATCGATCCCGCTGCGGTCGAAGCCGCGCGTGACGCAACGCTGAAAGCCTTCGGCCGCATCGACGGCCTCGTCAACAACGCCGGCATCTATCCTGTCTCTTATACACATCTAGATGTGTATAAGAGACAGGTCGCCGACCTGTCCTACGACGAGTGGCGTCAGGTGATGAAAATCAACCTCGACGGTCCCTTCATCTGCTGTCACGCGGTGGTGCCCGTGATGATGAAGCAGAACTACGGGCGCATCGTGAACATCGCCTCCATCGCCGGCAAGGAAGGCAACCCCAACGCCTCGCACTATTCGGCCTCAAAGGCCGGCGTGATTGCGCTCACCAAATCGCTCGGCAAAGAACTGGCGGGCACCGACATCGCGGTGAATGCCGTGACCCCCGCCGCCGCCAAGACCGCGATCTTCGACCAGATGACGCAGCAGCACATCGACTTCATGCTGTCGAAGATACCGCGTGGGCGCTTCCTGAAAGTGGAAGAACTGGCGTCGCTGGTGACGTGGATGGCGTCGGAAGAATGCCTCTACACCACCGGCGCGGTGTTCGACATTTCCGGCGGCCGCGCGACGTATTAAGGCTGCCCGTCTATTTGATCGTGACGGTGATCTTCTTCGATACCACAGGCGGATCGAAGGGATAGTGTTTGGCGTCGCCCAGCACCAGTTGAAGTGTGTGCTTTCCGGGCGGCAACTCGATGCGGGCTTCCGTCTGTCCCGCGCCGAAATGAAGATGGGCCTTGTCCTGTGGGATCGGCTCCTTGGGATCGAGCGGGTCATTCACGTCGACCAGCAGATGATGATGCCCGGCATTGGCGAAGGTGTCGCCAGCGTGGGTCACGCCCATGTTGCGCAGCCCGAAGCGCGCCCAGAACGCGCCCTTGATCACCGTGCCATCCTGCGGCCAGACGAAATAGAGATACGCATCTTTTCCCGCCGGCGCTCCTTGCGCATGGGCGGCGAACGACAGCAGCGACAGCGTCGCTGACAGCGCGATGACCCTGATGATTTCCATGACGCCCCTTCCTTCCTAACCGGAGAGAGCAATGCGGAAGCCGTGGGTGGGATAGCGCACCACCGCGTCATATCGATCCCGGCTCGCCGGCCGGGCGGCACGCGCATCGTTTTGCCACGAGCCTGACCGGATGACACGCGACGAGCAGTCGCCGTCGGAAATCCACGCCGAACCGTCGGACGGCGCGCCCTGATAATTCTTGTGCCAGCAATCCTCGACCCACTGATCGACACCGCCGCCCATGTCATGGAGTCCAAATGGATTTGCCTTGAGGCTGCCGATTTTCATCAGCTGTTCGGCAGCAGTGCCGGCAATGCAATTCTTGCAGTTGACCATGTCGGGCTGAAACTGATCGCCCCACCAGTATTTCGTTTGGGTGCCGCCGCGGGCGGCATATTCCCATTCAGCCTCGCTCGGGAGCCGGTATTTCTTTCCCGTCACCTGCGCCAGCCATGTGACGAACTGCTTGGCGTCGTTCCAGCTGATGTCCGTGACGGGGGCATCCGCTTTCCCTGTCGCAGTGAAGCCGCATGCCTTCGCTTCCGCGCATGCATTCCATTCCCGAATTGTGATCGGGCGTTTGCCGATCGAAAGCGGCTTGATCGCAACCTGATGAATGGGCTTTTCCGAAATATCGTCATTGCTGCCCATGGCGAAATTGCCTCCGGGCAACGCAACCATCTCAGGCTCTCTCACCGGCTGCGGCGAAGGATGTGTCGTCATTGCTGTCGTTATGGACGTTTTCGGTGTCGCCTGAGGAGCCGCAGGCGTTGGCGTCACCTTTGCAACCTCGGCCGGAGCCGATACCGGAGCCGGCATATTGCTCGCTACCTGACTATCCGGCCGTAGCCACAGATACCAAAACGCTCCACCAGCGAGGGCCAGGAGACAAACAGCCCCGGCGACAAGCAGTGCGATGGCGGGCCTGATACGTCCCTCCATCAGCGCGGCAGGATCCGGCAACACCCGATAGACCCGCACCGGATCGGTGATGTTCTTGACCTGACGATCGCCGAGCGACTGGTAGCCGCACACGAGCTTGTGTTTGACCTGCTCGTAGATGCCTCCGGAAATGTAGATGTGTCCCGGCGTGGCAATTCCTTCGAGGCGCGCGGCCACATTCACGCCGTCGCCGTAAACGTCGCCATCCTCGATAATGACATCGCCGAGATTGACCCCGATGCGATACACGATCCAGTGCTGCCGCGGCAGCGACGCATTGCGCCCGACCATGCTCTGCTGAATCACGATGCCGCAGCGAACCGCCTCGACAGGGCTGTCGAAGATCGCGAGAAAGCCGTCGCCGGTGGTCTTGATGAGCCGGCCGTGATGCTCCGCGATGGTCGGTTCGATGAGATCGCGCTCGATGCGCTTGACCCGCGCATACGTTCCCTCCTCATCGATCTGCATCAATCGGCTGTAGCCGCAGATATCGCCCGCGATAATAGCCGCGAGGCGACGCGGCGCCGCCTCGTGCGGCGTATCGCCATCGGTTCCCGGATGGATGTGGCGAATTTCGCCGCGCATGATCAGCGCCTCACCATCGAAACACGCAACGCTTAGGCGAGTGGTCAATCATCTTGCCGTCTTATGGCAAGCAGGCGCGAAAGCTACGCCTAACGGTGCGCCCCGACAATCACCCCAAAGATATCAATGTGGGTTCCCGATAGGTCAGCGTGACTGTCTGATGGTGTCGCACGCCTGAGGGGATCAGAATCCAGCAGAGATGAACCAGAGTTGTCCCCTTGTCAGTCGGGATCGGACTCGTGGCCGTGCAGATAACCCTTCTCCTTGGGGTCCGGCATCAGGATCGCCGCGAGCAGCGCAATGGCGCATAGAACGGTCACGTACCAGAAGAAACTCGACTCGAGGCCGTAATCCTTGAACCACAGCGCGACATATTCCGCCGAGCCGCCAAACAACGCGTTGGCGATGGCATAGGCGAACCCAACGCTGAGCGCCCTCACCTCCGGTGGGAACATTTCCGCTTTCACAACGCCGCTGATCGATGTGTAGAGCGAGACGATCGCCAGTGCGGCGACAATCAGGACGTAGGCCATATAGGGATTTGTCACGCTGCCAATCGCATACATCAGCGGGACGACGCAGACCGTCGCGAGCACACCGAACATCCGCATCTGCGTCCGGCGTCCGATCCTGTCCGACAGCGCGCCAAACGGCGGCTGCATGATCATGTAGGTGAACAACACCGCGCTCATGACAACGTTAACGGTGCGATGATCCATATGCGCCGTGTTCACCAGATACTTCTGCATGTACGTGGTGAACGTATAGAAGATCAGCGATCCACCCGCTGTGTAGCCGAGCACGAGCAGAAACGGCTTCAGATGATGGGTGAAGATGGTGCGCAACGATCCTGCACCCTCGTGCGAGCGGCTCTCCTTGGACGAGGTCTCGTGCAGCGACATGCGCAGGTACAGCGCGACGATCGCGCAGAGCGCCCCGATCAGGAAGGGAATACGCCAGCCCCAGGCGCGCAATTCCGCATCGGTCAGCATCAGTTGAATGACGAGCACAACCAGCGACGCCAGCAACTGCCCGCCGATCAGCGTCACATACTGGAACGACGCAAAGAAACCGCGCTGGCCGGGCAGCGCGACCTCGCTCATGTAGGTCGCGGTGGTGCCGTATTCGCCGCCGACCGAAAGTCCCTGCACCATGCGCGCCAGCAGCAGCAGGATCGGCGCCGCGATACCAATGGTTTCATGAGTCGGAAGCAGGCCGATGGCCAGCGATCCACCGCACATCATGAGAATGGACGTGACCATCGACGTCTTGCGGCCATAACGGTCAGCGACGGAGCCGAAAATATACCCGCCAATCGGCCGCATCAGGAAGCCGATTGCAAACACCGCCGCCGTCTGAAGCAACTGCGTGGTCTGGTTGCCTGCAGGAAAAAACGCGTGGGCGAAATAGAGCGCCGTGAACGCATAGGCGTAGAAATCGTACCACTCGACGAGATTGCCGGACGAACTTCCAACGATGGCCCATATCCGGCGGCGGCGATCGGCGTGCTGTTCCGCCGTCAACGTCATGGTGCTCATTCACGCTCTCCATCAGAGAACAGATCGGAACGAGTGATCTTCGCCAGATTTACCGCTCAAGTCCAGCGGGACCTTCCCGCCGCATGAAATCGAAATCGCAGCCCTCATCCGCCTGCGTGATCGTTTCATGGAACAGATGCGCGTAGCCGCGCGCCGCCCAGTCCGGGGTCGATGGCTTCGGCAGTGCACGCTGGCGCAGCGTCAGCTCGACCTCGTCGACCAGAAGATCGATGCGTCGTTTTGAGACATCGAGCCGGATCATGTCGCCGGTCTGCACCAGCGCCAGCGGCCCGCCGACGGCGGATTCCGGAGTGATGTGCAGCACGATGGTGCCGAACGCCGTACCGCTCATGCGCGCGTCGGAAATCCGCACCATGTCCTTCACACCCGTGCGCAGGATCTTCTGCGGGATCGGCAGATACCCCGCCTCCGGCATGCCGGGCGCGCCCTTCGGCCCGGCGTTGCGCAGCACCAGCACATCGTCCGCCGTCACGTCCAGATTTGGATCGTCCACCCGCAGCGTCATGTCCTCGACGGACTCGAACACGACCGCGCGTCCGGTGTGCTGAAGCAATTTCGGTGTCGCCGCCGACTGCTTGATGACAGCGCCGCGCGGCGCGAGATTGCCGTGCAGCACCGCCATCGCGCCTTCGCGCTTGATCGGTTTGTTGCGCGGCCGGATCGCATCCTGCCCCGGTACTTCTTCCGCATTAGCCACGACATCGCGCAGCGTGCCGCCCGCAATGGTCTTCGCATCGAGATCGATCAGATCGCCGAGTTGCTTCATCAGCTTCGGCACGCCGCCGGCGTGATGGAAATGCTCCATATAATGTGAGCCGGACGGCTTCAGATCGATCAGCACCGGCACCTCGCGGCCGAGCTTGTCGAAAGCATCGAGGTCGATGCGGTGTTCAGTGCGATTGGCAATCGCTGTCAGATGGATCAGCCCGTTGGTCGATCCGCCTATGGCCTGCAGCACCACCTGCGCATTCCTGAATGCGGCCGGCGTCAGCAACTCGCTGGGACGCGGCCCGCCGGTCACCGCCATCTCGGCGGCGCGCTTGCCGCTCAGTTCCGCTGAACGCACGCGCTCGGAATGCGGCGCAGGAATCGTCGCGCTCATCGGCAGCGACAGTCCGAGCGCTTCGGTGATGCACGCCATGGTGCTGGCGGTGCCCATCACCATGCACGTGCCGACAGACGGCGCGAGACGGCCGTTGACGGCTTCGACCTCAGCTTCATCAATTTCGCCCGCGCGGAACTTTCCCCACATGCGGCGGCAGTCGGTGCATGCGCCCAGCACCTCGCCCTTGTGATGGCCCACCACCATCGGGCCCACCGGAATGACGACGGTCGGAAGGTCGGCGCTCACCGCCGCCATGATCTGCGCCGGCAGCGTCTTGTCGCAGCCGCCGATCACGACCACCGCGTCCATCGGCTGGGCGCGGATCATTTCCTCGGTATCCATCGCCATCAGGTTGCGAAGATACATCGAGGTCGGGAACGAAAAGCTCTCGGCGATGGAGATCGTCGGAAACACCATCGGCATCGCGCCCGCGAGCATGACGCCGCGCTTCACAGCCTCGATAAGCTGCGGCACGTTGCCGTGGCAGGGATTGTAGTCGCTATAGGTGTTGGTGATGCCGACGATCGGGCGCTCCAGCGCGTCGTCGGAATAGCCCATCGCCTTGATGAAGGCCTTGCGCAGGAACAGCGAAAATCCCGGATCGCCGTAGCTGGTCAGCCCCTTCTTGAGACCCTTGGTCATCGTGTTTCCCGTCGCATTGATTTGCGGCGGCACATTAGAAGCATTTCAACAGCGTGGCAAAGCCGGCGATCAGACGGGCTGCGCACGCGAGGTCGCCAGCCGGATGACATCGAGATAGCCGGGCGCGACGTCGACCCGCTGGATCAGACCCTTCTCTGTCAGCAGGCGATGCGCCTCCTCAAGCCGGTAGCACGGCAGGTACATGAACAGGTGATGCTCGGCGTGATAGTTCACCCAGTAAGGCGCAATCAGCGCGCGCTCGATGAGGTTGGCATGGGTGGTGCGCGCATGGCTGAACGGATCGGGCCCCGTCGAGGTGCAGGCATGCTCGGCGATATTGCGCACCCGCGTCACCAGCGGAAACCATGTCGCCATCGCGACGACCCACACGCCGAAGAACCAGATGCCCGCGCCGGCCAGCCAGAACAGGCCAAACAGCAGCGCGTTGACGCCGAGAAAGCGCTGCATGGCGATTTTGCCGCTGGTCAGGAAATTCTCCGTCTCCTCGTCGCGCATCGCGTCTGTGAGCACAGGCTCGCGGCGCGCGAACAGCGCCTTGAAAGACGGCGTGCGCTGCTTGATGAAGGTCTGTCCGGTGAGGTCGCGGAACGCCTTGCGATAAAAGCTGTCCTTGGAAATCGGAAACGGTGCGGACAGACCGAGGTCCGGGTCCTCCGGTTGCTGCGTATAGCGATGGTGCTTGAGGTGATAGGCGCGATACCCCGCCAGCGACGCGCCGACCGGCACCGCGCTAATCCAGTTGCCGACGAATTCGTTGATCTTCTGGTTCGTATGCAGCCCGCCGTGGGCGGCCTCATGCATCAGGATCGCCAGCCCCAACTGCCGCGTGCCGACGATCATCACCGCGAGCAGCCAGGTGAACGGGTTCGGCCAGATCGTGACCAGTGCAACGGCAGCGGCAATCGTGCCCCAGCAATGAACCACCAGCCACATGCCGCGCCAGGACTCGCGTTTGGTCAGCCGCGCCCATTCCTCAGTCGAGAAGATCGTCTTCGGGTCAACGCGTTCAACGGCGGGCATGTCGGGTTCCCTGCGATTGATGGCTACATCGTAGCGCCTAATACCCAAGGCGCAAACTCCGCAGCACCGAAATCAAAGGCTTCGCTCTTGGTCTGCTCGCCGGAGGCCACGCGCAGCATCAGGTCGAAAATACGCTGGCCGCATTCCTGCACGGTCTCCTCGCCGTCGAGGATGGTCCCGCAATTGACGTCCATGTCGTCTTCCATGCGGCGATACATCGGCGTGTTGGTCGCGAGCTTGATAGAAGGCGACGGCTTGCAGCCGAACACGCTGCCGCGTCCCGTCGTGAAGCACACCAGATTGGCGCCGCCCGCCACCTGCCCTGTGGCCGCCACCGGATCGAAGCCCGGCGTATCCATGAAGGTGAAACCCTTCTTGGTGACGGGTTCGGCATAGCCCACCACGTCCACAAGGTTGGTGCTGCCGGCCTTCGCCATCGCGCCGAGAGACTTTTCCAGAATAGTTGTGAGGCCGCCCGCCTTGTTGCCGGGGCTCGGATTCGAGTCCATCTCCGCGCCGTTGCGCTGGGTGTAGTCTTCCCACCAGCGCATCAGCGCGACGAGCTTCTCGCCGACCTCGGGGCTGACCGCGCGGCGCGTGAGCAGATGTTCCGCGCCGTAGGTTTCTGGCGTTTCGGACAAGATCACCGAGCCGCCGTGCCGCACCAAGAGATCGCTGGCCGCGCCGAGCGCGGGATTGGCCGACACGCCGGAGTAGCCATCCGACCCGCCGCATTGCAGGGCAACCATCAGTTCGCTCGCGGAGCATGGCTCGCGTTTCACGTTGTTGGATTCCGCCAGCACCTCATGAACGAAGGCGACGGCTTTCTCCACCGTCTTGCGCGATCCGCCGACATCCTGAATGTCCAGCGACCGCAACCGGCCCGCCAGCCTCTGCTCCTCAAGGAATCCGCCGATCTGATTCATTTCGCAGCCGAGACCGAGAATAATCACATGCGAGAAATTCACATGGCGCGCGTAGCCGCCGAGCGTGCGGCGCAGGACCGTCAGCGGCTCAAGCTGCGTCATGCCGCAGCCGGTCTTGTGGGTCAGCGCCACCACGCCATCGACGTTCGGAAAAGCCGCCAGCGGATCGTGGCCGGTGAACGGATTCTTCTTGAACACGTCGGCGACCATGCCCGCGACATGCGCGCTGCAATTCACCGAGGTGAGAATGCCGATGTAGTTGCGCGTCGCCACGCGGCCGTCGGGACGGCGGATGCCTTGAAAGGTCGCGGGCAGATCAAAATTCGGCGTCGGCTTGACGTCGACGCCATACGAATAATCCTTGGAGAACTCGCCCATGCCGATGTTCTGCACATGGACGTGCTGTCCCGGCGCGATCGCCTTGGTCGCGAAACCGATGATCTGGCCGTAGCGCATCACCGGCTCACCGATGGCGATGGGCTTCACCGCAACCTTGTGGCCCGCGGGAATGCGCTCAACGGCCGCGACACCCTGCGCGACTTCCGCGCCCGGCAGCAACGCCGCTCGCGCAATCACCACGCTGTCGTCAGGGTGCAGGCGGATTACGGGTGTGGGGGCCATGGCTATTGTCCTTGTTTGGCTCTGGCGGCTTTTTCTTCTCCCATAAAGGGAGAGATCATCTCTCGTCTTAAATTCCGATCTTTCGACCGTCATGGCCGGGCTTGTCCCGGCCATCCACGTCTAACTGAGTCATTCAAGGCGTGGATGCCCGGGACAAGCCCGGGCATGACGACGCAAATAGTAGCTTGGTCAACGCCTCATATCTGACCGCTTAACTCACGCCTTTCCGCCGGAACCCTTCCGCGTCTCCGCGATGTGGTTCTTGGCGGACATCGCCAGCAGGCCGCTGTCGTTCAGGATCGTGACCAGCTTGAAGCCGCGCTCGATGGCGAGCGTGGCTCCCGCCGCACCACTGCAATGGATGCCGGGGAAGATGCCGCGCTTGTCGCATTCCTTCACGATCCGCTCATAGATCTTGATGATCTCCGGCTCGGTGCGGTCGAGCGTCGGATGCAGGCCGTAGGAGAATCCGAGATCGGACGGTCCGATATAGACACCGGCGATGCCCTTCACATCGAGGATCGCCTCGAGGTTCTCGACCGCCGTCTTGGTCTCGATCATCGGAATGCAGAGCGTCTCGTCATTCGCAGTCTGCTGATACGTTCCCGCCGAGCCGTACATCATGGCGCGGATCGGGCCGTTGCTGCGGGTGCCGCGCTGCGGATACTTCGCATACTGCACGAAGCGCTCGGCTTCTTCCTTCGTGTTGATCATCGGGCAGATCACGCCGTAGGCGCCGCCGTCGAGCACCTTGCCGATGATGCCGGGCTCGTTCCACGGCACGCGGACCATCGGCGTCACCGGATGCGCCTGCATCGCCTGGAAGCACTGGATCATCGACTGATAGTCCTGCACGCCATGCTGCATATCGACAGTGACGCTGTCGAAGCCGCATTGCGCCATCACCTCGGCGGAGAATCCGGAGGGGATCGCCAGCCAGCCGTTCACCACGACCTTGCCCGCAGCCCAGATTTCCTTGACCTTGTTTGCCATTCGCTTGCTTCCCGTTTCTGTTTTGATTTTTGTTTCGTTTGGGCGGTTGTGCATGAGCAGCCCCCTTTTGATGAGATGCCCGATCCTTAACCTATCCGGTTGCCTTGGCAACGGCGGCGTCATCGATCCCGACCGACCGCGCGGTGGCCGTGATGGAATTCCATGTCTCCTCAGTCAGCGGCACGCCGTTTTTGGTGCGCTCGGCGCGCGTCGCCGCTTCCGGCTCGCCCGGAATCAGAACCGCATCGTGGCCCTGCGCCAGCTTGCTGTCCTTGAAATAGGCGATGTAGCGCGCGACCTCGCCGTCGAAGAAATGCGCGGGGTCGACAACCTTCGGATCGATGAAGATCGCCAGCATGCCGTTGGAGAATCGCCGGTCGGTCTTGGTCGCGCCGTTGCCGGTGAGCGCGCCGCCGAGCAGCTCGCACATCAGCGCAAGCCCCGAACCCTTGTGCTCGCCGAACGCACGGATCGCGCCCTTGCCCTGTGCGTGCACGCGCGGACCGTCCGTGTCGTAAGGTCCGTAAAGCACGTGCGGATCTTCACTGAGCGTGCCGTCCTGATCGACCAGCGCGCCCTTCGGCAGTTTCTTGCCGCCACGGCTCGCCACCATCACCTTGCCTTCGGCAACGATGGAGGTCGCAAAATCCAGCACCACCGGCCCCTGCCCCGGACGCGGAATGCCGACACAATAAGGCGCTGTTGAAAGTTTGCGCGCGACGCCGCCGTATGGCGCGACCAGCACCGAGCCCGCCGCGTTGACAAAGAAGATCGAAACCAAACCTTCCGCCGCTGCCATTTCCGCCCAGTCGCCGACGCGGCCGAGATGTCCGGAATTTTTCAGTGTCATCGCCGCAAGCCCAACGGCCTTGCACTTGTCGATGCCGACCTTCACCGCCTGCGGCGTTACAGTCTGGCCATAACCGAAGCCGCCATCGATCACCGCAATCGACGGCGTGTCGACGACGAGCTTGATGGTCTGATCGGGAATGATGGCGCCCTCTTTCGCCCACTTCACATATTGCGGCACGCGGATGACGCCGTGGCTGTCATGCCCGGTGAGGTTGGCCGTCGTGAGATACGTGGCGATGCGCTCGGCCTCGGCCTTTGAGGAGCCCGCGCGCGAAAAAATATCGGAGACGAAGCCGATCAGCTTCTGGGAGTTGATTGTAACCATGATTTAGACGTTTGCCTTGGTATGGCCGCCTAGGTAAGCGGCTCTGATTGCTTCATTGCTCCAGAGTTCGTCGGGTTTGCCGCCCAGAGCAAGGCGACCCGTTTCCAGCACGTAGCCGTAATCGGCAACGGACAATCCCATTCGCGCATTCTGTTCCACAAGTAAAACCGTCGTGTCGCGGCGGATTTCCGCGATGATGCGGAACACCGCCTGGACGATCACCGGTGCCAGGCCCAGCGACGGCTCATCGAGCAGCAACAGGCGCGGCTTCGCCATCAGCCCGCGCGCCACCGCGACCATCTGCAACTGGCCGCCCGAGAGCGTCCAGCCGAGTTTGTCGGAGAACGCGCGGATGTCCGGAAACAGATCGAACATCGCGTCCGCCTCGCGCGACAGTTGAGCCTTCGCGACGCGGCGGTTCGACGCGCCGAGCATGATGTTTTCTTTCACGGTGAGGCCGGGAAATACCCGTCGCCCCTCAGGCACATGCGAAATGCCGAGGCGCACGATCGCTTCCGGTCCGAGGCCGACGATGGAGTGGCCATCAAACAGGATTTCTCCTGCCGCCGGTTTCGCAAGTCCGGAAATCGCGCGCAGCGTGGTGGATTTCCCCGCACCGTTGGAGCCGAGCAGCGTCACGACACGCCCCTCGTCCACCTTCAATGAGATTCCGCGCAGCGCTTCGATCTCGCCGTACAGAACCATCAGGTCGTTGATCTCAAGCAGCGCCATGATCACTCCGTTCCGAGATACGCGGAAATGACGTCGGGATGCTGCAGCACCGCCAGCGACTCACCGTCGGCGATACGCTTTCCGAAGTTGAGCACCGTGATGTGCTGCGCCGCTTCGCGCACCAGCGTCATATCGTGGTCGATGATGAGAATGGTCAGTCCCTGCGCCGCGATGCGCTTGAGCAGGTCGTGCAGTTCGACCTTCTCGCTGGAGTTCAATCCTGCAGCGGGTTCGTCCAGCAACAAGAGTGTCGGGTTGCCTGCCAGTGCGCGGGCAATCTCGATCAGGCGCTGATGGCCGTAGGAGAAGCTCGACACCAGCTCGTTGGCCCGCGCACCGAGACCGACGAAGGTCAGCGCCGACAGCGCGCGCTGCGTCAGCGCGTCCTGGCCGCCTTCCCCGATCAGGGTATTGCCCGGACGCTCGGCGCCGATCACGACGTTTTCCAGCGCCGTCATCGAGCGGAACAGCCGGATGTTCTGGAACGTGCGGCCCAGCCCCGCCGCCGTGCGCTGATGCGCGGGCATGTCGGTCACATCGGTGCCGTCGAGCACGATCTTGCCGGCGGTGGTCTTGTAGAGGCCCGACAGCATATTGAGCGTGGTGGTCTTGCCCGAGCCGTTCGGTCCGATCAGCGCATGCACGCTGCCACGGCGCACGGAGATGTCGACCTTGTCGACGGCCTTGAGGCCGCCGAAGTGCTTCGACAGTCCGGTCACTTCGAGCACCATGTCGCCGCCGGTTTTTGCCGGCGCAAGTTGCAACGCGGGGCTTGCGACATGAGGTGGGGTCTTCGCCCGCCACTTGTTGAGAATATCCTGAACGAAGCCCCAGATGCCGTCCGGCATAAAGCGCACGATCAGAATGACGGACAGCCCATAGATGGCGAGATAAAGCCCCGGAATGTTCTTCAGAAAGCGCAGCCACTCGGGAATGAGGATCAGCAGACCGGTGCCGATCACGGCACCAATCGGCGATCCAACGCCGCCAAGCAGTGCCATCGTCAGGAATACGATCGATTCCGCGAAGGAGAACTGGTCCGGACTGACATAGGAGAAGCCGCCCGCGAACAATCCGCCGCCGATGCCGCCGAGAAGCGCGGAGAGCGCGAACGCCGCCACCTTGGTGCGGAAGATGTCGATGCCCGCCACGCCTGCGGCAAGTTCGTTGTCACGGACCGCGCGCATCGCGCGGCCAATCCGCGTGTCCGGCAGGTGCCAGACGAGATAACCGATGATCGCGAGCGCCGCGACGCAGAACGCAAGAAACGACTGCTGCGACTGGAACAGCGCCGGCCGGCCGATTTTCGAGATGCCGTCGGGGCCGCGCGTCAGCCAGATGGCGTTGATCATGACCAGCGTGACGATCTGCTGGAACGAGATCGTCACCATGGCCAGGTAATGACCGCCGAGCTTGAGCGTGCTCATACCGAGCAATGCGCCCGCCGCCAGCGCCAGCAGCGAACCGGCGACAAGACAGATCCAGAAATTGACCTGGTAGTCCGTGGTGCCGAGGCCGACAATGTAGGCGCCAATGCCGAAGAACGCCGCCTGTGCGAGGTTGATCTGCCCGCACAGCCCGAGCACGACCGTCAAGCCGAACACCGCGACGGCGAACGTTGTCGCCTGCATCAGGATGTTGAGGACGTAACCATCGAAACTCATCGTTGCCGCGGCGAACACGGCAATCGCGGCGGCGACGAAATACGGCAGATGCCGCAGCGCTGCCGGCGTCGAACGCACCGTCGTGACGGCAGTCATATTTTCGCTCTTCACGCTCATGCTTTCTCCGCTACGCGTTCGCCGAAGATGCCTTGCGGGCGGAAGACCAGAAACAGGATCAGCACGAGGAACGCGAACGCGTCCTTGTAGGGAACCGAGATGTAGGCGGCACCGAAGGTCTCGATGATACCGAGCGCGATTCCACCGATGATCGCGCCGGTGACGTCACCGAAGCCGCCGATGATCGTGGCAGCGAAGGCCTTCAACGCGATCGTCGCTCCCATCTGGATCGAAACGAACAGAATGGGCGCGACCAGAATGCCGGCCAGTCCTCCCAGCACCGCGGAGTAAATAAACGTGAGCATGATCATCGCGGACACCGAGATGCCGAGCAGCGACGCCATCTCCTTATCCTGCGAGGTCGCCTGCAGCTTCTTGCCGAGCATGGTGTGCTCGAAGAACCAGTAGTTGAAGATCACCAGCGCGATCGTGACGGCGATGATCAGCAGATACTGGCTGTCGAGATAGACCGGCCCCAACTGGATGCCGGGCGTTTCGAACCAGCCCTCCAGCACCTGCGGCGCGGGTCCGTAAATGGCCAGCACCGAATTGGCCAGAAAGATCGACGCGCCGATGGTGGCGATGATGACCGGCAGGAAGGTGCGGTGACGCAGCGGATAGTACACGCCGAGATTGAAGATCACGCCGAACAGCGCCATCCCGCCCAGCGAGATCAGAAACGACAGCCAGTACGGCCATTGCAGATCGACGGCGAATACCACCATTAGGAAGGCCGCCACCATCGAGAACTCGCCCTGTGCGAAGTTCACGACATTGGTCGCACGGAAGATCAGCACGAAGCCGAGCGCGACAAGCGCATACACCGAACCGATGCCGATACCCGTGAAAAGCAACTGAAGAATCTGATCCATGGAACACTCGGTGCGAGAAAGAACACGCTGCAGGAGCGGACGACATGTCACGCGGCGAGGAGTTACGAAGCAATCCGGGAATTATTGCTGTTGTTGCCGGATTGCTTCGCTTCGCCAACGAATGCGGCTTCGTATGCCCACGAAAGCCGCCACGCCGCTCACCTCTTCGCTTCGATGTGCTTCTCGAAGACGATGTTGCCCTTGTCGTTCTTCACGATGTTGTAGCCGTGCAGGCCGTCACCGTTTTCGTCGAAGTTATATTGGCCTTCCGCGCCCTCGAATCCCTTGATCGCCAGGATCGCGGTGCGGACCTTTTCGGGGTCGGTGGACTTTGCCGTGTTCATCGCCCTTGCGAGCACGGTCATGGCGTCATAGGTCCACGCGCTCTGGTTGTCCGGCGCGAGCTTGTAGGCATCGCGATAAGCCTTGCCATAGGCCTTGGCTGCGGGGCTTGAATCCTCGGCGTAGTCGGCGACGCCGTAGGTTCCGTACAACGACGCACCCGCAAGCCGTGTCGACGATACGCCGACGATCGATGGCGAGCCAACCCACGGAATGTTGACGCCGAGCTGACGCAACTGACGCGCGAAGATGCCGAGATCGTTCTCGAACGTGAAGTAAGAGCCCAGAACGTCGGCGCCGGATTGCTTGATCGCCAGCACCACCGGGGTGAAATCCTGGCTCTGGTTCGCGTAGCCTTGGTCAAGAACCGGGGTGATGCCGAGCTTGCTCAATCCTTCGGTGAGCGCCTTGCCGCCCGCCGTGCCGAACGCGTCGGTGGAATGCAGAACGGCCCACTTCTTCTTTCCGAGCGTGTTGCTGCCGTAGTCGGCGATCACGCTGCCGGAATAGCTGTCGTTCGGGCGGAAACGGAACAGCCACTTGTTGCCCATATGGGTCAGGTTGGGGTCGGTTCCGCCGATCGCCATCGGTTTCCCGAGTTTCAGGACGTCCGGCGCCATGGCGTGAACCTGCGTCGAGCGGATCGAGCCGAGGAAGGCGACGATGTCCGGTTGCGCGGCCAGCTTCGAGAAAGCCAGAACGACGCCGGGGTTGGTGGTCTGGTCGTCTTCGGTAATCAGTTCGACCTGTTTGCCGAGAACGCCGCCTGCCTTGTTGACGGCCTCTAACGCAAGCTTGGCGCCGTTGAGCGCGAACTTGCCCTGCTCGGCGGCCGATCCGGTCACCGGAAGAACCATGCCGATCTTGATGGTGGCGCCCTGAGCTCCGGCGCTTTTGATCAATGCGGGCGCGGCAAGGGTCGCAGCAACGCCGACAGAAAAATCACGTCTCGTTAGCTTCATCGTCATCCTCCCTGATGGCCGTGCTTTTCCGCCGACCTTGGAGGGGATTAGAAGTCGAAAAAACGACGTTGTCTACCGATCTGGAGCAATTCGTCCCAAACATCCGATCATTGCATTGCAACGCATGAAATCGCGGAAATGGCGGGAAACCGCTGAATGTGCCCGTGTCACCGGAGTGACAAGAAGCCTGACCGCAGCAATTTTCCCATTTTGGTGCGTTGCGCTCGATTTTCCGGTGAACCAAAGCGTGGTATCAGCGACAAATAAATTATCGACCGCAACCGATGGTGTTTACAGATGTCTTTCCCCGCGACTTTTAATTACCGCAATTTCCGCAACGCAGCCGTGGCTGCCGCTCTCCTTCTGACGCCGGGGCTGGCGCACGCCGAGTCCGCTCCGTTTGCCAACTTTGCAGGCAACTGGTCCGGCAACGGCACAATCACCATTGCCGAGGGCGGCACGGAACGCATTCGCTGCCGGGGCACCTATTCCGTCGATGGCAGCGGCAACAACCTGCATCAGGTTTTGCGATGCGCCAGCGATAGCTACAAGTTTGAACTCACCAGCGACATCGCGGCCCGTGGCAGCAACATCACCGGCTCCTGGAGCGAGGCCAGCCGCAACGTCAACGGCACCGTCGAGGGCAGTATCTCGAACGGGCAAGTCAACGCGCTGGTCCAGGCCAACGGGTATGCAGCGTCCTTCCATGTCGCCACCAACGGCAACAGGCAGTCGGTCAACATCAGTTCGAAGGGCCAACTGCGCGGCGTGACCATCAGCCTGGCGAAGAGCAACTAGGCTCGCATAAAGACAAACGAACGGCCCGCCGATCACCGGCGGGCCGTTTTGCTTTGTTAAGTTCAGAAGCGTTTCGAAAGCCTACTTGCGGCCCCACGCCGCCTTGATCTTGTGCGACGTGCTGATCAGCCACATCGCCGTCGGCCGCAGGATGAAGAGGTCGGCGATCAGCGCCGCGATCATGGCGAACGCGCTGAGCCATCCGAACAGCCGCAGCGACGGCAGGTCCGAGAACACCGTCACCACAAGGCCGCACGCCAGCACCACCGTTGTGAGGATCAGGGCCGGCCCGACCAGAACCGTGGCGCGCTCGACTGCCTGCGCTTCGTCCACGCCGGGCTTTTCCTCCAGCCGCAGCCGGTTGAGGAAGTGAATCGTAGCACTCAATCCCAGTCCGAAGGATACGGTGAGCGCGACCACGCTGGCGAATTGCAGTCCCTCCCCGAGCAGCCACAGCACGGTGCCCGACAACACCACCGGGAAGATGCCCGGCAGGATGCTCGCGAACATCACCACCACCGAGCGGAACGCCAGACCGATGAAGGCCGCGACCAGAATGAACTCGATGGTGAGACCGTGATTGAGCTTGCCGATCATGCTGGCGCTGTTGCGCGCGGCGATGGCCGACAGTCCTGTCACCGCGATCTCGTAACCCGGATGCGCTTTGCGCACCGCGCCCATCGCGGCATCGAGCTTTTCAACCGTCGGCAAAATCTGGCTGGAGTCGAGATCGGGAACGCGTCCCGACACCACGACCGCGTCCTGCTTCTCGGAAATGAAGCGCCTGACCAGATAGCTGGGCAGCAGATCGACGTACTGTTTGAGAATTTCAACGTCCGACCGGCCGGCCTTTTCCGCCAACCAGCGACGCAGCGTCTCGATCGACCAGACGTTGCCGACGCCCGCCTGCTTCTCGATGATGGTGTGGACGGCTGCGATGGTGTCGAGCGTTTCCGGAGCGTACAGCGACTTGCCCTTCGGGAATTCGATCAGCACATCGATCGGATTGGCGCCAGTTAGCTTGGCGTCGAGACGGCTCGAGGCTTCGACGGCCTGCTGCTTGTCGGGCACCTGATCGGCCAGCCGGTACCTGGGTTCAAGGCTCGCGTAGATGATGCCGAGGCCGACAACCACGAGCAGCGCAATCAGACTGAAAAGACCGGGACGGCCGACCATGCGCTTGGCGATAAACGCGCAGAACGCGCGCAGCGCTTCGACGCCCCGGTCCGCACCCTTGATCTTGGTGGCGAGCAAATTCTCCTTGCGCACCAGCAGCACACCGAACACCGGTACCAGCGACAGCACCGCGATCAGCGCAATGACCGTCGCCATCAATCCCGCTTCGCCGAAGGTGCGGATCAGATCGGAATCGGAGAACTGCAAGGCAAGGAACGACAGCGCCGCTGTGCCGTGGGTCAGCACGCAGGCCGGCCCCACCACCAGCACGGCGTTGCGGAAGGCCGTATATTTGTCTTCGCCCGCAATCAGCCGGTCTCTTGCGGCGAAGGTGAGCTGCATCGAGTCGGCAAAGCTGATCACCATGATGAGCGGCGTCATCACGTTCAGGAACATGTTGAGGCTGAAGCCGAGCCATCCCAGCGTGCCTATCGACAGCAGGATCGCCAGCAGCGGCGGAAACGCCGCAACGATCATGAAGGAGACGCGGCGGAAGAAGATGATCGCGATGATGCAGCCGGCAAGAATGCCGGCGATGTTGTAGGTCAGGCCGTCGCGCTCGACCGCATTGCGGATTTCGAGCTGCATCACCGGCACGCCGGACAACTGGCTTGAAAGCCCGGTGTCGGCGAGATCCTCGTTCATGATCTTGCGGACTTCGCCGATGGTCGCGTTGAGGCCCTTGTTGCCGACGATCGCCGGGTCCAGCGCCAGCACGATCAGCGCCAGAGTGCCGTCCTCCGACAGCAGCTTGCCGCGAATGACCTCGTTGGATTTCACCTTCTGAATGAAGGCATCGTAGGCCGCGCCTTCCGGCAGCGTCTCGGGAAACAGCGCCGCAGGCAGACGCCCGCCCTCAGGCGGCTGGCGGGCCGAGAACAGCGAGATGATGCCGCGGGTGCCGTCCACGAGTTGCAGATCGGTGACCAGATCGCGCAGCTTCTCCAGCGAGTTGCGCTCCAGCAGCGACTTGCCTTCCACCACCACCAGCACGTCGTATTCGCTGGAGGGGAAGCGCTTGGTCACTTCTTCATATTGCTTGTATTCAGGGGTATCGGACCTGAACAACTGGCTCAGCGAATCGTCGATCTTGATGCGCTGGATGCCGAACACAGCGACCACAACCAGAGCCAGCAGGACGGTGGCAGCCACTTTCGGCGCGCGCAGCGCGATCAGCCCGATCCGTTCAAGTCCGAATGCGATGCTGAAACGCTGCTTTCCTGAATCGTTCAGAGCGGGCTCTTTTGAAATCTGGTGCAACGGACAGTTCCGATTCGATGGTAAGGCGACGTTTTATCTAGCAGATTTATAGGGAACGCGAGGGATGCCGCCCAAATAAAGCAGGATTAAGCAGTGCCTTTGATGGACTGGATCATGCTGCCGCAAGCAGCCCAACCCCCACTATATTGTAGTTGTTCGCCGAACCGCGATGCGTCGCCGAATGGCCGGGATTTGCCCCAAAATGTGGCAGGTTCGGACCGGAATCCGGAGCGAAATCATCAATCCTGCCGGTCCGGCTGACGACCCGCATTAGCGGTTTTTGCGCCACGCCCCGTCCTGATATAAGGCCCGCCATGTCGTACAAGGTCGCCGCATTCTATCAGTTCGTCACACTCCCGGATTTTGAAGCCCTCAGGGAGCCGCTGCGCAATATGTGCGTGGCGCTGGATATCAAGGGTATCATCCTGCTCGCCGCCGAAGGCATCAACGGCACGGTTGCCGGTAGCGATGTCGCCATCGACGCGCTGGTCAACCAGTTGCAGAACGGCGCGCTGTTCGATGGCCGCCTCGACAATCTGGAGCTGAAGTTCTCCGGCGCGAGCGAGATGCCCTTCAACCGGATGAAGGTGCGGCTGAAAAAGGAAATCGTCCGTCTGGGCGATCCTGAAACCGATCCCAACGCCAAGGTCGGCATCTATGTCGATGCTGCGGACTGGAACGCACTCATCAAGCAGAACGACGTGCTGCTGCTCGACACCCGCAACGGCTTCGAGGTCGAGATGGGTACGTTCGAAGGCGCGGTCGATCCGAAGATCACCCGCTTCGGCGAATTTCCGGACTTCGCGGCCCGCGCGCTCGATCCGAACAAGCACAGGAAGGTCGCGATGTTCTGCACCGGCGGCATCCGGTGCGAGAAGGCCAGCTCCTATCTGCTGTCGCAGGGTTTCGAGGAGGTCTATCACCTCAAGGGCGGCATCCTGAAATATCTGGAAGACATCCCGGAGGCGCAAAGCCTGTGGCGCGGCGAATGCTTCGTGTTCGACCAGCGCGTAGCGCTCGGTCATGGCCTTGTGCAGCGTCAGGTGACGGATCACACCGACGCCACCGAGATCGACATCAGCGAGGAAGCAGCCAATGACTGACCAGCCCAAGACTGAACAGGTCTGGCCTCCCCAGTCGCTCGCTGCCCGGATCGATGCGCTGGAAATCCGCATCGCCTATCAGGACGAGACCATCGAAACCCTGAACAAGACCATCACCGAGCAGTGGCGGAAGATCGATGCGCTCGGCCGGGAAGTCGTCAACCTGCGCGAACGGCTTGATGACGCCGAGATGAAATCCGGCGCTGGCCCTGCGCAGGAGCCACCGCCTCATTATTAATCTGCTCTCTGCCAAGGCCGTCCAAAATACCTTCAATCCCGGGAGCAACCCGGCTCAGGGCAAAAAAATTGTAATTCCAGCGCGGGTATGTAAGGTCCCGCCCGAGGATAATCGGGGAGGACAAGAATGCGTAAACTTGCACTTTTTACTGCCGCCGCAGCGACGCTGCTGGCGATGCCGGCATCAGCAGACGACCTCAAGATCGCGCTGATCCACGGCAAGACCGGCCCATTGGAAGCCTACGCCAAGCAGACCGAAACCGGCCTGCGCATGGGCTTCGAATACGCCACCAAGAACACCATGACCGTCGACGGCCGCAAGATCGTCCTCATCACCAAGGACGACCAGGGCAAGCCGGACCTCGCCAAGGCGGCGCTGGCTGAAGCCTATCAGGACGACAAGGTCGATCTCGCCATCGGCACCACTGCTTCCGGCGCGGCGCTCGCCATGCTGCCGGTCGCCGAGGAAAACAAGAAGGTGTTGATCGTTGAGCCGGCGGTCGCCGACGCCATCACCGGCGAGAAATGGAATCGCTACATCTTCCGCACCGGCCGCAACTCGTCGCAGGACGCGATCTCGAACGCGGTCGCCATCGGCAAGCCGGGCGTGACCATCGCCACCCTCGGCCAGGACAACGCCTTCGGCCGCGACGGCATCGCAGCCTTCAAGGAAGCGCTCTCCAAGACCGGCGCGACGCTCGCTGCTGAAGAATACGTTCCGCCCGCGACCACCGACTTCACCGCAGCCGGACAGCGCCTGTTCGACGCGTTGAAGGACAAGCCGGGCCGCAAGATCATCTGGGTGATCTGGGCCGGCGGCGGCGATCCGCTGACCAAGATCCAGGACATGGATCCGAAGCGCTACAACATCGAACTGTCCACCGGCGGCAACATCCTGCCCGCGCTCGCTGCCTACAAGCGGCTGCCCGGCATGGAAGGCGCCACCTATTACTACTACGGCATCCCGAAGAACCCGATCAACGAGTGGTTCGTCGCCGAGCACCAGAAGCGCTTCAACGCGCCGCCGGACTTCTTCACGGCGGGCGGCTTCGCAGCGGCGATGGCGGCAGTCGCCGCCGTTCAAAAGGCGAAGTCCACCGACACCGAAAAGCTGATCGCAGCGATGGAAGGCCTCGAGTTCGATACGCCGAAGGGCAAGATGATCTTCCGCAAGGAAGACCATCAGGCACTGCAGAGCATGTTCCACTTCAAGGTCAAGGTCGATCCGAACCTTGCCTGGGCCGACAACGAGCTGGTGCGCGAGTTGAAGATCGAGGACATGACCATCCCGATCAAGAACAAGCGATAAGCCGAAAGCCATCCTTATTGGCCGATGAAACAAAACGCGTCATGGCCGGGCTTGTCCCGGCCATCCACGTCTTGTTCCACGGTGCAAAAGAAAGACGTGGATGCCCGCGACAAGCGCGGGCATGACAATCGAGAGTATTGCAACGTAACTTTTCGACCGGCGAACGCATGACCCTCACCCTTGAGACCCGCGACCTGACCATCCGTTTCGGCGGCCATGTCGCCGTCAACAAGGTGAGTTGCACGTTTCGTCCCGGCGAACTCACCGCCATCGTCGGACCGAACGGCGCCGGCAAGACCACCTACTTCAATCTGATCTCCGGCCAGCTTCGCCCGACCGCCGGCGATGTCCTGCTCGCGGGCGAGGACATCACCCGCCTCACCGCGCCGCTGCGCACACGCAAAGGCCTCGGCCGGGCGTTTCAGCTCACCAATCTGTTTCCAAATCTCAGCGTCGAGGAAAACGTCCGCCTCGCGGTGCAGGCGGCAAGCGGCGTGCATTATGAAATGCTACGCCCATGGATGAAGCGCCGCGATCCGATCGAACGCGCCGACGCCATTCTCGACTCAATCGCTCTCGGCAATCGCCGCGCGGTCGCCGCTGCCGCGCTTTCCCATGGCGACCAGCGCAAGTTAGAGGTCGCGCTGATGATGGCGCTGGAGCCGAAGGTCTTCATGTTCGACGAGCCAACCGCGGGCATGAGCGTCGATGAAGTCCCCGTGGTGCTCGACCTGATCGCGCGTCTCAAGCAGGACCAGAGCAAGATCATTCTTCTGGTCGAACACAAGATGGACGTGGTGCGCTCGCTCGCCGACCGCATCATCGTTCTGCACAACGGGCAACTGGTCGCGGACGGCAAGCCCGCCGAGGTGATCGCCTCGCCGACCGTGCAGGAAGCCTATCTCGGCATCGCGCCCGGAAAGACCGCCGCATGAGCGACATGTTATCCCTCACCGGCGTCCACACCCATATCGCGCAGTATCACATCCTGCACGGCGTCGATTTCGCCGTACCGGAAGGCCAGATCACCATGCTGCTCGGCCGCAACGGCGCGGGCAAGACCACGACATTGCGCACCATCATGGGTCTGTCGCCGCCCTCCTCCGGCACGATCACGCTCGCAGGTCAGCGCACCGACAAGAAGCTCACGCCGGACATCGCGAGCATGGGCGTCGGCTACGTGCCCGAGACCATGGCGGTATTCTCCGATCTGACCGTGAAGGAAAACCTGATCCTCGCCGCACGCGAAGGCGCGCTCGACGACACGCGGCTGCAATGGATCTTCGGATTTTTCCCCGCGCTGAAACGTTTCTGGCTGTCGCGCGCGGGATCGCTCTCAGGCGGACAAAAGCAGATGCTCTCCATCGCCCGCGCCATCGTCGAGCCGCGCAAGCTGCTGCTGATCGACGAACCGACCAAGGGCCTCGCCCCTGCCATCGTCGTGAACCTGATCGAGTGCTTCGCCGAACTGAAAAAGCGCGGCGCGACCATCTTGCTCGTTGAGCAGAATTTCCGCGTGGCGCAGGAAGTCGGAGACAGCGTGCTGGTGATGGACAACGGCAAGATCGTGCATCGCGGCGCGATGGCCGATCTCGCAAAAGACACCGCCTTGCAGGAAAAGCTGCTCGGGCTCAGCCTGGAGGCGCATCAATGACCGATCTTGCCGCCGCCGAGCCGTTGCCGCAGGCCAAGCGCGATTTTCTGCCGCTGCTGCTGCCCGTCATTCTCGCCGTCGTGATGATGCCGCTGATCGGCTCGCCCTCCACGTGGGTGACGCTGACGGTGGCCAGTCTCGCCATGGGCATGATGATCTTCATCATGGCATCGGGCCTGACGCTGGTGTTCGGCCTGATGGACGTTCTGAACTTCGGCCATGGCGCCTTCATCGCGGTCGGCGCGTATGTGGCGACGCTGGTGCTGGCGCCGATGGCCGGATACATCCAGGTCGACTCGCTGTGGCTCAATCTCGCTGCGCTCGCGCCCGCCGCATTGCTGTCGATGGCAGTCTCCGGCGCGCTCGGCCTCGTGTTCGAACGCGTGCTGATCCTTCCCGTCTACGGCAATCACCTCAAGCAGATCCTCATCACCATGGGCGGGCTGATCGTCACCGAACAGATGCTTTATGCGCTGTGGGGACCGGAGCGTATTCCACTGCCGCTGCCCACGTCGCTGCGCGGATCGTTCATCTTCGGCGACATTGCCATCGCTAAATATCGCGTGCTGGCGATGATCGTCGGCCTTGTGGTGTTCGGCCTTGTGCTGCTGGTGCTGAACCGCACCAAGATCGGCCTCCTGATCCGCGCCGGCGTCGAGAACCGCGAGATGGTCGAGGCGCTCGGCTACCGCATCAAGCGCCTGTTCCTCGGCGTGTTCATGGTCGGCTCCGCCCTTGCCGGCCTCGGCGGCATCATGTGGGGACTGTATCGCGAGGAAGTTCACGCCTCGATGGGCGGCGACCTGATGGTGCTTGTGTTCATCGTCATCATCATCGGCGGCCTCGGCTCCATCGGCGGCTGTTTCATCGGCGCCATTCTGGTGGCGATGATCGCCAACTACGGTGGCTTCCTGGTGCCGAAGCTGGCGTTGATCTCGAACATCCTCTTGATGGTCGCAATATTGATGTGGCGGCCGCGTGGGCTCTATCCGGTGACGAACAGATGATGATCCTTTCCGGCGATCCGCCGCGCAGCCGCGTTCTCAGCCTCCTGCTCATCGTCATCGTGACGGTGCTGGCGCTGGCGCCTTTCCTGTTTCCCGGCGCGAAGGCGATGAATGTCGCGACGAAGATCTGCATCTTCGCCGCACTGGTCGCGTCCTACGACCTGCTGCTCGGCTACACCGGGACAGTATCGTTCGCGCATACGATGTTCTACGGCATCGGCAGCTACGCCATCGCCATCGCGCTTTATGCGATGGGACCGACATGGGCGAGCGTCGCCACGGGCATTGTCATCGGCTTGCCGCTGGCGGCGCTGCTCGCGCTCGGAATCGGGCTGTTCTCGCTGCGGGTGCAGGCGATCTTCTTCGCCATGATTACGCTCGCGGTCGCGTCCGCGTTCCTCGTGCTGGCCTCGCAATTATCATGGCTGACCGGCGGCGACGACGGCCGCAGCTTCCAGCTTCCCGAACTGCTGCGTCCGGGCACAGTTCTCATTTCCAAAGACGTGTTCGGCTTCGAGTTCAACGGCCGGACACTGACCTACTACATTGTATTCTTCACCTCAGCGGTGATGATCCTGACATTGCTGCGCATCGTGAACTCGCCGTTCGGGCGTGTGCTGCAGGCGGTGCGCGAAAACCGCTTCCGCGCCGAAGCGCTTGGCTACCGCACCGTGTTTCATCTGACATGGGCCAACGTGCTGGCCGCCCTCGTCGCCGCGTGCGCAGGCATGCTGAATTCGCTATGGCTGCGCTATGCCGGCCCGGAGACGTCGCTCTCCTTCGTCATCATGGTCGATATTCTGCTGATGGTGGTGATCGGCGGCATGGGCACCATGTACGGCGCAGTGATCGGCGCGACGATGTTCATTCTGGCGGAAAACTATCTGCAGACACTGATGGGCATGGCCTCGAAGGCGACCGCCGGCGCAGGCATTCCGGTGCTGCCGAACCTGTTGCATCCCGACCGTTGGCTGCTGTGGCTGGGATTGCTCTTCATCGCCAGCGTCTATTTTTTCCCGACCGGTGTGGTCGGAAAGCTTCGCGGGAAGAAGGCTTAGCCATAACACGATCTCTCGTTCGCCGTAGCAGCTAGGGCGCGTACCCCACACCGAAATCACGCGATGTGCCAACAGCGGACTGGGCGATAGCTTCTCGCCGTCGTTAGTCCTGCCATACCGTGTTCTGTCACGTCCCGTGGTCCCGCCAATTTGATCGACCGTGAAGCCGCCACAGCTTGGGTCCGTAGCCGCCCGTGCGCACATGATAGCTGTGGGGGGCAGGAACGGAGCAAATGCAATGCGTTATATTTTTGCCTTAGGCATTTTGATCGCTCTCTGTACTTCTGGCAACGCTGCCGCAAGAGCGCATCATGCCAAATCGCGACATGTCATCGTTCGTTCCAGCCAGGATGTCATGCCAGCCTACGACACTCCGCGCGGTGTGCGGGTCTATCGCGACGACACCGCTCCGGGCGGTTTTCGGACCGACCACGACGAACCTGTTGCCTACGGTGATCGATCCAAGTACGGCGGAAGTCCGTAATGAGCACTGTTGCGCTGATCAGTTAAGCCCGCCGTCAGGAGTGGACGTTGGCTCGCCGCCACAAGCTGAAATTCGGCTTTGCGCCAGAGGCAGGACGCGCGCCTCCGCTGCGATCTGCAGCAATTGCGATCAACAAGCATCGCATTTTAAGCAAAACAAGCCGTGATCTGAGCGCAATTTTGTATTGCCGTTTTAACATACAGGAACTTTTTCGGTTCCATCGCCACCCATCGTCAGTATTACTGACATAATCCTTGCGCTCCAGAACCTCCAACGTCAGCATCGCGTCAGTCCGATGAGCATCGAAAAGTTCTTGAAGCAACGCGCGGTGAAGTTATCCATGTCCGGTAGCTACACGCTGCCGAACTGGTACGACGCATCCGGCCAGCCTCGCGCATTTGCCTGCCGCACGCGCCGTGTGTCGCCGTTCCGCGCACTGGTTGATGCGCCGGTCCCGGGACGCATCGGCGACAAGCTCACGTCCTTCTTCAGCGAGTTCGGCAAGTTCGACGGCCGCGTCTCCGACATCGTGCCCGGCGGCTTTCTGATGGAGCTGGATACGACAGCCGCCACGCGCCAATCGCTGGCGCAGAGGCTCACGTGGCTTGAACAAAGGGAGAGAGATCCATCGATCCAGGATCGCAGGGATCACGCACGGTTTTTTCCGGAAATTCCGCACTCGACGCTGCTCTTCGCCAACGGCAGCACGTGTTCCTGCTTCATCATCGACATTTCGGTATCGGGCGTTGCCGTCTCCAGCACCGTTCAACCCGAATTGGGCACGCCGCTGTCCGTGGGCACATGCGTCGGACGGGTCGCGCGGATTTTCCCGGATGGCTTCGCGATCAGGTTTGTCGAGCAGCAACGGCGCATCGACGTCGAACGGCTCGTTACGCACGCACCGAAAACGTCACCGACACGTGTCATACTGAACGCGCCGAAACTTCTGCGGCTGCAGACGATAGGCTGAGAGATTTCCGCTGCCGCCGCGCGTGAGAGGTTTTCGGCCCGATCCCGCGTCCGTCATTGCGAGCGAAGCGAAGCAATCCAGAGCTACGGTCAAGAAGCTGGATTGCTTCGTCGCTGACGCTCCTCGCAATGACCCGCATTTAGCTCTATTTGCTGTTTCGCGGATCGTCGGCCGGATTAACGTAGGTGATCCCCTGCGGTCCCATCCCGTGCAACTGGACGATGGTGTCCTCGGTGAACCACGCGTAATGCTGCATGCCCTTCGGGGCGACCGCAAAACCTCCAGCCTTGAGAGCACTTCCATTTTTATCATCGAACGTGCCACCCATTCCGATGTTGAACGTCCCCGAGATGACGGTGACATTCTCATCGTTCGGATGTGTATGCGGCGGCACCCTATATCCCGCAGGCACCTTCACCCGGATGACATAAAGTCCTTCCTTCGCCGGATCGCCGCTTAGCACGGCTGCCTGTGCGCCTTTCGGGAAAGCCGGCGGTGCCGGCCCCCATTTCAATTGATCAGGGGACATAACAGCGTGGTCGTCGGCCGCCGTGGCGGGAAGCGGAAGCAGAACGATCAGCGACAGTGCAGCGATCAGAGAGACGCGCTTCATGGCATTCCTCCTGACGTGTTGCCGCGCATCAAGATGCGCACGCGCCCACCAGCCCAAGCGCACATAATCCGCGCCCGGCATGAATACCAGCACCCGACAGGATTATGCGGAACTAAAAGCATGTCCTTCGGGACGCCGCCTGGAGGCAGTTCCCGGGACAGGCATATCCAGCGAGATCAGCCGTTCAGCGGCTCGGGTCCGGATAAACCAGAGCACGCCAGCCGCTGCGATCGAACGGCGCCCATTCGCCTTCCTTCTGCGCGAGGCGTTCAGCCACCGCGTAGACGATCGCGGGATGATGGCCCATGCCGCAGTGGCTCGCACCCTGCACTTCGATGTTCTCGGCGTGTGGACCGGGCTTTTCGATGCAGCTCTGCCACGCGCAGATGCCGTCGGTGCGGCTGAAGATCGCCGTCGTCGGCACCGGCGGCGTCTGAGCCATGTCACCGCCAAATCGCGGGTTGTGATCGTCAGCGCGTTGACCGCTGACGGTCTCGTAAGTGCGCCACGCATTGGTCGCCCGTGGATGACCCGCGAACGGACTGCCGAGCGTGATCACTGACCGCACGCGATCCGGCATCATCTTCGCAAGCTGGCGCGCGTAGATTCCGCCAAGACTCCATCCCACCAGGCTGACCTTGCGGCCATGGGTCTCGTTGAGATCCTGCACGAGGTTGACCATGGCATCCTGCACGCCGGCGCGTGGACCGAAGTTGCGGCCAAGACCCCAGCCGCTCACGGCATAACCGCGGCTCTTGAGAAACGAACGCAACGGGCGTGTCGCCGTATCGCTGGTGATGAGGCCCGGCAAAACGAGCACAGGATGACCGTCGCCGTGCGGCGCGAGGCTCAGCAGCGGAAGCGCGCCGAGGAAAGCTCCGAACTCGTTGATGGCGCGCGCTTCCATCAGCATCAGCAATCGCGATGGCGGGCGAAGCGTCTGGGCAGTAGCGGACATTCGAATTCCTTTTCTCAAATTCGCGCTGGCCGTTCATCCAGCGCGACAGAAGGCAAAGTGTCGCACGGGGATGATCTTGCAACGCACCATGCGGTTCAATTGTTCAATCTAAGCACGGATTCGCAGTTTTGCCATTTCGGACCTCGGTTCGTCACCGTCTCGCCCCCGTTTGGCCCTTTGGATTCTTCAGCAATTTCAAAGGGCCTTTATGAACACTTCGGCGGTGTGAAGCGCCAATCCGGCCAGCCCTCCGATCAGCGCGCCGTTGAAGCGGATGTATTGCAGGTCCTTGCCGATGTTGATCTCGATCAGGTTGATGAGTTGCTTCATGTCCCATGACTTGACCTGATCGGAAATGAATCGCGACACGCCGCTTTTCTGATCGGCGATGAAGCTGCGCAGCACGACAACGATGCCCTTGTTGATTTCCGCGCGCATCTCGGAATCCGCGGCGAGTTGCGTTCCTGCCTCCACAAACATGTTGGTCAGATGGTGTTGCAGCACATTGCTCTCGCCGCTCGCATTCCTGTCGATGAATGCCTGGACGTTAGCCCAGATGTCGTTCGCAAGCGCCGCGAGCTCCGGACGTGCCAGCAGATCGCGCTTCAGGCCATCGATACGGTTCGCATAGGCTTTGTCATGCGTCAGCTTGTCGGGCAGCGTCAGCAGAATGCGATCGATCTCGCCGCGAAACGGATGATGTGGATCGGTACGGACTTCTTCAAAGAACGACGTGGCGGAGGCCGCGACCTTCTTCATCAGGAACTTGTCCGCGCGATAAAACTTCAACAGCGTCGGAAGTTCGTTGCGGATTTTCTCGCGGATCAGCGCCAGCGTCTCGGGCTTGTTGATGGAATCATGAATCGCCGTCAGCAGGTCGTCGAGCATGCCCTTGTGACGGCCCTCCGCGATGAAGCCGCGCAGCGTCCCCGCCGCCAGCGGCGCGAGATCGATGCTCTGCAATTGTGTGACCGCGCGGCGCGTGACGAATGACTTCAGCCCGGACGTCTCGGCGGCGGCGAGCGCTTCCGGCAGCAGGCGAAGAACGAAGCGGGCGAGATCAGAACTCTTTTTCGGATCGGTCAGCCAGTCGGAAATGAAGCGCGCGAAGTCGACCTCGCGCAGTTTCGCATCCACCGGTAAAGGGCTTAAAAAATGGACTTCTATGAACTCGCCGAGCTTCTCCGCGATCCGGTGCTGGTTCTGCTGGATGATGGCGGTGTGGGGGATCGGAAGCCCCAGCGGACGCCGGAACAGCGCGACCACCGCGTACCAGTCCGCCAATCCGCCGATGGTCGCAGCTTCCGCGAAGGCTGCGACAAACCCGAATCCCGGATGCACGCGCTCCATCACCTTGGCAATGATGAGCACGACCACGCAGCCGGCGAGCACCAGCGTTGCAAGCGCCTTGATCCGGCGCAGTTCGGCGGCGCGCGCGATGTCGCCCCCATCCGCGACCAGCACGAATCTCTCAGCCATGATGGACCTCGATGCATCGACATTGCACCGCGGACCCGATCCTCGTCAAAGGCGGGCCGCGTCAAAAAGAAGGCCCGCGCGAGGCGGGCCTTCAATCGTCGAATTGCGAGATAAGTCTTAGGCCGACTTAACGGAAGCCGCGACCTTCGAGAAGTTGTCCTGCGCGGTCTTCGCGCTGTCGGCAAGCAGCTTGCCGAAGTACTCGGTGGTCGCCTTGGCGCGGGCCATGACAACTTCGCCCTGGGCGCGGAGCAGATCACCCTGGATCGTGACGGCTTCGTTCAGCGTCTTCGCGGAAGCAAGCTTGTCGATGCCGGCGAACAGCGCCTGCGCGTCGTCGTAAACGGCCTGCTGGATGTTGCGGGAGATCTTCGCGGTCTCGCTGACCGAACCGGCAACGGCGGTCTCGATCGCCGAGGTCACCTTCTCCGAACCGTTGTGGAGGTCGGCGGCGCGATCCTTCGCGGTGCCGGCAGCCTTCTTCACGAACTCACGCGCGGCTTCCGGAACTTCAACGTTGGGGAAGTTCTTGAACGCGTCGGTGACGGGCGCGAAAGCGGTCTTCACGGTGTTCAGCACGGATTCGCTGTTGAAAGAATTGGTCATGTTGGTCTCCATCCTCAGGGTTTGAGCTAATGGCTCACCCCGTCCGGTCTGGCCCGGGGCACGGGTCTTATGCCAAAGTCTTAGATGCAACGCAACATGAATATTGCACCGCATCATCACGAAATCGTGATATACTAGAAGTGTAATAAAATTAACGGGTTAGCCGACAGCGTCCGAGACCCCATAGGCTTCGAGCTGGGCTCGGACCTTGGAGACGTTGTGGCCCAAAACCACAATGTCATGGGTTTTTCCGGCCAAATCCCGCACCTGATCGTGCAGCAAGGCCTCAGCCTTGAAGCCGAGGCTCTCGAACAGGGCGATGGCTCCCGTCTGATCGACGGTCATCTGGGCCACGATCTTTTCCAGACCCGATCCCAGCGCCAACGCAAAGGTCTCCTGAGACAGCGCCCGCCCCACGCCGAGGCCCCGGACGTCCTTCGACACCACCATGCGGATCTCGCCAACATGGGGCGACCACGACAACAGATCGCGAACGATGGTGCCGCAGCCCACCACCGTGCTGCCCTTCACCGCCAGCAAGCTGATCATGCCGCCGCGCTCGATCTCCTTGATCCAGGCTGACAGCACTTTGGGCTCGCTGATGTTGCGCGGGATGAACAACAGATCATGGATCGGCAGCTTCTGCGCGAATGCGAGAACTGCTGCCTCGTCTGCCGCCGTCATGTGGCGGAATTCGATTTCGCCGCCTGCGGTCATGACGCGGCGCGGATAGGTGCGGACTTCGGTCTTGTTCATGTCGATCGCTCACTTAACCAGGAATCGAGTTTGGGCCAGAGACGCTTGATGGCGTTCGCTCCGGCGACGAGGCTGACGTGGCCGCCCTTGAGGATGACCTCGGTCTTGTCGGTCGAGCCGATTTTGGTAATCAGATGCTTCGCGGCTTCGTAAGGCACGATGTGATCGTGCTCGGCGACCGCGTGCAGCACCGGCACCGTTATCTTCGAGATGTCCGCGGCACGCCCGCCAACGGTCATCGTTCCGTTGTAGAGTTTGTTGTCCCACATCAGATCTTTTGTGGTCTGCCGGAAATACTCGCCGGCCAGCGGCAGCGTGTCCTGCGCCCAACGATCGAACATCCGGAATGATTTCACATACTCGTCGTTCCAGATGTTTTCCCAGAGCTGGATTTGTCCCACGGCACGGGACGCTGGCCGCAGCATCTCGAATGACGACAGGATCATCTCGGGCGGCACATTGCCGACGCCGTCGACCAACCGATCGACATCAAAATAGCGCCGGTCGGAAAAATTCTGGAACAGCTTCATTTCGCGAAAATCAATCGGCGTCGTGAAGCAAACCAGGTTCTTCACCGGCCCATCGTGAAAGATAGATGCGTACAGCAGCGACAGCACCCCGCCGAAGCAATAGCCGATCACGTTGACATCGGTCTCGCCGGAATCTTCCTGCACCCGCCGAATGCAATCGGGAATGAAACCGAGGACGTAATCCTCCATGCGCAGCGACTTTTCTTCTGGCCGCGGCGCGGTCCAGTCGAGCATGTAGACATCGAATCCCTTCCTGAGCAGGAATTCGATGAAGCTCTGCCCCGGCACCATGTCGAGAATGTAACCGCGATTGGTCGTCGCCATGACGATCAGAATCGGGATGCGGTAGATCTCGTCCGCCAACGGACGATAGTGATAGAGGTTCATCGTGCCTTTGGAATGGATGATGTCCTTCGGCGTCGATCCGAGCGCGGGTCCCGAGGATGCGAAATATTCCACGCCCTTGATGCTGCGCTGAATCGCGCGCTGGACTTCGGACTGGATACGCTCTCCGATCTGCGCGACATCCGGCAACGCGCCGACATTCGTTGGCGCGTTCATGGCGTGCCTCCACCTCCGGTGGCGGACGGCAGCTGCTTGGTGCGCGGCGGCTTGGGCGCAGAGAGCCCACTGCCCTCCAGCGCTGCATCGCCGTGGACACGGTTGAGAAGCGCCCTGATCTCGTTCAACTGACTTTCGATGGCCGCCAGCCGTTCACCCATACCGACCATCTGCGCGCGGCTGGGCAGGTTCATGCTGACCAGATACTTCTCCATCAGATCGCCGACGGTCTTTTGCGCGCCGACCGAAGCGCCAGTGAGTTGATGCGTGACGCGGCTGAATTGCTCCGTCCCCATGACCTGCGTGGCCATGGCGTTGAAGCCCTTCTCCATTTCAGCGAGCATGGTGTGCCAGACCTGTACGGGGTCGTTGGCTTTGTCAGACATAGGCGCCCTCCGGAAGCGTGAGCGAGGTCTCTTTGAGCCTCGTCTTTTCGGCCATTCCATACCGTTGTGGGATTAAGGTCAACCAAACCGCCGTTTAAAACCGGCCATGGGGCCGCTCCCGCCTTCTGCCGGGCACAAAAGCATGCGATAGGGTTTTCAACTTTATTCATTTCGAGGGACGCCGACGTGGACGCACTTGCACACCAGCCGCCGCAGATGGCGAAGACCAACGGAATCGAGCTTTGCTACGAAACCTTCGGCGCGCCCGATGCGGAGCCCCTGATCCTCATCATGGGCCTCGGCGCCCAGATGATCCACTGGGACGACGAATTCTGCCGCGACCTTGCCGCGCGCGGCTTCCGCGTCATCCGCTTCGATAACCGCGACATCGGCCATTCGACCAAGATGTCCGGCGGTAAACCACTGCGGCCGATGGAGTTGCTGAAACTCCGGATCTTCAAGGTCGCGCCTGAAGCGCCCTATAAGTTGTGGGACATGGCGAACGACGTCGTCGGGTTGATGGATGCGCTCGGCATCAAGGCTGCGCATATCGTCGGAGCATCGATGGGCGGCATGATCGCACAAGAGATCGCAATGCAGCATCCGAACCGCGTGCTGTCTCTGACATCGATCATGTCATCGACAGGCAATCCGCGATTGCCGCAACCGACCCGTGAGGCATCTGCCATACTGCTCGCGCCTCCGCCGACCACCAAGGAGGAATACCTCGATCGCTTCGGCAAGACATGGAAAGTCTTACGCGGTGGGAGCTTCCCACTCGATGAAGCCAAGGATCACGAGCGCGCTGAACGGACTTACGCCCGCGGCCTCAACCCAGCGGGCGTCGGGCGGCAGTTGCGCGCCATCCTCGCGTCGGGCAATCGCAAGGATCGCTTGCGGTCAGTCAGGGCGCCCACGCTGGTCATTCATGGCACTGTCGATCCGCTGGTGCGCGTCGAGGCCGGCAAGGACACCGCCGCATCGATCCCCGGCGCGAAGCTGCTGCTTGTCGAAGGCATGGGCCACGCGCTGCCGATACCGATGTGGCCAACCCTCATCGGCGCGATTGCCGAACATGCGCATGGCGTGACCGGCAAACGCTAACAGCTTGCGCCGCTAACTCCCTGCCCACACGTCCAGCACATAGCGGTTCTGCGTGCCCATGGTGTCGATCCAGCCGAGCGCCGCAGTCTCGTCGGCTCCCGAGCGTTCGCGGTAAATATTCATCAGCACGCGTTTGACGTCCGGCTCCATCTTGCCGCCGTCACCGCAGACATAAATGATCGCGCCAGCTTCGATCAGTTTCCAGACCTTGTCCCTCTGCGCTGCGATCAAATCCTGCACATAGCTCTTCGGCGTATCAGCGCGCGAGAACGCGACATGCAGTTCGGTGATGCCTTGGTCCGCGAAGCCTTTGAGTTCGTCCGCGTAGAGGAAATCCTGATCGGGATGACGGCAGCCGAAAAACAGCATCGACGGACCGAGCGGCTGTCCCTTGGCCTTCATCGCCGCGCGCTCCTGCAGGAAGCCGCGAAATGGCGCCAATCCGGTGCCGGGACCAACCATGATGATGGGCGTCGATGGATTCTCCGGCAAACGGAAGCCAGCTTTGGTTTCGCGAACGATCGCATACACGGTGTCGCCCGCGCGGCGGCTAGAGAGATAATTCGAGCAGACGCCCTTGTAAGTGCCGCGTCCCGAGATCGCCGCGGCTTCCACCACACCGACAGTTACGCTGCACTTCGATTTACCAGCGACCGCAGGCGACGACGAAATCGAGTAATAGCGGGGCGACAGCAGTGAGAGCATTTCCAGATAGGTATGGAACGGCAACTCGCACGCCGGATATTCCTCCAGCAGATTGTAGACCGACTTTCGCTTGCCGAGAATTTCGGAGCGATACAGTTCGCTGGATGCCGGATCATCACCAATCAAGGCTTCGAGCTTGGGTTTGGTCATCGGGCAGCGGGTGTGCTCCGACATGATCTGGATCTGCTTGCGGGTCGCGACCTGCTGCAATTCCACGAACTCGGTCAGCAACCGCCCGACTGACACCGCGTTATCGACAGGGAGCTGAGCACGACGTCCCGCGGCAACCTGCAATCGCACCTGGTCAGCCGGAAGGAAGCCGAACCGGCGCGCCACGGCATCCACCAGAACCGGATCATTGCGCGGGACGATGCTGAGATGGTCGCCGACGCGATAGATGACGTTCTCCGGCAATTCCACTTCGATATGCCGCGTCGAGCGTGTAGACGGATTGGCACCCGACTTGTTCTGCAATTCGTCATTGACGAGAAGTTTCACGGGCACCGCGCCGCCGGACGCCGCCACCGTATTTGCCACGCTGGGCGCAACCGGCTCCACCTTGTAAAGCGGCTCGTCATTGGCATGGCGGCTGAAGCCGGTATCGACGCCGAACTCTTGCACAGCGATAGCACGCAGCGAGGTGAACCACTTCTCGAATTGTCCGTCGAGATCGTCGCGGGCATCACCCTCCCCGCGCGGACATGCCGCCTGCGCGCCGTGGGCTGCAAGCTGCTCGTCGATCATACGCGGAATCGATTGATAGGTCGCAAGCCAGTCGCTGTTGCCACAGCCGAACACCGCATAGCGAACGCCATCAAAGGCATTTTTCGGCAGGTCGCTTCCCAGCCATTTGACGAACTGCGTGGCGTTGTCCGGCGGCGCGCCGTTGTAGGACGCACAGAAGATGATGACGCCGCCCTGATCCTTTAGGTTGCCGACATAATCATCAAGCGAAGCGAGCTTGGTGGCAAAGCCGTTGACCTCCGCCAGATCTGCCACGCGATGGGCCAGATCTTCCGCGGTGCCGAGATTCGATCCGTAAAGAATGAGCAGCGGCGTGTTGTGACCGGGGCGCACACGCGCAGGCGCGGTCGAGCCCGCGTTCTCGGTAACGACGGTGCCGGGGCGATTGGCAACGATGGTGCGATCCTGATCGGAACGCGCTCGTACTTTGATCTTGAAGCCATCGGGCTTGATCGTCAGCGTTTCCTTCAAGTGCATCTGATAGCGCGTGTGATCGAGCAGCTTGAAGCGCTGCAAGATCATGCCGAGCGCCAGCGCCGCCTCGTGCATCGCAAAACCACGGCCGATGCAGGCGCGCTGGCCGTTGCCGAACGGCTTCCAGGCGTTGGCGGGACGCTTGGATTCAGCTTCGCGGCTGAAGTTCTCCGGATTGAAGACGTCAGGATTTGGACCCCAAACCGATGGATCGCGGTGCAGCGCCATCACCAGAACAGTGACGAAGGTACCTTTTCTGAGTTTGTACTTGCCACCGATCACCTCGTCCTTCAGCGGCGAGACGCCGTAGGCGGGCGCCGGCGGCCACATCCGCAGCGATTCTTTCAATATCTGCGAAATGTAGTGAAGCTGCGTGACCTGCTGAAAGGTCGGCTTGGCGTCGATGTCAGCGCCGAGCACACGGTCGACTTCCTCATACGCCTTCTTAAGCACTTCCGGATGCTTGAGCATTGCGTAGATCGCGCAGGACAAAAGACCGCTCGTGGTCTCGTGGCCCGCGATCAGAAACGTATTAATCTGATAGCGGATGTTGACGTCGTCGAGTTGCTCGCCAGTGACCTTGTCGACGCCGGTCATCATGGCATTGAGCATGTCCTTCGTACCGGCGGCACCTTCGGCGTTCTTGCGGCGCTCGGCGACGATCTCGTCCACCATCTTGTTCATGAACGCAACGTCGTCGGCGAGGTCCGCGCGCCGCGCGCGCATGAACAGTCCCTCGAGTGGAAGACCGCGCGTCATCATGATGGTTTCGAGCGAGCGCACCAGCGCGCCGACGAAGGGGTGATAGTCCTCGCGATAGAACGAATTGAAGCGATAATCGAAACCGCACAGCCCGATGGTGTCGAGGGTCAGCGCCGTCATGTCGTGGACAACGTCGATCTCGTCGTCAGCGTTCAGCCGCTCCCATTTCTTGACGAGTTGCTCGGCGATATCGACCATCATCGGATGGTAGGATTGCATCGCCCGGCCGCCGAACGGCGATAGCAGGATGTTGTGCGCCTTGCTCCAGTTCGGCTCGGTGGTATCTGCGGTAAACAGACCGTCGCCGCCGATGGAGCGGACGCGGCGCAGCGCTCCTCGTACAGCCTTGTCGAAACGCTTCTCGTCGCTCAGTTCGTTGACGAGGTCGTATCCTCCGACGATCACGAGCGGCTGACCCATCATGTCGAGCCAGAAAATCGGCCCGAGCTCCTTGGTCTTCCGGACCAGATCCTGCACCGGCGCGGTCGAATCCAGCGACAGCATATTGCCGACGACCGGCTTCTTCGGCGGATGCGGAATCGGATTCAATTTATTCTGGGACGCCATCGCTCAGGTATCTCCCCACGTGATCGTTGATGTCCGGTTCTGCGCCGGAGCTTTGTTCCGAAGCTACTGTTCCGGCGGATGTTTTGCAAAGACTTCCGGTGCAAGGAATGCGCAGCGCCCGGATCAGCCGAACCGCCGCCTGCGCCATTCGAGAATCTTGGCGCTGACCTCGTCGGGCTGCTCCTGCTGGGTCCAGTGACCGCTGTTCTTGACCAGGTATTTTTCAAGGTCCGGGATGATGTTTTCCATCCCGTCGCAGGCCGACGAGGGAAGCACAGCGTCATCCTCAGCCATGATCATGAGCGACGGCACACGCACAGTGTGGTCGATATCCGCCGAACGTTCCCAGTTGCGGGTCATGTTGCGGTACCAGTTGATGCCACCGGTAAATCCCGAGGCCCTGAACGTACCGACAAAGACCTTCATTTCCTCAGGCGACAGAATTTTTTCACGCGGATCAACGGCTGGATCGTAGCCCGCGACCATCTGCGGAAACGCCATGTTGAGCTTCGGCGACGCGCCGAGCCCTGCGGCGGGCGGTCCCTCCCCTGCCACCGCCGACTTTCGCTGCGGCATGGGCTTACGCATGAAGAAATCGAATGTCTTTTCAACGTTACTGGCAAAGATTTTGTCCGGCTCACGCGCCGGATGCTGAAACTGCGCGATGTAAAGATGATCACCGTAGCGCTGACGCAGCAATGCGATCGGATCGGTCGCCGTGCGCGGGGTATGCGGCGTGTTGACGCCGATCACCCCCGCAACGCGCGACGGATGGCGCAGCGGCATCTGCCAGACAATGAACCCGCCCCAGTCATGACCGACGAAGATTGCCTTGTCGATTTTCAGGTGATCGAGCAACCCGACCAGATCGGCCGTCAGGTTCTCGATGTCGTAGGCTTCCACCGGTTCAGGGCGATCCGTCGCGCCGTAGCCGCGCTGATCAGGCGCGATGACATGCAGCCCCGCCTCGCTGAGCGCCTTGATCTGGTGCCGCCACGAAAACGCAATCTCGGGCCAGCCGTGACACAGCACGATCGGCGGCTTATCAGTTTTGGGGCCAGCCTCGTAGAAGCCCATGCGTATGCCGTTGACCTCGGCATACTGAAGCGGCGGCATTTCAATCATTGCAGGCGCCATGCGTCAGCTTGCAGCGCTTGCGCGATTGTCAGGCGACGCATAGGCCGCAGCGAGCAATTCAAACTCCTTCGGCAGCATGTCTGCCAGCTTCTCGACATGCGGAATGATGTTCGCGCCCGCGATGAAGCCGAAATCGAGCTGGTCGCGATAGCTCTGCACGGTGATGTTCAGAGCAAGGCCATGGGTCGAGATCGAGACCGGGAAAATGTGCAGCAGTTCGGCTCCGACCGCGTAAAGCGTCTGCCGCGGACCGGGCACGTTCGAGATCGTCACGTTCGCCGCCGGCGGCAGCACGTCGGACAGGTTCGAGCGGCTGTAAAGCAACGCCAGCACCTGAACCATCATGGGCGCGCCCAGCATCGAGATATTGGAGAGCGACGGCATCAGCGCGCGCAACGGATGTGACATCTCCTTGGACTTGGCTGACTGGGCGATGATCGCTTCAAGCCGCTCCTTCGGGTTTTCGATGTCGGTCGCCAGCGAGCAGATCATCCCGAATACCTGATTGTTGGCGTCGGTGTTGCCCTCCTCGCGTAGCGAGATCGGCACCGCCGCCGTCAGCGGACGGTTCGGCAGCCCGCCCTGCTCCAGCAAATACCGGCGCAGCACGCCACTCGACAGCGCCATCACCACGTCGTTGAGCTTGCCTCCGGCCTGCTTGGCGAGCGCCTTGGCCTCAGGCAGCGACACGGACACGCCCGCAAAGCTGCGTTCGGACGAGATCGACTTGTTCAGCATCGTCGATGGTGAAACCATTTTTGCGATGCTTTCACGCGACTTCGGGTCGGACACCTTCGCGATCATGTCGCGAACGCTCTTCACTGTGTCCGGCACATTGCCCAACATCCGCATGCCGGACTCAAGCTGATACATCGCGTTGTCGAACAGGATCGAACCAAGATCACTCTTGCCGCTGCGCGGCAGATCGAAACTTTTCGCCTTGGTGGCATCCAACGGCTGACGCCAAAGCTGCGAATAGGAATCGAGCAAATTGGTTGCGATATCGCGGGGCTCATTGGCGGGCTTGTTCACCGCGGCGACCTTCGGAAACTCGCGGGGCACCGGCGTGATGTCGTAGATCATATTGGTAAGCGCAGCGCCCGCGCCACCGTCGATGCAGGCGTGATGCATCTTGGAATAAAGGCCAACCTCGTTGTCCTTCATACCCTCAAAGACATAAAACTCCCACAGCGGTCGCGCCCTGTTCAGGAGCTTGGCGTGCATCCAACCGACGGTCTGCTCCAGAATCTGGCGATCGGCGGGCGCCGGGAGACTGGCGCGGAAAATATGGCGGTTAATGTCGAACTGATCGTCCTCGACCCAGCTTGGATTGTCGATGTCGAGCGGCGCTTTCTCCAACCGCGACTTCAGGATGGGCGCGACATGAATCCGGTCCGCGATCATCTTCTTGAAGTCTTCGAAGAAATTACCCTGATAGCCCTCCTTCAACTTGAAGATCGCCATGCTTCCGACATGCATCGGCATCTCGGGCGTCTCGAGATAAAGAAACGACGCGTCCATCGAGGACAGCTTTTTGGCGTGACCCATGGTATCCTCCCGTTAACGGCCGCTGTCGCCTTTTCGGCATTCTCATTCGGCAGCAGTATTTCTTAGGCGCGAACCTTTTCCGGACGGGCATAGGCCAGTGCAAACGGGCCCGAGCGATCGAACGGATGAAACTGACCTTCCGGCTGCGCGAGGCGATCGGCGACGGCCCAGAGCGCCGCGGCGTTCACGCCAATCCCGATGTGGCTCGCGAGCGTAATCTCGATGTTTTCCGCGGTGTCGGATTCATTGACCAGGCATGTCCGCCAGTTCACGATTCCGTCGCTGCGCGTATAAAGCGATGACGTCGGCACCGGTAGATCGCCAGACAATGTCTGAATATCCTTGATATCGGCATCCTGGATCGTCTCGCCGGACACCATCTCGTAAATACGTTTGGCGTTGGTCGCCGTGATATCGCCCGCGAACGGGCTGCCCAGCGTCACCACATAGCGAACCATATCGGGCATGCGCAAAGCCAGATCGCGGGCGTAGACGCCGCCGAGACTCCAGCCGACCAGGCTGACCTTGCGGCCTGTCGTGCTGTGAACGCTGGCCAGCAGCTTGCCGAGTTTCTCGCGCATGCTGTAAACGCCGCCGACGTTCCGGCCAAAACCCCACGGATGAGTGGAGAATCCGAGCAGGTCGAGATAGCGGCGCAGAATGAGCGTTGACACATCGCTAGCCAACAACCCTGGCAGCACCAGAACGGGATGACCGTCACCGCGCGGGGCGGTCAGAAGCGCGGGGGCCAATAACAGCGTCGCATTCAGTTCGAGCAATCCTCTGCCCTCGGCCAGAAATAATCCGAGGTTCGGCGGACGAAGGCGGCCCTTTTCGGCGAGGTAGCTTTCATTCACTGTCATCGCGACCTGCCTGAACGAAACACACACGTCTTACTGCTCTACGGTAGGGCAGCGACGCCTAGTCTAGAAGCATGTCGTGTCCGATGCCAATTGGCTTTCGCTCAAAAGCCGCCCGTCACGACAGTGTGGTGAATCTTATTGCTCTGCACCATCATCCGGAACATCTTGGGGCTCCGGATTCGTGGCATGCGACTTCATGCCCCCGCATCGGCCCAATGGCAGGCACATTTCCCGCCCAATTGCGCTAGCCTGTGACGACGATGGCCCGAGACCCCTTATGAGCACCTACCGCCTCGAACATCTTTTTGCACCGCGTTCAATTGCGCTTGTCGGCGGAAGCCCGAAACCCGCGTCGGTTGGCGGCACGACGCTGCGCAACCTGCTCGCCGGCGGGTTCAGCGGGCCGATCTATGTGGTCAATCCGAAGCATTCCGAGATCGAAGGCATCAAGACGCTCCGTGACATCAAGGATGTTCCAGGGACACCCGATCTCACCATCATCTCGACGCCGCCGTCCCTCATTCAGGGAATCGTCAAGAGCGCAGGCGCACGTGGATTCCCCGCCGCGATGGTGCTCTCTGCCGGTCTCGGCCTCGGTACCGGATCCTATACGGAAGCCATCGCGCAGACCGCGCGGAAGACCGGCCTGCGGCTGATCGGTCCGGCGCTCGGCGTGCTGATACCACGCATCAAGCTCAACGCGAGTTTCGCATCGCGTCTGCCGCAGATGGGCGACCTTGCCCTGATTTCGCAATCCGGCGCGATCTCCACCGCGCTTGGGGAATGGGCCGCAAACCGCAATGTCGGATTTTCCGCCATCGTCTCGACCGGCGAAAACCTCGATATCGATTTCGGAGATCTGCTCGACTACTTCGCACTCGATACCGACACGCGCGCCATCCTGCTTTACATCGAGTCGATCAGCGATGTGCGGAAGTTCATGTCGGCGGCACGGGCCGCGGCGCGCGTCAAACCCGTCGTGGTGATCAAGTCCGGACGTCACACCCAAGGTGCGCGTGCGGCAGCAACGCACACCGGCGCGCTGGCAGGATCGGATGCTGTTTACGACGCGGCGTTCCGCCGCGCGGGATTGCTGCGCGTGCTCGACCTCGACGAATTGTTTTCGGCGGCCGAGACGCTGGGACATCTGCAATCGTCGCACGGGCACCGGCTTGCGATCGTCACCAATGGCGGCGGCCTCGGCGTGCTTGCGGTTGACCGGCTGATCGATCTCGGCGGCGAACTCGCGGGTCTTTCGGAGGACGTCAAGAAAAGCCTCGACAAGGTGCTGCCGGAGCGATGGTCGCACGCCAATCCCGTCGACATCCTCGGCGACGCCGACGGCGAGCGCTATGCGCAAGCCTGCGAGCGGGTACTGGGCGACACCGCCAACAACGCGTTGCTCGTCATGAACGCGCCGAACACGCTGGCCTCCTCCGTCGAAAGCGCCAAATCGGTCGTCGCCGCAGTGAAGAAATACCGGACTGAGATGTATTCGCGCAAACCCGTGTTCACGGCTTGGGTGGGCGACAACGGCGGTGCCGCAGCGGTGTTCGGCGAAGCAGGCATTCCGCATTTCCCAAGCGAGGCAGACGCTGTGCGCGGCTTCATGCACATCGTACGCTACCGGGAAGGTCTTGACGTGGCGATGCAGACGCCGCCCAGCCTTCCGGAAGATTTTGCGCCTGACGTCGCAGCCGGACGCGCAATCATCCAGAGCGCCCTGAAGGACAAACGCGGATGGCTAAATCCGCTGGAGATCAATGAGCTGTTTGCGGCCTATGCGATCCCGATTGCATCCGCCGCGCTCGCGCGCGATCCCGATCAGGCCGCCCGTGCCGCGACTCCCATCCTGGCGGCGGGCAGCACTGTCGTCGTCAAGATCAGTTCGCCGGACATTCTGAACAAGTCCGATGTCGGCGGCGTACGCCTGAACCTGACCAGCGAGCGTACGGTCCACGACGCCACCGACGAAATCCTGCAACGCGCCCGCAAGATGCGGCCAAAGGCCCGCATCGACGGCGTGACCGTGCATCCGATGATCCTGCGTCCCCGTGCGCGCGAATTGATCGCGGGCCTCGCCGACGATCCAACCTTTGGCCCCGTTGTCGTTTTCGGACGCGGCGGCACCGCCGTGGAAGTCATCAATGACAAGGCGCTGGCGCTACCGCCGCTCGACCTCAACCTCGCACGCGACCTGATTGCGCGCACGCGCGTCTCGCGCATCCTTAAAAGTTATCGCGATGTCCCGGCCGCGGATGAAGGTGCGGTCGCGCTGCTGCTGGTTAAGCTGGCGCAGATGGCGGCTGATCTTCCCGAAATCCGCGAACTCGACATCAATCCATTGCTCGCCGACAAAGACGGCGTGATCGCGGTGGACGCGCAGGTGTCGATCGCGCCGCTGAGCGAAGCTATCCGCGGTTCGGGTCATTATCGGTTTGCGATCCGGCCTTATCCGAAGGAATGGGAGCGGCACCTCAAGCTCAAGGACGGCCGGGGCATCTTCGTGCGGCCGGTCAGGCCCGAGGACGAGCATCTGTATCCGGAGTTTTTCGAGCATGTCAGCCGGGAAGACGTCCGGCTGCGATTCTTCTCGGCGATGAAGGAACTGTCGCATCCGTTCATCGCGCGCCTCACGCAACTCGACTACGCGCGCGCGATGGCCTTCATTGCCATCGAAGAAACCACCGGCAAGATGCTCGGCGTGGTCCGCCTTCACACCGACGCGGACTTCGCCAGCGCCGAATACGCCATTCTGATCCGGACCGATCTCAAGGGCATCGGTCTCGGCTCGATGCTCATGAAAATGATCATCGAGTACGGCCGCGCCGAAGGCGTGCGCGCCATCCGCGGTCAGGTACTGAGCCGGAACACGGTCATGCTCGACATGTGCAGACGGCTCGGATTCGAAATCCGTCCCGATCCGCAGAACTCGGATATATCACTGGTTGAGCTGCCGCTTGCGAAGCAGGCATAGTGCGATGCGTTCAGGAGGTTTGTGATGGCCAGAATCGTTGTGTCCGCTGTGATCGCTCTGGCCATCATCATATGGGCCTACTTCGGCGTCCTGACGCATTAGGCGACAGGACGCCCTCGTGCCCGTTCGTTCTTATTAGGGCACCAGCACCGCGCGGCCGACCAGCTTGCCTTTCTTTAGATCATTGAGCGTCGCATCGACCTGCGTCAGCGGCCGCGTGGTCACCGGAATTGGAGCGATCTTCTTCTCACACACCAGATCGATCAACTCCTGCGTCTCGCTCAGGCTGCCGACATAGCTTCCCTGAATCGTGATCGCCTTCATCGGAATGAGCGGCAGCGCCCACGGCGCACCGCCGCCGAACAGGCCGACCATCACCAGTTTGCCGCCTTTGCTGAGGCAATCGAAGCCGAGCGTCGCAGTCGCTGAATTTCCCACGAGATCGATGGCGCCGCGGATCGCACCGCCGGCCTTCGCCATGATCTGTTGCAAGGCATCTGGCGCGGCACCGTCAACCGTCGCGAGCGCGCCCGCCTTCTCGGCGGCCTCGCGCTTGCCCGCATCGATATCGACCATGATGGCACCCTTGCCCCCCATGGCCTTCAGAAGCGTGAGCGCCATCAGGCCAAGCCCGCCTGCGCCAAAAATGACGATGGGCTTGTCGAAAACATCTTCGACTTTCTTGATCGCGCTGTAGGTGGTGACACCGGAACAGGCATAAGGGGCCGCCGTCACGGGATCGAGCCCTTTCAAGTCGAGCAAATATCGCGGATCACGCACCATGATGTAGTCGGCATATCCACCGTCGCAGTAGACGCCGAGCGAACTCGGCTTGACGATGCACATGTTCTCGTCGCCGGTCAGACAAGTCGCGCATTTGCCGCAACCCTGCCACGGATAGACCAGCCGTACATCGCCGACTGCGACGCCCTTGGCGTCAGGTCCGAATGCTACGACCTCGCCTACCGTTTCGTGGCCCATGGTCAGGGGCAGCGACACGCCGCGATCCTTCAGCGACAGCGGCTTGCGGCCATGCCCGAGGTCGTATCCGCCCTCCCAGATGTGCAGATCGCTGTGGCAGACGCCCGCCGCCTTCACCTTGAGCAAAACCTGCGAGCCGACGGGTTGCGGGGTCGCGACGTCCACTTCCATCAACGGGGCGTTGAATTCGGCGACCTGAAAGCTCTTCATCGCGTTTCTCCCTTTTCTTCTTGCACGCGTCCGATGCGCGGATGTTGGTTTCGAACGAAGTAGAGGCGAGCGAAGGCGACCCTGTCAATACGGGGCAGCGCCGCGGCGCTATGCCCATCCGCACCGCCAAATGAAACTTGGCCGAAGGCCCCGGATGGACTACCCAAGTTCCTGCAGGCGAGACATTTCGGCTCTCGCCGTCCGCTATCGAGAGCAGCCGCGATGTCCGACCAGTTTGACTGGAATCTTGTCCGATCGTTTCTGGCCATTACGCGCACCGGCAGCATGACGGCGGCAGCGAAGCGCCTGAAAATCGATTATTCGACGCTCAGCCGTCGCATCGCGGCGCTTGAGGCATCGCTTGGCGCGCAATTGTTCGACCGCCGCACCAGCGGCTCGTCTCTCACCGAGGCCGGCGAGAAACTGCTGGAGATGGCTGAGCATATGGATCAGCTCGCAACCTCCGCGGCGCAGTCGATCGGCAATTCAAAACTTGAAGCCACCGGTGCGGTGCGGATCGGAACGCCCGACGGCTTCGGAACCAAGTTCCTGGCGCCGCGCCTCGGCGAACTTTGTAACCGCCATCCCGATCTCACTGTCGAACTCGTCGCTATGCCGCGCGAGTTCAACCTCTCCCGGCGCGAAGCAGACATCGCAGTCAGCCTGACGCAGCCGAGCGAGGGACGGCTGCACTCCCGCAAGCTGACCGATTACGAGCTCGGCCTCTACGCATCGCGGGACTACGTGGCCAACAACCCCGCCGTAGAGACCGCAGCCGACGTGCCGTCGCACCGATTCATTTCGTATATCGACGATCTGATTTTCTCGCCCGAACTCGAGTACACGCATTTTGTATCGCCTGACCTGCGCCCTGCGATCAAAAGCTCGAACCTCATCGCTCAACTGAATTCCACTATCGCAGGCGCAGGCTTATGTGTGCTGCCCTGCTTTATTGCGCATGGCGAGCCGCAACTCGTGCGGGTCCTGCCCTCGTTCCGTCTGATCCGGACATTCTGGCTGCTGCTGCATAGCGACCTGCGCAATACCGCACGGGTCCGGGTCACTGCCGATTTTATCGCCGAACAAATCGGCGAAGCTCACGCGTTGTTTCTGCCGGCCGACGCCGCAATCTGAAGACCATCTCAGCAGCGGTTGTGAAAATAGCTTAGTCCGGCCCGCTGCAATTTCCATAGCAGCCGCCCCCGCCACCGTAAGGCGAAGTATTAGGCGGCGGCTGCGTCTGATTGGTCTGGTTGGATTGCGACTTGTTCTTCACAACCGCGTTGCCGCCATCGAAGATCGAGAAGTATCCGAGCGGGTCCGTTCCCGGCGGCTTGGCCGGATCCGTCACGATGGTCTTGCCGAAGCCGAGACGCGCTGCCATCTGGTCGGTCGGCAGATCGCTCACGCCGCCGGTCTGGCCGGTGCCGCTGGTCAGCGCAGCCATGATCTTTTGCAGCAGGAATTCCGGAATTGGGAACGGCTCCGGAATCGGATCGTTCGGGCCGGTCACCCAGGTCATGTAGCCCGGCCTGACGATGACCGAACCAAAATTGTTCTTGATGACGACCGAACCGACATGGCCGATGACGATCTCGCCCTTGGCCTGCGCCAGCTTGGGATCTGCCCCCCCGAAACCCGGAGGGATCGGATAAACCACGGTCGCAACGCCGCCGCGAATACCCAGCGTCGCCACCGGGGTGTTCACCGTCACGCCCGCGGTGTGGCTGATCTGTCCGCCGACGAAACGCATCATGCCTTTGCTGACAGTCGCCACCATTTTGCCGGTGCCGGCCTTGGGATCGTAGACGTACTCGTCGATCACGATGTTGCTGTTGCGGCCGACGTTCAGCGTCGAGGTGTCGGGGAACATGATCTGCGTCGAACCCGACGACGACGTCTGCACCCGCTCCTTGTAGATGACATTGGTGCCGATGGTGAGCGTGCGCGGACCCGCGCCCGGCGGCGTGCCCGTCGCGTCGAGATTGACGGCGCCGACCCGGCCCGAGTTTTGAGCTTCGGCAGCAGGGATAAGCGCAGTCGTGGACAGCAGCACCGTCAGAAACGACGTAAAATATGCCTCTTTCGAAAACAACATCTGCTGCACCCTCAGAAGCGAGCGGTCGGGCCAAACATCACCGAGAAATTCTCCAGGCGATAGTTAGGCAGCGAGGAATTGGTCTTGTCGTACTGGACTGCAGCCGAGATGCCGAAATTCTTCGTCATGGGCGCATTGAACAGCGCACCTACCGACCACTGGTGATCGCTGCGTGCAACCAACGGATCGATGAACGGATTTGGCGCATCGAAACGCGTATCGATCCATCGGGCGAATGGCGCGATGCTCCAGTTGCGTGACATCCAGACGAACGGCGGTGCGAACTCAAGTGTCAGGGCGGCTTCGACCGCCCACTGATCGAACGACTGGAACACAAAGGCCGAGTCGCCGCGCCGATAGAGCCCGCGCGCATCGAGCTTGATCTGTTGCGCGATATTCCAGCTTGCCGTGAGACTCGTTGTGTACCAGTCGCCGGAGTTGAAGCCCGCCACAGGATCGATTGTCCTGAAATCCGCACGGCGCCATTCGAAGTCCGGACCAAACGTGAACCTGTCGTTCACCGGCACCTTCACGCCCACGCCGGCGCCGGCCGTTGAAAAATACGACGACCCGCCAATCCAGGTATTTCCGCCGACCACATAGGGCTTGATCGTGACGCCCGGCAGAAGTTCCGGCGCGAGCGCGAGCCGCGGGCCGAAGCTGACATCGACATAGCCGACGTTCAGGTCCTTCAGGCGCGACTGCTCGGTGAGATATCCGACGGCACGCGTTTCAAGAACATCGCCGCGCTGGTTCTGCAGATCGTAGTCGTGGCTGAGGCCAACCAGTCCGAACCAGTTGATGTCGCTCTTTTGCCGCGCGGTCGGAAGCAACGCGAGATCCTGACCGCCGAGACGCAGGACGCCACCGCCGGGCGCGAAGCTCGCATTGCTTTGCGAGCGGATGCCGGTCTGTGCGAAGCCGGAGAACCGGCTTTGCTGAAGCTGCTTCTCAGTGTCCGGCAGATATGTTTCAACGCGCTCTTTGGTGATGGCGTCGATGTCCGGGCTCGCAAGAGCTTCCTTGAAATAGCGCCGCGCCATTTCATACGAGCCGAGCCGGAAATACAGCGCGCCGAGTTCGTACTTCACACGCGTCAGCTTGGGATTGTAAAACAGCAGGCGCTCAAGCGCACCGATCGCCGCTTCGTAGTCGCCGCGCTCGGTCGCGACCTTCACATAGGCAAACGTGACTTCATGGTTGCCGGGATTGCGAACCATCTGCTGAAACAGTTGGTCCTGCACCAATGCATCTTGCGCCCGCGCATCACCCAACTGCCCGAACAGCATAAGAGCACACAGGACCAACACGCCCTGCGAGCGCGGGAGTCTGCCCCGCGCACTGGTTACGCAATGATGCCCCTGAACAAACATAAGAAAAATCCTGGCAACCGATCAATGATCGACAAAAACCATGAAAGCAGCGCACAATCAACGGTATAACCGTCTGCTCCCGTGGCCGATTTGATACAGATCGCAGAAAAGTACTGGGCCACTACAGGCGAGTTTCCACAGCTATGCCTGACGTTGTCGCACACATTGGTACATGTGAGCGATCCATCGGTTCAATTCGTTGAAGGCAATTCTGCCTGAAAAACGGGCGTTTACGGGATGCCTGGCGAGTAGCGAATAAAGCAAGGATCCTTCTGGCGGCGCGAGATCGTGCGGCACGCCTGCCCGCCGCCAGACATCGTCGTGAAGATTCAGAAAGCAGAAATCATTGCATTTTCGATTCAATTCGGCGGCGCAGGCCGGGTTAAACAGGTCGGGAACTTCGAACCAGGACAACGGACCGAGTGGCTCACGTGACCTGAATCCTGGAACCGGTCCATGCCGGTCAAGGAGAGATGTGAGTAGCAGAGCTCCCGACCTGTCCCACTCCTCCAGAGTATCGCCGAGCAACTCGGTCTGGCGAAGCGCCTCTTCCAGAATGGGATGACCGGCGGGGAACTTCAGCGCCCCCATGGGTACGAGGCCGAACGCATCGGGACCACCAAGGAAAATCGCTTCCTCAGGCAGTTCGGGCTTCAACAGCAAAACGTCGGGATCGACCCACCAGCCGCCAAGCTGGTGAAGCAACGCGTAGCGAAAACGATTGGCATGGATTGCGAATCGTCCGTCCGATCCTAATGGGCGCAATACGCGCTCGGGCGGCAATATCTCCCCGGCTTTTCTGACCGAGATCCAATCCGGAACATTAAGCGCCTCACTGTAGGTGAACACTTCGACGCGATGACCACGGTCGGCAAAACTTCGCAGGCAGAGAAGCTGGTATGGCCCGACGGCGTCGCCATGCCAGAACGTCCGGATTGTCTGCGGATCTTTTGACAACACCTGCGGCTCTGCGGCGGCATTCGGTGACGGAACACCCGATCGCCAGCCATGCAGTTGCACAGAATGGGCAAAATCGTCCAGCGTGTTCTCCTCAAGCGCCGGAATCGAAAGCCGCTGTTTGATATTTTCCAGCAGCCGATATTCACGATCCCAATCCGCAATCGATTTGAACGACAGCCGCGCGCGATCGGAAACATCAATGCCGTACCGGCGAAACAGGACATCAAGGTAACTGCCAACAGGCGGCCCAAGCGTCTTTGGAATTCGAATGAAACGCAGCACCTCATTCCAGAGATGCGTGAAGTCACTCTTCGCTACGCGCTCCTGAATCAAATCACATCGAGTGGGGTCGAAAAAACTTAGAGCTTCGCGATATTCGATTTCGTAGGCATTCGATTTAGGCAGCGGCGGATGACTCAGCGCGTGCTTTGCAACCAGCCGCGTCATGAGCGTCGGACCAACGACTGCCCGGTCGGCATCATAGATGGACATGTCCGCATCAGGCAGAAGCCGCCGCGCTTCCTCGACCGCTTCGGCCATGATCGGCGCGCCCGCGGGAAACCGCATCACGGACGTGCAGATCCAGTCGGGACCACCGTGTGCGATATACGTGTCCTGTGACGGCAATCGATCGCGAAGCAGGATGAGATCAAGATCGACATACCAGCCGCCGAACCGGTGAAGCACGATGTACCGGAAAAGATCAGAATGCAGCGCCAGGGACGAGAAGCGGTTCTTCTCGCGATGTCCGTCGGAAGGCCAGGGCAAAATCTCGCGAGCGTCAGCGAGTTCCACTCCGTCAGGAACGGTTAGGTTGTCTTCGTAAGAGTAAAGAATGACGCGTGCGCCGGACGCCACCATGCTTTTGAGCGAGAGCTGTTCGTAGAAGCTCAGCGCCGGGCCGGTCCAGAAGGCCCACACCTCCTGCCGAGACTGTTCGGAAATTGTCGATCGCATCATCAATCCTCAACCGCATCCCAGCAATTTGCGTTTGTTACGGGAGGACGCGCAATACCGACTGTCACAGTTTCAGATTTCGCCCTGCAAAACACACGCGCAAAACGACATGGTCGGTATCTCTTGCTCGCGGCAATGAATACCGGCATAAAGTTAATCGATCGATTAACAAGAAACCAAACAGGGAGAGACTGCCGATGGCTGCACCTTCGCGCGCCTTACCGGTGCCAACGCCCGAAACCAAACATTTCTGGGAAGGCACGCAAGCGGGTGAGCTTCGCCTGCAACGCTGCGACGATTGTTCCAACGTCTATTTCCCGCCCCGCCCGTTCTGCCCGTCGTGCGCATCGCGCAAGGTCAGCGTGTTCAAGGCCAGCGGCAAGGGCAAGCTCTACAGCTATGTGATCAATCATCGGCCTGCCGCACCCGGCTTCACACCGCCTTACGCCATTGCCGTGGTCGAGCTCGACGAGGGCCCGCGTATGATGAGCAATATCCTCGATTGTCCGCAGACACCTGAAGCGCTCGTGCTCGACATGAAGCTCGAAGTCGCATTCGAGAAAGTCAGCGACAAGATCACCCTTCCCCAGTTCCGTCCGGCGAAGGGTTAAGATCATGCGCAGAAATCAAGTTGCCGTCGTCGGTGCGGCAGAAACCACCAAGCTCGGCGTCATTCCAGACATGTCGCAGATCCAGTTGCACGCGGACGCCGCGCTGAATGCGCTGGCGGATGCAGGGCTGAAGCTGTCGGATATCGACGGCATCGCCACCGCGGTGGAGACGCCGCAACAACTGGCGCACTATCTCGGCATCACGCCAACATGGGTAGACGGCACATCGGTCGGCGGTTGTTCGTTCATGCTGCATGTCCGCCACGCGGCAGCCGCGATCGAAGCGGGCCTGTGCAAGACCGTGCTCATCACCCATGCCGAGAGCGGCAAGTCGATGATCGGCAAATTGCCGCGCTCGATTCCTGCCGACAGTCTGCAGGGCCAGTTCGAAGCGCCGTTCGGCGTCTACGGCCCGCCCAGCATGTTCCCGATCCCCGTGCTGCGTTACATGAAAACCTATGGCATCACCCACGAACAGATTGCGATGGTGTCTGTGGTGCAACGCGAGTGGGCCGCGAAGAATCCGCGCGCCATGATGAAAGAACCGATCACGGTCGAGGACGTGCTGAACTCGCGGATGATCGCGTATCCGTTCCGCATTCTGCAGTGCTGCCTCGTCGCCGATGGCGGCGGCGCATTGATCCTGACCAGCGCCGACCGCGCCAAGGACTTCCCGCAGAAGCCGGTCTATATCCTAGGCACCGGCGAGAGCGTCGAGACGCCGATGGTCAGCCAGATGGAGACCTTCAACTCGTCGCGCGCGTTCAAGGTTGCAGGCCCGACCGCGTTTCGAGAAGCCGGCATCGCGCACAAGGACGTCGATCACCTGATGATCTATGACGCTTTCGCGCATTTGCCGCTGTTCGGCCTTGGCGATCTCGGCTTCATGCCGCATGAGGAAACCGGCAAGTTCATCGCCGACCGAAGCACCGCTATCGGCGGCAAGTTGCCGATGAACACCAATGGCGGCGGCCTGAGCTACATGCACTCGGGCATGTACGGCATGTACGCACTTCAGGAGAGCGTGCGGCAAATGCGCGGCATCGCGCCGGCGCAGGTACCGGGCGCGAAAATCTCGGTTTGCCACGGCGTCGGCGGCATGTTTGCCGCATCCGGCACCATCATCTTCACCAACGAACGCTGACAGCGACAAGAAACAGGAGCGAAACGAAATGGCAAACAACAAATCGCTGGACGGCAAGGTTGTTGTCGTTACCGGCGCAGGCCGCGGCATCGGCCGCGAGATCGCGCTGCTCGCAGCGGCCGAAGGCGCGAAGGTCGTGGTCAACGATCCCGGCGTCGCCGCCGATGGCTCGGGCACCAATGCAGCACCCGCCGAGGAAGTCGTCGAGGAAATCAAGAAGCGCGGTGGAACGGCCGTGGCCAACTTCGAGACGGTCGCCGAAGCCATCCCCGCCAGCAAGATCATCAAGCAGGCGATCGATACTTACGGCCGTCTCGACGGTGTGGTGAACAACGCCGGCATCCTGCGCGACGCGATTTTTCATCGCATGAGTGTCGAGGCGTTCGAATCCGTCATCAAGGTTCACCTGATGGGCTCGTTCTATACCTCGCATGCGGCCGCGCGCATTTTCCGCGAGCAGGAAAGCGGCACATTCGTGCACTTCACCTCGACCTCGGGCCTGATTGGAAATTTCGGCCAAGCGAACTACGCGGCCGCCAAGCTCGGCATCGTCGGACTGTCGAAGTCGATCGCGCTCGACATGGAGCGCTTCAATGTGCGTTCGAACTGCGTGTCACCCTTCGCGTGGAGCCGCCTGATCGGCACCATCCCGACAGAGACCGAGGAAGAGAAAGCGCGCGTCGCGCGTATGCAGCAGATGGGTCCGGAAAAGATTTCACCGCTGTCGGTGTTTCTCCTGAGCGACGCCGCAAAGGATGTCACCGGACAAATCTTCGCGGTTCGCATGAACGAGATCTTCCTGATGGGCCAGTCGCGCCCGTTGCGCTCCATCCACCGCGCGGAAGGCTGGACGCCGCAGACCATCGCCGAACACGGCATGCCGGCGCTGAAGTCGTCGTTCTACAAGCTCGACCGCTCGGCTGATATTTTCAGTTGGGACGCGATCTAACTATTTGAAGGAGCCATGCCGTCCCGCGCCACTGGCGAAGCGCGTGGCTCCTTCAAGCGTTTCTCCCGACGCGATGACATCGAGGCCGCCCTGCATCTCGTCAATGATGGCCGATGTCTCGTCGAGATCCCACTGACGGAGCGCCGAACGCTTGTCGTTGCGCAGGCAGGCTTGCGGGAAGCGTGCCAGCTCCTGCGCCAGTGCGACGGCGTGCGCCCGCGCCTCGCCCTTCGGCACAAGCCGGTTGGCAAGCCCGATGTCGAACGCTTCCTTCGCATCGACCGGACGGCCGGTGAGAATCAAGTCCATCGCGCGCGAATGGCCGATCAGCCGCGGCAGGCGGATGGTGCCGAGATCAATCAGCGGCACACCGAAGCGGCGGCAGAAGATGCCGAAGGTCGCGCCCTCGCCGACCACACGCATATCCGCCCACAGCGCCAATTCCATTCCACCCGCTACCGCATGGCCCTCGACGGCGGCGATCACCGGCTTGTTGAGACGCAGGCGGCTCGGCCCCATCGGCGCGATGGTGTTGTGACCGCCGAGTTCGCGCTTCTTTTCACGGTCGCCGAGCGCGACGGCCTTGAGGTCCGCGCCAGCGCAGAATGCGCCGCCCGTGCCGGTGAACACGGCGACCGATGACTTGGGATCCGTGTCGAAGGCGTGGAATGCGTCGAACAGCCGGCGCGCGGTCGCGCCGTCGACGGCATTTTTGCGCTCGGGCCGGTTGATCGAGACGATAGTGACTGGGCCCTCGTGCTCGACAAGGATCGTGTCGGTATTCGTCATCGCTACCTCCCGTTGTTTTTTGATTATCAGCCGCTGTTGCGCAGCCCTGCCGAAATTCCGTTGATGGTGAGCTGGATGCCGCGCAGCACCTGTTCGTCGGTGCTTTGCGCGCGATGCGCCTGAAGCAATTCGACCTGCACATGGTTGAGCGGATCGAGATACGGAAAGCGGTTGCGGATCGAGCGTTCGAGCAATGGGTTTCCCTGCAGCAGCCGGTCATGGCCCATGATGGTCAGCAGCGTATCGATGGACTCGTGCCACTCGGTACGGATACGGCCGAATATGGTTGTGCGCAGCTTTTCGTCCGGCACCAAGTCAGCATAGCGTGACGCGATAGCGATACTGCTCTTGGACAATACCATGTCCATGTTCGACAGCAGCGTCTGGAAGAACGGCCACTCGCGATAAAGTTCCTGAAGGAATCCAATGCCCTTGTCGGGATGCTGCTTGACCCACGCATCGACGGCACTGCCGAAGCCGTACCAGCCCGGCAGCATCAGGCGGCATTGCGCCCAACTAAATACCCAGGGGATCGCGCGCAGGTCTTCGATCTTACGCGTCTTGGTGCGCGAGGCCGGACGGCTGCCGATGTTGAGCGTCGAAATCTCGTTGATGACGGTGGAGGCCCAGAAATAATCCTCGAAACCTTCGGTCTCATAGACGAGGTTGCGATAGGCCGCATAAGCGAGGTTAGAGAGTTCCTCCATCGCGGCGATGTATTCGTCGCGCGGCGCGGAGTGCTTGGGCTGCAACAGGCTTGCTTCCAGTGTCGCCGCCGCAAGAATCTCAAGGTTGTGGCGGCCAACGTCGGCGTTGGAATACTTGCTGGAGATGATTTCGCCCTGTTCGGTGATGCGAATTTGTCCGTTCACTGCCCCGCCCGGCTGCGCAAGGATTGCGTCATAGCTCGGCCCGCCGCCGCGGCCGACGGAGCCACCGCGCCCGTGAAACAGCCGCAGACGAACACCATGGCGCTCGAATACTTCGACCAGGCTGATCTCGGCCTTGTACAGTTCCCAGCCCGAGGTAACGAAGCCGCCGTCCTTGTTGCTGTCCGAATAGCCGAGCATCACCTCCTGAACGCTGCCGCGACTGTCGACAAGACGGCGGTATTCCGGCAGCGAGAACAGGCTGTCCATGATCTGTGCGCATTGTCTCAGATCGTCGATGGTCTCGAACAACGGCACGATGTTGAGGCGGCTGGTGTCATCTGGCGCGACGAGTCCCGCTTCCTTCAGCAGCACGGCGACCTCGAGCAGGTCCGACACGCCTTCCGTCATCGAAATAATGCACTGAGGAATGACCGCGCCGCCGAAGGTGGCATGCGCCTCGGCGGCCGCCCGCAGCACGGCCAGTTCCTTGACGGTCTCTTCGCCGTAAGCGACGAATGGCGACACCAGCGGGCGCGCTGTATTCAACTCACGCGACAACAATGCGATGCGCTTGTCTTCCGGCAAGTCCTTGTAGTTGGTGCCTGGCGCAGCCGCCTCGAACAGCTCGGAAATGGTGCGTTCGTGCACAGCGGAGTTCTGCCGCATGTCGAGCGCGGCGAGGTGGAAACCGAAGCAATCCACCGCGCGGCGCAGATGCCGCAGCCGTCCGCGTGCGATTACCAGCGAGTTGTGCGCGACCAGCGAGGCGTGCAGCACGTCGAGATCGCGCCGCAGTTCCTGCGGATTCTCATAAGGCTTTGCATCGCCGACAGGCGGTCGGCTGGTCTCGATCTCAAGCTTTTGCGCGGTGGCCGCTAGCCGCGCGTAGATGCCCGACACAGCGAGCCGATACGGCTCGCCGCTCCGGTGCGGGGACGGATCAGGCGACTGCTGCGCCAGCGCGCGCAAGTCCGGCGACACATCGGCGAGATGCGCAGCGAGCGAGAGCTCCGCGCCGAGTTCATGCAGTTCCGCGAGATAGAAGCGCAAAATTCGTGTACTTTGCATGCGCAGCGTGCCACGCATGACTTCCGCCGTGACGAACGGATTGCCGTCACGGTCGCCGCCGATCCAGCTTCCCATCTTGAGAAAGGTTGCAAGCTCCGGCGCATCCTGCGCATCAGCAATCTTGCCGCCCTCTTCGGCCAGCCGGTCCTCCAGCGAACAATGTAGCCGCGGCACCTCCCGCAGAAACGTATAGTCATAGAACGACAGGCCGTTAGCGACCTCGTCCAGCACCGTCAGCTTGGTCCGTCGTAGCAGGTTGGTTTGCCACAGCGTCAATACCGCGCGGCGCAATTGCTCGTCGCTAGCGGCGATCTCGTCCGCCGTCATCTGGGTGCGTTCGCGAATGTCGAGCACCGACGCGATCTCCATTTCGCGGTCGATCGTGCTCTTGCGGCGAACCTCGGTCGGATGCGCGGTCAGCACCGGACTGACAAGCGCCTTGGCGAAGAACGCCCGCAGCGCATCGGCATCGATGCCCGCCTCTTTCGCGCGCGTCAGCGCCCGCGCAAGAGTTCCGGGACGCGCCGCCGTGCCGGCCATGTCCTGCGTGCGCCGCTGGCGGATGTTGTTGTGGTCTTCGGCGATGTTGGCCAGATGCGAGAAATAACTGTACGCGCGGACGATCCGGACGGTTTCGGCGATCGACATTCCGTCCAGAATGGCTTCCAGCTCACGGCGCGCTGGTTTGTCGTCGTCGCGATGGAAGCGGATCGAGGTCTGCCGGATGCGCTCGACCAGGTCGAAGACATCCGCTCCCTCCTGGTCCCGCACGGTATCGCCGAGGATGCGCCCGAGCTGCCGGATGTCGGCACGGAGTTGCGCATCGGCGTCGGACGACGGAATATCGCCATCCCGAAGCCTGTTGTCGGACATTCTGGTCGAAGACGCCTCGGGCGACATGAGAAATCCCTTTGAATATCCCTCGGGCAATTCGCTTGCGCGAGAAAATCACCGGCATTCCTCAAGTCGCAATTTTTAGCCAAGGACGCAAGCGCTAGTGTCCTGAATCCGAAGTTCGCCCGCTTTTGCAGCACATTCCATAGCGAACTTCGGATTCAACAGGACACTAGAAGTCTATAATTCTAGTGTGGTTTTGGTTCGCAAGTCCGCAAAAGAACGCGCTGTAGAAATGATGCGGACTTGCGAACCACCACACTAGGGCGCGCCTAAATTTTGCGCCCCGCCCGCTCCCAATACGGATCGCGCAAACGCCGCTTGAAGATCTTGCCAGAATCCTCGCGCGGCAGGCCGGCCTGAATTTCAATATGTTTCGGGATCTTGTACCCAGCCAGCGACGTCTTCAGTTGTTCGCGGATCGCCGCAACATCGAGGGATGCCCCCGGCTGCGGTTCGACCACCGCCATCAGCGCCTCGCCGAACTCCTCGTCCGGGATGCCGAACACCGCGCAATCATGGATGCCGGAAATGCCATGCAGCACTGCCTCGATTTCCGCCGGATAGATGTTGACGCCGCCGGAAATCACCATGTCGCGCTTGCGATCACAGATGAAGACATAACCATCAGCGTCCATATAACCGACATCGCCGCTGGTGATGAACCCGTCGCGGTCGATCTCGGCGCGCTTCTCCGGCCGATTGTGATAGGTGAAATCCGGATAAGCAGACAGGCGCGAGTAAATCTCGCCGATCTCGCCCTGCGGCAGAATGCGCCCGTCTTCGCCGAGGAAACGCAATTCCGCGCTGGGGGAAATCTTCCCCACCGTGCCGGGCTTCTTCAAAGCGTCTTCGGAACTCGCGAACGTCACCGCGCCGGACTCGGTGCTGCCGTAGAACTCATAAATCACCGGACCGAACCATTCGATCATGGCGCGCTTCACCTCGGCGGGGCACGGCGCGGCCGCGTGGATGACGTGGCGCAGCGACGAAACATCATAGGACTTGCGGACCTGTTCAGGCAGCTTCAGCAACCGGGTGAACATGGTCGGCACCATGAAGACGTTGTCGATCTTCTGTTCGTCGATGATGCGCAGGAACTCCTCGGCCTCGAAGCGCGGCATCAAGATCGTCACATCGCCGAGCCGCCCGGCACGCAGGCCAAACGCATTCGGCGCCGAGTGATACAGCGGTCCCGGCAGCAACGCACGGACGCCCGGTTTCAGGCCGTAGATCAGCGCGCGCATCGCCTCCATCGACGCGGTCTGCTCCGGCGTCGGCGCGTAACGCTTGACGCCCTTGGGATGTCCCGTGGTGCCGGACGTGTAGATCATATTCTGCGGCTGCGGCAGAGTCGGACCGTCATAAGGTGTCTGCTTTGCGAGCCACGTATCGAAATCGAGCGTACCGGGCACTGTTGCCAGACGCGCAGGGTCGACGCGATAAGTCTCGATGATTTCCGGCGGTGGCGAGACGCTGAGCATCGTGACAGCCGCAGGAACGACTCCATGAAGCCCGTGTAGCAGGTCGGCGTGGCCGATCAGCACGCGCGCGCCGGAATCCTCCATGACATAGGCGATTTCATCCGCCTTGAAATGCCAGTTGATCGGCACGGCGTAGGCGCCGAGGGTCATCACGGCGTAGGCTGCCTCGAGAAACGCGATGTCGTTGCGCATCAGGACGCCGACGCTGTCGCCCTGCTTGACGCCAAGCGCGGCAAGCCCTCCAGCGATCAAGCGCGCGCGCTCATTGACCTCGTCACGGGTTTTGCGGCGATCACCGCTGATGATGCCGGTTGCGAGCGCCGTTGCGGATGCTGACATGACAGCCTCCGTCTAGTTCGAGCCGTCCACAAATTTTGGCGCGCGCTTTTCGATGTTGGCGCGCACGGCTTCGGTCTGGTTCGGCGTTCCCATCACTTTCATCTGCTCGACGGATTCCGCCAGCAGCGCCGGGCCTGGATCGCCACCGAGGTTGTTGAGCATCCGCTTGATGCAGCGGATGGCGTCCGGATTCTTGCCGGCGATCTCCCGCGCGGCAGCCAGAGCTTCGGCACGCGGATCGTCGCAAATTCGTGTGGCAAGGCCATAACTCATCGCCTCCTGTGCCGAGAAGATCCGGCCGGTGAAGGCAAGGTCGCGCAGGATGTCGTCGCGCACGAGACGGGCAAGGATCGGCGTGCCCGCCATATCCGGCACCAGCCCCCACTTGATTTCCGTCACTGACATCCGCGTGTCGGGCGCGAGAAAGCGCATGTCGGCGCCGATCGCCAACTGGAATCCGCCGCCGAACGCGACGCCGTGAACGGCGGCGATTACCGGCACCGGCAATTGCCGCCAGCCCCACACCGCTTGCTGCGAGTGATTGGCGAGACCATGCGTCCGCTTTGCGAGATCGCGGAGGTCGCTTGTGCCGTCGCCCATCGCGGCAAAACGTCCCATGTCGAGACCGGCGCAGAACGCACGCCCCTCGCCGGACAGCACCACGGCGCGCAGACCTTTCTCATGCTTAAGCCGCTCGGCCGTGTCCACGAGCGCATTGAACATCGCCACATCCAGCGCATTCATCTTGTCGGCACGGACCAGGCGAACGTCGGCGACGCCCTCCGACATCGAAACCGTAATGCGATCGCTGGTGGCGGCAGTCATGGCGTTCTCCCGGATTGTTTTGTTTCTTTCTCTTTACAGGATTAGACCATGCTGTTTTAATTAATCAACTAACTAATGAAGAAAAGTCATTCAGGGAAGGGTTGCGTCATGTTCACAGAGCGTCTTCTCGCGGGCCGCAAAATCCTCGTGACCGGCGGCGGCACCGGCCTCGGCAAGGCCATGGCCTCGAAATTTCTCAGCCTTGGCGCTGAAATCCACATCTGCGGCCGCCGCAAGGGCGTCTGCGACGACACCGCCGCCGAACTGATGAAGCTGCATGGCGGCAAGGTGACGGCGCACGGCGTCGACATCCGCGATGCCGCCGCGGTCGACACCATGATCGAGAGCGCATTCAAGGACGGCCCCCTCACCGACCTCATCAATAATGCTGCGGGAAATTTCGTTTCGCGCACGCAGGACCTGTCGCCGCGCGGGTTCGACGCCGTCGCCAACATCGTGATGCATGGCACGTTCTATGTCACCCACGCGGTCGGCAAGCGCTGGATCGCCGGGGGCCATCGCGGCAACGTCGTGTCCATCACAGTGACGTGGGTGCGCAACGGCAGCCCCTACGTGGTGCCGTCCGCCATGAGCAAGTCCGCCATTCATGCCATGACCATGTCGCTCGCGACCGAATGGGGACGTTACGGCATTCGCCTCAATACGATCGCACCCGGCGAAATTCCTACTGAAGGCATGAGCAAGCGCATCAAACCCGGCGATGAAGCAGGCGCGCGAACCATCGCTATGAACCCGATGGGCCGAGTCGGCCAGATGAGCGAGCTGGAAAACCTCGCAACGTTTCTGATCTCCGGCGGCTGCGACTGGATCAACGGCGAAACCATCGCGATGGACGGTGCGCAAGCGCTGGCAATGGGCGGCAACTTCTATCAAATGCGCGACTGGAGCGAAGGCGACTGGAAGGCCGCGCGTGACGCTATTGTCGCACAGAATGAAAAGGACAAAGCAAAACGAACATAGGCGAAGCAGGCACAGGCGGGGAGGACATAAAGAGCTGCAAGCCTACAAGCACAAGCAACCAGGGAGAAAACTGAATGCGTTTGAGCGATACACTGCGCGTGACCGTTGCAGCCGGATTTTTGATTGCCGCGACAACCGGCGCGCTTGCGCAGAAGAAATACGACACCGGCGCGACCGATACCGAGATCAAGATCGGCAACATCATTCCGTATAGTGGCCCTGCTTCGGCCTATGGCGTCGTCGGCAAGGCGATGGAAGGCTACTTCAGGAAGATCAACGACGAAGGCGGCATCAACGGCCGCAAGGTCAACTTCATCTCCTATGACGACGCCTACAGCCCGCCGAAGGCGGTCGAACAGACCCGCAAGCTGGTCGAGAGCGACGAGGTGTTGCTGGTGTTCGGTGCGCTCGGTACGCCGTCGAACTCGGCGATCCAGAAATACATGAACGCGAGAAAAGTGCCGCATCTGTTCCTCGCGACGGGCGCGACAAAATGGAACGATCCGAAGGCGTTCCCGTGGACAATGGGCTGGCTGCCGAGCTACCAGAGCGAGGGCCGCATCTACGCGAAATATCTTCTGAAGGAGAAGCCGGACGCGAAGATCGCCGTGCTCTACCAGAACGACGATTTCGGCAAGGACTATCTCAAGGGCATTCAGGATGGTCTCGGCGCCAAGAAGTCCATGATCGTTGCCGAGGAAAGCTACGAACTCTCCGAGCCGACCATCGACTCACACATCGTCAAGCTGAAGTCGCTGAACCCCGACGTTCTCGTGATTTTCACCACGCCGAAGTTTGGCGCGCAGACCATCAAGAAGGCCGGAGAACTCGGCTGGAAGCCGACGCTTATTATCAGCAACGTCAGTGCCTCGACGGCAACCGTGATGAAGCCGGCGGGATTCGAGAATGCGCAAGGCGTGATTTCCGCAGCCTATGCCAAAGATACGTCCGATCCGCAGTGGGACAACGATCCCGGCATGAAGGAGTTTAAGGCCTTCCTCGCCAAGTATGTGCCCGAAGCCAATGTCGCCGACAGCTCAGCGCTCACCGGCTACAACATGGCGCAGACCATGGCCGCCGTGCTGAAGCAATGCGGAGACAACCTGACCCGCGAGAACGTCATGAAACAGGCGGCCAGCATTAACGGCATTCAGCAAGGTGGCCTGCTGCCGGGCGTTCTGATCAAGACCAGCGCGACGGACTTCTCGCCTATCGAGCAGTTGCAATTGATGCGCTTCAAGGGCGAGCGCTGGGAGCTGTTCGGCGGCGTTCTCGACGGCGAAGCCGGCGGCGAGCGCTAATAGCTAAGTTGCGTGTATTCTGATCGCAAAACCGGTGCCCACTTTTGCGGAATACGCGCGACCATGCGCTCAACGCTGATGTGACCTGATCTGGCGAGGCGGGACAGTGCCAATTTCGCCTCGCCATTCAACCGTCTCCCGCTATATTGGCCGCCCAAAGAAGCCAAGAAACGGGAGACGATTTCGTGACATCTGGTGTGGAGCTTGTGCGGGCAACGGCCTGTGAGAATGTCGAACGGCTGCGGCGCGGAGAAATCACCCCACACGATCTGCTCAATGCACTGGAAGCAAGAATCGGAGAAGTCGACGGCCAGGTGAACGCCCTGCCGACGCTATGCTTCGACCGCGCCCGCACCCATGCCGACCGGTTGATGAAAAAACCCGTTAGCGAGCGCGGCCTCCTCGCCGGCATGCCGGTGCCGATCAAGGATCTGACAGATGTTGCCGGCGTGCTGACCACGCAAGGCTCACCGATCTTCAAGGATACCATCGCGACCAAATCCAATATCGTTGTCGATCGCCTGGAAGAAAACGGCGCAGTCATCTACGCAAAATCCAACACGCCGGAATTCGGCGCAGGCGCACAGACTTTCAATGAAGTGTTCGGCGCAACGCGCAATCCGTGGAACCTGTCGCGTTCGGCATCCGGATCATCCGGCGGTGCGGCGGCAGCACTTGCGAGCGGGACAGCGTGGCTCGCCCATGGCACGGATGTCGGCGGATCTCTGCGCAATCCAGCCAGCTTCTGCGGCGTTGTCGGCATGCGTCCGAGCATCGGCCGCGTCGCGCATTCGCAGAGCGCAAAGGTCGACCGCACGCTGAGCGCCGACGGCCCGATGGCGCGCAATGTGGAAGACCTCGCGCTGATGCTGGATGCCATGTCCGGTGAGCACATCGGCGATCCGCTGTCACTCCCCCTCCTGCCGACATCGTTCCTCGCTGCTGCGCGTTCCGGTGCAAAGCCGAAACGTATCGCCTATTCCGCCGATCTCGGCATCTCGCCGGTCGATCCTGAAGTCGTCGAGATCACGCGCAAGGCCGCGCAGCGTTTTGCAGAAGCCGGCGTGATCGTGGAGGAAGCGCATCCCGATTTCAAAGAGGCGGTCGAGTGCGCCCATGTGCTCCGGGCCTACGATTACGTCCTGACTAAAGGCAAGCTTCTGAAACAGCACCGCGACCAGTTGAAGCCCGAAGTGATCTGGAACATCGAACAGGGTCTAAAACTGACACTGAACGACATCGAACGCGCCGAGGCCCAGCGCGTCACGCTGATGAACCGCGCCATCGCCTTCTTCGAAACTTACGACTTGCTGCTTTGCCCGACCACCATCGTCGCGCCGTTCCCGGTCGAACAGCGGTATCTCGCCGAATGCAACGGCGTCAAATTCGACAACTATGTCGGCTGGCTCGCCATCGTCTCCGCCATCACCGTCGCCTGCTGCCCGGGACTTTCGATTCCCTGCGGATTCACACGCGAAAATCTCCCGGTCGGCTTGCAAATCGTCGCGCCGCCACGTGGCGAAGGGCGCGCGCTGGCGGCCGGCAAGCTTCTGGAAAACATCCTGGGGCTCGGAGCCATCACACCGATCGATCCGCGACCGGCTTGATGTTTGAAAAGGGCATGATCTTTTCCGAAAACCGGTTCCCACTTTTCGGGATCATGCCCTGCGTGAGCTTGCAATCGTCAGCCTCGCATGAAAGATACCTCACCCGATCTGTGAGACGATAAAATGGCAGCGCCAAAACCTCCAGCGTTCGACACGCTCAGCCTGCATGCGGGCCAGCATCCCGATCCGGTCACCGGCTCACGTGCCGTTCCGATTCACCAGACGACCTCCTACGTCTTTCAGGATGCCGACCACGCCGCCGCGCTGTTCAATCTGGAACGCGCCGGCCACATCTACACGCGCATCTCAAATCCGACGACGGCGGTGCTCGAAGAACGCCTCGCTGCGCTTGAAAACGGCGTCGGCGCGGTCTGCACGGCGAGCGGCATGGCCGCGCTGCATCTGGCCATCGCGACGCTTCTTGACGCCGGCGATCATATCGTGGCCTCGGCTTCGCTCTACGGCGGCAGTATCAACATCCTGACCCACACGCTGCCGCGGTTCGGCATCACGACAACCTTCGTGAAGCCGCGCGATCTCGACGGCATCCGCGCCGCCATCAAGCCGAACACCAAGCTCGTGATCGGCGAGACCATCGGCAATCCCGGCCTCGAGGTGCTCGACATCCCGGCGGTCGCGAAGATCGCGCATGACGCAGGCATTCCGCTGCTGATCGACAACACGTTCGCGACGCCATATCTGGCCCGGCCCATCGAGATGGGCGCGGACATCGTCATGAACTCGATTACAAAATGGATCGGCGGACACGGCATCGCCATCGGCGGCGTCATTGTCGATGGCGGCCACTTCGACTGGGAGAAATCCGGCAAATTTCCGACCCTCACAACACCCTACGCTGGCTATCACGGCATCGTCTTTAGCGAGGAATTCGGCCCGCAGGCGTTTATCATGCGCGCCCGCGCTGAGGGGCTGCGCGATTTCGGCGCGTGCATCTCGCCGACCAACGCCTTTCAGATCTTGCAGGGCGTCGAGACGCTGCATGTCCGCATGCAGCGTCATGTCGATAACGCCTCCGCCGTGCTGGCTTTCCTCACTACGAACAAGGCTGTCGAGTGGGTGCTGCATCCATCGCTCGAAGACCATCCCGATCATGCGCTGGCAAAAAAGCTACTCCCGCGCGGCGCGGGCTCGATCATCACCTTCGGCATCAAGGGCGGCCGCGATGCCGGACGCAAGTTCATCGAAGCGCTCAAACTGGTCAGCCACGTCGCCAATGTCGGCGACGCCAAGACGCTGGTCATCCATCCGGCCAGCACCACGCATCAGCAGATGAACGCCGAGCAATTAAAGATCGCAGGCATCGGCGAAGAGCTCATTCGCCTGTCCATCGGCATCGAGGCCGCCGAGGACATTATCGGCGACCTCGGCCAGGCGCTCCGCTTTTCGCAGAAGGCTTAAGACATGATCCTCACTGTGGACGGCGTTGAAACTTTTGCGACGACTGGCGGCAAGGAATTCGATCCGAAGCTGCCGCTGGTGGTGTTCCTGCATGGCGCGGGCTTCGACCATTCGATGTGGGCGCTGTTCAGCCGATGGTTTTCCCATCATGGCTACAGCGTGCTTGCGCCGGACCTTCCGGGACACGGCCGCTCGAAGGGGAAGCTGATTTCGTCGATCTCCGGCATGGCGGATTGGGTCACGCGCCTTATCGTTGCCAGCGGAGCGACGAAAGCCGGACTCGTCGGACATTCGATGGGATCGCTGATCGCGCTCGATGCCGCCGCACGGCATCCGAACAAGGTCTCGGCACTATCGCTGATCGGCGTTGGCGGCGCGATGCCGGTGTCTCCTGACCTACTCAACGCTGCGAAGGACAACAATCACGACGCTATCGATATGGTGTCGATCTGGGGTTTCGGATTTGCCGCAGGCCTCGGCGGCTCGCAGGCGCCGGGCCTGTGGATGATGGGCGGCGGCCAGCGCGTGCTCGAACGCGACGCGCCAGGCGTGCTGTTCAGCGACCTCGCGGCCTGCAACGATTACAAGGATGCACTCACCGCCGCCGCGAAGGTGACCGCACCAACGACGCTCATCCTCGGCGAACGCGACATGATGACATCGCTGAAATCCGGCAAGCAGCTCGCCGCTGCGATTGCCGACTCGAAGCAAGTCGTGCTTCCGGGCGCTGGACACATGCTGACGGCGGAGCGGCCGGACGATGTGCTGAAGGCGTTGATCGCGTCACATTCCTAGGTAGATGCGCCGCACTTCCGGGTTGGCCTTGATGTCGGCGGCCGGTCCGCTCATCACCACCTTGCCGGTCTGCAGCACATAGGCGCGATCGGAGATTTCAAGACTTTCCGACAGCCGCTGCTCCACCAAGAGAATGGTGACGCCATTGTCACGGATCTGCTGAACCGCGGCAAAAATCTCATCGACCAGTTTCGGCATGATGCCTTGCGACGGTTCGTCGAGCATCAGCAGGCGTGGCCGTGTCATCAGCGCGCGCGCAATCGCCAGCATCTGCTGCTCGCCGCCGGATAACGTCGCCGCGCGTTGCGACAGCCGCTCTTCGAGGCGCGGAAAGAGCTTGAATACAAAATCCAGCGGACCGTCGCGATCCGGGCTGCTGCGATGCAGATAACTTCCGAGACGCAGATTGTCGGCGACGCTGAGGCGCGGAAACAGCCGCTTGTTCTCCGGCACGTAGGCCAGTCCGCGTGCGGTGACGAGATGCGCCGGGATGTTGTCGATCCGCTCGCCGATGAAATTCACCACACCCGACTTCGGCTTCTCCATGCCGGCGATGGATTTCAGCAATGTCGACTTGCCCGCGCCGTTCGCGCCCGCAACGGTGACGATTTCGCCGGAATCGACGTTGATCGAAATATCCGAGATCGCGATCAGGCCGCGATAGGCCGTGGTGAGGTTTGCGACATCAAGCAGCACGGTGACGATCCCCCAGATAGGCGGCGATCACCTTCTCGTCGCGCACGACCTCCTTCGGCAATCCTTCCGCCAGCACCTTGCCGAGATGCAGCACCACGGCGCGGTCCACCAGCGGCATCACCACTTCCATCACATGCTCGACCATCACGACGGTGACGCCGGTCTCCCGCACCTTGCGTATCAGATCGACGCCCGCCGCCGCCTCGCTTGGCGTCAGGCCGGTCAGAACCTCGTCGAGCAACAGCAACTTCGGCTCGGTGGCCAGCGCGCGCGCAACTTCAAGGCGGCGCTTCTGCGGTGGGGTCAGATCGGCAGCCGATGCGTCGGCATACGCCGCCAACCCGACATAATCGAGAACATCGAGCGCTTTCGCCCGTGCGTGCAATACGCCGGGATAACGTACGAATGCGCCGACCGTGACGTTCTCGACCACCGACATAGAATCGAACGAACGCGGCACCTGATACGTCCGTGCGATGCCAAGCTGGCAGCGCTTCGCTGCCGGGAGCGGCGTGATGTCGTGGCCGTCGAATTCGATGACGCCGAACGAGACCGGAAATGCGCCGGCAATCAGATTGAACAGCGTGGATTTTCCCGCGCCGTTCGGCCCGATCAGTCCGAGGATTTCGCCGCGCTTCACGTCGAGATCGATGGAATCATTTGCAACGAGTCCGTCGAAACGGCGCGTTACGCTGCGGCAACTGACGAGCGGCTTGTCGATCATGTTGCTGTCCCGCGTGCGGCTGGCGGCTTGATGATGCTGAGAATGCCTTCGGGGCGGGTCAGCGACACGATCATGATGAGTGCGCCGTAGATCACGAGATCAAGACCAGAGCCCGAGCCGCCAAGATAGGAGCGCGTCAGCTCAGCCAGCGGAATCAGGATCAGCGCGCCGATCGCCGGTCCCCAGAGCGAGCCGACGCCGCCCAGCACCGCAGGCAGCGCCATCAGCAGCGAAAAGCGGAAATGCATCACGCTGTCCGGATCGATATAGGACACAAATGCCGCATAGAAGCCGCCACCGACGGCGGTGAAGAACGCCGAGATCGCGGCCGCTGCCATCTTGGAATGGAAGATCGTGACGCCAAGGCTTTCCGCCGCCTCCCCGCTGTCCTTCACCGCGCGCCACCAATACCCCCACTTCGACTCGACGACGGCAAAAGTGACCAGCCACGTGACGGCGAACAGGCCGAGCGCGAAGTAGAAATACGGCGCCTTGTCGCGGGCGAATTGCAAGGTCCACCACGAGTCTGGTGTGAACGGCCACTGGATGCCGAGCGCGGCGCCGGCGTAGTCCCAGTTGTGGAACAGCAGCAATCCGATTTCGGCGATGACGATGGTCGCGATGGAAAAGTAATGGCCCTTGAGGCGGAAGCACGGATAGCCCAGCGCCAGCGCTATCAGCGCCGCAATGATGCCACCTGCGAGCAGCCCGCCCCATGGCGTGATACCGAATTTCACATACAGAATGCTCGTCGCATAGGCGCCGATTCCGAAATACAGCGCATGCCCGAGCGAGACCTGCCCGCAATAGCCCCCAAGCAGGTTCCAGCTCTGCGACAAGGCCGCGAACAGCAGCGTCAGGATCAGCACGTTCATCATGTAAACGTCCGACACCATTCGCGGCACCAGTGCGATCAGCGCGAACACGACGACGGCGGTGATGAGCTGACGCCGCCTGCTGGACACAAAAGACGTCATCGATGAGGCCGCTGTGCTCTGGGTCATCACAACCTCCCGAACAGACCGCTCGGCCTGACGAACAGCACCAGCAGATAGAGTGAATACACGCCGACCGATTTCAGTGACGCCGGCAGAATGAGCGTCGTCAGTGCCTCGATCAGCCCGACGATGACGCCCGCCACCAATGCGCCGAAGATGCTGCCGAAGCCGCCGAGCGCCACCGTGACGTAGGCGATCAGTGCGAAGGTGCCGCCGACCTGTGGATGGATGTAATAGAAAATCGCCAGCACCGCGCCCGCGACACCGACCAGCGCTGCGCCGAGCCCCCAGCCCAGCGCAAACACGCGGTTGCGGTCGATGCCAACCAGCGCCACCGCACCCTGATCCTCGCGCGTCGCCTCAAGCGCCTTGCCGAAATCGGTGCGCGTGATCAGCCAATAGAGTCCTGCGAACACCGCCAGCGAGACCGCGCCGCCAAATATCTGCGGCCATGGCAGAAACACGCCGCCGAGGTTGAGCGTCTTTCCGCCGAGCCATGTATTGGCGATGTTGCGATAGTCGGGGGTGAAGAAATACTGCGCGAGGCCCTGGATCAGCAGCGCGAGGCCGAAGGTCGCAAAGATCTGCACCATGCCGGGATTGGCCTTGGCGCGCATCGCATAGCGGATGATTCCGGCATAGACCGACACGCCGAGGATGAACATCAGCGCCACTACCAGCGGCGCCAGCACGACGGGGTCCAGCGCGGTCACGAACACCAGCCCGAACGTCGCGTACATCGCGAGCATCAGGAACTCACCGTGGGCGAAGTTCACCACATCCATCAGACCGAAGATCAGCGACAGGCCGACCGCGATCAGTGCATAGATCAGCCCCATCAAGAGGCCGCTTGCGATCACCTGAAGAAAGGCCTGTGTTGTCACCGGAAGACATCCATCCAGATAAAGGTGCACGCGGCGGCACTGCCACCGGGCATCACAGTTAGTCGATCATCCATGAAAAAGGCGCTGCCGGGAAGACAGCGCCTTGTCGCGGGTCAGCCGTTCATCGGCCATTTCGGCTCGGCGATCGCCGCCTGCGCCGGGTACACAGTGATGAACTTGCCGCCGAGATACTGCAGCAGCACAGGATCGGCGTCGTCGTTCTGCCCTTCGGCGGTAAACTTGATGCGCTTCCACGGCATGATGGTCTGCTCGCCGGGCGTATCAGTGGTCGCCAGCGCCGCGCGGATTTTCTCGCCGTCGGTAGACTTGGCACGATCGATCGCGTCGGCCACCACCAGTAACGCCGTCAACTGACGCGAGGTGTTGTCATTGAGGTCGCGGTTGGCGCGAGCCTTGAACATGTCGTTCACCTTGCCGACTGAGGGCCGCTTGGCCGCGAGATCGAGCGAGAAGCTGGCGCGCGAGATCATACCGTTGAGCTTGTCGCCGACCGCGTCGAAGGTCGCCTTGTCGGAGAAGCCTGCCGCCTGGGCCAGGATGTTGTTCGGCTTGTAGCCGAGCTCGTCCATGGTCTTCATCAGAAGAATGGTGTCGGTGGTGTAGCTCGATGGCAGCAGCACGTCGGGGTTGGCGCTCTTGATCTGCTGCACTTCGGCTGTCAGCGACGGCGAACTGGCGCGATACTTGATGTCGGCCACAACCTTGTAGCCGCGATCGGCCGCAAGCTTGCGCTGCACGTTCGATGAGTCGGTGCCGAAAATGGTGTCCTCGTAGAATAACCCGACGCTCTCGATCTTCTTGCCCTTCTTCTTCAGCGCATCCATGAACTCGAACATCGCAAGCGAGAACATCTCGTCGTGGGCAGCGGGACGGAAGAAGAACTTCAAGCCCCGGCGATGCAGGCTGGGCGACGACGAGTCGGCGGCGACATAGGGAATGCCGTAGCGTTCGCATGATGCACTGACCGTGGCCGAAACCGACGAATGGAACGCGCCGCAGATCGCGACGACCTTGTCCTGCGTGATCAGGCGCTCGGCTTCGGCGCGGCCCTTCTGCGGATCGCCCTGATGGTCGGCAAAGACCAGCTTGATCTTGGCACCGCCGAGGCCCGCAAGTCCCGCATTCTTTGCTGTCGGCAGATCGAGGTCGTAGGAAGCGTTGACGATGTCGGCGGCGGTTTCCAGCGCATGCCGCGCATCGGCGCCGATCTGCGCCGTCGGTCCCGTCAGCGGCCAAATGCATCCGATCAGGATTTCGCCACCGGCCTGCGCGAAGGCGCGGGTTCCGAGAGTCCCCGCAAGGGACAGTGCGACACCGGACAACAACACTTCGCGGCGATTCATCAACGATACTCCTGTGTGTGGCGAACTTCTTTGTTCGGCAAAAGGTTCAAGCTGGTTTGGCAAAACTCACTGGATCGAAAATTCCGAATTGCGCACGTCCGTCACCAGCATATAGCCCGGCGCGTGAGTGATCGCGAAGTCAGGCCGCGATTGCAGGATGACCGATTGCGGCGTCACTCCGCACGCCCAAAATACCGGCACTTCGTCAGGCTGAATGCTCACCGCATCGCCATAGTCCGGCTTGGAAATATCCTTGATGCCGATCATCTCCGGCTTGTCGAAATGCACCGGTGCGCCGTGTACCGCCGGAAACCGCGTCGTGATCTGAATGGCGCGGATCGCGTCCGCCGGCTTGAACGGCCGCATCGACACCACCAGCGGTCCCGCGAACGGACCGGCCGACGCGCAGGGAACGTTTGTGCGATACATCGGGACGTTGCGCCCCTCCTCGATGTGACGGATTTTCAACCCGTCCGCGATCAGCGCTTCTTCAAACGAGAACGAACAGCCGATGACGAAGGCGACGAGATCGTCGCGCCAGTGCGCCATGATGTCGGTGGGCTCTTCGACGAGCTGTCCATCGCGCCAAACCCGATAGCGCGGGATGTCAGTGCGGATGTCGAGATCGATGCCGAGCGCGGGAATGCGCGGATCGCCGACTTCGGACATGCCGATGATGGGACACGGCTTGGGATTGAGCTGGCAGAAACGGTGAAACGCCGACGCCAGTTTTTCCGGAAGGATGGCGAGATTGCCCTGAACGAAGCCCGGCGCGACGCCGGCCGTTACGCCGACCTTGCCGGAGCGATAGGCCAGCCGCGCCGTCTGGCTCGGAAGGGGTTGGCCGGGGCTTTGTCCGGTCTGGGGCGCATGCGCGACCGCCGAAAGCATATGTCCACTCCGTTTCTCTCTAAAAAGAGTGGATCATTGCCGTGCTATAAAGTCTAGTCGTGTTTTCTTATGAGAAACGATAAGCTCGACTAATCAATTGCGGGATAAACAGGCATGGTCGATTTCAAGTCAATCGAGACATTTCTCTGGGTGGTGACGCTGGGCAGCTTCGGCGGCGCGGCGCGCAAGCTCAACACCACCCAGCCCGCCATCTCGCAACGCATCGCTCAGCTCGAAGCCGAACTCGGCGTGAAGCTGCTGCAGCGTGACAGCCGCAACGTGACGCCGACGCCGAGCGGGCGGCAGATGATGCAATACGCCGAGAAGCTGATCGGTCTGCGTTCGGAAATGCTCGCCGCCGTGATGGACCGCTCGGCGATGCGCGGCATCCTGCGGCTCGGCGTATCGGAAACCATCGTTCACACCTGGCTGCCGCAATTGATCGAGCGGGTCGCCAACGCGCATCCCAATCTCTCGCTGGAAGTCGAAGTCGACATCACGCCGAACCTGCGCGCGCGATTGCTCGCGCAGGAAATCGACCTCGCCTTCTGCCTCGGCCCATGGTCCGCCTCGAACGTGCGCAACCGCGTGCTGTGCGATTATCCGATCTCCTTCGTTGCCAGTCCGTCGCTGGGCCTGCGCAACGTCGTGCTGACGGCGCGCGATCTGGCGCGTTTTGCGATCATCACTTTCCCGCGCAAGACGCAGCCCTATGAAATCGTGCGCTCGCTGTTCAACCGACCCGATCTGCCGGCGATCCGGCTGCATGCCAGCGCCTCGCTGGCGACCGTGATCCGCATGGCAACCGACGGCATCGGCGTCGCGGTGATCCCGACCGCGATCGTCGAGCGCGAACTGGCAGAGGGCCAGCTCAACCTTCTCGCCACCGATCTGCAGGTGCCGACACTGACATTCGCCGCAAGCTGGCTGGCATCACCGGACACGCTGGCCGCCGAACTGGTCGCCGACTTTGCCGTCAAGCTCGCGCAGGGCGAAACCGATGCGGAGGCACATGCCGCCACACAGAACGTCAGTGCCGCGACGGCGGGTCGTCAGGTATCTCGAGTGCTTCGGTAAACGGAAATTCGAGCACGATCTCGCCGCTGGCGTCGGTCACTTCCAGCGAAGCGGACAGCAGGCTCGGATCCTTGCCCTGTTCCTGCAAGATCTGCCGGATGGTCGCGCGCGCGATCTCCCAAGCATGATCAGGATCGCGCAATTCCTCGCCCTCGGGGTCGGGAATCAGCGTCTCGCCGATGCGAGTGTTGAAGAAATAACGCGGCATGGCCGAAATCTATGGTCGCTCCCGCGAACCCACAAGGGCGGCCGGCATTTCTGCGTGGCGGTTATGAGTTGATCTTGCAGCGCGATCTGAGGCCTAAGGTGGCGGGGCAGCTTCATTGCGACTCGTCACATATCTTTCATGGGCATGCCCGCCCTAAAACCCGGTCCCTTTTTGGGATCATGCTCTGCGGAACATCGCTTGCCCGGCATCATCACCGAACCGATGTTTTACGTCGTGGCCGTCCCGGCAGTGATCCTGCTAGGGCTGGCGAAAGGCGGCTTCTCCGGTCTCGGCATCGCGTCGACGCCGCTGCTGGCGCTTTATCTTCCACCGCTGGAAGCTGCGGCACTCCTCCTGCCGATCCTCATCACGCAGGACATAATCTCGGTTTACGTCTACCGGCGCGACTGGGATGCGTGGAATCTGAAAGTCATGCTGCCAGGCGCATTCGCCGGCATGGCGCTGGGCTGGCTTCTGGCTTCGCACCTGTCCGATGCGTTCGTGCGCATCATCGTCGGCATCATCGGCCTTGCCTTCGTGGCCAATACCTGGCTTCGCCGCAACAATATCGAGCCGCATGCGGCAACGGCGGCGAGCGGCGTCTTTTGGGGCGGCGTCTCGGGATTTACGTCGTTCATGACGCAAGGCGGCGGGCCGCCGTTTCAGGTTCACGTCCTGCCGCAGCGGCTCCCGAAACTGGTGCTGATCGGCACCACCACGATCTTCTTCGCGATCATCAATGTCCTGAAGATCGGGCCCTACTTCATGCTCGCGCAATTCACCGCAAAGAACTTTGCGATGTCGCTGCTGCTGTTGCCCATCGCTGTGATGGCGAATTTCGCGGGCATCTGGCTCGTCCGGGTCACGCCGACCGGATTGTTCTATCAGATCGCATACGTGCTGCTGTTCTTCATCTCGCTGCTGCTGCTCTGGCAGGGCATCGCAGCGGTAATCTAGATCATCGGCAGGCTGCGCGGCTCACGCCCCAAAGGAAATATCTTGTCGAGCGCAGCAATGTCGCTCTCCGTCAGCGTGACATCTCCCGCACCGGCATTCTCGGCGACATGACTTGAAGAGGATGCTTTGGGAATCACGAAAACCGAAGGCCATCGCGCGAGGAAACTCAGCACCACCTGACGCGGCGTTGCACCGTGACGCGATGCGATCTCCTGCAAGACCTTGCCGCCTGCCGACTGCGCATTGGGGAAATCATCATGGCCGAACGGCGAATACGCCACCACGGAAACGCCATGCGCCTCACACCACGGAATGACGGAATGTTCGATAGCCCGTTCGTTCAGGTGATAAAGTACTTGGTTGCAGGCGATACGGCCCTCGCCCGCCGCGTCGACCATTTCCGCAAGATCCGATGCGTCGAAATTACTGACGCCCCATGACAGAATCTTCCCGGCGCTGACCAGCTCCTCGAACGCCGCAACAGTGTCTTCCAGCGGATACTGTCCGCGCCAGTGCAGCAGATAGCAATCGAGCCGGTCGGTCTTGAGCCGCTTCAGCGAACGATCGCAGGCTTGTATCGTGCTGCGTCTTGACGCGTTGCTTGGTAAGACCTTCGAGACCAGAAACACTTCGTCACGCCGTCCAGAGATCGCATCTGCGACCACAAGCTCCGCATCGCCGTACATCTCGGCGGTGTCGATATGCGTCATGCCGAGATCGAGGCCCCTGCGCAGTGCCGCTACGGCCGATGCCCGGTCACCATGATCGATGTACCAGGTGCCCTGCCCAATCACCGACACCTGCTTTCCCGTCTTGCCGAATTGTTTTTGCTTCATGCCGATTGCGCCTTCTCAATAGCCCGTCATTTCAAGATAGCCGATGCCGTTGTGACTGCCGCGAAAGCTGATCGGACCTTCCCAATAAGCGAAGCGCGTTCCCATCCAGCTCTTTGCATTCAGCGGCACGCATTCGATCTTGAGACCGCGATCCACGATGGCCACAGTCCAGAATGTCGGCAGCTTGCGGCCTTCGATCTCTGTAAAGCCCGTTGGCGTCATCGCAATTGAATCTGCGGCCAGCGGTTCCGAGCGCCCGTTCGCGTCAATCCAGTTACCGGCGAAATAGTTCCGTCCGTCCTTCTGGCGCAGGCGGAACAGCATGACCTTCTCACCGGACTCCAGATGCAGCGAGAACCAGTCCCACCCGGTCTGGTCCGACGCCAGCGGCTGGCTGCTCCATTCGCGATCCATCCATGCGCGGCCGGTGACGGCAACCTGCTTGTCCCCCAACGAGATCGAACCGGATGCAGCGTAATACGGCTGGCTAAAATAGTATGACGCTTGCCCGCGCTCGGATTTCTTGCTGTAGCCGCCGTCACCTTGTAGCACCAGCGGCCGATCCGCTTCGAGCGTCAGCGCGTAACTGAAATCCGCGCCTGACGCCGACACCGTGAGCGGCGCAGCGTTCTGTGCCGAGAACGCCTCACTCCCGCGCATCTCCCATGAATCGATCCACGCACGAAACGGCTTCGCGTCCACGCCAGCCTGCCCCACACCACCACGCGCGAATTTTTCAGCGTAGCGATGCGTGTCGGCATTGGTGACGGCGGCGTGCCCCATCCAGATCTGCTGGTTGGCCCAGCCGTCCTGCTGTGCGCCCGACGCCATCGCCTGCCGGAACAGCGTCCATTGCGCGCCCCATTCCGTGCCGGTGGCATCGCGCAGGTTCGCAGTGAGATACCACCACTCGATGCGGTAATCCGGATGCGCCCCATGATCGCGCGGAAACTCCAATAGCTTGCCGGGCACGACGGCTGCAAAACCATTGCTCCCGCCGCCCAGTCCAGCAAAACCCTGCGCACGCGCGAGCCCACCGCCGAGCGTTGTGAACAAAGCGCCGCCGATGAAGACACGGCGGCTGGTGCGGAGATCAGCGCTCATTGGCGAATATCTTCACAAGGGCTGCGGGCTGTAGCCGCATCAGCCGCAAGATTGGCAGGCAGGTCGCCAGCAACGCAGCCAGCATCGTGATCGCGAGCAGCCCCAAAAGTTGCGCCGGGAAGACATGGAACGGCAGCCGCCAGCCGAATGCTTTCACATTGACCACCGCCACCAGACACCACGCCACCAGCAAGCCCAACGGCAGCGCCAGCAATGCGGTGATGAACGCAACTGACATGGTTTTGAGCAGTTCGATTCCGGCAAGCCTTCGCCGCGTCAGCCCAAGCGCCCACAATGGCGCAAGCTGCGGCAACCGGCTGTTGCTCAGCGTCAGCAGACTGGTGAGCAGCGCGACCCCCGCGACGCCAAGCGTGAAGGCGTTCAGCGCCGACGTCACCGAGAAGGTGCGGTTGAAGATGCGAGTGGATTCGGCTTTCAGCGTCGCCTGATCCAGCAGCCGGCTGGGATCGAGTCCGAATTTCTCGCGCAACGCTGCGACAAGAGCCAAAACCTTGTCCGGCGCCACGCGCAACCCGAAGCGCGTCCGCGCGATTTCCGGCCAATGTTTCGCCAGCGCATCGATATCGACGCCGATCTGCCCCTTCGGATTGCCATAGTCCGGATAAATCCCGGCAACCTCGACCTGCCACGAGCCGCTCACCGCAGGAAGTCTAACGCGGTCCCCGAGTCCGACCTTAAGCCGCCGCGCGAGCTGCTCGCTGAACAGCGCGCCCTCGCCCGCGCGCACCTTGTCCCAGACGCCCGGCACGGACTCCAGCAGCGGCCAGCGTTCGCGATACGTGGCATGGTCGGCGAAACCGAGGACTTCGACCGGCAGCGTATCCAGCGTCACGTCGGTGCGCCATGCCGGCAGGATCGCTTCAACCTCCGGCCGCTGCCGCAGCCATGAAACGATCTCCGCGCCCTGCGCATCGCTGGTCGCGTTGAGATAAACCTCCGCCGCGAGCCGGTCATCGAGCCACGCGGTGAATGTCCGCGAAAAACTCTGCACCATGGTGCCGACGCCGACATTGACCGCGAGCGCAAGCAGCAGCGCCATCAATGCAAGAGAAAGCCCGGGCAATTGCTGCCGGCTGTCGGCCCAGAACCATTTCACGATCGGACGCACGGTGCCGCGCTGCCCGAACCACAGCACCGCACCAAGAAGAACCGGCAGCGCCAGCGCCGCCGCGAGCAGCAGTCCTGCCAGCACAAGAAATCCCGATGCAAGGGAATCGCCAAAGTACAAACACGCGACTGCGACCAGCGCGACCATGAGCGCGAACGCACCCTGCCGCATCAGCCAGCGCTGCTGTGCCTGCTGCCAGGCATAGGGCTGCGCCGCGGCAAGCACCGGCAAACGATAGACGCGGAAGAGTCCCGCAGCGGCGGCGAGCAACGCGCCAAGAATGCTCATGCCCAAACCAGACAGCCACCAGCTTGCCTTGAGCGACAGTTGGCCGGGAATCTGCGCGCCATAGAGTCCGCGCAGGCTGGCGGCGACATCGGGCAGCAGGAACGCCGCAACGACATAGCCGCAGATCAATCCGATAATGCCTGACAACAGCGCAATCGACACGAGCTCCGTCACCAATACGGCGGTCAGCGCCCGCGCCGACACGCCGCAGGCGCGCATGGTCCGCAGCATCGGCAACCGTTGTTCGAGTGCCAGCCCAATGGCGGAATGAACGATGAAAAGCCCCACAACAAATGACAGCAATCCGAAAGCGGTCAGGTTGAGATGAAAGCTGGAGGTGAGCCGTTCGAGATCGCTCGGGGCACCAGCCTCCACGATCCGCAGCTTGTCGCTGACCACCTGTTCCAATGGCGGGCGTTTGCCGCCGGTTTCACCTACAAGGAGCCGCGACACCTGATCCGGCATGCCGAGAATGCGTTGCGCGACGCCGATATCGACCACCAGTACGCCGGGCGCGAGATTGTCCTGCACCGCGAGCGGCGGCAGAGCCACGTTGTTGGCTTGGGGAGATACTCCCCCGTTCAGCTTGAGGTCCGACAATGTTTCCGGCGCAACCAGCGTCTGTCCGGGCGGCATCAGAAATTTCTGCAAGTCCGCCTGACCAATATCGGGAGCCGACCCCGCGCCGGGTGGCAGCGAGACCGGTTCGATACCGAGCAACCGGAACGCGCGGCCGCCGATCAGCAAGCGGCCTTCGACAACGGGCGATACCGGCCAGTTGGCACGGCGCAGATCGACGAACAATGCTTGAGGAAACGAAGGGCCGTCGCGGCCGACCAGCATCGCGGTGTTGCCGCCGCCGAACGTCGCCGCCGCGCGGTCATAGCTGTTGCGGGCCTGCTGGTTCAACGCCTGCACGCCGCTCCATAACGCGGTCGCGGAAATCAATCCGACCAGCAACGTCGCAAGCTGCATCCGGTGCCGTATCCAGTGGCTCAGCAGAACCCGGAGGATCCAGAACGGGCGCGTCATGTGATCCGCCCCGCATGAAGATGGACCTGCCGGTCGAGCGTCGCGGCCAGCCGCTCGCTGTGCGTCACCATCAGGAAACCGCAACCGGTGCGCGCGACCAGATCGCGTGCAAGCGCAAGCACATCGTCGGCGGTGGTCTCGTCGAGGTTCCCCGTGGGTTCGTCAGCCAGAAGCACCAGCGGCTTGATCGCCAGCGCGCGCCCGATGGCGACGCGTTGCTGCTGGCCGCCCGAAAGTTGCTCAGGATAGCGGTCGAGCAGCGGACGCAATCCAAGCCGCTCGATCAATTCATCCTGCCATGCGGCATCGTAACGGCCCGCGATCCGCGCCTGAAACGCGAGATTGTCGCCGACCTGCAAACTGGGAATGAGATTGAACTGCTGAAATACGAGGCCGAGCCGGTCGCGCCGCATCGCCGCGCGTTCGCTGTCGGACAGATCGGAGACCAGCGCGCCGTCGAGCCAGACCTCGCCGGCATCGGCTCTATCCAGACCGGCGATCAGATGCAGCAGCGTGCTCTTGCCGCTGCCGGATTCGCCGGTGAGTGCCACGCTCTCGCCCGCGGCCAGCGTGAGGTCCACACCTCGCAAAACCGCAAGCTGCTCCTCCGACGTGGGATAGGATTTGGCGAGATTGCGAACGGTCAACATGATTGTGGCGATCATACACTCCGGCGAACCGGGCGTACAATCGCCACACCAACCCCTATCAGCCTATCAGGTCAGGCTGAGTTCGTACTTCTCGATGTCCTTGGCCCGTTCGGTTTCGGCCGCGGCCCTGTGATCTGTTGCGAGCACAGTATAAACCGCCGGCAAAACAAACAGCGTGAAAAGCGTGCCAATGGACATGCCCGCCACGACCACGATGCCGATGGAGAACCGGCTCGCCGCGCCGGCGCCGCTGGCCGTAAGCAGCGGCAGCAGGCCGGCGACCATCGCCGCCGTCGTCATCAGGATCGGCCGCAGGCGGACGCGCGCCGAGTGCTCGATGGCGGTACGCCGGTCCACGCCTTCGTTGACTTGCATCTCGTTGGCGAACTCCACCATCAGGATGCCGTGCTTGCTGATCAGACCGACCAGCGTCACGAGACCCACCTGCGTATAGATGTTGATGGTCGCGAGGCCGAAGAACAGCGGGATCAGCGCGCCCGAGACCGCCATCGGCACCGAGATCAGGATCACCAGCGGATCGCGCAGACTTTCAAACTGCGCGGCCAGCACCAGATAAATGATGATGAGCGCGAAGATGAAAGTGACCGTGAGCTGATTGCCTTCCTGCACGTACTGACGCGAATCCGCCAGATAGTCGCGCGTGAAACCCGCAGGCAGTTGTTTCGCCTGCGTCTCGAGGAACTCCACCGCCTTGCCCATCGTAACGCCCGGCATGGCCACGGCCTGGAACGTTGCCGAGTTGAGCTGGTTGAAATGGGTCAGCGCGTTGGGGTTGGTCATCGTCTCAATGGTAACGACGGTCGAGAGCGGCACCTGCCGGCCGGTATTCGTCGCAACGTAGTAGTTGCCGATCGATTCCGGCGTCAGGCGAAGGTCGCGCGGCACCTGCGGGATCACCTGATAGGATCGCCCTTCGAGGTTAAACCGGTTCACGTAGTTGCCGCCAAGCAGCGTCGATAACGTATTGCCGAGGGCAGCCATGTTGATGCCGAGGTCGTTCGCCTTGGAACGATCGACGACGACGCGGACCACCGGTTGATTGAATGCGAGGTCGCTGTCGGCCACGATGAACATCCCGCTCGCGCGCGCGGCTTTCTTCAGATTTTCCATCTGCTCGAAGACGGCCTGGAAGCCGCTCGTGCTGCTGATGACCATCTGGATCGGCAGACCACCGGGTCCACCCGGCAGCGCCGGCAGATTGAAGGCAAACGCATTCACGCCTTCGACCTTGCTCAGCTCATTTTGCACCAGAGGCTTTAACGCCAACGACGATCGCTTACGCTCGTCCCACGGCTTCAGGATCATGCCGGCAATGCCGTTGGCCGGGCCATTGGTGCCGTTGATGATAAAGCGCAGGTCGGTCTCGGGGAAACCTGCGAATACGGCGTCGAGCTTCTTGCCGTAGAAATTGCTGTAGTCGATGTTGGCGTATTGCGGCGCCTTGGTCACCGAGAACAGAATGCCCTGGTCTTCCTCGGGCGCCAGTTCCTTGTTGGTGTTGACGAACATAAAGCCAACGAGGAACAGAATCGTCAGGGCGAAGAGACCCGTGATGGGCCGATAATCCAACGAGCGATCCAGCTTGCGGCCGTACCAGTCGGTTATCCGGGTAAACACCCGATCGACCAGCTTGGCGAAACGGCCCTGATCGTGACCGCTCTTGAGCAGCACCGAACACATCATCGGTGACAGGGTCAGAGCGACGACACCCGAGATGATCACCGAGCCTGCCAGCGTGAATGCGAATTCACGGAACAGAGCACCGGTCAGGCCGCCAAGGAATCCGATCGGGGCATACACAGCGGCCAGCGTAATTGTCATGGAGATGACCGGGCCGACAATCTCGCGCGCGCCTATCAGCGATGCCTCAACGGGCGATTTGCCCTCCTCCAGATGCCGGTGGATATTTTCCACGACCACGATGGCGTCGTCGACCACAAGCCCTATGGCGAGCACCATCGCCAACAGCGTCAGCAGGTTGAGCGTGAAGCCCATCGCCAGCATCAGGATGCAGGCGCCGACCAGCGACAGCGGAATGGTGACGACCGGAATGATGACCGAGCGCAACGAGGCCAGGAACAGGAAGATCACGACAACGACGATAATCACCGCCTCGACCAGGGTGTTGCGCACCTCGTCGATCGACGACTGGATGAACTTGGTCGAATCGTAGGCTACCCGCATCTTCAGTGACGGCGGCAGATTGCGCTCGATTTCCGGGAACAGCCCGCGTACGCCCTTGACGATGTTCAGCGGGTTGCCCTGCGGCGTCGATTGCACGCCGATGAAGATGGCCTGCTGGCCGCTCATCGCAACACTCGCGTCCGTGCTCTGTGCGCCGAGTTCGACTGTCGCGACGTCTTCGAGTCTGACGAAGCCGCCATCCTGCGCCTTCACCGTCATCCGCTTGAACTGCTCGATGCTGGTCAGGTCGGTATTGGTCGTCACGTTAGATACGGTGAAGTATCCTTTCGACTGACCGGCGGCGGCCTGGAAGTTGTTCGCCCTGATCGCCGCGGCGACGTCGTCGGGCGACACGTTGCGGCCGGCCATGCGCGCAGGATCAAGCCAGATGCGGGTCGCGAGCGTCTGCGCGCCGAGAATGTCAGCCGATGCGACGCCATCCACCGTCGAAAGGATCGGTTGCACCACGCGGGCAAGGTAGTCCGAAATCTGCGGTCCGCTCAATTCATCGCTCGCGAAACCGAGATACATTACGGCCGTGGTCTGGCCGGTCGATTTCGTAATGACCGGGTCGTTGGATTCCTTCGGGATCAGGTATCTAACCGAACTGACTTTCGAACTGACTTCGGTCAGCGCGGAATTCGGATCGACGTTGAGCTTGATGTAGACCGAGATCGTGCTGGTGCCCTGCACCGACGACGACGTGATGTAATCGACGCCTTCCGCCGACGCCACCGCCTGCTCGATCGGCTGCGTGATGAAGCCCTGCATCAGGTCGGGCGATGCACCGGGATACGATGTCGTGACGGTGACGACGGTGTTCGACAGCTTGGGATACTGCCGAATTCCCAGATGCGTCGCCGCCTGGAATCCGATCAGCAAGATCAGCAGGCTCACGACAAGCGACAACACAGGCCGCTTGATGAAGATATCAGTGAAGGCCATCTGCGGCGCTCCGTTAAAAAATCAGTAGCGCGGCGGCTGCGCGGGAATCTGCGGTGGCTGATCGGGTGAGACCGTGACAGCCGAGCCGGACTGAAGCTTGAGCTGTCCGACAGCGACAACTCGATCACCCGCCTTCACCCCGCTCAAGATCACGACTCGTCCTCCGATGCGCGGCCCGGTCTTCACGAACGTCCGGTCGGTCTTCAGCGAGGCTTTGCCCTCGGCATCCTTCGTCTCGTTGATGAGCCAGACGGAGTCGCCATAAAGCGTGTAATCCACGGCCGTTTCGGGCACGGTGATCACCGCGGGCTTCGGCGGCAACTCAACCGTGGTCGATGCGAACATGCCCGGCTGCAGGATTCTCCCCGGGTTCTCCAGCGTTGCCTGGACGCGCACGTTGCGGGTGTCGGCACTGATCTGCGGTTCGATGGTGGAGATCTTTCCTTCAAAGGTGCGCGCGGGATAGGCGTCCACTTTGATGCGAACAGTCTGGCCAACGTTCAGAACAGCCCGATCCTTTTCGGTCACCGTGAAGTTGAGATAAAGACGGGAAAGATCAGTCAGCGAGACGATTTGCGTTCCCGCGCTGAGATATTGGCCGAGCTGGACCAAGCGCACGCCAAGCACGCCGCTGAACGGCGCGGTGATCCGTTTCTGCGAAATGATCGCTTCGGTCTTGGCCACCGCTGCGGCACCTTGATCGTAAGCCGCCTGCGCCTGATCGACAGTGGCCTGCGGGCCGAACGATCTGGCGAGGAGTGCCTTGGCACGATCGAGCGCAAGCTGCGCCGCCAGCGTCTGTGCCTTGTAACTGGCGAGATCGCTCTGGTCGGGTGCGTCATAGAGTTGGATCAGCGGGTCGCCGGCCTTCACTTCCGAGCCTGGCTGGAAGAGAATATCCGTGACGCGTCCGTTGACGTCGGTCGTGACGTTGACCTGATTGATCGCGGCGAGATCACCCACGGCGGTCAGGAGATTCGGCAGCACTTCGGATTTTGCTTCCGCCACGGCGACGACGGCCGGAGGCGGCTTCATGTTCTTGAAGAATTCCGCGATCATGTGACTGCGGAAAGCGTTGAATCCCCAGATGATGCCGACCAGCAGCACAAGCGCGCTGCCGATGATGATCAACCAGCGCCGCATGCGAATTGGCTTACGATGCGGCTTTTCGCCTGGCAAAGGAGCTTGCTGTGAGGGTGTGCTCTTGGCGTCCATGTCATGCACTTTCCGCAATTCGCGCGGCTGCCTGAGACAGCGGTGGCGCGGTATCTAAATAAGAAGAGATGGCCTCGCAGGTCATTCCGATTCCCCGCAGAATGAACTGGCAGATTTGCCGTTCGAAGTCCGGCGCGCTTGGATAGTCTAATGAGGGAGTCGCAGGAAGCCTTGTAAGGGCAATCATGTGAACAACCTGATGAGCAAACCAGAAAAGATTGAGCGGTTCTCCCTCGACCCGCACTGCATCTCCGGCTTCGATGGCCCTTTCAAGAGACGCCTTGAAAATCGGCCCGATCAGATCTCCGATCTTGTCGTAAAGCAGTCTTGCAAACTCACCGTCGTTCAACTGGCTGGAAATCAACAGCCTGACGCGCTGGGCGTCCTCCTGTTCCGGCTCGTCGGTGGCGCGCATGAAGTGCACGACCATTTCGCGAATCAGAATGACCAGTGTTTCCGTCGACGGCTTCAACTCACGCAGCTGGAGCAATTCCGGATCGGCCTCGCAGGCCTCCGAGAGAATCTCGGCATAAAGTGCGGCTTTCGTCGGGAAATGCTTGAACAGCAGCCCTTCTGAAATACCCGCAGCCTGCGCGACGCTTTTGGTTGTGGTCCCGGCATAGCCGTAGAGCGCAAAGCAGCGCTTTGCTGCCTCCAGGATTTGTTCCCGGCGGAGATCGCTTGTGAGTCTGAGCGTGCTCATGCGGCGTGAGTAAGCACTCACTTCAGCCTAAGTCAAATAGAATTGGTGCATCGCAATGCTCAATTTCGCCATATTTGGCGGCCTCGGGGCCGCCTCGCCCCAGCCGGGACCATGCTGCCGGGCCGACATTATGAAGGGCCGCCTAGGTGTTGATCACGCAGCGCTGCCTCCAACGAAGTCTTGCCTAAATCGATCAAACCCGCCTCAATGCGCACCAACGAATGGCCCCCGCATCGACGGGAAGGCCGCAATGACCCGCAAATGAAACAGGGTCCGGGGGGAGACGACATGACGACGGTAAATTTGCCGCCGGCGGATGACCAGATGGTCATTTCCGACGAGGCCTTGCGCAAAGCTGAAGAATTCATCGAGGCAGACGAAGGCGCGACCAACAGGCTCGGCGGGCTGGCGGGCCAGGCGGTCACCTACATCGCCATCGCGATGAGCCTGTTTCATCTCTATGCGGCCTACGCGATCGTCCCGACGCAGGAGCTTCGCTACACGCATGTGGCGTTCACTCTCGTTCTCTCCTTCCTGCTGTTTCCGCTTGCCGCGCGGTTTCGCAACCGCGTGCGCTGGTGGGATATCATTCCCGGAATCCTCGCGGTCGCGACTATTGCTTACGCGCTATGGGGCGGCGACGACTTCACCGACCGCGCCACGACGCCCGATCACATGGATGTGGCTGTCGGCATCATCTTCATCATTCTCGTGCTGGAGGCGACGCGCCGCACTACCGGACTGATCATGCCCGTGGTCGCGGTACTGTTCATCGCCTATGCGATGCTTGGCCCTCATCTGCCCGCACCATGGACCCACCGCGGCTACGATCTGTCGCGGCTTGTCGGTCACCTCTTTATTACGCTCGAAGGCATCTTCGGCGTCGCGGTCGATGTGTCGGCGACGCTGATCATCCTGTTCACGATCTTCGGCGCGTTCCTTCAACAATCCGGCGCAGGAAAATTCTTCATCGACTTCTCGCTGGCGCTGATGGGCGGCAAGCCGAACAGCGCCGGGCGCACCGTGGTGCTGTCGTCGTTCCTGCTCGGCGGCCCCTCCGGATCTGGCGTGGCCACCACCGTGATGATCGGCACTGTCGCCTATCCGATGATGAAGAAAGCAGGTTTCGAGAAGAACGCAGCCGGTGGCTTGCTCGCCGCAGGCGGCCTCGGCGCCATCCTGTCGCCGCCGGTGCTGGGCGCTGCGGCGTTCCTGATCGCGGAGTTTCTCAAGATCAGCTATCTCGACGTGATCTGGATGGCGACCATCCCAACCTGTCTCTATTACCTGTCGCTTCTCATCATGGTCGAACTCGACGCCAAGAAATTCGGCGCGCGTGACGTCAACTTCAAGCCGGAAATGTCTCTCGGCGAAATGACGAAGCGCTACGGCTTCCACTTCATCTCGCTCATCGCCGTCGTCGTGTTCATGGTGATCGGCTATTCGCCGGCGTTGTCGGTGTTCTATGCGATCGTGACGACGTTTGCCTTGAGCTTCCTGCGCAAGGACACAGCGCTGATGCCGCCGAAGCTCAAGCGCGCGCTGGCGGATGGCTCGATCGGCGCCCTCAACGCCGCAACCACCTGCGCCGCCGCCGGCATCGTGGTCGGCATCGTGACCCTGACCGGCCTCGGCCTGAAGTTTTCGTCGATCGTCATTTCCTATGCGGGCGGCAGTCTGTTGCTGACCGCGATCTACACATCGCTGATCGTGTGGATCATCGGCCTCGCGGTACCTGTCACCGCGTCCTACATCATCTGCGCCGTGATCGCCGCGCCCGCGCTGATCAAGCTCGGCGTTCCCGACTACGCCGCGCACATGTTCATCTTCTACTACGCGGTGTTGTCTGAAGTATCGCCGCCTACGGCGCTGTCGCCATTCGCCGCGGCGGCCATCACCGGCGGCGATCCCTACAAGACCACGTTGCAATCGTGGAAATACACCCTGCCCGCATTCCTCGTGCCGTTCGTGTTCGTGCTCGATCCGCAGGGCGTGGGCCTGTTGCTGAACATTCCGAAGGGCGGCTCGTGGGTCGACATCGTCGAAGTCTCCATCAAGACCACGCTCGGCCTGATGGCGCTTGCTGCAGCCGCGCAAGGCTGGGTCCTCCGGCCTACCACGCTGATCGAGCGCGGGCTGCTGGTGCTGTCCGGGCTGCTTCTGGTGTTTCCGAGCCTGATCGAGGCCGTGATCGAAGCGGCGATTGGTCGCGACATTTCTTACACTTATGTACCCGGCGTCCTGATCGGATTGGGGGTATTGTTGTGGCAGGCAAAAGGACCGGCAATTCAACGACCGGCCTAATCATCTCACAGGGAGGAATACTGGAATGACGAGAACGACAAAAATAGCTGCCGTGCTTGCCTTGGCACTGTCCGCCGGGCTGGCGCTGAGTGCCCATGCGCAGCAGAAGACAATGGCAATCGGAACGGGCGGCACCGGCGGCGTGTATTATCCGCTCGGCGGCGCAATCGCCAACGTGCTGTCGAAGAACCTGCCGAACGTGCAGGCCACCGCCGAAGTCACCGGCGGCTCCGTCGACAATCTGAAACTCATCGGCACCGGCCAGAGCGAGATGGGCTTCTCGATGGCTGACGCTGCGCTCGATGCCTACAAGGGCGAGGACAAATTCAAGAGCGGCAAGATTCCGCTGCAAGCTCTGCTCGTCGTCTATCCGAACCGCATGCATGTCGTGACGGTCGAGAGCACCGGCATCAAGACGATGGCCGATCTCAAGGGCAAGCGCGTCTCCACCGGCTCGCCGGGCGGCGCGACCGAAGTCATGGCCTTCCGCGTGATCGAGGCCGCCGGCCTCGACAAGGACAAGGACATGAAGCGCGAACGGCTCGGCGTCGCCGAGTCGGTCAACGCCATCAAGGACGGCAAGATCGACGCCTTCTTCTGGGTCGGCGGCATTCCGACTGCCTCCGTCACCGATCTCGCGGCGACGCCGGGCGTCAAGCTGAAGCTAGTCGACCATGCGGATCTGGTCGAGAAGATGAATGCGAAGTACGGCAAGCTCTATAGCGCCGGCGTCATCAAGGCCGGGTCGTATCCTGGCTACGACGTCGACAACAAGATGGCCGAGGTCTGGAACATCATCGTCACCGGCAACAAGATGACCGACGACGACGCCTACAACATCGTCAAGACGCTGGTGGAAAAGAAGTCCGACATCGTCGCCGTGCACAAGGAAGCCGAGAGCTTTTCGCTGGACAACCAGATGCAGGATCGCTCGCCTGTGCCGTTCCATCCCGGCGCGATGAAGTACTTCAAGGAAAAGGGCAAGGGCGGCTAGGCCCGAGCCAAATTTCATCCAACAAAACCCCGGCGATCATATCGCCGGGGTTTTTATTTGCGCCATCGCCTCCCGGTGGAAGACACAGCCATCACGCCCCTTCGTCGAGCGCCACCAGTTCGCGCTTCTTGCGCAGCGACGGCAGTAGCGGCCCGATCAGCAGGATCGCCGCCAGCACAAGACACGCCGCCGAGATCGGACGCTGCACGAAGGTCATCAGGTCGCCCTGCGACAAGATCAGCGATTTGCGCAGGTTGTTCTCCAGCAACGGCCCGAGCACAAAGGCCAGCACCAGCGGCGCGGGCTCGTAACCAAACTTGCGCATCAGGTAGCCGACGACGCCGAAGCCGACCATGACGTAAACGTCGAACACATTGTTGCTGCTGCAATAGACGCCGACGATCGTGAACAGCAGGATCAACGGAAACAGCACATTGTACGGCAGCTTCAACAGTTGCACCCACATGCCGATCAGCGGCAGGTTGAGGATCAGCAGCATGACGTTGCCGATATACATGCTGGCGATGATGCCCCAGAACAGTCCGGGGTTCTGCGTGATCATCAACGGTCCTGGCTGCAGGCCGTGAATGACGAACGCGCCGAGCAGCAGCGCCATCACGACATTCGGCGGGATGCCGAGCGTCATCAGCGGGATGAATGCGCCGCCTGCGGCGGCGTTGTTGGCTGCCTCCGGTCCCGCGACGCCCTCGATCGCGCCCTTGCCGAAACGCTCGGGCGTTTTCGAGAGACGTTTCTCGAGCGCATAGGACGCAAACGATGCAACGACGGCACCGCCGCCGGGCAGGATGCCGAGGAAAAATCCGAGAATCGTTCCGCGTCCGATCGGGCCGCCACTCGCCTTCCAGTCGTCCTTGTTCGGCAGAAGCTGTGAGATTTTCGCATTGATCACATCGCGCTTGATGACTTGCTCGATATTGATCAGCACCTCGGCGACGCCGAACAGACCCATCACCACCGGCACGAGACCGATGCCGTCGATCAACTCGATGCGGCCGAAGGTCAGGCGCGGCTGCGCGGTGATGCTGTCGAGACCGATCAGGCCGAGCACGAGGCCGATGCAGGCCATCAGCAGCGCCTTGGCCATCGAGCCTTGCGTGAGGAACGTCAGTACCACGAGGCCCAGCACCATCAGGCTGAAATATTCCGCCGGCCCGAACGCGACCGCGACATTGGCCAGCGACGGCGCGATGAACATCAGAGCGATCAACGCAAAGGTTCCCGCGATGAATGAGCCGAGCGCGGCAATGCCAAGCGCCGGACCTGCCCGGCCCTGCTTCGCCATTTGGTGACCGTCGAGACATGTCACCACCGACGCCGCCTCGCCCGGAATGTTGACAAGGATCGACGTGGTCGAACCGCCATACATCGAGCCGTAGTAGATGCCCGCCATCATGATGATGCCGGACTCAGGTGACGCTGACAGCGTCACCGGCAGCAGCAGCGACATCGCCGAGATCGGTCCGATGCCGGGCAGCACACCGACCAGCGTGCCGATGAAGACGCCGATGAAACAATAAAGCAGATTCACCGGCTGAAGGGCGACACCGAAGCCGTGCGCGACGTTGAGGAAAACATCCATGAGCGCTTAACCGATGCCGAAGATGCCCGAAGGCAATTGAATGAGAAGCGCGCGTTTCAGAACGAACCAGACGCCGAGCGGAACCAGCACCGCGAGCGGCACCGCCAGCGTCCAGCGCACCGGATCGATGACGCGCAACAGCAGCAGCAACAGCGGGATCGACGACAGCAGGAAGCCGAGCGGTTCGAACAGAAAGGCGAAAGCCGAAAGGCACGCGACGACCACCAGCGGCTTGGTCCATCGCGTTCCGGCCCATAGTGATGCAACGCTCGGCCCGCCCTCGGTGACGGCGGAGACGATGATCGTGAAGGCGAACACGCACATCAGCAGGCCGGTGTAGAACAGTACGAAACCGGAGCCCGGATCGTTGATGCTTCCGATCTTGAGCTTGAGGCCGGCCCATATCACGAAGATGCCGAGCGCCAGCCCGACCAGCCCGCCCCACAATTCGGAATTATTCAGCCTGAGCTTCGTCCCCGTAGAACCCGCCATCGCGCACCGCCTCCCCAACAAGCGTCAGATGCAGAAATTCCGACAACGGACCCGCAGCGAAACTCGCCGCAGGCCCGGCATTGCGTGCGTCGATTGTCAGTTGGTCTTCTTAGCAAGCCCCAGCGAGTCGATCACCTTGCGTTCGGAGTCGGTGACCTCGGCGACGAACTTCACGTAATCCTGCGTGTTCTTGTAGTTCGCGACCATGTCGAACTTCGCCAGTGTCGCGATCACCGCCGGGTCCTCGATCGCCTTCTTGAACGCGTCGTGGAGTTTGGCGACGATCTTCGGGTCCATGCCCTTCGGACCCGCGATGCCGAACGGTGAATCGTAGACCATCGAATAGCCGAGTTCGTTGAGCGTCGGCGCATCCGGGAAATTCGGCGACCGCTGCGATGTCCATACCATCAGCAGGCGGAGCTTTCCGGCGTCAACCAGCGGCCGCCATCCAGTGGAATCCGCCTGAAGCATGGTGTGGTTGCCGAGCACGGCGGCGTTGGTTTCCGCACCGCCCTTGAACGGCACCTGCGTCAGCTTGATTCCGGCTTTGGTCGCGATCTGCTCCATGCCGATGTGCAGCGACGTCCCGGCGCCGGGCGTGGCGTAAGTCACCTTGCCCGGATTGGCCTTGGCGAAATCCACCACGTCCTTCCAGGTCTTGAACTGCGAGTCCGCGTTGGTCGTCACGCCGAAGGTGTAGCCCGTGAGATGCACGATGTAGGTGAAATCCTTGTCGGGATTCCAGGATACGTCCTGCATCAGCGGCAGCCGGAACACCGTGATCGGAATTTGCGAGATGGTGTAGCCATCCGGCTTGGCCGCCGCCGCCATGGTCGCCGGGCCGACCGTGCCGCCGCCGCCCGCCTTGTTATCGACGACGATAGGCTGGCCGAGGATTTTCGATGCGCTGTCGGCGATCGCGCGCATCGAAATATCGGTGGAGCCGCCGGCAGGCCACGGTACGATCAGCGTGATCGGCTTGGTGGGATAGTCTTGCGCGGCGGCAAGTCCGCAGGATGCGGCCAACGCGGCCGCGGCCAATATGGTTTTCACACTTGTGCGATAGATCATGAAGTCCTCCCTCGCGGCTCGTGATTGAATCCGAACCTGTCTTTGTTTTGTAACGTGATGATCCCTGAAATCGGCGCGAAAGAAAAGCTGGGAGACTCACAAGGATGGCACTTATTGCGGCGCATCGGGCCGATGCGTCATTAGGTCCCAAAAAACATGGCCCTCAAAACGATCCTGTGTTCGCCCTGCGAAATCTTGCGCATCCGGCCCGTGGATCGGCTATGGTTCCAGCAAGCCGCCCTCGTCCGCCCGAGCCCCTCTGGAGTCCTTCTATGCACCGCGTCACCATCACCCTCGATGACGATCTCATGACCGAACTGGATCGCATGATCGAGGAGCACGGCTACCAGAACCGCTCCGAGGCGATCCGCGATTTCGCCCGCGCCGGGATGCAGCAGGCGGCGCAGGACGCTGGCAAGAACGGCGACTGCGTCGCCGCGCTGGTCTATGTCTACGATCACGCCGCGCGCGATCTGTCCAACCGCCTCGTCAACAATTTCCACGATCACCACGATCTGTCGCTGGCAACGCTGCATGTGCATCTCGACGACGACAACTGCATGGAGATCACCGCGCTGAAGGGCCGCGCGTCGGACGTGCAGCATCTCGCCGATCACGTCATCGCCGAGCGCGGCGTGCGCTACGGCCGCGTTGTGATGATCCCCACCGAAGCCGGCGCCAAGGCCCCCGGCGCTCGTAAAAAGCACACACACCGGCACACCTGATACGCCTTTTTACGAGATGTCTCGGAAGCAAACCTGCGCTATCGATCAATCATGATAAAAGCCAGATCCAATCTCCAAATCGATTCCGCGCGCCTCTGGGGCGACATCCACGAAACCGCGAAATTCGGCGCCACGCCCAAGGGCGGCGTGCGGCGGCTCACCCTCGGGCCTGAGGACAAGCAGGTGCGCGACTGGTTCCGCAAAGCCTGCGAGGCTGCGGGCTGCGAGGTCCATGTCGATGCGCTCGGCACCATGTTCGCGATCCGGCCCGGCCGCGACATGTCGAAGCCGCCCATCGGTATCGGCTCGCATCTCGACACTCAGCCCACCGGCGGCAAATACGACGGCATTCTCGGCACCCTCGCCGCGCTGGAAGTCGTCCGCGCCATGAACGACGCCGGCATCGAGACCGATGTTCCGATTTGCGTCTGCAACTGGACCAACGAGGAAGGCTCGCGCTACGCGCCGGCGATGATGGCTTCGGCCGCCTATTCCGGCGAATACACCACCGACGATATTTTAGGCCGCAAGGATGCTGACGGCATCACTGTTGCCGAGGCGCTCGACACCATCGGCTATCGCGGCGCTGACGCTGTCGGGAAGCAGAAATTCTCAGCGTTCGTCGAATTGCACATCGAACAGGGTCCGCTGCTCGAGGCCGAGAACAAGACCATCGGCGTGGTGGATCGCGGACAGGGCATCGTCTGGTATGACGGCAAGATCACCGGCTTCGCCAGTCACGCCGGCACGACGCCGATGCCACTGCGCAAGGATGCGTTGGCCGCATTTTCCGAAGTCGTTCTCGCTGTCGAGAAACTCGCTCGCGATCACGGACCGCATGCGGTCGGCACCATTGGCGAAATCAAGATCGACAATCCCTCGCGCAACGTCATCCCCGGCGATCTGGCGTTCACCATCGACATTCGCAGTCCCGAATCCGCAACGCTCGATGCGCTGCACGAGGGCCTGCAAAAAGCCGTCACCGAGATCGCCGTACGCCGCAAGGTCGCTATCGATGTCGAAAAAATCTGGCGCAAGGAACCGACGGTGTTCGACAAGAAACTGGTCGATGCGGTAGCCAACGCGACGCAGGAACTGGGTTATTCGAACCGCCGTATCACCTCCGGCGCCGGTCACGATGCCTGCAATCTCGCCACCGTCATGCCTGCGGCGATGATCTTCGTGCCGTGCAAGGACGGCATCAGCCACAACGAACTGGAAGACGCGACGCAGGCCGACTGCACGGCGGGTGCGAACGTGCTGCTGCATACAGTGCTCTTGCTGGCAGGCATTGCGTCAGAATCGAAGGTAGACGGTTAGCATCGCATTGAGGTGCACAATTCATGGTCGCCCCCGAGAAAGCGGGACCCATAACCCCTAGCCTGTCATCAATGCACATCATACATCCAGCTAACATCTAAAGTCAGGAAGTATGGGTCCCGCTTTCGCGGAGACGACCTGAAAATTGTTCCGCTGCTTGAAAGTTCTTCAGCTATGAATCCCAAAACTGCCATTCCTCCCGTCGCGCCGCGCCATCCGCACAGTTTCACCCATCACGGCATCACCGTGACCGACGACTATGCCTGGCTGAAGGACGAGAACTGGCAGGAAGTGCTGCGCGAACCGTCGGTGCTCAAGCCCGACATCCGCGCCTATCTCGAAGCCGAGAACGCGTATGCCGACGCGGTGCTCGGCCACACCGCGCCATTGCAGAAAAAGCTGATCGCGGAAATGCGTGGCCGCATCAAGGAAGACGATTCCAGCGTCCCCTCGCCCGACGGCCCGTTCGCCTACTTTCATAAATACCGCGAAGGCGGCCAGCACGAGCAGATCGGCCGCCAGCCGCGTGACGGCGGCGAGGCGCGCTTCATCATCGACGGCGACGAGGTCGCGAGACAGACCGAATACTTCAAATTCGGTGGTGCCCGACATTCGCCTGATCATAAGCTTGAAGCATGGAGCGCGGACGTTCGCGGCTCGGAATATTTCACTATTCGCGTGCGCGACTGGGAGAGCGGCATCGACACAACCGACATCGTCGAGGAAACCGACGGCGGCATTGTCTGGGCCGCGGATTCGAAATCATTCTTCTACGTGAAGCTCGATGACAATCATCGCCCGATGCAGGTCTATCGCCACATGCTCGGCACGCCGCAGTCGGACGATGCGCTGATCTACGAGGAAAAGGATTCCGGCTGGTTCACGCACATTCATGAAAGCACCAGCGGGCGCTTTTGCGTCATCGCCGGCGGCGACCACGAAACCTCCGAGCAGCGGCTGATCGACCTGAGCGATCCCGATGCCAGGCCGCGCCTGGCCGCCGAGCGCGAGGAAGGCGTGCAGTATTCGATCGCGGATCGCGGCGATCAGTTGTTCATCCTGACCAATGTAGACGACGCCATCGATTTCAAGATCGTCACAGCACCGCTGGCTTCACCCGCGCGCAAGAACTGGCGCGATCTCATTCCGCATCGCCCCGGCATCTACATCATCGATATCGAACTCTATTCCGGCCATCTGGTGCGGCTGGAGCGGGCCAATGCCCTGCCTTCCATCGTCATCCGCGATCTCGCGACCCTGCAGGAACACGCCATCGCGTTCGATGAGGCAGCCTATTCGCTCGGCACTATCGGCGGCTACGAGTTCGACACCACGCAGATTCGCTTTTCCTATTCGTCGATGACGACGCCGTCGGAAGTGTTCGACTACGACATGGTGAGCCGTGAGCGCACCCTGCGCAAGCGTCAGGAAATTCCGTCGGGCCACAACCCCGCTGACTACGTCACCACACGCATCATGGCGACGTCGCATGACGGCGCGCAGGTGCCGGTGTCGATTCTCCATCGCAAAGACCTGAAGCGTGACGGCAGCGCGCCGCTGCTGCTTTATGGTTACGGCTCCTACGGCATGGCGATGCCGGCATCGTTCTCCGCCAACCGGCTATCGCTGGTGGATCGCGGCTTCGTCTACGCCATCGCGCATATCCGGGGCGGATCGGACAAGGGCTGGGGCTGGTATCTCGACGGCAAACGCGAGAAAAAGACCAACACGTTTGACGATTTCGCCGCTGCGGGCCACGCGCTGATCGAGGCGAAATATACTTCAGTGAAAAAGATCGTCGGCCACGGCGGCAGCGCCGGGGGCATGCTGATGGGTGCGGTCGCAAATCGCTCGGGCGAATTGTTCGCAGGCATCGTCGCGGAAGTGCCGTTCGTCGATGTGCTCAATACCATGCTGGACGTCTCGTTGCCGCTGACGCCGCCTGAATGGCCCGAATGGGGCAACCCCATTGAGAGCGCGAGTGACTTCAAGACCATTCTCTCCTACTCGCCCTACGACAACGTCGCGGCGAAAGAGTATCCAGCCATTCTCGCGATGGGCGGCCTGGCCGATCCGCGCGTCACCTATTGGGAGCCGGCGAAATGGATCGCGCGGCTGCGTCCGGTCATGACGGGCGGCGGGCCGGTCCTCCTGCGCACCAACATGGGCGCCGGCCACGGCGGCGCGTCGGGCCGCTTCAACCGGCTGGACGAAATCGCCATCGCCTACGCGTTCGCGTTGTGGGCGGTCGGATTGGCGGACGGTGAAAGCTGAAGCAAGCCAGTGAGTGTCATGGCCGGGCTTGACCCGGCCATCCATCTTTTTGAAAACTATATATGCGAAGATGATGGATCACCGGGTCAAGCCCGGTGATGACGGCCGTACTTGTGGAGACTCTTTACCTCCCAAGTAATTTGATCACTGCCTTCAACCGCGCATCATGCGATTCGCTTCCGTTGCAGCGCGTCATGACGCGCCGAGTTTCTCCGCCCATACTCCGTTCGCTGCCCGCCTCGCTTCTGTCTGGAATGCCCTCATGCGCCGCCTGCCCTTCTATTACGGCTGGATCATTGTCGCCGTAACCTTCGTCACCATGGGCATCGGCGTGAACGCCCGCACATCTTTCTCGCTGTTTTTCTCACCGATTGTCGATGAATTCGGCTGGGACCGCGGCGTCACCGCGGGCGCGTTCTCGTTCGGGTTTCTGGTGTCAGCGATCCTCAGCCCTTTGATGGGCAGGCTGATGGATCGCAGCGGCCCTCGCACCGTGATGGAACTCGGCGTGTTGCTGATGGGCGCAGGCCTCCTGCTCGCGCCGATGACGACGCAGCCGTGGCACCTTTACGTCACCATCGGATGTCTCGTCGGCGCCGGAAGCATTTGCCTTGGTTATTCCGGCCAATCGCTGTTTCTGCCAAACTGGTTCGTCAGACGCCGCGGGCTCGCAGTCGGACTTGCTTTCGCCGGCGTCGGCATCGGCTCTATCATCATCCTGCCGTGGGTGCAGTTGCTGATCGACAAAGCCGGCTGGCGCTCGGCGAGCTGGGCGATGGGCATTCTGGTGCTCGTCGTGCTCGCGCCGCTCAACCTTCTCTTGCGCAAACGCCCCGAGGACATCGGCCTGCGGCCGGACGGCGATGCTGCGCCGACGGCGACAACCGTTGCGCCTCCGTCGAACGTCGTCGATCCCGCGTGGGTAGCTGTCGATTGGACACTCGGCCTCGCGCTGCGCACGGCGCGGTTCTGGTGGATCTCGGTCGGCTACTTCTGCGGACTTTACGTTTGGTATGCGGTGCAGGTGCATCAAACCAAGTATCTGGTCGAGATCGGCTTCAGTTCGACATCCGCCGCGTGGGCGCTCGGTTTTGTCAGCCTGATCGGCATTCCCGGACAGATCGCGCTCGGCTATCTGTCCGACCGGATCGGACGCGAATGGATCTGGACGATTTCGTCACTGGGATTCGCGATCTGCTTCGCGGCACTGATCGCGCTTCAGTATGCGCCGACCTTGCTGCTGGTCTACGTCATGGTCGTGGTGCAGGGATTTCTCGGCTACGGCTACACCTCGATCATGGGTGCCGTGGTAGCCGAGATATTTCACGGCAAGCATTTCGGGACGATCTTCGGCACCATTGGGTTCACGGCGCTAGCGGGCGGCGCGGCAGGCCCGTGGGTGACGGGCATCCTGCACGACATCTACGGCGACTACACGCTCGCCTTCATTATCGGCATTGCGGTCAGCGCGCTGTCCGCCATCTCGATCTGGCTTGCCGCGCCACGCCATGTCCGCGCCGTCGCCGGGCGGATGCACCGGATCGCGAAGGCGGCGTGAGCGCGCCTTTCAGGTAGCACTCGAATCGATCTGCACCGGATAACCTTCGCGCAGCGCGTTGACAATCGACGGCGGCGTGAGGAGTTTTGCATCGGCAATATCCGCGGACGCGCGGCTGTAACCCGCGAACGACCAGCGCCACACTTCACCGTTGCCGATGAGATAGCTTTCGCCGCCGGATGTCACCATCGACCCGCTGGGCAGTTTCAGTGCCGGTGTCGGCAGCGGATGCAGCCGCTTCGCGCGGCCGTCGAGGCGCTCGCCGTGAAGCACGGCGTCCATCTCGGTCGCATAAGGCTTGTCGCGCCGGTTGCCTTTGGCCCACGCGTCGCGAAACGTGGTCGCATCGTCCCGGCGGCAATAGAAGCACGGGCGATGCCCCGCTGCAAAAGACGTCGCCTCGTCCAGAAAGAACAGCTCGGTCCAGCTTCGCCGGCTCATCACCTTGCGCCGGCGTCCGCGAAATTCGCAGACGCAGGTGATCCACGCCTTCGATGACCAGCGGCGGTTCAGCAGCGTGCGCGTCGCGGGATCGTGGATGATACCGCGGTTGCCGGTGAAGCGGCCGCGATGCGCGGTCGCAACGATCTCACCGAACGGCGACACGCGGTTTTGCAGCGGCATGGGTTTAGTTCAGCACATCCTGATTGATGACGTTCTCGCGGATCGGCTTGCCGTCGAGCGCGCTGATGATGTTCCTGGCGGTCTGCAAGCTCATGCGGTCCAGCGCCTCGCGCGTCACGCCGGCAACATGCGGCGCCGTGATGACATTGTCCAGCGTCAGCAGCGGATGATCCGGCCGCGGCGGCTCCTGCGCGAACACGTCGAGGCCCGCGCCCGCGATCTTGCCCGAGGTCAGTGCCGTATAGAGCGCAGCCTCATCGACGATGCCGCCGCGCGCCGTATTGATGAGATAGGCCGTCGGCTTCATGAGCTGGAACTGCGCCGTGCTGAACATGTTCACGGTTTCAGGCGATTTCGGACAATTGACCGAAACGAAATCCGCGCGCGGCAACGCCGCGTTGAGATCCGTCACGCGCTCCGCGCCAATCGCCTCGATTTCCGCTGCGCTCTTGAACGGATCGTAGACCAGAACGTTCATCTCCATCGCCACCAGCCGCTTGACCAGCCGCGCGCCGATGCGCCCCATACCGACAACGAGCGCTGTCTTGCCGAGCAGATCGAACGGGATCGCGCGAAGCCGCTTGTTCCAGTTGCCGCTCTTCACCAGCGCGTCGAGTTCGGCCGCGCGCTTGGCCAGCGCCAGCATCATGAACAGCGCACATTCGGCGACTGACGGCGAATTCGCGATGCCCGTCGTCATCAAGGGAATTCCATTGGCGCTCAGCGCCGTCACGTCCACCGCGTCGTAGCCGACGCCGATGCGCGCCACCACCATCATCTCTGCCGAGGACACAATCTCGTTGGCGCCGAAACCGGTCGCACCCAGCGCCACGCCGTTGACCGGCGCGTGTTCACGCAACATCGCGTTGAAATCCGGAGCGGAAATGGTGTTGGGAAATCTGATCGCCTCGATGTCGCTTCGTTCCTGGAACAGCGCCCATCCGCCGGGCGACATGGTTTCCACAATCAGCAGTTTTTTCTTGTTGGTGGCCATTTCATCCCCTGATGTATTGTTGATTTTCATTCCGCCGCGAGGCGCGAGCCGCCCATCATCGCCTTGTTTCCCCTCTTCCTGCAAGCCGTGCCAACGACTTGCCGCTTTGCATTTGCGCAGGCAAACTAGTGTGGTGGTTCGCAAGTCCGCATCATTTCTACAGCGCGTTCACTTGCGGACTTGCGAACCAAAACCACACTAGAATTATAATCTTCTAGTGTCCTTCTGAATCCGAAGTTCGCTACGGAAAGCGCTGTAGAATAAGGCGAACTTCGGATTCAGGACACTAGCCCGCGCCGTTCCTCCGGTTCGGGCCGCATCACAAAACAAACAGGAGATCAACCCGTGACCCAGCCCGCACCCCATCCCGCATCGCTGCTCGAAGCTCTGGCCCGCTTCGACACACCGACGATCTGCAACGCGATGGAGGTCGTGGCGCCCGAACGCCGCCTGATCGGCTTTACGACCAAACCGCTGGTCTGCCCGTTTCCGGATCTGCCGCCGATGGTCGGCTATGCCCGCACCGCAACAATCCGCGCCACCTCGGCATCGAGCCTGTCGGGGGCCGATGCGCGCGCCCAACGGGCCGCCTATTATGAATATTGCGGCACGGGACTTGGCCCGCGCATCAGCGTCATTCAGGATCTCGACGGCGCGAATATCGGTTTCGGCGCGTTCTGGGGTGAGGTCAACAGCTCCGTTCATAAAGCGCTCGGCTGCCTCGGCGTTGTCACCGACGGATCGATCCGCGACATTCCGCAATGGGCACCGGGATTCCAGGCGCTGGCGGGAAGCCTCGGACCGTCTCACGCCTATGTGCATCTCGCAGGATTCGGCGAGACCGTGTGTGTCGCCGGCATGACGGTGTCTTCCGATGATCTCATTCATGCGGATCAGCACGGCGCTGTCGTCATTCCTGCAAAAGTCGCCGCCAAATTGCCCGACGCAGCCGAATTGTGCGGACGGCGCGAGGAACCGATCCTCGCCATTGCGCGCAGTTCGTCGTTCACGGTCGAGAAACTGAAAGAGGCGCTGGCCAAGTCCGCCGAGATTCACTGACGTGCGAGAAAGACGGAAACCTTCTCCAAATCACACAAACAACGAAAGGTTTGTCTCATGAGAGTCGCGCTCGGCGTCGTCGTCGGATTGGTGATCGGCTTCCTCGCCATGTATTATTTCAAGGCCGGCCACCTGCCGTTCTGACATTTCGCAAGACAGCCCGAGTATCTGATGCCGCTTTCGCCGCACTACCGCGCCTCCACCAGCCATGCCGCACTCGGCTCCGAATTCTACGATGTCGTCGCGGCGGCGACCTTTCCGGATCACATCCTGCGTTACCGCAACCAGCGCGCGGCGAAGACGGTCGGACTTGATGCGCTTACCGACGACGAGTGGATCGCGCATTTCGGACGGTTTCAGCCGCTGAAGGAGGGTTTCGAGAAGCCGCTGGCGCTGCGCTATCACGGCCATCAGTTTCGCGTCTACAACCCGGAGCTCGGCGACGGCCGCGGTTTCCTGTTCGCGCAACTGTTCGATGACAAGGGCCGCCTGCTCGATCTCGCCACCAAGGGCAGCGGCAAGACGCCGTGGTCGCGCACCGCCGACGGACGCCTGACGCTGAAGGGCGGCCTGCGCGAAGTGCTGGCGACATCGATGCTGGAAGCGCTTGGTGTCGATACCTCGAAAACCTTCAGCCTGATCGAGACCGGCGAAGCGCTGGAGCGCGGCGATGAACCCTCGCCGACCCGCTCGTCCGTGCTGGTGCGTCTCAGCCATTCGCATATCCGGATCGGCACGTTTCAGCGGCAGGCATTCCACCGCAGTACCGAAAACATACAGAAGCTGCTCGACTACACAATCAAGACCTACATGCCGGACGTATGGCGCGACGACACCTCCGCGCGCGCCATCGCGTTTCTCGAAGAAGTATGCCGCCGCGTCGCGCGGGTCGGCGCGCAATGGATGGCCGCGGGCTTCGTCCACGGCGTGCTGAACACCGACAACATCAACGTCACCGGCGAGAGTTTCGATTATGGCCCGTGGCGCTTTCTGCCGATGCTGGAGCCCGGCTTCACCGCCGCCTATTTCGACGAGACGGGTCTTTACGCCTACGCACGGCAGCCCGACGCATTGTTCTGGAACCTCACACGGCTGGCCGAGTGCCTGCTCGGCATCGCGGAGAAGCCGGACCTCGAGAAGGCACTTGGCGTTTTCGAACCGTTGATCCGTCAGGAATTCACTGACGCAATGGTAAAACGGCTCGGCGTTCAGTCACAGGGACAAGAGCGCGATGCCGAATTGGTGCGGGCGCTATGGGTTTTTCTGTCGGACACCAAAGCACCATTCGAGCAGACCTTTTTCGACTGGTTCGGCGGACTTGCCAGCGCGGATCGCGCGGAAAAAAGCCCGTCGAAGGAGCACTACGTCAATCCGGCGTTCCATGCCGTGCGAGAAGCGTTGAAGGATTTCGCGCCGCGCGATGGCGTCAATCTCGGCCACGCCTACTTCAAGAAATCAACCGCCTGCACCATGCTGATCGAGGAAGTCGAGGCGATCTGGAAGCCGATCGCGGAACAGGACGACTGGTCGGTGTTCCGCGCCAAGCTCGACGCCATCGACGAGATGCGCGAGGCATATGGGCTAGGGTAGACTATCGTACTCGTCATGGCCGGGCTTGTCCCGGCCATCCACGCCTTGCTTCGTCATTGCGAGCGAAGCGAAGCAATCCAGAGCATCAAGCCAAGAGTGGATTGCTTCGTCGCTTCGCTCCTCGCAATGACGGTGTGACATCCCTGAAACGTGGATGCCCGGGACAAGCCCGGGCATGACGTAGATAAATCAGCAATCTAACTGCGAGAAAGAAGGAAGCTTACGCCACCTTTTTGCGCGGCGTGGCGGCAACGTAATTACCCTCAAGGAAGCCGGTCAGACGCTTACGGATGAGGTATTCCGCGTCGGCCATGATGCGATCGATCAATTCCTTCACCGTCGGAATGTCGTGGATCAAGCCGACCATCATGCCGCAGCTCCATGCACCAGCGTCCATGTCGCCTTCCAGCATCACCTTCGGATAAACGCCGGCCACCTGGTCCATGATGTCGTCGATCTTGAGGCTCTTGCCCTTTTCCTTCTCGATCTCGATCAGCTTCTCGACGTTCTTGTTGGTGAGCACGCGTTCGGTGTTGCGCAGCGCGCGCATCACGAGGCGGGTGTCGAGTTCGGTGGCGTTGAGCAGCGCCTGCTTCACGTTCGGATGCACCGGCGCTTCCTTGGTGGCGATGAAGCGCGTGCCCATGTTCATGCCCTGCGCGCCCATCGCGAGCGCGGCAACGAGGCTGCGCGCATCGGCCATGCCGCCCGACGCCACAAACGGAATTCTCAATTCCTCTTCCGCGCGCGGCAGCAGAATCATGTTCGGCATGTCGTCTTCGCCGGGATGACCGCCGCACTCGAAGCCGTCGACGCTCACTGCGTCGCAGCCGATCGCTTCGGCCTTCAGCGAGTGGCGGACCGACGTGCACTTGTGAATGACCTTGATGCCGGCGGCCTTGAGCGCGGGCATGTATTGCTCGGGACTGCGGCCGGCGGTTTCGACCGCCTTGATGCCGGCCTCTTTGATGGCAGCGATATACTCGGGATACGGAGGCGCTGCGAACGTCGGCAGGAAGGTGAGGTTCACACCGAACGGCTTGTCGGTCATGTCCTTGCACTTGGCGATTTCCTTCGCTAGCAGCTCGGGCGTCTTTTGCGTCAGACCCGTGATGATGCCGAGACCGCCCGCGTTCGAGACAGCAGAGGCAAGCTCCGCGAAGCCGACATAGTGCATACCGCCCTGAATGATCGGATGCTGGATGCCGAACATTTCCGTGATTGCCGTTTTCATGTGTTCCCTCTCTCCTTGGTTCTGTCCACATCGTTAGCGCAGGCACGCGCGACGCTACAATGGTTCGGGTGGTCAGAGCTGCCATGCCATAAGTTCTGAAACGGAACGTATCAGGCTGATCCAAACCGTCAACTGGTGGCCAAACCCTGAGCCAGCGTGTATCAGAGCGGCGATAACTCTATTATCTGACAATGGAATTTCGCTTGAGCCAGCCGCAGCCCGTTAAACCGTTTCTGGAAGTTCTGATTGGAAGCCGCCAGCCGGTGCCGCCGGTCTGGATGATGCGGCAGGCTGGCCGCTATCTGCCGGAGTACCGCGAACTGCGCGCCAAGGCAGGCAGTTTTCTCGACCTCTGCTTCAATCCCGAATGGGCCGCCGAGGTGACGCTGCAGCCGATCCGGCGTTTCGGCTTCGATGCCGCGATCATCTTCTCGGACATTCTGGTGGTGCCGCATGCACTCGGACGCGCGGTACGCTTCGAGGTCGGCGAAGGCCCACGACTAGAGCCGCTCGACACGCCTGAGAAGGTCGCGACGCTGGCGACGGCTGCGGACTTTTCAAAACTTGAGCCGGTCTATGAGGCGCTTCGCCGCGTCCGCAGCGCGCTCGATCCTAAAACCACATTGATCGGCTTCTGCGGCGCGCCGTGGACGGTGGCGACCTACATGGTCGCCGGACAAGGCACGCCGGATCAGGCGCCCGCGCGGATGCTCGCCTATCGCGAGCCTGAAGCTTTCGCAAAGATCATCGACGTGCTGGTGGAAAATTCGATTCAATATCTGCTCGGGCAGCTCAAAGCCGGTGCGGATGTGCTGCAAATCTTCGACACTTGGGCAGGCGTGTTACCGCCGCGCGAATTCCAGCGCTGGTCCGTTGAGCCGACACGACGCATTGTCGAGGGCGTGCGCACGAAGGTGCCGAACGCAAAGATCATCGGCTTCCCGCGCGGCGCGGGTGCGCAACTGCCGTTGTATGTCGGGCGCACCGGCGTCGACGGCGTCAGCATCGACTGGGCGGCGGAACCGTCATTGATTCGCGAGCGCGTGCAGAGCCATGTCGCCGTGCAGGGCAATCTCGATCCGCTGGCGCTGATCGCAGGCGGCGCTGCTCTCGACCGCGCGGTGGACGATGTGCTGGCGAATTATGCGAGCGGCCGCTTCATCTTCAATCTCGGCCACGGCATCCAGCCGGAAACACCCATCGCGCATGTCGAGCAGATGCTCAAGCGTGTGCGGGGGTATAAAGGGTAGCCGTCACCCTGAGGTGCCGTAGCGAAGCGGAGGCCTCGAAGGGCGACGGCGCTATGACCCCTTCATCCTTCGAGGCTCGCAAGCGCTCGCACCTCAGGATGACGGCTCACACCGGCCTTGATCTCTCGATGATCGCCGCTGCGCCCTGCGCCAACAGATCGAACGCCACCGCGCGGCCAAGCTCGCGCGGCTTGTCAGCGGGTCCGGTGCGCGTGGCCTCCAGCAACTGATCGCCTTCAAGATCGAGCACCGACGCCGTCAGCGACATCTCGCGTCCATTGATGGTCGCGTATCCCGCGACCGGCGAATTGCAATGACCGTTGAGCACCCACAGCACCTCGCGCTCCGCATCGGCGGCAAGATGCCCAGCCGGATCGTCGATCAGCGACAGATAACGCCGCGTCTGCCAGTCGCTCGCGGCGCATTCCACGGCGACGATGCCCTGCCCCGCCGCCGGCAACATCTCGCGCGCGGAAAATTCATGAGCAATGCGCCCCGCAAGCCCGACCCGCTCTAATCCCGAGCGCGCCATGATCAGCGCATCCGCCGGACCAACCGCGCCGCCGTCGGGCAGCCGCTGCATCTCGCCATTGTCGAGCTTGCGCACGCGCGTATCGGCCGCGCCGCGAAAATGAATCACTTCGATCTCGGGAAACAGCCTGCGCACATAGGCCGCGCGGCGCACCGCGTTGGTGCCGATCTTGAAGCCCTTGCCCTTGGTGCGTTGCAGATCGGCCAGCGTGACGCCCGCACGCAGCACCAGCGCGTCGGTCGGCGGGTCGCGCGACAGCGTCGCACCGATCACAAGACCCGGCGTGTCTTCATTGCCCGGCATGTCCTTCAGGGAATGCATCGCTGCGTGCAGTCCGCCGGCAATAACAGCCGCGCGGATTTCAGCGACGAACGCCCCGCCCTTGCCGCCGTGCGCCAACAGCAGGCCGGTCTGGTCCTGATCGCCGCGCGTCTCGAATTTCACGATTTCGACGTCGAGATCGGGGGACGCAGCCGTCAACTGGCGCGCGATTTCCTCGGTCTGCGCCAACGCCATCACGCTCTTGCGCGTGCCGATCCGCATTGAAATTTTTGCCACGTCCGCTCCGTTTTACGCGGGCATGATCTCGTCCGAAAACCTGTTTCCACTTTTCGGGATGCCTGCGGTGAATTCGGCGGCACAATACGGCGAGCGGTCCCCCCAATGCAAACCCATTGGGAGCGGGGAATCGGAGGGGAATTCAGGCTAAATCTGCCAGAGCGCCCGGGACGTCGGCAAACTGACTTCGGCGAGGCGCGCCGCGTCCTCGTTCTGGTCGAGGGCGACGTACTGCCCCTGCCAATAGGTCAGCGCGGGCTTGCCCGCCGACACCCGCAGATCCAGTACACGTCCGATCACGATGGCATGGGAATGGCGCTCCACGACGTGCTCGACCTCGCAATCGAAGGCGGCCAGTGCACCCGTCAGCAGCGGCACGCCGGACGCGAGGCTAATCCACTCAGAACCGGCGAATCTCTCCGCGCCCTTCAAGCCCCCGACGCCGGAAAACCGCTCGGCCACGTCCACATGATCGGACGAAAGAATGTTGACGCCGAACACGCCGTGCTTCTGCAGCAATGGCCACGACGACGCCTGACGGTTGATGCTGACGATGAGCGTCGCCGGCTCCACCGACAGCGACGACACCGAGGTCACGGTCATGCCGGACACATCATTGCCCCGCCCCACCGTGATGACGCTGACGCCGCCCGCGAGCGACCGCATGGCGTTGCGGAAATTGTCCGCCGTCGTCACCGGGGCGATCTTGGTCTCGCGAATATTCCGGACCAGCGAATTCATGTCAGCCTCACGTTCCGACTAGTGTCCTGAATCCGAAGTTCGCCTCATTTGCAGCTCGCTCCTTAGCGAACTTCGGATTCAAAAGGACACTAGAATTTATAATTCTAGTGTGGTTTTGGTTCGCAAGTCCGCAAATGGACGTGCTGAGCAAATGTTGCGGACTTGCGAACCACCACACTAGTCGCCGGTCTCCTTGAGCAATTCGCGAAGGATGTTTCCTTCCAGCTCGGCGAGCTCCGCCGAGCCACGCTGGCGCGGGCGCACCAGATCGACATCTATATCGTGTACGACGCGGCCATCTTCAATGACCAGCACGCGGTCCGCCAAGGCTACTGCTTCAGAGACGTCATGCGTCACTAGAATTGCTGTAAAGCCCTGGTCATGCCAGACACGTTCTAACAGCCGCTGCATCGAGATGCGCGTCAGGGCATCGAGCGCGCCGAGCGGCTCGTCGAAGGCCAGCACGCGCGGATGGCTGACCAGCGCGCGCGCCAAGGCGACGCGCTGTTTCTGCCCGCCGGACAGCACCGCCGGCCACTGATCCCGCTTCTCGTCAAGACCGACTTCCTTCAAGGCATTGTCGGCACGAATTATCGCATCGGGTGAATTCCGGTCGCGGCCGAGCCCGACCTCGACATTCGACAGCACCCGCGCCCAAGGCAACAGGCGCGGCTCCTGAAACATCACGCGGACATGATCGCTCGGGCTGCCTTCATGATCGCCGAACTCGATGGTGCCCGCCGTCGGCTGGTCGAGACCAGCGATCAGCCGCAGCAACGTGCTCTTGCCGCAACCGGACTTGCCGACGATGGCGACGGACTGCCCCGCCGGAATGTGCAGATCGATGCCGCGCAGCACTTCATTGTCGCCGAACGATTTGCGCAGTCCGCGGATGGTCAGCGACAGCGCGCGCGATGGGTCGCGCGCTCCCTGCCGCACCACGGTCGCCTCGCGGATGAGATCGGGGGCGGCGCTTACCGCTTTGGCGTCGACGGGAGAAAATCGAAGGGCCTGATTCATGATCACTCTCAATGTTTCTGGAAGGCCGGGTGCCAGGAGAGCGTGATCCGCTCCAGCACACGTGCTGTACTGTCGGCGAGCTTGCCGAGCAGCGCATAGATCAGGATGCTGAGCACGACGACATCGATCAGCATGAACTCACGCGCCTGCATCGCCATGTAGCCGAGGCCGGATGAGGCCGCGATGGTTTCCGCCACGATCAGCGTCAGCCACATGATGCCGAGCGCGAAACGAAGACCGACGAAGATCGACGGCAGCGCGCCGGGGAAAATCACCCGCCGGAACAGTTCGCTGTTGGTCATGCCGTAGATGCGGCCCATCTCAATCAGCTGCGGGTCGACGGTTTTGATGCCGTGCAGCGTGTTGAGATAGATCGGGAAGAAGACACCGAGCGCAACCAGAAACAGTTTTGCCGACTCGTCGATACCGAACCACAGGATGACCAGCGGGATCAGCGCCAGATGCGGCACGTTCCGCACCATCTGCAAGGTCGTGTCGGTCAGCTTGTTGCTGAGCTGCGACAGGCCGTTGGCAAGGCCGAAGGCGAATCCGATCGCCCCGCCGATGAGGAAACCGACACTCGCGCGCCAGAAGCTGACCCAGATATTCTTCGCAAGTTCGCCGGACAGCAGCAGCTTCCATCCCGCAAGCGCCACGTCGGTCGGCGCCGGAAGCACTCGCGCCGACACGAAGCCGGTGACGCATGCAATCTGCCACACAAGGATAATTAGCAGCGGCACGATCCACTGGGTCAGGCCGTCGGCGCGCGGAAGGCTCAATCCGCGCGAGCGAACTTGCGATATGGACTCGGCAAGACTCATGACGAAGACGCCTGCTTCTGGGGACGATAGTCGTTGCCGATGGTCTCCCCGAACGGCCCGGTGTTGACGCGCAATTTCGCGACATTGGACTGATTCAGGTTGAGCAGCGGGAATACCAGTTCGGCGAAGCGATAGGCTTCCTCGAGGTGCGGATAGCCGGACATGATGAAGGTATCGATGCCGACATCCTGATATTCCTTGATGCGCGCCGCAACCGTCTGCGGATCGCCCACCAATGCAGTGCCCGCGCCGCCGCGCACGAGACCGACACCGGCCCAGAGATTCGGGCTGATCTCGAGCTTGTCGCGGCGTCCGCCGTGAAGCTGCGCCATGCGCTGCTGGCCGACAGAGTCCATCCGCGAGAAGATCTTCTGCGCCTGCGCGATGGTATCGTCGGTGACGTATTGAATGAGTTCATCCGCCGCGCGCCATGCCTCTTCATTGGTCTCGCGCACGATCACATGCAGACGGATGCCGAAGGAGAGCTTGCGGCCCCTTTTGTCGGCGGTGGCCTTCACACGCGCGACCTTCTCGGCGACCTGCGCGGGAGGCTCACCCCAGGTCAGATACTTGTCGACGGTGTCGACCGCGACATCGATGCCGGCATCCGACGAGCCGCCGAAATACAGCGGCGGACGCGGCGATTGGACCGGCTCGAATAGCAGGCGGCCATCTTCGATGGAGATGTGCTTGCCCTGCACGTTGACGGTCTTGCCCGCGAGCAGATCGCTGTAGACGTTCAGGAACTCGCGCGTGACTTCGTAGCGCTCATCATGGCTGAGGAAAATGCCGTCGCCCTTGTTCTCGACAGGATCGCCGCCGGTCACGACATTGATGAGCAGGCGTCCGTTGGTAACGCGATCCAGCGTCGCTGTCATGCGCGCGGCGACGCTCGGCGATTGCAGACCGGGACGCACGGCGACGAGATAGCGCAGCCGCTCGGTCCACGGCGCGACCGCTGAAGCGACGACCCAAGAGTCCTCGCAACTGCGCCCGGTCGGCAGCAGCACGCCGAAATAGCCGAGCTGGTCGGCGGCCTGCGCAACCTGGCGCAGGTAATTGAAGTTCACTTCACGCCCGCCGGTGGTGGTGCCGAGATAGCGGCTGTCGCCGTGGGTCGGCAGGAACCAAAGGACGTTTGCTGGGGTCGTGTTCGCACTCATGATCCGGACTTTCTTGCGATATCCGACACACGGACTTCCTTCGGGATCAGCTTCAACTGGTAAAGCGTGTCGGCGATCTTCTGCTGATCGGTGAGAACCTGCGCGTCGATCGGCTTGATGCCGTAAGACTGGCGCTTCAGCGCCGTCTCGATGATCGGCACCGGCAGCCCCACCGACGGACTCAACTGTTCTGCGACCGCGTGAATGTCGGTCTTCGCCCACTGATCGACCTCGCGCAGGCCATCGAGCAGCGCGTCAAGCACTTTGGGCTCGCTTTCGAGAAATTTCTGCGACGAGAGATAGAACTGCGTGTTCGGGACAAGACCCGTGCCGTCGGTGAGCGTCTTTGCTTCAAGCGTCACTTCCGCAGCCGCCTGGAACGGGTCCCAGATCGACCATGCATCCACCGCGCCGGTGCTGAAGGCCGCGCGCGCATCGGCGGGCGTCAGGAACACCGGTGTGATGTCTTCATATTTCACACCCGCCCTCTCCAGCGCCTTCACCAGCAAATAATGCGCGTTCGATCCCTTGGCGACGGCGACCTTCTTGCCCTTCAGGTCGCTGACGCTTTTCAGCGGGCTGTCCTTCGGAACGAGAATGGCTTCACCCTTCTGCGCCGGCGGCTCGTAAGCGACATAACGGATCGGCGCACCGGCAGCCTGCGCGAACACCGGCGGCGTTTCACCCGTGTTGCCGAAATCGATCGCGCCGACATTGATGGCTTCCAGCAGCGGCGGGCCGAACTGGAATTCCGTCCAGGTCACGCCGTAGCCCAGCGCCTTCAGCTTCGCCTCCAGCGTGCCCTTGCTCTTGAGCAGCACCAGCTTGCCGTATTTCTGGAAGCCGATGCGGACGACTTTCTCCTGCGCCTGCGCCGGCGTGATCGCCAGAAGCGGGGTCAGCGTCAGCGCGGCGACGGCGGAGGCTGCGAGCGCAAGCTTCGTGATGGAGCGGCGTGTGTGCATGAACTTTACCCTTGATGAAAACAGAATGGCTGCCAAAGAAGATCAGGTCTGCGGCGTCTTCCAGACGATGTCGCGGACGGCGATCGGTTTCGGGATCAGGCCGATCTTGTGGAAGCGGTCGGCGACGCCCTGCTGGGTTTCGATGATGCCCTCGGTCACGGGACCAATCGCGAACGAGGCGCGGTTTGCAGCGAGCGTCTGAATGTCGAGCGGCACGCCGGTGATCTCGTGCAAGGACTTTGCAACGGCCTCGCGGTTGTTCTCGGCCCACGTCGCCGCTGTCGCCAGACCTGCGATCACCTCGCGCAACGGTCCCGGCTGCCGGTTGGCGAAATCGCGATTGGCGATAAAGAACGCGTTGGTCTTCGCCACCTCGTAGGCATTGATGAGAATGCGGGCGTTCTGCTTCTTCTCGCCGATAGCGAAGTACGGATCCCATACCGCCCAGGCATCGATACTTCCGTTGGCGAAGGCGGGACCGGCATCCGGCGGCGTCAGATAGACCGGCGTGATGTCATCATAGGTGAGCCCGGCCTTTTCGAGCGTCTGCACGACGATGTTGTGCGCGCTCGATCCCTTGGTGAAACCGACGCGCTTGCCTTTGAGGTCCGAGATGGTCTTGATGGACGAATTGGCCGGCACCAGAATGCCCTGCCCGTTACTGATCGGCGATGCCGCGGCATAGACAATGTTGGCGTTTGCAGCTTGCGCGAAGATCGGCGGCGAGTCGCCGACCGCGCCGAAATCCACGCTGCCGTTGCTGATGGCTTCCATCATCGGCGGCCCGGACGTGAACTCGACCCACTTGATTGACGTGCCGCTTGCGGCGAAGCGCTTCTCCAGTGTCCCTTGCTGGCGCGCGATCACGAGAACGCCGGTCTTCTGATAGCCGATACGAACTTCCTTCGCGACCGCCTGCGAACGCACCGGTGTCGTCGCGAATGCCGCGACCACCGCCGAAGACAGTTTCAGAAATTTCCGCCGCTCCATTCCAACTCTCCAGCGCATCATCCGCGCACAGGCCGCGCTCGTGATCTGGAATGATGGTCATGCGAATTGTGGGTGTCGAGTGCTGTGCAAAAATAGCGATGCCCGCACTGCTGCGATGCGCGCGCTCGACAAGAATCTTTCAGAAAGCATGCCGAGCGCAGATTGATTTTCTGCCCAAAATCCAGCCATCCCGGCCTTAACGAAGAAAAATCTCCAAAAGATTCCCGAACGCTCACAGACGCGTGAAGCGCTGCAAATTCCGGTCGCGCATTCATTTCACACAAGCAGCCGAAATCAGAATGAAGCACGCGCCGAACAGCAGAACTTTGGACACTCATTATCCCGCTTGTTTCCTACATTTCACGCCACAGATCAGGCGATCGCCGCTTCATGACAACCACGTCAGCGGCTTGCCCATCGCGATCACAGGACCATGGAACCATGACTCAACGTTTCCGAACATTTGCCGGGCTTTTCGCCGCGGCTTCACTGCTGCTCACGGCGACGGCATCGTTCGCGCAGGACAAGCCCGCCGATCAAATCCGTATCGGCCTGCAGAAATCATCGACGCTGATCGCGGTGCTCCGCGCCAACGGCGAACTGGAAAAGGCGCTCGCGCCGCTTGGCGTGAAAGTCTCGTGGCATGAATTCTCCAGCGGTCTTCCGCTGCTGGAATCGCTCGGCGTCGGCAATCTCGATTTCGGCGCCGACGTTGCGGACACCGTTCCAATCTTCGCGCAGGCCGCCGGATCGAAGCTCGCCTACGTTGCAGAAGAAAGCGCGTCGCCCGCGGGGCAGGCCATTCTCGTGACCGCGGATTCGCCGATCAAGACGCTGGCCGACCTGAAGGGCAAGAAGGTCGCGGTCACCAAGGGCGCCGGCAGCCATTACTTGTTGCTCGCAGCCCTCGGCAAGGCCGGTCTGACCTTCAAGGACATTGCACCCGCGTATCTGGCGCCGGCCGATGGCCGCGCCGCCTTTGTCAGTAATAATGTCGATGCCTGGGTGGCGTGGGATCCGTTCCTCACCAGCGCGCAGCGACAGTCCAATGCAAAGGTTCTCAGCGACGGCAGCAATGGCCTCGCGAGCTACAAGCGCTATTATCTCGCCTCGGAAACCTTCGCGGACCGCCGCAGCGATGTGCTGAACATCGTGTTCGCCAAACTGCGCGACACCGGCAAGTGGGTGAAGGCCAATCCGAAGGAAGCCGCCACGCTTCTTGCCGGTCTGTGGAGCATCGATGCGGCCACCGTCGAGGAAGCCAATAGCCATCGCAGCTACGGCGTCGGCGCGGTCAAGCCTGCGGGTCTTGGCGAACAGCAGAAGATCGCCGATGCGTTCTTCGGCGAAGGGCTGATCCCGAAAAAGCTGGACACCACCGCTGTCAAGATCTGGACGCCGAACGCGCCATGATGTCTTGATGGGTTCATGACCAAGAGCGAACGATCCGCCACCGGCGATCTTCCGACAATTGTAATTGTCGGCGGCGGATTCTCGGGCGCGGTGCTGGCCTGGCATCTGCATCGGACGGCACCCTACACGCACAACATTATCATCGTTGAGCCGCGCGACGAGATCGGCCGCGGCCTCGCTTATGATAGCAGCGATCCGGCGCATCGCATCAACGTGCCCGCGCTGAGGATGAATCTCGATTTCGACGAGGAAGGCCATTTCGAGCAGTGGCTGATCGCGCAAGGATACCCGGCGCGCGATCCGGCGGCGGAGATTCCCGGCGCGCTGTTTCCGACCCGCGCCGCCTTCGGCGATTATGTGAACGCACATATCGTGAAACTTGGCCGCGCGGCCACGCACAAGAAAACGACAGCGCGTGCCGTTGTCCCGCGACCGAGCGGCTATCGCGTTGTCTGCGACGACGGCAGCGAGATCGACGCCGATATCGTCGTGCTGGCGGTGTGCCACACGCCGCCGCAGGTGCCCTCGTCTCTCGCGCCGTTGCAGAGCCGCCCGCGTTTCATAGCCAACCCCTGGCAATCTGAATCCCTGCGCGACATCGCACCGGATCATCGTGTGCTGATCGTCGGCACCGGGCTGACCATGGCCGACATCGTCGCCTCGCTCGATCGTCAGGGGCATCGCGGCAGCATCACCGCCGTCTCGCGGCGCGGCCTGCGCTCGCAACCACATGCAGCGCAACTCATGGAGCCGTTCGGCGATTTTATCGAAGATCCCGAACACACCACACTGTCGCTGCTGCGCCGCGTCCGCCGCACCATTGCGGATGCCGCGCGCGAGGGACTCACATGGCATCCCGTGCTCGATCAGATCCGCCTGCAAGGCACCGACATCTGGCGCGCGCTTCCGTTGGATGAACGCGCCAAACTGATCCGCCATCTGCGTCCGTTCTGGGACATCTCCCGCTTCCGCATCGCGCCGCAGGTCGATGACGTCATCACCCGCCGGATCGCCGACGGCACGCTGACAATCCGCGCCGCATCGATCCGCGCAAGCGCCAATCAGAAAAATGATATCGGGGAAAAAGACCTTGCGGTCGATCTGCGCGCGCGCCGCAGCCGAAATTGGGAGCGCGCGGCATTCGACGCGATCGTGATCGCAACCGGTCCGGCGCATGGCACGGTGTTCGAAACCAATTCGCTGCTCGGACAGATCGGCGATGCCGGCCTCGCCCGTCCCGATCCGCTCGGTCTCGGCATCGATGTCGATCTGGGAGGCCATGCCATCGGCCGCGACGGCGTTGCCGCCGGATCGCTGTTCGTAGCGGGTCCGTTGGCGCGCGGCACCTTCGGCGAATTGATGGGCGCGCCGGATCTGGCGCGCTATGCCCGCAATCTCGCCGAAACTATTGTGCGCCAGCACTGCCGCCCGCCGCGGTTGCCTCCGCGTCCCGTCCCGGCCTAAAACACTCTCATCGTTCATGCGCCGGTCTCCATGGCCGCGCCCATCAGACAGCCGGAGAAGCCGTCAATGACGCCCGCCCTTGCGCGCATCAGTTTCCTTGCGCCCCTGTTCGTTCCCGCCAACCGGCCCGAGCGCTATCATAAGGCCGCCAATTCCGGCGCGGACGGCGTCATCATCGACCTTGAAGACGCTGTCGCACCCGGCGACAAGGATGCCGCGCGCGCGACGCTGCTCACGGCGTCCATTCCGGTCAATTCCATCGTGCGCATCAACCCCGTTGGAACACGCTGGCACGCGGATGACGTTGAGGCAGTGAAGAAACTCGCCGTCGGCGTCATGCTGCCGAAGGCGGAATCTGCCGAGCACGTCAAAGGCCTGCGCGCCGCACTTGGCGACCGGCCGATCATCGCATTGATCGAGTCTGCGCAAGGCGTGGTCAATGTGCGCGAGATTGCGAAACACGCCGACCGGCTCGCCTTCGGGTATATCGACTTCAGCGCCGACGTCGGCTGCAGCATGGAGCGCGATGCGCTGGTGCTGGCGCGCGCCGAAATCGTGCTGGCGTCACGGCTCGCGCTGATTCTCCCCGCTCTCGAAGGCGTGACGCCGTCGTTCGACGATGCCGCGCTGGTGGAAGATGATGCGCGCTACGCCGCGTCGATGGGTTTCGGCGGCAAGCTCTGCATTCATCCAAAGCAGATCGCGCCGACGCTGGCAGGTTTTCGTCCCTCACAGACCGACATCGAATGGGCGCAGAAGATCGCGAACAGCGGCGACGGCGCAGTCGCACTGGACGGGATCATGGTCGATGCGCCGGTGCGGCTGCGCGCGCAGCGCATTCTCGCCGCGGCAAAAGCCAGCGGCGCTGCGGGCGGGAAGTAGCCGATAATCCACCGTCATTACGAGCGAAGCGAAGCAATCCAGCCTTCTGACAGCAGACGGCAAGGACGGGATTGCTTCGTCGCAAGCGCTCCTCGCAATGGCGAACGGAAATCTTCAAGCTAAAAGAGACTTCAGACTCTCGCTATTCGCGCGCGATCCAGACTGCCAATTCGTTGCCGCCGGGCTCGCGGAAATGAAACCGCCGCCCGCCGGGAAAATCGAACTGCGGTTTCGTGATCACCCCGCCTGCGGCAATCACACGCCGTTCAGCGTCATCGATATCCGTGGTCCGCACGACCGCCAGCGGTGCAGCAACTCTTTCGGGCGCCTGATCGATGCCACCATCAATGCCCGCACCTGTGAGCGCATCATAGGTCGGACCGTAGCTGATGACGCCCCAACCGAAAGCCGTCTGGAAAAACGCGCTGGATCGCACACGGTCGGCACTCGGAAATTCGATATAGTCGATCTTGTCGGCCATGGCCGCTCTCCCCCACTTCAGACATAACTGCGCGATGTCTTCACAGCGCGGTATCGATTCAGCGAAGGTGTATCAGATTTTATCCCGCCGCGACCGGCGGCCACGTCGTCAAAACCATCTCGACGATCTTCTTGAGTTCGTCGCGCTTGGCTCCGCCGACGGCCTGCACCGCGATACCTTGTGCGATGGTCGAAATGTAACGCGCCAGAGTGGTTGGATCAGCCGACTCGGGTAGATCGCCCTCGGCTTTCGCACGCTCGAAACGCTGGCGTAGATCGTTCTCGCCCTGGGCACGGCGGGCCACCAGTTCCCGTTTGATCGATTCGGCAGCATCACCGCAGGTCAACGCGCCGTTGATCGACAAACATCCCGCCGGACAATCCGGATCGGTCACCGCATCCACTTCACCATAGAGCAGACGTTCGATCACAGCCCGCGCTGTCGGCTGAAGAAGCGCAAGCTTGGCGTAACCGGCCGGTCCGTCGACATAGGAATCGAATGCCTTGCGGAATAATTCTTCCTTATTGCCGAACGCGGCGTAGAGCGATGGTTTCGTAATTCCCATCGCCTCGGTCAGGTCCGCCATCGACGCACCCTCGTAACCCTTCTCCCAGAAAACGTGCAACGCGTTTTCCAGAGCCTGGTCGAGATCGAATTCACGGGGGCGTCCCACAGCCACGGTAAGAACCTTTCTGAATTTGTACCTTTCGTTAGATATGTCCCTTGACGGCGAAAGTCCAAGGCCCATCTATACCGAACGTTACAGTTGCGGTGCAGCAATAAAACACCGCGACACGGGGCAAATCGGAACTTTTATTCTTTCGCCAAAAGACGATCCCCAGCAACGTATTGAAATAACTGTGTTTTGCGCTGGAGCGCGAACGCAAAAAGTGGGGATCGGTGATGAGAAGCCTTTCAAAAAGAACGAGCCTGATTGGGGCCAGCGTCGGTCTGGCAATCCTGGCTGCCGCGGGCACGTTGATCTTTGCGACCACGAACAATCGCGCCAAGGCCGACGCTGCCGCTGCGCCACCCCCGGCTACGCCGGTTTCGGTCGCTGACGTCAAAGAGCGGGAAACCTCGATCTGGGACGAGTTCTCGGGGCGTCTTGAAGCCATCGAGCAGGTCGAAGTCCGTTCACGTGTTGCCGGAGCCATCCAGGAGATTCGTTTCCGCGAAGGCGCGCTGGTTCAGAAGGACGAGGTCCTCGTCGTGATCGATCCGGCGCTCTACGCTGCCGAGGTCGCCCGCGCGGAAGCGCAGGTCGCTGCTGCGCAGGCGCGATTGGTGTTCACCAAGAGCGACTATGAGCGCGGCCAGCAACTGACCGGATCGCAAACGATTTCGCAGCGCGATCAGGATAACCGCATCAACGCCTATCGCGAAGCGGAAGCCAACCTCAAGGCGGCTCAGGCCACTCTTCAAACCGCGCAGCTCAATCTCAGCTACACCGAAGTCCGTGCGCCTGTGACGGGCCGCGTCGGTAAGCGCGAGATTACGGTCGGCAACCTGATCGCAGCGGGCCCCGGTTCGCCGTTGCTGACGACCATCGTCTCGACAACGCCGATCTACGCCAGCTTCAATGCCGACGAACAGGTCGTGCTGCGTGCGCTCAACTCCTTGGGAGAAGACGCCGCGGCATCGAAGACCGGCCGCATTCCGGTCAAGATGGGCACCGCGACCAGCAACGGCCTGCCATTCGAAGGCCACATGCAGTTGATCGACAACCAGGTCGATGCGCGCAGCGGCACGGTGCGGGTCCGCGCCATCTTCGACAACAAGGACGGTCGCCTGATTCCTGGACAATTCGTCCGCCTGCAGATGGGCCAGCCCAAAACCGAACGCGCCATGATGATCAACGAGCGCGCCGTCGGTACCGACCAGAACAAGAAGTACGTGATGGTCATAAACAAGGAGAACAAGGCCGAGTATCGCGAAGTCTCGCTCGGCGTCTCCGTCGACGGGCTGCGCATGGTCACGTCCGGTCTGAAGGCCGGAGAGCAGATCGTGGTCAAGGGACTGCAACGCGTTCGACCAGGCACTCCTGTCGCGCCGGAAGTCGTGGCGATGGACTCAAACTGACAGAGAGTATTCCTCACCAATAACGTCATTGCGAGCGAAGCAATCCGTCGCTGAGAAGAGAAAGTCTGGATTGCTTCGTCGCTACGCTCCTCGCAATGACGACATCAGACAGTCGACTGCAACAAGACCAATAATGAGATGACGTCATGAATATCTCGAGATTTTTCATCGACCGGCCGATTTTCGCTGGCGTGCTGTCGGCGCTGATCCTCCTCGCGGGCCTGCTGTCGCTGCCCGCGCTGCCGATCTCCGAATACCCCGAGGTCGCGCCGCCCGTCGTCACGGTGCGCGCGCAATATCCCGGCGCCAACCCGAAGGTGATCGCGGAATCGGTGGCGACACCGATCGAAGAGCAGATCAACGGCGTTGAGAACATGCTCTACATGAGCAGCCAGGCCACATCCGATGGCCAGCTCACGCTGAACGTCACATTCCGCCTCGGCACCAATCCCGACCTCGCACAGCAGATGGTGCAGAACCGCGTCTCGCAGGCCGAGCCGCGCCTGCCCGCGGTGACGCGCCAGCTCGGTATCACCACGGTCAAGAGCTCGCCGGATATTACGCTGGTCGTCCATCTGCTCTCGCCGAACGACCGCTATGACATGACCTATCTGCGCAACTTCGCGCTGATCAACGTCAAGGATCGTCTCGCGCGCATCCAGGGCGTCGGTCAGGTGCAGATGTGGGGCGCGGGTGACTATTCGATGCGCATCTGGCTCGATCCGCAGAAGGTCGCTGAGCGCGGCCTGTCGCCGGGCGATGTCGTCCGCGAGATCCAGGCGCAGAACGTCGAAGCCGCGACCGGCACCGTCGGCGCCTCACCAAGCCTGCCCGATGTTGAGTTGCAGATTCCGGTCAACGCGCAGGGCCGCCTCAACACCGAGGAGCAATTCGGCGACATCGTTGTAAAAACGGGTCAAAACGGCGAAATCACACGTCTGCGCGACGTCGCCCGCATCGAACTCGGCGCATCGGAATATGCACTGCGCTCGCTGCTGGACAACAAATCCGCGGTCGGCATCGGCATCTTCCAGTCACCCGGCTCCAACGCGCTGAACATCGCACGCGACGTGCACGCGGCGATGGCGGAGATCAAGCAGAACATGCCGGACGGCGTCGATTACCGGATCGCCTACGATCCGACACGGTTCGTCCGTGCGTCGATCGAAGCCGTGGTGCACACACTGCTGGAAGCCATCGCGCTGGTGGTGCTCGTGGTCATCATATTCCTGCAAACATGGCGCGCCTCGATCATCCCGCTGGTCGCAGTGCCGGTCTCCGTGATCGGCACGTTCGCGGTGATGTTCCTGCTCGGCTCCTCGATCAATGCGCTCAGCCTGTTCGGCCTCGTGCTGGCCATCGGCATCGTGGTCGACGACGCCATCGTCGTGGTAGAGAACGTCGAGCGCAACATCGAACAGGGGCTGACGCCGCGCGAAGCGACTTATCGCGCCATGCGCGAAGTGTCCGGCCCGATCGTTGCGATCGCGCTGGTGCTGCTAGCGGTGTTCGTGCCGCTGGCCTTCATCAGCGGCCTGACCGGGCAGTTCTACAAGCAGTTCGCCATGACGATTGCGATCTCGACCGTGATCTCTGCGATCAACTCGCTGACGCTGTCGCCTGCTCTCGCCGCTCTTCTGCTGAAGGGCCATGATCAGCCGAAGGATGCGCTCAGCCGCGGCATGGATAAAGCGTTCGGCTGGTTCTTCCGCCGCTTCAACAAAGTGTTCAACCGCGGATCGGATGCCTATAGCGGCGGTGTTAAGCGCGTGATCTCGCGCAAGGCGGTCGTCATGGGTGTTTATGTCGCGCTGCTGGCGGCCACATTCGGTTTGTTCAAGACGGTGCCCGGCGGCTTCGTGCCCGGCCAGGACAAGCAGTATCTGATCGGCTTCGCCCAGCTTCAGGACGGCGCAACGCTGGACCGCACCGAAGACGTGATCCGGCGCATGTCGGAGATCGCGAAGAAAACACCCGGCGTCGAAAACGCCGTGGCGTTCCCCGGCCTGTCGATCAACGGATTCACCAACTCGTCGAGCGCAGGCATCGTGTTCTCGGTGCTGAAGCCATTCGAGGAGCGCAAGGATCCGTCGTTGAGCGCGGTCGCCATCGCCGCCGAGCTGAACAAAAAATACTCCGCCGAGATCCAGGACGCTTTTGTCGCCATGCTGCCGCCGCCGCCGGTCAACGGCCTTGGCACCACGGGCGGCTTCAAGCTCGAGCTCGAAGACCGCGCGGGCCTCGGCTATGAGGCGCTGGACGAGGCCAAGAAAGCTTTCATGGCGAAGGCCGCGGAAGCGCCCGAGATCATGGGTCTGTTCTCGAGCTATCAGATCAACGTGCCGCAGCTTTATGCGGACATCGACCGCACCCGCGCGCGGCAGCTCGACGTGCCGATCACCAGCATCTTCGAGACGATGCAGGTCTATCTCGGCTCGCTCTACGTGAACGACTTCAACAAATTCGGCCGCACCTACTCGGTGCGTGTGCAGGCGGACGCAAAGTACCGTGCGCGTCAGGACGACATTGGCCAGTTGAAGGTCCGCTCGAACTCCGGCGAGATGATCCCGCTGTCGGTGCTGCTCAAGATCAAGACCAGTGCGGGTCCGGAAAGCGCGATGCGCTACAACGGCTTCCTCGCAGCCGACATCAACGGCAACACCTCGCAAGGTTATTCCACCGGACAATCGCAGGCCGCCGTCGCGCGCATCGCGAAGGAGACGCTGCCGAAAGGCATCGACTACGAGTGGACCGACCTCACCTATCAGGAGATCATCGCGGGCAATACGTCGCTCTATGTGTTCCCGATCGTGATCCTGCTGGTCTTCCTCGTGCTCGCGGCGCAGTACGAGAGCCTGATGTTGCCGCTCGCGATCATCATGATCGTGCCGATGAGTCTGCTGGCTGCGATGTTCGGTGTCTGGATTACCGGCAGCGACAACAACGTGTTCACGCAGATCGGGTTATTCGTGCTGGTGGGTCTATCGGCGAAGAACGCGATTCTGATCGTGGAGTTCGCGCGCGAACTTGAGTTCGCCGGGCGCACACCGTTCGCGGCCGCGATCGAAGCCAGCCGGCTGCGGTTGCGTCCGATCCTGATGACGTCGATGGCGTTCATCATGGGCGTGGTGCCGCTGGTGACGTCTACCGGCGCGGGCGCGGAAATGCGTCACGCCATGGGCGTCGCGGTGTTCTCCGGCATGATCGGCGTCACGGCGTTCGGCATCTTCTTCACACCGGTGTTCTACGTGCTGCTGCGCGGCCTCTCCGGCAACAAGCCGCTCGTCCAGCACGGCGAAAGCTCGATCGAGCCGCACCCCTTGCCCGCGGAGCAGCACTTCAAGGCTGCGGCGGAATAACGGCTACAAGAACGGCGTGGCGCTGATGCCCGTACCCAGCGACGCGCCTGCGACGAAGCAATCCGGTTCCTTGCCCCTCCAAGGCCGGATTGCTTCGCTCGCAACCTGAACCGCACAAAAGAAAATGGCCGGGAGAACCCCGGCCATTTTGTTATTAAGACCGCGAGAGATGTCAGCCCAGCGTCTTCGCCAGCGCATGAAATTTTTCAAGCTGGTCGGTCTTGAGCGCGCGGCTTTCATCCCGCCCGACGAAGACCTTGAACATCACGCCGCCGTCGACATTGAGAAACGCCACGAAGGCCGACGACTTGCCCATGAACGGGCGCTCCACGAACGCCACGCCGCCGCAGCGCTCATGCCGCAGATGGCCATGCATGCCCTTCGGCTTCATGATGTTGTAGTAGCCGCGGCCGACCTCACCGCCGCCGACCGGCTCGGTGACCTCGAAGATGCCGTCCTCGGTATGAACGATCAGCGTCACCTCGCCCCATGCCGCGATGTCCTGCATCGCGGGCACGAAGGCTGAGCCCGGCGCGAAGCTGCGCATCTCGTCCGGCAGCGCCTCGATCACGGCGCGCGCCGTGACGTTCTTCTCCCGCGCGACGTCCTCGATGACGCCGCCGGGATTCTCCGCCATGTGCTTGCGCAGGTCGGCGAGATCAGTGCTCAGCATTGCTCTACTTTCTCTGAGAGGATCAGGCGGCAGCGCTGGTCTTGCGCTCGGTCTGGATGATGTCGAAGCCTTCAAATTTCGGATGGCCGAGATAGAGGCTCGGGCCGGTCTGGTTGTCGGCGCGGGCATGCGCCTTGCGGAACTGCTCGGACTTGGTCCACGCCTCGAACGCCGCCTTGTCCGCCCACAACGTGTGCGTCGAATACAGGGTGTGATCCTCGGCGACCGGTCCGCGCAGCAGGTGGAATTCGATGAAGCCCGGCAGCTCGCCGAGATACGACTCGCGCGTCGCCCAGACGGTCTCAAACGCCTGCTCGGAGCCGGTCTTCACCTGGAATCTGTTCATTGCGATAAACATTGGTCTTCTCCTGTTTGTCTCATTGTAGGGCCACGCGGCCGGTTATCAAAGGGTCGATGTTTCGCCGACGCGTTTGGAAACGCGTCGAGCCGCGCGGAAAATCTCCGCGCGGCTTGATCCTGTCTGCCTTGTGTCAGCAGTTGTTACTTGTCTCTGTTCGCTTAGCTGCCTCCGAAGTGATACTTGAGCCCGGCCTTGTAGGTGATGCCCGCTCCGGCGCTCGCCCACAGCACGTCGTTCTGCGGCGAGGTGAAGTCGGCAGCACGCGGGATTGCGTATGGCCGGTAGTATTCGTTGAGAATGTTTTCGATCGAGAAGTTGAGCGCGAGATCCTTGGTCGGCTTCACCGCCAGATACACGTTGACCAGATCGTAAGACGTGCCCGGCAGATAGTTGGCCGGAATATCGGTGTTACCCTTCACCGACGTCCACATCGCCGACAGCACAACCTGATTGTCGAGGAAGCGCAGGCCCGCCGTCGTCGTCACCTTCTGGGGCTGGATGCTGTAGAGACCAATACCGGTCTGCTCGTTCTTGCCACGCTGAACGGTGGCGGCCACGCCGACGAAGAAAGTATTGGCGTCGTACATCGTCTCGGCTTCGAAGCCTTCGATCTTCGCCTTGGCGATGTTCTGATACTGATAGAAATTATACAGCCCCTGCACAACCGGCGGCACGCCGACGAAATCGATATAGTCCTCGACGTCGTTACGGAAGACGTTGAACTTGCCGCGGAAGGTATCGTTCGCGAAGAAAACACCGTCCTTCTTCACGTTGAAGCCGAGTTCCTTGGTCTTGCCGACTTCAGGACGCAGATTCGGGTTCGGCAGGAAACAGAAGTAGCCCTTCGTACCGTCGGCGCAGGTGAAGATGTCGCCCTGGTTCGGTGCAGTTGCGACGTGCGCTCCGGCCACCAGCGTTTCGGTGATGGTCGGCGCCCGGTAGCCTTCGGCATAGCTGACGTAAGGCGTCACGACGTTCGTCGGCAACAGGCCAAGGGTGACCTTCGGCGAGAACCGGTCGCCGCTTGTGCCGCCGATCGAGGAGCTCAGCCGATAGTTGTCATAGCGGACAGCACTGACCAGCTCAGCCCATGTCTTGTAGTTCAGTTTCCACTGAACGAAGCCGCCGGTCACCGTGCGCTCGCCGCTCGGCGTGGTCTTGTTGGAGTTGCCGCTCTGGTCGGTCGTGGTCACGTTGTCGCGGAAGCCATCCACGCCGTAAGTGAACGCATGACGGAAGTCGCCGGTCTCGACGCGCGACGTATTGTAGACGTCGAACCCGTAGGTATCGAGCAGATAACCGCGCCGATCGCCGACGCAGCCCGTGATGTTGTTGCCCACTCCGCCCGTACAGTTGCCGAAACCTGTCGTTCCGTTGTGCGCGATTTTGGTCTGATCGACATCGGTCCGGTTCCAGTAGATTTTCGAGTCAATATCGAAGAGCTGGTCATCCGGCCGTGAGTACTTCCAGCCCAGCGTTGTGGTGTAGTTCTTCGTGTTGGTCGCATAGACCGAGGTGCCGTTGCCCGCCGAACCCGGCAACGCAAACGGCAAACCGACGGCCCGGCGCGGCTGGCCGACGTTGTAGATGTCTTCCTGAAAGATTCCGCCAAGCTTGATCTCGTGCCCATCTGCGGGGCGCACAGTGAGTTTCGCGATACCGCTTGAGAGCCGCTGCGCGGTGTTCTCGACCGGAACGCCGAGACCGTCCTTGTAGTTGTCCTGTGTCGAATAGGTGCCGCCGGCGAAGACGTCAACATTCGGACTGACGCGCACACCGCCGAAGATCGAACCGAGCGCCCTGCCGTGGTTCGTTCCGAAGATCGTATTTGCATCAACGCCCCAGCGCTCGCCGGGCCGCACCACGTCCTCGATGTCCTTGGTGCGGAACGACGCCACACCGCCGATCGCGCCAGAGCCGTAGATGTTGGCCGTCGGGCCGCGCACGACGTCAATGCCGCCGATCAGTTCGGGATTGAGGAAAAACGACCCGTTCGCGTTATGACCGGTGCGCTGGTAATTCTGGCGCGCGCCGTCGACGACGACAGCAACGCGGCCGAAATCCTGAAGACCGCGGATATTAATGGATGTCGATGGATCGTCGCCGCGATCCTGTATCCAGACGCCGGGAATATTATAGACGAGATCGCCGACGCGCGTCGCTTGACGTCCCTGGATCTGCTCCAGCGTCACCACGCTGACCGGCGCCAGCGCGTCGATCGCGCGCTCCTGGGTTTTCGAAGCAGCGACCGTGATTTCGTCCAGCGACTGATAAACCGGCTGTCCGATCTGCGCGTTGGCGTTCATCGGATTGCGCGGCACAGGCACTTCCGCCATCGGCGCCGCGGCACGTTTTTTCTTGATTTGCTTTGGCTTGGCAGGCTTTGCGGTTTGATCAGACGGTTCAGCCGATTGCGCATGCACCGGCGCGGCCGCAACCATAACCCCCAGCGTAACAACAGACACAGATACGAGAAGCGCGCACGCGCGCGCATTCAGCCCCAACATGACAGCCCCAACTCTTGATTATGCTTTGATGCGGCTGGCGGGCATCGCCTGGAAGGCGGCTGGCTGGCTGTCGTGAATCACGCTGGCCTTTGCCAACGTCTCGCCACTTTTGGTACGTGCCCCCTTGTGTTGGGTCAACCCGCGGCACGTTCAGTTTAAACTTATTGTAATCTGGAATGTTGGAATAACAGCGCGAACGAACCTAAAGAGAAACAGTAGTTTCTTTAACGGGGCGCTGAAGAAGGATGAATGCTGACTCGCGGGATAATCCCGGCGACACGTCCAGCGACGGAAAATCTAGAACGACTCTAATTGAGCGTTCGATCCCGTTGACCGATAACCGCATCAACAGCCGTGATCTGTTCGCCGCGACGCGCGAAATCCTGATCGTTCACGGCGACGAGACCTATCGCCTGCGGCTGACCGCGCAGAACAAACTGATCCTGACGAAATGAAAATGCCGATGTCCGTCCGCCACCGAACGCTCACCACGATGCTGAGTGCGACACTCGGTCTCACCCTGATCGTCTGCGCGCCGACCTTATTGCTGCCTGCGCATGCCGAAGTCGTGGTTCACGATGCGCGCGGCCGCGATGTTGCGATCGGCAACACCTCGCGCATCGTTTCGATCGGCGGCGCCATCACCGAGATTCTTTATGCACTCGGTGTTCAGGACCGCGTGGTCGGCGTCGACACCACGAGCCTCTACCCTCCGCAGGCGCTCAAGGACAAACCGAATGTCGGATACATGCGGCAGCTTTCGGCTGAGGGCGTGCTCGGGCTTAATCCGCAACTGATCCTCGCCATCGAGGGATCGGGTCCGAAGGAAACTCTCGAGGTTCTGGAAGCGGCAAAGATTCCGCTGGTGTCGTTTCCCGAGACCTACACCGAACAGGGGCTGATCGATAAGATCAAACTCGTCGCGCACGCGATGGATGTGGATTCGCGCGGTGCGTGTCTTACGGCAGCCGTTCAGAACGACCTTGCTGAACTCAGAAAGCTGCGCGACGGTGTCAAACAGCCCGCGCGCGTGATGTTCGTGATGTCGTTCCTCAACGGCCGCGCCATGGTTGCGGGTCAGAAGACGGCGGCAAACGAGATCATCAAGATGGCCGGCGGCGTCAACGCCGTCGAAGGTTTCGACGGTTATAAGCCGGTCAACGACGAGGCGATTGTCGCGGCCAAGCCCGACGTGGTGCTCACCATGGAGCGCGGGCGGGAGCAACTCGACGCCGCCACCGTGTTCGCCAATCCCTCCTTCGCGCTGACGCCTGCTGCAGCGAAGAAGTCATTCGTTGCGATGGACGGGTTGTATCTGCTGGGCTTCGGCCCACGCACCGCGGCCGCGGCTCGCGACCTTGCCCTGTCGCTCTATCCGGACATGGCTCAAAAAGCCGCGACCTGGAAGCCGGCGGCGCTTTCCGTCGATTGCCATAAATGACGACCGCCGACGCAGCGTCGCTCGCATCTTCGTCTGCCAAAGTTCGTGTGCCCTCCATGCGTCCCACCGCCATTGCCGTTTTCGCAGTTCTGATCGTGGGCCTTCTCGCGGTCGCGCTGTTGGCGACCACGGTCGGCGCGGCGGGTATTCCGCTGCCGCGTCTGGCCGCCGCACTTGGATTCAACATCGCGAATGCCGATCCCGCCATGCTGGCGCGCGACGAACTGGTGCTGTGGTCGATCCGGATTCCGCGCATCGCGATCGCTGGCATGATCGGTGGCCTGCTCGCATTGTCGGGCGCGATCATGCAGGGGCTGTTCCGCAATCCCCTCGCCGATCCAGCGCTGGTCGGCGTATCGAGCGGCGGCGCATTTGCTGCGGCCTCAGCCATCGTGATTTCCGACAGCGCGTGGGGCGCAAGCTTCCGCTCCCTGCAATTCGAGCTGCTGCCGGTTGCAGCGTTCGCGGGCTCGTTGCTGACCACCACCGTTCTTTACAAGATCGCTAGCCGCGAAGGCCGCACCTCCGTCGCGATCTTCCTGCTCGCGGGTCTCGCGATCGCGGCCATCGCCAATGCGGGCATCGGGCTCCTGGTGTTCGTCGCGGATGATCGCCAGTTGCGCGACATTACATTCTGGCTTCTGGGCTCGCTCAGCGGTGCGACATGGCCGAAGGCGGCTGTGGTCGCGCCGGTCGCGTTGCTTGCGCTGATGTCTATTCCGCTGATCGCGCGCGGGCTCGACGTGCTGGTGTTGGGCGAGGCCGAAGCCTTTCACACCGGCGTCGATGTCGAGCGGCTGAAGAAAATCTCCATCGTGCTGATCTCGGCGATGACCGGCGTGGCGGTGTCGATCTGCGGCGTGGTCGGTTTCGTCGGCATCGTGGTCCCGCATCTGTTGCGCATCGTCATCGGCCCCGGCCATCGCATGCTGCTGCCTGCCTCGGTCTGCCTCGGTGCGATTCTTCTCATCGGAGCGGACACCATCGCGCGCGTGCTGGCAGCCCCCGCCGAAGTGCCGATCGGAATTCTCACCGCGGCGCTCGGCGCGCCGTTCTTCCTGTTCATCCTGTTGCGGCAACGAAAGCTGATCGCGTCGTGATGTCCCCTCGCCCAGCGCTGATCGAAGCCGATGCGGTCAGCATGAAGATCCGGCATGCGACGCTGCTTGATCGTGTAAGTGCGCGGGTTCATGGCGGCGAGACCGTCGCCATTGTCGGACCGAACGGCGCGGGAAAGTCCACGCTGCTGCGGCTGTTGTCCGGCGATCTGCGCTGCAGCGGCGGCGGCATCCGCCTCAAGGGCCGCGACCTCGCCTCGTTCTCGTCGCGGGACCTCGCGAACCACCGCGTCATGCTGTCCCAGCATGTCAACGTGAGCTTTCCATTCACCGTCGAGGAAATCGTATTCCTGTCTCTTATACACATCTAGATGTGTATAAGAGACAGGCGCAGCAGCTGGTCGACGCCGTCATCGCCGAACTCGAACTGGAGCCGTTCCGGCACCGCGAATTGCCGACGCTCTCCGGCGGCGAGCAGCAGCGCGCGCATTTCGCGCGTGTTCTCGTTCAGTTGGCCTGCGGCGAAGCCGATCACGGTCCCGGTGTGCTGCTGCTGGATGAACCGACATCGAGCCTCGACCTGCGCTACCAGATCAATCTTGTGGAGGTCGCCAAGCGCCGCGCGCGCTCCGGCACGGCCGTCGTCGCAGTGCTGCACGATCTCAACCTCGCTGTGCGATTCGCGGATCGCATCATCGTGCTGCGCAAGGGCACGGTCGCCGCCGACGGCAGTCCCGCTGAAACCATCACCGACCGGATGATCGCCGACGTGTTCGATGTCGAAACCAGCATCGGCACCGAGGGCGGCCAGCCCTACGTTTTGCTGCAACGAATGCAGTAACTGCAGGCCCCGGCCGCCACCGCCAGTCCCACATATGCCAGAGGACGAATGCTGCAGCGCCGCTGTTTTCGGTTGCGCCGCTTGCTCGCGGATGCGAGATTAAAGCCATTCCTGCAATGCACCAAAAGGAACATCCGATGTTTAACATCGGATGTTTTGTGGCGGCGGGCATCCTCGCGTGCTAGCGTTAGCTGTTCCTGCTCAAATTTATCGAATGCAAATGAAATCGCCTGCAAAATCCCGTCCGAAAACCAACGGCAAGCTGGTCAAGCCCGGGCGCATCCAGTCCGTGCTGAAAGCGCTCGGCAGCGAGATCGCGCAGGATCTGATTCCCGTCGGCTCGACCCTGCCGCCCGAGCACGACCTCGAAAGCCGTTTCGGCGTCGGCCGTGGCGTGGTGCGCGAGGCAATCAAGACGCTGGCGGCCAAGGGCCTCGTCAGCGTGCGTCCCCGCCACGGCACCCACGTCCGGCCGCGCGGCGAATGGAGCCTTCTCGATAGGGATGTGCTGAGCTGGCTGGTGGGAACGGAAGAACCCAACCGCGCGCTGCTGCTGGCATTGCAGGAAGTGCGCCTGATCATCGAGCCCGCCGCCGCGGCGCTGGCCGCCGAGCGCGCGACCGCGAAGGACCGCAAGCGCATCAACGCAGCACTCGCCGCGATGGAAGCCTCGCACGACGTGCCGACCGCCATCATCGCGGACAAGGCGTTTCATCTGGCGATCATCGACGCCACGCATAATCCCGTGCTGCAGGGTTTTCGCGGCGCCATCGACACGATCCTGAGCGCGGTCTTCATGGTCGCCACCGGCAGTCCTGGCTGGTTCAACGAAAACCTGCCGAACCACGCCATCGCCGCCCACGCCATCAACGAAGGCAACGCAGAAAAAGCCCGCGCCGCGATGCAGCAAGTGCTTGGCTACACCCAGTTCAAGCTGTCGTCGAAGAAGAAATACGGGCGCAACGCGCAGATTTCGTCTGGCGAAACGAAGCCGAAGCGCAAACGCCGCGCCGCGTGACCGCGATGTCAGAGCCGCTCAGGACGCGGCGGATTTAACGCAAACACCTTGTGCAGATTCTGCAAGGCCGCGCCAAACAGGCCGTTGCGCGCAAACTTCCGTCATCCTGCGCGGGCGCGCCGCGTAGACGCGCGCCAAAAGCCTGCTTAAGCTGTCCCCCAAAGCCGATGTCCGACAAACGGACGCGGACAAGAGCCGGCTCGACCGGACATTGGGAGGAGAAAACATGAAGAGCTTCAAGAGCATTACGCGATCATTGGGGATGCTGGCGGCCAGCGCCGGCGCGATGCTCGCGCTTTCCGGACCGTCCTCGGCGCAAGAGAGCTTCAAGGTCGGAATCGTCACCTTCCTGTCGGGCCCTGCCGCGGAAAGTTTTGGCGTTCCCGCCGGCAAAGCCGCGGAATTCGTCATCGGCGAACTGAACAAGGGCGCAGCTCCCGCGCCCTATAATAAAGTCGGCTTCGGCGGCATGAAGATCGAGCCCGTCGTCATCGACGAGAACGGCGGCGCGACCAAGCAGGTGCAGGAGCTGCGCAATCTCTATCAGCGCGACAATGTCGACGCGGTGATCGGCTACATCGGCTCCGGCGACTGCCTCGCGGTGGCGCCCATCGCCGAGGAATTGAAGAAGCCGCTGTTCCTGTTCGACTGCGGAACGCCGCGCATCTTCGAGGAAGCCAAATACAATTACGTCTTCCGCACGGCCGCCCACGCCACCCAGGATAACGTCGGCCTGATCCGCTACATGAAGCTCAAGAACATCAAGATGGATACGTTCTCGGCCATCAACCAGGATTACGCCTGGGGCCAGGACAGCCGGGCCGACTTCGTCGCGGCTGCGGCCCAGCTCTATCCCAACGCGAAACTCGGCGCTGATCTTCTGCCGAAGTTCGGCGCGGGCCAGTACGGCACTGAAGTTTCCGCGCTGGTCAGCGCGGGATCGGACGTCGTCTATTCCAGCCTCTGGGGCGGCGACCTGCAGGCATTCGTCCTGCAATCGGTTCCGCGCGGTCTCGCCAAGCGCAGCCAACTCGTGCTCAGCGCCGCCGACCACGTGCTGCCTCCCCTTGGCGACAAGATGCCCGACGGCGTCATCATCGGCGCACGCGGCGCCTATGGCCTGATGTCGCCGAAGACCCCGCTCAATGAGTGGTTCTTCACCGGCTACGAAAAGGTCAACGGGGTTTATCCGGTGCAGGCCGCGTATCGCATCACGCAATCCATTCTCGGCATGAAGACCGCGATCGAAGCCGCCATGGCCAAGAACGGTGGCAAGAAGCCGACAACGGATGAACTGATCGCGGCAATGACCGGCTCGCAATGGGAAAGCCCCGGCGGACTGATCCAGATGAAGAACGGCGACGGCCATCAGGCCATCCAGCCGATCGCGTTCAGCCGCACCAAGTATAACGCCGAGAAAAAGCGCGTCGATCTGGTGGACATCGTGAATTTCGCCGCCGAGTGCGTCAACCCGCCGCCGGGCGTGAAGGCGATCGACTGGATCAAGGACGGGATGAAGAGCGACAAGTGCAAGTGAGTCGTTCGGGCAGATAACCTTCCGTCATTGCGAGGAGCACTTGCGACGAAGCAATCCAGTTCTTTCTGTTTCAAAGAGTGGATTGCTTCGCTTCGCTCGCAATGACGGCTTGGGTCCTGCCGATGATATGACGCCGTCCCGTATGAAGCAGTGCGCACCCCCTCCTCGCAGCGCTACCTGATCGCTCAAGCGACCGAAAGACAGATGAATTTACTTCTCACGGTCATACTCGACGGCCTCATTCAGGCATCGTGGCTTTTCATTGTGGCGCTGGGCCTGACCCTTGTTTTCGGCGTTCTCAAGATTCTCAACATCGCCCACGGCGGTTTTTACGCGTTGGGCGCGTATCTCGCCGCGACCGCTGTCACCCTGGCGGCGGCGCACAAAGTTCCGCCCGGCATCGGCTTCGTCCTGATGCTGCTGTCGGTCGCCGCCATCGCCGCGGCGATTGGCCTGCTGATGGAGCGCGGACTGATCAAGCTGTTCTACGGCCGCGACGAAGTCGTGCTGCTGCTGGTGACTTACGCGGTGTTTCTCATCCTCGAGGACGTCACCAAGCTGATCTGGGGTGTCAATCCGATCTACGCCAACCAGCCCTATGAACTGTTCGGCAATGCCGAGTTCGCAGGGCTGTTTTATGTGGGCTACGATCTCATGCTGATCCCGCTGTCGGCGGCGATCGGCTTTGCGGTGTGGTTCGGCCTCAACCGCACCACCACCGGCAAGATCGTCACCGCCGTGATCCATAACGCCGAAATGAGCGCGAGCATGGGCGTGAAGATCAATCGTGTTTACGCCCTCGCCTTTGCCTTCGGCGTCATGCTCGCAGCACTTGCGGGCGGACTCACCGCGCCAAAGATTTCAGTGCAGCCGGGACTGAGCTCCGAAATCATCATCCTGAGCTTCGCCATCGTGGTGATCGGTGGACTCGGCAGCGTTGAAGGCGCCGCCGTCGGTGCCATTCTCGTCGGCATGGCGCGGGCCGCGTCGGTCCACCTCCTGCCGCAGGCCGAACTGTTCATGATCTATCTCATTATGGCCGCCGTGCTGATGTTCAGGCCCGAAGGCCTGTTCCGCCGCGAAACCGCGAGGCGCATCTGATGAAACGCGCCACGCATCCGCTCGTTCTTTTCGGCCTCGTCGTGCTCGCCGTGCTGTTCGGCCGCATCATTCCGGCATGGACCTTGTCGCTCGCGACCGTCGCAGCATCGAAGGCGCTTGTCGCGCTCGGCATCGTGGTTCTGGCGCGAACCGGCAACGTCTCGTTCGGACAAGGCCTGTTCTATGCCGGAGGCGGCTATGGCGTCGCCCTCATCGCGCACCACTGGGGGCTGACGGACGCCGTCGCGCAGGTGCTGATCGGCGCGGTGTTCGGCGGCCTGCTCGGCCTCATCATCGGCCCGCTGATTGCGCGCTACAGCGGCATCTTCTTCGGCATGCTGACGCTGGCACTGTCGATGGTGCTCTACGGCGCGCTGGTGAAAACCACTGCGTTCGGCGGCTCCGACGGTTTCAACGTCGGCCGCCCGACCCTGTTCGGCATGGTCTTCAACGATCCGCGCGAGGCGGATTTCATGTTGTACGCCGTGTCCGTGGTCGCGACCGGCCTCGCGGGCATCTTCGCGACGATCCTGTTCCGCTCCGAATTCGGACTGACGAGTCTGGCCGTGCGCGAAAACAATCTTCGCGTCGAATATCTCGGCACGTCCGCGAACCGCATCGTCACCATCAACTTCGTGATCGCGGCCGTCTTCGCGGGCGCCAGCGGCGCACTCGCGCTGATGGCCCAGCGGCACATCGATCCGGAATTCGCCTACTGGACGACGTCCGGCGAATTCGTTTTCGTGGCCGTGCTTGCCGGAACGCAGAGCGTCGCGGCGGTGTTCATTGCAGCGCTCGCGCTCGAACTCGTGCGCTCGTTCTCCAACCTCTACCTTCCGAACACATGGCAACTCGTGCTCGGATTGTTCCTGCTCGCCGTGATCCTGTTCCTGCCGCGCGGCATCGGCTCGTTATGGGCAGGACGAAAACGCAAGAGCATTGAGCCGTCGCCGGAGCCGGCAATCGCCGAGAAGGGATCGGCATCATGACAACGCCTGTCCTTTCCGTGCGCGGATTGCAAAAGCGCTTCGGCGCGGTGGTCGCCGCCGACAACATCAGCATCGATATTCCGGCTGGGCAAAAAATCAGCTTGATCGGCGCCAACGGCGCGGGCAAGACCACGTTCGTCAACATGGTGACGGGCTACATGAAGCCTGATAACGGGCAGATCGACCTCGACGGCTCGCCGATCGGGCGGCGCTCTCCCCGCGATGTCGCGAAGCTTGGAATCTCGCGCTCGTTCCAGATCCCGCAATTGTTCATCGAACTCACCGCTGCCGAAAATCTGACGGTTGCCGTGTCCAGTGCCGCAGGCGGCGCACTATCGCCGACACAGCCGGCAGAAGCCGGCGACCGGCACGACAAGGCGCTGGCGCTGCTCGACCGCTTCGGGCTCAAAGGCCACGCCGACAGGCCGGTGTCCGAACTCGCCGGCGGCGTGCGCAAACTCGTGGACATCGCCATGGCGCTGGCGCGGCGGCCGAAACTGCTGCTGCTCGATGAGCCGACCTCCGGCGTCTCGGCCGAGGAGAAATTCGCGACCATGGACCGGGTCATCCATGCCGTCTCGGGAGACGCGGCCACCATCGTCTTCGTCGAACACGACATGGATATCGTCAGCAAGTTTGCCGACCGCGTCGTCGCCTTCTACAACGGCCGGATTCTCGCCGACGGCGAACCGGCCCATGTGCTGAAGGATACTGAAGTACGCCGCTACGTCACGGGAGGCGTAAAATGACCGCCCGCCCGCTGCTCGAGATCGAGAATCTCGCGGTTGAAATCCAGTCGATGCCCGCGCTGCGCGGCTTCACCATGCAACTGACTGAGGGCGGCATGGTCAGCCTTGTGGGCCGCAACGGCGCCGGCAAGACCACCCTGATGCGCTCAATTATGGGGCATCTCGCGCCGAAACGCGGCACGATGCGATTCATGGGCGAGGATCTGGCGGCGCAGCCGCGTCATGCCCGCGCTGGCCTCGGCATCGGCTACATGCCGGAAGACCGCGGGCTGGTGCCGCAACTCACCGTCGAGGAGAATATCCTTCTGCCGCTATGGGTTGCCAAGGACGTAGACCTGAAGGCGCGACTCGCATTTGTTTATGAGGTGATCGGCGAACTTGCCGGCATGCACGACCGCAAGGCGCTGCTGCTGTCCGGCGGGCAGCAGAAGCTGGTTGCGCTTGGCCGCGCGCTGGGCATCGGGACCCGATGCCTGCTGCTCGACGAGCCATTCGAAGGGATCGCACCTGCCCTGTCGGAGAGAATCTCTGATGTTCTTGCGTCACTCAAGGGCAAAGGCTTAACTGTATTGATGTCGCAATCTGATTTGAACCATTCGCATACTTTATTCGATGCTGAATTCGTGATCGAGCGCGGCGCCAATCTTTCAGCCTGACGCGAGAGATCCGGACGGGAAGACGATTATGGACTGGTCGCAGTATTCTATTCCGGCAATGCGGCTGGAATCCCGTTTCGGTGATCGCGTTGTGCCGGCGTTCGATCGCCGCCCCGCCAGCATCTGGGCCATGGTCGCGGAAGCTGCGGCGAAAAATCCCAACGGCGAAGCGCTGATCTGTGGTGACGAGCGGATGACATGGCGCGAGGTCGCGGAGAAATCCGCGCAGGTCGCCGCAGGCTTCAAGGAGATCGGCCTCAAACCCGGCGACCGCATCGCGCTGCTGATCGGCAACCGTATCGAGTTTGTGCTCGCACTGTATGGCGCGGCGCATTTTGGCCTCGTCAGCGTGCTGCTCAGCACCCGGCTGCAAAAGCCCGAGATCGCCTACATGCTGACCGACTGCGGCGCGAAGCTGCTGGTCCACGAAGACGAACTGGCCGAACGCATACCAGATGCCGTCGACCTGCCCGATCTGCTTCATCGCGTCTCGATCGGACCGACCGCCGGCGCGCTGGCGTTTGCCGATTTGATCGCGACCGATCTCTCGCTGGCGCCGACGGTCGTCGGCGAAGAAGACACCGCGATGATTCTCTATACTTCGGGGACGACAGGCAAACCAAAGGGCGCGATGCTCGCGCATTGCAATCTCGTGCATTCCTCGATGGTCTATGAGGTCTGCATGGAACTGACGCAAGATGACCGCTCGATCGCCGCGGTTCCGCTTGCACATGTCACAGGCATAGTCGCCAACATCATGGCGATGGCGCGCTGCGCCGGCGCGCTCATCATCGTCGCGGAGTTCAAAGCCGCGGAGTATCTCAAGATCGCGGCGCGCGAGCGCGTCACCCAGACGGTGATGGTGCCCGCGATGTACAATCTCTGCCTGCTACAGGCGGACTTCGACACCCACGACCTCTCCACCTGGCGCATCGGCGGCTACGGCGGCGCGCCGATGCCGGTCGCGACCATCGAGAAACTTGCGCAGAAGCTTCCCGGATTGAATCTCATCAACGCCTATGGATCGACGGAGACCTCGTCGCCGTCCACGATCATGCCGCCGCAGTTCACCAAGAGCCATGGCGACAGCGTCGGCCTGCCTTGCCCCGGTGCACATATCACCGTGATGGATACCAGCGGCCACGAACTGCCGCGCGGTGAGATCGGCGAGATCTGGATTCGCAGCGCGTCGGTCATCAAGGGCTATTGGAATAACCCGCGCGCGACGGCGGAGAGTTTCACCGCTGGCTACTGGCACTCGGGCGATCTCGGATCGATCGACGAAGAGAATTTCGTCCGCGTCTTCGATCGCCAGAAGGACATGATCAACCGCGGCGGCTTCAAGATCTATTCGGCTGAGGTCGAGGCGATTCTCGCCGGTCATCCCGCTGTCGTCGAGAGCGCCGTCGTCGCGAGGCCATGTCCTGTGCTCGGCGAACGCGTCCACGCCGTTGTCGTTGTCCGCAGCGAAATCGATCCGCCGGCGTTACGCGCGTGGTGCGCCGAGCGTCTGTCCGATTATAAAGTGCCGGAGACCATCGCCGTGACCGTCGAGCCGCTGCCGCGCAATGCCAACGGCAAGGTCATGAAGAAGGATCTGCGCGACACGCTCGTCGATTCCTGAGCAAAACGTCCCGCCTCCCCGGCGAAACGTCCTGACACCATTTCGCCTTTTGTATCCGAGTCTGCCGCCGTTTCGCCTTTTGGAAAAAGCGCAGAATCAGGTCCGCGCGCGTGCCCGCCGCACCTTCGGAGTTTCCTTGGGCTGGTCCTTCGCCTGATTGGCCTCGGGCGGAATTTCGCCCGTCGCCTTGATCCGGCCCTTCATCTCGATGAGGGTTTCGAGCGTCGATTCAATTGCGGTTTGCGGTATGTCGCTGAGAACGTCGGTCGCGATGGCGTCGCGCAGGCTATCCAGATCGTCGACCAGTTGCCGCCCTTTGGCCGTCAGGAATAGCTTATTGGCACGGCGGTCGGCCGGATCTGGTTTGCGCTCGAGCAGCTTGGCCTCAACGAGCCTGTCCAGCAGCCGCACGAGAGAAATCGGCTGAAGCTCAAGCACATCTGCGAGATCGACCTGCGACAGTCCTTCCTGTTGCCGCAATCGAAACAGCACAATCCACTGCGCGCGCGTGGTCCCGCGGCCCTTTGCCCGCTGGTCGATGTAGTTGCGCAAAAGACGCGATGTCTCAACGAGTTGCGCGACCAATTGTCGTTTCAGATCGAGCGGCATTTGCGGTTTGTGACCTGAACCTTTCAAAGAATTAATAATGCGCCTGCATACTAAGTGCAGGCATATTAGTTATAAATCTATATCGGTTGAGCACTCAGAAGCAATTGAGATCGGTATGGCAAAGCGTCGCATTCCAACGTGGGCCTATTACATCGCGGCCGTACTTGTGGTCGGAGGCGCCTATCTCGCCTGGCCCAAGCAGCAAGCTCAGAACGCCTCGGCCAACAAAGCTCCTCCCGCCGTTCCGGTCACGGTGGCAAGCGTCGCGAAAGCGGATTTCCCGGTCTATCTGACCGGCCTCGGCACAGCTCAGGGCTTTAACACCGTTACCGTGCGTACGCGCGTCGATGGCCAGATCAACCAGATCGCCTTCAAGGAAGGCCAGTTGGTCAAGGAAGGCGACTTGATCGCACAGGTCGATCCGCGCCCCTTCCAAGCCGCGCTGGATCAGGCCAATGCGAAGAAGGCCCAAGACGAAGCAAGTCTGGCCAACTCAAAGTTGGATTTGCAACGCTCCAAGAACCTCGGCGACTTCGCAACCAAGCAAACGGTCGATACGCAGACCTCCACCGTTGCGCAGTTGACCGCGCAGATCGCCGCCGATCAGGCCAACATTTTCAACGCGCAGACGCAGCTCGATTACGCCAGCATCCGCGCGCCGATCTCGGGCGTGGCCGGCATTCGCCAGGTCGACGTCGGCAACATTGTCAACGCGGCGACGCAAACTGGCATCGTAACCATCGCGCAGATCGAGCCGATTTCCGTGATCTTCACGGCGCCGGAAGAGCAGCTTCCCGCGATCGCCGCAGCGCTGCGCCAGCATGAAACCAAGATCACCGCGCTGACGGCCGATGGACGCAAGGTGCTGTCCCAGGGCGTCCTGTCGCTCATGAACAATCAGGTCGACACAACCAGTGGAACCATTCGCCTCAAGGCGACGTTTGACAACAAGGACCACGCGTTGTGGCCAGGATTGTCGGTGTCGACGCGCCTTCTGATCGACACGGTGAAGGATGCCACCGTCATGCCGGACGACGCCGTACAGCACGGCACCGACGGCCTTTATGTCTTTGTCGTCGCCGACGGCAACAAGGCTGATGTCCGCAAGGTCAAGATCGGCCCTTCGACGGACGGCAAGACACTCGTCGAGAGTGGCGTGAACGTTGGCGAGCAGGTGGTGACGCGCGGACAATATCGCGTTCAGCCCGGATCTCCGCTGACGGTGAGCGTAGCAAACTCCGGTCAGCAGTCCACGGTGAAGGCCGACTGAGATGAGCAGCAACAAACCCACCGAGACGACCGGCGACGGCATCTCCGGCCCGTTTATCCGTTATCCGATCGCGACGTCATTGCTGATGGCGGGCATTCTCTTTGTCGGCCTCGTCGCCTATCCGTTGCTGCCGGTCGCACCTCTGCCTCAGGTCGATTTCCCGACCATTCAGGTGTCGGCAAGCCTCCCCGGCGCCAGCCCGGAAACCATGGCCTCGTCGGTGGCGCAGCCGCTGGAACGGCAGTTTGCGCAAATTCCGGGCGTCGCACAGATGACCTCGACCAGTTCGCTGGGGTCGACGTCGGTCACGATCCAGTTCGATCTCAATCGAAACATCGACGGCGCGGCAAACGACGTTCAGGGCGCGATCAACGCTGCCGGCGGCCAGTTGCCGAAGACGCTTCCCAGTCCGCCGACCTACCGCAAGGTCAATCCCGCGGACTCACCCATTCTCATCTTGTCGGTGACATCCGACACGCTGCCGCTGACCGAAGTGGATGACTACGCCGATACGCAAATGGCGCAGCAGATCAGCCAGATTTCCGGCGTCGCGCAAGTCACCATCGGCGGCCAGCAGAAACCGGCCATCCGCATCCAGATCGATCCCGCCAAGCTGGTCGCGAAGAACCTTCAACTCGAGGATGTTCGCAGTCAGATCGCGATCACCACCGTGGACAATCCCAAGGGCAATATCGACGGAACGACGCGCAGCTACACCATCTATGCCAACGACCAGTTGCCGAAGTCCAAGGACTGGAACGACGTCATCATTGCCTACCGCAATGGAGGTCCGCTGCGGATTCGCGACATCGGGCAGGCGGTGACCGGCCCGGAGGACGCCAAGCAGGCTGCCTGGGCCGACGGCAAGCGCGGCGTGTTCCTCGTGGTCTTCAAGCAGCCCGGCGCCAACGTCATCGACACGGTCGACAAGATCAAGGCGCAATTGCCGCGCCTCCTCGCGTCGATTCCGCCGACGATCAAGGTGTCGGTGCTGAGTGATCGCACGCAGACCATCCGTGCGGCCGTCTCGGACGTGCAGTTCACACTCTTGCTCACCATCGCCCTCGTGGTCATGGTGATCTTCGTCTTCCTGCGAAGCCTCTGGGCGACGATCATCCCAAGCGTGACTGTGCCGCTGGCGCTGCTCGGCGCCTGCGCGTTGATGTGGGGATTCGGCTATACGCTCGACAACCTGTCGCTGATGGCCCTGACGATTTCCGTCGGCTTCGTCGTGGATGACGCCATCGTCATGCTCGAAAATATCAGCCGCTATATCGAGGAAGGCGAAGAGCCGTTTGCAGCCGCTCTCAAGGGCGCTGGCGAGATCGGCTTTACGATCGTCTCGATCAGTATTTCGCTGGTCGCCGTGCTCATTCCCCTCCTGCTGATGGGCGGCATCATCGGACGGCTGTTCCGCGAATTTGCCGTCACGCTCGCGATGACGATTTTCGTCTCGCTGGTGGTATCGCTGACCCTCACGCCGATGATGGCCTCGCGCTTTCTGAAGGCGCATACCGGCGAAACCCGACACGGCAAGCTCTACCAGCTCAGCGAACGCTTCTTCGACGGAATGTTGCGCGGATATGAGTGGGGCCTCGATCTCGTTCTGCGCTGGCGCTTCACGACGCTGCTGGTTTTCTTCGCGACCGTCGCGTTGTCCGGCTATCTGTTCGTCGTCATTCCGAAGGGCTTCTTCCCGCAGCAGGACACAGGCCTCATCACTGGCATCACCGAAGGCGGGCAGGACATTTCCTTCGCGGAGATGACCCGGCTTCAAGCGCAGATCGGTGCTATCGTCCAAAAAGACCCGGCGGTCGCCAGTATCGCCATGGCGATCGGCGGCGGCGGCAGCGCGCTCAACAACGGCCGCATGTACATCACGCTGAAACCGCGCGACGAGCGCAACGTGAACGCGCAGCAGATCATTGCAAGGCTCAGGCCCCAGTTCGACAAGCTTGAAGGCGCGCGCGTCTTCCTTCAGGCGGCGCAGGACGTCCGCCTCGGCGGCCGCGCTACGCGCACCCAGTTCGAATACACGCTGCAGGACGCCAATCTCACAGAACTAAATGAGTGGTCGCCAAAGATTCTTGAAAAGCTGAAAACGTTGCCGGAACTGCGCGACGTTGCAACCGACCAGCAGACCCTCGGCACAACGCTGACGCTGGTTATTGATCGCGACACGGCCTCCCGGTTCGGTATCCAGCCGCAGCTGATCGACGACACGCTGGCAGACGCGTTCGGCCAACGGCAGGTGGCCCAGTATTTTACGCAGGTGAACAGCTACCACGTCATTCTGGAAATCCTGCCGGAACTGCAAGGCGCGGTGGACACGCTCAACAAGATCTACATCAAGTCGCCCACCACCGGCGATCAGGTCCCGCTGTCAGCCTTCGTGCGCTGGAGCACGGTGCCGGTTCGCCCTCTCTCGATCAGCCATCAGGGCCAATTCCCGGCGACGACGATCAGCTTCAACCTCGCGCAGGGCACCGCCCTCGGTCAGGCCACCGACGCCATTCAAAACGCGGTCGCGGAACTCGGCGTGCCGCCCACCGTCAATGGCAGCTTCCAGGGCACTGCGCAGGCGTTCCAGCAATCGCTCGGGACGGTGCCCCTGCTGATCCTTGCCGCGTTGATTGTCGTCTATCTGATCCTCGGCATCCTGTACGAGAGCTACATCCATCCGCTGACGATCATCTCCACCCTGCCCTCGGCCGGCGTCGGCGCGCTGGCCATGCTGATGCTGTTCGGATTCGATTTCAGCTTGATCGGCCTGATCGGAATTGTGCTTCTGATCGGCATCGTGAAAAAGAACGGCATCATGCTCGTGGACTTCGCCATCGCCGCCGAGCGTGAGGAAAACCTGTCATCCGAAGAGGCCATCCGCAAGGCAGCGTTGATCCGCTTCCGCCCCATCATGATGACCACGATGGCCGCCCTGCTCGGCGGCGTGCCGCTGATGCTGGGCACAGGCACCGGCTCCGAGATCCGGCAGCCGCTGGGCTATGCGATGGTCGGCGGTCTGGTAGTCAGCCAAGCCTTGACGCTGTTCACGACACCGGTCGTCTACCTGTATCTCGACAAGCTGTCGAACATGTTCTCGACGGTCGGCCACGCAAAGAAAGAACCCCGCCCGACGAGAGCGCCGGACGAGGTTTCGGAAGCAGCGGAATAAATCGCCGCTCACCGGATATATATATATATATATATATTCTAGTGACTGATCATCCACGGCCGCGCCGTGGGGAATGACTTCGAGCCGTTGCGGTCGCGATGCACCAGGCGCGAGGGCTTCTTGCTGGTCGAACAACAGCTGCACCCGGCTCCATGCTTGGTGGACTTGTACTGATCCAGCGTCATCGGCGCATGGCGGCTGCGCTCGTTGGTAGCGTGCGCCTTGCGCGTTTCCGCGGGCATGCAGGCGAAATGCGGCGCAGTAAGAGTAACTCTCGGCGCCTCTATCGCGCACCGCGGACACTCCTGCGGATCGTCGCATTCGGACATGGGACGCATGTCCGTGAACGGCCCGCAGTCATTGCAAAGATACTCATAAACCGGCACAGCCTGTCTCCCTGATTGGCTTCACCTGACATTCATCGCAAAGGACACGGGAACACGTTCGCTCCCGTGTCCTTCGCCGTTTATTTATCCTGCGAAAGCGGCATTTGGATCGACCCGTCGATAAACTTGGTCGGTCCTACCGCCGAAGGATTGATGTCGAAGTCGAAGATCTGGGTCGGCAACCACAGCGTGGCGCAGGAGTTCGGGATATCGACGACACCCGAGAAGTGACCCTGCACCGGCGCGACACCGAGTATCGAGTGCGCCTGCGCGCCCGAGTAACCGAACTTCTTCAGGTATTCGATGGCGTTGAGGCACGCCTGACGATACGCGACGTTGGCGTCGAGGTAGTATTGCTTGCCCTGCTCGTCGACCGAGATACCCTCAAAAATCAGATAGTCGTTGTAGTTCGGCGTGATCGGCGACGGCTTGAAGATCGGGTTCTTGATACCGTACTTGGCCATTCCGTCCTTGATGAGATTGACCTTGATGTGCAGCCAGGCACCGTACATCTCGATCGCGCCGCAGAACGTGATTTCGCCGTCGCCCTGGCTGAAGTGCATGTCGCCCATGGAGAGGCCTGCACCGTCCACGTAGACCGGAAAGAATATTTTCGACCCACGCGACAGATCCTTGATGTCGCAGTTGCCGCCGTGCTCACGCGGCGGAACGGTGCGCGCACCCTCGGATGCGACCTTGCTCCACTTATCGTCACCCTTCTTGAGCTTGCCGAGATGGGCGGTCGCACCGAAGGTCGGATTGGCCAGCGGCGGCACGCGCGTCGGATTGGTATCGATCAGCGCCTGCTCACGGGAGTTCCACTTCTCCAGCAGATCCTTGCTCGGCAGCGTGCCGATCAGGCCGGGATGAATCAGGCCGGCAAAGCCGACGCCCGGCACGTGACGCGAGCGCGTGAACATGCCCTCATAGTGCCAGATCGATTTCTGGGCGAGCGGGAAGTGATCGGTGAGGAATCCGCCGCCGTTCTTCTTCGAGAAGAATCCGTTGAAGCCCCATTCATGTCCCTTGAGCGAGCCGGCGTCGAGAATATCGACGACGAGCAGATCGCCGGGCACTGCGCCCTTCACGCCGATCGGACCGGAGAGATAGTGAACCGTGGTCAGATCCACGTCGCGGATATCGTCCGCGGAATTGTTGTTGGCGATCGCGCCGCCCGTCCAGTCCACGGTCTCGACAATAAAGTCGGCACCGGGTTCGACCCATGTCGCAATCGGAATATCCGGATGCCAGCGATTGTGAAGGTACTCGTTCTCGGTTGCCGGCTTGGATAGATCGACCTTGATCAGTGTCTCTGGCATTATGATGCTCCCCTTGGTTACAAACGTTGTTAGACAGACAGATATTTCGCGACCTGCGCGGCATCGATGCCATCGCGCTTCTCGTCGCGGACAATCTCGCCGTTTTCGATGACGAGAACACGGTCTGCGACATCGAGCGCAAAGCTCAGCACCTGCTCGGACACGATGATGGACAGGCCCTTGGTGTCGCGGATGCGCTTCAAGGTACGCGCCATCTCCTTGATGATCGAAGGCTGGATGCCTTCGGTCGGTTCATCGAGCAGCAGAACCTTTGGCTTGGTCGCCAGCGCGCGCGCGATCGCAAGCTGCTGCTGCTGGCCGCCGGAGAGATTGCCGCCGCGGCGATTCTTCATCTCAAGCAGCACCGGGAAAAGTTCATAGAGGTCGCCTGGCACGTCCTTGCCACCCGATGCGACGAGCCCGGTTTCGATGTTTTCCTTCACCGTCATGGTCGAGAAGATCATGCGGCCCTGCGGGACATAAGCGAGCCCTTTCGCGACGCGCTCATAGCTCTTGAGCTTGTTGAGTTCGCTGCTCTCCATAGTGACCGAGCCGCGCTTGGTCGGCACGATCCCCATCAGCGATTTCATCAGCGTGGTCTTGCCCATGCCGTTGCGGCCCATGATCGCAACGATTTCGTTGGGCGCGACCGATACGTTGAGGCCGTGCAGGACTTCGCTCTGTCCATATGCGACGTGAAGATCCGAAATCGCCAGCATTGCGTATTCCTTGGCTAAACCGTGATGTCAGTGGCCGAGATAGACTTCGATGACTTTCGGATCGTTCTTGACCTGCTCCATCGAGCCTTCCGACAGGATCTGGCCCTGATGCAGCACCGTCACTTTGTGAGCGATGTCTTCGACGAACTTCATGTCGTGCTCGATCACCAGCACCGAGCGGTCCTTGATGATGCGATTGAGCAGTTCCGCGGTCTTGACCCGCTCGCTGACGCTCATGCCAGCTACCGGCTCGTCGAGCATCAACAGATCCGGGTCTTGGATCAGCAGCATGCCGATCTCGAGCCATTGTTTCTGGCCGTGGCTGAGCAGCTCGGCGCTCATGTTGAGACGATCCTTCAGGAAAATCATCTCCGCGACTTCTTCCACGCGCTCGCGCACCACCTTGTCGCGCTGGAACGTCAGCGCGCCGAACACCGTGCGTCCGCGCGGAAACGAGATTTCCAGATTCTCGAACACGGTGAGATCGTCGTAAATCGACGGCGTCTGGAACTTGCGGCCGACGCCGGCCTGGACAATCTCGTTCTCCTTCATCTTGGTCAGTTCCTTGCTGCGGAACTGGATCGAGCCGGACGTTGCCTTGGTCTTCCCGCAGATCAGGTCGAGGACCGTGGTCTTGCCGGCACCGTTCGGGCCGATGATGACGCGGATTTCGTTCTCGTCGACATAGAACGAAAGATCATTCACGGCTTTGAAGCCATCGAATGAAACCGTCAGCGCCTCGACCGCGAGCAGGAATTCCTTGGGTTGATGACCGATAAGCATGGTGTTCTCCCTACTCCGCAGGTGCGCCGTCGGCGACCTTGTCGCCGGTCCAGCCGTTCTTGCCGTCGGCCTTCGGCTTGCGCAAAGCCATCAGGCGATCGATGCGCGGCTGGATGTAGTCGCTCCAGATGCCGGCCAGACCGTTCGGGAAGGCGAGGACGACAGCGATGAACAAGCCGCCGAGGCCGAACAGCCACAGTTGAGGAAACGATTCCGAGAAGCTTGTCTTGGCGAAGTTGACCAGCAATGTCCCGTAAACCGCGCCGAGGATCGACAGGCGGCCGCCGACCGCGGTGTAGATCACCATTTCGATCGACGGCACGATACCGACGAAAGACGGCGACATGAAACCAACCTGCAGGGCGAACATCGCGCCGCCGATCGCGGCGAAGATAGCCGCCACGCAGAACGCGAAGATCTTGAAGTTCGCAACGCTATAGCCCGAGAACCGGACCCGATCTTCCTTCTCCCGCATGGCGACGAGAATGCGTCCGAGCTTGGAGTGCCGGATGAACTGGGCGATGAAGATGCAGCCGAAAAGGCAGGCCACTTCGAAGAAATAGAGCACGACCTTGGCGTGATCCGGACGGATATCCCATCCCTTGAGCGTGCGCAGGTCGGTCATGCCGTTGATGCCGCCGGTGTAACCCTGCTGACCGATAATCAGAATGGTCAGGATCGCCGCGATGGCCTGCGTGATGATGGCGAAGTAAGTGCCGCCGACCCGGCGCTTGAACATCGCCACGCCGATGATGAAGGCGAAGATTGCCGGAACCAGAATGATCGCGCAAACGGTGAACGTCAGGCTGTGAAACGGCTGCCAGAACCATGGCAGCGCGGTGATCTGATTCCAGTCCATGAAATCAGGAATACCGGGCGTCGACTGGATCTTGGTATTTGCGACGCTCGATGCTTCCAGCTTGAGAAACATCGCCATGCAGTAGCCGCCGAGGCCGAAGAATACGCCCTGCCCCAAACTCAGAATTCCGCCGTAGCCCCAGCAGATCACCAGACCCAGCGCCACGAATGCGTAAGTGAGGTATTTCGCAACGAGATTAAGCCGGAACACGTCGAGGGTCAGCGGCAGGATCACCACCAGCAGCACGGCGAGAACAAGGATGCCGATGAGTTCTGATCGGTTAACGATGCGCGGGTTATCGGTCATGGCTCCAGCTTTCTTACTTACGGACCTTGAGGGCGAAGAGTCCCTGCGGCCGCAGCATCAGGATTGCGACGATGGAAAGCAGCGTGATTACCTTCGCCATCGATCCGGACATGAAGAATTCGAGGGTCGACTGCGTCTGCGAAATGCTGAAGGCGGAAGCGATCGTGCCAAGCAAGCTGGCCGCGCCGCCGAACACGACGACCAGGAATGTATCCACGATGTAGAGCTGACCTGATGTCGGACCAGTCGAGCCGATCATGGTGAAAGCGCTGCCGGCAACTCCGGCGATGCCGCACCCAAGACCGAAGGTGTAGCGATCGACCTTTTCCGTGTTGATGCCGACGGCGCCCGCCATCACGCGGTTCTGCACCACGGCGCGCACCTGCCGGCCCCAGCGCGACTTGTACATAATGTACGCGACGGCAATCGTGATCAGAACGGTCAGGCCCATCACGAAGATGCCGTTGATCGGCACCTCGATGGTGTCGGTAACCTTCAATGAGCCCAGCATCCATTGCGGCAGCTCGACGCCGACTTCGCGGGCGCCAAAGATCGAGCGGTAGGCCTGCTGCAGGATCAGGCTCAGTCCCCAGGTCGCAAGCAACGTGTCCAGAGGGCGCTTGTAGAGATGGCGGATGAGACCCCATTCGACCAGCATTCCGAGCGCGCCGGCCGCTACGAAAGCCAGCGCCATCGCGATAAAGAAATAACCGCCGAACAGAGATGGAAGATAGGCCTGAAAGAAGTTCGACGTCATCCAGGTGACGTAAGCGCCAAGGATCATGAACTCGCCGTGCGCCATGTTGATGACGCCCATCTGGCCGAAGATGATCGCAAGTCCGAGCGCCATCAGAACGTACACGGAGAAGAGAATGAGGCCCGCAAATCCTTGCATCACAAAGATCGAGCTGAGGTCGCCAATCGAATAATCGCCGAACATGTCAGTATTCTCCGCGAGGGAAGTCTCGCGCCGCGGACGAATCCGCGGCGCGAGGGCTGCGGACGTGGACTCGCAATCCACGTCAGGGAGCTCAACTATCGAAGAGAGGCTTCGCTCTTACTGATAGCCCTTGGGGAACGGATCGGGCTCGACGAGATCGGCCGTTTCGAAGATCAGCTCGAACTGGCCATCGAGCTTGGCGCGACCGACGCGGGATTTCGACCACAGGTGGTGGTTTTCATGGATACGCACGTAGCCTTCGGGCGCTTCCTTGAATTCGATCCCCGGCGAAGCCGCAGCGATCTTGTCCACGTCGAAGCTCTGCGCCTTCTCAACAGTAAGCTTCCACAGCCACGGGCCGAGATAGGCAGCCTGGGTGACGTCTCCGATCACGGTCTTCTCGCCCCACATCTTGTGGAAGGCAGGAACGAAAGCTTTGTTGTTCGGATTGTCGAGTGATTGGAAGTACTTCATGCAGGCATAGGCGCCCGCGATGTTCTCACCGCCGATACCGTCGATTTCGTCTTCGGTCACGGAGATCGTCAGCAGCGGCTGCTTGGACAGATCGATGCCGGCTGCCTTGAGCTGCTTGTAGAACGCAACGTTCGATCCGCCGACAACGTCGGTGAAAATCACGTCGGGCTTGGTCAGCTTGATCTTGTTGATGACCGAGTTGAACTGGGTGTGGCCGAGCGGGAAGTATTCCTCGCCAACAACCTTGCCCTTCAGAACATTCTCGACGTGCTTGCGTGCGATCTTGTTCGACGTGCGCGGCCAGATGTAGTCGGAACCGATGAAGTAGAACGTCTTGGCGTTCTTCTCCTTCGCAATCCAGTTGATGCCCGCCAGAATCTGCTGGGTGGCCTCCTGGCCGGTGTAGATGACGTTCTTGGACTGCTCGAGACCTTCATAGAAAGTCGGGTAATAAAGCATGCCGTTGTACTGCTCGACGACTGGCAGCACCGCCTTGCGGGAAGCCGAGGTCCAGCATCCCATGATCGACGCCACCTTGTCGTTGACGAGGAGCTTCTTCGCCTTTTCGGCGAAGGTCGGCCAGTCGCTGGCGCCGTCTTCCTGGATGAACTTGATCTTGCGGCCGAGCACGCCGCCCAGGGCGTTGATCTGCTCGATCGCCAGCTTTTCAGCCTGGATCGATCCGGTTTCCGAGATCGCCATCGTACCCGTCGCCGAGTGCAGGATGCCGACCGTGACTTCCGTATCGGTCACTGCCAATCCCGTGGTGTTGACGGCGGATGTCGCCGGTCCCGCACCGAAGGATGGACGTGAAAGCAGCGACATGGCGGGCAGCGCCGCCATCCCCATAAGCATTTTTCGCCGGAACGCGGACTCTAAGCCCCGATGTTTTTCGTCTGACATGACCACCCCTTTTGCTGAACAACGCGCCTTGATGGGGAAAAGATGGCCCGAATTGTGCAGCGCACAGATACGCGAAATCGCGCATACTGCACCGCAAAAGCGCGACGTAGATTTTGGAACCGATCGGGGATCGCCGCAGCGTGACCAAGGAGATACAAGTGGCCGGGCGACAGCGGATAGACCGCGTCAGGCGCCAATATAATCAATGGGTTGCGAACCAAACCCTTGAGGACTATGCACTGCGCTTTACGGCCAAAAGCGCCCGCCGCTGGTCCGCCGCCCGGGTCGCCAATACCGCTCTCGGCGCGATTTCGTTTCTCGCGCTGGAAGCTATCGGCGGCACAATCACGCTGAACTACGGCGTCACCAACGCCACCGCCGCCATTCTGGTCGTCAGCGTCATCATTTTCTGTTGCGGACTGCCGATTGCCTATTACGCAGCCAGATACGGTGTCGACATCGATCTGCTGACCCGCGGCGCCGGCTTTGGCTACATCGGCTCGACGATCACGTCGCTGATCTACGCATCCTTCACCTTCATCTTCTTCGCGATCGAGGCCGTCATTCTCGCGATGGCGCTTGAACTCTGTTTCAGCATCCCTCGCCCGATCGGTTATCTCATCAGCGCGGTCGTCATCATCCCGCTGGTCACCCACGGCATCACATTGATCAGCCGCTTCCAGTTATGGACGCAGCCGTTCTGGATCTTGCTCCATATCCTCCCCTTCGCAGCCATCGCGATCAAAAGCCCCGGCTCGTTTGCAGAGTGGCGTGCGTTTACGGGAGACCACGGAAATCCCGACGGACATCTCGATCTGCTGCTATTCGGGACCGCCGCCTCGGTAGTATTCGCGCTGGTGGCGCAGATCGGTGAACAAGTCGACTTCCTGCGATTCCTGCCGCGCGACCGGCGAACCTCAAAGCGCGGGTGGTGGATCGCGATGGTCAGCGCCGGTCCCGGCTGGATCGTCCCCGGCGCAGTCAAAATGCTGGCCGGATCGTTCCTCGCCTTCTTCGCCCTCAAGCACGGTGTGATTCCTGAATATGCGGCCGAACCGGCGCACATGTATCTCGAAGCATTCCGCTACGTCCTTGCACAGCCCGACGTGGCGCTGGCGCTGACCGGCACCTTTGTCATTCTCTCGCAGCTTAAGATCAACGTCACCAACGCCTATGCAGGCTCGATCGCCTGGTCGAATTTCTTCTCGCGGCTGACGCACAGCCATCCCGGTCGCGTGGTGTGGCTTGTGTTCAACGTGCTGGTCGCGCTGCTGCTGATGGAAATCGGCGTCTACAAGGCGCTGGAGCAGACGCTCGCGCTTTATTCCAACGTCGCCATCGCCTGGGTCGGCGCGCTGGTCGCCGATCTCATCATCAACAAGCCGCTCGGCCTGCGCCCTCCGCACATGGAATTCAAGCGCGCGCATCTCTACGACATCAATCCGGTCGGCGTCGGCGCCATGATCATCGCGACTATCGTGTCGATCACTGCGTTCTACGGCTTCTTCGGAATCACAGCGAAGGCGCTCGCGCCGTTCGTAGCGCTTACCGTAGCCTTCCTGACGGCGCCGATTATCGCGTGGGCCACCGGCGGAAAGTACTACATCGCGCGCAAGCCAAAACGTAGCTGGCAGAATCTCGAAACCATCAAGTGCTGCATTTGTGAACACTCCTTCGAGCCGGAAGACACCGCCTCCTGCCCGGCCTATGCCGGACCGATCTGTTCACTGTGCTGCTCGCTCGATGCCCGCTGCCACGATCTGTGCAAGCCGCATGCACGGGTGCAGGCGCAGTTCTCGGAAACCCTCGGCAAGATTCTCCCGCAATTCATCTACGCGCGGATCAATTCACAGCTCGGGCACTATCTTGGCGTGTTTGTATTGTCGGCGGGTCTCGTCGGTCTCACGCTTGGCCTGATTTACCTCCAGACGTCCACAGCGCTTCGATTCGATCAGGCGCAGCTGTCGGACGTGCTGTGGAAAGTCTTCTTCGCATTGACCATCATCATCGGCGTGGTGGCATGGCTGTTCGTTCTCGCGCGGCAAAGCCGCCAGGCCGCGGAAGCCGAGACCAAACGGCAGACGACATTGCTGATGCAGGAAATCGACGCGCACCGGCAGACCGACATGGAATTGCAGCGCGCCAAGGAAGTCGCTGAATCCGCGAATCTCGCCAAGAGCCGGTATGTTGTGGGACTGAGCCACGAACTGCGCTCGCCGCTCAACGCCATCAGTGGCTACGCGCAATTGCTCGAGCAGGACGCAACCATCTTGCCGAAGCCGCGCGATCAGGTCCGCGTGGTCCGCCGCAGTGCCGACCATCTGTCCGGGCTGATCGACGGCCTGCTCGATATTTCCAAGATCGAAGCCGGACGGCTGCATCTGTCGCGCGACGAAGTGCGGCTCCACGCCTTTCTCGATCAGCTTGTCGGCATGTTCCGCCTGCAGGCCGCCGCAAAGAATGTCGAGTTCGTGTTTCAGCGGCCCGAAACCCTGCCCCCCGTGGTCTACGCGGACGAAAAGCGGCTGCGGCAGATTCTTATCAACCTGTTATCCAATGCCATCAAGTTCACGCAAAGCGGCAGCGTTCATTTCATCGTGCACTATCGCAGTCCGGTAGCGGAATTCGAGGTGCGCGATACCGGTCCCGGCATCCATGCCGACGATCTGGACCGCATCTTCGCGCCATTCGAGCGCGGCGCGCTCGGCATCTCCCAGCCCCAGACCGGCACGGGCCTCGGCCTCACCATCAGCAAGCTACTTGCCGGCGTGATGGGCGGCGACATTCGTGTCACCAGCGCTGTCGGCAAAGGCAGCACATTCCACGTCAAGATGCTGCTGTCCGAGGTCACCAATCCGACGCGCATCAAAGCGATCAAGGCGCCGATTTACGGCTATCACGGTCCGCGCAAGACCATCCTGATCACCGATGACGATCCGACTCACCGTGATCTTTTGCGCGAAGTTCTCGCGCCGCTTGGCTTCATCATCCTGAGCGCGCCGGACGGCGTCACCTGTCTCAATCTGGCGCAGCATTGTCAGCCGGACATGTTCCTGCTCGACATCTCCATGGGGGAGATCGATGGCTGGACCGTCGCGGAGACCCTTCGCTCCAACGGTCATCGTCACGCGCGTATTCTGATGATCTCTGCCAGCGCGCTCGAAGCCCATGGCGCGCCGCTTGCGCAGCCGTTCCACGACGGTTACCTGATGAAGCCGATCGACGTGCCGCGCTTGCTGGAGCTGACCGGGCAGTTGCTCAAGATCGAATGGTCACACGAGCCGAACGCCATCCAGCCCCAAGAGACTCCCGCCCCGACATGGAATTTGAACGACGATCCGCGCCCGCCGGTTCACTACGTCGACGAGTTGATCGACCTCGGGCAAATCGGCTACGTCACCGCCATTCACCTGAAACTCGATCAGATCGACAAGGATCATCCCGAACACGCTGGTTTTGTGTCGCAGATGCGCTCTCTGGTGGAACGGTTCGATCTCGGGCAATACATGGCAACTCTCAAGTCTGTACAGCGCCATGATCATTGAACCCAAACCACGCGATACCGTGCTTATCGTTGACGATTCGCCGGAAACCCTGCGCATGCTCACCGACGCGCTGGACGGCGCGGGCATGACCGTCATGGTCGCGCTCGATGGCGCATCGGCATTGCGCATCGGCGAGCAGATCGTGCCGGACATTATTCTGCTCGATGCGGTGATGCCGGGAATGGACGGCTTCGAGACCTGCCGGCGTCTCAAGCGCGAGGCACAGCTCGCCGGCGTGCCGGTGATTTTCATGACGGGGCTGGCAGAGACCGAACATATCGTGCGCGGCTTGGAGGCAGGCGGCGTCGATTACGTGGCGAAGCCAATTGTGATTGCGGAGATGCTCGCCCGCATCAAGGTTCATCTGGCTAATGCGCGGCTGACGCAGAGCGCGCGCGCTGCGCTGGATGTATCCGGGCGATACTTGTTCGCGGTCGACCATCGCGGCCGAATTATCTGGGCGACACCACAGGCGGAAAAGCTGGCGCGCGATCGCGCCAAGAACGCTGGTGATAAGTTCGAACTGCCCGAGCCGTGGCTCGACTGGCTCGAGCAGATGCATCAGGGGCTGGCCGAGGCGAAGGCGCCGCCGGCGGCGTCGTTCCGCGACGAGAAGCTACGCCTGCAATACATGGGCAGGATCGGCACGAATGAATTTCTGCTCCGGCTTGCGCGGGACACCAGTTCGGATTCGCCAGCGGAATTCAGCAAGGAGCTCGGGCTCACCAGCCGCGAGGGAGAAGTGTTGTCGTGGCTAAGCAAGGGCAAGACGAACCGCGACATCGCGCAGATTCTCGGCCTCAGCCCGCGCACGGTCGACAAGCATCTCGAACAGATCTACGCGAAGCTCGGCGTCGAAAATCGCACCGCCGCGGCTGCCGTCGCGACCAATGCGCGACAACAGCGTTCTTGAATCGAGCTAGAAGAAATCAGCGTTCCGCGAACGCCTTCTCGACAACGAAATCAGCCGGCTCGCCGTGGTTGCCTTCAACGAAGCCACGATCTTCGAGCAGCTTCTTGGTGTCGAGTAGAAGCGCCGGGCTTCCGCACATCATGACACGATCCTTCGCCGCATCGAGCGCGGGCAGCGAAATGTCCTCGAACAGCTTACCGGAGGTGATCAGGTCGGTGATGCGGCCGCGATTGCGGAACGGGTCACGGGTCACCGTCGGATAATAGATGAGCTGCGCGCGCACCATGTCGCCGATCATCTCGTCCTGCGGCAGCTTCTCGGTGATCAGCTCGCCATAAGCCAGTTCCCTAACGTGGCGGCAGCCGTGCAGCAGCACGACCTTCTCGAAACGCTCGTAGGTCTCGGGGTCTTTGATGACGCTTAGGAACGGCGCAAGCCCGGTGCCCGTGCCGATCAGATAGAGGTTACGGCCGGCGGTCAGGTTGTCGATCACCAGCGTGCCGGTCGCCTTGCGGCTGACAATAATCTGGTCGCCTTCCTTGAGATGCTGGAGGCGCGAGGTCAGCGGACCATCCGGCACCTTGATCGAGAAAAATTCGAGGTTCTCTTCATAGTTCGCGCTCGCGACGCTATAGGCGCGCAGCAGCGGCTTCTCGTTCACCTTGAGACCGATCATGGTGAACTCGCCGTTGCGAAACCGGAACGATGAATCGCGCGTGGTCGTGAAGCTGAAAAGATTGTCGGTCCAGTGATGGACGCTCAGCACCGTTTCCTGATTGAAATTGCTCATTCCCGATCCATGCTCGCAATCGGTGAAAGCGCGGCCGTCCGGCAATGCGGGCGATCAAGCCTCACGCAAGTTAGCCAATGAATTTTGCTGGTTGCCCGGGGTGCGGGCGAAGGCGCTGGCAGCATTCACGACAGGCGCTGAAATAGCCGAATTCGCGTTTTTGGTCAATTACATACCGCGCCTGCGTCATGCCTTCGGGGCAGACCGGCTTTGCATTCTAAGATCATGTTCCACAGGAGAAATTTCCTCCCGCACAGAGGCGATCGGGAGGAAATTACACTCAATCTAAACGGGAGGACCCCACGGCCGAGACGCGGTCGCGCCCGGCCATGGAGACAGATTCTTACTTCTTAACCATCGGGCAATTGCCGTCCGCCATCGGCCGGAACGCGTCCTTCGCCGGAATCATCTCCACCAGTTTGTAGAAATCCCAAGGCGCCTTGGACTCTGCGGGAGTCTTCACCTGGAACAGATACATATTGTGGATGTGACGACCGTCCTCGCGGATCGTACCTTCGCCGAACAGCGGGTCCTTCGACGGCATCTCCTTCATCTTGGCGACGACCTTTTGTCCATCGGTCGTGTTCGCCGCTGCTGCCGCGCGCAGGTAGTGCAGCGTGCCGGCATAGACGCCTGCCTGAATGGCGGTCGGACGCTTTCCGCCTCCGACCATCGCAGTGAAACGATCAGAGAACTTGCGTGTGCCTTCGTTGGTGTCCCAATAGAACCCTTCGGTCAGATAAAGGCCCTTCGCGCCCTGAAGTCCGATGGCGTTGACGTCGGTGACCTGCATCAGCAATGCCGCCAATTCCTGTCCGCCGGCCTGAATGCCGAACTCTGTCGCCTGCTTCACGGAATTGACGGTGTCGTTCACAGCATTGGCGAGCGCGACGATCTTGGCCTTGCTGGCCTGCGCCTGCAGAAGGAACGACGAGAAGTCCGACGCGCCCGGCGGATGCCGCACGCTGCCAAGGATCTTGCCGTTCTGTTCCTTCACGACGTCCGACGCGTCCTTTTCGAGCGAATGGCCGAAGGCGTAGTCTGCCGTGACGAAGAACCACGTGTCTTTCTTCGCCTTCAGCAAGGCCAGTGCAGTCCCGTGCGCGAGCGCCCATGTGTCGTAGGTCCAGTGGACTGTGTTAGGCGAACACTTCTCGCCGGTCAGCAGTGACGAGCCGGGGCCCGATGCAATGAACGCAGTTTTCGATCCCCGCGTGGCCTCCTGCACAGCCAACGCCACCGACGAGAACGGCACGTCGAGAATGGCGTCGACCTTGTCGATGTCCATCCAGCGGCGCGCCAATGCGCCACCAATGTCTGCCTTGTTCTGGTGATCCGCCTGAATCAGTTCAACCTTGATGTCCGGCTTCTCGGCTTTGAAGTCTTCGATCGCAAGGCGCGCGGCAGCAACAGAACCCGTGCCCGTCGAATCGGTCGCGATGCCGGTGAGATCGGTCAGAACGCCAAGCTTGATTGTGTTGTTGGCAATTTCAGCGCGCGCCGGACTCATGAGCGCCAGCAGCACCGCAGCTCCCGCCAGAAAAGCCGATTTCGATTTAAGCAGCATTGTTATCCTCCCGGTTGAATTATTTTATGGATTGTCCGGCGTTATCGCCGGAATGTTTAGCCGCGAATCGTCTCCAGAATGTTTTGTGCGACATCGATACGCACGGCCTTGCGTTCGACCAGCACTTTCGCGACGGCCTCGACCTCGTCCCCGACAGCGCCAGCCATAATCGCGATGTTCTGCGCATGCAGCGCCATGTGACCGGACTGGATACCCACCGTCGCAAGCGCCTTCAGTGCCGAGAAATTCTGCGCCAGGCCCACGGCCGCGATGATGCGCGCCAGCCGTTGCGCCGTGGTGACGCCGAGAATCTTCAGACATGCCTGCGCAGTTGGATGGATCTTTGTCGCGCCGCCTATCAAGCCGACGGCTAATGGCAACTCGATCGAGCCCGAGAGATCGCCATCCTTGTTGATCTCATAGCGCGTCAGGCTGCTGTAACGCCCGCCCCGCGCCGCGTAGGCATGGGCTCCGGCCTCGACCGCACGTGTGTCGTTGCCAGTGGCGAGAATAACCGCGCTGATGCCGTTCATGATGCCTTTGTTATGCGTGGCAGCGCGATAAGGATCGGCTTCAGCAAATTGATACGCGCTGATGATGCCATTGCGCACGCTCTCGCCGCCGATGTCGGCCAGCTTCCATACCGCATGGGCCCGCGCGAGCCGCCGGTCTGCAAGATTGGAGAGGATGCGCAGAAACACGCGTCCCCCACTCCACGCCGCAATGTGAGGTGCGATTTTCTCGGCCATGGTGTTGACGGCATTCGCGCCCATCGCATCGCGCGTATCGACAATGAGATGCGTGATGACCATGGTGCCGCCCAACGTCTCGAGAATGCGCACCTCGACATCGCGAAAGCCTCCGCCGAGCTTCACCAGTAGCGGGTCGCAGGCATCGCAGATCGCCTTGATCTCCTCGCGCCTTTCCAGAAGGCGAAGCCGTGCCGCATGCGGATCGGGAACATCGACGGCTTGCACTTGCGCTATCATCAGCGTGCCGGACACCGAAGTTGTGAAGCCCGCGTCATAGGTCTGGCGCGCGGCATTGCACACCGCAGCGACCACCGACGACTCCTCGGTCGCCATCGGCACCAGCACATCTTCGCCATCGACTTTCACGTTGGTGGCGATTCCGATCGGCACATTCATCGTGGCGACGACGTTCTCGATCATCTTGTCCGCGAGTTGCGGTGACAGATTTCCCATGTCGGCGAGATGGCGCGCGGTCTCGGGATCGAGGCCCGCGAATGCGGCCACGAGATCGAGCCGCTCCTGCGGCGATTTGCGATGAAAACCGGCGATCCGCGAACTGCGGTTCGCGCCGTGCTTGGCAACAGTCATGAGCGTCTCCGAGCCTAAAGCCTCTTGAAGGGATTTTCGGCTGCTGAAACTGTATGGTGATGGGGGTACACTGCAAGGAACGCTTTGCACAATTTCAGGAAGGTCCGTACCATGCGGAGCATGGGTACAGTTGAGAGTTCGACCAGCGGAAACGCACGCTCCCGCATTGAAACCATTGTGGATTCGATCGTTTCGCGGATCGAACGAGGCACCATGCGCCCCGGCGAACGGCTGCCGTCGATCCGCCACGCGTCGGAGCTGTTCGAAGCGTCGAAGAACACCATTGTCGATGCCTATGACCGGCTGGTGGCGTCCGGCCAGATCGAGAGCAAACCGGGCTCCGGCTTTTATGTCTCGCACCACCGCCCGAAGCGGGCGGAAAACACCGAGCCTGCCAAGATCGAAGCTGTCGACAGCGTGTGGCTGCTGCGCGAGCAACTCGAAAAACGCTATGAGGTGCGCGTGGGTGACGGGCGTCCGCCCGCGGCCTGGATGGAGGGCTCGGAGGTCGGCCCTTATCTGAGACCTGTCAGCAAACCCGGACAACGCAATCTCCCCGAAAGCTACGGCAGTCCCTATGGTCTCTTGCCGTTGCGCCAACGGATTGCCGGATTATTGGCGGAGCGCTCAATCGGCGCGGAGCCGACACAGGTTCTTCTAACTCAGGGCGCAAACGACGCGCTCGATATGATCGTCCGTCAATTCGTTGAAGCCGGCGATCCCGTTCTCGTCGACAGCCCAGGCTATTATCCCTTGTTTGGAAAGCTGCGGCTGGCGAAGGCGCGTCTCATCGGCGTGCGGCGAACCGCCGACGGACCGGACCCCGACGATCTCGCCGCCAAGGCCGCCAGCACCGGCGCGCGCATGTTCTTCACGCAATCGCTGGCGCACAATCCGACAGGCTGCTCGATCACATTGCCGGTCGCCTATCGTCTGCTGCGCGCCGCCACCGAGCACGATCTGTGGATCGTCGATTCAGATCCGTTCGCCGATGTGCTGTCCAATACGAGTCCCCGGCTCGCCGCGCTGGATCAGCTCGACCGCGTGATCTATGTCGGCACCTTCGCCAAAACGCTCTCTGCGAGTCTTCGTTCGGGATATATCGCGGCCAATGCCGACACCATCGGGCGGCTCGCCGATCTCAAGATGATCACCCGCGCCAACAGCTCCGGCTATGTCGAGCAGATCATCTACGATCTCATCACCAGCGGGCGCTATCGCGGTCATCTCAAACGTTTGACCGGCCGCATCGAAGCTGCGACCCGCCTCGCCTATGACAGCCTGTCGCGATTGGAGCTTCCCGTATTCGGCCAGCCGCGCGGCGGCTTCTACATGTGGTGCAAGCTGCCGGAGCACATCGACGATACGCAGCTCTCGCGCGTCGCAGCAGAGCGCAGCATCTTGCTGGCACCGGGCTCGGCGTTCAATCCCGATGCAATGCCTGCTCCGCCCGCCATGCGGATCAATATCGCGCATATAGGCGATCCGCGATTCGAAGCGTTCATGGCCGAGCATCGGGCGCCGTAACGCGACCACTCACTGCGACAGGAATCCGATGGATATCCACGGAAACGCGGCAACGATGATAAGCCCGATCAGGAGCGCCAGCAGATAGCCCCAGATCGGCTTGATGCCCTCCGCCGGATCGACCTTCCCGATCGCGCAGGCTGCATAATATCCGACACCGAACGGCGGCGCGAACAACCCGATACCCATCGCAAGAATGACGACCATCGCATAGTGCACTTCGTGCACGCCGACGGCGCGGGCAATCGGAAACAGCAGCGGACCGAACAGCACGATGGCCGGAATGCCTTCCAGCACGCTGCCGAGAATCATGAAGGCCACGATGGACACCGCAATGAAGATCGCCGGACCACCGGGAAGCCCGGTCATGGCCGCCGCTAGCGAGCGCGAAAATCCTGACTGCGTCAGTCCCCACGCCATCCCGGTCGCCGTGCCGATAATCAGGAGAATTGCGCCGGACAGAGACGCGGTCTCAATCAGCATCGGCCGCAGGCGCGACCAGTCGAACTGGCGATAAATCGCGAGCCCCGCAAAAATCGTGAAGACGATACCGATGGTCGAAACCTCCGTCGCGGTCGCGACGCCCTCCACCACCGCCGCGCGGATCACAAACGGCAGAGCCAGCGCTGGGAGCGCGATGACGAAAGTCCGCAGAACGTGTTTTCCGGTCGCACGCTCGACATGACTGAGGTCTTCGCCGCGATAACGCCACCACACAAGGCCCGACAATGTCACGGCCAGCACCAGTCCCGGCAATAGCCCGCCGGTGAAGAGCGCCGCGATGGATACACCGGTCACCGATCCAATGGTAATGAGCACGAGGCTTGGCGGAATCGTTTCGGTCTGCGCGCCGGTCGCAGCCAGGAGCGCGACAAGATCGCCGGGCTTCGCGCCGCGCGCCTTCATTTCCGGAAACAGCACCGGCGCCACCGCCGCCATGTCCGCCGCCTTCGCGCCGGAAATGCCCGACACCAGATACATCGCGCCGATCAGCACGTAATGCAGTCCGCCGCGCACATGGCCCAAGAGGCTCGCGAGGAATGCGACCATGGCGCGCGCCATGCCGGTCATTTCGATCAACAGGCCAAGAAACACGAACAGCGGCACGGCGAGCAGGATGAGATGACTCATGCCCTCATCCATCCGCCCGACAAGAACCATCGGCGGGGTATGCGTGGTCAGCACAAGATAACCGAAGATCGAGAGCCCGAAGGCAAAGGCGATCGGCACGCCGGCGAAAACACAAAGCGCCACCACGCCGACAAAGAAGATGACAAGATTGAGATTGCCGAGCGGCCGCAACACGGGTTGCGCGAACCAGAACACAGCGACAATGGCCGCCACCGACAGCAGCGCAACAATGACCTGCTTMCGGTCTGTCTGACGCGCCAGCCGCAGCAGTGCGAACAGCACCATCAGACCGACGCCGATGGGCAGCGCGGCGGCGCGCCACGTATTGGAAATCTCCAGCGCCGGTGTGGTGATGAAGCTTTCCTCGTAAGCATATTCGTAAGACGGCCAGATGATCATCAGCAGGAACGCCAGTGCGGCGCATGTGCCCGCGACGTCCAGAAACGTGCGCGTCGCAGGCTGGCATTTGGCGACCACCGCCGTCATCCGCATGTGCTCGGAACGGCGGAAGGCCACCACTGCGCCGAACATCGCAAGCCACAGGAACAGGATCGACGCGAGTTCGTCCGACCAGATCAGCGGCCGGTGAAACACGTAACGCGACACGACGCCTACGAACAGAATGACGATCTCCGCGACGACCAGCAGCGCCGCGGGAATTTCGACCAGACGTCCGAGCGTGGCTTCGATCGACAGAATCGTGCTTCGCCCCGGCGCGGCAACCGACGCCGCACCTGTTTCGCCAGGGGCCAAGGTCGTGACCTCGTTCATAACCGCCGATTACGTCAGTTTGCCCGCGTTGTTTTCCAGAATCGCCCAAGCTTCGTCACCGTACTTGCCTTTCCATTCGGCGTAGAATCCGGCCTGCTTGAGCTTCTCGCGGAACGGCTTGAGATCGGGCTGGTTGAAGACGAAGCCCTTCGCGGCCAGCTCTGTCTGCAGATTAGCGTTCAGCTTTTCGGTGTCCTCGCGCGCTTTCATCGCCGCGCCATTGACGTTCTTGGCGACGATGTCGCGTACATCGGCCGGCAGCCGCTCCCATGCGCGGCGGTTGGCAAGAAACCAGTAGCCGTCCCACATGTGGTTGGTCAGCGAACAATACTTCTGAACCTCGTACAGCTTCGCCGTCGAAATCAGCGCGAGCGGATTTTCCTGACCCTCGACGATCTTGGTCTGCAAGGCCGAATAGACCTCGTTGAAATTGATCGACGCAGGCGACGCATCGAACGCCTTGAACATCGAGGTCCAAAGCGGCGACACCGGCACTCTGATCTTGAAGCCCTTGTAGTCCTCCGGCTTGGTGATCGGTTTGGTCGATGACGTGGTCTGCCGGAAACCGTTGTCCCAGATCTTGTCGAGAACGACGAGATTGGCCTTGGTGATCTGCCCACGAATATAGGTGCCAAGATCGCCGTCCATCGCCTTCCACACCGCCGGATAATCCGGGAAGGCAAAGCCGATGCCATTGATCGATGCGGCCGGGACCAATGTTGCGAGAATCAATCCCGACAGCGTGAAGAATTCCACGCCGCCCGAACGGAGCTGGCTCAGCGTATCGGTGTCCGATCCAAGCTGGCTGCTCGGAAAAATCTGGATGTCGACGCGGCCATTGGTCTCCTGCTTGATGGCCGCGGACATTTCCCGCGACCGCACGTTGATCGGGTGGGTGTCCGGCAGGTTGTTGGCGAATTTATAGACAAACTCGGCCTGCTGCGCCCGCGCCACCAGAGGCGCGCTGACGCCGGCCATGACAGTGGCGGCTGCCGATGATTTAAGCAAAGTCCGGCGTGAGATGTTCATGGGGCCTCTCCCTGATACGTGTTTTTGTTGTTGCTTCGGATCGGAAGCCGACGGCGGCAGATCATCCATCTTGCGACAAAATGTCAAACGATCTGCGCAAGCAAACCGCAGTGAACGGAGGGATTATTTTCTTCCCGCAGCGACGCCGCCGCGTATGCGCGATCCGTTTCAAACGCTGCAGCTTGAGAGTTCCCGCGCTTTTCGGCGTTGCAGCATTAACGTCAGGCGAGCAAGGTTTTGATCCCGTTCTCGCCAGTTCACCTCCCACATGAACCGCTGCTGCAATCATCCGATCTTTGCTTGACTCGTTCTTGTCCGGCCAGCAGTCTGTCGCCGCAAATAAAAAGCATCGAACACGAATTCGAATGCATCAGGGAGAAACGTCATGAAGTCATTTCTCAGCGCCCTCGCTACCGCGAGCATCCTCAGCGCCGGGGCGCTGCTCTCAACGAACCCCGCCGCCGCCCAGCAAGGCCCCATCAAGATCGGCATCCCGACCTCAGTCCAGCTTCAGGTCGGACGCGACACCCAGAACGCCATTAAAATGGCGATCGAGGACATCAACAGCAAAGGAGGCCTCCTCGGCCGCAAGCTTGAAATGGTTGCCGCGGACGAAACCGAGAACCCCGAACAAGGTATCGCAGCAATCAAGAAGCTCACAGCCGACGACAAGGTCGATGTGCTGATCGGCGGTTACACCAGCGGTGTGACGCTGGCCCAGTTGCCGCACATTTCCAATGCGAAGACGATCTACCTCGGAGTCGGCGCTGCCTCTCCCGCGATCACCGCGAAGGTGAAAGCCGACTACGACAACTACAAGTATATCTTCCGGGTTTCCCCGATCCATGCCGGCCATCAGGCCCGCGCGCTGGTTGACTTCATCAACGGCAAGCTCAAGGGCGAGATGGGTCTGAAGAAAATCGCCATCGTCGGTGAGAACGCCAAATGGGTGCAGGATCTGGTGCCGATCCTGAAGAAGGGCGCGGTCGATGGCGGCACCGAAGTGCCGATGGCCGAATTCTTCGACACATCGACGTCGGACTTCTCGCCGCTGTTTGCGAAGGTGAAGGCCAGCGGCGCGCAGTATCTGATCGTGATCCTGTCGCACGCCTCCTCGGACATCTTCGTCAAGCAGTGGCATGACGCGCAGGTGCCGATTCCGATCGGCGGCATCGACGTCAAGAGCCAGGATGCGGACTTCTTCACCCGCGTGAGCGGCAAGGCGCTGTCGGAGACCGTCGGCCTGTTCGCGACCCGCGCAGAATTGACGCCCAAGACGATTCCGTTCTGGGACGAGTTCGTCAAGCGCTTCGGAACAGCACCTGTCTACACCGGCGTCGGCGCCTACGATGCGATCTACGTCTATGCAGAAGCCGTGAAGCGCGCCAACTCGGTCGAGCCGAATGCGGTGATCAAGGAACTCGAGAAGACGGACTATGTCGGCATCGCCGGCAAGATCCAGTTCGACGAAGTCCACGACGTGAAGACCGGACCCGGCCTGCAGAACCTGCTGTTCGCGCAATGGCAGAAGGATGGCGCACGCATCGTCGTGTGGCCGAAGGCCTCCGAAACGGGAAAGATGATCCCGCCGCCCTGGATGAACTGAACTGCACTTGACGTCGTGAGAACGGCGGCCGGTAACGATCTTACCGGCCGCAAGTCCCGGAGGCTCCGCCTTCATCTTACGTTTTACGTACAAGAACAGCAGGCGGTCATGCTTCAAATCCTGATCTACGGCGCGGTGTCCAGCGCGATCTATGCGATGCTCGCGGTGGGCTTCACGCTCATCTTCGGCGTTGCCCGCATCCTGAATCTCGCCCACGGCGCGTTCTATGCGCTCGGCGCCTACGCAGCCTACGTGCTGACGTCGCTCCTCAATTTTCCGCTCTTTATCGCAGCCCCTCTGGCCGTTCTGATCGTTGCCGGGTTTGGTGTTCTGATGGAGCGGTTTCTGGTCCGGCCGCTGCGCTCCTCGCAACTCGCCGTGCTGATGATCACTCTGGCGGTGTCGCTCGCTGTCGAGCAAGCGTTGTTCATCACCTTCGGCTCCGAGTATCGCAACGTCCCCTCCTTCGTCGCCGACAAGCTGTCGATCGGCGGCGTCGACATCGGCGGCCAGAGACTGCTGGCGCTGGTCGCGGGCGTGCTGGTGCTGCTGATCCTATGGCTGTTCATTCAACGCACACGATTGGGTGCGGCCATCCTTGCGGTGTCGCAGGATCCTGAAGCCGCGCAGTACATGGGCATTCCAACCAACCGCATTTTCTCCATCGTGATGGCGATTTCGGCAGGCACCGCCGCGCTCGCAGGCGTGCTGGTCTCTCCGTTCCTCACCGTGCAGCCGACCATGGGCCTGCTGCCGATGGTGAAGGCCTTCGCCATCGTCATCGTCGGTGGACTGGGCTCGATCCCCGGAAGCATCATAGCCTCGCTGATCCTCGGCTATTCCGAGACCATCGTGGCCTATCTGGTTTCAACGTCGTGGACCGAACTGGTGTCGCTGGTCGCGGTCGTCATCACCCTTATGATCAGACCGTCCGGAATTCTCGGCCGGCGGGCGGCGTTCTGACATGCGGCGGATTTCACTGATCGATATCACCGGCGGGATCGTGGTCGTCGCCATTCTGGCGTTGGCTCCGGTGTTCGCCGCAAGCAACTACCTCACCGGCGTGCTGACCGTCTGCGCCATCTACGGCATCTGGGCGTCGAGCTGGGACTTCATGTCCGGCCTCACAGGGCGCGAAAACTTCGGCCACTCGCTGTTCATCGGCGCGGGCGCCTACACTGCGGGATTCATGGCGACGACGTGGTTCACGAACCCTTGGTACAGCCTCCCTGCCGCCGTCATCATCGCGGTGACGTTCAGTCTGATCGTCGGCTTTCCGACGCTGCGCCTGCGCGGTCCCTACTTCGCACTGGCCATGCTGTCGGCCTCCGCGATCCTGCAGCGCCTCTGCCTCATCTTCTGGGAATACACCGGCGGCGAGGAAGGCCTGTATGGCCTCGACCCGCTGATGCGCAATCCGCTTCAATACTATTGGTTCGTGCTGGCGATTCTTGTTGTCACCGTGATCGTGCTGACACTGCTGGCACAATCGCACTGGGGCCTCTTACTGCGCGCAATCCGCGGTGACGAAGCGACCTGTCAGGCAGCGGGCATCAACGTGACGTTCTACAAAATCGCCTCGCTTGCGATCAGCGCGGCCTTCGCGGGCCTCGGCGGCGCGCTTTACGCGCACTACCAGCTTCAGGTCAGCCCGCCGCTGTTCTCGGTGGTGGTGTCGATCACCGTCATTATCATGTGCTACGTCGGCGGCATCGGCTCGATCTATGGCGCAGCGATCGCTGCCATCCTGCTGACGCTGCTCACCGAGATGCTGCGCGGCTTCGGCGAATATCGGCTCTGGATCTACACGCTCACGCTGATGCTGATCCTGTTCTTCCTGCCAAACGGCCTGGTCGCGCCGTTCTGGCGCCGGCTGACGGAGCGTTTCCGATGACCGCGCTGCTCGAAGTCAACGACGTCACCAAACGTTTCGGCGGCCTCACCGCCGTCAAGAATGTGACCTTCAAGCTGGAAAAAGGCGAACTGACCGGCATCCTCGGCCCGAACGGCGCGGGCAAGACCACGCTGTTCAACCTTCTCACCGGGTTCATGCAACCGACCTCCGGTACTGTCACTTTTAACGGTGAAGCGTTGCAAGGCCTCGCGCCCTACAAGGTCGTCAATCGCGGCATGGCCCGCACCTTCCAACTCTGCCGTCCGTTCGTCGGTATGAACCTGCTGGAAAACGTGGTGGTCGCCTGCCTGTCGCCGCGCGCGCATGACGACAAGGACAAGGAAGAACGAGCGCGGCATCTGCTTGCTCAGGTCGGCCTCGGCGGTCGCGAGTACGAGCCGGTCGAGACTCTGCCCTATGGCGACTTGCGGCGGCTCGAAATCGCCCGCGCGCTGGCGACGCGGCCCGACCTGCTGTTGCTCGATGAGCCGTTCGCGGGCCTCGGCAGCAGCGAGATCGAACCTCTGGCGCAACTCATCAAGCGCCTGCATCGCGAGGAGCATCTGACCATCCTCTTGATCGAACACAAGCTGCGCGAGTTCATGGCGCTGGTGTCGCGCGTCATCGCGATGAATTTCGGCGAGATCATCGCCGTCGGACCGCCCGAGGAAATCGTGAAGAATCCGAAAGTGATCGAGGCGTATATCGGCAAGACGGAGGACGCGCATGCCTCTGCTTGAAGTTTCGGATCTACGCGTCAGCTACGGCAAGGCGCTCGCCATTGAATCCGTTTCAATCAAGGTCGACAAAGGCGAACTGGTCGGTGTGCTCGGTCCTAATGGCGCCGGCAAGACCACGTTGCTGAAAGCGATCTCACGCTCTATCGGGTCGCAGGGCACGCTGAAATTCAAGGGCGAGTCACTGGACGGCGTCGCGCCCTACGACGTCGTGGCGCGCGGCATTTGCCATTGTCCCGAAGGCCGCAAGCTGTTCTCGGAATTGTCGGTGCTGAAAAACCTTCAGCTCGGCGCTTACCTGCGCAACAACAAGGCCGAGATCAACGCCGATCTCGAACGCGTCTTCACACTGTTTCCTGTGCTGCGCGAGCGGCAGTGGCAGCAATCAAGCACACTGTCCGGCGGCGAGCAGCAGATGGTCGCCATCGGCCGCGCGCTGATGGGCCGGCCAGAATTGCTGCTACTCGACGAGCCGTCGGTCGGTATCGCACCGCGGCTGAAGGGCCTGATCTTCGATTCGATCCAGCAGATCAGAAAGGACGGCACCGCCATCCTGATCGTCGAGCAGGACGCAACCTCGACGCTGCGGATCACCGACCGCGTCTATGTCCTCGAACACGGCCGTACCATCCGCGAGGGCACGCCGAAAGACCTCGCGGGCGACGAATACATCCGGCAGGTTTATCTGGGCGTGTAAGGCAAGCGATCAGCCTATTGGGATTCGTCATGGCCGGGCTCGTCCCGGCCATCCACGTCTGTTTGTCGCCGCGCTCTTAAGACGTGGATGCCCGGCACAAGGCCGGGCATGACGCCGTGGAAATGATTGCAACGCCAGACGCGCGCCGCGTTACTTCTTATCCAGCGCGCCTTCGGCCTTCAGCACTTCGTGCGCGGCCTTGAAGGCCTCCAGACCGGCGGGAATGCCACTATAAACGGTGGCGTGCAGCAGGACTTCCTTGATCTCATCCACGGTCACGCCGTTGGTCAGCGCGCCTTTGACATGGAGCTTGAGCTCGTTCGGCGCTTTCAGCGCCGTCAGCATGGCGAGATTGAGCAGGCTGCGGGTCTTGCGGTCGAGGCCCGGCCGCGTCCAGGCGTAACCCCAGCACCATTCCGTGGTGATACCCTGGAAGGCCATCATGAAATCGTCGGCCTTGGCGAGGCTGCTATCGACATAGTCCTTGCCTAGAACGTCGCGACGGACGGCCAGACCCTTTTTGAATTGTTCGCTTTCACCGCTCATGACGCTCTCCTGACACTTCGATTGATGATGAGGTACTCCAAAGGAGCCTTTAGCGGCTCGCGGCCGTTCCGACAATTGCCGGTTCTGCCACGCCGCTATGACTCATTCCGGGGCGTCCGTTAGTTCGCTTTTGCGCCCGACGCCTGAATAACAGGCGACCATTTTGCGACTTCGGCCTTGAGATGCGCCGACAGCGCCTGCGGGGTCGCCTGCTCCGGCTTCACCGGCTCGATACCCAGCGCCGCCAGACGCTCGATGACTTTCGGGTCTTTGAGCGCAGCCTGCAGGGCATCGTTCAATTTTTTCTGAACATCAGCGGGCAATCCCTTGGGCGCCCACATTGCATGCCACGCGGCGACCTCGAATCCCTTGAGACCGGCTTCATCCAGAGTTGGAAGATCGGGCAGAACCTTCAGCCGCTCCTTTGTCGTCGCGGCGTAACCCTTGATCTTGGCGTCCTTGATCTGCGCTGTGGTTGTCGTGGTCTGGTCACACATCACGTCGAACTGACCGCCCAGCAAATCCGTCATCGCCGGCCCGGTGCCGCGATAGGACAGCGCCGTCATCTGGGTATCGATCGCGCTCATGAACATGATCGCGCACAGATGCGACGCCGAGCCGATGCCTGCGTGAGCATAGGTGACGGCGCTCTTCTTCTGCTTGATCCAGGCGATCAGATCCTTGGCCGTCTTCGCCTCAAGGCCGGTCTTGCCGACGACCGTCATCGGCACGTCCGCGATACGGCCGATGGAATCGAAATCGTCGATCACGTTGTAACGGAGGTTGTCGTAAAGCGACGGCGCGGTCGCCTGCGCGATGTGCCAGACCGTCACCATGTACCCGTCGGCGGGTGATTTCGCGACGCGCGTCATTCCGATGGTGCCGCCCGCACCGCCGACATTCTCGACCACAATCTGCTGACCCAGCGTTCGCCCCATGGCTTCTGCAATCAGGCGAGAGACCGCATCCGTCGGCCCTCCTGCCGCCGCCGGAACGATCAGGGTAATCGGCCGCGATGGAAAATCCTGCGCCGCGGCCTGTTCGGTGCCGAACATCGGCTGCAGCGCCGCAATCGAAACTACAAATCCTGCGAAAAGCTTTCGCATCGCGTCCTCCCTATGTTTTGTTTCCTCGTCTTATTTTTCTTTTTGTTTTGGTCTTCTTCGCCCGTTATCCGGGTCTAGTTCTCTTGATTGTCTCCGGCTAACGCGTCGCAGACGGCCTTTGTCACATCGGTTGTTCGTGCCTTCCCGCCGAGATCCGGCGTGTGCAGCGACTTGTCCGCGGTGACTTTCTCGATCGCCCGCATCAGGCGGGCGGCGGCTGATGGTTCGCCCAGATGCTCCAGCATCATGACACTGGACCAGAATGTACCGATCGGATTCGCGATCCCCTTGCCGATGATGTCGAAGGCCGAGCCATGAATCGGCTCGAACATCGACGGGAATGTGCGCTCGGGATTGAGATTGGCCGTCGGCGCGATGCCGAGCGAACCCGCTAGTGCTGCGGCCAGATCCGACAGAATATCGGCATGCAGGTTGGTCGCGACGATGGTGTCCAGCGTCTCGGGCTTGAGCGTCATGCGCATGGTCATGGCGTCGACCAGCATCTTGTCCCATGTAACGTCGGGAAATTCGGCGGCGACTTCCGCCGCGATCTCGTCCCACATCACCATCGCGTGGCGCTGGGCATTCGATTTCGTCACCACGGTCAAAAACTTGCGCGGGCGCGAGCTGGCCAGCGCAAAGGCAAAGCGCATGATGCGGGCGACCCCTGCCCGCGTGAACATCGACACATCGGTTGCGACTTCTTCAGGCAATCCGCGGTGCACGCGTCCGCCGACGCCGGCATACTCTCCTTCAGAATTCTCGCGCACGATCACCCAGTCGAGTTCGGGACCGGAGACGTTGCGCAGCGGACTGACGATGCCCGGCAGGATGCGCGTGGGCCGGACGTTGGCGTACTGATCGAACGGCTGGCAGATCGCGAGCCGCAGACCCCACAGCGTGACGTGATCGGGCACATCGGGCGCGCCAGCGGACCCGAACAGGATCGCATCGTGATTCTTGATCAGGTCGCGTCCGTTGTCCGGCATGAACGCGCCGGTTTTCTTGTAGCGCTCCGATCCCCAGTCGAAGTGATCGAACGCGAAGGCGAACCCGCCGTCGCGCTTCGCGCACGCAGCGAGCGCTTCCACACCCGCGGAGATGACTTCGGAGCCGATACCGTCTCCGGGAATGGCGGCAATTCGATAAGTTTTCACGCTGAATCCGCTTGTTCTGGCAGTTGCACAACGAATGCGAACCGCAGCGACTGGATAGGCCTCGGCCTTCAACCGTCCGCGCAGGCATCGCATTATCCATTTCATCTTCCATGGAAGATGGTATGGATGTCAAGACCATCTCGCGCTGAACACAGGCTTGCCTCTATAAGGGAACCGCAGTCAGGAACGGGACATGAGTCGCCTCAAAACACCCATCGCAGAGCCGCTTGCCAAAGCACCTTCTCTTGTCGCAGATGCCTATCAGGCCTTGAAAAACGCCATCCGCGACAACGCCTTCGCGCCCGGTTACCAAGGCTCGGAACAGGAAATTGCGCTCCGGCTCGGCATGAGCCGGACACCGGTCCATGAGGCCCTGATCCGGCTTCAGGAAGAAGGTCTCGTTCGGGTGCTTCCAAAGCGCGGCGTCACCGTGCTGGCGCTGTCACCCGACGACATGCGCGAGGTCTACGACATTATCATCGCCCTTGAAGGCATGGCCGCTGAACTGATTGCCGGCATGAGCCCCGCCGACCGCCGTCCGATTGCCGCCGAGCTTGACGCCATCAATGCCGACATGAAGAACGCCCTGCAGCGGGACGAACTCGACGCGTGGGCGCGGGCAGACGACCGTTTTCATCGCACGCTGATCGATCGCAGCGGGAATATGCGCCTGTCACGCCTCGCCAACACCATCATGGATCAATCGCACCGCGCACGCATGATGACACTCCGTCTGCGTGCCAAACCCACGAAATCCATCAAGGAGCATCAGGCGATCGTCACGGCCATCAAGAACGGCGACCTCATGCTGTCCTGCAGCGAAGCCCAAAACCACAGGCGACGCGCGCGCAGCGAGCTTCTGCCGCTCCTGGACCAATTCGGGATGAAGCATCTCTGACCGCCCCGGACTGGATTGCATAGGCGTATTCGAAAACTGCACCTGCTCCTGCGCACCGAATTACTGTTCATAGACATATGAATCGTGACCTGCTCTCCGGGCCCGCCCGATGAAGCCAATAAAACCGGCCATGAAGCCGGTACATATCGCGCTCAATGTGCTGGCGCTGTGCTTCGCATTATCGGTGCTCGGGCGCGGACTCGGCGAGAGCTTCACGGTCTTCCTGCTGCCGATTTCGCAGGGCTTCGGGTGGGATCGCGCCGAAGTCATCTCGATTTACTCCGTCGCGGCATTGGCGACCGGCCTCGCCAACCCGGCCGTAGGCCGCCTGTTCGACCATTCGGGGCCCCGAACAGTTTATGCCGTCGGGCTGTTCCTGCTGGGCGGCGCGTTCTTTACCGCAGCCTTCGCCCAGCACCTCTGGCAATTTCAACTCACCCTCGGTCTGTGCGTCGGGTTCGGCGCCTCCTGCATCGGCAATGTGCCGAATTCCATCCTGCTCGGACGATGGTTCGGACCGAGGCTGCCGACCGCGATGTCCGTGGTCTATTCGGCTGCCGGCGCCGGTGTCCTGATCTTGCTGCCACTGTCGCAGGTCCTCATCGACCGTTTCGGCTGGCGCGGCGCGTATCAGCTTCTGGGCGGCGCGGCACTCCTTCTTCTTGTGCCATTGCTGTTGCTGCCCTGGAAGACCTTCGCATCGGGATCGGCGACACTGGCAAAATCCGCATCAGCCGACGGCAGCTACGTCGACTGGACGCTCTTCAGCGCCTTGCGTCATCACGCCTTCTGGGCGCTGTTCTCCACGTTCTTCTTTACCGGCGTCGGCATGTTTTCCATTTCGGTGCAGATCGTCGCTTATCTTGTCGATGCGGGCTTTCCACCTCTGCAAGCCGCGACGGCATGGGGTTTTAGCGGCGTCGTTCTGCTGTTCGGCATGCTGGGGGTGACGTGGCTTGACGGCGTCATCGGCCGCCGGCGGTCCGTACTGCTCAGTTATGCGCTATCGATCATCGGCATCGGCCTGCTCTGGCTGCTGCGCTTCTATCCGAACATCTGGATGCTGACCGCGTTCGTTGTTTGCTTCGGCAGCATGATCGGCTCCCGCGGCCCCCTCATTTCCGCAACCGCGATGAAGATCTTTCGCGGCGAGCGTGTCGGCACCATCTACGGCACGATCTCAATCGGCAGCGGACTGGGCGCAGCGATGGGTTCATGGGCCGGCGGCCTTATCCACGATTTCACCGGCAACTATGATGTGCTGTTGCTGTTCTCGTTGGTGAGCGTCGTTCTCGGCATGATCCCGTTTCTCGTCGTCCCCGCCCTGCGGCAGTGATCATGCCAGTTGCGTTCACCGCCCGCAGTTGCGATCATCCGCATGTCTATTTTCGGGAGATTCATCCATGAGCGCGCCACTCGACGCACCGGATTGGCGCAAGCTGACGCAGGAGCAGCTTGATCTCGGATTGAACAATACCCTTCACGTTCCCCAAACTCCGGCCATTGTCGCCGAATGGGATCGACTCTCCGCCGAGATGCGCGAGCGGCATCCGCAGTCTCTCGACCTCCGCTACGGTCCCCGCGAACGCAACCGCATCGATGTGCTGAAAGCCAATACTGGCGGCCCGACGCTCGTCTTTATCCATGGCGGTTACTGGCAGATGCGCGCGAAAGAGAACTTCACATTCTGCGCCGCCGGTCCGATGGCGCACGGCATCAACGTCGCCCTCATCGGCTATACGCTTGCGCCCGACGCGACACTCGACCAGATCGTCGACGAGGTTCGCACCGCCATCGATTATCTCGCGGGCGAGCTGCCCACGCTGGGCGGCGATCCGGAACAGATCGTTGTGTCGGGCTGGTCGGCCGGCGGACATCTCTCCTCCATGGTGCTCGGGCATCCGCGCATCAAGGCCGGGCTTCTCATCAGCGGCATCTATGATCTCGAACCGATCCGCCACAGCTATCTGAACGCCAAGCTCGGCCTCGATGAAACCATGAGCCGTCGCAACTCTCCGATGGCGCAACCGGGTGGCGTGAACAAGCCTCTCGTCGTCGTGGCCGGAAGCGGCGAACTGCCGCTGCTGCGCAAGCAGTCCGCCGATTTTGCGGGTCACCGCGCGATGCACGGACTGCCTGTGATCTACGAGGAAATTCCCGGCGCGAACCACTTCACCATGATGGATGAACTGGCCTCGCCCGCCGGGCGGCTGACGACGCTGGTTCGTCAGCTCTTTGAGCGAACTGCCAACAGCTAGAATGTGGTTGATGGAACGCCGTCACCCTGAGGTGCCGTAGCGAAGCGCAGGCCTCGAAGGGCGACGGCGCTTCATGGCTCATCATCCTTCGAGGCTCGCAAGAGCTCGCACCTCAGGATGACGAGTTCCTGCCCCATTTCAACAAATCATCTTACGCCTGCGAGAGCGGCATCCGTGTTTCGATAATGCGCGAGAACAGGCTGGCGCCCACGGGGAGAATCCCGTCGTCCAGGATGAATCCGGGATTGTGCAGCGGCACCGTGCCTTCGTGACCCAGCCAGAAATAGGCTCCAGGCGCCGCAAGCAGCATGTCGGCAAAATCCTCGCTGCCCATTTTTGGTATCGATGCCATCAACACATTGTCGCCGCCGACAACTTCGCGCGCCACGTCGGCGACGAATCTGGACTGTTCCTCATGGTTGATCAGCACAGAAAAAATGTCGAGAATCTCGACCTTGATCTCGACCTGAAACGCCGCCGCCACGCCTGCCGCGATGGTCCGCATGCGATCGCGGATCTGCTCCCGGACCTTCTCGGAAAAGGCCCGCACGGTGCCCGCGAGTTTCGCCTCGCCGGGAATGACATTGTAAGCCGAGCCTGCATGAATCTGCGTGATCGAGAGCACCGCCGATTGAATCGGATCGACGTTACGGCTGACGATGGTCTGCAATGCCTGTCCCAGCGTCATTGCAATGACCACGGAGTCGCGTGACTGCTCCGGCATCGCGCCGTGGCTGCCAAAGCCGGTAACGGTGATATCGAAGAAATCCGCGCTGGCCATGCTGGGTCCGGGAGACATCACCACCTGACCCGCAGCAAGATCCGGCGCATTGTGCAACCCGTAGACTTCGTCAACTGGAAATTTCTTGAACAGGCCGTCCTTGATCATGGCGCGGGCGCCGCCCAAGCCCTCTTCCGCCGGCTGAAAGATGAAAGCGACCGTGCCGTCGAAGTTGCGCGTCTCGGCGAGATAGCGCGCGGTGCCGAGCAGAATGGTCGTGTGGCCGTCGTGGCCGCAGCCGTGAAAGCGATCGGGAATGGTCGAACGCCAGCTCAGATTGGTCTTTTCTTCCATCGGCAGCGCGTCCATGTCGGCACGAAGCCCGATGCGCTTGTTGCCGCTGCCGTTGCCTTTCAGCAGGCCGACGACGCCCGTGCCGCCGAGACCGCGATGTACCTCGATGCCCCACTGCGCAAGTTTATCGGCGACGATGCCGGATGTCCGATGTTCCTCGAAGCCGATTTCCGGATGCGCGTGAAGATCGCGACGGATGGCGACGAGTTCGTCGACGTAGCTCTCGATCAGTTCGATATTGGGCATGGGTTGCTATCCCGCTTGTTGAAACGTTTGATCTGGCCGCCGCCTCGTTCCCTGGCAACATAAGGCGACCGAGATCTATCTTTGCATCTCAAGCGAGACTGGCCAAGAGCCCAGCAATCAAACGTCCGCGTTCGACCAGACTGTCGACTTCGATATGCTCGTTCAGCGTGTGGTAGTCGGCGCCGCGCACACCAAGGCCGTCCAGCGTCGGCAATCCCATGGCGCCAGTGAAGTTTCCATCCGAGCCGCCACCCGAACTGCCGTGTGTCAAATCGAGACCGATCTTCTGCCCAACGGCCCGGGCCTGTTCATAGAGCGCCATGGTTCCGGGATTCGGTTCCCAGACCGGCCGCGTCACGCCGCGCGTCACAGTGAATGTGACGTCGTTGGTCGTGCCGTTCAGCGCGAGCATGCGCGCGACGCCGCGATGCAGATCGGCCTGCCGCTTCGCCATGCTCAGCGCCTCGCCGCGGCAACTCGACGCCACGCAGTTCACCCACTGGCCGCCGTGAACCACACCGACGCTGAAGGTGCAGTCCTCGCCCGTCATTCCGTCGATGGCAACGATCTGCCGCGCCATTTCGCGGATCGCCGAGCGCCCGGAGGCAAGCGTCGCGCCCGCATGGCTCGGCTTGCCGACAGCTTCCAGATTAAAACGGGCAATCGCATAACGCCCCGTGGTGACGCCGGAATTCTTGAAGGCCGGCTCCGGCACCAGCACGTATTTATTACGGGCGGCTTCGGCCTCGATGATATCGCGTGTGCTGGGCGTGCCGACTTCCTCGTCTGGCGTGAAAAGCACGGTGACCGGAAGCGGCGTCGCCACAGCCGCCTTCTGTAATTGCCGGATCGCCTCAACCGAGGCGTAGTTGCCGCCCTTCATATCAAGAATGCCGGGGCCGTAACATTTTCCGCCCTCGCGGCGCCAGGACAGCTTTGCCAGCGTGCCGACGGGATGAACCGTATCCATGTGTCCCGCGATCAGGATACCCGGCTGTCCCTGCTTCGGATGTGGAAACCGCGCACGGATACATCCGCCGAACCCCTGACGGCCGGCGATATATTCGATCGAAGCCCCGGCGATGGCCATGTCGCGCGCCGCGAGTTCGAGCATGCGGTTGACGGCGTCCGCATCCCAAGTCGGGCTTTCGCATTCGATCCAGGGACGAAGGCCCGTCAGCATGGTTTCGACGTCAAACGGAAGTGAGGCGGGATCGATCAAGGCACGTTCCTCTTCATCTATTTTTCGGCCACGCGGGACCGCCCCGGTCCACTGATCGTTGCAGGTTCGGCGTTCAAGTCAAAAGGAGTTTTTGACGGATCAGCCCATCGGCTGGCGCAGTTGTGCACCGAGGCAAGATTCCGTAATCAGTCTCCCAACAATTAAAAAGCCGCGAAACCAGTTGCGGCGCGACATGAGGGGTGGAAGTGACGTCCTCGATAACTGCATTGCCGCCCTCCAACGCGAAGGCGGCCGCCTGGATGAGCGGCTGGCTGGCCGCCATGCTCCTCCTCATGGTGGCTGGCCGGGAGATTCTGCGCGAACTGAACCTCTTTCAACTCATGGAGATGCGCTCGGTCATCGGCCTCTTCATGCTCTATCCCATGATCCACGCCCATGGCGGACTCGCCACCATGCGGACCTCGCGGCCGCTTGCACACATCTGCCGCAACACCGTTCATTACGGATCGCAATACGGCTGGTTCCTCGCGCTGACGCTGATCCCGCTGGCGCAGGTGGTCGCGATCGAGTTCACCATGCCGATCTGGACGGCGCTGCTCGCGGTCCTCTTCCTGAACGAACGCCTGAACGCATGGAAGATCCTGGCCATCGTGCTCGGGCTGATCGGCGTCATCATCATCGTGAATCCGGGATCGGCTCAGGTCAGCTCCGGTCAGTTGCTGATGGTGGCGGTGGCTGTCGGCTTCGGCGCATCCATCGTCCTGGTGAAGTCGCTCACGCGCACCGATTCCGGGGTTGCGATCGTGTTCTGGATGCTGGTGATTCAGTCGGCCATCGGGCTGCTGCCGGCTCTTTATTACTGGCAAACGCCATCGGCTCACCTGTGGCCGTGGATTCTCCTGATCGCCTTCTGCGGCACGTACTCGCACTACTGCATGGCGCAGGCGATGCGCTATGCCGACGCGACGGTCGTTGTGCCGATGGACTTTCTGCGGGTACCGCTCAGCGCGACGGTCGGCTGGCTGCTTTATTCAGAACAGCTCGACGCCGCCACCATCGCTGGCGCGGCGTTGATCCTCACCGGCAATCTGCTGAACCTGAGGCGCTCGTCGGCGCCGGCCAGCGCTACGACATAACGCTAGTCCGTTCGCTCAGGCGGCGCTCTTGCTGTCCACCGTCAGCACGCCACGCCGGATCTGGTCTTCCTCGATGGATTCGAACAACGCCTTGAAGTTGCCTTCGCCGAATCCATCGTCGCCCTTGCGCTGAATGAACTCGAAGAAGATCGGCCCGATGGCATTGGCCGAAAAAATCTGCAGGAGCACTTTGGTGTGACCACCGTCCACCACGCCCTCGCCGTCGATCAGGATGCCGTTTGTCCGCAGGCGCGCGACGTCCTCGCCGTGCTTGGGTAACCGCGCATCGATGCGCTCGAAGTAAGTTTCAGGCGGCGCCGGCATGAATGGCAGGCCGTCGGCGCGTAGCTTCTCGATGGTGCGATAGATGTCCTTCACACCGCAGGCGATGTGCTGGATTCCCTCGCCGCGATAGATGTTGAGATACTCCTCGATCTGTCCGGAATCGCCTGCATCCTCGTTGATCGGAATCCGGATCTTGCCGTCGGGACTGGTCAGCGCGCGGGAAAAGAGACCGGATGCGCGGCCTTCAATGTCGAAGAAACGAATCTGGCGAAAGTTGAATAGCTTTTCATAGAACCCGGTCCAGACATCCATGCGGCCGCGATGCACGTTGTGTGTCAGGTGGTCGAGATAGAACAACCCCGCACCTTCCGGACGCGGATTCGTCTCGCCCAGCCATTCAAATTCATTGCCGTAAGCTGAGCCCTTCGCGCCATAGCGATCGACGAAATACAAAAGACTGCCACCGATACCCTTGATGGCCGGCACGTCGAGCGTCTTCCGCGACGCAGTTTCATCCGCGGGCTCTGCACCGAGTGACAACGCGCGCTCATAGGCGCGCTTCGCATCGACCACGCGGAATGCCATGGACGGCGCGCAAGGTCCGTGCGCGGCGACGAAATCATATCCATGGGTACCCGGCTGCTCGTTGACGAGATAGTTCACGTCGCCCTGACGATACACCGTGATCGCCTTGGTCCTGTGGCGGGCGACCGCCGTGAAGCCCATCAGGCGAAACAGCGCGTGCAGGCTTGAGGGATCTGGATGGGCGTATTCGACGAACTCGAACCCGTCCGTACCCATCGGGTTCTGCTCGGAAATGACGGCGGCCGGCGCGTCGTGCGGAAACGGACCCATGGCGATCTCCCTTCGATTCTTCTTTCAGGAGGTATCGTGCGCCGCTTTTCGTGCAACAGGCGTGCAAAATAAGGCATACTTTGCTAATATCATGCATGGATCGTGCATATTTGAGGACATTTCCGCATGACGTCGCTCGACGGTTTCGACCTCAAAATCCTTGCTGCGCTTCAGGACGACGGCCGCCTGACCAACCAGCAATTGGCCGATCTGGTAGGCTTGTCCGCGTCGCAATGCTCGCGGCGGCGGACGCGGCTGGAAGAAGAGAAAGTCATCGCCGGCTATCATGCCGACCTTGCCAGCGAAGCGCTCGGCTTCAACGTGCTGGCCTTCATCCAGATCACGCTTGCGACGCACTCACCCAACAACGCCAAGCGCTTTCGCGATCTGATGCGGCGGGTCGATGAGATTCAGGAGGCCTATTCGCTCACCGGCGACGCCGACTATCTGCTGAAGGTGGTGCTGAGCGATCTCAAGAGCCTGTCCGACATCGTCAACAACGTGCTGATGCCGCACGAAAGCGTCGCGCATGTGCGCTCGTCCATCGTGCTCGACCGGCTGAAGACCACGCGCAAGCTGCCGCTGCGGAAGCTCGCAGATTAGAGAGACGGCAAAATCGTGCCCTCAACCTCTCCGAAGCCGATGCGGTAGCCTTCGCCCTGACACCAGCCGCGCATGCTGAGCGAGTCGCCGTCCTCAAGGAATGACCGCTGCAAACCATTGCCGAGATCGAGGGGCTCGGCGCCGCCCCAGCTCAATTCGAGCATGCTGCCGCGCTCGTTCTTCTCGGGGCCGCTAATGGTGCCAGAGCCCAAAAGATCGCCGACATTCATCGCGCAGCCCGATGAGGCATGATGCACAAGCTGCTGCACCGATGACCAGTACATGTACTTGAAGTTGGTGCTACAGATGCCGGCCGGCTTTTGCATTGTCTCGGTCTTGAGATCGACCGCGAGCTGCAGGTCGTAGTTGTTTGCGCCCTTCTGCTGCAAATACGGCAGCGGCGTCGGGTCCTGCGCCGGGCCGTTCACACGGAACGGCTCCAGCGCCTCGCGCGTCACGATCCACGGACCGATCGAGGTGCCGAACGCCTTCGCCTGAAACGGACCGAGCGGCACATACTCCCACGCCTGAATGTCGCGCGCGCTCCAGTCGTTCAACAGCGTAAAGCCGAAGATCATCTCCTCGGCCTGTTTCTCGGTCAGCATCTCGCCCATGGCCGACGCCTGTCCGATCACGGCGCCCATTTCCAGTTCGAAGTCCAGCCGCTTGCACGGACCAAACGTCGGCACGTCGGCCGTCGGCGGCTTGAGCTGTCCGCGCGGACGGCGGATCGGCGTGCCGCTGACCACCACGGTCGATGCGCGGCCGTTATAGCCGATGGGGATATGCAACCAGTTCGGCTGCAGAGCATTGTCCTTGCCGCGAAACATCACGCCCACATTGGTGGCGTGCTCCTTCGACGAATAGAAGTCGGTGAACCCAGCGACCTCGATCGGCATATGCATATCGGCGAAATTCCGCGGCACCAGCGCGCGCCTGCGCAGCTCCATGTTGTCACGCAGTTCCGGATGATCGTCCCGCAGCAGTTCGCTGATCCGCGCGCGCGTCTTGCTCCAGACCCTGGAGCCCAGTGCCATGAAGGCATTCAGCGATGGCTTCGCGAACACACCGCCGGCGTTGTCGAAACGGATCAGGCCTGCTGCTTCCAGCACCGCCAGATCGAGAACGAAATCACCGATAGCGACACCGACGCGTAGATCGGGCAGATCCGGCGTGAAGAACACGCCATAGGGCAAATTCTGGATCGGAAAATCGGACGACCGATCGACGTCAATGAAGGAGCGCAGTTTTGGATCGTTCGGGTGCATCGTTTCCATCCAGATTGTTCTTGGTCATTCCGCGTCGGGCTGGCGATCCGGTTCGGCGGCGGCGAAGGCATCGAGTTTCGCGGCGGCGGCATCGAGCGCCACGATACGCTTGTAGGGCGTAAGGTCCACGCCAAAGCGGCGCGCGTTGAAAACCTGCGGCACGATGCAGATGTCCGCCAGCGTCGGCGTTTCGCCTAATGCGAATGGCCCCGGCAGATGCGCCAGCCGCGCCTCGATAGCGTCGAATCCCGCCTCGATCCAGTGTTTCGACCATGCCGCGCGCGTCGGCTCATCGACGCCCATCTCGATCAATCTGTTCAGCACGCGCAGATTCCCGATCGGATGAACATCGCTGGCGACGACAAGCGCGATCTCGCGGGCAATGGCCCGCCCCTTCGCGTCCGCCGGTAAGAGTGGCGGCTCGGGATGCGTCTCGTCGAGATACTCGATGATTGCCAGCGACTGCGCCAGTTCGAGATCGTCATCGATCCAGTACGGCACCAGCCCTGCCGGATTGATCTTGCGATAGGCCGGCTGCGTCTGCTCGCCCTTACGCAGATGCACGAAGCGATGCTCTGCGCTCAGCCCCTTGAGACCCAGCGCGATGCGCACGCGATAGGCCGCGGTCGAGCGGAAGTAGCCATACAGAACAGCGTCAGCGTCACTCATGCGACACGTTACGGCTTGGACGGGTCGAAGCGGCGCTCCAGCCCCTGCCAGCAATCGGCGTAGTCGTCCTGCAACGCGCTGGTGGTGGCGGCGTATTCTGTGACACGCTGCGGAAAGCGCGTCTCGAACATGAAGGCCATTGAACCTTCCATTTTCACCGGTTTGAGTTCGTCATTGCTGGCATGGTCGAACGCTTCGCGGTCAGGCCCATGGGGCAGCATCATGTTGTGCAAGCTGATGCCGCCGGGCACGAAGCCATGCGGCTTGGCGTCATACACGCCGCAAACGAGTCCCATGAATTCCGACATGATGTTCATGTGATACCACGGCGGACGGAAGGTGTTTTCAGCCACCGCCCAGCGCTCCGGGAAGATCACGAAGTCGATGTTGGCGGTGCCCGCCGTTTCCGATGGCGACGTCAGCACGGTGAAGATCGACGGATCGGGATGATCGAAGCTGATGGCGCCGACCGGCGAGAACGTCCGCAGATCGTATTTGTAGGGCGCATAGTTGCCATGCCACGCCACCACATCGATCGGCGAATACGGCAGCTTGGTCACGAACAGCGAACCGCCCCACTTCACGAACAACTCCGTCGGCGTCTCCTTGTCTTCGTAAGCCACAACCGGCGTCAGGAAATCGCGCGAATTCGCCAGGCAGTTCGCGCCGATCGGTCCGCGCTCCGGCAGCGTAAACGCGCCGCCGTAATTCTCGCAGAGATAGCCGCGTGCAGGACCGTTAGGAACTTCGACGCGGAATTTGACGCCGCGCGGAATCACGGCGATCTCGTTTGGCTCGATATCGATCACACCGAATTCGGTGACAAAGCGCAGGTTGCCCTGCTGCGGCACGAACATCATCTCGCCGTCGGCATTGTAGAAATGCTGATCCACCATCGATTTGGTGATGAGATAGACATGCGCGGCCATACCGGCCTGCGTGTTGGCGTCGCCGGCAGTCGTCATGGTGGTGATTCCCTGCAGGAAGGTCTGCTCCTCCTTCGGCAACGGAATCGGGTTCCAGCGCAGTTGCGCGATCGGCATGTCGTATTCTGTGCACGGCGCGGTGCGCCAATGCTTCATATCGACCTTCGCGAAGCGGCCGGAATGTTTCACCGACGGGCGGATGCGATACAGCCATGATCGTTCGTTGACGCCGCGCGGCGCGGTGAATGGCGAGCCGGACAGTTGCTCGGCATAAAGCCCATAGGCGCAGCGCTGCGGCGAGTTGCGCCCGATGGGGAGTGCGCCCGGCAAGGCTTCGGTCTCGAAGCTGTTGCCGAAGCCGGACATATAGCCCGGTGTGACGTTGACAGCGTTGCGGTTCACAAGTCCAGGAGCTGTGTTGATGTTCATCGCACTATCCTCCTTGCAGGGCTGCCCACATTTCGCGGTCGCGCTTGTCGGTCCAGATCACGGGATCGTCGATTCCTGATGCTTCGTCGAAGGCGCGCGAGACGTTGAACGGCAGGCAATGTTCATAGATGGCGAAGCTGGAGAATTTCGGGTCCATGACGTCGCGCGTGGCGGCCATGGTTTCCTTGAGCGTGCGGCCCTTTGCGACAGACAATTCCGCCGCGCCATAAAGCGACGTCACGAAGTCGCGCGTCATGGCGATGGCCTCATTCACGGTCGCCGTGCCCTTCAGCGCGTCGCCGCGGCCGGGCGCAACCGCCTTCGGATTGAACTCGCGAATCTCGTTCAGCGTCAGCGGCCACTCGCGCAACAGCGCGTCCCCGCAATAGCACGCCGAGTGATATTCGATCAGGTCGCCGGAGCACATCACCTGCGCATCGGGCACCCAGGCCACGATGTCGCCGGAGGTGTGTCCCGCACCGAGATGCATCAACTGCACCTCGCGTTTGCCGAGATAGAGCGTCATGCCGGTGTCGAAGGTCAGCGTCGGCCAGGTCAGTCCCGGAATACTCTCTGCGTCGCGGAACAGCCGGGGAAACCGGCCGAACTCGGAATCCCAGTCCTGCTGTCCGCGCTCCACGATCAGCCGGTGGGTCTCGGACGACGCGATGATGCCCTGCGCGCGATAGGCTGACGCACCGAGCACGCGCACCGCATGATAATGCGACAGCACGACATACTTGATCGGCTTGTCGGTTACGGTCTTCACGCGTTCGATCACACTCTTCGCCATCGCCGGCGTCGCCTGCGCATCGAACACAAGGCAACTGTCGTCGCCCACGATCACCGCCGTGTTGGGATCTCCTTCCGCGGTGAAGGCGTAGATGTCGGGGCCGATTTCGGAGAAGGTGATTTTCTTCTCGGCCATGTCGCCCGTTGAGGCGAAACCCTTTGCGGTCATTTGCTGTCCCTTGTTGAAATCTTGTCTGTCGTGCCGATCTGCCGCTTCGCCAGTGCGATGGCGTCACGCAATATGTCGGCATCGCCGATGTGATTGGCGAGAATCAAAACCAGCGCTGTATCCAGCGATGCGCTGTCCTCGTCGCTGAGGCCGCGATGTGCTTCGACCACCAGCCGATATGCGGTGTCTGGATCGGCGAAATTCGATGTCGTCGATAGCGTCATGGCGCCGTCCCCTGAGCGCTGGCCCGCGCGATGGCGGCCTTCACACCGGCATCCGTAGGCTTCTTGAAGCGCGCCGCGATATATCCATCAGGCCGCAGCAGATAGGCCGCGCCTTCCGACGCATCATAACGCTTTGCGAACAATCCTGACGGATCGCGCAACAGCGCATCGTTGCCGATCTGGATGGATGGGCAAGCCGAAATACCGGTGTCGGCGCCGTTCATGGCTTGCAGCAACACAAAGCCGTCGAACGCCCTTCGGACTTCGGTGAGATAGATCGGCTCACCGGCCGCATTGTTGAGCGGCGCGTCGACCATCTGCGCGCCGGGACGCAGCCCCGCCGCCCAAACATCAACATCCGCAGTCGACAGCGGCGAATCATAGACCGACGGGGTCGAGAGCCGTCCGCCATTGACCATGCGCTTGGCAAACTCGGTTTCCTTCGCCAGCCGCAACACCATCTGCCGCATCCGGCGCTCCTGCTGCGAATGTGGCGCAATGAAATCCGTCGAACGCGTCGAGGCGCGGATATTCTCGTCGGCGGCGGCGCTGCGTTCTATATCGTAGCTATCGAGGAGTGCCGCCGACGCTGCCCCGCGTAAAATCATCGACAGCTTCCAGGCGACGTTTTCGGCATCCTCGAGACCCGAATTCGCGCCGCGCGCGCCAAATGGCGAGACCTGATGCGCGGAATCACCCGCGAAAATCACACGCTCATGCACGAAGCGCTGCATGCGGCGACACTGGAATTTGTAGATCGATATCCACTCGAAGTCGAAATTCGTGTGCCCCAACATCCGTTCGATCCGTGGCCGTACATTCTGCGGCAATCGCTCGACGGCAGGATCGGCATCCGGCCCCAGTTGCAGGTCGATGCGCCAGACATCGTCGGGCTGCCGATGCAACAGCGCGGACTGGCCGGCATGGAACGGGGGATCGAACCAGAACCATCGCTCGGTCGGGAATTCGGCAGTCATCTTGACGTCCGCGATCAGGAACTGATCCTCGAAGACCTCGCCGGAAAACTCGGCGCCCACGAAACCGCGCAGCGCCGAGCGCGCACCATCGCAGGCCACGACGAAATCCGCCTTCAGATGATAACGGCCATCTGGGGTCTCTATGGCGAGCATCACGTGATCGTTGCGCTGCTCCAGCCCGACCACCTTGTTGCGCCAGCGCAGATCGACCTGCGGCAATTCCCCGATGCGATCGACCAGAAACGCCTCGGCGTAATACTGCTGAAGATTGATGAAGGCCGGCATCTTGTGGCCGTCTTCCGGCAACAGATCGAACTGGTAGAGCAAATCGTCCTTAAGGAAGATCTTGCCGACCTTCCATACGACGCCCTTCTCGACCATGCGCTCGCCGACACCGAGCCGATCCCACAACTCCAGCGACCGCTTCGAGAAGCAGATCGCGCGCGAGCCGTCGCCGATCCTGTCGGCATCATCCAGCACGACGACGGGATGGCCGCGCTGTGCGAGATCGATCGCTAGCGTCAGCCCGACCGGCCCGGCGCCGACGACGATGACGGGATGGCGCGCGGCATTGGCCGCCGTCCGATCCTGGTCGGAATGGCGGCGATAGCCGAACTGGGTAATGGGAGGTTGCGGCACGTCTCTAACCCTGTAATGACCGGTTTCTTGAACGAAACTCTGGTCAACAGGATAGACCATTGCTATGATCGTTGCAACTGCAACTAACTAGGGGCCCTCCCGCCTCGGCCGAAACCCGGATCCGTTCCTTGACCAAGCTCGATCTCTTCAAATTCACACCGTTCCGGCTGAACCGGCTGGCCGCCGAAGTCAGCGCGGAACTCGCCAGCGAGTATCAGGAGCGTTATGGCCTCGATATTCCGGAGTGGCGGGTTCTGGCCACGCTCGGTTTCCGCGGTGACGCGTGCACGGCCCAGTACATCGCCCACTGTACGCGGACGCACAAATCGACCATCAGCCGGGCGGTCGCCCACTTGCTGAAACAGCAGATTGTCGAGCGCGTCGAAAACGAGGATGACCGGCGCGAGTTTGCGCTGCAACTCACGCGCAAGGGCGTCGCGCTCTACGAAGAACTGATTCCACGGCTGCTGCGCAAGGAGCAGGACATCCTGTCATGCCTTACTGCGGCGGAGCGTAAGGAATTCGCGGCTGCGCTCGGCAAGATCGAGCAGCGTCTCGATCTTGTTCAAAACGCAAAGGATGCGAACGCGAAAAAGGACGCCTATTGAGGCTCAGCCGGGCGGTCACGCCGCCCGGATGTTCGCCATGAAGCGATCGAGTTCCTGACGAAGCCGCGTGCTTTCCACCGCCAGCGTCTGCGCCGAACTCAGAACTTCGCCGGATGCGGTGCCGGTCTCGCTCGCGCCGCGGTTGACCTCCGAGATGCTCTCGGCGATCTCGGCGGTGCCGCTGGCGGCGTTCTGGACATTGCGCGCAATCTCGGTGGTCGCATTGCTCTGCTGCTCGATGGCAGCCGCGATGTTGCCGGCGATTTTCGAAATCTGGCCGATGGTCCCGCCGATTTCCTTGATGGCGGCCACGGATTCCTGCGTCGCTTCCTGCATGCCGGCGATGTGCAACGAAATCTCGTCGGTGGCCTTCGCCGTCTGGCTCGCCAGCGACTTCACCTCGGAAGCGACGACGGCGAAGCCGCGTCCCGCCTCGCCCGCGCGCGCCGCCTCGATGGTGGCGTTCAGCGCCAGGAGGTTGGTCTGCTCGGCAATCGCCGTGATCAGTTTGACCACATCGCCGATTTCCTGCGCGGCGCGCGACAGCTTGTTGATGCGCGTATCGGTGGCCTCTGCCTGCGACACCGCCGCAGCTGCGATCCGGCTCGACTCCTGAACCTGCCGGCCGATTTCCTGAACGGACGCCGACAACTCCTCCGTCGCCGCAGCAACGGACTGCACGTTGGACGACGCCTCTTCGGAAGCGCTCGCGACCCGGCCCGTCAGTTCTTGCGTTGCGTCGACCGTGCGCGTCAGTGTCGAGGCAGAGGATTCAAGCTGGCTCGCCGACGAGGACACGCTCGACACGATCCCGCCGACGGCGGACTCGAAATTGTCGGCAAAACGGTGAAGCTCCGCGCTGCGTGCGCTGCTGGCGGACTTGTTCTGCGCCTCGCGTTCAGCGGCATCGCTTTGCGCCTTGGCCACGGCCCGCATCTTGAACTCCTCGACGGCGCCCGCCATCTCGCCGATCTCGTCCTTGCGGCCAAGACCCGGCAGCACGACGTCGAAGTTTCCACCGGCCAGTTCACGCATCGCCTTGCACATGCCGATCATCGGCCGGGAAATTCCCTGCCCGAGCAGCCACGCCAGTAACACGCCGAATGCGATACCGGCGCCGCCAAAGATCGTTACGAACTTGCTGGTGGAATGCGCCGCTGCGGCGGACTCCTTCGCCAGCTGCTGCTGCTGGGTGAGCAGGCTGTCCTTGATAGCCTTCGCCTGCTGGGTGATGGCGGCGGCGGCCTCGTTCATCTTTGCCGACAACGCATCGACCTTCGCGGTGTTCTCGACGTACTTCGCGAACTCGGCCTGATAGGTGCCGAGCTGTTCGGAGACATCCATGATTTTCGGCTTCAGCTTCTCGTCTTCCGAAGCCAGCGAGCTGAGGCTGTTCTTCAACATCTGTATTCTGGCAGTCGCACTCGCAGCGACGGCCTTGTCCGGCCTCGCGACGAAGTTGGTGATATTGGAGGTGATCGACAATGCCTGCGGCGCCAGTTCCTTGACCGTCGAGTGAAACGACGACAGGCCGGCCAGCATTGCGCTATCGGCGAGGTCATCGAATTTATAGCGGATGGTGTTGCCCAGCCGGAGCAACTGGTTCGATGCAATCGTGGCGTTCTCGGTCTTGAGTGCGATCACGTGGCCGAACAGAGCGGAAAAATCTGTGTAACTGGCAGAGAGGTTCAGAACGCTCTGCTGGTTGCCGGATGTGGCAACACGCGCCGCACGTTCGATCGCGCTGCCAAGATCCGCTTCCGCGGCACGCGCAGCCGCCTCGTCGGCCGGAAGGCCGCTCATGACATAGTATCTGGCGAGAAGCTGATAGGCCGCTAGTTCGCGATCGATGTCGCGCGCGCCGTCGGTCTCCGCAACGATGCCCTGATAAGACTGAACGCCTTCGGCGATGCGCTCGAACCCGAAATAGGCGACGCCCATGTTGATACCGGAAATGCCCAGCACGGCGATGAAGCCGAGGATGATCTTGGTCCTAAATCTGAGATTTGAGAGGAAGCTGACCTTTGCCTTCTGCTTCGTCGAAGCGCCCCTGAACCAACCCATTCCCATTCCCCTAAAAGTTCTTTTTGCATGCCGAACCAGCCGGCAGGCCGACTAGCTCAAGCCTTTAGGGTAAACGGGAATGGATAAGATGTCGTAAACTCATACCTCGCGGGCACGGAAAACGCCTGCAAAGCAGGCGTTTTGTTGCGAATGTGAGCAGTTCAACGCCGCTTCTGCCGGACGCCGTTACCTGCACGTGACAGAAGTTAACAATCTATTCCCAGCTCAGGGCGCCGCCGTTCTGGTATTCGATCACGCGGGTCTCGAAGAAGTTCTTCTCCTTTTTCAGATCCATCGCCTCCGACATCCAGGGAAACGGATTCTCGGTTTCATCGAACACACGGGTGAGCCCAAGCTGGGCGCAGCGCCGGTTGGCGATGAAATGCATGTACTGTTCGCACAGCGCTGCGTTCAGGCCGAGAAATCCGCGCGGCATAGTGTCCCGGCCATAGGCCGCTTCCAGCTCGGCGGCGTTGCGGATCATTGAGCGGACTTCCTCCTGAAACTCGTTCGTCCACAGATGCGGGTTCTCGATCTTGATCTGATTGATCACATCGATGCCGAAGTTCAGGTGAATGGATTCATCGCGCAGGATGTACTGATACTGCTCGGCGATGCCGACCATCTTGTTGCGGCGGCCGAGCGACAGGATCTGCGCGAAGCCGGTGTAAAACCACATGCCCTCGAAAATCACGTAGAATGCAACGAGATCGCGCAGGAACGCCTGGTCCGACTCGGGCGTGCCGGTCTTGAAGTCCGGATTGTCGAGGTTCTGCGTGTGCTTCAGCGCCCACGCTGCCTTGTCGGTGATGGACGGCACCTCGCGATACATGTTGAACAGCTCGCCCTCGTCGAGGCCAAGGCTCTCGACGATGTACTGGAACGTGTGCGTATGCACCGCTTCCTCGAACGCCTGCCGCAACAGATACTGGCGGCATTCGGGATTGGTCAGGTGGCGATAGATCGCCAGCACGATGTTGTTGGCGACCAGACTCTCTGACGCGGCAAAGAAGCCGAGGTTGCGCTTGATGGCGCGGCGCTCGTCGTCGGTCAGGCCATCGCGTGATTTCCACAGCGCGATGTCCGCCTGCATCGACACTTCCGTCGGCATCCAGTGGTTGTTGCAGCCGGAGAGGTACTTCTCCCAGGCCCATTTGTACTTGAGCGGCAGGAGCTGGTTCACGTCGGCGCGCGCATTGATCATGCGCTTCTCGTCGACGCTGACGCGCCCGCCATTACGGTCTATCTCGCCGAGGCCGGTGGCGTCGGCGGCATGTGTCGGGTTGGGCAGGATGGCAGGGTTGGCGGCAGGCGCCGGATTGGTATCGGACCAGTCGAGCATGGGGATATTCCTGATATTCATTGAAATCGGGGCGGCGGCTCCCTCTCCCCGTTCTTACGGGGAGAGGGTTGGGGTGAGGGGCGAATGGGCGATAGTAAAAGGCCCCTCACCCGCCGCGCTGTGCGCGTCGACCTCTCCCCGCAAGCGGGGAGAGGTAAAACTCACTGGCACGCCTCACAGTCGGGATTGTCGATCGAGCACGCCACTGCGCCCGAGAGATCCGGCGCGGTCGAGGCCTGCGGCACAACAATGGGCTGGTTCACCGGCATGGAAGCGAGCGACGACGATGACACTGAATTGAGTTTTCCGTCGGTGCCCTTCAGCGTCGATTTCTCGACATGGGTGGCGCTGCGCGAGCGCAGGTAATAGGTCGTCTTCAGACCGCGCGTCCATGCCAGCCGATACAGTTGATCGAGCTTCTTGCCCGACGGATTGGCGATGTAGAGATTAAGCGACTGCGCCTGATCGATCCACTTCTGCCGCCGCGCCGCCGCCTCGATGAGCCACGCGCTATCGATCTCGAACGCGGTGGCATAGAGCAGCTTCAGATCGTCGGGCACACGGTCGATGGAGCCGACGCTGCCGTCGAAGTACTTCAGGTCGGAGACCATCACCTCGTCCCACAGGCCGCGCGCTTTCAGATCACGGACAAGAAACTCGTTCACCTCCGTGAAATCGCCGGACATGTTCGATTTGACGTAGAGGTTCTGGTAGGCGGGCTCGATCGACTGCGCCACGCCGCAGATGTTGGAGATCGTCGCCGTCGGCGCAATCGCCATCACATTGGAGTTGCGCATGCCATTGAAGCGAACGCGCTTGCGCAGACTGTCCCAGTCCAGCGTCTGCGACCGGTCCATGTCAAGGCCGTCCCTCGCCTGATCGAGAATCTCGATGGAATCGATCGGCAGAATGCCCTTACTCCACAGCGATCCGTTGAACGAAGCGTAAGGCCCGCGCTCGATCGCGAGATCGACCGATGCCGAGATGGCATGGAACGAAATCGCCTCCATGCTGGTGTCGGCGAAGGCGACGGCGGCGTCCGAGGCAAAAGGAATCCGCAGCGCATGGAGCGCGTCCTGGAATCCCATCAAGCCAAGGCCTACCGGGCGATGCTTGAGGTTTGAGCGGCGCGCCTCGGGAATGGTGTAGAAATTAATGTCGATCACGTTGTCGAGCATCCGCATCGCGGTGGAGATCGTCCGCTGCAAGCGCGCGTGATCGATGCCGCCCTCGCCCACATGATTCAGCAGGTTGACCGAGCCGAGATTGCAAACGGCGACCTCGTCGTCCGAGGTGTTCAGCGTGATCTCGGTGCACAGATTCGACGAGTGGATGACGCCAATGTGCTGCTGCGGCGAGCGCAGGTTGCACGGATCCTTGAACGTGATCCACGGATGTCCGGTCTCGAACAGCATGGTCAGCATACGGCGCCAAAGGTCAGTGGCGCGCAGCGTCTTGAACACGCGCATCTCGCCGCGCGCGGCCTTCGCTTCATAGAAGGCATAACGCTCGGCGAACGCCTTGCCGTAGAGATCGTGCAGGTCCGGCGTCTCGTCCGGCGAGAACAGCGTCCACTCGCCATCCGCTTCGACGCGCTGCATGAACAGATCCGGCACCCAGTTCGCAGTGTTCATGTCATGGGTGCGGCGGCGGTCGTCGCCGGTGTTCTTGCGCAGGTCGAGGAATTCCTCGATGTCGACATGCCACGTCTCGAGATAGGCGCAGACCGCGCCCTTGCGCTTGCCGCCCTGATTGACCGCAATCGCCGTGTCATTGGCGACCTTCAGGAACGGCACCACGCCCTGGCTTTCGCCGTTGGTGCCCTTGATATGCGCGCCGAGGCCGCGCACGCGAGTCCAGTCGTTGCCGAGGCCGCCGGAATATTTCGCCAGTAGCGCATTGTCCTTCACCGACTTGAAGATGCCGTCGAGATCGTCCGCCACCGTGGTCAGGAAGCAGGACGAAAGCTGCGGGCGCAGCGTGCCAGAGTTGAACAGTGTCGGTGTCGAGGCCATGAAATCGAACGACGACAGCAGGTTGTAAAATTCGATGGCCCGCGCTTCGCGGTCGATCTCGCGAACCGCCAGACCCATCGCGACGCGCATGAAGAACGCCTGCGGGAGTTCGATTCGGTTGCCGTCATTGTGCAGGAAATAGCGGTCGTACAGGGTTTGCAAGCCGAGGAACTGGAATGACAGATCGCGCTCCGGTTTCAGTGCAGCCGCGATCCGCTTCAGGTCATAGCGCGCCAGTTCGGGATCGAGCAGCTCGGCCTCGATGCCGGCCTTCACATAAGCCGGGAAATATTCCGGATAGCGCGCGACCATATCCGCTTGCGACGCATTGATCGGCGAGCCGTGAACGAACGACAAAACCTCGGTGCGCAGCTTGTCGAGCAGCAGCCGCGCGCTGACATAGGCGTAGTTGGGCTCCTGCTCCACCAGCGTGCGCGCGGCCATGATGCCCGCGAGCGCAAGCTCGTCCTGGCTGATGCCGTCGTAGAGATTGCGCTTGGTCTCGGCCAGCACGGGCGCAGCATCGACGCCGTCGAGGCCCGCGCAGGCTTCCTGAATGATCAGGGTCAGGCGATCCACATCGAGCGGCACGCGCGTGCCGTTGCCCAGCGTCACATGCAACTGCGGCTCGGATGATGTCTTGACCGGCTTGGCGGCAGCCTCTTCAGCACGCTGGCGCTGCCGTTCGTCGCGATAAAGCACATAGGCACGGGCGACCTTGTGATGTTCGCTGCGCATCAACGCCAGTTCGACCTGATCCTGCACGTCCTCGATATGGAATGTCCGCCCCTCGCCGATCCGGCGGGTCAGCGCGCTCACCACCTCATTGGTCAGTTGCTCGATCACCTCGTGCACGCGCCGCGACGCAGCCGCCGTATGACCTTCCACGGCGAGAAACGCCTTGGTCATGGCGATCGATATCTTGCTTGCGTCGAACGGCGAGACAGTGCCGTTGCGGCGGATAATCTGCAACGGCGGCTCTGCAGAAACACTCAGCGACTCGGAACGCAACTGAATGAGAGGAGCGGATTTGGCGGCTTCGCGTTCGAGAGAGAGTGACATCGGCAGACCCCGTGCGTGTTGCAATTTTCTGGGGGCTGGGGCCGAGAGGCGCGTTGTCACGGCGCGCGAACGCACCGAAGCAAGCGACCGCCGGACACCCCGCCCGTGGACGTTCTTTTGGTGTCGCGGCAGGTCTCCTGGCTCGCAGGTCGGCGCTGAATCCGGTCTTCCCGATGCGAAAACGCACCAGTGACATCGGTCGGATTCAACTCACTGCTTACAGTTGCGGGGGCAGCGCCGGAATTGCTGCGTCAGAGCGCAGTTCACCGGCTTCCCATCTTCGCCACCAAGTCTTGCGACCCAGTGGAACCGTGACGCCTACATCTGGTGCCGTTCGTGCTCCGATGTCAAGCGGCTGTGCCTGGGGATAGCGTGACAAAATCACGACTGCGCGAAATACGTGAGGAAATCGCCACAACATTTTTTCTCGGCGAGTGCTCCGCCCGTGACAGGTGACGCCACCATCCCCGGATGACCGCAGCGATTCTCTTTCGCCCGCTGCCCACTCGCGCGACGCCGGCGTTTTGCGTGGCCGCAGTGGGAAGCTTTCCCTTTGACCCGCCGCAAGCTGCTTCCCATAATTTAAGCATCGTGGTTCTGCGGATCGGTGATCCGGAGCCAAGAGGGAATGCGGTGCGCACGGTCTCATCGGATCGCGCAAGTCCGGAGCTGCCCCCGCAACTGTAGACGGTGAGCCTCGTCCATCGAATGCCACTGAGGCGAAAGCCTCGGGAAGGCCGGACTTAAGGCATCGACCCGTAAGCCAGGAGACCTGCCGCGATCACATAACGTCCACGGGCGGGGTGCCCGGTGTGCCGCTTGCAGGAGAACGGCGCTGCCGTCTCTGTTGTTCGCGCATGTCCGGCCCTGCCCCAACATCACGGGGTTTTGCAATGTCGGGTTCTGTTTCTACACCATCCATTCCTGTCGCCACGCTGGGCGTGCCGCGCATCGGGCCGCGCCGCGAACTGAAAATGGCGCTGGAAAAATTCTGGTCGGGCAAGATTGACGAGGCGTCGCTGCGCGAGGCCGCCGCAAAAATTCGCGCCGACAACTGGAAGCGCCAGCGCGATCTCGGCGTCACCGTGATCCCATCCAACGATTTCTCGCTCTACGATCAGGTGCTCGACACCAGCGCCATGGTCGGTGCGATTCCGAAAATCTACGGCTGGACCGGCGGAGCCGTATCGCTGGCAACCTACTTCGCCATGGCGCGTGGCTCGCAGGGCGGCGCCGAGGAACCATCCTGCGGCCACGCCCATCACCGGCATAGCCGCTCCCATGGCGCTCCCGCCCAGGAGATGACCAAGTGGTTCGACACCAACTATCACTACATGGTGCCGGAATTTGCAAAAGATCAGACCTTCGCGCTCGCCTCCACCAAGGCGATCGACGAATACCGCGAGGCGAAGGCGCTCGGCATCCAGACCCGGCCCGTGCTTGTCGGTCCGGTGACGTTCCTCAAGCTCGGCAAGGGAGAGAACCGCTTGTCGCTGCTGCCAAAATTGCTTCCGGTCTACATCGACGTGCTCAACAAGTTCGCAGACGAAGGCGCGGACTGGGTGCAGATCGACGAGCCCTGCCTGGTGCTCGATCTCGATGAGAACACCCGCGAAGGGCTGCGGCGGACCTATGCGACGATCGCCCATGCCCTGCCGCAGCTCAAGATCATGCTGGCGACCTATTTCGGCGCGCTCGGCGACAATCTCGATATGGCGTTGTCCCTGCCGGTCGCCGGCCTGCATCTCGATCTCGTCCGAGGCAAGGGCCAGATCGATTCGGTGCTGGGCAAGCTGCCCGCAGATCGTGTGCTGTCGCTCGGGGTGATCGATGGCCGCAACATCTGGCGCAGCGACCTGTCGAAAATCCTCAGCCGGTTCGAAGGCATCGTCGCAAAACGCGGCGCGGATCGTCTCCAGCTCGCGCCGTCCTGCTCGATGCTGCATGTGCCGATCGATCTCGATCAGGAAACCGATCTCGATGCCGACCTGAAAACATGGCTCGCTTTCTCGGTGCAGAAGATGGGCGAGCTGACAACACTCAGCCGCGCGTTGTCCTCGGGGCGTGATACCGTCAAAGACGTGTTCGCAGCCTCGGATGACGCTGCGAAGAAGCGCGCGGCGTCGCCGAAGATTCACAATCCAGCGGTGACTGCGCGCGCCGCCGATGCCTCGCCTGCCCTGTCAGAGCGGCAGAGCCCGTTCAGCGAACGGCGCAAGCTGCAGCACAAGATGCTCGGCCTTCCCGCCTTCCCGACCACGACCATCGGCTCGTTTCCGCAGACCGAAGAGGTGCGCAAGGCGCGCGCCGCCCACGCCAAGGGTCAACTCAGCGACGCTGAGTACGATGCGTTCCTGCGCAAGGAAACCGAGAAAGCCGTGCGCTGGCAGGAAGACATCGGCATCGACGTGCTGGTACATGGCGAGTTCGAGCGCAACGACATGGTGCAGTACTTTGGCGAGCAACTGTCTGGCTACGCTTTCACCAAGCATGGCTGGGTGCAAAGCTACGGCTCGCGCTATGTCCGGCCGCCGATCATTTTCGGCGACGTCTCGCGTCCGAAGCCGATGTCGGTCGGCTGGTCGTCCTACGCGCAGTCTCTCACTACGCTGCCGATGAAGGGCATGCTCACCGGCCCGGTCACCATGCTGCAATGGTCGTTCGTGCGCGACGATCTTTCGCGCGATCAGGTCTGCCGCCAGATCGCGTTCGCGTTGCGCGACGAGGTGACCGATCTCGAGAAGGCGGGTATCGGCGTGATCCAGATCGACGAGCCGGCGTTGCGCGAGGGCCTGCCGCTACGCAAGGGCGACTGGAAAGCGTATCTCAACTGGGCGGTGGAGTGCTTCAAGATTTCACAGGCCGGCGTGAAGGATGAAACGCAGATCCACACCCACATGTGCTACGCGGAGTTCAACGACATCATCGACGCCATCGGCGCAATGGATGCCGACGTGATCTCGATCGAGACCTCGCGCTCGAAGATGGAACTGCTCGATGCCTTCGTGACCTACAAATATCCGAACGAGATCGGGCCCGGCGTCTACGACATCCACTCGCCGCGTGTGCCGGAGGTGCCCGAGATGATGGAGCTGATCGGAAAGGCCCGCCGCAACATTGCGCCGGATCAGATCTGGATCAATCCGGATTGTGGACTCAAAACCCGCGGCTGGCCGGAGGTTCTGTCGGCGCTGACGAACATGGTCGAGGCGGCACGGCAGGCGCGCGGGGCGTAATAGATCGCTTATTCACAGGTCGTCATGGCCGGGCTTGACCCGGCCATCCACGATTTCACTTCGATCGTAAGCAAGGCGTGGATCACCGGGTCAAGCCCGGTGATGACGATTGAATGTGTCGAAGGGCAAGTCGCCTGAAAATCAGCCTTACTTCTTCTTCCCGTCCGCGCCGTATTGCGCGAGGAACGCAGCGAGATCCTTGATCTCGTCATCCTTCTTGATGCCGGCGAATGCCATCTTGGTGCCGGGAATCTTCGCCTTCGGGTCCTTGATGTAGTCGGCGAACACAGCCGCGTCCCAGGTGATGCCCGAATTCTTGTTGGCGTCGGAGTAGTTGTAGCCCGCGACGCTTCCGGACTTGCGGCCGAACAATCCGTTCAACTCCGGGCCGACCGTGTTCTTGGCGGTTTCACCAACCTGATGGCAGGCGCGGCATTTGTTGAAGGACTTTTCACCCGCGGCAACATCCTGCGCACTGGCGGCGCCGGTCACGGCGGTGGACATCATGGCGGCAAGGGAAAGCGCGGCGAGAAACGAACGAATGATCATCTGTCTTGACCTCTGAAACTGGCAGGATGCTGGCGAGTGGGCGGGCGTAGCGTCGGGGATGATACCCGCTGCTGACACAACGGGTATCCCGTCTTTCCGCTTAATTTTGGGTTTCCTCAGGCAAACATGTCGGCGGTGATTCCGGAATACCAGCCCATGTTTTCAGACTGCGTCTCCTTGCGGAGCTCCGCCGTCTCACCCGTTTTCGAGACGAATGTCGACGATGCGGCGATCTTGCCGTCCTTGGCTTCATAGGCGCCGCCGACCTTCACGCAATCGTCCGTGTCGATCAGGCTCCAGCATGTATTGGTGTAGCGCGCCGGGAACGTTCGCGCCGCCGCCAGTTCACCGCGGATCATCATGGCAGCGACCTTGGCCTGGCTGTTGGCCGAGAAAGCCGATTTCGGCATGTCGCCGGCGATGGAGGCGTCGCCGAGAACATAGATATTGGAATCAGCGGTGGACTTCATGTTCGCAGGATCGATGGCGCAGTAGCCGGTTGCGTTGGCGAGGCCCGCATCACGCGCGATGGCACCAGCCATCTGCGCCGGAATGACGTTGACCAGCGCCGCGTTCTTGTAGATCTCGAAACCGGTCACAACGGTGTTGGTCTTGGGATCGACCGACTTTAGTCCGTCATGAACTTTCGGGCCGAGCCATTCGACCATGCCCTTGTAGTGTTTCTCCCAGCCTTCCTGAAACAGCGCCTGCTTGGAGAAAGTTTCCTTGGGGTCGATCACGAAAATCTTGGAGCGATCCTTGCGCGCCTTCTTCAGGGCATGCGCCATCATCGACACCCGCTCGTAAGGTCCGGGCGGGCAACGATAGGGATTCGGCGGGGCGATCATCACGATCACGCCGCCATTCGGAACGGCGTCGAGCTTCTTCTTGAGCAGCAGCGTCTGCGCGCCTGGCTTCCAGGCATGCGGCATAGTTTCTTCCGCGGCCTGCGACCAGCCTGGAACGGAATCGTATTTTAGGTCGATGCCCGGCGACACCACGAGCCGGTCGTAAGGCAGCTTCTTCCCGCTCGCGAGCACGACTTCCTTCTTGTCGCGATCGATCTTCGCGGCCCGGTCGCTGACAACGGTGACGCCGTGCTTTTTCAGCCCGGCATAGCCGTGCGTGATCGAGGGGTAGTCCCTCACGCCGCCAAGATAGAGATTGCTGTGGAAGCAGGTCTGATATTTGGCGTTGGGTTCGATCAGGGTGACGGCGATGGCCCCTGCACTATCCTTGGCGATGTATTTCGCGGCAGTCACACCGCCCGCGCCGCCGCCGATCACCACCACGCGTGGCTTGCCCTGTCCGAGAACCGCGGGCGCACCGAACATCATGACGCCCGCGAAAGATGCCGATCCAGAAATCAACTGCCGACGACTGATGCTCATGTTGTCCCCCCGGTATGTCTTGTTGAAAAATTGGATTCAGTTGCCCGGCAGCACGCTGCCGGTCAGCCGACCTTGAGATACGCAAACCCTTTCGATTGCAGTGCTGCCACAGTGGCGACGCCCGACGGCACGAAGCTGATGAACGGCGCGTCGATCACCTTGCTCTTGTCGAGTTTCAACCGCTGGAAGGTGATTTCGCACAGGAGGACCTTGAGGCCGTTCTTGGCGAGAGCCGTAGCGCGCTCGAACAGGGCCGGATCGATGGTCTCATCCTTCCACGGTGTTCCCTCAAGCGTAGAGAGGAAATACTTCACCGAGGCGCTGTGCGCGACGATCACCAGTTGCAGGCCGAACGGATCGGCGCCGTAAGCCGAGTAATGATTGGAGATGTTGTTGAGCGTCTGGGCGAAGCGCGCGTTGTCGCCATAGTCGCAGTGATAGAGGCATGCGACGTCCGCCTCCTTCTTCAGATCCTTCATGGACAAGGCCTGCGGTGCGGCATGCGCCGACGCGGCAACCAGACCGCCGACCGCCCCGATGATGACGCTCCGCCGTGTTGTCGAACTCTTTTGGTCTGTCATGACAACCTCCGATGCTGCAAACCGTTATTTCTGCGTCCTGAAATAAGCCGCCAAAGCCGCGATGTCATCCGCTTCCAGCCGTCCCGCGATGGTTTGCATCACAGGGTTGTCTCGCTGCTTCGCCTTGTACGCATTCATCACAGCGACGAACTGATCCTCCGCCCAACCCGCGATTTGCGGTATACCCTGCGCGGCCTGCCCTGACGTGCGATGGCAGGTGACACATTCCGCCGACAGATATTGCCCCAGTTCGCGATCTCCCGCGAGTGCATGATCGAAAGCAAATCCCGCCGTCAGGACGAAAAGCATCGCCTTTCGCACGGACGGCACATTCATCATTCGACCTTCGGCCCGGATTTTCCATCCGGCGTCACGTCGACCGACATGGCCCGGCCGGTCACCTTGGGCGCGCTGCGGCAATTCGTCATGCACGGGTCTTTTTTCCAGAACTGCTTTTCGGCGGTCTCGCGATCGTCGTCGTAGAACGCGGCCGCATTCGGCATCTTGATGGACGTAAAGTTCTTCTCATTCAATTCGAAATTCTCGTCCTTGATGATGTCGTTCATGCTGAGAAGATAAGCCGTCAGGGCATAAACGTCGTCATTCGAGAGCGACCGCGCATTTCCGTAGGGCATCGCGCGCTGGATGTAGTCGAACACCGTGGACAGATCCGGCCAGAACGAGCCGATGGTCTTGTCGGGCCGGTCCGCCTTCAGTGTCCCCGCGCCGCCCGCGAGCACGGGCCAGCGGCCAGCGCCCTCGCCGAATTCGCCATGACACGCTGCGCATTGCGCCTGAAAGATCACATCTCCCTGCTTGGCGGTGCCCTTGCCGACCGGAAGCCCCTTGCCGTCCGGCCGCACAGCGGTGTCCCACGCCTTGATTTCTTCCGGCAGCGCAGGCCGCCCAAGCCCGAGCTTAGGCGAGGTCTTTGCCGCCGCATGTGCGGCAATTTGCTGCGCCGATGTCTGGGAGATCGCAAATGCCGCTGCACTGCCGCATAGCAAAGCGAGCCCGAGCAGCTTAGCCAATCTCGACATTTTCAGTCTCCCCGCTTGAGCGCACCAGCCAGGTCTGAATGCCGTTGTTGTGGTAGATCGAGTTGGTGCCGCGGATCTTGCGCAGCTCCTCCTTCGTCGGCTGGAGATAGCCGGTCGAATCCATGGCGCGCGACTGGATCAAGAGGTCCTGCCCGTTCCAGTCGAAGTCGACGTAGAAACGCACGAGAGACTTGTCGAACACCGGCCCGTCGATGCGCGCGGTCTGCCAGTTGCGCCCGCCGTCGAGCGAGACGTCCACGCGCTTGACCGTGCCGCGCCCCGACCACGCGAGGCCGCTCAGCACATTGCGGCCCTTGTGCTTCAGCGGCGCCTGCGGCGACGGATTGGTCACCACCGACTTCGCATCCATAATGAATGTGTGCTTGCGCGAACGGCCATCCGCCAGGAGGTCGGTGTATTTCGACGTTTCCTCGCGGGTCTGCCACGGCTGATCGCCGGCCTCGATGCGGCGCAGCCACTTCACCCAGAGGTTGCCTTCCCAACCGGGAATGACAGCACGCAGCGGATAGCCCTGTTCGGGCCGCAGCGCTTCGCCGTTCATGGCGAAGGCCAGCAAGCAATCGTTCAACGCTTTCTCGACCGGGAGCGAGCGGTTCATGCCGGCGGCGTCCGCGCCTTCGAGCATCAGCCATTTCGCATTCGGCTTGAGGCCGGCTTCGTCGAGCACTGTCTTGAGCGTCACGCCGGTGTACATGACATTGTGAACCATGCCGTGGGTGAACTGGCAGCCGTTGAGCTGCGCGCCGCGCCACTCCATGCCCGAGTTCGCCGCGCATTCGAGGAAGTAGATCTTGTTCACGCGCGGCATGCGCTTGATGTCTTCCATCGTGAACACCAGCGGCTTGTCCACGAGGCCGTTGATCATCAGCCGATGGTCGGCGGGATTGATCTCCGCAACGCCGCTGTGATGACGCTCGAAGCAGAGGCCCGATGGTGTGATGATGCCGTCCAGTTCGTGTAGCGGCGTGAAGTTGACGGACGATTCCGGCGATGCGGTCAGCCACGAGACATCGCGCCGGATCACGTTCTTCTCGAACTTCGACGGCATGCCGTACGGCTTCTTGTCGACGCCGTCGCCGAGATAACGATTCCAGTCCTGCACATCTGTAATGAGAGGATCGGGCTTCGCGCCTTCCGCGACGGCGGGCAGCGCCGAAAGTGCTGCGCCTGCACCGGCCAGACCGGCCGCGCTCAGGAAGCGGCGGCGATTGAGAATATCCGCGGATGGCTTGTCACTCATGGGACACCTTTGGGGACATCTGCATCTCTCTACTTATCCCGATACGTGAATATGTTGGTCGCAACCCCGCGCGCGAATCCCGCCGCGCTCAGGCACCCGTAACTTTCACTGCGGTATTCGGCTCAACCTTCACAGTGCCGCGCTTCGATACATGCGCTGCGACCACGTCCCAGATCGGCGGCCCTTGCGTGTTTTCGTTGATGCTCGCCCAACCCGCGACCGCGTAGGTCTTCGATGCCTCGATCGGTTTGCCGGATTTCAGGTGCGTCAGCTCGGAAATGCGCGATCCCATCGGCTTGGAAACATCGATGGAATACCCCATGCCGCCGATGCGGACCATGTCGCCGCCGCCCTGGAAATAAGGATCGGGGTGGAAGATGTTGTCAGCGACGTCCTCAAGCACTTCCTTCAGCTGCGCGCCGGTCATCTGATTGCGATAGCAGTTCGGATAGGTGATCGCGGTGGCGTTGGTCACGTCTTCCCATGTGATCGGGCTGTCCGGAAGCAGCGTGCCGCCCCAGCGGAAGCCCGGCGACAGCGCGATCTCGGCGTCGCGCTCGGACATCATGGCATCGCAAATCAGATCGTCGAAGGTGCCGTTGAAATTGCCGCGGCGATACAGCAGCGAATCCGTTTTGCCGATGGTGCGCGCGAGATCCTTCGAGAACGGCGCCCTCACCTTCTCGACCAGCGCAGTCATCGATGCATCCGGCTTGATGGCGTCGGAGAACACCGGCATCAATTTGAAGCGAACGCCCGCGACCTTCTTGTCTTTCACCTCGATATCGAGGCGCGAGAGGAACTTGCCGTGCGAACCGGTCGCCACCAGCACGGTGTCGCCGACGCGAACGAGGCCCGGCATGGCGTCATGGGTATGCGCGGTCAGGATCACGTCCAGACCCTTCACGCGGCCCGCGAGTTTGCGGTCGACGTCGAAGCCGTCGTGAGAGAGCAGCACGACGATCTGCGCACCCTCGGCGCGTGCTTCGTCGACCTGTTTCTGCATATCCTCTTCGCGGATGCCGAATTCCCATTTCGGAAACATCCAGCGCGGATTGGCCACCGCCGTGCGCGGCAGGGCCTGTCCGATCACGGCGATCTTCGCACCGCCGCGCTCGAACATCTTGCGCGCTTCGAAGACAGGCTCCTGCCATTCGTTGTCGCGGATGTTCTGCGCAAGAAACGCGAACGATGCCTTGTCGGCGATTTCCTTGACGCGCTCGGCGCCGTAAGTGAATTCCCAATGCCCGACCATGGCATCGACCTTCAGCGCCGACATGACGTCCACCATGTCCTGCGCCTTGGTCTGCAGCGAGCTCCAGCTTCCCTGCCAGCTATCGCCGCCGTCGAGGAGCAGCACCTTGTCTTCGCCGCGCTCCGCGCGCACCGCGCCGATCAGCGCAGCAACGCGGTCCATGCCGCCCATGCGACCGTAGTTGCGCGCCAGCGAGACGAAGTCATCCGCCGTCAGCGCGTAGGCGTCCGCCGATCCGGTGGCGACGTTGAAGTACTTTCGGAACTCCGCGTCGGTGAGATGCGGCGGCAGTCCGCGATCCGCGCCGACGCCGAGATTGACCGACGGCTCGCGGAAATACAGCGGCATCAGCTGCGCATGGGTGTCAGCGATATAGAGGATCGTCACCGTGCCGAGCGGATCGAAGCGCGTAATGTCCGCCTGCGTCAGGCGCTGTTGTGCCGCGACCTGGCCGAGCGGGCCAAGCCCGCTTCCGATCGTCAGCGCGGACGCAGCCGCGGTCGCCTGCAGGAAATCCCGCCTCGATATCATGGTCCACCCTTGGTCCCTTCACGCGAAGGGAAATGTTTTAGAAGCTTTGCGCTCGCGCGGCGTCACACGCCGCGCGAAAGAAATCAGCCGACGGTCAGCTTGTTCTTCGCGGTGTACTCCGAACCGTCGTCATCCTTCCAGGTGAAGGTGAATTCGCCGGTCTCGGCAGCCTTGTAGAAAAACGACTGATACGGATTGGCCGAGATCGCCGGATTCCAGTCGGCCTCGAACACCGGCTTGCCGTTGAACGTCGCGATGAACTTGTTGATGATCTTGCGCGGCACGACTGCGCCGGATGCATCCTTGCGCTGGCCCGATTCCATCTCGTGCGAGATGAGGGTCTTGATCTCGATCATTTCGCCGGGCTTCGCCGTGGCAGGAACGCGAACGCGCGGTGTGGGTGCTGTGGCCATGGGAAAATTCCTCGCCTGAATTGTTTTTCTTTGTCGAAGCCGTTCCGATCAGCCGCCGCAGCCGCCGATGGTGACCTTGATGTTCGCCTTCGCCATGTGGAGGTTGCCGTTCGACATCTCCGCGATGCAGACGATGTTCTGCGTCTGCGCGAGACGCATGCGCGTCGATGCGGAGGCCTTGCCGCAGGCCGGCGTGAACTTGTAGGTGACGACGCCGGGCAGCGGATTACCGTCCGCGAACACATGCACGGCCTTCACGTAGTCCGAATCAGTCATCGGGCTTTCGACCTCGACGTTGATCGGCACGACCAGACCGTTCTCGGCGATCTCGGGCACGTCGAGCTTGATCTTGCCGCTCTCGAGTTTCTTGTCGCCGTACAGTTTTTTGATTTCGGCAGCGACAGCCGCCTCGTCCGCGAACACCATTTTCGGTGCGAGAAACGCTGCAAGGCCTGCGATTGCTGCAAGCGCGAGAGTTTCGCGACGCGTCGTTTCAACCGGCTTCGAATTCATCCGTCATTCCTCCTGCGGGAGTCTTTTGCATCCCTTGACGATAGTATCGCTTGACGATGCCAAGTTTGATCTATCATGATCCGCTCACATCATTATATTCTTTTTTCTGAATGTAAAGATGTTCTAGTGTAGTGGTTCGCTACACGAGCTGAGCTAGGAACCGCAAGGGCCGCACAGACGACCTGACGGAGGGGAGGACTTGAGAATGAGACGGACCACGATTCGGTCGGCGATTGCCTTTGCCATTTTGATGTGCGCGTCGAGCGCGCCAGTTCGCGCCCAGGACGCGAGCGAAAAGGAAATCGAGCGCTATCGCGCGATGATTTCCGACCCGATGTCGAATCCCGGATTTCTCGCGGTCGATCGCGGAGAGGTCCTCTGGAAGGACAAGCGCGGAACCAAGAACGTCTCGCTTGAGGGCTGCGATCTCGGCCTCGGCGCGGGCAAGGTGGACGGCGCGTTCGCAAAACTGCCGCGCTATTTCGCCGACGCCGACAAGGTGATGGACCTCGAGCAGCGCCTGCTGTGGTGCATGACGAACATTCAGGGTCTCGACACCAAGGACGTCATCGCGCGCAGATTCTCCGGCCCGGGCCGCGCATCCGACATGGAAGATCTCGTCGCCTACATCGCCAACAAGTCGACGGGCATGAAGATCGACATTCCGCTCGCCCATCCGAAAGAACAGGAAATGGCCGCCGTCGGCGAAGCGCTGTTCTATCGGCGCGGCGGCGTGAACGATTTCTCCTGCTCGACGTGCCATGCCGAGGAAGGCAAGCGCATCCGGCTGCAGGGCCTGCCCGATCTGTCGAAGCCCGGCAAACAGCCGCAGGAAACCATGGGCGGCTGGCCGACATACCGCGTCTCGCAAGGCGCACTGCGGACGATGCAGCATCGCCTGTGGGATTGTTATCGCCAGCAGCGCTGGCCTGTTCCGGAATACGGCTCCGACGCTCTCACCGCGCTGACCGTCTTCCTTCAGAAGCAGGCAGCCGGCGGCGAAATCAACGTCCCGTCGATCAAGCGTTGAGAGAGGAGCGCATCATGACAACATCATCAAAAATCGCAGCGCTGGCTCTCGCCGCAGGTTTCATCGCCCTTCCCTTCTCCGCGTCCGCGCAGACCGCGCCGAAGGCCGTGGACCCCGCCATTGTCGATGCCTATGTGAAGTCGACCTTCGGCAAGGCGCCGCCGGAATGGCAGGAGCGCATCGTCCCGGACGAGACGCTGAAGACCTGCAACGCCTATCACAACAACGTGCCGTCGAAGGAAGCTGACGCGATCACGAAGCGCGAACTCGCGAAAGTCGTCTATCCGGCTGACGGAAAATTCCTCGGCGACTGGTCGTCCGGCGCCCGCATCGCCAACAACGGCCGCGGCGGACAGTTCTCCGATCCGCCGGGCACGGTCGCGGGCGGCAACTGCTACGCCTGTCACCAGATGGAAAAGCAGGAAGTCAGCTTCGGCACGCTTGGCCCTAGCCTGACCAACTACGGCAAGGACCGCAAGTTCTCGCCGGAAGAAGCGAAAGCGGCCTACACCAAAATCTACGACTCGCAGGCGGTGTTTGCGTGCTCCAACATGCCGCGTTTTGGTGCGAACAAGGTGCTGACGGAAAAGCAGATCACCGATCTCGTCGCGTTCCTGTTCGATCCGGAATCGCCGGTCAACAAGTAAGCCGGATATCGGCGTATCACGGAGACTAAAGAGATGAAGGTGCAAAACCTGCTGGCGCTATCGGCTGTTTGCGCCCTCACCTCATTTCCCGCGTTCGCGCAGGAAACAACCGTGACGTACAAGTCGCTCAGTCCAGAACTCGCGCAGGACGCTGCGAAGGCTGCCCTCGCCGATTGCCGGACACGCGGCTATCAGGTGGCGGTCGCCGTTGTCGATCGCTTCGGCACGCCGCAGGTCATGCTGCGTGATCGCTTCGCGGGAGCGCATACGCCACCCACCGCGACCGGCAAGGCGTGGACCGCGGTGAGCTTCAAGAGCAGCACGAACGATCTGAACGCCGCGACGCAGACACCCGCAATGCAGGGCCTGCGCAATCTCCCCAACGTCGTGATCATCGGCGGAGGTCTCATGATCGAAGCGGGCGGCTCACTGCTCGGCGGCATCGGCGTCTCCGGCGCGCCGGGCGGCGACGCGGATGAAGCTTGCGCGAAAGCAGGCATCGCCGCGATCAAGGACAAGCTGGACTTCTAAGAGATCGACGCACTCGCCAAACATTCGCTGTCGTCCCCGCGAAAGCGGGGATCCATAACCACCCAATGACCAAACCAGTAGGCCGGATGGAGCGGAGCGCAATCCGGGTCATGCGGATTCGTATTCGTCCCGGATTTCGCTGCGCTCCATCCGGGCTCCGGCCGCTGCCAGTTCAGGCCACAGCCTTGAGCTTCCTCAGCCGGAACGACAGTCCGATGAAAATGATGCCCATGAGCATCGAGAACCAGGCAATCATCCAGACCAACGCCAATGCACCTGCGCCGGGCCGGACCAGAAGGAGAATACCGAAAGCGATCGAAATCAGGCCGCCAAGTATCAGCCACCATTCGCCTTCGATTTCCTTGCGCAATTGAATCGCCCCCCAGATTTCCAGCACGCCGATGACGATCGACCAGATGGCGATGAACATCAACAACACCAAGGCGGTCGTGCCGGGCCAGAAGAACGCGAGCAAGCCCGCGATAATGCCGGCGATACCGACGAAGGCCAGCCACCAGCGCGGTGCGATGGCGCTACCTTTGCCGGATATCCCGGCCCATAGCGACAATGCCCCGTCGGCGAGAGCGAATGCGCCCCAGAGAAACGTGAGAGTCAGCAGTGTCAGCCCAGGCCAGATAAACGCCAGTATGCCAAACAGAATGGCCGCGATGCCACGCAACAACACCAGCCACCAACTTTGAGCGAGAGCTTCACGAAGCGCAAATGAACCGGGTAAGGTCGCCCGCGATTGGGCCGATGCGTCGGACATTGGATCTCTCCGTTCTTTGACGTTGCACAATCGTCCCGTTGTTTCCAACCGTCTCCAGGAGCGATGGCATCGGCATGTTCGAACGCAGGAGCCGCCTTCAGCGCATCCTCGTGACATCGATCAGAATTCGCTTGTTGCCGGCCGGTGTCAACTTTTGAAACCGGCATGGGCCGCAGAGCCCCGATGCTCAGGCGCGATGACGCCTGGGTTAAAAAGGTTTTCCGCAAGACGAAACAATGCGCTCGGACCAGCGAGCGCAGCCCAGTGGACGTGGCGATTTCTCCACCCGTCATTCCGGGATGCGCCTCTTGGCGCAGGCCCGGAATCCATAACTGCGGGAATCTGGCTGGCGACCGTGGATTCCGGGGGCGCGCGAAGGCGCGCGCCCCCGGAATGACGGCGGAAAATATCGAGCGAGTGTGGCCTGCAACATTTCGTGATGGGGATACGAATCCCCGTGCTCCAGACCTCCCTTATGTTCGGCCCGTCCTGTTCGTGAGGGGCGCTTCTCGAGGGCGCTTTTGAAGCGGAGCAGGATGCGGCGTCTGCGCGATGTGGTTCGCACCCACACCGTCCGGAAGGCCGGGGTTGACCGTCCGGGCCAACTACGTGGCTCTGCCGTTCGCGGCTGGACGAGGAGAGGACGAAGGCAGGCGAAAGCCCGCCGGATCAGGGGGCGACTAGCTCCCCCATCCTCACCCGGAAGTACGGTCCCTGGCTCACAAATCGCCGCCAAATAGCAGTCAAGCTTGCGCAGACTGCGTAAACTTGTCTGCGGAGCGCCGTGAGGCGACGCGCTTTCGGAGTTTCATCGCCTCGCACGCGATGCCGGAAGCGAAACGAATACAAGGTGCGCCTCGCGGCGCTCCATGCCCCTCATGTTTTGAGGGGTGAAACTAAAGGCGCAACTCGCGCGATTAAGCGCGAGAGCGATGACGCGCGTCTTTCGTTGGCGCGAATGGGGCAAGCCCCACACGCGCGCGCTGTTTGAAAATTGAATCGGAAATTCGATGAAGCGCACGCAGTCGCGTCACACTCAATCGTCGTCCCCGCGAAGGCGGGGACCCATAACCACCGAACATTGTAATGATTGCGGGAGGACTGCTCCAACATCGCCGTCAAATCGATGACCCAGGGAGTATGGGTCCCCGCCTTCGCGGGGACGACGTGTTGAAAAATCTCGCGACTTGAAACGGTCAGCCCGAAGCAGCCCTACCGCTGCCGCGCGCGGGCATCGGCCGGGTTCGGTGCCGGTGCAGCGTCCTTCTGCCCCGCACCGAACAACACGCGCGTCGGGTTGCGGTCGAAGTTGTTCACCGCGCGGCTGATGTCGGCGAGCGTGCGGCGGCCGTCGATGATCAAGCCAGCGGAACGCTTGTCGAGGTTCTCGGCCAGTTCACGGAACGACTTGGCGGCCCCCTGCAGCTCGCCCTTCTCGCCCATCAGGCCGTCCACGCCCGCCATGATGCTGTCGATGCGCGCGGAGTTCGCCGCGAGGCTTTTGGAGAACACCTCGATGTTCGCCATGCTGCTCTTCAGCGCTTCCTGATTATCCATCACGAGCTTGTTGACGTTCTGCAGCACGCCACGAACGGCCTCGCCGATGTCCTGGATGGCATTGGGATCGGCGGTCAGCGTCGGCACGCCGTCTTCCGCAACCGGCACGCCGCCAGCTTCGGCCGAGCCGCCCTTGAGCGAGATCGAGGACACGCCGGTGAGGCCGGCGAATTCCAGGCCGACCAGCGAGTCCTTGCGGATCGGGGCCGACTTGTCGACGGCGGCGATGACCACGACGCGCTTGGGATCGTCGAGCTTGATGGAGGTGACTTCGCCGATCTTGATGCCGTTGAAGTTGACGTTGCCGCCGGTGCGCAGGCCGGACGCAGCACCTTCGAACACGATGCGCAGTGGCGTGCGCTGGGCAGCCGCGCCGAGGTTCTGAAACCAGAACACAAAGCCAAAGGCCGCGGCCACCACCGCGAGCGTAAACGCCCCGATCAGGACGTAGTTTGCCTTTGTTTCCATCAACTTAACTCCAAATAATACGCAACATATTTACGCGACAACGGCACGGGCGCGCTTGCCATGAAAATAGGCCCGCAGCCAGGGATGCTGCGAGGCCAGCATGTCGTCCATCGTGCCTACCAAGAGAACCTTGCGATCCCCTAACACTGCAATCCTGTTGCAGGCCGTTTTAAGGCTGTCGAGATCATGGGTTACCATAAAAACGGTCAGCCCTAAAGTCCGCTGCAACGTCATCACAAGCTGATCGAAGTCGCCGGCGCTGATCGGATCGAGACCCGATGTCGGCTCGTCGAGAAAAACAATTTCTGGATCGAGCGCGAGCGCGCGGGCGAGCGCGACGCGCTTGATCATGCCGCCCGACAGCTCCGACGGAAAACGGTCGGCGACTTCCGGCTTGAGGCCAACCATGGCGAGCTTGGCGATGGCGATTTCGTCGAGCAGCCGCTCGGACACGTTCATGAATTCGCGAACGGGAAACTGGATGTTCTGGCGCACGTTCAGCGACGAGAACAGCGCGCCGTGCTGGAACAGCACGCCCCAGCGGCGCTCGACCGCGCGGCGCTCGTCCTCGCTGGCCTTGCCCATATCGACGCCGAACACTTCGATGTTGCCGCTGAGCTTCGGCATCAGACCGATGATGGTGCGCGTCAGCACGGACTTGCCCGCGCCCGATGCGCCGACGAAGCCCAAGATTTCTCCGCGCCGCACGTCGAGATCGAGATGGTTGAGGATCAGGTTGTCGCCGAAACCCACAGTGAGGTCGCGCACACGGATGATCGCATCGTTTGAAAAGGCCGCCATCACCTAGTGTCCCGTATCCGACGTTCGCCTCACTCCGCAGCGCCTTCCGAGCGAACGTCGGATACGAAAGGACACTAGCACACCATAATCCTAGTGATCCTTTGGTTCTGACATTCGTAAAAGTGCCCGCAAAGAACATAGTACGAATGTCAGAACCGGATCACTATCCTACATATTGATCGTCGCGAAGAAGATCGCGAACAGGCCATCCATGACGATGACGAAGAAGATCGATTTCACCACCGACGCCGTGGTGTGCTGTCCGAGCGACTCGGCGCTGCCCTTCACGGCCGCGCCTTCCACGCAGGCCACCACGCCGATCACCAGCGCCATGAAGGGCGCTTTCACCATGCCGACCGTGAAATGATTGATCGAGATCGCTTCCTTCAGGCGCGACAGAAACGCGTCGGGCTGCACGCCGCCGTAACCCCACGCCACAAGACCACCGCCGTACAGCGCCGCCATGGCGCCGAGGAACGCAAGAATAGGCATGGCGATGATCAGCGCAACGATCCGCGGCAGGATCAACACCTCGGTCGGGTCGAAGCCCATGGTGCGCAGCGCATCGACTTCCTCGCGCATCCGCATGGAGCCGAGTTCGGCGGTATAGGCGCTGCCCGAACGGCCCGCGACCATGATCGCGACCAACAGCACGCCGAGTTCGCGCAGCACCAGCACGCCAAGCATATCGACGACGAACACATCCGCGCCGAACTTGCGGAAATGGAAAATGCCCTGCTGCGCGATGATGCAGCCGATCAGGAACGTAATGAGCAGCACGATCGGAACCGCGCGCCAGCACACCTGCTCGAGGTGATGCACCATCGAGGTGAAACGAAAGCTGGTCGGGTGCAGGATCACGCGCCAGATCGCGTTGAGAATCGCCCCAAGCATGCTGATCAGACCGACCAGCGTGCCGCCGACTTCGACGACGCTGCGGCCGACGCCATCCAGCATGCCGAGCAGGGTCTGCCGCCGGCGCTTGTGCACGATGCCGGGTTTGACCTGCCGCACCTCGTTGACGAGGCTGGCGTAGTTCTCGGACAGGCCGGCGACCCTGGGCTCGACACCGCCGTGAGTGAGGCTGCGGCGCATCCGCTCGATCAGCCAGGCCCCGAATGTGTCGAGGCTGGAGACCTCCGACACATCGATGATGATATTGGCGGAGCCGCCATTTCGCTTCTCGGTGTCCTCGACGATCTTTTCGAGATCCGGGGCGTAATGGACCGTCCATTGGCCAGTCGCACGCAGCGCGAGGCCCGCGCCGACGGTGACCTGCTCCAATGTCGGATTGCCGTTCAAACCCAACTCCTGCGTCGATTCCGCGTTTGGTCGCTCTCACAACCTACCACGATGCCAACAAACTGTACGGGGATGCTTCTAAGAGCCATAATTGCCGCATCTGAGCAAGCCCGCCCTCACGAAAATCGATTCCAGAAATGATGCCATCGTTAAACCTCGCCGCCCGGATCGAGCGCTGGCCGATCGCCGGCGGCTTCACCATCAGCCGGGGCGCCAAGACAGAAGCCGTTGTGATTGTGGCTGAGGTAAGTCGCCAAGGCCTTAATGGTGAGGTCATTATCGGGCGCGGCGAATGTGTTCCCTATGCCCGTTACGACGAGACGCCGGAGGGAACGCTGGCAGCGATCCTCAGCCTTCGGGACGAGCTTAACGGCGGCCTGGACCGGCAGGGCTTGCAAACCCGCATGCCGCCGGGAGCCGCCCGCAATGCGCTCGACTGCGCGCTGTGGGACCTTGAAGCCAAGGTGGCGAATAAGCGCATCTGGGACCTGCTGGGACAGGCGGCGCCGCGTCCGCTGACCACGGCCTATACGATCTCGCTGGGAACACCGGAGAGCATGGCGGAAGCCACAACCAAGGCCGCGCACCGGCCTCTGCTCAAAATCAAGCTCGGGGGCGACGGCGATGAAGCCCGGATCGCGGCGGTCCGTAAGGCTGCGCCCGATGCCGAACTGATCGTGGATGCCAACGAGGCCTGGGCCGGTGGTAACCTGGAACGGCATCTCGCAGCCTGCGCCGCAGCCGGAGTGACCATGGTTGAGCAGCCCCTGCCCGCCGGACAGGATCAGGCGCTGGCGCGCATCAAGCGCCCCGTCTCCGTCTGCGCCGATGAAAGCGTGCATGACCGCGCCTCCCTCGAAGGGCTGCGTGGCCGCTACGACGCCATCAATATCAAGCTCGACAAGACGGGCGGCCTCACGGAAGCGCTGGCCATGGCCGAGGCGGCGCGGACGCTGGGATTTGACCTGATGGTCGGCTGCATGGTCGCGACGTCGCTGGCCATGGCTCCGGCCATGATGATCGCGCAAGGTGCGCGCGTGGTAGATCTCGACGGGCCGTTGCTATTGGCGAAGGACCGCGACAACGGCCTGCGCTATGAGGGCAGCACGGTCTATCCGCCTGACGCCGGATTGTGGGGATAGCGCAGCCCGAGCCATCACGACGCGTGATGCGCATCGAGCCGCCTGCGCGCAACCGCCATCACGATGCCGCCCGCGAGCGCCATCACCGCCATCGCGTAATAGACCCCCTCGCCGACCCGCGCATAGATCAGTCCGGACAGCATCATGGTCACGCTGGTCACGGCTCCCTGCGACGCCACCATGTAGCCTTGCGCGCTGGCGAGCATGTGGTGAGGCACGCTGCGGACGATCAGGGCAACGATACCGACCTGAGTGATTCCGAAGGTCAGGCCATGCATCAACTGCACCACCGTGAGCACCTCGATCCGGGGCTCCTGCGCGGTGATCGCCCAGCGCAACACTCCGCTGATCGCTCCAATCATGACCATGACCGTTGGCGTCAACGTGAGGCGCGGCGAGATGGCGAACACTACGATTTCAGCGACCACGCCGAGCGACCACAGTGCCGCGATGGTGAACCCGCCGAAGCCGGCGTTCTGCCAGGTGATCGACGAAAACGCGTAATAGGCGGCGTGGCTGCCCTGGATCAGGGCAGAGGCAGCGATGATGGCGAGGAACAGCGGCTTCCTTAGCAAGCCAATCGCACGCCCCTGCGGCGCCGATCCGGCGGCAGGCGCTTCGAGCGGGACAATGCCGAGACCCACGAACGCGCTGAGAAACGCTACGGCCACGATGATCCAGATCAGGTTCTGCGGATCGATGACCTTGAACAAAAGGCCAGCGATCATCGCGAACACCACGAAAGACGCAGAGCCCCACAACCGCATTTGCGCATAGTCGAGGGCGTGGCGCGTGACGCCTTTCAGCGCGTAGCCATCCGTCAACGGGCTCAGCGGTGTCCAGAGGCAGGCGATGACGGCATACACAACCAGGATCGTGAGCGGGTCGCGAAGCAGCCCCAGCACGGCGAATCCAACGGCCGTGACGAACGCGAGCGCGATCATGGTCCCGCGCAGGATTTGGCGATGCTCGGCAGTCGCCGTCACAAACGGCAGGACGGTGAATCGGGACAGCGCCGGCGCCGCCGTGATGAATCCGATCCAGGACACATCGACGCCAACCGCCTTCAGCCAGACCGGGAAGAACGGCAGATGGACCCCGATGATGCCGAACGTCGAGGCGTAAAACAGGCTGATCCGCACGGCAAATCGACGAGCGGTGGATTGCTCGTGGAGGTGCTTTTGTGATTCGCTATGGAACAAGGGAATTGCGATTCGCTGCGGTTCGTGTTGATCGTTATGTAGCGCGTGTTCGGCGTTCAAGGACATCGCTTTTGCGTACGGATTGCGTCAACGATTGTCTCCTGCGGGTTCTCCGCTCCAGTCAGGTTTTTATGGCCAACGAAGCCTTCGCCCTGTCGCCGATCTCAGCCCGCGCCGCATCTCCGACGGACGCGGACTTTGAGGCTATCCGCGAGGCGTTTCTGGAGACCGCGCGAGGCCGCTGGTTTCTGGACGAATACACAAGGCGAAACCGCAACGCCGACACCGCCATGGTGCTGGAAGCTGTTGCGCGCATCGAAAGCTCGCTTGCTGCCCAGAAAGAGGAGCAGCAACGGCAGGCGTTGAGCGAGCCGCCACCGGTTGAACCACCTTCAAACGAATTGCCTGAAGCGATGGCCGCAGTCCGGGCCATCGTCGCTGCCGCGCGCGCAAGCGCCGCGTCGGTGGTGGCGGGTCCGGCCGTTGAAGAAGCGCTCGCGCCGTCACGCAAATGCGCGCGAGTGATCCGCGAGATTGCCTGGGGTTTGCGCGAATCCGGCGCGGACGGACGCATCTGCACTCTGCTGGATTCACAGGTCGATGCGATCAACGCTGCCTGCGATCAGATCGCCGCTGGCGGCCTTCGCGATGGTGTCCTGCACGCCTTCGATCAGGCCGCGCTCGAAATCGAGGGCATCGTCCCCTCCGCAATGGAGCCGCAAGCCGAGACAAAGCCTGTTGCGGCAATCCATCTTGTCGATCCCGGTCCGGTCCCCGAAGCCGCGCAAAGCGCTCTGGTCAGCGACGAAATGTTCGAGACGGCAATTGCCGCCGAGGCTTCACAACTTGAACCGATGGCCGAGGTGATTCTACCTGCCGAAGAAAGCCAGCCAGCTGCGGTTTACGCCTTGGCAGATGCCGAACCTGTCGTGACCGTGCATCTGGAAGCAGCACCTGAGGCGATGGCAGAGCCGGTTGCGGAAATAGTGCCCGAGCCTGTCGTCGCGACAGCCGTGTCAACGCTCGGTGAGAGCCTGATCGCGAACGGCATCATCGCAAGGCCCGCCTCGCCGCGCAGCGATCCGCTGGCGCCGATCCGGCGGATGAGTCAGGCCGAAAGAATCGCGTTCTTCAGCTAAGGTCCTGTCCGCCTTAAGACTGAATGAGCTTCGCGTAGAGATCCGCATCGACATTGCCGCCGGACAGGACGATAGCAACGGTCTTGCCCTTGGCGTCGATACGTCCTGCAAGAAGCGCCGCCAGCGCAACCGCTCCGCCCGGCTCGACGACGAGTTTCAGTTCGCGAAACGCAAACCCGACAGCCTTCGCCACTTCATCGTCCGTCACCGTCACGCCCCGTGCGCCGAGCTTCTGGTTGATCGCGAAAGTGATCTCACCGGGAATCGAAGCCATCAGCGCATCGCAGATGGTGCGCCCCACAGCACGATGCGGTTCGCGCTTGCCGGCGCTGAACGAGCGGGCGTGGTCATCGAAGCCATACGGCTCGACAGTAATCGGGGAAACATCGGGAAACTTCGCTTTGGTCGCCAGCGCGATGCCGGCCATCAGGCCGCCGCCGGACGCAGGCGCTGACACGGTGTCAGGCACGATCCCGAGTGCGATGAAATCCTCAGCGATCTCGCGGCCGACGGTGCCCTGCCCCGCGATGACCCACGGATCATCATAAGGCGGAACGACTGTCGCACCACGCTTGCGCGCAAGATCGCGGGCGATCTGGTCACGGTCTTCCTTGTCGCGATCGTAAGGAATGACCTCAGCGCCGTAGCCCTTGGTGCGCTCGATCTTGGAGACCGGCGCATCCGACGGCATGACGATTGCCGCCGGCATGTTCAGAAGCTGCGCCGCGGCGGCCACACCCTGCGCGTGATTGCCGGACGAAAACGCAACGACGCCAGCCTTTCGTGCGTGGTCCGGGATGGAGGACAATTTGTTGAAAGCACCACGAAACTTGAAAGATCCCGTTCGCTGCAGCACCTCAGGCTTGAGGAAGATGCGTCCACCGGTCAGCGCATCGAGCGCGGGAGACGTCACAAGACGGGTTCTGACGGCGACAGGCGCGAGAACGCGTGCGGCGGCGTCGATATCGGCAATAGCGGGGAGAACAAGCGCGGTCATAGCGCATGTATAGCGCGCCTGCCCATCAGGGCAAGATCACGCCGGAAAAGCCGCTATGCGCGATCAGGCGGTGGGAACGGATTCCGATGTCAGCCGGAGCCGGCGAGCGAGACGCCGCCGCCAGCGGCGCTTGACCTGCGGCGGCCGCTCGCGCGTCACGTTGTCGATAAAGGCCTGCGCACACGCGCCCCAGCTTCGCGATGCTGCGAATTCGCGGCAGGCTTCGCGCGAGATGTCCAGCGCCGCCAGACATGCGGCGCGCAGGTCGTTGTTCAACACGCCGACCGGGGCATCGCCAATGACGTCGAGCGGGCCGGACACCGGCAGCGCTGCGACAGGCACGCCACTGGCAAGCGCTTCCAACAGAACGAGACCGAAGGTGTCGGTCTTGCTCGGGAACACGAAGACGTCCGCGGCGGAATAAGCTTCCGCAAGCGTCTCACCCTGCATCGTGCCGAGAAACACCGCGTCTGGATATTTGCGCTCAAGTTCGGCCCTGGCCGGACCGTCGCCGACCACCACCTTGGTGCCGGGCAGATCCAGATCCAGAAACGCTTCGAGATTTTTCTCGACCGCTACACGGCCGACCGACAGGAATATCGGGCGAGGCAGACCGAGATCGAAATCGCGCGGCCGGAACAGCTCAGCGTCGACGCCGCGCGACCACAGCACCACATTACGGAAACCGCGTCCGCGCAGCTCGTCCGCGAGCGCGGGCGTCGCCGCCATCACCGCATCGCTGGTCCCGTGAAAGAAGCGCAGCCCCGCCCAAACCCACGATTCCGGGATCGGGAAACGCGCAGAGATATATTCGGGAAAGCGGGTGTGGAAGCTCGTGGTGAAAGGCACCTTGTTCTTTTGGCAATAGCGCCGCACCAGAATCCCGATAGGACCTTCGGTCGCGATGTGAATGTAATCGGGCTGGGCCTCTTCGATCATCCGCGCGATCTTGCCCGGCCGCGGCAGCGCTACATGTAAATCGGCATAGCTCGGCAGTGAGACTGTGCGAAACGATTGCGGCGTGAGGAATTCAACATCGACGCCCATCAAAGTGGCGGCTTCCGCCATCTTGGTGAGCGTCCGCACTACGCCGTTGACCTGTGGATGCCATGCATCCGTTGCGATCAGGATGCGCATCAGGCGGCCTGCGCCGTCACGCGGGGCGCAGGCTGCGACCGGCGCAACGGGTCTGTCCATGTCAGAATTTCAAAGCGGCCATCCTCGTGCTCGACAAGTGCGGTGCAACTCTCGACCCAGTCGCCACAGTTCATGTAGCGGATACCGTTCTCGTCGCGAATCGTCGCGTAGTGAATGTGGCCGCAGATTACGCCGTCGGCGCCGTGACGCTTGGCTTCGCCAGCAAGCGTCTGTTCGAACGCGCCGATGTAATTGACCGCGTTCTTCACCTTCAGCTTGGCCCACTGCGACAGCGACCAGTACGGTACGCCAAACAATTTCCGGAACGCATTGACGAGCCGGTTCATCTGGATCGCGAAGTCGTAAGCCTTGTCGCCCAGATGCGCCAGCCAGCGTGCGTTCTGCACGACGAGGTCGAAGATATCGCCGTGAATGACGAGATAGCGCTTGCCATCCATGCCTTCGTGGATCGCGTTCTCGACGACCTCAACGCCGCCGAAATGCGTGCCGTAATAGGAGCGCAGGAACTCGTCGTGATTGCCTGGGATGTAAATGACCTTGGCGCCCTTGCGGACCCTGCGCAGCATCTTCTGCACGAAGTCGTTGTGGGATTGCGGCCAGTACCAGTTTGATTTCAGCGCCCAGCCGTCGATGATGTCTCCGACAAGATAGATGGTGTCGGCATCGTGGCAGCGGAGAAAGTCGAGAAGGCGGTCGGCTTGCGAGCCGCGGGCTCCGAGATGGACGTCGGAGATGAACAAAGTGCGAAAGCGTCGTTCTGGACTACCGTCGCTCATAACCTGTCTTTCCATGTCGAGCGCTTATCAGAATCGCATGACAGTCCGATGACGTGTTATGCGGCCTGCGAGTTGAGAGTTCGTTCGAAACAAACCAGCGTGTAGATGCCAAACGGCGCAACTTTGCGCCGCTCGACAAGGGTCGTGCTTTCGTTTGATTGCGCCCACGCCTGAAGCCGGGCGAACGGAAATTCCGGTCGAAGACCGAGCCCGCGGGTTTTCTGCGCGGCCCAGCGCTCGACGGCCGCTGCAACGCCGACTTCCGAATAGAGATGATTCACGAGGATGATGCGCCCGCCCGGCTTCACCACGCGGTGGCATTCGGACAGCACCTGCTCGGGGTTGGCCACCAGCGTGATGACGAACTGCGCGACGACGCAATCGAATGTCGCGTCCTCGAACGTCATGTGGTGAGCGTCCATCTGGTGGGCCCCCTTGACGAACGGATACTTTCCGCTCGCCATCTTCGCCCGCGCCTTCTCAAGCATCGGCGCGCTCATGTCGATGCCGGTGATCTCGGTGCTGCGGTCGTAATCGTCGAACGACAGGCCGGTGCCGACACCGACCTCGAGGATTTTCCCCCCGATGGCGCGCGCTGCGGCCGCAGCTGCGCGCCGCCCCTTCACCATGACCGGGCCGCACACCGCGTCATAGATCGGTGCCCAGCGGGCGTACGCGGTTTCAACGATGGATTTGTCGAGATCGGTGCTCGTCATCTTTGTTCCAATAAGCCGCCTGAAAGGAATCAGGCGCGTCGTTCGCTTATTGGCGAATAACAGCGGAGTGCGACAAACAGGCGACAGACGCGGCAGGTTGTCGCGCCGGTGTTAGTCAAAGGCGTGGAAGTGATGGATCGGGCCGTGACCATAACCGACCTTGAGCCGGTCCGCCGCGGCAATGGCGGCGCTGACATAGGCCTTGGCATCGCGAACCGCAGCTTCGAGGCCTTGCCCCTTCGCAAGTCCCGCCGCGATGGCTGACGACAATGAACAGCCGGTGCCATGGGTGTTGCTGGTCGCAATGCGCGGTGCGGCGAGCCGGATCACAGAGTTGCCGTCAATCAGGTAATCGATGCTCTCCGGGCCGTGTCCATGACCACCCTTGATCAGGACCGCGGGGCATCCCATCGCCAGCAGCCGCCTGCCCTGCCCCTCGATATTTGCCTCGCTCACGGCAGCGGCTTCGTTGAGCAACGCAGCCGCCTCCGGCAGATTCGGCGTAATCAGACTCGCGCGCGGAAAGAGTTTTGTTCGCAAGGCATCGATAGCGTCCGGCGACAATAACCGGTCGCCCGATGTCGCGACCATCACCGGGTCGACAACGACATGCTTTGGCGACCAGCGGTCGAGGCCCGCGACAATAGCCTCGATCGCCTCACGCCGGGCCACCATGCCGATCTTGACGGCCTTCACATCGAGGTCGGTGAACACGGCATCGATCTGTGCAGTGATGAAATCCGCTGGGACGTCGTGGATGCCGGTGACACCCTTCGTGTTCTGCGCCGTCAGCGCGGTGATCGCGGAAGCTCCATAGACGCCGCAGGCCGCGAACGTCTTAAGGTCGGCCTGAATACCCGCACCCCCGCTCGAATCCGAGCCCGCAATCGTCAGCGCAATCGGTATGCTCATGGCAATCTCATCGGGCGCTTCGCCTGCCGAAACCCCTCAATATCCTGATCTAACGCGCCGCATAACCTCCAGCAAGCCGGGTTGCCACGATGGCCGGATTTGGCTCTATTGCGCCAAGACAGAAAGCCCACGAAACAGCTTGCCGGAGAAACAGCGATGGTTCCCTTCTTTGTCCAGATCAAATGCAAGCTGGGCCAGTCCTATGCGGTCGCGAACGCCATCGCAGAAGCGGAAATCGCCTCTGAAATCTACTCGACTGCCGGTGACTACGATCTGCTGGTCAAGTTCTACGTCGACAGCGGCACGGACATCGGCCACTTCGTCAATGAGAAGGTCCAGGTCATTCCCGGCATCCAGAACACCCACACCATCATCACCTTCAAGGCGTTCGGAGCGTAATCCGCTAGGCAGCTTTTACGGTGCTAGACACCGGAGCGTCGGGATCTTCCTCGTCGTCCGCGATTGTCGCAATCGCGGCGACCGGCGTATCGCGCAGCCGCTTCAGCCCGAGATAGCGCTCGCGCAGGATCACGAAAATCCCCGCGCTGGCAACGACCACCGCGCCGATAACGACATAGAGCGTCGGCACTTCACCGAAGAACCAGTATCCGAGCATGAAGGCCCACAGCATCGCGGTGTAATCGAACGGCGCCAGAAATGACGCCGGTGCGAAACGATAGCTGTCGGTGAAGAAAATCTGCCCGAGCCCGCCGGCGATGCCAATCCCGGCAAGTATCGCAACATCCTGCCACGTGGTCGGCATGCGCCAGCCGAACGGCGCCGTCAGCAGCGATACGAACAGGACCAGTAACGTCATGAAGATGACGATGGACGACGTGGTCTCGGTCGCTGTCAAACGGCGGATCTGGATCGACGCGCCGCCCGCAGTGAAAGCATTGGTCAGCGCGAACAACAGGCCGATCGCCATCGACGACGTCAGCGCCGCGTGATCGCGGGCATAGGGAGTCAGCATCAGGATCACGCCACCGAAGCCGAAAGCGACCGCCGACCAGCGATAGGCGTGAACATGCTCCTTCAGGAACACCGCTGCGAAAATGACCGTGATGAGCGGAGCGACGAATGCGATGGCTGTAAAATCCGCAATCGGAATTCGCGCGAGTGCCGCGAAGGTGCAGAACGTGCCGACGACACTAAAGACGCCGCGCAGCAGATGGTCCGACGGCCGCTCGGTGTGCAGCGCGCCCCGCAACTGTCCGCGCCAGGCGAACACGATCAGGATCGGGATCAGTGCAAACAGTGCGCGGAAGAACGCGACCTGTCCTTCAGGATAGGCTCCGCCGAGATAGCGCACTTGGGCGCCCATGATTGCAAACATCAATGTGCTGGCAACCTTGAACGATACGGCTTTGACGATATGCATGGAAAAATGAGGGAATCCGGGGGCAATTTCGGCCCGACAAAGCACGGGGCGACGGCCCGGAAAACCCCGCTCTCCACATGGCTTTCGGCCGGGCCATGCAGACCGCGGGTCGCAGGCCTGTTGTCAGGTCTTCTTCTTCGGCCGTGCCGGACCGTCGACCGCCGGGAGCGACTTCAAATAGGCCGCCATCGCTGCGAGGTCCTGATCGCTCAATTGCGACGTGTTCTTGATGACGCGAGCCATCGATCCTCCGGCGGTATCGCCGTCGGGTAACTCACCGGTCTTCAGGAACCAGGCGAGTTCTTTCTCCGACCAGTCCTTGAGACCCTTCTGGGTGATGTTCGGCACCCAGCCCTCGCCTTCCGGATTTGGTCCGCCGGCAAACCGTTGCGACGACACGATGCCGCCAAGGAAATTGCGCGGGCTGTGGCATTCCGCGCAGTGGCCGAGGCTGTTGACCAGATAACCGCCGCGATTCCATGCCGCCGATTGTTTCGGGTCCGGCGTGAACGGCTTGCCGTCCAGAAACAGAAACTTCCAGCCGCCGACCAGCCGGCGGATGTTGAACGGAAACTTCACGTTGTGATCGCGAATGCGGCCCGACAACGGCGGCAACGTCTTGATGTAGGCGAACAGGTCGCGAATGTCTTCCGTCGTGGCGTGCTGGTAGGAGCCGTAGGGAAACGCGGGAAAGTAGTGCATTCCGGCAGGCGACGTGCCGTCCTTTACCGCGGTGACGAAGTTTGCCTCGGTCCAGTTGCCGATGCCGTTCTGCTTATGCGGCGAGATGTTCGGTGCATAGAAAGTGCCGAACGGCGATGGAATGGCGAGCCCTCCCCCGAGCATGGTGCGCGGCTCGCCGACGACAGCGTGGCACGACGCACAGCCGCCTGCGTTGAACACGGTCTGTCCATTGGCCACGTTGGGCGAATAGGACGGCAGCGCCTCGGCAGACACCACTGCCGGAATCGTGATGAACCAGAAAACTCCCATACCGGCGGCAAGGGCAAGGATCGCCAGCAGGAAAAGCTTCCGAAACATAAGCGCCCCCAAGGAAAACGACCGGAACTAAACGGCCGCGGCCAGTGTTCAATCAATATTGGAGATTTGAAAACTAGGGGAGAAAACGATGAACCGCAAAGCATTTGCAGCCGCGGCCTTTGCCATGAGCGCTTGCATCGCACTCGCCGGACCGGCGTTCGCCGAGAAGATGACCATGAAGGTCAACCTGACCAGCGCCGCTGAGGTGCCGCCCAACACCAGCCCTGGCAAAGGCACGGCTGATGTCACGTACGATACTGCAAGCAAGGTATTGACCTGGAAGGTCACCTATTCCGGCCTTACCGGTCCGGCCACCATGGCACATTTTCACGGGCCTGCCGAAGCCGGCAAGAACGCCGCGGTCGTCATTCCACTCAAGGACGCCGCCAGCGGTGCCGAAGGCAGCGCGACCCTCACCGACGCGCAGGCCGCCGATCTGATGACTGGGAAGCTTTACATCAACGTCCACACCGCAGCGAATCCAGGCGGCGAGATTCGCGGACAGGTCACGAAGTAACGCTGTCAGTTTGGTTTAAAAACAAAGGGCGGGCGCCACAGCACCCGCCCTTGAAATTGCACCGTGAACTCAGATCAGCTGTTCTTCACGCGGAATGTCTCGTGGCAGCCGGAACACGATTTGCCGATCGTCGGCAACGTCGCTTTCAGGCTGTCCGAGTCCTTGATCTTGCCCTTGGCTTCGGTCACGGCCTTGCCGAAAGCTGCGATAGCAGCATCAAATCCGGGCCGGTCGTCCCAGATCTTGGGAGAGGGAGTATACTCGCTCGTCTGCTTCACATCCTTGACGCTCGCGGGATAGAGCGAGGGGAGCTTCTTGGCCGTCTCATCAAGTTGCGTCAGTGCCGCATCGATCGCCGCCTGGTCGTAAGGCTTCTCGCCTCTCGCCATCGGACTGAGAACACCGCCCAGATTCTTGCCGTTCGCTTTCATCAGCGCATGGCTTTGCTCGATCAGAGCCTGCTCGGCAACGACCGTGGTTGCGCCGAGCACAATCATCGCGGCCACGAGAACAGAACGCCTCATTTCGGTTTTTCCTTCCCTGAGATTTAAGACGACGCACGCAACAGTTGACGAAATCCAACACCTCCGTCGCGGCCTGACAAGCCCAACATTTTCCTTGTGTGTCGGGAATTTTTACAATCGATGCTCGCGACGGCTCTTCGCGATCGCCATCCAGACCCGTTCAGCCGTTGCGGGCATATCGATGTGATCGATGGCGTACTCGCGCCACAGACCATCGATGATCGCGTTCACGACCGCAGGACACGAGCCGATTGCTCCTGCCTCGCCGGCGCCCTTGACGCCGAGAGGATTGGTCTTACAGGGCACGTTGTGGGTTTCGAACTTGATCGACGGACCGTCCGCGGCGCGCGGCAGCGCATAGTCCATGAAAGTACCGGTCACGAGCTGGCCGTCCGTGGAATCGTAGACCGCCTGCTCCATCAGCGCCTGCCCGATGCCCTGCATCGTGCCGCCGTGCACCTGACCTGCCAGCAGCAACGGATTCAGCGTCACGCCAAAGTCGTCGACGATGACGTAGTTCACGACATGGATCACTCCGGTAGCGGGATCGATCTCGACCTCAGCGACGTGAGTGCCGTTCGGATAGGTGCCGTCTGCGCTGCTGAACGTGCTGCTCGCGCTCAGTTTCGACGGATCGGCCCCGGCGCGCTTCGCAAGGTCCGCGAATGAGACCGTACGGTCCGTGCCGACAATACGGATCGCACCGTCGTTGAACTCAAGATCCCCCGCGCCCGTTTCCAGCACGTCGGCAGCAATGTCTTTCAAATTCGCGCCGAGCGTGCGCGTCGCCCGCTCGACACTGACGCCGCCGGATGGGATCGAACTCGATCCGCCGGTGCCAAGACCGTTTGCGATCTCGTCCGTATCGCCCTGATGAATATGGACACGCTCCGGCGCGATTCCGAACTGCTCTGCGACGATCTGCGCATAGGCGGTCTGGTGCCCCTGCCCGCTCGACTGGGTGCCGATCAGAATCGTGATGTCGCCGTTGGGATCGAGCCGGACCTGCGCCGTTTCTTCACCCATCGTGCCGCAGACCTCGACGTACGTGCCCATACCGATGCCGCGCACGAGGCCCTGCTTCTTCGCAGCCTTGGCGCGTTTTGGAAAATCCTTCCATTCGGCGACGTCCATCGCGCGCTTCATATGCGCGGCGAAATCGCCGGAGTCGTAAACCTTACCGGTGGCGGTTGTGTACGGCATCGCGCGTGGCGAAATGAAGTTCTTGCGCCGGATGGCGTCGGGCGTCATGCCCAGCTTGCGTGCCGCCGCATCGACGAGGCGCTCGACCACATAGGCGGCCTCTGGGCGTCCGGCCCCACGATACGCGTCTACCGGAACGGTGTTGGTGAACACCGTGCGGACGCGGCAATAAAACGCCTGAACATCGTAGAGACCCGGCAGCATACCTGCGCCGCCATGCGGGATGTACGGCCCGAAAGTCGAAAGATAGGCGCCCATGTCGCCCATCAGATCGACATCCATGCCAAGAAACTTGCCGTCTTCGGCCAGCGCCATGCGCGCGGTCGTGACGTTGTCACGTCCCTGGGCGTCGCCGACAAAGTGATCGGCGCGTTCGGCGGTCCATTTCACCGTCTTGTGCAGCTTACGCGCGGCAACCGCCGCCAGAGCGTATTCGCGGTAGGGAAACAGCTTGGTGCCGAAACCGCCGCCGACGTCGGGGCAGATCACCCGCATCTTCTCAACGGGGATGTTGAGCACATTCTGGCACAGAATGTCGCGGAGCCGATGACTGCCCTGACTGCCGATCGTCAGCGTCAGGTGATCGCGCTTGGCGTCGTATTCGCAAACCACCGCGCGCGTTTCCATGTAGTTGGTGATGATGCGCGGATTGACGATGGTGATTTCTGCCACTGCATGTGCGCTCGCGAAGGCCGCATCGGTTGCCTTCTTATCGCCAATGGACGCATCGAACAGAACGTTACCGGCATGTTGCGGCCAGACCTGCGGCGCACCTTTCTTGACCGCATTGACCAGACCTACGACCGCCGGCAGCGGGGCCCACTGAACCTCGATGGCCTCGATAGCATCACGCGCCTGCTCAATGGTCTCCGCGACAACAAATGCGACAGCATCGCCGACGTGCCGGACCACATCGCGCGCCAGAATGGCGTAGGGCGGCGCAGTGAAAGGCTCGTCAGGCAGATTGAACAGACATGGAAGACCGCCGAGGTCTTTTACATCGTCGCCGGTGAGAACCGCGACCACACCAGACAGGCTCCGGGCGCGCGATGCATCGATGGTGAATTTTGCGTGAGCATGAGGAGAACGCAGCACCAGCGCATGCAGCGCTGCTGACGGTGCATAATCGTCCGTGTAACGCCCCTTGCCGCGAATGAGTGCGTCGTCTTCCTTGCGAAGGACGCTTTGCCCAACGCCGAATTTGACTGGAGGCATGTGATCTCCGGCTGCAATCTGGAACTGTTCTAGAGTCCATAATGCAGTGGAATGAGCCGAAGCGCAAATGGCTTACGGACGCACCAGCTTGCCCAACCATCGTCTCCCGAACAGCAGCAGCACACATCCGCCGTACACGACCATGCCGGTCAAAATCAAAATTCCGAGAGCAGTCTCGTCGCGCAGTGAGGTCTGGCCCGCCAGCGCGGATACAGTCCAGCGCGACGCGAGCCATAGCGCCGCAGCCAGCACCACCCCTGCCACGGCGAACTTCGCTAGCGAGACAAGAAATGCGCGATCGAACACAAAGAACTCTCGGCGAACGGCGAACAGCACGACCAGCAGCAGGTTGACCCACGCGCCGACAGCAGTGGCAAGTGCCAGCCCGATCTGCGCCAGCGATCCGACCAGCGCGATCTTCAGGGCGACGTTGACCGCTACACCGGTGAGCGCGGCCTTGACCGGCGTCGCGGTGTCCTTACGGGCATAGAAAGTGGCGACCGCGCTGCGGATCAGCACAAAAGGAATGAGTCCGATTGCGTAAGCTGCGAGCGTCGCGCCGGCCGCCGCGGCGTCCGCCTTCGAGAACGCTCCCCGCGCAAACATGGCGCGCATGATGACGTCCGGCACCGTAAGGAAGGCCGCGACGAAGGGAATCGAGAACAGCAAGGTGAAATCGAATGCGCGCCGCTGCGACGCCAGCGCACCTGCGTGGTCGTTCGCCGTGATCCGCCGCGACATCTCCGGCAGCAACACCGTGCCGATGGCGATGCCGATGACGCCGATCGGCAACTGGTTGAGCCGGTCCGCGTAATAGAGTGCCGACAGCGCACCGGCGGCCAGGAAGGTCGCGATGATAGTATCCGCAAACAGCGCGACCTGTGTCCCCATCGAGCCCAACGTCGCCGGTCCCAGCGCGCGGAAGAATCCGCGCACATCTTCATCGAGCTTCAGCGATGTGAACTTTGGAAGAATACCGTTGCGCGCGGCATCGCCTGCAAGAAGGATGTATTGCAGGAAACCCGAAATCAGGACGCCCCACGCAGCCGCGTGCCCGGCGCTCGGGAAGAAGGCGGCAAGCGCCAGAGTCAGCATCATCGACAGATTCAGGAATATCGGAGCCGCGGCCGCGCTGGCGAAATGATGCATGACGTTGAGCATGCCGCCGTAGAGCGTGACCAGCGTGATCAGCAGCAGATACGGGAACGTGATCCGCGTGAGTTCGATGGCGAGCTGGCGCTGTGCGGGGTCGTCCGTAAATCCCGGCGCCAAGATCGAGATCGCCTGCGGCATGAACAGCAACGCCAAGACCAACAGAACAAGCTGCGACACGAACAGCAGTGTAAAGATGCGATTGCTGAACAGCTTCGCTGCAGCCTCGCCACGCTCGCCCTGAACATGCGCATAGGCGGGCACGAAGGCCGCATTGAATGCGCCCTCCGCGAAGATCGCCCGGAAATGATTGGGAAGGCGCAGCGCCACGAAGAAGGCATCAGCCAAGGGACCGGCGCCGAGGATCGCCGCGAGCATGATGTCGCGCGCGAATCCGGTGACCCGCGACAGAAGGGTATAGCCGCCGACCGTGAAAATCCGCCCGAGCATCCGCTGCTTCTACAGCATGAGACAGCGGCGCAAAACGCTCAAATCGTTATGAAAGAGCGTCGCGCACAGCCTTGATGACGCGATCCTGCGCGGCCTGGTCGAGGTAGGCATGCATCGGCAGACTGATGACGTCCTCCGAGAGCTTCTCGCTGACCGGCAGCCCGCCTTCAGCCACAGGATAGTGCTTGTAGGCCGTCTGCTGGTGCATCGACTTCGGGTAATAGATCGCGGTCGGAATACCCTGGGCCTTCAGGGCGGCAGCGAAAGCATCGCGCCCGCCTCGCGGCAGCCGGATCGTGTATTGCGCCCATACCGACGTATTGCCGTCGGCAACACGCGGAGCCGTCACAAGGTTATGAAGTGCATCGAAATAATGGCTCGCCACCTTGTTGCGTGCTTCGATCTCGTCGTCGAAAATCTTCAGCTTCTCGATCAGGATCGCGGCCTGCATGGTATCGAGGCGGCCCGTCAGGCCGAGACGGACGTTGTCGTACTTCTCGGTGCCCTGCCCGTGCACGCGCACGCTGCGCAACCGTTCCGCAAGGTCGGCATCGTCGGTGAAAATCGCGCCGCCGTCTCCGAAGCAGCCGAGCGGCTTGGCGGGAAAGAAACTGGTGGCCGTCGCAAGCCCGAACGTGCCGAGGCGTTTGCCCTTGTAGGTCGCGCCGAACGACTGCGCGGCGTCATCCAGCACGAACAGGCCTTCGCTCTTCGCCACGTCAGCAATCGTGTCGTGGTCCGCGCTCTGGCCAAACAGGTCGACCGGAATGACGGCCTTCACCTTGAGGCCGAGCTTTCTCGCGGTCGCGATCCCCTTCTTCAACGAGGCAATGTTCATGTTGAACGTCGCTTCATCGACATCGACGAATACAGGCGTTGCACCGGTCAGCGCGACTACTTCGCCAGTGGCGCAGAACGTGAACGACGGGCAGATCACCGCGTCACCCGGCCCGATGCCTTGCGCCATCAGCACCATCAACAGGGCATCGGTGCCGCTGGCGCACGCCACGACATGCTTTGCGCCACAGAACGCAGCGAGATCGGCTTCAAGCTGGGTGACCTCGGGACCGTTGATGAACTGGCAATGCGTCAACACGCGCGCAACGGCATCGTCGATCTTCGTGCCCAGACGCCGGCGTTGCGCGCCGATGTCGATGAAAGCCACAGGTTCAGGTCGCAAATGCTGGTTCATGATGCGTGCCGAATCTATTTCCAAAAAATGTGTCTGCTGTCAGCTTGCGACCGCGCGCGGTCCCTTGCGCAGCGGCGCGGCGATGGCCCCAGCGGGAACATCGAGACACTTGATCGCGATCTCGAGGCTGGCGACGCCCTCATCGCCGGTCACGGCCGGCGCGTTGCCGGTTCGCACCGCGTCGAGGAAGGCAACCAGTTCAGCGCGCAGCGGCTCATCATGGCCGACCGATAGATGCCGCATAGAATAGCTGCCATCGCGCTGGAAGCCGAAGCATTCGGTTACTTGCCGCGTGAGCAAGTCACCCTGAATGTATTTGCCGCGCGTCGCCACCGTGACGCTGCGCGCCTTGAAGGGCGTCAGCCAGTTGGTGTTGATATGAGCGAGCACACCGGAGGCCGTGCGGAATTGAAGAAGTGCGATGTCTTCGCGCTCGGCCACTGCACTGGCCAACTGCGGCTGAACATCAACAATGTCGGATTCGGTAAACCAGCGGATAAGGTCGATGTCGTGGACCGCGAGATCGATGACAACCCCGACATTCGACATACGTGGGGGAAACGGCCCGACGCGCGTGATCGCGATCGAGAGAATTTCCTCATCCTTGATCGCCTGCTTGATCGCGGCGACCGCCGGATTGAACCGCTCGACATGCCCGACCATCAGCGTCACGCCGGCGTCGCGCGCGGCGGTGACAATCTCGTTGCCCTCTTCGACCGAGGGGGCAATCGGCTTCTCGACAAGGATGTGAATCTTGCGCGCGATGCAGGCCAGCGACACATCGCGATGAAGGTGCGTCGGCGCGGCAATGGTCACCGCATCGAGACCGGCGTCGAGCATCTCCTCGAGAGTCGTGAAGGTTGGACAGCCGAGCATCTGGGACGCACGCGTACGATGCGCAGCCAACGGATCGACAATGCCGACCAATTCAACGCCGGGCAAACCAGCCAGCACGCGAGCATGATTGGTCCCCATCACACCGGCGCCGACCACGCCGACGCGCAGCGAGCGGCCATCGCTCGGGATATTTTTTGCAGAAGCCGTCGAACTCATATTCCAAACCCTTAAAATCCCCGGCGCGAGTCGCGCCCATCCGCCCGCCAATGTCCTAGCATGCCGTCACATATGTGGCGAACACAGCCGTTCACATCCGCTACACGTTTTGATGCAAAGAATTACACCGGACACCGGCGTAACCCCTTGAGAAAAGTAGAATCTTTCTATTTCCACCCGACCCGGCTTCGTGTCACGACCGCCGGTAGTCATCCTCGATCCGAATGATGTCGTCCTCGCCCAGGTAGCTGCCGGTCTGGACCTCGATCAGTTCCAGCGGAATCTTGCCGGGGTTTTCCATACGGTGCACCGCGCCAATCGGAATGTAGATCGACTCGTTTTCGTGAACCATCTTCTGCAACTCGTTGACCGTGACCAACGCGGTGCCCCGCACCACAATCCAGTGCTCAGACCGATGATGATGCTTCTGCAGCGAAAGCCGGCCACCGGCCTTCACCACGATGCGTTTGACCTGATGGCGCTCGCCGGTGTCGAGCGATTGATATGATCCCCAGGGCCGGTGAACCTTGATGTGGTCCTCGGTCACCTGCGGCGCCACAACTCTCAGCTTGCTCACGAGGCGCTTCAATCCGTTCGGATCGTTCTGGCGCGACACCAGAATCGCATCCTGCGTCGCCACCACGACCAGATCGTCGACGCCTTCCAGTGCGACCAAGGCCTTGTCGCTGGAAACATTGCAGTTGCGCGAGTCTTCAAACACCGTAAGACCCTGCGCCACGTTGCCGTGCTCGTCCTTGTCCGACAGTTCCCACACCGCATGCCAAGAGCCAACGTCGGACCAGCCGCACGCGACAGGGATCACGGCCGCCTGCGTGGTTTTCTCCATCACGGCGTAGTCGATCGAAATCGGCTTTGCTTTGCCGAACGACTCCAGCGGAAGGGTGACAAAGCCAAGATCCTGCCCGGCGCTGTTGACCGCCTCGACCAGCGTGCTGACGCTGTCGGGATCGACACTGCGGTATTCATCCAGCAGCATCTGGGCACGAAACATGAAGTTACCGCAGTTCCAGAAGTAACCTTCCGCAACGTAACGGGTTGCGGTTGCCGGGTCCGGCTTCTCAACGAACTTCGCAACCTTTCGAACATCACCCGAAATGACATCGCCCGGGCTGATATAGCCGTATTCAGTGGCAGGCCGTTCCGGCAGAACCCCGAACGTAACGATGCGTCCGGCGCTCGCAACGCTCAACGCTTTCCGGCAAGCCTCGACGAATGCCGCCGGATCGCGCACCACATGGTCCGCCGCCAACGCCAGCACGACCGCATCCGGATCGCGCGTCAAAGCAAAAGCGGCGCCTGTGGCAATCGCTGGGCCTGAATCCCGGCGCGCGGGCTCCAGCAGAATATCCGCCTCGAGGCCGATCTCGCTCAGTTGCTCAAGCACCATGAAACGGTAGGCCGCATTGGTGATGACGATTGGGCGACCGAAAAGACCCGGATCGCTCACGCGCAGCATGGTCTCCTGAAACGTCGAATGCGAGCCGAACAGCCGAAGGAATTGTTTCGGACGTCCTTCACGCGACGCGGGCCACAGGCGCGTGCCCGCGCCGCCGCACATGATCAATGGGATAATTCTCTCGCTCATGCGTCCTCAAAAATCCAGCGACACTATAGCCGATGATACTCGCGAAACCATGCCGCGAACCGAGCAATACCATCCTCGATCGAGGTTGAGGGGCGAAACCCGACTTCACGCATCAGATCGTCGACGTCCGCGTAAGTAGCCGGCACATCTCCCGGCTGCATCGGCAGCATTTCCTTCGCCGCCGTACGTCCGAACTCCTTCTCGAGAAGGGAGACGACGTGAGACAACTCCTCGGGGTGATTGTTTCCAATGTTGAAGACCCGCCACGGAGCGGCGCTCGTACCCGGATCTGGCACCGCGTCCGGCGCTTTGACCTGCCCAACCGGCGCGTGATCGATCAGACGCACGATCGCTTCCGTGACATCGTCAACGTAGGTGAAGTCACGACGCATATTGCCGTGATTGAACAGTTTGATGGGCTGACCTTCCAGAATGGCCTTGGCGAACAGAAACATCGCCATGTCCGGCCTGCCCCACGGCCCATACACCGTAAAAAAGCGCAGCCCAGTCGATGGAATGCGATAGAGATGGCTGTAGGAATGCGCCATCAACTCGTTGGCCTTCTTCGAGGCCGCATAAAGGCTGACAGGGTGATCGACGCTGTCGTGCACGGAGAACGGCAGCTTGGTGTTGGCTCCGTACACCGACGACGAAGACGCATACAGCAAGTGGCGGCACGCGTTGTGCCGGCAGCCTTCGAGTATGTTCGTGAAGCCCTGAAGATTTGCATCCACATAAGCATGCGGATTCTCGAGTGAGTACCGAACGCCCGCCTGTGCAGCGAGGTGGATCACCACCGGGAAACGCTGCGCGCTAAACAGGTCAGCTACGCCGGTGCGATCGGCGAGATCGAGTCTGACAAAGCTGAACGCAGGGTCGTTTTTGAGAACGTCGAGGCGCGCTTCTTTCAGTGCCGGGTCGTAATAACTGTTGAGATTGTCCAGTCCGACGACGCGGCGACCGGCCTGCAGAAGTTTCTGCGCGACATGAAAGCCGATGAAACCCGCCGCCCCCGTAACAAGTATCGTCTGATCCGACATTGTTTCTCCCAACGAATGGTCAGAGGCGCCACAGATCGATGCCCGCGGGCAGCTTGCTGCGTTCAAGTTTCATCTTCACATCGAGAACAAGACCCTGCCCGTGATTCAGCAATTTCTGAATCATGGGCCAGCCAGCTTCGATGTAGGTTTTATGGGCGACCGCCATGATGACCGCATCGGCGGGCTCTAAGGAATCGAAATCGATCAGCTTCACACCATATTCGTGCATCGCGTCGTCGGAATCGGCCATCGGATCGCTGACCTGCACCTTGAGGCCGAACGATTCCAGTTCGCGAATAACATCGACTACGCGTGAATTGCGTGTATCCGGCACGTCTTCCTTGAACGTAAGACCGAGAATCGTGACGACACCGCCGCTGCTTTTGCGGCGAAGCAGACCCCGGATACATTCACGCGCAATGCGCTGACCCATGCCGTCATTGATACGGCGGCCGGCGAGAATAACCTCGGGGTGATATCCGGCCTTCTCTGCCCGGTACGTCAGGTAATACGGATCGACGCCGATGCAGTGCCCACCCACGAGACCAGGCTGAAACGGCATGAAGTTCCATTTGGTCCGCGCCGCGGCGAGCACGTCGCCGGTATCGATATTCAATGCCTGGAAGATCAGCGACAGTTCGTTCATGAACGCAATGTTGAGATCGCGCTGTGTGTTCTCGATCACCTTTGCCGCTTCGGCGACCTTGATGGAGGGGGCGCGGTGAATGCCGGCGGTAACGACCGAGCCGTAAACGCTGGCCACGACATCAAGCGTTGCATCATCCTGCGCCGAGACAACTTTCATGATCGTCTCGAACCGATGCTGCTTGTCACCGGGATTGATGCGCTCGGGCGAATAACCAACCTTGAAATCCAATCCCGCTTTCAGTCCGGACGCCTTCTCAAGAAGCGGCACGCATTCGTCTTCAACCGCCCCGGGATAGACCGTCGATTCATAGACGACGATATCGCCTTTTTTGAGAACCGACCCAACGGTGCGAGAGGCAGCGAACATGGCGCCGAGATCGGGCTGACGCGCCTCATCGATCGGCGTCGGAACTGTGACGATGAAGAAATCCGACGACACCAGCGTGTTGACATCGTGCGTGAACGAGAGCGAAGCATGGCGCAGATCGGCAGCCTCGACTTCGTGGGTGCGATCATAAAACTTGCACAATTCAGCGATGCGCTTCTGATCGATGTCGAATCCTGCCACCGGAACGCCCGCGCGGGCGAAGGCCACCGCAACCGGCAATCCCACATAGCCCAGTCCGATGACCGCAATTTTGCGCCCGTGTGCCACGAATTTCCGTCCTCAAATCTCAATGAGTGGCATTTACGCCAGATGACCCCGGATCAAGCCGCCCTCTTTAGCCGCCGTGCGGTGATCACGGCAATAGGCGGAGCTTACCTATTGCCACAGCAGCCCTAAAGCCATACCAAGGCCCTGAAATTGACCATCAGGCGCTGTTATCCAGGCCCTCCATCAGATCCAGCAACGTTAACCATCGCGGTCCGGAATGCGCGGATTTCTCCTTCTAACCGCTCGAATAGTGGTGTCGGCGGCACTGCTTTATATCGCGTTTCGCGGCATCAATTTTGCCGCGATCCAGTCCCGCCTGAGCCAGATCAGCCCCTTCTGGGTGCTGCTGGCGGTGCTGGCGACGGTCTTCCAGATTTTCCTCGGCGCGCTGCGCTGGCGCGAAATCAGCGCCGAATGTGGAGCGCCGCTCGGGACCGGACAGGCATTCCGCTACAATATGATCGGCGCATTCTTTAACCAGACGCTGCCATCAACCATCGGCGGCGACGCCATGCGGCTCTGGCTGGTACGCCGAACGGGCACAGACTGGCGCGCGGCCACATATTCAGTGCTCGTCGATCGCGCCATCGGCTTGATCGCGCTTGCTCTCATTGTGGTTGCAAGCCTGCCCTGGAGTTACCAGCTTATCGGCAATGCCCATGGGCGGCTAGCGCTGCTGTTGATCGATGTCGGAGCGATATCAGCGGGCCTCGGCTTCCTTGCTTTCGGCAGGCTACCCTGGTCGTGGTTGAAGAAATTCTGGCCGTTGCGCCACATCCATGCCTGTTCAGTGATTGCCAACCAGGTCATTTTCAATCGGGGCAGCGGACCCAAGATAGCGGTTCTGTCATTGCTCATTCATGTGATGGCAGTCGTCATCGCCTGGTGCGCGGTACGCTCCATCGCGGCACCGGCAGCCTTCGAGCAGCTGTTCATGCTGGTCCCGCCGATTATGCTGATCACGATGCTGCCCATCTCGATCGCGGGCTGGGGCGTGCGCGAAGCGACGATGATGGTTGCCTTCGGTTATGCCGGCCTTGCGCAGACCGACGGCACGGTGGTGTCACTTCTGTTCGGCGCATCTTCGTTCATCGTGGGCGCGATCGGCGGACTGGTCTGGATTTTAAGCGCCGAGAAAACATCAAAGATTCCCCATGCCGTTACAGAGGGCGAATAGTTCTTCCAAGCCTGCTGAAACCGGAACGCCATTCGCGCGTTCAGATCAATCCATTCTGCTGAAAATATTTGTCGCCGCCCTGGTTGTCCGCTGGACCTATTCACTCGCGATGTACGCCCTGATGGGCGATGACGGGTTGAAAGGCATCGACTCTCTCACCTACACCAGTGTCGCCAGCAATTTCGCCGAAGCCCTCAAAGCAGGGTCGGTCCACGGCTCACAATGGTTCGGCCAGTATGCCTATACGATGCCGCTATATCATTGGCTCGCGGCAATTCCGTTTTTGATCTTCGGCAGCACACTTGGGACTCTTGCTTATGTGCTGATGCAAGGCATCTTCGATGCTGGCACCTGCGTCGCCGTGTATGGCATCGCCTCTCGGCTTTCACCCCGCATCGCCACGGCGGCGGCCTTTGTTGCGATTCTCAATCCTACACAGATCGTTCTGTGCGGATTGTTTTATACGGATACGCCGTTTGTCTTTTTTGTCGCCTTGGCGTTCTTGGCTGCGTTTCGATGGATCGAAAAACCATCCTGGAAAAATGGATTTCTGCTCGGTCTTGCTCTCGGCTGTGCAGCCCTGATCCGGGCAATCATCGTACCGTGGGCATTCTTTGCGTTGGCTCTGCTTGCTGGGTACCTATTCTGGAAAAAACTTACGCCGCGCAGAATTGCTACCGTCACCGCAGCTTTCATCGCTCTGTCTGCATGCGTCGGCGTTATCGTCGCAAAGAACGTCGCGGTGTTCGGAACTGCTGGATTAACACCGCAAGGTGGCATCCATCTCGCACTGTGGGTCGTTCCGCTCGCCAAGGAGATGCAAGACAGAACGCCCTACATGACGAGCTACAACGAACTCGAAAAGCGAACCATTGAAAGGTTTGGTCCACAGCCCTCAAATCCGTTCGAACAATCCCGGCAATACACAATCGTCGCGAAAGAAGCGCTGAAGGACATCCCGGTCAGTGCAATTGCAAAGTCCTGGCTGTCAGGCGTTACGATCAATCTGGTTTCACCCGCTGTTCTGCTCTCGCCGCCCGTCTCACAACTGCCCCGTCCCGGTTTTTACAATACGCCGGGTAATTCGTTTTTTGATAAGGCCTTCAACTACGCATTCCGTTCGGGTCAGCCTGCCTATACTTGGTTCTTGCTGATCGGCAGCGCCGGGTTGGCGCTCATGCGACTCCTGCAGCTCATCGGCTTCGCAACGCTCGTGCGGCGGACGGTGAACTGGCCTGCGCTTTTTATCGCCACGTCGTGGTGCGGATACATCCTGCTCGTCAACGGTCCAGTGGCTTCCCCGAAATATCGATTGCCGCTGGAGCCGATCTTTAACGTGCTAACTGGTGCAGGGCTGATAGCGCTCCGTGACCGGCGTCTGAAATTTAACGCCGAGACTGCCGGCCAGCCGGCGTAAAACTACTCGCCCCGCTTCTCGATCACGGTCAGCAGACGAAAACCGAAATGACGGCCGAGAGCGGCTTCCGCATGCTTCTCAAGCCAGAGTATCGCTCGCGCCATAGGCTCATTGATCAGCGCCCACGGCTTGAACCCGCCGCTGAACGGATACGCCACAAACGAGAACCACCGGGTTTCACTTATCACCAGATCCGGAAATTTGGCGTGAAACTGCTCGCGATAACTCGTGGCCAGCAGTGTCGGAATCGCCTGATTGGAATCGTAAGGGTCGCGATCTCGGTCCGGCGCCCCCTCGAGCAGCGGATTTGCATCCATGACCACCGGCTCATGATGCAACAGGCGATAGAACAACGTGCTGCCGAAAGTTATCCCCGGCTCGGCCATGATGATCCGCCCACCCGGTCGTAGCACGCGCGATGCTTCGCGAAACAGCAATGCCGGAAACTCGATGTGGTGCAGCACATCGAGCATCACGATGTTCGACAACGCATTGTCCGCGAACGGAAGCTTTTGCGCATCTGCCACGAGATCAAGCCACGGCGCAAACTGGATGTCGGACGAAATGAGATCGGCAATCCGCTCCTTCAGATTGCCGATGCCGCCACCGATCTCAAGTGTCGTCCCCGGAACGGCGCGGCTCGCAATCCGCTCGAAAATGTCGTTATAGACCGTCCGTAGAACCGGCTTCCGCTCCCAGACCGAGCGATAGTTATCGAGGACATCGGGCATTACTATCAGCCCCTTCAATGCCGGACGTCATCTACCATCGCGGTCAAATCGCTTTGATCTTGAAAAACGCGAATACCACCATTCTCAACAGCATCACGCCGTGCCTGAAACGCGAAATCTGCGTTTCTCCATAAGATCGAGCCGCATAGCGGATCGGCAAGTCAATGGTTTTCAGATTGAGCTTTGATGCACCAAAGATGAGATCGAAATCCCCGAACGGATCGAAATCGCCAAAGTAGGCCTTGCCATCGCGAAGCCTGTAGTAATCCGAGCGCCGCATCACCTTGGTGCCGCATAGGGTGTCCGTGTAGCGCTGATTCAGCAGCCAGGAAAACAGATATGAAAAAATCTTGTTCGCGATCAGATTGAGAAAACGCATCGCGTCGTCTTCGAGAGGATAGACGAGACGCGAACCGTTGATGAATTCACCCTTCCCGGATTTGATTGCGTCCCAGAACTTCGGCAATTGCTCGGGCGGCATGGTGAGATCCGCATCGAGGATCATCAGAACATCGCCACGCGCCACATCGTAGGCCGTGAAGACCGCATCCGCTTTGCCCTTGCCGGGCTGGCGCATCAGCTTGATGTCCTTGCCCGGATAAGCTGCCTTGACGCGCTCCATCTCCTCGAAGGTGCCATCCTTGCTGTGGCCCTCAATGAAAATGATTTCGATGTCATCACAGAACTGCGGCAAGCGTTGCACCGCTGGTTCGATATTGCCACGTTCGTTGCGCGCTGGAATGACTACCGTCGCTGATTTGAGTTCTTCCCGTGCCGCAGGCCACGATCGGCAAACCGAATAATGCCGCAACGCAAAGAAACGAAAGCCCGGCAAAATGCTGATAAAGCGGTTGACCAGATGCCCAAGTCCGAACAGCGAGACGGGCATGAGCATTCGTTGCTCCGCTTTGACCGGTTCGAAGTCTGCAAGTTGCGAGATTGCAGCAACGTCCGCCGGCGCAAGCGCGTTCTGCGGCGGCAGCGGCATCCTCTGGCCGATCCACTCGGCAAACTTCAGAACCGGTTGCCACAAATGCGAGAAGTATCCGATCACGATGCGCGTCTCACGCGTGCATAGCGGATGAAGCTGCGCAAGAAATTTCTGGCAGTCGTCCAGAGAGCCGATCGCGTCCAGCACAAGGATGTAATCGAATGGCCCGTCCACCGACGCGATGGTCGCAGGATCCTCGGCATCCCCAACGACGAACGTCAGGCCGGGGTGCCGCGTGCGTGCAATGTCGATCAGGGCGGGGCTGAAATCGATACCCACGCCATAAGCCGGTTCGAGCGCGGCAAGCGTGTCGCCGATGCCACAACCTATTTCAAGAACACGCGCATTTTTTGGGATCAAAAAGCGCAGATAGGCTTCATCCTCACCATGAAAGAACGCAGCCTTACTTCGCCATTCGGCGCGTGAAGCGGCGAATCTCTCAGAATGGGAGAGGATTTGCGCTTTACGAGACATAGAAGTGGACGGCGGAGAGGACATGGACATGGCAATTGGATCGTTTCTGACGGTCGCATTTGGCGAGCCCTTCTGGCACGCAAATGCTCCGTAACCAAGAGTGAAAACCGTGCTGTCGCGGCCTAATTCGAGCCCGCAAGATTCGAATCGCCGCCATCAATAACTCCCTGGACCGAGCGACCGGCTAGGGCTCCGATACCGCGATAGAGGCGATCGTAGCGGCCGACGCAGGCATCCTGGGAAAACATCGTTAAGGTGCGCTCGCGCGCCGCAAGGCCCATCGCCCGGCGCTTCGGCGGGTCGAGCGCAAGTTCGAGGATCGCCGCGCCGAGGGCGGCAGGATCACGGGGCGGAATCAGCCGCCCGGACTGGCCATCGACAATCGCGTCCAGATTGCCGCCGACCGCGGTTGCGATCATCGGCAGCCCCCACCCCATCGCTTCGATCAACGCGTTTGAGAAACCTTCCTGATGCGATACGAGCAAGCCGATATCTGCCACGGGCAGAATTGCGTGAACGTCCTGGCGCTCGCCGAGCCAGAGAATCCAATCCGCAATCCCCAGACGTTCGGCTTGCAATCGAAGCTGCGGCCCCTCGCCTTCATCGCGCCCGATGACAACAAGCCGCCACGGCTGCGGCAAAAGCAGCGCCACAGACCCCAACGCATCCAGCAAATCCGAATGACCTTTATAGTGAAATAAATTGGCGACGATCGCCATAACAAATGCATCTGACGGAATATCGAGAGCAGTCCGCTGTACTTGGCGAACATCATCACCCTCGGGAGGTAAAACAACCACGCCATTATGGATCAGGCCGATCCTATTGCGGTCACCCGATTCGACGACGAGTTCATCGACGACGGCCTGCGAGTTTCCCAACAAAGCAGTCATCCGACGATGAAGTATTCGCTCCGCGCAACCAAGCCATGGATGATTGCGCTGATAGTGCGCCAGCGAACGACGGCTCATGATGCATGTTCGATGGCGAGCAATCATCGCAACTATCGCGCCGAGCAGATACGGTTCGGGCAGAAAGAAATGCAAAATGTCAGGACGAGTATCGCGGATATGCCGATACAGAGCGGCCGCCGCGATCAACACATGCACTATCCGCCCGAAGCTGCGTGGCGGACCGGAGATCGTCACTCCCGCTTTTGTCAACTGCGCTTCGAGCTCTCCGCCACGCTCTAGAACGAACAACTCAACGGCAAGGCCGCGTGACTTGAGATCAGGCAGAAGTTGCACCAAATGACGCTCCGCTCCTCCCAAGAACATCTTCTTGGTCACGACGAGAATGCGCGGCGGCGCAGTTCTATCGTTCTGCACAACGGCTCTAGGCATTCGCCCAACGTCTGCGCCACGCCTCGAACATTAAGATCGTCCAAAGCGCATAGGCCCAATTTCTGCGCCCTGTGAGATGCTCTGCCCATAGTCGACGCGCCGCGGTTACGTCGATTAATCCCCCTCCCAGACGCTGCGGATCGAGCATATCCTCGGCCCAATCCCTCAAAGGACCGCGAAGCCAATCGGCTAGCGGAATGCCAAAGCCCATCTTCGGCCGATCCAGCAGCTGCTTCGGCACCATTTGCTCGGCCACCCGCCGGAGCAGCCACTTCGTTTCACCGCCGCGAATTTTGAAGTGTCGTGGCAAACGCCATGCGAATTCGACCACACGATGATCAAGCAATGGCGGACGCGCTTCCAGCGCGACAGCCATTGAAGCCCGATCGACCTTCTGAAGAATGTCGTCAGGCAAATAAGTCATGGTGTCGGTCAACTGCATGCGATCGAGGAACGTCGGCAGCGTTCCTATTGCTCCTGTAGACCAGGATGTCATGGGATACTCCTCCGCCGATGGCGCGAGCGCTGCCGGATCTTCGCACTGACTGACCAATCTGCGGTAAATTCCTTCCGGGTCGAGCGCCATCACACTGGCGAATTTGCGCAGTTTATCGGCGGCTTGTGACGGTCGCAGTCCTCGTGGCGCGAGCGATGCTAGGCCATCGACCCAGGCCATCGGCACCGCCTGCAGCGCACTTGCTGCCGCGCGTCGTGTGCCGAGCGGCAAGCGCGAAAGATTTTGCGACATGCCCTCCGCCAGACGATAGCGATTGTACCCGCCGAACAGTTCGTCACCACCATCGCCTGACAATGCGACCGTGACATGCTGTCGTGTCAGCTTCGACACCAGATGGGTTGGAATCTGCGATGAGTCAGCAAACGGCTCGTCATACATCTGAGCAAGTTGCGGGACGACGCCAAGCGCGTCCGACGCGGTCACCACAAGTTCGGTATGGGACGTGCCGAGATGCCGCGCAACTTTGGCGGCATCTTTCGACTCATCGAAGCCAAATTCAGGGAAGCCGATCGAGAAAGTACGAACCGCGCCGCGCCCTGCGGCGACCATCAATCCCGCCACGACTGAGGAGTCGATGCCTCCCGACAGAAAAGCTCCAAGCGGGACGTCGGCGAGCATCTGACGCGATACAGCATCGGCAAGAAGGGTCGAGAGTTGGGCGACGGCCTCATCATCCGACAAATCAAGCGGCGACGCGACGCCGCGCCGAGCGACATCTGCTGCGGACCAGTAGCGACGGCTGGCGTACTGACCATCTATCGATATCGTCACATGCTCGCCGGGCATCAGCTTGTCGATATCGCGATAGATCGTATGTGGGGCTGGCACATAGCCGAAGCGAAGGAAACTTGCTACCGACGACGGATCGATTTCAAAAGCGAATGCCTGAGCCGCGTGAAGACTTTTCAGTTCAGATGCGAAGAAGACCTGATCTTCTCGTCGCGCAACAAACAACGGCTTGATCCCAAGCCGGTCGCGAACAAGGTGGAGCGCCCGCTCCTTTCGATCCCATAACGCGATGGCGAACATGCCGTTCAGATCGTTCAGCGTGGTACTTAAGCCACGACGCGCGACCGATTCAACAATGGTCTCGGTGTCGGAATGTCCACGCCAGGCAATTGACCGTAGCGCTTCACCCCGTCGGATGTCGTCGCTGTTATAGATTTCGCCATTGTAGCAGATCACCCAGCGACCATCGGCAGAGACCATAGGCTGGGCGCCAGCCTCAGATAGATCGACAATGGAAAGGCGCCGGTGCGACAAAGCCATGCCAAGAGCGTCATCAATCCAGATGCCGCTTGCGTCGGGTCCACGATTGGCGATCGCGTCTCCCATGGCACGGGCGCGCCGCGAAAGCGCGGTGCTATCCGATGCCAATCGGGGGGCGATGAAACCGGCGATGCCACACATTGAGTAAAGTCAGATCCTGATTATCAGAACAATAAACAGCAGATTTGCTGGCGAGCTAATTCGCTCAGCTTCGTCCGAAACGACTTCATGCTGTTGGCCGCGCGATTGACAGCGCCCGCTTCACAATGGACTTAAGAACAGTCATGGGACGTCCAAATAGGGCATAACGCAGCGGTTTGGATTCGTGTCCGAGACGAATAAGCCAAGGATGCACCTTCGGAAGCGATCCAGCCGCCCTCTTAGCAGCGATAAATATGCTTCCGGATTGTTTCCTGCAGGCGACAACCTGAAAGCCCTCAAGCGCGAGCAGATAGCGCATGGAACTGGCCGTTGGATAAAAACTGTGAGAGTAACCTGGAAGCCCCGGATCGTCCGACGCCAAAAAATCTGCGAGGACGACACACAACAATCCGTTCTCTGCCAGACGATCCCGCAATGATGCGATGAAGGCCCGCACATTGGTAACGAAATAGATGGCATGTGCCGTGTGAATAATATCGAAGTTATTTTCGAGAGTCAGGGTCTCGATCTGTCCGATCTTCGACTTGATATGAATAGCTTCGTGAAAGCGCCGCATCGTGGCATCCGCGTCCACACCCAGCGCATCCCAACCACGTTCGGCGAATAGCTTGACCGTTTCACCAAGGCCACAGCCAATATCGATAAAGCGACCTGGTTGCTTCCCATACAATGTTGCAATGAAATCATATGAACGGCGTGCGCCCTTCTCGCTGATCGCTTTACGGTAACGCCAAATCTCCTCTTCCCGGTCTCGATCCGCATCCGAGAAATCGCGATTCTTTTCCCAGACCCGGGCCAGTACACTCAGGTCCGGCATGAACGTGGGATATCCGTTGCCGCACGTTCGGCACAGCCACCAGCGATACTCTACGCCCGGGCTGAAGATGGAAATATCATCCTCAATCTTGATATCCCGGTTGTGGCGGAACGGCCATTTCGCAGCACCACCGCAAATCGGACAAAGAGTGCTATTATTCTCCGACGTCACGTCCAACCTTCCGTAGCCGTTCTCGCCCAATTGCGAACCTTGCCTAATCCCGCGACCACCGATGGCGGCAATAGACTTAGTAGCCGCGCCAGATACCAGCGGCGGCGTAGAACCCGCGTGTCCGACGCTAGCGCCAGAAATTTGCGCGCGGCATTCCTCTCGCCTTTGGCAAGACAGTCCGTAGCGTTCGCGATTGCAATCCGATTATAAAGTTCTTTGAGGTTATGCTTTCGACCGGCAGCCATATCGCGATCGCATGCCAGCGTTTCAGCTATCCCGCGCATGGCAACATCGGGTTCAAGGACCGAGAGCGATGTTGTGAGGCTGTTATCGACCCGTCGATAGAGGCACCCGACATAATCAGAAACAGCAACGGGAAATCGCGAGCCCATCCTGATCCACAAATCAATATCTTCGCCGCGGCTTTCTCCCACCTGAAAGCCGCCAAGCGACAAACACGACTCCCGGTGAACCATTGCCGCCGAGGTGAAGATCCAGGATCGGCCTGCTGCAGCTTCCGCAATGAAGTCCGCGACACCTCGGTAGGTCGTCGCGCCGGGTGCGACGCTACGGTCAATTGGGCTGCTGACTTCCAAAAAGGAGTTTGCCAGAAGACGAGCATCGGGACAGGCGAAATGCATTTCCAGTAGATGTTTTAAATGATCTTCCCGCCAGATGTCGTCCGCATCGAGAAACGCCACGAATTCGGACGACGCCTCTGCAAGACATCGGTTGCGAGCGGCCGAGACCCCGGCATTTGCTTGCTTGATCAGCCTCAGGTTCGGGAGGTTCAACGCCTTTACGACCGATACGCCATCGTCGGTCGAGCCGTCATCGACCACGATGATCTCGTAATCGGAGAACGACTGCCTGGCTACGCTCGCGAGACTATCGCCGACATATTCCCGCTTGTTGAAGAGCGGTACGGCAATCGAGATTGCGGGGGCCAAAGTTTTACCTTCGAACAGAGCTTGTCCCGCGTTATCGCAACGTGGGCTGGAAGGCGGAAAGGCACGCAGCAAGTTGAGAGAAGTTCCTTTCTGCATTCTTCTCGCATTCGGCAAGTAGTTTAGAATCGATGCGACTCGTGATCGCACGATCAATGGCCTGTACCAATCTCTCGGGGGAAAGTTCGCGGAGTTGCATAACCGGCATCCCGAACATGCGGCAGATTGCGTCTATCTTGTTGTCGACTGTGATACCGACGAAAGGTTTTTCGAAGATCGCAGACAGAACATGTCCGTGAAATCGCATTCCGCAGTGCACGGTCAATGTTGAAAATTCCTGCGCTATCCCGTTGATGTTGTCAGCCTCGAGGACACGCAGCGCGACCTGCTCCTGATATTGTTCCGGCAAGCTATTTGCCAGCCGCGTGAGAGCTATCCTGTCCTGCGGGACGCTCGGGGCATCGGGCCGGTGCAGAAATCCGAGCAACACCACCTGCCAACCACGAATGAGAAGCGTCTGAATTGCATCACGCATGGCCGCAGAAACCCGGTCACCATCATCCCGATTGAGAAGCGCCGGTGCATATACCGAAACACCAACCGTAGGCATCCCTGCGGTGGAAGATTTCCGCCCGTGCAGATCGGAAGTCATCGCGAACACGAGGTCGGCGGTCAAAACAACCCGACTCTTCGCTCCTGCCTTAGCACACTCACTTAAAGCTAATTCATCTCGAACGGCAAAGATGTCAGACAACAGCACGATGCATCTCAACAGCATTCTACCAGCTGCTGAACGCACCTCAGCGACACCAACGCCCAGGGCAGCTATTCGCACGCCCAGCAATCGCGCAAGAAGACAAACGAGAAATGTCATCGCCAGAGGAACCACCGACGATCTCTCGTGGAAGAGCGTCCCACCGCCAAAGACGAACCAATCGCATTGCTTCAGATACTGACGATAGGCCAGAAGTGTCGAAGCAAGGCGCCGAAACTTCGATTTCGTCTGATCGGCCGCGATCCTGTCGATGCCAGTCAACTCAATCGGAACCGATAGCCCACTCAATCCCACAGCATCGCCTTCATTGCGGATCACAAAGCCCCGCACGGGAGCAATCCGACAAATTCCGTCGATCGTTGCGCGCAGCAACAAGTCGTCGCCAAGATTTCCCTGACCGTAAAAGCCGAAAAGGAAGAACGTCAGAGGAGTTTGCATCGAACCGGCGGGGTAAGTCCGATCCGGATTACCAGGCACTCAGTCCGCCATCGACGACGATATTCTGCCCGGTGACATAGCTGGAAGCGTCAGACGCGAGGAATATCAAGGCAGACACCATTTCATCGCTGCTCGCCATCCGACCCATCGGAACGCGGGCTCCGTAACGGCTTCTGAACTCATCGTTCTGCCCGCTGGAAACTCCGCCGGGTGTGATCGCGTTAACACGAATGTTATGCTCGGCCCAATGAGTCGAAAGATAGCGCGTCAGTCCAAGCAAGCCGGCCTTCGAGGCTGCGTAAACCGCCGGCGTGTTAATTTCACGCCCGAGATAGTGCGATCCTTCGTAGATTCGTTTGTCCGCGCCAAGAATTCCGTAGATCGAGGCGGTGTTGATGATGCTGCCGCCTCTGTTTTGCGAAATCATCTGGCGGCCAATCGCTTGCGACACCAGAAATGCACCGTCAAGATTGACCGACATGACTTCGCGCCAAATTTCGAGCGAAACATCCTCAAACGGCGCAAAGAAACCGGCGAGATCCGATGACTTTGTTGCCGCGTTGTTATGGAGGATATCGACACTGCCAAAAGCGTCGACAACCTTCTTGGTCATATCGAGGACGGAGTCGCGCTCCGCGATGTTGCAGCTGAGGCCGATTGCCTCCGTGCCATAATCGGCCGACAACCTCTCAGCCAGTGCCGCGGCGCTTGCTTCATCGATATCGATCACCGCAACCTTAGCCCCGAACTCTGCCAATCCTGCACAGAACTTCTGACCGAGAATGCCGGCCCCACCCGTGACAACTGCGGCTTTGCCGGCGAGGCTGAACTTGTCGCGAAATCCGGTCATCTATCGCTCAAATGAGGAAATCCCGATTGGCGCGCTCATAATCCGAGAAGCGGCCGATATCGAGCCAGTATTCGTGGATCGGAAACGTGCAGACGCCTCGTTTACGATCAATGAGACCCTGCAGAAGATTTGGCATGTCGATCGCCTGTCCGCGCTGCATTCCGGCGATCACATCAGGCTCAACCACATATATTCCGGCACTGACGAAGCACTTCTGAAGCGGCTTTTCAACGATTTCTCGCACATCGTAACCCTCAAACTTCACCACGCCGAACGGCACCTGATAAGCGAACTCGCGACTGCAGATGGTCGCGGAGACGCTGTGCTCCTTGTGAAACTTGAGCAGATCGAGATAGTTTACGCGCGACAGCAAGTCCCCGTTCATAACGATTACCGGCAGATCGCCGACGTCTTCCATCAAACTCAGGCTACCTGCCGTACCGAGCGGCCTATCCTCGTCGATATAGCGTATCGTAATGTCCCAGCCCTCACCCGAACCGAAATGATTCTTGATGACCTCGGGCATGTAGTGGACAGAGACGTAAAACTTATGAAACCCAAGGGAGATAAAGCTCTCGATGATGGACTGTAGGATTGGTTTGCCACCCACATCGAGCATCGGCTTTGGACAATTGTCGGTCAGGGGACGCAAGCGGGTTCCGAAACCTCCCGCCAACAGTAGGACCCAATTGTCATGACGCTGCTCCGACATTGCAGCGTCGAGCATCTCGATGCCGATGACGCGACGAAACTCATCGATTACCGGCATCTGAGCTACGCGATGCTGATTCATTAGCGCGACCGCCTTTTGACGATCTACAGGACGCGTCACAGTGCGAGGATTTGGATTCATAACCTTGGCGATACTCTCGGTCAGCGGCCTATGGCCAATGATCGCGCGACGAACGTCACCATCCGTAACGGTGCCAAGTAACTTTCCATCCCCATCAACGACCAGCGCAATGCGCGCACCACCCTGATCGATAGTTTGTATCGCAGCCTCGATCGAGGCATCCGGCCCGATCAGCAAATTTTTCCAGTCCACCAAAATTCTCTCTCAAGTCGCCGGGATATCGCGGAACATCTTCATAGGCAGCTTGCTCAGCTCCGCCGTCTTGAGAACTTTCAAGATTTCAGGCGTCGCACCACCGTTGCCATAGGGATTGGATGCAGTCACCACAATGCGCTGGAACTCAGCACTGAACAAGCGTGAAAGGGCCTGGATGATAGATTGCCGGTCCGGGGCGCAATCGATGACACTGGCGCTGCGCAGTCGGCCATTTTGACGTGCGCCAATATTGATCGTCCCTATGTGAAAGCTCGGAGCTTCAAGCAGTCCACTTGACGAATTTCCGATCACGCCTTTCACAAACTGCAAGCATGAGAAATAAACCTGCGATCCAAGCGACGAAAAACAAACGCTGCGCATCGGATTTCTGGTGACAAACGCCTTGATCTGCTCGTTGATCCGCCGTCCTCCGGCATCCGCATTGGCCAATGTGAAAACGACCCGGACATCCTTCTCCGACTCCAACGCGACCAACATCTCGTCACACTCAAGAGCGGGGTTGGTCGCGCTGGCCGTGGCCGGATGAACAGTCGCCAACAACGTCCGGTCATCAATGTGAAAACCCAACCGGCGTTCGACGTCTTCACGGTTGAGGAGCGGCAGACGCAGCATCGCATCAACACCCAGGCCGCCGACGAGAAATACCCGGTCCGGGTTCTCTCCCATCTGAATAACACGAACCCTGTAGGGCTCTGCCGCTACAAAATGAAGCGAGGCCAGCTTTGTGATGGCATGGCGGAATCTGTCGTCGGTTGAGCCTTCAGTAATTTCACCTCCATGCAGATGAGCTACCGGGATGCCAAGGATCACTGAGCTGAAGGCTGCAGCCAGCGCTTCATAGCGATCACCGAGCACGATAACAACGTCCGGCTTCAATTCGTCCAGCGCGTCTGCGAAACCAATCATGCCACGTCCCGCGGCCTTGGTGACATCAACAGCCGTGTCTGCATCTCCGAGAATTTCGATTCTTCTGGCAATCGGAATTCCGGCTTCTTCGATTTCCCGAACACTCGCACCGAAATCAACTGACAAATGGGATCCGGTGACGATGAGTTGCAATTCAAGTTGCGGATCCTGGGTAACCGCGAGAATCAACGGCTGCAATAGACCGAAATCAGACCGCGCTCCGGTGAAGATGCAAATCCGACGCATCACAATTCGATAGGCTCGTCTTCGGCAAAATCTCTCGGCGCGGTACGGCCGATAACCTGATCCCACAACATCGGCGACATTCCTCTCCCTGCCCGCTTTGGGACGATGTTATCGGGCCCGAAGGTTTCGCCGGCCTTGATCGCCCGTGCCGCAACGAGTGACCGTCGCGCCACCGCACGGTTGGGAAATTCACTCGCAGTCGGCGCCTTGCGAGCACTTCCCATGGCGAGCTCGATATGACGGACCGATCGCACCAGTGATGCCAGCTCGTCGGGTTCCAAACTCGCCTTGTGATCAGGCCCCGGCAGATTGCGATCCAGCGTGAAATGCTTCTCGACCACTGAGGCACCCAATGCCACGGCAGCACACGCAATTTCAATTCCGGTTGTGTGATCGGAGTATCCCACAGACAGGTCGAAGGCGCGACGCATCGTCTCCATGACTCGCAGGTTCACATCGTTCCATGGCGTCGGATACTCGGTGTTACAATGCAAAAGGCTGATGTCCTGCCGCGTCGCGCCAGCGTCCACCAATGCATCGATCGCAGCCTCGATTTCACCGAGGGTCGCCATACCGGTGGATAGAATGACCGGCAACTTCATCGCGCCGATGTGGCGCAGCAGCGGCAAGTTCGTGAGATCGCCGGACGATATCTTGACTAATGGCACTTTGATCGAGGCCAGGAAATCGGCACTCGACGGATCGAACGGCGTTGAGAGAAAAATGATACCTCGCGCGGCGCAGTGCTGCGCGAGTTCGCGAAACACGTCCTCGCCGAAGCTGAGAGTAGTCAGCATATCGTGCTGGCTCTGATCCGATCCGGTCTGCGCCTTTTGGTATTGCGCCTTTTGAACATCTCGAGTCACCAGCAGGTTCGGTCGAAATGTCTGAAATTTCACAGCATCCGCTCCCGCCTGTGCAGCTGCATCGATCAACGCGCGCGCACGCGCCGCATCGCCATTATGATTGACGCCGGCCTCGGCGATAATGAATGTGGATTTCATGCCTGTCGCTTCATGAAAGTGTCAGGCGGACAATCTGACATCACGATACATCCCGCCCCGATGATAGACCCAGGACCGACCGACACACCGTGCAAGACGATAGCGCCAGCTCCAACAAATGATCCGTCCCCGATCCGCGCATCTCCACCAATGACAGCGCCGATCGCTACGTGACAATGATCACCGACCTGAACATCATGCTCTACGATCGCACCCGTGTTGATGATGCAATTGACGCCGACACGAGCGCAGGCGTTGACGACAGCCTGATGCATCACAACACTTCCCTGTCCCACCAACGCATGCCGCGATATCCGTGCCGTGCTGGCGGACACGCTTGCAGGCTTAATTCCATTACGAACCAATGTTTCATAGAGTTCGACGCGAATTTTGGGCCGCCCGATCTGGCCGACGGTGATCAGTACACCGCTTGAGTCTTTCGCAAGTTTCAGCAACTCAGTATCGCTGCCTAGCACTGGGTAGCCAAGCACATCGCGATCGACCGCACCAGTATCGCGATCGACGAGACCGAAGATGCGCAACCCGGCACTTTCGATCACCTCGATACAGGACCGCGCATGACCTCCCGCACCGATGAGCAGAAGGCCCTTGCTCATGTTATCAGCCCAGCTCCACTCGGAAGGCTGATAACACGCCGCTCGATGTCCTCAGTCGCCGTCAGCGGCATCCGAGGACATGTCTCGAACATCGGCATGCTATCCATCAGCCGCCAAACCGGGCGCGCAGCGTAGCCTGCGTCGTTCAATGCTCCAAGGATGCTATCTCGTTCCAGTGCATGCGTTGGATCAAGCATGATCGACTGAAGCCAATAGTTTGACTGTGTGCCTTTTGGTTCACGAATGAGCTTTAAACCGGATATGTTTCCAAGCGCTGCCGTATAGCGCTCAGTCAAGCGGCGCTTGCGGGCGATGAAGCTATCCAGCTGCTCCAGTTGCGCGCAGCCGAGCGCTGCGTTGATGTTCGGCAGCCGGTAGTTGTAGCCGACCATGTCGTGCAGAAACTGCCAGCGATGCGGGACACGCGCTGTCGTCGACAGATGTTTGATCCGGCCGGCCAGCGCAGAGTCGTTGGTCAAAATAGCTCCGCCGCCACCCGTAGTGATCGTCTTGTTGCCGTTGAAGCTCAACGTGCCCACGGTACCTAGCGTCCCCGCGTGCCGTCCCTTGTCGAAGCTACCGATAGCTTCGGCGGCATCTTCGACAACCGGCAGATGAAAACGATGCGCGATCTCGTTGATCGCATCCATGTCGATCGGATGCCCGAAGATATGAACAGGGACGAGCGCGGAAATTCGAGCGCCGGTCATCCGGTTGCGGCATATGCCATCGCTCACCACGGCGATATCGGCAAGATAACGTTCGAGCGCGTCCGGATCGACACCGAGCGTATCCGGCGCGCTTTCGATGAAATGCGGCGTCGCCCCGCAATAGACAATGGGATTGACCGTTCCAATAAACGTCAGCGCCGGCACCAGCACCTCGCTGCCGGCATCCACGCCCACAGCCAGCAGGGCTGCATGAAGCGCCGCAGTTCCATTCACAACGGCGACAGCGTGACGCGCACCGGTATACTCGGCCAACTGCTGCTCGAACCGGTCAACGAACGGGCCAACCGACGAGACCCATCCCGTCTTGATGCATTCGCTGAGATATTCGATTTCCTGCCCCGCGAAAACGGGCTCATGCAGTGCAGCCGGTGACGGCCCAACGACCTCGCGAACGGCTGAGACGATCTGATCGGAAAGGGATGAATTCATGATGTGGGATCAGATATTGTAGGTATCGGCCTTGTAGCGCCGCCGGTTGGCGGGATTCAAAAACCAATCGATGGTGGTTTGCATGCCTTGGCGCAAGCCGTCAGCGCCGGAACTGCGGGGCTTCCAGTCGAGCAGACGCCGCGCTTTTTCGTTGCTTGCGAGCAGGCGAAAAACCTCACTGGCCTCAGGGCGGATTCGCACTTCATCGCGGCTGATGTTGAGTTTGATATTCATGAGTTCAGCGATGAACTGCGCCATTTCGCCGATGCTGATCTCGAATCCGGTGCCGAGGTTGACAACCTCTCCGAGACACCGGTCTGAACGTAGCGCAGCGACGAAACCCGCCGCCGTATCGCCAACAAAATTGAAATCGCGAGTCGGGCGCAAGTCACCCAGCTCCACACGATCCCGGCCGGCGGCGAGCTGCGTGATGATGGTTGGAATGACCGCACGTGCAGACTGGCGTGGCCCAAAGGTGTTGAATGGACGAACGATCGTAACAGGCGTCTGGAACGACCGATAAAAGGAGAGTGCGATCTGGTCTGCGCTGATCTTGGTCGCGGAATACGGCGACTGCGCCTGAAGCGGATGCTCTTCGTCAATCGGCACGTAGCGTGCGGTGCCGTAGACCTCGCTGGTTGACGTGTGAATGACGCGACCGACTCCCAGTTCGCGCGCGGCTTGAAGAACATTCAGCGTGCCGTTGATATTGGTCTCCACGTAAGCCGCAGGCGAATGATACGAGAACGGGATCGCGATGAGAGCCGCGAGATGCAGCACTGCATCACAGTCCTTCATGGCCGCCTTGATGCCGAAGGGATCGCGGACATCTCCGGCAATCACCTCGAATTTGCCTTCGACATCGGCGGCGCATTCGTCAAGCCAACCCCACGAGTTGAAGGAGTTGTATTGAACAAACGCACGAACGTCGTAGCCTTCCCGAACGAGCAGTTCGGTCAGGTGAGAGCCGATAAAGCCATCGGCTCCGGTAACGAGGATACGCGTGGACATTATGCTTTCTTGTGATGAGGCTGAAGAGTCGCAATGCACCACTGCTACCGCAGTCCGGGTGAATCGCCCGGACCATTGGCAGGGAGCGTAATCCCGCAACCGGACTACGCCCAGTTTGTCAAATGCGCCCTCGTCTCTGGCGCCATGAGACAATTAACTAATTGAAAATAAACAATAGTTTATTGTTCATGAGGTGAACGACAATGTTCTAGCAGACTGTTTGAGCCCCGCCAAGACTGAGATTTGACATGCCCCGCGCTTCCGGAAGCTTCGTTAATGACCATTGACGGTATGAGTGCCCGTTATCGCTTGCGCGGCCCGCGAAACCCGCCGCGCCATAATCCTTCCAGCACCATGCTTGCAGTTTGAGTGCGCAGTTTGTTCAATCCTCCAACCAGACCGGCATGTTGAGGCAGGCTCAAGCCAGTACCAGTCTTCGCACAAAATCACCCATTTGCCGGCTGCCGATTGGAAGGTTGCTTCCTGTCCCATGCGCGTTGACAGCGTAAGAGGCTCATGCGATCTGGGCCGATATCATGATCAACAACTCGGACATCTCATCATTGGCCTGGTATAATGCCGTAGGCCGCATGAAACTCGCGATCTATGGGTTCGGCTCATTTCCCGTCGTCTGCTGGCACCTTTTCAAGCTTGCTGACGAGCGCGGCATTAAGATCGATAGTTGCGTAATATTAACGACACCGCATCATCGCGATCTGGTGCGATCGTTCGCAGACGACCCCAATGTACTCGACGTTTTCGAGGCGTTGCCGCGCAAACCGGGCAATGGCGACGCTTCTGAATTGGCCAGTTATCATGGCAACTTCACCGAAGATCTCGCCGCCCAGAAATTTTATCGAACTTCTCAATCAGGCCAATGGCTGTTCGATCGCGGCCTAGATTACTATCGACTCTATAAGCGCTTCCTTCAAGACCAGAAGGCAACCCACCTTCTCGCGCCCTGGCCTGAAACCGCCGACGGAAAAATTCTCTTTGCGATAGCGGCGGAACTCGGCATCCGCGTCATCTCGCCCAACGATCTGCGGAATCTTTCCGGTTCATTCTTCTCAACCAGCCCATATGAGACCCTGCCAAGTTATGCAGCCACAACACCGGAACTGCTGAACGCCGCTGAGCAGTTTGTAAAACGATTTAGAGAAACCGGCGGCACGGCCGCACTGGCTCCCGTGAAGCCGGACGATGCAACTTTGCTCGATCCTTTCCGGTCAGCACTACCGGCCAGAATTGCGGGAATGTTTCGGCAAACCCTTCAACGGCCCGACCTGTTTCAACCGATCAATATCCGCATTGGATTGATGAACAGCTTTCCTGCGGTAAGGGATGCCTATTGGTCTCTCAACACTAGACGAAACGCTAAACAAGCTGACATCACGAGTCTCGACGACCTGCCGAAGAAATTTCTGTTCTATCCGCTTCACTCCACACCTGAAGCGTCGATCAACACGCCTGCACCATACTATGTCGATCAGTTTCGCGCCATCGATGCCATTCGCATGGCGATGCCGAGCGATCACATACTCGTCGTCAAAGAGCATTGGACATTCGTAATGACCCGTCCAACGCGTTTCCTGAAAGCGATCAGGCGGCTGCCTGGCGTGCTTGTTGCCGACTATCGGCTGAAGGCTTTCGACCTGATGCCCAGAGCCGCAGCCACAGTCACTGTTACAGGCACGGCAGGCTTTGAGGCCTTTTTGCTGGGCTATCCCGCCTTGGCTCTCGGCCGCGGCCTCACGGCCGACTCGTTGGGAGGAATGACGCACAAGAGCGAGATAGCACAGCACCTCCGAGACAGAATCGAGAAGCCAATTTCGACACAGGCTGTCATCAAGCGTGTGGCCCAATTTTTTAGTGCTCGCTATCCGTTTTATTTTTCGTCCACCGGCTACAAAGGAGAACCGGTGCTTCGTCGCGGCAACATCAGAGCGATGCTCGATGCGCTGCTTGACCACATCGCGCGCGATAGCCAATCCAGCAGTGGCGTAAACGCAGATAACTAATCCGACGAAATCTCTCCGGCTGACGCCAAGCTCTCTGCTTTAACCTGCCATCGCCAGTCGAGGTAGGACTCCATGTGCGTTGCAAATCCGCGCTTGAAATATCCAACCTGAAACCTCTTGTCATCTACCGCGCCGCGAACGTGAATATCGCCGAGTTGCAACTCTTTCATACCGCGTCCTTGAGCGCGCTCAATGCCGGTCCAGATCATGAAATGAGCCAGCGGCTTATCTAGGTCGCGATCATAGACGCCGTTCATGTAAAGGGTAACGTGAGTTCCATCTATAAAAAGGGAACCGGCAGCCAATTTTCCATTCAGATGGGCAAGGATCAGTTCTCCTCGCCCATCCGATACAGCTCGATACATTTCATCCCACGATGCTCGCGGACGCGTCACTCGACCGGCAATCTCGGCATGAAATAATCTGTAAACATCGAAAGTCTCAGCGGAAAAATTCCCTGCATTCAGGTAGCTGATTTCGAAATTCTTTCTGCCCCAGTTAATGAACTGCTGGAAACTCTTACGAAGTGCACGCTTCCAAACCGGTGGGCCACCGTCCAGATCGACCATGCCAATAAGAGCAACTGCCGGCACCGCTTGCCGCCCGAGACACGCTTCGCCGATGGGAGACAACATCGAAGCCGAACGTTCACGAACCCATACCTCGCGAACTCCACGAGATTGGGCCAAATGGTCGACATGAGCGAAAGCAAATTTGACGGCTGAACCATACAGATCCGCTTCAATATCCAGCCTTCCAAATATCCGCATCGGTAATCCGTGCAAGCCAAGAACATCATCAAGGGTCGCACAAAGGACGACAAGGATCGGATTGTTTTGCCAGAAAACCGCGAACGAAAAAACGTGATGGTTTTCGCCATGAGCCGCTGGATAATAAGCACGACCGTACACGCCTGTCTGCGGCTGCTGCTCTATCTCCGCAAAGGCGGGACCTCTCAAAATAGCATCGAATGCGTCTCTGTCGTTTTCCCATGAGACGATTTTGAAATTGCGATCCATCAGTCACTCAACAATCATATGATCAGCTTCAGCGAAGCGCATCTGCAATTCCGAGACGTGCAAACAGAAACTCCACGATGGTAAAATCCAGTTCACTATCGATATCGTGAGATCGCTCAGATGGCATTTCATATAAGCGGGTGTCAGGATATAACACATTCGGACCGGCAATAAACGCATCACGACGCCATACGTAAATTGATGCGTTCATGTCGAAACACGGCGGGGCATCCTGGCGGCGCACCACAGCAGATGCCGGAGACTTGGAGAGCCGGACAGCGCCGTCCGCTTGACGCTCGACGAGATTAAAGTAAGGCGAGCGGTGAGCCGGCGCGCCTGTAATAACGCTGGTTGCACCCGAGCTCTCAAGAAGCGAGACCGCGCCTGTGATATCCTGTGCAAGGCGCAAAGGAGCTGTCGCGTCGAGATCGACAAGAACGTCGAATTGGAGGGAACATCGTCGTTCCGCCTCAACCAGCGCATGATGAATAGCAGGTACCTTTGCCGCCGTATCGGTCGCCAATACCGCCGGCCTGTCTATCGCCTCATCGGCGCCTGCATCAATCGCGGCCATTAGAATTGCTTTATCGTCGCTCGATACAACAATCTTGTCGAACATTGCGCTGGCCTTCGCCTGCAAAACAGTCCAAGCGATCAATGGTCGGCCCTCCAACATCCGAAGATTCTTGTTTTGTACGCTCTTCGAACCACCCCGCGCACAAATCGTCGCCAAGCGTTTCATGGGGCAATCCAGGTATTAGACCGTGCCGCACGCTCGATTGCATCGATCATCTCAACAATTTGCAGCCCGGCTTCCCCGCTACAGACATCTTGAGCGCGGCCATCGATGATGGCGCGGTGCATGGCCTCAATGGGTTCATCCCGACTGGCCTTAAGGTCCGTGATTTCTCCGTTGCGAATCAGAGTCCCTGCGACAAGATCCGCGCGGATCGTCTGGCTGCGCGTTATCACGGTCATGGTCCTCTGCCCGATCCGGTCTAGATAGTTTAATTGCAAGGTGACAACGGGACATCGCTCAAATTGCCCGAGGATGCCCCATGCATCATCGCTGTCGACCGTCAGGTCGGACAGCCGGCCGCCGAGCGCCGTAACCCGATCACACGCGCCGAACAGCCAGGCCGCGAGGTCCAGTTCATGGCTGAGGTCGCGCAACACTCCACCACCTAACGCGGCCTTCGAAGAATAGGTTTGTTGGCTATCGCGGTCCCCGCGCCACGAGTCAAGGTGCTGGCCGACATAGAAATCCGCGGCGATACAATCTTCGCCAGCGATCAGCTCCCGAAGCGCCCGCACGACCGGATGGAAGCGAAGCTGGTAGCCAACGTAGATACTCATCGGGGACGATGCCGACAGCCCAGCGGGCTTCGCGAACAGAGGCTTCTCTACCAATACTCGCCCACGATAGCCCGACGACGCAAGCTTTTCCAGATCGACAAAATGAGCAACTGTTTCCGTGGCAAGCACCACATAATCGTACGAGGCAGCTTGGAGAGCCTCCTCCAGTAATCCGAACTTGACGAACGACTGCGATACGCCATGGCGGCGACTGACCACAGACACCCTGAATCCAAGCGTTGCCAGGATAGAGGAATGTCTCCGGCCAATTGATCCGTGACCAACAACTAGCGCCTCACGCATCCGTTTATCCCACTCATTTTATGACGCAATACTGCCCCGGAACCTTCTACCGACTAACGGATTAAAGCGGAAGCCAGTCGAATACAGCCTCTGTATGGCGGAGGTCCGACCATGAACAATGTTGCCCAAGAATTTCACGACGGCACCTACAGAACACTCGGCTTCGCTGCACAACGCTTTTATCCCAATGAGGAGTTGCTGCGTTTTCTCGGTAGTTACTATTTTCCAATGCCCTTAGGAGAACGAAAAAACGTGCGCATTCTCGAGGTTGGGTGCGGCTCGGGCGCCAACCTGTGGATGATTGCACGCGAGGGATTTGAAGCACACGGCATTGATTTGTCAGCCGAGGGCCTTGGGCTTTGCCGCCAAATGCTTGACCGGTGGCAGGTGTCGGCCAGCCTGAAGCAGGGCAATATGACTGCAACGGGATATCCAGATGCCTATTTCGATGCGGTCGTGGATGTGTTTTCGGCGTACTGTTTCGATGAAATTGCTTCCTTGACCTTTCTGGATGAGGTCACGCGCATCCTGAAACCTTCCGGCCGTTTTTTTTCCTATACGCCATCGAAAAACAACGACAGTTTTCGCGATCCTGGCCCGTCACGCTGGATCGACTCCAGCACACTTGACGGAATCCATCGAACGACATCTCCCTTCTACGGTCAGTTCTACCCTTTCAGGTTCACGGAGCCCGAGGAATTCGAAACCCAACTCGCCAAGCGTGGGTTCTCGATCCTGCGCAACGAGCGGATCGGCCGGACATATCGGTTTCGTGAGGAATATTTCGAATTCACCAGCATTCACGCGCAGCGCGAAGCCTAAGAGGCATATCCGCTTGCGCTTGCTCCGTGATTGAGCAAATAAGGTTCGATAAGGAACCTCCAGCGTGTCGAATGAAGCTCTCAAAAATCTCGATAGCCATTTCGCCTTTGGCGAGAACTGGGCGTCTTATTCAAAGCTGATCGGGGAGCCTCAGATCGCCCATGCCAAGGAAGGGCTGCGCAAACTCATTCCCGCGGACGAATTCAAAGGCCGTTCGTTTCTCGATATCGGCTGTGGGTCCGGTCTTCATGCGCTGGCGGCCGCGCGATTGGGCGTGGCTCGTGTCGTTGGCGTGGACATCGATCCCAACAGCGCAGCCACCGCACGAAGGATACTTGCCGAACGTGATCCGAGCACGCCGTGGCAAATTGAGAATATCAGCGTATTCGATCTCACGCCGGAGCATTTCGGGACGTTCGATATTGTCTATTCGTGGGGCGTGCTGCATCACACAGGCGACATGTGGCAAGCTGTCAGCAAAGCTGCTGAGCTGGTCGCGCCGGGCGGTCTGCTCGCACTCGCGTTCTACCGCGAAACTTATCTCGACCCGCTCTGGAAGCTCGAGAAACGCCTTTATACGAGCGCGCCGCAATCAATCCAGAATCTGATCAAGAGCGGCTATATCAGCGCTTTTCGCGTTGCGCGAGCAGTAACTAGGCAAGGGCCGTTCTCAGACTACATCGCGAACTACACGTCCCGCCGCGGTATGGATTTCGAACACGATGTCCATGACTGGCTTGGGGGTTACCCTTACGAATCGGCACTCGCGCCGGAGGTGGATCGCCGCCTTGCAGCGCTTGGCTTCAAGGCAGAGCGTGTTTTTGCGAGACCGAAATCGAGCGGTATTTTCGGCTCCGGTTGCGATGAATATGTGTATCGGTCGCAGCGCACAAGCGCGGCACTTTGAACGCTGCTGCCGTTCGGGTTCTTACTCCGTAGCCAATTGAACAAGCGGCGTTTCAATTCGCTCCGCGCGGCCACCGCTGAGATTAATAACGAAATCAGCCTCGCGCACCAAGGCGGGGCGATGAGAAATCGCGACAATCGTGATTCGACCCTTCAGACGCAGCAGTGCCTTGGTCACGATTTCCTCTGTTTCGGAATCCAGCGAACTCGTCGCCTCGTCTAGTACAAGAAGGCGCGGTGACCCCAGGAGAGCGCGCGCAAGCGCGATACGTTGTCGCTCGCCGCCGGACAGCCGGCTGCCGTGATCGCCGACCATCGTGTCCAGACCATCGGGCAGACATTCGACGAAATCAGCCGCAGCAGCTTCCAACGCGGAGCGAATTTCAGCGTCGGTTGTGTGCGGCCTTATCCAGCGCAGGTTCTCGCCAATGCTGGCATTAAACAGCATCGGATCTTGACCGAGGTAACCGATGCCGCGCCGCCAAGTCGTGGTGGGCAACCGGTCCAGCGGGTGTCCGTCAACTCTCACAACACCCGAGGTCGGCCGGCGCAGACCGAGAATACAGTCCATCAGCGTCGTTTTGCCGGCCCCTGTATGACCAGTGAAAGCAACGAATCCCCCGGCAGGTATGGCAACGTTGACGCCGGTGAGAAGCGAACGCGATCCGATTGTGACCGATACACTATCCAACGCAATGGATGCGGGAGCAGCGCCCGGCCAGCCATCCGGCTTGCTGTTAGACGTCACCTCGCGCTTCAACTCGGCTTCCCGAAGCAGATCGGATGCAATTCCGAATGCCGGAACATGAAAATCGACGATCTGGAGATTCTGCCGCAATCCAGTGATCTTCGGGAAGAGCCTCACGAAGATTGCGACGATCACCAGAATGGCGCCGACATCGACCGACAGCAGCTCCGGGCCAAAAAAGAGAAGCGCCACTACGAGCAATCCGCCGCTGTACTCAAAAATGGCGCGTACGACCTGGCCATCGAACGCATTCCCAAAAGATAACGTCTCTAGCCGGTCGACCGAACCTGCGAACCGGTCGAACGCACGTTCTTCCGTCGCCGTCGCTTTCACGAACTTCGCACCCCCAACTATCTCACTTGTATCGACCGTGAGATCGGCATTGACCTTCGTCAATTCGGTTCCAAAGTGCGCAGCTCGCACGGTCCACCAGCGCGTCGTGGCAAACAACAGCGCTCCAACGATAACCAGCAGGCCGACCACTAACGGTGCGATGAAGAGTGCGATGATGACCTGCACAAAAATGAACAGCACCGCAGCAAGCACAAGATTGATCTGTGAAAAAGCCAAACCGATCCGCCATGGTTCGTTTGTGACGGCGGCGACCAGATCACCAGTCCTGCGCAAGACGAAGAAGTCGTAATCTGCTGCAAGGAACGCCGAAAACATCCGGCGCTGCCAGGATGCGACGTAAAGCGCCTGCAACCGGGAGGCGACATAAGACTGAACAATGAAGGTCGCTGCGCTTACAGCGATCAGAACCACAATCAACCCGGCAATCGTCGCAGCCGTCGCGGAAAGACCAACCCAGTTCATACCTTCAGCAAATATCTTGCTGATGCGATCGGGCGTGGCGGAGCCATCCTTCCCGAGGCTGGCCAGCAATGGCAGCAATGATGCGACGGTAGCACCTTCGAGAAGCGCGTTGGCGAAAGTCAGCAATGCCAGCAGCGGCAACTTCCAGCGCAAGGTCGCCCATGCATCCTTCACGAAAACGTACGATTTCGAAGTCACGGTATTTTCCGGTTGCTATACAAATTACGGCGCCGACTGAGACACAGAATCGAAGTCTCCGGCCTTCTCATGCCGGTTCGATCAGTTGCGCATCCGTTACGACACGAACCTTGCGGCCCAGCATTTCAAGGAGAATTTCGACCCGCTCATTGTCAGTCCGGGCCTGAAAGATTCCACGACAAGAGTCGAACGCGCCGCGCAAAATACGTACAGCGTCTCCGGCCTTGAAACGCATGGCCGGCGAAACGATCGACAGGAATCCGTCCGTCTGCTCGTGCTCCTTGAGCTCCTCAACGATGTCAGTCGCAATGCGCGCAGGGGTGCCTTCGTGTCCTACAAGGCGCTTGACGCCGATTGTGGAATTGATGACACGCCAACGCTGCGTCTCCAAGTCGATCCTGACAAAGATATAGTTTGGAAATAAGGGCGCTCTGACGACATTGACACGCCGAGCATGGCGCACGGTCCTGGGGTATCGTGGCAAGTAAACTTCAAAACCTTGCTGAACCAGGTTGGCGCCTGCCTTTGCTTCCGACTGGATCTGCGTTTGTGCCACGTACCACGCGGCGGTCGGTGATGCCGTCATGATGCAGAGCGCTCCTTCGTTTTGCGCGCACGCAAATCGACGAGCTGAGGAATCAGAACGGCATCAGCGCCGAATCTTTTCCGCGCCCCATCAATTAATGCAACAATCGCAGGTGACGGCACCAATGCGGTCACGACAACACCATCCACCTGATCTTCAATCGAGGCGAACTCGTCAACGACGGGTAATCCAACGAAACGGGTAAGCTTGCCGGACGGATCAACCGCGCAAACCAGAGAAACATCGCTTTCAATCGCACAGATTGCAGCGATCTCCGCGAGGTCCGAAACACCCAACAATACAAGACGGTTGAGGTGTCGTTCCTTTGCGATTTCGAAAACATTGATGCAGTCCGCTTTCGCCTTTCGGAAAAAGCCGAACGATGAGGACAAGTATTCGACCGTGAGGCGGGATTTCTCAGCAAAACCTTGCGGCGTGAGGTAATAGGCGTAGCGCCGCGCCGGCGCCTGACTGGCCTTGACCAGTCCCTTCTTGATGCAGCGATTGAGATACGCATTGACAAGTCCGAGCGCGATTCCGAGCTCGGCCGCGAAATGCCGCTGTGAGCGCGCACCATCCAGATCCACGGAATTCAGAAGGCCGAGAATAATGCGGTCGCTGTCTTCTTCGCGCTCGCTTTCGGAAAACGCTCGCTCCATCATCCCACTCCTACATTCGATCTCCTTACAGTGTTCATCAGATGAACGTCAAGCGTAGTACTGCAACAGAGAATTAAGTGGCTGATTTTATTGATAAAATAATGCCGTCAGGATAGAATCGCGCACAATTCACACGTATGCAAAAGCCAATTAGGACCGGCACCAAGACTGAAGATGATCGTAGTGGCCGGTGTAAGAACACACATGATGATCGCCGATCAACGGAATTCAGATCGCAATGAGTCCAGCACAGGCGTTGCCGCCAATCCCAGGACAACTGAATTATGGACGCTGGATGCAGCGTAGGGCGTGCGCCTAACGAACGAGTGCAAGCCGTCACTAGTAGGAGCACGGTTCTCTTGGCATCGCTTTAAATGCAATCCTGCACGAAAGCCTGATTTCACAACAGCCCTCGAAAAGATATAGCTTCCAAATGTTTTGCACCCGATGTCCTTATCAATGACGGCCTCGTCCGGAACAATTCTCTACGTCGAGACCGAACAGCGGGCTTTTCTGTCCCATCGTCTGCCGATGGCACGCGCCGCGCGCAATGCAGGTTTCGATGTGCACGTGGCGCTATCAGCCGGATTGAATTCCGAAATCATCCGCGCTGAAGGTTTCACACCACACACCACGCCATACCGGCGCGGCGGCCTATCGCCGTTCCGTGCGATCTCCACCATCATGGCGCTGCGCAGGATCAAACGAGAACTCTCCCCGGCTATCGTGCATCATGTCGGCATGCAGATGTGCGTGCTGGGCGGCATTTCATCTTTGGGAATGACAACACCGCAGGTGAACGCGATGACCGGTCTCGGTTATGCGTTCACCTCGACAACAGCCAAAGCTCTCCTTCTCCGAGTCGTCATCGCGATCGCGCTGCGTTTCCTGCTGAGCCGAGACCATGCAGTCTTTCTGGTTCAAAATCCGGACGACCGGGCTGCCCTTGAGACAATTGGTATTGATCCCCGCAGCCTCGTCCGCATCCCGGGCTCAGGTGTCGATACTGACAAGCTGACCCCGATGCCGGAGCCTGATGGCCCGATCACCGTGGGGTTTGCCGGGCGGCTGCTGACCGCCAAGGGCATTCGCGCGCTGGTCGCAGCCCACCGGCTATTGCAAGCGCAAGGCCTCGATGTCCGGCTGCTCATCGCAGGCGACCTTGATCCGGCCAATCCCGATTCCGTCAGGCTTGAAGAAGCCCAACAATGGAACGGAGAACCGGGCATCACATGGCTGGGTCAAGTCAAAGATATCGCCACGCTCTGGCGTCGCTCGCATATCGCGGCACTTCCGTCCCATCGCGAGGGCTTGCCGAAAAGCCTGCTTGAAGCCGCCGCTTGCGGCCGTCCGATGGTTGCCACCGATGCACCCGGTTGTCGAGAAATCGTAATCCCTGAACAAACGGGCTTGCTGGTGCCGATCGAAGATCCGCAAACCCTGGCCGATGCAATCAGCAAACTCGCCGCGTCGCGAGAGCTGAGAATGCGTTACGGAGCGGCGGCTCGGCAACTCGTCGTCGAAAAAATGTCCATACACAGCATCGGCGCAGCAATCACCGCCCTCTATGAAGAGCAGCTTGAGCGCGCTCGCTGATCGACCGGTCGATCGCTATTCGCGCCACTTACTGTCTTGCGTTTTCAAACGTCGAAAAAATGCGCGTCTCACATTTGTCGTTAATGACGGCCGGCCGCCAGTTGGCGACCGCTTCCCCCTTTAGAAAGAAAGTGAAATAGCGCAGTTCGGTGCCGAAGCTCGCGCGAGAACACGCCGTCCATTTTTCCGGCCCCGACTGCGCCTCATTCGGTCCGACGTCGGAAACCTCCGGATTGCCGGCCTGCTTCATCGACTGCATGGTTCGCTGAATCTGATCAAATATTACGCGCTGCTGTCGAGAATCCGGCACAGGGTCCGGCTGAACGGAATCCTGCACGTCGAAAAAGAACGTACAACCGCCGAGCAGCAAAGCTGCGAGCAGCGGTTGAAGCAATCGAATAGAAACCAAGGCTCACTCCCCGACCGGCCGGGTGCCTTACTAGCGTTTCGGGAAGCGCGTGAAAAGCACGATCCTGGACTTGAAAAAGGACTGCAGTTACCAGTCAGCGAGTCTCCGATGACGTGTCGCAGATCGAAGGAACGTCCTGAGAACATTGTCAGCTCCCGTGAGTTTGATTAAACACCTTGCGCCCCCTTTGGGTGCATTGTTCGATGCAGTCTTGCGTCGGTTGTTACACGAGGTTTCATGTCCGATCGTCCGTCCAGCAATATCGATCCTGCGGTCGCCGCTGGATTTGGTCATGAATGGTCGACCTTCCGTCAGGGAGAGGACGACTTTTCCGCGAACGACAGGGCGGCAATTTTCGATGCCTATTTCCATATTTTCCCCTGGGATCGTCTGTCTGCGAACTCCACCGGAATGGATGTCGGATGCGGCAGCGGCCGCTGGTCGGTCATGGTGGCGCCACGCGTCGGCCACCTTCATCTTCTCGACGCCAGCGCAGACGCGTTGAACGTCGCACGCGCGAACCTGGCGGCGGCGAAGAATGTGACCTTTCATCACGCCAGCGTCGGGGAGCTTCCGCTGCCCGACGGATCGCTCGATTTCGCGTTTTCACTCGGAGTGCTGCATCATGTCCCCGATACGCAAGCTGCCATTCGCACGATCTCAAGAAAGCTGAAGCCGGGCGCACCTTTCCTGATCTATCTCTATTATGCGCTCGACAACCGGCCAGCCTGGTATCGCGCGCTCTGGAAGTTCAGCAATCTCTTCCGCGTCGTGATCTCGAACCTGCCAGAGAAGCCACGGCTGTGGATCAGCCAGATCATTGCGATCTTCGTTTACTGGCCGCTGGCGCGCCTTGCGGCGCTTGTCGAGCGGCTGGGATTTTCCGCTGCCGCGCTGCCTCTGGAATTTTACAAAAATCACGCCTTCTATGTGATGAGAACGGACGCCTATGACCGGTTCTGCACCCGCCTTGAGCAACGCTTCACACGCGAACAGATCGACGGAATGCTGGCCGCGGCGGGATTTCAGAACATTCGTTTTTCAGATCGCGTGCCCTATTGGTGCGCCGTCGGCATCAAGCGCTGACCGGATGACTGTCGCTTCATGACCCTATCGCTCATCATTGCGATCCCGCTGGCGGCTTGCGTGCTCTGTGCCGCGCTGATTGTTCTGCTGCATCCCCTGCTCGTGCGCTACGCGCTCGCCCGGCCGAATGCGCGATCGTCACACAGCGTACCGACGCCGCAAGGCGGCGGCGCCGCCGTGATCATTGCAGCCATCGCATCGGTACTCATATCGGCGAGTCTTTTCCACGCAACGGCCGATCCGATATTGTTGACGATCTTTGCAGCAGCGATCCTGCTGGCTTGCGTCGGCGCGTATGACGATTTGCGGACGATGCCTGTCTTTCCGCGCCTTCTGTTGCAGGCGGTAGCTGTCGGAATTGTTCTCTCAACTCTTCCCGTAGAATTCCGTCTTATTTCAATTCTACCCACCTGGGCAGAGCGCACTTTGTTGCTGCTCGGCGGACTGTGGTTCGTCAATCTCGTCAACTTCATGGACGGTCTCGACTGGATTACCGTCGCGGAGGTGGTTCCTGTCACGGCGGCGCTAGCCTTGTTCGGCTTTTATGGACAGTTGCCTCTCGACCCAACACTCGCAGCACTCGCACTCTGCGGCGCGATGATCGGCTTTGCGCCCTTCAACAGGCCTGTCGCGAAATTGTTTCTCGGTGACGTTGGCAGCCTGCCTATCGGTTTGCTGACCGGATGGTGCCTGCTTCAGCTTGCGGCAAGCGGGCATCTCATCGCGGCGCTGCTGCTTCCGCTGTACTATCTCGCGGACGCGACGATTACTCTTCTAAAGCGCCTGATGAGGGGCGAAGCAGTCTGGGTCGCCCATCGTTCCCATTTCTACCAGCAGGCGACCGGAAACGGCTTCAGCGTGATGCAGGTCGTTACTGAAGTCTTCATCCTGAATATCGTCCTCGCAGCGCTCGCTGCGCTCACGATCTGGCTGAAGTCAGGCTATGTCGCGGGAATGGCACTTACGGCGGGCATAGGCGGCGTGGCCCTCGTCCTCAGCCGGTTTTCGCGGAAATGGGAACCTCTCCGGTAAACCTACGCAGCCCCGCTTTTGAATTCTGGAATAGCGTCCTTCAACACGCCCACGATGACGCTACGCTGCTCGCTTCCGACCGCCTTCTCCAGCGTGGACAGCCATCGTTGCAACGTGTCGAGCGGAGGCTCGTTGGGGCGCGCTGCGACGATACCCGCGATGCCAATATCTGCGGTCGGCTCCTCATGCGCGAACAGAATTTCGTTCAAACGCTCGCCGGGCCGCACACCGGTAAACACGATCTCGATGTCGTAGCCGGGCTGTAAACCGGAGAGCCGGATGATGCGCTCGGCAAGATCGACGATCTTCACCGGCTGCCCCATGTTCAGCACGTAGACGGACACATCGGGACGAATAGGGCCGAGCGCATGGGTTGCCGCCGTCACTACGAGGTCGCACGCTTCGCGAATCGTCATGAAATAGCGGACCATGTCCGGATGTGTCACGGTCACCGGACCGCCGGCTTCGATCTGCGCCTTGAATTTCGGCACCACCGATCCGTTCGACGCCAGCACGTTGCCGAAACGAACAGAGATCAGCCGCATCGGGGCCTTACCGTTCGCACGGTTCATCAACTCGCGGTCAAGGGCCTGGCAGTACATCTCTGCGAAGCGCTTTGTCAGTCCCAGCATCGACACCGGCTCGATCGCCTTGTCGGTGGAGATCATCACCATTGCTTCCGCGCCGGCGCTCACCGCCGCATCGGCCACATTGACGGTCCCGAAAATGTTGGTCTTGACGCCCTCGCCCCAGTCGCGCTCGAGGATCGGAACGTGCTTCAGCGCGGCGGCATGAAAGACGATGTCAGGCTTGAACTCGTTCATGAGACGCATCATGCGCGCACGGTCGCGAATGTCTGCGATGCGGCCTTCGATGATCGCTGTTGGAAACTTCGCCACCAGGCTTTCCACCACCGCATGCAACGCCGGCTCGGCATTCTCCACGATCAGCAGCCGCGACGCACCGAACGTCACAGCGCGGTCGCAGATTTCCGACCCGATCGATCCTCCACCACCCGTGACAACGATGGATTTTCCCTTCACGAAGGTTTCGAGACGCTGATAGTCGATCTTGACGCTCGGCCGCAGCAGCAGGTCTTCGACCGCCACCGGCGCAAGCCTCGGAGCCTCACCGCTGCCTTCCAGTGATGGCAGGCGGCTCACGGTCAGACCGAGCTTCCGGGCGCGCGTCAGCACCGATTCAGGCGATGCATCGACTTCAAAAGCCGACGGCATCATGACCATACGTTCGATTGGCCTTTCCCGGCGCGAGAAGTCATCGACAATATCGGCGAGATCGTCGATTCCACCCAGCACCGGAATGCCGCGGATCGACTGCCCGCGATCGGAAATAGAGGGAGACAATACGCCGACCGGCCACATCCGCTTGACAGCGCCGCTTTCGATGCCACGCAGCAGCACCTCGGCGTCGGCAGCCCGCCCGACCAGCAGCGTCGGCGCCGCATCAAGACTGCGAGCCTGGCTCAGCGTCCGGGTATAACGGAAATAGCGATAAGCAATGCGCAAGGCGCCAAGCGCGAAATTTTGCAGGAACCAGTAGATGATGATCGTCGTCTTGCCGAAGAAGAACGTTCCGTAGACGTTCGGCGCGATGAAAATGTAATCGAGCACCAGCAGCATCAGCGCCAGCACCGTCGATGCTTTCACGATGTTGAAGAAATCCGGTAGCGAAATGAACCGCCACTTGGTGGTCGTCAGCTTGAAGACGTAACAGACCACGACGCTGAAAATGACGAAGTAAGGCAGAATGCGCAGCAGCAGCGGCAGGCGTTCAATGAGGCCACTGCCTTCGAACCGAAGATAAAAGCTCGCAACAACCGCGAAGATCGTGGCCAGCGCATCGTGGATGGCAATCAGCAGGTTTCGCCAGGTGAGGCGTGGCAATCTGATGCGGGACATACCAGCCATGGCTAAACCCGCCCCGCCGTTGCTGGCGCTGCCACTCGCGGATTTATTTCTACTGCAGGTGATGCAGCACGGACGCGGGCGGCCATTCCTCCCGCGACGCCTACAGCCAGAACGTAAACCCAACCTTCAGTGAAATCGAAAAGGTGGGAATTGAGCAGCGAACTGACGAAATTTTCGACCACCGCGACCAGGCCGATCCACGCCGCAAGCCCTGCGCCTGCGAACATTTTCAAGTGCGCAAACCACATCGCGTAGAGGACAAGACAGCCGATGAGGCCCCATTGGACCGCCACGTTGAGCGTCTGGTTGTGCGGATTGCCGATGATCTGGGCTGAAACACCCGTTTGTCCCACCGCGTCCTGTTCGAACAGGGTTTTCGTGGACCCTGTTCCGTGACCGGCAAGCGGTGCTTCCCCGACGAACTTGATCGACTTCCGCCAGAATTCGAGCCGCTCACCGACCGACGTTACGGCGTTGCTTTCATGATAACGCTGATATTCGGTGCCGATCATGTCCGCGCGCATGCGCAGATAAGGCGATGATGTCCACGCAATCGCACCGGCGGCGATAACGGCGGTCATCAACAGCAAGAACCCGCGGGTGCTGAAATGCTTGGCGGCGAAAATAACGAACAGCACCGGGATGCACACGAATACGGTCCGCGAGCTTGCAACGAACACCATGTTGGCGAGAAAACCGATGCCAATGATAGCCAGAAACGCAGCGAGTGCTTTCCGCTCTGTCCTCAGCAGATAGACAGCCGCCCCAAAAGCAGCAAAGGCGCAAAGCGCGAACTCCTGACTCTGCGCGATGTAGTTCTTGACCGGCACACCGAGCGAGCGCGTCGGATCGAAGACAATCCGGTGGTCAACGAACATCAGCCATGACGTCAACATGACTGCCGTGCATGATCCGAGAAACCCCAGACCGACCCACAGCCCGCGTCCTGATTTCTCGAAATGACGGATGAGAATCGGAATCGCCACCAGCTTGGCAACGGGATTGATGCCCTGCAGTCGCGCCGCCCATGGAATATCCGTCGCCCACAGCGTGCCAACGGCAGCAAGCGCAAAAAGCAAAATCGGCAATGCGCAAGCCGGACGCTTCAGCGTTTCGGAGAAATCGCGCAACTCGATGGTGGGGATCAGCAACAGCAGCCAGACCACCGCAAAGATTGCAACAAACGAGGTCGACCACGGCAGCGAAATCGCCATGAGAACCACCGCGATGTCCGCTGCCTTTGTCCACGCCGCCGTGTTGCGCCAGATCGAAGGCGCGACCGAAGTTTCCATGTTGGACACACTCGCGGTCATTTCTTGCTCTCGCGTGCGCGGTTGACCAGCGATGTCGTGCTGTGGCCCGGCAGAATATCGACAAGGACGACTGTGCCGCCGTTGGCGGCGACGACCTCGTGACCGACCACCTGCTCGCGGGTGTAGTCGCCGCCCTTCACCAGCACGCTGGGCTTGATCAACGTGATCAATTCGAGCGGCGTGTCCTGTTCGAAGACGACGACCAGATCGACTGCCTCAAGCGCCGCCAGCACTTCGGCCCGCGCGCGCTCGTCCTGCACCGGCCGTTCCGGTCCCTTGAGGCGTCGGACCGATGCATCGCTGTTGAGGCCCACGATCAGGCGATCGCACGCGGCACGCGCCTGAGTAATGACCCGCACATGGCCAGGGTGCAGAATGTCGAAGCAGCCGTTGGTGAAGCCAACGCGCAGCCCCTGCCTGCCCCACTCGGCGAGATGCGTATCGAGATCGGCGACATGTGAGGCGATTTTCTCTTCCGCCGCGAGTGAGGCATGCGGCAGAATCTTCCGCCGCAGTTCCGCAAGCGAAACGGTCGCCGTCCCCGGCTTGCTGACGGCCACGGCAGCCGCCGCTGTCGCACAGCGCAGCGAAGTATCCCAGTCGGTTCCCGCGGCCAGCGTCACCGCCAGCACGGCCACCACGGTGTCGCCTGCGCCGGACACGTCGCGCACCTTCGCGGGCTGCGCCGGAACGTGGATCAAGCTGCCGTCGCGATGCGCCAGCGTCATGCCGTCTTCGCTCTGGGTCACGAGTACCGCTTCAGCGTCCGCCGTGCGCAGCGCTTCGATCGAAGCATCCGCGATATCGGCATCCGACCGGATGCGCCGCCGTGTCGCCTCGGCAAATTCCTTGCGGTTCGGCGTGAGCAGCGTCGCACCGCGATAGATCGCGAGGTTTGCGCTTTTCGGATCGACGATTACCCGCTTGCCGAGCTTGCGCGCGGCATCGATGACATTGCGGATCACCCGCGCGGTGAGCACGCCCTTGGCATAGTCCGACAACAGCACGATGTCCGCACGTGGCAGCGCTGCGACGACGGCGTCGATCAGCTTGCGCTCGACCTCCTCAGACGCTGGAGCCGACAGTTCCCAATCCGCGCGCAGCATGTGCGTCGAGAAATGCTCGGAGACGAAGCGCACCTTGCGCGTGGTCGGCCGCGCCGGATCGGTGACCAGAACCGGCTCGATGAGTTTCTCTTTCGCGAGTTCCGCCTTCAGCATATCGCCTGCAACGTCACTTCCGACCAGGCCCACGAAAATGCACTTCGCGCCCAGCGAGGCGATATTGCGCGCGACGTTGCCCGCGCCGCCGATATTGGTTTCGCTGCGTTGAACTGCGATGACAGGCGCCGGCGCTTCCGGAGAGATGCGGGACACTTCGCCATAGACGAATTCGTCCAGCATCAGGTCGCCGACGCACAGCACGGTCTGGCGGACGATCGCTTGCGACAGCGCGTCAAAATCGAACATAAGAACAATATCCCTGTTGCACGATCAGCGATAGCGATCGGGCCGGTCGAGAAAATCCCTGACATAGCTGCCGACGCCATCTTCCAGCGCCGCGAAGCCGCCATTGTAACCCGCGCCGCGCAGATGATCGACCTCTGCTTGCGTGAAGTATTGATAGCTGCCGCGAATTTGTTCCGGCATGTCGATGTATTCGATGTTCGGCTTGGCGCCGAGCGCGCCGTAAGCCGCGAAAATGAGGTCGCGGAAGCTGCGCGCGTGGCCGGTGCCGACGTTGTAGATGCCATTCACTGAACGCGTCGCCAGCAGCCACATGATGACGCGCACCACATCGTCGACATGGATGAAATCGCGCCGCTGATCGCCGTCGGCAATCCCGTCGCGATGCGACTTGAACAACTGCACCACGCGGCCGGACCTGATGTCGTCGAAACGGCGCGCCAGCACGCTCATCATCGTGCCCTTGTGGTATTCATTCGGACCGAACACGTTGAAGAACTTGAGGCCGGCCCATTGCGGAGGCATCTTCGCGCCCTGCGCAATCCGCTCAGCCACCGCCGTATCGAACAGATGCTTGCTCCAGCCGTAGAGATTCATCGGCCGCAGCTTTTTCAACGCATCGAGGGATGCATCGTCGCGAAATCCCTGCTCGCCGTCGCCATAGGTCGAGGCGGATGAGGCATAAATGAACGGAACGGAATTCGCCGTGCACCAGTCGAGCAGCCGCATCGAGAGGCGGAAATTGGTTTCGATCACGAGATCACCGTCGGTGGCAGTGGTCTCCGAGATCGCGCCCATGTGCACGATGGCGTCGAGCTTGCGCCCCGCCAGCCATTGCATCAGTTCCGCAGGCGGAACGATGTCGGCGAGCTGGCGTTTGGCGAGATTACGCCACTTGCCGTCGTGCCCCAGAAAATCGCACACGGCCACGTCCGCGCGGCCCGCATCGTTGAGGGCAGCGACGACGTTCGATCCGATAAAACCGGCTCCGCCGGTCACCAGCAGCATGAAGGAATCCCGCCCAATTGACGCGGGTCACCTTTGCCCCACTCCCGCCCGGCAGGCAACTCACGTCAGCTAGTGTGGTGAAGGGCAGGCTCCGTTTTGGAGCCCTCAAAACGCATCTGGACGCCGTGCAGGTGACACGGTAACCGGCTGATCGTACACAAGTCTCCCGGACCACGAAGAGCGGCCCTAGGGCCCTTAAATAAATGAATAAAAGTTCATTTCTAAGCGATTTGCGAGTCTCACCCGATCCAACGGAAACCAGTCCGATTCTGGTCATTCCGTATATGTGGATCGGCGACTTCGTGCGCGGGCATACGGTGGTCCGGGTCCTCAAGGAACGCTGGCCCAATCGGCCCGTCGACCTGCTGGTCACGAACCTCTGCGCCCCGCTGGTGGACTACATGCCCGGCGTCCGTAGGGGCATCGTCTGGGACTTGCCTCGTGGACGGCTTGCCTTGGCTAGGCAGTGGACGCTGGCCAAGCAGTTTCGCGAGGCAGGCTACGGCACCGCCCTGGTGATGCCCCGGACGTGGAAGTCGGCCATTGCGCCGACGCTGGCCGGCATTCCACAGCGGACCGGCTTTGTCGGCGAGGTCCGGTTCGGGCTGATCAACGACTGGCGTTGGGGCGAGCGGAAGATGCCCCGCTTCATCGACAAGAACGCCGCCCTCGCCCTGCCCGCCGATGCGCCGCTGCCGAAGGCCTGGCCAGTGCCGCAGCTCGTGGTCCCGCCCGCAGAGGTTGCGGCATGGCGGCAGACCAACAATCTCGGCCAGAGCGCCGCCGTCGCGCTGGCCCCAGGATCTGTCGGGGCCTCGAAGCGCTGGACCTATTATGCGGAAGCCGCACGGATGTTCGCCGAACAGGGTCTGGACGTCTGGGTGGTCGGCGGCCCGGGCGAAAAGGCCATCGCCACCGAGATCGTCAACTTTGCAGGGTCGCGCGTCCGCGACCTGACCGGTACAGACTTGCGCAACGGCATCATGGCGATGGCGGCTGCGAAAACGGTGATCTCCAACGACTCGGGCCTGATGCATATTGCAGCGGCCATCGGCACGCCCGCGATCGGGATTTTCGGTCCGACCAGCCCGTACCACTGGGCGCCATTGAACGGCCTTGCCGCCACGATCAAGCGGGCGACCGACCTGCCCTGCCAACCCTGCCATCGGCCGGTTTGCACCCAGAACGATCATCATTGCATGCGCGACATCCCGGCGTCGCAAGTTGTGAAAATCGCGCAGGGCGTCATGGCGACGGCGGGAGCTAGTGCTGCGCGTTAAGTATCGGGCGATGGCCGCACTTGCGCCTCTATCCCGCTATGACTACCACTGAGGCGAATTCAAACCGACGCGGTGACATGTGAGCCAGGATCGGATCGCGGCACATTTCCAAAGTTCGCTCGCCGGCCTGACCAAGGCCGTGCAGAGCAGCGACCTGCTCGCGACGACACACACCATCGCGCGGGCAGTCACGGATGCATTGAAGGCGGGAAACAAGCTGCTGCTGATCGGCAATGGCGGCAGCGCCGCCGACGCACAGCATATCGCCGCTGAAATCGTCGGCCGCTACAAGCAGGAACGTCCCGGCTGGGCTGCGATTGCACTGACCACCGACACGTCCGCGCTGACAGCCATCGCCAACGATTATGGCTTCGAACAAATATTCGCACGGCAGGTTCAAGGGCTCGCGCGGCGCGGCGATGTTTTATTTGCGCTGACAACGTCCGGCCGCTCGCCGAACATCCTCGCGGCGCTTCGCATGGCGCGTGATCTGGGCGTGACTACAATCGGCTTCACGGGCGCAAAGGGCGAAGGCATGCGCGCATCCTGCGATCAACTGTTCGTTGCGCCAACCGACGACACGCCGGTGGTCCAGCAGATCCATATGATGGCGATGCACGCCATCTGTGACGAGGTCGAACAGGCGCTGATCGGCGCAGCCAAGATCAAATGACGAGCGGCAACGAGTCCGCACCAAAACCCGCGGCGTTTCTCGACCGCGACGGCGTCATCAATCTCGACGATGCCTATGTCGGCACCCGCGACAGACTGCGCTGGATGCCCAAGATCGCAGACGCAATCAAAAAACTGAATGATGCGGGCTATCTGGTGTTCGTGTTCACGAACCAGTCGGGAGTCGCGCGCGGCTTTTTCTCCGAGGACGACGTCCGTGCGCTTCATGAATGGATGCGTAGCGAACTCTCACGCGACGGCGCACGCATCGACGACTTCCGTTATTGCCCGCATCACCCTGATGGCGTTGTGGCGGCCTATACGCGCGAATGCGACTGGCGTAAGCCGCAGCCGGGGATGATCCTCGATCTGATAAAGCACTGGCCGGTCGACAAGGAGCGCAGCTTCGTCATCGGCGACAAGCAACGCGATCTCGACGCAGGCACTGCAGCCGGCATCGGGGGTTATCTGTTTTCCGGCGAGGATATTTCGGGCTTCGTCGACAACGTTTTGGCGAAGCAAAACGCCTAGACCGCGAACGGCAACTTTTCCGCTGCCTTGATGACGCGCTCGAACGAGGGATAAGCTCCCTTCCCGCCAACCACCGTGATCGATCCGTTACCAACCGGTCCCGTGAGGCCGGGGTCGGTCGCAAGAAACACCGCGATCAGCGGCACGCTGTAAGCCGCCGCCAGATGCAGCAATCCGGTATCGACGCCGACCACCAGCGCAGCATTGGCGATCACTTTCGCCGTTGCATCGAGCGGCTGGCGCTCGAGAATCCGGCTTCCGGGAATAGCGGCGGCGAGCCGCTCGCAGCGCAGCCGCTCAGCTTCATTGCCCCACGGCAACACTACTCCGATGCCCTGCCCGCGCAGCCATTTGCCGGTGCCGATCCAATCCACCTCGCGCCATTCCTTCGCGGCGCGCGAGGTTCCGTGCAGCAGCACAGCGTAGGGCGCGGCATCACCTTTCGGCGGCTTGACCAGTCCGTAGTCGATTGCCGCGTCGGGCGAGTAGCCGAGGCTCAAACCGGTGAGCGCTCTGTTGCGTGCGACTGCGTGCTGTTCGCGCGCCACCTTGTGCTTCACGTCGTAGAACCATGACGCAATCGGCTCACGGATACTTGACGCATCGTAGCCGTGCCGCTCGCCATTGGCCGTTCGCGCGATCAGTGCAGAACGGATCAGGCCCTGCGTATCGATCACCTTCTCCGCATTCACCGAACGCAGCCGCGCCTTGAAGGCCGAAATCTCGCTCCATGTCCCCGGCTGCAGAAGCCGCGACCGCCAGCGTCGCGTCGAAACAGAAATCACCCCGTCGATAGCCGGGTGAAGCCGTGCGAGCGGAGCGAACGCCTCCTCAACGACCCATGTCAGCCGTGCATCGGGCCGATGCCGGCGCGCGTCAGTCACGGCCGGCATGTGATGCACCACATCGCCAAGCGATGATGTCTTGATGAACAGAATACCCGGCATCGGCGTGATTGGCCCGGAAGTCGTGAGTGCGCGTTACGTTTTGGAAACCATAAAGCGGTTTCGAGCGGGAAAAGCGACGGGATTCGCCAGAAGAGTCCGGCTTTATACCCCATTTCCATCGTTCCTCTGCAAGCTTCCGGAAACAACTTCGCTTCACATTCCGCGAAACAAAACGCGCTGAATGGAGCGCGGAAACGACGCGGGTTTGGAAGTCATGACAGTACTGGTCACCGGCGGTGCCGGTTACATCGGCAGCCACACAGTTCGCGCACTGGTAGACGCGGGCGCCAACGTCGTGGTCATCGACAATCTCTCGACCGGCTTCTCGCAGTTTCTGCCTGAGGGCGTGCCGCTGTTTATCGGCGACGCGGCCGACGAAAATCTCGTCGAAGGCGTGATCGCCGCGCACAACGTCAGTTCGATCATCCATTTCGCAGGTTCGGTCGTGGTGCCGGATTCGCTGCGCGATCCGCTGGGCTATTACCGCAACAACACCATGACGACGCGCAATCTTCTGAACGCCGCGGTGAAGTGCAACATCAGCCGCTTCATCTTTTCGTCGACCGCCGCCGTCTACGGCAATCCGGACCAGATGCCTGTCGCCGAGGAAGCGCCGACCCGTCCGCTGTCGCCTTACGGCTCGTCAAAGCTCATGACCGAGATCATGCTGCATGACGTCGCGACGGCTCATGGCATGAGCTACGTCGTGCTGCGCTACTTCAACGTCGCCGGCGCCGATCCGCAGGCCCGGATCGGTCTTGCAACCGTCGGCGCGACGCATCTTTTGAAGATCGCGGTCGAGGCTGCGACCGGCCAGCGCGCCAAGATCGACGTGTTCGGTACGGACTATCCGACGGCCGACGGAAGCTGCATTCGCGATTTCATCCATGTCAGCGATCTGGCGCAGGCGCATTGCGCCGCGCTGATGTATCTCGAGCGGGGCGGACCGTCGGCGACACTGAATTGCGGCTACGGCCGGGGCTATTCGGTGCTCGAGACCATCGAAGCGGTGCGCCGCGCATCGGGCCGCAACTTCGCGGTCCAGTATGCCGAGCGCCGCCCTGGCGACATCATGACAATGATCGCGGATACGGCCCGCATCCGCGCGACGCTGGAGTGGACGCCGCAATACGACAATCTCGACACCATCGCCCGCCACGCGCTCGCATGGGAAGAAAAGCTGCTGTCCGAGCGTCATGGCGATGGCCGGCAGGCGGCCTCGGCGTAACGTAGAATCGACTGAAAAGTCTCTGATTTCACTTGAAAATCTACCCCATAGCGGGCAAGAGACGGACATCGCATAAACCCTGACGGGGCGCCGGTTGCGCCGGCCGTCAATGGAACGCGGATGACCGAGCTTCCACGTAAAATTACCGACGACCCCTATGGGGCCGCTGCTCTTATTCGCCGCCTGATCACCGAACAGGGCCTCCAGCATTGGCGGCGCTACGCGGTCGCGTTCACGCTGATGGCGGTATCCGCCGGCGCCACGGCGGCATCGGCCTGGCTGCTCGGCGAAGTGATCAATCAAACCTACGTCAATCGCAGCATCCACGGCATCGTCTTGCTGTCGACGGCGATCATCGTGCTGTTCACGCTGAAGGGCGCCGCGACCTACGGCCATACGGTCATCCTGTCGAAGATCAGCAATGCTATCCTCGCCAGCAATCAGCGCCGGCTGTTCGCCAAACTGATGCGTGAGAACGTCGGCTTCTATTCCGAACGTCATTCCTCCGAATTCCTCGCGCGGCTGACCGCCGGCGCGCAATCCGTCACACAAGTCCTGAGCCTTCTTATCAATGCCGTCGGCCGAGATTTCCTGTCGCTGGTCGGGCTGGCCGCTGTGATGGTGATTCAGGATCCGTGGATGTCGCTGTCCGGACTGCTGGTGGCTCCGCCTGCGCTGTTCGTCATCCGCAAGCTGGTGAAGAGGATCAAGCGCCTCGCGCACGACCAGTTCACCGGAACAGCCGACATTCTCGAAACCATGCAGGAATCCCTGCAGGGCATCCGCACGGTCAAGGCGTTCACGCTTGAAGACACGATGCAGGCGCGGATCGACAAGAATATCGGGCTCGTTGAAACCAACGCCAACAAGATGGCGCGGGTGCAGAGCCGTTCCAGTCCGCTGATGGAAACACTCGGCGGCTTCGCGATCGCAGGCTGCCTGATGTATGGCGGCTATCGCATCATCGCGACCGGAGCAACGCCCGGACAGTTCTTCTCGTTCATCACCGCCTTCCTGCTGGCCTATGAACCGGCCAAGCGGCTCGCGCGCCTCAACATCGAATTGAACAGCTACCTGGTCGGCGCGCGCAAGCTGCTCGAAATCGTCGACAGCCCAGCGAGCGAGCCCGACGACAGCGACAAACCCGCTTTGAAGCTCTCCGACGCCAAGGTCGAGTTCCGCGACGTGACCTTTGCCTATCGCGGCAACGAGACGGTTCTCAACCGCATGAGCTTTGTCGCGGAGCCCGGGAAGATCACCGCGCTGGTCGGGCCATCCGGCGGCGGAAAATCCACCGTACTGGCGCTGCTGCTCCGGCTTTATGAGGCGAAGTTCGGCGCCATCGTGATCGACGACCAGATAATTTCCGACGTATCGCGACGCTCGCTGCGCCAGCAGACCGCCTATGTCGGGCAGGACGTCTACCTGTTCCGCGACACCATCCGCGAGAACATTGCCTTCGGCAAAATCGGCGCGACGGAAGCAGAGATCGTCGATGCCGCAAAAGCGGCCTGCGCTCACGATTTCATCATGAGCTTCCCGCTGGGTTACGATACGCCCGTCGGCGAACACGGCACGCAGCTCTCCGGAGGCCAGCGGCAACGCATCGCCATCGCCCGCGCGCTGGTGAAGGACGCGCCGATCATCCTACTGGATGAGGCGACGGCTGCGCTGGATTCCGAATCCGAGAAGCAGGTGCAGGAAGCCATCGAGCATCTCTGCCGAAACCGCACCACGATCGTGATCGCGCACCGTCTGCACACCATCATGCATTCCGACCAAATTCTGGTGGTTGAGAACGGCACCATCGTCGAGACCGGCCGTCACGACGATCTGCTGCGGCGCGGCGGGCGCTATGCATCGTTCTTCCGCTTGCAGCATCGTGAAAGCAACCCGCTGGCTCCTATCGCCGCAAGCGCGTAAGATTGTCTCGTCTCCTTCTTTTCCTTCCTCAGCCCCGGATCCGTCATGAGCGCCAGCGCACCGTTCGTTATTGCCGCACTTCCGCAGCCATCCATTCCTGTGGCCGGCGAATCCAAATCCTTTCCGGTGCGCCGCATCTGGTGCGTGGGACGAAACTATCTCGAGCACATCCGTGAACTCGGCAACGACGAACGCCAGCCGCCGTTCTTCTTCGCCAAGCACGCCGATATGATTGCCCAGGACGACGCGACGATTCCCTACCCATCGCTAACCAAGGATTTCCAGCACGAGGTCGAACTGGTCGTCGCGCTGAAGGGCGGCGGCGCGAACATTGACGCCGCCAAGACGCTCGATCACGTCTACGGTTACGGCGTCGGCATCGATCTCACCCGCCGCGATCTGCAGATGGCGTCGCGCAAGAAGGAACAGCCCTGGGAGATCGGCAAGTCGTTCGACTTTTCCGCGCCCTGCGGCGCGCTCCGTCCGGTCGCCGAGATCGGCCATCCGGCGAAGGGCAAGATCTGGCTCTCCGTCAACGGCACCGAGAAGCAGAAGGGCGATCTTTCCGAGATGATCTGGAACGTGCCTGAGATCATCGCGAAACTCTCGCTGCAGGTGTCGCTCGGCGCGGGCGACATCATCATGACCGGCACGCCCGCTGGCGTCGCGGCGTTGCAGCCCGGCGACAAGGTCGAGGCCGGCATCGACGGCATCGGCACGCTGAAGGTCGCTATCAGCTAAGCCGATTCGGCCGCGGCGGCAACGGACGCCGCTGCGGCGTGAGGCATCTTGCCCACCGCATTACGCAGCCTGACACGAAGTGGGTGCTCGACAAGATAATAGAGCACCGCGGCGCAAGCGACGCAGATGCCGATGGATATACAATAAGCGCCGACCGTCGCGAATGGCCCCATCGCCTGAAGCCGCTCCGGCTTGAAGACGATGTTCAGCGCCCGCAGCACCGGAAAGTGCACCATGTAAAGCGAGTATGAAATCTCGCCGAGCCAGACCAGCGGCGCGAGGGAGAACAGTTTTGCGGTGATGCCGCTCGACATCGCCAGCGCGCCGGTGAAGATCGCAAGCAATGCGATCAGCGCGAAATCCGGTGCCCCGAACGACGGTCCTATCAAAAATGCAAGCAACGCGACCATCGCCAGCACATCGTTGAACGAAGATTTGCTTTCAAGTGCATGACGCAGCGTTGCGTAGCGGCATAGCGCTGCGCCGCAGACGAACAACCCGGCAATACGCACCAGCGCCGATGGCGCGATCCACGCGCCGGAGAGACTCCATCCCGCCATCGAAAAAATCAGCGCCGTGATGCCGAGGCTTACAACGGCGATCAGCAGCAGCATGCGCGGCTCGCGCACCCGGCCTAGACCTGTGGCGACCAGCGGAAAGCACAGATAGGCGAACCATTCGGCGCTGATCGACCATGACGGCACGTTCCAGCTCACCTGATCTGTCACGCCCCAGGCATGCAACAGCAATATCTGCCATGGCAGCTCGCCGAGCTGAAACGCTTCCGGCGACCTGAGATTCAATCCTAGCCGTCCCGCGCCGAGCACGACAGCGACGAGTGCAGCCAGCACAGTAATGTGAACAGGGTAGAGCCGGATGAAACGATGCCACATGAAAATCGCGAACTTGCGTCTCGTAGGCCGTTCCATGCTGTCGAAATAGACGTAGGTAAGAATAAAGCCAGACAGCAGGAAGAACAGATCCACGCCGAGATAGCCGCGCGAAAATACGGCGATTGAATGTGCAATTCCAACTGGAATATTTTGATCCGCATGTAGGAACAGCACGAGAAACGCCGCCAGCGCGCGAATGCCCGTAAGGGATGCGATGGCAGGCTTCGGCTGGGTGCTGTTCGAAGGCGAGTTCATCGCATCAGACTTCCAACTGCCGCTCCACCGCCGCGGCGATGGTAAGAAGCTTGCGGTCGTCGCCATGGCGGCCGACCAGCATCAGCCCGCATGGCAGCGCGTTGCCGAGCCTGATCGGCAACGATATCCCGCAGACATCGAAGAAGTTCCAGATTGAGGTGTTGCGCAGCGCCGAGATGTTTTTCGCGGTGAAGGCCTCCGGGCTCGAAACTTCCTCTATGGTCGGCGCCACGATGGACACCGTCGGCATCACCAGCACATCGAACCTGTCGAACAGCGAATCCACCTGCGCGATGCCGCGCTCGCGGTCGCGCATGTTCTGGATGTAATCGGCGGCGCTGACATTGGCCGCACGCTGAAGGCGCAGCCGCACATTCGGATCGACGCCATCGGCGGCCTCCTTCAGCAGCGCACGATGGATCGCGTAGGCTTCCGGCGGCGCGATGCCGCCGCGTTCGTTCACGGTGTGCATGATGTCCAGCGCGTCGAGCGTGATGTCCGCGCCGGACTTCCAGTGCGGCGCGAGCCGCGACAGCGCCAGCGGAAACGCCTTGCCGACGATCGCATCCAGCGCCTCGACCGGATAACCCTGCACGAATCCGGCCCGCACATCCTTGAGATCGAGCGCCGCGAGTGGCGACGGCATCTCGCCCGCCATGACGGCATCGGCATTGGCGCAATCCGCAACACTGTGCGCGATGGGGCCGATGGAATCGAGCGTGAACGACAGCGGGAACGCACCAGCGCGCGAGACGCGCTTCACCGTCGGCTTGAAGCCGACCACGCCGCAGAATGCCGCCGGAATACGGGTCGAGCCGCCGGTGTCGGAGCCGATGCCGATCTCGCACATCCCGTCACCCACCGCGACGGCTGCACCAGACGACGAGCCGCCCGGCACGCGTGCACGATCCGCGGGGTTACCGGGCGTACCGAAATGAGGATTGGCGCCGATGCCCGAATAGGCAAACTCGGTCATGTTGGTTTTCGCGACGATGACCGCGCCCGCCTCGCGCAGCCGCGAGACGATGGCCGCATCCGCTGCCGCAGGCTTGCCGCGCGAAGCCAGCACGCGCGAACCGGCGCGGGTGACTTCGCCTGCAACATCGAACAGATCCTTGACGGTGACGATCGCGCCATCCAGCGGCCCGAGCGACACGCCTGATTTTTTCCGTGCATCCGCGGCATCGGCGGCCCTGCGCGCGGCGTCGGCGTAGACGGTGAGGCAGGCGCGCGCGCCTTCACCGGCAGGATCAGCGATACGTTCAAGGGATTGTTCGAGGCGGTCGCGGGATGATGCTGGCATGTTTCTTCTTGTTTGCAGGAACGGGGCCGGGAGAATGTCGTTTTCAGTTCCGGAAGGCAATGCCTCCTGAGGATTGGATTTTGCAGTTTCACCGGTGCTTCAATGGAGCAGCCGAAGCGGAGTGAAACACAATGCCCCCGTCGGAAATCGACACCATCCGTGCGTTACTGATATCAAAGGCCCGCCCCGTCGGCTGGGCCGCACGGCGCGAGCGGCTGGACGAGATCGGTTCGGTCTGGCCGGTCGCCGACGACATCACGCTCACAAGCGTCAATGTGAATGGCGTGCCCGGCGAATGGTCGCTCGCGCCCGGCAGCGACACGTCGCGCGTGCTGATGTTCTTCCACGGCGGCGGCTACTGCTCGGGCTCAATCACGAGCCACCGCCGCATGGTGACCGAAGCCGGACGCGCGGCGAAAATCCGGACGCTCGCGGTCGAATATCGCCTTGCGCCGGAGCATCCATTTCCCGCAGCACGCGACGATGCCATGACCGCGTGGCACTTCCTGCGCAAGCAGGCCTACGAACCATCGCAGGTCGCCATCGGCGGCGACAGTGCCGGCGGCAATCTCACCGCCGTGCTGATCAACATGCTGCGCGCACAAGGCGAGCATCCGTCATGCGCGTGGCTGGTCTCGCCGTGGACCGACCTCACCATGTCGGGCACTTCGCTCGCGACCAAGGAAGCGTTCGATCCGATCATCCACAAGGGCTATCTCGGCGAACTCGCCGACGCCTTCGCGCCCGCGGGCATCGCGCACGACGATCCGCGCATCTCGCCGCTGTTTTCCGATCTGCATGGCTTTCCGCCGGCGCTGGTTCAGGTCGGCTCGCACGAGACGTTGCTCGACGACGCCACGCGCTTCGCGGCGGCGCTCGGCGCCGCCGATGTCGACGTGACGCTGGAGGTGTGGCCGGAGATGATCCACGCCTGGCCCTTGTGGAACGCGCATCTCGAACCCGGCCGCCGCGCGCTCGAACAAGCCGGCGCGTTCGTCCGCCGTCACATGTGAGCGCTCAGGAATACACCATCACGCCGTCATCCACCTTACCGAGCCGCAGGGTGACGATGTCGAGCGCGTAGTTCTGATAGAGCTTCCACGGCCGCTTCGAGCCTTGCTTCGGCATCTTCGCCACCGAGCGCTGGACATAGCCCGATGTGAAATCGAGCCAGTTTTCCTGCCTCACGTCGGGGTCGGTATTGCGCGGCGTACACTGCTTGTAGCCGTGCTTGTCCATGTAATTGACGAGACGACAGACATATTCGCAGGTGAGATCGCATTTCAGCGTCCACGATGCGTTGGTGTAGCCGAACGACGACGCCAGGTTCGGTACATCCGAATACATCATGCCCTTGTAGTTCAGCGTCTTGGCGAAATCGACCGCGCGGCCATCGACGCTGACCTGCATGCCGCCGAGCACCTGCAGATTGAGTCCCGTCGCGGTGACGATCAGATCGGCCTCGAGTTCGCTGCCGTCCGATAAACGAATGCCCTTCTCGGTGAAAGTCTCGATGGTGTTGGTGACCACCGAGGAGCGGCCCTCCTTGATCGATTTGAAGAGATCGCCGTCGGGCACGAGGCACAGCCGCTGCTGCCACGGATTGTAACGCGGCGTGAAATGCGTGGCGATGTCGTAGTCCGGCCCGAGCGCGTGGCGCACACCGCCGAGGATCATGATGTGTATAAGAGACAGGGCGTGAAATGCGTGGCGATGTCGTAGTCCGGCCCGAGCGCGTGGCGCACACCGCCGAGGATCATCTGCTTGGCGCGTTCCGGCTTGCGGCGGCAGAGCTGGAAGAAATACATGCTGAACAGAACATTGCGCCAGCGGATCAGATGATACGCGAGCTTGGCGGGAAGTTTCTCGCGCAGCTTGTTGGCCAGCGCGTCTTCCGCCGGGCGCGCGACCACGTAGGTCGGCGAACGCTGCAGCATGGTGACATGCGCCGCCTGCTTGGCCAGCTCCGGCACCAGCGTCACCGCCGTCGCGCCGCTGCCGATCACCACCACGCGCTTGCCGGCGTAGTCGATGTCCTGCGTCCATTTCTGCGGATGGACGATGCGGCCCTTGAATGAATCCACACCAGCAAAGTCCGGCAGATAGCCGTTCTCGTAGTTGTAGTAGCCGCTGCACATGAACAGGAAGCCGCAGGTGAAGCGCACGGCCTCCTTCGCAGGCCCCCTCTCCACCTCCACCGTCCAGCGCGCATCCTTCGAGGACCACGACGCGCTTTTGACGTGGTGGTTGAAGCGAATTTTCCTGTCGATGCCGTTGTCGTTCGCGGTCTCGCGCACATAGTTGAGAATGCGCGGGCCGTCGGCGATGGCCTTGGCTTCGGTCCACGGCTTGAACGAATAGCCCAGCGTGTACATGTCGCTGTCGGAGCGGATGCCGGGATAACGGAACAGATCCCAGGTGCCGCCGATGGCGTCGCGGCCTTCGAGGATCATGTAGCTCTTGCCGGGACAATTCTTCTGCAGGTGATAACCAGCGCCGATGCCCGACAGACCCGCACCGACGATCAGCACATCAACATGAGCCTCAACGGCCTGCGCTTCGACATTCCCGTTTGAAACATTGTTGGTGTTTTTGGCTTCAGCCGGCATGAACGTTCTCCCTGCCGAAATTTGTGCGCAGCAGGACGAGATTGCAACCGGATAGTGAAGCGTTCAGCGCTCGAGGGATTACCAGTGAACGGTCTGGCTCGGCACGATGAACGAGGCATGGGTCACAGGCGGGGGCTCATTGAGATATCGCACACCGGACGCGATCAGCGCGACGACCGCGACCACAGCCGCGAATTCGATCAGCCGCTGATCGAACCAGCCATCGCCAACATTGCGCATTGTCGTCACTCCTCTTGATGGAAGCTGACGACTCAACGCGACACCTTCGGCGGGAGTTCCATGTGCGCACGCAGCATAACGCTGTGCGCCGCAGCGGAGAGAAGGAGGCAGCAAAAAGCCCCATCATTTCTGACGGGGCTTGGTGGTACGTCCGTTTCAGTACATCCGTGAAACGAGCGAAAAGCTGGCAGCTATGACCGGTACATCCGCGGCAACACAGCGCCTGGCTCTTTTTCTTGTCCAGGCATGGGCGACAACCGGTGTCCGGATGTCGCGATCAAGCCTTAGAGAATCTGAAGGTTCTCTGCGCTGGTCTTGCCGCGCATCTTGTCGACCTTCGCTTCAAACGAAACCTTCTGTCCTTCGGCAAGGCCGGTCAGGCCAGCACGCTCGACAGCGCTGATGTGAACGAACACATCGGTGCCGCTGTCATCCGGCTGAATGAAACCAAAGCCCTTTTGGCCGTTGAACCACTTCACAGTACCAGTCGTCATAACAAACAATTCCTCTCGGCGCGTACATGCGCAAGCCCTCGCGACGTCGCGCGAGCCAATCCAATCTAGCGATGTCTTAGGGTAAGGAGCCGGAGGGGACCAAAAAGGTCCAACGGGCGCTTTAACAAAAGCTGTGCCGCAAATCGAATGCGCCGCTTGTAACAGGTGGCCGGGCGATAGCAAGGGCTCAATTGTGTTCATGCCAAGGCGCGGGAGGCGTTAACGCTCTCTCACAGGACAGCGCGAGATCTCTCGCCACGTCGTCCCCGCAGCTCTCTCCCGTCGTGCTCGCGACCCTCTCCACGTCGTCCCCGCGAAAGCGGGGACCCATACTCCTTGAATCATCGATGCGCCGCGATAGCGGGTCAACTCTTTCCTTCGTCACCACCACTGCCGGTGATTATGGGTCCCCGCTTTCGCGGGGACGACATCGGAGATGTTGCGCCAGCATGCGTTACTTCGCGTTCCCGATTCAACTTTCAAACAGCCACGCTATTTCCGGATACAGCTTCGCGATCTCGCGGCGCGCTTTCGCGTCCGAGCTTTGATCATTCCATTCGCCCTCTGAAAGAGAGGGCGCGCGGAACGCCGGATGCTCAACGCATCCGCAGCCCCGTGTGCAAAAGTGAAAAGCACACGAGCGTAGTCACCACGAACACGCCGAAAACATCCGGCGTTCCGCACGCAATGGGTTACGGCTTGCTTCGTGCTCTCCCCGGTGATCGATCGAGTTGTTTTGTCACCGTCGTTGCGACTGAGGATGTTTCCCTGCCCGGTTGGGCGGGGCTCTCCGGGGCAACTTTTGCCAACGTACGGGCTTCAGGACCACACGACTTGGGCCGTCCGGGCAACGTCGTCGTCAGCGCTTCATCGGCAACTCACGGACCCCTTTGCGGGGAATCCGCCCTGCTGCCTCATCCGCGCCTGACGCTGCCGCGTCCACCGCATCCCGCCCCGCGTCCGTGACGATCGCGAGCCGCCCCTCTGTGGGACGGGATAGATAGGAATATAAGCCTAGTTAAAAGTTTCGTCAAGTGAATGCTTCGGCGCACGTCCCAGAAATCCATACCGACAAATGGACGCTGTTGAAAAGCATCCGCGCCATCTTGACCATAGAAGATTCGCCCATCAGTTTCATCCTCACCTCTTTACGCGTGACAAGTGCAACTGGCTCGCTGGTTGAACTTGTGTCGGGCGTTTCGCCAGACAAATCGTTATTGCGGGGGTTTATCGGTAGGAACGACTTCGGCGAGCTTATCTTTCGTCGCCGAGCTCCTCACCCTCCGGGCCGATAAGCTCGCCGAAGTCGTTCCTACCTTTAAAGGTAAAGAGATCTTTGGTTGCTGAACTTCGTGGACTTTATGACGACTTGAATCTTGATGGTGTGAGGGTCTCACGTCCATCAAGATTCATGTTCTTGTGCGGCGGCTACATTTCGCGTGATCCGAAAGCTCGACCGGCAAACCTGCGCGACTATCTCTGTCGCGTCCGACAGATCGCAAATAAATACAACATTGTACTTGCCGAAAAGGCAACTCAACTATTTCGCGACAGCGACTATGATGACCTCATATCGTTTGAGGAAGACATAGCAAGAATCGCGTCAGTCGTCCTTGTCATCGCCGAGAGTCCTGGCTCTCTGGCCGAATTAGGCGCATTCACCGCTAACGATACTATCAGGAACGCTCTGCGAGTAGTCATCCAGCAGGAACACGAGATCGCGGAGTCATTTGTTCGCTTCGGCCCTATTGAAAGAATAAAAAATGCGAAACGTGCAAATTTAGCGGTCTATCCTTGGCGCAGTCACTTAAATGGCACCTTGAACATTAGCTCAACAAAACCTCATTACAAACAAATTGTGAAATTTCTCGATGAGCACGTGACCGCCGTTCCTGTTTCTACGATCTACACAAAGTTAGGCGAAGCCGAGATTTTTTACATCATTTACTGGATTATTCATCTCTGCTTAGCAGTGACCATCACCACGCTTTACGAATATGTCCGATTAATTTTCCCGAGCATCGCGGATGAAACAATCCGAAACAAACTTTATTGCATGCAGTTGGCAGGCTGGATCGAGCGGCGATCTTATTCAAATAAAGATTATCTTTGGGCGTTATACGATCCTGATCCCTTCAACTACGAATTCAAACCCGGCGTAACTGAGAGAGTCACCGTTCGCCGAAACCTCATCGTGAAAACAGCATTGAGGAAAGCTGAAAATCTTCCACCTCACATTCGCGCCGAGGCGACAAGCGCCAGATTGGCGGGTGTAGCATGAGTTTAATTCACGAACTTATCGAAAGACTTGGATTAAGCGCATCCGAAATACAGCTCATTATCAGCACAGCACCGGCTCGATACAAAGTTTACAGCATTCCGAAACGCGATGGAGTTGGATCACGCGTCATTGCTCAACCCTCCCGAGAACTTAAGGCTCTGCAACACTACATACTCCACCAAAAGCTCTCGAAATATCCCGTTCATGAAAGTGCTATGGCATACGTGCGCGGTCGCAATATTTTGCAGAACGCCGAAGCACACACGGGATCGAATGTTGTTCTTAAAATGGACTTTCAGAAATTCTTTCCATCGATAAAAGTTTCAGATTGGGAGAAGTATGCGAGACGATCATCAATAGAGGCGATAGATTTGTCTGATCTTCGCCGATACTCTCGAATTTTGTTCTGGGGGCAAGCATGGCGATCTACCGTACCGCAATGTTTATCCATAGGGGCACCAACGTCCCCTGCGCTTTCAAATATTCTCCTCCATGATCTTGATGTAACGCTTAGTACAGAAGCGAAAAGAATTGGAGTTTCATACACACGTTATGCTGACGATATTACAGCGTCCGGCCAAACCGCCGATGTTGTATTGGCTTTCGAGAAGTATGCTCGCAAAGCAGTCAGAGCCCTTAAGTATCCAAAGCTAGTTTTCAACGAAGAAAAGCGAGGCCTTTACTTGAAGGGCCAAAAACGTCTTGTTACCGGACTAGTGGTGACCCCCATTCGGCAGATTTCTGTTGGAAGGGAGCGCAAACGCCTGATCTCTGCAATGTTGCACAGGTCGTCGAAGGACTTATTAAGTCTAACGGAGCGTGGTCGCTTAAAGGGACTTCTAGGATTCTGTGTTGCAAACGAACCAGATTTCTTAGGTCGAATGCGTGGAAAATATGGAAGTGAAATTGTCAATTCTGCACTGCGCTTTCACGTACCTACACGACTTGAAAGTTTTGAGTAGAAGTCAGCCTTTAAGACCTTTCATTTGATGCACTCCTCACACCACCGCATTGGTCGGCGTCGGCCTATCCGTCGTCTGCTGACCGAACAGTGAGCCGACAAGCTCCACCACGGTGCGTGCGGTCAGGCCCTTGTTATCCAGAAACGGATTGAGCTCGACCAGATCGAGCGAGCGCACCAGACCTGAGTCCTGCAGCATCTCCATCACCAGATGGGCCTCGCGGTAGGTCGCGCCGCCGGGCACCGTGGTGCCGACGCCGGGCGCCGTCACCGGATCGAGGAAATCCACATCGAGGCTGACATGCAGCACGCCGTTGCGCTTGCTCACGCGATCGATCAGTTCGCGCATCAGCACCGCGACACCGAACTCGTCGATCCTGCGCATGTCCGCGATCCAGACATCGCGCTTGGCGAGCAGCTCGCGCTCCAGCTTGTCCACCGAGCGCAGGCCGAACAGGCTGAGTTGCGCCGACGGGATCGACGCGCGCGGATCGCCCGCGAGCAGATCGTCGAGGCCGCGCTCACCGCACAGGAACGCGCCAGACATGCCGTGCATGTTGCCGGTGATCGTGGTCGCGGGCGTGTTGTAATCGGCGTGGGCGTCGAGCCACAGCACGAACAGCTCGCGCCCCTCTTCCTGCCAGTGCCGCGCGACGCCATTGACCGTGCCCATCGACAGCGAGTGATCGCCGCCGAGAAACACCGGAATCGCGCCGGAGCGCGCCATCGCATAGGCGCGCTCGCTCGCCGCGCGGATCCAGCCCTGGATTTCGCGGTAGTGCTTCGTGTTCGCGGGCTGCGGGCCATCGATGAAGGTCAGTTCGCGCGGCAGGATGTCGCCTTGATCCTCCACCGTGAAGCCGAGGCCTTCGAGCAGCGGGGACAGTCCGGCGGTGCGTAGCGCCGCAGGCCCCATCAGCGCGCCCTTCTGCGACGCGCCGACTTCGATCGGCACGCCGAGCAGCGCGACGGAATTTGGATAGGCATCGGAACGGACGGACACGGACAGCCTCTCGCTCTACTTGAAGATGATCGTATTGCTTTCGCCCTTCTCGACCATATCGATGACCAGCAGTTTTACGGTCTCCGTGCCGGTGGCCGTGCCCTGATGCCACTGCCCCACCGCTTCGAGAATGAAATCGCCGGTCTTGAAGTTCTCGACCTTGCCGGTGTCGAGATTGGTGACCGTGATCGTGCCCGCCAGCACGTAGCCGTAGCGCGGGAACGGATGCTTGTGCTTCGGCAGCGTCGTGCCCGGCGGTATCTCGTAAGTGGAGGCGATGAGCTGCGGATTCTTCTGCGGCAGCACGATGGGCTGGCCGGTCGAGGTCTCGGTGGCGGAGAGCACGGGCCGCACCACGACCTTGCCCGTGACAGGAGCGCTGTCCGCACAGAGCGGCGACGCGGAGAGCGCCAGACCCATGGCCAGACAGGTTGCAACCGACAAGAGCTTCATGCGCGATCCTTCATTTCACCGCCTGACCGATAACGGAGCTTCGGTGAAATCCGGGCAAAATAAAAGCCCCGGAGTGAGCCGGGGCTTTATCTTCTGTTTGTCATTCCGGGACGATCGGGAAATATGGATTCCGGGTCTGCGCCAAGCGGCGCATCCCGGAATGACGAGGCGAGACAATCGTATACAACGTCATTCCGGGGCGCGAGCAGAGCGAGCGAACCCGGAATCCACATCCGTCATTGCGAGCGAAGCGAAGCAATCCAGGAACCACAAGCAAAAGCTGGATTGCTTCGTCGCTGCGCTCCTCGCAATAACGATTGGGAGGATCAATACCGGTAGTGATCGCTCTTGTACGGGCCTTCCTGCTTCACGCCGATATAGTCGGCCTGATCCTTGCGCAGCTCGGTGAGCTTGACGCCGATCTTGGCAAGGTGGAGGCGCGCGACCTTTTCGTCGAGCGACTTCGGCAGCACGTAGACTTCCTTCTTGTACTTGCTGTCCTTGTTGTTCGCCCACAATTCGATCTGCGCCAGCGTCTGGTTGGTGAACGACGCCGACATCACGAAGGACGGATGGCCCATCGCGTTGCCGAGGTTCACGAGGCGGCCTTCCGACAGCATGATGATGCGGTGACCGTCGGGGAACGCGATTTCATCGACCTGCGGCTTGATGTTGGTCCACTTCAGGTTCTTCAGCGAGGCGATCTGGATCTCGTTGTCGAAGTGGCCGATGTTGCAGACGATGGCGCGGTGCTTCATCGCGCGCATGTGGTCGACGGTGATCACGTCGAGATTGCCGGTCGCGGTCACGAAGATGTCTCTTATACACATCTAGATGTGTATAAGAGACAGGTCCTTCATCGCGCGCATGTGCTCGATGGTGATAATGTCCTTGTTGCCGGTGGCGGTGACGAAGATGTCGGCCTGAGGTGCCGCGTCTTCCATCGTGACGACCTGATAGCCTTCCATCGCCGCCTGCAGCGCGCAGATCGGATCGACTTCGGAGACCATGACGCGGCAGCCGGCCTGGCGCAGCGACGCGGCCGAGCCCTTGCCGACGTCGCCGAAGCCAGCGACCATCGCGACCTTGCCCGACATCATGACGTCGGTACCGCGGCGGATGCCGTCGACCAGCGATTCACGGCAGCCATAGAGGTTGTCGAACTTCGACTTGGTCACCGAGTCGTTGACGTTGATGGCAGGCCACAAGAGCGTTCCGGCCTTCTGCATGTCGTACAGGCGATGCACGCCCGTGGTGGTTTCTTCCGAGACGCCCTTGATGCTGTCGGCGATCGCCTTGAAGTAACCCTTCGGCTTTTCCTTGAGCTGCTTCTTGAGCAGCGCGAAGAACACTTCTTCTTCCTCGGAGCCCGGCTTGTCGAGGAACGCGGTGTCGCCGTTCTCGGCGCGCAGGCCGAGGTGGACGTACATGGTGGCATCGCCGCCGTCATCGAGGATCATGTTCGGGTGACCGCCGCCGTGCCAGTCGAACAGCTTTGCGGTGTAGTCCCAGTAATCCTTCAGCGTCTCACCCTTGATCGCGAACACCGGAATGCCGGCGGCGGCGATGGCGGCAGCAGCGTGGTCCTGCGTCGAATAGATGTTGCAGGAGACCCAGCGGATGTCGGCGCCGAGCGCCTTCAGCGTCTCGATCAGCACGCCGGTCTGAATGGTCATGTGCAGGGAGCCTGCGATGCGCGCGCCCTTCAGCGGCTGCTTGGGGCCGTATTCCTCGCGCGTCGCCATCAGGCCGGGCATTTCGGTCTCGGCCAGCGAGAGTTCCTTGCGGCCGAAATCGGCGAGACCGATGTCGGCGACGATGTAGTCGTTGAAGCCTGCGGGGGCTTTCGCGGTGGCGGTGGTCATGTTGCTGTCCTTATTCGAGGCGGGCCCGCTCAATCGCACGACCCGCTGTTTTGATTTCGTCATGCCCGGCCTTGTGCCGGGCATCCACGTCTTCCTGAATCATCCCCAAGACGTGGATGGCCGGGACAAGCCCGGCCATGACGTCATGGATGTTGCTTACACCGCGCGCTTGAGCACGTCGGCGAGATCGGTCTTTTCCCACGAGAAGCCGCCGTCGGCGTCCGGGGTGCGGCCGAAATGGCCGTAGGCGGAGGTGCGGGCGTAGATCGGCTTGTTGAGATCGAGATGCTTGCGGATGCCGCGCGGCGTCAGGTCCATCGACTCGGCGACAGCCTTCTCGATCTTGTCGTCCGAGACTTTGCCGGTGCCGTGGGTGTCGATGTAGATCGACAGCGGGCGCGCCACGCCGATGGCGTAAGCGAGCTGCAGCGTGCAGCGATCCGCGAGGCCAGCCGCCACGACATTCTTGGCGACGTAACGCGCCGCGTAAGCCGCCGAGCGATCCACCTTGGTGGAGTCCTTGCCGGAGAATGCGCCGCCGCCGTGCGGAGCCGCGCCGCCGTAGGTGTCGACGATGATCTTGCGGCCGGTGAGGCCCGCGTCGCCATCAGGGCCGCCGATGAAGAACTTGCCGGTCGGATTGATGTGCCAGATGGTCTTGCCGTTGATCCAGCCTTCCGGCAGCGCCTTGCGCACGTACGGCTCGACGCGCTCGCGCACCTGGTTCGAGGTCATGTCCTCGACGAGATGCTGATGCGACACGACGATCTCGCGCACGCCAACCGGCTTGCCGTTTTCATACTGCACGGTGACCTGGCTCTTGGAGTCGGGGCCGAGCACCTTTTCGACACCCGAGTGGCGGGCTTCCGAAATCAGGCGCAAAATCTTGTGCGCATAGTGGATCGGCGCCGGCATCAATTCCGGCGTCTCGTTGGTGGCGTAACCGAACATGATGCCCTGGTCGCCCGCGCCCTCTTCCGCATTGGTCGGCTGCTTCGCATCGACGCCCTGCGCGATGTCGGCCGACTGTGGATGCAGAAGGATTTCAATGTCAGCGTTCTTCCAGTGGAAGCCGTCCTGCTCGTAGCCGATGTCCTTGATCGCATTGCGGACAACCTGCTCGATGTGATCGTTGGTCACGGTGGAAGGTCCGCGCGTTTCGCCCGCGATCACCACCTTGTTCGTGGTCGCCAGCGTTTCGCACGCGGCGCGGATGTCCCACGGATCGATCCCGGCTTTCGGACCTTCGCGGAAAAACAGATCGACGATCTCGTCCGAAATCCGGTCGCAAACCTTGTCCGGATGACCTTCGGAAACGGATTCACTCGTGAACAGATAAGACGCGCGCATCAACTCTTTCCTTCCATCTCGGCCGCGACCGGCCCGTGTGAGCTTTCAAGTAATTTCATCAGTCGCGACGCCGCGAAATGACGTAAGACTCGTCGTAGAACCAGAGACCGTTATGCCTGCGCAGCACGTCCCTGGTGGCATCGAGATAACGACCACTTTGCGTGACTTCATCCAGGCGGTCGTCTTCAACCTGAGCGACATACACCGCCGCGTTCCACGCTGCAAAGGCCGTCGAGGTCCCGATCGGCCCCGTGACCTCGTTTGGTAAAGCTTCCATATCGTACCGGAAGATCGAGCGGTTATCCGCATAGGCATTAAAGTTGAGATCGCGCCCGGCCGTTCCCAACTCGTATTTCACCGCGCGGAGTAGCTCATGGCGGCTAACCGCGAAAGGATTTTCTCCCGGCCAGATCGACTGCACAATTTCCATGCCGGGATCGTGACCATGGGAGTGAATCCCGATCAGCCGGCCACCGGCGCGCAGAGCACGTGCCAAGGGTGCGACAATCTTCTTGGCGCGAAAATTCAGCGACGATCTCGCCCGGTAAGGCTGCGAGGCGATCACCAGATCGAAATTGGCCTCGACCCGCCCTGCCCGCGGAATCATCGCATCCAACAGGAACCGGTGATCTTCGCGGTAAATCACCAGCGCGATTGGCCGCTCATAAACCGGCATGCCCGAACGTGCGCTGACGCTGGCGCGCCAGTTTTCTTCCAGAAACGGCTGCAAATCGGCGATTTGCGTCTCGAACTCGCCGGATGAATTGCCGCGCAGGGCAACCTCGCGCCAGATCATGGCGGCGGCGGCGGTCGGCGATTTCGGCGCCAGCCACGGCGCCTCGGCGTAATTCATGTTGGTGAGGACGAAAACGGTCGCCGGATGCTCGAACAGACGGTCCGGCACCTTTTGCAAGGTCAGCCGCACGTCCTCGAGGCTGATTTCCTTGCCGGCGATATAGAACGGCATGTTCGGGAATCGGCTGTGCATGGCGCGCATCACCCGCGCCAGCACCGTTCCGTCGCCTACCCCTGCGTCGAAAACGCGCAATGCGGGCGGACGCGGATGGATGCTCCCCAACTCAAGAGCCACCCGGTCGGCGATCACCCGCTTTTCCGAACAGGTATGGACGAACAGCAGGTATTTCTGGCGGTTCTCGAAAAAACGAAAATTTCCGGTGGGATCGCGCTTCTCGATCGGGGGCTCAGGCACGGTGATCACCGGCACGCCGTCCCCAAGAAAGCCTCTAATCCGCTCAAGCGTATCGACCGTGATCCGCTTGCCCTCACGCAGCCGGTGCACCAGCTTGCCGTCGTTGACCGCGCGGCGGCCAAACGTCGATTCCGCCATCCCCGCCTGACGGCAGTATTCGGAAATCTGAGCCAGGAGCTGGTCGTTTTTCATCAGACCGTTGGGCAGAACTGGAGTGGGCCACAATTTGTGGGCAGAATAAATTTGCGTCCGGCTTCCTACCACCATCTGCCCACGATGAAAACGGTCCTTTAGGGAAATTCCAGCCTTTAATTCGACGGTATGGACACCCACTCAAGGGAAAGTACGTGTCCGCCAAGGACTCTGTCCCATCATTCAGAAGACAACATCATGCTCGCCAGACTTGTCGCATCGGCCCTCGTCATCGTTCTGCTCGCCACCGGGGCAATCGCCGATCCGGCAGCGCCGACAGGCAAATGGCTGGCGGAAGATATCGATGGCGGCGGCGTGATCGACCGGCTGCAAACGACATTGGAAATTCGCGACGATGGCATCGTCACCGGCATGGGCGGCTGCAATCGTTATGCGGGTTCGGCCAATATCGACGGCAATGCGATCAAGTTCCTGCCGATGGCAAGTACGCGCATGGCGTGCTCAGCCGCCGCGATGAGACAGGAAGCCAAGTTCCACAGCACGCTCGAGAAAGTCAGGGCGTGGCGGATCGACGAAGCGCAACGCAAGCTCGTCCTGCTCGACAGCGGGGGCTTTGACCTGATGCGCCTCAGCAAAATGGACTGACGCCGCAACACGTTACGCGATCGGGATAGCCGCCCGAAAATTCTTTTCGCGCCATGTCACTTCCTGGACCGGCTGCCTCGTCTTGAGAGCGAACGTGCACGGCAGGCCCAACCAGACGCCTCCCGTGCCTTTTCTCAACGCCGCAATCGCGGCATCAAGCATGGAGGCAATCGTGAAGATCGTTGTTATCGGAGGCTCCGGCCTTATCGGATCGAGAGTCGTCACCCAGTTGCGTCAACGCGGCCATGAGGTTGTGGCAGCTTCTCCATCAACCGGCGTCAACACCGTCACCGGCGAGGGACTGAAGGAAGCGTTAGCAAGCACGGACGTCGCCGTGGACGTGGCGAACTCGCCGTCATTCGAAACCGGTGCGGCGCTGGCCTTCTTCGAAGCGTCGGGACGCAATGTGCTCGCGGCGGAAAAAGCCGCCGGCGTGAAACATCACGTCGCGCTGTCGGTGGTCGGCACCGAGCGCCTGCTCGAGTTCGGATACTTCGGCGCCAAGCTCGGGCAGGAAGGTCTGATCAAAAATTCGGGGCAGCCTTACACCATCGTGCGCGCCACACAGTTTTTCGAGTTCGTCGGCGGCATTGCGCAGGAAGCGACGCAGGGACAGACCGTCCGTGTCTCGTCCGCGCGAATCCAGCCGATGGCGGCCGACGATGTTGCCGCCGCAGTCGTGGACGCCGCTCTCGCGGCCCCTGTGAATGGAACGATTGAGGTTGCCGGTCCGGAATCTTTCCAGATGGATCAGCTTATCCGGAAATATTTGAGCGCGAAGAATGACCGGAGAGACGTGATCACCGATCCCGCCGCGCGCTACTTCGGCATCAAGCTCAACGATCGCTCGCTGACGCCGGACGCCGGCGCCCGTCTCGGCGCGATCACATTCGACGAGTGGCTACGCCGCGACCAATCCAATGTGGCCGCATAATCCAACATCATCAAAAAGGGACATCATAATGTTCAGGACACTTCTTTGCTCCGCTGCCTTCGGATTGCTTCTGGCCGGCGGAGCATCAGGCCACGACGCGGCCAACAACAAGGCGAAGGTCACGGTGGTTTTCGATCACGTGCTTCCGAACGTGAAGGGCAAGAGCATGAAGGGCGTGCTGGTCGAGTACCAGCCCGGCGGCTCATCGCCTGCGCACACGCACGCGAGCTCCGCCTTCATCTACGCGACCATCCTGAAGGGCGCGATCCGCAGCAAGGTCAACGATGGACCGGAGAAAATTTATCGCGCGGGCGAGAACTTCGCCGAGATGCCGGGCGATCGTCACGCCGTCAGCGCGAACGCGAGCGACACCGAGCCGGCCAGCCTGCTCGCAGTGTTCGTTGTCGATACCGACGAGAAGGTTCTGACCACCGACATAAAATGACAGCCTAATTGAAATAAACCTACCTCAAATGGAGACGATCATGATCCCGCGATTGGATAACCCCCACAAACTGGCCCCCGATGCTATCAAGGCGATGACGGCGCTCGAAGCCGCCATCAAGAACAGCGGCCTGGAACACAACCTGATCGAACTCGTGAAGCTGCGCGCCTCGCAGATCAACGGCTGTGCGTTCTGCATTCACATGCATACGACGGATTTGCGCGCTCACGGCGAGAGCGAAATGAGACTTTACATGCTGACCGCCTGGCGCGAATCTCCGCTTTACAGTGACCGGGAAAGAGCAGCTCTTGCATGGACGGAATCCCTGACGCTGCTCGCGGCAACCGGGGCACCGGACAGCGACTACGAACTGCTCAAAAGCAAATTCACCGAGAGCGAACAGGTGAACCTGACCATGCTGATTGGCGCCATCAACGTCTGGAACAGGTTGCAGGTCGGTTTCCGTGCGCTCCATCCCGTGGACAAGGCCGATGTCGCTGCCTGACGACGGCACGCAGATTTTCGAGACGCACCGGCCCCGGCTGGTGCGTCTCGCCTATCGCATGCTCGGCTCAGTCGCCGAGGCCGAGGACGTCGTGCAAGACGCGTGGCTGCGCTGGCAAGGGACTGACCCAACCAAGGTTGAATCAGCGCCCGCCTTCCTCTCGCGCATCGTCACGCGATTGTGCCTCGATGTGATGAAATCCGCGCGCGTGCGCCGCGAATCCTATGTTGGGTCGTGGCTGCCCGAGCCGATGATCGAGGAGTCCGACGAGATGGATCAGGACGATCTGACGCTGACGCTGATGCTTGCGCTGGAACGGCTGTCGCCGCTGGAGCGCGCTGCGTTCCTGCTTCACGACGTGTTCGGCGTTCCGCTCGACGAGGTCGCCGTCACGGTCGAGCGCGATCATGCGGCCGTTCGCCAACTGGCCGCGCGAGCACGCAAGCATGTCCAGGACGCGCGTCCTCGCTATACCGTCGCGCGTGACGAAGGCAGCCACATCGCCGAAGCCTTCTTCGTCGCCTCACGCAGTGGCGACACCAAAGCCTTGCGGTCGATCCTTGCGCAGAATGTGGTGATCCGGTCCGATGGCGGCGGCAAGGTGCCTGCATTCATCAATCCGATTTTGGGGCTCGAACGCGTGCTTCGGGCGTATCAGGGCCTCTCCCGCAAGCTCGCCAGACAACCCTCACGCGATCTGTTCCGCCCGATGCTCATCAACGGCCTGCCGGGCTATGTCAGCTATGAGCGCGACAATATCTTTCAGACCACGGCTTTCGCCATCGAGGACGGAAAGATCACCGAGATCTACATCACCCGCAATCCCGAGAAGCTGCGCCATATCGTGGACGCGCTGAACATCTCGGGATCGGAAGCGACGCAGCACTAGGATCGCCGCGCCGGCCGCTTAGCTGAAATGCACGTCGCTGATATCGATGGACACCATCAGCGGATCGAGCGCCACGCGGTGATCGGGTCCGCGCGTATAGGCGAGCCGCTTGGACGGCAGTTTGATGCCATCGGCCTCGATGTAATCGAAGACGTTCTGCGCCGCGTCGAAGCCGCCCGCGACATCGACGTTGTAGTCGTGCCGCCGCAGCAGAAAATCCTCGCCGAAATAAAAGTCCTGAATATCGCTGTGGGTGGCGATCGATTTCGGGAAACGCGCGCGCACCACACGCCATGTCTCGCTGCCTTCGCGCCACGGAGCAAGCTCAGACACCTCGACGCCCTTCATCACCAGATGAAACGGCGTCGTCAGATAGGTCCATAGCGCATAGCCGTTGAAATAGGCGCGGTGCAGCGGCCCCCACGGCGTCAGCTTCTCGTGCCCGTCGAACAGTGCCCGCGGATTGTTGCGCTCGGCCACCACGGTGCCATCGAGCTTCTCGATGGCGATGCGATCCGCCGTAAAGCTGGTGCGCTGGTCGGCGGCGCCGAACGGCGTGACGGAAGCAAATTCCTCATGCAGCGAGACAGTCATGCGGCGCGGATTGGGATCCTGCACCAGCCCCTTCATGCCCCAGAACTCGCCGCCGGACACGATGGTCGCTTCGACCTTCCGGAATGAATTCCAGCGCGCGATGCCGCCGTGCGCGTCGATGATGCTGGTCAACAAATCCGTCATGGCTCGCTCCGCCGATCCAAAGGCCGTACCAAGACCTACGCGCCGGGGAGACGAACCGAAATGACGTATTTGCCTCCAATTAGGACATGGCCACCGGTATCAACTAACGCCTGCAGCCAAAAGACGAAATGGTGACAAGCCGCGGTGCAAAGGGCGAGATGGTGACCGGATTTCGGCACCCAGCCCATCGCGCAAAATGCCGCGAGAGGATCACTTTCGCGCCGCCCACCGCACGGCACATAACCGATTTTCGAGAGGTGGGACGATGGCCGCGCGACTTCCCAACGCTCCGCTCTCGTCGTCACCGAAACGCCCGATGTCAGAGAGAATATCGTGAGCGCAGATTTCTCAATAGTAGACTCTGCGGCGAACATACGGCCGCCTGACGACCACTGCTCCCGGCGCGACGACCACAGGACGCCTTGCAACAACCGCACCGCGCGGGCCGACGCAGCCTGCGCGATAGACCCCGCGCGCGCAAACGACGGCACTTGCTTCCATCGTGCTCAGAGCGACAAAGCTTCCCGCGAACAAGAGAGGCAAAATCATCTTTTTCATGATCGTACTCCTTGGGGTTGCAGCCGGTTTGATAGAATAGCGGTGCTATGTCATTTGCAATACAATTTGAATTTCAGGCGCGCTGACACTGCGCCGCAGCAACGGCGGTAGCGACAGGACGTCCGGCCTGTCCTCCACGCCTTGCCTCAAAGTTCGTTTTCGGCCATTCAAGTATGGCACCAATAGGCAAGACCGAACCGTCAGATTGATATTTTGTTCGGTGCACAATTTATTTGATCTCGGAATGGGAGACCTGCCGTGAGCGAGTCGCTTCATCCAGCCGCGCCACACCATCTGCCATCATTCATCACCGCGCCCGGCTACACGGACGTTCTGATGGTGGTCGTCGGGATCATCCTGCTCGCTGCCATTCTGTTCGTCGGCAACATCTATCTGAAAATCCATTCCTTGCCGGAGCGGATGGCGCACAAATCGCAGAAGCTGCAATTCGAGATCGTGGCCGTGCTCTGCCTGCTTGCGCTCTTCACGCACAATCACCTGTTTTGGGTGATCGCGCTGCTTCTTGCCCTGGTCGATCTGCCCGATTTCAGCACGCCGCTGCGCAGCATCGCTGGCTCAGTCCAGAAAATAGCTGGAATTCCGCCGGACGCCGATCCATCCGAACCGCCGGCTGAAAGGACGACCCACACCGCTCCTGCGGATACATCCGACAAGCCAATGGACTCCGCCGGCAAGAGCGAGGTGCAAGGTCATGCTTGAACTGATCCTCTGCTCGCTTCTGACAGTGTTTCCCGATTATCTCTATCGCCGCTACGCGCAGGGAAAGCGGCTTGGCAAAGAGATCACGCTCTTCTCCGTCTGGTATGAACTGCGATGGGGCATCACCGCCTGCGTGATGCTGACGGTCGCCCTGATCACCGTCATTTTCTATTTTCATCCGTCGACGACCAGCGCGACCCTTTACTACAGGACAGTCCCGATCGTGCCGGAGACCATCGGGCGCGTGTCGGAGGTTCACGCTGATTTCAGCGCCCCAGTCAAAAAAGGCGACGTGATCTTCAAGCTCGACAGCTCAAAGCAGCAAGCCGCGCTGGAAACCGCTCGCCGCAAGATCGCGGAAATCGACGCGGCCATCGTGGCGGCACAGGCGGATATCCTGAAAGCCGACGCCCAGATTCAGGAAGCGAAGAGTTCACTTCAACAGGCCTCCGATGAACTCGACGTCAAACGCGATTTGCAGAAGCGCAATCCCGGCATCGTCCCGCAGCGAGACATCGAAAAGCTGGAAGTTATCCTGACGGGGCGACAGGGCACACTTGATGCCGTCACCGCCACGAAGCAATCGGTGATGGCCCGCGTGACGTCCCTGTTGCCCGCAGAGAAGGCAAGCGCAGAGGCTGCACTTGCCGAGGCTCAGGTGGATCTGGACAAGACCTCCATTCGCGCCGGCGTTGCGGGGCGCGTCGAACAGTTCACGTTGCGGCCGGGGGACGTCGTCAATCCGATGATGCGGCCGGCCGGCATCCTGATTCCGGAAGGCGCAGGAAGGCGAGCTCTCGCTGCAGGATTCGGACAGATCGAAGCCCAGGTGATGAAAGTTGGAATGGTGGCCGAGGCAACCTGCATTTCAAAGCCATGGACCGTTATCCCGATGGTGATTACGAGCGTGCAGGACTACATCGCAGCAGGCCAATTCCGGGGCGGCGAACAACTCATCGAAGCGCAGCAGACTGTGAGGCCGGGTTCAATTCTCGTCTTGATGGAGCCCATCTACAAAGACGGCCTTGATGGCGTGACACCCGGAAGCAGTTGCATCGCCAACGCCTATACCAGCAATCATGACATCATCGACGCAAAGGAGACCGGCACGGGCAAGCGCATCTGGCTGCATGCCGTGGACGCCGTCGGTATTGTGCATGCGATGCTGTTGCGGATTCAGGCGCTGCTGCTGCCGGTCAAGACACTGGTGCTGAGCGGGCACTGAGCGAGCTACCTGCCCCACACTTCATTCGCAATATCGACCGTGAGGCGCAGCTTCGCCCATTGTTCGTCCTCGGTGAGGACGTTGCCCTCTTCCTTGGAGGCGAAGCCGCATTGCGGCGACAGCGCCAACTGATCGAGCGCAACGAACTTCGCGGCCTCATCGATGCGCCGCTTGATGTTGTCCTTGTTCTCAAGCGCACCGGTCTTCGACGTGATGAGACCGAGGACGACGACCTTGTTGCCCTTGGGCAGAAAGCGCAGCGGCTCGAAGCCGCCCGCACGCTCGGAATCGTATTCGAGAAAATATCCGTCGTAATTCACACGCGACAGCAAGGTCTCCGCCACCGGCTCGTAACCGCCTGACGCGATCCAGTTCGAACGGAAATTGCCGCGGCACACATGCGTGGTGATGGTCATGTCGGCGGGACGCTCGGCAAGCGCGTAATTGATGACGCGGGCATACACCGCCGGAAGGCTGTCGGGATCTTCGCCCCGCGCGCGCAGCTTCGCCCGCTGATCCTCGGAACAGAGATAGGCCCATACCGTGTCGTCGAATTGCAGATAGCGGCAGCCGGCGTCGTAGAACGCCTGCACGGCCTTGCGATAGGTTTTTGCCAGATCGATGAAGAAATCATCCATCTGCGGATAGGCCTGTTGCGAGACCGCGCCACGCCCGCCGCGATAATGCAGCAGCGACGGCGATGGAATCGTCATCTTCGCCATGACGCCGGCGAGATCGCAGCGATCCTTGAGCAGCTTGAAATGCTCGAGCATCGGATGGTTGCCGGGGAAATCGAGCTTGCCGGTGACGCGGATGCTTTCCCCGCTCGTCACCCGGCCCTCAAAGAGCACGCCGTCCGTCTTGTGAAGCTCGCAGCCGGTGAGGTGCTTGAGAAAATCAAAATGCCACCACGAGCGGCGAAACTCACCGTCGGTCGCAAGCCGGAAACCGTTCTGCTTCTGCTTTTGGACGATCTTGCCGATTTCGAGGTTCTCGAGGCGCAGCAATTCCGCCGCCGCGATCTCGCCCTTAGCAAAGCGGGCGCGCGCCTGCTTGATCCGCTCCGGCCGCAACAGGCTGCCGACGTGATCCGCACGGAACGGCGGCCTTGGCTTTTGCATCATGGTCTCCGGAAACGTCTCACCCGATTTTGAGGGCTCACTATCACGATCTGGTTAGCAAGACCGAGCAACTTTTCCGCATTGCGGCCGGCCGCCGGTATCTCCTCCGGCCCCGGCTACCGGAACGAAATCCGGCCGAGGCCGTTGATACATCCGGGTCGGAGACGGAATCCAGATGGCCGCGAAACCGGACATGATCCGCATTCCCCACAATGCCTACGTGGTCGTCGGTGACGGGCGAAAAGCCCTTTTCCTGCGCAACGAAGGCAACGGGGCCGCGCTGCGTCTCAAGACCGAGCAGGTTCTTCAGAACGACAACCCACCGACTCGCGAGCAGGGTTCAAGCCCGCCAGGGCGCAGCTTCCAGAGCGTCGGAAGCAGCCGCAGCGCGGTCGAACAGACCGATTGGCATGAGATCGGAGAGCAACGGTTCGCGCGAACCATCGCCGGCGCGCTCGAAGGCCTCGCCCGCGACCGGGACATTGCAGGCTTCGTCATCATTGCCCCGCCGCGCGCACTTGCGGATTTGCGCCGCGCACTCGATGGCAGTGTGAAGCATCGTCTCATCGCCGAGATCGACAAGGACCTGACCGGCCATCCGGTCAGCGAGATCGAGAAGCACTTGGCGGCGTGGTAGCCCGCGCCATCTTTAGTCCGTGAACACCACCGTCTTGAGGCCGTTGAGGATCACGCGATCTTCGAGGTGATAGCGTATCCCGCGGGCGAGCACGCGGCGTTCGATGTCCGCGCCCTTGCGGACAAGGTCTTCGGGCGCGTCGCGATGACTGATGCGCTCGATGTCCTGTTCGATGATCGGGCCTTCGTCGAGCGCGCTGGTGACATAATGCGCCGTCGCACCGATCAGCTTGACGCCGCGCTCATGCGCCTGATGGTAGGGCTTGGCGCCCTTGAACCCCGGCAGGAACGAGTGGTGGATGTTGATACAGCGCCCGCTGAGCTTGCCGGCGAAATCTTCCGACAGCACCTGCATGTAACGCGCCAGCACGACGAGGTCCGTCCTCGTGTCCTGAATGACTTTCCAGGCGGCGGCTTCCTGCTCGTCCTTGGTGGCGCGTGTGACCGGCAGGAAATGAAACGGGATGTCGCCAAAATCGAGCCCGTTATAGGTCTCGCGCGGATGATTGGAGATAATCGCGGTCGGGATCATCGGCAGTTCGCCGCGCCGCCAGCGATAGAGAATGTCGGCGAGGCAATGATCGAACTTCGACACCATCAGCAGCACACGATGATGCGCGCTGCGGTCGCGCAGCTGCCAGACCATGTCGAACGGCTTCGCCATCACGCCGAAGCCGGCCTGAAGCGTCGCGAGGTCCGCCTTGCTACCCGGCGAATCGAACATCACCCGCATGAAGAACTTGCCGGTCTCGATGTCGCTGTATTGCTGGGCGTCGAGAATGTTCTGCCCGTTGGCGAACAGGAAGGTGGAGACCGCCGACACAATGCCGGGGCGGTCCGGACAGGACAGGGTCAGTACGAATTGCTGTGTGGACATGGGGACACGATTTGGAGAGGTCGGAATGTGGCCCTCCTCTAGCACCCATGCGGAACTTTCGCCAATCCCGCACGGAAACGGACTGGCATGCAGCCCGCCGCGGCAATAGGCTGATGCAGCCCATTCGGCTTTGGTCGTGAAAGGTATTTATGGCTGGCAGACTTGATGGTTACCGGATTCTGATCCTGGAGACGCGCGAGGAAGCGCAGTTTTCACGCCTGCTGCAGGAACAGGGCGCGGACGTGCTGCAGTGTCCGATGTTCACCATTCATGACGCGCCGGACCCCGCCCCGGTCGAGGCCTGGATCAGGCTCTTTATAGAGAAGCCGTTTGACGATCTGGTCCTGATGACCGGCGAAGGCCTGCGCCGCATGATGAAGGTCGCGCGGCGCATCGGCGTGGATCAGGAGTTCATCGCAGCCATCGGCAAGGCGAAACGATTCGCACGTGGCCCGAAACCGGTGCGCGCGCTGCGCGAGATCGGACTTGAGGCGAACGTGCAGACCGAAACGCCGACGTCGGAAGGCGTCGCCATCATGCTGGCGCGCGAAGGTATCAACGGCCATCGCGTCGGCCTTCAGCTTTATCCGGACAAGGATCACAGCAAGCTGATCGCCGCGATCACGTCCTACGGCGCGAGCATCGATATGGTGCTGCCTTATATTTATGACGATCAGGCTGCGGAGACCAATATCGTCGCCGCCATCGACGAGATGGCGCAGGGCCATGTCGATGCCATTGCCCTAACCAGTTCCGGACAGGTGCGCCGGCTGATTGACGTGGCGCGCGCGCATGGATACGAGGACCGGTTGAGCGAGGGATTGGCGAAGACGCCGATCGCATCGGTCGGTCCAGTGGTGTCGGAAGAACTCGCCGCGAATGGCGTGCGCACGGATATCTACCCCGCCAACGAGTCATTCTTCATGAAGCCGCTGATCAGCGCTATGGCGGCGGCACTCAACAAGGCGCCGCCGCGCACGGCTCGACAAGTTTAGTTGTCATCACCGGGCATAGCCGTCTGAAGGACGGCGTCGCTTCGCTCGCCTATGACCCGGTGATCCATCCTCTTCAAAAAATGCATCTCAAAAAGATGGATGGCCGGGTCAAGCCCGGCCATGACAACTCCAGTTTTGTTGCACCCGTTTGATGTCGTCCCCGCGAAAGCGGGGACCCACCGCCGTCGACTTTGAGAACAGATCGCCATCATCCTGAGGTGCGAGCACTTGCGAGCCTCGAAGGATGACGGCGTGGTCCGCATTTGTTCCGCGCATCCTTCGAGGCTCGCCGCAAAGAAGCGGCTCGCATCTCAGGATGACGCGACACCAATTGGGTTCGCAAGGCCATAGATCACGGGGACGACGCGGCGATGATTGCCTGATCGGACCAGATCGTGCACCCTGCGAAAAACAAAGCAGGGTCGAAATGCCGTCATTTCCTCTTTCTCATCTGCGCGTGGTCGAACTCGGATCGGGCGACACGCTCGGCTATTGCGGCAAGCTGTTCGCCGACTTCGGCGCAGAGGTCATCAAGATCGAACCGCAAGGCGGCGATCCCGGACGGCGCATTCCGCCACTGGTGGAAGCCGGAAGCGGACAGCGCGAGAGCATCACATTCGCGTGGCTCAACACCAACAAGACCAGCATCATCGCCGATCCGGAAACGCAGGCTGGCGCGGATAAAATCCTCACGCTGCTCGCCACCGCAGACCTGCTGCTCGATGCGCGGCATCCGGACGAGATGAAGGCGTCGCTGCTTTCGCATGAGCGTTTGCGCGCGAACGATCCCGGCCTCGCAATCACCGCGATCTCGTGGTTCGGCGAGCACGGCCCCTATCGCAACTATCAGGCCACGGATTCCGTGTGCCGCAGCCTTACCGGATTGGTGAAGCTGGTCGGCCCCGTCGAAGGCCCGCCGGTGCTGCCGCGCGACGGCCAGATCGGCGTCGTTGGCGGACTGACCGCCTTCATTCCGAGTCTTGCCGGGCTCTACGGACATGCGCACGGCGCGCGCCGCTTCGCTGTCAACAATCTGGAAGCGATGCTCCACATCAGCGAATTCGATACCGGATTGGCGCTGGAGGCCGGTTTCACACGCCCGCGCGCGGGCATCAATCGCTTCGGCCGCGGCTATCCGAGTGGTGCGTTCCAGACCAAGCACGGCTGGCTGGGCGTCACGGTGGTGACACCGGCGCAATGGTCCGGATTCTGCGCCATGCTCGACATGCCCGAGCTTGCGAACGACCCAAAGTATGCGCTGATGATCAATCGCTTCATGCATGCGGAGGAGTTGAAGGCGATCATCACGCCGGCGCTGCTGAAACACACCGCGCTGGAGTGGTTCGAGAAGGGCATCGAGCTGCGCCTGCCGCTCGCGATCGTTCCTGATATGCAGGAATTGCTGGAGCAGGAGGTGCACCGCAGCCGCGGTGCGTTCGGCCCCGTGAGCATCGGTAACGCGACCTTCGAAGGACCGGTGGTGCCGCAACATCTCACGCGCACCAAACCCAAACCGAACGGACGCGCGCCGCTCGCAGGCGCGGGCGACAAGACGTCCCTGTCCGCGCATACACGAAAGACGACGCGCGCCGCGACGCCGCAGGATGCATTACCATTGAAAGGCCTGCGCATCATCGATCTCACCATGGGGTGGGCCGGACCGACCGCGACGCGCCAGATCGGCGATCTCGGCGCCGACGTCATCAAGGTGGAGTCCTGCCAGTATCCCGACTGGTTTCGCGGCACCGACACGCGGCCGCCCTATCACGAGGAGCGGACTTACGAGAAGACGTATTGGTTCCAGATGAACAACCGCAACAAGCGGGGCATCACGCTGGACCTGACCACAGAGGCGGGCCTCACGCTGCTGAAGCGCCTGATGAAGGACGCCGACGCCGTGATCGACAATTACGCCGCCGACGTGATGCCGCGCCTCGGCCTCGATGTCGAAACCATTTTGAAGATCAACCCGCGTCTCGTGGTGGTGACCATGCCGGCCTTCGGCATGACGGGAAAATGGAGCGGCGTGCGCGCCTATGGCTCGACGCTCGAACAGGCATCCGGCCTGCCGTCGGTCACCGGCGGCCCGGACGATCCGCCCACCATGCTGCACGCGGCACTCGGCGATCCCATCGGCGGGCTGAACGGAGCCGCCGCGCTGCTGCTCGGATTCATGCATCAGAGAGCGACCGGCGAAGGCCAGCACATCGATCTCAGCCAGGTCGAGTGCATGCTGCCGATGGTGGCGCCTTCGATCCTCGAACAGTCCGCGCTAGGGGCGACCAGCCCGCGCATCGGCAACCGCCATCCGCAATATGTGCCGAACGGATGCTTTCCGACGCTGGGCATCGATCAGTGGATCACGATCGCCGTCCGGACGGACGACGAGTGGCGCGCGCTGTGCGGGGTGATGCGGCGGCCCGATCTCGCAGCCGATGCCGAACTCGCTTCTGTCGAGGGGCGGCGCGAGCACGAGGACCGCATCGAGGTCGCAATCCGGCAGTGGCTCGCGGATGTGCGCCCCGACATCGCGATGGTGACGTTGCAGAAGGCGGGCATCCCCGCAGGCATCGCCAAGCTGCCGCAGGATCTGGCGTCCGATCCGCATCTCCTGAAGACCGGGCACTGGCAGCCGAGCGACCGCCCCTTCATGGGTCCGCATCTCCTGCCGTCGGTGGCCTATCGCGAAGGCGATTCAGAATTGCCCTACCCGATCGTGAATCTGGCGCCGACGCTCGGCCAGCATAACCATGAGGTGTTGAGCGGCGCGCTCGGCCTGAGTGCATCCGAGATCACCGAGCTGGAGCGCAATGAAATCATCGGCACGGTCGCAACATTGCCGAAACCGAAGAAGAAAAAGACCGACGGCAAGACCGCGAGCGTTGCGGGGTAGACCGCACCCGGCACGCCGTATCAACTCGTCATTGCGAGGAGCGTACGCGACGAAGCAATCCAGTCTTTGGCTTTCTGGATTGCTTCGCTTCGCTCGCAATGACGACTAAGTTCCGCGCTTGCTTCCCATGAACTGCATGACGACCTCGCGGCTATGCGGCCGCGTCCGGTGCTCGATCAGGTAGATCGCCTGCCAGGTGCCGAGTGCAAGCGATCCGCCGATGACGGGCATTTGCAGATTGGTGCACGTCAGCATGGTTTTGATGTGCGCCGGCATGTCGTCCGGGCCTTCGACGGTGTGACGCCAGCCGCCATCGGCAGGTGCGAGCCGCCGTAACGACGTGATCAGGTCCGCCAGCACATCCGGATCGGCGTTCTCCTGAATGGTCAGGGACGCCGAGGTGTGGCGGATGAACAGGCTGACGCTCCCCGCTTCGCCACCTGCTTCCTTCAGGAAACGCACAACCTCGTCCGTGATGTCGATAAAGCCTTCGCCTCTGGTCGGCACGGTCAGTGTCGCGGTGGCGATGGTCTCAACCTCGGTGGCAACAACGAGCGTTTGTTTCATGTCTGTTTTCCTGGCGACCTACCGATCACAGCCGGGCGATCGTCGCTGAATCGAATTCGCCGTTATAATATTTCTGAAGCGCGGCAACGAAGTCTGCATTGTCGGAAGCAACCTTTGCAAACAGCGTCATCGACGACTTGAACTTCATGTCGTCGGGCGAACCCAAAATCGCGTGAATATCCTTGCCCTCGACGGCATTCACCAGCCGCGTGCATTCGCGGAGCCTTGGCCCGAGCACGGGATGCGCGAGATAGGCCACGGCCTCGGCGCGCGAGCGAACCGCATATCGCTGCGCCATCGCGCTGTGTCCGAGGCCCGCGATCTGCGGAAAAATGAACCACATCCAGTGGCTCTGTTTGCGGCCTGCGCGCAGCTCCGACACCACGCGCGGATAGACGGGCTGTTGAGCCTCGACAAACCGCTGAAGGTCGTAGGCGTCACTCATCGCCTGTCATTAAAGACTGCCGGTCCACTTCGTTCCCGAACCAGCCAGAGTTACGACGGCGACCGTTCCGCCAGATACGCCTGGTAGGCGAGCCTGATGCCCTCGTCGAGCGAGGTCGAGGCGCGCCATCCGATTTTCGCGAGCTTGCTGACGTCGAGCAGCTTGCGCGGCGTGCCGTCGGGCTTCGACGGATCGAACACGATCTCGCCCGTGTAGCCCACCGTTTTGGCAACCACCCGCGCAAAATCGGCGATGGAAATATCCTCGCCGGTCCCGACATTGATGAGGCTGCCGTCGGAATAGTTCTTGATGAGATGGACTGAGGCGTCGGCCATGTCATCGACATAGAGAAACTCGCGCCGCGGCGTGCCGGTGCCCCACACCACGACTTCGCGCGCGCCGGTTTCCTTGGCTTCGTGAAAGCGGCGGATGAGCGCGGCAACCACGTGGCTATATTCGGGATGATAGTTGTCGCCGGGACCGTAGAGATTGGTCGGCATGATGCTGATGAAGTCGCTGCCGTACTGGCTACGGTAGGCCTCCGCCATCTTGACGCCGGCGATCTTGGCGATCGCATAGGGTTCGTTGGTCGGCTCCAGCGTGTCCGTCAGCAGCGAGTCCTCGCGCAGCGGCTGCGGCGCCATCTTCGGATAGATGCAGGAGGAGCCGAGAAACAGCAGCTTCTCGGCGCCATGCACGTGGGCCGCATGGATGACGCTGGTCGCGATCAGAAGGTTTTCGTAGATGAACTCGGCGCGCAGGGTGTTGTTGGCGACAATGCCGCCGACCTTCGCTGCCGCGTGGAATACAACCTGCGGGCGCATGCGCTCGAACCAGCGATTGGTCGCTGCCTGATCGAGCAGGTCGACCTCGCTTCGCTGCACGGTGAGGATTTCGACGCCCTCGCGGGCAAGCCGGCGCACCAGGGCGCTGCCGACCATCCCCCGATGACCCGCGACGAAGACCTTCTTACCTCTGAGATCAAATGGCATGGCGGCCATTGGCAATCACACTATTCCCCGATCCAAAGCCACTCTTCGGAAAACTGCTGCAACACAAGCCATGCGACACCGCCGCACAAACTGCGTCATCAATATCGCCACACCGATGGCAAAGAAGATGGCCGTCCCCTGCATCGGCATATTCCGGGTATGCCACGGAATGCAAGTTAAACTATAGGCAGGTACCACCCCTTGGGGCCGGCACATTAAGCATTCCCGCCGGCCAACCAAGACCGGGCTTGCGAGTCCGAAGCCCTTGGACCAGTATCCGCGACTGAATGGCTGGGGTGCATTGGGATTACCCAATTCGTCAAAAAAGCCGTCGGTAATTCAGGGAGAAGAACATGCGAAAATTAATGTTGGCTGCGGCTTTTGCGCTTCCGCTGTGCGGAACCGCCGTCGCACAGGACACTGTGAAGATCGGCTATATCGATCCGCTCTCGGGCGGCGGCGCCAGCGTCGGCGAAATCGGCCTCAAGACGTTTCAGTTTCTTGCCGATGAGGTGAACGCCAAGGGCGGCATCCTCGGCAAGAAGGTCGAGATCGTGCCGCTCGACAACAAGACCAATCCGCAGGAAAGCCTCATCCAGGCTCAGAAGGCGATCGATGCCGGCGTGCGTTACATCACCCAGGGCAACGGCTCCGCTGTCGGCGCTGCGCTGTCGGATTTCGTCACCAAGTACAACGAGCGCAACCCCGGCAAGGAAGTGCTGTACTTCAACTACGCCGCGGTCGATCCGGTGCTGACCAACGACAAGTGCAGCTTCGCGCATTTCCGCTGGGATGCGAACTCCGACATCAAGATGGAAGCCCTCACCAACTACATGAAGGGCGTTCCAGCCATCAAGAAAGTATACCTGATCAACCAGGATTACTCGTTCGGCGAGTCCGTGCGCACCACCGCGCGCGCGATGCTGAAGGACAAGCGTCCCGACGTCGAGATCGTCGGCGACGAGAAGCATCCGCTGTTGAAGGTCACCGACTTCGCGCCGTATATCGCGAAGATCAAGGCGTCAGGCGCGGACACCGTGATCACGGGCAACTGGGGCCAGGACTTCGCTCTGCTGCTCAAGGCCGCGGCTGACTCGGGTCTCAAGGTCAACTGGTACACCTACTACGCGGGCGGCACCGGTGGCCCCACCGCCATCAAGCAGGCTAACCTGAACGATCAGGTGTTCCAGGTCGCGGAAGCCTATCCGAACATCGTCCACGAATCGTCGATGACGTTCGAAAAGGCGCTGCGCGACAAGTACGGCTTCAGCCTGTTCTATCCGCGCGCCGTCAACGAAATGCGGATGTTCGCGCTCGCCGCCGAAAAGGCCAAGTCGCTCGAGCCGGTCAAGGTCGCGGCCGCACTCGAAGGCATGGAGTATGAAGTGTTCAGCGGCGGCAAGGGCTTCATGCGCAAGGACGATCACCAGTTCTTCCAGCCGATCTACATCGCACAGTTCGGCGAATTGAAGAACAAGGAAACGTTCGACGAGGAAAAGACCGGCTGGGGCTGGAAGGGTGTCGCCAAGATAGATGCCGACAAAACCGTCCTGCCGACCACCTGCAAGATGACCCGCCCGTAACAGGTCGCTTACCATTGCGTTCACTCCGGCCTCATGCCGGGGTGAACGTGACCTTCATGTATCCGGGGGGAGTGCTGGGGTCGTGCTTGAACTGATCGTCATATCCACGCTGAACGGCGTGCTGTTCGGCATGCTGCTGTTCCTGATGGCCAGCGGCCTGACCGTTATTTTCAGCATGCTTGGCGTGCTCAACTTTGCGCATGCAAGCTTCTACATGCTCGGCGCATTTTTCGGATTCCAGATCAGCCGCTGGTTCGGGTTCTGGCCCGCCCTGCTGATCGCCCCGATACTGGCGGGCATCATCGGTGCGGGCGTCGAACGCTTCGGCCTGCGCCGGGTCCACAAGAACGGCCACGTCGCCGAATTGCTGTTCACCTTCGGCCTCGCCTTCGCGCTCGAGGAAGTCGTGCAGATCATCTGGGGCAAGAGCCCGGTGGATTTCCGCGTGCCGCCCTCGCTCGATTTCCCGGCCTTCACGATCTTCTCGACCAACTATCCCGCCTACAAGATGTTCATGCTGCTGGTCTCCATCGGCATCTTTATCGCGCTGCTCGTCGTGCTGAAGCGGACGCGGATCGGCATGATCGTTCAGGCCGCCCTCACCCATCCACATATGGTCGGCCACCTCGGACATAACGTCGGACGCATCTTCATGCTGGTGTTCGGCGTCGGCACCGCGCTCGCCGCGGTCGCAGGCGTGATCGCCGGCCCCGCACTGGTGACGCAATCGAACATGGCCGGACTTCTCGGGCCTATTCTGTTCGTGGTCGTCGTGGTCGGCGGACTCGGCTCATTGCCCGGCGCTTTTATCGCGTCGCTGCTGATCGGCCTGGTGCAGACTTTTGCAGTCTCGATGAACGGATCGCTATCCGAAGTGTTTGGGCCACTCAGCCCTGCCTATGCGGCAACGTGGCTCTCCGACATCTGGAACGTCACGGTCGCACAGATCGCGCCGGTCCTGCCTTACGTGCTGCTGGTGCTGATCCTCGCGTTCCGTCCGATGGGTCTTTTGGGGACGCGTGACACATGATCGATATCACCGCACGCGTAGCGCCTCCTGCTCCAACGGCCACCGAGAAGCTCAAGTTCTACGGCTTCTGGGTCGCGACCGGCATCCTGTTGCTGCTGCTGCCAAAGGTCTTCTCCTCCGGCGGCTCGCTGACCACGTTCAGCCTGATCGGCATCTCGATCATCTTCGCGCTGTCGTACAATATCCTGCTCGGCCAGACCGGCATGCTGTCGTTCGGCCACGCGGTCTATTACGGCCTCGGCGGCTTTCTCGCCATTCATGCCATCAACATCATCGGTGGCAATAAATGGGCGATCCCGCTGCCGCTGGTGCCGCTGATCGGCGGTGTCACGGGGTTGATATTCGCAGCCTTGCTCGGTTGGGTGTCTACCCAGCGCTCGGGCACGGCCTTCGCAATGATTTCGCTCGGCGTCGCCGAACTCGTAGCGTCATCGGCGCTGATCCTGCGCACCTTCTTCGGCGGCGAATCCGGTGTCTCAGCCAACCGCACCAAGCTGTTGAGCTTCTTCGGCTGGAACTTCGGCCCGCAGATCCAGATCTACTATCTGGTCGCGGCATGGACGCTGATCAGCATGATCGCGATGTACGCCCTCACCCGCACGCCGCTCGGCCGCATGTGCAACGCCGTGCGCGACAATCCCGAACGCGTGCAGTTCGTCGGCTACGATCCGCATGTGGTGCGCTACATCGCGTTCTGCTTCTCGGGCTTCTTCGCGGGCATCGCTGGTGCGCTCGCCGCCATCAACTTCGAGATCGCCAACTCGGCCTATCTCGGCGCGGTGCAGTCCGGCACGGTGCTGTTCGCCGCCTATATCGGCGGCATCGGCTTCTTCATCGGCCCGATCGTCGGCGCGATCTTTGTGACGCTGCTGTCGCTGGGCCTCAGCGATCTCACCACCGTGTGGCAGCTCTACTTCGGCCTGCTCTTCATCGCCATCGTCATGTTCGCCCCCGGCGGCATCACGGGGCTCCTGATGATGCATCGTCCGCTCATCCGCGGCGGCACGCTCGGAAAGGTCCTGCCGTCGTATCTGGTGGCGTTCGTGCCGACGCTGGCGCTGGTGATCGGCCTGATGCTCGGCATCGAGTCCATCGTTCACTACACGATGAATCCGATGGAAGACCCCAACATCAAGGCGTTCGGTATCCCCTTCAATGCCGCAAGCCCGCTGACATGGCTGACCTCCCTGGTCCTGGTCGTCGGCGGATTCTTCATCGCGCGCATCACCTGGAAGCGGGTCGCGCAGGCATGGGACGAGGCGCTGACCACCGCGCGCGCGAAGGGAATGGCCGCATGACGTCAAATGTGAACGCCATCGAAATCCGTGACGTCCAGAAGAGCTTTGGCATCACCAAGGTGATCCGCGACCTCAACCTGAAGGTCGCCGAGGGCGAACGCCATGCGCTGATCGGCCCGAACGGCGCCGGCAAGTCCACGACGTTCAACCTCATCAGCGGCTATATGGCGCCGACAAGCGGCGAAGTGCTGATGCGCGGCGAGAAAATTTCGGGCCTGCCGCCCTACCAGATCAACCGCCGCGGGTTGTCGCGCAGCTTTCAGGTCACCAACGTCTTCGCCAATATGACGGTGTGGGAGAACCTGCGCTGCGCCGTGCTGTGGGCGACCGGGCAGCGCTACGCCTTCTGGAAAAGCATCGACAACTTGCCGGAAGTCCGCGAACGCACCGCGCAGATTCTGGACGACATCAGCCTCACCTCGCGCCGCGACGTGCCGGCGGGCCTCCTGACCTACGCCGAACAGCGCGCGCTTGAAATCGGCATCACGATTGCGGGCGGCGCGAACGTGATCCTGCTGGACGAGCCGACGGCGGGCATGAGCCACGCCGAGACAGAACGCGCCGTGGCACTGATTCGCCGCCTCACCGAGGGCCGCACGCTCCTGATCGTCGAACACGACATGAGCGTGGTGTTCGGCCTCGCCGACCGCATCTCTGTGCTGGTCTACGGTCATATCATCGCATCCGGAACGCCCGAGGAAATCCGCAACAATCCGAAGGTCAAGGAAGCCTATCTCGGCGAGGAGGCTGCCTGATGCTGAACGTTCAGGATCTGCACGCCTATTACGGCAAGAGCCACATCCTTCAGGGCGTCGATATGCATATCGGCGCGGGCGAAGTCGTCAGCCTGCTCGGCCGCAACGGCGTCGGGCGCTCGACCACGGTCAAGGCCATCATGGGTGAAGTGCCGCCGCACGGCACCATCACCTTCAAGAACCAGAACATCGCCGGCCTGCCGAGCTACAAGATCGCACATCTCGGCCTCGGTTACGTGCCCGAGCATCGCGACATCTTCCCGGGTCTCACTGTGCGCCAGAACCTTCTGCTCGGCGTCAAGGACACAAGGCGGCCAGGCAAGTGGAAGCTCGAGGACATGCTCAACATGTTCCCGAACCTGAAGGAACGCGCCGACACCGCGGCCGGCGTGCTGTCCGGCGGCGAGAAGCAGATGCTGACCATCTGCCGCACGCTGATGGGCGATCCCGAACTCATCATGATCGACGAACCGACCGAAGGGCTGGCGCCGCTGATCGTCCAGCAGGTCGGAGACCTGATCGCCGAAATCGCCAAGCGCGGCGTGGCGATCCTTCTCGTTGAGCAGAAGCTCTCCATCGCCATGCGCATCTCCCACCGACTCTATGTCATGGGCCACGGCCGTATCGTGTTCGAGGGCACGCCGGCCGACCTCAAGGCCAACCAGACCGTCCGCAAGGAATGGCTAGAGGTGTGACATCGTCCGGTCCGCGATGTAGACATTGACGTCGCGGAATTGCCGGGTGCGCGCATGAGGACCGAACAAAGTGTTCTGCGCCTATCGATAGCTGCAACCCTGGTGCTGGCTGGGCTGGGTATTCTGTTCGGTCTTCTGTCGGGGTCCTACGCGATTGTCTTCGACGGCGTCTATGCGCTGATCGACGCTGTCATGACGATCCTCGCTTTGCTGGTTTCCAACCTGATCGCGGCATCGACGCGGGAAGGCGGCTCCAAATCCAGGTTCATCGCGCAATTCACCATGGGCTTCTGGCATCTGGAGCCGATGGTTCTCGGATTGAACGGCATCCTGCTGATCGGCGCCGCCATCTATGCGCTGATTACCGCCATTGGCAGCCTGCTGACGGGAGGACGCGAACTCGCCTTCGATCAGGCCATCATCTACGCCGTCGTAATAACTCTCGCCGCAATCGGCATGGCGATCTTTGACACAAGAGCCAACCGGACCATTCGATCCAATTTCGTGGCTCTGGACGCAAAGGCATGGATGATGTCGGCGGCATTGACGGCCGCCCTGCTCGTTGCCTTCATCTTCGGCTTCATGATTCAGGGCACTAACCTGAAATGGATGTCGCCTTACATCGACCCCGCCGCGCTGGCGATCGTCTGCCTGATTGTGATTCCGATCCCGATCGGAACGGTGCGTCAGGCGCTTGCCGATGCCCTGCTGGTCACGCCGCCGGATCTGATGGAACACGTCGATGCCATCGCAAAACAAATCGTGCAGCGCTATCAATTCCTGTCCTACCGGGCCTATGTCGCCCGGGTTGGCCGCGGCCGGCAGATCGAGCTCTACTTCATCGTTCCGGCCGGCTTGCCGGCAAAACGGCTCGAGGAATGGGACAAGATCCGCGACGAGATTGGCGAGGCAATCGGCAATGATACGCCAGATCGCTGGCTGTCCATTGTGTTCACGACCGATCTGGAATGGGCCGAATGAGGCTGTGCCGTCAGCCTGCAACCCTGCCGTACCTTAGTCCCCCGCCTACTCCCCATACCCACGCAGCTTTTCCAGATCGACGATCGTCACACCGCCGTACTCGACGCGCAGCAGGCCTTCCTTCTCTAGCGTCTTGAGACACTGATTGGTGTTCTGCCGGGAGATACCGGAAATGGCGCCGAGTTCTTCCTGCGTAATCTCGAGATGGCGGCTCACGTCCGGATAAAGCATCGGATTGAACAGCGTCGCGATGCAGCGCGCGAGCCGCGCCTTCGCATCCAGCATGCGTCCGTACTCCACCAGACCCATGAACTGGCCGAGGCGTTCGTTCAGCAGCCCGACCAGAAAGCGATTGAAGGCGACGCTGTTCTCGAACAGCCAGAAGAAGGTGGCGCGATCCATCAGCGCCAGGCGCGTGTCGCGCAGCGCCACCGCGTCGTAGCGCCGGGCTTCGTTCTTGAGCACGGTTCCTTCGCCGAACCATGCGCCGGAGGTGAGGCCGGTGAAGCTGACGGCCTTGCCGTCGCGCGACACGGTTCCGATTCTGACGAGGCCGGTGACCACGCCCATCCAGTATTCGAAGTGATCGCCGCGCATGCAGATGAATTCGTTCGCCTTGAACGATCGCTCGACAATACCGGCGCGAGCGACTTCCGCTTCCCGCTCGGTCAGGTCGCGCGACCAGACCGCGATACGCTTGAGGTAATCCGCAGAAATCATGCTTTCTCTAACCGGCAGTCGCGTCGCTCATCCGACCACTGGATGTTGCGACGCGGCAAAGTGAACTTTGGTATACAGCGCGCCGGTTGAAATTGCCCAACGAATTGTCAGGCGCAAGACATTTTCAAGTCGCGCTTTGCCGTAAGGACGACTGCGACACATGCGTCTAGTGATCCAGTTCTGACATTCGTCTTATACTCTTCGCGGGCACCTTTACGAATGTCAGAACTAAAGGATCACTAGGGCTAGGTTTGCCAGTGTCCTTTCGAATCCGACGTTCGCTAAGGAGCGCGCCGCAAAATGAGCGAACGTCGGATTCAGGACACTGGCGGCGCAAAACATCATTAGTAGAATGGCTTACCGGCACCGGCCGTTGTAGGATCGGTGCCGTGGTAGCGAACCATAGATAAAGAGCGCGCCAAGCGCCGTATCTGGGAGGGATTGAGTGGCTTACGCATTGGAGGTCCGGGGGGTCTCACTGCGGTTCGGTGGCGTACGCGCCCTGACCGACGTGAGCTTCGGCGTCAACGAAGGCGAGTTGTTTTCGATCATCGGCCCCAACGGCGCCGGCAAGACCTCGATCGTCAACTGCGTCTCCGGCCGCTACACCCCGACCGAGGGACAGCTTTTCTATCAGGGCCGCGACATCACGGGCCTCAAGCCCAATGCCCGCGCCGCGCTCGGCATCGGCCGCACGTTCCAGAATCTCGCGCTGTTCCACCACATGACCGTGCTCGACAACATCATGGTCGGACGGCATCACCTGCTGAAAAACAACTTCATTACCGGCTCGCTCTACTGGCTGACCGGCGCGCGGCGCGAGGAACTCGAACATCGCCGCAAGGTGGAAGAGATTATCGACTTCCTCGATCTGCAGTCGGTGCGCAAGGCCACCGCGGGCACCCTCTCCTACGGTCTGCGCAAGCGCGTCGAACTCGCGCGCGCGATGGCGCTGGAGCCGAAACTGATTCTCCTCGACGAGCCGATGGCCGGCATGAACTTCGAGGAGAAGGAAGACATGGCGCGCTACATCGTCGATCTCAATGAAGAGTACGGGATGACGGTGATGATGATCGAGCACGACATGGGCGTGGTGATGGACATTTCCCATCGCGTCACGGTGCTGGATTTCGGACGCAAGATCGCCGAGGGCCTGCCTGCCGACGTGCTGGACGATCCGCATGTGCGCCGCGCCTATCTCGGCGAAGAGGACGAGGTGCTCGAAGCCCTCGACGACACCAATCCTGCCGCGGAGACCGCAGCATGATGGACTACGCAGGGCGCGTTGCGCAGGCCGACACCTATCCGAAGATGCTGCGGCTGAACGCCAGGGAACACGGCAGCGGGATCGCGCTGCGTGAAAAGAACTTCGGGCTCTGGCGCGTCTACACCTGGAACGACTATCAGAACCGCGTGCGCGATTTCACGCTCGGCATGGCCGAACTCGGTATCAAGCGCGGCGACGTGATCGGCATCATCGGCGACAACCGGCCGGACTGGGTCGCCGCCGAAATCGCGGCTCACGCCATCGGCGGCATGTCGCTCGGCATGTATCGCGAGTCGCTGCCGGAGGAAGTGCTATACCTTTTGACCTACGGCGAAACCAAGATCGTGTTCGCCGAAGACGAAGAACAGGTCGACAAGCTGCTCGAACTCGGCGACCGAGCGCCGCACCTCAAGCACATCGTCTATTCCGATCCGCGTGGCATGCGCAAATACGACGATCCGCGCCTGATCGACGCCGACAAGCTTGCGAAAATGGGCCGCGACCGCGCCGCGCGCGAGCCGCAGCTTTACGATCAACTGGCCGATGCCACCAAAGGCGACGACGTCGCCATTCTTTGCACCACCTCAGGCACCACGTCGAACCCCAAGCTCGCGATGCTGGCGGCAGGCCGCGTGCTGAGCCACTGCGCGAACTATCTCGCCTTCGATCCCAAAGGCCCGGACGACGAATACGTCTCGGTGCTGCCGCTGCCCTGGATCATGGAGCAGGTCTACGCGCTCGGCAAAGGCCTGCTCTCGCGGATGAAGATCAACTTCGTCGAAGAGCCGGACACCATGATGAACGACTTCCGCGAGATCGCGCCGACTTTCGTGTTGTTCGCGCCGCGCATCTGGGAAGCCATCGCGGCCGACGTTCGTGCCCGCGTGATGGACGCTTCGCCACTGAAGCAGCGGCTCTACGATGTCGGCATGAAATCGGGTCTCGCTGCGCTCGCCGATGGCAAGCATTCAGCGCTCGCCGATACGCTGCTGTTCCGTGCGCTGCGCGACCGACTCGGCTTTACGCGGCTGCGCTCGGCGGCAACCGGCGGCGCGGCGCTCGGCCCGGACACCTTCAAGTTCTTCCGCGCCATGGGCGTGCCGCTGCGCACGCTGTACGGCCAGACCGAAACGCTGGGCGCATTCACACTTCACAAGCCCGATGAGGTCGATCCCGACACCACCGGCGTCTCGATGAGCAAGAGCATCGAGATCGAAATCCGCGATCCGGACGTCAACGGCGTCGGCGAGATCGTGGTGCGCCATCCCAACATGTTCTCCGGCTACTACAAGAACGAAGCCGCGACCGCCGCGGAAGTGCGCGACGGCTGGATGCATTCCGGCGACGCCGGCTACTTCAACAAATCGAAGCAGCTTGTGGTCATCGACCGCATCAAGGACATGGCGCAAACCGCGCGCGGCGACCGCTTCTCGCCGCAATATATCGAGAACAAGCTGAAATTCTCGCCTTACGTCGCGGAAGCGGTCACGCTGGGCGACGGACGCGACTATCTCGCGGCGATGATCTGCATCCGCTTCTCCATCGTCTCGAAATGGGCCGAGAAGAACCGGATTTCCTTCACCACCTACACCGATCTCTCGTCGCGGCCTGAGACCTACGAGTTGCTGCGCAAGGAGGTCGAAGCCGTCAACGCCACGCTGCCGCGGGCGCAGCGCATCTCGAAGTTCCTGCTGCTCTACAAGGAACTCGACGCCGACGACGGCGAGCTGACGCGCACCCGCAAAGTCCGCCGCACCGTCATCAACGACAAGTACGGCGACATCATCAACGCCATCTACGGCGACAGGCCGGACATCGACATCGACACCGTGATCCGGTTCCAGGACGGCACCACCCAGCGCATCCGTTGCACGCTGCCGGTGATCGACCTCGGAACGCGAAACAAGACAGCGGAGGCGGCTGAGTGAACACCCAGCTTCTGATTCAACTTCTCATCAACGGTCTGGTCGTCGGCACACTCTACGGCGTCGTCGCCATGTCGTTCGTGCTGATCTACAAAGCCACACAGGTGGTCAACTTCGCACAGGGCGAATTGCTGCTGATCGGCGCGTGGGTGTGCTGGTTCCTGCTCACCAAGTATCAGGTGCCGTTCTGGATCGGCATGCCGATCACGCTGGTCTTCATGTTCCTGTTCGGCATCGCGATCCAGCTTGTGATCCTGCGGCCGATGATCGGCGAGCCGATCATTTCCGTCATCATGGTGACGATCGCGCTGTCCACGGTATTCTCGGCGCTGATGAAATGGATGTTCGGCGTCAATCTTCAACCGTTCCCATCGGTTTTCCACACCAAGCTCATCAACATCTTCGGGCTGCAGGTGCAGACCGTCTATCTGCTCAGCCTCGCGGTGTCCGTAGCAATGATGGGCGGCATGGCGTGGTTCTTCAAGGTCTCGAAGTATGGCCTCGCCATGCGCGCGACCGCGTTCAACCAGCAGGTTGCGCAGTCGCTCGGCATCTCGGTGAAGAGCGTGTTCGCGATGGCCTGGGCGATTTCTGCGACGGTGTCGGCGGTGGCCGGCGTCGTGGTCGCGGTGGTCAACGGCGTCTCGGCGGGCCTCGCTGCCTACGGCATCAAGGTCTTCCCTGCCGCGATCCTCGGCGGCCTCGACAGCGTGGGCGGCGCTGTGCTCGGCGGCATCATCATCGGCCTGCTTGAGAACTTCGCGCACTTCCTCGACAGCGAATATCTGCACTGGGGCAACCTGTTCGAGATCGCGCCGTTCTACGCCCTCATCATCATTCTCATGATCAAGCCTTACGGCCTGTTCGGCACCAAAGACATCGAGCGTATCTGATCATGGCAGGCCAGACCCTTCTCCCCGCAGGCGACTACCGCACGACTTACGCGGCGGACACCACTGTGTTTCCGACCACGACCAGCCGGAACATGATGATCCTCGGCATCGTGCTGATATGCTTTGCGCCGTATGTGCTGAACGAATACTCGCTGAGCCTGCTCATCCAGATCGGCATTTTCGGCATCGCCGCGCTCGGCCTCAACATCGTGGTCGGCTTTACCGGGCAGATCTCCATCGGCCATGCAGCGTTCTTCGGCTTCGGCGCGTTCACCTCCGCCTACGTGTCGAGCAAGCTGCACGTCCCGGTGTTCTTCGCCATTCCGCTCTCGGGCGTGGTGACCGCGCTGGTCGGCCTGATCTTCGGTCTTCCTGCCGCGCGACTGAAAGGTCTTTACCTTGCGATTGCGACGCTGGCCGCGCAGTTCATCCTGCTCGACTTCTTCTCTCGCGCCGAATGGTTCACCGGCGGCAGCGTTCCCGCCCACGCGGATGCATTTTCGATCTTCGGCAAGACGCTGCGCGGCGACCGGCAGTATTTCTATGTCGTGCTGGCCTACGTGATCGTTTGTTATCTGCTCGTCACAAACCTGATGCGGACGCGCGACGGACGCGCGCTGGTGGCTGTGCGCGATCATTACCTGTCCGCCGAAATCATGGGAATCAACCTCACCAAATACCGAACGCTTTCATTCGGATTGGCTGCATTTTTCGCCGGCGTCGGCGGCGCGCTCTATGCCCATTACAACCAGGTCGTCTCCAACGAAGGTTTCGGCATTGACCGCTCGATCATCTTTCTCGCCATGATCATCATTGGCGGCATCGGCTCGATCATGGGCACGTTGCTCGGCACCGCCTTCATGGTGCTGCTGCCGGAATCGATGGAATGGATCAGCGCCGCGCTGAGCGGCAGCTCGATCGATCACGCCCTTGGGCTCAAGAACAACATCGCTTTCTTGCGCGAGATGGCCATCGGCGTCATCATTATCGTCTTTCTGATCTTCGAGCCGGACGGGCTTGCCCACCGGTGGCGGCAGATCAAGGCTTACTGGAAACTCTACCCGTTCTCGCATTGAGGTCGGAACGGGACAGACAATAAGAAGACCTCGAGAGGAAACCGGAGGATTACGCTTATGATGACGAAAACTTTTCTGAGCACTGCCGCTTTGGCGCTGGTGCTTGGCGGCTCATCTGCAATGGCGCAGGCGCCGATCTCGCTGGGCCATCTTGCCGATTATTCCGGCGCGACATCCGACGTCGGAACGCCATTCGGACAGGGCGTCGCCGATGCGTTTGCCTATGTGAACAAGAACGGCGGCATCAACGGCAAGCCGGTGAACGTCGACACCGTCGACTACGGCTATCAGGTGCCGCGCGCGATCGCGCAGTACAAGAAGTGGTCTGGCGGCGACAAGGTGGCGGCCATTCTCGGATGGGGCACCGCCGATACCGAAGCCCTCACCGGCTTCCTGTCTGAAGACAAGATCCCCGACATCTCGGGGTCGTACTCGGCGGCGCTGTCCGATCCGACCGGCGCCGGCGGCAAGGGCAAAGCCGCTCCTTACAACTTCTTCTACGGCCCGAGCTATTCGGACGCGCTGCGCGGCATGCTGACCTGGGCGGCCGACGACTGGAAGGCCAAGGGCAAGCCCGGCAAGCCGAAGTATGTCCACATGGGCGCCAACCATCCGTATCCGAACGCACCGAAGGCCGCCGGCGAAGCGCTTGCTGCTGAACTCGGCTTTGAAGTGCTTCCGGCGATCGTGTTCGCGCTGACGCCGGGCGACTACAGCGCACAGTGCCTGACGCTGAAGAGCTCGGGTGCGAACTACGCTTATCTCGGCAACACCGCAGGCTCCAACATCTCGGTGTTGAACGCCTGCAAGGCAGCCGGCACCGACGTGCAGTTCATGGGCAACGTCTGGGGCATGGACGAGAACGCCGCGAAGGCCGCTGGCGCTGCCGCCGATGGCGTGGTGTTCCCGCTGCGCACCGCAGTTGCGTGGGGCGGCAACGCGCCCGGCATGAAACTGATGCAGGACATCTCCAAGATGTCCGACGCCGCAGGCACGGCCTATCGTCCCGTGCACTACGTAGCCGGCGTCTGCACTGCGCTCTACATGAAGGAAGCCGTCGAATGGGCTGCCAAGAACGGCGGCGCGGTCGGCGAGAACGTCAAGAAGGGCTTCTACCAGAAGAAGGATTGGGTGCCGGCTGGAATGGAAGGCGTCTGCAATCCCTCGACCTGGACCGAGAAGGACCATCGCCCGACGCTGAAGGTCGACATCTATCGCATGAAGGTCTCCGGCGCGACCGACGCTTCGGTTGCCGATCTCGTCAAGGCCGGCACCATCAAGCTTGAAAAAGTGAAGACCGTCGACCTGCCGCGCAAGCCGGAATGGCTCGGCTGGTAAGCTGACTTCATAACAACAACGCCGCTCCGCATCGCGGAGCGGCATCCTGCCAAATCAGGACGACCGCCGTGCAATCAGCCGCTGAACTCAACGCCAAGCCAGCTCCCGCGACAACCGCCGCACCGCTGCTCGCCGTGCGCAACATCGAAGTCGTTTACGACAACGTCATCCTCGTGCTGCGCGGCCTGAGCATGGACGTGCCGAAGGGGGCGATCGTGGCGCTGCTCGGTGCGAACGGCGCGGGCAAGTCGACCACGCTGAAGGCGATCTCCGGCCTGCTCAAGACCGAGGACGGCGAAGTCACCCGCGGCGAGATTGTGTTCGATGGCGAGCGCATCAACGGCATCGACCCCGACAAGATCGTTCGGCGCGGAATCTTCCAGGTGATGGAAGGCCGCCGCATCATCTCGGACATGACCTCACTCGAGAATCTGCGGCTCGGCGCCTTCACGCGCAACGACAAGAACGTCGATGACGACATCGACATGGTCTACAAATATTTCCCGCGCCTCAAGGAACGCACCGGCCTTGCCGGTTATCTGTCCGGGGGCGAACAGCAGATGCTGGCCATTGGCCGCGCGATGATGGCGCGCCCGAAGATGATCCTGATGGACGAGCCGTCGATGGGGCTGTCGCCGCTGCTGGTCAAGGAAGTGTTCAGCATCATCAAGCAGATCAACCGCGACCTCGGCGTCACCATTCTTCTGGTGGAGCAGAACGCGCGCGCGGCGCTGTCCGTCGCGAGCCACGGCTACATCATGGAACAAGGCAAGGTCGTGCTCGACGGAACGGCCGATGAACTGCGCGACAATGAGGACGTCAAGGAATTCTATCTCGGCGGCGCGGGCGACCAGCGCAAGAGCTTCAAGAACCTCAAGAGCTTCAAGCGCCGCAAGCGCTGGCTGTAAGGACGACAACAATAACGGCGTCATCCTGAGGTGCGAGCCGCATCGCGGCGAGCCTCGAAGGATGAGCTTCAATCAACGCCGCCGCCCTTCGAGGCGCGCAAGAGCGCGCTCCTCAGGGTGACGGCTCGCAATGCAGGCCAATCCATGACCGACCACTACGACGTTCTCGAAACGCGTTCACCATCGGAGCGCAACACCGATCTGTTCGTCCGCCTTCCGGATGTGGTCCGCGCCGCAATGGCAGCGCCCGGTCATGCGGCGCGTTTCAAGGGCATCGATCCCGCTGCGATCACAAGCCGCGACGCACTAGCCAAGCTGCCGATACTGCGAAAATCCGATCTGCCTGCGCTGCAGAAAGCCGCCCTTCCCTTCGGCGGCTTCATTCCGACGCCGCTCGGATCGTTCTCACGCCTGTTTAATTCACCCGGTCCGATTTTTGAGCCTGAAACCGCGATCGCCGATCCTTGGCGCGGCGCGCGCGCATTGTTCGCCGCCGGATTCCGTCCCGGCGATGTCGTGCTCAACACTTTCAGCTATCATCTGACGCCCGGCGGCTTCATCTTTGACTCCGCCGCACGCGCACTCGGCTGCGCCATCATTCCTGCAGGCCCCGGCAACACCGAACAGCAATTTGAGCTGATCGAAGCCTATCGTCCCGTCGCCTACACCGGCACGCCGGATTTCCTGAAAATCCTGCTCGATGCCGGGGAGAAAGCGGGCCGCGACGTCTCCTCGATCAAGCGCGCGCTTGTATCGGGCGCGGCGTTTCCGAAATCGCTGCAGGACGAGATGAAGTCGCGCGGCATCGACGCTTACCAGACCTATGCCGCGGCCGAATTCGGCTTCATCGCCTACGAGACGGAGAGCCGCGAGGGCCTGATCGTCAACGAAGACCTGATCATGGAAATCGTCCGCCCCGGCACCGGCGAAGTTGTCCCCGACGGCGATGTCGGCGAGATCGTGGTCACGTCGCTCAACCGGCAGATTCCGTGGGTTCGTCTGGCGCTCGGCGACCTCAGCGCCGTGATGACCGCGCCGAGCCCCTGCGGCCGCACCAACATGCGGATCAAGGGCTGGATGGGCCGCGCCGATCAAACGACCAAAGTGAAGGGCATGTTCGTGCGCCCGGAGCAAATTGCCGAAATCGGCAAGCGGCACCCGGAACTGGGGCGCGTGCGCCTGGTGGTCACCCGGTCAGGGGAGCTCGACGTGATGACGCTTTCGGCTGAAACCGCAACCCCTGCTGATGCATTGCGGGATGCGGTTGCATCGACCCTGCGTGCCGTGACAAAGCTACAGGGCAATGTCACTCTGGTGGTTCCCGGGGCGCTGCCGAACGACGGCAAGGCGATCTCGGACGAACGCAAGAACGATTAGCGGGCCCCGACCCCATCGGCGGCCCTGAAACAAGAAACCAAGGGAACATGCCGAAATGGGTCAGGGAATTTTCGAAGGTCTCAAGGTTATCGACTGCGCGAGTTTCATCGCGGCTCCATCCTCCGCCACCGCGCTGTCCGACTTCGGGGCCGACGTCATCAAGATCGAGCCGCCCGGCGCGGGCGATCCGGTCCGCAACCTGCCGCACCTTCCGGGATATCCCATCAGCAACCACAACTATGCGTGGATGCTGGAGGGCCGCAACAAGAAGAGCCTCGCGCTCGATCTCAGCAAGCCCGAAGGCCAGGCCGTGCTGCGCAAGCTCGCCGCCGAATGCGACGTGTTCATCACCAATTTCCCGCCTCCGGTGCGCAAGAAACTCGGTGTGACCTGGAAGGATCTCGCGCCGCTCAATGACCGGCTGATCTATGCGTCGTTCACCGGCTACGGCGAGACCGGCGCGGAAGCCGACAAGCCGGGCTTCGACAGCAACGCCTGGTGGGCGCGCTCCGGCCTGATGGATCTCGTGCGCGAAACCGACGAGAGCACACCCGCCCGCTCGATGCCCGGCATGGGTGACCATCCCTGCGCGATGTCGCTGTTCGCCGGGATCGTCACCGCGCTCTATCAGCGCGAGCGCACCGGCAAGGGCACGCAGGTGATGTCGAACCTGATGGTCAACGGCATCTGGTCCAACGGCATCTACGCGCAGGCGGCACTCTGCGGCGCGACGTTCCAGAAGCGTCCACCGCGCCAGCAGGCGCTGAACGCCGTTACCTGTCACTACAAGTGCGCCGACGATCGCTGGATCATCCTGTCGCTGCTCAACGAAGAGAAGCAGTTCCCGGTGTTCGCCAAGGTGATCGAGCGTGAGGACCTGCTCGCCGATCCGCGCTTCGAGACCAGGCCAGCCCGCCACAAGAATGCACCGGAACTGATCGCCATTCTCGACAAGGTGTTTGCGACAAAACCGCTCGCGCACTGGCGCAAGGCGCTCGACGGCAACGGTTTGATCTTCGGCGTGGTCGGCATTCCGACCGACATACCGGACGACGAACAGATGCGTGTGACGGAAGCGGTCGTTCAGTTCGCCGACAGCGACCTGCGCACCATCAACACGCCGATCTTCATCGAAGGCGCGAAAAAGGTGCAGCCGCGCATGGCGCCGAATGTCGGCCAGAACAGCGACGAGGTGCTGGCCGCGGCGGGCTTCACCGCGGCGGAAATCGCCAAGATGCGCGCGGCGGGGATCGTGGCCTGAGCGACTTGTTTCCACCTCTCCCCGCCTGCGGGGAGAGGTGAAGAACTCAACATCTCAATCGTTTTTCAAAAAACAAAATCCGGATTTCGATTCCTTCGCGCCGGGCGCGGCCTGACACGACAGCCCCTCCGCACAGGTCCATGACGAAAAGCTCTTGTCTGGCGTGTTCGCGCCGGCCGGATAACACATCGCGCCCCAGCCGTTGAGATAGGTCGTACCGGCGAGTTCTGTCGCGCGGCGCTGCTGTGGCCGCGCGGAGAATCCGCGCGAGAAATCCGGCGCGCCGCCGTTACTGAAGGCTGTGAGAATATCGCGGCGGCGCTCCTGATCGCCGAAGAAATGCGGCGAGGCCGCCGCGACGACGGCGCTGTCGGAAGCAGGACCGAACCGCTCCGCCCCCGTAAAATGAAATCCGCCGATCGCGCGGGTCTGGTGACACCCGCTGCATGTCATGTCGTCGAGCCTTCGCGCGAAGCCTGCGGGAGACAGTATATTCTGGAGAGGCGCTTTTTGCGACACCTTGGCCAGCGCCGTCACGACGTCGTCGTCGGAAAACAGTTGCCGCGCATTAGCCTCGGCGTCCGTCTGCGATGGCGTAACGTTGATGGCGCTCGATGCCAGAAAGCGATCCGGCAATACGATGGCGCCGCGATCGAGGTCCGCGAAATTTGCTGGCTCCAGCAGCCATTGCCTGAAATCCGTAGCCAGCTTCGCATCCGTCCGGATGCGTTCGACGTCGATCTGGTTTTCCAGCGGCGACTCTTCGAACTGCTTCCCCTGCGGATCGAGGCGAAACACCTTCATCAGATAATCCGCACGGCCCTCGACATCGTTGGCATTGGTGGCTTCGCGCGCGACCTGGATGTTGAGCTCGATGCGGTCGATAGCCTCGGGCGTCACCCATTCCAGTGGGCCCCCCTCGGCTGTGAGTACTTTTGCGCGCTCGGCACCTGCAAGCGTGGAGTCACTCGAAGCGAGCCATCGTTTCGCGAGTTCTGCGCACGTGACGCCAGCGTTCGCTGGCTTCGCCTTCATGACGAGGTTGAACGTCATCGGCAGCCGCGACGGCGGCGTGTCCTTGTTCGTGGAGTCGTGGTTCGCGATGGGGCGATAGATCAGGCGTATCTCGCCGCATCCGTCCGGCGACACATAGGCGCGGTCCATCCGGTTGACGATACCCGCCAGATCGAACCGCGTTCCCGGCGCATTGAGTGCGTCGCGGTCGAACAGATTGAGCTTGCCGGGTGCGTCCTTGTGGTCGACGACATAGCGGTTGAAGTCGCGGTCGGTTGCATCCCGAACCGTTATCATGGACGGCAGCGCGAACAGGCTCGCAGCCGAACTGTTCACGTCCGCACCAAGCATGCGGGCGAAACTGAGCGTCGAACCGTCGAGCGCGCGCAAAACGTCTGGATCGGTGATCGCGACACCGCGCTCGATGGCAGCGCCAAAACTTGCCGTCAGTCCCATCGCCAGCAGCGACAGCACGCGAAACAGCCTTTGAGCGATCATCCCAATCCGCATGAAAACCCTTCTGCGCTGCCCCTCGTCCGTTGCCAACTCAAAGTCCGGCGAGCGGGCACGACCGCAACGGACCGCAGGCGCCAGACATGGCTTGCCATCTGAAACACCGGCGCAACCGATGAATTCCCCCGGTTGGCCAAAGTGTTACCGGCGAATCAGTCTCCGGTGGAAAAGTTTTGCAAGATGCCGCCGCCAGCCGAACGATCCGCTAACATCGGCGTTGGTGACTGCAGGGCAGACACGACCAAGGCAGGTTTGGGAGCCGGATCATGACGACGGCCAAAGCCCCAACGACGGTTGTCTCGTTCGACGAGCAGATCAAGCATGCCCGTGAACTCGTCGTCGAAGGACATCGCCTGCTTCACGTCGCCAATCGCGATCTCAAGGCCGGACGAAGTGTGGTGCGGCGCACGCAGCAACTCCTCTCCGACACCGAGAGCGTCTTCCGCGCCAAGCGCCGCCTTCAGGCCAGCACGGGATCGATCGGGCTCACCGGCACGCCGCCTGCCTCGATCGCCTCGCCCGCCAGCAAGCAGAGGTCTTCCCTGTAACGTCCGGCGACGATCTGAACCCCGACCGGCACGCGCCCAACCAGCCCAGTTGAGACCGTCAGCCCCGGCATGCCGATGAACGGCAGTGCGATCTGCGGCATCTGCGCACGGAGCACGCGCTCCAGGGATGCGTCGCCCTTGAGATCGAGTTGCCATGGGAACGGCAGTTCGCCGCACGGCGGCATGACGATCACGGCATAGGTCTCGAAAAACATCTCCCACGCGCGCACCAGCGTCGCGCGCCGTGTCAACAGCTTCGAGAACAGGGCGAGATCGAGCGTTCGGGCGACTGGCTCCTGGTTACGGAGAATGGCCAGCGCGCCGGGATCACCCTCACGCTCGGCGGCATCCCGCAGGGCGTCATAGCCGTCGGACAGCCAGAGCTTCATCTGCAGGTCCGCCGCTTCCTCGAACGGCGGAATCTCGGTGATCTCCTCGACGGTCCAGCCTGCACGCTCCAGCCGCTTGCCCGCGTCGGCAACGGCATCGCTGACTTCCTTCGCGGTCTCCAGACCGTCCGGGCGCAGGCAGATCGCCGCACGCTTCTCGCGGCTTGGGCCTTCCAGCGGCGCGGGCACCCACCAGGGATCGCGCGGGTCGCGTTTCGACATGGCATGAAACGCCAGCCGCACATCGCCGACAGTCCGCGCCAGCGGACCCGAGACCGCCGTAATTTGCGGGCCGATCGGCCGCTCGGGCGACGACGCATTGAAGGCCGGGATGCGCCCGAGCGTCGGCCGCAGGCCATGCACGCCGCAGGCATAAGCCGGGTAGCGGACCGATCCCGCAATGTCGGTGCCATGGGCAATGTGTCCGATGCCGGCCGTCAGGGCCGCCGCCGCGCCGCCCGACGATCCGCCGGGCGTGATCGACGGGTCGCGCGGGTTTTTCGTCTCGCCGTGGATCAGATTTGTCGTGAACCAGCGGGCCGAAAAGGCTGGCGTGTTGGTACGTCCGACGATCACCGCCCCCGCCTTGCGGAGATTGTCCACCACCGGGCTGTTGTGCTGCGCCACAAGGTCGCGCTGCAGCTTCAGTCCGTTCGTGGTAGCGAATCCGGCCTGATCGACGTTGATTTTGATGGTGATAGGCACGCCGCCGAGCGCGCCGGGATCCTCGCCCTTCGCAATCGCGGCATCCACGGCGTCGGCCTGCGCCAACGTCTCAACAGGCCGGTGATCGACCACCGCGTTGATCGCCGGGTTGACCGCGCTCAACCGGTCGAGGGCTGCCGATGCTGCCTCCCTGGCGGATATCTTTCGGGACCGGATGTGCGACGCAAGTTCAGTAGCCGAGAGACGCCAGATGTCGTTCATTGCAAATCCTGTCTAGTGTGGTGGTTCGCAAGTCCGCATCGATTCTACAGCGCGTTCTTTTGCGGACTTGCGAACCAAAACCACACTAGAATTATAATCTTCTCGTGTCCTTTTGAATCTGAAGTTCGCCATGGAGCGCGCTGCAAAATGAGGCGAACTTCAGATTCAGGACACGAGATGCCGTTGCCGCTTACTCGTCGCAGCCACTATAGTAGCGGCGAAACGCTCCTGCTCAATGGCCGCACCTCGATTTCCGGATTCCGAGGCCACGCGGCCGAGGGGATCCGGCCAGTTTTTGAACTGTCAGGATTTTGAACATGAAGACGATCATCGTTTCCACCATCGCCGCGATTCTTCTCAGCGCGACCGGCCCGGCCTTCGCCGCCGACCCCGGCGACAAGGTCAAGGTCACCATCGAAAAATGGCGCAAGCCCGGCTCCAACAATGCCGGCACGGCCGACATTACGGTCACCAACGACAATGATTTCGTGGTGAAGGACATTCGCGTGAAGTGCGATTACATGTCCAAGACCGGCGGCCGGAAGATCGAGACGGACCAACGGCTCGCTTTGACGGTCAAGGCGAAGACCACCAAGCTGTTCAAGAAGACCAAGTTCCCGTTCATCGACCAGGAAACCGCCGAAGGATCGTGCAAGGTCACCGGCGCGACGCAGGGCTGAGGACGAGTTACGCTCTCCCCGCTTACGGGGAGAGCGAGAAAAGCTACGCGTTCGCCGGACGCCGCATCCGGCCGAAACCTTCGATGAGCTTGTCGATCACCGGCCAGAACAGCAGCACGATGGCGAGCGTGGTGATCGAGCCGACCAGGCCATTCGACCAGAACACGCCCACGCTCCCGCCCGAGCCGATCATGGCGAGACGGAACGCGTCTTCTGCGCGGCTGCCGAGCACCAGCGCCAGCGTGAACGGCGCCAGCGGGACGCCGATCTTCTTGAACACATAACCGACGACGCCGAACAGCAGCATCAGCCAGATATCGAACATCGCGTTCTGGATCGCATAGGCGCCGATCGCGCAGGACACCACGATCATCGGTGCGATGGCCGCGAACGGCACGCGCAGGATCGATGCGAAAATCGGCACGGTGGTCAGCACCAGCACCAAGCCGACGACGTTGCCGAGATACATCGACGCGATCAGGCCCCAGACGAAATCCTTGTGCTCCACGAACAGCAGCGGGCCGGGATTAAGACCCCACACCATCAGGCCGCCGAGCAGGATCGCAGCCGTGCCGGAGCCGGGAATACCGAGCGCAAGCATCGGCAGCAGCGCCGCAGTGCCCGACGCATGCGCGGCGGTCTCCGGCGCGAACACACCCTCGATGCGGCCCTTGCCGAACGAATCCTTGTCCTTGGAAAAGCGCTTGGCGAGATTGTAGCCCATGAAGGAAGCTGCAATCGCGCCGCCCGGCGTGATGCCAAGCCAACAGCCGATGAACGACGATCGGATCAGCGTCGCCCAGTACTTCGGCAAATCCTTCCAGACGCCGAACACCGTGCGCAGGCTGATGCGCGCCGCATGGCCGCGCAACGCGAGCCGCTCCTCCATCGTCAGCAGGATTTCACTGATACCGAACAGACCAATGACTGCGACAAGGAAGTTGATGCCGCGCATCAGATCGGTCGACTGGAAAGTCATGCGCAGCTGCCCCGACACGGTGTCGAGGCCGACACCCGCCAGCAGCAGGCCAAGCGCCATCGAAATCACTGTCTTGTGCTTGGCTTCGCGGCCGAGGCCGACGAACGAACAGAACGTCAGGAGATAGACCGCGAAGAATTCCGGTGGCCCGAATTTCAGCGCGAAGCCGGCGATGCTCGGCGCAAGAAACGTGATCAGCATCACCGCGACCAGCGAGCCGATGAAGGACGAGGTGAAGGCGGCGGTGAGCGCCTCGGCCGCCTTGCCCTGCTGCGCCATGGGATAACCGTCGAAGGTGGTTGCGACCGACCATGCCTCGCCGGGAATATTGAACAGGATCGACGTGATCGCGCCGCCGAACAGCGCGCCCCAGTAGATGCATGAGAGCATCACGATGGCCGATGTCGGGTCCATCGAGAACGTAAGCGGCAGCAGGATCGCCACGCCGTTGGGACCGCCGAGTCCCGGCAGCACGCCGACGAAGATGCCGAGCACCAGCCCGACCATCATCAGCGCGAGAATCTTCCAGGTGAAGAGAACCGCGAAACCGTGAAACAACAGGCCGAGTGCTTCCATGATCGTATCCCCCGGTCCTGACTTAGCGTCCGAAGGCCGCTTCGAGCGGCCCCTTCGGCATGATGACGTCAAAGGCGACATCGAACGTCACGAACATGATCGCGACGAAGATGAATGCAGTGAGCAGCGACTTCCACCACGCGATCTTGCCAATGATCCCCATGAAGCCCGCGATAAGAAGAAAGCTTGCGACGTAGAGGCCCAGCCACTGCATGGCGAGACAGAACAGCAGCGTCGGCACGAACACCTGCAGCACGCGGCGCAACTGCGCGCGGGTGACGAAGGTTTCCAATCCTTCGGTGCGCTTCATCGCGACGCTGGCGAGCCCGTAGAGCGCCGCGCCGCCGAGGATCACGGACAGATAAAACGGGAAATAACCAGCCTGCGGCCCGGTGGAATCCCACGAGGCGCCGGTGCGCCAGTTGTCGAAGCCGAGCACCACGGCAAGGCCGAACAGCAGCGCCATGACCGCCATCTCGACCGTGCGATTGTTGGTGATCGCGGGCGAATTCTCATCCGGCGCGGTCGGGTCTTCGACGACGATTTCGAGTTCTGAATTGGCCATGTCGGAATCCGCCGGCGATGTTGAAGGAAAGAAGTATTGTCTGACGCCACCGCTTGGACGGCGGCGTCAGATCCCCGATGGACGAGGTCAGTTTGCGACGAAGCCTGCTTCAGTCATGAGTGACTTGTTCAGAGCATCGTCCTCTTCAAGGAACTTGAGCATGTCCTTCCCGGTCATGAAGACCGGTTTTAGAGCCTGCTTCTCCATGTAGTCCTTGTATTCCGGCGTCTCGGTAATCTTCTTCGACAGATCGACATAGAACGCGACCTGTTCCGGCGTCGCCTTGCCGGGCAGGAACAGCGCACGCAGCATCAGATACTGCATGTCGAGTCCCTCTTCCTTGCAGGTCGGGATGTCGTTCCACGACTGCGTCTCGGTGACCTTGGTCTTGTACGAGATGCGCTCCTTGTCGAACACGCACAGCGCACGCACCTGTCCGGCGCGCCACACTTCGAGATTTTCCGAAGGATTGTTGACGTTCGACTCGGTGTGGTTGCCAACGAGCTGGGTCGCCGCCTCGCCACCCGACTTGTAAGGCAGATAGGAGAACTTCGCGCCGGTCTTCTTTTCCATGAAGACGGTGAGCACGTGATCCTCACGCTTGGAGCCGGTGCCGCCCATCTTGAACGGCGAACTCGCAGCCTTCGCGGCAGCAATGAATTCCTTCACCGTCTTCGGACCCGAGGTGTTGTCCCACAATACAAACTGGTCCATCGCGATCACCGACACCGGCGTCAGATCGCGCCAGTTGAACGGGATCTTCGCCGACAGCGGCAGCATGTAGATCAGCGAATAGGCGATCAGCACCTTGTTCGGATCGTTATCGCTGCCCTTCATGTACATCAGCGCTTCCGCGCCCGATGCGCCGCCCTTCAGCGACACGATGACCGGCTGCTTCATCAGATTGTTTTTCTGGATCGCTGCCTGCATCATGCGCGCCATCTGGTCGGACGCACCACCCGCTCCGGCCGCAACGACGATTTCGATGGGCTTGGCCGGCTCCCATGCGACGGCTGGCGTTACCGCCGCCATCATTGCGAGCACACTTGTGGCCTTGATGAGAGTCTTCATGCGGTCTTCTCCCTATCTCTTTCTGTGTCCGGGCTTGGCCGGACCTTATTGATGCTCCGCTATCCTGCGGATTTTGAATTCAGTTCGGAACGCCGCCTATGTGGCGTTACGCCACCGCCGCTTTCGTCGCAGTGCCGCGCCCGGTCAAAACCTCCATCGCCGACATGACGCCGCCCTTGCGGTGCGGCACCTTCGCCAGATCGAGCGCCATCTCGACGCCGGACAGCGTGCCCATCAGCATCAGATCGTTGAAGTGGCCAAGGTGGCCGATGCGGAACACCTTGCCCTTGATCTTGCTGAGGCCAGCGCCGAGCGACATGTCGAAATTGTCGAGCGTGACCTTGCGGAACTGGTCGGCGTCGTGGCCTTCGGGCATCACGACGGCCGTCAGGATCGGCGAGTATTCGCGCGCATCGAGGCAGAGATTTTCGAGGCCCCAGGTGTCCACTGCAGCGCGCGTGGCCGCCGAATAGCGCTTGTGGCGGGCGAACACGTTGTCCAGCCCCTCTTCCATCAGCATCGCGATGGCTTCCTTGAGGCCGTAGAGCATGTTGGTCGCAGGCGTGTAGGACCATGAGCCACCCTTGTTGGCGGCGATGATCTCGTGCCAGTCCCAGTAGGACCGCAGCGACGTGTTATTCTTCGAGGCAGCGAGTGCCTTGTCCGACACGGCGTTGAAGCCGAGGCCCGGCGGCAGCATTAGGCCCTTCTGCGAGCAGGACACGGTGACGTCCACGCCCCACTTGTCGTGCTCGTAATCGATCGAGCCGAGCGACGAAATGGTATCGACCATCAGGAGCGCGGGATGCTTCGCTGCGTCGATCGCCTTGCGGATGTCGTGAATGCGGCTGGTGACGCCGGTGGAGGTCTCGTTGTGAACCACCATCACGGCCTTGAAGCTGTGGGTCTTGTCCTTGGAGAGCCGCGCTTCGATGTCTTCGGGCGACGCGCCGTGGCGCCAGTCGCCCGGCACGAACTCCACATCGAGCTTCAGTTTCTCGGCCATCGCGCGCCACAGCGTCGCGAAGTGGCCCGTTTCCACCATCAGCACCTTGTCGCCGGGTGACAGCGTGTTGACGATAGCGGCTTCCCACGCGCCGGTGCCGGACGAGGGATAGATGATGACCGGGTTCTTGGTCTTGAAGACCTTCTTCGAACCTTCGAGCACTTCAAGGCCGAGCTGCGCGAACTCCGGCCCACGATGATCGATGGTCGGCATGTCCATCGCCCGCAACACGCGGTCGGGGACATTGGTCGGTCCTGGAATCTGGAGGAAGTGCCGTCCGGTATGGACTGAGGCGTTGGACATCGTCGGCGCTCCCATCAATTTTTTGCATGCAACTTTTGTGCATTGCGAGATTTTATTGGAGGCAATTGTATTCAGAATTTCCTTTTTCACAAGGCAAAAATGCGATAGTTCTATCTTGGTTGGGAATAACGCGCGGAGCTTCGCTGGATTTCTCTGATTCTTCAGCGCATTCTCGCGAAGCTGCAATATCCGACACGGTATACACATCTAGATGTGTAGCGCGGAGCTTCGCTGGATTTCTCTGATTCTTCAGCGCATTCTCGCGAAGCTGCAATATCCGACACGGTCGGGAGGCCTGAGATTTTGAATAATCTTTTGAGAGCCAAGTCGCTGGAGATCGTGGAGACCGCGCCCGCCTCGCTGCACAGCGATCTTTTGGGCCAGGTCCGCGACTTCATCGTCGAGGGGCATCTTGAACCGGGCAGCCGCATTCCCGAACGCGATCTGTGCGAACGGTTTGACGTATCGCGCACGCCGCTGCGCGAGGCGCTGAAGGTGCTGGCGGCGGAGGGGCTGATCGAGCTCCTGCCCAATCGCGGCGCGCGCGTGCGCCAGTTCTCGGAAGCCGATATCCGCAACCTGTTCGAACTGCTGGCCGGGCTCGATTTCGTCGCCGGCAAGGCCGCCTGCGAGAAGATCTCCGATGCGGACATCGCCGCCATCGAGCAGATGCACCTTGAGATGTACACCCACTATCTGCGGCAGGAAGTGGCGGACTATTTCCGTCTCAACCAGAAGATCCATCAGGCGATCGTCGATGCCGCCGCGAACCCGTTCCTGTCGTCGAGCTACGCGACCGCAAACGCCATCGTGAAGCGGCTGCGCTATTCGGCCAATCTTGTCCGCCGCGACCGGCTGAGCGACGCCATGCGCGAGCACGAAGCCATCGTCGACGCGCTGCGCCGCCGCGACGGCGACCAGATGAGCCGGCTGATGTTCGATCACATGCGCAAGAAATGCGACGCGGTTTGCGAATACATGCGCGAACGCCAGCCGACCGGAAACGCGCCTGCGGAGGTTTCCGCGCTGCGCGAAACAACCTGAGCATTTTTATTTCGTCATTGCGAGGAGCACTTGCGACGAAGCAATCCAGCTCTTGCAGTTCCTAAGACTGGATTGCTTCGCTTCGCCCGCAATGACGACAAATCCCTAGGACAACCGGGACGACACAATGGCTCAGCAGAAAGCCGCAACCGGAAAGACCACGGCGCAGGACAGCGCCCTCGCCGCGCGTCTGTCGCGTGAGATTAAAGGCGATGTGCTGTTCGATCCGTTCAGCACCGGGCGCTACGCCACCGATGCGTCGTTCTACCAGATCAACCCGCTCGGCGTGGTCGTGCCGCGCACCATGGACGACGCTTTGCGTGCGATGGCCATTGCCCGCGACGACGGATACATCATCACGCCCCGTGGCGGCGGCACCTCGCAATGCGGCCAGACCGTCAATAGCGGTATCGTGGTCGATGTCTCGAAGCATCTGAACAAGATCATCTCGCTGGATGTCGAGAAGCGCACCTGCGTCGTAGAGCCCGGCATCGTGCTCGACGATCTCAACCGGCAACTGAAGAAACACGGGCTGTGGTTTCCGGTCGATGTGTCGACCGCGTCGCGCGCCACCATCGGTGGCATGGCCGGCAACAACTCCTGCGGCGGACGTTCACTGCGCTACGGCACCATGCGCGACAACACCATTTCGATGGATGCGGCGCTGGCCGACGGCACGCTGCTGCATTTCGGCGAAGTGCCGCGCGACATGGCGTGGCAGAACACCGAGCAGCCGGGCCGCGATCTGTTTCGCGACATGCTGGCGCTGGGCGAACGCGAGGCGAATGAGATCGCCGCGCGCTTCCCGCATGTGCAGCGCCGGGTCGGCGGCTACAATCTCGATGCACTGACGCCACAGCCGATCAACAACATGGCGCACCTGCTGGTCGGCTCCGAAGGCACCCTCGCCTTCACCACCCGCGTCGAACTGAAACTCTGGCCGCTGATTGGCTCGAAGGTGTTCGGCGTCTGCCATTTCGGCAGCTTCTACGAGGCGATGGACGCCACGCAGCATCTGGTGAAGCTGAAGCCCATCGCGGTCGAACTGGTCGACAGCACCATGGTCGCGCTCGGCCGCGACATCGCGATGTTCCGGCCGACCATCGAAGCCGTTGTCAAAGGCGAGCCGGAAGCGCTGCTGGTCGTTGAGTTCGCAGAAGTCGATCAGGCCGCCAATCTCGCCAAGCTGAAACAGCTCGGTGAGTTGATGGGCGATCTCGGTTTCGGCTGGGACCAGCCCAAACGAAAATGGGGCGGCGTTGTTGACATCGTCGAGCCCGCGACGCAGGCCGCGATCACGGATTTCCGCACGTCGGGCCTCAACGTCATGATGTCGATGAAGCAGGAGGGCAAGCCAGTTTCCTTCGTCGAGGACTGCGCGGTGCCGCTGCCGCATCTCGCCGACTACACCGAACGCCTGAACAATATCTTCGAGAAGCACGGCACGCGCGGCACGATGTACGCGCACGCCTCCGAAGGCTGCCTGCATGTGCGCCCGGTGCTCAATCTCAAGCTCGACAAGAACGTCAAGGCGATGCGTGCCGTCGCCGAAGAAGCCTTCGCCATGGTGCGCGAGTATAAAGGCTCGCATTCCGGCGAGCACGGCGACGGCATCGTCCGCTCGGAATTCCACGAGCAGATGTTCGGCCCGCGTATCGTCCACGTCTTCGAGGAGGTGAAAGAGCGTTTCGACCCGGGCAACACGCTCAATCCCGGCAAGATCGTCCACGCGCCGAAGATGGATGACCGCTCGCTGTTCCGCTACGCGCCCGGCTACAAGGTCGAGAACATCAAGACGGTGATGGACTGGTCGGCGTATCCAGGCGCGGCCGGCGGTTTTCAGGGCGCGGTCGAGATGTGCAACAACAACGGCGCGTGCCGCAAGCTCGAGGGCGGCGTGATGTGCCCGTCCTACCGCGCCACGCGCAACGAGAAGGACGTCACGCGCGGCCGCGCCAACACGCTGCGGCTGGCGATCTCCGGGCAGCTTGGTCCTGATGCTCTCTCGTCAGACGCCATGATGGAGACGATGAAGCTTTGCGTTTCCTGCAAGGCATGCCGCCATGAATGTCCGACCGGCGTCGACATGGCCAAGATGAAGATCGAGGTGCTGGCCGCGCGCGCTGCGAAACATGGCCTGACGCTCCGCGACCGGCTGGTGGGCTATCTGCCGCATTATGCTGCGCTGGCATCGCGCTTTGCGTGGCTGGCGAACCTGCGCAACCGCAGCAGCATTCTCCGGGCCGTGTTCGAGAAGGTCGCGGGCATCAGCGCGAAGCGCGAGCTTCCGGAATTCCGGCGCGATGTGTTCGCGCCAACGAGCGAAGCCTATGGCCCGGCAACCGGCCGCGAGGTCGTGCTGTTCGCCGACACTTTCAACCGCGCCTATGAGCGCGAGAACCTCGACGCCGCGTTGCGCGTGCTGGTGGGCGGCGGCTACCGCGTTCACCTGCCCCGCGCCAAGGATGGCGGCAGGCCGCTCTGTTGCGGCCGCACCTTCCTGTCAGCAGGATTGGTCGAGAATGCCAAGGCTGAACTCAAGCGCGTGGTCGAGACGCTGATCCCGTTCGCGCAACGCGGCGTTCCTATTGTCGGGCTCGAACCAAGCTGTCTGCTCACACTGCGCGATGAACTTCTATCGCTCCGCTCCGACGATGCTGCGAAAGCTGTCAGCGCCCATGCGCTGCTGTTCGAGGAATTTCTGGTGCGTGAGGCCGAAGGCGGCCGCCTGCAACTGCCGCTTGGCGCCATCGACAAGAACGCGCTTGTGCACGGCCATTGCCATCAGAAGTCATTCGGGGCCTTTGCGCCGGTTGAGAAAATCCTGCGGCTGGTGCCGGGTCTCAAGGTCCAAAAGATCGAGTCGAGCTGCTGCGGGATGGCCGGCGCATTCGGCTATGGCGCGGACACCTATGATGTGTCGATCGAGATGGCGGAAGCATCCCTGCTTCCCGTTGTACGCAAAGCCGACGATAACACGCTGATCGTGGCCGACGGCACCTCCTGCCGCCATCAAATCAAGGATGGTTCAGGCCGCAACGCATTGCACGTCGCCCGCGTCCTTGCCATAAGTCTGGACAATGGCGCGGCGAAAGCTCCTGCCCACTAAAATTTCTCACAAGGATAACATGATGACCGACCTGACTCTCGACGTCGCCCGCAAGATTTCCGACGCGGCGCTGGCCAAGTGCCACGAACTGAAGCTGAAGCCGATGGCGATCGTCATCCTCGACTCGCGCGGCGCGCTCAAGACGGTCATCGCGGAAGACGGCACCAGCCTGATGCGCACGGAAGTCGCCCATGGCAAGGCTTACGGCGCACTGGCGCTGGGCATGGGATCGCGCGCGATCTTCAAGCGCGCCAACGAACAGCCTTACTTCGTCGATGCGGTCAACACCATGGCGCGCGGCGCGCTGATCCCGGTGCCGGGCGGCGTGCTCATCAATGACAAGAACGGCACGCTGCTCGGCGCCATCGGCATCAGCGGCGATACTTCCGACAACGACGAGACTGCCGCGCTGGCCGGCATCGCCGCTGCGGGTCTCGTCGGGAACGCCGGATAATCTGCGCGGAGAACACAATGACGTTTCCCCGCGCCTCATCCGCCCTCTCCCGTTTCACGGTTCTGGATCTCACCCGGATTCGTTCGGGCCCGACCGCCGTGCGGCAACTGGCCGACTGGGGCGCGAACGTCATCAAGATCGACGCGCCAACCGATCTCGCCGACAGCGAGCAGCCCGGCGGCCCGCGCACCGGGCCGGACTTTCAGAACCTTCACCGCAACAAGCGCGCGATGACGCTGAACCTGAAAGACCCGAAAGGGCTTGAGGTGTTCAAGCGTCTCGCCGCGAAGGCTGACGTGATCGTCGAGAACTTCCGTCCCGATGTGAAGGACAAGCTCGGCATCGACTACGCCAGCATGCGCGCGATCAATCCGCGCATCGTCTATGCCAGCATTTCCGGCTTCGGGCAGGACGGGCCTTATGCCAAGCGCCCCGGCTTCGACCAGATCGCGCAGGGCATGGGCGGGCTGATGTCGATCACCGGCCAGCCTGGGCAGGGACCGATGCGCGCGGGCATTCCCGTCGCCGACCTTACCGCCGGATTATTCTGCGCGCTCGGCGTTCTCACCGCGCTGCTGGAGCGTGACGTGTCCGGCGAAGGCCAGTGGGTGCAGACTTCGCTGCTGCAGGCGCAGATTTTCATGCTCGACTTCCAGGCCGCGCGCTGGCTGATGGATGGCGATGTGCCGCAACAAGCCGGCAACAATCACCCGACCAGCATTCCGACCGGCGTGTTCAAGACCAAGGACAGCCATATCAATATCGCCACCACCGGCGGGCGCATCTGGGAGCGCTTCGCACAGGCCATCGACGCGCCGGAGCTTCTCACGCACCCCGACTACGCGACAATCGCGCTGCGCTCGGCGAACCGCAATGCGCTGAACGCCGAAATCGAAACGCACATGATGAAGCGCCCGACCGCCGAATGGGTGACCATTCTCAATGAGGCTGGCGTGCCCTGCGGACCGATTTATGCCATCAACGAAGTATTCTATGATGAGCAGGTGAAGCATCTCGGCATCGCGCAGCAACTTCCCGATGGCGGCAAGCATCTCGTCGGCCAGCCGGTGACGCTGTCGCGCACGCCGAGCCGCTTTGCCGCGCGGCCGCCGCTGGCCGGCGAACAGACGCACGATGTACTGACGGAATTCGGATTCACGGAACAGGAGATCGCCTTGCTCCAGCAGAGCAAGGTCGTCTGATTTTTAAACTGACGCGTATTCTGATCGCAAAACCGGTACCCACTTTTGCGGAATACGCGCTACTCAAGGAACACGCGCATGGCTTCGACCGACAAGGTGATTTCCCGCAAGGACGGCAACGTCGGCTATGTGATCTTCAACAATCCCGAGCGCCGCAACGCCATGTCGCTGGAGATGTGGGAAGCCTGCACGGCGACGATGGCGGACTTCGCCAAGGACCCTGCCATCCATGTCGTCGTGCTGACGGGCGCCGGCGACAAGGCCTTTATCGCAGGCGCGGACATCTCGAAATTCGGCGAAGAACGCGCCTCCGAAGCAGGCGTGAAGAAGTACAACGAGGCGGTCGAAGCCGCCTATGTAAGCGTCCACGACTTTCCAAAACCGACGATCGCGATGATCCGCGGCTTCTGCGTCGGCGGTGGCATGGGGCTGGCGAGCTGTTGCGATCTGCGCATCTGTTCCGAGGATGCGCGCTTTGCGGTACCGGCTGCCAAACTCGGCCTCGGTTACGGCTATCCGGGCGTCAAACGGCTGATGGACATTGTCGGCCCTTCCTTCACCAAGGAGATTTTCTTCACAGCACGGCTGTTCGAGGCCATGGAGGCCGTCGAGATGGGCTTCGTCAACCGCATCGTCGAGAACCACGAGCTTGAGTTCTACGTCAAGGACTACGCCAGCATGATCGCGGCCAACGCGCCGCTGACGGTGGATTCGATCAAGTTCATTGTGGGCGAAGCCTGCAAGGACGAACTCATGCGCGACATGAAGCGCTGCGAGGATCTGGTCCAGGCCTGCTTCAAGAGCGAGGATTACCAGGAAGGCCGCGCCGCCTTCATGGAAAAGCGCAAACCCGTGTTCAAGGGACGCTAGGAGCTTTTATCGGCGTGATCTTTTCCGAAAACCGGTACCCACTTTTCGGGATCACGCCGCCCGCGCAGCATCCATCGCCCGCAATGCGCCTCTGATCTCACTCGTGCTCGCCGGTTCTCCGCCTGCCTCACGCACACGCCGCACCGCATCCTTCACCAGCGCTTCGTTGGTTTGATTGCATCCCCATCTCGCATCCTCAAGGCCGACGCGGACGTGACCGCCGCGCGCGACCGTGTGCGGAATCAGCGGCGTGATGTCCACGCCGAGGCCTGCGATCATCCACGGCGCGCCGGGCGCGGCCTCCGCCAGCAATTCCACATGCACATCAAGATATTTGTCGCGCGGCGGAAAGCCCCATGCGAATTCATCCGAGAACATGAAGCGATAGATCGGCGTCGGTGACGGTGGCGCGATGGCCGCCAGCGCAGCACCAAGACGGGTGAAGCCCGGTTCATAGATCGCGTAGCTCGGATGGACGTTGTGCGCCCGCGCGATCCGCATGCCTTCCAGAATATCCGCGTGCGGATTCTGGTAGATTCCGCCGTGCCCCAAATCATCGAAGCGCGAAATATGAACCGAGCCGGGATCGATGACGGCCCATTCGATCAGGCCGCGCTTCGCAAGTTCAGCTGTATGGCCGAAGCGATTGGCTGTCTGCTCCTGTCCCAGCGCCGGACTCGGAATAGTGGGATAAACGATAACGTCGATTTTGGCGCGAATGCCTTCGATAATGCGCGCATAGATTTCCCAGTCGTCTTTCTGACGGCCTGTAACAACGTCATAAGCGTGGGCATGAATGACGGCCGCGCCAGCCTCCGCACAGGCGACGCCGTCCGCGACGATCTCCTCGACGGCGACAGGAATGCCGCGTTGCCGCTCACGCGTCCACGGCCCATTCAGCGCGGCCTCGATCCAGACCTTGCCCATGGCGTCACTTTCCGGTCCAGACCGGTTTGCGCTTCTCGGCAAATGCCGCGAGGCCTTCCTTCGCATCCTGCGTCATGGCCAGCACGGCGATCTGTGACTCGGTATAGGCTATGCCCTGATCGAACGACATCGACGCCAGCGCGCGCATGGCATACTTGCCGCGCCGGATCGCGGTCGGCGACTTATCCACGATGCGCGACACCAGCCATTCGACCTTGGTGTCGAGTTCGGCGCGCGGCGCGACATGATTGAGCAAACCCGCGTCCTTCGCTTCCGCTGCGCTGAACGGCTCTCCGGTGAAGCACCACTCGCGCACCAAACGCGGCGGCGCAATGGATTGCAGCAGGCTGAGGACCTGCATCGGAAACACCCCGACCTTCACCTCGGGCAGGCCGAAGATCACATCGTCCGACGCTACCGCCATGTCGGTCATGCACAGAAGCCCGATGCCGCCTGCCATGCAGACACCGTTGACGCGAGCGATCGTGGGCTTTGTCGCGTTCTGCGCCATGCGCAGCATGTCGGCATAATCGAGATTTGGTTTCGAGAGATCAAACGCGAACCCCGCGCCCGGCTGCAAGTCCGCACCGGCGCAGAACGCCTTGTCGCCCGCGCCGGTCAGCACGATCACGCGCACATCGTTGTCGTCATGGGCGCGGCGATAACCGTCCACAATCCCCGCGATCACCGAGGCATTCAGGGCATTGCGCTTGTCGGGACGATTGATGGTGATCCAGAACGCGTGCCCGCGCTTCTCGTGCAGAACCGTTGCATCGGACATGATCCACTCCCTTAAGCCGCGTCCTTCGCCGCGTCGATCTCGGCGATGACAAATCCGGTCGTCACCTGATCGCCTTCGGCGGCGTTCAGCGCGGCGAGTGTACCCGATACAGGCGCGGCGTGAACATGCTGCATCTTCATGGCCTCCAGAACGATGATCGGCGCGCCGGCGGCGACCGTGTCGCCGGCCCTCGCCAGAACCGAGACCACACGGCCGTTCATCGACGCGCGCAGCTTGCCGTCGGATCCCGCCTCGCCCGCCTTCAGCACCGCTGCATGGGAAAGATCGCGCACGTGAGAGATGACACCGTCAAACTTGAAGAAGAGGTTTGCTCCGTCGCGGGCGACTTCGGCCGAGGCGAGAACACCGTCATAGGTGAAATGGATCGCGCCATCCTCGATCGACCTCAAAGTCAGCGCATGCTCGTATCCGTTCGCGATCCGGAACACGTCGCCGCGCTCGCGCCGCACAGTCGGTTCGATGATGTGGCCGTCGAGATCGAGCCGCAGCGGAATCGCATAACCATGCGCCAGCGCCCCGCCCTGCCGGACATGCGCGGGACCGATGGCCGAAACATGGACCAGCAGCGCTGCGACCGCCGCGCGTAACCCGTCGTCGGCCTTCGCGCCGAGCAGATCGACCGAATGCTCCTCGATGAACGCCGTGGTCGCCTGCCCTGCCGCAAAGGCCGGATGATCGAGGCACCGCGCCAGAAACGACTGGTTGGTGGTGACGCCGAGCGCGGTCATCTGCGCCAGACCCGTTGCCAGCTTGCGTCGGGCCTCGTCGCGTGTCGTGCCGTGACTGATGATCTTGGCGATCATCGAATCGTAGAACGGCGAAATCTCGCTGCCGGATTCCAGCGCGTCCTCCACGCGCAACTCCAGCGGCTTTTCCCAGCGCAACATGCGGCCCGACTGCGGCATGAAACCATGTACGGCGTCTTCCGCACAGAGCCGGACCTCGATGGCATGGCCGGAGAACGACACTTGTTCCTGCTTCAGCGGCAGCGGCTCGCCCCCCGCAACACGAAGCTGCAATTCGACGAGATCGAGCCCGGTAATCGCCTCCGTCACCGGATGCTCGACCTGCAGCCGCGTGTTCATTTCCATGAAGTAATAATTGCCCACCGCGTCGAGCAGGAATTCCAGCGTGCCCGCGCCCTCGTAGCCAATGGCCTTGACGGCTGCGACGGCGGTCGCGCCCATCCGTGCGCGCAATTCCGGTGACACCGCTGGCGACGGCGCTTCCTCGATCAGCTTCTGGTGACGCCGCTGCACGGAACAGTCGCGTTCGCCGAGATGGATCGCGTTGCCGTGTCGATCGCCGAACACCTGGATCTCGATATGGCGCGGCTGAACGATGGCGCGCTCAAGAATGACATTCGGATCGCCAAATGCGTTCTGCGCCTCGGAGCGCGCGGCGCGTAGCGAATCCGGGAACGCCGCGTCATTCGGCACCAGACGCATGCCGCGTCCGCCGCCGCCGGCCACGGCCTTGATCATCACCGGGAAGCCGATGCGCTTCGCGGCGGTGAGCATCGTCGCGTCGCTCTGGTCCTCGCCCTGATAGCCGGGCACGCACGGCACGCCCGCTTTCTGCATGATGTCCTTCGCGCCGGCCTTGTTGCCCATGGCGTGAATGGCTTCAGGCGACGGACCGATGAAGACCAGCCTCGCCTCGCGGCAGGCTTTCGCGAAATCCGCATTCTCCGCCAGAAATCCATAGCCGGGATGCACAGCGTCTGCGCCGCTTGCCTTTGCAGCCTCAACAATGGCATCGATCCGCAAATACGATTGCGACGGCTGCCACTCGCCGATCCACATCGCCTGATCCGCCTCGCGGACGTGGCGCGCATTCGCATCGGCGGTGGAATAGACTGCGACGGTCTCGTAACCGAGACGCTTGGCGGTGCGCATCACGCGCAGGGCGATTTCGCCGCGATTGGCGATCAGAATTTTGCGGAACGGCGTCTGCTTCACCTCGCTCATGGCCGCGCCACCGAGAACTGAACTTTCTGCGGATTGCGTTGCTCCGCCTCGCGGCAAATCGCGAGCACATTCATGAGCACGGCGCGGGTGTCGCGCGGATCGATCACGCCGTCGTCAAGCAGCCGCCCGCTGGTGGCGAATACATCCATCTGCTTCTCGAACACATCGATGATCTGCGACTTCATCGCCTCCAGCTTCTCGGGCTCGATTGGCTTGCCGCGCCGCGCGGCGGCTGCTTCCGCAACAATCGCCATGGTTCCGGCCGCTTGTTCGCCGCCCATCACAGCGGTCTTGGCGTTGGGCCACGAAAAGCAGAAGCGAGGATGAAAGCCGCGCCCGCACATGCCGTAATTGCCAGCACCGAACGATGCCCCGCAGTAGATGGTGATCTGCGGCACCGTCGCGTTGGTCACGGCCTGAATCATCTTCGAGCCGTGCTTGATCATGCCGGCTTCCTCATAAGCCTTGCCGACCATGTAGCCCGTGGTGTTGTTGAGATACAGGATCGGCGTGCGCGACTGGCAGCAGGCCTGAATGAAATGCGTCGCCTTATTGGCGCCGTTCGGATCCAGCGGACCGTTGTTGGTGATGATGCCGATGGCATGGCCGCCGATGCGGCCGTGGCCGCAAACCGTGGCCGGACCGTAATTCGCGCCGAACTCAAGAAAGTCCGAGCCGTCGAGAATGCGGGCGATGATCTGCTTCATATCGACGGGCCGTTTGTGGTCCATCGGCATGATGCCGAGCAGTTCTTCCGCATCGTACAAAGGCGCACGCGGCGGCTCCCCGCTCTCCGGCTGGGCGCGATCCCAATTCAGATCGGCCACGATCTGCCGCGCGATGCCGAGCGCCTCGCGGTCGTCTTCGGCGAGATAGTCGCCGAGGCCGGAAATGCTGGTGTGCATCTCCGCGCCGCCAAGCTCTTCCTCTGTGGCGATTTCGCCGGTCGCGGCTTTCAGCAGCGGCGGCCCGGCGAGAAACGCGCGGGTCCGCCCGCGAACCATCACGATGTAGTCGGAAAGACCCGTCTGATAGGCGCCGCCCGCCGTGGACGAACCGTGCGTCACGGTGATCACGGGCAGTCCGGCCGCCGAGAGCAATGCAAGATTGCGGAATGTCGTGCCGCCACGAATGAAGTCCTCGACGCGATAGCGCATCAGGTTGGCGCCCGCGCTCTCCACAAGCTGCACCGACGGCAGCTTGTTCTCCAGCGCGATCTCCTGCGAACGCAGCCGCTTGTCGAGACCCATCGGCTGCAGCGATCCGGCCTCGATGCCGGAATCACTCGCGGTCACCATGCAGCGCACGCCTGAAACAAAACCGATGCCTGCAATCGTACCACCGCCCGGGATGCTCTTCTCAGGGTCCGGCGTATCGAGACAATATCCGGCAAGCGCAGACAGTTCGAGAAACGGCGCCCCGGGGTCGAGCAGCAGCGCGATGCGCTCGCGCGGGAGCAACTGACCCCGCTCGTGGAAGCGCTTCTTGGATAATTCCGATGCCGCGCTGGTGCGCCCCACCACTGCATTAACCCGCGCAATCTGCGCGAGCATGCCCGCGCGATTGGCCTGATAGGTCTCGCTCGTACGGGAAACCGAATTCTCAATCACCGTCATGGGCAGACGACATCCTTACGCAGCCGAGTTCGCGAAATAGTCCACATATTGCTGGCGCAGTTCGACTTTGCGCAGCTTGCCGGTGGCCGTCATCGGCATTTCGTCCAGAATGCGCACCAGCTTCGGCACCTGGAAGCCGCCGAGCGACTTGCGGCAATGCTCGATGATCTCGGCCTCGCCGGTCTGCGTGCCGGGTTTCAGCTTGACGAAAGCCGACACCGCCTCGCCCCACTGCGGATGCGGCAGGCCGACCACCGCGGCGTTCAGCACCGCCGGATGCGCCAACAGCGTCTCCTCGATCTTGACCGAGGCGACGTTCTCGCCGCCGGACTTGATCATGTCCTTCTTGCGGTCGATGAACAGCACTTCACCGTGCGCGTCGATCAGCGCAAGATCGCCGGTATGGTGCCAGCCGAACTTGCGCGCGGCGGCCGTCGCATCCGGGTCCTTGTAATAACCCATCATCACATTCGGCCCGCGATGCACCAGTTCTCCGACCTGCCCGGGCGGCAGCAGGTTACCCTCATCATCCATGATCGCGGTCTCGTTGACGATCATCGATTCGCCCCAGTAATTGCCGAAGCGCGCCAGCTGCCGGTCCGGCTGTGACATGGTGGTCGCCGGATACATCTCCGTCTGACCGCTCGGCTGCACGAAGGTCGGACACAGTTCGGCAATGCACCGCTCAAGCAGAGGCCGCGGCATCGGCGCCATGGTGTAGATGCAGGTCCGCAGGCTCGACAGATCGAATTCCTTGCGGCGCGGATGATCGAGGATCGCCTGATACATGGCCGGCAATCCGATGAACACCGTCAGCTTGTCGCGCTGGATCGCCTCCATGCAGGCCACGGGATCGAAGCCGCGCATGATTGCGAGCTTGCCGCCGACCGACAGATACGTCAGCAGCAGCACGTGAGCGGCGCAATGGAATAGCGGAAACTGCCCGGTGATGCCGTCATTGCGGTCCAGATGCATTTCGATGACGTTGCTCATCGCCGCCATCACCACCGCCACATGACAGTGCATCGCACCTTTCGGGCGAGACGTCGTGCCGGACGTGTAGATGATCATCGCCAGATCGCGGTCGTTGAATTCGACCTCCGGTTCGATGTCGGAATGACCGGCGATCAGATCGTTGAAGCTTTCAAGGCCCTGCTCTTTCGCCTTTCCGGTGAGATCGATGGCGATCAGACCGACGCCACGCTTCTCAAGTGCCGCGCGCCGATCCGGCTGCGCATGCAAGTTGTCGTCGATCACCGCGAAGCGGACACCGGCATGATTGAGAATGTAATCCATATCCACGGGCCCGAGCATCGTGTTGATCGGCACCCAGACGAGCCCCGCACGGTGAATGCCGAACAGCGCTTTGACGAATTCCACCGTGTTGTTGCAGATCGTCGAAATCTTCTCGCCGGGCTTCAGCCCCCGCGCCAGAAGATAATTGGCGAAGCGGTTGGCGTCGTGCTCGATTTCTGTGAACGTCACCTGCCGCGCGCCGTCCGTCAGCGCAACACGATCCGGGAATCGCCGTGCCGCGCGGCGCAGGATGTCGCCGACGGCCACGCGCCCGATACGCCCGGGACCGGGCACGCCGCCCGTTGCAGTCAAATCGCTCATGACGTTATCTCCCTGTCTCAGCCACGGCTCTGATGTCCGTTTTGGCTGTCGTTAGTTCATCAGCTTGAGAATTTTCCGCGCCTCGGCGGGCGACGCGATCTCGCGGCCGGCCTTGCGCGCGCAGGCGACGACGCCCTCGATGAGCTGGCCGTTGGACGTCACCTTGGTACCGTCGCCGAGATAGAACGTGTCCTCAAGCCCGGTGCGCAGGTGTCCGCCGAGTTCGGCGCAGCGCAGATGCAGCGGCCAGATTTCCTCACGGCCGATGGCGGTGACGCTCCAGTTGGCGTCCGCAAGCTTCAGCTTGAGCAGGATCGGCAGCAGGTCGGGATCGGCAGGCATGCCGGACGCGACGCCCATGACAAAGTTGTATTCGAGCGGCCCGGAATACATCCCGTTCTGCTTGTACATCGCCACGCTGCGCACAATGCCGACGTCGAAACATTCGAATTCCGGCAGCGACTTCGCCACCTTCATGACATCGAGATACTTCTGGATCTTGTCCGGCGCGTTATCGAACACATGTGGCGGCCAGGCCCAGGAGCCATCGGCTTTGACTTTCAGATAGTTCAGCGAGCCGGCATTGCAGGCAGCCATTTCCGGTTTCGTCTCGCGCACGCAGTCGAGCGCGCCCTGATAGTTCGGCCCGCTAACGCCGGTGGTGTGATTGATGATGACACCGGGGCACGCCTCGCGGATCGCCTGCTGAACCTCCTTCGACAGGTTCACATCCCACGACGGCATATGACCCTGGTCAGGCTCCTGCCGGCGCAGATGCATGTGCATCACCGACGCGCCGGCGTTGAACGCGGCCTTCGCCTCGCGCGCCATTTCCTCCGGAGTCACCGGGACATGGTGCTGCTTGGGATTGGTCAGCACGCCGTTGAGCGCGCAGGTGACGACGGCTTTATCCATTGTGGCCCTCAGATCGATCGAGAATTGGCCAGAAGGGTAAGGGTCCGGGAGCGGCAGCGTCTTGTGGAAACTAGCTGGCCTTGCGACAATTTCCGCGGCGTGGCGGCTTAACGCAAGTCTTGGCCACGCGAACGGGCCATAAAATCTCCTGCCAAGGAGGATCGCAATGAACGCCCCGGAACGGCTCAATGAGACACCGGCCAGCCCCTTTCTCACACCGGAACATTTGGCGTTCCGCGACATGTTGCGGCGCTTCGTGGCGACGGAGATCGAGCCTTTTGCAGCGCAATGGGACGAGGCCGGGGAGTTTCCGCGCGAACTGTATGTGAAGGCGGCGTCCATTGGCCTGCTTCAGCTCGGCTTCCCGGAGGAATATGGTGGCGTGCCCTGCGACCGCTTCATGTCGATGATTGCGGCGCAGGAACTGGCCCGCGCCGGAGCCGGCGGTATCAGCGCCAGCCTGAAAAGCCATACCATCGGCGCGCCGCCCATCGTCTATGGCGGCTCGGATGAATTGAAGGCGCGCGTGCTGCCCGACATTCTCGCGGGCCGGAAAATCTCGGCGCTGGCCATCACCGAACCCGGCGGCGGATCGGACGTCGCCAATCTGCAGACCACGGCGCGGCGCGACGGCGATCAGTATGTGGTCAAAGGCGAGAAGACGTTCATCACCTCCGGGATGCGCGCGGACTATTACACGGTCGCCGTGCGCACCGGCGGCGAAGGCGCCAGCGGCGTCAGCCTGCTGCTGATCGAGCGCGACACACCGGGCTTCTCACGCACACCGCTGAAGAAGATGGGCTGGTGGGCGTCCGACACCGCGACGCTCTATTTCGACGACTGCCGTGTACCGGTTGGAAACCTGATCGGCCAGGAGAACGCCGGCTTCAAGCTGATCATGAAGAACTTCAACAGCGAGCGGCTGACCATGGCCGCCGGCTGCGCATCCGCGGCTCGGGTCTGCGTCGAGGAAGCCATCGCCTATGCCCGCGAGCGACGCACGTTCGGCAAGCGGCTGACAGAACATCAGGTGATCCGCCACAAGATCGTCGACATGGCACAGCGGGTGGCCGCGACGCAGGCCATGCTGGAAATGCTGATCTGGCGGCTGGAGCAAGGCGAGAATCCTGTCGCCGAAGTCTGCATGTGCAAGAATCAGGCGACGCAGACGCTGGCGTTTTGCGCGTCCGAAGCCGTGCAGATTTTCGGCGGCGCAGGCTTCATGCGCGGACCGAAAGTCGAGCGCATCTACCGCGAGGTAAAGGTCAATGCCATCGGTGGTGGCACCGAGGAAATCATGAAGGATCTGGCAAGCCGCCAGATGGGACTTTAGAAAATCATAAGAAACATCGGGAAACGCAATGCAGTTCACGCAGGAACACGACGCCATCCGCCGCACCATGCAGCAATTCATCAAGAACGAGATCAATCCGTTTGTCGATGAATGGGAGCGCGACGCCATCTATCCGGCGCATCAGGTGTTCAAGAAGATGGGTGACCTCGGCCTGCTCGGTCTGTGCAAGCCCGTCGAATACGGCGGCGCGGGCCTCGACTACAGCTACGGCATGGTGATGGCGGAAGAGCTCGGCGCGATCAACGCCGGTGGCGTCGGCATGTCGATCGGCGTGCAGACCGATATGGCCACGCCTGCGCTGGCGCGGTTCGGGTCCGACGAGATGAAGCGCGAATTCCTCGCGCCGTCCATCGCGGGCGATTACGTCGCCTGCATCGGCGTCTCCGAGCCCGGCGCGGGATCGGACGTGGCCTCGATCAAGACCACCGCCCGCTCCGACGGCGACGATTACATCATCAACGGCGGCAAGATGTGGATCACCAACGGCACGCAGGCCGACTGGATGTGTCTCTTGGCCAATACCGGCGAAGGGCCAGTTCATCGCAACAAGTCGCTGATCTGCCTGCCGATGAAGACCAAAGGCGTGGAGGTTCTGCGCAAGCTCGACAAGCTCGGCATGCATTGCTCGGACACGGCGGAAATCAAATTTACCGACGTGCGCATCCCCAAGCGCAATCGCATCGGCGAGGAAGGCAAGGGCTTCACCTACCAGATGATGCAGTTCCAGGAGGAGCGGATGTGGGCGATTGCTGCCTGCCTGAAGTCCCACGAAAAGACCATTGATGAGACCATCGACTACGCGCGCCAGCGCAAGGCGTTCGGCAAACCACTGCTCGACAATCAGGTAATCCACTTCCGCCTAGCCGAACTGAAGACCGAAGTCGAACTGTTGCGCTCCCTGCTCTATCGCGCCTGCGAGGAATATATCGCGGGCAACGACGTCACGCCGCTGGCGACCATGGGCAAGCTGAAGGCCGGCCGTCTCGGCCGCGAAATTCCCGACGCCTGCCTGCAATATTGGGGCGGCATGGGCTTCATGAATGAAACCCGCGTCAGCCGCGCCTATCGCGACCGGCGCCTGACCTCCATCGGAGGCGGCGCGGATGAAGTGATGCTCAGCATCCTTTGCAAATACATGGGCACGCTGCCGGAGCAGTAAGCGCTTGCGCGAGATCACGATCCGCGCTGTATAACGCCGAGAAGCAAGGACATATTCGACATGCTGACCCTTTATCATTGCGCCAGCGCGCGTTCGTTCCGGCCGCTCTGGACGCTGGAAGAACTCGGCATTCCCTACGATCTCAAGATGCTGCCCTTCCCGCCGCGATTTCTGAAGCGTGAGTATCTCGAGCTCAATCCACTGGGCACCATTCCGTTCATGATCGACGGTGATGCCCGGATGACCGAGTCCTCCGCGATCTGCCTCTATCTCGTGACCAAGTATGGCCCGACGCCTTTAAACGTCGCGGTCGATGAGCCAGCCTACGGGGCTTACTTGAACTGGCTGTTCTTCGGTGAAGCGACGCTGACGTTCCCGCAGACGATTTACTTCCGCTATGCGCAGCTTGAGCCCGAGGAACGCAGAAATCCCCAAGCCGCCGCCGACTATGCGCGCTGGTTCCTGGCCAGGCTGCGCGCGCTCGAAACGGCTGTCTCCCAATCGGACTGGGTTTGCGCGGGCCGCTTCACCGCCGCGGACATCTCGGTCGGGTATGCGCTAATGTTCGCGGTATCCAACGGCCTGTCCGCGCAGTTTACACCGGCCGTCGCGGCCTATTGGGAGCGTCTCAAGCAGCGCGAGGGATTCCGCAAGGCGATCGCGGCGCAAGACCGCGCCGGTGCCGAGCAAGGCGTCGCGCCACGAGTCCCGGCGGCAACCTAAGCCCGCATACTCATTGCGTCGTTCGCAACGTCCCTGCCGTTGATAATCTGCAACCGCCGCGAGCCGGAAAACAGCGCGGTCGGCTTTAGCCCGTAGATCCTGCGCAGCGAATGGCTGAAGTGGGTTGAATCCGGATAGCCGGCGTCGAGCGCGAAATGCGCCAGATTTCGCTCGACATTGACGTGGTGCAGAATGTTGCGCCCCCGCTTCCAGGCGCGAAAGGTCTTGAAGTTCATCCCGGTCTCATCCTTGAACAGATGCAGGAAGCGCGACAGCGACAGCTTGACGCCGCTGGCGCAATCGTCACCCGAGATGCTGCTGGACGGCTTCGCCTGAAACCGCGACACGACGGTCGATATGCGCGTATCAAGTTCCCGCTGCTTTAGGCGGCGCTGGAGAAAGATCTGGTCGAAATCGGCCGACGTGAAGCCGCTGGTACCGCTGAGCGCCATGGTCGCATAGATCTCGCGAAACCGCGCGGCGAGCCGACTGGCCGCGACGGGATCGTCGCACTGGCGAATGATCTCGGCGAGATCTTCGTCGCAGACCGACTCAGGCTCGATCAATAGCCCAAGAATTTCGCGAGACTCTGACGTGATCTTGTGCGGCAGATAGGCCGGGACGGCGAGGATTTCGCCAACGCGCGGCGGCTGGCCTTCAATCTCCAAGCGCGCGGTGCCCTGCAGCGGCACGCAGACCGCAAGCGCGCCAAGTGTACGCACCGACGGCTTCCCGTGCAGACCCGCGTAGAACACCCGCTCCGAACTGATCAACATGAACCGGTCGGACCGGCCGGACTTGCAAACGCGCATTGATTCCTCCCAGAAACTTTTCTTCACGGGCGATTGTTCGCTTCTTGTGAAACCTGAATTAGCGGCTCTTCTCCGTCGTCTCGAATTTTCCCGCCCCCATGTAGCCGAACAGAAACCCGGCGACCTTGCGCTTCTGGATTTCCTCGCTGCCCTCGGTGATGCGATAGCGACGGTGATGACGGTAGATGTGCTCGAACGGCTTGTGCCGCGAGTAACCCATGCCGCCGTGCACCTGCATGGCGCGGTCAGCAGCCTCGCAGCACAGCCGGTTCGCCCAGAAATTACACATCGACACCTTGTCGGAGAGACGCTGCTCGACGTCAGCCTGCGTTATCCGGTCCATTTCCCACGCCGTCTTGCGGATCAGCAGCCGCAACATCTCGGCCTGCGTCGCCAGCTCCACCAGCGGCCACTGGATCGCCTGGTTCTCGGCCAACGCGTGACCGAACGGCTTGCGTTCGCGCGCGTAATGCACGCTCTCATTGATGCAGTACACAGCCGCGCCGAGCGAACTGGCGGCCTGACGAATCCGGTTCTCATGCACAAAGCACTGCGCCAGCGACAGGCCGCGCCCAACCTCGCCGAACAACGCATCATCCGAAACGAACACATCCGTAAAACTGACGCGCGGATGATCGGTCGGCATGTTGAAGGTCCAGAGATATTCCTCGACCTTCACGCCCTTCGCGTCCGCCGGCACGAGAAAGCACGTAATGCCGCGCGCGTCGCCGTCGTTGCCCGACGTGCGCGCGAATGTCGCGCAGTGGGTGGCGACATGCATGCCTGTCGTCCACATCTTCTCGCCGTTGATGACCCACCCGCTGACACCATCGCGCGTGGCCCGAACCGCCGTGGTTTCCATGTGGGTGGCGTCCGATCCATGATCGGGCTCGGTCAGACCGAACGTGATGCGGTACTTGCCGGTGAGCGAGCCTTCGATCATCGCCTTTTGGTTGTCGCGGCCGTAGCGGTCCAGCATCGTCACCAGCGGGAAATTTCCGACGATTGAATGTTCGTTCTGCAGATCGTTGTGCAAGCCAAGACCCTTGGCGGCGAAATGCTCGCGGATTACGGCCATCCAGAGATTGGAGCCGTCCTTGCCGCCGTAACGCGATGGAATCGCGAAACGCAGATGGCCCGCTTCATCGGCAAGAGTCTTTGCCTGGCGCAACAAGCCTTCCCACTCGTGGCGAGGCAGGCCGCCCTTGTCGAAATCCGTGCGCGCCCATTCGCGCCGATGATCGAAGAAACGGATATTGTCGTCGCGCTGCTCGAGCGGCTTGATCTTCTGATCGATGAAGCGATCAAGCTCGGCGAGGTAAGCGACCAGATCGTCAGGCAGTGAGAAGTCCAACGCTGCGCTCCTGGCGGTCCGTCCCGGGCTTCGTTTGTCTCAACGCTCTTCGGCGTCCTTGTCCGTCGCGGCACCCGCATAGAGCCCGCGACGGAAGGCCGAATTAAGATAAGGCCCGCGACTTTAGTCAAGCGCTTAATTAATTTTGTGAAACGCGTTCCTTGCTGTCTAATCGGACCATAACAACACGCAGGTGCTGCAACGCAGCGAAGGAAACGCGCATGGCTTACGAATTCGCCAAGGTCGAACGCAAAGGTCCGCTCACCATCGTCACGCTCAACCGACCGGAGGTGATGAATGCGGTGCATTCGCCGATGCACTTTGAGATGCATCGCCTGTTCGACGAGTTCAGCAAGGACCCGGATCAATGGATCGCCATCGTCACCGGCGCAGGCGACAGAGCATTTTCCGCGGGCAATGACCTGAAATGGCAGGCCCAGGGTGGCCAGCGCGGCTGGGACACGAGCGGCTTTGCCGGACTGACGCACCGCTTCGATTGCGACAAGCCGATCATCGCCGCGGTCAACGGCGTGGCCATGGGTGGCGGTTTCGAGATTGCACTGGCCTGCGATCTCATCATCGCATCTGAGAATGCCACCTTCGCCCTGCCCGAGCCGCGTGTCGGCCTCGCCGCGCTGGCCGGCGGGTTGCATCGCCTGCCGCGCCTGATCGGCCTCAAGCGCGCCATGGGCATGATCCTGACCGGCCGCCACGTTCCCGCGCGCGAAGGGCTTGAGCTTGGCTTTGTCAACGAAGTGGTTCCGAAGGGCGAAGCGCTGGCCGGCGCGGAACGCTGGGCCAATCTCATTCTGCAGAACGGCCCGATGTCGATCCGCGCCTCGAAGCAAACCATGCATCGCGGCCTTGGCGTGTCGCTGGAACAGGCTCTCGCCGAGCAGTTCGACTATCCGGCGGTCAAGGCGCTGGCCGCGTCGGAGGATTACATCGAAGGCCCCAAGGCCTTTGCGGAAAAACGCGCGCCGCAGTGGAAGGGCAAATAACTTCCTACGGCTTCGCGTCGCGCTCGCGCCGGTAGGACGCATAGTTCGGCTGATCCACCGCGAGCTTGTCCATCGTGGTCTGCCAGACGTGGTCGGTGAGACCGGGCGTCTCAAGATCAAGCTCGCCGCTCTGGATACGCAACGACAGCAGCCGGTTGAGTTCCTCGAGCGACCCGTCCCTGCCGAGCAATTTCGACAAGCGTTCCGCCTCGGTGGCGTCGCTGTAGGCCGCGCGCGTCATCTGCCGTGCGACCAGATCGAGCGCATTGACCGCGACGCGCAGCTTGAATGCGCCATGCGCCGACAGTTGCGGCGCGACATCGGTGCGGAGAAATTCCGTGACCGCATTGATCAATTCGACGGGCGTGGGGTGATCCTGCATCTCAAGTCCCTCGACTTATCATTGGCGCATGACGTTGTCCGAAAACCGCTGCACCCTTTTCGGCGTCATGCGCCGCGACGCGGCGCCAGCAGCCGCAACAGGTCGATTTCGGTTTCCGAGGCGCGGCGGCCAATCATGGCACGCTCTATCGAATGATCGGGACCGGCGCGGAACCGCTGCATCATGCCGCAGCACATAATGCCCCATCGCAAGGTACCCAGCACCTCCCAGAACATCACGCGCGCGACGTCCACCGCCCGGCCTGATGCGGATTCGTAAGCCGCGAACAATTCCTCGCGCGTGCCCAGACCGCCGACCGGCTTGTCGATCTCACCGAAACGCCACGAGTTGACGCAGATCCAGCCTAGATCTTCCATCGGATCGCCGAAGTGCGCGAGTTCCCAGTCGAGCACGGCGCGCAGTCCTTCCGGACCGACGATCAGATTGCCGTGGCGGAAATCGCCGTGCACCAGCGTGACGATATCCGATGTGGCAGGCGCGTTGTCGCGCAGCCATCGCAGCGCCAGTTCGAATACGGGACGCGGCCAATCGAAAGACTTGTATTCAGCTGCGAGGTCGGCGATTTCGCCGGCGACCGTCATCAACCGCAATTCCGGCAAACGCGATTTGTCCAGAGCGTGAATGCCTGCGATCGCCTTTCCGAGTTGCCCCGTCAGCACCGCACGCGCCTGCGCGAACTGCGCATCACGTAAAATCTTGCGCGGGATGGTTTCGCCCTCGACCCGCTCCATGATGAAGCCGCTGCCGAGGCCATCCTGCGGGCGCAATACATAACGCACGCGCGGCGACGGTATCCCCGCCTCGAACGCCTGCTGCATAAGAACGGCTTCGGCCTCGAGCCCGGCGGCACGCGCCGGCGCTGCGCCATAGCCCGCAGGCGCGCGGCGAAGGATAACGAGAATGTTTCCGGATGGATGCACGACGTCGAACGACCACGTCTCCTGGCTCGCGCCGCCGGACAACTGTGACAGGCCGTCGATACCCGTGGCTCCGGGAAACCAGTTTGCGATGCCGGCTTTGACCGGACCTTCAATTATCATTGTGGATGCAGGGTATCGTTTCGGAGACAGGATCGTAAAGAAAATTGCGGGCGCGGGCCAGCTTGTTGCTGTAACCCGCGCCCGCAACACATCATGACTAGAACATCAGGCCGTCCTTCACCAGCACCCAACGGCCATTCTTGACCTGCTGGACCTGCGTCACCGTGCTGGCGAGGTGGTTGGTCTTCGAGAACTTGGTCGGTGGCGAATTGAAGATGTCCTGGAACACATCACCGGATTCCATCGCATCCAGCACCTTCTGGCCGGTCAGATCCTTGCCCGCCTTGTTGACATAGTGCGCGAAGGTCATCACGGCGTTGTAGCCGATGATGGCCTGTGTGTTGGCGTCGGTGCCGAACGTCTTCTTGTAGTTCACCAGCCAGTCCTTCACCTTGCCCTTTGCGGTGTCCTCGTAGGGAATCTCGAAGGCCGCCGCAGCATAAAGCCCTTCGACGGCGTCCTTGCCGAGCGCAGGAACCTCAAGCACGTTGGTTGGCGTCGCTCCGAGGAAGGTCACATCCCAGCCGAGTTTCTTGGCTTCCGCCATCGCACCGATGGTCTCGCGGATCACAGTGCCGAGCACGACGAGATCACAACCGTCGGATTTCATCTTGGCGACCTGCGCGCTGAAGTCGGACGCGCCGCGCTTGTAGCTGGTGATCGACGCCGGCGTCAGTTTCATCGCAGCCGTCTGCTGGTTGAAACCATCGAGCACGCTTTTGCCGTACTCGTCATCCTGATGCATGATGCAGGGCTTGCCGAACTTCTTCCATTCGATCATGTGCTTGATCGCGGCCCGCGTGCTTTCGACGTAGGGCAGGATGTTGTTGAACTTCAGCCGCTCCTGCGGCTTTGCCGGATCGAACTTGAAGGTGAACTCCGCCGCGGTCAGCGGAAAGAGCTGAAATACACCGGCATCGAACAGGATGTCCTGCGCGGCCAGCACGGTCGGCGAGCCCATGGGCCCGACCATGGCGAAGATTTTGTCCTTCTCGATCATCTTCTGTGACGCCAGCACCGCGCGCTTCGGATCGTAGCCGCTGTCTTCCATGATCAGCTTGAACTTGCGGCCGTTGATGCCGCCTGCGGCATTGATCTCGTCCACCGCCATCTTCATGCCGTTGGACACCGGAACGCCCCAACCCTTGATCGGGCCGGACAGGTCCTGATGCGATCCAATGACGATTTCGGTCGGCGAAATGCCTTCGTTGGTCACCTTGGTTTGTGCGAAGGCCGGCGACTGGGTCAGCGCGAAGGCGCCCACCGCAAGGCCCAACGCCTTGAACGATTTCGACATAACGGTCTCCTCTCTGTTGGCCCATTTTCAGCGAAGGCCGGGCCTTGTTACCTTCGCCGCTGAGCGGTCCTTGCGGGCCGCGGAATGCGTTTCCTGTGACGCAGTATGTTGCGAGCTTACGCCATGGCGTTCGCTCGGTACATTGCGTCGATCTCGGCTGCATAGGATTTGTTCACGAAACTGCGTTTCAGTTTCATCGTCGGAGTCAGCTCTTCATCCTCCGGCGTGAGTTGCCGCTCGATCAGATGGAATTTCTTGATGGTTTCCACGCGCGCGAAATTCGCATTCACCGTTTCGATCTCGCGCTTGATGAGGTCCTGGACTTCCGGCGCGCGGCACAGGCTCGCGTAGTTCGTGAAGGGAATGTCGTAGTCCTGCGCGAACTTCTCGACGTTCTCGTGATCGATCATCACCAGACAGGTCAGGAATGGCCGCTTGTCGCCAATCACCACCGCGTCCGAAATATACGGCGAGAACTTGAGTTGGTTCTCGATCTCGGACGGCGTGATGTTCTTTCCGCCGGACGTGATGATGATGTCCTTCATCCGGTCGGTGATCTTGATGAAGCCTTCGTTGTCGATGGTGCCGACGTCGCCGGTATGCAGCCAGCCCTTCGCGTCGATGGTCTCCGCGGTTTTCTCGGGCTGGTTCAGATAACCCATGAACAGGTAATCGCCTTTGACGAGGATCTCGCCCTTCGGGCAGATCATGACCTCGCCCCACGGTGCAGCCTTGCCGACCGAGCCAAGCTTGATGCGTTCGTTCGGCATCAGCGTCGCCACGCCGCAATTCTCGGTCTGGCCATAGACCTCGCGCATATCGAGGCCGAGCGCCAGATACCAGCGGATCAGGTCGGGCGAAATCGGCGCAGCGCCCGTGAACGCGATGCGGACGCGGTCGAGGCCGAGCATGCGGCGGATGTTGCGAAACACCAGCCAGTAAGCCGCCCTGCCCGCGAGCCGCAGCGACAACGGCGGCGTTTCGCCCTCAAGTCTGTAGTCTGTCAGGCGCTGGCCAACACTGAGCGCGTGGCGGTACATCCATTGCTGGAGCGGCGTCGCATCCTTCAGCGCAATGGTGATGGCCGAATAGAATTTCTCCCAGATCCGCGGCACCGCGAGAAACGCCGTCGGCTGCACTTCGCGCAAGTTGTCCGGCACCGTCTCCGGGCTTTCAGCGAAGTTCATCACCGAGCCGACCGCGACGGAGAGATAGTAACCGCCAATGCGCTCGGCGACATGACATAGCGGCAGGAACACCAGCCGTTCCTCATGATCGGTCGGCACCAGAAGATAATCGGCGTAGCGCATCTGGTGCGTCACGCTGCGGTTGGAATGCATCGCGCCTTTCGGCGGGCCGGTCGTGCCAGACGTATAAACGAGAATGGCGAGATCGTTCGCGCCGCGGCTTTCGATCATTTCGTTCCACAGTGCGTCCCACCCCTGCATGTGATTGCGGCCGAGCGCCATGAATTCATCCAGCGACATCACCATCGGATCGCTGAAGCCGCTCAGGCCCTCCATGTCGAACACGACGATCTTCTCGATCACCGGACATTTCGCCCGGCACGACAGAACTTTGTCGAGTTGCTCGTCATCCTCGACGAAGATCACTTTGGAGCTGGAATCGTTGATGAGGTACTCGACCTGGGCGGGGGAATCGGTCGGGTAAATGCCGGACGACACGCCGCCTGCACACAGCACGCCCATGTCGGCATAGACCCACTCCGGCGTCGCATTGGAGACAATGGACGCCACATCGCCGGGTTTGAAGCCGACGGCATCAAGCGCGTAGGCGATTTCCTTCGCCTTCTGCAACCACTCGCGCCAGCTTGTCGATTGCCACACGCCGAGATGCTTCTCGCGGATCGCGGGCTTGTCGCCGCGGGTTTCGACCGCCAGCAGAAAGCTCTTCGCGATCGTATCCGCGACGGTCATCACAGCGGGTCTCGCCATAGCTCGCTCCTTGTCTTCCGCTGCGTACAAAGCGACACAGCGCCGATGTCTCCTGCCCTTTAATGCCCGATCTTATCGCCGGGCTTTATCGCCAAGTTCCTTACCGCCACGTCTTCTTTTTCTTCCAGCGCCGCTCGCCCCGGGCGCCGTCTTCCTTGGCTCCGAGGTAGAATTCCTGAATGTCCTGCGACATCATCAGGCGTTCGCAGGTGTCGTTCATCACGACGCGCCCGATCTCGAGGACGTATCCGTAATCCGCGGTCTCCAGCGCCACTTTCGCGTTCTGCTCGACCAGCAGGATAGACATGCCCTGCTCCTCGTTGACGCGCTTGATGATTGTGAAGATTTCCTTGACCAGAATCGGCGACAGCCCGAGCGACGGCTCATCGAGCAGCAGCAGCGCCGGGCGGTTCATCAGCGCGCGGCCGATGGCCAGCATCTGCTGCTCGCCACCGGACAGTTGACCCGCAGGCTGATCGACACGCTCGCGCAGGCGCGGGAAATAACCGTAGACCCGCTCCAGATCGGCGGCGACGCCATCGCGGTCCTTGCGCGGGTAGGCCCCAATCATCAGGTTCTCGCGCACGCTGAGGAACGGAAACACCTCGCGGCCTTCCGGCACGTGGCTCAGGCCGAGGCGCACAATCCTGTCGGCCTCCATCCGCTGGATCGGCTGCCCTTTGAACTCGATGGAGCCCTTCTGCGGATCGAGAATGCCGGAGATCGTCTTGAGCACGGTCGTCTTGCCCGCGCCATTGGCACCCAGCAGGGTGACGATCTTGCCGCGCGGCACCTCGAGGCTGATGCCGCGAATGGCCATGATCGGCCCGTAGTAGCTCTCGATGTTGCTGAGCTTGAGGATGATGTCGGGGCTGCTCATGACGTCCTCATGCGCCGATATAGGCTGCGACGACGTCGGAATGGGCCTGAACCTCGGCCGGCGCGCCCATCGCCAGCACCTTGCCGTAGTTCAGCGCGATCACCCGGTCGGAGACACGATTGACCAGCGTCATGTCGTGCTCGACCATCAGCACGGTGATGCCAAGCTCGGTTTTCATATCGCGGATCCAGAACGACATGTCGTCGGTCTCCTCCACATTCAGCCCGGACGACGGCTCATCCAGCAGAATCAGCTTCGGCTCGGTGCACAGCGCGCGGGCCAGTTCGATCACCTTGCGCACGCCATAGGGCAACCCCGAGATCAGCTTGTCCCGATGGGCGGCAAGGTCAAGGAAATCGATGACCTGCTCGACGCGGCGGCGATGCGCTTTTTCGTCGCGGCGCACGTTCGGCAGGAACAGCAGGTCTTCCCACAGACTCGTTGTGCAGTGCCGGTGCCGCCCGACCAGCAGGTTGCTCAGGACCGTGGCGTTTTCGAACAGCTCGATGTTCTGGAAGGTCCGCGCAATGCCGAGCTTGGCGATGCCGTAAGCCGGCTCCTCGGTGATGTCCTGATCCTCGAAGTAAAGCCGTCCCGAGGTCGGGTTATAAAGACGCGAAATCAGGTTGAAGATCGAACTCTTGCCGGCTCCGTTGGGGCCGATGATCGAAAGAATCTCGCCCTTCTCCACGGCGAAGCTGACGGAATCCACCGCCTTGAGGCCACCGAAGTGGAGCGAGAGATTTTCGGCGCGGAAACAGCTCATCGGTTCCGCTCCGATTTGACGTAGATCTTCTGGCGCTTGAAGGTCGCGCGCTTGTAGAGCGGGAACAACTGGAAGAAGAGCTTGATCTTGAGCCAGCGGCCGTAAAGGCCGTAAGGCTCGAACAGAATAAACAGCATGATGAGCAGACCGTAGATCGCGCCTTTCAGGCCGTTGGCGGAGGCGATCGCCGCGACATTCTTCTGGATATTGGCCGCCTGCTCGGCACCTGCGCCAAACGTCGCGGCAAGACCTGCGATCACCCCCGGAATGTCATCCTTCAGGAAGGTCAGGAATGGATCGACCATCACAATGAAGATCGCCCCCAGCACGGCGCCATGCAGGCTCAGCACGCCGCCGATGATAATGACCATGATGAATTCGATCGAGAGCTGCAGCGTGAACATCTCCGGGCTGATGAACGACAGCTTGTGGGCGAAGAGACAGCCCGCGAGCCCGGTGATGGCGGCACTCAGCGCAAACGACTTCACCTTGTAGAGCGAAACGTTGATGCCCATGCTCTTGGCCGCCGTCTCGCTGTCACGGATGGCGACAAAGGCGCGCCCGGTCGGCGAGCGCATCAGGTTGAGCGTGCCGAGGATGACCAAGATCAGGAGCCCGAGGCAGAGATAGTAGAATGTCGGGCTGTCGCGCGGCACACTGTTGCCGAGCAACTGGATGGTGCGGACGCGCATGCCTTCGTTGCCATTCGTCACATGCTCCCAGCGCGCAAGAATTTCTTCCACGATGAGCGCGAACGAGATCGTCGCGATGACAAGATAAATGCCCTGCAACCGCAACGCCGGAAATCCGACCATCGCGCCGATGATGCCGGTCAGAATGCCGGCGGCGAGGAAATAGACCGGAAACGGTACACCGAGTTGCTGCAGATAGGCCGTGGTGTAAGCGCCGATGGCAAGAAACGCCGCGTGTCCCAGCGACGCCTGCCCGGTGAAGCCGGTCAGGATCATCAGGCCGACGCCGACTGTGGCATAGATGCAAACGAAAACGAGCTGGCTCATGAGGTAGCTGCTCAGCACAAACGGTGCGATCAGCAGGAGCGCCAGCAGCGCGCCGTAAGACCATATGTAGCCGCTGTGCGGGACCAGCCGGATGTCGTCGTTGTAGTCCGTCTTGAACAGAAACCGCATCGCGCCCTCAGACTTTCTTCCGCACGTGAAGCCCGAAGATGCCTTCAGGCTTCAGCAGCAGGACCGCGAGCAGCACGATGTAGGGCGCGACGTCCTTCCATCCCTGCGGCAGGTAAAATCCCGCCATACTTTCGATCACGCCAATCAGGACACCGCCGACCACAGCGCCGGGAATCGACCCGAACCCGCCGAGCACGGCGGCCGGAAAGGCTTTCAGCCCCAGCACCAGCCCAACGTTGGAATGGATGAACGTGATGGGCGCGAGCAGCACCCCGGCGCAGGTCGCAACCGCGGCGCTGATGGCCCAGACGATCGACACCACGCGCTTCACAGGGATGCCCATGTAATAAGCCGCGAGCATGTTCTCGGAGCTTGCACGCATCGCCGTGCCGAGCGTGGTCTTGTTGAAAAACAGGTACAGCACGCCGCACAGGATGATCGTCGCGGCGATCACCGAGAGCTTGTCATAGGCCAGCACCAGGCTCCCAAGCCGCAGCACGCCGTGACTGAACGGCGTCTCGATCTTGAGATCGTCGGTGCCCCAGATCATGCCCGCAACGGATCGCAGGAAGAATCCGAGGCCGATGGTCGCCATGATGATGGAGAACTGCGGATAGCCGAGGATCGGCCGGACCACGAGGCGCTCGGCCAGCATGCCGAACAGCGCCATTGCGCCGACGGCAGCGATGAAGCCGAGCCAGTAGTTGAAACCGAGCAGGCTGATGAAGGTGAAGGCGAAGAATCCGCCCAGCATCATCAGATCGCCCTGCGCGAAATTGACGACCTCGGTCGCCTTGTAAACAAGGACAAAGCCAAGAGCGATCAGGCCATAAACACAGCCGAGCGCAATGCCGCTCACCAACTGCTGAACGAAGTCCAGCATTCCGGGTATCCCTCCCCCACGTGCCGCGATTCTATCGATCGCCTTAGGTCACGTTGCGATTCTATCGATCGCCTTGGTCAGTTCTTGTGTCGAATAGCTATGCGTTTTTGTGTGCACTTCCGACAATCAGACCCAAACCGTGACGACGTGTCAACATTACCTACGCTGGGTGCGCCGCAACGAGGAACGGCGTGATCGCTCAAGGTGCGATGTCTTGCCGCGCATGCGTTCGCGAACGAGTGTTGCAAAGGAAAAAGGCCGGGATTGCTCCCGGCCTTCAAGTCGTGCGCAAGTTTAGCGCACAGGGAGGTTCCTTGCCGCGCGCTTACTTGGCTTCGGCGCGCTTCGGCGGCGAGGCCGGCCACGACTTGATCAGCGTGTCGTAGTCGATGGTCTCACCCTTCGGCTTTTCGTTCGCCAGCTTGCGCTGGGGCGCGATGTTGCCGTCCTTCTCCGACTTGGCAAACCAGAACTCGGCCGTCTCTTTCTTGTTGAGCTTCGGTCCGCAGGCGCCCTGCACGCCCGATTTCTCGAGGCGTTCAAGCACCGAGTCCTGAGCAGCAGCCAGCGAATCCATCGCCGCCTGTGCGGTCTTCGCACCGGACGACGCATCGCCGATGTTCTGCCACCACAACTGGGCAAGCTTCGGATAGTCCGGCACGTTGTTTCCGGTCGGAGACCACTGCACGCGCGCCGGCGAGCGGTAGAACTCGATCAGACCGCCGAGCTTCGGCGCGCGTTCGGTGAACGACTTGTCCCAGATGTCGGATTCACGAATGAACGTGAGACCGACATGGCTCTTCTTCAGGCTCACCGACTTGGAAACGATGAACTGGAGATAGAGCCAGGCTGCCTTGCGGCGATCCGGAGGGGTCGACTTCAGCAGCGTCGCCGAGCCGGCATCCTGATAACCGAGCTTCATGCCATCCTTCCAGTAGGCCCCCTTGGGCGACGGAGCCATGCGCCACTTCGGCGTGCCGTCGGCGTTCACCACCGGCAAACCAGGCTTCACCATGTCGGCGGTGAAGGCGGTGTACCAGAACATCTGCTGTGCAATCGCGCCTTGCGCAGGCACCGGGCCCGACTCGGAGAAGGTCATGCCTTGCGCCTGCGGCGGAGCATACTTCTTCATCCAGTCGAGATACTTGACGATCGAGTAGACTGCGGCCGGGCCGTTGGTGTCGCCGCCGCGCTCGATCGAGGAGCCGACCGGGCGGCAGCCTTCCATGCGGATGCCCCATTCGTCGACAGGCAGTCCGTTCGGAATGCCCTTGTCGCCGTTGCCAGCCATCGACAACCAGGCGTCGGTGAACCGCCATCCGAGCGAGGGGTCCTTCTTGCCATAGTCCATATGGCCGTAGACCTTGGTGCCGTCGACCTCCTTGACGTCGTTGGTGAAGAACTCGGCGATGTCTTCGTAGGCCGACCAGTTGACCGGCACGCCAAGCTCGTAGCCATACTTGGCCTTGAACTTCGCCTTGTAATCCGGATTGGTGAACCAGTCGTAGCGGAACCAGTACAGGTTCGCGAACTGCTGATCCGGCAATTGGTAAAGTTTTCCGTCAGGTGCGGTCGTGAACGATTTGCCGATGAAATCATCGACATCCAGCATCGGATCGGTAACGTCCTTGCCTTCGCCTTTCATGTAGTCCGAAAGCACGACGGTCTGGTTGTAACGGAAATGGGTGCCGATCAGATCCGAGTCGTTGATCCAGCCGTCATAGACATTCTTGCCGGACTGCATCTGCGTCTGGAGCTTCTCGACGACATCGCCTTCCTGGATGATGTCATGCTTGAGCTTGATGCCGGTGATCTCGCTAAAGGCTTTCGCCAGCGTGCCCGATTCATATTCGTGGGTCGCGATGGTTTCGGAGACGACGTTGATCTCCATACCTTTGAAGGGTTCAGCGGCCTTGATGAACCACTGCATTTCCTTCATCTGGTCTTCCTTCGACAGCGTCGAAGGCTGGAACTCGTTGTCGATCCATTTCTTTGCGGCGGCTTCATCCGCGAACGCAGGTGCACTGATCGCAGCCGACGCCGCTATCAAGGCCACCGCGCTTGCCATCGTCAAAAGACGACACTTCCCGGTTAGATGTCGCATCTGGTTTCCTCCGTTGAAACACAACTTCAGCTCCGGGTTGATCCCGGATCTGCCTTTTCTCGCGCGGCTAGACGTTGCGAAATATGACAACGGCCGTGCCGAGCGAAATCACGCTGGCGATCCACAGACTGGAGATTTCGACACCCGCGCCGATCGGGAGCGTCGCAATCGGGTCCGTGCCCGCAAATGCAATCCACAAAAGATGAATGACCGCAGTCGCGATCAGGGAAATGAACAGCCGGTCCCCGCGGGTGGTCGGAATGCGCAACACGCCGACGCGCTCCGCCTCCGGATAGCGCATCGCCAGCCACGTCATGGTTCCAAGCGTTGCCGCCAGCAGGCAGAAGAAGATCGCCGTCGGCGCAGTCCAGGCCATCCATGCAATGTGTTCCATGGTTACACCCGTCCGAGCGCGAAACCGCGCGCGATGTAGTTGCGGACAAACCAGATCACCAGCGCGCCCGGAATGATGGTGAGCACACCGGCCGCGGCCAGCAGGCCCCAGTCCATGCCGGACGCTGAAATCGTTCGGGTCGATGTGTATAAGAGACAGCCCCAGTCCATGCCGGACGCTGAAATCGTTCGGGTCATGGTCGCGGCGATCGGCTTGGCGCTGACGCTGGTCAGCGTGCGCGCCAGCAAGAGCTCGACCCAGGAGAACATGAAGCAGAAGAAGGCGGCGACGCCGATACCGCTCGCGATCAGAGGCATCAAAATCTTCACGAAGAAACGCGGAAACGAGTAGCCGTCGAGGAACGCGGTCTCGTCGATCTCCTTCGGCACGCTGGAGACGAAGCCTTCGAGAATCCACACCGCCAGCGGAACGTTGAACAGGCAGTGCGCCAGCGCGACCGCCCAGGGCGTATCGAACAGATTGATCGCCGAATACAGATTGAAGAACGGCAGCGCGAACACCGCCGGCGGCGCCATGCGGTTCGACAGCAGCCAGAAGAACAGGTGCTTGTCGCCGAGGAAGCGATAGCGCGAGAAAGCGTAAGCCGCGGGCAGAGCGAAGGAGATCGAGATGATGGTGTTGATGATGACGTATTTCAGCGAGTTGATGTAGCCGGAGTACCAGCTCGCATCAGTGAAAATACGCCGGTAGTGCACCAGCGTCGGCTCGTTCGGCCACAGCGTCATGGTCGAGACGATTTCCGTATTGGTCTTGAAGCTCATATTAATGAGCCAATAGATCGGCAACAGCAGGAAGATCAGGAACAAGATCATGATGACGCGTCGGCCGGGAATGGTATGCATCACGCGCCTCCCGTCGTCTGAGCGCGCTCATTATCGGCGTTCGTCATCACCGTGTAGAATACCCAGCACACGATCAGGATGATCAGATTGTAGACGATAGACAGCGCCGCTGCTTTGCCGAGGTCGAACTGCCCAAGCGCGATCTTGACGAGTTCGATCGACACAAAGGTCGTCGAATTGCCCGGTCCGCCGCCGGTGACAACGAACGGCTCGGTGTAGATCATGAAGCTGTCCATGAAACGCAGCAGCACCGCGATCAGCAGCACGCGCTTCATCTTCGGCAGCTGGATCGCGGTGAAAACCGCCCAGCGCGACGCGCCGTCAATCTGAGCGGCCTGATAATAGGCGTCCGGAATCGACTTGAGGCCCGCGTAGCACAGCAGCGCGACGAGGCTGGTCCAGTGCCAGACATCCATCACGATGATGGTGGCCCAGGCGTCCAGACTATTGGACACGTAATTATAGTTCAGGCCGAGCTTGTTAAGCGTGTAGCCCAACAGGCCGATGTCGGGACGTCCGAAGATTTGCCAGATCGTGCCGACCACGTTCCATGGAATGAGCAGCGGCAGCGCAAGAATGACGAGACACGCCGCGACGCGCCAGCCATCACGCGGCATCGAGAGTGCGACCAGAATACCGAGCGGCACTTCGATGGCGAGAATGATCGCGGAGAACAGGAGATTGCGCCCGAGCGAGGCAAGGAAGCGGTCACCGAGATCGGTCGATGGATCGAGCAGTTCCTTGAACCAGCCGACGCCGTTCCAGAAAAACTGGTTGTTCCCGAACGTATCCTGCACCGAGTAATTGACCACCGTCATCAACGGCAGGATCGCGGAAAACGCCACGATCAGGAACACCGGCAGAACCAGGAACCAGGCCTTGTTGTTGATCGTCTTGTCCATCAGACGCGCCCCTCGACCAGCAGGCTGTCGGCATAGACGTGAACATGGGCCGAATCGAACACCAGACCGGCTGTCTTGTCCGGCACCGAAAAACCATTCGGCACACGCGCGGCAAATTTCGCATCACCGATGCGCACGCGGGCAAAACGCACGCGCCCGAGATCGTCGATCCGTTCGATCTGTGCCGAAAGGAGTCCGGGCGCTGGCGGCGCGACATGAACGAATTCCGGACGCACGCCGATTTCAATTTTCGCACCAAGAGGGAGGCTATCGTAGCTGCTACTCAACGCGATGGTATGTCCGTCGATCCGCGCCTCGCGGCCCTTCACCTGCGCAGGAACGATGTTCATGCCGGGCGAGCCGATGAAATAGCCGACGAAGGTATGCGCGGGCTTCGCGAACAATTCTTCCGGTGTGCCGCTCTGCACCACGCTGCCGTCGTGCATCACCACCACGGTATCGGCGAAGGTCAACGCCTCGGTTTGGTCATGGGTGACGTAGATCATGGTGAGGTCCAACGCCTGGTGCAGCGCCTTGAGCTTGGAGCGCAGCTCCCACTTCAGATGCGGATCGATCACTGTCAGCGGTTCGTCGAACAGCACCGCCGCAACGTCGGAGCGCACGAGGCCGCGGCCGAGCGAGATTTTCTGCTTGGCGTCGGCGCTCAGCCGCACCGCCTTGCGGTCGAGGTACGGCGTCAGATCGAGCAGCCTGGCGATCTCGGAAACACGCGATGCGATCTCGCTGCGCGGCAGGCCGCGGTTCTTGAGCGGAAACGCGAGGTTCTCACCCACAGTCATGGTGTCGTAGATCACTGGAAACTGGAACACCTGAGCGATATTGCGCTCGCGCGTGGTCGAGCGTGTGATGTCCGTGCCGTCGAACAGCACCTTGCCGTGCGACGGCGTGACGATGCCTGAAATGATATTCAGCAGCGTGGTCTTGCCGCAGCCGGACGGCCCGAGCAGCGCATAGGCGCCGCCCTGCCGCCATGTCATGGTCATCGGCTTGAGCGCATACGACGCCCGATCGGCGGAGTCGCCGCCGTAGGAGTGCGCAAGATCAACAAGGTCAATGCGAGCCATGCCGCGCCCTCACCCTGCCGCCGGCGCGGCGACGAGCCGGCCGGATTGATCGAAGATGAAGAGATCGTTCGGGTCGAGCACCGCGTCGAGCTCCTGCCCCGGCAGGAACTCGTGGATGCCTGATAACACCGCGACCCAGTTGTAGCCGTCACGCTTGAGATGCACGAAGCTCTCCGAGCCGGTGATCTCGGTGACGCTCACAGTGGTGACGAACACATGGCGGCCGGGGGACGCGCCTGCGACATCAAGCTGGTGCGCGCGGAAACCGACTTTATATGTGCCGTCGCCCAAGCCTTCATAAAGACCCGCAACGGACGCGCGTTCTCCGCCAGCATAGAAGATCGATCCGTTCTTCTTCTCGATGCCGACGGTGTTGAGCGGTGGATCGGAAAACACCTGCGCCACTTCCATCGTGTCGGGACGCCGATAAACCTGTGGCGTCGCGCCGATCTGAAGTGCTTGCCCTTCCCCCATACAGATGGTGCGGCCGCCGAGCAGCAGCGCTTCGGACGGCTCCGTCGTCGCATAAACGAAGATCGCACCCGACTCCTCGAAGATTCGCGGCAATTCTGTGCGCAACTCCTCGCGCAGCTTGTAGTCCAGATTGGCCAACGGCTCGTCGAGCAGAACGAGGTCCGCGCCCTTCACCAGCGCCCGCGCGATCGCCGTGCGCTGCTGCTGGCCACCCGATAATTGCAACGGCGTGCGGTTGAGATAAGGCTCAAGCTTGAGCAGTTTCGCCGCGTCCCTGACGCGGGTCTCGATCTCGTCGCGCGCGACGCCCTGCACGCGCAGCGGCGAAGCGATGTTCTCGTAAACCGATAGCGTCGGGTAGTTGATGAACTGCTGATAGACCATCGCCACCGAGCGCTTGCGTACATCGAAGCCGGTGACATCCTTGCCATCGACGAGCACACGGCCGGAGGTTGGCTTGTCGAGCCCGGCCAAGAGCCGCATGATCGAGGTCTTGCCCGACAATGTCGGCCCGAGCAGCACGTTCAACGTGCCGCGTTCGAGCGTCAGCGACACATCGCGAATCCAGGAAACGCCGTTGACCTCGCGCGAAATCTTGTCGAGGGTGACGCTCATGCACGGCCTCCCGCTTCTTTCAGCGGCCGGTCGGAGCCGCTGCGATGCGTGGCGATCCAGTCGTCGAGCGCTTTCACTTCATCGCCTGAAAGACGCAGGCCCAGCTTGGACCGTCGCCAGACGATGTCCTCGGCCGTACGCGCGAACTCGTACGTCATGAGATAACGGACTTCGCATTCCGTCAGCGTGTCGCCGAACAATTGCCCGAGATCGGCCGCCGATGCTGCATTGTCGAGAACCTTGCTGGCGCGCGTACCATAGGCGTGCGCGAGACGAAGCGCGAGGGAGCGCGACAGGAACGAATTGTCGCGAATCAGTTCGTCCGCCAGCGCTGGGATCGCCGAGACATCGAGATCGCCGCCGGGCAGCGGCGCGGTGGCGGTCCAGCCTGCCGATTTCGCCTTGCCCGGCAGATACTGTTCCAGCCGCTCCAGCGCTTCTTCCGAAAGACGGCGGTAAGTCGTGATCTTGCCGCCGAAGATCGACAGCAGCGGCAAGCCGCCTGGCGCATCGAACTCGAAGACGTAGTCGCGCGTCGCGGCCTTCGCTTCGCTGGCGCCGTCGTCATACAGCGGACGCACGCCGGCATAGGCCCACACCACGTCGTCCGGCGTGACCTGCTTCGCGAGATAGTCATTCACCGACTGGCACAGGTAAGCGATTTCCTCCGTCGAGGCTTTCACCTTGGAGGGATCGCCGTCGTAATCGCGATCGGTGGTGCCGATCAGCGTGAAGTCATTCTGGAATGGGATGACGAAGACGACGCGGCCATCGCTGTTCTGGAATGTATAGGCGTGGTCGTGGTCGTAGAGACGCGGCACCACAATGTGCGAGCCCTGCACCAGGCGCACCTTGGCCTTGGCGTTGATCCCGGCGCGCCTGCTCAGAACATCTTCTACCCACGGGCCGCCCGCATTGACCAGCGCGCGCGCCTTGATGCTGCTCTGCGCGCCGGTGATCGTGTCTTCCAGCATCACCTGCCAGCAATCGTCCAGCCGCCGCGCCTCGATGGCGCGGGTTCGCGTGCGGATCACTGCACCACGGTCTGCCGCATCCCGCGCGTTGAGAACCACAAGACGCGCGTCATCGACGAAGCAATCCGAATACTCGAAGCCTTTTGTGAAGCGGCCCGGCGCCAGCGGCTGGCCGACCGGATCGCGCGTCAGATCGACCGTACGCGTGGCAGGAAGCAGCTTCCGGCCGCCAAGATAATCGTACATGAAGAGACCGAGCCGCAGCAGCCACGCCGGACGCAGCCCGGCGTGATGCGGCAGCACGAATCGCAGCGGGCGGATGATGTGCGGCGCGATCTGCCAGAGCACTTCCCGCTCCAGCAGCGCCTCACGGACCAGGCGAAACTCGTAGTATTCGAGATAACGCAGGCCGCCGTGAATCAATTTGCTCGACCACGACGAGGTGCCGCTGGCCAGATCATTCATTTCGCAAAGGAAGACAGAATTGCCGCGACCAACAGCGTCGCGGGCGATGCCGCAGCCGTTGATCCCTCCGCCAATAATTGCGAGGTCGAAAACCTGTCCCACCGCGTCTCCCCAGCGCTCGCCATTTTCACTTATAGCGATTCCGCTTTCATATGTGATTAAATCACAACTTAAAACGAAAGCAAGCGCTGTGATGATTTCGCAGGCAGGCACCGGCCCGCCAGAAAAAACATTATGATGTCAAAAGATTAGAGGGATGCCGGGCGCCACTTGGCCCTCAGGCCACATCGGCGGGCTTGTCCGGCATGGCTGCGATCACTTCGATGCCGCGGCTGCTGCAGATCGCCTGGAGTCCGGCCGGCAGCGGCAGGTCGGTGACGAAGGTATGGATCTGGCTCAGATGTGCGATGCGAACCGGCGCGTTGCGGCTGAGCTTCGTGCTGTCGGCGACCAGCATCACGCTGCGTGCATTGGCGATGATCGCCTGCGCGGCCTGCACTTCGCGATAGTCGAAGTCGAGCAGCGCGCCCTCCTCATCGATCGCTGATGCGCCGATGATGGCGTAATCGACCTTGAACTGCGTGATCAGGTTATTCGCCGTCGATCCGATGACGGCGCCGTCGGCGCGGCGCACCGTGCCGCCGGCCACGATGACCTCGATGCGCGGATGACGATAGAGCAGCATCGCGACGTTAAGATTGTTGGTGATGACGAGCAGATCCTCATGCGCCGTCAGCGCGCTCGCGACTTCTTCCGTGGTGGTGCCGATGTTGATAAACAGCGAGCAGCCATTGGGAATCTGCGCCGCTGCCGCCGCGCCGATCGCTTTCTTTTCTTCCGCCGCGACGAATCGCCGGGCTTCGTAAGCGAGATTCTCAACGCCCGAGGCAATGATCGCGCCGCCATGTACCCGCGTCATCGAGCGGCGGTCGCAGAGATCGTTCAGATCCTTGCGGATGGTTTGCGCGGAAACCTCGAACCGCCGCGCCAGATCCTCCACCGTCACGCGCCCGGACGCGCGCGCGATGTTCAGGATGTCAGACTGGCGATTGGACAACTCGGTCATTCAGCACCTAACCACTACGCGCCAATGGTGCTGCTGTTGCCGCGTCCGGTCAACTCGCGATTTTATCAAGCGTCCGGCTAATGCCGCACTTGGTTAAATCCCGCGCACTGATGGCCGCACACGTCACACCGCCATCTTGCGGTGCCGGATCGGCGAGCCGAATGTCAGGCTGGCGGCGGCATCGATGATGGTGTTGGTGTCGAGACCGTAGTGGGCATAGAGGTCACCCACGGTGCCGGTCTGCCCGAATTTCTCCACACCGAGCGCTTCAACGCGGTGGCCCTGCACGCTGCCAAGCCACGCCAGCGTCGCCGGATGGCCGTCGATCACACTAATAAGCCCGCAATCGCGCGGCAGCGGCGAAAGTATTTTTTCGATGTGACTCGGCTCCCGCGGACCGCCACTACGGCGGAGTTTACGCGACGCTGTCCAGCCCGCGTGCAGACGGTCAGCCGACGTGATCGCAAGCAGGCCGATGTCCCGCCTGCTCTCCCCCAGCAGTCCCGTCGCCTCGATGGCTTCCGGCGCGACAGCGCCTGTATAGGCAATCACCAATTCAGCGTTCGGACCTGGCTTGCGCAGCCAGTACGCTCCCGCCGCGATGTCGCTTTCAAGCTCAGGCGTCATCGTGCGCTGCGGCTGGTCGAGCGTCCTTGTCGACAGCCGCAGATAGACCGAGCCGCCATCCTCGTCGCGCTGCATGTGATCGAAGCCCCAGCGCATGATGACCGCGAGTTCGTCAACAAAGGCCGGTTCGAACGAGGATAGACCATCCTGCGCCATGCCGATCAGCGGCGTGGCAATCGACTGATGCGCGCCACCTTCCGGCGCCAGCGTGATCCCCGATGGCGTCGCCGCCACCATGAAGCGAGCATCCTGATAACAGGCGTAGTTCAGCGCATCGAGCCCGCGCTCGATGAAGGGATCGTACAGCGTGCCCACCGGCAGCAGGCGTTCGCCGTTGATGGAATGCGACAGGCCAAGCGCGGAGAGCATGATGAAGAGATTCATTTCCGCGATGCCCAGCTCCATATGCTGGCCCTTGGGCGAATAATCCCACGCGAAGGTCGACGGGATCTTCTCCTTGCGGTACAGGTCGGTGTTCTCCGCCATAGCGAAGAGGCCGCGCCGGTTGACCCATGGGCCGAGATTGGTCGACACCGTCACATCAGGCGACGTGGTGACAATGCGCTCGGCAAGTTTGGTCTCGCTGCGCGCGAGTTCGTTCAGGATCAGCCCAAAGCCCTGCTGCGTCGCCATACGCGGCGTCAACGTCACGCCAAGTTGCGAAGGCACTTCTACCTTCGGCGCCTCAAGCCGCCGTGCGCCATCGCGCGCAAACTTTACGTCCTTCAGGAATGCTTCGATGCGCGCAGGCTCCAGCGGCAATCCTTCCAGCCGATCCCATTCATGACCGGGGCGAATGTTCTGCGCAGCACGAAACGTTTCCATCTGCGTCACGGTCATCAGGCCGGCGTGATTATCCTTGTGGCCCTGGAACGGCAGGCCGACGCCCTTGATGGTGTAGGCGATGAAGCACACAGGCCGGTCATGATCGATGGCCTCGAAAGCTTCGAGCATGCTCGCCATGTCGTGGCCGCCGAGATTCGACATCAACGCCAGCAATTCATCGTCGCTGCGCTTCTCGATCAGCTTCGTCACCGCGCCCTGATCGCCGATGTCATCCAGCAGATGCTTGCGGAACGCAGCACCACCCTGGAAACATAGCGCCGCATACATCTGGTTGGGGCAGCTATCGATCCATTTGCGCAGCGCCTCGCCGCCCGGCTCCGCAAACGCCGCCTGCATCAGCTTGCCGTATTTCACGATCACCACGTCCCAGCCGAAATTGCGGAACATGGTCTCGAGCTTTTCCCACAGCCCTTCGCGGATCACCGCGTCGAGGCTCTGGCGATTGTAGTCGATCACCCACCAGGTGTTGCGCAGGCCCTGCTTCCAGCCTTCCAGCAACGCCTCGAAGATATTGCCTTCGTCGAGTTCGGCGTCGCCGACCAGCGCGATCATGCGGCCCTCCGGCCGATCCTTCATCCAGCCGTGCGCCTTCACGTAATCCTGCACGAGCGATGAGAACAGCGTCTGCGCCACACCGAGACCAACCGAGCCCGTGGAAAAATCCACATCGTCGATGTCCTTGGTGCGCGAGGGATAGGATTGCGCGCCCTTGAAGCCGCGAAAATTCTCCAGCTTGTCGCGCGTCTGCTGTCCGAGCAGATATTGAATCGCGTGAAACACCGGACTGGCGTGCGGCTTCACCGCCACGCGATCCTCGGGCTTCAGCACACCGAAATACAGCGCCGACATGATCGTCGCCAATGACGCGGATGAGGCCTGATGGCCGCCGACCTTGAGCCCATCGGAATCCGGCCGGATGTGATTGGCATGGTGGATCGTCCAAGATGACAGCCACAGCACCTTCTTGGTGAGGGCTGTCAGGATTTCCAAGCGAGACGGATCGATAGGCTTTTTTGAAGACATGGGACTCACCGCGAAAGCTGATGCAGTGTCCATGCTAATCCTGAGACGCCCTCTAAAAATCTCAAATCATATCGACGTGATGCACAATAATGGGATATCGTACCAATAACATTCTTATATGTGAGATTTTATACCAATGGACACCCTAGACGCCATCGACCGCAAAATCCTGACGATCCTGCAAACCGACAGCCGGGTCACCATGCAGCAACTGGCGGACCAGGTCGGACTGTCGGTGTCGCCCTGCCATCGCCGGGTGAAATTGCTTGAAGAACGCGGCGTGATCACCCGCTACATCGCCATGGTGGATCAGAAATCGGTCGGGCTTCCGGTCAGCGTCTTCATCTCGATCAAGCTGGAGCGGCAGAAGGAAGAAGACCTCAATCGTTTCGCCAAGGCGATCTCGAAATGGGAAGAAGTGCTGGAATGCTATCTGATGACCGGCAACCGCGACTATCTGCTGCGCGTGGTCACAGCGGACCTGCCGTCCTATGAAGCGTTCATCAAAAACAAGCTGACGCGGCTGGACGGCATCGCTTCGATCGAATCCAGCTTTGCGCTGAGCCAGGTGAAATACACCATCGCGTTGCCGGTCTAGGCAGCTACTTCATGGCCTTCAGCCAGTCGCCGATCTCGCGTAACGCGACACCGGCCTTCGGCAGCAGTTTGGCCATCGTGATGAAACCGTGGAACTGTCCGGGATATGTCCGGTGCACCACCGGCACGCCGGCCTCGCCGAGACGCTTGGCATATTCATCGCCCTCATCGCGCAAGGGATCAGCCCCGGCGGTCAGGACAAATGCCGGAGGCAAGCCCGCGAGCTTGTCTGCGCGCGCGGGTGAGGCTTTCCAATGCTGGCCATCAGATGCGCCAAGATAATGATCGCGAAACCACCGGATCACGGTGTGGGTCAGCAACGCATCGGTCTCGGGTTCGCGGTGCGACGGATGGGTCATCGCAAAATCGGTGGCGGGATAGATCAGCACCTGCCCAGCAAGCTTTGGCCCCGCCTCCCGCGCATGGATCGCAACGACGGCTGCAAGATTACCGCCGGCGCTGTCGCCACCCACGACCAGCCGGGACGCATCGATGCCCAACTGGCGCGCGTTCTTTGAAATCCACTCCGTCGCAGCGATGGCATCTTCGACCGCCGCTGGAAACTTGTGCTCGGGCGCCAGACGATAATCGACCGAGATCACGATGAGCTGGCCTTCATCGGCCAGTGTGCGGCACGCGACGTCATGAGAATCGAGATTGCCGATGACCCAGCCGCCGCCGTGAAAGAACACCAGGCACGGCGACAGTCCGTCCGACTGCCTCAGCGCCATTGGCTTGTAGAAACGCGCGGGGATGTCTCTTGCGAGTCCCAGTATTGTCAGCGCCTCCGCCGAAGCAATCGCCGGCGGCTCGGGCTGCGACACAGAGCGGGCCGCGAGATACATCTCGCGCGCTTCTGCCGGTGTCAGCGTTTCATAAGGCGGACGGCCAGCGGCGCGAAACGCCGCAAGGACCGCCGCGGCATCCGGATCGAGCGTGACTGGCATAGGAATTCCTCAAACTTGCAGGGTATCGCCACCCTTAAGATCGAGAATTTCGCGCGCTTCGTCGGGCGAAGCAACCTCGAGACCGAGGCCTTCAATGATCTTGCGCGCGAGACGGACCTGCTCGGCGTTGGACTCCGCCATGCGGCCCGGCGCCGCCCACAGCGAATCTTCCAGTCCGACGCGGATGTTGCCGCCCATCGCCGCCGCCATCGCCGCGATCGGCAACTGGTTGCGGCCCGCTCCCAACACCGACCATACGTACTGATCGCCGAACAGCCGGTCCGCCGTGCGCTTCATGTGCAGCACGTCTTCCGGATGCGCGCCGGTGCCACCTTGCAATCCGAACACCGTCTGCACGAACAGCGGGGCCTTCACCAACCCCTGATCCAGAAAGTACTTCAGGTTATACAGATGCGCGGTGTCGTAGCATTCGAACTCGAAGCGCGTGCCGCTGCCCGACAGCGTGGTCAGCACATACTCGATGTCCGCAAACGTGTTGCGGAATACGATATCCTTGTTCTCAAGGTGCTTGCGTTCCCATTCGTGTTCGAATTTGTTGAAGCGATTGAGCATGCCGAAGAACGCGAAGTTCATCGATCCCATGTTCAGTGATGCGACCTCGGGCTTGTAGACCGCCGCCGGACGAACGCGCTCGTCCACCTTCATGGTCGGCGCGCCACCGGTGGTGAGATTGATCACCGCATTGGAACGCTGCTTGATGATCTTGAGAAACGGCGCAAACGCTTCCGGGCTCTGGTCGGGCTGGCCGGTCTTCGGATTGCGCGCATGAAGATGAACGATGGCCGCACCCGCTTCCGCCGCGCCAATGGCCGCGTCGGCGATTTCCTGCGGCGTCACCGGCAACGCCTTTGACATCGAGGGCGTGTGGATCGCGCCGGTCACAGCGCAGGTGATGATGACTTTGCGGCTCATTTTCTTGTCTCTTTCTTCTTTGCAGGCTCGTTGAACTGAAATCAGTCGCTCTGTTTGGCCTTGTGCGCAACCAGCGCCGCGAGGCGTTCGTTGCGGCGGGTCGTCAGTTTTGCAACGCGCTCGGGCGTCGGCTGATGCGGCCATGCCTTGATGACGCGATCGACATTGGGACTTTGATACACTTCGGGTCCGGCGGACGCTGCCGCGAGCTCCTTATAAAATCCGGTGTAGCGCGCGCAATAATCCGGGATGCCGCCGGGCGCATTCAGCTCGATGGTCTCGAACGGCCCCAAGAATGACCACCGCAACCCGAGACCATCCTTGACCGTATGGTCGAGGTCTTCGGCTGATATGTACCCCTCGCCCACCAGCCGGAAGGCTTCCGCCAGCAACGCGCCCTGTAACCGATTGAGCACGAAACCGTTGATCTCCTTGTTCACAGTAACCGGCACCTGACCGATGGCGCGATAGATCTCGCGCGCACGCGAAATCGCCTCTGGGGATGTCCACGGCGCGCCGCAGAGTTCAACCAGCGGCACCAGATGCGGCGGATTGACAGGGTGACCGACCAGACAGCGCGCGCGGCCTTTCAGATTTTCCGTGAAACGCGAAGCCACAATGGCTGACGTCGACGACACCAGGAGCGTGTCCGGCGCGGCAAGACGATCAAGCTCGGCAAACAGCGCAATCTTGTCCTCGACCTTTTCGGGGCCGTTCTCCTGAACGAATTCGACGCCTTCCAAGGCATCGGCCAAACTCGACGCCACCGAGATGCGCGACGCTGCACCATCCGGATCGCTGGCAAGCCCGTGTTTCGCGAGCGAACACAGCTCATCACGGATAAGGTCGGGTGCCGCGCTCAGTGTCGGCGCATGGGGATCGGTGATCCGCACATTCCAGCCCGCGCGCGCAAAGATTGCGGCCCAGGCGCGTCCGATCAAACCAACTCCGACGATGGCGACGTTTCTTTTATTGGACATGTTTCTTGTTTCTCGCCGTTACAGCCATAACACCTTGCGCCGCAGATCGAGATCGTCGCGCAGCGCCTTCGACGGCCCCTCGTGGATAATGCGTCCCCGCTCCAAGGCCACCGTCGTATCCGACAGCGCCAGCGCGAGATCAAGATGATGATCGACGATGATGATCGCGACCTCCTTGCGCAGCCGGTCGAATGCCTCGAACAGTTGCTCGACAACGGCGGGCGCAAGTCCCTCGAACGGCTCGTCGAGCAACAGCACCCGCACGTCGCCGGACAACGCGCGGGCCACCGCCACCATCTGCTGTTCGCCGCCGGACAGATAATCTGCCGGACTATCCAGCCGCTCGCGGATGCGCGGGAAATATTCGTAGACGCGCTCGCGGGTCCAGTGCACGCCGTTGCCGGTCTGACGCTTCAAACCGCCGAGTTCGAGATTGTGCTCGACGCTCATGCCGGCAAAAAGACCGCGCCCCTGCGGCACATAACCGATGCCGAGACGCGCGCATTCGGCGGACGCACGCCCGACCAGTTCGGCGTCGGCAAGTTTGATCGATCCGTTTGAGGCTGGCGCGATGCCCACCAGAGTCTTGAGCAGCGTCGACTTTCCTGCACCGTTGCGGCCGAGCAGCGCGATGATCTCGTTGTTGTGCAACGTGAAGTTGACACCGTTGAGAATATGGCTCTTGCCATAGAACGTATCGACACCACCCACGGTCAGCAGAGCGCTGGTCTTCGCAGAGGTCTCGCGCGGTTTCGCCGCCACGGCGGCAGCACCCGAGCCGATATAGATTTCCTGGACTTTCCTGCTGCTGCGGGCATCCTCAACAGTGCCGTCGAGCAGCACGAGGCCCTCATTCATCACCGTGACATGATCGGCGAGCGCGAACACCCGATCGATGTCGTGCTCGACCAGCAGCACCGGCAGATCGGACGAGATGCGCTTGATGATCGCGCCGATGCGCTCGCGCTCGGCGGCGGCAAGCCCCGCGAGCGGCTCATCGAGCAGCAGCACGCGGGGCGCGGTCGCCAGCGCAACGCCCATGTCGAGCAATCGCTGGCCGCCGTAGGACCTGTCTCTTATACACATCTAGATGTGTATAAGAGACAGGGTCTAGGCCGCCAGCCGCCTGCCAGAGGCCGAAGCGCTCGGGCGCGCGCGCCTGCACGGCGAGGCGGATGTTTTCGCCGACGCTCAACTCGGGAAACAAATTGGTGATCTGGAACGAACGGCCGATACCCGCTTCGGCAATCTCTTCGGGCGAATGACCCGCAATAGGCTTGCCCATCAGCGATGCCTCGCCTTCATCCGGCGGGAACATGCCGGACAGAAGATTGAACGCCGTGGTCTTGCCCGCGCCATTCGGGCCGATCAAAGCATGCAGGGTGCGGTCAGCGATGGAGATATTGATTCCCTGCACCGCCTTGATGCCGCCGAAGCTCTTGACCATGTCGCGAGCGGCTAGCACAGGGCCCTCGATCGCAGCTTTCGGTCGCAAAAACTCCGGCAGTGGCAACGCCTCGATCTTGCGCGCCGACATCGCCGCGTCCTCGGTGACCTTCTTGCGGAACGGCGCCAGCAGACGCTCGCCGACGCCGATCAGGCCGGTCGGTGAGAACACGATGAAGCCAACGAACACCAAGCCGAGCCAGAGCAGCCAGTTCTCGGTATAGATGCCGAGAAACTCGCGAAACAGAATGAAGAACAGCGCACCAAGCGCGGGCCCCAGAAAGCTCCGCATGCCGCCGATTACAACCATCGCCAGCAATTCGCCGGAGAATGCCACCGAGATCGGGTCGGCGGACGTCATGCGGTTCTTGTAAAGCAGCAGGATGCCTGCGAGACCCGTCAGCGCCGCAGACAGCACGAACGCCGCGAGCTTGTAGCGATTGGTCGGATAGCCAAGAAACCGCGCGCGCTGTTCGTTCTCACGGATCGCCACTAAAACGGTGCCGACGGTCGAATTATGGAATCGCCACAACAGCACCAGCACCGCGAAGGCGATGGCTGCGACGAACCAGTAATAGTTGGCCTGGGAATCGAGATTGAATCCGAAAATCGCGGGACGAACGATACCGCCGATGCCGTTCTCGCCGCCGGTTACATCGGTCCAGCGGAACGATACAGAATAGAGCATCGCCGCCAGCGCCAGCGTCAGCAGCGAGAAGTACACGCCGCGCCGCCGCAGAATGAGAAAGCCGAACGGAACCGCTACCACCATAATAATGAGAATCGCCCCGATCGCCGGGCCGAAGAACGATCCCGGCATCAGGTTGCGCTGAAGCAACGCCGCGGCATAGGCCGCGAGCCCGAACCATGCGCCATGACCGAACGACACCAGCCCGGTGTGACCGACGAGAATGTTCAGCGCCATGCAGGCGATGCCGAACACGACAACTTCCGTCGCCGACGTCGTCGTCAGACCGAGCGCGATCAGCACCGGCGGCAGCACGAGGAGGCCGATGGCGGCAATAATCAGTTGAACGGGAATACGCTTGAGCATGGAGGATGGCCTCACTCGAAGCGGGTGATGCGCTCGCCGAACAGGCCGCGCGGCCTGAACACAAGCACCAGAAGCATGAGAAGGTAGATCGCGGCTGTGGATGCAGCCGAATAGCCGATGCCGACCATCACGCCCTTCACCAACCCGACCAGCAATGCCGCGACCACCACGCCCCAGAAAGATCCAAGACCGCCGATCACCACCACGACGAAGGCCGGCGTGATGATCTCATTGCCCATCGCCGGATGGATCGCGTAGATCGGTGCGAGCAGCACACCGGCTAACCCCGCCAGGCCGATGCCCAGCGCCGCAACGGCAGACATATAGGGCTGCAGGGAAATCCCGAGCGCGCCGACCATGTCCGGATTCTGCACACCCGCGCGCACGACGCGGCCGAATGCGGTTTTCCTCAGCAGGAACCACAACCCGGCAACGCATGCGACGGCGATGCCGAGCAAGACGACGCGATAGAACGAATAGATGAAGGAACCGATGGCGACCTGCCCGCGCAAATCGGGCGGGATCGAATAGGACAGCGGCGGCGCGCCGAAGATCATGCGCAGCGCCTGCTCCGCCACCATCGCCATCCCGAATGTCAGCAACAGCGAAAGAATGGGATCAGCGCGATAGAACCGTGTGAACAGCAATCGCTCAATCACGACCCCGAGCAATGCAACCGCCACCGGCGACAGCACGAACGCCCCGCTGAACCCGAGATAGGGCGAGATCACCAGCGTGAGATAGGCGCCGGTGGCGAAGAACGCACCGTGCGCAAGATTGACGATGCCGCCGAGCGAAAAGATCAGCGACAGCCCAAGTGCGATCAGAAGGTAGTAAACGCCATCGAGCAGTCCATTCAGAATCTGCTGCGTAAGCAATATGCCGGACATTGTCGTCGCCCCGCGATCAATGGGCCACGCGCCACACGTGTGCCGAAAATGGAAGAAGAAGAGTGCGATCCTCCGAATGCCCCGGAGGATCGCATCAAGTCGGAGTTACGACGGGAACGTACAACTGTTCTCTTCTTTGGTAGCCGCGATGACTTCGAGGTCTTCGTTCGGACCGGGTACGGGACCGCTCGACGTGAAGATGTCCCACTGGTTCTTGATCTGGGCCGCAGGCAGCGCCTTCACCGCATACATCTCGTGCATGAGCTGATGATCCGAGGCCCGGAAATAGCCCTGCCGCGTCTTCAGAAGATCAAACTTCGCACCTTTCTCGAAGTGCTCGATGATCTTCGGCGACTCTGCCGACTTCAGATCGTTCATGGACTGCGCCACGATCTTGGTGGCGATGTAGTCGCCCCATGCCTGGTTCTCCGGTGGCTTGTTGTATTTCTTGGTGAAGGCGGCAACGAAAGCCTTGCTGCCGGGCGTGTCGAGCAGGTGATGCCAGACCACTGGCCATGTGCCGACGAAGTTGCCCTTGCCCGCCGCCCAAGCCAGCGCAGTATCGAAGCCGAAGCCACCGACCGGATAGGTCAGACCGAACTCGGCATACTGCTTGAGGAAGTTGGTGATCTGGTTTCCGGCGAGATTGATCACCACGAGGTCGGGCTTGGAATCGCGGATCTTGAGCAAATAGGCCGAGAAGTCCGTCGCGTCGGTCGGCACCAGATCGTCACCGGCAAATTGACCGCCGTTGCCTTCCATGAACCGCTTGGCGACGCGCAGCAGGTCGTGGCCGAATGCATAGTCAGCCGTCAGCGAGTACCACTTCTTGCCTTTGACCAGACCTTCCTGAAGGAACGAGCGGCCCACCGTCTTCACGTACATCGAATTCTGCGATTCGACATGGAACATGTAGCGCTGGCAATCCTTGCCGCGCAGCGCGTCGGAGTTGCCGCCGGTGTTGATGAACAGCGTCTTGTTGCGCGATGCCACTTGCGCGATGGTGAGACACGACGCCGACGAAATCTCGCCAATGATACAGGCGACCTTGTCGCGCTCGATCATGCGCTCCGCCTTGGTCGATGCGGTCTGCGGATTGACCGAGTCTTCCTTCAGCAGTTCGACCTTGCGGCCCATCACGCCGCCTGCCGCGTTGATTTCTTCCACCGCGAGATCAGCCGCCATCACGCCGTATTCGCCGAGCGGCCCGAGAAATCCGGTGCGCGGCGTCAGATGGCCGAACCGAATCACATCGGCCGATTGGGCGCGCAGGATCGACGGCGCGGAAAGTCCAGACACCAGCGCGAGACCGCCGGCGGTCTTCAGCAAATTACGTCGCGTAAATTTATCCTTGATCGACATAAGCCATCCTCCCTGTGACGGCCGCGTTTTGCGGCGCTTATTTCCGGCTCGGCGTCGCGCGGTTGTTGGGCGCTTATATCGCTTGCCGTGATCTGTGATCACACTTAGACTGGCAAACGATTGTCGCCTTGTCGAGTCCCTTCTTTCGCGATGCACGCCCCGCAGGATAAACGGTCATGAACCGCCCCGCCGCGCTTGATCTGGTTGAGCCGCTTGACCGGCAGACATTAGGCGGGCGCGCCTATGCGCAACTTTCCGATCTTCTGATTTCCGGCCGCATGGCGCCGGGCGAAAAAATCTCGCTGCGTCAGGCTGCTGAGGTGCTCGGCGTCTCCATTATGCCGGTGCGCGAAGCCGTCTCGCGCCTCGTCGCCGATGGCGCACTCGAAGTTACGCCGAACCGTGCCGTCCGCGTGCGGTTGATGACTGCGGCGCAGTTTCGCGATCTGACGCAGGCGCGCATCGCAATCGAAGGTCACGTCGCGGCGGCCGCGGCCAGAAACCGCAACGACGGCGACCTCAAATCGATTGCGCGCGCGGAGGCCGCGATGCGTTCCGAGAGCCGCGCAGCCAAGCCGGACCTACCCCGCGCAGTCGAATACAACAAGTCGTTCCACTTTGCGGTCTATGAAGCGTCGCACTCGGCAACCCTCGTGGACATCATTCGGGCGCTTTGGCTCAAGGCAGGCCCGGTCATCAATCTCGACCTGCGCGCCAATCCCGAGCGGCTGGCGAAGGGAGACGCGGTGCGCTTCCACGCCAACGTGCTGGCCGCCATCAAGACCGGCGACGAGGCCGGCGCGCGCGACGGAATTGCTGCTGACATCAGCAACGCAGCGGAAGTCATCCTGTCGCGCGGCGGCCTTGCGGAACAATAACGATCATCATCTGGAGATGACATGAACCTCGACATCAAGGGATTGCGCGTGCTGGTGACGGCAGGCGCCAACGGAATCGGGCTCGCCATTGCGCGGGCTTTCGCCGGCGAAGGGGCCAAGGTTCACATCTGCGACGTGGATACGACGGCGCTCGCAGCACTCAAGACAACCGATCCGACGCTGACGCAAACCGTCTGCGATGTATCCGATCGAGCCGCGGTGAAGTCATTGTTCGCGGAGGCCACTACGGTCCTCGGCGGGCTCGATGTGCTGGTCAACAATGCCGGCGTCGCCGGACCGACCGCGAAGGTTGAGGAGATGAACCCCGAAGACTGGGACCGCTGTCTCGAAATATGTCTCACTGGGCAATTCAACTGCGCGCGGCTTGCTGTGCCCCTGCTGCGCGAGAGCAAGAATGCCTCGATCGTCAACATCTCTTCAGCGGCCGGGCGTCTCGGCTTCGCGATGCGCACGCCTTACGCCGCCGCCAAATGGGGCGTGATCGGGTTCACAAAATCGCTGTCCATCGAACTCGGGCCGGACAATATCCGGGTCAACGCGATCCTGCCCGGCCTCGTCGCCGGCGACAGGCAGCGCCGCGTGCTGGAAGCCAAGGCGCAGCAGCGCGGCATCTCATTTGCCGAAATGGAACGGACGGCGTTTTCCTACACGTCGATCAAGGATTATGTGACACCGCAGCAGCTCGCGGACCAGATCGTCTTCATGTGCAGCCCGCGCGGCAGGACCATCTCCGGTCAAGCCATTTCCATCTGCGGCGACACGCAGATGCTGGGCTAGATCAGAACGGTGCCGACCAGTTCTTTGCCGACGCGTCGTAGGTCTGCACCTTCAACATCTGGAACCTCGATTTGAGCTGCCGCGCCGCCCCTTCGGCAGCCTCGAGCGAAGAAAACCAGGTCTTGAAATGTCCATCGACGACAAGAATGAAGCCCTCAGTCGGCGGAAGGTCGGCGCGCGACGGCTTGCTCTGAGGTGCGTCTTCGACAGTGGTGAGTACAGGCTTTTTCAAGGAATGATTCTTTCTGCCTAGAGTTACTGGCGCAGAATCGCTGTCGCCCTGTTCTTAACATGGGCACGAATTGCTCAAATACAATACGGCTTTTCGCGACCGATGCACCGCACCGGCCTTCTCAAATGCCCTTGATGACCTTCAACAGCTCGGCTGCGTGATCTTCCGCCAATCCCACATTGTTAATGACGACATCCGGCTCGGCGGAAACGACTGTCCTGCGAAGCCGGTCGCCGAGTTGACCGTCGCTCGGGCGCGCTCGTGCGGCAAGGCGCTGCGCCAGAACATCCGACGGCGCCGTGATCGAAACCACCGTCACACTGGCATAGGACCTGCGAGCGGACTCGACGATGGTGCGGGACACATTTGCCACGACAGCACGTCCAGCGCGGATGTCATCGACGATGGAATGCGGCAGCCCATAACGCAAGCCGTGTGCCTCCCACTGGAAGGCGAAGTGGCCGTGCGCCAGCATCTGCCCGAACACTGTTGCGCTGACCGCCTCATTGTTTTCATGGACAGACGCTTCCCGCGTCACGACCCGTTGTGGAAACACAACATTGCCATCACCGGCGCAGGCCGATTGTGCAAGCCCGATCAGTGTGTCCTTTCCCGCCCCACTCGGGCCGACCAACAGGATCAATCGTCCAGGTCCGGCCAAGTCAGCACGATGAGCAGATATGGTTGCCATGTCTGTCATGCGACGCGATGCCCCTCTCGCCACACGCTGCGCACTACCGGAAGATCCTGTGCAAGATGCACGCGGATCAGATCGGCTCGCTTGCCGGCAACGATCTCTCCCCGGTCAACAAGACCGACAGCCTCCGCTGCCGTCTTGGTAACAGTCCGTACTGCCGCTGCGAGGTCAATCGCCGGCACATGCCTCGGCAATTGCAGTGTCGCCATCAGCAGGCTCGACGGAATGTAATCCGACGACATGATGTCGAGCAGCCCTTCGCGGGCAAGATCGACCGCGGCGATATTGCCGGAGTGCGAACCACCGCGCACGACATTCGGCGCTCCCATCAGCACATGGATGCCGGCTTGGTGCAGCCCCTGCGCCGCCTCCATGGTGGTTGGAAACTCGGCAACCGATACGCGATCGCGGATCGCGTCGGTAACGTTCTCCTCGGTCGTATCGTCGTGGCTCGCAAGCGGAATATCGTAGCTATGCGCGAGTGCGACGATCTCGCGCATGTTGGTTTCGGCGTACTTCTTCTGATATTCAAAGCGCCGCTCGAACAGCACGTCGAGCTGCGCGTCGGTCATACCGGCGCCCTTGCCGCGATAGTAGTCGCGCAGCTTGCCTTCGTCGCGGAATTGCCGCTGCCCCGGCGTGTGATCCATCAGCGACATCAGGCGCACGTCGGGCCGGCCGATCAGTTCCTTTGCTTCCTCGACGACGCTCGGCATCGGGATTTCGCAGCGAAGATGCAGGAAATGTTCCGCGCGCAGCAGTTTCGCTTCACGTGCCTCGCTGATGGCCTTCGCGAGAATACCCGCCTGCCCGTCGACGTCCTCGGCTCCTTCCTCGCGCCAGACGCGCAAGGAATCCAGTACCGTGGTGATGCCGCTGGTCGCAAGCTGCCCGTCATAAGAGACTACCGCAGCCACCGGATCCCAGAACACCTTTGGCCGCGGCACATAATGCGCTTCAAGGTGATCGGTATGCAGTTCGATCAGCCCCGGCATCAGCAGGTCGCCGCGCATGTCTTCGCCACGCTCCGGCGCATTCCCCTCGCCGATTTCAGCGATCTTGCCGTCAACAACCGCGACCCAGCCGCGCTCGATGACGCAGTCTTTCAGTACCACGCGCGCGTTGCTGAAAACGGCATCGGTTCGCTCAGAAGTCATACTTTCCCTTTCACGCGGCAGCCGCAAACGAGGTCACGTCGATCGTCCGGTCGGCAATCAGATTGCGTACATCGTCATCATGAACGATCGCGACCATCGCAACATTGCGCTGTTTCTTCTCGCCGATCAGATCAACCACGATTCTGCGGTTGACGCCATCAAGCGACGCCGTCGGCTCATCCAGCAACAGGACCGGCATATCCGAGATGAAACCCCGCGCGATGTTGACGCGCTGCTGCTCGCCGCCGGAAAACGTCGATGGCGGCAAGGTCCACAGCCGCTCTGCGATATTGAGACGGCGCAGCAGCGAGCCTGCACGCGCGCGCGCCTCGTCCCGCGCGACACCGTTCGCGATCAAAGGCTCAGCAACGACGTCGAGCGTCGCCACACGCGGCACCGCACGCAGAAACTGGCTGACATAGCCGATGGTCTGGCGGCGGACGCGGAGAATGTCGCGCGGCTGCGCGCTGGCGACATCGACGACCGCTCCATCATGGCGAACGGCTATGAGGCCGTGATCGCATCGGTAGTTGCCGAAGATCATCTTGAGGATCGACGACTTGCCCGCACCCGAAGGCCCGGCCAGCACGACGCATTCGCCGGCATTCACATGCATCGACACGCCAGACACCACCGGCAGCCGCACGCCATTCTGCAGATGCATGGTGAAGGTCTTCGCCGCACTGGAGATTTCGATCATCCGAGTCATGCTGTTCTCACGCTGGCAAGATCGAGGAAACGAGAAGCTGCGTATAGGGCTCGTGCGGATCGTCGAGCACCTGATCGGTCAGACCGGTTTCGATCACCTCGCCGCCCTTCATTACCATCACCCGATGCGACAGCAGCCGCGCCACCGCAAGATCATGGGTAACGATGATCACCGCGAGCCCAAGCTCGTTGACCAGCCCGCGCACGAGATCCAGCAACCTCGCCTGCACGGAGACGTCGAGCCCCCCGGTCGGCTCGTCCATGAACACAAGACGCGGCTCGGTGACGAGATTGCGCGCGATCTGCAAACGCTGCCGCATCCCACCGGAATAGGTTTTCGGCGCATCGTCGATGCGGTCGGTCGAAATCTCGACCCGCTCCAGCCATGACGACGAGGTCTGCCGAATTTTCCCGTAATGCCCCCAGCCGACCGCCATCAGCCGCTCGCCGACATTGGCGCCAGCTGACACCGCCATCCGCAGTCCCATCGCGGGGTCCTGATGCACGTAGCCCCAGTCGGTGCGGAACAGAAAGCGCCGCTCCGCCTCGCCAAGCGTCGCGAGATCGCGGGTAACGCCGTCGCGCATGCGATACGACACACGCCCTCTGCTCGGCTGCAATTGCGTCGACAGCATTTGCAGCAGCGTCGATTTGCCGGAACCGGACTCGCCGACAATGGCGAGCACCTCGCCCGGATAGAGCTGGAACGAGACGTTCTTGCAGGCGAGCTGCCGGCCGTAGGACTTGCTCAAGCCCTCGCAGATGAGCAATGGCTGATCGTCGTCGCGCATCACGTCACCTGATGATCGGCGCCGAAGCCGGCGCCCTGATGGCCGTCAGCACGGCGCGTTTCGCAATAGTCCGTGTCGGAACACACGAACATCCGGCCGCCCTTGTCGTCGACCACGACTTCGTCGAGATAGGACGTGTTAGATCCACACAGCGCACACGGCGCATCAAAGCGGTAGGTTTCGAACGGATGATCCTCGAAATCCAGCGAGGTGACCTTCGTGTGCGGCGGGATCGCATAAATGCGCTTCTCGCGGCCAGCGCCGAACAGTTGCAGCGCCGCGCAATCATCCATTTTCGGATTGTCGAACTTCGGCGTCGGCGACGGATCCATCACGTAACGCTCGTTGACTTTCACCGGATAGGCGTAGGTCGTCGCGATATGGCCGTGACGCGCGATGTCCTCGTACAGCTTGACGTGCATCAGCCCGTACTCGCCGAGCGCATGCATCCGGCGGGTCTCGGTCTCGCGCGGCTCGAGAAATCGCAGCGGTTCCGGGATCGGCACCTGATAGACCAGTACCTGATTGTCGTTCAGCGCCGTCTCCGGAATACGATGTCGTGTTTGAATGACAGTGGCGTCCGAGGTCACCGTGGTGGTCTTTACGCCCGCAGTCTTCTCGAAGAACTTGCGGATCGAGATTGCGTTCGTGGTGTCGTCGGAGCCCTGATCGATCACCTTCAGCGTATCGTCCTGGCCCAGAATAGCCGCCGTCACCTGCACACCACCTGTGCCCCAGCCGTAAGGCATCGGCATTTCACGGCTGGCAAACGGCACCTGATAGCCGGGAATCGCGATGGCCTTGAGGATCGCGCGACGGATCATCCGCTTGGTTTGCTCGTCGAGATAGGCGAAATTGTAAACCGGCGCGTTCATTCGGCGGCCTCCGCGAGCGTCGTATCGCCGTCCTTCGCAGCTTCAAACTCCTTGCGCAGCTTTCGCAGCAATCCGAGTTCCGACTGGAAGTCCACATAATGCGGCAGCTTCAGGTGTTCGACAAAGCCTGTCGCCTGCACATTGTCGGAATGCGACATCACAAATTCCTCGTCCTGCGCGGGCGAGCGTGCTTCCTCACCGAGTTCTCGCGCGCGCAGCGAACGATCCACCAGCGCCATCGACATGGTCTTGCGCTCGCTCTGCCCGAACGCGAGGCCATAACCGCGCGTAAAACACGGCGCTTCGGTCGCCGATCCCTTGAACTGGTTCACCATCTGGCATTCCGTCAGCGTGATCGAACCGAGCGGCACCGCGAAGCCCGCATCTTCTGCAAGGAACTCGACTTCAACCTCGCCGAAGCGAATTTCGCCAGCGAACGGATGGGTGCGTCCAAAACCCCGCTGCGTCGAATAGCCCAGCGCCAACAGAAAGCCCTCGTCGCCGCGCGCGAGATTTTGCAGCCGCAGGTCGCGATCCGCGGGGAAGCTCAGCGGCTCCCGCGTGAGGTCACCGACGGGCTGCGCGGGATCTGCTTCAGGCGACGGCTCGATCAATCCGTCCGCGCCGAGAATATCCGTCACGCGCGGCATCGGGGTATCATTGGCAACGCCCTGCGCCGGTGCTGCAATTGCGGCACCCTCCGTTAGCGACGGATCAAGCAGCCGATGAGTGTAATCGAATGTAGGGCCGAGGATTTGACCGCCCGGCACATCCTTGAAGGTGGACGAGATGCGGCGGCGCACCTGCATGTTGGCGGTGTCGAGCGGTTCGGTCGCGCCGAAACGTGGTAGCGTAGCTCGAAACGCGCGCAGCAGGAAGATCGCCTCGATCATGTCGCCCCGCGCCTGCTTGATCGCCAATGCGGCGAGTTCGCGGTCATAAAGCGAACCTTCGGTCATGACGCGATCGACCGCCAGCGTGAGCTGTTCCGAGATTTGCGCAAGCGAGATATCCGGGACTGCCGGATCGCCCCGACGTTCATGCGCCAGCAGTTGATGGGCATTTTCGATGGCGCGCTCGCCGCCCTTAACCGCAACATACATGGCTCAGACCTCCCTTGCGGCAACGTGCACGCTGCGCGGTAGCGCCACGAGCTCAGCACCGCAGACCAACACCAGATCGACCCCGCGCGGAAACAAAGCTCGATTGGCCTGCATACGCTCGATGAAATCGGACGGCAGTGCACCAGCTCGCAATGTGGATGTACCGCGAATGCCAGGACCGCTGAGGACCAATTCTGGTCCTTCGGTGAGCGTATCGACCTGAACCACCAGCGTCGTCGAACGATCCGGATATTCCGGCGTTCCGAATGCAAAGATCTCGAAATCCGGCAGCGCCGCACCGCTATGAATCAAGGCAAAAGCTGCGCGCGCTGTATCGCTTGTCAGCGGTGCGCCGCTCTGGAACCGCAGCCATGCTGCAATGTCAGGTTCGGTCGCGAAGCGATCGTCGATCCAGATCGGCGTATCGTGATCAAACAGAGCCAATGCCACGGCAGCGGCGGCCGGCATCAGCGGCGACGGCGCTTCCACAGCAGATGCAATTATCTGAACCGAGCCGGGACGCGCCAGCGCATTCATCACGCCGCGGAATACCGATTGTGACGACTGAACCGGATTGGCAAATCCCGAGCCGGACTCAAGGCTGGCGTGAAGCGTCATGATCAGTTTTCGCCCCTTACCAGAGTGTAGAAGTCGACCCGCGTCGCCACGGTTTCCGCCGCCTGCCTGGCGCGTGCGACGGCCAGATCCTGACGTAATGGCTCGATAACAGCCTGTTCGATTTCGTTTCTAAAACGGCTGGTCTGGATCATCGCATCACACAGCGCGATCAGCCTCGCTTTCTCGCCATCGCGTCCCAGCACATAGCCGAACCCGACTTCCCCGGAGGCGAGCCGCACCGCCGCGCGCGAGACGCTGGCTTCGCCGAGATTGAATGGCGCGCCATCGCCGCCGATCCGGCCGCGAACCATGACGAGGCCATTTTCCGGCTGCCGGATGGCCTCATGCGCAGGAATTTCAAGCGACGCGAGGCAAGCCGCGATCCGCTCCGCCGGCGCATGCACCAGTACCGACATAGCGTCGCGTCGCAGGCTCTGTTCAGGGCTGATTTGCGGTCGGGTCATCTGTGTCTTGCTGAATCCAAGTTGTCTATGTTAATAGACAACTTCGTAAAGCATCGCCATGACAATCTGGTGACATCGACATGATTTTCATAGCGTCCGGAATTGGCCACCGCCGCGAGTGGTTACGGCCATGAGTCTGTCGGACGACACCGGTTCCGGCGTCGCGCTCTGGCGGCGCGTAGCCGATTCCATCGAGCAAGGCATCGCCGACGGAACTTATGCGCGCGATACGCGTCTTCCCGGCGAACTGGAGATCGCAGAAACCCACCGGGTGAACCGCCACACGGTGCGCCGCGCGCTGGCTGCGCTTGCCGAGCGTGGACTGGTGCGCGCCGAACGCGGCAGCGGCACCTATGTAGAGGCGCCGCGCATCGCTTACCCGCTGCGTTCGCGCACGCGCTTCTCCGAAATCGTCGGCGCCGGCGGGCACGAAGCCGATGGCAAGTTGCTCAATGCATCCATTGAAACGGCATCGCAAGATCTCGCGAAACGTCTCGGCCTCAAGACCGGCGCTCCCCTGCTGCGGATCGACGCACTACGTACGGCCGACCGGATTCCCATCTGTGTCGGAACGAAATGGATGAGCGCAGACCGGTTTCCCGAAGGCGGAAAAATCTACGAAAAAATGCGATCAACAACCAAGCTGCTCGCACATTTCGGGGTGCACGACTACCGTCGCGAATGGACCAACGTCACCGCCGCTATCGCCGATGCCGCCGATGCCGCGCGGCTTGATCTTGCGTTGGGGCGACCGGTGCTTGTTGTTGACAGTCTCGACGCAGAGCCGGACGGCAAGCCGCTGCTCACCTCACGCTCGCGCTTTGCTGCCGAGCGGGTTCAGTTCGTGATCGAGAACCAATAGCTGAAATCAGTGCCGCGCTTCGCCGGCGCGGCCGATGATGGCGAAACGCAGACGGCTCGAAATGAAGTCGATAGCAGCGACCGCGATCAGAATCATCAGTACCAGCGTCGAGACCTTCTGCCATTCCAGCACGCGGATCTGTTCGGCCAATTGCAGGCCGATACCGCCAGCGCCGACGATGCCGATAATGGTGGCAGAGCGGGTATTGGACTCGATGAAATAGAGAATCTGCCCCGCAAGCACTGGCAGCACCTGCGGCATCAGGCCGAAACGAACTTCATGCAGCTTGCTGCCCCCCGCCGCGCGGATGCCTTCGACCTGCTTCCGGTCGGCGCCCTCGATCGCTTCCGAGAACAATTTTCCGAACGCGCCGAAATCCGATGTCGCGATCGCCAGCACGCCGGCAAACGGTCCGAGACCGACGACGTTGATCCACACCAGTGCCCAGATCAGCGTATCGACCCCGCGGATCGAATCCAGAAACCGCCGTACCGGGAAGCGAAGAAAAACCGACGGAATGATATTGCGCGCCGCGAGCAGGCTGACCGGCAGCGCCAGCACCGCCGCCAGCACCGTACCGAGAAACGCGATCGACAGCGTCTCCCCCATCGCGTGAAGATATGTCGGCAATGACGAGCCCGGGTCCGGCGGAATCATCAGCAGGACGAACCAGCCGAGTTGCTTGAAGCCGGTGATCAGGCGATCGAGCGAGAACTCCAGATACCAGCAGCCAAACAGGAACAGCGCGACGGCCGCCAATCCCGCTGCGAGCGCCTTCATCCGCGCCGCATGCGATCCCCGGAAAAGCTCGGGATATTGTGTAGCAACTTCGTTCGCATCTCGCACGACCGGGGTCATGAATGTTTCCCCGATCCGAACAGACGTCCGCGCAGCCAGCCGGTGCAGACGTCGATGATAGAGATCGTGACGATGATCATCAGCAGGATCGCGCTGACATCGGAATAGAAGAACTTGCGCACCGCGACCACGAGTTCCTGCCCGATGCCACCCGCCCCGACGAAACCCATCACCGAGGCCTCGCGCACGTTGATCTCAAACCGCAACAACGAATAGCTGGCAAATCCGGGCATAACCTGCGGCAACACCGCAAACCGCATGCTCGACATCCAGCTCGCGCCGGTGGAACGAACGCCTTCCAACGGCTTCATGTCGATATTCTCAACCTGCTCGGAATAGAGCTTGCCGAGCGCACCGATCGAATGGATCGCGATGGCGAGAACACCCGCCATCGGCCCTAGTCCAAAGGCGATCACGAAGATCAACGCAAACACGATGCCAGGAACGGTGCGGCAGAATTCCAGAAACCGGCGCACGACAAATCGCACCACCGGATGCGGCGAGACATTGGCGGCTGCAAAGAAATTCAGGCAGAACGCACCGACAGCCCCGATGCTGGTGCCGACGTAGCTGAGCAGCAACGTTTCCGCGAGCAGCCTCAGCCACTTCTGCCAACCCCAGAACCATTCAGCGGGATCGGTCCAAACCCGCTTGCCGGTATCGAGATTGAGAATGCGGTCGAAATAGCCGACGAAATTGCCGATCTTCTCGACGAATGTCTTTGGCGCGACCTCCGCGCCGAGGCCTGCGACGATCAAGAGCACCACGAAGACGATGAGGCCTGCAATGAAGCGGAGCCGCTTGCGGGCGACGGCTGCGTCATACGCCGCTTCGAGCACGGCGATCTGCTGGGGCGGGTAACTGGAAAGGCTGATCGTCAATGAAACATTGCTCTACACAAAGAGAAAGGACCGGACGCACAAGGCATCCGGCCCTTCGCTGCGATCAGGATGCCTTCTTCTTGCGAAGGTTATCGACGAACTTGATCAGCTCGATCATGCCGTCCCAATCCTTGGTGGTCGCCGCATGGAAATCCTTCTTCTGTCCGTCGGACAGCTTGTCGAAGGCGGCCTTGTCCTTGGCCGGCGCCTCGAAGAAAGCCTTCTCGATAGCCGTCTTCAGATCGGCGGGCATGTCGGTGAGAACGGCGTAGGGACCGTTCAGGATCGGCGCGGATTTGTGAACGATGCGGAAGTCTTCCTTCTTCATCGCGGAACCGTCGGCATTCTTCAGCATGCCCTTGGTGAGCATCTGCGCCAGCGTCGAGTCATTCTCGGCGGTCCACTGGTTGGCCGCGACATCGACGGTGCCCTGCGAAAGCGCCAGAAGTGCGTTCTCGTGGCTGCCTGTGAACACCACCTTGCTGAAATAGGACTCGGCGTCGGAGATCTGCATCTTGTTCAGTTCGAAGCGCGGTACGTTGTTGCCGGAGGTCGAGTTCGGATCGACCAGACCGAGGTTCTTGCCCTTCAGATCGTCAATGGTCTTGTAGGGGCTTTTCGCCAGTACGAAGAACATCGAGTAGTAGCCGGTGCTGCCGTCGATGTTGCGGTCGTTGGCGAAGGCTTCGGTGTTGACGCCGGTCATGCGGGCGCGGGCGAACGACGCCGAGCCATAGCTCGCGATATGGATGGCGCCGGTGCGTTGACCTTCGATCACCGCCGCATAGTCGTTGGCGATACGCAGGTTCACCTTCACGCCGAGTTCCTTGCTCAGGTACGAAATGAACGGCGCCCAGCGCTCGGTCACGCCCGAGGCGTTCTCAGCAGGAACCACCGCGAAGGTGAGTTCAGAATACTTTGCCTTCCAGTCCTGAGCCGAAGCGGCGGTGGCGCTGAAGGCGAGCGCGGCGGCGCCGGCAATGACGGTACGACGATTGATCATGAGGTCCTCTTTGTCTGTCGTGTGTGTCGATCGATGAGCTTTCTGCGGCCGGATGACCGATACGTCAGAACGCAATACGCTTCAGAAATCGCGTCGCATCGTCCGGTATCATGCTTATGCGACCGCAGCATTTCCGAGCGCGGGCGCCAGTTCTCCGGGCACAAAGTCCGGTGTCTCGTCCATCACCTCTCCCGCCTCAAGATCGTAGAGTTCGCGGGCAATGCTGTCGGTGAGTGCGGCCGGCGCACCGTCGAACACGATACGGCCCGCCGACATGCCGATCAGGCGATCGCAATAGGTTCGCGCCAAGTCGAGCGAATGCAGATTGCAAATCACTGTGATGCCGAAATGCTTGTTGATGCGCAGCAGCGCGTCCATCACGATGCGGGTATTTCGGGGATCGAGCGATGCAATCGGCTCGTCTGCCAGAATAATGTCAGGCTGCTGGACCAGAGCGCGAGCGATCGCCACGCGCTGCTGCTGTCCGCCCGAAAGCTGGTCCGCGCGCTGCGCGGCCATCGGCATCATATCGAACTGTTCCAGCGCGGAGATCGCAATCGCCTTGTCGTCCTCCGGCCAGAGCTGGATCAGCGAGCGCCACAGCGGCACGCCGGCAAGACGGCCCATCAGGACGTTGGTCAGCACATCGAGCCGTCCGACAAGATTGAACTGCTGAAAGATCATCGCCGAGCGTGCACGCCAGCGGCGCAGATCGCTGCCTTGCAGCGCGGTGACATCGACACCCTCGAACAGAACACGTCCGCCGGTCGGATTCTCCAGACGGTTGATCATGCGCAACAGGGTTGATTTTCCCGCACCGGATCGGCCGATCACACCGATGAAACGTCCGGGCTCAACCGAGAAGGAAGCATTGTCGACAGCCGTCTTCGCGCCGAACCGGCACGTCAATCCGTCCACAACAAGCATGCGCCGACTCCGTGCGAATAGTTGCATTCACCGCTAACGCCGGTTTCCAACAGTTGTGTGACAGAGCCTGTGGTAGTGTCGTATCTCCCCTGAATTTGCGAGCGTTGTGACGAAACGCCTCCCCGTCATTTAACCTTCATGACGCCGTCACGAAATGTCATGAAGAGACTGTTTGCCGTTACATCGCGCCCACCTTCGAAACGCGCCTGTTCGCGAGATTCAATTCGTCATGGCCGGAAAAGCCCTGTCCGTTCAGCCGCTCATCGATCCGACCGCGACCCTGCGTGACAGTCATGCGGGAGCTTATTGCGAGGTCGGCGCGCGTACCGTTTTGCACGAAGTCACGATGGGGGATTACTCCTACGTCGTGAACGACAGTCAGATCGCCTACGCAACCATCGGAAAGTTCTGCTCCATCGCGGCAATGACCCGGATCAATCCCGGCAATCACCCGATGCACCGCGCAGCGCAGGCTCATTTCACCTATCGCGCCAGTGCATATTTTCCCGGCGAAGCCGACGAGACGGACTTCTTCGCCTGGCGGCGCAGTCATCATGTGACATTCGGTCATGACGTCTGGATCGGTCATGGCGCTATCGTGCTGCCGGGCCGGAACATTGGCACGGGTGCTGTGGTCGCGGCAGGTGCGGTCGTCACAAAGGACGTGCCGGCCTATACGATCGTCGGCGGAAATCCTGCGCGCCCGATCCGGCGGCGTTTCCCGGAACATATTTCCGAGCAGTTGATCGCGCTGGCGTGGTGGGATTGGACTCACGACATGCTTCGGACCGCGCTGCCGGATTTCATAAATCTGCCTGTTGAGGCTTTCATCGAGAAGTATAAGGACGCAGCGGCGGCCTGATCCGCGTTGGGCGCAAAGGACATCGAATCCATGACGAACATCTTGATCGAAGGCGGCCAGGCGCTGATCGGAAGCGAGCTGGTGGATGCCACCATCCACATTGCACACGGGAAGATCACCGAAACGTCATCGCGAAGCGGCCCAGTTTCACTGCGTCTCGACAGCCACGGCCTGATCTCCCTGCCCGGCATCGTCGATATGCATGGCGACGCCTTCGAGCGCCAGATGATGCCGCGCCCCGGCGTCGATTTCCCGATCGATGTCGCTCTTGTCGACAGCGACCGTCAGGCGATTGCCAACGGCATCACGACGGTCTTCCATGCCACGACGTGGTCATGGGAGCCCGGTCTGCGCGGCACCGAAAACGCTCACCGTCTGCTCAACGCCATCGAGGGCATGCGGCCGCAGCTTGCCACTGACACGCGCTTTCACCTGCGGCAGGAAACATTCAATCTCGAAGCCGAGCCGACCATTGCCGAGTGGCTCGCCGCCGGACGCGTCGACCTGCTGGCCTTCAACGACCACATGCACATGACCACCACATCGATGAACAATCCCAAGAAGCGCGCCCGCATGGTGGAACGATCCGGCCTCAGCGAAAACGAATTCGATTTGCTTGTTGAGCGGGTGATGACCGGCGCCGACAAGGTTCCTGCATCCATCGCGCGGCTTGCTTCCATTGGCCGCGACCACCGCGTGCCGCTGCTATCCCACGACGATGAATCGCCGGATCAGCGCGCCCACTTCCGCTCGCTCGGCATCAAAATCGCGGAATTTCCGATCAACGAAGCGACCGCGCGCGCGGCCATCGAGGGCGGCGACTTCACCGTGTTCGGCGCACCGAATGTCGTGCGCGGCGGCAGCCACACCGGCTGGACCAGCGCCACCGAGATGGTGAGCAAGGGCCTGTGCTCGATTCTGGCTTCGGACTATTACTATCCCGCGCCCCTGCTCGCGGCGTTCCTGCTTGCTGCGGACAACATCCTGCTGCTGCCTCAGGCCTGGGCGCTGGTCTCCGGTGCGCCGGCTGCGGCGACGGGATTGCACGACCGCGGCCAGATCGCCGCCGGAAAACGCGCCGACATTATACTGGTGGATGCGCGCGAACCACTGAGACCCCGCGTTGTCGCGGTGATCGCCGGTGGACGAATGGTCCATCTTACGGAGCCGCAGCGCATTTTGTCGGCGGTTACCGCCGAGCGCAGGGTTGAACCGGCCTGAGTGGACAGCTACTCAGGTCCGCATGTCGCAATATCCCCGCTACGCCATTTACTTTGTCCCGTCAGCCGACAGCGCTCTCTATCGCTTCGGCGCGAACCTGATCGGCTACGATGCCTATTCGGGCCAGCCGTTGCCTTTCGCCGACGGCATCGAAGCCGAGGTTGAGGGCTGGAAGCAGCTCACGGCCGATCCGCGAAAATACGGCTTTCACGCCACGCTGAAAGCTCCCATCTCGCTCGCCCCGAGCAGGACCGAGAATGAGCTCGTCGCGGCAATGCAGGAATTCGCGCGGACGCCGCGCGCCATCCCCGTAATTGCGCCGACTGTTCGCAGCATCAGCAGCTTTATCGCTGTCGTGCCGGATCGTCCCTGCCCCGAATTGCTGAAATTCGCCGAGGACTGCGTCACCGCCTTTGACGATTTCCGCGCGCCACTGACGGCTGCGGACCGTGAGCGCCGCAACGTGTCAGCCCTCACCGACCAGCAAGTCATGCATCTCGATCGCTGGGGGTATCCTTATGTGTTCGAGGAATTTCGCTTTCACATGACTCTTGCGGGATCGCTCTCGGCCGAGCGGCGCGCGGCGGTGACGGAGATTTTGCGGAAGCGTTTTGCCGCGCTGGAGATGCGATCGGTTTCCATCGACCGGCTGGCGCTGTTCCGCCAGAACAGCGCGAATTCAGGCTTCACGATTATTGCGCATTGGCCGTTGCGGACCGCCTGAAGCCGGCAAACTCCGCAATCAGAAACGCAGCGCAGATCGAATTTCACGACGTTGATCGGCGTGTTTGGCGCGAGCGTCCGCAACAGCCGGAATTTCGATCGACCAGAGATTGCTGTCATCCACATCCTTGAGCGTGACGGTCATCGCCAGCGATTGTCCATCGATATCGACCCGGCCGAAGAATTGAAGACCGAAGCATGGCGCGAGATTCTCACCCTGCTCCGCGCTGCAGCCTTTCTGGAAGGCGACTTTCGGCCCGAAGGTGTTGTCGAGCGGCGCCGGTCCCCACGTTCCGGCATGGAGCGGTCCGGACACAAACTCCCAGAACGGCTCGAAGTCCTGAAACACCGCGCGACCCGGATCATAATAATGCGCAGCGGTGTAGTGCATGTCGGCCGTGAGCCAGACCGTGTTCGTCACACCCGCATGCTTGATGAAGGACAGCAGATCGGCGATCTCGATTTCCCGGCGCTCCGGCGGCCCGTCGCCGAGCGCGATCGCATCCTGGCTGACCAGACCGATCGGCAAATCGGCCGCGATCACTTTCCATGTCGCGCGTGATGCTGCCAGTTCGCGCTTCAGCCACGCAAGCTGTTGTGGTCCGAGCAACGCCGAGGCGCGCGGATCGTCGCCACTCTTGTTCTCGGTGGAATCGCGATAGCTACGCATGTCGAGCATGAAAATATCGAGCAACGGTCCGTAGGCGATCTCGCGATAGACGCGCCCTGCCTCCGCAAGCGTCGGCCGGGTCGGCATGAACTCATGAAAGGCGCGGCACGCGCGCGCCACAAGCCGCGACTGGCCGTCCGGCGCATAGCCAGCCGCATCGACGGTGCCTTCAGGTGACCAGTCGTTGGTGACTTCGTGGTCATCCCACTGCGCGAAGATCGGCACCTCGGCATTGAAGGCGCGCTGATGTGCGTCGAGCAGGTTGTATTTGTAGTTGCCGCGGAATTGCGCCAGCGTTTGCGCGACCTCGGATTTTTCTTCCGTCACGACGTTGCGCCAGATCCCGCCGCCGGAAAGCTTCAGTTCGCGCTCGATGGGACAATCCGCATAGATGCTGTCGCCGGAGTGAATGAAGAAATCGGGGCGATTGTCGAGCATCGTACGCCAGGTCCGCATGCCGCCGCGGTCGAGATCGATGCCCCAGCCCTGCCCTGCGGTGTCGCCTGACCACGTGAACGACACGGAGCGGTTGTCTGCCGGCGCGGTGCGAAAACGCCCGACCTGCGCTTCACCTGCGATATTCGGTTCAGCGATGTCGCGAAATCGCACACGATAGAAAATATCCTGACCTGGCGGAAGATTTCGCGCCAGCAATTTCGCGGTGAAATCCGTATCGGGCAGCGCCTCGACCGCATCTGCGCTCAGAAGCGTCTTGAAGCTCTCAACGGTCGAAAACTCAACTTGCATCCGCGACGGCCGATCTGCACGCCCCCATATGACCGCGGAGCCGTCCGAGACATCGCCGGACTGGATGCCGCCCGCGATCAGCGGCCGGTCCGCGGCGCGGCTGAGATACGGCGCTGCCACGCTCCCAAAGCCGGTGAGGATCGCCGCAGACGCCGAACGCGTCAGAAACTGGCGGCGCGTGATCGCGGTCTTCTTGCGAGTCAGAAATTCCATCGTGTTCCCTTCGCCGAATCGCTTTGAAGGGTGCCGATGCTCTTTGACTCTCTGCCGAAGGATTTGTGACGCGACCGTGACTCGGTTGCCAGGCGAACAAACCACCGCAACCGCGCAAGAACTCTGTCCGGCAAAACAAGCCCGATGAACCGGATACCGTCCGCTTGTGGATGGTGCCGCGCGGCGAAGAAATTCGCAGCGCAACAAAGGTATTAATCATCCGATGTTTAACATCGGATGATTGCAAGCCCGATCCCCTGCGTGCTAGCGTTTCGTCACGCCGCTCAAAGACGGCGATCGGGAGACTGAAACGTTGGCCAAGGCTGCCGCCCAGTTCATCGTCAAACGCGCCAAACCGGGCCGCATTCATGCGGTCCTGTCCACACTCGGCAGCGAGATTGCGCGCGACATCATCCCGGTGGGCGCAGCGCTGCCGCCGGAGCCCGAACTCGAAGCGCGTTTCGGTGTCGGGCGCGGAGTCGTTCGCGAGGCGATCAAGACGCTGGCCGCAAAAGGGCTCGTAAGCGTCGGCCCGCGTCATGGGACGCGCGTGCAGCCGCGTCACGACTGGAGCCTGCTCGACCGCGACGTCCTGAGTTGGCTGGTCGGGAAAGGCGATCCGGATCGCGAACTGCTGCTGGAAATCCAGGAAGTGCGTTCGATCATCGAGCCCGCCGCGGCAGCGCTGGCTGCCGAACGCGCGACGAAAGCCGATCGCGAACGCATCAACACAGCTTTGGTGGCGATGGAAACATCACACGATCAGGCCAGCGCCATCACCGCCGACAAGGCGTTCCATCTTGCGATCCTGGACGCCACGCACAACCGGGTGTTCCAAGGCTTCCGGGGAGCAATCGATACGATCCTGAGTACGGTTTTTCTGGTGGCCGTCGGCAGCGTCGGCTGGTTTGACGACAATCTGCCCAATCATGCTGCCGTGGCACGCGCCATCGACGAGGGCAGTTCCCGCAAGGCTCGGGTTGCGATGGAGCAAGTGCTCGGATTCACCAGATCCAAGCTGTCGAAGAAGAAACCCGGCGGCGCACGCATTTCGTCGAGCCGCACGGCCAAGCCGAAGATCAAGAGGAAGCAATATGTATCGTGATATGAAGGGCTCGACCCACGTCCTGGCGTCGCCGGAGATCGCGGTGGTCGCGATTCCGGAGGACGAACGCGTGTGGGTGCCGCAGGCCCCCGACGTCTGGTTCAGGCCGCTCATGCTCAACACGCGGCAGGGCCAATGGTGTAATCTGCTGCGTGTCCGAAAGTCCGGCGTGCTGTCGCGACATCTGCACCCGAATCCCGTTCATGGCTTCGTTCTGAAGGGCAAATGGTTTTATCGCGAGCACAAGTGGGTCGCCACCGAGGGCTCCTACGTGTTCGAGCCACCGGGCGAAATCCACACCCTGGTGGTGCCGGAAGACACAATCGAGATGATCACCTTCTTCAACATTCAGGGATCGATGGTGTATCTCGACGAGAACAACAAGCACGTCGGCTACGAGGACGTGTTCACCAAGATCGACATGTGCCGCGCTCATTACGAGGCGAATGGTCTTGGTCGCGACTACGTCGACCAGTTTGTACGCTGATGATGGATGCAGCAACCATACCGCATGAGACGACGTCCGCGGCCTGGGCGTCGATCTGGTACGCCGGAAAGCGTGTCCTCGTCACCGGTGGTACATCGGGCATCGGTGCCGGCATCGCGCGTGGCTTCGTTGAGGCCGGCGCGAATGTCACCGTGGCGGGCGTCAATGATGCCGAGATAACAGCCGCTGCCTCCGATCCTGTTCTGAGCAAGGCGCGCGCACATCGGCTCGATGTGCGCGACGGCGATGCTATCAAGACATTGGTTGGATCGCTCGACGGCCTCGATGTTCTAGTCAATTGCGCGGGCGTCATCCGCCGCGGCGAGGAACTCGATCCCGACGTGTTTCAGTCCGTCGTCGATATCAATCTCAACGGAACCATGCGCATGTGCGCGGTGGCGCGGCCATTACTGGCGCGCTCCAACGGAGCAATCGTCAATACGGCGTCAATGCTATCGTTTTTCGGCGGCGGCCTTGTTCCTGGATACGCAGCGAGCAAAGGCGGCATCGCGCAACTGACGAAATCGCTCGCCATCGCCTATGCCGGTGACGGCATTCGCGTCAACGCTATTGCGCCGGGATGGATCGCTACGCCCCTCACTTCGGCGCTGCAGGCTGATCCGGTCCGCAGCAAGCCCATTCTCGACCGCACACCGCTTGGTCGCTGGGGACAGCCGGCGGACCTGCTCGGCGGTGTGCTCTACCTGTGTTCGCCAGCAGCATCTTTCGTCACCGGAACGGTCCTCGTGATCGATGGAGGATATGCCATCGCCTAACGGCGATCTGTGGCGACGTGCCGCGCACCGCACCGCCCGATCACGACTAATCTAAAGGCGCTGAACAACAAAGCCGCCTGCAAGAAACGACAACAAGATCGGCCGGAACCACCGGTCGGAGGGAGGGTTACGTGCTGGTCATGCCCAGTCAGAAGATTCGTCCGAGATGGATGACGCGGGGATTCAACTCCCTCGCGGGCGCGGCAATGTTCGTGGCTCCTCTGCTTCTCCTCGTAGCCCTGTGGGCCATCGTGGTGCCGCTGTTCCAGATCAATCCGCGCGTCTTCCCGTCCGTGGGCTCCGTCGGCACCGCTGCGATCGACTCGATCCGCGACGGCACGCTGATCAATCACGTCGGCGCGAGCCTGCTGCGTGTGGGACTGGGAACGCTGATCGGCGTCGTCACCGCCGTGCCGCTCGGCATCGCGATGGGTGTCAGCCCCGCAGTCTCCACATTCCTGACACCGCTGTTCCGCTTCTTCTCGGTGCTGGCCGGCATCGCCTGGATTCCGATCGCAACACTGTGGTTCGGCTACGGCTTCGGCGCGATCATCTTCGTGATCTTCAATGCCGTGTTCTTCGTGGTCGCCTACAACACCCTGCTCGGCGTATCGACCATTCCCCATGCCCTGCGCAACGCCGCCGCCTCGCTCGGCGCCGGCCGTTGGGCGCTGCTGACGCAGGTGCTTCTGCCCGGCGCATTGCCGAACATCGTCACCGGGATTCGCACCGGCCTCGGCTTCGCGTGGCGTGGACTGATCGCGGCGGAGATGATCGCAACCAATGTCGGCCTCGGCTACATGCTGTTCGTCGCCCGCGACTTTTACCGCACTGAGGTCATTGTGCTCGGCATGATCGTGATCGGCGTCATCTGGCTGCTGATCGACCGTCTGCTGCTGGTGCCATTGGAACGCTCCACCATCGAACGCTGGGGTATGGTGAGGCGCGCATGAACATCATCCTGAAAGGCTGGAGCGCCTATACGCGAATGACCGCCCGCTGGCCGGGCATTGCCGCCATCATTCCGTTCATTCCGGTGGTGCTGCTATGGACCGCGGTCTCCGAAGCCGGGGTGTTTCCCCGCGCATTCTTCCCCGGTCCCGGCGATGTGGTGCGGTCGTTCTTTACGCTCACATATAAAGGCATCCTGCCCGACTACCTTCAGGACAGTCTCATTCGGCTCATCACCGGAGCCGCGGTTGGCATGGCGCTCGGCATTCCGCTCGGCATCCTGATCGGCACCAGCCGCTGGGCCCATCGCGCCTGCTGGCCGATCCTGCTGTTCTTCCAGGCTATCGGCGATATTGCGTGGCTGCCGATCCTGCTGATCTGGTTCGGCTTCGGCCTCACCACCATGACCTTTGTGATCGTCTACACAGTCTTGTTTCCGGTGGTGCTCAACACCGTGCTCGGCGTTGAGTCGGTGCCGCGCGATCTGGCACGCGCTGCCCGCAGCCTCGGCGCATCGCGTGCACGCGTCCTTTGGGAAGTGACGCTGCCCGGCGCGCTGCCCAACATCATCACCGGCTTGCGCAACGGCCTTGGCTACGGCTGGCGCGCGCTCATCGCCGTGGAAATCATCGTCGGCACCAGCGGCATCGGCTTCATGATGTTCGACGCGCGCCGCGCGGGTTCCACCGTCGAGATTATTCTCGGCATGATCATTCTTGGACTGCTTTGGTACATCGTGGACGCCTGGATTCTTGCGCCGATTGAGCGCGCGACCGGCAAACGCTGGGGACTGGTGACATCATGAGCACACTTTCGATCCGCAATCTCGCGAAGACCTATTTCGATCCTTACGCCGGCGAACATGTCAACGCCGTACGGGATATCTCGCTCGACGTCGAACAGGGCGAATTTGTTTCCGTGGTCGGCCCATCTGGTTGCGGCAAGACTACAGTCCTCAACATGATTGCGGGCTTCATTCCGCATTCGGGCGGCGAGATCTTGCTGAACGGCAAGGCCATCGATGGCCCCGGCCCCGAGCGCGGCGTCGTCTTTCAGTCCTTCGCCCTGTTCCCGTGGAAGACTGTGCTCGACAATGTCGGCTTCGGCCCCAAGATGCGCGGTGTTCCGAAAGCCGAACGGGACAAGATCGCCCATGAATATCTGGCGCTTGCGGGCCTCACGCATGCTGCGAACCGCTATCCCAATGAACTATCCGGCGGCATGCAGCAGCGCGTCGGCGTGGTGCGCGCGCTCGCCAACAATCCAGCCGTGCTGCTGATGGACGAGCCTTTTGCCAGCGTCGATGCGCAGACCCGCATGACGCTGCAGGAGGAGCTCACGCGGATATGGCAGGAGCGCCGCCCGACCGTGATCTTTATCACCCATGACGTTCCCGAAGCGGTATTTCTTGCCAACCGCGTGGTCGTTCTCTCGAAGGGCCGCGTGCTCGATCAGATCAAGGTTGACCTGCCGCGCCCGCGCGTCTGGGACAGTCTGATCGAGGACGACACCTTCAAGAAATTGTCCGCACAGGTGCTGCACATGGTGCGCTCCGCATGAGCCTCGCATCCGAAGCCTTACGTTCGACCAAAGGCCGCGTCGTTCTCGGCGTTGTCGCCGCGTGGCTCGGATTCCAGCTCTGGCTGACGCTGGCGGCGCAGATGAAGATTTCGCCCGAGCTCGCAGGTACGTCGGAGAAGGTCAACATCCAGATCAAATTGCCTTTCACTCCTGAGCGCTTTCACGTCCAATCGTTCCAGCAATATGGAAGGGTCGCCGGTGCGGACGACCACTCGATAGCACTACGAGGAGTCAAACGAACGGATCTCAACGCGGTTGCCCGGCCTTACTGGGTGACGAGCGTCGGGCCGATAAAAGAGGGAGGATAATAATGAAACGATTATTGATGTTGGGAGCTGCGCTGATGCTGGCCTGTATGCCGGCGCAAGCGCAGACGATGGTGAAGGTCAAGGCCGGCATGGTGACCGGTATCGATCAGATCGGATTGCCGATCGCACTCGAACGCGGCTTCTTTGAAAAGAACGGCCTCGATGTCACAATCGCCCGCCCCTACGCAACAGGCGTCGATGCGCTGAACGCGCTGCAGGCCGGCGAGAGCGACATCGTGCAAGTCGGCGTGCCGATGATCGGCGCCGTGCTGCGCGGCATGGATCTTGTGGCACTTGGCAACTACAGCGGCAACGCGACCAAGGCTGGCTCCGATGCCACCATGGCGGTCATCGCCCGCGAAGGCTCTGGAATCGTCAAGGGCGATCTCGCCAGCCTGAAGGGCAAGAAGATCGCGGCCTCATTCGGCACGATCAACCATCTTTATATTTTAGCGATCCTGGAAAAGGCCGGCCTGAAACCGGAAGACGTCACGCTGGTGAACACGCCGCCGCCGGATATGACGGTCGCTCTGCTCGCCAAGGGCATCGACGCGTTCTCGGGATGGGATCCGTGGCCTATCGTTGCTGGCAAGGACGTCCCGGGAGCGATCGAAGTCATCCGCGGCGGCGACGTGATCTCCTATCTCGGATTCAATGTCTCGCTGCGTCCATGGGTCGAGAAGAACGGCGAGACCATCGAGAAATTTCTCGCGGCTGTGTCCGAAGCCGACCAGTGGATGCGCAAAAATCCCAAGCTGGCCGCCGGCATCGCTACCCGCTGGATTCCCGGCCTCAAGCCGGAAATCGCCGAAGCCGCGATGCAGTTCAACATCCAGCAGGCGGACCGGCGCTTGTCGGCGAACAACTATCGCGCGCTCTGGAGTGCGGAGGATCGCCTCGCCCGTCTGGGCATCCTGAAGTCGACGTTCGATGTCAACAAGCACATCGAACCAAAGCACATCCTGAAGGTGATGAAGGATAAGCCTGAACTGTTCGCAGATCTGCCGCCGATCCCGGCGAATGTGGCAATCGGACCAGACTACACGTTCAAGCCTTAATACTTATGACTTGAGAACAGCGGCGGGCAAACCTGTTTCGCCCGCCGTATTCGTTGCGATCAGACCCCGCCCATGCAGAGATATTTGATCTCGAGGTAATCCTCGATGCCGTACTTGGAACCTTCACGACCGTTGCCACTTTCCTTCACACCGCCGAAGGGAGCGACCTCGGTCGAGATAATGCCCTCGTTGATGCCGACCATACCGTATTCAAGCGCCTCGGCGACGCGCCAGACCCGGCCGATGTCGCGGCCGTAGAAATAGGCCGCAAGACCGAACTCGGTATCGTTGGCGAGCTGGATGGCTTCTTCTTCGGTCTTGAAGCGAAACACCGGTGCGACCGGGCCGAACGTCTCCTCGCGGAAGATCAGCATGTCCGGCGTGGTGCCGGTCAGTACCGTCGGCTCGTAGAAGGTGCGGCCGAGTGCATGGCGATGGCCGCCTACCACAACCTTCGCGCCCTTGGACGTCGCGTCCTTGATATGCTCCTCGACCTTTTCCACCGCAGCCATGTTGATCAGCGGCCCGATGGTGACGCCTTCTCCGAAGCCATCGCCCACCTTCAAGTCGCGCACCGCCTGCGAGAGCTTCTCAACAAATTTGTCGTAGATCTTGTCCTGCGCGAAGATGCGGTTGACGCAGACACAGGTCTGGCCGGCATTGCGATACTTCGACGCCATCGCGCCCTTCACAGCGGCATCGATATCGGCGTCGTCGAACACAATGAACGGCGCATTGCCGCCGAGTTCCATCGAGGTGCGCTTCACGGTGGACGCGCTCTGCTCCATCAGCTTCTTGCCGATTTCCGTGGAACCGGTGAACGTCACCTTGCGGATGATTGGATTCGACGTCATTTCGCCACCGATCGCTGAGGCCGATCCGGTTATCACGGAGAACACGCCCTTCGGCACGCCGGCGCGTTCCGCGAGCACGGCCAATGCCAATGCCGACAGCGGCGTCTGGCTCGCAGGCTTGACCACCATGGTGCAACCGGCCGCCAGCGCCGGCCCCGCCTTGCGCGTGATCATGGCCGCTGGAAAATTCCACGGCGTGATCGCCGCGCACACGCCGATCGGCTGCTTCAGCACGACGATGCGGCGATCTGCGGTGAACGGCGGGATGGTGTCGCCATAAACCCGCTTCCCCTCTTCGGCAAACCATTCGATGAAGCTCGCCGCATAGGCGATCTCGCCCTTGCTCTCAGCCAGCGGCTTGCCCTGCTCCGCTGTCATGATGGCCGCGAGGTCTTCCTGATTGGCCATCATCAGGTCGAACCACTTGCGCAGAATGGCCGAGCGCTCCTTCGCGGTCTTGGCGCGCCAGGCCGGCAGCGCCGCGTTGGCCTGTTCGATCGCACGTTTCGTCTCAGCCGCACCCATGTTCGGGACGTTGCCGACGATTTCGCCGTTTGCCGGGTTATCGACCTTGATCGTGCCGCCGCCGTCGGCGGCAACCCACGCGCCGCCGATGAAGCAGGCGTCACGCAGAAGATCTCTGTCTTTCAGGGTGAGCTTCGACACCTTGTCCAGCATGGTCATGACGCCTTGTTGATGGGAGCGACAAGCGTTTCGCGCAATTTGAAACGAATGATCTTGCCGGACCCGGTGCGCGGGATTTCATTCACAAAATGAACCGAGAGTGGCACCTTATAAGAAGACAGATGCCCCCGGCAGTGTTCCAGAATATCTTTTGTTCCGATTCCAGTTCCCTCTCGGGCAACGACAAACAGCGCCGGCACCTCGCCCAGATGCTCGTGCGGGATGCCCACCACCGCGCTGTCGATCACGCCGTCAAAGGCATTGACGACTTCCTCGATCTCGGCTGGAGCGATGTTCTGGCCGCCGCGTATAATGAGTTCCTTGAGACGGCCCGTAATCGTCAGGAAGCCGTTGCTGTCGCTCCTGGCCAGATCGCCGGTATGATACCAGCCTTTGCGCAGCGCAGACGCGGTTTCCTCAGGCTTGTTGTGATACCCGCTCATGAGATTGGGCCCGCGCACGATCAATTCACCTTCCTCGCCGGTCGCCACATCCTCGCCGGTGGCCGGCGAAATGATGCGGACGGCAAGGCCGGGCAGCGGAAGACCGCACGATCCCATGACGCGCTCGCCAACCGGCCAGTTCATCGTCACCATGGTCGACGTCTCGGTAATTCCATAGCCGTCGAGCAGCTTGATGCGGAAACGGTCTTCGAATTCGCGATTGAGCGTTGCCGGCATGATCGCGCCGGCTGACATGCTGAGCCGGAGATTCGGCAGCTTCAGGCCCGGCTCGGCCTTGGTCGCTTCGAGGAAATAGTGAAACATCGTCGGCACGCCGGGAAACACTGTGAACTCGCCGCTCTTCAACATGCGCACGGCGTCGGTCGTCGAGTATTTCTCCATGATGTATTCGGTCGCACCGACCGACAGAATGCTCAGAACCGCCAGATTGAGCGCATAGGAATGGAACAGCGGCAGCGGCGAGAGAACGACATCGCTTTCCGACAGTCCGGCAATGGGCGCCCAGCATGCTGCCGTGACCCACAACATGCTGTGAACCGAGAGCAACACGCCCTTGGCCCGGCCGGTGGTGCCGGAGGTGTAGATAATAAAAGCGGGCTCAAAAATCTCCGATGGATCGCGCGGCGCGGACTTTGACGCCGATGTTGCGAGCTGTTCATACCGCAGCGCCGCTGCGGGGAGCGGCTCCTGCCCGGTCAAAACGACCAGCTTCAGATCCGGCGCATCCTGCTTCAGTTTTGCGATCAGCGATGCGCGTTCGTCCGTCGTGATGACTGCCGTACAACGCGCATCCTGAAGCCGATAGAGCACCTCGGATTCCGTCGCCTCATAGCTGATCGGTACACCGATGCCACTGGCGCGGTTGATCGCAAAGCAGCTTTCGACCCAGGCCACCGAGTTAGGAAGGAAGATTGCGACCTTGTCGCCCGGCTGGACACCGTTGTCAGCCAGATGCCCCGCGACATTGGCAGTGCGTGCCGCAAGCTCGCCATAGGTGACCGAGGTCGACGCATCGCGATAGGCGGCTTTAGATCCGCGCGCATCCGCGTGACGGCGGAGCAGCGTCGGGATCGAAGCGATCAGATCTGTCTGGAGCATAATCTCCTCCCTTCCTTGCTTTTCATCAGACCATGCTGAACCCGCCGCTGATGCTGATGGTCTGTCCGGTGATCCATCCGCCATGCTTGGAGGACAGCAGCGTCACCATCGGCGCGATATCCGACGGAAATCCGAGACGGCGCAGCGGATAGAGCTTGGTCAGCTTGTCGCGGTTGGCATTGACCCATTCGAGATCATGCGGCGTTTCGACAAGCCCCAGCGAGATCGTGTTCGCAGTCACGCCGAAGCGGCCCATCTCGCGCGCCAGCGATTTCATCAGCGCAATGACACCGCCGCGCGCCGCCGCCACGATCGCGAGACCCGATTCACCGACACGCGAAGAGTCGCCCACCAGCGCGATAATCCGGCCGTCGCCCGCCTTCTCCAGATGCGATGCTGCCGCCTTGGAGATATGGATTGCGCCGTAGAGACAGATGTCGATCTGCTTCTTCCATTCTTCCGGCGTCGTCTCAGTGAACCGGTTGCGCAACGCCACACCGGCGTTGTTGACGACAATGTTCAGCCCGCCAAGATCGGACACAACCTTGGCGACCATCGCCTGGACTTCATCGAAGTTCGACACGTCGGCCTTATAGGCGACAGCCTTGCCGCCAGCCTTCTCGATCTCAGCAACAACGGCAGCGGCGCGCTCGCGCGAACCATTATAGTTCACCGCAACGGCAGCGCCTTCCGCCGCGAGGCTGAGCGCGATTTCACGTCCGACATCGCGACCGGCTCCGGTGACGAGAGCAACCTTGCCCTTCAAGTGCATGTCCATTTTCTTTTTCCTCAACGGTTGTTTTCTGCGATTCAGTCAGAGCTGCGGCTTCTCAATCGTACGCATCCATTCCCTTGCGCAGGGAATCCCACTGCGCGCTGTCATGGCTGCAGATAATCGTCGCGCCTGCTTTTTCGATTTTTCGGATTTCGGCAAACGACTGCAGGAACAGCTCGGTGTCCTTTGTGTTCTTCGGCACAATCTCGTTGTCGAGATTGACGCGAATGCTCAGAGCATCTGACGTCAGCAGATATTCACCGCTGCGATCGAGCTTCACTAGCGCGCCGATAGTGCCGGGCGTATGGCCGGGCAACGGAATGAGCGTGATCTTGCCGTCACCAAAGAGGTCCGTCTGCTGCTCGATCACCTTCATCGGAATCGGATGATCCCAATCGGCGGAGAAATAGCCGCTGTTTGACGCATCCGGGGCTTTGGCTGCCTCCAGTTCGCGCGCGTGCACGACGATCGTCGACTTCTTGAAAAACTCGTTGCATCCGCAATGATCGGTGTGGAAATGCGAGCAGACGACGACATCGATGTCGTCGGGACCAAGACCGATGGCCTTGAGACCGCTCAGAACATGCTCGCCCGGCGGCATGATCGGCGTCATGTATTTCGCAAGCCCGCCCCAGCGCCCCTCTGGATTTTCCGCAATCGTCGGATGGCAGCCGGTATCGAACAACACATTGCCCTGGGCGTGCCGCATCAGCATGCACGACACTGGAAGTTCGATCATCTCGCTGCGGTCGGCATCCGGAAAATAGATGCTCTTCTTCATGCGAAGGCGGCCGCCCGACAGAACGTGCATTTTCATGGTATCTTACCTCCCGCGGAACATTGGAGGCCGCTTCTCGGCAAATGCCCGGCAGCCTTCTTCATAATCCTCGCTGTCCGACACGCGATCGATGAAAGCATCAGCCGCCTTCACATCCAACGCGCCCGGCCCCATCGACAGGCCGGTCAAAATCCGCTTTGCGCCCTCCACCGAGAGCGGCGCGAGCTCGGCAATATTGGCGGCAAAAGCCTTCGCATCGGCCATCGGGTCGTTCGATACGCGGTCGATAAGTCCCATGCCCGCCGCATCGTTCGCACTGAAGCGATCCGCCGAATAAAGAATACGCTTGGCATTGGTCAAACCGACCAGTCCCAGCAGACGTTGCGTGCTGCGCACGCCATACACGATCGACAGCTTCGCCGCCGGAATCCCGATCGATGTGTCGCTGTGCGCGTAACGGAAGTCGCAGGCCATCGACAAATGGCAGCCCCCGCCGAGACAATACCCTTCAAGGACCGCGATGACCGGCTTCGGGGCATTTGCGATGGCGTCCGAGGACGCATCCACCGCAACCTCGTAAGCCTTGCTTTCCGCGACATTCGAGCGGACTTTTGCGAACTCCGACACATCGGCGCCGACGCTGAAGTTTCCGCCCGCTCCCGTCAGGACGATCGCGCGCACGCCGGAGTCCTGTCCCAGCCGTGTGAATATCTCGGCCGTGCCCTGCCACATGGCAAGCGTCATGGCATTGCGCACCGCCGGCCGGTTGAGCGTCACCACCGCGACCCTATCCTGAATGGCAACGTCAATATCGGCCAATGTCTCTCTCCTGCGGAACCGGCAGAATGCCGGCCATCCGAAGCTATTACGGCGCGGCGCGGCGCAACGGCGCAACCACAGATTTCATTTTTACCGGAATCGCAGTCGGCCGTCCGCTCTCGCGATCGACATAGACATGGATGAAATGCCCCTGCGCTGACGCTTCGTCCTCATCATCCTTGAACAGACCAATCTCGTAACGAATGCTGCTGTTACCGAGATGACCGACCCGCAATCCGACATTGATCTTGGAGGGAAAGCCAATCGACTTGAAGTAGCGACACGTCGTTTCCGCCACGAGGCCGATCACAGGGCTCTTCTCAATGTCGAGAACGCCGTTTTCGATGAGGTACTGGTTCACGATCGTATCGAAGAACGAATAGTACGTCGTGTTGTTCATGTGCCGATACGAGTCGTTGTCCATCCAGCGCGTGGTCATCATCTGGAAGTACGCGTAGGTGCTGCGCTTGTCCGGCTTGGGCCGCTCCGTCATAGCGAGGCCCCGTAGATGGCCAACGCATCGTCACGAACGACCTCGCGTGGATTGTTGATAAGAAGCCGCGTCTGCTTCATCGCATCGTCAGCCAAGAGTCCTAGATCCTTTTCAGCGATGCCGACATCACGCAGCCGCGTCGGCAGGCCGAGATCTACCGGAAGCGCCGATAGCATCTCCACAAGCGCCTTGGTGCGATCAGCCGAGTTGCCCTTGGCATTGGGCGTCAGGATCGAAGCAAGTTCGCCATAGTGCTGCTCGGCGGAACTTGCGTTGAAACGGATCACCTGCGGCAGCACCAGCGAATTCGACAATCCGTGTGGCACATGAAAGCGCGCGCCGACTGGATAAGCCAGCGCGTGCACGGCCGCGACCGGCGCGTTCGCGAACGCCATGCCGGCCAGCATGGAACCGAGCAGCATGTTGTGGCGGGCTTCGCGGTTGGTGCCGTTGCGGCAGGCTTCGTGAATATTGCCGCCGAGCAGCCGCAAGGCGTCGCGCGCGAGCGCGTCCGATAGCGGGTTCTTCAAGCGTTTGCTGGTATAGGCTTCGATCGCATGAACCATCGCGTCGATACCAGTGGCCGCCGTTACCGCAGATGGCAGTCCGAGAGTGAGCTCGGCGTCGAGCACCGCCCAGTCCGGTAACAGGACCGGTGAAACAACGCCCTTCTTCTCGCCCTCGCCCGTCGTCACGATCGAGATTGGCGTAACCTCGGAGCCGGTCCCTGCCGTTGTCGGCGCCAGCACCAGTGGCAGGCGGCGGCCCTTGACCATGCCGACGCCATAAATGTCGTCGAGCTTTTCCTGCCCAACGGCGAGAAGCGCCACGAGCTTGGCGACGTCCATCGAACTGCCGCCGCCGATGGAGACGACGCCGTCGACCTTCGCGTCCACGGCCAGCTTGACCGCTGCGTCGATGACATGGACGGGCGGATCGGCCACGACGTCGGTGAACAAGGTGACCGCGACACCCTGTTGTGCCAGCCCCTGCAGTCCTGCCTGCAACAAGCCTGCGCCCTTCACACCGGGATCGCTCACCAGAAGGACCGACGTGCAGCCAAGAGATTTCACCAGCTCGCCGATGCGCGACGAACTGCCAGGCTCAACCAGAATGGATTTGGTGGATTGAAAGACGAAACCCTGCACTCCGAACTCCGTTCAACCTTGGGGCAAGCTGCGAGTCACGATGCGCCACTCAGCCGGCAACCCTATCGGACATGTCACTTGCATAAGTAGACTTATTTCGGCGACCGATGTCAACTCGCCACGGATTTCTTTTCGGCCTGCTCCGCCGAGGTCCGGCGGCCCTTTGCGGATGCAAAAGCCGCGCTGATCTCGCCGACGATGCCGCGACGGAACAGCAGAACGCAAATCATGAAGACGAAGCCGATGATGATCGGCACTTTGCTGGACAAATCGAGCGCAATCGGCCCGATTTGAACCACGCCGAGACCCGACAGCCGGCTCTCAAGAGCGACCACCAGGATAGCGCCGATCACCGGACCAAGCGGCGTACCAAGTCCGCCGAGCAGGCACATCAAAATCGCATTGCCGGATTGCGTCCAATGGGCATCGGGCAAACCGGCAAAGCCGAGCGTCAGCGCCTTCACGCCGCCCGCGAGACCGGCGATCGCCGCAGACATCGTGAACGCGGATAGCTTGTACTTCTGAACGTCGTATCCGAGCGAAATCGCGCGCGGTTCGTTGTCGCGAATGGCGAGCAGCACCTGACCGAACGGCGCCTCCATAATCCGCTGAAAGCCCCAGACTGCTGCGATCAAGACAATCAGGACAAAAGCATACATCGTCAGGTCGCTGGACAGATCGATCAGCCCGAACAGCGAACGGCGCGGAATGCGCTGCAGACCGTCCTCTGCGCCAGTGAACGGCGCCTGCACGCAGACGAAGTAGACCATCTGCGCCAGCGCCAGCGTAATCATCGCGAAGTAAATGCCCTGACGGCGGATGGCCATCCCGCCCATCACGACTCCCAACGCAACGCCCACTAAAAGGCTGCCAGCCAGCGCAAGCTCCGGAGTAAATCCCCACGCCTTCGTTGCATAGCCGGCCGCATAGGCACCCATGCCGAAGAACGCGGCGTGCCCGATCGAGAGCAGCCCGACATAGCCGGTGAAGAAATTGAACGCGACGGCGAACAGCGCCAGCGCAACGCACTTCATCAGGAACTGCGGATAGAGTCCCGTCAGTGGCGCCAGAATGCCGACGACAGCAAGCACGATCAAAAGAACTGTGGATGTCTTCATGGCCCCGCTCATGCTTCACGTCCAAACAAACCGGCAGGGCGGACCAGAAGGACAATCGCCATGACAATGAAAACGATGGTCGAGGACACCTCGGGATAGAACACTTTCGAAAGTCCTTCGATGACGCCGAGAGCCAGCCCGGTGGCAATGGCGCCCGCGGTCGACCCCAGCCCGCCGATCACGACGACCGCGAACGTTACAATCAGAATGTTCGAACCCATCAGCGGCTGAACCTGATAGATCGGCGCCGCAAGCACACCAGCGAAGGCTGCGAGCCCGGCACCAAGCGCGTAGACGAACGTCACCATCAGCGGGACGTTAATGCCAAGCGCCTGCACCATCTTCGCGTTCTCGGTGCCGGCGCGTAGATAAGAGCCCAGACGTGTGCGCTCGATCAGGAACCACGTCGCGAAACAGACGACCAGCGAGGCACCGACGATCCAGACCCGGTAAATCGGCAGCCGCATGAATCCGAGATCGATCAATCCTCTCAGCTCCGGCGGAGTCGGATATGGCAGGCCCGCAGAACCGTAGATGTCGCGAAAAATTCCCTCGAGAACGAGCGCGAGACCGAACGTGAACAGCAAACCATAGAGATGATCGAGGCCGATGAGGCGGCGCAGCAGTAGCCGTTCGACCGATGCACCGAACGCACCGACCATGACGGGCACAAGCAACAGCGACCACCAGTAGTTCACACCGAGCTTCTGCATGGCGAGATACACGCCGAACGCACCCAGCATATAGAGCGCGCCGTGAGCAAAGTTGATGACATTGAGAAGGCCGAAGATCAGCGCAAGACCAAGGCTCAGGATCGCATAGAAGCAACCGTTCACCAGACCGATGGTGATTTGTCCGAGCAGCACCTGTAATGGAATATCGAACATCTCAGCCCTCAAACGCCCAGCGTGCGGTCAACGAGTTCAGCTTGCGCCGCAAGTTCCGACGCAGACAGTTGCATCGTGACATCGCCGTGCTCGACCACGAGAAACCTGTCGGCGAGCGGTTCGGCGAAGTACTTGTTTTGCTCGACGAGCAGGATGGTGTAGCCTCGCGACTTCAGCTCGGTGATAAGATCGAACAGCCGATCGACGATCACCGGCGCAAGCCCCTCGGAAATCTCATCGAGTAACAGAAGCTTCGCACCGGTCCGGAGGATACGTGCAATCGCAAGCATCTGCTGTTCGCCTCCTGACAGCCGCGTGCCGGGAGTCTGACGCCGCTCGGCCAGATTGGGCAGCAGCGTATAAATTTCCTCGAGCGGCATGCCGCCGCTCGATTGCTTCGGCGGCAGCAGGAGATTTTCCTCGCACGAGAGCGACGCAAAGATACCCCGCTCTTCCGGGCAGTATCCGACACCGAGGCGCGCAACCAGATGCGGCGCCAGATGGATGATATCCTTTCCGCCGACACGGATCGTGCCCTCGCGCTTGTCGACCAATCCCATGATCGCCCGCAGCGTTGTGGTCCGGCCGCTGCCGTTGCGGCCGAGCAGCGCGACCACTTCCCCGCACTGCAGGGAGAACGACATGCCGTGCAGGATGTGGGATTCCCCATACCAGGCATGGAGCTTTTCTACCGAGAGCGCTTCTGCTGCGCCGTCACTCGTCACAGGCATCATTGTTTGCGCTCCGCTGCACGCGACCGGGAGCCGAGATAGGATTCGATCACCTGCGGGTCGCGCGACACCTCGTCATAGCCGCCCTCCGCAATGATCTCGCCACGGCGCAGAACACTGATCCGGTCCGCGATCCGCGCCACCATTTTCATGTTGTGCTCCACCATGACGACGGTGCGACCGATTGCCACCTGCTTGATCAGCGCCGTTACCCGGTCAACATCTTCATGGCCGAGGCCCTGAGTCGGCTCATCGAGCAGCATGACTTTCGGGTTGGCTGCCAGCGTCGTCGCCAGCTCGAGCGCGCGCTTGCGGCCATAGGCAAGATCGCCGGCGCGATGGCGCGCAAACGCACCGAGGTCGACCTGATCGAGCAGCGACTCGATGCGCGCAGGCATATCGCCAAACCGCGAGCGGCCCTGCCAGAATTTCAGCGGTGACACGAAACTGCGCTGAAGCGCGATCGCGACATTTTCGCTCACGGTAAGATGCGGAAACACTGCGGAAATCTGGAAGGATCGCACCAGTCCAAGCCGCGCAAGCGCAGCTGGTCGTTCTGCTGTGACTTCCGTGCCTTCCAAAAGAATGCGTCCCGAAGTTGGACTCAGGAATTTCGTCAGCAGGTTGAAGACAGTCGTTTTGCCCGCGCCATTCGGGCCAATCAGCGCGTGGATCGCACCACGGCGGATGTCGAGATCCACACCGCCCACTGCAACGAAGCCGCGGAATTCCTTCCGCAATCCTCGTGCCTGCAACACGATGTCAGCGTCCGGCACGGCATGACTATGCGTCGCATCCATCCGGCTGTCTCCTCCACATCTGTTGTGCGGCGCAATGCAAGCAAGTTCATCGCGCCTGTTGACAGCGTCATACCAAATTAGTCTAGTTATGCAAGCCTATCTGTCGGGCCGCAGCATCGGACCATTAACAAGGGGAGAGGAAGCAATGAAGAAAATGACATTGGCGTTTGCCGCAGGACTCGCGCTAGCGGGGCCGGCCTACGCCCAGACGAAAATTTCGGACGATGTCGTAAAGATCGGCGTGATGACCGACATGTCGGGGCAATTTTCCCATGAATCCGGCGACGGCTCGGTCACTGCGGTGAAAATGGCGGTCGAGGATTTTGGCGGCACCGTTCTTGGCAAGCCTATCGAGGTCATCGTCGCGGATCACCAGAACCGTAACGAAGTGGCGATCGCCAAGGCTCGCGAATGGTACGATGTCGGCAAAGTCGACTTGATCGCGAACTTGATCAACTCTTCCATCGCGCTCGCGGTCACCAACGTCGCGCAGGAAAAGAACAAGATCGCTATCGTCAACGGCTCCGGGTCGTCGCGGCTGACCAACGACTCCTGCACACCAAACAGCATTCATTACGCCTATGACACCTACGCACTGGCGCAGGGAACGGGCAAGGCGCTGATCAAGGAAGGCCTGAATTCATGGTACTTTCTGACGGCGGACTACGCATTCGGACACGCACTTGAAGGGGACACCGCCAATGTCGTGAAGGCGAACGGCGGCACCGTCGTCGGCTCGATCCGCTATCCGATCGACACCGCCGACCACTCCTCGTTCTTGCTCCAGGCCCAGGCTTCAAAAGCGAAAGTGGTTGCCATTGCTGGGTCGGGCACCACGTTCATCAACGCCGTCAAATCAGCAAAGGACTTCGGCCTGACCGATGGCGGAAAGCAGACCATCGCCGGCCTTCTCGTCTGGATCACCGATACTGACTCCATGGGTCTCGCCGCGGCTCAGGGTCTTGTTCTCACTGACGCGTTCTACTGGGATCGCGACGAAGAAACGCGGGCGTTCTCGAAGAAATTCTTTGCGAAGATGAAGCGCATGCCGCATATGGGCGATGCCGGCGACTATTCTTCGACCATACACTATCTCAATGCGATCAAGGCTGCGGGCACCGACGACGCCAAGACCGTGATGGCAAAAATGCGCGAAATGCCCGTAAACGACTTCTTCGCGAAGAATGGCCGTGTCCGCGAGGACGGCCGCTTCGTCCACGACATGTATGTGTATGAAGTGAAGAAGCCTTCAGAGTCCAAGTACGCTTGGGACTACTACAAACTTCGCGCTGTCATTCCCGGCGACGAGGCTTTCCGGCCGCTGTCGGAAAGCAAGTGCCCGCTCGTCAAGAAGTAATCAAGCGAACGACAATCATCAAACGCGACCGGGCACTGCCCGGCCGCTCTTCGGCCCGCCGAACTTGTCGGGATTATACCGCATCCGGTACTTCATCGTGTAGGCGTGGATCGGCTCGCCACATCGATTGCAGACGACAGTCGGCGTGAAAGTCTTGCCGCAGGTTTCATGCTTCAGAAGCATCGGCGGCTCGCCGCCTGCCCGCCAGCGGTCGCCCCAAGCCATCATCATGATCAGCGGCCCGTGCAGATCCGCACCCATCGGTGTCAGCAGGTACTCGAAGCGCTCCGGCGTCGATTGATATTTCCGCTTCTTGAAGACGCCACGCTCGACCAGTCGAGCGAGTCGATCCGTCAGAATGTTCGACGCAATGTTCAGCTCGGCCTGTAGCTGATCGAACCGGTTGGCGCCGTAGAACGCCTCGCGGATGACCAAAAAGCTCCAGCGGTCGCCAATGACTTCAAGTGCGCGCGATACAGAGCTCGGTCGGCCGCGCATGAAATCATCGGCGGTTCTACGGCTGCGTTTGGCGGAATCGATACGCAACCGGCCTGCCCCCGGCCCATCGTGATAGCTGACATCCCGGGCCACAATACGCCGCTCGCAACACGAGCACGCGACAATCGGCTTGCTGACGCAATTGCAGCCCTCATGGATCAGTTGAAGCGGTACTTCGTTCGGGTCCGTTAACCAGCGATCGCCGAACTGCATGAGTGACATGAATGCCGGATAGAGATCGATGCCGGATTTTGTCAGCTTGTATTCGACGCGGCTTGACGTATCGGAATAGCTCACCTCGCGAAGAATGTCCTCGCGGGTCAGGCGCCGCAGCCGGTCTGTCAGCGTCGCCCGCGATATTTCAAGACCCGAGCGAAACTCCTCGAAACGCTTGGCCCCGAAGAATGCTTCTCGAATGACCAGAAAGGCCCAGGCGTCGGACAGGATACCGACTGTGCTCGCAATGGAGCAACGCCGTTCAGTCAGCCTGGATGGCTTCTTGCCTGTACGAACTGAGGTTGATGCGTTCAGAGGCTTGGCCGGCCTTTTTTCCTTTGTTGCAAGTGCTAGCCGTACCATTTCGTCCAGACCGATCGCCGTTTAGCGCATGCTTATGCAGTCAACTTCCAGAAGATGAATCCTCTGTGCGAAACTTGAATGCATATGACGGTCGCGTCAAGACCGGGTGCCGGGAGTGCTATACGGCCGTGTTCTTCGCACGTGCCGCCTCGACCATGCGGAAGATTCGCTCGGGCGTGACAGGAAGCGTATCGACCTCGATCCCGAGCGGCGATAGCGCATCGGACACGGCATTCGCGATAGCGGCCGGCGCGCCGATCGTACCGCCCTCTCCCATGCCGCGAAAACCGCCGATGTTGTTGGGTAAATCCGCTTCGATGTGGACGATGCCGATGGGTGGAACATTGGTTGCGACCGGCACTAGATAATCCGCAAGGCTGGCAGTGACGAACTGGCCCTGATCGTCATAGACGATCTCCTCCAGAAGCGCGGCTCCTATGCCCTGCGCGACCGCACCCTGCACCTGACCATCGACGATCATCGGATTGATGATTCGCCCGCAGTCCTCCGCCACGACATAACGCTTGATCGTGACGCCGTATGTTTCCGGATCGATCTCCACCATCGCCAGATGCGTCGAAGAACAGGCCGTGCCGAGATAGGGATCATAGGTCTCGGATGCGGCCAGATCCTCGCGCTGCTCGCGCGGGATGCTGCCCATCTGCGAATAGACCGCGTTGGCAACTTCCTTGAACGTCATCGAGACGTTGGAGTTGCGCGAGCGAATGATTCCGCCGGATGCTTCCAGTTCCTCGACCGGCTGGTTCATCAGATAGGCGGCCGCCTTGAGAACCTTGGCCTTCACGACACGCGACGCCATCGTCGCCGCACCGCCGCCGAGCACCGCAGACCGGCTCGCGAAGGTGCCGGTGCTCATCGGCACCAGCGCGCTGTCGCCATGCTGAACTTCAACGTCTTCCATCTTGCAGCCGAGCTCGTCGGCGATCACCTGAGCAAGCGTCGTTTCCAGACCCTGGCCGTGCGAGGAAATTCCGAAAGCCGCGGTGATCGCACCGGTGGCGTCGATGCGGATCGATGACGTCTCGGTGCCCGTATTGATCGGCATGCCCGGCGCAACCGAGATGCGCGAGCCGATGCCAGTTAGTTCGGCGTAGCTGGACAGGCCGATGCCGACCCATCGTCCTTCGCTGCGCGCCTTGTCGCGCTCCCGCACCAGCGCCGGATAGTCCACGTGATCGCAAGCGCCCTGCAGACACTCCTGAAACGCGGACTTGTCCCAGATGATGCCGGATGCGGTCCGATAAGGAAATTCCTCGGCCGTTACCAGATTGCGGCGGCGCATCTCGACCGGGTCCATGCCGATCTTGCGCGCCGCCATATCGATAAGCCGTTCCATCGCAAACGTCGAGGACGGACGACCGACACCGCGATAGGGACCGGTCGGCGGCTTGGGTGTGAGAACACCGCGGATACGGCCGCGATAGTGCTCAAGCCGATACGGGCCCGGCAGAAAGCTCACCACCTGCACCGGCTCCAGCGCGCCGGTCCACGGATATATCGAATAAGCGCCGATGTCGCCGATCACGTCAGCGCGCAGCCCAAGCAGCTTGCCATCGCGGTCGACCGCAAGCTCGACATCCATCAATTCATCGAAAGCCTGACTGGTGGACGACAGATCTTCCAGCCGGTCGCTGGTGTACTTGATCGGCCGGCCAAGTTTACGCGCCAGTGCACAGACCAGAATCTCCTCGTGATACAGCGATCCCTTGCCGCCGAAGCTGCCGCCAACATCAGGCGCGACCACACGCATCCGGTTGCCGGGCAAATCGAAGCAGCCGGAGAGCACATCGCGGATCACGCCGGGAATGTTGGTCGACGAATGCAGCGTCAAGGCAAGACGGCGCTTATCCCACTCGGCGAGATAAGAGCGGTTTTCCATTGCAACCGCCGTTTTCCGTGTCATACGGAACAGGCCCTTCACCGTCACCGGCGCGTCCTGGATCGCCTTGTCGACATCGCCGCGCGCGAATTCGCGCGAGATGATGACATTGGTGCCTGCTTCCTCATGAAGAAGTGGCGCGTCATCGGCGACCGCGTCGGTCTGCCGGATCGCAAACGGCAGCGGCTCGTAATCGATCGAGATTTGCTCCAGCGCATCCTCAGCAGCATAGCGGCTCTCGGCCACAACGACGACGACAGGTTCTCCGACGTAACGCACCTTGCCGCGCGCCAGCGGCCAGATCGGCGTCGCGTAGTAGTTCTTCATCTTCGACGTCGGAACGGCCGGCTTGAGATCACCCTCGAGATCGGTCGCGTCGAAGATCGCCACCACACCGGGCACGGAAAAGGCTTCCCCGACATCGATACCGCGAATGCGCGCGTGCGGCTCGTCGCTGCGCCTGATCGCGACATGAAGCGTGCCCTGCGGCGTGATGTCGTCCACATAGCGACCGACGCCGGCCAGCAGACGCGGATCTTCTGTGCGTTTGATGCGCTGACCGACCATCTTGGGCCGCGTCTCGACCGATGACGCGTCGAATCCGCTCATGTCAAAGCCCCACGCAGCCGGAAGGAGGTTTCACTTGAGTGCTCCTCTTTCCTTTGCCAGTTCGCGCACCGCGTTGACGATGTGCTCATAACCGGTGCAGCGGCAGATATTTCCCGACAGCGCTTCGCGAATCTCCTCGTCGTTATCGAGGCTGTGGTGCCTCAGCATGTCGGTGATTGTCATGATGAAGCCCGGCGTGCAGAAGCCGCACTGAAGCCCGTGATGATCCCGGAAGGCCTGCTGAACCCGGCCGAGCTTCTCGACCGTTCCCAGCCCCTCGACGGTCTCGATGTCGGCGCCGTCCGCCTGCACCGCGAGCGTCAGACAGGAACGCGCGCTGCGCCCATCGAGCAGGACTGTGCACGCGCCGCACACGCCATGCTCGCAACCGACATGCGTTCCAGTCAGCCCAAGTTCGTGACGCAGGAAATCCGTCAGCAGTATGCGCGGCTCAACACTCCGCGTGTAGGACAGGCCGTTGACGGAAACGGTGATCTCGGTGCGTTCGCTCATGCCGCGCCCTTCTCTGCCCGCGCCCAGGCATCGGTCATAGCGCGGCGCGCAAGCACACCGGCCAGATGGCGGCGATAGTCCGCTGACGCATTCAGATCGGAATTCGGCTCTAGTTGTGCCCGGAGCGCATCAACGGCTTCATCGATCAACCTGGCATTGATCTCGCAGCCTTCCAGCATCGCCTCGACCTGCGGCATCCGCATGGGCATCTCGCCCACACCCATGAGGCTGATGCGCACGTCCGATGCCACGCCGTCCTTGCGGCGCATTGTCACCGCCACCGCGGCAAGTGCGTAGTCGCCGTGACGCCGCGCAAACTCTTCGAATCCCCAGCCAGTACCGGCGGGCAGCATGTCGAGCTCGATCTCGGTGACGAGCTCGTCGGGCTCCAGAGCTGTCACCAGCGAGCCGACAAAGAAGTCCTGCGCGGCAAGCGTGCGTTCGCCGCGTGGAGAGACGATATGTACGATGCCGTTGAGCAGCAGCGACATCATCGGCATCTCCGCCGCCGGATCGGCATGGCAGACGCTGCCGCAAAACGTGCCGCGGTTGCGGACGGTAAGATGCGCGACGTGCTTCATTGCGTGATGCAGCACCGGAGTATGCTGAGCGATCAGCGCATCCGTCGCCGTCATGCGATGACGGACGAGTGCGCCCAGCACGAGCTTGTCGCCGCGAATTTGCACGGCATCGAGACGAGGAATGCGATTGATGTCCACCAGCACCGACGGCTTCACGAGCCGAAAGTTCATCATCGGCATCAGGCTTTGACCGCCGGCGATCACCTTGCCGTCGCCGCCCGCCGCGGCGAGCGCCTGTACGGCGTGCGCAGCACTTTCAGCGCGGACATAATCGAACGACGCCGGCTTCATATAACGGTTCCCGATCCGCCCGGTTTACGCAGTGATCTCAAGATTCTTTCGACTTCCATAGTGACTTGCATTATTAGACTATGTTAGGACATGTCAAGACAGCCAAGGGGCTTCGATCCAAGGCGAAAGTTAGGAACGCGGAACCTACGCGAGTGATAGCGGCGCGACGGTTCGAGGAGACAAAACATGGATATGACAGGCCAGCAGCGTATTCCGGCAAGCCGCGAAGTCGTGTGGAAAGCTCTTAACGATCCGGCGGTTCTGCAAGCCTGCATTCCCGGCTGCCAGGAACTGGTCAAATCTTCCGACACCCAGATGGCGGCAACAGCGCTGATCAAGGTCGGTCCCGTCACTGCCAAATTCCAGGGCGCCGTCAAGCTGTCGGATCTCGATCCGCCGAACGGCTATCGTATCGCAGGCGAAGGTCAGGGTGGCGTCGCCGGCTTTGCCAAGGGAAGCGCCATTGTGCGGCTGGAACAGGACGGCGATGACACCATCCTGCATTACGAGGTGTCAGCACAGGTCGGCGGCAAACTTTCGCAGCTCGGCGGCCGGCTGATCGACGCTACAGCCAAACAGATGTCCGGCCTTTTCTTCAAACGCTTCGCCGAGGAGATCGAGGCGCAATATGGCGACGGCGCGCAGATTCAACACAGCGCCGGCGCGACGGCGTCCGCGAGCGCGACAACCGGATCAGCTACGCAAACCGCTCCGCGCCAACAGGCAGTTCGCCGGCAGCGCCCTGCTCCGATGCCGATGGATGTCACGCCGGGTATTTTCAAACACGTGAAGTCAGTCGGCATTGTCCTGCTGCTCGCCGCGATCGGCGCATGCTGGTATCTGTTTGGCGGCGCCCTGCCGAGCTTCCGGCCGGACAGCGGCGCACATGTGTCGCCTGATTTTACGAGCGGTGTCCTTCTCGTCGTTGTGGCGGCGATCGGTTATCTGTTCGGCCGGCAGCAGACCGGCACCATTCATGTCGATCGCGACGTGATCGATCAACTCGCGCAAACATGGGCAGAACGGCGCTAGTAACTCCCGAATCAAGAACGGATGCATGGCACGTACCTCGTCCAAGACTAACTCCCGAACGCGGTCACCCCAGACGGCCGAACGTCCAATGGTCCGCAACTGTTCCGTCGACCGCACGCTGACGATCCTGTCGGACGCCTGGTCCTTTCTCGTGCTGAGAGAGGTTTATCTCGGCGCGCGCCGATTTGATCAGGTTCAGGCGGTGCTGCATATGCCGCGCAGCACGCTCAGCGATCGCCTGACACAACTGGTCAAGGCCAAGGTCCTGTCGCGCGTGCCGCTCGCGAACAGCGCGCGCTTTGAATATCGTTTGAGCGAGCGCGGCATGGATTTGTACCTTGTCATGCTGGCGATGCTCCGCTTCGGCGACGACTGGCTGGCGGAGAACAAGCCGCCGCCGCTGAGGCTGGTCCACGCGACCTGCGGACACGAATGCCATCCCGAGACGATCTGCTCGGCTTGCCGAAAGCCGGTCGACGCGCTGAGGGTCACCTATCGCGACGGGCCGGGTGCCGGCGTTTCGCACGCGACCGCCATGCCGCAACGCCGGCGGACCGGTGGGGTCGAAACATTTGAGCGAGGACGCCCGTCATCCGTCTCCCGCACGCTTGGAATCCTGGCGGACCGCTGGACCTTTCTAGTGGTGCGCGAAATGTTTTTCGGTGTCCGGCGTTTCGATGTCATGCAGGAGCGGCTCGGCATCGCGACGAACATTCTGACGGACAGGCTGAATCGCCTCGTGAGTCAGGATATTTTGAAACGGGTCAAGTATCAGGATGTGCCAGAGCGCTACGAATACAAACTCACGATGGCAGGACGGGACTTGTACCTGCCGCTGATCCAAATGCTGCGCTGGGGCGACAAATGGCTCGGCTATAAAAAACCACTGATCCTTCACCATCGCGACTGCGGTGAGGATTTCGAGCCGCTCGTCGCATGCGATCACTGCCATCAGCCGCTCGATCCGCGCGAGATGCGTTATTACCTGACTTACGAGAAGCTCCGCGACGACCATCCGCCTGCACTGCTCGCTGCCGATGATGATAAAACTGGCGACACCTGAGGCTATGACGTCTCTGTTGAAACCATCAATACATTGATATGATCTAACGTGGCGAAAACGACTCTTTCTAATCGTTGAGATATGGCATTGGCCGACAAACTAGCAAAGTCCGTCGTCGAATTCGACGTCGCAAACAGGATATTCTTCCGCCTCTATCAGGCGTCGAACCTGATGCACAAGCAAGGCGCTCGCTATGTGGGCGAGTTCGGCTCCACGACACAGCAATGGGCCGTGCTGGGCGCACTTGCGCGACCGCTCGTGCGTGACAAGGGAATGACCGTCAAGGAACTGATCGAGTTTCTCGACGTCAGCCGCCAGAATCTCACCGCCGTCCTCGACCGGCTCGAAGCACGCGACTGGATTGCCCGCGTCAAAGACAAGGAGGACGGCCGCAGTCGCCGCATTCGACTGACCCGCAAGGGCACGACAACATGGGCCGGCATGCTGGAGCCGATCGAGGCCTTCTACACTGCTTCGCTGACCGGGTTCAGCCACGACGAGCAGATCATGCTCTACCGGTTGCTCGATCGCCTCAAGACCTCGTTGACGAAGATCTAACGACGCTTCGCTGGCACAGCGTCGCCGACGTGGAATCTCCTCATCACGTCCTCGCGATCCGAACGGATCCTATGGAACATATCTGCCGCGGCTGACCTATCCCCTGTCCCGTGCATCAGTTGTTCCAACGCGAGATGGTCCGGATTTGGATTTAGAAGAAACACATCGCCCTCTCGAGCCCCCCCGCCCCGATCTTCTATGTGTGAATACAATTCGCACCTTGACGATCGACGCCGTCCAGAAGGCAAACTCCGGTCATGCCGGCACGCCGATGGGCATGGCTCCGGTCGCCTATACGCTTTGGCAGGACGTCTTGCGCTACGATCCGGCCGATCCGCTTTGGCCGAACCGCGACCGCTTCGTGCTGTCCGCCGGACACGCCTCGCTGCTGCTTTATTCGCTGATCCATCTTTCAGCCGTGAAGCGTCTGGAAGATGGTAAGATCACCAATCGTCCCGCTATCTCTCTCGACGACATCAAGAACTTCCGCCAGATCGATAGCGTCACGCCGGGTCATCCGGAACACGGCCACACCACCGGCGTCGAAACCACCACGGGTCCTCTCGGGCAAGGCTGCGGCAACAGCGTCGGCATGGCCATCGCATCGCGATGGCTCGGTGCGCACTACAACAAGCCCGATCTGACGTTGTTCGATTTCAACGTTTACGTGATCTGCAGCGACGGCGACCTGATGGAAGGCGTCGCCAGCGAAGCCGCTTCGCTCGCAGGACATCTCGGCCTCGATAATCTGTGCTGGATCTACGACAGCAACACCGTCACCATCGAGGGCCACACCGAACTCGCCTTCAGCGAGAACGTCGCCGAACGCTTTCGCGGATATGGCTGGCATATCGTGCATGTTCCGGACGCGAACAATATGCAGCGCGCGCGCGAAGCGCTGGACGAATTCAAAGATACCAAGGGCCGCCCGACTCTCATCATCGTCAACAGCATCATCGGCTACGGCGCGCCGGACAAACAGAACACAGCCGCCATTCACAGCGATCCTCTCGGCGAGGACGAGGTTCGCAAGACCAAGAAATTCTATGGCTGGCCCGAGGATGCCCAGTTCCTGGTGCCAGACAGCGTCTACGCTTGTTTCGCAAACGGCATCGGCAAGCGCGGTGCGGCATTACGCAGCGCGTGGGACAAAGGTTTCGCCGAGTATCGCAAGCGCTATCCAGATCTGATCGGCGAAATCGAGCGCGGTCTCCATCACGATCTTCCAGAGGGATGGGATCGCAACCTGCCGACCTTCGACGCCGACGCAAAGGGTATCGCAACACGGGAAGCCTCAGGCAAAGTTCTCAATGCACTTGCCGAGCGGATACCCTGGATCGTCGGCGGCGCCGCCGATCTTGCACCCTCCACCAAGACCAAACTTTCGTTCGATGGCGCCGGTACCCTGGAAAAATCGACGCCAGGCGGCCGCAACATGCATTTCGGCGTGCGCGAACATGCGATGGGCGCGATCGTCAACGGCATGGGCCTGTGCTGCCTCCGGCCGTTCGGCGCGACGTTTCTGATTTTCAGCGACTACATGCGCCCGCCGCTGCGCCTCGCAGCCTTGATGCGGCTGCCGATCTTTCAAGTGTTCACACACGACTCCATTGGCCTCGGCGAAGACGGTCCAACCCACCAACCCATCGAGCAACTCACCGGATTGCGCGCCGTTCCCGGGCTCGTGGTGTTGCGTCCAGCGGATGCGAATGAAGTGCGCGAGGCATGTAAGGTCATTATAAGTTTAAAGGACCAACCGGCCGCACTGGTGCTCAGCCGCCAGCCGCTGCCGGTCTTTGACCGAAACCGCTATGCCTCGGCGGAAGGGCTTGCACGAGGCGCATATGTTCTTGCAGACGCGCCGAACGCTCGCCCCGATGTCATCCTGATTGGCACCGGTAGTGAAGTTCAACTTTGCATATCGGCTTTTGAGGTGTTGAAATCACGCGAAATCGGCGCTCGGGTCGTCAGCATGCCATCATGGGACCTGTTCGAGGAGCAGGACAAAACCTACCGCGACAGCGTCCTGCCCCCGGACATCAAAGCCCGCGTCACTATCGAACAGGCCTCCGTAATCGGTTGGGACCGTTACGCAGGCCCTTCCGGCGAGATCATCGGCATGCATACATTCGGGTCGTCCGCACCGCTGAAAGACCTTTTGACAAAGTTCGGCTTTGCGGCAGACAAGGTTCTAGCTGCCGCGCTGCGGCAGATCGAGCAGAATAAGTAACCGCTGTCCCGGCGCGCTGAAACAGGAACAAACGCATGCAAATCGGACTCGTCGGCCTTGGACGCATGGGCGGCAATATCGTTCGCCGGTTGATAGCCAAGGGTCAGCACAAGGTCGTGGTCTATGACACCAATTCCAAATCCGTGAACGATCTTGCCGGGGACGGCGCGACAGCAAGCACGTCGCTCGACGATCTCGTCCGCAAGCTCGACGCTCCGCGCATCGTTTGGGTGATGCTGCCTTCCGGCAAGATCACAGAGGATACCATCGCGGCCCTCGGCAGGATACTCCAGAGCGGCGATACCATCATCGACGGCGGCAACACGTTCTGGCAGGACGACGTACGCCGCGCGCGTGAACTGAAAGAGCGCGACATTCATTATGTCGACGTCGGAACCAGCGGCGGAGTCTGGGGACTTGAGCGCGGCTATTGCATGATGATCGGCGGCGAGACAGAGATCGTGAAACGCCTCGATCCAGTCTTTAGGACGCTGGCGCCAGGACTCGGCGATATTCCCCGCACCGCCGGACGCGATGGCCGCGATCCGCGCGCCGAACAAGGCTACATCCATGCTGGACCGAACGGCGCGGGTCACTTCGTCAAGATGGTCCATAACGGCATCGAGTATGGCCTGATGCAGGCCTATGCCGAGGGTTTCGACATCCTCAAGAACGCCGGCATCGACGCGCTGCCGCCGGAGCATCGCTTCGATCTCAACATTGCGGACATTGCGGAGGTCTGGCGGCGCGGCAGTGTGGTGAGTTCATGGCTGCTCGATCTGACGGCAAGCGCGCTGGCGAAGAATGAAACACTTGAGAATTATTCCGGCTTCGTCGAGGACTCTGGCGAAGGCCGCTGGACCATCAATGCCGCCATCGATGAAGCCGTGCCTGCGGAAGTCATCACCGCGGCGCTCTACGCCCGCTTCCGCTCCCGCAAGGACCACACCTTCGCCGAAAAGATCCTATCCGCCATGCGTCATGGCTTCGGCGGTCACACCGAGCCACCGGTCAAGTCATCGAGAGAAGCCCGATGAGTTCCGACACCACCGCCAAGTCGGCCATTCCGGATTCGTGCTGCTTCGTGATCTTCGGCGTCACGGGCGATCTGTCTCACCGGCTCGTGATCCCGGCGCTTTACAATCTTGCCGAGTCGGGTTTGCTCCCAGAGAGATTCTGCGTGGTCGGCATCACGCGCACGGAGATGCCAAGCAAAGCCCTGCATGAAGACCTCATGAAGGGACTTCAGCAATTTGCGACGCGTCCAGTCGACAAGGCGATTGCGCAAAAACTGTTCGACTGCGTACTGAGCATTCACGCCGATCCGGCCGAGCCCGGTTCGTTTGAACGCCTCAAGGCCCATCTCGACAAGATCCGCACCACCGACGGCATCAAAAACGACCTGTTTTATCTTGCAGTTCCTCCAAGCGCCTTTAGGCCAATCAGCGAAGAACTGGGTCGCCTGGGTCTCCTGACAGACCAGCCGGACGGTTGGCGACGTCTGGTGATCGAGAAGCCGTTCGGCACCGATCTCAAATCCGCCAGGGAGTTGAATCGCGATCTGCTCAAGATCGTGAACGAGCGTCAACTTTATCGGATCGATCATTATCTCGGTAAGGAGACCGTCCAGAACATCCTGGTGCTGCGCTTCGCCAACGGCATGTTCGAACCGATCTGGAATCGAAACCATATCGACCACGTCCAGATCACGGTCTCGGAGACCATCGATGTTGGCACCCGCGGCAACTTCTATGAGGCAACCGGTGCATTGCGCGACATGGTCCCTAACCACCTCTTTCAGTTGCTGGCGCTCGTGGCCATGGAGCCGCCCTCACGCTTCGACGCCCATTCGGTCCGCTCTGAGAAGGGCGAAGTTCTGGCCGCCATTCAGATCCAGACCGAAGAGGAAGCGCTAAAAAATTCCGTCCGCGGTCAATACGTGGCAGGCCGCGTCCGCGACAAGGAAATCAGCGACTATCGCAAGACAGCGAAGGTCGCGCCTGATAGCATCGTCGAGACCTATGCCGCGCTGAAGCTCACCATCGACAACTGGCGCTGGGCTGGCGTGCCTTTCTATCTGCGCACCGGAAAATCCCTCAGCGCAAAGCGCACCGAAGTGGCGATCCGGTTCAAAGCTGCTCCGCTATCGATGTTTCGCGCCACCGAGGTGGAGCGTCTGTCGCGGAACTATCTCGTAATCGGGATTGAACCGACCGAAGGCATCACGCTCCAATTCAATACCAAGGTCCCCGGCCCTTCCGTCACGGTCGATGGCGTGGAAATGAAGTTCAAATACAAGGACTACTTCAAAGTCGCACCGAGTACCGGCTACGAAACTTTGATTTACGACTGCATGATCGGCGACAACATTCTCTTTCAGCGCGCGGATAGTGTTGAGGCGGGATGGCAGGCAGTGCAGCCGTTTCTCGATGCGTGGAAGAAAGCGGGCGCCGACGGCCTCGCCATGTACAAGGCCGGGACGGACGGACCTCAGGAAGCGAACGAGCTGATCGAGCGCGATGGCCGCCGCTGGCGCAGGATCGACGGCGAATGAGCAAGCTGGCGCCGAAGCGCGAGATCATCGTCGTTCCGGATCGGCAGGCTTTGGCTGAGACCGCTGCGCAGCGACTGATCGCGCGCATTTCGGCAAATCCGGAGCGGCCGACCGTCTGTCTCACCGGCGGGTCAACTCCATATCGGCTTTACGAATTGCTCGCGACATCTCCCTGGCGTGAGCAAGTTCCATGGGCACGCGTTCACTGGTTCATGAGCGATGACCGCTTCGTCCCACACGACGATCCGTTGAGCAATATTGGCATGGCGTGCAAAGCCTTTCTCGATGCCTGCGCCCCAACGAAAAATATCCATGCGATTCCTACGAATGAGATGACGCCTGATGAAGCGGCAGAGCTTTACGAACGGGAATTGCGAACATTTTATTCGGCGCGTCTCGATGAAGGTCCTCCACTGTTCGATGTTGTGCTGATGGGAGTCGGTCCCGACGGCCATACAGCGTCGCTGTTTCCCGGATTTCCTGAACTGACCGAGCACCGCAAGTGGGTCGTCGGCGTTCCTCGCGCGAATGTCGCGCCATTCGTCCCGCGCGTCAGCCTGACGTTATCCTGCCTCGCCTCAAGCCGCGAAATGCTGTTTCTTGTCTCCGGTCGCGACAAGAAAGATATTTTGGGACAGGCGCTTGCAGGCGGCGACCTCCCGGCCGCGCGTGCGCAGTCGGCACACGGAGAAACGGTCTGGCTCATCGATGAAGCAGCCGCGCCGAACGACGGTCAACATGCAAGCGCGTGATAATATCTCTGCCATCATTGTTATGGGCGTGTCCGGCTCCGGCAAAACCACGATCGCTGAAGCGCTTGCAGAAAGGCTGGGATTTGCTTGCGAGGATGCCGATACATATCATCCAGCATCGAACGTGGCAAAAATGCATTCCGGCATTCCATTGACCGATGAAGACCGCTGGCCCTGGCTGCGCGCCATCGCACAGGCGATTGACCGCAAAGCCGAAGCTAGCACGCCGGTCGTCATCGCCTGTTCGGCACTGAAGCGAGCGTATCGTGAAATTCTTGCTCACGGCCGCGAGGATGTGCGTATCGTGTATCTGAAAGGATCGCGCGATCTAATCGCAAAGCGGATCGCGCTTCGAACGGATCATTTCATGCCGGCTTCTCTCCTCGACAGCCAGTTCGCGACAATCGAAGAGCCGATCCCGGCAGAGCGCGTCATGACCGTTGACATCGATGCGAGTGTGGACGAAATCGTCGCGCAGATTGTCCGCCAACTACGCGTCACATCGACGCCCAAGGATTCGTAATCAAGGCCTCGTATTAATGACGCCAATCAAGCTCCTGATCTCGGATGCAGACGGCACACTGGTTACGCCGGACAAAAAGCTCACGCCCGCTACTCTCGAAGCGGTCCGCGAGCTGCGTGCCAGAGGCATTTTGTTCACAATCACCAGCAGCCGCCCGCCGGTCGGCCTTCGCATGCTATCCGAGCCACTCGGTATCACCTTGCCGATGGGTCCTTTCAACGGCAGCTCGATCGTCAATCCCGACCTGTCCGTGGACGAACAGCACACCATCCCGCGGACCGCGGTCACGGAAAGCCTCGCGATGTTCGCCCGCCGCGGCATCGACGCCTGGATATTTACCAATCAACACTGGGTTATCCATCGCGATGACGGCCGATATGTTCCGCACGAGCAGCGGACAATTCAAGCGGATCCACTGGTCGTTGACTGCGATGAGCCTTATGTCGGCGAAGCCTGCAAAGTGGTTGGTGTCAGCGCCGATTTTTCTTTGCTGGCGGCATGTGAAACTGAACTTCAGGCCTTGCTTGGCGCAGACGCCCATGTGGCGCGGTCGCAAGACTATTATCTCGACGTGACGCCTCCGGGCTATGACAAAGGCAGCTTCGTCACAGCGATGAGCAAGCGGCTGAATATTCCGCTGCGGGCCATTGCGACCATCGGCGATATGTCGAACGATTTGCCGATGTTTCGTGCAGCCGGGATGTCGTTTGCAATGGGCAACGCTTCCGATGCCGTCAAGACACAAGTGACTCACGTCACTGCGTCGAACGATGACGACGGGTTCGCCAAAGCTGTGACGACAATCCTGAAATCGAACGGTGAAGCATGAGCGTCATTCAGCTGCTCGCTGCACGACGGGCTTCTTCGCAGGATGCAATGCTTCGTAAATGTTGTGCGCGGTATTGATGATAGCGATATGAGTCAGCGCCTGCGGGAAATTTCCCATCTGTCGCCTGGCTACAGGGTCGTACTCTTCCGCGAGTAATCCCACATCGTTTGCCACCGCGGCCACCCGCCGGAAGAGCTCCCTCGCCTCATCCATCCGGCCAGCCAGGACATACGCATCCGCCAGCCACAGCGTGCATGCGAGGAACGCGCCTTCGATCGGCTCGACCTCATCCGGCGGCGTTTCTCGCGGGTCATGACGCAGCACAAAGCCATCGCGTATCAGGTGCTTTTCTGTCGCAGCAATCGTCCCAATGACGCGTGGATCGTCTGGAGGAAGAAATCCGACGGCGGGAATAAGGAGAAGACTGGCATCAAGTGCATGCGAGCCGTAGGATTCGACGAAGCTGTTGCTGTCACGATCGAGGCCGTTGGCGCAGATGTCGGCGTGAATGCGATCACGCAGGATACGCCAACCGTCGAGCGGTCCTTTGAGGCCGAAATACTCCGCGCTCTTGACGGCGCGGTCGAACGCCACCCAGCACATCACCTTGGAGAAAACATAGTGCCGCCCGGGACCACGACGCTCCCAAATTCCGCTGTCGGGCAGATTCCATATCTCAGCGAGATGATCCAGAAATCGGACTTCCAGGGCCCACGTACCGCCATCCAGTTCAACATTGAGCATGCGCGATTGATGGAAGGTGTCCATCAGTTCGCCGTACACATCGAGCTGCAACTGCGCGTGCGCGGCGTTTCCGAAACGCACGGGTTTCGAGTCGCCGTAGCCGGGCAACCAATCCGCCTGCCATTCCAGAAGCCGCCGCTGGCCGGTGATACTGTACATGATCTGCATGTCGGCCGGCGAACCTGCCACCGATCTCAGCAGCCAGTTGTGCCAGGCAGCCGCCTCCGCCTGATAGCCGCCGTTCATCAGGGCGAGCAGCGTGAATGTCGCATCGCGCAGCCAGCAGTAGCGGTAATCCCAGTTGCGGGCACCGCCGAGCTTTTCCGGCAACGATGTTGTCGGCGCCGCGACGATGCCGCCGGTCGGCGCGTAAGTCAGCGCTTTCAAGGTGACCAGCGAACGCTGCACGAGATCGCGGTGCTTGCCCTTGTAGGTCCCCTGGCTCGACCATTCGGTCCAGAAAGTTTCGGTGTCAGCCAACGCCTGCATATGATCGATCGGCTTCGGGACCGGCAGATGCGAGGCATCGTAGGTAAACACGAAGGGAATGGTTTCTCCTGCGCTGACATCGAAGCAGGAACAAGTCGTCATGCCCTTGCCCTGCAACTCCACCGGAGTTCTCAGAACAGCCATGTCTGGTCCGGCAATGAACAGCAGCGTCTGGTCTTCCAGGCGCCTGACCCAGGGGATGTTCGCACCGGAGCCGAAGCGCACAATCAGCTCCATTTCCACTCTGACAATGCCGGCATCACCGCGTACCAGCCGAACGACATCCGACGCCTTGCCGCGCGGCGGCATGAAGTCGATCAAAGTGATGGCTCCGCCGTCGCATTCGAACCGCGTTTCGAGAATGAGGGTGTCGCGCCGATAGGTACGGGTAACGTTTTTAACGGTGGCTTTGGGCGCGATCTGCCAGCGACCGTGCTCACGCGTGCCGAGCAGCGCCGCGAAGCATGCATCTGAATCGAAGGAAGGCCAGCAGAGCCAGTCGATTGAACCATCGCGGCTCACAAGCGCAGAGGTGAGGCAATCGCCTATAAGAGCGTAATCTTCAATGAAAGACGGCAATTTTCCTCGCGGGAAGCTGAAATGAGGATAAAAGTGCTGTTCATCTCTACCTATGACGGCCTCATTGGTTGCATAAGCACGATCACAAAATCATGATGAGATCGGACTCGAAGGCACGCGTCGGAACCTTGTCACCAAAACACTTCGGGCGCGGTGTGACCCGCGCCCGAAGCAATTTTCGAAACATCTAGATATCGATCAATCCAGGCCGATCGTCGTCAGATCCTGAAACCAGTGCTGCGCCTGCACGAATTTCTTGACCTTCGGCGAAAGTGCATGCGGGTTGGTGTCGTGCACCACCCAGACCAGCACAGCATCATCAACGATCATCGCATGCGCCTGTGCCAGAAGCTCGTCCTGCTTGGCGGTGTCGAAACTCTGCTTGGCCTCGTCGATCAGCGCATCGACCTTCGGATTCTTGTATCCGCCCCAGTTCACGCCGACCGGCGCGATCTGTCCCGAATGGAAGAAGCGCACGATGGCGTAAAGCGGATCCGAGGTCACATAGGCGATGTTGTTGGCGGTGATGCCGGCCATGCTTTCGTCAGCCGCGCCCTTGCGCCATGCGGTGTACAGCACTTCGAGCTCAACGACCTTGAATTCAACGTCGACACCGATCTCCTTGAAGCTTTGCTGCAGGAATTCGTTCATCGGCAACGACAGCATCTGGCCGGTGCCGCCGTTCGCGATGATGAACTTTGCTTTCAAGGGCTTCTCGGGTGAGTAGCCAGCTTCCTTCACCAGCCTCTTGGCTTCGGCAAGATCGTACTTGAGTTCGAACGCGGGTTTGCCAAACCATGGGCTCGACGGATCGACTTGACCCTTGGCAGGCTTCGCGAGACCGTTCATCAGGCCCACGACGGCTTCGCGATCGATGGCAAGATTGAGCGCCTTGCGCAGACGGATATCGGTCCACGGCGAACCGGGGAGCACGCTGAGGTGATAATTCCAGACGTGGGGCGTGACGTTATCGACGATCTTCATGCCCGCCGACTTCAACTGCGGCACGGCGTCCGGCGCGGGTGTCTCGATCAGATCGACCTGCCCGGCCAGCAACGCGTTGGTGCGCGTCAAGGCCTCAGGCATTGGCACGAGAACGAGCTTGTCGACTTTTGGAATGCGCTTCTTGTCCCAATAGTCGGCGTTCTTCGTCAGCTCAGCGAGTTCGCGCGGAACCAGTTTGGTCAGCTTAAACGGACCGGTACCCGACGGGTCGCTTGCAAACTTGTCCCAATCCTTGCCGAGCTTTTCATATTGCGCGGGGCTTGAGACGAGAAACCACAGCATCTGATACGGGAAGAACGAGTCCACGGCCTTGGTCGTGATCTCGACAGTGGAGTCATCGATCTTTGCGTAGCTCGCCACCGATGGAAGGCGCGTCTTCACCTGCGCACTTTGCCGCTTGTCGAACTGCGGCGCCTTGTCGTTCAGAACCTTGTCGAGATTCCAGATGACCGCGTCGGCATTGAAATCGCTTCCATCGTGAAACTTGACGCCCTTACGTAGCGTGAAGCGCCATTTCGTCTTGTCCGCAGGATCGACCTTCCATTCGGTTGCAAGTCCCGGCACGAGTTTGCCTGGCCGATCTGCGACATCCATCTCCCACGCGACCAGCGGGTCATAAATCGTGTAGCCGGTGAATTGATAAGCACCGGCACCGCGATCCGGCTGACCTGTCGTCAGCGGAATATCCGCCATCGAGATGCCATATCGCACCACGCTTTCCGCTTTCGCAGGTAAGGCGGCGCCGATGGCAACGGCGAGCGCCGCAAACGCGATCGATTTTCGAAAACTCATGAACGCAACTCCATGTGGATATGGGAAGAAGGGTTGGAGTTGAACTTGCAAGCCTGATGCCAGACTTGGTTTTCACTTTGAGAATGCGGGGCTTTTGTCGCGCAGCAAACGCGTCTGACGAATTTTCGGGATTTTAATCTTCGCCGCTATCGTTTGCATACAAAGTGATGTGTTCCGCGATGCTCAACGCACCCCGTCGCGCATATCTTGCTTCTCGCAGTTCACGCCACCGGATGAGAGCAGCAGTACGATTGCCTCAAAAGCGTGCAGATTGGCTTGAACTTTGCCTCTCTTGTATACAAGATACGAGCTGTTTGAGCTCCTCCGGATAGCGCGACACCACGGCCGGAGACTGATTGATCGCCTGGGAATATTGGCCTTTTCCGATCCCGGCCACGACCATCCGGTGCGAGCCAGCATACCTGCCGACATCCGATGATCTGACCAAAGCATGCGCGGGACTGAAGTCCCCTTGGCATAGGCGTTGCATAAGATTTAGCCATCGACGTCGAAAGGGACTCATCACTATGCGTAACGACAGACATGTAAAATGCCGCACGACGGCGGCGATGCTGATGCTCGCCATGGCATCCGCGGTTTCGCTGCCGCATTCTGCGAGCGCAGAAACCGTTTTGCGCATCGGTATGACCGCAGCGGACATTCCGCGCACACTGGGACAACCCGATCAGGGATTTGAAGGCAACCGATTTACGGGCCTGACGATGTATGACGGTCTGACGATGTGGGATCTCACATCAGCGACCAAGGCGAGCGTGGTGATCCCGGGCCTCGCGACGGAATGGGCGGTGGATGCAAGCGACAAGACCAAATGGACATTCAAGCTTCGTCCCGGCGTCACATTCCACGACGGCTCGCCGTTCAATGCAGACGCCGTTGTCTGGAATGTCGAAAAAGTTCTGAAGCCTGACGCGCCGCAATACGACGCCAGTCAGGTCGGCGTGACCGCATCGCGCATGCCAACATTGGCTTCGGCACGCAAGATCGATGACATGACTATCGAATTCACCACAAAGGAGCCGGACAGCTTCCTGCCGATCAATCTCACCAATCTGTTCATGGCGAGCCCGACGAAATGGCAGAAATTCTATGACACTGCGGAAGGCGTCGACGCCAAGGCGAAGTCGCAGGCTGCATGGGCCGCGTTCGCACGCGATGCGTCCGGCACTGGCCCCTGGAAGATGACGAAATTCACGCCGCGTGAACGTCTCGAACTCGCGAAGAACGAAAACTACTGGGACAAAGCACGCGTTCCCAAGACCGACAAGATGGTTCTGTTGCCAATGCCCGAGGCGAACGCGCGCACCGCTGCGTTGCTGTCGGGCCAGGTGGACTGGATCGAGGCGCCGGCACCGGACGCCGTCAAGGAATTGACCCAGCGCGGATTCACCATCTCCAAGAACGAGCAGCCGCACGTGTGGCCATGGCAGTTCTCGCGCATCGAGGGTTCGCCCTGGAACGACATCCGCGTCCGCAAGGCCGCTAATCTCTGCATCGATCGCGAAGGGCTAAAGGACGGCCTGCTCGCGGGTCTGATGGTGCCCGCCACCGGCACATTCGAACCCGGACATCCGTGGCGCGGCAAACCGACCTTCGAGATCAAGTACGACAAGGCTGCTGCGCAGAAGCTGATGCAAGAAGCCGGTTACGGACCGAACAGGAAGCTGACAGTGAAAACGCAAACGTCAGCGTCGGGTTCTGGCCAGATGCTGCCGCTGCCGATGAACGAGTATCTTCAGCAGGCGCTCGCTGAATGCTACTTCGACGTTCAGCTCGATGTCATTGAATGGAATACGCTGTTCACCAACTGGCGCCGCGGCGCCAAGGATCCGAGCGCCAACGGCGCCAACGCAACCAACGTGACTTACGCTGCGATGGACCCGTTCTTTGCCATGGTGCGCTTCCTGCAGTCGCAGATGGCGCCTCCGGTTTCCAACAACTGGGGCTTCATCAACAATCCGAAGTTCGATGAACTGGTGAAGAAGGCGCGCCAGACCTTCGATCCGACGGAACGCGATGCGGCGCTCGCCGAACTGCACGCAGCGTCAGTGGACGATGCGGCGTTTCTTTATGTCGCACACGATGTGGGGCCTCGTGCCTTGAGTCCGAGGGTCAAGGGTCTCGTGCAGCCGAAGAGCTGGTTCGTCGACTTCTCGCCAGTGTCGATCCAGTAACGAACTGCGGCCCGCTTCCTCGCGTCAAATCGTGACGTGTTCTGGACTGCCTAACCATAACGGCATCATCGCCTGCTTCTTCTTAAGAGAGGCGGCGATGCCGGTATCATTCACCGACCGAAGGTGATCTGTGTTTGCTTACGTTGCCAGACGCATCGTTTATGTCGTTCCCGTTGTGATCAGCGTCGCGCTGGTTTGCTTCCTGCTGGTTCACATCACACCCGGCGATCCGCTGGTCGCAATCCTGCCCGCCGATGCGTCGCAGGAACTCGCGAACCAGTTGCGCATCGCCTATGGGTTCGACCGTCCCCTGCCCGTCCAGTTCGGACTCTGGTTGTGGAAAGCGGTCAATGGCGATCTCGGTACCTCGATCGCCACGGGGCGGCCGGTCCTCTCTGAAGTCCTGCGCGCCGTCGGCAACACCGTGATGCTTGCCATTGCGGCAGCGATGATCGGATTTACCCTCGGATTGTTCTTCGGATTGATCGCCGGCTACTTCCGCAACACGTGGATCGACAAGGTCGCGACATCCATCGCCATCGCTGGCGTCTCCGTGCCGCATTACTGGCTCGGCATGGTGCTTGTCATCGTTTTCTCAGTTCAGCTCAACTGGCTGCCGGCCGTCGGCGCGGGACCGGGCGGCTCCGGCTCGTGGGCCTGGGACTGGGACTGGGAGCACGTCCGTTATCTCGTCCTGCCTGCGATCACCACGTCCGTCATTCCGATGGGCATCGTCACGCGTACCGTCCGCGCCCTGACCGGCGATATCTTGTCGCAGGATTTCGTCGAGGCGTTGCGCGCCAAGGGCCTGCGCGAGACGCGCGTTTTCCGTCATGTCATCAAGAACGCTGCTCCAACCGCGCTGGCGGTCATGGGCCTGCAGCTGGGTTACATGCTCGGCGGATCGATCCTGATCGAAACGGTGTTCTCGTGGCCCGGTTCGGGCCTGCTGCTCAACTCCGCGATCTTTCAGCGCGATCTGCCGTTGCTGCAAGGCACGATCCTCGTGCTCGCGCTGTTCTTCGTGTTCCTGAATCTGATGGTCGATATCGCGCAGGCTTCGATCGATCCGCGTATCAAGCGGAGCTAGACCGATGAGCACAATGACAGATGCAGCTCTTCAGGCCGCTCCTGCCAGCAAGGCGCGCGGCTACTGGGCGACCGTTGGCCGGCGCATCGTACGCGACAAAGTCAGCATGGTGTGCGCTTTCATTCTGATATTGATATTCCTGTCGGCCATCGTGGCGCCATGGCTTGGCCTTGCCGATCCCTATCAGGGCTCGATGATCCGCCGCCTTCGCGTCATCGGCACGCCGGGCTATCCGCTCGGAACCGACGAACTTGGCCGCGATATGCTGTCGCGCCTGATCTATGGCGGGCGCCTGTCTCTGCTGATCGGCATCCTGCCGGTGATCTTCGCCTTCATTATCGGCACATCGCTCGGTCTTGTCGCGGGATATGTCGGCGGCAAGGTCAACACCGCCATCATGCGCACCGTTGACGTATTTTACGCCTTCCCTTCGGTGCTGCTGGCCATCGCAATCTCCGGTGCGCTGGGTGCGGGCATCGTCAACTCCATCGTCTCGCTGACGATTGTGTTCGTTCCGCAGATCACGCGCGTCGCCGAGAGCGTGACCACCGGTGTGCGAAACATGGACTTCGTCGAAGCAGCACGAGCCTCCGGCGCCGATGCTTTCACGATCATGCGGGTGCACATGCTCGGTAACGTGCTGGGATCGATCTTCGTCTACGCCACGGGACTCATTTCTGTCTCGATGATTCTCGCTGCCGGCCTATCGTTCCTCGGCCTCGGCACCAAACCGCCGGAACCGGAATGGGGGTTAATGCTCAACACCTTGCGGACCGCGATCTATGTGAACCCGTGGGTGGCGGCGCTTCCGGGCGTGATGATCTTCGCGATCTCGATCTGCTTCAATCTGCTGAGCGACGGAATGCGCAGCGCGATGGATATCCGGAACTGATGCAATGACCGACACAGCTCAATCCATTGATATGCTTGATCCGATCGAAGATCGCGGCGGCGTTGCTCAGCCGCTACTGCAGGTCACGGGATTGACCAAGCATTTCCCCGTGCGCGGCGGCCTGTTCAGCAAGAGCAAGACGGTGCGCGCCGTCGATAACGTGACGTTCTCCATCGCCAAGGGCGAGACGGTTGGAATCGTCGGTGAATCCGGCTGCGGTAAGTCGACCACCGCGCGGCTGCTGATGCATCTGATGGGGCGCGACGCGGGTGAGTTCGTCTATGACGGCATGCTGGTTGGACGCGCCCTGTCGCTGCGCGAGTTGCGTCGCGCCATGCAGATGGTGTTCCAGGATAGCTATGCCTCGCTCAATCCCCGGCTGACCATCGAGGAGTCGATTGCATTCGGTCCCAAGGTTCACGGGATGGACGATGCCGCCGCGCGCTCGCTCGCGCAGGAATTACTCGGCAAGGTCGGATTGCGTCCCGAAATCTTCGCCAATCGCTATCCCCACGAGATATCCGGCGGGCAGCGTCAGCGGGTCAATATCGCGCGCGCCCTCGCGCTCTCGCCGCGCCTCGTCATTCTGGACGAGGCCGTCTCTGCGCTCGACAAGTCAGTCGAGGCGCAGGTGCTCAATCTGCTGGTTGATCTCAAGCGCGAATTTGGACTGACATATCTTTTCATCAGCCATGACCTGAATGTGGTGCGTTACATCTCCGACCGCGTGCTGGTGATGTATCTCGGCGAGGTCGTCGAACTTGGCCCGGTTGACGAGGTATGGGATGCGCCCGCGCATCCCTATACGCGCGCGCTGCTGGCGGCGATGCCCTCCTCCGATCCTGACAAGCGCACCGAAACGCCTCCTATCACGGGCGATCCGCCCAACCCGATTGATCCGCCGTCCGGCTGCCGGTTTCACACCCGTTGTCCGTTTGCAGAGCCGCTATGTTCGGAAACCGGACCGAAGCTGACGGACATCGATAAGATGGGACATCAAGTGGCCTGCTACATGTCCATTCCAGGCTCGGGTCACAGCCGCGCGCCGCAGGCAGGGATGTAATTTTATGACCGCAAGACCGACAGCTAACGAGATCGAAGCGATGGCACGCGTTGCCGGCGTGCCGGTCACCGATGACGTCGCAACACGCATCGCCAATTCCATCGGGCCTGCATTCGATGGCTTTGCGCCGATAGCAGGCAAGCTGCCGTTCGATCTTGAGCCTGCGACATTTATCGCTGTTCAACTCGGCAAGGGCGGCAAATGAGCGACCAAGGACCGATGACTTCCACGGAACCGGCGCTGATGTCGCTGACTGGCGTCGCGAAGGCGATTGCGGAGAAGCGCATCTCGTCCCGCGAAGCGACCCAGTCGTGCCTGAACCGGATCAAGCAGTGGGAGCCCGGCCTCAACGCGTTTATGGCGATCGAAGCCGATGGTGCGCTGAAGGCGGCCGACGCCGCCGATGCCACGCTCACCGCCGGTAAATCGCCGGGACCGCTGCACGGCGTTCCACTCGCACACAAGGACATGTATTACGAAGCCGGAAAGGTCGTGACCTGCGGTTCGATCATCCGCCGCGACTGGATTGCGACCACCACATCGACTGCCTTGCAACGCCTGAAAGACGCCGGCACCGTTCGCATCGGCTCGTTGCACATGGCAGAATTCGCTTACGGCCCTACCGGTCACAACACGCACTACGGCGCGGTCCACAATCCGTGGGCTTTCGATCATATCACGGGCGGTTCGTCCTCCGGGTCAGGAGCAGCCGTAGCCGCGCGTCTGACGTTTGCAGCTCTGGGCTCAGATACCGGTGGCTCAATCCGGATGCCGGCCCATTTCTGCGGCGTCACTGGGTTGAAGACGACGGTCGGCCGCGTCAGCCGCGCCGGCGCAATGCCGCTGTCGCAGTCGCTCGACACCGTCGGTCCCCTCGCCCGAAGTGCGGAGGATTGCGCACTGCTGCTCAGCCTGATGGCAGGCGCAGATGCTGACGATCCCACCGCAATCGGTGGCAATGTCCCGAACTACATGGCTGCGCTTGGCACACCGCTGGCGGGGATGACGATCGCTGTCCCGAAGACGTTCTATGTCGACGACCTCGATCCGGAAGTGGCGCGGGTTCTTGATGAGACCGTCGCGATCCTGAAGCGGGAAGGCGCGCGGATCGTTGCCGTTGACCTCCCCGACCAGCGCCAGCTCACGGCCGCTTGCCAGCTTGTTCTTGCGGTCGAGGCCGCGGCCTTCCACAAGGCATGGATGATCGAGCGGCCGCAGGATTACAGCCCGCAGGTTTTGATGCGTCTGCAGAACGGCCTCGCAATTCCAGCCATCTCCTATCTTGAAGCGATGCGCTGGCGCGGCCCCGCACTCACAGCTCATTTGGCGGCGACGGAGGGTGTCGATGCGGTGATCGCGCCTGTCGCGCCCGTTCCAGCTCCGACCATTGCCGACAGCGATGTCGGCAATAAGCCCGGAGCAGAAGCCGTGATCCAGAATCTCACGCGCTTTACCCGCCCCATCAACTATCTCGGCCTGCCGTCGCTCGCGATTCCGGCGGGTTTCGCGCGCAATGGCTTGCCGATCGGACTGCAACTGATCGGCAAGCCGTTCGATGAGGCAACAATCCTTCGCATCGGCGCGGGATTCCAACGCGTCACGGATTTCCACACCAAGGTTCCGGAGTTGCCATGAGCAATCTCGTCGAGGTCCGCGATCTCAACGTCCGCTTCACCGGCGAACGTACCGTCTATGCAGTGAACGGCATCAATCTCACGCTCGGCGAAGGTGAAGTCGTCGGGCTGCTCGGCGAGTCCGGTTCCGGCAAGAGCGTCACGCTGCGTGCGCTGATGCGGTTGCTGCCAAAGAAACGCGCGGTAATTACCGGTAGCGTGCATGTCGCGGGACGCGACGTGCTGGCGCTGAATGACGATGAACTCTCGGCCTTCCGCGGCCAGACCGTCTCGATGATCTTTCAGGAGCCCGCGCTGGCGCTCGATCCGGTCTACACCATCGGCGAACAGATCGCGGAAAGCGTGATGCGCCACGAAGGCAAGAGCCACACCGATGCGGTGGCGCGCGCGCTGGAAATGCTTGAGGTGGTGCGCATTCCGTCCGCCAAGCGCCGTCTCGACGCCTACCCGCACGAAATGTCCGGCGGCATGCGCCAGCGCGCCATGATTGCGCTTGCGCTCGCCTGCAAGCCGAAAATCCTTCTTGCCGACGAACCGACCACGGCACTCGACGCCACCGTGCAGATTCAAATCTTGCTGCTGTTGCGCGAACTTCAGCGAGAGTTCGGCATGTCGGTGATCTTCGTCACCCACGATATCGGCGTCGCAAATGAGATCTGCGATCGCGTCGCGGTGATGTATGCGGGGCAAATTGTCGAAACCGGGACCACGAGCCAGATCGTGAAAACGCCGATTCACCCCTATCCGCGTGGACTTCTCGCATCTACCGTGCATGGCGCCAAACGCGGCGCGCGACTGGAAACCATTCCCGGCACACCACCGTCGCTTGACAAGGCGCCGGTCAATTGCTCGTTCGCGCCGCGTTGCAGCTTCGCGCAATCCCGCTGCTTGGAAGCTTTGCCGCCCAACGTACAGATCGGAGCGGGCCGCGTCGCGCGCTGTATTCTGGCAGAACAGACCGCGCAACCAGCCTAGCTGGCAGCTTTTGTCAGCTTCCAATGGGGTCAAGCAATTCGGTTTTGTGCGCTGGCACTTCAACGCTTCCCGGGAAAAGTTTGCGCACAAGGATGTAAAAGATCGGCGTGAAGATCAGGCCGAACACCGTGACGCCAAGCATCCCGAAGAAGACAGCGACACCCACCGCTTGCCGCATTTCCGAACCTGAGCCGGACGAAAGCACCAGTGGCAACACACCGAGAATAAAGGCGAAGGACGTCATCAGGATCGGTCGAAGCCGCAGGCGACACGCCTCGATCACGGCGTCGAGTTGGTCGCGTCCTTCATGCTCGATGTCGCGGGCGAATTCCACGATCAGGATCGCGTTTTTCGCGGCCAACCCAACCAGAACGACGAACCCGATCTGCGTAAGAATGTTGATGTCCTGCCCCATGATGCGCACGCCGACAGTCGCCGCCAACAGGCACATCGGCACGATCAGGATCACCGCAAAGGGAAGCGTCCAGCTGCCATACTGCGCGGCCAGCACCAAAAACACGAACAGCACGCAGATCGGAAACACATAAAGACCGGAACTACCGCCTGTCACCTGCTGATAGGACAGGTCAGTCCATTCGAACGAGAAGCCGCTCGGCAAGGTCTGCTCCGCAAGTTGTCGCATCGTGTTGATCGCGGTCGCAGAACTTGTACCCGGCAATGTATCGCCCTGCACTTCCGACGCCGGATAGAGATTGTAGCGGGCCACGCGATCAGGTCCGGACACATCGCGGAAGCTAATGACACTTCCGAGCAGCACCATGTCGCCAGCCGTGTTGCGCGTGCGCAGCCGCGCCAGATCGGTGGTCTCCTTGCGGAACGGCAAGTCCGCCTGGGCTGTCACATGATAGGTGCGACCGAGGATATTGAAGTCGTTGACATAGGATGAGCCGAAATAGGTCTCGATCGCATCGGTCACGTTCTGAACGGGCACGCTAAGCATCTGTGCCTTCTGACGATCGATATCGACGAAAACCTGCGGCGTGTTTGCGCTGAAAGGAGAGAACACCGCCGTCAGCCCGGGCGCCCTGCGGGCTGCGTTGACCAATTCATCGGTCGCAGCCGCCAGCAGATCAGCGCCCCTGCCCTGAGTATCCAGCACGCGCATGGCAAAGCCGCCGCCAGTACCGATACCGGGCACAGCGGGGGGCGGAACGACAATCACGATCGCGCCTTCAATGCTGGAAAGCCGCTTGCGCAGTTCGGCCGTGATGACCGTTGATGTGATCCCCTTCTTGGCGCGCTTCTCCGCATCCTCAAACACCGGAAACAACGCAGCAGCATTGCTGGCCAGCGTCCGCGTCGCACCGTTAAAGCCGGCGAAGGACGGCACGCGGACGACGCCGGGAACATCGAGCGCGATACGTTCGATCTCTCGGACGATTTCCGTGGTGCGGCTCAGCGACGAAGCTCCCGGCAATTGCACCACAACGATGACATAGCCACGATCCTGCGCTGGAATGAACCCCTGCGGCGTGGTGTAAAGCAGCCAGCCGGCTGAGCCGATCAGCACCGCGTAGAGAAGCAGCATAAGCGCCGAGTGCCTGATCACAAAATTCGCAGCGTTGCCGTAGCCATGGGACAGCCGGTCGAATGTCCGGTTGAAGGCGCCGGTCGCCGCCTCCCAGCCGCGCGCGATGAAATTCCAGCTCGCCGGAGGCTTTTTGTCATGATGCGGCTGCAGGATGAGCGAGGCCAGCGCCGGTGACAGTGTCAGCGAGCAGAAGCAGGAAATCGCGGTCGCCACCGCGATGGTGATGGCGAATTGCTGGAAGAACTGACCGGAGATGCCGCCAAGAAATGCGGTCGGGACAAACACCGCGCACAGCACCAGCGCAATCGAGACCAGCGCGCCGCCGACCTCTTGCATCGTGAGCAACGCGGCATCGCGCCGGGTCTTACCCTCGGCCAGATGCCGCTCGACGTTCTCGACCACGACAATGGCGTCGTCCACCACGATGCCCACAGCCAACACCAGCCCGAACAGGGTCAGGTTGTTGATCGAAAATCCAAGTGCCGCCATGACCGCGAAAGTGCCGACCAATGAGACCGGAATCGCCAAAATCGGAATGATTGCCGGACGCCAGCCCTGCAGGAACACCAGCACGACGATGACGACCAGCAGCATCGCCTCATAGATGGTCTTGATCAACTCGCTGACGGATTGCGCGATGAACTCGGTCGGGTTGTAGCCAATGTTGTACTCAAGCCCCCTTGGAAATTCTGTTTTCAGCTTCGCCATGGTGTCGGATACACCCTTGGCGGTTCCGAGCGCGTTGGAGCCGGGGCGCTGGGACACCGCAAGACCGATGGCCGGCTTCTTCAGCAAGAAGCTGTTGGTGGTATAGGCCAGCGCACCGAGTTCAATGCGGGCTACATCGCGCAATCGGACGGTACGGCCTTCAGTGCCGGCCTTGATGACGATATTCTCGAACTGGGAGATGTCTTTCAGGCGGCCCATGAAGGTAAGGTTCGGCGCAAACGCGCGGTCCGATATCGGCGGCTCGGCAATCTGGCCGCCAGTGATCTGCAGATTCTGTGCGCGCACCGCGGTGACCACGTCTCCCGCGGTCAGGCCGAGCGTGGCGATCTTGTCGGGATCGAGCCATAGCCGCATCGAATAGTCGCGCGCACCGAAGATCGTGATGTCGCCAACGCCATCGAGCCGCAGCAACTGGTCGCGGATCTGCCGCAGCGCATAGTTGCTGATATAGAGCTGGTCATAGGTGTCGTCCGGCGACAGCAGGAACACGACCATCAGAAGGTCCGGACTGTTCTTGCGAGTGACGACGCCGTTGCGCTGCACCTCTTCCGGAAGCCGCGGCTGCGCAATCGCAACGCGGTTCTGAACCAGCACCTGCGCCTTGTCGAGATCGGTGCCCAACTTGAAAGTGACAGTAATCGTCAACTGGCCACTGGAGGTCGCCTGGCTGTAGAGATACAGCATATCCTCGACGCCGTTGATTTCCTGCTCGATCGGCGTCGCGACCGTGTCCGAGACGGTTTGCGCCGAGGCGCCGGGATATTGGGTCGTAATGACAACGGTCGGCGGCGCGACCTGCGGATATTCCGCAACGGGAAGCGTCGTATAGGCGATCGCGCCGACAATAAGCAGCACGATGGACAACACCATCGCCAGAATTGGCTGGTTGATAGAGAGGCGGCCGAGATTCATGGCTTGCTCCCGCCGCTGGCATTCGGCGCGTGCGGCGTGACTTTCGCCCCGACCCGCACACGCTGCAATCCATCGACGACGACCCTATCATCCGCCTTCAACCCCTCCCGGATAACCCTCAGACCATCATTCAATGGACCGAGAACAACCGGCTTCATCTCCACCGTGTTGTCGTCCTTGACTGTGAACACGATCTTGCGCGATTGGTCGGTCGCAATCGCCGTATCCGGCAGCAGCAACGCTTCATAAGGAGCACTGCCAAGCACACGAACGCGGGCGAACTGGCCCGGCAAAATCGAAAGATCCTCGTTCGGAACCAGCGCGCGCCCTCGCAGGGTGCCGGTGCCTACATCGAGCCGATTATCGAGGAAATCGACCGCGCCATCGTGCGATGGCTTGGTCTCGCCGGAGAGCATGATCTGCACCGGGTTCGCCGTATCACGCGAACTCGGCCGCCGTCCTTCGAACCACAGCCTGTTGTTCTTGAGATAGATCGATTCATCCATGTCGAAATAGACGTGGATTGGATTCAGCGAAACGATCGAGGTGAGCAGCGTCGCCCCGCTCTCGCTCCCTTGCACAAGGTTACCGACGGTGACCAGATGACGGCTGATACGGCCGTCGATCGGCGCCTTCACCTTGGTAAACTCCACATCGAGTTCGGCGCGTTGCAGCGCGCCTTCCGCCTGTAAAACAGATGCCTGGGCTGACTCAAGCTGCTGACGCCGCTGATCGACAATGGTCTCGGCGACAGCCTGAGTCTTGATCAGTTGCTGGGCGCGTTCAAGTTCACGTTCCGCCAGGACAACTCTCGCCTTGGCATCGGCCAATTGCCCTCGCGACTGCTCGGCGACGGCTTCATATTGCCGGGGATCGATCACATAGAGGAGGTCGCCGGTCTTGACCATGGCGCCGTCCTTGAACTCCACGCTTGTCACGAAGCCGGTGACGCGAGCGCGAATCTGCACCTGCTCGATGGCGTCAAAGCGTCCGGTAAATTCGTCCCAATCCGTCACTGTCCGCTTGGTCGGCTGCGCAACAGTCACAGGAGGCGCACCCGCGGCCGGCTGTTGGGGCGGTTTCTCGCAACCGGTCAAAAGAGAAGCCACCGCAATTGCAACAAACGCCAGGAGCGGTTTTTTGGGAGCCGGGGTGAAGCGTCCTGAAATGCCAGAAAAGACCTGCCAGCCCATCGTCACCCCCGATTACTTCAAACTAATCTTAGACAATCATCTGAGGGCAAGGGTACCGGGCGTTTGACCAGAACGCCAGCGCCATAAGCTGGCGTTGCGCACCCGCTGCGAAACGGCTTTCCTTTGTTATGCGTTGAGATGGGCACTTGAGGGAATGACTGGGGCCACAATAATCCGTCCCAAGTCATATACGTCGTGACGCATCAGGCCGCGCGCATGCCAAGCTTCGGGACCAACGCCGACTCTTACGCAGCAGCACCCGCCGATTTTCATGAAATTCCGGCCCGCGCTGATCGACTATTGCACGGCGCGTCGTCGCCCACGTCGAGATTACTCCGCGCTGCTGACCAGCCGCACTCGCGGCGCTGCCGCGTCCCTCAACTTCCGATAAGCCGCAAGATAGTCCAGGGCCATGCGCCGCGCCGTGAACCGCTCTTCAAACCGCTTGCGGACCATAGCGCGATCTATCTGCAATAGCCGATCAACCGTAGCGACCGCGCTGAGCTCGTCCTCCACGACAAAGCCCGTGACGCCCTCGTCGATGATTTCCGGAACTGACCCTCGATTAAACGCGATCACCGGCGTTCCGCAGGCCATTGCCTCAATCATGACAAGCCCGAACGGCTCGGGCCAATTGATCGGCAGCAGAAGTCCGAGCGCACCACTGAGAAAACTGGGCTTCTCGTGATCGCCGATTTCACCGATGTACTCGACAAGCGGATGATCGATCAGCGGCCGAATGACTTCGTCATAATAATCCTGATCGGCGCGGTCGACCTTTGCGGCGATCTTGAGCGGGATGCCACATCGAACAGCGATCTGGATGGCGCTATCCACTCCCTTCTCCGGCGCTATGCGGCCAAGCACGGCCAGATAGCTGGGGGTCACCGGCTGCGGGGTCAGAAGATTTTCTGGAATGCCATGATGGATGGTGCGCAGCCAGTTTGCCTGGGGCACCGGCCGACGCTGCGCGTTCGATATCGAAATCACCGGGATCGAGGAAAAGGTATTGAACACCGGCTGATGCTCCGGCAGATCGAGCCGACCGTGCAACGTCGTAAGAAAGGGAGTCGGCTGGCGAGCGAACAGCGAGAACGGATAGTAGTCGAGATGAAAATGCAGGAAGTCGAATTCCTCGTTGTCGCATTTCCGCCGGACTCGTTCGAGCATCACCATGTGCAGCGCATTTGGATCACGGATCGAGCCGTCGAGACGCAGGGCCTTTGGCCATGTCGCATCGAGCTTCGCCGAAGTGTGGGAGTCTCCGCTGGCGAATAACGTGACGTCATGCCCGAGCGAAACCAGCTCCTCCGTCAGCCAATGCACAACGCGTTCGGTCCCCCCATAAAGCTTCGGTGGAACCGCCTCGGTTAACGGAGCAACCTGCGCAATTCGCATTGACTCGTCTCCTGTCGTGCACGGTGAAAATCGCTTGATCTCCAGTCGAGGCTGGAGGGCCGGGATGGGAACGTTTTCGCATATGCGAAGTTCCAGTGAAGATGCGCATTACTTCCACAGCCTTGTCTTGTTAGCGCCACTTCGATCAATCAGGCTTTCCAAGGCAGTTAACGGAGAGATTTTGCATAACGATGGCAAAACGATGAGCGTCCTTTGGGAGCTCGTGGTGACCGAAAGGCGGCTCTCTCTTTGCAAAGGTCTGTTTTCTCAGCGCTTCGCGGCGGCAAGTAAGGGGTTCTATGGACAGTCTCTCTGGATACGCTCATCGTCCTTTCGCTTTCGTGCTGCGTTATCTCCGCCAGCGGACGGCGTCTCACGTCGCGATTGTGCTTACGGTTGGGGCAGCCGTTGCTTGTTCCGTGGGCACGCAGTACGGCGTCAAATATCTCGTCGATGGACTCGCAGCCGGACCGACCCACAATGATGTATGGCTGGCATTCGGATTTCTCGTAGCTTTGATTGCTGCCGACAATTTTTTGTGGCGGATCGCAAGCTGGATAGCGAGCTTCACGTTTGTGGGTGTAACCGGAGATTTGCGGCGGGACATTTTCCGTCATCTGACGGGGCACGCGCCCAGCTACTTCTCCGACCGGCTGCCGGGGATGCTCACCAGCCGTATCACCGCCACGTCCAACGCCGTGTTCACCCTGGAGAACATGTTCGTCTGGAACGTGATGCCGCCCTGCATCGCCACCTTTGCGGCCATCGCGCTGATTGGAACCGTCAGCCTGCCGATGGCCGCCGGATTGACCGTCATTGCAGGCACGGTCGTGATTGCGATGTTCCGCATCGCTGCCGCAGGCAAACCCCTTCACGATGATTTCGCCGACAAAGCCGCAGCGGTGGATGGCGAGATGGTCGACGTCATCAACAACATGTCGCTGGTTCGGGCGTTCGGCGGTCTCGATTACGAACACGAACGTTTCGATGCCACGGTCAATCGAGAGCTGAGTGCAAGGAGCCGCAGCCTGCGCTACCTTGAGCGGCTGCGGCTCACGCACGCTGCCATCACCGTCGTCTTGACGATCGGGCTGCTCGGCTGGGCGATCAAACTTTGGCAGCAAGGCCACGCCACCACTGGCGACGTCGTGCTGGTCTGCACGCTCGGGCTTTCCATCCTGCATGCCACCCGCGATCTGGCGGTAGCGCTCGTCGATGTCACCCAACATGTCGCAAGATTGTCGGAAGCCACCGCGACGCTCCTCGTCCCACACGAGCTCCGCGACCATCCAGAGGCCGAGCCACTGGTGAAAGCCGGCTCCGTTATCGCATTCAACAACATTTCCTTCGGCTATCCCGGCGGGATGCAGGTATTCGACAAGTTCAATCTCCGGCTGAACTCGGGCCAGAGGGTCGGACTCGTCGGCCAATCCGGTGGCGGAAAATCGACGCTGTTCACGCTGCTGCAAAGATTTTACGATGTGCAGCAGGGCAGCATCACCATCGATGGCCAGGATATCTCCAAGATCACGCAGCAGAGCCTGCGCGAGGTGATTTCGGTCGTTCCGCAGGACATCTCGCTGTTTCAGCGCTCGATCATGGAAAATATCCGTTACGGCCGTCCAACGGCGACCGACGATGAAGTCTTGCGCGCGGCGATCGCGGCGCGCTGCGATTTCGTCGAAGACCTGCCGGACGGACTTGAAACCCCTGTCGGAGATCGTGGCCTTAAGCTTTCGGGTGGGCAGCGTCAGCGCATTGCGATCGCGCGCGCGTTTCTGAAAGATGCACCTATTCTCTTGCTCGACGAAGCGACCGCGGCGCTGGACACTGAGTCCGAGGAAGCGATTCGCGAGGCACTGGCGCGGCTGATGCGCGGGAGAACCGTGATCGCGATTGCGCATCGGCTGGCAACGCTGCGTAATTTCGACCGGGTTGTCATGCTGCAATCGGGGCGTATCATCGAAGATGGATCGCCCGATCGGCTGATGCAAGGTCACGGGCCCTACCGGGAACTGGTGACGCGGGAAATGGATCGGCTCGCAAAGCATGCGGCCTGAGTCTACGCACCCTCTGGCACGACTGGCCTGCCTGCCCGCTCCTGAAATCACTTCGAGGTCGAAATGGCAATCGAAGCTGTAACCGAGATAACGACGATTCATGAGATAAAAACCGTTACGGAATCGCCGTTCTACATTCCGATGACCGGCCCTGCGGCGCGCCCGCGCCGGGCGCTGAAGCACGACGACACCTTCGTTGTGCTCGACAGCCACGGCGACATCGGCGCTTCCGCCGGCGGCCCGGACGGACTCTTCAATGCGGACACTCGTTATCTCGCAAGGCTGGAGTTACTGCTGAACGACGTGCAGCCGCTACTGCTTGGATCCAATCTGCGCGACGACAATTCTTCGCTGACGGTTGATCTCACCAATCCCGATGTCATGCGCGGCGGGCAGATTGTGCTACGAAAGGACATCCTGCACATCGTGCGCACGATCTTCCTGTGGCGAGGCACAGCTTATCAGCGGATTGGCCTGCAAAATCACGGAGAACGCAGCGCCAGCTTCAGCCTCACTCTGCTGTTCGACAATGATTTTGCCGATTTATTCGAGGTTCGCGGAGAACAACGCCCGCGGCGTGGCGTCGGCACAACTCGCCTCCTCGATCCAAGCAACGTCCTCTTCGAGTATGTCGGCCTCGACGAGAAGCTGCGAAGCACCACACTTCATTTCGATCCGCCTCCATCGCATCTCGCGGTGAACCGCGCGACCTATCATCTGGATCTCGCGCCGCAGCAGACAACTTCGTTGTTCGTGGCCGTGTCTTGCAACAAGCCCGCGACGCACAAGCCGATTCCGTTCTTCCGCGGCCTGCTGGCCCATCGCCGCGAGATGCGGCAGTCCACGGCAGGCGCGACGACCATCGAAACGTCCAATAACATCTTCAATGAAGTGCTCTGCCAGGCGAGCGCCGATCTCAACATGCTGATGACGGAAACGCCGGAGGGCCGTTATCCCTACGCCGGAATTCCATGGTATTCGACCACGTTCGGGCGCGACGCCTTGATTACGGCGATGCAGATGCTATGGGTCGATCCCCGCATTGCGCGTGGCGTCCTGAAGCGGCTCGCGGCCTATCAGGCTACGATGATCGATCCGCTTGCCGACGCCGAGCCGGGAAAGATCCTGCACGAGATGCGCGGCGGAGAAATGGCTGCGCTTCGCGAGGTGCCATTCGGGAAATATTACGGCAGCGTCGATTCCACACCGCTGTTTGTGTTGCTGGCCGGTCTCTATGTGGAACGGACTGGCGACGAAGAGACGCTCCGTGAACTTTGGCTGGCCATCGAAGCCGCCTTGCGGTGGATTGACGGTGCCGGCGATCCCGATCAGGACGGCTTCGTCGAGTATCAACGCGCCTCCGAGCAGGGTCTCGCCAATCAGGGCTGGAAAGACTCTTTCGATGCGATCTTCCACGCCGACGGCCAGCTTGCCGAGGGACACATCGCCCTCGCCGAGGTTCAGGGTTACGTTTTTGCAGGCAAGCAACTCGCTGCACGCTCCGCGCGGCGCCTGGGTCTCATTGACAGGGCAACAAAACTCGAGGCCGAGGCGCTCAATCTTGCCGAGCATTTCGAGCAGGCCTTCTGGTGTGAAAAACTCGGCACCTATGCCTTGGCGCTCGACGGCGCGAAGAAGCCATGCAAAGTCAAAACCTCGAATGCCGGGCAGGTTCTTTTCACCGGGATCGCCCGCGAAGATCATGCACGTATGGTCGCCGCGGACCTGTTACGTCCCCACTTCTTTACAGGCTGGGGTATCCGCACCGTCGCGTGCGGCGAAGCTCGCTATAATCCCATGTCCTATCACGACGGTTCGATCTGGCCGCATGACAACGCCCTGATCGTTCTCGGCCTCGCACGTTACGGTCTGAAGCATTCGGTCGAGCAGGTGTTCAAGGGATTGTTTGACGCCGCGACCTATATGGACTTGCGGCGGCTGCCGGAATTGTTCTGTGGTTTCCAGCGCGAGCGCCGTCAGGGACCAACCTTGTATCCTGTCGCTTGTGCGCCGCAGGCTTGGGCCAGCGCAACGCCCTTTACGCTGCTCGAAGCAGCACTCGGTCTCGAGTTCGACCCCGAACGTGGCGAAATTCGCCTGCGCAACCCGCGGCTGCCGGCATTCCTCAACGAGGTCATCCTCCGCGATCTTCAACTCGGAGATTCCAGCGTCGATTTGCGGGTTCGGCGCCAGGGAGAAGATGTGTCGCTCGAGGTTTTGCGCACGCGCGGAAAAATTCAGGTCTCGATCGTTCTCGCCCGTTGACGGGCATCGTGGTTTCGCCTGGCGCGAACCGAAACAGCAGCAAGACCGATCGAACTCTCAAGGAGTACCTCTATGAGCGCCCATCGTGCTGCAACGACCGTCGCGATGATTCTGGCCGCGATGATCTTCCCCCACGGTCCCTGTTGGGCTGATGATGCCGCTCCGCCGCCTTCGGCAGCATCGAGTACACCCGCAGCCAATAGCGTCACCCAGCAAGAAACGCCGCTGCCCGCGACGGCTCCCGCTCCGCCACCCGCAACGCCTGCGCCGGCAGAGGCCTCGCCACCACCGTCAGTTACAGTGATCGATGCCGTGGATGCCCACGGCATCCTCGGCCGCGACGTTCGCAGCCCGGCGAACGAAAACATGGGCCGGATCGTCGACGTCATCGTCGATCGCGCCGGCCGCGCACGCGCAGCGGTGATCGATTTCGGCGGGTTTCTCGGCGTCGGCAGCCGAAAGATCGTGGTCGATTGGAGTGCGCTGCACTTCTGGAATGTCGCGAACAAGGGCGAGAGCATTACCCTCGAACTGACGCGCGATCAGGTGAAAGCAGCGCCTGAATACAAAGAAGACAAACCGATGATCGTGCTCGGCGCATCGGGCAGCCTGGCGCCATTGCGCTTCGTCCCATAACAACGGAGCATCGAACTGTCCAAGCATGCCACCATACATCCAGTCGAACGGGATGGCGGCGACCGTAACGACATTCCGTATGCGGAAGGTGATGCACCCGGAATCGTGCCCGATCCCGGCGAGCCGCATGTTCATGCGCCATCGCGCCAAAGTCTGCGTGGCCTCGATTGGTTCATTTTCTTTCTCGCCGACGTACAGACCGGATTTGGTCCATTCGTTGCGGTGTATCTGACAACTCAGAAATGGACCCAGGTCGAGATCGGCCTTGTGCTTTCGGTTGGCGGCATCGTAGCGCTGATTGGACAGATGCCGGGAGGAGCCATCGTCGACGCCGCCCGCTCGGCGCGCAAGGCCGCGGGTTTCGCGCTTGCAACAATCGCGATCAGCGCTCTGGGGTATGCGGCATTGCCCATCTTCCTGGTCGTGATGACGGCCGCCACCCTCCACGCTGCCGCCAGTTGCGTGCTCGGTCCGGCGATTGCCGCGATCAGTCTCGGGCTGGTCGGTCCCCTTGCGATCGGTGAACGGTTGGGACGCAACGCACGCTGTGCATCGCTTGGCAATGGAGTTGCCGCGGCGGTTATGGGCGCCTGCGGCTATTATCTATCGAGCCGGTCAGTGTTTCTAGTCACCTTCGTTCTGGCAATACCAACGCTGATTGCTCTGTCGCGCATCCGCGAGCGCGAAATCATCTCCGAACATGCGGTTGGTGCCAAATTCAAGGAAGCTCCTGTCGCCAAGACAGCAAGCATCCGTCAGCTCGTTCGGCAGCGGCCGCTGTTGATCTTCGCTGGCAGTGTGCTTCTGCTGCAACTGGCGAACGCGGCCATGTTGCCGCTGATGGCCGGCGCGGTGACGACCCGTTCCAGCCAATGGGCGCCAGTTCTCATCGCTGCGTGCATTATCGTGCCGCAGGCCATCGTGGCGCTGACGTCACCTTCGGTGGGACGTATCGCGCAAAAATTCGGACGAAGGCCGCTGCTACTGCTCGGTTTCGCGGCGCTTGCTATCCGCGGCGTGCTGTTCGCAACCGTCACCGATCCCTATCTCCTGGTCGCCGTGCAGGTATTCGATGGCGTCACGGCCGCGGTGTTTGCCGTCATGATCCCGCTGATCGTCGCCGACATCGCATTCGGCAGCGGTCATTTCAATCTCGCCCAAGGCATCGTCGGCACGGCAACCGGGATCGGCGCTTCGCTCAGCACCGTGCTGGCCGGTTACGCCGCCGATCAGTTCAGCAGCAGCGTTGCCTTCCTTGGGCTCGCCGCTGTCGCAGCGGTGGGCCTCGTGATGATCTGGACGATCATGCCTGAAACGCGGCGCCAATGAATTTGCGAACGCGCTGACCAAGCATGCCTATGCATAGCCTGCTCAGGCTTAGTGCCGAGAAAACTCATCTTTTCGAGTGTGCGCCGGGCGCTGGTTGGACCGCGCGCAACTCATCCACCAGCACCCGGATGTTTTCCGAATAATCCACCGGCACAACAACGAGGTGCACTCCGCCCCTGGTGAATGCGGCCTCTAGCGCAGTGACAAGGCCGGATGCGGAACTCACTCGTGCGCCCTTGGCACCATAGGCCTTCGCATAAGCAACAAAGTCAGGGTTCCCAAAACGCAGGCCGAAATCTGCGAACCCATCAACCTCCTGCTTCCAACGGATCATGCCATAGGCATTGTCTTCCAGAACGAGAACCACGAGGTTGAGGCCTAGGCGAACCGCGGTCTCCATCTCCTGCGAGTTCATCATGAAACCGCCGTCACCGCATACGGTAAGCACCCGCCGCTTTGGATGGAGCAGACACGCGGCGATAGCCGACGGCAACCCCGCCCCCATGGTCGCAAGCGCATTGTCGAGCAAAAGGGTGTTGGCGACACGCGTGCGATAATTTCGCGCGAACCAGATCTTGTACATGCCGTTGTCGAGCGTGACGATGCCATCCGGCGGCATCACCGAACGAACATCATGCACGAGACGTTGCGGCGTGATTGGAAAGCGATCCTCTTCCGCACGGTCGGCAAGCCGCGTCAGAATTTTCTCACGGAGGCCTAGCAGCGTGGCGGCATTGGGAAGCCGGCCTGCAAGGCAGTCTGCCAGCAATCCGAGACTGGCTCCGACGTCGCCGATGATTTCGGTTTGAGGAAAATAGACTTGTTCGACAGTCGCCGGCGTCGCCCCGACATGAATGACCTGCGGTCCTTGCGCGCCCATGAAGAAAGGCGGTTTTTCGACCGTGTCATGTCCGATCGAGATGATCAGATCCGCCTGATCGATCGCCTCGTGGACCCAGTCCCGTTCGGAAAGGGCGGCGGTCCCCATATAAAGGTTCGAACCGCCATTCACCGCCCCCTTGCCCATCTGCGTATTGAAGAAGGGAATGCCCATGCGACGAACGAAGGCCGAGAGCGGCTCAGCGAGACGCGGTCGGCTTGCAGCCGCACCAAGCATCACCAGCGGTTTCTTGGCATCAGCGATCACGTCAGCCGCACGGGCGATCGCACTCATCGGCGCGACGGGTTGATCTACGGGATGAGGCGGCACCAAAGCGGCCTCCGCGCTCTCCGCCGCAATGTCTTCCGGCAGTTCGAGATGCACCGGTCCCGGCCGCTCCTGTTGGGCGATGCGAAACGCATCTCGAACGTGCGTGGGAATGGATTGCGCACTGGCGATCTGCGCCGCCATTTTCGTAAGAGGTCGCATCGTCGCCACGATGTCGACGATCTGGAAGCGAGCCTGCCGGCTGCTACGGATCGCCTTCTGCCCCGTGATCATGACCATCGGCATTGCGCCGAGATGAGCGTAGGCGGCGCTGGTCGTCAGGTTGAGCGCGCCGGGTCCAAGCGTTGTGAGACACACCCCTGCCCGCCCCGTGAGACGTCCGTAAGTCGCGGCCATGAAACCGGCCGCCTGCTCGTGGCGCGTCAGCACCAGTTTGATCTTGGACCGTCTGAGCGATTCAAGAACATCGAGATTTTCCTCACCGGGAATAGCGAAGATGCATTCGACACCCTCATTTTCGAGTGCTGCGACCAGCAGATCGGACCCTTTGGACATCGTTGACGTTTGCTCCCTTTTGGGCCCTTTCGCCGAGACCACTCAGGCCGCGCGAACGGCCTTGATGTTCACGAATTCACGAATGCCAAAGTGCGACAGCTCCCGGCCATAGCCACTGGACTTGATGCCGCCGAACGGCAGACGCGGATCGGATCGGACATTCATGTTGACGAAGCTCGCGCCGGCCTCGAGCCGATCAGCCGCGATAGCAATGCCTTTCGCATGATCGCGCGTGAAGACCGCGGAGCCCAGACCGAATTCACTGTCGTTGGCGATGGAGATTGCATGCTCATCGTCACGCGCAGGAATGATCGACGCCACCGGCCCGAACAGTTCTTCGGTGTAAGCCGCCATACCGGGGCCGACGTCGGTCATCACCGTCGGCGGATAGAATGCGCCCGGCCCCGCTGGAATTTCGCCGCCGAGAAGCAGGCGCGCGCCTTTCGCCAAGGTCGCCTGCACCTGACGATGCAACTCATCGCGCAGATCGATCCGCGCCATCGGACCGAGAGCGACGCTTGGATCCGTCGGATCGCCCGTGCGCGGCTTCTTCATGGCTGCGACGAAGGCTTTCTCGAAAGCCGGACGCACCGCATCGACCACGACGAAACGCTTGGCGGCGATGCAGCTCTGCCCGTTGTTGACAAGACGGCCCGCCGCGCATACCTCCGCCGCGAGCTCGATGTCCGCGTCGGCCAGCACCACATAGGCATCACTGCCGCCGAGCTCTAACACGCACTTCTTGAGCACCGCTCCGGCTTTCTCGGCCACCGACTTCCCGGCTCGCACGCTCCCGGTGAGCGTGACGGCCGCGACCAGCTTATGCTTGATCACATCCGAGATGACCGGAACGTCGATCAGCAGGTTGCGGAACAGGTTTGGAGGGAAGCCCGCGTCGCGAAAGATGTCTTCAATGGCCATCGCCGAGCCGGGCACGTTCGCTGCATGTTTCAGCACGCAGGCATTCCCCGCCATCAATCCCGGCGAGGCGAAGCGAAATACCTGCCACAACGGGAAGTTCCAGGGCATGATCGCGAGCACGACACCGAGCGGATTGTAGGTCACGAAGGCTTCACTTCTGTCGCCCATGTCGACGGCCTCGCGGGACAGGAAGCGCTCGGCATTCTCCGCGTAGTAATCGCAGCCGAAGGCGCACTTTTCGACCTCGTCGCGTCCATCCTTCAGGGTTTTGCCCATCTCTTCGGTCATGAGCCTGGAGAGCTTGTCCGATCGCGAGCGCAGCACGCGCCCGGCTTTCTTCATCTGCACGGCGCGATCGGCAAATGGAACACGGCGCCATGACAAAAACGCCTCATGCGCGGCTTCGATAGCCTGCACAGTGTCCGGCCAGGACATCGCGGACACATCCCTGACATGCCTGCCAGTCGCCGGATTAATGACAGGGAAGCTGGACTTGATCGCAGCGTGCGGACTGTCTTGCATGGGAGGATCCTCACATCAATTGCGCCCACCGGACCCTAGCACTTCGGTGGCAGCCAACATTATGACGATCTTGCACGCCTGCAGTTCCGGATTGGCGGAGCATGAGATGGAGAACCAGCGACGAATGGCGGATATTAGATCGCTTTAAGCTTCCGGACCGTGTCGATACCCAGCGTCGGTTCTTGTCATTGATATATTACGAATATATGCTTGGGACTAATCGATGTTGATTCATCAGGTAGGTAACTCGTTTGAAATCCAAGAAAGCTTCGAAGCGAGGGGCGCAAACGGCGGGCGCTGATGACGGGACATTGACCGATCGCGCCTATCATGGGCTCGAAGAGATGATCGTCACGCTGCAGTTGCCACCCGGCACCGTGCTGTCCGAACATACGCTCGCAACGAAACTGAAGATCGGCCGGACTCCTATCCGGGAAGCGCTCCAACGACTCGCGCGGGATGGCCTCGTGGTCATCATGCCACGGCGTGGCATCATGGTCTCCGAAATCAATCTGAGGCTGCAACTGCGGCTGCTTGAGGTGCGCCGCGAACTCGAACGGTTGATGGCTCGGCTCGCCGCCGAACGAGCCACACCGGAAGAACGGGCTGAATTCGCCGACATTGCAAGCGGAATGCTGAAGGCGGCGGCACAAGCCGACGACATCGAATTCATGCGCCTCGACCAGCGCTTTAATATCCTGATCGCCGAGGCGGCGCGCAACGAGTTCGCCCGGCGTTCGATGGGATTGATGAATGCGCTCTCCCGCCGGTTCTGGTATCAGCACTATCAGGAAGTCGCGGACCTGCCGCTGGCCGCCAAGCTTCACGCCGCAGTCGCCGGCGCTGTCGCCGAGAAAAAGCCGAAAATCGCGGCGGCGGCATCGGATAAACTGATCGATTATATCGAGGACTTCGCGCGCAAGACGCTCGATACCTGACGCCTTCTAGTCGAACATAACGACGCTGCGAATGGTCTCGCCGCGCTTGAGCGCATCGAAGCCGGCGTTGATCTCATCGAGCGTAATGCGACGCGAGATCAGGTCATCAAGCATCAGCGAGCCATCCAGATAGGCACGGGCCAGCATCGGAAAATCCCGCCGCGGACGCGCATTGCCGTAACTGACCCGGCGGATGCGCTTCTCCTGCATCAGCGATCCCCAGCGAAACGACACGTCCTGCTGCACGTCGACCTTGCCGAGCCAGATGACATGGCCGCCCGGACGAACTGCTTCCGCAGTGACGCGGAACGCCGCCGGGTTGCCGGCGGATTCGATCACGACATCCACACCGCGTCCGTTGGTTTCGCGTTTTGCGGATGCGATCGGATCATCGCCTGACGCATTGACAGTGTGTGTCGCACCCATCGTTGTCGCGAGCGCAAGCTTCGCCGGATCGAGGTCAACCGCGATGATCGCTCCCGCCCCTGCAAGCCGAGCGCCCTGCACCGCCGCGAGTCCAACTGCGCCGCAGCCGATCACCATGACCGTGTCGCTATGCGCGATCGCACCAAGATTGAGCGCGGCGCCTACGCCGGTCATCACACCGCAACCGATCAGACAGGCGCGGTCGAATGGGATTTCCTTCGGTACGACAATCGCCTGCTGGTCGGGCACGATGCAATATTCACCGAACGATCCGAGATACATCAGGTGCTGAAGGTCGCGGCCATCGGCGAGCTTTCCCCGACTCTCGCCATCGAAGCCCCGCGCCTTGGGACCTTCGCCGAGATATTCTTCGCACAGGATCGGCAGATCGCGGTCGCAGTAGAAACAATGGCCGCAATGCGGGTTCCAAGAAAGAATGACGTGGTCGCCCTTCTTCACACCGCGCGCAGCCGCCCCGACCTCCTCCACAACGCCGGCGGCTTCGTGGCCGAGCACGATCGGCATCGGAAAGCGCAGCGAGCCTTCGATCACCTCAAGATCAGTATGGCACAAACCCGCCGCTCGAATTCGCACGAGAACATCAGTCGGCTTCAGCGGTGCAGCAGTGACGGTCTCAATGGCAAGCGGGGTTTTCGCAGCATGGAGAACAGCCGCGCGATATTGAAGCGGCATTTACGCAACCGCCTTGCCGGGATTTCCCTTACCCAGCGCAGCCAGCGCGTCATCGATGTCGGATGACGTCATCTCCCATTCATTGCCGAAATTGGCGACCACGGCACGCATGAACGGGTCGACCGCCCTCTTCGCCGACACCGCATCGCCGAGATGATCCGCAAGCATCGCAAGCGCAAGCTGGCGCGGCTCCGGCCCTTCATAGCTCCATTCGAAGCCGTTCTTGGTGAATTCCATCACATCGGTGCGTGGATTTAACGGCGCACCATCGACGGTCACCTTGACGCCGTCGATCGTTCTATCGCCGACATAGTGCTTCATTTCGCTCTCCACTGATTCGCCTTGCTAGTGGGCGACTTCAACTTCACCCGCGATCACGCGCATGACGTCGCGGTCGCGATGCGCCTCGGCCAGCGTGCCTGAGAACATCAGCTCACCACGCTCGAGCACATACAGGCGATCGACATAATCCGGGATGTGATGGACGTTTGATTCCGCCATCAGAACACCCTTGCCCATGGCGCGGATCGAGGCGACGCCCTCCGCAATCAGGGGAATGATGGCCGGCGACAATCCTTCGAACGGCTCATCAAGCAGCAGCAAATTCGGGTCGAGCGTCAGCGCGCGGGCAATCGACACCATCTTGCGTTCGCCGCCGGACAGTTGCGCTCCGCCGCGCGCCAGATATTGTCGCAGCTTCGGGAATACGTTGTAAGCTTCCTCGATGCGTTCCTGCGCGGGCCGGCCACTCGGCCGGGTCCATGTCGAAAGCTCGATGTTTTCGGCGACCGTCAGATCCGCATAGACCTCGGATTCCTCTGGCGAAAAGCCGATGCCGCCTTGCGCGATCTTCCATGTCGGCAATTTTGTCAGATCGGCGCCATCGAATGTGATCTCGCCGGATAGCGGACGGCGATAACCCATGATGCTGCGGAACGTCGTGGTCTTGCCGGCGCCGTTGCGACCGACAAGGCAAACGAGCTCGCCCGCTGCGACCGACAGGCTGATGCCGTTGAGAATGCGGCTGCCCTGGATATCGACCTTCACGTTCGAAAGCTTGAGCATCAGGGCGCCCTTCTCACGGTTGGCGGCCGTGTTCCGACAACGGCCGATATCATCGCGGGATCGGCGAAGAATTGATCGGGCGGCATGTCGGCCAGAACGGTGCCTTCCTGCAATGCGACGATCCGGTGCGAATAACGTGCGACGAGGTCCATGTCGTGCTCGACCTGGACGATAGCGCGCACGCCCGCGGCCTTTGCGGCCGTGACCAGGACCTCCATGATCGCATGCTTGTCGCCTGTGGAGACGCCGCTCGTCGGCTCATCCAGCAAAATAACGGTCGGGTTGAGCGCGAAGGCGCTGGCGATATCCAGCAGTTTCTTCTCTCCCTGCGACAGGGTCGATGCGACCGTATCGAGCTTGCCGTGCAGCCGCAGCACCTCCGCGACACGCTCCACGTCCGCCTGCAACTCACGATCTCCCGACAGCGAGCGGAACGGATTGGCTACACGGCGCAGCCGCGATGCGACGGCCACCGCCAACGTCTCACGCACCGTCAGCGCTGGAAACACATTCACAAGCTGGAACGCACGCGACATGCCGCGCCAGGCGAGTTCGACAGGCCCTACGCCCGCGATATCGCGATCGAGAAATCTCACCTCGCCCACCGTCGGCTTCAGAAGCCCGGTAACGACATTCACAAGCGTCGTCTTGCCTGCGCCGTTGGGGCCCACGATCGATACGAACTCGCCGTCTGCCACGCGAAATGAAACATCGTGCAAGGCACGATATGCGCCATAGTACTTCGAGACGCCGATGGTCTCGAACAGCGGCGCATTACCAACAGTAGCTGCCTGAGTCTGTTGCATTACTTGTCTCCTCCCTTGCGGGACCAGAGCATTTCGAATGCACCTGACAAGCCTTGCGGAAGGAAGATGACCAACAGCACCAGCACGCCGCCCATGACAAAGCGCCAGTATTGCGTGATGGCCATTACGAAATCCTGCAACAGCACAAAAGCCAGCGCACCGACGGCGGGACCGATGAAGGTGCCACTGCCCCCGAGCACCGCCATGAAGACGAGATTGCCCGAATGGGTCCAATAGGCGAGTTCGGGATCGGCCAGCCCCGTCGTGACGGCGAGGATGGTCCCGCCGATGCCGCCGTAGACAGCGGAAATCACGAAGGCCGCGAGCCGCATGCGGAAGATCTGCACGCCGACGTAGGCAGCCTTGCCGGCGTTTTCGCGGATCGCTTTCAGATGCAATCCGAATGGCGACTGGGTGATGCGCCACATCGCTACTCCGAGCAGACCGAGCAACGCAAGCACGTAGTAATAGAACGGCCCGGTCAGGAACGCGGTCTTGCCGCCGCGCCATTCCATACCCAGCAGCAGCGGGCGTAATACCCGCATGCCCTGATCGCCGCCGGTGACACTGTAGAACTTGAACAGGAATGAATGAAACAGCATGCCGAAGGCGAGCGTCAGCATGCCGAAGAAAATACGGGTATAGCGCACGCACAGCACGCCGATGATGAGCGCGACAAGCGCCGAGACCACTGCGCTTGTCAGCACGATCAGCTCAAAACTCAAGATTCCGAACTTGGACGTTAGCGTCGAGGCCGTATAGGCGCCGACGCCGAGGAACAGCGCATGTCCGAACGACAGCAGGCCCGTGGTGCCGAACAGCAGGTTGAATCCAAACAGGGCGATGGCGTAGCCAATGAACGGCACCAGCAGCAGCAGCGCGTAAGGTGAAGCGATCAGCGGCATCACAGCCAGAACGGCGATGAGGCCGAACAGAATCCAGACGCCCCTGACGCGAGGTAACGTCCGCTTCACCGGTGTGGTCAGAGATAGATCGAGGGATTGCTCGCTCATGTCGCCACCTTGCCGAACAATCCTGCGGGCCTGAGAATCAGCGCCGCGACAACCACGAGATACACCGATAGCAGTTCCATTTCCGGCATGATCGAAATGGAGGCCGCGCGCATCAACCCGACGATAAGTGCACCAGCCAGCGCACCACGCATGCTGCCGAGACCACCGATGACGACGACGGCAAAAGCCTCCACTACCAGTTCGACTGCCATATCCAACGAAGCCGCGCTGGATGGCACCACGAGTGCGCCACCCACCGTGCCGAGCATGCAGCCTACAGTGAAAACCAGCGCGAAGATTTTCGAGGCATTGACGCCGAGGCCCTCCGCCATGTCGCGATTTTCCGCAGTGGCCCGCACGATCCGGCCCATCTTGGTTCGCTGCAGGAACAAACCAAGTGCGAGGGCAATTCCGATGCTCGCTGCGATCACCAGCAGATTGTAGGTCGGCACCTGTACGCCCATCACCTGCGCAGTGCCGTAGACCATGTAGGCGTTGTCCATGGTGCGCGGAGTTGCGCCCCATGTGAAGCGGAAGACATCCTGGAACATCAGCAGCAGGCCGAAGGTGAGCAGCAGCTGATAGCTCTCATCGCGGCGATAGACCGTGCGCAGCACACGCTCGATCGGCAATCCGACCAGACCGATGACAAGCCCCGCCAGAATCAGGACCGGGAAGAACAACATCGGCGGCAAGCCGAATTTCACGGCGACGGCGACCGCCGTGATCCCGAAATAGGCTCCCAAAGCATAGAAAGAGCCGCATGCAAGATTGACGATCTTTTGCACGCCAAACACGAGCTGAAGCCCCGCCGCCACCAGAAACAGGATGGCGGCGTGGAACGTCCCGCCGAGGACGATATCGACGAGTCCCGTCATTGCTCAGACCGGCATCTTGGCGGTCTTGATCCATTCCCAGAAATCTGCGCCGGGCGGCTTCTGCAATTGCTCGGCGCGGAAGGTATCGATCGAGGCCAGCGTCGGGAAATCGTATTTGTTTTTGTTGGTAGATGGGCCCTGATAGAAAACCTGCTCCGCAATCTTGTCCTTGCGGAAGCGACCCTTGCCGCCGAGGCTTTCGACCTCAAGGCCAGGCATCGCCTGAGCGACCTGGTCCGGCGTCGGCCATTTGCTGGCAGCTTTCTGCGCAGCTTCGACGCCGGCCTTGTAGGTAGCGAGCGCGAAGTAAGCGCGATCCGCCTCCCAGTGCGGCGCCTCCTTGTAGCGGTCCATATAATCCTGGACGAACGCCTTCTGCAGCGGCGAGGCCTGCGGATGGTCGAAGTACAATGTGTTATGTCCGAAAATCACGCCCTCGGGCATGAATTCCTTCTTGAGCTGGTTGAGCTGCCAACCCGCTGCCGGCAACACAACCTTGACGCCGTCGAACAGACCGGCCGCGGCGCCCTGCTTCATGAAGACGGGCAGATCCGCGAACAGCATCGAAGAGAAAATCAGATCAGGCTTCGCCGCCTTCAGTGCGGCGATGTGCGACGTGAGATCGAGCGTGCCTACCTTCGGCCATTGCTCGGCGACGAATTCGGCCTCGATGCCATAGCGCGCCAGGATCTGCCGGAAGGCTTCCCAGTTGTTGCGGCCATAGGAGTAATCCGGATTGATACCTGCCACGCGCTTGAACTGGCCCTTGAAGTGCTTGACGGCCAGCAGCGACGCCATCACGGCCTCGCATTCGTTGTCGGTCGAGCGGAAGACGTACTTCGAATTCGGCATCACTTCCTTGACGCCATCCTGAGTCGTGCCGTCCCACATAACAAAGAGCGATTGCTCTTCTTCCGCAACCGGTGCGACGCCAAGGCTGACGCCGGTCGAGATCAGGCCGTGAACCGATTCAACCTTCTCCTGCAACACCAGTCGCCGGAAGCGCTCGATGGTGTCCTTGGGGTTGGTCTCTTCTTCGACTACAAGCTCAAACTTGCGGCCGGCAATACCGCCTTCCTTGTTCATGCGCTCCGCTGCCCATTGCACGGCACGGATACCGCATTCGCCGGCAGTGCCGGCCACGCCGGAGCGCGGTGCGATGATGCCGATTTTGAGCGGCTTGTCCTGCGCGATGGCGGGGGCAAACAGATTCGGCGCGGCCGCGGCGGCGACACCGGCACCGGCGAGCTTCGAAAAGGCACGACGAGTGAGCGTCATTGGTATCCTCCCATGTCAATGAGGCGCATCTGCCGTGCGCGCTTGCCATACCATAAATATATCAGACGCATTTCAGCAAGCGCTTTTTGCAGGCAGCGTCAAAATCCCGCCGGCAGGCTGTTGCTGATCTAATAGATTAGTGATATGTCAGATGCAAATGGCCGGATTGAATGGCCACACGATCCAAAAACAGCGGAGGCGGCGTTATGGAACTCACAACCAGCCCGATGACCGACCGGCAACGAAAATACCGGGCTACCTATAGAGATCGCATTGCCGGCTGGTACAACGGATGGCTGCATGCCTTCGTCATCTATGTGATCGGGTTCACGGCGCTGTCCGTTTACATCGCAAACATCAATAACCTGCGCTGGTGGGAATGCCTCATTGTGCCCGTCACCTTCCTCGCGGCGAACTTTTTCGAATGGTGGATTCACCGCTACGTCATGCACCGGCCATCACAGATCAAGGCGTTCCGCGCGATCTACAACCGTCACACCTTGATGCATCACCAATTCTTCACCGAAGAAGAGATGCGCTTCGCCGATCATAACGACTGGCGTGTGACCTTCTTCCCGCCCTACGCGCTGGTGACTTTCACGATGATGTCGATCCCGCCTGCGCTCGTACTAGGCTGGCTGGTTTCGCCGAATGTCGGCTGGCTGCTGATCACCACCACCACGTCGATGTATCTGATCTACGAATTCATGCACTTCTGTTGCCATGTCGACGAGAACTGGTTCGTGCGCAATGCGCCGTTCGTCAACACGATCCGGCGTCATCATGCCGCTCATCACAACCAGTCGATCATGATGGAGCGGAACATGAACCTGACCTTCCCGGTCATGGACTGGCTGTTTGGCACATCGGATCTCGATCGCGGCCTGCTCGGCCATCTGTTCAACGGCTACGACACCCGATTCATTCGCAAGAACATGCGCAAGACCTCGCGCACGCCGAAACCGGGCATGGCTGGCCAAAACTCAGGATTTGCTACTCCGGCCGAATAACAACTGCGGAGACCGAGTGAGGGCCAACCATGACCGCGATCGAACCAAACTGGCTGTCTTTAATCTGGTTCGCAGCGTTCGCGACCGTTGGTGGCGTTGCGCTGCTGGTGATCGCGGGCATGTTCCCGCTCAGTTCGCGTCCGGATGAGGCAAAATCGGCGACCGCGACCCTGCTCGTCCTCGGCAACGTCGTGCTGCTGGCCGCGCTTCTGGTCGGCACCGGGCTCTACGGATATGCACAGCTGCGGTGGACCACGCTGGTGGTCATCAGCGGTCTTATTTTCCTGTTTTCACCCGCGCTGATCGAAGAATGGCCGTGGCGGCTGCGCAGCGCAGCCATTCAACTGATGGTGCTGGTCGGCGTTCAGGCATTGGCGCTGGCCGCTCTCATCAAGGTCGGCGGCTCAGCAATCTTATCCTGATACATCGGAACGGAAGGAAACGATGCCATTCAAAATCAAGCTCGCTCTGTCTTTGATCGTGATCATCGTGGCGGCCATCGCCTTCTATGTTCAGAACTCGCTTGGCCACAGCTACGTTCAATATCTCGTGGCTTTCCTAGGCTTCTTTATGGTGTTCGCCATGTGGTTGTTCCCGGAAGTGAAGCGAGAGGAAACGGCCGGCGGCGTCCGCCGGGACTTATCCGGTTCCTGACAGCTTCAACGAAAAGAAAATCCATATCTTTGTTGGCACTGCGAGCCCGCTCATGTTCCAAGACATGCGCGGTCTTCTTCGCAGCATCCTCGCCAACCATCTTCTTGATCAGATAAAGCGTCGTCTCAATGAAGAGAGACACAGAGGCGGCATTTCGAGCCCTGCTCCCACATGAGCTAACGAGGCAGACTTGGTCCACCCGGGAGGCGCCACGAGACGGCCGGAGTTATCTGACAGCCGTCTCGCAAGACGCGGGTAATACCGCACAAAGTTAGAGGACTCAGCCCTCCACCACACGTTCGACATGGACGCGGCGGCAATCCATCTCGTATTCCAGATCCTGGATCGGCGGCCGGTTGAGATGCCACGTCAGGCCTTGCCGGAAAATGCCACGCCTGCCGAGTTCGCTTTCGATGAACGGGAAGATGTCGTGCACTGTATAAAGCTGTGTCCCGGTGACCTGGCTCCAATCGCCGCCAAACGCGCTCATGCGCCGCTCCATCTCGCCCAGAACCCACTTGGCCTTCTCGAGCATCGCAGATGGAGAAGTGTCGCCAAGCTTGACGGCATGGTCGCGATAGTTGCCCTTGCCCTCCGGGGCTTCGCCGCTGCCGGCGATGACGAACGATGACGGCGCGTTCGCCGCAGCCACCGTATATGAAAATGCATAGAAACCCGGCTCCGACGGCGGATCGATCTTCGGACACACGTTGCTGCGCGCCACGGGATTGAGACCATCAGGGAACGCTACGCCCCATGCTTTGAGTGTCCCCGTGTAAACTTCGTTGAACTTGACGAAGCCATCCTCCGTGAACGGCGCGGGCGAGCGTAGCTCGCAGGCGGCGAACGCGGTCAAGGGCCGGCCGGCATCCTTCAGAATCTGCGCGATGCGCTCGAACCCCTGACGCAGCGGCACCGGCTTGGTGAACCGTACCCGCTCGAGGGTAAATCCCGGCAGCGCCGCGACGCCGGCTGAATACTGGCTGACGCCGGGCATGAACCTGTAGCCGCTGTTGGCTGCTTCGACAGTCTCGATCATGTTGCCTCTTCTTATTGAACGGGTTTGTTTTTTTGGTCGGATTCAAATTACTCTTCGAGCACGCCGAGATAGGCATCGCGGATGATCGGATCTGCCAGCAGCTCCGTGCCAGAGCCGGAGCGAACGATCCGGCCCATGTCCATGACGAAGGCTGCGTGACACAGATCGAGCGCGGTCGTCACATCTTGCTCAACTAAGAGAATCGACATGCCCTCGGCATTAAGCGCGCGAAGTGATGCGACGAGCTGCTCGACCAGCAACGGCGACAGCCCGAGCGACAGTTCGTCGATCATCAGGAGTTTCGGCGCGCTCATCAGGCCACGCCCGATCGCGCACATCTGTTGCTCGCCGCCGGACAGCGTCGCCGCCGCCTGGTTGCGGCGCTCGAACAGTTTCGGGAACGTCGCGTAGACGCGGTCCATGTCGCGGCTAATTTCAGCCCGCGTCACGTTGCGCGAATAGGCCCCCATCAGAAGGTTGTCTTCGATGCTCATGGCACCAAATAGCCGCCGGCCCTCAGGCACATGCACGATACCGTGCGACAGGATTTGTGCGGCGGTCGCGCCGGCGAGATCGACCCCATCGGAACGATAGCTTCCGGACTGGATCGGGATCAGGCCAGACAGGGCGCGCATCAGCGTCGTCTTGCCCGCGCCATTGGAGCCGATCAGGGCGGTGATCTCCTTGCTGCGGACGAGCAGGTCGATGCCCCACAGCACCTGAACCTCGCCATAGCCGGCGCGCAAACCCTGCAATTCGAGGATGGGTGTATCAGCCATGAGCACCCGCCCTCTGCGCATATTGCTGGCCGAGATAAGCCTCCACAACGGCCGGGTTCTTGATGACATCGCGCGGCGCGCCGTCGGCGATTAACTGGCCGTTGTGCAGCACCACGATCCGCGTGCAGACGTTCAGCACCACCTTCATCAGGTGTTCGATCATCACGATTGTGATGCCGCTTTCCGCAAGCTGATGGATCAGCTTCGTGGCGCGCTCCACTTCAGCGCTGTTGAGACCTGCATTGACTTCGTCGAGGAACAGCAGTTTCGGCTTCATTGCCAGCGCCTTGGCGAGTTCAAGTCGCTTGCGCATCGCCAGCGTCAGCGTTGCCGCAGGCTGATCGGATTGCGCTTCTAGGCCGACGAACGCGAGATACGCGCGCGCTTCCTCGCGCGCCGACTTGATACTCTCGCCGGGCTGCGAAAACAGCGCCGCCGCAGCGACGTTATCCAGCGCGCTGAACTCCGCGAACGGCTGGACTATCTGGAAGGTGCGAGATAGGCCAAGCCGAGCCGATTGGTAGGTCTTCACGCGCGTAATGTCCTGCCCCATGAACGTCACGGAGCCGGAGGTCGCCGGTGTGACGCCGGTGACGACATTAACGAGCGTAGTCTTGCCCGCGCCGTTCGGGCCGATGAGACCCAGAACCTCACCTTTGCTCACGCCGAGCGAGACGTCGCGCAGCGCTTTCAGACCGCTGAAGTTACGCGAGACGGACTGGAGCTTGAGGATTTCAGACACGCTTCGGCCTCCATGACAGAAGACGATCACGTATCGACATCAAGCCGTGCGGCAGGAACAGCAACAGCACCACAATCAGAACGCCGAGCACGCCGCTGTGGATTTGGATGTAATTGCGCCACACCACCTCCTCCAAACCAAGATAGACGAGCGCGCCGACAAGGACGCCAAGCGGCGAACCTAGCCCGCCGATCAGCGCCATCACGATGGGCTTCACTGAATAGAGGATATCGAACACATCGGACGGATCAATGTAGTGCACCCAGGCCGCATAGACCCCGCCAGCGGCGCCTACGAAACAGGCCGACAGGCCGAACGCAACACTCTTGTAAAGCGTGGTATTGAGTCCGATCATGTTGGCGGCGGTTTCGTTCTGGCGGATACACGCGAGACCAAAACCGAGCTTGGAGCCGGCGACGATCACCACCATCAGCGCGGTGCCGAGCAAAAGCCCCCACATCACGTAAAAAAAGAACGTGGCATCGGCCATCACGCCGGCCGCCGAGGTCAGCGGGATATTGAGCCCCATGCCACCTCCGGTGAGGTCGGTAGCGTTGTTGACGAGTTCGCGGAACACCTCGATCAGCGACAGACTGGCGATAGCAAAGTAATGCCCGCGCAGGCGAAGCAGCGCCGCGCCGAGCAGACTCGCCAGCACAAACGACATCACACCCGCAACAGGAATGGAAACCGCCAGCGGCACGCCTTTGCTAAGCAAAACACCGGCGGTGTAAGCGCCGAAGCCGAAGAACGCAGCGGTCGCAAAGGACGGATAGCCCGCAAAGCCGCCGACGATGTTCCAGGACAGCGCGAGAATGCCGTACATGCAGGCGATGGTGCCGAGCCGCAGCGCATAGGATCCGCCAAACAGCGGCAGCGCTGCGATACAGACGACGAGCGCCAGCAGGATGAAGTTCGAGCGCGTCATTCAAAACCCTTTCGGCCAAGCAGGCCTTGAGGGCGCACGATCAGAAAGATGATCAGCAACGCGAACGATAAGGTTGTCGCATGGGCGGGACCGATCAGCGTCGAGCCGATGCCCTCGATCAGCGCAAGGAGTATGCCGCCCGCCAGCGCGCCGGACACGCTACCCAGACCGCCGAGCACGCAGACCACAAAGGCCTTTCCGAGATAGGCCGTGGACGTCAATGGCGAGATCGGGAAGATCAGCGCCATCAGCACACCGGCGCAGCCCGCGAGCGCAGCGCCAAGACCAAACGCGATCGCATAGATTGAATTGACGTCAACGCCCATGAGCTTGGCCGCATCGCGGTCGAGTCTCACTGCGACAATGGCCCGCCCAACACGCAGCCGCCGCAGGATCAGATACAGCACGCCGGTCAGCGCCAGCGCCGATGCGGTTGCGATCAAACGATCAACCGGCACAACGACATCGAACAGCGAGACAGACCCCATCGGTGGCGTCAGCGTCAGCTTCCGGTAGTCCGCCTTGAAGTAGTAGATCATCGCGTTGTTGAGGATCAGATCGAGCCCAAACGTCAGGGTCAGCGTGACCAGAACCGGCGCTGTAATCACGCGATTGAGGATCAATCGCTGGACGACGTAGCCGAGGGCGAAGAACGCTGGCGCCGCGATGATGAGCGCATACCACGGCGAGATGTGAAACGATTGATAGAGTCCCCACGCGAGATAAGCGCCGAGCACGATGAACGACCCGTGGATCAGGTTGATAACGTTCAGGACGCCCCAGACCAAGGAGAAGCCAATCGCGATGCACGCATACAGGCAGCCCAGCACAAGTGCATTGATCAGAACCTGGGCCGCCAGCATGTCGAGTTTCCGCTTTCCTTCAGCCGATGACGGTTAGTTCACGCCGAGCTTGAATTCGCCCTGCTTGATCAGCGCAGGCGCGAGAACTACCGGCTTGCCACCCTGAAGCTGGAACACTGGCGGCTCAAGTGAATCGATCTGACCGGTCGGACCGAACTTCACCGGCCCCCAGAAGGTCATCTCGTTCATTTTCGCGAGTTCATCACGCACCTTGTCGCGATCCAGTGAGCCGGCCCGCTCGATGGCCATCTGGAATAGCGCACCCGACACCGATGCAGAGGCCTGCGCATAGTCGGGATCGGATTTGTACTTCTCGCGGAACAGCTTCACGTAATTCGCTGTCGTGCCGAAAATGTCCTTGCCGGAATACTGTGCGGCCGGGTGCCACCAAGCCGCGCTGGTGATGTTATCGCCACCCGCACCGGCGGCATCGATGAACTCCTGATAGGCGGGGCCGGCGATCATAGAGAGCACACTGGCCTTGATCTGCTGATCGGCCATCTGCTTGCGGACCAGCAGTAGGTCGTTGATGTAGCCGGTAACGAAGATCCACTGTGGCGCGAGCGACTTGATCTGCGACAGTGTCGCCGAGTGATCCAACGTATTGATCGCATACTTCTCGAAATAAACGACCTCGATGCCATTGGCCTTGGCTGACTTCTCCATTTCCTGCGCGATCGCCAGCGGGAACAGGTCGTTGCGCGCCAAAATGGCAACCTTCTTCACCTCTGGCGCCTTGGCCTTCACGATCTGCGTCAACGGTGTGGTCAGTGTATCGTTCGGCGTGAAAGTCCCGAACAGATACTTGTAACCCTGGTCATAGACCTGGACCGAGGATGCCGTCGCCGCGATGGTCGGCACCTTGTATTTCTCGGACACGCTGCTGGCAGCCTTGGCCGCACCAGAGCCGAATGCACCGAACAGGAAATTGACGTTGTTCTGCGTGATCATCTGCTCGGTGGCCTGCACCGCGCGGGGCGTATTCGATTGATAGTCGGTGTAGACGATCTCAACCTTGTACTTCTTACCGCCGACCGAGATGCCGCCAGCCTTATTGGCCTGCTCGGCCCACAGGTCATATCCCTGCTGCTGCTTGATGGCTTCAGGCGCCAGCGGGCCCGTCAGCGGGAGCGGCGCTCCGAACTTAATGACATCCTGCGCCTGCGTCGCCGAGGCGAACAATCCAAAGCAGGCGGCGAGAAGGAGCGAATTCAAGCAACGCGACGTAAGCCGGGAACGAGCCATCTGGTTTTCTCCATCAGGGACGAGAGCGTGACCTGATTGAAAGCATGACAAATTAAGGGGTCGAATAAAAGCATTGAAATTCGAAGCAACCGATCTAAAAATTAGAATACTATGCACGGCATGCTGGGTTTTCGGGCAAGCGGCACGTACCTCCATGAGAACGGGAAAACATGATTGAATCGACGGCTCTGCGGTATTTTCGGGAGGTCACGCTGCGCGGGTCGATCAAGCGGGCAGCGGAATCGCTGCATATCGCACCCAGCGCCATTAGCCGGCAGATGCAGGGGCTTGAGGACGAATTATCGACCAAACTGTTCGAGCGCGGCGCACGAGGCATGAGCCTGACCGGCGCCGGCCAATTGCTCTATCGCTATGCAATCGAGAGCGAGGACAAGCTCGGCCGGATTCGGGCCCAGGTCGAGGAATTCGACTCACTGCAACGGGGCCACGTCAAAATCGCGACCGTCGAAGGCCTGCTCGCAAGTTTCGTGTCCGATTTTGTCGTCGATCTTTCAAAGGACTATCCCGGAATCTCGATCACGGTCACCACGGCTGGAACCAGCGGCGTCGCCGAGATGGTCGGGCGGCACGAGGTCGATCTCGGGCTGGTGTTCGGCCGCGCACCGAGGCGCGACCTGATCGAACTGGCGCGTATGCGCCAATCATTATGTCTGATGGTCGCGCCGCATCATCCGATGGCCACAAGAGAGTCCTGTGCGATGAAGGATCTCGCAGGTCTGCGTGTGATCCTGCCCGATCCGTCGTTCGGCATCCGTCAGGAAATCGACCGTGCCTGCGCTAAGGCCAATGTCCAGCTCGATCTCTACAGCGAGACCAATTCGATTGCTTTCCTCCGCACGATCGCCATGAAGACCGGCATCGGGACCTTTCTGCCGCGAGACTCGGCGATGCCCGAACTGATCGCAGGCACGCTAGTCGCGATCCCACTGCGCGACAAGCGTCTGGAAGCGACACAGGTGACACTGGTACAGCTGGCAACCAGAAATACCACGCCGTCCGGTTCACGGGTCGCGCAGCTTCTCGTGGAAAAAATGAAGGATCGGCGAGGCTGATCAGGGGGCGGCGTATCGGCAAACCCGCCAGCCATCTGTTGCGACCAGAACAACCGGCACAGCAATTGCAAGCCTAATCGCCAGCAAGTGACGGCGCCCTGGAAGAGGTCATGTGATGGCGACAGTTATTGGAAGCATCAGCAAGGTATTGCGTTTTCCCGTCAAATCGATGTTGGGCGAAGCGCTAAATGAATGCGCAGTCACCCCGTATGGCCTCTACAGAGATCGCACACATGCACTGATCGACGTCGAGACGGGAAAGATCGCAAGTGCAAAACAACCCAATTTGTGGAGAGATCTACTGCTGCTGAGCAGCCGGTTCGATTCGTCGGCGACAGGGGTCGTCATATCCGACAGCAACGGCAACACCTTCAAGGATACCGAGTCCGATATCGACGCGAAATTGACGGAATTGATCGGACGAAAGGTCAAACTGACCGATGTTAGACTGAGCGGCGCTGAACTCAACCGCGCAAAACCGGATGAGGTTATGAGTGACGGCGTAGATGCAACCGTAAGCCAGGATTTACTTGTCATCGCGGCCGCTGCACCCAGCGGCGGCTTTTTCGACTTTGCGCCCATACATCTTATTACGTCCGCATCGTTGGACGCAGCATACGCAACGGCACCTCAGGCATCTATCGCGGCCGAACGATACCGACCCAACCTCGTCATAGAGACTTTATCTTCTGCGCCCTTTGCCGAAAACGACTGGATCGGTCGCCGGATTAAGATCGGTCAATCCATTGAACTTGAATTGCTCGCGCCTACGCCCCGCTGCGCGGTTCCGATGCTAGCCCATGGCACTCTGCCGCGCTCGCCCGAGGCGGTCGGCGTGGTGAATAAATTGAACAAGGTAGAATTCCCGATGCTCGGTCCCGGAACATTTCCATGCCTCGGCGCTTACGCGACGGTCGTGACATCAGGTATCGTCCAATGTGGCGATCAAGTCGTTCTACAATGATGCGGATGTCGAATGATGGCAGCCCTTGTGCGGAACGGCTAATCGCGGTCTAATACCAACTTGAGGCGTTAATGAACGCCTGCTTGCGCGCTCCAGTGCAGTGGCGTGCCATAGGCAATGCTAGCCGAACCCATTGCGAAGGGGCGGAAGTTTTTGTCTTTGAGGAAGCTCTCCCCGCGCATCACCCGTGGAGACATGCATGAACCTCGAAGCCTACCGCATCATTGACGAGCCTTACTATCAGTCCGTAGCCGACGAGATTGCAGTCTTTCAGGCCGCATTTAGCGAACGGTTGCCCGTGATGCTGAAAGGGCCAACCGGTTGCGGAAAAACCCGGTTCGTTGAGCATATGGCGTGGCGCCTCGGCAAACCGCTCGTCACGGTGGCCGCCCATGAAGACATGACCGCCTCCGACCTTGCAGGTCGTTACCTGCTCGAGCCGGAAGGGACGGTATGGCATGACGGCCCTCTGACTCTGGCCGTTCGTCACGGCGCGATCTGCTATCTCGATGAGATCGTGGAGGCACGACAGGATACCACTGTCGTCATTCACCCTTTGACCGATGCGCGGCGCATCCTTCCCCTCGAAAAGCACAACGAGATTGTGCCCGCGCATACCGACTTCCAGCTCACGATCTCCTACAATCCCGGTTATCAGAGCGCTGTAAAGGATCTGAAAGAATCCACCAAACAGCGGTTCCTTGCGATCGATTTCAACTACCCCTCGCCCGCTGTCGAAGCGGCAATCGTTGCGCGCGAAGCCGGCACCGATAGCACGCTGGCCGCGACCCTGGTGGCGATCGCCGAGCGTTCCCGCAATCTTCAGGGGCACGGTCTTGATGAAGGCGCGTCGACCCGGATGCTGATCCATGCCGGCCGTCTGGTGCGCGCAGGTCTGCCGCTGGAGGCAGCGATCAAATCAGGCATCGTCCTGCCGATCACGGACAACCCGGATATCCGCGAGGCGCTCAGTGCTGCAATTGAGGCTTGCCTGCCGTGAACATCGCAACGTCGGCACCTCCCCGACCAATTCTGGCTGAACCGGACAGTACCACGTGGCGGCTTCATCTGTTGATGCGGCAGCGTGAATCGCTCAAGCCGCTCTTCCACTCGGCATGGGATCACCTCGCCGCACGCTTCGACGCAGACGAACTTGAACGCTGGGCGAGCGGCGTGCTCGAGCTTACCGACGTGAACGCTGGCCCCACCTGCCTCATTGCGTTCTGGAATGTCAGCAAAAGCCAATCGCCGGATGACAGCCTCGCGCCCTTGATAGCGGCGGCTCATGCCGCCGCGAATATTTGCCGGCACGCCGGGGCACGAGCCGCAGCCGCTACGATCACCGCATTTCCAGTCGCGCGCCGGATGCTTAGAACGGGACCCGCGTTGGCCCGCTGGTGGCGGGTCATGAACGATCTTGCGCAACAGGCCTCCGAGTCCGTTGAAGCTGCGTCGTCTCGCATGGGCGAGATCTTGCCCAATGACGACATCGATGCGTTTGAAAACTTCGTCGCTGTAGGCTTGAAGGTTGCGTCGGGCAACAAGCAGCGGCGCTTGGCTTTCTTCGCCTTGCAGGACGAATTGGCACGCCGCCTCGTGGAACGATCATCCGGAGGGATCGGCTTCGCCGAAACCGAACGCCAGACCAAGGCGTTCGTAACTTCCCTGTGGGGAAAACCTACACTGCTGCGAGCCCTGACAATGGATTCAGGACAGGCCGCGCAGCGCCGATCATCGATCGCAGGTCCATTGATCCGGTTGCCGGAATTCTACCGGGGCGTTCAGGGCGAAGCTGCGCGCGCGCTATACCGAGCGGCAGCAGCGCATGCACAGGCTCATCTCGTGCTTGACGGCGCGCGCTTTCCGGTGGGGACCTTGAAGCCGCTTCAGGTCGCACTCGTGACACTCATCGAGGACGCCCGTATCGAGACCCTCGCAATGCGGCAGCTTCCCGGCCTACGCCGGTTATGGTCGCCCTACCACGTCGCGCTTCCGGCCGGCGTCGCCACCGCACCGGCCCTGCTGGCCCGCCTTTCTCGCGCCCTGTTCGATCCATCTTACGTGGACGACAATGGTTTCGTGAGCAAGGGTCGCCGCTTGTTCGAAGCAGCGCTTCCCAATATCGATGATCCGGCGATCAGCCGCGACATCGGCATGAGGCTCGGTAACGATCTCGGCCAGATGCGCGTGCCATTTAACGCCAAGACCTTTGTGGTCGAACCGCTCTATCGCGACGACGGCATGGGCCTGTGGGATTTCGGCGAGAATGCGCCCCTTTCCGACGAGGTGCTCGACATCACGATCGATGCGGCGCGAATCGAGAAACAGGATGACTCGAAACAGGGTGATCCAGACCCGGATGCAACAGCCGACAACTACAATGACGACGTCGGCCGCGCTCGGCTGGCGACACCGGATCAGCGCGGAGCGGTCGTTGCGAAGTATCCGGAGTGGGATCGCGTCCATGGCGTCGAGCGCCCGGAATGGACGACCGTCCGCGAAGTGCTCGCGCGTCCAGACGATCCCCGTGTCGTCGAAGACGCGCTCGACCGAGCGGACGTGTTGCGCAACCGGATCAAACAACTCGTTCGCGGGGTGCGTGTCGGTCGAACGATCCGACTGAAGCGGCAACTCGACGGTCACGATCTCGACGTTGATGCCATGCTTGAGGCAGGAATTTCGCTACGCCTGAATCAGGAACCAGATCCACGGATTTTCCGCTCATCGACATCGAAGCATCGCGACCTCGCAGTGCTTCTGCTGATCGACATCTCGGAGTCGACATGCGACCGTCTTGCTTCAGGTAATTCAATTCTCGATGTTGAACGCCTTGCTGTTGCCGTGCTGGCGGAAGCGATGAATGCACTCGGTGATCCATTCTGCCTCCTCGCCTTCGCGTCCAACGGACGCGATGATGTCGAGATGATGAACATCAAGACGTTTGATGAAGTTTATGATCGCGCCTGTATCAGCCGCCTGGCGGGCCTGTCATCCGGCCTTTCGACGCGGCTCGGCACCGCCCTGCGTCACGCCGGCGAAGAGATCAGCTGCGCACGCAGTTTCCGAAAACTTGTCATCGTGCTTACCGACGGAGAACCGTTTGACATCGATGTCGCAGACCCACTCGATCTCATAGAGGACTCCCGCCGCGCCGCGTTCGGATTGAAGACGCGGGGAATCGATGGATTCGGCGTGGTTCTCGATCCGAGCGGCATGAGCGCAGCAGCCCGAATCTTTGGACGCGGCAACACCATGCTGGTGCACCGCGTGGAGGACTTGCCGAGCCGCCTGTCCGAGCTCTACTTCCGTCTCGCGCGGCGCTGAGTTTACTTGCGGCGGCGCGTCAACTCAATTCCGAGCGCCGCTTGTCCGGCGACGTGAAAGGCCGCTTCGATCCCGCGGGCAAGCGTGCCGCCGTCCGGCGCCAGCAATCGCATCGCGAGTCCTGCCTGGTTCGGCGCAGTGGTGGCACCCGCAAGACATCCGCAACGATCGGCCGCCGCTTCAAGGGACGCGGTGTCAGCCAGACGATCCGGTGGCGCGATTACGACGACCGTCGCAGCGCAGGCCATCCCACCAAGTGCGCCATACCGCTCGGACAGTTCCTCTCCGCAAATGCCGCCCACATCAGAGACAATCCGCATACCGTCCGGCCGCAGGATGCGAGTATTGGTCGAAAATCGTTCGAATGTCCCACCGCGCTTGTGCGGATCATGAACCGCGAAACCATCCGCCATGATGAGAACCCCGTCGGTGGCGACTTCTGCGGTGGTCTTGATCGAGAGGTCGGCTCCAGGGAAGAGCACATAAGGATCCGACACAATGGCGCAGAACGCGTTGTCCTCGACCTTGATCGACTGAAGCTGCACCGAACCGATGTTGCGGCCATGATGAACGACCGTCGATGCCTGTGTCGTCAGATTGAGCGATGCATTCGCTGCCACGACCAGATTGAGCTTCAGGCGATCGCCAGCATAAAGCCCACCCGAAGCCGATTGCAGATAAAGCGTCGCCAGATCAGGCCGCTCTCGATCCAGATAGAACGCGCGCGTCACGTGAAGCGGATAGCCGACATGCTGGCGACGAAGTATGGTTTTCCCGCCGGCGAACTCGGCGACCAGTAAGGCTTCCGCCTCACGTCCCGGGTCAAACCCGGAAGAGGACAGCGGCAAGGATTGCATCGGCAACCGCCTCGATTCCGACGCCGGAGCGCGCATTGGTGGCGATAACCGCTCGCCCGCTGCGAACACGAACGGCCTCGGCAAGCATGGGCTCAAGAGCGACACCAACATACGGCGCCAGATCGATCTTATTGACCACAAGCAGATCGCACTTGAGCAGGCCCGGTCCTTTCTTACGCGGAATATCGTCGCCCCCGGCCACGTCGATGACGAATATCCACCAATCGACAAGATCCAGCGAAAAAGTCGAGGCAAGATTATCGCCGCCCGATTCAAACAGGATGAGTTCAACGCCCGGAAACTTGGCCTCAAGATCGTCACCCGCGGCAATATTGAGCGTTGGATCCTCGCGGATCACGGTATGCGGACAGGCCCCCGCCTCTACCGCAGATACTCGAGCCGGATCGATCAGCCCGGAGCGGCGCAAGCGCTCCGCATCTTCCTTGGTCACGAGGTCGTTGGTGACTACGGCGAAGTCGACGCCGCGGCGCTGAAGCTCAGGGATCAGGGCCTCGATCAATGCGGTCTTCCCCGATCCGACGGGTCCGCCGATTCCCACCCGCGCTGCCGCCGAAGCCTGCGCCAACACCGCCTCTGCACCCTTTTCGGCATGTAACATCACATCACCTCAGCATGTAGCGTCGGGCCAATGGCACTTCGCGCGCCGGCTCACAAGTGGCGAGTTCGCCATCGACGAAGACATCAAATGTTTCAGGGTCTACGGTCACCTTCGGGCATAGATCATTCCAGAGCATATCGCGCTTTGAAAGCTTGCGCGTCCCTTTCACCGGCAAAAGTACCTTCGAAAGCCCAAGCGCGCCGGACAGGTCCTTTTCAATCGCCAATGGATGCACGAAGCACGCAGACAACGCTGCAGGGGCGCGACCGAAGGAACCCCATTGCGGACGCATTAGAATGGGTTCGCAGGTCATCAGCGAAGCGGCGCTATCGCCCATGGCGCCCCAGGCAATGAAGCCGCTCTTGATGACAAGTTCAGGCTTGATGCCGAAAAACGCAGGCCGCCAGATCACGATGTCCGCGAGCTTCCCGGTTTCGAGTGAACCGATGTGGTCAGCAATTCCGAACGTCCGCGCGGCATTGATGGTGTACTTGGCGATGTAGCGGCGGATGCGGGCATTGTCGCCAAAGCCCGGGCGGTCCTCCGGCAGCGGGCCGCGCTGCTCTTTCATTTTCGACGCCAATTGCCACGTCCGGCAAATCACCTCGTGAATGCGGCCCATGCCCTGGCTGTCGGAACCCAGCATCGAGATGGCGCCGATGTCGTGCAGCACATCCTCAGCCGCGATAGTCTGTGCCCGAATGCGGCTTTCCGCAAAGGCAACGTCTTCCGGAATCGCGGGATTGAGATGGTGGCACACCATCGTCATGTCGAGGTGTTCGTCGAACGTGTTTACCGTGTAGGGATTGGTAGGGTTCGTCGATGACGGCAGACAGTGTTCCTCGCCAGCGACCCGAATGATGTCCGGCGCGTGACCTCCACCGGCGCCTTCGGTGTGATACATATGAATGGTGCGGCCGCCGATCGCTTCCAGCGTATCCTCGACAAAGCCGGATTCATTCAACGTATCGGTATGTATCTGGACCTGAAAATCATACTCGTCGGCGACGCGCAGGCAGGTGTCAATCGATGCCGGCATCGAACCCCAGTCTTCGTGCAGCTTCAGGCCCATAACGCCAGTCTCAAGCTGTTCGACCATGGGCGGTGCGCGATGCGAGTTTCCGCGGCCCAGGAAACCGAAGTTCATCGGCCATGCCTCGGCTGCCTGCAGCATCTTGCCGGTATTGAACGGACCTCCGGAATCGATACCTACCGTGATAGGGCCAAGCGAGCCGCCGATCATGGTCGTGATGCCGCTAGCGAGCGCGTGCTCGACGAGACCCGCGCTATCGAAATGAACGTGAACGTCGATCGCACCCGGCGTGGCGATCATGCCTTCGCAATCGCGCACCGTGGTGCCTGTCGACACGATCAAGCGCGGATCGACCCCATCCATGATCGCAGGGTTACCTGCTTTGCCGATACCCACGATGCGGCCATGGCGGATGCCGAGATCGCCCTTGACGATTCCGATTATCGGATCGATTACGAGGACATTGCACAACAGAAAATCCAGCGCGCCTTCGGCGCTGGTGATGCCCGCCATTCCGATGCCATCGCGCAGTGTCTTGCCGCCGCCATGCAGGCATTCATCGCCGTAAACGGCATGGTCCTTCTCGACCACCGCGGACAGCTTCGTGTCGCCGAGCCGCACGGCATCGCCGGTGGTCGGACCGTAAAGGGCTGCATAGTCGCGGCGATCCATTTTTGCCATATGATCAGGCTCCCTTGAAGCCGCGCACTTTGGCCTGCGCCAAGGCAGCATCGCGCACGCCTACGTCTGCACTCTTCCCGGATGTCAGATTGTTGAGTCCGGTCAATTCACTGCGGCCACCGAATGTCACCAGCGAAACCTCCTTGGAGGCGCCAGGCTCGAAACGCACCGCAGTTCCGGCTGGAATATCGAGACGCATACCGAACGCGGCAGCACGATCGAACTCAAGCGCCTTGTTGACCTCGAAGAAATGGAAATGCGAACCGATTTGGATCGGCCGGTCGCCAGTATTCACCGCTGTGAGTTTAGCCGTTCGCCGGCCCGCGTTGAGATCGATGCTGCCATCCAGCGCCGTGATCGCACCCGGATGCTCGGTATCTTCGGCAGAGCCTAGTGCTGGCCTGATCGGTTCGTGAACCGTCACGAGCTTGGTACCGTCGGGAAACACCCCCTCCACCTGGATGATGTGCATCATGGCCGCAATACCGGGCAGTACATCGTCGGTCGTCAGAATCGTCGATCCGTAACCGATCAAATCAGCAACGCTACGCCCTTCGCGAGCGCCCTCCAGAATTTCGTCGGTAATGATGGCAACCGCCTCAGGATAATTCAGCTTAAGCCCCTTTGCGCGGCGCTTGCGCGACAACTCGGCAGCGGTGAAGATTGTCAATCGTTCGAGTTCGGTCGGCGTCAGCAGCATAGCGATCTCTCAATTAGCAAACAGACGAAGATCCGCCCGCGCGTGGCGGGCTGCGGCAACTTCAAGGAACGGCAAGAAGCTCGCAAATTCGGCATCTGCAGAAACCGGCCGTGAAGCAAGTTCCTCAATCAATAGCAGACATCCGGCCAGCACCTTCTGCCCTTCAAGAGCGCCGATGGCGCCGAGGCGTACCGCAGCAGCAACGACGCCGGAGGCGACCGCATAACCCGAGGTCAACTGGGCCAGGTCTTCATCAAGTCCAATCGCTTGCCAGACCGCTCCCTGCATGACCGCAATATGTCCAAGACATTCGCCTGTGCGGACGGCCTGACGCAGTTTTAACGCCACATCGCAGCCAAGCCGGGCATGCGAAGCCAGAAACGAGCCGCCGTTGCGGCGGGAGCCGTCCCGCAGCGTCGCACCGAACGTGGATGCCTCAACGTCGTGGTCGACAGCGGCGATAGCAGCCAGGTCGCCCCGCGCACGAAAAGCCCGGACCACAGCAATCCGGTCGCAAGGCTCCCACCGCTGACGCAGCAGGGCCGTGGTCATTTCGGTCAACGCTGCGGCGTTGACATTGCCACGCAGGGCGACAACACCTTCGATACCATACGAGAATGCGAAGGAGCCGCTCGGAAAAGTACCGTCCGCTTGCCAAATCGCTTGCAGGACAGCGCGCATGTTAACGGCTGTGATCATGATGGAGGTCGTCATCGTGCACACGATCCTTGACGTGATGCTGGCCACGACCATGAACATGCGGGTGGACGTGACGATGATCGTCACTATCCCCTTCTTCGTCGAGCACACTGATGCCGACCCTGCGCGTCGAAATCAGTTCTTCGATCCGGGCCATGTAATCCTCCGGCCGCCCCTCAAGCGCAACGAACAGGATTTCGCCGTCGAAGCGAACGCGCCAATGAAGATTCCCAGCGTGATAACCGAGTTCGATCGCGTCGCTAATCGAGCGTGGCTCCAGGCGCAACCAGCGTTCGGTGGCGGCCCGCACCACGATTGCGCGATTGGCGTCTATCAGCAGAACCGCGCCGTCGAACAACTTCTGCTCGCGCGGCAAGGCAATCGCGAGCTCCGCGCCGCCCCGGGTGGTGATCAGCAAACGCCTCCGTGCGATATCCGCCACCGGAATGTTGACGATATCGACAGCGCCACGATGCTCAAGGTTGTGAATCTGTTCGGACAGCGCCGGTTCAAGGCGGCTTCCGAGGACACGGTCGATACGCAACATCGCAATACAACCTCCAGTTCAAGCCGAACGCCGCTGCCGCATCGTTCTATCTCGCGTTCATTCAAGAATCGCGCCGACAGGTGGCCTGGCGGCGCGATCCGGTAATCTGGCTAGCGGTGCGCCGTCACCTTGTTCGGGATGCCCTCGATGGGACACTCCTCGACCCCGATCGTTGTCCGCGTAAATGATTCCACCATCTCCCGCGTTCCTTCGGGGTCGGCGATCCATTTGCCATAGAAGTCGTATGGGCAAGCCGCCACTCCGCGATCTCCCTCGCCGGAATTGATGATTCCGGTGTAACCACGGTGCACAAGCTTGAAGAGGTGGTTGTTCGACTGTCCGGTTCTGCGCGCGTCGCGGATCAGCGACTTAGAAAGCTGGGCATATTGGAGGCCATATTCTTCCTCACCGCACTCGCCCAGGGTGCGTCCGTCGAAACCAACAATCGCCGAGTGACCAAAATAAGAATAGACACCGTCGAAGCCTGCTGCGTTGGCGACAGCCACGTAGACGTTGTTGGCCCACGCCATCGCCTTCGCCATGATCACCTGCTGATCCTTGGCGGGGTACATGTAGCCCTGGCAGCGAACGATAAGCTCGGCTCCCTTCATGGCGCAATCGCGCCAGATTTCCGGATAGTTGCCGTCGTCGCAGATGATCAGCGAAATCTTGAGACCCTTCGGGCCGTCCGACACATAGGTGCAGTTGCCGGGATACCAACCCTCGATCGGCACCCAAGGCATGATTTTGCGATACTTCTGAACGACTTCGCCCTTGTCATTCATCAGGATCAGCGTGTTGTACGGAGCCTTGTTGGGATGCTCCTCATGCCGCTCGCCGGTCAGCGAGAACACACCCCAGACCTTGGCCTTGCGGCAAGCTTCCGCAAAGATTTCGGTTTCCTCACCAGGGATCACCGACGCCGTATCGTACATCTCTTTCGAGTCGTACATGATGCCGTGAGTGGAGTATTCCGGAAAGATCACCAGATCCATTCCCGGAAGTCCCTTCTTCATGCCAATCATCATGTCGGCGATCTTCTTGGCATTCGCCAGAACTTCCGCCTTGGTGTGAAGACTCGGCATCTTGTAGTTCACGACGGCAACGCCAACCGTGTCATTGCTCGACGAAATATCACCGTGATGCATGTCGCTCTCCTTGGAGGCGGACCCCTATCGGCCCGTGCGAATTTCCGATCGGTAAAAACAAAAAAAGCCCGACAGGTCCTCACGGACCTTTCGGGCTGCTCAGCCAATACCAAACCAACATCATCGGTGGTTCGGTGAAAATGCGATCAGGACAGCATCGTCCCACCGCTCGTGAAAAATCTAAACATCTTTCGCGCGGTACTGCAAGAGCTCGTTTGCGTGGATAATCGCGGCCGCCATATCGTCCATAGAAAGCCGCTTCGCCATCGCCTGACGACGGATGCTTTCATAAGCCTCGGCTTCACTCAGTCCCTGACCGTCCATCAGGATCGCCTTTGCTTTCTGGATTCGCTGAAGACCGGCCAGCTTGCGCTCAAGCTTGCGCATCCGCTTTTCGATTTCCCGCTTCTCGAGCCAGAGGCTGCGTGCGATCGTGAGATTCGTAAGCAGACCAAACGGGCGTATCGGACGCTCGATAACGGCGACCGCGCCGACCTCCAGCACCAGTTGAAGTGTCGAAGGATCCTCATAACCCACCACGGCAATCAGCGTCGGCCGTGGACGATCGCCCGACTTCACAAGACGCTGAATCTCATCGCGGAAATCGTGCTCGATGACAAGCAGCACGACATCGAAGCCCTCGGTCCAGCTCACCGGCACAGGCCACTGCGTCTCTACCATGCATCCGATACGGCGCAGGTGTTCGACAAGCCTGACCCGCTCGTTGTCCGGCGGATGCACGACCTGGACGCGCAAGCCTCGAAGATCGCGGAGAATTTGGATCGCCACTGCTTGCTCCCTACACCAAGAACTTCAGTGGTTGACTGACTGGAGATCGTCGGCCGACCAGTCATCCAGGCTCTGCACGACACAGTAGGGATCCGGCTTGATCCGTACGCCGGGGTTCCAGACCATTTGAAATTTGGCCCGCCGGTCCAGCCGGGCAATTCGCGGCCAGAGACAGGCGTGGTTGTTCTCAGGATCGATCCTGACCCGGCCCTGCGGCGCATCGAATTCCGAATCTCTGACTTCAGCCAATACCCGATCCGGGTCGTCCGAACCACAACGGGCCACTGCCCGCATCGCGAGATAAACCTGAAAATACGCAGCTTCGGCAGCAGCAGTCACCGGTGCGTCGGGACCATATTTTTCCTTGAAGCTTCCGACAAATCGGCGCGCCGCGGATGTCGATAACGTTTCGAAGAACGGCGCCGCCGTAATGTGCCCTTCGGCGGCTTCGGGATGCATGGCCGCAACCTCCGCCTCGCTTGTTGTCAAGCTCGCAATCGGCATCCGCGCCGGATCGAATCCGGCAGCCCTGTATGCCTCATAGAAGGCCGGTGTGCTGCTGCCAACGACGGTCGAAAAGATGACATCCGGTGTCGTCTTTTTGATGCGCTTGATGACCTTTTCAAAGTCCTCCGGACCGGCCTGCAGCGGAACATAGATCTCGTCGAGAACCCTGCCGCGACCCTGCATAACGAAGTCCGTCATCAGGCGATTGGATTCGTATGGATAAATGTAGTTCGAGCCGACGAGGAGAAAGCGGTTTCCGAATGTCGAGAGCAGATAACGCGCCAGCTGCAACGAGTTCTGGTTCGGAGCCGCGCCTGAATAAATGCAACTGCGGGAATACTCGAAACCTTCGTACAAGGTGGGATAAAATAACAGGCCACGATAGCTCTCAACGAGCGGGAGCACCGCCTTGCGCGTGCTCGACATATAGCAGCCGAACAACAGACGAACGCGATCTGTCACGAACAGGCGCTCGGCCAACGCTCGGGACTGCTTGGGATCAGATGCTGGATCGTAGATGATCGGTTCGATCAAGCGATCGAGAACCCCACCTGTGGCGTTTATTTCATCAATAGCGAGAAGAGTGCCGTTAAGCTGGGATTGCTCGATGGCAGACGTAACGCCTGTCTGAGAGAAAAGCACACCGACGCGCCAACTGCCGTCATTGCCTTGTGTTGAATTCATAGTCTCGATCGATCCGCAATACTGACGAACTTCAGTGCCAACCTTACGTTAGATAGGCTGGAATTCAAATCGCGCCAATATCTGGAATGCCGGTCAAGTACTCCTCTCCGACCCTCCCCGAGCCGCTCTCATGGGCGAAGCCATGGAAACGTCGAAGAAATACACGGATCGCGGGAAAACCAATTCTAGCTATAAAGGCTTTCTATTTCCGCTTCGTACTTCTTTTGGACGTTTGCGCGGCGAACCTTCATCGTCGCCGTGACCTCATCGTCGTCGTGATCCAGCTCCTTCGTCAGGAGATGAAACTTTCGGAGCTGCGAAACCTGGGCAAGCTGCGCATTTGCGGTATCAATCTCTGACTGGATCAGCTCACGCACACGTTCGTTTTCGGTGAGATTCTTGAAATTGGTATAGGCGACACCTTTTTCCTCAGCCCACTTGCCGGTGAGATCGTAGTCGATCTGAATCAGCGCAGAGACATATTTCCGCGCATCGGCAATGACGATACATTCCTTGATGAACGGGCTCGATTTGACAGTGTTCTCGATCTCGGAAGGGCTCAGATTCTTGCCGCCCGCGGTGATCATGATGTCCTTGAGTCTGTCGACAATGCGAAAGTGACCATCAGCCAGTTCCGCGACGTCGCCAGTATGCAGCCAGCCATCGCGGATCGCAGTCTTCGTCGCTTCGTCGTTGCGATAGTATCCGGCAAACACCGTATCACCGCGAATGAGAAGCTCGTTCGATGCGCCGAGCTTTGTCTCCATCCGGTCGATGCCGCGACCGACAGTCCCAACACGACGATCAGAAAGCACCTGTCCCAGAGCGATTCCCGAACTTTCCGTCAACCCGTAAACTTCAACCAGCGGGACACCTATGGCGCGAAAGAAATGCACGATGGCGGGAGAGATTGGCGCAGCGCCGGTCATAGCGATGTGGGTCTTTCGCAGTCCGATGAAGTTCTGCAGCGCGCGAAAAATCAACAAGTACGACAGCAGAAACTTGATTCTCTCGGATGGCGTCCTGTCGGCGGCGTTTTTCTCAGCGAAAGGTTCGCAGGCGGCATAGGCGCGCTCGAATAACGCACGGCGGATGGGCCCAGCCTCAAGCAGCTTGATATGGATTGACGAGTGCAGCTTCTCCCAGATGCGCGGCACGCCGAGGAACATACTCGGCGCGACTTCCCGCAAATCCTCCTGCACGGTCCTGATCGACTCGCCGAAATTAACCAGCGAAGCCAGATACGTCGGCACCATCACAGTCGTCATCTGCTCCGCCACGTGACAAAGCGGCAAATAAGACAGAACACTTGCCGATTGATCGAGATCCAGCCGATCCGCGCAAGCAATCGCCTGCGCCCGGATGTTCTTGTAGCTCAGCATCGCGCCTTTCGGCTTCCCGGTCGAGCCGGAGGTGTAGATGATCAATCCGATCTGGGAGAGCTGCTGCCGGTCGATAATGCCGTCGGCCAGCGCCGAGTGACCCTCCTCGTAATTCGCGCCAAGCGCTTCAAGCGCTTCGAACGATATCACCTGATCGGGCGGATAATCCCTGATCCCCTTGGTTTCGATCACAACGATCCGCCGCAGTTTCGGCAGTTCGTCGCGACGCTCCAAAACTTTGTCGACCTGTTCCTGGTCCTCGCACACGACGATCTCAGATTCCGAGTGCGCCACAACATAAGCGACTTCGTTCGACGGACTGGTCGGGTAAACGCCCACGGCAATACCATCCGTGATATTCGCGCCGAGTTGGGCCAGCACCCATTCGATCCGGTTTTCGGACAAAATCGCAACATGTCCGCCTTCGCTCAAGCCAAGCGATCGAAAACCAAGTCCAACGCGACAGGCGCGCTCGAAATAGTCCTTCCAGGTCCAGGGGTTCCAAATACCGAATTCTTTCTGTCGGATCGCCACGCGATCCGGATAACGGCGCGCGTTCTCGCGCAGCATCTGCGGCAGCGTTGCTTGGGGGAAACTGTCGGTCATACCAGCCTCACAACGAACTCAGGACAGCCAGCGCTTACGGCGCTTGTAGTGTTTGATGCCGCGAAAACCCTTGGTCTCTGCATTCGCGGTGCCGACGCCGAGATAGAATTCTCGCACATCTTGATCGCGCAGCAACCGCGCGGTTGGCCCATCGGTGACGATCTTGCCGGACTCCATGATGTAACCATAAGTGGAGACAGCGAATGCCACCGCAGCGTTCTGCTCGACCAGCAACATTGAGACTCCCTGCTCGCGATTGATGCGCGCGATGATGGTGAAAATCTCCTCCACCAACATCGGTGACAAACCAAGCGACGGCTCGTCCAACAGCATCAATTCCGGCTGCGCAATCAGAGCCCGTCCGATGGCCAGCATCTGCTGCTCGCCGCCGGACAAATATCCTGCGCGTCCGCTCCGCCGTTCATAGAGACGAGGAAAGTAGGTATAGACCAGATCGAACGGAGTCTTGACGCCCGCGCGACCTGACATCGCATAGGTCGCAGCGGTGAGATTCTCTTCGACCGTCAGGTCTTCGAATATCCGGCGCCCTTCCATCACATGGAAAAGGCCGCTCCGCACCAGTCGGTGCGGTGCGAGACTTTCAACAGTCTGGCCCTTGAACAGGATTTCGCCTGTCGTGACCTTGCCGTCTTCAAGTTCAAGAAGATTCGAGATTGCCTTGAGCGTGGTCGACTTGCCGGCGCCATTCGAGCCCAGCAAGGCGACCACCGCTCCCTTATCGACTTTCAGCGACAGGCCGCGAAGCACCTGGACCGTCTTGTTATAGACGACCTCGATGTTGTTGACGGAGAGAAGCGCTTCCGCGGTCATGTTCGTTACTTCGCAATCTTGATCCAGTCGGAGACCGGCTTCATGGTCTTGTTCGCGCCGTCATATTGATAGACACGACCGACAGGAACCGTGTTGCCCGGAATCGAGATCGGAACGCCGATGATGCCGCCTGTATCGAAATCCTTGATCGAATTCAGCGAGGCCTTCATGTTGGCCGCGGTGAGCTCTTTCTTCGCATCGAGCGTGCGCTTGGCGGCTTCGGTCATCAGCATTGCGGTCAGGAAACCCTGCATGTAGCCGGTCGACTGATACTCCGGACGGATCTGCCGGATCTTCTCCAGCATCGGCGACTTGCCTTCCGTATCGAAATAATAGCGGTACGGCATCACGCCCATGAAGCCATCGGCAACTTCGGCGGACTTCGCCCAAATGGCATTATCCATCGACCAGAACGTGCCCATGAATTTGGTCTTGAGGCCGAGCTGCTTCGCCTGCGTCATGAATTCCGGCAGCGGCGCCAGAATGTAGCCGTGGAAGATAGTATAGTCCGGATCGGCACGGCGCAGCTTGAGCACTTCGGTGGAGACGTCGACGCTGGTCGGAGGCGTGGCAATCTTTTCCACGATCTTCAGTCCCAGTTCCGCCGCACGCTTCTCCGTCGGCGCAATCGGATCACGGCCAAATTCCGTGTCCGAGTTAACGAGCGCAATCTTCGCACCGGGCTTGGTCTTGGCGATGTACTCCAACAGAATACCGATCATCTCCGAATAATCCGGCCCAGCGATGAACTGGTACGGGAAGTTCTTCGGATCGTTCAGTTCGGATGCGAACGACGCGCCGGCCAAAACGATATCGCCGCGGCGGTTCAATTCCGCATTGATAGTCTTCGAGAAGGCTGTCGAGTCTCCATAATAAAGGCTTACCTTCTCCTGGCTGGTGATGCGGTTGAATACCGCCACGGAGTTGTCGACTTTGTAGCCGGTGTCTTCGGCCACATACTTGACCTTTCGGCCATTGATGCCACCCGCGTCGTTCACGATCTTCACGTAGTCCTGGAACGCGTTGTTGAGCGCAATGCCGGCAAAGGCAAACACGCCGGTCATCGGCATTGATGCGCCGATGACGATATCGTCGGCGGCGCGCGCCGGAGTCTGCAGACCTAAAGCGAGACAGCCGATGGCTGCGTAAGACAGCACCTTTCGGCGCGTTGGAAATAATCTCATGCTTTCTCTCCCTTTGATGTCATTTCTTGAACGGCCATAGATGAAAGAAACGCCGCGTACGACGCCAGATTTCGGCAAGACCCTGCGGCTCGAACAGCAGGAAACCGACGATAAGCAAGCCGAAAACGATTGTCCGGATCGGCGACAATTGCGCCACCGCATTCGGAATGAAGGTCATGTAAGAGACCACGATCTTGAGGATCTCCGGCACCATGGTCATGAAGATCGCGCCCAGGATCGCGCCGAGGATGGTGCCCATACCGCCGACAATGACAGCGGCGAGGAAAAACACCGAGTAAATCAGCGGGAAGCTTTCCGGCGTGACAACGCGGAAGAAATACGCCCACATCCCACCGGCCACACCGGCGTAGAATGATGAGAGCGCGAAGCTAAGCAACTTGTATTTCAGAAGCGGGATACCCAGCACCTCCGCCGAAATGTCTCGGTCACGAATGGCGATGAAGGCCCGGCCTATCCGGGTGCGAAAGAGATTGGCTGCGGCGAACACTGACAACGCAGTCAGCGGCATGAACAGCCAGTAAAGCTGGAACGGCCGCGCGAGATCGTAACCGAACAATCGCGCGGGCGGCATACTCAGCCCCTGCGTTCCGCCGAGGATCGCCGGACCGTTAGCAAAGAGGAAATGCAAGATGAAGGACGCGGCGATGGTCGCAATCGCAAGGTAAAGCCCCTTCACACGCAGGCTCGGAATACCGACGACCATTCCGACGCCGGCGGACACAAATCCCGCGACGATCAAATTGATGATGAACGGGGTACCGACACGAATTTCAAGGATCGCAACGGTATAGGCACCGACCGACATGAAGGCCGCCTGCCCCAGGCTGACGAGCCCGGTATAGCCGGTAAGGATGTTGAGCCCGGTCGTGCTGACAATGTGAATCGCGACGAGACAGGCAAGATAAATCCAATACTGATCCGCAAAGAACGGAAACAGCACCAGCGCCGCGAACAGCGCGACAAGCATCATGCGCTGGAAGCTGGTATCCAGCAGAGATTCTGCCTGGGCGTAAGTTTCGTGGACGGCGCCAATACGCATCAGAGTCGCTCGATCTCAACTGTGCCGAACAATCCATAAGGCCGGATCATCAGGGCGACGACAAGGATGATGAAGGTAATGAGCAGCTTGAACTCGCCGCCGAGGTAAGTGCCCACCAGCGCCTCGACGACACCGATCGCCAGGCCCGCCACCAGCGCACCGGCGATTGAGTCCAGACCTCCGACGATCACCGCGACCAGCACAGACAATCCGAACACACCCATGGTCGGCGAGATACCGCCGATCGATCCGATGAGAATGCCCGCCCCGGCCGCCGCCATGCCGGCGACGATCCACGAAATCGAAAACACCGCCGGAACGTTGATGCCGCAGGAGAACGCGGCACCCTGATCGGTCGCGGTGGCGCGCAGCGCAACCCCGCCCCGCCAAGTCCTGAAGATCAACAGGAAAGCCGCGATCAGCACAGATGCGATCACGAAGCTCACCGCAATCTTCGGGGAGACATAGGCGCTCCCGATGAAGATGGGCTTCGATGGCAGGAAGTTCGGCAACGTCGCCGGATCGCTGCCCCAGAAGAACTCGACGAAGCCGATAAGCACCGAGCTGAGACCCACCGTCACCATGAACACCGAGATCGAACTCTCGCCCAGCATCGGCCGGATCAGGATGCGCTCGATCGCACCGCCGAGGATTCCACCGCCGATGATCGTCAGCACAATTGCGAGCCACACTGGCAACGCAAGTGCCGTGGTCAGCCCAAAGAAGAAGTACGCGCACAGCATCAGCATCTCGCCAACGGCGAGATTGAGAACCTTGGTCGCCTTGTAGATCAACACGAACGCGATGCCGGTCAGCGCCAGCAGCGCCCCCGATCCGAGGCCAGACAACACGATCTCGAATAAAAACAACCAATCCATCACGCCGCCTTGTCGCCTGCGATGCGCCGCGACAGTTCACCGATATCGCCGGATCCCAAATATGCAGCGATGACGTCGGGGTTATTCTGGATCTCCGTCGGTTTGCCGGCCGCGATCACCTGGCCAAAATTCAGCACCACAACGTGATCGGAAATATCCATCACCAGACCCATGTCGTGCTCGACCATAAGAATGGTGACGCCCCACTCCTCTTTCACATCGAGGATGAAACGGGCCATGTCCTCGGTCTCTTCGCGGTTCATGCCCGCGACCGGTTCATCCAGCATCAGGATGCGCGGACGCATTGCCAGCGCACGTGCAAGCTCGACACGCTTCCGCAAACCATAGGATAGCGACGCGACCGGCTGATCGCGGATGTGTTCCATCTCGAGAAAATCGAGCACGCGACGCTCGATCTCGAAGCGCAGTTCAAGCTCTTCACGTTTTGCCCGGCCGAAATACCAAAGCGCATCGAACACGTTGGTTTGCATGTGAGCGTGGCGGCCGAGCTTGATGTTGTCGAGCACAGTCATGCCACGGAACAACGCAATATTCTGGAATGTGCGCGCCAGACCGATTTTTGCGCGCGCCGGCGGATGCAGCCGGCTGATGTCTTCGCCGCCGAATTCAATGTTTCCGGTCGACGGCCTGTAGAAGCCCGAGATACAGTTGAACAGCGACGTTTTGCCTGCGCCATTCGGTCCAATCACAGCCGTGATCGATCCAGGTGCCACGGAAAACGAGACATCCGTCAGCGCCTTTAGGCCGCCGAACGCAAGCGACAGATGACTGACATTCAAGCCGGCAGAACCTGGCTTTGTGAAATCCGACAATTGACACTCCCCCTTGACCCTCTTGGCGCTTTTCGCGCTCTTGCGGTCTTATTTTGTGAGCTCCTGCGCCCTATCGTTTCTGCGCCACCAGTGCGTGTTCCATGTACATGCGCTCGACCGGCCGATCGAGCGAATTGCCCGCGCGCTCAAAACCCCGACGCCAATCTTCGACGTGCCGCCGCATCCAAATCTTACCGGCTTCCTTGTCGCGTTTGCGGATCGCGTCGAGCAAATGATGATGTGCGGCGATCAGACGCGGCATGCCTTCGGCCACGTCGCGTACCACCATCTCCGTTGTCGGAAAGAACAGCAGCCCAGCCGGCTCGCGCGCGAGTTGCAACACCCGGTTGTGCGAAGCCTTCGCAATCAGGATATGAAAATCGGCATCCAGTTCGGCAAACGCGGCTGGATTGGTAACTGCCTGTTCGGTCTTCTCGATGTTGGCACCAATCTCGGCGATGTCATCGTCAGTCGCGTGATCGACCGCATATTCGATGGCGGCAATTTCCAGAATGATCGCGGTTTCATACAACTCGCGAAACGTGACTTCATGCAGCACCAGTGCGCGGCTCAACCGGCTTGCCAGCTTGTTGTAACGCGGCAGGCAGGCATAAAGCCGCCGACTCGAATCCCGCCGGATCAGGCCGCTTTCCTCCAGAACCCGAATGCCCTCCCGCACCGTTGAGCGGTTCACTCCGAATTGCTGAACCAGCTCGGACTCGGTGCCGATCGGATCATCGGGCTTGATACGGCCGTTGACGATTTCGCGCTCGATCGCATCAGCCACCTTTTGATAGGCGGGCGCGACTTCTATGCGTTTGAAGTTGGGAGAAGAAGCGGTCGTCATTGCAGCCGTTGTCGTTTGTCGGACAAAGGCTAGAAGGCTGCACCGGCGCCGTCAATCCAGTTAAATTAGGTATTTTATTGCTGCAATGCGGAAATTTCTGCGGAAAACAGAGGCATAGTTGCTTGTCCGACAATGAGGAAAAGAGCCCTGCCGCACGCTTCTAGCGCACGCGACGTTGTTCGGCGGGTTAACCGGCGCCATGAATGAGATCCAACAAACCAGTGAGCAGGCGTCGATCGTTTTGATGTGAAAAACATCCATGCAGGGTAGACGGGCGGTTTCAATATGCGCACGGAAATGGAAGCGAACAAACCGGAGCAGCCTGTTCGCTTCCTTATCGCTTAGCCAGCCTTGAGATCGCCGTGCAAGATATTGCCGACCCAGGTGACAAACTGGGCCATGAGCGGCTCGTTGAGGCCGAGCGAGGTGCGAAGGCGTTCCAGTTGTTCGGGCGTCGCCGTGTCCCCGGCGATGATGGCCGCGGGATCGCCGGGGGTCAGGCGCAGAAGCAGGAATACGAAAACAGCAACCACCCCTAGGACGGGGATGGAAGCAAGCAGGCGGCGCATGAGATAGCCGAGCATGGCGCTATCCTATCTCCGGCTGTGGAAGGCCGTGAAGCCGGGATTATGGTCTTCACTCGCCAAACTGGGTGATGAAGGACTGAAGGGAACTTCCGGGCGGCGCCATTCGTCGACAGCTTGTGCGATGATCTGGGCCGTTGCTGCCGACAGCGTCCAGCCAAGATGCCCGTGGCCGGTATTGTAGAAAACACCCGGCTTCACGCCGGCGCGGACGAACGGCATCATGTTTGGCATCATCGGACGAAGGCCTGCCCAAGGGACGACTTTGGATGTCCCGATGTCTGAAAAATTACGCCGCACCCACTCCGTCAGCGGCTGGATGCGGTCAGCGCGAATATCGTAGTTGAATCCATTGAACTCAGCGGTGCCGGCTACGCGAAAGCGATCCGCGCCGAGCCGGCTGGTGACGATTTTCGCGGCTTCATCGAGCAGACTAACGTTGGGAGCCGCGTTCCGACTCTGCGGCGTGTCGAGATCGATGGTGATCGAGTATCCCTTGACCGGATAGATGTTCACCCGATCGCCGAGCATCGCAGCGAACCAGCGACTGGCGGTGCCCGCGCAAATGATGACTCCGTCAGCTTCCAAAACCTCCCTCTGTGGCAAAGTCTCCGGGAGATTGGATGAACCAGTCCAGTCGATGCGGAAGCCGGCGCCGGTAGATGTGATGTTTTCGACATCGGCGTCGTAGATGAATTTTGCACCGCGGCGGATACAAGCGGCTGCGAGACCACGAGTAAATTTGTGGATGTCGCCCGTCGCATCGGACGGGGTGAAGAATCCTCCGTAATAGGTTTTGCGGAGCGCAGGCTCGATGGCGCGAATCTCATCCGGCGTTACCGGCCGACGGTCCAGTCCGCCTTGCTGCAACAATGCATTGACCCGCAGGCCCGTGTCGAAGCTGTCCTTGTCGTGATAGATATGGAGAATTCCGCGGCGCTCGATATCAAATGCGATGTTCTCGCGCTCTGCGATCGCAAATAAATGCCGCCGCGCCTCGATGGCAAGCCGCGTCGTCTCAACCGTGTTCTGCCGGTAGTTGCCGATGTTGCCGACAAATTCGCCGAGCCAGGAATATTTGTGCCAGCTCGGTTTGAGATTAAGCAAAAGCGGAGCATCGTTCCGGAATATCCAGCGAAGCCCCTTAATGATCGTCGCTGTACTGTTCCAGACTTCGGCATTGCTGGCGGAGAGTTGCCCGCCGTTGGCGAAGGATGTTTCCATCGCTGCGTAACGATGTCTGTCAAGGACAGTCACTTGATAGCCGCGTTCGAGCAGCGCATAGGCTGTCGTTACACCGGTGATGCCGGCGCCGATGATGGCAATGTGAGGCATGATCTCCAGAGTTCCCCGTGCGTTAGAGTTGCTCCCTCACCGGAAAAATCCGGTGAAGGCGCCCCATCTGTCACGGTACCTGAGAGTTTGATCCGCCCGAGCCGCAGCTCAATTCAAAACGGATATCCCCTTCGGTGGACGCCCTTACGTCGTCTCTCTCCAGATCGTCCTGACGTCACGGTCCTTGTGCCTGAGAGTTTCCGGGGCGGTTGCTCCGTCGGCGCCGAAGACGAAAACGTTTCGCTTCGATCTCTCCCGCATCGTCATGTGGACGCTAAGGAGGCTACGAGGGACCTCAAAATTGGGCAAGGGTAAATTTCAACCACCGGCTGCTATCGTATTGTGCAACGCAATCAACCGAAGCCGTAAATTCTTACAGCCTCCACGCCGCACCACTCTGCGGTGAAGAGAGCCATCGCCGTTGTAATGCGCTTCACGGAAGCAACACTCGCGCGCTCATAGAGGCCCTAAATATTTTCCGAATGTGCCCCATAGCAGAGCGCGGGCTTGCGCGTCGCCGCACAAATCTGCGACCGTATTGCAGTGATGCAAAAAGGCGAGATCGTCGAGATGAAACCTACAACCCTGTTGCTGGCTAATCCGAAACATTCCTATACGCGCGAATTGCTTGCAGCCGTTCCCGACCAAAGATCCCCGTCGCAGGCCGCCTGAGCGATGCGCTGTGTTCTCTTAAGCGAAATTCTCGATTTACGGGACCATCTGTCCAGCGTCATCGATCAACTCGGCGACATCACCTTCGTCGACCACCAGGAGGGATACACGGCAAATGACGTGCAACTAGCCGTGGCCTGGCACCCTCCCGGCAATGCGTTCGACAATTATCCAAATCTGAAAGCGGTGTGTTCGATCGGCGCCGGGGCCGACAGCATCCTCGCCTGCCCCAGTCTGCGCGACGACATCGACGTCGTGCGCGTCGTCGATCCGGCACAGGCGCAAATGATGTCAGGGTTCGTGCTCTGGAACGTCATCTGGCACCAGCGGCGTTTCGCAACCTATCTGGCACAACAGCGCGACAGGATCTGGCAGCGCCCGAGCCAGCGGGACGCGAAAGATGTACCCGTTGGTATCCTCGGATATGGCGAAATCGGGCGGCGCGTCGCTCACGATCTGAGGATGCTCGGTTTTCCGGTGAGCGTCTGGAGCCGCAGCGAGAAGTCGACACCGCAGGGTATCTCAGAATTTCACGGTCCTGCCGGCCTCGCCGCCATGCTTCCGGAAACCGAAGTGCTGGTGAATTTGCTGCCGCTGACTCCGGAGACACAAGGCATTCTCAACGGCGCCCTGTTCAAAAGAATGCGCCACGGAGGATACCTGATCCATGTCGGCCGCGGCGAACATATGGTTGAGAAGGATGTGTTGCTTGCGCTCGACAACGGCCAACTGTCCGGCGCCTCGCTGGATGTATTCCCGTCCGAGCCGCTAGATCCCCATCACCCATTCTGGTCTCACCCGGGGATCATCGTGACGCCGCATGATGCCTGTGACGTCAGTATGGATGCCATCAAGGCGACGGTCGATGCGACAGCCGATGCTTTGCGAAACGGCAGACGCCCTTCGCAGACCGTCGATCGTGTGCGCGGCTATTAATGAAAGCGGACGATCGGAACGAGGTTTCGGTTAGGCCAGCGCCTCGGGCCGCTTGACCTCGATCTCCACGAAGCTGATCGGATGGGGCGATCCGTTCATGACATCGTGCTCCACCCCGGACTGCCGCATGTAGGATTGACCGGCCACAAGGGGAACATCCGTAACCGATTTTCCATCATGGATGCGCAAAGTTCCGTCCATCAGCATGATCACGAAGTAAGGCCAGCCATGGCGATGCCAGCCTGTGACTGCACCCGGTTCGAAATCCCACCGGGTGATGCGAACTGTCTCGTTATCTTCCTGAACAGTTGGTGTGGCTGGGCATGTGCATTGAAAGGCCATCGGCTCATCCACAAGCTAGACAACTCGACCGCTGAAGTCATAGCAGCTTGCTCAAGCACCGGCAAAATTATTCTGACACAATCTCAACGATCTACGTTTTCCCTAGCCTAGGCGGCCTTCATGCGGAGGATGCCGCCTACGAAACTGCGGCTGCGCACCCTTGCATTATCTTTTACGAGAGTAGAGATCGGCCCAGATCATGGTGGCGGCAAAGAACGCGAACAGCAGAATGACCGGGATGATTGCGAGGATGGTATCTGTTGGCATCGTCTTCTCCAGTGTTGATGGAGAGACGTCTAATGCTGCCGATCCCGAAATGATTTGAGCTACGTCAAAACCAATCGCGCATCGTCCTTCAAGCCGCCGTCAGATGATCGAGACGTTCTGCGCTGAGCAGCCTCACACCATCGGGCACGATAAGGATCGTTTTCTCCCGCGCGAGTTTCGTCAAGGTCCGGCTGACTGTCTCGATCGTCAGCCCGAGATAATCGGCAATATCCTGACGACTCATAGGAAGCGGAACGGTCACTGACATCGGCCCGATTCTGCCGTAGCGGCTCTGCAAATTGATGAGGAACGCCGCAACCTTCTCCTCCGCTGTCTTGCGTCCGAGGAGCAGCATCTGATCCTGAGCGAGACTGAGTTCGTGGCCCGCGAACTCGTGCAAGCGCCGCAGCAGATGCGGCTTGTCGTCGATATAGGATAAAAAGGCCGGACGCCCGAAACGGCACACCCGCACCGGCGTTACCGCTTCGGCTGTCACGCCATAACGGTCCATCAACGCGAGACCCAAGAAATCACCCGGCAGCGCAAATCCCATGATCTGGCGCCGGCCATCAGGCAGCGACTTGTAAAGTCGCACGACCCCTTCGGTCACATTGAAAACGTTACTTGCAAGCGCGCCTTGATCAAACAGCGTGGTCTTCGGCGCAAATGTCGTCACGTGGCTGATCCGTTCCAGGGCCTCCAATTCGGCAAGCTCAAGAGCACCACACACGCTTATCAGACGCACGCTGCACTCGGCACAACCCGCCTCACCGCGATTGTGCTTGCAGGCGTTCTTCTCGGATGTCGTGCATTGCCCGGAAATACTCATCAAATGCTCGCCCGTTCTGACCGGAGTCATTGTATCCGAAATGTCCCAAAGATTTGACCTGAATCAACGATTTGGGTCGTTGACCCAGATCAATGCAAGAACGGTCATCCCCCGTCCATTTTCCCGCTCCACGGAGCGTCGGCAATGGATCAGCATTTTCAAGCACTTCCCATCGGCGTCCGCGAGGCAAGATCGGCCTATCCGCTGGTCTATTTGCATGATGCCAGCATTACGCTGGACGAATGGCTCCGCTTTGCCCGCCGTCGCTGCCGGGGACCGTTGGCCCCCTCCGGATTGATTGCCGTCCGGGACCGCCGCGGGCTCGTCCACGCCGTCTTCGGATACCGGGTCGATATCGATCTGCGGGCCCGCAAGCGACTCTGTCTCAACAATCTTGTCATCGCGCGGATGCCCAGCTCGTCGATCGATGAAGCGATCCTCGCGTGCGCCAACGATCTGGCGGAACGCTTCAAGTGCCAGACCATCAGCCTCGAGCAACCTTTCAGCCGCCGGACCGGCCTGCCCGGCGTCTGTCCGACCGCCAATAATCTTCTGACAAGACGCATCGCATTTATCCCAAGCGCGCGACGGCACTGATCGCGATCGGGCGAGCGCGGATTTGACATGGATCACTGTCTTGGACGGCCGCCCGCCGATATTTGAAACATGGTCAGACACCGGCTCAAGCGAGACATCGCCGTCATCGTCTCCATCAAAGTTTTGATCGTTCTGTGTGCCGGGCTGTTCGTCTTCGGGCCCCGAGCGCGCCCCCACATCGATAGCGCAAGCGTTCGCGACCAAATGCTGCGCGATTTTCCTTCAGGTCCAAACAACGGGAGCTTTCCTCAATGACCTCCATGGACGTCGTGCAGCTGTCACGCCTGCAGTTCGGCCTGACAGCCCTGTATCATTTTCTGTTTGTGCCGTTGACGCTGGGACTGGCGGTGCTGCTCGGCATCATGGAGAGCGTCTACGTCATGAGCGGACGCAAGATCTGGCTGCAGATGACGAAGTTCTGGGGACTTCTGTTCGGCATCAACTTCGCGATGGGCGTCGCCACCGGAATCACCATGGAATTCCAGTTCGGCATGAACTGGGCCTATTACAGTCACTACGTCGGAGACGTGTTCGGCGCCCCGCTCGCCATCGAAGGGTTGATGGCATTTTTTCTCGAGGCGACCTTCATCGGTCTGTTCTTCTTCGGATGGGACAAACTGACAAAGCTTCAGCATTTGTGTGTGACGTGGCTGGTGGCGCTCGGATCGAACCTGTCGGCGCTGTGGATTCTGATCGCCAACGGCTGGATGCAGTTTCCGGTCGGCGCCAAGTTCAATCCCGACACCATGCGCATGGAAGTCACCGACTTCATGTCTGTGCTGTTCAATCCGGTGGCGCAATCGAAGTTCGTTCACACCGTCAGCGCCGGATATGTCACCGGCGCGATGTTCGTGCTGTCCGTCAGCGCATTTTATCTCCTGAAGGGCCGGCACATCGCATTCGCCAAGCGGTCGATGACGGTTGCGGCCAGCTTCGGTCTCGCGGCAGCATTGTCGGTGGTCGTGCTCGGTGACGAGAGCGGCTACACCGCGGGCGAGAACCAGAAGATGAAAATCGCAGCTATCGAGGGCATGTGGGAGACGGAGCCCGCACCGGCGTCCTTCACCATCTTCGGCATTCCGGACATGAAGACCCGCCAGACCCATTACGAGGTGAAGGTGCCGTGGATGCTCGGGTTGATCGCCACACGCTCCGTCGATAAGCAGCTTCCTGGCATCAAGGAACTGATAGGTCGCGCGGAAGATAGAATTCGCTCCGGTCTCGTGGCCTACGACGCATTGCAAAAGCTGCGCGCCAACCCGACGGACACAGCGCAACGCGCACGCGTCGAGACGACCGCCGTCGATCTCGGGTACGCCCTGCTTCTCAAGAAGATTCGTCCCGACATCGCCAATGCCACACCGGAGGAAATCGCACAGGCCGCATGGAGTACGGTGCCCGCTGTTTCGCCATTATTCTGGAGCTTCAGGGTCATGGTTGGGCTGGGCTTCTACTTCATTGCGCTGTTTACGGTCGCTTTTATCCTCGCCAGTAAGCACCAACTGCAGCGCTATCGCAGCTTTCTATGGTTTGCATTTCTTAGCCTGCCGCTGCCCTGGATCGCAGCGGAACTGGGCTGGATCGTCGCCGAGGTAGGCCGGCAGCCGTGGGTGATCGAAGGCGTGCTGCCGACGTTTCTCGCGGTCTCAAGTATCTCCGCGACCAATGTCTGGATCACGCTGACCGGCTTCGTGGTGTTCTATTCCACGCTCGCAGTCGTTGACGTCTTCCTCATGGTGAAGACCATCAAGGCCGGTCCACATCTTGATGCTCCCGACCTGTCTGTCGTATCCCGCACCGCTCTCGCTCCCGCAGAATAACCGGAGATTGTCATGCTCGATTATGAAATTCTGAGACTTCTCTGGTGGGCGTTGCTCGGCGCACTGCTGATCGGATTTGCCGTCATGGATGGCTTCGATCTCGGCGTCGCCACGTTGCTGCCCTATGTTGCACGGACCGATACCGAGCGCCGCATCGCCATCAATACCGTAGGACCGGTGTGGGAAGGCAATCAGGTCTGGTTCATTCTCGGCGGCGGCGCAATCTTCGCGGCGTGGCCCGCGCTCTACGCAGCGGCCTTCTCCGGCTTCTATCTTGCGATGTTTCTCGTCCTCGCGGCGCTGATTCTGCGGCCGGTGGCATTCAAGTTCAGAAGCAAGATCGAAAACGCCCGGTGGCGAGCGACATGGGATGCCGCGCTGTTTATCGCCGGACTGGTCCCCGCGCTGATTTTTGGCGTCGCGTTCGGCAACGTCATCCTTGGTGTACCATTCCGTTTCGACGAGACACTGCGGATGACCTATGAGGGCACATTGTTCGGATTGCTGAATCCGTTTGCTCTGCTCTGCGGCTTGACCAGCGTCGCCATGCTGACGCTTCATGGTGCAAACTATCTTGCATTGAAGGCGAGCGGCCCGGTGGTCGACCGCGCCGTGAAAGCTGGACGCGTGGCGTCCCTTGTCGCTGTCGGTCTTTTCGTTCTGGCTGGCCTTTGGGTCGCCAAAGGCATCGACGGATATGTCGTAACTTCAGCCCTGATCCACGACGGGCCATCGAATCCACTCGGCAAGGAGGTCTCACGGCAGGCCGGAGCGTGGTTGCTGAACTACAACACCTATCCGTGGACCATGGCAGCGCCAGTTCTTGCCGTCCTGGCATTGCTAGCCGCGCGCGCCCTCCTCGCAACGAAACACGCGGGTCTCGCCTTCATCGCGAGCGGCGTGGGCGTGACGTCCATTATCGCGACGGCAGGACTGAGTCTGTTTCCATTCATGCTGCCATCGTCGATCGATCCTCGCGCGAGCCTTACGGTGTGGGATTCATCCTCAAGCCGTACAACGCTGATGATCATGCTCGCGGTCACGGTGATCTTTCTGCCGATCATCGTCGCCTATACGACATGGGTCTATCGCATCCTGCGCGGCCGCGTGACAGCAGCCTCCGTCGAACAGAACGGTTCGAGCCTTTACTGAGAAGGGAAACACAATGTGGTACTTTGCCTGGATTCTTGGAGTCGGCTTTGCCTGCGCCTTCGCCATCCTCAATGCGATGTGGTTTGAGCTTCATGTTCAGAACAAGATCGACAATGGTTTATCGGGGTAGCGATATGTCCACATCCCTTCGCCGGACTGCTCGCCCTATCGCCTTTGGTATCGCGCTTGTGGCGAGCCTGTCGTTGATGCTGTTTCCGTTCCTTCTGCGCGGCATCGATGGAATGCGGCTGCACACGGGCTTGCCGATCCTGATGCTCGGTGTGGCAGGCATGTTCGTTTATGGGATTGGATATGTCCCTGACAACAGACTCATCCGCATCTTGTTCGGACCGGTATGCGCGTGGACCTTGATACTGGCCGGCGGGTTATTGCTCCTGACCAGATAAACTTGTCTTCCTGGCGAGCTCGCAAAATGGTCGCGCCACTGGGAGCGGGTCCGGTGAATGTCGCGGCCGGTGCAACGCTGATCGAAATCAGCAATGTCCGGCTTCACGCCATGGATGAGGTGCGCGGCACGCTATGCACCACCCAGATATGCTTCCACGATCTGGGATGATTTGCTCATTTCCTTTGCGCCGCCTTCGAAGTTGATGCGGCCTGACTCCATGACGTAGCCGTAGGAGGACACCGAAAGAGCCTTCTTTGCATTCTGCTCTATGAGCAGCACGGTCGTGCCGCTGTCGTTGATCTCGCGAATAGTCCGGAAGATGTCATTGACGATCTGCGGCGCCAGCCCCATCGAGGGCTCGTCGAGCAGCAGCAGCTTGGGCCGTGCCATCAGGGCGCGGCCGATCGCCAGCATCTGTTGCTCTCCACCCGACAACGAACCGGCGAATTGCCATCGCCTCTCTCTCAGCCGCCCGAACCTGTGATAGACTGCCTCGAGGTCAGCGCCGACTTCGGCGTCTTTGCGCGTGTAAGCCCCCACGAGCAAGTTATCCTCGACGGTCATGTTCGACACGACGCGGCGGCCCTCCGGCACCAGACTGACGCCCCGTTTCACGATGGTATCTACGGCACGTCCGCTGATTTCGGTGCCTTCCAGCAAGATACTTCCCGATGAAGGCGACAACAGACCACAGATCGTGGACAACGTTGTCGTCTTGCCCGCGCCATTGGCGCCAATCAAGCAGACACAGGAACCTGTCGGCACGGATAACGAGATGCCATTCAGAACGTCCACCGGACCGTAGCCCGCCTTGAGGTTGCGAACTTCAAGCATCCTCGTCGCGCCCCAGATAAGCTTCGATCACAGCCGGACTCCGCCGTATCTCTTCGGGTGATCCCTCCGCGATCTCGCGGCCAAAGTTCAGAACAACAATGTGATCACAGACTTTCGACACGAGATCGATGTCGTGCTCGATCAGAAGAACCGTCACGCCCGCATTCTTGATCTGCAGGATAAGATCCGCGAGGCGGCCTTTTTCAGCGTAGTTCATACCCGCGGCAGGCTCGTCGAGCAGCAGTAAGCGCGGCTCCGAGGCCAGCGCACGCGCAATCTCGACGCGCCGCCGATCGCCGTAGGACAACTCGCCAGCAGCAACGCCGGATAGATGTCCGATTTGCAGCTCTTCAAGCAAGGAACTACACTTGGCTTCGCAAGTCCTCTCTTCGGCAGCAACCACGGGAAGCCGTACCAGGACGGATAGAATTCCAGAACGGTGCACGCGATGCGTTCCCAGCATCACGTTCGCCAGAACAGACTGATCCGGCAGCAATCTGATATTCTGGAACGTGCGAGCAACGCCGAGCGCTGCGATCTGATGCGGCTCCATTTTGACGAGATTGACGTCATCGAGCGTGATCCGCCCTGCATCGGTGGGATACAGACCCGTCACCATGTTCATGGTGCTGGTTTTTCCCGAGCCGTTTGGACCAATGATGCCGGTGACCCGGCCTGCGCTTGCGGTGAAGGAAACGCTATCCACGGCAACGACGCCCTGGAAACGTTTTGCAATCTGCCAAACTTCCAGTGTCCCGCCGATCATGGCTCGGTTCTCGGCGAGTTGCTGCGGCTAAAGCCGAACCGGTTGAGATTCCAGCGCCACTTGAGCACCGACATTGCGCCACCAGGCAGGAAAAGAACGATCGCCACAACCAAAGCGCCCATCAGGATCTCGCGCAACTGGTAGGAGAAGCGAAGCGCCTCGGGCAGCACGGTCGAAAAGACAGCCCCAATGGCGGGACCCGCCAAGGCATTTACGCCGCCCAGAATGGGATATGTCAGCGCATCGACACTGCGGGTCAGCCCAAAGTCCGTAGGACCGACGAAAAAATTCAGGTGTGCGGCGAACGCTCCTGCGGCGCCCGAAATGAAGCCGCTTGCGATGAACAGCGAGAGTCGATGGGCAAACACGTTGACCCCCATCGCCTGCGCCACGACATCGTCCTGCTTGATAGCGGCAATGGCCTGCCCGAAATAGGAGCGGCGCAGCGTGTAGACGATGTACACCATCACCACCAATGCCAGGGCGAGATGCCACGTTTCTGTGTAGCGTGGAATGTTCACGATTCCGATTGCACCACCGGTAACGCTGTCCCAATTCAGCGCGATCACTCTGATGACCTCGGTGAAGGCGAACGTTGCCAGCATGAAATAGTCGCCGCGCAAACGAAGAACCGGCGCTCCGATGAGAGCAGCAGTCGCGGCGGCAACAACAGCGCCGGCAAAGACCGCCACGCTGAATGGAACCCCCATCTCCATCGTCAGATAGACGCTGCAATAGGCTCCCAGCGCCATGAACCCCCCCGTCGCAAGCGAGAACATATTTGCGCTAAGAGCGAGGAACAGTGCGTATGCGATGAGTGAATTGAGCAAACACAGATCGATGATGTTGCCGTAACTCGCAAGAAACTGTGTGACCACGTCGATCATGCACGACGCTCTTCAAATCGCGAGAACAGACCTGTCGGCTTCACCAGAAGGATCAGGAAGATCAGACCGAAACCGATCGCGTCCCGAAATGATGACGACACGTAAGCAACGCTGAAAACCTCGATCAGGCCAAGCAGAAAGCCTCCGGCCACAGCGCCGGGAACGTTACCGAGACCGCCGAGGATAATGACGGTCAGGCCTTTGACCAGCATATGCTCGCCCATGAACGGCGAGACCACATTGAACAGCATCCCCAGCAGCAGGCCGGCTGCGCCAGCAAGAGACCCCGCCAGAAAAAAAGTCGCAAGAATGGTGCGACCGACCGGCACGCCAACGATCTTCGCGACATCTTCACTAAAGGCGACAGTGCGAATTGCGCGCCCCACCGAGCTGCGTTGCAGGGTCAAGGCCAGAAGAGCCATCAATACGATTGAGACGCAGAGGATCAGAATTTGAAGCGCCTGGATTCTGACTCCACCAACATCCCAGGCGACCGTCAGAAAATCGACTGACGGATAACGCTGAACCTGTGTTCCGAATATTTCCTGGGCCACTCCCACCAGCAGGCGCGCAAGGGCCAGACTCGCCACAAGACCCATCCAGCGATGCCCGCCGCGTGCGCGCAAGGTGCGAAAGACAATCAGCTCGGCCAGCACCCCGAGGACTCCTCCGCCGACCAGCGCGACCAGAAGCGCCAGCGGCGTCGGCAGCCCCATGCGAGCAGCTTCGAGCCCCAGATACGCACCGCCCATGAAGAAGGCACCTTGCGCCATATTCACGATGTTGAGAACGCCGAAGATGAGCGTGCATCCCATCGCGAACACGGCATAGGTCGATCCGAGCGAGATGCCATTTACGACCTGCTGAAGGAAAGTGGACATCGCTGTGCCGTCTGCTGAACTATTTAGCGTCAGCGAGGACGAATTTTCCGCCCTTCATCACAAGCACTTTAGGTGCGACGACCGGCTCACGCTTCGGATCGAAGCTGAAGCTTCCGGCATTCGAGTCGAAATCCTTGGTGGCAGCGATAGCGTCGCGAAGTGCCGTAGATGGCGTCGGCCCTCCCGCCCGCTTCAACGCGTCCGCAAAAATATTGACGGCTGTGTAGGCCTGCGCGGCAAATGTGTCGGGATCGGAGTTGTACCGTTTACGATAGGCCTCGACGAACGCCTTGTTGCGCGGGCTATCGTACTGAATGAACCAGCTCGCGCCGACGGTAAACCCCTCGGCTGCAGCCCCGGCGAGCTCCGCAAGCTTGGTCGATATGGCTGCATTCGCTCCCATGATGATTGCCGACTGCGGAATACCAAGCTGGCGCGCCTGGCGCACGATATTGGCCGTTTCCTCCGCAAGTCCGCCGATAACAATGATGTCAGGATTCGCGGCCTTGATTTTCGTCAACTGCGCGGAGTAGTCGACGTCCCCCTTCTGGAAGGTCTCCGTCGACACGATCTTGATGCCTTCATCGTCCAGCGCTTTTTTATGCACGGCATAGGCTGTCTTCATCAACGTATCGTCGATGCCGTAGATCTGAGCGGCAGTTTTTGGGCTGTACTTGGTTTTCACGTAGCTGAGGACGCCTGGGAAGACCATTCCTTCAGGCGGGCTCGTGCGGAAAATGAAGTCTCCCATATCGGTGACGCCGGGTGCGGTATTGGAGCTCGCGATCACCGGGACCTGCGCCTTCTGCGCGATCGGATCCGCCGCAAAGGCCGAGCTTGTCAGCGTCGGGCCGAATATGATCGCTACTTTCTCCTGAAACAGCAGACGCTGGAAAATATTTACCGACTGGCCGCGATCACCGCCGTCGTCCTGATGAATGCCAACAATCTTGAAATCTCCGAGCTTGCCGGATGCATTGATCTCATCGATGGCCAGTTCCGCGCCGTTCTTCTGCATAACGCCATAGAGGGCGGCCGAGCCACCGGACGTCGCCTGCACGATCCCCACTTTGACAAGCGTTTCGGCGCTCGCCAGAGCCGGACATAAAGCACTAGCCACCACCGACGCCGACAGAAGCAACGCGTTCATTACAGATTTCATTTCAAACCCCTGTGCTTCGAGCCGTTGGCGGCCCACGACCAGCCCCAACAATCCATTCCCAAGTAACGTACACAGCTTCTAGCGTATAGCATCGATTAAATTCGAACATAATGCGCACATATATTGAACTTACTGCCTAAATATACTGCTAATACTAGACGAAATACCTAAGGCACGATTATTGCGTTCAGCGTCCGGCTGAGAAAGCTTGCGAGATTGTCTGTGACTGCATCGACGTGACCCGGTGCTTGAAATGTTTCTGCGCCGCTTAGCGGGGAGATGAGAACCGTTCGAATTCCCAGATCGTGAGGCACCACAAGATTGCCAATGCGATCATCAAACATTGCGGATGTCCGAGGATTGATGGCGTGCGCAGCAAGAATGCTGGCATATGCGCTGCGTTGCGGCTTTCCGATGAAACCGCAATCCTCAATGCTGTAAGTGGCCTCGAAAAGATCGGCCATGTTCATGGCTTCGAGGACGGATGCCGCGTGACGGCGTGAGCTGTTCGTAAAAACGATACGGCGACCCGGCAACGCCTCTAAGGCCTTGATCAACAGATCGTCGTGAGACAGCGGGGATAGATCGATGGTGTGAACGAAATCAAGAAATGGCGCTGGAGCCACGCCATGCAATTCCATCAGTCCCTGTAATGTTGCTCCGTACCGTTCGTAGTAATCGCTGTGAACGGCTTCGGCTTCTGCCGCATTCAAATTCATCAGATCGGCGATGAAGCGAACAACCCTAGCCTTCATCTGCTCATGAAGACCCACGGAGCGCGGATAGAGCGTATCGTCGAGATCAAAAATCCATGTATCGACGCCTGCTAACCGCCCCGGTATCCGGCGCGATGAAACTGATTCAAGCACACTCGCAGAACTGTCCATGGACCTATTGCCGTTGCAATGAATCTCTCCGTATGGCGCCCGCTCGCAAGGGAACGCGACGGGCGCCAATCCGTCAGACCGCGCCTTCGCGGAGCCGTTTGATCGCTCGGTGCGCACTCGGTTTCACGTCGCGAACATCGAGACTGATATCCAGCGCTTTGATCGAGTGAGTCAGGTCACCCACCGAGATGATATCGACACCGGTTTCCGCGATAGGCACGATGGTCTGCTCGTTGATGCCGCCAGACGCTTCAGTCATGGCGCGCCCGTTGACCAGCTTGAGACCCGCGCGCATTTCATCGATGTCCATGTTGTCAAACATGATGATCTCGACGCCCAGCGAGAGCGCCTCTTCGACCATTTCCATCGTCTCGCACTCCACCTCGATCTTAAAGGTGTGCTGTGCCTTGCTTCGGAGCAATTCGATTGCGTTCTTGATGGAGCCTGCGATCTTGATGTGGTTGTCCTTCACCAGGATGCAGTTTCCAAGATTGAAGATATGGTTGTGTGCTCCGCCCACACGAACTGCGTATTTCATGACCATACGCAGCCCCGGCCAACCCTTGCGGGTATCCGTCAAGCGGACCTTCGTATGCTTGACCAGATCGACATAGCGACGTGTCTTGGTCGCAACGCCGGACATCTGCTGAAGCCAGTCGAGGCAGGATCGCTCGATGATAAAGAACGTTGAGGCGCGCGCCTCGACACGCATTAGAACAGTTCCTGGCTCCACGAGATCGCCGTCTTGGACGGCATACTCGATGCGCGCGTCTGGATCGATCTGCTTGATGGTCTCATCGGCAAGAAGAAGACCGCAGACGATCCCGCGGCCCTTCGCATAGATTTGTGCTTTCTGAACCGGATCATCACCGACGAGAAATCCTCCGGTCGTATCTCCTGCGCCAATTTCCTCGCGCAGCGCGTATTCAACCAGCGGGCGGATCATAAATCGATTGATGAGCATGGGATCGTTGCCTTTCAGCAGAGGGGTCAGGAAAGCTTGTTTGTGAAAGTCTTGCCGGCCTTCATCACCATATGAATGCGCTCGCGACTTTGCATCACGCGGATATCGTCGAGGGGATCGCCATCGACCACCAGGATGTCGGCAACCTTGCCCGGCGTCAGCGCGCCGAGATCCGGCCGCTCGATGCACTCGGCAGCACGGCTGGTCGACGCGACGATGACATCCATCGGCGACATGCCCAGCCAGTTCACCATGAACTCAAGCTCCACCATGTTCTCGCCGACGAGGAGGCGATGCGACTGGTCCGTCCCCATCGCCACTTTGACGCCACGGCGCACGGCATCCTTCCAGATCGGAATCTGGTCCTGCATCAGCCTGTAGATTTCCGAATCCTTGACGTCTTCCTGGCCCATCTGATGTCCGGCCCAAGACTTGTCTTCACCGCGGCGTTTGACGGATAGCGGCACCAGCGCGAGGGTCGGCACCCACCATGTGCCCGATTTGATCATCTTGTCCGCCGATTCCTCGTCAAGGAACCAGCCGTGCTCGAGCGTATGAATGCCGGCCGCCACCGCGTTGCGGATGCCATCCACGCCTTCCGCATGCACGGCGACACGGCGGCGCTTGGCCGCCGCCTCTTCAACCGCCGTCCGGATTTCCGCAACCGTAAATTGCGGCTCATCCCAGCTATCGGTCACCGAGGTAATTCCGCCGGTGGCGCATATCTTGATGAAGTCCGCCCCACGCATGAGCAACTCGCGCACGACCCTGCGGATTTCTTCCACGCCATCGGCGACAGTGTTGGGCAGCCACATGCGCTTTTGAATTCGCATGCCGGCCGGGACCCAGTAGTCGCCGTGGCCACCGGTTTGCGAGATCATACCCAGCGAAATCAGAAGGCGGGGTCCATCGATGTGCCCCTCTTCAATCGCAGCACGAAACCCGGCATCGGCGCCACCCATATCGCGCGCAGTCGTGATGCCGCAGGCCAGCGTTTCGCGGAAAATTTCGAGAGAGCGGAGCACGTTGTATGTCGGCGTATTTAGCAAATGTTGCCGCATATCGCGCGCACGGTAGGTGCCATGAACGTGACAATCGATGAATCCTGGAAGAATCGTCCGTCCGGACGCGTCGAGCCTCTTTGCATTCGAGGGGATCGCCACGCTCTTTTCGGAGCCCGCGGCAACCACTTTTCCGTTCTCAACGAGGACGACGCTGGACCGAACTGGGTCTCCGCCCATCCCGTCAATCAAGGTTCCGCCGACGATCGCCAAGCTCATAGAAGACATCCTTTAGTTCCGATCAGCGTAACAGGGCCTGCGCGCAAACTTTGATGCCAGGGCGCACAGAGAGTTTGGGTCCAGCATGTATGAAACCGCGACACTTCGTCACCTCAGGATAGGTCCACGGTGACGGTCTTGACCTCGGTATAGAAAGCGAGCGCTTGAACGCCGAGCTCCCTCCCGAGACCAGACCGTTTGTAACCGCCGAATGGGGCAAAAACGCTGGTGGTGCTCGCGCTTGGAAGCCCGTTGACTGCGATCATGCCGGTGCGTACCGCCCGCGCGACGCGTAAGGCTTGTCCAATATCGCGCGACCACACGGTGCCATTGAGGCCATAGACAGACTCGTTGACCAGGCGCACCGCCTCCTCCTCGCTGTCAAACGACCCGATGCTGCAAACCGGTCCAAAAATCTCGTCACGATTGATCGACATGCCTGAAGAAACGCCGCCGAAAACCGTCGGCAGATAAAAATTGCCGACTTGCAGATTGTCGGGGCGGCCGCCTCCTATCAGGAGTTGTGCCCCCTCATTTTCGGCAGCGCGAACGTCCCGGTCGACGCGCGACCAGTGTGAAGCGGAGATCAACGGGCCCAGCGTCGTCGATGGGTCGAGCGGCGAGCCGAGCTTCAGCCGCGCGATTTCCTCGATGAAGGCGCCGGTAAATGCCTTTACTGCGGAGCGCTGAACGAGAATTCGCGATCGGGCCGAGCATGATTGCCCGGCATTGCCGAAGGCAGCACCTACCGCGCTCTTTGCAGCCTGTTCAATATCTGCATCGGCAAAGATGATGCTGGCGTTCTTTCCGCCCAATTCCAGTGCAACGCTTTTGATCGTCGCTGAGGCTGCGCGCATAACTTCCGCACCAACAGCCGTCGAACCGGTGAACGAAATTCCGTCGACCGCATTGTGTTCAGCAAGGGTGCGCCCGGTTTCCCCTCCCCCCGGCAAAATATTGATAATCCCAGCCGGCACACCGCATTCGCTCGCAATTTCGGCAAGCAACAGGGTGGAGAGCGGCGTGAGGGGCGATGGCTTCAGCAGGCTGGCGCACCCCGCGGCAAGTGCGGGGGCAAGTTTCCACGCAGCAGCAAGCAACGGAAAATTCCACGGCGTGATCTGGGCGACAACTCCGAGCGGTTCGCGCAGCGTGAAGTTAAGTGTCTGCTCAGCGACAGGAATGGTGTCGCCGAAGAACTTGTCCATCGCGCCTGCATAGTAGTTGAAAACGCGGGCAGCCCCCGCCACCTCACGCCGCGCGGCGGAGATCGGCTTGCCACCATTCACGGTTTCGACCAGCGCCAGATCGTCCGCACGGGACGTGATGCGATCGGCAATCGCGCGCAGCATCTGGCCTCGCTCAAACACAGGCATCCGCGGCCATTCACCCTGGTCGAAAGCCCGGCGTGCGGCATTGACAGCCTTCTCCACCTGCGCGGGGCTGACAGAAACAACCGATGCAACGGTCTCCCCTGTCGCAGGGTCGATGATCGGGCTGGCTGTGCCGCCGGAGTTCTCGAACACGCCGTCAATGAATGGCGTGTCCCTGAGATCAGGAAGCGCTGACGGCATTATCAGACCTCAGCCGCCGTGACGGCCTGTATCTGCTCGAACATCCGGGCAGCCGCATCGCCAGGCGTTTTGCTGTTGGTGATCAGACGCCCAACGATCGCGAAGCGTCGCCGGCATGCAGAGGACGCAGCAAAGGCCGCCTCAACGGTCCCGCCGAGCGCGCCGAAACCCGTAACCAGAGCCGTGGCATTCTTGACATTGGCCGAGATCCAGTTCGACCACCGCGTGATTTTGGCCTTGTCGTGCGCCGGCAGAACAAAGTGATCGGCCTTATTCTGGACAGCACGAACGAGAATACGGTCCAGCGCATCATCGAGCATGTAGCCGCCACCCGATGCACAATAATCCGGCACCGGAATTTCACCACCCACAACGGGAATGAGGCCCGCACGCACCGCTTCGCCGACAAACTTGTCGACAGCCGTCGGGCCGGCAACAGGAAACAGGATCAGTCCATCGACGCCGGCTTCCTCGCACATCGCTGTGTACTTCACAGCCATGTCAGGCATATCCGGGCCAGCCTTCTGGTGATCGTAAAGGATCGGCAGGTCCGTCAGGTCGCGCAACCGGCGCACCGACTCCGCCAAGCCGAAGGTCAATACCGACGTGAGGCCAAGCTTGTAACCCGCGACGCCTTCGCGCTTCGACGTTTCACGAACCACCAACTCGAGGTGTGCATGCGAGTCGATATCGAGTGCGGGCACGATGCCCAGCTTGCCTTGAAGCGCCTTTGCCATGAATTCCTCATCAATTTCGCTGACGAGACCGTAGACGACACGGTTTTTTCTCAAAAGGTCCGGCCGATATTGCATGCTTGGTACCAGTCTTACTGGTCCCATCACTTGCAAATCCGCTGGCGCTGACGCGCGGCGCATCCTTCGCGCTAGCTAGAGTCTGCGATTGGGGGATCCGTCAGATGATGATTTTATCGTGCAATGGTAACCGTAGTTTATCGGAACGAATCTGCTCGCATCTGAAGCTGCCTCCCGTTGAAGCTCATGTGCGCCGGTTCGCGGACTCCGAAGTTTACGTGGAGATCCTTGAAAACGTCCGCGGACAAGATGTTTTCGTCGTGCAGTCCACCTCTTACCCAGCCAACGACAACCTGATGGAGCTTCTGGTCTGCATCGACGCACTTCGTCGCGGATCGGCACGGCGCATCACCGCTGTGATCCCCTACTTCGGATACGCGCGGCAGGATCGCAAATCCGGCCCCCGGACGCCGATCTCAGCGAAACTGGTCGCAAACCTGCTGACAGTCGCCGGCGCCAATCGGATCCTGACGCTGGACCTGCACGCGGGCCAGATTCAAGGCTTCTTCGATATTCCCACCGACAACCTGATCGCCGCACCACTATTGGCGCGAGACATTTCCGAGCAGTTCGACCCGGACGGCTGCGTCGTCGTCTCCCCCGATATTGGCGGCGTCGTGCGCGCACGCTTGCTGGCTCAGCGCATCGGCTCTCCCCTCGCCATCATCGACAAGCGGCGAAGCAAACCCGGCGTCTCCGAGGTAATGCATGTGATCGGCGACGTGGATGGCAAGTCCTGCATTCTGATTGACGACATCGTCGATTCGGGTGGAACGCTGTGCAATGCCGCCGACGCGCTGCTGGCTCACGGCGCGGTGAAAGTCTGCGCCTATGCCTCGCATGGTGTACTATCAGGCGGCGCCAAGGACCGCGTGAGCCAGTCGAACCTCAGTTCGCTCACGCTGACCGACAGCATTGAGGACGCGGACGGGCCTTCCGCGAAGATTCGTCACGTTTCCGTTGCGCCGCTTATTGGCGAGGCGATGATACGGATCAGCGAAGAGCGGTCGGTCTCCTCGCTGTTTACATAACGAGAGGCGCCGTCTCACGAAACTTTGTGGCCGGGTCAGATCCAGCCAAGGCAGCAAGCCTTGCGAGGGCGTCCACGAGAATCTGCTGCTCCACATTCTGTCCGATGAGGACGATGCGGTTCTGCCGTTCAGCACCGGGCCAGATATTCACCTCCACCGGACGGTGCAACAGCCCCAGGACCATATGCAGCACGGTGGGTCCTGATGCATTTTCGACGTCAAGCATGGCCTTCATCCGAAGCAACAGCGGCCCAAGTAAGCCGATCGTGTGGTTCAGCCACTCCTCCAGAACATCTTCGGACAGTTTACCCTCGAATGCCAGCGATGCCGTAGCAATCGGCACTGGCTCGGCGGCAGGACAACTTATACTGGCCATTTCGAGCCGTGACCGTGGCAGATCAAGCGCGTCAGGCCAGAACTCGTAAACAGCAACAGCATTCGGGGTAACGATCATCTGAGGCGCGTGCCGGTTGATTGCGGAAAGCGATGCCTTGACGCGCGCGGTCTGCTCTTCTGCAACCAGATCTGTCTTTGTGAGCAGAAGCCGATCAGCCAGCACCACCTGCATGCGCGCCTCCGTATGACGGTCGACGGTCGCAGCGAATGCACGGACATCAATTGTGGTCACGACCCCTGCCAAGCCGAAATTGCGGTTGAAGAAGACATCCGCGATCAATTCCTCAAGCAGGACCGAAGGATCGGACAACCCGCTCGTCTCGACGACAACTCGTTTGAACGGCGGCAAGGCGTCGCTCCGCTGCTTGCGAAGCAAGGCAGCAAGCGCTGGAACCAGGCTGCCTTTGGTCCGGCAACACAGGCATCCGCCGTCGAGCATCACAACGGTCTCGGCCGCCTGCTCGACCAACAGATGATCGAGACCGACATCACCAGCCTCGTTGATCACAACCGCCGTGTCGAGGAAATCCTCGGTGCCAAGCAGACGATTGAGAAGCGTCGTCTTACCTGAGCCAAGAAACCCCGTCAGCAGGACAATCGGTATTCTGTTCATGCTTCGATCTGCTTTTGCAGCAGACGGATCGCCGCGATTACAGCCTGCAACCGCACATTATCGCGATTACCTTCGAATACGTGTCGCTCTGCAAGAAGCGGAGCGTCCGCCCTGGCCGCCGCGATGAAGATCGTTCCCACAGGGTTGATCGCGTTGCCGCCGCCAGGTCCGGCGTACCCCGTGATGGCAACCGTTGCCGATGCGCCGGACTGGGTGAGCAGGCCTTCGGCAAGACCGCGAGTCACTTCCGCGCTGACCGCGCCATGCTTTGCAGAAACTTCAACCGGGACGTCGAGCCCGGTCGCCTTCGCTGACTCGTGATAGAGCACGTAGCCGCGATCAAAAATCTGCGATGCACCCGAAACCGAAGTCAAACAAGCGCTGACAAGACCTGCCGTCACAGTCTCAGCCGTCGCAATCCGGATACCCTTCATTTTCGCCGCATCCAATGCAGCAGTGGCCGCGTTGAGAAGTGCGGCTGGGAAGATGGTCTGACCATCGGCAAGGAGAGATTCTTTGGGCATCGCTCGGTCCATTCTGAAGAAAAAAATTCTGCTGAACGATGTCTACGAGGAAGCATTCAAGTCAACGGCTGGAGCAACGTGGCACCAATACAACGTTACGGACTGGACCTCAGAATCTGAACCCATGCTTGATGCAATGGCAATTATAGTCTTTCCTGAGGTGGACCCAACAATTGAGGCCAGCGGTGCTTATCTCCCTCGACCGCGACAGCGCGGTGAGTCTTCAGGAGCAGATCTACAGGCGAATCCGCGAGCAGGTGCTCATTGGCATTCTCCGCCCCGGCTCGCCGGTTCCATCGTCGCGCCAACTGGCTACGCAACTGAATGTCTCTCGTAATTCCGTGATTTTCGGTTACGAGCGGCTGATCAACGAAGGTTACCTGGTCGCCAGGCCGATGGTTGGAACCTTCATCTCCGATATCTTGCCGGATCAAGCCGTCACGGCGACGCCAAATATTGATGAGGCAACAGTTGCATCAGACGAAGGCGTGGGCTCGCGCGCGGCTCACGTGTTCTCCGGCCGTCCGCACGCGATCCTCAACAATTCCAATATCCCAATCGATTTCTGGACTCAACGCACCGATCCCCGCGCCTTCCCGTTAAAGACCTGGCGAAGGCTGGTGATGCAATCTCTCGCGTCTGCGGGCCACAACCTGACCGAATACGGCGATCCATGCGGACTCATGGCCCTGCGCACTGCAATCGCCGAACACGTCGGCAACTCCCGCGGCATTCACGTGCGGCCCGAGCAGGTCGTCATTCTTGCCGGTGCCCAGCTTGCCCTTAATCTGGTGCTGCGATTGCTGGCAACGCAAGGGGACGAGATCGTCGTCGAGAACCCTTGCAATCAGGGAGCCGCATACCTGTTCGAAAGTCTTCGGATGAATCTGCGGCCCATCGACATCGATTCATCGGGAATCGATGCAGCCGCAGTGGCGAATACACGGGCGCGCCTCGCCTATCTCACGCCGTCACATCAATTCCCGATGGGCGCTACCTTGTCGCTCGACCGGCGCCGCACCCTGCTGCGCTGGGCACAGCGAACCGGCGCATACATCATTGAAGATGACTACGACTGTGAGTATCGATACGATGGCACACCGCTTCCCGCCATGATGGCGATGAACTCCGAGCACGTGATTTATCTGGGCACCTTCTCGAAATCGCTCGGCGCGGGACTTCGCACCGGCTTTGCAATCTTCCCCGAACACCTTGTTGAAGCCGCAGCCACCGCAAAGGCGTTGCTCGACAATGGGCAAGTGTGGCTGGAACAGGCCGCTCTTGCGCGCTTCATGCAAAGCGGAGGCTTCCTGCGTCATCTCCGGCGCGCGCGACAGCATTACGCGGCGCGCCGCAATGTATTGATCGGCCGGCTTCGCGAACGCTTCGGCAATGTCGATCTCATGGGAACCGAGGCCGGGACCCATGTCGCCTGGCGGCTGCCGCCGTCACTCGTACCCGCGCACAACACGAAGGCGATCGCGCGCGCCCGCAATATCGGCATCTACACTGTCCAATCCGGCGGCGGCCACGAATACAACGGATCGCAGTTCGAGACGGACTGGTTGCTGCTAGGATATGCATCCTTGTCCGAGAATCAAATTCGTGCCGGCATCGATCGGCTCGCCGATGCGATCGTTCCAGCCTCGGCGTCAAAGCACATGCCGCATGCGATGCGGGCGCCCCTCGCGCCGACGTAACGCTCTGTAACAAAGCTGCCACATGGCGAAAGAAGTTCGCGATATCGATCAGAGAATCGCGCTGCGATATCGCGGGCTTTTCATTTTCCCTAGGGGCGGCCGTGGACGCAAGGCTTCATCGTTGCCCAGCGCGTTTTCTGGCTATGACGTTTCGCGATCAGGAACGATCGTCGAGTTCGATGACATAATCCTTAAACGGTAGCCATTGGGCTTGCGTCAATATCTTTCATGGGACCGCCGCGATCCGGCGCGCGCCCTCCGAACAAAGCTTCGACCTCTACGAAACGCTCGCTCGCGTGATCCCGAGCGCTACTCTTCGTATGTACCCGCGTCCTGCTGAGGATCTTTTCCTGGCCGCCGCGTAAACAGGGATGAGCCTAAGGGAGCTGGATATCCAAAGACCTCGACCAGGTAAGACGGCTCCGAAGGATTGAATGTCGTTCTGATCCCCGTCGGTGGAGCATCTGCGGCCTTACCATTCCAACTGAACGCAATTGGAACTGGAACCGCATATCCATTCTCGTCCTTGTGAAGCAGCGCAGCACCAATCACTCTCACAAGTTCGGCCTGAACATCCGCCGGATAATATCCGTCGATTTCCTTTTCCCAGAGACGCCTTTCCTTGTCATCAAGGCCGCAATACCATGCTGTCAAATCGCCAAAATGATACCCGCCGGACTCGACGAATTTTTCGTATATTCTTTTTGTACGAGGCAGATACTTCTTTGAAAAAATCTCGTTAATGTCTGCCTTGCCTGGGATCTGTTTGCGAAAAACCAAACCCATCGAAAGCCTCCATTGAGTGAGGACATCTTCAACAGGTACCGACGCTAAGCTCAAAACGATTTTTCGACAAGATTGAGTGCGCTTTCGCCCGGATTGGGCTACAGTATCGATCTATGGCTGAGGGCTTGATTTCGACCAAGTAAATTTCCGCTGAAAGAGTTTAAATACTTTTTCAGGGAGCGGAGGTTCTATGGTCTGCGCAAATTGCGGCGCCAGGAATTCCCCTCAATCCCAGTTCTGCGGGAACTGCGGCGCGTCACTGGTTGAGACATGTACAAGTTGCGGATCACCGCTCCCTCGGTCTCATAGATTTTGCGACCAATGCGGCGCGGATCGTGGCGGCACTCCTCTTTATGCGGAGCAAGCCGGCGCGGAGAACATCGCCGCGCCCGTCAATCCTCCACGGCATCTGGCGAAACGGCTGCTTGAATCCCGCGCCGCGATCGAAGGCGAGCGAAAACAGATCACGGTCTTGTTCGCTGACATGAAGGGATCGACCAGTCTCATTCAGGATCTTGATCCCGAACAGGTCGAGCAACGTCTTCGCCCAACGCTGCAACTCATGATCGATGCCGTCCATCGATACGAAGGCACCATCAATCGCATCGAGGGCGACGGCATCATGGCGCTATTTGGCGCGCCGTTAGCCTATGAAGATAGCGCGGTCAGGGCTGCCTACGCAGCTTTGGATATGCAGAATGCAGTGCGAGGCGCATCCAGTGTCCAGCCCGCCATTCGCGTCGGTCTGCATGCGGGAGAGGTTCTTGTCCGTGCCGTCAACACCGATCTTTCTGTGGACTACGACGCGATCGGTGCAACGGTGCATCTGGCCGCCCGCATGGAGCAAATGGCAGCCCCCGGAAGCATCTACTGCACCGCGAGTGTGGCGCGGCTGGCCGAGGGCCTGATCGAGGTGAACTCGCTCGGGCCTCTTGCCGTGAAGGGATTTCGCGAGCCTCTCGAACTCTTTGAAATCGTCGGTCATACGTCTGCGCGAACGCGCTGGGAGGTGACGGCAGCACGAGGTCTCACCCAGTTCGTCAGTCGTGACTCCGAATTGGCAATTCTTCGGGATGCGATGCACAGAGCTGTCGAAGGACACGGCAAGCTGATCTGCGTGGTCGGCGAGCCCGGGGCTGGAAAATCCCGGCTGGTGCATGAAATCCTGAATTCACCGGATGCGTCAGCCTGGGCAGTCCTTAAGACAGCAACGGCTTCGTACACCAGGAACACGCCTTATCTCGCTATCTCCAATTTGATCCGCACGTGGTGTGAAATTCCCGAACAGACAACTCCCGATGACATCAAGCGGCGAGTTCAAGTCAAAGTCTCCACATTCGGCGAAGATTTGATGTCCGCACTTCCGGCTATCCATTCACTCCTCGATCTGCCTGTGGAGGATACTGAATGGCTGGCGCTCGAGCCGGCGGCTCGGCGGCAAAAGATTCTGTCAGTCGGGAAAACCTTGATCCTGCGCGGGGCCGCCACCCGCCCGTTGCTGCTCTGGTTCGAGGATATGCAATGGACCGATGCCGAAACCCGCACCCTGCTGGAAAGCATCGCGGAGGAGATCGAGAACCATCGGCTGTTGATCATTCTGACGTTCCGTCCTGAGTACGAACACAAATGGGCGGGGAAGAGTTACTATGGCGCAATTCAGATCGAGGCGCTCGACGGGCCGGCCGCAGAACGCCTTGTTCGAACGATGCTTGGAAACGACAAGACCAACGAACAGTTGTGCGATCTGATTGTTCGACGAACAGACGGAATCCCACTCTTTATCGAGGAAACGATCCGGTCTCTGGTGGAGCACGGTGTGCTGCGAGGACGCATGGGATCTTACGATCTCAATCAGGAACTCCATGACATCAAGATTCCCGAGAGCGTTCAGGCCGTGTTAGCGAGCCGCATCGATCTTCTGCCTCCGGCACAACGGGATTTGCTGCAAACGGCATCCGCGATTGGTCCCGACGTTCAGGTCACGCTGCTGGAGGAAGTCGCGGATATCCAGCGCCACGACTTACGGGTACTGCTTGCCGACCTGCAGGCAGCCGATTTTCTGTATCAGGTTCCGAACACAGCTTCCTTTCAGTTCAGGTTCAAACACGCTCTCACTCATGAGGTCGCCTACGGCAGTCTGCTGTCGAAGACGCGTCAAGACCTGCATGGCCGCATTCTGAGAGCCATTGAATCCCAATACCACGGCAACCTTGCGGAAATGGTCGAAAGCTTAAGCCACCACGCCCTGAGCGGCGGACTGTGGAAGGAAGCGCTGGTCTATTCGCGCCAGGCTGGAGACAAGGCGGTCGAGTTGTCGGCCTACCGGGAAGCGCGGGTCTTCTTTGAGCAGGCGATTCAGGCCCTCACCCATTTGCCGCAGGATAAGGCCCATATTCAGATCGGGATCGACATTCGCCTGGGTCTCAGGGCAATCCTCGGGGCAACCACTGAATATCCAACCCTTGAAAGGTGTCTGCGCGAAGCCGAAGCGCTGGCTATCTCAATCGAAGATCGCCCTCGTTTGGCTGCCATCAGCGTCGCCCAGACATTCGTACATAACTGGCAGGGCGACCTCGATGCCGGCATTGAATGCGGCGAGCGCGGCCTTAGCATTGCGAGAGAGATCAAGAATAGCCGCCTGGAGCTATCGGCGAGTTCTTTTCTCGGACAGGCCTATATGTGGCGTGGCGATTTCCGGCTGTCATTGGCGCTGTTGCGAGAAAATCAATCGTGGACCAACGGGCCGCTGCGGCAGGAACGGATCGGGACAACCGGAACGAGCTCTGTGTTGTGGTTGGGGATGCTCGCCGCCTCTCACGCTTACTTAGGCAATTTTCGCCAAGCGACCGCGGCGGCTCAGGAAGCCTGTGCGATTGCTGACGAGGTCCGCCGCCCTTATGACATGGCGCTCGCTTATTGGTACGCCGGTTTCGTCCTCTCTCATCAGGGAGACACGACTGGCGCGCTTGTGTCGCTGGAGCATGGATATCAAATTTGCCGCTCGGCCCAGATCGGTTTTCTGGTCCCTGTTCTGTCAACGAGTTTGGGACACACTTACAGTCTGGCGGGCCGGGCCAACGAGGGTGTCGAATTGCTCACCAGAGCCGTTGGATTCTCCCAAGTCGCAAAATTTCCTTACGGTGTGGCGTGGTCGACCGTTTATCTTGGCTTCGCTAAATTGCTGACAGGCCGTACCGATGGCGTCATCGCGAAGGCCGAGAGCGCGATAGACCTTGCGACGCGCCATGACTATCGCGCCGTCGAAGCCTCAGCCCGCCGGTTGATGGCTGAGGCCTGTCACCGCAACGGACAGTTGGACGCGGCTGAAGCCTCCTATCTTGAAGCTCTCAAGATCGCATCGGAACTCGGCCTGCGTCCTGAGATGGCTCATTGCCAAAGCGGCCTTGCACAAACCTATTTTCAATTGGGGCGCACACCCGAAGGGGATCAGCTTCTCCATGCGGCAAACACGCTCTATGCCAAACTAGAAATGCCGGTGTCACCGGCAAGTGTGAACCTTGTCACTCAGGGTGTTGGCACCCGCGCTCCAGAATGACGCAATTGACGGCTTTTGCCGATATCCTCAAAACGCGATGACTACGCGGCAACAACTTTGTATCGCACAGGAACGTGTGTCGGACCGCCGACAAACACGGAGGCACAGCGTTTGGGTTCGCCATTCAACTCAAGGCGGTCGATACGGGCCAACATCTCTTCGAAGAAAATACGCATCTCAAACCGGGCAAGATGCCGGCCGAGACAAATGTGGACGCCGTGCCCGAACGCGATGGCAGCTTCGGAAGAACGATCCACGCAAAAGCGGTCCGGACGATCGAATACCGTCTCGTCCCGACTTCCGGACAAGTAACACAACATCAGCCAGTCGCCAGCGGCAATGCATTGGCCATTCAGTTCAGTTTCCCTCACTGCCGTGCGCATAAAATGCTGTACCGGTGTCGTCCAGCGCACAGCTTCCTCAACGAGATTGGAGACCAGACTGCGATCCGACACAACTTTTCTGAACTCACCTGGCTGCTGGCAGAGTCCCCACACTCCGCCTGCGAGAGAGGAAGACGTTGTATGGTGCCCGGCTGTGGCGAGGATCAGCAAATAGCTGATCGCCTCAAAGGAACGGATGGGAGTTCCATCGATCTTCGCGTGCGCGATTGCTGTGAGCACATCATTACGCGGCGCCTTGATGCGTGCTTCGATCAACGGCTTGAAATAGGCTCTAAAATCGGAAAGCACCTGAAACAGATGCTTTGCATGTCTCGCTGGATCTTTTGCTGACATCTTGTTCGCGACGTCGATCTCATCCTGACTTTGAAAAAATTTCTCCGTGAGGGCGAGAACATTCGGCGCATCGTCCTGCGGAATCCCTAAAATACTCAGCATCACCCGGAGCGGAAACGGCCGCGCAACGTCACGGACAAACTCGCATTCACCTCCCAACGCGCCCATGCGATCCAGGCAATGACGGGCGATGCCGCGAACGCGGTCCTCCAACGCAGACACGCTTTGCCGAGTGAACCAGGCCTGAGTCATCGCGCGATATGCAGGATGCTCCGGTGCATCCATGTGAACCAGTGTGCGAATAAGGTGCGGATTTCCGCGCGTGAGAGCGCGAACCTTTTCATCCGTGGCGCGCGGCACGAGCGCAGTCGCACGGTCACCGTTGTGGAAAATCTCGTGCTGACGGCTCACGGCGAGAATGTCGGCGTGGCGGGTCACCGCCCAGAATGGATCGAAATCCTCAAGTTCGACCCGGCCAACGGGATTGCTTTCGCGCAACCCACGAAAGGCGGACAACAATTGCCTTTGGCGCGCATAGGCTTGCGGAGAGGCAATCAGATTGCCGATCTCCTCGGGGATTCGCGACGTTTTGGTCGAAACGCTGCGCATAACCGACAGTCTGTTCGCAAGCCCTGCCTTGCGCAAGGCCGTTCATCGCGACCGGCGACAAGTCGCATATCCGCTTTGGGTCAAAAGGCGAACATTGCTGCAAAACTGCAAAACAGCATTAGCATTCCCATTTCGTCCGAAGCGCGTCAAAAATCTGCGTGCTCGCAGCCAATCCGGCCCTTGATGATTTACGCCGCTACTTCGGCATGATGGAAATCCGTCCCCTCATGTTTGGATGAAAGCGGCAGTAGTACTCAACATCGCCGGGCTTCTCCAGCACGAAGCTCCCCGTCTTCTTCGGGGAAATCATCACATCCCAATCGCCGCGAACTGTCGCGGTATGCGCAAAGACGTCCTTGTTCACCCACTCGATGGTGTCGCCCACCTTGGCTTTGATGTCCGCAGGTGAGAACTCGAGTTTGTCGATCGTCACTTGAATTGTTTCAGCATGCACCGGGACGACGCTCGCCACCGACATAACGAAAAGGAGAGCGGAGAGGATTCGTCCCGGCTGCATGGCAGTCCCCTTACTTCATGGCCGCAGCGACGTGCTCGGCATGTAGCAGATGGCCCTGGAAGATCTTGAGCCCTGTCTGCAATAGGCTTTTGAGCTCAGCGTTGGTTGCAGACGGAATGAGAAGCATTTCGAGCGCACCATTGACCGTCCTATGGTAGGCAACCTCGTTGGCAACGTACGCCTTGTCGTAGGCGGCTCCATCGAGCTTGGCGAGTTCGACCTGCTTGTCAGCAGCCTGCTTGGCCAATGACTTGCTGGTGTCATTGTCTTCCGGCGTGACCTTGAGCTTCTTGACCAGATCCAGCGCCTGCTTGTTCACCGCCTCGTGGTCACGCACCATGTCCTGCGCGAACTCAACGACGGCCTTGTTCTTCGACTTGGAAAGCGCCTGCTTCGCAGCAGTGACATCGATCACGCCTGCGGTGTAGGCGATGTGCGCGATCTGGGGATCGGTCGGTTTCGCAGCGCCCTGCGCGAAAGCCGCGCCGCTTAGCAGAGATATAATGGCAACCGCCGCACTCAATCGGACCAGCATGACACACTCCTTTTGAGCCCGCGCGGCAAGCCTTCGCGGGCATTGTTGATGAGGTAGCGTCCGTTGGATGGTTGGCGGAGAAAAAGGTTCCAGAAAATCGCGCATTCGTCGCGCAGACTTATATCGTCGTGACCGCGCAACGAGCCGGGCAACGCACCGCCGCCGTCAGACGGCTGTCTCCCGCTCCATCGCGAGTTCTGCCTGCAGGCTTGCAAGATCGCGATAGATCGACGCGACGGCGAGCACCCGACCCTTTCGCTTGTATCGAAGCACGCAATCCCTGGCGCCGATGTCTCCATCGGCTGCGATCTCATCCCATTGCTCGGCGTGCCCGACGTAATTGATCGGCACGTCATAATGCTGGCTCCAGAAGAACGGAACCGCATCGAATTTTTCACGCTGCCCCAGCATATTGCGCACGGCGGTTTGTCCCTGACGCTCGGCCACCACCCAGTGTTCGACCCGGATATTCTCGCCAGAATGCGGATCGGGCCAACGCGCGATATCGCCCGCTGCATAAATCCCCGGAACGCTGGTTTCGAGATACGCGTTGACGACAACACCGCGGTCGAGAGCAAGGCCTGCGCTTTCGGCCAATGCCTGCCGCGGGCGCACGCCGACACCAACGACAACGACATCAGCCTCGAGAACAACTCCGCTTTTCAACGTCGCGCGCCGGCCGTCGATCGCCACCACCGTATCTTCGAGATGGAAAATCACTCCGTGTTCCTCATGCAGTGCACGGACGAAGTCGCCCATTTGCGCACCAAGAACGCGTTCCATTGGCCACTTCTCCGGCGCCACCACATGGATCTCGATATCTCGCGCACGCAGCGCCGCTGCCGCCTCAAGGCCGATAAAGCTCGCGCCGATCACAAGCGCACGGCGCGCGCCTTGCGCCGCATCGATGATGGCGCGACTGTCCGCGAGCGAGCGAAGCGTGTGAACGTGCGGCTGCCCGGCGCCGGGGATCGGCAAAACAACAGGCTCCGCGCCGGTCGCCAGCAGCAGACGATCATAGGTGACGGTCTCTCCATCGGCCGTCACAACATGACGCGCCTTGATCTCGATTTTCGTTACATCGGTGTTGACGCGCAAATCGATGTTGGCGTCGCTGTAGAAGCTATCCGGCTTCAGCGGCATCCAATCTTCCGGCGCGCTGCCGGCGAGATAGTCTTTGGACAGGTTCGGTCGGTCGATCGGCGCGGCGTCCTCTTTTGCGAACATGACGATCTGCCCGCGGAAATCCTGTCGCCGAAGCATTTCGGCGGCGGCAAAGCCCGCGGCACCGCCACCGACAATGACGATTTTTTCGGGGACCTCGACCGATACCTTTGCGGCGGGTTTCGGTTGAGACTTTGGCACGAGCTTTTCCTGCACGAAGATTTTTCCGTCGCGTTCCGCGACGCGCCAGCACGACAAGGGACTGAATGCCGGTGCCCGTGTGGCCTCTCCGGTTCGCAGATCGAAGCAAGCGTGATGCCAGGGACAACGGATGCCGCCATCGACCACAATGCCATCAACGAGCGGACCGTGATAATGGCTGCAATGAGCATCGATGGCGAATATCTTGTTGCCGGAACGAACCACCAGGACTTCTTGGTCACCGACATGGCCGACCAATTTTCCCTCAGCCAGATCCCCGGGCGCGATTCCATGCGTGAGATCGGGACCGCTGGGTGGAGCTTGCTCTTGCGCCATGTTTTTCTCCCTTTCGCTTCCTGTGATACGCGCAACATCGCACGGACAGTCAGGAGCGGCGGCCAGCCTGCCGCCGGCCTCTGTCACACCGCCGTACCGAGAAATTCCTGCCGCGTGAGCGCGTTGTCGCGGAAGCAACCCAGCATGCGGCTGGTGACCAGATCCGTGTCAGCCTTGTGGACACCACGGGTCGACATACAGTGATGTGCCGCCTTGATAATCACGCCGACGCCCTGCGGCTTCAACACCTCATTGATGGTGTTGGCGATCTGGGCCGTCATTTTTTCCTGGATTTGAAGGCGTTTGGCAAAAACATCGACCACCCGGGCGAGCTTGCTGATACCGACCACACGGCCGTTCGGAATATAGGCCACCCACGCCCGGCCGATGATCGGCGCCATGTGATGCTCGCAGTGGCTCTCAAAGGGAATGCCGCGCAACGTAATCATCTCATCGTAGCCTTCGGTTTCCTCGAAGGTCTTCTGGAGAATTTCGACGGGATCCTGTGCGTAGCCTGCGAAGAATTCTTCCAGAGCACGGGTCACACGGCTCGGGGTCTCGATCAAACCGTCGCGTTGCGGGTTGTCGCCGGCCCAACGGATGATCGTCCGCACGGCCGCTTCGACGTCAGCGCGGTCCGGACGTTCGGCGTCATCGTGCGAAACCTTGACGCGCTCCAGCGCATGCACATTCTGAATCATCGATATCTTTCCTCGCTGCCGGAGCGTTAAGCTCGGCGCATTGAACCATTGACGATCATTGGATGGCCTGCCCGCCGAAAGGTTCCCGGGCCTAGTCCGGAAGACCGAGCCGCTTCATCACTTCCGAGGTCATGCGCTCGCAGCGCCTGCCGGCGAAGGGAAACGCATCCATCAGAACGGGACCGATCTGCTTGTCCAGTTGGACGCGCACCAGTTTCCGCGCACGATGCAAGCGCGTCTTGACCGTCTCAGGCCGCAGACCGAGAATCTCCGCGGTGTCCTCGACGCTCATGCCCTCGATCACCCGCGTGATGAAGACCACCCGATAGACTTCGGGGAGATTGTCGGTTGCCTGCTCGACGAGCTGCAAAAGCTGGCGCTGCGCCATGGTTCGTTCCGGGTCGTCAGATTTCGACGTAAGAGGAAATTGAATGATCTCCGCGGGAGTTCGCTGAGATTCGAATGTCACGATGTCCACGGTCGGACGCTGCATTCGTAACCGGCCCAAGGCTTCATTGATGGTGATGCGCGAGAGCCATGTCGCAAGGCTGGAGTCGCCCCGAAAACTATCCAGATGCGTGAAGGCACGGACATAGGCCTCCTGCACGACATCCTCCGCCTCGCCATCGTTCCGGAGAATGCCCCGTGCAATGCGATAGAGGCGCTGGTTGTATCGCTGCATGATAAGGCGAAAGGTATCGCCGTCCCGCGCAATCGCCCGCCGCACCAGATCGACATCATCTGACGAAGCAACGGGGTTAGATGGACGGTGGCGTCCCTGGGCTTGTTTCATGGCCTGTCTCCTGTTGCCCAGTTAGATGGGCGGGAGCGGAAAAGGTTCCTGGAACATCGAAAAAAGCGAATGCACTGGCGACCACGATTTGGCGGCGACTGTCAACCTCAATGCCCCTGCCGACCATCCAGCCGCTAACGGGGTATCCGATCATTCCTCAATTCCCATTGCCCGGCGACGAATTTCAGAACGTCCTACGTGCAAAAATTGCAGACGTGAATATTCGCGTTGCTCACGAGATTTGGGAGATGGTCTACGACCGTGGCAAAGACTCACCTTCCGTCGTTGCTGACGCCCGACAATACTAAACGCAACGATGTAAGAGCAATTTAAACTTCACTGAAGGTCGCCATTCCATAATTGCTCATTCCGCGAATGACGCATGTTCCATCGGTCGGTCGGCCGTAAGGCTGTGAAGACGCGAGTGTCGATACCGACACCCGCCGGCGAGCAAACTTAAGTCGCGTGGCCACGGACGGTGCTGTCCCATCAAGGGCAGACGCCGCGCAACACCAGGAATTGCCGGGCATCACCTGCACCAGCTCGCGGCAGCCTTCCGCTGCGGCCTCCAGCCGCAGTTCACGCGCCTCCATGCGCTTCTCAGGCGACAGCCAGCTGCGATCAGGGCCCCACAGGCTGGGCCCATAGGCGCATTCGAATGGCTCCCATGTGGCAAGCTCGATATCACGTCCGCCCCAACCGTATTCGATCATGAACTGAGAGGGTGAGCGGGCGTAGAACGAGGTCATGAAATCATTAGTATAACGCCCCAGCGTGACGGTGACGCGGGCCACTTCGCCTGCGCCAAATCATGGGCTCGAACAACTGAATAGATCAAGAAGCGCGCAAGGGCCTATCTACCCGACGGGATGCGCAGGCCATGCCAAGAGTCGCGTACCTGATGATAGTGCACCTCGGGCAGATAGTCCGGCGTATTGAGGCCGAGAGTGCGTACGTCGAGCCGGCCGACGGCACTCAACAATGTGTAAGACGCGATTACCCGATCGCGCTGTGCCGTGATCTGGCGGGAACGAGCAGCCGTCAGGTCCTGCTGCGAGTTAAGAACATCAATGGTGGTCCGTTGCCCGGCCTGTGCCTCACGCCGCACGCCTTGCAGCGCAACGGTTGCCGCCTTCACCTCGCTTTCAGCGGCTGTAAGTGCAATCTTGGCGCCCTCGCTAGTGACCCATGCGCTGATTGCAGCAGTTCTCGCTTGGTTTCTCACTTGCTCGAGAACGAGCCGGCTCTGGCTCGCCAGTTCCTTCGACTGACGTATCTGGGAGGCCGCCGTGCCACCATCATAAATCGGAATGTTGAGTTGGCCGATCACGGAAGCCTCATCCGAACGCGTCGTGCCCAAGGTGGTATCTGTTTGAATATTACGGCTGGCGGAGGCCTGAACGGTGGCCTGCGGCATTAGGCTGCTCTCCGCAACGCTGATTGTGGTCGTCGCTACGTCCACGTCATAACTTGCGGCGATGACCGCAGGATTTTCCCGCGCGGCAGTTTCGGCCGTGTTTTGACGGCTCTGTGGCACGAAACGGTCGACGGTCTGAGCAGGAGTGAGCTGTCCGGGCGCGACGCCGATGACCTGTTCGTAAGTTGCGCGGCTCACTGCAAGGGCAACCTCAGCTGCGTTGAGATCCGCCAGCCCCCGGCTCAATCGCGCTTCAGCCTGCGCCGTATCAGTGGGTGTCACATCACCCGCATCCAGACGCTTCTTTGTAACCCCAAGGGTCTCACGCAGAAACGAGACATTGCTACGCTGGGTCTCCATCAGCGCCTGATTGGCAATGACGTTCATATACGCCGTGACCCCATCAAGCAGTACACCCTGTCCGGTATTGCGCAATGCTTCGCGCCCCGAACGCACCTGGAATTCAGCTACCCGTACACTGTTTGCAGTCTTGAATCCGTTGAACAGCGTTTGCGTCACCGTCACTCCGATAGTCCAAGGCTTCAGCGTAGTGCCCTGCATAGTATTGTCGGGAAGCTGGTTGCGGACCGATTGCAGCCCTGCACTTAAGCTTGTCAGAATCTGCGGACGATAGCCCGCAAGCGCCTGCGGTACGTTCTCGTCAGTTGCGCGTTGCTGCGCGCGCGACGCATTGATCTGCGGATTCGACTGGTAGGCGCTGACCAAGGCCTCCGCGAGCGTATCGGCATGCGCATTCGGGTGAGATAATGAGCTAGTGACAATGGTCAGACCAAAGCACCACCGATTCACGGCATTCATGATTCTCTCGGCGCGACAGATTGATCGGAATCGTTGATCGCCTCCTCGATCGGGAAACGTCGTCGCGAGAACATGTCGATTAGCACTGGCAAAATAATCAAGATCAGCGCCGGAGCCAGCACGATGCCGCCCACAACCACGAGCGCTAACGGCTTTTGGACCTGGGAGCCGATGCCCGTTGAAATCGCCGCCGGCAGCAACCCTACGCAAGCTGCAACGCACGTCATGAAAACCGGCCGCAGTCTGATGGCGCAAGCTTGAATTACAGTTTCTGTTCTATCTCCCCAGCGCGTTTCAACAAGCTGATTGAAATATGAGATCAGGATCACGCCTTCCATCACCGAAATGCCGAACAGGGCGATAAACCCGATCGCAGCCGAGACACTGAACGGCGTTCCGGTCAGAAGAAGTGCAAAGATTCCTCCGATCATGGCCATCGGAATCACGCTTAAAGATAGAAGTGTGTCCGTTACCGATGAGAAATTCAGGTAGAGAAGAAGGGCAATCAGGCCAATGGTAATCGGAACAATAATCTTGAGCCGCTCAATAGCGTCCTGCAAGTTGCCGAACTCGCCGACCCACTCAAGATGATAACCCGGCGGCAACTGAACCTGTTCAGCGACTTTGCGTTGAGCCTCCAGCACCGTACTGCCGAGATCGCGTCCACGAACACTGAACTTGATCGGAATGTAGCGCTCTTGCTGTTCACGATAGATAAAGGATGCTCCGGAAACAAGTTCGACTTTGGCAAGCTCGGTCAGAGGAATCTGGATAACGCCGCTTCCATTCGGATTCGCTGCCGCCACGGTGATATTTCGAATCGTCTCAAGATTTTTGCGATATTCAGGGGCCAAGCGAACAAGAATTGGAAAGTGCCGGTCGCTTCCATACTCATAAAGATCGCCGGCGGCCTGACCGCCGATTGCAATCTGGACTGTGGTATTGATGTCGCCAGAGGCAAGCCCGTATCGCGCGGCCTTACTCCGATCGATATCGATCTGCACCGTCGGCTGGCCGAGCGAATTGAACACGGCAAGATCGGTGACGCCCGGAACGGTCGCCATCACTGATTTGATCTTCGCGGCCGTCGCGGCAAGCGTCTTCAAATCGCTGCCAAAGAGCTTCACTGAGTTCTCGCCTTTGACACCCGAGACTGCTTCCTGGACGTTGTCCTGGATATATTGAGAGAAATTGAATTCGACACCTGGAAATGAACTTAAAAGCTTCTCCGACAAGGATTTCGTGAGTCCATCCTTGTCCGATCCACTTGGCCATTCACTCATCGGCCGGAGCGGCACGAAAAATTCTGCGTTAAAGAATCCAGTCGCATCCGTCCCGTCGTCGGGACGGCCTTGCTGCGACACCACCGTCTGCACCTCAGGATAGCTATGTATGACTTTCCGGATCCGATTGACCTGCTCGTTGCCCGCTTCAAGCGAATAGGATGACGGAAGGGTCGCGCGAATCCAGAGGTTTCCTTCCTCGAGCTTCGGCAGAAACTCCAAGCCGAGCGACCGAGCAGCGAGACCAGCACCAGCAAGCAACGCAAGCGCAACGCCGAGCGTCAGAATTCTGTTGGGGACGGCAAATCGGAGAACAGGCACGAAGATCCTGCGGAGCGCGCGCACGACGGCTGTTTCCCGCTCCTCGACGAATTCCGGCAAAAGGAGAGCGCTCAAGGCGGGCGAGATCGTAAACGTGGCCAGCAGTCCACCTGCCAGCGCATATGCGTAGGTCTTCGCCATCGGTCCGAAAATATGCCCCTCCACACCGCTCAGGGTGAACAGCGGAATGAAGCCGACAATGATGATGGCGGCCGAGAAGAAGATCGGTCGGCTGACCTCCCTCGCGGCATCGAAGATCGTCGCCAGTTCACTCGACATTCTCCAACGTCTTCTGCGCGGCGCCTGAGTCGCTCCGGAGGGCCGCTCAGCCAAATGCCGATAGATGTTCTCGACCATGATGACGGTCGCATCGACGATGAGACCGAAGTCAATCGCACCGACCGAAAGCAAATTCGCCGAATCTCCGCGAATCAGAAGAATGCCTATCGCAAAAAACAGGGCGAATGGAATTGTCGCGGCAACGATAATCGCGCTTCGCAGACTTCCCAGAAACAGCCATTGCACAAAGAACACCAGGACAACGCCGAATAATAGGTTGTGTACAACCGTATTCGTGGTCGTCTTGATAAGATCCTTGCGATCGTAGATGCGTTCAATCTGAACACCCGGCGGCAGAACACCACTCGTGTTGATCTTCTCGATCTCTGCTTCAACTCGCGTGATCGTAGGAAGGCTTTGCTGCCCTCGACGCATCAGGACTATGCCTTGAACGATATTGTCGTCATTATTTTTCCCGACAATGCCGAGGCGCGGCTGATACCCGGCGGTGATCTTGGCCACATCCCCTATAGAAACCGGAAGGCCATTCTGCTGCGTCAGCACAGCGTTCCGGATATCATCAATCGAACGAATGAGCCCGATGCCCCTTACAACCGCCGACTGCTCGCTGATACTGAGAGTTTGGCCGCCAACGTTGACGTTCGAATTGTTGAGAGTCTGCACAAGCTGCGGAAGAGTCAGGCCGTAGGATTGCAGCTTGGACAGATCGACCGTTACCTCGTAGGCCTTCGTCGTGCCGCCGAACGCGGTCACGTCGATAATGCCTGGAATGGCCTTGAATCTTCGCTGAAGAACCCAGTCCTGCAACGTTTTAAGATCAGTTACGCTGAAACCCGCAGGGCCTTTCAATTGATACCGCATAACCTCACCGATGGGACTCCATGGCGAGATCTGAGGCTGCGCCCCGTTTGGCAACGGCGGCACCTGCGCAAGCCTGTTCAACACCTTCTGCTCAGCTTCCTCATAGGTGTAGTCGTACGTAAATTGCAGCTTGATATCCGAAAGTCCGAAAAGCGATATCGTTCGCATCACCTTGAGATTCGGGATCCCGGCAAGCTGCACCTCCAAGGGTACCGTAATGTATCGCTCGATTTCCTCGGCTGATTGTCCCGGACTCTGAGTAATAACATCGACCAGTGGCGGAACGGGGTCCGGATAAGCCTCGATATTCAACTTGGTAAAGGCGATCGTTCCGGCGCCCAATACCGCAATGAAGATGGCGGCTACCAGGTAACGCTGGCGCAAAGCAAAGCCGATCAGAGCATTCATTTTTGAGCGGCCTTCTTAGGTTCGGAGCCGGGTCATTATTGCAGCCTCAAAGACGGTCTCGCCTTGTCGCCGATCAAGGCCCATCACCAGCGGCAGCCCTGTCGATCAACAGACCGCCTTGAACGACGACCTTCTCTTGTGGGTTCAAGCCGCTGACGACCTGAACCATCGCGCCGCTGGTCAGACCAAGCTGCACCGAACGAAGCTGAAGCGCGTTGCTATCGGCGACGCTCCAAACGTGGGCGCCGTTTTCATTATAAACAATCGCCTCGCGCGGCAGCGCCGGCGACGTTTCCTCGCTTCCGGTGACCACTGCGATCTTGGCGAACATCTCAGGCTTCAGCAGATTATTCGGATTGCTCACCGTTCCTCGCACGAGAATACGCCGTGTGGACGGATCGATGGATGCTGAGACATAGTCAATCGTGCCGGAAAAAGTACGATCAGGATACGCCAGCGTGCTAACCTCAATTGACTGGCCGAGCGCGACCTTGGCAGCATCTGTTTCCCTGACATTCGCGACCAGCCACACGGTCGACAAATCTCCGACAACGAACGCAGGATCGCTGGAGCCATTGTTGACATACTGCCCTGGACCTATCTTTCGCTGGAGTATTGAACCGGCGATAGGAGCCAGGATTGGAGTATCTGAACTAATGCCGCGCTTTTCCTCGATAACGGCGATCTCCTGATCAGTCCGTCCTAAAATTCGAAGACGGTTGCGTGCCGCGTCGACGGCGGATTCTGCCGAGGACATGTCGCTCGTCGCGGCAGAGAAGTCGGCTTGCGCCTGCTGCCAATCCTTGAGCGGAACGGCCCTTCCTTCGTAGAGATCGCGTTGACGTTTTTCGTTCGTTTTCGTCAGGTTCAGCTGCGAACGCGCCTTGCTCATCGTGCCAACGGCGGCCACGAAGTCATTCTGTGACTGCACCATATCTGTTGCTTCGACCACAAAGAGCGGCTGACCGGCCGTAACGACATCACCGGGCTTGGCAAGCAGCCGCATCACGCGACCGGTATATGGTGAAAACACCGGAGTGGAGCGATTTTCGTCGATCGCGATCTTTCCCTCGGTGACAATCGTAGGCCGAAATGCGATTGACGAAACCGGTTGGACCACGAGACTGGCCCATTGCGCTTGTGTTGGCCGAAACAAATTGCTCGCTCGTCGCGATTGACCCGACAGATCGCTAGCTCGCAACTCCCGCAAGCCTCCTTCTCCGGATCCGGCTCCAAGAAGAACAGCACCGGAAAGCAGAGCGAAAAAAGCGAGCACTATCATCACCTGCACACGAACATGCAACGCCGATCTGGAACGATCATTTTCAAGCATTGTTCGCTCGCTGAAGTTCGTATCTTACAGTCATCAATCCAGCGTCATCATCTTCCACCGGTAGCTGTCGAGTTCGGGCAGTATTGATCATCTGTTGTGCCATCCACCGGGACGAAGCTCCGCCATTCGACAACTTGACAACGACAATCGCCGTACCCGTCGGCCTTGGTATAATGGTCGTCCACACCTCCTGTTTCATGATTTGCTCAAGCAATTTTGGCGGCCCATGAGGGCAACTCATCGAAAGCAGGAAAAGGGCGAGATTGAAGCTGGCGCGCATATGCACGCTCATTACCGACGGGAAATGAACGATGAATCGGTTCTAAAAGGCTTGGCTTACAAGAACCTTACACGTTAGAGGTTATGCGTGGACATTCATGAAAATGGACAAGAATATCCTCAAATCGAAGGCGTCCAGAACGTAGACCCGAACTTGATCATCCTAGCCTCATGAGACTGCTGCTTATCGAAGACAACGCTGAACTTGCCCGGCTCCTTACCGGAGGACTGTCTTCGCATGGCTTCGAGACCGACGTATTTAGCACCGCCGCCGACGCTCGCCTGGCCCTGTCCGGCGTCCGATATTCCGCATTGGTTCTCGATCTCGGCTTGCCTGACGAAGACGGGATGGCAATTCTTCGGGAGCTTCGCCGCCACCAAGATCCAATGCCGGTTCTCATTCTCACCGCACGCGGGAGTGTCGACGACCGCGTCAACGGATTGCGCAGCGGCGCGGACGATTACCTCGTCAAGCCGTTCGCGCTCGAAGAACTGGTTGCACGCTTGCAGGCCCTTTTACGCAGGCCTGGACAGTTACTTGGGAGCTCACTGTCCCTGGCCAATTTGGTGTTCGACACCGAAAGCCGTCAAATCTTCGTAGACGGAAATCCGGAAGTCTTTTCCGCAAGGGAAACCGCCGTACTCGAACTGCTCATGCGGCGACAGGGACTCGTGGTCCCAAAGAAAAGTGTCGAAGATCAGATTTTCGGGATTTCGGGTGATGTCGCATCGAACGCGGTAGAGGTATACGTGTCCCGCCTTCGGAAACAGCTCCTTGAGAGAAACGCGCGAGTGCAGATACATACAATTCGAGGCGTCGGATATCTCATCGCCGAGGACAAGAACGGTGTTCAAGTTTAAGTCGACCGCGTCGAGGGTTCTATTTCTCCACATCGTTGCCATTTCCCTGACCGCGGTTTTCATGCCACTGGTGCTGTTTTGGCTTCTCAATCAAGAAACCAAAAGCCTTCATCAGCGCGCAATGAGCGATCAGGCCGCAGCGATTACGCGCCATCTTTCAGTCAGCCCCGATGGGAGATGGTCACTTGACCTACCTCCTGTACTAAAGGCTCAATTTTCCGATTCCTACGGGCGATATCTGTATGCCGTGCTCGACCAGTCGGGAAATGTGCTCTTCTCATCCAAGGCGAATGCATCGCCTTTGTTTCCCGCGCGGCCGCTCTCGCCGCGACCCGCTTATCGCGAAGTTACCCGCGGAGGCCGCATCATCTCGGGCGTCAGCGTCCGTAGCACGATAGGTGATCGCGTCATCATCACTCAGGTGGGCGAGGATCTTTCTCACCGTGACGTGCTCATCGATGACATCGTCGCCAACTTCTTCCGTCGGGTTGGCTGGATTACCCTTCCTATTCTCCTTGTGTTGTTAGCTGCAGATATCATCATCTTTCGCCGCGCGATGCGGCCACTGCTTCAGGCCTCAAAAGCTGCACAGAATATCGGCCCCACAAGGACCGATATTCGAATACCCAATGAAAACATTCCGAGCGAGATTCGTCCTTTGGTCGAAGCAGTCAATCAAGCCTTTGATCGGCTCGACCATGGATTTCAGGTTCAGCGGGAGTTCACAGCAGATGCTGCTCATGAACTCCGAACCCCCCTTGCCATTCTGCGGACACGTCTCGACACGCTTACAGACACCGCACTCAAGCGTGATTTGCAGGAAGACATTGATGGAATGGGTCGGATCGTGAGCCAATTGCTGGAAGCCGCTGAATTGGATGCGATCGCGGTCGCACCAACGGAACACACCGACTTGAGAGCAGTATGCTCGGAGGTTGTAGAGATGATGGCTCCTTTGGCTCTCAGACAAGACCGAAATCTTGCCCTGACGGGTTTCGGCCATCCCGTTTGGGTGCGGGGCAATGCCGAAATGCTGCGAAGAGCCATTCGCAACCTTGTCGAGAACGCGCTTAACCTTACTCCGCCGCGTACCACCGTAGAAGTTGAAGTTTCCGAGAAAGGGCTGGTGAGTATTCTTGACGAGGGACCTGGGATTTCTCCTGCCGAGCGCGAACTCATCTTCCAGCGTTTTTGGCGGCGCGACCGCCGGCGCCCCGGGAGCGCAGGCCTCGGTCTCTCAATCGTACAGCGGATCGTTGATGCACACGGCGGTAAGATCAGCGTAGATAACAAATCAGGCGGCGGCGCGAACTTCACAATCCGCCTTGATCGGTATAATTCGCCTTGATCGCTAACGAAGGTGATAACCTCTCGTCACGTTCGCCGCCGCGGCCCGCCGACTCTCCATGGCAAAAGACGGTTCTCGATTGCAAGAAAGAGAATGTTAAGCAGATATCCCACCGCCGCCAGGGTAAAGACGCCTGCGTAGAGTTTATCGACGCTGAGGGTTTGCTGCGCTTGCAGGATGAAGAAGCCGATCCCGGCGCTGCCGGCAATCATTTCCGAAAACACGGTGATGATCAAGGCGATCGCCAATGATGTTCGCAAACCGACAAATATTTGAGGTGCAGCATGGGGAACGATGACTTCCCAAACGGTCTGCCATCGCGTTAGCTCGAATGTTTTAGCAGTATCGTGCATCGTTTTTGAAACTGCACGTACGCCAGCATAGGTGGCAAGCAGGATAGGGAAAACCGTTCCAAGCATCACGGCAGTGATCTTAAGGCCAGCATCGATGCCCAGAAACAGGATCAACAGCGGGACCGATGCTGAAATCGGGACTGGTCGCACCAGTTCGATAAATGGTTCGAGTAGTGCCCACGCCCAGCGCTCGACACCAATCAAAAGCCCCACAAGAAAGCCGAATGTTGCTGCAAGCAGATATCCAGCGAACATCAGGCTGAGCGTCGAGAGTAGCTCCCTTGGAAGAGTGCCGCTTGCTGCCTCGATCCACCACGTCTTGCCAATGGTCGAGATCGCCGGAAATGCGGGAATGCGGACCAATCCGGATGCGACGGAAATCTCCCAGAACACGAAAACCGAAAGCACAAGACTCCAACCGGAAAACCGTGACTTGAGGAGGCCTTGTAGCCGCTTCGGAAACAACAGCCGGCTCCGTTTATTCGATCGCCTATCTTCGAAATTGGATGGAAGCTCATCCAACGCAGCTGAGGTTTCTGTCACGTCACGCAGCCTTTTTTTTCAGACGAACGGGTTTTCCAAAGCCATATTCACTTCACGACAAGGTCAAACAAATCACGCCGGTACCTGTTGAATTGCGCAAGCTCACGTGTGTCTATTTGCGAGCGTGGCCGCGGAAGTTTGATGTCGATATCCGCACCGATCCCCTTGCCGTTCGCCTCGAGCACGAGAACGCGGTCTGAAAGGTAAATGGCTTCGTCGAAGTCGTGCGTTACGAGAACGATCGTCAATCCGAGATCCCCCCAGAGCGTGAGGATCATGTCTTGCAGCTTCGATCGACTGAGCGCATCCACCGCTCCGAAAGGCTCGTCCATCAAGAGGAAACTAGGAGAAGATGCCAGCGCACGCGCAATGGCTACCCGTTGCTGCATCCCGCCGGACAACTCCCAGGGATATTTTTCAGCTGCTTTTCCTAGTCCAACCAAGTCCAGATAATAGGATGCAGGCCGTTGCGTAACCGCAGAGGACCTGGCCATCTTGGTAGCATGCCGTAATCCGAATTCGATATTGGCGCGAACCGTTGTCCAAGGGAACAGAGATTCCCCATAGCTTTGAAAGACGTAGCGCACGCTATGCGGTGCTCCCGTCTTTGTTTCAAGACCCAGATCGATGTGTCCGCCATCCAGATCGAGCAAATTCGCGATCAACCGCAACAACGTTGACTTACCGCTTCCAGAGCGCCCGATGACGGAAACGAACGAACCCTGGGCCACGTTGAAACTGATATCACTGAGAGCCGGAAACTGCTCAGCCTGTCCAAAATGTTTGGTGGCGTCTCTGACCCTGAGCGCTGCGTTGTAATCAGGATCGACTCGTTTTGTTTGGGATAGCGTTTCGGAGGCGAGTTGAATCATCGCTCATCTCCGTGAAGTGCAGATTCGTAAATATAGGATTTGATTTCGATGCTACGCGGCACAGCACCGTATTTAACTGCCTTGTCGATCCAGTCTTGGGTCGCAGCTGCATTCACAGCTCCCGTGTATAGGTTAGAAACCTTTAAGCGTTCCAAGAGCCCAGGAATTGTTTGCGACAGCTTGACGAGATCGATACCGCTATACTTCCCGGATATGATCGCGCGCTCTGTCGGTGACAAGCTTTTGTTCAGAGCAGCTCCCCTTCCTATCGCGCGGACAAGCCTGCGAACAGTCTCTGGATTTTTTTCCAGAAACGTCGAGTTTGCGTAATACGCAGTGAATACCGCGCCCTTCGGAGCCGCCACTTCCGTTGGATCGAGCAACGAGACCGCATTTTGCTCAAGAATCAGTCGACTGGTCGACGGCTCAAAGGTCAACACAGCGTCCACATCGCCTCGTGCCAGCGCCTGCCCATCTCCATTGGTAGGAATGATTACGAAGTTAACTTCAGCGGGATCCACCCCACCCTGCGCAAGCCACAACTTCACAGACAACCCGGCCATGGGAGCCGGTGAAACGCCGATACGCTTACCCTTAAAATCCGCAGGCGACTTGAGTGCCGACTGACCCTTGATGAGCAGATCTCCATTGGCGCTATGAGATCCTGGAAAGATCAGTTTGACGTTCGTGAAACCATTCGATACCGCGCTCGCCCATCCAAGCACGTCACCAAAGGTCACATCTACGGCGCCATTTGCAGTGGCAGCCACGGCAGCGGGACCGTTTTGCACCGGGACCACCTGAACATCGAGCCCCTCGTCTTTAAAATAACCACGCTCGATTGCAATCAACGCCGCTGTGGGCGTCGAGTAAAGAGCACCGAACCTGAACTTTGTTACTTCTGGCTCTGCTGCTGAAGTTGGAGTCGGTGCAAAAATCATCAGAAAGAAACACGACGCAATCGCGCGATGCATTCTACTGATAGTTCTGGATTGCCGATAAATAATGGGAGAACGCACGGCTACAACTTCGTTACAAAACATCCCGACGCTCCATATGCGGCGCCGCCAGCAAGTGCAGGCGACATACATCGAAGACATACAACTCGCATACGCACGAGGTCAAAAGCACTGGTTTCTGTTTTATGTTTCATTCATAGATGAAGTTCATTCCTTAAACGAACGTATGAGCGAGATTCGCTATTCGTCCAACTTCATTAAGAATATCGACCAAAATTCACAGCCTGGAGAAATTGATTCATCTAATAATTCTGAAATAGAACTGAAAATCAGCAAAGCAAATCAACGAATAGATCGTTACATATAACTGCCTTCAGGCAGCGGCTTTGTTCTTCGTGTGCAGAGTAATTTGAAAACACACTCCCGCGGGACCGTCATAGGCTTGCGATGGCGCTTCAACGCCAAGACAACCTTTCACCGTCTAACGTTTTCGTCGAATGGCGAAGCGTTCCATGTCATCAAACGATCCCGAGGCAAGCCAATGGCCATCAGCGTCATAAACCCCGTTATACGTATTTCGCCGAATCCACCCGTTTTCGATCTCCCTATCCTCGTCGCCTTGGAACATGATCTTTTCAAGAAGGCCGGTCTGGACGTCGACTACTCCGTCAAATACGCCGACCATGACAAGCATGAGCGCGACGTCCTGAAGCGGCAAAAGGAAGCGCTATTCGAACAGAAGTCTGCCGAGGCCTTTAACGTTTGCGAATGGGGTGGAATTGATCGTCTCGAGCGCGGTTCCGGGCAAGGAAAGATCGCGGCACTTCGTCCGGCCATCGCCGCGCAGGCGATCGTGACCTTCGATCCACTGCTACAATCGCCACGCGACCTTGCCGACGTCGCGGTCGGCATCAACGATTTCACGGGTTCTCACTACACAACAATCGGCCTCCTTGAGGGCGCTGTTGGAAAGGACCACGTTGTCCTTACCCACATCGGAGCACCGGAAACTCGCCTTCAGGCGCTGAAAGAAGGTCGCGTCCGTGCTGTTACGGTCATGGAGCCGTTCATCAGCCTCGCTCTGAAGCAGGGCGCGCACATTATTGCCCTGACTTTCTATCGCGGCGCTGAAGTTGTCTCTCCAGATCTTCAGCCGTCGCAGATCGAAACTTACTTCAAAGTCCTTGACCAGGCGGTCGACCTGATCAACGCCGACTTTGACAAGTACGCGCACTACATCACGGCCATTGCGAAAGAAGACATCAGCGCAAACGAGTTGGACGCGCGATTTGTCCGCTACACCCACGCTCAACGGTACGCGCCCGAGCTGTTCGACCCTGCATACAGCTGGATGAAAGAGCGTGGCTTCACGGACGGCCGGAATAATCACGACTCGCTCGTACTTTCCTGAGCGCGCCAAAAATGCCGGCGCACGGGGGGCGCCGGCACTTCCCTCTCTGAAACTCCCGCCGCACGAAACCTAATTGCAGATCAAACATGTCCCGGAACGAACTTCACAAGCCAATTCCTCGCGGCCGTAACCGGCGCGACGCTCTCAAGGCGCTAGGTGCCGGGCTCGCAAGTCCTCTCATCTTGAAGGCACCGGCCTTTGCGCAAACAAAACAAGGCGTCCGCGTAACGTTATCGACGCCGGGCAGTGCCGGCTCAATCTGGCGCTCCGCCATCGCAAAACTCAACCCAGCTTTAACATCGGGCATCGACATACAATGGGTTCCAGGTGATCCAGGTCAAATGCAGGTGCAGCTCGCAGCCGGCGCCCTCGACGTAGGCGTTTTTGGAGCCGTTGGACTTGCGACGATCGCGAGGAAGGGTAGCGATATCGTTCTGTTCGGACCCGCGCTCAATAATCATGGACGCATTATCGTACGAGCCGACAGCCCAATCCAAAAGCCTGCCGATCTCATCGGCAAGCGGATTGCGACACAACCGAAGACCACCGAGACTTACCAGCAAGCCCGCGTGGCCCTTTCGCTCATCGGAATCGACATCGAGCGCGACCTCGAAGTGATTTTCGGACCGCCGACCGCAAGTCTTGCGCTCTTCAATCGAGGAGATGTTGATGCTGTAATCGTCGTTGAACCGACTGCTACCAGAGCCGTCGGAAGCGGAGCACGCGAACTGGCGCGGATCTCGGATATCTGGAGACAGGCAAACGGCGATGCTACTGCTCCATTTCTTGTCGGGCTTGCCGCGAAGCAGCAATGGATCAACTCAAACCGGGACCTCGCGACATCCATCGCCCGCATCTTCGCTGCTGCGAACGATACCGTCCGCAAAAATCCTCAGCTTTTTATCGAGCATCATGAGGACATGGGCCTTCGCGCCGGCGAAACCGCTGCCATCGGGCTTTTGCCAACGAGACTGGCGGACGTCTACGCCACGACGTGGGACGCAAGTGTCTGGAAGGCAATCGACCGTCAAGTCGAGGTCGCTGTCAAACTTGGCCTGCTCGAAACCGCACCGAGCCGGCCGCTCTACGACGGTGTGGCGCTTCGAAGCGTATAATGACCGACACAGTTGAAGGGCGCATCACAGATAGTTCGGAAGCACAACCTGGTGCGGGCCGCTTTTCTGCGCTGAAACGTACTCTGTCACGTATGCTTCCATCGCTGTTGTTTTCCGTCGTCCTGCTATCACTTTGGGAGGGTATGGCGCGGTACAGCGCAAGTCCGCTTGTGCCGACGGTACCGGAAATCGCGATTGAAATGCGACGGATCGTTGAAAACGGTCTTGCTTTCCAACAAATTGCAATCACGCTCGGCCGCATCGTTCTCGGATTCGGGGCTGCCTTTGCGATATCGCTTGTCGTTGGCATCGCTGCGGCAAGAAATGTGTTCATCCGCCGATTTTTCGCCCCCGCAATTATCCTCGGTCTGACAGTTCCAGGATTGGTGTGGGCGTTGCTCTGTGTCATTTGGTTTGGAGTGAGCCTAGCTACTCCCGTCGTATCGATCGCACTCGGCGTGCTACCGGCTCTAGCTCTAAACGTCATCCAAGGCGTCCGAGCGGTCGACGCGGAAATCATCGAAATGGCGCATGTGTTCAAGATCTCCGGCCGCGACAGGGTCGCACATATCTGGATTCCATCGCTTCTTCCACATCTGATAGGCGGATCGCGCGTTGGACTTTCACTCGCTTGGAAAGTCATTGTTCTGGTCGAGCTCTTTGGACTTTCGAACGGCGTAGGTTACCAACTCAATTCGGAATTCAGCTCGCAAAATGTCGCAGGCGTTTTGGCTTGGACGTCGGTTTTCTGGCTCGTGATGATCGCAATCGAGTACGGGCTGCTGCAAGCGCTGGAACGACGCGTAACAATCTGGCGCCGAGTAACGCAATTATGAGCGTTCCCATCACCTTCGAGAACATCGGAAAAAGCTTTGTCCGTCCACATTCCGGACACCGCGAGACGGTGCTTCGGGATTTCAGTCTCGACATCAAACCCGGAGAACTGGTCGCGCTTGTCGGCCCCTCTGGTGTTGGCAAGACAACGCTGCTCCATATTGCAGCAGGTCTGGAGAAGCCAGACGCGGGCTCAATCACGATTGGGGCAACTAGGGAAGCTAATCGACTGGGAGTCGTTTTCCAACAGCCGCGCCTGCTCGACTGGCGCTCAGTGAAGACAAATATTGATCTCGTGGCGAGAGCCGCAGGACGGGATAGTAACCGGAGCCTTGTGCTTCTCGAAGCGGTCGGTCTTGCCGGCTATGCCGACGCTTATCCATCGGCGCTCTCTGGAGGACAGCGTCAACGCGTCGCCCTTGCACGTGCATTCTCGATCGAACCCGAAGTTCTCCTTCTTGACGAGCCGTTTAGCGCGCTTGACGAACTCACCGCGCGCCGCCTCAGAATCCTTCTTCAGGAATTGTGGCGTCAAACACCGCCGACCGGGTTGCTCGTCACCCACAACATGCTGGAAGCGGCCTTTCTTGCCGACAGAGTCGTCGTGCTGGGGCAAAGCCCAGCCCGTATTGTCGACATCATCCATATTGACGTGCCGCGCCCCCGCCACCCCGAAGATCCTGCGCTTTTTGAAGCCCACCGGCGGATTATCCAGGTACTGAGCTGAGAGTTCGCATCAGTCTTCGTCACGAATCGCCGCTCTTCAGCCGGACGCCAATAATTCTGGAGACCTACAATGCGACTCGAATCGTTCTTGAGGGCACATGCCACCCGAAATCCAGATAAACATGCAATTGTTCACGGGTCGGATCGGATCTCGTACCGGGATCTGAATGATAGGGTGGCATCAATCGCGAGACAGCTTGTACAGCTTGGTTTGAAGCCGAACGACAGGATTATTCTCTACCTAGGCAATCAAGTGGAGTTCGCCGAGCTTCTCTACGCGGCCTTCTCGATAGGTGCGGTCGTTGTTCCCTTGACCACGCGTCTGACCTTAAGCGAACTTTTGCACATCGCCGGAGATTGCTCGCCTTGGGGAATTGCCTTTCACATCCACCAGCAGGACGTCATCAACCAACTTCCTGAAGGCACCGCGCCGAACCGCATCGTGATCGGCGGAAACACGGAAGGCGCCTATTCCTTCGGACAACTCGTGCAGAGCGACGCTCGAAACGATGTCCCCGACGTAGCATTGGAACAGGACGACGCGTTGATCCTCTATACATCGGGCACCACGGGCAAGCCAAAGGGTGAAGTTACCACGCACCGCAACCTGATTACGCAGAGCTATTTTCTCAACGCGACGCAATGGGCATCACGTCCTGCGTCCGTCGGACGTCCCACCCCCGGCATTGAAGTCAAACTGGTCAGAGAAAACGGCAGCACTGTCACAATCGGCGAGGTGGGTGAACTCCTCGTTCGATCGGGGCCTCCAGGAAGCTGGACGACGATGCGCGGCTATTTCGGCAGACCAGAGGAGACGGCTGAAACGATCGTGGACGGTTGGATTCGAACCTGCGATTTGGCGCGGCGAGATGAGGATGGATACCTTTATATCGTCGATAGAAAAAAGGATATGGTCATCAGCGGCGGCTATAACATCTATAGCAAAGAGGTCGAGGTCGCACTGCTAGCCGATCCCCGCGTAGCTGATGCCGCGGTTATCGGCGTCCATGATCCGATCTACGGTGAATCCGTAGTTGCCTTCATCGAGACTAAACTTGGTGAAGTCGTGACGCCCGACTCTGTCATCGACAACTGCCGCGAAAGTCTCGCAAGTTATAAGAAGCCAAAGTATGTGATCATACGTGATGAGCTTCCACGGAATTCACAGGGTAAGGTTCTTAAGACAGTGCTACGCGCAGAAGCTAGCGCTGCTCTGGGCTTTGGGTAGCCCAAAAATTTTCTCCTCCCCGTTGCAAGCAGGTTCCGCAAGCTTGCGCGAGATAAGAAACAAGGGATTCAAGTCGGATCACGCAACTGATAAGGAAAATCACCAAGCCTTATCAGTCAACTGACTCAACTCAACCATTTCGAGTCTCTGCCCAAAGACCAAAAAATCCCCGGCGGACAAGCCAGCGGCTCCGAGCGTGGCGGACTATGGATTGAACCGTTATCCTGCCACCCCGGCGATACATTGGGGTTCGAACCATTCTCTATCCGAATTCCCTGCTTGTAGAAGCCTTACTTGAGCTTGGAAAGATCTTCCTTCTTCGCGTCAGCAATGACCTTTGCACGATCATACTTATTGATCGCATCAATCAGATCGTTCGTGAACACACGCTCGACCGGCATTGTTTCAGGCAGTATCTTCTGATCGGCAAGGAAATTTACGAGACGCTCCCAATCCGCCTTCAAGAAGAGACCATGCTTGTCGCCGGTCTTAGGCGTGTTCCAGATCGCGAGGCGTCCTTGGTTCACAACAACGCCTTCCTTCAAAGCTGCGTCCGCATCCGGATTCTTTGACTTGGATTCGGGGAAAGCTTTCCAGGTGATCAGCACTGCAGCTTCAGGATTAGCCATCGTGAAGTCGTACCCCTTTGCGAGCGCACGCGCGATACCCGTCAACATCTTGGGGTTTTTCTCAATCGTCTCGGGGCGCGCCAGCAAGCCGACATCCGGCAGCGTCTTGATTTGTTCAGGCGCAGCGATCTCGCGAAGTTTCAATCCAGAGAAAGCAAACTTCGACAAGGCGGCGTCCCAGAACACCACGCCGTCAACCAGATTCTGGCGAACCGAGGTAATCGCCTGGGCGCCAACACCGATCGGCAGGAAGGAGATGTCACTCTGCGGGTCGAGCCCAGCTTCACGAACGAACGCGCGGCCAAATGTTGTGCCAGCACTTCCCATCGACTGAACGCCAAGCTTCTTGCCCTTCAGGTCAGCCAGAGTCTTGATCGGGCTGTCGGGCAACACTGCGATCGACCAGATGTTGGCGTAATACATATCATAAAAGTATTGGATCTTGAGTTTGCCGGACTGAATGCCGACCAATGCCTCGCCCGGTGATGCAGCTCCCACTTCTGCATTTCCTGCTGAAACCTGCATCGCGGATTCGTTCGATCCGCCTACTGCAAGCAAGGCCACATCGTAGCCTTCAGCCTCGAAGTACCCCTTCTCCTTCGCCACGACAAACGGCGAGAACGCTTCATCGATACTGCGAACCGGGATGAGAATGCGGACCTTTTCGAGCGCCCATGCGGACGTCGAAACCCCGAATACGAGTGCAGAAACTTGAGCAACGAGAGCGAGCTTCCGCGCGAGATTTGACTTCAACATTTTTTCTCCAACAATTTTATGGCATGACCGGCGCTTCGTTGCGCCTAATCCAGAAGATGTAGCGACGCGCCGCAAAGCGCATGAGCCCGTGCATCGCAAGTCCAATCGCCGACAGAACGATCAGCACCGCGAACACTCCGGGGACATCGAGACCGAAATTGAGCACGACAATCAGATAACCGAGGCCAACCTGTGCACCCACGAATTCGCCGACGATTGCGCCGATGACTGCAAGAACCGCAGCGATCTCAAGACCTGCAAAGATCAGCACGAGCGCAGCGGGGATGCGAAGGCGCATAAGAACCTGCCATTTGGTCGCGCCGAATGCCTTCATCATGTCCAACTGATCTTCATCGGTCGAATGAAAGCCCGCGATCACGCTGACGAGCACCGGGAAAAAGCACACCAGTGCCGTGATGATCACCTTCGACGTTAGACCATAGCCGAACCAGATAATGAATAGTGGCGCGATCGCCACCTTCGGAAGCGTCTGCAATGCAACGAGGTACGGATAGACAAGACGTTCAAGCAGCGGAATAAGGGAGATCAGCGCACCGATCACGAGACCCGCAACGCAGCCGAGAACGAATCCGCCAACGATTTCTGCGAGCGTCGCCCACAGGTGCGGCCAGATCGTCCCGGTCGTGAAGAGGGAAACCAGCTTGACCACAATCGCGCTGGGCGCCGGCAGAACGAGCGGTGCAACGTCGAATATACGGCAAGCTCCTTCCCAGGCCGCCAGCAAGGCAATGGCGAGAAGAGCGGACTGAAGCCGATGAACGGCTGGGACTTTCGTTTTCATAGGGAAGCCACCATCGGAGATTCAGCGCCGAATACGGAACGGATGTGATCGCAAAGTTGGCCAAAGCGCGGATGGCCCATGGTCTGCAGGCTGCGTGGCCGCTCGAGATCCACGTCGACAATTTCAGAAATGCGACCGGGACGCGGAGACATCACAACAACACGGTCACCAAGCAAGACCGCTTCGGGAATGCTGTGCGTGATGAAGATCACGGTTTTCTTCTCCTCGGACCAGACGCGCATTAATTCCATATTCATGGCTTCGCGAGTCATGGCGTCCAGCGCACCAAACGGTTCGTCCATCAGGAGCACCTTCGGCTGACGCATCAATGCACGGCAGATCGAAACGCGCTGCTGCATTCCACCAGAAAGCTCGAAAGGGTACTTCTGCGCAAAGTCTTTCAGACCCATGAAGGCCAGAAGGTGCATGGCGCGATCTATCGTCGCCTGCGATTTATCGCCTTTAAGGTGGGCAGATAGCAGAACGTTGTTGAGCACCGTATTCCAGGGCAACAACATCGCCTGCTGAAAGACCACGCCGGCATCGGCGCGCGGTTCGGTGATCTGTTCACCACCGCACTCCACGGTACCGGAGGAAGACTTGGTAAGACCGGCCAGGATACGGAGAAGCGTCGTCTTGCCGCACCCGCTCGGCCCGACGACGGAGATGAACTGGTTCTCTCGAATATCAAGATTGACGTTGGACAACGCCGTTACGAGCTCACCGGAGCGAGACGTGAAACGCTTGTCGAGACCGGAAATGCGGATCAGGGCCTTCGGTTGATCTGGCCTAGAACCGGACAAATCCTCGGTTTTCCCTTTAAGTCGGGTTACCATCTGTGTCATTGCTTCCCCATCTCGTGCAGGGTTTGTGAACACCGTCCCCGCTATTTGCACGAAGCTTATGGTACAGTTGACTAAGTAGTCAACAGATCGATGAGCGCAGATGGGCAGGATCTGTGCGCTTGATGGCCAAATTGCAAGCAAACGATTTATTTTCGCGCCAATTGCTGCCGTGCAAAAGTTCCGGATTTATCGAAATGCGCTATCCGGAAGTTTGAAGGCGGGGAGAACACGCGCACTTCGCACTCCATCGCCCGGCTCTCCGCACCTAGTGCGACATATCTTCATGAAAGTCAGCGCGCCAAGCAGACCGAAATTCAGCCCGCAACTTTGGACAACTGCGTGCCTTCAGAAATCAACGCGCTTGGATCTGTAACGCAGTAAAGGAGGACAATGCGCGTAACGTGATCAAGCCAGCCCTGTCGGGCCTTCGCAGATCCGAGATCCCTGTCGAGCGCGATCTCCAGCGTGTATTGATTGGAGAGATAATGATAACAGAGCGATGACAACGTTAGATACACGACAGTTGGATCAATCGACGAACGAAACAGCCTGTCCTTGCGTCCGCGATCCAGAACGAATTCGATCGTCTCGACAAGCGGATTGTAGAGATCACGCATCCTGTCGGATTTCCGGATGTATTTTCCGCGATGTTTATTTTCTTCGTTCATCAGCCGGATTGCACTGGGGTTGTTTTCCAGCGCGCGGAAAGTGTGATGAACAAGCTGCTCCATGGCGGCGACTGGATCGCTCGCCCGCACGGAGAGATCTTTCTGCTGGTCGCGCAGGCCTTCATACATGCGCTCAAGCGCAGCTACGAAGAGTCCTTCCTTTGAGCGGAAGTAATAATAGAGCATGTTCTTGCTGACGCGGCATCGCTCTGCGATGCGGTCCACGCGTGCGCCCTCGAAACCGATTCGCGCAAACTCCTCGGTGGCCTGCTTCAAGATCTTCTCGCGAACGCGAGCCGGATCACTGCTACGACGTGCCACTCAGGTTTCCCTCGTTTAGTTGACGTGAGAATAGGATAGCAGCAGGTTGATTCGCAGCCCCATGCCGACCGCACATCTCCCTATCTGGTTCTATTCTAGCCGAAACGACCTGTCCCAAGGCCGAATTTCGCCAAGATTGACCATTCCTGCCCGGCAGACTCGCGGCCTGCCCTCCCTGTCTGGCTGGCCTATGCAGATGCGCGGGCCTCCTCAGCCTCTTCGACCATCTGCCAGATGCGTGGAGGAGAAAGCGGCAGCTCCATCGGCTGGACGTTCAAATGAGACAGGGCGTCCGCAACCGCATTGGCCATGATGCCACCGACTGGAATCAACCCACCCTCGCCCGCGCCCTTAGCACCCAGGGGATTGTTAGGACAACGCTTGAGCTCAAGTGTGATAGAGCGAATATTCGGGAAATCGGTCGCCGTCGGCATCAGATAGTCCGCGAACGATCCGGTGAGGAGCTGACCTTGGTCGTCATAGACTAGATGTTCCAGGAATGCTCCGCCCAATCCCTGGACGATCGAGCCGATCGCCTGGCCGTGCAGCGTCAGCGGATTTATCATGCGGCCGACATCCTCGACCGAGAGATAATCCAGCACCTTTACATGCCCCGTGCCAGGATCGACCGCGACGTGCGCGGCCTGGGTACCGTAAGCCCACGTGTACTTCTTGTTGAAGAACGATGCTTCAACCTCGAGAGGCACGTCCGAGAGCTTTGAGAGAGGCAGGCGCTTGCCTGAATGACTCACCTCTTCACCATCGATCGCAACCTCGGTCGCCTTGCAGCTGAACCGCTCCGCAGCAGCTTCGCGAATTTTCTCTTTCAGCTTTTCCGCAGCAAGGAGGATGGCCGAGCCGCCCATCACAGTCGACCGCGAGTGATAGGCGCCGTAGCCGTCCTTTACATAGCTGGTCGAGCCATGATGGATCGTGATCTTCTCGTAGGGAATTTCGGTCGCATCTGCGGCGATCTGCGCCATGATGGTTTCAAGCCCCTGGCCGACCGAAGACGAGCCGAGATAGACCGAAAGTAATCCGTCGGTTTCAAGAACGAGACGAGCGTCCTCCTTGGGACCAGCAGCGCCGCCCTCAATGAAGCTGCCCACGGCGAGACCGTGATAATAGCCTTCGATGAGCTTACCGCTCAGCTTGCTCTTTTCGGCCCAGTTGAACTCTTTCATGCAGAGATCGAACACGGCGTGATAGTCGCCGCTATCCAGCTCCGTCGAACTGTCGTAAGGCGTGATGGATGCCAGCGGATAGGGCATCTGGGCGTCAGCGACAAGATTGCGGCGGCGCAGTTCAACGCGATCGATCTTCAGATCTTTCGCCACCAGATCGATCATGCGCTCGCGAATGAAATCGGTCTCATAGCGTCCGGGCCCACGATAGGTGCCACTCGGCGTCTTGTTGGTCGTCAGCATCGAACTCTTGATATCAATATGCTCAAAGCAATAAGGACCGGACATGTACTGTGCGACGTTTCGCGGGCCGACCGAACCATTGGTTCGGATGTATGCGCCGATATCCGCCCAAGCCTGTCCCCGCAGACCGATGAAGCGTCCGTCACGAGTAACCGCCATTTCCACATCGCACTCGATATCGCGCGCATGGTTGGCGCTCATCATGTGTTCACGTCGGTCTTCGGTCCACTTCACAGGGCGCTGAACGATCTTCGCCGCCGCAGGAATCAGATAGTCCTCCGGATAGAACTCGCCGCGGGAGCCGAACCCGCCCCCGACGTCTACCTCGATCAGATCAACGGCCTCGACCTCAAGTCCAAGAGCGGCAGCCAGTACGCGCCTGTTATGCCAGGCAGTTTTCGCGGCACCCCAGACCGTGAGCTTCCCAGCCGCTTCATTCCATTCAGCGACGAACCCGCGAGGCTCCATGAACATGGCCGCATGGCGTTGAATCTTGAAACGCTCCCGGCGAACATACTCGGCCGTCTTGAAGGCCTCTGCAGCATCACCTTTGAACGCTTCCCAGGTAATCGCGACGTTGGATCCATGTTCTTCGAAGAGCACCGACGGCATCGCTTCCGCCTGCTCTCGGCTAGCGATCGCCGGCAGCGTTTCGATATCAATATCTATAAGATCAAGCGCGTCTTCCGCGATAGCCGCGCTTTCCGCGATCACCACCGCAACCGGCTCGCCCACATAGCGAACCTTCCCGTCCGCCAAAGTGGGCTGATGAAAACGTTCAAGCTGCGGCAGCGGCTGCAAACGCAGCGGAATGCGAGGAACCACCTCGCCCAGATCCCTGCCCGTCAGCACGCGATGAACGCCCGGCAGATCGAGCGCCCTGGCGGCATCGATCGATTTGATCTTGCCGTGCGCGACTGAACTACGCAGGATCACTGCATAAAGCTGACCAGGCCGATTGACGTCGGCAACATACGTGCCCCTGCCGCGAACCATGCGCAGGTCTTCGACGCGCTCCATAGGGCGCCCGATGTAGGAATTTGAAGGCTTCATCACTTCCCTCCGGCCCGAGCGTAGTGGCTGCGGGCTTCAAGAACCGCCTCCACAATCGGAACATAGCCCGTGCACCGGCAAAGATTTCCCGAAAGCACATCCCGGACCCGATCCTCATCAGCATCCGGCTCATTGGTGAGAAGCGCGTGCGCAGTCGTGATGAACCCTGGTGTACAGAACCCGCACTGAAGCGCGTGGTGCTTGCGGAATGCGGCCTGCAATGGCGACAGGTCGTCACCAGACAGACCCTCGACGGTCACAACCTTCTCCCCCTGCGCCTGAACAGCGAGCATAAGGCATCCCCGAACGGCCTCGCCGTTCACGAGAACCGTGCAGGCACCGCACACTCCATGCTCGCATGCAAGGTGCGTGCCCGTCTGCCCATGATCGTTTCGAATACAGTCTGCCAGCGTGGTCCGCGACTCGACTTCCGCTGTGACCGATTTTCCATTGAGATCGAATTCAACTTGCATTCGTTTTTCCTCAAAAACTCAAACAGCCGACTGCCGCAGCCCGCGAGCGAGAAGCGTTGCAACCAGCGCGCGGCGATAGGCTCCCGGCGCATGGATGTCGGATGGAGGGTCGATCGACTCTCTTGCCGCCTTCGCAGCAGTTGCGATCAGCTTCTCCGTAAGAACATTTCCGTTGAGCACTGCCTCCACAGCGGATAGCCGGATCGGGCAGTCGGACACGCCGATTGCACCGACATGCGCATCAACAATGCGACCCTTCGCATCGCGGTCGTAAAACAACGCCACACCCGCCATCGCGAAGTCGCCCTTTCTGCGGGCAAACTCCTGGAACGCCCAGCGCCTTGTTGCAGGCCAGACAGGAAGATGAACTTCGGTGAGAATTTCATCGGGCTCAAGACTCGTCTGGAGTGGCCCGGTGAAGAAGTTGGACGCCTGCTCGACGCGCACCCCGTTGCTTCCCACTATCGTCAACTGCGCATCGCAAGTCAGCGCAATGCCCGGCATCTCCGCTGACGGGTCGGCATGAGCGAGCGATCCGCCGACGGTCCCCCTGTTGCGAATCTGGTAGTGCGCGACATGCTTGATAGCTTCCGCCAGTAGGGGATGACTTCGGGCCAGTCGCGCATCAGCCTCAATATCGCACCAGCGCACCTTCGCGCCGAGACGAACGCCATCATCTCCAATGTGGATGCTGCCGAGATTCTGAAGATGCTTGAGATCGACAAGAAGTTCGGGCGACGCGAGCCTGAATGCCAGCATCGGCATCAAGCTTTGTCCGCCTGAAATCACCTTTGCGTTGCCGTCACGAGAGGCCAGCAATTTAACGGCTTCACCGATAGTTTTCGGCGATGCATACTCGAAGACGGGCGGCTTCATCTTGCCTCCTGATGGATCAAAACATTCGCAGCGTGGCAACAGATGAGACTGATCTCTGGAGAGAACAAAACCGCCAAAACAGACGCCGGACGAATGATCCTTATTGGTAGATCTTTCTATAGCAGGACTAAAATATGTCGCATGTTGACTAATTAGTCAACAAATGAATATTCTTTACATGTTACCGATCGTGACGGCTGCTCTTGGATTCCGAGCACGCGCGTTGAGAATGACCGCCGCTGCACAGGATCGGCTGGCAATAAATTTTTCCGTGCCCTTCACAGGGCTGAAAATCTCAAGGTGGTCCTGTCATGTCTAAAGAACCGGTCATTGCTCTCGAAGAACATTATTGGGACGCTGAAATGGCGTCGCACTTTCCTCCCGGCGAGAGCAAGTCCCACGTTTCGGAACTACTTTCTGAAATCGGAGACGTGCGGCTCCGCGCAATGGATGAAGCCGGCATCGACGTTCAGGTTCTCTCCCATGGTGCCCCGGCCGCGCAAAAACTTGCTCCTGAGATCGCTGTCGAACTGACGCGGCGCGTCAACGACCGTCTTGCCGAGGCTTGCGCGAAGCACCCTACCCGGTTCGCAGGATTTGCCGCGCTTCCGACGCCGGTGCCAGAACAGGCCGCCCGAGAACTTGAGCGGTGCGTCACCCAGCTCGGCTTCAAGGGTGCGATGATTCATGGTCTGACAAATGGCCTCTTCATCGACGACAAGCGGTTCTGGCCCATCTTCGAGGTGGCCGAAAAGCTGGACGTCCCTATCTATCTTCATCCATCGGTCCCGCATCCCGAAGTCATGAAGCATTACTATGACGACTACGCGCGGGAATTCCCGACAGTGATTCGGCCGGCATGGGGCTTCACGGTCGAGACCGCGACTGCCGCCATCCGGCTCATTCTCAGCCGCGCGCTGGAGAAATATACCAAACTCAACATCGTTCTCGGGCATATGGGCGAGGCGCTGCCCTTTCTCATGTGGCGCATCGACCAGGCCCTGTCACGCCCCGGACAAGACAGCCTCAGCTTCCGTGAACAATTCTGCCGCCATTTCCACGTGACGACGAGCGGCAATTTCTCAACGCCTGCACTTATCTGTACGATGCTCGAACTCGGCATCGACCGGATCATGTTCTCTGTCGACTATCCTTATGTTCTCAACCGCGACGGCACAAACTGGGTCGAGCAGTTACAGATTTCGCCGGACGACAAAGCCAAGCTGCTCGGCGGCAACGCAAAGCGACTTCTCAAGCTGTAAGAGCCTCCGCCGTATCCAACGACGGCGGCGGACCAAACGCTCTGTATGAACAACGTTGCACGCGTGGACACTCACGGATTGGCGAGCATGGCCTCACTTCCCGAAATCCCCGACGAACTGCACACACTGATGGCGGAGATCGGGCCAAAGTGGGCGACGGATACCCGCGGCCACATCCGCTTGATGATCGAGAAGTTCAGCCAGGTTCTCAAGCACGCACCGAAGGACGGCATCATGGTCGACGCCGGCATCTCCTACGGGTCGCACGACCGGCAGGCATTCGACGTCTTTCATCCGCCGGAAGCCACCACACCTCGTCCCGGACTGATCTTCGTCCATGGCGGCGCCTTCACGGAAGGAAGTCGGCACCGAAGCAGCGAAATCTATGCGAACGTTCTCTATTACTTCGCCCGGCAAGGCATCGTCGGAATCAATGCCGGATATCGACTGGCGCCAGATGCACGCTATCCTGAAGCCACGCACGATATCGCCAAAGTGGTGCGATGGATGCGGGACAACGCCGGGCGACTGAATGTCGACCCGAACCGCATATTCCTGATGGGGCATTCCGCGGGCGGCGCGCATGTCGGAAGCTACGCCTATGACAAGCGCCTCCATCCTACAGACGGACACGGGTTGGCGGGGCTTCTCATCATCAGCGGTCGCGTTCGCGTCGACAACCGCAGCGACAATCCCAATGCACGCCGCGTCGAGGAATATTACGGTGCAGACGCTACAATCTACGATGACGTCTCGCCGGTTTCACACATCGACCGGAACAGCCTCGCCACATTCATCGCCACGGCGGAGTACGAGAACCCGCTTATCGACGTGTATTGCTTCGAACTCGCCCACCGGCTGGCCGCCGCGAAGGGGCACGCACCGCCCTTCGTCTGGATGAAAGGCCATAATCACACATCGATCATCGGGCACTTCAACACTGCCGAGGAGACGCTCGGCCAGGCCTGCTGCGATTTCATTTTCCGTGAACGCAAAGCCTGATTCGATTGAGGATTACCCAAATCACCGGATAATCCCACTTAGCGCAATAACTGGGAGACCAAAGTCAGGGCAGCCGAATGCCCGTGAACTTCGGTTGCGTATACTCCTCAAGCGCATATGGCAGTCCTTCGCGGCCGACACCGGAACGTCCCACGCCGCCGAAGGGATAATTATCGAGGCGGAAACGGCTCGCTTCGTTGATCCAGAGGGATCCAACCCGGATCTCCTCGGACATTCGAAAAGCCGTGGACAGGCTTGATGTGAAGCACGAGCCTTGCAGCCCGAACTCGCAATCATTGGCGATATGGATGGCGTCTTCGATATCGTCAGCGCGCATGATGACCACAACGGGACCGAATACCTCTTCGCGGATCAGGCGCGTTCCAACCGGCGGATCGATCACAATCGTTGGATAGATTACACAACCCTTTGATGCTGCTGACGAGATAACCCGGCAACCGCGATCCCTCGCGTCCTGAATCATGGCTTCAATTCGCGTAGCCGCACGAGTTGAGACCACGGGACCGAGGTCGGTCTCCGGCAATGCCGGGTCGCCCACATTCAGCTTCTGCGTCGCAGAAGCGAACAGCTCTACAAAAACGTCAAATACCGGCGCTTCCACAATAATGCGCTGCGTCGAAATGCACTGCTGACCGCTGGCTTCGAACGAGGACGGAACAATACGCTTCACGGCGTCCGCAATATCGGCGTCGGCAAGAACGATATTCGGCGAATTGCCGCCCAGTTCTCCGATAAACCTCTTTGCCCCCGCCGCACGGGCTAATGCATCACCCGCGGCTGTGCCGCCGGTGAGTGTCACCACATCGATATCCACGTGAGCAGCAAGGCCGAGGGCTTCCGCGCGATCACCGGACACAACCTGGACAAGGCCATCAGGAACGCCCCCGGCAGTGAACGCATCTGCGATCATCTGTGCGATCTGCGTGCCTTCGAGGCAAGGCTTGATGATAACCGCATTTCCCGTGATCAACGCGGGCGCAAGCTTCTGCACCAGTAGATTCGAAGGCGCGTTGAAGGGTGTAATGGCTGCAACCACGCCATATGGCACGCGCCGTGTGAAGCCGAACAAGCCTGCACCGGCCGGAACCATGTCGAGCGGTACGACCTCACCCGAATGCTGATGAAGATGTTGCGTGCAGGCCCTGACGAACGCGATGCTGCGCTTCACTTCCATTTCCGCGGCCCGGCGTGGCTTCCCGATATGTGCAATGGTCGCCTCGACAATCGCCGCCGCATTTTTTTCCATCGCGGAGGCTGCACCGTTCAGCCACGCGGCACGCTGATGCGCCGGCGTTCTAGCGAAACGATTGAATGCGCTCTTGGCAGCCTTGACAGCGGTATCGAGGTGAGCGGGACCAGCGGCCTCCACAGTGAATGCTACACTGCCCGTCCATGGGTTATGGACCGGGAACGTATCGATCGGCGACGCCGCAGCCAACTGGCCACCTTGCGTTTTTGTCTGACTCATCTCATTCACCTTGCATCACGTGAAGGCCCGCAAGCCTAACTGATCAAACCCGCTCCGCCAGCCTCGACGCTGAAATTTCAAATCCGGCAAAACTTGACATCATGTTGACCGTATAGTCAACATGATCGATATCCTCTCGATCATGCATTCAGCAGCCTGACGCGCCGGGTGCCTGCGGGAGCTGGCGAGAAGCGAGGAACTGGCGTTGAGAATTGCTGTCATTGGTTACGGTGCAATCGGAACTTTCTTGATCGATCAGCTGCGGGCTGAACCGGCCATTGAAATCACGGCGGTCTTCGCCGTCCCCGCAGCCTCCGGCGACGTGCCCGTCGTTAGCAGCGTGGAGGAACTGCTCTCAACCCGGCCAGACATGGTTGTGGAATGCGCAGGTCATGAGGCTCTGAAGAACGCGGGCGAGAGGATCATCGGTGCGGGGCGCGATCTTCTCGTCGCCTCCGTCGGCGCTCTTGCTGATTCCGAACTGGAAGAAGGGCTGCGCCGAGCTGCCGCATCCGGAGGCGGACGGCTGATTATTCCAGGCGGCGCTTTGGGCGGACTCGATATGCTGAGCACCGCGCGTGAGGGAGGCCTCGATTCCGTCGATTACGTGGGCAGAAAGGCACCGAACGCCTGGAAAGGCACCTACGCGGAAGACCTTATCGATTTAAAATCCGTAGCGACCATAACGACATTTCTGGAATGTGACGCGCGTACAGCGGCATTGCGCTTTCCACAGAATGCAAATGTCGTTGCAGCTCTCGCTCTCGCCGGCCTTGGGTTCGAACGAACCACAGTCCGGCTTGTCGTCGATCCTACAGCGACTGGCAATCACCACGCTTATGTGGCTCGTGGCGCGTTCGGGGAGATATCGGCGAGCATCAAATCGGTAACACTGCCCTCCAACCCAAAGACATCCGTGCTTGCACCATTCAGCCTCCTGCAAACGATCAAGAAGCGCGCAGGACTAATCCTGGCTTAAAAGGCGCGTTTAGGTCGCGACCAGCGGCATAAGCGAGAGAACCGCGAGCACCTGCCATAAATGCAACGCCAGGCAGGTGCTCGCTGCCTGTGGTTATCGGACTTTGCTCAAGTCAAACTCTTTTGCCTGGCGAAGAACCGCGGCCCGGTCGTATCGATTGATCTCATCGATAAACTGGTTGGTAAACATTCTCGACGTCGGTACCGCTTTTGCGATCTGCTTTTCCTGCAGCAAAAAGTTGCCGAGGTTCTCCCAATCTTTATCGATGAAAAGACCGTGCTTGCCCTTTGTTGCAGGGTTCGTCCAGCCGGCCATCCGGAGCTGACTGATCTTCAATCCTTGCGCGAGAGCCCTTTCGGGATCGGGTTCTTTCGGCCTGCTCTCAGGGTAAAGTTTCCACGTGATGAGAACCGCGGCCGCAGGATTAGCCAGAGTGAAATCCAGCGCCTTGGCGACAGCCCGCGCGAAACCTACCAGCATTTTTGGGTTATTCCGAATTGTTTCGTTTCTTGCCAGAATCGAAACGTCGGGAAGCGCCTCCAGCTTTTCGTCTATCTTCAGCGCGCGAAGCGCAAGACCGTTAATTTCGAACCGGATATTGGCCGCATCCCAGAAGACGATTGCATCGACAACCTTTTGTCTGATCGCAGCGACGGCCTGGGGCCCCGCCCCGATCGCGATGAAGGTCACGTCCTTGTCAGGGTCGAGGCCGCCTGACCGCAGATATGCCTTTCCGTATGTCGTCCCGGCGCTGCCGAGCGCGGTTACGCCGATCTTTTTGCCCTTGAGATCAGCAATAACTTTCGCGGGGCTGTCGCTCGGCACCGAGATCGACCAGATATTCCGGTATCCGGCGTTATAGTAGTAGCGAACATCGAGAGGGGTTGCAGAGCCCTCCTGCATTCCGATGACGGCCTGAGCCGGACTCGCTTCGCCGACTTCGGCATTTCCTGAACCGATCTGAATGGCAACCTCATTTGAGCCACCAACCGGGAGCAGTTCAACGTCGAGACCTTCTTGCTCATAGAAGCCCAGGTATTTCGCCACCGGGAAAGGTGCGAGAGATTCATCGATGCTCCGCACCGGGATCAGGGCGCGCACCTTCTCGGCAGCCATGCTTTCGAGACTCGATAGTCCCGTCATGAGAACAAGAAGGGTAGCGAGGAAAAATCCGCGTCTCATCATGTTTTTCTCCAGGTCATTCGAAAATCACTCATGGCGTAGGGTTTCCGACTGAACCTCCGGTCGGTTCGAGAGGATCATCTCGGCATTATCTATCTTCGTCGTCTCCGCGCGCGGCCCAACCAGATCAGACAAGATCCACACGTACTTCTCATCAAAGCGGCTGATCGGCTCTCAAAGCTTGTCGCAAACAGCGTAGAGCGCAGAGGACCGATGTCAATAGACATTTGTACATCCGTACGAATTGTCGTACCAATGTACGAATATCGCTCATGAGAAGAGGATTTTATGAAGGACGTTGCAATCGTCGGTTACGCCGAAACCAAAATCGACGTCGGAACAGGCCGAAACTCCTATGAACTAGCCGGCGATGCGCTCGACGAAATACTCCGAAAGGCGCAGATCGACCGCTCCGAAATCGACGGCTTGTCTGTGTCCGAGACGATGAGCGAAAGCGCAAATCCATTTTGGGCACAGTACATGGTCGATGTTCTTGGACTGACGCCGACGTGGCTGGAGCTAATGGGTCTCGGCGGCGTGTCCAGCATCGGAGGCGTGGCGCGCGCTGCGATGGCGATTCGGTCGGGCATGTGTACAACGGCGCTCGTTTTGGCTTCCGATGCACAGTCCAGCGGCAAAACTCCCGAACAGGGCGCTCAGAGATTTGAATTTCAGTATCCGACGGGACTTCGAGGACCGGTAGGTGCCTTCGGAATGATCATGCGGCGATACGATTATCTGTACGGATTGAAGCGGGAAGCGCTCGCGCGTCTGGCCGTCACGCAGCGAAATCATGGATTGTTGAACGACAACGCTTGCCCCCGTTTGCGCAAGCCGATCACCGAAAGCGACTACCTTGAATCAAAGCTGGTGTCAGATCCACTACGCGTGCTGGACAGCGTCATGGTTTGCGACGGCGCCAATGCCGTCCTGATGACGTCCGCAGACAATGCACGGAAGCGTGGCATGAAAGCTGTCTATCCCACCGGCTACGCAGAGCTGACGGGATACAACGTCAACAATCCGATGGCAGAAATTCTGGATTCCGGATTTTCCAACGTGGGTCCGCGGGCGCTTGCACAAGCCGGCCTCAAAACATCGGATATCCAGTCTTTCCATCCTTATGACGACTTTCTGATCGCCATCATGCTTCAACTCGAACACATCGGTTTCTGTGAGAAGGGCAAAGGCGCGGATTTCGTGCTCGGCAACGATATGTCGTTCAAGGGAACGCTCCCGCTGAACACCGGCGGCGGTCAAATATCCGCGGGCCAGCCTGGTCTTGCCGGAGGCGGCGTCAACCTTGTCGAGGCAGTTCGCCAGATGTTCGGCGAAGGCGGCGCACGCCAGATTTCGAATACGAAGAACGCAATGGTGACGGGCATCGGCGGCATTCCCTATGCGCGCAACTGGTGCACCTCCGCAGTCATGATTCTGGAGCAATAGAAATGACCTTGGAAACAAGCAAAGCGGTTCGGCCTTTTCCCAAAATCGGCTCTTATATGGACACGTCCGAATTCTGGACGGGCACCCGCCAAGGCAAGCTCATGCTGCAATATTGCACCGAGACGGGGCGATTCCAGCACTATCCACGACCAGTCAGCCTCTTCACTGGTAAAAAAACGGTTGAATGGCGTGAGGCGTCCGGCAAAGGCACTCTCTATTCGTGGACTGTCACGCGTTCTCCCTGGCCAGGCAACGAGGCGCGCATTCCCTACATTTGCGCGTATGTTGACCTCGATGAGCAAGTTCGGTTTCTTTGCAACCTTGTTGATTGCGACGAGAGCAGCCTCTACATCGGCATGCCGGTTGTGGTGAAATGGGATCGTCTGAGTGACGAGATCTCATTTCCTGACTTCACTCCGCGCACGGAGGCGAACCGATGAAACTCGCAGCGTTTCTGGCGGCACAGGCTCTGGCGCGACCGGACAAACTTGCGCTCGTCTGTGGCGAGACGCGCATGACATTTCGGCAGTTGCATGACCAGAGCGACCGGCTGGCTACGGCGCTCCGGAAATCGGGCGTGAGGCTTGGCGATCGTGTTGCGATCTGTCTGCCGAACTGCTGCGAGTTCGTGACGATCTTTCTTGCTATCGTAAAATGCGGCGCCATCGCATTGCCGATTAACATGCGGCTATCGGCGGGCGAGATATCGGTCATCCTGCAGGATGCAGAACCCGCCGCGGTCTTCTTCGGCGCGGGAGAGAGACAGGTCGTCTCCAAGCTTGTCGAGGGTACTGCCATCCACTCCTTTGTGGTCGGCGTTGTGCAACAGGCCCGCGAGATCGCCCTTGCTGAACTGCTCGCATGCGATCCCGAACCCATCGCTATCCCCGCAGAACACGACGACTGCATGATCTCCTACACCTCGGGCACGACGGGCAAGCCCAAGGGCGTGATCACAACTCAGGCGAATTATATTGTCTCGAACGGCTTTCTCAACGCAGTCCACTGGGGCCTGACAGAGAGCGATCGAATCCTGGTGACAACCCCCCTCGCCCACAGAACGGCATTTGCGCGCGTCGGCAACGTCATCGTTCTGGGTTGCACACTCTTTATCCTGCCGCGCTTTGAGGCGGAGGAAGCCGCCAAGACGATTGAACGGGAACAGATAACTCTTCTCGGCATCGTGCCGACGGTGGGCCGCATGATGCTTCCGACCATCGAGGCAAATCCGGCTCGGTTCACATCCCTCCGGATTCTGGTTGCAACAGGCGAGGCATTTCCACTTGACGTCAAACGGCGGCTGCAAAGCGCGATCCCTCACCTTGGTATCTTCTCATTCTTCGCCATGACCGAGGCTGGCGCACTCGCCATCCTGCGGCCCGAAGATCAGTTCGAACACGGCGCATCGGTGGGACGCGTTACACCGGGTGTGGAAATCCGCCTTGTGGATGCGGAGGGTCATGACACCTCCACTGGAGAGCCGGGCGAAATCTGGGCGAGATCCGGCGTGCCGGGCCAATACCTGATTTTCCGCGCCTACTTCAAACAAGAGTTGGCCACTCAAGACGCCTTTGAAGGTGACTGGTTCAAGACGGGGGATATCGGGCGCTTCGACGGTGGCGGTTTTCTGCACATCGTCGATCGCAAGAAGGATATGGTGCTGTCGGGCGGCTACAACATCTATTCAAAGGAAGTCGAACTCGCATTGCGAGGCCACGACGCGGTCGCAGACGCCGCGGTGGTTGGCGTTCCTGATGATGTATTCGGCGAGGCTGTTGCAGCCTTCATCGAATGCGAACCCGGAGCGAAAGTCACAGCCGAAGAGCTGATCCGATGGTGCGGCAGCGAGCTTGCCAGCTACAAGAAGCCGAAATACGTCATTTTCCTGCCTGAGCTGCCACGAAACAACACCGGCAAGGTAACGAAGAACGACCTTCGAAAATCCTTCCAGCCGCGCTAACAGTTGCTTCCGGCACAGACTCAGCCGTTACAGTTCATACCGAGATCTATAATATGGCATCCTATTCGGGACAGAAAAAACAAAACCAGCCGCCCGAATCACGGAGCGAGCAGCAGCAAAAATACATTGCCGGCGTCGTGTATGACCTGATCGCAGAGTCCGGGATCGAGAATGTAACGATGCGCCAGGTCGCGGAAGCCGCCCAGCTCAGCCTGGGCACCATCACATATCACTTTCGTAACAAGCAGACTCTCGTGGCCACCGCGCTGGAAGTCGGTTACGCACTTCCGGAGGATTGGGACGAGTACAAAGGATCACCTGCAGCGCAGCTTCGGCGCATTGCACTTTCCTATGCACTCGAATCGCCGAATAGCCGGTGGTGGCGCTTCTGGATCAATCACGTCGCCATGAGCACAAGGGATGCGGAGATCCAGGCTCATCAATCCAGACGCTTCGACAAGCAACGCCGCTTCTGGATACGACTTCTGGTCTCGGGGATTGAAAGAGGAGAAATCCTGCCAGACACTCCGGTCGAAGAAACCGTCGATCAGATGCTGGTGGAAGTGCATGGCCTTGTCATTCTGCAAATGGTGAAACCCAGCACGAAGATGCGCTCCTACGCCCGAGAAACCATCAACAAGATGATCGACAGTATCCTGGCCCCGCCTGCTGGTTAGAAACTGTCTGGAATTGACTGCTACCGGCGCCACGCTCCCCTTCTTCGGCAATGCCCTCCGCAAAAGCGCCACGCCTCCGGTCCGCACACATGTGCGGGCCGAAAGGTATCAGTTAAATGCGCGACGACCGACATCGTCACATCGATAGCGCTTACGACTTGAGGTGTCCGTCGCGACGCTTGAAGAGTTCATCATCGGCGTACCCCATGGTTTCAGGCTTGCCGCGCCCCAGCATCACCTGAAAATAAACCGGCTCCAGGCTCGCATTGTCGTAGCCGTGGATGACACCTGCCGGGCAGGAAATGCATTCCCATGGGCCGAGACGCCGCGTGATCTTGCGGCCGTCTTCATCCTGAACGAACACATCAAGAAAGCCTTGCAGAACGAAGAATACTTCCTCGACTTCATGCGTATGCGCCGCGTTGCCCTGCCCCGGTGGCACGAACATCACTGACAGGGTGAAATTTCCCGCTGGAATGGCTGCAACGTCGTTGTGCTTACCTGAGCCGCCAGCGCCAATGAAGCGGTGCTGCGCGCGCTTGTAGCCCTCAATCTTTGCATCTTCGAAGGCGGCCCAGTCGGCCTTGCGGTCGGCGAAGCGCGCAACGTAACGCTCGATAATGTGTTCGAGCGACGCCTCTTGGAGTTCTGTGGACCGCGGGTGCCGTGCGATAGCTGTAGCCATATCAATCTCCTGTGATGTTCGATCAGCTTCCTCTTAACGAAGGAAGTCGATTTTTGAGAGTCCAGGACGATTACCTTAATCGCCGCTCAAGCATTCTCCTGCTCTCCATAGATGAGCGTGACACCGGATGAATGAGGAGCGCCGCATGTCCGGCGGCTACATCCCACTCCAACATCCAAACTGCTGTCGCGACGCAAAATGAAAACGAAGAAATGTTCTATGAACCCGCCTTCGAACCAAAACTATTTTGAGTTGACTAATTAGTCAACTGAAAGTATCGGCATACACCTAGAATCCATCTATCGGACCGCGATTCATTGGGCCCTCTCCCGGCAGATTCGAGGCAAGGATGAATGACTTCCATGGCGTTATTCCATACCTTGTTACGCCGCTAGACACCTCCGGCGGCGTCCGAACGTCGGTATTAGGAAGGTTATGCGAAGATCTAATAGGGGCAGGCGTGCACGGCCTCGTTCCGCTTGGATCGACCGGCGAATACGCATACCTCAGCGCAGCACAACGACGATTCACGGTGCAAACAACGGTTGATGCTGCAGCTAAACGTGTACCGGTCATTGCTGGTGTTGCAGCGACGACAGTTTCATCAGCAGTGGAGCAAGCGAAAGATTATCAAAAGATCGGCGTTGACGGAATTCTCGCTGTACTTGAGACGTATTTCCCTCTGAGCGATTCTCAAATTGAGTCCTACTTCAAATCAATCGCAGATTCGGTTGATATACCGGTGGTCATTTATACGAACCCACAATTTCAGAAGGTCGATCTGACGATAGATGTTATTACGCGCTTGGCCGAGCATCCGCACATCAAGTATATCAAAGATGCGTCCAACAATACTGGGCGGCTACTATCCATCTTGAACAGATGCGGCCCCAAGATCGGGGTATTCGCTGCATCATCACACGTTACCACGGCTGTGATGCTCATTGGTGGTTGCGGCTGGATGGCCGGTCCAGCCTGTATTGTTCCGAGGGAAAGCGTCGCTCTTTACCAGTTGTGTAAAGACGAGCGGTGGGACGAGGCCATGAATCTTCAACGGCGGCTCTGGCGCGTCAATGAAGCTTTCGCCCAGTTTAATTTGGCGGCTTGCATCAAGACTGGCCTCCAGCTTCAAGGTTACGACGTTGGCGATCCAGTAGCCCCACAGTCTGCGCTTACCTCGCAACAACGGCGCATAATCGAGACGATACTCACACAGCTCGGTACTAATCTGACGACGTATGGCGTCACTTCCCCGTCAGACGTGACCACCAAAACCGACATCTAGAAAACGGAGACCGCCTTGTCCTTACTTTTGAATGGCAGCGTAGAGCTTGCCGCGGCCCGCAGTACTGTGTGGGCGGAACTGAATGATCCTAATCGTTTGAAGCTGTGCATTCCTGGATGTGAGGAGCTTGAAAAAGTTTCGGATAGCGAATTCAGAGCGATTGCAAAAATGCGGATCGGGCCGGTTTCAACCCGCTTTAAAGGCAGAGTGATACTCAGCGAGTTCAACGCCCCCATTAGCTACAAGATCTCCGGAGAGGGCGAAGGTGGACTCGCAGGCTTCGCGAAGGGTAATGCCGTCGTCCGATTAGAAGAAATTGGAAGCGGTACATTACTGATTTATAACGTCGATGTCCAAATTGGAGGTAAGCTGGCTCAGCTTGGACAGCGTCTTATCAGCGGCACAGCCAAAAAATTGACTGATCAGTTCTTTGCGACGTTCGCCGAAGGTCTTCGCGAGGTGGCTTAAATTCAAACAGTGTAACGCTTACGTTGTGGGAAATTTCGGCACTAATCTCCAAAGGGAATCTCGAAGTTGGATTCCTCGCTTTTGCCTGTCAGGGAAGCACTTATCCAAACAATGACCCCACCTAAGAGTAAGATCGGAAGCGATGAAGCCGCATTCTCACTGCCGAGCAAACGTATAAAAGCGAAACTAAAGATACCGCCAAATGCCCCCGCAACTAGACATGAAAACTGGCGCGCCGCTAACGAAGCTCACAGAGATGGATCCAACCCCTGCCGGAGAGGATCTCAGTAAGCACACCTATCGCCATCCACACGCAGCACCGCCCCGATGACGCAGGCGGCGGCCTCGCTCCGGCGCGCCCTGCCAAAAGCCTAAGAAATTTGTCTGAGCAACAGATTTCTGGAGGTCATCCGGGGCGGGAGATTCAGAGAAAGCAGGGAGAAGAGGCTGGCGACCTCTGCATTCACAGGACTTGAAAGCAGTCACGTGATAAAGACATTCGGCAAGCACCTGTCCGCGTAACGGACGGCAGCTTATCGGGTATCCCGCGCGGAAACGAGTGCCACATGACCCACGACTTCACCGCGCCATCCTGTGATCCGGACAACATCCTCGCCATGTCGGATGTGCACGACGTCGTCAGGCTGCTCGGCGACGTCATTGTTTCACGAAAGGATTTCTCCAACGTCAAGCGGCATCTCGTCGAGGGCCTCTGTGCTCTTGTCAAGGCTGACTCCTGGACATGGAGTCTCGGATGCCTCGTTCAACCGGGCAAGCAGCCGGTCTATCTCGGCCTCGCGCACGGCGGGTTCGACGAAGCGCGCTATGCCCGGTTGCTGCTCGCGGCCGGACATCCTGATATGGCATGGGCATCCGAGAAGCTTCTTGGGGAAATGCGTCAGAGAGGCGGCCATGTCACACGCGTACGCCAGCAGATCGTTGATGAACCCACTTTCGTCGCGTCCGGCGTGAACGCCCACCTTTGCGATGCCGATATCGGACCCTTCATCTTTTCCCTTCGCCCGATCGACGAACGCGCCGTCAGCACCATCAGCATTTTTCGACGGAAGAACGATCCGCCCTTTTCCGAGCGGGAGGCGCGCATCGCTCACATTCTCCTCAGTGAACTGCCTTGGCTGCATGAGCACGGATGGCCGACCGATCGCGGCGCCACAGTGCCCCGCCTCTCTCCGCGGCTGCGGCTTGTGCTCAATCTCTTGCTCGACGGTCGCACGCGCAAGGAAATGGCGGCCAGTCTTTCGCTATCCGAATATACCATCGCTCAATATCAAAGCGCCGTGTACAGGCATTTCGGCGTCCATTCCCACGCCGCACTGCTAAGGCGCTTCCAGATGGGGGACGGCGGAGAACGACAACTCCACCGGGAGGCTTCCACTCTTGATCCAGGCAACGCCTGACCTCTTTACTTCAGAAATCGGACATATCCCTCAGATGAGGGAATTGGAAGATTTCCAGCGAACTTGTTATGCGGGTTCTTGAGCCATCAAACCGATTCGGGGAGCCGAAGGCGCGTGGTTCACACATCGTACTTTCGTAAGGAACGGGGCGACATGCGTCCTTCGCGGCGAGAGTTTGTAAGCTGGGTCACGGCCGGTGGAATCACGCTGGCCATGACCCGTCTGCGCGCGGCACAGGCAGCTCGATTCGACGAGACACAGACCCTTCCCGGTACCGCAGCTTCTCATCCCGCGCACAGCACGATGGGACGGATCGACGCCGTCGCCAAAGTGACCGGAAGCAAGCTTTATGCATCCGACTTCCGCGCAGCAGATATGGATGGATGGCCATCTACCACCGCCCATGCGCTTCTCCTGCGCGCAGCGGACGCCACTCACATCTTTACCGGTCTGGATTTCTCAACTCTTGAGCCCGGCTCGCGGCCGACCAGAATCGTGACGGCGGAAGACCTCGCGCAAGCGGGACTTCGCGTGCCCCCCTTCTATGCAGGTGACCTTCTCTGCCCTGTGGGGAAGACGCCGCTGTATTTGGGCCAGCCCGTGGCGCTGCTCCTTTTCGAAACCTTTGACGCCTTCGACCGCGCCCACATCCGCCTGCGGCAGACGAGCCCGGTAAAATTCGGCGCGGAGACCGGGCCTTTGGCGCAGCCAAATTATGCCGCGCTGCGCTTCACCCGCGTCGCGGGCGACGCGCCCGGTGCACCGGATGTTTATTCCCCGCTCATGGAAGGCTGGATCAGCCCCGGCTTCTTCGAGGCGGGCAGCCGGCCGATCTGGCAACCTCTGCCGACGTCGGAAGGCGGCCAATACAAAAAGGGGGCAAGCTACGGCGAGGCGATTCGCGCCTTCATTGCTGCCAACGACCCGGGCATGCTGGTGCTCGATCGCAATTTCCGCACTCAGTCCGTCGATCCCATGTTTCTGGAGCCCGAGTGCGGTCTCGGCTGGTACGATCCCAAGGCGAAGGCGCTGCAGCTCGTGCTCGGCGTGCAGTCGCCCCTCGAAGCCAGCGAGGCATTGGGCCATCTGCTTGGTGAGGCGGCGCCAGCGTTGCGGCCGCAGCGCATAGAAACCCACTTCGCTCATATGGGCGGCGGATTCGGCGGGCGCGATCACACACCCTTCCCACTTTATGTCGCGCTGGCGGCGATGTTTCTGCCAGGCCGTCCCATCCGGCTTGCCCATGACCGTTTCCAGCAATTCCAGGGCGGGATCAAGCGCCATGCCTTCGAGATGCGATCGCAGGTGGCGTTTGATCGCGCCTCGGGGCAAATGCGCGCCTTCGCCGCCGATCATGTCCTCGGCGGTGGCGGACTCGCCAATTACTCGGCCAGCGTAGCGGCGGTCTCCGCCACCTCCGCCATCGGCAGTTACGGCATTCCGAAAGTGGATGTGACGACTCTCTCGCAACACTCGCGCGGCGTGACGGCGGGCTCCATGCGCGGCTATGGCGTCCTCCAAACCACGTCCGCGCTGGAAACGCTTGTGGATGAGGCGGCCGAGGCCATCGGCATCGATCCGATCACATTGCGACGGCGCAATCTTGTGAAGACCGGGGGCCTCACCATGACAGGCAACCCCTGGACCGTGTCGGTGCGCACACCGGAGATTCTCGACAAGCTCGAAGGCCATGCCATCTGGCGCGAGCGCGCGCGTGTGCGAAAGGCAGCCTCTGCCGGCACGCTGGTCGGTACCGGCGTTGCGATATGCACCAAGGATTATGGCACCGGCGCCGACTGCGCCCTCGGCCGGGTCGAGGTGGATCCCAAAGGGCGCATCCGGATTTTCTGTGACGCGACGGAGATGGGCAACGGCATTGGCACCGCAGTGGCAAACCGCGTGGCGAAATTCCTCGGGCGGATGGCTGATGAAGTGTCAGTCGCCCGGATCGATGCATTCGACGCTCTCGGCCTTGTCACATCGGGCGATCCTTACGTCATCACACAGGAAGAACAGGACAAGGCATCCCGCAACCCGCGTTGGGTGCCGGCTGTCAGCTCTGCCACCAGTGCTTCCATCGGCGCGCATGTCGGGACTCAGGCAGCCGCCGAAGCAGCGCGCATCATCCAGCGTTTCGGCATGTGGCCGGCCGCACTCGCCCTGTGGGGCATCAGTCAGAAGGATCCGCGCCACTTTCTCTGGAACGAGGCCTTCTGGCAGGACGGCATGCTCATCCTGTCCGGCCTGCCGCCGCTTGCCCAGGAGGCAGTGGCCGCCAAGGCTCATGCCATGGGCGCTCTCACCGGAGCCATGGCTCACGCCTTCTCGCGCTGGGCTTGGGCACAGGCCACCTTCCCTATCGATGGTCTCGACTGGGCCGCCGACATCGACGCGCTCGCGGTGTGCCGCGGTCAAGAGCCCTTCAAGGTGCTCGACCGCAGCTTCGTTGCATTCCCACCGGCCAGCTACAACCGCATCGGCACCTCATTCACATCAAGCTGCGGCACGCTCGTGCGGGTCGAGATCGACAAGACAAGCGGCGCCGTGCGCGTTACGCAGGCTTACAGCGTGCTGGAGTGCGGACAGGCGCTGTCTCCTGATGTCGTGCTCGGCCAGGCCCAGGGTGGCTTCGCGATGGGTGTCAGCTACGCGCTTCTGGAGAACCTGCCGCGTTTCGAGGACGGCCCCGGCAACGGGCGCTGGAATCTCGGCGACTATGTGATCGCGCGCGCTTCCGATTTGCCAATTCACGACCTGGAGGTCGAGGTGTTACCGCCCGCGGCGCCCAATGAGCCGCCCAAAGGCATGGCCGAAGTGGTCATGATCCCGGTGGTGCCGGCCATTCTCAACGCCATCCATGACGCCACCGGCTATCGCTTCCGGGCCTTGCCGGTCACGCCGGACGATGTCCGGCGTATCTTGTGAAAGGAGGCGTGCTGTGCCCGCTATCTCGCTGACCATCAACGGCCGTGTTCATGGCCCCATCGATGTGCGCGCGGACCTCTCCATGAACGACTTCCTTCGGGAAGTGCTGGGCATGACGGGAACGAAATTCGGCTGCGGCGCAGCCCAATGTCTGAGTTGCGCAGTCATCGTCGATCGTGCCGACGGCACAAGCGCCACCATGCCCACCTGCATCGTAGCGGCGACCGAGTTCGACAAGCTCAGGATTCGCACTGTGGAGGGGCATGCCAGGAATGGCGAACTGACAGCGCTGCAAAAGAGCTTCATCGCCCATTTTGCATTCCAGTGCGGCTATTGCACGCCGGGCTTCCTCAATGAGGGCCAGGTGCTGCTCGAGCGACTCGAGAAATCACCGATCCCGCGCGCGAAGCTCGAAGACACCATCACCGAGGCTCTTGATGGACATTTGTGCCGGTGTTCAGGCTATGTGAAGTACCATCAGGCCGTGCGTGATGTCGTGCTCGCCGATCCTCAACGCTTCCTGATCTGATGGGGAGCCCGCAATGACGATCGACCGACGGCTCATGATGGTCCTCGCAGCAGCCTCTGGCATGCTCGCGGCGACAGCGAGCCTTACCCTCTCCGCACCCGCCGATACTCTTGCGAAGCCAGAGGTCTTCGCGTCGGTGACCGATCCCGTCCAACGCTCAGCCGCCTACTTCACTGAGCTCAGCAAGGTGCTGACCCATCCGCGCTGTACCAATTGTCATCCCGCCTCCGACCGGCCGCGACAGGGAGATGCGATGCGTCCGCATCAGCCTCCTGTCTTCCGGGGATCGGACGGCCTCGGACTTACGAGCCTGCGATGCTCGACCTGCCACGGCAGCGCCAACTTCGAGCCTGCCGGTGTACCGGGACATCCTGCCTGGCATCTCGCGCCTGCCGAGATGGCCTGGGAAGGCAAGACGCCGCGCGAGATTTGCGCGCAGATCAAGGACCCCGCGCGAAACGGCGGGCGCTCTCTCGGTGATCTCGTCCATCATATCGGCGAAGACACGCTGGTCGGCTGGGCCTGGCATCCGGGCGGAAACCGCACACCGGCACCCGGAACGCAACAAGCGGCAAAAGCCCTCGTCCAAGCATGGATCGAGACCGGAGCCGCATGTCCGAACTGATAACAACACAGGAGGAAAAACGATGAGGCGCGCATTTGTCGGTCTCGCTCTGGCAGCGACGATCGCCGCATCGGTGCTGTCCAGCACCATGGCGGCCGAGCTACCTGATTACATGAAGCCGATCTCCGGGCCGCCGCAGCCGCCATCTGCCCAGAGCCTTGCCACCCGCAATGTCCTCCAGCTCAATACGACGATGTTCTCGCTTTATGAGAATGCCGGGGTCTCCTTCCGCCGCAACATTCTCGGAAAGCATCCGATTATCCTCGCGCTGTTCTCGGGCGCGGGCGGACGCATGATCCTCTACCAGCCCGGCCAGCCGCCACGTGAGGCACCCTCCGTCCCCAAGGTCTATCAGGTGATGAAGTCGCTCGGACACAGCACCATGGCGATATCTGAGGTGGTTCTGCCCTATGTGGACAATCCGGACGACAAGTCATGGGTTGCACCCATGCGGGCGTATCTCACAGAGATGAAGAGTGCGCTGGACGGAATCGGCGCAGCGGAAATGCCGGATGACTGGCGGCCGAACTCGCGCGCCATCCTCGATAACAACATCGCCTTTATGGAAGATTGTCTTGCCAAGGGCGCAATCAGCCTCGACGCTGTTCAGGCGTTCGCCAAGAAACAGGCGCCCGTGCTGCGCCACGCAATCGCCTGGGCCGCGCAGACCCAAGTGAAACACTGGATGGGCGTGCTCGACGGCTGGAAGCAAGATCTGGGCGGCAGCTTCGATCAGGCCTATGGGGCCAGCAATACGATCTATGTGGCGCGCCAGAACAACGTGCTGTTCAGCGTCCTCGCGCAGTATTTCGGCCCGAAAGCAATGAATGACCGGCTGATGCTGATTGAAACCGTCTCGTTCACCACCACCCCTGAAGACATGCTCACATCCCTTGTGCGCATCATCTCCGACCGCTCGGTGGGAGGTCTGTTCTTCAACAACTACCGTCTGATGGATTACGAACTGATGGGGGGCGACGCGCGCAAGACCATCATTTCGGAAATGAAGGCGCGCGGACAGGAACCGTTCCTACCACCTCAGGTGCCGTTCGGCTCCAACCAGTGGCCGACACTCATCTCGGGAGGCTCCGGCGCTGCATCTCTCGACGATCTTCAATGAGCCACGATCCCGGACGCAGGATTTCCTGCGTCCGGGGCCGCATCAGCATGCAGGTGGAACATGCGCAAACTGATCTTCGCGTCTTTTCTTGCCGCCGGCCTCGCACTCACCCCTGCGATGGCGCAGTCCGGCCCGGACTGGATCACCGGCCTGCCGCGGCAGGACATCCCTGTCGCGTCGTGGCCTGAAGGCAAGAAGGTCGCTGTCACCTTCGTTCTTTACGTTGAAGTGTGGGGGCGTGGACACGGACCCAACTTCCGCCCCGACATGACCGGACGCACACCCGATCTCGTTGACGAAGGATTTCGACAGTATGCAATCAACTTCGGCCTGCCGCGCACGGGCCGGCTGTTCAAGGACATGGGTGTTCCGCTCAGCCTTGCGCTGAATGCCCAATTCCCGCAGGCGCAGCCGGAGACATGGCAGGCGCTCCGCGCGCTCGTTCCCACGGCGCCGATCATCGCCCACGGGCTCAACAATTCCACCGATCTGTTACCGCTGTCCGAAGGACCGGCGGCACAGCGCGCCTATATCCGCAAGACCCTCGACATAATCGAGGCGAGCACCGGTGTTCGCAGCACCGGCTGGTCGAGCCCAAGCGTTTATCCCGATGCGGAGACCTTTCAGGCCAGCGTTGCAGAAGGCATCCGCTACACGCTTGATGGCATGGACTCGGACGTGTTGTCGCGACTCGACACAAAACCGGGGCCGCTGGTGCTGGTGCCTTATCCCCCGAGCGTTGTCGACATGGGGCAGTATCTGTCCCGCTTCAAGGAGGCAGGCGATCTTGAGCGGCTGTGGATCGACTATGTGCAGGAACTTGCGCGCGAAGCCGCCGCCGATCCCAAGAAACCGGCGACAGTGGTCGCTATTGGCATTCACCCCTTTGTCGTCGGCACTCCGGCCGGCGCTGCTGCGCTGCGTCGTGTCTTGCAAAGTCTCAAGGCAAACGATCTCGTCTGGCTGACAGATGTCGAGGCCGTGTTACGCGCCGCCGGCCAATCTCGCTAGAGCATGTCCTGTTTCAGTGAAAAGCGCGATTCCGCCCACGATCTTCGCTTAGACGCGTCTTCGCGACGTTTGACCAGGCTGCCCTCCGAAACGCTATAGGCGTTCGATACGAGCGCGATCCCACTGTCCGCATTAGCCGGTGGGTTCAACTGATTGCTGCACCGGGCAGCCCGATAGCGATCCGCCCCACCATTGCGATGGACTTCACGGCTGATGGTAGATGCAGACCGTCCCAGGTGATGCGCGATCGACCGCAAGGAGCGGCGCATGCTAAGCCACCGAGATATCTCCTCTCGTTCAGTAAAGGCTGAGCCCCCGTTTGGCCCGGCGTCGATCCGGCGGACGAATGCCCCCAGAAGGCGAGATCACCGAAAAGACCGACGAGGACTCTCGGTCAAATCGGCGTCCGATCGAACTCATCGGCTCGCCGGCCTGCCAGCGATCCCAGATTTCCGCTCGCCGGGCCGCCGAATAATAAATGCGACGTCGCTGTTTCATGTCCACACTCCATCTTTGCTACAAAATTAGAGTCATGAAGGGGGCCGTCGAAGGCATCACGCGCAAACCGAAGCGTGATCAGAACAACGTTGTTACTATAGGTTTTTCTGAGGGGGCAAAACGCAAGGTCGAGAAGCTTACGTAACAAGCGTCTGATTTTATTGGTGGGCCCGGCAGGACTCGAACCTGCAACCAGACCGTTATGAGCGAGCCTATCAACCAAGACGATCTTGATAAATCAAAGAGTTAGCAGTATCCGATCGCGGATGCCGCTATCTGTAGAGGTCGTTTCATTGGCGAAACGTTGGCGAGGAATATCGCGGTTCGAATCTTGCTACCCTGACGACGCAGTACTAATCGCGTCGGTCTCCAACGAAATTCGCTGCTAACAGGGAATTTCGCGATTTTCCAGACCGAGCAGACGAGACATTGAGCTGAAAGCGCTGTGCCGCAGTGTTTTTTTGGAAATTCCCTAGCCAAACTAACAGAGAATAAATCTTGGAGATCAGGAAATTCTACAGCGGGAACAGGGAATCCCTTTCGGTATCCCGCACAACCAGCGTCGGCCGCGAATGACGCGGCTCTGCAATTCGGCCCTGCGCGGTCGCGATTCCCAGTTCAAGACTGTCCGCAATCCGGCGTGCGCGTTCGATGAAGTGCTCGGCTGCGGCCGGAAGACAAACCTCAGCAGCAGTTCGCTCGAATAATTCAAGCCAACGGTCGAAGTGCGCCCCGTTCACCGGGATATCCATATGCATGCGCATCGGCTGCCCGTGATAGCGACCGGTCATCAGCGCAACGGAAGACCAGAACGCGCAGAGTTTAGCGATATGATGCTCCCAATCGGTGACCCTCGCGGCGAAAATCGGTCCGAGCACCGGCTCGGCCTGTATGCGTTGATAAAATAGCCTCACAAGGCGCTCGATCATCGGTTCATCGATACCGGTTTTTGCCATAAGATCTGCTGTGATCCGCGCACGGCGCGCAGGTCCACTCTCGTCGAAATCGGTCATCGTTCCATCCTCAATTGGCTGCTGCGGCTCACGCCGCCGGTTGAATTCCGAAATCCTCAGGGCGCAGGACCAGATCGGCCAGTGTGTAGCGATCGAGCGTTGTAATAAACGCCGCCAGTGCTTCTTTCAGGACGCCACGCAAACGGCAGCGCGGCGTGATCAGGCAGCGATTGTCCGGCGCGAAACACTCGACCAGGGCAAAATCCGGCTCAGTCGCCCGGACGACATCGCCAAGGCCGATCTTGTCCGGACGCTTCGCCAGTTCGAGCCCGCCCGAGCGGCCCCGCACTGCCGTCAGATAACCAGCGCGCGTGAGCTGATTCACGACCTTCATGAGGTGAGCCCTGGATATTCCGTAAACTCGCGCGGTTTCCTCGATCGTGATCAAGGCGCCGTCGCGGGCGGCGGCGTAGAGCAGCACGCGCAATGCGTAGTCGGAGAAATTGGTCAGCCGCATCACAGTTTCCGATTTCGGGTTGCCGAAGCATTATAAGATATATAAAGAATACTTCTTTATGGGAAGCTCAAATCCGCATGTCGCTTCTGCATTTGCGATGGGCCGGCTTGTTTGGAGGCTGCAGGATTCAACACCTTTGTCTTTGCTCTGGAGCAAAGACAAAGAAATGCAACAACATAAGCTGCTCAAAACAAAAAGGCGGGGGCTGCTGCGGACACGGACTTCCGGGTTCAAAAGTCGGGGCGTAGGCTGAAGGAATAGCCCGACGTAATGGAGATGAGCGCTGACCCACTTTGGGAGACCGACGGATAGCGGTCGCGAACTTTAAAACCAGGCGGCAGAATGATGATGGGGCAACTTACAAAAAACGAACGTCAGCTTGCGCTGATTATCCTGCTTGCCGTCAGTCTTTGCGGGTTAGCGCTGGGCGTTGCAGGAAAAGACGACCTCTTGGGCGCGCACGGCTGGCTGATCGTGCTGGCAGGACTTGCCGGAGCCTTCAAGATCATCTCGGTCTACTACGAGCCGGAGCCAAGCGAAGAACGCTTGGCCCTCTATTATGATGACCCGACCAAGTTCGGCATCATTCTGGCGATGGTGTGGGCCGTATTCGGCCTGTTCATCGGCGATTGGGTCGCGTGGCTGCTGGTCAAGCCGGACCTCACATTCGACGCCGGCTGGTCGAGCTTCGGGCGCCTGCGGCCTGTGCACACCACGAGCGTCATCTTCGGGTTCGGCGGCAATGCCCTGATCGCGACTTCGCTTTACGTCCTGCAACGAACATCGCGCGCTCGCCTTCCTGACCAGCTCAGCTCATGGTTCGTCCTGCTCGGCTACAATCTGTTCTGCGTTCTGGCCGTCACCGGCTACATGATGGGCATTACGCAGTCGAAGGAATATGCGGAGCCGGAATGGTACGCCGATATCTGGCTTGTCATCGTGTGGGTGGTCTACTTCGGCATTTACCTGCGCACGCTGGCGCGGCGCAAGGAGCCGCACATCTATGTGGCCAACTGGTACTACATGGCCTTCATTCTGGTCGTTGCGATCCTGCACATCGTCAATAATCTCGCAGTCCCGGTATCGTTCGGCCACGCCAAGAGCTATTCGCTGTTCGCAGGCGTGCAGGATGCCATGACGGAATGGTGGTACGGACACAACGCCGTCGCCTTCTTTCTAACGGCAGGCTTCCTCGGCATGATGTACTACTATCTGCCGGTGCGCGCCGGACGACCGATCTTTTCCTACCGCCTGTCGATCATCAGCTTCTGGGGCATCACATTCTTCTATATGTGGGCGGGATCGCATCACCTGCATTACACGGCATTGCCGCAGTGGGTGCAGACGCTGGGCATGACCTTCTCGCTGATGCTGCTCATCCCGTCATGGGCATCCGCCGCAAATGCGCTGCTGACGCTGAACGGCGCATGGGACAAGGTTCGTGACGACGCCACGCTGCGCTTCATGATGGTGGCAGCGGTGTTCTACGGGCTGACCACGTTCGAAGGATCGTTCCTTGCGATCCGCTCCGTCAATTCACTCTCGCATTACACCGACTGGACTGTTGGCCATGTCCATGCCGGCGCGCTCGGCTGGGTGGCGATGATCACGTTTGGCGCGATCTACGCATCCGTGCCCTGGTTATGGAAGCGCGAGACCATGTATTCGCCGCGGCTCGTTGAGGTGCACTTCTGGCTCGCCGTCGCCGGAACGATTGTCTACGTCTTCGCGATGTGGAATTCCGGCATCATCCAGGGATTAATGTGGCGAACCTATAACGAAAGCGGCACGCTAGCCTATTCCTTCGTAGATTCGCTGATTGCCATGCGGCCCTACTACATCGCCCGCGCGATCGGTGGCCTTCTGTTCTTTATCGGCGCGATTGTCGGCTCCTACAACATCTGGATGACCATCAAGACGGCAGCGACGCGTGCTGCGCCCGAGACGACCGCCGACCGGCCGGTGCCGGCACCTGCCGCCGGATCTGTCCTTCAGGCGGGGGAGTAACCGCATGTTCGGATTGCATTACAAACTGGAACGGAAAGCTATCGGCCTCGTTCTCGGCATTGTCGTCGTGTCGAGCATCGGCGGGTTGGTCGAGATCGCACCGCTCTTCACAATTCACCAGACTGTCGAGAATGCGCCTGACATGCGCGTCTATACGCCGCTCGAGCTTGCGGGCCGCAACATCTACATCCGCGAAGGCTGTTATGCCTGTCACTCGCAGATGATCCGCACCCTGCGCGACGAAGTCGAGCGCTATGGCCCCTACTCTCTCGCCGTTGAGTCGAAATACGATCACCCGATGCTCTGGGGTTCAAAGCGCACCGGCCCGGATCTGGCACGTATCGGCGGCAAGTATTCGGACGAATGGCATGTCGCCCATCTCAACAACCCGCGTGACGTGATGTCAGTATCGGTGATGCCGGCCTATGGCTGGCTATCCCGGACGGCGTTGCGAACGGATGATATGGGATTGCATCTCAAGGCCCAGCGCGCAGTCGGCGTCCCCTATACTGACGACATGATCGCGAATGCCACCTCCGACACCTACGGACAGGCAGCGCCGGATATGCCGTTCGCGGAAGGCGTCACCAAGCGGTATGGCGCAGCGACGAATGTTCGCGCCTTTGACGGCAAGCCCGGCGATCTGACTGAAATGGATGCGCTTGTCGCGTATCTCCAGATCCTCGGCAAGTTGACGGATGCGGCGCACAAGCCCGTCGCTGAAGTTGCGAGGTGATCATGGATTTCGAGCACAACACGCTGGTGTGGTTTTCGAAGTCGTTCGGGTTGTTCTACCTGATCGCACTCTCGGTCATCATTCTCATCTATGCCTACTGGCCGTCGAACAAAAAGGATTTCGATCGCGCCGCAGCCTCCATTTTGCGCGACGAGGATAAGCCATGGCGGTAGAGGAACGCGATCTTCATACCGGTTATACAACCACCGGGCACGAGTGGAATGGTATCAAGGAACTGAACACGCCGGTGCCTCGCCCGGTCTACTTCTTCCTGATCCTGACCGCCCTCTATTCACTTGGCTACTGGATATTAATGCCGGCGTGGCCGCTTGGCGTGAGATATACAAAGGGATTGCTGGGGCTCAATGACCGGCAAAACGTGCAGGAATCGCTGAAACAGGCTGCGCTCAGCCGCGATCAATGGACGAAGAAGATCGAGACCGACAGCTATGCGACCATTCAGGCCGATCCGCGGTTAATGAACATCGTCCGTCAATCGGGACGGACACTGTTCGGCGACAACTGCGCGGCCTGCCATGGCTTCAACGCGAAGGGCGGGCCGGGTTTTCCCGATCTCACCACCTCGTCGTGGCTATGGGGCGGTGATCCGGCGGCCATCGCTGAGACAATTCGCGTCGGAATCAATTCGTCGCATCCGGACACGCGCGTCTCGCAGATGCCCGCATTCGGACATGACCAGATGATTCCGTCGGCCGATGTCGACAACGTGGTTGCCTTTGTGCAGACCCTGTCCGCTCCCTCGACCGCAAAAGACGCCAAACCGGGGCAGATCGAGGCCGGCAAAGCCGTGTTCGCGGCGACCTGCGCCGCGTGTCACGGCGACGATGGCAAGGGCAAGACCGATCTCGGCGCACCGAATCTGACCGACAAGTCCTGGATCTATGGCGGTGACAAGCAGTCCATTCTCAACACCGTCTGGAGTGGCCGGCAGGGCCGCATGCCGACGTGGGAGAACCGCCTGACACCGCTCGACCGTAAAATTCTAGCGCTTTATCTGTTCGACCAACGGGCAACCGGTCAATGATGGACGCAGCAACATCTCCTGCCCGGCTGAAGGTGAAGCCCTTCATCATGCTGGTGATTGGCCTCAGCCTGATCCTTCTTGTCGTTGCGAACGCTCACCTGCTTTATGTCGCCGTGACCTCGCAACCGGAGTGCGTCGATCACGTCCGCCGCGGCGACGAGAGAAACAACAGCTTCAGCGCGGCGAAGTCGTCCTGTTCGCCAAAAGCCGCGAGGCCAACCAAACTATCGGCGGAGTAACTTCGCATGACCATGATCCCGAGCGTTGTGCCACCCCTTCCGGTCAAGAATCGCTGGAATCGGTCACTGGTCCCATCCGACGCTTTCTCATGGCTGGCAGCGGGCTGGCGCGACCTCACTGTTCAGCCAGCTTCCAGTCTTGCTTATGGCTTGATGATCTTCCTGGTATCGATCGCAATCGTTATCGGCTTGTTCCGGTTTGGATGGGACTACATCCTGTTTCCGGCTTTTGCCGGATTCATGGTTGTCGGCCCAATTCTCGCCGTCGGCCTATATGAAAAAAGCCGCCGCCTCGCCGTCGGCCTGCCGGTGAGCCTTACCCGGATGGTTTTCGTGAAACCAAAGTCCGGCGGGCAGATCCTGTTCGCCGGGGTCATGCTGTGCCTGCTGATGATCACCTGGATGCGCGCCGCCGTTATCGTCTATGCGCTGTTCTTCGGTCTGGTGCCGTTTCCCGGCCTCGATCACATTGCGCCGATGCTGTTCACGACGCCCACCGGTTGGGCCATGCTCATTGTCGGCAGCGCGATCGGGGGATTGTTCGCGGCCTTCTCCTTCGCCATCAGCGCATTCTCCATTCCGATGCTGCTGAACGAGCGCGTCGACGCGTTAACAGCCATGGGAACGAGCACGGCGCTGGTCTGGAACAACCTACCGGCGATGCTGACATGGGGTGCCATTGTCCTCGCGTTGTTTCTTCTTTGCCTTGCCACCGGACTTGTCGGCCTGATTGTGGTGTTTCCGGTGCACGGGCATGGCACCTGGCACGCCTACAGGGCTGTTTCGGCCGAAGCCTCGTAAGCGCATTTGCCGATGTGAAGGGCCGCGCCACGGCGCGGAGATGGAGTAGCCGATGAGTTGCTGCGCACCCGGCGCCGAGCTGGCTCTCGCCATGACCAATCCGCACATCGCGGATGAAGAACTGCTGCTCGCCAGCCGCGTTGTCAGCGACGGAATTCGCCAGACAGATCTGTCCATACCTTCGATCCATTGCGGCGGCTGCATTCAAAAGATCGAGGCGGCACTTGGTGCGCTTTCGGGCGTCGAGCAGGCCCGCGTCAACTTGTCGACAAAGCGAGTAGCGATCCGCTGGCAAGCCGACAAATCAACACCTCCCTTCATCGAGACGCTTGAGAGGATTGGCTATCATGCTCATCTCAATGATCTCGACGCGGACGCCAAGGACGAGACGCTAAGGGAGCTGATACGCGCCCTTGCGGTGTCTGGCTTCGCGGCCAGCAACATTATGGGACTGTCGATCGCGATTTGGGTCGGTGCCGAGCCGACTACCCGTGTTATGTTTCACTGGCTTTCGGCGCTGATCGCCTGCCCTGCGCTGATTTATTCGGGCCATGTGTTTTTCCAGTCCGCATGGCGCAGCCTGCGTCACGGCCAGACCAACATGGATGTTCCGATTTCTATCGGCGTGTTGCTCGCATTCGGAATGAGCCTCTACGAGACGATCAATCATGGCGTCCATGCCTATTTCGATGCATCCATCTCGCTACTATTCTTCCTGCTGATCGGCCGAACGCTTGACCACATGATGCGTGAACGCGCCCGGAATGCGGTCAATGGGCTCGCACGCGTTGCCTCGCGCGGAGCGCTTGTCGTTCACGACGATGGAAAGCATATCTATCTGCCGGTCGGAGAAATCCAGCCGGGCATGACCCTAATCCTGCCTGCGGGTGAACGCGTACCGGTCGACGCCAGGGTGATACAAGGAACGTCGGAAATCGATTGCGCAATTGTGACCGGGGAGAGCCTGCCGCAGCCGGCCGTTTCCGGGTCCATGCTCTTAGCCGGAACGCTGAACCTGACCGGGCCTTTGACCATTGTCGCAACCGCGGCTGCGAAGGACTCATTCCTCGCGGAAATGGTACGAATGATGGAAGCCGCCGAAGCCGGCCGCTCCGTGTATCGCCGTATCGCGGACCGCGCGGCGCGGCTCTACGCACCTGTGGTGCATCTCACCGCATTGCTGACATTCATCGGCTGGATGATCGCCACCGGCGATGCACATCGTTCTATTACCATCGCTATTGCGGTCCTGATCATCACATGTCCATGCGCGCTAGGTCTTGCCGTTCCTATGGTTCAGGTCGTCGCGGCGCGACGACTGTTCGAGATCGGCATCATGATCAAGGACGGCGGTGCGCTGGAACGCATCGCCGAGGTCGATACCGTGGTTTTTGACAAGACCGGCACGCTGACACTCGACCGCATGAAACTCGCCAATGGCAACTCGGTCGATCCAGCTACGCTTGCCATCGCAGCATCAATCGCATCATACTCCCGCCACCCCTATTCGCGCGCCATCGCTGTGGCCGGCAGAGACAGCGGTGTTGCGCCAATGGCGCTGACAGAGATTTCCGAAATTCCAGGAACTGGTCTCGAAGCCCGCATCGCCGGAACACTGTATCGGCTGGGACGCTCCGACTGGGCCCTGACTGATGCATCGGAGAATTGCGCCAACTCATCCTCCGGCGTCGTGCTGTCGGAAAACGGGCGGCTGCGTTGCGCCTTCCATTTCGACAGCGATTTGCGGCCGGACGCTCGCCAGAGCATTAACGAGATTTTATCTCAGGGACACCGCGTCGAGATCATGTCGGGAGATCGCGACGAACCCGTGCGCCGCCTCGCCGCCACACTCGACGTCCCCTATCTCGCAGGCGTGTCACCCAGCGCCAAGACGCAGCACGTCGCAGAACTGACAGCTTTGGGACGGCGCGTGCTGATGGTCGGCGACGGCTTGAACGACACACCGGCATTGGCCGCCGCGCACGCCTCGATCGCGCCGGCTTCTGCCGCCGATGTGAGCCGCAACACCGCGGATCTGGTGTTCCTGCGCGACAGCCTGACGGCGGTGCCTCTGGCAATCGCTGTTGCGCGCAACGCAGGACACCTTGTGCGTCAAAACCTCGCTCTCGCAATTGGCTATAATGTGATTGCTGTGCCAATTGCTATTCTCGGTCACGTCACGCCGTTGATCGCTGCCGTGGCGATGTCGGCTTCCTCACTAATCGTAATCGCCAACGCCTTGCGGCTGACAGGACCACGCCCGGATAGAAAGCTGCGCGCGGATAGTTCCGCCACCAGCTCTTTGCCCGCGCTTCGCATGGAGCAGGCACGATGACGGATTTTTTCTACCTGATTCCGATCGCGCTCGTGCTTGGAGCCGCAGCACTAGGAGCTTTCATGTGGTCGCTAAGAAGCGGACAGTATGATGACCTTGCCGGCGCTGCCGAGCGAATTCTGTTCAACGAACAAGATAGCCCGGGACAAATCGCCTCGTCTTCGAGGATTGATCAGGCGCCAGGTCGCAACTGCACTGCCAATTGGCGACCTCCTGCGTAATCTCGCACAGAAAGTCTCGCTACAGACTTTCTTGAACTTGTCTGCGCCCTGGACGAATTTACGAGCTACTTACGTGTAGTCCGCCAAGGATTGGGTACGCCCTGTCTCCTCACAGTGGGCGATGGAGAAAGAGTGCTTCTCCTCCGACGAGCACAGGAGCCGTATCGCGACATTCTTGAAGCGATCGGATCGGCTGAATCAAAGATAGCCATCCTCCCCTCACGAATGCTGCCGTGTACGGCGGCGTCGCTTGCACATCGCCCATGCTCCACCGTCAGCCTCTTGCGATGCCCACTACCGGATATCGCAAGGGGCCACACGTCATGTCTTTACAAGAGGGCAACCACCCTGCCCTTCGGGGCGGAAAGCTTCTGCCGCAGGGATCGTGCTCACAAGATTGAAATAGTCCCATGGCCCTTTAGATTCGGCAGGCGATTTAACCTGCATGACGTACATATCGTGGATGACGCGACCATCCTGGCGTACTGCACCGCGGCCGAAAAGTGGATCATCCGTCGGCATATCTTTCATCGCGGCAACGACCGTATCCGCGTTTGTCGAGTCGGTTTTCTTGACGGCCTTGAGGTAATGCACAAGCGAAGAATAGACTCCCGCCTGGACGTCTGTCGGCCTGCGCCCATCCTTGGCCATGTAGCGATCTGCGAATGCGCGTGTACCCGCGTTCATATCCCAATAAAATGGCTGGGTCAGATACAGGCCTTGAGCGGCTTTCAATCCAAGCGAATGGACGTCGGTCAGTTGCAACAGCAATGCGACGAGCTTCTGTTTGCCCCCGCCGATGTTGAACTCGGAAGCTTGCTTGATGCTGTTGATGGTATCGCCTACGGCATTGGCAAGGGCGATAACGTCCGCATTGCTGGCCTGGGCCTGCAACAGAAACGACGAGAAATCCGATGAATTGATCGGATGCCGCACCGATCCGATAACCGTTCCTCCGCTCGCTTTGACCAGCTCCGACGCATCTCTCTCAAGCGCATGTCCGAAGGCGTAGTCTGCGGTCAGGAAGAACCAGCGCTTGCCGCCGGCTTCCGTGACGGCCTTCGCGGTTCCACGGGCCAGCGCCCACGTATCGTAGGTCCAATGAATCGTGTGCGGCGAGCATTTCGAACCGGTCAGCTCGGTCGAGCCGGGACCGGAGGCAATGAACAGCGCGTTGGAATTGCGGGCAACTTCGCTGACCGCCAGAGCGACCGAAGAGACCGGAACGTCGAGAATCGCGTTGACGTTTTCGTTCTCGATCCAGCGTCGCGCAATCGCAGCCCCGATATCGGGCTTGTTCTGATGATCAGCGAATATGACTTCGATTGTCTTGCCGGGCAATTGAGCCGCGAACTCCTCAGCAGCGAGCCGCGCAGCAGCTACCGAACCTTTGCCATTGGCGTCGGAGGCGAACCCTGACATATCCGTGAGGACACCAACCTTGACCCGATTGCCGCCAACCTGCGCGCGCGCATACGACGGCAGAGAGAGCGCTCCCGCAGCGTAGAGAGAGCTGAGTGCAAATGTACGTCTTGTAATATTCGTCATGGCGTTCCCTTTTGTGCTGATTGAGGCGCAGCAGTTCGTCTGCCTTCGATTTGGATTTCGGATTAAAGTCAAGCCAGCTGATCGGCCTCTCCCGAAAGCCGGCGGCGCAATTCGTATTTGATGATCTTTTGTGAAGCGGTTCGCGGAAGCTCGTCGACGAAGACGACCTTGCGAGGCTTTTTGTAGCCCGCCAGGTCGTTGCTGCAGTGATCGATGACGTCCTGCTCGCTCATCTGCTGACCGCCAGCCAGCACCACGACCGCACATACCGCTTCGGTGTAACGAGGATCTGGAATTCCCACCACGGCGGCGTCGGCGATCTTCGGATGCCGCAGCAGAAGATTCTCGATCTCGCCGGGGTTGATGTTCTCCCCACCGCTACGGATCATGTCTTTCTTGCGACCCGCGATGCGGAGAACGCCGTTCTCGATCTTCCCAAGATCGCCTGTCTTGCACCAACCATCAACGAACGTCGTGGCTGTCGCGTCAGGCTTGCGCCAATAGCCTAATGCGTTGGCGGCCGATCGAGTCCAGATTTCCCCCACCTGCCCGTGCGACAGAACTGCGCCGTTGTCATCGCGAACCGATAGTTCAGCGAACGGGAAAGCACGACCAACCGTCTCAGGCCGCTCGCGACTTTGGCCCGGGCCGCTGCACGCGACAATCGGCGTGCCTTCCGTAAGACCATAGACCTGCACGATGTCCATCCAGCCGAAGCGATCGCGCATCTGTTCGATGGCCGACGGCAGCAGCGGATCTCCGCCGCTGAAGACACGCCTGATACGGCTCAGATCGAGTTTTCCGATCTCGGGGTCTTGCAGCATCTGGTAGATCATGGACGGAAACAGCAGGATATCCGTCACCTGCTGTTTGCTTGCGATCTCCAGTGTCTGCCGAATGTCAAAGTTGCGGCTTCGCAAGATCACGACCCGGCCGCCGACTGCCAGAGTCGGCAACGCATAATTCTCCAGAGCTCCGATGTGATACATGGGACCGGTGACCATGGTCACGCTCTGAGCGGTGAGGCCCCATTCCATGATCTGCATGGCCGTCCACGATGTCGTCGAGCCGTGAGACCATAGCGCGCCCTTCGGCCGGCCCGTCGTACCGGACGTGTACATCAGCATCGCCGGAGTCTCGGACAGCGGCAGAGCAATCGGAGGTTCATCCGCCGCACCAGCCTCAAGATCGGACCAGGGCCGAACCCAAGCAGGAATAGAGCTTCCATCATCGAGCGCGATGTAGTGACGAACAGGCAACGCTGCGCGACGGCCCTCGACTCTTTCAATCAAATCGGGAGTAGCAAGAAGGACGGTCGCGCCGGAATCCGTCAGGGCATACTCCAGCTCCTCAGCCATCAGCCGGAAGTTGAGACGCACGGCAATCGCGCCGATGCGGGTGATCGCAAAATAGGCGATCCAGTACTCCGTGCAATTATAGAGCAGGATCCCAACCCGATCGCCCGGCGCCACGTCAAGACTGAGGAGAGCATTCGCGTAACGATTGGCTTTGTGGGCCAGTTCTTCATATGTGAGAAAACGCCCGTCATCGAAAGCAAGCGCCGCGTTCTGCGGCAAAAATCTCGCGGCATCTCCAAAGGACTGGCGTGTGAAGAAGGAGATATCCATCAGATGATTATCTCGACATCAGTTTGCTGGAGCCCGTCGCTTCGGAAATGGAATGCCGGCGCTATGCGCAGTTGCGCCACCGTCGACCGGAACGATCACGCCGGAGACATAGGACGCTTGAGGTGAAGCAAGGAATAGGATCACCTGCGCGACTTCGTCGGCCGTCGCCATGCGCTGCTGCGGTAGTTGCACCTGGCGCTCCTGGGCATATCCCTCCCGCACCCCCTTCATCATGGCGGTGTCCGTTGGTCCCGGCGCGACACAGTTCACTCGAATTCCATCGCGGCTGTAATCGACAGCCCAGGTTCTGGTGAGCGCCGAGATCGCGCCCTTGCTAGCGGTGTACGCATCGGCATGTGGCATCGCGCGGATCGCCGCGACGCTGCTGACGAGGACGATGGCTCCGTCCGGGAGAATCTTCGGCCGGAATGCGCGCACAGCCAGCATCGTGCCCGTCAGATTGACCGCAAGCGTACGGTGCCAGGCCTCCAGCACAAGCTTTTCGGCAGGGCCGTCATCGGGCCGCAGATTGATTCCGGCAGCGGGAATGAGCGCATTAATCGGACCGATGCGCGCGGCGAGAGCGACGAGCCCATCCGGATCAGTCACATCGCATTCGTGACTCGTGACCCCGGGAACGTCGCTGGCGCGGCGATCAAGACCGTGAACGGCCCATCCCTGTGCAAGGAAAGTTGCAGCGCTCGCGAGGCCGATACCGCCGGCAACGCCTGTGATCACTGCCACCGGAGATGTTTTGGTCATGGTTTGCTCACGCCGTTCGCCGCGGCTTGCGCGCCATCCAGACGGAATACCGGCAAAGTCACATCCGTCCCAGGAACCTGTTCGAAATCGACCCGCACCCGATCACCGCAACGGGCAGTCTCAGCGCCCGGACCGATCACCTGACTCATGAGCTGCACGCCTTCGTCGAGCCGCACGATAACCAGCACGTATGGGACGTGGTCGCCGAAACCCGTGGGCGCTCCTGTGCGCTGGACAGTGACCGAATAAATTTCACCAACACCTTTGGAGTCGCGCCAGCCAAGATCTTCGCTTAGGCAAAATGGGCAGAACCGCTTTGGATACATGATGAAGCGGCTGCAGGCGTTGCAGCACTGCAGAACAAACCGCCTGTTCTTCGAAGCCTCCCAATAAGGAGCGCTCCACGCCGTCGGAACGGGAAGTGCGCGTATGGACAACATCAGCTTGGCTCCTTCGAGAGAACTGTGACGTGCGAGTCCATCCAGGTCCCGCCTGATGCGGTTTCCACGGCATTGACCGCACTCAAGACCTGACGCTCACCGGCCTTGCCCATGAGCTGGCGGAAAGCTTCGACCAGAACCGCGATTCCGCCGCCCGCGCCGGTGTGGCCTTGCGAGAGCATGCCGCCATTGGTCGTCATTGGCATGACCCCGCCTGGGGACGTGTGTCCGGCTGCAACAAACGCACCGGCGCGTTCGCCACGGCATACACCGAGCGCATCCATCGCGATCAAAGCGAACACTGGATAAGAATCGTAGATTTGAGCGAGTTGAATGTCTTTCGGGCTCAGCCCCGACTCCTCGTAGGCGGCCTTGGCTGCTTTCGGAAAGCCGAGCCGCGCAAGATCAGAATCTTGCGACAACGTATAGTGGGTCACCAGCGACGAGTGGCCCCGGACATATACAGGAGTTTCCGTCATCCTCCGCGCGTCTTGCGCCGAAGCAACAATGTACGCACTCGCACCGTCGGCGAGCATATTGCAATGCTTCGCGCGAAGCGGATCGGCAATCATTTTCGATGCCAGCACTTCTTCCACTGTCAGTGGTTGCCGAAACATAGCGTGCGGATTGAGTGCGGCCCATTTTCGCAACGATACGCAAACCGCCGCGAGTTCTGCATCGGTCGTCCCCGTTTCGTACATGTAGCGCTGCGACACGAGCGCACCGACAGCATTCATGTTGTGGCCGTAAGGAGCTTCCCATTCCTCCGACACACCTGTGGTTGAAAAGAGATCGACACCCGCTTGACGCGGCAAGGATCCCACCTTGTCGGAGTGAACGCAGAGGACTGTTCGAGCTGCCCCCGTGGAGACCAGGGCTTCGGCGACCGCCAGCATGCTCGAGCTGCTGCCGCCCCCGGCCATCACCTGAACGTTCATTTTGGCGCTGCGAAGCATGCCCAATTCCTCGCAAAGCCGCGAAAAAATCAGGTCGACGTTGAAATGACGCGAGGCCAGCGCGCCGGTCGGCATGACCACGTCTATGTCGCGCGGAGATAGCCCGGCATCGAGAATGGCATCACGAGCGGCAAGCACCGCTGCCTCAATTTCGCTGCGCTCAGAAAAACGTCCTGATGGCACTTCGCCAATGCCGACGACCGCGGCCGATGCCGATCGTTTAAGTCTTCCCACTTGCTTCCCCCTGCATCGTCAACGACATTCAAATCGCGATCGAATGCTCTTGATCTTTCCCCTGAAGAGCTTGTTCGGCTCAGGCCCCGAGCCTGATGGGCAAGTCGTAGGGGGACGAGCGGCCTCCGCTCAATGTGGTAAAATGACATTCTACTGGTATTTTTATGTTGGAAGTCACATAGATATAGCCAAGGCCTTCGTTCGGCCGATCGCAAGGTCGGGCTCAGGAAGCAACAATTGGCATCAAAGAAACAGCCAAAGACCCCTCCGCCATCGCGGAAACAAGGACTGCGTAAGCGGTCACGACCGGTGAAAACAGACACCATCTTGACCTCTTCGCCGCCGCCAGGGTCAGGTGTGTCGCGTGGCGCTGCCCTCCGCGACAGCACCATCGAGCCCGACACTCTCGTCGAGTCCTATCACCGGCGCGAAAGAGAGTTACTCGCACTCCAGGAAACGACACTCGACTTGAATCGCTTGCGCAACACCAGCGAAGTGCTGAGCGCGATCGTTCGCCGCGCGCGCAGCTTTGTCGGAAGCGACGTCTGCTATCTCTCTGCTTACGATCCAGATCGTCGTGATTTCTTTGTGCGGGCCATCGAAGGTGCGATTTCAACGCTTTTCCAAGAGATCCGGATTCCGCGTGACCTCGGCAGCTGCCATCCGATCGTGGAGAGCAAGAGTCCTTTCGTGACCAAGAACTACCGCAAGGAGCCTCGCTTTATCCACGACTCCAAAACCGATGTCGCACTCGAAGACGAGGGTATCGTCGCAATGGCAGGCGTCCCCCTGCTCCTGGAAGGGCGAGTCCTCGGCATTCTCTATGTCGCAGATCGGCACTCACGCACCTATTCGCCAAGGGAAGTCGCTTTGCTGCTGTCGCTCGCGACTCATGCGGCGCTTGCTATGGAGAATGCAAGACTGTTCGAAGAAACCCGCACCGCATTACAGGCGCTGGAGGCCAGGACGGCAGACACCCAGGCTGCCATAGCCGTCCACGAAAAATTGATCTCGCTGATTGCCAAGGGCGGCGGACTCGAGGATCTTGCAAAGATGATGGCCTCGGTCCTTCGAGGCGCCATGACTGTGCTCGACGACGAGTACTACGCCGTGTGCACAGCGTTCCATCCGGAATTCTCATCCACGCATCAAGTCGACAAACTGAATCAGGGCCGCAACAGGCTTCAGCTTCTGCATGCGCTTAGCGAAAGCCGAATGACGGGCAGGTCCGCACAGGTCGTTCTCGACGGAGGTGAACCTTGCATGGCCATGGCCATTGTCAGCGCAACGCAGATTCTGGGAGCGCTGGTGATCTGGCGAAGCCAGCCTTTCAGCGACCTGGAAATCCGTACATTTGAGCGAGGCGCAATCGTCACCGGAATTGTGTTACTGTCAATGGATCGTGCGGCGAGAGGCCTCGAGCGGGATATTGGCGAACTTTTGAACAGGCTACGCAACCGACATCCCGAGGCATCCGTCGCACTGGCACGTCAGGCGCAGCAGTATGGCATGGAGCCGAACCAGCCATTCACACTCCTGCTGGTCGATACGGCCGCCCAAGCGCCCAGTGATGCCTTGCAGGCGATCAACGGCACGAGCCTGGTCCGGAAAACCATCGCGGGCGAGCTGGAAGGCTGCATCGCACTCATATGCGCACCGCACGACGCAGCGGTCATCGCCAACACCGCCCAGAATGCGATCGAGAAACGGACGGGGTTTCGCGCGAATATCCTGCGATCGGAAAATTTCATGATTGCAGCGGAATTTCCAGAAACATATGCCGCCGCACGCCGGTGCCTGGACCTTATGCGCGCACTCGGTTGGCAGGGCATGATAAGTGCGGAGGGAAACCTTGCTGTCTATGCGACGATGTTCAGCAACAGATCCCAGGAGGATCTCGATGCATATATTGATTGCACGATAGGTCCATTGCTCGCCTACGATCAAAAGCGGAGCACCAATCTGGCCGAAACGCTGTTACAGTTTCTCGACAGCGGGCACAATTCCCGGATCGCGGCAACCGCGCTGAAGATCCATGAAAACACTTTGCGACAACGCATGGAGACCATCAACCGATTGCTAGAGAGTTGGAAAACTAAGAATAGATCCTTCGAACTCCACGCGGCATTAAGGCTGCACAGGCTGAGAACTGATCTGGTCCACACACAGTCGGCAGAGAACCGGTCGGCAAACGATGCAGAACGGAAGAATGCGAATCATTCTAGAAAGCGTTGAATTGCCATCTACTCCGGTACTCTGGCGCAATTCCATAACCGTTCATCACACGAGGAACCGATCAAAAGCGACCGATAAGCTTTGGTTACTTTGCTGATCAGTTAGCCGACTGACTCCATTTTGGCTCTTTCCTTATCAATCACCGAATATCGACTTCGCACCAAAAGCGGTATTCGCGCAACACCCCTCCAAAGCAGGGAATCGGATGAGCGCTTGAACGACCCGAAGCTGTCACTAGTGCAATAGCCGGGTCTATCGACTTATGCCGCAGCCAACCTGAGTAAAACAATTCGATTTGGCTTCGGGCGATCTTGCGACCGACGGTCGCAACGAGATAGCCGGAAATAATTCAGGCCTGAAGGTGGGTTTTGGGTGTCCCCGATTCGCAGAATCTGGTTTTGTTCGAACTGAAGTTCGACTGAGGCAGGCATTGACGACTTCCCTCTTTTTTCGAGCGTACAGAAGGCGCTATTCGGTCCGCGCTTATATGGGCGCTATTACCGCGATCTTCATGATCCCGACGCTCATTCTTGCAGGCTGGCTGGCATTTCGATCGGTGGCTTTCGAACGTCTTCAAACCGAGCAACACGCTCACCACCGAGCCCGCGAAATCACGACCGTGTTGGAGCGCGACATTGTCAGCACCCAAAATCTATTAACATCACTGGCGGGCTCACAGTTCCTGCAAGATGGTGCGTTGGATAAATTTTATCTTCGAGCGGTCGAAGTTGCCCAACAAATCAACATCCAGATTGCGCTGCGTGATCCCCAGACCGATCAATATCTTCTCAACACCGCCGTTCCCTGGGGCACATATCTATTCCAAAGCGTTCCTGCTCCCATACACGATGCGATACAGCAATCGTTGCAATCGGGTAAGCCGACAGTCTCTGGAGTCATTTTCGAACCGCTAAGGAAACGACATCTCGTCGCAGTGCTGGTTCCCGTCAAGCGCGCCGGGAGCGTTGCCTACATTCTATGTGCCGGATTGCCACTCGATCATTTTGCAAAGCTGCTCAACCACCTGCAGCTCGATAATAGATGGATCGCAACCATCCTTGACCGGAACGGCCTCATTGTCGCACGCTCAGAAAAACACGACGCATTCGCCGGCAAGCAGGTTCGCCTCTATTCAGCGACGCCCGGATCGGATTTCCAAGCTGTAGCAAAGGGAGCCAACATCGAGGGCATCCCTTTTCACTGGTTTAACAAACGATCTCAGTTGTCCGGGTGGCGCGCCTCCGTTGGAATACCAGACAGCGTGCTCGCAACACCCTTCAAGCGCGCGCTTGTAGGCTACGGAAGCGTCAGCGCGGTGCTTTTGGCTGCCGCAGTTGTCCTATCCTATTTTTTGGGACGTCATCTTTCGCAGTCATTTGGCTCGCTCGGGATCGACCGGAAGCCGACCCGCGAGGAATTCAGCGCGTTGTTTGAGCACGCGCCAAACGGTGTCGTCGTCATTGATAGCGACGGGAAAATTGCCCTTCTGAACGCGCAGATCAAAGCAATGTTTGGATATTCCCGCGATGAGTTGATCGGCCGCTCGCTCGAAGTCCTTATTCCAGAACGGTTTCGCGGAGCCCATTCGGAGTTAAGACAAAGGTATTCAAGAGTCCCCGAAGCAAGGCCAATGGGCGTGGGACGCGACTTGTTCGCGCTTCGCAAGGACGGCAGCGAATTTGCTATTGAGGTTGGCCTGAACCCGATCGGCACTCGCGCAGGCAATTTGATCGTTGCAACGGTGGTCGATATCACCACGAGGAAGCAATCTGAACAGCAACTCTCCGCGGCCCTCGCCGAGCACGATGATTTGCGTCGTCGGTTAATGCAGGCCCAGGAGTCGGAACGCCTGCGGCTTGCCCGGGAATTGCATGATCAGACCGGCCAGGACCTTACAGCAGCGACGTTAACGTTGAAGGGCCTTGAGCCAATTGTGGATGAGGCTGGGCAAAGGCGGCTTCAACGGCTCCGGGAATTGATGAACCAGATAGGGAAAACGCTCCAGCGAGTGGCACGAGAATTGCGGCCAACATCAATTGATGATCTCGAACTCGGTGCTGCGCTCGCCAATCATGTTTCGGAATGGAGCGAGCAATTCGGCATCGAGGCGGATTTTCTCTCTGAAGGAGCCGGTTTGAGCGATCTTGGGCAAGAAGTCAGGACAACGATATATCGCATCATTCAGGAGTCCTTATCCAACGTTGCCAAGCATGCCGGAGCCAATTCCGCTAGTGTCGTCATTGAGCGTGCCGAGACACTTTTGCGTCTGACAATCGAAGACGACGGCTGCGGCTTTGAAGTCGCCACAGCAGGGAAGCTGGCGCGCGAACAATTTGCTGGCGGACTGGGGATTGCCGGCATGCGCGAGCGGGTGGCGTTGATTGGGGGAGAAATCGAAATTGAATCGTCAATCGGAAACGGATCCACGATATTTGTTCGCATTCCCCTCGAATCCCGGATGGTGAAAGCGTGAGCACGAAAATACGGATTGCGCTTTCTGACGACCATCCCATTGTACTGGAAGGTTTACGCAATCTCATTCGCGTAGAGGACGATCTTGATCTGGTCGGTGAAGCAACAACTGGTCTTGTTGCATTGAAGATGATCCGCGAGACGATGCCGGATGTCGCCGTTGTCGACATATCGATGCCGGAATTGAGCGGGATTGGCCTGAGCCGCCGTCTCGCGGAAGAGTGTTCGTCGGTACGTGTATTGGTACTCACCTCATATGAAGACCAAGCCTACGCGAAACAGGCGCTGAGTGCTGGCGTGCGTGGATATGTTCTCAAGAGATCGGCGGCAGAGAATCTGGTGTCGGCTATCCGCGCCGTTTTCACGGGCGGGCTCTATGTGGATCCCGCAATCGCCAACCGCATGTTCAATGTCAGTCCAAAGCGTAGCGCTGGATTGCAAGGCCACGGAAATACACCCGGCTTGACCGACCGGGAGACTGAGGTTTTAAAGCTCTCTGCGCTCGGGTTCACCAACAAGGAAATCTCACGCCAGCTTGGCGTCGGGGTGAAGTCGGTCGAGACCTACAAAGCCCGGGGCATCGAGAAACTGGGTCTCAAGACGCGTGCTGAATTGGTACGCTATGCCTCAGCGCAGGGTTGGCTTGCAGGGGCCTGACAGGCGTCGCATTCGTCCATCATAGATTAAGCCATTGTATCGATGTCAGGGAGAACCTGACACGGCGATAGGGCAATTGCCTAAAAATTACTCTCAAGAATGTGCATTTAATCGTTCGAAACGAATCGCTTCGGATGGGCTATGGGATTCAACTCTGCCGCCGGGGAAACTATGGACTAAAGGCGCGATGAACACTGCATTCGATGAAATTGATTTCGAGTACGCGACAGTCGTCGCGGATCGAGCCACCAGATCCATGTCCAAGCAAGGAGTGCCACCCACCCCCAACAATTTCGAAGTGTGGTTCAATTATTCACTAGGCGCATCAACGAATCTCAGAAGAGCCATCGATATTCTGATCAGTAACAAGCGCAAGTTCGATGCTTCGGTGAACCGGGAACTCTTCCTCACATATGTCAGGTCGGACACCCCCGAGATTTCCGGGCAAATTCAAACCGTCATTTCCGGTGCCAGAGAGTATCTGAAGACGGCAATTGCTGACCACCACACCCAAATTCTGGAACTCGGCGAGGTCTCCTCTCAAGCCAAGTCCAGCAACAATCCTAAGGTAATTATTGAGCGTCTTGTGAACGAGCTCTCAAGGGCCGCAATGCGGGCATCAACGTTGGAGTCAAATTTCGCAAAGACTTCGGAAGAAATGGACAAAATCCGTGACTCTTTGCAGCAGGCAGAGAAACAATCGAACACTGACACTCTAACAGGACTCGCGAACCGTCGTGCCATCGATGAATTCTTCCGCGCCGCTCAGATTGTCTCCATGGAACAGGGCGAACCACTGAGTATCTTGCTCATCGATGTCGATCACTTCAAGAAGTTCAACGATAATTTCGGACATCAGGTCGGCGACCAAGTTCTCCGGCTGATTTCCAAGGTTTTGCGCGAGCGTGTTCGGGAATGTGACTTGCCAGCCCGCTATGGCGGTGAAGAGCTGATCGTCGTACTTCCAGGGATGGATCTGAGAACCAGTCAGGGGCTTGCGGAACACATTCGCCGCACGATTGCCGAGTGTCACATAACCCGGCGTTCGACCGGCGAAGCCATCTCTAGCATTACCGTTTCCATCGGCGTTGCGCAGTTCAAATTAGGTGAGTCCATAGAGAGCCTGATCGAGCGGTGTGACCGCGCGCTCTACCTGGCCAAAGGATCTGGCCGCAATCGAACGGCGACAGAAAGCGAACTCGACCGCGACTTGACCGCGGGCAAAGCTGTGGACAAACCCGAAGGGTGGTTTCTTGGACGATCATAGAGACTCACAACGCCGCCGCGTCCTCAAGGCAGGTACGATCTCCTTCGGCGGCGGTGCTATTACCTGTACAATTCGCAATCTGTCTGCGACAGGCGCCGCTCTTGAAGTCACCAGTCCGGTAGGTATCCCAGACACGTTTACGCTGGTGATCGAAATGGAACATCTCAAGCGAGATTGCCGGGTTGTTTGGCGAAAAGAAAAGCGACTTGGCATTCGCTTCGAATGAGAGATTGCTTGTAACTGTTCTCACATAATGGGGCAGCCTGCCCCCTGAGGCCGGCAGATTCATGCTCTCGACGGACGACCCCTTTGGAAACGTTGACGCGTGGCAACGCATTCGCGCGTAATCTGCTTTGGGCTAAACCCCATCGGTTATTCGTAACTGGAGCCTACGGATGTTAGTCCTCTTTGAAGGAACGATGGGTGCGCGCCAGACGCAGCGCTTTGTCGAGGAGATGCTGCGCGCGGGTCATTGGAGCTGGAATCTAGAAAACGAATCCATGGAGTGGTCGCATGGCCTGATGGAATTGTTCGGAGTCGAGCCCGGAACATCCACCCCGTCATATGTCGCGTTCGAGCGAGCCATGCACCCGGACGACCGCGTGAAGCAGAATGACCTGGAGCAGATGCTTCAAGACTCCATTTCCGTCGAAAGAGAGTTTCGCATTGTAAATTCGAGCGGTCGGGTTCGCTGGATATCAATTCGAGCGGAACCTATAGCAGGCCCGTCAGGCGTCAATGGCTCAGGAGCGGCTTCCCGAACACCGTCGGAATAAGGTCATCCAGAAAGAACAGCATTTGCGCTCTCCCGCCGACAGAACGCCCGGCATCACGATTGAGCGGCACAATTGCCTCCACCGCCACCTGCCAGGTGACGGCCGCATACGATAGTCCAGGATTCATGGTTGCAACGGTCTTGGCTCCACGTGGCGAATCGAAGGCAAATTCGATTAGAGGCACGAACTGGTTCAACGGCTCCTCTTTGGGTGGACCGCCCGTGAACCGTTTTGTGAGGTAGAGCGTGCTGTATTGAAGAGAAAAGCCCCAACGAAGCGTATCGACATTGCGGGTTTGCACCGAGGCAAGCAGACCCCTCGTGGGATCGAGACCAAAATTCGTCGACGACGTTACGCCAAGCGGATGCTGCATACTGATTGCGCCCGTAACTCCAAACGGTCGCAGCCAAGAGAAACTATCCGGGAGGTCACCGAAGCCTTTGCCGAAGAAGATGCCGGGCTGAATCGAGTCCGCTGTATTCGCACCTATCCCCTGAGCACCCGAGTGGCCGATGCCCCACGTCAAGCTCGCAGCAATCAATGCCTCATGCGGATTATCCCGATAGACCTGCCCTTTGATAGTGAGATTGGTCACATCGAACCCCGAGCGAGGGGCGGTACCCCAGTTGCGGTGAACCCATCCGCTATCAACGCCTAAACCGATGGTGGGCGTGAGGAGACGAACGAACGACCAAGTGAGCCGATTATCGACGACGTTGCCACCTTCGACCGGATGTTTGAAGTTTGAGAAGGCCGGCAATATCGCTTCATCGGCGACGGCTGGATCGTCGAACGTCAGCGTGCCCGGAAAAAACCGGTTTCCGGCGATGCCATGAGCCTGCACACAACGCGGCATCGCGAGCGTCACCACCGCCACCAGTATCAAGCGCCGCATCACTAGGTTCGTCATTCTCAAAAAATCCGCGCGACCCGACATCGCAACTTGACGATGCACGCCCGGCAATATACCTACCCCCCCTATCCTAGTATAGAGGAATTTCGATGAGCCACACCGTTCGCGAAAAGACCAAGCTTCTGGCGCGGGTGCGCCGCATCCGTGGCCAGATCGAAGGCATCGAACGCGCGCTCGAAAACGAAGCTGGGTGCGACCGGGTCATGCATATGATCGCCGGCGTCCGAGGGGCGGTCGCCGGCTTGATGGCGGTGGTGGTCGAGGATCACGTGCGCACGCACCTCGTCGATCTGAAGAAGAATCCCGGGGCTCTCAATGACGACGCGGCTGAGCAGCTCATCGAAGTCGTTCATTCCTACCTGAAATAGGAACATCGCCATGGCTCGAATCCAAACACCCGCCTTTACGCCAGCGCACAGCCATGTGTTCCTTGGTGAGGGTCACGAGAAGGCCGAACGCCGCACTTGGGCCGTCATCTGGCTCTGCGGCATCATGATGGTCGCCGAGATCGTTGGTGGGGCCCTGTTCGGCTCCCTGGCTCTGATCGCGGACGGCTTGCACATGTCCACGCATGCCGGTGCGTTGCTCTTGGCGGCGATGGCCTACACTTATGCCCGCAAGCACGCCAACGATGCCAGCTACGCGTTCGGCACCGGCAAGTTCGGCGATCTGGCCGGTTACAGCAGCGCCATCATCTTGGCCATGATTGCCCTGCTCATCGCCTACGAGGCTGTTTCTCGTATCCTGAACCCGATCGCCATCAGCTTCAACGAAGCCATCCCGATCGCTGTTCTCGGATTGGCCGTTAACGTTGTGAGCGCGTGGCTGTTGTCGGGTGGGCACCATCACGAGCACAGCCACGGCCATTCCCATGGTCACGATCATGACCACCACGATCATGGTAAGGACGTACGTCCCGTCCATATCGGCGAAGCAATCCTGGCACTGGAGATCTTCGAGGACGGCGTGCCACCGCACTTTCGAATCCGAACTGAGCAGGGCTTCGCACTCAAGCCATCCGACCTAAGCGTCGAGACGGTCAGGCCCGACGGCAAGCGCCAGGTCTTCGTCTTCGAGGAGCGCGACGGTTATCTGGAATCCGCGGTGGAGATTCCGGAGCCGCATGCGTTCATGGCTCATGTTCGCTTGGCTTCGGGCGCGCACGTGCACGCCAAAAGTGTCGTTTTCGCTGAGCACGACCACGGACAAACCAACAAAGCGCATCATCGCGACAACAACATGCGCGCCGCCCTCGTCCACGTGGTTGCAGACGCAGCAGTGTCGGTCTTGGTCATCGTGGGATTATTGCTGGCACGCGCCTTTGGCTGGCTTTGGATGGATCCATTAGCCGGCTTGATCGGCGCTTTGGTTATCGCGAACTGGTCATATGGCCTGTTGCGCGACACGGGCGGTATTCTGCTCGATCGCACCGCAGACCCCCGGATGGCCGTGGATGTCCGAAAAACGCTCGAAAGTGACGGCGATCGGTTGACCGATCTGCATCTGTGGCGCCTCGGCCCGGGGCACTTAGGCGCAATTGTTTCGGTTGTCACGGCGAAGCCGCGCGGGCCTGACTACTACCGAAACCTGTTGGCGCGATTCCACGACCTGTCGCACGTCACCGTCGAAGTCCAAAAGTTGCCTTGAGTCAGCTGCGGCTGAGTTTCGCTCCTGAGATTCGATACGACAATGATGCCAATCTAACGAGTGAAGGCCGGACAATGGCTCTCAAGCCACCTTGCACGGATGTCTGCAAATTCAACGTATGTGTCGGTTGCTTCAATGCGCGAGCCGCTTGCCCGCCCCCTGAACGGATCTCTGGCCACGGTTTCTTAGACATCGGCCAATAAGCAAGGTCGCAGCCGTCTTCACGGGCGACCACAATCGTAAAATCCTCTGGAGGCCGCTCAACGAACAAGCTGCTTACCGTTCCATCGCAACATAGTCGCGCAGTGCCCCCCCTCGCGACTACATTCGACGTTTGCAGACATGCGCCCGGTCTCGTTTGACATATCAACTTCCTGAACATGGCCGCGCCAGACTTCGCGATGGGCGAGACCATTTCGAGCCACAAAAATTTGATGCAAACATCCGGTCGATGTACAAAGAGCTGATCGATTTGCGCAATGAAACCGATCGAAATGAAGCGCGACAAACTCGTATCCACTCACATCTTTCAGATAACGGATAAAGCCGCTCCGAACGCTGATACTCTCTTCACCACAGACCTTCTGAGCATTGAGAACTGCTGCTCGAACGTTTGGTGGTAGCTGTTGCAAACGTTCGCTCGTCAGATTCGACCATCCACCCTGCGGTGCGGATGAACTAAAGGCACTGGCGTCGGTGGATGCCGCAACTAAAGCAACTACGAAAAGAAGAACCCGTACGCTCATGGCCGTGTCCTCCGACTATTAAAGTTTCCCTCTTCTCAATCTGGTACGCGGCTGTCTCACTTAGATATTAATCCAATAGTCTTCGCCTACCAAGGCTCGTCTTCAAATTTGCGCGACGTAAGATGTTGCGACGCAGCCAGACTGCTTCGGCGTGCCGCGTGTTAGATGTGCAGTAGAATCGTGCCGGGCATCGGCAAAGCTGCTGCCACAGAAAGGCCGATGACTATGCTGTCATCCGCAGTTTCGATGACATCGCACCGGACCTCAGTCGAATGATCGTTCAACATTCCTATGATGAGATGTTCGCGCGGAGCGGCATCGATATGAAGTTGCGTGAACTCACCGCTTGCCTGGCGCTGGCGGCCGCTGGCCCTGCCACGACAGAGATCCCCTTCACGTGCACATCAACGCCGCTTTGAACGTTGGCGCGACACAGGAAGAGATTTGGAAACGCTGGTGAACCTCACCTCACCGCTTACAGCGGGCACCCGACAACCCAGCAGGCGGTTTGTTCTTAGTCGAATCCTTCTGCCTGGCGACGTCCAGGATTGGTAGAACAGGAAGAAGCCTTTGACATCAACCTGGACTGGCTCATCCACGTGCCCTTGTCGACGAAGCGACGAACACCGGCTCGCCCACAGATGAAGCGGATCTCGATTGCGATTGAAAAACAGCGGGCGTCGAAAGCCCTTCGAATTCCAAGATTGAAGTCGAAGCGCCAGGCCTTCAGAAGGGCTGGCTGCGATACCAGGTCCATGGATGACAGCGGAGCGATCCCTTCCAATCGCAGTAGCCCAAGCCAATGCGGCAACAGCCGAACGACTTCTGCGAGCAATGGGAGAATTCGTAATCGCGACCGCTGGCTGGAGCGAGAGGATTCGAACCCGCGCATTCCTGATCGAACTTGTCTCCAAACCGCTTCTCTCAAAATCGAGAATCGCAAGGAATTAAATCCTCGATTTACATGGTGGTGCCTCGGCCAAACAGCATCATCGCCTTTGGTGCGAATACTGGTCTCGTGCCCGCCGCTCAAGAAGGCCCGCCGCTGGCGGGCCTTCACTCGGTGAATAGAGCTAACATTATCGGCGAATAAAGCTTGCAACGGTGGCGCTTGCGGCGGCACACATCGCGACGATCAGGAATACGATCGACGTCTCGCCGCGCGTATCCATGAAATGCCCGATGATCGGTTCACCCAACCCCGCGAACAGATACGCGCAGAAGTTCATGATGCCGGTCGCAGTGCCTGCTCGCTTGTGTCCCACCAGATCGGGACACAAAGCCCAGAACGACGACTGGGGACCGTACACGAAGAAGCCGCATAGAAAGAGAACTGCCAGTCCCTGATACACGGCTGTGGTCGGGATAGTGTACATATAAAGCGCCGTGATCGCAGCCAGCACCATGTAGAGCACGATCGCGGACGAGCGGCGCGAGTTGAAGAACTTGTCTGAAACCCACCCATTGGTGAAAGCGCCGAAGGCCATTCCGACAGGAAGCGCAATGCTGATCCATCGAGGGTCGATGACCGCTGTATCCGTTGCCTTGGTCCAGTTGACGCCAAGAAAGTGTACCGGCACCCAAACCAAAAGCCCGTACCTGGCAGCATTCTGAAACCCGATGGCAAGACCGGCAACCAGAAGCCGCCAGTTGGACAGAACCGCCTTGTATCTGGACAGCGAACTTTCAGAATCGTCGACTTGTGCTGTCGCCGCTTCGTCCACCGCGTCGTCGTGAGGCGATACGAAACCCATATCTTCCGGTTTCTCGCGCGCGATCAGATAGAACGCAATTCCGCCGACCAGCAAAAGCACCACGGGAATTCGGAAAATCCAGCGCCAATCGAGATGGAAGTAACCAACAACAATCAACGACGTGACGAACGAGAGGACCGAAGCGAGGCCGGCTGCGAACGTGTACATGCCGTACACCTTGCCCCGCTCGTGACGCCCCCACCAATTCGATAGAAGGCGGCTGCCCGGCGCCCATCCCATCGCCTGGAAGTATCCGTTGATTCCCCAGAACGCCGTCAGGCTGACGATGCCTGTGGAAAAGCTGGTCGCCCAGTTCATGATAAATGACAAAATGGCGCCGGCGCTCATCACGCGGCGGCCGCCGAATTTGTCGCCTAGGTTGCCGTTGATGGCCTGACCGATCGCGTAACACCACAACAATGCGGCGCTGGCCCACCCCAATGCTGCTTTGCTTACGCCAAACTCGGCCTGAATGCCCGGGATCGCAAAGCCAAAGGTTTGCCGACCGGTATAGAAAAAAAGATAACAGAACATGGCCGCCAGCAACATGCGCCACTGCGCTCGCCGGAAGCTGGTCGCCAATTCTGGATTTGTCGTCCCAATGGAGCCTATGCTCACTGGGCTTTGCATAACGGACATTGAAGCCTCCCTGTGTTTACCCCGGATCGGACGACTCTTCTTTTGGAGCCGTTCCTGATTCATGCGATTGAGTGCGTGGTTTGCGGCTGGGCTGATCCGGCCGCCTATCGTCAGGCGGACCACGGAAGCGAGTAAGTCTTCACATTCGTGAAACTCTTCATCGCTTCCTGCACGCCTTCCTTGTATCCAAGCCCCGAATCCTTGATCCCGCCGAACGGCGACATCTCGATGCGATATCCAGGAACTTCCCAGACGTTCACGGTGCCAACGTCGAGTTCGTTCACAAACCGCGTGATGTAGTCGAGGCGGTTCGTGCAAACACCCGACGACAGACCGAACGCCGTGGAGTTGGAAATCCGGATCACGCTCTCGATATCGTTCGGGACTCTGATGATCGGGATCACCGGACCGAATGTTTCCTGCATCACCAATTCGGACGTGTACGGGACGTGATCGACAACCGTCGGCGGGAACAGAGCGCCCTTACGATCATCTCCGTGAAGCAACCGCGCACCGTCTTTCACTGCATCGTTGACACGGCGCTCAAACTCCATGGCAGCTTTCTCGTGGATCACGGTACCGACATCGACTGTAGGATCCATTGGATCACCACACTTGAGCGTCTTCGCTTTCTTCAACACGAATTCAGAAAACTCGTCAGCAACCGCTTCCACGCAAAGAATGCGTTTGACTGCGGTACAGCGCTGTCCTGAATTCTTGGTGGCGCCCAAAACAGCTAATTCCGCCGCCTTCTCGAGGTCGGCATCTTCCATGACGATCAGCGGGTCGTTGCCGCCGAGTTCGAGAACGAGGCGTTTGTAGCCAGCATTCGCAGCGATATGTTTTCCGACGCGGACCGAGCCGGTGAACGTGATCAGATCCGCATCCGGGTCGGTGATCATGGCATCCCCCATGGAGTGGGGATTTCCGGTCACGATCGAGAGCATCTCCGGCGGCAGCCCGGCTTCGTAGAGAACGTCGGCTAACGCAAGAGCGGTCAGCGGCGTCAGTTCGGTGGGCTTCAATACGATCCGGTTGTTGGTTGCGATCGCCGGCGCGATCTTGTGACTCACCATATTCAGCGGATGATTGAAGGGCGTGATCGCGGAGATGGTCCCCAGCAAGGGCGTGCGTATGGTGAAGATCTTGCGCGACTTGCCCTGGGGGCTGATATCGCACGAGAACACTTCGCTATCGTCTTTGATGGTCAGTTGCCCGGCGAAGGAATACACGTCGTAAGCGCGGCCAGCTTCGTACAGCGAGTCTTTCCAGCATAGGCCGGATTCAGCGGTAATTAGTCGCGCAAAATCTTCCTTGCGGCTTGCAAGAATGTCAGCGGTCCTGAGCAGGATTTGCTGACGCTCGTAGCGAGTGAGCTTGGATTTAAAGGCCTTTGCCTTCGCGAAGGCATCCCGCACATGCTCGGGGCGCGCGGCAGGAACCGTGCCGACAAGCTTGTTGGTGTAGGGATTGAAAACCTCGACGCGTTCATCGGTATCCACCAATGATCCTGCGATCCGCATCTGTTCGTGACGAACGGCTTGCGCCTGAATGTTCATTGAAAGCTCCTGTCGGGCTAACGCCGGATCACTGAATGCGGTTGAGGGCCACGTCGAAGACGTCGAAGTTCCGCAAGACGTGACCGGGCGGAATAACGATCTTGCCGTTCGCTATCAGAGGAACGCGTTCTTCCGTAAGACCTCCGTGCGATCGCAGCGGTTCGGTCAATCCCGAAAGATCGTGGCGATCACGGCTGGTCCCGAGCACCTTGTGCCGCGACGAGATCACGACGATGTCGCCAACCCGATCGGCGGGCAGTTCGAAGCGATCGCAGGCAGCCTTGCGGGTCATCGCCAGTTCGACGCCCGGGGTACTCTTCAGCTTCGCGATGAGAGCTTCGACGTCGCTCCCTTCTGGCGTATAAATGGTCGCGAACGAACCCAGCGATCCGTGATGCGCCACATAGGGATCGGTGATCGGCAAGATCACGCGCGCCTGCCCCTTGCCCAGCCATTCGTCGAATAGGTCCTGCAGAAACAGCACATCGGGCTGGCCTCCCGGAATAAACTTGTCGTTCATGCCGTGGTCGGCGGTGGCGACGATGTTGCAACCCAGCGCGTCCAGCTTCGCCAGATAGCCGTCGATCATTCCGTAAAAATCATTGGCGATCTTCGTGCCGGGACCAACCTTGTGCTGGATGTAATCGGTCGTCGACAGGTACATCAGGTCGGGACGATAGCGCTCGACCAGCTTCACGCCAGCAGCGAAGACAAACTCGGACAGATCGGCGGAGTAGACTTCCGGCAAGGGCAATCCGACGAAATTGAGAACGTCGTCGATCCCGTTGTCCTTGATCGTCGCCTGGTCCGCCTTTTCTGACGAAAAAGCGAAGGCGCGGCCGGTCGAATAGTCCAGCCCATGCGACAGCAGGGTGCGTAGCTTGTCCTTGGCGGTCACGGCCGCGACCGTGTAGCCCGCGTCGTGAACGCCCGAGAGAATCGTCGGGGCGCGCAGGAACTTCGGATCGTTCATCATCACTTCGACGCCGTTGGCGGTGTCATAGAAGAAATTGCCGGCGATCCCGTGCACCGATGGCGGCCGCCCCGTGATGATCGACAGATTGTTCGGATTGGTGAAACTCGGGATCACGCTGTTGGCGTGAACGTGCGCGCCTTCCTTCATGAATCGTGCGAAGGTCGGCGCAACGCCGGCCTCGATGGCCTTCTCGATATATCCGGGCTCGGATCCGTCGAGGCAGATGACGACAGTCGGCCGCGTGGGCGGATTGTAGTTGCGGCCATTGACGACGATTGGCTTTCCGTTGGTTTTCATGATCGCTCTCCCGTGAGCCACGATCGCGCGAAGATTCGCGTAACCGGGCGAATTGTCCTGTGTTCAAGCCGATATGGCCGCCGGCAGACGCGTCGTCTGCGATGCCTCAATCAACCGGTCTGCCGAGCCGAGAAAATTCCTTCCGCGCTCGCCCTGAAGCGAATCCTCTATGAGGAGACGCCATTCCTGACGGTCGATCTTGTACGAAGCGGGATTGCTGGAGATTCCGAGCAGCCCGAGGAAGTCTTCCAGCTCGTCGGCGCCCCGCAGCAGATCGGGACCAAAAATCTGTTTCAGGCTGTCTTCACAGAGGCCCCCGGCGCCGTGAACGCTTCGCAGCACCATCGGCAGCGAGAATGAACATGCGATTCCGTGCTGAACGCCGTGCCGCAACGTGATCGGGTAAGACAACGAATGAGCGATCGCAGTTTTTGTGTTCGAGAATGCCAGGCCCGCGAACAAGGCGGCCATCGCCACCTGCTCACGCAATTCAATATTGCCGAGATCCTTCACAAGCCGCGGCAGCGCATTCAGAATATTGCGCGCGGCGAAGACAGCATGATTGGCGGACACCGGATTGTTATTGATGTTCCACAGGCTCTCCAGCGAATGGGACAACGCATCGAGGCCAGTGCTGATCGTCAGCAATAACGGCTTGCCCAGCATCAAACGCGGGTCGACAACCGCGTGAGTCGGATAAAGGTTCGGCCTGGCGAGAGAGTATTTCTTGCCATTCGCCTCGTCCCAGACAGTGCCCCAGCAAGTCACTTCGCTGCCGGTGCCAGCCGTCGTCGGAACGGCAATAATCGGGGTCGCTGAAAGCTGTTCTGCACCCTTCTGCTCTTCGAGGAACAACTTCACCTTCCCGAAGTCGCCGCTGGCGGCTGCAAACACCTTGGCTGAATCGATGACAGAACCGCCGCCGAGAGCCACGATCACTTCCGGCTGCAATTGCAGTTGGGCAAAGCGCCTGGTTTGCTCGCTGAGCAATTGGTAGTCGGGATTGGGCGCCACATCCCGAATGGTCAGAACGGGTGCGCCCGCATCCTTCACCAGTCCGCTCACAAGCGCGTCGAAGAATGGCTCACCATATGTGACCACGGCATATCGTCGCTTTCCGATCAGCCCGGACAGCTTGGCAAAGCTATCGACGCCGAATTCAATCTGAACGGGGTTTGCGTATTTCCACACCATCGCGTTTCTCCCTTTCGAGCGATGGTAGGCAGCTCCGCACTATTGACAAATTCATATTAACGATGAGAACTATTGATTATGTCAATAGTATTCAGTCAGATCCGGGCCTTCCACGCTGTTGCCGAGCACGGCGGCTTTACCGCGGCTTCACGCGTCTTGAACGTCGGCCAGCCCACCCTGACCATTCAGGTCAGGGTGCTTGAAGAGAGTTACGGCGTCGAACTTCTGATCCGCAAATCGAGACGGATCGAGTTAACGGAGGCCGGCACCGCGCTCTTTGAAGTTACGCGGGGCATCATGAAATTCTGCGACGAGGCCCACGAGTTGCTGGCCGCGCATGGCCAATCGACAAAAGGACATCTCCGCCTCGCAACGGTAGGCCCCTTTCATGCGACCGAGATTCTGGCGGCCTTCAACCGCGATCATCCGGGCGTGCAGATTTCGACGCTGCTTGGGAATTCCGAACGCACGCTGCGCCATATCATTGACTTCGAAGCGGAGGTCGCAATCCTCGCAGAAGTCCCGGACGACCCGCGCGTGACGATGATCCCCTATCGAACGCACCGCGTGGTTGTGTTCGTGAACGGAGATCATCCCTGGTTCAGCCGAAAGTCAGTAAAGCTGCACGAACTTGCGGATCAACGATTTGTCTTGCGCGAACGTGGTTCGACCACGCGACGCGCTTTTGAGGCGGCGATGCAAGAGGAAGGACTTAAGATTAACCCGGTTTTCGAGATTGAAAGCCGCGAAGGTGTTTGGAAGGCAGTCGAGCGGGGCCTCGGCATCAGCGTGGTAGCCGACTTTGAATTCGTTCCGCACCCGAACTTGCGCGCACTGGAGATCCAGGGGCGTGCCATCAGCACACAGTACAGCATCGCCTATCACAAGGACCGCGCGCACTCGCCAATCATAAAGGCCTTCATTGATACCGTCAGTGAGATGAAAGCCGGCTTTGCTAAGAGATCCGCGGGACAACGAAGCATCTCTTCCTCGCGCAAAAGGTAACCGTGACTGCGCGCCCGCAGTGGTTTTATTCTCCGGTCTCTGAGGCGAGTCTCCCAAAAAAAGGGAGTTTTATTGAGATCGGCTGGAGACTTTCGAGAGTATTTGGCTGAGAAGTTCGAACATCGGTCTCTGGAGACTTGCGGCCAATGAAAAGAGCCCGCTGTTAGCGGGCCTTTCTGCCTCTAAAAATAATATTCTCTAAAATCCGCACTGGCTGGCTGGCGATGCAGTGCAGATCACACTTTGGAGCGCGCCGCGTATCAGAGTGAACTCCTCAAGCTCGGTATTGAGGTCGCTCAATCAAGCGTCATCGCTGCCATGGACTTGTTCATTGTCCCGACTATCCCCCTGGCCCAAAATATCCGTCAATCTGGCAGGATGACTGTAACCGCTGGACTTTAACTTGGCCGGCAGAGCACCCCGGTGTGGCAGAGCAGTGGCCCATCTCTGCAAGCATCTTTCTGTACCGCGGTCGTCCTCAGACGGTCAGAGGAGCGTTATGACAAGTGGTTAAGAGCCAACGCGTCTCTGCTTTGAGCCAGACTTGGGAGGTAATTGCTCGAATATCCCGCACCTCCCATGTCGTTCCTAGAATAAGTTTCTGCGTAAGCACGCCGATCATTACCGCCACATTGCCATAGATGCGGATGTCAAGCAGACCTCGGGTCAGGTCACGAAAGAGGTACTTGTTGCGAACCCCTTCTAGATAGCCCGATTTGTTATCGATCCGTCCTGGCAAGTGCACGTGAATAAGATCATCAGCGAGCATTGTTGCGAGGACGTCAACATCTCCTTCCATTATGGCTGCACAGCGCAGTCGCTCAGCAAACTGAAGATCCGCGATCACCGCCGGCGTTTCTGTTCCCTTGTGCCGTTCGACGGATACTGCCATTTCCTACATTAGCTCCATCCGGTTAGCGTTACAGAACGCATGCCCTGTTGACTCAATAGATCGAACGTTCACTCAACACTCAGGCGCCTTCCTTAACTGCGCTACGCCAAGGACCGCGGATACTTCGATCCACCGCTCAATTCCGCCTTGCAGCAAAATCACCGATGCTACTGATAAGCTTTCTGCCATTTTCTTATCAGTTAGCTGACTGACGCATTTTCAACATTCTCTGTCAATCAACTGGCCCGCTAAGAATTTTGGGTCAGCGCTTTACTCGGCAGCGTCTAAATCACTTATGAATTTCTTTTGCCTCACCCCGTAGCCAAATCTTGCATCTTGCTCAGTCGCTGTTAGCGACCTCTCTCCTGCAGGACCGAATCCGCCGCCGCCCGGCGTCTGCACGCGAATGACATCACCAGAACGCATTTCGATGTCTTGGTCTTTAGACAAATGCACTGGGACGATTTTTCTGCCCGATTGAACGATTTCAATGCGGTTCGGCTGACCTGAATCGCCTCCGAGAATTCCTGGCGGGCCTACCCTGCCGTGGTCCATTACAAACGATGCGCGCGCCTCTCCGCGACGCAATTCTACTGCATACCTCACACCAAACCCACCACGTTGACGGCCAGCGCCGGCAGACCCCTCCGCAATAGAGAACTCTTTGAAAAGCACGGGAAAGCGCTGCTCTAGAATTTCGATCGGCGGCGTTTTAGCGATGCCAATGGTCGAACAGCCATTAGATATGCCGTCAAGTTCGGCAGAACCGCCGTATCCGCCGCCGGTCACAATGTACATGACGAAACCATTACCAGTTTCTGGATCGACGCCCCCAATCGCCAGATTACCACTCGTGCCCGCAGGCGCGGCGAACAGGCGATCGGGCAGCGCTTCGGCGAGAGCCAGGAAAACCGCCTCGGCAATACGCTGGCTCACTTCGGCTGCGCATCCAGACACCGGCCGCGGATATTTCGCATCCAGAAACGTATCAACCGGAACGGGGATATTGAGAGGTTCAAATGTCCCGGAGTTGATAGGCACTTCCGGAAAGATGTGTTTGATCGCCAGATAGATCGCAGACTTCGTTGTTGCGATGACGCTGTTCATCGGGCCGCGGCAAGGAGGGCTTGATTTTGAGAGGTCAAATTCAAGACCCTCGCCGTGCTTCCGGATGATCAGATTGATCTCCAGCGGGGCATCAATGACACCATCCGAATCCACGATCGTGGTGCTGCGATATTCGCCATCAGGAATTGTCGCAATCTTTGCGCGCATTTGCTGAGAGGCACCTTGCTTGAGAAGGTCAATTGCCTGTTCGACGGTGTCGGCTCCATACCGATCAAGGAGCGCAGTTAAACGCCGCTCGCCGATTTCGAGAGCAGCGGCCTGTGCCCTGATGTCGCCGATGCGCTGATCGGCGATGCGAATGTTCGAGAGGATAATCGATAGAATTTCGTCATCGATAACACCCTTTTTGAAAAGCTTGACCGGCGGCAGCCGTAAACCCTCCTGCTCTACTTCGGTCGCTTTCGCAGAAAATCCGCCCGGCACCATACCGCCGGTATCCGGCCAGTGCCCCGTGTTCGAAAGCCACGCGAACAGCTGCCCTTTATAGAAGAACGGTTTGACGAACTTGACGTCCATCAGGTGGGTGCCGCCGAGGTACGGATCGTTGAGAATGAAGATGTCGCCATCGTCGACCGTCTTGGCGCGATCAATCACCGCGCGTGTGGAGAACTGCATCGTTCCGACAAAGATCGGCAGGCCCAACTCGCCCTGGGCGATCAGTTCACCGGTGGAGCGGTGATAAATTCCGTCCGAACGATCCAGACCTTCCGCAATCACCGGGCTGAAAGCCGCGCGGACGAAGGCCATGTCCATCTCGTTGCAGACCTGCTGCAAGCCGTTTTGAATAACCGAAAGAGTGACCGGGTCGATGGTTTTCACGTTAGTTTCCTTCAGCAACTTGCAGAATGACGTTTCCGAGACGATCGACGTGAACATGGTCGCCGGGATGCACGACCGTGGTCGCATCCAATTGCTCCAAAATCGCAGGGCCCTCGAATCCACTGTCGAGCGGAAGCCGATCGCGGTCGTAGACCGGAGTTTGGAACCAGCCACCGTCAAACCAGACACGCCTTGTGCTTAATTGCGCATCGACAACTGTCTTCTCCGTCTTCCGGGATGTCAGTGCATCCACAGGAAATGGCTTTCGTTTGCCGATGACCGCCGTGTGAAGATTTACCAGAACGGGCTTGATCTCCGGCAAGGCGACCCTGAAGCGATTCCAGTAGGCCTTGGCGAACGCGTCGTGGAGTTCGCCGATCTTCACGTTCCTGCCCGAGATTGCGACATTCAGGATGTGTGTCTGCCCCTGGAATTGCATGTCCGCGGTATGGAAGACGTGAACACTCTCGATCTCCACGTTTTCCTGCTGGACGATCCGCTGTCCTTCTTCGATATGAGCGTCGAGAATCCCAAGCACATCCGCTTCGTTCAGCAACGAAAGCGGCTTGTTGACGGTGCGCACGAAGTCATGGCGCAGATCGGCGACAAGACATCCAAGGGCATTTGTCAAACCCGGGCGCGCAGGGATCAGAACCTTGGGAATTCCAAGCTCGCGCGCGAGCGCCGCAGCATGCAAAGGCCCCGCTCCTCCGAATGCCAGCAGAACGAAATCGCGCGGATCGTGACCACGTGAGAGCGAGACGAGGCGAATGGCGCCGGCCATCTTGTCATTGGCAACCCGCACGACCGCGGCCGCGGATTCTTCGCCGCTCAGATTCAAGGGACCGCCTACTTGAGTCTTAAGCGCATCGGTGACGGATTCCAGTGTGGTTGATTTCTCAACACCGAGAAGACGCTCGGGATTGAGACGACCCAGCACGAGATTGGCGTCAGTTATCGTCGGCTCGACGCCACCGCGTCCGAAACAGATTGGTCCAGGTATGGCGCCCGCGCTCTTGGGGCCGATCTGGAGCAGGCCAGCCTCGTTGACGTGAGCGATCGACCCTCCTCCCGCTCCGACGGTATGAACATCCACCATCGGAACGTGGATCGGCATCGCATATTCAATTTCAAGTTCGGATGAGACGAGCGGCACGCCATCCTGAATCAGGGCCACATCAGTCGATGTCCCGCCCATGTCGTAGGTCACGACATTTGGATAGCCGGCAGCCGTCGCCGTGCTGGCGGCGGCAATCACACCTGACGCGGGGCCAGACATGACGGTGTGAACCGCCGCATGCGTCACAATGGAAGAAGACGCCGTCCCACCGTTGCCCTGCATCACCAGCAACTGACGCTTCAGTCCGCGAGCCTTCAGTTCCGTTTGCAGCTTGTCGAGATAACGATCGAGAATCGGCTGAACGGACCCGTTCACTGCAGCCGTTACGCCGCGCTCGTACTCGCGGCACTCGGCAATGATCTGATGCCCGGCCGTAACATATTCATTGGGCCAGATCGATCTGATGATCTCGACGGCCTTCAGCTCATGTTCCGGGTTGGCGTAGGAGTGCAGGAAATGCACGACGACCGACTCAGCGCCCAGATCAAGAAGATTCTTCGCAACGGCTTTTAGCTCGTCTTCGGCAAGCAGCTCGACGACGTTGCCCGACGCATCCATGCGCTCGGTGACTTCATGGCGAAGATCGCGAGGAATGACGGGAACGAATGTCCCGATAAGTCCATAAGGATTTGGCCGGGTGCGACGGCCAAGCTCAAGGACATCGCGGAATCCTCTTGTGGTGATCAGCCCGCATTTTGCCAGCTTGCGCTCAAGCAAGGCATTGGTCGTCGCAGTCGTGCCGTGAATGAAGAGATCGATACCGTCCGCGCTCCGACCCGTCTTCTCGAAAGCAGCGAGTACACCGTGCGCCTGGTTGGCGGTTGTGGTCGGAACTTTCGCCAACTGCAATCCGCCGTTGGCAGGATCATGCAGAATGAGGTCCGTGAATGTTCCACCAACGTCGCAACCGACAATGACCGATCCCATGAGAATACCATCATCCCTGTTTCGTTCGTACTCGAACGTTTATTATGCATTTTCTGTGCCGGATGCTGAGTTGGCGCGAGCAACGAACGCAAGTTCGCTCATGCTGACGCTTTGCTCGCAGTACCGGTGTTTGATTGCGATGGGTCCGGCTCCAAATGAATCGGAGCCGGACAAACCAACATCGATTTAGTGTTCGAGATCGGCGGGCTCGTATGCCTTCACCTCATCCGCTTTCAGATTCATGCGGCCAGCGTAAACCGGCCTGCCGCCAGTGGTCGGCCCCGGATACTGCAGGAAGATGATCTTGCCGCCGGTTTCCGTTTTCATTTCGTATTCGAAATGCGGATCCGGCATGAAAGCGAACGTGCCCGGCTTGTACAACTTGTCGCCGAACTGGAACTCGCCTTCCAGAATGTACCAGACCTGCGCGAAGTCGTGCTTGTGCAGCGGGAAGCTCGCGCCCGGCTCATAGTTGAGAATGCCGGCGTTCGGCTCGGTGGGGCGCTCCGCAGTCGGGTGGAACAGAAATTTGGTCTTGTTTTTGAACCGACCCATTTCCCATTCCATTTCGCTGACATGCTTGAATTCCGGCGCATAGCGCGTCGTGGTTTCGTTGGTCATCCTTATTCTCCCGGCAGGGGTTTTACATCCAAGATTTTTATTATTGTATCCAAGATCGATGATGTCAAGAGGCTTTGGTTTTCAACATGTCTGTAAAGCCTGGGATAATTCCATTGGGTTCGCGAGTTATTCCGCGCCGAAAGCCAAGGATCGCTTGCCTATCCGCCACACACCGACTACGCAAAACTGACCGATTCACAGAAAGCGGTTGAAGCCTTGAAAGTCGCAGCATCTCCGAAATTGATCGAAGAACTCGCCAATAAAATTCAGGCGAAGATCGTTGCCGGCGAATACCCGCCCGGCACACGCCTGAAACAGGAGTTGCTGGCGCAGGAATTCGACGTAAGCCGCACGCCGATCAGGGAAGCGCTGTCGCGACTTGAAGCGAAGGGGATCGTCAGTCAGGCGCAGCGCCGCAGCGCTGTTGTTCGCGCGCCGTCAAGCCGCGAAATCAGCGAGATGTATCAGGTGCGAGCCGAACTCGAAGGTCTCGCCGCTCAGCTATCTGCGCGATGGATCACCGATCAGCAACTCGCCGAACTGAGAATTGCCCACGATGAATTTGTCAGCGCCGTGAAGGAGCTGCGCAGTGACCGCAACGGCGACACACGCGCATCTCGAGTTAATCCAGACTGGTTTCAGGAGGCTTCGCAACGCTGGATCGACATGAACGCCAAGTTTCACAAGACCATCTGCGAATCTTCCAACAACCGATATCTCGCCCGCACGATCCAGGAAGTCACCTCAGGCTACGCGCGCAGCGTGATGCTGTCGTCGGCGCTGAGCATGAACAGTTTCCGGATCGAATCGAACATCACACAGCACGAGAAGATCCTTAAAGCGCTGGAAGACCGCGAACCTGCGCGCGCGCGGCGTGCGATGGTCGACCATATTCTGGAGGCCGGCGAATTCGTTATTGCGTCATTTGCAAATCAACCGGCTGAGGATTGAGATCGAGGCTCTCGCCTGCTCCGATCGCCGGCTCGATTATTTCGAGACGGACACGAGTCTCGCCATAGGCCGCCATTTCACCGAAGTTCGACATAATATCCTCCGTCAGGACGTTTGCGCCACCGCCGCGTTTCATCCAGGTGCCGACCGGCATGATGACCATTCCTGGACCGACGCGCGGATCAACCAGAACTTCGACCTGCAACTCGCCAACGCTCGATCGCAGCCGCGCGATTTGTCCATTTTTGATACCTGCCTCTTGCGCAACTTCCAGACCGATACGAACCGAAGCTGTTTTCGGATGCTCGGTTTCGAGCATTTGGGACAACAGCCACTTCTTGCTGAAATTCGTAACGAATGTCAGCGGGAAGTCCGGATTGGAACGCGGCGCAATCTCGACTTCACCAATGAATTCATAACGTCCTGATCGGGTCGGAAACTTTTTGTCAGCGAACGGCACCAGCGGCGCGACCGGACAGCGTATCGGGCCCTCAAGCAGCGCGTCGACCGACACACCTCGCTCCTGCATCGGCGATAGAATCCGTTTCAGCCATTCACGCGGCGATCCGGCCATCTCATCGCCGAATCCAAGGCGGTCCGCGAGCTGCTGGAAAATCCAGAGATCGGACCGCGACTCTCCAACAGGCTCGATTGCGGGGTTTACACCCCCAAGAATGTTGTGCCCCCAGGACACAAGTGCATCCTCCTCCTCCAGGAAGGTCGTTGTCGGCAAAAACACATGCGCAAAATCGGTCGTATCGGTCAGGAAACTGTCGACTACAACGATAAACTCCAGCCGTTTGAGGGCTGCGGCCACGAGATTCGAGTTCGGCGATTGATTGACCGGATTTCCCCCGTTCACGAACATCATCCGTACAGGCGGGTCGGTTGCGTCCATGAGACCCCGGCCAAGCAAAGGCTCGGGAATGGTGCGATGAAACTCAGCGCGGTCGGCCGCTTCGATACGCTTGTCGAACAGCCGCTGGGTATCGAAACCATGCGTGACTCCCCCACCAGCAACACCGATCTGACCGCATATCGCTGCCAATGCATCAACACACCGAAATATTTCGGCGCTGCTTTTGTATTTGTTAAGCCCCCAGCCCAGCAGGATCGATGAAGGCCTAGTTGTCGCGTATTCGCGGGCAATCAACAGCATGTCAGATATGGCCACACCACACTGGACGCTCAAATCCTCTAACGAATGCTTCTCCAGAAGAGAACGAAACTCGGAAAATCCGTGGGTATGCTTTTCTATGAAGTCCTTGTCTTCGAGGCCTTCCGAGAAAATTATCTTGGCAAGCGCCAGGGCGAAGGCGGCATCCGTGGCAACGCGAGGCTGGATGTGCTGATCGGAGATTGTCGCCGACTCGCTTTTCACGGGATCAACGAGAACCACCCTACCGCCTCTCTCTCGCACCCTCTTTAACAGCGGGACAAGGTGAAGATTTGTCGCCAACGGATTGCGGCCCCAAAGCAGAACAAGCTTGCTGTTGACGGTATCGGATGGATCATGCCCAAGCCTCACGCCAAAATCGAGTTTCTGTCCCGCGCGTGCCGCTCCGCTGCAAAGCGAGCCGCTTGCCGTCGTCACGCCGCCTAAGAGATTCCAGAAGCGATGCCCGAGTTTCTTTGTGACGCCCCACGAACCGGTCCGCTGATAATGCATCATGGATAGCGGGCCCAACGTCGCTTTCAACGTTCGGATCTTTTGCGCGACCAGATCCAGCGCCTCATCCCAGCTTATGCGTATCCAGGGAGAATTGGTCGCGTTGTCTGCCCTTCGCAGCGGATAGAGTTGACGCTCTGCGCTATAGACGCGACGGGGAAATCTGTAGGTCTTGGCGCAGAGATAGCCGTTCGTGAATTCATGACCGGGGTGACCTTCGAGCTTGATCACCCGGCCGTTCTCAACGTGCGCTATGACACCGCAACCATCCGGGCAGTCGAGGGTGCATGACGTGTAGATCTTCTCAACCATGGGCCTGTTATCCGATCTGGGTCCAGCCTCGCGCATAACGAAGGCCAAGCAGCATGCCCGTCGGCAAAGGCCGGCGGGAACGATCTGCCTGCCAGCGCGGCCGCTTCGTTTCTTGATTTTTAAGAACCAGAAACATTCACACCCGTTGGTGTGGCGGGCAGATCCGGCTCAAAATACTGTATCCAAGATTATTTGTCTTGCATTCAAAATTGTCATTCTGGTAATCTTTTATGCAGCCAAGCAGTACAAAACAGGCAACCAAGAACAAGCCGCCAACAGTCCTTGCCTGTAGCTTGCATTTGAAATGATTGGATAAAATACCCGTCAGACCTTTTGGGGAGGGTCGCGCGGGGACTGGCACAGGTCTTGCGAACCTGACGTTGTCATTCCCTCAAGGAGAAATGAAAAATGAGTGCAACATCATCAGCGAGCGTCCAGCGCCAGCCCGTACGGGCGGCTACCGCCGCATTCGCCGGCACCACTATCGAGTGGTACGACTTCTTTGTTTACAGCACGGCCTCGGCCCTGATTTTTCCGCAGCTCTTTTTCCCGAACAGCGATCCGAGTGTTGGACTGTTGGCGTCATTTGCAACATTCGCTGTCGGGTTCTTTGCAAGACCATTCGGCGGTTTTCTGTTCGGTCATCTTGGCGATCGCTTTGGAAGAAAGCGCTCTCTGATCGCGACGCTGCTTTTGATGGGAACGGCCACGACGGCCATCGGCCTTCTCCCGACCTATTCGCAGATCGGCATTTGGGCGCCAATTCTGCTGGTCTTGTGTCGCATTCTACAAGGCGTCTCCGTCGGTGGAGAGTGGGGCGGCGCGGTTCTCATGGCAGGTGAACACGCACCAAAAGAGCAGCGCACATGGTACGCGTCATTTGCCCAACTCGGTAGTCCTGCAGCTGTTCTTCTGTCGATGGGAGTATTTGCGATCGTCACGCGTATGTCCGGCGATAGCTTCGCCGTTTGGGGGTGGAGAATTCCGTTCCTTCTCAGCTTTGTCCTGCTGATCATCGGCATGATGATTCGCCTCGGCGTCAATGAATCCCCAGAGTTCGCCGAAGCCACCGAACGCAAAACGCTATCGCGCTTTCCAATCATTGAGGCGTTCCGCAGCGCTACCAAACCCATCATTTTCACGCTGCTGGCGTTCACAATCGGCACTGCCGGATTCTATTTCACCAATACCTTTCTCATCGCCTACACCACAAGGACCCTGGGCCTCGACCGCTCGCTGATCCTGGAGTGCCTTGCAATGGTCGCAGTCGTTCAGTTCGTCGGGCAATTGATCGCAGCTAAGATCGCCGAGAGAATTGGTGACAGCAAATTCTTGCTGGCCGCATCTGCTCTCGCGATGCTAGCGCCTTATCCGATGTTCTTGTTGGTAGAACTGAAGAGTCAGTCCAGCATCATCGCAGGTGTATCGATCGCTACGCTTTGCGCTTCGGGCTTCTATGCAGTCATCGCAGGATACGCGAGCAAAGTCTTCCCGGTCGAGGTCCGCTATACTTCCATCTCCGCCGCCTATCAATTGGGAGGCGCCATCTTCGGTGGATTCACGCCTATGATCGGCGTCGTCTTGACTAGTAATTATCCCGGGCAATGGTGGCCCCTTGCAATTTTCTATAGCGTATTGGCCGGCATTTCCTTTGTCGGAGTGTTGCTACTTTCTTATGCTGGGTTTGCAGCGAGACATGGTGGAGCGAACACTGAACCAGTTATCCCCGCTAAGGCGATAGTTACTAGTTAGTGCAAACGTACGACAATATCGGGACCAAACGTTGCACAGTGAATGTGAAAGAATACAGGGACTCGGCAGATTTTCATCTGCCGAGTCATGCTGAGCAGCACTACTGACAAGCTTTCCTCAATTTCATTATCAGTTGGCGCTGACCTAGATGGCAAGGTAACGCCGCACACTCTGCGACACACCGCTGCGACATGGCTTATGCAGGCAGGCGTCGACAAATGGGAGGCGGCGGGTTTTCTTGGCATGACGGTAGATTTGCTCGATCGCGTGTACGGTCACCATCACCCGCTGCACCTTCAACGCGCGGCGCGTGCCATCGGTTATCGGCCCGGAAATGAATCATTGGGCGAAACATTGGGCCGAGACCGGAGGCCTCGCACATCATCACGACAAGCTATTGAAAACGTTGGTGGGCCCGGCAGGACTCGAACCTGCAACCAGACCGTTATGAGCGAGCCTATCAACCAAGACGACCATGATAAATCAACGAGTTAGCGGATATTCGACCACGTTTGTTTCTATCTATAGCGGTCGTTTCATTGGCGAAACATTGGCCGAGGTTTGCGGTTCGAATCTTACAATCTCAACGGTGAAGAAATCCCGTCACACGCTTCCTCGTCTCTTCGCTCTCTATGAGAGTCCCTCCGATCTCGGCTTGAGCACCGTGCGGCTGTTCCTGAACGGCAACGCGGATGCAACTCTTTGCAATCCCATGTTCAGGAGCGCAAGGTATTCGGGGCGTGATGATTTTCATTACGGCGTTCAACTACGCTCAACTCAACGCCACAATGGAGCTGCGGGCGGCGGCGCGACTCACCTAGCGGCAGCGACCGGGTATCAGAGCCCAAAGGTCTGGCCCAGACCAGCTGCGCGTGGAGTGCCGCGGCATCTGCTGCTGGCCACCCGACAAGGTCCTGCCAAGAGCGTCCTCCGTTCTCTGCGATCTGGTGTTTCTTACACCAGCGCTGAAGTGCTGCGGGGTCCGATGGATCAACGAGATGCCCTTCCATCGGAGCATTGAGGCGATGATCTTGATCATCCGTCGAGTAGGCAAGACCATTGCCGACGCTTGTCCTTGGCTCAATAACCGTGATCTCGATCGCGACCGGGCTGGCACGGACGAGCTGAACAGCGGCGCTGGCGCCCGTGAATCCGCCACCAACGATGGTAACACGCGGGACTATGGCATTTGGACCCATCAAGAGCTTCCTTCAACTAAGAAACGATTGCGTGAACTGAATAGACTCTTCCGTGAAACGCGTTTGCGAAATTCAATGCTGGTTCTTATGATATCACCAACGCACCTCGGCTTTGGCTAATGCTCGCGAGATAACCTCCGTCGCACACCTTCAGGTCAATAGTTGTTATCCTTCAGTTCCAATACTCGTTCTTCAAACTCTGTCGATCCAGATCCAGCGCGCCGATCTCAAGCGCGGCAGCGGAAGCATGTCTCATGCGAGACGCGCTCGCCTGTGCTGAATAATTATTCAGGGCCATATCTATACCTATGGGAGCTGGAGGCCCACGGCCCGCAAACATCCTCAAGCGCATGCAAAGCTGTGAGATAGCCAGGCATCTTGTCGGCGTTTGCTGTGTTCGTCGTGTCTCACCCGGGCCGATGTAACTCCGCAATAGCCCCTATCGAGCAACCAACACGAACACCTAGCGCTCGTCCGACAGCAAACCGGATACATTTCATATCCCGTTTCACTTGCAGAGAAGAGACTTGATGCCGAGACGATCCAGCAGGTTGGCGTCGCGCTCGGTCTGCGGATTCTTCGTGGTCAGCAGCACGTCGCCGATGAAGATCGAGTTCGCACCGGCGACGAAGCACAGCGCCTGCAATTCATCGGTCATGTACTGACGGCCGGCTGACAGACGGACGACACTGCGCGGCATCATGATGCGCGCGACCGCGATCATGCGCACGAGCGCGATCGGATCGGGCCGTTCGGCGGTGTCGTTGACCGGCACGCCCTTGACCTCGTTCCACATGTTGATCGGAACGCTCTCGGGATGTTCGGGAAGGTTTGCCAGCAGCGCCAGCATGCCGAGCCGGTCGTCGACCTGCTCGCCCATGCCAATGATGCCGCCGCAGCAGACCTTGAGGCCCGCTTCCCGCGCATGCCCCAGCGTGTCGATGCGATCCTGCATCGTGCGCGTGGTGATGATCTTGCCGTAGAATTCCGGCGAGGTGTCGACGTTGTGGTTGTAGAAGTCGAGGCCGGCATCGTGCAGCCGCTTCGCTTGTTTGTCGGTCAGCATGCCGAGCGTGACGCAGGTCTCCATGCCGAGGTCCTTCACGGCGCTGACCATGTCGCAAACCGTGTCGAGATCCTTGTCCTTCGGATTGCGCCACGCCGCCGCCATGCAGAAGCGTTCCGCGCCGGCTTCCTTGGCGCGCTTCGCGGTCTCGACGACGCTGTCGTGATCCATCAGCTTGGTCGCTTTGAGGCCGGTGTCGTACTTGGCGCTCTGCGAACAGTAGCCGCAATCTTCCGGGCAGCCGCCGGTCTTGATGCTCAGGAGACTCGCGGTCTCGACGTGATTGGGATCGAAGTTGCGGCGATGGATGCTCTGCGCCTGAAAAATCAGATCCGCGAAGGGGAGATCGTACAGCGCCTGCGCTTCCGCGCGGGTCCAGTCGCTACGCGGTTCGATTTGGATGGCGCCTGTCAGCTCAACTTTCTGGACATAATTCATGAGACCCGCCCGTTGCTCTCAAACACACGCAATATCCGCTCGAAATGCCCCAGCTGGGCTTGTTGTTCGCCTAGATCGAGCCGATTTCATCCAGCCACTTGGTATGGATCTCGGCATTTCGGAACGCTGGGTGATTAACCAGCTTTCGGTGAAATGACAGCGTCGTGGGAATGCCCGCGACGTCGAAATCCTTAAGAGCGCAGTTCGACCGATCGAGCACCTGCTGCCTGTCGGCACCATGAACCAGAAGCTTGGCAATCATCGAATCGTAATGGGGCGGAACCGTGTAGCCTTGGTAGGCTTGAGTATCTATCCGGGTGAAAGCGCTCGTGGGTGGGCGCCATCGGCTGATGGTGCCCGGTCCCGGCGCGAATCCACGATCCGGATCTTCCGCACAGATGCGCCACTCAATCGCTGCTCGCGAAGGCAAGGTACGCATCTGTTCAAACGACAGCGGATGTCCCGCCGCGACCCGAAGCTGTTCGACCACAAGATCCAGCCCAGTGATCAGTTCGGTCACCGGATGTTCGACCTGAATTCTAGTATTCATCTCGATGAAGAAGAATTTTCCGGATTCAACGTCCAGAATGAATTCAATCGTGCCCGCGTTCTCGTATCGAATTTTCTCGATAATCGTTAGAGCGGCCTCAGTCATGCCCCGTCGCTGAGCAACGGTCACAATGGGCGACGGTGCTTCCTCGACAAGCTTCTGATGCCGGCGCTGAACGCTGCAATCCCGTTCCCAAAGATGACGATAGTTGCCGTGACTGTCCCCGAACACCTGAACTTCAATGTGTCTTACGTGCTCGAAGAACCGCTCCAGATACATTTCTCCGTTCCCGAACGCAGAAAGCGCTTCGGCAGAGGCTTGTTCAAAAAGAGACACAAACTCGGAAGGATTGCGGACAACACGCATGCCTCGCCCGCCGCCGCCTGCGCTCGCCTTTAAAAGCAACGGATAGCCGACGTCGGCGGCTACCTGAAATGCGGCTTCGGCTGATAGAAATCCTTCCTGCGAGCCAGGGACCACCGGAACACCGAGAGACTCAGCCGTGCGGCGTGCCATGGCCTTGTCACCCATCGTAGCAATCACCTCAGCGGACGGGCCAATGAAGATCAATCCCGCCTCCTTGCAGGCTTCGGCAAAACTGCTGCGCTCCGAGAGAAAGCCGTAACCCGGATAAATGGCGTCGCACTGCTTCGCGCGAGCGATCTCAATCAAAAGATTCGCCTGCAGATAGCTCTTCGTTGGCGACGGAGGACCGACGCAAACCGCGTGATCAGCAGCCCATACGTGGGGCGATGCACCATCCGCCTGTGAGTAGACGGCGACACTCTCAAGGCCCGCTTTCCGGCAAGCGCGAACGGCGCGCAATGCAATCTCGCCCCGATTCGCAATCAGTACTCTTTTCATCGTCACTCCTTTGGGCTTACCGGATTTTTACCCAGAGCCTTATTGTCTGATCCGCGGCCTCGAGCGACACGCAGCCTGCGCGCGCGTAGTCAATGGTATCTTCAAGAAGCTAGATTGCGGCGGGCGCGGCGGTCAGCTCCTCAACCTCCGCCATGATTGCGGCGCGAAGCGACGGATAGCGCCGCTGATATCCGATGATCTGATGTATTCCCTCGTCCTTCACAAACGCGGTCGTGCCGAACAGCTCATCACTGTCGCCATCGAGAATGTCGAAATGAACATCCGGCAATACCGCCGCGACGTCGTTGCAGAACGATCGAACGGTCGTGTGGTCGCCAGCCAGATTGAAAAACGACTGGTCCGCAAGAGTACCTGGATCGGCGGTCGCAAGTGCGAGGAAGGCACCAACGACATCGTCCACATGAATCGCAGGAAAGGCGGCTTTGCCATTCTGGAGCGTCACTTGCCGCTCCTTCACAGCCATCGCGACGATGTTCGCCACCGTCTTCGCCCGGCCAGTGGTTCTACTGCAACCGATTACAGCGCCCGGTCGAAGCCCACCAACCAACAATCCGTGCCGGCGCGAATAATGCTCAGCAAGCAGTTCGAGGTAGATTTTTCCCGCGCCATAAACCGAAATCCCCTTCGATCCAAGTTTCGGCGCGCGATCACCCAGCGGCAGCTCACTCGTCGCGTAATCTTGCGTCGATCCGAACACCGAGATGGAACTCGCGAACAACAGCCGCCCGACCTTCGCGTCCAAGCAGGCCTGAAGCATCGTCGTGCCGCCAAGCGTGTTGATCCGCGCCGCAGCCACCGGATCGGCGTTGGCTTCCTCTCCCATCAAATAAGCGAGGTGATAGACCACATCGGCCCCTGCCAACTCGGCTTGCACGCCCTGGGCGTTGCCGATGTCGGCAACAACGTGGCGTACCCGATCAATCTCAGCGTCGCGAGCAGGCTGGCGTAGGTCGATTGCGATCACATTGGCCCCGCGTTCAGCAAGGCACCGCACCAGGCGGCTACCTATGACGCCTCCGGCTCCTGTAACCACGACTCGCGCTGATGCAAGCTCACCCATTGACGCCTACACGCCCAGCACATGAATTGAACAGGCACCGTTATCGACGCCCCAGATTCCACCGCCCGTGCAATGAGCAAGTCCAATCTTCGCACCTTCCACCTGGCGCTCTCCGGCCTGCCCCGTCAGGTGCCACATGATCTCGACGACCTGCGCAACCCCGGTTGCGCCGAGTGGATGGCCGCGACACAACAAACCGCCGCTTGGATTGACCGGAATCCTTCCTCCGATGGTCGTTTCGCCTCTTTCCAGAAGTGAAAGTCCTTCTCCGGGTTCGCAAAACCCGAGGGCTTCATAGTAGATGACCTCGGCGATCGACGCGGCATCATGGACCTCGGCAAGATCAACGTCCTGCGGTCCAATGCCCGCCATCTCATAGGCGCTACGCGCCGCACGAATTGAGATCTCGGGAACGGTCAGATCACGAAATCCCTGGGAGAACTTGCCGCTTGTCACGACCGAACTCAGTACGCGAACCTTTTCGCGCGCAGATGATTTCGGCGGCTTACGGGAAACAATAACTGCGGCGGCTCCGTCCGCGTTGGGGCACATCTGCAGAAGTGTGATGGGATCTGCGATGGGGCGCGAAGCCAACACCTCGTCTACGGTGCACAGCGTTCGAAACTGCGCATACTGGTTTTTCGCCGCGTGTTTACGGTTCTTGACCGTCACCTGAACAACCTGGTCCATCCGGCCGCCGTGCTTGTCGAGGTACGCCCTGGTGCGCATCGCATACAGCGCCGGCATCGTAAGCCCCTGCTCGATCTCAGGATCGCCCGTATCAAGCGCCAGAGGTCCGCTGCCGCGTGCGCTGAGCTTTTCCACGCCAACAACAAGGGCCGTATCGACCTGACCAACGGCGACAGCGAGACACGCTTGCGATAGCGCCGTCGCGCCGCTCGAGCAGGCATTCTCAAGATTATAGATCGGAATTCCGGTCATGCCGAGATCCTTGAGAACTCGTTGACCGCTCAGACTGCCCTGATAGACACTTCCAATATAGGCAGCACCGATTTCACAGCGGCCCACGTCAGCATCCTTCAGCGCATCCATCACGGCGGTCTGAGCCAGAAACTCAGCGGACTTGTCAAGATGCTTGCCAAAGGGCGTCATGGCCCCACCAAGAACATATACGTTTGCATCTCCGAACACGGCTTACCTCACTTCTCAAATCTAGTTGATGGGGCGAAAAACGAAGCTCTCGCGGAACGATCCATCTGCTTCCTTCGCGATTGTGCCGCGCTCGATTGTCATCTCGACGCCTTGATGCAGAGAGTTGTCTCCCCAGCCAACAATCTGCCCCAGAACGCGCACGTCACCGGGAAAGTCCACGTATCCCACAGCGTACGGTGGTGAAAACTGCTTCGGGGCAGCGTGAATAATCGAATAGGAGTAGAGCTCTCCGGGCCCCTTCACCGCGCAATCAAGCATCGGTTTATCGTTGCCACATTCCGTGCAGATTGCCCGCTCGGGGAAATATATACGGCCGCACTCTGCACACCTGCACGCCTTTAAGCTGTCCGCTGCGTTCATCGAATCCAACCTCCTGGCATGGTCCGCAACTCAGTCATTCTCATTGTTTTCACGCCACTACCTGCGCTGATCTCAGCTCCGCGATGCGCTGGTCTGAGTAGCCAAGCAAACCGCCAAGCACCTCCGATGTATGCTCACCCAGCTTGGGCGCGGAAACACGGGAAACCTCCGGCATATCGGAAAGACGTACGGGTGCTCGCGCCAAGACCAACTTGCCGACATCGGGATCGTCGACTTCGACGAGCGCCTTGCGCGACTGAAGATGCTTGCAATTGATCAGATCTTCACCCGTCTGGACCTTGCCTGCCGGAACGTCGAACTTGGCGAGCTCAGTAACGACGTCTTCAGCCGATCGCACCGCCATCCAGGCGTTTACGCCCGGCTCCCATACGCCGGCGTTCAGGGCGCGCTGACGGCCCGTTGCCATAAGCGGATCCTTGATCCACTCCTCGCGGCCAAGGGCTTTGCAAAAACGAGCCCAAATCAAATCGTTGGGTGTGATGAGGGCAACATATCCATTGTTGACCGCGAAGGTTTTATACGGCGCCTGATATTTGTCGCGCCCCCGGCTCAGAACTTCCTTGGCAAACGTGTAAAGCATCACGCTCTTTTCGTTCAACGCGACGAGGCTGTCATACATCGCGGCATCGACATACTGCCCCTTGCCGGTTCTTTCACGCATAAAGAGAGCAAGCAGAATCTGGTAGCCGGTGGTTACGCCGGTGAACAGATCGCCAAGCGCAAGAGGATTCACCTCAGGCGGCCCATCCTCGGCACCAAACAGATTGGTTATTCCCGACATTGCTTGAATGACAGGATCAAAGGCTGGCAAGCCGGAATATATCCCATCGAGTTTCTTGGTTCGCCCGTAGCCGCTTATGGCTGCATAAATCAGGCGCGGATTCAGAACACTGAGCTGCTCGTATCCTAGTTTCTGCTTCTCGACGGATCCCGGCTTGAGATTCTCGACGATGACGTCCGCTGTCTTGACAAGATCGAGGTAGACCTCCCTTCCCTTCGGGGACTGGATATCCAGCGCAATGCTCTTCTTGTTCCGATTGTAGCTGACGAATCCGCCGTAAACCGACTCGCCGGATTCGCCCTGCAGCGACGGTTGATAGTTTCGTCGCGGATCGCCCGCTCCCGGGCGTTCGATCTTGATGACTTCTGCACCACAGTCCGCCAACCACATCGTGCAGAACGGAGCAGCGATATATTGTTCGAGAGCCACAACACGTACGCCCTCAAGGGGAAAACTCTTCATCTTCTTTGCCTCACTCAATTCGTCATGCTCTGCTCGAAGGTGAGCGGCCCCTTGCTTACGCGGACCCTGCTCACGCCGGGACGCTTTGCCAGCTCCTGCATCAAGCCGACGAGAGGTGACGGGACGTCACCCTTCGTGACACTCTTCAGATTGGCCCGGTACTTATCGACCGTCGCCCGGCTGTTAAACATCCTCAGAAGCAGATCTTCATTGGACGAGACCGGCCCGTTCTCCCGAATAAATTCGGGGATCATCTCGCGACCGAACACCTCAGTCGCATCGACGCGGTCTTCGCCACCGGTCACGCGATCGAGAATATTCTGATCGATCGGTCCTGGCGAGCGACCGTAATACCCGCGCATATAGAGGCGGAGTTCCTCGGGGATCGTGTTATAACGCTTGCCCTCAAGGACATTGAACGTCGCCTGCACAGTAACGAGTTGCGAAAACGGCGTGACCATCACGGGATAACCCATTTCGGCACGCACGCGCCCCGTCTCTTCCAGCACAGCCGGCAGCTTGTCGATCAGCTTCAGATTCTTTAACTGGCTGACGAGATGCGACATCATCCCGCCGGGCACCTGATGGTGAGCAAATGTCTGGAATCCGGCTTCGCTGTAAGCCACAGACCGGCTGAGAGGCTTGCCTTCCTGATAGGCCACCCAGAGGAAATGGTCGTCGACGCGCTCCAGGGCATCCGCCGACAGCCGCGTGCTTCGGCCGAGCTCATTCCCGATCGATACGACATCCTGAGTTGCCGGAATCGACTCGCCATAGGCTACCGGCCGTGCGGCGGTATACACGCCGTCGACACCGACCCTGATCGCTTCACGATAGCATTGCCGCGACAAACCCGTCGCATCGTGACCCGAAAATTCAAGACGCTTGCCGGGCAATTCCCGGCGCAACGTTGCAAGATTCTTCTCGACCGTCTCCGGCGTCAGCAGCCCGCTGGCGTCGCCAAACACAACGCCATCGGCACCGCACGCAAGAAACTCACGGCTTTTCTCGACGAAATGCTCCGGCGTGTGGACCGGGCTGATCGCATAAGTCACGAATCCGAGGACCTTCAGGCCAATGCGCTTGGCACAACGAACGTGGAATTCAATATTCCTGACATCGTTCAATGCGTCGAAAATCAGAATCCAATCGATTCCTATTTCCTTCAAGGTTTGCATGAATAATTCAACGGTGTCGTCGGAATACCGTTTCCAGCCGAACAGATTTCGTCCGCGGACCAGGATGATCGTATCTGTTTTCTTGATACGACTTCGAAGAAGGTGCAGGCGCTCCCATGGATCCTCATACATGTAGACGATGGCCGTCTCAAAGGCCGAGCCACTGATCAAGTTGATGCGATCGAATCCGCACTCATCGACCAGTGGCGCAGCATCGAGCATGGATGCCGTCCGCATCCGATTGGCCCAGACTGACTGAGGCCCATCACGAAAAGTCTCATCCGTAACAGTCAGATGGGAGCTTGAACCAACCGCCTCGCTCACGAGAGCACCTGCTCGCTCGGGCTGATATAGACAAGCGTCTGGTCGAATTGAACGAGTTCCTCGTTTGCAACGCAGATCTCTTTCACGACCCCCTTCACACCAGCTTTGATGTTGTTCATCACCTTCATGACTTCAATAATGCCGACTACAGTATCTTCATCCACCACAGCCCCAATCTCTACGAAAGCCGGGACTCCAGGCGACTGCGAACGATAGAACACACCGGCGATCGGAGATCGCACAGCAGCGACGTCTGCACCGATTTCGACGCCGGCCGTCTTGGGCTCCACTCGTGGTGGCGGGGCGAGCACAGGCGAAGCAGCCGGCGCGGCGGCGACTGGTCTCACCGGCGCGGGTGCCGGCGGCGCGGTTTCAGCATCGCGCGTCACTTCGATCTTCATGTCGTTGAGCGTTATGCGGAGCTCGCGGACATTCGGCGTGGTATCGACAAGGCGAAGAATGTTCAGCGCATCCGCATAGCTGAGATCGTAGCTAATGCTTGTGTTCGCAGCGGCTCGCGCCTCGACGGCTTCAGTGAGCCCGCTCCAATCGTGGACAGGGATGACCATCAATTTTCCTCTTTCTCTTCTTATTCTTAACGCCACTGCAACAGGCGGTTCTCGAAACGATTCATCGCCCAAAGAAGCGACATTCCCAACAGCGCTAGTATGGACAAAACCGCGAAGACGCCGCTGATCTGAAAGCTTCCTGCCAGGAACGACAGAAGTTGGCCCAAGCCATGCTGCGCGGCGATGATTTCGCCGGCGATGACGCCAAGGAGCGCGTAAATCAATCCCAGCCGCAGACCCGAAAAAATAGTCGGAACAGCATTTGGCAACGTGATCTTTCCAAAGATTTGGCGCTGACTCGCGCCCAGCGTACGAGCAAGGATCAAGTGATCCGAATTTGTGCCGCGGATACCGGCCACTGCACTGCTAAGGACGATGAAGTATGTGAGACTTGCTCCCAGTGCGACCTTCGACCAGATGCCGAGCCCAAACCACAACAGAAAGAGAGGCGCCAGAGCAATACGCGGCAGTGCATTCAGCGCTGAAAGCAACGGATCGCTGAACTTCTCGACTGCCGGCCAAGTGACGAACACCAAGCTCGTCGCGATTCCGGCACCGCTACCGATTGTGAACGCCAGAAACGTGCTCACAAGGGTCCAGAGCAGATCGCGCTCGAGAGTGAACTCAACGAACAATCCAACCCAGAGAAATTTGGCGATCTCCGACGGTATGCCGATGAAGATTGGATTGATGAGCCCTGTGCGGGCGACGTATTCCCATACGCCGAAGAAAACGGCGAGAAAGACTATCCGGGAGATCCCGATAATTACGTTTTCGGACAGCCGATAGGGCTTTTGACTAGGGGCAGATGTCATAGTTGCAAACCCATTTCCAGCTTCGACCACACCAAGCTGTAAAATCGATGATAAGCTGGGTCCTTCTGCAGCGCGGATATCGAACGGGGACGAGGTAGACTGATACGGATATCGTCGATGATTCTGCCCGGACGAGAGCTCATCACGACCACCCGATCGGACAGCGCGATTGCTTCGGCAAGATCGTGAGTGATAAAAACAACCGTCCTGCGCTCCTCCATCCAAAGAGAAAGGAGAACCTGCTCTAGCTGCAACTTGGTTTGCGCATCGAGCGCCCCAAATGGCTCATCCATAAGAAGAAGCGGAGACTCCAGGCAGAAGGTACGCGCCAGCGCTACACGCTGGCGCATGCCGTGAGAGAGTGCCTTTGGATAACTACCCTCGAAGCCCTTGAGACCAACGGCCTCAAGCAGATGACTCGCCCTGCTGCTTCGAAGCCCGCGATCCACGTGCCGAATGTCGGCACCAAATTCGGCATTTTGCTTCGCTGTGAGCCAAGGGAAGAGGGAATCCCGCGCCAGCATATAGGCGACATCATGCCGCCCCGCGCGCGGCGGCGATCCGAAGATCGACACCTCGCCCGAGCGCACCGGGAGGAGCCCCGCCAGCAGATTGAGGACGGTTGTCTTCCCGCATCCTGAGGGACCCACAATCGAAACAAACTCGCCAGATTCCAACGAAAGCGAAACATTCGAAACGGCATGGAAGTTTTCGCCGAAATGATGATCGAGATTCTGAATCAGAACACTCTTTGAATTTCCGAGCTCGGAACTCCCAGCTGTCATTTTTTCGCTCGATCCGATCGCTTGATTCGCTTTATCGCGGATACCTATGACTTCGCTCATGGCTACGGAGCCTTGGCGTAGACAAAGGTTGACGGATCGACCGGCTTCGTAATGAGCCCACCTTCAATCAGGTAATCCGAGAATGCCTTGACAGCCTTCCGATCGATCTTGGTGCCATACTTCGGAGCCGAACTACGGACCAGTTCACGCAGCACGACATCCGCGCCAGGAATGTCAGCACCCAACTTGAAATGCGCCTTAACCACTTCGAGCAAGGCATCGGAATTGGCCGGATCGTTGACCCAGGCGGTCGCCTCCTCAATCGCCTGAATGAAGGCACCAATTACTTTTGGATTGGCATTGATGTAGTCGCGCCGCGCCACGAAAGTCTCGAACGCACCGTTTAGAGAACTGATGGTGCGCGGCCCCTCGCCCGCTTCAAGATTAACAAGATCGGTACATGTCTTCTGAACCCGGCAAATGGTAGCAAAAGGCTCGAACATCATTGCAGCGTCGATTTGCCGGGCGAGGAACGAGGGGTAGGCTGTTCCTGGAGAACCAACGCCAACATAGGTGACCGAATCTGCAGGCAAACCGGCGCCTGTCAGCAACGCCCTCGCCTGCAATTCCGTACCTGAGCCACGAGCCGTCACTCCGACCTTGAGGCCCTTGAGATCCTGCATGACCGCCGGATAACCCTTCGCCTTATTGGGAAGTGGCACATCCTTGTGAACTGAAAGGACATAGATATTTGCGGGAGAATGACCAACGATCAGTTGGACGTCGTTGCCACGAGACGCCGCCTGCATGGTGACTTCGGTTGAGGCGAAACTGATCTCAAGGCTTCCGGCCGCCAGAGCCTGCAATCCCACCGGACCGCTCGGAATTTGCACCATCTGACATGTCAGGCCATGCGCTTTGCAGAAGCCCTTGTCGGCCGCCACCCAGTGGGTGAAGTGTAGAATTGCCCCGGGGTACTCTTGGATCCGGACAACCTCACCATTTGCGACAATCTTCTCCGCCGCGTTCACAGGACCTGCTGCAAACGCCGTGACAGCCGCCGCTACAGCAAAAAAACGCGCCGATAAACGAAAAGACACATTCACCATTGTTGCTTTCCTCCCAAGGTCACTTCAGTTGCCCGTCTGGTGCGGACTTAAGATGAAATACTGAAACCTAGAGAACCATATTATGCAATAAGAATCTTGCTTATAGAGCAATATATTGTATTTTCTGAGAGAAATATCTCAAAAAATGATGAAGCCGAGGGACCAATGACCAAAAACGGAACAGCAACCGAATCTCAGTCAGACGCCGGCGCATTGAAGCGCGGACTGACAATTCTCGAAGTCCTGGTGGAAGCAGCGCGCCCGTTGACCTCGCACGAGATCGCGGAGACCGTTCAATTGACGGACAGTACCGTACACAGGCTGTTACAGACGCTATGGGAGGCAGGATACGTATCGCGCGATCCTTCGCGAAAGCGATATCACGCGAGCTCTAAGGCGCTTGGTCCGCTCACGATCTATCACCCGCTTCATACGCTTCGTCGCGACGCCTTTGAGCCTCTCCGAACGCTTAGGGAGCAATTCGGCCTTACAGCTTCGATCGTTGTGTTTGTAGGCCTTGAACGGCTTGTGCTCGAAGTATCGGGCGCAAGCGGCGTCCTCACGCCATTTTACGGAACATGCCTGCGGAATCCTCTGCATGTGGCGGTGTCAGGCAAAATCCTTTTACTGACAATGTCTTCAGCAGAACGGAAACAGCTTCTTGGTGATTCTCCATACGAGTCTCTCACGGCGAAGACCATCACCGACCCCGATCAGTTCAAACACGAGCTTGAGCAGACGGCCGCGCGCGGCTTTGCCACGAACATCGATGAAAACTTCGTTGGATTATCGGCAATTGGCGCACCGCTGGTATTTGCCGCGAACCAAACGTTCGGATGCGTGATGCTTGCCGGCGCCACTGAGAAGTTTACCCCCGCTGCCATAGAAGAAATGGGAAAAAATTTGCGAGAAGTGGCCGCCCTAATTTCATTCTCCCCGTCCGCGAGAGCGATTTCGACAATGTTTTCGAGGTAATATGCCACCGGTTTGCGCTGATGGCCCGAGTTCAGCGAGGTAGTTCGCGTAACTGAAGCCGTGAACGAGCCACTCGTCCTTCGTTTCAAGCATCGGATGGTTCAGTTCTTCGAGCGGCGTGCCGGCCAGATCCTTCTTCTTGTGCAGAATGAACTGGAACGTCCCATAACGCACAACATCACCTATGCTCCATACAGGAAATTGATCTGCGGGCGCTGTGCTTGGCGAACTTGCCACGACAAATACGGCTCAGGTAGCTGTTTCCATTTGAACGGATATTTTCGACGCTTCGTGTCAATCTAGCGACTCGCTTAGTGGATAATGACTTCTGATTTGACCGAATTGTTGATGAAACAACTCGTGTGCGCTTTGTGGTGAATTTTCTTAAGTGTTTCGGCGTCGGGCTGCTTGTCGCCTCCAAAGACTGGCTTAGGATGAAGTTCAATCCTACTCACCCATAGCGCTCCGATATCGTTCTTTTCGACGAAGCCGACAGCTTCGTCCACATAGCTCGATACAGTGTATCCTTGCCCCTCTGCAAAGGCTAAAAAGAAGAGCATATGACAGCTCGAAAGTGCATTGACCAATAGCTGCTCTGGGTCTGCCTTCGTTGCGTCCCCGAGATAAGCACTCGCTGCAGAAACTATCAGACGCAGATCGTGGCCGAAGTCTGCTTCATGATTTCGATCGTACGTATTCGATCGTTGGGGATGCTGCTTACGCTCCCACCGAACCGTGACCCTATGTTCCGACATAAGTATCTCCTTTCAGGTTTCAATTGATTTGATGCTTCGAACAGCGCTCCCGACGGCCTAAGAAGCGGACGAACCGGTTCGCGAGCGAAGCTCCCATGCAACCAATGGGGACGTTGCCGATCCATGCAATTTTGGATTTTTGGAGAGCGAAGGACGTTAACGGCGATGATCATCTCCGATCCTGCGCACGTCTCCTCTTTCCGACTTCGGCCTTCGCGAGACTTCAGCCTCCGGTTCAATCTTCGATGGCCTAGGGCGCGCCTGCCGAGCGGATGGCCTCTGTCAGCAGGCGGCCAACTTCAGAGCGGATCTCCAGATACGGCATGTGGCCGACATTCGCGAAACAATGAACGCCCACTGCCCCGGGGAGTCCTCGCGCATGGGCAGGGGGTATGATCTGATCTTCTGCCCCGAACACGAGCTTCACGGGACATGACGCAAGGCGCAGAGATTCCCGAATGGAAAACGTTTGGGTCCCGTCCGGAAACAGCCGATCTGAGACCCGCTGCAGCATCTCGGCCAACTTCGACCCGGCGCGCGCGCGCGCCGTCGCCCTTACGAAGATCGAAGTGATCAATGATGGGTCCGCTACCAGAAGCCGCATCCAGGGCGCCAGACTGTCCTCGCCTCGAGCGCGAGCAAAGCCCGTGAGAAATGCACCGTTGATGTCAGGACCGAGACCGGCGGAGGACATCAGCACGAGTGACCGAGCCTCAATTGAGTTTCGTCCAGATAGAGCGGCGACGATCGCGCCGCCAAGGGAATGCCCAACCAGATGCGCACGACGGATCCCTTCATCCGCAAATGTGTTTTCGACAAGATCGACCATTTCGTCAAAATTTTTGGCCTCGAAAGCCGTCGATCCACCATGGCCCGGCAAGTCGAGCGCCAAAATGGGATTGTTGAGCGCAACGCTCGATATAAATGGCCGCCAGGTGGCAAGATCCGATCCGAAGCCGTGAACGAACACAATGGGATCGCCGTCGCCAGTGCGGAGCCATTCGCGGTGCAGGTGCGCCGACGATAGCATGCGCGCAACCGGACGCGCCGCGACGGTCGAGGCATTCGGGATATCTTCGCCCCGAATACGACCGCGTGGACCTGTTCCTTGGAGCAACCGTAAGTCGACCCCGCGTTCGCGGGCGAGCCGCCTGGCAAGCGGTGTCGCAGGCACAAGCTTTGCTGTTGGCGCCGCCGCCGTGACGAAATGCTCCGACAACCGATCCGACTCGCGGGCGTACATTTCGGGCATCGGCTTCAGTCCGGATTGCACGGCTTCGCCCGTTGCCTTTGTCGATGGAATCGGACCTGAAGTCGCTTTGACAACGGCGGGAGCTGACATTGCTTCCGAACTGCGAACTTCGTCCTTGGCCCAAATCCAGGCCACTGTGCTTCCGACCCCTGCCATGCCGCCTTCAGGAGCGACAATCCCTCCGATCGTTCCTGCTGCCGGGGCGTCGACTTCCACGACTGCCTTCTCCGTCTCGATTTCAAAAATCAGATCCCCCTTTTTGACCTGAGAATCTTCTTTTACGAGCCAGCGAACAATTTTGGCTTCCGTCGAGTCGTTATCGACCTTGGGCAGCAGGACTTGTGTGGGCATTTCGATCGCCTCTGTAGTTGCGTGTAGTTAAACCTGACGAAAAGAAAACCTTCGCGCCGCGGACCTGATCTGACCGTAGCGACGAAAGCAGCCTCAGGTTCAGCGAAGCATGCTTCCGGTCAACCGCACGTCCCAAAACTGCTCACGCCGCCGCTTACGGCAGCATCACCAACCCTACGAACGTGCCGACATCTCACGATGAAAGATTCGCGGCGGCGACACGAGGAAGCCCGCCATAAGGTGGCCAACCCGCTCCCGCAAGAGTGCCGCCATCGCAGACAATTGTGGCTCCGGTCACTGCGCTCGCGGCCGGAGACAGCAGAAACCAAATGACTTCCGCTATTTCATCTGGCTGCAAAAGACGTCCTTGCGGAGATGCGGCAAGAATAGGCTCCAAGTTTCTCGCTCCATTTTCACGCCTCTTCGCCAGGAAAGGAGTCTCGGTCCAGCCGGGAGCCACGCTGTTCACCCGCACGCCACTCGGAGCCCATTGCACCGCAAGTGCCTTGCTTAAGTTCAGCGTGGCAGCCTTGGCCGCTCCGTAGCCAAGAACTGGCCCCGGATTAAATCCGACGACCGATGCTGTCGTAACAACCGAACCTCCAAGGCCCCCTCTTGCGATCGCACCCCCAAATATCTTGCAGGTAACAAAAGTGCCGGTGAGATGGGTGTCGAGTAGCCCCTGCCACTCTTCGAGCGGCGTCTCCTCTATCCGGTGAGGAATCGGAGGCCGGCCCGCGCAACAGACAAGGCCGCGGAGCGGAGATGAATTATCCGATATGCGATCGAGCGCCCTGACAAGCGACTGCTCGTCGGTAACGTCGCAAGCGGAAAATGTAGCGCGCTCTCCCAAGGCTTCTGCCGTGGCACGCGCATTATCTTCATCAAGATCAAGAATGGCGACACGCAAGCCTGCTTCGATCACGCGCCGCGCGGTCGATGCCCCGATGCCGCTTGCTCCACCCGTCACGGCGACTGTCCAGGATGACCCGTTCTGATTCATTTCCATGGCCTCAATTCCAGGAACTCGATGACAATCCCTTCCGGTCCGTCGACATAGATCGCCTTCGAGCGGCCACCCCGCATTTCGAGTGGCGGAGCATTGGTTCGATAACCTTCGGCGATGACTTTCTCGTACACGCGATCGACGTCGTACACCTCAAAGCAAAGATGCGTGAGACCACGATCGCACTGCCGGATGGAGCGCTGTTCTCCTTCAGGCTGATAGTAGGTGAAGAGCTCGATGTGGAAGCCTTCACGCTCAAGCATCGCCCAGCGAATTTCGACGTTCGTGAGCCCAACCACGCGATCGAGGTTTTCTTCACGGCGATGATCCATCTCGCCGAGCACTTTCATTCCGACGAAGCTCACGAAGAAATCGAGAGCTGTGTCGAAATCCTTGACGCTGACCGCAACGTGATGCGGTCTGACGATTAGACTGGAGATGCCACTGGAGGCCGTTCCCGGCGTCGGATTACCCATCTCAAGCCGCCCTGCTCATGAGCTTCTTGAGGCCGTCAATGACCCCCGGCTTGCCCCCTAGTGCAGCGTGCTCGAGAACCTTGGACACCACTGGCGAGGAATGCGTTCCGGAGATGTGAATGATCTCGTGATCGAGCCATTCAAGGAATCGCTCCTGGATACCCTTGACCAAAAGTGCACCCATCGATGTGCCGCGCGTGGTCTGCTCGGCGATGAGAACTCTTCCGGTGCGCTTCGCGCTCTCACCAATGGTTTCCCAATCCAGTCCGAACGGATCGAGCGTGCGAAGATCAACGATCTCAGCGTCGATTCCCGCTTCCTCGGCCGCGGCGGCGGCCTTCGGCACCATGGCGCCATAGGTAACAATCGTACAATCCTTGCCTGTTCGCGCGATCTTTGCCCGCCCGAACGGAACAACATAGTTCAGGTCCTTTGGAACGGGACCGACGGTCTGAAACAGCTCTTGATGCTCGACGACAAGAACCGGATCATCGCAACGGATAGCGGCATTCATCAACCCGACATAATCGAACGGCGTCGAGGGCACGACAATACGCCAGCCCGGATAGAGCGCGAACAGCCCAACTGCATCCATCGAGTGCTGCGATCCGTAACCCGTTCCTGCGGACACGCGACTGCGAACAACCATCGGGCACGTAAAATTGCCCCCGAACATGTGGCGAACCTTGGCGGCCTGATTGAAGAGTTGATCGGCGGCAACCAGCGCGAAATCCGGGTACATGATCTCGACAATCGGACGCATCCCGTTCAGCGCTGCACCGATGGCAAGTCCGGTGAAACCATTTTCAGCGATGGGCGTTCCGACAAGTCTTTCCGGAAACTCCTCCAAGACCCCGCGAGTCGCGCCGGCCGTGCCGCCGCGTAGCCGATGAACGTCCTCACCGAGGACAAAAATGCTTTCGTCCCGTTTCATATTCGACAGTGTAGCAAGCGGAATAGCATCGACGAACTTCATGTCCGTCATCGCATCCGGCGCCACGTCCTCGACTTCACGCTCGGGAATGCCTGCCAGCTCGGTGAGATCGCCACGAATGCCATATTCGACCGTTTCCGCGCGCGGCCACAACGACGGCACGACGCGACGCCGGTTGGATTGCGCCTCGACTTCCGTAAGACGGCCCGCTGCCCGGTCAACGGCCTCGACAGCGCGCTGATCGATCGCATCCACATCGGCTTCGGTGAGCACCCCAAGACCGACCAGCTTTTTCGGCATCGTCGTAAAGGGATCACGCGCGTTCCACTCGTCTTCCTCCTCTCGCGTGCGATAGAAGAGATTCGAGCCGCGCAACGGTCCCGATTGATGCAAGAACCGATAGGTTTGCGCTTCGATCAAAACTGGACCACCCGACGAGCGGATATGATCCCGAGCCCACCGGCTCGCCGCGCGGACGGCAACAGCGTCCATGCCATCGACCTCGATCCCCGGCACGCCGAGACCGATGCCACGCATCGACAATCTTGTTTCTTTTGTCTGCTCCCGTACGTGAGTTGAAACGGCGTACAGGTTATTTTCGCAGAAAAAGATAATCGGGAGCTCGTAGAGCGCAGCCAGATTCATCGCCTCATAGGAGGCGCCGTTCTGAAGCGCACCGTCGCCAAAGAAGGTGACCGCGATATTCTCGGACTTTCGCATCTTTTCAGCGAACGCATATCCAGCGGCATGGGGCGGATTCCCGCCGACGATTGCGTTGGAGCCGAGGACGCCACATTCATCCCATTTGAGATGCATCGATCCTCCGCGGCCACCCATGTAGCCCGGGCTAAGACCAAGTATCTCCGCCATGGTCCGGTAGATAACGTCATGTCCCCGCTCGCCAATATCTGACAAGCGCGGGTCGCGGCCCTTGTCAGTCGCGAAATTCAACGCTTTCGCCAGGAACTGGTGATGCATGCGGTGCGTGCCGTTGATCTTGTCGCCATCGGTCAGCGTCGACATGATTCCGGCAGCAGCACCTTCCTGCCCGATGCTGGCATGGACCGGCCCGTGCACAAGACCTTCTCCGTGAAGCTCAAGGAGCTTCTTCTCGAAGTGACGAATCAGAAATATCTGCTCCAGCATGCTCGTGAGGCGCACGCCGTCCTCTCCGCGCCAGTCGTCATCCGAAGTTTCAAGACGGAACCACTTAGTGTCAGTTTTCAGATTTGATATCTTGCTCATCGCGAGTTTCTTTTTATTCGGTGCCAAGGGGGTTGATGAAATCAAGCGTTGTTGGTGCCGCCGTCGATATTGATGATTTGGCCAGTCACGTAGGTTGAAAGCGGGCCGAGCAAAAAGATCACCACACCTGCGACCTCCTCGGCTGTACCGAGCCGTCCAAGCGGAATTTCCTTCAGAATATCGTCTCTCCGCGCGGCAATGATGCCGGCCGGCATACCCGTCGCGATCACGCCAGGAGCGACCCCGTTCACCAGTGCTTTCGCCTTGAGATTCCGCGCAAGCGCGCGCACCAGCCCTGCGATACCGCCCTTCGCCATCGAGTAGGCAACGTGACCCAAGCTACCTCTTCGATAGGCTTGGGAAGTCGCCAATACAATTCGCGCTGGTTCAATGCTGGTGAGCCGATCAACCATCGCGCAGACGAGATCGAAAGCGTTGGTCATATTGGCGGCAACCGTGCGGTCATATGTTTCACGAGCAGCCGGTGTAAGTTCGTGAGAGACGAATATCCCAGCCATGTGCACAAACCCGTAGATCGGGCCATCGATGCGCGAGAGCGCATCGGCACACGCCTGTGGGCTATCGAGCGAAGACGGCGCAAGGACGTGATTGGAGCCGGATAAGGTCGCGGCAACTTCTTTGAGTTGCTCTTCGTTCGGATCGATGAGAAGCAGCCGAGCGCCGCGCTTGGCCGCCATTCGCGCCACGGCGGCGCCTATACCTCCAGCAGCCCCCGTGATGACGATCGTTTTGTTATCAAGTTCGTTCATCTTGCCGCACTCTTTTTGATGGATGATGCTTGGGATATCCGCGAGGCCTGGGAAGAACTCCGCGAATGTTTCTCGTTCGGAGGTGTGCCGGTTCGCGCTGGCGCGGTCGATCCGCGAATCAAGAGCGGCGCATCAAGGCAAACGCTTTCGATCGGAGCCGCTTCAGACATCGCAGCAACAAGCGCCAGTCCTGCGCGACGCCCCGTTTCCTTAACCGGCACTGCAATCGTCGTCAGGGCCGGCCGGAAATGGCGGGCGAGCGGAAGATCGTCGAATCCCACGATCGACAAATCCTGCGGAACACGAAGGCCGCGATTCTGAGCTTCGATCAGCACGCCCAGCGCAAGCACATCGTTACCGCAGACGAGCGCATCAGGCAGCCGATCACTCTCGATCAACTCCCCAAGGCTTTCGCGACCTGCCTCAATCGTATAGTTCTTTTCCAGAACAGCATCCCGGAAGGGGCGCAGTCCGCGCTCCGCAAGCCCGTCCATGAATCCCAGATAACGGGCTCTGGCGCGGTCGTTGGCAGCCATGTGACCGCTGATCATGCCGATGCGGCGATGGCCAAGTGCCCACAGGTGGTCTACCGCAGCGCGGCCTCCATCGCGATTGCTGATGCCGATGTTCGGCCGACCGTAGGCTTTGTCGTACGATAGCAAGCTCACGTATGGAAACTCGGCCTGGTCAATCAGAGCGTGGGTTTCCGGTGAATGGTCGTTACCAACAAGGACGAGACCATCGATACCGCGTTCCACAAGACGACGAACCTGCGTCGCTTCCATATCAAGACTAAAATTCGAGATGGATAAGATGAGTGTATAGCCGGATGAGGAAAGGACTTCCTCAAGCGCGTTGATGGTGGCCGCGAATATTTCGTTGTTCACGGTCGGGAAAACTGCTCCGACCGTTCGCGAACGGTTCGAGGCAAGTGCTCGCGCGGCACCATGAGGAAAGTAGCCCAGTTCGGCTATAACCTTCTCGACCCACGCACGCACCTTCGGCTTGACGGATTCCGGATTGTTAAGAACGCGCGAAACCGTCGCCGTCGAAACACCCGCGCGCAACGCAACGTCGCTTTGGGTAGGCGACGGGCTCATCCGAATTTTCGGCAAAGCAAGAGCCTCCGGGCTGTCGCGGCCGCCCCGGGCGACGGCGAATTTTGTATGTTTGCACGAAACAAGCTTGCTGGCTCCGTCAGGCAATTTCGCATGATCAATCCCGCCACGTGACAAAGCGCGTCTCGAAATGCCGAACCGCAAAGTTGATTGTCGCGCCAAGCAGACCGATGACAAACATAGCGCTCAGCGTCAGATCCGCCTGAAGTTGCTGCTGACCCTGAAGAATGAGATAGCCGAGGCCATCTCTGGAACCACTCCCGGCGACAATCTCGGCGGCAATCAACGCCATCCAGCCCGCAGCGAGACCGATCTGCAAACCTGCCACAATAAGCGGTAAGGCTGACGGCAGGGCGACCTCTTTCATAATCACAAAAGGACTTGCGCCGAGGCTGCGGGCTGCCGCGAGCAACCGGCGATCGATCAACTGCATCCCACGGAAGGTGTTCATGAGAATCGGTGGAAAGGCCGCGGTGAAGATCACATACATCTGGGCTTCATAGCCCGCTCCGAACCAAAGCATTGCGAAGGGCGCCCAAGCGATCGGCGGCACATATCGGAACAGTTCGAAGATAGGCGCGACGAACCAGTTTATTGCACGCGCAGAGCCCATCAAAACTCCGAGAGGAACCCCTATAACAACCGCCAGCGCAAAACCCCCAAGAAGACGCTGCAGGCTCGCCAGGACGTGCGTTGCGAGCGCGCCCGCGCCTACCGGCTGATAAATCAGAACAATCGCCCGCTTCAGAACGACGAAGGGGCTTGGCAGAAAATCCGGTGAAACACCTGTGAGTGCGACAGCGGCCCACCACACGAGAATCCAGCCAATGATCACGGCGACCACGCTCATCGGCATCGCAAAACGATTCCGGCGTCGGGTGCGCACGACTGAGGTGAGAGGCGTCGATGGAACTATGGCGCTGTTAGACATCCTGGTCCCTCCACGGCAAGGCGTACCGCTCCACGGCCAGGAACACGGCGTTCATCAGGAAGCCAATCACAGCCACCGCAACCATGCCCACGAATACAATATTGGACTCGAGATTCCGGTAGCCGCTCATGATGAGAAATCCAAAGCCCGCTAGCGAAACAACAAGTTCGGCAGCCACAATCGTGGCCCACGCTGTTCCGAGCGCGATACGCATACCCGTGAAAATTACGGGAAGGCCAGACGGCAGGATAACTTCACTCAACACCGTCCATTCCGATGCTCCCAAGCTCCGCGCCGCGGAAATAAGTCCCTCTGGCGTCTCCTTGACCGCAAGATAACCGTTGAAGATGCAGGGCACGACCGCTGCGATAAAGACGATAAAGGCCTTTCCTGCCAAACCTATCCCGAACCAAAGGATGACAAGAGGAATCCATGCTGGAGGCGGAATTGGCCGCAGCACGGCAATTAAGGGGCCGAACAGCCGATCAAGCGAGGAAAACCTCGCCATCGCCAAACCGAGAGGAATTCCGATGACGACCGCGGCGAGATAGCCGGATAGCATGACCGACAAGCTCGCCGTGAAGTGTGCCAAGACAGGAACATCCGAATATCCCGCCCAGATACTAAGAATTGCGTCTTCAACCGCCGCCGGTGAAGGCAGCACAAGCGGCGACACGAGCTTGTTCGCCGTGACGTACCACCAGACCAGGACAAGCACAGCAATCGGCGCCAACCCGGAAACAAATCTCTGAAGCCGAGCGGTACGCATTAGTGTTTCTGTCCGATTTCGTCCTTGACGAGATTCCAGACCCGGGCTCGAAGGTCCTGGAAAGCCGGCAACCGAATGGTGTCGTCGAAGGAGTGTGAACGCCAATGATCGTCACCCACGGTATCCCCGACGTTGATGATCTCTTTGATACGACCGGGTCGCCGCGTCATGACGATGATGCGATCTGCAAGAAAAACCGCCTCTTCAACGCTGTGAGTGATGAAAAGAACCGTCGGTTTCTGCGTCTGCCAGATGCGAACAAGCTCCTCCTGCATGAGTTGCCGGTTCTGCGCGTCCAAAGCTGCAAAGGGCTCGTCGAGAAGAAGGATGCGGGGCTTGAGCACGAAGCTGCGAGCAAGGGCAACGCGCTGCTGCATGCCACCCGAGAGCTGACGCGGGTAATGGTCCTCGAAACCATCCAAACCTATGAGACGCACGTAGTGCGCGATACTCTTCTTTCTTTCGGACAGCGGAACGCCATTTATCCTCAGACCGAATTCGATGTTTTCTCGGACGGATTTCCAGGGAAATAGCGAAAAGTGCTGGAACACAATCGCCTTATCCGGTCCCGGCGCCTCAATTGATTCTCCGCCGAGCAGGACCCTGCCGGTCGTCGGTTTCGAGAGCCCGGCAGTCATCTGGAGAAGGGTGCTCTTCCCGCAACCCGATGGACCAACGATAACGAGAAATTCACTCGGGTGTATGTCGAAGTCGAAGGTCTCGAGTGCCTTGACAGTGCCGGAGCGACTCTCGAATTGCATCGAGACGTGTTCGTACGTTAGGTCGTTTGTCATTTCACCTCCGAAAATTGCGTAGATGTCTCTGCTTGGAATTGTGTGCAGCGATATCAGCGCGATGCAGGTGCGGCAGCCTTATCCAAGAAACTAGTGTCGATCATCGCCGAAATATCCGGCTTCTCCTTCCAGCGACCTATACGAATGAAGAATTCCGCAATGCCATTAAGCGCTCGGTGAACGTAAGGCGTTTTTTCACCAGGCTTGCCCTCCATTTTTTCGAACTGCTGACTAAGCGGCCACAAACCCATTGCAAGAGTGACCTCTTCTGCAAGAATGCTGTCAGACGTTTGGCTGCCGCGGAATTCATCCCACTTTTTGTACACTGCGGTCGTTCGAGCCCTGTCTTGCGATGCCCACTCCGCACCTTCCAAAGTGGCCTTTAGCCAGCGAACCGCCACATCCGGACGTTTCTTTGCAAAATCGGGCGCGACCGCCCATACAGACGGGATCTCGAGCCCTGCTTGCACGCCATCGCAAAGGGTTTTCATTCCCTTCTCGCGCGCAACCGTGGACTGAGGGGCCCAAAGCTGAACCATATCTCCGTTGCCTGCCATGAACGCAGCCAGGGATGCAGGCTGCTCGCTCGGCAACACTTGAATATCAGACATCGAAAGTCCGAACTTCTTCATGCAAGCTTCAACCATGTAGTGGCCGGTCGACGCCGTCGTGATGAAGACTTTTGAGCCTTTGATCTTGGAAGGATCCTTCTTCACAGCTTCGTAGAAGTCTGGCCGCACGATGAGCTCGTGCATGACCGCCTCCTCGCTGATTGCTCCGACAGCCTTGAGGCCCAGCTTCGCTGAAGCCTGCATAAATGGAGGCGCGCCGATTTGAGCTACATCCCATTCGTTGGTCGCGGCCGCCTGGGCAATCGGCGCACCTGAGGGATAAACCTTGAACTCGGGATCAATTCCCCACTTCTTGTAGATGCCCGCCTCTCGGGCCGCATACATCGCAAACGACGGGTACCAGACCTGGGCGGCAATACGGACCTTGTCCATTGTTTGCGCTATCGTCGGCGACGAATTCAGAGTGATGCTCAGCAGCACTGCACCCGCGCAAAAACCATGCAAAATACGCATAATTTTCATTTCTTCCCTCCATTTATATTTTTTGTAAGCGCATATAAACATCGCAAAAATGGCTTGTCAAGTGGTCCGCCGACAACGATCCGGAAACCGTCACAGAAAAGCACGCACCACCGCGCTCTTTGCGAAACCCGCCACTCGTGCTGTGGAGCCTGCGTCGCGATACCCCGAGCAAGGGTGCGATCCTGCGCTCCGGTCATTTTGTCGTCAACGTGCTGCACATAACTCAACTCGATCTAGCACAGCAGTTCGCGCGACCCACCGCCGACAAATTCGACGGCGTCGAGATTTCAACGAACTGTTGGGGCGCTCCATATATTGAAGACTGCATCGCCAGATTCGAATGCAAGGTGATAAACTGCCTGGACGGCGGAGATCACGTGATCTTTCTCGGAGAGGTCGAACACTTTCACCACGAGACTGGAGCACCACCGGTATATTGCCACGGGATGTTTGCATCCGCTCAGCGGCTCGGATATCCAACTGATAAGGTTTGACACCTTTCCTTATCAGTCGCCTGACCGACTCCATTTGTTACCTTCTATTGTCGGTCAGCCGATGTGCGAGTTTTAGAAATCAATCCACACCCTGTCCCCCTTATGCGATACCAGCCGCCTAGCTCAGATGAGCGGGATCTTGCTTATCAGCCGTTGGGATAGAGATCGCCTTCCCTCTGCGACACGCGCCGCGTTAAGTCTCATCTGACTCTTAGCAAGCATCGCTTTGTCAATTTCGCCTCGCTTCAGCCCGGACAATGCACATTCAAAGATGCGGTAATATTGCGCGCTGTCGAACGCCACCAACAATTGGTCAACCCCTGCATTCAGTGCTTCGCAAGCACCGGCCAAATAGAGCTTTGTCTCAGCATGGCAACGTATCCGGCGTATCGAGTGCCACTTATGGCTTAGCGCTGCCTTCCTTAGTATCATTCAGTAATCAGGCAACCGAGTTCGGGTGGATGTCCCCGACCCAAAAGCAAACTCAACTGATAAGCTTTCTGCTTTTTCTTTATCAGTTAGCTGACTGATTCCATTTCCATACTTCCTGATCAGTCAGGCGGCTGACTCCATCTTCGTGGTTTTTATTAGCCAACGGCTCACTCGCTTTGTTCACTGGAGCATCCGCTAATTGCCAACTGCCTTCGAGGACTCAACGATCTTACCCCATTTTGCAATTTCGTCGTTCACATAAGCCTTGAATGGAGCACCAGTTAGATGCCCGGGTTCGACGCCAAGCTTTCTAAATGCTTGAGCCATATCCTCGGATGCCATAATCTTCTTCATCGCTTGCTCGAGCTCTGTCCGAGCTTCGTCTGAAAGACCAGCCGGCGCATAAAGACCAAACCATGCAGATGCGGAATAGCCCGGAAGGTTGCCGGCCTCAGCAATCGTAGGCGTATTGGGAAGAGACGAGACGCGCTCGCCGTTCGTCACAGCAAGGATTCTCAGTTTTCCGGCTTCAGCATTCGCCAGAACAGTCGGCAGTGAATCGAACATCACTTGGATATGTCCGCCAATCAAATTAGCCATCGCCGGCGCCGCACCCGGGTAAGGCACATGCATCATGTCGATACCGGCCATCGACTTAAATAGTTCGCCAGCCAGATGATTGGCGCTCCCCACCCCCGGCGATCCGAAATTCAAGGTACCCGGTTTCGCCTTCGCATACTTGATAAGATCCGCGACCGAATGAACTGGCAAGTCAGGATTTACGACCAATGCATTCGGCACAAGTGCAACGAGTGCTATCTCTGTGAAATCTTTCTTCGTGTCATACGGCAAGCTTTTTTGCAGAGTTGGATTGATGACGTGGTGCGTCGAGCCTAGCAAAATGTGTGAACCATCTGGCGCGGCGCGTGCCACGAACTGCGTGCCCACCGTTGCGCTGGCGCCGGGCCGATTTTGAATCACAACTGTGACGTCGAGCTCTTTGCCGAGGCGAGCACCCAATTCTCGCGCAAGAACATCGGTGGTGCCTCCGGCCGGAAACGGCACGGTAAGCTGCAATTGATTAACCGGATAGGACAGCGCTGCTGTGGAGTATGCGGCTCCGAAGGTGATGCCAATCACAACAAGCGTACGGACAACTCTCATAACTCCCCCTTTTTGAAGCTCACGCTTCGCTAGACTTAAATAGTTCGCCAGAAGAACAAGATAATCGCGAAGCGAAAATCGTAAATGCCATGTGCAAGCCGCGCAAGCGGTGGTCAGCCATACCTGCGTCAAGATATCTAGAAGTGCGAGGTGGATTTGCTCGTTCGAGCGCGCTTTGTTTCTTGAACCGGCGCGGACATGCGTAATCTTGATGCCGTGTGCCACAACTTTGGGAGAAATTGCTCAACTGCAATTTTGTACGTGAACTCGCCTGAAGCTAAACTCACGTTAATCGCAGCAATAACCTCACCGTTCATGTCGCGCACAGGCACTGCGAGCCCACAGATCGAATCGTCGAACTCTCGTTCGCCCCACGCGTATCCTTGCTTGCGCACTTTTAGTATCTCGGCCTTCAACTTCACTGGGTCGGTAATGGTGACACTCGTCAACTTGCGCATCTTGACCTTGCGCAGAAATTGATCGAGCTCGTCATCCGAAAGCCCGGAGAGAAGCACTCGCCCCATTGATACTGCGTAAGCGGGTATCAAACTTCCAAGAGAAGGACTCACCGGGAGAATGCGCTTCGCGTGTTGCCGCTGCAGATAGACGATGTCTTCGCCATCTAGCACCGAAAGAGCACAAGATTGTTTGCTGACTGCGCTAAGCTCTTCCAGTGCGACCTGCGCTTCGCGCCAGTAAGGTAACGTGGAGAGATATGAAAGGCTCAGCCGAAGTACGCGGGGTGTAAGCCAATACTGCTTTCCATCGGTTCGGACAATTTCGACTTCTATCAAAGTGAGGAGAAACCGTCTTACCGCTGTGCGCGGGAGCTTCGTTGCATCTGCCAAATCTGCAAGCGAATGACGTCCGGGCGCTTTGCCCAAAACTTCGATGACCGTTAGACCCCGCGCGAGAGACCGTACGAAAGCCTCACTCTCTGATGTTGCCATTTCAACAAGCCTTGACAGTTAAGGTACGATGACTTTTAGTTTAACCGTTTAGCGGACGATATTGACCGCTAAGCGGTCACAAGTCAATTTGGTATAAGGCAGGTCGGAGAACGCGATGACGCCTGAATTGGAAGCAGTGGAGTTGTCCGCGAACGTCGCATCGGCTGAAGACCTGATTGCTCATCAGTCTACTGACCGGCTCTTCATCGATGTCAGGCTGGGTGACCCAGAAGAAGAGCTGACGAGCTTTCGCACTTGCCATGTTTTCGGGGCTGTCCACGCCCAGATACGCGATGTATTCGCGGCGCCACCAACCCAAACCACAGGAAATCTGCCGCTTCCATCAATAGAGCGCTTGCAGCGACACCTTGATTGCTGGGGTGTTGGTAAGGAAACCGAGATCGTCGTCTACGGACCAACGCCCGCACTCGCAGCGCGCGGATGGTGGGTTCTAAAATGGGCGGGCGTGCAGAAAGTTCGCGTACTAGATGGCGGACTAACCGCCTGGATGGCGGCAGGCGGTGCTGTCGCGCAAGGCGACGAGATCGCGCGTCACCCGGCATCAAAGCCGTTGTGTGCGAGCGCCGATCATATGCCGACGATCGCGGCGGATGAAGTCGAACGCCTCGATCGGGACGCGACACTGATCGATGCACGCGATGAAGCATCTTATTTGGCCGGATGCATTCCCCACGCCCAAAACTTGCCGGCATCAGATCAGTGGACGCCCACGCGAAAGCTCCGTCCTCTACCTGAGATCCGCCAGCTTTATTTCGATGCTGATGTGAGAGTGAACAAAGATAACGTTGTTGTCTATTGTGGCGGTGGCGTCTTGTCGGCTCTTGAGGTGCTAACGATGGCAGCCGCGACTGGGGTCGTGCCGCGGCTATACGTTGGCTCCTGGTCTGAATGGAACAAAAGCGCTCATCGCCTTGCACGAAGCGCTGAATACAACCAACAGCTCGCCGCTGATTGAACTTTAAGGTGTCGCATGAACATGATGGCCCGGCCTGTATCGAACACCGACGTTGACGTCATTATTTGCGGCGGCGGCCCAGTCGGTCTCGCCCTGGCTTATCTTTTGGGACGATGGGGTCTCCGTACAATCCTCTTCGAAAAGCGCGCGAGCACAACAACTTTGCCCAAAGGGCAATACGTGCATGCACAGACCGCTGAACTCTACCGACAGTGGGGAGTATGGAGCCTTCTTGAAAAGCGCGGATGGTCAATCGAGAAATCGAACGGCCAAGGCGTTTACATCAACGTGTCCCGAGGTCCTGTCGCTCAGGTGCGCGCCACAGCGGGCAAAGAAGCCGACTACGCCACAAAGTGGGAAAATCTGACACCCGTTTATCCGCGCAAGATCCCGGCGTCAGATTATGAAGCAGCGCTATGTCAGCAAGCCAGCCAATGGCCCTCCGCCGATATTCGCTTTAGCACACGCGTTGTTGATGTTCGGCCAACCGACACCCACGTCACTGTTCGCGCTCGGAACGAAAATACAGGTGCCGAGCGTGAAGTCAGCGGGCGCTATTTGGTGGCGTGCGATGGTGCGCACAGTTTTGTGCGGAATCGAGTCGGTCAGGGCGAGGACCATGGACCGGCATTTCTCAATCAGGTCCTTGTAGAATTCAACGCCTCACTTGACGACACGCTAGGGCAGGATGGATTTTTCCATTCATTCGTGATCGACCCACGTTACGCAGGTTGGTTCGGCAGCAAACATCCCGAGACCGGTGTGTGGCGCTACAGTTTCCGTCACGATGAAGATACCGTGCCCGATCGTGAAACAATTCTAGCGCGCATTCGCGGTGCGCTTGGCATGAATATTCCGATCGAGATTCTGCAAACCTTCCGGTTTGATTACACCACCGGCTTGCTTCGCCGATGGAGGGAAGGAAATGTGTTTTTCGCCGGTGACGCCGCGCATTGGCACTCGCCGTGGGGCGGATACGGGGCCAATTCCGGCGTGCAAGATTCCAATAATCTTTCCTGGAAACTGGCAATGGTGTTGAAGGGTATCGCCTCAGATAGTCTACTTGATACTTACGAAATTGAACGCAAGGCGAAGGCGTGGCAAGTCGTCAAGGCCGCGACCTATAACTCTCTTCATTTCCAAAGCATCGTGCAGTCGGTCGTTGTGGGCGAACCCAAACTGGCTACCCAGGGAGAGCTCAGCGAGGTCGGCCGGCAGTTCTTGCAGCAGCGATTTGACCCTCACGGCGACAATACTGTTTTACATACAGGATTCCAACTAGGCACGATATACGATTCCCAGGCAGTGATGCGCGACGGTGCTGAGGCTCCGATATCCGACCTGACAAACTATGAGGAAACAACGGTGCCGGGCGTGCGCGCGCCGCACGTCTGGCTTCGCGACAAAACAGGACAGCGTCTCTCAATCGTCGACCTCTGGGGAACCACATTTAAACTTGTCATCTCCGGCAACAGCCAAATTTGGCGACAACTCGTCAGCGCCTTCCAAGTCGAGACCAGCATACCCCTTTCAATTATCGACGTAAGCCCAGATGGCGAATACGAGCCATTGGATGCAAAGTTTGAGAAGCTTTACGCCAACAATGGCGTCGTCCTGGTGCGACCCGATGGCTTTGTTATGCGTCGTTTCACCAATTCTCCTGCAGAAACGTCGAACCTTCTTCGGGAGACATTTCACAATAGTTTTGGATCTTTAGGACCGAGAAGCACTCCCATTGAGAAGTACGCTCTTGCAACCTGATTCCATGAGCAAACTAGAACCCATTGATACCATTCATTCAGGAGATGGTGAGCTAGTGTTTGAAGACTGATAAGGTTCGTTCAATTTCTTTACCAGTTAACCAACTGCCTCCATTTGTGACCTTTCCTTATCAATCAGCCAACTGACTCTACCACCTTTCCTTATCTGTCGACCGGCTTACCCACGAGGAGGGCTTCGCAGATCAAGGTCGGCGCATGTCGATGAAGGCGCGAAGGTAGCGCTGTGGTTCGCCGGAGGCGTATGCTTCTGCAAACAGCGGGACCGTTCCAGAGATGGCCTGGTCGATGGCCTCACCTTCCCAGTGTCGCAACAAGCGCTTTTGCTCGCGAATACTGTTCGGGCCACAGGAGAGAATCGCAGCGGCCGCTTTGTCTATCGTCGCATCAAGCTCGTCCATTGGAACAACGCGCGTAGCAATACCGCATCGAAGGGCATCATCCGCGCCGATTTGCTCGCCCGTCAGCAGTAGCCACTTCGCCTCAGCCAATCCCGCCAACCGAGGAAGTAGCGCAGCGTGAATGATCGATGCCATCCCGACCCTTACCTCCGGCATTCCGAACTTCGTTCCTTCGGCCACGAGACGAATGTCACAGGACGCCGCCAGTTGAAGACCACCACCAAGGCAATAGCCGCAAAGCCTCGCGATCACAGGGACGGGACACTTTCGCGCAGACTCGCAAAGGTCATATAGACGGGTGATGAATGTGGTCGCGCCGTTCTCATCGAGATCGACCATCTCGTGGACATCGGCGCCTGCGACGAATGCCTCATCGCCCTGACCGCGAATAACGAGAACACGTAGGCGAGGATCAGCGCTCACAAGAAGAATGGCTTGACACAAGTCCTCCATGACCGCGGATGACAGGATGTTGAGCGACCCAGAATTGCGAATCGCAACAGCCGCAACACCATTCTCGCGCCATGTGATCGCGGCATGATCAAATTCAATTCCGTCAGCGATCATGGTCAACGCGAGGCTCCTTCATCGTCGCAACATACTCATCGCGCAATTTGTGCTTCTCGACCTTTCCCGAAGGCGTCCGGGGCAAGGAATCGACGATGCGGACATGCTGCGGCACCTTATATCCAGCGAGCTGCGCCTTGCAGGCCGCCCGGAGGCGGTCCGGTTCGATCTTATTTCCGGGTCGTGGCACCACCACAGCAAGACCGACCTCGCCCCAGCGCGTATCCGGCACACCAATCACCGCAGCCTCGGCGACATCGGGAAGATCGTAGAGAAAGTTCTCAATCTCGGCCGGATACACATTCTCTCCTCCGGAGATGAACATGTCTTTCAGACGATCAACGATGAAGATGTCGCCATCGGCATCACGGACCGCGACGTCACCGGTGCTGAGCCATCCTTCCTTGATCGCCTCCCGCGTAGCGTCGGGTCTATTCCAATAGCCCGGCGTCACAACCGGTCCCGCAATCTGAAGTTCGCCTCTTCCCGCATATTGGATCTCATTTCCGGCTTCATCGATCAGACGGACCAGCGAAGCTCCGACAGGCTTGCCTACACTCAACGGCTTGAGTGATGCCGTTTGTGCATCAGACGCGAAAATCGTTGGCCCGGCTTCAGTCATGCCGTAGCTCGGTGCCACAACAATCCCCTTCGCGGCAAAGGCTTCTCCAATTGCCGGTGGGATCGGTGCGCCACCCACTGACAGGTTCCGAAGTCGCTGAAAACGCGCGCCGGGAAAGGCCGGATGATTGGCGAGCGTGAGATAGATAGCCGGCACTGCAAACATCGAATCAACGTCGGTCGACAAGCGCGTCAGAGTCGCCTCTGGATCAAAGCGCCGCTCGATAATGACCGTACCACCCGTCATCAAGACGGGAAGCGTGTAGAGATTGAGCCCGCCTGTATGAAAAAACGGAAGTACATTCAAAAAGACATCGCCGGGTGCGACCTTGTTCGTAATGAGCGTGTTGGCTGCATTGACGTAGACCATGCCGAATGTCTGCATGACGCCTTTTGGCCGCCCGGTCGTACCAGAAGTATACAGCAGCATCCAAAGATCGTCATCCGGACGAGGCGGCATGGTTGCTATCGTACTTTCGGCCTCCGATTGCAGGGACTCATAGCCTTGCGAGTCGTCAAGGGCAAGACAAACACAATCGATTCCTTCCGTGGCGTTCACTGCGGTTACTGCGAACTCCGGCTCGCAAATCAAGAGCGAGGGCCGGAAATCCTGAACCACAGAGCGAAGTTCGGCAGCGGCGAGGCGCCAATTGAGCGGTACGACAACAAGGCCTGCGCGAGCGCCTGCGAACAATAGTTCGATGTGCTCAAATCTATTCTGAGCGAGAATAGCCATGCGCGCACCTCTCGGCAGGCGATAGCGCTCCTGTAGCGACCATGCAATTCGACCGACCCGCAGATCGAGCTCGGCGTAGCTGAGGCGCGCTCCGGTCGCAATGTCCTCCAGCGCTACGCGCTGGGGGTGATGGTCGGCCGCGGAACGCAACCAATCGGTTACGAGCATCAAGGTCTCCGCACGCGATCCCTGAGACTGCCGACGACTCCTTGCGGGAAATAGTAGACACTCAACACAAAGAGCAGACCGAGCCAAAGCAGCCAGCGGTCCGGATGGGTCAGACTGCTAATCAGCGGAATTTGCTCGCTAGCCTTACTGACCAGCGCCATGACGTCCTGCAGATAAGTCTGCGCAACCATGAACAACACCGATCCGATGATCGCGCCATAAAGCGTGCCCATGCCACCGATCACGGTAATCAGCAGAATATCGACCATAACTTCCAGCGACAGTGTTGTGTCCGGCCCATTGTAGCGTAGCCAGATGGCCATGAGGACGCCAGCCAGTGTTGCGAATACAGCCGAGATCACAGAGGCGGTGGTGCGGTACACGACGGTGCGATAGCCGATAGCTTCTGTCCGAAATGGATTCTCACGAATAGCCTGGAGTACACGGCCGAACGGCGAGTTAGCGATACGCAGCATCAGCAGGAACAGAACTGCAACCGTCACAAGAATGGCATAGTAAGACAGAATTCGCCCATTGATCACGATGCCCATCACCGGCTCCTCGAGCAACCGATAAGAGGGTTGAAACACCTGAGGCATCTTGAAGGTGATGCCATCCTCGCCGCCCGTCCATTCGGACAACTGCGACATCAATGTCGAAAACGCAGTAGCAACCGCGAGTGTGATCATCGCAAAGAAGACCGCCCTCACCCGCAGCGAAAATAGCCCAATCACGGTTGCGAGGAGCACAGAGAGTAAAACAGAAAGAGAGGTGCCCACTGCAAGCGCGGTCCAGCCCGGCTCCATCCGACTCGATGCGATTGCAACTCCGTAGGCGCCGATACCGAAGAACATCGTATGCGCGAACGATACGATGCCGGTGTAGCCGAGGAGAAGATCGTAGCTCGCAACCAGTGCGATAAAGATCAGAATCTTGGCCGAGGTGTTGAGGCTCCGCGCGCCAGGCACCAGAAAGGGAGCAACCACAACGCCGACGATGATCAAGATCAGAATCGCCGTTAGGATGCGGCTGCGGGGCAAATCACCCGACAGCAAACGAAGGATAAAGCTAGGTGACGGCGCGTGGTCGGTCATCGATCCACCACCCTGTAGAGTCCTTGCGGGCGCCAGAGCAAGATCAGAAGCATAACAAGGATGTTGGAGAACAGCGCAATCTTTGGAGCGGCGAATCCGGCGTAGTTACTGGTTAATCCCACAAGAAGCGCTCCGATCAAACAGCCGGTGGTGGAGCCTAGCCCCCCAATGATGATTACGATGAAAATCAGGACGTTGATCTGCGCGCCGACCGATGCTGTGAAATTCTGAAGGTAAAGGCCCCACATCACACCCCCGAGCCCAGCCAGCATCGCACCGAGGACGAACACGCCGACGAAAAGGTGCCGCGTACGGTATCCCATGGCCTCTAGCATTTCGCGATTTTCGACACCGGCCCTGATCATGAGTCCGATGCGGGTTCGAGTCAGGACCAACAGAAGGCCAAGAAAAATGACGGCTCCGATAGCGAGCGCAACAATGCGATATCGTTCGACCGTTGCTTCGCCGAGCAACCACGAACCGCGCAGACTCGCCGGCAAGTTGAACGACACCGTTTCGGCGCCCCAGATGGCCCGGATCAACTGCTCAACAATGATGAGGCCACCCGTAGTCATAAGAATTTGTTTCAGGTGGTTGCCGTAAACCGGCCGTATCAACAGCCGATCGAACACGAACCCGACCAAGCCGGCGACAATCACACCTGCGCAAAGCGCCAAAGCAAACACAACAGCGTTCAACAAAACTGACGTGGACTCAACCCAAGGCGTGAGAGGCAAAATCACGGACAGGCCCACATAGGCCCCGAGCGCGATAAATGCTCCATGGCCGAAATTGAGAACGTCCATCAACCCGAAGACCAGCATCAGTCCGGACGATACTGTGAAGATGATCATGCCCATCGCAAGTCCGGCGATAGTCAGCGTCAGCCACGTCCAAGGGTTGCCGATAAATGGCATTGAGGCCAGCGCGACGATCAAAGGCAATGCGACAGGAAGCCAGTCGAGAGGCTGGCGCGGGATATCGGTGTTGGGTTCAGACACAGTTCTAGACATCGCTATCCCTACTGATGCGCTGACATGGAAAGGCCAAGCAGCCTGTGCTGCAACGCGTCGTCGGCGGCGAGCTCGGTCATTCTTCCGCTATGCACGATACGACCGTCTTCCATCACGGCGACGGTATCGCCAATAGCACGCGCGAGCGCAAAGTTCTGCTCGATCATCAGAATGGTCACGCCGGCTGCTTTCAAGTCACGAAACAGCCCGATCATATTAGCGATGATCGCTGGTGCTAGTCCCTTGGTTGGTTCATCGATGATGAGCAGACGCTGCGGCTCAACGATTGCGCGCGCAATGGACAGCATCTGCTTTTGCCCGCCGGATAGTGTTCCGGCGCGACCCAGCCAGAATCGCTTCATCGCCGGGAAGGCGTTGAAGATGACCTCGAGCCGCTTCGGATCGATACGGCCCGAGATCGCCGCGAGACGCAGGTTCTCTCCGACAGTCAAGTCGCTGAAGATGCCCATGCTCTCGGGGACATAGCCAACGCCGAGCCTGGCGATGGTCGGTGACTCGTCCTGCGTAATGTCGCGACCGCCAAAAGTAATCGTGCCCTGGCTTGCGCGCCATAAGGCCATGACGGTGCGCGCGGTGGTGGTCTTGCCCGCGCCATTGCGACCGAGGAGCATCGTCGCGCCCCCTTCCGGCACAACGAGATCGACGCCATGCAGGACGTGATACGGCCCGATACGGGTTTCAACCTTGTCGAGTTTCAGCAGCGGCGAGCTCGCATCAGTCATGAGCCGCCTCCTCGATCGCTGCGGCGTCCTCGACCGACATGCCGAGATAGGCCTCATGCACGATCGGTGATTCCATCACGGTTGCCGGATTTCCATCGACAAGCAGCGTTCCGTTGTGGAGTACGATAATTCGATCGGCCAGCGATCGCACCACATCCATCTTGTGCTCGACGAGCAGCACGGTCTTGGACTGGTCTGCCTTGATCTCCCGGATGAGATCGAGAATGACTGGGACCTCGTCGACGCTCATGCCGGCCGTCGGTTCATCGAACAGGAAAACATCGGGATTGAGAGCGATCAACAGCGCGACCTCCAGCTTGCGCTGATCGCCATGGGGCAGGGATGCCGCCATGGCAGTGCGTCGATGCTGTAAAGCGACACGCTCAAGACATTTTTCCGCTTCTTCGATGGCAGCTCGATGAGACGTCCATAGCGAGAACAGCGAGTAGCCGAAGCCTCGTCGCGACTGAACCACAAGGCGAACGTTTTCCAGAACGCTGAGCTGCGGAAAAAGATTGGTGAGTTGAAAAGCCCGACCAAGGCCAGCCAGCGCGCGCGCAGAAGTCGGCATCGACGTAATGTCGCGCCCCTGCAGCATGATTGACCCTTCTGTAGGCCGAAGTTGGCCTGAGATCAGATTGAAATAGGTTGTCTTGCCGGCGCCGTTTGGCCCGACAATGCAGGTCAGCTCACCGGGCTTGAAAGCGCAGGACACTGCGTTGACCGCAACGTGCCCGCCAAAGCGGATACCGAGACCGCACGTCTCGAGTGAGACGTGCGGTGCAGATGCGTTGTGACTACGTTCGATCATTTGCCGATCGCATCAGCGCTTGTTCTGGATCGGGACGTTCATCTCCTCGGGCTTCAACTCGCGCACCAGCTCCGGAACGCCCCAAGCCAGATTGGGATCGGCGGCAATCTTGAAGTGATACATCGACTGCATTGCCTGATGATCTTCCGGCCGGAACGTCATCTTTCCCTTCGCAGTCTCGAACGACATGCCTTCCATCGCTTTGATCAGCGTTTCGGTATCGGTTTTGCCCCCCGTCTTCTTGATGGCTTCAACGATCGCGATGCCCGCTGCCATACCGCCGTTCGTGAAGAAATCCGGGGGAGCATTGAAACGCTTCTGATGTTCCGTAACGAGCCAATCGTTGATGGGATTCTTTGGGATGCCGTAATAGTAGTAGGTCGCACCCTCCATTCCAATTAGTTGTTTGTAAGGCACCATGGCAGGCAGGATGTTTCCTTGCGCCGCGATTTCGATTCCATGACGTTTCGGATCGAGATCTGTAATCTTGAACGGGTTGCCCGAGCCGGCCCACAGAATGAAGACGATCTTGCGGCCCGGCTTGTCCTTCAAGGCATCGAACAACCTCTGAGCACCGGCCGTAAAGTCTGCGGTATTGATTGGCAGATATTCTTCGTGAACGATGTTTGCCTTCTTCATCGCGCTCTTGAAAGCCTTGATACCATCGCGGCCGAAGGCATAGTCCTGCGCCAGCGTTGCGACGTAGACGCCTTCCTTGTCCAGCGCAGTCGCATTTGCAATCGCGTCCTGCGACGAGTTGCGGCCGGTGCGGAAGATGTAACGGTTCCACTTGTCGCCGGTGATTGAGTCAGCCACCGCCGGCTCGACCAGGAGAATCTTGCGGTATTCCTCCGCGACCGGAAGCATTGCAAGGGCATTGTTTGAAGAGGTCGGACCGACCGCAATGTCAGCGTTGTCATCGCTGTAGGCGGCAGCCAGTTGCGCTTTGGCGACGTCGGGCTTGCCCTGATTGTCGCGCTCGATCACCACCAGCTTGTCATTGCCGACCATCATCGTGCCCTTGGTGGCGTACTCCAGGCCGAGCAACAGACCAGTCTGGGTCTGCTTCGCATAAGCTTCGAGCGCGCCGGTTTTGTCATACACATGCGCGATTCGTATCTCTCGCGCGCTTGCGCCGTATGCGACGCCAACGCCGACCGCCAAGACAACGCCCCATTTTGCAAGTCTTGTTTTCATTTCTAGCCCCCCTTATTGAACCGTACATTTGCGATAATAAAGTTATCTGCCGCGGTCGCGCTCGTCGCAGAGCCGTCACGTTAGTTTTTCCTACTCTTACCTGCCGGACGCTGTAACTGAGTACGCCCCTCTGGCGCCAATCCATGAGCAATGAAGTCGGCAGCCGTCTCAACGATAGCATTGAGTTTCGCTTTACTCGTTCCAGGCCGCGAATAGCGCATTCCGAGAAAATTGCTGATGGCAATTAGACACCACGCCTGTATGTCGGAATCGGCCTCTACGATTTGCTTGCGCTTCTGTGCGTCCTTAAGACGTCTCGCATAGCTTGCGGCAATACCTTCAAAATAAGAAAAATAGATATCCGGATCGACGATGTAGGATTCTTGCAGAATTCTGAACATCTTGGGTCGCTCGCTCGCAAACGCGAGGAAGTCGCCAAGTCCCTTCCGCTCGCGAGCCAACCGGTCATCCGTATCCGAGCTTCGCAGATGTTGCCGCAATTCGCCTTGGATCAGATCTACGACCGCGCGGAAAACCTCAAGTTTGTCCGCGAAATAAAGGTAGAACGTGCCGATCGCCATTCCCGCCTTGTCAGTAATTTCGTTGACCGATACGGCATGGAATCCTCTGTCGCCAAAGCATGCCTCAGCGGCCCGCAGCAAGGCTTCGCGTGTCCTCACACCCCGCTTAGTCTTGGGTGCTGGTCGAGAAATGGCAGCTTTAATCGCACTCATAAGCAAACATGATACACACCTCATGTTTGCTGTCAAATTCGCCCGCGCGAGACTCATTGACGCGCTACGCCGCAATGCGATGATTTATTAAACGGACTGCACCCTCTGAGAAATGTTCGGTTGATTGGAGATGGTTGCTGGCTAGATAGATTTTGTGCAACTCGGATTTCTGACTGATAAGGTCTCGGTAATTTTCTTATCAGTCGGCGAACTGACTCCATTTTCGCTATTTCCTTATCAGTTGGCTGACTGACTCCATTTCGGTAATTGCTTTATCAGTTAGCCAACCGACTCTATTTTATGCCTTTCCTTATCACGCGGGCAAACTGGCTCCATTTTGCATCAGGGGCCGCGGGCGCTGACCGGCAACCAGGCTGCCATCAATACGATCAAGCGCGCCGGTCCTGCAGGCGTAGCGTCAGAAGACACCAAAGCCTTTCCGCCTCTGACGGAAGCGGAAACGAGGCTCTATCCTTGTGTTTCGATGCGTTCTCTTCGCGCGAACCGGCATCCACTTAGGGGCACGCCCGAGGGCATGCTTTGTTCGCAATCGAACTACGGGCTTGAAGGGCTTTTCGGCACAAGGTCACCCGCTTCCACACGAGACTGATTAATCAGGCAGGCGAAGCCGCCCGCAATTGAGCTGGGTATTTCGAGAATGCAGCCCCCGATCTACCGGAGATCCTCCGATGTCCTTGTCTGGTGTGCGGTGGGTCGATGGGGCGGCCGATATTCGTCGGACTTTCTTTGCTCCATCATGGTCATGACGGCAGTTATGTCGTCAAAGGCCCGGCTATGAGCGTTGTCACCCACGACCTTGAGCTTTGTCAGATCAAACACCTCTATCTTCTCGCGCTCGAACTCAGTTCGATACGGCTCTTCATTCGGGTCGACGTCTCCCAATCGCGACACCCCTCCTCAGATCACTTTTAACAGGTCAAGCGCCTTGTCATCTCGCGAAACAAACAGTGCAACGCGCGGCCTGTAAGCGCCCATTCTTGCGATCTGGCTGCGGAACACATCAACGTCGACGTCAGGAGCGACCAGGAGAACATTCTTCATTTTGGCAAAGTCGCCACGATCCGACGCGCGCGCTTGCCGTATGGACATGCCCCTCAACGCCTCCAGAGTTATCCAATTCCCCATGGAATGTGCGACAACGTTTATCTCGGAGATGTTGGGTTCTCGCGTCAGTGATGTCAGCAATTGTTCAAGGGCATCACGCGAATAGTTTGCGCTCTCGCGGTCATACGTATAGGTGCGCAGCTCTATCTCACCACGGGATGGCCACGTGAAGAGCACCGGGATCGCTGCGGATTTCGAGTCATGAACAATCTGCGCAAACCGAAAAACCGCTTCGTCAAATCGATTATTGAACCCATGAACAAAGACAAGAACTTTCCTCCGACCGCCTCTTGTCGCACTGACGATCTCGGATTTGAACTCATTCTTATCAATGTATTTTGCGGCCGACGTAACAAATTCTTGTTTGGGATCGCCCGGCACGGACGTCGGCCACTGCACGTGCCCAATCGTCCGTGCGTCATCAGGTGGAACGGAAACAGCAACGGACGCATAGGAGATGGCGGTCGCGCGCTCGCCGCTGAACATCGCCCCCGGATCGTCGAGCGAAGGCTGCCTCGTTGTCGCAACAAGGATCGGGACCCTTGTCGCCCCCGCCGCAACAGCATTGACGGGAATCATTGCCTTGTGAGGCGTGCTGGCGCACGCTCCACATACAAGCCCTGCAGCCGCTACGATCAGAATACGCAGCATAAACTTGACCCTGTCTGGCAGACCTAAGTGCGTCGACACCGCGCAGTACCAGTAACCTGGACTGGAATCGCACCGGGGAAAGAACATCTCTCTATAGACGCGCCAGCCACCGGTACCGATACCGCCACGCCTATTGGCTCATCTGCGGCGCTGGCAGGCTACAGGCCTTGTGCGCCGGTTTGTGGTTGAATGGCACGGTGAGCCTGTGAAATCAGTCAAGACCGCGTTCAAGAGCGCCGTGAAGCTCGCCGGCCTCGATGGCCAAGTTACGCCGCACACGCTACGCCATACCGCAGCGACCTGGCTCATGCAGGCTGGCGTCGATAAATGGGAAGCAGCAGGTTTTCTCGGCATGTCAGTTCAGATGCTCGACCGCGTCTATGGCCATCATCACCCACAGCACCTACGTCAGGCAGCGCAGAGCATCGGATATCGCCGCCAGAGCGAAACGTTGGCGGTATCGTTGGCAAGACCGAAATTAATCGATTCAGACGTTGCACAAACCATTGATATTATTGGTGGGCCCGGCAGGACTCGAACCTGCAACCAGACCGTTATGAGCGGTCGGCTCTAACCATTGAGCTACAGGCCCGCCGGCCCGCCATGGTGGCGGGCAACGGTGCAATCACCCCATACAATGACCGCCGCCGTCGGGCAATCGAGCCCGCGCTTATCCCGAAACATATCCCGGTATGGGCGCTGTTTTCCTTGTTTCCGAGGCGTTTCCGTCCAAAAAGCAGGCCGGGGCGATCCTCAGGCGGTCTCGTCCGCCAGTTCATCGATGGCGTCATAAACCAGATCGAGATCGCTCGCGGTGCTGCAATAGGGCGGCATGATGTAGATCGTATTGCCAAGCGGCCGGACCAGCAGGCCGCGCGCGAGAAATCCCCGATAAAGACGTGGGCCGATGTCAGCCAAATAGCCGGCGTCCTTAGCGGCGATGTCGAGCGCCGCGATGGTTCCGATCTGGCGCACATTGGTGAAACGCTTGTCGTCGCGAAAGCGCGCAAGCCTCTCTTGATGCAAAGTTGCAATCGAGCCGATGCGTTCCATCACCGGTTCGCGCTGCCAGATTTCCAGATTGGCCAATGCCGCGGCGCAGGCGATCGGGTTGGCAGTATATGAACTGGAATGAAAGAACGTGCGGCTACGATCCGTCGAATAATGCGCATCGAAAATGTCGGCCCGGCAGAGCGTCACAGCGAGCGGCACCGAGCCTCCCGTCAGTCCCTTCGAATAGCATGCGATGTCCGGCGTAATACCGGCCTGCTCGCAGGCGAACAGCGTGCCGGTGCGACCCCACCCGGTCATGACTTCGTCGGCGATCAAGAGAACGTCGTGCGCGGTGCAGATGCGCTTCATCTCCGCCAGAACTTGCGGCGGATAGATCAGCATGCCGCCCGCGCCAAGAATCAATGGTTCGACAATCAGCGCGGCGACATCGCCTCGTCTACAGGTAGCGTCGAGCGCATCCAGCGTTACTTGCTCACGCCCCGGAGCAGGAAACGGAATCCGTTCGACATCGAACAGCAGCGGATCGTAAGGTGCGTTGAAAACGCCACGCTCGCCAACCGACATCCCGCCAATGGTATCGCCGTGATAGGCACCTTCCAGCGCTAGAACGCGGCTGCGCTTGCCGCCTCGATGCAGCCAAAAGCCGAGTGCCATCTTCAGCGCGACCTCGACCGAGGTCGATCCGCTGTCGGAGAAGAAAACATACTCAAGCTCCGGCGGCGTGATCGCAACGAGATGCCGCGCCAGCTTCTCTGCTGGTTCGTGGGTAAAACCGGCGAAGATCACCTGATCGAGACGATCCGTCTGATCCTTGATCGCCTGCACGATGTGGGGATGGCGATGGCCGTGGGTCACCACCCACCACGAGGAGATCGCATCGAAGATGCGGCGGCCATCGGCGGCTTCAAGCCATGCACCTTCGCCCTTCGAAATCATGATCGCTTCAGGCTGCACCGCGTGCTGCGTGAACGGATGCCATACCGGCGATCTGGATGTCATCGGGCGGGATCCTTAAGAAAATCGCCAGCACTGAAATGCTGCGCAAACGCCGTGCGCAAGGTCTCCGCCGTCAGCGACGTGAGATGTGGAAGCCGCCCAAGACGCTTCGTCTTCCCCATGCCGCAAATGATCCGCTCGGATTCCGCATTCTCATCGCCGATGAAGGCGATACCGAGCAGCGGAATATTGCGGGTGCGCAGCGCCTCGATTGACAGCAGACTGTGATTGATGGTCCCGAGCGTCGTTCGCGCGCACAGCACCACCGGCACGTGCCACCGCGCCATCACATCAATGTAAGTGAGGCTCGGCGTCAGCGGCACCATCAGACCACCCGCGCCTTCCACGATCAATGAGCGGTCTAGCTTCGGCAGAGCGAGCGCGTCGGGATCGATCACGATGCCGTCGATCTTTGCAGCAAGATGCGGCGAGGCCGGCGTCTTCAACCGATAGACCTCAGACAACAACTGCTTTTGCGGAAGACCGGACAGCCGCAGCACGGTCTCGCGATCGGTCTCTTCATCGAGACCGGCCTGGATCGGTTTCCAGTAGAACGCGTCAAGCGCGCCTGCGAGCGCCGCAGCAAACACCGTCTTGCCGATGCCGGTGTCGGTGCCGGTGACGACGATGCGCGCGTTCATGCAGCCTGTCGCATGTCTTCAGCCAATGCCTCGAACAGTTCGGCGACAACAGCCTCATTGACATTCAACGTCAGCGCGATGCGCAGCCGCGCGGTGCCCTCGGGAACGGTCGGCGGACGTATGGCGCGAATATCGTAACCCCGGCGCTGCAGTGACGCTGCGACGGCGACGGCCGCGCGATCTGCGCCAATGATCACTGGCAAAATCTGCGAGCCGGACGGCGCGAGGTTACAGCGTCGGCGCAGCTCATCGCCTGCGAACTGAACCAAACGCGCCAACCGTTCCCGGCGCTCCGGATTGGTGCGTGAAATCTCGATCGCCGCGCGCGTGATCGCGGCAGTCAGCGGCGAAGGCGCCGTTGCGAAAATGAAGGGGCGGGCGCGGTTGACGAGGAAATCGCGGATCGTACGCGACGCCAGAATAAAGCCGCCGACCGAGCCGAGCGCCTTGCCGCAGGTATGCAGCGTGATGACATTATCGCGGCCCTCGAACGCCGCAGCGAGTCCCCGCCCCTGCGGCCCGAGCACGCCGGTCGCATGGGCTTCATCGATCACGACCATTGCCTCATGCCGATCCGCGACGGCGAACAATCCCGCGATATCCGGGCTGTCGCCGTCCATGCTATAGAGGCTTTCGACAGAAAGCCACGGTCGGCCCTTACCCCCGGCAGCGCGCCAACGGACGATCGCTGCATCAAAAGCATCGACACTATTATGCGCGACACCGATATGATCTGCGCGGCTGTTGCGCAGACCTTCGTGAACGCTTGCGTGGATCAGTTCGTCATGAACAACGAGATCGCCACGCTGCGGTAGTGTCGAGAAGATCGCATAGTTCGCGACGAAGCCACCACCGAAATAGAGCGCGGTCTCTGCGCCGAAATAAGCTGCGGCCTCATGCTCAAGCGCTTCATGCTCGGCATGGTTGCCGCGCAGCAGGCGCGAGCCGCCCGATCCGACCGGGACACCGCGCGCGATCGCATCGGAAGCAGCGCGCTTCAGCTCATCGGACTCGGCGAGACCGAGATAGTCATTCGACGTGAAATCGATTCCGGTGCGCTCGCGAAGCGAGCGTAGCCGACCCATGCCTGCGAGGTTTTGCAAGTCCGCTTCATATGGTTCATGCATGCATCAAATCCCGATTATCGCGAAGGATGGATGCGGATACGCCGCACTAGAGCTTCTGATTTTTCTCATTGACGAGAACAACGCGTGGCTGAAACTGCCGCGCTTCGGTCTCATCAAAATTCGCATAGGCGACGATGATAACCTTGTCTCCCATCATCGCCAGCCGTGCCGCCGCACCGTTCAGGCCGATAATGCCCGAGCCCGCAGGTGCTTCGATAACATAGGTCGAAAAACGCGCGCCGGTGTCGATGTTGTAGATGTCGACGCGCTCGTTGATGAGAAACCCTGCAGCATCAATCAGCGTGCGGTCGATCGAGATCGACCCCTCATAATGCAGATCCGCCTCGGTCACACGTGCGCGGTGGATCTTGCCCTTCATCAGCGTGACGTGCATCGACAAGCTCTGGTTGTAGCCGCGCGGATGTTCCGCGCAAAAGTCCGTTAGGACGACCGCCCCCTCAGGTCAAGACTTTAGGATTAGAAGACGAGCGAATGGCTGTCAGGCAAACGCCATGCGCTGACGGGCGCGCAGCAGCAACGCCACCACGATGGTGATATTCAGGGCGTTCCAGCCCACGCCGTTCAGGAATGCGGCGGCGTAAGAGCCGGTTGCATCGAAGATCACGCCGGAAACCCAGCCCCCGAACGACATGCCGATCACGGATGCAAAGATCACGATGCCCACGCGGGTCGCAGCCTCGCTGGACGGCATCGATTCCCGGACAATAATGGCGTAGCTCGGCACGATGCCGCCTTGGAACAGGCCGAACATCGCGGAGATAATGTACAGCGACGTCAGACCATCGAAGAACAGGTAGAACATCAGCGCGACGCCCTGCGCGATCGAGCCGACCAGCAGCGTGCGCAAACCGCCGATGCGGTCTGCAAGAAAGCCTGAGCCAATCCGGCTGACGATGCCGAAAGCCAGCATCAGAGACAGCATCTCGGCACCGCGTGCCACGCCATAACCGAGGTCTCCGCAATAGGCGACAATGTGGACCTGCGGCATCGACATCGCCACGCAGCAGGCAACCGCCGCGATGCAGAGCATGACGGTCAGGGTATTTGTATTGATCCGCAGATCGACACGCGGCGGCGGCGCATTTTCGTGCGAGCGCACGGATTCGCTGCCGATCTGCCAGCGCAGGATTGCAACCACGATGGCCATGACAATCGCGCAGCCGATGCCGATGGCGATGTGCGTGGCGCGCCATCCGGCATAGGCGGTGCCGCGCTCGACGACGGTGGGCCAGAACGTGCCCGCGATATAGTTGCCGCTAGCAGCGATGGTGACCGCGAGACCCCGGTGACGGTTGAACCAGTGCGACGCCTCGGTCATCAGCGGCCCGAAGGTCGCGGCAGCGCCAAGCCCGATCAGAAAATGCATCAGGTTGAATTGCCAGAGCGCGGCGGCGTAGCCCGCGCCGACGTAACCCAGCAGCATCGCGACAATGCCGATGGAGATCGCCGGCACGATACCGAAGCGATCCGACAGCCTGCCCATCGCCACGCCACCAAGGCCGAAACCGAGCATGGTGCAGGTGAACGCCAGCGACGCCGCGCCTCGCGTCGCGCCGAAGTCGGCCTGAACGATCGGGATAACCACGACTACGGACCACATGCCGACGCTGCCGATCGATCCGATGATCAGGGCAATACCCAGCCTTACCCACGCAGCGCGTGAGTCAGCGGTAAACGGCACTAACGAAGAGGAAGAATCGATGGAGCCCGGCACGGCTGCAACCTCGTCGGCATTGCCATTCCGGTCAAGCTATTCTCCGAATAGGCGTTATGCGAGAATGTTATTCTGCATCGCACACGCGTTTGACGCCCATATCCCCCCGTTAACCCTTTACTAACCATAAACTGGGCAAATTTTGCCGAGTGAAGTCGAGTGTCGTCGGTCGCAGTGCGGGGAATGCCCGTGGATGCCAGTGCGGTGCCTCACTTTAGAAACGGTGGTCCTTTGGCCGCCGCTCAAGTCTTTGGGGCTCGCGAACGACATGCGCGGGGGGAAGCGGCGACGATGGTTGATGTGACGGCGGGCCAAGGTCAGGCGGCAAAAAACTCCGGATTTCCCAGTTTCTCCGACATCGGCACCATGCTCAAGCGCGGCGATCTCGCGCTCGCATTTGGTGTTCTCACCATTCTTGTGGTGCTCATCCTGCCGCTGCCCGCGGTGGTGCTGGATCTGTTTCTGGCGATCTCGATCACGCTGTCGATCCTGATCCTGATGACAGCGCTATTCATTCAGACACCGCTGGAATTCTCGGCATTCCCGACAATCCTGCTGATCTCCACGATGCTGCGGCTGTCGCTCAACCTCGCCTCCACGCGGCTGATCCTGTCGCACGGCCATGAAGGCACCGCCGCCGCCGGCCACGTCATCGAGGCCTTCGGCAACTTCGTGATGAGCGGAAATTTCGTCATCGGAATTATCGTCTTCACCATTCTCGTCATCGTGAACTTCGTCGTCATCACGAAGGGGTCGGGCCGCATCGCCGAAGTCGCGGCGCGCTTCCACCTCGACTCCATGCCCGGCAAGCAGATGGCGATCGACGCCGATCTCTCCGCCGGCCTGATCGATGAGAAGATCGCGAAAGCACGCCGCAAGGAGCTTGAGGACGAAAGCGGGTTCTTCGGCGCCATGGACGGCGCGTCCAAGTTCGTGCGCGGCGACGCCATTGCCGGCCTCCTGGTGGTGTTCATCAACGTGATCGGCGGTATCATCATCGGCGTCGCGCAGCAGGGCATGGGGTTTGCGGACGCAGCCCGCACCTACACGCTGCTGACGGTGGGTGACGGTCTGGTGACCCAGGTTCCGGCACTGATCGTCTCGACCGCCGCGGGCCTTCTGGTGTCCAAGGCAGGCGTCACCGGCGCCGCCGACAAGGCCATGATGAAGCAGTTGTCGGGCTATCCGCAGGCGCTCGGCATGTCGTCCGGCGTGATGCTGGTGCTGGCGCTGCTGCCGGGCATTCCGATGCTCCCGTTTCTCGTTCTGGGCGGTGGCGCGGGCTGGCTGGCGTGGACGGCACAGAACCGCAATCGCGCCGCGAAGGTCGAGGAAGCGCGGATCGCGGACGCGCCCGCGGCTGCGGCAGCGGCGAGCGCTGCGGCCGAGGAGCCGATCTCGAGCGCGCTCAAGATCGACGACCTCAAGATCGAGCTGGGCTATGCGCTACTGCCGCTGGTCAACGGGCCGGATGGCAGCGATCGCCTGACCGATCAGATCAAGGCGCTGCGCCGCTCGCTTGCCACCGAAATGGGTTTCGTGATGCCCGCCGTGCGCATTCTCGACAACGTGCAGCTCGAAGCCAACACCTACGTCATCAAGATCAAGGAAGTGGATGCCGGCACCGGCCGGATCTGGGCCAACCAGTTCATGGTCATGGACCCGGCCGGCAATCAGGTCACCGTTCCGGGCACCCACACCACCGAGCCGACGTTCGGATTGCCAGCAACCTGGGTCGAGGCCTCGCTCAAGGAAGAAGCCTCGCTCAAGGGCTATACCGTAGTGGATGCCGCGACCGTGCTGTCCACGCATCTTACCGAATTGCTCAAGAACAACATGTCGGACCTGTTGTCTTATGGCGAGGTGCAGAAACTCCTGAAGGACCTGCCGAAGGAACAAGGCGAACTCATCAAGGATATCGTGCCCAACCAGATCACCGTGTCGGGCATCCAGCGCGTGCTGCAACTGCTGCTCGCCGAGCGCATCTCGATCCGCGATCTGTCGACCATCCTCGAAGGCATCGCGGACGCGCTGGCCTTCTCGCGCAATCCGGCGACAATCGCCGAACACGTGCGCGCCCGGCTGGCGCGGCAGATCTGTGCGCAGAACACGTCAATGAATGGCTACCTGCCGCTGATCGCGCTGAGCGCGAAGTGGGAGCAGGCCTTCGCGGAATCGCTGATCGGCACCGGCGAAGAACGCAGCCTAGCCATGCAGCCGTCGAAACTGTCGGAATTCATGACCATCGTGCGCGACCGTTTCGAACAGGCTGCGCGCGAAGGCGAAGCACCGGTTCTGGTTACATCAGCCGCGATCAGACCATTTGTACGCTCGCTGGTGGAGCGCTTCCGCGCCCAGACCACCGTGCTTTCCCAGGCGGAAATCCACCCCCGCGCCCGCCTGAAAACGGTCGGCAGCATCTGACCGGATATTGGATTTCTATAAGAATGCCTGCGACAAAATGGTCACAGACAAGCTTTTCATGAAAATTTGGAAATCTTCACAGACGGCCGCCGCCCCAATCCAACCTCTAAATAATTGAAAATATTTGACTATTTCTGAGTGGTTTACAGCCCTCTCGGAACTTCAAGACATTTCACTCGTTTGTGATCGATGCTTGGAAACGAATCCCTGCCAATTACGTTCTTAACACGTGAGGTTTTGAACCCACGGGCAGGCAAACGAGACGAACGTTCGACCGCATTAAAAGGCGGCGGGAGGTTTGTATGAACCATTCGTTTTACAGTGCCGATCGTATGACACACCTGAAGATCGTTGTTGTGGCGCTTGTCGCCGCCATCGGCGTCGCAGGTCTTGGCATTTCTGCGCGCCTCTCGGATACCGGCATGACCCAGACCGCGCGAGCGACGGGCCCTGCGATCAAAGCCAATAAAGCGGTTGTCCTGACCAGTTCGGATCAGTCGGCGATCCGCTAACAAGTTTTACGAATTCACAAGGCTCTCTTCCCCGCCCCCCGAAGTCGCCTTGTGATTGCTCAGAAGACCCCAAGTCTGAGACCAGAAAACGCCCGCTCCCCACGGGCGTTTTTTGTTGTGCGGAGTTTGGGACGTCAGCGCGGCTGCGCGGGAAGCGCCGGCACACTCTCAACCAGCTTGCCTGTGTAGACGATCGATCCAGTCGGGGAGCCAGTCGGCGAGCCGCCCTCAGGCTCAATGGTGACCGCATAAGTGGCTCTGTTGATCGTGTCGTTGTCGTAGGCTGACAGCGAGGGGCGAATGGTGAAATCACTGCCGCCGATGACGCCGAGCGAGCGCGGACGCTGCAGCCTGTCGGACACCAGCCAGAGTTCATAGCTCTTGCCAGGCTCCGGCGTCGCGCCGACCCTGCGCACGGTAAAGTTCTTCGTGGCCGTATCGACGGTGAGAATGAAAGCAGGCGCGGCAGCGCTCTGCTGGAGCACCGCGACGAACTGAGCAGGCAGCGGCGCGGCAGGCGCAGGCACTTCGACCACCTGAACCTTCGGCTTCACGCGCAAATTTTCCGGCAACACGTCGGGGCGATAGGCCTGAAGCCAGACCACACCGGCCAGGGATGCTGCGACCGCCGTCATGACCCACCCGAACGTGGATCCGCTGCGCTTGCGATCAGACAATGACACAACGTTGGTCGGCTGCGCGGCAACCGGTTCAACAACAATGTCAGGCGCCGTTGCCTGCGCGGTTTCAGCTGTCTGATCCGGCGCGGCTTGGTGCGAGATGTGATCTGATCCGGTTTGATCCAAGGCGGCGGTGATAGCCGTTGAATCTTCAGGCGCCTGCGGAACGACATGCGTGTCGTCGAATCGATCCGGCACGGTTTCCGGCGCGGCGAGGGATTCTTGAGGCTGCGCGACCGGCTCGGGCACCGCGACCGGCTCAATCTTCTTTCCCAGACCAAGCGCCGCGCTGATGTTATCCCACAGGTGCGGCGGCGGCTCGATCGGAGCGACCATCTGGTGCAACGGACTGAGCTTACGATCCCATGCATCGACCACTTCCATGAAACCGTGATCGACGATCATCATGGTTTCGACAAGCGCGCGCTCGTCGGCATCGAGAGTGCCGAGAGCATATTCCGCGGCGAGCGCGATGTGATCTTCGCTGTAGTTCATCTCATACCAATCGAAATCATTTCAAACGAAGTCATGCCAACCCAAGACATTCGCGAATATCAATCATACTGCGCCGCAGCCACGTCTTGACGGTGTTCAAAGGCGTATTGAACTTCTCCGACAATTGTTCGCGGCTCCATCCGTTGTAGTAGGCCAACAACACCAGCTTCTGACGGTCTGGATCGAGTTGCCCCACGCATTCCAGAATCCGCTTCAACTCCTCCGTCATTTCCCGCCGCGCCAGCGGATCTGGCGTGTCAGAAGCCACCAACATGGCCGCCGACTCGTCTTCAATCGACGGCTCGCTGCGTTTACGAACCACGTCAATCGCCCGGTTGCGGGCAATCGAAACCATCCAGGTGATCGGAGAGGCGAGCGCGGGATTGAATTGACCCGCGCTGTTCCAGATCTTGACGTAAGCTTCCTGCACCACCTCTTCGGCGAGGTCCTGACGTCTTAATATACGGAGGACCACGCCGAAGAGTTTCGCCCGGGTAGCCGCATAAAGGCTCTCAAACGCGGCCTCGTCCCCCTTTGCGACAGATGCAAGCAGCCAGATCAATTCAGCCTGCGTCAGCATTCAATCCCCTCAAAAACATTCAATTTCCTCAAAATAAGCCGCTCTACCCTATCCGGACGCATCAAAAACCGAAGCCACGATTTCGCCATTCCGTATCACATCTTGCCTGTATCCGGTCCAGCCTCCGCGGCGACCAGAACTAAAGTCGCGGAAAAGCAAAACCCGGGCGTTGCGGCCCGGGTCTCATATCATGGAAACATATTGCGATAGCGGCGCCTCGGGCGGTCAACTGACGCACGGGAAGCAAGCAGGGAACCGGCCGGCCCTCACATCGCGCTTGCAGGAAGCGCGGATGGCGACCGATCCCTGAAAACCTCAGGCCATCGCGATCCGGGAGCGCATCAAGCCGATGCTGTCGAGATCGGCCTGCTCACGGGCGTTTTCCTCGGCACGTTCCCGCGCCTGGTCGCGCTCATCGAGCAGTTCAACCTTCTTGAGCTCCTCGAACGCCTCGCCCAGCACAGCCTTGGCATCCTCGAGCTGAACCCGCAATTCATCCGCAGAACGAGTGAGGTTTTCCCGGCGCTGGATAGCGGCCTTGGCATAGGTGGGATAGGCGAAGTGCGTGGGATCGTTGATACCAGCACGATCCTGCTCATGCTGGATCTCGCGCTCCAGATCGACCGACATGCGCTGGAAGTCAGCGATCATGCCTTCGATCTGCGCTACCCTTCGGCGCTTGTCGTCGACCTGAAACTTCTTCAGGCGGATCAGCGTTTCACGTGACTTCATCGACTCGTACTCCCCAGAAGTCCCAATCTGAAAGCGGGACGGAACCGGCATCCCCGCAAGGGCCCCTCCGGTCGAACACAGATGGCGGGATCATGGCGCGACAAAGTTAGCGTTCCGTTTCCAAGGCTTGGAGGATTTGCTCCAGTTGCCGGTAGCCCTCCCCCAGCCCGGTCGCCTCGTCCTTGGCCCTGTCTCTTATACACATCTAGATGTGTATAAGAGACAGCCCCAGCCCTTGTCGGACTTGACCACCTTACCGCCGAACGCCTCGGCCATGATCTGGTGGCCAAAGCACACCCCGACCATCGGCGTCTCGCCCTTGGCCTGGCGCAGGAAATCCTCCAGCGGCTCGTGCAGCCGGATAGCCTCATCGACCTCCGGGCTGGAGCCGGCCCGGTAGGCTCCCAGACGGATCAATTCCTCCATGTCGGCATAAGTCGCCATAGTCTGACGAGCCTTGGTTATGACCGGCCAGAACACCGGATCAGCCGATTTCGGCATGGTTCGCGAAACGGATTTCAGTACGTTGATTGCGGGATATCGCCCGCGCTCGGCAATGGCGCGTTCCATGACGATATGACCATCGAGGATACCGCGAACGGCGTCGGCCACCGGCTCGTTGTGGTCATCGCCATCCACCAGCACCGTAAAAATGCCGGTGATGGTGCCCTCGCCCATTCCCGGCCCTGCCCGCTCAAGCAGCTTCGGCAGCTCAGTAAATACGGTCGGTGTGTATCCTTTGGCGGTCGGCGGCTCACCGGCGGACAGACCGATTTCACGCTGCGCCATCGCAAAGCGTGTCACCGAGTCCATCAGGCACAGCACGTCCTTGTCGTCGTCGCGGAAATACTCGGCAATCGCCAGAGTGAGATAAGCCGCCTGCCGCCGCATCAATGCGGGCTCATCCGAAGTCGCCACCACCACAACCGAGCGTGCCAGACCTTCTTCGCCAAGGTCATCCTGCAAGAATTCCTGCACCTCGCGGCCACGTTCGCCGACCAGCCCGATCACCGAAACGTCGGCGTCGACATTCCGCGCCAGCATCGACAGCAGCACGGATTTGCCGACGCCTGAGCCGGCGAAGATGCCCATGCGCTGGCCACGGCAACAGGTCAGAAACGTGTTGAGCGCACGGACACCAAGATCGAGCGGCGCTCCCACTCTTTTGCGGGAATGCGCCGGCGGCGGCGCGTTGCGATAGGGCATCGGCGACGCCCCCTGCGTCAGCGGCCCCTTGCCGTCGATCGGCTCGCCCATCGCATTAATGACGCGCCCGAGCCACGACGCCGACGGACGCACCTGGCTCGCGGCATTGGCGATCACTGCGCGGCAACCGCGCCGCACGCCCTCAAGTCCCGCGAACGGCATGACCACGGCGTTGTTGCCGGTGAAGCCGATCACCTCACATGGGATGAAGCGGTTGGTGCCGGTCTCGACCACGATACGCGCGCCGACCGACATGGCATGGATCGGTCCCGCGATCTCTACCATGAGGCCACGCACACCAACGACGCGGCCATAAATATTGACGCCATCGATGTCGGAGATCTGTTCGGCAAGCGCCTTCATTGCGAAAACCTTAAGTTTCGACGATTCCGCGCCTGTCCCTTAACCCCGTGTTTACCCGCATCGTTAATCATTGCGTCACTGTCTTTGGTGACTGAGAGCACTCGGCCTTCAGAAAGAAGGTGTGAGTCGCAGGAGTCGGTTAGGTCCGGCTCTTAATGTGGAACTTGAACGGCAAGGCTAAGAAAAACTGCTTCCGCGCAATATCTTAGTGCGATTCGACAAAAATTGCACGATAGAGCTTGCAGACACGAATCAGCATTTGTTAACCATATGTCGTCAGGATCCGAATCAGTTGTTCAAAGGCGTTTCCAGTGCCGCAAGTAGGCGGCCGGCCTGACGCCCGGAGCGGCGACTATAGGGGACTGGCATGCGCGTATTGCTGATAGAAGATGACAGCGCCACTGCGCAGTCGATCGAGCTGATGCTCAAATCCGAGAGCTTCAACGTCTATACGACGGATCTTGGAGAAGAAGGCGTCGATCTCGGAAAGCTTTATGATTACGACATCATTCTGCTCGACCTGAACCTCCCGGACATGTCCGGATATGACGTTCTCAAGCAGTTGCGTGTCTCGAAGATCAAGACACCCATTCTGATCCTCTCCGGCCTCGCCGGCATCGAGGACAAGGTCAAGGGTCTCGGCGTCGGCGCCGACGACTACATGACCAAGCCTTTCCACAAGGACGAACTGGTCGCCCGCATTCATGCGATCGTCCGCCGTTCCAAGGGTCACGCCCAGTCGGTCATCCAGACCGGCGATCTGGTGGTCAATCTCGACACCAAGACCGTCGAGGTCGGCGGCCAGCGCGTCCACCTGACGGGCAAGGAATACCAGATGCTGGAGCTGCTCTCGCTCCGCAAGGGCACCACCCTCACCAAGGAGATGTTCCTCAATCATCTCTACGGCGGCATGGACGAGCCCGARCTCAAGATCATCGACGTCTTCATCTGCAAGCTGCGCAAGAAGCTCGCAAACGCTTCGGAAGGCCGCAACTTCATCGAGACCGTCTGGGGCCGCGGCTACGTGCTGCGTGAACCTCACGAGGACGAAGTCCGCATTCCAGCCTGATTACTGGTTGTACCGGGGGCCCGTACGGCTCTCTCCTCCCAGACTGAACCCCCGCCGCAAATGGCGGGGTTTTTGTTTGGGAAAAGGCGCAGTCCTGACAAGCTGTAGCCGGCCTTCCGCCATTGCGCGCATAAGGCGAAACGGAGGCGAACTCCAGCCGAAAAGGCAAAACCGAGGCGGATAAGGCAGCCTCAAACCGCGAACTTCAGGACCAACCCCGCAGCCACGCACATCGCGCTGCGTGCCTCATTTGGCCTTCGGTGGCACGTTGGTCTTTTCGAGTGCCGCTCTCAGGCCGCTTGCCAGTTGCACCGCGTCGTCGTTCGCCCAGAAGTGGATGAAGAACGTGCGGGGTTCGTCCATCAGCATGTGATTGTGGATCGCGGTGACCTCGATGCCGTTCGACCGCAACGTGCTGATCAAAGGATTGACCTCCTTGGCCAGAGCCACGAAGTCGCCCGTGATGGCGGCCTTGCCGTTTCCGGTGGGCTGAAAATTGATGGCATGCGCCGAACCCAGAGCGGCGGGCACAGCCATGCCATCGTCGCTGATGACGTCGGCGCGCGGCACGCCGAATTGATAGACGCCGCCCGTGGCACGGCCTTTGACCCCGATCGCTTCGTCAAGCTTTGCGGTATCGAGATCGAGCGCCGCAGGCGCACCCGTCGTCGCAGGAATAACCACGCCCGGAGTCTTGCTGAGCACTAGCGCTTCGCGAATTGTCAGCGCCATTTTCACAGGATCGCCATGCCCGCCGATGTGCATGTAGAAGGTGGCGGGTGACGCGCGCAAAAGATGATTGTGAACTGCGGTCACTTCCATTCCGTCGGCGAGTACCCTGGCCATCACCGGATTCACCTCGCTCTCCGTCAGAACGAGATCACCCATCACCATGGCCTGATTGCCCATAGGTTTGAACGCTACCCAGCCGCCGAGCGCGAAAGCCGGCTTGATGGCGACGCCGTCGAGCGTCACATAGAGGTCTGTTCTAGGAAACCCGTAGCGATGGACGTCCTGGGTGACCGTGGCCGTTCGTCCCAGCACCTCGTCCACCTGTGCCCATTGTATTTCCTGACCATGTGCGACAGTGACAAGCGTCGCACCCAACAGCAATAATCCGAGGATTCGCATTGGTTTTCTCCGTCCGGTTTCCCAGCCCCGAACTTCTTCGATACGAATGCGTTGCGTTACCTTTTCGTCATGGCGATTCAGCCCGAGGCGACGTCCGTCAGATCATTCCGGCCACGTAAAGCAGCACTCCCGCCGACGCGCAGGCAGCCAGCGTCTGCAACATTCCTGCGTTGAAGCGGAAGATCGCTGTTGCAGCCGCGATCGAAAGAGCGAGGGCCCACGGATCGACGCTCCTGAGCAGTGGGGCATCGAACGACAGCCCGAAACCATGCACCGGAAATGTTTCGCGAAAGACGGTGTGGATTGCGAACCAGACCGCAAGGTTGAGGATCACGCCGACGACTGCTGCGGTGATCGCAGACAGCGCGCCCGCGATAGCCTTGTTCCCGCGCATGACCTCGATGAAGGGCGCTCCGAGAAAAATCCACAGGAAGCACGGTGTGAACGTCACCCACGTCGCCAACAGCCCGCCAAGCGTACCTGCGACCATGGGCGACAATGTCCCGGGGTCGCGAAAGGCCGCCATGAAGCCCACGAATTGAAGCACCATGATCAGCGGACCAGGCGTGGTTTCCGCCATTCCGAGTCCATCAAGCATCTCGTGCGGCCGCAGCCAGTGATAATTCTCCACTGCCTGTTGAGCGACGTAGGCCAGCACCGCGTAAGCGCCACCAAACGTGACCATGGCCATCTTGCTGAAGAACACCGCGATCTGAGTAAATACGTTGCCCTCTCCAAGCAGCAGAAAGAGCAAAATCACGGGGATCAGCCACAGGAGCAACCAGACCGCCGCAACCCGCAATGAGCGGGCCACGGTGGGACGCGCATGATCGGGCAATTCATCGCCGAACAATGCGTCGATCAGAGCCGTGGACTTTTTGCCGTCGTGTCCGCCCCCTGCAGTAAATGCGGCAAGGCCGGCGCGACCACCGAAAAAGCCGACCAGCCCGGCGGCGAGGATGATGACGGGAAACGGCACATTGAAGAAGAAGATTGCGATGAACGCCGCGGCCGCAAGCCCCTGCATGATCCTGTTCTTCAGCGCCCGTTTGCCAACCCGGAAAACAGCCTGGATCACGATCGCCAGCACCGCTGCCTTGAGGCCGAAGAACAACGCGGCGACAAATCCGACATTGCCGAAGGCGGCGTAGATGTAGCTCAGCGTCATGATGGCGATGACACCGGGAAGGATGAATAACCCGCCAGCGATGATGCCGCCGCGTGTGCGATGCATCAGCCAGCCGATGTAGGTGGCCAACTGTTGCGCCTCGGGACCCGGCAACAGCATGCAGTAATTGAGCGCGTGCAGGAATCGGCTCTCGGAAACCCAATGCTTCTCCTCGACCAGAATGCGGTGCATCACCGCGATCTGTCCGGCGGGACCGCCGAAGCTGAGCATTGCTATCCGAAGCCAGACCCAGAAAGCTTCCCTCATACTCGGAAAGCTCGGAGTATTCCGCTCGGTAGCAAGCGTGGACGTTGCCGTCACCTCGGTCATGCTTTGATCTTCACTTTTGCCTTGTGAGACGGCCAGTTATGGGTCTCATCGGTTGCGTCCCGGCACCAACGATAGAAGGCGTCGTAAAGCGCCAGACCTGCATCGAGCTGCTCGAGATCGTCCGAGTACATCCGCGACAGGCCGAGCGACGCCGCGAGCAGACCTGGGGCTTCCGGTGAGATGTCCAGACGCGCCGTATCCGCCGCTCTCACGATCGTGGCCAGATGTTTGAGAGGATCAGTATCGAGATCAAACTCCTCGATCATGACATCGAAGGTACAGAGCTCTCCGCGATGACTCCAGAAAACATTCTCGATATCGAATGGCACAGCGGCGAAATTTTCCGCAACCGCTTGCACTTCAGAGGCAGCAACAAACAGGAAGATTGCCGACGGATCGACGAACCGGCGGATCAGCCACGGGCAGGCAATGCGATCGATCTTCGGCCGTGAGCGCGTCACCCAAACAGTGCGCCCCTGCGGGTCGCGGGGCGGTAATTTCGCGACGGGCACCAATGGAAGCTTCGCGTTTGCCCAAGCTTCATGGCCGCCCTCGAGCACGTCGGCTGAAGCTCCGGCGTGGCGAAGCCATGCGGCAACGCCCTCGCTGAGCTTCCCGCCTCTCTTGCAAATGACAACGGTTGCGCCGCCGGAGAATTCAGCCGCCCAGTCTGCAACTGATGCATGATCCCGGCGAACTGCGCCCGGAACGAATTGCGGCTCGGCGGCAAAATCCTCAGCGGGGCGAACGTCGATCAGAATCGGGCACTTGGGCGTGCCGATCAGCCGGGCAAGTTTGTCAGGTGAGATTGAGTTGATGGAAGACATGGCGCGTCCCTCTTGAAAATGGACGCGATTCTTGGGCATGTCGCCTCGTGGGGAGATCGCTTCCCCATGCATAATTTAGACCTCAGGGCCGGTTGTTTGTCAACGACACATCAGCCTGAGCTAAACGATCTAGCGAGGTTTCAATTTCGCGCCAGAGTCCTGATCATACTTATCGAGGGCACAAGCGACGGTGAGGAACGCATAGGATTGGGCATGTAGACGCCGCGCAGGTCCGGTGCGGCCCGATAGGCGTCCGTTAGCCCGATAACCGTCTCAGCCGCGCCGAGGAACAGAAAACCGTCCGACTCATTCACCCTTTGCATACGGCTGAAAATGTCGATCTTGGTCGCCTGATCGAAATAGATCAGTACGTTGCGGCAGAAGATGATGTCGAATACGCCGAAATGAGAAAAGTCGTGCAGCAGATTGGTCTGCTGATAACGGACCATGGCGCGAATATCCGGATTAAGCTGCCAGACATCGCCGACCTGCTTGAAATGCTTCACCAGCATCTGAATCGGAAGTCCGCGCTGAACCTCGAACTGGCTGTACATTCCCGATTTCGCTTTTTCGAGAACCTCTTGAGACAGATCGGTTGCGACGATCTCCGCGCGCCAGCCGGGCGGCAGCGCTTCCTTCAGGATCATGGCGAGCGAATAAGGCTCCTGCCCCGTGGAAGCCGCCGCGCACCAGATGCGGAGACTGCGGCGGTTGGCCCGCGCCCGCAGCAATTGAGGAAGGACAGTCTCGCGAATATTGTCAAAGGGTATCTTGTCGCGGAAGAAAAACGTCTCGTTGGTGGTCATCGCTTCGACGACATCGACGATCAGCGCTTCCGAACCGTTCCTGATCTTCTGGACCAGTTCGCCGATCCCCGAAAACCCGGCCTTGCGGGCAAGCGGAAGCAAGCGGCTCTCGATCAGGTATTGCTTGTCGGATGACAGCAGAAGTCCGGAACGATCCTTCAGAAGCTTTTGCAGGTACTCGTAATCCAGAGGTGTCACCCGCGAACTCCTGAAAAAATCCGAACAACCTTGGACGCGATCTGATCGAGTGGCAGAACCGCCGCGCATACCCCGGCATTGGCCACGGCGCCCGGCATGCCCCACACAACACTGGTGGCTTCATCCTGCGCGATGATGTTGCCGCCGGCGGCGGCGATGGTCTTGCCGCCCTTCGAGCCATCCGATCCCATGCCGGTGAGCACCACGGCAAGAATTCCGGCCTGCCAGACATCGACAGCCGACGAGAACAGTGGATCGACCGCCGGCTTGCAGAAATTGATCTGCGGCCCATCATCGAGGGCAATGACCGGATGTGCGCCCGAGCGCGCCACACGCATGTGACGGCCGCCCGGCGCGAGATAGATCTGCCCGGCCTTGATCACCTCGCCGTCGATCGCCTCATGGGCAGGACGCCCGCTCGTACGGGCCAGATGTTCTGCGAGGATGGTCGTGAACGTCGGCGGCATATGCTGCGTGATGAGAACCGGATACTGATCGATCACGGGCCCGATGCCGGCCACCAGAGTCATCAGCGCCTGCGGTCCGCCGGTCGACGAACCGATCAGGAGGACGCGCGGCTGTGTGGCGCTGAACGGCCGTAGCATCAGCTTGGGGGCGACCGCCGGCATCGTACCAGGGGACGTCCGTGGCAAGGGTGCGTGCACCGGTTGCGTGGCCGGGGCGAGAGACGGACTGGCCACTGCCGGGCGGCGCAACCGCGCGCCGAGGTGGCGGATTTTTTCGATCAGGTCCCGCTTGAAGATGTCCGCTGCGGACATCTCACGGGTGCTTTCGGGCTTCGGGATATAGTCCGATGCACCGAGCGAGAGCGCCTTGAAGCTGATCTCCGCGTTCCGGCGGGTCAGCGTCGATGCCATGATGATAACGAGGTTGCGTTTCTTCTCGAGCAGCAGCGGCAGCGCCGTGATGCCGTCCATGTCCGGCATTTCGATGTCGAGAACGACGACATCAGGGTCGACGCGCGCGATCTGATTGACCGCGTCCAGTCCTGTCCGGATCGATGCCGCGACCGTCAAATCCGGCTCCGCATCGATCCAGCGGGAGATCAGCCCGCGAATGACAGCAGAGTCGTCGACGACCATGACGCGCAGTGGCTCGTGCCGCTGTGCGGACGAGCCCGAGGGAGTCAAAACTGCAACACTCATGAGACAACCAACTCTACGCAACCGAACGGCGATAACACTACGCTACTTAACAAACGATCCGGATGCGGCCTCGGGTGACCGTTCCAGCGCAGAGCTCAGATCAGACCGACCTCTTGGAACTTCGCTGTCACGATTTCCTTGTCGAACGGCTTCATGATGTACTCGTTGGCACCTGCGTGAAGCGCGCGCGCAATGTGAGCGACATCGTTCTCGGTGGTGCAGAACACCACCTTCGGCCTGTCGCCGCCTGGCATCATGCGCAGGTTGCGCAGGAATTCGTAGCCGTCCATCACGGGCATGTTCCAGTCGAGCAGAACCGCATCCGGCATTCCACGCTTGCAAACTTCCATGGCTTTTTCGCCGTCCTCGGCCTCGACGATCTGGAAATCGAGTCCTTCCAGGATTCGCCGCGCGACTTTCCGGATGACGCTCGAATCGTCAACGATCAAACATGTTTTCATATTAGCCTCGCGTTTCTCTACCGTTCCCGTCTGGGCCGCTCTCACGGGACTTTTGTGCGTTACTTCCCAATATTTTCGTTTCGAAATTTCTTCAGGCGGCGAGCATGTCCGGAGCAATCTCCAGAACACGATCGACATCGAGAACTACCATCAGTTGTCCGTCGAGCCGGTGAACGCCACCCGCCATTTTCGCCATGCGCGGATCGAGATTGACCGGGTTCACTTCGCGGCTGTCATCCGCGAGCTTGAGAACCTCGCCGATGCTGTCGATCAGCAGGCCATAGGATTCGCCGCGCAGATCGACCCCTACCGCCATCGGCGGACGGCCGTCGTCGTTCATGGGCAAGCCGAGACGGGCACGCATGTTGATCGCGGTGACGATCCTGCCGCGCAGATTGAGCACGCCAGCGACGTCGCTAGACGCCAGCGGCACCCGCGTCAGCCGCTCCGGCATGAACACGTCCTGAACCCGCGAAATCGGCAATCCGAACAGTTGGCCGCCAATCATCGCCGTCACATACTCTGTGATTCCGTGATCGGTGCCTTCGACACTTACATCCATTGTCATGTTCCTTACGCCGCCTGGCTCATGTCAGCGGTCTGTTCCTTCAGTGCAGCGATCAGTCCGGGCCGGTCGAACTTTGCGACATAGTCATGGAAACCTGCCTGCCGGCCGCGCTCGATGGCCGCCGGTGAAACAAGCGACGACAGCGCGATGATCGGCATTGCTTCCATGCGCCGGTCAGCACGGATCGCTTCCGCAAACTCAAACCCGTTCATCTCCGGCATCTCGATGTCGGTCAGGATGACATCGAACTGATTGCCCGAACGCAGGACGCTGAGACCTTCGTGCCCACTCTGCGCGACGGTGACGCGGTAACCGGCAGCCTTGAGAACCGGTGCCAGCATGTTGCGGAAGAAGGCCGAGTCATCGACCAGCAAGACGGTCTGAGCAGTCGCTGACGGGCGCATCTCCTTGCGGGTGAACCAGTCTGCAAATGCCATCGGCAGGAAATGCCCCACATCGATCACTTCGGTCGCCTGGCCCTTCACAACGGCCGAGCCCAGCACGCCGTCGCGCGTACTCGTCACCTCAATGCTCAGATGCTCCTCGACGATATCGATGATCTCATCGACCACGAGTCCCATTGAACGGCCATCATCTGCGAAGACGAGGATCGGCTGAACGCCGCCTTCGCGAATCGACACGCCTTCGATCTCGACCAGCGGCATGAGCTGTTCGCGGTACTGGACCATGTGACGGCCATTCGAGAACTCGATCTTGTCGACGGCGATTTCTTCGAGCCGTGTGACCAGCGAGAGCGGCACAGCCTTCGGCTGCGACGATCCGGCCCGGAACACCAGCAGCGAGGTCAGTTGCGCGTCGGAGTTCGTGCGCGTCGCAGCGCCGTCGTCGGTCATCTCGCTCTGCGATGCGGCAGCCGTGCCGAGCGCCTGAGCGATCCCATTCGGATCGATGATCATGATGACCGCGCCGTCGCCGAGGATCGTATTGCCCGAGAACATGCCAATATGACGAAGCTTGGTGGACATCGGCTTGACCACGATTTCCTCGGTATGGAAAACGCCGTCGACCACGATGCCGAACGTCTGGTTACCGACCTGCGTGACCACGATGAAGCCGTTCTCGGGGTCGCTCGACGCGCCGTCGTCGATCTTCAGAAGCTTCTTCAGATGCATCAGCGGCAGCAGCTTGTTGCGCAGCCGCAGAACCGGCGTGTCCTTGATGCGCTCGATGCGATGCTCCGAATTGGAGCGCGCGCGGACCAGTTCGACCACGGCCAATTGCGGGATCGCAAAACGGTCGCCCGCGGCTTCCACGATCAGCGCGGACACAATCGCAAGCGTCAGCGGAATCTTGATGGTGAAGCTCGACCCCTCGCCCGGCACCGACTTCACGTCGATGGTGCCGCCGATCTGGTCGATATTGGTGCGCACCACGTCCATGCCGACGCCACGGCCCGACACGCTCGTGACCGCAGCAGCGGTCGAGAAGCCCGGCGCGAAGATGAACTTGTGGATCTGCGCCTCGGTCATCTTCTCGACGTCGGCCTCGGTGACCAGGCCGTTGGAGACCGCCTTCGCCTTGATGCGCTCGGTGTTCAGACCGCGGCCGTTGTCTGCGATGCAGATGATGATATGGCCGCCTTCATGATAGGCGGACACGCGAATGGTGCCCTGCTCCGGCTTTCCGGCGGCCACGCGATCGGCGGTGGATTCAAGACCGTGATCGGCCGAGTTACGCACCATATGCGTCAGCGGATCCTTGATCAGATCGAGCACCTGGCGATCGAGCTCGGTGTCGGCGCCGTGCATCTCCAGTTCGATCTGCTTGCCGAGTTCGCTCGACAGGTCGCGCACAATGCGCGGCAGCTTCTGCCAGGCATTGCCGATCGGCTGCATCCGCGTCTTCATGACGCCTTCCTGCAACTCGGCGGTGACGTTGGAGAGCCGCTGCAACGGCACCTTGAATTCGGAATCCTCGTTGCGGCGGCTGATCTCTAGCAACTGGTTGCGGGTCAGCACCAGCTCGGACACCATCGTCATCAGATGTTCGAGGGTGTCGACATTGACGCGGATGGACTGGTTCGCGACCTTGTCACCTTCCGCCGTCTCGTTCTCGATGACCGACTTGCGGGGGGCCGGCTTCGCTACCTTCGGAACTTCAGCTTTTTGAGCGGGCGCAAGCGGCGGCGATGAAATTTCTGTCTCGGTTTCGCGGAACGCGCGCTCAAGCTCATCGAGCGAAACCTCGCCGGGCCGCAGTTCACGCTCAAGCGTCTGATCAACCATGACACCCAACGTCGCAACAGGATTCGCGGCTAGTGCGGCAGGTGCATCCATCGCGGACATACCCTGCTCGACCATATGATGAAGCGCATCGATCAGATCGGGATCGGCGCCTGCCGGTTCGGCTTCGGTCGCCTCGAGTTGTCCGAGAATTTCCTTGATGCGGTCGATGGTGCTCAGAATCAGCGTGACGGCTTCGCCTGTCACCGGCATTCCGTCGCGGAATTTCCCCATCAGCGTCTCGGCGGCGTGAGCCAGCGCTTCCAGGCGCGGCAATCCAAGAAAGCCGCAGGTCCCTTTGATCGTGTGAACCAGCCGGAAGATGTTATCGAGAATCTTCGCGTTGTTCGGATCCTGCTCGAAACGAACCAACTGATTATCGACGGTGTCGAGACTCTCGTTGGTTTCGGTCAGAAATTCCCGCAGCAAATCGTCCATGAAGCCGGCCTTCTGGCAAGGGAGGCATGAACGTCATGCCTCCTAGATTCCGGCCAGTGTCGGTGCAAAGCGTTTAATATTGGTTGAGCAATCAGAAAAGAACGCACTGAATAAACGGCTAACGCGCATGCCTTTTTGCATGCGCGTTAGCCGGCAAAGATCGATCCTTAAGAGTTTATAAAGATGCCGCTAGTGGAGTGGATTTGACATTCGCGGCCACCGTCGGCCTATTCGCAACGCGAATGTCAAATCCCAAACTCCACTAGAGCCTGTATTTGCTAGTGGTCCTCTGATTCTAACATTCGCAAAGTATCCGCCGAAACGGGAGGCGAATGTTAGAATCGGACCGCTAGGCCGCGGTCAAAACCACGGCCTCGGTTTCAGCAGCGAGCGACACCTTCAGTCCGCATGCCTGCGCCAGCAGCGCCGTGTAATAAGGCTGAACCGCATGGGCGGAGACAGATCCCGCGTTATCGAGGTTCAATTGCTCTGCAACGTTCTGCGGCTCGCGCGCGTTGGTGCCGGCGGCGCGAATTTTGAATCCCATCGTATCGCCCTCGCCGACCGGATCGACAATCAACTGACCGCCGCGAGGGATGGCCTGCTGCGCGATGACGAACATGTTGAGCAACAGCTTGACCCGGTTTTTCGCCATCAGAACATGCGGCAGATTCCAGACGATCTTGGTCTTCGCGTCCTCGAGATGATTGCGCGTCATCTTCTGCGCTTCGCCGAGATCGATCTGGGAGCCTGCGGACCCCGCAGCTCCGTATGCGATGCGGCAGAACTGCAAACGCGCCGAGGTGGATTTCGCGCTCTTGCGGATCAGATCCAGCGCGAATTCCTTGTCATCTTCCTTGTTGCTGCTGTCGAACACTTCGAGGCCATTGACGATCGCACCGACAGGATTGATGAGATCGTGGCAGACACGCGAACACATCAACGCCGCAAGTTCGAGAGCGTCGGGGGTGGGGCCGGGGGTTGACGTGCCAGACATTAAGTTTCCTTGGAATTTCTGGGGATTTTTCCGGGATTTTCAGCGATTTCCTGCAACCACGCCAGTGTCCTGTATCCGACGTTTGCTTCGTTCTGCAACATCTTCCGAGCAAACGTCGGATACAAAAGGACACTAGCAAACTATGATTCTAGTGATCCTTTGGTTCTGATATTCGCAAGATGCCCGCCGAGAGGAAATGCGAATATCAGAACCGGATCACCAGGATGACGAGGCCGCGCGGTACTGACGCGGCGAATCAAGCATGCTTTATGGTTTGATACACTGCGGCTGCTCTCGCTGCCACCGACGCCAGATCAAGAACCACAGCGGATTGAAGGCCGACATGTGCGCAACCGAGACCCTAGTGATCCGGTTCTGACATTCGTATCATATCTTTAGCGGTCACTTTTACGAATGTCAGAACCAAAGGATCACTAGAATCATAATTTGCTTAGTGTCCTTTCGTATCCGACGTTCGCTCGGAAGGCGCTGCGGAGTAAGGCGAACGTCGGATACGGGACACTAGATGACCAAGATCTCCGGCCCTGCGATCGACAGGGACACAGCGGCCACCCTGATGGAGCCGTTGACGGACATCGTCGTGGCTGCCGGTGCGGCAATCCTCGCAGTCAGCCGTTCCACCATGCAGGTCGAAGGCAAGGCCGACGGCTCCCCCGTAACGGAAGCGGACATGGCCGCCGACCGCATCATCGCAGACGGGTTTAAAAGACTTGTGCCGCACATTCCGACACTGTCGGAAGAACGCACCCACCTTGCCGCCCGCCCCTACAAGAATAGCTTTTTTCTGGTCGATCCGCTGGACGGCACCAAGGAGTTCGTTGCCGGGCGTGACGAGTTCACCGTCAACGTCGCGCTGATTACCAACGGCACGCCACTGCTGGGTATCATTGCCGCGCCCGCCTTGGGGCTCATCTGGCGGGGGCTCGTGGGCCGGGGAGCGGAGCGGCTGCTGATGACCAAGGACGGCAAAGCCCGCTCGGCCCAGCCGATTCACACCCGCCCCCATCCTGGTCCTCGTGCTGCCTGGATCGTGGCCGTCAGCAGGTCCCATGGCGACGAACGGACCGAAGCCTTCATTTCGGCCCGGCCCGGAGCGATCCGGCAAGCCTTGGGTTCCGCGGTCAAGTTTGGCCGCATCGCCGAGGGCGGCGCCGACATCTATCCCCGGCTGTCGCCCACGTCCGAATGGGATGTGGCGGCGGGCCATGCCGTCGTGACGGCTGCGGGAGGCAAAATTACCGACAGCAAGGGCGCCGCCCTGTGCTTCGGGGAAGCGCGCGAGGACTTTCTGGTCCCGGAATTCATCGCTTGGGGCGATCCGGCCGCAGCGGATCAGTAATCCGAAAGGGTTTCCACCAGCGCCGGCCATTTGCCACCAGCCTGCTTCAGGATGTCCTCCGAGCCTGCCGCAAAGGCGCTGAGATTGTCTTCACGGCTGAAGAGGTAGAGGCGCTCGCCAGCGATCAGCCACAGTTGCGCCCGTCCGGCGACGATCTTTCCGCTTGCCACCTCGACGGGGTCGTAGCCCCCGAACTGGGGTCCGTAAATTTCCGGATGGGCCAGGAAAACGGCACGATTGGCCTCGCTCCGGAAGCGCCAGACGGCGCCGCTCTGGACGGCCTCGACATCGGGCTGTCCCTTGGCCGCCTCGGCATCAGTGAAATAGGCCACCGGGTCGAAACCGTCGATAGCCAGGCCGCTATGGCGGTTCACGACCACCCGCTCGGTGACGGCCCATGCCTTGGCATACGGTCCAGCCGGGCCGATGCCCGCCGCCAAGGCCACAAGACAGGCGATTCTAAGGTGCCGCACTTGGTTTTCCTGCCGCCGTGCCGTCATAGTTGATGCCGATAAACAGTCGAGTCGGGGACGTGGGAACCACAGCTTAAGCCGATGCCTCTCAGCAAGGCGTTAAGCGATGGCCATGAAACTCGGGCAGTTGATGGTCCAAGGGGTTCTTTCATGACTTTCGCTTCGCGCATTGCGGCGCTGGTATTTGCAGCGACGATTTCTCTGGCGATGCCGGCCTCGGCCCAGCAGCGCACCGGCGGCACCAGCTATGGCCCCGACGAACTGGCCGCCGCAGGTCACCGGTTTTTCGGCGGCGTATCCCGCGGACTGGCGTCGGTGATCGAGCGTGCGGTCAGCCAATGGGGCCTGCCCAACGGCTATGTGCTCGGCGAGGAAGGCAGTGGCGCTTTCGTCGCCGGACTGCGTTACGGCGAAGGCACGCTCTACACCAAGAACGCGGGCGATCTGCGGGTCTACTGGCAGGGGCCGTCCGTGGGCTTCGACTGGGGCGGCGACGGCGCGCGCACCATGGTGCTGGTTTACAATCTTCCATCGACCGACGCGATCTATCAGCGCTTCGCCGGCATCGACGGCTCGGCCTACATCATCGGCGGGTTCGGCATGACGGCGCTGACGGCCAACGGCATCGTGCTGGTGCCGATCCGCTCCGGCGTGGGCCTGCGGCTGGGGGCCAATATCGGCTATCTGAAGTTCACTCCCCGCGCGACATGGAACCCTTTCTGACACTTTCATGAAAGCATGACCGGGACGTCCATCCGCGCCCTCTTCGGCGGACGGCCGGATTCACGTTAACGCGCTGTCCCGCTAGCTTTTTCCCCGCTCGCCATGGCATGGTGAAAAGGGGCAATTCTGGCGCAGGGGTTTACGCTGATGGTCGAGCCGATCATGTATTTGGCGATCGGTTTTCTGGTCTCGATGCTGTTCGGTCTGATGATCATGCCGCTGGTTCACAACCGGGCGGTGCGGCTGACGACGAAGCGTCTGGAGGCCGCGACTCCGCTGTCGATGGCCGAGATACAGGCCGACAAGGATCAGTTGCGGGCCGAGTTCGCGATGTCCGCCCGCCGGCTCGAAATGAGCGTCGAGCAGCTCAAGAACAAGACCTCGAGCCAGCTTGCCGAACTCGGCAAGAAGTCGGACGCCATCAACCGCCTCAAGATCGAGCTTGGTGAGAAAAACGCGGCGATCTTCTCGCTCGAAGCCCGCGAGAAGGCACTGAAGGATCAATTGCGCGCGACGGAGGAGGAATTCTCTTCCAAGACCCAGTCGTTGCGGAACGCCGAACAACTGTTGACCGACAAGCAGAACGAACTGGGCAAACTCAACAGCGAGCTTTCGCAGCGCTCGATGACTGCGGAAAGCCGTCAGGTCGAACTGGTCGCGGTCCGCAGCCAGATCGAAGCCCTGCAAAACCGCGTCAGCGACGGCGAGAAGGAAGTCGCCTCCACCCAGCAACGCCTGACCGATCATCGCAACGAAGCAGAGATCGCGACGCGCGAACTGAGCGATGCGCGCGGAAAAGTCGAGAATCTAAACGGACGGGTCGGCGACCTCGACCGCCAGCTCGTGGTGCAGACCAAGGAAACCGAGATGCTGGCGGCGCGCGTCACGGATCTCGAAAACCGCCTCGCCTTGCAGGGCAAGATTCTTGCGGAGCGCGAATACGAAAACAATCTGCTGCGCCAGCAGGTGGAAGCCGGAAAACACACCGAGCAGAAATTGCGCGAGGATATGACGTCCGGCACCGGCAATTCCGCCGCGGTGGAAAAGCTCCGCGCGGAAAAAGCCGCGCTCGAAGAACAGCTCACCGTCGCCCGCGACGAGCGCGCCAAGGTTCAGCGCGATATCAATCTCATCCAGCAGCAAGCGGAGAGTTCCTGGTCCACCGAGCGCATGGAGAACGCGCTGCTGCGCGAGCGCATCAACGACATCGCCGCCGAGGTCGCAAAACTGGCCGTGACCCTCGAAGGTCCGGATTCGCCGATCGAGGCCATTCTTGCGTCGGAGGAACAGAAGCCCTCGATCAGCACCATCGTCAAAGCCGCGACGGCAAATGGGGCAGTGAACGGAACAGCCACCGAAGCACGCGGCACGCTGGCCGAGCGTATCCGGGCGTTGCAGGCCCACGCGTCGCGGGCCCGCCAGCCCGGTTAACGCACGATCCAGCCCGGTTTGGCGGCAAGATCGCGCACCGCCTGCTGATTTGAACGGAATTCCAGCGCGCACGGGCCGCCGCGCTTGACACCCCTGCCCCGGCTTCTCTAAATCGCGGGCCTGAACGGCCCAATCGGCCGCCTAGGGCGCATAGCTCAGCGGGAGAGCGTTCCCTTCACACGGGAGAGGTCCAAGGTTCGATCCCTTGTGCGCCCACCATTTTTAAATCCGTTTTACGAGACGATTTTGAGATTGCGCTGACGGCAGCGGCTGGAGAGTGGCAGTGACGACACTGGACGCTTTGCCGCAAGATGGTGTCCAGCCTGCCACCACGTCCCGTCCCAAACTGATCATTGCCAGCTTCGAACCGCTTGATCACACAAGCCACTGGTTGAATGAGCTTATATCCTTCAAGGCCGACGGTAGCACACTGGGAAGATCCGTCCGGATTCTCACACTTCGTTCGACCGACGCGCATGTCGCAGCAACTCTTACTGCCGAACCCGTCCTCGAATCCTTGCCTAGTTTGGACGTCAACGCGGATAACTATCTCGCTCAACTGGTTGCCTTCGCCGATGCGGCAAACATTCTTGAGCCGCTATGGACTCGACTCGACGCAGAAGAACCAGACCAAAAGGATCTCATATACTTTCCCCGAGGGCACCCGCTCCTCATTCGCGGTATCGGTTCGTGGCTTTCACAACGTCCGCAGGAGAAACGCCCAAGCGTCTTCTTCCGCATTATCGGCGACGAACTGACCGATCTCGACACCGGACACTACAGAGCCAGAGCCGCCCTCTACCGGCTTGCGTGTTCCGACCTCCGCACGCGCCCCGGGCAGGAGCGCGTGTTTTTTCTGGTCAACTCAACGGCGAAAGCCCGCACCGTCTCGCGCGTGTGCGGCCGGCGGCCATTCATGATGCAGCATCATTTCGGTCGCGTTCTGACCGACGTGCCGGTCGCGATGCCGGCGAATCCGACCATCTATGTACACTTGAACAAGAGGTCGGGCAGGCTTGCGGACAATCTCGGCGAGATCGTTCGGCGCGTTGCCGACGCTGAACCGTCCGTCAGGTTTTTGATCAGGGTTCCTGCCGAACTCTCGGAAACAATTGCGAAGTTAAAGCGCAAAGCAGCTTCCTTTGTCGAAATTATTTCTCCCGAGCAGGGTATCGCGGATTACCTGACGAATCTGAAGCACAGCTCCCTGGTTTGGCTGGCCTATGAAGCGCAGCCGTACAAGGCACTGACGTCCGGCGTATTCACGGAAGCTGCGAGCCTCGGCAAACCCGTTGTTGTGCCGCACGGCACATGGATGGCTGAGAAGATTGCCGAGGGCTACGGCGTCGGCGTGTTGTTCGGCGACTCCACGGCGCGCACCGTCGCTGGGGCGCTTCTGGATGCGGTGCGCAGTTCAGATCAACTCGGAGCCGCCGCCCGGGCGATTGCCCCGCGCCTTGGGGAAGAGACAGGCTGCCGCCGGTTCATCGAAGACATGATCGCGCTTTCCAGAACCACCCCGGACATGGGGCCACGCTATCGAATCGGCGACGAGATTGATTTCAGCAGTGCTCTCAACTCGCGCAGCTTCATGCGGTCGGGTTGGGGAGAAAACGAACCATGGGGTGTCTGGACCATCGATCGCCATGCTGAACTTGAGTTACCGATTCAGTCGCAAGCTGGCGACCGGCTTGTCCTGAATGTTTTTGCCACCGCATTCCTGGGAAAAAGAAAAGAACCAGTTCGCATCCGTGTTTCCGCCGCAGGCCGACAGATCGCGGAATGGGTTTTCGACGCCCCAAAATTCCGAAGCATTCAACCGCGCTGGTTGACCGCATACCTTCCGCCTGACGCTGGCGAAGCCTCCAGCGGAATCTTGAAGATCTCGTTCGAGGTGGATGCGCCGAGATCGCCGTCCTCTGAGGGAATATCTGCCGATCCGCGAACTCTTGGATTGGGTTTGTCAAAATTGTCCTTAACGACGGCCGCGTAATCGCGGCGCTTCATTACGCATTCGGTGCGCCAGCGTCGCCTATCTGCAGGGGGAAGGACGGGTCAGTCGAGGGAGGTCTTGATCGAGGTGTATTTGATCCCCAGCCCGGTGCCGAGGCCGTTGACCGCCGCAACAATCGCAACAGCAATACCTGCCGCGATCAGAGCGTACTCGATCGACGTCGCAGCTGCTTCATCGCGAAAAAAATGGATCGCCGTCTTCATCGGTCACCTTCACTGCATTTCTTGCACAGGACGGCTTCGCGGCACGAGCGCTCGGCAACGCCACGGCTAATCTAACCGCAAGAAGCTGCCGAAGACTTAACTCAACCTTTCCATAATACCATTGCGACGCGGCCGCTCAGACGGCCACGTCAGGCGAACCGGGCTGTCCCGGGTCCGTTACATGACCACTTCGATCAACCGCGGCCCCTTTTCGCGGACGCTGTCGCTCAACTCCGTGAAAAAATCCTCGGCCGTGTGCACTGAACGAGCCGCCACGCCCATGCCCTTCGCCAGCGCCACCCAATCGAGCGCCGGATTGTCAATGTTGAGCATGTCGAGCGCCTTGCGACCGGGTTCGCCTGCGTCGACACCGGCGAATTCGCCCTTCAGGATTTGATAGGTGCGGTTGGCGAAGACGATGGTGGTGACATCGAGTCCTTCGCGCGCCTGCGTCCACAGCGACTGCAGCGTGTACATCGCGCTGCCGTCGCCGACCATGCAGATCACCTTGCGATCGGGACATGCGACAGCGGCTCCCGTCGCAACCGGCGTTGAAAACCCGATCGATCCGCCCATGTTCTGCAGCCAGTCGTGCGGAGCCGCCGCCGCTGTGGGCGGGAAAAATCCGCGGCCGGTTGTGATCGATTCGTCGACCACGATGGCATTCTCCGGGATAGCCATCGCGATGGCCTGCGCGATGGATGCGTGCGTCAACGCCCCGGTGGGCTTGGCGAGTTCAACAAGCTGCTGCGGCTTGGCATCGCTCGCCTTGGCGCCGAGCTTATCCGCCAGCGCATGCAAGGCTGCTACCGAGTTCTCGCCGGATTCGCACATGCGATGAACCTCGCAGCCTTCCGGCTTCAAGAGGCTCGGCTTGTTCGGATAGGCGAAGAACGCCACCGGATCGTTGGTCTCGATCAGAATGATGTGGCGAAAATTCTTCAGGATCGGCAGCGCCTGCTCGATCACGTAGGGAATTCGGTCGATGGAGAATCGTCCGCGTCCGCGCGCCATGCGCGGATTATAGGTCTGACCCATCACCTTGCAGCCGGTCTTGCCGGCAATCCGTGCAGCCAGCGCCAGTCCTTCTTCGGTCAGCGCTTTGCCTGTCAGCAGCAGCAGCGTCTGCTCGCCGCTGCGCAGAACGCGCGCGGCTTCATCGACGGCCTGCGGCGAGTAACTGGCGCGCTGGGACTCTTCCGGCACCGGCGCGACGCCGTCGGCTTCATTCCAGGCGGTGTCCGCGGGAAGAATGAGCGTCGCGATCTGACCGGGATGGCTCTTGGCCGCTGCAATCGCAGCGGCGCCGTCGCGCGCGATGGACTTCGAATCCGGCGAAGTGCGAACCCAGGCCGACATCGGCCGGGCGATACCTTCGATATCGGAGGTCAGCGGCGCGTTGTATTCGATATGATAGGTCGCGTGTTGCCCAACGATGTTGACGATGCCGGAATTCGCCTTCTTCGCGTTGTGCAGATTGGCAAGACCGTTCGCGAGGCCGGGACCAAGATGCAGCAGCGTCGAGGCGGGCTTTCCGGCCATTCGGTAGTATCCGTCGGCGGCGCCTGTCACGACACCTTCAAAAAGGCCGAGGACGCAACGCATCCCATCGACGCGGTCGAGCGCGGCGACGAAATGCATCTCCGATGTTCCCGGATTGGTGAAGCAGACATTCACATCGCCCGCGACCAATGTTCGCACCAGGCTTTCCGCGCCGTTCATTTCGTCACTCCCGTTCGAGATTCTTATTGGTGCTGTTAGATCAATCATCCTTATGACGGTTCGTCAAAGGCTCCGGCAGACCGGGCGGGCAATGCGACCATGCGGGCAGGGTATGTCTTTAAGCGAAAGCAATTCTTGAGCAAAAGCCTTGCCCCATTGCACCATCACGCGTCCGTGGGTTGCGAAAACAACGAAATTGTGGCCTTTCTCGCGAGTTCGTGGCACCTGTGAGCTTCGATGCAACGCGTGACTTGCTGATCTTTCCGGCCCCGTCTGAGGGGCTTTTATGAGGATTCTAATGACGCGCCTTTTGACCGTAATTCTTACCGCAGCGACCATGATCGTCAGCACCGGATTCGCGATGGCGGATCAGGAGTTCAATCCGATCGCCCAGCTCTTCGGTTTCAACCCCGGCGCCGGCCGCGGCGGACCAGGCCCGATTCCACGCACTACCGTGAGCTTCCAGGGCAACTACGCGCCCGGAACGATCATCATCGATACCAAGGAGCGCCGTCTGTATCTGGTTCAGGACGGCGGCCGGGCGCTGCGCTATGGCATCGGCGTCGGCCGCGACGGCTTCCGCTGGGGCGGCGTTCACCGCATCACGGCGAAGAAGGAGTGGCCAAGCTGGACCCCGCCGTCGCAGATGCTGCGCCGCCGCCCGGACCTGCCGCGCCACATGGTTGGCGGTCCCGACAACCCGCTCGGCGCACGCGCCATGTATCTCGGCTCAACGCTCTATCGTATTCACGGCTCCAACGAACCGGAGACGATCGGACAAGCCGTCTCGTCGGGCTGCTTCCGCATGGTCAATGACGACGTCATCGACCTCTACGAGCGCGTGCGGGTGGGCGCGACGGTCATCGTCAAGAACTGAAGTCCGGGCCCGCGAGCCGCGGGGCTGCCACAACCAGGCAGACCATGTCCATATTGTTGAAAGGCCGGCCCTTGTGGCCGGCCTTGTCATTTTGTCGTCATCCGGCTGTCGCCTCCCTTGCACGAGGACGACAGCACGGGTAGCTCAGTTGTAATGAGAATGTCTCACACAATGCGGCGGCTTGCAGCAGGCGTCGCCCTGCCGGGTTGTATCGCGCTCACCGCCACGCCGCCTCCGGCATTCGCTGAAATCCCCAGCATCAGTTCGCGTCAGCGTCACGAAAAGAAGGCGTTCACCGACAGCGAGATCATCGACGGCTTCATGAAGACCGCATTCGGCGCGGAGTACCATCTCGCCGGGCGCGTCGACCGCATCCGTAAATACCAGATGCCGGTGCGCATCTTCGTCGATGGCTCCAGCCGCACCGACCGGCAGATGCAGATCGGCAAGATCGTCAGCGACATCGCCATGCGGGTGCAGCACCTCGACATCGCGATGGCGAGCAAGCGCGACAACGCCAATGCCATCATCACGCTGGTCCGCGATCGAGATCTCCAGAAAACGATCGCGTCGTTCTATGGCGCCGAGAAGGCCAACGAAATTCGCGACTCGCTGGATCCTCAGTGCCTCTCGGGATTTCGCAAGAATGACAACTACGAGATCCAGCGCTCGGATGTGATCCTGACCGTCGACAACGGCGACTTCGTGTTTCTGGACTGCGCCTACGAAGAGCTGCTGCAATCGCTCGGCCCGATCAACGACACGGACTCAGTGCCGTGGACGATGTTCAACGATCAGGTCTCGATGGGCTTCTTCGATGTCTACGACCAGTACATCATGAACATTCTCTACGATCCGCGCATCAAGGCCGGCATGACCGTTGATGAGGTCCGCAGCGTACTACCCATCGTGCTGCCGGACGTGCGGACGTGGGTCGCGAAAGTGAATAATCTGCCGAAGTAGCAAGGCTCGTGTCCAGGGCGCGATGCAGCCACTCCGTCCCGCAGTGCTGCCGTCCGCTCCGTCATTGCGAGGAGCGCTTGCGACGAAGCAATCCAGTTCTTGCTTGATGATGCTTCGGTCTGGATTGCTTCGCTTCGCTCGCAATGACGCCGAAGGATAGCGGACGTCCCTACGCCGTCTTTTCAAACAACTCGCGGCCGATCAGCATGCGGCGGATTTCACTGGTGCCCGCGCCGATCTCGTAGAGCTTGGCGTCACGCAGCAGCCGGCCCGTGGGATAGTCGTTGATGTAGCCGTTGCCGCCGAGCAACTGGATCGCATCCAGCGCGCACTGGGTGGCACGTTCGGCAGCGTAAAGAATCGCGCCCGCCGCATCCTCGCGCGTGGTCTCGCCGCGGTCGCAAGCCTTCGCCACAGCATAGACGTAGGCGCGCGACGCATTCAACGTCACGTACATGTCGGCGACTTTTCCCTGCACGAGTTGGAAGGTGCCGATGGGCTGGCCGAACTGCTTGCGCTCGTGAACGTAAGGCATCACCACGTCGAGGCAGGCCTGCATAATGCCCAGCGGTCCGGCCGCAAGCACGGTACGCTCGTAGTCGAGACCCGACATCAGCACGTTGACGCCGCGGCCGACGTGACCGAGCACGTTCTCCTCGGGGACTTCGCAATTCTCGAACACCAGTTCGCCGGTGTCGGAGCCGCGCATGCCGAGCTTGTCCAGCTTCTGCGCGGTGGAAAATCCCTTCATGCCCTTTTCGATCAGGAACGCGGTCATGCCGCGCGGCCCGGCCGCCGGATCGGTCTTGGCATAGACCACCAGCGTCTCGGCGATGGGGCCGTTGGTGATCCACATCTTGGAGCCGTTGATGACGTAACGATCGCCCTTCTTCTCGGCGCGCGTCGTCATCGACACCACGTCGGAGCCCGCACCCGGTTCGGACATCGCCAGTGCGCCGACATGTTCGCCGGAAATCAGCTTCGGAAGATATTTTCTCTTCTGGGCTTCGTTGCCGTTGCGGCGGATCTGGTTGACGCAAAGGTTGGAGTGCGCGCCATACGAAAGACCTACGGAGGCAGAGGCGCGGGAAATTTCCTCAAGAGCAATGCAATGTTCGAGATAGCCAAGTCCCGAGCCGCCGTATTCTTCCTCGACGGTGATGCCGTGCAGACCGAGCGCGCCCAGCTTGGGCCACAGATCGCGCGGAAACTGGTTGCTCTTGTCGATCTCGTCGGCGCGCGGCGCTATCTCGTTTGACGAGAAATCGCGGACGGTTTCGCGGATCGCATCCGCGGTCTCGCCAAGATCGAAGTTGAACATACTGTGCGCGTTCGGAATCATCAGGCTCTCTCCCCGGGCTGTTCTTGATGACCGCCCCTTGTTCGGCTGGACAATGCCACGGGCCGGTTGCGGGGAGAAGGGCCGGAAGCGCCGAACCAAACAGGCACTTGCGCGGCGGCCATCTACCCCGATGCGGGGAGATAGTCACAAGGACACCTCGCGAAATGTCTTGTAGCTGACATTTCGCCGGATGATTTCGGCGTGCGGGAGGAACCTTACGCCAGCGCGCGCGAGGCTTCCCGGACCTTGCGGGTCGACGCATCGACGGACCGCGTCGCCTCGGCGATGTCGGTCATGCTGGAATTGATGTCCGTCACGCCCTTCGCCGCGACCTGCATATTGGACGAAATGCTCTGCGTCACGGACGCCTGCTCCTCGACGGACGCCGCAATGGCAGCCGAGATTTCGTTGACGCGGGAGATCGTCTGCGTGATCGCCTCGATGACGTTGACAGCGCTAGCCGTGGTTCCCTGAACCTCAGCGATCTGCGCGCTGATCTCGTCGGTGGCCTTGGCGGTCTGGGTCGCGAGGCTTTTGACTTCCGACGCCACGACGGCGAAACCCCTGCCCGCTTCGCCGGCCCGCGCCGCCTCAATGGTGGCGTTGAGCGCCAGCAGATTGGTCTGCTCGGCAATATTGTTGATGAGCTTGACCACGTCGCCGATCTTCTGGGCGGCGGTCGCAAGGCCCGACACGATGGCGCTCGTCTCATTGGCCTGCTGGACCGCTTGCAGGGAGATCGTGAGCGCATCCGACGCCTGCCGGCTGATTTCACTCACGGATGCCGCGAGTTCCTCGGCACCTGAGGCTACCGCCTGCATGTTCGAGGATGTCTGTGTCGATGCGCTCACTGCGGATGTGACGCGCTCGGACGTCGAAGTCACGGCCTCGGTAATCTCTCCCAGATCAATGTCGATGGATTTCTGCAACTCGCCACGGCGAATGCGGTCCTCCACCTGTGCTGTGGTGTCGGTGGCGAATTTGACGACCTTGGCGAGCTTGCCGTCTGCCCCCCGGATCGGATTATAGGAGGCCTGAATCCAGACCGGCTTGCCGCCCTTGCCGACGCGTTTGTACTCGTCGGCCTGATAGTCGCCGCGGCGAAGCGAGTCCCAGAAGTCGCGATAGGCTGCGCTGTCGCGGTACTGCGGCTCAACGAACATGCCGTGATGCTTGCCCTGGATTTCGTCCAGCCGGTAGCCGAGGGTTTTGAGGAAGTTGTCGTTCGCGGTGATGACGGTGCCGTCGAGGTTGAACTCGATGACGGCCTGCGATTTCTGAATGGCCATGATCTGGCCTTCGTAATCCGCGTTCTTCAGCTTCTGTTCGGTGATGTCGGAGGCAAACTTGACCACCCTGAATGGTTTACCGCCGCGACCCAGCAGCGGATTGTAGGAGGCCTGAATCCAGACCGGCCTGCCGCCCTTACCGACGCGCAGGAATTCACCCGACTGGTATTCACCACGGCGAAGCGCGTCCCAGAAGTCGCGGTACTCGGCTCTTTCACGGAACTCCGGCTCCACGAACATGCCGTGGTGCTTGCCCTGGATTTCGTCCAGCCGATATCCCATCGCGTTCAGGAAGTTGGGATTGGCGGTCACAATCGTGCCATCGAGGTTAAATTCGATAACCGCTTGCGATTTTCCGAGTGCATCGAGCTTTGAAACAAGTTCCTGAGAAGACTTAAACAGATGCATTTTCCGCGCCCCTTCTAGGATCAGGTGCGACAAATAGACCGTGAATCCGTTAACCAAGCTTTATCGGCGAGCAAAAGTACGCATTTTCATCCTAAAGTTGCATGCTCCTACCGCTGGCATGAACCACCGTGGCGACAAGCGGGTTGCGTCCCGCTTGCCTCATCGCCGTCGAGCGAGTGTAATTCTCAAAACGATAAGCCTCCAGGATCAACCACGGAAGCAGCGGAGAGGGAGAAGCGCGATGCACGGCACGCTCGATCTTGCGCGGCATTCGGAGCTGAACGCGGCGCGCGAGAAGGCCTACTCCACGCCGATCGAGGATTTCAATCCGGGCGATCCCGAGCGGTTTCGCAGCGATACGTTCTGGCCCTACTTCGAACGGCTCCGCAAGGAAGACCCTGTTCACTACTGCAAGGACAGCCAGTACGGGCCTTACTGGTCGGTCACCAAGTACAACGACATCATGCATGTCGAAACCAATCATCAAATCTATTCGTCGGAATCGAGTCTCGGCGGGATCACCATCCGCGATGCGCCGCCGGAATTCCGCCGACCTATGTTCATCGCCATGGACCAGCCGAAGCACAGCGCGCAGCGCAAGACCGTGGCGCCGATGTTCACGCCGACGCATCTCGATCAGTTGGCCGACACGATCCGCACCCGCGCCGCGCAGTGCCTGGACTCGCTGCCACGCCACGAGACCTTCGACTGGGTTGACCGGGTCTCCATCGAACTGACGACCCAGATGCTCGCGACACTGTTCGATTTCCCCTGGGAAGATCGCCGCAAACTCACGCGATGGTCGGATGTCGCAACCGCTTCGCCAGACAACACCGACATCATCGCATCGGAGGATGCCCGGCAGGCCGAGTTGCAGGAGTGCGCTGCGTATTTCTCGAGACTCTGGAATGAGCGGGCCAATGCGCCGCCAAAAAGCGATCTTCTCTCCATGATGGCGCACGCAGAAGCCACGCGCGACATGGACCCCAAGACGTTCCTCGGAAACCTCATTCTCCTGATCGTCGGCGGCAACGACACCACGCGCAATTCGCTCTCCGGCGGCCTCTACGCGCTGAACGAAAATCCGCACGAATATCAAAAGCTGCGCAGCAACCACGCGCTGGTCGACAGCATGGTGCCCGAAATCATCCGCTGGCAGACGCCGCTCGCGCATATGCGCCGAACCGCGCTGCAGGACACCGAACTGCGCGGCAAACAAATCAAGAAGGGCGACAAGGTCGTGATGTGGTACGTCTCGGGCAACCGCGACGACGAGGTGATCGAAAATCCCGACAGCTTCATTATCGATCGCGACCGGCCCCGCCAGCATCTGTCGTTCGGCTTCGGCATCCATCGCTGCGTCGGAATTCGCCTGGCGGAATTGCAACTGAAGATCGTCTGGGAGGAAATTCTCAAGCGCTACGACAACATCGAAGTGGTCGAGCAGCCGCATCGGGTGTATTCCAGTTTCATCAAGGGCTACGAGACCCTTCCGGTGCGGCTGGCGTCATAGCAAAGCCGGCATCCGGTTATAAAAGATTTCAGGCGTCAAACCGCCTCGGGACAAAGGAAGAAAAGATGCACGGGACGATCAGAATGGCCCGCGACGAGCGGCAGAAGGCCGCGCGCGAAAAGGCTTATTCCACGCCGCTGTCGGAATTCCACCCCGGCGCGCCGGAACTGTTCCGCAGCGATACGCTATGGCCGTACTTCGAGCGCCTGCGCAATGAAGAGCCGGTGCATTACTGCACCACCTGCCCGGTCGGCGATTACTGGTCGGTGACCAAGTACAACGACATCATGCATGTCGATACCAACGCCGCGATCTTCTCGTCCGACATCAAATATGGCGGCATCAACCTCCGCGACATGGGCGAGGACTATCAGTGGCCGAGCTTCATCGCGATGGACGAGCCGAAGCACGGCCCGCAGCGCAAGACCGTGTCGCCGATGTTCACGCCGGTGCACCTCGATCGCCTCGCCATTCTCATTCGTGAACGCTCGGCGGAAATCCTCGACAACCTGCCGCGCAACGAGACCTTCAACTGGGTCGACCGGGTGTCGATCGAACTCACCACGCAGATGCTGGCGACGCTGTTCGATTTTCCGTGGGAAGATCGCCGCATGCTGACCCGCTGGTCCGATCTCTCGACGGCGCTGCCGAAGAGCGGAATCTACGAGACCGAAGAGCAGCGGCTGCGGGAGCTCGGCGAATGCGCCGACTATTTCATCCGGCTCTGGAACGAGCGCGTCAAGGAACCCGGCAACGATCTCATCTCCATGATGGCGCACAGCGACGCGATGCGTCACATGGATCGCAGCGAACTGCTCGGTAACCTCATTCTCCTGATCGTCGGCGGCAACGACACCACCCGCAACTCGATGACCGGCTCGGTGCTCGCGCTCAACGAGAACCCGGACGAATACGACAAGCTGCGCTCCAATCACGCGCTGATCGACAGCTTCGTGCCCGAGGTGATCCGCTGGCAGACGCCGCTGGCCCATATGCGCCGCACCGCGCTGCAGGACACCGAACTCGGCGGCAAGCTGATCAAGAAAGGCGACCGCGTCGTGATGTGGTACGTCTCCGGCAACCGCGACGGCGAAGTGATCGAGAATCCCGACAGCTTCATCATCGACCGCGCCCGCCCGCGCACGCACATGTCGTTCGGTTTCGGCATCCACCGCTGCGTCGGCATGCGGCTGGCCGACCTCCAGCTCAAGATCATCTGGGAAGAGATCCTGAAGCGCTTCGACAATATCGAGGTGGTCGGAGAGCCGACGCGGATCTATTCCAGCTTCGTGAAGGGTTATGAAACCCTGCCCGTCCGCATCAATGCCTGACCACGCATAATGCCATCTCTTCGTGGCGAGCTTCTTGCGGCCACTAGCTGCGCCACGGATGCAAATTCGGAATATGGCTGCGCGTCCCAAACCGCTGGAATACAGGCTGGCGATCTGCCAAACACATCCGCATGACACATCACGAGCAAGATTTTTCTGATATCCGCGAGTCGGTTGCGAAGCTTTGCGCCCAATTCCCCGGCGAGTACTGGCGCAAGCTGGACCGCGACATGGCGTACCCGAAAGAGTTCGTCCAAGCGCTGATCGATGCCGGCTATCTGTCGGTACTGATCCCCGAAGAGTATGGCGGTTCCGGGCTGAAGCTTTCGGCAGCGGCCGCGATTCTCGAGGAGATCCAGCGCGCAGGCTGCAACGGCGGCGCCACCCACGCCCAGATGTACACCATGGGCACGCTGCTGCGGCACGGCAGCGAGGAACAGAAATCCAAATGGCTGCCGCGAATCGCCAGCGGCGAACTGCGCCTGCAGGCCTTTGGCGTGACCGAGCCGACCAGCGGCACGGACACTTCCTCGCTCAAGACTTTTGCGAAGCGCGAGGGCGACCACTACGTCGTCAACGGCCAGAAGATCTGGACCAGCCGCGCCGAATATTCCGACCTGATGATCCTGCTGGCCCGCACCACGCCGAAGGAACAGGCCGCCAAACGGACCGACGGTCTCTCTGTTTTCATCGTCGACATGCAGGAAGCGAAGAAGGCCGGCGGGCTGACCATCCGGCCGATCCGCACCATGATGAACCACTCCACGACGGAGGTGTTCTTCGACAACATGAAGGTGCCGGCCGAGAACCTGATCGGCGAAGAGGGCAAGGGCTTCCGCTACATCCTGTCGGGGATGAATGCCGAGCGCATTCTGATCGCGTCGGAATGCGTCGGCGACGCCAAGTGGTTTATCAAGAAGGCGAGCGACTACGCCAAGGAGCGCACGGTGTTCGGACGCCCGATCGGCCAGAATCAGGGCATCCAGTTTCCGATCGCGAAATCCTACGCCAACATGCGCGCCGCCGAACTGATGGTGCGCGAGGCGATCCGGCTCTATGAGGCTGGGGAGAACCCAGGCGCCGAGGCCAACATGGCCAAGATGCTCGCCGCCGATGCGTCCTTTGAAGCGGCCAACGCCTGCATCCAGACTCACGGCGGCTTCGGCTTCGCGGAAGAGTACGATATCGAGCGCAAGTTCCGCGAGACCCGGCTCTATTCAGTAGCGCCGATCTCCACCAATCTGATCCTGTCGCATCTGTCCGAGCATGTGCTCGGCATGCCGCGCTCCTACTGAGAGAGACCATGCTGCCGCTCGAAGGACTGACCGTCATCGCCGTCGAGCAGGCGGTCGCTGCGCCATTCTGTACGTCGCGGCTCGCGGATGCAGGCGCGACGGTATTTAAGGTCGAGCGGCCGGAAGGCGATTTCGCCCGCGGATATGATGCCGCCGCAAAGGGCCAGAGCAGCTATTTCGTCTGGCTCAACCGCGGCAAGAAATCCGTTGTCATCGATCTCGCGACCGACGACGGCCGCAAGACGCTTGAGAAACTGATCGCGGGCGCGGACGTGCTGGTGCAGAATCTCAAGCCCGGCTCGATGGACAAGCTCGGCTTCACCCGCGAACGACTGCGCAAGGATTATCCGGGCCTCATCATCTGCACCATTTCGGGCTACGGCGACGACGGTCCCTATGCCGAACGCAAGGCCTATGACCTGCTGATCCAGGCGGAAAGCGGTCTTGCCTCCATCACTGGCGGCCCGGAAACGCCGGCGCGCGTCGGCCTGTCCATCGTCGATATCGCCACCGGCGCCACCGCCCACGCCGCGATACTCGAAGCGCTGATCGGCCGCTCGAAAACCGGACAGGGCGCAGACATCCGCATTTCGATGTTCGACGTGATGGCCGACTGGCTGACCGTGCCGCTGCTGAACGCCGAGAACGGCAACAGCCCAAAGCGCATGGGCCTCGCCCACACCTCGATCGCGCCTTATGGCGTGTTCCGCTCCAAGGACGGCCGCGACATTCTGATCTCGATCCAGAGCGAGCGCGAATGGAAGAAGCTCTGCGCCGACGTGCTGAACATGCCGGACCTGCCGAATGATCCGCGCTTCTCCAGCATGGTGGAGCGCGTCAAGAACCGCAAGCTGACCGACGGCACCGTGGCCGATGTGTTCAAGACCATGACGCGTGACGACCTGCTCAAGCGACTGGACGACGCCGACATCGCCTTCGCTGAGGTCAACACCATGGACGATCTGTCGGCGCATCCGCATCTGCGCCGCATCGAGGTCGAAACGCCCAACGGCGTCGTCGCCTATCCTGCCCCCGCATCCATCGTCGTCGGCGAACAACGTCCCTACGGCGCGGTGCCCGCAGTGGGAGACGCAACCAGCGAAATCTCGCAAGGCAAGAAACCATGACAGCGAAACCCGACATCGATCATTTGCGCCAGTGGATCGGCCGCACCCAGGAAGCGTCCGACGTCATCACCGCGCAACTGGTGAAGGGCCTGCGCGCAACGCTGTTTCTCGATATCGGAAATCCTGCTGAAGGCGACATCGCGCCGCTCACGACGCACTGGTGCCTCGCGCAGCCGGTCGTGCCGATGAGTGAAATCGGCGTGGACGGTCATCCCGCGCGCGGCGGCTTCCTGCCGCCGGTGCCGTTGCCGCGCCGGATGTGGGCCGGCGGACAGATCGAGTTCATCGATCCGCTGCGCATCGACGACACGGTGACGCGCTCGTCACGCATCTCCGACGTCACGATGAAGAGCGGCAGCACCGGTGCCCTGTGCTTCGTCTCGGTGGATCACACCATCACGACAACGCGCGGCGTCGCTGTCCGCGAACGGCATGATATCGTCTATCGCGATGTCACGCCCGCGGGCGACGCGAAGCCAGCCGCTGCTGCACCCGCTCCTGCCGGGAAGCATCGCGAAACCCACATGGCCGATCCGGTGCTGCTGTTCCGTTATTCGGCGCTGACGTTCAACGGCCATCGCATTCACTACGACCGCGACTACGTCACCAAGGTCGAAGGTTATCCGGGCCTGATCGTTCACGGCCCGTTGCAGGCATCATTGCTGATCGAGTTCGCCGCACGCCAGCGTGGCGGCAAGGCGCCCACAAAATTTGTGTATCGCGGCGTCAATCCGCTGTTCGACGGCGCGGAATTCAGCGTCAACGGTAATGAAACGAGTGCTGGCCTTGAGGTCTGGACGGCGAATGCTGCAGGCGCGCCGACCATGAAGGGCACTGCCAGCTGGTAGCCGTTGAATTCTTGCCGTCACCCTGGGGTGCGAGGGCGAAGCCCGAGCCTCGAAGGGCGGCGGCAAATCCAGAGACATTGATCCGTCATCCTTCGAGGCGCGCAAGAGCGTACCTCTGGATAATGAAAAACGCTTCGGCTTAACTCACTTCTTTCCGAACATCTCGCGCATGCCAGCCTGGATCTTGGCCATGCCGCCGATCCAGCGATCGTAGTTCTCGGTCTTCGCGCGCATGTAGGTCAGCACCTGCGGATGCGGCAGGATCACGAACGTCTCGCGGTCGATACCGTCGAGCGCGCATTGCGCGACCTCCTCCGCCGTGAGATTGCCGTCGTGGGACTGCGGACCCTTCGGCATGCCCCTCAGCATATTGGTGTCGACCCCTTGCGGACAGAGGATCGACACGCGGATGTTGTGGGCTTTGTGCGACATCGCCAGATTCTCGGCAAAGCCCACCGCGGCGTGCTTCGTCGTCGCATAGGTCGCGCTGCCAACCTGCGACAACAGCCCGGCCGCCGAAATGGTGTTGAGGAAATAGCCGCCGCCACGCGCCCTCATGCGCGGCACCAGATGACGCGCTGCGTAAACATGCGCCATCACGTGGATCGCCCAGCTTTTCGCCCATGCCGCATCTGGTGCGCCGCCCGCATTCTCGGCCATCGGATCGAACTCGCCGACAATGCCGGCATTCGAGCAGAACAGATCAATGGGGCCGAACTGCTTTTCGGTTTCATCGATGACGCGGAGAATGTCGTCTTCCTTGCTGACGTCGCAGGCGAACGACGCGCCACCGATGGAGTCCGCGACGGTCTTGGCCCGCGCGCCGTCGAGATCGGCAACGACAACCTTGGCGGCGCCCTCGCGATGGAAGATTTCGCACAGCGCCTGGCCGATGCCATTCGCACCGCCGGTGACGACAACAACTTTTCCGGAAACTTTCATGCTGATATTTTAGGTGGGAAAGCTGGTGAGATCAATCAATCTCAGGCCGCAACCAGAACCATATCGAGCACCGCTGTGTAGTGCAGTGCAGCGGCAAGCAACACGAAGGAATGCCAGATCGCATTCTGAAAGCGCAGCCGTTCCCACGCATGGAAGATCACGCCGAGCGAATAGATCAGCCCACCGGCAGCGATGAACCACAATGTCGAACTCGGCAACGAGGACACGAGGCTGTCGTAGGCAACAATCCCGCTCCATCCCATAGCGAGATAAAGCCCGACCGAAAGGCGATCGAACCGTCCCGGCAGAAATATCTTGAGCGCGATGCCTGCCACCGCCACAGACCAGACGCCGATCAGCAGCGCCATCGCCATGAAGCGGTCGTTCATCTGCGCCAGGAACGGCGTGTAGGTGGCCGCAATCAGAATGTAGATCGCGGAGTGATCGAACCGGCGTAGCACCCATTTGACGGGTGACACCGGCCACAGATTGTAGGTCGCGGACAGGCCGAGCATGGCAAGCAGGCCGGTGACATAAACCGACACCGAAATAACTTCGGCCCTCGACGCATACATGCCGGCGACAACGACGAGCGCGATGGCGGCGATCAGTCCGAAAGCGATGCCGAGCACATGGACGATGCCATCGGCGATCAGCTCCGCGCGGTCGTAGTCCCAGCGGACCACGCCTCCACCCGCAACGCGGGCGTGCGAACTGAGCTGCTTCAAACGGAAGATCGTCATGCGTACAATCGGGCCAATTGATCTATCTTGACGTCGAGCACAAAGGATAATCCGGTGACGGTCAATGAATCCTGAAAAGGGGACCGATCAAGGTTCATAACGGTTTGAAACTTGATTTCCGCTCCAAAAATCTCCAGCTTCACAAAACTGTCGCACGGCGTGTTTTATTCAGTGATCCCTCTGTCCGATAAAGTCTTGATCGAATTATGGCACCCAGCTTTTCGGACATCGTCGAGGAAGCCCGTCTCTCCGTCCGCTCACTGATCGAGTACGGCGAGAGCCTGTTCAATCCCACCGTGCGGCTTGGCGTCACAGGCCTGTCGCGCGCCGGCAAGACGGTTTTCATCACCGCACTGGTTCATGGCCTGCTGCGCGGCGGACGCTTCCCGGTGTTCGAGTCGCTGGCGACGGGCCGCATCGCCCGCGCGCGGCTCGAGCCGCAACCCGACGATGCCGTGCCGCGCTTCGCCTATGAGAGCCACGTCCGCACACTGATCGAGGACCGGCGCTGGCCACATTCGACCGTGGATATCAGCGAGCTTCGCCTCGTCATCGACTATCAGCGGCAGAACAGCGCGACGCGCCAGCTCACGCTCGATCTCGTGGACTATCCCGGCGAATGGCTGCTCGATCTTCCGCTGCTGAACAAGAGCTATGAGCAATGGTCGGCGGAAAGCCTCGCACTATCTCGCCGCGAGCCGCGCGCGCGGTTGGCCAAGCAATGGCATTCGCATCTCGCGACCCTCGAACCAAAGGAGCGCGAGGACGAACAGGCGACGCTCACCGCCGCAAAGCTGTTCACGGATTATCTGCGCGCCTGTCGCGACGAACGCTTTGCCATGAGTCTCCTGCCGCCCGGCCGCTTCCTGATGCCCGGCAATCTCGCGGGCTCGCCTGCGCTGACCTTTGCCCCTTTGGATGTGCCGCAGGACGGCACCGCTCCGGATGGTTCGCTATGGGCGATGATGCGGCGGCGTTATGAAGCTTACAAAGACGTCGTGGTGCGGCCGTTCTTCCGGGATCACTTCACACGGCTCGACCGGCAGATTGTGCTGGTGGATGCACTCGCCGCATTCAATGCCGGCCCCGAAGCGCTGAAGGATCTCGAAGGCGCGCTGTCGGGCATTCTCGATTGCTTCAACATCGGCCGCAGCACGTTCGTCAGTTCGCTGTTCCGCCCGCGTATCGACAAGATCCTGTTCGCCGCGACCAAGGCCGATCACCTGCACCACTCCAGTCACGACCGGCTGGAAGCGATCCTGAAACGCATGGTCGAACGCGCAGCTTCGCGCGCCGAGTTCGCCGGCGCGTCTGTGGATGTCGTGGCGCTTGCCGCCGTCCGCGCGACCAGAGAAGCCCTCGTGCAACAGGGCCGCGAAAAACTGCCATCGATCCTCGGCACGCCGGAAGAAGGCGAGATGTCCGGCGACGAGGTATTCGACGGCGAGACGGAGGTAGCGACCTTTCCCGGCGACCTTCCTGCCAAGCTCGATGACCTGTTCAGCGGCGACGGCGCGTTCCGCGGCCTCTCCAACGCAGCATCCGACCAGACCGATTACCGCTTTCTGCGATTTCGGCCGCCTTTACTCGAGCAAAAGGCTGGCGAAGAGCCCGCCCTGCCCCATATCCGCCTCGACCGCGCGCTTCAGTTCCTGATCGGAGACAAGCTGCAATGAGCGACAAGCCGCATCACCGCAAGCCGGCGGCGTTCAAGCTCGACGATCCCCGCGTCATCCTGATGGATGCCGAGGACGATCCATCGCGTCCCGCGCGCGGCAAGGTTCACATCACGCCGGAAGCGGACCCGGCGCAGCTTCCCGTCCCCATCGACGAACCGGCAATGCCGGTCCGCAAGGGTTTTGGCTGGGCGAGCGTTTTCTGGATCGCTCTCGCCGGACTGGTCACGCTGGGCCTCGGCCTCGGCATTTCCAATCTGGTCGAGGATCTGTTCAATCGCAGCGCCAGCCTCGGTTACATCGGCCTCGTCTTTGCGGTTCTCGCCGTGGTGGCGCTGGTGGTCATCATCGGACGCGAAGCATTGAGCCTCGCGCGGCTGGAAACCATCGAGAAGCTGCATGCGCGGGCCAACGCTGTGCTGCTGAGCGACGACCGCAAGGAAAGCGACGCCATTGTCCGCGATCTGCTGAAGGTTGCGCATGACAATCCGAAGCTCGCGCGCGCCCGAGCGGCGCTGGAAGAACATGGCCGCGACATCATCGACGGCGCAGACATGGTGCGGCTTGCCGAGCGCGAGCTGATGACGCCGCTCGATCAGGAAGCGCGGCGGCTGGTTTCGAGCGCCGCGCAGCGCGTGTCCATCGTCACTGCCGTCAGCCCCGGCGCGGTCATCGACATGCTGTTCGTGTTCGCGGCGGCTTTACGTCTGGTGCGGCAGCTGGCGCGGCTCTACGGCGGACGGCCCGGCACGCTCGGCATGATCCGCCTCATGCGCCATGTGGTTGCGCATCTGGCGCTGACGGGCGGCATGGCGGCCAGCGACAGCCTGATCCAGCAGATGCTCGGCCACGGCATTACCGCCAAGCTGTCGGCCAAACTCGGCGAAGGCCTGCTCAACGGCCTGCTCACCGCGCGGCTGGGTCTCGCTGCCATCGACGTGACACGGCCGCTGCCGTTTGAAGCCCTGCCGCGTCCCGCACTGTCCGATCTTGCGAAAGATCTGCTACGCCGCGCCGGCGGCGACGATCAGAAGGCCTGAACGGCGCGAAGCCTCGTCGCCACTAAAATCCCGGCCTTTTCAAAGCCGACGGTATTCGTGAACCTGTTTTCCGGACGGTGCGACCAATCTGCAAGGGGTGGATATCGGTAAACCCGCGCAGATTGCGCTACTCAGGAGAACGGTCATGTTTCGCAAACTCGCTCTCGCAATTGCTGCTTCCGCTGCGCTTGGCGCAGCCGCCCTGTCCCCGACCGCCGCTTCGGCACATGGCTGGGGTCATCACTGGGGTCACGGCTGGGGCTACGGCCACGGCTTTGGTTTCGGCTTCAGCCCGGTCATTGTGAGCGGCGGCTATGCCGATGACGACGGCTGCTACGTGCGGCGCCGCGTCCGCACGCCTTATGGCATCCGCTATCGCACCGTGAACGTCTGCTATTGATCTCAGGCTTTGCCTGAATCGAAATATCGCGAAAGATCGTCATTGCGAGGAGCACTTGCGACGAAGCAATCCAGTCCTTTTCTGTAGCTCTGGATTGCTTCGCTTCGCTCGCAATGACGCTTGAGGAATATCCGCACTCAGTTCAGCAATCGCCATTTGTAAAACCGCGAGTCCGGCGGCGGCGAAAGATCGGGCGTCCATCCAGTGACGGTCTTGAAGACGAAAGGCTCAATGACAATGCCGCGCCATGTTCGATCGGCTTTCCCAACCACCCGCAATACCGCGGGCGTACCAACTTCGATCACGTTGCCATCGTTGGGCGCACTATCGACGTAGAGGCCGATGCCGGATTTCATCGCTCCACTCGCGGAATCCTTGAAGCCGATGAAGCGGCTTCGCTCGTTCACCTGCACCACCGGAATGCTGTCCTTGAGATGCCAGCGCAGCTCCGCATAGATTCGGTAATCGAGCGTCGCGATCCATGTCGCGCCGACCTCGTCCGCGACCGCCTTCGCACGCCGGGCGATCTCGCCATAGCCAGCTTCCTTCGCGACCGGATCCTTGGTGGCTGCGACCGCGAAATTGCTGACGCTGTAGTAATAGAAAATCACAACATTCAGCACGAAGCCGAGCACCACTGCAGCTTTCGCCCATGGCGCTGCCGTGCGGGCAATCCAGCCTGAACCGCTTTCCTTCCCCATTTCGGCGAGATTGATCGCCGCAGCGGCAAACGCGAACGGCCAGATCAAGAGCGGCCAAGTGTCGCCGATCCGCAGCGAGAAAGATTTCCATAAGAAGTACGCGAACGGCACCAGCGCGCAGGTCGAGATGAGGATGAACGCCGGATTCAGCCGCCGATAACCGCGCCATGCCAGCATCAAAGACCCCGCCAGCACCACCGGAAACAGGATAAGCCCGACAAGTGCGAGCTGAAGTCCGAGAAAATCGCCGACGGTGCGTGCGGAAATGCCGTGGTCCGCGCCGGCGCGGATGAACTGGAATTTGAACGACGCCCAATCGTGCTGCCAGTTCCAGACAAGCACCGGCGAAAACACTAGCAACGCAATTCCGACTGCAATCCAGGGATACGGACTGCGAAGCCAACTCGCGCGCCAAGGCGGCGCCAGCAGGAACGCCGCGACGGCGGGCGCTAAAAACACGGCCGTGTATTTCGACAGCAATGCCAGCCCGCCGAACAGCCCGGCTGCGAGCCACCAGCGGCCGTCCTTGCTCTCAGTGAGGCGAACCAGCGACCAGACCATCGCAAGCGAGAACGGAATCAATGCGGTGTCAGGCAATATCCGGGACGCGAACAGGCCATACTCGGGCGCCGCGAACGGCATCAGCACAGCGAGCACGACGGCGCCTCTGTCCCGCGTCAGCCGCCAGACAATATCTGCAAGAATCGCCCATGCGATCCACATCCCGAGCAGTCCGCCGAACCGCGCGCCGAAATTGGTATCCCCGAAAATCGCCGTGCCGAAACGGACCAGCCACGCCACCATCGGCGGATGATCGAGATAGGACAGGACGTGTTCTTTCGAGAGCGTCCAGTAATAGGCTTCGTCAGTGCGCAGGTCCGCCGTCGCGGCGTAGAAGACCTGCAACGCCACAAAGGCGACAATCGCTACCGCCGCGACGACTGTTTCGCGGGATGTCAGGAGTCCGGGCTTCGCCGTCTCGGCTGCAGAGGCTTGGTTCATTGAAGTCAGCGGCTCAGGACGACAGATGGCTGTCGCCGGGGTGATCGTGCGGTTCGCTTTTCCGCGACCCCGATCATGAAGTCAAACGGCTGGTCTTTTGCTGCCTAAACGGGCCGCCACCTGCCCATGGCGCGTGACCCAAGTCTCCGTTAAAATTCCGCAGTTTCCGGCGCCACCATCAATCGGACTTCACGGGTTCAGGGCGGTTTCGCAACATGGCAGAGAAAGCCGTTTCATCTCTCGGCCGGCGCGTGCGCGGAATCGGAATTCGCCAGGTGCGGCTTGCCACCGGCCTTGTGCTGTTCACCTACATCACCAGCCATTTCACCAATCATGCGCTTGGCAACATCTCGCTCGGCGCGATGGACGACATGCTCACCTATCAGGTGCTGTTCTGGCAAAGCTGGCCGGTTCTGATCGTGTTCTATGGCGCGGTGCTCATCCATATGGGATTGGGCCTGTGGGCGCTCTATTCGCGCCGGCAATTCCGCTGGACCGCGATCGAATTGACGCAGTTGATGTTCGGGCTGAGCATCCCGCTGCTCATCATGCTGCATTTCGTCGGTACACGCCTCTCCTTGCCTCTGCTCGGGATCGAACGGGATTATCCGCAGGTCTTTTTCGCCTTTTGGGTGGCAAGGCCGAACGGCAGGTGGCTCATGTACGCCGCGCTGGTCATTTCATGGGTGCACGGCTGCATCGGGCTTTATTTCTGGTTCAAAACGAAACCTTACTTCCAGAAAATCTCGTCGCTGCTGCTTGCTCTTGCCGTGATCCTGCCCACGCTCGCGCTGCTTGGGCTTTATCAGGGCGGCCGGGTTATCGAGCGCGCCGGTGCGTCTCCGGAATGGCGCGCCGACAATCTTTCGGTGGGGAAGGCCGGCACCGCCGCGGAGCAGGCGCTGCTCGTCCAGATCACCTCCTACGCTGAATACGGCTACCTTGGCCTGATCGGCCTCGTCATCGTCGCTCGCGGCATTCGCGCGCTGCTTGAGCGCCGCCGCGGTCTGATCACGCTGTCCTACGGCAACGGCAAAACCATACGCGTTCCGGTTGGCCTCAGCGTGCTGGAGGCCAGCACCCGCTTCAACATCCCTCATTCCAGCGTTTGCGGCGGGCGGGCGCGCTGCTCGACCTGCCGCATCCGCATCATCGGGGACTGCAGCGCGTTGCCCCAACCGTCGAACCGCGAAACCTTCGTGCTGGATCGCGTGGGCGCAGGTGGCGACCCGGCCATCCGCCTCGCCTGTCAGCTACGCCCGCAATGTGACATTTCCTTTTTCCAGATCTTTCCGCCGCACACGAGCGTGGCGTCGGGCACGACGATCGCAGCCCCTCATCCCGGCAAGGAGCGCTATGTCGTCAGCATGTTTGTGGACATGCGCGGATCGACCAAACTCGCCGAACATCGGCTGCCGTTCGATACCGTCTTCATCATCAACCGCTTTCTCACGGCAGTCTCGCAAGCCGTCGTCGAATGCGGCGGACAGCCGAACCAGTTTGTCGGCGATGGCCAACTGGCCCTGTTTGGACTTTCCGCTACTCCGCAAACGGCTTGCCGGCAGGCAATCAAAGCCGCAGCCCGGATCGCGGTCCATGTCGATGCGCTGAACAAATTTCTTGGCGATGACGTTCCGGAACCGCTGCGCTTCGGGATCGGCATTCACGGCGGCGAGGTCATCATCGGCGATATCGGCTCGCAGGAACACACCGTGTTCACGGCGCTCGGCGACTCCGTGAACGTCGCAGCGCGCCTGCAAGACATGACCAAAACCCTGTCCTGCGAGGTCGTGCTGTCCCAGGATATCCTGAAAACGGCCGCCCTTCCTGCCGGGGATCTGCCCCGGGTCGAGGTCCCCATTCGTGGCCGGGTCGAGCCGCTGGTGGTCTATACGGTCGCCAAAGCCGGAATGCTGTCGGCCCTCACCGCCGATTTCGCAGTTGCAGCAGCGCAAAAAACACAGGATTCGAGCAAAGTTTGAGCGAAAGCGGCGGGTGCGGCGACCACCCACGGCATTTTTGCTATCAAGGCACACGCTTAACGCGTATCGTGCTGGCCGTTGGCCACGCCACCCGCGGGGTTCGACACTTTGTTATGGTCTTACCCTCTTGGAGACGACGGAATGGCTAAAGGTACGGTGAAGTGGTTCAACCCGACGAAGGGCTACGGTTTTATTCAGCCCAGCAACGGCGGCAAGGACGTGTTCGTGCACATCTCGGCAGTTGAGAAGGCAGGTCTTTCTTCCCTCAACGAAGGACAGTCGGTCGAATACGAAGAAGTTGCAAACCGCGGCAAGACGTCGGCGGAAAATCTCAAGGTTTGATAGGGAGGTCCGATTCAGGAAAGCTGGATCGGACCTTTGCTTACTCTGCGGCGCGTGATCAGCCCCAAGGCCCACGCGACCCGCCCCACGGACCGCGCGCTCCGGCCGCATCTGCCGGCGCGCCAGCGAAATCCCCGCGCGGCCCGAGTTCACCAGCAAGGCGCTGCAACTCCCGGACACGGTTCTCGGTCGACGGATGGGTCGAGAACAGATTGTCCATGCCCTGTCCCGACAATGGATTGATGATGAACATGTGCGCCGTCGCGGGACTGCGCTCCGCATCCATGTTCGGAATCTGATGCGCGGCATTGTCGATCTTGACCAGCGCCGACGCCAGCCACACAGGTTGCCCGCAAATCCGCGCGCCCAGATTATCCGCTGAATATTCACGCGTCCGGCTGATCGCCATCTGCACGATCATCGCAGCCAGCGGCGCCAGGATCATCATCGCCAGCGAACCGACAATGCCCGGCCCGTTGTTGTTGCGATGGCCGCCGAAGAACATCCCGAACTGCGCGATCATCGAGATCGCACCCGCGATGGTCGCGGTGATCGTCATGATGAGCGTGTCGTGGTTCTTGATGTGCGCGAGCTCGTGCGCGATCACGCCGGCAAGTTCTTCGCGGCTTAGCGATTGCAGCAGCCCCGTCGTCGCCGCCACAGCGGCATGATGCGGATCGCGCCCGGTCGCGAATGCGTTGGGCTGCGGATTGTCCATCAGGTAGACCTTCGGCATCGGCAGTTGCGCGCGGCCGGCGAGTTCAGCCACGAGCCGCACGAAATCCGGCGCGCTGCGCTCGTCGACCTCCTGCGCACTGTGCATCGACAGCACCATGCGGTCCGAGTTCCAATAGGCGAACATGTTGGTTGCAGCGGCGATGATCAGCGCGATCACAGCACCGCCCGACCCGCCGATCAGATAGCCGACGCCCATGAACAGGGCCGTCAGACCAGCCAGCAGCACCGCCGTCTTGAAATAACTCATTACCGCCTCCTGACGAGCGCCTGATTTGAGAACATCATTCCCTCCCAAATGGTGAGGACCGCTGGCTTATTTCAAGATCGCCATCCTGCGTCGCCGCGTCGCGTTGCACAACCGTCATCACTGGAACCGGGCGCTGCCCATTGCTCTCCTCCGCATGGGAGGGCTGCTCGAACAAGGGCAGTCCAAGACCGATATTCGTTTGAAATATGATGAACGTCATATAAAAGAGCCCAAAAGGGGCCAGCCAATGACGATCCAGAATATTGACGAAAATAGCGAGATCGCCGCACCGGCCGCACGCTCATCCATGTCGACGCGGATCATCGTCCTCGCGGCACTTGCCGCGGTCGGATCGTTTGCCACCAACATTCTGCTGCCATCCCTGCCCTCGATGGCGAAGGCGCTGAACGTCTCGACCGCCGCCGTCTCGTCGACCATCAGCGTCTATCTCGCGGTGTTCGCCATCGGCCAGTTGATCGTCGGCCCGCTGTCCGATCGCTACGGCCGATGGAAACCGGTGCTGTTCGGACTCGGTATCTTCGTGCTGGGAAGCGTGTGGTGCCAGTTCTCGAACGACCTGCCGACGATGCTGGTCGGCCGGACCATTCAGGCACTGGGCGCATGCGCCGCCTCGGTGCTGTCGCGCGCCATCGCCCGCGATCTGCTGAGCGGCGAAGAGCTCACGCGCGCATTGGCTTTCATCATGGTCGCGATGTCAGCGGCTCCCGGCTTCTCGCCGCTGATCGGCGGACTGCTCGACGCCACCTCCGGATGGCGTTCGGAGTTTTTCGTGGTCGGCCTGTTCGGCGCCATCGTCGCGTTTTTCTATTACAGATATGTCGGAGAAACCCATCAGGCCGATGGAAAGATGTCGATGCAGCCCGCCTCCATCGCGCGCGGCTATTGGGGATTGATCACCGATCTGCGCTTCATCGCGCCGGCCGGAACGATCGGGCTTTTCATGGGCGCGATCTTTGCGATGTTCTCGGTCTCGCCGCGCGTCCTGATCGATGGACTAGGCTTCTCGCCGATTCAGGTCGGGTTGTTTTTCGCCACAACGGTCTTCGCGGTGTTCGCGTCAGGAATGGCGGCGCCGCGTCTGGCGATCAGGCTTGGGCACGCCCGCGCGACCGTTATCGGTCTTTGCATCGCGGCGCTGGGTGGCCTCACGCTGCTGCTGGCGCATTGGGCCGATCATTCGATCTGGACTTATTTCATTCCGGTCATGATCTTCCTGACCGGGTTCGGAATGGTGAGCCCGCTGGTCACGGCAACGGCCCTGCAGCCATTCGGCGATAGGGCGGGTCTTGCGTCGGCGCTGCTCGGATTCCTGCAGATGGCCGGCGCCGCACTGGGCGTGGTGCTGACCGCATCGATTGCGAGCGCGACGCTCGCCATCGGCGCCATACAGGCCGCGCTAACCATGCTTGGATTGATTTTGTATCTGACCGGCTCGCGCAGGGCATGATCCCGAAAAGTGGGAACCGGTTTTCGGAACAGATCATGCCCAAACAAAAGGGCAAACGACGAGTCTGGATCAGACTCTCGTTCCCGCTTAGCAGGACGCGCCCCACCCTTTGGGAAACGGAACCATCGGCCAGGCGCCGGAACCCGAACAATCGGATGCCTTGTCGCCGGGCTCAAGCACACCGCCGCAATACGGGCAGGTATTGTCATTCGCTGGACGCGGCGCATCCCCCACGTCGTCAGTGACGTCGTGAGCGAAAAAATTAACCACAGGGAGGCGCGGGGTCAGTCGATTTACTGGCATGCTCATTCCTCTTCATCAGAGGCTGCATCATGCCAGCGAGATCATGCTGGTCCGTTCAAACGAACGCTCAAATTTTAGCATTCAAAGCGCGTTAAACATCGCGGATTTACAGGTTCCGCGATGGTGTTGCTCAACGCGCGACGATCAGGCCCCGGCTGGTAACGACAACCCAGCGGCCATCCTGTCGGCGGATCGCATCGACGCGTCCAACGCCCGGCAACGGATCGCCCGGAATGACGTCGAAGATTCCTGCGCGGCCCACCACCGTTGCTGTGCCGTCGAACACGTCACGAAGTGTCCAACCATCGACAACAGGCAGCCGGCTGGGCTGCGCAGCAGATGGCTTGATCGAGCCGGTGGTTTCCGGCGCGGGACTTGCGGCAGGCGCACGCAGCTTGTCGACGGCTTCGCTCAGCTTCGCCAATTTTGCGGCGGGCTCAGCCTGTGCCTTCTCGACCTTCTCAATACGCTCAGCCATCTTCACCGACTGCGCAGTGCTGGTGCTCTTCAGCGCCGCGATGTCGGCGTTGATCTTTGCTATCGCGTTATCGACCGTCCGCGCCTGTTCTGCGGCAGCAGTCGAAGCCGCGACGGCGGCGGCCTGGTCGGCTTTCAAATAATGCCCGACGCCTGCGGTCGCGAGCGAGCCACCGATCGCGCCGACAGCGGCGGCGATAGCGACGATGGCCGCGATCGAGAGGCGACGGCCGGTGGTTTCTGGAGCGGCGGCGGCATTGAACTGCTGCTCGCGCGCGGCACTCTCGTTGGAAACAATATCTTCCCACGAATTGTGCGGCGTCAGGCGCTGCAGCGTGATTTCCTTGGACGGCTGTTTCGCAACATGAGTCGAAGCACTTTCGTCCGGTGCGCTCGCCGCCTTCGCTTCATGCTGAACCATGTTGCTTGATTCCGGCGCTGGCGACGCTTCGCCGTGATTGCCGGAACCCTTGATCTCGCCGTCGGCATTGTGGTCGGTCATGAGCGCGGACTCCGAATGGGTTTACTATTTGGTAACCACGAATTGGTTGAAAATTCGTTACCCGGAGGGCGCCGTGCCAGCGGCGAGATCGCATCAAACACAAAGCTCACATCAGGCGCTCGCCCGTCCGTGAGTTTTGTAACAATCAGAAAATGAACCCAGTATTTATGAAGTTCGACTTGTGGTCGCGCACGATCTCGTCGAGCAGCCGCTTGGAGTCGTCGGTCTGCTTCGCCGCAATCATCGAGCGGATCGAAAATGAACGCAGCGCATCGGTGACCGAGAGCGTACCTTCAGCGGAGTCCTTGCGACCGGTGAACGGGAAGACGTCCGGCCCACGCTGGCACTGACAGTTGATGTTCACGCGGCAGACCTGATTGACCAGCGGATCGACCAGACGCCCGATCGTCTCCGGGTCTTCGCTGAAGATCGACACCTGCTGGCCGTGTTCCGACGTGATGACATAGTCGAGCGCGGTATCGATGTCGTCGAACGCCATGACAGGCACGATCGGCCCGAACTGCTCTTCGCGATAAAGGAGCATTCCTTCCTTCACCGGATAAACCACGGCAGGATAGAACAGCGTGCCGTTGCTGAGGCCGCCGCCTTCATTGATGACCTTCGCGCCTTTTTCTTTGGCATCCGCCACCAATCGCGTCATGTGCTCGACCTTGCCGAGTTCAGGCAGCGGCGTGAGCGTGACGCCTTTGTCCCACGGCATGCCGGCCTTCAGCTTGCCAAGCTCCTCGGTGAAGCGCGCGAGAAATTTGTCCACAATGGAGCGATGCACGATCAGCATCTTGAGCGCGGTGCAGCGCTGACCGTTGAACGACAGCGAGCCGAGCAGACATTCCTTCACCGCAAGCTCGACGTCGGCGTCCGGCAACACGATGGCAGCGTTCTTGGCATCGAGGCCGAGAATGGCGCGCAGCCGGTTGACCTTCGGATGCATCTTCTTGAGATGGTCAGCGACACGGCTTGAGCCGATCAGCGTCAGCACGTTGACCTTGCCGGACTCCAGCAGCATCGGCACCACTTCCGAGCCCTTGCCATAGACCGTGTTGATGACGCCCTTCGGAAACGCGCTGCGGAACGCTTCGAGCAGGGGCTGAAACAGCAGCACGCCGAACTTCGGGGGCTTGAACACCATGGTGTTGCCCATGATGAGCGCCGGGATCAGCGTCGCGAAGGTCTCGTTGAGCGGGTAGTTGTACGGCCCCATGCACAGCACCACGCCGAGCGGCGTGCGGCGGATCTGGCCGATGGTGCCCTCGACAATCGTGAATCTCGAATTGTCGTTGTCGAGATGCTTCAGCGCGTCGATGGTCGCCTTGATGTATTCGACGGTGCGGTCGAACTCCTTTTGCGAGTCCGGCAGCGTCTTGCCGATTTCCCACATGATGAGTTGAACGATCTGCTCGCGCCGCGCCACCATCTGCTTGGTGAAGTCCTGCATGCAGTCGATGCGCTGCGCCACCGTCATGGTCGGCCATTCGCCGCGCCCACTGTTATAGGCGGCGACGGCTGCATCCAGCGCGATCTTCGCTTCCGGGATGCCGCCGACCGGATAGCTGCCGAGTTCGACCTGCTTCAACGAACCATCGGCCTTGCGCACGCAGATCGCCGAACGCACCGTCTCCACAGGCCCGGTCCACGGCACCAGCGCGCCGTTTACCAACGTCTCGCGCTGATGGATGGGCGGCGGCAGACCGCACTCCTTGAAACGGCTTTCCTCCGGGAACAATTCCTTCAACTGCTGCGACGTGAGCATCATGTCCTCATCGATTGCGAGTATCCGCGGCCTGGTCCTGGGAAAACAGCAGACCAACGCGCGCGGATGGGACCGGCCTCAAACAGGCCGACCTTTGGGATGGTCAGTCTAGTGTGCCTGACGAATGAGTCGAAATGATAATGTGGCAGGCTTTTTTATGTACATGCCGCCCAAATGGGTGTCATTGCGAGGAGCGCAAGCGACGAAGCAATCCAGTCCTTGCTAGCCCAAGACTGGATTGCTTCGCGGAGCCTGTCGTCGGGCGGCGTTATGCGCCGACCCGTTGGCTCGCAATGACGTCCGAGGAAATTCGCCCGCGCGCGGCAACTTGATCACCGCGCGCGGGAACCATTAGCTTCTCATCAGGTGCGATAGATCCGCTTGAACTGGCGTTCCGCCCCCGCCATCGCGCCCTTGATGTCCTCACGGCCGGTACAATAGTTCGCGAACATATCGACCACGACGAAATCCGAGATCGCCGCCGCGGCGCTCTCGTTCAAGGTGCCGATGCCAGCGGGTGTCGATGCCAGTTTGGCGACATCGCGATACGGCGTGTTCTTCGGATCGACCGTCCAGATTGGGTTCTTGTCGTAGGCCAACAGGAAGTGTGACAGATAACCCTGCGCCGCCTCGATCCACGGATTGAATTGAGGTCCTTCCATCAGGAAGGCCGTGAATGCTTTGCAGGCCTGCGGATACTTGGTGAAGTTGAAGATCAGGATCGGGAAGCCGAGATGCTGCTCCCGAACCTGGCCGCTGATCCCGACCGGCAGATGCGCGTGATCCATGTCTTCGGCGATCACAGGATTTTCCTTTTTCGCCGCGACATAGATCGAGATGCCGTTGGTGGTGAGATGAAGCTGACCAGCGAGGAACGCCTTGTTGTTGGAGCTGTCGTTCCACGAGGCCGTGCCGGGAATAAAATTCACATACAGCGACTTGACGTATTCGAGCGCCTTCGCCGTCTCCGGCGAGTTGATGATCACCTTGTTGTTCTTGTCGACCGTGTAGGCGTTGTGAGCCCAGAGCGACCACGCAAGCCATCCGTTCGCATCACCCGTTGCGTGCCCGAGCGCCATGCCCGCAGGCGTGCCGTTTTTGTTGAGACCCTTGATGAGATCGTGAAATCCGGCGAGATCCTTTGGAAATTCCTTATGGCCGGCTTTCTGCATAGCGGCGATACGATAGTTGACCAGACCTCCGCTCGCGGCGACCGGAATGCCGAGCCACTTGTTGCCGCGCTTGCCATACGCCTCACCCGACGGCGCCCAGCCGCCGTACTTCTTGCCGAGATATTCCGCGACATCGGTGACGTCGGTGCATTTCTCGGGAAACAGATGCGGCAACGAATAGAGACCCCACACCATGTCGAGGCCCTGCCCGGTATTGGCCGCGACCGAAGCCTTGGGCTGGATGTCGTCGAACGACTCGTTTGAGATGTTGACCTTCACTCCAGTGGCTTTCTGGAATGCGTCCACGATCTTCATGAAGGCGATATCTTCAGCCTCCACAAAGCGTTTCCATCGCAGCATGTTGATTGTGGCGTTGGGCTCCGGCTTCCATTGGGCGGTCTGCGCCCAGGCCTTGGCGTGACCCAGCAATTGATCGGCGGACATTGTCGCCGCCGCGGCCAGCGTCATGGCGCTCGCCTTGAGTAGAGATCGTCGATCCGGCGTGAACTCGGTCATTAGCGTCTCCTCCCTTTTGCATCGGCCGTTGATCGGCCGACATTTTCAGATGATCGTTTGCGTGTCGGATGTCCTTCTTGAAAAGAGCCGGCGAACGATGTGCCGGCAGCGCACGATGTAATCATCTGCCCGCCGCGCAATCAATGCGCGCGGGGCGAGAGTGCAGAGCAACAATCCGGCCAAACCGAGCGATCTACATGGTGAATTCAGTGACCCGTATGAACGGGGCCGCCAAGCTTGATGTTACGAAGCATCAGTGCAAGCGGCACAGCTGAAAGCGAGATCAGCATGAGAACCAGGAAAGCATCCATGTAACCAAGGAAAGACGCCTGGGCCTGCACCTGCTGGCCGATCCACTGGATGGCCTGAGCGTGCGCTTTAGCGGAAGAACTGCCGCTGGCGGTGAAGAAAGCCGTGATCTGTTGCAACGCATCCTGATACTGGGTGCTGGATGGGATCACCTGCTCGATGAGACGATTCTGGTGGAATTGCTCGCGGTGCGTGAGCACATTGGAGACGATCGAAACCCCGATCGAGCCGCCGGTGTTGCGGGCGGCGTTGATCAAGGCTGACGCTTGATCGGTTTTGGCCGGATCAATGCCGTCGTATGAAGCCGCCATGATGGGCACGAAGATCAGGGGCAGTCCGACGCCGAACAGCATACGCGACCGCGCCATGAACCAGAAGCCCAGGTCGCTGTAGACGTTCGTCATGAGGTACATCGAACAGGCGATGACCACGGCACCTGCGACGATCAGATATTTCGGTTGAATCTTCGCCGCCAGACGCCCGGTCACGAACATCATGACCATGGTCACCACGCCGCCGGGCGAAAGCAGCAATCCAGCCCACGTCGCGGTATATCCGAAATCCTGCTGGACAAGTTGTGGCAAGGATTGTGTCGTCGCCAGCAGGATAGCGCCGGTTGCGAGCATGACGAGGAAACAGGCACCGAACTGACGAGTCGCCAGCATTCGCAGATCGATGATCGGATTGGGACGCGTCAGCGCCCAGGGAATCATCAGGATGAACGCGGAAGCACAGATCACCGTGGAGGTGACAATGAACGAGGATCCGAACCAGTCGTCTTCGAGGCCGCGATCCAGCACCATCTCCAGTGCGCCAAGGAAAGTCGCGATCAGGATAAAGCCGATGACGTCGAACCGGGTATCTTGCGGCGTTCGAACGGTGGCTTGTGCGGACTCATGCAGGACGACCGAGATCAAGACCAATGCGAGCAGGCCGACTGGAACGTTGACCAGAAAACACCACTCCCAGGAGAGATTGTCGGATAGCCAGCCGCCCAATGTAGGCCCGACGACGGGCGCCACCACCACAGCAATCCCGAATACCGCGAAGGCCTGACCGCGCTTCGCAGGCGGAAACGCATCCGCCAGGATCGATTGAGCGACCGGCACCATGCCGCCACCGCCGAGTCCTTGCAGTACGCGACACAGCAAAAGTGCATTGAGGTTCGGAGCAAACCCGCAGAGCAACGAGCTCAAGGTAAATAGCCCAAGACAGATTAGAAAGAAGCGCTTTCGGCCGAACAAACGGGCAAGAAAGCTCGACGCCGTCAGGATGATGGCGTTGGAGACGAGATAGGTGGTGACAACCCATGATGCTTCGTCCTCACTGACGCCCATCCCTCCGGCGATATACGGGAGCGCGACATTGGCGATCGTGGTGTCGAGCACTTCCATAAAGCTCGCAAGCGCGACCACCATGGCGATCAGCCAGGGATTTGCCGCCCCGCTCACGGCAGCCGGTGATCCCGTCGCGACTGCCTTTCCACTCATCACAGCCTCCCCAGACGCTCGAACAACGACGGGGTGGCGTCAACGCGGACAGTGGGCACCACCGACATGCCCGGCCCGAGCGCGACGTCCTCGGGCGGATCGTCCATGACGATCTTCACCGGCACACGCTGCACGATCTTGACGTAGTTGCCAGTCGCGTTCTGGGCCGGCAGCAGCGAGAACGCGGTCCCGGATCCGGGCTGCACACTATCGACATGGCCATGAATGGATCGTCCGGGGTAGGCGTCGATCCGGAGCGTCACGGCATCGTTCGGCCGCATGCGATCAAGCTGAATCTCCTTGAAATTCGCCGTCACCCAGATTTCATCGGGGACAAACATGGAGAGGTTCGTTCCCGGTTGCGCGAACTGGCCGACCGCTGCTCCGAGATTGACGACGCGGCCGGATTGAGCCGCTCGCACCGTCGTATAAGAGAGATTGAGTTGCGCCTGATCGCGCTGCGCTTGCGCCTGCGCGAGATTCGCGACCGCACTGGCGCGTTGCGCTTTCAGTGCCTCGATCTGACGCTCCGCCAGCCTGAGTGTGGCCTGCGCGCTCGCAAGCGCCGCCTGTTGTTGATGAAGCTGGGATGAGTATTGCTGCGCGTTCTGGACGGTCCCGGAGCCAGTCTGCTCGAGCCGCTCGTAACGCTCGTTCTGCTGCTGTGCAAAGACCAGCCCCGCTTGCGCTTGATCCACCTGCGCTTTGTTGGCGCTGATCTGAGCCTGTTGCACATCGAGCTGCGCGTCGACGTTTTCGATGCTCGCCTGAGCTGCACCGACCTGCGCCAGCGCCTGCTGAAGCGCGATGCGGTAGTCGCGATCGTCAATGCGCGCAATCACGTCACCGGCGGCGACATGCTGATTGTCGGTCAAAGGCACGGAGGTGATATAACCGGCGACCTTCGGCGCCAGCGTGGTCTGCCGAGCCGCGACGAAAGCGTCGTCGGTTGATTCGAAATGACTTGAATAATCCACGTAGAGGTAACTGCCGCCGATCACCGCGCAGAGGAGCACAGCTCCGATTGCGGACACGACTGGCCGACGACGTAAAAAGCCTGGTCGACCCGACGCCTTCCTCTCCTCGCCGTTTTTGATGGGCTCGGCGATCGGTCTCGGCGTCTTATCCCTGGAGTCGTCTCTACTGAACGGCCGCACATTGTCGTTGCGGGATGGACCATCCGGCTCTGACACCGGCGGCGCGGCCGGTTCCACGCTATCGTGGCTGGGATCGAAGGGGGTATTTTCCCGGTCCTTGTCTTCCAACATGATGATCGCTCCATCGCGATGCGCGGCACGGGGTCAAGCGTCTCAAGCTCGTCCGCACCAAAACGATACTGTATCGTTCTATTAATTTATAGGAACGGTATTGGCGCCCGTCAATGAGAACGGAACCGTTTCGTTCTATTTACTTGCGGACCAGATATGCATATTAAGTTGAGCGAGCGGTCGCGGGAAAACCGCTGCCATGGAAGGTTTCACGAGCAAAATGAGCAGGTTAAAGCCAGTTTCAAGAACGCGACGGCCCCCTGCGAGACCCGGCCGCCCACCGAAAGAGCTCGCTGGCGATATCGAAGCACGGGTGCTCGATGCCTCGCGCGAGGTCTTCCTTGCACGCGGATTCGAAGGTGCGAGCGTTGATGAAATTGCCGAAGCCGCGCGCGCGGGAAAGCAAACGATCTATAGCCGTTTTCCGAACAAGGCCGCCTTGTTCACGGCCATGGTCATGCGTGACGTGGCCAGCCGTATGACCGAGTTGCGCCACGTGGTGCCGACCGGTGAGACCTTTGAAGAGCGTCTCGTCGAGATCGGGATCACTGTCGTGCGCGGCGCGCTCGACGAACAAAGGATAGGCTTGTTCCGATTGGCAATCGCGGAGGCGCAGCGGTTTCCAGAGGTCGCGAGCGCGGTGAGCCACGAAGCCTATGCGCTCAGCACCGAAGCCGCAGCACAGGTGCTCGGCGAGATATCGAAATCCGAAAACCTTCAAGCTTTCGCTCCGGAGCGCCTTGCAACGACGGCGCGCTTCTTTCTGAATCTCGTCGTCGTGCCGTTTCTGTTTCGCGCAGTCTTCGAATCGAATCTCGACGATTTACGTGCGGAGGTCGACGGGCACACGAAACGGAGTGTCGCATTTTTTCTGACAGCTTGCCGAAATGCAGATGCTGTCTGACTTCGGTTGGCAGGTTCGGCAATTGATTCCAGCCAGATTCAAATTAGGCCGAGGCAAAGCGACTTGGACGCACCAGTCACCCGGCCCATCCCCGACGATGGGCAACACCGGGTTCGCAGATGAGTGCTGAATGGCGCTCCCTAGGGGAATCGAAGGGCACCCGCAGAAACAGCGATAAATCGGGCACAAATCAGCTCGACTGCTTCGTGGATGCTACCACCTAGGGCTACCACCAATCAATCCTTATAGCCCTCGCACCAGCGCGTTTAGCACGGGCAACTGACCTTGCAGGATACGAGCAGCTTTCGCCCGGTCGCGGCGTTTATGACGCGTGCTGTTGGGTCTGAGTGCATGCGATGACCGTCCAGTTAGCCTTAAGCTCGCGCGTCCCGCTAACAACGGAACGGTAGAGCTACCTCCGCAACTCAAGTACATCATTGAATTTTATTCGCTTTTTTGCTATTGGGTTATTGAGAAACGTGAGCGAACCACAATGAAACAGCTGACTTCCAATCGATTCGGTTGGGTTTTAGAGGGAAAGAAAAAGGGCCCGCAAACCTGCGATGTTGAAGTTACAGGTGATTCCGAGCTCGCAATCGTTCCAACTCTCGGCTCGATCCTTCCAGGGTGGCTTCTTGCTATACCGCGAAAGCCCGTACTTTCCTTGCGCGAGCTTAATCCAGCTGAGCGCTGCCACCTGTTTCAGTATTCAGCAGCTACAGCGACTCGGTTGGTTTCGTTCGCACCCAACGTGTTCTTTTTTGAACACGGGGCCTCGAATGAGAACAGCTTGTTGGGCTGTGGGGTAGATCAAGCGCATTTGCACCTCGTGCCGACGCGATGGGACCTCATTCAGCACGTCTTACGCGACAACTCTGTAGATTGGTCGATGGTCGACAACCTTGATCCGTGGGCGAGCGTCCCACGTGGAGCAGAGTACTACATTATTTCGGACTTGAACCGCGCTTATGTCGGGCTGCCGCGCAGCTCACAGTCCCAATTCTTTCGAAAGAAGATTGCCGAATTGAACGGTGCGTCGAATGAGTGGGATTATCGGAAATGGCCGCACCATGAATCCATCAGACGAACAATCGACCATTTTCGCGTTGAACCAATCGGCGAAGCCGCTTGAGGCTTTCGGCCCTCCGGGCAAGGAAGACTCGAACACTTTAACTGATGGTAGAACCGAAGGAGCGTATCTCACAGCCTATGGTAAAGGCGCGTGGTGCCAGATTCTGTTCGAGCTTATCTATCTACTCGCAGTCCTTTTCTTTTCGCTGGCAAGTCTGATGCTCATCGCGAAATACGCGGTATTCAAAGAAAAAAGTGGGATCGTCTTCGACTTGTTAGGGCCCGCTGAAGCGAGCGGCCCACTACAGCTGCATGCGACAATTGCCCTCGCAGGAATCTGTGGTGGGACTACCTCCTCTTTGAAGTGGCTTTACCATACGGTCGCAAAGAAGAGGTGGCATCAGGATCGAGTTATCTGGCGGATTGTGGTGCCAGTATTGTCGGGGACCATCGCGGTCTTTTCGGGAATGATGATTGTATCCGGCTTAGTGCCTTTCTTAGCTCGCACATGGCTCGTAAACTTGACTGCTGGTGCGGCGTTTGGATTCTTCGTCGGATTGTTTTCTGATAATCTATTGGCTGCTCTGGAGAAAATTGCCTTCAGTCTTTTCGGCACAATGAATGAGCGTTTTCCGAAGAAGGCCGAGCAGGACAGCCCCGACCCGAGATGAGCAGCCCTCCAGAGCCGCCGACAGAGCATGTCGCATTCGGGGCAATAAGCAGGTTCATCTTAGAGCCAGTTGCTGATCAGTTTAAGCGTCCACAATCTCTCCAAGTCCGTAATTTAGTTGGCTCTAAGGCTTGCGGCCTAATGGCGCTCCCAACATCTTGGACACCTCCATTCATAGTTTTATCGACCGCCCTTCATGAGGAATGGCTCGCCACTAACAAGTCCACGCAGCTTCTTATCAACGTTGGCGCTGAGGTAGTTGCTTTTTGCTCCAAATGGCAAAGTGATTGGAATAAGGGTCTCATTCTCAGGTCAAGCGCAGCGAACGAAACTCTGCGAGACCGAGGTGCTTATGAATCTTGCGAATTGCCCGCCGACTTCAATCCCGAAACGATTGCGCAAGTTATCCAGCAAATCTACGAAAACTTCGGTTTCGATCCCAACAAAGGTTCGATGGCTATCATTGTTCAGGCGCTAGCCAGCGGAGGAATGCGCGGCCATTTCTCCAACGAGCGTCGGGTCGCCAAAACGATAAACCATTGGATGTGGGAAGCTGAGGCTCCCAGCGCTGGCACGGGTCGATTCAACTCTCAAAGGGCTTCACCGCCAGATTTATCTCACTCATTGCAGTTGAAGGGCGATGCCTCAAAGAATTTTATTCCACTCATTCGAAGTTTATGTCGCTGGATAACAACCTATCATGGCCGCCGCTCCCACATTGAGTGGGGCCTCATAGAAGACAATCTCTGGTTATTTCAACTGGACTTCGAAGAGGACCAACCTGATGAAGGCTGTGATCCGAACGAACTGCTTCGTGAAACTGATGACAGGCCGTCGGGGATACCTGCGCAAGGGTCACCTTGGAAACGTGTTGACACGTCACAGCGAACGGGATGGTCCAAAATCGACAAAGTGAAAGTGTTTCTGGATGAACAGTCGCAACCGTATCCTTCACTTTATTACCTTACCGCGGCCGAGTTAAAACAGAACTCTGAACGCGGATATGACCTCACACGCGATATCGAGGCAATCGCTCACGGCAGAGCCGTGTGCCGGACCGACTGCACATCAGCCCACATCGATAGATTAAATCTACCGCGAACGGACAGTGTATCCTCGGAGGCCGCTCTCGCCTTTATGGAGCAAACCGCAAGAGCACTTATTTCTCAGGGAGCCAAAGACACTGAGATTTGCTTCGTATTGCACAAATTCATTCCAGCGCGTGCAGCCGCATGGGCCGTAGCGCGGCCTGACCAACAAATCGTTCTGGTAGATACTCTTTGGGGACTGCCAGATGGACTACAGTTTCTTCCGCACGATACATTCGAGTTCGACGTAAGGCGGGATATGATTTCCTCCGAGATTATTCGTTATAAGCCGCAGTTCCTTCAAGAGACTTCGTCGGGCGAATGGAAATTAGAGCGCATCGCGGGAAAACTTACTCGAAGCCGCAGTTTAGCGGCCAATCATCTCCGCGAGGTCGCAAAAATCACACACAGTGTGGCGTCGAAACTGAAACGCCCTATACAAATCATGTGGTTCTGCGATGTCGCAGAAGGCGCGAACGTTGGCCAAAACGTTCCATGGTTCATGATGGACCCGGAGCAACCCCACACAACGGCTCGGAATTCCCTTGCCCCGGGAATGGCAAGAATTGTTATAAGAAACCATGAGGACTTAGAGGCCGCAAAACAGGCAGAACTTGGAAAGGCTATCTTAGTTCTAGAACCGGAAGCTCATCTTTACAGAGATACGGATTTCTTAAACGCCATAAGCCAAGTTGCTAAGCAGTTTGAATTTCCAGTGCTGATAACTGGATCCGTGTTGGGGCACGCGTTTTACACGTTGGAACGGTCTGGCGTATCGGTAAGAACTGAATCCCCCATAAGAAGTCGTGTTCGACAGCGACAGCGATTTCGCAAGCTCGTTCGGGATGAAATTCCCGCGAAGATTATCGGCCAAGGAGAACGGGTGGACCAAGCCCGGATCGATAAGACAGAGGCTCGGGCTGCACTAGTAATAAAGTTATTCGAGGAATCGCAAGAGCTCCTGGCTGCTCAAAGCCCGACCGACGTGACTGCCGAGCTTGCGGATTTAACAGAAGTTCTTCGGTCGCTCTGCTCCGCTACGGGTATCGAATGGGAGATAGTTCAGGCTGTCGCCGAGGAGAAAAGAAAATCGAGAGGCAGCTTCGAGCAAAATGTTGTTCTGATGGAAACGTCTTGGCCTCGTTGGGTCGATCATGAGGTAGCGCAACAGCCGAAGGTCATACCACTGTCCGCGCTTGGTCAAATTACGAGTGATAAAAACGTTCACCAAGTAAGCTTTTCTGCGGCTTCAGCAAAGGGCGCTGATAATATTTTGACGCTTTCGAACGGTGCGCGTGTTGCAATTTCTATAACCAAAGATGGCATTCGAGTAGTCGAGTGCGAAAAAGGGACTCCGCCCGAAGAGCAGCTAGATTTCAAGTTCTGACGTTGTTCCGCGCCATCTTACTGAATATCGGCGCTTCGGCTATCACCTAGGGCTACCACAGCAAGCGCGTGCATGCTTCCTCAACTGGCTGCTCTCGGCCCCGTAGATCACTCCTCATACCTCTGGTAGGAGCGACATAAATGCCATCAACGGCTTTAGACTTGCCCGGATTCGACGACGCGACTTAGAGCGGGAAGACCCTGAGAATTTAGTGCGCAAGGATCATTGGTCTTCAAATGCCGTAGTTCAATAATTGGAAGGATAAAGATGATACTCTCATTCAAAGAGCCCTATCTTTCGATGTTGGATTTTCCAGCGATTGAACTTCCAAAATTCACTTTGGTTACCGGAGTGAACGGCGTCGGTAAGACACATTTCTTAGAGGCACTACAACACGGAAGGATAACTTCAAGCTCTGCCCCCAATTTCCAATCGGATATTCGATTATTTAATTGGAACAACATGGCCTCCAATGACCACGGCGAATTCCATGGTCAAAGCTTGGTGGATTACAGGCGGCAGCTTTACAACTACTTTATTGGAGCCTTCAACGCACACATAAACCGGTTTCATAGTGTTGTTCAGAGCCTAGGGCTCAATCCACTCGCAACTAGAAAAGTACGAGAGGTGGTCAATTTCAGTATCGAGGACCTAACGCTGTTGCTAGGCGATGTACAAAAAGCGGAGGCCGCAAGAAAGAAAATTCAGGAAGTTGCTGCGGACCTATCTCAGCGCATATTGGCAAATATCGCGAACGGCGATCCAAAATCCGATATCGAGATGCTCTGTCGGAAACAAGGACTGTCAGTAATAGAGCTAGCTGAGGAAGATTTTTCGATTGTTTCTATGCCTGCATGGGGCAGAGCCGATGCCTTTCAGCAGTCGTTCGCTCAGATTTTCGTCGCTTACCGCGATTTGAAGCTGGACAATTTGCTGGCGCAGTTGGTCGCCCAAAAAGGCGATAAAGCCGTTAAGGCTCTTTCCGACCACGAATTTATAGATCGATACAATATTCCCCCTTGGGACTTCGTGAATAAGGCGATGTTAGCAGCTAACCTAGATTTCGAGATAAGCGCTCCTCCCGAATTAGGCCGAGGCAGCTTTGAGCCAATCCTGACCAAACGAAGCAACAACGCCGCTGTAAAATTTAGCCAGCTTTCGTCTGGTGAGAAAATATTGATGTCGTTTGCCTTGGCGCTGTACTACGCGGAGGATAGCCGACAGATAGCTACATACCCAAAGCTTCTACTATTGGATGAAATTGACGCACCTCTTCATCCATCAATGAGCCGAAGTCTCTTGAATGTGATAATCGAAACTCTCATCGGCAAAAGAGATGTTTCTGTAATTGCCACAACACATTCTCCCTCGACAGTAGCACTTGCACCCGAGAATTCAATTTTTGAAATGCAAGCTGGCGGACTAGGCTTACGAAAAATCTCGAAAGGTAAAGCGCTCGATATTTTAACGGAGGGGGTGCCCACCATATCGATATCCTTCGAAGGTCGTAGGCAGGTATTTGTAGAAAGTCCTATTGATGCAGAAGTACTCGGAAGCGTCTATCAAACACTAAAACCGCAATTGAATTCCGAGCGGTCGCTGGAGTTCATTGCTACCGGCCAGAAATCAAAAGCAACCGGCACTCATCTCAATACCGGTTGCGACAATGTCAGGCATATCGTTGAAGCACTCGCGGCATCCGGAAACGCAACAGTATTCGGTTTGATTGATTGGGATAACTCGAACCAGCCGTCTAGCCGAGTTCATGTACTCGCGCACGGAAAGCGGGATGGCTTGGAGAACATTTTGCTCGACCCGCTTCTCGTTACAACGCTAATCGCCCGCGAAGCGCGGCCATTGCTGATAGATTTAGGATTGGCTCCAGAAATAACTTACCCTGATTTTCTAAAGCTCACACCAGAAGCGCTTCAGATCATAGCGGACGGTGTTCAGGGGTTAATTAGTCCAACTAAGTCGGAGGAAAGAGTCGAAGTGCTCTATGTTGGAAACTTTAGCTTGCAGATTCGAAAATCATTCTTGACCATGGACGATCACGCCCTGGACAACCTAGTGGTAAAATCAATTCCGGCTCTCGGTCGCATATCAAAAGGAAGAATGGGGGTGCTCGCGCCTTACATTGCAAATGTGATAGTGCCAGAGAATCCGAACTTCATTCCCTTTGACATGATGCACTCGATGAGCGCCCTCCTCTCGGCGACGACCCATCAAGATACTTAAACCACATTGGTTTGAGCGGCTTCTTATTTATCCAAGAACCTTCATGGCGAACGATTGTCTTGTATGGCGAAGCCGAGCACAAGCTTTCCCACCTTCTCGCAGAGTTATGCAAAACGGAATCCCTGCGATTCCGAATAGCTCGTTGTAAACAATCTAATCGCTGAATCATGTTCTTTGCGCCGTAACCCGCACTGACAGCAGATGTGTTTGAGTGGCCAGTGAGCGCGTCGTGGACCTCCTGAGAGATTTTCGCCGCGCGAGCCGCGTCCTTGAAGCCGTGCCGGAAGGAATGAAACACCTTGGCTGTGTCGTTGACGCCGATGGTCCGCAGGTATCTTCCGAACCATTTAGACCACGAAGGCAAAGCACCCTTACCGTCAGGGGCCACCTCGGGAAACAGCCAAGCCTTCTCCCCTTCTTTGCGCCTGCTCTCGACGAACTTTAGAAAACCTAGCTTCACGAGTTGCGGATGAACCGGAACCGCTCGCTCTGACCCGCGCGTCTTGAGTGTCTTGCCTGCTTTCGCTTCGGGAACAATGAAGAGGTATTGGAGGCTACTATCGGCTACGACTTGCACGTTGGATGCTCTGAGACCCGCGAGTTCTGCCTGACGAGCACCAGTGAACAACGCGAGCAAGGGAAGCCAGAAACCAGCGGCACCTTTAGCGCCAGTTGGCTGCTCGCTCCGCGTAAACAGCGGCGAGTTAAACACCAACTGCAGTTCCGCAATTTCAAATGGCGCGCGTTCAGATTGATCTTCGTCCACGCGCATCTTGTGGAACGGATCGCTCCAAGGGACGTCCTCGGGGACTACGCCATTGTGGTGTCCCCAAGTTGCTATGGCCTGTACGGCACCCAGTTGCTTGTTGACGGTGCCTGAGGAAACCTTGGGAGCCTGAGGGTGTTCAGCGCCCCAAGCGGATAGTTCAGGTAACGAAGCGTGCTGCAAGTCGCCTTTCCGAATCCTAGGCACAAGTTGGAGGGCCTCGCGGAACTGACGCGCATGGCTTTTCCTAAGCTCCACAACGGGCAGGTTGCCGTGGAGTTGGATAAACATTTCGACAGCGCGCTTGTATTCATGGACGGTGCCAGCGGGTCGCGTCCGCTCCTTTTCCCAACCATCAAGCGCATCACGCAGCGTTCCGCCAAGCGAAGCACTGGGACCACGAGCAGCCTTTGGCGTCTCTACAGGTTCGCCAACGTTTCTCTTCTCGATAGCTTTAAGGGCATGCACGTAAGTGCGGAGCGCTTCTGCTCCTAATTCACGATAGGACGGGCTCGACTTATCAAGAGGAATCTCGAAGTCCGTCAACAACAGTGCGACGTCATCTTCAACTGCTAGAATGTCGCCAAGAGCGAGGGCTTCCTGCATTGACGCCAGTTCTTCGGAGAGATTCACCTTCTGGCGACTAAGTTGCTCGGGTTGCCACCCGAACTCGCGCACATCGGTTAGGGGGTAAGGAAGCTCAAAGTTTGGATTTTCATTCTCGTGTATCCAAGCTGCCGTCGCTCCCACCTGCGCGCGTCCGCCGAACCTCCACGCCTCATCATCATTTTCCGCCGTTGGTAGCGACAATTGTCCACGAGCGCATCATCATCGTTGTTGTCGGGTTTGAGACCATCGAACGGATTGCTCCAGCCCGATCCCTTGAACTTGAGATCGAATGCCTTGGCTCCTTTATTGACGATAGCCAGCATGAGCCCAACGTGCTTACCGAACGTGCTTGATGAACGCGGTGGGAATTTGGCGATTTCAGAATGCGTGAGGATGTCCGGAAGCGGAAGACGCTCAATCTCGTTCGGCAGTCGTGTGGGTAGACGCCAGAGCGCATCACAGAAGGATCGTGCCTGCTCGCGCGTGATTGCGCCGATGCGCGGGTCGCCGTGCATCTCTTTGAAGCGCCGGATACAGAAGTCAGCCTCGTCCGCCGTGCTTTGTCTTGGAGCCTTCATGCCCGGAAGCAACGTGCCATCCTTCCATCGCTCGAAGGTCTCGGAAAGAGTCGGACCATTCTTCTCTTCCGGGTCGGGGACCAGCGGCGGGGTCGCGACGAACTCGCCAGCATTCCTCTTCTTCATGCCAGCAAAGGCTCGCTGCGTGGCCGCAAGAAACTCGATGTCCATGCTTTGGCGTTCGGGCGACCCGGGCGGCAGTGCAATGCCTCGTTCGGCGAGCGCCGCTTCCACCGCTGCATGGACCCAGTCAGGAGGTTGGCGAAGCGCGACCGCAAGCCGAAGCTGGCCGTCGAACTTATCGGTCGCGAATGTCAGCAGTTCAAGATCATCGCGCGTCATTCCACGGGTAGCGTCAAGGAGCGGCACAGCGGGCGCAGGAGGTCGCAGCTCAACAGTAGGGATGTGAAGTTCGTGCGCTTGCTTCAACGGCTCGAGATCAAGCCCAAGCCCCTTCGCACGGACCGCATCGTCGGCGGCAAGCAACTCGCGCAATCGCCGCTCCGCGAGATACGTAATCACATCGTGAGGTATAGTTCGCGCCAGCCCTTCGGACAGGAACCGACGAGCCTCCCTCACCATCAGCTCTGTATCGCTTATGAGAACGCCAGCCCGGGCTCTTGCGACCGAGTTCTCTGACGTGCGGAGGCTTTCAGTGATTTCGTGCTTGAGCTTGCGTTGCTTCGGATTGACCAGACGGTCGAGATTGCGCGGCCAATGCTGCGGTACGTCTCGGCCACGTAGATCATCAGGAAGTCGGAACCGAAAATGCCAATTCGGTCCACGTCGGATTAAGTAGGTCATGAACCCCATTCAGCGGCCCCACATGTAGCAAGCGCATGTAGCAAGGGGCCGACGTAAGTCGCTGCGAGAGCAGGACTTGTAAGGAAATCAAGTCGTTGATGTGGTGGTGGCGCTCCCTAGGGGAATCGAACCCCTGTTTCAGCCTTGAGAGGGCCGCGTCCTAACCGCTAGACGAAGGGAGCAAGCGCGGGGAAGGGAATAACCTCGAAACGCCACACCTGCAAGGCTTGAGAGCCCGCGAAATCCATATATGCGCCCGCTTTACGATCATCATTCGCCGCCGGGGCGCGAACGAATGAAACCACGGTTAACGCGTCCGGCGCGGAACGCTTAAGGTTCGTTGGCGAATTTCAGCCGTCCCACCGGCTTCAGGGTTTTGGCGTCAAAGGTGCGGATTTCGGTCGCGCCGCCGATATCGACAGTCACCGCAAGCCTGTCGCCGACAGCCGCAGTAGAGACGATCCGCGACCCTTTCGGCAACGTGGCCGTCACATCGGTCACCTGAACGCTTCCATCGGTGCGGAAAAGGCGGTAGCCGATAGCAATCAGCAAGGCTCCCACGCCAATCGCCGTGGTCAGGCCTGCGATCAACATCATCCGGCGCACCCGCGCGATCAGCGCTGCTTGCTCGGGCGTCGGTTCGGGCGCAACAGTTTCAGACATGCAAGACTCTTCCGATCAGGACGAAAACAAACGCGACGAAACTTCGGGACTTCTCACCGTCACGGTCGAGGGCGATGAAGGATCGACGCGGCTGGACCGCGTGCTGGCCGTGCGCAGTCCCGGCCTGTCGCGTTCGCGCCTGAAGGCGTTGATCCTCGCGGGCCAGGTCAGCATCGCCGCCGCCCCGGTTCGCGACCCCGCTTATCATGTCAAAGCAGGCGATACGATCACAATCGACGTTCCTCCCGCCGCCCCCGCCGAGCCGGAAGGCGAGGACATTCCGCTCGATATCGTGTTCGAGGACGACGACATCATCGTCATCGACAAGCCGAAGAACCTCGTGGTGCATCCCGCCGCGGGACACGAGACCGGCACACTGGTGAACGCGCTGATTGCCCACTGCGGCGCAAGCCTTTCCGGCATCGGCGGTGTCCGCAGACCCGGCATCGTCCATCGTCTCGACAAGGACACCACCGGCCTGATGGTGGTCGCGAAGAACGACCGCGCCCACCAGTCGCTGTCGGCGCAGTTCGCCGATCACGGCCGCACTGGCGAGATGCGGCGCGGCTACATGGCCTTCGCGTGGGGGGCTCCGAACCGCAAAACCGGCACCATCGACCAGCCGATCGACCGGCACCCTTACACGCGGGAGAAAATGGCGGTGCGCCAGGGCGGCCGCGACGCGGTCACCCATTGGGAAACGATGGAGACCTTTACCGGCCGGGACGGCAAACCGGTCGCCTCCCTGCTCGCCTGCCAGCTCGAGACCGGCCGCACCCACCAGATCCGCGTCCACCTCGCCCATCTCGGCCATCCCCTCATGGGCGACGACGTCTATGGCGCCGGATTCAAGACCAAGGCCCGCCAGCTTGGGCCGCATAGCCAGGCCGCCCTGACCGCTCTGGGACGGCAAGCGCTCCATGCATATTTGCTGGTTCTGGAACATCCGGCGACCGGAGAAATTCTCCACTGGGAATCGCCCCTGCCGGAGGATTTGGTTCTGCTTGAGGCGGCCTTACGTAGAATAGACTAAAGGGGATGCGCTAAAAAGACGCATGGTTACAGACATTTAACCCGGGTCACGGGTTCGTGACCCCGTTTTGTTCTTCCCTTGGCCGCTCGTTTTGGGGTATGTTGCACCTGCGCTGGGATCCTCCCGGCGCGGAACATTGCAGCGCTTCTGGCTTTGACACAGCAGATGGCCTGCCTCGCCCGCCGCTGTCGGGGGCGTGAACACTGGAGGGCGCAACATGGCCCGTGCCGCTACCTTGCCGGTTCTCAATGGAGAATCCGGTCTCTCTCATTACCTGTCCGAAATCCGCAAATTCCCGATGCTTGAGCCGCAGGAGGAATACATGCTGGCCAAGCGTTGGCGCGAGCATGACGATCGCGATGCGGCGCACAGGCTCGTCACCAGCCATCTAAGACTCGTGGCCAAAATTGCCATGGGCTATCGCGGCTATGGCCTGCCGATTTCCGAGGTTGTCTCGGAAGGCAACGTCGGCCTGATGCAGGCGGTGAAACGCTTCGAGCCCGAAAAGGGCTTCCGTCTGGCCACCTACGCGATGTGGTGGATCAAGGCGTCGATTCAGGAATACATCCTGCGTTCGTGGTCGCTCGTGAAAATGGGCACCACCGCGAACCAGAAGAAGCTGTTCTTCAACCTGCGCAAGGCGAAGAGCAAGATCTCCGCGCTTGAAGAAGGCGATCTTCGCCCCGATCAGGTGAAACAGATCGCGACCAGCCTCGGCGTCACCGAGCAGGACGTTGTCGACATGAACCGCCGCCTTGGTGGTGATGCGTCGCTCAACGCGCCGATCCGTGACGACGGCGAACCCGGCGAATGGCAGGACTGGCTGGTCGATACCTCGCCCAACCAGGAAGCCATTATGGCGGAGAGCGAGGAGTTCGATCATCGCCGCAGCGCGCTGACCGGCGCGATGAGCGTGCTCAACGACCGCGAGCGCCGCATCTTCGAGGCGCGCCGTCTGGCCGAAGAGCCGATGACGCTGGAAGATCTCGCTGCCGAGTTCGGCGTGTCGCGCGAGCGCGTGCGTCAGATCGAGGTCCGTGCCTTCGAGAAGGTGCAGGCTGCCGTGAAGACCACGATTGCCAAGCAGGACCACGCCGCGCTGGAAGCGGCGTACTAACTTCTTCTGCACAACGAGATACGAAAGCCGGCCTTCGGGCCGGCTTTTTTGTTTCTGACTCACCCTCTCCCCTTGTGGGAGAGGGTGCTGAGCCACGAAGTGGCGAAGCGGGTGAGGGGGACAAACGGTACCGTGAGGCTTCGCCCCCTCACCCGGCTCAGTTTCGCTTCGCTCAACTTCGCCACCCTCTCCCACAAGGGGAGAGGGAAAGAACAAAGTGGCGTCGCTCTCCACCGGAATAAATCTTGCAACAGCGGTGATGGCGGCATCATGCTGCGAACACCAATGCAAGGAGCAGTGATGACACGGGGATGGCAGATGCAGGCACACCTGAAGCGGTTTACGGTTTTGACGTGCCTGCTGATATCGGCGTCGGCTGGCGCACAGACGTGGCCATCGAAGCTGATCAAGGCCACCATCCCCTTCGGCGCGGGCAGCGCGACGGACGTCGTGCCGCGCATGTTCTTCGAGCGTCTCTCCGCCGAACTCGGCCAGCCGATCGTCATTGAAAACCGCGCAGGCGCCGGAGGCACGGTCGGAACCGCCGCCGTGGTCCGCTCCGATCCGGACGGCTATTCGATCCTCGCCCATTCGTCGGCGATCACCATTGCGCCCGCGATCTTCACCGAGCTCACCTACGACGCCACCAGGGATCTCTCGTCGGCGCTGATGATCGGCTACAGCGCGAACGTCATGATCACGTCGCCGTCGAAGCCATGGAAGACGGTGCAGGAGTTCATCGAGGCCGCGAAGAAGAAGGACGCCTCCATCACCTTCGGTTCGGTCGGGATCGGCAGCGCCGTGCACATCAACGCCGAAAAATTCCGCCTCGCCGCAGGCATCGACGCGACCCACGTTCCCTACCGCGGCGGTTCGGAAGTGATCACCGACATCCTCGGCGGCCGCATCGATTTCTATTTCTGCCCGCTGGCCACGGCGCTGCCGCTGATCCAGAGCGGACAGGTGCGTGCGCTGCTGGTCTCGACGCCCAAGCGCATCGCGGACTTGCCCGACGTGCCGTCGCCGGCGGAAGCCGGACTCAAGGACGCCGACAGCGCGATCTGGTTCGGCGTGTTCGTTCCGTCGAAGACGCCAAAGGAGATCGTCGACAAGCTGTACGTGACCGGCACCAGAGTGCTGGCCAATCCCGACATGCAGCGCGACCTGAAAAAGCTCGGCGTCGAGCCGTGGCCGATGAGGCCCGAGGAGATGGATGCGCTCATCGCCAAGCAAACGATCGCCAGCGCGGAACTCGTCAAGGCCGCAGGGATCAAGTAGCATCCCCGGACAACGCGAAAACGATGGAAAGTACTGGAATGATCGCGGTGAAGGCGCGGATCGCCGATCCGGTGGCATTCGCGCCTTTTGGCGAATTGATTGCAAGCCCCAACAGCCTGCCGAACATCGACTTCTCGGGCGCGCTGGAAAACCAGCGCGACGGCGCGAAGACCACGCTCTACACGACGATCGTTGAGCCGGTCGCGTTGCCGCTGACGCTTGAAAAGATGGAGCGCCATCGTTTTTCATCGCAGACGTTCCTGCCGCTGGAGGCCAGCCGCTATCTCGTCTGTGTCGCGCCGCACGACAAGGACGGCAAGCCTGATGCAGCGCTCATGCAGGCGTTCATCGTTCCGGCCGGCGTCGGCATCACCTACCGCGCCAATGTGTGGCACCATCCGATGATGGCGCTGGACCGCAAGGCGAGTTTCGCCGTCGTGATGTGGCGCGACGGCAGCGCGGGCGACGAAGAGTTCGTCGGTCTCGCGGAGCCGTTGCGAGTCGAGATGTGATTGGCGCATCGACGTCATCACTCCCTGCGCTTTCTGCTTTCGCGGCGGCGGCGCAGCAAGTCCTGATAGACATGATCGATCGCGACGCCCTGCTGGTCATATGACAGTGGAATGCGCTTCATCGTTGTGAGGCAATCGAGCGAGGCCACGCCGCAGCGCCGCGCGCGGCGGCAAACGCTCACCGGGCACGTGCGATAGCCGCGCACCAGATTCGACATCGCGCGCATCACGGCGTTGCGGCAGCTTGTGTAATCGCGGTCGGCTTGCTCGGCCTTCGCATCAGCAGGCGAGAGCACGCGGCGCGGATCGCAACAGGAATCGGAAGAATCGAACATCGTGGTCATGCGAAAAGCTCCATGATGAAAAGGATTTTGGACATGCGCCTGCGGTCCCCGCTTGTGCGTGGCCGCTGCCTCAAAAACTGGCCCCCACTGAGGGGGCGGAACGCCGAAAGGCGCACAGTAGTGGGAGTGACGCGAAGCGGATACCCGTCTTCAGGACGAGTTGCCGCACCGCGCATCGCCTTTCGGCGCTCCGCCGCGGCGATTTTTGGCGACGGGATCGTGCTTCCGGGACAGGACAAGCGCGCATCGCGCCCTTGATCCGGCAGGCTTTCGCCCGCCTTCATCCTGTCCTCGTCCAGCTCATTGCGAGCAGAGCCACGTAGTTGGCCCGGACGATGACCCGAGGCCTCCCGGACGCGAGGGAGAACGTCTCTCCCACGCGCGCAGGCGCCGCATCCCGCCCCGCGCTATCAAGCGTCCCTGGCAACGCCCCTCAAGTGAGGCGGGATGGCGCGAGGATGGATTATTGCGGGGAAGATGTCAAGGAATATTTTCCTAGTCCCGTACTTTGCGCACTCTGCCGACGGACTGGTACGCTACCCGCCGAGGGTGAGTCGAGAGCCTGCCCGGCGCACTCCTCGGCTTCGACTCTGATTTGGTCGCATGTCAGCGGCTTTGTTTGGCCGGCACGGTGCGAAAGCCATTGGCCTTTTTGAGAGCGTTTATCGACGATTCCGGCAGCGAAAAAGGTGATCGTCGCCTTTTCTTAGCGGGCTATCTAAATCGCATCGATAAATGGGCCCCTTTTGCCGATGCATGGAAAGAAGAGCTAAAGGCCGCACCAACCATCGATTACTTGCATATGGTTGAGGCTGGCAATTTCAGGGGGCAATTTCATCGAAAACTGGGGTGGAACGAGGAAAATCGCGCGGAAAAATTGCGCGGTTTAGCGCGCGTGATCCGTCACTTCGATCCCGTATCGTTTCAAATGTCGATTGATCGCAGTCACTTTTACGAGGTGCTTGCTCCTGTTTCTCCTCGTGGTTTCGCAAATCCGTATTTCATTTCCTGCTCTGCGCTCATCGCCAAGCTTGCTCAACAGGGTGAGACGGCTGGTACCAAAGGCAAAATCGAGTTTATCTTCGACAGTCAGGATGGGGTGCATGATGACATGGATATTTTCTTCAATGACATGATGCAGGGCATCTCTAAAAAAGCCCGAAGTTGGATAGCTGGACGACCTCTTTTCAAAAGTGATCGGGAATTTCATGGCCTACAAGCCGCTGATCTGTTGGCTTGGCACATCCGACGGGAACACGAAGATGTAGGATTTCCGAACATGCCAATGGCTGAGTTGCTTCGCGGCAGAAGCCATATCGTCTCAGAAATCCCTAATTCCTACGTTGATGAATGGGCTAAGCATCATCGGCAACAACCGGGGATTTCATCAGTGCAGAGCAAGGTTCAATGGCGCAAACTTAAAACCGAAGTACGACAACTCAAATCATTAGGCATCAACCCGGCGAGGGTAACGAAACCAGGAATTTACTATCCTGATAGTTGGGGTGTCTTCGGACGCGCGCTCGAATTCGTGCGCCGTTTACTTCGGTACTGACCTTTTTGGTGTAATTTTCGCATCGCGGCTTCGAATTCTTTCCCGCTTCCATCAACGCCGAGCAAGCGGCACCTGGATGGAGCGAAGCGCAATCCGGGCTCCAATCACGCATCGTGAGATCGCGTCATCCTGAGGTGCGAGCCGCAATCGCGGCGAGCCTCGAAGGATGCGCGGCCGCAAACATCGCCATCCTTCGAGGCTCGCAAGAGCTCGCACCTCAGGTTGACGATGCTTTTTGTCGGCGAAGGCAACCGGTTGATGATGGCGAAACGTGCCGCAACTTTCACCTCTCCCCGTTCTTACGGGGAGAGGTCGGATTGCGCAGCAATCCGGGTGAGGGGCTGCTTCTTCAGAGAAGAAACCTCATCGCGTGTCGCAACTCCTCGCCCCTCACCCCAACCCTCTCCCCGCAAGCGCGGGGAGAGGGGATTCAGATGTGTATAAGAGACAGGGCATCTGCTGCAGCCCCTCACCCTGGCCCTCTCCCCGCAAGCGCGGGGAGAGGGAGTAAAAAAGTTCATCGGAAACAACTTCGAGATTCCGGGATCGCTCGCCAGTGCTCGCGCCCCGGAATGACAAGCCTCACGCCTAATCCACCCTCGCCCCGGCGAACTTGACAACCTTCTCCCACTTGTCCGTCTCGGACACGATGATCTTGCCGAAATCCTCCGGCGGGCCGACCAGCGTGACGCCGCCGAGTTCGGCGATGCGCGCCTTCATCGCGGGCTCGGCAAGGATCGCATTGATCTCCTTGTTGAGCTTGTCGATCACCGGCTTCGGCGTGTTCTTCGGCGCGCCCATGCCGAACCACGCGCTGGCTTCATAGCCCTTCACGGTGTCGCCCACGGTCGGGACATCCGGCAGTTCGGCGGAGCGGTCGGCGGTCGTCACCGCCAGCGCACGCAACGTGCCCGCCTTGATGTGCTGGATCGCGGACGGCATGTTGTCGAACATCACCTGCACACGGCCGCCTATCATGTCGGTGATCGCAGGCGCCGAGCCACGATACGGCACGTGCTGCATCTCGACGCCGGTCATCGCCTTGAACAATTCACCGGACAGATGAATCGACGTGCCGTTGCCGCTTGAGGCCATGTTGACCTTGCCGGGATTGGCTTTCGCATAGGCGATGAATTCCGCCACCGTCTTCGCTGGGAAATCGTTCGGCACGATCATGACGTTCGGCACGCGCGCGATGCCGGCCACCGGCGCGATGTCGCGAATGAAGTTGAAGCTCAGCTTGGCGTAGAGCGAGGCGTTGATGCCATTCGCGGGATTGACGAGCAAAACGGTGTAGCCATCCGGATCAGCATTCACGACGGCCTCGGTGCCGACATTGTTGCCCGCGCCCGGCTTGTTCTCGATCACGAACTGCTGCCCCAGACGCTCGGACAATCGCTGGCCGATCAGGCGAGCGAGAATGTCGGTTGCACCTCCGGCGGGATAACCGACCACCCACTTCACGGGACGTGACGGGTAGTCCTGCGCGACGGCGCTATGGGTCTGGACGCATGCAGCAAAGCTCATCGCGATCAGGCCGATCGCGGCGCGACGTAAAGCCATTTCGTTACCTCCCGGCTGCCGCGACTTGGCGCGCGGTCAGCGTGTGTTGATGGACAACACGCGAGCGTAACAAACAAAAACAACGGCGAACAAGGCGAAGGATGCGCGCGGCCGCTTATGGCAGCGCACAAGAGCCGTACCGGGCTACAGATAATCGCGGAAGTAATCCGCCAGGCTGTCGTCGTCGTTGGTCATGCCGAAGTCGATCGGCTGCTCCATCAGCAGCGCACTGGCTTCCGTCTTATAGTCCGGTGAAACATCGGCAACGCCGGGGATCGGCTGGCGCAGGATCGACAGATAGGATTCGTAGTTATCGCGCGTGCCGGTGAAAATGCAGTTGCAGACTCCCGGATCAGCATAGACATAGCGTGGCGTGCTGCCGAACCTGTGAATCACAAAGCGATGGGGCGACAACATCTTCAAGGCGCGCTCGCCCGCCGGATTCTCGTTGGCAAAGCGAATGTTGAAACCGGCCGAACGCAGATAGAACGCGGTCTTCTCCAGGAACGGCTTGCTCGGCGTGTGTTGCGCGGCCAATGGCCACGCCAGCAGTGCGAAAGCAGCAGCAACAAATAAGGCAAGCGCCAACCGCGAGGACCTGGTGACGGAGAACTTCGGGATGCTCAAATTCATCGATCAACCTCGCATTAAATTATTGTCATGAAGAGGAACTTCGCAGCGCAAAAACAAGTCTCTTCACCGTTTCGCGCGGCCAGTTAACACTTACGTGAAAATCATGTCCTGCCATGCGCGATTTGTCGAATCGCTCACACAAGATGTGGTGCGATTCCAGGCCTCTCTTCAACGCGCAGTACATTCCCTCACGTGAAAGAAATGTGACCTGAGTTGTTAAAGAAACGTGACTGGAGCGTTTCCAACATCACGTCGTCGTATCTTCGCGTAAGTGACTCAGATCTGCCCCATTGCGACGGCATGGTCCCGCTCGCTCGCGACGGGCGTGATCGAAAAAGCAAATGCCGCTTTTGCCTCATCGCCCCGAACGACAGAAGATGGAATGGAGATGCACATGATCAATCAGCCACCGGGAAAATTCGATCCAGATTATGTTGCCACGCTCAGACGGATTCTCGACATCGCGGTAGAGAATATTGCCGAGGAAAACCGCACGCCTGCGACCAAGGCGAAGATGGCGCAGACCATCGTGCAGGAGGCCGCGGGCGGCGTCACCGACGCGTCCGATCTGGTGTCGCGCGCCGTGCGCGTTGGCGGGACACGCGCGGCGTGAGGATGATGTTCGCTGAATGCGCACCACATGAGATAGTCATCACCGGGCTTGACCCGGTGATCCATCTTGAGAAAACATTTTGAGAGAATGATGGATTGCCGGGTCAGGCCCGGCAATGACAAATGACAGATCAACGACGATCCGAGAAAAACTACGACCCTGACGCCGCGCTCTTCTTCGGCGCGGCATGCGGCCTTTCAACGTCGAGCCGTTTCTCCACATCAAGTCTTGGCGCGTTGGTCGCGAACTGCTCGTCCTGCGGCATCGACGGCAGGTTGCCGCTGGTCTTGGCCTGATCGATCACCTGCGCAAGCAGCCGCAGGCCGAGCGGCGCCAGTGCCCGCTCCCACAATTCACGCGCAGTCTCGTTCTTCTTCACGAACACCCAGTCCTGCGCGGCGATCGCGCCGGCGTCGAGCCGTTCGGACAGATGATAGATCGTGCCGCCCGCGATCGCATCGCCTTCCTTGATGGTCCATTCCACCGCGGCGATGCCGCGATGGCGCGGCAGCAGCGACGGATGGTAGCCGATGCCGCCGTGCTTCGAAGCTTTGAGCGCTTCCTGACTGACAAGCGCGTGGCTGTGCGCGGTCACGATCAGATCGGTACCGGGTGCGATTTCCGAAGCGACGATAAGCTTCGGCTTCGCCTGCACCACGACCTCGATGCCCGCGGCGCGGGCCGCGGCTGCGAGCCGGTCTTCGCCGTCCGCAACCACGACGCGGATCACCTCGATGCCATGGCCGCGCATCGTGTTAAGCGTCTCCACGCCGAAGTGGCGTGAGCCGGCAAGAGTGATTTTCATGAAGTTACTGCCCCCAGGCCGTGAACGCTTCATTGAAGGCGCGCTCGCCCGGCGCGCCCTTTTCGATGGCGATGATGGAGCGGCGCTGGTTGGCGTAGACCAGCGGAATATCGAACCACGACCGTTCCTTCAGAAGCTGCAGGTTGCGCGACTTGTCGGCTTCGACATTCGACAGCCCGACCAGGAAGAACCCGTCGGTGACCTTGACCGCGAGCCCGGCCAGCGGCGTGCCGCGCGCCTGCTCGTTGGATTTCATCAGCACGCCCGGAACGTTGGCGACGGTGGTGCCGAAGTCGGGCGGCAGCACGAAGGTCAGCTCGGCGGTGTGGCTCGCCGGCAGCGACGCATCGGTGTTGCGGCGGATCGAAAGCGACATCTTGAGCTTGCGTTCCGGAATATCGATGTCGGCGCGCACGCCGATGTCCGGCGGCTGGCCCGGGGCCGTCTTGACGGGTTCGGTGCGCCAGATCACTGAGCCGACATACTGCTTGCCCTGCGGCGCGGACGGATCTTCATCATAGAGCACCACACGCTGCGCCACCGGCGCGATCTGCGTCGTGCCGGGCTGTCCCACACGATCAGTGATCTTCGGCCGTGTGCCCGAGGCATCCTTCGGCGCAGTGTCCGCCTGCTGCGACGGCTTGGTGAGCGACTTGAACAGCGAATAGGCTTTCGGCCCGCCCCAGACGGCGGCGCCGATGGCGATGATCCCGACACAGACCGCGATAGCGGTCTTGAGCGGGAAGCCCCGCTTGGCTTTCTCGGGTTCGTCGCGCGTATTGATACGCGCACGCGGCCGGTCGGATGGCTGATAGCGTCCGGCCTCTTCGGCGGATTCGTCGTAGCTGTAAGGTGCGCCTCCGCGCGGATCAGCATCTTGCTGGTTGTAACTGCGCCGCGCCGAGCGAGTCGCTCCGCCGAGATCGTTGGCGTCCGCGACAACATCGCGCATACCCGATCCGGGCGGGCGGCCTTCGGGCGGACCGCGGCGTCCTGGCCGGGCATCCTGCGTGAATTCATCCAGACGCGGATCGTCGATGCGCTGGTCCCTCGCCCGGACATCGCGCATCGATGACGGCAGACCGGGCGGGACCGGTGGCTGCCCGCGCGTCAACGGCGGCGGCTGATCGCCGCGCAGATTACGCGGCGGCCGCTGTTCGGGCGCTGCCGGAGGAGCATCGGGACGCGGCTGCCGGTCGCGGCTGGTGGCCGGCGGCGCTGTCCCGGTTCGCGTATTGCGCGCGCTTTCCCGCAGGGCGTCGCCCGGACGCGGACCTTCGCGCTTGGCCTGCAATGGCGCTCTGGAGGATGAAGATGGCGGCGGTGCAGCGGGGCGATCGCCCGGCGCTTCCGGGGATGCGGCCTGATGCGCGGCAGCGCGGCGGACAGCATCGGCCTCCACCCTGCGCACGGCATCCTCGAGCGCCAGACGCTCGCGCGTGATCTCGGCTTCGCTCAAGGCGGGCTGCACGCCGCGCAACTGGGAAATCAGCGCGGTCCGCGCGCGCTCATAGAGCGCACGCCGCTGCTCGCCGGGAGCACTGGGGTCCAGTCCGGCGATGGCGCGGGCTATGAGCGGGTAGTAATCAGCCATCTTTGACTAGTGTCCCGAATCCGACGTTCGCTTCCTTTGCCGCACCTTTCGAACGAACGTCGGATTCGAAAGGACACTAGCAAATTGCAATTCTAGTGTGGCTTTGGTTCGCAGGTCCGTAAATGAGCGCACCGGAGAAATCATACGGACCTGCGAACCGCCACACTAGTCTGAAGGATTCTCGACGAACCCTGTACTTAAAAAACGTCAATCCCCCCAAGACAAATCTCAAGACAAATCAGGTTCACGCCTCAAACGGATTCTGCACGAGGATAGTATCCTCACGTTCGGGGCTGGTGGAAAGCAGAGCGATCGGGCAGCCGACAAGTTCCTCGACCCGGCGGACATACTTGATGGCCTGCGCCGGCAGGTCCGCCCATGAGCGGGCATTGGCCGTCGGCTCCTTCCAGCCTTCGATGGTCTCGTAGATCGGCTCGACACGCGCCTGGGCGCCCTCGCCCGCCGGGAGATGATCGATCTCCTTGCCGTCGAGTTTGTAGCCGACACACACTTCGATGGTGTCGAAGCCGTCGAGAATATCGAGCTTGGTGAGCGCGAGGCCGTGAATGCCGCAGGTGCGCGCAGTCTGCCGCACCAGCACGGCATCGAACCAGCCGCAGCGCCGCTTGCGCCCAGTGTTGACACCGAACTCCTTGCCGCGCTGGCCGATCAGTTCGCCGATCTCGTTGGTGAGTTCGGTCGGGAACGGTCCCTGTCCGACGCGGGTCGTGTAGGCCTTGCAGATGCCGAGCACATAGCCCAGCGAGCTCGGACCCATGCCGGTGCCGGTCGCAGCCTGGGCTGCTACGGTGTTGGACGAGGTGACGTAAGGATAGGTGCCGTGATCGACGTCGAGCAGCGCGCCCTGCGCGCCCTCGAACAGGATGCGCTTGCCTTCACGGCGCTTGTGGTCGAGCAGATTCCACACCGAATCCGCGAACGGCAGCACGCGCGGCGCGATCTCGGTCAGCTCTTTCAAAACCTCCGCGCCATCGACCTCCGGCAGATTGAGGCCGCGGCGCAGCGCATTGTGATGCGCCAGCAGACGGTCGATCTTGTGTGGCAGCGTCTGCGGATCCGCGAGATCCATCAGCCGGATCGCACGGCGGCCGACCTTATCCTCGTAGGCCGGACCGATGCCGCGCTGCGTGGTGCCGATGGCGGTAGCCTTGCTGGCGTTCTCACGCACCGCATCGAGTTCGCGATGCAGCGGCAGGATCAGCGTGACGTTCTCGGCGACGCGCAGATTGTCCGGCGAGATCGCAACGTCCTGAGCGCGGAGCTTGTCGAGTTCGGCGAGAAACGCCTGCGCGTCGAACACCACGCCGTTGCCGATCACCGACAGCTTCGAGGGCCGCAACACGCCCGAAGGCAACAGCGCAAGCTTGTAGGTCTTGCCGTTGATGACGAGCGTATGGCCGGCATTGTGGCCGCCCTGAAAGCGAACGACGATGTCAGCCTGCTCCGACAACCAGTCGACGATCTTGCCCTTCCCTTCGTCGCCCCATTGGGCGCCGACGACGACAACATTGGCCATTTCCAGACAATCTCCCGCAACCCGCAAATCCGCTGATGTGCCAGCGCCTTGCAGCAGGGCGCGCGCTTGCGAGGCATGTCATCGGATAACGGATGCGCGCATGGGACGCAAGCGCCAACGGATGTTGACGGGTGCCTGATACACAAGGCAAATCATTGATATTTCCCGCAAATCCGGATGGCCGCCGCTGCCCGTCCGAAGCCTCAAATCCGCCCCTGACATGAACAGCCCCGCGCCGCCGTCCACCTCATCATGGCTGATGAACCAGCCATATGTGCTGCTGACGCTGACCCCGCTGTTCTGGGCGGGCAACTCCGTGGCGGGCAGATTCGCAGCGGGGCAAATACCGCCGGTGACGCTGTCGTTCATCCGCTGGACCACGGCGCTCCTGATCGTGCTGCCATTTGCGTGGACCGGCCTCGTCCGTGATTGGCCCGCGATTCGCGGACGCCTGGGCACGATGGTGCTGCTGTCGTTCACCGGCATCAGCATCTTCAACGTGCTGCAATACTGGGCGCTGGAATACACCCAGGCCCTGAATGCCCTGCTGATGCAGTCGTCGGTACCGCTGTTCATCGCCGCATGGTCGCTGCTGTTGCTGGGGATCCGGCTGACCTGGGCCCAGGCCGCCGGTATCGCCATTTCGCTGTGCGGCGTGTTCGTGATCCTGCTGCGGGGCGATCTTGGCACGCTGGCAAGCATCACCCTCAACAAGGGCGACATCATCTTTCTCTTTGCACTGGCGATCTTCGGTTTCTATTCGACGCTGACAGCAAAGCGGCCCGACATCGACCATCTGTCGTTTCTTGCGTTCACCTTCGGCTGCGGCGCGCTGTGCCTGATCCCATTCCTGATATGGGAACTGATGGCCCGGCCCGTCATGCGGATAACGCCGTCGAATCTCGCCGTGCTCGCCTATGTCGCGATCTTTCCCTCGATCCTGGCGTATCTGTGCTTCAATCGCGGCGTGCAGCTGATCGGCGCCAACCGCGCTGCGCCGTTCTTTCATTTGATCCCGGTGTTCGGATCGGCCATGGCGATCGTCCTTCTGGGCGAAAAGCCGGCGCTGTTTCATCTGGCCGGCTACGCCCTGGTACTCACGGGCGTGCTCATCGCCGCGCGCAAACCGGCGGCAACCAAGCGGTAAACGCATCAGGCACGATGGTCGCGTAGCGCAAGGTAGCAATCCGGGATTGGCGGTTGTGAAGCCCGCAAATATCGGCACAACTCGGCACGTCTCTTTCCCGAAGACCCATGACCGTCGCCGATCCGCCCTTGCGCAAGCCCTCGCCGGCCACCTGGCTTTTCAATCAGCCCTATCTGATGCTCAGCCTGATGGCGCTGTTCTGGGCGGCGAACATCGTGCTCGGCCGCTACGTGGCCGGCCATGTCCCGCCGTTCGCGCTGACGTTCTGCCGCTGGGCCGGAACATTCCTCGTGCTGGCGCCGTTCGCGTGGCCCTACATGCAGCGCGACTGGCCGGTGATCCGAAAGAATCTGCCGCTGCTGCTGTTGCTCGCCTTTACCGGCTTCGCCTTCAACAATGCGCTGTCCTATTGGGGCCTGCAGCACACACAGGCGCTCAATGCGCTGCTGATCCAGTCGTCGGGACCGCTGTTCGTCGCACTCTGGTCGCTGATGCTGTTCGGCGTGAGGCTGTCATGGATGCAGGCTGCCGGCATCCTCGTCTCGTTGCTCGGCGTGCTCGTCATTATCCTGCGCGGGGATCTCGCCGCGCTGGCGACGATCCAGGTCAATTCAGGCGACATCAGTTTTGCGGCAGCGCTGTTCGTGTTCGGACTGTACTCCGCGCTGATGCCGAAACGTCCGAAGATCAATCCGCTCTCGCTGATCGCCTTCACCACCGGCGCGGGTGCCGTGATGCTGATTCCGCTGGTGGGGTGGGAAATCTCCAGCGGCGACCTTTTGAAATTCGACACGCTCACCGTGTCCACACTGATCTTCGTCGTGATCTTTCCCTCGACGCTGGCCTATATTTTCTTCAATCGCGGCATCGAACTGATCGGACCCAACCGCGCCGCGCCGTTTTTCCATCTGGTGCCCGTGTTCGGTTCGGCCATGGCTATTCTTTTGCTCGGCGAAAAGCCGGAGCTGTTTCATCTGGTCGGCTACGCGCTGGTGCTGGCCGGCATTTTCACCGCGTCCCGGCGCGGCTCGTCGCGGACACCGGTTTCCGGCCGCTGATACGCGCGATTGATGCGCCGCAGCGTCGATCCGCACCCTCTCGCATTTTCTCTCCACTTCAAGCAGTCTGTTTCATGAACGGACGGCGCAGATCACCGCCTGGCTGATCTGACGACCGCGCGTCACAAAAAACGACAGGGCGGAGACACCGGAATGATGACATCGAAAACGGCGGCACTGGCCGCCGCGCTTGTTATGACGAGCGTTCTGACTGCAACGGCACAAACCCACTTCCCCGCGCCGGGAAAGAACATCACGCTGGTGCTTCCGTTCGCGGCCGGCAGCGGCACCGACAGCACGACGCGCCTCATCTCGAAAGAACTGGGCACGGCGCTTGGCGCCAACATCGTGATCGACAACAAGCCCGGCGCCAACGGATCGATCGCAGCGAGTTACGTCGCGCGCGCCGAGCCCGACGGCTACACACTGTTCGTCACGACGAACACCTCGCACTCCGCCAATCCGTATCTTCTGAAGAACATGACCTACGATCCGATCAAGGATTTCACGCCGATCGCGCGGACCGGCGATTTGCCGTTCATGCTGGTGATCAATCCCGAAATCCCGGCGAACTCGGTGGCCGAACTCATTGCACTCGCCAAGAAGGATCCCGGCAAATACTCCTATGCCAGCGGCAGTTCGTCGGCGATCGTTTCCGGCGCGACGTTTGCCCACCTCGCCGGGATCGATCTTCTCCATGTGCCCTACAAAAGTTCGCCGCCCGCGCTGACCGACGTCATCGCCGGCCGCGTGTCCATGATGTTCGTCGATGTGCCGACGGGCCTGCCTCACGTCAACGGCAAGGTGCTGAAGGCGCTGGCGGTCACGACCATGAAGCGGTCCGCACTGTTGCCAGAGCTTCCGACGATGGATGAAGCGGGTGTGAAGGGCTTCGACATCACGTCATGGCAGGGCTATCTCGGCCCCGCCAACATGCCAAAGGATGTGGTGACCAAGCTGAACGCGGAAATCCGCAAGGTTGTGGAGCGGCCGGACATCAAAAATGAACTCGCCACGCGCGGCATGGAAGCCTTTTCCGGCACGCCGGAGAGCTTCGACAAGTTCCTGAAAGAGCAGCTCGTGGTGTGGGAAAAGCTGATCCGCGACGCCAAGATCGAGAAGCAGTGAAGCTTTGAAAATGCGCTACGCACAAGCACCCACGATGTCGTCCCCGCGAAAGCGGGGATGACATTTTTATGCGGACTTTATGTAGACGGATGTTACGCCGCGCGCCGGCTTGCTGGCGATCTCGCGCTTAGAATGACGTTGCGCCGGGCTGCGAACCCAACGCGTTGCGCTCACGAAATGGATTTCTGAGCGTGGTGCGCGTGGTGTCCACAGGCACTGCACCGGGCACCGGAAAACCGTAGCCGATGATCGTCTTGAACACGATGCGATCGGAGGCAGGTGTCAGGCCGTAGCCCACACCAAAGTTCACATCGAAATCGCCAACCTTGAAATCGGTTACCGCGAAAACAGTGTGTTGCTGATCGCGAAGCGCCGCGAAGTGCCCGATCTGGCCCAAGTCTGCATAGTATTCGAGGCCGAGCCGGACATCCTGCGCAACCTTCTTCGCCGCCCGAAACGCCGGCGCGAAATCCGCTTCACCCAGGCGACCGAGCCCAATGTCGACGATCGGATTGACGATGAACTCGTAGTCGCCCTTTCGCATCCCGATGATCGGGCGAATCTCGAGCCCCCAACGGGTCTGCGCGAATTTCGGCATCTCATAGCTCAGCTCGAAATTGACGCCGTAAAAGAAGTCCCGCTGACTCGCGTTCGGCGAGACGAACAACGATCGCAGTTTGAAGCCGTCGGAGAGGAACTGACGGTCCTGCACGGCAAACGGCAGATAGAGGCCGAGCTCCCACCACTCCGTCATGCCGAAGGCGAACTCCGGCGTGCCGTTGAGACTTCCATCGGACTTGAAACCACCCGGGAAGGGCGGCAGCGGCTGTCCGCGCGCGACATAATTCAGATGTTGCTGGATGGTGAATCGACCGACGACAGCGATGGACGCGTCGTAGACTTGGATCTCATCGGTCGCATGGGCAACCGTGCAGGCGTAGCCGAGCACAACCATTACGCCAGCGAGTGGCCGCCAAACCGCGCGATGAGACCAGCTCATGGTGGGGCAACGCGCCCCGTTCGCTCCCGCCACCACCCGCACCGCCACAATTTAGAATAATTCTAAACTACTGCACCGCCGCCGCTTCTGTCAAACGCGAAAGGCGGCCGCAGGACTGCGGCCGCCTTTCAGAAGTGAAGCGTCCTTCAAGACAAAACGTCTCTCAGAACTTCAGCGCCTTGGCCTGCTTGACCTGCGGCAGCGCCGAAACCTTGGCGAGGACATCGGCCGGCACCGCGCCGTCGACTTCGACCAGCGCGATGGCGTCGCCGCCCTGTTCGTTGCGGCCGAGATGGAAGGTCGCGATGTTGACCTTGGCATCGCCGAGCAGCGAGGCGAACTTGCCGATGAAGCCTGGCTTGTCCTCGTTGGTGATGTAGATCATCGACTTGCCGAACTCGGCATCGACGCGGATGCCCTTGATGTCGACCAGGCGCGGCTTGCCGTCGTGATAGACCGTGCCGGACACCGACCGCTCCTGCCGTTCGGTCGTGACGGTGACCGTGATCAGGCTTTCATAGTCGCTCCGTGCGGCACGGGTCACCTCGTCGACCACCATGCCGCGCTCCTTCGCCACCACCGGCGCGGAGACGACGTTGACGTCGCCCAGCATCGGCCGCAACAGGCCGGTCAGCGCCGCCGAGGTCAGCGCCTTGATCTTCATGTCCGCGACCACGCCTTCATAGGTGATCGTGACCTTGGCGATGCCGGTCTCGGTCAATTGGCCCGCGAACGAGCCGAGCTTTTCGGCCAGTTCAATAAAGGGCTTCAGCTTCGGCGCTTCTTCCGCGGTGATCGAGGGGAAGTTGACGGCGTTGGAGATCGCGCCGGTTAGCAGGTAGTCCGACATCTGTTCGGCGACCTGCAATGCGACATTCTCCTGCGCTTCCGTGGTGGAGGCACCGAGATGCGGCGTGCAGATGACGTTGGGATGACCGAACAGGACGTTGGTTTTGGCCGGCTCCTCCACGAACACGTCGAACGCAGCGCCCGCAACTTGCTTGGAATTCAGCGCAGCGACCAGCGCCGCTTCATCCACCAGACCGCCGCGCGCGCAGTTGATGATGCGCACGCCCTTCTTCATCTTCGCGATCGAGGCCGCATCGATGATGTTCTTGGTCTTGTCGGTCAACGGCGTGTGCAGCGTGATGAAGTCGGCGCGCTTGAACAGGTCATCGAGATCGACCTTCTCCACGCCGATGTCCTTGGCGCGCTCCGGCGACAGGAACGGGTCGAACGCGATCACCTTCATGCGCAGGCCGAGCGCGCGATCGGCGACGATCGAACCGATGTTGCCGGCACCGATGACGCCCAGCGTCTTGCCGGTGATCTCGACGCCCATGAAGCGGTTCTTCTCCCATTTGCCGGCCTGGGTTGAGGCATCGGCTGCCGGGATTTCGCGGGCCAGCGCCAGCATCAGCGTGATGGCGTGCTCGGCGGTGGTGATCGAATTGCCGAACGGCGTGTTCATCACGATGATGCCCTTGGCCGTGGCGGCGGGAATCTCGACGTTGTCAACGCCGATGCCGGCGCGGCCAATCACCTTGAGCTTTGTCGCCTTCTCGAGAATCTTCGCGGTCGCCTTGGTGGCGGAGCGGATCGCGAGGCCGTCATAGTTGCCGATGATCTCGGCGAGCTTGTCCTTGTCCTTGCCGAGATCCGGCTGGAAATCGACTTCGACGCCGCGATCCTTGAAGATCTGCACGGCGGCGGGAGACAGCGCGTCGGAAATGAGGACTTTTGGTTTGGTCATGGGGATTCTCCATCACCCTCCCCTTGAGGGGGAGGGTCGGCGCGCAGCGCCGGGGTGGGGTGAAAGAGTTTGAAACTGACGAACGGCGGTGTGGAAAGTCGTGAGATCACCCCACCCCGCCATGCCTTCGGCATGTCGACCCTCCCCTTCGAGGGGAGGGTGAAGAAACTAGGCCGCCTTTGCGAGCAAGACCTTGGTCTCGGCGAACGCCCAGTCGATCCATGCGGTGAGGATTTCGACGTCCTTGGCTTCAACCGTCGCGCCGCACCAGATGCGAAGGCCCGCGGGCGCATCGCGATAATGCGCGAAGTCGTAACCCGCGCCTTCCTTCTCGACCGCTGCGACCAGCTTCTTGGCGAAGTCAGCCTGCGCGTCGGCGGAGAGCGACGTGATCGCCGGATCGATGACCTTCAGGCACACCGAGGTGTTGGAACGGATCGCAGGGTCCGTGGCCAGGAAATCCACCCACGGCGTCTTTGCCTTCCAGTCGGCGAGCACCTTGGTGTTGGCGTCGGCGCGCGCGATCAGCGCCTTGAGACCGCCGACCGATTTCGCCCAGTTCAACGCGTCGAGATAGTCCTCGACGCAGAGCATCGACGGCGTGTTGATGGTCTCGCCTTCGAAGATGCCTGCGTTGAGCTTGCCGCCCTTGGTCATGCGGAAGATCTTCGGCAACGGCCATGGCGGCGTGTAGCTCTCGAGGCGCGCGACAGCGCGCGGAGAGAGAATGAGCATGCCATGCGCGGCCTCGCCGCCGAGCGCCTTCTGCCAGGAGAAGGTGACGACATCGAGCTTCGGCCAGTCAAGCGGCTGCGCGAATGCGGCGGAGGTCGCGTCGCAAATGGTGAGACCTTCGCGGTCGTCCCTGATCCAGTCGGCATTCGGCACGCGCACGCCGGAGGTGGTGCCGTTCCAGGTGAACACGATGTCCGAGTTCTTGTCGGCCTTCGACAGATCCGGAATCTCGCCATAGCCCGCGTGGAGCTTGACGACGTCCTTGAGCTTCAATTCCTTGACGATGTCGCTGACCCAGCCTTCACCGAAGGATTCCCAGGCGATGGTGGTGACGGGGCGCGGCCCGAGCAGCGACCACAGCGCCATTTCGACGGCGCCGGTGTCGGACGCAGGCACAATACCGATCTTGTAGTCGGCGGGAACTTCAAGCACTTCGCGCGTCAGATCGATCGCGAGCTTGAGCTTGGCCTTGCCGACTTTCGCACGATGCGAACGGCCGAGGGCTGCGTCTTTGAGATTTTGGGGGTTCCAGCCGGGGCGCTTGGCGCAGGGGCCGGAGGAGAAGTGCGGCACGTTCGGCTTTGAGCCGGGCTTCGCTACAGTCATATTCTATCCTTCCAGATAGCTAGCCTCCCGTTGGGGGGAGGTGTCCCGCCGCCGTCAATATGGAAGGTTTCCATTTTCGTCAAGGAACATTGCCGGGCGAAAATCACAACTCCGGCATGCGGAGCGGCAGTCACTCGGGTGCGGCTCCGACCGGAGGGCCACCGGGCGGCCGGTGCAAAAAGGTGATGGTGGCGAATGCTCCGAGCCAGGAACCCAAAGCGGCGAAGGCCACATAGACCCAGTTCTCGGTGTAGCTGATCACGGCATAGGACGAGAGCAGATACCACAGGCTGCTCCAGTTCGCTGCGGGGATGCGCTTACGCGAGACCACGGCCGAGGTGAACATGACATAGACGGCGTCGGTCAAAGCGGTGGCGAGCAGAACGGCACCGGCGGTCAGAGGATTGATGGCCAACATGACGGGCCTTCCAGGGCTGGGGTGACGGAGATCGTCGCTACCTTACCCTGCGCCGTGGCATCCGGGCTCCCGCACCGGATCAAAGTCCGAGGATTTTCTCCGAGTCCCCGATCCACCGCTTGACGGCGTCATAACCGTCGAGATGAAAGCCGCCCTCGTGCGCGACGCGGGTATAGGCCAGCAGCGATACATCCGCGAGCGACAGCGCATCGCCCACAAGGAACCGTCTATCCTTGAGCTCATGCTCCATCCGCGCCAAGGCGGCGTATCCCCGCTTGACCTTTTCCGGATCGAGATCGCCCAGCGATTTGCCGAGATAAACCAGCTGGGCCCGACACACCGCGAGGTACGGTTCGTGGCTGTATTGTTCCCAGAACAGCCACTCGTCCATCTTAGCCGCCAGGAAAGCCTCCGCCGGGATGAGGTCGGTGCCGCGCGCCAGATAGCGGATGATGGCGTTGGACTGCGCCAGCGTGCGCCCGTCATCGAGTTCAACCACTGGCACCTGCCCCGCGCCATTGAGTTTCAGGAACTCCGGCGTACGGCTTTCATTCTTCGTGGTGTCGATGTCGATCCAGGTATAGCGCCGCGAGAGCTTGTCGCAGACCCACTTCACCTTCAGGCAATTTCCGGAGTTCAGATCGCCATAAATCTTCATGACAGGATCTTTATGCTGAGCGGTTCGGTCTCAAGCACAACAGGCAAAACGGCCCCTGTCAACGACAGAGGCCGCAAGAAAGAATTTCAATGGCCGTTTAATCAGAACCGGTAGCCGAGGCCGCCGCGCACCGTGTTGATGCTGGTGTCGATGGGGCCGGCGAATTTGAGATATTCCCATTCGCCGCGCACGAAGAGCCCCCCGACGAGCATGATGTCGACGCCGACACCGGCCGCGTAGCCGTAGATGAATCGGTTGTTCTGCGACTCCGTCGCGCTGACCGAGAATGGAATGGTCTGGTTCGGTGGATTATTGTTGACCTGCGTTCCGGAAACCGTTGCCGACTTCATAACGTTGGCTTGTCCCAGCGATACGCCGCCAAACACGTATGGCAGGAAACTGCCCCAGGCATATCCGGCGCGCGCGCGCACCGAACCCATGTCCGTGATCTTGAACTGGGCCGCGGCCGTGTAGTCCACAAAATCGGTGAAATTGTTCGAGTCCGTGAAGAACCGCGACATCGTGCCCGAGGTACTGCCGCCGAAACTGCCGTGCATGTAGTTGGCTTCGAGGCCGAGCACGACATCGTCCCATTGCGAGTTGTAACCGACGAAGCCGCCGAAGCCGTTGCCCTTCTGCGACGTCTTGCCGAGCACCGGCCATTGCGATGCGTGGCCGTCGCCTTCGATCGTGGTGTTGACCAGGAGCTTCGCCACCATGGCGCTGGTCGCGTTCGAGAAGTTCATGTCGGATGAGCCGGTCCCCGCCTGCCCGCCGACATAGACACCCTGCCAGCGCGGGACGCCGGTATTCACTCCGTCGCGAAAGCCTCCGCGCAGGATCGGAAGATCGGTCAGGTCGGGTAAGTCCGCGGCATGCGCGCCGTGCGCCGCCGCAACCACAGCCATCGCCAAAACGATCCGACGCATCACCGAACTCCATAAACGCTTAACTACGTTCGATCATGCCGCGTTAACCTTAATCAATCGTTCTCGCCGCACCGCTCGCGCAAAAGAAAACGGCGCGGAAGATTCCGCGCCGTTGAAGTTTGTCGTCTGGAGGGAAGAAGAAATCAGCCCTTGCGGATCAGCGGCGGCGGAGGCGCGTAAACCGGCGCCGGATCGATCGCCCAGCGAATGCCGAACTTCAGATCGTGCGAGGTGATGTCCTTGAACTGATAAGGTCCTGGCGCAACGGACAGCGCAGGATCGATGTTGTGGAACCAGCCTGACTGCGCATCGCCCAGATTGATGTAGCGATAGGCGAGTTCAAACGTCAGCCCCGGAGCGACCTGATAACCCAGACCGGCATGCAGCGCCCACGCCAGATTCCATTTTGAACCAGTGCCGTCGGCAAGAGCCGTGAGCTGGCCCGCGCAAGCACCAGCGCCGCACGTGTCATAGAAATCGTGGATGCGATTATAGCTGAAGCCGACGCCGGCGCCCACGAACGGGGTGACGTGCCACCATGTACCGAGATCAGCATAGACGTTCACCAATCCCGTGATCTCAGACTTGCTTCCTGTAAAAGTATCGACCGATCCCTGATTGCCGATCGCGGTCGCATGCAGATTGGCACGTCCCCGATATTCGCCAGTGATGTCGAAGCGCAACCAGCTGTTATATTGATAACCGACACCGAGGCCGAACAGCGGCGAACTATCGAAGCTCTTGCTCGGATAGGTAAACTGCTCCGCCACGACGTCCTGATAACGCTGGTGCATTTTGCCAACGCTCTGGTTGGTCATTCCGATGTCGCCGCGCAGATACCAGCCGCCGAAATCTTCGACCGGAGGCGGAATGTAGGGCGGCGGCATGGGAAGATCGGCCGCGAGAGCCGCCGTGGAAATCAATGACGCCGCGCCTGCAGCAATCAGATTCTTGAGAGTACGCATTGGTTCCGGTCCTTTCGTCCGGTGAGGCAGACGCAAGGCCTCACACACAAAACTCACGAGCGGACGATGGCACCAAATGCTTAAGCGGCACTTAACCCTAATTCTTAACCGTGATTTTTAATGCGCGTTAAGCGAACCGGTAAATATTTACATAACGCGCGAGGCCGCGCGTGCCGCAATTCCTAACGATGCGTTGATGAGAAGGTCAGCGGCTCTGACGTAATAACGCAATGACGGCCGTGGCCGCTTCATCACGACTTGCGTTCGTCATTGCGAGGAGCACCTGCGACGAAGCAATCCAGAATCTGTGACAAAGACTGGATTGCTTCGCTTCGCTCGCAATGACGAAGAGAGCCTCAGAGCTTGTGGCGCTTCATCTGCGGCAGGAAGATCGCGAGCAGGCCGATGGCCGGCAGGAATGCGCAGACCTGATAGACGAAGTTGATGTCCTTCCAGTCCGCGACCTGGCCAAGCACAGCGGCGCCAATGCCGCCGAATCCGAACGTCATGCCGTAGAACAGTCCAGAGATCATGCCGAGACGATGCGGCATCAGTTCCTGCGCATAAACGATAATCGCGGGCGTCGCCGACGAGATGATGAAGCCGATCAGGATGCTCAGCACCGCGTTCCAGTAAAGACCGACATAAGGCAACACCAGCGTGAACGGCAGCGCGCCAAGGATCGAAAACCAGATCACGTATTTGCGGCCGAAGCGATCGCCGAGCGGACCGCCGAAGAACACGCCGACCGCGCTCGCTCCCAGGAACAGGAACAGATAGATCTGCGACGCCTGCGTGGTGACGCCGAACTTCTGCATCAGGAAGAAGGTGTAATAGCTGCTGATGCTCGCAGTGTAGAACGTCTTCGAGAACAGCAGCACCATGAGAACGCCGAGCGCGACCATGGTGCGCGCCGAGGACGGCCCATCTTCCGGCAAGGAAGTATGCGTGCTCTTGCGCTGCGCGATCCGCGGCTCGTACCAGCGCCCGATCTGCCACAGCACCACGATGGCCAGCGCCGCGACCAGCGAGAACCAGGCGATGCTGCCCTGCCCCAACGGCACGATGATCAGCGCCGCCAGCACCGGGCCGATCGCCGTGCCGATGTTGCCGCCGACCTGAAACACCGATTGCGCCATTCCGACGCGGCCGCCCGACGCCATGCGCGCGATGCGCGAGGATTCCGGGTGGAAGACCGCAGAGCCGGTGCCGACGAGACCGGCCGCGAGCAGGATCACCCAGTAATGCTGCGCGACGCTGAGCAGGATCAGCCCGGCGAAGGTGAAGCCCATGCCGAGCGCCAGCGAGAACGGTTTCGGATACTTGTCGGTGTAGGCGCCGACGAACGGCTGCAACAGCGACGACGTGAACATGAAGGCCAGGGTGATGAGGCCGATCTGGCCAAAGTCGAGCGCGTAGTTGTCCTTCAGGATCGGATAGACCGAAGGGATCAGCGACTGCATGAGGTCGTTGAGAAGATGCGAGAAGCTGATGGCGCCGATGACGGCGAAGGCCGGGGCAACAGGCGTGGCTGGAGTCGCGGGCGCATCCACGACGATCGGCGCGACGAGGGTATCCTCGGACAGGATGACAGGCTTGTTCACGGCGGCTTCCCGGCAAAGCTCACAATCGAATGGTCCCGAATACAAATTCGGCGACGATCTCACCAGCCGCAATTGACCATGGCTGCGTTGCCATATTGGTCAGACTGCGGTTGGCCGTGCCAGCGGGACAGCAACCAGTATTTGGTGAATTAAGCCGCCGCTGACGCCAGCCCCAAGGCGGAGACGATCATGTCGACGGCTTCCTCGACGAGATCGCGATTTTCGCCCTCACCCATCACGCGGATCACAGGCTCGGTGCCGCTTGAGCGGACCAGCAGGCGGCCGCTGCCGTTCAGCCGCTTTTCCGCATCGAGGATCGCGGATTTCACCTGCGGATTGTCGAGCGGCTTGCCGGTGCGGTAGCGCACGTTCTTGAGAATTTGCGGCATCGGTTCGAAGCGATGGCAGACTTCCGATACCGGACCGCCAAGCTTCTTCACCACCGCGAGAACCTGCAGCGCGGCGACGAAACCGTCGCCCGTGGTGGCGAAGTCGGACATGATGATATGGCCCGACGGTTCGCCGCCGAGGTTGTAGCCGCCCTTGAGCATCTGCTCGAGCACATAGCGGTCGCCCACCTTGGTGCGGATCAGGCCGAGGCCCTGCGCCGCGAGGTGGCGCTCGAGCCCGAGGTTCGACATCACGGTGGCGACGATGCCGGGCTTCGCGAGCCGTCCATCGTCCTTCCAGCTTTGCGCGATCACGGCGAGAAGCTGGTCGCCATCGACCAGATGGCCGCGCTCGTCGGTGATGATGACGCGGTCGGCGTCGCCGTCGAGTGCGATGCCGATGTCGGCGCGCATCTCGCGTACCTTGCGCGACAGCGCTTCCGGCGAGGTCGAACCGCAGTCCTTGTTGATGTTGAAACCGTCCGGCTCGACGCCGATGGAGACGACGTCCGCGCCCAATTCCCACAGCGCTTCCGGCACCACCTTGTAGGCCGCGCCATTGGCGCAGTCGACCACGACGCGCAGTCCGTCGAGGCTGAGGTCGCGCGGCAGGGTGCGCTTGGCGAATTCGATGTAACGATCATGGACGCCGTCGATACGGCGGGCGCGGCCGAGGCTGGCGCTCTGCGCGAGTTTCTTGTCGAGATTCTCGTCCATCAACTGTTCGATCTGTTTTTCGACATCGTCGGACAGCTTGAATCCGGCGGGGCCGAACAGCTTGATGCCGTTGTCATCGAACAGATTATGCGAGGCGGAAATCATCACGCCGAGATCGGCGCGCATGGACTTGGTCAGCATCGCGACAGCCGGCGTCGGCATCGGGCCGAGCAGCAGCACGTCCATGCCGACCGAGGTGAAGCCCGCCACCATGGCGTTCTCGATCATGTAACCGGACAGACGGGTGTCCTTGCCGATCACCACGCGATGACGATGTTCGCCGCGCTGAAATACCAGCCCCGCCGCCTGACCGATCTTGAGGGCCAGTTCCGGCGTAATCAGACTGTTGGCGCGGCCGCGAATGCCGTCGGTGCCAAAATACTTGCGAACCATAAATTCCCCTGCTCCGCCGCGTTTCCGGTCAGATGCCGGATAGGCGCCTGCATGGCTCTGGCGAGCGCCGATTGTAGCGTGGAGCTGGTTATAAAGCGTCTGCGGCCGGAAAACCTTCAAAAAATATGATGAATCATTACCGCCGCCAGGAAGCGGCGACAGCATGTATCTTATTGAAATAAAGAGGATTTTATCTGGAAGCTTGAGAGCGAAACCGGTTTACTACCCCGTTTTAGTCTTTCCGCTTGATGTGTTCGTCGTGCTTGGAGGGCGCGGGCTGGGTCACGCTGACCGGGTCCGACCCCGGAAAGGATTCTTCGAGTCCTTCGTTCAGGGCGTCGTCGAGCTCGTCCTTGTGAAGCTTCGAGCCCTTCTTGTGCTTGCCGTGATCCCCGATTTTGTGGTCGCGCGCCTTGGTGCCTGTGTCGGCCATCTTCAACTCCTGTAATGTCACAGGGATAACATCCGGGAACGGCCCGTGTTCCGGCAGCGATAGCCGATCAGTCCTCGGGATCGGGCTCCACATGTGGATCGGGCTGGGTCAGCTTGACCGGATCAGAGGCCGGGAAAGTCTCCCGCAAGGCTTCGTCCAATTCCTCATCCAGCTTGCGCTTTTCGGCTTCCACCTCTTTGGCGGATTTGGGATGGACGCTTTTCCGGGTCATGACGCTCTCCACCTTGAGGCAGCTATTTGCACGCACCTCAACCATGATAGATGATTGCCCCGGGGCATTTTCGCAAGAAAATGCCCTAACAAAAATGCGCGTATTCCGATCGCAAAACCGGTGCCCACTTTTGCGGAATACGCGCCCAAGAATGCAATGACCCGAGGACGCGTCCAATGAAGAACATTACCTGCATCGAGGACCTGCGGCAGATTCACAAGCGCCGCGTGCCGAAACCGTTTTTCGATTACGTGGACGGCGGCTCCTATGCGGAAGAAACGCTGCGCGCCAACATCAGCGACATGCAGAAGTTCAAGTTTCGCCAGCGCATCCTGGTGGACATCTCAAAGCGCCAACTCAACACCACCATCCTCGGCGAAGCCGCCGCACTGCCGCTGATCCTTGCGCCGATCGGCTCTGGCGGATTGCAATATATGGATGGCGAGATTTACGCCTGCCGCGCCGCGCAGAAGGTCGGCATTCCCTACACGCTCTCAACCATGTCGATCTGCTCGATCGAAGACGTTGCCGCGAATGTCGAGAAGCCGTTCTGGTTCCAGCTTTACGTCATGAAGGACCGAGGCTTTGCAAAAGCGCTGATCGAGCGCGCTATCGCCGCGAAATGCAGCGCGTTGGTGCTCACGGTCGACCTGCAGGTGCTCGGACAGCGCCACGCCGACGTCAAGAACGGCCTGACGGTGCCGCCCAAACTTGCGACGTTGAGAAACCTCATCGACTTCGCCACCAAGCCGGGCTGGGTCGCAGGTATGCTCAAGGGCAAGAGCCGGAATTTCGGCAACATCACCGGCCATGTGAAGGGCGCTGGCGATCTCGGCTCGACCTCCGAATGGGTTGCTTCGCAGTTCGACCAGTCGCTGAACTGGAAGGACGTGGAATGGATTCGCAGCATCTGGCCGGGGAAGCTCATCATCAAGGGCATCCTCGATGTCGTCGATGCGCGCGAGGCGGTGAAGACCGGCGCGGAAGCCATCGTGGTCTCGAATCACGGGGGCCGTCAGCTCGACGGCGCGCCGTCGTCGATTTCGGTGCTGCCGGAGATCGTGCAGGATGTCGGCTCGCAGACTGAAATCATGTTCGACGGCGGCATTCGCTCCGGCCAGGACGTGATGCGCGCGCTCGCGCTCGGCGCAAAGTCCTGCATGATCGGACGCGCCTATATCTACGGCCTCGGCGCCGGCGGACAGGCCGGGGTAGAACTGGCGCTCGATCTGATCGGCAAGGAACTGAGCACGACCATGGGCCTCACCGGCATCAACCACATCCACGAGATCGATCGCCACGTGCTGACGGATTACATGCAGACCAACGCAGTGAGCAGCCCGCGGAATTGACGTCATTGCGAGCGAAGCGAAGCAATCCAGAAATTATGGGCTGGATTGCTTCGTCGCTACGCTCCTCGCAATGACGAGTTACAATCATCGCACTCACATCGGCGGCGCGACGCCGTCGCGGCCGATGCTGAGGCGCGCGACATCGAGCGTGCCGTCCGGTTTCCTGGTCGCGATTGCGAAGACCGGTGTGCCCGCCTTGATATCGGACCGCGTGGCCGGAACATAGGTGACGACTTGTGTGTCCGGCGTCACCAGAACCTTCCGCTCGCCGCCCTTGTACTTCACCGTCAGCGTGTGGCCGTCATTGCCGGCGACGGTGCGATCGTCGACCGCGCCGTTGGTCATGCTGCTGTTGGGCTTCAGATCCCATGGCCGGTCGCCATCGCCGGTGCCGCGCATGGCTTCCGGAAAAACGTGAACCTCGACGGCTTTCTGGTTGCCGCCCGAATCCGGCACCGAAGTTACGCCGATATAGGACCCGACCTTGACGTCGGCGAGCGACATTTTCGCGACGCCGGCAACGCCCGCATTCCCCGGCAGATGAAGCGTCACATCCGCGCCATCGCGCGATTTGACGAGCAGCTTTTCGCCGTCGAGGCTTTCCACAGTGCCGCGCACGCGCGTGGTGTTGCTGATGGGCGATTGCTGCGCGAAAGCGCAGGACGATGACAGAACCAGCGCGGACATAGCGAGGACGCGCAGTGAAGCAAGGCGAATAAAGGTCATATTGATATCTCCGGAGAGGCCCCACCCTACTTACGCATGAGCAGCCGGATTATTTCGCTTGTCACGCAGGTGTGACAATCATGCGGAGAGTTCGCCGAATTCTGTTACTGACAGTTCCAGGACGTGGTCGCCTTGTCCTCGGCCATCGTAGCGGTGCAATTGCGTTGCTGGATCTCGTCCGAGCCGGGCAGCTTCAGTTTCACGAACCCGGCGAGATCGCGCGGCCCGCGCCGGAGCATACTGATCTCCGTCACCGTAATTTTCTTTGCGGCGAAATCATCCAGCATCCGCTTCTTCACGTCTTCAATGAACGCCGGATTGAAACCCTGCGCGCCTTGATACGTCGTATAGGCGCTGTAAATCACCAGCGCGAGCGCCAGAAGCACCACGAATTTCCCGAATTTATTCACCGCCGGTCCTCATTCTCACCTCGCCAGATCCGCCTCGACCAGCGCGCGCAATTCCGGCGTCACCGTTGGCCGCTTGCCGAACCACAATTCAAACCCGCGCACGGCCTGATGCAGCAGCATGCCGAGGCCGTCGGCGGTTTTGAGGCCCCGCGCTTTCGCAGCTTTCAGCAAATCTGTTTCAAGCGGCACATAAACCAGATCGGCCACCGCCGCAGCAGCCGGAAGCAGCGCCACATCGATGCCGAGCGGCGGCTGGCCTTTCATACCGAGCGACGTGGTGTTCACGAGCAACTTCACACGAGGCAGTACGCTGTTGACCGCGTCCCATGCCAGCGGCTGCACCTGCGCGCCGAATTGGTCCGCGAGCAGTTGCGTACGCGATGCGGTTCGATTGGCAAGATGCACACGCTTGATGCCACGCTCCATCAATCCGAAGATCACCGCGCGCGACGATCCGCCCGCGCCCAGCACCAGCACGTCCTCCGCCGCATCCCAGCCCGACGCGCTGGCGTCGAGGTTGTTGATGAAGCCCTCGACGTCGGTGTTGGTCGCGCGCAATACGCCGCCGTCGAAGTAAAGCGTGTTGGCTGCGCCCACCGCCCGCGCCCGCGCATCGGGCGTCGAGAGCGCAAGCGCCTGCTCCTTGTGCGGGATGGTGACGTTGGCGCCGCTGTAACCTTGCGCCGCAAGACCCGCGATGAAATCCGCGAACGCCGAAGGCTCCACCGCCTCGATGCGATAATCGCCATCGATGCCGAAGCTCTTCAGCCAGTATTTATGGATCAGCGGCGAACGCGAATGCGCCGCAGGCCAGCCGATCAGACATGCGGCGGGTATAACGCTCATGAGAACTCCGGTTCGACCAGATCGGCATACACCAAAACGGCGTGAGCCGCCGGGTCAAATCACGCGATGCCCGGCGCTGTCAATCGCTTGATCTCGGAGACTGCGCTTGCAATATCGGAACGGTATTTTGCCTGCGGCGGTCGCGCGCCGTAGGATAGCAGCGTTCGCCGCACCGCTGGCGACGCGCCGGTGATGAACACCCGCACGCCCTGCCGCCGCGCCTTGACCGCGATCTGGGCGATGGCGTTGGCGGCGGTGGAATCCAGCAGCGGTACCGCCTTGAAATCGATCACCAGCGCCTTGTAGCCGGAAAGGCGATCAAGCACCGACGCCACGGCAGCCACCGCGCCGAAGAAGAATGCACCGCTGATACGATAGACCATGATGTCCGGATCGGCGGCGAGCGCGGGATCGTAGCGTTCGCGATCGCCGTTCGACGCGTCGGCCTTATCGTCGACGGCGAGCGGCGCGTAGCTGTCGATGCCGGTGATCTGAGACATGCGATGGATGAACAGCAGCGTGCCGAACGCGAAGCCGACCACGATACCTTCGGTGAGATCGCGGAATACCGTGAGCAAAAATGTCGCGAGCAGCACCACCGCATCGCCCCACGACGAGCGGACCAGCGTGACGAACTCGTGCTTCTCCGCCATGTTCCACGCCACCACGGCGAGCACGCCTGCCAGTGTCGCCAGCGGAATGTAGCTCGCAAGCGGCGCTGCCAGCAGCATGAATGCCAGCAGGAACACCGAATGCAGCATGCCGGATAACGGGCTGCGCGCACCGGCGCGGACATTGGTCGCGGTGCGCGCGATGGTGCCGGTGACGCAGATGCCGCCGAACAAGGCCGAGCCGATATTGGCGACCCCCTGCGCCACCAATTCAGAGTTGGAGCGATGGCGGCGGCCGGTCATGCCGTCGGCGACGACCGCGGACAACAATGACTCGATGGCGCCGAGCAACGCGAAGGCGGCCGCATCGGGCAGCACTGCCTGAATCTTTGCCAGCGTCACGGCGGGAAGTGACGGCATCGGAAACGATTGCGGAATGCCGCCGAAACGCGTGCCGATGGTTTCCACCGGCAACGACAGCAGTGCCGCGACGACCCCTGTGATGACAACGGCGATCAGCATGCCGGGCCAGGTCGGGCGTAGTTTCCGCAAGCCTGCGATGATGACGATGGTCGCGACCGAAATCGCAACGGCGGGAAAATTCGTGGTGCCGATGGCGCGCCCGAGCGCCTCCAGCTTTGGAATGAGTTCGCCCGGCTCCTTAGCCGTAAGCGTGATGCCGAGCAGATCGCGGATCTGGCTGGCGAAGATGATGACGGCGATGCCGGCGGTGAATCCCACCGTGACGGGATAGGGAATGAACTTGATGTAGGTGCCGAGCCGCAGCAGTCCGGCGGCGATCAGGATCAATCCGGCCATCGCAGTCGCCAGCAGCACGCCGTCGATGCCGTGGCGCGCGACAGACGCTGCGACGAGAACAATGAATGCACCCGCAGGTCCGCCGATCTGGAAACGGCTGCCACCAAGCAGCGAGACGAGAAATCCACCAAAGATCGCGGCATAGAGTCCGCGGTCAGGCGTGGTGCCCGAAGCAATCGCTATGGCCATGGACAACGGCAGCGCCACGATGGCGACGGTCAGTCCCGCGACCACGTCGGCGCGAAATGCATCGAAGCCGTAGCCTTCGCGCAGAACCGTAATGGATTTCGGCGTGAACAGTTCGGCGAATGTCGGCTGCTTCGACTGCGCGCTCGATGTGTCCATGTGTCCTGCGCCTTCACCGGCGCGCCGCCGGCCTCTAGCCCTGAGGCGGTTCTTTCAACCGCACGCCACGACCGCCGCCTTCGCTGCGCGCGTTGTCGCCGATCAGTTCGACGCCCGCGCGGTTCAGCGCGTCGACGACCTTGGTCAGCGAGTCCACGATGCCGCGCACATTGCCGTCGCTGGCTTCCATCCGCTGAATGGTCGGAAGCGATACGCCGGCCAGTTCGGCAAGCGTCTTTTGATCGAGACCCAGAAGTGCGCGAGCCGCCCGCATCTGCGATGACGTGATCAATGCCAAAATTCCATGTTGAGCCAGCATAATGCAAGTAAAAAACGGTTTCAATGATGTATAATACATCACTGAAACCGTCTTACACCTGTCCGAAGCGAATCTTCGGTATCTGCCTACGCCGCCGCGCGGTGAGCGGCAATAATCTGGTCCGCCGCGCGGCCGGTCACTTCGTTCATGTGGTCGAACTGCCGGGTGAAGCCGCCCGCGCCGGCCGTGGCCGAACGAATCTCCACGATCAGATCGCCGATCTCGGCTTCCGGCATCATCGCCCGCACCAGATCCCAGCCGGTCCAGCCCTCGCGGGTGTCGAAGCCGAGAATCTGGCCGCGACGTCCCGACAGGATGGAGTTGATCTTCGCGGTCGCGTCCGTCGGGCAAACGATCTCGACCACATGAATAGGCTCCAGCAACACCGGCAGGCAGTGCGGCAGCGCCTCGGTGACGCCGATGCGCGCGGCGGTGCGGAACGCCTGATCGGAGGAATCCACGCTGTGATAGGAGCCGTCTGTCAGCGTCACTTCCACATCGATCACCGGGAAGCCGAGCGGCCCGCGCGTCAGACCGTCGCCGACCCCCTCCTCCACCGCGCCGATGTAGTTCTTCGGCACCGCGCCGCCGACGATCTTTTCGCGGAACACGAACCCGCTGCCGCGCGGCAACGGCTTGACGTCCAGCACCACATCGCCGAACTGGCCGTGGCCGCCGGACTGCTTCTTGTGGCGTCCGCGCTGGGTGATCGTCTTGCGGATGGTCTCCTGATAGCCGACCGGCGGCGCATGCTGCTTGACGCTGACGCCGAAGCGATCCTGCAAACGCTCCACCGCCACGCGCAGATGCATTTCGCCCTGCCCCCACAGCACCATTTGATGCGTGAGCGCATTGTGGACCACGCTGAGCGACGGATCTTCCTCGGTGAGACGCGTCAGCGCCTGCCCGAGTTTGACGTCGTCCTTGCGATCCGTTGCCGCGAGCGCCGTCGCCAGTACCGGCGGGCTTGGCACAACGTCTATCAGCGCCGCAGGCGCGGTTTTGGCCGTCGTCAGTGTGTCGCCGGTCTTCACCGCATCGAGTTTGCCGAGCGAAACCGTGTCGCCCGCAGCCGCCGATGTCCGCTTGATGTCACTGCCGCCATTCGGCGCAATAATGCCCGAGACGCGGCCGGTGCCACCACCTGAGGACTGCACGGTGTCGCCATCGGTGATGTGCCCACGCAGAACACGAGCGAGCGAGAGCTTGCCGCCATGCTGGAGATGCGTCGTCTTCATCACGTAGGCGAGCGCGGTCTTCTCGTCGTCAACGCCGAGACGTTTCGCCGTCGTGGTCACGTTCGGCGCTTCATGCCGCAAAGCCTTCATCAGCCGCAGCACGCCGTTCTCGCGCGTGGCGCAACCGAGCAGCACCGGGCATATCTGGCCCTCGCGCAGTTCGCTGGCGAGATCGTCGAACACCGCATCGCGCGGCGGCGGAATATCCTCAAGCAACTGTTCGAGCAGCCTGTCGTCGTGATCGGCCAGTTTCTCCAGCATCGTCAGCCGTGCTTCCTTTTCGCGATCGAGATCGCCCGGCTCGAGATCGATCACTTCGGACGGCATGTGCTCGCGATAGACAAACGCGCGCTCCAGCGCGAGATCGACGAAGCCGGCGATGAGATCGCCTTTCCAGATCGGGATTTGCCGCAGCACCAGCGGCGTGCGCGACGCCGGTTGTAATGTCGCCAGCGTTTCACGGATGCGCTTGTTCGCCTTGTCGATCTTGTTGAGAAACAGGAAGCGCGGAATGCCGAGGTCTTCGAGTTCGCGCATGATGAGCTGCAACTGCGGCAGCTTGCGCTCGTCGGCCTCGCACACGATCACCGCGGCATCGACCGCCGGGAGCGCCGCGCGCATGTCGTGCGCGAATTCGACGGAACCGGGACAATCGATAAAGGTGTAGCTGTCGCCCATGAATGTCGTCGTCGCGGCGGTGAGACCGACGCTCATGCGATGATGACGGGCCTCCGGAGACTGATCCCCGACGGTGTTGCATGCCTCGATGGTGCCTGCTTTGGGAATTGCCCCGGTCCGGGACAGGATGGCTTCAAGAAGTGTGGTCTTGCCACTCTGAAATGGGCCCACCAGTGCGATGCACCGGGGACCACGGGGACTTCTCAGATTGTCTTGTCCCATTTGCCGTCTCCTCATCTGGAGCACGGCCCGCATCAAGCGAGTTCCGGCGAAGTGTCTCCGCTCGCCGCCGGAACGCTCTCACTTCAATGTTGCGCGCATTCCGCTCGCGCCAAGCCCACTTCTGCGGAATGCGCTCATGCGGGTCGGCACGGTGATCGTCTCAAGGAGCGGAGCGGTTGGCAAGCGGGAAACATGCCGCTGCGCAACATGCGCCGATCACCTAAAGTTGCGGTGTGAATTTTCACATTCTCAAAAACAAACGGCCCGCTCAAAAACAAAGGGCCCGCCGGTCCGGCGGGCCTTTGCAAAAATACTGAGATTCAGAAATCAGAACCGGCCGGGGCGCAGTTCCAGGCTCTGGACGCCACCGGCAACATTCAGTCCGGTCTGCCCCTGCACACTGAGCGGCTGCAAGGCGAAGGAATTCTGCGAACCGCCGATCAGGGCGTTACCGCCGACACCGACAACAACGGTTGCGCTGGCGCTGACGCCGGCATAGTTGCCGGACAGATCACCCGGACCAAACTGCACGGTCGGGGCGAACACCGCCCAAGATAACGCCGTCTCCGTGGTAATGCCGATATCAACGCCGACGGTCGTGACGCGCGCGGTATAGAGATCGTCCGGGCGCCCCTGCGAGCGGAAGACGCAGCCAAGATTCGCTACCGAACCGACGATCATGCCGATATTCGGACCGCCACGGCATTCAAGCACGCCGACCTGGGTGCTGCCCGGCTGCTGCGCGTAAGCGATGGAGAGAGTTGCAACAACTGCTGCCGAGGCAATGGATAGCAAGGCTGAAAGACGGCGCATGAGGATGTCTCCGGCTGAAGGACGCGAATTAAACGAAAGATTGGAAAAAAGAGCGAGCAAGGCCCGCGCATCTAGTCATATCAGTGTGGTGGTTCGCAAGTCCGCATCATTTCTGCGGCACATTCTTTTGCGGACTTGTGAACCAAAACCACACTGAAATCATAACTTTCTAGTGTCCTTTTAAATCCGAAGTTCGCTATGGAGCCCGCCGCAAAACGAAGCGAACTTCGGATTTAGGACACTAGCGTTGAAATGTTCAATCGCCGCCGGATGAACGGGTATAGCAAATACAAAAAAGGCCCGCGTAAGCGGGCCTTTTTCATTCCGTTTTATTAACTCAACCGTGATGGCGATGCTTGCGGTGATGACGGCCCTGACGGCGCGGAGCGAACTTCACCGGCTCAAGGCCAAGACCGACGATGCCGCCGGTCACGTTGAGGCCGGTCTGGCCCTGCAAGCTCAAAGGCTGAAGCGCAAAGGAATTCTGCGAGCCGCCCCACATCAGATTGCCGCCGCCGCCCAGGCCGAAGGAGACGTTGCCGCCGACGCCACCGTAGTTGCCGGCGAGGTCGCCACGGCCGATGCGCTGGGTCGGCGCATGCACTGCCCACGCGAAGCTGGTGTTCTCGGTCACGCCGAGGTCGACGCCGAAGCGCGAGACGTGCGCCAGATAAGGCTCAGGCCGGCGGCCCTGCCCCCGGAACACGCATTCCAGCGTCGTCGCGGACGTGATGACCATGCCGACGTTCTGGCCGCCGTGGCATTCCAGCACGCCGATCTGAACGGTCTGCTGCGCATTCGCCGTGGCAAAGGAGGCGACGAGTGCCGCAAAGGCGACACCGAGAAGTGATGAAAGACGCATGGAATTGAACTCCAGATTGCTTGTTTTGATTAGCGGGCGGACAAAAGGGAAGCGCCGTGTCAAAAACATGGCGCTCCGTCGCTTTGTCCTCAAAATCTCGTCATTATTTGATGACGTTTTGTTAGCGAAGGTTTCCACAGAAACGCTGGATGCGCTTGCAGGCTTCCTCGAGATCCGACGTTTTCGTGGCGTAAGAGATACGGAACGCCGGGCCGAGCCCGAATGCCGATCCCTGCACCACCGCGACGCCTTCCGTTTCCAGAAGCTCGGTCACGAAATCTTCATCGGTCGCGAGCTTTTTCCCCGACGGCGCCGTCTTGCCGATGGTGCCCGCGCAGGACGGATACACGTAGAACGCGCCCTCCGGCCGCGGGCAGTCGATGCCGTTGGCCTGGTTGAGCATGGCGACCACGAGATCGCGGCGCTCCTTGAACACCTTGTTGTTCGCCGGAATGAACTCCTGCGGCCCGGTCAACGCCTCAACGGCAGCCCATTGCGAAATCGACGACGGGTTCGACGTCGATTGCGACTGGATGGTCGCCATCGCCGAGATGAGCGGCTGCGGGCCGCCCGCATAGCCGATGCGCCAGCCGGTCATACAGTAGGCTTTCGACACGCCGTTCACCGTCAGCGTGCGGTCGAACAGTTTCGGCTCGACCTGCGCCGGCGTGGTGAATTCGAAGTCGTCATAGACGAGGTGTTCGTACATGTCGTCGGTCATGACCCAGACCTGCGGATGCTTGACCAGCACGTCGGTCAGCGCCTTCAACTCCGCACGCGTATACGCAGAGCCGGTCGGGTTCGACGGCGAGTTCAGAATGATCCACTTGGTCTTCGGCGTGATCGCAGCTTCAAGGGCTGCGGGCTGCAGCTTGAAACCGAACTCCGCCGTGCAGACCACAGGCACGCTCTCGCCGCCGGCCAGCGCGACCATTTCCGGATAGCTCACCCAGTACGGCGCAGGAATAATGACCTCGTCGCCCGGATTGAGCGTCGCCATCAGCGCGTTGTACAGGACCTGCTTGCCGCCGGTGCCGACCGTGATCTGGTTCGGCTTGTAGATCAGACCGTTCTCGCGCTGAAATTTTGCGATGATCGCTTCCTTCAGCTCGGGGATTCCGTCCACCGCGGTGTACTTGGTCTTGCCCGCCTCGATGGCGTGGATCGCCGCCAGCTTGATGTTGGCCGGCGTGTCGAAATCCGGCTCGCCAGCGCCGAGGCCGATGACGTTGCGGCCCGCGGCTTTGAGCTGACGTGCTTTATCCGTGACCGCGATGGTCGCGGACGGCTTCACACGGTCAAGCGCAGCGGACAGAAACGGCATCATGTTCTCCTGTGGGATGGTGATGATCGCGAAGGCCCGGATTCGCGGATTTTCAGGGCGGGGCACCCTAAAACGGGCAACGCTGCATCGCAAGAAGCTTGGGCGGAAACACACGAAATTGCTTGTGGGACTAAGGAAACCTTAAAGCGCCGCCCCTACCGTCGCCGCAACATTCGTAAATCCTGGCGCGCAAATGGCTCATTTTTGGCTGGCCCTTGGTTCTGAGCTGCGGAGCGGCGCCTGGCTGACGCCCAGCCGGATGCGGACTTATGCCTTGATCGTGCTCGGCATCTCGCTGGCCGGCTTGGTCGGCTGGGTTGCCATGTCGGATCACATGATCGACCGCAATGGCAAGCCGATCGGAACCGATTTTGCCAGCTTCTATGCGGCGGGTTCGCTGGCGCGCGATGGCCGCGCGGCGGATGTCTATGACATGGCCGCGCATTATGCGCGCCAGCAGCAGATTTTTGGCGCGGGCGTCCCCCACTACGGCTGGCTCTATCCACCGCTGTTCCTGCTGATCGCGACGCCGCTGGCGCTGATGCCCTACCCTGCCGCGCTGGCCGCTTGGCAGGGCGGCACACTGCTGCTCTACCTCGCCGTCATCGGCATGATCGTGCACGGCTTCCGCGACGCGCAGGCGCGCGTGGGCAAAATCTGGATTCTCCTCGCGCTGGCGTTTCCGGCCGTGTTCGTCAATCTCGGACACGGGCAGAACGGATTTCTCTCCGCTGCGTTGTTCGGCGGCGCCCTGGTCGCATTGCCGAAACGGCCCGTCATCGCCGGCATGCTGTTCGGCATGCTCGCCTACAAGCCGCAATTCGCACTGGTCATTCCCATTGCGCTGCTGGTTGCCGGTCAATGGCGCGCCATCCTCGCGGCCGGACTCACCGTGGCGGTGCTTTGCGGCGTGACCGCACTGCTGTTCGGCATCGACATATGGTTCGCATTCGCTGCTTCGATGGAAACTTCGCGGAAGCTTCTGCTCGAGCAGGGCGATGTCGGCTTTGAGAAACTGCAAAGCATCTTCGCCGCGGTGCGGATGTGGGGTGGCAGCGTGCCGCTGGCCTACGCTGTGCAGACAACGCTTTCGATCGTGGTGATTGGCAGCGCGGCCTGGATCTGGCGCGCGCAGCTCGACCACGCGGTGAAAGCGGCCGTCCTTGTCATCGCCACCTTGCTGGCTTCGCCGCACGTGCTCGATTACGACCTGACGATCCTCGGCATCGCGATCGCATTCCTTGCGATGACCGGCCTCATGCGCGGCTTCAGGCCTTACGAAATCACGCTGCTCGCAGCGGCGTGGATCGTGCCGCTGGTGTCGCGCGGCATCGCCGGCGCCACCGGAGTGCCGCTCGGATTGCTGGCGATGATTACGCTCTATGCCATCGTGCTGCGGCGGGCATCTTCCGATCTCGAAGGATTGACCGCGCGAACACACGAATTCGCAAAGGCGTGACTCGCGACCGCTCTGCGCACGGTACGATTTGCTGGCAAAGTGCACTGCGGCAACAGTTTTCAACTATTTCCAGACATCGGCACTTGCAGCATGCCGCTGCGCACATCATTGTCTGACTTGGTCTGGGAAGGCCGCAAACCCACCGCCGGAACCGACGGATTCGGATGTACAAACTCTACTCGATGCAGCGCTCCGGCAACAGCTACAAGGTCCGCCTTGCGCTGGCGCTGTTGAATGCGCCCTACAAAGCCATCGAGGTCGATATTCTGCGCGGCGAAAGCCGCACGCCGGAATTTCTCGCGCGCAATCCCAGCGGACAGGTGCCGCTGCTCGAGGTTGCGCCGGATCGTTACCTCGCCGAATCCAACGCGATCCTGTGGTATGTCGCCGTCGGCACGTCGCTGGCGCCGGAAGATCGCATCGACCGCGCGCAGGCGCTGCAATGGATGTTCTTCGAACAGCATGCATTGGAGCCAAGTGTCGGCGCTGCCTATTTCTGGCTGGTGCTGGTGCGCGGCGGCCGCGACCTGCAAACTCATTCGCTCGAAGACTGGATGGAGCGGGGCTACGCCGCGCTGCGGGTGATGGAAAATCACCTCAAGAGCAACGACTACTTCGCTGCGGGACACCTGACCGTCGCGGACATCGCGATGTACGGCTACACCCATGTCGCCAACCAGTGCGACTTTGACCTGTCGGGTTATCCGTCGGTGAAGGCATGGTTGAAGCGGGTCGAGAGCGAGCCGCGCTTCGTCTCGATGGCCTGGAAGCCGGCGGAAATCACGGCCCCCGGCACCGTCCCGGGCGCTGAAACCGACCTGACAGCGGAAGCTTAGCTCTAGTGAGCGTGATCTTTTCCGAAAACCGGTCCCCACTTTTCGGGATCATGCCTGAAATCTGGGGATGGATTGCGGGCATATCGGGGATAACACCCTGATTTCCCTCACGTTGCCCCGCTTCCGCCACGTTTAAGGGGGGCCGTGCCGCAATCTTGACAGCGATTCCTGACAAGTTCCCTGAAGCGGTGATTCGCCGCTTTACGAGGAATCACGACCATGATCCGGTCGCACGTTTCAGGAATTGGTTTCCAGTTGAAGTCTGTGCGCGTTGCGTCGTCCAGATTGACGAATGCCGTCGCCGCCTCGCTGGCCGTGGCGGCACTGTCGCTGTGCGTGATCGTCACCCTCACGGCATTGTCGATCAAGGTCGTGGCCGCCATGCCGGTTGCTGGCTAGAGGCCCGATCTAAAACTCCCCTGCGCACCTGTCATGTCCCGTAGCCGCACGATGGCGTGCGAACGGGTGGAGATGCGGATGAAAACATCTGTCGTCATCGTTTCGGCATCGCTGACGCTCGCGATCGTCCTCGTCGCAGGATTTCTGATCGCGACGCAGGCGCGCGGCCATGACTTTTACGACGACGGCCCTCACGACCATTTGTGGAAAATGAAAAATGCGCCGGCAGCGATGAAGGCAAAACCGATGGCGTGATTCCAGCCGAGCGGTTCCTTCAGATACAGCACCGAGAATCCGGCGAACACAACGAGCGTGATCACTTCCTGCATCGTCTTGAGCTGCGCTGCCGAATAGACCGCACTGCCCCAGCGGTTGGCCGGCACGGCGAGCCAGTATTCGAAGAACGCGATGCCCCAGCTCACCATGATGACCAGCGGCAGCGAGTACGTCTTGAACTTCAAGTGGCCGTACCAGGCGAAGGTCATGAAGATGTTGGAGGCGATCAGCATCAGGATCGGCAGCAGGAACGGTGACATCGTCGTGGGCATGGAGGTCCTTTCGAGACAACGGGCGAATGCGGGATTGTGCGTGGTTCCCCGAGGTATAACTTTCAACAACATCTTATAGTTATGGGTCCCTGCGCGCACCGAGACGACTAGAATTTTACGGATAACCGAGCGCTTTTGATCTCTGTCGGCCGAATCGACGCCCTGTGGACAACTTTCCTGTCACAGCCCTGTAACGGTGGCCGCCTAGCCTTCGGGTGCGCTCGAACTGTCCCCCGTCACAGGTCGCGCGTTCCAGCGGTCCCCGGTCGCGTAAATCCCCTCTGCGCCGTATCCGACCGGGGCCGCATCTTTTTTCCGCTTGGAAACGGTCCTCAGTCCATTGCGTGTTTCGCTTTCGCAGGCTGCGATGCATCCGGTATAACGCGCGTTCACTGCGCCAGATGAGGCGAGCCTCTTTGACATCGACACACTCCTTATCGACACACGCTGCATGATCCGCGCCATTCCCGTCATCTTCATTCTTGTTGTTGTCGCCCTGCTGCTGCTGCCGTTTCAACTGGCCGGCATCCTGCTCAACAATCGGCTGCAGCGCATCGTGCCGATTCTGTTTCATCGCACCGCGTGCGCATTGATCGGCGTCCGGATCACGCATGTCGGTGAGCGCACGCGAGAAAGCCCGGTGCTGATCCTGTCGAACCACGCCTCATGGCTCGACATCATCGTGCTCGGCGCGGTGGCGCCGGTGGTGTTCGTCGCGAAATCCGAAGTGGCGAACTGGCCGGTGTTCGGCTGGCTGGCGAAATTGCAGCGCACGATCTTTGTCGAGCGCGAACGCCGCCACAAGACCGGCGATGCCGCGCGCGCGATGGGCGATCGCCTGCTCGGCGGCGATGTTGTGGTGCTGTTTCCCGAGGGCACGTCGAGCGACGGCATTCGCATTCTCCCGTTCCGTTCCGCCCTGATCGGCGCTGTTCACCACACCATCGGCGATCAGACTCATCACGATCGCGTCACCGTGCAGCCGGTGTCGATCGCCTATGTGCGCTATGGCGGCGTGCCCGTCGGACGCGCGTTGCGCGACAAGGTGGCGTGGTACGGCGAAACCGAACTGGTGCCGCATCTGATGAACGTGCTGTCCGCCGGTGCGGTTGACGTGACCGTGAGCTGGGGTGATGCCGTCGGTTATGGCATGAACGCGGATCGCAAACAGATCGCCCGCGACGCGGAAGCCGCCGTGCGGCGGATGACGGCGCGCGCTTTGCGCTCGCCAGCCGCGCAGCCGTCAGGTACGGAAGGAGCGGCGCCATCCGCCGTTCCGGCGCTCGAACAAACCTGACAGGAAAGATCATGGAAATCAGAAATCTGGGCGGCTCCGGCCTGCGTGTGTCCGCTGTCGGCCTCGGCTGCAACAATTTCGGCCAGCGCACCGACCTCGAAACCTCGCGCAAAGTGATCCACAAGGCGATCGATCTCGGCATCACGCTGTTCGACACCGCCGACATCTATGCCGGACGCGGCGGCTCGGAAACCGTTCTTGGCCAGGTGCTCGGCGACCGCCGCAAGGACATCGTGCTGGCGACGAAATACTCCAAGGCGATGAGCGACGACGGCACCAAGCAGGGTGCATCGCGGCGCTACATCATGAACGCGGTGGAAGACAGCCTGCGCCGGCTGAAAACCGACTACATCGATCTCTACCAGCAGCACGACTTCGATCCGCTGACGCCGATTGACGAGACGCTGCGCGCGCTCGAAGACCTGATCCGTCAGGGCAAGGTGCGCTACATCGGCTGCTCGAATTTTCCGGCGTGGCGCATCGCCGAAGCGCAGTTCACCGCGCGCGGCATCAACACCCAGGCCTTCGTGTCGTGCCAGGACGAATACAGCCTGATCGTGCGCGACATCGAAAGGGATCTGCTGCCGGCGGCGCAAGAGTATAACCTCGGCCTGTTGCCGTTCTTCCCGCTGGCCAGCGGCCTGCTCACCGGCAAGTACAAGCGCGGCGAGGCTGCGCCCGCCGACACGCGCTTCGCCAAGGCGCCCGCCCTGCTCAATCGCTACATGACCGACAGAAATCTGGACGTTGTGCAGAAGCTTCAGGAATTCGCGAGCGCGCACGGCAAGACCTGTCTCTTATACACATACACGCGCTTCGCCAAGGCGCCCGCCCTGCTCAATCGCTACATGACCGACAGAAATCTGGACGTTGTGCAGAAGCTTCAGGAATTCGCGAGCGCGCACGGCAAGACCATGCTCGAACTGGCGTTCTCGTGGCTGGCGGCGCGGCCGCAGGTGTCGAGCGTGATCGCCGGCGCGACCCGCGTCGAACAGATCGAGCAGAACGCCAAGGCGATCGACTGGAAGCTGACGGCGGAAGAGATGTCGCAGATCGACGAGATCACCAAGGGCTGATTACACCACCAGCCCCTGCACAGCTTTCACCGCGCCGCTGTCCGGAAACACCGCATCCGCCAGCACGCGATCGCCGAGGCCGAGGTGATCGCGCAGCAGGCCCTTGATCACGCCGCGCAGGTCGGCGGTCGGCTTCAGGTCGCGGTTCTCATAGAGATCCGCGACTTTCAGTCCCGGCCAATCCGAAATCACACGGCCGCCGTTCACAGCACCACCTGCAAGCAATGCGACGGTGCCGGTGCCGTGGTCGGTGCCCGACGTACCGTTGATGCGCGCAGTGCGGCCGAACTCGGTGGCGACCACGATCACGGTATCCTTCCAGCGCTCGCCGAGGCCGCGTTCAAATTCCGCCAGCGCGCCGTCGAGGCCGGACAACAATTGCGCCAGCCGCCCGACAGGACCGCCTTCATTGGCGTGGGTGTCCCAGCCGTCGAAAGCGAGTGCTGCGATACGCGGGCCGTCATCGGCCGCCATCAGCCGCGCCGCGCCCTTGGCTGCGAGCAGCATCGCGTTCAAGCCGGGCTTCGGTTTCATTTCTTCGTCACGGGACGCGATCTTGTCGATCTGCAGACCTTGCGACAACGCCATCGCCAGCGCCGGATCGCGATGGGTATAGAGATTGATGAGACGCATGGCGGTGTCGTCGGCGGCCTGCGGCAATGTCGGCGGCACCCAGCCCACGGTCGGCGCCGCGCCGCGCAGCACCAGCGGCGTCATCGGTCCGACCGCAAGGCCGCTCATGACGCGCTCGCCGCGCGGCAGCGCTTCGAGCGCGCGATTGAGCCATCCGCTCTGCACGCGGCCGGGACCGGCGAAGCCGCTCTCCAGCACATCCTGCCCGTCGAAATGCGAACGCTCGCGATAGGCCGTGGCTACCGCATGAACCACGGCGGCCTTCTTGTCCTTATACATCCGCGCAAATTCCGGCATCGACGGATGCAGCGCGAAGAACGAATCCAGCGGAATGGCCGCATGCGGACCATCGCGCGTCAACGCTATCGAACCGTGAAGGTCGGCGTAGTCCGGATCGCCGAGGGGCGCGACGGTGGCGAGCCCATCCAGCGCCCCGCGCAGGATGATGGTGACGAAGCGCGGATCGCGGCCGTCCTTGGCGCGCGCGAACTTCGGCAAATAAGCCCACGCCGCGAACGTCGCGCCGCCCATCAGGAGCGCGCGCCGCGATACGCCGCGTGCGGTGTGGCCTTCGCAGCAATCCATCGGGGTATTCGACATGCTCATCTCCTCTGGAATTCCGGCGACATCAGCAGCAACGCAAAAGCCTGCTGCCGCGATTCCGCGCGCTCGACGGTCTGCCGCGTCTCGGCCGAGGCTGCCTCGCCTGCCACGACATCGAGCAGCGCGCGCGGATCGAGCGCCTCGCCGATGCGCGACGAAATCTGCGACGCGATATCGAGTCTCAGCTTAAGTCCTTCCGGCGCGGCCCATGCCGCGTTGGTGTCGGCAAAGCCGTTTGGACCGGCAGGGCTCCACAGCGGCTGCCCGAGCACGTTCAACCCGCCGAGATAGCGCTGCGGGTCTTCGGGGATTTGCCCCATCATCCGCCCGGTCGCGATCAGATACTCATACGGCATCCGGATTTTCGTCATCGGCGCGTGCCAGGCTTCGTCCGCATCGACCAGCGCCAGCGTCATCGCACGCAAGTCGCCGTCGGTCTTGCGGAACGTCGCTTCAAGCTTCGCCACCAGCGCGGGCGGCGGATCGTCGGCCACAAAATGACGCACGAATTTCGTTGCGATGAATTTGGCGGTCGCAGGATGGCGAACGATATCGGCCAGCGCCGCCTCGCCCTGCCTGACGCCGGTGTCTTCGTAGACCTTGCCGAGAAGTTTCTGCGGCCCGGGCTCATGCGCGTTGGCGTTGAAGGCAAACGTGCCGGGCGCTCCGACCTTTCCTTCCCTGCCCGCGAACGTCCAGCCGGTGATGATGCGCGCCAGCGAGGTGACGTCGTCCTGCGTATAGCCGCCGTGCACGCCAAGCGTATGCAGCTCCATGATTTCGCGCGCGAGATTTTCATTCAGGCCGCGCTTGCGGTTTTGTCCTGCGCGAGACTGCGGCCCTATCGACTGCTGGTTGTCGAGAAAGAAGATCATCGCCGGATGCTGTTCGACGGCCAGCACCATATCGCCGAAGCGGCCCAGCACATGCGGTCGGATCGCTTCGCGCTCGAATGCGCCGGACCACATCCGCGCAAGTTCACCCTTGTTCGCGGACGTGCAGAAATGGTTCGACCAGAACGCCACGAGGCGTTCGACGAAACCGCTCTCGGTCATGATCGCGCGCTGGATACGGGCGAGCGCTTCGGCGCGATATGTTTTCTGGATAATGTTGAGCGGTTGCGGCGGCTGCTTGGGCGGGGCGGGGTTTTGCGGCTTCGGCTGCATCGCATTGGGCGAGGCCATGGCGCCGGTGCCAAACGGCGACATCCCATCCATCTTCGCGTCGGCCTTCATGTTGATGCCGGCGTCAGGTTTGACCGCGGCCTTTGCCGACGCCTGCGCTGACACATCCGCCGGTTTCATGTCGGATGGCGTCTCGCCGGATACAGTCGCCATCGCCTGCGCCGCTTTCGCTGCGGCCTCGCGCTGCTGTTTGACGTCGTTTTGATAATCGAATACCGCCTGCGCCAGGGCCGGGGTCGGTTGCAGACCGGGCGCATCAAGCAGCGCCGCATTGGGGCGGCCAAGTTCCGCCTTCACGAAACCGCGCGGATCGGAGGCCGCGCTGGAGAAATCGCTTGCAGCGCCGCCGCGCGCGCCGAAGCCGAAGCGGTTGAGTGCTATAAGAGCGCCCTGAGGATCGCGAGCCATTGCGGAATTCTCACCGTTGATCTTACCACCGCGTTGGCCAACTATGCGCCGCCGGCGCCTGAACGTCACATGAAGGATTCGATAAAATCGTGAACGGCATCGTGACAAAACCGTCAACAAATCCCGCAGCGCAACGGGCCTTGAATTGCCCGCGCTGCGGAACGGCGTTCACCTGCGACCTGTCCGGGCATTGCTGGTGCATGGATGAGGCCGCGAAGCTGCCAATGCCCGTAGAGGGCGAGGACTGCGTCTGCCAGGCCTGCCTGCGGGCAGCGGCAAATACATCAATCAGGGAAACGAAGTAGCCCGTCATCCTGAGGTGCGAACCCGCTTGGGCGAGCCTCGAAGGATGACAAACAGCGCAAACTGCCATCCTTCGAGGCGCGCAAGAGCGCGCACCTCAGGATGACGTCCTTGCGTACGGCAGATTCCTTTACACCGCATATCCCGGCGAGTTGCGCGCCATGCCGCCGAACGCATCGAGCAGCCGCTCGCGCCAGGTATAGATCGGATCGTCTTCCGTCAGCAGCTTGAATGCGCTGGTTGCACGCGCCCACTGGAATGGCCCGAACACGATGTAGTCGGCATAGTTCGGCGCATCGCCGCCGAGATAGGGTTGCGTCTTCAATGTCTGCCGCATCGGCAGGAGACTTTTGCGAAATTCTTCGACGGCCACATCGCGGTTGGCAGCCGCCTGCTCCAGAGTCTTGCCCAAACGCTTTTCGCGGGTCTCGCGAAAATAAGCCTGATCGACCGGCCGCAGCAGCGAATGAATATCCGCGGCGATCATCGGAAAGATGCCGCCGACCACAACGATGTCGCCCCACCAGTTCAGCATCTGGCCCATGGCGCGGCCGCCCGCGCCGCCGAACAGCGACGGCCGGTCGGGATAGGTGTCCTCCAGATAATTCGCGATGGCCCATGAATCCGCGACGGATGTGTCGCCATCGAGGAACACCGGCACCTTGTCCGACTGATGCGGTGCGATCGCGTCCTTCTCGGTGAAGCGCCACGGAATCGTTTCGTGATCGAGACCCTTGTGCGCCAGCGCCATGCGTATGCGCCAGCAATAGGGGCTGAACACACGATCGGATTCTGTGCCGCACAGTTCAAACAGTTTCCGTGCCGGTGCCATTGTTTCAGCCTTTCACAACCGCTGCGGTCTGTCCGAACAGCACCTTCTTCTGCTCATCGGTGAAGGTCTTGCCGAGATTCGAGTTGACCTTCGGTCCCAACTCATAGGCACGCACCGTCGCGGGCCTTGCGCGGATGGCTTCAAACCAGCGCTTGAGATGCGGAAAGTCTTCCAGCTTCTGTCCCTGCCGCTCATACGGCACAATCCAGGGATAAGCCGCCATGTCAGCGATGGAATAATCGCCGGCAACATATTCGCGATCCGCGAGGCGCTTGTTCAGCACGCCATAAAGCCGGTTGGTCTCGTTGACGTAGCGATCGATCGCGTAGGGAATCTTCTCGGGCGCATAGGCGCTAAAGTGATGATTCTGTCCGGCCATCGGGCCGAGGCCGCCCATCTGCCACATCAGCCACTGGATCACATCGAAGCGCTTGCGCAGGTCGGCGGGCAGAAACTTGCCGGTCTTCTCGGCGAGATAAATCAGGATCGCACCCGACTCGAAAATCTTCACCGGCGCGCCGCCGTCCGCAGGTGCCTGATCGATGATTGCCGGCATGCGGTTGTTCGGCGAGAATTCCAGGAACTCTGGCTTGAACTGGTCGCCGGTGCCGATGTTGACCGGGTGGATGCTGTATTTCAGGCCGGTCTCTTCGAGAAACATCGTGATCTTGTGGCCGTTCGGCGTCGGCCAGTAATAGAGGTCGATCATCTTGGTATCCTCAGGTTGCCCGGTTGCTAGGACCGGCGCAGATCAATGCGGTTGCATGAACTTTGCGACTCGCAGGTGCGAAGTCAATGCTGTCGAACGCAGATCAAGCATATTTCATTCGTTCAGATGGGCGCGCCGTGGAACACTTCCACCGCTTGAGCAAAAACAAAGAACAGTCCCTCTCCCGCACCGAAGCTAGTGTGGCGGTTTGCAAGTCCGCAACATTTGTTCAGCACGTTCATTTGCAGACTTGCGAACTGAAACCACACTAGAATTATAATCAGCTAGTGTCCTTTTGAATCCGAAGTTCGCTACGGAACGCCCGGCAAAATGAGGCGAACTTCGGATTCAGGACACTAGTATGCGCGCAAATCCGGCGAGAGGATTCCCGGGGCGAAAGGAAACAAAAATGACTACAGATCTGGCGCGGCGTGATTTTCTGAAACTCTCGACGGCGATGGGGTTGGCGGCGACCGGCGGGTTTTCCTGCATGGGAGTTGCGAACGCCGCACCGATCCAGGTGCCGACCATCGACAAGCTCTCGATCCGCGTGCTGGTCGATCAGCAGCACGACCAGTTTCTGAAGGGCAGCACCGTGAACGGCGTCGTTCACGAAGCTCCGGGCGGCGGCCGCAGCGCGGATGCCCGCAACGTCCTGCACAACGAATGGGGCCTGTCGCTGTTTCTGGAATCGCAGCGTGAGCAGGAACAGCGCAATATCCTGCTGGATTTCGGTTACACCTCGCCGGCCATCATCAACAATATTGGCCTGCTCAAAGTCGATCCGGCAAAGCTGAACGCGCTGATCGTCAGCCACGGCCATATCGATCATTACGGCGGCCTGATCGGCTTCCTCGAAAAATATCGCAGCGTGCTTCCACCCGACGTGAAGCTCTATGCGGGCGGCGAGGACAACTTCTGTCACCGCGTCAGTCGCACGCCAAACGGACAATATGGCGAGTTCGGCATTCTCGACCGCAAGCAGATCACAGCGCAGAAGGTGCAGACCGTCCTGTGCGAGACGCCGACCGTGATCGAGGGCCACGCCTTCACCACCGGCAAGATCAAGCGCAACAGCGTCGAGAAAGTTCTCCCCAACAGCTATGTCGATTATAAGCCGGAGAGTGCAGGCTGCGACTACGGCCACTACACCGCCGCTGAACTGCAGGGCAATTTCGTCCCGGACGAACACGTCCATGAACATGCCACCTGCTTCAACATTCGCGGCAAGGGCCTCGTGGTCATCAGCTCCTGCGGCCATGTCGGCATCGTAAACTCGGTACGTCAGGCGCAGGAAGTCTCCGGCGTCCAAAAGGTTCACGCCGTGGTCGGCGGCTTCCATCTCGGCCCTGCGCCTGCCGATTACCTCAAGCAGATCGTCGGCGAGATCAAAGCACTCCAGCCGGATGTCGTCATCCCGATGCATTGCAGCGGGCTGAACTTCCTGCTCGAAGCGCGCACACAAATGCCGGACAACGTGATCAACATCTCCACCGGCAGCAAGCTGATCTTCAGCGCGTGAGCGCCCGCAGCCTCCTCGCGGTATTCATCGCAAAACGCGGCGCGGCCATCATGGCCGCGCTGCTGTTGAGTTTTTGGATTGCTGCTCCGGCATCGGCGCAAAGCTCGACCCGCTCCGCCGCCGAACTGATGGACGCGGTGATGTGGAATCGCGAGCCGATCGGCGGTGCATTCGCGCTCAAGGATCAGACTGGGAAACTCCGCACCGAGGCTGATTTCCGCGGCCAACTCATGCTGGTCTATTTCGGTTTCACCTATTGTCCGGACATCTGCCCGACGGACCTGCAAGCCATCGGCCTGGCGATGGACCAGCTCGGCGCTGATGCGAAGAGCGTCCAGCCGTTATTCGTCACGCTCGATCCCGAGCGCGACACCGTCGACAACCTCGCGCAGTACGTGCCGCTGTTTCATCCCAAGCTGCTTGGTCTCACCGGCAGCATCGATGCCGTTCAGAAAGCCGCGGATGCCTATCGGGTCTACTACAAGAGGGTCGTCACCGGCGCCAAACCGGACGACTACACCGTGGACCACTCGGCGTTCATCTACCTGATCGGCCGCGACGGAAAGTATCTCACCTTCTTCCCGCCAGGAACAGATGCCGAGAAGATCGTCGGCATGGTCCGGGCCTATCTTCGCGGCAGCGCGGAGCGGTAGCTTACTCCACACTCACCTTGCGCGGCTCGACGACTTCGAATCCCGGCGAGAAATCGTCCAGCAGGCCGAACAGTTCGCGCAGCTTGAGCGGATTGCCGCCGACCGACACGTCGCCGGTCAGCACGCTGCCGAGAAACGTTCTTTGCTTGAGCGTGATCGCATCGAGCGCGGCACGGGTCAGCGTCACGCTGGCATCGGCATTGGGATCGAGTTTGCCGGACGTATGCGTCAGCGCGGAGTTCTCCAGATTCATCACATAGGTTTCGTTGAGGTCCGTGAAGGTCCAGTTGATGACGATCTTTTTGCCTTCCGCTTTTGGCGCGTTGAGCCGCACCCCGAGGAAGTCAAAGGCGAGGTCAATGGAAATGCCTTTCAGCAATTCGGCATTGGCAAGCGACGGCCCCTGCGGAGCAACGCCGTTGCGCAATTCCAGCGCGCCAAGCAGATAGGCGTTGCGCCATGTGGCCGCCTCGCTCTGATAGCCGAGTTGTTCGAGCGCATCGGCGCCGAGATTGCGGGCGTCCTTGTTCGACGGATCGGCGAACACCACCTGGCTCATGACGCTGGCGACCCAGCGATATTGCCCCGCCTTGAAGTCCTCGCGCGCGCGTTTGATCACGGCGTCCGCGCCGCCCATGTATTCGACCTGCTTCTTCGCCTCCTCCGCGCGCGGCAGCGGATTGAGATCGGCGGGATTGGCATTGTACCAGCCGAGATAGAATTGATAGACCGCCTTGGCGTTGTGGCTCAGCGTGCCGTAATAGCCGCGCGAGGCCCAGTCGTTCGCCAGTGACGGCGGCAGCTTCAACTGCTCCGCGATTTCCGTCGGCGTGAGACCATGGTTCAGTAACCGCACGGTCTGGTCGTGGATGAACTTGTAGAGATCGCGCTGCTTCTTGAGGAACGCGACGATGCGCTCGTTGCCCCACATCGGCCAGTGGTGCTGCGCGATCACCACATCGGTCTTGTCGCCGTAACGCTCGATCGCCTCATTGATGTAGCGCGACCATAGCCGGCCGTCGCGGATCTCCGCGCCCCGAATGGTATAGAGATTATGCATGTTGTGGGTGGCGTCTTCCGCTATGTTCAACAGCTTGAACTGCGGGAAGTACATGATCATCTCGGACGGCGCTTCCGAGCCCGGCACCAGATGAAACTCGATCTCGACGCCGTCGACCGTGCGCGTCTCGTAAGGTTGCTTGATGAGATCATTCGGCGGGATCAGTGAGATGTTACCCTGTGCGAGCGCCTTGCCGAGACCCGTATCGATCTGCCCCTTGTCGCCGACCGGCAGCACGCTGCCGAACTGATATTGCGCGCGGCGGCCCATCGCGTTGCCGGCGATGACGTTCTCGGCAACCGCATGCTCCATGAAACCGTCCGGCGCGATGACCTTGACCTTACCCTGCTTGGTATCGTCCTCGGTGATGACGCCCTTGGCGCCGCCGAAATGGTCGGCGTGGCTGTGGCTGTAGATCACGGCGGCAACCGGTTTGGCGGGGCGACTCTTCAGATATAGCTCGAGCGCGGCCTTCGCGGTCTCGTTGGAGAGCAGCGGATCGATCAGGATCAGGCCGCTGTCGCCCTCAATGATAGTCATGTTGGAAATATCGAGCCCGCGCACCTGATAGACGCGCTCGGTGACCTCGAAGAGCCCGTTGATGGCGTTGAGCTGGGCCTGCCGCCACAGGCTCGGATTGACCGTCGGCGGCACCTGATCGCTTTTCAGGAAATCATATTGCCTGGTGTCGAACGCCGGCTTGTCGCCGGGACCGGGTACGACGCCGTCCGGGAGCGTTGCGATGAAGCCGCGCTTGGCGTCCTCGAAATCAGCGCGGTCGCTGAACGGCAGCGTCTTGAGAAAGGTGTCGTTGACCGCGCGGCTGGCCGGTTCGGCGTCCTTGGATTGAGCGACCGCGGGTGAAAGCGGCGCGAGAGCCAACAGGGTGACGGCCAGCAGGCTGGCGATGCGCGACGATGGCATAAGAGGCTCCCCGGACTGTCGCGTGGTCCTCGGCGTGTGCCACGCGTTGGTTCCAGCCTATCAGGACAAATGCGTAAGTTTCATCGCAAACTTCGCTGAACGCGGCGAAGAAAATGCCCTTTTCTCTCCGCACTCCGCGCCCCATATTCCGCCCATGGCGAAGAACCCCGATTCCTCGAAGAAGTCCCCGAAAACCCCGAAATCGAAAGCGCATCGTCCCGATGTGCAGCCGATCGGGCCTGCACTGGCGGAATTGCTGAATCCGGCGATCAACCGCGGGGAAAGCGGGCTTGGCTCGGGCACAGGTTTGCAGCCGCCGCCGGACAATTCCAAGGACCGGCGCTCCGGCGGCGAAGCCGCGATCCATCGCGCGCGGGCATCGACGCCAAAGACCGTCGGCGACGACACCGGTCCGCGACAGGGATTCGAGGAAGCGCCGCAGGCCAACTACGGCACCAGCGCGCCGATCCCGACCCTCGATCCCGAACTGGCGAAACAACTCGGCTACACCACCGAGGAAGAAGACGAAGCCGCGATGGCCCGTCCGCCGCGCAACAAGATGGAAGCGCTGGGCGTGCAGGCCACGGCCGATGCGCTGGAAGCTCTGGTCCGCGACGGCCGCCCTGAATTCCGCGGCGAGAACGGCGAAGTCAAGATCTGGGCGCCGCATCGTCCGCCCCGACCGGAAAAATCCGAAGGCGGCGTGCGCTTCGAGATCAAGTCCGAATATGAGCCGAAGGGCGACCAGCCGACCGCGATCAAGGAACTGGTCGAGGGCATCAAGCGCAACGACCGCACGCAGGTGCTGCTCGGCGTCACCGGCTCCGGCAAGACCTATACCATGGCGCAGGTGATCGAGGCGACGCAGCGCCCGGCCATCATCCTCGCGCCGAACAAGACGCTGGCCGCGCAGCTTTACGGCGAGTTCAAGAACTTCTTCCCCGACAACGCGGTGGAGTATTTCGTCTCGTATTACGACTACTACCAGCCCGAAGCCTACGTCCCGCGCACCGACACCTATATCGAGAAGGATTCCTCGATCAACGAGCAGATCGACCGCATGCGCCATTCCGCGACGCGCGCGCTGCTCGAACGCGACGACGTCATCATCGTGGCGTCGGTGTCGTGCATTTACGGTATCGGCTCGGTCGAGACTTATACAGCAATGACCTTCGCGATGAAGAAGGGCGAGCGCATCGATCAGCGCCAGCTCATCGCCGATCTCGTCGCGCTGCAATACAAGCGCACCCAGGCTGACTTCACCCGCGGCACGTTCCGCGTGCGTGGCGACGTCATCGACATCTTCCCGGCGCACTATGAAGACCGCGCCTGGCGCGTGAACATGTTCGGCGACACCATCGAGACCATCGAGGAGTTCGATCCGCTCACCGGCCACAAGCAGGACGAGCTTGAGTTCATCAAGATCTACGCCAACTCGCATTATGTGACGCCGCGCCCGACACTGATTCAGGCGATGAAGAGCATCAAGTCTGAGCTGAAATGGCGGCTTGACCAATTGAACGCGCAGGGCCGCCTGCTCGAAGCGCAGCGCCTCGAGCAGCGAACCACCTTCGATCTCGAAATGATGGAAGCCACCGGGAGCTGCGCCGGCATCGAAAACTATTCGCGCTATCTCACCGGCCGCAAGCCGGGCGAGCCGCCGCCGACGCTGTTCGAATATGTGCCGGACAATGCGCTGGTGTTCGCGGACGAAAGCCATGTCACCGTGCCGCAGATCGGCGGCATGTTCAAAGGCGACTTCCGCCGCAAGGCGACGCTCGCSGAATACGGCTTCCGCCTGCCCTCCTGCATGGACAACCGTCCGCTCCGCTTTGAAGAGTGGGACATGATGCGCCCGCAATCGGTCGCGGTGTCGGCGACGCCGGGCGGCTGGGAGTTGAACGAAAGCGGCGGCGTATTCGTCGAGCAGGTCATTCGTCCGACCGGGCTGATCGATCCGCCGGTCAACATCCGCCCGGCGCGCACGCAGGTCGACGATCTCGTCGGCGAAGTTCGCGCCACGGCGCAGGCGGGCTATCGCTCGCTGATTACGGTGCTGACCAAGCGCATGGCGGAAGACCTCACCGAGTACCTGCACGAACAGGGAATCCGCGTGCGCTACATGCACAGCGACATCGACACCATCGAACGGATCGAGATCATCCGCGATCTACGATTGGGCGCGTTCGACGCGCTGGTCGGCATCAACCTGCTGCGCGAAGGCCTCGACATTCCGGAATGCGCGCTGGTCGCCATTCTCGATGCGGACAAGGAGGGCTTCCTGCGTAGCGAGACGTCACTGATCCAGACCATCGGACGCGCGGCACGCAACGTCGATGGCAAGGTCATCCTCTACGCCGATCAGATCACCGGCTCGATGGAGCGCGCCATCGCCGAGACCGACCGCCGCCGCGAGAAGCAGGTCGAATACAACACCGCCAACGGCATCACGCCGGAAAGCATCAAGCGCTCGATCGGCGACATTCTCGGCAGCGTCTACGAGCGCGATCACGTGCTGGTGGAAATCGGCGACGGCGGCATGGCAGACGATGCCGTTGCTATCGGCCACAATTTCGAGGCGGTGCTCGCCGATCTCGAAACAAGAATGCGCGAAGCAGCCGCCGATCTGAACTTCGAGGAAGCCGCACGGCTGCGCGACGAGGTCAAGCGCCTGCGCGCCACGGAACTGGCGGTGGTGGACGATCCGACCATCAAGCAGCGCGGCGTGGCGGCGAAAGCCGGCGCCTATGCCGGCAAGAAGAAATACGGTGACGCCGCGAATTTGCCAGCACAACTGGACAAGGCCGCGGCGAAAATGAAATCGCGGGCGCGCAAGCCGACTCTCGACGAGATGGGCCCGGGAATGGAAAGCAGGATTTTCCAGCCGACCGACTCGCGCCAGTCCGGGCCGGAATTCTCAGGCCGCTCCACCGGCGGCGCGCCGGGCAAGCGCGGCGGGTGGAAGAAGAGGTAGATGGACTTCGCCCACCGCGGCGGCATGGCGGTTGCGGAATGCGTCTCCATATAAAGCGACATCAGAACTATCCCGCCTGCTCGTCCCGCTGTGCGCCGCTCCGGCGCATCCTCCTGACGGCCCGCTTTCCAGTCCGAGAGTCCTCATGATCCCTCTGTCTATCCTCGACCTTGTGCGCGTGACGGAAGAAACCGACGCGCGCGGCGCGCTCGACAATGCACGCGATCTGGCATCACACGCCGAGGGGTGGGGTTACCGCCGCATCTGGGTGGCCGAGCATCACAACATGGCCGGAATTGCCAGCGCGGCAACCTCGGTCGTGTTGGCGCATATCGCTGCCGGAACAAAGACCATCCGCGTCGGCGCAGGCGGCATCATGCTGCCGAACCATGCGCCCTACGTCATCGCCGAGCAGTTCGGAACGCTGGAGCGGCTGTTTCCCGGGCGCATCGATCTCGGGCTGGGGCGCGCTCCGGGCACCGATCAACTCACGCTGCGCGCCTTGCGGCGCTCGCCCGAAGCTGCCGACAATTTCCCGCAGGATGTGCTGGAGGTGCAGGCCTTCCTCGCTCCCGCCGGTCCGGAACAGCGCATCCAGGCGGTGCCCGCGGCAGGCACGAACGTGCCGCTGTGGATTCTCGGGTCGAGCCATTTCGGCGCGATGCTCGCCGCCGAACTCGGGTTGCCTTATGCGTTCGCGTCCCATTTCGCGCCCGACCAGTTGATTCCGGCGCTGCAAATCTACCGCGACCGGTTCAAGCCATCCGAACAACTCAACCGGCCCTACGCCATGATCGGCGTCAACGTGATCGCCGCCGAGAGCGACGCCGAAGCGCGGCGGCTGGCCACGACACAGCAGATGTCCTTCACCAACCTTTTCCGTGGCGCACGCGGCCTGAGCCAGCCGCCCATCGACGATATCGAGACCTATTGGTCGCCATCCGAAAGAGCGCAGGCCATGCGCATGCTGGCGCGCTCCATCGTCGGGTCCCCCGAGACTGTCCGCGCCGGGATCAATGCATTGGTGAAGGAAACCGCCGCCGACGAGTTGATCGTCGTCTCCGACATCTATGACCATCCGACCCGCTTGAGGTCGTTTGAGATGATCGCCAACGCAGCCCGCTAACATAATGTATCCCGCCGGAAACCGGCGGGGCACGTCCACATGATCGCCTATTTGCAATCCCCCCTCGCCGCCTGCTAGTCATCAGCACGATTTCCTGCACATCAATTGAGGGGCTGAACAATGGCGGACGCCGATCTGGATGCGATTATCCGGAAACTCGCGAAACAACAGCACAAGACCCTGACGGCGGCCGTCAAGAAGCAGCGCGATCGCTATGCGGCGCTTGCCGCCAAGGCAAAAGATGCGGACGCCCGGAAGCAGTTGAAGCAGATCGCGAAGGACGCGCTGGAGATCGGCACCGCCACCGTGAAACGTCTTCAGATGTCCGCCGACAATGCCGCTTACAGCTACGCGCGCTCCATCCGGCAGGCGGTTGAGGCGGCCAAGACAGCCGCGGCGAAGAAGCCCGCAAAGAAGCCGGAGGCCAGCAAGCCGAAGAAGTCTTCGAACAAGGCCGCAAAGAAATCGTCCGGAAAATCCGAGGCCTGAACGATCTGCGCCGCGCGTCCTGCAAGGGCGCGGGGCCGGTCGTGGATGCGCAATCGATCTCGGCGAGACCGTCGAGAAAGAAGCGAGCGCACATCACAAATTACGCCGCCGACGTTTTCGTCGCCACGTCATTAATTTGCGTCTTCAGTTCGCGCCGCGTCATCGCGGGCTTCTCCGAGAAACCTCGGTGCGCCGGACTGGACTTATTGAAGTGATCATGCTGTCGCTGCGTAAGGACAGCAGTCCATCGTCCCGTCGGGAGCGAAAATATATTAGCACCGGACGAAATCCTGTCTATCCCGAACGTCGATAACGTCGCGAACAGGCAGGGACAACCTTGCTCATGTGAATTCTTTCATCCCGGCAACAAGATGTTGTAGCGACGCCGTGCGCCGCGCCTACTTCGCCAGCACGCGGGCGAGTTCAATGAGATTGGTGGAGATCGGCTTGGTCTTGCCGGCGACCTCGGCCAGCGGCGTGCGCGTGAGTTCGCCGCGCTGCTCACCGATCAAGACCCCGGACACGCCTTCCGCCAGCGACGTGAGCGCAGCGACGCCGAGCCGTGTCGCGAGCAGCCGGTCGAAGGCCGTGGGCGGCGCGCCGCGCACCACGTGGCCGAGCACCGTGGCGCGCAGTTCGAACCCGATCATGCTCCGGTCTTTCTCGAAGTATGACAGGATCGACGCGGCATTCTCCTTGACGCCCTCGGCGATCACCACGATTGCATGGGTCTTCCCGCGCTCATAGGCCGCGCGCAGCCGCTCGGCGATTTCAAAGGCCGACACTTCAAACTCGGGTGTCGAGATGACCTCGGCGCCGCCGGCAAGACCCGCCATCATGGCGAGATAACCGCAATTGCGGCCCATGGTCTCGACCAGGAACGCGCGGTTGTGCGACGAGCCCGTGGTGCGCAGATGATCGATGGCTTCAAGCGTCACGTTGATGGCGGTATCGCAGCCGATGGTGATGTCGGTGCCGTAAAGATCGTTGTCGATCGTCGATGCGATGCCGACGACAGGAAAGCCCAGATGATGCAGCGCGGCCGAGCCCGTCTGCGATCCGTTGCCGCCGATCACCACCAGAGCGTCGATGCCGCGCCTCGCCAGATTGCGCAGCGCCCTGGACCGGCCGCTCTCCTCAAAAAACTCCTTCGAACGCGCGCTGCCGAGGAACGTCCCGCCGATCTGGATGATGCCGCCGACCTCGCGTGCACCGAGCGGGATCATGCGATCGTCGATCAACCCCTGCCAGCCCTCACGCACGCCGAACACTGCGATATCGCGATTGAGCGCACTCCGCGTCACGGCGCGGATCGCGGCGTTCATCCCGGGGGCATCGCCGCCGCTGGTCAGGATCGCAATGGATTTCATGAGGGAACTTTATGACGCCATTCGCGCGCCGTCCATCCGCGTGGGCGCCGGCGAACAGTCAGGCGTGACCGCATTGTCTCGCCCTCAACCGGATCTCCGGTTGCTCGTGTTCTGCCTCAAGTTGCCGTGCGCGGCCTGTTCGTTGATATTGTGCTTCTCGTCGTCGCGATGACCCTTTGTATTGTCCATCATCATCTTCGGCCCGCTGCCGGGGCCTTTCACGCTGCGGTTCTCTTCGGGGACAGGGAGCACAGTCTTGTTCATGCGAATTCTCCTGCTAGGAAGAGATTAACGCAATGGACGCACGACCGTTCCTGACCGGTCCACATCATAATAGCCCACCTGTTCTCGATTCACGAAAGCCGCCGGCATGACCTCCCTTCCCATTACCTATGACGACTTCGCCAAAATCGACATCCGCGCCGGGCGCGTGGTCGAGGTGCTGCCGTTTCCGAAGGCCAGAAATCCGTCATGGAAAGTGCGGGTCGATCTCGGCGAACTGGGCGAGAAATGGTCGAGCGCGCAGATCACCAACTACGCGCCCGAGCAACTGGTCGGCTCGCTGGTGGTCTGCGTCTGCAACTTTCCGCCGCGCAATATCGCGGGCTTCATGTCCGAAGTGCTGATCCTCGGCGCTCCGGACGCCGGCGGCAAGATCATCCTGCTGTCGCCGCGCAAGGACGGCGAAGGCAACGACATCGTCGCGCCGGGCGCGAAGGTGTATTAGCGCGCCCCCGCCAAAGTCATGAGCCGCCGGGCCTTGGCGGATGCGCCGGTTTCTCATATGACTATGGCTACCCGGCTCTGGACGGACACACGACAATGCATCTGCGACTGGCAAGACTCGGTGCTTTCCTTGGCGCACTCCTTGTCCTGCTTTCTGTTGCCGCGGCTCCCGCAGACGCCGCGAAGAAGGCTGAAAAGCCCGCCAAACAATCGGAGCCGGTGGCACCGGATACGTCGCTCAACAACGTGAAGGACGCGCCGAAGGCGCCGTCCCTCGCTTGCGCGGGTCCGTTCGCCAAGGACACCACGCATACGAAACTGGTGGCCGAGTTCGGCGCGAAGAATGTCGTGTTCAAGGATGTTGTGGCGACCAGCGACGTGAAGACCCAGGCCACCGTGGTTTTCGACGAGGATCCGACCAAGCGTCTCGTGGTTTACTGGAAGGACAACAAGACGCGCACCAGGCCCGCGTCGATTTCCATCGAAGCGCCGTCGACCTGGACCGGTCCGGGTGACGTGCGCAACGGCCTCACCCTGAAGGATCTGGAGAAGCTCAACGGCGGCGGCTTCAGCATGACCGGATTCGGCGGCGTCGGCGGCGGAGAAATTTCAGATCTCAAGGGTCCGTTCGCCGATGTGCCGGGCGACTGTACCTTGAAGATCAAACTCGAGCCCGGCATCGCCAATCCGCTGCCGCCGCGCTTTGCGTCGGTCACCGGCGATCAGCTTATCCCCTCGAAAAATCTAGTCCTGCGCCGGGTCCGTCCACAGGTCTCCCAGTGGAGCGTGAATTATCGGTGATCGCCCCACGCGCCGCGTCCCGACAAATCGCAAATAGATTGGAGAGACTTCGTTAAACCTTGCGTCAAAGGCAGCTTGCTCCCGGCACGGTTCCCCCCTACGGAACCGCCAGCTTGGGGAGACAATGCAATGAATGACGACCAGTCCGAACAATGTGTCCGGACTTTTCTCGACGCCTTCTACACCGGTGACATCGCGCGCGCTCAGGACTGCTGCGACGACGACATCTCCTCCCTCACCTATGCTCCCGTGGAAATCTTTCCGCATCTGGGCTTCAAGCAAGGCAAGGCATGGGTCGCGGACGCGATCCGCATCCAGCAAGAGTACTATTCCAGCCGGCGTTATACGCTGGAGTTCATCGCCGCGAAGGACACGCGGGCCGCGACGCTGGTGCAGACGACGCTGATCAAGCGCAACGACGAACGCGTCATTCTCCTCAATGTCGGGGAATTCTTCACGTTGCGCGGTGGACGCATCGTAGAGCATCACGCGTTATTCGATTCCTTCGATCTGGTGCAGCAACTGCTCGGCCGCGATCTCGCCGACGAGTTTGCCATCAGCGTGAGAAGCGCGCGGCGGCATTAATGATGGGCGCCAACCGGCGGAGTTCAGCGCGCCGCTGAAACGCCAAGCTCCTTGACCAGTCCAAACCACAGCGCCACCAGTTCGCGCGCCGCGGGGTCCTGGCTCGGCTTTAGCCGCACCGCCGTGTGCACCATGACCAGTTTCGAGGCCGGATCGATGAAAATCGCCTGACCGTTGGTCCCGAGCATGGCGAACATCCGCCGCTTCGCCGGGATGATCCACGTCTGATAGCCGTAGCCGTAGAACGGCGTCGCCACACGCGGCGCGCGGAACGATCCTTCCGGCGCGGTGGTCGCCTCGATTACCCACGCTTCCGGAATGACGCCGCCGCCATCGTTCGCAAGCAGAAGTCCGAACCGCGCATAGTCGCGCAGCCGCGCGCCGAGGCAGCAGAATGCCTGTTCCTGGTTGTGCCCGTCGACGGTCCAGCTCGCTTCGTCTTCCGCGCCCATTGGCTTCCAGATTTTCTCCGACAGATAATCGGAGAGGCGCTTGCCGGTTGCTGCCGTGAGCACAAGGCCGAGGGTTTCGGTCTGCGGCCCGGCATAAGCGAATTTGGTTTCGGGCGGCGCGGCGCGAGTGTTGTAACGCCGCAGCAAGTTGGCTGCGTTGGGCAGATCGGAGCGGCGCAGGTCGCGGCCGAATGACACGGCATCATCCTTGCCGTCATAGGTTTCGGAGAATTCGATGCCCGAACTCATGGTCAGCAACGCGCGCAACGAGGTCTGGCCGTAAGCGCTGCCTTTCATGTCGGGCACATAGTCCTGCGCCAGATCCTCGATCGAGCGGATCTTGCCTTCCTTGATGGCGATACCGACCAGCATCGCCACCATCGTCTTCACCATCGAATTGGACAGCAGACGATCGGTGTCGCGGCGACCGTATTGATAGCGCTCGAACAGGATCGTCCTGTCCTTCGCGATCAGAAGTCCCGTGGTGGGATGCCGCGAAAGATAGTCGTCGATGGTGCGCCGTTCGCCCTCGAAACCGTAGCGCCACTCCGTTCGATCGCAGTTGCGCGCCAGCAGCGACGGCGCGGCTGGCGGCAGGACGACATGGGCCGGCAACAGCTTGTCGAAATTGCTGAAGATCGCGACCATGCGGTCCTGACGGGTGCGATCGGCGATGGTGCCGAGCGGATAATTCTGTCCGGCCCCATAGGCCTCTGCGTCCGGCCCCGTCCTTGAGAACGACGGCCCGCAACTCGCCTCCTTCGCCGGAGACGCGTCGGTACCCGCGGCCTCCGCCCCTGCCGCACCGGCGACCACGCACATGAATAATGCTGCGGCACGCGGCCAGCACCAGGCGAAGAATGTCATAGGCGTTTCCTGAAAAGTTCTTGGTGATGTTTTATGACGGCAAGGATGACGCGGGACGCGGCGGCATTCAAGCCAGCCGTCCCGCGGCGCAATCCTTGCATTTTCAAGGATGAACCTGCCGGCCCGTGCGCGCGACGAACCCTTCGCCGGGCCTCGGTCCCGGAGACGAGGATATTATGAAGACGTTTATTTCGGCCGCCCTGGGGACCATTGCCGGTCTCGTGCTCGGCGCGGCGGTCGGCATTCTGACCGGAATTGCCTGGATCAATATTGTCCCGACCAGCGATTTCGAAGGCCAAAGCGCAATGCTGGTGTTCTTCGCCTTCGCTCCAGCAGGCAGCGTTCTCGGCGGACTCATTGGCGCGATAGGAGCCGGCTTTCTCGCCTCAAAGTCGCGGATCCGGATGGAGGGCGACAACTAACTCCCCATTCGTGGCCTCCCAGAACTGCATTTGTTTTGAGCCAATGCGCCTCATGGTCGAACTTTGAGCGGCAAACCCCGCGTTTTCGGCAATTGTGCGTTGCAATATCGAGAGTTGTCATATGGCAAAAATTCACTACTTCCGGCTCTAACAGTGGGAATTCCAGCATCCTTGCCTGGCGTCAGTGGCGACGCCCTTTGGGCCGTTTGCTGTTCAGTGAAAAACATTTCAGGACCGCAAGATGACAGAGCACAGCCTCTGGCGTTTTTCGCGCGCGTTTCACCGCGCGCTGAACGAGCGTCAGACCGATCAACTCGAATCCGTTCTCGACGATAACGTCGACTGGGCGATTTACGGCCCGATCGACATGTTCGCCTTTTTTGGCGCCAGACGCGGCAAGCGCGCCGTGATGGACGTCGTGCGCGAGATCTCCGGCCTCGTACAGCTTCATCGCTTCGACCGCGAATCGATCATGCTCGCCGAGGAATCCGCAGCCTCGCTGATGCGCTATTCGCTGACGCCGGTGAAGTCGGGCAATCCGATCAGTGTGAGGGTTGCCCTTTTTGCCCAGTTCAAGACTGGGCGGCTGACCAATCTGCGCGCCGTCGTCGATACCTTCGATCTCGTCGAGCAGGTGCTGGGCCGCCAGATTCATCTGCCGCAAATCGCCTAAAGCGCCGGTGCCGCTTAAACCGGCGACCGCTTCAAAAATGCCCCGCACGCGCGGGGCATTTTTTGTTTTGCGGCATTCGGTCGCCATCACCGGCGGGTTGAACTGGCCGAGCCACAATTGCGACAAACGTCATTGAGAGATGATCATGCGGGCGCGGTTAAATTAACCGCAGCGGTCATATACGGCGGTCACGCCCGCGACGCCGAAAGGTGATATTAACCCGCGTCGTTCCAGATCGGCTTAAGACCGATTTTGCGAATGTCGCCGGACGGAATGCAATGACGCCGAAAGTGCCGCAGCCCACGCCATCACGAGCCTTCCTGCGGATCGCGCTGTCCGTCGCGGGCAGCCTGTGTCTTGCAACGGCCGGTTTTGCGCAGACGGTGGATCACGCTCCCACGGAAACAACCGAAACCGCCGCGCCGGATTTCGTCGAACCGGCGGATATCGACTGGAGCGTGCTCAACAACGATCCGACATCGGTCTATGAGACACCCTCGGCGATCGGCCGCAAGGCGAACGCCACAGTGCCGGGCGGCGATCCATGGTCGTGGAGCCGCACCGACAAACCGGATGGATCGTCGGCAGTCACCATCAAGCAACCGATCACGCCGTTCTGGGATACCCGCGTCGGCGCCGACCTCAACGTCACAACGCGAACGCCGACCACGTCATCGGAAGTCCTCGCCGAGAGAATCGCGCATGACAATCAGATCTCGCAATCCTCGGGCAGCGCATGGGCGGCAATGACCGCCCCCGGCCTCGGCTCGATCTGGGACAAGACCGCTATCGAGGCGCGCACCGACCCGGCGCAGGATCAGAGCAAGTTCGGAACGTCGCTCAGCAAATCGATGCCATTCGGTGGCGATCAATATTCGCTCACGCTGCAGAACGGTTACAACGTCACGCAACAGACGCTGGTGCCGGTATTCGGCCTCGGGGCATCGACACGCATTTTCGAAACCGATCAATCCGCCAAGCTCGGCATCGTCGAAACCGGTACGAGCTTCATCGCCGGCCAGACGCATTCGTCCGCAGACAACAAATGGCTGCGCCGGATCGGCGCGGAGCAGAAACTGTTCGGCGGCGTCACCATCACCGGATCGGTCAGCGAAACGCCCGATGGTATCGCCAACCGCAGCCTGACGGCGGGCTTCAAGCACCAATGGTAAGTTCCACTTAACGGAACGACTACCATCCCGAGCTTTCCCGTTTTGTCCACGGTATGAATCGGTCCCCGCCCCATATTTGCCCCGTTCTGGTCATGATCGGCTGAACTCATACGGAATTACCATCGTGCGGGGGACATCCGTGCTCGCGCCACTCCAGCGAAAGGGAATAGCCGATGAACGCACTTCCAGCAGAAAAGTCCGAACAGACCGATGAGGACAAGAACCTCGCCGCCGTGTCCGAGGTCGAAGCGGGAATTCGCGACTTCGTCCGCAAGGACGTCGCGTATCTGCGCCGGTCGCCGTCGGCATCGACGACCACTGCTACCGAAGCTCCGGCGGATGCATCTGCAGATGCTGCGGTCGGCAGCGTCAACAATCTGATCAATCGCGTGGCAGGAGCCTCGCTCAGCGAAATCGAAACCCTGATCGCAGAGCTCGAAGGCCTGCGCACACTCATGCACAACGAAGGTCAGCGCATTCAACGCGAGCTGGCGGGCTACGCTCAGCTCGGCCAGACAGCGATGAAGTCGACGCGCATGATCGCCGACAATCTGGCGCAGTGGAGACGTTCGGCTCCCGAGCCGCGCCAGGACTGAACGACTTCTGAAGGAGCATGATTCCTCATCGAGGAATCATGCTCGGGATACCTCCCGGCAAACTTGTCGCCGCCTTCTCCTGCATGGAGTGGGCGGCGATATTTATTTTATTTGACGGATGAACCCGATCGCCGTTGGCGCGACCAAGGACTGACCCGGTTCGCATCGCCGGGCGTTTCTGTGGGACACATCCGTGAAGAACATCAGGCCCGGTCAATCCGATCCTATCGCGAGCGGCGATGAGCCGCAGCGATTGGCCACGATCCTTGCGCGGTTTCTCGTGCTGCTGATCGTCGCGATCGCGATTCTCGCGGTTGCGTGGAATCGCCCTTGAGCAGCGCTAACCCTTGTCAGCCGACCGCCGGAGCATGAAGCCCTGCGCGATAAACGAGAACGCAAGTTCGCCGCGCTGGTTGGTGCCGGTGTTCATAAAACTGGCAAGCCCCCACTCGGGACGCGAGTCCAGTGTTCGCTTGGCAATGACTTCCGACGCATAGCTCAGCGTATCGCCCGCAAGAACCGGCCTGAGCCATTTCAATTCACGGAAGCCCGGCGACGGTCCGGACACGACCGGCTTCTCGCCACGCGCGATAGCCTCCTCAGCCTCGCGCCTGAAGCTTGCCACCAGCAGCTTCATGTTGGCCGCAGCGACATGCCAGCCCGACGCAGCGAGACCGCCGAACACCGACTTGCGCCCCGCTTCCTCATCGAGATGAAAAGGCTGCGGATCGAACTTCGCAGCGAACGCCTTGATATTCTCCGCAGTGAACGTAAACGATCCCATTTCGCGGCGATCGCCGATCTTGATATCTTCAAAGTATGCCATACTGAACCTCAGCTCGCGCCCGCTGCGGAGCGCCGCAGCACCATGAGAGGAAGCGTGGCGAGCATCAGGGTCTGTCCCGACGCATTGCGCATCTCGTTCTTGATGTGAATAAAACCAATGTCGGGCCGGCTCTTGGATTCGCGGGTTTCGATCACATCGACCGACACCGTGAGATCGTCGCCGGGCCGCAGCGGCGAAACCCAGCGCACTTCATCGACGCCCGGAGCGCCGGCGGAGGCGATGTTGTGAATGAAGCCATCCCAGCATATCCGCATCAGCAGCGCGCACATGTGCCAGCCAGAGCCCGACAGACCCTTGAGCATCGAGCGGTTGGCCGCTTCGTCGTCGAGATGCATCGGCTGGGGATCGAACTCGGAAGCGAACGAGATAATATCTTCGCGCGACACATGATGAGGGCCGAACGTGCCGAAATGGCCCGGCTTGAAGTCTTCGAATGTGAGTTTCATTGTTTCAATCGCGTTGTGGATAGGCGCAGTTTGGCCGTTATTTGCAGACACCTCAAGCCGTCCGTTTCGTACTCGTCTTTCGTCTTATTCAGCGATATGCGACAACCGATCCATCCGGAGCGATTCAGTCCGTGGCTGATTCGCCCATCGCCCTGACGGCTCGCCGCCGTTATCTCTCTGCGGCTCATCTGGAGAAAAATCATGTTTCAATTCCAGGATCTCTTCCAGTGGGACAGGTTCATCACGCCCACCATCATCAAGGCATTCTATTGGCTGGTGATCGCGCTGATCATCCTGTTCGGCATCTCCGGTATATTCTCGGCGCTGACGTTGATGGCCGTCAGCCCGTTCGGAGGCTTCGTCCTGTTGCTGTCGGCGCTGGCTGGAATTGTCGTGGGAATCATTTTCTCGCGCATCAGCGCCGAACTGATCCTGATCGTGTTCCGGATCAACGAGCATCTCGGCGCGATCCGCGATCAGGGCCGCGACCGCGAGCGGCAGTTTTGAGGGGATGTTTCTTCTGCCGTCACCCTGAGGTGCCGTAGCGAAGCGAAGGCCTCGAAGGGCGACGGCCCAACAAACTGATCCGCCATCCTTCGAGGCTCGCAAGAGCTCGCACCTCAGGATGACGGATACAGGATTACAATCTTAGGTATTAAACCGGAAGTGCATCACGTCGCCGTCGGCGACGACATACTCCTTGCCTTCCAGCCGCAGCTTGCCGGTGTCGCGCGCGCCGGCTTCCCCGCCATTCGCGATGTAATCGGCATAGGCGATGGTCTCGGCGCGGATAAAGCCCTTTTCGAAATCGGTATGAATCACGCCGGCCGCCGCAGGCGCCTTGGTGCCCTTGGTGATGGTCCAGGCACGCGCCTCTTTGGGACCGACCGTAAAATAGGTGATCAGATGCAGCAGCTCATAACCGGCGCGGATCAGGCGATCGAGACCGGCTTCTTCCAGCCCCAGCGTGTCGAGAAAATCCACGCGCTCCTCTCGTGACAGCGTCGCGATTTCGGATTCGATCTTCGCCGAAATCACCACCGCGACCGCGCCTTCTTTCTTGGCATGGTCGAATACCTGTTGCGAGAACGCGTTGCCCTTGGCGGCAGAGCCTTCCTCGACATTGCAGACATACAGAACAGGCTTCGACGTCAGCAGTCCGAGCATGCGGAATGCGCGTTCCTCCTCCGGCTTGCGCTCGAGAAAGCGCGCGGGCTTGCCCTCGCGCAGCAGCTTTAGCGCGCGCTCGACCAGTTCGAGTTGCTCCTTGGCGTCCTTGTCGTTGCCCTTGGCTTTCTTGCTGAGATTATCGACTCGCTTCTCGAGGCTGTCGAGATCGGCGAGCATCAGCTCGGTCTCGATGGTCTCGATGTCCGCCAGCGGCGCGATCTTGCCTTCGACATGGGTGATGTCGGAATCCTCGAAGCAGCGCACCACATGCGCCACCGCATCGACCTCGCGGATAGTGGCGAGGAACTGGTTGCCGAGCCCTTCGCCTTTCGACGCGCCGCGCACCAGGCCAGCGATGTCCACAAACGTCAGTTGCGTCGGGATGATCTGCTGCGACTTGGCGATTTCAGAAAGCTTGTCGAGGCGCGGGTCCGGCACAGCCACCGCGCCGACATTCGGCTCGATGGTGCAGAACGGATAGTTCGCCGCCTGCGCCGCCGCCGTCTCCGTCAGCGCGTTGAACAGTGTGGACTTGCCGACATTGGGCAGTCCGACGATGCCGCATTTGAAACCCATGACCTGTCCTGATTTTCTAAAGGGCGCGAAAATTACTGATCGCCGCCGTTGTCCTCTTTCGGGCCGAAGCCCTTGGCCTGCATCGCCAGATGCACCTTGTTCTGAAACGTCGAATCCTTGTCGGTCGCGAGCAACCCGGCATTGCCCGTGATGATATCGCACAGCGCCTCGACCCACGGCCGCTCGGCTTTGGCGAAATCGTTGAGCACGTGGGCATGCACCAGTTCTTTCACGCCCGGATGACCAACGCCGAGACGAACACGGCGATAGTCATTGCCGACATGCGCAGAGATCGAACGCAGTCCGTTGTGTCCGGCAATGCCGCCGCCAGCCTTCACGCGCACCTTCGCAGGCGGCAGTTCGATCTCGTCGTGAAACACCACGATGTCCGGAAGGCCGAGCTTGAAGAACTGCGCGGCTTCACCCACGGAGCGCCCCGACTCGTTCATGAAGGTCATGGGCTTGAGAAGAACGACGCGCTCGCGTTCCAGCGTGCCTTCGGAGGTCTCGCCCTGAAAGCGACGGCGCCATGGTGCAAAACCATGACGCCGTGCGATCTCGTCGACGACCATGAACCCGATATTGTGCCGGTTGGCCTGATACTTCGCGCCGGGATTTCCCAGTCCGACGAACAGACGCATGGCACGGGCTCTCCCGGCCGCTTACTTCTTCTTGTCGGCAGCAGGCTTCGCCGCGGCAGCAGCAGGAGCCTTGGCACCAGCCGCAGCAGCGCCGGCCGCAGGAGCGGCAGCACCGGCCGCAGGAGCAGCACCAGCCGCAGGAGCAGCACCACCGGCTGCAGCCGCAGCAGCGGCCTTCAGCTCTTCGTTGTAGCCCGACGGCGGAACGATGGTGACCAGCGTCGCGTCGTCACGGGTGAACAACTTCACGCCGTTCGGCAACTTGATGTCGGTGATGTGCAGCGAGCTGCCGATGTCGAGCTTGCCAACGTCGGCTTCGAGATACTGCGGGATGTTGTCCGCAGGCACTTCGAGGTCGATGGTGTGGGTCACGATGTTGACCGTGCCGCCGCGCTTCACGCCCGGCGCGGTTTCCGCGTTCAGCACGTGCAGCGGAACGCTGACGCGGATCTTCGAACCTTCGCCAAGGCGGAGGAAGTCCACATGCAGCGGGAAGTCGCGCACCGGATCGAGGCTGAAGTCGCGCGGAATCACGCGGTGCTTCTTGCCGTCGAGTTCGATGTCATGAATCGTCGTCAGAAAACGCCCGGCCTGAATGCGCAGGCGCAGTTCAGCATCGTCGAGCGAGATGGTCAGCGGGGGCTGGTTGTTGCCATAGATCACTGCCGGGATACGGCCAGCGCGACGTTCAGCCCGGGCGGCCCCCTTGCCGGCCTTCGGACGAGCGGTCGCCTTCAATTCCTTGACGGTCGCCATTGTTGAGTTCCTTAAGCTTTAAAAGTGAAGGGCCGCAAAGCGGCCCGGTTTCACGCAGCAGCAAGCCTCCAGGGGTGCGGGGGCTGCAAGCGTGGCGGGTTCTTAGCCCCAACGGGCCCAAAATACAAGGAAACGACGGGATTTTATTGGCGGTTTCGGGCGTGAAACTTCGCGTTTCCGCACGCGATCGATCGTCCCCGCTTCATGAGGATGACCGGTTCTTCGTTTGAAATTTCAGCCGAGAATCTCACGCCGCGCCTCTCCACCTTGCCTCGGCGGAGCTTTGAATGTTACGTTATAACATAACAATAAATGGACCCACCCGATGCCGCCCCGCCGCCTCTCCCGCATCGCATTGAAAAGGCTGTTCGATTCCCATGAAAAAACTGCCCGTCACCGTGCTCTCCGGCTTCCTCGGCTCGGGGAAGACGACCCTGATGAACCATGTGCTGAACAACCGGCAGGGTCTGCGGGTTGCTGTGATCGTGAACGACATGAGCGAGGTGAACATTGACGCCGACCTCATCCGCAATGGCGGCGCGAACCTCTCACGGACGGATGAGACCCTGGTCGAAATGACCAACGGCTGCATCTGCTGCACGCTGCGCGACGACCTGCTCAAGGAAGTCAGCCGCCTCGCCCGTGATGGTCGTTTCGATTACCTGCTGATCGAATCCACCGGCATCTCCGAACCGCTGCCAGTCGCGGCCACCTTCGATTTCCGTGACGAGGACGGCGCAAGCCTCGGCGACGTAGCGAAGCTCGACACCATGGTGACCGTCGTGGACGCGGTGAACCTGCTGCGGGATTACGCCTCGCACGACTTCCTGCACGATCGCGGCGAGTCGCTCGGCGATGATGACAAGCGCACGCTGGTCGACCTTCTGGTCGACCAGATCGAGTTTGCCGACGTCATCGTGCTCAACAAGATCGGCGACGCCTCGCCCGCGCAGCGCGAGGCCGCGCGCCGCATTCTGATCGCGCTCAATCCTCAAGCTGAGATCATCGAGAGCAGCTTTTCAAAAGTGCCGCTGGACAAAATCCTCAACACCGGCCGTTTCGATTTTGAGAAGGCGCAGCAGCATCCGGTCTGGTTCAAGGAATTGTACGGCTTCGCCAGCCACGTGCCGGAGACTGAGGAATACGGCGTGACGAACTTCGTCTATCGCGCGCGCCGGCCGTTCGATCCGCAGAAGTTTCACGCCTTCATTCAGTCGAGTTGGCCGGGCGTGATCCGCACCAAGGGCCACTACTGGCTGGCGACGCGCCCGCAATGGGTCGGCGGCCCGCAATGGGTCGGCGAACTCAGCCAGGCCGGCGCCCTCGTCCGCCACGAGGCGATCGGCTACTGGTGGGCAGCGGTGCCGAAAGAGAATTGGCCGAGCGATGAAAGCCTCGTCGCGCGCATCGACAAGGGCTGGCACAAGATTTGGGGCGATCGGAGGCAAGAGATCGTCTTCATCGGCACCGGCATGGACATCACCGAACTGACGCGGCAGCTCGATGCATGCCTCGTCGCAGCCAGCAGCAAGGACGAGATGAACGTGGCGGCGTGGGCAAAGCTTCGCGATCCGTTTCCAGTTTGGCGCCGCGCCGATGAGGCAGCGTGATCAAATGCGATTGCATTCTAAAGAGCCCGTTAACGATGGGTGTTAAGGGTCGGGAACCGGTTTTCCGGTACACGTGTGGGGTGCATATCTACCAAACGCCCCGCAGAGGACGAAATGGCTGCCCTGGCAGAACTCCCGCAGACGACGAGACGTCTGCTGCTCGCATCTGACTGCGAGGATCAAAGCGAAGAACTCGCGCGCATTCTGCAAAATGCAGGAAACGTGGAAGCGATCTCGATCTACGATCTGCCCGATCACCCGGCGAGCGATTTCGCCGGCGTCATCATCGATATCGACCTCACCTCCGCGGCCATCGTGCAGCGCGTCCGCAGCAAGCTCATCGGCGAGGCTTATCAATCGCTGCCCCGGCTGTTCGTGCTGGCGGATTCGCTTCATCACGGACCGACGCAGGCCTGGGCGCTCGGCGCGACCGATACGATCGAGCGGCCGCTCAACCCGGCGAGCATCCTGCACCGCATCCGCCATGTGTTTCCGGAAACCCCGGAGGACGAGAGCGCCGCTGACGCACGAATTCTGAGCAACGGCGTCACCGCGGCGATGGTCGTGATGTCTAAGATTTTCCGACGGCTTCCTGCCGGAATTCCGCTGACCATCGACGACGTGATGCAAGCGGAGACGCAGATCCTGCGCGCACTGAAACGCTGTTCACTGCGGCAATGGCTGGTCGCCATCAACAAGCACCACAACAAGAGCTATCGTCACACCCTGCATGTCACCGGCTACGCTGTCGCCTTCGCGCAGCATCTTGGCATGCGCGACGAGGATCAGCGCCGGCTGACGCGCGCGGCATTGCTGCACGATGTGGGCAAGGCGTACATTCCGGTGCCGATCCTCGACAAAAACACCAAGCTCACCGACGAGGAAATCGACATTCTCGCCCAGCACACGCGGCTCGGCTTCAACGCGCTGAAGGAACAGCGCGGGTTTCCCGGTGAAGTGCTCGACGTCGTGTTGCATCATCACGAAATGCTTGACGGCACCGGCTATCCCGACGGCCTTCAGGGCTCGCATATCAGCGACATCGTCCGCATCATCACGCTGGTGGACACCTACGCGACGCTGCTCGAACCCGACGCCGAGACGCCGGCGATGACACCGGAGCAGGCCTTCGGGATCATGGAACTGATGGACGGCAAGCTCGACAGCGCGCTGCGGCAGGCCTTTCGCCCGGTGGCACTGGGGTTGTAGCTAACAGCCGCTTCGGTGTTGCGGCACCATTGATTTTGCCGCCCTCCCACGATTAGATGCAATTGCAACTAATTAAGACGCGCACCGGCTTTGCATCGGTGGCGCAGGGAGGAGCCGCAATGCCGTTCGAGATTCCTTTGACGCGCCGCTCTGTGATGACAGCCGCCGCAGCACTTGGTGCAGGCCTCGCCGCGCCTGCGTGTTTGACTACGCCGGCCTTCGCGCAGGCCGCGTATCCGGCACGGCCGGTTCGTCTGATCGTTCCCTATGCCGCCGGCGGCGGCACCGATTTCTTCGCGCGGCTTGCGGCGACATCGATGAGCACTACCCTCGGCCAGCAGATCGCGGTGGAGAATCGTCCGGGCGCCGGCACGCAGATCGGAGCCGAGGCCGCGGCCAAGGCCGATCCCGACGGCTACACTGTCCTGCTGGGCGATACCTCGACCTATGCCTCGAACAGAAGCCTCTATCAGAAGCTGAACTACGATCCGCAAAAAGACTTCGCACCGATCTCACTGACCGGCCGCTTCGCGATCGTGCTGCTCGTCAACACCGACAAACTGAATGTCGACTCGGTGAAACAATTGATCGAGGCCGCAAGGAAAGCGCCCGGCAGCATCGACTATGCGAGCGCGGGTGTCGGCTCGCCGTTCCATCTGGCGGCGGAGCTGTTCGCACAGTCGGCGGGGCTCAAGCTCAACCACGTTCCCTACAAGGGCGCGGGACCGGCGCTGCAGGATCTCGCTGGCGGACAGATCGGCATGATGTTCGTCGATTTCGCCACCGCGCGCTCGCAGCTCAGCCTGAAAGGAATCAAGGCCATCGCCGTCTGCTCACCTGGTGAATTCTACGGATTGCCCGGCGTGCCGCCAGTCGCAGCCGACGTTCCCGGATTCGAGGCATGGGCATGGCAGGGCTTTTCAGCGCCCGCGAAAGTCTCGCCCGACATCATCGCGAAACTGCGCGAGGCATATCTGAAAGCGGTCAACGATCCCGAGACCAAGCAGAAACTAATCGCCGCCGGCATCGACCCGCTGCAAAGCACGCCGCAGGAAATGGCGGACTACGTAGCGGCCGAAACCGCGAAGTGGGAGAAGGTCATCAAGACCGCGGGCATCAAGCTCGACTAGACGCGAATGCGGCGTCTCCGGCAACGCTCCAAGTCTTCACACCTTGACTCCAGCCTGCCCCAGCTGCGCCTGCTTCCCGGGCGTGATGGCCTTGCGCCACGCGTCTTCTGCGCCGGGCTCGGGAAGGAAGCGACCGAACTCGATCATCTGTGGCGCGTCGATTTCCTGAATGTAGAACCACACGTCCTCCGCGCCGATGCCTGCGATCGCCTGTATTTTCCCTGCGGCCTCGCTCATCAGCCTCTGCTTCACGTCGAGCGCCCGGCCGGACCGGATCATACCGTGCACGAAGATATGAGGGCTCGCATTCGGCTTTCCGCCGATGAAGTGCTCACCGCCATCAAGAGCGCGGAGGATGACCTGCGCAAAGAAAGCCGGCGCGCCGGTGCTCGCGTGGTGCGCGGCCGTAATTACCTCTGCGATTTGCCCCTTTTGCGCCGCTGAAAGCGACAGGTTGGCCGTCGTTACGGTGTAAGTCGGCATCCGTTCCTCCTGATCGCGTGTGAACGCAAGCGAGTATTCCGCTTCACGCAGACGTTAGAGATTATAGATGCATATGCAAGCTTTATTTATTGTACATGCATGTAATATCGGATAGTCTGCCTCATCATAACCGGCTGACACCGATGTTTACCGACTGCTACTGCACGCAATTCCGACGTTCATCACGGGCATTGACGCGCCTTTACGATGCCGCGCTCAAGGATCACGGCATCCGCATCACGCAGTTCTCGCTGCTGCGAGCACTGCGCCGTCTCGGCGGCGCAGCGACCTTCAGCGAGCTCGCAGAGGAAGTGGTCCTCGACACCACCACCATCTCGCGCAACGTGAAGATTCTCGCCGCAGCCGGCTGGGTCAGTTTTCAGGGCACAGACGACGCCCGCGAGAAGAAGATCCGCCTGAGCAGCGCCGGCGCGAGAAAGATCGATACCGCCACTGCAAGCTGGCAGGTGGCGCAGGACCAGATTCTGGCATCGGCCAAAGACATCTTCGCCAGCCGCAAGGGCGATCCGTTGATCGACACGCTCGAAAAGCTTCAGGCGTTGTCCGGAGCAGTCGATTCCGAAGAGCCCGCAATCAAGCAAGGGAAGCGCCGGAAAACCTGACATCGCACAGCGGCGCGCCGATCTGATCGTTCAAGATAAGGAGCAACACCATGCCATTCGTTCGTATCGATCTCGCCAAGGGCAAGTCCCACGAACACCGCAAGACCATCGGTGAAATCGTCTACAAGGCGATGACCGAGACGATCAATGTGCCGGCGGACGACAAATTTCAGGTCATCACCGAGCACGCGGCCGAAGAGCTGAATTATCCCAAGAGCTATCTCGGTATCGAGTACAGCAAGGATATCGTCTTCATCCAGATCACGCTCAACGGCGGGCGCACGGTGGATATGAAGAAGGCGTTCTACAAACGCATCGCCGACGACCTGCACGCGCAGCTCAAAATCCGCCGCGAGGACGTCTTCATCAATCTGGTGGAAGTCGCCAAGGAAAACTGGTCATTCGGCAACGGCATCGCGCAATACGCGTAACGCCGGGAAGCGCCCTCACGTCTCCGCGACAGGTCCGATCTTCTTCTCCAGCGCGGCGATGCGCGTCTTCAGCGCCTCGTTCTCCTCGCGGGCGAGGCGCGCCATGTCCTTCACCGCCTCGAATTCCTCGCGCTTGACGAGATCGAGGTCGCGCAGGATGCGCTCGGCCTGGTTGCGCATAACGGTTTCCACCTCGCGCTTCACGCCCTGAGCGGCGCCCGTGGCGTCGTTCATCAGGCGCGCGATCTCGTCAAAGAAACGGTTGCTGGTCTGCGTCATCATCAAACTCCGAGGGCCGATTGCCGTATATAACCTCGTCAAGACAATGGTGATAGCCACGCCGGGGCGCAAGATGTAAGACACGCCATGATTAAGGACCTCCGCCGGAAATCGTCCTGCCCATGCTGACCATCGCCTTCCCTGTCTTCGACCCCATCGCCATCGCCATCGGGCCCATCGCGATCCGCTGGTACGCGCTGGCCTATATCGGTGGCATCGTGCTGGGCTGGCTCTATGCCCGCAAGATCATCCGCAGCGAGCGGCTCTGGGGCGGCAAGGCCCCGTTCACAGTGTTGGATTTCGACGATTTCATCCTGTGGGTGACGCTGGGAATCATTCTCGGCGGACGTACCGGCTACGTGCTGTTCTACAATCTCGGTTTCTTCACCCAGCATCCGATGGAAATCTTCAAGCTGTGGACCGGCGGCATGTCGTTCCACGGCGGTTTCATGGGTTGCGTGATCGCGGTGCTGCTGTTCGGCTGGAAGCGTAATATTTCCGTCTTGTCGCTCGGCGACGTCACCTGCGCGGTCGGACCGATCGGCCTGCTGCTCGGACGCCTGGCGAATTTCATCAACAGCGAGTTGTGGGGGCGTCACGCCGACGCCAGCGTGCCGTGGGCGATGGTATTCCCGAACGGCGGCCCGCTGCCGCGCCATCCGAGCCAGCTTTACGAAGCCGGGCTCGAAGGCGTGGTGCTGTTCATCATCCTGGCGCTGCTCATTAAGGGCGGCGCGCTGAAGCGGCCCGGCTTCATCATCGGCGCGTTCGCGGCGCTGTACGGCGTGGCGCGCATCACGGGCGAATTTTTCCGCGAACCCGATCCGCAGCTCGGATTCCTGTGGGGCGGCCTGACCATGGGAATGCTACTGTCGGTTCCCATGATCCTCGCGGGACTCGCATTCATGATCGCGGCAATGCGGCGCGATCCACGCACAACCGGTGAACAGACGTCCAAAGCGTCATAATATTGTAGAGTCTTATTGAACATTCGATTCTGATTTCTTTGAAAGATCGCCGTGCCCGATTATTCGCCGCTCGAAACCATGATCCGGAAGCAGATCGCAACATCCGGCCCGATGCCGGTGTCGCGCTACATGCAGCTCTGCCTGACGCATCCGGACTATGGCTACTATCTCAAGCGCGATCCGCTCGGCCGCGGCGGCGATTTCATCACTGCGCCAGAAGTCAGCCAGATGTTCGGCGAACTGGTGGGATTGTGGGCGGCGTCGGTGTGGAATGCGATGGGCATGCCGCACGAAGTCAAATTCATCGAGCTCGGACCGGGCCGCGGCACCATGATGGCGGACGCCCTGCGCGCGGTGCGTATTCTGCCGGCGTTCCACGAAGCGATCAGCGTGCATCTGGTCGAGGCGAGCCCCACACTGCGCGAAAAACAGCGCGAGAAGCTGGCCGATGCCGCCTACGTGGAATGGTACGACAGCATCGACGACGTCCCCGAGGGACCCGCGATCATTCTCGCCAACGAGTTCTTCGACGCGCTTCCGATCCATCAGGCGGTCAAGCAGGACGACGGATGGCATGAGCGCACCGTCGAGATCGACGACGACATTCTCGCCTATGGCATCGCCAAGGATCCGATCCCGCGCTTCGAGGTGTTGCTGCCGCCGGTGGTCCGCGCCGCGCCGAACGGCGCGATTTTCGAATGGCGGCCCGACAACGAAATCATGACCATCGCTCGCCGCCTGCGCGATCAAGGCGGCGCCGCGCTGATCATCGATTACGGCCATCTGCGCAGCGATGCTGGCGACACCTTTCAGGCGGTGGCGAAGCACAGCTTCACCAACCCGCTGAAGAATGCCGGGCTTGCCGACGTCACCGCGCATGTGGACTTTCAGGCGCTCGCCCGCGCCGCGGAAGATGTCGGCGCACGTGCCCATGGCCCGGTCGAGCAAGGCGCGTTCCTCAACCGGCTTGGCATCGAAAACCGCGCGCAGGCGCTGATGAAGAACGCGACCGAAGACGGCCAGAAGCTCATCACCGCCGGACTGAGCCGCCTCACCGGCCCGAGCCCCGAGGGCATGGGCTCGTTGTTCAAGGTGCTCGGCGTGTCGCATCCCTCGATCGAGACGCTGGCGGCATTGTCCGATCACGTTCCGGCAGCCGGAGTCAAAGCGTGACCTTCGCATCGTCGCTGCTGTCGGCCGTCCCTGGCCTGCGCCACGCCTTCTTCTCGCGCGAAGGCGGCGTCTCCAGCGGCATCTATACAAGCCTCAACGGCGGCATCGGTTCGGACGACGACGCAGCGCACGTGACGGAGAACCGTAGGCGCATGGCGGAATATCTCGGCGTCACGCCTGCGCGTTTCCTGACTGCGTTCCAAATTCATTCGCCCGATGTCGCGATTGCGACTGCGCCGTGGGACACGGCGTCGCGCCCGCGCGCCGATGCAATGGTCACAAAGGTTCCCGGCCTCGCGCTCGGCGTCACCGCGGCGGACTGCGGACCCATCTTGTTTGTCGATCCGCAGGCACGCGTGATCGGCGCGGCGCATTCCGGCTGGAAAGGCGCAATCGGCGGCGTGCTGGAGAATACGATTGCCGCGATGGAAAGCCTCGGCGCCTCGCGCGGGTCCATCATCGTTGCGATCGGCCCGCTGATCCGCCAGCCAAGCTACGAGGTTGGCGCGGAGTTTGTTGCGCGCTTCTCGGAAACAGACAAGGACAATGCACGTTTCTTCGTGCCGTCATCCCGCGCGGATCATTCGATGTTCGATCTTGCAGGCTATATCCGGCAGCGGCTGGAGCGCGCTGGCATCCTGATGATCGAAGACATCGGCGTCGACACCTACGCGGACGAACGCTTTTTCAGCTACCGCCGCACGACCCATCGCAAGGAACCGGACTACGGCCGCAACATCCACGCCATTGTGCTGGAAGGCTAACGCAACATCTCTGTCCGGCGATCCGGAAGGCGGCGGCTTGCACCAAAATCCTCGATCTTTCCGTCGTCGTGAATGGAAGCCGGCTCGGCTGGCGGCGTCGTGACGGGCGGCACGATCATCGCTGAAATCCTTGTCGTGACGCCGGGGCGACCCCACAAGCTCGCCTGCAGGGTAAATTCGGAGCGTATGACCTTGGCAGGAATTTCCGCAACGCGATCCATCCAGCCCGTACAGATGACATCGTCGGCAAAACACATCGCAGCCCAGCCTTTTTCAAGCGTCGTCGGGCGTGGAAGCCCCCACGTGTACTGATACTGAAACGGCCGCTTGTAGTACGGATGATCCGGGCTGTAGAAGGCGGTGGCGAAGGCGAGGCTGTCGTCTCCGCTGACCGCCAGGAACGGTTCACCGGTTTCCTGATGCCAGCGGCGGGTCATTTCGTGCGCCGCAGCGCTCAGAAAATTCCGGTTGAGGTCGAAGGCGTTCGTGTTGCGATAGAGCGCATGGAATGGCGCAGCCGCGACGCATGCGAGGAGAAACATCAGCACGCCCGCGGAGAGATTCACTGAATCGAAGCGGTCGATCGCGAATTTCGCCGCACCGACCGCCACCACTGCCACGAGAAACAAGGCCTGCAAATTCCAGAGCGGCGGCAGATCGGTCTGTAACGCAATACTAACGATGGGCGGAAACAGCGTGGTCGCAACAAAAATCCAGAACAAGAGGATCAGGCCGGAATCGAGCTTAGTGAGATCCCGCGCGAAATTTCTCAGGTTGGACCTGATCACCAGGACCCACGCAAAAGCGGGCAGCGCCAGATAGGCGGCGATGCCCAGCAAAAACATGCCGGCTTCCCTGACTGCGATCTCGCGTGGCAATCCGCCGTGCGCCGTCATCGCATATCCGAATGGCGCGGACCCGGAGGTTGCGAGCCACCACAGATGTGGACCGAGCACCGCCAGACCGGCCAATGCCGAGACCCACGGAGCGGCCGACCGGAAGTAAACGCGGCGCTGGGGGTGAGCGATGGCCGCGACGGCGAATCCGGCGATCAAAAAGACCGAGTAGTATTTTCCGAGCATCGCAAGCGCGGCCGTTGCTCCCGCTGCGATAGCCCAGAGAAAGGTACGGCTCTCGAACGACCTCAGGAAGCAATACGTCGCCAAAGGCCACGTCGCCAGCAGAGCGGTGTTGGCATTGAAGCGCTGCGCATGAAACTGGTAGGCGGGCAGCAACAGCAACAGCAGCAAGATGATCGCCCGACCGTCGCCGCGCACGAAACGCCGGCTGGTCAGGTCGACCGCCCATAGTGCGACGGCCGAATTCACCATCGCGAGGAGATAAAAGGACCAGTCCGTCAGCGGAAAGACGCTCGACCAGGCCGCGGCCATCCATCCCATCAGCGGCGGATGCTTGGGGTTGCCCCACGCGAACACACGTCCGATCGACCATGTTTCGAGAACATCGGGATGAAGATCGCCACCCTGATAGGCAATGACCAGAAACGCCATCCAGATCGCGACAAAACCGATCAGCAAGGCCGGAATCGCCCAGCCACGCTCGACGCCGTTCAGCCAATGTTCGAAAGGACGACGCCAGTAAGGCTTCGCGGGAACGGCTACCGCGGCGAAATCAGAAGACATTAGTGAAAATCATCCAAATCTACGTGCGGCTTCTACCGAATGTTCCGGTGCCGCAAAAGCCAATTGTGAGCTACGTCAATCAATTCTAGCTCTGCAGCCTTAATGAGCCGGACACATTCAAACCCGGCTCGCCCTAGACCTTAACGCATTTTAACGGTATCGCTCGATCCGGCCCAGCGGCGCGTCAGATGTCCGCGGGACAGGGGTTTTCGGGATGGCGTCGCGTTTGAGTTCCGGACTGCGCGCAATGCGCTGGATGTCGCTGCGCCGCCTGCGGCTCCCGGCGTTGTTTGCCGTGCTGTGCGTCACATCCGGATGCGCCGGTGGCGCCGCGATGACGGTCTCGACCGGGCAGTCTTTCGGGCCGACCGTTGCTTTCGAGTCCGTGGACGGGCCGCCGCCGCAGGTGTTCGACCGGCTGGTGCGCGCGCTGGAGACGGAATCCGCCGCCCGCAGCTTCACCATCGTCTCGCGCGAAGCCCCCGCCTCCTACCGCATCCGCAGTTATCTGTCGGCTCAGGTCCGGCGCGGCAAGACCGTGATCGCCTGGGTCTGGGACGTCTACGACCGGGATCAGGAACGCGCCATCCGCCTCAGCGGCGAAGAGCCCGCCGGCAAGGGCGGCCGCGATGCCTGGGCCGTCGCCGACGATCAATTGATGCGCCAAATCGCGCTTTCCGGACTGAACGGCCTCAACAATCTCATCAGCGGCAGCGCCCCGGCGCCGGACGACCCCGCTCCGGCTGCCCCCCGTTCAGGGCCCGCCATCGCGCAGAGCGACGAAAATCGACCTGAATCGGCGTCCGGACAAATGCAGACGCTAGCTTTCAGCGCCCATTAAGGATGCATAGGCGACCAGACACCTGTTTTTGCAGGAAAACGTGAGGCTCCGTATTGCCAGCCTTGTTCGGTCCTTGTTATCACGCGCCTGCGAAAGCGCAGGTAACGGGTTCCATAGGCAGCAGCTAATATGTTGAAGAGCGTTTCCCCCACGTCGCGAGGAGAGGCTGCGATTTCAGCTAAGAATGGCTCCATCAAGCTGGTCGCCGGCAATTCGAACCCCGAATTGGCCGCCGAGATCGCGTCATGGCTCAACCTGCCGATGACGAAGGCGAGCGTGCGGCGTTTCGCCGACATGGAAGTGTTCGTCGAGATTCAGGAAAACGTCCGCGGCTCGGATGTGTTCATCATCCAGTCGACCTCGTATCCGGCCAACGACCACCTGATGGAATTGCTGATCATCACCGACGCGCTGCGCCGCGCCTCCGCGCGCCGCATCACCGCCGTGATCCCGTATTTCGGTTACGCCCGCCAGGACCGCAAAGCCGGACCGCGCACGCCGATTTCCGCCAAGCTGGTTGCGAACCTCATCACCCACGCCGGTGCCGACCGCGTGATGACGCTCGATCTTCATGCCGGACAGATCCAGGGCTTCTTCGATATTCCGACCGACAACCTTTATGCCTCGCCGGTCATGGTGCGCGACATCAAGGAGAAGTTCGACCTCACCAACGTCATGGTGGTGTCGCCGGACGTCGGCGGCGTGGTGCGCGCCCGCGGCCTTGCCAAACGCATCAACGCGCCGCTGGCCATCATCGACAAGCGCCGTGAGCGCGCCGGTGAATCCGAAGTCATGAACGTGATCGGCGACGTCGCCGGCTACACCTGCATTCTGGTCGACGACATCGTCGACTCCGGCGGCACGCTGGTAAACGCCGCCGACGCCCTGCTCGCCAACGGCGCGAAGGACGTCTACGCCTACATCACCCACGGCGTGCTGTCGGGCGGCGCGGTGGCCCGCATCACCTCCTCGCGGCTCAAGGAACTGGTCATCACCGACTCGATCCAGCCTACCGAGGCGATGCGCAAGGCGGCCAACATCCGCGTGCTGTCGATCGCGTCCCTGATCGGCGAAGCCATCGGCCGCACCGCGTCCGAAGAATCAGTGTCGAGCCTGTTCGACTGATTTCTTCGACTTCAAAAATATTTTTTGCTCGTCCGTCGCGCGCAATGCCTGCGCGCGACTCGCTATCCGCGAATCCGATTCCGTTTTGTTCTCGTGCGCATGATCGCTGCCGCGTGAGCGTGCGTGCGATAAGCGCATGCGCGGACTCAGGAATTTGCCCGGCGCGATACGAAACTGACGCCGCGTGTGCTGGCCGCGCTTAATCTGTTGAAGAGTCTTAAAATTAACCGTTTGCCTGTGGACGGGATTCAGCACGACGTTGCGCGGATTCCGCAAATCACCGATCAATCTTGTCACAAGGTTGCCGTTGCGGCGCACGACACGAAGACCGGGTCGTCATGATCGTAAACGGAGAACTTGCAGCGACAGTTATCGCTCGTTCTTTGCGTTTCGTTCAGCGTTTCACATCCCACGCCAACTCAGGGTGAAGGCAGCATGTCCCATCTGGACATCATAACGGATTCGCGGAGCAGCCCGCTTTCGGTTGTCGAAGAGATCGCCTCCTCCAACGACTGGTCGTTCGAGCGCTCGGGCCAGGACGAGATCACCATCCTCACCCAGGGACAGTGGACAGACTATCAGCTGTCCTTCACCTGGATGGGCGAGATCGACGCACTGCATCTGGCCTGCACGTTCGACATGAAAATTCCGGAGGCGCGGCGCAGCGAAGTGCAGCGCCTGATCGCCGCGATCAACGAGCAATTGTGGGTCGGCCATTTCGACGTCTGGCTCGCCACAGGCTCAGTCATGTACCGGCAGGCGCTGATCCTGCCGGGCGGCATCACCGCAACCCCCGCGCAATGCGAAATGATGCTCGAAGGCGCGCTGCATGCCTGCGAGCGCTACTATCCGGCGCTGCAGTTCGTGACCTGGGCCGGCAAGACCGCGTCCGAGGCCATGACGGCGGCGATGTTCGATACCGCCGGCGAGGCGTAAGGCCATCAACGTCATGCCCGGGCGTAGCCGTTCGAAGAACGGCGTCGCTTCCGCTAGCCTATGACCCGGGCATCCACGTCTTCTTTCGAGATCGTCGGTTTAGAGCGTGGATGGCCGGGACAAGCCCGGCCATGATGACTATAAATCCTGCAAACGACTGTGCAGGATTATTCCAATGGCCTCATCTTCCGACGCGCTGAAAAACTTCCAAGGCACCCTCGTGCTCGCGGGCGCGGGCAAGATGGGCGGCGCGATGCTGTCCGGCTGGCTGGCGCAGGGGCTCAACGCCAAGCGCGTCATCGTGATCGAACCGCATCCGTCCGAGGAGACGCGCGGCTTCGCGGCGCGTGGGGTGAAGCTCAATCCGGACACGAAAGACGTCCGCGCCGATATCCTGGTGGTCGCGGTGAAGCCGCAGATGTTTCGCGATGCCGGACCGCAACTCAAAGCCCTCGTCGGCCCGTCAACGCTTGTGGTCTCGATCATGGCGGGCACCACCATTGCCGGCCTCGCGGAGGCCTGCGGCGGCAAGGTGATCCGCGCCATGCCGAACACGCCCGCAGCTATCGGACGCGGCATCACGGTGGCGGTCACCGCACAAGGCGTCGCGCCGGAACAGCGCGCGGTCGCGGACGCATTGCTGCGCGCTACTGGCAGTGTCGAATGGGTCGACGATGAAGCGCTGATGGATGCCGTCACCGCTGTGTCCGGCTCTGGTCCTGCCTATGTGTTCCTGCTTGCGGAAGAACTCGCACGCGCCGGCGTCGCGGCGGGATTGCCCGAAGCGCTGGCGACGAAGCTCGCGCGCGAAACCGTGGCCGGCTCGGGCGAGTTGCTGCATCGCTCGGATCTCGACAGCGCGACGTTGCGCCAGAACGTCACCTCCCCCGGCGGGACTACCGCAGCGGCGCTGGACGTGCTGATGGGGCTCGATGGCTTCCACCCGTTGCTGACCCGCGCGATCGCGGCGGCGGCGAAACGGTCGAAGGAATTGGCGAAGTAATTTTCTGCACTCACGGTTGCTGAAGGGAAGCAACGACGTCGCCCCATTCACGATGTCGTCCCCGCTTTCGCGGGGACGACCCGTGGAAACATCACGCGGCAATCTTACACCGGCACGCGCACCGTCGCTCTAAGTCCACCCATCGGACTGTCGCCAAGCGTGATGTCACCGCCATGGGAGCGCGCGATGTCGCGGGCAATCGCGAGACCTAAGCCAGTGCCGCCCTCGTCCTGATTGCGCGCATCGTCCAAACGCAAGAACGGCTTGAACACTTCCTCGCGCATATCGAGCGGAATGCCGGGGCCGTCGTCGTCGATGGTCACCGTCAGATAGCGATGATCGCGATGGCCCGTGATCGCAATCGCATCGCCATGCCGCGCGGCATTCGACACCAGATTGGCGAGACAGCGCTTGAACGCGGCGGGCTTCACTGTCACCAGCGGCTGACCGTGGAACACGACGATCGCGGTGTGGCCGTGGCGCTCGGCGTCGCTGCGCAATTCCTCCAGCGCCTGCTCCATGTCGGTCGGTTGCGCCTGCTCGCCGCTGTCGCCGCGCGCGAACGACAGATACGCCTCCAGCATGCCGCTCATCTCATCGACATCCTTGCGCATGCCCTCGACTTCCGGGCTGTCGCCGATCAGCGCCATCTCGAGCTTGAAGCGCGTCAGGATGGTTCGCAGGTCGTGCGACACACCGGCCAGCATCGCAGTGCGCTGCTCGATGCTGCGCTCGACGCGCGATTTCATTTCCATGAAGGCCAGCGCCGCGCGGCGAACCTCACGCGCGCCGCGCGGCCGGAAGTCCGGCACCTCGCGGCCCTTGCCGAAACTTTCCGCGGCATCCGCAAGCCGCAAAATCGGCTTGATCTGGTTGCGCAGGAACAGCACCGCGACGATCAGCAGGATCGACGACGTGCCCACCATCCAGAAGATGAAGATTTCGGAATTCGATGCATAGGCGGCGCTGCGCTGCGCGAACACCCGCATCACGGTGTCGTCGAGCTTGATGCGGATTTCCACCAGCGACGAGCGGCCCACGGTGTCGATCCAGAACGGTCGTCCGATCTGGCGCGAGAGCTGCACCGACAAGGTCTGATCGAGCAGCGAGAAGAACGGCTTCGGTCCCGGCGCAGGCATATCGTTGACGGGGAGAAAATCCACCACCAGCCCGAGACGCTGCTGTGCGATCCGCTTGATCTGCGTGCGGTCCTTGTCCTGCGGATAGGTCTTGTAGATGTCCATCAACGCGGCGACATCCTGCACCACGGCGGCGGACAGACGCCGCGTCACTGTATTCCAGTGCCGCTCCATGAACACGAAGGCGACCACCGATTGCAGCACCACCATCGGCACGATGATGATGAGCAGCGCGCGGGCATAGAGCCCTTTCGGCATCAGTTCCTTGAACCAGCGGCCTAGCCATCCGCTGGCGCTGGACATGCGTTGCGACGCGGTGCGGATGAAGGTGAGGCCGGTGTCCAGCGTACTCATGACCACGCGTCCGGACTGTTCATGGCGACGCCACGAGGCGATAGCCGATGCCGCGCACCGCCTGCAGGAACAGCGGGTTGGCTGGGTCGCGTTCGATCTTGCGGCGCAGCCGGTTGATCTGCACGTCCACCGCGCGCTCGTTGACCGAGCCATCGCCGCCGGTCAGCGCGCCGCGCGGCACGGTTTCGCCCGGCGTGGCGGCAAGAATGCGCAGCATGTCGCGCTCGCGGTCGGTGAGATGGACGATCTTCTCGCCGTCGCGCAGTTCGCCTCGCTCCAGATGATAGACGTAAGGCCCGAAGGCGACGGACTCCACCGGCGGCGCGACCACAGGCGCGGCGCGCTTGAGAATGTTGGCGATCCGCAGCACAAGCTCGCGCGGCTCGAACGGCTTTGCCACGTAATCGTCGGCGCCGATCTGCAGACCTTCGATGCGGCTTTCGGCCTCGTGCCGTGCGGTCAGCATGATGATCGGCACAGCGGAAGACGCGCGGATGAAGCGCGCGAGATCGAAGCCGGTCTCGCCCGGCATCATCACATCGAGGATCAGAAGATCGAAATGCAGGCCGAGCAATTTTGCGCGCGCGTCGGCCGCACTCTTTGCGGTCGTGACGCGATAGCCTTCGTTGGCAAGAAACCGCGACAGCAGATCGCGGATGCGGCGGTCGTCATCGACCAGCAGCAGATGCGGCGCATCGTCTGCCGGCTTGGCGCGCAGTCGCTCCGGTGTTGCGAGTTCGGTCACCTTGCGTCCTTCGCCTTGCGGCCGCTTCTGAGAATCACATCCAGTACCTTGTCGGGATCGTCATGGTCGATCATGCCGAGCAGGAACTGGCGCGCGCCTTCCGCTGCCGCCGGGCTCATGCCTTCCAGCGCGCGGGTGATGCGCGCGGTCTGCAATCCGGCCAGCTTCGTCACCAGGGCCTCGCCCTTTGCCGTGGCGAAAAGAAGACGTTGCCGCCGGTCGTTGTCGCCGGCCTTCTGGACAATATAGCCCTCGTCGAGAAGCTGTTTGAGAACACGTCCGAGCGACTGCTTTGTGATCCGCAGCACGTCGAGCAGGTCGGCGACCTTGAGGCCCGGGTAGCGGGTCACGAAATGGACCACGCGGTGGTGGGCGCGGCCAAACCCGAACTCCTCCAGCACGTGATCAGCGTCGCCGACGAAGTCCCGGTAGGCGAAAAACAGCAGCTCGATGATGTCCCAGCGCAAAGGACCGGCCCCCGGCTGCCCGGAACCGTCGGCGGCGTCAGCGGGATGGGCTCCTGCTTTCATAAATTTTATGTCAGCCATATTGACGTATATCGGTCTCAATGTTACAAAAATGGCGACGACGACGAAATATTAGTTCGCTTCACTCGTCATCCTTGGTCCTTAAGTTCGCACAGACGCGTGCAGCGACGACGGGTCCAAGTCGCAATTTCTTTCATCGTGCGATTGTCGAGCGGCATTTCGACAAACATACTGGACTTCGCGCCTTCCGCCAAAGCGGAAACCGGCCCTCGGGCCGGCGGGCCAGGGGTCAGACCTGAAATCGACCAGCCCGCCGCCGCGTGGACTGAAATAAAAGCCGGGAGAATACCCATGGGAGTTTCGTTCGATAAAATCGATGGCGCGATCTTGCTGAAATTCGAGATGCAGCCTGCGACGAATCCGACGCCCGAGAAGGAGCGCGCAGCAAAGCTCGCTGACCCCGGCTTCGGCCGGATTTTCACCGATCACATGGCTGTGGTCCGCTACAGTCAAGCGAAGGGCTGGCATGGCGCGCGCGTCGAATCCCGCGCGAATTTCGCGCTCGATCCAGCCACAGCTGTCCTGCACTACGCTCAGGAGATTTTCGAAGGCCTCAAGGCCTACAAGCGCGCCGACGGCGGCGTGAACCTGTTCCGTCCCGATGCCAATGCCCGGCGCTTCCGGAGTTCAGCCGAGCGGATGGCCATGGCGCCGCTGCCCGAGCCCGTATTCATCGAAGCGGTCGAGCAGCTCGTGCGCATGGACCAAGCCTGGATACCAGGTGGCGAGGGCAGTCTCTATCTGCGGCCCTTCATGATCGCGAACGAGGTCTTCCTCGGCGTGAAGCCGTCCGCGGAATACATCTTCGCCGTCATCGCATCGCCGGTTGGATCTTATTTCAAGGGCGGACCTGCACCCGTGTCGATCTGGGTGTCGGAAAACTACACACGCGCTGCGATTGGCGGCACCGGCGCCGTCAAATGCGGCGGCAACTACGCCGCGAGCCTGCGCGCGCAGGCCGAAGCTATCGAGCACGGTTGCGATCAGGTGGTCTTCCTCGATGCGGTCGAGCGCCGCTACATCGAGGAACTCGGCGGCATGAACGTCTTCTTCGTGTTCGAGGACGGTTCGCTACTGACGCCGCCGCTCGGCACGATCCTGCCGGGCATCACCCGGGATTCGATCATCGCGCTCGCGAAGGAGTCCGGCACGCGCGTGCGCGAGGAGACCTACACAATCGACCAGTGGCGCGCAGACGCAGCCAGCGGCAAGCTGAAAGAGGCCTTCGCCTGCGGCACGGCGGCCGTCATCTCGCCGATCGGCAAGGTGTGTTCCGCGAGCGGCGATTTCACCATCAACGGCGGCGCAGCCGGCCCCGTTGCGATGGGGCTGCGTAAGCAACTGGTCGACATCCAGTACGGCCGGGCGGCTGACGCGCACAACTGGATCAGAAAGGTGCTGTAACCGGCAGCGGCGGAATCATTCCGCCGCCTCCCCTTCTTCACGCACTAATCGCGCGGCGCCGCGCGCCACATTCGCTCACCATGAAGTCCACCAGCGCGCGCACGGACGGAAGCAGTCCGCGGCGTGACGGGAAGACCGCGTGAATGATCCCGCTCTTGGGAATCCATTGCGGCAGGACATGAGTGAGCCGCCCCGCCTGGACATCCTGCCAGACCATCATTGTCGGCAATTGCACAATGCCGACGCCCTTGATCGCGGCCTCGCGCAGCGCGGCCATGTCGTCGGTTACAAACCGCGGCGCATGCGGCACGATGGCCGTCCTGCCATCGGACTGTTCGAGCGACCAGCTATGGTCGCGATGCGGCGGCCCCAGATCCAGACTCGGCCAGCCATGAAGATCAGCCGGACCCTCCGGATGTTTTCGCCCCTCAAGCAATGACGGACTGGCCACGAGACACTGCGTGCTCTCGTCGAGGCGGCGCATCACCAGCTCTGAATGTTCGAGCGGCGGAAACCGGACCCGGATCGCTACATCGAAACCTTCGCCGATCACATCGACCCGCCGGTTGGTGCTCTCAAGATGGACTTCGACGCGCGGGTTCTCGATCATGAATCGCGCGATCAATTCACCGAACTGAAAATTGAGCAGCGCGGTGGGACAGGCCATCCGGATCACGCCCTGCGGTTCCGAGCGCATGCGCTCGATCACCGATTGCGCGGCCTCCGCCTCGACCAGCACGGCGACGCAGCGTTCGTAATATTCCTGTCCGATCTCGGTGACCGAGAAGCGCCGCGTGGAGCGCTGGATCAGCCGCACACCGAGCCGTTCTTCCAGCAACGCGATCCTGCGGCTCAGCTTTGATTTCTGCATCCCCAGCGCGCGGCCAGCGGCGGCAAAGCCGCCGCGGTCGACCACTTGAACGAAATAGTAGAGATCGTTGAGGTCCTGCATTGTCCTATCTATAGGACGCAGCGTGCACTTTTACAATCTTCTGAGACCGTTGTCCGGAGAATACAACCACCACATCAGCAATCGGGGATCGCTCCGATGCTTCAGGAGATCTGAGATGAAGAAGGTTCTTGGCGTTTACAGCAATCCCAACATGCACTGGGTCGGAGACGGCTTTCCGGTCCGTTCGCTGTTTTCCTATGACACCCTCGGAGAGCATGTGAGTCCGTTCCTGCTGCTCGATCAGGCCGGGCCTCATTACTTCGATCCCGCGACCAAACCGCGCGGCGTCGGGCAACATCCGCATCGCGGCTTCGAGACCGTGACGATCGTCTATGACGGCGAAGTCGAACATCGGGACTCGACCGGCAAGGGCGGCGTGATTGGTCCCGGCGACGTGCAGTGGATGACGGCAGCCGGCGGAATCCTGCACGAGGAGTTTCATTCGAAAGGCTTCATGCGCAGCGGCGGGCCATTTCGCATGATCCAGCTCTGGGTGAATCTCCCGGCGAAGGACAAGATGAGCAAGCCGGGCTATCAGACGATCACTGACGGCGACATTCCTGTGGTCGATCTGCCCGGCGAAGCGGGGCGGGTCCGCGTGATTGCCGGCGCCTTCGACGGACGCAAGGGACCGGCGCGAACCTTCACACCGATCAACCTTTGGGACGTCAGGTTGAACCGCGATGCCACGGTCACCCTCGATCTTCCCGAGGGCCACACGACAATGCTTGTTGTTGTCTCTGGCCGGATCACGGTCAACGGCACGCAAGACGCCGGCGAAGCCGAAATGGTGATGCTCGACCGCAACGGCAGCAGCGCGACCGTCGATGCAAGCAGCGATGCCATTGTCCTCGTGCTCACAGGCCAGCCGATCGATGAGCCGATCGTCGGCTACGGCCCGTTCGTCATGAACAGCGAGGCGGAAATCCGTCAGGCGGTTGATGACTTCAACACCGGCCGTTTCGGCGCAATCGCGCAAGCATAAACCAGCAAAACACCGACTCCGGCCTGACTGAACAACAGGCCGGAGTCCTTCTCAGGAAATTCACATCGGGGCAGAGCGCTCGTCCTGCTCGACCGGCGGAGGCGTGGCCTGCGCGCGGAACCCTTGCGAGCATTTGAAGAAGGGAAAACCATCATGACCAGCGAAGCCGTCCGCGATCCGATCAAGGATCATCTGCTCACGCCGCAGAACGCAGCATTCATCGTCATCGACTATCAGCCGGTGCAGGTGAACTCGATCGCCTCGATGGATAGGCCACTGCTCGTTAAGAACATCGTCGGCACCGCGAAGACCGCCGTCGCCTACGGCCTTCCCATCGTCCACTCCACGGTCAACGTAAAGACCGGCCTCAACAAGCCGCCAATCTCGCAACTCCAGAAGGTGCTGGCGGATTATCCGACCTATGACCGCACCACGATCAATTCGTGGGAAGACATCGAATTCCTCAAGGCGGTGAAGGCGACCGGCCGCAAGAAATTGATCATGACGGCGCTGTGGACCGAGGCGTGCCTGACCTTCCCCGCGCTCGACGCGCTCAAGGACGGATACGAAGTCTATGTCGTGGTCGATGCTGTGGGTGGCACGTCGGTCGTCTCGCACGACATGGCGCTGCGCAGGATCGAGCAAGCCGGCGGCAAGATGATTACGCTCGTGCAGTTGCTCTGCGAACTTCAGCGCGACTGGAGCCGAACCGAGACCGTACCTGCCTTCCTCGACATCAATATCGAACTGGGCGGCACCGCCGGTCTCCAGTTTGCCTGGGATCAGGCCGAGCGCGCGAAGGCATAAACTATGAAGAGCGAGGCTGCACAAGCCTCGCTCTTGAATGCGCAAGCGACGTGCAGGCGTGCTGCTATCCCGCGGCCGCCTTCCACATCTTGTAGAGATCTTCTTCCCCGTCGGGACGGACGGGGAGATACGCCACTTTCAGTGACTGCTCCGATAACGGCCGCGCCAGTTGAGCGTAGATCGCCGCGGTCGACAGGCCGTAAGGCTCGCCATCCTCGTTGGAATAGGCGTAAGCAACCTCGTGAATGCCGGTGAGATGCATCGCGGCCAGACACATCGGGCACGGATGGCCGCTGGCATAGATCGCGCAACCATCAAGGCGCAGCGAGCCGAGCACGCGGCTTGCGGCACGGATCGCCTGCAATTCGGCATGCGTGGTGGGATCGCCGGTTGCCGCAATCTCGTTCACGCCGGTTGCGATTGTCTTGCCGTCCTTGACCAGCACCGCGCCAAATGGCCGGCCGCCACGACGGACGTTGTCACGCGCCAGTTCAATCGCCTCGCACAAGAAGCGTTCCGCCGACATGCGACCTCCCTTCCAGGTTAGAGCGCCTCGGCCGGGATCCAGAACACCTCGCCGTCGGACTCTTCCGTGTCGAGCCACAATAGCGGCAGGTTCGGATAGGCGTCTCCGAGCACATCACGGCCGCGGCCAATCTCGCACAGCAAGCCACCATCCGGCGTCAGATGATCCCTCGCCGCATCGAGAATTCTGCGCACGATGTCGAGACCATCATCGCCGCCATCAAACGCGATTGACGGCTCGTGCAGGCATTCGTGCGGCAGACCCGCCATGCCATCGGCATCGACATAGGGCGGATTGGTGATGATGAGGTCGTAACGCTCGCTACCAACGGCCTCGAACAGATTGCCCTGATACAGCGAGACGCGATCCTCGAGGCCGTAATCGGCAACATTGCGCGCGGCCACCGCCAGCGCATCTTCTGAAATATCCACCGCATCGACGGTCGCGTTGGGGAAACTCTGACACGCGAGGATCGCGAGGCACCCCGACCCGGTGCACAGATCGAGCACGCGCGTGACATTACCCGGATCGTCGATCAGCGCGCCGCCCTCTTCCTCGATCACGCCGCCGAAATGCGAATCCAGCAATTCGCCGATGAAGGAGCGCGGCACGATCACCCGCTCGTCGACATAGAACGGAAGCCCGCGCATGTAGATCTTGTTGACGAGATAGGCTGCGGGTTTCCGCGTGGCGATGCGCTTGTCGATGAGCGCGAGAATCTTTGCAGCCTCTTGCGAGGTGACGCGCGCACTGGCGAACATCTCGAACTGGTCGGGATGCAGATGCAGCACCTCACAGACAAAGAACGCCGCCTCCGCCACCGGATCGGTGGTGCCGTGAGCAAAGGTCACGTCTGCTTCCACGAACCGGCTCACGCCGTAGCGGACTAGATCGAGCAGCGTCAGCAGCTCGCCGGGCGCGACCTTGATGGTCTTCGCGGCCTTCAATGTTTTTTTGGGTTTTGCACTCGCGCGCTTTGCGGGTGCTTTCTTCGCGGCAACGGACTTCGATTTCTTCGCCATTACTTCTTCCACCGCGCCGCTGCATTGTCGTCATGGGCCTGCGCATCGACCCACACTTTGTTGTCCGCGCGTTCCTCGGATTTCCAGAACGGCGCGTTGGTCTTGAGATAGTCCATCAGAAATTCCGCGGCCTGAAACGCCGCCTCGCGATGCACCGAGGCCGTCAGCACCAGCACGATGTTGTCGCCCGGCACCACGCGGCCATAACGGTGAATCACCGTGACGCCGGTCAGCGGCCAGCGCGAGACCGCGTCCTCGACATGCCGCCCAATCTCTGCTTCGGCCATGCCGGGATAGTGCTCGAGCGTCATCGCGGCGATGGCGTCCTTGCCCGCGCCGCCGCGGCAGATGCCCGAGAAGGACACCACGGCGCCGATGTCGGTGTTGCCTTTGGTCAGCACCGCGATCTCCGCGGCGATGTCGAAATCGGCGGACTGGATCCGGATGGTGACGGGGACCGTCATTGTAGGATTAACCGCCGGTCATCGGCGGGAAGAATGCGATCTCGCGTGCGCCCGCAATCGCAGTGTCGGGCTTCACGTGGGTATGGTCGATGGCCGCGCGGATGGTGCGCGGAGATGCAAAGGCGTTGGCGTATTCCTCGCCTCGCGCCACCAGCCACTGCATCAGGTCGGACACCGTGCGCACACTCGCCGGCGGCTCGACGGTTTCCTCGGTCTTGCCGACGCGTTCACGCACCCATGCGAAATAGAGAACCTTCACCGGTCTTCCTCGGTCAGATGATGGATTCCCGCACGCAGGTAATCCCATCCGGTGTAGATGGTGAGAATCGCCGAAATCCACAACAGCACGATGCCGATCAGGACGGTCGGCGGCAGAATCATTTCGCCCGCCTCGCCCGCGATCAGGAACCCGATGGCGACAAGCTGCACCGTCGTCTTCCATTTCGCCAATTGCGACACCGGTACGCTGATGCGGATGACGGCGAGATATTCGCGCAAGCCCGACACCAGGATCTCGCGGCACAGAATCACGATCGCCGCCCACAGCGACCAGCCGCGAATGGTTTCGTCCGCCGCCAGCATGAGAAGGCACGACGCCACCAGCAGCTTGTCCGCGATCGGATCCAGCATCTTGCCCAGCGACGATTGCTGATCCCAGATCCGCGCATAGTAGCCGTCAAGAAAATCGGTGACGCCCGCGGCGATGAACACGAACAGCGCCACCCAGCGCAGCCACAGCGGCGCGCCCAGGATGGACTGCGCATACATGCAGCCGACCACCACCGGGATGGCGGCGATCCGGGAGTACGTCAGGATATTGGGCAAAGACAGCGAGCGCTTCGCCGGCTTCGGGGTGACAAGACTGACCATGCGGTTACCAATACTGCGAAAACGCCCCCGTCAACAGCCCGACGGACGCATTTCGGGCAAGTCCAAAATGAAGGCGGAGGCGATACGGCTAGCCACTGCCCGGATGGAAGAAATCGAAGATTTTGCGCGCACTTTCAGCGCTGACGCCCGGAACCTTGCCGAGATCGGCCACCGAGGCCCGCTCGATCTCCTTCAGGGTCCCGAAATGATGGAGCAGCGCACGTTTGCGTGACGGCCCGATACCTGGGATCTCCTGCAATCCAGCCTCGCGGATGTCCTTCTTGCGCAGCTTGCGGTGCGAGCCGATGACGAATCGGTGCGCCTCGTCGCGCAGCCTTTGGATGAAATACAGCACCGGATCGCGCGGTTCGAGCTTGATGGACGGCCGGTCGGGCATGAACAGGGTCTCGCGCCCGGCGTCGCGGTCCGGCCCCTTGGCGACCGCGATCAGCGAGACCTGCGACAAATTCAACGCGGTGAATATCTCCCGCGCCGCGTTGAGCTGGCCCTGACCGCCGTCGATTATGACGAGATCGGGCCATTGCGGCACAGTATCGTCGCTCAGTCTTTTCCCTTCGGCCGCGTCGTTGATGAGCCGCTTGAAGCGGCGCTCCAATACCTCCCGCATCATGCCGTAGTCGTCGCCCGGCGTGAGGTTGTCCGACTTGATGTTGAACTTGCGGTACTGGTTCTTGAGAAAACCTTCCGGCCCGGCAACGATCATCGCGCCGACGGCGTTGGTGCCCTGGATGTGGCTGTTGTCGTAAACCTCGATCCGCTGCGGCACGTGCGGCAGATTGAGCGCCGTCGACAGCCCCTGCAACAATCGCGTCTGCGTTGCGGTGTCGGCGAGCTTGCGGCCCAGCGCCTCGCGCGCATTGGTCAGCGCGTGCGCGACCAGTTCCTTCTTCTCGCCCCGCTGCGGCGTCGAGACTTCGACCTTGTATCCGGCCTTCACGCACAGTGCTTCGGCCAGCAACTCCTGATCGTCAACACGATGCGACAGCAGGATCAGTTTCGGCGGCGGCTTGTCGTCATAGAACTGCGCGAGGAACGAGCCCAGCACTTCCTCCGGAGGCATCGCCTTGTCGGCGCGGGGGAAGTAGGCGCGATTGCCCCAGTTCTGACCGGTGCGGAAGAAGAACACTTCAACGCAGGAATAGCCGCCTTCCTGATGGATCGCGAACACGTCCGCTTCTTCCACTGTGCGCGGATTGATGCCCTGCTGCGACTGGATCGCGGAGAGTGCGGCAAGGCGATCACGATACAGCGCCGCGCTCTCGAACTCGAGATCGTTTGACGCCTTCTCCATTTCGCCTGCGAGTTCCTGCTTCACCAGCCGCGAGCGGCCGGAGAGAAAGTCGTTCGCCTCACGCACCAGTTCGGTGTAGCCGGGGAAATCGATCTCGCCGGTGCACGGTCCCGAGCAGCGCTTGATCTGGTACAGCAGGCACGGCCGCGTGCGGCTCTCGAAGAACGAGTCCGTACAAGAGCGCACCAGAAACGCGCGCTGCAAAGCTGTGATGGTGCGATTGACCGCGCCGACCGAAGCGAACGGGCCGAAATAGCGGCCGGGTCTGGTCTGCGCGCCGCGATGCTTGACGATCTGCGGAGCCCAGTGATCGCCGGTGATCAGGATGTAGGGAAACGACTTGTCGTCGCGCAGTTGCACGTTGAAGCGCGGACGAAGCTGCTTGATGAGGTTGGCTTCCAGCAGCAACGCCTCGGTCTCGGTCGCGGTGGAGATCATCTCCACATTGACCGTGGCCGCGATCATCCGTGCGATGCGCGCCACCTGGCCGGTCGGACGCGCATAGGACGCGAGTCGCTTCTTCACGCTCTTGGCCTTGCCGACATAGAGCACGTCATTGGCCGCATTGAGCATGCGATAGACGCCGGGCGAGGTTGGCGCGAGTTTCACCGCGCGCTCGATCGCCGCACGGCCCATCGCAAGGGTGCCTTCGGTCGCGAGTTCGCCGGATTCGTCGACCGGTTCCGGAAGGCGAGGCTCTTCGTCCTCCTCGGCAGCAATCGAGGCCGGATCGACATCCTGCCCGCGAAGGTTCCGTGCGGACGGTTCCTGCGCGGGGACGTCCGGCGCCGGCTGATCCGGCTGCTGCGTCGGGTCGGAGGTGTCGTGAATCATGACCAGAACTTAAGGGCTTCGGGCGAATTCATCCAGCATGTGCGGGCGCACGGAGATGTCCCCGAACACGCCGATGGCCAACTGGATGTGGCCCTGCTTGTAACACTTTCTTAAGGATGTAAGTGGGGCCGCCAGACGGCTTAACGAGTGTTTAACGTAAAACTCTCGATAAATTTTACGCAGAAAAGGTGGACTTCCGTAACCACGCGGGTCCGCTGCCTCGAAGGATTTGGCAACCGTCGACGGGCGTGTGCGTGAGGAGAGTTTAAGATGAGCAGACTAGTTTTTGGCGCGATCGTCGCCGCAGCAACCTGCGTGACGGCATCCGCGCAGGCGGCCGACATGTATGGCCAGCGCCCCTATGCGCAGCCCTATACGGTCAACCAGCCGCTCGCCAACAGCTGGATGGGCCCGTACATCGGCGGCAATCTCGGCTACGGCTGGGGCGAAATCAGCAACAATGGAATGAAACCATCCGGCGTGCTCGGCGGTCTTCAGGCCGGTTACAACTGGCAGTCGGGTCCGTTGGTATTCGGCGTCGAGGGCGATCTTCAGCTCAACGGCGCGGATGACACCTTCGCGGCGTGGAAATTCTCCAACCCCTGGTTCGGCACGATACGCGGCCGCGTCGGTTATGCCTTCAACAATATCCTGCTCTACGGCACTGGCGGTCTCGCATTCGGCACGCTGAAGGCGGAGATGGGCGGCTTCTCGGAGAGCCATACGACCGCAGGCTGGACGGCAGGCGTCGGCGCGGAATATGCGATCAACCAGAACTGGTCGGCCAAGATCGAATATCTCTATGTCGATCTGAGCGAAAAGAACTTCCTCTTGACCGGCGTGTCGAACGGCTATCAGTTCAGCACGGTTCGCGTCGGCGTGAATTACCGCTTCTGATCGAAGCCACCGATCTTCCACAAATCATCAATCCCGGGCCTCGCGCCCGGGATTTTCATTTTGCGCGGCATGATCCCCGAAAGGCATGCCGCTCAGATCAGCGAAGCTGAATCAGACTCGTGAAACAGACTCGGTCGAGTCATGCGCCGCGCCGTCGCCGTCTGCAGCGACATGCAGCTTGCATCTGATACCCGCCGTCGTGTTCCGCTCAGGGCGAAACCACGAGATCGACCGCCTTCGGTCCTTTGCCCTTCTTGTCGGGCTCGACTTCGAAAGTGATACGCTGTCCTTCGGTCAGATCTTTCAGTCCCGCGCGCTCGACCGCCGTGATATGCACGAACACATCGCGCCCGCCATCGTCCGGCTTGATGAAGCCGTAACCGCGTTCGGCATTGAAGAACTTGACCGTACCCGTCATTGCCATCGGGAACCCCTCCCCGCATTGCTCCGCCGCCGCGCCAACGCGCACCGGCCTGGCCGGCATTCACTGCCGGAAAGCATTGGCCTTGGGAGCGGCCCGGAAAAACCAGACTACGCTCGGGGCCTCGTCATTCCGCCGCAACCATTCGCGGACGCGGGAGGTGAAGCCAGCCTCACGACCGTAGCATAATACGGTTCCCGGCAAATTGACCATGGCGCTTTCGAGTTATTCGCAGACACGCCTCAATTCAGGGCAGTGCGGCAACGGCTCGCTTGCATTACCCGGCATCAGGCCCTGACAGCCTCGATCCGGAAGCGGCCGGCGCCGCCCTGGCCAAGCGGCTTTTCGAGTTCGTGCAGGATCGCCTTCAATTCTGCAGCCAGGGTCCAGGGCGGATTGACGATCAGGAGCCCGGCGGAGACCAGCCCCGCTTCGGGCGTCTGCGGCGCGACGCTGAATTCGACGCGCAGGCATTTGGCTTCACCGCCGCCGGCATTCGCCACGCGCGCGACATGGTCCGCCAGCGTGTCCGTGGCGCGGCGCTCTTTCACCGGATACCAGAGCATGTAGATGCCGGTCGGCCATTTGGCATGCGCCGCACTGAACCCGTCCGCGAGCCGGGCGAATTCATCGCGGCTCTCGAACGGCGGATCGATCAGCACCAGCCCGCGCCGTTCGTTCGGCGGCACGAATGCCGGCAGCGCAGTCCAGCCGTCGAGATCGACGACGCGCGCCTGCTCGTCGCGGCGCAGCGCGGAGATCAATTGCTTTCGCGCGATCGGCTCGAGCTCGCAAGCGACCATGCGATCCTGCGACCGCAGCAGCGCGCGCGCCACCAGCGGTGATCCCGGATAGGCGGTGAGATCGCGCTGCGGATTGAATGCGCGCACGATGTCGAGATAGGGCGCGACCAGCGCCATCACCGGCTCGGACAACCGCGCCTGCATCAGCCGCGCGATGCCGGTGCGCCACTCGCCGCCACGCTCGGCCTCGCTGCTGGTGAGATCGTACAGCCCCGCGCCGGCATGGGTGTCGATCACGCGAAACGCGGCGGGCTTTTCGTGCAGGTAGGTGAGGATGCGCGCCAGCGCGATGTGCTTGATGACATCGGCGAAGTTTCCGGCGTGAAACGCGTGACGGTAATTCATGCCGCAGGTGTTACGACATCAGGCGACGAAAGTAACGCTCCGCGCGCCGCTCATCCGCCACGCACGGGCGGCATGATGACCTTGTCGCGGCGGCAGGAGCGGCGATCGATTTCCTCGCAGGCGCGGAACTGCAAATCCTTGCTCATGCAGATGCGCACTTCGCTGAGGCGCTTGCTGTCGCAAGTCACAGCGATGGCCGAACTGGAGAGGCCCGGATTGGCCTTGATGAAAGCGTCCTCGATCTCCGCCGGCGCCACGCTCTTGGTGTCGGCGAGTTCAAGATAGTCGGCGGGAATCTTCACCGCGGCGCGGGCCTTGCGGATGGTTTCAAAATAGGCGCGCTCGCCAAGACCCGAACAGGTGCCGTGCTTGTCCCATTCGTTGTAGATCAGCCCCGGCGCCGGCATCAGGTCGAGCATCGAGGTCATGATGTTGCGCGCGAGGCGCGGCGCGGGCCGCTGGCAGTAATTCGGAAAGCCGCGGTCGTATTGCGGCCACAGCCCGTGCACCACGAAGGAATACGGCCGGCCGGCGCATTGGGTCTGAACGCCGCGACTGGAATTGCCGCGCTCGCTCGCCGCCTGGCAGAACGACGGCGACCACGATAGCGACAGGACGTAGAAGTCGAACTCGCCCGGCGCATTCTGGCGATGGTCCTGCGCCGACGCGGAGCCCGCGATCAGTCCGGCCATCACGAGGCCGAGCAACGGGGCAAGCAAGCGGCGGGACAAATTGGCAAAAGAAAAACCAGCGGTCATCGAACCGGACTCAAAACCCGACATGGCTACGCTCCCCAACCCCATTTGCTCGCGCATATTCTGATCGCAAAACCGGTGCCCACCCTCGAGTCACGCCCGAGGGCATGCTTTTGCGGAATATGCGCCCGTCTAAAGCCTAGTCAGCACCAGAGAACATTTCAAGAACAAAAATGCCCCGCCCACAGCGAAGCAGGCGAGGCGCTTTCATGTGACGAAAAAGATTCGCGAAGCTCAGGGCTTCGCGGCCCGGCAGGACGGGTTGTAGGCCCAGTTGCGATCGAGACCGACCACGCACCACTCGACCCCCGAGTCGAATCCGGCGAAGCCGCCGTCCTCGATGATGGAGTAATGCACCTGACGCGCGCGGCCATCGCTCAGCATGGCGCTGGCGGTGCAGAAACGGCGCGGAATGGCATCGCTCGCCCAGGCCCGGAAAGCCACTTCGTGGACGTTGGCGTAGCCGGTGATCTCAAGGGCCGAATTCCAGAACTTGCCCTCTTTTTCGGCGAACTGCTGGGAAATGGTGCCAAGCGCCTCGCTGCAGCCGCGCATCTCGCCGTCGTAGCGCGGGCCGGACAGCCAGATGCCTCGCTCGATCACGCTGGCAGCTTCGGCCGCCGGGCTGAGCGACATGAGTCCGGCCACAGCGCCGAGCGCCACGGCAAGAGTGATTTTTCGCAATGTCGAGAAAAGGTCGCGCATGGAGCGGTCCACCGGAATCCGGGATGATGTGGGCCGGAAGGTGCCGCGAAGCCGCCAGCCGGTCAAGTGCAGCGCGGCAACACTTGGCAGCCATCCCCTTCAAGGCGGCACTGGCGTTCTTTCCATGTCCGGCCGAGCGCTCTATTGTAAGGCGAGATTCCAATGGAGAGTTCGATGCGAACGACGGTTATGGCGATCTTGGCTGCGGCCCTGGGGACGCTTGTGTGTGCACCGGCTAGCGCCTGGTTCGACATCGACACGGTGCCGCCGTTCAAGGGCAACGACACCGGCGGCATCATCGCCTATTCGCTCTACAAGGAAGGCGCGGACGTCAAGGCGCTGGCCGTCAATCACTGCGCCCGCTACGGCAAATCGGTGAAGCTGACCGGCGCGGATACGCAATACGGCGGCTACATTTCATTCGCCTGCGTCTGGGTTCATCCGGGCCATTATCAGCGTCCGCTGCGGACGGCATACTGAATTCGTTTCGGCGGCGTCATTTCGCGTTCATGCGCTTAACTCACCGCACCGGAAATGGGGCGGCGGCTATGGCCGACGTGATCGCATAAAAACTACTTCCCGATCTTCCAGGGATCGTACTTCTCTTTCGAATCCGGAACGGTCTTCATCGCCGCCTTGGCGGCTGCCTCTTCGCGGGCCATGCGCTTTTGCGTATCTTCGCCCTTCGCAGCTCCTCCGGTGTCACCGCTTGGCCGATGCTTGCCCTGCGCAAAAGCCTGACCGGACAACAAAACGACGGCGGCCACAGCAATCAACACGAATCTCATCGGTGTCTCCATTCGAGGCGAAGAACGTAAAAGCACGGGCATGATCCCGAAAAGCGGGACCGGTTTTCGAAAAAGCACGCCCTCGGGCTCGGCCCAAGGGACACGCCCAAAAAGATATCGCCGTTTCAGGCTATTTCACAACGACCGTGCGGCAGGCCCATCAGAGAATCGTGAATCCTGCCGCATCGCGGCATCAGTCCACGCCGAACCGCTTCTCGAAGGCGGCGACGTTCACGACGCCGCGCCGGTGCGTGCCGTCGCCAATCTTGCGGTCGCCGTCCCAGGCCTCCACCGCGAACAGCACGCTCTTGGGATCGACCTCGATGACGCGCGAAACCGTGCGAACGGTCCGGCCGACCGGCGTCGCTGCGAGGTGCCGGACGTTCACTTCCATGCCGACGCTGACATAGCCATCCGGCAACAAATCTGCGACGGAGGTGGTACACGCCGCCTCTATATGCAGGATCATCACCGGCGTCGAATAGACGGCAGGCATGGTGGCGAGGAAATGCTTCACCGTCATGTCTTCGGTGACGGTAACGACCCGTTCCCCGGACACGCCAACGGAGACCTTTTCAAGCGGGTTCATGCGAGCGTCCAGATCCGAAGTTCGCTTCATTTTGCAGCACCTTCCGTAGCGAACTTCGGATTCAAAAGGACGCTAGAGAACATGATTCCAGTGTGGTTTTGGTTCGCAAGTCCGCAAATGAAAGTGCCGTGGACACGATGCGACTTGCGAACCACCACACTAGGCTTACTTCGCAGCGGCCTTGCGCTCAAGGAAGGTCTTGCCACCCTTCATCTTGTGGGTCAGCGGCGCTTCATTGATCTGCACCGTGACGACTTCCGCATCGACGCCGAGGTTCTTCACCAGCGCCTGGGTGATGTCGAGCATCATGCCCTTCTTCTGTTCGTCGGTGCGTCCGGCGGCCATGTTGACGGTTACCTCGGGCATTGATCGTTCCTCTTCTTGGTGCGACGGCGGAATGCCATCAGGTATGAAATTTCAATCCATCGACGATCTTGTCAACCACCTTGCGCTCGGCGCGGAACGCCAGCCCGACCAGATTGAGTTCGGCGCGAATGACCGCCTTCACCGCGGCGCGGTTGGCTTCGTCATGCGTGGTCTTGAACATGTCCTCGGTATAGACCGCAGGCTTCACGTCCCGCGCCAGCGCGCGTTCGAGCGCACGCGACAGCGCCGGGCGGTCCGCGCCGTAGATCAGGATCGGCTGGCCGATTAGTGCATGATAGCGCGTGCCTGAGCCATCCTCGTATGCTTCGCCGATGGATTCAGGAAACGAGGCCGCCATGCCGCTGGCGAGGAACGCCGCGACGTTCAGCTTCTGCCAGGCCTCCAGATCGTGGCGGATGACGAGGGCAACCTTGGTGTCGAACTGCATCTGCGACCGTTGTTGTTTTTTAATTTTTGGCCCAGGGCACGTTGTGCCGCGTCAAAACCTTGCGCACAGCGTCAACAAGTTCACTCTCTTTTACGGCGAACTGCGCGTCAGCCTGCTTTTGAAGATAGTCCTCGCGATCACCGCTCGCGCCCGCGATTTCCGCGCCGATGATCAGATCCTTGATCTGCACTTCGCCCTTGGCCTTCTCGTCGCCGCCCTGAATGACGACGCACGGCGAATTGCGCCGGTCGGCATATTTGAACTGGACGCCGAGATTGTTCTTCGGATTTCCGAGATAAAGTTCGGCGCGAATCCCCGCGTTGCGCAGCGTCGCGACGAACTTCTGATATTGCGCGATCTCGTTGCGGTCCATCACCACGACAACGACCGGGCCGAATTCAGGAGTCGTGTCGATCTTGCCGAGCATGGTGAGCGCGGCCTGCAGGCGCGACACGCCGATGGAGAAGCCCGTCGCCGGCACCGGCTCGCCGCGAAAGCGCGAGACGAGTCCGTCGTAACGTCCGCCGCCGCCGACCGAGCCGAATCGCACCGGGCGGCCCTTCTCGTCTTTCGTTTCGAGCAGCAATTCAACTTCGTAGACCGGGCCGGTGTAATATTCGAGACCGCGAATGGTTTCGGCAGTTATCCGAAAACGCGCTGAGCCGTATCCAGCCGATTCAACAAGCGTAAGCATCTGCCTCAATTCATCGATGCCTTGCTTTCCGACTTCTGAACTTGAAACCAGTTCGAACCATTGAGAAAGCAACCGCGAATTATAATAGAAGAATTTTGCGTCGGGCTTCTCAGGCAAACTGGTAACCGACGACATCTCAGCGCCGGTGCGATTCCATTCATCGTTAGTCGGTGCCTTGTATTGCGTAACGTCAGCCCAAGTCTCTCCCTGACCACTTACGAAATCCAACACTCGGACAATGTTGTCCGGTGAAAGTTCTGCACCCTTCGTGAAATCGCCTTTTCCTTCTTCGCCACCATCCCAACGTCCTGGACCGAGCAGCTTCTTTATTTCTTCAACCGGAAATTTATCCAGCTTGTCGATCGCGCGCAGCACCGTAAGCCGCTTGCCGGCATTCTCGTCACCGCCAAGCCCGATGCTCTCCATCACGCCGTCGAGCACCTTGCGGTTGTTGACCTTCACCACATAGGAGCCGCGCGGAATGCCGAGCGCTTCCATCGTATCCGCCGCCATCATGCACATCTCGGCGTCGGCGGCGGGCGATGCTGAGCCCACCGTGTCGGCGTCGAACTGCATGAACTGGCGGAAGCGGCCGGGACCCGGCTTCTCGTTGCGATAGACAAAACCGTGACGATAGGAGCGATATGGCTTCGGCAGTGTGTCGAAATTTTCGGCGACGTAGCGCGCGAGCGGCGCGGTCAGATCGTAGCGCAGCGAAATCCACTGCTCGTCATCGTCCTGAAACGAGAACACGCCTTCGTTGGGCCGGTCCTGATCCGGCAGGAACTTGCCGAGCGCATCGGTGTATTCCATCGCCGGGGTTTCCACCGGCTCGAACCCGTAGCGCTCGTAGACCTCGCGGATTTTCTCCACCATCACGCGCGTGACGGCGATCTCGGCGGGCGTGCGATCCACCAGCCCGCGCGGCAGGCGGGCTTTGAGTTTCTGCGGCTTTTTGGGTTTCTTGTCGGACATGAGGCTCGATCAGGATAAGTCAGTATTGACTTATTTAAGTCGTCACCGAGTTATCAGCCGAGACCGAACCGAGCAAGCATTCAGCGCGTCATGGCCGGGCTCGTCCCGGCCATCCACGTCTCACTTTGAGATCGTTAGGAGCCGAAAGACGTGGATGCCCGGAACAAGTCCGGGCATGACGAACGAGAATTCAGTGATCTCAATTCACCAGCACCGCGCCGTCGCAGCGTACGCCGGTGACCCAAGTGTCCACCTGCCCGAGGCCAATGCCCAGCGTCTGCAGCACCGAATTGAGCAGCGTATCGATCGATCCCGTCGCGCCGCCGATGATGCTCAGCACTAGCGCGCCGATGCCGGGGATCGGCAAACCGAGCGGCCCCAGTTGCACGCCGAGTTGCAGATCGCCGAGCAGGCTCTGCGTCAGCGATGACGTGAAGTTCGTGGTGTTCACGGTCTTCCTGGTCTGGGCCTGAATGTCGGCGTAGCTGAACGTCACCGGCGTCGGCGCGGTGTTGGCCATGGTCGCATGCGCGAGGCCTGTGACCTGAATAATGCCGAGATTGACGATATTGACCGCCGGCGGATTCGGCTTGGTGGAAAAATTCGTCATCATGGCCGACGTCACGTTACCGATCCACGCGTCCACAATGCCGGGTGAAACGCCGAGCGTCACCGACGAGTTGCTGATGTTGGGATAGCCGCAGGAGATGGCGTTGAGTGTCGCGGTGCCCGCCGCGATCTCGACATAGATCGGAAGATTGACCACCGATACCGAGCCGCTGCCAATGAGCTGAATCTGGAGCAGGATGCGCGTCTGCGCGGTGTGCACGCTGGCGCCAAGTGCGCCCACGGTGATCCAGCTTGTGCCGACAGGCCGCTCGCCGACGGTCGCCATCAGCGTCACGCCCGCGATTCCCGGCAGTGTCAGATTCAGTCCCGCCGCGATCTGATTGGTGCCGTTGGCGAGTGAGGCCGTCGCCGCCAGCAGGTCGTAAGCTGACACCGAAACGCCAATCTTCGGCTTCTGCCCGACGGTGAGACTGGAGTAAGGCCCGAGGTCGATCAGGGATTTCGGAACGATCTTGTTCGTGGTGGCCGTCAGCGCAGACGACACGCTCGAGAGCGCCGAGGTCGCGCTATTGTTGCCATTCGCCGCGAGCAGTGCGGCGACGATATCGGCGACCTTGATGTTGGAGCTCAGCAGCGTGTCATAGGTCACGCCGGTCAGGTTCAGACGCGTCGCCAGCGCGGAAAGAAAATCGAACGCGTCGATCTTGGTGGCGAGCAGCGCCTGATAATCCATCACCGACAACGACAGCGTGGTGCCGAGCATGCTGCCCAGCAGCGTGTTCAGCAATCCGCCATTCAGCGAAGCCAGCCGCGAACCGATCGCGAAGGTTGCAAGCTGCGTGGTGCTGGCGATTGCCGTCGCGTTCAGGTTCCACTGGCTTTGACCGGTCAGCACCTTGCCGAAGTAGAGCGGCGTCTGGGTCTGCATGGTGACGCGCACGGCATTGGCGGGAGTCGCCGCCGGCACGAAGCGCTGCTGCGGCTTCAGGGACGCGTCTGCCGTATACACACCAGGCTCGACAGCCACGAGCGAGCCGGGCGGGTAGTTGTTCTTGGCGACGGTCGCCGCAGCAGCGCGGGACGCATTAGTGATATCGCTCGCGGCGACAATTGCCGCGAGATCGGCAGCGCTTTGAGTGCGGCGCTTGTCGGCGAAGATGCTACCAACGTCGACGCCGAGCGCCGCGCAGGCGATCACCAGCAGCAGGCTCGCTGCGCCTATGATCGCGATGTTGCCGCGCTCGTCGGCGGAAAAGCGTCGAAGCAAGTTGCGCATCACAACCTCCCTGACTTCTTCTTGTGCTCAATATCCGCCACGCGGGATCGCCGCCGAGCGCGCGATGGTCGGGGACGGCATCGGCACGAATGTCGGCAGTGAATAGAGGAACATCTTGGAGGCGTCGTAATTGACGGTAACCACGAACACGTTGGCGTCGGAACTCGATGTCGCCGCGTTGACGGTGAGATGGTTCGGATCGATCAACGGATAGGCATTGACGTTACCGGTCACGTAAGCGTTGGCGAGCGAACTGCGTTCGGTTTCACTCAGCCCTGCGATAGAGGACCGCGCGGCCTCCGCGGCCAATTGCTGCACGCCGTGGATGACGGCGAGATACGAGCCGTACATGAGGATGCCGAACACGATCATCAGGAACACGGGCGCGATCATCGCGAACTCGACGGCGATGGCGCCATCGCGCGCTGCCAAGAATTTCCTGACGCCGAATTTTCCGAGAAAAGCGAGTGCCTGTTTCATGCTTGCATTTGGACATACAACCATTAAGGGTGCATGAATCCAATTGCATACTATAGGTGGTACAGCCGTCCGGTCCGCCATCCGTGCTGATACGTAGCTGCGACCATGCGCGACGATGCGTTCCGGATAGCGCGAGAAGCTGATAGGCTTGTGTCTTAAGAAACTTGCTCCTTGCCGGAAGGAATCTCCCTTGAATATTCAGCACCCTCGCCCGACCGTTGCGACGCCGAACGATCTTGACGCCTACTGGATGCCCTTCACGTCCAACAGGTCGTTCAAGCGCAAGCCGCGCATGCTCGCCGGCGCCAAGGACATGCACTACTTCACCACCGATGGCCGCAGCGTTCTCGACGCGGTCGCCGGCATGTGGTGCTCCAACGCGGGTCATTGCCGGACGCAGATTTCCGAGGCGATCGCGAAATCGGCGGCCACGCTCGACTACGCGCCGCCGTTCCAGTTTGGCCACCCGCAGGCGTTTGAACTGGCAAGCCGCATTGCGGCGCTGGCCCCCAAGGGGCTTGAGCACGTCTTCTTCTGCAACTCCGGTTCGGAAGCGGTCGATACCGCGCTGAAAGTCGCGCTGGCCTATCACAACGGCCGCGGCGAGGCTGGACGCACCCGGCTGATCGGCCGCGAACGCGGCTATCACGGCGTCGGCTTCGGCGGCATCTCGGTCGGCGGCATGGTCAACAACCGCAAGTTCTTCGGCGGGCTGCTGACCGGCACCGACCATATCTCGCATACCTATGACCGCGAGAAGCAGGCCTTCACCCTGTCTCTTATACACATCGGCCTTCACCAAGGGCGAGCCGGAATATGGCGCGCATCTGGCCGATGAACTTGAACGCATCGTCGGTATCCATGGCCCCGGCACCATTGCCTCGGTCATCGTCGAGCCGATGGCTGGCTCGACCGGGGCGCTGCCGCCGCCGAAGGGCTATCTCAAGCGCCTGCGCGAGATCTGCGACAAGCACGGCATCCTGCTGATCTTCGACGAGGTCATCACTGGCTACGGCCGTCTCGGCTATGCCTTCGCGGCGGAACGCTATGGCGTGCTGCCGGACATGATCACTTTCGCCAAGGGCATTACCAACGGCGCGGTGCCGATGGGCGGCGTGCTGATCCGCGACGCGATCTACGATTCCTTCATGAAGGGACCGGATCACGTCGTCGAACTGTTCCACGGCTACACCTACTCGGCGCATCCGCTGGCCTGCGCGGCGGGCCTTGCGACCCTCGATATCTACCGCGAGGAAGGGCTGTTCGAGCGCGCCCGGCAGCTTGAGCCAAAGTTCGCCGACGCCGTGATGGAATTGCGGAAGGAACCGAACGTGGTCGACATCCGCACCGTTGGTCTGACCGCAGGTATCGACATGGCGCCGAAGAAGGACGCCGTGGGCCTGCGCGGCTACGAAGCGCTGGAAACCGCCTTCCACGACCATGACCTGATGGTCCGGGCTGCTGGCGACACCATCTGCCTGACCCCGCCCCTGATCATCTCGGAAAGCCAGATCGGCGAGATCATGGACAAGGTCGCCAAGGTGATCCGCGCGGTGGCGTAATAGCCGCACCCAATGATTTTAAAGCGGCGCGAAGTAACAACTTCGCGCCGAATCAAACTTGGTGCTAAGCTCAGCCCGTTCGGGGCTGGGCAGGCATCATGATCCGCATTTCGACGATTTTCATCGCCATCTGCATGGTGCTGATCGCCGCGTCGCTCGGCCTGATGGTCTATTCGCTGGCGGGCTTCACGATCTCCGAATCCGCCATCGTTGCCCTCGCCGCCCTGACCTTCTTGATTCTCTACAACGCCGTGTCGATGCGCCTGCGCGATCGAACCGACGTCGGCGGCCAGATCGCCGACCTGTCGCGCGGCACCGCCGACCTCGCCCGCCAGGTCGCCGAGTTCGGACGCCGGATGGCCACCATCGAGGCGCGCCTCTCCACCACCGACGCCAACGGACAGGATCGCGTCCAGACCGTTGCCGCCGAAATCAGCGAGTTGGGATCGCTGGTCAAGCAACTGGCCTCTTCCGTCGCCGCGCACGATGAAATTCTGACGACCGCCGTCAGCGCCCTCGCCGTGCAGACATCCGGCGAACCGCAAGCTGTGGCGAGCACAGAAACGCCTTCCTTGCCGGGCATCGCCGCCAAACCGGCGGAGCCGCCGAAGCCCGCCAACATCAACAACGCCCAGCTTCTCGTGGCCGTGAAGAACGCCATCGAGGCCAGCCGCATCGATCTGTTCCTGCAACCGATGGTGACGCTGCCCCAGCGCAAGGTGCGGTTCTACGAGGCCGTCGCGCGGCTGCGCGACGACAAGGATCAGGTGCTGACCGCCGGCGATTTCGTCGGCACGGCGGAAGCCGCCGGCCTGATGGGCCAGATCGATCACATGGTGATGCTCCGCTGCGTGCAGGTGCTGCGGCGGCTGATGGTGCGCAGCAAGGACGTCGGCGTGTTCTGCAACGTGTCGGGTGCGACGCTGAGCAATCCATCGGTGTTCGGACAGTGCCTCGATTTTCTTGAAGCCAACCGCGTGCTGGCGCCGTCGCTGGTGCTCGAGTTCAAGCAAAGCACATTCCGCCATCTCGGTCCGGTGGAGAGCGAGCATCTCGCCTCGCTGCAGCGTCTCGGCTACGGCTTCTCGATCGACAACGTTACCGACCTGCGGTTCGATCCGCGCGAGCTCGCCGATCGCGGCGTGAAATTCATCAAGGTCTCGGCGGCGATGCTGCTCGACCAGAAGCAACTGTCGGCTGCCGACATTCACGCCGCCGACCTGTCGGATCTACTCGGACGTTTCGGTATCGATCTCGTAGCGGAACGGATCGAGGGCGAGCGCGCCGTGGTCGATCTGCTCGATTATGATGTCCGCTTCGGACAAGGTTTCCTGTTCGCGCCGCCCCGGCCACTGCGTCCGGAAGGCGCAGCCTCTGCGCCTGCGGAACCCACTTCTGCCGCTCCAGCGGTTGACGCGCACGCCCCGACCGACCAAAAAGCCGCAGCGCCGGAAGCCCATCAGCTTACCGGCAATGCCGCGCTGGTTCGCCGCGCATCCGCACAGAAGTGATCTTTTTCCATGAAACTGCCTGATGCCGCCGCGTTGCGATTCGCCGATCGTTTGCGCGATCTCACAACCGGAGTGGATGTCATTCTCAGCGACGTCTGGGGCGTCATTCACGACGGCATTCATGGATTTCCGGACGCCTGCAAGGCGCTGCAATCGTTCCGCGCGCAGGGCGGCACGGTGATCATGATCACCAATGCGCCGCGCCCGGCGGAGTCCGTGCAGCGCCAGTTGCGCAAGATGGATATTTCCAACGAGACCTATGACGCGATCGTGTCGTCGGGCGATCTCACCCGCAACTATGTCGCTTCGCATCTCGATCAGTCTGTCTTTGTGATCGGTCCAGAGCGCGACAATCCGATGTTTCGCGGACTCGACGTGAAACTCACGCCGCTCGAGAAGGCCGATTACATCATCTGCACCGGCCCATTCAACGACGAGATCGAGACTGAGGAAGATTATCGCAGCATGATGGAAGAGGCGCGCAAGCGCAATCTCACCTTCGTCTGCGCCAATCCGGACATCGTGGTCGAGCGCGGCGACCGCCTCATCACCTGCGCCGGCGCCATCGCCGAACTGTATCGCAGCCTCGGCGGCGACGTGATCTTCTACGGCAAGCCGCACCGGCCGATCTACGACCGCGCGCTGGAACTCGCGGCGAGCAAGCGCGGCAAATCCACTTCCGCCGATCGCATCCTGGCCATCGGCGACTCCGTCCGCACCGATCTGATCGGCGCGAACACGATGGGACTGGAGTGCCTGTTCATGACCCGCGGTATTCATTCGGCGGACTTCGCGGATCTCGATGTCGTCGATGAATTCACGGTGCGGCGGCTGTTCGGCGAGGCGAAACCTCCGCACGCGCTGATGCAGGATCTGAAGTGGTGAGACAGTCACGAACAAGAGCGCCGCGCGGCTCTTGAGCGGAGATGCAGTATGATCAAATTGGCTCTGCCGATCTTCCTGGCAATCGCAGCCGGCGCGAGCATCGTGGTCCAGCAGGTCCTCAACGCCAACCTGCGGACAGCGCTGAACTCCGCTGCTTGGTCCGGTTTTGCGAGCTATTTTGTCGGGCTGATCTGCATGGCGGTTCTCGCCATTGCATTGCGTGAGCCCGCACCGCAGATCGCGGCAATCGCGCGGATTCCCTGGTGGGCCTGGAGCGGCGGTTTATTCGGCGCCATCTTCATTGGGCTCGCGATCTTGCTGATCCCATCTTTGGGAGCCGCGACATTCATCGCGCTCCTCGTTACCGGACAGATGCTGGCGTCAGTGACATTCGATCACTTCGGCTGGTTGGGGCTCGCGCAGCGCTCGATCGATCTGCCACGTTTGATCGGCGTCGCGATGCTGATCGGAGGCGTTATTCTGATCCGGCGCTGACCGGCAGGCGATTGCCACCAGTTCGCGAGCCAGCCGCAACGGACTAAAAAACAAAATGCCCGGCACGAGGCCGGGCATTGAAACGCTGAAAGCGTTTTGAAAAGCGTTTACGCCGGCACGTTGTCCGGGAACACCGCTTCGATCTTGGTCTTGAGCGTCGCGGCGTTGAACGGCTTCACGATGTAGTTGTTCACGCCGGCCTTCTTGGCGGCGATGACGTTTTCGGTCTTCGATTCAGCCGTGATCATGATGAAAGGCGTGGTGGCGAGATTGGGGTCGCTGCGCACTTCCTTGAGCAGGTCGTAGCCGGTCATCGGCTCCATGTTCCAGTCGGAAATCACGAGGCCATATTTCTTGCCGCGCATCTTGTTGAGCGCCGCCGAGCCGTCGCTGGCGTCGTCGATATTTTCAAAACCGATTTGCTTGAGAAGATTGCGGATGATGCGGATCATGGTGTTGTAGTCATCAACCACCAGAACCGGCATCGACAAATCCATGGCCATCGCTGTTTTTCTCCCTCGAACGCAGCAACCGGCATGCGTTATCAACAATTTGCGGGCGACCTTCTGCCGCCCGCAGTCCCCCGGACCCTAGCACCAGCGGCTTAAACAGCCCGTTAATCGGGTTGCATTCAAATTACTTTAAGTTGCGGCTGCTTGACTTCACAGGCCACCATGGCCACGTTCCGGGCCGATTTCTCAAGCGGATTCCTGCCGGTATTCATGACCACAAGCTTCTCAGTCATTCGCGACACGACGCCCGAAAGCGAGATCGTCAGGGGTGCGGTTGTGGCGATGGGCAACTTCGACGGTGTCCATATCGGCCATCGCGTGGTGATTGCAGCGGCCATCGACATGGCGCGCAAGCACGGCAAACCTGCCTTCGCCGTGACGTTCGAGCCGCATCCGAGCCGTTTTTTCAGCCCCAACACGCCGCAGTTCAGGCTGACCGACGAGGCGGCCAAATTGCGGCTGCTTGCCGGGACTGGCCTCGACGGCGCAGTGGTGATGACGTTCGATGGCGCCCGCGCCGGCACGACCGCTCAGGATTTCATTAACCACGATCTCATCGGCCGGCTCGGAATCAGCGGCATCGCGGTCGGTTACGATTTTCATTTCGGCAAGGGCCGCGGCGGCTCGCCCTCGTTGCTGGCCAGTGAAGCGCCGCGGCTGGGCATCGAAGTGCACATCCAGCCTCACGTCGATATTCTGGATCGCCCCGTCTCCTCCAGCGCCATCCGTATGGCGCTGGCCGAAGGCCACGTCACAGACGCAACCGCCATGCTGGGCGGGCCATGGTTCGTCTCCGGCGAAGTCATTCACGGCGAAAAGCGCGGCCGCGATCTCGGCTATCCCACTGCCAACATCCGTCTCGACAAGCACTGCGGCCTCAAGCATGGCATCTATGCGGTGCGGGTCGGCATCGGTAACAAGCGCTTCGACGGCGTCGCGAGCTTCGGCCGCCGCCCGACCTTCGACAACGGCGCGCCGTTGCTGGAAATCTTCCTGTTCGACTTCAAGGGCGATCTTTACAGCCAGCGGCTCGATGTCGCGTTCATCGGCTTCATCCGTGACGAATTGAAGTTCGACGGCATCGACGCGCTGGTGCGCCAGATGGACGATGACAGCGCAAACGCCCGCGCTCTGCTCGCCGCGGCCCCGAATGCGTTTCCGAAACTCGGAATTGTCACGAATTGAGCGGCTTACGGGCCTTTCCGATACCTCCCATGCCTGCTATCTAGGCCCCATGTTGGCGCGGCGCACCATAATCGGCATTAGCGGCCCGGCTTCCGTCTGAGCAGCACGCTCGGCGCAAGACCGGGATCGATTTCATCGTCGCACGTTCCGTGCACGCCAGCGCCATTCGAGCCAAGCCAGAGCATCCATGTCCGACAAGCCTCAAAAGTCCGTTGCCCCGAAAGCCGATGGCAACGATTACTCCAGCACCCTTTATCTTCCGCAGACGGACTTCCCGATGCGCGCAGGCCTGCCCCAGCGCGAACCGGAAATTCTAGCGCGCTGGAACGAAATCGGCCTTTACGAAAAGCTGCGCGAGGCCGCGAAGACCCGCGCCAAATTCGTGCTGCACGACGGCCCGCCCTACGCCAACGGCAACATCCATATCGGCCATTCACTCAACAAAATCCTGAAGGACGTGGTGACCAAGAGCCAGCAGATGCTGGGCTTCGATTCCAACTACGTGCCGGGCTGGGATTGTCACGGCCTGCCGATCGAATGGAAGATCGAGGAACAGTACCGCGCCAAGGGCAAGAACAAGGACGCGGTGCCGATCGTCGAATTCCGCCAGGAGTGCCGGGCCTTCGCGCAGAAGTGGGTCGACATCCAGCGCGAGGAGTTCAAGCGGCTCGGCGTGATCGGCGACTGGGCGCATCCCTACACCACCATGAGTTTTCCGGCCGAAGCGCAGATCGCGCGCGAACTGATGAAGTTCGCCGCCAACGGCACGCTGTATCGCGGCTCCAAGCCGGTGATGTGGAGCGTGGTCGAGAAGACCGCGCTCGCTGAAGCCGAGATCGAGTACGAGGACTACACGTCGGATGCGGTGTGGGTGAAGTTTCCGGTGAATGCCGCGCATGGACGTCTCGCCAAGGCGTCGGTGGTGATCTGGACCACGACGCCATGGACGCTGCCCGGCAACCGCGCCATCAGCTTCTCGCCGAAGATTTCCTACGGCCTCTACAAGATCACTGACGCGCCTGCCGACAACTGGGCGAAGACCGGCGATCTTTTGATCCTCGCCGACAAGCTCGCGGACGATGTGTTCAAGCAGGCGCGCGTGACCTCCTTCGAGAAGGTGAGCGACGTCTCCGCCGATATTCTCGACGCGGTCGAATGCAGCCATCCGCTGAAGGGCCTCGACGGCGGCTACGAATTCACCGTGCCGCTGCTCGCAGGCGATCACGTCACCGACGACACCGGCACCGGCTTCGTACACACGGCGCCGAGCCACGGCCGCGAGGACTTCGATGTCTGGACCGCCAATGCACGCGAACTCGAAGCGCGCGGCATCAGTTCGGTCATTCCCTACACCGTCGATGCCGACGGCGCGCTGACCGAACAAGCGCCCGGCTTCACCGGCAAGCGCGTCATCACCGACAAGGGCGAAAAGGGCGACGCCAACGAAGCCGTCATCAAGGCGCTGGTCGAGCGCGGCATGCTGCTCGCGCGCAGCCGCCTCAAGCACCAGTACCCGCATTCGTGGCGTTCGAAGAAGCCGGTGATCTTCCGCAACACGCCGCAATGGTTCATCGCGATGGACAAGGACATCGCGGACCACGGCAAGGCAAAGCTCGGCGACACGCTGCGCGCCCGTGCCTTGCAGGCGATCAGCGTCACGCGCTGGGTGCCCGAGCAGGGCCAGAACCGCATCACCGGCATGATCGCGGGCCGCCCGGACTGGGTGATCTCGCGCCAGCGTGCGTGGGGCGTGCCCATCGCCGTGTTCGTGCGCGAAAAGGGCGACGGCTCAGCCGAGATTTTGCAGGACGAAACCGTCAACAAGCGCATCGCCGATGCGTTCGAGATCGAAGGCGCTGACGCCTGGTACAAGGAAGGCGCGCGCGAGCGCTTCCTCGGATCGCTCGCCAATGAAGAGTGGAAGAAGGTCAACGACATCTGCGACGTCTGGTTCGACTCCGGCTCCACCCATGCCTTCGTGCTGGAAGATCCGGTGCATTTCCCGGGCCTCGCCGGCATCAAGCGCAAGGTCGATGGCGGCAAAGACACCGTCATGTATCTCGAAGGCAGCGACCAGCATCGCGGCTGGTTTCATTCCTCGCTGCTGGAAAGCTGCGGCACCCGCGGCCGCGCGCCGTATGACGTGGTGCTGACTCACGGCTTCACGCTGGACGAGAACGGCCGCAAAATGTCGAAGTCGCTCGGCAATACCGTCGAGCCGCAGAAGGTCATCAAGGATTCCGGCGCGGACATCCTGCGGCTGTGGGTCTGCGCCACCGACTATGCGGACGACCAGCGTATCGGCCCGGAGATCCTCAAGAACACCATCGAGACGTATCGCAAGCTGCGCAACACCATCCGCTGGATGCTCGGCACGCTGCATCACTACGGGCCAGAGGATCAGGTTTCTGATACTGCGATGCCCGAACTAGAACGGCTAATGCTGCATCAGTTGTCCGAACAGGATGCCATTGTTCGCAAGGCATACGAGGAGTTCGACTACAAAACGGTGGTCGCCTCGCTATCGACCTTCATGAATAGTGAACTGTCGGCGTTCTACTTCGACATCCGCAAGGACACGCTGTATTGCGACGCGCCGTCGTCGCACGCACGCAAATCCGCTCTGACTGCAATCGACATCATCTGCGATGCTATCCTGAAATGGCTTGCACCGATCCTGTCCTTCACGATGGATGAGGCTTGGCTGATGTACCGGCCGGGCGGCTGTCCTTCGGTGCATCTGCTCCCATTCCCGCACGACCTCGCAGGATACCGCAACGACAATCTCATCAAGAAGTGGGACACCATCCGCGACGTGCGCCGTGTCGTGACCGGCGCACTGGAAGTCGAACGCGCCGCCAAGCGCATCGGCTCGTCGCTCGAGGCTTCGCCGATGATCTATTACAGCGAAGACCTGATGCCGAGCCTGTTTGATGTGGATTGGGCGGAAGTCTGCATCACTTCCAGCTTCACCGTGGTCATCCTGAAGGACGGCGACGCGCCGCCCGCCGATGCGTTCGCGCTGAACGACGTGCCGGGCGTCGCGGTCGTGGTCGAAAAGGCCGTCGGCACCAAATGCGCGCGGTCGTGGAAGATTCTGCCGACAGTCGGCGACGATCCCGAGTATCCCGACGTCTCGCCCCGCGACGCGCAGGCGCTGCGGGAATGGAAGGCGCTGGGAGCCGGCGTGTGAGCCCTCTTCTCCGCTCAGGATTGATCGCCGCAGTCGCAGCGCTCGTGCTCGATCAGGCGTCAAAGCTCTGGCTGCTGAACGTGTACGAACTCGGCCGCCGAGGCTCGGTGGCGGTGACGCCGTTCTTCGATCTGGTGCTCGCCTGGAATACCGGCATCAGCTACGGCTGGTTCCAGGATACAGGCCCCGTCGGTCAGACCATCCTGCTCGCGATCAAGGCCCTCGCAGTGATCGTGCTGGCAGTCTGGATGGCAAAATCCGGCACCCGCCTCGCAGTCATTGGCATCGGACTCATTATCGGCGGGGCTATCGGCAATGCCATCGACCGGCTGGCCTATGGCGCGGTGGTCGATTTCGCCCTGTTTCACGCCCAGATCGGCGGAAAAGCCTATAACTGGTACGTGTTTAACCTTGCGGACGTGGCCATCGTTGCCGGGGTTGCCGCCCTCCTGTATGACTCCTTTGTGAGCCCCGATGCCGCAAAAAGGCCCCGATAACCGGGGATACGCTTAGGGCCCAAGATTTGGGTCCAAGTTATTGTTTTCAGGCAGTTTGGGCGCGCGGTAACCGGATCGCGGCGACTGGCGGCGCCCCTCGGACAACGGATCAGACGGATCAGGATGAACGCAATGCGTGAGACCGGCTTCGGTTCAGGTTTGCAACTTTCATCGCGCCTCGCGACGCGCGCGCTGCGGCTGGCTGCCATCTTGCTCGGCGTCGGCCTGGTGCTGGGCGCGGGCCCACTTCACGCGCAGACCGCGGACGAAGACGAGGGCGATGACGGCAAGACCTTCGAGCGAAAGCTGATCGACAACCTGATGAGCGGCCTCGGCGGCCGCAAGATCGACGACGGCACCATCGACTATCGCGAGCGCTCGCCGCTGGTGGTCCCTTCCAAGATCGCTCTTCCGCCGCCCGAGAGCGGCAAGAAAAAGCTCGCGCCGAACTGGCCGAAGGATCCCGACGAGGCCGAACGCAAGGCCGCGCGCGAAGCATCCAAGCAGAAAGAAAAGACACCCGAAGAACAGCGCATGCCGCTGATGCCGAGCGAAATGGCGATGAAGAAGCCACGCGGCGCCAAGAGCGAGCCCGTCACCCCCGGCGGCAACAACTCCAACAGTCCGATCATGATGCTGCCTTCGGAGCTGGGATATTCGGGCGGGCTGTTTCAGAATCCATTCTCCAGCCTTACCGGCGCCAAGCCCGAAGCCGAGAAGTTCGTCAGCGAACCCGAACGCACGGAGCTGACGCAGCCGCCGAGCGGCTATCAGACGCCGTCGCCGAATTTCGCCTATGGCACCGGTCAGACCAAGGCGCCAAAGGAAGTCTGCGATTCAGGCAGCGGCCGATGCGAGAAGCGCTGGGAGTGAGCGCTCCCCTCGTGACGTCGCGCCGATCGCCGCCGTCCCAATGATCGCGATCCGCCCGCCTTCTATCTTTCGAGGTGCGATCGTTTCAGATCCCGCAGCGTCGCCTCTCGCGGATCTGGATGTTTTCCGGGCGATAACTCCGCGGTCCGATCCAACATGACAATCTCCCGCCGATTCGTTGTCCGGGCCTTCACGGCGCTTGGCATTCTGTGCGCGCCGGCCATCGCTCAAACCGCGACGGCGCAGCAGGCCACATCGCAGCGGCCGGCCACCTTCACGCTCGGCAACGGCCTCCATGTCGTGGTGATTCCCGATCGCCGCACGCCGGTGGTCACCCAGATGATCTGGTACAAGGTCGGCTCCGCCGACGAGACGCCGGGAAAATCCGGGCTCGCGCATTTTCTCGAACACCTGATGTTCAAGGGCACCGCCGAACATCCGGCCGGCGAGTTCTCGCAGCTCATTGCCCGTATCGGCGGCAACGAGAACGCCTTCACCTCCTCCGACTACACCGCCTATTACCAGCGCGTGCCGCGCGACCAGCTCGCGACCATGATGGAATTCGAGGCCGACCGCATGTCCGGCCTCATTCTCAAGGACGAGAACGTGCTGCCCGAGCGCGACGTGGTGCTGGAAGAATACAACATGCGCGTCGGCAACAGCCCCGATGCGCGGCTGACCGAACAGATCATGGCGGCGCTGTATCTCAATCATCCTTATGGCCGTCCGACGATCGGCTGGCGGCAGGAAATCGAGAAGCTCAACCGCGAGGACGCCCTCGCCTTCTACAAGCGCTTTTATGCGCCGAACAACGCAACGCTCATCATCGCCGGCGATGTCAGCGCCGACGAAGTCCGCCCGATGGTGGAAGCGGCTTACGGCAAGATTCCGCCGCAGCCCGCGATCCCGGCGCAGCGCATCCGTCCGCAGGAACCGACCCCGGCCGCGCCGCGCACCGTGACGCTGTCCGATCCGCGCGTCGAACAGCCGAGTGTCCGCCGCTACTATCTCGTGCCGTCCTCGGTCACCGCAGCTCCCGCCGAGGGCTCAGCGCTCGAAGTGCTGGCGCAACTGATGGGCTCAGGCAGCAACTCCTATCTCTACCGCGCGCTGGTGATCGACAAGCCGCTCGCGGTGAGCGCCGGCTCCTGGTACCAGGGCACGGGCGTCGATCCGACGCAGTTCGGAATCTCCGCTTCGCCGAAACCCGGCGTCGAATTCGCGCAGGTCGAACAGACTATCGACGAGGTCATCGCCAAACTCGCGACCGATCCCGTGCCCGCCGAAGATCTCGAACGCATCAAGACGCAGATGATCGCCGAGTCGGTCTATGCGCAGGACAGCCAGACCACGCTGGCGCGCTGGTACGGCGCCGCCATCACTGTCGGCCTTAGTGTCGACGACATCATCGCATGGCCGGACCGCATCCGCGCGGTCACCGCCGAACAGGTACGCGACGCGGCGCGGACATGGCTTGAGAAGAAGCGCTCGGTCACCGGCTACCTGATCAAGGACACCACCGCGACCACCGCCAAGCGCGAGGAGAAACGCTCGTGACCTTTACACGCCGTCATCTCCTTCAATTCACCGCAGCGCTTCCCTTCGCGGGGTCGGCGCTTTCGTTACTGTCCGCGCCGGCCTTCGCGGCCGCGAAAATCCAGCGTGTGATCTCGCCGGGCGGCATCGAAGCCTGGCTCGTACAGGACGCCACCGTGCCGCTGGTCGCGCTGGAATATTCGTTCAACGGCGGATCGTCGCAGGATCCTGCCGACAAGCCCGGCACCGGCAGCTTCACCGCCAACATGCTCGACGAGGGCGCGGCCGATCTCGATTCCAAGGCGTTTCACGATCGGCTTGAGCGGCGCGCCATCGAGATGAACTTCTCGGTGACCCGCGACTATCTGCGCGGCTCGATGCGCATGCTCAAGGAAAACCGTGACGAGGCTTTCGGCCTTCTGAAACTCGCGCTGACCTCCGCACGATTCGATTCCGAGCCGCTGGAGCGGGTCCGCTCGCAGATGGTCTCGAACGCACGCCGCGAAACCACCAATCCGGTGTCGATCGCAGGCCGCAAATTCTGGGAACAGGCCTACGGCACGCATCCCTATGCGCGCGCGCCAAACGGCACCGTCGAAAGCCTTCCGGCCATTCAGGCCGCCGATCTGAAGGATTACGCCAAACGCACGCTGGCGAAGGACACGCTGAAGGTCGCCGTGGTCGGCGACATCGATGCGGACACACTCGGCAAGCTGCTCGATACAGCGTTCGGCGCGCTGCCCGCGAAGGCGGACCTGACGCCGGTGCCCGACGCCACGTTCGGGAAAGTGCCGCAGCATTCCTTCACCATGCTCGACGTGCCGCAGACCTCGATCAACTTCGGCGCGCCCGCGATTGCGCGCAACGATCCGGATTTCATGGCCGCCTATATCGTCAACCACATCCTCGGCGGCGGTACGCTTTCGACGCGGCTCTACAAGGAAGTGCGCGAAAAGCGCGGGCTGGTCTATTCGGTGTCGGAATCGCTGATCTGGATGAAGAAGTCGTCGATCTTCGCGGGCTCAACCGCAACCCGCGCCGACAAGGCGACCGAGACGCTCGATACCATTTCCGCCGAGATCGCCCGCATGGGCAACGAAGGCCCGACGCAGAAGGAACTGGACGAAGCCAAGTCCTTCCTCAAGGGCTCGCAGATGCTGGCGCTCGACACCTCGTCGAAATTCGCCACCGCGTTGCTGCAATATCAGAACGACGATCTCGGCATCGATTACATCGACAGGCGCAACGGCCTTGTCGATGCGGTCACGCTGGACGATGCCAGGCGCGTCGCCAAGCGGATCTGGGGGCAGGGTCTTCTGAGCATCAGCGTCGGCCGCGCCACCCAGGCGTCGGCGGAGCCGGCGAAGAAGTAAGGTGCTAGCGCGCTATCCTCTTTTGTCGTGACCGGGCTGATAAAGTTGAAGTCCGGAAGACTGATGTCTGCCGCCTACTTGAACAGCGGCGTGCCCGGCACGAAGGCGTCGAACGCCGCCCAGAACTGCTGGCGATAGCGATCCTGCTCCTGCAGGATTTCGTGCTTGGAGCCCGCGATCACCAGATGCGCCCCGGCGCGCAGATGATAGGCGAACTCCTCGATGGCAGCCGTGGATACGACGGTGTCGCTGCTGGCCGCCAGCATCAGGATCGGCTGGCGGATGTGCGAGGGATAGTCCATCTCGCGAAACTGCATCATCGCCTTGAACGCGGTATCGGCCCACGCGATCGTCGGCGATGCGATGCCGAGCGTCGGGTCTTCTTCATAGATTGCGACGTTGCGCGCGTAGCGCACCGGATCCGATGTCACCGGATTGTTGACAAAGGGCGTGGTGCCGACCAACGCGCCGTTGCCGCCGGGCACGTAATTGCCACCCATGCCGAGCCAGCGTAGCGACCGCACCAGCATACGCGTCGGCAGCTTGGTGGAGTAACCCGGCAGATCGATCATCGGCGCGGACAGCACGATGCGATCGAACCAGCGCTTGCCGGCATGCGCCACGCGCAGCAGCACCGCACCGCCCATCGAATGCGCCAGCGCATAATAAGGTGGCGGACAATCCGGCAGCATCACCTGCTGCACGAAGGTTTCGACGTCGACCTCGAAATCCGAAAACTTGCGGACGTAGCCCTTGCGCGGATCACGCAACTGCCGCGACGAATGTCCCTGCCCGCGCCAGTCGATCATCGCCACCGCGAAACCGCGTTCGCGCAATTCGCGCACGGTCTCGAAATATTTCTCGATGCATTCGCCGCGCCCGGTGAAGACGCAGACCGTGCCCTTGCGATTGGCCGGCGGCTGCCAGCGCGCGAAGCGCAATTCCGCGCCGTCCGGCGTCTTGATGGTGCCGCTCACGACATTGTCGGGAACCGGATTGGCGGGGATGGAAACGAGGGTCATGCGGGGGACCGGTAATGGGCAAAGAATCGGCGGGACAAAGGATATTGAGGGCAAAAAAGTGGGACTGGATACCCTCTTGAACGTCGAAAGGCCCCTCCCATATCAGTTTCGTGCAGGCCAGTTAAGGCTGCACGCAGAACGAAAACCCGGCCCAATGGCGGGTTGTCTGCTCTTTGCAAAAGAGTGGCGCGTTGTGCATGCGAGACGATCCTGGGCAATGCTTGCATTGTTCAACAATGCATCCGTATCGCCTGAAAAACGCGCTGGTCGCTCAAATTGGAGGACTAACCATGCGTACTTTCGACCTCACCCCCTTCTATCGTTCCACCGTCGGCTTCGACCGCCTGTTCTCGCTGCTCGACCAGGCCGGCAGCGTCGACAACGCCCCGAGCTATCCGCCCTACAACATCGAGCGCACCGGTGAGAACAACTTCCGTATTTCGGTCGCCGTCTCCGGCTTCTCACAGAATGAAATCTCGATCGTCGCCAAGGAAAACACCCTGACGATCAAGGGCGAGAAAGTCGCCAACGAAAACGGCCAGACCGCTGAAGTGCTCTATCGCGGCATTGCGTCGCGCGCCTTCGAGCGCCAGTTCCAGCTTGCCGACTTCGTGCAGGTGAAGAACGCCTCGCTCGAGAACGGTCTGCTCCACGTCGATCTCGTCCGCGAGATTCCCGAAGCCAAGAAGCCCCGCCAGATTCCGATCACCACGTCGGCCCCCGCGCCGCAAGTGAGCGAGACCAAGGCTGCGGCCTAAGCGATCGGCTCTCCAACCTCCCAGACTGCAACGCCCCGGTGCCCCGGGGCGTTTTTTTGTCCACCTGGTTCACTCCAGCAGCTGCACGTCGGGCATCGCCTGCGTCGGCCACAGCTTCAGCGTGGACGGCGCCGCCGTAGATGACGGCGGCGCGGCTGCAGTGGCTGCCCCAACCGTCGCCGCGGGCTTCACCGCACCCGATGATTCAGCGGACGGCGCTGCCGCTTGCTGTGCAGGAGTTCCGGCCTGCTGTTGAGCAGGCGCGGCCGTGGATTGCGGCACCCGGCTCGCGGTCTTCGGTGCATTACGCTGGGCTGCATGCGGCACCGGAGAAGGCGGACGCGGCGCGCGGCGCAAGTCCAGCAGCGATCCGCGCCGGTTTTCGTGACCGGCATAGGTCACAGGCGACGGACCGGGCGGGCCGTAGACCATCGCCATCCGGTCGTTCAGCCGCTCATCGACCGCCATCGCCGGGATGAAGCGCATGATCCGCCCGGTGCGCGCGTCGATGATCAGTCGGCCGTCGTCACCGTTCCGATCGATGGCCGCGACGGTGTAGATCCAGCCGCGCTGGGTCATCTGACCGAGCGGCGAATAGCCGGTCGAGCGCAGAACGGCGACCACCTGCGTCGGCGGCAACACCGGACGGGCATCGACCGCCGGCCGGTTGTATCTCGCCGAGGGAATCGCCGCATAAGGCCCCGGCGCGTAGGGACCGGGCCGATAGGGCTGCTGCGAATAAGGCCGTTCGTAATAGGGCCTTTCGTATTGGGGGGCCGGCGGCGCCTCGTCATCCTCCAGCACCCGTGGCATGGGGATACGAATATCATCCACGATCGGCAGGTCGTCAGCCGCGCGCGCCGGCGGGACAACAGCCATGCCCACGGCCAGAATCGCGCCCGCCGCAACGGCGCATCCCGTCAATTTTGTCCTCGACAACAACGTCATCACCCATCGCTCCTGTCACGCCCCCGGCAACGCCCGCTTTGGCGGGTCTAAGCCGGGTTGAAAGTCGTTTCCGATTTCGGCAGAGCTAGGACCGGACCGCGGCGGCAATGCCTTAATCCTGCGGCGGAGAGCGTTCGCGACAGGGCTCTCCCGGCGCATCCCACCGAGGACTCTCACGCGCTTGTGTGATAGGAAAAAGTTTGGCAGTCTGGCGGTTAGGACAGGACCGCTGTCCTAATTCCGGGTCAATCTCGGCACAGCGTTTGCAGCGCTGGTAATATCAGGCAGGCCGCTCGGTAGCCGGAAACGGCCGCGGGTTGCACTTTCTAAAGCGAGGCTCGTGACAGCGAGCGGTGGCCCCAAGGAAAATTCCGAAGGGTGCCGCAAACGCCGAAGCTGCGGCCAAAATGGGTTAAAATAGACTGCCTCTAAAGAGGCGTGAGGATGAGAATGAGCGGGTCAGAGTTCGAGCGGAATGAAATCGAGGTGGATGCGCCGATGGCGGACCCGGCCTTGAAACCGCGCGAGCATAACTGGCGCCCGGCGGCCGAGGGTCTGTACGATCCGTCGCTGGAAAAGGATTCCTGCGGCGTCGGTTTCATCGCCAACATCAAGGGCAAGAAATCGCACCAGATCGTGTCCGACGCGATCAGCATTCTTTGCAACCTCGAACATCGCGGCGCTGTCGGCGCCGATCCGCGCGCCGGTGACGGCGCGGGCATCCTCGTGCAAATTCCGCACGCTTTCTTCGCACGCAAGGCGAAAGAAGCCGGCTTCACGCTGCCCGGCCCCGGTGAATACGCCGTCGGCTCGCTGTTCATGCCGCGCGAGAAGCCGTGGCGCGAAGTCATCAAGGGTATCGTCAAGGACAAGATCAAGTCCGAGGGACTCAAGCTGTTCGGCTGGCGCGACGTGCCGGTCGACAACTCCTCGCTCGGCGAAACCGTCAAGCCGACCGAGCCGCACTGCGTGCAGGTGTTCATCGGCTGCGGCGACTGCGCTGACGAGGAAGACTTCGAGCGCCGTCTCTACATCCTGCGCAAGGCGATCTCGAACGCGATCTATCAGCGCCGCGAACGCGCGCTGGCCGGTTACTATCCGGTGTCGATGTCGTGCCGCACGGTCGTCTACAAGGGCATGTTCCTCGCCGACCAGCTCGGCAAGTACTATCCCGACCTGCACGAGCCGGATTTCGAATCCGCGCTGGCGCTGGTGCATCAGCGCTTCTCGACCAACACCTTCCCGTCCTGGAAGCTCGCGCATCCCTACCGGATGGTCGCGCATAACGGCGAAATCAACACGCTGCGCGGCAACGTCAACTGGATGGCGGCGCGTCAGGCCTCGGTCTCCTCCGAGAAATTCGGCGAGGACATCGAGAAGCTGTGGCCCATTTCGTATGAGGGCCAGTCCGACACCGCCTGCTTCGACAACGCGCTCGAATTCCTCGTGCAGGGCGGCTACTCGCTGTCGCACGCGATGATGATGCTCGTGCCGGAAGCCTGGGCCGGCAATCCGCTGATGAGCGARGAGCGCCGCTCGTTCTACGAATATCACGCCGCGCTGATGGAGCCGTGGGACGGCCCCGCTGCGATCGCCTTCACCGACGGCCGCCAGATCGGCGCCACACTCGACCGCAACGGCCTGCGCCCGGCGCGTTATCTCGTCACCAAGGACGACCGCATCGTGATGGCGTCCGAAATGGGCGTGTTGGCGATTCCAGAAGACCAGATCATCACCAAGTGGCGCTTGCAGCCCGGCAAGATGCTGCTGGTCGATCTTGAGCAAGGCCGCTTGATCCCGGACGACGAGATCAAGGCCGAACTCGCCAAGAGCCATCCCTATCGCAAGTGGTTGGACAATACGCAGATCGTTCTCGAAGACATGAGTGAGGCGCCGGCAAAGGCTGCGCGCTCCAACCTGTCCTTGCTCGATCGCCAGCAGACCTTCGGTTATTCGCAGGAAGACCTCGGCATCCTGATGGCGCCGATGGCCACCACCGGCGAGGAAGCCGCAGGCTCCATGGGCACCGACACGCCGCTGTCGGCGCTGTCGAGCAAGCCGAAGTCGCTGTTCACCTACTTCAAGCAGAACTTCGCGCAGGTGACCAACCCGCCGATCGATCCGATCCGCGAAGAGCTGGTGATGAGCCTCGTCTCGATCATCGGCCCGCGCCCGAACCTGTTCGACATCGAAGGCCTGTCGAAGACCAAGCGCCTCGAAGTGCGTCAGCCGATCCTGACCGACGCGGACCTTGAGAAGATCCGTTCGATATCGGACGTCGCCGACAACCACTTCAAGTCGCGCGCGCTCGACACCACTTTCCATGCCGGCCTCGGGGCCTCGGGCATGGAGCAGGTGCTGGAAGAATTGTGCGGCCGCGCCGAAGCTGCGGTGCGCGAAGGCGTCAACATCATCATTCTGTCGGACCGCGCTGCGGGTTCTGACCGGATTCCGATTCCGTCGCTGCTGGCCTGCGCCGCCGTTCACCACCATTTAATTCGTACCGGCCTGCGCACATCGGTCGGCCTTGTCGTGGAATCCGGCGAGCCGCGCGAAGTGCATCACTTCGCCTGTCTCGCAGGCTACGGCGCGGAAGCAATCAACCCGTATCTGGCATTCGAGTCCATCATCGCGATGAAGGATCAGTTGCCCGCCAAGCTCGACGACAAGGAAATCGTCAAGCGTTACATCAAGTCGATCGGCAAGGGCCTGCTCAAGGTCATGTCGAAGATGGGCATCTCGACCTATCAGTCCTATTGCGGCGCGCAGATCTTCGACGCGGTCGGCCTCAAGGCGGATTTCGTCGCGAAGTATTTCGCCGGCACGCATACCCGCATCGAAGGCGTCGGCCTCGCCGAAATAGCCGAGGAAACCGCGCGCCGTCACACCGAAGCGTTCGGGGATTCGCTGGTCTACAAGACCGCGCTCGATGTCGGCGGCGAATATGCCTTCCGCTCGCGCGGCGAGGACCATGCGTGGAACGCGGAAACCGTGTCGCTGCTGCAGCACGCGGTGCGCGGCAACTCGCAGGAGCGCTACCGCGCCTTCGCAAAGGTGCTCAACGAACAGAACGAGAAGCTGTTGACGCTGCGCGGCCTGTTCCGCATCAAGAGCGCCGAGGAAGACAAGCGCAAGCCGGTGCCGCTCGACGAGGTCGAGCCGGCGAAGGACATCGTCAAGCGCTTCGCCACCGGCGCGATGTCGTTCGGCTCTATCTCGCGCGAAGCCCACACCACGCTGGCAGTCGCGATGAACCGCATCGGCGGCAAGTCCAACACCGGCGAAGGCGGCGAAGAGGCGGATCGCTTCAAGCCGATGCCGAACGGCGATTCCATGCGCTCGGCCATCAAGCAGGTGGCGTCGGGACGTTTCGGCGTGACGACGGAATACCTCGTCAACTCCGACATGATGCAGATCAAGATGGCGCAGGGCGCGAAGCCCGGCGAAGGCGGCCAGTTGCCCGGCCACAAGGTCGACGCGACCATCGCCAAGGTGCGCCATTCGACGCCGGGCGTCGGTCTTATTTCGCCGCCGCCGCATCACGACATCTATTCGATCGAAGATCTCGCGCAGCTCATCTACGACCTCAAGAACGTCAATCCTGACGGCGCGGTCTCGGTGAAGCTGGTTTCCGAAATCGGCGTCGGTACCGTCGCCGCTGGCGTCGCGAAGGCGCGCGCGGATCATGTCACCATCTCGGGCTTCGAGGGCGGCACCGGCGCATCGCCGCTTACCTCGATCAAGCATGCCGGGTCGCCGTGGGAACTCGGCATTGCCGAAACCCATCAGACCCTCGTGCGTGAACGTCTGCGCAGCCGCATCATCGTTCAGGTCGACGGCGGCTTCCGCACCGGCCGCGACGTCGTGATCGGCGCGCTGCTCGGCGCGGATGAAATGGGCTTCGCCACCGCGCCGCTGATCGCGGCTGGCTGCATCATGATGCGCAAGTGTCATCTCAACACCTGCCCGGTCGGCGTTGCGACGCAGGACCCTGTGCTGCGCAAGCGCTTCACCGGCCAGCCCGAGCACGTCATCAACTTCTTCTTCTTCGTCGCCGAGGAAGTGCGCGAGATCATGGCCTCACTCGGCTACCGCACCTTCCAGGAGATGGTGGGCCAGAGCCAGATGCTCGACCAATCGACGCTGGTCGCGCACTGGAAGGCGAAGGGCCTCGATTTCTCGAAGCTGTTCTTCAAGCAGAAGGCCCTGCCCGGCCAGAAGATCTATCACGCCGAGGCACAGGACCATCATCTTGAGAACGTGCTCGACCGCACTCTCATCAAGGAAGCGCAGGCGGCGATCGACCGCGGCGCGCCGGTGAAAATTCAGGCCGAAATCCACAACACCGACCGCAGTGCGGGCGCGATGCTGTCGGGTCTCGTCGCAAAAACCTATGGCCACACCGGCCTACCCCACGACACCATCCACGTCAGTCTCAAGGGCACGGCGGGTCAGGCGTTCGGCGCGTGGCTGACGCGCGGCGTCACCTTCGATCTCGAAGGCGAAGGCAACGACTATGTTGGCAAGGGTCTGTCGGGTGGACGCATCATCGTCCGTCCGCCGAAGATTTCAGGCATCGTGCCGGAAGAGTCGATCATCGTCGGCAACACCGTGATGTACGGCGCCATCGAAGGCGAATGCTACTTCCAGGGCGTCGCCGGCGAACGCTTTGCCGTGCGCAACTCGGGCGCCGTTGCGGTCGTCGAGGGCGCGGGCGATCACTGCTGCGAATACATGACCGGCGGCATCGTCGTCGTGCTCGGCAAGACGGGCCGCAACTTCGCGGCCGGCATGTCGGGCGGCGTGGCCTATGTGCTGGATGAAGACGGCACGTTCGAAAAACGCTGCAACATGTCGATGGTCGAACTCGAGCCGGTTCTGTCCGAGGAAATGATCAACGAGACTGCGTTCGGTCTGATGGGCGACCTCGAAGCGCATGGCCGCGTCGATGTGTTCGCGAACCTGCTCGGCGAGGACATCGAGCGGCTGCACGTTCTGATCTCGCGTCACGCCAAGCTGACGGGTTCGGCGCGTGCGCAGCACATCCTCGCGAACTGGAAAGACTACCTGCCGAAGTTCCGCAAGGTGATGCCGGTCGAATACCGCCGCGCGCTGAAAGAACTGAAATCGCGCGAGCCAGAAGAGCCGAAGATCGCGATCGGCGCGTAAGCAAATCAACTATCGAATTCTCGTTTCGGGGCGTCGGGTTTAAAATGGGTAAGGCTACAGGTTTTCTTGAGATCGAGCGTCACGACCGCAAGTACGAGCCGGTCGCAGAGCGTGTGAAGGATTTCAAGGAATTCGTCATTCCACTGAGCGAGAAGGACACGCGCGACCAGGCCGCGCGCTGCATGAACTGTGGCATCCCCTATTGCCACGGCACCGGCTCGGTGCAGCCCGGCACGCCCGGCTGTCCGGTCAACAACCAGATTCCGGACTTCAACGACCTTGTCTACAATGGCAACTGGGAAGAAGCCTCGCGCAACCTGCACTCGACCAACAACTTCCCCGAGTTCACCGGCCGCATCTGCCCCGCGCCGTGCGAAGCGTCGTGCACGCTGAACATCGACGACAACCCGGTCACCATCAAGACCATCGAATGCGCCATCGTCGACCGCGCCTGGGACAGCGGCTGGCTCAAGCCTGAGATCGCAGCAACGAAGACCGGCAAAAAGGTCGCCGTGGTCGGCTCCGGCCCCGCAGGCCTCGCCGCCGCGCAGCAGCTCGCGCGCGTCGGTCACGAGGTCCACGTGTTCGAGAAATTCGCCAAGGCCGGCGGCCTGCTTCGTTACGGCATTCCCGACTTCAAGATGGAAAAGGGCATCATCGACCGCCGCGTGGCGCAGATGGAAGCCGAAGGCGTCATCTTCCACTACAACACGCCGGTCGGCGGCTCCTATGCCGGCGCGGTCGAGCCGCAGGATCTGCTCAAGGTTTACGACGCGGTGGCGCTCACCGGCGGCGCGGAAGCATCGCGCGATCTGCCGATCCCGGGCCGCGAACTCGACGGCATTCACTTCGCGATGGATTTTCTGCCGCAACAGAACCGCCGCGTCGGAAATGAGCCGCTCGGCGACGTCCGCGAGATCCTCGCCACCGGCAAGGACGTGGTGGTGATCGGCGGCGGCGACACCGGCTCCGACTGCATCGGCACATCGATCCGCCAGGGCGCAAAGTCCGTGACGCAGCTTGAAATCATGACGGCGCCGCCTGAGCACGAGAACAAGGCGCTGACCTGGCCGAACTGGCCGCTGAAGATGCGCACCTCGTCAAGCCAGGCTGAAGGCGCGAAGCGCGAATACGCCGTGCTGACGCAGAAGTTCTCAGGCCACGACGGCAAGGTCGCGAAGCTGCATTGCGTCCAGGTGGATGAGAAATTCCAGCCGATCCCGGGCACCGAGTTCGAGCTGAAGGCCGAGCTGGTGCTGCTGGCGATGGGCTTCGTGCATCCGGTGCATGAGGGCCTCTTGAAGAAGCTCGGCGTCGAACTCGATCCGCGCGGCAACGTGCGCGCCTCGACCAACAACTATCAGACTTCGGTGGCGAAGGTGTTCTCTTCGGGTGACATGCGCCGCGGGCAATCCCTCGTCGTCTGGGCGATCCGCGAAGGCCGCCAGTGCGCCGCCGCGATCGATCAGCATCTGATGGGTTCGACCACGCTGCCGCGATAGATCTTTTGTTGGGTATGATCTTTTCCGAAAACCGGTTTCCACCTTTCGGGATCATGCCCTCATGACTGCACTGATCTACATCGCAGCAGCCCTCGCCGAGATCGCGGGCTGCTTCGCATTCTGGGCCTGGCTGCGGCTCGACAAATCCATCTGGTGGCTCGCCCCCGGCATCGTATCGCTGGTACTGTTCGCTTACTTTCTCACACTGGTCCCAAGCGACGCCGCCGGACGCGCATATGCGGCCTATGGCGGCGTCTATATCGCCGCATCGCTGGCGTGGCTCTGGGCTGCGGAAGGCGTGCGCCCCGACCGGTGGGATGTCGCAGGCGCAACGCTCTGCCTGGTCGGCGCCGCGGTCATCCTGTTCGGCCCGCGCTCAGTTTAGCCGCGCCAAATCGCAAACGAAGAACCGGCGCGCTGCTCAAAACGTCTGCATGATGCCGACGCGGGAGACGTAGGTGGCCTGCTGATTGCCCGGCACCAGCGCCGTCAGCGAGAGCGTCAGCGCGCCGTCCTGCCACGGCGACAACCGTAAGCCGCCGGTGATCTCGGCCCAGTCCGGTGCCGAGGTCACGCCGGGGACGGTCATGCTGAAGAGACCGATCAGCGTTCCCGACACATCCGCGCCGCGCCCCTCGTCGAGACGATGCGCGAAAGCAAGCGTGCCCCACACCCAGTTGCGAGGCGCAAAGGTGTAACGGACATCGGCGCCCAGCCGCACGGTCTGCACCGTCTCACGCAAGGCGTCGAACTGCGCCGGGAAAGGCCCGCCGGTTTCGGTGTAGCTGCCGAAGCGCACCGTGGACACGGTGTAGGACGCAAACGGCGTGAGTTGCGTCAGCGGCACCGGGTTGAACACCCATCCCAGCCGCGCCACGCCGCCATAACCAGTACCGCTGGTATGTCCCGACGATGTGGTCGGCGCACTGCCGTTGAGATAGCCGCGCGTAATGTCTCCGCCCAACGTTAACGCGCTCGCACCTGCAAGCAATTGCAGCCCCGCATTGGGCATGCGCGCAACGAAGACGCCACCGCCACCGCCGCTCATGCGTGACTTGCCGCCATCCACCATGTCCGTCCACACAGTGCTCGCGCCTGCCGTCGCACCGGCGATGATGTCGCGGCCAAGCGTGTGAGTCATGCCGAGCATTCCCGAGGCCGCCGGATCGCTGTCATAGGCCCCAAACGCGAAGACCGAGTATGGCTTCCCGCCGTTGTCGCTCGCGTCACGGCCCTGGGTGGCGAGCTCGTTCATGATGCCCAGCGTGCCGTTGACCGCTGCGCCTGCGGTTTGCCTGACCGCGCCCTGACCGGCGAACGAACGCGCCACGGCCGCCGACGTGATGATACCGGTGCCCATGATCGGCGAGAAACGCGCGATCCACGCCTGTTGATCGCCGTTGCTGTCCGTACCGGAGCCGACAATAACGGAGCCGTCGCCAGAGACACCGGTCGCGCTGTCGAGATGCCAGCCCGTCATATTGACTCCCGCAGCCGTCAGCAGTGACTGAACCGACTTCATGCCGGTGGACTCGGTCCACCGGAACGCCGTGCTCACCCATGAATCGTTGCGCGAGTATCCGACGATCACGCTGCCGTCGGCACTGACCGCCAGTGCATTGCTCTCGATATCGCTGGGCGCAAGCGCGCCCAGGCCGACCATGCCGGTGGCCTGCGTCCAGCGGAAGGCTTCGCCGCTGGACATGAAGATCGGGTCGATCACCATGTTCGAACTGCTCTGGCCGACGATCACCGATCCGTTGGCGTTCACCGCATTAGCAACAGAATAGGAGCCAGGCGCCGTCCCGGTCAGCGTGCCCAGACCAACCATGCCGGTGCCTTGCGTCCAGCGAAAGGCTTCACCACGCATCTGGTAAGTGTCAGAGGTGCTGTTGCCGACGATCACCTGCCCGTCCGCGCTCACTGCCGTCGCCTTGCTGGACGCGCTGACGTTGGCCATGGTGTCGAGCGTGCCGAGACCAACGCTCCCCGTCGCCTGCGTCCAGCGAAATGCTTCGCCCGCCTGAAATTGCGTCGAGACTCCCTGCCCGACCACAACCGATCCGTCGCCGCTGACGCCGAAAGCACTGGACCCGTAATTCCATCCGCCGCTCGCGGGATCACCGCCTGGCAGATATGGCAGTCCGACCATGCCGGTCGCCTGCGTCCAGCGGAAGGCCCGGTTGCCGCTGGTCCCGACAACCACGCTGCCGTCGGCATTGACCGCGGTGGCGAACGTGCCCGAGGTCACTGCCCCGAGATAGCCGAGGTCGCCCGCTGCCCCGGATCCCGTCCAGCGGAATGCAAACATAAAGCTGTTGGGATCGATATAACTCCCGACCACCGTGCTGCCGTCGGCGCTAATGGCCGACGCGCTGCCGAACACGCCTCCGGCCGGCATGGGAATCGCGTCGAAGCTGTCGGCCCACGCGGCACTGGCCATGACGAGCGCCGCAGCGGCCGGCAGATATTTCGCCGCACGCCGGGCCATTGGCGAACCGCACCGATTCACACTAAACAAGGCTCATATTCCCCGCCGGGCGCGCACCCTGCGCGCTCCATCCTCAATTCACGGGCATTGAAGGCTGCGGAGACCGGGATTCAATGTACATCTTTGACCGCATCCGGGACGCGACGTCGCAGCCAGCAACAACGACCTTGCGTTGAGGCTGCCCGTGAACCACTCCCGCATGATGCCGTCATCGCCGCCGTTGAGACTGTCCGCGGAAGCCATCGCGCAGTTGCGGCAACATCCCGATTTCACCGATGCGATCGTTGCCGCAGCACGCGGGTCGCTGGAGCTTCACCGGGCCGGGCGGCTGATGAACTGGATTCTCAGTGACCGCGCCCGTGCGCTCCTGCCCTTTCTGCTGCTCTACCTCGACGCCACCACACAGCCGGGCGATCCGCGTTCCGGAGTGACCACGAGCCGCATGAAAGCCTTTTGCGTCGAGACAGAGCTCTGCAGTGAGGGGCGCGCCACCGCGATGCTCGCGCTGATGCGGCTCAGCGGATTCCTTGAGCCCGTGCCCGGCAAGGATGACAAGCGGGTGCACCGCAGCCGCCCCACCCACAAGCTCCTGGAATCGGTACGCGCCCGCCTCACCCGGCAGTTCAACGCCATGGCGCTTGTCATCCCGCAGATGCGCGACGCCGCGCACCGGATCGGCGATCCGCATTTCGAACGCGCACTGTGGCGATTACTCGGAGAGCAGTTCCTCAGCGGAGTGCGCATCATGGACTACGCACCCGACCTCGCCTTCTTCACCGAACGAAGCGCGGGCATGGTGATCCTCTTCAGGCTTCTTCTGTCCGGTGAAGCCGGCGACACCCTTCCGCCGTCGAGGCCACTGCCGATTTCGATCGCGGCGCTGGCGAGGGAATTCAAGGTGTCACGCACGCATGTCCTTCGGCTGTTGCGCGATGCAGAAGCCGCCGGCATCCTGGAGCGGCGCGGGCAAGAGGAAAGCCTCGTGCTGCGTCCGAAACTGACCCCGGCGGCTCTCGATATGTTTGCCGCGATGTTTCTGTTCATGTGGGATCCGGTCCGGCAGGCGCTCGACGAAGTAAAGCACGGCGGCGCCTGATCGCTCTCGGCGCTTTCATTGAACAAAAAAAAGCCCCGTCGCGAGGACAGGGCTTTTCTGTTCGTGAACATCGATCAGTGTCAGTCGATGACTCGGATGATGCGGCGCGTCTGCGGATCGACGATGACCCGCTGGTTGTTCACGACCGCATAGTGAAACTTGCCATAACGCGGGACCGGACGCAGCACGACGTAATCAGGGAGCGCCTCACCGACGGCCACGCGCTCCCGCACCATGATGGACGGATTGTTCACACCGGTAACCGCGGAAATCACAGCCTCCGGAATATCGATAGCGGTGCCGACCGCGGCACCCACCGTTCCACCAACGGCGCCACCGACCGGACCGCCGATGGCGTTCCCCGTTGCCGCGCCGTCTCGTGCGCCTTCCTGTGTCGCGGTCTGGGCGAGGGCGAGGCCCGGCGTCAGTACGATCGCCGCGACCGCCATTGCCATACGGATTTTCATGTCATCCTCCTCTTCGGTTGAGACGGTGACTAACGGTTCGCGGAAGGGGCTGTTCCGGAAACGGTCGATGGAACCGCGCTGGATTTCGTGCAAGAAACTGCGGGAACCCAACACCATCGTCATGGCCGGGCTTGTCCCGGCCATCCACGTCTTGAGAGCAAAGCAGAAAACGTGGATGCCCGGCACAAGGCCGGGCATGACGAACATTGAACCAACTTGGAACTGCGCAATCAGTTCTTCTGAATCCAGAACTGATACATCTGCGCGAACGTTGCGGGATTCTCGTTCTCGAACGTCGCCCAGTTCGCAAGATTGGTCGCAGCCTTGTCGTCCGGGAATTGGCGCAGATAACTCGTCCGCGCCGGCGTCTCGAATCCAAGAAACGTGAAACCGGTCTCGCCGAGGAAGGCCGCAATCTGCGGAATGGTGAACTGATGTTCCTGTACATGGAACAGCAAGTCGCGGCATTCGCTCGTGCTGAAGAAATCGCTGAACTGCGTGATATTGTGCAGCGGATCGCCGTCAGGCCGGGCGGCGAATTCTGCGCGCAGATTTCTGACTTCCGGAATTGAGTAGTCCCGCCCCTGCTGCACAAGATAATCACGCGCGGCGTTGATGTCCTTGCGCGCGATCGCGCTGTAGAGCCCGATATGCATCAGCCCGCCGGGACGCACGAGGCCGGCCAGCCTGCGCCAGCCATCGAGCGGATTCTTCAGGTGATGCAGCACGCCGCTGGAATCGATCACGTCGAATGTCTTGTCGCCGCCCAGCGCCAGAATGTCCGCCTGCGCATAGCGCAGGTTCGTCAATCCAAGCTCTTTCGTCTTCCGGACCGCGTAGCTGAGACTGCTCAGGCTGAGATCGATCGCCAGCACATTGGCCTGCCTGAACAACAGCGCGCGCTGGATCGCATGCATGCCGGTGCCGCAACCCGCGATCAGAATTTCGGGAACGCTGTCGCCGATGGGCTTGTAAGGCGCGCCCGGAAATCGCATCCGGATATAATGGTCGGCCGGCAGCGCCTGGTTTTCGGCGAACAGCTTGCTCCACCGCGGATACGGATTTTCCTCGTATTGCTGCCGGACTTTTTCGGAGACGTCATCTTCGATCGCCGTCAGCCGCTCGATCGTGGGCCGGATCGCCTGCTCGTCGCGGGGATTCACGACCTGCTGCGCCACAAGCGCCGCGAGCGGATCCAGTCCCTCGCGCGCCGCCAGCTTGTCCGCTCCGGGAAGCGTGTGGAGCGGAAGATAGCTTGCGAGGATCGCAACCTTGATCGGCTCGGCCGCCTCGCCCCGCTCCAGTGCTCCGGCGACAGCATCGCGAAGTTTTTGAACCTGAGCGTTTTCTTCGTCGGTGATGTCGAAGACGTATTCGTTGAGGAAGCTTTGCTGTCCGAGGGCGGACGCCAGCGGCAACCACATCTCAGGGGTTTCAAGTGCGCCCGCATCGAGCGCGTTGAGCAAGGCGCGGCGAATGACCGTCAATACACGCTCAATCGCCATCGTGATGACGGGCGACGTCGTCAACAGCGCATCCAGCAGGCCATCGTCCTTGAGCGCAGCCAGATCGCTCGCACCGAACAGTTCGTTCAACCGCACCGGACCCGCTTTCGCGATCCGTGCAACGCAACGGGTCATCGGCGGAAGGCGCAGCAGGATCGCGCCCGCAGCCGCCGACAGATCGCGCGGACGGCACCACGGCTCGGTGAGCGCGCGCACAAGCAACTGAACGACATCCTGCTCGATCTGAACAGTTGCGGGGGCCAGCGACCGCAGCGCCATTACGAAGGTTGATTTGAGGCTAGCGCTATCGTCGAGCTGCAGTCCCTTCACCGCGATAGCCAAAGCCTCGGCCGACTTTCCGTGCAGCAGCAGAAGCGCTGCGAGATTGGTGTGTGCGCCGGGATAGTCCGGCGCGATCTCCAGCACCTTGCGATTATGCACGATCGCGTCGTCATCGCGGCCGCAATCGGACAACACGCGCGCCAGATTGTAATGTGGCTCCGGATTGCGCTTGTCCGAGGCGATGGCCTTGCGCAGGAGATCGATGCCTGCGTCGCTGTGCCCCGATTGATGGGCGAGCAGGCCGAGATAACCGAGCGCGCCGGCGTGACGCGGATTGGCGCCGAGTACTTCGCGGTAGCCAGCCTCCGCATCGCGCAGCCGCCCGGCCTGGTGATGGCCCAGAGCCTGTCTGAACAGCGTGTCTTCGAGAAATCCGGATGAGCGAAGCATCGGCCGTCCGGCCGCATCCTTGCCGGTCTTTCCTTCAGCCCGGCGTTGTTTTCTGTTCACGATCTCGACCTGAAGAAAATTTCTGAACCAGCGGCGCGGACACTACGTCATCGCCATGAAGCGATCCAGATGCCGCGTCTCGATGGTGCTGTTGCGTCCCGCGCTACCAGCGCCCGCCAAACAGGCCACCGAATCCGAACGGCGGAAAGCCGTTGCTCGGGCGTGGCGGAGGACCATCGCGGCCCGGCGGCCGCTGCTGACGCACGACAAAGCCCGGCGGGACGCGGCTGGTGTCCTGCGCGGCGTAAGTTTCCGCAGGCTGCGGACGCTTCGGCCTGGGCTTCTGCGCGGCTGCGGGCGCCCCGTCAGGAGCAACAGCCGCTACGGCGGGGTCGTTAGGAGGCGCGCTGAGCGTGCCGACTTCGCGGCGCGGCCAGGCGAAATCATCCGCGCGGCCAGCCGGTGCCGCGAGCGGTTCGCCCTTCACCAGCGTCCGTGCCGCGAGTGCGTCCACCGAAGCGGGCCGGGTGCCGACACCGCCGAGCAATTCGTCGGTGCCGACGGACGAAGCGATCAGCGGCAACACCGGCCCCATCAGCGGGCGCGGACCGGCTTCGCCCGGCCGGATGTTGGAATCCGGGGCGAAGGATTCGCTCGGCAGTGCGACGGGCCCACCGCGGGTCGCGAGCACGCGGCGGATTTCACGCTCGGTGTAATGCGCGAGCTTGCGCGCGCCGGCCTTGGTGAAATAGACGCCGTCGTTGGTGCGCAAGCGGCGCGTCTGGCCTTCGAAGTCGGGACCCTGCAGCGCGAACCGTCCGGCATCGTCGACAAAGCCGTCCCAGACATCGACATAGGTGATGCCGGCCTTGCCTGCGACATCCCGATAGAGCGCGTTCAGGAACAGCATGTCCGACGTCGCCTTGGGACCGCGAACCGCCGGCAGGCCGACCCACACCACCGGCACGCCCTTGGACTTCAGGACCGCGATCATCTCCTCGATTTTCTTCGAGTAGAGTTCGACCCAGCGTTCCTCGCGGAAATCGTACATGCCACCAGCCGAGCGCCCTTTCTCAGGCGCGAGAATCTGCGGCGTGTCGCCGTCATCATTGTCAGGAGCGACCTCGGTGTCGGCCGGCTTGTTCTCAGCAGCTTTGTTCTCGGTGCTGGCATCCGCAGGCTTGTCGTCAGGCTTCGCCGCATCGGGCTCGCCCGGTTTGGCGCGCGCATCCTTCTTGGCGCCCTTCGCCTTGTCGCCCGGCTTGGCATCGGCCTTCTTTTCCACGACGGGTTCGCGGATCGGAATGCGGTCGTTGAGACCGAGCATGACGACGATGACGTCCGGCTTCTCGGTCGCGAGAATTCCCTTCGCCGCGGCGACCCAGTCGGACGGCTCGCCCTTGGGCTGATACTTCAAAAGGCCAGACACGGTCTTGTGCTTGCGGATAACGCCGAGTTCGGGCGTTTCCGACAGCGCGTCCTCGAGGCCGTAGGCCAGCCAGTCCGCCATCGCGTCGCCGAGCACCAGCACATTGCGCTCGGCAAGGACCTCCCGCTTGGCCGGTGCGGGCGCGCGCGAATAGTCCACGCGAGGCGCCTGCTGCTGTCCTGGCCCGAAGGTGTCGTTGAACGGTGCGAAGAAGCCCCGGTCGCGCGGCTGTTGCGGAACCGGCGCGGAAGGCCGGCGGCCAAAGCCGCCAAATCCGAAATCGAAAAACTGCGCCGAGGCCGGTCCCGCCACGCCGAACAGCATGCACCCCGCGACCGCCAGAACGATAAGGGGTCCGCGTTCGGTGAGCAGGCGGAAGAATGAAGTCCGTTTCGGCATGCGTCTCACAGCGGCGCGCAAAAGAGGAACGTCAGAAATAATAGCAGATTCAGGCCCCAAGTGGGCGAAAACGCTGGCCATAAACAGGGCCGGCGGGGGCTGCGTCAAGGGCTGGAACCAGCAGTATCCCGGCAACGGCAGCGATAAAGGAGTCGGGTGCTGTTTGCGTGACCGATAGACAAGCACTAATATATCCATTATTCTGGATATATGGAATCAGAAAACGCCATTCTCGCGCTCGCGGCTCTCGCCCAATCGACCCGGCTCGACACCTTCAAATTGCTGGTGAAACACGAACCGGACGGGCTGGCGGCCGGCGACATCGCCAAATCGCTCGCCATTCCGCAAAACACCATGTCGTCGCATCTGGCGATTTTGACGCGCGCGGGTCTGATGGCCGCGAAACGATCCGGCAGATCGATCGTCTATCGCGCCGATCTCGCGCGCTTCCAGCAGGTCGTGCTGTTCATGCTGCAGGATTGCTGCGGCGGCAAACCTGAAATCTGCGCGCCGCTGATCGAAAGCCTCGCGCCCTGCTGTCCCCCAGCGAAGAAGAAGGCGAAGGCCTGATGCCGGGCTTCGATCTGCAACGCCGCCTCGTGGCGGAGGCTCTTGGCACAGCGTTTCTTGTCGCGACCGTTGTCGGCTCCGGCATCATGGCCGAAAGCCTGACAAAAGATCCGGCGCTTGCCTTGCTCGGCAATACGCTTCCGACCGGCGCAATTCTCGTCGTGCTGATCACCATTTTGGGTCCGATCTCCGGCGCGCATTTCAACCCGGCGGTGACGCTGGTGTTCGCACTCAAGCGCGAATTGTCCGGCCGCGATGCACTGTTGTATATCGCAGCCCAGATCGTCGGCGGCATCGCGGGAACGATGCTTGCGCATGGCATGTTCGCGCTGCCGGTGCTGGATCTATCGATCAAAGTGCGAACCGGCGGCGCGCAATGGCTCGCGGAGGGTGTCGCCGCCTTCGGCCTGGTTACGACGATCCTTGCAGGCCTGCGCGTCGAGCGGGCGTCGATCCCGTGGCTGGTGGGTCTCTACATCACGGCGGCCTACTGGTTCACCGCCTCAACATCTTTTGCCAATCCCGCCGTCGCGATCGCACGATCACTGACCAATACATTCTCCGGTATTCGTCCGCAGGACCTGCCGGGCTTCATCGCGGCAGAATTGTCGGGCGCGGTGCTCGCACTTCTGTTTGTAAGCTGGCTTCTGCGCGAAGCCGCCGATCCATCCCCACATCTCAAGGTCAAACCATGAGCGTCACGATCTATCACAATCCCGATTGCGGCACCTCGCGCAACACACTGGCGATGATCCGCCAGAGCGGCGAAGAGCCCACCGTGATCGAGTATCTGAAAACTCCGCCGAGCCGCGAGCGGCTTGTTCAGTTGGTCAAGGCCATGGGCATGTCGCCGCGCGACTTGCTGCGCGAAAAAGGCACGCCCTATGCGGAGCTTGGCCTCGCCGATCCGAAATGGACCGACGAGCAACTTCTGGATGTCATGCTGGCGCATCCGATTCTGATCAACCGGCCCATCGTGGAGACGCCGAAAGGCACACGCCTGTGCCGTCCTTCAGAAGCGGTGCTCGATCTGCTGGACAATCCGGTCACATCGTTCGTCAAGGAGGACGGTGAAATCGTGACAGCGAGGACCGCGCCGAATGCGGGTTGACCTTCCGAATATCGATCAAGAGATATTCGCACGGCCGGATGTTTCCGCGCTGCGCCCTTCCCTGTCGTCTCACCGCCCGCGCATTCTCCTGCTCCACGGCTCGCTGCGTGAACGCTCTTTCAGCCGCTTTCTGACGATGGAAGCCGCGCGGCTGCTGGAAGCGTTCGGCGCGGAAACCCGCATCTTCAATCCGTCCGGCTTGCCGCTGGCCGACGATGCCCCGGCGTCGCATCCGAAGGTGCAGGAGCTTCGCGAACTGTCCGCGTGGTCCGAGGGGCAGGTGTGGTCGAGCCCCGAGCGCCACGGCGCCATGACCGGCATCATGAAAACCCAGATCGACTGGATACCGCTTGCGCTCGGCGCGGTTCGGCCTACGCAGGGCAAGACGCTGGCCGTCATGCAGGTCAGCGGCGGCTCGCAGTCGTTCAACGCCATCAATCAGATGCGCGTTCTCGGGCGATGGATGCGCATGATCACCATTCCGAACCAGTCGTCCGTCGCTAAAGCCTATGAGCAGTTCGATAACGCAGGCCGCATGAAGCCGTCCGCCTACTACGACCGCGTGGTGGACGTGATGGAAGAACTGATGAAGTTCACGCTGCTGACCCGCGATGCATCCGCTTACTTGACAGACCGCTACAGCGAGCGAAAGGAAAACGCGGCGGACATCTCCGCACGCGTCAACCAGCGATCGATCTGAGAGTGATCAGCGCCCGCGCAACCGGTCCAGCACGCCGGACGAGGCGAAGCCGTCCGCAGGCAAACCGGCCGCAGCCTGGAAGTTGCGCAGCGCCTTGCGGGTCTCGCCGCCGAGATTGCCGTCCGGCTCGCCGCGATAGAAGCCGCGCTGCGCCAGCAACTGCTGCAATTCGAACCGCTCGTCGCGGGACAGCACCCGCTCCTGCCGCGGCCATTGGCCCACGAACGGCGTACCGCCGCGCAGGCGATCCGCGAAGTGGCCGATGGCGAGCGCGTAAGCCTCGGACGGATTGTAACGCATGATGGAGCGGAAATTTCCGAGCATCAGGAATCCCGGTCCATCTGCACCTGCGGGTGCAAGGAGGAATGCCTTGTCGGTCGCGCGCGGAAACGGCTTGCCGCCCGCGCGGCGGACGCCGAGATGCTCCCACTGCGCGATGGTGTAATTTTTCGCGCGGTCCGCATGGAGATAGTTGAAGCCCTGCGGCACCTCGACCTCATAGCCCCAAGTCTGCCCCGGCACCCAGCCATCCTTTTTGAACTTCGCCGCCGTCGAGGCGATGATGTCCGGAATGTCGTCAACGGTGTTGCGCTTGCCGTCGCGGTCGAAGTCCACCGCAAATTTCTTGAACGCGGTCGGCATGAACTGTGTCGCGCCGAACGCTCCGGCCCACGAGCCGCGCATCTGCTGCGGCGTCAGATCGCCGTGATGCAAAATCTCAAGCGCCGCCAGAAACTCGTCCTTGAAGTAACCCTGACGGCGGCCGATGCAGGCCAGCGTCGCGGTCGAATTCAAAACGCTGCGGTCGCCGCCCTGCGTGCCGTAATTCGACTCGATGCCCCAGATCGCCGCGATGATATAGCGGTCGACGCCGTAGGCTTTTTCAACCGCGGCGAACGTCGCAGCGTTCTTCGCCAGCACTTCGCGGCCGCGCGCGATCCGCGCGTCGGTGACGAGAATGTCGAGATAATCCCACACCGCCTTGGTGAACTCAGGCTGCGAATCCATCAGGTCCATGATGCGCAGGTCCGGCGACAGATCCGCCGTGAAGCGTTCGAAGCTCGCCTGCGAGACACCCCGTCGCGCGGCATCCGGCCACATGCCGGCAACGCAGCGGTCGAAGTTCGCGGCCGAGCGGCGGATGGCGTCCGCCGTCATCAGCGGATGTCCGGACGCGCCGTCCTCGCCGCTCCATTCTTTCGGCGGCGATGCCTGCGCCATTCTCCTGGGTGGAGGCGCGACCTGACGCGGAGCGGAATTGACCTGCGGGATCGCGCCGGTGATGTCCGCGCGCGACGGGGCCAAAGCGCCGCGCCCCGACGCGGTCTGCCCGTAGGCAGGTGCTGTCAGCAGCATGCTGCCCGCAACCACCGATATGGTCAGGGCTGCGCCCGCGGCCATCAGCCACGCGCTTTCCTCGCGATCGATCCGTGTCATTTCAATCCACACCCGCTCAAGACTATCCCGGATACAGGAGGCCCGGACAGGGTTTCCAGCCGATTAACAAAGCGGCATTTTTCGGCGACGAAATGGCGCAGCGCTCCTCGCCCGCCTCTCTTTCCCCTCTCCCCTTGTGGGAGAGGGGAAGAAATCCCGCCACAAAAAGTCCTTAAGGCGCTCAGACCCTGTTCATCCGCTAACCTTTACGGAACTCCCTGCCCGCCCGGCGGTTCTTCAAGGCCGCAAAATCTGCTACCACCGCCGCACGTCAATTCACGCCATATCAAAAGAGCCTCATGAAAATCCGCAAAGCTGTCTTCCCCGTCGCTGGTCTTGGCACCCGCTTTCTCCCCGCCACCAAGGCCATGCCGAAGGAAATGCTCACTGTCGTCGATCGCCCGCTGATCCAGCATGTGGTGGACGAGGCGCTGGAAGCCGGCATCGAGCATCTCGTGTTCGTCACCGGGCGCAACAAGGGCGTCATCGAAGACCATTTCGACCGGCCCTATGAGCTGGAAGACACGCTGAAGGAGCGCAACAAGCTTAAAGAGATGGACATTCTCGAGCGTGATCAGCCGCAGCCCGGCGCGACCTCGTTCACGCGCCAGCAGGCGCCGCTGGGCCTCGGCCATGCAGTATGGTGCGCGCGCGACATCATCGGCAACGAGCCCTTTGCAGTTCTGCTGCCGGACGTGCTGGTGAAGCACAAGCCGAGCGGCCTGAAGCAGATGATCGACGCAGCGAACGCGGCGGGCGCGGACAAGGCCAACATCGTCGCGGTGGAAGAAGTGCCGATGGATCAGGTCCACATGTACGGCGTAGTCGGGGTCGGCAAAGCCAAGGGCGACATGTTCGAACTCAACGGCATGGTCGAGAAGCCGAAGAAGGAAGTGGCACCCTCGAACCTCTCGATCACCGGGCGCTATATTCTGCAGCCGGAGATCTTCAACATTCTCGAGACGCAGGAGCGCGGCGCGGGCGGCGAAATCCAGCTCACCGACGCCATGCTCGGCCTGGCCAAGAGCCAAGCGTTCTACGGCTTCAAGTTCAAGGGCAAGAGCTACGACTGCGGCTCGAAGTCGGGCTTCCTCGCCGCCAACATTGCGTATGCGATGGACCGCGAGGATTTGCGCAGCGACCTGCTCGCCGAGATGAAGAAGTATATTTGAGAGGGACTCATCCCGTCATTGCGAGCGGAGCGAAGCAATCCAGTCTTCTGAAGAGCAAGAACTGGATTGCTTCGTCGCTATGCTCCTCGCAATGACGAATGATGCGTCCATCATCTCCCTTCCCCACGCCAGCCTCACCCCGCCAAAAATCCGCCGTCGGTGCACAGGACATGGCCGACCACATAACTCGCTTCATCCGACAGCAGCCAGCACACCGCCGCAGCGACTTCTTCCGGGCGGCCCATGCGGCGCAATGGTAATCCGGCTGCGACCTGCCGCATGTCGGCGATGCCGGACGCCAGCATCATCTCGGTCACCACGCGGCCCGGCGCCACGGCGTTGATCCTCACACCCTGCGGGGCATATTCCATCGCGGCCGACCGTGTGAGCGTGATGGCCGCCGCTTTTGAGGCGGAATAGAGCGACAGTCCGGGATTGGGATTGCGCACGCCGCTGACGCTGGTGTTGTTGACGATCGTGCCGCCGCCGCTGGCCAGCATCGCCGGGATCTGGTGGCGCAGACAATGAAGGACCGCGCGCACGTTCGTGTCGAACACCTGCGTGTAGACCGCGTCCGTCTGGTCGGCCAGCGCGGCGCGCTTCTCCTGAAAGCCGGCATTGTTGAACGCCGCATCCAGCCGCCCGAAGCGCTGCAGGACCGTCGCAACCAGCCGCTCCGCATCCGCTTCCTGTGTCACGTCGGTCGCGACGAACAGGCTTTCGGTCCCCGCCGCGCGCAGTTCCTCTGCCACGGCGTCTCCCATGGCCTGCCGCCGCCCGCCGATCACCACAGCAGCGGCGCCCTCATGCGCCATGCACAGCGCAGCCGCCCGTCCGATTCCGCTCGCCCCGCCGGTCACCAGACACACCTTGTTCGCCAGCCTACCGAACGGGCGCGACACCGGAGCAGGACCGGCCAACGTTGTAAGGGTCATTTCATCCATGGTGGCGCCTCGGCGAACGGCTGGCGTCTTCAATCCGGCAGGCTTCGAGCGCGCGCGCATAGGAGGCCATGCCTTCAGCCAGACTGCGGCGGGTCTCCGGTGACATCCGCTCCAGCGCGGTCGCGACCTGATGCCGTGCAAAGCTGTCGATGCGGCTCAAGGTCTTCCGTCCCTGAGGCGTGAGCGACAGCGGCTTCGCCCGGCCATCCTTGCCGCTGGCGCCCTCTGCCAGTTCACCGGCTTCAATGAGCTTGCGCAGCATCCGGCTGATGCTGGATTTTTCGAGAATAAGAACGTCGCAAAGCTCGGCCGCCGTCATCGATCCGCGCGCGCCGATCTCCACCAGCGCATGCACAGCGGAGGGCGGCAGGTTGGTGCCCGCCAGAGTCGTCCGCATGAAGCCAAGCTCCCGGACAAGCCGGCGAGAGGCATCCCGGATCGGGCCGATGTGGGACTCAAGCGCGTGCGTGGTCATTCTCATGCCTGGTCATATAGTTGTATGATACAACTATAGTGCGCTTCTCCTTATGGCGCAAGAGCCACGCTCTCGATCGTCATGCGCGGGCTTGACCCGCGCATCCATCACTTTTCATAAAATGCATTTTGCGAAGAAAATGGATCACCGGGTCAAGCCCGGTGATGACACATCGCGCACGTGATAAATCAAAATGCGCCGCTACTCGTCTAGATCGATCTCGCTACCGTCGCCGTGCGGTTACGATCCCTCGCCGTCGCTGCTGGCCGCGTCTTATCGCACACCTCGGAGCACACCCGCGTTGTCAAAAAACAAAGCCGCGCCACGGGGGTTACGTGTGGCGCGGCTTCATTGACGAACGGAGGAGTTCTCCCCGTTCGGTTTCCTTTGCGTAACATTGGGGGTTCGCTGAAGGACGGCTGACTGTCTACGCGCCCCGGATTACAGTATGATGAAATTTAGTATTTATCATACTGTATTTCAGGCGCACACGCCGGGAACGGGTTAGACAAACCGCGTACCGATGCGTTGGTGTCGCAGCCAGAAACCGGCAAAAGAGGCCGCGTCCATCATCCCCGTTGCGGCCGGTTGTCACCCGGCGCATGCGTGGGATAACGCGGAGGGGCGTGGGAGGTTCAGGGGCAAGAGCTACGACTGAGGCTCGAAGTCGGGCTTCCTCACCGCGAACATCGCCTGCGCCATGGACCGCGATGATGATCTGCGAGAAGAGATGGGGAAATATTTGTGAGCAGTGAGCGAGGCTGCTACAGTGGAAATTGAGAGGCTGATTACTTGAAGCTTGGATTTGAAGAGCAGCAGACTCCCTACTCAAGTGGCTCTCAGAATGCGAGGGCATGGACAGAGCGATGGGTCAAAGATTGGGTCTTCTGCCCGAGTTGTGGCGCTAACAACATTCAGCAATACGCCGCTAATAAACCAGTCGCGGATTTCTTTTGCATGAACTGCAAAGAAGATTACGAACTGAAGAGTCAGAAGAAACAGTTCGGAAGCAAAGTGGTAGATGGCGCCTTTAGCACGATGTGCAGCCGTCTCGAAAGCTTGAACAACCCCAATTTGCTACTCCTAAATTATGACCTGCAAAACCTTGCAGTCACAAATCTCTTCATCGTTCCAAAGCATTTCTTCGTAAGAAAAATAATCGAAGAACGGCCACCGCTCGCCGCGACCGCTCGAAGGGCGGGATGGATAGGATGCAACATCCTTCTCGGTCAAATTCCTGCCGCCGGAAGAATTTTCGTCATTCGGAACGGTGCCGTCCAGTCCAAGGAAGCCATTCTGGAAAAATGGCAGAAAACGCTGTTTCTTAGAACAGAAACTGAAGAAGCGAGAGGCTGGCTGCTTGACGTGATGAATTGCGTTGAGAAAATTGGAAAAATCGATTTTCAGATTGACGATGTATATGCCTACGAAAATTATCTGTCGAAGCTTTACCCGAATAACCGTCACGTAAAACAAAAGATCAGACAGCAACTGCAGGTTCTTCGCGATCAAGGCTATTTAGATTTTAAAGCTCGAGGGTTCTATCGCCTTAAATAAATTTATTCAGCAAGCGAGGGCCAAGTTCATGGCACGAAAGATTTTGATGGTTTGCGCCGAATGCGGCTCTGAAGATGTTCTTGCTGATGCATATGCCGAGTGGAATGTCGCCGCTCAAAAATGGGAGTTGCAGAACGTCTTCGACAAGGGAGCGTATTGCAACTCGTGCGAACAGCAAACGCGCTTAGATGAGCGAGACAATGCGCAGAAACAAACCTCATCGAGATAGTTGACATCATGCATCACTAGGCTTATATTCCTATTGCTTCATTCGTGAGGGGCGCTTCTAGAGGCGATCCTGAAGTGGAATGAAGCGCGGCGCCCGCGCGCGTGGTTCGCAGCCATGCGTCCGGGAGGCTAGGGTCACCGTCCGGGCTCACTACGGAGCTCTGCCGTTCGCGGCTGGACGAGGTGGCGGACGAAGGCGGCGAAAGCCGGCCGGATCAGGGCGACTAGCTCCCCATCCCCACCCGGAAGTACGGTCCCTTCGCTTAAAAGACGCCGCGAATGGAGCGCCGCAAGGCGATGCGCTTCCGGAGTTTCATCGTGTCGCAAGCGATGCCAGAAGCGAAACGAATACAAGGTGCGCCTCGCGGCGCTCCATGCCCCTCGCTTTAAAGGGGCGCGAACGAGGCAAGCCTCGCGCGCGCTTTGAGGGGCACAACTCAAAGCTCAACTCGCGCAAACGCGCGCGGGAACGATGACGCGTGTCTTTCGTCGGCGCGATGGGGCAAGCCCCACACGCGCATGCTGTTTGAAAAATGAATCGGAAAGTCGAAGTGACGCATGCTGTCGCATCACACTCAACCGTCGTCCCCGCGAAGGCGGGGACCCATAACCACCGGACTTGGAGAGCTATCGCCGTCATCCTGAGGTGCGAGCACTTGCGAGCCTCGAAGGACGACGGCGACATACGGCTGCGCATCCTTCGAGGCTCGCCGTAAGTGCGGCTCGCGCCTCAGGATGACGCAACATCGTTATGTTTCGAGGGGCAATCGAACGAGTTGAAGCGAACTCACCGCTGCACGCGGATGCCGAGCATCACGACCGTCGCACTGGTGCTGGCGCCGGAAACCGAACTGTCGACCCAGTCGTGCCGCACCTGCCCCTTGATCTGGAACGTGCGCGACAGCTTGTAGACGAGGTCGCCTTCCACGAAGTAGCGCCTGTCGAAGCGCAGGCCCTCATAGTTCGTGGTGCCGGTGCCGACCTTGGCGGTGCCGATCAGCCAGCGGCGGAACGCGTGATCCACCTGCAGCGAGTAATCGTGCGAGAGCGAGCCCGATACGCCGGGCAGCGTGGTCTCGTCGATCGAGGATGTCGCATCGAACCGCACGGTGGTGAGGCCGGTCGCGGTCCAGATCAGCGACGCGCTCGTCAGAAGACCTTGCAGATCGCTGAGGCGCGGATCCTGATAGGTCCGCAGCGAATAGCCGACGGCGGCCTCGCCGGTCAGCAGCCGCGAGAACTCGAACGTCGAACCGGCCTTCACATAACCGCCGTTGGAATCGCGCTGGTAACCGTTGCGGTCGAACTTCAGGTCGTGCACGCGCGTATCGGCCTGGAATTCGCCGAACGGCTTGAGGCCCGGCATCAGGTCGTAGCTCACGCGCGTGAGCGCGCCGAACTGGTTGAAATTGCGGTCGTCGTTGGGCGTCGCCGAGCCGTCCGTGAGATGCGACCACTGATACGTGGTGCGGTCGGCGAGGCCCGAGACCCTCACCTCGAGGCGGTTGAAGTCATGCTCGACGCCGACGGTGCCGCCGATGTTCATCGCCAGCGGATATTTCGTAAGGCCCGCCTGGATGTTCGGCGAGCCGGGATTGTCGGTGAACACGCGCATGCGCAGTTCCGTGTTGATGCGGGTGTCGCGCTGGGCATCGATGCGGCCTCTGATCTTGCCGTCGAAACCCGGCGTGTCGATGCTGGTCGGCACCGGCGACGGAACCGGCACCGGCGGATTGCAGTTGCAGTCGAATGTCGGCGGGAACGTCGTGCCGTAGCCGGTGAACGTGCCGCGCAGATCGGCGATCAGCGAATGCCGCTCCCAGTCGGACGTGATCAGTAGCTCCGGCGCCACCGTATAGAACGACGAGCCCCTCGGCGGATCGGTGCGGGCGGGATTGGAATTGTAACCGCCCCAGACTTCCACCGCGGCCTTGGTGAGAAACGTGCCGGTGTGAAAGCCGACAGCGGCGAACGGGTCGGGGTCATACTTCAGCAAGCGGCGCGCGGGCTGGCCGGGAAACGCGCCGGCGACCGACGGCGAAACGGGAGCCGTGACTTTTCCTCGTGGCGCGGATTGCGGCGAATTGCCGGGGCCGACGAACTTCGGCTTCGGCGCGCCGGGATAAGGCTTCGCCTTCTTGCGCGTGCGGTTGAGCGAATCAAAACCGCTGTCCGATGCGCCGGAGGCAGGCGGAACGCCATAGACCGGAGTCGCGAAGATGCGCGAAGACGCCTTGGGATTCTGGGTGGGGTCCTGATCGTCACCTGTGTTCTGCGCGGTCCGGCGCAACAGCGACTGGTCGCGCGGCGCGAAGCCGCCCTGTGTCGGGTTCAGCATGTCGGGCGTCAGGGATTGCGCGGCGGCCGCCGGCGGGTGCCACAGGATCAGCAGGCCGCACACCGGCAGCGCGCGCCATGGAGGCACACGCCAGCGATGGTCCCACAACCGGACAGGTTGCCGCCGACCTGGCACTTTTCACTCACCTCTCAGCCCCGGAAACCGCCTGGGACCGCGTCGAAAAACGGAACAAATTCAGGGAACTGCGGGAAAAAACGCCGCCGCCCGGCGCTGGAAAACGCCGTTAACAGAGTTAAAACAATTATGGTTAACAGCGCGTTAGGCCGGGCTCGTCCGCGTCGCCTCAGCGGCCTGAATATGCTAGGAAAAGTCCCGGATCGGCGCGCCCGCCGCGCTGCCGTCCCCTCTCAACTGGAATCACGCATGGCCACCTCAAAATCGCGGACAGCGACCCCTTCCGCGACCCGCGCGACCTCGCCCGCCATCGAATCCGCGCTGCGCACCCTCGACGCCGAAGCCAGCGGCATCACGGCGCTGGCGACCGCGCTGCAATCGGACTTGCGTCCAGCCTTTGAAGCCGCAGTGGAGCGCATTCGCAACGCCAAGGGCCGCCTGATCGTCACGGGGCTCGGCAAGTCCGGCCACATCGGCAAGAAGATGGCCGCCTCCTTCGCCTCCACCGGCACCCCCGCCTTCTTCGTGCATGCGGCGGAAGCCAGCCACGGCGACCTCGGCATGATCACCGCCGACGACGTCATCATGGCAATGTCGTGGTCCGGCGAAACCGCCGAACTGAAGAACCTCATCAACTACTCGCGCCGCTTCCGCATTGGCCTGATCGCAATCACGTCCGAGGCCGACTCAACTCTCGGCGCCGCCGCCGACATCGTGCTGACGCTGCCGAAAGCGCGCGAGGCCTGCCCGCACAATCTCGCGCCGACCACGTCATCGCTGATGCAGCTCGCACTCGGCGATGCGCTGATGGTCGCGCTGTTGGAGAGCCGCGGCTTCACCGCGCTCGATTTCAGCGCGTTGCATCCCTCCGGTAAATTGGGAGCGATGCTGAAGTTCGTGCGCGACCTGATGCACAAGGACACAGCAGTGCCGGTCAAGCCACTCGGCACCAAGATGTCCGATGCGCTGGTGGAGATGACGTCGAAAGGTTTCGGTTGCGTGGGCATCATCGATGCGCGCGGCGAGATCGTCGGCATCGTCACCGACGGCGACCTGCGCCGTCACATGCGGCCGGACCTCATGACCGCCACGGTCGATGACGTCATGACGAAAAATCCAAAGACCATCAGCCCGGACCTGCTCGCCAGCGAGGCGCTGGAAATCCTCAACTCGTCGAAGATCACCGCGCTGATCGTGACGGAGGGCAAGAAGCCGGTGGGCATCGTGCATCTGCACGACATCCTGCGCGCAGGCGTCGCTTAAGTTTTCGCTTATGCGGGCCCGACCTGAAGATTCGCACCGTCGGCGCTCACGATCTTCACACGGCTACCTGCCGGCGCGTCCGGTCCCGACACGCGCCACACCGTATCGTTGATCTTCACCGTACCGACGCCATCGATAATCGGCTTGTCCAGCGTGAAGACACGCCCGACCAAGCCTTCCGCGCGCTTGTTCAGGAACGGCTTGTCGGTCGGCTTGGCGTTGCGCCCGGAATAATATCGCCACAGCGGCACCATCGCGATCGATAACGCGGCGAAGATGATGATCTGCGTCTGCCACGACCAAGCCACGCCGAACGACAGCAGCCCGACGATCAGCGCCGCAAGCCCGAGCCACAGCATGAACACGCCGGGTGCGAAGGTCTCGATGGCCATCAGCACGACGCTGAGGATCAGCCAGTTCCAGGTCCCGAGTTTCGACAGAAGCTCACCCATGGCGATCACGCCTTCGGTGTATTGGTGTTCGGCACGGTCGGCGGACGGCGCGGCGCGGAAGCCGATCCACCCTCACCGAACGTCGCCTTGGCAATCTCGGCGATGCCGCCGAGCGTCGAGAGAACGCCGGTCGCCTCAATCGGCAGCATGATGATCTTCTGGTTCGGCGAGTCCGCGATCTGGCTGAACGCCTTGATGTACTTATCGGCGATAAAATAATTCAGCGAGGCAACGTCGCCACTGGCGATGGCGTTGCTGACCATTTCAGTGGCCTTGGCTTCCGCCTCGGCAGCACGCTCGCGCGCCTCGGCATCGCGGAATGCTGCTTCCCTGCGGCCTTCAGCTTGCAGAATCTGCGCCTGCTTGGCGCCTTCCGCGCGCAAAATTTCAGACTGCCGTTGTCCTTCGGCTTGCAGGATGTCGGCGCGCTTGACGCGCTCAGCTTTCATTTGGCGGCCCATTGCCTCAACGAGATCCGCCGGCGGCACGATGTCCTTGATTTCGATACGGTTGACCTTGAGGCCCCACGGCGAAACCGCGGCATCGACCACGCGCAGCAGACGTTCGTTGATCTCGTCACGATGCGACAGCACCTGATCGAGGTCCATCGCGCCCATGACCGAGCGGATGTTGGTCATGGTCAACGTCACGATCGCCTGATTGAGGTTTGATACTTCGTAGCTGGCCTTGGCCGCATCAAACACCTGATAGAACGCAACGCCATCGACAGAGACGGTCGCATTGTCCCGGGTGATGACTTCTTGCTCCGGAATGTCGATCACCTGCTCCATCATGTTCACCTTGCGGCCGACGCGATCGAAATAGGGAATGATGATGTTGAGGCCTGGCTCGAGCGTGCGGGTGTATTTCCCGAACCGTTCGATGGTCCAGTCGTAACCCTGCGATACCGTTTTCACGCCTGCAAATAACGTAAAGATCACGAGCAGAACGAGCGCGATCGCAAAAATATCGAAACCGGACATTGAAAACTCCCTGCAGATGAAACTGAAACGCCGAGATACCCTGTCGCGGCCAGCCTAGCACGGACATACGACAGCCGCTCTGCCTTGGTCGGCCAAAGCAGGAACACGGTTCGAAAGCGGAGGAAAACTACACCCGGAATGCGCAGGCCCCGGCGACTCAACAGTCTTTTAAATCCAGCCTTGCAGCTCGCGCAGCACGACCTGGCGGATCACATCCATGCCTTCATCACTATCGTTCAGACAGGGAATGGCGGAGAAGTCCTGACCGCCGGCCTTGTGGAAGATCCCGGCATTCTCCAGCGCTATCTCTTCAAGCGTTTCGATACAGTCAGCAGAGAAGCCGGGCGTCACGATGGCAATTCGCCGGACACCATCCTTGGCAAGCTGTTCGATGGTCTTGTCGGTATAGGGCTGCAGCCACGCGGCATATCCGAACCGCGACTGGAAGGTGAGCATCAAGCCCTTCTCGTCGAGACCCATGCGCGCACGCAAGGCGTTCACCGTCGCGACGCATTGCGCCTGATAGGGATCGCCCTTGTCGATATAGGATTGCGGCATGCCATGGAACGAGCACACGATGGTCTCGGGCTTATAGGGCAGCTTTGCAAGATGCTGTTCGATCGAAACCGCGAGCGCATCGATGTAGCCGGGATCGTCGAAATACGGTGGCGTGAACCGCACCGTCGGCTGCGCGCGCATGTCTTTCAGAGCTAGCGCAACCTTGTCCACCACGGTGGCGGACGTCGAGGCCGAATACTGCGGATAGAGCGGCATCACCAGAATCCTGTCGCAACCCTGCGCCATCAGCGCATCGATCCGCGACTTGATCGACGGATTGCCGTAGCGCATGCCCCAGTCGACGACGACATGCTTCTGGTCCGAGATCGATGCGGCGAGCTTTTCCGCCTGCGAGCGCGTGATTGTCTTCAGCGGGGATTCGTTCTTCTCGGTGTTCCAGATCTTCAGGTAGTCCTTCGCCTTGCGGGCAGGCCGGATGCGCAGAACAATTCCGTTGAGGATCAGTTGCCAGATCAGCCCCTGATTTTCGATCACGCGCGGATCGGACAGGAACTCTTTCAGATAGACGCGTACGCCTTTGGCGTCGGCGGTGTCGGGCGTACCGAGATTGACCAGCAGCACGCCGACGCGCGACGGCGCAGCCTGCGCGGCTGGCCGATGGGCATCAAGAGGAACAACCACTGTCATGATGGGTTTGGCATCGCGCGTTGACCAAATGTTGTCAAGGCAAGTCGCATCAGAAGCAGGTGACGCGTTCCGCGGCAATATATCCCAGCAGCAGCCCGACGCCGAACAGCAGCACCAGACCCGCCGCCCCGAACTCGATGCCGCGCAGCAGGATCGCACCGCCGCCGTCTCGGCCCGCAGCGATACGGCCGGCAACGCCCTTCGCAGATACGGCGATGATCGCAATGGCAGAGACGGTGATCGCCGTGCCAAGCCCCATCAGCAGCGTCGCGGCCACGCCTGCCCAAAACAGCCCCTGCGCCAGCGCGAACACCAGCACAAGGATCGCGCCGGAGCACGGCCGGATACCTACCGTCAGAACCGCGCTCAAGCCACGTGCCCAGCCACCGGGACCGGCGAGTTCGCTCGGTTCCGGACCATGCGAATGACCACAATGTTCATCGTGAACGTGACCAGCATGATCGTGTGCGTGATGGTCATGACTGTGATCACCATGCGCGTGGTCGTGATGCGCATGCGCCGCACGCGCGTGAGCAGCGCCGTGTGAGTGCGCATGGTCATGATCGTGCGAATGATCGTGATGGCCGTGGTCATGACCATGCGCCATCGCGGGAACGAGTAGCGGCACTGACGCGCCGCGCCATGATTGCAGGGCGCGGAAAAACCCGCCGCCCTTAGCGTAGACCAGCCGCGCTCCGAACGCCGCGATCAAACCATAACTTGCGATCTCGATGACGCGCTCGGCACCGCACATCTGACCAGCCGTGACGTTGAGAAGTGCCGCGCCAATGCCGACGATCGCAATTGCCACCAGCGCCTGCATCAAGGCCGAGACGAACGACAACGCGATGCCGCGCCTTGCCGTTTCCTCGTTAGCGATCAAATACGAGGAAATCACAGCCTTGCCGTGACCCGGACCGGCCGCATGAAAAACACCATAAGCGAAGGAAATTCCGAGCAGCGCCCACACCGCGCTGCCGTCAGTCTTGGCGGCCCGGATGGTCGCCGACATCTGGCGATAGAATTCCGATTGCTTGGCGAGCAGCCAGCCCACGATGCCGCCGACCTGCGAATCCGGCACGGCGCCCTTCGGGGCGCCGAACGGATTTTGCCCGAAGGCCGCATGAACCGCGCAGTCCAGAACCAGCGCAGCGGCGAGAACCGCGAGGCAGACCGGCACGACGCGAAGGATCGGACGAACTGTCGTCATGGAGCGCAACTCACATTGATCTTGTTGGCGAACATCGCGCCATAATTGGAATTGTCGCCGTTCAGAAAGGTCTGTTCATTCATGGTCTGCGCCTGCGCGCTTCCGTCGCTTGGCCGCTCGACGGTGAGCTTGCAACTGGCGGGAGCGCCGACCAGCGTCACCGGGTCCTTCTCGTTCAACTGAAAGTCGATGAAGTAGGACGGATCGAATACCTCGACGGCGAGAGTATCGGCCTTGAAGGGCGTCTTGAACGGCAGCGTGAAATGCAGCGTCAGCGCGGAATCCTTGTAGTCGAGATAGTAGTCGACCGGATCGGTGAATTTTTCTTTCTTCTGGCTGCCCTTGGGGCCGATTTTGGCAAAGGTGAAAAAGCCATATTCTTTGAGCGACTCCACGTTGGTCTGCGCCAGCGGCTTCAGCTCCTCGCGGGTGTAGACGCCCTTGGTTTTGGTCTCGATGCCCTGCAGCGCATAGGTCGAGAACATATCGTCGAACGTCCATGCATGGCGCACGCCGGTAATGGTGCCGTCAGGCGCATAGACCAGTTCGCTCTTCGCGACGATCCAGACATGCGGATGCGCCTGCGCGGCGCCAACGCCGAGCGCAAATACCGCAACAAGACTCAGGTACTGAATAAGGCGGCGCATCGTGCTCGTCATGATCAGGCAGCTTCTGGTTCGCTGAGCAGGCCGCGGCGGCGAAGCAGCGCGTCAGGCTCGGGCTTGCGGCCGCGGAACGCAATGTAGGCGTCTTCAGGATCGCGTGACCCGCCCGACGAGTAGATGTCGTCGTGCAGACGCTTCGCCACCACCGGATCGAAGATGTCGTGGGCTTCCTCGAACGCGCCGAAGGCATCAGCGTCCATCACTTCGGACCACATGTAGCTGTAATAGCCCGAGGCATAGTGATCGCCGGAGAAGATATGGCCGAACTGCTGCGGCCGGTGGCGCAGCGCGATTTCCGCCGGCATGCCGATCTTGTCCAGTTCCTGCTTCTCGAAGGCGCGCACATCGGTGATCGAGGCCGCGGGCTGGGTATGGAATTCGAGGTCCATCAGTGCCGACGAAACGAACTCCACCGTGGCGAATCCCTGGTTGAACTTGCGCGCGGCAATGAAGCGCTTGAGCAGGTCTTCCGGCAGCGGCTCGCCGGTCTGATAATGTCGTGCGAATTTCTGCAGCACCTGCGGTTGCTCCTGCCAGTGCTCGTAAAGTTGCGACGGCAATTCAACGAAATCGGTAAACACGCTAGTGCCGGACAGCGACGGGTACATGACGTTGGACAGCATGCCGTGGAGGCCGTGGCCGAACTCGTGAAACAGCGTGCGGGCGTCGTCGGGCGACAGCAGCGACGGCTGACCATCGGTGCCTTTTGAAAAATTGCAGACGTTGATGATCAGCGGCGCGACATCGCCGTCGAGCTTCTGCTGGTCGCGCAGCGAGGTCATCCACGCCCCGGAGCGCTTCGAGGGCCGCGCAAAGTAGTCGCCGTAGAACAGCGCCTTGTGGTTGCCCTTTGCGTCCTTCACCTCCCAGACCCGAACGTCGGGGTGCCACACCGGCACGTCCTTGCGCTCGGTGAAGGTCAGGCCGAATAACCGGTGCGCCACATCGAAGGCGGCGTCGATCATGTGGTCGAGCGCGAGGTAGGGCTTGATCGCGGCGTCGTCGAAATTGGCGCGGCGCTGGCGCAGCTTCTCGGCGTAGTAGCGCCAGTCCCAGGCGGCGAGCGTGAAGTTGCCGCCCTCCTCCGTGATGAGACCTTGCAAGGCGTCGCGGTCGGCCATGGCTCGGGCGCGGGCTGGTTTCCAGACCCGCTCCAGCAGACTGCGCACGACTTCCGGCGTCTTGGCCATGGAATCTTCCAGACGGTAGGCGGCAAAGCTCGGATAGCCGAGCAGTTTGGCACGCTCCTCGCGCAGTTTCAGGACCTCGAGGATGATTGCGCTGTTGTCGTTGTCGTTCTGGTTGTCGCCGCGGGCGGTGAAGGCCCTGAACACCTTTTCGCGCAGATCACGGCGGCTGGAGTCCTTCAGGAACGGCTCAACGAAGGACCGCGACAGCGTGACCACCATCTTGCCGGGCAGGCCGCGCTCATCGGCCGCAGCCTTGGCGGCAGCAACGAAGCTGGCCGGCAGGCCCGCCAGATCGTCCTGGCCGAGCTCCATGGTCCAGTCCTGCTCGTCGCCGAGCAGATGGTGGCTGAAGGAGGTGGCAAGATGAGCGAGCCGCTCGTTGATCTCCGCCGTCCGTGCCTTCGCAGCCTCGCTGAGGCCTGCGCCGGCGCGATGGAAGCCCGTCCAGGTCCGCTCCAGCAGCCGCGTCTGCTCGGGCGACAGCTTGAGCGAAGCGGCCTTGTCGCGGAGCTTGGACACCCGGCCGAACAGCGTCGCGTCCATGCTGATCGGATTCCAGTGCCGCGCCTGCTTCAGCGCCACCTCGGATTCGATCTTGAGAAGCTCCGGGTTGGAGTGGGCGCCCACGAGGTCATAGAACACCGCCGACACCTTGGAGAGCAGCTTGCCCGACCGCTCCAGCGCGGTGACGGTGTTCTCGAAGGTCGGCTCGGCCGGGTTGGCCTTGATCGCCTCGATCTCGGCGGAGTGGTCGGCGAAGGCCTTGTCGAACGCCGGCAGGAAGTGCTCAGGGCGGATATCGGCGAAGGGCGGCGTCTCGAACGGGGTCTGCCAGGCCACCAGCAGCGGGTTGCCTCCTGAAGCTGGCGATGAGGACGCGACGGCAGCCGTTGAGGACGCTTCTGACATGGTGAGGCCTTATTTCCAGCGATTTTCCCAAACTTCTCTATACCACCGCGTGGGGCTTTTTTGCGCCCTTACAGCTTGATTGAGACGGCGATTTCGCAGAGATTGCGGGCCGAAACGGGATCACAAAGTCATGAACGCCAAGAAGCTCGAAGCCAACGCCCGCGAAATCGCGTGGCCCAGCGTCATCACCGTCATCAGCGCCGCCATTCTGATCGGCGCCGAGGTGTTCGGCGCGGCCTTTGCCGGCGGCTGGGCGCTCGCGATCCTGTTCGGCCTCAGCGACACCGCCGCTCACATCGTCCAGATCGCGCTCTTCCTGATCGGCGTCGCCATCATGATCGCCTTCGTGCGCGGCGCTCAGCGCGTCGAGCCGTTTACTCGCAAGATCTGAGGCCGCACGCGCTGGCTCCGAGCGCTTCGCGCGCTGGAAAACTTAACGCTCATTCATCTTTCTCGGCTTCTGTTAACTCACGCGCGACATTTCGATCACGCCGTGGGGAAAGTTGCCTCGCGTGCAAGAAAATACTTGCACCACCGAGTCAAAACTCATATTTCACCCTTGCCCAATTTCGCACGTGCCTGTGGTCGTGTGTCAGTCGGTAGGTATCCGGACAAGAGGCCGGACAGCCGCCAAGGGGAAGAAGAACCGAGGGTCGCTTAAGTCGCGAGACTTCTGAGGCCAGCATCTCTCTCAAGGGATGCCGTTGAAGGTGACTTCTCTCCTTGCAACCGTGACTGGCAGCCGGAGGCGAACCGGCGCACCCCGCTCTCAACGGGGGACGCGACTTAAAGCAACGACGGATCGGGCTTTTTTGGTCTCTGTTGGCTTTCCACCAGCCAGCGCGAATACCGAAGAGGCTTGTCCTTCATTGCCAGGTGTGCGGGCGGGAGCTTTCCCAACCAATCCACGGCAGCACAGTCTGGTCTGAGTGTTATGGCTCGGTCGCGCCTCCATCGCGTGACAGTCACAGCGCTCATATCCGACATCATTTTTTGGACGGTCCGTCGCAGGGCCGTTTGGGAGAGTGCTATGACCGACCGTATCCAGGAATTCCTGCGCAACCGCCGCAGCGAGGGCCTCGACACCGAGCCATGTCTCGTCGTCGACCTCGAAGTCGTGCGCGACAACTACCAGACCTTCGCGAAGGCGTTGCCGGATAGCCGCGTGTTCTATGCGGTCAAGGCAAATCCGTCGCCTGAAGTGCTGTCGCTGCTGGCCTCGATGGGCTCGTGCTTCGACACCGCGACCGTCGCCGAAATCGAAATGGCGCTGGCTGCAGGTGCGACGCCGGACCGCGTCTCCTATGGCAACACGATCAAGAAGGAACGCGACATCGCTCGCGCCTTCGCGCTTGGCATCCGCATGTTCGCAGTGGACTGCTCGGCCGAAGTCGAGAAGGTCGCCCGTGCCGCTCCCGGCGCGAAGGTGTTCTGCCGCATTCTTTACGATTGCGCAGGCGCTGAGTGGCCGCTGTCGCGCAAGTTCGGTTGCGATCCGGAGATGGCTGTCGACGTGCTCGACCTCGCCAAGCGTCTGGGCCTGGAGCCGTATGGCATCTCGTTCCATGTCGGCTCGCAGCAGCGCAAGGTAAAGGCGTGGGACCGCGCGCTGGCGATGGCTTCGACGGTGTTCCGTGACTGTGCCGAGCGTGGAATCAACCTGTCCATGGTCAACATGGGCGGCGGATTCCCGACGAAGTACCTCAAGGACGTTCCTCCGGTCGTGCAGTACGGCCGGTCGATCTTCCGTGCGCTTCGCAAGCACTTCGGCAACCAGATCCCGGAGACCATCATCGAGCCGGGCCGCGGCATGGTCGGCAATGCGGGCATCATCGAGACGGAAGTCGTTCTGATCTCGAAGAAGAGCGACGACGACGAGAACCGCTGGGTCTACCTCGACATCGGCAAGTTCGGCGGTCTCGCCGAGACGATGGACGAGTCGATCCGCTACCAGATCCGCACGCCGCACGACGGCGCGGATATGGCTCCGTGCATTCTCGCCGGCCCGACCTGCGACTCCGCAGACGTGCTGTACGAGAAGGTGCCGTACCCGCTGCCCATCACGCTCGAGATCGGCGACAAGCTGCTGATCGAAGGCACGGGTGCGTATACGTCGACGTACTCGTCGGTGGCTTTCAACGGCATCCCGCCGCTGAAGACCTACCACATCTAAGAACGCCTCTTCAGAGGCCTGAATAACCGGGAGCCGGTCCGCCGGCTCCCATCCCGTCACATCGCGATTTTGCTGACAACACTCCGGGGCCTGCTGGCTTTTTGGAGTGGGGACTGACGTGCCATGACTGCTGTTTGGAAGACGACTGCTGCCCTCACCACCGACGCTGCCTCGTTCGCAATCCGTGCGGAGCGGGCCTTGGATGTCGTTGCGCGTGAAGCGCTGCTGGATGCGAGCTTCGGCGAAGGCCGTCATGCGCGCACCTGCCAGCGCCTGCGCGACGGACGCGCGCCCGCCGAAGGCCTCGCCTTTTCTGCGGTGCATGAGGGCCGCGTAGTCGGCACCGTGCGGTTGTGGCACGTCAGCGCCGGGAGCATCCCGGCGCTGGTGCTCGGCCCGCTGGCAGTGGACGCCTCATACCGTTCGCTCGGCGTCGGCGCAGCGTTGATGACGCACGCGCTGGCGGTCGCCAAGGCGCGTGGCCATGGCGCGGTCATCCTGCGCGGCGACGCGGCCTACTACGCCCGCTTCGGCTTTTCGGCCACCAAGACCGGCGAGCTGTCGCTGCCTGGCCCGTTCGAGCGCGACCGGCTGCTCGCCGTGGAACTGCGGGACGGCGCGCTGGATAACGCAGGGGGCATGATTGTCGCGACCGGCATGAAGGCACGGCGTTCCCGCTTGGCTGGAAAAGCCCGCCGATTGGTCGCTCAGGCCGCTTGATTTGATCACAAAGACTCGGCATTGCGTGGCTTGAAATGAGCCCCGCAATTCTGTTTTCACGAGGAAAAGTCCAATGTCCCGCCGCCTGATTTCATCCGGATCGCCCTTCGAGAAGATCGCGGGCTATAGCCGCGCCGTCGTCGATGGCGATCTCTGTTTCGTCGCCGGAACCACGGGCTATGATCCCGTTACGAAAGTCCTGCCAGAAGACGTGGCCGAGCAGACCCGCAACTGCTTCAAGACCATCGGCATCGCGCTGAAGGAAGGCGGCTTCGAGATGGCCGACCTCGTGCGTGCGACCTACTACGTCACCGACGCCAAGGACTTCGATGCAGTGTTTGCCGTGTGCGGCGAAACGCTCGGCGATATCCGGCCAGCCGCGACGATCCTTGCGGTCTCCGCACTCTACAAACCGGAGATGAAAGTCGAGATCGAAGTTACGGCGAAGCGTCGTAACGCCTGATTTTTCGCCAGATTCTCGCGACATGTTGGCTCGCCGGGCCAACATGTCGCACCTGATCCGTTGACTTTCCGGCAAACGACCATAACTTCACTGCATCATGTCGAACGTCTGCAACAACCGTCTGCTGCTTCACGCAGGTCGCCTTCAAACTCGAAGGTGACCCGGGCGGACGCGCGTCTGCGCCGTCCCGGGTCTTTGCAGTCCTTCCCACCCACAAAACTAGTCCCTGTAATCGCTCGGCGCAGCACGCGCCGTGCGTTTCCGTTGTGAGGCACGTCATGATGTCAGGGCACATCCCGCCCATCAGCATCGCAGTGAGCGACTTCCGTCTGCTAAGGCAGATTGCCGCGCGCGCGATCGAGGACCGGCATCCGGTCAGCCGCTTTCTGTTCTCGGAACTGGAGCGCGCAGACATTCACGAGGATACGTCGCCGCTGCGCTGCGTCCGTCTCAACGACTGGGTAACCTTTCGCGCCGACGACGAGCAGCCGCTGGAAAGCCGCGTACTCGTTCTTCCCGAAAAATTCCGCTCCGGTCAGCTTCATGTCTCCGTGCTGTCTCCGCTGGGCGCCGCTCTGCTTGGCCTGCACGCCGGAGCAAGCATGCCCTACGTCGGCATCGACGGCGTTCGTCATGTCGCCACGGTGGATAGTCTTTTGCCGCCCAAAGGCATCGTCTCACTGCAACAGCACCGCGCCAGAAAATTTACCTCACACCGCGACGGCAACAATCCCGACCGTCCCGGTCCAACAGCCGCATGAAGGAGAACATCATGGTGAGCCACTTGCAGCCAGAACTGCCGCCGATTTCCCTGCGCATGTGCGACGCCGATCGTCTGCGCAACATCGCCGAGGCAGCTGCCGAAAAATATCCGCAGACCACCGATTTCCTCTCACGGGAAATCGACCGCGCCGAGATTCTGCCGGACGCACGGCTGTTGCCGGGCCTCGTCACAATGGATTCGGAAGTGACGTTCCGCGATGACATCAGCATGCAGGAGCGCGTCGTGACTCTGGTTTACCCGGACGCCGCAGACGTGGAAGCGGGAAAGATATCGATCCTCACCCCGATCGGAGCCGCATTGATCGGCCTGTCCGTCGGACAGACCATCGAGTTCCAGACGCCTGGCGGACGATGGCGCTCGCTGACCGTGCTCAAGGTTCTGCAGCCGCACAACCAGCACCGCTGATGAGGCGCTTCAAGACGATTTTGTGAAAATCTGGCGGCAAAGCATCGTTGCCGCCACGCCTGAGTTGCCGTAGGTCTTTGCGGCAGCATCGCCTCGCCCTACCCGGAGTTTCAATTTTGACCACATCTCCTATTCATGCGCGCATCAGCGGCCCGATCGTCATGGTCGGCTTCGGCTCCATCGGCAAAGGCACGCTGCCGATGATCGAGCGGCATCTCGATTACGACAAGTCGCGCATCACGGTGATCGATCCCAAGGACGAAGGCCGCAAGGCACATTGCGAGAAGCACAATGTGCGCTTCATCCAGCAGGGCCTGACCAAGGACAATTACCGCGAACTGCTGACTCCGCTGCTCACCGAAGGCGGTGGCCAGGGTTTCTGCGTCAATCTTTCAGTCGATACCGGCTCCACCGACATCATGGAGCTCTGCAACGAACTCGGCGCGCTCTATATCGACACGGTCAATGAGCCTTGGCTCGGCTTCTATTTCGATGCGTCGAAGGGCCCGGAAGCGCGCTCCAACTACGCCCTGCGCGAGAACACGCTGGCCGCAAAGAAGGCCCGTCCCGCAGGCTCGACGACGGCCGTCTCCTGCTGTGGCGCCAACCCCGGCATGGTCTCGTTCTTCGTCAAGCAGGCCCTGCTGAATGTGGCTGTTGACCTCAAGCTCAACGCCCCGAAGCCGAAGACCAAGGCCGAATGGGCGGACCTGATGCGCCAGGCCGGCATCAAAGGCATCCACATCGCCGAACGCGACACCCAGCGCTCGAAGAAGCCGAAAGAGCCGGACGTATTCGTCAACACGTGGTCGGTGGAAGGCTTCCTGTCGGAAGGCGTGCAGCCGTCCGAACTCGGCTGGGGCACGCATGAAAAGTGGATGCCCGAAAACGCACACACCCACGAAGCCGGCTGCGGCGCGGCGATCTATCTGATGCAGCCCGGCGCCGACACACGCGTGCGCACCTGGTGCCCGACCCGCGGCGCGCAATACGGTTTCCTCGTCACCCACAACGAGTCAATCTCGATCTCCGACTATTTCACGGCGCGCGACGCATCGGGCAAGGTTATCTATCGGCCGACTTGCCACTATGCCTATCACCCTGCGGATGACGCGGTGCTCTCGCTGCATGAAATGTTCGGTCGCGCCGCCAAGATGCAGGAGAAACATCACATTCTCGACGAGAACGAGATTGTCGATGGCATCGACGAGCTCGGCGTGCTGCTGTTCGGCCACGACAACAATGCCTACTGGTACGGCTCGCAGCTCTCCATCGAGGAAACGCGGAACCTCGCGCCCTATCAGAACGCCACTGGCCTGCAGGTGACCTCCGCCGTACTCGGCGGCATGGTGTGGGCACTGGAAAACCCGAACGAAGGCATCGTCGAAGCCGACGAGATGGATTTCGATCGCCTGCTGGAAATCCAGATGCCGTATCTCGGGCCGGTGAAGGGCTACTACACCGACTGGACGCCGCTTACGGATCGTCCGGGGCTTTTTCCTGAAGACATCGACACCAGCGATCCCTGGCAATTCAGGAACGTTCTGGTGCGGTAACCGCCGCCGAAGACAAAACAGCAATGGCCGGGATTTTTCCCCGGCCATTTTCGCTTTTGGAGCGCGCGCCCCTACTTCGCCAGATAATCGAACGCGACAGTACCGAGTCCCAGCGTCAGATCGGTCTTGAAATGCAGCGCGGAGACCACTTCACGCACCGGAAGACGCGCGACATCCGCCAGCGCATGCGGAAACAACCCAAGCGCCGCCGGACCGGTCCATGCTTCCTTCAACGTAATGTCTTCCAGATAGTAACGGACCAACTCGCAAATGCGCGGCGTTCCATCCACATGGGGAACGATCTTCAGCATGAAGTTCGGAGCTTTCAGCGCATTCAGCAACGTGTCATGATCGACCGCGCGATGCTTGTAACCCATGGTCGCGCTCGCACAGAGCACAGAACCATAGTGCAGCGTGCCGACGAGCACATCGGTCTCGACCACGAGTTTCGGTGAAGCAAGCTTTTTAGGAAATCCCCAGAGTTCGCGTCCGCCCGCGATCGGTGCATCATCGTCGAGATACATCGAATGGACGTAGCCGCCTTCTTCGCCATTGAAGCGAACCGGAATCACCTGCCCTGTTTCAGTGTAGTCACCAAAGCCGGTGGAGTCGGGCATACGGATGAATTCATATTTAACAAGATCGCTGATCACTTCGAGCGGTTCCGGTACGACAGCCCGCAACGCCTCGGGATCAGTGCGATAGGTGATGACGAAAAATTCGCGATTAAAGAAACGATAAGGCCCCGGAGGAAAGGATGGATTGGTGAGCGGCATGGCATAGGCCGTGCGCCTGACATCGTCGATTTTCATTCCTGGCCCCATAGCTGATGCATCGCGACGTCGCGACACGCCACTATGGCTGCGGACCCGATAACTGGCGAGGCCTTAAAATCAGCAAACTGTCACTTGGCGAGGATTTTACTGCTTGATCGGCTCGCCCATCTTTTCGGCAGGGGCGGGCGGAAGTGCGGGCTTTGACCCAGCCTTCTGCGCATCTGCGCTAGGCCGCGCGGGCTCGGGCGCGGGAGTCGTTGGCCGCATGCCGCCCGGCATCGATTCCGCCGGGCCGTCGCTCTTGCCTGCCGGAACAGACGGCGTTGTCTCCGATGGCTGCTGCGTTACCTGCGCCAGATGGATTTCGCCACGCGAGGCCAGTTGCATCAGGGAGATTCCCGACAGCGTGAGACCCCCTGCGATCAGCAATGCTGAAAGTATGAAATCGGTTCGGCTGGCTTTCCGCTTCTCGCCTGGAGTCATCTCGGCACCCGTCGATTGCCTGCGGAAAGTCAACAGGTGGCCGAAGTGAAGGTTCCTAGACTCACCGGAGCGCGTGATGTCGCACTCAATAAGTTTTGAATAAAAATGTGGAACCAGCTGAGGCGAACAAGCGCCAGATCAGTCCTTCGTGCTGACGTCCCACGTCGCATGACGCACGCTCGGACGCCGCGCCAGATCGGCTGCGACGGCATCGAGTTCCTTGGCCTCGACCGCCGTGCTGACAAGCGTGGCGACGATTTCTACAACATCATCGGCGCGATCGATGACATTGACATCGCTCACTGGATATTGAGCCGCCTCGAGCTTTGCGACCAGAAGCTCACGCATCTCACTCATCGAAGCCGCATCGACCGTGAGCATGAATTCATAGGTCGCTTCCGAAGCTTGCACATCCAGCGGGCTGCGGTTGATGGCGTTCACCAGCGGCCGCAGGAGCGTGTTACCTGCGAGCACGAACGCGGTCAGCGCGGCTGCCTGCGCGATCATGTCCGCTCCCGCACAGGACCCAACAGCTGCCGAGCCCCACAGCGTCGCAGCCGTATTCAGGCCGCGGACATTCGTACCTTCCTTCATGATAACGCCGGCACCGAGAAATCCGATCCCGGATACGACATAGGCAATGACCCGAACAGCGCCGTCGGCGCCGGCCAGATGCATGGCGAGATCGACAAAGGCCGCCGCGCTCACTGCGACCAGCACATTGGTCCGCAGGCCCGCAGTTCGCAGGCGATATTGGCGCTCGGCGCCGATAAGGGTACCGAGCACGAAAGCCGCCGTCAGGCTGGCAAGCGTGTCGAGAAAATCATAGATCTGAAAGGTCGTCAGGAAGCGCATGACGCCTTCCTACTCACTACAGAGTGAGCAGTCCAGCATCACCGTCTTCGGTCGCGAAGGCGAGCAGCGCCCCCTTCGCATTCCAGGCCAATGCCGTCACCGGCTCGCCGGCATTGCGGCGCACCAGGATTTCCGCGCCGTCCTCGATACGCACCATCAGGATGGTGCCGTCGCTGTAGCCCACCGCGAAGATGTCATCCTTCGGGTGACATGCCACCACCGTCGCTTTGGCCTGAAGCGGCGCCAGCATCGCCGGCTCCTTGCCCATCGGCCCGTCCTTGCTGGCGAAGGGCCACAGGATCACGCTGTCCGAGCCTGACGTGGCGAGAAACTTCCCACCCGCGCTCCATGACATCGAGCGCACCCGCGCCGGGTATCCAGTCATGCGCATGTGGCGCGAATCCGCCAGCCGCCAGCCGTGCAGCGCGGCCTCATGCATCGAGGTGACGAGAAAGCGATTGTCGGCACTGAAAGTGACGCCGAGATGCGAGCCCTTCCACTCCAGAAATTCCGGCTTCGCGCCCATGTTCGGAAACCACAGCGTCACGCCGTTGTAATGTGCGATCGCGAGCCGCACGCCCTTTGGCGCGAAAGCCAGCCCACCGACGGTGGACGGCACATCGAGGGATTTTTCCTCGCCCTTCGGCGCACGGACATAAGCCGTTTTGCCTGCGGACCAAGCGATCGCACCGTCCGTATGCAGGGCGACATTGTCGATCCAACGCCGCTTGGCATCAGTGGCCAGCGTCTCGATGTTTGACTTGGCGTCGACAGACACCAGCTTGCCGTCGTCACCGCCCACGACGACACGCTTGCCGTCGGACGCCGAACACAGAATGCCGCCGCCATGCACAGCGACCTCTGTTGTCGTATCGCCGCTTGCAAATGTGACGTGCTCTTCGGCACCAACAAATGCAGCGACCTCGCCGAGGAAATGCACGGCCGTCGCAGGCGCTGTGAGCGCCACCTTAGCAACGCGATCGGTGACCGAGACGATCGAGGCTGTCTCAGGGGCCGGACTAAAATCTTTCATCACGCGATGGTTTTCGCGAAGCCGTCGCGGATCGCCTGCTCGGGCAATTCGCGGCCGATGAACACGAGGCGGCTTTCGCGCGCCTCTTCCTTCTTCCATTTTCGCTGATGGTCGCCCTCCAGCATCATGTGAACGCCCTGGAACACATAGCGGTCGTCGTCGCCCTTGAACGAGAGAATACCCTTGGAGCGCAGGATCTTCTCGCCATCCTTGGCGACCAGCTCCTGCAGCCATGGCATGAACTTGGTCGGATCGATCGGCTTGTCGGTGCGCAGCGACAGCGATTGCATGTCTTCGTCGTGATAATGCTTCAGCCCGCCGTGGGAATGACCGTGGTCATGATCATGACCGTGATGGTCATGATGATCGTGGTCATGGTCGTGACCGCCGTCCTCGAGAAACTCCGGCTCGATCTCCAGAATGCGGTCGAGATCGAACGCGCCGCGCTCCAGCACGTCCGACAGCTTGACCTGCGCGCGCTCCGTCCGGTGCAACGTCGCGTAGGGATTGATTGCGCGGATGCGGGCTTCGACTTCCGCAAGCTCGGCTTTGCTGACGAGATCGGTCTTGTTCAGGATGATCACGTCGGCGAAGGCGATCTGGTTCTTGGCTTCCGGCGCATCCTTGAGACGGTCGCTCAGCCACTTGGCGTCGGCAACGGTCACCACCGCGTCGAGCGCGGTCTTCTCGCGCACGTCCTCGTCGACAAAGAAGGTCTGCGCAACCGGCGCCGGATCGGCAAGACCGGTCGTTTCCAGAATGATGGCGTCGAACTTGCCCTTGCGCTTCATCAAGCCGTCGATGATGCGCACGAGATCGCCGCGCACGGTGCAGCAGACGCAGCCGTTGTTCATTTCGAACACTTCCTCGTCCGCGCCGACGATCAGATCGTTGTCGATCCCGATCTCGCCGAATTCGTTGACGATCACCGCGTATCTCTTGCCGTGGTTTTCCGACAGGATGCGGTTCAGCAGCGTGGTCTTTCCAGCACCGAGATAGCCGGTCAGGACGGTCACAGGGATTTTGGCGGCAGCGGCTTCGGACATGAAATCTCCAGGCATATCAAGAGCGCGCCGGCGGCGGGGTGGCCCCTGCCCTAGCTCGAAAGCGCGCTCGTCAGGGCCTTTATATTGTGCCGGACCATGTCAATGTAAGTGGGTGCAGGCCCCTTTTCGTCGGTCAAACTGTCCGAATAGAGCGTGCCGCCGATATTCGCCCCGGTCTCGGAGGCCATTCGCCGCATCAGCCGCGGATCGCTGACATTTTCCAGAAAAACAGCCGGAATTTTCTGCTTTTTGATCTGGGTGATGATCGCCGCGATGTCGCGGGCGCTAGGCTCGGATTCGGTCGAGACGCCCTGCGGCGCGATGAATTTGATCCCATAGGCGGCCGCGAAATAGCCGAAAGCATCATGGGTCGAGATAACGCTGCGGCGCTCGGGTGGGATCTTTGCCACCACCTCGCGGACGTCGTGATCGAGCGCGTCGAGCTTTGACAGGTAAGCTGTGGCATTGGCCTTGTAGGCATCGGCACCCGCCGGGTCCGCAGCGGTCAGCGCATCGCGGATGTTGGCGACATAGATCTTGGCGTTGACCACCGACTGCCAGGCATGGGGATCGGCGCCCCCTGGATCATGGTCGTGGCTCGACGCTTCACCGGCCTCGACCTTGCGAGTTGCAATACCCTTCGTGGCGACGATGGTCACGGCTCTGCCGCCAGACGACTTGACCAGACGGGGCAGCCAGCCCTCAAGGCCGAGACCGTTGACGATCACCAGTTTGGCGTCGGTGATCTTCTTCGCGTCGGCCGGTGTCGGCGTATAGACGTGGGTGTCACTGTTCGGGCCGACCAGCGTGGTGACGCTGACGCGATCGCCGCCGACATTTTTCGCGAAGTCGCCGAGAATCGAGAACGTCGCGACGACGTTGAGCTTGTCTTGAGCCTGCGCGGGGCCGAGCGCGGCAATGAAAGCAACGGTCAGAATCGTCAGGACACGGAGCATCGGGATTCCCATTACGCTTCGAGATGGCGGCCGGGGAACAACTGGCGCACCAGTCCGCTGACATTTCCGAACAGCACGGAGACCACATACAGCATTGCGCAGACCAGAATGATCGCAGGCCCCGACGGCACCTTGGTGTGGAACGACAACAGCAGCCCCGCGTAGCCCGACAGTGCTGCACTCGCCACTGCGATGCCGATCATGCCGGTGATGTCGCGCGACCAGAACCGTGCGATGCCCGCGGGCAGGATCATCAAGCCCACCGCGAGCAGCGTGCCGAGGGCGTGAAAGCCGTTGACCAGATTGATGACGACGAGCGCGAGGAACGCCAAATGCGCGGGTGCACCTGCACGGCTCACCGTGCGTAGAAATACCGGGTCGACGCACTCGATCACCAGCGGGCGATAGATCACCGCAAGCACAAGCAGCGTGATAGTGGCATTGAATGCGATCACCAGCAGTGTCTGGTCGTCCATCGCCAGGATGTTGCCGAACAGCACATGCAGCAAGTCGATGTTGGTGCCCTTGATGGACACGATGGTCACGCCGAGCGCCAGCGACACCAGATAGAATGCTGCCAACGACGCGTCTTCCTTCAACTCGGTGCTGCGCGCGACCAAGCCTGACAGAATGGCGACCGTGAAACCCGCCACCAATCCGCCGAACGTCATCGCGAACAGATTGAGTCCCGAGAGCAGAAAGCCGACAGCCGCGCCGGGCAGGATCGCGTGCGCCATGGCGTCGCCGACGAGGCTCATCCGCCGCAACATCAGGAATACGCCGATCGGCGCGCCACCGAGCGCCAGCGCGATCACGCCGGCTAGAGCGCGGCGCATGAATTCGAAATCCGTGAAAGGCGCAATCAGCGCGTCATAGATCATGGGATCAGGCCGCCTGCGATGGTGTGTCGACGCACGGCGCCGCCGCATCATCGAACGCTTCGCACATGTGCCGCGCGGCAAGAAGGTTCTCGGCCGTCAGCACATCCGGCGTCGCACCCCACGCCACCTTTGAGCGCGCCAGCAGCAACGTCTCGGGGAAATTCACTCGCACCATCTCCATGTCGTGCAAAGCCGCCAGCACGGTGCGTTTCTCGGCATGCCAGCGTTTCACAAGTGCGATGAGATCGGCGGAGGTCTTGGCGTCGATGGCGTTGAACGGCTCGTCGAGCACGATCACGCGCGCTTCCTGCAACAGCACGCGCGCGAACAGCATGCGCTGCATCTGTCCTCCGGACAGCGTTCCGATCGGACGATTCTCAAAGCCGCTCAATCCAACGGCGGCCAGCGCTTCCCTGATCTTCCGCTGCTCGTCTTTGCCGAGCCCGCCGAAGATACCCTTGTGCCGCCACAGGCCGGTGCCGACGAAATCGTAGACCGAGATCGGAAAGCTGCGGTCGATGTCGGCAGTCTGCGGCAGATAGGCGATGTCGCGCGGGTTGAGATCGCCAAGCCCGATGACACCCGCCAGCGGCTTGAGGATACCGACGATGCCGCGAAACAGCGTGGACTTGCCGGCGCCGTTAGGACCGACCACGGCGACCAGTGCGCCGGCGGCGACCTCGCCGCTGAGATGATGCACGGCGGGATGGCGGTCGTAGCCAAGAGTGACGTTGCTGAACTGTAGCTGCACGCCCATGCTCACCTCATCGCCACAAGCACGACGGCCCATAGGCCTGCGCTGATCGCCACTGCGGCCGCCACGCGCGCGGCCATCGTCATGCGCAGGATCGACCACGTCACCGGCTGCGCCGGATGGGGCGATGCCGGGCCATGACTGTGCGAATGATGACTGTGGGAGTGATCATGGCCATGGGAATGGCCGTGAGCGTGGATATGCCCGTGCGAATGGGCCATGAGGCAGCTTTCCAAAACCGGTGAGGCTGAGCGGTCCGGAAACCCTCAACATCTCAGAATGTTATAATATAACATAACCCGAGTCCACGGTTCCGCAAGGCCGGACGGGACTTAGGGTTTACCGATCATCATACAGATGGCCGCCGCCAGAAACGGGAACGGGATCGATACCGCGGCCCGGAACCAGACGAACCGAGCCGGCATGAAGGGGATTTCCCACAAAATCAGCCGCTGGAACGCAAACAGTGCCCAGGCCACCACATAGGCGACCACCTGTGGCGCGCCGCCTCCGCTCTTGAGCGCCACTGCCCCTATGGAAAAGCCGACCACCGGCCCTCCAGGCGTCGCTGCACCGGCAACCACGGCGGTCGCGACCCCGAGCCATCCGGTATCCGGACCCAGTCCGCCGACGATGACGCTCGAGGGGATGATCGCGGCAATGAAGCCGGATCCGATCACACCGAGCGCGATGCGCGGCACGATGTTCACGAAATCCATCCCGCCCTTGCGCAGCGCCACGGTCAGCACGGCCTTGTCCTGCCGCCACGCGATGACGCCCACGCCGATCAGCGAACCCCACAGCAGAATGTCGATGATGAGCGCGGTCACAGCTTGAACCTGTGCCGGACGCGCACATAGACGAAACGCCCGAGCGCACCGGCAAGGATCGGCGCCGGCAATGAGATGACAATGCGCCAGAGCGTGAAATCCGCGCCTATGATCGGCATCTCCCACGCCACCGCGCGGCCGTAGCCGATCAGTGTCCAGCTCACGACCAGTGCGATGGTCGCGCCGAAATCTGCACCGACCGCGAGCAACGCGCTCGCGACCGGATAAGCAGTGAACGGGCCGCCCGGCAGAATGGCGCCGAACGCCGTTCCGATCAGCAGGCCCTTCAGTCCGGATTCGGGACCGAGCGACTTGGACACCTTGTCATGCGGCAACACTGCCGCGATCAAGCCGCCGAGCAGGCAGCCCGCGAGAACACGCGGCATGATTTCGCCGAACAAGGAGATGTCGTGAAAGAGAATGGTCCAGACGCCGTCGAGACCGTCGCGCCGCCAGACCAGAGCAGCACTGACCACAACAAGGGCGGCGATAATGAACGTCGACCAGCCGAACGGTTTGCCTTTGCGGCCCGGGCGGGCGTCAGTGCCCTCCCCGTCATCGGCGGGTTCGGTGTTCAGTTGGGGAGCGGACAAGATCAGTTCTCGTTAAGTGAAATGCCGCACCAGGGAGAGACCCGCGACCAGCCCCGCGATCGCCAACACGACGGATCCGACCACGTAGAACAACGCCATTCCCATTTCGCCGCGCTCATAGAGCGTCACCGCATCCAGCGAGAACGCAGAGAACGTCGTGTAGCCGCCGAGAATTCCGGTCATCAGGAAAATCCGCCAGGGTTGCGATGCCTCACCCTTGAATGCGAGGTACCCGGCGATGAGGCCCATCACCAGTGAGCCGGTGATGTTGATGATGAAAGTGCTGTAGGGAAAATTCGCACCGAGCGTGCGGCCGCACAACACGTTGACCGCATATCGAAGCGTCGAGCCGAGACCGCCGCCGAGAAACACCAGAACATAGCTCATGAGAAATTCATCGGAGATGGTTTTCAAAAAAAGGGGTCGCAAACTGCGACCCCTTGTTGCCATATTGACGGGTTCAAACCGCCTTCGAGAACAGGGACTCGACGTATTCCCAGTTCACGAGGTGATCGACGAACGCCTTGAGATAGTCAGGACGGCGGTTGCGATAGTCGATGTAGTAGGAATGCTCCCACACGTCGACGCCGAGGATCGGTGTCGCACCGTGAACCAGCGGGCTTTCGCCGTTCGGTGTCTTGGAAATTTCTAGCTTGCCGTTCTTGACGGAGAGCCAGGCCCAGCCGGAGCCGAACTGACCGACGCCAGCCGCAGCGAAATCGGTCTTGAACTTCTCGAGGCCGCCGAGATCCTCGTCGATCTTCTTGGCGAGCTTGCCGGGGAGTTTATCGCCACCGCCGTTGGGCTTCATCCAGTTCCAGAAATGCAGATGGTTGTAATGCTGGCCGGCGTTGTTGAAGAGCGGCGCGTTCCTTCCGAACGAGCCCTTCACGATATCTTCAAGGGATTTGCCCTCGAACTCAGTGCCCTTCAACAGATTGTTGCCGTTGGTCACGTAAGCTTGGTGATGCTTGTCGTGATGATATTCGAGCGTCTCCTTCGACATATGAGGCTGGAGCGCATCATAGGCGTAAGGCAAATTCGGGAGTGTGAAGGTCATGGTGCTACTTCCGGAAATTGTGGGTGACGAGGTGTCAACGCGGCGCACTATAGAAGGTTTCCCGGAGAGGGAAACAGGAGATCGGCCGCAGGGAATAGCCGCCCTGCGGTCTCGCCGTGCCTTCAGGCCGCCTTTGGCAGTGCCCCGGCCAATTCGTCCTTGGCCTTGGGCGGCCGCACATTCATCAACATCTGGAACGATCCCGCGATCAACCCGATGATCACCGCGCCCTTCCAGGCCATGTCGTAGCTGTGGAGATGATCAAAAATCAGTCCGCTGCCCCAGGCGCCGATGAACGATCCCACCTGATGGCTGAAGAAGGCGATACCGGTCAGCGTCGCCATGAAGCGTAATCCGAACAGTTGCGCGACAAGGCCATTCACCAGCGGAATCACGCCGAGCCAAAGCGAGCCCATCACGGCTGCGAAGATCAAGGTCGAGGCCGGCGTGGCCGGCAGGATGAAATACACCGCGATCGCGAGCGAGCGCACAATGTAGATGCCGCCGAGCAGCAGTTGCTTGGGATAACGTCCTCCAAGCCAGCCGAACGCATACGACCCGAACACATTGAACAGTCCGATCAGCGCCAGTGCCTGCGCGCCGAGCGACGGATCGAGACCGCAGATCGCAAGATAGTTCGGCAGATGTGTCGTGATGAAGACAAGCTGCAATCCGCAGACAAAGAAGGCCAGCGCCATGATGACGTAGCCTGAATGGCCGAGCGCCGACTGGACCACCGCGCCAAGCGACTGGTTCAGATCGTCCGCCTTGTCGATCTCGATCTTGTCAGCCTTGCCCGCGCTGAACGCCGACGGAAGCATGACGCAGGCGAGGCCGATGAAACCGACCAGCGCGATCTGCCAGCCGGATGTTGAAATCAGGGTTTGCGCCAGCGGCGAGGCGATAACGAGGCCGATCGAACCCGCCGCGGAAATCGCCCCCATGGTGACGCTGCGCTTGGCCGCCGACACCGCGCGTGCAGACACCGTCATGCTCATGCTCGACGCCGTGCAAGACAGCGCGATGCCGACGCAGATGCCGGCGCCGAAGGTGAACGCCAGCGCCGTCGTCGAGAAGATCATGGTGACGAGGCCGAGGATGTAGACAAGGACGCCGGCAAGCATCACATAGCGCGACCCATAGCGATCCGCGAAGATGCCGACGAAGGGTTGGGTGACGCCCCAGACGATGTTCTGGATCGCGGTGGCGAGCGAGAAGTCGGCGCTCGTGATCTGGGTATCATGCAGGATCGAGGGCTGGAAAAGCCCGAAACTCTGCCGCATACCCATCGACAGGCTCAACATGACAGACGCGCCGATCAGAATGGACCAGCGCTGGTAAGACGTGAGTTGAGCAGCCTGCATTGTATTTCCTCTGACCCGCGGGGTTCTGGAATGTTTTTCTTACTTTGGCATCGGAATCGGCGTTTTGTCATCCGATCCGAAGACAATGCTGATGTGCGCGGCGCAAGGACGGCAACAAAATGAGTATCGAGATCGATATTGCGACCGGAGATTCCAGTTGGCCCGCCGTGAAGCCGCTGCTGTCAGCGGTCTGGCCACCGGAGGTCGTGAAAGCGCTGCCGTGGGGTCACATCGTGTTCGCACATGCCGACCTGCGGGTGATGATCGAGTTGGATGGCGACGTCGTCTGCCATATCGGGATTCATCGCCGCATCGGTACCTGGAACGGCCGCAAGGTGAGCATCGGCGGAATCGGCGGCGTGGCGACGCGTGAGGACTGCCGCGGCCGCGGCTACGCGACGCTGGCGATCAACGCAGCTATCCATACCCTGACCGAGGAACGCGCCATCGATTTCGGCATGTTGTTCTGCGAGCCGCACAACAATGCATTTTACGAAAAACTTGGCTGGCAGACGTTCAATGGCCCGGTCTATGCCGAACAACCCGGTGGACGCACGCAATTCACTGCGATGGCGCCCTACGTTTTCAAGATCAAACGCCTGCTGCGCGAAGGCACTATCGATCTCTGCGGCCTGCCGTGGTGAGCTCCGCCTGAGTCACTCTCACTTCCGCACTGCAACGTTCATTGCTTGCCGCGACCCGAACGGGTTAGCCTCCCTGCATAACAAGAAGAGCAAGGGAGAACGCAATGAAAAGAACACTCGCTGTATTAGCAATAACGGGATGCGCCGCCGCCCTGATGCTTCCAAACATCACGGCGCGCGCTGACACTGACGAAAACGGATTCATTCGAATCAAGGCAGGCGAAGAGCAATACAAGAATCCGTTCGGCGTCGGCGTTGAGGTCGCAACGCTTTACGGCGACCCGTCGAAGCCGGGCATCTATGTCCTGCGCATCAAATGGCCGCCGGGCATCATGAGCAAGCCGCACAAGCATCCCGAAGACCGTCATGTCGTGGTGCTGTCGGGGACCTGGTACACTGGCACGGGCGAAGCCTTCGAGCCTGAAAAGGCCATTCCACTCAAGAGCGGCGCCTACATGATGCACCCAAACGGCAAAGTGCATTGGGACGGCACGCGCGAGGAAGGCGCGATTATCCAGATCACGGGATATGGGCCGAGCGGAAACGTCTTCAGCAAACCGGACGAGCCGCAGTTCGGCAAAACCAACTGACAAGACCACTGAGGACGTCGCGCACGCCAACCAAAGGCCGCCCCAAATGGGCGGCTTTTTTTCTCAAGACATATAGCGACTTAGGACTTCGCGGCACCGTTCTGAATAGCGCGCCCAAGAGGCTCAAAATGGGCTGGTATATGATTGTTATGTATACCAAGTTGCGTTAGATACGGACGCCCTTCCACCCGAGGGGCTATTTCCCCTGCGATGTTAAGGATCTGGCCTGCGCCGTTCTTTGCCCAGGCAGGATTTCTGATGTGACAGACACTCTCAGCCCGGACTCGGTTGAGGCGTTAAGGCGTAATTTTGAGGACGAGCAAGCATGGCGCGTAACATTCTGATTCTTGGAGCCTCGTATGGCTCGCTGCTGGCAACGAAGCTGCTGATGGCCGGTCACAACGTGACGCTGGTTTGCCGCAAGAATACCGCAGAACTCATCAACAGTGACGGCACCGAAGTTCGCATCAAGCTTCGCGATGAGCCGGCGCACCGCTCGATTTTTTCGCGCGATCTGCCAGGGAAACTGGATGCGACCTCGCCCGACAAGGTCGATCTGTCGCGTTATGATCTGGTTGCTCTTGCCATGCAGGAGCCGCAATACACCAACCACACGATCCGCGTTCTGATGATCAAGATCGCTGCAGCGAAATTGCCATGTCTTTCGATCATGAACATGCCGCCGCTGCCCTATCTCAAGCGGATTGAGGGGCTGGCGAACATGGATCTCGAAGAGGCCTATACCAATGCTCAGGTCTGGGAACGGTTTGAGCCGGGACTGGTGACGCTTTGCTCGCCTGATCCGCAGGCCTTCCGTCCGCCGGAGGAGAAGGCAAACGTGCTTTTTGTCGGACTGCCGACAAACTTCAAGGCCGCGACATTTGCAGATGAAGCGCACAACAAACTGCTACGCGAACTCGAAGCCGATATCGACGCGGTGACGCTTGATGGGAAGGACGTTCCGGTGAAGCTCAAGGTGTTCGACTCGCTGTTCGTCCCGCTGGCGAAGTGGTCGATGCTGCTGACCGGAAACTATCGCTGCATCACGCCGAATGACCCTCAGCCGATCCGCGAAGCCGTGCATGGCGATCTGAACCTGTCGAAGTCGATCTACAACCATGTCGATGCGGTCGCGCGAAAGCTCGGTGCGGATCCAGCAGATCAGGTGCCTTTCGAGAAATACGCCAAAGCGGCGGAAAGCCTCCTCAAGCCCTCGTCAGCTGCCCGCGCGGTAGCCAGTGGCGCGCCCTTCATCGAGCGGGTCGATCTGCTGGTAAAGTTGATCTCGCATCAGCTCGGCATGCCCAATGATGAGATCGACCGCACGGTTCAGGTCGTCGATCAGAAGCTGAGCGAGAAGATTGTCGTCGGTGGATCCGGCGGATAGCAACGTCCTCCGAGATACCGCTGACCCAAAGAAAAACCCTTCCAGATCGTTGATCTGGAAGGGTTTTTTACTTGGTTGCGGGGATAGGATTTGAACCTATGACCTTCAGGTTATGAGCCTGACGAGCTACCGGGCTGCTCCACCCCGCGATAAACCGGTGCGCACCCTCAAAAGCAGACGGACGACAGTTCAACGCCAAAGGCGTCGTTCCAACCCGTCCGGAGGCGAGAGAAGGCTACCAAGGCAAATGCCCGTGGTGCGAGGGGTATGTACCAACGACACCCTGCTTTGGAAAGGCCTGCGGACGATCTTTTTCACGAATTTATGACGCCCGCCGCAAAGCCCCTCGCCGCGCCCGAAGCGCCGGTCAAACCCTTGCAGCCACTTGCCAATGGGCTTGCGAAAGACCAGCCTCATTGAGGCCCAAGCGAGACCCGGCACATCAAAAAAGCCGGGCGGGAGGAAACCGATGAATCAGGCCGTGAGAAATCCTGCCCCAGGCGGCATCGAGGATATTTTCCGCCGCGCCGTAGCCCTGTCGCGCGCAGCTTCCCCAACTCTGGAGGAGCGGCGCGACCGGCTCGCCCGGCTGCGCGCGATCGTCGTCGAGAATGAAACTCAATTTGACGAGGTCATCTCCGCGGATTTCGGCAACCGCTCCTCGACGGAAACGCTGATCGCCGAAACGCTGTTCGTATTGGCTGAGATCAAGCACGCGACAAAAAATCTCGGCCGCTGGATGGCGCCAAAGCACGTCGCCACCGAACTGCAATACTTCCCGGCGAAGAACCAGCTGCTGCCGCAGCCGCTCGGCGTGGTCGGCATTATTTCCCCATGGAATTATCCGCTGCAATTGACGCTTGCGCCTGCGGTCGCGGCCATCGCGGCAGGGAACCGCGTCATGATCAAGCCGAGCGAGTTGGTGCCGCGTTTCTCCGCGCTGCTGCAGAAGCTGATCGCTTCAAGATTCGACGATACGGAAATCATGGTCACAGGCATCGACGGCGATATTTCCGAGCGGTTCGCGGCGCTGCCGTTCGATCATTTGATCTTCACCGGCTCGACCCGTGTCGGGCGACTGGTGGCCGAGGCCACGGGCCGCAATCTCACTCCTGTCACGCTTGAACTCGGCGGCAAATCACCAGCCATTATCGACCGCTCCGCCGACCTCAATGAGGCGGCCGAGCGCATCGTCTACGGCAAGCTGATGAATGCGGGACAAACCTGCATCGCGCCGGATTACGTTTTGATCGATCGCAGCAACGTCGACGAATTCGTCGCCAAGGCAAACAGCACCGTCACGCGCATGTTCGGCACCAGCCCCGACAACAAGGACTACACCTCGATTGTCTCAGACAAACACTACGCCCGGCTGGAAGGTCTGGTGCAGGATGCCGCCGCGCGCGGCGCCAAGATCGTGCAGGCGGCCAGGCCCGACGATCCGGCCTGGAAATCGAAACGCAAGTTCCCGCCGACCTTCGTAAGCGGCGCAACCACAGACATGGAAGTGATGCGGGAGGAAATCTTCGGGCCAGTCCTGCCGGTGTTCGCCTGCGACACCACGGATGCTGCGATTGACTACATCAACGCCAATGACCGCCCGCTAGCGCTGTACTGGTTCGGCAAGGACACCGCAGCCCGCGACGAGGTTCTCGCGCGGACGATCTCGGGCGGCGTCACGATCAACGATTGCCTGTTTCATTTCGTGCAGGCCAATCAGCCGATGGGCGGCGTCGGCGCATCGGGTATCGGCGCTTATCATGGCGAATGGGGTTTCCGCACACTGAGCAAGATGAAGCCGGTGTTCTATCGCTCGCCGCTGAATCGCCTCGCCGATCTGTATCCGCCCTACGGCAGCAAGATCGCGCGCCTGATCAAGCTGCTGCGTTTCATGTCGTAAGATTTTCAACGCAGACTCCGACCGGCACAAATGCCGGCGTTCAAATCATATCTGGGGGAGCAAGGATGGTGGACACGTTCGATTACGTGGTTGTGGGCGCAGGCTCGGGAGGCTGCGCTGTCGCAAGCCGTCTGTCGGAAGATCCCACCGTCTCGGTCGCGCTGCTGGAAGCCGGCGGCATGGACGACAACTGGGTTGTCACCACGCCGGGCGCGCTGATCCTCATGGTGTCGGGCCCAGTTAACAACTGGGCATTCAACACGGTGCCGCAGCCCGGCCTCAACGGCCGCATCGGCTATCAACCGCGCGGCAAAGGCCTTGGCGGATCATCGTCAATCAACGCCATGTGCTACATCCGCGGCCACAAGGCCGACTATGATCGCTGGGCATCATTGGGCAACACCGGCTGGTCCTACGCGGATGTGCTGCCGTACTTCAAGCGCTCCGAAGACAACAGCGAGTTGGACGGCGTCTATCACGGTAAGGGCGGTCCGCTCAGCGTCACTAAGCTTCAGACCGACAATCCGGTTCAGGAGATTTACCTGCAGGCGGCGCGCGAAGCGCAATTTCGGATCAATGAAGATTTCAACGGCGAAGAACAGGAAGGCCTCGGCGTCTATCAGGTCACACAGAAGAACGGCGAGCGCTGGAGCGCCGCGCGCGGTTACATCCATCCCTTCATGGAGACGCGCAAGAACCTCCACGTAATTACCGGCGCGCACGCCACGCGCATCCTGTTCGAAGGCAAGCGCGCGGCCGGCATCGAATATCGCCAAGGGAAAGAAACACGGCAGATTCACGCGCATCGCGAGGTCATTCTCGGCCTCGGCGCGTTCCAGACACCGCAACTCTTGATGCTATCCGGCGTCGGCGATCAGGCTGAGCTTGCCAGACACGGCATCGCGCCGGTTCATCACCTTCCCGGCGTCGGCAAGAACCTGCACGACCATCCGGATTTCGTGTTTGGTTTCCGCTCCGACAATCCGAATTTCCTCGGCCTCACCGCTGCCGGCATCGGACGCATCGTTAAATCGATCTTTCAGTATCGCCGTGAAAGGCGCGGTGCGATGACGTCAAACATCGCCGAGTGCGGCGGGTTTCTCAAAACCCGGCCCGATCTCGCGCTTCCCGACATCCAGCTTCATTTCTGCATGGCTGTGGTGAATAATCACGGCCGCACGCCGTTTTTCGGCAACGGCTTCTCGTGCCATGTCTGCCTGCTGCGCCCGAAAAGCCGCGGCAGCGTCTGGCTGCAAAGCGCCGATCCGATGCAGCCGCCCGCTATCGATCCGAACTTCTTCGGCCACCCGGACGATCTCGAGGCAATGGTCGCAGGCTTCAAGACCACGAAGCGACTGCTCGATGCACCCGCGCTGAAGGCGGTCCAGACCTCCGACGCCTTCACTGCTGGCGTTGAAACCGATGACGATATTCGCGACGCTTTGCGCGCAAGGACGGATACGGTCTACCATCCGGTCGGCACCTGCAAGATGGGCGTCAACGATCCGATGGCCGTGGTCGATCCGACACTCAAGGTGTACGGCATCGAGGGCCTGCGCATCGCCGATGCATCGATCATGCCGGAGGTCATCGGCGGCAATACCAACGCACCGACGATCATGATCGGCGAGAAGGCCGCCGACATGATCAAGGCAGAAATGCGCCTTCACTGATTGCGCGCGATGCCCGGATCGGGCAAGACGCTACCGGAACTTTAAAGGTCTGATGATTGGCCTTGGACGACAACAAACTTAACAAAAACGGGAGTTACCAGTGGATCTCGGAATTTCAGGACGGCGCGCAATTGTGTGCGCAGCGAGCAAGGGACTGGGCCGCGCCTGCGCCATCGCGCTGGCCAATGAAGGCGTGCACGTGACGATCACCGCGCGCGGCGCGGAAGCGCTTGCGAAGACCGCGACTGACATCCGCAAGGCCAGCCCGAAGGTAACGGTGACGGAAGTCGTCGGCGACATCACCACACCTGCCGGACGCGAGGCCGCGCTCAAGGCGTGTCCCGATCCGGACATCCTCGTCAACAACGCAGGCGGGCCGCCGCCCGGCGATTTCCGCAACTGGACGCGCGACGACTGGATCAAGGCGCTCGACGCCAACATGCTGACGCCGATCGAACTCATCAAGGCGACGGTCGACGGCATGATGGCGCGCAAATTCGGCCGTATCGTCAACATCACGTCCGCTGCAGTGAAAGCACCCATCGACGTTCTTGGGCTGTCGAACGGCGCGCGCAGCGGCCTCACCGGTTTCGTCGCCGGCATCGCACGCAAGACCGTCATCAACAACGTCACCATCAACGGCCTGCTGCCGGGACCGTTCGATACGGATCGCCTGCGCGGACCGATGCTCGAGCAGGCGGCCAAAGCCGCAGGTCTGACGCCGGACGAAATGCTGAAGCAGCGCGCCAAGCAGAACCCCGCCGGACGCTTCGGCGATCCGGAGGAATTTGGCCTCGCCTGCGCCTTCCTGTGCGGCGCCAAGTCCGGCTTCATCACCGGACAAAACCTTCTGATGGACGGCGGCGCGTTCCCCGGCACGATGTAGAAGCAGTCTCACGATTTCCCGCGTCCGTTGCATCGGACGCGGGAAGCTCGCATTGTGCGGCAAAAGACCACAAAAATAGCCGGGAACTCGCTTGATGCAATGGACCGTCGGCCGGGTCAAAATCACCAAGATCGTTGAAATCACCTCCATTGGCGGGTCGCGCTTCATTCTTCCGCAAGGAACGGCAGAAGCCATTCAGGCGATGCCCTGGCTAGTGCCGCACTATGCGACGCCTGAGGGCCGGCTCAAGATGACCGTGCAGTCGTGGATCGTGGAAACACCCTCGCACAAGATCGTCGTCGATACCTGCATCGGCAATGACAAGCAGGGCCGCTCCGTCCCCATCTGGAATGGACTCGACAAGCCGTATCTCGGCGATCTGGCCGCAGCAGGCTATCCAGCGGAGACCATCGACACGGTTCTGTGTACGCATCTTCACGTCGATCATGTCGGCTGGAATACGAAGCTCGTAAACGACGAATGGATGCCGACATTCGCCAATGCGCGTTATGTCTTCGGCAAGACCGAATACGATCACTGGGCCGCGCACAGCGAGGGCGAGCAGAAGATCGTGTTCGAGGATTCGGTTCAACCAATTGTCGCCGCCGGGTTGGCAGATCTTGTGACAGCCGACCATCGGATTGGCGACGAAATTTCCCTGATTTCGACGCCTGGACACAGTCCGGGCCACATGAGCGTCCTGATCAAATCCGAAGGTGCGGAGGCGCTGTTGACCGGCGACGTCGCGCATCATCCCTGCCAGATGGCCCACCTCGACTGGTCGTCCACAGCGGACTTCGACCCGGTCCAGTCCATCGAGGCGCGGAAAATGCTGTTCGCGCGCTTCGCAGACACGCCCACGCTGGTGTTCGGCGGCCATTTCGACCCAGGCCATCTGGTGCGGGACGGCGACGCCTTCAAACTGATCCCGCAATCAAATCTCGCATAACCGCACTGCACACACGCGTAGGAAGGTTGAATTTCCCCGCGCCGTGTCGCATGAAACATCCGACGAATGAAATCCCGGACAAGAACGAGAAGGAACTGCCTATGAAATTGGTTCGTTTTGGCGCCATGGGCCAGGAGAAGCCCGGATTGCTCGATGGCTCGGGCCGCATCCGCGACCTGTCGGCCGTGGTGAAGGACATCTCGGGCGATACGCTGTCTCCAGCGGGACTGGCGAAGCTCGCCGCCATCGATCCCGCGTCCTTGCCGCTGGTTGACGGCAACCCGCGCCTCGGCGCACCGGTCGGCAGCATCTCCAAGTTCGTGGCGATCGGCCTGAACTATGCCGATCACGCCGCCGAAGCCGGCATGGCGATCCCGTCCGAACCGATCGTTTTCATCAAGGCCAACACCAGCCTGTGCGGACCGAACGACAACATCGAGAAGCCGCGCGGATCGACCAAGCTCGACTGGGAAGTCGAACTCGCCATCATCATCGGCTCCAAGGCCAAGTATGTCTCTGAAGCCGACGCGCTGAAGCATGTCGCCGGTTACGCGGTCTGCAACGACGTCTCGGAGCGGTTCTTCCAGATCGAGCGCGGCGGACAATGGACCAAAGGCAAGTCTCACGACACGTTCGGTCCGGTCGGCCCATGGATCACAACGGCCGATGAAATTCCGGACCCGCAGAAGCTCGGCATGTGGCTCGACGTCAACGGCACGCGCTGCCAGACCGGCTCGACTGCAACCATGATCTTCGGTGTGGCGAAGATCGTGTCCTACGTTTCCGAAATCATGACGCTGTATCCCGGCGACATCATCACCACCGGCACGCCACCCGGCGTCGGTATGGGCATGAAGCCGCAGAAATTCCTCAACGTCGGCGATGTCGTCACTCTTGGCATCGACGGGCTCGGCGCGCAGCGCCAGCAGGTCGTCGCAGCCTGATTCATTTTGGCTCCGGCGCACGCGCCGGAGCCATCGTTTTCATTTTGTCAATTTCCCATCGATTCAGGAAACCCGCATGAAACTTGCGTTTTCGCTGGCCTCTCCATTCGCGCGCAAGGTCCGCATCGCGGCGATCGAACTTGGACTCACCGACCGGATCGAATTCGTTCCGACCAAGGCCGTGCCCGTCACGGACAACGAAGAGTACGCGCGCAAGGTGAACCCCCTGCGGAAAATTCCCGCGCTGATCCTCGACAGCGGTCAGGTCATCGTGGATTCCTATGTGATCGTGGAATATCTCGACGAACTCGCCGGCGGAAAGCTGATCCCCGCATCGGGCCCCGCAAAATGGCAGGCCAAGACCGACCATTCCATCATTCAGGGCATGCAGGATGCGCTGCTGGTGTGCCGCTATGAGAAGATGCTGCGACCGGAAGAATTCCGCTGGCAGGCCTGGCAAGACGATCAGTTCAAGCGCGCATGGGACGGTCTGGCACGCTTCGAAGCACATCCCGATGTTCTGACGCGCCCGCTGGACATCGTGCAAATCGGCATCGTCTGCATTCTCGGCTATCTCGATTTCCGCTTTCCGGATTGTGGCTGGCGCAAGACATTTCCGAAGCTCGACGCATTTCATGAGAAGATGATGCAGCGTGAGTCCGTGAGGACTACCGTGCCGCCACCGGCCTGAGCCAACGGGAACGATCGATGAGCGACCGCGCAGAAAACGCCGATTTCAAAGCCTGGCACGCGGTCGCCGATCTCTATCACGCCTATTTCACCGGCCTGATCATGTCGCTGGTGACACGGCGCAGCGCCGCTGACGCGGCGGAGTTCGTTTTTCGTGTCTTCCGCCGCCAGCACCATGAGCGATTTCTCGCCGGCATCGAAAAGTTCGGCCTGACGAAAACGCCGCATGCCGTGGCTGCCGCGCAATATCACTATCTCAGCAACCAGATTGGCGGCGTGAACGTCGAGTACATGCGCGAGTCCGACCGCAAGGCGTGGATTCGTTATCCGCCGCCGCGCTGGGCCTGGCGCGGCACCGCGATCTGCGCGATTCCGGGCGAAGTCTCGGCGGCGATGTTGCGCGGCTGGCACGCCCATAACGGCGTATCGTTCAAGAATCCGCGTATGGGCTTCGTCTGCACGAAACAGACCGTCGACGGCCAGAACGGCCTTGAGGGTTTCTACTACGAATACGACCGCGATCTTGCCCCCGACGAATGTCTGGTTTTCGCGCGCCATATCGAGGCGCCGGCGTTCGATCCGGCGGCTGCGCCGAAGCTTGCGACCGACACATGGCCGCGCTCGCGGCTGGAGAAGGCCTATCGCAACTACGCGATGGAATATGTGCGCTCGGCGTTGCCGGTGATCGTGCATCTGTTCGGGCCAAACGATGCCGGTCATCTGCTGCATCTGACCGGACGGCTGATCGGCATGCAGTTTTATACCGACATGATCGCGGGTCTTGGCACACAGTACGATCAAGGGCCGCAAGGTTTTGGCGCGTTGCTGCGGGATTTGCTGCAGGCCGAAAGCGACGACGCCGATGTCAGCACTGCGAACGGCAACGTTGTCGTTTCACAGAAGCAATGGGGTCTGATAGCAGGCGTTCGCGATTACCATCCGGCGTGCCTGAATGCGCTGAAAGGCCTTGTCGAGGGATTGATGGACGCTCATGACCGGCGCTTGTCGCTCAACTTCTCCGCGGAGTCGGAGAGCATCCCTGGCCCGCTGACATGGACGATCAAGTCGCGGCCGCTAGGCGCAAGCGACGACGGACTATTTCCGGCATAATCTCGTTTTCGTATCACAAACAGCCAACATTACTCTCGCGGCGCAAATCAATGCGTCCGAGCTTTGCAAAACTCCATTCTCTCGCACGAGGTGCGAGAGCGGTGGAGCGGCGGGAGGCGCCAGGGCGTTTGCGAGACGCCCTTTGGCGGAGCCCTTGCGATCGGGACCGCCGCGCAGCCTTGCGAGGGCCGCGCGCGCCTGAGGTGACAGGCGCTGCGCCTCCCCCGGCGCTCCACCCTTGCCACCCGGCATGCTACCTTCTCCCCGCGGCGGTCTAGAATGGCCGCGACGACAAAGTACATCATAGGAATATATTCCATATTTCATCTTCGTCAAGATCATTACTGATCCGCAGAAATGACGATCGTCGCCGACTTGCGACGGACAAGCGGAGAGCAGGGAATTTTATGAGCGATTTCGATCTACCCGAGACACGCTACGCAACCAGCGGGGACGTCAGCATCGCCTATCAGGTGATGGGCGAGGGCCCAATCGATATCATCATGGTTCCGGGCATCGTTTCTCACGTCGAATTCATGCATGAACTTCCCGGATTCTCGGCCTTTCTGCGCCGCCTCGCGACGTTCGCTCGCGTCATCTCCTTCGACAAGCGCGGACAGGGCTTGTCAGACAGAACGTCGGGCGCAACATCGCTTGAACAGCGGATGGACGACGTCCGCGCCGTCATGGACGAGATTGGATCGAAGCAGGCGGCGCTGGTGAGCTTTTCCGAAGGATGCGCGATGAGCGCGCTTTTCGCCGCAACCTTTCCTGAACGGGTGACCCACCTTGTTCTGTGCGGTGGCTTTGCGAAGGCTTACGCGACGGAAGAGTTAATCCTGCAACGCGTAAAGTTCTGGGGCACCGGAGCGATGATAAGGGGGCTGATCCCCGACCAGGCGAGCAACCCGGACGCAGTGGCGCAGTTCGCGAAGTTCGAGCGGCTCTCCGCCAGTCCGGGCACCTACAAAGCGTTCGGCCTTCTGAATATCCAAATCGACGTGAGGTCGATCTTGCCGAACGTGCGCGTTCCGACGCTTGTAATGCATCGACTGACAGACGCACTGGTCCCTGTCGACTATGGCCGCGATCTTTCGTCCCGGATTCCGGGAGCGAAGTACATTGAGTATCCAAGCGGAGGCCACGCTTACTGGATTGGCGACGTGGAGGCGCTGACCGGTGACATCGAGGAATTCATCACCGGGCACCGGGAGAATCCATCGGAAAATCTCGAGCGCCTGCTGGCCACGGTGCTGTTTACCGACATCGTCGACTCCACGCGCAGCGCGGCCGCGATGGGCGACCAGACATGGCGGCGCCTGCTCGACAGCCATGACCAGATCGCGAAACAGAACGTGGAAAAGTTTCGCGGCACACTGATCAAGACGACCGGTGACGGCATCCTGGCGACATTCGACGGCCCCGGCCGCGCGGTCCGCTGTGCCCTCGCCTTCGAGGCAGCGTCCCGACAGATCGGGCTGCCGCTCCGGGCGGGAATCCATACCGGAGAAATCGAAATGCGGGGCAACGACATTGGCGGCATCGCCGTCCACGCGGCGGCGCGCGTGATGGGGCAATGCGCGCCGAGCGAGGTTCTCGTCTCACGCGTGGTAACGGATCTCGTCGCCGGGGCCGGCCTGAAATTCGCGGAGCGCGGCTCGTATCAACTCAAGGGCATTCCCGGAAACTGGGATCTGTTCGCAGCCGCCGTCTAGCGCGCGGCACCATCGATACGCGCAGCCGGCGCATCGTTGCGCGCTTAAGTTGGAGCGCGCTCGAGCGCCGACCGGTCCCAGTGGCCAGCATTGGCGGCGGCTTCATAGGTGCTCTGGAAGAAATCCAGCAACATGCTGTCCGGATCGGCAGCCGTTCGCACGGCGTCGTAATCCAGAACGAACTCCTGCAGATTTGTGTCGAACACCGCCGCCGATGGACGCAGCGGCGCCTCGGCAAAGCCGGCCGGCGCGGGATACGCGTAGGAATAGAACGCAGCCTTGCCGAACCCGCCATTGCCCGGCCAGAAGCCGCAGCTCGAGACCTCGTGCGAATACGCCTCGCGCGCCACCCAGTCGCCAAGGTTCGGCATGCCGCCGGGATGCGGCGGCGCGGTTCGCCCCGAAAAGCGCGTCACCGCCATATCGAAGCTGCCCCAGAAGAAATGCACAGGGCTCACCTTGCCGGTGAAGCGCGCACGAAACTGCTTCATCACGCGATCGGTCTGCACCAGCACGCGCCAGAATCGTTGCGCGGAGGCCGCGTCGTAGGATTTGTGTGCATGGTCGCGCTCGAATGGAACCGCATCGGCCACCTCGACGGGCATGCTCCAGATTTTCACCTCGATGCCGAGCTCGCGCAGCGCGCCCATCACGCGCTCGTAAAACTCCGCGACGGAATATGGCGCGAGTGCGAATTCCATGCGCTGCGGATCGTTTGTGGTGATGACAAGAACATGCCGGCAGAAATCGAAATCGATCTGGAAGCTGCGCGAGTTGTAAGGCATCGGCGACGTCGTCAATCCAGTCGTGGTGACGTAAAGCGGCACCTGCCACCACTGGTTCATCATCGGCTCCAGCGCAAGACGGATCTTGCCGACCACCTGGGTCCACATGTGCAGCGTCGCGCAGGTATCCTGCCATCCGATGAAGGGCAGCGCCGGCCACGGCTGTTCGGCTGTCTCGATCTGCGTCATGCCAAATCTCCCAACCTCATCCCGCCATCAGCCTAACGGGAGATGGACCGAAAGCAAAACGCCGCCCAAAGGGCGGCGTTTCAAAATCCGTTGATGCGCTCCGAGAGTTCACTCGTCCTCTTGCATCACGGCGCTGAGCTTGTCGTAATATTTTCCGACCAGGTCGATGTTGCCCTTGAATTCCACCGCCGGCGGCAGCGCCTTCAGGGCTCCGTTGATATCCTCTACCGCTTCCTTCTTTTCCGCCACGGGCATCTTTTTGTCCGCCTGGATCTCCGCAAGCTGTTGCTTGAGGACCGCTTCCGCGCCGACATAGGTCTTGGTCTTCGGATCGAAGCCGCCGATTACCAGTTCGATATTGGCCAGCACGACGGCGTAATCGGCGTAGTTGGCGAAACCGTACTTCTTCGCAACATCGTCGAGTTTGCCGAGCATGTTCGGAGGCGCTTTTGCACCCGGCTTGTCCGCTGGCTGCTGGCTGCTGAGAGCGTCGAAATCCTTCTGCGAAGCGAGCACCGATTCGATCTGCTTTTCGGTGAGCGCGACCTGCTTCGCTTCAGGCGCCGGAGCAGGTGCGGCTTCCTTCGCGGGAGCCTGTTTCGCGGACGCGGGCTGCTGCTTGGCTTGTGCGAACGCTGGCCCGCTGGATACCGCCGCGGCGAACAGAACGGCTGCGGCCGTGGTCAGGGCAACGATCGGACGGACGGCATCACGCATGGAAATCTCCTCGGCTGACGGGATCAGGATGAAAATGTGTCGAGCTGTTCAAAGACCGGGTTCAAGACGGGATCATTGTTCCAGATCGTGACGAAAACAAAGCGACAGCGCGCGACGGTAGATCCGTGCAGATGAATTGCCGCTGAACCGCGGCCGTGACGTCTCTTGGCCACAACGCAAAAACGCCGCCTCCAGAAGGAGACGGCGTTTTGTGTGTTCGTGAATCGAAAAGAGGAAGTTTTCTGTCCTTTGCAGGCCTGGCAGCGACCTACTCTCCCAGGGCTTAAGCCATAGTACCATTGGCGCTGAAGAGTTTAACGGCCGAGTTCGGAATGGGATCGGGTTGAGGCTCTTCGCTAGAACCACCAGGCCGGCGAAAGACAGAATTTACGAAGCAAGCATTTGGTTTTTCATCTCATATCAAGTCACGCGATGCGTGGACATTGAAAATGAGAGCAATCAAGCCAATCGAACGATTAGTACCGGTAAGCTACACACATTACTGTGCTTCCACACCCGGCCTATCAACGTGGTCGTCTTCCACGGTTCTCAAGGGAATACTCGTTTTGAGGTGGGTTTCCCGCTTAGATGCTTTCAGCGGTTATCCCGTCCGTACATAGCTATGCAGCACTGCCGTTGGCACGACAACTGCTCCACCAGAGGTACGTTCATCCCGGTCCTCTCGTACTAAGGACAGATCCTCTCAATTCTCCTACACCTACGGCAGATAGGGACCGAACTGTCTC